>Ga0268356_10054_pt1 | contig 2192101 bp, 2000 predicted proteins | sample BioMet10_FD_194415 | JGI IMG/M metagenome (GOLD analysis project Ga0268356, IMG submission 194415) | Sewage microbial communities from Oakland, California, United States - Biofuel 10 (PacBio Assembly) | ecosystem: Engineered > Wastewater > Sewage > Unclassified | place: USA: California...
GTACGCATCAGGGTGGTCAGTTCGTCTTTCACTGACTGTACCTGCGGGCCGATGACCACCTGCAAATTATGCTGATTTAACTGTACCACGCCGATGGCCCGGTTGGCTTTCAGGGCATTGGTATCAACTTTGGACATATCTGCCACCGACAAACGCAGACGGGTGATGCAGTTGTCCAGCGAGGTAATGTTATCCGCACCGCCCAGCGCCGCGAGGATAGCAGGGGTGTTATAGCCCGATTTGCCCACCGTACCGGCAACCGCCTGTTCAACGCTGGTGGCGGAGTCGGTATCACGGCCCGGCGTTTTCAGGTTAAAGCGGGTGATGGCGAAGCGGAAGATAGCGTAGTACACCGCGAACCAGATAGCGGCCACCACCGGTACCAGGTACCATTTGGTGGAGAGGCCGTGCAGGATCCCGAACACCACGAAGTCAATCACGTTGCCGTCAGTATTACCGATAGTCACGCCCAGGATGGCCATCGTGGTAAAGCCCAGACCGGTCAACACGGCGTGGATGAGGTACAGCACTGGCGCGACGAACAGGAACAGGAATTCGATTGGCTCCGTGGTGCCGCCCACGACGCAGGCGATCACACCGGAAATCAGCAGACCTTTAATTTTATGACGGTTTTCCGGGCGGGCACAGTGGTACATTGCCAGCGCGGCACCCGGCAGACCGCCCAGGAAGGCTGGCATTTTACCCTGAGACAGGAAGCGGGTCGCACTCTCGGAGAAGCCGTGCGTTGTCGGACAGCTGAGCTGAGCCTGGAAGATGGTCAGCGCACCGCTCACATCGTGTCCACACACATCCATCGTTCCGCCTGCTTCGGTAAAGCGAATCAGGGCCACCAGAATATGTTGCAGACCGAATGGCAACAGCAGGCGCTCGCCGGTACCGAAGATCATCGGGCCAAAATCACCGGCACCGTTAATGATGCGACCAATACCGTTGATACCCAGCGCGAAGACCGGCCAAATCAGGGGGATGATCAGACCAAACAGCCCCATTACGACGAGCGTGATGATCGGAACAAAGCGGGTGCCGCCAAAGAATGCCAGCGCATCAGGCAGACGGATGTTGTGGAAACGCTCGTGCAGCATCCAGATGATCACTCCTGCGATCACGGCACCGAGGATCCCGGTATCAATGGACTGAATACCAATCACGCTCTGGATGTTGTTGGCTTTCAGGATGGCAGCATCGGTCGTTGGCAGAATGCCTTTCGCGGTCAGCCAGAAGTTGACCGCAAGGTTCATGACAGCGTAACCGACGAAGCCGGCAAATGCGGCCACGCCTTTGTTTTCACGTGCCAGACCCAATGGGATAGCGATACAGAACATGACCGGCAGGAAGCTAAACGCAAAGGAGCCGACTTTACTCATCCAGATAAAAATCGCCTGCAGCACAGGGTTGCCAAGGAATGGGATCAGCGTGATGACATCATTACTGCTCAGCGAACTGCCGATCCCGAGCATGATCCCGCAGAAAGAGAGTAGTGCCACGGGCAGCATAAAGGTTTTACCCAGTTGCTGGAAAAACTCCCACAGCGATATTTTTTGTGCCGCTTTTGCCGTCATAAAACGACTCCTTTATTGTTAAAATCGGTTTATCTGCTTCAATGCTGCGAGAAGATAAAACGTTTTATCAAAGTTTAGTGCGCGCTAAATCACATTCTCAGGCTTTGACTGGTAGTATAAAGATAACGTTTTGATAAAACGTTTTACCGATCTCATTATCAGGGAGTCACGCCACCACATGGCTGTAGCGAAAAAGATAACCATCAACGATGTCGCGCTGGCGGCGGGCGTTTCTGTTAGCACCGTTTCACTGGTGCTGAGCGGGAAAGGGCGCATCTCTCCCGCGACCGGTCAGCGGGTTAACGAGGCCGTTGAGCAACTGGGCTTTGTGCGTAACCGTCAGGCATCGGCACTGCGCGGCGGGCAAAGTGGCGTGATTGGTTTGATCGTCCGTGACCTGACTTCTCCGTTTTACGCAGAACTGACCGCCGGGTTGACGGAAGCGCTTGAAGCGCAGGGGCGAATGGTCTTTTTACTGCACGGTGGGCGTGAGCCCGATCAACTGCTTCAGCGTCTGGATATGCTGCTGACACAGGGTGTTGACGGGGTGATCGTCGCCGGGGCGTCGGGTGTGGGGAGCGAGTTGTGTGAGCGCGCCGCCCAGAAAGGGGTTCCGCTGGTGTTTGCTTCGCGCGCCAGTTATCTGGACGAGGCCGATACGCTGCGCCCGGACAATATGCAGGCCGCACAAATGTTGACCGAGCATCTTATTCGACGCGGTCATCAACGCATTGCCTGGCTTGGGGGTAAAAGCTCGTCCCTTACGCGCGCCGAACGGGTGGGCGGTTACTGCGCGACGTTAATCAAATACGGGCTACCGTTCCACAGCGAATGGGTGGTGGAATGCGAATCCAGCCAGAAAAAAGCGGCAGAAGCGATGAGCACATTATTACGTAGCAGCCCGACGATAAGTGCCGTGATTTGCTATAACGACGTGATTGCGATGGGGGCCTGGTTTGGCTTGATCCGCGCCGGGCGTCAGAGCGGTGAGGGCGGTGTTGAAACGTTCTTCGGCCATCAGGTTGCGCTGGGCGCATTTGCCGATGTTGGTGAAAATGCGCTGGACGATCTGCCAATCGTCTGGGCTATCACGCCTGCACGCGAGATGGGTTACACGCTGGCCGACAGGATCATGCAGCGTATCGAGAAAACAGATGTCCTGGCCGGACACCAGATTGTAGCGGCACGGCTGGTGACGGTGAAATAGCGTCCGGCCAATTGCCCCATTCCGCAGGGCGGTAGAAAAAATCTGTCATTCGTACATAGCTCACATTTGACCAACTAAATATGCACTGAATGGAAAAACCTTTTGATTGCTAAGCAAAATTCAGTCCATATTATAGCCTTGTACATATCATGGATAATTTAAGGATAAGAATATGCCAGCGGTAATTGATAAAGCACTGGATTTTATTAATGGAATGAATACATCATCTTCAGCGCCTCACCCGATGGATGAAAGTACGGCTAAGGGCATTTTCAAGTATCTTAATGAGTTAGGGGCTCCGGCCAGTGCAGCTGATGTTTTTGCCCGGGGCGCTCAGGAAGGCTGGAACCCCGGGTTTACGAAAACATTAGCGGGATGGGCAGAACGAATTGAGTCCGGTGAGCGTGTCATTATTAAAAACCCTGAGTACTTTTCGTCCTATATGAAGGAAGAACTGCGTGCACTGGTGTGAACGCAGGGGGTTGGATTCGTATTAATTACCACCCGGCAATAAAAAACCCCTCAAAGAGGGGTTTTTCAGATTACTGCTGTGGTGCAACCGGTTCTGCAGGTGCATCCGGTGCAGCCTGATCCGGGACATCCAGAGCTGGCATACCAAACATCCCGACAAACTCATCCAGCGGCATTTTATCGCCGTTGAGCGTCACCTGGCCGTTGGCATACTGCAGGCTGGCTGAAATGGTGTTGTTTTCCAGCTTCGTGATGCGGAACATCTGGCCCATTGCCGCCAGGCCTTTCACCTGTTGGTTTGCCAGCTTACCGGCATCTTCATCACCGTAACCTTCAAGCTTCGCGACCTGAGTCATCAACTCGGTCGCCATGTCCATCGGGATGGTCAGCTTGCTGTCGAGAGACTTCACGGTGCGATCCACTTCTTCTGCCAGCGTTTGCGGCTCACCGGTTACGGTTGCCGGGTCTTTCAGGAGCAGAGACAGGTTAAAGTTGGTTTCGCCTTTGCTGTTTTTCCAGCTCAGAGGAGCGACGGTGATCGTCGGTTCACCTTTCAGCAGGATTGGCAGATTGTTGAACAACACCGCGATCACCTGTTGCTGATAAACCTCCGGGTTTTGCTGCAGGGCGGTATCAGTCAGCAACGCTTGGCTCTCTTTGCTGTATTTCTGACTAAACTCATGCCACGCCTGGCCGTCGATATTGCCGATTTTCAGCGACAACTTGCCGGTACCCAGATCCTGGTTCTGTACTTTCAGGCTTTTCAGGGTGTAGTCGAGCTGAGTATTGATACTCTTACCGTCTTTAGAAACGTCGGATTTACCGTCCAGATCCATCCCTTCCAGGACAGCCAGCTCTTTGCCTTCAACTGCGATAGCGATCTTATCGACAGAGATTTTCTGGTCGCCGATGCGCTCTTTAAAATCAGTCATCCGGCTGTTGCCGTCGGCTTTCAGGCTATTGAAGGTGAGTTGAACTTTTTGATCGTATTCGTTGACAGCATTAACCTGACCACTTTGCGCCTCACCAGTCAGTAAGAACACATTTCCATCGCGGTCAGCACTCACATTGAAGTTGCCGCCGCTGAAGGTGACCTTCTCGTTACCGTTTTCATAGTTCAGCGCTTTCAGGGCAATATCAGAACTGGTGTCACCGGAATAGCTGATGCGGGTATTAATATCGAAAGGAGATTCATTTTTTGCCAGGTCGAACAACGGTTTGGTTAAATCGTTATTTACCAGCACGGTATGCACCGACGCCATCGACGGGATCAGGTTCAAGGATTTTAACTGCGCCAGCGGGAGCGGGCCGTGGCTTACCGTTTCATCCAGCACTACGCTTTGGCCAGGCTTCAGCCAGGAATTTGCGTTACCAGCAACGGGCTTCACAACGACCTGCATATGGCTGCTAAACACGCCACGCTGATAATTCTGATAGCTTAGCTCGACACCCGCCTCCGGCGCGCTACGTTTAAGTTCTCCGTTAGCCTGTGCCACCATCTCTGCCAGGCGGGTTTCCAGTTGTTTACCGGTAAACCAGGAGGCTCCCGACCAGACCACACCTAAAGCAACAATCACTCCAACCGCTACGACCGATTTTTTCATTGCGACTATCCCTAAAATGAAACCAGGCGGTAGAGACCGCCTGGTGATATAAAGTCTGCAACTAGCTTAGCAAGAGTTGTTAAGAAATTCAGTAAGTGCTTATAGCTTATTGAAAACACGCGCCAGACGGCCAGTGCCACTAATGCCGATCGGAGATTCATTTGCCGCAACAAATGCCGACTCGCCCGGTTTCAGCACCAGGCGTTGTTCTCCCTTATGCAATACCGCTTCGCCCTCCACGCAGAACAGAATAGCAGCGCTCTCCTGAGCAACCGGCGTTTCTGTTGCGCTCAGATCGTGCAGCGAGAAGGCAAAATCATCCACCGGGATCGGGAAGTCCAGCTCTGTACCATTTTGACCGGCTGGGTCAGCAGCTCAGCAGCAGGTTTTGCCACGAACTTGACGTTAGCCACCAGTTCAGGGATGTCGATGTATTTTGGCGTCAGACCCGCGCGCAGGACGTTATCAGAGTTAGCCATCACCTCCAGCGCCACACCCTGCAGGTAGGCGTGCGGAGTCTCGGCAAACAGGAACATTGCTTCGCCCGGGTTCAGCTTCACCACGTTCAGCAGCATCGGGGAGAACAGGCCGCTGTCGTCCGGGTAGAACTCAGAAATGACACGAATGGTATCCCACGGCTCACCCTGTTGGCTGTTGAGGGCTGCTTTCAGCACTGCCAGCGCGTGAGTTTTTTCCTCACCCTGCATGTTAAGCAGGCTGGCGAACAGTTGGCTCAGACTTTCTGCATTCGGGTTTTCGAGGAAGTGCGAAATAGCGCTGTTGGCACCTGAAACCGGCTGCAGCAGAGTGATAATCTCTGAGAATTCGCGGAACGCGTTCATCGCCAGGAAGGGGGTGAGGGCGAAGACCAGTTCCGGTTTATGGTTCGGATCTTTGTAGTTTCGCTCGGCGGCGTCTAACGGGATACCCGCTGCGTTCTCTTTCGCAAAACCCATTTCAGACGCTTTTTGTTTGGATGTACCTGGATGGAGAGCGGCTGGTCGGCGCACAGCACTTTAAACAGGAACGGCAGTTCGCCAAAACGGCTGGCAACCTTGCTGCCCAGGAGTGTAGCTTTGTCAGCATCAATCACGTCGCGCAGACTTTGTACCTGGCCGTTTGCGTCCTCAATTTTTGAGCTGCTCTTCGGGTGTGCGCCCATCCACAGCTCTGCCATCGGCAGATTGCCTGGATTCGCGATCCCGTAGAGATCCGTTAACGCAGTTTTACTTCCCCAGGCGTAGTTTTGCACTGAGTTGATGAGTTTTTGCATTATCAAGCCCTGATTCAAATGTGAAATAAACTTCGGGTATTAAAGCAATAAACCGCACGGAAGTAACCTGCGCATGTAAAAAGTCGTACTAGTCTCAGTTTTTGTTAAAAAATTGTGTAGGATAAGCTAACTCGCTTTTAAGCGGGCAGCGGAACATCTGCCCAAATAATCAGACTGAAGCAGTAAGTGAGAGAACAATGTCGACCAAACCCTTTTATTATCAGGATCCTTTTCCCCTCAGTAAGGATCATACCGAGTATTACCTGTTAACCCGCGATCACGTTTCTGTTTCTGAGTTCGAAGGACAGGAGATCCTCAAAGTGGATCCGCAAGCGCTGACGTTACTGGCGCAGCACGCTTTCCACGATGCCTCGTTTATGCTCCGCCCCGCACACCAGCAGCAGGTTGCTGATATCCTGAGTGACCCGCAGGCCAGCGAAAACGACAAGTACGTGGCCCTGCAGTTCCTGCGTAACTCCGATATCGCGGCAAAAGGCATTCTGCCAACCTGCCAGGACACCGGCACGGCGATCATCGTCGGTAAAAAAGGCCAGCGCGTCTGGACGGGCGGCGGCGATGAAGCGGCGCTGGCGCACGGTGTTTACAACACCTACACCGAAGACAACCTGCGCTACTCTCAGAACGCGGCGCTGGACATGTACAAAGAGGTCAACACCGGCACCAACCTGCCAGCGCAGATTGATCTCTACAGCGTTGACGGTGACGAATACAAATTCCTCTGCATCGCCAAAGGTGGCGGTTCAGCTAACAAAACTTACCTCTACCAGGAAACCAAAGCGCTGCTCACGCCGGGCAAGCTGAAGAGCTATCTGGTTGAGAAAATGCGCACCCTCGGCACTGCGGCGTGCCCGCCGTACCATATCGCGTTTGTGATTGGCGGTACGTCAGCAGAAAGCACCCTGAAAACGGTGAAGCTGGCCTCGACCAAATATTACGACGGCCTGCCAACGGAAGGGAACGAGCACGGTCAGGCGTTCCGCGATGTTCAGCTCGAACAGGAACTGTTACAGGAAGCGCAGAATCTGGGGCTTGGCGCGCAGTTTGGCGGTAAATACTTCGCCCACGATATCCGCGTTGTTCGTCTGCCGCGCCACGGCGCATCCTGTCCGGTAGGGATGGGCGTCTCGTGCTCAGCGGATCGTAACATCAAGGCGAAGATCAACCGCGAAGGCGTCTGGATCGAAAAACTGGAGAACAACCCGGGCAAGTATATTCCTGAAGCACTGCGTAAAGCGGGTGAGGGCGAAGCAGTACGCGTCGACCTGAACCGTCCGATGAGTGACATTCTGGCGCAGCTTTCTCAGTATCCGGTTTCGACACGACTCTCCCTGAACGGGACGATTATCGTGGGGCGCGACATTGCGCATGCGAAGCTGAAAGAGCGTCTGGATAACGGTGAAGGTCTGCCGCAGTACATTAAAGATCACCCAATCTATTATGCAGGCCCGGCGAAAACCCCGGAAGGTTATGCCTCTGGTTCGTTAGGCCCAACCACTGCAGGTCGTATGGACTCTTACGTTGACCAGCTTCAGGCCAACGGCGGCAGCATGATCATGCTCGCGAAAGGTAACCGTAGCCAGCAGGTCACGGATGCGTGCCATAAGCATGGCGGCTTCTATCTGGGCAGCATCGGCGGCCCGGCAGCGGTGCTGGCACAGGGCAGTATCAAGAGCCTGGAGTGCGTGGAATACCCGGAACTGGGTATGGAAGCTATCTGGAAAATTGAAGTGGAAGACTTCCCGGCGTTTATCCTGGTGGATGACAAAGGCAATGACTTCTTCAAACAGATCCAGTCTTCGCAGTGTTCGGCGTGCGTGAAGTAGTTTGACAAATACCGGGTGGTGCTAACGCCACCCGGTACATTAAAGAGCGCACAAAGCGCCATACAGTAATTCAAAAGCCATCAATACTTATCTCTTAAGCATGTGAGCAATGTTCCCAACTTCATTGTTATCAAGGAGAAAGTAATGACAACGATACGCCGTGAGAAAGACTCAATGGGCGCAATCGACGTCCCGGCTGACAAGCTATGGGGCGCGCAAACCCAGCGTTCGCTGGAGCATTTCCGTATTTCGACTGAGAAAATGCCTGTCTCGTTGATTCAGGCGCTGGCGCTGACCAAACGCGCTGCAGCCAAAGTGAATCAGGATTTAGGCCTGCTGTCGGCAGACAAAGCCACCGCCATCATCAATGCCGCTGACGAAGTGCTGGCAGGCAAACACGGCGACGAATTCCCCCTTGCCATCTGGCAGACCGGCTCTGGTACTCAGAGCAACATGAACATGAACGAAGTGCTGGCGAACCGGGCAAGCGAACTGCTGGGCGGTGTGCGCGGTATGGAGCGCAAGGTTCACCCGAACGATGACGTCAACAAGAGCCAAAGTTCTAACGATGTGTTCCCGACGGCGATGCACGTGGCCGCGGTGATTGCTATCCGTGAACAGCTGATCCCGCAACTGAACGTGCTTAAGACCACGCTTAACGAGAAAGCGCTGGCCTTTCGCGATATCGTTAAAATCGGCCGCACGCACCTGCAGGATGCCACCCCTCTGACGCTCGGCCAGGAGATTTCCGGCTGGGTTGCCATGCTCGAACACAACCTGAAGCACATTGATTACAGCCTGCCACATCTGGCGGAACTGGCTCTGGGCGGTACGGCGGTGGGTACCGGGTTAAACACCCATCCGGAGTACGCCGTGCGCGTTGCCGCAGAGCTGGCAAAAATCACCGGGCAGCCGTTTGTCACCGCGCCGAATAAATTCGAAGCGCTGGCGACCTGTGATGCGCTGGTTCATACCCACGGTGCGTTAAAAGGGTTGGCAGCCTCGCTGATGAAAATTGCTAACGACGTGCGCTGGCTGGCCTCTGGCCCGCGCTGCGGCATTGGCGAAATCAGCATTCCGGAAAATGAACCGGGTAGCTCCATCATGCCCGGGAAAGTGAACCCGACCCAGTGTGAAGCCATGACCATGCTCTGCTGTCAGGTGATGGGCAACGATGTGGCCGTCAATATGGGCGGGGCATCCGGTAACTTTGAGTTGAATGTCTACCGCCCAATGGTGATCCACAACGTGCTGCAGTCAGTACGCTTGCTGGCGGACGGAATGGAGAGCTTCAATGAGCACTGTGCGGTGGGTATTGAGCCGAATCGCGAGCGCATCAGTCAGTTGCTCAACGAATCCCTGATGCTGGTGACGGCGCTCAATACCCATATCGGTTACGACAAAGCCGCCGAGATTGCCAAAAAAGCGCACAAAGAGGGGCTTACGCTAAAAGCGTCTGCGCTGGCGCTGGGCTACCTGACAGACGCCGAATTTGATGCCTGGGTACGCCCGGAAGCAATGGTCGGAAGCCTGACGTAATCACTCTGCAACATACAGGTGCAGCCGGGGAATAATCAGCTGCAGCGGCTGCGCCTGAGGTTTATAGCGATGCTGGACGTTTTCAGCATCGTAATTCAACAGTTCACCAATGTCCGGTACCACCGCCCCCCGGTCGTCATCATAAAGCGCAATTAACGGCGTCGGGCAGGCATACTGCACCTGCTTTTGCTGCCCGGAATACCAGACGCGGGCGATAGGCTGCACCTTCACCGGACGCTTTATCTTGAGACGCGTTTTCGCCGGTAACGAGGCGATGCTGTGATACTCCTGCTCCAGACGCTCAATCCACTGCTCACGCGACCACGGAGCCACCGTTCGTGGGGCTTTCAGGCTTTTTTCCAGTTGTGCCAGGATCTCATCGCGGGTGAAGTTTTTAATGATGTGCTTGTTCGCCCAGCCAAAACGAAGCGTGGCAGGGTGGTGCAGTACCGTCAGGGTGCGATAGGCATTGAGGGTGATTAAGCCCGGAAGCTGGCGGTGTACCCATTCAAACGGGCGGCTGGGGCGAGGCCTGACTCTTCGGTGACAATCTTTTCAAACGTCGCTTTTAGCGTGTTGATATGCGCAATGTGGGCTTCCAGCGCTTCGCGCGTTGCAACGTCGGTTTGCAGGCAGATAACACCAGGCAAGCGCACGGCTGCCTTGCTGCTGCGGTTTTCTGACTGCTGCTGGATAAACAGGTGACGATAGTGTTGCATCACCAGTTCCATCGCCGCGTTGCCGATATGCTGCTTCACCGCAATGGTTTCCAGCGGATCGTGCTCAGCGCCTTTTACCACATCGGGCAGGGTAAAGACGCGTGCGGCTAACAGACGACAGGTCTGCAAACGCTCTGTCAGGGTAAGCAGGTTGTGTTCTGTTTCCCGGAAAGTGGTGTTCAGCCTTTCGATGAGATCGTACGTTGCCATGTTAGCCTCTCATTAGTTACAACATACTTACGGTATAACACAGCACGCCGGGTCCGACCAGCGTGCGGTTAAGGTCAGGCAGGAACGGGAAGGGTAATGTTATGGTACACCGGCCAGCTAAAACAGAAGCGCGCACCGCCGAGTTCGCTTGCTTCACAGTGAACCGTGCCGCCCATCGCCTGAGCGATTGAGTAGACGATTGCCAGCCCCAGGCCACATCCTCCCGTCGCGCGATCGCGGCTGGGATCAAGGCGTACAAACGGCTCGAAAATAGTTTCACGTTCTTCCGGAGCGATACCGGGGCCGTCATCATCAACCGTCAGGCTGGCCTGATTCCCCTGCAAATCCAGACCAATATGCAGCGTGCTTTCGCTATAGCGCATGGCGTTGTTCATCAGGTTATCCAGCACGCGCTCCATCAGACGCATATCCAGCGCGCCATAATCGCCAGGCGTGATCGTCGTCATCAGCGCGCGTTGCGGGTTCACGCTTTGTACATCATCAATATGGGTTTGCAGCCAGACGGGCAAATCCGGTGTGCTGAGATTCAGCTCGTTTTGCGGCCGATCGAGGCGGGCATAGGTCAGCAGTTCTTCAATCAGTGCTTCAAGCTGGCCGATATCGCGGTTCAGCGCCTGAGATTCTGCCTCAGTCAGGTTCTCGCTCATCTCCAGGCGGTAGCGCAGGCGTACCAGCGGGGTGCGTAGCTCGTGGGCAATGCCGTCGATCAGTTGCTTCTTACTGGCAATCAACGCATTAATGTTATCGGCCATCTGGTTGAAGGCCACCCCAAGCCGGTCAAAGCTGGAACCGCTGTCGAAGTGAATGCGTTCGGTAAGATGCCCCTCACCGAAACGCTGTGCAGCCGATTCCAGTTTCAGCATGTCCTGCCAGTGCGGTCTCATCCAGATAAAGACCGGGAAAGCCAGCGAAATGGCAATAAATGCCATCAACGCCATGTCCAGCAGGCGCATCTGGTGCAGATAATAAAGATAGGGCACCGGCCCCACGGCCAGCACGTAGTGGCTGCGCGGAATGCGCTGGATGAAGGTATATTTCTCGTCCAGCGCCACAATGTCGCCGTCACTCAGACGCTGCATGGCTCGCGGCGCTAAATCGAAATCCTTCATCGGCTCAATGCGCAAATCAAAGGACAGATTGAGATCCAGTTCTTTTAAGGTTTTGGCCCATTCGTGCGGCGGGATTTCACGTAGTTCGCTTCGCATCAGGTAAAGCGAGCTTTTCATCAAATCATCCAGCGACTGTCTGCCCGCTCGTTCGGCGGTGAATTTATAGACCAGCCCAACCAGCATCGTCATCACCAGGAAGCAGACAAACAGCAAAAGATAAAACTGGATAAACAGCTTTTTCATTAAAAACCACCGAACAATCAATTTGTTAACTACATGGCTCTTACCTTAAGGGGCACGATGGTGGATTGACTTCTCCACCAGCGCGCAGGCTCAGGAACGAGACCTGATCGCCATCCAGGGCATTATCCAGGCTGAGTATACGTGAAAACTACCCCGGCGTTTCCATGTCGCTATGAAAACAGGGTTTACTCCGGGTGACAACATTCAGCACGCGGACGTATGACATAAATCGCGCAGGAAGAAAGAAGCGAATGAATATTTTACACGTTATCTGGAGAGGTAAATGAGTGATCACGAAGATATGACCATGAGGAGTGACGCAGTTGAGTATTCCGGGGGCATAGCACGGTGATTTGCAATTAATGAACGTTTTAGTGATGCCGTGCAGCATGACATCACTTCAGCTAACTCTTCGAGCGGGTATTTATATGTTTAAAATACGCGTCTTAATGGCAGAACGTCGCACCATTGTCTTTTATACTCCATGCCCTTAAATAACTTCCCAAGGGAGAATATGATTTTTTTATTTTCGCTCCGACAGATCTCTTTGGCACGGGTGTAGTTCTCCCAGAGCAAAATACTTCCTGCCCCTATTTCATTGTATTGAGGGTCATACCCTCCGTTTATGTCATCGAAATAAATCCACTCGGGGCATTCAGACTTAAGAATTAAGTCAATTGCTATGATTTCTTTATTGATGGAAAGGGCGGAGCCAAAAATCATAGGTCTGAATTTTTCAATGGCATCAAGCAAATTTTTCCTGGGGAATGGTCGGATTTTTCCACTCCAGCGTGCATTAAATAACTTTATATATGCGTCGCTGATCATCTCTGATGAAAGACTTTGTATGTCTATTATTTCTCCGCCAAGTTTCAGAAAACGGTTTCGTTCACTATTTCTTTTCCTGATGGTTTTTTTGGAGAACTCTGGCTTCATATGACATATTTCATCATTTAATATTTTGTTGCCAAAGGAGTTAATGAACGAATTTTTCTGCAATGGGGATAGCTTTTTTGTTTTAAATGGCAAGGCTAATTTACAACCTGGTGCGCTTGGCAATATAATGTCTTCAAAAACAAACGGATGTGATTTTGAGTAGAGACTCAGGGAATCGTTAACAGAGTAAGTTGACGAAACCACTGCGCCATTTTTTCTTTTGCAGAAAAACTTAATCTTTTTTTCTTGTTTAGCGGCCAGATAAGTCAGTACGTCTGGATGTGTGCATACACTCCCTCCATATATAGAGTAAGCATGGCTGTAAGTATTAAGGTCACACTCTTCCCATCCAAAAATGTAGCGTCTCACTGTCTTATCCAAATGTTACCCTGAGAAAGATGTATTTATACTCTGATAAATGGTGTGACAAGTAAATCAACAAATGAGGGTTGTTTATAATGTGTTTAAGAGTCGATGCAAACAAAAACTTAGCATGCTATATATTCGTTCGTTGCCAGACTGTATTTCATTGAAAAAGTTCCCTGAGTTTGAGTTAAAAAATAAACGATTTAGCTTTTGTCGCAAGTGGTGTTGATGAAAACGAAATGATCTGATGTAATAATAAACACTGTCAATTAGTGGATTGGTATTGTACTAATGGCTAAAGCTGATCGCGTTACTCTTTTAGAATTCATGTGGATACACAATAAACTAAACGAAAGCTCAACAACGTGGGCTGATTTATGGATTGCACTCTTTATGTTGAAGGCAGAATGTAAAAGAGTGATATGTATAAAGTACAGTGATATTGAGAATAACCTTTTACATTTGTCCGCAACCCCAAAATTTGCGAAAAGGATCGTTAAACTGAATGATGTTGTTTGCAATTTAATTCAGCGTAGAAAAGAACGCTATCCTGATGATATTTATGTGTTTCAAAGCAAATCAAATCGAGTTAAGGGGAATGTAAAACCCGTGACCGCAACAGCCATGAACATGGCCCTGAAAGAAGCGGCAAAACACATAACCGGGAAAAACGTCAGCATGAAAAGTGCGCTAAATATCATTGGATCAGGGGCACGAAAAAGTGCGTACCCGCGCTTCTGTGTCCGGTGATCATCCAATGCTAACCCTTTGAAACCAGGGGAACCCCCAGTTTTGATGGCGTCAGGAAGACGCCGTACGCTTAAACGGTTTCGGATAACAACGTCATCAGGTTTCCCAGGCGTGGGGGGCGAACAGATAACCCTTGTTACGCACGGTTTTAATGCGGTACGGCTCCGTGGCGTTATCCAGCAGCTTTTTGCGCAGGCGCGAAATAGCGACGTCAACGCTGCGATCCATCCCGTCGTAACTGACTCCACGCAGGTTCTTCAGCAGAGCATCCCTGTCCATAATTTGCCCGGCATGGGTCGCCAGCTCCCATAGCAGGTCAAAATCAGCCGTGGAGAGGGCAATAAGTTCTCCGGAAAGCAGTACCTGACGGTTGATTGGATCGATGGACAACGTACCAAAACGCATGGCTTTATGCGGTGTCAGAGACGGAGCAGGCGCTTCACGCTCAATGCTGGCACGTTGACGCAAATGAAGACGCAAACGAGCAAGCAGCACGGCAGGAGGCGTGGTTTTCAAAATGTAGTCGCTGGCACCCATTTCCAGAGACAGGATATGGTTCATATCGCTGTCCAGAGAGGTCAGCAACACAATCGGGCCATCCCACTGGCTGCGCAGGTCGCGGCAAAGCGTCATACCATCTTTACCGGGCAGCATGATATCCAGCAGCACCAGATCCGGGTTTTCTCGTACCACCACCTCTTCAGCGCGATCGCCGCGAGGCTCAACGATAACGTCCATATCATGCTTACCCAGATAGGCGGCGATCAATTGCCCGACTTCGGGTTCATCTTCAACATAAACAATCTTATTCATACAGCATCTGTTATCGCGAAAAAATCCAACATACACCGCACAACCTTAACCTTCCATTAATCTTTCAAAATTAACGTCAATTCCGCTATTCTGGGTTCATATTGTTATTTGATTGTTATGGGAAAAAGCATGGGACTGGTGATTAAAGCCGCGCTGGGGGCGCTGGTGGTGTTACTGATTGGTGTTCTGGCAAAAACGAAAAACTACTATATTGCCGGGCTGATTCCCCCTGTTCCCGACCTTTGCGCTGATTGCGCACTATATTGTGGCTTCTGAACGGGGAACGGAAGCGCTGCGTGCCACCATTGTATTCGGCATGTGGTCAATCATCCCTTACTTTCTCTATCTGCTGTCGCTGTGGTATTTCACCGGGTTTCTGCGTCTCCCTCTGGCGCTGGGCGGGGCGGTCGTGTGCTGGAGCCTCAGCGCCTGGGTGTTGATCTTTTTCTGGAGCCGTTTCCACTAGCGCAGTGGGCGTCCACCGTCCACCGCGAATGTTCTGCCGGTGACGTAGCAGCTGGTGAGCAGGTAATCGACAAGATCGATCACCTCTTTTTCGCCGGGAGCGATTTTCATCAGCGATTTGTTCAGCGCCTGCTGGCGATACTCAGCGTCATCATTCTCGTTGAATAAAATCATCGCCGGGGCGATGGCGTTCACTTTGACCTCGGGTGCCAGCTTGCGGGCAAATGAGCGCGTCATATTATCCAGCGCGGCTTTACTGGCTGCATAGGCGATGTGCTTGTCGCTTCCTCGCTCTACGACATAATCGGTGAAATGGATAATATCACCAGCGGCATGGCCGTGGCCGCGCAGCAGATCCTGCAGGGCATGGTTCAGCAGATACGGGGCGTTAACGTGGATCTGCAGCATGCTGGAGAGCGTTTCGCTGAGCGGTATACCGGGCTGTTCCGCCTGCCATGCGCTGGCGTTATGGATGATTGCCCGCAGACCATCGGTCGTGGATTTCACCTTTTCGGCGAAGGCCAGAATGCCTTCATCGGTTGAAAAATCAGCCTGAATGCAGACAGCGCCGGCTTTTCGTAGCCCTTCAATAGAAGGATATTCCCGGCGGTAACTGATGATTACCGGATGGCGAAGGTTAAGAAAGTGATGGGCGAGGGCGAGGCCGATGCGACGGCCTGCACCCGTAATCAGTATTGGGCGTTGCTTATCGTTTCCCATCGTATTCTCCTTTTTCAGTTCAACAATGGGAAAGACGGTGCTATCCCATTAACATCCACGTGGCCGGTACGGCAGCAGCCAGCAACAGTCCGATAAAAGCCATTTCACGGCGCTTGAGCGCGTTCTCCAACTGATGTGTGCGGCGTGCATAGATAAACACCAGCAGACCCGGCGCGTACAGCACCACCGACAGCAGCAGGTGCATAGGGCCGGAAGCATACAACAACCATAGCCCGTAAATACAGGCTCCGACACCAACGGCATAGTGCTCAGGGCGCGTGGCGATTTTTAACAAATACGCACCCACCAGGAAATAGGGTACCAGAATCATCTCAGAAGCGATGGTCAGCAGGGTGTTATAGTCTGAACCTGTGAGCCAGATCAGCACCAGACAGACCTGAACGCTGATGTTGGTCAGCCAGAGTGACGCAGATGGCGCACTGTTTTTATTCTGACGCGCAAATAAGCGCGGAAACGCTTTATGCGTGGCGGCAAGGTATGGCACTTCTGCGGCCATAATTGTCCAGCTCAGATATGCTCCGCTGACGGAAACAATCAGCCCGGCAGCAATCACCACATCGCCCCAGGAGCCGAGCATTTTCACCATCAATCCAGCCATCGACGGGTTACGCATTTCTGCCAGCTCAGGACGTGCAACCACACCCAGCGACAGCAGCGTTACCAGCAGATAACGCCCAGTGCTGCCAGTACGGCCAGCAGGGTGGCACGACCCACATCGCGCTTGTTGCGTGCGCGCGCGGAAACCACGACCGCACCTTCAACGCCGATGAACACCCACAGGGTAATCAGCATCGTGTTTTTCACCTGCTCCCAGACGGGTACACCCAGCGCGATACCGGTGAAATCAAGCTTAAACACGTCAAGACGGAACGCAATAAACGCCAGCACGATAAACAGACCGAGAGGAACCAGCTTAGCCAGTGTTGCCACCAGGTTGATGCTGGCGGCCGTCTGGACACCGCGTAAAACCAGCCAGTGAACGACCCACAGGAGTACCGAGGCACCCACAATAGACTGCCAGGTATTACCATCACCGAAAAAACGCAGTTCAGGGGTATCGGTAAAGAAACTGAGCGCCGAGAAAACGATCACCAGGTAGGAGACGTTAGCGATCACCGCGCATAGCCAGTATCCCCATGCGGAACAGAAGCCAATCAGTTCCCCGAAGCCTTCACGGGCATAGGTGAAAATACCGCCATCCAGATCCGGGCGAATGCGGGTGAGCAGCAGCATGGCGAATGCCAGCAGCAATATTCCGGCCCCCGTGATGCCCCAGCCAATGAGTAACGCAGCAGGGCTTGCGACTGCCGCCATATTCTGCGGCAAACTGAATACACCTGCACCCAGCATTGAGCTTAAAACGAGTGCAGTTAAAGCACTCAGGCCAAGTTTCTTTTCCATTGGCTTCCTGTTATGAAAAGTCCAAATCCAGAATAATTATTTCGCACAGGCGCATAAAAATGGTGGATCACACTAAGGCGCGGGATTTTACGGAGTGTCACGAAAGCATGCAATGACGTGCGGCAGAAATTCAAAGAAAAGTTACAAAAAAAGGCGGCATTGCGCCGCCTTCGTTAAATGGTTTTATTACTTGTACAGATCGGCACTGATGGTGACGTTGTTACCACGTTCCTGCCATTGGCGGGTGATGTGGTAATATTTAGCACCTTTCTTCGCAGCACGCTTCGCCACCTGGTAAGAGACTTCCGTCATGTTACCGTAGTTGCCGGTAAACTTGATGCTGTCGAATGGTACCATCTGAGCCGCTGTGGTTTTGTTCAGCTCTTCAATTTTGGTACCGTCTGGCAGGGTAACAGAGTAGCGACCACCTTTAGTGGATTGTGTTTCAAAGAAACGGCCCACTTCAGCACTTGGTGCTGCAGAGGTTGCTACGCCAGGAATTTCAACTTTCTTCGCTTCTTCGCCGCCTTTCGCTATTGCCGCGCGGCCTGCATCAGAGTCAGCCGGGATGGCATCCGGGCTTTGCAGAACGCGTTTTTTCGCATCTTCTTTATAGACGAACGCGGTAATACGCTGGTTGCCGCCCTGGTTAGCATCGACCTGGCGCACGATGTAGAAAGAGTAAGCCCCTTTCTCTTTCGCGGCTTTGGTGATGGCATCGTTCACTTCAGGCTGGCTGCGATAGAAACCCTGAACGGTAACGGTATCGTATGGTTCCAGTTCAATCGCCTGATCTTTTGGCAGCTCAACGATGCCGTTAATCACACGATTTTTCGGCGCATCAGCTTTTGGCGCATTGTCTTTAAACAGCGCGATGGTGACACGCTGGTTACCGCTGTTGCCATAATCAGACTGGTCAACGACGTAAAACGAGGCCGCACCATTTTTATCGGCGGCTTTCGATGCGGCGGCGACGGCATCGCCAATGGAGTTATAACGACCCACAATGACCGTATGGTCAAAAGGTTTTAACGCTGCCGCTTGCTCCGGCGTTAACTCTGTCGCGGCATTCGCAGACAGGGCGGTCGCAGAAAGAAGTGCGGACGCCAGGAGTGTGTTCTTAAGCTTCATAAAAATAATCCTTCGCCTTGCGCAAACCATGTACTGGTATTGTTGTTTATTTGAGACGGTCCCGATTATGGCATTTAAAACCCGTCGCTGTCTGCGCCATTTTTCACAGCCAGTGCTTACCGGATGACAAGATTCGATAACATTTGGTGATATGTTGAAAAAACAGACGTTTGACAAGTAAAACTGATAAAGCTTATGACTTTTACAAGTTAATTTAATGTTAATAAGTTGATCTCTTATGGCGCTATATCATGTTTTTACCGCTTCGCTTGCACGTTTTATCGGTTCCAGCGCTGAATTTAAGGTAAATATCTCTGTCAGCGACGCCGATCACTTATTTTTCACAGATAAAGTAAGAAATAGTGTTTTCTGGCGGTAGATCACGGGCGCTATTTCAGTAGGTTATAGAAAGTTTGTTACTGTTTTATTTTCCGGGGTTAATCATGTGTCGTCGCTCTCATGCTGGCGAAAATTGATACAAACCACGGGCGTTTATCGACAAACCATCATCAAAAACCGATGGAAGGGAAAACTATGCGTATTGGGGTACCAAAAGAACGGTTTGCCAATGAAACCCGCGTAGCGGCAACACCGAAAACGGTGGAGCAACTGCTTAAACTGGGTTTTACCGTCGCAGTTGAAAGCGGCGCGGGCAAACTGGCGAGTTTTGACGACGAGGCCTTTATTCAGGCGGGTGCGGAAGTGGTGGACGGTGCTGAAGTCTGGCTGTCTCCCGTCATTCTGAAGGTGAATGCACCGGAAGAGAGTGAGATTGAACTGCTGAATCCAGGCACGACGCTTGTGAGTTTCATCTGGCCTGCGCAAAATCCTGAGCTGATGGAGAAGCTGGCGGCACGCGGTGTGACCGTGATGGCGATGGACTCTGTACCGCGTATTTCTCGCGCACAGTCTCTGGATGCCCTGAGCTCAATGGCAAACATCGCGGGTTACCGCGCTATTGTTGAGGCGGCACATGAGTTTGGCCGCTTCTTTACCGGTCAAATCACCGCTGCGGGTAAAGTACCTCCGGCGAAAGTGATGGTGATTGGTGCGGGCGTGGCAGGTCTTGCAGCGATTGGCGCGGCAAACAGCCTGGGCGCTATTGTTCGTGCATTTGATACCCGTCCGGAAGTGAAGGAACAAGTGCAAAGTATGGGTGCTGAGTTCCTTGAACTGGACTTCAAGGAAGAAGCGGGCAGCGGTGATGGCTACGCGAAGGTGATGTCCGAAGCCTTTATCAAAGCGGAAATGGAACTCTTTGCCGCACAGGCAAAAGAGGTCGACATTATTGTCACCACGGCGCTTATCCCAGGTAAACCGGCACCGAAGCTGATCACTCGTGAAATGGTTGACTCCATGAACCCGGGAAGCGTGATTGTTGATCTGGCGGCGCAAAACGGTGGTAACTGTGAATACACCGTACCGAACCAGGTGACCACCACCGCCAACGGTGTCAAGGTGATCGGTTATACCGACCTGCCTGGCCGTCTGCCAACGCAGTCTTCTCAGCTGTACGGTACCAACCTCGTTAACCTGCTGAAACTGCTCTGCAAAGAGAAAGACGGTAATGTCGTTGTTGATTTTGACGATGTCGTGGTGCGTGGCGTCACGGTTGTGCGCGAAGGTGAAATTACCTGGCCTGCACCACCTATTCAGGTTTCAGCTCAGCCTCAGGCTGCACCAAAAGCGGCTCCAGAGCCAAAAGAGCCCGCTAAGCCAGCTTCTCCGTGGCGTAAATACGCAATCATGGCGCTGGTGATTATTCTGTTTGGCTGGCTGGCCAATGTCGCGCCGAAAGAGTTCCTCGGTCACTTTACCGTCTTCGCGCTCTCCTGCGTGGTGGGTTACTACGTCGTGTGGAACGTGTCCCATGCGCTGCATACGCCGCTGATGTCGGTCACCAACGCCATCTCGGGGATTATCGTGGTGGGTGCGTTGCTGCAAATTGGGCACGGCGGCTGGATTAGCTTCCTGAGTTTTGTCGCGGTGCTGATCGCCAGTATCAATATTTTCGGTGGTTTCACCGTGACTCAGCGCATGCTGAAAATGTTTCGTAAAGGCTAAGGGGTAGCATATGTCTGGAGGATTAGTCACAGCCGCATACATTGTTGCTGCAATCCTGTTTATTTTCAGTCTGGCGGGACTTTCCAAACACGAAACGTCTCAGCAGGGTAATAACTTTGGTATCGCTGGGATGGCGATTGCGCTGATTGCCACTATCTTCGGGCCGGACACCGGCAACGTTGCGTGGATCCTGGTGGCGATGATCATCGGTGGCGCAATTGGTATTCGTCTGGCGAAACGCGTTGAGATGACCGAGATGCCGGAGCTGGTGGCGATCCTGCACAGCTTCGTGGGTCTGGCGGCGGTACTGGTGGGCTTCAACAGCTATCTGTATCACGAAGCGGGCATGGAGCAGATTCTGGTCAACATTCATCTGACTGAAGTGTTCCTCGGCATCTTTATCGGTGCCGTGACCTTCACCGGTTCGATTGTTGCATTCGGCAAACTGCGCGGGAAAATCTCGTCTAAACCGCTGATGCTGCCAAACCGTCATAAGCTGAACCTGGCGGCGCTGGTCGTATCATTTGTACTGCTGGTGATCTTCGTGCGTACCGAAAGCGTAGGTACTCAGGTGCTGGCATTGCTGGTGATGACCATTATTGCGCTGGCGTTTGGCTGGCACCTGGTGGCTTCCATTGGTGGTGCAGATATGCCAGTGGTGGTCTCAATGCTGAACTCCTACTCCGGTTGGGCGGCAGCAGCGGCAGGTTTTATGCTGAGCAACGACCTGCTGATCGTCACCGGTGCGCTGGTGGGTTCTTCCGGTGCGATCCTGTCTTACATCATGTGTAAAGCGATGAACCGTTCGTTTATCAGCGTTATTGCCGGCGGTTTCGGTTCTGATGGTTCTTCTACTGGTTCTGATGACGAAGTGGGCGAACACCGTGAGATCAACGCCGAAGATACTGCGGATATGCTGAAAAACTCACACACCGTCATCATCACCCCAGGCTACGGCATGGCGGTGGCGCAGGCTCAGTACCCGGTAGCGGAAATCACCGAGAAACTGCGTGCGCGGGGTATCAAGGTTCGCTTTGGTATTCACCCGGTAGCAGGTCGTCTGCCTGGCCACATGAACGTACTGCTGGCTGAAGCGAAAGTGCCTTACGACATCGTGCTGGAGATGGATGAAATCAACGATGATTTCACCGAGACCGACACCGTACTGGTTATTGGTGCCAACGACACCGTTAACCCGGCGGCACAGGACGATCCGCGCAGCCCAATCGCTGGTATGCCGGTTCTGGAAGTGTGGAAGGCGCAGAACGTGATTGTCTTCAAACGCTCCATGAACACCGGTTATGCAGGGGTTCAGAACCCGCTGTTCTTCAAAGAGAACACTCACATGCTGTTTGGCGATGCCAAAGCCAGCGTGGATGCGATTCTGAAAGCGCTGTAAGTTGTGTCGATGTGAAAAAGCCGCCAGATTTGGCGGCTTTTTTTACTGGCGGCTGCCGGACGTTATGGCTCAATCGTCCTCTGGATCGTCCAGTTCAACCGGAGTCTGGTACTGATCCGGCTTGATGACAAGCAGGTCGCAGCGCAGATGGTCGATTACCTGTTCGGCAGTATTCCCCAGGAAGGCGGCGGAAATACCGGTGCGGCCAATGGTACCCAGTACCACAATCCCGGCCTGCAGGTGTTCTGCTAAATCCGGGATCACTTCTTCAGGCAACCCTTTTTCCACGTGCGTCATTTTTTCATCAATACCGAATTTCTGGCGCAACGCTTTCATCGCCAGCAGGTGCTGACCACGGATCGCATCGTTATAGACGCTCGGATCAAATTCAGGCAGTTCAATCGCAATATTGATCGGGGTGACCGGATAAGCCCCCACCAGATGCACTTCAGTGTGGTTAACCTGTTCGGCAAGCTGCAGTGTCTCTTTCACCAGCTTTTCGTTCAGTGAATTATGATAATCCTCTTCGCTCGCCAGGTTTACAAGCCACGACGGCTTTACCCCCTTCAGGCCACGGCTGGTCTTTCACCATCCAGACCGGGCATGGGCATTTACGCAACAGGTGCCAGTCGGTAGGCGTGAAAATTACGGATTCCAGTTTGTCGTGCTGGTGCGCCATTTTCAGCAGCAGGTCGTGCCTATCGGCAATAATTTCCTGAATAATGGCTTCGAAAGGTCGGTTGTGCCAGACCACTTTAATATCGATAGGGACACCCGCTTCGAGGTAGTATTTCGCCTGCTCGCGGATCCACGCAGTACGTTGACTGATCACTCCCTGACGCATAGCCGTACGCTCGTCAGGCGACAGAAGGGTGGTCATCTCGTATGAGAAGTCATAGATCGGCAAAAACGCTTTGATTTTGCCACCAATCCGTTGATGTAAATACACAGCACGCCGTAACGCGGGTTGATCGTCCTGGTTAGGATCGATGGCCACCAGCATATTTTGATACTTTGCCATACAGGTCTCCTTACAACTGTCACCACAGTCTGTAAGTAAAAGAGTAACCTATATATCTTGAATCAAACAGGGGGGAAGTTTTTGCCAGATCAATAAATCATTAAAATTTATTGGTAATTCTTGAGTTGCACTGATTTCAAAGGCATTTCTTCGTGTTCGTAACGCTCTGGGGGCGTGATGGGGGCAAACCGGTCGTAATTCTGTGGTTATGATAGTCACCTGGTCCTTGTCCATATCGCCGATCCATTTGGCATAAACTACGTAAACCCTCCTGGAATCCTCATGACCCATTTGAGTAGCAATAAAGGAAGGGTTGGCCCCTGCCGAAAGAGACCAGCATGCATAAGTGTGCCTGGACTGGTATGGGTGACGTTCGCGAATTCCCGCTCGGCGTAAACCCTGCTTCCATCCATAGGATATAGCGTTTTTGGAAAAGTAACCCACTTTCCTGCACTATGAGAACACGATCACAACAAAAGGCGACCTTTTTACAGCAGGGCATTGCAAAGGTCAATTAAACAGCATACATTTCATGTAAATATAATATCGTCGTCCATAGCTTTGATTGTCGACACAAAGAATTCAAGCCCGAGGTCAACGCCTTGGGCTTTTCATTTATGGATTAGTTTTACGATCGCTTGATATTATTATTTCTTCTTGTCAGTGAAGTGGTTTGTAGCAACTGTTGTGCCGATCGTAAGAGCCACACCAGCAATAGATTTTACAATTGTTCCAGCGTTTTCAGCTATTGCCTTTGTGCATCCAGGACATAATTCTTCATCGTATGCTTTTCCGCCTTTAGCATAATCATCGCAGCCAGGTGTCCGGCAAGCATAAAGAATCCCATGACATTCCGGGCACTCACATTTATCACGCTGGAAAGTGTTTTCTTCGATGATGAATGGGCTAACAGTCTCACGGCAATGACCGCAAATGCCTGCATGTTTAATAGCCATAAAATTTCCTCGTGATAGTTTAGATAGCGATCTTATCGGCCTGTTTAGCAGGAGATTTAATCAAATTTTTTTATGGACTCGCTCTGCAGGTTTTTTCTTAGGGTTGCCAATTGGCGACCTTTTTTATTTCTCAACACAGCACCCGTGCTCAGCGAGGTGAGAGCATACATCGCATGGAAAAAATAACCACTGGTGCTGCCTACAGCCCCGAGCAGTGGAACGCTATCCCATGCCCCGATGGTGTTGGGTATGACGAGTGCATCGCGAAGATGATCCTGCCGATCAGCGCCGGTAATAGTGTCGGCCTGTTCATGGTGCTCGGCGGCTGATCATTACGCCATTCTGACGGGAATCTGACAAACCTGTGTAATAATGACCCAAAAATTAACGGGAATGACAGGTGATGGGATTTCAATATTGGTTCACGGTATGTGCAATTTTTCTGACCTGCCCCTTTATGTTTGTTCAATCGATTATCTTTTTGCGACGAGGTGTCTACACAAAAACCTTCAAGGGGACGATGCGCTGGCAGGTGAGTTTGACGATTATGTCGTGCTTAATTGCTGCGACGAATCCGGGAATTGTGAAACTGGAGAGAGGCGTGGGAGCTACGAAAAATGGGCGTGGTTTTAGGGGTGTTAAATGAACTGATATACTCCGCTATTGTCTGGTAATGGATTTATCATGTCATTGATATTACAATAATTTATTGAATATTGATGGATAAAAAAGCCAGATCAATAAATTACTGAAATTTATCAATCTGGCATCAGTCATGCGGTGGTTTTATGCCACGTTGCGGGAGTTTCCGGCGAGTACCGCCAGCGCTTCACCGTTTTCGATGGTGATGTATTTACCTTTAACGGCCAGCATGCCGCTTTTCTGGAAACGACCCAGCAGACGGCTGATGGTTTCAACGGTCAGGCCCAGGTAGTTACCAATATCGCCACGCGTCATGGTCAGGCGGAACTCACGCGGGGAGAAACCACGCTCGGCGAAACGGCGGGAGAGGTTATAGATAAACGCAGCCAGTCGCTCTTCTGCATTCTTTTTGGAAAGCAGCAGGATCATGTCCTGATCGCCTTTGATCTCACCGCTCATCAAACGCATCATCTGCTGGCGCAGGTTAGGCATTTTTCCGGACAGGTCATCCAGCGTTTCAAACGGGATCTCGCAAACCATTGAGGTTTCCAGCGCCTGAGCAAAGCTCGGGTGATGGCCAGTACCGATGGCGTCAAAGCCGACCAGGTCGCCCGCCAGATGGAAGCCGGTGATTTGCTCATCACCTTGTTCAGTGATGGTGTAGCTTTTAATGGTGCCAGAACGGATAGCATAGAGCGATTTCAGTTCGTCTCCCGCTTTAAACAGCGTCTGCCCTTTCTGAATAGGCTTTTTGCGCTCGATGATATTATCAAGCTGATCGAGTTCATGCTCATTCAGGGTAAACGGGATACAGAGCTGGCTGATGCTGCAATCCTGACAATGGATAGCACAACCGCCAGACTGAATGCGTCGTATAATTCGCTTTTCTGGGATCATAGGTTTGCTCAAGCCTTAATTGATATTAGTCAATTTTAACATCTTTTTGGTAAGTACGTAAGCCTGACAAACCACCAATAAGAACAAGAGACGACAACGTGTTGCCATCTTCTTGAAATTCCACAGCTTGATTATGGATTTTTAGCCTAACTGGAAGAAAATTAAGCACAAAAAGCCTGGAGTCTACAGCAGAAGATACCCTTCGTGGCGCAGCAACCACTCTTTCCGCTGCACGCCACCGGCATAGCCCGTCATGGTGCCGTTACGGCCAATAACGCGATGGCAGGGCACGACGATACTGACGGGGTTGGAACCATTCGCGGCACCCACCGCGCGCGCCGCACCTGCGCGACCTAACTGCTCGGCGAGCTGGCCATAGTGCATGACATGCCCGCAGGGAATGCTGCGCAGTGCCTGCCATACCTCACGCTGGAAGGGGGTTCCCGCCGTGGCGGTTGGCAGGGTGTCGATGATGCTGAGGTCGCCCTCAAAATACGCCGTGAGCTTATCGCTCAGTCCACCCGGATTGGTGGCGCTGATGCGCTCATAGCCCTGAGTACGATAATGAATATCGAGCAGCTCTTCCATGCGGTTGCTGTGCTCTTCCCATTCGACAGCGCGCAGGCTGAACTGCTCGTCCGCGATAACCCACAGCGGCCCAAGCGGCGTCGCAATTTTGTCTTCGAGTAATCTCAGCATCAATATTCCTTTAGTGCAGCCCCGGGTATATCCCCGGTCCAGTCGGCAGGCCGACAAGATACCATGTCACCCGCATTATCAGCCATACCCCTAAAAAGATAAGCGGATAGGGCAAGAGCAGCGAATAGTAGGTACCCCGTTTTGCTTCGGGTTTATCGCGTTGCAGGAAACCTAAACTAAAAACTATCGGGAAGGGTACCCGGCAACAGGAACGCAATCTGACCTTTTTCAGGACGAAAATCTTCAATCAGGACAACACCTTTCAGGTTTTTCCAGCGTGGAAAATCACCTTCCAGTTCTGAACTGTCAAGCACGTACGATTGATGGACTTCAATGCGGCCATGTCCCTGATCAATCTTGCTCTGTTCAGATACTTTGCGTATTTTATTTTTATATTAATTTTTTTAAATTTAATATAATTTAATTGACGTTTAATTATATTTAAATTGTGCCGCATCATGAGTGGTGGCATATTAATTTAATATTAATAAATCGAATGAGGCATGAGAAAACAGTCTGATTTTCTATGGTGAGTATAGGGCTCGGAAAATTTTATCTGCGTGGTTGCTTGCTGTTTTTCTTTACTTCCCTTTCGTTAATAAAAACATTTATCTGGTGATGAATAAACATAAATAAGGAATGCATTATGTGTAAAAAGTCGCTTTGCGCGTTGTTTATTGGCGGTCTGCTCGCGGGGGGCATGTCATCCGCTTTCGCAACAGATACGGGGACAGTCACTTTTAACGGGAAGATTATTGACGATACTTGTGATGTCACCGTAAACAGTACGGACGCTAACGGTACCGTTACGTTTAAAGACGTCTATCCTTCGGCATTTACTGCTGATGATTCTGTTGGCGATTCCCAAACATTCGATATTGCGTTGACGGGTTGTGATACCAATATCGACAAAATCAATCTGAAGTTTAATGGTACAACCGTCACCAGTAAGACGAGCGTGCTGAAAACAACAGGAGTCGCCACTAATGTGGGGGTCCGTCTGGTTAACTGGGCGGGGGCCGATGTTCTGTTTGACAATTCAGAGCCTGCATCAACATCGGATAAAACCGTGAAAGGCACCGGAGCGGCGACCTTCACTTATACGGCGAAGGTCGTACAGGTAGGGTCGGTTAAACCGACTGCCGGTGATTATACCGCGCAGGCAACTTATACGCTGCTTTATCGTTAAAGTATTGTAAGTATCTGGCTGATATCCAGTCAGATATTCCTGATGACCGGGAACCATTTATGAAGTGGAATATTGCAGCCATTGCTGGTGTTATTTTATTCGCCAGTTCGGCCCAGGCTGGTGTTGTGCTCGGTGGCACCCGGGTTATCTATCCTGCCGATCAGGCAGAAGTCCAGATATCTTTAAAAAATAAAGATAACGATGAACGCTATTTAGTTCAAAGTTGGGTGAGCAATGTTGATGACAGCAAAGCCCCCTTCGTTATTACGCCTCCGATTTATAAGCTAGAAGAGGGGCGTCAAACATTATTACATGTGGTCTATACCGGTAACGGCAGCGCGTTACCACAGGATCGCGAATCGCTCTTCCTGGTAAATGTGAAATCAGTATCGGCTATTCCAGAATCACTGAAAAATAAAAACACATTACAGTTTGCCATAAAAACACGCGTTAAGCTGTTTTGGCGTCCAGGAAAATTAAATGGCTACGATGCGAAAACCGCCTGGGAAAAAATCCAGTTTCACCGCCAGGGTAATCAACTGATAGCGAAAAACCCAACACCTTATTATATCACGTTTGGTCAGTTGACTGTAGGTGGCAAAGCCGTTGTTCCGTCGGATGAAAAAAACACACCATCGGCTATCAGTATGATGGTGGCACCATTAAGTGAACAGCATTTTACTTTATTAGCGGGTAGTACCGGCAATGCTGAGTGGACTGCCATCAACGATTTTGGCACAGAAACAGTATCTCATAAGCAGTCATTGTAATTGGATGAAATAAATGGAATTTAATAAGAGAATTTTATCATGCCTGCATCGCGACCAGTTCGAACATGGGTCCTGAATGCTATTGTATTCAGTTTATATTCAGTCTGTAGCTCAGTATTCGCTGAGGACTATTTCAATCTTAGCGTTCTGGAAACCGATTCTCCGCTTGAAAATACTGGTGCCATTGAATCCTATTTGAAAAATAATGGTCTGACGCCAGGGCGTTATCTGACAAGTATTATCTGGGATCAAGATAAGATTGCCAAAAAAAATCTGACGTATGTTTTATCGCCGGATAAAAAGAAATTAATTCCACAACTCACCAAAGGTGAATTGCGCCAGTTTGGTGTGAAAGTCGATACGGTCAAAACATTCGCTTCGTTCGCGGATAATGACGTCATCGGGGATATCGCCGATTATCTTCCCGAAGCCAGCTATGATTTTAGTCCTGATACGCAAACCCTGCATTTACGCATTCCGCAAATTTATCGTAATGTCGCCGCAGTGGGTGAAGTGGACCCGCAAGAGTGGGATGAGGGTATACCGGTGCTATGGTCGAGTTACTATATTTCCGGTTCTCGCCAAAAAAACGGCAGTAATACGGATAATTCGCAATGGATGAGTGCGAACTCTGGTCTGAATATAGGGCCGTGGCGGCTGCGTAACAACAGTACCTGGGAAAATAGCAATGGCTGGGAGTCAATCAGCACCGTGTTACAGCGCGATATTAAAGCGCTGAAAAGCCAGTTTGAGTTGGGCCAGACTTATACCGACGGCGAGTTGTTCGACAGCGTGCAGATGACAGGCGCGAAGATAGAAACCGACATCAGTATGTTGCCCAGTAGTCAGCAGGGTTTTGCGCCTGTGGTGCGCGGTATTGCGAACAGCGACGCGAAGGTGACGATCAAGCAAAATGGTTACACTATTTACCAGACCTATGTTTCCTCCGGGCCTTTTGAGATCCGTGATTTAAGCCAGGTAACCGCTGGCGCGGATCTGGAGGTTACCGTTCAGGAAGCCGATGGTTCAGAGCATAGTTTTATTCAGGCCAGTTCGTCCGTACCGGTACTGCAGCGTGAAGGGGCGCTGAAATACAGCATCGCGGCGGGACGTTACCGCGATGTCGATGGTGGCGAGGAGCCGGACTTTGCGCAGGCGACGGTGATTTACGGCCTGCCTTACGGCATTACCGTCTACAGTGGTTTACTCGGCGCATCAATGTATCGCTCGGGCCTTGTGGGGATCGGTGCGGATTTACACAACTTAGGCTCTGTCTCAATGGATGTGACTGCGGCGAAAGCGTCATTAGGCGATGAGGGCGACTCGCAAGGGCTATCATGGCGTGCGCAGTATGCAAAGGATTTCCCCATTACCAACACCACGGTGACACTGGCGAGCTACCGCTATTCAACTTCCGGGTTCTACACCTTCCAGGAGGCGATCGACCGACGCGACAACAAACAGTATGACGATGATGACAGCATTTACAGCTATCGGAACACCAATAACCGTCGCAGTCGTTTGCAGGTGAATTTATCACAGTCGGTTGGGGAGTGGGGGTCCGTGTATATGAATGCCTACCAACAAGATTACTGGTATATGGAGGGGCATGAGCGGAGTGTAAGCATGGGATATAGCACGACCTGGGCAGGCACCAACTGGTCAATCAACTATAGCCTGACGAAAACGCCCTCAACGGATGACGACCATCAGCTCTCTTTAACGTTGAATATTCCTCTTTCTCGTTGGCTACCCGATGCCTGGGCAACCTATAGCCTGAACAGCTCGAAGAATAGCAATACATCGCATCAGGTAGGGATCAACGGGACGGCGCTGGCGGACAATAATCTGAGCTATAACCTGCAGCAGAGCTATACCGATAATAATATTGGCTATGGCGGCTATCTTTCAGGTCGTTACCGTGCCTCTGTCGGGGAGTTCAGTTCTGGTTATAGCTATCAGGGGGATAACCGTCAGTGGAACTACAGCGCACAAGGGTCAATTGTCGCGCATCCTAACGGGATCACGCTGGGGCGCTCACTGCAGGATGCCTTTGCTGTGGTGCATATTAACGATGGCGCGAATGTCAAAATTCAGGGTGGGCAAGGGATTTATACCGACCGCTGGGGCAATGCAATAGTGCCGACATTAACCAACTATCGCCATAATTCGGTGGTGGTCAACACGCAGGAGCGTAGCGATCTGGATATTCAGGAGCCTTCTCTGGATGTCGTGCCGACCAAAGGCGCGGCAGTGGCGGCCAATTTCACCGCACGGAGCGGCAAACGGGTGTTGCTGACGCTTAAACGTGGTCAGGGTTTTGTGCCGTTTGGCGCGATATTAAGCATGGCGGGGACGACGTCCATCGTCGGGGACGATGGCGAAGTGTATGTTACCGGTTTGAAAGGGGCACAGTCGTTTTCCGTGCAGTGGGGAAACTCACCAGATACGCAATGTGAAGGACAGGTGCAGGTACCTGAAGAGGCTAGCGCTCGAATCCTGCTTATTGCGACGACGTGTCAATCATTCAGGGATGAATCATGAAAAAGAGAAAATCGGCATTTTATCTTTATCATATAGTGTGGGTAATAGGTGCCTGGTTTAGTCAATCGGCGTGGGCTATCTGTGAAGTCTACACAGGGGTAATTTCTGACGCTGATTTTTCTATTCCCCCGTTAGTCGTGAATAGCGATGCAGCGATTGGCACAATCCTGTATTCGCAAGATATAACGATGCCTAACGTTTATTTGCGCTGCAATGCAATTGGTGATATTTATCAAGGGTATACGGTGTTAACTGATGCCGATCATGTGACGAATGCGCCAGCGGCAAATACTTATGCGACGAATGTCCCCGGAATAGGTATCCGTTCGGGGTGGGCAAATGACGGAGGTGCTCTCGATCCCGGCAACCTGCTGACGCCCTGGCATAAAGGCACTTCGACGGTGGGTGCTATGGGGTATAACTTTACACTCAATGCGGCGATACAGGTTGTGGTGACTGGCCCAGTATCTTCTGGCACATTAGATACTTCCCGACTGGTAGCCGACTGGAAATACGACAATCTGGTTGTTGGCAAATTACGTTTTAGCGCGTCCAGTGTTAATGTGCAGGCGAATACGTGTACATTGGCCGAAAAGAATATCACCGTACCATTAATGCCCATTTCGACGGATGATTTTGACAATAAGCTTTCGGCGGTGGTTTCGGATGATAGTTTTCGTATTCAGTTAGATAAATGCGAAGCCGGGATTAAAGTGGATTATAAATTTACCACTTCAGGCTCTACCGGCGTCAGCAATAGCAATATCCTGAGCATTGCGAGCGGATCCGGCGCGGCAGAAGGCGTAGGGATTCAGATTCTGGATAGTAACAACACGGTGGTGCAATTTGACACTGAATATGAGGCGGCGGCGCAAACGACAAAAAATCAGTCGGTTTCTATTCCGCTAAAAGCACGCTATATACAGACAGGCACCGTGAAAGGTGGTGATGTCAACGCGGTGGCGACGTTTGAAATATACTACCGTTAAGTCATTCGGCCTGTCGACAGCCAGGCCATGTATCTTCCTCAGTTTCATAACCTTCTTATGCGTTTTCTAACGCGTTACGAAGCGTTCTTTTGGTTAAAAAGCACGCGTGATCTCACTCTGCTCCGCGGGGCAGTTATTATAAGCAGCCAGAAGAGAGGTTTAGCCATCGCTCACTGAATTGTTAATAACACGGTTCAGAAGAGAGGGCAGAAAAATAATATTAGCGTAAGATTTAAATAATAAAAAAACGGAGTCTGCCCGACATCAGGCAGACTCTATAGTACACACAGCAGTACGTCCTTTACGGGTCCCACATGTTTTATTCCTGAGGTAGGTTTAATAAGTTATAACAGCTTTTCTTCAAAATGAAAGGGCGCAGAGTGATTGATTTCACGAAATTTTAACTTAAATTCTCCCATTTAATGCCTGCTGAAATTTTAGTTAAGTTTGGTTTAAATATTAATCCTGATTATTTTATATATTCATCAGGTTAATATTTGTGCAACCCCTCTGCAGAGGTACCTGTTATTGAGGCCCACGTCCGGCACAGGTATAGTACAGGCTCAGATGTAGCCGGAGGATTTCCATGAGCCCTGACGACAAATCACTTTTTCTTGATGCCGTAGAGGATGTCCAGCCTCTGAAGCGCTGCACGGATATTCACTGGCAACAGAGCCGTAACACGCGGGTGCGTCAGGAGGTGGATACCGAGCAGCTCGATAACTTCTTAACGCTGGGGTTTCTGGAACTTCTGCCGCTTGAGGAGCCGCTGGCGTTTCAGCGGGAAGGGGTTCAGCAGGGCGTTATTGATAAACTACGCTCAGGTAAATACTCCCGCCAGGCCAGCTTAAACCTGTTACATCAGCCTGCAGAGCGCTGCCGTCAGATGCTGTTTGCTTTTATCCGCCAGGCCGGACGTGACGGATTACGCAATCTGGTTATCATTCATGGAAAGGGGCGCGAGCAGAACTCACACCCCAATGTGGTACGCAGCTATCTGGCACGCTGGTTACCCGAGTTCGACGATGTTCTCGCTTTTTGTGTGGCGCAGCCCCACCACGGTGGTAGCGGGGCATGTTATGTCTCACTACGAAAATCTGATGAAGCAAAACAAGATAACTGGGAACGTCACGCCAAGCGCAGCCGCTAATGAATGATGATTGCGGGCGATGCGATCGCCCGCGTCAGACTCAGAAGGTTTCCCAGTTGCTGTCGGTGGAATGTGTACTTGCTGTTGCCGGGCGCAATAGCTGTGGTGTTTTTACATTTGTCGGGCGAGGTGCGGCAGCTTTTTCTTTTCCGTTCAGACGAAATGCTGCCACAGCAAGGCGAAGCTGCTCGGACTGATCTTCCAGCGCCGCTGCCGCCGTAGCGGACTCTTGTACCAGCGCGGCGTTTTGCTGTGTGACGCTGTCCATCTGCGAAACCGCAAGACTCACCTGTTCAATACCGCGACTCTGCTCATCGGATGCGGATGAAATCTCACCCATAATATCGGTCACACGGGTAACGGCTGCGACAATCTCTTTCATGGTTGCACCCGCTTCGCTGACCTGGTCAGAACCGGTATTGACCCGGCTGACGGAGTTATCAATAAGCCCTTTGATCTCTTTTGCCGCCTGCGCGCTGCGGCTGGCCAGCGTGCGTACTTCACCTGCAACCACCGCAAACCCACGCCCCTGCTCCCCTGCGCGGGCCGCTTCTACCGCAGCGTTGAGGGCCAGAATGTTGGTCTGGAAGGCAATACTGTCAATCACGCCGGTAATGTGCGCGATTTGCTGTGAGCTGTCGGCGATCTCGGTCATGGTGCGGACAACGTTATCTACCACGTGACCACCGCGGGCAGCGGTTTCCGATGCATTTTTCGCCAGCAAAGTGGCCTGACGGGCGTTGTCGGAGTTCTGTTTGACCGTTGCGGTTAACTCTTCCATGCTGGCGGCAGTCTCTTCCAGCGAAGCGGCCTGCTGTTCGGTGCGGGCGGAGAGGTCATTGCTCCCGGCGGCAATTTCACCTGCACCAGTGTAGATGGAATCGGTGCTGCCACGTACGGCGCTGACCGTGCTCACCAGCGATTGCTGCATCTCATGCAGGCCGACAGCCAACTGGCCCATTTCGTTACGGCTCCCCAGGGCAATGTCATGTGTCAGATCACCGCCTGCAATGGTACGAATATGGTTCATAATGACTTTCAGCGGTTTTAACAGCAGGTGTTGCAGGCCCTGCCAGATCACCACCAGCACGACAATCACGGCCAGGAAAATGCCTGCCAGTGTCCATTGCATATGGGTAAAGCTACTCTGGTTCTCTTCTGTCGCAGCCTTGAGCAACGTGTTGTTCTCCGCGCGCCAGCGGTTGTAGACCGCTTCCATATCGTCCTGTGCCTGTTGGGCATCCAGATCGCCATAGGCCTGATAGTTGTCGGCACGCAGATACTCAATCGACAGGCGCATCACTTCGTGCATCTGGCTCCAGGATTTTTGCATCTCTTCCGTTAACGCTGCGTTTTGACCGTTAACCTGCGGCATTTTTTGCCAGGTGCTGTAATACGCTTCAGCTTTGCCCAGTGAATCACTCGCGGTACCCAGCAGTTTGTTGATCGCCGCAAGGGAAGCCGGGTCACGCTGGTTTTTCAGGTAGCGGATCGCCACGCGGGTGACGGTGACGCGTGTTTTCACCAGCGTGTTCACGCTGTCGCTCAGGCTTTCCTGCTGGGCATTAAGTATCCCGGAGTTCTGGAAGTTATGACGATCGTTGCTGACGGCGGAGTAGAACAACCCTCCCGTGACAACTTGCAGCAGACAGAATATGGTGAGGGCAAAGATAATACCGGTAATCACGTGCAGATTTTTCAGCATAGCGGTCGTCCGTTAGAGATGCAGGGTTACATAACTACTATCGTCGTAGAGAAATTAAACTTTAATTTAACTATTGCTTAACTAATGGTTCCATAGCGGAACCTGTTGTAAATCCGGATCATTTTTATGAGGAAGGTCAACATGAGCAGCATTGATAAAAGCGGCGCGTATACGCTTGGGACGCGAACGGTTAAACGAGTAGGCTATGGTGCGATGCAGCTCGCCGGACCGGGAGTATTTGGCCCGCCAAAGGACAAACATACCGCACTGGAGGTGCTCCGCGAGGTGGTGGCTGCCGGGGTGAATCACATTGATACCAGCGATTTTTACGGCCCTCATGTTACCAACCAGCTTATCCGCGAGGCGCTCCATCCATACCGGGACGATCTGACTATCGTGACTAAAATTGGTACCCGCCGTGGTGAGGATGCCTCATGGCTGCCTGCATTTTCCGCGCAGGAGCTGACGCAGGCGGTGCATGACAACCTGCGTAACCTGAAGCTGGATGTGCTGGACGTGGTTAACCTGCGCATTATGTTTAGTGCTCACGGGCCAGCGGAGGGATCGATTACCGAACCCCTGACCACGCTTGCGGAGCTACAGCAACAGGGGCTGATTCGCCATATTGGGTTGAGTAACGTCACGGCCACCCAGGTTGAGGAAGCGCAAAAGATGGTGCCCGTGGTGTGCGTGCAAAACATGTACAACATTGTGAACCGTGGTGACGATGCGCTGGTGGATACGCTGGCACGGCAGGGTATTGCGTATGTACCGTTCTTCCCGCTGGGCGGTTTTACGCCATTGCAATCTTCCGGGTTACAGGTGGTCGCCGATTCGCTGGGCGCAACGGCGATGCAGGTCGCGCTGGCGTGGTTACTGCAACGTTCGCCCAATATCCTGCTGATCCCAGGGACATCTTCCGTGGCGCATCTGCGGCAAAATCTGGCAGCGGCAGATCTGGAATTACCGCCAGAGGCGATTGATGAACTGAATGTGCTGGTGGATTAACCTGAGTGAGATGTTGCCACCGGCGTATTTGCCGGTGGCATGGCAGAGATTATCGTGTGCTATTTTTTCTGAAACAGAGCGGTTGCTGCAGCCCTCAGCACGCCTATTAGTGGCATCGTTCCGGCACCTGCCAGAAAGTTGCTGCGATCTATTTGATTATTTTTACGAATATCTGCAAAACGGGTAAGCGCACTTTCTTCATTCATGGCGCTAACCTCCTCAAATTGCTTTTCAAAACCCTGCTCCAGCAACTGAGAGGCATTGTTGACGTCTGTTCTCTCTAGCACAATGATTTGCTTATCTTTTTGGAAAAAACAGTAATCCGGCATAAAGGCTCCTGAAAGAGAAGGATACAACAGGAATAATATATTCATTCTGATTCAAAAATGCATGTGATTTGCAGAAAATCTGGAATGAACGGTGCAGGAAAGACGGAACATCAGCGCGCAGAGGGGCCGCCAGTGTGAGATATTGCCGCTAAAAGAGTTAAAGACGTCTAATTTTTCGCGAAACGGTTGCCAGGGATAAGGCTGTCGTTTTTCGCCATATCCATCAATAGCGCGATGCCAATATAATTGCTCCAGTTAAACGTATTTTGCAGCACCACCACGGCATTGCCTCTTTCTTTATCAAAACCGATAAAGCTGGAGTAACCGCCAATATAACCTACCTGATAAGTAATTTTTTCCAGACCGATAAAGTCGGTGGTCCAGGCAATACCCTGTACACCGTCGGGGCGTTGAATATTGGTATTACGGACTTCGGCAAAGACGCTATCCAGTAAGCTATTGTTGGTCGTCGACACGTGATAACGGGCATAGGCTGCCAGATCTTCGGCGTTACTGTATAAACTCGCTGCCGCCACCATGTTGTTGGAAAAATGCCAGTCCGGAGTTAACTGCCCGCGCGGGATAAATTTAGGCTGATCGCCAGCGTGGCCAAGCGCACGCTGTGGGTAACCATTTAACTTCTGGGGAGTAAAGCTACTGTTTGACATTTGCAGCGGTCGAAAAATATAGCGCGAGGCTAAACTCTGAATATCTTCGCCGGTTTTATGTTTCAGGATATAGCCGATCAGGGCGTAGCCGGTATTGGAATATTGCGGTATTTTATGCTTCGGCGCGCGCCAGTTGGCGAGATAACGCAGCACGTTATCGCTGTCCAGCTCGCCATAAAAATTATCACCACTGCTTAAATAGCTGATGAATTTCCCCAGCATTGGAACATCCATATTCTGCCGTGGCAGGCCGGAGCTGTGGGTCACCAGTTCCAGTAGGGTAATTTTTTGTGCATCCGCGCTAAGCGGCGTACCCGGTGGTAGCAATGTCGCCAGGTTATCGTCCCAGCTCAGTCGCCCTTCCTTCACCAGACAAGCCACTACTTCCGCCGTAATCCCTTTGCTGAGCGAACCGAGGGCAAACAGGGTATCGGGTCTCACCGGGTAGCGATGGACCGCATCGGTTACACCCCAGGTGTAAAACTGCGGTGAGCTGCGATTATGGATCACCGCGACCGTCATCCCGGGGACGGATTTTTGTGCCATATAGTGACGCACCACGCTATCAACGTCGCCATCCAGCGATTCATGGGTGAGGAGTTCCTGAGTACCTGCCGGGGAGGACATTTGCGAGAGCGTGCCGCAACCGCTGAGTGACGGGATAACAAGCAGAAGCCAGCGAAATTGTTGAGTGATGTTCTGCATATCCGTCATGTGTGGTGGTCATTGGCGCGCCAGGAATGTATCACACTTAGCCTGCTTCAACGCAATATTTATACGTTTTGGTCGCCATGTTGGTGTCACCGTGATTTGTCCGGCATACTTCTTGCCAGGAATACCGGCGGTGAATATCACTACGACTGAACTCTGGCACGCGCAGAAAGTTTGGGTTTGGGAAAACAAAGCGGTAACGCAGCGATTTCGATGTTATCGAAGGAGACAGATTTAGCATTGCGATGGATACCTTTCACCACTATCCCTGGCTCAGTGCAGATCTCCTGTGGTCGGAAATGCATTTTACTGATTTTGAGATCATAGATTGTCGGATGAATTGGAACTGGATTGTGAATGTTTTTGTATTAGCGGACGATGTAGACGTTCCCGTATTTAAAAGTAATCTAAGATTGATTTTAAATACTATCTACGTATGCGCTGAATTTATCACCAGGGCTATTTATTATTAATAATAACATCATTGTTTTTCCGCGATGCAATACGTGTCAGTTGTATGCGTGACAAATAACTAAAACTGATCATATGATGTTTTTCGCTAATGAAAAAGCCATTTGGCAATACTATCATTAGAGTATCCACTCATCGAACTTAGCAGAACAGGTGCTACGTCGGACAGATTTTACGTGAGGGCACCAGTATGACTCGCTTTTACCAACTGACTGCCACCAGCCTGGATGGGCAGCTTATCTCTATGGTCGACTACGCTGGTAAGGTGGTTTTGGTCGTTAATACTGCCAGCCAATGTGGCTTCACACCACAATACGGTGGCCTTGAAGCGCTTTACAAGAAATATGCCGCTCAGGGATTCGTGGTGCTTGGCTTCCCCTGTAACCAGTTTGGTAAACAGGAACCCGGCGGAGCCGACGAAATTTCCAGAACCTGTTACATTAACTACGGTGTAAGTTTCCCGATGTTCGAGAAAGTAGAGGTAAATGGAGCCGCAGCGCACCCGGTATTCCGTTATCTGAAAAAAGAATTGCCCGGCGTGCTGGGGGGGCGGATTAAGTGGAACTTTACTAAGTTCCTGATCGGACGCAACGGTAAACCACTTAAGCGTTTTGCACCGATGACCACCCCCGAGAAAATAGAAGCAGCAATTCTTGCTGCACTGGAAATCTAAGTGTTTCGGTAGTTGGAACTATTCACTTTAGAGCGCTTACGAAAAATTCATCTCCGGGAGATGATAACCACCCATTCTGCGCTCCAGGCAGAGTGAGGATCCTCCTACAACGGGAAACAGGTGTTACACATGTCGAGTGCACAAGAGAACAAAGACTGGGTCAAACTTGCACACACGCCGGGGAAAATAGAACGCCTGGAGGCGTATTTCAGCGGGCATGGTTATGAACCTCATCGTCATGATACCTATGCGATCGGCAGGACATTATCAGGTGTGCAATCTTTTCGTTATCGTGACAGTAAACAACACAGCTTACCCGGTGGGACGATGGTCTTACACCCGGATGAAATTCATGATGGAGAGGCGGGAACGACTGAGGGATTTCAGTATCGAATGGTCTATATCGAACCTGCGTTAATCCAGAAAATATTGGGCGGAAAGCCGTTGCCATTTATTCCTGGCGGGATCTCATCTGATCCCCGACTTTTTGCCGCCGCCGGGTCGTTGTTGAAAGCGCCAGAAGATGCTATCGATATGCTGGAAGAGGAGGATGCGATCTACGATCTGGCCAGGACTCTGGCCGTCGTCGGCGGGCAACGTTTTCGCCGATGCCTGGTGGATTATCAGTCTGCAGAGAGAGCGCGGGAATATATACAAACAGAATTCAGCCAGAATATTACGCTGGATACGTTATCCGCCGTAAGTGGTAAAGATCGCTGGAGCCTGAGCCGGGATTTTCGTGCACTTTACGGAACGAGTCCTTATCGCTATGTAACGATGCGTCGTCTCGCCTACTGTCGCCATCTGATTCAGACGGGCCTGTCGCTTGCAGAGTCTGCTGTAGAGGCGGGGTTTTCAGATCAGAGTCATATGGCGCGCCAGTTTATAAAAACATTCGGCATTTCACCGGGTCGTTGGCAAAAATTTATTCAACGTCACTGTGCCTGAGTTGCACGATCGTTCAAGACTGATGTAGCGACATTATTTATCCTCGACGTTTCTTAGCCATTAAAGGAATGTCACCATGTATTTCCCTGTAAATCTGGAACAAAAATTCTCTCTCTTCGACGCTCACTGGCAGCCCAAAGTCATCGCGCAGATGAACGACTACCAGTTTAAAATCGTGAAAATAGCGGGTGATTTTATCTGGCACTCTCATCCTGAAACCGACGAAGCCTTTATCGTGGTCGAGGGCGTGTTACGTGTTGATTTTCGCGACGGGCATGTCCTCGTCAATCCGGGGGAAATGTATGTTGTACCAAAAGGCATTGAGCATAAAACGTCCGCTGAGACGGTGGTAAAAATGATGATGATAGAACCCTGTGGGGTCCTGAACACTGGTCATGAAGGTGGGGAACGCACCGCAGAAAACGATATCTGGATCTAACCTGGGGTAATTTCAAGCCAGTCGGCCGGACTGGTTTGAAATAGCGCCGGCATTACTCCTCGATCGCAGCAGACCCGTTGAACTCACAGCCAGTAGAGGACAATAAATCTTCAGTTTGTTGTCCCGGTTATCCCGTCGTGTTCAGGCGCTTCTCTACCATAAAGTCTATGAAAGCACGAACTTTAGATGGCATTCTTACTCTTGATGATACATAGAGATAAAACCCGGGAAATGAAATACTCCAGTCCTGGAGAATAGGTTGTAAAAGCCCTTTATTGATGAAATCGGATATCGCAAAGTCCAGGTGCTGAATGATCCCTGTACCATTAACTGCCACACGAATCATGCTCTCATCATCATTTGTAATATACCCACCCGAGACTTCAAGTTCGAACTCTTCATTCTTACTCCCGACACGATAAAACTCCCACGGCGGGAGAGCACCGCTACTTCTGTGTCGCAGCCGCACACAATTATGATTGCGTAATTCCTCAGGTGACTCCGGAATTCCGTGCCTGCTTAAATAGTCTGGTGAGGCAACGGTAATCAGTTTGATACGGGGTGAGACAGGAACAGCCGTCATATGCTCTGCCAGGCTCTGTCCAAGGCGAATACCTGCATCGCAACCTTCGGCAATGATGTTAGACAAACCATCATCCATAATGAGCTCTATCTGAATTTTTGGATACCGGTTCAGGAATTCACTGATGACAGGTTCAATGAGCATTCTGGCTGCCACCCGCGATGAATTTATCCTCAGTAATCCGGTGGGTTCAAGCTGGGTATCACCCACATCTTTTAGCGCATCATCTATCTGACCTAAAGCCACCTCCAGAACCTCATACAGGCGCAAACCCTCCTCGGTTAAGGACATATTACGTGTGGTTCGATAGATAAGCTTCGTATTCAAACGCTCTTCAAGTGTCTTCAGGTTTTGGGAGAGTGCCGCACGTGTGATCCCCATTTCAGAAGCGGCTTTGGCAAAGCTGCCGGAGCGTGCAATCAACGCAAACCAGGCAAGCGAAGGCAGAACAGAAGGTTCTAGTTTCATTTATTGTAAACTCATACTTAACACTGTGATAGATATTAGGTTATTGATGATAACCAATGCAAGTTCTACTATTAACGCAATCCGCAGTGCAGCCACGAGTGAAGCGCGGAAAAACGGCATAAACTTTTTACTGACCAGGGTTACATTCCCCGGAGGCCCATATGAAGACTGTTGCGATAAAACATACCTACTGGAACATAGCTGCTGACCTGTATTTCCCGGACGATTTTGATGAGACTAAAAAATATCCGGCAATTATCAGTGCCCATCCGATTGGAAGCTGTAAAGAGCAAACCTCCGGGAGTGTTTATGGTGCCGCACTGGCAAAAGCGGGTTTCGTCGTGATCGCTTTTGACGCGAGTTTTCAGGGGGCGAGTGGTGGAGAGCCTCGCTACCTGGAGGATCCAACCATGCGCGTTAAAGACTTCAGTGTGGTCGTGGATTACCTTGTAACCCTGCCATATGTCGATGAAGCGCGCATTGGTGTGCTGGGTATTTGTGGCGGTGGTGGCTACTCAATTAATGCGGCAATGACAGAGCGTCGAATTAAAGCGATTGGCACAATCACTGGTGCAAACTATGGTCGCCTGATGCGTGAAGGATTTACAGCTTTCGATCCTGTTGGCGCACTTGAAGCAATGGCACAACAGAGAACGGCTGAAGCCCGCGGTACCGGGCTTCGTGTTGATGATTTATTGCCACCGTCTCCAGAAGCGGCTATCGCGGCAGGGCTGACGGAAACCGACCTGTTTGGGGCGACCGAATATTATCGTTCACCACGCGGATATGCTCCAAATGGGGTTAACCGGGCACTGTTTTCTCACCAGAGTGTTGCCGTGGGTTGGGATGCATTTCATCTTGCAGAGGTGCTCTTAACACAGCCGTTAATGGTCGTGGTGGGTGATAAAGTCGGGGCATTTGGTGCATACCGCGATGGATGTGAAATTATTGGCCGGGCGGCGTCCAAAGACAAAGAACTGGTCGTCGTTGAAGGCTGGTCACATTACGATCTATACGATAAGCCCGAGCCTGTAAAACAAGCTCTTGATAAACTTATCCCTTTCTACAAAACGCATCTGTAATTAAATTACCGTGGGGAGAACAAAAGGTTTCCCCACTGTCCTTTTCTTAATTTCTCGGGAAAAAAAGTGAAAAATGTACTGATATTAGGTGCCAGTGGGCAAATTGCTTCCTGGGCTATACATATGCTTGCCTGTCAGACTGATGTAAAAATGACGCTTCTGGTTCGTAACCCCAGTAAACTTAATGGTGAAGAGCCCGTAAATTCAGAGATTGTTATTGGTGATGCATCGGATCAGGCATTCATGGATCAACTTATGGCAGGAAAAGATATTGTTTATGCAAATCTTGCCGGAGAGGTTGATGAGCAGATGAAAGTCATCATTTCGGCAATGAAAAAGAATAACGTTCAACGAATTGTCAGTATTAATACCCTGGGTATATACAATGAAGTACCGGGTGAATTCGGCGAGTGGAATAACCAAACCATTGGTGAGTATTTCCCACCTTACAGAAAATGTGCAGATATCCTTGAATGTTCTGGGCTTGATTACACTATCATCAGAGCAGCCTGGTTGACGGATTATGATGAAGTGGATTATGAAGTCACTCAAAAGGATGAACCATTTAAAGGTACTGAAGTTTCAAGAAAAAGTGTAGCGGCACAGGTAGTCAAAATCATAAATAATCCATCGGAGATGGTTAATAAAAATATTGGTTTAAATAAACCAGACACCGACGGTCCTAAACCTGCCTTTATGTGATGTTTTTTTGAAATGACGATGACATTAATTCGCTGAAGTCGTAAATACATTCCGTTATAAAACTTGCCGGAACCATATTATGCAAAATAAATTTTCTTCACTCTTTTCACCCTATATGCTTACCAGAGATATAGCGTTACGTAATCGTATTGTCATGGCTCCAATGACGACCTGGTCAGCTAACCCGGATGGCACTATATCAGATCAAGAACTGGCATTTTATCAACGCCGGGCTCGGGATGTCGGTCTGGTAATTACGGGGTGCACCTTCGTAACGCCTGAAGGCATTGGATTCACAGATGAGTTCGCTGCTTATGACGATCGCTTTATAAACAGTCTTGAAAAACTGGCATCTGCGGCAAAGAGTGGCGGTGCTACCGCCATACTTCAGATTTTCCATGCGGGTAATAAGGCCCTTCCTGAGCTTATACCCAATGGTGATGTCGTCAGCGCCAGTATGTCATATGCTAAGGCCGGTGATATTAATAGTGAAGCGATACAAAGCAGGGCAATGACTGAGAGCGAAATACAGACAACAATTCGGGCATTTGGTGCTGTCACAAGAAGAGCAATTAAAGCGGGTTTTGATGGTGTGGAACTTCATGGTGCGCATGGTTTCCTGCTACAGAATTTCTTTTCTCCGCTGTTTAATAAACGTGTTGATCGGTGGGGGGGGGATCTCGAAAACCGTATGCGTTTTCCCCTCGCCGTATTGCAGGAAGTTAAAAATGCAGTGTATGAATGTGCAACGAAACCCTTTGTTATCGGCTACAGGATCTCGCCAGAAGAGTCTGCAGAAGGGGGGTTGAGGATTGAGGATACCTATAAGCTGTTGGACCGACTGATATCATCGGGTATTTCGTATATACATACTTCTCTGGTAAGTGTTAACAACAGCTACCCTGTCGAGTCCCCAAATGGGCCAGAAACTATTGATTTAATTTTAAATCATATTGCTGAAAGAATACCGGTGATTGCTGCGGGAAAACTACGCACACCTGAACAGGCACAGGAAGCACTTTCACGTGGACTTCCACTTGTAGCAATAGGTAAAGGGCTGGTCATTAACCCTGAATGGGTTGCTTTAGCGAAAGCTGGTCGTATAAATGAAATCCAGACATCGCTTAATCCCAGAGCCGTGAAAGAACTGACCATACCCGACAAACTCTGGAATGTTATTCTGGCATCTAAAGGAACAGGGTGGTTTCCTTTAAGCGATGAAAAAGAAATTTAAGAACCCGGGGATTGTGACCTTCTCATCATTCCCCCACGCTACAGTGCCAGCGCTACTCCTCGCCCTAAACAGACATCGTTAATCTTGAGATTAACGATGAGTTCGGATCATCAGCCACTGTAATACCATTGATATTACTGAACCGTTGAACCTGCTTGTGGCCACAGCCAACAAACTTTCCATTAAATACCCTTCAAACCATCAAAATTTGTGAAATCCATCATAATTAATAGGGGTATTCAATGGTAGGGGATAATCATGAAGGAGTTACTCAAGGTACATATCGACGAGTTCAAAACGCACTTCCAGGGGGAAGTGATTCTTCCAGACGAGGCAGGCTACGACGAGGTACGCCAGATCTGGAACGCAATGATCGACCGCAAGCCCGCGCTGATCGCCCGCTGCACGTCACCTGAGGATGTCGTTCAGGCCATCGAATTCGGGCGAACGCAAAATCTCCTCATTTCGATCCGCGGGGGTGGACACAATATCGCGGGCAATGCCGTGTGCGACGGCGGTTTGATGATCGACCTCTCACTGATGAAGAGAGTGGAAGTGGACCTGGCAACCGGTAGGGCCAGCGTTGAACCTGGCTGCACCCTTGGCGATTTTGATGAAGTGGTGCAGGCATACGGCCTTGCCACGCCCTTGGGCATCAACTCGACCACCGGTGTGGCCGGTCTGACACTCGGTGGCGGGTTCGGCTGGCTGAGTCGCAAGTACGGTATGACGATAGATAACCTGCTCTCCGCGGAGGTCGTCACGGCAGATGGCAGGCAGCTGCACACCAGCGAATCAGAAAATTCGGATCTGTTTTGGGGGCTGCGGGGAGGGGGTGGCAACTTCGGTGTTGTTACTCGTTTCGAATTCCAACTCCATCCCGTCGGGCCGAACGTACTGAGTGGGCTCATTGTTTTTCCGTTTGATCAGGCAAAGCTCGTGATCACGCAGTTTGCCCGATTTACCGAGACGATGCCGGAAGAGCTGAATGTCTGGATGGTCACGCGCAAAGCACCTCCGCTACCTTTCCTGCCAGAGGATGCTCACGGGAAAGAGATGGTCGCGCTCGCTTTGTGTTATGTGGGCGACCCTAAAGAGGGCGAGAAGCTTATCGAGCCACTGCGTGGGTTTGGCACGGTGCTCGGCGAGCGTATCGGCGTTCAGCCCTACACCGCCTGGCAGCAGGCATTCGATCCCCTGTTGTCAAAAGGGGCACGTAACTACTGGAAGTCGCACAACTTCTCGCAACTCAGTGACGGCGTTATTGATACCATCATTGAGTACGCCGCCAGATTGCCGTCACCTCAGTGTGAGATATTCATCGGGACAATTGGAGGCCAGACGGCCAGGGTCGCGCCTGAGGCAATGGCCTACTCAAGCCGGGATGCTAATTACGTGATGAATGTGCATGGTCGCTGGGAGTCGGTCGCCGAGGATGAACACTGTATTGCCTGGGCGCGTGAATTCTTCGCTAAATCACAACCATTTGCCAGCAGCGGTGCATACATCAACTTCCTCACTCAGGAGGAGGCTGATCGTATTGCCTTCGCTTACGGTGCGACCTACCATCGACTCGTGGAGCTCAAGACTCAGTACGACCCAACGAACCTCTTCCGGATGAATCAGAACATCAAACCGGTATAAGGCCAGGTATTGCGCCTGACAACAGTATGTAGCCGACACGCTACGCATACTGCGGTTGTTAAACGTTAGGCGCAGTAACAAGGCATCTTTATTGACCATGTCGTTGCCAGACGGCACCCACTTTGAGGTTATGACGGATATCAGCTTTATCCTCATCTGGAGTAGTAATGTTATCGACAATGCCCCGGAAATCTCAAAAAGTGCGTGGAACTAAAACGGGTATGCCTACATGAGGCAATATCAATCAAGGCGATCATTTTTTAAACGTAACAGAAATTATTCAGGCAACTTTAGCTTGTCTCAAAAAATGAAGCATCATTCGACTATCAAACACCCTATCATCACTAACACCTAATTGCTTGATTATACTATTATTTAATGAAAAGAAAGCTATAAAACTCATACTATCCAACAAAATACATAAACTAGTGTGATATCTAAATTATAATTCTTATACTTCTGGTAAAAAGTGGAGGCTAAAATGAGATTAACCCTAATGCTGTTATGCTGTCTGGTACAGAGTTTAGCCTGGGCTGGCGAACTGCCGAAACCCGTCGGTAAACCCATTTTAACGATTTACGGTAATATACAAAACACGAATGAAGATGGAAAAGCAGTGTTTGATCTCGCCAGCCTTGAAAAACTAGGCCTGGTGAGTTTCCAGACGACGTCCCCCTGGTATAATGGACTTACTAAGTTTGAGGGTGTTCCAATGAGCAAACTCATGGATTATGTTGGTGCAAAGGGTTCTGTCGTTAATGTTATTGCGCTCAATGATTACTCTACCGTCATACCTTTCAGTGATTTCAGAAAATACAATGCCATACTTGCCTTAAAGATCAATGGCGAATATATGAGCATCCGCGATAAAGGTCCATCATTCATTGTATACCCCTATGACAGTCTTCCTGAGTTGAATAATCAGATTTATTACTCGCGTTCAGCATGGCAGGTTAGCAAAATGAAAATTGAATAGCAGTTCAGGAGAACATAATGAACAGGATACTGGTTGGTATCATTTTTTCTCTTTTTCTCACGACAGGATATATTGCATTTCTTGTTTATGCTCAACAGCAAGAGTTGCAAAAACTGACTCACTACACTGAGTCCTGGTCCGTGGCTCAACTGGTATCAGAGTATTACCGATTTGAATCATGGCTTGGTCTATACGCAACCGATACCGATAACGTTACGATAGACCAGGCCCGCATGCGTCTCGACATTATGCTAAGCCAGAGCGATTTAATGAAGGGGGGAGATTTAGGTCGCTATATTGAAAACGATAAAATGCATCAAGTGCTCGCTGCACGTCTGGAGAAAATGCTTGCTTATCTGGATGATAATCTTGAAAAAATGAGCCATTCAGAGCTACAAGCATACCTTAAAAGTATGCATATGCTCGATGCGCCGCTAAGTCAACTTTCTGCAAATGCGTTAATGAAAAACATTAACACGATTAATGAAGCCAACAATAAAACACAAATTCTTTATTATATTTATTCTGCACTTTCGTTACTCCTGGTGATATTAAGCTTCATTCTGGGCTTTTTAATGATTTATCAGAACAAAAATATTCTCAAAGCACATCTGCAGGTTAAAAGCCTTGCTGACGAACTTCAGTTATCAAAAGAAACACTGCAGATTCAGAATTCGAAGCTGGAATATGATGTTTATCATGATTCCCTCACTGGCATGAAAAACCGCCTTTACTTCTGGGATGACCTCAATGAAATTATTCTTCAGGCAGATAAAAACCACATTCCTGTCACCGTGATGTTATTTGATTTAGACCGGTTCAAAGAGGTTAACGACACCTATGGCCATGATACCGGAGATTTACTGTTGAATCAGGTATCCAGGCGACTCACCTCAATGAGCAGCGTTTCAGATACATTTTACCGCTTGGGCGGCGACGAGTTTGCACTTCTGTCCAGTGGCTTGACCGAAAATGCGGCTGTTTCACACGCCAAAGAAATCAGTAACTATATCAGTCAACCCTATACGATTAATAACCAACTGATAAAAATTGCCACCTGTGTGGGTATTGTTTTATCCGATAATGAACGACGTTCTGATTATCTTTATAAATTTGCCGATCTGGCCCTCTACGAAGCCAAAAAAGAAGGTTCGCAACAGATAAAAGTCTTCCGTCAGTGGATGCTGCAAAGGTTGCAGGAAAGCAGAACCCTTGAACATGATATGGCACTGGCGATCGATAACAATGAATTCGTTGTTTATTACCAGCCTATTGTCGATTCATTCAGCAATGAAGTTTACGGCTACGAAGCGCTTATCCGCTGGGTACACCCTGTGAAGGGGATATTGTCCCCGGATTACTTTATTTCTGTTGCTGAAAAAACAGGGATGATCAATGGGATTGGCAAAACAGTGCTTGAACTTGCCTGCAGGGAAGCGGTTTCCTGGGCGGTTCCGGCAAGGATCTCTGTGAATGTCTCACCTGTTCAGCTGGGCACTAAATCGTTTACTACGATGGTGCAGTCCATCCTGAAAGAGACAGGACTACCGGCTAGCCGTCTTGAGTTAGAGGTTACAGAGTCTTCGCTCTTCAGTGATAGCAACATACCGATCAATATTCTCAAAAAGCTAAGATCGCTGGGTGTAAAAATTTCCATTGATGATTTCGGAACGGGGTATTCGTCGCTCTCAAGGCTGAGTGAACTTAATTTTGATAAAATTAAAATAGACAAATCCTTTGTGAATCCTATATCCACGAAAGATGATGCACTTAATATCGTTAAATTGATTACCGGCATGGCAAAGAGCCTCAATATGAGGGTTATTGCAGAAGGTGTTGAAACCCAGGAACAGCTTGAACGTCTTCAGGCGCTTGGCTGCGATCTCGTACAGGGATACCTGTTCGGAAAACCACAGTCTGAGATTGACAGAAAGATTCGAGGCGGTTGAAATGGTGTCTGGCCCAAAACCATTTTTTGAGCAACGTGTGGCTGGCTGCAAGGTGTTTATACTGGAGACGTGATGGTTAAGCTGTTGATCACCGGAAGTATTAAGAAAGACGGTAGCCTGAGCGTCGAAGACTCTTCAATTTTCTATTATCAAATATATGTTTGCTAAGCAAAGGTTAACAAATGAAAAAAACAACCCCAGAATATACACCTGTTGACTTATCTCGTTGGGCACGGAAGGAGCATTTCGAAGTGTTTCAGTCATTTGCTCAATGTACAATTAACCAGACTGTCCTGGTAGATATTACCGCGCTGCTAAAACATATAAAAGAGGTTGGCTGGAAGTTTTACCCGACTATTATTTTCCTCCTTTCTAAAATCGTAAACAGGCATTCGGAGTTCCGTATGAACATGAAGGACAATGAGCTTGTTATATGGAAGGATATTCATCCAAGCTATACAATTTTCCATAATGAAACGGAGACCTTTTCGTCATTATGGAGTCACTACGATGGCAATATCCATCACTTCCAGAACGTTTATTCAGAAGACGTTGCACGCTATGGAAATAACCTTTCTTATTGGCCTAAGGAAGAGTCTCGGGAGAATGTGTTTTTCGTATCGGCTATTCCCTGGGTAAGTTTTACCAGTTTTAATATGAACATTGCTAACATGCAGAACTTTTTTTCCCCCATGTTCACTCTCGGAAAATACTACGAACAGGATGGAAAAATATTGTTGCCTCTCGCCGTTCAGGTACATCATTCCGTGTGCGATGGTTTCCATGTGGCAAGATTGTTCAATGAGTTACAAGAGATGTGTGATGCCTTACCGCATCAGTCAGAGGAATTTAATGCCTGATGCGCCAGAAGTGTCAGTATCCCGGCAAAATTGGCCATTGAATTGTAGAACGCACAGCGCATCACTGCCCATGTAACCGACGCGGGCAGTTATGCCATGAGCAGGAGCCTTTAACGTTATTTTTTCTTATTCAGCATCGATTTCAAATCAGCAAATGGATTATACGTTGCTGTACCCACATCTTTCTGCGCGTCCTCTCCGGCCACAACGGTAGTGCCGTACTGATCCGCCTCTGTGTATTTTGAGTGCTCGTGGTCGTGGCAATACAGGCACAACAGCTCCCAGTTGCTGCCATCTTCCGGGTTGTTGGTATGATCGTGATCGATATGGTGAACCGTGAGTTCACGGAGATTGGAATACACAAATTCCCGCGAGCAGCGCCCACATACCCAGGGGTAAATTTTTAGTGCTTTTTCCCGGTATCCGCTTTCCAGTCGGGCGTAGTTTTTGGGGATCAGTGCCATGCTGAGTTACCTGTTGTGAAAAGAGAAAATTTTACCATATCTCCCCCGATGGAACAGAGGGAGAACCAATTTTGATATTCAGGGAGCAATACGATCTTCGTTCATTACGCCGTGACCTGTCAGCGCAGAAGCGCTAAGCTTTGCCGCCTGACTCTGTACAGCGAGATCGTAATGGATAACCTGGCTCTCTGGTATCGTCGTTTTGGCGAACCGGAATCTGTTCTGCAACCTGAGGCTGGACCACCTGGCGAGCTGATTCCGGGAAATCTCCGCGTACGTATGCTGTTTTCTCCGATCAATGCATCCGATCTTATTCCCATCACCGGTGCGTACCGCCACCGGACACCGTTGCCGGCAGTGGCGGGCTACGAAGGTGTCGGTATCGTGACGCAGGCACCCGCATCGTTTGCGCATCTGTCAGGCTGCCGCGTCCTGCCGTTGCGGGGGCAGGGAACCTGGCAGCATGTTGTCGATTGTCCGGCAGAGTATGCTATCCCGGTTCCGGAACACATCGATTCGCATCTGGCCGCACGGGCGTACATCAATCCGCTGGCGGCACAGATGATGTTGACCCGCTATTCACCTCAGAATAAGCAGGTGCTGCTAACCGCTGCCGGCTCCGATTGCGCGCTTCTGCTTGGGCAGTGGGCGCTGCGGGCAGGTGCGGAGGCGGTGTACGGTATTCACCGTTCTCCCATTCATGCTGAGCGCCTTGCCGCGGCAGGCATTAGCCCCCTTGCGCAACACGACACGCAGGCAGTGCGCGCCGTTGCCGCGCGTGCTGACGTGGTTTACGACGCCACAGGGGGAGCGCTGGCGGAAACGATCCTGAGCGTGATGCCCGTGCAGGGGACATTTGTCTGTTATGGGCTGCTTTCCGGGCAGATATTCCGCCAGCGGCAGGCCTTACCGCGCGTGGAATGGTTTCATATTCGCAACTATCTTGATGCACTGAATGTTGAGGCGTGGCAGGACGAATTTTGTCACATCTGGCCTAAGCTGTGTGCCAGTCAGTATAGCGATGTCACAGTATACCCGCTGGCGGAGTGGAAGGCGGCACTGAACGCTTATCGGCAGACCGGGAGGTGCAGTAAACCTGTATTATCGATGGACATCTGAAGGTGAAAAAACATCGTCAGCATAATGTTGAGTGATCTTTTATTTATAATAAATGCGAAAACCATTTCAACAAACTAACCGAAATCGCACCGGATGGGTAAAGAATTGCAAAGGCTTTGAGTAAAATCCTGGCTTATGGTACAAATCAGGAGTGTTCAACTACCGAGGACAATTTTCATCCGCAAAGACGAGAAGCAACACCGCGGATAATTGTAATTTTATGGACAATGTGTTCAGGACGTATTTTTTTAAAAACACCGCTGTATTTTCCACATCTCTTTACCCTCTGTCTGGTGAGCAACACTGGCGCACCGCGCTATAGTCATACCTTCTGCCTGAGCTGACGCTATGCGTTTAGCTATCTGATTTAATTTCATATTTTTTGGGTTTGCTGCACGCAGCGAGCCTTGATGGATTATATTCTCAAGCAGGAGAAAAACATGTTTTACTGGATTTTATTAGCTCTGGCGATCATCACTGAGATTACCGGCACGCTCTCTATGAAATGGGCAAGCGTCAGTGATGGCAACACGGGTTTTATTTTAATGCTGGTGATGATCTCACTGTCCTATATTTTCCTCTCATTTGCAGTCAAGAAAATAGCGCTGGGTGTGGCTTATGCACTGTGGGAAGGCATTGGTATTTTGTTGATTACGTTGTTCAGCGTCTTGTTATTTGATGAAACGTTATCCACGATGAAAGTTGCCGGATTAACGACCCTGGTAGCAGGTATCGTGCTGATTAAATCAGGTACACGTAAACCGACAAAACAGCAAAAGGAGCAGACCCATGCCGCAGTTTGAGTGGATCCATGCGGCCTGGCTGGCGCTCGCAATCGTTCTGGAAATTGTGGCTAACGTCTTTCTTAAATTCTCAGATGGTTTTCGTGGTAAATTCTACGGCCTGATGTCGATTGCTGCCGTGCTGGGGGCGTTCAGCGCCTTGTCCCAGGCGGTAAAAGGTATCGATCTTTCGGTGGCATATGCGCTATGGGGCGGTTTTGGTATCACCGCCACGCTGGCGGCAGGTTGGGTGCTTTTTGGTCAGCGTTTAAATAACAAAGGCTGGATAGGGTTACTGCTGTTGTTGGCGGGTATGATTATGATAAAACTCGCCTGAAACCATCATCGCCATTATTTACAGGCAGCGAAATTCGCTGCCTGTATTACGCTTAGAAAAGTAAAACTTTGAAGAGGATGGCGAATGTACCGCACATTAAGCTGGCACAATATCCCCACAGCAAAAACGTTGTTTATCATGATATTCATGGCGGGGATCGGCTTAATCATTTCCATCGTCGCACTGCTTTATCTTTCCCTGCATCTCATCAGTAGCAAAACCAATGAAATTGATGAACATCGCTCAGCACTTTCTGTGCAGGGTGCCATCGAGACGTCGGTCACTCGTGTCTCCTCCCTGGTCATTGATAATGCCGTCTGGGACGATGCGGTGCGCGAGGTTTACAGCCCCAGGCTTGATACGCAATGGCTGTACAACACCTGGGGGGCAGGTTTTAAAATCAATAATCTCTATGACGGCACGTTTGTGCTGGATGAAAAATTTAACGTGATTTGGGGCTCGTTCCAGAGCCAACCCTTTAATGAAACGAATCTCGACTTTTTCGGCAATGGCCTGAAGGCGCTGATTGACCAACACCGACGAGCCTTATCCAGCGACAAGAATATCTATGCCGGGATCACCCGAACACGAAACGGTGTTGCTTTCGTGGGGATTGGTCTGGTCCGGCCGATGATCGGAAGATTACAGGTTAACGGAGATACCCGGCGTTATCTGGTGATTACCCGCCATCTGAACGACAAGATATTATCCGATCTGGGCGAAACGTTTCAGATTGATAACCTCAACTATACCGCTGACAAAATCAATAACCTGAGTATGCCGCTGCACAGTTCGGCAGGGGAACTTCTGGGCTATCTCAACTGGCAGGCGCGCCTTCCCGGTGCTCAGGCAGCCCGTGCTGCATCATCCGATATTACGCACATTGTGGTGCTGGCGGCAGCGCTGATCCTGCTGTTTATTCTGGTAAGTAGTGTGGGTCTGTACAAACTTGCCAGGGGGGAAAGCCAGGCGCGGCTGGTGGCGAGAACGGACTGGTTAAGCCATCTGCCGAACCGCCGGGCGTTAATTGAAGCGCTGGATAAAGTGAGTTTGCGCGGTGATATTGACGTGAAAAGCGTCGTGTTTATCGATCTTGACGGCTTTAAGGATGTGAATGATGTGTATGGCCATAGCGTCGGCGATGATCTCATCATTAAGATAGCAAAAGAGCTGAATGCGCGGATCCCGTCTGGTGGGATGCTGGCGCGAATGGGGGGCGATGAGTTCGCCATGACCATTGGCGGCGACCGCGCAGAAGCGCTGGCGGCCGCATTTGCCGGGTCAGTGCTTGATTTCCTCAATACACCGATTCGCCTGGGTGAGCGTACTATCCATATTGGTGCCAGCATCGGCATTGCCAGCGGAACGCTGATTGAATGCACCACTTCCGAGCTGTTCCGCCGTGCCGATATCGCTATGTATCACTCCAAAATTACCGGAAAAGGGCGTGTCACGCACTACGATGCGGAATTAAACAGCGTTCGGGAACGCCAGCTGGCGATTGAAAATCAGATCCGTAATGGACTGGAGCGCGATGAGTTTGAGGTCTGGTATCAGCCGATTATTGATGCGCGCAGCCAGAAAATGAGCAGTGTGGAAGCACTGGTGCGCTGGCCGCGTCGCCCGGGTGGGGAGCTTGGCCCGGATACGTTTATTACCATTGCAGAGACCAGCGGTCTGATTTACAAACTGGGGCAGTTTGTTTTGCATCGGGCCTGTCAGGATCTGGAGCCTTTCGGTGAATTAAAACTGTCAGTTAACATCTCTCCGGCACAATTTCGCGATCCCGAATTTGAAGACAAAGTGGCAGACGTGTTGAAGGTCACCCGGTTCCCGGCGACCAGACTTCAGCTTGAGGTAACGGAAACCTATGTTCTGGAAAATCCGGAGCGTGCCCGCACGGCGATAACCAACCTGAGAGCGCTGGGAACGGCGGGTGGCGCTGGATGATTTTGGTACGGGCTATTCGAGCATTGGCTACCTGCGGCGTTTTAATTTTGACACCATCAAGATAGATAAATCGCTGGCCGGGCTGGTGGATAACGACGAACAGGCGGCGGCTCTGGTGAGTGGAACGGTACGGATCGCCAATGCCCTGGGGATGGCGGTGGTCGCCGAAGGGGTGGAAAACGAGAAACAGATGAAACTGCTGCGGCTGGCTGGTTGCGATCAGTTGCAGGGGTTCTGGTTCAGCCAGCCGATGCCAATTGAGGCGATTATGGCATTACGCCAGGTAAGACAGTGCTAACCTATTGTTGTGCAAGTGCATCCAGCTTGTCGCGAAAACCGGTCACCGACAAGGCCCGGTTATCGGCCCGATATCTGTCTTTGGCGGCCGGGGCGGAGCTTTGCACCCCAATCAGCTGCCAGCCATTCTCCGTTTTTAACATCAACGGTGAGCCGCTATCACCCGGTAACGTATCGCACTGATGTGAGAGCACGCTATTTTGCGCCCAGCCCGTCACGATACAGTCCGTGTGGGTGTAAAGCGCATCCAGATGATCGACAGGGTAGCCTGACTGCGTCACCTTACGGTCGGCGGCTTTCAGCGCGGCAGTCAGCGCAGCTTTATCCCCGTCGAATAACGGTAGCGGTGTAATGCCAGACGGCGGGTAGCGCAAGACGACCAGGCCAAAATCCCAGGAGGCTGCAGCGGGGGGCACTATCCAGCCATCGCCATCAGGTTTCAGGCGTTTGCCGAGGGAAGGATCAACCCGGCCTTCAATACCGTGGATTTCATAGCGCCAGGTGCCTTTTTGCGACACAAAACGCAAGGCAACGGCTTTATCCGGCTTACCGTTCGGCGGTGTCAACAGGCAGTGGCCCGCCGTCAGTGCAAGTTGAGGGGTAATCAGGGTCGCGGTACATAAGTTACCGCTGGCGGTTTCCAGTTGCCCGATGGCATCCCAGGGAGCCTGGGCAGGATTAGCGACACGCGTGCGGTCATCATGACCAAAAAACAGCGTCTTTAGTTCTTTGGCGCTAATGGTGTCATCACCGCCATCATCCGCATGCAAGAGCCCAGAAAAAAGACCAAACGTTCCCAGTAACAACACAACAGATTTACGCATATCACACTCTGGTGGGGGTAATTATGATTATTAAAAGTGAACCCTATGGAAATACTATAGACGGGACAGCGTTAAAGTGGGAGTAAAATCAGCGTGCTACAATCAGGAAAGATAAAAATGGCTTGCGATGAGCGCGCATAAAATAAGCAGAATAAGAATGAGCTCAAACCGATAGCGCCGCAGCATACGCCCTCCGGATAAAAAAACGGCGCTGTACCTTTCCGGTTCAGCGCCGGTTTACCAACGTGCCCCGAAGGGCACGGTTAAGCTTGTACTCTTACGCAGCTGGCTGTGCAGCTGGTTTAGCAGCTTCGTGTTTTACTGCTTTTTTGTGATGCTTTTTAGCAGCCTGAGCTTTCTGTTCTACAGCAGGTTTTGCCTGCTTTTTTGTGGTGCTTTTTAGCAGCCTGAGCTTTCTGTTCTACAGCAGGTTTTGCTGCTTTTTTGTGGTGCTTTTTAGCAGCCTGAGCTTTTTGCTCTACAGCGGGTTTTGCTGCTTTTTTGTGGTGCTTTTTAGCAGCCTGAGCTTTTTGCTCGGTTGGTGCTGCGGCTGCTGGAGCTGCTGCTTCTTTTGTTGCAGTTGCTTTGTGTTTTGTAGCGGTTTTGTGGTGTTTCTTATGGTGAACTGTTTTCGCTGGAGCAGCGGTGGTTGCAGTTGCAGTTGCAGCAGGCGCTGCAGCAGGTGTTGCGGTTGCAGTAGTTTCAGCAGCAAACGCAGCAGAAGACAGACCCATAGCAGCGGCAACAACCAGAGCTAATACTTTGTTCATTCTCATACCCTCGAATTTGTTTTTTCATTTAACCCCACTGCGGGGCCGTTGAAAGAACTATATCCCTGTAAAACCGAGGTTTCCGTGAGTGATTGGTATCGGCGTGTAACGTAATGTACAACGGGCAGGAACGGTATGTACGAACGAGGCTACACCAGCCTGTTCGTACACGTCAGGGCTATTTCTTCAGTGTGGCCAGGATAGCTGCCGGCGGCTGACTGCCGACAATCGAACGCGGCTCGGGCTCGATCACCACCATGAATGGTGTGACGCGGATGCCCATCCTTTCTGCCAGCGCGGACTGGCGCGTAACCAGGTCAGAACAGGCTGGGGTCGTGTCGTTATCCGGTAAAAAACCCGCCATCGCTTTTTGCAGGCTTTTCACCTTATCGGTGGAACACCAGACGCGTCCCATATCTTCAATCACGGAATCGCGAATGGAATCGGGCGCAACGGTCAGAAATGACATCGTCAAACCGGCGTCCGTATACTGCTTAACGTTTTTCACCACATTACTGCAGTAGATGCACTGGTTATCAATAAACACCAGCAGTTTGTACTTTTCCGTGGGAGCCTGAAACGTGATGGGCTGGAGGCCGGCCAGAGAGTGGGTAATGTCGTCGTACGCTTCTTTTGGTGTGTTATCCGTGGCGGCTAAGGTACTCACACTCGCCGTACACAGCATGGCTAACGCTATCGTTTTGATTATGCCTTTCATCATTCATCCCTTTATTTATTTTTTAACCCTGGCCTGATAACAGTTTTATTGTGTGACCAGGAAAAGAGTTAATACATCAGGCGAGAGTGTAATGATATGCACAAAATCATATTCTTATTGCGTAGCGGGAGAAGACGCTGCCGGAGCATGCTCCGGCAGGTGAATTACAGATAGCGCGAGGTCAGGTGTTCACGGAAATAACGGATGTTCAGATCTTCACCTGTCGCCAGGGTAATCAGCTGTGAGGTGGTAAAGCGGCTGCCGTGCTGCCAGATGTTCTGGCGCAGCCAGTCGAACAGGGTCGAAAAATCGCCATCAGCAATGGATGCCTGCAGATCCGGCAGCGCCGTTTTCGCGGCATGGAACAACTGGGCGGCGTACATTGCACCCAGGGTATACGACGGGAAGTAACCAAAACCACCGTCAGTCCAGTGGATATCCTGCATACAACCGTTGCGGTAGTTGTCTTTGGTGGATAACCCGAGCCAGGCCTGCATTTTCTTATCCCACAGCGCCGGGATATCGTCGACCTCGATGTCACCGTTAATCAGCGCCCGTTCAATCTCGTAGCGCAGCACCACATGCGCCGGATAGCTCACTTCGTCTGCATCGACGCGAATATAACCCGGCTTCACCCGCTGGTTCCAGGCGATAAAGTTTTCTTCGCTGAATGCGGCCTGGCTGCCAAAGCGGGCCTGGACGGCAGGGAGCAGATGTTTCAGGAAGGCATTGCTGCGCCCGAGCTGCATCTCAAAGAACAGGCTCTGGGATTCGTGGATTGCCGTTGAGCGTGCCAGCGCAACAGGTTGGCCAGCCCATGCACGCGGCAGGTTTTGTTCATAACGGGCGTGTCCGGTTTCGTGAACCACGCCAAAGAGGGCGCTAAGCAGCTCCTCCTCGTCATAGCGTGTGGTAATTCGCACATCTTCCGGTACGCCGCCGCAGAACGGATGCGCGCTGACGTCCAGGCGACCGCCGTTAAAATCGAAACCGAGCATTTTCATCGCTTCCAGCCCCAGTTCACGCTGCGTGGCGGTCGGGAAGGGGCCTTGTGGCGGAACGAACGATTGCTGAGACTGTTTTTCCACCGCGTTAGCCAGCAGATCCGGCAGCCAGGATTTCATGTCGCCAAACAGTACGTCCAGGCGAGCGCTGGTCATGTCCGGTTCAAAAATATCCAGCAGCGCGTCGTAAGGTGAACAGCTTTTGGCCTCAGCACGCAGGCGAGCCTCTTCGCGGCTGAGTTTGACCACCTCTTTCAGGTTTGCGGAAAACCCGTGCCAGTCATTCGCCGGGCGCTGGGTACGCCAGGCGTGTTCACACTTGCTGCCCGCCAGCGATTTGGCTTCCACCAGTGATTCAGGCAGCAGCGTGGCTTGCTGATAATGGCGCGTCATTTCGCGCAGATTGGCCTGCTCAATGTCATTCAGATCTTCGCTCGCGGCAGCAGCCAGCCATTCGCCCATTTTTTTGTCGGTCAGGATTTGATGTTGCAATACGCTCATTTCGGCCAGCGCTTCGCTACGCGCGGCACTGCCACCTGGCGGCATCATGGTGAACATATCCCAGCTGGCGATGGAGGAGAGGTGCGAGAAGCGGGAGAGACGCTGGAAGGTGCGGGTGAGTTGTTGGTAGTTGTTGTTTTTCATGAAGTCCTCGTGTCTGAATCAGCCGATGACAAAAAAATAGCATCGGCTCGATTTAAACACGAAGACGGTTGAATGTTAATGGCAGACGTTTATGCAGACTGGCACCTACCAGCAACGCCGCACACAGCATCAGCGCAATAAACCCGCCCACGCCGTTCCAGCCGTAGTTATGCCAGAACACGCCGCCAAGCGTCCCGGCGATACTGGAGCCGAGATAGTAGCTAAAAAGATACAGGGACGACGCCTGACCTTTGGCGCGCCGCGCACGTGGGCCTATCCAGCTGCTTGCCACGGAGTGAGAGGCGAAAAAACCGGCGGAGAAGAGCAGCATCCCGGCAAAAATCAGCCACAGGGATGAGAAGAGCGTCATCAGCAGGCCGAGCAGCATCACCGCCGTTGACACCAGCATCACCGGGCCGCGGCCAAAACGTGCGGTCATCGCACCCGCTTTCGGTGAACTCCAGGTTCCCGTGAGATAAGCGACAGAGAGCAGACCCACGACTGCCTGGCTCAGGTGCCAGGGAGAGAGCATCAGGCGGTAACCAATGTAGTTAAACAGCGTGACGAATGACCCCATCAGCAGGAAACCGGTCAGGAACAACCGTGGCAACCCTTTATCACGCCAGTGCAGGCGGAAGTTGATAAACAGCGTTTTTGGGCGCAGGGACGTCGGGGCGGAAGTGGCGTGATTCGGGCAGAATTTTCCAGAACATCAGTGCAGATGCGAGGGCAAAACAGCCGATCACGGCCAGCGCAATGCGCCAGCTAAATAAATCCGTAAACACCCCGCCTCAGCAGGCGGCCACTCATCCCACCGATAGAGTTTCCGCTGATATACAGTCCCATTGAGAATGCGACAAAGCTGGGGTGGATCTCCTCGCTGAGATACGTCATCCCGACCGCCGCCACACCGCTCAGCGATAATCCAATCAGCGCGCGCATCATCAGAATACCGTGCCAGCTGGTCATCATGGTGGAAAGCAGGGTACAGACGGACGCCAGCATCAAACGCGGTGACCATCACCGGTTTGCGGCCAATGGCGTCGGAAAGTGGTCCGGTAAAAAGCAGGCCAATAGCCAACATCCCGGTTGAGATCGACAGCGAGACACTGCTGCTGGCAGGCGACACGCCAAACTCATGAGACAAAACGGGAAGGATGGGTTGAACGCAATAAAGCAGGGCGAAGGTTGCCAGTCCTGCAGAGAAAAGCGCCAGCGTGACGCGCATAAATTGGGGAGTACCACGTTTGATGAACTGCACCGGCTGTGATGCTGCAGGTAAATCATCAATATCGCTTGCCGGAGCGATATCAATGGTAGTTGTACGACTCACACATGTTCCTTGCTTAAACATCCCCGTGATTTCTGGTGACGGGTATGACCACATGATCAGAGTAGGAAATTGTAAATATTCTGTCTAATATATTAATAATCTCAAATGATACTTTAAAGATATGAATATTGAACTGCGTCATCTGCGCTATTTTGTCGCTGTAGCGGAAGAGCTGCATTTTGGCCGTGCTGCCGCGCGGTTGAACATCTCTCAGCCACCGCTGAGCCAGCAAATTCAGATCCTGGAGCAGCAGGTGGGGGCTCGTCTGCTTGCACGTACTAACCGCAGCGTGAGCCTGACGGCGGCAGGAAAGCAGTTTCTGGCCGACAGCAGACAAATTCTGAGCATGGTTGATGACGCAGCCGCCCGGGCCGAACGGCGCTATCTGGGGGAAGCCGGTGAACTGCGCATCGGTTTTACCTCATCCGCTCCGTTTATCAGCGCCGTTTCGGAAACGCTCTCGTCGTTTCGTCGTCACTTCCCGGATGTACATATTCAGACGCGCGAAATTAACACCCGCGAACAGATTGCCCCGCTTAATGAAGGTTCGCTCGATCTGGGGTTGATGCGTAATACCCAGTTGCCTGACACGCTGGAGTGGCAGGTGATTTTGCGCGAACCGCTGATGGCGATGATCCCGCATGACCATCCGCTAGCCTCGTGCCCCGCCGTCACGCTGTCAGAGCTGGCAAAAGAGCCGTTTGTCTTTTTTGACCCTCAGGTAGGCACGGGTCTGTATGACGATATTCTCGGCCTGATGCGGCGCTACGATCTTGCCCCGGTGATTACCCAGGAAGTGGGAGAGGCAATGACCATTATTGGGCTGGTTGCGGCAGGGCTGGGTGTTTCTATTCTCCCGGCCTCCTTTAAACGGGTACAATTGCGTGAAATGCGCTGGGTTCCCATTGCTGAATCTGATGCGGTTTCAGAGATGTGGCTGGTCTGGTCAAAACACCATGAACAGAGCCATGCGGCACAGCGTTTCAAAAAGCAGCTTATCGCCGCCTCTGCAGGACGATATTTATAGCGAAATGGGGATAAAAATGTGCAGTAAATCACATGGCTAAGTAAATATTTGACGACGGCCATTGAAGTGCTTCACCATAGCCCACAGTTTATTTCGAAGCTCGAAAATAAGGGAGTACGAGGTGGTTGCTGATAGTCAGCCAGGGCATATTGATCAGATTAAGCAGACCAACGCTGGCGCGGTTTATCGCCTGATTGATCAGCTTGGTCCGGTTTCGCGTATCGATCTTTCGCGCCTGGCACAACTGGCACCTGCCAGTATCACCAAGATTGTCCGCGAAATGCTGGAAGCCCACCTGGTTCAGGAGACGGAAATTCAGGAGCCGGGCAGCCGCGGCCGTCCGGCAGTCGGGCTGGTGGTGGAAACGGAAGCGTGGCACTACCTGTCGCTGCGTATCAGTCGCGGCGAAATTTTCCTTGCGCTGCGTGATCTGAGCAGCAAGCTGGTGGTGGAAGATCGACTGGAGTTGCCGCTCGACACGGAACAATCGCTCCTCGATGCGATCATCACGCATATCGATCAGTTCTTTATCCGTCACCAGCAGCGGCTTGAGCGTTTAACGGCGATCGCCATCACCATGCCGGGGATTATTGATACCGAAAATGGCATTGTGCACCGCATGCCGTTTTACGACGATGTTAAAGAGATGCCGCTGGGTGAAGCACTGAAAAGTCATACGGGTGTGCCGGTCTATATTCAGCATGATATCAGTGCCTGGGACGATGGCCGAGGCACTATTTGGTGCGTCACGCGGTGCACGGGATGTTATTCAGGTGGTGATTGATCACAACGTAGGGGCGGGTGTCATCACCGACGGACGCCTTCTGCACGCCGGGAGCAGTAGCCTGGTGGAAATTGGTCACACCCAGGTCGATCCCTACGGGAAACGGTGTTACTGCGGGAAACCACGGCTGTCTGGAAACCATTGCCAGCGTGGAAAGCGTGCTGGAGCTGGCGCAGGTGAGACTCAGCCAGTCAATGAGTTCGACACTCCACGGGCAACCGTTAACCGTCGACTCGCTCTGCGCCGCGGCGCGTCAGGGCGATCTGCTGGCGAAGGACATCATTACCGGTGTGGGGAATAACGTCGGTCGCATTCTGGCCATCATGGTGAATCTCTTCAACCCACAAAAAATTCTGATTGGCTCACCGCTTAGCCAGGCGGCAGAGATCCTTTTCCCGACCATTTCGGCCTGTATTCATCAGCAGTCGCTCCCGGCGTACAGCAAGAATATTGTGGTCGAAAGTACGCAATTCTCGAACCAGGGCACGATGGCCGGTGCTGCGCTGGTGAAAGATGCGATGTACAACGGCTCGTTACTTATTCGCTTACTGCAGGGTTAACTCTTTTCCACAGATGCAAGAAAGATTGCGCTATCTCAAGCCGGGTAGCGCATGCATCCCGTAGACTTCCCCCACTGAATTATTTACCTGGTTTATATTTCCGAAGCATACCCAAGAGGTGGAGTGAGTCATGCTTAAGCGTTTCTTTGTTACTGGTACTGATACCTCTGTCGGGAAGACGGTGGTGTCTCGCGCGTTGCTGCAAGCCCTGGCGGCACGCGGTGAGCGCGTCGCAGGGTACAAACCGGTCGCAAAAAGCAGTAAAGAGACGCCAGAAGGACTGCGTAATAAAGACGCACTGGTTTTGCAAAGCGTTTCATCCCTGGAATTGCCTTATCATGCGGTCAACCCTATTGCGTTGAGCGAAGATGAGAGCAGCGTGGCACACAGCGGTCCGATCAACTACACCCTGTTGTCTGACGGCCTGGCGAACCTGAGTGAGAAGGTTGACCATGTGGTCGTTGAAGGCACGGGCGGGTGGCGCAGCCTGATGAACGATTTGCGCCCGTTGTCCGAGTGGGTAGTACAAGAGCAACTGCCGGTGGTGATGGTGGTTGGGATCCAGGAAGGGTGCATCAACCATGCGCTTCTGACGGCGCAGGCCATTGCCAACGACGGCCTGCCGTTGATTGGCTGGGTGGCAAACCGTATCAACCCGGGTCTGGCGCACTATGCAGAAATCATCGAGGTGCTGAGCAAAAAACTGCCAGGTCCACTGGTGGGGGAACTGCCTTATCTGCCTCGCGCCGAGCAGCGCGAGTTAGCGCAGTACATCGATCTCTCTGCCTTCGGCAGCGTGTTGACCATAAATAGAGTCGTGGCGTAACGTTCGCGACAGCACAGACGCCACCACGCAGGCTACCAGCAAACCGGGCAGCAAAAAATACTGCCCGGTCATTTCACAGACCATCAGCGCCGACATAATTGGCGCGTGTGTCGTCGCGGCGAGCAACGTTGCCATCCCCGCCAGCCCCAGCAAAATTGCCATCTCTGATCCCGGAAACCACAGCGCGGAGATCTGCGCAAACAGCATCCCTGTTGCCATACCGACAAACAGCGTCGGGGTGAAGACCCCACCCGGAGCGCCCGAGCCGCTACTCGCCAGTACCGCCAGTAATTTGCACAGAAACACACCAGCAATCACCGACAGTAATGGTGGGGAAAGAAGAAACGCCTGCACCACACTGTAGCCATTGCCCCATACTTTTGGCGTCATCAGTGACAACAGTCCGACGATCAGCCCGCCAAGCGCCAGCTGCCAGGGCGGTGAGAGTTTGAGACGCAGAAACAGAGAGTGGCTGAACGTCATCAACCACATCAGCAGTGGGCCGCAGATACCTGCCAGCAAGCCTATTCCGACGATCAGCGAATAATCCGTCGCCGTGAGCATTTCGCTAAGATGGACTTCGTAGAGTGTGCTGGCTCCGGGGCTTAACAGACGCGTGGTGAGCAGTGCCACCACGGCGGCAATCACAACCGGGCCGAGCGAGGCCAGCATCAGAGTGCCAAACAGAATTTCAGCAATAAAAAGGCTACCGGCCAATGGTGCGTGATAGGCGCTGGCCATCCCGGCGGCGGCTCCGCAGGCGATCCACAATTTCCATTCGGATTTCGGCGTAAAGCGTTGGGCGAAACAGGAGGCCGCCAGTGCTGCAAGCAGGATCATGGCACCCTCACGACCAATAGCGCTTCCGCTGGCGACGACCAGCAACGACGCAAGGGATTTGACCAGGCTGGCTCCGTAATCAAACTGTCCGTCTCCGGTTTCCAGCGCTTCCATATAATCCGTTGGGGCATGGGGACGCTGCGCCGTTAAACGTTGCCATCCCCACAACAACAGCCCGGCAGCCAGCCCGCCAAGCGCCGGTGTCAGTACACGACGCCAGGGCGATAATGCCGCGGCAGCATCCACCAGACTGCCGCTTTCGTTGCTGAGGAATACCCACTCCAGCAAATACATGGCGTGGCGGAATACAGCAACGGCCAACGCGGCCAGCACGCCAGTGATGGTGGCAATCAGGAGTCTGCGAAACATCGCTCGGATGTCAGGGTAAGTGTGAAGACGTTGCATGGGCCGCAATTGAACAGGGCAGATACCGTATTGTGAAGTGAAATCGCGGTGTTAGCAAAAGGTATACGTGCGGAAAAGTGGAGAACCCGGCTTGCCCGGTATCGGTGAGCAAGCCAGAACCTCGTTAACGATAAAGCGGTTTTTCAGCGACCGGAATAATTAATGTGGATTGCCAGTCCGCGAGCGTCAACTGAGCAAGTTTACCGAGTGCGGTGTAGAACGGGTGTCCGGCATTTTCGACAAATACAGAAAGAAAACGGGTGCTCCACGGCAAAAGGTGCCAGGCCAGAAGCTGGTCGCGCTCCGTATCGCGACCGTTTTCGGTCAGCCACCCGGCCAGCAGCAGCAACGCACCAAACTGATCTTCCGGTTCATTCTGCTGCATTTCAAAGACGATGTTGTTCTCACGCATCCACTGGCGCAGCGCGAGGGTTGAGTCACCAAACAGCACGGATTCGCGATCCAGCCACACGGAACCCCACGGCGGTGCGGGAAGCGCATACGGGCCAATAAACAGACGTTGCCAGGCGTCTGTTAGCGGCTCATCGGCTGGCATTTTGATCGTTCCTTCTATGTGCTGCAAAACATCCTGCGCCAGAGGCCAGTCCTGCGTCCAGCCGCCAGCGGTGAGCGCATTGACCAGAGGTGCGGCTTGCTCGCTGTCCGGAGCAAAATAGAACAGTGCGCCTAATACTCTGGCACTAAACGCGAACGATTCGCGGTGTGATACGTTATTCATGACTATATTCCTTACTCGTGCGGGTTGCCCCGCACGTTTATGTTAACCCGCAATTGCCATACCGACGGTCATATGCAGACCATAGAATAGCTCACGGTTAATCAGCTCACCTTTTCAACCTGCACCAGATTGGTGTGCTGCGGGTTACCTTTTGCCAGCGGTGACGGACGGTGCGTGGTCAATGTGTTGATGCACGAGCCGTGGTCGATGCGATCGCCGTTCATGTTGGCATCATGCCAGGCACCCTGGCCCATTGCGCTCACGCCAGGCATGATGCGTGGCGTCACTTTCGCCGGAATACGCAACTCACCGCGATCGTTAAAGACGCGCACCATGTCGCCGTTCTTAATGCCACGTTTGTCGGCATCGACAGGGTTGAGCCAGATCTCCTGGCGGCAGGCCGCTTGCAGAACATCAATGTTGCCGTAGCTGGAGTGGGTGCGGGCTTTAAAGTGGAAGCCGAACAGCTGAAGCGGGAAGGTGCTGCGCTCAGGGGCATCCCAGCCGTCAAACGTAGAGGCATAGACCGGCAGCGGGCTGATGGTTTCATCTTTTTCCAGCGCCCAGGTGCTGGCGATCCTGGCCAGCGCGCTGGAGTAGATTTCAATCTTGCCCGATGGAGTTTTGAGAGGGTTTGCCTCGGGGTTGTCGCGGAATTTTTTGTAGGCCACAAAATGCCCAGCCGGATCTTTACGCTTATATATACCCATTTGTTTCAGCGCGTCATAGGACGGCAACTGCGGATCTTTTGCGAGCATTTTGGCATACAGGAACTGTAACCACTGCGCCTGGGTGCGGCCTTCGGTAAACTGCTGATGGATATCCGGCCCGAGACGTTTCGCCACTTCACTCATGATCCAGTAGATAGGCTTGCGCTCAAACTTCGGTGCGGTAACGGGCTGCAGGAAAATCAGATAGCCCATGTTGCCCGCGTAATCGTTAGGAATAATGTCTTCCTGTTCCACGGTCATTAAATCCGGCAGCAGAATATCGGCATACTTCGCTGACGAGGTCATAAAGTTGTCGATCACCACGATGGTTTCGCACTTGCTTTCATCCTGCAAAATATCGTGGGTTTTATTGATATCGGAGTGCTGGTTAATGATAGTGTTACCGGCATAGTTCCAGATAAATTTGATCGGCACATCGAGCTTATCTTTACCGCGTACACCGTCGCGCAGGGCGGTCATTTCCGGGCCACGGACGATGGCATCCGTCCAGCTAAAGCAGGAGATCTGCGTTTTCACCGGGTTGTCCGGCAGCGGCATACGCTCAATCGTGATGGTGTAGGTGGATTCACGTGCGCCGCTGTTACCGCCGTTGATCCCCACATTGCCCGTCAGGATCGGCAGCATGGCGATAGCGCGGGATGTCAGTTCGCCGTTGGCCTGACGCTGTGGGCCCCAGCCCTGACAGATATACGCCGGTTTCGCTGAGCCAATCTCACGTGCAAGCTTAATGATGCGATCGGCTGGGATCCCGGTGATACGTGAGGCCCACTCCGGCGTTTTGGCCGTGCCATCGTCACCCTGACCGAGAATATAGGCTTTGTAATGACCGTTTGCTGGCGCGCCTTCCGGCAGCGTTTTCTCATCGTATCCCACGCAATATTTGTCGAGGAACGGCTGGTCTACCCGGTTTTCATCAATTAACACCCAGGCGATACCGGCCACCAGCGCGGCGTCAGTGCCTGGACGAATCGGGATCCATTCATCTTCACGCCCTGCGGCGGTGTCGGTATAGCGAGGATCGATAACGATCATCCGCGCGTGAGAACGTTCGCGTGCCTGTTCGAGGTAATACGTGATCCCGCCGCCGCTCATGCGCGTTTCCGCCGGGTTATTACCGAACATCACCACCAGTCTGGTGTTTTCAATATCAGAGGTGCTGTTGCCATCGTTGCTGCCATAGGTGTAGGGCATTGCACAGGCAATTTGTGCCGTACTGTAGGTACCGTAGTGGCTTAAGAATCCGCCGTAGCAGTTCATCAGGCGAGCCACCAGCGAGGCGTAGGGGGAGGAGCGGGTGATATTACCGCCCACAATCCCGGAAGAGTAATTAATGTAAACCGCTTCGTTACCGTATTTTTCCACCACACCTTTCAGGCTGGTGGCAAGGGTGTCCAGTGCTTCGTCCCAACTGATACGTTCAAACTTGCCTTCGCCACGTTTACCGACGCGTTTCATCGGGTAATTCAGGCGGTCGGGATGGTTTATTCGACGGCGAATAGATCGACCGCGCAGGCACGCACGCACCTGATGATTGCCATAAACATCATCGCCGGTATTATCCGTTTCGACCCAGTACACTTCATCATCACGGACGTGCAGGCGCAGCGCACAGCGACTACCGCAGTTTACCGAACAGGCTCCCCATACCACTTTATCTTCCGAGGGTTGCATGGCGTTTTGTACCGCCGCAGCGGCGCTTTTCATGCCAAAAGGCAAAGAAAGCCCGCCAGCAGCAAGCGCCAGAGAACCTATCGCCGTGGATTTAACCAGCATTCGGCGGCTGATCCCGCCGTGACGTTCAATATCGGACATGACTCACCCCATCATTGCTGTTACGTATTATTTTCTCCCGTTATTAAAACCGGGCTAATGATGGGGTGAGTGTTACTTATTTGGCGGTATTAAATATTAATCCTCATCAATTCAAGGGGTACTGGTGCCTAAAAATCACTGAGGTTCACCTTGCGTATTGTCCTGAGTGCCTGAAGCTGCGCTGTTCCCTGTGCGGGTGTACAAGATTTTAAAAGTATCACTGGCACAATGACCAACCACCTGTGCATCCGGCTGGTCGGCCTGATCGTTTGGCACGATACTCAGCGTAAAGCCGGACTCTGGTACACCGTTGTTGATGATTTTCTGCTGAATGTCGCTCTTCACGCGCTCGCAGGAATCCGGGGCGGCCAGAGTGGCCGTTGAAACACTCATTAACAGCAGGGCGGTAATCCAGGGTAACCGTTTCATCTGTCGCTCCTTTTCTCTGTGTGTAGATTAATTTTAGCAGGGATCGTGTAAACATCTGTATTTGCTAATATGATTGGGAATAATCTCCCTGTATCGGTAAATGATGTGAAGAAATACGCAGTGATAACGTTACTGGCAACGGCACTGGTGGGGTGTGATAACAACTCTGCGCCGCTGTCGTTTACGCCTGAGATGGCGAGCTTCTCGAACGAATTTGATTTTGACCCACTGCGCGGGCCGGTTAAAGACTTTTCCCAGACGCTGTTCAACGACAAAGGTGAGGTATCCAAACAGGTGACTGGCACGATGTCATCGGAAGGGTGCTTCGATACGCTGGAGCTGCACGACCTGGAAAATAATACGGGCGTCGCGCTGGTACTGGATGCCAACTACTACCTTGATGCTGAAACACAGCAGCGCAAAGTGAAGCTGCAGGGGAAATGTCAGCTGGCTGAATTACCGTCGGCGGGCGTGACGTGGGACACTGACGACAACGGCTTTGTGGTGGCAGCACACGGAAAAGAGATGGAAGTGAAGTACCGCTACGATGCCGACGGTTACCCGCTGGGTAAAACGACGGTTTCCGGCGAACAGCACTTGTCCGTGCAGTCGACACCGTCAAAGGATTTGCGCAAGCGAATGGATTATACAGCGGTGAGCACACTAAACGATAAGCCGCTGGGAAATGTGAAGCAGAGCTGCGATTACGACCGTCACAATAACCCGGTGAGTTGCGATCTGATGATCATCGACGACAGCGTCAAACCCGCCGTTGAGCACAAATACACCATAAAAAACAGTATTGATTACTATTAAGAAAAAACCGCGCAGTTTACTGCGCGGTCGCTTTCAGTTGAGTCGTGCCGGATGCTTTGTGCCCGGCCAGATGCTGGTGCTGGAAGATACACATGCGGATGGTGTTGCGGTATTCACCATTGATAAAGAACTCATGGATCAGTTCACCTTCCACCATAAAGCCAAGCTTGCGGTAGATATGGATCGCTTTTTCATTCTCTTTATCAACAATAAGATAGAGCTTATACAGGTTTAATACGTTGAACCCGTAATCCATCGCCAGCTTTGCTGCCCGCGAGGCGAGACCTTTCCCCTGATGCTCCGGCGAAATGATTATCTGGAATTCCGCCCGACGGTGGACGTGGTTGATCTCAACCAGCTCGACCAGACCGGCTTTTTCACCTTTGCACTCCACCACAAAACGGCGTTCGCTCTGATCGTGGATGTGCTTGTCATAAAGATCCGACAACTCCACAAACGCCTCGTATGGCTCTTCGAACCAGTAACGCATCACGCTGGCGTTGTTGTCGAGCTGGTGAACAAAGCGCAGGTCTTCACGCTCCAGCGGACGCAATTTAATGTCACTTATGCCCGACATTAAGGTGCAACCGTGCGGCCAGTACGGCGATCCAGGCAGCGCAGTGTGTTTGGCTCCCAGTAGGCATTGACGTTTGCACTTTGCTGACACTTGTCACGTGCATCAAAAGCAACATCTTCTTTATCCCACTCTTTTTCAGCACGTTTGTTGACCTTCTGACGAAGGTTACGGGTGTCATTCCATTGTTCTTTGTCCATCGCAGCGTTCTGACGGCTCTGCGCGCTATCACCAGACTCAATAATGAGTTTGCTGGTTTCGGCTGTAGCCGTTGCGGCAAAGGCGAACGATGACAGCGCCAGCAGGGCTGTCAGACAAAGGCGTTTGCTTAATGTAGTCATAGCGTTTCCTTTTTTAATGGGCGCAGAAAATTAAGTTACCCAGTCCCGATTCTACATCAAACCGAAATGGCGTCATACCCACGCCGCAGGTATTGAAAAGTAAAGGGCATTATCAGGTATGATAGTTAAATCAATCCTCACGTAATGTCCAAAATGATTAAGACGACGCTGCTTTTTTTTGCCACCGCACTGTGTGAAATTCTCGGATGCTTCCTGCCCTGGCTGTGGCTGAAGAAGGGGGCATCGGTGATGTTACTGGTGCCTGCGGGTATTGCGCTGGCGTTGTTTGTCTGGCTATTAACGCTGCATCCGGCAGCCAGTGGACGCGTCTATGCGGCGTACGGTGGTGTCTACGTCTGTACCGCACTGCTGTGGCTGCGCGTTGTTGATGGCGTCAGACTCAGCCTGTATGACTGGGCCGGCGCGCTGGTTGCACTGTGCGGTATGCTGATTATTGTCGCGGGCTGGGGGCGGGCGTAAGCCCCCATAATTTGTGATCTCTCGCTGATTTTTTGATCGCAATACTTGTATGGTAGTAGTGCAGTTGGATAAATTTCCTGCATCACAACGAGCGATGTAAGGAACTGGATCATGAAGATTGTCGGGGCTGAAGTTTTTGTTACCTGCCCGGGGCGTAACTTTGTCACCCTTAAGATCACCACCGATGAGGGCATTGTCGGTCTTGGCGATGCCACACTGAACGGACGTGAACTCTCCGTTGCCTCTTACCTGAAAGATCACCTGTGTCCGCAGCTGATTGGCCGCGATGCGCACCGCATAGAAGATATCTGGCAGTTCTTCTATAAAGGCGCTTACTGGCGTCGTGGGCCGGTCACCATGTCGGCGATTTCGGCCGTCGACATGGCGCTCTGGGACATCAAAGCCAAAGCGGCCAATATGCCACTCTACCAGCTGTTGGGGGGCGCATCCCGCGAAGGGGTGATGGTTTATTGTCACACCACCGGGCACACCATCGACGACGTACTGGAAGATTACGCCCGTCACAAAGAGATGGGCTTTAAGGCGATCCGCGTCCAGTGCGGTGTACCGGGTATGAAAACCACCTACGGTATGTCTAAAGGAAAAGGGCTGGCCTACGAGCCAGCGACCAAAGGCGACTGGCCGGAAGAGCAGCTGTGGTCCACCGAAAAATACCTCGATTTCACGCCGAAGCTGTTTGATGCGGTGCGAAGTCAATTTGGTTTTAATGAACACCTGCTGCACGACATGCACCACCGTCTGACGCCAATCGAAGCGGCGCGTTTCGGTAAGAGCATCGAAGACTTCCGTATGTTCTGGATGGAAGACCCAACACCTGCGGAAAACCAGGCGTGTTTCCGTCTGATCCGCCAGCACACCGTCACGCCTATTGCCGTGGGGGAGGTGTTCAACAGTATCTGGGACTGCAAACAGCTGATTGAAGAACAGCTTATCGACTATATCCGTACCACCATTACTCACGCTGGGGGGATCACCGGGATGCGCCGCATTGCGGACTTCGCGTCACTCTACCAGGTGCGTACCGGCTCGCACGGCCCGTCGGATTTATCACCAGTTTGTCACGCTGCCGCACTGCATTTTGACCTGTGGGTACCGAACTTTGGCGTACAGGAATATATGGGTTATTCGGAGCAGATGCTGGAGGTCTTCCCGCACAGCTGGCGCTTCGATAACGGTTATATGCACCCGGGTGATAAACCCGGGCTGGGCATTGAGTTTGACGAAAAACGGGCGGCGAAATACCCGTATGATCCCGCCTACCTGCCGGTGGCTCGTCTTGAAGATGGCACGCTGTGGAACTGGTAAACGAGGAACGAACGATGAAAAGCGTAGTGATCCAACAACCGAACGCACTGGTGATTGAAGAGCGTCCACTCCCGACGCCTGGTGCAGATGACGTGCGCGTCAAAATCAGGCTCGCCGGGATCTGCGGTTCAGACAGCCATATCTACCGTGGTCATAACCCGTTCGCCAGATATCCACGCGTAATCGGTCATGAATTTTTTGGCGTCATTGATGCTGTGGGCGAGGGCGTTGAGCACGCCCGTCTGGGTCAGCGCGTTTCGGTTGACCCGGTGATCAGCTGTGGTCACTGTTACCCATGTTCCGTCGGCAAACCCAACGTCTGTACTTCGCTCGTGGTGCTGGGCGTCCACCGTGACGGTGGGTTCAGCGAATACGCGGTTGTGCCCGCTAAAAACGCCTGGCCAATCCCGGACGCGATCCCGGACAAACATGCCGTGATGGTTGAGCCATTCACCATTGCTGCCAACGTAACGGGCCAGGCGAAACCCAGCGAACAGGATGTTGCGCTGATCTACGGCGCAGGCCCAATGGGGCTGGTTACCGTGCAGGCGCTGAAGGGGGTCTACAAGGTGAAGCAGGTTATCGTCGTTGACCGCATTGACGAACGCCTGGCGATGGCTCAGCGCAGCGGCGCGGACTGGGTGTTGAATAACGGCGAACAGTCATTACAGGCAGCCCTGGAGGAGAAAGGGATCAAACCGACGTTAATCATTGATGCCGCCTGTCATCCGTCTATTTTGCAGGAAGCCATTACCCTGGCCTCCCCGGCAGCCCGCATTGTGCTGATGGGCTTTTCCAGTGAACCGAGCCAGATTGTTCAGCAGGGGATCACCGGCAAAGAACTGGCGATATTCTCCTCGCGCCTGAATGCTAACAAATTCCCGGTCGTTATCGGCTGGCTGGAAAAGGGGCTGATCGACCCTGAAAAACTGATTACCCATACTTTTGACTATCACCACGTAACAGACGCCCTCGAACTGTTTGAGAAAGACCAGCGGCAGTGCTGCAAAGTCTTGCTCACGTTCGGCCAATAATAATTCACGCGGTTAAGAGCCTGCACAGACAGGCTCTGAGTGGTACGCATCTTACCTTTCAGAGATAGCCATTATGACGCAAGTACAACCTCAAAGAACAACCTCCGATCTGGTGAAAGCCGCCGTTTCAGGCTGGCTGGGTACCGCGCTGGAGTTCATGGATTTTCAGCTTTACTCACTGGGTGCCGCGCTGGTATTCCACGAAATCTTCTTCCCGGAACAGTCTGCGGCAATGGCGCTGATTCTGGCGATGGGCACCTACGGCGCAGGCTATATTGCCCGCATCGTCGGCGCGTTTATCTTCGGCAGGATGGGCGACAGCATCGGGCGTAAGAAGGTGCTGTTTATCACCATTACCATGATGGGGATCTGTACGACCCTGATTGGTGTATTGCCAACCTATGCGCAGATAGGGATTTTTGCACCTGTTCTGTTAGTTACGCTGCGTATTATTCAGGGGCTGGGGGCCGGGGCGGAAATATCCGGGGCAGGAACCATGCTGGCAGAGTACGCACCAAAAGGAAAACGCGGCATCATCTCCTCGCTGGTGGCGATGGGCACCAACTGCGGAACGCTGAGTGCAACGGCCATCTGGGCGGTGATGTTCTTTGCCCTTGACCGCGAAGAGTTGCTCGCCTGGGGCTGGCGCGTGCCGTTCCTCGCCAGTGTGGTGGTGATGATCTTTGCCATCTGGCTGCGAATGAACCTTAAAGAAAGCCCGGTATTTGAGAAAGTGAACGACGCTGAAACTGCCACACCGGATACCTCTCTGGGGGCGATGTTTAAGAGCAAATCGTTCTGGCTGGCGACCGGTCTGCGCTTTGGCCAGGCGGGGAACTCCGGCCTGATCCAGACGTTCCTCGCTGGTTATCTGGTACAGACGCTCTTGTTCGATAAAGCGATCCCAACCGATGCGCTGATGATAAGCTCCATCCTGGGCTTCCTCTCCATCCCGCTGCTGGGCTGGCTGTCCGATAAAGTCGGGCGTCGTTTACCGTACATTATTCTGAATATCTCGGCCATTATCCTGGCGTACCCAATGCTGTCGGTAATCGTCGATAAAAGCTATGCACCAGGCGTCATTATGCTCTCCATGATTGTGATTCATAACGTGGCGGTACTGGGGCTGTTCGCGCTGGAAAACATCACGATGGCGGAAATGTTCGGTTCGCGTAATCGCTTTACCCGGATGGCTATCTCAAAAGAGGCGGGTGGTCTGGTGGCGGTTGGCTTCGGCCCGGTGCTGGCGGGGATCTTCTGTAATATGACCGGCTCCTGGTGGCCGATTGTCGCAATGCTGGTAGCGTACTCCGTGATTGGGCTGGTGTCCGCCATCCTGATGCCAGAAGTGCGTGACCGGGATTTGAGTTTGGCGGAAGACGCGGCTGAAGCCCCGCGTCACGGATCTGTCGGGTACGGGGCGCTCTCTTCACGCCGCTGATGGTTTATATCTTGAGGTACTTGTCACACAACTTTTTGCTCGTGTCACACCACATGGACAAAAGTTAATATAAATCAATATATGAATCTGAAGTATCCGTATGGTTGATGGCAGATATTTTTTTACGACATCTACCATTCTAGTTGGTGTAGTCAACAGGCGCTGCCGCTCCGGTAAGAGGGCGGCAGTGGATCACAGCTTTCTTTACTTAACGAGTCTCAATCATGGAAAACCGGTTATTACAGGCGAAAGCGACCCTTCCTCAGTACGATCGCGATAGCCTCAGGGCACGCATTGTTCATTTAGGGTTTGGTGCATTTCACCGTGCGCACCAGGCGGTGTATACCGACATTCTCGCCGCTGAACACGGCAGCGACTGGGGTTACTGCGAAGTTAACCTGATTGGTGGCGAACAGCAAATTGCCGATCTGAAGGCACAGGATAACCTTTACACCGTGGCGGAGATGTCCGCCGATGCATGGACATCTCGTGTGGTTGGCGTTGTCAAAAAAGCGCTGCATGCGCAGGTTGACGGGCTGGAAGCCGTGCTGGCGGCGATGTGCGAACCGCAGGTGGCCATTGTTTCACTGACCATCACCGAAAAAGGATACTGCCACTCACCGGCGACCGGGAAACTGATGCTCGATCACCCGTTAATTGCTGCCGACCTGCAAAATGTTCACCAGCCAAAATCTGCTCCGGGCGTTGTGGTTGAAGCGCTGGCGCGTCGTAAAGCGGCGGGCCTGCCTGCTTTTAGCGTGATGTCCTGCGACAATATGCCAGAGAATGGCCACGTGATGCGCAATGTGACCTGCGCCTATGCCCGTGCTGTTGACGGTGAACTGGCAGACTGGATTGAAGCCAACGTGACCTTCCCGTCAACGATGGTGGATCGCATCGTGCCAGCGGTAACGGCGGAAACGCTGGATAAAATCGAACAGCTGACGGGTGTACGCGATCCGGCGGGGGTTGCCTGTGAACCGTTCCGTCAGTGGGTGGTTGAAGACAATTTTGTTGCCGGGCGTCCGCAGTGGGAAAAAGCCGGCGCGGAGCTGGTGGCAGACGTTATTCCGTTTGAAGAGATGAAACTGCGTATGCTTAACGGCAGCCACTCCTTCCTGGCATACCTCGGCTACCTGGCGGGATACCAGCACATCAACGACTGCATGGCCGATGAGCACTACCGCGCCGCCGCACACGCGTTAATGCTAAAAGAACAGGCCCCAACGCTGAAAGTGAAAGGGGTTGATTTAGGCCGCTACGCTGATCTGCTGATTGCACGTTACAGCAACCCGGCTCTGCGTCACCGCACCTGGCAAATCGCGATGGACGGCAGCCAGAAGCTTCCACAGCGTATGCTGGATTCTGTCCACTGGCATCTGGTGCATCAGAAACCGTTCCCGTTGCTGGCGCTGGGCGTGGCGGGCTGGATGCGCTATGTCGGCGGCGTGGATGAGCAGGGTAACGCCATTGAGGTGGTCGACCCGCAACTGGCGGTCATTCAGGCTGCGGTAAACGGTAGCCCAGAGGGCGAAAATCGCGTGAAAGCGCTACTGGGCATTGAGACTATCTTTGGCAAAGAGTTACCGCAGGAAGCCGTTTTTGTGGATGCGGTGATGAAGGCTTATCAGACATTACTGCAAAAAGGAGCGAAAGCTACGGTGGCGCAGTACGCGGCACAGCGGTAACACCACTGCCGCATCCCGCACGCGGTGGGATGCGGCAAGCATTATTCTTCGCTAAACCAGTCGCTGTTTTCCTGACGAATCAACAAGACCGACTCGCTAATTTCCTGCAGATGCAGCGTCATCGCTTTTTCCACGCCATCAGGATCGCGTTTTTCCAGCGAATTGAAAATATCGTGGTGCTGTCGGAGCAACATTTCCGGCGGCGAGACATGATCAAGACTCATATAGCGCACGCGGTCAATGGTGGCTTTGATGTTTTCGATGGTGTCCCACGCCAGCTGACAATCCGCAATTTGCGCCAGCTTCTGGTGAAACTCGTCATCGAGCTGGAAAAAGTCATTCAGCTGTTTACGGTCAATCGCAATACGCTGCTGATGCAGGTTTTGCTCCAGTTGATAACACTGGTTGTCATTGATAAGCGATGCGGCGCGGCGCGCGACGGCACATTCAATGGCCTGACGGACAAAACAACCATTACGAACCTGAGAAAGTGAAATCTTATTCACATAACTGCCGCGCTGGGGGCGGATCTGGATCAGGCCGTTTTCAGCCAGCTTAATAAATGCCTCTCGCACCGGCTGACGGGAAACGTCAAAACGTACCGAGACCTCTTTTTCAGAGAGTGGTGTTCCCGGCGGGATCAGGCAGTGCACAATATCACGTCGCAAAATGCGATAGATTTGCTGATTAACAGGCTGGGTAGGATTAAGTTGTGATTCAGCGGCCATGAGTTGTCATTTCTCAGAGAGTTAGCCTGAACATACTACCATTCTTTTGGGATCTGCGACAAACCCGGCCCGCAGGCCGGGAAGGGCAAAATTAGCCGCGATGGATGCTAAGTCCGGCAAAACTCTGGCTGACTGGCATCATTTCAACGGTATTAATGTTGACGTGTTTTGGCAGCGTCGATACCCACCAGACCGCTTCGGTAATATCTTCCGGTGTCAGTGCATTGGCGTTTTCATAGGTTTTATCCGCTTTTGCGTCATCGCCTTTGAAACGCACGTTAGAGAACTCGGTACCGCCAACCAGACCTGGCTCAATATCGGTGACGCGAATGGCGGTGCCGTGCAGGTCGGTGCGCAGGTTAAGGCTGAACTGGCGTACGAAGGCTTTGGTCGCGCCGTAGACGTTACCGCCTGCGTAAGGCCAGCTACCGGCGGTAGAGCCGATGTTGATCACGTGGCCGCGATTGCGCTCAACCATGCCCGGCAGTACGGCGCGGGTCATGTACACCAGCCCTTTATTGTTGGTGTCGATCATGTTTTCCCAGTCTTCCACGCTGGCTTTGTGGGCAGGCTCCAGACCCAGCGCCAGACCCGCATTATTGACCAGCACGTCGATGGCATGCCATTCGGCAGGCAGGTTCGCCATCATCTCTTCAATGGCGGCACGGTTGCGGACGTCCAGCTGCGTGGTCAGGATACTGTCACCTAACTCATCTTTCAGCTCCTTCAGGCGCTCCTGACGACGACCCGTTGCAATCACCTTATGCCCGTTGGCAACGAAGCGGCGCGTGATGCTTTCACCAAAACCCGACGTCGCCCCGGTAACTAAAATAATCATCTCACTGTTCCTCAACGCTTTTTGTGTTGAACTACCATAGCACGCGCGCGGGGCGCGGCGTTAAGGCAACTTTTGTATGACAGCATTGCAGGTGAGGGCGGCCTGGCCTACTCTGGGGAGATACACCGTTCTCAGGAGTGAAAGATGTCGGTCAGCAATCCTTTTTTTGAAATCAGCCTGTTGCCTTATCAGGCTCCGCATTTTGACGAAATCAACGATAGCCATTATCGCCCTGCATTCGATGAAGCCATACGACAGAAGCGTGCAGATATTGCTGCCATCGTTGCACAGACCGCCGCGCCTGACTTCAACAACACGGTGCTGGCGCTGGAAAAAAGCGGTGCCATGCTGTCGCGCGTGAGCAACGTTTTCTTCGCCATGACCTCTGCACACACCAATGATGATTTACAGGTGCTGGACGAACAGTTTTCGACAGAGCTGGCGGGGCTGGCGAACGATATCTGGCTCAACGAAACGCTCTTCACCCGCGTGGAGAGCGTCTGGCAGGATCGCGCGGCGCTGGATGCCGAATCCCGTCGTCTGGTGGAAGAGACGTATCAGCACTTCATTCTGGCGGGCGCACGCCTGAACGATGCCGGGAAAACGGAACTGAAAGCGCTGAATACCGAGTCGGCGTTACTGACCAGTCAGTTTAATCAGCGCCTGCTGGCGGCGGATAAAACGGGTGGTCTGGCGGTGGATTATGCGTACCAGCTTGAGGGGTTGAGCGCAGACGAGATGGCGACCGCCGCGCAGGCTGCCGCAGAGAAAGGGTTGAACGATCGCTGGCTGATACCGCTGCTCAATACCACGCAGCAGCCTGCGCTTGCTGCGCTGACCGATCGGCAAACGCGTGAAAACCTGTTTAACGCGGGATGGGTGCGCACCCAGAAAGGGGATGAAAATGACACCCGTGAGCTGATCCTCCGCCTCGTCGCGCTGCGCGCGCGTCAGGCACACCTGCTGGGTTTTGACGATTACGCCAGCTGGAGTATTGCCGATCAGATGGCGAAAACCCCTGCAGCAGCGCTGGCATTTATGCGCGGTATCGTGCCGGCGGCGCGCGCCCGGGCAGAGCGTGAGCAGGCGGATATCCAGAAAGTGATTGATGACGAGCAGGGCGGTTTCACGGTGCAGGCCTGGGACTGGTCTTTTTACGCCGAGCGCGTGCGCCTGGGGAAATATGCGCTGGATGAATCGCAGATCAGGCCGTACTTTGCCCTCAATACCGTGTTGCATGATGGCGTCTTCTGGGCGGCCAGCCAGCTGTTTGGCATCCGTTTTGTCGAGCGTTTTGATATTCCGGTCTATCACCCGGACGTGCGCGTATGGGAAATCTTTGACCACACCGGTGAAGGCATGGCGCTGTTCTACGGTGATTTCTTCGCCCGGGATTCCAAAGGCGGTGGCGCGTGGATGGGGAATTTTGTCGAGCAATCGTATGAGCGTGCTGCGCGTCCGGTTATCTACAACGTCTGTAACTATCAAAAACCGGCTAACGGACAGACGGCGCTGATCTCCTGGGATGATGTGGTCACGCTATTCCATGAGTTTGGTCATACGTTGCACGGCCTGTTTGCCAGTCAGCGTTACGCCACGCTCTCTGGCACCAATACGCCGCGTGATTTCGTCGAATTCCCGTCGCAAATCAACGAACACTGGGCCAGCCATCCGCAGGTGTTTGCGCATTATGCCCGTCATTATGAAACCGGAGAACCGATGCCGGAAGCGCTGCGGGACAACATGCTCAAGGCGACCCAGTTCAACAAAGGCTATGACATGACGGAACTGCTGAGCGCAGCGCTGCTGGATATGAACTGGCACGGCGTCCGTGATGCGGTGGATGATGTTGAGGCTTTTGAAGCCACAGCGCTGAAAAAAGAGGGGCTGGATCTGCCCGCCGTACCGCCACGCTATCGCAGCAGCTACTTCGCTCATATTTTCGGAGGCGGGTATGCGGCAGGTTATTACGCGTATCTCTGGACGCAGATGCTGGCCGACGATGGCTATCAGTGGTTTGTCGAGCAGGGTGGGTTAACGCGTGAGAACGGGCAGGCATTCCGTGAGGCGATTTTGTCGCGCGGGAACAGCAGTGACCTGGAAACGCTGTACCGCAACTGGCGTGGGCACGATCCTGAGATCGAACCGATGCTGAAAAATCGTGGGTTGAGTTAAAAAAACACCCGGTGGCGCAACGCCACCGGGTGACAATGCTTATACCAGCGCGTTAGGGCATGCTTCGCCTTTCGCCAGCTGCTGCAAATTCCCCAGCGTCGTTTCCGAAATGCTGATCAGCGCCTCGGCCGTCAGGAACGCCTGGTGGCCGGTGAACAGGACGTTATGGCAGGCAGACAGGCGACGGAACACATCGTCCTGGATCACGTCGTTAGACTTATCCTCAAAGAACAGATCGCGTTCGTTTTCATACACGTCCATACCCAGCGCGCCTATCTTCTGAGTTTTCAGCGCTTCAATTGCGGCCTGAGAGTCAATCAACCCGCCACGGCTGGTGTTGATGATCATCACGCCGTCTTTCATCTGGTCAAACGCCGCCTGGTTAAGCAGGTGATAGTTTTCCGGCGTCAGCGGACAGTGCAGGGAGATAACGTCTGACTGGGATAACAGCGTCGTCAGGTCGACATACTCCACGCCCAGCTCCAGCGCAGCAGCGCTTGGGTACGGATCAAACGCCAGCAGGCGCATACCAAAACCTTTCAGAATGCGAAGTGTCGCGACGCCAATCTTACCAGTACCAATTACACCGGCGGTTTTGCCGTACATGGTGAAACCGGTCAATCCTTCCAGAGAGAAGTTGGCATCACGCGTGCGTTGATAAGCTCGGTGAATACGACGGTTCAGCGACATCATCATCCCGATGGCGTGCTCGGCGACCCGCTTCCGGCGAATAAGCCGGTACGCGCACCACCTTCAGACCCAGTTCTTTCGCCGCATCAAGATCCACGTTGTTGAAGCCAGCGCAGCGCAGGGCGATATACTTCACCCCATGCTTTTTCAACTCTTCCAGCACCGGGCGACTGCCGTCGTCGTTTACAAAGATGCAAACACCATCACAACCGTGCGCCGTTTTGGCTGTTTTTTCAGTCAGCAGAAAGTCGAAAAATTCAAGTTCGAATCCGTAAGCCTCGTTAACATGTTGCAGATACTTTTTGTCGTACTGCTTTGTGCTGTATATCGCGAGTTTCATAAGACTTTCTCCATTAATTTTGCATCCACGTTAGCATGATTAAAATATTCTTACAATTTATAAAATATTATTGAATTCAATGGGTTCTATGAATTATTTTAGAACATCTATACCCATTAACTCTATGATATTCAAACTACACAACTTTCTTCAGCATGAATTTATCCTGGGGGCGTTCTGGGGACATTGCCGTTGGCATTCTGGTGTGTAGCATGTCCACCTGATCGCTGTTCATATCACCGATCCACGTCGAATAAACCTCATAAGTCATCTGGTTTGTAATGAACGGGGAGCAAACATCAAATGCTGGCTGAATGATGAGCATAAGAAGCCATAGTCGGAAAATTTACAAAGACCATAACTCGAAGCTTAGAAGCGAAGTGGTGAGTCTTTACACAGACATAGCGTATCCAGTGTCTTGCACGTATTCTCAAACTAAACCACTGTATATGAAAACAGTAATTTACAATTTAATCATGACACCTACTTCAATCATAACGTTGATGAGCGGTGCTTCTGCCGACAGAAAGAAGACGATCGTATCGCCACTTTTTATGGCAAAATGGCGATGAAATATCAGGCAATAGTAAAGCTGGTTTGTATTGGCTCTTTTATCAATAGTTATGTAATTAAGGGACACAACTTAATGCTCAATTGGTAACTCGTTATCCCGGAAAGCTAAAACCACTGCAATAATTATATTCAGTTCATCCACTGACAACCAGTCATTAATATTGAGCATATCTATCTTTATTAAAAGAAGTTCAAGATACTCCACATTCATTTTCTTGTTCATCTTTATCCTTCAGACGTGATAAAAATGATAATAGATATTTAAAATCGTTCAGGCAATCGATACACGTGCTTTAGGATCCCTCGTTCGATATCAATATACCCGCCACGTTGTAATTGAGAGAGCATATGCATAGTTGAACTACGTGATAGCATGGTTCTGTCCAGAATATAACGGCAGGCGGAAATCTTATTTTTAATTTCATCGGGCTGGAGTGCCAGATCTGATAAAAGATATCGAATCACCTGATATGAGCATCGGGTGTTAAGATTGAGGTCACGAAGACAGAGTGACTTCGTAATGTACGCTTGCACAACAGCAATCTGATGCCAAAGATGATTTTTTTCCTTCAAATAATCAAAGAGTTGATTTTGAGTCAGGCGAATAACTGTTGAACTGCTTTCCGCTTTAAAGTAGCCAATATTGATACCTGAGATAAACATCTCACTCAACCCAACCACGCTCGGTCCAAACGTATGGCTGATGATTGTTCCACTCGTAGAGTGCCTGAATGAGAAAAAGCCTTTCAACAAAAGATACATTACTTTTGCATCCTGCACTGTCATCCGTAAGCGCTGTCCTGGAGTCAATTGTAGAGTCTGACCAAAAGGGCTAAGCGAATTAATTAACTCATCTATAGCCTCATCTGGATAGGGTAGCAGTACTGAGTTTTGTTCTTGTGATGCCGGATCTTCTGAATGTAATGTATTGATATTCATAGTAATTGCCAAGTTATGAAATCTTATCATTACTATTAAAATAGAACATGTATGTACTATTTGCAGAAATTTTTGGTACCACATTGGTGACCTGATAACCTTTTAATATTAAATTCATAAATAGACTAAAATGGAGTAAGGAAATTTAATTTAACGATTTGTTCTAAAGATTAAAAGCAAAGAGATTATAAAAGCAATAATAAAGAATTCCAGAACAGGACTATTAATAAATTGAAAAATTTTTTACATTCATTAAATTTAGTCTCATCTTGTTTCTTAGAGATATGTTAAAAAAACTTTCCGTATAGCTCTGGCAACAGGGTTAATGTTTAGCTTTTGTGACCTGGTCTTGCCAGCCGGCGGTACGGTGAAATTTGCTGGTAAAATTATTGATACAGCCTTTAACTGGTTTACGTTGTCAGGTGTTGAAGACCTGGAGTTCTTACCAGCAGGACGCTCACGGCGCTGGCCCTTTGAGCATATCTGCACCTTATTACGTGAGCTGATAAAACGCTCTCCTGCTGATTTTGGTTATCAACGTTCACGCTGGAGCACAAAGTTACTGACAATAAAAATCAATGAGATAACCGGATATCAATTGCATGCCGGGACGGTACGCCACGGGTTGCCGTCTGCCGGATTGGTCTGTCGCAGGGCTGCGCCAACATTGCGAATCCGTGACCCGCATAAAGAAGAAAAATAGCAGCTATACATGATATGCTTGAAAAATGTAGCGCAGAGCATCCTGTCTTTTATGAAGATGAAGTGGATATTTACCTCAATCCCAAAATCGGTGTGGACTGACAGCTGCGCGGGCAGCAAAAGCGCGTGGTCACACCGGGACAAAATGAAAAATACTATCTTGCCGGAGCACTGCACAGCGGCACAGGAAAAGTCAGCTACGTTGGCGGCAACAGTAAAAGTTCGGTGCTGTTTATCGACCTGCTTAGACACCTTAAAGCCAAATATCGACGGGCAAAAACCATCACGGTTATTGTCGATAACGACATCATCCACAAAAGCCATGAAATACAGCGCTGGCTAAAAAAGAACCCAAAGATCAAGGTCATTTACCAGCCGGTTTACTCGCCCTGGGTGAATCACGTTGAGCGGTTATGGCAGGCGCTTCACGACACGATAACGCGCAATCATCAGTGACGTTCAATGTGGCTGTTACTGAAAAATGTAAGGCACTTTATGGAAACCGCCAGTCCATTCCCCGGAGGCAAACATGGCCTGGCAAAAGTGTAGCGGTATTAGGCACAGCTATTTAGAAGCCTGAGTAAAAAATTTTAAAGAAATCGCATGGCCAACGTATTTTCATTTATATAAATGATATAGGGTAAGAACTTAAAAATAATAAAACATACTGATTAATATATTGTTTATCAGATGGCGTTGATATTTTTATTTATTGACCCTCTTAATTTTATTAAGAATGATTGTTTCATAACTCGATGAAAAACAAGAAGATAAAACCTTCCCAAAAAGGAATATTTTTACTTTGACGACAAATGTCATGGATTGGTATCTTATGCAGGAAGGAATGAGCAGTGCTCAATTAACATTTGTGTGATTTTTATAACCCATCTCCATATTTCCATTAATGAATCAGAGGTTTTTGGGCTGGTTATGTGTAGTGTTAATTAATAATTGCTATATATTCAAAATATCAATTGAGGATGGTTTAAATGAAATTAGTTAAATATGCTTTGATCTCTATGGCTATTGTTTCTGCTATGGCAAACGCCGCCGATCCTATTCCGCATGATAATGGCGAAGTGTCGTTTTTGGGTACCGTTACCAACGGTACCTGTACAGTAACAGCAAACGGCGGTACGGCTGTCGATCTTAAAACGGTAAAAGCTTCGGCTTTCGCTAAAGCTGCCAGCCCAATCGTTATTGGCGACGCAAAAAACGTAACGCCATTCACAATTGATATCACAGGGTGTGATGCCGCCGTTACCGCTGCGCCAAGTGTAACTTTCCTGCCAAACGCCTCGTTAGTTGACCTCACGACTGGCGCATTGCGTAACTCAACGGACAGCTCCATCGGCAACCCAACCGGTGCGGCAAACGTGGAAATTGCTCTTTTTGACTCAACGGGCAAGTTTGTTGATGCGTCAACGATGAGCAACAAAACAGCGGCTGTAGCGGGTACTGCTACCGGGGCCTATAAAGCGAATTTCCAGGCGGGCTTTGTTCAGCCTACCGCGTCGGCTGTGTCTGGCGGTCAGGTGAACTCGTTAATCGCTTTTGAAGTGGACTACCAATAATATCCTGCGACCGTAATTAATGGTCTGGGATGTCATAGTGATTCCCCTTTGTATATATGAGTTATTCAATACAGAGGGGAGTTTTATATATCGAGAAATTGTGAGCGTTATGAAATGTATTGCTTTCGCAGGAATGGTGATTGCCTCGCTTTCCTGTTCTCTTGCCGCGCATGCTGACGTGGTGTTGTCCGGCACACGTATTGTATTTAATCAATCTGCGCAGGAAAAAACAATTCGGGCACAGAATGAGGGTAAAAATCCATTGCTGTTGCAAAGCTGGTTGGATGACGGGCGCGAAAATGCCAATCCACAGGAGTTAAAACTTCCCTTTGTAGTGACGCCGCCAGTGGGCAGGCTTGATCCAAACCACGAACAAACCCTGAAGATAACCTCCCTGGGCGGTGCGTTGCCGGCGGATCATGAAAGCATCTTCTATCTGAATATATTAGAAATTCCGCCTAAGCCTACCGATAAACAGGCCGAAAGCAAAAACCTGCTGCAACTGACGTTTCGCACCCGAATAAAGATGTTCTATCGCCCGACGGCGTTGACGGACAAAGGCGCGCTGGATGCCATTAGCCACGTACAGTGGACCACAAATGGCAAAACCATAACTGCCCGAAATGACACGCCTTATTATGTTTCGTTCAGCAATTGCTCACTTATTGTGGGCGGAAGTAAGCATAAGGTTAATACCGAGATGCTTGCGCCAAATAGCAGTCATGATTTTTCTGTTAACGGTGTCTCGAATGTCTCACCGGGGACTCACATTGAATGGTCGGCATTAAATGATTTCGGTTCTGTAGTACATAAAGATGGTCAGTTAACATCTCATTGATATAGTGGTGAATGCCGTGAAAGTGTATCAGAGTAGATTTAGTTTCGTACCAAAAATTACGTTATTAATTGTTATTACACTCTGTTCGTCTATCGTGTGTGCAGAAGAAGCCGTAGAGTTTGAAAATAAATTTTTACAAGGAAGTCATTTCGGCAACGTTAATGTTGACCTCTATACCAAAGGAAACCCCATTCTCCCCGGAGAATACGGTGTTGCTGTTTATTTAAACGATAAAGAAAAATTCGACAGCATCAAAATTATTTTTATTGATAACCAAACTAACTGGGCCGCACCATGTATTACCCGCGAGATACTTGAACAGCTGGATCTTAGTGCTGATGCTCTCGAAGCCGTTAAGACCCTGACATTTGACCCCGAAAGAAACAAAAACCTGAAGGATAGTCAGTGCTTCGATTTAGAAGGCAGCTTCCAGGGCACCACCGTTCATTATGATTCGTTATCACTGCGCCTGGATATCACCGTCCCGCAGGTCTTTCTTCAGGAACGGCCTAAGGACTATGTTTCTCCTGCGCGCTGGGATCAGGGTGTACCTGCACTGTTGCTTTCGTATGATGCCAGCGTTTACCACAGCAGTAACGCGACCGGGAACAGTGATACCGCTTACGGTGGCTTGATGTACGGCGCAAATCTGGGGGGCTGGCGAATGCGCGGCCGGGGCGCACTTAACTGGGATAAAACCCAGGGTGGCCTGAGCTACAGCAGCCAGGACGCTTACCTGCAACATGACATCGCAGCGTTGCGGTCACAATTTGTGGCCGGTGATTCAAGCACCAATGGCGATATTTTTGACTCATGGACGGTGCGCGGTGTGCGCCTGCATGACGACAGGCAGATGCTGCCTAATTCAGTGAGCGGCTACTCGCCGGTAGTGCGCGGCGTGGCCAGAACCCACGCCAAAGTCACCGTGAAACAGAACGGTTACACCATTTATCAAACCACCGTCTCCCCCGGCGCTTTCGCGCTGACGGATGTGGTACCCGGTGGCTACGGCAACGATCTGGATGTCACCGTGGAAGAGTCCGATGGCGAGAAAAGCGATTTTGTTGTGCCTTATTCATCCATTGCTCAGCTGATTCGCCCCAGATACGGGCGCTGGGAAATCGCTGCCGGGCAACTGCATAGCACGGCATTAATGTCCCCGCCGAATGTGTTTATGGCGACGGGAGCCTACGGCCTGACAAACTACGTCACCACCTATGCCGGCATTCAGCAAACCGACACGAAATACACCGCCGGGTTGGTTGGGCTGGGGCTGAATACGCCGTTGGGCGCTATCGCGGCGGATGTCACCCAGTCCCGGGCGCAATTTGAACAGCGAAATACGGACACGCTTACCGGGCAAAGTTACCGCCTGACGTACACCAGTGAGATTCAAAGTACCAGTACTAACCTCACCATGGCGGCGTATCGCTTTTCAACGCAGCACTACCTCTCTTTGCAGGATGCGGCGCAGATGCGTGATGATTTGCAACGAGGCGAGCTGAGCGATAGCGCGAACTATCAACGTCTGAAGAACCAGCTGCAGCTCAACATTTCGCAGCCGCTGAGGTGGAATGACAAAGATCACGGTTCGTTTTATATCACCGGTACCTGGAACCGCTACTGGGGGAACTATAACGCCCAGCGGCTTTATTCGGCGGGATATAGCAACGCGTTTCGCTGGCTAAGCTACAGCGTTTCGCTCCAGCGCACCCGCGACCAGGACGGCAACGAAGACAACAGCATCTACGCCAACATCATTATTCCGCTCAGCGCGCTGACGGGTGATGGGCATAATCCGGGTGGTTTTTCGATGTTGAGCAGCGGCCTGAGTACCGATCTGGCCGGAAATGTGCAGACCAACACCAGCGCCAGCGGAGCAAGTTCAGATGGACGCTACGGCTACTCCATTAATACCTCCGCAGGCAGTGATAACGGCGCACGAAACGAACAAATTGGCGCTTCGGGTTCTCTGCACGATAGCTATGGTAGCTTTGACGCCTCGGCATCGCATGCGAATACGGGCGACACGCAGCTGTCATTTGGCGCAAGCGGTGGGGTGGTGATTCATTCCGGCGGCATGGCGTTTACCCCGGAAAGTATCAGCGAGGACGAACCGCTGGCGATTATCAGCGCTCCCGGCGCGGAAGGAGCGAAAGTGGGCGCGGGGCAGGTTAACCATGCGGGATACGCGCTCTCATCGTATCTGACCGCCTACCATGAAAACGAAGTGGGCCTGGATATTGGCTCGATGAAAAATGATGTCGATGTGAAAAACACCAACAGCAAAGTCGTACCTACCAGCGGTGCGGTAGTGAGGGTGGATTTTGAAACCGACCAGCAGCGCGCCTATTTGCTCACGCTTCAGCGTTCCGATAACAGCTTTATTCCCCTTGGCGCAGAAGTTTTTGACGAGGCGGGTCGTTCCGTTGGTGATGTCGGACAGGGCGGATACGCCTACGTCAGGGGGATTCCTGAGCACGGCATGCTGCGCGTGAGCTGGGGGAAAAATAGCGACGAAACCTGCCTGATTCACTATGCCATTCCCGCAAAACTGGAAATCCAGGGCAAAACGGCGATGTTACCGCAGCTGATTTGCACAATGGCTGCCTCAGCGGGCACGAAGACGCAGGCGGGCAACGTCGTGCAGGAGAAAACCCATGTTGAAGAGTAAGTTATACGGTTTCGCGGCGATCTGTTTATCACTCATGAGCGGGCAAGCTATTTCCGCGATGCCCTCCCCGGTCGCGGCCACCTTTACGGCGACGGTCACGGATGTGACCTGCCAGATGAGTATTGCAGATGGCAGCGGAAACAGCAGCGAAACGTCGCTGACGCTGCCGATTGGCAGCGGGGGGCAGGTGCAGGCGGAACAAATTGCCGCAGGGGGAAGCGCCGTCTCGACATCTTTCAAACTGTTGGCAAAGAACTGCTCGCAGGCACTGAAAGACATCACGACAACGCTCACCACAACGGCCGTTTCGGGCTCGACGGTGATGATCGCCAATACGGCCACCGATGCGCCAGCCAGTGGCGTGGCGTTGAGTCTGGCGACGCAAGCAAATTCGACGTCGCCGTTAACCTTAAACAGCGCGCTGAATACCGGGACGCTGGGCTGGGCCATTGCCACAGGCGATACCAGCGCCTCCGCAGAGGCTGATTTGGTCGCGACGCTGGTTGAAACGCAAAGCGGTGCGGCAACCGCAGGCGCATTTCAGGCGCTGGTGACATTCAATTTTCTCTATGAATAAAACATCATGAATAAGTCTCTTTTTCTGTCTGCACTCATTCTTAGCTTGCTTCTGCCACCGTCTGCCCGTGCCCTTGTTCGCGGGGCGGGGAGCCTGCAGGCAGTTTTTACCAGCACAATTGTGTCGGGTACGTGCTCATCGGCCATCAAGAGCGCCAGCGGGGCGGACATCACCAACGGGAGTCTTGATTTTGGCGATATCTACAAAAATGATGTGGTGCAAAAAACGAAAATAGAAAATTTTCACCTGTCGTTTACCCATTGCACTGGTGTCAGCGGGGCGACGGTGACCACCAACGCGGGTGCGGCGGGGGCGTGCAGCGGTACGGCGTTTAGCAGCACGACGGACACCACCGGGGCGGCGGTAGAAATCTGGACAGGAAGTGCCGTCAGCGGGACTCAGCTTAACTGCGCCAGCGCCGCGACTACCAAACAGACGTTCAACCCCAACACTTCGCCCGATCTGGCGCTATCTGCACGGATGGTGCTCGCGGACAGTAAAACGTCGGCGGAATTAAAATCCGGAACCTTCAGTGCGCCGGTGGTGTTTACCGTGGAGTACCAGTAACCATGTTCATACGTTTGAGTCTGAGATGTTTCGTGGTTTTTATACTCAGCCTGCCCGGCGGGCTGGCGCATTTCACCTGGGCGGCAGACAACCTGAACCTGAGCGTTAACGCCACCATCCTCAACAACCCTTGCACCATCACGCTGGATACGCCAGTGGTCAGGCTGCCCACCGTGCTGGCACACGATCTCAATGCCTCAGTCGATACGCCGACAAATTACGGCACGCCGCAGGCGAACTTCACCATCAACGTTACCGGCTGTGAAGGGGATAGCGACGGTATTGCCAAACTACATATGCGCTTCAGTCCGTCGGGGGGCGCTTTTCCCGTGGGATACAAACAGGTGTTTATTAATGATGCCGAAGCGGAGGCCTCCGGTCTTGGGGCAAAAGGGGTTGGCATTGTAGTGTTTTACCATGCCACTCAACAAAACGTATTAGGTAGCGACGGGGTATCGGACGTGGTTATTCCCGTTACGGCGCAATATCAGGGAAAATATGCGTTCGATACGCGGTATCAAAAAGTCGGTGAGGTGAGCGGTGGTATGGTCAGCTCAGACGTAGTGGTGAGTGTGGATTATGAATAAATTAGGTATGTACGTTTTTAGTATGTTAGCTCTTTTGCTCTTATTTATAGGCAATGCTTTTGCATCATGCAATTTTAATGAAACTACGAAGGGTTTGACCAACCCTATATCCTTTCCAGGGAATTTGGGGCCTGTGACGGGGTTGAAACAACTAGGGGGGCATCAACAGCTTTTTAGTAGTCCCTATTCCTGCAGGTTCCCAAATGCTTCGGCAACACTTACGATTTCTGAGGCTGGAGGACTGGATGGAATACGTTCGACAGGGCCACATCAAACTGATACCTCCGGCCGCCAGCTCTATAATTCGGGCATAGAAGGCATTTACGTTTCCTTCTCCATCGAGAGTGCGGAGGGAGGATCGCTGGGTTTGCATTCAACTCCGACAAGTAGCAGTAGTAATGCTTTCAATGATAGCAACAACAGCACGGTTACCTATATGTATGCCTGGCAGGATACCAATTTTAACCCTGCCACCACAGACCTGTCCAAAGGTCATGTCGACGGTGCAATCACGCTGGACTTTAATAACAATGGCAATTCTCAACAGCAAAGTTTCCACTTCGCAATTGCCCCACCAGTCCCTGCGTGTGATGCGTCCGCCAGTATAGAGTCCGCAAGCGGAAGCGGAGGGCTTATTCCGCTCGGCACCTTTACCGCGCCGGCGGTAAATAATGGAGAAACACCACAAACACCTTTCACCCTTCATCTGACAGGGTGTTTTTCAGTCAATACCATCGGCTTAACGCTCACCGGGACCGCCGCAGCAACCGATAAATCATTGTTGGGGCAAAGCACACCTGGAGCAGACGGTGCTGCAGCGGGGGTAGGGGTTAAAATCAGTACCGCTGCCGGTAACTATAACGTGAATGCGGGAACGCAGATTAAAGTCAATGATGGCGCAGCAGTGGACTTTAGCGCCGATCCGAATCAGGCTTTTGACGGCTCGAGGGATATTAAACTCAATGCACAACTGGTGCGTGATGGCACCAGCACGGCGTCGGGAGGGGAGGTATCCGCTGTGGGTACATTTACCTTTAATGCCGATTAAAAAATAAGATGATATTCACCTGCTCTTATGTCGGGAACAGGTGAATAGTCTACTAAAATTTATTTGGCAGGCGATTAACGCTAACCAGCCTACCATTTGATATGTTTAGATATCTCCCTTCGATGAGTTGCTGCAATATTGAATAGACCCGGCTTTTAGAAAGTCCTGAACGTTCAAGTAAGTAGGTGGCTATCTTAATATGATTTCGGCTTTCGGCGGGAAGTGTTGCCAGCTCTTCAATATAATGTTTAACAATATCGTAGGCGTTTTTACCAATCATTGATTTATCACGGTTAGCGTGTCGGCTGATTTGATAAGCGAGTAATTCAGCAACCTCCTGCCATAGATTCAATTTTTCAATTTCTTGCAGTGCTTCAACTTTATCCATAATAATGCAGGTGCAATCTGTTTTGGCTTTAAGCAAATAGCCGATGGGATAAAAAAGAGTTGCCAGGCCCAATACCATCGACCCATTAACATTCCCTACCAGTAGTTTGTCATTTTTACGCAAAACGTCAACTGAGCCTTTCGCGATATAGCACAACCCCGAATCTAATACGCTATCAAAAATCGTTGCTCCTTTTGCTACTTTTTTCTCATTTCCTTTGCTTTTAATCATGGAGACTAACTGCATGTCTGTGAAGATTTTTATGGCTGAGGTGCTGTCCATAGGGAGTCCTTCGGCTCGAGGTAAAATGGATACAAAAAATTGATCACGTCAATTATAGTACAGTCCGGAACTAACTCCATAAAAATACTATAAAGTGTAAGGTCATTGTTGCGAGCTGTGTCTTTTTTGTGCATAAGACTATGCTAAAGCCAAATATAACGGATACATTGGAGTCAATGTATAGGTCCCACGAATTGGGTTCTTATCTACATGGGTTAATTGTGTTTCGATCTCCGCAGGGTTGAATTCCTGCTCATGAAAAATAGTACTCATCGTGTGACGGAAGCATTGCCCCGTAACTCTCCTCGCATATCCAATACGTCTTACCAATATTTTCTCTCGACAAAAAAAGATACAAATCTTTTTGTGGATATAAATTGCATTGAATAAATAAAATTAAGGATTATCTTTTACGGACAGTACTATTAATAATAGCAAGGTTGCCAGGATACGATGATTTCTTACACTCTTATTATTTTATTTGAATCGCGAATGTTATTACGCAATGGAATATCGTGTTTGCTCCGTGAAAAGGGTTACACTGTTGTAACGCCACTCTCCATTGAGCAATTAACAGAAGTGTTATGTCGACCTATTGATGGCCCTGTGATCTTACTTGTGGGAGCCGCTGGTCTGAAGGATATGCTGTTCAGAATGATACGCATACTGCATTCTACGCGGTTGATGGAGCTCCAAAGTGTGGTTTATCAACCGTGGCAGGATGGGTTACTATCCCGCTTTTTCATCAGCGCAGGGGCTAATTATTGCCTGACGGAGCAGGAACTTACCGGGCATTTTTTTTTGCGGGGTAACGACGCTGAAGCACAACGTCCACGGCGTCCACGGCATCAATTTTCACTCTCAGAGCTGGATATTATGCTGAGCTATGCAAAAGGGATGCAGACGCGGGATATTGCGACGCAGTGCCATTGCAGCTACAAAACCGTTTTCAGTATTAAAAGAAATGCCATGTATCGCATGGAAATGACAGCCAAAGCTGACTGGTTAGCGCTTATGACTGATATTTCACAATTACAGGAAAAGGAACAGTGATGTTTATTTGTCAGATCCGCCATCACATTCAGAATAATGTTTACTTATTAGGTCTTCGTGATGCTTTTGATCATCTTGCCAGCACCAATCCAGGCTGGCAGTATCAATTACGCCAGGCCAGGGATGGTGAGCAAAATATTCATCTCATCCTCGTGGATGTCACCAGCGCAAAAACGTCCAGCGATATCACTGTGGCACTGAACCAGCCGCGTGTGCTAGTGCTGGTTAATGCGAGACAAGTACAGTTGATGGCTGAACTGCAGGATATGTGTCGTTGCTCAATTCTTTGTGTCGATGAACCGTATTTTGCGGTGTATGACATCATTGAAAAAATCATGCGGAAGCGACGCTATTTAAGCCCAATGATGGCGAGAATTACCGGTAAATGTGCGTTTCAGGAGCCGGTTATCTTCACACCTGCAGAAATGTCGGTCATAGCGTATTTGCGCCAAGGATATTCCGGGGTGGAAATCGCAACGCGTTTGTTTCGTAGTCAGAAAACCATCAGTTCCCATAAACGCAACATCATGAAAAAGCTGAAGACGACCGGGGAAGTTGAACTCAATATATACCTTCGCACAATGATAGCATAAGGTCTGTTGACCCCTTTCATCATGAAGGGGCACGACTGAGTCTAAAAATACAACGGTTTTATGTTGATCGTTATTTTCTTTAATTCAATTGGATAGTTGCCGCGGAGAATGCCCCGCGCGCGGGAAGTGACAAATTAATGGAGGTACTGGATCATCTTAATTCTAAGGATGGGCGAAGTATCCTGTACTTTGCCGGGCAGGGCATACAGCAACAATGGCAGATGAAGCGTGAAATGCTCTCACCGCGTTACACCACAAGATACTCTGATCTTCTTAGTGTGCGATGAGTGTTATAGGGGGGGCTGTTCAGTGCCAAAAGCGGACGGTGATACCGTCCGCTCGGTTTTGATGACAGGAGGTGGATCAATAGAACTCTGACTGTTCAATCATCAAAATGGTGAAGCCACTCGTACTTTTTTATCGAATAAACGTTCTTTTTACACGAACTGATGTAATGAAATAGGGAATCCAAATTAAAGCCGTTATCACATTTCTAAAAACAGGCACAAGTTCATTATATCTAATCTCAGTGCCAGGAATTAACATGTAAAGCATGTAGATATTTAATGACATCGTCGTTACGACTGATATCAAAAATAAAATATAAAGCTTTGGTAGCGACTTTTTCTTTCTTATGAAAAATGAAAGAACTGTGACTGTAAACTTTTGCATTTCACCCCAGTCCTTCAATATTCGCCCTAACCGCTTTCAGAGTCCTTTTGCGGATCCAGCCGCTACCCGCCCGTATTATCAGCCAGTAAGCTGACATTTTTAGCTGAGTGCGTCTGTCCGGACAGTAGATGAATGTTTCCGTAGAGAGTTCATGCTTGCCAGACGCCACCTCCGTTACCTTGTAGCGCAGCAACAGTTTCGCACTGCCCGGCGCGGCTGGGGTCTGAAAAGTGCTGGCATCCGGAACGTTTTCCAGACCAAAATCGGTACGCCAGAATTGCCCTCTTAAGCCATAGCAGAGCTCAGATACAGAGTTTTTCAGAAGGGTAAAACTGTGCAAGCCAAAGTTGCCGTTCGAGCCAGGATGCTGATTGCGTAGTAATTTTTGCGGTAATTGACGCAAAGACATTAACCGCCGAATCACGGCATCTTGCCGGACGTCAAAGTTTGCAATCAACGGCAGAATATTTTCAGGGTAGGTAGTGTGAATGACCGTTAGGTGTTTTTCATGAAACTGGAACTGGGGGAGAAAAGCGGGAACATCCTGCCACTGAGCAAGCGCTTTGCGGGTAACGAATCCAGGGTTCAGCATCTCTCTTCCTTGTCATCCCTTACGTCCAGCCAGAATAACAGATGGTGTATCGCAGGCAATTACCAGGAAAAGATAGGGGAAGAGGGCAGTAAATGTAACTAGCCGGTTGGGTTAACGACGTTCGCTTCTTTGCGAATGGAGAAGCTCAGTGATTTCTTTGCGCTTTCTTGTTGCCCATTCAGGCTTGATAGAAAGCATTAAACTATATTGCCTTCTAAAATAAACCTCTCTAAATTCTCGTTCAGATGAATGGTTTGCCGCATAAGCCCCGCTACGGGTCTATCCACAAACCAATAAAGAATTTCATCGTCACTGAGCGTTACTTTTCGCTGTATCTCAAGGCCTCTTTCACCGACGATAAAATGATATTCTTTTCCATGAACTTCAAGATAGGGAGTTGCAACCCCATCAGGTTGGTCAGGGATAAAGAAGTAATGATTTGGCCTTGTGCCTCCCCCTAATTTCTCACCTATTTTTAGAAGCTCATTTCGTAGTTCTTCAATCGTTTTCATAAGCATCTCTTAGTTCTTGTATGTAAACGACTCATTATCGCGGATTGAGTGCACAGAGCCTGCTATCGATCAATTCCCCACAAACGCACTCACCGGCACGCCAAAACGCTTCGCCAGTGCACGCATATGATCCAGCGTTAACGTACGCTGTCCGTTAAGGATCCGGCTCACCAGAGACTTTTTACCAATCTCTGTCTCGAAGTCGCTCTGAGTGAGTTGGTACTGGTCCATCAGCGTTCGCAATAACGCAACGCCTGACGGAATGCTGGCAACACGCGCGTTAAAATCTGCAAACTCCGGGGACTCGTTTTCGTATTGATCGATTTTGGCGGTGAGCATCTCCACCAGCGGGCTATCGGGTTCGTGTTCGACCAGATACTCCACCAGCGCTAGCGCATCCTCATAATCTTGTCGCGACGGGCTTGAGCCCAGGAAAGGGAGCGCGTTGGTCAGATCGTTTGCCGCTTTGATGACTGCTGCATAATTCATTCTTTCGTTCTCCGGTAGAGGTCCGTGAGCTTGTCATACTCTGCGTGGGTGCTGATGTGTTTGATGAAAATCTTTCCTCTCTCAAAACCAGTAAAAAACATCACTCTTAAATGCCCGCCACCCACATCAATGACCCACCATTTTTCCCGGTATTTCATCCTGTCCAGGCTGGGGAATCGCTTTCTCATATCGTCCGGTGACGGGTAGTGTTCCTTCTTTAGCACCCGGTAAAGATCGTGCAGGGCGAGTGCTTGATTAGGAAATTGTCTGGTGGCCGCGTCGAAAGGCACTCTTGAGACTACGTGCATCCATGCCCCTTATTTCCAGGATGGAAACATTATAGATGGTGAGTGGTGAGTTGACAATGTGGAAACTGCAATGGGCTGCAGTTTCCATATGCTCGTGATTACGGCGCTTATGTATTGAGTACGAACACTTTAAGAGGTGATGATGGCAGATAAAAGTGGATGGCATGGCTTGGTTTTGGGTATTTCTTTGATTTGCGCAGCGTATTCAGGAATTGTGGGGGGAGAAGAAGTGCTGTGGGTGATAGTTTTGTTTACAGCAGTATATGGAAGTGTGTTGCATCCATCGGTTGAACTCACAGCTCAATGCAGACCTTGCTGTTTTCATGCAAGCCCGCTCCGTACCAAAAACGTACACTTAACAAGGTGATCAAACGATCACCGTGAAGTCGTAGACTCCCGTTTGCCCAGCCCTTTGAGCAGCATCTGGGTCGTCGCAGAAGCGTTTCCGGATGGCGAACAAACCAGTCCAAATTCACGATGCAGGGAAGGGGTCAGCGGTACTACACACAGGCCGTGTAATTCCTCCGGTAGGGCTGATTCTGGTACAAGTGCGACGCCCATACCTTCACCTACCAACATGCAGGCGCTGACCCAATCGCGAACTTTCACGCGCACGTCAGTGAGCTGCAAGCCCGCATTTTCCATCAGGCTGCGTCCATTCACTAAACACCCCCCGGTAGCAAGGATAAAGGGCTGATCTGCCAGTTGTTCTAACGTTATTCCATATGCCCTGGCATGACCTGCCAGCAGATGACGGGCGGGCATTACCGCTACCCAGGCATCCTTGCCTAAAACAACATCTGCACGCCCGGGGGCGGGGTTCATGACAACCCCGAGTTCAACTGTGTCTGCTGCAAGCCACTCCTCGACTTCCTCGTCTGTACCTTCGAGGAGCACTACCTCAATACCGGGATGCAGGCGCTTAAAGTCCCGCAATAACCTGGGCAAAAACGTGGACGTCACGGAGGGAAAACTGGCCAGGCGAATGCGCCCGTTGTTTAACTCCCGGCTCTCATCTGCCAGCAAACGGATCGCATTCAGCGTCAATACCATGCTCCTTGCATGTTCGACAACCTGCACACCCAGGGCGGTGACGCCGATATATCGCCGCTCACGTGTGAAAACAGGAAACCCAAGTGACGCCTCTAGCTGAGCGATAGCCTGGCTGGCACCAGACTGCGTCATGCCAATTTCCTCAGCGGCGCGCGAAATATTGTGGGCATCGGCCACTGCGACCAATAAGCGCCAGTGCAAAAGATTCATCATGAGTATCAGTAGTTCAGCTAATAGTGAGTTTATGAACAATTAATTTTACAGAAAGATTCATATTAAGCAGAGTGTTTTCAGGATCGGCTTAAACGTTGATTAAAACTTTTCCATTCAAAAGGAGACAAAATGAAACTCTATTACGCCCCGGATACCTGTTCGCTTTCACCACACATTGTGCTGCGTGAACTGGAGCTTGAGTTTGAACTGGTTAAAGTGAACAACCGTAGCAAGCTCACCGCTGATGGACGTGATTTCCTGACGATTAACCCTAAAGGTTATGTCGCTGCGCTTGAACTTGACGATGGAAAGCTCCTCACTGAAGGACCTGCCATTGTGCAGTATCTCGCGGATCTTAAACCGGAAATCGGGCTGGCACCGCGAGCGGGCAGCTGGGAGCGGGTGCGTCTGCAGGAATGGCTTAACTTTATCACCAGTGAAATACACGCTGGCTCAGCGTTGTTATTCAATCCCTCACTGCCCGAAGACGTTAAGTCGATTTATCGAGAGAAGCTGTTCCGGCGGTTCAATTATCTTCAGGAACAGCTCAACGGTAAAACCTATCTGATGGGTTCAACGTTCAGTGTTGCTGATGCCTACCTTTTCACCGTACTTGGCTGGTGTAAATTCTTTTCCATCGACCTGAATTGCTGGCCCTTGCTGTCAGCATATATGGCAAGAATTAATACACGACCTGCTGTGCAGTCCGCATTACTGACTGAAGCGTCTGGCTAAGGTCAGTGGGGGATTGATAAGAAAACGCGACGCAAAAAAGCGCATTTTGGGGCGATAACCAGGAATCCTGGTGTATAAATTGGGGCTGATAATTTGCTACTATTCTGCGCGATTAGCCACTCGCGATGATTTTCAACGCATTGAATAATAAATAAATTATTGAGATAGCTAAAAATAAAAAATTCACCGCATAGTGTGAGAGCATCTATCCTTAAAACGGTCACTCACTTCAACTGAATGACTAAACATGCGACAATGATCGGCACTGTCGGCTTAATTATTTCGCTAAATCAGGATATTAACTGCCCATGAAGGGTAAATATAAAGCCGCAATCGCGCTTTTACTGCTGTTGATTTTGTTGCCGCTGACGCTGCTGATGACGCTCGCGCAGTGGGTACCGACGCTAGCCGGGATCTGGCTGCCTGTCGGGACACGTATCGCTTTTGAAAAAAGCCCCAGACTGACGCGTCACGCCATTACGATCCCCGATCTTCGCTATCTGGTTGAGGATTGCGAAATGGCTCGCGTAGAAAACGCGACGCTGTCGCATCCCAGCCGCTGGAACATTGATATTGGTACGCTTGAGCTTAATTCGGCGTGTCTCAGCAAACTGCCTCAGTCTGCGCCATCAACGGTGGCCCCCAAAACGCTGGCGCAGTGGCAGGCTGTATTGCCGAATACCTGGCTCACCATTCACCGCCTGACGCTTTCCCCCTGGCAACAGTGGCAGGGAGAACTCCGCGCATCGCTGACTCCCGCTATTCAGGAGCTCACCTATAAAGGTGAGCAGGTGAGCATCAAGGGAAAACTGCGTGGCCAGACGCTGACCATCAGCCAACTGGACGCTCTGTTGCCGGATTACCCGCAGCCTGTGAAACTGGTGGGTGAGTTTACGTTACCACTGGTTCCGGACGGCGTGCCGGTGAAAGGCCATGCGCTCGCCACCTTTAGCGTGCCACAGTTAACGTCTCTGGTTGATGCCGATCTGAACTGGGAAGAAAACCAGGGGCAACTGGTGGTCATGGCGCGTGATAACCCCGATCCGCTGCTCGACCTGCCGTGGCAAATTACGGCGGAACAGCTGAATATCAGTGACGGGCGCTGGAACTGGAACCTGTCAGGCATGCCGATGAGTGGGCGAATGGGTATGCGGATCGACAACTGGCAACAAGGGCTGGAGAAAGCCACAATTGCCGGACGCCTGAATGTGCTCACCCACGGCGATGCAGGGAAAGGGAACGCGGTACTGAATATTGGGCCGGGCAAGCTCAGTATGGAAAACAGTGACATGCCGCTCCATCTGAGCGGTGAAGCCAAACAAAACGATTTTGTCCTGTATGCCAAACTCCCGGCAAAACTGACCGGAAGCCTGAACGATCCGCAGCTCACTTTTGAACCCGGCGCACTGCTGCGTTCGCGTGGCCGCGTCATTAACTCCCTCAATATTGATGAAATCCGCTGGCCGCTGGCGGGCGTGAAGCTGGCGCAGAAAGGCGTGGATGGTCGCCTGCAGGCCATTTTGCGGGCGCATGAAAATGAAATGGGTGATTTTGAGCTGCATCTGGACGGCCAGGCCAACGATTTTTTACCGGACAGCGGTCTGTGGCAGTGGCGTTACTGGGGCAAAGGGAACTTCACGCCGATGAACGCGCGCTGGGATGTGGCTGGTAAAGGGGAATGGCGCGATACAGCGATCTCGCTGACGGATCTGTCGACGGGGTTCGACAAACTTCAGTATGAAACAATGCTGGTCAGCAAACCGCGTCTGGTGCTGGATAAACCGATCCGCTGGCTACGCGATCCCGCGAAACCGGCATTCAGTGGCGCACTGTCGTTAAATGCCGGGCAAACCACGTTCTCAGGGGGGAGTGTGTTGCCAGCGTCGGTGCTGACCTTCAGCGTTGACGGTTCCGACCCGACGCTGTTCCAGTTCAAAGGCGACCTCCATGCCGATAAAATCGGCCCGGTTCAGATGAATGGTCGCTGGGATGGTGAACGTCTTCGCGGGCAAGCGTGGTGGCCGAAGCAGTCTCTCACCGTTTTCCAGTCGTTGATCCCACCGGACTGGAAAATGACGCTGCGTGAAGGTGAACTCTATGCGCAGGTCGCGTTTTTCTGCGGCTGCCGATCAAGGTTTTGAGGCGGGCGGGCACGGGGTACTGAAATCCGGTAGCGCCTGGATGCCTGATAACCAAATCAACGGCGTCGACTTCGTTCTGCCGTTCCGGTTTAGCAAGGGCACCTGGTCGCTGGGAACGCGTGGCCCGGTTACGTTGCGCATTGGCGAAGTGGAAAACCTGGTGACCGCGCGGAATATCACGGCGGATCTCCAGGGGAACTATCCCTGGAGTGAGGAAAACCCGCTGTTGCTCACCAACGTGAAGGTTGAAGCGCTCGGCGGGAAAATCACCATGCAACAACTGAGAATGCCGCAGCACGATCCCGCACTTCTACGTGTTGACAATATCTCCTCCAGCGAACTGATTAGCGCCGTCAATCCGAAGCAGTTTGCCGTGTCAGGTCCGGTGAGCGGTGCGCTACCGTTCTGGCTGGAGAATGAAAAATGGATCATCAAAGATGGCTGGTTGACCAACCCGGGGCCAATGACGCTGCGTATTGATAAAGATACGGCTGATGCGATTGTGAACGATAATATGGTAGCGGGCGCGGCAATCAACTGGCTCCGCTATATGGAAATCTCACGTTCGTGGACGAGAATCAATTTAGATAATCTGGGCGAATTAACCATGCAGGCCACCATCAAGGGGACGAGCCGGGTAGAGGGTAAAAGCAGCTCCGTGAACCTGAACTACACCCATGACGAGAATGTCTTTACCCTCTGGCGCAGCTTGCGTTTTGGGGACAACCTGCAAACCTGGTTTGAGCAACACGCGGCAATACCCAGTACCCGCAGTTCGACTGGCAAGGAAAGTGAGGAACAACAATGAAAAAGATGGCTGGTGTGCTCACCGTTGCTGTGGTCGCGATGCTGACGGGCTGTACGCCGCGCATTGAAGTCGCAGCACCGAAGGAGCCGATTACCATCAACATGAACGTGAAAATCGAACATGAGATCCATATTAAGGTCGATAAAGACGTTGAAACCCTGTTGAAATCACGCAGCGATCTGTTCTGAGGACGCCATGAAACGCACATTAGCTCTCATTTTACTGGCTCTGGGGATGAACGTGCAGGCCGCCACGCTGACGCTGAACGACGCGCGTGCGCAGGGGCGCGTTGGGGAGACGCTGAGCGGTTATATTGCCCCGATCGCGAAAGATGCAGAAACCCTGGCGCTGGTTAACCGCATCAACGCCGCGCGCACGGAAAACTATCAAAAGCTGGCCGACAGCAACAATTTACCGGTTGATGAAGTGGCAAAAATGGCAGGGCAAAAACTGGTGGAGCGCGCACAGCCGGGCGAATACGTGAAGGGTATTAACGGTAAGTGGCTGAAGAAGTAGTTAGCGGCAACGCTTACGGTACTCGCCGGGCGACACGCCAAAGCGCTGCTTAAACGCCGTTGAGAAATGGCTATGGTCGGCAAACCCCCAGCTGTAGCCAATTCCCGCCAGCTTCTCATCATCGCTGGCGGAGCGCAGCACCTGCGCGCAGAGGTCGAGACGGCGGTTTTTAATATACTGGGCGACCACCAGCCCCTTATCGGCAAACATACGGTACAGGCTGCGCACCGACATTCCGCTCTCTGTGGCAATCCATTCCGGGCGCAGGGCTTCAGACTGAATATGGTCGTCAATCAGTGACAGAACATTCTGGAACTGGCGCTCTTTACGTGGCTGCGTAGACTCACGCTGCTGAAAGGCCGGGCGTAACAGACACACCATCGCTTCCAGCGCCGCTTCACTTTCTATATCGCTCAGGTCGGCATTTCCCATACTCTCCTGCAACAAACGATGGCTTAGCTGTACGGTCGGCAGACTGCGCGACAGCGTGAGTGCGCAGCTGACTTCCTGAAAACGGCACTGTTGCTCAATAATCTGACGAGGAACAAGCAGCGAAATCTGGCGGGATTTTTCCTGCCAGTAGATGGAGCAGGGGCGCGAGGCGTCGAGGAGGGTAATGTCGCCAGTGTTGAGAATGGCACGGCGGTCGTCCTGTTCAATCTCTGCGCTACCGTCGAGCTGAAACACCGTATAGAACCAGGCATCGTTGCCGTTTTTTATCTCCTGACGGGTACGAAACAGGTTTACGCTACCTGCGGTCACGGTGCTTAGCTTCAGGCTGCGGGCATAGCTGGTTTCCAGTTCACCAATGAATTGTCCCTCTAAAGGACGCGCGTCGAAATGCCCGCAAACCTGGTTAATTTGCGCCAGCCACTGCTGATACTTTTCCTGTTCGCTTGCACCCGCCATCGTTTATCTCGCCGCACCGTCAATGTGTTCGTATTGTTGCATTTGTGTTGCATTTTGTCAGAGCTATGAGGCTGACTATAGGAAAGAACACTCACCGGGAACAGCGTTATAAGCCGGAATTATCCCGAATTGCGGAGCCTGTCACAGGTGGCAAAGCGAATGTCACAGAGATAAAAGCAGGAATGCGAAAGCCCTCTTAGACTGCAGTAACACCCTGCGAATAATAACGAAGGAGTACCTTATGTCTGAATCACTGGTAGCCGTACTGCCTGGCGTGCAGCAGTTTCTGGACCGACATCATGGCCTGTGGATTGAAGGCCGTCAGACTGCATCCGACAGCGAAAAACGGTTGAACGTGTTCAACCCGGCCACGGGAGAGGTGATTGCGTCAACCGCAGATGCCAGCGTAGATGATGTTGACCGTGCCGTGATGTCCGGCTGGCGCGCGTTTGTTGGTCGCCGCTGGGCGGGGAAACTCCCGGCAGAACGCGAACGTATCTTGCTGCATTTTGCTGACCTGGTGGAGCAGCACAGCGAAGAGCTGGCGCAGCTGGAAACGCTGGAGCAGGGGAAATCGATTAACATTTCCCGAGCCTTTGAAGTGGGCTGCACCCTGAACTGGATGCGCTATACCGCCGGGCTGACCACCAAAATTGCCGGGAAGACTCTCGATCTCTCTATCCCGTTGCCGCAGGGGGCTCGTTACCAGGCGTGGACGCGCAAAGAGCCGGTGGGTGTCGTCGCCGGGATTGTGCCGTGGAACTTCCCGCTGATGATCGGCATGTGGAAAGTGATGCCTGCGCTGGCCGCTGGCTGTTCCATCGTGATCAAACCTTCGGAGACCACGCCGCTGACCATGCTACGCGTGGCGGAACTGGCAAGCGAAGCGGGCATTCCTGACGGCGTGTTTAACGTGGTGACGGGGAGCGGTGCAGTGTGTGGTGCTGCGCTGACGTCGCATCCGCATATTGCGAAAGTGAGTTTTACCGGTTCAACGGCGACCGGTAAACAGATTGCGCGCACGGCGGCGGATACGCTGACGGGCGTTACCCTGGAGCTGGGCGGTAAAAACCCGGCCATTGTGCTCAAAGATGCCGACCCTGCGTGGGTAATTGAAGGGTTGATGACCGGCAGCTTCCTTAACCAGGGGCAGGTTTGTGCGGCCAGCTCCCGTATTTACATTGAAGCACCGCTGTTTGACACGCTGGTCGGCGGCTTTGAACAGGCGGTGAAATCCCTGAGCGTTGGCCCGGGTATGTCACCCCAGGCGTTTATTAATCCGCTGGTGTCGCGTGCGCACTGCGATAAAGTACAGACCTTCCTTGATGAAGCGAAGTCGCACAACGCGGAGCTTATCAGCGGCAACCGAGGCCCGGATGGCAAGGGATATTACGTCTCCCCGACGCTGGTGGTAAACCCGGATGCCGCACTGAGGCTGACCCGTGAAGAAGTCTTTGGTCCGGTGGTGAACCTGGTGCGCGTGGCCGATGGTGAAGAAGCACTGGCGCTGGCAAACGACACTGAATACGGGCTGACGGCCAGCGTCTGGACGCAGAATATCAGCAAGGCGCTGGAATATACCGACAGGCTACAGGCGGGTACCGTGTGGGTGAACAGCCATACGCTGATCGACGCCAACCTGCCGTTTGGCGGCATGAAGCAGTCCGGCACCGGGCGCGACTTCGGCCCGGACTGGCTGGATGGATGGTGTGAAACCAAATCGGTTTGTGTGCGCTACTAAAAGCAAAGCCGGGTAAGACGTAGCCGTCACCCGGCATTTTTACAAAGACCAGCGATCCCGCCCGGCATTTTTAGCCTGATAAAGTGCAACATCGGCGCGGGCGATGATCTCGTGGGCGGTAAGTCCCGCCGTCATTCCCGTAATCCCCATGCTGGCGGTAACGTGGTCGCTGACCGTTGAGGCAACGTGTGGAATAGCCGCCATGCGCAGCCCCTCCTGAATACGTGCGGCAACCTGTTCCGCCATGCTCTCCTTGCAGTTGAAGAGGATCACCACAAACTCCTCACCGCCGTAGCGCGATACCACATCATTCGGTGTGCGCACCGTTTGCTTCAGCACGTCCGCAACACGCGCCAGGCATTCGTCTCCTGCCTGGTGGCCGTAAGTGTCGTTGTAGCGTTGAAATCATCAATATCCAGCATAATCAATGAGAAGGGTTTACCCTGGTCAACCGCATTGTTCAGCACGTTTTCCATTGCCCGGCGGTTGGCGGTTTTGGTCAGCGGATCCTGGTGCGCCAGCGCATCCAGCCGCGAGATCAACAGCTGGTTCTGCTGGTTACGCCGCCAGGCTTCATCAAACCAGCTCAGCAGGATAAAACGGCCACAGATGAGGATCAGGGTGAAGACTATCCAGATGGTGGCAAAGCGAATGTTGACCCCGTCATTTAGCATCCAACTGGCAACGGGCAGGGTGAGCCAGAGCGGTAACATGAAGGACAATAATCCTTCCGGGTAGAAATACAGCGCCGTCAGGCCTGCCAGTAGCAGGATGGCACACAGCGGCCAGACGTGGGGAAGTTGCCAGTCGGTGATAAACCAGTAACAGGTTATCGACCAGATTGCACTACAGACGAACAGAACAACGCTGATACCGGCAATGCGCTGCCAGGCCATGATGATTAAGGCGGCTGACAGCATAATGATACCGAACATTGATGCATCGACAATTCGCGTCAGGTGGAGCGGGATCGGGTAAAGCGTATCGCTGTCCTGAAACAGGACGTTGCGTAGCAGGATCATGAGCGCAAAGCTCACGTTGACAAACGCCAGCCACGGCAGGTTCATTGCCAGTCCGTGAAGTACCATTGCCTGACGCGTCGGCCATGTTGCACGTTCGGGGGGCGAATTTTTTCGTTTTTCCATTGGCGTTGTTTTCCCGTCCAGGGGAGAGATGGGGTAAGCGATGTATCAGTAACTATAATCAGGCTCGATGATTCCTCAAATTTACGGGGAAAAAAACGGGCATCGCGCCTAATGCTTGTCAGTTAAGCGACGCAAAGGCACTTTGTTATTTCAGTGGTATCGTTCCGTTCACTCAGACATTCCTGCTACCTGCATAACCCGCTGCGGTGAACGTGTTAAGGGGGCTATCGCGCCCCCTTAGCAATCCCGGCTCCCGGCAAAGAAAATCGCCGCTTCGCGGTACCCTCAGCTTATTCCTTCCGGCTTTTCGGGGACGGGTGAAGTGGTTTAATAGTTTTAGACACGTTCAGAGGTTATAAATTAAATAACTGATGAGGTGCAAAAAATGAATTCACGCCGATTTACCCCAGAGTTTAAACGCGAGTGCGCTGAGCTGGTCCTTGACCATGGCTACTCATTCCGCCAGGCCTGCGAAGCCTCTGATGTCGGTGTCACGGCCATGAGACGCTGGGTCAGACAGCTTGAAATTGAACGTGGTGGCCTGGTTTTATCCGGTCAGGGCATCCCCTCTCCGGCTCCTCCGCTCACGCCAGAGCAGCAGTACATTCGTCAGCTTGAAGAACGGGTTCAGCGGCTTGAGAGGGACAAGGAGATATTAAAAAAGGCTACAGCTTTGCTGATGTCGGACGCCAGCAAGCCCTGAAACTTGTCGCCGCCCTGAGCCAGGAATACAGCGTAAAAGAGCTCTGTGCGGTCCTCGGCGTTTGCCGGAGTCTGGTTTACTACCATCGCAAACGCCAGAAACAACCGGATACGACGCGAATTGCCCTACAGCGAAGGGTGGCCGAGCTACACCGTCTTGGGCGGGGCTCAGCCGGAGCAAGAACGTTGTCTTTACTGCTTCGCCGCGAAGGAGAAAACGTTGGGCGTTACAAGGCCGGGCGACTGATGAAAGAAGCCGGTCTGGTGAGCAGGCAGCCCGGAAAACACCGCTATCGCCTGTGTAACCGGCAGTCTAATCTGGCGGAAAATCATCTCAGTCGCAATTTTACGGTAAATGCACCGGATAATGTGTGGTGTGGAGATATCACTTTTATCAGAACACAAGCGGGCTGGCTGTATCTGGCAGTGGTACTGGATTTATACGCGCGAAAAGTGGTGGGTTGGGCGTTCTCGTCTGTGGCTGACAGCCAGCTGGCGCAGAATGCCCTTACAATGGCCTGGGAAAACCGGGGCCGTCCAAAAGGATTAATGTTCCACTCTGACCAGGGTTCTCAGTATGCCAGCATGTCATACAGGGACATAGCGAAGCTGTACGGCATCAGACTCAGCATGAGTCGCAAAGGAAACTGCTGGGACAATGCCGTTGCAGAGAGGCTGTTCCGGAGTCTTAAAACGGAATGGTTGTTACGTGAAGGCTACCGAAACAGAAGTGAAGCAGTGAAGGATGTGGTTCAGTACCTGAGTGGGTATTACAACCGGGTAAGGCCGCATAAAAACAACGGAGGGTTAACACCTGCCGAGATGGAAAGACAAAGAACCTCAGGTCGTGTCCAAATTAAGTAGACCACTTCACCCGTCCCCGAAAAGCCGGAAGGAATAAGCTGAGGGTACCGCGCAGCGGCGATTTTCTTTGCCGGGAGACGGGATTGTTAAGGGGGCGCGATAGCCCCCTTAACACGTTCACCGCAGCGGATTATGCAGGTAGCAGAAATGTCTGAGTGAACGGAACGATACCACTGAAATAACAAAGTGCCTTTGCGTCGCTTAACTGACAAACATTAGGGCATCGCGCCCGGTCGTTTACTTATTTCTGCTCGTCTTTCTTCTTGCCAAGCGTTGGTGTCTCGTCGAAGAAGTTCCACGGTTTGAGCAGGGTATGCACCCATTCCGTCGGCATAATTGGCCACTCTTCGGCACGTGCAACGTGAGTTGTCCCGGTCGTCATCCAGACCACATCATCCTGGTCGTTCAGCGACTCGTTATCCTTGCTGTACTGGCCCAGGCCCGTATCGTGCGTTGAGCGGTTCGGGAATTTCCCTTCCGGGTACATTTCATCTGGATGGTAGCGCGTCACCCACAGCTGTTTATCCATAAAGCTCAGACGGTGGTAGATCCACTCGTCCGGGGCAAACTTCGCACCGGTCGCCACCGGGTGTGTACCGCCCGCGTAAGGGATGATCTGGTACGAGACCGGGTTACCCATGCGGTTCTCTTTGCTGGTGTTACTCAGCAGCCGGATGGTACCCGGGTCAAATTTCTGCGCAGCCTGTTGCTCGGTATCAATGCTGTACTGATTGATCTGCATGGTGCTGGTACGCGGGCCACCGGCGGTGTTGGGTTTCACTTCCGGATCCATCGCCACCATCTTGTTATTGATGCCATCCACGTCCATATCCAGACGGAAGTTATAGATGTGCTGGTGGGTGGTACCCACGATGTTATGATCGATCAGGGTGCCATATTTAGTATCGTCTTTTGCGGTGGCATCATGCATGGTTTTCGCCTGCACGCCCTTCACGGCTTCAATACCCGTCGCACCCGCATCAATACCGATGGTGCCATTTTCGTGGAATACCCAGTCGAAGATGTAGTCATAGTTGCCGACGGTACTGACCCAACGCACCACCAGTTCACGACGTTCGGTACTGACGTTCGGCTGACCCATCTCCTGGTGCTTATACTCCGGCCCGGCATAACGTTCGAAGATGGCGATTGCGCGAGGGATCTCCATGGGTGCACCGGTGTAATCCGGAATGGTTTCATTGAGCATCACGGCGTTAGACGGCACGTCTTTGCCGCGCACCAGTGGGGAGGTCAGCGTGCCCATGCCGTAGTCGCCGGAATCCAGATACGCCTTAAAGTACCAGCCGACATCCGGGTCGCCGTAAGGGACGATCATCCCACCTAGCGATCCTTCATACATGATCTGGCGTTTTTTGCCGTTGTCATTCCAGGTCACGGTAGAAATAACCGGCCCGACACGGGAGTCCAGGCTCAGGTGGAAATCCCAGTTCTGCCAGTGCACCATATCGCCGGTAATGGTGTAGTTTTTCCCTTCCGGTTCAATGATGTCGAGCGGTTTTTTCGGGGTTTCAATGCGGTCACGGCCATCATACGGGCGCGGGGTCATCGGAACCGGAACCACCGCACCTTCTTCAATCTTCTGGATTTTCTTCTGTTCGAGGTCGACCACCGCCACCAGGTTTTCGATAGGGTGCGCCCAGTAGTTACCGTCGCCAACGTCCAGATAGCTCACCACTTTCAGCAGGCGGTCTTCCTGTTTCAGCCCGTCTTTACCGTCAAAATAGCCGACGGTTAACGGGGTCGTAATGACCTTCTTCGGATCGGTGACGCCGTGTTTTTTCAGCGCATCGGCATATTCCGGGCTGTCATTGATAATCTGTTGTACGGCAGTGAAGTCATCCAGCAACACCATGCCGTGCGCGTCTTTGACCGGCTCCCAGCGCAGGACTTTTTTCTCTTTCAGGTCAACCAGGCTTTCGATAACATGCTTTCCGTCCAGCATGATGACGTTCGCCTGGCGAGGGGAATCCACTGCCGTGCCGTTCAGCACAAAGTCCCACACTTTGGCTTTCTCTGGCTCAGCAAGGGCAATCTGAGTAAAGCGGGTATTCGGTTTAAAATCGGCTGAGGCTTTGACAATGTCGACAGCCTGCTTAATTTCGTCAGCCGTTAACGCATTTAACGGGTGAGGGCGTTTTTTCAACCTGGAAAGTCTGGTCAAGGCCGGACTGGAAGACATCGTTAATGAAGGTGTCAGCGATCCAGGCTTTTTTGTTTTTCATCACCACCGGCACCTGCAGCTTCAGGGTTTTGCCGTTGACGATGGCGGTTTTTGCGCCGGGTTTTACCTTCACAAACGCACCGTCTTTGGTAATGGTGAACATCTGTGCGTAATCATCCCACTGCACATCAGCGCCAAACGTCTGCAGCGTTTTGTCCATCGGGACCATATGCGCCTCACTGCCGTGGGCGAAAACGGGAGACTGCCAGGCGCAAAACAGAGCAACTGTCATGGCCAGTGCCGTTTTACGGGCAGAAAAAGAAGAGTTGCTTCCCATCGTTGACCTCATATTGTTGTGTTTATTGTGTTGTGATGACCTTATCCTGACAGCCGCAGGCGAAAAGCGTTTGCCTGCATCTGCCAGGTTATTTGCCAGTCTTGCCAGGTTAAAAAAAGACCGGGGGTAAATCACACCCCGGTCAATGGACTTGAGAGGAAAACGTCAGAAGTCGCTCTGCTGGCGCGCCACCAGCGTCAGAATGGAGTAGAGCGCGACGGCTTGTTGGTTCTGGTTGAAGATCTCAACGGCCCATTCCACCACGCCAGTCGGTTTTTCATCGGCAGAGCGTTGTTTCTTCAGCGTTTTGCGTTTGCAGGTCAGGCGCACCTGAATGGTATCGCCAGGTTTGACCGGCTCGATAAAGCGCAGGTTTTCCATGCCATAGTTGGCAATGACCGGCCCGACACCCGCATCAACAAACAGCCCCGCCGCGGCTGAAATCAGGAAGTAACCGTGTACCACGCGCTCGCCAAAGATCGACTCCGCTGCGCCGATCTTGTCCATGTGGGCGTAGAAATGATCCCCGCTCAGGCAGGCAAAGTTAACGATATCGGCTTCCGTCAGGGTACGGCGCGGCGTCAGCAGGCTATCGCCCGGCTGCAGTTCCTCGAAGTATTTACGGAATGGATGTACGCGATCTTCCTGCACTTGCGCACCGCGTACCCACTGTTTGCCAATGGCGGCGAGCATCGTCGGGCTGCCCTGAATGGCAGTACGCTGAAGGTAATGCTTCACGGCACGCAGACCGCCCAGCTCTTCACCGCCGCCCGCGCGGCCTGGGCCGCCGTGTACCAGCTGCGGCAGCGGAGAACCGTGCCCGGTGGACTCTTTGGCCGACTCCTCGTTGAGGATTTGAATGCGCCCGTGGGCGCGCGCCGCACCGGAAATAAACTGGCGGGCGATGGTCTGTTCGGCCGTCACCAGCGTGCCCGCCAGGCTGCCGCCGCCCGCGCGTGCCAGCGTTATCGCGTGCTCTGCGTTACGGTATGGCATCAGGGTGGCAACCGGGCCGAAGGCTTCGGTGGCGTGTACGGCAGGGGTTTCGTCCGGCTGCGGGCAGAAGAGCAGGGTTGGCGGGAAGAACGCGCCCGCGGCCTGCAGATCGGCTTTGCCACCCAGACGGATCTGGCAGCCTGCGGCAACCAGCAGATCGACTTTTTCCTGCACGTCGGCGCGCTGTTCACTATTCACCAGTGCGCCCATTTTGACCCCTTCCTGTGCCGGGTCGCCCACCACCACTTTTTCCAGCCGCGCAATCAGCGCCTGGCTGACGGCATCAATTTGCCCCTGCGGCACAATAATGCGGCGAATAGCCGTACATTTTTGCCCGGCCTTCGTGGTCATCTCGCGGACCACTTCGCGAATGAACAGGGCAAATTCCGGTTGATCTGGCGTGACGTCTTCCCCCAGCACGCAGCAGTTCAGGGAGTCTGCCTCCATCGTGAAGGGGATCGCGTTCGCCACGATGTTTGGGTGAACGCGCAGGCTCTGTCCGGTGCTGGCGGAGCCGGTGAACGTCACCACGTCCTGGCTGTCGAGCTGGCTCAGCAGATCGCCTGCACCGCCGCAGATCAGGCTGATGGCTCCCGCCGGTACCAGACCGCTTTCCACGATCGATTTCACCATTGCCTGCGTGACCTGCGCGGTGGCGGTGGCGGGTTTGATGATCGCAGGCATCCCGGCAAGCCAGGTGGGAGCCAGTTTTTCCAGCATGCCCCAGCACGGGAAGTTAAAGGCGTTGATATGCACCGCCACGCCAGATTTTGAGGTTAATACGTGGCGCGCTGCAAAACCGCCTTCTTTCGACAGGGGGATCAGCTCATCTTCTGGCCACAGCGTGTCGTCCGGCAGTTCGCGGCTACCGAGGCTGGCATAGGTGAAGAGGGTGCCGATACCCCCTTCGATATCGACCCAGCTGTCGGCCTTTGTCGCCCCGGTCTGGGCTGACAGGGCATAAAACTGTTCTTTCTGGCTGAGCAAATGTTTTGCCACCGCTTTCAGCATGGCGGCTCGTTCGATAAAGGTCATCGCGTGAAGTGCTTTACCGCCGTGTTCAATGGCGTAGCGGCGGGCGGCCGCCATATCCAGCCCTTCGCTGGTGACTTCCCACAAAGCTTCGCCACTGATGGCGTGATGAATATTGCGCTCGCGGCCCCGGCCAGACTGCCAGGTACCGGACAAGAAGCTGGCTAACTGCTGCATCGCTTATCTCCAAATGTTACGTAATTTCACTATAGATAGTTTGATTATGAATCATAAAAAGCAAGCTGAGTTTTAATGAATTGTTAACGTTGTGATCTGGCATGACGAAATGCGGCCCATAAAGCCCCAGTTCACACGCCTTGCTTGAAAAGCCTTGCGAGCAGCATCACAAAACAAGGAAACATTTCTTGGGGTTATATTTAACTTCTGTGTAACTTTTAAGAAACGAAATGATTCACCATTTCACTTGTTAAGATAGATTAGCGAATCATAAAGGTGATGATGTGACGCAAGAACAACGCTTTGAGCAGCGCATAGCGCAGGAGACGGCCATCGAGCCGCAGGACTGGATGCCTGACGCCTACCGTAAGACGTTGATCCGCCAGATTGGTCAGCACGCACACTCTGAAATTGTCGGCATGCTGCCGGAAGGGAACTGGATCACCCGCGCCCCCACGCTGCGCCGTAAAGCCATTTTGCTGGCGAAAGTGCAGGACGAGGCCGGCCACGGTTTGTATCTCTACAGCGCGGCGGAAACGCTGGGCTGCGCGCGGGAAGACATCTATCAGAAGATGCTCGACGGCAAAATGAAATACTCCTCCATCTTCAACTACCCAACGCTGAGCTGGGCTGATATCGGCGTAATCGGCTGGCTGGTGGACGGTGCTGCCATCGTCAACCAGGTGGCGCTGTGCCGTACCTCTTACGGCCCGTACGCCCGGGCGATGGTGAAAATCTGTAAAGAAGAGAGCTTCCACCAGCGTCAGGGCTTTGAAGCCTGCATGGCACTGGCGCAGGGCAGTGGATCCCAGCGTCAGATGTTACAGGACGCTATCAACCGTTTCTGGTGGCCGGCACTGATGATGTTCGGGCCTAACGATGACAATTCCCCGAACAGCGCCCGCAGCCTGGCCTGGAAAATCAAGCGCTTTGGTAACGATGAGCTGCGCCAGCGTTTTGTGAATAACACCATCCCGCAGGTGGAAATGCTGGGCATGACCGTGCCGGATGCTGACCTGCACCTGGACGAAGAGACGGGCAACTACCGCTTCGGCGAGATCGACTGGCACGAGTTTGACGACGTCATTAACGGGCGCGGTATCTGCAACCACGAACGCCTGGCCGCAAAACGTAAAGCCTGGGAAGAAGGGGCGTGGGTGCGCGAAGCCGCACTGGCGCACGCAGAAAAACAACACGCCCGCAAAGTGGCTTAAGAGGAAGCAACATGAGCAATGTCTACTGGCCGTTATACGAAGTGTTTGTACGCAGCAAACAAGGGTTATCCCACCGTCACGTTGGCAGCCTGCATGCCGCTGACGACCGCATGGCGCTGGAAAACGCGCGTGATGCCTATACCCGCCGCAGCGAAGGTTGTTCCATCTGGGTGGTGAAGGCGAGCGAGATTGTCGCCTCCCAGCCAGAAGAGAGCGGTGCGTTTTTCGACCCGGCGGAGAGCAAGATCTACCGCCATCCGACGTTTTACACCATCCCTGATGGCATCGAGCACATGTGAGGTCAGGGATGAAAACATTATCTGCATACGTCCTGCGTCTGGGCGACAACGGTCTGGTGCTCTCTCAGCGTCTGGGAGCCTGGTGTGGTCACGCGCCGGAACTGGAAATTGACCTCGCACTGGCCAATATCGGTCTCGATCTGCTGGGGCAGGCGCGTAATTTCCTGACTTACGCCGCCGAACTGGAAGGCCTGGGTGATGAAGATACGCTGGCCTTTGGCCGCGATGAGCGTCAGTTCCGCAATGTGTTGCTGGTGGAACAACCTAACGGCAATTTCGCCGACACCCTCGTCCGTCAGTACTTTATGGATGCGTGGAACGTGGCGCTGTATGAGCGCCTGATCCACAGCAGTGACCGCCAGATTGCCGCTATTGCCGCAAAAGCGATTAAAGAAGCGCGCTATCACCTGCGCTTTAGCCGCGGCTGGCTGGTGCGCCTGGGTGACGGCACAGAAGTATCCGCACAAAAAATGCAGCAGGCGGTCAACAATCTGTGGCGCTTTACCGCTGAGCTGTTCGACGCCGATGACGTCGAACTGGAACTGGTTGCGTCCGGTATTGCCATCGACCCGCGCACGCTGCGTCAGGCATGGGAAAGCGAAGTGTTTGCTGGCTTGCAGGAAGCCGCCCTGAATGTGCCCGATGAAGTGGCGTATCGCACTGGCGGCAAGCGTGGGCTGCACACCGAACATCTGGGGCCAATGCTGGCAGAGATGCAATATCTCCAGCGTATGTACCCCGGGCAGCAGTGGTAAGAGAGGGGAATGTCATGCAACGTCTCGTGGACATCGCACCTGCACAAATCCCGCAAATCTGGTCGCTGTTAAGCCAGATCCCGGATCCTGAAGTCCCGGTTTTGACCATCACCGATTTAGGTATGGTGCGCAGCGTTTCCGCGCAGGGCGAAGGCTGGGTGATTGGCTTCACGCCAACCTACTCGGGCTGCCCGGCGACGGAACACCTGCTGGGAGCCATCCGCGACACGATGACTGCGCATGGCTTTACCCCGGTACATATCGTGCTCCAGCTTGAACCCGCCTGGACCACCGACTGGATGACAGCCGATGCGCGCGAACGTCTGCGTGAGTATGGCATCAGCCCGCCTGTAGGCCATAGCTGTCACACCCATGTTCCTGCGGCGGTGAGCTGCCCGCGCTGTGCGAGCACCGATACCGCGCTCATCAGTGAATTTGGTTCAACGGCCTGCAAAGCGCTCTGGCGCTGCAACACCTGCCGTGAACCTTTCGATTATTTCAAATGCATTTGAGGCTGCCATGACAACGTTTCATTCATTAAAAGTGGCAAAAGTGGAACCCGAAACACGTGACGCTGTCACAATTACCTTTTCCGTGCCGCAGGAATTGCAGGATGCTTACCGCTTTCGCCCGGGTCAGCACCTGACCTTAAAGGCCACGCTGGGTGGTGATGAGCTTCGCCGCTGCTACTCCATCTGCCGTAGTACCGCACCGGATGAGATCAGCGTGGCGGTGAAAGCCATCGAAGGCGGGCGTTTTTCCCGTTATGCCCGCGATACGATTGTGCAGGGTATGACGATGGACGTCATGGTGCCGCAGGGCCATTTTGGCTATCAGCCCCGGGCCGAACGGGAGGGTCACTATCTGGCGATAGCGGCTGGATCGGGCATTACGCCGATGCTGGCTATTCTCTCCGCTACGCTGGCCACCGAGCCGAAAAGCCACTTCACCCTGATCTACGGCAACCGCAGCAGCCAGAGCATGATGTTCCGCGGCGCGCTGGCGGATCTGAAAGACAAATACCCGCAGCGCCTGCAGCTGGTCTCCATCTTCAGCCAGGAGCGGCTTGACAGCGATCTGCTTCACGGTCGCATTGATGGCGAAAAACTGCAGGCGCTGGCGAAAACCCTGATCAATTTCCGCCAGTATGACGAAGCCTTTATCTGCGGCCCGTCGGCGATGATGGACGACGCTGAAGCGGCGCTGAAAGCGCTGGGGATGGCAGAAAAATCTATCCACCTTGAGCGCTTCAACACACCTGGCTCAGCGGTGAAACGCGCTGTAAACGTGCAGGTCGAAGGGCAGAAAGTCACCGTCCGCCAGGACGGGCGCGACCGTGAAATCACCCTGACGGCCGATGACGAAAGCATTCTTGATGCTGCCCTGCGTCAGGGGGCAGATCTGCCCTATGCCTGTAAAGGCGGCGTGTGTGCCACCTGTAAATGTAAAGTGGTGCGCGGCAAAGTGGATATGCTCACCAACTACAGCCTGGAGCCGGACGAGCTGGCTGCCGGGTATGTCCTGAGCTGTCAGGCGTTGCCGTTAACCGCTGACGTGATCGTCGATTTCGACGCGAAGGGGATGGCATGAGCGAACTGATTGTCACCCGTCATGGTCGTGTATTGCAGCTGACGTTGAACCGTCCGGCGGCGCGTAATGCGCTCAACAATGCGCTGTTAACGCAGATTGCTGAAGAACTGGAAGCCGCAGCGGCGAATACCGACATCTCCGCCTGTGTGATCTACGGCAACGAGCGCTGTTTCGCTGCCGGAGCCGATCTCAATGAAATGGCGGAGAAAGATCTGCCCGCCACGCTGAACGATATCCGTCCTCAGCTGTGGGCGCGGATCAACACCTTTAACAAACCTCTGATCGCCGCGGTTAACGGCTTCGCGCTGGGAGCCGGGTGTGAACTCGCGTTGCTCTGCGACGTGGTTATCGCCGGTGACAACGCCCGTTTTGGTCTGCCGGAAATCACCCTCGGCATTATGCCGGGTGCGGGCGGCACGCAGCGTCTTATTCGCTGTGTGGGCAAATCGCTTGCCAGCAAAATGGTGCTGACCGGGGAAAGCATTACGGCACAACAGGCGCAGAGCGCCGGTCTGGTCAGCGATGTGTTTCCGGCGTCGCTGACGCTGGAGTACGCCCTGAAGCAGGCCGCGCTGATGGCGCGCCACTCTCCGCTGGCGCTGCAGGCGGCGAAACAGGCGCTGCGCCAGTCTCAGGAAGTGCCGTTGCAGGCCGGGCTGGCCCAGGAGCGGCAGCTGTTTACGTTGCTTTCGGCGACTGACGATCGTCGTGAAGGCATCGACGCCTTCTTACAAAAACGCACCCCCGACTTTAAAGGACGCTAATTGTGGAATTTATTCTGAGTCATGTAGAGCAAGGCGTAATGACCCTTACGCTGAACCGCCCGGAGCGTCTGAACAGCTTTAACGACGTGATGCACCAGCAACTTGCGGAGTGCCTGAAGCAGGCCGAGCGGGATGACACCATCCGCTGTCTGTTGATCACCGGGGCGGGACGCGGTTTCTGTGCGGGTCAGGATCTTAACGACCGCAACGTCGACCCGAACGGCCCGGCTCCCGATCTGGGGATGTCCGTTGAAACCTTTTACAACCCGCTGGTGCGCCGTCTGGCAAAACTGCCGAAACCGGTAATTTGTGCGGTCAACGGCGTGGCGGCCGGGGCGGGGGCTACGCTGGCACTCGGCTGCGACATGGTGATTGCTGCCCGCTCCGCTAACTTTGTGATGGCTTTTAGCAAGCTCGGGCTAGTGCCGGACTGCGGTGGTACCTGGCTGCTGCCGCGCGTCGCCGGACGCGCCCGGGCAATGGGGCTGGCGTTGCTCGGTGACAAACTCAGTGCCGAACAGGCGCAGGCGTGGGGGATGATCTGGCAGGTGGTGGACGACGAACAGCTCTCCGTTACGGCACAGCAGATGGCGCTGCACTTTGCGTCGCAGCCAACCTTTGGCCTGGGGCTGATCAAGCAGGCGATCAACGCCGCAGAGACCAATACTCTGGACGCACAGCTTGATCTGGAGCGTGACTATCAACGTCTGGCCGGGCGCAGTGACGACTACCGGGAAGGCGTCAGCGCCTTTCTGGCAAAACGCGCACCGAACTTTACGGGGAAATAACATGGCGATAAACATCCGCACTGTCGCCGTGATTGGAAGCGGCACGATGGGGGCCGGGATTGCCGAAGTGGCGGCAAGTCATGGTCATCAGGTGCTGGTTTATGACCTCGCTTCCGAGGCCGTTTCCCGCGCGATTGACGGTATTCGTCAGCGTCTGGCTTCCCGCGTGATGCGCGGAAAGTTGTCTGCGGACTCTGGCTCGCAGATCCTCGCAAGGCTGGTTCCGGTGACGGATATCTCTGCCCTTGCCGCAGCGGATCTGGTCATTGAGGCGGCCTCTGAACGGCTGGAGGTGAAAAAAGCGCTGTTTACACAGCTGGCGGAAATCTGCCCGCCGCAGACGCTGCTGACCAGTAATACCTCTTCAATTTCCGTCACCGCCATCGCCGCAGACATTCGCCACCCGGAGCGCGTCGCGGGGCTGCATTTCTTCAACCCGGCACCGGTGATGAAACTGGTGGAAGTGGTCAGCGGGCTGGCGACATCGCCTGAAGTGGCCGATGCGTTGTGCGAGCTGGCGCTGAACTGGGGAAAACAGCCAGTGCGTTGCCAGTCAACGCCGGGGTTTATCGTCAACCGCGTGGCACGTCCGTTCTATTCCGAAGCCTGGCGTGCGCTGGAAGAGCAGGTGGCCGCACCGGAGGTGATTGATGCCGCGCTGCGTGAAGGCGGTGGTTTCCCGATGGGGCCGCTGGAGCTGACCGATATGATTGGCCAGGACGTCAACTTTGCCGTGACCTGTTCGGTGTTTAACGCCTTCTGGCAGGAGCGTCGTTTCCTGCCGTCGCTGGTGCAGCAGGAGCTGGTACTGGCGGGACGATTGGGTAAAAAAAGCGGGCGGGGCGTTTACGACTGGCACGGCGATAAACCGGACGTGCAGTGGCTTGAGGCGGTGAACGACAGTTTTAGCCCGATGAGCGTCCAGCGAAAAAGTGACGGTGTCACGGAAATTGACGACGTACTGTTGATTGAAACACAGGGCGAAACTGCGCAGGCACTGGCGCTTCGGCTGAACAGCCCGGTGGTGGTGGTTGACCGTATTGAGCGCGATGTGGCCGTTATCGCGGCGGCGTCCAGCAATCCGCACACCGCCACGCAAAAGGCCATCTTCTGGCTGCAACAGCAGGGACACCGGGTGGTGCAAATTGCCGATTATCCCGGCCTGCTGGTCTGGCGGACGGTGGCGATGATTGCCAACGAAGCGCTGGATGCGCTGCAAAAAGGGGTCGCCAGCGAGAAGGATATTGATACTGCGATGCGTCTGGGCGTGAATTACCCGAGCGGCCCGATTGCATGGGGAGAACGTCTGGGCTGGCAACGCCTGCTCACGCTGCTGGAAAACCTGCAACGTCATTACGGTGAAGAACGCTATCGCCCCTGTTCACTGCTGCGCCAGCGGGCGCTTCTGGAGAGTAGCTATGAGTCATAACGCCTGGCATAACGCCCGCACCATGTATGAACAGGATGCCTGCGCGCAGGCGTTGGGGATCGACATTATCGAGATGGATGACGGGTATGCGGTGGTGACCATGACCATCACCCCGCAGATGCTCAACGGCCATAAAACCTGCCACGGTGGACAGCTGTTCTCACTGGCAGACACCGCCTTTGCCTACGCCTGTAACAGTCAGGGACTGGCGGCGGTGGCATCGGGTTGCTCCATTGATTTTCTGCGTCCAGGTTTTGCCGGGGACACGCTGACCGCCACCGCGCGGGTGAAGCATCAGGGCAAGCTGACCGGCGTGTACGACATTGAAATCCAGAACCAACAACAGAAAACGGTCGCTCTCTTTCGCGGGAAATCTCACCGCATTGGCGGCAGTGTGACAGGAGAAGCCTGATGCGTGATGCATTTATTTGTGATGGTGTTCGTACCCCGGTTGGTCGCTATGGCGGCGGATTAGCGGGTGTACGTGCGGACGATCTGGGGGCAGTGCCGCTGCGTGCGCTGCTGGCACGCTACCCGCAGCTCGACCTGGAACGTATTGATGATGTGATTTTCGGCTGTGCCAACCAGGCGGGGGAAGATAACCGCAACGTGGCGCGCATGTCGGCGTTGCTGGCAGGTTTGCCGCAGACGGTTTCCGGTACCACCATCAACCGTCTGTGCGGTTCGGGGCTGGACGCGATTGGTTTTGCCGCTCGCGCTATCAAAGCCGGTGACGGCGATCTGATGATTGCGGGGGGCGTGGAGTCGATGTCCCGCGCGCCGTTTGTGATGGGTAAAGCCACGGCGGCGTTTCAGCGTCAGGCGGAGATCTTTGATACCACCATCGGCTGGCGATTTGTGAATCCGCTCATGCATCAGCAATTCGGAACTGACAGCATGCCGGAAACGGCAGAGAATGTAGCTGAATTGTTAAATATCAGCCGTGCCGATCAGGACGCGTTTGCCCTGCGCAGCCAGCAGCGTACCGCACAGGCGCAGCAGAATGGTGTTCTGGCGCAGGAAATTGTGCCGGTACGGGTGCCAGGTAAAAAGGGAACGGTGACAGAAATCAGCGTGGATGAGCACCCGCGCGCCGATACCACGCCTGAACAGCTCGCCGCGCTGAAAACCCCGTTTCGTAAAAACGGCGTGGTAACCGCGGGGAATGCCTCCGGCGTGAACGATGGTGCCGCCGCGCTGATTATCGCCAGCGAGCAAATGGCACTTGCGCAAGGTCTGGTTCCACGCACCCGGATCGTGGCGATGGCCACCGCCGGTGTTGAACCGCGTCTGATGGGGTTAGGCCCGGTGCCAGCCACCCGTAAAGTGCTGGAGCGCGCCGGTCTGAATATTAACGATATGGATGTCATTGAGCTTAACGAAGCCTTTGCTTCACAGGCGCTGGGCGTGTTGCGTCAACTGGGATTACCGGACGATGCCGCACACGTCAACCCGAACGGCGGCGCTATCGCATTAGGCCACCCGCTGGGAATGAGCGGTGCCAGGCTGGCACTGGCTGCCAGCAATGAGTTGCACCGACGCAACGGGCGCTATGCGCTTTGTACGATGTGCATCGGTGTGGGTCAGGGCATCGCCATGATCCTTGAGCGTGTTTGAGCGAATTACAATGTGAGTACCCTACAATGACAACGACAAATACAACAAAGCTTGATCCGATCGAAACTGCATCCATTGACGAATTGCAGGCTCTGCAAACCGAGCGCCTGAAGTGGACGCTGCATCATGCCTACAACAACGTTCCGATGTACAAACGTAAGTTTGACGCTGCGGGCGTTCACCCTGACGATTTCAAAGTGCTGGACGACATTCGCAAATTCCCGTGCACCACCAAGCAGGATTTGCGCGATAACTACCCGTTCGACACCTTTGCCGTACCGATGGAGCAGGTGGTGCGTATCCACGCCTCGTCCGGTACTACCGGTAAACCGACTGTCGTGGGTTATACCCAAAACGACATCGACAACTGGGCTAATATTGTTGCCCGCTCCCTGCGTGCCGCAGGCGGCAGCGCAAAAGATAAAATCCACGTGGCCTACGGCTACGGCCTCTTTACCGGCGGACTGGGGGCACACTATGGTGCTGAGCGTTTAGGGGCGACGGTGATCCCGATGTCCGGCGGTCAGACCGAGAAGCAGGCACAGCTGATCCGTGATTTCCAGCCGGACATGATCATGGTTACACCGTCCTACTGCCTGAACCTGATTGAAGAGCTGGAACGCCAGATGGGGGGCGATGCCAGCAGCTGTTCCCTGCGGGTGGGCGTGTTCGGCGCTGAGCCGTGGACACAGGCCATGCGCCGTGAAATTGAAAAACGACTGGGGATCACCGCCCTGGATATCTATGGGTTGTCAGAAGTGATGGGCCCGGGTGTGGCGATGGAGTGTATCGAAACCGCCGACGGCCCGACCATCTGGGAAGATCATTTCTACCCGGAGATCGTCAATCCGAACGACGGCACGGTGCTGGCCGACGGTGAGCAGGGCGAACTGCTGTTCACCACGCTGACCAAAGAAGCGTTGCCGGTGATCCGCTACCGCACGCGTGACCTGACGCGTCTGCTGCCGGGCACCGCACGCACTATGCGCCGTATGGATCGCATCAGCGGGCGCAGCGACGATATGCTGATCATCCGTGGTGTCAACGTATTCCCGTCGCAGCTTGAAGAAGAGATCGTCAAGTTTGAACACCTCTCTCCGCACTATCAGCTGGAGGTGAACCGCCGTGGGCATCTTGATTCGCTTTCGGTGAAGGTGGAGCTGAAAGAGAGCAGCTTAACGCTCACTCACGAGCAGCGCTGCCAGGTTTGTCATCAGTTGCGCCACCGCATTAAATCAATGGTTGGGATCTCCACCGACGTGATGATCGTTAACTGTGGCAGCATTCCGCGCTCTGAAGGGAAGGCCTGCCGGGTGTTCGACCTGCGTAAGGTGGCGGCGAACAGCTAAGGCCAGACGTGTCACCCTGGCTCTCTCCCTTTGGGGAGAGGGCTGGGTGAGGGAACCAAACCGCACAACATTTTATGCTATGATTCATCCAGGAAAAAAATCACAACAGAATGAATCACATGAATAAACTCGACGCCTTCATCCAGCACGCAGTCAGCTCCGTTCCCATCAGCGGGACATCGCTTATCTCTTCCCTGTACGGTGATGCACTTTCCCATCGAGGCGGTGAAATCTGGCTCGGCAGCCTGGCCGCTTTACTTGAAGGCATGGGGTTTGGTGAACGTTTTGTGCGTACCGCGCTGTTCCGCCTTAACAAAGAGGGCTGGCTGGATGTTTCCCGCATTGGGCGTCGCAGCTTTTACCGTCTGAGTGATAAAGGACTGCGTTTGACCCGTCGCGCGGAGAATAAAATCTACCGTGCGGAACTGCCCGCATGGGACGGAAAATGGCTGCTGCTGCTCTCTGAAGGTCTGGACAAAACGACCCTCGCCGATGTGAAAAAACAGCTTATATGGCAGGGGTTTGGCACGCTTGCGCCGAGCCTGATGGCCTCGCCATCTCAGCATCTGGCGGATGTGCAGTCCCTGTTGCATGACGCGGGCGTGGCGGAAAACGTCATCTTCTTCGAGGCTCACTCACCGCTGGCACTGTCCCGCGCTGCGCTACGCTCCCGGGTAGAAGAGTGCTGGCAACTAACAGAACAAAACGTCATGTACGAGACGTTTATCGACTCATTCCGGCCGTTGTTGCCGCTGCTGAAAGAGGCTGCGCCGGAAGAGTTGACGCCAGAACGTTGCTTCCAGATCCAGCTGTTACTGATCCATTTTTATCGTCGTGTGGTGCTGAAAGACCCGCTGTTGCCGGAAGAGTTACTACCAGCGCACTGGGCAGGGCAAAGCGCCCGACAGCTCTGCATCAATATTTATCAGCGTGTGGCACCGGGAGCGCTGGCGTTTGTCAGTGAGAAAGGCGAAACCTCCGTCGGTGAACTGCCCGTGCCTGGCACGCTCTACTATCAACGCTTTGGTGGTCTTACAAGCGCATAAGGAGTGAGGATGCCTGTTTATCAAATTGACGGTCTGACGCCGGTCGTGCCTGACGAGAGCTATGTTCACCCGACGGCGGTACTTATTGGTGATGTGATCCTGGGTAAAGGTGTTTACGTTGGCCCAAATGCCAGCCTGCGCGGCGATTTTGGCCGTATTGTGGTGAAAGACGGTGCCAACATTCAGGATAACTGCGTGATGCATGGTTTCCCGGAGCAGGACACCGTGGTCGAGGAAGACGGGCATATTGGCCACAGCGCCATTCTGCACGGCTGCATTATCCGGCGTAACGCACTGGTCGGGATGAATGCGGTGGTGATGGACGGCGCGGTGATCGGCGAAAACAGCATTGTCGGTGCGGCGGCGTTTGTGAAGGCGAAAGCGGAAATGCCTGCCAACCATTTGATTATTGGCAGCCCGGCCAAAGCAATTCGTGAGCTGAGTGAACAGGAAATAGCGTGGAAGATGCAGGGCACGCGGGAATACCAGGTGCTGGTGGAACGCTGCAAGCTGACGATGCATCAGGTTGAACCGCTGCGCGAGGCAGAACCCGGGCGGCAACGGCTGATATTTGATGAGAATTTGAGGCCAAAGTCGGCGGGGTGAGTGGGCTGATTAAGCGAACAGGTACGAGTATTTCTGTCGCCGGGTTCAATAATGGTAGCTGGTCAGGGGCGCGAATTGAAATATGATAGGGGGCTAAACGTTAGCTGACAAAACGAGAGGGATTTCGTCATATGGAAAAGAAAATCTTCATACTGATTGCTCTGGCCGGTTTAGCTGTGGGTTGCGCGCCGTTACATCCTTCCGGGTGCCATAAAACCACGGCAACGGGCAGTTGCGGTTCTGGCCGCTGGGACGATCAGGATGAGTGGGGCGCTCAGGCCCGGGCAATCAAAGCGGCTATTAATGCCAAACTTGTTGCACCACAAAGCTGGAAAGGGAAAAAATGCAGATTGCATATCGAGTTTGCTCAGGATGGCACTGCTTCAAATATTTCGACCAGTGATGGTAATAAAGCATATTGTGAAGCGTTAAAATCCGCTGCTCAGAAAGCCACATTCCCCGCCTTTACCCATCCGGAGGTATATGGAGATTTCCAAAAATCGCGCTTTGATATGCTCGGCTAGTTCATCACCTCCACGTGGCTAAGCGACAGGCAGCGGGTTCTTCCCGCCATTTATGTTGCGTATAATGCGGTGTCGATACAATTCTGATAATTGCTGTGACTAATAATATGAATCTCAATCGCTTTTGTTATCTGCTACTGATCTTCGCGGCATTCGGGAGCCTTTTTACGTCGTATCCCTTTGTCACGTGGCTTCTGCTTGTCAACGTACTGACACTGACGATTTACGGCATAGACAAAATGGCGGCGCGTAAGGCCTGGCGCAGGGTGCCAGAATCTACTTTGCTGGTGTTTGGATTGATGGGGGGGTGGCCGGGGGCGATTGTGGGTCAACAGCTCTTTCGCCATAAAACGCAAAAGCAGCCATTCAAAACATATTTCATCGTCAGCGTGGTATTGAGTCTCTCAGTGATGGTGGCGGTTTATCAGTACTCTCCATTTTTCCCTTCCTGAACAGGTAATACCCCTAAAGAAAGTGCATGGTTAGCCGATATTGGTGAAGCTTTACTCTGTTCTGGGGTAAAGCCACATCACTAAGATCGAACATATCAATAAGGATGAATAATGAACGACACCTCTTTTAAATGGACGTGTATTACATGTGACAAGGAGATCCCGCAGCATCTTGAATATTGTGCTGAGTGTGAGGAAAAACGATATCGTAAAATAGGCGGTTTGTTATATCTGCCACTGATCAATATACTGTTTATCGCTTACTCTTACTTCAACTCTCTGGCAGTAACTTTAAGTGCTGGCATGGGAACGTTAGGTCGTCTTCCGATCTCCCAGACTATCTATCTCTTTATTGCTGCTGGGGTTAACTTAATTTTCCTGCTCTTTGTCATTTATATTGTTTCTCTGTTTTTACGTAAAAAGAAAGAGTTACCCCTGGCTTATTGTGCATTGCTTGTTTCGAGTGTCACTCTTATGCTAATTGATCGGGTAGCCACTTCTTACATATTCCCGCAACTCACCCTGGACTTTGCTCAGGTGATGCCTGTTATTACATATGTGATTTACGCTTGTATATGGATTCCGTACTTCCGCACCTCCGTACGGGTTAAAAAGACGTTCATTTGGTAGGCGAACCAGGCAGTCAGTAAACGATATTAAAGGATTTTTGGTGGATTTGATTCCCGGTATTGAACAAGCTGAATCTGTTGAAGTCTCAGATTGTCAGGGCTGCAACTGCAGCCCTGCGCCTGGAGCGGACATTACAAAAGTGAAAGAAGGAATATCTCATTCGAGATAACCAGGGCAGCAATTATTCGGTAGCATTCCGCTTATCTGTGATTTCTGTCAAGGTTTGTTGATTTTTTTTATTGACAGCCTGTCTCTTAAAAATTAGCGGAAGAAAATGAGTGCCACCATCAATCCCGCAACTAAAACAGCACAGTAGAAAAAGATGTTCCCTGTGTATTCAGAAAGTGCGTTTAGGTGCTCTTGACCTTGTTTATTTAGTATTTGAATGGCGTCTTTTTCATTATCTGCTTCTATTGTATAAGGATATCTAGTAAATCCTTTATGTTTCAGTTCATTAGAAATATGTCTCGTCAATAGATTCTTAGCGATTACTTTGGACTCATCACCTTTAATGAAGATTACATAGTTATTCACATCTATTTCCTCTACATGAAAAAATACCTAACACCATTGATATAACGTTAGTAAGACTTCTGAAACTATTGTTATTAGTAGGGTACGAGTACGTCTGCTTTTTGCTGTGAGTTCAACCTATGGATGCAACACACCTAAGCAACCTGACCATAATACCAGCGTTCTCCTGTGAACCATTCATCACGATCCTCGCTTCCATAGTATTCGAGTGTGATACCGATTTCCTGTACGTTAGCTGGCAGAATGAGTCCCCACTCAGCAGCAAGGCTACGATCTTTGATCAAAGCAGAAGCACCATTTTCAGAACGACCTTCAGTTACGAAGCCTTGATAATATTCCTCGGAGCGATAAAGACAGACCTCACTTGTAAACATATCCGGAAGACATACTACAGCGGTAATCCGAGGGCTGTAATTCATACCAGCAGTGGCCGTTATGAGGTTTGAACATGCATTAATCAAAGCTTGCGCACAAGCTGCTTTGGTTTTAAGCGTGCTATATTTCCCCTGAACGAGGTTGATATCTACTGGAATTTTGAAATTCCAGTAATGCTCATCTTCTGAAAAAACACTACGTTCAAGGTTGTGAAAAGTACCAGCCCAACGGTTAAGAGCTTTTATGCGTCGGGGAATATTTCTGACTTTGGTTCGATGATCTCTGTTAAGTCGTCTACTCATGAATAATTTACTTTTTAGCTGCTCAAACGGTTCACGTTGTGTCCCTACAAAGAGCATTCTATCCTAAGTTGTTCAGTTTATCGTTACTCTGCAATTTAATGCACCGCAATCGGCTTGCAAGAATTTATGTTTGCCCCTCGCTCAAAACAGATCTCACATTTCCTCATGCAAGTCTGCTTCGCGCCAGAAGCGAACACCACTTACCCCCGTAGCCACGGTGTGATCGTCAACCCGGTAAGCAAGCCTTCAGGGCTAAGCAGGCGAGTAACGGTTTGCCCCCACGGTTCGGTGCGGTTAGCCACCAGCAGGCGATAGCCTTTTTCACTCAGGATACGGGTAGCTGAAGCGAGATCCTGCACCTCATATTCAATCCATCCCTGCGGTATCGGGTGGTCGGCTGGCCACTGCTCCTCGCCAAAACATGATGTTGCAGCCTGCGATAGCGGCCAGACGGCAAAATGTTTAACTCCCTTTAACATACCTTCTTCGGCAAGAAGATAGTCGCAGTTACCCTCCATTGGCTTAAGCGGCAATCCGAGTGTCTCGACATAAAACCCTGCACTGGACTCTGTATTTCGCGAAATGGGCCCGAAACCCGCGACAAACAAAACCTCAACGCCTGGTAAAATCTGCGACATATCCACCCCCTTAATTGCCTGAAATTAATTCTGAATTTATATTACGGCTGGCCTAAACGCTACCCTCAATTCTGGTATCTCATTCACTGTACGGGTTTAGCACTCAGGGCTATGACAATCAACAGGATGGCACCCGCACTCATTACCAGCCATGCGCTGGTCAGTGAAACCGCATTGTCGCGAAGGATCCCTCGCAATTAATGGCATGAGTGCAGCAATCATGTATCCACCACCTTGCACTTTAGAGAGTAACCTCCCGGCCTGTGCAGGTGTTCGTGTGTGCTAGAAGGTGATGATGAGAGACTGCGGGAAGAGGGCTCCGATACCTGTGCAGGCAGCAAGGTTGACACTGCCTACCCGGCGAAAATACCAGACACATTAGCCTCGCCATCAGTAGCAACAGAACAGCGAGCAGTGGAACACGACGATCGGGGAATTTATCAGCCAGCGCTGAAACGACAAACCCTGCGACAACTTCGGTTGAATGGTATAACGTCTTGCGGCAATCTGGTTGCTGTAAGCTGTTCAAAATCACAAAGGCTCATATGAAACAAATTACTATCAGTGACCTGAACCACCAAAGCGAGCAAGCCGCAAATTCCCCTCGCTTACGTGCTCATCGGAATTTCCACACTGATCTGAGTGATCCAGTTCAGCGTCTAGCTATTACTATGGAGCCAGGCACCGCTGTGCTGATGAAATGGTACGCTCAGGTGCAAGTGGGCGATGGTGGTTTTACTCTGTAAATTATTTACAGTGGGCCCAGCGAGTTGAAATGTGATCCTATTCAGTTGGCATTTTAAAATACTAATCACTTGCGATCTAAAATATTACGAACGGTCCTCTTTTAAAACGGAATGATAAAATGGCCCATTCATTACAACGACTTGATGATGACCCTCTAAGGGAACAAATCCGGGGGGTAAATGTCTATCAACATGACAGCGGCCAGCTTCCCTTCGGAAACATTGATGCCTCACATTTTGAGTTATTGATTGCCGATCTTTTCCGGCATATGCAGGGCACTGGAGTCGATTGGAACTGGTATGATGATGTCTGCCGGGTAAATGATGGTGCCGATAATGGCGTTGATGTCCTGTTATCTCTTGATCAAGAGAGCCGGGGTATTGTGCAGTGCAAACGTTATTCGAGCGCTGACGTTACCATGACGCTGGTTCGTCAGGAGTTGCTTGCTCTTACTCTGCGCGGACTGATCATTGACGACCTGCTTCCTCCCGAGGATCACTCAACACCCTTCCGGTATATTCTTGCGGTATCCAACAACGTCGCGGCAGATGTGTTCAGTTTCTTTACAAAGAAAAATGCTGTGATTAAAGATCTCACGAATAACCAAAGTAAGTGGGAAACGGCGGCCAGAATCGTTAAGAGCAAATATGCCCTGCTTAAAAACAGCTCTGTGTTTACCGGTAAAACCGATGCCCAGCTTCTGGCGATGGTGAGCGACAGATTAAAAGCATTTAAATATACGCTGTTCCGTCAGGAGTCACTTTCTCCGCTGGTGAGGAGGTGCGACTATGTCATGAATACCTATTTTGCCCGGGAGCAAGTTTGTACGGTAGATGAGATCCACCGGTTATTCCAGGAGTATATGCCGGAACAGCCAGAGCTGCTTGCGTCAAATTACCTTGCTTACAGGTCCGTATATACACGGTATTTCAACGCAACAATGCTGTACGGTAAACGACTTCATTCGGTACTCATCCACCAGAGAGGACATGAGGCGCTCAAGACACTAGACGAGATGCTGACAACACATCTTCCCCGCCAGACGGGCTCACAGCCTTCGGTAATTGTGTTCTGTGCAGATGCCTTCACACTATCTGATTATGCAACCCTTAATAATCTTATCAGCAGCTATCCCTTTCCCGTTGTGTTGCAAGCTGGTTTCGGGTGCGTAAAAGGCAGTGATCTGAATGGGTTACGAGAATCAGCGATAAATTTCCCGGACGGTGACACAACGCTTTACCCGGCTGACGCAGACTATCAGGGGGGCTGGTGCTGGATAAAGGAAGAGAATTCAGCTCCAGAGGTATGGTTATTACTCGAAACCACTGACCGCGGTTCGGGGACTGGACACGGCAGATTGTCCCTTCGACTGAGTTTTGCGGATATCAATCTCTGGTGCACCCTGAGTGGTGATTTTTACCCGGATACGCTGAATAAACACTTGCTGTGCGAAAAAGTTCTGGTCGGGATGAAGGATGATCGTTCAGGAAGAGGTAATCTCCTGCTCGTCTCTTCTGCCGGCCCCATTCAGCAGAACACAGTCTGCCGTCAGGTGAATCTGTTCAATATGCTCAGAAGGCAGTCGGAGTTGGGGGTGGTACTTTGTCACGCGGCAGGAAACCCGGAAATCAGTGAGGCTCTGCGACATGCCACGGGATTTTTCCCGCTGAGTACCGGCGATGACCGGTTGTTCCTCTGTCCGAAGGCGCAGGATTTCTTCCTCCTGAGAAGCAGTCACATTGCCTCCGTTATACTAACGCTTACCTTTGACAAGACCCGTAACAGTTTTAGCCTGATTGATTCCTTTTTATATCAGCGGCATGCGGGGCAGTTACTGTCCCTCAGCAAGGGCATTCAGATGGAGCTTGACCGTATGTTAAGCCCGTTGATCCCGGCGACGATGTATCCTATGACTTCCGCCGGTCTCACTGCTCTGCGCCAGGGAATACTGACGGGAACAATCCCATATCCGGAAAACCTGGTGCAATATGCACTCAATGGTACGGGCTCTGAAAACAACACCGAACCGGATTCCCTGCATTATCATAGGATTGCCCTGCTTCGGATCCTGAAAGCGCTTAGTTATCTCTCCGGTGATGTCAATATCAGCTGGCAGTCTGACACGAGCATGACGGCACACCTTTCCTGGGAACAGGCAGGTGGGCAGAAGGACGGGATCCTTGGCTGGGATGCTCAGGGAATGAATTATATCCAGGTGCAGAGTCGCCTGCTCGAATGGATGAGGGATGGTTCATGGCACCCCGACTTATTTGTTTTCGCTCTCTTCGAGGGACATATGCCAGCCGGGCAAAACCGGGTACCGCTCGATCTGACCCGCAATGACATTGTACAGCCCGACGAAATTCCGGACAGCACCGTTATGCCAAGGATTTCCCGCAGGGCCTGGGTGGTGGGGCTGATGGACTTGGTGCAAAACAGCATGACAAGCACAACAACAGCGGATCGCACGTCCTTCCTGAAACAGATACAGGGTCTAAAAAATGGATAACCTAGTAAACCTGATAGATGCCAGAGCCAGCATGACAGGGTTTTTACCCCATAAAAAGGCCCGCACCCGATTTGCGCAGGTGAAGCATGCGGTAGGGTATTGGGAGTCCGATTATGCCTCGCTTCTGCTCTGGGATGCCAGTTATGTGCCTCAAAACGACCTCATCCGTGTGATGAATTACGGTGAGCAGGTTCTTGATACCCTGACGCGCGAAAGAGAAACAAAAGGGTACGTTATCGATGCTTCTCTCATTTATGCCTTCAGGGATCCGTCCCTATGTCCTTCAGCTCTTGTCGGACGGATCGAACGTGACACACATCTGGCCCGTAAGCACGTTGTTATTAGGGTGGACGGCCGTTGGACCCGGACAGAACGGATCACTGTTCTGGGGCTTTCCCCAGTCTCGACAGAAATTCATGCGTCCGATGGCGCACGTTTTACCGATGCTACAGAGCGTCTGATCATGGACATTACCCACAGCAGTCCCTCCGGTCTTGCCCGCCGACATGCAAATGAATGGGAGAATGGTGATGTTTGATTTACGCATTTTATCGGTAAAGATTAAGAATTTCAGGGGTATTAAGGGAGAGGTTACGCTTCCACTTGATGCGGGGCTGACCGTCATTTATGCGGTAAATGGCACGGGAAAAAGCACGTTGTGTCATGCAGTTGAGTGGGTTCTCACTGGTGAAGTGGCCGAGGTCCCTGCAGATGCGTTGGTGTGCCATTTCGCCACCGGTACGACGGAGGTGACCTGTGTTTGTCTTCTTGATGGAAAAAAAACAACCCTGGTTCGCACCCTGCAGGGTGCCACTCTTCAAACAGAGGAAGGAGAAGAGAGGCATATAAAAGATGACGAGTTGCTCGCGATGCTGACGCCGGCAGAAGCTGGTCTCAAAGCGCGATCAAACATTGCCACGAGAAACAAACGCGAGTGGTTACGGCACAGTCGCTGGCTCTATTCGCATTCGCTGGCTCTGCTGGTTGATGAAGCCGAATCGGAACAGCGTTCACAAATTTTTGCCAATATACTTGGCTATGGTCACTTACTTCCTCAGCAGAAATTACTGATGGACTATCTGCGGTATTTGCCACAGTCCGTCTCGCTTTATAAAAAGCTCAGGGATACGGAAACAAAACGGCAGGAACTCGAACAAAAGCGTGAGCATTACGGGATACTTGCAACCCGCACCGAAGAGAGGCTGACAGCGCTATGTGATGCGCTGCGGATCCCGAGGGAAAACGTTCCTCCCCGGACACAGCTTGATCGGGCCTTGATGACACTGCAGATACGGCAGTTTGATCATCAGCTTCAGCAAACTCGCTACAGACAACTCGCCGAAACCTGGGAATCCGCCCACTATGCGGAAAAAGAACTGACGCTTGCGGATCAAAAACATCTCTATTTTGAATCTGAGATCCGTTCCCGTGAGGAAAAGCAGAGTGAACGGAAGACGCAGATACGTGCTTTAAAACACCATATTGCGGAAGTGAACCACCAGCGGGACAGGGTAACCGAAACTCTCACCACTCTTAACAATCAGTGGGAAATGGTCAGTGAGCGCGTTTTTGAAACCATCGGGGAGTATCCAGACCGACTCACATTAGCGCAGTTACAGGCAACGGTGCCTGAATCCCGTCTCTCCTCTGCCATGAGCGGAAAACGACTTTCCTTACTGCATAAAGCTCTCGCCGTACACCGGGCATGCTGGCCTGACGAAGACACGAGAAAGGAGTGGCAAGAATACATACGGGAATACAGTGATGAAGCTCCGCTGAAAGCCAGGGGGGAGCGTTTTCAGGTGCTTAAGGAAAAGCGCGATTCTTTCCGTTTCAGACAGATACATCTCAACGACACTCTGACCCAGCTCATAATCCTCGGCGAGCGTATCGTCAGTCATTCTGGTGAAAGTCATTGTCCATTATGCAGCCATGACTGGGAGGGAAATGCATCTCTGATGGAGGCGATACGGCAGTCAGAAAGCATGCTCTCGCCAGCTTTACATGCACTTAAGACCGAGCTGCGGCAAACTGAAGAGGAGATGGGGCAGCTCCGGGAAGAGATCCGTGGCCTGAAAGTTAAACGAGATCGTGCTACTAGCTATCAGGAACGTCTGCGTCGTGCTGATAAAACGTTTCTTGAACAAAAAGCGCTTCTTGATGTGGAGTGGCTCACGCCCTTGACTCCGGAAACGTGGCGACATGAGACACTGGAAAACTACTTAACCCGGCTGAATATGGGCCGGATGATTGCCGAGTTTGCGGATAAAATTAGGCAAGCTGAGAGGTTACTGGATGACCAGACACTGAGGAATGATGTCGCTCTGGGGGATCTGCCTGAGGAATACCGTTCAAGACTTACAACTACGCAACGAACACATGAGGTTTTGCTGACCAATCTTGCTCGCCAGCAAGCAGAGCTGGAACTAAAGCTCGGGCAGGAGTCTGTTTTGTTAAATGAACTGATTTCCGAGCGTAATCACATTGAAATAGTGCTTCGAGGGTACAGGGAAACCTGGGACTCATTCAGAACATTATGGGACAGTTTTACCGGAAACGCTCCGGTAAGTCAGAAAACACTTTCTGAATACAAAAACACACTGGATAACGATCTTACTGCCGATGAGAACATCACCCTGCTATATGAAAAGGCTAAGCTTGCCGTTCATGCCGCTGTAGCTGGCGAAGACTATACCCTTCTGCTCAGTGAAGAGAAGGAACTTCGTCAGCGTATTGAATTACAGGCAAAACGCAAACAGGTCGCTAGTGTTGCTCTGTCAGAAGTTACGCATGAAATTGAGAAACTGGCAGATGCACGCATTAATGAGCTGATCGTGCCGGCTTCAGAGCTCTTCTCCAGAATGCATGCCAATGAGGTCTATAAGGGACTGAATATTGCAGGCAAAGGAGAACTTCGCTGGCGGGCTCTGGTTGAAGGGCCGGGAGACAATGATGATGCTTTGGTGGCTGACAGCTACTTCAGCCAGGGGCAACGTCAGGATCTGGCCCTTTCTCTCTATCTGGCGCGGGCACGTTCTCTGGGGGGCACATTCTTTCTGGATGAACCCGTGGCACATCTTGACGATCTAAACCGCGCTGCAATGGTCGATATCTTCAGGGTGCTTTCAGTCCAGAATCCAAATATGAGTCTTGTGCTGACCACCAACAGCGATCTGCTGAGGCGGCATCTGATACAGAAGTACGCCCTACTGAGCGATCAGGCGCTGACGGTGATTACTATGACAGGAAATCCTCATCAGGGAGTCGATGTTACGGTCAGCTCAACAGGCAGGAGGCCTCACTTCCCGGATAACAGACTACCAGCCCCAGTCTGGTGAGGGGCTTCTCACCGGAGCGGACGGGGTTGTCGGCTACAACTCGTGTAGTAGGCAGGTTCTCGTCGCTGGCAGTAATGTAGAATTTTTGACCCCCATCGGGTATACCGTGCTACGGTGTTCCAGTTTCTGAACGCTATAGTCGGTTTAGCTACAATCATTTTTATCAATGCAGATGTTTGCAGGAGTTGTCTGGAGTACCCGAGCAGGGTACTCCAGTGCAATGTGGCCTTTTATATCAGGCCTCCAGTTCGGGCATTTGCTCCTTCACGAAATTCAATACCTTCTTCGCGTCCAGGGACGCATAGGGCAGACTCTCAATAATGGCGATTGAACGCGTATTGCCAACCGTTTCTTTTATCTCATCAAGTTTGTATTGAATGTGCGGCGCAATGAGAAAACCGTCAAAAGCGGGGGCGACACTGGCGAAGTTATCCAGCCCGACAGCGCTAATCATCAGCGGATAGCCTTCCCGTTCAGCCAGAGACTGCATCTTTTTGGCGAGAGAGTTTGCGGTATTACCGAACAAACAACATATCAGAAGCTTTTTCATGTTTTTTACCTCCTGAAAACCGCTCACAGGGTATTCCTGGCATCATTCCTGAAATGAGTGCTACATCTTATTTTGTGACAAATAATGGATGGAGACTCTCAACGACTTATTACCGTTTAAGCCAGTCGAGAAAAAACTGGCTAAAAGCAGAGACCTGAAGCGGCTGTAATTTGCGTTGCGGGTAAACAAATTGCAGCCCGACATCTTTGCGGTCGTATCGGCTAAATCCGGTAAAACTGTCGGCAAACAGCACCGTGAGTCTGCCGGTCTCAACATCGTCTTTCACATCCCACCACGATTTTCCTGCTATACCCGCCCCACTGAGCGCCCACTGGCGAAGCAACGCCCCGTCGTCACACACCATCGCTGGTTCTACGCGAACGACGGTTTCTTCACCCTCATTTTCAAAACGCCATTCGTTCATTACCACCCCCTGAGACTCAAGTGCCAGACACCGGTGATGGGCTAAATCTGCAAAAGTGGAGGGGGTACCACGATCGTTCAGATAAGCCCTGGCAGCGACCAGAACCCGGTGATTCGGGCGGATATTTCTGACGACAAGGCTGCTGTCCGGCAGGTTGCCGAAACGAATGCTCATATCCAGCCGGTTAGCGACCAGATCCTCAACATGCTCCCTTAAATAGATGAAAAAGTTCACTTCAGGATGGAGCCGGGAAAATTCGATAACGGCGGGGCTAAGGTACTGCCTGCCAAAGTCAGAGGGGGCGGAGAGACGAATATTGCCACTGAGAACACCTTCTTTTTGTGTCAGTAACGACTCGGCGTGATGCATCTCTTCCAGTACGCGCAGCGCGGCATGGTAAAACTCTTCGCCTGCGCGGGTGAGCGTGATGGAACGTGTAGAACGATGGAACAGACGAGTCTGGTAACGCTCTTCAATTGCCTTCAGGCGGGCCGTCATGGTCGCAGGAGATAGCGACAGGCGTCGTCCGGCGGCGGAAAGGCCTCCTGCCTCGGCGACTTCAACCAGCAATGCCATGTCTTCAAGTTTGCCCATTATTCATTTTTTCCGAAAAGTGCATCTGTTTTTCGTGTAATTATCAAAGTCAGTAGCCATCTGTAAAGTGTTTTCATCCAAAGCACAAGGGATGAAATCATGAACCGTATTTCACTTTTTGAACGTTACAGGTTGGGTAAACAGAACCTGAAAAATCGTATCGTTATGGCACCGATGACGCGCGCGCGCTCACTTCAGCCGGGAAACATTCCGTCCTCCCTGATGGCTGAGTATTACCGGCAACGAACCAGCGCAGGATTGATCATCACGGAAGCCACACAGATCTCTCCCCAGGGCCAGGGATATTCATGGACACCCGGGATCCATTCTCCTGACCAGGTTACAGGGTGGCAACTCACCACGGGGGCTGTGCATCAGGCGGGAGGTGTGATTTTTTCTCAGCTCTGGCACGTCGGCCGGATGTCGCATGCCAGTTTTCACCAGGATGGAAAGCCCGTAGCCCCGTCAGCCCTGGCTCCTGACGCGAAGGTGTGGATAGTGAATGACAAAGGTGAAGGCCAAATGGTTGACTGCCCGCAACCGAGAACGCTTTCACGTAAGGATATTCACGGCATTATTGCTCAGTATCGTCAGGCTGCATTGAATGCTGTTCAGGCCGGGTTTGATGGCGTGGAAGTCCACGGGGGAAACGGCTATCTGATCGACCAGTTTCTGCGTCAAACCTCAAACAAACGCACGGATGAGTATGGCGGCACCCTCGCCAACCGGATCCGTTTTGCGCAGGAGGTGTTGAACGCCATTGCTGAGGCCATTGGTCACGAGCGCACGGGCATCCGCCTGTCACCGTTTATTACCCAACGCGGGATGAACGATCCGCAGGTCACTGAGGCAATACTCGCTCTCGCGGCCTGGTGTGAACAGCGAGGGATTGCGTTCATCCACCTGGCCGAAGCTGACTGGGACGATGCGCCACAAGTGCCTGACCACTTCCGTAAATCACTTCGTGAGGTATTCACGGGAACCCTTATCGTCGCGGGGAACTATGACCTTGATAAAGCGGAAAAAATACTGGCTGCGGGCTATGCCGACTTGATCGCGTTCGGTCGGCCGTTTATTGCCAACCCGGATTTACCGCATCGACTTGAGCACCATTTGCCTCTGGCTCGGGTGCGTGATCCCGCCACGCTGTTTGGTGGCACCGCGACGGGATATACCGATTACCCCATTTACAACCTGCAAGAGAATGATCTGCAGTGACCTTAATAACGAGTTGAGAGAGATTATGAAATATTCAACGTATTTGGCCCCAGGCGTAATGGCGCTCATTCTTGCTGCTACCACAGGAACAGCCTTTTCGGCCCAGGTAGAACTGGTGAAACCGGAACATCTTATTGTCGATAAGAGCCTGCCACAGACGCAATTAGCGGCGAATGAATATGTTGCCAGAGAGTATGCGACATTCTGGAATACGGGAAAAGAGTCCCTGGCCCGTGACGCCCTGGCGATTAATTTCATTGATAAAACGCCCCCTGAAGGTCGTAAGCAGGGACCTGATGGTGCAATTCTGGCCTCCAGGGCGTTTCGTTCAGCTGTACCTGATTTGCGCTGCGACGTTGAACAAATGATTATTTCAGGTAACCGTGTCGTATCCCATTTACATTTTCGCGGTACGTTCACCGGGACATTTGGCAAGCTGAAGGGGATGGGGCAGAAAATAGATTTCATCGCCACGGATATCTATGAAATCAGCGAAGGTAAAATTGTGGCTAACTGGCATATTGAGGATAACCTGACACTGATGAAACAGCTGGGCGCACTGTAAATTCATCACTCCGGGTAACCGGGGGTGGCCCGGAGTGATGCGTAAATCCTATAGCCCAAGGTCGCTCAACGAGGGGTGATCGTCCGGGCGTCTGCCCAGCAGCCAGTGGAACAGTCGCTCTGATCCCTTGATCGGCATATCGTTTACACAGGCGAAACGACGCTTCATCAATCCGTCCGGATCGAACTCCCAGTTTTCATTGCCGTACGAACGGAACCAGTTGCCTGAATCATCATGCCATTCATAGGCGTAGCGAACCGCGATCCGGTTTTCTGTGAATGCCCAAAGCTCTTTTATCAGACGGTAATCCAGCTCTTTCTTCCACTTCCGCTCCAGAAACGCCTGGGCCTCTTCACGGTTATTGGCGAATTCTGCGCGGTTACGCCATTGGGTATCCAGCGAATAGGCCAGCGCGACTTTCGCAGAGTCGCGACTGTTCCAGCCATCTTCTGCCAGTCTGACTTTTTCGATGGCACTTTCACGCGTAAAGGGCGGTAAAGGAGGACGTGTGTTCATGGCGATTACCTCAGAGTGATATTAAGTAGACAGGTCTGTCTACTTGCGGTAATCTAGTCCTGAAAAATAACGCTGTCAATACTCTCGTTTGAGGCTACCGAAAAGTGAATACAGAAATCACGAGCAACGATAAAAAAATCAGCGTCAGGGATAAGATATTACTTACGGCGCACGATCTGTTTTATTCCACGGGCTTCAGGGCGACAGGGGTGGATACGCTGATTAAAGAGGCGAAAGTGACGAAAGTGACGTTTTATCGCCATTTTCCGAGTAAAAGTTTACTTATTCTTGCCTATTTGCAATATCGGCATGAAATATGGATTAAGTGGTTTGAAACCACGCTGCGCCGACATCTCGACGAAAGCCAGATATCTTCTGATGCGTTATCTGCAACGCTCGCTGAATGGTTTATTTCGCCCCAGTTTCACGGCTGTGCGTTTATTAACGCCAGCGCAGAGGCAAAATCCGAAGATATTGAAAGCGAAATAAAAGAAATATGCCGCAATCATAAATTCGAAACAAAGAAAGTCATTACGTTGCTGACGGGAATGGCTGATGAGAACGTCGTCAGTGAAATAATGTTACTCATTGACGGCGCGATTATTCACGCGCAAATGGGGATAAATTCAGATGAGGTAATAAACCAGCTAAAGGCAGGTTTAATGAGACTGAGCGGAAACGGCTATACACCTGAACAACATTCATACCGGAAATGAGCGTGTGGCCCATAACTGCACATTCTCCCTTGATATCGGCTGGAAAACCTTGCGGAAGGACGCGGGGCTTGAGCCAGAACAAATACTCCGCGGATGTGCTCGCCCGTGCCGCTAAAAGTCATCGCTTGCGACCGCGCCTGGCTGGGAGACCGTCTATGTGATCGCATTATTCTCAGCCAGACGCGATGATCCCTGCGTCGGGGGTAGTGGTTACGCGCCGAGTTCTTTGCGGATAATCTCTGCCCCGGCGCTCAGGGCCTTCAGCTTACCGTTGGCAACCTGACGGGAAAGCGGGGCCATACCGCAGTTGGTTGACGGGTAAAGCTTGTCGGCATCGACAAACTGCAGCGCTTTACGCAGCGTATCGGCCACTTCTTCTGGCGTTTCGACACTGTTCGTGGCGACATCAATTGCGCCAACCATCACTTTTTTACCACGGATCAGTTCCAGCAAGTCCATTGGCACGCGTGAGTTATGGCACTCCAGGGAGATAATGTCGATGTTTGACGTCTGCAGCTTAGGGAACGCTTCTTCATACTGTCGCCATTCTGAGCCCAGCGTCTTTTTCCAGTCGGTATTGGCTTTAATGCCATATCCGTAGCAGATATGCACCGCCGTTTCGCATTTCAGCCCTTCAATGGCACGCTCTAACGCAGCAATACCCCAGTCGTTCACCTCATCAAAGAAGACGTTAAACGCAGGTTCATCAAACTGGATAATGTCGACACCAGCGGCTTCTAATTCTCTGGCCTCCTGATTCAGGATTTTGGCAAATTCCCAGGCCAGCTTTTCGCGGCTTTTATAATGAGCATCGTAGAGCGTATCAATCATCGTCATCGGGCCAGGCAGTGCCCATTTGATCGGCTTGTCAGTGAGCTGGCGCAGGTACTTCGCATCATCAACGAAAACCGGTTTTTGACGCGTCACGGCATCCACGACGGTAGGGACACTTGCATCATAGCGATTGCGAATGCGCACAGTCTGACGGTTTTCAAAATCCACGCCGCTGAGATGTTCAATAAAGGTGGTGACAAAGTGTTGGCGGGTTTGCTCGCCGTCGCTGATGATATCGATACCCGCGCGTAGCTGTTCGTCGAGGGATAAACGCAGGGCATCCTGCTTACCGGCACGTAATTCATCGTCCTGCAATTTCCACGGGGACCACAGCGTTTCGGGTTGGGCAAGCCAGGTTGGCTTAGGTAAGCTGCCAGCCGTTGATGTCGGGAGCAATGTTTTCATAATAATAAACCTTTTAATATTGATTAATCACAGCGTGAAGTTATGAGACCACTGCTCAAGAATGTGTTTGTAGGGCTTAATAAATTGCTCTTCCGTAAACTTGCCCTGCTGAATAGCGAGCTGGCTACGTTCTTCCCGGTCGTAAACAATTTTTGTTAATGAATGATCCTGTTGATTCAAATCCGGCTGATAGCATTGTCCTGCCGCCGAGTTCGCATTATAAATTTCCGGACGATAAATCTTTTGAAATGTCTCCATCGTACTGATGGTTCCGATCAGTTCAAGATTGGTGTAATCGGCAAGCAAATCGCCGGAATAATAAAAGGCAAAAGGTGCTGCGCTGTTTTCAGGCATGAAATAACGAACCTTCAGCCCCATTTTACCGAAGTACTGCTCAGTCAATGATGACCCCTCTGGCTGATACTCAATACCCAACACCGGGTGGGAGTTACCTGTGCGGTGGTAGATATCTTTACTGGAGACACTCAGGCAGATCACTGGCGGCTTTTTGAAGTTCTGCTGGTATTCAGCGGATTGTGTAAAGTGCTTAAAGATGTTGCCATGCAAATCACCAAAGTTATGTGGGATGCTGAACCTGGATTGATCTTTATTGTGATCGAGCAGCAATACGCTGAAGTCATAGTCGCGTACGTATGAAGAAAAATTATTCCCGACAATGCCTTCAACACGCTCGTTGGTTTCTTTGTCGACAATGAACGTTTGCAGTATTTCAATTGCCGGGAAGCTATTGTCGTCACCAACATTCATATCAACAGAAACAATTTCAAGCTCGACAGAATAACGGTCGGATTTAGGGTTATCCCAGCGTGCTAATGCATTAAAACGGTTGTTAATCATCACCAGCGTATTACGCAGATTTTCCTGACGCTTTTCACCGCGCGCTAAGTTGGCAAAATTGGTCGTAGTACGCGTATTTTCTGAAGGGTTATAGTTCTCATCGAAGCAACTGCGCTTAAGGGTGAATGTAAAATTTTTATTCATTGTGGTTATGCATCCTAAGTTCATGTTGCCAGAAAGTTATCAATACATCATTTATGCCTTAGCCAGTGGCGCAGGGGAAGTGACTTAATTTCAATGCAACATGAGCTATCTTCATACATGGTGAAAAGGACTAACGTTCGGCCAGTCTGGTACACCCTCGCTAATTCCCGGTATAATTGCCAAAATTTCCAACCGGTTTAGAAACGAACATGACAAAACTCACCTTACAAGAGCAGATGCTGAAAGCGGGCTTAGTGACCAGCAAGAAAATGGCTAAAGTCCAGCGCACGGCAAAAAAATCCCGCGTACAGGCTCGCGAGGCGAGAGAGGCTGTGGAAGAGAACAAGAAAGCGCAGATTGAACGTGACAAGCAGCTCAGCGAACAGCAAAAACAGGCCGTGCTTGCAAAAGAGTTCAAAGCGCAGGTGAAGCAGCTGATTGAAATGAACCGTATTACCGTTTCAAAAGGCACGATCACCTTTAACTTCACCGACGGTAATCTGATCAAAAAAATCGACGTCGATAAGCAGACGCAAACCCAGTTGATTAATGGTCGTCTGGCCATTGCGCGCCTGGTGATTAACGCTAACGGTGATTGTGAATACGCGATTATCCCGGCAGTGGTGGCGGATAAAATCGCCCAGCGTGATGCGGAAAGTATTGTTTTGAACAGCGCGCTGAGCCAGGAAGAGCAGGATGAAGACGATCCGTACGCAGACTTCAAAATCCCTGATGATTTGATGTGGTAAGCAACGTTCAGAATGGTGCGTCGTGACGGGCGTTGATCGCTTTTCCGCTCACCGGATGAACAAAATCCAGCCCGCTTGCGTGCAGCATGAGCCGGGGCGTCTGTTCGGTACCCGGCCATTCAAGACCACCATACAAATCGCAACCGATAATCGGGTGACCTAACTGCTGGCAGTGAATGCGTAGTTGATGGGTTCGCCCGGTCTCCGGGGTAAGCTGCACGCGCGTCAACGGTAACACCGTTCCGTCTTCCTGTTCCTGAAACATTCGCTCTACCACCCGATAACGGGAGCGGGCAGGTTTGCCGTTGATGGCGCAAATCGACATTAGCGGGAACAGCGCCGGATCTTTGGCAATCGGTGCATCAATGACCCCCTCGTTGTTATCCACATGCCCGCAGAGCAGAGCCGTGTAAACCTTGTTGATGGCGCGCTGGCTGAACTGATGGCAGAGCGCGGCATTGATCGCCTTATTACGGGCAATCACCATCAGCCCGGAGGTGCCGAAATCAAGACGATGCACCAGCGTGCAGCCGGGGAAGGCCTGTACCAGGCGGTAGTGTACAGAATCGAGGTTTTGCGGGTTTTTACCTGAGAGGCTCAACAACCCTGAAGGTTTGTTGATCAGTATAAGGTCGTCATCCTGCCAGAGGATCTCTATTTCCGCAAAGCACGGCGGGGCAATAAAAGTATCAATAATCGCAGACATCAGGCAGCCCGACAGGAGAGTGGGTGCGGATAATAACGAAATGGCGGGAAAAAGAAAAACCCTCTCACCAGGCGGTGAGAGGGGGAAATCTTAGGCGGCTACGAAATCATCGATAGCGGCTTTCGCATCAGACTGCGCTTTGGTCGCCATTTCCGGGCCGTAAGCGATACCTTCGGCGAACACGAAGTTCACGTCGGTGATGCCGATGAAGCCCAGGAAGACGCTCAGGTACGGTGTAACCAGGTCAGTTGGGGTATCTTTGTGAATACCGCCACGGCTGGTCAGAACCACAGCACGTTTACCTTTAACCAGACCTTCTGGGCCATTCTCGGTGTAACGGAAGGTTACGCCTGCACGCGCTACCAGGTCGAAGTAGTTCTTCAACTGAGTTGAAATGTTGAAGTTGTACATTGGGGCGTTGATCACGATGACGTCGTGCGCCTGCAGCTCAGCAATCAGCTCATCAGAGAGAGCCAGCGCTTCCTGCTGACGTGAGGTCAGTGGGGTGTCGCCTGGACGCAGCGCGCCAACCAGTTCGCCATCCAGCACAGGAATTGGGCGGGCAGCCAGGTCACGTACGGTGATTTCATCAGCAGGATGCTGTTCACGCCACTGCTCAACGAAGTAATCAGACAACTGACCAGACTGAGAGTACCCTGCCAGAATACTGGATTTCAAAACTAATACTTTGCTCATGGGTGATTCCTGTTTTGCATTTGATTGAAGGGGGGTGCCCCGTTGCTTGTTGACACTTTATTCACAATCCTGTCGCAGAGATAGCGCAATATATCGAAGTCTATGTTCGAATTTTTTGAATAAGGCACTGAAAGCGCCAATGTGGTACTCTATAGCAATCATTAAAATGAGATTTTACCCGGCAGAGCACTGCCCGTTAACGCTATGACAGAACAACAAAAATTAACCTTCCCGATGCTCCTGCAACAGCTTGATTCGTTGATGCTGCGCGACAAACAGCGGTTTGCCCGCCGTCTGCACGGGGTCAAGAAGGTTAAAAATCCTGATGCACAACAGGCCATTTACCAGGAGATGGCGAAAGAGATTGAACAGGCAGCAGGGAAGGTTGTGCTGCGCGAAGCCGCACGTCCGGATATCACCTACCCGGAAAACCTGCCTGTCAGCCAGAAAAAACAGGACATCCTTAACGCCGTGCGAGACCACCAGGTGGTGATTGTCGCGGGGGAAACGGGTTCCGGGAAAACCACCCAGTTGCCGAAAATTTGCATGGAGCTGGGGCGCGGTGTGAAAGGGCTGATTGGTCATACGCAGCCGCGTCGTCTGGCGGCGCGTACCGTGGCGAACCGTATTGCCGAAGAGCTGCAAACGGAGCCGGGCGGTTGCATTGGTTACAAGGTGCGATTCAGCGATCACGTTAGCGATAACACCATGGTCAAGCTGATGACCGACGGTATTCTGCTGGCCGAAATCCAGCAGGACAGGCTGCTGATGCAGTACGACACCATCATCATCGATGAAGCGCATGAACGCAGCCTGAATATCGATTTCCTGCTCGGCTACCTGAAAGAGCTGCTGCCACGTCGCCCGGATCTGAAAATCATCATTACTTCCGCGACCATCGACCCGGAACGTTTCTCGAAGCATTTCAACAATGCACCGATTATCGAAGTTTCTGGCCGTACTTTCCCGGTGGAAGTGCGTTATCGCCCGATTGTTGAAGAGGCGGATGATACCGAGCGCGACCAGTTGCAGGCTATTTTCGATGCCGTCGATGAGCTGGGGAACGAAAGCGCGGGCGATATCCTGATCTTTATGAGCGGCGAGCGTGAAATTCGCGATACCGCTGATGCGCTCAGCAAGCGTGACCTGCGCCATACGGAGATCCTGCCGTTGTACGCACGCCTGTCGAACAGTGAACAGAACCGTGTGTTCCAGGCGCACAGCGGGCGTCGCATCGTGCTGGCAACCAACGTGGCGGAAACCTCGCTGACCGTGCCGGGCATTAAATATGTCATCGACCCGGGTACGGCGCGTATCAGCCGCTACAGTTACCGCACCAAAGTTCAGCGTCTGCCGATTGAGCCGGTTTCACAGGCCTCTGCAAATCAGCGTAAAGGGCGCTGTGGCCGTGTATCGGAAGGGATTTGTATTCGCCTCTATTCCGAGGACGATTACCTGTCGCGCCCGGAGTTTACCGACCCGGAGATCCTGCGTACCAACCTGGCGTCCGTCATCCTGCAGATGACCGCGCTGGGGCTGGGTGATATCGCCGCGTTCCCGTTTGTGGAAGCGCCGGATAAACGCAACATTCAGGACGGCGTGCGCCTTCTGGAAGAGTTAGGAGCCATCACCACTGACGAACAGGCAACGGCGTATAAACTGACCCCGCAGGGGCGTCAGCTCAGCCAGCTGCCGGTTGACCCGCGTCTGGCACGTATGGTGCTGGAAGCGCAGAAACACGGCTGTGTGCGCGAGGCGATGATCATCACTTCGGCGCTTTCCATTCAGGATCCGCGCGAGCGGCCGATGGATAAACAGCAAGCGTCTGATGAGAAACATCGTCGCTTCCACGATAAAGAATCCGATTTCCTCGCCTTTGTGAACCTGTGGAACTACCTCGGCGAGCAGCAGAAAGCGCTGTCGTCGAATCAGTTCCGCCGCCAGTGTCGTGTGGATTTCCTTAACTACCTGCGCGTGCGCGAGTGGCAGGATATCTACACTCAGCTGCGCCAGGTGGTGAAAGAACTGGGTATTCCGGTGAACAGCGAACCGGCTGAATACCGTGAAATACATATCGCGCTGTTGACCGGTCTGCTGTCCCATATCGGGATGAAAGATGCCGAAAAACAGGAGTTTACCGGCGCACGTAACGCCCGTTTCTCCATCTTCCCTGGCTCTGGTTTATTCAAAAAACCGCCGAAGTGGACCATGGTGGCCGAACTGGTGGAAACCAGCCGTCTGTGGGGGCGTATTGCTGCCCGTATCGATCCTGAATGGGTTGAGCCGGTTGCTCAGCATCTGCTGAAGCGCGCTTACAGTGAACCGCACTGGGAGCGGGCGCAGGGCGCGGTCATGGCGACCGAAAAAGTGACCGTTTATGGCCTGCCGGTAGTGGCGGCGCGTAAGGTTAACTACAGCCAGATTGACCCGGCGCTGTGCCGCGAGCTGTTTATTCGTCATGCGCTGGTTGAAGGCGACTGGCAGACGCGCCACGCGTTCTTCCGTGAAAACCTTAAGCTGCGTGCTGAAGTTGAAGAACTTGAGCATAAATCCCGTCGCCGCGACATTCTGGTGGACGATGAAGCACTGTTCGAGTTTTACGACCAGCGCATCAGCCACGATGTGATTTCTGCCCGTCATTTCGACAACTGGTGGAAGAAAGTCAGCAAAGAGACGCCTGACCTGCTCAACTTTGAGAAGAGCATGTTGATCAAGGAAGGGGCGGAGTCGGTCAGTAAGCTCGATTACCCGAACTTCTGGCACCAGGGCAACCTCAAGCTGCGACTGACCTATCAGTTTGAACCGGGAACGGATGCCGATGGTGTGTAACGGTGCATATCCCGTTGCCGTTGTTAAACCAGGTGGAAGAGAGCGGGTTTGAGTGGCAGATCCCCGGCCTGCGCCGCGAGCTGGTGATTGCGTTGATTAAATCGCTGCCAAAACCGGTGCGCCGTAACTTTGTTCCTGCGCCGAACTATGCCGAAGCATTTTTAGGCCGCGTGACGCCGCTGGAGCTGCCGCTGCTGGATTCTCTTGAACGTGAATTCAGGCGTATGACCGGCACCACTATCGATCGCGATGACTGGAACTGGGATCAGGTGCCCGATCACCTGAAAATCAGTTTCCGCGTGGTGGACGATAAAAACAAAAAACTGCAGGAAGGCCGTTCGCTAACCGAACTGAAAGATGCCCTGAAAGGCAAAGTTCAGGAAACACTCTCTGCCGTCGCGGATGACGGTATCGAGCAGAGCGGGTTGCACATCTGGAGTTTTGGTCAACTGCCGGAAAGCTACGAGCAGAAACGCGGCAACTATAAAGTGAAGGCCTGGCCAGCACTGGTGGATGAGCGTGACAGCGTGGCGATCAAGCTGTTCGATAATCCGCAGGAACAGCAGCAGATGATGTGGCGCGGGCTGCGTCGTTTGCTGCTGCTCAACATCCCGTCGCCGATCAAGTATCTGCACGAGAAGTTACCGAACAAAGCCAAACTGGGTCTGTACTTTAACCCGTACGGCAAGGTGCTGGATCTTATCGACGACTGTATCTCCTGCGGCGTGGATAAGCTGATTAACGAGGCGGGTGGCCCGGTCTGGTCGGAAGAGGCGTTTGTCACGCTGCACGATAAGGTGCGGGCAGAGCTGAACGACACCGTCGTGGAAATTGCTAAACAGGTCGAGCAGATCCTGACAACCGTGTTCAACATCAACAAACGCCTGAAAGGGCGCGTGGATATGACGATGGCGCTTGGGCTATCGGATGTGAAAGCTCAGATGGCGGGGCTGGTTTACCGTGGGTTTGTTACCGGCAATGGCTTTAAACGTCTGGGTGACACCCTGCGTTACCTGCAGGCGATAGAAAAACGTCTGGAGAAAATGGCCATCGACCCACATCGTGACCGCGCGCAGATGCTGAAAGTGGAGAGCGTTCAGCAGACGTGGCAGCAGTGGCTGAACAAGTTACCTCCGGCGCGCCGCGAAGATGAAGACGTGCAGGCGATCCGCTGGATGATTGAAGAGCTGCGCGTCAGCTTCTTCGCTCAGCAACTGGGAACGCCATATCCGATTTCGGATAAACGTATTTTGCAGGCAATGGAGCAGGTTTCAGCGTAGCAGTTACCCGGGAATCCCTCTCCCGGTGGGATGAGGGTTCCCCCGTAAAGTAATCGGGCAGTGCACAATTCCCTCACCCCTCTGGGGCGAGGGGAACCCTCCGGCACACATGTTCATCCGTTCACTATTGCCAGCGTAAAGCCATCCCACCCCTTCAGACCGACCGTTTGCAGCGCTGTGGCAGTAAGACGTGGATTATCTCCCGTCATCTCAATAAACCGCCGTACGCCCTGTACGCGTGCGTCATCACTTTGGCCGTTAATGACTTCGCCGTCGCGCACGACGTTATCACCGATAATCAACGTGCCCGGACGCGAGTAGTACAGTGCCCACTCAAGGTAGCCGGGATTGTTTGGTTTATCGGCATCAATAAAAATCAGGTCAAACGGGGGAATATCGCCAAATTGTTCGAGGGATTTGAGCGCCGGACCTTCTGTCAGTTCAATGCGCTCATTAAGCCCCGCCAGCTGGATATTCGTGCGTGCCACCTCAGCATGTACCGGGTCAGCTTCGAGTGTCATCAGCTTCCCGTCAGCCGGCAGGGCGCGAGCCATCCAGATGGCGCTGTAAGCACCCAGCGTGCCAATCTCCAGAATGCGTCTTGCCTGTGTCATACGGACAAAGAGGGCCAGAAGCTGCCCCTGATTAGCGGCAACGTCGTGCTCAGGTAAACCGGCACGTTTGTTGTTTTCGAGAACCTGCTGGAGAACCTCATCCTGAGGAATGAGCGAAGAAATCATGTAATTATCGACTGCAGACCATTGTTGTTGCACAGATTGACTCCTTAGTTTCAGGCTTGTCTTAAAGCGTTTCCTGGCCTACTACCTGGTGTCCGATGATTCAGCGTCTGACGTAAAACAGAGTTCAAATGAATATGATTCATTCATGTTAATCATATGTGAGTGGAAAAGTTAATGAAAAACGAGCGCTGACAGGGTCACGATGAAATAATCAGCAATCGGTGCTTTTTCACTGGAGGTGAGCGGCGTAATGTTTTGTATGATGGTTAATCGAAAGCATAAAATGCAGGTTAGCCCGGCTGTTTTTGATTATTCCAGAAAGATGGCAATCTGCCGGGGTGACGGGGATGTCGGCTTTCGGAGATATCTCCTGTTCAGCCACGATGTGCGCAGTACTCTGACCCAAACACTGTAAGGATATCACTATGACACGGGCACGTTTCCCTTGTTTACCCGACGCCACACGCCATGCCATTAACATTGTGGGAGAGTGGCTGGCGCAGGACGATCTGCAGAACGATCAGTCCGTTGATCTTGTCATTCTGGCGGGAAATGCGGTTATTCCGACTATCGACGCGGCCTGTCGCGTGGCGGCAGAGCAGGGTGTTCCGCTGCTTATCAGTGGTGGTATCGGCCACTCCACCTCTTTTTTGTATGCCGCGATTGCGCGCCATCCCCGCTATAACACGCTTCCCACCGCTGGGCGCGCTGAAGCCGCCATTCTGGCGGATATCGCGCGTGAGTTCTGGAATATCCCTGCGGAACGGATTCTGGTGGAAGATCAGTCAACCAACTGTGGTGAGAACGCCCGCTTTAGCCGGGAGATGATAAAACGCCTCCGTCTGGCCGCTGAACGCGTGCTGGTGGTTCAGGACCCTACCATGCAGCGACGCACCATGGCGACCTTTGCACGTGTGTGTCGGGACGAGCCTGTATCACCGATGTGGGTAAGCCATCCCGGCGTAACGCCGGTGTTGCAAAATAGCGATGATGGTCTGGTCTTGCGGGGCGGGAATGAAGGCCTTTGGCCTGTTGAACGTTATTTGTCGCTGGTGCTGGGTGAGCTCCCGCGCCTGCATGACGACATTAACGGCTACGGCCCGGCAGGGCGAGATTTTATCGCCCATGTTGAATTTCCTTCAGACGTCGACGTCGCGTGGCGTACCTTGCGCGAGGACGCGATCCTGACCGATGCCCTCGCCAGCCGTTCACTGCTCTGAAGATTCCCCTCTCAGCAGAGAGGGGATGTTGAGTTACAGCGCGGCATACTTATCCAGCGTACGCACCAGCTGTGTGACAAACCCGTATTCGTTGTCGTACCAGGCGACGGTTTTGACCAGTTGCACGTCACCCGCATCTGTCACTTCTGTCTGGGTGGCATCAAATACTGACCCAAAGTGAGAGCCGATCACATCGGAAGAGACAATCTCTTCATCGGTATAACCGAATGATTCATTGTTTTCCGTGGCCCGTTTCAGCGCCTGATGAATCTCCTCGACGGTGACCTTTTTGTTCAGGACAGAAACCAGCTCAGTCACGGAACCGGTCTTGACCGGGACGCGCTGCGCATGACCTTTCAGTTTGCCGCTGAGGGCCGGGATCACCAGACCAATGGCCTTTGCAGCCCCGGTGGTGTGCGGGATGATATTTTCCGCCGCCGCGCGCGAGGCGCGAAGATCTTTCCCACGCGGGCCATCCACCAGCGCCTGAGTACCGGTATAGGCGTGAATGGTGGTCATGGTACCCACGTTGATACCAAATGCGTCGTTCAGGGCTTTCGCCAGCGGAGCCAGGCAGTTGGTGGTACAGGAGGCGACGGAAATGATCGTATCGCGACTATCGATGGTGTCGTCGTTGACGTTGAACACAATGGTTTTCATCTCACCTGCGGGGGCCGAGATCAGCACTTTTCTGGCTCCTGCATCCAGATGGGCTCTGGATTTCTCTTCCGAAGTATAAAAACCGGTGCATTCCACGACGATATCGACCCCAGCCGCTTTCCACGGAATATGTTTAGCCTCTTTTTCGGCGTAAACCGCGATCGATTTGCCATCGACAATCAGCGAATCTTCGGTGAAATCAACGCTCCACGGAAAGCCGCCGTAGTTAGAATCATGTCTGAGCAGATAGGCCAGAACTTTGGGGGAGGTAAGATCGTTGATGGCAACGACGGTGTTGCTGTCCTGGGTTTCAAGAAGGCGACGAAGTACAAGGCGTCCAATGCGTCCAAATCCGTTAATACCAATTTTACTCATGGTTTACTCCTGGTGAACGTGTCGGTGCGACAGTGTGAACTCATCCAGGCTTAGACCATGACGGGCATGGCGGCAATTGAAGATGCTTCATCCCTGGGGAAGTATTTGAAAAACCATGCAGAAAAGTTAATGAATTTTTAGGGAAAGCTGGTTATGTTGGCGCTGTATTTGTTCTTTATCAGGAAATGACATGCGCACTAAATATACAAGCCTGCAAATAAGCATTCACTGGCTGGTGTTTCTGTTAATTATCGTGGCCTACTGTGCAATGGAGTTCAGAGGCTTTTTCCCCCGTACCGCCCGTCCCCTGATTAATATGATCCACGCCTCGTGCGGTATCGCGATTCTGGTGCTGATGGTGACGCGCCTGCTGGTTCGCCTCAAATTCCGCTCACCGCCGATCCAGCCGAAGCCTAAAGCGATGGTGACAGGGTTATCCCATCTGGGGCATCTGGTTGTTTATCTGCTGTTTATCGCCTTACCGTTGGTGGGTATTATGATGATGTATAACCGTGGTAATGACTGGTTTGCCTTTGGCATGGTGATGCCGTACGCGGCGGAATCGAATTTTGACCTGGTGGACGTTCTGAAAGAGTGGCACGTGACGCTGGCCAATCTGGGGTATTTTATCATTGGCCTGCACGCACTGGCGGCGCTGATGCATCACTACTTCTGGAAAGACAACACGCTTCTGCGCATGATGCCGAAAAAAAGCCAGACCCCATGATTTTTATGCCCTGCGGTGAACTGCAGGGCATCCTTCACGTCTGATTATTGCAGATGGGCGCGTTCTTCTGGCGTCAATTCCAGCGACTGGGTTGACCCTGTCTCTGATGATTTCACTGCCGCCTCCAGCACTGCCATGACCGCTAATGCCTCAACAGGATGAACCGGGTTATCGATCTTACCTGTCAGCGCATCGCGCACATTGATGTAATACTGGCGCTGGTCGCCTTTCGGGGTTTTAACCGCCTGCGCGTCGCCGCTGGCACCAAACAGCAGCATATCGTCGCTGTCTTCCCCCCAGCTTTCGCTACCTGGGATAACGCCAGCCAGCAGTTGCGCCTCCTGTTGGTCAATTCTGGCTTTTACCACGCTGCCTTTATCCCCGTGTACGGTAAAACGGGATGTCCCGCCCGCAACCAGCATGCTGCAATGCAGAATGACCTTGTGCTCCGGGTAATTTAATACAACGTGTGCCCAGTCATTAATTTCTGCGCCGTCGCGCAGTGTCGCAATATTGCCCTGAACGGACTGAGGCAGGCCAAAGAGCTGCAGCGTCTGGTCGATCAGGTGCGGCCCCAGGTCAAACCACAAACCACTCCCCGGGACGTTTTGCTCTCTCCAGCGCACGCGAACTTCCGGGCGGAAACGATCGATATGTGACTCAAGGTGTTTAATCTTACCGAGACTGCCTTGTTCAATAACCTGCTTAATACCGAGGAAATCGCTGTCCCAGCGGCGGTTGTGGAAGACGGAGAGCAGCAGCTGCTTTTCATCAGCCAGGGCAATCAGGTCGCGTGCTTCCTGCATATCAAGGGTGAATGGTTTATCCACCACCACATGTTTGCCTGAGTTGAGGGCAAGCGTCGCCAGCGGCGCATGAGTTGCGTTAGGGGAGGCTATTACCACCAGGTCAACATCCGGATGCTGGATTGCCTCTTCGGGGGACGCCACAACGGTCGCATCCGGGATATCACGTTTGACCTTTTCTTCATCGCGAGAAGAAACCACCGCCAGCTTAAGTCCTTCAACCGACTGGATCAGCGGAGCATGGAAGGTTTTACCCACAAATCCATACCCGATCAGTGCAATGTTAATTGTCTTCATTTTATTCATGACCTTCTCCACGTTATTACGCGTCTGCAAGGGTGATTTGCAATGCGTCAGTATCCCCGGCTTCAGCCCAGGGACGGTCTAAAAACAGTTGATGAATGTCGGATAACCCGCAAACCAGATGCGGTTCACAGTGGTTTAATTTCAAATGGTCGGCGACGATCCAGTGTTCATGGCTTGCCGCCAGCATGGCTCGTTTGACTTCCGCATCGGCTTCTGTGCTGGCGCTCAGGCCGAGCCGGGCGTGAATGGCGCACGCGCCGAGGATAGCAATGTCCGCCCGGTAGCGGGACAGCAGGGATAGCGTGGCGCTACCGGCAAACAGGCGCTGCTTCTGATCCCATTTTCCGCCGAGCAGGATCAGCCCGATATCTTCCTGGTCGCTAAAATGCTGCGCGATATCCAGCGAGGGGGTGATCACCGTCAATGGCCCCTTAAGAAAACGCGCAACCGCCATCACCGTGCTGCCGGCATCCAGAAACAGTGTCGACCCGGCAGGGACGCTTTCCGCCACCCGTTTTCCCAGACGTTGCTTGGTTTCAGGCAGCAGCGTATTTCTGCCCTGGCGATCCATTGCCGGGAGATTAAGCGCGATAGCCCCGCCGTGGTTCTTCTGTGCCAGACCCTGTTTTTCGAGGTCGGTCAAATCACGGCGGATAGTATCAGCAGAAACCTGCAGCTTTTCTGCAAGCTCAGTAATACTGGCTTGGCCCTGTTCACTCAGAATATCAATGACATATTTTTGCCTGGCGGTTTTGTGCATGTTTCTTTTAATCCTGCAAAATGTTGCAATAAATCGCATATTACAGCATTTTGCGGGAAAGGGAATATCAGATGCAATGGACGGTTTACATAAACAAATAACTCAAATACTATACCCCCCTATAGTATCCTAAGGAGAGCCGTATGCCGCATTCACCCGAAGATAAAAAGCGTATCCTGACCCGCGTTCGCCGCATTCGGGGGCAGGTCGATGCGCTTGAGCGCGCGCTGGAATCAGGCGATCCCTGTCTGGCTATCCTGCAGCAAATTGCCGCCGTGCGCGGTGCTGCCAATGGCCTGATGGGCGAGATGGTCGAAATTCACCTCAAAGATGAGCTGGTGACGGGGGAGACAACCCCGGATCAGCGGGCAGTTCGGATGGCAGAAGTCGGCCATTTACTGCGCTCTTATCTAAAATAAACCCACAGACCTCACAACAAGGGAAGAGACACTATGAAATCTCGCGCAGCTGTCGCGTTCGGCCCAGGCCAGCCGCTGAAAATCGTTGAAATTGATGTCGCACCGCCGAAAAAAGGCGAAGTGCTGATCAAAATTACCCATACCGGCGTGTGTCATACCGATGCATTCACCCTGTCAGGGGATGATCCTGAAGGTGTATTCCCGGCAGTGCTCGGCCATGAAGGCGGTGGGATCGTGGTGGAAGTGGGCGAGGGTGTGACCAGCCTGAAGCCAGGCGATCACGTCATTCCGCTGTACACTGCGGAATGTGGCGAGTGTAAGTTCTGTAAATCCGGTAAAACCAACCTCTGCCAGGCCGTGCGTGCGACGCAGGGGAAAGGGCTGATGCCGGACGGTACCACCCGTTTCTCTTACAACGGTGAGCCGGTTTATCACTACATGGGGACCAGTACCTTCAGTGAGTACACCGTCTGCGCGGAGATCTCGCTGGCAAAAGTGAACCCTCAGGCACCGCTGGACAAAGTCTGCCTGTTGGGTTGCGGTGTGACCACCGGGATCGGCGCGGTACATAACACGGCGAAAGTCAAAGAGGGCGACACCGTTGCGGTGTTCGGTCTCGGTGGCATTGGTCTGGCGGTTATCCAGGGAGCGGTACAGGCAAAAGCCGGTCGTATCATCGCGGTTGATACCAATCCGGAGAAATTCCGGCTGGCGGGCGAAATGGGGGCGACCGATTTCGTGAACCCGAAAGATGACGAAAAACCGGTTCAGGACGTCATTGTTGAACTGACTGACGGTGGTGTCGATTTCAGCTTTGAATGCATTGGTAACGTTGACGTGATGCGTTCTGCCCTCGAATGTTGCCATAAAGGCTGGGGTGAGAGCGTTATCATTGGCGTGGCGGGTGCAGGTCAGGAGATCAAAACGCGTCCGTTCCAGCTGGTGACGGGGCGTGTATGGCGTGGTTCGGCATTCGGTGGCGTGAAAGGTCGCACCCAACTGCCGGGCATGGTTGAAGATGCGATGGCCGGGAAAATTCAGCTCGATCCGTTCATCACCCATCGCCTGCCGCTGGAACAGATCAATGAAGCATTCGATCTGATGCACGAAGGAAAGTCCATTCGTACCGTCATCCATTTCGGCGACAACTAATTATTCTGCCAGCGGTTTTTGCCGCTGGCCTTTCTTTAATAATCTTCTCTAAAGTGTGACCTGTCTTGCGCTTTTCGCCATAATCAAATTTCCTGCCGTGCCGATGACTATTTTACAGGCGTGTTTATACGCATCTTACCTACAAGAGAGTCGACGGTCATGGACAACACAACTTCGATGCAGGCGCAGCAAAAGCTGAGCTTCTTGCATCACATCAGGCTGGTTCCGCTGTTTTCCTCCATTCTCGGTGGCATCATTCTTCTGTTTGCCTTGAGCTCAGGCCTGGCGGGCTATTTCCTGTTGAAAGCGGATACCGATCAGCAGGATGTCACATCAGAAATTCAGGTTCGTCTGGGTTTATCAAACAGCTCTAACCACCTGCGAACCGCGCGTATCAACATGATCCATGCAGGTGCGGCAAGCCGTATCGCTGAAATGGAGGCGATGAAGCAAAACATCAGTGAAGCAGAAACGCGTATTAAGCAGTCGCAGGAGGGATTTAACGCGTACATGAATCGCGCTGTGCGCACACCTGCCGACGAAGCGCTGGATACTGACATAAAAGCGCATTATGACGCGTATATCGCCGGTCTTCAGCCGATGCTCAAATTTGCCAAAAACGGCATGTTTGAAGCCATCATTAACCACGAAAATGACATTGCGCGTCCGCTGGATGACGCCTATAACGACGTGTTGTTGAAGGCGATTAAAATCCGTACCGATCGTGCCAACGCATTGACAGCAGAGGCACATACCCGAACACAACTGGGGCTGATGTTTATGATCGGTGCGTTCGGGCTGGCACTGGTGCTGACGGTCATGACCTTCATCGTACTGCGCCGCACGGTGATCAACCCGCTGCAACGTGCCGCAACGCGCATTGAGAATATCGCTAAAGGCGATCTGACCATGTCGGAGGATGTGGCAGGGCGTAGCGAAATCGGGCGTCTGACGCGCGATCTGCAAATCATGCAGCGCTCTCTGGTGACCACGGTAGGCACCGTGCGTCAGGGAGCGGAAGAGATCTACCGCGGCACCAGCGAGATTTCTGCCGGTAACACCGACCTCTCTTCACGCACCGAGCAGCAGGCCGCCGCCATTGAACAGACGGCAGCCAGCATGGAACAGCTGACGGCAACCGTGAAGCAAAACGCCGATAACGCACATCATGCAAGCAAGCTGGCGGAAGATGCCTCTGGCAAAGCCAGCCGCGGTGGTCAGATGGTTTCCGGCGTGGTGAAAACAATGGGTAACATCTCCACCAGTTCGAAGAAAATCTCTGAAATTACCGCAGTCATTAACAGCATTGCGTTCCAGACTAATATCCTGGCACTCAACGCCGCGGTAGAAGCCGCACGAGCGGGTGAGCAAGGCCGTGGTTTTGCGGTGGTGGCGAGTGAGGTGCGTACTCTGGCAAGTCGCAGTGCGAATGCAGCAAAAGAGATTGAAAGTCTGATCAACGAATCCGTGTCACTGATTGATCAGGGTTCCGGCGAGGTGGTGGCTGCGGGCAACACCATGAATGAAATCGTCGAGGCGGTTAAACGCGTCACCGATATTATGCTGGAGATTGCCGCTGCGTCTGACGAACAGAGCCGGGGTATTGTGCAGGTGAGCCAGGCGATTTCGGAGATGGATAAAGTCACCCAGCAGAACGCCTCGCTGGTGGAAGAAGCCTCTGCAGCCGCGGCATCGCTCGAAGAGCAGGGTGCGCGTCTGACTGAGGCCGTCGGAGCGTTTCGGTTGAGTGGTAAAACACAGGGGCGTGGACAACCTCAGACCTCTGTGGCCGTAAAACCTGCGGCGTTACGTCCAACGGTCGCGGATAACGGGGATAACTGGGAAACGTTCTGAGTTCGCTACCCGGAAAAAAAGGGTCATATGATCTAATGCTTGTCAGTTAAGCATGGTGGATAATTCCGTTCACCTTAATATCCGCAGAAAATAATACGCTCACAACCTGTGAACGGGACAAGGGGGCCACCGCGGCCCCCTTGCCAATCCCCGCGGCCCCGCAGAGAAATCGGTGCTTCGCACTGCGCTCACCTCCCGACCGGCTGCCTGCGGTCGGCTCGACTCAACATCCTGTCTCGTTTCGCCTCTGGCCGCCATCCCTGGCGTCCAGCCCTTGTCATCCGGTCTCCGGTTCGCCGATTTCAGCGGTGAAGTGGTCTACTTAATTTGGACACGACCTGAGGTTCTTTGTCTTTCCATCTCGGCAGGTGTTAACCCTCCGTTGTTTTTATGCGGCCTTACCCGGTTGTAATACCCACTCAGGTACTGAACCACATCCTTCACTGCTTCACTTCTGTTTCGGTAGCCTTCACGTAACAACCATTCCGTTTTAAGACTCCGGAACAGCCTCTCTGCAACGGCATTGTCCCAGCAGTTTCCTTTGCGACTCATGCTGAGTCTGATGCCGTACAGCTTCGCTATGTCCCTGTATGACATGCTGGCATACTGAGAACCCTGGTCAGAGTGGAACATTAATCCTTTTGGACGGCCCCGGTTTTCCCAGGCCATTGTAAGGGCATTCTGCGCCAGCTGGCTGTCAGCCACAGACGAGAACGCCCAACCCACCACTTTTCGCGCGTATAAATCCAGTACCACTGCCAGATACAGCCAGCCCGCTTGTGTTCTGATAAAAGTGATATCTCCACACCACACATTATCCGGTGCATTTACCGTAAAATTGCGACTGAGATGATTTTCCGCCAGATTAGACTGCCGGTTACACAGGCGATAGCGGTGTTTTCCGGGCTGCCTGCTCACCAGACCGGCTTCTTTCATCAGTCGCCCGGCCTTGTAACGCCCAACGTTTTCTCCTTCGCGGCGAAGCAGTAAAGACAACGTTCTTGCTCCGGCTGAGCCCCGCCCAAGACGGTGTAGCTCGGCCACCCTTCGCTGTAGGGCAATTCGCGTCGTATCCGGTTGTTTCTGGCGTTTGCGATGGTAGTAAACCAGACTCCGGCAAACGCCGAGGACCGCACAGAGCTCTTTTACGCTGTATTCCTGGCTCAGGGCGGCGACAAGTTTCAGGGCTTGCTGGCGTCCGACATCAGCAAAGCTGTAGCCTTTTTTAATATCTCCTTGTCCCTCTCAAGCCGCTGAACCCGTTCTTCAAGCTGACGAATGTACTGCTGCTCTGGCGTGAGCGGAGGAGCCGGAGAGGGGATGCCCTGACCGGATAAAACCAGGCCACCACGTTCAATTTCAAGCTGTCTGACCCAGCGTCTCATGGCCGTGACACCGACATCAGAGGCTTCGCAGGCCTGGCGGAATGAGTAGCCATGGTCAAGGACCAGCTCAGCGCACTCGCGTTTAAACTCTGGGGTAAATCGGCGTGAATTCATTTTTTGCACCTCATCAGTTATTTAATTTATAACCTCTGAACGTGTCTAAAACTATTAAACCACTTCACTTGAGTCGAGCCGACCGCAGGCAGCGGGTCGGGAGGTGAGTGCAGTGCGAAGCACCGATTTCTCTGCGGGGCCGCGGGGATTGATAAGGGGGCCGCGGTGGCCCCCTTGTCCCGTTCACAGATTGTGAGCGTATTATTTTCTGCGGATATTAAGGTGAACGGAATTATCCACCAGGTTTAACTGACAAGCATTAAGGCAAATGCCTTCCCTTTTTTGATAATTAACGCGAGGTCTCTTCAATCAGCGGGCCGTCTTGCTTTTCATCATCAGGATGAACCGGCGCGGTGCTGTGAATTTCGTGAACGCGTTTACGTACGCCAAACCAGCCTGCAATCAACAGCACTGCCAGCAGTGGGATGGTGGCAATGGTGTAGGTGCCGTTCGGGTAGTCAAACGCCATCAGTACCAGCACGCTGAACAGGAACAGCAGGGTGAGCCATGAGGTCACCGGTGCGCCTGGCAACTTAAAGCTGACGTCAGCGGCTTTGCCTTCTTTAATCGCTTTACGCAGACGCATCTGACAGACCACGATAAAGGCCCAGGAGGCGATAATGCCGAGTGCGGCAACGTTCAGCACGATCTCAAACACCTGAGACGGTACCAGATAGTTCAGGAACACACCGAAAACATACACCACCAGCGTTGCCAGAATGCCCGCGTAAGGGACATGCTGCTTGCTCATCTTCGACATGAATTTCGGTGCAGAGCCACCCATCGACATGGAGCGCAGAATACGACCGGTAGAGTAAAGACCGGAGTTCAGGCTGGAGAGCGCCGCAGTTAGTACCACGATGTTCATCACGCTGCCAACGTAAGGCACGCCAAGCTTAGAGAAGAAGGTCACGAACGGACTCTGACCTGCCTGGTAGGCATTCCACGGCAGCAGCAGAACCAGCAGTACCACGGAACCAACATAAAACAGGCCAATGCGCCAGATAACGCTGTTGATCGCTTTTGGAACCATCGTCTGCGGATCTTTACATTCGCCCGCCGCCGTCCCCACCAGTTCAATAGAGGCAAAGGCAAACACCACGCCCTGAACCAGAACCAGCGCAGGCAGCAGACCGTGCGGGAAGAAACCGCCGTTATCGGTTATCAGGTGGAAGCCCGTGGCATTACCGTCCAGCGGCTTACCGCTGCCGAGGAATACCGTACCAACCACCAGGAACACCACGATCGCCAGCACTTTTACCAGCGCAAACCAGAACTCCATCTCCGCGAACCACTTCACGCCGATCATGTTCATCGTGCCGACAATGGCCAGCGCACCGAGGGCAAACACCCATTGCGGCACATCGCCAAACGCGCCCCAGTAGTGCATATACAGCGCAACGGCGGTGATATCGACGATACCGGTCATCGCCCAGTTAACGAAGTACATCCAGCCTGCAACATAGGCGGCTTTTTCGCCGAGAAACTCACGGGCATAAGAGACAAAACTGCCGCTGGAAGGGCGATGCAGTACCAGTTCGCCCAGCGCACGGAGAATAAAGAAGGAGAAGATCCCACACACCAGATAGACCAGGGCGAGAGCCGGACCCGCCATCTGCAGACGAGCACCAGCACCTAAAAACAGACCTGTGCCGATAGCGCCACCGATGGCGATCATTTGAACCTGACGGTTGCCCATCGCTTTGTGGTAGCCCTCTTCGTGGGAGTTCAACCAGCGACGTCTCGCAGCATGATGATCGGCTGCGCTTTTATTGCTTGTTTTCATTGAGTTACCTGTTTGCCTGTCTGAACCATTATCGTGATAGTCGTACCTGGCAGGGAGCGAAACAAACGATTGCTTCTGCGCAGACACATGTTGCCTTTCCAGTCATTCTGCGTATGGATAAGGCGAAACATGGCGAGGCATCCTACCCGCAATTGATAAGCGACGCAAAATATAACCGTGCCGAAAGTGATGCACGTCGAAGGAAATTGTGTGGTCAGAGCAGACGGGGATCACAACACGCTGAATCGTGGTGATTTTTTAGTCATAACATTCAGAGATGCGCTGATTTAATCATCAGATTAGCTTAATAGTTACGCGGCGGCATTGATGATTTTAATTCATAACGACAAGCTTTTCTTCTCTATAGTGCTCATAAAAGAAAGTGCATAGAGTTAATACATCAAAAGCAGATGTATGAGGTAAACAATGCAGCAGCGACAATTAGGACGACAGGGGTTAACGGTATCCGCACTGGGACTTGGCTGTATGGGGTTGAGCTATGGCTATGGTCCGGCCACGGAAAAACAACAGGCCATTGCGCTTATTCGTGCTGCGGTCGAACGCGGTGTGACCTTTTTTGATACCGCAGAAATTTATGGTCCTTTTATCAATGAAGATGTGGTGGGCGAGGCACTTGCACCCGTTCGCGATAAGGTGGTGATCGCCACTAAATTTGGTTTTGACTGCGATAAACCCGGTCAGATGCTTAACAGCCGCCCTGAGCACATACGCGCGGTAATAGAAGGTTCGCTAAAGCGATTGAAAACCGATTATATCGATCTCTATTACCAGCATCGCGTGGATCCGGATGTCCCTGTTGAAGAGGTCGCCGGTACGATTGCCGATCTTATCGCAGAAGGTAAGGTGAAACATTTCGGTCTCTCAGAGGCGAGTGCTGAAACCATCCGTCGCGCTCATGCAGTGTGTCCGGTCACTGCGTTGCAGAGTGAATATTCATTATGGTGGCGACAGCCTGAACAGGAGATCCTGCCGCTTCTGGCGGAGCTGAACATCGGCTTTGTTCCTTTCAGCCCGCTGGGTAAGGGCTTTTTGACCGGCGCAATTGACTCCCGTACCACCTTCGACAGCAGTGATTTCCGCAATATCGTCCCGCGCTTTAGCGAAGCGTCGCGTCTGGCGAATCAGCGGTTAATCGACGTGGTGAAAGCGCTGGCCGCAGAGCAGGGGGTCACGCCTGCGCAAATCGCACTGGCCTGGCTATTGGCAAAAGCACCGTGGATTGTACCGATCCCGGGGACAACCAAACTCCACCGTCTGGAGGAGAATCTGGATGCCGTTAACGTGACGTTGTCACAAAAAGCGCTTAATAACATCAACCACGCGCTGATGCAGATTGATGTTGTCGGTGACCGTTATCCGAAGCATCTGCAGGCACGCGTCGGGAAGTAACTTACTGTTTGCGCAGGGCTTCAAGCAGTAAAGCAAAGGCAGTGGTGTGCTGGCGGCGACCAGGGTAATAAAGATGATAGCCGTCAAATGTCGGGCACCACTCCTGCAATACCGGGATTAACCGTCCCTGAGCGATGGCCTCCTGGACGGTGTCTTCAGGCACGTAGGCCAGCCCCAGTCCGTTTTCAGCGGCGTCGATACGCTGCGGTAGGTTGTTGAGCGTCAGTTGCCCCTCAACCCGCACGCGTAACTCGCGTCCGTCACGTTCAAATTCCCAGGCATATAACCCCCCGCGCGTTGGCAGGCGCATATTAATACAGCGATGCTGTTCAAGCTGCTCGGGTGTTTCCGGTACACCAAAACGCTGGAGATAATCAGCTGAACCCACCACGAGCATCCGCATATCTGGTGCGATCCGCACCGCAATCATATCTTTCGCCACCTGTTCACCCAGACGAATCCCAGCATCAAAACGGCCATCCACAATATCGGTCAGGCCGTTATCCACCGTCACTTCTACATTGATGTCGGGATATTTCACCATAAAGGGTTTCAGTACCGGCCACAGCACGGCGCTCATCGCGTGTTCACCGGCGGTGATGCGAATATTTCCTGCCGGTCTGTCGCGCGTGTCGCGCAGCGCAGTCAGTTCCTGTTCGATTTCCAGCAGATGCGGGCTTAAGCGCATAAAAAGCTGTTCGCCAGCCTCGGTTGGGGCAACGCTACGCGTGGTGCGGGTGAGCAGGCGAACGTCCAGCCGGGTTTCCAGATTGCGCATGGCATGGCTCAGCGCAGATTGCGAAACTCCAAGCTGTGCCGCTGCCCGCGTAAAACTGCGCTCGCGGGCGACGACCATAAAGAGATCAGATCGTTGAAATTGTCTTTTAACATCACGGCTTATCCAATTTATGAATTACATTCATGGTTCCTTTCTTATTATGCAGTCTAATACTCACGGCACCCTTGCGCTACTGTTAGCACAACAGCAAATGAGGAGAACATCATGAAAATTATCCGTAGTGGTTCATTACCTTCGATTCAGGGACCAGAAGCCTGGTTTACCGGTACTGTTCGTATTGACGCGCCTTTCCAGGCGACGGAGCCCGCTAAAGTGGGTGGCGCAACGGTAACCTTTGAACCGGGGGCACGCACTGCCTGGCATACCCATCCTCTTGGACAAACGCTGATTGTCACCCAGGGACGCGGCTGGTTACAGGAGTGGGGTAAAGAGGCGGAACCGTTGAATCAGGGTGATATTGCCTGGATCCCGCCTGGCGTGAAGCACTGGCACGGTGCGAGCGCACAAACGGCGATGACGCATATCGCCATCGCCGAGGCAGTAAACGGCAGCCCGGTTGAGTGGCTGGAAAAAGTTACCGACGAGCAGTATCAGGGCCGTTAACCGCCAAAGACCGCAATCGCCTGCTGCAGACGCGTGGTGCGCTGCGTCAGGTGATTTGCAGCGCGGGTGACGTGATCCACCATCCCTGTATTGTTATGCGTCATCACGCCGATGCGGGAGATGGACTCGTTGATAAGTGCGAGTGCCTGAGTCTGCTCCTGCGTGGCATGACCGATCTCCTTAATCAGGGAAGACATCTGCAGTACGTTACCAACCATCACTGTCAGTTGTGTTTCGGTTTGCTCAACCATTTCCACGCCAGAGTTAACGCTGGAGACATTTTTCTCAATAAGCAGCTTGATCTCTTTGGCTGCTGTCGCGGAGTGTTGCGCGAGGTTGCGCACTTCTGCTGCCACCACCGCAAAACCACGCCCGGCTTCACCAGCACGTGCTGCTTCAACGGCTGCGTTTAGCGCCAGAATATTGGTCTGAAAAGCGATACGGTCAATCACACCAATAATATCGACGATTTGGCTGTTATCACGTGAAATGGACTGCATCATGCCGATGGTCTGTTTCATCATGGCTTCACCGCTGTTGGCGCTGGCGCTGGTGCGATCCGCCATCTGGATCGCTTCTTTTGCCGTTTCTGCCGTCTGTTGAACGGCGCTGGCAATTTCTTCTACTGCTGCGGCCGTTTGCTGCAGGTCATCTGCGGTTTCTTCCGAGCGCGCCTGTAATGCCACGCCTTCTTTTGCTACCTGTTGGCTAATGGTACCAATACCGGAAATTTGCGCGCCAACATCGTCTACCAGTGAATTAAGGTTTAACCCTGACTGATTCACCAGACGCATCATCAGGCCAATTTCATCGACTCTGTCAAAATGGTAATAGTCGGTTTTGCGACCCGAAACGACGCGCTGCATTTGGTGCACAATGGTTTTCACCGGGCGAGATATTTGTACATGCAGATAAAGAGCCAGAGCAATAAAGAGTGCAACAAGTCCACTTACCTGCGTAATACTTTGGGGGAATGAAAATACCAGCAAGCAGGCGAGCAGGGTGGTAACCGTAATTCCGCTATTAATGCGTTTTGTGGTACTCATTCGTTTAAACAGAGAGGTGAAGGCAAGTATTCCTCTGCGAACCACTAACCCTTTATAAAAGCGATGCTGTTTTAATTCGTTGTTGCGGACTTTTTCATAGAGCTTTTCACTGGTGGCGATCTCTTCGCGGGTAGGAATATTACGTACCGAAATATAGCCGGTTAACGATTCATTCTGATACACCGGGGTGACGTTGGCGCGAACCCAGTAGTGATCCCCGTTGTGACGACGGTTCTTGACCAGCCCCGTCCAGCTCTCTCCCTGCTGCAGGGTGAACCACATATCTCCAAATGCCTCGGCAGGCATATCGGGATGGCGAATGACATTATGGGGTTCACCCAGAAGATTTTCTTCTTTATATCCACTGGCTTCAATAAAGGCTGAATTTGCATAGGTAATATGGCTATGCGTATTGGTAGTCGACATTAACGTCGAACCTTCGTTAAGTAAATACTCGTTTTGTGTAACGGGAGTGTTACGCCGCATGAGTAACTCCATAATGATATATAAGTAAAAGAAATACCACCCAATAAAACGCAGGCTAGATTGAGAATTTATTCTGTTGTTTTGCCGTCGGCGTATTCTCCACGAAAATGAAGATATTCTAAATACCCTAAGTTAACTATTTTTTACATGTTTAAAGAGGATATTGTAATAAATATGAAAATAACTGCAGGTTCATTTTTCTACCTCAATGCAAATGATTGACCTAAACCAAATTATGAGCGCGACGTATATCCTCCAGTAAAACTGAAAAATTGAAATAGCGTTAGATTAACAGGGTGGCAACGTATGGTGGCAAGTACGCCATGCGCTCACTAAAGGCTTATGCATAGCAGGGTTTTGTATATCTGATTTCTGGCAATCTAAATGTAAATTAATTGTTTCTCAGCGGTGAAATACACCTTTAATAATGTCGACATGTTAAGTCAAACGAGAACGCAACATGTCCTGGCGAATCAGCATTCTGGATAAAAGCCCCATAGCTGAAAATGAAACGGCCGCCGATGCGCTGGCGCGAACCTTAACACTGGCACAACAGGCGGAAACACTGGGTTATCACCGCTTCTGGATTGCCGAGCACCACAATACCCCGCAGCTGGCGAGCCCCTCACCGGAGCTGCTGATTGCCTGGATACTGGGACAAACAAAACGTATCCGCGTGGGGTCGGGCGGCGTGATGCTGCAACATTACAGCCCGTACAAAGTTGCCGAAAACTTCAATGTATTAGCGGCGCTTGCGCCGGGTCGCGTGGATCTGGGTGTCGGGAAAGCCCCCGGTGGTTTGCCACTCTCTACCCGCGCGTTACAGCACGGTCTGAATCAACAGGCAAAGGGCAGCTTTGCCGAACAGCTGACGCAACTGGACAGCTGGATCCATCCGGAAAACACGTCAGGGGAAGAGGCCGTACGCGCCACCCCGTTACCGCCGGTACCGGCACAGGGTTTTTTGCTGGGGGCGAGCACGGAAAGCGCGCAGCTGGCGGCATCACTTGACTGGCACTTTGTCTTTGCCGCACACCTGAATGGCGATCCCGGGCTTCTGCGTGACGTTGTAACGTTCTGGCGCAAAAACAGCACCCGAGAGGTGATTGTGGCCGTGCAGGTGATTGTTGCGCCGACACAGACCGAGGCAGACGCGCTGGCGCAAAAAGTTGAAGTGTGGGGCGTGGAGCTGGCAAACGGCCAGCGCGTCACCGTGGCCAGCGAAGAGCAGGCCTACGCCTTTGCACGCCAGGCGGGAAGTGAGCCGGTGCGGATTGCCCGTCGGGCGCAGTCTCTGCTGGCGGGTACCGCTGAGTCGGTACTGGAGCAGTTAGATGCATTACACCAGAAATGGGGCATTGACGAATTTATGATCGACACGCCGGTTGCCGATGGCTCAACGCGCGTCCAGTCCCTGCGTCTGCTGGCGCAGGCTCGTCCCGATAAGGAGGTCACGGCATGAGTTTTGGTGAACAACTGATTGCCTGGCGTCGTGAGCTGCACCAGAACCCTGAACTGTCTGGTCAGGAGGTCGAAACGACGGCCCGCCTGCGCCAGTGGCTGACGAATGCCGGTATTACCCCGTTACCTTACGAACTGCCTACCGGGCTGGTTGCGGAAATCGGCACGGGTAAAAAGCTGATTGCACTGCGGGCCGATATTGACGCGTTACCCGTGGAAGAGCGCAGCGGAGTTGCGTTTAGCTCACAACGTGCAGGGGTGATGCATGCCTGCGGGCACGATATCCACACCAGCGTGATCCTCGGCGCAGCATTAAAACTGAAAGAGCGTGAAGCGTCGCTCAACGGTCGCGTGCGGATCCTGTTTCAACCCGCCGAAGAGAACTTTGGCGGTGCAAAGAGCATGGTTCGGGCGGGAGCCTTGCGTGATGTCCGCGCCATCTTCGGCATGCACAACGAGCCGGGTCTGCCGGTAGGTGAGTTCGCCACCCGTGGAGGACCGTTCTACGCCAGTGTCGATCGGTTTGTTATCCGCATTACCGGTAAAGGTGCGCATGCCGCTCGCCCACATGAAGGAAACGATGCCATCGTGCTGGCGAGTCAGCTGGTCACGGCGCTGCAAAGTGTCGCCAGCCGTAACGTCAATACGCTGGATTCTGTGGTGCTGAGCGTTACGCGTATCGCCGGTGGAAACACCTGGAATGTGTTGCCGGAAAGCGTCGAGCTGGAAGGCACCCTGCGCACACATCGCACCGAAGTCCAGCAGAATGTCAAAGCGCGTGTGGGTGAAATTGCCTCCGGGTTTGCCCGCGCGTTTAGCGCGCAGATTGATATCACCTGGTATGCCGGGCCAGATGCGCTGGTGAACGACGAACGCTGGGCTGAATTCGCCACATCTGTTGCCAGAGACGCAGGATACGAAACCCGGCACGCCGAACTGCATATGGGCGGGGAAGATTTCGCGGTCTATTTGCAGCAGATACCAGGGGCATTTGTCAGTATTGGCAGCGCCAGCCCGTTTGGTCTGCATCACCCGGCATTTAACCCGGACGAAGCACTCATTGAACCCGCCGCTCGCTATTTTGCCCAGCTTGCGGAAAAAGCACTGCATCAAATTTAATTTATCAGAGGTGAATATGTCTGCAACGCGTCAATTGCGGCTGGGAACCATTTTACATGGTGCCTCCGGAAATATGTCTGCCTGGCGTCATCCTGCGGCGATCGCAGATGCCAGTATTAACTTTGATTTCGTCAAAGCGACGGCGTTAAAAGCGGAGGAGGGGAAGCTCGATTTTTTATTTGTCGCTGACGGCCTTTATATTAACGAGAAATCAATCCCGCATTTTTTAAATCGTTTTGAGCCGTTAACGGTGTTATCTGCACTGGCGAGTATGACTTCACGCCTGGGGCTGGTAGGAACGTTATCCACCTCCTACAGTGAGCCTTTTACCGTGGCGCGTCAGTTTGCCAGCCTGGATCACCTGAGCAATGGCCGCGCAGGCTGGAACGTGGTGACCTCGCCGCTGGAAGGCTCGGCGAAGAATTTTTCCCGCGAAAAACACCCTGAGCACGCCCTGCGTTACCGTATTGCCGACGAATATCTGGAGGTGGTGAAAGGGTTGTGGGACTCCTGGGAGGAAGACGCTTTTGTGCGCGACAAAGAGAGCGGACAGTTCTTTGATCCGGCAAAACTGCATACCCTCGATCATCACGGTGATTTCTTCCAGGTGGCCGGGCCGCTTAATATTGGCCGCACGCCGCAGGGTCGCCCCATTGTATTTCAGGCCGGGGCATCAGATGACGGTAAAAAACTGGCGGCGAAACACGCCGACGCCATATTTACTCATCACGACACGTTAGACGAAGCGAAAGTGTTTTATCGCGATGTGAAACAGTTGCTGGAAATAAATGGCCGCAGGGCGTCCGATTTACATATATTCCAGGGCGTCAGCGTAATTGTTGGAGAAAATGCTGAGGACGTGGAGAAGCAATATCAAACGACGGCGGCACTGGTGTCAGTTAACGATGCCCTGAATTACCTCGGACGTTATTTCGAACATCATGATTTTAGCCAGTATCCGCTCGACGAGCCGTTCCCGGATATTGGCGAGCTGGGGAAAAACAGCTTCCGCAGTACCACCGATGAAATTAAGCGTAATGCCCGTGAACGCCACTTAACCCTGCGTCAGGTGGCACTGGAGGCGGCGTCTCCGCGACCACGTTTTTCCGGCACGCCAGAACAGGTGGCAGACGGCCTTCAGGCCTGGTTTGAGGGATATGCGGCAGACGGCTTCATCATTCAGGGCGGTACGCCGGACACCTTCCCGCGCTTTGTGGAACAGGTGGTGCCTGTCTTGCAGGCTCGTGGCCTGTTCCGTACTGAATACCCGGGCACCACGCTGCGCGACAGTCTGGGTTTAGACGAACCTAAAAATCATTTCACACAACAATAAAAGAGAACACCGCTATGCAAAAAACATCGCTTATTCTGGCGCTTGCGCTGGCCTTTACCCCTGCCGTCTGGGCAGAGAATGTGAACATTAATGGTACTGGCGTGAGCATTGAGGCCAATAAAAATCCCGTCAATACCGCTAAAAATGGCGACGCGATCGCACAGTTACCGAAAGATTATCGTTTTGCCGTACCGGGTAAATTTACCGTTGCGGTGGCAGGTCTGAATCAACCGCCGCTGACGGTTTTCTCCGATGACAACAAAACGCTGCTCGGGAGTGAAGTCGACATCGCCCGTCTGGTGGCTGACAGTCTGGGGCTGGAGCTGAACGTGGTGCCCACCTCCTGGGAGGACTGGCCGCTGGGCGTGGCGTCCGGGAAATACGATGCCGCCATCAGCAATATCACCGTCACCAGAGAGCGCAAAGAGAAGTTTGATTTTGCGACGTACCGGAAGGATTCACTCGGCTTTTACGTGAAATCAACCAGCCCGATCACCTCGCTTCAGAAGGCGGAAGATATCGCCGGACTGCGCATTATCGTGGGTTCCGGTACAAATCAGGAGGCCATTTTGCTGGCATGGAATGCTGAAAACCTCAAAAAGGTCTCAAACCCTTTACCCCTGTGTACACCAAAGACGATGCGGCGCAAACCCTGGCTATCCAGTCAGGACGTGCAGATGCGTACTTTGGCCCGAACGTGATTGGTGCGTGGAAAGCGGCATTGACCGGTAAAACTAAGCTGGTCGGCAGCGTCGACGGCGGCTGGCCGAAGGCGGCACATATTGCAGTGACGCTGAAAAAAGGCAGCGGCCTGGTTGAACCGGTACAAACCGCGCTTAACGGGGTGATCAAAAACGGCGATTACGACAAAGTGCTGAACCGCTGGGGGGAAGGGGTAGAGCGTATTCCCGGTTCAGAAGTGAACCCGGCCGGGCTGGGTGATTAAGGAGAGGATATGAGCGAGCAATTTCGTGACGTTTCGCCGGAAGATGCCGATCTTCAACCCATCATCGATGGGTTGTTCGGTGAGTACGCTGCCCGGTACGGGGACTACTTCTCTAAAGACGCCGAAGTGGAGCTGACGGAGTGGTACTTAGCGCCACAGGGGCTGTTTATTGTGCTGGAGCGTGACGGAGAGACCATCGCTACCGGCGCGTACAAACCCTTTGACGAACATACGGCCGAAATCAAACGCATCTGGACGCATAAGGCGTTACGTCAACAGGGCCTCGCGGCCCGCGTGGTACAGGAGCTGGAGCGTCGGGCTGTGCTGGCAGGTTACAGCCAGATTTACCTCACCACCGGTTTTCGTCAGCCGGAGGCGGTCAGGCTCTATATCAGCCAGGGGTATCAGCCGCAGTTTGATCTGAATCGCGATCCGGAAGAGTACAGCCAGCCGCCGTTTGATGGCCGGCTGCGTTTCACCAAAACGCTGGTACGCGAAGCGTTCAGTAAAACTGCATGAGGAACGACGATGAGCAACGTTGAAACCATTAAGGTTGTCCCGGCACGATATCCGCTGCGTGCCGTCGGTGCAGTCGCGGCGCTGTTTGTGCTGGCGATCGTGATACAGTCCGTGGCCTTTAATCCTCGCTGGGAGTGGGCGGTATTCGCCCGCTGGTTCTTTGACCCGGCGATCCTGGACGGTGTCGGGCAGACGCTGCTGTTGACGCTGATTGGTACTGCGCTGAGTGTGATAATCGGCGGCATGCTGGCGCTGGCAAGATTGTCCTCTTCCTGGTTGTTAAGCAGCCTGGCCTGGGGTTACATCTGGCTGTTTCGTTCTCTGCCGTTGATTGTGGTTCTGATCATCCTCTACAACTTCTCATACCTCTACGACACACTCTCCCTCGGGGTGCCGTTTACCCGCATCACCTGGGGCAGTTTTGAAACCATCAACGTGCTGGGGCAGTTTTCCACCGCCGTGGTGGGGTTAACGCTGGTGCAGAGCGCCTATACCGCTGAAATTATTCGCGGGGGCTTTCTTGGTGTCGATCACGGTCAGTATGAAGCCGCCGCCGCGCTTGGGCTGCCCGCCTGGCGTCGTACCGTGCGCATTATCCTGCCTCAGGCGTTGCGCACCATTCTGCCGTCCGGATTCAACGAAATCATCAGCCTCGCCAAAGGGACGGCGATGGTGTACGTCCTGGCGATGCCGGAACTGTTCTACACCATCCAGATGATCTACAACCGCACGCAGGAGGTCATTCCACTGCTGATGGTGGGCGCTGTCTGGTATCTGGTGATTACCACCGTATTGTCTGTTATTCAGCACGTTGTCGAACGCGGGCTCGCCCGCAGCGAACGCCGCTCTGCCGTTAATCAGAACCGGGTGACCCACCGCGTCCGTTCTGTCACCACCACACCAGTACAGGAGCCTGTCCATGCAAGCCTCTCCTGAAGGACATATTTCAATCACCGGCGTCAGTAAGTTCTTTGGCCGCCATAAAGCGCTCGATAACGTCACGCTTGAGATCCCGCCGGGTTCCGTTACGGTAATTCTTGGGCCGTCAGGCTCCGGTAAATCGACACTGCTGCGCACCATTAACCATCTGGAACGTGTCGACGAAGGGTTTATCCAGATTGACGGGGATTACATTGGTTATCGCCGTCAGGGTGACAAACTCTACGAGCTGAAAGAGAAAGAGATCCTCAAACAGCGCATCAATGTGGGATACGTGTTCCAGAACTTTAATCTCTTTCCGCATCTGACGGTGCTGGAAAACCTGATTGAAGCGCCTGTTGCGCATAAAAAACTCAGCAAAAAAGAGGCAGTGGAAAGGGCATACAGCCTGCTGGATATGGTGGGGTTGCGCGATAAAGCAGATGCGTGGTCGCGTCACCTCTCCGGCGGTCAGCAGCAGCGTATCGCGATTGCTCGCGCACTGGCGCTGCGCCCCCGCGTGATTTTGTTTGATGAACCGACTTCGGCACTCGATCCGGAACGGGTGGGTGAAGTGCTGGACGTGATTAAAAAACTCGCCCGTTCGGGCACCACACTGGTGGTCGTCACCCATGAGATCGGTTTTGCCCGGGAAGTGGCGGATCAGGTGGTATTTATGGTTGACGGTAAAATTGTTGAGCAGGGCAGCAGTGACGACGTGTTGAACCGTCCGTCACACGCGCGAACGCGCCAGTTCCTGTCAAAAGTGCTGTAGGTGAACCCGTGACTGACTGATGCTGCTCTACACTTAGGGTTTTGAACCCTGAGGGGGCAACATGATTAAACTCTATGGCGTACCCGGCTGGGGCTCGGCAATCAGTGAAGTGATGCTGACCCTGGCAGACATTCCTTACCGCTATATCAACGTGAACGGGTTTGACACGCCCGGTCCGCAGCGCGACTTGCTGGAAAAGCTTAACCCACTGTGCCAGGTGCCGACGCTGGAGCTGGAAAACGGCACGATCATGAGCGAAACGGCAGCGATTGCCCTGATGGTGCTCGATCGATGTCCCGATCTTGCTCCGTCTGTCGGTCAGCCTGAACGCCAGCAGTTTCAGCGTTTGCTGATTTGGCTGGTCGCTAACGTTTATCCTACGTTCACTTATGCCGATTACCCTGATCGCTGGGTTCCGGATGCCCCAGATCAGCTCAGGCAGAATTGCCTCGAATACCGTAAATTTCTCTACCTGTGGCTGGATAACCATCTTCAGGCGGCACCGTTTACGTTTGGTGAGCAGTTGACCCTGATTGATGTCTATATTGCGGTGATGCGCACCTGGGGGCCACGGCACGAGTGGTTTGCGGAAAATACACCGAAGATAACGGCCATTGCGGATGTGGTCTGTTCGCTCCCTGAACTGCACAAGGTGTTAAAGGCGAACGAGATTATCTGATAACGTGGACCCCTGACTCACAACCGGAAGCCTGCTCATGCCACACGTAGATATCAAATGTTTTCCCCGCGATCTCAATGACGAACAAAAAACCGCACTGGCGGCGGATATTGCTGAGGTGATTATTCGCCATTTCAACAGTAAAGACAGTTCCGTGTCAGTTGCGCTGAACCAGGTGCAGCCTGAGGACTGGAAAGAGCAGGTCTGGGACACGGAAATTGGCCCGAAGCTGGATGAGTTGATTAAAAAGCCAGGGTATTCGATGTGATTTTGGGCCGGGTGACGTGACGCTTCACCCGGCCTGAGACGTTACAGTGATGACCTGCGATACGGCGCATAATCCGCCTGCCAGTACGTCTTCTCGATACGCGCCATGAGTTCCTCGTCGTTTATCGCTGGCGCAATGCCTTGCTCAATGGCAGCACGGGCAACGGCAAACGCAATATTGCGTGACACGGTTTCAATCTGATCGACCGGTGGCAGCAATCCGCCTTTTTCGGTGGTGACCAGTGGCGATTGTGCTGCCAGACTGCGGCTTGCCACCATCAACATCTCCTCGGTAACCCGGCGGGCATTGCTGGCCAGTACCCCCAGACCCAGCCCCGGGAAGACATAGGCATTGTTACACTGGGCAATGTCATACTGTGCGTTCTGCCAGAACACCGGGGCGAACGGGCTTCCTGTTGCCACAAGCGCGGCACCCTGCGTCCATTCGATCAGATCCTGCGGCTGTGCTTCTGCGCGTGATGTCGGGTTCGAGAGCGGCATAATAACCGGACGCGGGCAGTGGCGGTGCATCTCTTTGACAATCTCTTCGCTGAACAGACCTGGCTGCCCCGAGACGCCAATCATCACCGTCGGATGCGCATTTTTTACCACTTCCATCAGCGAAATATTGTTCGATTCCACCTGCCAGTCGCGAATGTCTTCACGCGCGGTCAGCAGCTTTTTCTGGAAGTCGAGCAGGTTGGTCATATCGTCGGTCAATAAGCCAAAGCGATCGACCATAAAGACCCGGCGGCGGGCTTCAGACTCCGTCAGCCCGTCATCAACCATCAGCGCCACGATTTTTTCTGCGATACCGCATCCGGCTGAACCGCTGCCCAGGAAGACCACGCGCTGATCGCGAATGCGGGTTCCGGCAGCGTGGGCGGCTGCAATCAACGTACCGGCGGTGACGGCCGCTGTTCCCTGGATGTCGTCGTTGAAACAGCAGAGCTGGTCGCGGTAACGCTGGAGCAGTTTGGTCGCGTTTTTCTGCGCGAAATCTTCAAACTGCAACAGCACATCAGGCCAGCGGTTTTTGACGGTATTGATAAACATATCCATAAACTCAGCGTACTGATCGTCGCTGATACGTGGATGACGCCAGCCCATATACATTGGGTCGTCCAGATGCTGCTGATTATTGGTACCCACATCCAGCATAATTGGCAGGGTGGAAGCCGGATGAATACCGCCGCACGCGGTATACAATGACAATTTGCCAATGGGAATGCCCATCCCGCCGATACCCTGATCGCCAAGCCCCAGAATACGCTCACCGTCTGTCACAACGATCACGCGAATATCATTGCGCGAGAAGCTCTGCAGCATCTCATCAATACGATGACGGTTAGGCCATGAAATAAACAGGCCACGCGCGCGGCGATAAATAGTGGAGAAATGTTCACAGGCTTCGCCGACCGTTGGGGTATAGATAATGGGTAATGTCTCTTTCAGATGCGAACGCAACAGGTTGTAAAATAAGGTCTCGTTAGTATCCTGAATGTTGCGCAGGTACACGTGACGAGAAATATCACTTTTAAAATGGCAGAATTGTACCCAGGCACGTTCAGTTTGTTCTTCAATGGTTTCTACATTGTGTGGTAATAAGCCATGCAGGTTAAAGTTATCACGCTCTTCTTTAATGAATGCGAGCCCTTTATTTAATAACGGATTTTCCAGTAAAACAGCGCCATTATACGGCGTGTAGAGCACTTCTTTACGAGACATGGTTGACTCCTGAAATATTTTTTAAAATAAGGCAGATTAAGAAATTAAATAAATCATGATGCCTTCGGTCACGACGCCGACGGCAGTACCAATTAAAATGGAAGAGGATGCAGTATCAATATACGTATCGCTGCGCAAGGCAAACATCCCTGCGGCGATAGCAGAAGGGGTCGCGCCAATAATGACGACCTGTTGCAGTAATGTATGGCTAAGACCAAATGCCAGCCCTGCAGCTGCCATCATGGCAGGCTGAATAAGGTTTTTAATCCCGATATTGGTAAACGTCTGCACATTCAATGTTGGACGTTCGCCGTAGAACAACAGGCCGAGAGCAAACAGTGAAAGACCGCCGGAAACTTTACCTACCATCTCAATCGGCATGCTAAGAATATGGGGTATCTGTAAACCCGCCAGGCTTAATAACACCCCCGTTACCGGGATCCAGACGATTGGGTTGCGTACCGCTTTAATCAGGTTTTGCATCACCATAGCGCCCGGATGTAGCGCATTAAGGCTGTCGTCACCGTTCTTATCACCCATACGAATCAAGACGATAGTCAACGGGATCATGATGACACTGGTAATAATGTTGCCGATAAGCACGCCGATAAATCCTTCCGGGCCAATCAATACCGCAAGAACGGGGGCACCAAAGTAGGCCATATCCGGGAAGGCACAAACCAGTGACTGAATGGCGCTGGTTTTGATATCGTGACGAAAGACAAAGCGTGAAATAAATAACGTCAGTAAATACGAACCCATTAAGCCGACAACCAGAACAGCCATAAATGTCATGTTCTTAATTTTACCTGGGTCCGTATTTAATGCGCCGATAAAAAGATGGAATGGCAGGGCGAAACGGATGACTACCGTCGCCAGGACGTTTGCATCTTCGCGACGAGTATATCCAAGTTTCCCGCTTAGCCATCCGAGTAACATAATAAAGACGAGCGGAAACAGTGACTGTAGCAGTAATGAGGGCATAATATTTCCTGTAGGGTATTTTATGGGTTTTGTTGACGCACAATCTAGCGGTTAGGAAACAGGGCAGGAGTGATAACGGTCACACTCTCCCTGGTTTTATTAATTTCAAAAAGGTTGTTTTAGTTGGATAAGTAATGAGCGCGTCATAAATTGATAAATGACAAGAAAATGCGTTGAGACAGGCGCAATCTCACTTTTAATTACTTTAGTTACTTAATAATGAATTAAGTTATTTAAAATAAAACCCCCATAGCGTTCACATTTCCCTTAACACCATCATGCTATTTTCACCCTGAGCCTGTTTTTATAAATGGCCTTTTGATTACGTATTTCATATTTAAGAATATTTTATCATCAGGAATACTCTGTGTTTATTCCTGTTTATCTGTATATCCGAACTCACTAATCAGGTGATTATATGAAAGATAATCCTGTACAAACCTCTCCTGCACCATCCTCGCGTTTTGCCTTCGGGCTGAGCAATACCGACGTGGGTACTGTCCCGCTGTTGCTGTTTGTGGGCATTGCGACCATTGTGGCGACTTCTGCCTGGGCAGGGCTACTGCCAAAAAACATGATTGGCGGACTTGCGGTGATCATGACCCTCGGTTTTGCGTTTGCCAAAATTGGCCGTCAGATCCCTGTCCTGAAAGATATCGGTGGCCCGGCAATACTGTGCCTGATGCTACCCTCCGTGCTGGTTTACTTCGGCGTATTTGAGAAACACACGCTGGATACCGTTCATCTGCTGATGAAAGAGGCGAATTTGCTCTATTTCGTCATCGCCTGTCTGGTGGTGGGGAGTATTCTGGGGATGAACCGCATCCTGCTGATCCAGGGGATGATCCGTATGTTCGTGCCGCTGGTGGTGGGAACGCTGATGGCGGTGTTGAGTGGGCTTATTGTCGGTTCGTTGTTTGGCTACACCCCATATCACACGTTCTTCTTCATCATCGTACCGATTATTGGCGGTGGAATTGGTGAGGGGATCTTGCCGTTGTCGCTGGCCTATTCGGCAATACTGGGGCAAACCCCTGATGTGTATGTCGCGCAGCTGGCACCGGCTGCCGTGGTGGGAAATATCTTCGCCATCATCTGTGCAGGCACGCTGGCGCGTCTGGGGATGAAACGTCCTTCTCTGTCCGGGAATGGTATGTTAACCCGCAGTAAAGACGACCATAGTTTGTTTACCAGCACGCAGAGCGTACAACCGACCGATTTCCACCTGATGGGCGGTGGGCTGCTGATGGTGTGTGCGTTTTTCATTGTCGGTGGGCTGTTTGAAAAACTGGTGCATATTCCTGGCCCGGTACTGATGATCCTGATTGCCGTACTGTGTAAGTATTTCAAATTGATCCCGGACTCAATGGAGCAGGGGGCGCACAGCTGCTATAAATTCGTCTCGGCAGCGCTGGTCTGGCCGCTGATGATTGGTCTGGGCATGTTGTATGTTCCGCTGGAGAGCGTGGTGTCGGTCTTCTCCGTCGGCTACGTCGTGGTGTGTGGTTCGATCGTTATTGCGATGGCGTTAAGCGGCTACTTTATTGCGTCGCGTCTGAATATGTACCCTGTTGAAGCGGCTATTGTTACCTGCTGTCACAGCGGCCTGGGTGGCACCGGGGATGTGGCAATTCTGTCTGCATCCAACCGGATGTCGTTAATGCCTTTTGCGCAGATCGCCACCCGTATTGGCGGTGCGTCGACGGTGATTTTCGCGACGCTGTTGATGGGCTGGATGATGTAACGTAGCCGGAAGAGTGAACCGTAACGGCACCTTCCGGTTGCCGTTACGGTTCAGGCCTTTATAAAAATTGTGTCTCTGGATAGAATCACCACATCCACAGCGACGGGATACAAAATATGACCGGAAGAGTCGATTATCACATCGAAAAATATCTCCTGACTGAAGCGGCAGAGCCGGAGCGGCTCACGCGCCAGTGGGCAGAAGTGATGGAAGAATGTCGTGAACAAAAGTCCGGCGCAGCAGACAGGTTGCGTCACGCGCTGCTTAATGTGGATTATGTGACCAGCTTTGAGCTTCCCTTCAGACTCCTCCTCACCCGTACGCCACAGTTAATTGATGATATCAGGGATGAATTTCAGCTCAGCCAGAAAAATGTTCTGTTCAATGGAAAGCGATTCGGCTGCGTCTATAGCCTTAAAATGAATCTGGACGGGATACCCGACGAATTTAGCTATCATCTTAAGACCCGTATCCAGCGAAGTGATACCACCGGCGGTAATGAGGTTCCCTACCGACAAATTGCACAGCAGGTTAAACCTTCCCGGGAACGGCTCAGACTGGCGCTGGAAAACGGGCTGGCTGTGACGGCACTCGACGGGCTTTTCTGGTTCGGTATTCAGCGCATTGCCGCTGATGTGCAAAGGTTAAGGAAAACCGGGATGAGGATAGTGACATCAGAGACTGAGGTGTTCGATACGCTCACGAATACAACCCGACGCATCCCGGTTTATCGGCTGGATGATGTAATGTCAGCGTCATAAACCAGGAATAATGTCCGGTTCACTCCGGGTTACTTCGCCTGAAGCAGTATGTCCATCAGCCCCGGAAAACGGGCGTCCAGATCTTCACGTCTGAGTGAAATCATATTCTCTCTTCCCTGTGGGCGTTGCCAGATCACGCCACTGTCGCGCAGAACGCGCCAGTGGTGCGTCATGGTGGATTTCACCACCTCCTCTGGCCGCAGGGCATTGCAGCTGAGTTCGCTGCCATCGGCAAGGCGACGGATAATCGATAAACGTAGCGGGTTGCCGAGGGCAAACAGCACATTTTCCAGCAATATTTGTTCAGGTTCCGGGTGGTTTGGGATCATAGTTTTCCTGCGTATGACGTCAGATTGAGCTATATCAACAATAGGTCAACCGTTAAAAAATAGTTCGATAATACTCGTACAATAGGACTATTATAGCAAACGAACAAACACACGACCATCCCGGTCGTCACATACATGTCTTAATGACTAAGGAAATATCATGCCCCGACCCATCCCCCTCGAACGTTATCGCAACATCGGTATCTCCGCGCATATCGATGCCGGTAAAACGACCACCACCGAGCGCATTCTGTTCTACACCGGAATGAGCCACAAACTGGGTGAAGTTCACGATGGCGCGGCAACAACCGACTGGATGGCGCAGGAGCAGGAGCGAGGGATAACCATTACCTCGGCAGCCGTAAGTTGCTTCTGGCCGGGTATGGACAGAGGGTTTGAACCGCACCGGATTAACATCATCGACACCCCGGGGCACGTGGATTTCACCATCGAGGTGGAACGTTCCATGCGTGTGCTCGACGGTGCCGTCATGGTGTATGACTCCGTTGGCGGCGTTCAGCCACAGTCGGAAACCGTCTGGCGTCAGGCGAACAAATACCACGTCCCGCGTCTGGCGTTCGTCAATAAAATGGATCGTCCGGGGGCCGACTTCTTCCGCGTCGTGCGGATGATGCAGGAACGCCTGAAAGCCAATCCGGTACCGATTGTGATCCCGGTGGGTGCAGAAGATCACTTCTCTGGCGTGGTGGATCTTATCAAGATGCGTACCATTCTGTGGGACGACGCGACCCAGGGCATGGTGTTTAGCTATGCACCCGTACCAGACGACCTGCTGGAGACTGCGCGGGTGTGGCGGGAAAAAATGGTTTCTGCAGCGGCGGAGGCCAGTGATGCGCTGATGGATAAATACCTGGAGACGGGCGATCTTGATGAAGCTGAAATCATCAACGGTCTGCGTATTCGTACCATCTCCGGGGAGATCCAACCAATGCTGTGCGGCAGTGCCTTTAAAAACAAAGGGGTACAGCGCATGCTGGATGCGGTTGTCGAACTGATGCCATCGCCACTGGATATTCCAGCCATCGATGGTGTGGATGAAAAAGGGCAGCACGCTGAGCGTCACCCAAGCGATCAGGAGCCATTCTCGGCGCTGGCGTTCAAACTGATGAGCGACCCGTACGTTGGGCAACTGACCTTTATCCGCGTTTACTCCGGCGTGCTGAGAAAAGGCGATGCGGTGTACAACCCGGTGAAAGGCAAGAAAGAGCGTATTGGCCGTATCGTGCAGATGCATGCTAACGACCGTCATGAAGTGGACGAACTGCGAACGGGGGATATCGCGGCCTGCGTTGGGCTGAAAGATGTCACCACGGGAGATACCCTGACTGACCCGAATGCGGTGATTACGCTCGAACGCATGGAGTTCCCGGACCCGGTGATCTCGCTGGCCATCGAGCCAAAAACAAAGGCTGACCAGGAGAAAATGGGGATCGCGTTGCAACGACTGGCCGCGGAAGATCCCTCGTTCCGTCTGCACACTGACGAAGAGTCCGGCCAGACGATTATCTCCGGGATGGGGGAATTACATCTGGAGATTATTGTTGACCGCATGAAGCGCGAGTTTGGCGTCGAGGCGAATATTGGGCGTCCACAGGTAACCTACCGCGAAACCCTGCGCAAAGCGGTGAAGGATATCGAAGGCAAATTTGTCCGTCAGTCCGGCGGTAAAGGACAGTACGGTCATGTGGTGCTGAGCCTGGAGCCGTTAGAGCCTGGCAGTGGCTTTAAGTTTGAAGATGCCACCAAAGGCGGCGTGGTACCGCGTGAGTACATTCCGTCCGTCGAAAAAGGACTGCGTGAAGCCATGAACACTGGCGTACTGGCGGGTTATCCGGTTGTCGATGTCAAAGCGACCCTGACGTTTGGTTCATATCATGATGTCGACTCCTCGGAGATGGCGTTCCGCATGGCGGCCATTCTCGGGTTTAAAGACGGAGCTCGTAAAGCAGACCCGGCGATCCTTGAGCCGGTAATGCATGTTGAGGTGGAAACGCCGGAAGAGTATGCCGGGAACATTATGGGCGATCTCTCTTCCCGTCGCGGGATGGTGCAGGGCATGGAAGAGCAGTACGGTAGCCAGATTATCCGGGCTGACGTGCCGCTGGCAGAAATGTTTGGTTATGCCACTACGCTGCGTTCGATGTCGCAGGGGCGCGCAACCTACACGATGGAGTTCCATCATTTCGCAGAAGCACCGCGTAATGTGGCGGATGAAATTATTGCGGGACGCGCAAAAGGTTAATACGTGAAGTGAAACAGGGCACTGTTATTCGCGACAGTGCCCATTCTTTGGGCTATAACTCTGTGATCCCTGTAGTTTTTATAAAGGGTAATGAATTAACGGATCTGATACGGCAACGGGCTGAACGTATGCATATATTAACGCGACAGTTTGCCCAACATCAGTGCCCGGACGTTAAGTAAAACAACTCAGTGCACGGAAAAATTATGGACAATAATAACGCAGCAAATCACAGTACGTCAGGAAGGCTCATGCTGACGGGCGGTGCACTTGGCGTGGTTTTTGGTGATATCGGTACCAGTCCACTTTATACCCTAAAAACGATACTGCTGTTGTCCGGGGATAACCCGACTCCTGAGGTGATTCTGGGGTTACTATCGCTTATCTTCTGGACACTTATTCTGGTCACTTCGGTGAAATATGCCATCTTCGCCATGCGTATCGACAACAATGGCGAGGGGGGCATCATGGCATTAATGTCATTGCTGGTGCATAAAGGAAAACACAGCAAATGGGTCATCTTTGCCGCGTTGCCCGGTGCCGCGTTGATATACGGCGATGGGGCAATAACACCCGCCATTTCAGTTCTTTCCGCACTTGAAGGGCTTAACATCATCTTCCCTGAAGCCCAGTCTATTGTCGTGCCTGCCACGGTGTTCATTCTGGTGGCATTGTTTGCCATTCAACCCTTTGGTACCGCGAAAATAGGAAAAATCTTTGGCCCGGTTATGACGCTGTGGTTTGTGGCGATTGCCGTGCTCGGTGTGTCCGGCATTATCAAACACCCGTCGGTGTTGATGGCCATTAATCCGGCCTACGGCGTGATGTTTTTATTCTCAAATGGCTTCAGCAGTTTCCTGGTTCTGGGAGGTGTTTTTTTATGCGTGACCGGTGCTGAGGCACTGTACGCAGATATGGGGCATTTCGGCAAAAAGCCTGTCTGGCTCGCCTGGTTCGGCCTGGCGTTTCCTGCTTTGTTACTCAACTACGCTGGTCAGTCAGCAATGATCCTGTCGGGTGCTGACATCACGCAGAACGTCTTCTTCCGCCTGTGCCCGCCATTCCTGCAAATTCCGCTGGTCATTCTTGCCACGCTTGCCACCATTATTGCCAGCCAGGCAATTATTACCGGGGCGTTTTCAATGACCCGGCAGGCGATCCAACTCGGCTGGCTCCCGCGTTTACGTATTAAGCAAACGACAGCGGAAAGTTACGGACAGATTTATATCGGTACGATTAACTGGCTGCTGATGGTGGTCACGGTCGGCCTCGCGATATCGTTCAAATCATCGGAAAACCTTGCTGCAGCCTACGGTATTGCGGTGTCACTGACCATGCTAATGACATCCGGGCTGTTGTTCATGGCGATGCGGCAAATCTGGGGCTGGAGTCTGCTCGCCAGTGGCCTGGTTGCCGCCTGTTTTCTGGTCATCGACAGCAGTTTCCTGATTGCCAACATCGTGAAAGTGATGGATGGCGGCTACATCCCGCTGACGCTGGCGGCCATCATTTGTGGCGTTATGCTGATCTGGAATCGGGGTGTGAAGGCGACGTCGCGCGCCATCAATGAGAAGGTGATCGATGTTGACGAGTTATTCCAGCATATCAGTGAGATGCAGATCCCACGAGTGCAGGGTACCGCTGTGTTTTTAACCCGAGCTCAGAATGGTGTTCCCCCGGTCATGCGCTGGCATGTGGCTCGTAACCATGCGTTGCAGCAGCGGGTGGTGTCGTTGACAATTGAGGTGCAGAACGTCCCTTATGTGAAGGCGGGTGAGCGACTGGTGTTTAGTGAACGGGCTCCGGACTACTGGCAGGGTGTGGCGCGCTATGGTTTTATGGAGCAACCGCATATCCCGCAGCTACTGCAGAGCGTTTCTGGCCCGCCTGCGCCGTTTGTACCAGAAGAGATAACCTGGTATCTGGGGCATGAGACCATCATTGCCCGTGAGGGGCACGGAATGGCTTCATGGCAGCGCAATTGTTTTGCTTTTATGGTGAGAAACAGTACCCACATTACCAATTACTACCGTCTGCCGGGTGACCAGGTCGTCGAAATTGGTCGGCGGGTGGCAATTTAGCCTTATTGTATGTGGTCAGAAACCTCAACCGCCTTTTTGAGTTTTCTGACCACAAAATGTATTCACTCCAGTGCCTTCACCCTCTTCCCGCTGGCGACAAATGTCCCGGCTCCCAGATGATGCAGGGTGTTCAGTTTATCTCCGTCAAACTGCCAGCGTCCGTCCACAAACGCGCGTTCATCCGCCGCGGCAAAAACCACTTCACCAAACAGCGTGTCGTATTTCTCTGCCGCCGCGGTCGCGGGCAATAATCGACACTCCATCCATGCCAGACATTTTTCTTCGATTACCGGCAAACCCAACACCGGGCCAGTGATTGCAGGGATCCCGTAGCAGTTGAATTTGTCTTCGTCGCGTCCGCTGACGCTGCCCACGGCGTAGGTCCAGTTGGCGGCCGCAACACCCGGAATAACGATGCCGAATTTTCCGCTACGCTCTATCAGTTCCCGCGACCAGGCGCTTTTGTCCACCACAATCGCGATGCGCGGAGGATCAAACTCGACGGGCATTGACCAGGCCGCAGCCATGACGTTGCGCCTGGCGATGGTTTCATCCCGGCTGGTGATGAGCACGGTTGGGCCGTGATTCAGAAGGCGGCTGGCATGATGTAATTCAACAGGGCGAAAGTGGCTCATAGGGTTTCCTCATATACACAACGTTGAGTATGGCGAAAAAGCACGTAAATCAAAGTGGGCGCGTAAAATTAGTTTATAAACAAAGCATCACTATCAAAGGAAACTGATGCATGTCCCCATTTCTGACTGCCTATTTTGCCCGCATCGGCTGGAAGCAACCGACATCGGTTGATATCGACACCCTGCGTGCGCTGCATTTACACCACAACTGTGCGATCCCTTTCGAGAATATCGATGTCGTTCTGCCGCGAGAAATTCATCTGGAAGATCAGTGTCTGGTCGACAAGCTGGTTACCGCGCGGCGTGGCGGCTACTGCTTTGAGCAAAATGGTCTGTTTGAGCGCGTATTACGCGAAGTCGGGTTTACGGTGCGCAGCGTTCTGGGGCGTGTGGTGTTATCCAGTCCATCGCAAATGCCGCCGCGTACGCACCGTCTGCTGCTGGTCGAGCTCAACGGCGAGCGCTGGATTGCCGATGTTGGCTTTGGTGGCCAGACGCTGACGGCTCCGGTTCGTTTAATTGCCAACGAGGAGCAGGAGACGCCGCACGGGCTTTACCGTCTGTTGAGCGAGGGCAATGACTGGGTGCTGCAGTTCCGTCACCACGAGCACTGGCAGTCGATGTACCATTTTGACCTCACGACGCAGTATTTCAGCGATTACGTGATGGGCAACTTCTGGTCGGCACACTGGCCACAATCACATTTCCGTCATCATCTGCTGATGTGCCGCCATCTGCCGGACGGCGGTAAGCTGACCCTGACCAACTTCAACTTTACCCGCTGGCAGGGGGGCCATGCTGAAGAACAGATCCATTTGCCGGATGCAGAAGCGCTGTACGCACTGATGCAGGCGCGGTTTGGTCTGGGGGTTGACGATCCGAAACACGGTTTTTCGCTGGAGGAGCTGACGGCGATAATGGCGGGATTTGAAACACACCCTCAGGCGGGGAAATAGCCGGGCAGGCACAGCACCGCCCGGCCAGAATGAGATGGCTTAGCGAATCAGAACCGTTTTCCCTTCGCCATCAACCGCTCGTGTCGACATGGTATAACGGTCGACACCGATCAGCGTGCTGAAAAGGTCTTTGGTGAAAACGGTATTCCCAAAATACCAGGAGTGGGTTGGCATGCCTTTTATGCCATGCGGTTCATCCTGTTTCATAACAGAAGCGCTACTGTCCAGTAGCCCGTAATATTGTGTGCAGTCAACATTAATGGCATTGGCTGGCACATTGTCCGGTAATCCGATGCGCCCGACGCGTGGTGCAATACCCACGCGTTTAACGTTCGATATATCAAGAGCCTGATCGAGTCTGCTGGAATAATTTGTCAGGCGAATGCAGTGCCGATATATAGAGTCACTTCGTGGATCGGGAGTAGACATAACATTACTTGAAACATCGCCGGCAATAAAAATAATCTGGCTCACTTTCCAGGCACTGTTGGCGAGGTTTGTATCATCGGCATCATCAAATGCCTCAGTTAAAACATAAGCACCGGTGGAATGTCCTAATACATGGATATTCATCGGGCAGTCCGGTTTTTGTTTTTCAGAAAGATACGCAATCCCCTCAGACATGAGCCGCATTGCGGTAAGTTTGGCTTTGTGTCTGTCAGAAAGGTAGGCGAGCGCTTTGTCGTCACTCGGCCAGTCGAATGAAACCACCAGCCCCTTAAAGCCAACGTCATTCAGTCCGTTGGCCAGAAGTCGATGTCGTTCAATGACTTCGCTTTCACTCATGTTGTATCCATGTACTGAAAACAGGAGATCCCCGCGTTGTTCACCTTTATCGTTGCGCCACTGTGCCAGTTTAGTGACTTTATCAAACCAGTCCTGAGAAGGAATAGCATGGCTGGGGTCGGGATCTTTACCGTCCGGAACCACCAGATAAGTTGTCTCGCCGACTTCAGCGGTGAATTTTCCTCTTGAGGCTTTACGAACGGACATAACATACGAAGGCATGATTAACTCCCACGATGGGTAATAAAATTTTTATGAAAAATACAGTAAGGTTATTAAGGAATATTCTTTTAATTGCTGTGATTTCTGACGTTCCTTTTTGGGCTATGCATAAAGATGAAGTGTATACGAGGGCGCTATTAAGTTGATTCTTTGCCATTCTTTATTATTGGATTTTGACATTCCTCGCATTATTTATTTGTACGGAATGCAAATTCATTCACATAGTGAATGCAAAGGTTGTTTTTTGTTGAGACAATAAAAAAGCCTGTTGCTTGCAACAGGCTTTAGAGAAAACAGTGTGTTTACCTACGCGAGCGTACCACCTGGTATCTGCGCGTCAGATATTCCACCGGTGCGCTCCACACATGCACCAGACGCGTGAACGGGAACAGCAGGAAGATGGTCATCCCCAGTACCAGATGCACGCGGAAGATAAACGCCACGCCGTCCAGATGTTCAGATGCACCGCCCCGGAACGTGACCACCGCCTGTGCCCAGTCCACCAGTTTCAGCATTTCGCTGCCGTCCGGATGTTGGGCGGAGAACGGTATCGTGGTGAGTCCCAGAATACACTGTATCAGCAGCACGCAGAGGATCAGGATATCCGCCGTGGAGGAGGTAGCGCGAATACGCGGATTCGTCAGACGACGAATCAACAGACCTGCACCGCCCACCAGCGTCAGCACGCCGCACACTCCACCTGCGATCATCGCCATCTGCTGTTTCTGCGACATCGGCAGGAACCAGGAATAGACCCAGTGCGGGGTCAACATCCCGAACAGATGCCCGAAGAAAATCCCCAGAATGCCGATGTGGAACAGATTCGACCACAGCACCATCCCGCGTTTATCCAGCATCTGGCTGGAGGAGGCGCGCCAGGTGTACTGGCCGTAGTCGTATCGCAGCCAGCTTCCCAGCAGGAAAACGGTGCCGCACAGGTAGGGGTAGATATCGTAGAAAAAGACGTTCAGATACTGGATCATTTTGGGCCTCCGGCGCTGACGTCGACATACTGCGGGGCGACGTCCTGGCTAAAGCGTCGTTGATATTGCTGCATCGGCGAACTGTCGCACGATGTGGCGTTGTCCTCGATAAACTTGACCTGTTCCTCTTCCCAGACGGCATCCAGTGCCTGACGGGTGTCATCACGTTTTTCGCCGGAAACCTGTTTGGTGACACTGTCACTTGAAAGGCGACTGCCGGCGAGGGTAAGCAGGGCGTCGAACAGCTGATAATGCGCCACACCGCGCTGTTTCAGGCGTCCACCGATCAGCGCCAGGATCGGCGCAACGTTTTGCAGCCCTTCGCGTGCTTCGTCGTCGGTGACGATGCTGAGATATTCCAGATAGAGCGGCAGATAGTCTGGCAGCTCGCGACAGTCCAGCTGCAGTCCGGCTTTCTCGTACTGGCTCATCAGATCGACCATCGCCTGACCGCGATCGCGGGACTCAGCATGAACATGCTCGAACAGCAGCAGCGATGTCGCGCGACCCCGTTCAAACACTTCGCACCACTCCGCTTGTTTATCCAGCAGTACCGCCCCCAGGTGCTGCCGGGCAAACGGCAGCAGCATGGGGGCATCCTGTTCTACAAGGGAAAGTGCTTCCTCGCGGTTTTCCCATAACGTTTCATCGGGATACTCAATCAGTAACGCGATGATCTTGAGGATTTGCATTATTCTCCCTCCCCATGTTCGCGTACTTCAGTGATGTTGATGGCATCAATGCGGTGGCTGTTGAAGAGGTTGAATTTGGTGTCGGAGCCGTGGCAGCCGTCACCAAAGGTAAAGCCGCAGCCATTTTTCTCCGGGAAGGCATCCTGCGCCATTTCGCGGTGGCTGGTCGGGATCACGAAGCGGTCTTCGTAGTTGGCGATAGCGAGGTAGCGGTACATCTCCTCAACCTGTTCAACGCTCAGGCCCACTTCTTCGATGGCGCGGGTATCGGTCACGCCCTCAACGGTCTGAGAACGCTTGTAGTGACGCATCGCCATCATGCGTTTCAGGGCGCGCAGCACCGGGCCGGTATCGCCTGCACTGAGCATGTTCGCCAGGTACTGTACCGGAATACGCAGGTTCTCTACCGCAGGCAGCACACCGTCGTTCATCGGCAGGCCACCGGCGTCGGCGTAAGACTGAATCGGTGACAGCGGCGGTACATACCAGACCATCGGCAGGGTACGGTATTCCGGGTGCAGTGGCAGGGCGAGCTTCCAGTCCATCGCCATTTTGTACACCGGTGATTTTTGTGCAGCTTCAATCACGTTCGCCGGAATACCCTGTTTCAGCGCTTCTTCAATCACCGCCGGATCGTGTGGGTTGAGGAACACGTCGCACTGGCGTTCATACAGATCGGTTTCATGCTCGGTGCTGGCCGCTTCTTCAATGCGGTCGGCGTCGTACAACAGCACGCCGAGATAGCGGATGCGCCCGACGCAGGTTTCCGAGCACACCGTCGGCTGGCCGGATTCAATGCGCGGATAGCAGAAGATGCATTTTTCTGACTTCCCGCTTTTCCAGTTGAAGTAGATCTTTTTGTACGGGCAGCCGCTGATACACATGCGCCAGCCGCGGCATTTGTCCTGGTCGATCAGCACAATACCGTCTTCTTCACGTTTGTAGATGGCTCCGCTCGGGCAGGTGGCGACACAGCTTGGGTTCAGGCAGTGTTCGCACAAGCGAGGGAGATACATCATGAAGGTGTTTTCAAACTGGCCGTACATCTCCTTCTGGATCTTCTGGAAGTTGCGGTCGCGGGCACGTTTTTCGAACTCGCCCCCAAGCAGCTCTTCCCAGTTTGGGCCGCCGACGATTTTGTCCATCCGCTTGCCGCTAATCAGCGAGCGCGGGCGGGCGGTGGGCAGGTGGTCGCCCTCCGGCGCACGGTGCAGATCCTGGTAATCAAAGGTGAATGGCTCGTAGTAATCGTCAATGCCGGGCAGGGACGGGTTAGCGAAGATTTTCGACAGTACGCCCACGCGGCTGCCGAGGCGTGGCGTGAGTTTGCCAGTAATACCGCGCACCCAGCCGCCTTGCCACTCCTCCTGATCTTCCCAGTTCTTCGGGTAGCCAATACCCGGTTTCGTTTCGACGTTGTTAAACCACGCATATTCCATGCCTTCGCGTCCGGTCCAGACGTTCTTACAGGTGACCGAGCAGGTATGACAGCCAATGCACTTATCGAGATTCAGTACCATTCCAACCTGTGAGCGTATTTTCATTTTTTCGCCTCCTGTACCTGATCCCGACCTTCGCCATCCAGCCAGTTAATGTTTTTCATTTTGCGGATCATAATGAACTCGTCGCGGTTGGAGCCGACGGTACCGTAATAGTTGAAGCTGTAGGCCAGCTGCGCGTAACCGCCAATCATGTGCGTCGGTTTTGGACACACGCGCGTCACCGAGTTATGGATACCACCGCGGCGTCCTGTCACTTCGGAACCCGGAATGTTCAGGATGCGCTCCTGGGCGTGGTACATCATGGTCATGCCCGGTGGAACACGCTGGCTCACCACCGCACGGGCAGTGAGCGCGCCGTTGGCGTTGAAGACTTCGATCCAGTCGTTGTCCTCAATGCCGAGCTCTTTGGCATCGGCTTCGCTGATCCAGACAATCGGCCCGCCGCGCGACAGCGTCTGCATCAGCAGGTTTTCGCTGTAGGTGGAGTGAATGCCCCATTTCTGGTGCGGTGTCAGGAAGTTGAGCGCTTTCTCCGGGAAACCGTTCGGCGGAATTTCCCGCATATGGGTGACGCTACGGGTATCAATCGGCGGACGGTAGGCCACCAGGCTCTCCCCGAAAGCGCGCATCCACGGGTGATCCTGATACAGCTGCTGGCGACCAGAAACCGTGCGCCACGGGATCAGCTCGTGCACGTTGGTGTACCCGGCGTTGTAGGAGACATGTTCGCTCTCAAGACCGGACCAGGTCGGGCTGGAAATGATTTTTCGCGGTTGGGCCTGGATATCGCGGAAACGAATTTTCTCGTCTTCTTTGTTCAGCGCCAGGTGGGTATGGTCGCGCCCGGTCAGTTGCCCGAGCGCCTCCCAGGCTTTTACCGCCACCTGGCCGTTGGTTTCCGGCGCAAGGGCGAGGATCACTTCCGACGCATCAATCGCCGTTTCAATCAACGGTCGGCCTTTCGCCGGGCCATCACGTTTGACGTAGTTCAGCTTGCCGAGGAAATCGACCTCGTTCTGCGTGTTCCACGAAATGCCTTTTCCGCCGTTGCCGAGTTTGTCCATCAGCGGGCCAAGCGACGTGAAGCGCTCCCAGGTTTCGGGATAGTTACGCTCGACAACGGCAATGTTGGGAGCCGTTTTGCCGGGGATTAAATCGCATTCACCTTTGCGCCAGTCCTGGATATCAAACGGCTGCGACAGCTCGCCCGGGGAGTCATGCTGTAACGGCTGCAGCACCACGTCCGTTTCTGTGCCCAGGTGGCCGACGCACACTTCCGAGAACACTTTGGCGATCTCTTTGTAGATTTCCCAGTCGCTGCGGGATTCCCACGCCGGGTCAACGGCGGCAGAAAGTGGGTGAATAAACGGATGCATATCCGAGGTATTCATGTCGTCTTTTTCATACCAGGTAGCCGTTGGCAGGACGATATCGGAGAACAGGCAGGTGCTGGACATGCGGAAATCCAGCGTGACCAGCAGGTCGAGCTTGCCCTCAATGGCTTTGGTCTGCCACTCCACTTCTTCAGGCTTGACGTCATCGGTCGAACCGAGATCCTCGCCCTGAATGCCGCTCTCGGTACCCAGCAGGTACTTCAGCATATATTCATGGCCTTTACCGGAGGATCCGAGCAGGTTTGAGCGCCAGACAAACAGGTTACGCGGGTGGTTTTTGCCGTTGTCCGGTTGTTCACAGGCAAAGCGGATATCGCCCGATTTTAATGCCTGAACGGTGTACTCCTGCGGCGTCATGCCTGCCGCGTCGGCGCGTGCTTTCACGTGCAGCGGATTGAGGTTGAGCTGCGGAGCGGAAGGCAGCCAGCCCATGCGTTCGGCGCGGACGTTAAAGTCGATCAGATGTCCGGTGAATTTCGAGGCGTCCGCCAGCGGGGAGAGCAACTCCTGCGCCGTCAGTTTTTCGTAACGCCACTGGCTGGCGTGGTTATAGAAGTATGAGGTGCTGTTCATCTGACGCGGTGGACGGTTCCAGTCCAGCGCGAAAGCCAGCGGCAGCCAGCCGGTTTGTGGGCGCAATTTCTCCTGGCCGACATAGTGCGACCAGCCGCCGCCGCTTTGCCCGACGCAACCGCAGAAGACCAGCATGTTGATCATCCCACGGTAGTTCATATCCATGTGGTACCAGTGGTTCACACCGGCACCGAGGATGATCATCGAACGACCGTGAGTTTTGTGGGCGGTGTCGGCAAACTCCCGGGCGATTTTTTCGATAAGAAAAGCAGGCACGCCGGTAATTTGCTCGCCCCAGGCCGGGGTGTAGGCTTTGATTTCGCCGTAACTTCCTGCCGCGTTACTGTCTTCCAGACCGCGATCGAGACCGTAATTAGCCAGTATCAGATCGTACACGCTGGCGACACGCTTTTGGCTACCGTCAGCAAGCGTCAGGGTTTTGCTCGGGACGCGGCGATACAGCACCGGCTCCTGTTTCACACTGCGGAAGTGCGGGTTTTCGTTACCGCCAAAGTAAGGGAAGGCCACGTCAGCGACGTTGTCATGCGTAATCAGCAAAGAGAGCGTCAGCTCGGTTTCATGGCCTGCTGCCAGTGGCTCAAGGTTCCATTTTCCTTTTTCGCCCCAGCGGAAACCAATCGAACCATTTGGCACCACCAGATTACCGGCGATATCAAAGGCGATGGTTTTCCATTCCGGGTTATTGGTTTCGCCAAGACCCTCGGCCAGATCCGAGGCGCGTAGCATACGCCCCGGTACCACGCGGCCATCCTCTTGCTCGTCGAGAAGTACCAGCATCGGCATGTCAGTGTAGCGGCGGCAGTAGTTGAGGAAATAGTCGCTTGGGTTATCAAGGTGGAACTCTTTGAGGATCACATGGCCCATGGCCATCGCCAGCGCGCTGTCGGTGCCTTGTTTCGGCGCGAGCCACTGGTCACTCAGCTTTGCCACTTCGGAGAAATCCGGGGTGATGGCGACGGTTTTGGTGCCTTTGTAACGCACTTCAGTAAAGAAGTGGGCGTCGGGCGTACGCGTCTGCGGTACGTTCGAACCCCAGGCAATGATGTAGCTGGAGTTGTACCAGTCGGCAGACTCCGGCACGTCGGTCTGTTCGCCCCAGGTCATTGGTGAAGCCGGGGGTAAGTCACAGTACCAGTCATAGAAGCTCAGGCAGGTACCGCCGAGCAGGGAGAGATAACGCGTACCGGCGGCGTAGGAAACCATCGACATCGCCGGAATAGGCGAGAAACCGGCCACGCGATCCGGGCCATAGTTCTTGATAGTCCAGACGTTGGCGGCGGCAATCAGCTGATTCAGCTCTTTCCAGCTGGAGCGGATAAACCCGCCACGCCCGCGCGCCTGCTTGTAGCTTTGGCTCTTTTGCGGATCGCCCTGAATCGCGTCCCAGGCCAGCACCGGGTCGTTGTGCTGTGCCAGTGCCTCGCGCCACAGCTCAATCAGTTTACGGCGCACCAGCGGGTATTTCAGACGGTTGGCACTGTAGAGGTACCAGGAGTAACTCGCGCCACGCGGGCAGCCGCGCGGTTCATGGTTGGGCAGGTCAGGGCGGGTGCGCGGGTAGTCGGTCTGTTGGGTTTCCCAGGTCACTAGCCCGTTTTTGACATAAATCTTCCAGCTGCAGGAGCCGGTACAGTTCACGCCGTGGGTGGAGCGCACAATCTTGTCAAACTGCCAGCGCTGACGGTAGCTGTCCTCCCAGTCACGGTTGGTGTTATACACCTGCCCGTGTCCATTGGCGAAACTGTCGCCCTTTTGTTTGAAATAGCGGAAGCGATCCAACAGTTTACTCATGACATTTCTCCTGCTCCGATAACATTGCCGGACGGCGATGCACCGCTATCCGGCGAAAGACGATGCGTTATTTTTGTGAGGATTTACGGCCATACGTCAGCCAGGTGACGAACACGCAGATGATGTAAAACACGAGGAAAACTTTCATCGCACCAACCGGTGAGCCGGTCATCGCCAGCGAGGTGCCAAAGGCTTTTGGGATAAAGAACCCGCCGACGGCACCAATCGCCGAGATAAAGCCGAGCGCGGCGGCGGTTTCGGTCACCGCTTCATGCTGCGCCTGCTCGTCGGTTCCTCCGCGCTGTTTCACGCGGGTAATGGTTATCTGACGGAAAATGATGGCAATCATCTGGAAGGTGGAACCACTGCCCAGTCCGGCGGTGAGGAATAACCCCATAAAGACCAGATAGAAGGCGATAAAGTTGCCTGAACCGGAGCCGGGGAGCGTCAGGAAAAGCAGGGCGCTGAAGACGGCCATAAAGATAAAGTTGATCAGCGTGACGCGCACACCGCCGAGCTTGTCTGAGATCATCCCGCCAGCGGAACGCGCCAGCGCACCAATCAACGGGCCAAAGAAGGCGAGATGGAGAATATTGACGTCAGGAAACTGGGTTTTCGACAGCATGGCAAAACCTGCCGAGAAACCGATAAAAGAACCGAATGTTGCCAGATAGAGCAGGCTGAGTAGCCAGAGATGAAAACGCTTCAGTACCGGGAGCTGACTGGCAATGGAGGCTTTTGAGCTGGCAATATCGTTCATGCCAAAAAAGGCCGCAATGGTCGCCAGCAGCAGAAGCGGTGCCCAGAACCAGGCCGCATTTGCCAGCCACATTGACGAGCCATCCTCCTGCGGTACGCCTTTTACGCCGAGGAAGGTAAACATCGGCAGGAATATCACCAGTGGCGCAACCAGCTGCATCACGCTGACGCCCAGATTGCCCAGCCCGCCGTTGATACCCAGCGCGCTGCCCTGTTTTGCTTTCGGGAAAAAGAAGCTGATATTACCCATGCTGGAGGCGAAGTTGGCTCCGGCAAATCCGCACAGCAGCGCGATGATGATAAATACCCAGTACGGCGTGGCCGTATTCTGAATGGCGATCCCCAGCCAGACGCAAGGAATAATCAGGATCACCGTACTTAATACCGTCCAGTAGCGCCCACCAAATATCGGTACCATGAAAGAGTAGGGGACACGCAATATCGCACCGGAAAGAGAGGGCAATGCGGTCAGCATAAAAAGCTGGTCAGTGGTGAAATGAAATCCGACTTTATTGAGATTGACCGTAATGGCACTAAATAACATCCATACGCAAAAAGCCAGTAGCAGACAAGCCACAGAAATCAAAAGATTTCGTCGTGCGATATGTTTTCCTTTATTCTCCCAAAAGTCGGCGTTTTCCGGTTTCCAGTTACTCAACAGATGATGATTGTTTTTCTCACTTTGTTGTGACATATCGCCCTCTTGCTTAACCAGGTAAAGAGAAAAGTGAAGTTAAAACAGATAGATAACTGCCTGAATATTGTTAAAGTTATTAGGTGTTTTGGGATACCATTGAAAGGATAGATAAAAAAGCGACCCCCCGAGTGTGGAGTGGAAACATGGATTCGCTTAATGTGTTACTAAGTGTAACTTTTGACGGGAGTTAATACTCCGTAGGAGGTATTAAAACAATTCCAGTGAGATGAGCTTGTCGAGATGTTTATTAAACGCCGCATCGTCCATTTCGGGCATATTTAAAATATAAATTCCGTCAAGGCCACACACCAGCCCGATCAACCGCCACGCAACATTTTCTGCCCGGTCAGTATGGGTGAACTCACCGGCCTCTCTGCCTGCGCAGATAATCGTGACGGTCTCCTGGTGCCACATTTCCATCGTCAGCACATAGGCACCCTTAATGTCATGATCCCGGCTCGCCAGAATTTGAGCCTCCCGCCACAGGCGAATATAAGGTTCAAACCCACCCTCATCGCTGCCAAGCATGGCACGCAGGCGCTCCCGCCAGCTGACGTTTTCACCGGTCACTTCGGCATCAAGCAGTTCGCGGATCAACCGGACAAAGGCCAGTGATTTTAACTCGCCACCGGAAGTAAAATGGTGGTGGACTTGCCCGGTCGCGACACCCGCTTCGGCAGCAATGCGGCGTACCGTCATTGCCGACAGCCCTTCGACCAGTGCCACGCGCATGGCCGCCTGTAAGATCTCTTCCCGCCGCTCATCCTTGCTCAGATAACGCATTTTTACTCACTCTCAATGGGGGTGAAACAAGTGTAACAAAAAGCTGGACACGTGTTCAACATCGCGTAGGATCGCATTCTGGACGTGTGTCCAGGTTTGAGTGAAAAGGAAATTTATGTTTCGTCAGTGGTTAGCGTTAGTGATTATCGTGCTGGTTTATATTCCGGTGGCGATTGACGCGACGGTACTGCATGTTGCTGTGCCGACATTGAGTATGACGCTGGGAGCCAGCGGTAACGAATTATTGTGGATCATCGATATTTATTCGCTGGTCATGGCCGGAATGGTGCTGCCAATGGGCGCGCTGGGCGACCGCATTGGTTTTAAGCGGCTGTTAATGATTGGCAGCACGTTGTTTGGCGTATCATCGCTGGCGGCAGCATTAGCGCCCTCGGCGGGCTGGCTTATTGCGGCGCGCGCCTCGCTGGCGATTGGTGCGGCCATGATCATCCCGGCTACGCTTGCGGGGATCCGCACCTTGTTCGTCAACGCCCGGGATCGCAATATCGCGCTCGGCGTCTGGGCGGCGGTGGGTTCTGGTGGCGCTGCTTTTGGTCCATTGATTGGCGGTATGCTGCTGGAGCATTTTTACTGGGGATCGGTATTTTTGATCAACGTACCGATCGTACTGGTCGTTGTCTCGCTGGCCGCGCGTTTTGTTCCGCACCAGCAAGGACGGCCTGAACAGCCACTGAATATTAGCCATGCAATCATGCTGATTGTGGCCATTTTGCTGCTGGTCTACAGCGCAAAAACGGCGCTGAAGGGGGCACTTTCTCCGTGGCTGGTGGTGGGGACGCTGCTCACCGGTGCGGTGATGCTGTTTATCTTCGTGCGCATTCAACTGCGTGCCCGCGTGCCGATGATCGATATGCGCCTGTTCTGTCACCGTATTATTTTAAGCGGCGTGGTGATGGCGATGACCGCGATGATTGCGCTGGTTGGGTTTGAGCTGCTGATGGCACAAGAGCTGCAGTTCGTTCATGGTTTCACGCCGTTTGAAGCCGGGATGTTTATGTTGCCATTGATGGTTGCGAGTGGGTTCAGTGGCCCAATTGCTGGCGCGCTGGTCGGGCATCTGGGGTTGCGCACCGTCGCTGCCGGGGGGATGGGACTGAGTGCCGTGAGCTTTATTGGGCTGTCGATGCTCGATTTCAGCACCCAACAGTGGCAGGCGTGGAGCCTGATGGTGCTGCTCGGCTTTAGCGCCGCCAGCGCGCTGCTGGCATCCACCTCGGCAATTATGGCGGCCGCACCAAAAGAGAAGGCCGCTGCCGCAGGGGCAATTGAAACCATGTCTTATGAGCTGGGGGCAGGGCTTGGGATCGCCATTTTCGGTCTGCTGTTAACCCGCAGTTTCTCAGCGTCGATTGCGCTGCCACAGGGGCTGGATACATCGCTGGTCGACCAGGCGTCCTCATCAATTGGTGAAGCGGTGAAGGTGGCGCAGGATCTTGCTCCAGACACGGCAGACGCACTGATCGCGGCGGCAAAATCCGCGTTTATCACGTCACACAGCATTGCGTTGGGCAGTGCAGGGGGCATGTTGTTGATACTGGCGGTCGGAATTTGGTTTAGCCTGGCAAAAGTGGCTAAGCAGTAAAGACAAGCCCGGCGACGAGCCCTTTGAAAACGGGCTACGCCGCATGCAAAGGGATAACTGCCTACGACGCAAGCAGGCAGCCTTTATCCAGCGCTTCAATCTCAGTGCCGCTGAAACGGGCATATTGTCCGGTCAAGCGCCAGAACGCGGGTTGCGTTTCGGTGTAAATTTCAGCGGCCAGTACCAGACGTCGTCTCTCATCTTCGCTCATTTCCAGCAACGTCCAGGGAATAAAGTACCGCGCCGTTGAAGTCAGTTCGAGCCACAAAGGGCAACCACATCCCGGGCAAAACCAGCGTTCACCGCGTGCGGATGACGAGAAATGGGAAGGTGCGATGGAGCCTTGCTCAACAAGGGGTTTTCCCTGTGCTTCCAGGTACATACCGATACCACCAGACCATTTCTGGCACAGCGTGCAGTGACAGGCGTAGACGTCGAAATCATTGAGGCTTACGCTGAACTGACTCATCCCACATAAGCAGCGTCCTTTAAAAATATGCATGGCGTTCTCCTTTATTACGCCAGTAAAACTGGTATAAAAAAAGCCAGCCACGAGGGCTGGCCTTTTCAGACTGACAAATCTTAGAACTGGTAGGTCAGGCCTACAGCTACGATGTTGTCGGTAGTCACGCCAGCAGCTTTGGTGAATTTGTTGTCATCAAGCAGGTTGATTTTGTAATCAACATAGGTGGACATGTTTTTGTTGAAGTAGTAAGTCGTGCCCAGATCGATGTACTCAACCAGATCCTGGTCGCCGTAAGTACCGATGTCTTTACCTTTGGATTTCAGGTAAGCGATGGATGGACGCAGACCGAAGTCGAACTGGTACTGTGCAACCACTTCGAAGTTCTGAGCTTTGTTCGCGATATAACCGTCACCGAAGTTGGTCATGTTGCGGGTTTCAGAGTAGGTGGTTGCCAGGTAGATGCTGTTCGCATCATATTTCAGGCCCGTTGCCCACACTTCAGCGTTCTCACCACCAGCGTTCATGGTGTCAACTACGCGACCAGCACTAACCTGCTTGTCAGTACGGTCAGATTTCGCATAGGTTGCACCCACGCCGAAACCGTTCATTTCGTAGGTAGAAGACAGACCCCAGCCGTCGCCGTTCGATTCGGTGATGTCATTACCACGGTCGTTTTTACCCTGGTACTGAGCGGCAATGTTCAGACCGTCAACCAGACCGAAGAAATCGCTGTTACGGTAGGTTGCAACGCCAGTGGTACGCTGAGTCATGAAGGCGTCAGACTGGGTCCAGGTATCGCCACCGAATTCTGGCAGAACGTCAGTCCATGCGCCGATGTCGTAAGCCACACCGTAGTTACGACCGTAGTCGATAGAACCGAATTCGTTGAATTTCAGACCCGCGAATGCCAGACGAGTTTTGTTGCCGTCAGCACCCTGAGATTCAGAACGGTTGCCTTTGAACTCATATTCCCACTGGCCGTAACCGGTCATCTGGTCGTTGATCTGAGTTTCACCTTTGAAGCCCAGACGAACATAAGTTTTGTCGCCGTCTTTGTCAGCATCATCAGAGAAATAGTGCAGACCAGTTACTTTACCGTACAGATCCAGCTTGTTACCGTCTTTGTTAAATACTTCAGCAGCGTTTACAACGCCAGCTGCCAGCATAGAAGTTACTGCCACTGCAACTAATTTAAGTTTCATCTTAAATAATCCTTATAATTTTCTTTAGGTATTCCTGAACCATTATTGAACGATTTTTAAACGAGGCCGTTCGTCAATGGCATGCTATTTTTAAAAATCTTGTATCTCCCTTTCAATAATAAGTTTCAAAATATTAGCAATAATTTCAATTAGTGTGATCGGGATCGAAAAAATTGCCGAAAAATGCACTGATTTGGTTATCATTTAACCAAATAATGATTGTTTTACAGACATGACAATTAATGAAAATATAGTTTTTTAGTGGTTTAGTTTTTCTTTGTAATTATTGTTGTTTTCGTGGGGTTTGTGATAGCTGAGATGAGAATGATGACGTTAAAACAGTGTGTTACGGTGATCTTCGGGGTAATTCTTCTCCGGATTTACTGAAATATCCAGAAATAAACTATTGCAATAAGTGCTATATACATCGTAAATATTTGCAGGGAAGTAGTCACATTCCGTTGTCAATTTATGTCAATTAATGCATTTCAGAATTTACGTGACAAGGGAATATAAACAAAATTTTCCGGCGTCCTCCATCGTCCTGATAAATATTCTGACGCCCGATCACACTTTAAATTTAGGTTAGTTTTTGCCGGGCAGAAACACGCCCGGCACGGGTTATTTTCGCGTGGCAAACCAGCACAGCAGTGACCCGGCGCAGACCATCAGAGCACCTTGCCAGAAGGCGAATGACAGTGGGGCGCTCAGTAATACACTCGCCAGCGCAGCCGATAATACCGGGGTAAAATAAGAAACAGCAGCCAGTACAGTAACGTTGCCGTGGAGAATACCGATATTCCACGAGGCATAGCCAAACCCCAGTGCCACACCACACATGAATAACTTCACAACCACCGGGATACTGAACACCATTTCAGGTTGATCGCTCACCGCGTATTTCACCCACAGACTGAGCGCCGTAAGCAAAACAAAGAGGGTGATACCGTTTTGCCCTTTGGCAAATTTGCTGGTCACGGTGCAGTAGGCCGCCCAGATAAATGCACCGGCAAACGCCAGCGCATAACTGAGCGGATTAGAGATAACGTTGCGGACTATTTCATCCACGTGGAACCCGTTCTCCCCCCCTAATACCCAGCCCACCCCAAGTAGCGAGATAGCTAATCCGGGGATCACCCACAGGGTTGATTTTTGACCGTTGAACAAAATCGCAAACACAATGGTCAGGCTAGGCCACAGATAATTAACCATCCCGACCTCAATGGCCTGAGAACGCGTTGCGGCATATCCGAGCGACAGCGCAAGGCAAATTTCGTAGGTGACAAACAAGACGCTACCCGCAATAAGATAACGTGGAGAGAAACGTCGAATATCAGGAAAACCAACCGTTACCAGACACAATAACCCGCTCAGGGTGTATATCATCGCCGCGCCGCCCACTGGCCCCAGTCCCTCACTCACGCTGCGAATGAGTCCAACCATTGTGCTCCATAACAGGATTGCTGCCAGACCAATGAGCGTTGCTCTTTTTCTGTCCATTACCTTGCCATCACCATCAATATCAAAGGGAAAATGTATAGCATTAATCCGCCGTGTATCGCGAATTATTCCGTTAACCGCTTAATCATAAAGGGGTATTTAAATTCACCAGGGGTGACTATTAAGGGGGCGAAGACTGGCGACCTTGATTTGACGCAAAAAAATCAGGGGCTTTGCTGTTAGTTTGCGGCGCGAAGTCTTATCAGATAACGAGGACAACAATGGACGTCAGCCGCAGACAATTTTTTAAAATCTGCGCGGGCGGTATGGCCGGAACCACAGCCGCGATGCTGGGATTTGCTCCCAAAATGGCGCTGGCTCAGGCGCGCAACTATAAACTGCTGCGAGCCAAAGAGATCCGTAACACCTGCACATACTGCTCCGTAGGTTGTGGGCTTTTAATGTATAGCCTGGGCGATGGCGCGAAGAACGCCAGAGAAGCGATTTATCATATCGAAGGGGATCCGGATCATCCGGTGAGCCGTGGGGCGTTATGCCCGAAAGGAGCCGGTTTGCTGGACTACGTCCACAGTGAAAACCGTCTGCGTTACCCGGAATACCGTGCGCCAGGTTCTGACAAGTGGCAGCGAATCTCCTGGGACGACGCGTTCTCCCGGATAGCCAAACTGATGAAGGCCGACCGCGATGCCAACTTTATGGAGAAGAACGCCCAGGGCGTGACGGTTAACCGCTGGCTTTCCACCGGGATGCTCTGTGCCTCTGCGGCAAGTAATGAAACCGGCATGCTGACGCAAAAATTTGTGCGCTCACTCGGCATGCTGGCGGTAGACAACCAGGCACGCGTCTGACACGGACCAACGGTAGCAAGTCTTGCTCCAACATTTGGTCGCGGTGCGATGACCAACCACTGGGTTGATATCAAAAATGCCAACGTCGTGATGGTGATGGGCGGCAACGCCGCTGAAGCACATCCGGTGGGATTCCGCTGGGCGATGGAAGCGAAAAACAACAACGATGCGACGCTTATCGTCGTCGATCCGCGCTTTACGCGTACGGCATCGGTGGCCGATATCTATGCACCAATCCGCTCCGGTACGGACATAACGTTCCTGTCTGGCGTGTTGTTGTACCTGATCGAAAATAACAAAATTAACGCGGAATACGTTAAACACTACACCAACGCGAATCTGCTGGTGCGGGATGACTTTGCCTTCGATGACGGTCTGTTCAGCGGTTATGACGCACAAAAACGTCAGTACGATAAATCGTCCTGGAACTATCAGTTCGATGAGAACGGCTATGCGAAACGCGATGAAACCCTGACCGATCCGCGCTGCGTGTGGAACCTGCTGAAACAGCACGTTTCCCGCTACACGCCGGATGTGGTGGAGAACATCTGCGGTACGCCGAAAGCGGACTTCCTCAAAGTGTGTGAAGTGCTGGCTTCCACCAGTGCGGCGGACAGAACCACCACGTTCCTGTATGCGCTGGGCTGGACGCAGCACACCGTGGGCGCGCAGAACATCCGTACGATGGCGATGATCCAGTTGCTGCTTGGCAACATGGGTATGGCGGGTGGTGGCGTGAATGCGCTGCGTGGTCACTCCAACATCCAGGGATTGACCGATCTGGGGCTGCTTTCCACCAGTTTGCCGGGTTATCTGACGCTGCCGTCAGAAAAACAGACTGATTTCCAGACCTGGCTCACGGCGAATACGCCAAAAGCCACGCTGGCCGATCAGGTGAACTACTGGAGTAACTATCCGAAGTTCGCCGTCAGCCTGATGAAATCTTTCTACGGCGATGATGCGCGCAAAGAGAACGACTGGGGCTTTGAGTGGTTGCCAAAATGGGATCAGTCTTACGACGTCATCAAGTATTTCAACATGATGGATAAGGGTAACGTCACGGGCTATATCTGCCAGGGCTTTAACCCGGTGGCCTCGTTCCCGGACAAAAACAAGGTGGTGCGCAGCCTGAGTCAGCTGAAGTACATGGTGGTTATCGACCCGCTGGTGACTGAAACCTCCACGTTCTGGCAGAACCACGGTGAATCAAACGATGTCGATCCGGCATCGATTCAGACCGAAGTGTTCCGTCTGCCGTCGACCTGTTTTGCCGAAGAAGACGGTTCTATTGCTAACTCTGGCCGTTGGCTGCAGTGGCACTGGAAAGGTCAGGATGCACCGGGTGAAGCGCGTAACGACGGCGAGATCCTGGCCGGGATTTACCATCGTCTGCGCGAGATGTACCGCACCGAAGGCGGCAAAGGTGCTGAACCACTGCTGAAGATGAGCTGGGACTACAAACAGCCTGATCACCCGGAGTCCGAAGAGGTGGCCAAAGAGAACAACGGCGTGGCGCTGGCGGATCTCTATGATGCCAGCGGTAACCTTGTGGCGAAAAAAGGCCAGTTGCTGAGCAGCTTCGCGCTGCTGCGCGATGACGGTACGACGGCGTCTTCCTGCTGGATCTACGCCGGTAGCTGGACGGAGCAGGGTAACCAGATGGCCAACCGCGACAACGCTGATCCGTCAGGTCTGGGCAATACGCTGGGCTGGGCATGGGCGTGGCCGCTGAACCGCCGCGTGCTGTACAACCGCGCCTCAGCGGATATCAACGGTAAGCCGTGGGATCCGAAACGCATGTTGATCCAGTGGAACGGGTCGAAGTGGGCGGGTAACGATATCCCGGACTTCAACACCGCCGCGCCGGGCAGTGCGACCGGGCCGTTTATCATGCAGCCGGAAGGGCTGGGGCGTCTGTTTGCTCTCGATAAGCTGGCGGAAGGGCCATTCCCGGAACACTACGAACCGATGGAAACGCCACTGGGCACTAACCCGCTGCACCCGAACGTGATCTCCAGCCCGGTGGTGCGTATCTACGAGGACGACGTGCTGCGTTTAGGCAAGAAGGATAAGTTCCCGTATGTGGGGACGACCTATCGCCTGACCGAGCATTTCCACACCTGGACCAAGCACGCGCGGCTTAACGCCATCGCCCAGCCGGAACAGTTTGTGGAAATCAGCGAAACGCTGGCGAAAGCGAAAGGGATTGCTAACGGCGACCGCGTGAAGGTCAGCAGCAAGCGCGGCTTTATTCGCGCGGTTGCGGTAGTGACCCGCCGTCTGCAGTCGCTGAACGTTCATGGTCAGCAGGTGGAAACGGTGGGTATTCCGCTGCACTGGGGCTTTGAAGGTGTGGCGCAGAAAGGCTACATCGCCAATACCCTGACGCCAAACGTCGGCGATTCCAACTCGCAGACGCCGGAGTATAAAGCGTTTCTGGTCAACATCGAGAAAGCGTAAGGAGCGAATAAATGGCGATGGAAACACAAGACATTATTAAGCGCTCCGCGACCAATCCGATCACGCCCGCACCTCGTGTGCGGGATGACAAGGCTGAAGTCGCAAAGCTAATCGATGTCTCTTCCTGCGTGGGCTGCAAGGCCTGCCAGGTGGCCTGTTCTGAGTGGAATGACATCCGCGACGACGTGGGGCACTGCGTGGGGGTTTACGATAACCCGGCGGATCTGAGCGCCAAATCCTGGACGGTGATGCGCTTTAGCGAAACCGACCAGAACGGCAAGCTGGAATGGCTGATCCGCAAAGACGGCTGTATGCACTGTGAAGACCCGGGTTGCCTCAAGGCATGTCCGTCTGCCGGGGCAATTATTCAGTACGCCAACGGGATTGTCGATTTTCAGCAGGACAACTGTATTGGCTGCGGCTACTGCATCGCGGGCTGTCCGTTTAACATTCCGCGACTCAATAAAGAGGATAACCGGGTATACAAATGCACCCTGTGTGTGGATCGCGTCAGCGTGGGACAGGAGCCTGCCTGTGTGAAGACCTGTCCGACCGGGGCCATTCACTTCGGCACCAAAAGGGAGATGCTGGAGGTGGCGCAGCAGCGCGTGGATAAACTGAAAGCACGCGGCTACGAAAATGCAGGCATTTATAACCCGCAGGGCGTGGGCGGTACGCACGTGATGTACGTACTGCACCATAACGACCAGCCGGAGTTGTACCACAATCTGCCGAAAGATCCGGCGATCGATACCTCGATCAACCTGTGGAAAGGGGCGCTTAAACCGCTCTCTGCAGCGGGCTTTATCGCCACCTTTGCCGGGTTGATTTATCACTACATCGGTATCGGGCCAAACAAAGAGGTAGATGACGACGAGGAGGAGCATCATGAGTAAGTCGAAGATGATTGTGCGCACGAAGTTTATCGACCGCGCCTGTCACTGGACGGTGGTGATCTGCTTCTTTCTGGTGGCGGTTTCGGGGATTTCGTTCTTCTTCCCGACGCTGCAGTGGCTGACTGAAACGTTTGGTACGCCGCAAATGGGACGAATTCTGCACCCGTTCTTCGGTGTACTGATTTTCGTGGTGCTGATGTTTATGTTTGTGCGCTTCGTGCACCACAACATCCCGGATAAGCAGGATATTCCGTGGGTCAAAGGCATCGTCGAAGTCCTGAAAGGGAACGAACATAACGTTGCGAAAGTGGGTAAATACAACGCCGGGCAGAAGATGATGTTCTGGAGCATCATGAGCATGATTTTTGTGCTGCTGGTGACCGGGGTGATTATCTGGCGTCCGTACTTTGCGCACTATTTCCCGATTCAGGTGATTCGTTATGCGCTGCTGATCCACGCGACGTCGGCCATTATTCTGATCCACGCCATCCTGATCCATATGTATATGGCGTTCTGGGTGAAAGGATCGATTAAAGGGATGATTGAAGGAAAGGTGAGCCGCCGCTGGGCGCAGAAACACCATCCACGCTGGTACCGTGATGTTGAACGTCTTGAAGCGAAACAAGACAGTACGGAAGGTATAAAGTAAGCTCTGCGCCGTCGGCGTTGACCGACGGCGCTTCGCTTGCGTGGGCCATTAACGCGTCAATACAGCAGACTCCCGGCCATATCAGAACCGCTCGTCAACATAGCGGAACGGATATTTTGTAGGTTTTACCTTGCCAATTTTTCGCTTCGGTAATTCAACGGGCTCAACGTGCATCGCTTTATAGGGGATCTGCGTGAGCAGGTGAGAGATAATATTCAGCCGCACACGTTTTTTATCTTCCGAGCGCGCCACAAACCACGGTGCCCATGCGGTGTCAGTGGCGGAAAACATCGCGTCTCGTGCCACGGTATATTCGTCCCACATGTTGAAAGACTTAATGTCCATCGGGGACAGTTTCCAGATTTTGCGTCCGTCGTTGATACGATCGCGCAGTCGGCGTTCCTGCTCTTTCGGCGTGACCTCAAGCCAGTACTTCACCAGAATGATCCCCGCATCGACCATTGCTTTCTCCATAACAGGCGTACCGTCGAGAAATTTTTCTACCTGCTCCGGGGTACAGAATCCCATGACTCGTTCGACACCTGCACGGTTGTACCAACTGCGGTCGAAAATGACGATCTCTCCCGCTGCAGGCAGGTGGGGAACGTAGCGCTGGAAATAGAGCTGGGTTTTCTCTTTCTCGGTGGGCGCGGGGAGTGCCACAACGCGAAATACGCGCGGGCTGACACGCTCGGTTATCGCTTTGATGGTTCCGCCTTTACCGGCTCCGTCACGCCCTTCGAACACAATACACACTTTCAAACCTTTAGCGACCACCCACTGCTGAAGCTTAACCAGTTCAACATGAAGACGGCGCAACTCTTGCTCATACACTTTTGTTTTCAGGGGGGCATTTTTAACGACATCAGCAACGACACTGGCTTTCTTCTTACTGACCATAATTGTCATCCTCTTGTTGTCCTGCCGCGGGGAAGGAGCTGTATTTGAAGTGTAATCTATCTGTATTAATGGATTAACGTGTCAGAGAGGCGATTTGAACTGGCTCACCATACAAGATTATTCAATAATGGCTGTTGCGAACGTTTAACAAGTGGTTGTTGTATGAAAAAGACAATTTTTTCGTTGGCACTTGGCACATTTGGCCTGGGGATGGCTGAATTTGGCATTATGGGTGTGTTGACGGAACTGGCGCATGATACCGGGATTTCAATTCCCTCCGCCGGGAATATGATTTCGTTTTACGCCTTCGGTGTCGTAATAGGTGCGCCGGTTGTGGCGCTGTTTTCCAGTAAGTTCTCACTAAAATCGACGCTGCTGTTCCTGGTGGCCATGTGCGCGGTCGGAAATGCGATTTTTACCTTCTCATCATCGTATCTCTGGCTGGCAACAGGACGTTTGATTTCGGGTTTTCCGCACGGAGCCATTTTTGGCGTCGGGGCGATCATTCTTTCCAAAATTGCACCGCCGGGTAAGGTAACGGTCGCCGTTGCGGGCATGATTGCCGGTATGACCGTAGCCAATCTGGTGGGTGTTCCGCTGGGGACGTGGCTGGGGCATGAGTTCAACTGGCGCTATACCTTTATGCTGATTGCCATATTTGATGCGCTGGTGATCTTTTCGGTGCTGATGTGGGTGCCGAAAATTCACGATAAATCAGAAACCAAATTGACCGCGCAGTTCCATTTTCTGACGAAACCGGAACCCTGGCTGATTTTCGCCGCCACCATGTTTGGCAATGCCGGTGTGTTTGCGTGGTTCAGTTTCGTTAAGCCGTTTATGGTTAACGTCTCTGGTTTCTCCGAAGGGGTGATGACCGTCATTATGATGCTGATGGGCCTCGGGATGGTGCTGGGTAACCTGCTGAGCGGCAAATTGTCTGGCCGTTTTAGCCCACTGCGCATTGCGGCAACGACCGATCTGGTGATTGTGGCCTCACTGTTGTCGCTTTTCGCCTTTGGCGAACAGAAAACCGCCTCACTGGTGATGGGGTTTATCTGCTGCGCCGGGCTGTTTGCACTCTCCGCACCGCTGCAAATTTTGCTACTGCAAAATGCCAAAGGGGGCGAGATGCTGGGGGCTGCCGGGGGACAGATGGCGTTTAATCTGGGCAGTGCGATTGGCGCGTATTTTGGCGGGATGATGATTACGCTCGGATATAGCTGGAGTTATATCACGTTACCGGCGGCCATTTTGTCTTTCTCCGCCATGACTTCGCTGTTGATTTACGGCCATTTGAGCGCCAGAAAACGTCAGGCCAACGCGCGTGCGCTAGCCTGATCTGGCCCGGCGGAGACTGCCGCCGGGCGCAGACGTTAAAGCTGTGCTTCTATTGCCTCAATCTCTTTACGCCATTGCGCCTGCAGCTGCGGCTTTTGATGTTTCGGCTTACGCGCGACATCCTCCGCAAGCAGCGTTTCCAGTGCAATCAGCCGTTCAAGCAGATCGTCCGACAGTGCCGGGGCGTTTTCCACCGGCGGTGATGACTCAGCCTGGTATGTCAGGCCTGCACTTTCACGCAGCCTTTCGAATACGGCTTCGGCATCATGCCACTCGCTCAGCATGCCATCCTCAATCAACCAGAAGCGGTTACAGCTTTGGCTAATCAACTGACGATCGTGGCTGACCAGCAGCACACCACCTTCAAACTGTTGCAGAGTGTCGGCCAGCGCTTCTTTGCCCTCCATGTCCAGATGGTTGGTCGGTTCATCCAGCATCAGCAGGCTATAACGGGCAAGCGTCAGCCCAACAAACAGCAGGCGAGAACGCTCGCCGCCGCTGAGCGTGTTGACCTTTTGTCCGTGACGCGCCCACGGGAACCCGGCACCGATCAGCGCCATCTTGCGATTCTGCGGATCGGGTGCAAAAGGCTCCAGTGCATCAAACAGCGAGGTATCGTCCGGCAGCTGGTTCAGCGTCTGATCGTAATAACCTGGCGAGACACGCGGATGGATTTTCAGCCTGGCGTCCGTTAGCGCATCGGTAAAATGTCGCCAGATAAGTTTCATCAACGACGATTTACCGCAGCCGTTACGCCCGACGATCGCCACCCGATCGCCACTTTTCAGCCTGGCAATGTCGACATTAAACAGATCCGGCAGCCCAGGAGCGGGCGGAACACCGAGACGTTCCATCTCCAGCAGACGGTCGGCCCGCAGCGCGTCGCCCCGCAGGGTTAATGTCCACTGACTGCCTACGGTGACTTCCGTCTGGTTCTCTTTCAGCCGCTCGACCTGTTTTTCCATCTGTTTGGCTTTGCGGGCCAGATCTTCGTTGTCGTAGACCTTGCCCCAGGTTGCCAGCCGTTTGGCGCTGGTCGTGATGCGGTCGATTTCCTTTTGTTCAGCCTTATGGCGTTGCGCATCGCTTTCGTCTTTTGCGACCAGCGCCTTGCGCGCCGCCGAGCAGGGAAGCGCAAAGTAGTGCAGCGTCTTATCGCGCAGGATCCAGCTACCGTTAGTGACGGCGTCCAGCAGTTGTCTGTCGTGCGAGACCAGCACAAAGCTGCCAGACCAGTTCTGTAAAAACTGTTCCAGCCAGAGCATCGTTGGCAAATCGAGGTGGTTGCTCGGCTCATCAAGCAGGAGCAGATCGGGATCGCTAATAAGCGCTCTTGCCAGCAGGAGACGCGTATGTTGGCCACCGCTCAATGTGGCCGATTGTAATGCCATATCCTCTGGTGTGAAGCCCATTCCGGCCAGTAGGGTTTCTGCTTTCCAGCGCAGGTTGTCTCGTTCAGCAGACGACAGTTGCGCCAGCACCGCATCCAGCATAGTCAGCGGATAAATGGCGTCCGGTAGATGTTGCTCAACGCGCGCCATCAGGCAGTGCCCGGCCAGCGCCACCATTCCGGCAGCAGGCGAGTTTGTGCCGTCCAGGATCTTTAACAGCGTACTTTTACCGCAGCCGTTATCACCCAGCAGACCAATGCGGTCGCCTTTTTTCAGCGTAAAGGAGAGGGCGTCGAAGAGCGTGCCAAACGCCGTATCAACACGTAAAGATTGTGCAGTGAGTAAAGTGCTCATTATTGCTTACCCAGGAGTTACAGGCATGTTTATGCCTCGTCAAACATCGCTGACGATAACTCAGTAAGCCCGAGAGAAGGGATTTCAGGGGTTGGTGTCTTCGCTCAAGCCGAAGTTATCGCAGCACGATATCGATAACGCCTGAGCAGGTGCGATCACCAAGTGTATGTGAAACATTGAAAATTTCACAGTACAGCATAATTGGCCTCCTTATATATTCAGTGGGTTAATGGATGAAAGGAGTGTAGCGGGGGAAAGAGGATTTAGCCAGAGGGAGAAGGCCAGACGGTGCAGTCTGGTGCCCTCACTCCAACCCTCTCCCACAGGGGAGGAAGTCAAAAAAATTGAACAAAGAGTGAGATAATTTAAGTATAAACACGTTGATTTCAATTCCGGTGTTAGAGATTTCAGAAGATGAAGCATATATAGGCGAACGATTTCTTAGTTTTGATGAACTGGCTTTTCTGTTGAAAGAAACTCAGAATGTTTTTTCATCCCGATGTAGCTGTTTTCATACAGCTAATCTTTTTCTGCGGGGGGCAGTGTCCTTGTGAAATACTGGTTTTGCAAAAAATAAGCGCTTTTTAAATGGGAAAATAAACCACATGAGTTAATGAAGTTCTAAATCAGTTATTCAACAGTAATCATCATCACCAAGAATGATATGCAGCATATGATTCCTGGTGATGATAATTTAATTTTTCGTTACTTTTCCCCACGCAATAAATGTGATCCATCCCTCAATTCTCTTATGTAAAATGTATATTATCTTACAGTTAAAATGGTACTTAATTATTAGCTGCTCAGCTAACGGGAATTGAATGCATGGAGAATGTCAAATTTAAATAATACTGTTAATTAAGGATGATATCATGGCGAGAGGATATTTTTTGACTGTGGGCTGTCAAACAACATGTGGTGGCTCAATCATTACAGGTTATGCGGGACATTCATTATCAGGGCAACGTACAGCCAGAAATGGAGATAAATACATATGTGGAGTTGATAAACAAGTTCATACCATTTTGGGCGGAATTCCGTTCTATTCTATAGATGGTGTAGCAGCAGCAGGTACTTTGCATAGCCGGGGAAGTTGTGATTGTAAATGTGAATTTATCCCCTCTGATTATTCGATGTCCTATGGTGATGAGCCTGTATCCAGACCTCAAAGACTTCAATCGTCCATACCAACCCCGATAGCACCAAAACCGACGTCAGAACCAACTTTCTCTCCTCAGCCACCAGCAGCCACACCTCCAAAACCAATTTCCCCTGTGCCAATGAAAGAGAAAGAACAGCGCGAATCAGTAGATGCCGGGTATTGTATACTCCCATATGGAAGCCACACCCGAGCATATGACCCCTATCTGTTTCTAAATCCACCAAATGGCGTGCGCGAACTGTATCTTTCATTGAACGGTGAAGATAAACAGTATAAAGCCGGTTCTATCCTGCTCATTGTTGACCCGGAGAAGCAGGACGAGAAACAAATAGCGCACTTGCAAGCTGCGAAGGAACGAATTGATACAGCCCTGGCCCCGCTTTCACATCAGCAAGCGCGATTTCTGTTTAAAAATAAAGATACCATTGAAATGTTTGCAGCCGCTGCCAGTAAAACCAGCGAAATTTACGGGTACTCAGGACAGGTCACAGAAGCAGCAAAGGGATATTTCCAGCAGGTTGAAAATATCCTTGTCAGTATCGAGAAATCCTATCAAAACCACTACATCACCAGCGGCGCGTTGATCAGTGAGCAGTTTTACGTTGAGCGCCGTCAGTTGCTTGGTCAGCTTGATAGCGTCCTTAAAATGTTCTCAAAGCACCGTTTCATGTTCAATGAATATACCGACCTCAAAAAATCACTTGGACTCTCAACCCATGCAATTACCCATCGCTGGAATGAAACAGGGGTAAGCGATATCGAAGGTTATGCGACTCACATCGAGAAGCTGGCGAAGTATGTCAAGTTAATGGAAACTGCCGGGAAGATTGGCGTTGGCCTGGCTGCATTAGATACAGCATCGAAAATTACAGAAGCCTGTGCCCTGGGCAGAGATTGTGCTAAAACTGCCTTTACATCTATTGGGGAATTTTCCGGTAGCCTGGCTGGAGGATACATAGCTGAACAAATAGTAGAAAGAGGGGCATCAGGAGCAATATGCTCCCTTGTGTTAGGTGCAGCTACGTTTGAAGCTGGAGGTGCAGGGGCTTTACTCTGTACTATTGGTGTTGCAGGGGGTATAGGTTGGGGGAGTGAGGCGGTTTTATCCTCTGATGGAGAAAAATTAGGCAAACGACTTTATGAGATCACAAACGATGATTAAAGTAAGCGATTTGATATTTATCACCTTCAGTTTACTAGGCTTTTTTCTTATTTGTTGTAGTTTTATCTTATCTGCATTGAATCGGAAAAGATATGACGAAATTTGTATTTTATATAAAGAAAAACACGGTAGTTTGCCAGAGGCTATTACGCTTTTCAAAGACTCTGATAAAAACATGTTGAATATACTATATTTTAATTATGGATATGCAGTAAAAAGACAATTTATAATGATGCCAATCTTAAGTAATAAGAATTCAATTCACATGCCAGATGTTGATAAAGAATTTATCCGTGGATTGCCCAAACATCTTATTAGACCATTCTTAATAGAGCATTATCTTGCAATAATTGGAGCAATTCTTATAGTTGTGGGTTTGGCTTTAATGAAAATTATTCATCATATTAACCTATGAATATATTGAAAATATCTCTAAAATAATAAAAACAAGCCCTTGGTGGGCTTGTTTTTATCCTAAAAAGTATCATTCCCTCAACAAATATCACTCATTCTGATAATTTACTTATTGAACTCTGTCACGAACATTAAATTGGATGTCTATATTCTAATTATTGAAATGTTTGAACGTTTCAAGAGAGATTAATCTACATAAATAAGGATATATTGATGGTAAACAGGGTTCATTGCCGTGTTGATGATCGACTCATTCACGGACGTAAGATGCCCCCACAAATGGCGACATTTGCAATTCTTATGCAAGCCATAGCGCAGCGGCGATTTTCTTGCCGGGAGCCCGGGTTGCCAGGGCGGTGGCGGTGAACCGCCCTGGCACGTTCACCTGTGTCGTCGTTACAGAGCAGCAATCAACATAAAGTGAACGGAATGACCACCGCTGCCTTATGTTCCCCCTCACCCCAGCCCTCTCCCTCAATGGAGAGGGGGTATTCTGTGCCAATCTGTAATTTGTGGGGAACCCGGAGAGAGGGCCGTCCGTAACCGTAGTTAAATCGAGGTACGACGATAGCTGCGGTATTCCGGCATCCAGAAGTTATCATCAATGGCTTGCTGCAATGCATCGGCAGAGGTTTTGATTGCCACACCTTGCTGTTGCGCCATCTTGCCTACTGCAAACGCAATAGCGCGAGACACTTTGTGGATGTCCTTCAGCTCCGGCAATACCAGACCTTCACCGTTGTTAACCAACGGAGAGTATTTCGCCAGCGTTTCACTCGCGGACATCAGCATTTCGTCGGTAATGCGTGACGCCCCGGAAGCGATAACACCCAATCCAATACCCGGGAAGATATAGGAGTTGTTGCACTGGGCAATGGGGTAGGTCTTGTCTTTCCACACCACCGGATCAAACGGACTGCCGGTGGCAACCAGCGCGTTACCTTCGGTCCAGGCGATGATGTCCTGCGGCGTGGCTTCCACGCGGGAGGTTGGGTTAGACAGCGGCATCACGATAGGGCGTTCGCAGTGCTTGTGCATTTCGCGAATAATCTCTTCGGTGAAGAGACCGGTCTGCCCGGAAACGCCGATCAGAATATCCGGCTTCACGTTGCGCACCACGTCCAGCAGGGAGAGCACCTCGTTGTCGGTATCCCAGTTTTTCAGGTTGTCGCGCTTTTGCACCAGCTTAGTCTGGAACGGCAGCAGATTTGGCATGCCGTCGGTCAACAGACCGAAACGGTCAACCATAAAGACGCGGGAGCGGGCCAGTTCTTCGCTCAGGCCTTCGCGCTGCGTCTGGGCAATAATCTGCTCGGCAATACCGCAACCCGCAGAGCCTGCACCGAGGAAGACGATTTTTTGGTAGCTCAACTGGCTACCTGCCGCACGGCTGGCAGCGATCAGCGTACCGACCGTCACGGCTGCAGTGCCCTGGATATCGTCATTGAACGAGCAGATCTCATCGCGATAGCGGTTCAGCAGCGGCATCGCGTTCTTCTGCGCAAAGTCTTCAAACTGCAGCAACACGTCTGGCCAGCGCTGTTTCACGGCCTGAATGAAATCGTCGACAAACTGATAGTACTCGTCGTCGGTAATACGCGGATGACGCCAGCCCATGTACAGCGGGTCGTTCAGCAATTGCTGGTTGTTCGTGCCCACATCCAGTACCACTGGCAGGGTGTACGCCGGGCTGATACCGCCGCAGGCGGTGTAGAGGGAAAGCTTACCGATGGGGATCCCCATCCCGCCAATACCCTGGTCACCGAGACCCAGAATACGTTCGCCGTCAGTCACCACGATCACTTTAATGTTGTGATTTGGCACGTTCTGCAGAATATCGTCCATGTTGTGACGGTTCTGATAAGAGATGAACACGCCACGGGAACGACGATAAATCTCAGAGAAACGCTCACAGGCCGCACCGACCGTCGGGGTGTAGATCACCGGCATCATCTCTTCGAGATGGTTTTGCACCAGGCGGTAGAAGAGGGTTTCGTTGGTGTCCTGGATGTTACGCAGGTAGATGTGCTTATCGATTTCAGTTTTGAAACCCTGATACTGGATCCAGGCACGTTCTGCCTGTTCTTCGATGGTTTCAACCACTTCTGGCAGCAGGCCAAGCAGGTTAAAGCTGCTGCGCTCTTCCATGCTGAAGGCACTGCCTTTGTTCAGCAGGGGGAATTCAAGTAAAACCGGCCCGGCATACGGGATATATAAGGAACGATGTTTTTTCAGTTTGTTGTCCATGTCACTCACTCTTTTTTTGAAGATCCGTCCCTGACACTGCTGTTTGTCATCTTTCTGGCCTGTGCTGCGGGGGTCGGTCGGGAGGTATTATAAAGGAGCTAAATGTTAATTACCGCAACACATAAAAAAAACACCATCGGTTTTGCCGATGGTGTTGCAGATCTTTTACTGGAACTTACTTGCCTGCGTGGCGTTTTCTGCCGGTAGCGTGGGTGACCTGCGTTTCGATGTCGCCCTCAATCACCACTTTGCGCTGGTTTGAAAGCTTGTAGTTCAGCCCCAGAATATGGCGTGCCTGACGGTTCGATTTCATGTTAACTCCTCAATCCTGTTGATAGTTTTAAGGACAAGTTCACTTTCGTGAACGAAATGTAACCCCTTAGGTTGCCCATCAAGCGTAGCAGGTTTTCAGCTTACCATTTCATTTCACCGGTATTCACTTTGGCGCTCAGCTCCAGCGAGCTGGCTTCAGCAAGGTTAGGCCACTGTTTTTTCATGCTGGCGATCACCCCTGCAGAATCTTTATGTTCAGCCAGCGCGTGTTCGAACTGCTGCAGATACTGGCGGGTAAAGTCGATAGCGCCGGTTCCTGCCGGAGGTGTACCGAGATAATGGCCCGGGATCACGCGCTCTGGCTGGTGGGCTGCCATGTCATCCAGCGTTTGCTGCCACTGCTTGCGGCTTGCCTGGGTCTGGGTATCCGCCGTCCAGACGTGAATACCCCAGGAGACGCCGGTGCCGCCGAGGATTGTTTTTGCCGACGGGATCCACACGTATGCGGCGTAGCTGTTCGCCTGTTCGATATCAATTTTCTCGCCATCAACCATGAACGTTGTGGAGGCCAGAACCTGCGGCACAACCAGCTCCGTTGGCGCACCGTCTTTCATCTGTGGTCCCCAGAATGCGAGTTTGGCGTCTTTGGTGGCCTTGATGTGGTCAACCACCGGCTGAGTGGCCACGACTTTGGCATTCGGGAACGCTTTGACCAGTGGCTGCAGGCCAAAATAAAAATCTGGATCGCCGGAGGTGATCACAATCTTATTCAGCGTTTTACCGCTGTGGCGGATTTTTTCCACCAGCGCTTCACCATCCTTTACGCTGAACTGCGCGTCAAACAGAACGGCTTCTTTCGGCCCGGAAACCAGCGTGGAAGAGACAGCAAAAATGCCTTTCTCCTGTGGGTTATAGGTATCAATGGTTAACGGTGCAGCAAAAACGGCTGGGGTAAAAAGGGTACACAGCACTGCAAGGCGGGTGATTTTCATTCTGTTGTCTCTGTTCTTCAGGAAAGTCTCTATTGTACCGATCTCTTCATTTGCCAGAATTCCTGAAACAAGACATGCTTTGTTTCATAAATCGAGCAAATGGAGCTTTATATGGATCGCGTTATTGCCGCTCAGGTCTACAACCGTATTTGTGAGCTGGGGAGTTTGAGTGCCGCCGCGCGTGCGCTGGGGATCTCCCGTCCAATGGTCAGTCGCTATCTGGAACAAATGGAAAAGTGGGCGGGGACGCGGCTGGTCAACCGCTCGACGCGCAAGCTGACGCTGACCGCCGCAGGGGAAAAAGTGCTGCAAAAAACACGCACGCTTTCACAAATCTCGCAGGAAATTGAAGATCAGTCGGCGAAAGATTTACCCTCCGGCACGCTGCGGGTGGCCTGCGCGCATTTTACTGCCATGCATATGATTGCCCCGGTGCTGCCCGGTCTGCTTTCCAGATACCCGCAGTTGCGTGTAGAGCTGGATGTGAACAACCATCCGGTAAGCCTGGTGGGCGAGCGTATTGATGTGGCGATTCGCATCACCGATAACCCGGAACCCGGCATGATTGCCCGCAGACTGGGGGAGTGCCGCTCCGTTTTGTGTGCCTCACCTGCGTATCTGGCAACGCACGGTACCCCCGACAGTGCTGACGATCTGGCGCAACATAATTGCCTGCATTACAGCTTTTTTGCCGGACAGTCCTGGCATTTCCTGACGCCGGAGGGCGAGAACCTGAGCGTGGCCGTGAGTGGCAATCTCAGCGCCAGTATCTCGTCGTTATTGATGGAGGCGGCGGTGAATCACTGCGGGATAGCCATGCTCCCGGAACGGGAAGCACAGACTGCACTTGAACGAGGGGAACTGGTGCCCGTGCTGACGATGTTAAAACCTAAGTCCCTTGCTATTTATGGTATTTATCAATCCCGTGAATATCAGCCCGCCGCGCTGCGCGTATTTCTTGACGAACTGGCCCGTAACCTGGCGGATCCATGAGGGGCGACTCTCATCAAGCGCCGGGTGTAAGCCCGGCAGGGAATACCTCTCCAAGCCATGCAATAAACACCCTCAGGCGATGCGTCAGGTGCCGGTTCTGCGGATAGACCACATGAAAAGGGTAAGCCTTCGGACGCCAGTCATGAAGGATCTCAACCAATGTTCCTGCGGTTAAGTGGTGCTGGATTGAGTAACCAAACGTCTGAATAATGCCTAACCCCGCCACCGCCGCAGCCAGGTGGGCATTACTTTCGTTCACGCCAAGATAGTGTGGTACACGGATCTCCTGCTCTTCGCCATTTTCTCTGAAGCGAAAAGGAAAAGCGCGTCCTGTCACAGGTGAAAGGTAGCTGACGAGCTTATGACCGTTGCGTAGCTCCTGTGGATAAGCCGGAACGCCGTGATTTTTCAGATATTCCAGTGTTGCACAGGTGACCATTTCGGCGTCACCAATGTGTCGGGCAATAAGGGTTGAGTCATCAAGGGGACCTCCACGGATCACGCAGTCCACATTACCGCTGATCAAATCAACGGGGCGGTCGGCCACGCCGAGATCAATGCGGATATCCGGATAACGCTGCATAAAGTCCGGGAGCAGAGGGATCAACACATCACGGGCGGTTGAGCCACCAACATCAACGCGCAAATGACCTTTTGGTGTACTGCGCGATACGCGAAACGAGGTATCAATTTCCTCGATGTCAATCAGCACGCGCAGCGCTTTTTCATAGTATTCCGCGCCCTCCGGCGTCGTGACCACGCGGCGGGTGGTTCGGTGTAATAGCCTTATCTCCAGATGAATTTCAAGCGATTTCACCAGTTTGCTCAGGGTGGCTATCGGCATGTTCAGGGAATCTGCTGCCCGGGTAAAACTCCCGGATTCCACTACGCGTGTAAACGCGCGCATCGCCATTAACTGATCCACGCTTTTCCCCTCTGATTATTTCTCTGTGTAAATAGTCATTTTCATTTTTGCCCATTTTTCGCTAATCCCGCAAGGGATAAAGTCTGTTCAACGCAAGCGACAGTTCGCTTGCATCTTAAATCACGTAACAGAAGGTGAATGACATGAACACGACTTTCTCAGGCAAAATCGCACTGGTCACGGGGGGTAGCACAGGTATTGGTCTTGCCACGGCGCAGGAGCTGGCGGCACAGGGTGCGAAGGTATACATCACCGGGCGTCGTCAGGCGGAGCTGGACGCGGCGGTGGCGGAAATTGGCTCGGCGGCGGTAGGTATTCGTGCGGATGTTGCTAAACTCTCCGATCTGGATCGGATCTATGCCCAGATAGCACAAGAAGAAGGGCGTCTTGATATTCTGTTCGCCAATGCGGGTGGTGGTGACATGCTGCCGCTGGGCGCAATCACCGAAGAGCAGTTTGACCGTATTTTTGGTACCAATGTCCGCGGCGTGCTGTTCACGGTACAAAAAGCGCTGCCTCTGTTATCAACCGGGTCGTCCATTATCCTGACCGGATCGACGGTTTCCATTAAGGGGACGGCGAACTTTAGCGTGTACAGTGCCAGTAAAGCCGCCGTGCGCAACTTTGCCCGTTCCTGGGCGCTGGATTTGCAGGGCCGTGGCATTCGCGTCAACGTCGTTAGCCCGGGTCCGGTCAAAACGCCGGGGCTTGGCGACCTGGTGGCGGAAGAACATCGTCAGGGGTTGTATGATGCTCTGGCTGCACAGGTACCACTGGGTCGTTTAGGTGCGCCGGGGGAAGTGGGTAAAGCGGTCGCGTTTCTGGCTTCGGATGCCGCGAGTTTTATCAATGCTACCGAGCTGTTTGTTGATGGCGGGATGGCACAAATTTGAGGTGTGAGATCGCCGCCCTGGCGGCGATCTGCTTACATTAGACATTACGCCAGCAGCGTACCGTTCGGCCTTCGGTTGACGGTTGTAGTGCCTGCGGGCGTTCGCATCCCTGGGTTGCCAGCGGACAACGGTCACGGAAATAACACCCGACGGGCAGGTGACGGTTGCCGGGAAGTTCTGTTTTGCGCAATGCCAGCCCCTCATCCAGCGGTTCGCCGGTTCTGGGGACGGAATCAAGCAGTAACCGGGTATAAGGATGGCGGGGCCTGACCAGTACCTGCGCGGCGGTTCCCAGCTCCACAATCTGCCCCAGATACATTACCGCCACGCGATCGCTCATGTGCCGGACGACCGAAACGTTATGAGAGATCAGGACATAGGTCAGGTTGCGCTGTTGTTGCAGTTTCACCAGTAAATTCAGGATCTGCGCCTGCACGGAGATATCCAGCGCGCTGGTCGGCTCATCCAGCACGATGATGTCCGGGTCGGACGAGAGCGCCCGGGCAATGGCGATACGCTGACGCTGTCCACCGGAAAAGGCATGTGGCAGGCGGTCAAGGTACTCCGGTCGAATGCCCACCTGCTGCGCCAGGTCTTCCGCCAGCTGACGACGTTCACGTTCACTGCTGCGTTTTTGCACCCACACCGGCTCGGTGATGATGCGCCAGACGGGCAGACGCGGGTCGAGCGAGGAGAGCGGATCCTGAAACACCATCTGCATACCGCCTGCGGAGTTTGTCCGCTGGCATGCCCCGGTGCTCGGTTTGAGCATTCCCATCAGCAGCTGTGCCAGGGTGCTTTTTCCGCAGCCAGATTCCCCCACAATGCCCAGCGTTTCGCCCCGGCGGATCTGCAAATCCATTCCGTTGAGCGCATGTACCTGCTCCGTTACGCGGCCCAGCCAGTTTTTACGCGCAGGGAAGTTCACGTGTACACTATCCAGTTCCAGCAAGACATCAGACATGGTGTTTCTCCTGTTGCGGGTACCAGCAGGCAGCCCGCTGGCCTTCTGCACCATTGGGCATTAAGCGCGGTGTTTCACCACATTTCGCCCCAGCGGCAAAACAGCGCTCGCGAAAAGCACACCCGCGTGGCAACTGGCTGAGATTGGGTACCGTACCGGGGATCGCCGGTAGCATTTCGCGTGGTTCGCCGTTCTCCGGTGCGCACTGCAGCAGACCGATGGAATAAGGATGAACGGGATGCTGGATCAGCGTCTGCGTGGTGCCGCTTTCGATCACACTGCCCGCATACATGACGTACATCCGGTCGCAGAGCTGTGAGACCACGGCCATATCATGGCTGATAAACAGCACCGACGTGCCGCTGGCACGTGCTTTATGTTTCAATAATCGCAGTACCTGAAGTTGCACTGTCACATCCAGGGCGGTTGTCGGTTCGTCGGCGATGATAAGCTCCGGCTCGCAGGAGAAGGCAAGGGCGATCATGACCCGCTGGCGCATGCCGCCGGAAAGTTCGAACGGATAGCGATCCATCACCTCCGTTGCATCCGGAATTTGCATCTCTTCCAGCAGGGTAATCGCTTTTTGCTGCGCCTCGCTGCGGGTGAGTGGCTGATGCTGGCGGATCACTTCAACCATCTGTTTGCCAATTCGTCGCGTTGGGTTCAGTGCCGTCATCGGTTCCTGAAAAATCATCGCCACTTTTGCGCCGCGCCACTGGCGAAGCTGTTTTTCTGACGCATTCAGCACATCTTCGCCGAGCAATTTCACCTGCCCGTGATGAACCCGGTAGCTGCCTTCCGGTAACAGACGCATTGCCAGCATCGCTGTGACCGATTTTCCCGAGCCGGATTCGCCAACCACACCGACAATTTCGCCCCGGGCGATCTCCAGTGAGACGTTGTTGAGCGCATGGACTTCACCACGAAAAACCGGGAAGCTCAGGTGCAAATCTTCAATGGATAATACGGTTCCACTCATGACGGTTTCCCTCCCGATTTCGGATCAAGCAGGTCGCGGATGCCATCACCAAACAGATTAAAACCGACGGCAGTGATCAGGATCGCCGCCCCCAGAAAGGCGCAATACCACCACTGATCGAGCACATAGTTACGGCCCACGGCCACCATTGCCCCCCATTCGGCGGTGGGCTGTTGCGCCCCGAGGCCGATAAACCCCAGCGTGGCGGCCATCAGAATGGCACTACCGATGTCCAGCGAGGCCTGCACAATCAACGGCGGCAGCGCGTTGCGCAGGATATGCCAGCTGATCAAATGCCAGCGCGATGCACCAAAGGTACGGGCGGCCTGTACATAGGTAAACTGACGGACGATCAGCGTTTGCCCGCGGGCCAGGCGCACGTAAAACGGAATACGCACAATCGCAATCGCCAGCATGGCGTTAAACAGGCTCGGGCCAAGTGCCGCCGCCAGCGCCATTGTCAGCACCAGCGAGGGGATAGAGAGCATGATATCCATTACACGCATAATGATGGCGTCACCGCGTCCACCCAGCACGCCGGACAAGCACCCCAGCAGCGAGCCAATGCCCCCCGCGATAGCAACTACCGCCAGCCCGGCAGTGATGGACTGTTGGCTCCCCACCAGCACGCGGCTGAACAGATCGCGTCCTACTTCGTCGGTACCAAACCAGTGTAGTGCCGACGGAGCCTGCAGCCGGGTGGTCAGATCCAGGGCATTTGGGTCATGCGGCACAATCCACGGCGACGTGACCATCAGTAACAGCATCAGGATCATAATCACGCCACCAATCAGCGTGAGCGGGCTTTTACGTAGCATCCAGAACAGCTTTGCCCAGTCGATGCGCGGTTTGGTGGTTTTAACGGGGACGGGCGTTTCCTGAGTCAACATCATTCGGCACCTCCGCGCCCGATTCGCGGGTCAATCCACAGATAGAGCAGATCAACCACCAGATTGACTAACACATAAGCCAGCGAGACCACCACGGCGAAGCCCATTACCGCAGGGAAATCGAGCGCCTGAATGGAGGTCACTACCCACGCGCCCATCCCCGGCCAGGCAAAGACGGTTTCGGTGAGCACGGCACCGTAGAGCAGATCCCCCAGTGCCAGCCCCAGTACGGTAATTGATGGGATCATTGCATTCGGTAACGCGTAGCACAGAACGATGTACCAGCCAGGCAAACCACTGGCGCGGGCGGTACGGATGTAATCCTCGCTGAGCTGTTCCAGCATGGCAGAGCGCACCTGGCGTGCCACAATCCCCAGGTGGACAAACGCCAGCGTCAGCGAGGGTAAAATCAGGTGTTGCAGGGCGTTAAAAAAGACCTCGCCGTTACCTTCCAGCAGGGCATCTATCAGATAAAAACCGGTGATGTGTGCAGGCGGGTCGAGCCAGTCGTCCAGCCGACCGCCGCCTGGCAGAATTTGCAGATGGCCGTAGAACAACACAATCACCCCCAGCCCCAGCCAGAATGCGGGGGTGGAGATCCCGGTCATCGCCATCAGCCGCACCAGGTGATCCAGCCAGCGGTTACGGTACACCGCCGATAAGATCCCCAACGGTACACCAATCACCAGCGCCAGCAGCAGAGAGCAAAATGCCAGCTCCAGCGTGGCGGGGAAAAAGGCTTTCAAATCTTCCGCCACCGGTCGTCCGGTACGGATGGAGGTGCCCAAATCACCGTGTGCGAGGGCATCCACATAGCGACCAAACTGGATATACAGCGGCTGATCCAGCCCCAGTTGCTGGCGAATGCTTTGTACAATTTCGTCGCTGGCACGGTCACCGGCCAGCAGACGGGCCGGATCGCCGGGGATCATGTGTGAAATAATAAAAGTAATGATACAGACACCGGCCACCACCAGGAGTAACCCCCAGCAGCGCTGGCGCACAATGCTCCAGAACGTCATACACTTTCTCCCGGCGAGAACCGTTACTTGCTCATGGTGGCGATATTGAACACCTGCTCGAGCATCGGATTAAAGGTGAAGCCTTTGACCTCTTTGTTCATCGCCAGCTGGTAGTTCTTCTGGAACAGATAAACGTAGGCCGCCTCGTCGATCACAATCTTCTGGGCCTGTTGGTAGTCTTTGGTGCGTTCTGCCTGGTCGGTGGTTTTCAGGGCGGCCTGCAGCAGGGCGTCGACCTCTTTGTTGTCATAGAACGAACGGTTGCCCGGCAGACCTTTTTTGTCTGACTCGAACCAGTAGTTCATGAACATGTACGGGTCGGCGAAATCCGGGCTCCAGTTGCCGATGGCAATGTCGTAATCGCCTTTGCCTACGCGGTCACGCATGGTGGCGTTAGCCAGTTTCTCCAGTTTGACGCTGATCCCCAGTTTACCGAGGCTCGCCTGGGTAGAAAGGGCGATCGGCTCCCAGTTCGGATCGTTATCGGAGTAGAGGAACGTCAGGCTGGCGGGTTTGTCTTTTACGTTCTCCAGCGCCGCTTTGGCTTTGGTTTCGTCGAAGCTGTACTGCATGGCGGTGGCATCAAAGCCCCACATACCGTCAGGAATTGGGCCACGCATCTGTTTTGCCGTTGCCGCTGAGAATACCGTTCACCATCCCCTGATAATCCGTCGCCCAGGAAACCGCCCGGCGCAAATCCACCTGGTTCATTGGCGCTTTGCTGTTGTTGAGATACAGGTAGGTCACGCGCAGGGATGGGTATTCCGCCACGGCCACTTTACCTTCCTGTTTCAGGGCTGAAAGCTGATCCACTGGCAGGGAGTCGGCAATGTCCAGATCGCCCCGGGAAAGCTGCAGGCGACGCGAAGCACTTTCACCAATGATCTTCACCGAGACGCGCTTAAAGTGTGGTTTATCGCCCGGCCAGTGCGGGTTAGGTACCAGTACCAGTTGCTGACCTTTCTGCCAGCTTTTCAACATAAACGGGCCGGAACCCGCGGTGTTTTGCGCCAGATAACCACGCGCATCATCGGCGGCATTGGCTTTCAATACCGCGGGGGTTGATTATCGAGGCTCCGTCGTTTGCCAGCGTATAGAGGAACGGGGCAAACGGCTGGCTGAGGGTGAATTTCACCGTGTGGTCATCAACCGCATCTATTTTGAGATCTTTCGGAAACGCTTCCGACGGCCCCTGGCTGATTTTCAGCAGACGCTCGAACGAAAGTTTGACCGCCTCCGCGGTGACCGGCGAACCGTCGGAGAATTTTGCCTTGTCCGTCAGAGTGAAGGTCCACTCTTTCTGGTCATCGGATGCCTTCCAGCCTGTTGACAGATCGCCTTCCACTTCAGTCGTGCCCGGTTTGTATTTCACCAGACGTTGATAGGCGGGATAGGTCACCGTCCAGTCGTTGTTGTCGATAGTGACCGCCGGGTCGAGCGTTTGCGGATCGGCCGCTTTACCGATCACCAGCATATCTTTCGGGACAGCCGCCAGCGCGGCAGGTGCGCTCATTGCCAGCGTGGCGGCGATAAGCATGGTAAGCATTGTTGTTTTCATAGCCGTGCTCCAGTGTTAAAGGGATGTGTGCGTCAACGGGAAACAGTCAAAACGATCTTTAAGCAGGGGATAACGGGCCGCGTTCGGCAGCTCAAAATGCCACCATTCACTGCTGATCCCCACAAAGCCGCCGCCAAACATGATGGCGTTGAGTAGCAGGCGGTTGCGCTGGGCATGGGGAGGGACTGACGGATGATACGGGTGTGAACGGTCGTGCATTTCGTCAAACCCGGCCCCCATATCCAGCACAGTGTTGTGTTCATCCATCAGGGTGACATCGATGGCAGTCCCCCGGCTGTGGTTAGAGCCTGTCGCCACATCAACCACGTATTCGGGATCCGGGCAGGCATCCCAGAGTTGTGCCTGGGCCTGTTGTGGGCGGTAGGCGTCGTAGACCACCAGTTTTAACCCGGCCAGCGTCGCGATACTGATGGCTTTTGCCAGAGCAGTAACGGCATCGGTGTGCAGCAGGCACCGGGCTTCCTGATAAATTGGCCGGCCGGTAATGTTGTCGGCGGTGGCGTATTTCAGATCGATATGCAGCGAAGGAAAGGTTTTCGCCACATCAACCAGTTGACACTCTTCGGGCATAGCTCCGCTCCTTTAGCGTTCGAATTGACCAAACTCTTGTTGTAATTGTCGGTTTACCGCCAGACGGTCGGGAAGGGCATCACCCAATGCTTCCACCACGCCTGACAGCAGCAGGTTGAACAGACAACTCACAGGTGCCAGCGAATCCCAGAAATGGCCGGTATCGGTTTTCACCTGCAGTAAATCAATGGGGTAATCCCGCGCCCACGGGCACCAGATATCGGTGATTAGCACCATCGGGATCCCTTTTTCACTGGCGACCCGGCAATACTGCCGGGCAATGGCAGAGTAGGCGCGGGTATCCGTCAGCACGACGTAAGGATGCGAAAACCCCGAGTTCAGCGATTCGACCCAACTGCCGGATAACCCTTCGGAATAGCTCACGCGAGGGCGCAGATATTCCAGATGGCTGAAGAATGCGTTGGCGATCCCACGCGTAGACTGAATGCCCAACACAAATACGGCATCCGCATGCGTAAGCTGGTGAACGACCTGCTTAAAGGTATCGCTTTGCGCCAGCTGATAGGCATGGGTAATCGCATCCACCTCCAGCGACAGCGAGTGCTGAACGCGGTCTGACAGCGGTTGTTGCTGCTGCCAGGAGTCCAGGCGCTCGTTCATTCCCCAGGGCTGATACGGATCGCGCAGGCTTTTTTTGGCATCTTCCAGATTGCGGTAACCCAGCTTGCGCAGGAAGCGACCTACAGTGATCCCGCTGGTGCCCGTGGTCAGCGCCACGCTTTCCGCCGTTTCAAACGGGATCTGCGCGGCGTGAGCCAGCATCCAGCTTGCGACCCGCTTTTCGCTGGGGGTGAGCTGGCTAAAGGTTGCTTCGATACGGCTTAGCACTTCGGGTTTTGTCGTCATACCGCCTCGCTGTTAACAGGCTGTCAAACGCCGGATTTGTGTTACCTGATTAACAATGCATGACGCGTGCCATGTTCACAGAGCGTGTCACACCGCCTGCGCTGCAAAGTTAATGCAATATTTATTTAACCAATGATCAACATTTGTGCAGCGTAGTTCACTTTTGGTGCATTGTCTGACCAGGAGGGGCGGAATTTGGTGAATACGTCAGTGCCTTCACATTTTTGTTAGGATAGGGGCACGGTAAATCAGAAGGGGACGACTGAATTTTATGAACGATCAAAACAACACATTATGTCATTACACTGATTTAGCTGGGCTGATTGGTATCATTGGATCAGGTTCGTTTTGGGCCACTAACCTGGCTTTCATGAATGATAAGTCTGAATTAGTTCATGGCCTGGACTGCGCCAAAAAGGCCATCAGGTTTATGCAGCCATCGCCCTTATTTAGCGACTGGAGTCAGGATTTTACCGATGCGATCGATCGCATCAAAGAACGAGATATCAATGATATTTTTACGGTGAGTTTTTGCCGCAACCCTGATTTATTGAGTCAATGGCGGGGTTATGGAAAAGCACAGGGCGTATCGCTGGTGCTTGATCAGACCCTGCTGGTGAATAGTTTTGAAGCGTTCATTAAACGTGAGAATACAACGCCGGATAAGGGAATTAGGCTGGATCACTATTACATGATAAATGATAGTGTTACCTATAACCGACCCGAAGAAACTTTTGAGCTAAAAAACAAGCTCCAGAGTCACATTGACGGTTACGCGCAGTTTGTTGAAGAGGTGGGTACTGATGCACCTGACCAGTTTGCGTACCTTCAGCATATCATTTCGCAGGTGACACCGTTCTTTAAGCACAGCGGGTTTAGCGAGGAAGAAGAGTACCGAATTGTTATCAGAAATCTGTGCAGGGATAATAAAATAAAATTCAGAACTGACGATAAAATGATTATTCCTTATATTCCGGTTTTGCTCACCGGAGAAAATAAATTGCCATTGCGAGAGATAAAAGTAGGGCCATGTGAAGATTTTACGCTAGTGCGAAAGGGCATCGAACTGTTACTCAACGTTAATGGTTACTCTGACGTCAAGATCACGCCATCAACCATCCCGTATCGGGGGTGATGGCGGTGCGGTGCTGAATGATGCCTGTAAGAGGGCATCATTAAACGGTACCTTGCTTATGCGCAGTAAGGTAAGCACGGAACATCAGCACCAGTTGTCGCTCAGCTTCCACTCCCGCGCTGGCGGACATCACTCTCATACAGAATACCGGGACTGTTCCGAAAAGGACGGCCGCCATCGTCTGGGCAATCACATGACATTCGCTGAAATGACTATCACTGGCCGATGCCAGTAATTTCTCAATTGCCTGAACACTTTTTTGGACTGCGCCATCAAGCAATTTGCCGGCATCCAAATCTACCGCAATGTAATAGAGCGCGGGAGAAACCTCAGCATGCGTCATAATGGCCTCAAGGTAGGCCCTGACGACGACAGAAGCAATTTTATCTGACTCAGCATGCAAATTTTCATGGCAGGCATTTTCAACAATATGGGTAAGGGATATCAGATGTCGTTCCAGCAGGGCCAGCAGCAGGGATTGTTTGTTAGGAAAATACTGATACAACGTACCGACTGAAACACCTGTCCGCTCAGCAACACGTGTAGTGTTAAGACGTATTGGGCCTTCAGCTAACAAAACCTGAATGGTTGCCTCAAATATTGCGTCGACTGTCACGAGGGATCGCTCCTGACGCGGCATTCTGCGGCGCTTGAGCTGTTGGGATGAAACCTTAGCCATAAGCGAATCCAAAACATGAAGAATGATTCATATAATAATTTCCCGACGCCTTTCGCTCAATCCCCATCATGAGCTGAAGGGGAATATGAATATCAGGAGGCATATATGGGTAAGCTGGACGGGAAAGTTGCAGTAATAACTGGCGGCAGTGACGGTATCGGGCTTGCAACGGCTCAGCTGTTTAGTCAGGAAGGGGCGACAGTGGTGATCACTGGCCGGGATCAGTCCAGACTGGATTCAGCAGGTCAGCATTCTGGCGGTAAGATTGACAGGGTACGCAGTGATATTTCTGTTATGGCGGACATAGAGCACCTCTGTACCTATGTTAAAACGCACTATGGTCACGTTGACATCCTTTTCGCCAATGCTGGCGGTGGCCGACCGGGGCTGTTTACGCAAATTACCGAAGAAGACTTTGATTTTACGGTCACCACGAACTTTAAAGGCACCTTTTTTACAGTGCAAAAACTTATCCCCCTTATGAACCGGGGGAGTTCTGTCATTCTGACCACGTCGACGCTGAATCAGCAAGGCCAGCCGTATGTCAGTGTCTATTCGGCAACAAAAGCCGCCATTCGCTCATTAGCCAGATCGCTTGCGGCAGAACTTTCTGATTCTGGCATTCGTATTAACGCACTCTCACCGGGTCTTATTGATACTGACCAGGCCAGAAAAGTGGGTATGAGTGAAGAAATGATCGAACAATCGAATGCACATTTGCATACCCTGATACCAATGCATCGCAGTGGCACTGCGGATGAAATTGCCAGGGGCGCTCTTTTCCTGGCATCCGGAGATTCCTCATACATTACCGGGTCAGAACTGTGCGTTGACGGGGGATGGGCCCAGGTTTAGGTTTCCCCTTTGTGACACCTGTGTTTAAATAGCTAAAACGGTTTAACATAGTTTAGCTGAGAGGATGACATGGAAAAAATCTGGGTGCTTGGGGATGCGGTTGTGGATCTCCTGCCGGATGGTGAGGGCAAACTGCTGCAATGCCCCGGTGGCGCACCGGCAAATGTGGCGGTTGGCGTCGCCCGGTTAGGCGGAAGAAGCGCCTTTATCGGCAGAGTGGGTGACGATCCTTTTGGCCGCTTTATGCAGAAAACGTTAGCGGATGAAAAGGTTGATGTGCAGTGGATGCGCCGCGATCCTGCACACCGCACCTCGACAGTGGTGGTTGACCTGGACGAACAGGGGGAACGCTCGTTTACGTTTATGGTGCGACCGAGCGCAGATCTGTTCCTGGCACCCGATGATATCCCACCATTTCAGGCCGGAGAGTGGCTGCATGTCTGCTCGATTGCCCTCAGCGCTGAACCCAGCCGTTCCGCGACACTCAAGGCGATGGCAGCCATCAGACAGGCGGGCGGTTTTGTCAGTTTCGACCCCAATATTCGCCCCGATCTCTGGCAGGACGATGATGAATTGCGCCACTGCCTTGAACAGGCACTGCTCAGCGCCGATGTGGTGAAACTCTCCGTCGAAGAACTTCAGTTTTTAACCGGAGATACGCGGGTGGAAGACGGGCTACTCGCGCTGATGCGTCACTGTCCGGCCAGCCTGGTGCTGGTGACGCAGGGGAAAGAGGGGGTGCTTGCCTGGCACCAGGGCACGGTGACTCACTATCCGGTTACACCGGTGGAGTGCGTTGATACCACCGGTGCAGGTGATGCTTTCGTGGCAGGGCTTCTCTACGGTCTGGCCTCGTCCGGAGCCGCCACCAGTGGTGCTCTTGCCCTGATCATAGGTTTAGCTCAGCGCTGCGGCGCACTTGCCACAACGGCCAAAGGGGCGATGACCGCTCTGCCATACCACCACGAACTGTAATTTTCCCCCACAGGCCGCCATCCGGTGGCCTGAATTGTTGCCTTGATCACACTTACTAAATCGGTTTAGCAAAAAACATTGCCGATCCAAAATTCAGCGGTTTAGTATCAGCAACCTAAACCGGTTTAGCAATTTAGCAAATATAAAAATCTTCCTTTAGGGATGCGCCAAAATGTATAAAAAACGCAAACTTGCCGTGATAATTGGCATGCTGGCCGGTAGTACCTCTGTTTTTGCCCAAACGGATATGACCTCAATCGAATCTCGTCTTGCCGCGCTCGAACAGCGTCTTCAGGATGCGGAAAACCGCGCCCAGGTCGCTGAGAAACGCGCCACGGCCGCGGAACAAAAAACGCAACAGCTGGTGGCTGCTCAGCAGCAAGCGCAAACCACCACGCAGGAGGTGGCTCAACGTACCACCGTGCTGGAAAAGAAAGCCGACCAGAGCAGCGGGTTTGAGTTTCATGGTTATGCCCGTTCCGGTCTGCTGATGAACGATGCGGCATCGAGCAGCAAAAGCGGACCTTACCTGACTCCCGCCGGGGAAACCGGTGGCGCGGTTGGCCGCCTGGGGAACGAAGCGGATACTTACGTTGAGCTGAATGTGGAGCACAAACAAACGCTGGACAACGGTGCAACAACGCGCTTTAAGGCGATGCTGGCGGATGGCCAGAAAAACTATAACGACTGGACTGCCGATACCAGCGACCTCAATATTCGCCAGGCCTTTGCCGAGCTGGGCAATCTGCCTGATTTTACCGGTGCGCTGAAGGGCAGTACCTTCTGGGCGGGTAAACGTTTTGACCGCGATAACTTTGATATCCACTGGCTGGATTCCGACGTGGTATTCCTTGCCGGTACCGGTGGTGGTGTGTATGACGTGAAGTGGAACGATACGCTGCGCAGTAACTTCTCCATTTACGGGCGCAACTTCGGCAGCGAAGAGCAGATCGACAACAACGTTCAGAACTATATCCTCAGCATGAATCATTTCGCCGGGCCGTTCCAGCTGATGGTTAGCGGCTTGCGGGCAAAAGATAACAACGATCGTAAAGACAGCAATGGCGATTTCATTAAAACCGACGCGGCGAATAATGGTGTTCATGCCCTGGTGGGTCTGCACAATGAAAGCTTCTACGGTCTGCGTGAAGGCGTAGCCAAAACCGCGCTGCTGTATGGTCATGGGCTGGGTGCGGAAGTGAAAAGCATTGGCTCTGATGGTGCGTTACTGTCTGACGCCAATACCTGGCGCTTTGCAAGTTACGGTGTCACGCCTCTGGGGGGAGGATGGCACATTGCGCCTGCGGTACTGGCTCAAAGCAGTAAAGATCGCTATGTCAAAGGTGACAGCTATGAATGGGTCACCCTTAACACCCGCCTGATTAAAGAGGTCACGCAGAATTTCGCCCTGGCGTTTGAGGGGAGCTATCAGTACATGGATTTAAACCCGGAAGGTTACAAAGATCGCAATGCGGTCAACGGAAGCTTCTACAAGCTGACTTTCGCTCCGACGTTAAAAGCGGGCAAGATTGGCGATTTCTTCAGCCGTCCGGAGTTGCGCCTGTTCGCCACCTGGATGGACTGGAGCAGCAAACTGGATAACTACGCCAGCAGTGATGCCTTTGGCAGCAGCGGTTTCAACGCTGGCGGGGAATGGAACTTTGGGGTTCAGATGGAAACCTGGTTTTAACCCTTCACGCTCCCGCACTGCGGGAGCGTTTCATACATCATAAAAATGAAGTCAGGCAGAGGTATCTATGGATTTTGACAATATCGCCCGTGAGCTTATTCCGCTGCTCGGCGGCAAAGAGAACATCGCCAGTGCGGCGCACTGCGCTACGCGTCTGCGTCTGGTGCTGGTCGACGATGCACTTGCCGATCAGCAGGCTATCGGTAAGGTTGAAGGGGTTAAGGGTTGTTTTCGTAACGCCGGTCAGATGCAGGTCATATTTGGCACCGGGGTGGTCAACAAGGTTTACGCGGCCTTTATTCAGGCGGCAGGGATCGGCGAGTCCAGCAAGTCCGAAGCGGCAGATTTGGCCGCGCGTAAGCTGAATCCGTTCCAGCGCGTTGCGCGTTTGCTCTCTAACATCTTTGTGCCGATCATTCCTGCGATTGTGGCGTCCGGTTTGCTGATGGGCCTGCTCGGGATGGTGAAAACCTACGGCTGGGTCAATGCGGATAACGCGATCTACATCATGCTGGATATGTGTAGCTCTGCGGCGTTTATCATTCTGCCAATCCTGATTGGTTTTACCGCCGCGCGTGAATTTGGGGGTAACCCCTATTTAGGAGCCACGCTGGGCGGTATTTTGACCCACCCGGCGCTGACGAATGCCTGGGGTGTGGCGTCTGGCTTCCATACCATGAACTTCTTCGGCCTTGAGATCGCCATGATTGGCTACCAGGGCACGGTATTCCCGGTGCTGCTGGCCGTCTGGTTTATGAGTATTGTTGAGAAACAGCTGCGCCGCGTGATCCCGGATGCATTAGACCTGATCCTGACGCCGTTCCTCACCGTCATTATCTCCGGCTTTATTGCCTTGCTGATTATCGGCCCGGCAGGGCGTGCGTTGGGTGACGGGATCTCCTTTATCCTGAGTACCTTAATTTCCCATGCGGGCTGGCTGGCAGGGTTGTTATTTGGTGGGCTCTACTCAGTGATTGTGATCACCGGTATTCACCACAGCTTCCACGCCATCGAAGCCGGTTTGCTGGGTAATCCGTCAATTGGTGTCAACTTCCTGCTGCCAATCTGGGCAATGGCGAACGTGGCGCAGGGCGGCGCGTGCCTGGCGGTGTGGTTCAAAACCAAAGATGCAAAAATCAAAGCCATTACCTTACCGTCGGCGTTCTCTGCCATGCTGGGGATTACTGAGGCGGCCATATTCGGTATCAACCTGCGCTTTGTGAAGCCGTTTATTGCGGCGTTGATTGGCGGTGCAGTGGGCGGTGCCTGGGTGGTATCGGTGCATGTTTATATGACGGCCGTTGGGTTGACCGCGATCCCGGGAATGGCGATAGTGCAGGCAAGCTCTCTGCTTAACTATATCATCGGCATGGTTATTGCCTTTGGCGTAGCGTTTACCGTCTCCCTGCTGCTGAAATATAAAACGGACTCTGAATAATGACGTTACCTTCTCGCTGGCCTGCCGTGCTGCAGGCCGTCATGAAAGGCCTGCCGCGCGCACTGGCTGACCGCCATTATCCCCAGTGGCACCCGGCACCCGTGACAGGGTTGATGAACGATCCGAACGGTTTTATCTGGTTTGCCGGGCGTTATCACCTGTTTTACCAGTGGAACCCGCTGAATTGCGATCACCGCTATAAATGCTGGGGACACTGGAGTTCTGAGGATCTGGTGCGCTGGCAGCATGAGCCGATGGCGCTAATGCCCGATGAAGAATATGACCGCAACGGGTGTTACTCCGGCAGCGCCGTGGATAACAACGGTGTGCTGACGCTGTGCTATACCGGCAACGTCAAATTTGATGACGGAAGCCGCACCGCCTGGCAGTGTCTGGCTGAACCAAATGAAGACGGAAGTTTTACCAAACGAGGCCCGGTGCTGCCGTTGCCGGAAGGCTATACCGGACACGTACGCGACCCGAAAGTCTGGCAACATGACGGGCAGTGGTACATGGTGCTCGGCGCACAGGATCTGGAAAAACGCGGCAAAGTGTTGCTGTTTACCTCTGCCGATTTGCACAACTGGCAGCCCTGCGGAGAGATCGCCGGTCATGGCATCAACGGTCTCGCTGATGCCGGATACATGTGGGAATGCCCGGATCTGTTTGCCCTCGACGGGACTCACGTTCTGATCTGCTGCCCGCAAGGGCTGACTCGTGAATCGCATCGCTATCTCAACACCTATCCGGCAACCTGGATGAGCGGGGCGTTTGACTATGAACGCGCCGCGTTTGAGCACGGTGATTTACACGAGCTGGATGCCGGTTTTGAATTTTATGCCCCACAAACGGCGCTTGCCGCAGACGGACGGCGGGTGCTGATTGGCTGGATGGGCGTACCGGACGGCGAAGAGATGTTGCAGCCAACGCGCGCCCACGGCTGGATCCACCAGATGACCTGTCCACGTGAGCTGCGCTACCAGGATGGCAAACTGTGGCAAACCCCGGTTCGCGAACTGGAACAACTGCGTGAGGATGAGCATCACTGGCAGGGTGTTGCCAGCAATGCGCCGGTACTGGATGCAACACGTCTTGAATTCTGGCTAACCGCGTCATGCGTTGATGTGGATTTTGCCGGGGCGTTGCGGCTTAGGGTTGATGACAACGGGTTACGCCTGGAACGTGCCAGCCTGCAAAACGGTGAAATATTGACCCGCTACTGGCGGGGTGAGGTTCGCCATTTGCGCGTTCTGTGCGATCGCTCCAGCGTCGAAATTTTCATCAATCACGGTGAAGGCGTGATGAGCAGCCGCTATTTTCCTGACCATCCGGCGCAGGTGCGCTTCGAAGGTGCGTCCGACATCACATTACGGTACTGGTCGCTGCGCAGCTGCATGATAGAATAGTGGTTTTGGCAGCCGGATCTAAGTCGTTGTGAGAAAAACAAAACGCGTCACCATAAAAGACATCGCGGAGCTGGCGGGGGTATCAAAAGCCACCGCCAGTCTGGTACTGAATGGTCGCAGCAAAGAGCTTCGCGTGGCTGAAGAGACGCGTGAACGCGTGCTGGCGATTGCAAAAGAGCATCACTATCAGCCCAGCATTCACGCCCGTTCGCTGCGTGATAACCGCAGTCATACCATTGGTCTGGTGGTTCCGGAGATCACCAACTACGGTTTTGCCGTGTTTTCTCACGAACTGGAGACGCTGTGCCGCGAGGCTGGCGTCCAGTTGCTGATCTCCTGTAGTGATGAAAACCCAGGGCAGGAGACGGTGGTGGTCAATAACATGGTGGCACGCCAGGTCGACGGGTTGATTGTCGCCTCCAGCATGCTCAGCGATGCGGACTACCAGAAACTGAGTGAGCAGTTACCCGTCGTTCTCTTTGACCGCCATATGAACGACAGTTCGCTACCGCTGGTGATCACCGATTCCATTCCCCCAACGGCCGAACTGGTGGCCGACCTTGCGCGGCAGCATCCTGATGAGCTCTATTTCCTCGGTGGGCAGCCACGGCTTTCCCCCACGCGCGACCGTCTTGAAGGGTTTAAGCAAGGGCTGCGTGATGCCAACGTCGAGCTTCGCCCGGAGTGGATCATTCACGGTAATTACCACCCCAGTTCCGGCTACGAAATGTTCGCCGAACTGTGCGCGCGCTTGGGTCGTCCGCCAAAAGCGCTGTTCACTGCCGCCTGTGGTTTGCTTGAAGGTGTGCTTCGCTACATGGGCCAGCACAACCTGCTGCAAAGCGATATGCGGCTGGCCAGCTTTGACGATCACTATCTCTATGATTCCCTCACCATTCCTATCGACACAGTCCGTCAGGACAACCGTCAACTGGCCTGGCACTGCTTTGATTTGATTGGCAAACTGATCGAAGGAGAAACGCCGGAACCACTGCAGCGGAAGTTGAGCGCGACACTACAGCGACGTTACAAAACGACAGCGTAAAAGATGACCGGCTGGCTGGATACTTCAATAACTTTAATTAATTAAAGCTCTGGATCAGCCGATAACCATAGGGAATATATTCCCTGAGGTACTGTCTATGTCGTTGAAAAAATCGTCCCTGATTATTTTGTTCTCCTTACTGTTCTTCTTTGTTGCGAGCACCATCACCAGCGTTGGGCTCATCATTAAAAGTAATAATTCACTGGATAATGTGAATAAAGAAATTCAGGTTGTCCTGTCTATTATTGACCCCATCAACCATAGCCGTACGCTGCGCGTCCGGGTGGTGGAGTATGTGAAGATGGTGGAGGCGGGGGATTCAACGGATCAGCCCGCGAAACTGGCGGCGGTTAAAGAGGCACTGACAAAAGCGGATCACGCCTTTGCCGCCTTTATGGCCGCACCGCGCCTGGCGGATGAAGCACCGCTGGTAAGTGCCTATGAAGAGGCCTGGAAAACGTATCGCAATCAGGGTCTGGAGCCGTTAATCAACGCGGCTCAAGCCCATGATGTGGCGCAATTCAATACGCTCATTTCACAGGTTTCTCAGCTGGATCGGAAGTATGAAATTGTGCTCGACCAGGTGCTGACCGTTCATCAGAAATATGCCAAGAGCCTGAATGAAGATGCGAGCAGCAACTTCGTTTCGGGTCTGGCTATTATCGCGGGCTTTGCCTTCCTGTTTGTGGTGGTGATCATCGCGGTCAGCCTGCTGATGAAGCGCTTTGTTTTTGCCCCGGTGAACCTGGCACGCGAGCACTGTAGCCAGATAGCGGCGGGTAAACTGAACATTGCTGTACCCGTGAAGGGGAATTCCGGTAATGAAATTGATCACCTGATGGGGTCAATGGAGCAGATGCGCCTGGCACTGCTTTCTACCATTGCGCAGGTGCGTGACGCGAGCCACACGGTGACGCATGCCGCACAAGAGATTGCCTCCGGAAATATCGACCTGGCTTCGCGTACGGAACAGCAGGCTTCTGCGTTAACCCAGACGGCGGCCAGTATGGAAGAGCTGAGCGCGACCGTTGCCAATAACACCGACAACGTACACCAGGCTGGAAAACTGGTTCAGGACGCGGTGAAAAATGCGCACACCGGAGAAGCCGTGACCCGCGAAGTCATTGAAACGATGAATACCATCGCGGGGAACTCGAAGCGCATTGAGGATATCACCAGCGTCATTAACAGCATCGCTTTCCAGACTAACATTCTGGCACTGAACGCCGCGGTTGAAGCGGCTCGCGCGGGTACGCAAGGGCGCGGATTTGCGGTCGTCGCCAGTGAAGTCCGTACGCTGGCACAGAAAAGTGCTGTTGCAGCGAAGGATATCGAAAATCTTATTGCCCAGTCGGTTGTCAGCGTGAAAAGCGGCACTGAGCTGGTCAATCGCTCCGGAGAGGTGATTGACGCGATTATTGCTTCAGTGAATAAAGTGAATACGCTGATGGAGCAAATTTCAGTGGCATCTGAAGAACAAAGCCGCGGGATTGGCCAGGTCGGACAGGCCGTCACGGAGATGGACGGGGTAACGCAACAGAACGCCGCACTGGTGCAGGAGTCTGCGGCGGCGGCGGCTTCGCTTGAGGAACAGGCTCAGCATCTGACGCAGAGTATTTCGAGCTTTAGCTTGCCTGCGCACGCGTGATCGGAGGGGGGAGCGATCCCCCCATTTTTCCCACTCTTCATTATATTTTCATTTCCTCAGCAATATTTTCCCTGCTCATTCGTCTACCTCATCACAAGCCATAATCAGTTACTGTAAATGAGGAAAGACAATGAGAGATTTCGACATGCGTGGAAGAGGTCACGGACGGGGATTTGGCCGTCATCATATGGGCAAGGGCTTAGTGATTGGCGCGGTGATATTTGTGGCGCTGGGTTTGCTGGTCATGACCCTGTGGAACGCATTACTCCCGGCCATTCTGGGTGTGAAGGCCATTGGTTTCTGGCAGGCGCTGGGGATTCTGGTGCTGAGCCGAATTCTGTTCGGCGGTCTGGGTTTCCGCCCGGGGATGTTCGGTGCGCATCGCCGGATGCACGAACGCTGGATGAACATGACACCCGAACAGCGTGAAGCGTTTATCCAGCAACGCCGGGAAGGGTTTGGTCGCCACGGGCATTGCGGCTGGCGTGGCCACTGTGATGATAAACGGGATGAGCACGCCCCGAAAACGCCGGAAGCAGAGTGAGCGAGATGAAAGCCGGGGTGGCGGGTGAATCTTTGCTGATGTCGGCGCTTAATGCCTGCCGCTCCCGGCTGAAAGCCTTTATTCGCGGACGAACTTCCGTGCGCGATGATGCCGACGATATTCTGCAGGAAGTGACATATCAGCTCATGAAGGTGGAACAGCCGGTAGAGAACGTTGCTGCCTGGCTGTTTCGCGCGGCCCGTAATGAAATGACTGACCGGGCGCGGAAAAAGCATGAGGTCTCGCTCTCCGGCTACTTCACCGCGGATGGCGAAGCGGGAGCCCCGGAAGATGAGTTAGCGGAAACCCTGTTCGGTGTTCCGCAAACCCCGGAAGAGGAATACCTGAAAACGCTGCTATGGGAAGAGCTGGGGCAAGCACTGTCTGAGCTTCCAGCGCTTCAGCGTGAGGTCTTTGAGAAAACGGAACTTCAGGGCTACAGCATAAAAATGCTGGCAGACGAGACGGGGGCCAGCGAACAGGCACTGTTGTCACGTAAGCACAAGGCCGTGCTTTATCTCCGTGCCCGATTACGGGATGTCTATGAAGCATTGACCGGTGATTGATGCCAGACAATAAGCGGGCAGACAAAACCTTACAATGTCGAGCCTTGTAGATTCATTTCTATCGTTTATGATCGGGGCATCTCATTATTTTGGAATGTTATGCGCAACCGTCAGCTTCTGGGTAAATGGCTTTTGATAATCACGTGCCTGGCGATGGCAATCTGCCTGGTTCAGCGTGCGGTTTATCTTAACCACTTTTTACAGGGGCTGAACCCGCAGACGGTTCTGGTTGTCGATGCTCCGGCTCAAAGCGCTGATGCTGAGCAGTCAGGTCCATCCCCCTGCCAGTTAGGTGCGCATTCCCTTCTTTGTGCCCAGCCACTGTTCTTCGATGGCGCACTACCGGCCATCATTCTCTTCTTCGCATTGCTGCAACTGTTTTCCCAGGTGCGGGCATTTGTTGACAGAGCCCAGCCTGTTCAGGCTCCTCCACCACGAATACACCTCAAAAACTGCGTTTTCCGTGAATGAAAAACATCGTCATCACACGATAATTTTCACTATTCACGGAGTAAAACATGTTTAACATCTTCAGGGGATTTATCCTCCTGTTGCTGTCCTGCACTGGCATGGCCAACGCAGCAGACACAGGCTGGCTGACCTCCCCACAAAACGATCACGCCCGGATCCGCTTCCAGGCAGAAAAGGGCCAGGATCGTATCTTAGGCTTGCTCACCGTAGAGCTGCAGTCCGGCTGGAAAACCTACTGGCGCTCGCCGGGCGAGGGTGGCGTCGCCCCACAAATCCACTGGCCAAAAGAGGTGCGGGATACGTGGTACTGGCCTGTCCCTTCACGCTTTGATATCTCTGGTCTCACTACCCAGGGTTATCACGACAAGGTGATTATCCCGATGGTCATCACCGGGACAGATGCCGATACGCTGAATGGCACTCTCACGCTCTCAACGTGTAGTAATGTCTGCCTGTTGACGGACTACACGCTGCGTCTGGATTTCAACACCCCGGTAGATGAGGCTTTTCAACGCGCTTTCGACAGTGCAATGCGCGCCATCCCGGGGGATTCGGGAATATCCTCAAACCTGTCTGCCTGGCTGTCTGACGGTAATCTGGTGATAACGGGAACCACGGACGGGGAGTGGAAAAAACCAGCGATCTACTTCGACCCGCTGGAGGGCGATGTTCTTCCTGGCGATCCGGCTATCAGGCACGACGGTAATCAACTGCACGTGACGGTGCCGGTGACCGATGAATGGGGTGATAAGCCCGCCACGCTTAAGGGGAAAGCGCTCTCTTTTGTACTGACCAATGGCGATAACGCGCAACAAACCGTGATTACCGTCGGGGACGAGCCTCCGGGCCAGACGACAGCGGTTGGGCTGAGTAAAATGCTGGCCTTCGCGCTGCTCGGCGGGCTGATACTGAACCTGATGCCCTGCGTACTACCGGTGATGGGCATGAAGCTCAGCAGTGTACTGAATGCCGGTTCGGATAAGCGGAAAATCAGATTACGCTTCCTGGCAACCAGTGCCGGTATTCTGACCTCCTTTGTGCTGCTGGCCGTGATGGTTTCCGCCCTTAAATTAACCGGAGCCTCGCTGGGATGGGGCATCCAGTTCCAGAGCCCGTGGTTTATCGGCCTGATGGTGGCGGTGACATTCCTTTTTGCGCTCAATCTGTTCGGGGTCTTTGAAATGTTGCTGCCTTCTGCGGCGATGGGGCGGCTGGCCACAACGGGGGGCGCGGGGCTTACCGGCAGTTTCTGTGAAGGTATGTTTGCCACTCTGCTCGCGACACCGTGTTCTGCACCGTTTCTCGGTACGGCAGTGGCGTTTGCGCTGGGCGCACCGTTACAGGAACTGTGGCTTATTTTTCTGACGCTCGGCCTGGGAATGAGTTTACCGTGGCTGTTTGTTGCGTTGATCCCTGAAACGGCCATGCTGCTTCCCAAACCGGGACGCTGGATGAATACGCTGAAGATCGTTCTCGGTCTTATGATGCTGGTATCCAGTCTCTGGCTGGTGACGCTACTCAATCTGCATCTGGGAGAAGCGCTCAGCCACATCATTATGTTGATACTGATTGTCATCGCGATCGTAGCGTACGCCATAGCAGGGCAAAGAACCTCGCCACTGTTCTGGTTCGTGGTGATCGCGTTATCTGTTTTAGGGGGTTATCAGTTGCGCGGGTTGCTGACCACACCGGTACCCGGCACGCAAACTGAGGTTCAGGCGATCCCGTGGCAACCGTTAAGCGAGGAGGCTATCCAGAATGCTGTTGCGCAGGGGAAACGCGTCTTCGTGGATATCTCTGCCGACTGGTGTGTCACCTGTAAGGTCAATGAGCATCGGGTATTGAATCAGCCTGAAGTCATCGCGGCACTCAGCCAGCCGGATGTGGTTGCGCTACGTGGAGACTGGAGTAAGCCATCGACGGCGATCGCGGATTTCCTCGGAAAACGCAATCGCTACGCCATTCCGTTTAATGAGGTCTATGGCCCCGGCCTGGCTGATGGAGAAATTTTCTCTCCATTGCTTGATAAAAACACCGTTCTGACGACCCTGGACAACGCTAAAGGTTAAATGTGCTATGAAGAAAATCATGATTACGCTGATGTTACTCTTTGTGTCTACTCAGATGGTGGCAGCAGAGGTACAGACACCGGAACAGGAACAACGCGCCCAGAAGATCGTTTACGATTTCCTGTTTAACGATCCCAATTCACCGCGTATTGGGGCTAAAAATCCAAAGTTAACGCTGGTGGTGTTCACGGACTACAACTGCCCGTACTGTAAAAAATTCGATCCTTATCTTGAGAGGATCGTCGAGAAATATCCGGATGTGGCGGTGGTCTTTAAGTTTCTGCCTTACCGGTCAGAAAGTTCGGTGACCTCTGCACGTGACGCCCTGACCGTCTGGCGTTCACATCCTGAACAATTTATGAAATTTAACGATATCCTGATGGCAAAAAAGGGATACCACGATGATGCCAGTATTCAGGAGGCCAAAAAGCGGGCGGGGGTCAGTGTGACAACGCCTGATGCCGAGAGCCTGATGACGATCAAACGCAGCCTGCTCATTGCCGAAAAACTGGGTATTCAGGGAACGCCGGCAACGCTGATTGGCGAGGGGCTGCTTCCCGGCTGGGTTCCTTTTGAACAGTTCGATGAAATGGTCAGTGACGCGCTGAAAAAAAGTTGAATTGAGGGGGCGGCTAGCCCCCGATTATCCCGGAGAGGACAATGAAAAAATTACTGTTAATTTCGCTGCTGGTGACGTCAGGGCTGGCTCAAGCCGCTGAGGCCATTCCTGATGTTGTGAAGACGTTCAGTGAACAGCAAGACATTAAGATCATTAAGAAAATCGATGCGCCAGGTGGAGCGCCCGCCTGGCTTGGGCAATATCAGGACATGGGCGTTACGCTCTTTTTAACACCGGATGGAAAGCATGTAATTTCAGGCTATCTGTATGATGAAAAAGGTAAAAATCTTAGCGATGCGTATTTCCAGAAAGAGATCTACGCGCCGCTGGGGCGGGAAATGTGGAAACAGCTCAATGCAGCGCATCCGCTGAAAGAGGGGGCGGATACAGCACCGCGTAAAGTGTTCGTCTTTGCCGATCCATTCTGTCCGTATTGCAAGGCCTTTTGGGCCGAGGCACAGCCGTGGGTGAAGGCGGGTAAGGTTCAGTTAAATACGCTGCTGGTGGCGTTTCTTAATCCCAACAGTGGCCGTAACGCCTCCGCGATCCTGAATGCAAAAGATCCGGTTTCTGCCTGGAGAGAGTACGAGCTTTCTGGCGGGAAAACATTGCCTAAACCTGCGGGCGGAGCCTCACGTGAGAACGTGGCTGTGTTACAGCAGCACCAACAGTTAATGGACAGTCTGGGCGCAAATGCCACCCCGGCAATTTATTATCTGAATGCACAAAACGAGCTTCAGCAGGTGGTGGGCATGCCAGATGAGAAGCAACTCGAGGAAATGTTTGGGCCTAAACCATAATAAAGGCAGGCAGAAGCAGGGCGCTTCTGCCTGATTTTTAATGCGTTAACTTCCCCAGCGATCTCTGAGATAGCTAACCGCGTCCTGAGTCTGGGGCTGGTTAAGATAATCTTCCCGGAACAGGATAGTACCGTTTACGCCGGGCAGGGAGTCATTCAGGTCGAGCTGTTTTTTCAACTCCGGCACACCGCCATTCACCATCCAGTCCGGCTCATTTTTGGACGGTTCACCCACTTTATAGAACGCAATGCCGATATAAAGACGGGTATGGGTTGGTTTTACCACATCAGCCCACCATCTGGTCAGCACGTCATAACGCGCGGCGCTGCGGGAGAAAGGCCAGTAAATTTGTGGCGCAATGTAATCCAGCAGTCCCTGTTGTACCCACTGACGTGTATCGGCATAGGATTCATCATACGCAGCGGCTCCTCGCGTATCTGAGCCTGCCGGGTCAAAAGAGCGGTTACGCCATACGCCAGCCGGGCTGACACCAAACTCAACATCAGGCTTCAGCTGTTTGATAGCACTGGAAACCTGCACAATCAGCTGTTGTGTATTGTGCCGACGCCAGTCCGCTTTAGAGGCGAATCCCTGGCCATAGTGTTTAAACGTTTGAGTATCGTTCAGGGTTGAACCAGGCGTTTCGGAATAGAAATAGTCGTCAAACTGCACGCCGTCTATCGGGTATTGCTTAACAACCTCGCTGACAATCTGGGTTATCCAGTCACGCACTTCCGGAATGCCCGGGTCGAGGACAAAACGATCGCCAGAAATACGCACCCACTCCGGGTGCTGCACATAGACACTGGAAGGGTGCAATGACGATGTCCGGTTCAGCTCCGCAATGGTTGACGGCCGGGTGTTGGTCGATACCCGGTAGGGATTAAACCAGGCGTGCACTTTCATGCCGCGCTTGTGCGCTTCATCCAGCATAAACTGCAGCGGATCGTAACCCGGATATTCGCCGATGTTACCCGTCAGCATATCTGACCAGGGCAAAATTTTTGATGACCAGAGCGCTGTACTGTCAGGTTTCACCTGGAAAAACACGGTGTTGATACCGAGGCTTTTCAGTTTATCGAGTTTGTCTTTCAGCGCCTGTTTTTGCTGGCTGATACGGAGTTCAGCACTGCTGGCATTCACTGATGTGACCGGCGGCCAGTCAAGACGGGAGACGGTTGCCAGCCAGATCCCACGCATCGGTTCATTTGTCTGCCGGGAAGGTTGATTCACCGACGGGGGCGGAGTGACGAGAGACTTTGGTGGTTTTGAGGTGCAACTAGCAAGTAAAAGTGCGCAGCCAACAAACGCACCTATCCGTTTTACGTGTAGCGACATTTACGTATTAGCTCTTTGTGATTCGACTATGAGTCCAGGGATTAAAGTCGGGAACATCCGGTTCTTCGGTGGTGTTATCACTGAGAGAATCAAGATACAGCGCTTCAACTTCCGCACGCGCCCAGGGCGTTCGGCGCAGAAATTTTAAACTCGATTTAACGCTGGGATCGTTTCTGAAACAGTTAATTTTGATACGGTTGCCCAACTCGCTCCAGCCATATCGTGCAACCAGGGCATTTACCTGCATTTCCAGCGTTACGCCATGCAAAGGATCTTTAGAAATATGTGCAGTCATAGGCGTCCGGTTGTCTCATTTTTCGTGGGGTTAGGTTGAACGATGAAAGGGTACAAGAAAGGTGGAAAAGGGGCAATCATTGTCCTGACTGGCGGGTAATTGCCGCACAGTGACTCAGCTCCGTTTGTGAGTGATATTGCAGAAGTAAAAGGCTGGTCTATTCTAAATAACAGAACTTCGCTTATCTCGTGATCGTTGAAAAGTCACAATAATTTTGCGTTTCAGGCGGTGGAAATGAACAAAATCCAGCTCGCTTTATTGTCGTGTTTGCTGTCAGTATTATCGTTTATCACGGTTGCCGCAGAACCACGCCTGGAGCCGACTGAACAGGAGCGGGCCCGAACGGTTTATATCTTCCACCAACCTGTTGTTATGCTTCAGGCGAAATTTGGCCTCACAACGCCAGAAGAACGCGTATTACGCATTCGCAATACGCTGCGACATTTCACTGAGCAGGATGTACGCGAACCGCTGAAAATTATACCGGTCACTCGTTACAACCAGCCTGGTCGCTTGATTGTCATGAACGGCAAGCCTGTTATGTTGCTTACACAAGCAGACCTTGATGAAGGTGACGATCTTACGCTTGATCAGGCCGCCCAGCGTGTGTTGACGCGTCTGGAGGCTCAACGAACGGCACTTCACGAGCAATATAATAGCGGCTGGATTGCGTTATCCGCCGTGAAAACTATCGTGGGTTTTCTGGCACTGGCTCTTTTCTGGTACGGTGCCTGGCGTTCCTGGCGCTGGGTGCGACGTTTTTACCGTCACCGCATTCTGGAAAGCCGCAGCATAATTCCTCAACGTTGGCGTAAGTTTGTTGGTGCGATTGAGACCCGGTTGTATGCCCTGTTAATGTTTTTGTCCGGTGCCCTGGGGTTATATCTCTGGTTGCGCTGGGCATTCAGTTTGTTCCCCTGGACGCGCGTCTGGGGGACATCATTGGGCGACTGGGCAGTGCGCGTTTTACGAGATATTGCGTTTTCTATTGCCTCTGCGCTGCCGGGGCTCATGATTGTCTTGATTATTTTCCTTATTACCGCGTTTATACTTAAACTCCTTAAAATCTTGTTAAATCAAGTAGAAGTAGGGGGATTGCAGCTTCCAGGTATCCATCCCGAAACCGTAGGTGCCACTCGCAAGCTGATTTCTGTCGGCGTGTGGTTGTTTGCCTTATCTGCGGCATATCCGTTTTTGCCGGGTGCAAATTCACTGGCTTTTAAAGGTATCAGCGTATTCTTTGGCCTGATGCTGACGTTGGGGTCAGCAGGGGTGATGAACCATGCCATGAGCGGGCTGGTGTTAATCTACTCCCGCGCGTTACGAAAAGGGGATGTAATACGGGTCGCGGATAATGAAGGTCTGGTCACGGAGATTGGCATGCTTGCGACCAAAATCCTCACACGGGAAAACTATATTGTTACGGTACCCAATGCTGTCGTCGTCAGCGGCAAAATAACCAACCTTAGCGCACAGGAACCTGATGCGGGGATCAATCTGACAGTTGGTGTGACCATTGGCTATGACACGCCCTGGCGGCAAGTTCACGCGATGCTGGAAATGGCCGCCAGACGGGCAAAATGCATCGACCATTCCCAACCACCTCTGGTGCGGCAGCTGGCGTTGATGGACTGGTACATCGCTTATGAACTTCAGGTTAAGCTGATACCCGGGCAAGCGCTCGCCGAGGCTCGTAATGAATTGCACGGCCTTATTCAGGACGTCTTTAACGAGTTTAATGTGCAAATTATGTCGCCAAACTTTGTGATGCAGCCTGAAGGGACGGTAATCGTGGCTGAAGAAAACTGGTACGCAGCACCGGCTGAACAACCAGAACAGAAGTGATATCCGTTGCGTCCAAAAAATCAGTACAACTGACCTAACTTAGGTTGTATTAAAATTGAGTTTACTAATCAGATTGATATTATCCATCTGTTTTGAATAAATTTTCTTAGTCTAAATATAATATATCTCCCAGAGCACTTTATGAACCAGCAATGGAAGCGTGAGCCTATCCAATATCCTTTTTTCATTTAATACATCGACTTACAGGTGTGACCAGAGTGTATTGCAATTGGAAGTTGCTATAAAATTAGCAAACAACGTATTGAATATGCTGAATTTATTTAACTCGCTGTCAAAATATTGAACTATTGATAAGCACCATCTACACTGTAATTTCAGTTGCCGCCCTACAGTATGAACTATTGCCTAATTGCGGAATATACCATTTCGCGATCAGGTGATGACGTGGTGACCGATATGCTAATTATTAAAATTTTTATGATTACATCAGTGATATTTATCCTCATGAAACCTGAACACCTTTCCAGGAATATTGTCATATGGATAACAATGTTGCAGATAAAAACAGCGATGCTGGCAATCAAATAAACACGGCAAGTCTCTCGCTCCCGAAAGGGGGCGGCGCAATAAAAGGATTGGGTGAAACCTTTCAGGCAAATGCATTTACCGGTAGCGGCAGTTACGCCATTCCACTGCCGTTGACGCCTGCCCGTGGTTTTGAACCCGCGTTGAGTCTTAACTACCAGTCCGGCGCGGGTAACGATGCTTTTGGGCCAGGTTTTTCTGTAACCCTTTCCAGCATCTCACGGAAAACCAGTAACGGCATTCCGCAATATAATTCTGATGACATATTTATTACGAGTGATGATGGTGAGTTAATTCCGTCCATGACAGAGCAGGGCGGTCACTGGCAACCGGTGGCCACGACCAGAATTCTGGATGATATTAACTGGCGGGTGCAGGCATTCCAGCCAATTAAAGAGAGTGGTTTCTCTTTGATTGAGCAATGGATTGATCCATTATCCTCCAGTTGCTGGTGGAAAATAACCGATAAAAATAACACTGTTTTTAATTATGGGCGTAGCGATAACAGCCGGATCACCGATCCAAAAGATGCCTGTAGAATATATCAATGGTTAATTGATGAAGCGATTGATAGCAAAGGCAATCGGATTGTATACACCTACAAGGCTGAAGATGGCGAAAATGTCGATGATAAAATCAATGAAATAAATCGATCATTATCAGCAAGAAAATATATTCACAGCGTGCAATACGGTAATTATTTTACTGTAGCCAGCACCGGGATGGAAGCGTTCGCATTCGAGGTTGTTTTTGATTATGGCGAGTATGACTTAACCCAACTGTCGCAGGCCGGAAGCAACCCTTACCATCCGGTGCGCAGCTGGCCAGTACGCAGCGATCCGTTTTCCCGTTACCTCAGTGGTTTTGAGATCCGCACACTCAGGCTATGTCACGGGATTATGCTGTTCCATAAGTTTGCGCAACTCGGTGACAAACCTTGCCTTGTGAAGGCGTTGCAGTTGACGTACGACGAAACCGCGGATTTCTCTTTTTTGCAGGCCATAACCCAGCGCGGATACCGCATCAACGCCGACGGTAGCTACGATCAGCAGGCTCTGCCCCCCCTGACGTTGAGCTGGTCACGCTTCGCGCCACCGCCGGTACCGCAGTTCAGGATCTTAACCGTCAATGACCAGTTGGCGTTTCCTGGCATGCTCGATAATGCAGCTTTTCAGCCGGTTGATCTGCGAGGTGAAGGCCTTCCTGGCATGCTACTCAGTGATGCAAACACCACGCTTTACTATGCCCCATTGGGCAACGGCCGCTACCAGCCACCCGTGTCGCCGCGTGCATTCCCTGACACCCGTAATTTCAGCGATCCTTCACTCAGTTTGCAGAGTCTGAATGCCAACGGACAACTGGATCTGGTGGTCAGTACCGCGCAGGGGACGGGCTATTTCAGCCAGCAGAATGAGGGGGGCTGGTCACCGTTTTACCGTTTTTCCTCGCAGCCGACCGATCTCGCCAACCCAGAGCGGGAGACCGCCGATCTGGTTGGCGATGGCAAACCCGATCTGCTGCTCTTTCATCCGTGCGATCTGCTGTTTTATGCCTCAATGGGGCGATCCGGTTATTCGACTGCCGATAGCGTACGCCTGCCGGTGGGGTTTCCCACGACGGTGAACAACGGTGAAACGGAACTTGTCACTTTTGCCGATATGTTTGGCGACGGGCTTTCGCACCGGGTCAGGATCCGCAGTGGCTCGGTAGAAGTCTGGCCCTGTCTGGGGTATGGCCGTTTCGGCGAGAAAGTGTATTTCGCTAATGCGCCACGTTTTGATGCGACGCTCAGCGCATCGCGTATTTTTCTTGCGGACATCGATGGTTCTGGTACTGCCGATCTGGTGTTTGCGTTTCCCTGTCGCGTGGAAATCTATCGCAACCAATCCGGAAATGCATTCGCATCAACACCCGTGGTCATCGCCTTGCCCGCACCATTCACGGCTCTCAGTCAGTTGCGTTTTATTGACCTGCTAGGCGAAGGGACCTCGGCGCTGGTGTTTACCAGCGCAGGCCCGCAGATGACGCATTACTATTTCAATTTTTGCGGTGAACGCGAGGCAGGCACACCCGCGCTGAAGCCCTATTTATTGACCCGGATTGACAACAATCTTGGTGCCACCACCGAGATTTTCTACACCAGCTCCACCCAGTTTTACCTGGAAGACAAACTCCGTGGCACACCATGGGCTACGCGTCTGCCTTTTCCGGTGCAGGTTGTTGCTAAAACCATTGTCACCGACGCGATAACGGCTTCGCAGATGACGCAGATCTATCGCTACCATGAGGGGTATTTTGATGCAGATGCCCGCGAGTTTAACGGCTTTGGCTTTGTTGAAAGCTGGGACAGTGAACAGCTTGCGGTTAATCGCGAAGGGGAGAGTCGCGATCGTGATGTTCCCCCGGTCTATACCCGCAGCTGGTATCACACTGGATCCTGTCTCGAAAATGCCGCCATTACTCGCCAGTATCAACAGGCGTATTTCAAGGGAGATGCAGCTGCTTATGATTTTCCCGATAGCCTGTTCGATCCTGCAGTCTATCGAGGCGGCAGCGAGACGGTATTGCAGGCCTATGCGGCGCTGAAAGGTTCACTGCTGCGCACGGAAGTCTATGGGCAGGATGGCAGCGCCCTACAGGATGTACCCTATACGGTAAACGAGTCGAACTTTACCGTCACACTGCGACAACCCGCCATTGCCGGGATCAATGCCGCCTTTCTGGTCAGCCCGCGTGAAAGCATCGTTTACCATTATGAGCGCAATGCCAGCGATCCCCGTGTTCAGCAGAATTTTACGCTGGAAGTGGATCCACTCAGTGGCGAAATCAGCAAATCGTGCACCCTCTTTTTACCCCGTCGTCAGGCCAGCACTCCACCGGTTGCGGGGCAGCAGCAGTTAAAGGCCACCGCGTCTAATCGGCACTTTATCAACACGTCGGAGAGCGCCGGTTATCACTACCGTGGTGTGCTGTATGACAGCCAGTTGTGTGAGATCTATAACCTTACTTTAAACGGTGGCGACTACTGTACCTTTGCTGATTTACAGCAACTTCCGGCGGCGCTGGCGACCCCTTTGCCTTACCAGGTTGCGCCAGTGACCGACACACTCCAGGCAGGGCTGTTGACGTGGGACCGCCGTCTCTTCTGGAATGATGATCAAAGCGCGGCGCTGCCGCCGGGCGAAGTGGCCCGCGTGGCGTTATTGCATCATAGCGCCAGTGCCGTATTCACTGCGCAGTTTGCCACTGCGGCGTTCGGCACCGTGCTGAGCGACGAAACGCTGCAAACTGCCGGGGGCTATGTTTATGAAGCAGACAATGGCTACTGGTGGAACCGGGGACTGGTGCAGTTTTATAGCCAGCCGCCGTGTTACTACCAGCCGGACAGAGCAGAAAATGCCTTTGTTGATGCGCAATCGTCGCTTTTTGTGAAGAGCACCGTCAGTTATGACCAGCCTTATTGCCTCACCGTAACCAGTACGACCCAGTATCTCGATGAACAAAATGTGGATCCTGATCAGCGTGCCAACACGCAGACGGCGGTGATCGATTATATGACCCTGCAACCCTGCCAGTTGATTGACAGCAATGGCAATGTCGCACAGGTCATTTTTGATCCGCTGGGGCAGGTGGTGGTGACCACCCTGTTTGGCTGGCAGGACGGTACGCCGGTGGGAGGGATGCGGTTATACGCCGTTGACGGGCAACCAGCGGAGTATCAGTTGCCACCTGCGGCGTCGTTTGCGGACATCACCCAGGATCCGTCCCGCTATCTACAGGGCGCGACGAGTTATTTTTATTACGACCTGACAGCATGGCAACGGAGCCAGCAACCACCGTGTTCCGTGGTGCTGCTGCGCGATGATTACTATCGGACCTGCACTGGCGTATCGCCGTTTTCCTGCAAGCTGGCGGTGAACTATAGCGATGGTTTTGCGCGTGAACTGGAAAGCAAAACCAAAGATAACGATCGCTGGATCGTCGGCGGTCGAACGGTTTACAACAACAAAGGCAAGGTGTGCGAGAAGTATTTCCCCTGGCTGAGTGATACCCCGCGCTATGAATCACAGCAAACCTTGATTGACGCCGGGATAATGCCACCGCCGACGGTGACCCACTATGATCCGCTGTTGCGGGTGATCCGTATTGATACTCCGAAAGGGTTCTTCTCGCGGGTGCAATTTACGCCCTGGGACGAGTCACACTACGACGAAGACGATACAGTACTGGAGGCACCGTATTATCTGGCTTTTATGGCCAACTACCCGGCGGAGCCGACGCAGCAACAAAAAGACGAGAAAGATGCGCTGCTTAAAGCCGCGCGGTTCTATAACACACCAGCCATTAAGGTGATCGACAGTGTGGGGAACACCTGTCTTGAGATCCAGACCGATGCCGACCAGCGTCAACTCGTCTCCTTCATGCAGACGGACATCCAGAACCGCGTGCTGCTTTCGATTGATCCGCGCCTTTATCAGACCAATCAAACCCAGGGCACCAATTACTATAATTTCCGCTACCGCTATGCGATGGGGCAACAAAAACCTGCCTGCGTCGACAGTGCGGATGCCGGCCTGCAACGCCATCTGGACGATATCTTTGATAACCAGATGTGGTCACTGAGCGCCCGCAACTACTGCCAGTTCATTTCCTACGACCGGTTAAAAAGACGCGCGGCTTTGCGCATCTGTAAATTGGTCGACGATCAGCCCATCACGTCGTATGCCGATTTTAATCTGGTGGAAATTTTCACCTACGGCGAAACCCAGCCGCGGCTTCCACAACGCAATTTACGCGGCCAGCTGTACCAGCTCTGCGATCTGTCGGGCATCGTCGTTAATCATCAGTATGATTTGCAGGGAGAAGTACTGCAAAACTCCCGCCAGATGGTCACGGATTACAAAACCCCGGCTAACTGGAACACGACGCCAGTGCTGGAGAGTGAGATCTATACCAGTGGCTATCGCTACAATGCGCTGCAACTGTTACTGAGTGAAAGCACACCCGATGGCAGCACCGTCACCCATCGCTATAACGACAGCGGATTACTGGAACAGACTGAGCTGACGCTGAGTGACGGCTCATCGCAGCCGGTTGTGCAACAGATCGACTACGATGCCAATGGTCAGCGTACCCGCGTCGCCTTCGGTAATGGCGTGGTCACGGATTACACCTATGAGACCACCACCTTACGCTTAGTCGGGTTGTACAGCGCCCGCCCGGGCACGCAGATACAGACCCTCCAGGATGTGAGTTACAACTACGATCCGGTGGGTAACATTACCCGCAGTCGCAACAACACCTGCGCCACGATTTTCAATAATAACCAGCAGGTGGATCCGCTGGCGGATTACACCTATGACGCGATCTACCGGCTGATCTCGGCAAACGGCAGGCAACATCCTGCTATTACGGGTAATACCTGGAAAAACAACAGTAGCGCCGGGGATTTCAAGCAGTCCCGTTTCAGCCAGCTACCCGCGGTAAACGATGCCGACAAGCTGGAAAATTACCAGGTGACCTATCAGTACGATGATGCCGGCAACCTGATCGGCAAACAGCATGTTGCAGCTTCTGCGACGTGGCATCGGGAGATGCCGGTGGAAGATAACAGCAATCGGCTGAAAAATGTCGTGGTCGATGCGGCAGGTAACCTGCGTGAACTGGCGATCAATAACACCGTCACGCTGGACTGGAACTGCTGTAACAACCTGGTCAGCGCCTGCATTATTGAACGTCCGGATGAGCTGAATGACTGCGATTACTATCTCTATGACAGCCATGAACAGCGCACAAGAAAGGTGAGCGAGCGGATGGCCGCAGGGGGCGCAGTCACGCTGATCGAAGAGAGTGTTTACCTGCGTAATTATCAGATCAGGCGTAATATCAGCGTCGATGCACAGGGTAAGCAAACCATCACGCAGGCCCGGCAAATGCTGCGCGTTATGGATGGTGCGGTTTGCGTGCTGATTATGCAGTATTGCGCGATCGGCGCAGAAGCGGGCACACGGCTGATGCGTTTTCAGATGACAGACAATCTGAGCTCCGTGGCCTGCGAATATGATCAAGCGGCCCGGCTTATCAGCTACGAAGAGTATTTTCCCTATGGCGGTACGGCAATTATTGCCGGAGCGAATCAGGCTGAGGTGCAGCGTAAGGTGTACCGCTACTGCGGCAAGGAGCGTGATGACAGTTCCGGTCTCTACTACTACGGTGCCCGCTACTACGCGCCCTGGCTAGGGCGCTGGCTGAATCCCGATCCGGCAGGTACCGTCGATGGCCTGAATCTGTATGCCTTTGTTCTCGGCAATCCGGTTACCCATATGGACGCCGATGGCAGGGTGATGACGCGCGCGCAAAAAGCCAAAAGCGCGAAGGTCGTGGTCGTCAGTAACGCTTTCGAGTGGGATGTGAAACATATCGCCAGCTATTCAACGACTGATACAGACTTAGCCAGTATCCTCGATCACTTCGGGGAGCCCACGACCAGTGTGGTGAAAACCTATACCGACCTTGCCGATCGCATCGCCTATGACGTGAAGGGAGGCAGTAGCAGTAAGCTCAGTGCCAGCACTATCACGGATATCCATCTGGCTCTGGAGGCGAGCAAACCGCTGCATTTTCAGTTCAACGATCTGCTGGGTGAGCAGTGGCGCGAAAACATGGATGAATACACCGGGGGAAAACGGCAGATCCCGTTGTACTCGGTGATGCGCAGTAAGACGACATCGTTCTTTCAGGAGCTTGATGTCGATACAGTGTCCAGCCTGAATGACCATTTAAAAGCCATCAGCGGCCGCCCCGCTGAAGTCCATCACATTCTGTATAAAGCCGTCCGGCCGCAATACGCCAACCAGACCCCTAACCTGATGTTGACCCAACGTAGCGCCAAAGAAAGCGTCTATGGACCGGGTCAGCATGAATTGATGCATATGCTGGCGTCGGGCAATGACAGCGACAAGTTCCGGGTGCTGTTACCCCAGTTCGAGGCCGAATATCTCAAGTGGTACAACGGCAAAATGATCGTCTCGTCTATCCAATAATTACCATTGATGCAATGGGTTAATTGAATGTTTCCCCGAATCACATAACGGGAGTGTTACATGACACACACAACAATCCGGATTCAGGACCACGCACTTAAGGCCCTGTATGAAGCGAACCCAGAGTTTGATGTCCGGCAGGTGAAATTCCACCATCCGGATGATATGTCGGCGCTGCGGGAGCAACTGGCTGCCACGGGGCTTGATGACGACGGGATTGCCACGAAAGTCACCGAGCTGAAAACCTGGCAACGTTTGCTCAACCTGCATCCGGATGTCAATGTTGCACAGGGGCTGATAAGTCGTGGCATAGTCTGTGCAAACCAGCTGGCACGCATACCGCTGCAGACATTTGTGCAGACGCATGCGCAATCACTGGGCATGAGCGCCGCAGAGGCCACGGAGATGCACCAGCGCGCGGTGGGTGTACGTAACAGCGCCATGCACTTATGGGCCTCGGTGAGCGGCACGGTGGCTTCCCCGTTTTACCGTTATTCCGCGATGGACACCGTGAGCCCCGAGCTGAAGGAAACCTTCCAGAATCTGCCCAGCTACCAGGATATGTTCGGCTCACTTGACTATTGCAACTGTCCGGAGTGTCGCTCGATCTTTGGCCCGGCGGCGTATCTGGTCGATCTGCTGCGTATCATCGACCAGTACGTTACCACGCCGAACCGCGCCACGATTGATGACGCTTTTCTCTTTACAGCGCGTCGCCCGGATATCTGGACTATCCCGCTCGACTGTGGCGCGGCCAATGATGCCGTACCTTATCTGCAAATCGTTAACGAGCGCCTGACCGTCCGCGCCGAATTGGTCACTGGTCAGGGTGTGCTGGAACAACTGGCCACCACACTGGTGTACCCACAGGCGCTGCCTTTTAACGCCCCACTGGATCAGATCCGGGTGTTGCTCGATAAACTGGGTTGCAGTTACGGTCAGGTCTTGTCGGCATGGAGTGCGGCAGCCAGCACCGTTGCCGCTCAAACGCTGGGGTTGTCTGCCGATCAGCAGCGCATTGTGACGACCGCGCTGACGGTAGCCGCCGAGATCGCGCCTTACTACAATGTCAGTGATATCAGCACGCTCAGCGTGGCCGACACGTTTATGGCCAGCACCTGGATGAACTATGCGCAGATGCTGACACTGTTGGAGCAGGACTTATCCGCGACGGAACAGCAGGCGGGCTTGCAGGTTAACTTTTTCCTTAACCAGGGGCTGGGCGGCAAATGGGTCGCGCTGAGTCAGCCAGCGGGTAAGCCCGCGCAGCTGGATAATCTGACGGCCACGGCGCTGGATAGCATCAACCGTTTGCAGCGTCTGGCAACGCAACTGGGTAACCCAGCAGCCGAGGTCGACTGGGCGCTACGTTGTGTGCAGGGCGGTAATATGCCTGTCATCAGCGATGATAGCCTGATCGCGCTGCAACAACTGTTGGCGATCGCCGATCGGTTAGGGCTGGATCTGCCCACGGCCTGTTCACTGGCCGGGCCGATTAAAACCTACGGGCAGGGCGCTGACGAGGCGGGCCCGCAGTTCGACCGGTTGTTCAACTCCCCGGCGATCCTCGCCAGCAACGCACCGTATCATCCCTCCGGCAACCCACTGAATACAGGGTATACCGATACGCCACTGACCTGGACGCCGGGTTCATCCGCGGCGGAAGATATCCATGCCATCAACCGTGTCCTGCCGGGGCTGGGCATTAGCCTGAGTGATGCCAATGCGCTGGGTCTTGCACTGGTGGGTGAGAACGCGCAACAAACACTGACCGTACAAACGCTGTCGGACTTATATCGCCATGCGCTACTCAGCCGTACGCTGCAACTGCCCATGAGTCGTTATCTGCTATTGCTGAAACTGGCTGGCGTGGCAACACCTGCCACGCCGGGCGTGCAGGAGATTGCCGCGCTGGTCGGGAAAGTCCAGTGGCTGAACCAGGCCGGTTTGTCGGTGTACCAGCTTGATTACTTTATTAATGGTGTTGCCAGTGTGTACGTCAATCCGCTGTATCAGCCGGATAACACCACGGTGTGGCAGCAGGGGCTGTGGGTAACGGTACCGGCAGGTACGGCTTCAACCGGCAGCGATATCACTGCGCAGGTGGCGGTGCTGTTTGGTGTCAACAATCCTCTGGCCACTACCGCGATGTCGATGGCGGTGGCGGCGGTGGCGTTGCCTGCGGGGGCCACCGACTGGGAAACGGCATTTCTGGCGGCACAGAGTGATGGCAAAACGCCGGAATATGCCAGCTATGTGCAGACGGTGCTGAAATGGGTTTCACGCTGGCTGGTACTGGCGCAGAGCCTGAATCTTGCCGATACGACGCTGGCGAATGTGGCGGTTTGCCCGGCGGCTTATCAATTACCGACAAATTTCGCGGTACTGGGCTGGGAGGCCATCGGCAATATCTGGCAGGTGCAGCAGATGATGCAAAGCCACGGGGATTTGCAGCAAAACCTGTTGCTGTATATCCAGTTGGTGTCGACGGGGGCAGCCAGTGACACGAGTTTACTGGTGCTGCAAAAAGCGACCGGATGGGATCCCGTCGTGGTGGCGTCGCTGTTGAGCGGGCCGCTGCAGGCGGTGACGGTGGTCACGTTACAACTGAACCGCCTACAAACCTGCATCGATGTGATGAGCCGTCTTGGCGCGAATCCCGGTTTTATGCAATCGATGGTGAATGTGGCGGCGTTACCGGCGAAGGGGAACTGGGCGACGTGGATCCAGAGTGCCGCCGCTGTGCTGGCCAAAACCGCCAGTATCTATGGTACCCAGTGGGAGAGCGTCTGGACGCCACTGTCCGGTGATTTGGCGGTGCATCTGCGTGACGCCCTGTTGTCGTTGGTGCTGTCGCAGCTTAATAGCGCCGATCCGACCATCAAAACCGCCCGTAATGTCTATGAGTTCTTGCTGACCGATGTCGAAATGGGGGCGGTCACCACCATTTCTTACATTGTGGAAGCGTTGAATGCCGCCCAACTCTATTTGCAGCGTTGCCGTTTACAGCTGGAACCGGGGGTGCTGGATCTGACACAGATCCAGGATCCGTGGTGGGAATGGATGATGAACTACCGTGTCTGGCAGGCAAACCGTGAGATTTTTGTCTATCCGGAAAATTATCTGATCCCCAGCTTGCGCAAAAACACGACGCCACAGTTCACGGCGCTGGTGCAAAGCCTGCAACAGTCGGATGTTAACAAGGCGTATGTGGGCGCGGCGTTCACCACCTATATCAACAGTTTTTCCGAGGTGGCCGAGTTAAAACCGGTCGATGCCTACCGAACCAAAATTAATGACAGCAACAGGATCTATCTGTTGTCACGCAGCAAAACTGCGCCTTACACCTTCTATTACTGCCAGCAAACGGAAAATATGCCGTGGACGCCGTGGGAGAAAATCGATCTGACGATCAATTCGGCGAACTGTACGCTGGTATATGCCTTCAGCCGTCCTTTCCTGTTCTGGAATGAGATCAAGAAAAACAATACCTCTTCGGTTTCCGGTTCACCCAGCGAAGTCACCACCACCAACAGCGTTACCTATACCGCGTCGGTGATGTATTCCTTTCTGAATCAGGAGGGAAAATGGGTACAACCGCAGACGCTGGTTGATCAGGATGTGGTGCTGTTCCGTTCGGATGATACCCGCAATATTGCGCTGATGAATAACGCCATGTTTGATGGCCTGTTTGATATGGCGGCGACCTGCTGGAACAAGGTCTTTGCCTTTAATGTGGATGCGACAAACTACGTGGAACCGCCTCCGTTTAAGGCCGAGGCCGAGCGGCTGGTGGTGATGTATGGCCCCAATGTGCTGGATACAGGGGATATTTGGGTGACGAAAAACCCCTCGTCACCGACCAGCGATCCCAGTGCGAGCAGTTTCTGGCTCAACCTGCGCGACCGCGCAGAAGATCACAATCGAATGGTCATGGGGCAACTGTCCGGCAATATGAATCTGCGCCCGGTTGCCGTGCTGAACCTCAGTCTGGAAGGTGATGTGCTGGTCCAGCGCCAGGAGTTGCTGCTGGCCGATCCCTATATCGCTAAAACGCCATTATCGCTGATTCATGCCGAGATTCAGAGCTCAGGCGATGTGCTGCAGGTCACCCATCGCAGCCAACCCATTACCGACAATCGCAATGTACCAGGTACCGTTGGCCTGACCGTTGGCAGTAAGGCCAGCGCAGTCAATGGTAATTCGTTTATTGGCAGCGGAATTTCTGCCACGCAGAGCCTGCAAATATACCAGGCGTTACAGGCGGCGAAGGTGATTGATGCGACCGGCAATGTGTTACCACAGGCGATGGCGACGCTGGATCTGTATAGCGTACTGTCGGGGATCACGGCGTATGGCGCGTTCAGCCCACTGCAATTTTCGGCGGTGCAGCAGGTGTTGTTCGACCATCTGGAAGGGAGCGAACTGTTCGGAACCATTGCCGGAAACTGCACGAAAGTCGTGCCAGTAGGTACCCAACCCGGTTGGTTCCTGTTCTTTGTGCAGGATGAGATCTTCCTGCTATCACCGGAAAACGGCGACAAGGGGCAGCCAGCATTTTCCAGCTTTGCCGAAGGGCTGACGGTGGGGGATCCGCTGATTGAGCCGACGTTTGCGATTATGACCTATCAGGGCACTTCGCCCGGTAGCATCAACGCGGTCTTATCACGGCAAATTTACACCATTCTGACGCAGTACAACCTGGTGAAAGACGGTCGGCTGGCTGCCGGTGTGACGGTGGCTTATCTACAGGCCATATTACTCAACATGGGGCTGACGGATGCCCAGTATCAATACATTCTGAATGCGCTACGAAACTATCCGGTGATTTTCGACGATGCGTTTATCAGCGATAAAATCACTTACGCAGTATCGCAACAAATTTATGTCGCGCTGCAAACCATGCCGCCACTGATTGACCCTAACGGGCGCATCGATATGGAGCATTTGACCGGTGCCAACGTGCAGCTTTGTCTGGGTAACTTGCTGCTGTCGGGAACGATTACTCAGAGCCAGATTGCCGGTATTTACCGGACCCTTGCGCAGGCACCGAAAGCGATTGTGCTGACTTACCAGAATCACGGTGCAGCCGTGGGCTACACCACTACCGGTGACTTCCATTTTAACGTGACCCGATTGTCGACCAGTGCGATCAGCAAAATCAGCCGCGCGCTGTTTGTGGGCGGCGTGGATAGCTTGCTGAATTTAAAAATTCAGCAGATCCCGGTGCTACCGGTGCTGCCGTTTGAACGATTTACCCCGTCGACGACCGGCCTGAACTGGCCCAGTGCGCTGGATGCCACACAGGTCGATTTTGACGGCCTGTATGGCCAGTATTTCTGGGAAATTTTTTACCATATCCCCATGCTGGTGGCCGCCGGTCTGAATACTAACCAGCAATTCCAGGAAGCGCAGACGTGGCTACAATATGTCTTCAACCCGACAGAGGCGGAACAGTTTGTGACCGCCGCCACGATCGTGGACGAGACGGAGCAGGCGATTGCGTTACCGCAAGCCGACACCATTATTACGCAACTCAAACAAAACCCACGCCCACCCGCGTCGCCAATCCTCAATGCTTCAGGGGAAGTCAATCCGACATTTACGGCCACCACCAGTCTGAGTTTCCTGCAAAGTGCCGATCCCACATTGACGACAGACCAGTTACTGATGGTGCGCAATATCCTGCTCAATTACCAGCTGAGTGCCCCGGCCAGCCATTTCTGGAATTTCCGCCCGTTCCGTAACCATACCCTGCAAAGCCTGCAGGAGATGCTGTCGGACAGTAATCCGGCGGTCAAAGTGTATAACGACGATCCCTTTGATCCGTTTGCCATTGCGCGCTTACGCATCGGTGCCTTTGAAAAATCGACCCTGATGCAGTACATCGACAACCTGCTGGCGTGGGGCGACCAGTTGTTTATCCAGGATTCGTGGGAATCGATCACCGGTGCCTATATGTTGTATGTCTATGCCTACGATCTGCTGGGCCCCCGCCCACAGCTGGTGGGCGAGTGTGCGGGTGATGGCATCGTGTTGAATTTCGAAGAAATAAAAGCGAAATATCCTGATGGTATCCCGCAGTTTTTGATCGACCTGGAGAACTTCATTCCAGGCGGTTCCGGTTCGACGACGCCGATGCTGGGACACGCCTTTAACGACCTGTATGTCTACTTCTGTGTCCCGGAAAACAGTGACCTGATGCAACGCTGGGATACCGCAGAAGACCGGATGTACAAGATCAACCACTCGCTGAACATTGATGGTGTTTACCGCTCACTGGCGCTGTTCCAGCCACCGCTCAATCCGCTGGATCTGGTACGAGCGGCAGCGGCGGGGAACAACGTGATGACGGGGGCGTCATCCAGTGTGCAGTTGACACCGTATCGCTTTACTTCAGCGATTGGCGCGGCACAGAACCTGTGCAATATCCTGATTGAACTGGGTAGTGCGTTGTTATCCGTACTGGAAAAAAATGATGCCGAAGCACTGGCAGCGCTGCGTAATAACCAGGAAGGCCAAATCCTGGAGATGAATATCAGCATTAAAACGGAACGCATCAGTGAGATTCAGGCGAACATCCTGTCGCTGACGGCGTCGCAAACGGGCGCGGCCAGTCGTCTGACGTACTATACCGATATGCTCAACAACGGGTTAAGTGGCTATGAGCAGACCAGCCTGGATGCCACCGCCGCCGCACTGGCGGCCAACATCCTGGGCAGCATTAGCAAGACGGCGGCGACCATCGCCTATGCCGTGCCGCAAGTCGGCTCGCCGTTTGCCATGACCTATGGCGGCGTGCAACTGGGTTCGGCGGTGAACGCCTCGTCGGGAGTGTTCGAGATCGGCGCGGAGATCAGTAGCTTTATTTCGCAGCGGGCTGCCACGATGGGCGGGTACGAACGCCGCAGCCAGGAGTGGAGTTTGCAGAAACAAATCGCGCAGGCGGACAGTGACAGCATTGCCCAGCAACTTGTTGCCGCGAATCTGCAACTACAGTCGGCGCAGCAAGATCTGGCGGTGCAGCAGAAAAGCATTGCGCAGAACCAGGTTATTGAGCGCTATTTGCAGGATAAATTCTCTAACCAGGATCTCTACCAGTGGATGGCAGGCCGCCTGAGCGCGGTCTACTTCCAGACCTGGGCACTGGGTCTGCAAGCGGCGCAGCAGGCACAGGCCTCGTATCAGTTTGAAACGGACAGCAACCAGAGTTTCCTGTCGTTTGATTACTGGGACAGTTTGCACAAAGGGTTGACGGCGGGCGAAGGCTTACGGCTGGCACTTAATCGCATGGAAGCCGCCTGGCGTACCGGCGATAAGCGCAGCCTGGAAATTGAGAAAACCATCTCGCTGGCGATGATTGCGCCGGAGCAATTACTGAACCTCAAGAGCGATGGGGCGTGCTCTTTCTCGCTGAGCGAAGCGCTGTTTGATTATGATTATCCGGGCCATTACTCGCGAAAAATCACCACGATTTCGCTGTCGATCCCGGCGGTAATTGGGCCGTATCAGAATATCAAAGCGGTTTTGACGCAGACGAAAAACAGTATTGCGACCACCGCCAACATTGATGAAGTGAAGTATTTGCTGTCGCCCGTTGGCGAAGTGCCGCAGGGCATACGGCAAGACTGGGCGCACGGGCAGAGCATTGCCGTTTCACGTGGTGTCGATGATTCAGGGCTGTTTACGCTGGATTTCCAGGATCCCCGTTACCTGCCTTTTGAGAATACCGGCGCGGTTTCTGACTGGACGCTGAGTATGCCGCTCGATACCAACCGTTTTGATTTTGGCCAACTCTCGGATGTGATCATTACCCTACGTTATACCGCTCTGTCCGACGATGAGCTGGCGCGCCAGGTGCGCGGCGTGCTGGCGCAGACACCGCTGCTGAATGGCATCTATGTCGATGGCGGCATGCAAAGCACCGCGTGGCAGACCTTCATGCTCGATCACAGCGACGCCAAAACACAGACGCTGACGCTGGATATCAATCCTGCCCAGTTGGGTTACTTCAAAAGTCTTACCTACAACGAACTGGTTCTGCAACTGACGACCGCGACCGGGATCACCCTTGCCGCTAACGCCACGTTTATGACTATCGCGTCGGGGAATAACACCACCACACCGTCCTTTACTGACGGGAAAGCGGTCGTCGATGCACTCAACTGGAATGGCAAAACCGCGCCGACGACGTGGACGTTCAAGTTTGATCTGACCAACCCGTCAATTGCGCCTCTGCTGAGCGATGGCTTTATCGACGGCAGCAAACTGCTGGATCTGCAAGTTGTCGCCCTGTATGCGGCCAAAATCTTTTAAGGAATAAATGGAGGAGTGAGATGCAAACCAACACCTTAAGCAGCGAATTAGCAATGAGCGCTGATGGCTCTCTGCAGCAACAGTGCGCAGAGATGGGAGCCCTTCTGGGGCTGGATGCGCCGGTCAGTGAGGCCGTGCTGAAGGCGGCGCTGGCGGATACCACCTATGCACATCATCTGCTGGTCAGCCGCGGTTCGCCGTTTATGGCGCACTTGCTTGACCACCCACCAGTCGTCATTGTGAATGAGGCAGAAGAATTTACTACCTCGGCGCTGCTGATGCGCGCCGGGTCAGCGCTGGCGCGTTGGGGAAAGACCGGTTTCTCTACCGTGTCGGATGAGCAGTATCGCGACAGGCTCGCGCTGTGTCAAAACTGCCCGCACCTGAAGGTGCCCCCCGAACATCAGCACACCTTGTACGCCTTTGCCGGTGCCAGCAATGGGGAAAAATCGGTGTGCGGGAAGTGTGGATGCGTGGTGGCGGCCAAAGCCCGCAGGCCGAACGAGACTTGCCCGGATGCGCATCCCGAACGTCCCGGATTGAATCGCTGGAATGAACCTGTCGCTCAGGTCAATTGACTGCGCGGCCATCGCCCGAGCGGCGCTTTGTTTATCCGCATCCTGAAGGAGGTGTCATCAGCATAAAAAGCCGTAGCAGATTACGTCATATGTCATCAGAACGTTCAAAAACTCAGTTTAAGGAGAGAGTTATGGCTGGCTATGATCCAACGGTGTGTAATCAGAAATTGACCCAACAAGGTATGCTGCCGCTGTGCGGCGGTGACTACCATTGTCAGGATGTTGTTAACCAAAGTTCCTCTTACCATTCGTTGTGCGGTGATGGTGGTGATCCCACCAAAATCTACACACCAGTGCAATGTACCGCCTGTACGAATGGTACAAGTTATTTGTATTTCCCCTCAGCGACATTTTTTGCACAGTGTGCGGCAAAAGGGGCGGGCTGGGGGCCAGCATTTTGTTACTGTTGTTGTAGCTGTTTTGCTAATGACACGATTGTGGCTGTCCCTGAGGGTGACAAAGCGATCTATCTGTTTACGGTGGGGGATTCCGTGCTGGCAGGTACGGTGGCTGAGAATAACGGCAAGGTTCAGATCGGCTGGGATACGGCGGTGGTGAACTTCAGCTCGGGAACGGGCAGCACCGGGTATCAACCGATGATGGTCTATATCGCGATGCAAAGCGCAGGGGCCAAAGAGATCAAAGAAATCATCTGTACCATGGATCAGATATTCCTGCTGGCGGATGGCAAATACACGAAAGCGGCGAATTTGCGTCCTGGGCAGCATCTGGTTAACAAGGATGGTGAACCCGTTGCCATTGACATGGTGAGTATTGGTTCCTATGAAGGCGGTGTACACCATATTTCGACTAACCAGCCGTGGCACAAAGTTCCCGATGGCCATCTGTTGTTAACGGGCGGTGTGGTGTCGGGCGACTACACCCTACAACTCTATTTCGACGAACTTCCTGCACAGTTGAAAGAAGAGGGGCTGGAGAGTAAACCGATGCTGGGCACCGCTGCCTACGATAGGGCTTACGCAAATGATGTAAAACGCAGTGAAGCCCTGTTTGAATTTGTTGGCTCTGGTTCCAACACCCAGCCGGGGGTTGTGCAACGTAAAATGGCAATGGGGTTGTTCACAACCTACAGTGTGGGTACTGCGTATATTCCCTATGGCGCGCAGGCACTGTTTACACCGGCGCAGGCTGCGGACATTGCGGAAAACGGAGCACAGGCACCAATCAGCAATACGATTTCAATCGGTACGTTTAACACCATCGCAAAACAGTTTGCCGGTTTTTACCCGGATATTGATTTCTATTTTGATCAACTGGATACCGTGCCCAATCTGTATGCCTTTAAATACCTTGGCCGCAAAACGGTGGTCGTTAGCGGTGGGCTGGGCAGGATGAAAGGTTTCAATTACGAAGGGATGTTCATCGCCATGGCGCATGGTATTGCCTGCTTTTTTGGCGGCGAACCGGAAAATAGCTTTGGTTATTCTGCCGTCGGGCAGGCGGACTGGTATGCCTTTGGTGTGATCTCGAAAGTGTGCTGGTCCAGCGCACCATCGATGACGTACCTGCTGGAGGCGCGCAGACAATGGAATGACTTGTTTGCCTTGATCAGCCCGGAGAACGGGAAGGGTAACCCGCTGGATCCGCTTAACGACCCGTCCATTGCCTGCCGCTCGCAAACGATTGATGTGGCGATTGCTGGCGGTAACTTGCCGGAATGCGCCGGTGGCGTACCGTTGCCAACAATTGAGTTGCAGCAGGTGGGGGCGCGATCGCCTACGGATGTGGTGCTGAGCTTGAGTCTGGCGGTGGATGAAACCAGCGGTAGCAATGTGGCTAATTACCTTCTCGAACCGGATAGCATCATCACCCAGGCCGTAGTGGATCGCACGACGGGATTTATCGTGCACCTGACGGCTCCTTTAATGCCCCGTACGGAGTACAAAATTACCATCCAGAACCTGGTTTCAATTCTTGGCACGGGCATTGACCCTGCACACAGCAGCATGACATTTACCACACCGCCAGAATAAATAATAACGTCGCACAAGTAGGTCAATAGACACTCCGGTTTGGTGGAGTGTCTATTGCAGAGGGGATCCCACGTTTTTGATCCTACCAGTGTTTGCAGAAGTGTCTTAATCATTACAGGTAATTTAACTTAAGTTGTGCGAGATCCTGGTTCATAAGACAAGTTCACCATATCTAATTGCTTTAAATGAATATTTTTAATATAAATATCAACTCACCTCGAGATAACTTCATGAACTAACGGGAAATGTGCCTCTCGTCAGCATACGCTCGTTCGGTGCATGGAACATTAGCCATTTTAGCCGTAAAACCTCACACATTATTTATAGGTAAATAGCGCCATCAGTAATTTGTGAAATTTTGAATAAAATACAATCCTTGGTCAGGGGGAGTTAAAGCCGAAACCGAGGATAAAACGGAGTTAAGCAATGAAGGATCAAAATAACTACCTGGCGTCGCTCGAGACCTGCAGACGGATCGCCAAAGAAGAGTACACGACTATTCAGCGCTACTTCGAACAATGCGACGCCATTATCGATGAACTGAGTAAAAAATTGCAACGCGTGATTGAACATGGCAGCCGAACGCTTTCCAGGGACAAGATGGTTGCGGATGGTCTTACCGACATGATGCATAGCCTTCAGAGAGACTACGGAAAGCTACTCTCGAAACGAAACGCCAATCTCGAAAAACAGCAAAGAAGTCTTGATTGCTTTAACGTCATGCTTTTTGGCCGCACGATGGCGGGCAAAAGTACGGTTCGCGAGGCGATTACCCGAGGAGATGGTCAGACCATTGGTAAAGGAGCACAAAGAACAACACGCGACGTTCAAGAGTATGAATGGAACAACTTAAGGATAATCGACACCCCTGGTTTCGGAGCCTATAACGGCCAGGAGGACACGCAGGTTGCCCACGAGATCCTTGAGCAGTCTGACGTCGTGCTGTTTATGCTTAATAGTGACAGTATTCAGGAATCAACCTTTGTTGAGCTTGAACATGTTCATAAGCTCAACAAACCCTTGATCTTTGTATTGAACATGAAAAAAGATCTGGAGAATGAGGGCAATCGGCGACGGGCGCTGAAAAATCCGGAAAAATATATTTTTAAAGAAGACGAAATTCAAGGACATACTGAACGCTTAAAAAACCTCGCCAGCCGTGTAGGCATCAATCCCGGCGCGGTTCGAATCATCCCCATTCATGCCCAGGCTGCATTCCTGGCAACGACTGTACCGGGTGAAGAAGGTTCTCAATTACATGAGCTTAGCCGAATCGATCGCGTTCTTAATGCGCTCATTAAAGAAGTCGAAGGCAATGGACCGATCCGCAGAGTCCAGACGTTTCTCGATTCAAGCCTCCATCATGTTGATGAACAGAGTTTACTGATCCTAAGACAAAGGGATCAACTTTCTATGCTTTTGCCACAGTATGAAAGTGGCCTCACGCGTATTTCCCAGTGGAAGATGAAGACACTTCGCGATGCGCCACGGCTCCTCTCAAGGGCAGTCGATCTCGCTTTTAAACCGCTCATTGACTCTGTGGCTGATTTTGTTGACGACCATATTGAGACTGACAATGCGGCAAGCGCATGGGATCGTCATTATAAAAGCCTAAATATCACAAAAAACATTGAGAAATCGGTGCAGGATTTGGCTGAACAGGTGATGGAAGAGCTTCAGGATTTCAATCGAGAAATGAATGAGGGACTTGATATTACCCTGTCTTTTGAAGTTTCCCACAATGGGAAGAGCTTCAGCGAGTCCGACTTCAAGCGAATAAACGGCTGGGGCTCGGCGATAGCCGGGGTTGTAAGTGCTATTGCTTTCTTTAATTCCTGGAATCCTGTCGGTTGGGTGGCGGTTGGTGTCAGTATAGTGTTCACCGTATTCTCGCTCTTCTCAGACAATCGTGCTAAAAAACTTAAAGAGGCCAAATCTGAACAGCGTCAGGCTTTGCTTGAGGATATCGAGGAAAGTAAGAAAAAAATAAAGTCTAATTTAGTCGATTGGTTCGAAATGAATATCCATCGCGCCTATATTATTCCTGCGGAAAATAACCTATCTCATCTTTGTCAAGCACTTAATAAATTTATAAACGAAATGGATGGAGCCGAAAGTCAACTCGGTACACTGAAGCATGAAATTAACTTTAGGCTACTGAACAGAGTCGCTCATATCATCACTAAGCAACATTTTGTTCTGCCGAAATTTATCAAGGTAGTGCGAATTCCTGGGTACGCGTGTTATTTTCTTATTTCGGATTATTTCAGGAATACTGACCTTCTTATGGCTATGAGTCAGTCCATGAGGGAAAAGATACTGACAGTATATAACACCAGCCTGGATAAAAAAATTTTACATCTTTATAAAGGACTCGTAGAAAGGGTCGAACTGACCGGGGATAATAAGGTTTCCGTGTTCGCCCCGAAGAAAAACTTAAGTAAAATTATTGGGAAAGACCACCGTCGCATAAAAATGGTGGCTTCGCTTTGCTCCTGTGAAATAGACCTCATCACTGTTTAAGGAAGAGTCATGACCGAAATTGGTTACAACACGCTCAAAGAAAAGGTGGAAAGCCTTTACCAACGTTCTCATGAGCTATGGTGCGCCGGTAACGTCAACGCATCGGAAGCAAATTTCGATATTGATTTAGCGCCTTTAAATCTTGTTTTTGCCGGACAGTATAGTGCTGGCAAGTCCTCTCTCATTAAGATGCTGACGGGTATTGAGAATATTAAAATTGGGTCCGGTGTTACGACAGATGCGGTTACCCAATATCAACATAAGTCGTTAAACATCTGGGATACGCCTGGGATACTTGCGGGTGAATGCGAACAACATGATGCCAAAGCGCTTGAGGCGATATCGAAAGCAGATCTTCTGGTCTATGTCATTACCAATGAACTGTTTGATGATGTCGTGGGCGCGGCCTTCCGGGACCTGTGCTTTAAGCAAGGACGCGCCGGGGAGATAATGATCGTTATCAATAAGTTCGAAAGCGACTCGGCCGATAAAGAGACTAAGATTTCGGGTATCACGCAGGTGCTTGAGCCCAAAATTCCTGAGGACTTTCCCATCGTCTTTACTGATGCGCAGTCATTCTTCGACGCGCTGGATGAGGACGATGAGCAAGAGCGTCAAGAGCTGTTGGCGCTTTCCAACGCCGAAGGGCTCACCAAAGCCATTGATAGTTTTGTGGCGCAACGTGGTCTGTACGCCAGGCTGACAACGCCTCTCCAGCAGCTTCAAGTCAGGCTGGAATCAAAAATAGATGAGCTGACCATTTCTGACCCACTACAAAAAGGCCTGGTGAGCTTGCTCACTCAAAACAAGCGCGTATTTCTGGCTAACAGACGTGATCTGACTAAAAAAGTCGGAGCGCATCTGGACACGCTGAATAGTCAGATCGTTGAGCAAGGCAACCAACTGGCCGATGCTTTGGGTGGAGAACAGGAAGTATTCGAAAAGATGCAGGACAGCGCGATTTACGAATGTGAGCGACTAATTAATTCGACTCTGGAAGCGCTGCGGGGCACTGTAGACGAGTGTCTGTCAGATCTGGAGGCTGAGTTAGTCGAATTGGCGAATACCCCTGCCAGCGCGAAGATCAACGAAGCGCTGTTGACTGCAAAGAATTTCAATCCCGAAGCCGAACAAGGGAAAGTCGGCAGCGTCTCAAAAGACGATCCCTTCAAGCTTAATAGTGCAATTAATCAGGGTATAGTGAAGTCCGCAGAGAAAGGGTTTTCCTTCCTGGCGAAAAGCGCTATAGGTGATGCCTCTAAAACAGGGCTGAAATCCATTTCTGGTAGTGGCCTGCACAATGCTATTAAAGAGATTGGAGGCTTCTTTGGCTACAAGTTCAAGGCCTGGGAGGCGGTTAAAATAACGGAAAAAATAGGGAAGGGTGCAAAATTTCTGGGTCCCGCCATGGCGATTTTTGGGGTGGGTATGCAGATTTATGATGACTATCAACAGTCTGAGCATGCAAAAAAGATCCTTCAAATTAAGCGGGACATTCGCAAAAACTTTAAAGAATACAGCGAAGCCGTGCGTGAGAGCATGGATACTCAGCTCAAGAAGGTGCATGAAATGGGCTTTGATCTGCCTATCACGAATATCGATGAGGCTCTGCATGAAATACGCTCACAGGTTGAGGGTAAATCCGATAGCGCTAATGCGCTGCAGGCTCAACTGGATGAAGTCAAAAATTTACGCGAAGAGATTCAAGGTGCCTTTTAATATTTCAAGACGTAATTATTTTGTGTCTAGTGTTCTGCGCTAAATAGGTGTTCCAAAACTATACACTCTTGCCAGCCCGATTTTACCCATTAAGAGATGGGCTGGCCCTCATCAATCTTTTCTGATACCCATGGCAGTATAATCGCCACTGAAGAAAATCGTTTTTCTGCAAGTTGTTGTAAGGGAGGGAGGGATTGTGTTTATGGAGTTACCAATCTGGATAGATGATTTAACTTATGTTGAGCGAAAATCCAGTTCATAAACTATATATTTTACATCCATCTGATTTTATTTGATATTTTCTCAACGTGAAGGTGAATCTACTTCCGGAGAACTTCATGAACTAACAGGAAATGCATCTCTTGTGAGTATTTCCTAGCTGCTTACTCTTCCTCAGTTCATGAAGCATTTACCTGCGTAATAGCATAACTAAGCACATAAATATTTAGGGTATCTCTGATTGCCTTCTTGAACTACTTAAGCTTCGAGATTCAGCAATTCGTCATCGAGCTGTCCAAGCGTTATGCTAATGCAGATTGGCGTGGCAGTGTTCATCAAATGGAAATCTGCATCACTAAACGTAAACGATCTTCTTGCGCCAAGTACCAGATCAATCGCGTCAATGACGGTCGATTTTCCTGAATCTCCTGGTCCTATCAGACAATTGAGGCCTGGACCAGGGCACCATTCGGCCTGTCGTACTGCCCGGAAGTTTTGGATGCTGATGTGGCGAATAACAGCCATGTATCGTTCCCTCACAAACCAAAAATGTTGTATCTGCATTGAATTAGAAGGAATTATTACACACATTTTCTGATTTAACTGTGATGCAACAGTGCTCCTGATTTGACTGAGGAAAGACCATGAAAGGTCGGGGGAAAGTGCCTACTATATTTCTCGGCTTCATATTTTCGTATACGAAAATTTTATTTTGTAAGACCAACTAAGCAACGTTTACATTTATTTACACAAATTCACTATATACATACATTTCGGTCGTGCAATAGTGAAATAGCACTTTATGCTAAAATGTAAAAGAGGGATTTTTATGTCAAATATCAGAGAATTAACTTTAAGTGAAATAGAACTAGTCAGCGGTGGTGGAAACTCTGGCGACCATGAACACAACTTTAAAAGTCAATCTCAAACTGGAGCACGTAACACTCTGGGACGGAATGCACCGACACATATTTACAGTGACCCAAGCACAGCTAAGTGTGGTGATGCTGTCTTCAGTGGGATGGTAGGTGGTGCAATCAAAGGCGGCCTTGTTGGAATGGCCAGAGGGACTATTGGTGGAGCAGTTATCGGCCAGTGTCTCTCCGGTGGTGGAAATGGTAACGGAGGAGGAAACAAAGCTGGTTCCAGTCATTGTTCAGGAAGTAACATCGGTGGTACTTGTAGCCGATAAGTAAGTATCAACGGAGGATGCTGCAATGGTTATTAAAATATTGTCTTTTATATTAAGTTTATTACTGGGTTTTGCGCTATTAAGTGGCTCCTCCATTATTGACCTATCCTGGTTTTCCTTGCCTGAGGAGTTTTCAAAGATAGTAATTACATTGATTACTCTGTTTTCCACTGCTAAATTTACAGATCTGATTTTAGCAAAAATAAAAACATTCATAAAGTGACGCCCTTGCAATGAATGAGCGTACGAGCCAGTTTATATATAGTAAAAAACATGCTATTGTTTTTCTTGCAGTGGTTATTATATCAACCATTATAACTCTAACCCCAGCTATTATGATGCATTATGTCGGACTAGATACGGCTTTTTTCATTATATTCATTACGGAAATTCTAATTTCAACTTTCGTTTATTTTTTTTATCTGAAAAACATCCCTGGATGTAGAATAAAAGTAAGTTCAAGTCCAGCTTCAGTTAAATTTTCAGTTATTTCATTTTTTATAATTATTTTTATACAACTTACTGTTTACTGCTACAGAGACTATTTATACCATTACAAACCATCACAGATAAACTGGATAACGGTTTTAGTAATGACACTAGTAGTGCCCTATTATGAGGAAATTATCTACAGAGGCTGTGCCTTCGAGGTTGCACGCTCAATTTACAGAAAGAATCTGGTCATTCCGTGCGTAATAACATCTTTGTTTTTTTGTCTAATGCATGGGCAGTATTACAATATTCTGGATCAGATGATTCTATTTGTTGTATCGATGTTATTATTTGCTGTTAAAATAAAAAGCAGATCTCTTTTCTATCCTATGTTAATACATTCAGGTATGAATGGATTCGTTATATTATTAAATATTCAGAGTATTTATAACTGTGAGTATATTCAGGGAAGAAGCTTTAAAGCATCACAGTGATACCGAGTACGGAGATATTGTCTTACCCGCATCATTTGGCATGTCAGTATGCGCCGTTACTACAATATTCTTGGTTCTGAGCGTCGCATTATTTGTTTATTTTGGTAGTTATACCCGCAAGGCGCATCTTACAGGCATCGTTATGCCTTCATCAGGAGTGGTGAAAATAATACCTCAATATGCCGGATACGTCACCCGACAGACTGTTTCAGAAGGTCAGCATGTCATCGCAGGTGAGCCCGTTTACCATATCAGCGGCGAGCATTATAACGAACAGGGCACAGGTACGCTGGCTGCCATGAGCATGTCCCTGAGAACTCAGTATGCCATGCTTTCTTCTCAACAGGCTCTGGAATTGCGTGACAACAGTCAGCAGCAGCACGCCATACAACAGCGAATTGCCTCCCTTAAACCTCAGATTAACAGTGCAGAGCAGCGCCTGTCGCTTGCCGGGCATCAGGTTGCGCTGGCTGTGTCCGTCATGGAGCGCTATAAAAAACTTGCCGGCACGCATTACGTTTCAGATATCGAATACCAGCAGAAGCAGATTGACGTATCCACGGCTCAGCAAAACGTTGAGGATCAACGTCAGGGGCTTTTGCAACTACGCACAGCAATGGAGGCCGCTGAAGACGACCTTAACCATCTCATCGTTCAGGGCGAAAGTCGGAAAGCTGAGCTGGACAGGCAGTTGCAGGGGATAAGACAGCAGCAGGGCGAACTGGCCGGACAGGAGCACTTTACGCTGACCGCTCCGGTATCCGGAACCGTTGCCGCCGTGCTGGTCAGGCAGGGACAGTCGGTCAGGGCATCTGAGCCTGTCATGACGCTGGTCCCCGACAATGCGCGTCTGCAGATAGAACTCTATGCCACCAGTCAGAACGCCGGATTTGTCCAGCCGGGGCAGCGTGTTGCACTCCGGTTCTCCGCTTTCCCCTATCAGAAGTTTGGTGTTCAGTACGGGACTATTCGTGAGATAAGCCGTACAACGCTGACGCCGTCAGATTTACTCTCCGTATCCCCTGTCACCTGGAAGGAGAATGAAGGGCACTACCGTGTGATTGTCGAACCTGAGAATACTTTTATTCTGGCTTATGGAAAAAAAGAACCTCTTCGCCCCGGTATGACCCTTGAGGGAGACGTCGGCCTGGATACACGTCATTTGTGGGAGTGGCTGACAGAACCGCTCTGGAGCCTGAAAGGAAAACTGTAATGGGATCACTGAACTGGACAGGGAGAAGACGGCTTCCCCTCATCCGCCAGACAGAGTCAGCGGAGTGTGGCCTGGCGTGTCTGGCAATGATGGCCAGCTGGCACGGTCTGCAAACGGATCTACCCACACTACGTGAACGCTTCAGTATCAGTACTCAGGGAATGACCCTGCAGAGGCTAATTGAGTGTGCAGCCGGTATCCGGTTGTCTTCCCGAGCCGTCAGGCTGGAACCGGAAGACCTAAAGTCCCTTTCTCTCCCCTGTATTCTCCACTGGAACATGAATCATTTCGTTGTACTTCATAAGGTTCGTGGGAGTAGGCTAGTTATACATGATCCCGATAAGGGGAAGGTGACAATTTCCCTGACGGACGCAGGGAAGCACTTCACCGGCGTCGCGCTGGAGCTGATGCCAGCCAGCGATTTCACCGCTAGGGATGAAAGAAAGAAAATTCGTCTGCGCCAGCTGACAGGAAAAAACCCCCGGCCTGCTGGCGGCAATGTCCCGCATCATCGTTTTTGCTCTGGCGCTGGAGATACTGACATTAGGAAGTCCTCTTCTCAACCAGTTGGTGATCGATGAGGTCCTGGTTGCCGCCGATCGAGGCCTGCTGAGCGTTATCATCATTGCCCTATTGCTGCTGTCACTGACCCAAATGTTGCTGTCGCTGGCCCGCCAGTGGGCCAGTATTACGCTGTCCGTCAATTTTAATATGCAGTGGACGGCCAGGGTGTTCCATCATCTGGTCCGTCTCCCTCTGGCCTGGTTTGATGCGCGCAGTAAAGGGAGTATTAATGCCCGTTTTGAGGCGGTAGATATGATACAGCAGGCGCTGACCACACAAGTGCTTGAAGGTATTCTCGATGTACTGCTTGCGGTGACTGCGCTCTGCATGATGCTGCTGTACAGTCCTGAAATGACGCTGATAGCGGTACTGGCCGCCATCTTCTACGGCGTGCTGAGAGCGCTATGGTATCCCTCCCTGCGGCAGTCGGCGGAGGATGCCTGGGACGCCGGTGCCAGGGAATCAGGACACTTTCTTGAAACCCTCAACGGGATCCTGAGCCTGAGAATAAACGGTGTGACCGCATACCGCGAGGCCGCCTGGCTGAATCTTAACGTCACCCGCAGAAATACGCAGCTGCGCCAGAGTCGCCTGCTGATGTGCTATGACATTGTGCACACCCTGACAGGCAGCGTGGTATCGGCGGTGATTTTGTGGAAAGGTGCCGGTGAAGTGCTGAATGGTACCTTTACCGTCGGTATGCTGGTTGCCTATTTATCTTACCAGATGCGTTTTTCCTCGAGTATCAGCGGCCTGACCGATAAGTTTTTTGCCTGGCGGATGCTTGATGTCTATAACGAACGTCTGGCTGACATTGTGCTAACCCCAACAGAAGGCCATCGGCAAAGAACCGTTCAGGAAGAGAATAATACGTCGGTCATCCCCTTCGCATTCTGGGGGGCCGCGACCGAAGATGCCTGTCCCCCTTTATCCCTGGAGCACATTATTTTCAGCCACAAGGGTGGGAATAAACCGATACTCCAGGGAGTATCGATGACGCTGCATCCTGGCGAAGTGGTGGCCATTACGGGCAAATCAGGATGCGGAAAATCGACACTGGTGAAGCTTATCCTGGGAATTCATATTCCTGATGAAGGGACAATCAGAACATTTGGCATACCGCAAACGCACCCCGATTATTTTCAGGTACGACGGCGGATTGGTACCGTACTGCAGGATGATCACCTTTTCAGGGGATCCATTGCAGATAACATTATTTTCTTCAGCGAAGACCGCAATCAAGAAAGAATGATCCAGTGTGCCCGTCTGGCGCTCATTGACACTGATATCATGGCAATGCCGATGGGATATCAGACATTAATCGGTGAAACAGGTGGTGGGCTCTCCGGAGGGCAAAAGCAACGTATTTTGCTGGCAAGAGCGTTGTACAAAAAACCGGGGTTTTTGTTACTGGACGAAGCGACCAGCCACCTTGATGTTGAAAGTGAAATCCAGATAAGCCAGACGCTACGCCAACTGGGGCTACCTGTCCTGCTGATTGCCCACCGCCCGGAAACCATTGACTCTGCAGACAGGGTTCTGTATCTGGCTGACGGATATTTTAGCTGAAGAACCCGCACACAATTGATGATGACGATATGGTTTGTAATCTTACTGATGAATGACAGGTCAAAAATCAGCCTTAACGTACAAATCCTGCACGACCACGAAGCTAAAACGTCCTTGTGGTGGTCATCAAGGAAAAGGCGGTAATATAAACAACCATAGCATCAACGGACTTCACAGAAAGGGCATTCGTCATCGATTCTCGCACAACCGCCAATATCGTAGTGCAGCCGATCACCAACTATGCCAACCACACGTCGACCTTGCAGTCGACAAATTATCTATGTATAGCGGAGTGGGATCAACAATGGCAGACAGGTGACTGTGTCCATCAAAATCCACTGACGCTTGCGAGCAACACGAAGCTGCATGAGTGAGTACATGATTGTCCTTACATTAACAATGGATATGAAGTAAATGTATAATGAACATAAGGCAAGAAAAGGGATGCCTGTCATGAATTCGTAACGTGTTGATTTGTGAAGAAGCAACTGTCGAAGATGAAGTTATTGGGTGCTGTATTGCATTTAACATAATATACATTATGCGCACTAACATTGTAACTGCAATATTCTGATGTCACTTTTAACCCATTTAGTGATGTCACTTTTTCTGGCATAAAGGATCAAATCCTCAGGCCATGGAGACATCAGGATGCTTGTGACCATGTCAGATAAAGAACTCAGCCGGATCAACGTCATTCAGTCAGTTGTAGAAAAACGCATGCGCCGTCGTGATGCAGCTCACCAGCTTGCTCTGACCGAACGTCAGACTCAGCGTTTAATGAACCGCTTTCGCGAGTCAGGTGCAGCTGGCCTTACAAACCTTCGACGTGGACGCCCCGGTAATCACAGGCTTCCTGAGTCGCTGAAGCTGCATATTCTCTCGTTGCTTCACGATCACTACAACGACTTTGGACCAACTCTGGCCGCGGAAAAATTGCGCGAACGTCACGACATCAAGGTGTCTGTTGAAACGCTCAGAAAATGGATGACGGCTGATGGACTCTGGGTCCCATATTCACGTCGAAGACCCCGCGTTCATCAGCCCAGATACCGACGTGACTGCCTTGGAGAACTTGTTCAGATCGATGGTTCCCCACATGACTGGTTTGAAGGTCGTGCGCCAAAATGCTGCCTGCTCGTTTTTATTGATAACGCGACTGGTCGCTTGATGCATCTCCGCTTTGGTGAGACTGAATCAGCCTTTGATTACATGATGGCCACCCGCGAGTATCTCGATCAACACGGCAAGCCCCTTGCGTTTTACAGCGACAAGCACGGTATTTTCAGGGTCAATAATGGTGGTTCAACCACAACTGGCGTCACCCAGTTTGGCCGTGTGCTTTCTGAACTGGGGATCGAATTGATTTGTGCCAACAGTCCGCAGGCTAAAGGCCGCGTTGAGCAAGACCAGCAAAATACCCTAAAGATCTGCACCGACCCGTGGCTGAAAGCAGCGAAGAACTGGATGACATCTTTGCCTGGCAGGAACTGCGGAAGCTGTCTAAAACGCTGACATTCCGCTATGACAAAATGATATATCTGGTTGAACCTACAGAAGAAAATACTCGTATCGCTGGCGAGAAAATAACAGTCTACGACTATCCAGACGGCACGCTGGCATTCAAATACGGTTACCGTTCACTCAAATATCAGGTGTTCGACAAACTGGAATGTGTCGACCAGGGGCAAATCGTTGATAACAAACGTCTAGGGGCTGTTCTGAAGCTGGCGCAAAGCAAAATGGATGAACTTGAACGCGATGGTAAGCGTGACCGGAGCAAAAAGATGCCCAAACGACGGGCTCAGGCCAGAGTTCAGGAGCAACTCAGGGCAATTAATCCGGTCCAGGTAAACCCGAAGGAATTCAGGGCCAGTCTGAAACGCTAGCGCCCTGCTCTTTTGGATTTTTGTGGTGGTTCGGTTGTGACAGTGTGATGAAGTGCAAGCTTTTGAAAATAAGGCAGTTGGGTTTATAACCAATAATCCCCATTACGTATCTGGTTTTACTCTCACAGCAGATATCTTCCAGAATATTAAGGGGAAATCAGAACATGGCCAGATGTACGGCTCCTGTACGTGGACATAGCTCAGCAGCAGCCGCTGCTGCCTGTCCAGCCTGTCGCAATCGCAGTGGTTATCGCCGCAGCAGCTACAGTTACGATAGTTATCCGTCCTATTCCTCGTCAGGCAGCTCTGGCGGAAGTCATGGAAGCAGTGGCGGTGGATCCAGCAGTGGTACAAAGCCCCGATGGTCAAAATCGGGTTCTTCCGTTTCTTACACAACCGCCCAAGTGCAATCTCTCACACCGATTCGCCAAACGGTAGAGAAACTTGTCGCAGAGAAGCCTGATTTGCGTGATGTATTCCTTTGCCACGCTTGGGATGATCGACAAGGCATAGCCAAAGAGCTGCACGATTTACTCGAGGCTGCAGGCGTCAAAGTATGGTTTAGCGAAAAAGATCTTGCTCTTGGCGTTCCTATGATGCGTGCCATCGATAAAGGATTAGCGAATTCTCGAATCGGTTTGGTATTAGTGACTCCAGCGCTGTTAAACCGCCTGCCCAAAGAAGGTGTTGCTGATAAAGAGCTTTCAGCTTTACTGGCCGGGAACCAACTCGTCCCGATCGTTCATAACACAACGTATGAAGCTCTCCGCAATGTCAGCCCCTTGCTCGCATCCCGAAGCGGTCTGGACACGGGAGAAGATACGCTGGCAGTTGTCGCAACAAAAATTGCAGAATTGATTACTGTGTAGAGCAACGACACCCTTTCAAACTAATAAATCTGGTCTGCTACCGTAGGCCAGATATTTTATCTCTTATCACCTTTTCCCTTCAGAACTTAACCTTCCCCTGCCCATGTCACTTCAGGTGACATTTAAAACTGGCACAAGGAGGTGACTTTTTAAGCTTGCAATAACAAACATTGTAGTAGCAAAGTTGTAGTGTCCGCTTTGGGCTAAGTTAAGATGTCCGCTAAGCTAATCACCATTGAGGGATTCGTATGGCGGCATGTACAGCGGAGTTTTTTACTTTGGATGAAGTTAATCGACTCAAGATTATCCAGGACGTTGTCGATCACCGGCTGACTACACAAGTCGTCGTTCGGTCGCGCCATGCACGAGCTGAATATACAGACTATCTGCGCCGAAACCAGCTCAGCTAAAGGTCGTGTCGAACGCGCCCACCTGACTTTACAGGACCGCCTGGTCAAGGAGCTGCGACTCAGGGGCATCAGCACGCCAGAAGCTGCCAATGCTTTCGCTGAAGAGTATATGGCGGACTATAACCGTCGCTTCGCAAAAGCCCCGCGTCACGGCTTTGATGTTCACCGTGAACTGGATGCAGATGATGATCTCGTGAGGATGTTTACCTGGCGCGAGCCGCGCAAAGTTTCCAAAAATCTGACACTCCAGTACGACAAGATGCTGTACCTGGTTGAAGACCGCGAACACAGTCGGCGGGCAATCGGAAAGTACGTTGACGTTTGGCACTATCCTGACGGTCACAAAGAAGTCCGGATGAATGGTGTATCCCTTCCCTACTCCACCTATGATCGGCTGTCTGAAATTGACCAGGGTGCTATTGTTGATAATAAGCGACTGGGACGTACCCTGGAATTTATCAAACTGGTTCAGGATAAACGCGACAATAACCGCTCTCAGGCAATACCGGCCGGTGATGGTCCTTCACGGCGGCGCAGAAAACCGACGGAGAAGAAACCGCAGCGCTCACTGAACAACGACGATATGCTTGATGCGCTGAAGACACTACAATCACATTCAGAGGAAATATTCTGAAATAGAAGATAATATCAAGGATGCTGATGAATAAAAGTGGCCCCATTAAGTTGTCTTCCTAATGGAACCACCGATACTATAGATATTAATTCATCCGTTCATCAATGCGGTGATGTCTGTCAATCTGACGCTGATTTCTGGCATCCTGACGCTGATGCTGAAGATCCTGCCGGTTATGACGTCGTTGTTCTTCCCGATCGTGTCTGGCTGATATCTGTTTTTTTTCTGACTGATGACGTTCATGTCGTGCAGTCTGATTATCAGAATGAATTTCATCCCAGGTTTTAGCCGGGGCATGAAAAGATAAAAATAAAAGCATAAGACACAACATTTTGTTTGGTTTCATAATAGCGGCTTCTTTTTTGACATTAAGAACATTCATTCATAGGTTGCAATTACCTGAACGGCTGCATTCGCTTTTCCTGGCATAACACGACCACTACTCCGAATATAACGTGCTGCCATTTTTATAGTGTTATCCCCGCCAGTGAACGCATTGTCACCAATGGGTGTATTACCAGCTCTGAAATTGGAGTTCAATTTACTCGCATAAATCGGTGTATTTAAAATAACCGGCATCGCTGGAGTGTCATCGTTTTGTGCTGCGTAATCGCCCCAGGCGAGTTGGATGCCATAGCCCTGCGCTCCGCCGCCATCCAGTCCAATCACGCCGGTATTGGCATCAAGAACTTCTGTATAAGGAACAATGGTAATAGATACCTGCCCGTTTTGTTCTGTATTTCCATGAATGGTTACATTCGCTGGTGTAACAGAGTCTGTTGGGTCATTGTTAGAAAAATGTTGTTGGTCTGAATCTGCACTGCCATTATATCCAAAACCATCTGGACAGGTTAAGTTAAAACTAGCGTCTCGCCATGGCGCTTTTTCCTTGCTCAATGCTTCATATTTCCCCATATCTACCCGAAGGTTATTACCCTCAATAAGGCATGTTGGTGATTGAAATAAAACTGTAGCCTGTAATATACGAGAGCCATTAATATACGAAAGACCATCACCTGTAATTCTATCTGGACTTGAAGAAGTTATAGGTTGTCCATTTGAAGCTATTACGCCAATATCAGGCCCAGTGACTGAAATAGTCCCACCAGTGAAGGGTATTTTCTCTCCGGGAATTTTCCAATAAGTCACAACCACCCATATACCTCCACCTCCCTCCCCATAGGGTGCAGCATCTAATTTGTCCGGATAAGGTTTCACCTCACCTCCAGAGTTAAACCCTCCGGCCATGGGCGATTTCTCAATGGATATACCTATCCCTTTTACATTCGTTGCGAAGATTGCGTGACCACCATGCTCTGCTACCAGTCGTGGTTGAGAAAGCAGGGTATAATACATTTCAAGACCTGAAGATTCTGAACAAACGAAGTCTATAAAGCCTACCTGCACATAATTGTAAGTGTACAAAACCGCCCAGTCAGCCAAATTTGAACCTAGTGTCACCTTCATGCTTGGGAGACTTAGCTCGAAGTTTTGATGTAATGTTGCCCATGCCTGGTCGGGGTTCCCTGCCGATGGGGGTTCACAATTCGTGCTAGCTAATGTTCTGGGTATAGACACCAAAAACACGAAAATGATTAGCATGCGCTTTATTATATAAATATATTTATTAATTAAATACATACATTACCTGCACTGAATTTCAAATTGTTGAATGTTTTTTTTGTCAGGGGCTGGTTTCAGATAATAATCCATCATACATTCCGAATGCTCATCATCACCCCACTTCACCGTTAATCGCCCTCGTTCTTCACTGACGTTGGCATATATCATCCCCCCCTGAGCCACATTGCCGACATGCTCGTTATTATCATCAAAAACATCGGCACCAAACGGCAATGGTTCCCCATGCCATTCCGAATGAATAAGCAGTGGTGTGCCCGAGTGGGTATTAAATGTTACTTTCGAGATAGCCCCTGCACGTGGCGCGATGCGTTCAGTGGTTTTATCAAATTCCACGCCAAAGGAAGAGCCCTCCGGATCGACGGAAACATCATTGAGCTGATAGGGCGATAGAGACGGAAACAACGCATATCCGGAACTGTCTATTGTGACACCCGGATGACCGGTAATTTTGGCTCCCTCTGCGCCTTTGGCTTCCACAAGAGCATAATTGTCGCTGCTATACGGCGAGAACGTGATCCCATCAGAATGGACAACCAACCCACCTTTCATTCCCAGAGATGCACTGTGATAGCCCTTGCCTGTACTGTAGCTCGCATCCATCGACGTCAGACGGTTCTGCCAGTTTCCACCAAAGTTGCCTGAACTACCGGAATACGCATCGTGGGAGGCTGACATGTTATAACCGTACTGGCTGTCATCGCCAAAGAAACCGGACAGACTGGCCTGTTCGCCCTTCCCACCGCTGTTATCCTGGTTGTACCGCATACTCAGATAAGGTGTCGCTGAAGGTGAACCTGTCCAGAGCGGCATTGACAGGTTAAGGTACCAGGACGTCTGGTCTTGTCCGCTGCCTGTTTTATTGCGACTGACGTTGATACTGTAACTCAGCCATTTATAGCTGTTCGAATAACCGGCCTGATACTGGGTGTTGTAACCTCCCTGCTCATTCCAGTAATTCTGCATGGATGCGCTGAGGAAGATATTACCCCAGGATGGTGGCAGCCCCTGATTCAGGGTCACGGAAAACTGGTTTTTGGAACGCCATATGGTGTCGCCTTCCTCTCCATGATGCACAGCATCCCGGGTCTCAGCCGCCGTCTGCAGGTCCATATAACCGGAACTGGAATAGCGGTAGGCCGCCAGTGTGACGTTACTGTCAGTTGCCAGAATGTCTTTGCTGTAGCTGAAACGATAGCTCTGGCCCTGAGGATTTCCGGTACTTCCTCCTATCTGGCTCCAGGACTGCGTGGCATCAAAGCTGACTGCACCAATAGCCGTGCCGATTGCGGTTCCCACCTGAACAGCCCGATAGTGCTCACTGACCTGCGCACCGGTATAGCCAGTCAGAATGTTGTTCAGGCCACGCATGAAAGTGATTTCAGTAAAAAGCGGATTGTCGGAGATGGTATTATCCCGGAGCTTTCCCGCCGCTAAACTGAATTTATGGGCTCCAGGGCGAAGTGACTGCGCGAGCGAAGCATAAGGTACGGTGTATTTCTGCTCACTACCATCCGCCTCCAGAACCGTGACGTTCAAATCACCGCCGTACCCTGTCGGATCCAGATCGTTAATGAGGAAGGCTCCCGGCGTGACGGTTGTTTCGTAGATTATCTGCCCTGACTGGCGAATAGTCACTTTGGCGTTAGTTTTCGCCACCCCCCGAATTTCAGGAGCATAGCCGCGCTGAGATTCGGGCATCATACGATCGTCAGTGGCAATTTCCGCGCCGGTGAACTGCACTGTATCGAACAACTGGCCAGAGGTATAATACTGACCGAGGTACAGGTGGCCATGAACAAACTCTGTATCTCTTTCCACGTAAGTATTAGAACTCTGGTAACTGCCTCCTGCATCCTTCTGCCAGTTATAGGAGCCATTGTGCCGAAAGTACCATTTGCCCAGATTAAATCCTGCGTTGAGTGAGGAATAAAAAGATCGTGTGGTGCTGGTTCCGGATGTGTGAGACTCGTACCCGTTCACGTAATACCCCAATATAAAGGCAGGGATACCTCCATCCCAATTTTCTGGCGCAACGTAGCCTCTCGCCACATGCCGGATGTAAAGCTGAGGAACGTTAATATTGAGCTGCTGATGATAGGTATCAAACTTGACGCTACTGTCAGTGAGCACCGAGGGTAAGTCAGTGCAGGCTGATGGGTGACCCAGTTGGGATCGGGCGTCTGGTGGAAGCTTCTCCATATCCAGAGGGATAAGTTTAATCAAATCCGGAGATACACAGGCAGAAACACTGCCTGTGCCTTCTTTATCCTGGCTAAAAGTGACATCCTGGTTTGCCGCCTGTTGCCCGTTAATCACAACGTCAACACGGTACTTCCCGGGTTGCACATTCACACCAGTAGCAAAGCGCGACAAATCGATTTTAGTCTGGCTGGTCTGACGTAACAGACTTGGGTCGAAATCGTAGGCAGCATCAGACTTCTCGGGAACAGTCTCTTGTCCATATGTCATAAATGGAATCAGGAATAACAAAGCAAGAGTAATATTATTTAACTTAAATAAAAACAACGCGCAGTCTGTTTTTGAAGTTTTAACCTTTCGCTGAATATTCAATGGTTGCACCATAATCATTTATCGCAGTGAAACTCAGTTTCCCTGATGCTCCTGTATTGTTCAGCTCATAAGACTGGGTTCCTCCCGGAGCAAGCATCTGCCCTTTGACTGAGGAATACACAGTGCCATTTTTATAATGAACACCAGTAATTGATACATAGAATCCGCTGGGGTTGTTTACGCTGACTTTGTGGTTATTCACATAGGACCAGTGCAAATCTTCGGCTGCTGAATTGCTGTCACCGCTTAAGCCACTGGGTCGGAAGAAAAGTTTTATCCGTGTCCTGTAAGCAATGTTCAATTGTTGTTGATTGGCAGTGTCTTCAGTACCTTTCGCTTTACCTCTTATCTCAAGCACGTTAAGCCAGAAAACCGACTCATGATTTCGTGGCAGCGCTGGAGAACCCACGTAGTTAATGCGCAGTGTCTGACCCATTTCAGGGTCAACACGGTTAACAGGAGGCGTCAGAACGAACGGAACCTTTATTTTTTCTGGTGATTGAGTCTGATCTCCGGTATCTATCCATGACTGAATTAATACCGGAACCGTATTCTTATTGGTTAGTGAGACAGTTGTTTCTTTTTTATCTTCCTGATAAATGACACGAGTTCCGTTTATGATGACGCTTGCCTGTGACTGAAATGCCAGAAAACAAGCGCTAAAGGCCACTGCTTTTTTTGAAAATAATAACATTTTTAATACTCGCGAATTAAGCCAGGAAGACAAAATAATTATTGATAGATTAGGTTATAGGTGACAGAACCTTTTACCGCACCACTGGTTGCACCGCCAAGGACGGAAATATATTCCACGGAATAAGGTAGCGTCGCAGTATGCGCATCGGCATCAACGGTGACATATCCGGCATCATTGACCTGAGCTGCGTCACCCGCTTTAATGACTGCGTTGCTGGTTAAGTCGGTCAAGCGTAATTGAACGTCCTTAGCCCCGGCAACAGCCGTGTTGTTGAGATAACCTGAAGCGGTATCCACATTCACAGCGTCAGGTTCAAAGTAAGCAGCGACCGTTGTAAAACCGGTGCTTCCCATATCACACTCACTGACTGACAGAGAAAAGTCAGTTTTACCTGCAACAGAGCCAGGCCCCGCAAGGTCAGAAACTGAAACAGGCGGGAGTTTCACAGTACCGGTATCTCCGGTTTGCCCGGTAACTGTAACAGAACACGTCGCAGCAGTAATTTCACCTTCAAAGTTAATGGTATTTGTCGCGTAAACGGATTGTGATATTCCGGAAATTAGTACCGCACAGGCAAAAAGCCCTGTAGTGTGTATTTTTTGCATATAAAAATCACCTGTAAGATTAATTGAGTTTGATCAAGGCTGGCAAAGTTAATAATTCATCAATCTTGATTGCATGCAATATATATGATCATGGAAAAATGAATAGCATTTCGTCTACAAATAGACATTTTAGAAAGTCAGAGCATTAATAGACATTATCTCACTCATGGCAGATGGGCCTGAGAAGCTGTTATCAGTGAAGGTATTTTAAGCTGCAGCAATTCCCGGATAATATTCTGCACATCCCGATCGGTTAACCAGTCGTACACTGAAAAGTCCTCAATGGAGGCGGTCATCCTGAGGAAGTCAGGATTGATTTTTGAAGTTTCTGAATCAAAATCATTTAGCTTCATGTGTTATCTCGCTTGTGAATTTAAATCCAATAAGAATGTTGGATTTAAATTGTACGATTTAACCACTAAAGAGCAAGGTCATTGTACATTAATGGATGCTGAAATAAATCTTTACCAGGAGACAGGAAGGCGAGGGATTTGGAATGCAACAATGAAAGCTAACCTAAGTTATCGCGCCATTCAATATGTTTTGGGCAGGTGTACTATATTCGTTAATTTTCCTCGTGCCAGTTTAATGTATCCTCCGGCTTTTAAATCACTCAACATTTTCATCACACCACTTCGTGATAGGCCAGTTTTTCTTTGGATATATTCGCTTGCAGCCATAGCCTCTCTTATGAGACTGGGTTCATTCATAAGCTCAACCAAAGAACTACATAGAGCTTCATAAGCAGAGCTACCAATAAGAGAAAAATGTGCTTCAGTCAGACGATGTACATTATACATCTGCAGATAAGCATGTGTTTCCCATAAGTTATTTTCACGGACAGATTTTTCAAGTCGTGAGCGTGGTAATACTTCATACCGGGAGTCAGCACTTACCGCCAGATAGATTTTTGACACATCATCAAAAACGAAATTTATACCGAATATTGCGGGTGCCTGAATGTTCTTCATCAGAAGGTGATCTTTAGCCCGGTAAAGCTCAGCTGATCCATTGTGCAGGATGAAGGTCATAGGTTCCGCAGCAGAAGAATCCACGTTGACTTTAGTTCTTACATTACAATACTTTATGCTAGCAAAATCGGACACTGATTGTATCAGAGAGTTGATGTAATCTTGTGGTTTCATTATGGACGCATCTGCCAAAATATTAATTCCTGTAACCAACTATAGTGATTTTTTGACAGTCCCGCATTTGATAGCTCTAAATTTGGATAAAATAGGATGGTACTTCGGTGGGGGGGGATTCCCCCGGTAGGGTAACAGCGCATTGATGCCTAAGGATCCTGAGTCAAAACGCCACTGGACCTGCTTCCGAAGATAGGATCTGAACAAAGCGACTTATTGTAGTGGACATTTGAACTTTGCCCTACCCCGGACATCTGAACTTAGCCTTGACAAACATAGATTCAGGTGAAATCTGGTGTTTTGTGGTCGTACTTGGTCTGGTCGTTGATGACCTCTGAAAGTCCTTTTCCAGCGCTGATACCATCACACTTGCCATCTGATAATCAGGCTGACCACCTGACAACTGTTTTTCCAGTTTTCCAGGCATCGCGTTCACGGCGTGCATGCTCCAGTTACACAGGAAATTCACCTGCACTTTGCTGAGGCATGTCCACTCCTGGTTCATAGTGGATCTGATAACGTTGCTTTAGTCCGCACCGTGCCAGGAATTCCTCTTATTTTTGTGCGCACTCGGTTTCCGACGGATCTCTGTCATCCTGACAGGCATATCCCGAAATTCCTTATCCTGCTTTATTATCATTTCGTTGGGTAAAGATGCTCGCTCATTACTCCATTCATCAACGATATATAACAGGAAAAGCTCCGGCTTAACGGAACGGCTCTTCCCTACTATTATTTCTGAGAATTAAAACGACATTTTAAAGCAGCGCTTGTCCGGCAAGATGGCCAACCCCCATCGACAAAGCCATTGCCATAGTACTCCAGAACGTAATTCTGACGATCGCCCTTACAGGAGAGGCTTTGCTTACAACCGAAGATATATAACCAAGTGCAGCCAGCGAACAAAGAGTGGACAGGATAATAAACAAAGAAACCAGCGTTGGTGGTGATAACCAGGCAACGAATAAAGGCAACACCGCGCCGGCAGAAAAACTCAGTGCTGAAAAGAGAGCTGCCTGTAGAGGCCGCGCAGAATTCGTACCTGTCAACCCGAGCTCTTCCCGGGCATGAGCATCCAGTGCATCCTTCACCATTAACTGCTCTGCAACCTGGTGAGCAAGTACCGGCTCCACTCCACGTTGTATATACAATGACGTAAGCTCCCGCACCTCTCCCTGATAATCTGCTTCCAGTTCCTTTTGTTCCTGTGCCAGAGCTGCGTTTTCTGTATCCGCCTGTGATGAAACTGAAACATATTCCCCTGTCGCCATCGACATCGCCCCCGCAACCAGGCCGGCAACCCCCGCCAGTAAAACACCTGAGGGACCGGTATTTGCCGACGCGACGCCAAGGACAAGGCTCGCTGTCGACACAATACCGTCATTTGCCCCCAGCACGGCAGCCCTTAGCCATCCAACGCTTTCAATACTGTGTCGTTCAAGATGCATGTTCCTGTTTTCCTGTTACGTTCGCTTTGTTGGTAGATATGTGAATAAGATAACGTTCATCGTTTAAATTAAAAGATACATGTCTGTTTATTCAGGAGACAATACCAAACCAGATAACGGTTAATGGTTCATATGATCCACTTTTAACCGCCCCAGGCGCATAATACTGGAGGAAAAAACCATGAAAAACAGCCGGTTCTTACTCGATATTATGCTGCTAATTTTCCCCCTACTGGCGTTGACGCTATACATCGTCAATCAGGATACTACGTGGGGACAGAATACCTCCGTTATATTAATCATTTCGACTATCCCTTCTTTACTTTTGTTAACTTATGAAGTGGTTAAGTCATTATTAAGTCATAAGTTTGGGGTAGATTTACTCGCCATTCTTTCAATGTCCGGGGCTCTGTGGATGGATGAACCGGCCACTGCGGCCGTGATTGCCGCCATGACGGCTTCAGGCCGATTTTTAGAAAACTACGCCCGGGGTCGCGCAGAACGTGAAATGGTCGCGCTACTTTCCAGGGTACCCCGTTTTGCCAACCGACTGACTGAGAATGGCATCCAGGTTATTCCCGTTGAATCCATTCAACCTGGTTACTTGCTTCTGGTTAAGCTGGGGGAAACCATTCCAGTAGATGGCCCGTTGGTGAGTGTGAGCGCAGTGCTGAACGAATCCTCTATTACCGGGGAATCGTTGCCGGTCACCAGACAAACCGGTGAATTACTGTTAAGTGGTACAATTAATGCCGGTGACGCACTGAAAATGCACGCTGCCCGTGCCGCTAAAGACAGCACACTTCAGGGTATCATCAGTGTGGTTGAACAAGCAGGCCAGGCACGTGCGCCCGCGGTCAGACTCGCTGATCGTTATGCCGCTTGGTTCATCCCTTTCGCCCTTGGCGTTGCCTGGCTGGCCGGGATGGTGAGCCATGATCCATTACGCGCACTGGCCGTTCTGGTTGTTGCAACGCCTTGTCCCCTCCTCCTGGCGGTGCCGGTGGCACTGGTATCCGGTATTTCTCGTTGCGCAAAGCGGGGAATTTTGATCAAAGGCAGCTCTGCGCTGGAACAACTTGCCCGGGCTGATTATTTGTTTTTTGACAAGACCGGCACTCTGACTGGCGGTATGGCAAAACTGATGTCGATTCACAGTTTCTCCCCCCAGTTCACACAACCTGATTTGCTCAAACTGGCAGCCAGCATGGACCAGCTTTCCTGCCATGTTATTGCCAGTGCTATTTTGCAGGCTGCACAAGAGCAAGGACTTGGATCATTACCGATGCCAGACTCAGTACAGGAAGTGGCTGGGGCCGGGTTAACGGGAAAGGTGAACGGACAACAGGTATGTATTGGGACACTGGATTTTGTCCTGAGCCAGTCACACGCAGGCAACTGGCTGGAGTCTGCGCGCCAGCGCCTGTTAATTGAGAACTCGACGGTAGTTGCGATTGCAGTTAATTCGGAACTGGTCGGCTGGTTGTTATTTTCTGATCAGTTGCGACTTGAAACCCCCCGGGCTTTGCGCATGTTGCGCAAATCAGGCGTTCACGAGATCGTAATGCTGACAGGTGACAAGCAGGAGGTGGCGGAAAGTATTGGCACCGGCCTCGGTGTAGATCAGGTACTGGCAGAATTGACTCCTGAAATGAAACTGAAGTACGTCTCAAAAGCGTCATCCGCTCACTGCACGATGATGGTTGGTGATGGGGTGAATGATGCCCCTGCTCTGGCGGCTGCGGATGTCGGTGTTGCAATGGGGGCAAGAGGTACGGCTGCCGCAGCAGAAAGTGCAGATGTTGTGCTACTGACAGACCGTTTAGACCGGCTGGCTGAGGCCAAAGTCATCGCCAGGCTGTCAATTCGTATTGCCAGACAAAGTGTCTGGCTCGGTATGGGGCTGTGCTGTGTTGCTATGGTCTTTGCCGCGCTGGGTCTGCTTCTCCCCTTTGAAGGTGCCCTCTTGCAGGAGTTCATTGATCTGCTTGCCATTATGTCGGCATTACGGGTTCTTGCGAGTGGGATAACTCGCCCGGCGGACAGGACAATGAGTGCAGAGCAGGTTGCTGCATTGCGCAATGAACACCACCGGTTGCAGCCATTACTCCAGCGTTTGACCGAGGTTGCAACACTGTTACCCCGGGCAAGTCCGGAAGAACGACGAACGCTCATGAAGACACTCCATGATCAACTGACCCAGGATATACTTGCTCATGAGCAGCAGGATGAACAGGGACTGTACCCCACCATGACATTGATGCTGGCCGGTGATGACCCGCTGGCTGCGATGAGCAGAAGTCACCAGGAGATTTATCTGCTTGTCAGAAAACTGGGCCAGTTGAGCATCCTTCTACAAAGCACAGACGGCTCTCCTGGTACTGTTCAGGATATTCAGCAGTGTCTTTATGGCCTTGAAGCAATTCTGAGATTGCATTTTGCTCAGGAAGAAGAATTATTTAGCGGTCTTCAGAATTAGCCTCCCCCACTTCCGATGCGGTACAACGCTGACCGAAAGGCATGGAATTGTCGGTAATGCCCACTATATTTATATATTCGAATTATCGTATGTGTTATTGATTTTATGATGCTGACGTGTACCATGGACCTAAATAAGAAGGAGGAATAATGTCTCTGACAGCCCTGCAGCTTTTCAAAAACTTGTCCGATGAAACTCGTTTGAGTATCGTCCTACTACTCAGAGAAATGGGAGAGCTGTGCGTGTGCGATCTCTGCACGGCGCTGGATCAGTCACAACCCAAGATCTCCCGCCACCTGGCAATGCTGCGTGAAAGCGGTTTATTACTGGATCGTAAACAGGGCAAATGGGTTCACTACCGCCTATCCCCGCATATTCCTTCCTGGGCTGCTCAGGTGATTGAGCAAGCCTGGTTAAGCCAACAGGACGACGTACAGGCCATCGCCCGTAAGCTGGCATCGGCAAACTGCTCTGGTAGCGGTAAAGCTATTTGTATCTAAAAAAATTTGCCTGAACATATGTGATTTTTCGAATGTGAGGTATTCAGAATGAAAATGTTAACGGTGTTTGACCCGGCAATGTGCTGCAGTACCGGTGTATGTGGTTCCGATGTCGATCAGGTTCTGGTGGATTTCTCTGCTGATGTCCAGTGGCTGAAAGAACGCGGCGTGCAGGTTGAACGATACAACCTGGCACAGCAACCTATGAGCTTCGTTCAGAACGAGAAAGCGAAAGCATTCCTCGAAGCATCTGGTGCAGAAGGTCTTCCGCTGCTGTTGCTGGACGGTGAAACGGTGATGGCTGGGCGATACCCAAAACGTGCTGAGCTGGCTCGCTGGTTTGGCATTCCGCTGGAGAAAGTAGGTCTGGCTCCCACCCGTTGCTGTGGTGGTAATACTTCCTGTTGTTGAGTATGTCAGGAGGACATATGAAATTCTTACAGAATATCCCACCTTACCTGTTTTTTACCGGTAAGGGAGGAGTGGGCAAAACCTCCATTTCGTGTGCGACGGCTATCCGCCTGGCAGAACAAGGTCAGCGTGTGTTGTTGGTCAGTACCGATCCTGCCTCCAATGTCGGCCAGGTATTCGATCAGACTATCGGTAATACTATTCACCCTGTGACTGCAGTTCCCGGACTTTCCGCACTGGAGATCGACCCGCAGGAAGCCGCCCAGCAATATCGGGCCAGAATCGTTGATCCTGTCAAGGGTCTTCTGCCCGAGGATGTTGTTAACAGTATCAGCGAGCAGCTTTCGGGAGCATGCACCACTGAGATTGCGGCGTTCGATGAATTCACTGGCTTATTGACGGACGCTTCTCTGCTGACGCGTTTTGATCACATCATTTTTGATACTGCACCAACGGGCCACACTATCCGCCTCCTCCAGCTTCCCGGAGCCTGGAGTAACTTTATTGAAAGTAACCCGGACGGTGCTTCCTGCCTCGGCCCGATGGCTGGGCTGGAAAAGCAACGTGAGCAGTACGCTCATGCGGTTGAGGCGTTATCAGATCCTGAACGTACCCGGCTTGTTTTGGTTGCACGGCTGCAAAAATCAACGCTGCAGGAAGTCGCCCGCACCCATGAAGAGCTGGCTACGATTGGCCTGAAAAACCAGTATCTGATTATTAATGGTGTTTTACCTGCAGCCGAAGCAGAACATGACGTATTAGCGGCTGCGATATGGCAACGGGAACAGGAGACGCTGGCAAATCTTCCCGCTGGTGTATCAGAATTGCCGACAGATACTCTGTTCCTGCAGCCGGTGAACATGGTTGGCGTGTCCGCATTAAAAGGACTGCTTGATGTCCGTTCTGAGGCTTATTCACGCCCTGAACAAAACATAGCTTACCGACCTGAAAATCCGTCACTCTCTGACCTGGTTGATGAAATCGCCCGCGATGGACACGGCCTGATTATGCTGATGGGCAAAGGTGGCGTCGGTAAAACCACGATGGCTGCTGCTATCGCCGTCAGGCTGGCGGATATGGGGTTCGATGTGCATCTCACAACCTCAGATCCTGCCGCGCATCTCAGTACCACGCTAAACGGCTGCCTGAATAACCTGCAGGTCAGCAGGATCAACCCCCACGATGAAACCGAACGCTATCGCCAGCATGTTCTTGAGACGAAGGGGAAAGACCTGGACGACGCGGGGAAACGCCTGCTGGAAGAAGATTTACGTTCCCCCTGCACCGAAGAAATTGCCGTGTTCCAGGCCTTCTCCCGCGTGATCCGCGAAGCCGGTAAGCGGTTTGTGGTGATGGATACGGCTCCCACGGGGCACACGTTGTTGTTGCTGGACGCAACCGGGGCCTATCACCGCGAGATTGCTAAAAAAATGGGGAATAAAGGTCATTTTACTACCCCAATGATGCAGCTTCAGGACCCGGACAGAACCAAAGTGCTACTGGTTACGCTGCCAGAAACCACACCGGTGCTGGAAGCGGCGAACCTGCAGGCCGATCTCGAAAGAGCGGGGATCCATCCGTGGGGCTGGATTATCAATAACTGCCTTTCCATTGCGGATACGCGTTCTCCGTTGCTTTGCCTGCGCGCCCGGCAGGAACAGCCTCAGATTGAGGCCGTTAAGCAACAGCACGCTGACCGTATAGCGCTCGTTCCGGTACTGGCGTCTGAGCCTGCCGGTATCAAAAAACTCAGAGAGCTGACGAGTTAATTTTTTTGTATATACAGGGCGGCTCTGCCGCCCTGTCAGGAGGATGTATGTTACTGGCAGGTGCTATTTTTGTCCTGACCATTGTGTTGGTTATCTGGCAACCGAAGGGATTAGGGATCGGCTGGAGTGCAATGCTGGGTGCGGGACTGGCGTTGATTTCTGGCGTTGTACATTTAAGTGATATCCCGGTGGTGTGGAATATCGTCTGGAACGCGACGGCAACGTTTATTGCCGTGATTATTATCAGCCTGCTGCTCGATGAATCCGGCTTTTTCGAATGGGCTGCATTGCACGTTTCCCGTTGGGGAAATGGTCGTGGCCGCCTGCTGTTTACCTATATTGTTTTGCTCGGTGCTGCAGTGGCTGCATTATTTGCCAACGATGGCGCGGCGTTAATTCTGACACCCATCGTTATTGCCATGCTGCTGGCATTAGGCTTCAGTAAAAGCACGACACTGGCATTCGTTATGGCTGCCGGGTTTATTGCCGATACTGCCAGCCTGCCGCTTATCGTGTCGAACCTGGTGAATATCGTTTCAGCGGATTTCTTTGGTCTGGGATTCACCAAATATGCGTCGGTAATGGTTCCGGTTGATATTGCCGCCATTGTTGCCACGCTTGCTATGCTGCATCTGTTCTTCCGCAAGGATATCCCACAGGCTTACGATCTGGCGCTCCTTAAGACACCGGCAAAAGCAATTAAAGATCCGGCTACATTCCGCACTGGCTGGATTGTTTTGATTCTTCTGCTGGTTGGTTTCTTCGTCCTCGAGCCGCTCGGTATTCCCGTTAGCGCTATTGCGGCAGTTGGGGCGGTAATTCTGTTTGCCGTGGCGAAACGAGGTCATGCCATTAACACCGGCAAAGTGCTGCATGGTGCCCCCTGGCAGATCGTTATCTTCTCACTGGGGATGTATCTGGTGGTTTATGGGCTGCGGAACGCCGGGCTAACCGAATACCTCTCAGGTGTGCTGAACATGTTGGCGGATAAAGGGCTTTGGACCGCGACGTTGGGTACTGGCTTCCTGACGGCGTTCCTGTCTTCCATCATGAACAACATGCCTACCGTGCTGGTTGGCGCACTCTCGATTGATGACAGCACGGCAACTGGCGTTATCAAAGAAGCGATGGTTTATGCCAACGTGATTGGCTGCGACCTGGGCCCGAAAATCACCCCTATTGGTAGCCTGGCAACACTGCTCTGGCTGCATGTACTTTCACAGAAGAATATGACGATCACCTGGGGCTATTATTTCCGCACCGGAATTATCATGACTCTGCCTGTGCTGTTTGTAACGCTGGTCGCACTGGCGCTACGTCTCTCTTTCACTTTGTAATGAGATACAGATATGAGCAACATCACTATTTATCACAACCCGGCCTGCGGTACGTCGCGTAACACACTGGAGATGATCCGCAACAGTGGTACTGAACCAACGGTAATTCATTACCTTGAGAACCCACCGTCACGCGATGAACTGGTTAAACTCATTGCCGATATGGGGATCACTGTACGGGCACTGCTACGTAAAAATGTTGAGCCCTATGAAGAGCTGGGACTCGCGGAAGATAAATTTACTGACGATCAGCTAATCGACTTTATGCTGCAGCATCCGATCCTGATTAACCGTCCGATTGTGGTGACACCGTTGGGCTCGCGTCTGTGCCGCCCTTCCGAAGTGGTGCTGGATATCCTCCCAGATGCACAGAAAGGGGCTTTCGCAAAGGAAGATGGCGAGAAAGTTGTTGATGATACCGGCAAGAGACTGAAATAAAAATGAAGGGGGCGATTGCCCCCTTATTGATGTCGGCCATTCTGCAAAAAATATGCTGACGCCTCACTCCTGATGTGCCAGCCACTCATTAAACTGCTCCATCTCTTCCAGCACACGTTCGACCAGCGGCTCAATCGAGTCCCAGCCCTGCGCATTGTTGCAGGCAACTTCCAGCGCCTCACATGTCTCTTTCAGCGACATAAAATGCATCATCCGCGCACCGCCGTTAATCCGGTGTGCCATGCGGCCAACCTTATCGCGATCTCGCTGTTCAAGTCGCAGCTTAAGCTGGTCGGCGTCCTGGTTATTCACCTTTATCATTTCGAGCTGAAGCTGACGTGTTTTATCGTCAGCGACAACTTCAGCTTTTCGGGGACTGGCGAAATACCGCTCCAGGATTTCCTGCAATTTTTGCGGCATAAGCGGTTTTTCCAGATATTCATTCATCCCGGCATCAATACAGCATGCCGTCGCTTCTGTACCACTCATGGCAGTTAAACCAAAAATGGGGATCGCCCGGTACCCTTCCCGTTGTTCATGCTGGCGGATCTGCCGGGTCAGTTCGTAACCATCCATCACCGGCATAGTACAGTCCGTAATAATGGAGGAATAGCCCTCAGGCTGCGCTTTCCACATTGCCAGTGCCTCTTCACCCTGCGTGGCTAAAGAGACGCGATGTCCCCACGCCTCAAGCCGCTGCTGTAAAGTCTGACGCGCGGGAGGATAATCATCCACCACCAGAATGTGCAGGCTGGCAAGGCTGTCCGGCGTCGGGTGATGCAGGGTAATTTTCGCGGATGGCGTGGCGTCAAAGAGGAAACTCACCACGCACCCTTCGTGTGGCTCGCTTTCAATACGCACTTCGGCTCCTGCGGCACGCGCCATATGCAGACAAGCGGGTAAGCTAAAACCGGTGTCGGTCCACTCTGATTTGAGCGTCACATTGTTCGTGCGTTCGATGATCTGTGCCTGCGTTTGTTCAGAAATGCCCCTCCCCCGATCGCACACCTCAATCACCAGCCGGACACTTTCAACGCGTGGGTCACTGCTTCCCTCGTACACCTCGACATCAATTGCGTCGCCGTCAGCGTGTTTGATGGCATTACGCAGGAGGCTGGAGAGGATGCGGATAATTAACAGCGGGTCGGTATCGTAGCGCTGCGCTGAAAGCTCAATCAACACGTTCAGGCTAATGCCTTTAGCTTCAGCCTGCTGGCGATAGAGTGCTACCGTGCTGTGGATCAGCTGCGGCAGATTCGTGCTGCGCGTTAAACCAAGTAGTTGCGGGTTATCAGCACGGAAAACATCAAACATGTCGCCGATTAGCGAGAGCAAACTAAGGGATGACTCCCAAATAAGATTCAGATTCTCATTGCGCTCCTGGCGTTCGTCCAGCGCCTGAAGTTCCAGTTCCAGCAACCCCGTAATCACGTTGAGCGGCGTGCGAACTTCATGCCCCATGCTCAGCATGAAGGCGTTTTTGCTGGCAATAGCCTGTTCCAGATTACTTTTTGTTTCAGAAAGTTGGGCAATCAACAGCTCTTTTTCTGTGATATCCAGCCAGCCGCCAATTAACCCACCAATCTCTCCCTGACCGTCATGCCACGGCACAACCCAACCCTGTAAGTATCGCGGTTGCTCATCAATCTGAAATCTGGCGGACCAGTTCTGCGGCTGGCCATCCTGGAGCGCCTGGCGGTACCGGCTTTCGATCACCGCTAACTCCGAAGGTTCAATCGTATCAATGGCGGTGATCGGCAAACCTATCAGATCCTGTCCTGACAGACCGATGGTATCGCTCCAGGCCTGGTTATAACGCAGTAAATTCCCCTGTCGATCGCGGACATAAAGCGCAACAGGTGAAGCGTCAATTAACGATTGCGTAAATTTCAGCTGCTCTGCCAGCTTCTGCTGCCAGACAGTGCCGCGGCGTAATGCACGGCGTAAATACTGGATCCACAGCCAACAGCCCACCACAACCAGCAATAGCAATATGCTCCATAGCAGCGAGTTCACTAACGTGCTTTTATTCCAGATTTCACTGTTTTCTAGCGCCGCCTGACGCCAGTCACCCGCCATCTGCATCAGTGCGCGTGGCTGCATATCGGCCAGCGCTTTGTTCATGATATTAATCGGCTGGCTGCTTTCCGTCTGCGCTGACAACACCAGGTCGACAGGTGTCACAGGAAGGGTTACCGCCAGATGAAAACGGGTTGGGTGGTGGAGAGTCACGAGGTAGCTGGCAATGAACTGCGGTGCAATCACCCCACGTACTTCACCGCGCTTTAACCGTTCAAGGGCATCGTCCATATGAGGGACTTTCACCAGTTTAATGGTGGGATACCAGGTTTCCAGCCAGGGCAACAGCGGGTCGTTCGCCTGAATGGCAATTTTCTCACCTTTCAGCTGTGAAAAATCACTCGGGCGCTTGATGCCCTGATCCATCACCACCACGGCTGGCGTGGTCAGTAAAGGGGGGCGTTTTGGCCGCACCGCTTTTGGTCTGCTGCGGCGTATCGACAACCTGTTCAACAAAAAGCGCGTCAGGATGAGCGCGCTTCATTGCCAGAAATTCGGTATCGTTTTCAACGCTCAGGATCGAAAAGCGAATGCCGTATTGATCGTTAAACTGATTAAGCAAGTCGACCACCAGCCCCTGGGGTTCCCCCTCACTGACAAACGAGACTGGCCTTTGACGACGGTCAATAATGACCTGAATTTGTCCGTGCTCGCGAAGCCAGCTTTCCTCCCTGGGATCTAACCCCAGTGGATTCGTGGTGATGACAAAGCTACGGTTCAGACCCCAACTGGTCGCAATGCGCAAACGGCTGGCTAAGGACACATGTTTAAATACGGTATCGATGGATTCCGCCAGCAACGGGAGCTGTCGGTCAATGCCAAAACTCATGTTCAGATTAGGTATCGTCGGGCTGAACGTCCAGCTCAGGTCTCTGACCTGATGGTATTGCGTAAGATATTCCGCACTGGCCCGGTTAATCCACAGCGCATCGATTTGTTTAAAGGCTAGCGCACTGATGGCGGTGGTATACCATGACTGAAAACGCAGCGTACTCTCCGGGTACTGACGTTGCAGCGCCGTGCTGGCCTGGCTTCCCGAGACCACCCCAATCACTTTATTGCGCAGATCAACAGGCGTTTCCCCCGGCGTTTTCTGGGTCATCAGAACCGCTTTATCCAGTAACCACGGTGGTGAAGCTTGCAGATCCGGGCTTGGCCACAGCGCCGGATTCCAGATTGCCACCATCTGAATTTCCTGACGCTGCAATGCCAGTAATGCCTCACTACTGTGTTCGTAGTAATGCAGCTTAATTTTTACCTTCAGACTGTCTTCCAGCAGTGCCAGGTAATCAGCGGCAATACCGCCAAAGACGCCGTGCCCCATCCCTTCGCTTAGCGGCGGCTGTTCTTGTCCCCAAACCCCCACATTCAGCGTCGAATGGTTATCCAGCCATCGTTGCGCGGCCTCACTAAACTGGACATGTGGTGCGTTAACCTGAGCACGACGTTGCAGTTCCAGTGGCTGGGCGTGCAGTTGCCACATACAACACAAGGTAAAAGAAAACTAATTAACCGGGCTGATAAAAAACGCATCGTAAGAGTCGTTCCCTGAATAAAACATGCTGGAAAATAAAATTATACCGATGACCCGGCTTACCCAGAGTAAGCTTTGTCTTGTTCTGCAGAGAAGCCTCCGGGGCAGACAAGACCCAGACAGTATAAGACCGGACTTATTGTCGCGCCTGTTTCGTCCCGGTAAAAATTCCCCTTCATGTGGTTCAGGCAGGAATGCAGGCCGCCAACATTACATTCCGCGACGGTCATCGTCGTTGACCATCTCAACCTTTACGTCACCAAGACGAAATCTATCAGCAAGGAAAAAGGGACCGGCAGCTTCCACTGCCCCTGCCGCACGGGAGCCGTTATAGCGCCAGGCATTACCGTCCATTTTCAGTAACACAACCTGTTTTTCCCCGTCCTGTTTCTGGCTGGGCCCCGCCATTACCGTAAACCCGGCGTTGCTCCCCACATGGAAATGTTCTGCCTTCCAGCGAACGGGTGGATGCGCAGGCCAGGGCTCGGCATGATGAAAACCAAAAATATCATCATGGCTAAGAAGACTTTGCCGCACAGTAGACCACAACACCGCCTTCAGGAAATACTGGTCTGTGAAGCGGGCATTGCCCTGATATTGCGCAACAAAATCACGCATCATTCCTGCAACATTCGGGAATATACCACCGCAACTTGCCCACATCCCGGCCAGTAAAAGCTCGGTATGGGTAAAATAGTCACGCATATGGTGAAAGTACCAGGGCGAACAGAGCCACGCCTCTACACAGACCTGCTCGCGCTCAGAGAGCAGCGAGTCGGCATCGCGAACTAAAAAGCGCTCAACCGTCGGGTCGTCCATCACCAGAAATCGCCATAATGTGGGATAGATACCTTTTTCATGACTCATGTCGACCAGTTGAGCCCCTGCCCCTTGCAGACGTTGCCAGACATGCTGAGGCACGGAATTATCCAGATACACACGGCAGCACCAGCCAGGAAACAGTGATTTTGCGGTTTCAATATTTTTAATCAGCGTTTCGCAGTAGCGCGGCTGGTCACCGTACAGGCTGAAGGCGATAATGTTCTTTTCCCGCTGCATGGTATCAAACGGGCGCGGTGGCGTTGAAGGTAGCGGCCAACATTTTCCATGACCAAAGCGTTGATCGGACAACGTCAGCGATTCAAGCCCATAGAGATGCATCTCCTGGGTTTTTCCCATGTGCCCACACAGCTCGGCAAAACCATCCAGCCAGGTTTCAGAGGCTTCATGCCGCTGCGGCGACTGGTATATTTTTCGGTACACCTTATACGCCCGATCGTGCTTTCCCTGGCGCATCAGGCTCAGGGCATAGTCACTCTGCACAGACATATTTTTTGGCAATACGGACAAGGCTTTTTCACAGCAGAGCGAGGCCCGGGCATAATCCCCCGTTGCCATAGACTGGCGATATATTTCCGCCAGTGAATTAAATTGCTGGTTTATCGCGGCGTGGTTTACGGGTCGACGTTGAGACGCTGGGCGCATAATAATCCATTCAATTAATTAATCAGAAAAAATTAAGTCAATTTTTTCACTGTTTCTGATTGCTCACGATAAGACCCGTCTCGATATTCCCGCACGATGGCAGGAAGGGAAAGTGCGTATTCAGCCCTTTTGAATTTCACTTAAGGGGTGTTTTCGCAGTAAACAAATAATAATCATTAAATTTTTCAACGACATTGTTATTTCATTACAAAAACAACCAAGTCAGGTCTTATAACAATTTCCCGCTGGTTTCGTCATCATGCGCGCACATCAATGATGTATTACCTCGGCAGGATCCGGCCACGGAATGGTTGAAATCCTCTATGAAGGATGTCTTTTCATCAGCTATACAGTAAGTTATGGGGTAACTCATAACGGTTGTTTTGTTATGTTTCACTCACAGCACACCAGATGCACGGGTAATGAATCCCCCTGGTCACTTCGTCTGCAGGAGTCAGTTAAAGAGATATGCGTCACTATTTTCGCCATTTTTTGCTGCTGGTTTTACTCTCGCTTTCAATGCCTTCAGCGATAGGCGATGAATATAAGATCCTGATGAGAACGTCTGTCCAGAGCCTGCAGCGCTTATCTCTCACCCCCGATCAAGCCGCGTTTATCAAACAACAACGGCAGTTGAATGTGGGTGTGACCCATTATGATGTGCCACCTTTTGGCATGCGTAACATTCGCAATGAGTATGAAGGCTTGAGTGCCGATTATACGGGGTTGGTCGCCTGGCAGCTCAACCTGCCGGTTAACGTGAAGGTGTTCAGCTCCTCCGAAGAGGCATGGCAGGCGCTGGCACGCGGCGATATTGATCTGATCCCTTCTGTCGCAGCATTCCCGGATAACGAAACCTTTGCCTTTTCCTTACCTTATGCCAGTGATAAACCGGTGCTGGGCCTCAATGATAGCGATACTGCAGCACTGGCAGAAGATCTGCATGACACCGACGTCGCGATGCCGAGGGACTATCTCCCCCTGTCACAGGCTAAAGCTACCTACCCTAACGCCCGTTTTCGCCTGTTTGATAGTTATCAGGAAGCACTCAGCGCGGTGGCATTTGGTCAGTCACGGGTTTACCTGGGCAACAGCTACTCGCTCAGCCGAAACTACCTGAACAACATTCATGTCGAGCGATTATCACGACTGGCCAGTCGCGAAGTGGGGTTTGCTGTTAGCCAAAAAAATCCGCAACTCCTCAAACTGATTAATGCCGCAATCAGGGCTGTGCCAGAAGATGAAAAACAGGAGCTTTATCGTCTCTGGCAGCCTGACCGTATCGATCTCGCACAGGGGTCAAAATCCCTTTCCTTTACCGGGCAAGAGAAAGAGTGGATCAAAAAACACCCAGTCGTTAACGTCCTGATCTACAGTCAGGACAATGCAGCCCCGGTCTCATTTATTGATAATAAAGGTGTTCTGCGCGGTATTGCCGCCGATCTGTTTTCCGTTGTGTCACTCAGAACAGGTTTGCAGTTCCGTTTTGAAACGGGCAGTACCACAGAGGAATTGATTCAGAAGGTCAACGAGTCAAGCGCGGATATGCTCGCATCGATAACACCAAGTGAGGCGCGTAAAAACAAAATACTCTTCACCCGCCCCTATCTGCGCAGTGCCTTTTCCCTGGCAACAGCGGCAAATCGTCACGACATTCATATGCTGGCAGACCTGCGTGGCAAGCGGCTGGCAATGGTAAAAAACATTGGCGTGGAGAGTATGGTGCGTCAGCGTTACCCGGAAATTGAAATTGTTCATGTGGGTAATGAATCACAGCTGCTTTCCACCGTTCTTGAGGGGAAAGCGGACGCCGCCGTGGGTATTCTGATCATGACGGACTATCAGATCGTCTCCAACTTTCAGGACAAGCTCAAAGTGGTGTCCATTGTGGGCGATGCCCCCGTCTGGGTCTCCTTCGGTGTAGGGCTGGCCAACCCGGAGCTTCAGGGCATTCTGGATAAAATTTTACTGAGCATTCCCCCTATTGAACTGGAAAATCTGGCCAACCGCTGGAGGCCAAACGAACTGGTGGTTGTCGACAGTTTCTGGTATCGCTACCGGGAAGTATTGATCGCCACCGCAATCTTCAGCGCCGTATTGATTCTTCTGGCGCTGGGATGGGCTCTCTACCTGAACCGACAAATCGCGCGTAAAGCGGCACTTCGCCGTCAGATGAACACGCAGCTTGTGCAATTGCGTGAGGTCATCACCGAGCGTGAAACACTCCTGGTCGAACTCAGGGAAGCCAAAGACAGGGCGGAAGATTCTAACCGGGCAAAATCTGTTTTCCTGTCAACCATGAGTCATGAAATCCGCACGCCAATGAATGCAATTATTGGCATGCTGGATATTGTGCTGAAAAAAGGACGTCGCGGTGAGCAAGATATTCAGGCGCTGGAAGTGGCTTATGAATCAGCGGAAGGACTGGTGGGTTTGATTGGCGATATTCTGGACATTTCCCGTATTGAGGGTGGGCATCTCGATTTCAATCCCGAAGCCACCAACCCCGGCACCCTGATTAACAATATGATGCGGGTTTTCCAGGGCGTTGCCATCGAGAAAAATATCGAGCTAACCCGAACATTCCCGACGGAACCGCTGACAGATGTCTATGCCGACCCATTACGCATTAAACAGGTTCTGTCGAACCTGTTAAGTAACGCCATTAAGTTTACCGACATCGGCAGCGTATCACTGACGCTTCAACAGTCTGAAGGCCCGGACAATGACAGCGTCCACTATATTATCGATGTCCAGGACAGCGGCGTCGGGATTGACGCCAGCCAGCAGGCGGCCTTGTTCAGGCCGTTTAGCCAGGCAGAAAACCGCCGTGCAGGAACTGGGCTGGGGCTCTATATCAGTCGGACCATTTGCGAAAGCATGGGCGGTACGCTCACGCTGAGCAGTGAGAAAAACGTAGGTACCACTGTGAGAGCAACCTTTACGTTGCCGAAAGTGAAAACGGCAGCCGTTACCGATGTCCGACAGCATGAAGACGAGGACAAAATTCCCGCCCTGAAGATCCTGGTGGTGGACGATAACCCTGCTAACCGGATCCTGCTGGCTAAACAGTTAGCCTGGTTAGGACAGCAGGCTTACCTTGCGTCGGCGGGACATGAGGCGCTGGCTATCTGGGAAAAAGCAGATATCGATGTGATCATTACCGACTGTAACATGCCCGGCATGAATGGCTATCAGCTTACACAGTTGATTCGCAAGCGTGAGCGTGAACAAAACAGCGCGTCTGCCTGGATTATCGGTTTTACCGCGAATGCCATGCATGAGATTACGGAGCGTTGTTTACAGGCGGGTATGAATGACTGCCTGTTTAAGCCCTGCTCAATCAATCATCTCGCGGCTGCGCTGCGAAATATTCACCCAGTCAGACACGAAGCATCGGGCGAAACGGTATAACTGAGATAAAAAAAGGAGCCTGTAAAAGGCTCCTGATAAAGGAATAAGTGAAGGCATTAAAGCAGTTGGTCGTGCCAAAGAAACAGTTCGGAGTCCGTTTTCACGCCCAGTTTTTTCATGGCCGACTTCTTCTGCCCGCTTACCGTCTTACGGCTACGCTGGAACTTCTCTGAAATCTGTAAGACAGACATTCCCCCGGTAAACAGGCGCAGCACTTCAAGCTCCTTGGGTGACAGCTGATCCAGACGACCGATGCCATCAATCACCTGCGGTTCATTGTCACCGTCTGGCCCCGTTTTCGGGCCTGCACAAGGCTCTGAAATCAGGTAGAACTCTTTCTCCATACTTTCTGACAGAGAGATGCGCCCCGCCGCGACCTGACGCGCCGCATTAACCACCTCGGATAAATCGCGGCTTTTACCAACATGCCCCCGCACGCCGATTTTTAATGCCATGCGCACAATCGCCGTATTTTCCAGCGTGGATGAAAGCAGAATTTTCAGCCACGGGAAGTTGCTCATGAGCTGTTTGATCATCGGTAAACCGTCGATCTCTTCATCACCAAGCAGATAGTCAAGAACCAACACATCAACACGATTGTTGCGTAAGAAATTCATGAGTTCGATACGACTGGCAAAGCTGCCTTTTAGTTCGAAATCAGGTTCCTGGCTAAATATAATCTCCATCCCCTTACGGACAATCGGGTGATCGTCGAGTAAGGCGACGTATATTTTTTTACCTGAAAACGGATTCATACATATTCTCTTTTATGCCTGCAGTGTGAGCCATCTTAAAAAAGACTTAACTATTTATTATTTCGTAACCATAACAATAGTGTACCGGAACCGGCATAGCTACGAAAAATAGCTGAGTAGCCATCAAAACGGTTGGTCACTTCCGCTACCTGGTTGCCGTAAAAGTCACTTTCTGCGCTCAGCACGTCCAGCAGAGTACGTCGTCCAAGGTGATACCATTGATCGAAGAAATCATGGCGAATGCGATCGGATTCAATCGATAAGTCGTGGTACAGCTCAGCACGCTCCAGCATGCTATGGGCATCCTGATCGGCCGCGCGCACCCGGTTATCCAGATCGCGGGATTGCTGTTCGATAGCTTCTCTGCTGGCATCTGCACGGCGTGCGGCAGAAAGCTCAGCGGCCCGTTGTGAACCGCCCCGGAAAATCGGCCAGCTTAAGTTGACATTGGTTTCCCATGCCTGTTCACGCCCCAGCTCATCGCGCCCGGTACTTTTCCCAACGTTCCATGTCACGGTCGGGTAAGCGGCAGAACGTGCTGCTTCCGCATCCGCCAGCGCTGATGCGGTTTCTGCCTGTGCCTGTCGAATGGTGGGATGACTTTCAATCGCGGATAACTGCTTATTCAGCTCTCCCGGTTTCAGGTTCCACACCGGCGCTTTCGGCAGGGGAACGCGGGTATCTCCCAGCAGGCGGTTCAGGATAATTTCCGTATCACGCGCACGTGATACGGCAGTATCCAGAGAAGATTGTGCCTGTAATAAACGTCCTCTGGCCTGCGTTAATTCACTGCGACGCCCCTGGTCAACCTTCACAATACCGTCCAGCATTTCAACCAGTTCGTTCATACGCGCCACGTACTTTTGGCTGAGCGCGATGATCTGGTGCTGTTTACTCAGCTCAATTAGCGCACTACTGACCTGCCAGGCAATATTTTCCGCCTGTGCGCCCGTATTCTCTTTCGCGGCCTGATGCAGCGCTTCACGGCTTTTAATGGTGTTGCTGGTACGACCAAAATCGAGCAATGTGGTTGCTACATTCACGGTCACTGCCGGGCGACTGTCGCTATAGCCACGTTCTCCGCCACCAAACTGGACGCTTTTTGAACGCGTCCCAACATCCACCTGCGGCCAGCGCTGGCCTTTCGCTTCATCGACGTTAGCCTGCGCGGCCGCGGTATTGAACTGTGCACCGCGAACCTCAGGGCTCATACTCAGCGCGGTATTGACGGCATCATTAAACAGCATGCGGATGTCATTCTCGCCAGGCGCTCGGGCGGCCTGACGGTCAACGTCTTTGGCCTTGTTGAGCACCGTATTTTCCTGCGCCATCCGTGGAGCGACTGGCGCAGGAGGGGTGGAGGCCATCACCATGCCGGATTTAACCACCGGGGTCGCAGGCTGAAAGGCTAACAGCCCCTCATTACTGGCGGCACTTTTCCCTGACATCAGGCAAGAGAGTACCGTCAGCGTCGCCGCCAGGCGACGCTGTACAGGAGAATAATTCTTCATAGTAAATTAACGCTCTCGGAAAGCTTCTTTCGCTTTAAAAATGGGTTTCAGCAGATAATCAAGAATGGTTTTTTCGCCCGTGCGAATTTCCACCGTAGCAATCATGCCTGGAATAATCGGCAGAGCCTTGTCACCGGCTTTAAGCGTGCTGCTGTCGGTCAATACCATTACCCGGTAATACGTGTCGTCAGGGCGACCCGCCGCGGCTTTAGCGTCATCTTTTAAAGTATCCGGGCTAACGAGAGAAACCTGCCCCTTCAGACCACCGTAGATTGCAAAATCGTAGGCGGTAATTTTCACCATCGCAGGTAACCCCGCATGCAGGAAGGCCACGTCAGACGGTTTGATCTTCCCTTCCACCAGCAGCTGATCTTCCAGCGGCACGATCTCCATGATGTGTTCACCGGGCTGAATAACCCCGCCAATGGTGGTGACCCGCACGTTTTTCACCGTACCTTTTACCAGTGCCGTAATGGTCGTACGGTTCACAATATCTTCGCGACCGGTCAGACTCTCTTCAGCCTGTACCAGATCCAGCTCCTGGCGGATCAGGTCGGTATTGGCATCCGCCTGGTAGCGGTTGCGGCGCTCCACAATCTGCGATTGCAGATCGTTTGCCTGACGACGCATACGCAGCAACTCAACTTCAGAAAGCAATCCGCGCGCCGCCAGCGGCTCAGACATGACAATTTCGTTCTGCGCCAGACGATAGCTCTTCTCAAGCGAAGCGACCCCCTCTTCCAGCGCTTGCTTACGGCTGTTGTAGGCGCGGGTTTCCAGTTCCACCTCAGAAGGATACTGTTTCACGCGGTCGCTAAACGTCAGCGGCAGACCGTACGCTTCCGCACGCAGACGGTTAACGGTCGCTTCCAGTGCCACAACCTTACGCAGCGTCTCCAGGTAACTTGATTGCGCACGCGTCGGATCGATTTTCAGCAGTATTTGCCCCGGTTCCACAATGTCGCCCTCACGGACATTCAACTCTTCGAGTATCCCGCCCTCAAGGCTCTGGATAATCTGCTCGCGATTCTTCGAGACGATCTTCGCATCACCTTTGGTGATCTCTTCCACTTTGGCAAAATGCGCCCAGGTTAAGAAACCCACGAACACCGCCAGAATCAGCCATAACACCAGGCGCGATTTAGGTGTGGTCTGGGAAAATAGCGCCTCCTGGATATCGCTCATCCAGACAGCATCACGCGCTGAAAGCGGTTTGTTTTCGTTCTTTTTTAAACATTTCATGCACTGGCCTCCGCCTGCTCTTTTACTGGCACAGCTTGCGCTGACGTACTGTCATTAGCAGGCGTTTGCTCTGGCTGCGCCGTCGGCGAGCCGTTGAGCGCAGCCAGAATCTGCTGTTTCGGACCATCCGCGACAATTTTGCCGTCCTCAATAATCACCATCCTGTCCACCAGTGCCAGCAACGACGGGCGATGAGTGACAACAACCAGCGTGTGTCCGGCGGTCGCAATTTTCAGGTGTTGCAGGAACAGGGCTTCGGTCTGCGCATCCATCGCGCTGGTAGGCTCGTCCAGTAGCAGCAAGTTAGGACGTGCCAACAGCGTCCGCGCCAGTGATACCAGCTGACGCTGGCCGCCGGATAAACTGTTACCCTGCTCGCCCACAGGCATGTGAATTCCCCGCGGGTGACGCGCTGCAATGTGATCCAGACCGGTTAAACGCAGTACCTTGAGAAACTCATCGGAAGAGGCATTCTGACGACCAATCATGATGTTTTCGCGCAATGTGCCGTAAAACAGACGCGCATCCTGCCCCACAAATCCCACGTTGTTCCGCCAGTCGGACGGCTCAATTTGATTCACATCCAGACCGCTGCTAAAAAGCTGCCCTTTAACCGGCGTGTAAAGACGCGCGATGATACGTAGCAGAGTGGATTTTCCGCTGCCAATTTTCCCGACAATCGCCACGCGCTCGCCCGGTTTTATCGTGAGGTTCACGTCTTTCAGAATGTCCGGGTTCGGCTGCATAGGCGGTGCCGGATAGGAGAAGGTAACGCCTTTAAGCTGGATATCGCCGTTCAGTTCTGGCTGTTTGATATAGTCGATTTCACTGCTGCGATCGGTTGGGTTCTCCATCAGCTTGTTAAGCGAGGTCAGCGCGGCTTTAGCCTGCTGATAACGCACGGCTAAACCGACGACCTGGCTTAATGGCGCGGTGACGCGTCCAGCCAGCATAACCGTACCGATTAACGCACCTTGCGTCAGACTACCGGCGTCAATCAGATACACGCCGGTGACAATCAGCATTACCGTCTGCAGCTGTTGCAGAAAACTCACCGAATTCATTGCCAGCGTAGAGTAGTGCTTAGACGCAGCCGAGCTGGACGATTGCATGGCGCTGAACTTCTGCCACCGGCTCTGCATCCAGGCCTCGCCACCCACAGATTTCAGCGTTTCCATCCCTTCGATGGATTCAATCAGCACGCCCTGCTTCAGCGATGCTTCCTGCAAACTGGCTTTCATCACTTTCGCCAGTGGCCATTGAATGGCCATACTGACCAGCAGGATCATCGGCAGCATCAGCAGCGGGACAATGGCCAGCGGACCGCCGATGGCAAAGATAATGCCGATAAACAGCAGCACGAACGGCAGGTCAGCAATGGTCGCAAGCGTAGCGGACGAGACGAAGTCACGCACGGATTCGAATTCGCGTAGCTGGTTGGCAAAAGATCCTGAAGAGGCTGGCTTATGCTCCATTTTGACGGCCAGCGCCTGACGAAACAGCACGCTACCCACAATCAGATCCGCTTTTTTTCCTGCGGTATCCAGCAGGTGAGCACGTACGCTACGGGTGATGGCTTCAAAAATCATCGCCACCAGTACGCCAATCGCCAGTGACCAGAGCGTGGTAAATGCCTGGTTAGGGATAACGCGGTCATAAACGTTCATGGTAAAGAATACGGTTGCCAATGCGAGCACGTTCACCAGCACCGACGCCAGCGCCGCGCTGCGATAGTAGCGGCGATAGCGCCACAGCGTGCTGAACAACCAGTGCCCTTTCGGCTGTGGCGGCGCGATATCGCTAACCCGGCTGTCAATACGCGCAGTCGGTTTAGCCGCGATCGCGTAGCCAACATACAGCTCGTTCAGCGCTTCATGGTTAAGTTCAACCGGCTCATCGGAGACATCTGGCAGGATCAGGGAATAGAACAGATCCCATTTGTCTTCGGCATTTTTACGACGCTCACGTGCCAGCAGTACCATCCCGCCAGCCCCCTTACGCAACAGAATCACCGGGAAGATCTGTTCCGGCAGTTCTGCGCTATTACGCCTGATGAGCCCTCCGGTCATACCGGCATTTTTAAGCGCATCAAGCGCTAAAGAGGGAGTGAGGAGTTGTTCGACAGGCAGACCCGCCAGCAAAACGTCATCGCTTTTACCGAGACGGTAATGCTCACACACCCAGGCAATACTTCTGAGCAGAGAGTCATCACTTTGTCGGTTATCGCGAGCGGCGGCGAGCAGCTGTTCCTCCTGTAAATGTGCAGTTGAGGATTCCATACTTCGCGTTTTCCTTGATTGGTTAATTGCGTTTAAATCAATGAATTAAATTGATTTATTGGTTTAAATTAAGAATATTCTGTCACGCGGAACGGTCTTAAATTAATGAGACCTGTCTCAATGGGATGGGTTATTTTTCGTCACGAAACAGGTTGATCTCACGGAAGAAATCAAAGGGAAACTCAGGGGGTAATTCGAGACAGGTCTCGGAGATTAATGAAGCCCACAACTGATAATGGCTACTGATGAAAAAGCCTATATCTGCAACAAATCAGAACCTGAGACATATTATGGATACTTCAAAAATCAACTTACTCGTCATTGATGGCGACAATATCGTACGTATCGCGGAACTCCCGGTACAGGCCGAGGGCGCACCGGTACGGGTAAAATCACTTAAAGGCGGAAAATTTTTGCTGGTTCGCGGCACAAATGAACCTGCACCAGAAAATATTGTTGTAAAACGCGATGGCGACGATTTGATGATATTTACGCAGGAGGAGGATGATACTGCGGAAATTATCATTGAAGACTTTTATACACAGCAGGGCATGCTGTACGGCATGGCGCAAGATGGCAGTTATCACCGTTATGAGAGCAGTGACTCCGACAAAGAAGCCTTCCTGTTGCTGAAAGAAGGCGGTAATGATGCACTGCATCTCAGTCAGAGTGGAACTCTGGCCCTGACGGACGTCACGTCCAGCGAGCTTTCACACGGGATGATGGCCGCGGGTGCCGTTGCGGCGGTGGGGTTGTTGACGGGTATTGTTGCCGCGCTGAATGCAGGAAGCAGTAGTCAGAACACGCCTGTACCGGCAGTTCCCTCAGATATACAGGCGACAGACAACGTGGGGATCATTACTGGTGCGCTAGTACCTGGTGTGAGCACAGATGATGCCCTCCCCGTTCTCAACGGCAGTGGAACCCCCGGAAGCCTGATCCAGGTGTACGATAATGGCAGGCTGGTCGGGAGCGCGACGGTTAACTTCGAAGGAAAGTGGTACTGGCAACCTGAGGTCGCACTGCCAGAGGGTAAACACGATTTTCAGTTTGCAGCGCTGGCGAGAGGTAAGCAGAGCGCCAAAAGCCCCTCACTGAATTTTACTGTCGATCTGACACCGCCGGATAAACCCGTCAATATCAGCATTACCGACGGCAACGATAAGGATCTCTCCGCTGGTGGCGTGACCAACACCAATCCGCTACAGCTGAGCGGTAAAGGTGAACCGGGCGATACGGTACTTCTCTATGACGGCGATAAACTGACTGCCTCCACGGTGGTGGATGCCAGCGGCAACTGGCGTGCAGAGATAACCCTGCCGTCGGAAGACGATCATAACCTGCAGGTCGGCTTCCGCGATCCGGCGGGTAATGCGGGTGCGAAAAGTGACCCTGTCACTGTGGATTACGACATCACTCCCCCCGATGCCCCTGGTGCTATTGAGATTACCGACGACAACGCCAGGGATCTCTCCGCTGGTGGCGTGACCAACACCAACCCGTTGCACCTGAGCGGTAAAGGTGAGCCGGGTGATACGGTACTTCTCTATGACGGCGATAAACTGACTGGCTCCACGGTGGTGGATGCCAGCGGCAACTGGCGTGCGGAGATAACCCTGCCATCGGAAGGTGACCACAACCTGCAGGTCGGCTTCCGCGATCCGGCGGGTAATGTGGGTGCGAAAAGCGATCCTGTCGTTGTGGACTATGACATCACCAGCCCAGATGCGCCTGTGCCAGACGTACTGAAAAACAGCGTCGGGAAAGACCTCATCCTGCAAGGGTTAAGCAACGATGATCATGTGAACATGGCCGGGAAAAATGGCGCAGCAGGAGACATCGTAAAGCTGTATGACGGCAACACCCTGATTGGCTCCTCCATTGTTAACGCGGAGGGTAGCTGGAGCGTATCCGGTGATCTTATTGGCGGGGACGGCAATCATAATCTGAACGCCACCTTCACCGATCCGGCGGGTAACGAAAGTGAAAGGTCTGCGCCTGTTACCGTCGATCTGGACACTGTTGCAGAAGCACCGTTATTTTCCCTAACCGATAACACCCCTACCCTGACAGGAAGCGTGGGCAGTGTGGAACCTCATGCGCTGGTGACGATCTACAACGGCACGGCCCCAGTGGCCTCGTTTTCCGCAAATGCTGATGGTAGCTGGACATGGCACCCCAGCCCGGCGCTGAGCGAGGGTAATTATCAATTCACGGCGAAACAGACGGATGCCGCAGGAAATACCAGCGCAGCAAGCCCGCCGCAGGCCTTCAACGTTGCGACAACCGTGAACGATTTTAACGATACCACCGGACAGGGCTGGACGTTTGCCAGCGCCTGGAGCGGCGTCGGTGTGTTCGACGGTCAGCAGGTACAGCTTTCCGGGGGCAGAAGTGCTGGGCACTCTACCGCTGGCGATATTATGTCGCGCACCTTCCATGTCGAGGCGGGACACACCTATAACTTTAGCGTCAGAAGCATAGTGTGGGCGACGACGGGTATCCCTATTGATAACCCATCACACTACCTGACCATCACGGTAGACGGCGTAAAGGTCGTCGATAACGTGCAGGTTGTTAACGGCATTTACGGCGGGAGCTGGACGGCCAGCACCTCGGGAAATGTGGTGATCACGATTTCTGACAGTACCGACACCAACGGCGTCGGTTCATGGATTGTTCTGGATAACTTTACGGTCAGGGGTCAGGGCGCACCGGTGAGCGCGCTCTTCAACGAGGATGAAGCGACGCACTCACCATTCAGCCTGGTCGAACATGTCCTGGCGCTGACAGACACCGTCGATAGCATCGACCTTTCCAGAGCGGCTGAACTGTCCCACACTGCTGCGCAGGATCTTCACGCCGTTTCGCTCAAAGGTCATGGTCAGAACCAGCTAAACATTCGTATTGATGATGTTCTGACGCTGGGACAGGAAAACCAGTTCCTGGACGATGGTACTAAACAGTTGATGGTTCAGGGTGACAAAGGCGACAAAGTGACGCTGGAGTCCATCGCGGGTGAACACGGGGTTGAAAAATGGAATGCGCAGGAGGATGTCACGGTGGGAGGCGTGGTGTATCACGTCTACCAGAACGACAGCCACGATGCGGAAGTCCTGATTCAACAAGGGATACAGATCCAATTACAGTAAAAAAGCCCCCCTGTTTTACAGGGGGGCAATCTGCCACTCAAAACCGTAACAGCATCATGTTGTTACGGTTTTTTTGTGGTTACGATAAACACGCAGGAAATGAGGGAAAGATGAAGAGGAAGAGATAACGCATGCTCCGTCATAATCAGAGCATGCGTTGAGGATTACTTTTGTGCCGTAGCAGGAATGTTTTGATCGCCGCTCACACGCACAACAACACGACGGTTCGGGGCATAGCAGGAGACCCGTTCTCTCTTGCTGGAGGCGGCGCAATCGTTGACCACCGGCTCGTTGCTACCCACGCTGGTTGCCGTCATCAGGCGTGCTGGGAGGCCGTTTTCAGCCAACATGGTACGAATGGTTTGTGCACGCTTCAGGCCCAGCACGTAGTTGCCGCGATCGCTACCGATAGCATCGGTGTGGCCGATAACCTGAATCTGTTTCAGCTCGACGTTTTCACGCTTAATCGTTGCCACCAGATCTTTTACCGCCTGGCGACCCTGTGCGGAAACACCCTTCTCACTGGACTGGCCAAAGCGGAACATGACGTCACCAGATAAGGTGTAATCTTTGAACTGAGGTGCAGGCAGGTTTTTACAAGCTTCTACGCTGGAGGCGCGGGACAGCACGTGGATCTGTTCGCGCAGACCAGCGAGATCTTTTTCCGCCTGTTCACGCGTGCGGGCTTCTGGCACCGCATTCATGGTGTGGTTGACGCGCACGAAATAGGTCTGCCCGCCGCTCATCTCAACATTGTAGCCCTGCTCTTTACCGCGATATTCCGGCGCATCATTCTGGTACGCGCCCAGATTATGCTTGCCAGGTGCCAGGCAGAAAACGGTATACCCTCCTGGCAACAGTGCGTCATGGAACTCATTATCGACATAAACATGTGCCGCACCACCCGCAGTGTTGCTGGCGTCACGGTAATAAACAATTTGTGCCTGAGTCTGACCGACGGGCGCAACAGGCTGATACGCTTTGCCAAAATTCTCCGCAGCGGTGGCAGAGTGCATGAAAAATGCGGAGGAGGTAAACAGCGCCGCAAACAGAGAGGTCTTGAAAAAAGTCATAAATCCTCCAGAGGCCTCCCCGAAAGGAGGCCTGGAAAAGTTTAAGTTAGTGATTATTCACGTTGACGGTCACGCCAGCCTGCACCAGCAGTTCTACGTCCTGGCTTTCCATGTGGAACACCTGATATTCGACGCCCGATACCTTCACGTTACCGGCGTTGGTCCAGTTGCCCGGATCGCTGTTGTCAGGCAGCAGATCGTTCAGGTTCAGTACATCGCCCTTCTCACCTTTCACCAGCAGCTGTTTTGAACCATCGTCCACAAACAGGTTGGTTTTCGCGTGAGCCAGAACATCGTTAAGCCCGATATTCAGGGTATCTGCCTTGCCATTCACCATATCGATTTGGTTAACCACATCGGTTTTAGTGACCAGCTTGCTGAAGTCCAGAGGCTTCTCGTTGTCCGTCAGCGTCAGCGTATTTTTGTCCAGTACGCTGTGTGTTTCCTGGTGGCTGTCCAGCGACGCAATGGTATTGCTGTCGTCGTGTACATCCTCACCCATGCTCATCATGCCCATGACGCCGCTCGATTTTGGCGTCCAGCTCACGTTGTCAAAGGCAAGGGTGCCGCCACGCGTCCCGGTATACATATCAACAGCGGCAATCTCTTTCCCCGCAGGTGCGGTATAGGAGATATGGCGCGCACTGGTGTATGTCTGGGTCGATAATACTGCACCGCTCTTGTCGTAATACACGACAGTGATTGGGGCAAAAGCAATATTCACCGCAGGCGTCACCAGGTCCATTTCAACCGAGCCAACATACTTCCCGGAGCCCCAGGTCAGACGAACAGGTGCGGTTCTGTCTGCACGCATCAACGCATGGTGGCCACCACCCACAATCGGCTGATAGGCATAACCGCCGTAGGAACAGCTGATCACCAGCCCGGATTTCAGCGCAGTCCCATTCGGTATTCCTACCTGCTGACCCACAGCCCATTCAAAGTCTTCGGTCACTTTCGGTGAAACCACGTTCAGACTGCGTGAAATGCCCGCGCTCTTGTTACCCGCCTTATCGATGGAGAACACGCTGAAGGTGTTGTTCCCCAGTGGCAATGCGGACGGTGTAAAGCTCCAGCTACCATTGGTGGCGGCGGTCACGCTGTACGTTGCGCCATTTACCGCGATATACACCGTACTGCCCGCTTCGGCCGTACCGTTCAGCGTTGGCGTGTTGTCATCCGTTGAACCAGCATTGGCCACGTTGCCCGTCACCGGACCGACGTTATCCATCACGCTGGTAATCACCGGCGCGGCGTTGACGGTATCAACAACAACGTAATGCTGGTTACCCAACCCGCTGGTGTTACCCGCGATATCCGTCTGCTTAGCACGGAAATACCAGGTGCCGTTAGCCAGCGCCGTTGGGATCTCCAGACTCCAGGTACCGTCCGCCCGGGCGGTAGTGGTGTAAACGAGGTTATTACTCCCCCATCCCTGATTACCCAGCGCCAGCACAATCTCAATCTTCGCGCCCGCTTCTGCGCCATTACCTGTAATGGTCGGACGGTTGTCGTTGGTGCTCTCACCGTCAACCAGATTACCGACTTTACCGCCAGCAACGTTATCAGAGATAACCGTGACCGTTGGTGCTGCAACCACCGTATCAATCGTCAGCGCGAATTTCGCAGAATCACCCGAGCGGTTCCCTGCTTTATCAATGGAATAAGCATGGAAGTTGTACGTCTGGTTGTAGTTGGTGGTCATTGGGAACGACCACTTACCGTCTGCACCTGCCGTAACAGAACCCGCGACCGTGCCATAGTTATCAATAACGATGTACACCACGCTGCCTGCTTCCGCCGTACCGCGTAACTCAGGGGTACGATCGTTGGTCACGCCGCCCATTGCCCACCAGGCCGTTATAAACGCCACCCGCGACATCGTCATAAGCTCCCGTAATCACCGGCGCGGTATTAACGGTATCCACGTTGATCGAATAAGTCGCAGACTTACCTGAAACGTTACCCAGGTCGTCTTTCGCAATGGTGTAGAACATATGCGGACGACCCGCTGCGGTGTCAGCAACCGCACGATCCCAGGTCCAGTTACCGTTGGCATCGGTTTTCACCGTATCCAGCACCGCGTTGTTGTACGCGTTGTAGATGTAAACGATGCTGTTCGGCTCTGCGGTTCCGCGCAGTTGCATATTGCCATCGTTGCTCAACCCACCGTCCGGAACCAGGCCTTTATAGATGCCGCCTTCCACGTCATCGTATGCGCCCAGAATGACCGGGGCAGCAGCCTGGGTATCAACTTCCAGACCATAGTGGTTGGACTGGCCGGAAACGTTACCCGCCGCATCCTGTGACGTTACGTAGAAGTCGTGCTTCGCATCCGTCAGCGCAGGCGATGTCCACGTCCAGTTACCGCTTGCATCGGCATACACGGAACCGACTGGCACCTTGTTGCCCGGCTCATAAATTGTCACCAGGCTGTTTTTCTCAGCCGTGCCGCGTAATTCCGGTGTTGTGTCGCGTGAACGACCCCCGTCAGCAATCAGCGTACCCGCATCGTCATACATGCCGACAATCGTTGGCGCGGTTGGTGCCTGGGTATCAATCGTCAGATCCCACGGCGCGGTTGGTGCGCTTTTCACCCCGGTCGGGCTCTGGAATACCGCACTCAGAGACAGCTCTGCGCCGTTGTTTTGCGGTGGCAGCGTGTAGTTCCAGGTACCGTCATTGCCTACGGTGACAGAATTCACGAGCGTGGTGCCGTCGTAAATCAACACGGTATCACCCGCACGTCCTGTACCATGCAGCGTCGGCGTGGTGTCATCGGTCACCGCCGGATTCGCCAGGTCACCCTGAACCAGGCCCACATCATCAACAACACGATCCAGAGAACCTGTTGGGATGCTGGTATCCAGCGTCAGCTCAAACGGAGGCGTCGGCGCGCTTTCGCCCGTACCCGGATCTTCCGTCGCGGTGATCTTGTAGGTACCGTCTGCACTCAGTGCCGGGGTGATCGTCAGTTGCCAGTTACCGGTGACGGCATCAGCACGTACGCTATCAACATATTTACCATCGACATACACTTTCACCAGCGCGCCAGGCGTCGCGTGGCCCACAACCGTTGGGGTCGTGTCATCAGTGTGGCTGCCGCTGCCCAGATTGCCGGTGATCGCGCCTTCATCATCCACAACGTGGCTGATGGATACGCCGTTAGCGCTGGTATCCACGATGAAGTGGATCGGGTCAGACGCCGGGCCGACGTTGCCCGCTTTGTCTTCAATAGAGACTTTCCAGGTGTAGTCGCCGTCTGCCAGCGCAGGGGCCGGGGTATAGCTCCAGTTACCGCTGCCATCGACAGGTACGCGCACGGTGGTGCCATCACCCAGATCGATAATCGCCGTACCGCCTGCTTCCCCCTTACCACGGTAGGTTGGGGTGTTGTCATCGGTGGTGTCGTCGTTACGAATAAACCCAGGGGTACCGAAATCGTCCCACAGCTCAATGTCGGTTGCCTGACCAGGTGCGACGGAATCAATGTTAATGACCCACTCGCCGGTTTCCGGGCTGCGGTTGCCGGTTACGTCTTCCGCAACTGCACGGAAGCGGTGTTCGCCCTGTGCCAGCGGGGTGTCAAAATCAATGGTCCAGCGTCCGCCAGTCACCACCGCGCTGCCGATCGGATTCGGGTTCGCGCCGTCGTACAGATAAACAACAGTGCCATTCTGCGCAGTACCGGTGATGGTTGGACGATCGTCGTTGGTGATACCGCCGTTCTGTACGGTGCCCACGTGCGATTCAACGTCGTCAATCACATCGGTGATCGCCGGAGCCGTCGGAATACCGCCCGCCAGCAGGTCAAAGGCGAATTCATCAGATGGCTCGGAACGCAGGCCAGCCTTGTCTTCCGCGATCACTTTCACGTCATAGTGACCGTTCGCCAGCCCCAGCGGTGGCGTCCAGGTCCAGGTGCCTGCATCGGTGGCGCGCACAGAATCGACCTGCACACCATTAACAATGATGTAGACCAGGCTGTTCTTTTCGGCAGAACCTGCAAACGTCGGGGTGCTGTCGTCAGTAATGTCGCCGTTTTTGAGGTAACCGGTCTGCTGACCCGCGTCGTCAAATACGGTGTCGATAGTCGGTTTTGCCGGAGGCGTAGTGTCGACGATAAAATCGATCGGGTCGGACGGTTCGCTGGCGTTGCCCGCCGGATCGGTGATGACGACGACCGCTTCGTGCTCACCTTCCGCCAGTGGGTTTTCTGGTGTCACTTCCCATTTGCCGTCTTCACCTACGATTGCGGTACCCACAACTTCGTCGTCGATGATCAGTTCAACGGTTTCACCCGGCACAGCGCCTTCGCCACGGAATACCGGCTGGGTATCATCGGTGATATCACCGTTATGAATTGGGCCAGTAATCGGGCCGACGTCATCGTCAACGTCGCCGATAATCGGTTTGTTTGGTGCTTCGGTATCAATCACCAGTTTCCACGGGTCGGTTGGCGCGCTTTCAACGCCAGTCGGGCCACGGAAGACCACGCTCACATCCAGCGCGGTACCGTTCGTCTGCTCAGGCAGGGTATATTCCCAGCTGCCGTCAGCTCCCACGGATACAGAGCCGATAATGTCGCTGCCATTACGCACGAAGACGATATCCCCGGGACGGCCAGTACCGTGCAGGGTTGGTGTGGTGTCATCGGTTACTGCCGGGTTTGGCAGATCGCCCTGATAGCGGCCAACGTCATCCGATACGCGATCGAACGTCCCCGTTGGGACAACGGTATCGATGGTCAGCAGGAACGGACGTGTCGGAGGTGGAATTTCACCAGGACCACTGTATTCTCCTGCAGTAATTTCATTGGTTTTACCCGACTCCAGAGCAGGTTGGATCTCAATGGCCCACTCACCGGTCGTTGGGTCGGCAGTCTTCGATCCCACTGGTTTCCCGTCAATATACAGCGTCACCAGAGAGCCCGGCGTTGCCGTCCCCACGATAACCGGGTTAAGGTCATCCGTGCTGCTACCGCTGGCCAGCGGGTTGGTCAGCGTGCCGGTATTATCTTCAGCGTGGCTGATGGAGACCGCATTCCCCACTGTATCGACGATAAAGGTCACTGGCGTGGTGGATTCGCCACGATTACCCACGGCATCTTCCAGCGCGACAGACCAGCTGTAGGTTCCATCCGCCAGCGCTGGCGCAGGGGTCCAGCTCCAGCTACCGTCTAAACTGACGGGTACGCGGACGCTCTGACCGTCACCGAGGTCGATCACAGCCGTCATGCCCGGCTCACCCTTACCGCTAATGGTCGGGGTATTATCTTCGCTGATATCGTTATTATTAATTTCACGCGGGAACTGATAGTCGTTCCACAGTAAAACGTCGGTAGGCAGCGGCGGCAACGTCGCGATAGCTACGATCTCTGGCTCAGTATTGTTGTTAGAAGCGATGGTCTTTTTCATAATCTATTTCCAAATAAAATCTGTTTATGTTTTGGTCTAAAACGTTCTGGAGGTCCCAGTGAAGGAACCTCCCTTTCCTGGTATCAATTAATGGTTTTGCAGCGTGACCATGACTCCCATCTGAACGAGGATTTCTGTATTCAGACTTTCCATCTGGAAGGACTGATACTCCACTCCGTCAACGTTAACCGTGCCACCGTTTGTCCAGTTGCCCGGGTCTATATCGTTTGGCAACAGGTCGCTGAGATTGACCCGATCGCCTGCATCGCCCTTCACCATCAGTTGGTTGAAGTCGTTATTGTGGAACAGGTTCTGGGTGGCGTTTTCCAGCACATCGCCCGCGCTCAGCGTCAGGGTGTTGTCACCTGTTCCCGTAATGTCGAAGACTTCCATCGACTGGATTTTTTTCGTCAGCGCGCTCATATCGAGATGCTGATCAGCACCCAATAACTTCAGCGTGTCCGTCCCTTCGCCCCCCTGGATCACCGCATCGGTCAGGCTGGCCACGTCAGTCACCTGATAGAGGTTGTCCGCCGCGTCGCCGTACCAGACATCGCCCTGGTTATCCGCCAGGAATTCCCCCGGCGTGACGGTTGTCGCCGTACCGCTCACCTGCAGGTTATCGATACTGAAACCAAACCCGGTGCTGGCTGTCTGCTCCTGATGGTGGATTTCCATCCGGTAAACCGGCGTGTCATCCGGGCTGGTGAACGACACATGAACGTTACGGTTGCTGATAGGCGCGTTCACAGGCTGAGAACCAATCACATTGCCGTTGATGTCATAGAACGTCACCACCGTAGACGGACCCGCAAATCTCGGGTTGAAATCGAAATCGACGGTTCTGGCACCATACTGGAAGTCGACAAACATGCTGGCTTCCATCCCGCTATCTCCTGACGAACTGAACAGGTACAGGCTGCTGGTGCTTCCCGCCCCGATAACCTGTCTGTCGAACTCGTAGTCAGCCGTACTGGTATCCGTCGTGTGCGAGAAACGCATCCCGTGTACCCACTGACCCGCATCGATTCGCTGTGAACTCGTCAGCCGACTCAAAGTTGTTGGTGCTGGTGAAATCGCTGGTGCGGTAATCCGAGCTGTTACCCGCCGCATCAACAATGGCTGCCCCGACAGGGATATCGGTATAACCGCCAGGCGGCAGGCTCACCGTCACGTTGCCGTTTGTGATATCAGCTGCGGTCAGCGTGTGCGTCACAGAGACATCACCCACCTTCACCACTACCGTGTCCCCTGCCGCGACATTGCTGCCAGGCAACGTCACGGTGACATCGTTACCGCTACGAACCACATCGGTTGGTTCATCTGGCGCAACCTGATCCACCACCACCTTTTGTGATGATTCGGTGTAGTTACCTGCCGCATCCACCACGCGGGTCAGAATGGTCCAGTCGGCGCTGTGGCCTTGCGAGTCCACATAGGCCCACTTATCGCCATCGACGATCGCTTCCTGCCAGGTTTTACCTCCATCAACGGAGACATAGACCTTTTCACCCGCTTCCAGCGCAGACGAGAGATGACCGGTGATCACGCTGCCAGGACCACTGTTATTGGTGATGAAATCCGCATCGCTTACGCCGGAGTCTTTACTCAGGTTGTCAGCAACTGCACTGGCCGTTGGCGCTTCGGTATCAATGGTGATTTTCCATGAATCACCCGGCGCGCTTCTTACGCCTGTCGGGCTCTGGAACACCACGTTCATCTCCAGCTCGGTACCGTTATTTTGTGGCGGCAGCGTGTAGTTCCAGGTGCCGCCAGGGCCTACGGTGACGGAGTCAATCAGGGTCGTGCCGTCGTAAATAAACACGACATCACCCGCCACACCGGTACCGCGCAGGGTCGGGGTGGTATCGTCCGTGACATCCGGGTTCGCCAGGTCGCCCTGAACCAGGCCCACATCATCCGTCACGCCATCCAGCGAGCCGGTCGGTACGCGGGTATCCAGCGTCAGTTCAAACGGGGGCGTTGGTGCGCTATCACCCGTACCGGTATTTTCGGTCGCGGTGATCTGATACGTGCCATCAGCGGACAGCGCCGGGTTGAGGGTGTACTGCCATTGCCCCGTGGTCGGGTCGGCAATCACGCTGTCAACCAGCTTGCCGTCAACGTACACTTTCACGATGGAGCCAGGCGTCGCGCGGCCCACAACCGTTGGGGTCGTGTCATCGGTGTGGCTGTCGCTGGCCAGATTGCCCTGAACGCTACCTTCATCATCCACAACGTGGCTGATGGAGATGCCGTTACCGCTGGTGTCCACGGTGAAGTGGATCGGGTCAGACGCCGGGCCGACGTTACCCGCTTTGTCTTCAATCGACACTTTCCAGGTGTAGTCGCCATCTGCCAGCGCAGGGGCCGGGGTGTAGCTCCAGTTACCGCTGCCATCAATCGGTACGCGTACGGTGGTGCCATCACCCAGATCGATAATCGCCGTACCGCCTGCTTCACCCTTCCCGCGATAGGTTGGGGTGTTGTCATCGGTGGTATCGTTATCGGCGATGATCCCCGGCGTACCGAAGTCATCCCACAGCTCAATGTCAGTCGCCTGACCTGGTGCAACGGAATCAATGTTAATAACCCACTCACCCGTCTCCGGGCTGCGGTTGCCGGTGGCATTTTCCGCGACAGCACGGAAGCGGTGCTCGCCCTGCGCCAGTGGGGTATCAAAGTCGATGGTCCAGCGTCCGCCAGTCACCACCGCGCTGCCGATCGGATTCGGGTTCGCGCCGTCGTACAGATAAACGGTGGTGCCATCCTGACCGGTCCCGGTGATGGTCGGCTTATCGTCGTTAGTGACGCCGTTATGCTGTACAGTGCCGGTATGCGACTCGACGTCGTCGATAACATCAGTGATCGCCGGAGCCGTTGGCACACCACCGGACTGCACGCTAAAGTCGAAACTGTCGGACGGTTCAGAACGCAGGCCTGCCTTATCCTCAGCAATAACGCTGACGTTATACGAGCCGTTAGCCAGCGCCGGAGACGGTTCCCAGGTCCAGGTACCGCTTTCCGTTGCGCGTACGGAATCCACCACGTTGCCGTTCACCACGATGTACACCAGACTGTTCTCTTCAGCGGTCCCGCTAAAGGTCGGGGTGCTGTCATCCGTGATCTCACCTGGCGTCAGGTTGCCGGTTTTGCCGCCCACATCATCGAACACGGTATCGATGGTCGGTTTGGCCGGAGGCGTGGTGTCGACAATAAAGCCAATCGGATCGGACGGTTCACTGGCGTTGCCCGCCGGATCGGTGATCACCACGACCGCTTCATGTTCGCCTTCCGCCAGAGGGTTTTCCGGGGTTACTTCCCATTTCCCGTCGTCACCTACGATTGCGGTACCCACGACTTCGTCGTCAATAATCAGCTCAACGGTTTCACCCGGCACAGCGCCTTCGCCACGGAAAACAGGCTGGGTGTCATCGGTGGTGTCACCGTTGTGAATTGGGCCAACGATCGGGTCGACGTCATCTTCTACCTCACCAATCACCGGCTTTTCTGGCGGCGTCAGGTCGACAATAAACTCGACAGGATCGGACGGCTCGCTGGCGTTGCCCGCAGGGTCGGTGATCACCACGACGGCTTCATGCTTGCCTTCTGCCAGTGGGTTTTCCGGGGTTACTTCCCATTTTCCGTCGTCACCCACGATCGCCGTACCCACGACCTTATCGTCGATAATCAGTTCAACGGTGTCGCCCGGCTCAGCACCTTCGCCGCGGAAAACAGGCAGGGTGTCATCGGTGGTGTCACCATTGTGAATTGGGCCAACAATCGGGCCGACGTCATCTTCTACCTCGCCAATAACCGGCTTTTCTGGCGGCGTCAGGTCGACGATAAACTCGATTGGATCGGACGGTTCGCTGGCGTTGCCCTCAGGATCGCGAATAACGACCTTCCCTTCATGGGAACCTTCCGGCAGCGGGTTTTCCGGGGTCACTTCCCAGTTGCCGTCTTCGCCGACGATAGCGGTGCCCACAACTTCATCGTCGACAATCAGTTCAACGGTATCGCCCGGGTTAGCGCCTTCGCCACGAAACACAGGCTGGGCGTCATCGGTGGTGTCACCGTTATGAATAGGGCCCGTAACAGGACCAACGTCATCTTCCACTTCACCAATAACAGGCTTGCCCGGTGCATCGGGTGCAATGGTGAAATCAAACGGATCGCCCGGCGTACTGGTGCGGCCATCGGCACCTTTGCCGATCAGCACGATACTGTGATCGCCCTGAGACAGCGGGTTTTCTGGCGTCCACGTCCAGTTACCCTCGCTATCTACGCGGGTTTCGCCCAGCTTGATGCCGTTTTCCCAAAATTCAACGGTATCGCCAGGGTGGCCAATACCGCTGAAGGTTGGCGTGGTGTCATCGGTCACGCCGTTTTGCGGGATCGTGCCGGTTTTGCTACCAAAGTCGTCGTGTACATTTTTCAGTTCAGGCGTCTGAACAGGCGCTGGCGTGACCACGCCATCGTCGTCATTGCCACCTTCTTTTCCACCACGGTTATGACGAACAATGGCCCCAATACCAATCGCCGCGCCAATAGCGGCTAACGCCCCCAGAGCCAGCAAGGCAGGAGAAAACGCGGTGCCCGCAACCGCCAGACCGTCAAGACTGGCAATAGCGCCAGCGCCCAGCGCATGGGCTGAGGATTCACCGTCCAGCAGGAAAGCAGCTTCATGATCGTCATCACCATCAGTGGCGATGTATTCGTGCCACTGGCCGTCTTCACCTTTACCCACCAGTTCACCGGGATTATCGAAATAATCTTCAATAATCAGCTGAGGCTGATCTTCATCGGTGCCTTCCAGCATGATGAACAGGTCTTTACCGACACGTTTCAGGGTAATGTTTTCTGGCGCAACGCCGTTCTCGCCTTCCGCAAGAATGTACTTCGCGTTAGGGATGGCTTTAATTTTGACTGCACTGCCAATTTTTTCACTGCGCAGAACGTCAGCTTTGACAATCGTGTCTTTATCAACGACTGCAATATTTACTGGTTTGAGATTCATTCGCTAAATTCTCGTGTAAATAATCGATCTGTGTCTGCGCAACGCGCCAGACGCACTTCCATACGGGATACTTTCCCTGGCTGACGCTATCTTCCGGTCTGACCGTCTGTGGCTTAATAAGACCTGTCGCAAACGGTCTGGATAAGCTTGTCAGGAGAAGTAATAAAAGGAATGGCCCGCTATCTGGCGGGCCAGACAGGGTTGCAATGATGGGGGGGAAATAAAATTTCAGTTAAAGACAAGTCTTAGCCCAATTTGCGTTGACGAGATGGAAAATAAATTTTTCCTTACCCGAATCAGGACAATCAGGAATGTCAGGCAAAAAAGTCATTGTCATGGACTCCAGCCCACTGCTTCGCGCTGGACTCCAGGGCTTATTATCAGAACAAGGCCATCAGGTTGTCGCGCAGTTTGGCACAATGGAAGAATTGATGGACAATATTTCATTGTTCAATGTCGACCTGGTCATTATGGAGCATCTGCAACAACAGCCAGACGTCTTTTCATCTCTGGCTCAGTTAATACAAAACATCCCTGTTACACAGGTATTGATTTTATCCTCATCATCCAGTGATTTTCACATTCAACTGAGTAAAAAGGCCGGTGCGGCGGGCTATCTCAATAAAAGCAGTGCGCTGGACAACATTGTCAGCACTATCGATAAGGTCGTGTCTGGCCAGTTCTGTTACGGCAATGAACTGAAAGTGCATCGAAAGAAATACCCGCGAGACGCCTCATTTTTATTATCGTTATCCCATACTGACATCTGTATCTTGCACTACATATCTGCTGGCTACAGCAATCAGGTCATTGCTGCGATGATGAACATAAATAATAAAAGAGTCAGCGCCTATAAAAAGCGAATCATGGCGAAATTTAAAATTTCCAAATTAACTGAACTGGTGGATCTGGCAAAACGTAATTATCTGTATTGAGCAAAAAACGTCCCGACAATCTGACTATCGACCACGCACCTCACGACGATAGCAGAAAGGAGAGACAGTGAGCGGTTTTTGAAAGTGACGCCGCAAAGAGGCATAGCCCATTAAAACAGGATGATAAAATGAATAGCGTATTAATCGTGGACGACCACCCGGTTGCCCGTCTGGCGGTGAGAATGTTGTTGGAAAAAGACGGGATGACGGTGATCGGCGAAACGGATGATGGCCTGAAGGCCGTACAGCAGGTACGTCAGTTACTTCCGGATCTGGTTATCGTCGATATCGATATTCCCTCAATCAATGGGATTAATGTTGTCCAGCGACTACGTGCGAATGACTTTAAAGGTGGGATCCTGTTTCTGACGGGAAAGGATGACGATCATTATATTAAGCGCTGTGCCGGAGCAGGTGCCGATGGCTTCATCAGCAAGCGCAATAATCTGTCGGAACTTCATGACGCTATCCGCGCTATCAAAAGTGGCTACGGTTTTTTTCCCCATTAATCGCGCCCGCCAGAACGCCGCTGGCGATATTCCCCTGGACGACAAAGATAAAATCGCCAGCCTGTCTGAAAAGGAACTGCAGGTTCTGCACTTTCTGACAAAAGGGCATAAAGTTATCGAGATTGCCGTAAAAATGATGGTCAGCGATAAAACCGTCAGTACCTATAAACGCCGTATGATGAAAAAGCTCGATCTCCGGACGTCGATAGACATCTATAATTTCGCCCAACGCAACAAAATAGACTGAGCCAACATCCGACCTAAAAGGGTAACATGACGCCGACTCACCCACTGCGCATACTGACTGTAGACGATCACCCGGCAAACCGACTCCTGCTACGACAGCAGTTGACCCGACTGGGACATGAGGTTGTCGAGGCGGAAAACGGTGAACAAGCCCTTGAATGCTGTAGCGAACAGCATTTTGACCTGCTCATAACCGATTGTCAGATGCCAGTGATGGACGGACTGACCCTCACCCGGTTGTTACGAGAACGGCAGCAACAACCGTTAATTATTCTTGGTCTCACCGCGAATGCTCAGCCCGAAGAACATCGCCGTTGTATTGCCGCCGGGATGGACGACTGCCTTTTCAAACCACTCCACCTGAAGCAGCTGGAGGCAGGTCTACAACGGCTATCCCAAAAGGACAAATCCCCGGTTCTCGCTCACCCGGAGGGTCTTGCCCGGTTCATCAATCTGGATACCCTGCAGTCATTAACCAGCCACAATCCCCCCTTATTATTCACCCTGCTTAACACCACACGAGATGAAAACCAACGCGACATGCAGTCTTGCCTCCCGCTGGCGTGCCAGGGCAAGTGGGCAGCGCTGGCGCATCGCTTACATCGCCTGGCCGGTGCCGCCGATATCATTGGCGCACATACGCTAGCGCAACAGTGTCGCGTCCTTGAAAACGCATGCAAAACAGTGACGCTTCCCGTTGAGGCTGAAATTCTGCCTCGCCTCCAGACTCTGCTGACCACCCTGGCGGCGCTGAATCAGGCGATTTCGGTGTACACCACAACACGGTGGCCCATCACGCGGGTACCAACCGGCTCCTGAGCCAGCACGGCATTTTTCACCGACAAGGACTACAAGCCTATAGTCCTTCCCTTACAAGCCTATCATCCTGCCCTCATGTATTTCACTACCATGAAATTTATATAGTAACCCCGTTGTCACCATGGCAGCGCTTTTAAAATAAAGAAGGTTGCCATGTTAAATAATTTATTTGAAACCACCACAACAGAAATACGTTTTCTTATCCTGATGCTCTTGCTGGTCAACCTCATGGGCGTTTTATTTTTATTATTTACCCCTGTTAATTAAAAGGTATTCCTTGTGAAAAAAAGATTTCTTATTTTGCCTGTGCTCACGGCATTAACGATGACCGCTCACGCCAAATCGCTGACGCAGTCCACCTTGTCTCTGGAACAGGCTTCTGTACTGGCCAGTGAAGCCGTTAAATCGTGCAGTGCTAAAGGGTACAATGTCAGCGTAACGGTTGTTGATGCTGCAGGTGTCACCCGCGCGGTACAGCGTATGGATAACGCCGGCCCACATACCCTGACCGCCAGCTACCAGAAAGCATTCACCTCTGCCTCCAGCGGTGCGGCCACGAGCCAGCTTCTGGAAAACTCGAACAAGTATCCGGCAGCGAAAAATCTCGGCGATATTCCTGGCTTCTTATTATTAGCCGGCGGCGTACCGGTTAAAGAAAATAACACCACTATCGGTGCCATTGGCATTGGTGGCGCTCCGAGCGGTGATATTGATGAAGCCTGCGCACTCGATGCCATTAAAAAACTGCAATAAGTAAAGCGATTCACAATTTATTGGGAAAATAAAAAAGGACCTTATTATGAAAGTAACACCACGTGTTTTATTCGCCTCTGTGATTTCACTGTGCGCTTCCAGTCCATTACTGGCGGCTGAAAACGCTAAAGAAGGCTATTACGGTGCCCTGAACCTGATTGATACCCATCAGAAGGCAAAGAGCATGAATCTGAGCGAACGCCCGGGGATCGGTTCTTTTGTGCCCGGGGATGAAAAAGAGCACAAGCAGAACGGTTCCGTGGCTGTCGGCTATCAGTTCGGCAATAACTGGCGTACCGAAGCTGAATACGTTTTTAAAGAAAAGACGGAATTCACCAGCGGCTCTTCCACTTTTGCGACCAGTTTCAACCACATGAAGGTTGATTCTGAACGAGCAATGCTCAACGTTTATCGTGACTTTATGATTACCGATAAATTCGCCCTGTACGCAACCGCGGGTGCTGGTGTGGCGAAAGTGAAAGTGGGTGGCTGGCAGGGTAATGACAGCCGTGAGTTCGCCGGTAATACGCAAACCAACTTTACGTACTCTGTGGGTGCAGGCACCTCTTATGAAGTGATTGACGACCTGACGCTGTACGCCACTTATCGCTATGTCGATATGGGCAATATTGAAAGTGGTCGTAACACCTTTGTGAACGCCCGTGGTCTGCAGGATGAAAATCTGCGCGGCCGTCTGGTCAACAATGAATTTGTATTTGGTGTTCGTTACGTCCTGTAAAGCCATTTGACTGAGAGTTTCATCGCCCTCTTTTCAGGTATCTTTTCTCGCTCTCTTCATGTTTATGCCACTTTTTGCCTGACCTTATCGCCTTCCTGCCGGGCGGTAAGGTTTTTTTACACTCCAGCCATCCGCCGCATTGATGTTGCACGAACGGCTGCGTCGCCACACCTGATATTCCCCTTCTCTCTTACTCTGGGTAATTTTAGTGACGCTTAAAATAACGTCATGCTCAAAGCATAAAAAGGGAGCAGCGTTTACTGTTCCCTTTATTTTCTTCGTGAAATGATTAAAAGCCGACGATGAATTGATTATTTCAGAGAGCTGACCGCCTGTAGAATTACGTTTGCTACCGCATCTGGCTGAGAAATATGTGGGGCATGACTGGCGTTCAGGGAAGTCACCGTTGCATGAATTTTCTTCGCCATCGCCTTCTGTAAATCAGTATCGAGCATGTGATCCTGCTCGCTGACGATATACCAGGAAGGTTTATTTTCCCAGGCTGCGACGTTAACTTTTTCGCCAAATACTGCGCCGCTAGTTGGGCCCTGAGTGGCATACATCAGGCTTGCCTGTTCAGCAGTAACATCCTGCGCCAGGTGCCTGGCAACACCTTCAGGGGTGAGCTTCAGATAACCCGCCTCATCAGCATCTATATGACTGAAACCTGATGGAACCGGATAATCTTTGGTTAAATCACTCACAGATTCTCCAGCCGACGGCGCGAATGCTGCAACATAGACCAGCGCCTTAACGTTCTCATTTTTTGCGCCAGCTTCCGTAATGACTGCACCACCATAGGAATGGCCGACCAGCACAACCGGCCCTTTAACTCGTGCGAGCGCGCGGCGGGTTGTGGCGGTATCTTCAGCAAAGGAAGTCAGTGGGTTTTGCACGGCTACAACATTCAGCCCTTCGGCCTCAAGCCGGGGAATGACCTTATTCCATGTTGAACCATCTGAAAATGCGCCATGTACAAGCACAACCGTTGGTTTCGGTGCTTTAACGTCAGCAGCAGATGCGAAAGCTGAACCGCTCATGGATGCAGCCATCAGTAAGGAAAGCGACAGATTTTTCATGTCAGGTACGCCTTTGTTAGTTATCGAATACTCACCGCTTAAGCGAGCTAAGTTAACAGGCAATGTACATTGAAAACGTAGTGCGATAAATTTACTAAAATAACCATAACCTGAAACATAAGGTTTCTAATGGATCGTTTAACCTGCATGCAGACATTCATAAGAGTGGTCGAATCAGGCTCCATTTCTGCCGCCGCGGAAGTACTGAACCAGTCGTCTCAGTTGACGGGCAAGCAGTTACGCACGCTTGAGCAAAATCTCGGTATTAAGCTCATCAGCCGTACGACCCGAACCCAGAGCCTGACGGACAGCGGTCTTCTCTTTTATGAAAGAGCGAAAATTATTCTGGCTGAAATGGAAGAAGCGGAAACCCTGATTTCTGAAACCCGGGCAATCCCCCGTGGCAATCTTAGGATCAGCGCGCCAATCACCTTTGGCAGCCAACTACTTGCCTCGAAGCTGCCGGAATATCTCAAACAAAACCCGGAAGTTTCACTCGAATTATGTTTGTCGAACCGGACTGTTGATCTGGTTGAAGAGCGCTTTGATGCCGTATTTCGTACAGGGGAACTGCCGGACAGCCAGCTGCTTGCAAGAGCTCTTGCACCCTATCAGATGGTTATTTGTGCTGCGCCGGCCTATCTCGAAGAGGCTGGAAGGCCCTCTGTGCCACAGGATTTGATGCAGCACCAGTGCCTGATCTTTACCCACACGTCGATGCGGACGGAATGGACATTTGAAGGACCTGACGGACACGTCTCGGTACCCGTAACTGGCAGGTTTAAAACGGACAACAGCGAAGCCTTGCTTGCGGCCGCCCTCTCAGGACTGGGAATAATTATGCAGCCGTATCCGCTAATGAGTGCGGACATCGCCGCCGGGCGACTTGTACGGATACTACCGGATTATGAACTGCCAGGCCGGCCGGTCCATGTGCTTTATGCACAGGACAGGAGAATGACGCCGCGTTTGCGCAGTTTTATCGATTTCTGCATCACCCATTTTAGCCGTTAAATGTCAGGCAGGACGGCACGGTCTGAGCGGCTTCTTTCTCACTTCGGATAGCCGAGGACTTTCTCCAGCGCCTCGATATCCTCTTCAACAGCCGTTTTAAGACCGCGACGTTCAAGCCACTTTCTACCCCAGATACTCAGATCCAGAACCAGCTTGTTCAGTTCTCTGCCTTCGTCACTAAGTGAGTATTCAACCTTTGGCGGAACGACAGGGTAAACCTTGCGAATAATCAGACCATCCTCTTCCAGCTCGCGCAGCTGTTTTGTCAGTAGCCGCTGATTGATGCTGGTTAAAAACCGCTGGAGTTCACTAAAACGAAGCGTCCCATCCTTAAACAAGTGATAAAGGATCACCCCTTTCCATTTCCCGCCCATGATATGCAGTGCGGCTTCCATTGAACATCCAGGAGCCGAATCGTAGTTACGTAATTTTTTCATAAAAACATCATGGTTACCTTTTGGTAAGTATGTGCATTTTTTTAGTGTATAAACAAATTATCATCGTATGGTACTTTTAGCGGGCTAAATATCAACCACTTTCTGGAGTAGAAATGTCAGCTTTGCTTTTTGAACCTATCACTATCAATGGTGTTGAATTCCGCAACCGTATTGCCATGTCTCCGATGTGTATGCACTCGGCTTCTGATGACGGCCACGTTAATGATTTCCACGTTATTCACTACGGTGCGCGCGCCCTGGGTGGAGCTGGCCTGATTATGCTGGAAACCGCTTCTGTACTGCCAAACGGCCCAATTGGCCCTGGCGACATTGGTATCTGGGATGACAGCCACGTTGAAGGTTTGTCCCGCGTGACGAATGCCATTCACCGGTTTGGCGCAAAAGCCGGTGCACAAATCGGCCATGCTGGTCGCCAGTTGGGTATTGAGCTGCCATCCATTGCGCCATCTGCAATCCCATTTACACCTGAGTCCCGCGTGCCGCAGGCGATGAGTATTGATCAGATCAAAGAAGTCGTGGAGGCATTCCGTCAGGGGGCACGCCGTGCGCATGAAGCAGGTTTCGACGTGATTGAAATCCACGGTGCCCACGGCTATTTGCTGAATCAGTTCCTGTCGCCGCTGGCGAACAAGCGCACTGATGAGTACGGCGGCAGCCACGAAAACCGCTACCGCATTGTGCGTGAAGTCATCGATGTCGTGCGCAGCGAGTGGAAAGGTCCATTGTTCCTGCGTATCTCTTCAACCGACTATGTTGAAGGCGGAAACCGCCCGGAAGATTTCCTGATCTACGGCAAGTGGATGAAAGAACAGGGTATTGATCTGATTGACTGTTCGACCGGCGGTATTGCGATGGTACCGGTTAACACTTATCCAGGTTATCAGATCCCTGCTGCTGAGCTGCTGCGCCGGGAACTGGATATTAAAACCGGGGCTGTAGGTCTGATTGAAACGGGCCGGCAGGCAGAAGAAATTCTACAAAACGGCCGTGCTGATATCGTTCTGGTTGGGCGTGATATGCTGAAAGACCCTTTCTGGGCACGTACTGCAGCAGATAATTTGAACGTGGCCCTTCCGGTCCCGGCACAGTACACCCGCTATGGTTCAGGCTGGCAGCGTTCGCAGCCGCGACTGCCGGCAGCTGAACTGAACAGCACGGTAGAACAATAACCGGGGCTGCTCAGTCAGCCCATCTGTACCAGGAGACCCTTTGCTGTAGCCCTCATAATTAAAACGGAAGTGCTTCCCTGTCACCCCTGCATGATGACGCGGGGGTTTTCTTATATCTATGATGGAGTGGGGACATAAAAATATACTGCACGACACACCTCATATTGTTTTATCTGATAAAGAAAGTGGAGAAGTGCTGCGTAGCGCCTTTGTTACCGCATGCGGTAAGGTTGTTGATCCAAAAAACGTCCAGATATCAGTGTGTGACAGTCAATTCGGAAAGAAGCTTTGACCGGAAATTAGCATCCTCTGGATGTCTGTTTATGACATCACCCGATAGTGCGACTGCACCAGACCCGAAGGGAAGCTGCGGCTTGATAATAACGTCAAATCGACATCCTGGAGCAGGTTTCCGAACAGCGGTTTTCCTGAACCGAGCAGGACAGGAACGGTAGTGATAACGATATCAGCGACCAGCCCCTCACGCAGGAACGACTGTATCAACTGGCCGCCATCGATATAGACGCGATGTACGTTCTGTGCCGCCAGATCCTCAATCACCTCCTTTGGTGCGCGGCGGGAGAACTGCACTTTTCCCTTAAGCGCCTCGGGCACGGGGGGATCGGTTAGCTGCCGGGAGAGCACCAGCACGGGCAGGTCATAAGGCCACTCAGCAAAGGTCAGCACCTTCTCATAGCTTCCCCGGCCCATAACGATCCAATCTTTGTCCGCGATGAACTCTGCGTAACCGTGATCTTCTGCCGGGTCATCGCGCTGCAACAGCCAGTCGATATCTCCATCCTGCCGGGCGATGTAGCCATCAAGACTGGCCGCGATAAAAACGTGTGTAGTGACCATCTGGTGCTCCGTATTCAGGTTGCATCTATCAAGTTGAGTCAGGTGATGTTGGTGAACCGCCCCACCCTCGCCGTACATACCGACATCCAGGCATCATACGTCACATCTCAACAGTGCGTGGAACTAAAACGGGTAGGCTTACATCACCACCGACACCCCCTTTCCCGTTATCGCGTTTATCCAGGCTTTATCGGTATCGTCTTCCACAACAATGGTATTAACCAGCGACAAATCACCAATCACAAACGATGATGCCGAATTAATTTTTTCCGGTGAAGCAAGAACTACGGTCTCTGCGGCTCTGCCGGAAAATGCGCGTTTGATGCACGCTTCTTCAAAATCACCGGTGGTAAGTCCGGTATCCGGGTGGATCCCTGTGACCCCCATGAAAAAGAGATCCGCATGAATATTACCAATGCCTTCAATGGCCGCTGCACCAACCGTCACAATCGAATGTTTGTATAAACGCCCACCAATGAGGATAACCTCAATGGCAGGATGATTAACCAACCCCAGCGCGATACCCGGGCTGTGCGTCACCACGGTAATATTCAGGTCAGAGGGTAAGAACGTAATCAGTTCCGATGTGGTTGTCCCTCCATCAATGATCACCACCTGGCCCGGAGAAATAAGCTGTGCGCCTTTACGAGCGACCCTTTTTTTCGCATCCATTTTCAGAGACTGCCGTTCTGCAAACGGTGCAATCGCCGAAGATGACGGCAGCGCGCCACCGTGTACACGTTGTAAACGCCCTTCTGCCGCCAGCTCACGTAAGTCACGACGGATCGTATCCTCAGAAACCGTGAAAAGCATGCTGAGCGCTTTCGACTGAACCTGACCTTCTGCCTGTAATTTTTCGAGGATTAACTGCTTTCGCTGGCTGGTGAGCATGATGTATTCCTGATATTGCATGTTTTATCTTGAATATGCACGATATTGCTGCTTATGATAGTTACTCTACGAAAGGAGGAACAAACGTGCAATCAAAACGTGCAGATATACGCATTATCGCGAATGAAACACTGTCTGATAACTGGTACATCCTCAAAAAATATACCTTCGACCAGCAACGCAGTGATGGTGAATGGCAGCGACAGAGCCGTGAAGTTTATGATCGGGGTAACGGGGCAACCATTCTGCTCTATAACCGCGACCAAAAAACGGTGATCCTCACTCGCCAGTTCCGCTTCCCTGTTTTTATCAATGGCCATGAAGACGATCTGATCGAAGCCGCAGCCGGACTGCTCGATAACATGGATCCGGAAAGCCGTATTAAAGCGGAAGCAGAAGAAGAAACCGGTTTTAAGGTCACCTGCGTTCAAAAGGTTTTTGAAGCCTATATGAGCCCTGGCTCCGTCACGGAAAAACTCTATTTTTATATCGCTGAGTACCATCCGCAGGATCGGTCGGGTAACGGAGGAGGCATCAAAGCCGAAGGTGAAGATATTCAGGTGCTGGAGTTACCGCTGGCAGAAGCATTACGGGGAATTGAAACTGGTAAGATAGTCGACGGTAAGACCATCATGCTGCTTTACCATATTGCTCTGAAAGGAATTCTGTAACCTTCACAACTTCAGATGCCTGCCACTGCGCAGGTGTCTGGCTGTGCTATTCTTGCTGAATAATGCAAAATGGAGAGGCAAAATGGCTGACTGGGATCCTTCTCTTTACCTTCAATATGCTGCCGAACGTACACGCCCTGCCGCTGAACTGCTCGCCCGGATTTCACTGGATGAGGTGTCATCTCTGGTTGATTTAGGTTGCGGGCCAGGAAACAGTACTGCACTGTTAAAGCATCGCTGGCCTTCGGCACACATTACTGGCGTGGATAACTCGCCGGCGATGCTCGAAGAAGCACGTCGCACCTTTCCAGACTGTCACTTTGTCGAGGCAGACATTCGGCGGTACAAACCTGCTCAACCGCTCAGCCTGATCTACGCCAACGCGTCGCTACAATGGGTTCCTGACCATTACGATCTCCTGCCTCACCTCGTTTCTTTGCTCCACTTAAACGGCGTGCTGGCGATACAGATGCCCGATAACTGGCTCGAACCCACGCACATCGCCATGCGTGAAGTCGCCTATGAACAAGGTTATCCCGATCGCGGCCGCGAACCTCTGCCTGGGGTGCATGCGTATTACGATATTCTTACGGATGCGGGCTGCGATGTGGATATCTGGCGGACCACCTATTTTCACAAAATGAGTTCGCATCAGGCCATTATTGACTGGGTCAGTGCCACCGGTCTGCGTCCGTGGTTACAGGAACTCAACGAGAGCGAACAGAAACATTTTCTGAAGCGTTACCATGAACTGCTGGAAGAGCAGTATCCGCTCCAGGAAAACGGGCAGATACTGCTGGCTTTTCCACGGCTGTTTATCATTGCTAAACGTCAGCCATGAGGCGTTTTTAATCCTGTTGGATGACCTGCGACTGCTGGTCATCATTACCTTCGTCAGGCTACATACGCTGGAAAGCATTACAGCGAAATGCGGTAACGAACGTAATCGTCGGCTTCAGCAAATTTGTCATAGAGTTTACGTGCGGGATTGTTCTGCCGGGTCATCCAGTAGAGTATTGCCCACCCTTCTCGCTTGCCTTCTGCCATCAGGGCATCGATTAATGCCTGCCCGGCTCCAGCGCCGCGTACTGCGGCATCGACAAACAGATCTTCCAGATAGCAAACTGGCGCTGTCGACCAGGTACCTTCGTGCAGAATGCACATGGCGAAACCCACAACCTTGCCGTCCATTTCCGCAACCCGGCAAAACAGAGACGAATGAGTCGTCGCCAGCGCCCTTTCCCATGTCGATGCAGTGATGGACTCATCGAGTTCACAGTCATAAAAATGGGTGTAACCGTCCCAAAGCGGACGCCACTGTGAATAATCTTCTGCGCGTAAAGCTCTTACCGTTATCGCCATTGTTACCTCTGCAAATTTTAGTCGTGAAGGAATGACAGCACACCGGAGACATTTGTGGTAATGATGAAAATAGCAGAAGGCAAACCAAAGCATAACGCTTAAAAAAGGAGAACCACGGATGACGATACCTGCACTAACGACAGAACGTTTATTGCTGCAACCGCTGGTTGCTGAAGATGCAGTCCAGATCCAGAAACTCTATCCACGCTGGGAAATCGTCCGCTATATGGTCTCCTCCGTGCCCTGGCCCTACCCGGAAAATGGCGCAGAGAATTACGTTAACAATGTTGCACTGCCGGATATGGCAAAAGGTATTGCCTGGTTCTGGAGCATCCGGCGGCGTGAAGCCCCGGAAGTGCTGATGGGGATTATCTGCCTGTACGATGTGGAAGATAACAACCGTGGATTCTGGCTGGCCCCCGAGTTTCAGGGGCAGGGATATATGCGTGAGGCCAGCATTGCGGCAACGGACTACTGGTTTAATACGCTGAATAAACCGGTGTTGCGCGCCCCGAAAGCGGTAGCCAACAGCCGCTCACAGCGTATTTCAGCCAGTAGCGGCATGCGGCTCGTCAGGACGGAAAAGAAAGCGTACGTGAGCGGACTGCTGGATTCCGGGCTCTGGGAGATCACCCGTGAAGAGTGGAACGCCCGTTATGTCAGCTGATAATGCTTATCCGGCATAAGTCGCTCAGGTATCGCACCTTCATCGTTCATCTGTAACAGATCGCGTTCCATTGCGTTACAGATGGCGTCCAGCGGCAGGTCGTTATCTTCTGTACCAAACGGATCTTCCAGCTCTTCTGCCAGCGTATCGAGCGAAATAAAAGTATACGAAATCAACGCAGAGACGAACGGCGTCATGTAGTGCAGGTCAACAACCAGCGCAAACGGCAGCATGATGCAGAACAAATACACCGTGCGGTGCAGGATCAGCGTGTAGGCAAATGGTACCGGTGTTGTGGCGATACGCTCGCAGCCGGAAAGCACAGCTGACATGTCATTCAGACGATTATTCAGGCTGTGGAACAAAATATCGGACAGCTGGCCTTCGCGACGTCTTACCGCCAGCCACTCCCCCATGATCAGCAAAATGCGGTTTGCCGGAGAGTTGGCCTCCATTACCTTGCGTAACTGCGCGGCTGAAAGATAACCGGAAAGCCGGTCGGCCTGGGGCTGACGGCGAAGCGTCATGCGCAGACAGTGCGCAAAGGCAATTTGCAGACGGACAAACTCCCCCAGATGCGGATCGTCGGGTAACGTATTTTTTACCTCGCGAAACAGCGAACGCGCCGCTATCATCAGTTGCCCCCAAAGCTGACGAGCCTCGACATAGCGCGAATAGCAGGCGTTGTTTTTGAAGCCAAGAAAAATCGCGATAGCCACGCCAAGAATACTAAACGGTGCGACGGTAAATTTGATACCTAACGAGGTATACCACGGCAACATCACGATCACGGCGATGGAAAGCAGGAAGTTAAGCAGCAGCCGGGTATAGATTTTGGGTAATACGGAACCATGCCAGACAAAAATGAGTTGTAGCCAGTGCTGTTGAGGACGAACGATCATAGTCAGCTTCAGGAAAGTAAAGAGCGCGGCTATTAAACGTGATCCCCTTCACGGTTGCAAGCATGTTAATAGGATATTGCATTTCCTGACCTGGCTGGCGTAACGCGCACGGTGTTGCAGGTTGTTTTTAAAAACGTAGTAGTTAGTATGTTGTAACTAATCACTGCGCAAACAGATTAATGCAGAGGGGAAATCCGGCACAGGTTTCCCCCTCACTTTCAAATGAACGTTAGCAGAGCGGTTTAACCGCTTCACGCATGCCCTGATGCAGAATGGCATCAAGATCCAGCGTAACGTGTTCTACCAATCCGTTAACCTGGGTTAGATCGTGTTCCCAGTGCTCGCTCACGCTCAGTACCGACCTCACCAGTTCACTGGTGCTGATCTGCTTATTATGATGTTGCGTCCACAGCTGTTGATAACGCTCCAGCCAGTGCGCGTCATCCTGCACCGGATAGCTTTCACCGTTGCGCTCACCGCGATAAAACGCGATTAGCGCAGCCAGAGCAAACGTCAGGCGTGCCGGCAATTTACCGGTCGCCTTCTGCCCAGCCAGCAACTGCGGCAGAATACGTGTGCGGTATTTGGTCATCCCGTTCAGGGCAATCGACAGCAACTGGTGCTTGATGTACGGATTACAGAAACGACCGGTTACCGCGCTGGCAAAAGACTCCAGCTCGTCACGCGGCAGATCCAGCACCGGAATAATTTCCTGGTAAATGGCTTTTTCCACAAATGCGCAAACGTCTGCATCGTTCATTGCTTCCCCAACCGTATCCAGACCCGCCTGGAATGCCACGGGTACCAGCGCCGTGTGCGCCCCGTTCAGAATGGCCACTTTGCGTTCTTTATAGGGTTTGATGTCATCGACAATCAGCACGTTCAGCGGGTATTTATCCAGACGCAGTTCACTGGCAAGGGATTTTGGGCCCTGAATAACAAACAGGTAGAAGTGCTCGGCGGTATCAAGGAACCCATCGTGATAACCCAATGCGGTTTCCAGTTCAGCCACTTCATCACGCGGATAACCGGTCACAATACGGTCAACCAGCGTCGAACAGAAGCTGTTGGCGTCGTTCAGCCACCGGGTAAATGCCGCGGGTAACGCCCACTCCTGCGCATAACGTAGCACCAGGTCGCGCAGTGCATCACCGTTGTAGTCAATCAGTTCACACGGAATGATTATCCAGCCTTTATCCGTTGCACCGTTGAAATGACTGAAGCGCTCAAACAACAGTCGCGTCAGTTTCGCCGGGTAGCTCACCGCGGGTGCATCATCAAAAGCGTCATCTGCATAATAGCTAATACCCGCTTCCGTGGTGTTCGAGAAAACAAAGCGCATATCCGGGTTGTGAGCCAGTTTCAGGAACTCGTCGTATTGGCTGTAGACGCTGATTTCACGGTTAACGGAGCGGATAAGACGCGCATCGCTGACCGCTTCACCCTTCTCGTTCAGGCCACGGATGATGGTGGTGTAGAGCCCGTCCTGCGTGTTCAGCGACGGCGGAAAGTCGCTCTGAATGGGGCGCACAACCACCACACCGGCGTTAAGATCGGTATGTTGGTTTAACAGGTCGATTTGCCAGTCTATAAACGCTCGCAGGAAATTGCCCTCACCAAACTGAATGATACGTTCAGGGTAGAGAGCACCGGGGAAATCACGACGGTTAAGAGTGTTCACAATGAGATCCTTTATTATTGGTCATACATCTTGATGGTATTGGTGTAATAACTTATCAAAACTGTACGACCAGAACCCCTGTTTTGATCAACTCATGACATCATTGTGAAAAATAATCATAAGAGCTTGTAGAACACAGACGTTGCTGTCATCTCGCCATCTGGCATCAGTGCGTAACAGGGGATCTCCCCCACTTTTTGCCAGCCGGCACGCTGGTAGAACCCCTCCGCACCGCTTCCGGTAGAGGTATCCAGCACCAGCACAGAGATACCCTGGGCTCTGGCCAGGGCTTCTAGCGCTTTCATAAGCGCCATTGCCACGCCTTTGCGTCGTGCTTTTTCATGCACCAGCAGTTTTGCCACATCCGCACGGTGCGGCTGGTTTTCCGGCTGTTCGGTGATCAACTGCACTGTGCCAATAACGCCGTCCTGCGGATCGATGCAGGCCAGCACGGAGCGCTCATGACTCCCTACACGCTCGGCAATGCCGCGCCAGAACGTACGGGCTTTCTCCGGGCTAAAGGGCAACATAAAACTGACAGATGCACCGCCGTTTACACAGTTTTCGAGAATGGCGGCGAGTGCATCAATGTGAGTGAGAATATCTTCCCGGGTGAGGTTTTTGATTTGCAGTGAGGTATTCATTGATGTTCCTTACGTTGAATTCCCTCACTTTGCATTTAACATTTTTGTAACGCAATCATATCTGCCATAGGCTTTTACTATGTCACCCTGCAGGGTGGTGCTGGCGTTTCATATCATGCATTTTTTCTTCGGCATCTTTTAGCCACTGTGACAGGTCATTGTCGTTATGATTGAATTCACTCAATCCCCATGAAAACCGTAACGACCACGGATGCAGCTTTTGCGCGTTGTATGCTTCTACCTGTTCAATCAGATACTGCATGGCAATCCAGGCTCCCTGCTCATCCGTATCGGCAAACAGCACGGCAAATGTATCGCCACCGAAGCGCACCAGCAGGTCAGCCTCACGGAAGGAGGAACGCATCAGCTGGGCCATCGCTTTCAGGGCGTTGTCGCCTTCTTCCTGCCCGTAGCGGTCGTTAATTTCTTTGAAGCGGTCCAGATCCAGCCAGCACAGGGTTAGAGGCTCGGCCCGGCGTTTGGCCACGGAGAGGGTAAACCGGGCAAACTGGTTAAAGCCGCGACGATTAGACAACCCGGTCAGTTCATCCGTTGTAACCGCACTGATTGCAGCAAATGCATCTTCAGCCAGCGCACTAAGGTCAGCCAGCACCGACAAATCGGCCGCAGAAAATTCACGAGGGGCATAATCAATGAGACACATTGACCCCACACGCATGCCATCGCGCAAACGCAGCGGAATACCGGCATAAAATTTGACGCCCGGTTTTCCAGCCACCAGCGGGTTATCAGAAAAACGGGCATCCTGTTGCATATCGCCCACTACCAGCGGCGCATCGCTCAGGATCGTATGCCCACAAAATGAGATGTTGCGGGGAATGACATCGGGGGTTTCACCGTCAGCTGACTTTACGATCAGCGCATGTTCATCAATAACATTGATCATGACCAGCGGAACCTGAAAGAAGCGTTTTGCCAGACGCGTCAGCCTGTCTAACGTCGGGGAAACGTCAATATCCAACAGCCCGGATTCGCGTAGCGCGAGCAGGCGTTTCGCTTCGTTCACAGGAATTACAGGTGATTTCATAACGCCTCCAGACGCATAGCTTTCTTAAAAGCGTAGCTTAAACAGAGACATTGTCAGTGTGCGAATATTCTGTTCTTGCCATCCCGCTTGGCGCGGTACAGGGCGTTGTCAGCCGCCTGCAGCCAGTCAGTTACGCTTCCCATTTCACGCGTGGCACAGGCAATACCAATACTGAGCGTACAATGCACAGTCTCCTGCGCCACATCTTCCATCACCGCAGCCGCGTCCATAATGCGCGTTGCGACGACATGAGCCTCTTCAATCGTGGTATTGGGTAACAGGATCACAAACTCATCGCCTCCCAGACGCGCAGGTGTATCCGTCGGGCGCGTTGCCAGATGCAAAATTTGCGACACGGCCGCCAGCATTGTATCCCCCACTTTATGACCAAAACGATCGTTAACGTATTTGAAGTTGTCGATATCGATAAACATTAAGGCCGATTCACGGCACGTCTGGCGAAGTTTCTTGAGTTCATGGTCAATACGCTTTTCCAGCAGACGACGGTTAGCGATATCCAGCAGCGGATCCATCATCGCGATCCGTTCAAGCTCGCGGCTCTTGACCCGCAGACGCAGCGCAATGCTGTCCGTTAACACGCTCAGAGCAATAAGATAAATGGTGATCAGGGGTAACGTGGCGAACATCGTACGTTGAGAGACAATCATATCCACCGCCATTCCCTGCGTCAGCCAGCTGGCAAGAAAGGTGACAAGCATCGTGACAGCCGCCTTTTTCATCAACGTAAAACCCCCTGCGGAAAGGCGGTCGGCAAGCAGTATTGTGGCAATCACCACCGACGGCAGAGGATCCACCGCCATCATGGCGATCCAGAAACCACCGGCCCCGGCGTCCAGCACCAGGTTTTGATGCTCTGTCACCAGCGGAAGCGCTGAATTTCGCGAACGATACCAGGCCAGTGTCGGCCAGATAAACGCATTCATACCCAGCAGAATCATTAACCAGACTGAACGCTGATGTTCAATTAACACGGAAAGGATGGGGATAAAGCAAAGAAACGTACCAAGAATACGCATCAGATACATACGTTTGACAAACCGGCTTCCTGGTACGCGAGGGGTTTTACAGAGTTTGTCAGTTCCATTCATGCTGCGATTTTTCCGATATATTTCTTCCGGTATCTTATTGAGCTTAAAAATACGTAGCAAGGAATTTATTTGCTGATTTTTAACAGCCATACCGCGCCCAGCCTGAAGTGGTTACGTTTACACCGCTACGTTTCAGTTTCGGTAGTCACAACAATTTGTTCGTCAGGCAAACGGGCACGGGTACAATTCCGCCCTGCTTTTTTCGAACGGTAGAGATAATCATCCGCTTCCGCCATCAGCCTGTTAAAGACTTCCGTCAGTTGCCAGAATTCCGACTTCCCGCTCCCCAGACCAATACTGACCGTCAGAAACAGCGTTTGCTGCCGCCAGATAAACGGATGATTTGCTATTGTGACTCTGATGCGTTCAGCCAGTTCAAAGCCGTGCTGCGCATCTCCGGTGTTCACGACTACGGCAAACTCTTCGCCCCCCATTCGTGCCACCAGCCCGTCCTCACCGACAACCTGCTGAACCTGTTGGGCAAAAACCGCCAGCACGCGATCGCCACACTCATGCCCGTAGTTATCGTTGATACTTTTAAAATAGTCGATATCCAGCAACATTACGGTCAAAAAACGGGAAAACCTGTGTGATTCTTCCTGTTTCAGCGCTTCATAAAGCCCTGAGCGCGAATAGACATGGGTCAGAAAGTCATAATCCGCCCGCAATGAAACCTGGCGGATCAGCGAATTTATTGCCGCCACACTCACGGACACCATCACCGGGCAAATGGCCATTGTGGCGATCCCAAGACGCGCAGAGAACATCATCGGTGTCGACAAAGGCGTGGCCACGGCAATATTAATAATGGAATTAGCAACCAGGATGATCTCCGTGGCCCCGGTGACAAACGTCAACAGGCAGGTCGCAGGCAAGGAATAACGCACCGCACACCAGATGAGCGCGGGCAGAGGGAATGCCAGGCTCCCCGCCCCGCCAATCACGACTGATGCCGCCACCGAAATAATCAGCGCCACAATCGGCAAGAGGCGCTCCAGGTGTAGCGTAATTTGCCGCACGGGCATCCTCACCGTCAGCATACACGGCACAATCAGTACCCCGGTCGAGAACTGCTCGCCAAACCAGTCGGCAAACAGGGGCCAGAAGGTGTGGTTATCAATACCCACCGAGCCCAGCGCCCCCAGCAACGCACACAGCAATGCCGCCATCAGGCAGTAATTAAACAGACGCAGCGCGTTAAGGGGATCGGGCTTTTCCATTCGCCGCTTGTCACGCAAAACCAGTAGCGCGACAGTGACGATGAAGACCATATTTGACAGATTAATGACCAGCGAGGCTATTCCCCAACTGGTGGTGACCGCGTCGTACATCAGCATGGCGACATACGACGTGGCATAGTAATGCAGACGATTCAGATAAGCATAACGGGCAAATACCCCGGCCATCACGCCATTCAGCGGCCAGAAGAGAGACAGCGCTTCCACCAGCCGTAATTCAGCACCGACAAAATAAAACAAGGTGGTGAGGAGAAAGATACCCGCCGCATTCCGTAGCGGACTTTCTGGCTGGAAAAGCTTGATGGCAGAGATAGCAGAACGCATTAAATATCAATCCATATAATTACTTATGGTAATTATTTGCGGTCATCAGCGTGAATGTACGTAATTTAGCATGTATATATAACACATTGACAACAGGATCATAACTCATCAATTTTGGGTGTTCATTTGCAGCACCAGCCAGTGATGGATCACCCCCAACGATGTAATGCTGTTGCTGTGCACTGAGCGGGACGCCCTGCGGGATATTGTGCCATTTAGCCAGACAGCCACGACAGCAGGTGGCGGTGGCATGCTGGGCGATAAATACCGGGTGACCGCGCATCGGTGTCTGTTTCCCGTCATTCGCCGGATGCGCAGGAGCAAGACGCTGAGCAATAAAATCGGCGGCGTGCTGGTCAATGGTTTCCGCCCCTTTATCCCAGCAGTATTGCCGTTCCTTGTGCCCTAAGCGAAACCGCGAGCGAAAGGTCGAGCGTGCCAGGCGGGAAAATAGCGCTTCCAGAGCCGACATCAGTAGACGGAGCGTCCCAGACGCTGGGTCAGTTGCTCCAGCACCGTCACACCGGCCAGCGAATTTCCCGTTTCATCCAGCTCCGGGCTCCAGACGGCAATCGCCATTTCATGCGGCACAATCGCCACCACTCCACCACCGACGCCCGATTTGGCGGGCAGGCCAACGCGCCAGGCAAACTCCCCGGCGTTCTGATACATCCCGCTGGTTGCCATCAGGGCATTCACCTGGCGAGCCTGCAGGGGAGAGACGACTTCCTGACCGAGATGCGGAGCATACCCCTGATGCGCCAGGAACAAAAAGGTCTGCGCCAGTTCAACACAGCTCATTTTCAGCGCGCAGTAATGGAAGTAGTTTTGCAACACGGTCGCGACATCGTTATGGAAATTGCCAAAAGATTTCATCAGCCACGCGATGGCCGCATTGCGGGCAGAATGTTCAAATTCCGAGCGAGCCACAACGGTATCGTAAGCAATATCCGCAACGCCCGAAAGCTGGCGCACAATTTCGAGCATTCTCTGACGAGGAGCGCTGAGACGGCTTTGCAGCATATCGCACACCACCAGCGCCCCGGCATTGATAAAGGGATTACGCGGTTTACCCTGCTCCATTTCGAGCTGAAGCAGCGAGTTAAATGGCTGACCGGAGGGATCTTTGCCCACGCGCAGCCAGATCTCGTCTTCCTGATACTGGCGCATCGCCGCAACCAGACTCAGCACTTTCGAAATGGACTGAATAGAAAAACGTTCGGTCGCGTCACCGGCCTGGTAACGCTGCCCGTCTACCGTACAGATGGCAATGCCCAGCTTATTACCGCTGACAGAGGCCAGGGCCGGAATATAGTCGGCAACCTTCCCTTTTCCGAGTAATGGGCGAACCTGCGCCAGAATCTCGTCCAGCATCTCATTATGGATGACCGCAGCCACACTTTGCTCCTTGCCCTCAGGCTAAAACGGGCTGCGAGTATAACAGACGCTTATATGTTGCGTCAGGCGGTAAGGCGAAAACGCGAAACGGCCTGCAACAAAAGATCGGACTCTTTATGCAGACGTTCAGACGCATCCGACGCGTCAGAAACCAGCGCATCGGTCTGACGGGACACCTGATTTAACGCCTGGAGCTGGCGTGTCATCTGATGAATGCTCTCGCCCTGGCTCAGGGTGGCCGTTGAGATATCATTCAGCAAACTGCTTAAATTACCCACCAGCCCGGTCACCTGTTGCAGGTTATCCTCCAGGCGATTAACCGCTTTTGAACCGTCTTCAATACCCTGCAGGGAATGGTTAATCAGCTCCTGAATGGTCTGTGTCGAATGACTGCTCTTTCTGGCAAGCAGACCGACTTCCCGGGCGACGACGGCAAACCCGCGCCCCTGGCTCCCCGCGTGTGCCGCTTCAATTGCCGCATTCAGCGCCAGAATGTTGGTCTGAAATGCCACGCTGTCGATCATCGCCACGATCCCACGCATCTCTGAGGATCGGTCAACGATCGCCTGCATGGAGGCATTCACGGTAGACATCATCTGGTCACCGCCCGCCGCAGCCTGGCGGGCTTCATCTGCGCGCGAACTGGCAAGCTTCGCATAACCGGTATTGCCCTCAACGTGGGTTTCCAGCGACGCAATATGTGCCGTGACCTCTTCCAGCTCTTTCGCCTGCCGTGCCGACTGCTGATACAGTTTTTGATTACCCTGCGCGAGAGAACCAATATTCTCGACCATCGAGGTCGTGGCATCGCTGACCTGCGTCACCAGCTGCTGTAACCCGTGCTGCATGGTGGTAATACTGGCGCTGAGCTGCCCAATTTCCCGGTTAAAGCGCATCACCCCTGGCGGCGTAGCGGAGAGATCGCCTGCAGCCAGCAGGTTAATATGTGCAATCAACCGACGCAGCGGTGTAATCACCCATTTTGCCATCCCGAACCAGACCATAATGGCAATTGCCAGCAGCACAACCGGTGCAAACAGGAATAACGTTTGCAGACCTGAAAGCTGTTCCAGTAACGACTGTCGCCCTTTTATTGCCTGCTTCTCGCTGAGCTGCTGATACCGCGCATAGTTGTCGTTAAAGTCAGTCTGAAAGGCCTGAGCAGGTACGGCAAAAAAGGCGTCAATGGAGTTGTTTTTGGTAAGCCCTTCCGCCTGCTCTTTAATGGCATCGTAGAAAAGCTGATAACTATTTACCAGCGCATCGTCTTTCGGTGGATGGAGAGCCAGCCAGGCATTCCACGCTTGCTGAGAGGCATCCAGGGCTTTTTGCGCCTCGTCCATCAGGCTATGCCAGCTCCCCTCAGAGCCGGTCTCTTTATCCTGCATAAAATAAACACCGGAGCGGTTTAGCAAATCGCTGGCCGCCAGCAGGGAAACACGCGCCAAATCCAGCTTGCCCTGCTGCTGATAGGCCAGTTGATTATGTTGTTCATTGCGTTGAGCTTCTTTCAGGGAGCCGGTCAGCAAAAATGAGGAGGAAAGTTGCAGTGCGGAGAAAAGTCCAATAATACAAAAAATACCGACCAGCAGACCAAACTGACGTGGGATGATACGCTGCGCAATACGGCAAAAAATTTGCGTTAGGTTCATAATTTTCTTCTGTAACAATACGTTAGACGCGAGCGAGTCTACGAAACGAAAATGACAGAACCATTGCATAAAAATGACAAAGGCCTTCGTGTTGAAGGCCTTCTTTACCGGGTGGTGACTTCATTTTACCCGGCCGACAAAACCGTCGGCCCGTGTAAGTGCAGCACCGCCAGGCGGGGAATTACACCCGGTCTTTCCACACCGTCTGCACATTACAGAATTCGTGCAAACCGAAGTGAGAAAGTTCACGACCAAAGCCGCTCTTCTTCACGCCACCAAAAGCCACCCGCGCATCGCTGGCGCTATAGCCATTGATAAACACCCCGCCGCACTCCAGTTCGCGGGAGAATTTCTCCGCAAGCGTTGTATCCGCAGTAAAGACCGTGGCAGAAAGGCCAAAGTCACTATCATTAGCCAGCTGCAACGCATGCTCTGCATCTCTGGCAACCGTAATGGCCGCCACCGGGCCAAACAGCTCCTGACGAAATGCCGTCATATCAGGGGTGACATTACCCAGCACGGTTGGTGCGTAATAGTTACCGTCACCGGCAATTTTCTCTCCACCCAACAGCAACGTCGCCCCTTCCGCCAGCGTGGCCTGCACCTGCTGATGCAGCTCATCACGCAGGTCAAAACGTGCCATAGGGCCAATATAGTTCTCTTCCCGATCGGGTTCGCCCATTTTCAGCGCCGCAACCGCCGCGACAAAACGCTGGGTGAAGGCATCAGCAATCCCCTCTTCTACGATGAAACGTTTTGCTGCCGCGCACACTTGCCCGGTGTTCTGGTAACGCCCGGCCACTGCCGCTTTCACGGCCAGCTCCAGAGAGGCATCGTTCAGAACGATAAAGGGATCGGAACCGCCCAGTTCCAGCACGCATTTTTTCAGCGCTGCGCCCGCCTGCGCACCAATTGCCGCCCCGGCACGCACGCTGCCGGTCACGGTAACCGCAGCAATACGGCGATCGTTAATCGCCTGACTGACACCCTCGTTTGTCGCATTAACCCAGCCAAAGACGCCTTGCGGGAAACCCGCATCCGCAAAAACCTGCGCGATAAGTTCCGCCGAGCCGAGAACGTTTGGTGCATGCTTGAGCAGATAGCTGTTCCCGGCCAGTAGAATGGGTACTGCACCACGCAGCACCTGCCAGAGCGGGAAGTTCCACGGCATGACCGCCAGAATTGGCCCCAGCGGTCGGTACTCGATGACCGCATTGTGGTTTTCCACCAGGGTTGCTTCTGCGTGCAGCATCGCCGGGCCGTGTTCGGCATACCAGTCGCACAGGCTGGCAGATTTCGTCACTTCCGCACGCGCCTGCAGAACAGGTTTGCCCATCTCACGGGACATCTCCTGCGCCATCTCTTCTGCGCGGTTACGTAGCGCTGCACCGAGATCGCGCAGTTTCTGCGCCCGGTACGAAACGCTTTCATTTCGCCACTGACGAAAACCGGCATCGGCCTGCGCAACCGCGCGTTCAACTTCTTCGGCAGTCGCCCACGGATAAGCGGCCAGCGTAACGCCCGTCGCCGGGTTAACAGACAGAGCATGTGTAACAGAGGAATATGTCATGGTTATCTCCACGCAATAACAGTTGATTCATTGTGGCGCACTCTGCTATTTCTTAAAAATGAATAATACTAACCACCTTATTCACGAATCGAGAATGCTATGGACTTAACTCAGCTTGAAATGTTTAACGCCGTTGCGCTCACCGGCAGCATCACCCAGGCCGCGCAAAAAGTGCATCGTGTTCCGTCAAACCTGACGACCCGCATCCGCCAGCTTGAAGCCGATCTCGGCGTGGAGCTGTTTATTCGCGAGAACCAGCGCCTGCGTTTATCGCCAGCCGGGCACAACTTCCTGCGCTACAGCAAGCAGATCCTGGCGCTGGTTGACGAGGCGCGGATGGTCGTTGCCGGAGATGAACCTCAGGGGTTATTCGCCCTCGGCGCACTGGAGAGTACCGCCGCCGTGCGCATTCCTGAAAGTCTGGCGCAGTTTAACCAGCGCTATCCGCGTATTCAGTTCGCTCTCTCAACCGGCCCATCCGGGACGATGATCGACGGCGTACTGGAGGGAACCTTAAGCGCTGCATTTGTCGACGGACCGCTGTCGCACCCGGAACTGGAAGGAATGCCGGTCTACCGGGAAGAGATGATGCTGGTCACACCCGCCGGGCACGCGAACGTGACGCGGGCCATGCAGGTGAGCGGCAGCGATGTGTATGCCTTTCGCGCCAACTGTTCTTATCGCCGACATCTGGAGAGCTGGTTTCATGCAGACCGGGCAACGCCCGGGCGCATTCACGAAATGGAGTCGTATCACGGGATGCTGGCCTGCGTCATTGCTGGCGCAGGCATTGCGCTGATGCCACGTTCCATGCTGGAAAGTATGCCCGGTCATCACCAGGTTGAAGCCTGGCCACTGGCAGAAAACTGGCGCTGGCTGACCACCTGGCTGGTATGGCGTCGCGGGGCAATGACCCGTCAACTTGAAGCTTTTATCGCGCTGCTAAACGAACGTCTTCACCCGGTGCCTTCTCCATAAACAGGCTTAACGGGTCGTCAACATCGTGCAGCCATGTCACAGCGCTTCATAGTATTAACTTATGCTTTCCGTCATCTGTTGCACGCAACCGCGCCCGGCAGTAATTTTGTTGGCGTTGGCCGTAAACCTCATGGAATAACGATGAATACCAAAGCCCGTAAAGTGATGATCATTGGCGCAGGCAACGTTGGCGCATCTGCGGCTTACGCCCTGCTGAATCAAAATATTTGTGAAGAGATCCTCCTTGTCGATCTCAACCGCGAACGCGCAGAAGGCCATGCGCAGGATCTCAGCGACGCAGCCGCGTATATGCCGGGCATGATGACCATTTCAACCCGCGAGGTCAGTGAGTGTGCCGATGTGGATATCGCGGTCATTACCGTATCAGGCGGTGCGCTAAAACCCGGGCAAACCCGACTGGATGAACTGACCAATACGGCGCGTATTGTCAAAAGCATTGTGCCACAAATGATGGAGAACGGATTTAAGGGCATTTTTCTGATAGCCACCAACCCGTGCGACATCATCACCTGGCAGGTGTGGAAACTCTCTGGTCTGCCACGTCACCAGGTCATTGGTACCGGCGTCTGGCTGGACACCACCCGTCTGCGCCGCACGCTGGCACAGGTGCTGGACATCGGTGCGCAGAGCATCGATGCCTTTATCCTCGGTGAACATGGTGATACCCAGTTCCCGGTGTGGTCGCATTCGTCGGTGTACGGTTCACCCATTGGTGAAGTGTACCTGCGGCATACCGGGCAGGCGCTGGATCGGGAAGCGCTGGCTGAGAAAGTGCGCAAGCTGGGGTTTGAAATCTACAACCGTAAAGGCTGCACCGAATACGGCATCGCCGGAACCATCGCGGAGATTTGCCGTAATATCTTTACCGGCAGCCACCGTGCGCTGGCCATTTCCTGCATCCTGGACGGTGAATACGGCGTTGATGGCGTGGCCATCGGCGTGCCCGCCGTGCTGGCACAAGGCGGGGTTCAGCAAATTATCGAATTGCAACTGGCGGAAGAGGAACGGGTCAAATTCCGCCACTCGGTTGACGTGATTAAAAATAACATTGCCCGCCTGCCGTGACGGGCCTGAGCATGGCATCACGGCGAATGTGTGGGAGCACCTGGAGCCTCCCACACGCCGATATCCGTTAGCGCAGAAAGATACGCCCTTTCAGATACAACGTAGCCTGTCCGCCAATCAGCACGCGGTCGCCCTTCAGCTCACAGCGTAAATCCCCGCCACGGGCTGACACCTGGCGGGCATTCATCTGCGTTTTGCCCAGTTTTTCACCCCAGTAGGGAATCAACATGCTGTGTGCCGATCCCGTCACCGGATCTTCCGGTACCCCTTCACCCGGGCAGAAGAAACGGCTGACAAAATCGTACTGCTCACCCGGTGCCGTGATGCAGACCATTTTATCCAGCGGCAGCATCGCCGCGATATCCGGGGTTAACGCTTCCACCTGCTGCTGACTTTCCAGCACCACCATGTAATCCCGCCCGACGCGAACCTCTTTGGCTTCACTGATCCCCAGCGCGCTAAACAGCAACGCCGGTGGATTGTCGACCGCCTCCGTCGACCACGCCGGGAAATTCAGCGTCAGCCAGTCGCCACTGCGTTTTACCGTCAAATCGCCCACGAAGCGTGTTGAAAAAGTGATTTCGGTATGCGGGTAATCAAGATATTCGAAGATGACATGGGACGTTGCCAGCGTTGCATGGCCGCACAGATTAATTTCACCCAGAGTGGTGAACCAGCGCAGCTCAAACCCGCTGTCCGTACGAACAAAAAACGCCGTTTCCGACTGGTTATGCTGTTGCGCCATTTTGAGCAATGTTTCATCCGGCAGCCACTCTTCCAGCGGACACACCGCCGCAGCGTTACCGCCAAACGCTCTGTCGCTGAAGGCATCTACCAGATAAAAGTCAATTTCCTGCATAGTCTCTTCCTCTGTTGTTATAAGTATTTAGCGCAGAAATACTGTGCCTTTCAAATAAAGTGATGCCAGCCCACTCATCAGAACGCGGCTCCCCTTCAGCTCGCAACGCACGTCTCCCCCACGGGCTGACACCTGACGGGCGAACATCGCCGTTTTCCCCAGTATTTCACTCCAGTAAGGGATCAACATCGTGTGCGCGGAGCCGGTGACCGGATCTTCCCAGACGGCAACACCCGGTGAGAAAAAGCGACTGACAAAATCATAGTCCCCGTCTCCACGCGCCGTAACGGCAACCTTATGTTCACCGGGCGTCATCGCCGAAATGTTCGGCGTGATGGCCTCAACCTGCTGGCGGTTTTCCAGTACCACTACCCAGGCACGCCCTTTACGGGCTTCAACATAGTGACGGATACCCAGTGCAGAAAGCATCTCCGGTGGCGGGATTTGTTCCTGCGTCGGACAGGCCGGGAAATCCAGCGTCATCCAGTCCCCCTCACGACTGACGGTAAGCCTGCCGGAAGCGGTATCAAAGTGGATCCGGGGATCCGGGTAATTCAGTTCATTGAACAGGACATATGCGGCAGCAAGCGTGGCGTGGCCGCAGAGATTGACTTCGGTGAGCGTGGTAAACCAGCGTAATTCAATGCCGCCGTGGCTGCAGACAAAAAACGCGGTTTCCGACTGATTATGCTGTTGCGCCATCCTGAGTAATGTCTCATCCGGCAGCCACGCCTTCAGCGGGCAAACTGCCGCCGGGTTTCCGCCAAACGAGATTGAGCTAAACGCATCAACCAGATAAAAATCAATCTCCTGCATTGTCTGACCACCTGTTCTTCCGTCAATAGCCCGTACACGCATCGCGCCGCCGGGCACTGTTTTAGTGGTAGGTTTTAATAATTTCCAGCACACCGTTAATAATAAACTGCACGCCCATACAGACCAGCAGGAAGCCCATCAGACGAGAGATGGCTTCAATCCCACCTTTGCCTACCCAGCGCATAATGGCCCCTGAACTGCGCAATGATGCCCACACGATAATACCGATCAGGGCGAAGATGATCGGCGGTGCCACGGTCACAACCCAGTCCGGGAACGTCGAGCCATCGCGTACCGTTGACGCGGAACTGATAATCATCGCTATCGTCCCTGGCCCCGCCGTGCTCGGCATGGCTAGCGGTACAAAGGCAATATTCGCAGTCGGTTCACTTTCCAGCTCTTCGGATTTACTTTTCGCTTCCGGCGATTCATGGGCCTTTTGCGCAGGGAACAGCATGCGAAAACCGATAAAGGCGACAATCAGCCCCCCGGCGATACGCAGGCCAGGAATCGAAATTCCGAAGGTATTCATCACCAGCTGCCCGGCGTAATACGCCACCATCATGATGGCAAAAACATACACGGAGGCCATCATCGACTGATGATTACGCTCCGCGCTGTTCATATTCCCTGCCAGCCCCAGAAAGAGCGCAACCGTCGTTAATGGGTTAGCCAACGGCAACAGCACCACCAGCCCAAGACCTATTGCTTTAATCAATTCCAACATAATGCGTCGTCGTCCTTATCCGTATTCAACACCGCAATTATAGGGGTAAACCGTACATTTCAGCCATCGGTACAAAACAATGATTATTTCACGCCTAAACGATAACGCTTCGTTATCTTTATGATTTGAAAGCAACAAAATGAAGTGCATGAAACGTTTTAGCAATTCGTGGCATCGGCCAATTCATTCAGTTGACTTATACTTGCCTGAGCAATAATATCTGCCGTAACTAAACTACTTGCCAGGGCAATCATCGTGAAAAGCACCAGTGATCTCTTTAACGACATAATTCCACTGGGTCGTCTTATTCACATGGTCAATCAAAAAAAAGATTCGCCTGCTCAATGACTACCTGTCACCGCTGGATATCACCGCAACACAGTTCAAAGTGCTGTGTTCCATCCGCTGCGAAGCGTGTATCACACCGGTTGAGCTGAAAAAGGTGCTCTCTGTCGATCTCGGTGCGTTAACCCGCATGCTGGATCGTCTCGTCTGTAAAGGATGGATTGAACGAAGCCCTAACCCGAATGACAAACGCGGTGTTCTGGTGAAACTGACCCGCGACGGCGCAGCCATGTGTGAGCAATGTCATCAATTAGTAGGACAAACACTGCACCAGGAACTCACAAAAAACTTAACGGCAGATGAAGTGGCAACGCTTGAGCTTTTGCTTAAGAAAATACTGCCGTAAACAGAAAAAGAGGTATGACGATGTCCAGACGCAATACTGACGCTATCACCATTCATAGCATTTTGGACTGGATCGAAGATAACCTGGAATCGCCGCTCTCCCTTGAAAAAGTGTCAGAGCGTTCAGGTTACTCAAAATGGCACCTGCAACGGATGTTCAAAAAAGAGACCGGTCATTCATTAGGTCAATATATTCGCAGCCGTAAGCTGACGGAAATTGCCCAGAAACTGAAAGAAAGCAATGAACCGATCCTTTATCTGGCGGAGCGGTACGGGTTTGAGTCGCAACAAACCCTGACGCGTACGTTCAAGAACTATTTCGATGTGCCGCCTCATAAGTACCGTATCACCAGCATGCCGGGCGAATCCCGTTATCTGTATCCGTTAAAACACTGTAGCTAAACAACGCCTTTAAAGACGTACCGAGGAACTCATGAACGTTACCGCCTCCGCCGCCCTCGCCTTGCTGGTGCTATTTTCCAGCCAGGCCTTCGCGGAGCAAACACCCAGTGCAACGCAGCAAAACAATCGTGACGCGATGATCCTGCCGTCTGCACATGACCAGTCGCCGTTTGATTTCAACCACATGGGTTCAGGCAGCGACAAATCCGACGAATTGGGCGTGCCGTATTATAATCAACACAGCCTCTGATTCACTTTTTGCCCCGCCGATGTGGGGCTTTTTTCTGCCTTATCCTTTCACCCGCATCGCCCGACGAACGCGCAAACCAAAAACGTTGATATACAGCCCGGCCATGATCAGTACCGCCCCCAGCAACTGCAGTACACTCAGTTTTTCATCCAGCAGAACGGCCGCACTCGCCAGCCCGACGACCGGTACCAGCAGGGAGAGCGGCGCAACGCGCCAGGTTTCATAGCGCCCCAGCAGCGAACCCCAAATTCCATAACCAATAATGGTAGCCACAAACGCCAGATAGATAAGCGACAAAATGGTGGTAAGGTCGATGTTAACCAGGCTATTCAGCATGACATCTGGCCCATCCAGGATAAGCGATGCAGCCATAAACGGCACGATGGGGATTAACGCACTCCAGACCACCAGCGACATCACCGCCGGACGCGCCTCATGCTGCATAATCAGTTTGTTGAAGATGTTCCCACATGCCCAGCTCAGCCCTGCCGCCAGCGTCAGCATAAAGCCCAGCAACGCCACATGCTGCCCATTCAGGCTGGCTTCAACCAGCACCAGCACGCCAAACACCGCAAGCGTAATCCCGGCCAGCTGTTTGCCCTGCAACCGCTCACCAAAGACAAATGCCCCGAGAATAATGGTAAAGAACGCCTGCGCCTGTAACACCAGCGAGGCCAGACCGGCAGGCATACCGAACTTGATGGCGCAAAACAGAAACGCAAACTGACCGAAACTGATGGTCAGGCCGTAGCCAAGCAACCATTTAAACGGGATATTCGGGCGGGAGACAAAAAAGAGTGCCGGGAACGCCACCAGCAAGAACCGTAAACCGGCCAACATCAGCGGAGGCATATTGTGCAACCCCACCTTGATGACCACAAAATTCAGTCCCCATACCACGACCACCAGCAGCGCCAGCAGCCCGTCTTTACGCGTCATATCCAGCCCCTGAATTATTAACATTTTGTAAACACTTCAAGGTAACAGAAAAAATAGCGCCACGAGAAGATCATTAATTATGGCAGTCAGGCGAAGCACTTACGGATAAATCAGGCGCTATACAAGCCCCTTATGTCGTGATACTTCTGAAAGAACACCATTAAAAATGCATAAGCCATCGTCGGGCAGGAATATGAAACCATCTATCAGGCGCTCCACTGCGGCGCTGCTGGCATCGTCATTGTTGTTAACCATTGGTCGCGGGGCAACGCTGCCGTTTATGACCATCTATCTCACGCGCGTTTACGACATGAGCGTAGAGAATATTGGTTACGCCCTGACCGTGGCACTGACCATTGGCGTGGTGTTCAGTCTGGGGTTCGGGATCCTGGCCGATAAGTTCGATAAGAAGCGCTACATGCTGATCGCGATTCTGGCTTTTATCGCTGGTTTTGTCGCCATCCCGCTGGTGAACAACGTGACGCTGGTGGTGCTGTTCTTTGCCCTGATCAACTGTGCCTATTCCGTTTTTTCGACGGTACTGAAGTCCTGGTTTGCTGACGTCTTAACCCCCACTGAAAAAGCGCGCGTCTTTTCGCTGAACTACAGTTTTTTGAACATTGGCTGGACGGTCGGGCCTCCCATCGGCACGCTGCTGGTGATGTACAGCCTGCAACTGCCGTTCTGGCTGGCGGCCTTCTGTGCCGCGCTGCCGCTGGGGTTTATCCATTTCTTCGTCCAGAAAAGCGTGGCGCTGGACACCGCAGAGGGAAAATCGACGTGGCAACCTTCGGTCTTGCTCAAAGACCGCGCATTGTTCTGGTACACCCTGTCTGGCCTGCTTGCGTCATACGTGGGGGGGTCGTTCGCCAGCTGTATTTCGCAATATGTCCTGGCGGCGAATGCGGGTAGCGATTTTGCCGAAAAAGTCGTGGCCGTGGTGCTGCCCGTCAACGCCGCTGTGGTGGTGACGCTGCAATACGCAATCGGACGCAGGATCTCCGCTGCCAACATCCGTCCGTTAATGACCGTTGCGACCCTCTTCTTCATACTGGGGTTGGGTGGTTTTATGTTCTCCGGGGAGAACCTGATTTACTGGGGGATCGCGGCAGCCGTGTTTACGCTGGGGGAAATTATTTATGCGCCCGGCGAATATATGCTGATTGACAACATCGCCCCACCGGGAATGAAAGCAAGCTATTTCTCAGCACAGGCGCTGGGCTGGCTGGGGGCTGCGGCCAACCCGATGATCACCGGTATCATTCTGACCAACTTACCGCACTGGTCGCTGTTTGTGATCATGATGGTCGCCATTGTGATTGCCTGGCTGATGATTTTGCGTGGAATGAGCGTGAAAGCGTGGTGTGAGGAACCGAAAGTGGCGTAAGCGTTGCGTGCCGGGTGGCGGTTACGCCTGACCCGGCAAAAGCAAGCCTGTCAATGGTGCAACATCTCTTCCACCACCTGCTCTTTGTACATCTCGTTCGGATAATACGTCGGCCAGTTATTCATCTCTTTCAGCAACACCTCCTGGGAGGTATTGCCCATAAAGATATGGAAGTGCGAGGAGGCTTTCGGCCCGATGATATGGTCGCTGAACTGGACAAACTTCGGCGCTTTACTGCCAGCATCCTTACACTCGAACAGGTAGCGAACACCTTTTTTGCCTGAGGCATAGGTCAGGATTTTGTAGCCGCTATAGCTGTAGTGGCAGCGGCTGGTCACGTTGCCTTTATGGAACTCCATGACGTTATTTTCAATGCCGACAGAATCGACATCCGTCGCATAGCCCGTGCGGTAATAGGCTTTCACCTGATCAAAAGATTGATGTTCATCCTTCTCCGCTTTCTTTTTAAAGACCGGATCCAGGGAACCATCAAGCAAAAACGGATAAACGGATTGCCAGACACCATCCCAGTCAGACAACGCCCGGTCCTCCACGTCTTTATCCTCAAACACACCGTTTGCTGCCTGCTGCTCCGCAGCCGTCATCTGATGTCCGTGCGAATGGGCGAACAGCTGACCGCTGGCCAGCAGCGCCCCCAGAGTCATGGCAAATTTTCCAATATGTGCAACCAAAACAAAACCCTCACTCCGTTTTATAAGAGTGATAGATGTTATAATATAACATTTCAAATCGCAACCAGCCCGCGTACCCCCTCCTGCGCCATATTTTCACCACGGCCTCGCTGAATAATGGTGCCACGCGACATCAGCAGATAACTGTCAGCCAGTTCCGCCGCAAAATCGTAAAACTGCTCAACCAGCAGTATGGCCATATCACCCCGGTCTGCCAGCTTGCGGATCACCTGTCCAATTTCTTTAATGACCGAGGGCTGAATACCTTCTGTCGGCTCATCGAGGATCAGAAGCTGAGGGCGACTCGCCAGCGCGCGCCCAATCGCCAGCTGTTGCTGTTGCCCGCCGGAGAGATCGCCTCCGCGACGATGTTTCATCTCCTGTAATACCGGGAAAAGCTGCCAGATCTCCTCCGGGACACTCTTTGCCTCGCGGGCGGAAAACCGTGACAGCCCCAGCAACACATTTTCTTCGACGGTTAAACGCGGGAAAATTTCACGCCCCTGCGGGACATACGCTACCCCCGACTGCACCCGCTGGTGCGGTTTACTGTGGGTAATTTTTTTCCCCTGCCATATTATCTCGCCCGTTTTCGCCGGAATTAACCCCATCAGGCACTTCAGCAAGGTGGTTTTCCCCACACCGTTGCGCCCCAACAGGCAGGTGACTTCTCCGGCGATCGCCTCAAAGCTCACGCCGCGCAGAATATGGCTTCCGCCGTAATACTGATTCAGTTCGTTAACCTGTAACATCACCGCTCCTTAGCGTCCGAGATAGACTTCAATCACCTGCTCGTTGGCCTGCACCTCGCGCAATGAACCCTCGGCCAGCACACGCCCCTGGTGCAGCACGGTAACGTGATCGGCAATGGTTTCGACAAACCCCATATCGTGCTCCACCACCATCAGTGAATGCTTGCCTGCCAGCGTTCTGAAGAGTTCCGCCGTATATTCGGTTTCCGCATCGGTCATCCCGGCGGCAGGTTCATCCAGCAGAAGCAAATGCGGATCCTGTACCAGCAGCATACCGATCTCCAGAAACTGCTTTTGCCCGTGCGAGAGCAGTCCTGCACGGCGGTCGCGTTCGCTGCTGAGCCGCAGCAACACCAGCATTTCATCAATACGATCGCGTTGCTCGCCACTGAGTTTTGCCCGCAGGCTCGCCCAGACGGACTTGTCCGTTTTCATCGCAATTTCAAGGTTTTCCCACACCGTCAAGGCTTCAAAAACCGTGGGTTTCTGGAATTTTCGCCCGATCCCGTTTCGGGCAATGGCTGCAGGCTCCAGCGTGGTCAGGTCGATGGACTGGTCGTAAATCGCGCTTCCGCTTTTTGGCCGCGTTTTACCGGTAATGACATCCATCAGTGTGGTTTTACCTGCACCGTTTGGCCCAATAACGCAGCGCAACTCGCCTACACCGATGTTTAACGAGAGATCCGTCAGTGCCTGAAAACCGTCAAAATTCACGTTGATGGCCTCAAGCTGCAGCACCGGGTCAGTCTGTTCACGGTAACGATCGCCGGGAAGTTGGCGGGTAAAAAGTCCTTCGGCTGGCTGCATCATTTCTCTCCCTTACGAAACAGACCGTAGACGCCATTCGGCAAAAACAGCGTAACAGCGATAAAAATCAGCCCCAGAAACAGCTGCCAGTATTCCGGCATTGCAACGGTAAAGATGCTTTTCGCGCCATTCACCAGCGCTGCACCAATCACCGGGCCGACCAGCGTTCCACGTCCTCCCAGCGCCACCCAGATGGCGGCTTCTATCGAGTTGGTGGGTGACATTTCTCCTGGGTTGATAATGCCCACCAGTGGAACATACAGCGCCCCCGCCAGGCCACACAGCACGGCGGAGAGCGTCCACACCAGCAGTTTGAATCCGCGGGGATCGTAACCGCAAAACGTCAGGCGGTTTTCGGCGTCGCGTACGGCGGTCAGAATGCGGCCAACCTTACTCTTTGCCAGCGCATAACCTGTCCCCAGCGCCAGGATCAGCAGCATAACGGTCGCCAGAAACAGCGCGATACGCGTGGTGGTGGCCGTGACGGAAAACCCGAGCAGCGTTGTGAAGCCGGTAAAACCGTTGTTGCCGCCAAAACCGGTTTCGTTACGAAAGAACAGCAGCATGCCCGCATAGGTCAGCGCCTGGGTCATAATGGAGAAATAGACCCCTTTAATTTTTGAGCGAAAGGCAAACCAGCCAAATACCAGCGCCAGCAGCCCTGGAATTGCGACAATTAACACCATCGCCCAGGCGAAGTGCTGCGTCCCCCACCAGAACCACGGCAGGTCACTCCAGGAGAGAAACGACATAAACGCAGGCAGACCATCGCCCGCCGCCTGGCGCATCAGGTACATACCCATCGCATAACCGCCCAGCGCGAAGAAAATGCCGTGTCCCAGCGAGAGCATCCCGGCGTACCCCCACACCAGGTCGAGCGCCACGGCAACGATGGCGTAGCAGAGGATTTTGCCTGTCAGCGTCAGCATCCAGGTCGACAGTGCCAGCGGATGGGTAGCGGGCAACAGAGCAAAAAACGGCAATATCAACAGACACGCCACCAGCAGGCTGCCTGCAATTTGAGTGGTACGTGGCGCTTTACGCGCCAGCGTTAAGGTCAGTGGCTGGCTCATCAGTCAATAACCCTCCCTTTCAGTGCAAACAACCCCTGTGGACGCTTCTGAATAAACAGAATGATCGCCACCAGGATCAGGATTTTGCCAAGCACGGCCCCCAGCTGCGGCTCAAGAATTTATTGAAAATCCCCAGACCAAACGCGGCAACCACGCTGCCCGCCAGTTGACCAACGCCGCCCAACACCACCACCAGGAAAGAGTCGATGATGTAGCCCTGGCCCAGTTCCGGCCCCACGTTGCCTAGCTGAGATAACGCCACGCCGCCTAAACCGGCAATCCCGGAACCCAGCCCAAAGGCCAGCATATCGACACGCCCGGTCGGAACCCCGCAGCAGGCCGCCATGCTGCGGTTTTGCGTCACCGCGCGCACGTTCAGACCAAGGCGGGTTTTATTCAGAATGAGCCAGGTGAAGAACAGCACCAGCAGCACAAAACCCAGCACCACAATGCGGTTCCACGGTAGCGTCAGGTTGGCAAAAACCTGCACGCCACCGGAAAGCCAGGCCGGGTTGGCCACCTCCAGGTTTTGAGCACCAAAGGTCATGCGCACCAGCTGAATAATCATCAGGCTGATCCCCCATGTCGCCAGCAGCGTTTCCAGCGGTCGACCATACAGATGACGAATAATCGTACGCTCCAGAACCATCCCGACACTGGCCGTCAGCATAAACGCGACCGGCAGCGCGACAATGGGATACAGCGCCAGCCACTGGGGAGTCAGTTGCGCCATCGCCTGTTGCACCATCCAGGTCGCATAGGCTCCCAGCATCAGCATCTCGCCGTGAGCCATATTGATGACGCCCAGTAAGCCATACGTGATTGCCAGCCCCAGAGCAGCCAGCAGCAGCACCGACCCCAATGAAAGCCCCATAAACGCTTGCCCCAGCAAGTCACCCCACATCAGACGGTGCTGAATATGGCTCAGGCTCTCCTGAGCGGCAGCGCGAACACTTGCATCTGGCTCCATCGGCGGCCGGGTGAACGGCGTCAGTTTTGCCTGAACATCCGGGTCATCAGACTGCCCCAACAACTCGATGGCCTTACGCCGAACATCGGCCTGTGGGCTTGCCAGCTGAAGATTAGCCAGCGCCATCAACAGCGACTGACGGGCCACATCATCCGTTTCGCCGCTCACCCGTTTTTGCAGAAAATTGAGCATATCAGGCTGAACATCACGCTGTAGCTGACGGGCAGCGGCACGCCTTTCTGTGACGTTGTCACTTATCAGTTGATGCATAGCCAGCGCCGAGCCTGCCAGAACGCGCAGACGGTTAGTCAGACGCACGGCTTTGGTTGGCCCTGTCGCCACTGTTGACGCACCCAGCGCGACCATCTCGCCATTACTTCGCACGAAGGCGTGTTTTTGACTGTCGATAAAGAGGTTTTCGTTCTGTAATGCCTGGAGCAACGGCAGCCGGGCCACCTCCGGCGAAGTCGCCCACTGCGTCAGCATTGCCGCCTGCTGGCTGCGATTCGCAGCAACAAAATTATCGGCATCCGATGCCTGCGCCATCCCTGGCAGCAGTCCGGTAAGCCACACAATAGCGATGATCATGCGCATGGCGTTCATGACTTTTCTCCCTGCGGTAATGACTTAGTTACTGGCGGTTTTCATCGGCTGGTCAGGTTTTTTGTCATTCCCTGCGATGAATGGGCTCCAGGGCTGAGCACGTACTGGCTGTTCAGTCTGCCAGACGACGTTAAACTGGCCGTTACCTTCGATTTCGCCAATCATGACCGGCTTATGCAGGTGGTGGTTGGTCTCATCCATCGTGAGCGTGAAGCCTGACGGTGCTTTAAAAGACTGGCCAGCCATTGCCGCGCGAACTTTATCTACATCAGTCGAGCCCGCTTTTTCGACTGCCTGCGCCCACATGTGAATGCCAACGTAAGTGGCCTCCATCGGGTCATTAGTCACCACGGTATCGGCATTCGGCAGCTTATGTGCCTTCGCGTACGCTTTATAATCCGCCACAAAGGCCTGGTTGGTTGGGTTATCAACGGATTCAAAGTAGTTCCATGCTGCCAGATTGCCGACCAGCGGTTTGGTGTCTATCCCGCGCAGTTCTTCTTCTCCCACGGAGAAGGCCACCACCGGCACATCGGTCGCTTTCAGACCCTGGTTAGCCAGCTCTTTATAGAACGGGACGTTGGAATCCCCGTTGATGGTCGACACCACCGCCGTTTTCCCGCCTGCGGAGAATTTCTTGATACTGGCAACGATGGTCTGGTAGTCGCTGTGACCAAACGGGGTGTAGACCTCTTCGATATCCTGGTCTTTAACCCCTTTCGAATGCAGGAAGGCGCGCAGGGTCTTGTTGGTGGTTCGTGGGTAAACGTAATCGGTACCCAACAGGAAGAAACGTTTTGCGCTGCCACCATCTTCACTCATCAGGTATTCCACCGCCGGAATAGCCTGCTGGTTTGGCGCAGCACCGGTATAAAAGACGTTAGGTGACATCTCTTCACCTTCATATTGCACCGGGTAGAACAACAGACCGTTCAGCTCTTCAAATACCGGCAATACCGATTTACGCGATACTGACGTCCAGCAACCGAATACCACCGCCACGTTGTCCTTGCTCAACAGCTGGCGGGCTTTCTCGGCAAACAGCGGCCAGTTTGAGGCCGGGTCAACCACCACCGGTTCCAGTTTTTTACCCAGCACACCCCCTTTGGCATTGATCTCGTCAATGGTCATCAGGGCGACATCTTTCAGGGGCGTTTCGGAGATTGCCATCGTGCCGGACAACGAATGCATGATCCCCACTTTAATGGTATCGGCAGCCTGCACGCCAAAACTCATTCCCATCGCGACCACGGAGGCCGACAGTGCAAAAGCTTTTAACAAGGTACGACGGTGCATATTTTCACTCCTGAAAAGAAAGCTGTGCTAAACGTCCGTTGCCGCGTGGACGCAGAAAATAAAACGTCAGCTTCAGGAGAGCAAAAAGGATGCCAGAATGGAGGAGGCCTGTTTTCAGGGGGAGAAAGAGATAACCTGACGGGAACGACTCAGGATGGCACAGCGTTGCACTTTTATAATGCAGCGCTGTGCCGCAGCGTCACGATGCGGAAACCAGCGTATGGCTGGCAAATTCAAACTGTTCATCTTCCCAGCCAGTAATACCGCCCGTCATGATTTTGACCGGTAATCCCAGACGCGCCAGCTTTAGCGCGGCTCTGTCTGCACCGTTACAGTGTGGCCCTGCGCAGTAAACCACAAACAGCGTGTCGGCAGGCCAGTGTGCCATGCGCTCTGCTGTTATCTGTCTCCAGGGCAAGTGCAGAGCACCGGGTACATGGCGGCGGGCAAATTGTTCCGGGTTACCTACCACGTGCAGCAGAACAAAGTCCTGCTCATGGTTCACCAGAGCATGGTGAACATCGGCACAATCAGTCTCAACACTCAGCCGACACAGAAAATGCGCGACGGCTTCCTGCGGCTCTGCAGCCGGAAATTCAGTAACATAGCTCATGATCCTTCCTCATCTTTGGCATTTGTGTTAACACTACTCTACCCACAAATTCAGCCCATGAATGCGCCCGTGTATGCCAGAAAACAGCAAAAAGATGACAAACTTAAGACAGGTTTCCCGCCCGCTGGTGGTTGTGCTGGCGTATGACGGTTTGTGTACCTTTGAGTTTGGTGTGGCCGTTGAAATCTTTGGCCTGTCGCGCCCTGAACTGGGTGACGCGTGGTATCGTTTTGCCGTGGCAGGCATCGATGCCGGTGAACTTCGGGCGACGGGCGGGATCCGCATCATGACCGATGGCGATATCAGTCTGTTAGCGTCTGCGGATCGGATCATCATTCCGGGCTGGCGGGGTCTGGACTCCCCGGTTCCCGATGCGCTCTGCGACGCATTACGCCAGGCCAGCGCGCGAGGGTGTCAGTTGCTGTCCATCTGCTCAGGTGTCTTTGTGCTGGCCGCTTCCGGCCTGCTTAACGGGCGCAAAGCCACGACACACTGGCGCTATATTGAAGCACTTAAGACCCGGTTCCCGGCCATCAGCGTGGTTGAAGATGTACTTTATCAGGACGAAGGTGACATCCTGACTTCCGCAGGCAGCGCGGCAGGCATAGATTTATGTTTGCATGTTGTGCGGCGGGATTTTGGGATGGAAACCGCCAACAGCGTTGCGCGCCGTCTGGTCATCCCTCCACACCGTGATGGCTCACAGCCGCAGCAACTCAGCCGCCCGGTGGCACAACTACGAGAGAGCCAGCGATTAGGGAAGTTGTTTGATTTTCTGCATAATCATCTGGCCGAATCCCACAGCATCGATTCACTGGCGTGCCGGGTCGGCATGAGCCAGCGCACCTTTCTTCGCCGTTTCCAGGATGCGACAGGAACAACCCCTGCCCGCTGGTTGCTCACTGAACGTCTGCTGCGGGCAAAAGATTACCTGGAAAGTAGCCGTTTAAGTATCGACAGCATTGCGGAACAAACCGGCTTTGGCCAGGCTGCAACCTTACGCCACCATTTCCGCCAGCATTTTGCGCTATCTCCGGCTCAGTATCGCAAGCAGTTTGTACGTTCTGACCAATAACGTTCTGAATACAGGCCAAAAAAAACCGCCACATCGGGCGGTAAATGCTTGCATGGATAGATTTGTATTTTGGTCTCTACGTCCCGACATTCAAGGCCGGGCAGCGGATCGAGAACACCCTACCATCCACAGTTTCAACGAAGAGTAAACAACACCTTAACCCGCCGCTTTGGTATTAATTTGCAGGTAGCGCATCAGCCCCTGTTCCGCACTCTGTTTGGCATTATCATTGATAGCTTCAAGATAGAACGGGCGGGATACCGCATACGGTGCCTGGCTGGCAGAATAAACGGCATACTGGAAGGTTTTTCCCTTCACCTTGTTAACACAACCCAACTCCCAGTGCTGTTCGTTAATTTTGGTGCTATTACAGGCAGTTTTCCCGTAATCGCTGGTTAAATATGACGTTACACGGACTTCAGCGGATTGAATGTAATCCGGTTTATCATTCCAGGCATAGCTCACACACGCTGTTACCCCTACAGCGACCATCAGAAGCGCGGCTGTGTATATTTTTTTCATTCAATTATGACCTATTCCTTAGCCTGAAAAATCCATTATATAGGAATTTTCTCGATTATTAAGCGTTATTTCTACACCATAAATGGCAGCTATACGGCTTTGAGTCATTATCCTTGTCACATTCAGATAATGTCCGAATTCCTACTTTTCCCATTTTTTGCCATTTATATCTGACAGTTATTAACTGAGCAGAAAAGACTCAGAATGAATATGTTTCACTTTTATTATGGTTATTATTCCTGCAACAGAAACTGACATTCACTTTGCGCTAATTTGAATATCCGAATCATAACTCTATGAAAATATCATCATGATAGCCGTGCGTTGTCATCAAATGGTGAAATAATGTTTAGAAAAGGGTTAACACTGTTCGTGCTGGTCTGCGCACTATTTTCAGGTCAGCTCATGGCGGGGCACAAAGGGCATGAATATCTGTGGGTGAAGAATGTTGAACATCAGCTTCGTCATGAAGCCGACAGCGATGAATTACGCAGCGTGGCAGAAGAGTCAGCGGAAGGTTTGCGCGAACACCACCAGTGGCAAAAATCGCGCAAACCAGACACTCACTTTCGCTAATTAGCTGCCTTTACGCTTTGGCAGGGTTTTCATCAGCTCTTCCGGGCTAACGGACGCCACAACGCTGCCGGGTTGTGGCATTTTGAAAATATGGTTTTTCATCTTGCCAATCACATGCATTTCACACGGACGGCAATCAAATTTAAGCGTCAGCACTTCGTCGCCATTGACCAGCTGCATTGGCGTGGCTTTCCAGCTCTTAATATTGCCTTTTGCCTGTTTTGGACACAGGTTAAATGCAAAACGCAGGCAGTGCTTGGTGATCATCACCGGCACATCGCCCTTCTCTTCATGCGCTTCATAAGCCGCATCAATCAGCTGAACACCGTGCCGATGATAAAATTCACGCGCTTTATGGTTATAGACGTTCGCCAGGAAAGATAAGTGCGTGTCAGGGTAAACCGGCGCGGGCACAGCTTCGGCCTTGCGACTGCCACGCGGATAGTTTGCCAGACGCGCATCATCCAGCATCTCTGCCGTTTCACGGCGGAACTGGTTTAACAGGCTGTTAGGGACAAACAGAGCATCCGGCAGAGTGACGTCGATATTGCGCGCGTAATAGAGCGTCTGTCCCAGTTTTGCCACGCCGTCTCTGAGGCTGTTGAGCGCTTTTTCCGCATTGTTCGCCACCTCAAACATGCCGTCGAGGGTATGCGTCACGCTGATGCCGTCTTCGCAGGTCATGGTCAGGATCAGCTGTTCTTCCCAGCCACCCAGCTCGATATCCACCGCAATGCGGCGTTCGCTGGACGTTTTCAGCAGCGCCTGCTGCCAGTTGTGGTCAAGGTTGCGGTTCAGCGCTGCGTTCGGACGTGCTTTGTAGAGATCGGCCGGCATTTCATTCGGCCACACGCGATAGCGATTTTCCCCGGTTTTTTCTACCGTATTGGCGCGGAAACCCACCACTTCACGCTTAATCATCACGTTCAGCCCGTCACCGTTCGCCAGGGGTTCAGTGACCTCAACGTCCAGGTGATCTTTCGCCACTTTCAGCACTTCACCTACCGGCAAACCGATAAACTTCGGTGAATCAAATGCACCGATGTCACCTTTACGGGCATTCACAAAGTAGTCGGTGCTGCCGCGATGGAAAGTCTTGTCCGTCGACGGAATAAAGAAATGCTCGGTGCGACCAGCAGAGGCACGCGCCAGATCACCGCGATCGTCAATGATGGCATCCAGCATCTGGCGATAATGCGCGGTAATGTTCTTCACATAGCTCATGTCTTTGTAACGCCCTTCAATCTTGAAGGAGCGTACGCCTGCGTCTATCAGCGCGCCCAGGTTGGCGGTCTGATCGTTATCCTTCATGGAAAGCAGGTGCTTTTCGAACGCCACAACGCGCCCCTGATCGTCTTTCAGGGTATACGGCAGGCGGCAAGCCTGCGAGCAGTCGCCCCGGTTAGCACTGCGGCCAGTCTGGGCATGGGAAATATTACACTGCCCAGAATAGGCCACGCAGAGCGCACCGTGGATAAAGAACTCAATGGTCGCGTCCGTCGTCTGGTGAATGTCGCGGATCTGGTTCAGGTTCAGCTCACGCGCCAGCACAATCTGAGAAAAACCGGCGTCGGAGAGAAACTTCGCCTTCTCTACCGTGCGGATATCACACTGGGTACTGGCGTGCAGCTCAATCGGCGGGATATCCAGCTCCAGCACGCCCATGTCCTGGACGATCAGGGCATCGACCCCGGCCTGATAGAGATCGGTTATCAGACGTTGTGCAGGCTCCAGTTCATCATCATGAAGAATGGTGTTCAGGGTCACGAACACCTTCGCCCCAAAGCGATGGGCGAACGGTACCAGCTCAGCAATGTCGCTCAGACTGTTGCTGGCGTTATGGCGGGCACCGAAGCCAGGGCCACCGATGTAGACCGCATCCGCGCCGTGAAGGATCGCTTCACGGGCAATGGCGGCGTCGCGGGCCGGGCTTAAAAGTTCAAGATGATGGGATTGCAGGCGCATACTTCGTCGTTATCCGTTATGGTCAAAATGGCGGCTATTGTAGTCAGAAGTATGCGACAGCGAAACAGTTTTGCGTTGCTTCAGCGGGGATAATGAATGAGGGAGTGAAAATGCACCGTCCGGGCGCTGCTGTTGCGGTACGCATGTGGTTTATCGCCGGCGAAACGTACACCTGAATCGGCATAAATTGTGCGCCATACACCCTCGATATTCATCTCCAGCTCGCCACTTATCACCACCACATGTTCAATCACGCCAGCCTCGTGCGGCGTGGACTCGCTCAGGGCACCCGGTGCCAGTGTGATCGAGAAATGATCGAATTTCAGCGTTTCATCCCACGGGAATAAGGGTTTCACCACCATCGCCTGCTGCTGCGGGTCAAAGATGGCCTGCCTGTCCGCCTCCGGCGTAATAAATGCGGAAAACGGGACATTCAACCCGGTGGCAATTTTCCATAGCGTGGATACCGTCGGGCTGGATTCATTGCGCTCAATTTGCCCCAGCATCGCTTTTGAAACGCCCGTCTCTTCCGACAGCTTCGACAGGCTCCAGCCCCTCGCCTGACGCTGTATTTTCAGTGTAGTAGCAAGATGTTGTGTAATTTCCATATTTCCCTCCCGGTGCGGGTCAGTATAGCACTTGTGCGTTATAGCGCACAGTGTTATCTTCCGGTGGACGTTATAACGCACAACGGAGTTTTTATGCGCAGTTCGACTTCTCTCTTTCCGGCCGTTCTTGCCGGCTTTGTTGCGGTTCTGGTGGGATATGCCAGTTCTGCCGCCATCATCTGGCAAGCCGCCGTCGCGGCTGGGGCAAATGCCCACCAGGTCGCCGGGTGGATGACCGCGCTTGGGATCGGTATGGGAGTCAGTACGCTGGCACTGTCATGGTGGTATAAAGCGCCAGTCCTCACCGCCTGGTCAACGCCCGGCGCAGCGCTGTTAGCCACCAGCCTGCACGGAGTAACGCTTGCCGAAACCATCGGCGTGTTTATCTTTGCCAATGCGCTCATTCTGCTGTGTGGCGTCACCGGATTATTTGCGCGCCTGATGAAACTCATCCCACATTCACTGGCCGCCGCCATGCTGGCAGGCGTGTTGTTGCGCTTTGGGTTGCAGGCGTTTAGCCATCTTGAAGGACATTTTCTGCTGTGCGGCAGCATGCTGGCGGCATGGATAATTGCCAAAGCGCGTGCACCACGGTATGCCATTGTTGCGACTCTGCTGACAGGCGGGATCGTGGCATGGCCTGGAGGTGACGTTGTCACAAATAATGTGACATTATCTGTTGTGATGCCGCAGTTTATCGCCCCGACATTTACCCTCACCAGTCTGGTGAGCATTGGCTTACCCTTCTTTCTGGTGACGATGGCCTCGCAAAATGCCCCCGGATTCGCCACGATGAAGGCATCTGGCTATCCGCTGGCGGTATCGCCGCTGATGATCTTCACCGGCGGGCTGGCGTTGCTGCTGTCACCCTTTGGCGTCTATTCCATCTGTATTGCGGCCATTACCGCCGCGATTTGCCAGAGTCCGGATGCCCACCCGGATGCCGGAAAACGCTGGCTGGCGGCCATTGCGGCGGGCGTTTTTTACCTGCTGGCGGGTATTTTCGGGGGGTCCATTACCGGGTTGATGGCCGCCCTGCCGCTGAGCTGGATCCAGACGCTGGCTGGGCTGGCGCTGCTGGGCACCATCAGCGGGAGTTTATATCAGGCATTGCATAACGTTACTGAGCGTGACGCGGCAATTGTCACGTTTCTGATGACCGCCAGCGGTGTGACTATCCTGGGTATTGGCTCGGCATTCTGGGGGCTGGTACTCGGTGGGTTGTGCTATGCCGTGTTTTCACACGTTCGCCGTGCGTAATTGCGACGGGGTCATCCCCATCACGCTGCGAAAACGGTTACTGAAGTGGCTTGCAGAGTTAAATCCGCAGGCCAGCGCAATCTCTGTGAGTGGCTTCGCCGTGTGCTGCACCAGCACTTTGGCCTTCTCCATTCGCCGCAGCATCACGTACTGATGCGGTGCTTGCCCCATCGACTGGCGGAACATTCTGGCGAAGTGATATTCGCTCAGCGCAGCCTGATCGGCCAGTTCCGCAAGCGTCAGCGGCTCAGAAAGGTTCTCTTCAATAAACGCGAGCACATTTCGCAGCACAAACGGCGACAGCCCGCCGGTGACTACCGGCAACTTCCACTGCACGCTGGCGTAATTCTGCAACAGGTGGGTCAGTAACAGCGTAGATGCCGTGCTCAGCGTCAGCTGATTGGCCTTTTGCTGCCAGTCACAGCCAAGCAAAAACTGGCGGTAGAGCGCGGTGATTTTCGGGTCGCTGCCGAAGATCTTTTCATCCAGCGTCAACGACACTGGCCGCCGATCCCAGATTTTCTCGCCGACATCGCGCAGGTGCTCATCAGTACAGTAGAGATGGACGAACGACAAATCGTCGCGGATATCCCACGTGGATTCGCTTTCTTTCGGCATCAGACAAAAACGATCCGGGCCACCCCCATTCTTCCAGCCACCCGGCGTTTTTTGATAGCTTTCGTAGCCGTCTGCCACGTACAGGCTGAGTGTATGATGATCGCTTTTGACCGTTATCGTATCGTGCTTGTTGTACCAGGCCGCCAGCTGAATGCCAGAGTTAAGCGCAACGGTTTCCCGCAGCACTGCATTCTGTTGGCGTAGCGTTTCAAAGGTGTCGTAAGCGCGAGACATAGCCGTTAACAAGTCATTAATCAGAACTCAAGTCTAAGAATTGTTGCTCCCCGTTGCCAGATCTGACGCGATAAAAAAGCGCAAGAATTTGCAAGTCCACCGCAAGCCGGTGAAAGCCACGCAGAGTCAATGTCGCCACACTGAGGGTTTCCGCGGTTTGAGAAGAGAGAAACAATGAACGCAATACTGTATGGGCTGGTGGTGGTTATCTGGGGAACAACCTGGATTGCCATTTTTCTGCAACAGGGCACGGTTGCTGCTCCTGTGTCGATATTCTGGCGCTTCGCCGTGGCCTGCGCCACGATGATGATCGTATTAACCGCCCTTCGCCGTTTACGCAAGCTGTCACTGCGGGATCACCTCTTTTGTGTTGTTCAGGGATGCTGCGTTTTCTGCTTCAATTTCTGGTGCTTTTACACCGCGGCTGCGCACATCAATACCGGGCTGGAGTCGGTGATTTTCTCTATGGCGGTACTCTATAACGCCATCAACAGCTTTATCTTCTTTGGACAACGTCCTCCTGCCCGCTTCTGGACGGCAGCAACGCTGGGTCTGGTGGGGATCATCACGCTCTTCTGGAACGACCTGCTGGCAAGCGGCTGGAGCGCCTCACTGCTTACCGGTATTGGTCTTTCTGCCCTCGGCACCTATGGGTTCTCGCTGGGCAACATGATAAGCCTTCGCCACCAGCGAAACGGGCTTGAAACCATGACCACCAACGCCTGGGCAATGCTCTACGGCACACTGGTGATGGGGCTGATTGCACTCTTGCGCGGCGACAACTTTATGCCTGAGTGGAACGTGAGTTACATCGGTGCGCTGCTCTATCTGGCGATCTTTGGCTCGGTGATTGCGTTCGGGGCATACTTTACGCTGGTGGGGCGTATCGGCCCGGGCAAAGCGGCTTACAGCACCCTGCTGTTCCCGCTGGTCGCGCTGTCTATCTCAACGGTTTACGAGGGATACGAATGGCACATCAATGGAATTATCGGCCTGCTGTTGATTCTTGGCGGGAATATGGTGATGTTCACGAAGCCGGAAACCTGGTTCCGCCGTCTGCGCACGGCGTAAAAAAATGGCCTGCTACATTGCAGGCCATTTTTATTATTTTGCCGTTTTATGCACATCAAACATGGTCGCATCCGTTGCCATGTCATCAACAACCTGTTTCAGCGTCGCAAAGCCCATTGGCGTATTTTCGTTAGCCAGTTCTTTACCCTCACCTTTACGAACGACCTTCATCACAGGCTTGTTGGTCGCTGCATCAATTAACTCACCTTCAAAGTAGAGGTGGGTATCCATCGTGCGGTGGCCGGTTGCCATCTGCGTACCCGCAACAACCAGCGCAACAGGTACGACTTCATAGAACTGCAGGCCTTCTTTCTGTGAACTCACCCCGGTGATTGCCCCACGGAAGATCAGGCTATGTTTGCCCGGCGTTGCCACAATCGGCTTACGTTGACCAATCGCCGTTTTCATTTTGGTATTGGTATATGTCAGCAGCTCATCCAGCGTTTTTTGACCAATCTGTGTTGTCGGTTTTGGTACCGGATAATAGGTAATCGGGTTCCAGACAATACTGTCATAATTCGCTTCCTTATAGGACGGATCAACCCAACGCAATGTTGGTTTACCCGTCGCGGAAGTGGTTTCCTTCAAGCCAGAATAGTCTTTTAAAAAGCCTGAGTATTGTTCGGGGGCTGCTACTTTTGAAGAACAACCCGCCAACGCCAACAGACCAGTAAGCACTGCAACTTTATAAAAAGTTTGAGTACGCATGATGGTATTCCATGTTATCTGCAAGTATGCACTTGAAGTTATAGCAAAAGATGTGTGGGTTTGTTGTGGCAAAAAATGATACTGATAGCACAAATAGCAAAAAGACTGCCCGAACATAAACCCGTTACGCGTTTTTGCGCGCCAGCATGGTGGCAAAACGCAGCTTGATGCGGTTTCCGTTTGCGTCAGTGCGGTGCAGCTCCCCGACTTCCTCGTTATATTTAAGCAACTCCCAGCCAGCATAGTAATTGCTCAATTCTCCGGTTTTAAAGGCAAACGGAAAACCGACGGTGCACGGATAATCCACCGTATCCATTGCAGCCACAATCAGGTTGTAACCGCCCGGTCTGGTGCAACGCTGCATATTGGTGATGAGACCAGGGATGGTTTTCGCTTCCAGGAACATCAGTACCACGGTGGAAAGAATAAAATCGTACTCTCCGTCAAAGCTCAGGCTGTTGAGATCTTTGATCGCCGTCTGCAGGTTTTCGATCCCTTCCGCCGCTTTAATACGCTCGATGGTATCAATGCTCATTGGGTTTTTATCCCACGCCGTCACATCGTAACCGTTGGCGGCAAGCCAGAGACTGTTACGCCCATTACCACACCCGAGATCGAGCGTATTACCCGGCTTAACGATTTCGCGCTGTACAGCACCTCAGAGTGCGTACGGGTCAGACCATATTTTTCGGTGAAGATATTCTCAGCAACAGTCATTATTTTTCCTCAGATGGCATAAGCAGAGCCTTATCAGTGCGCACCAGAAGTTTGCCCTGCATCAGCAAGATAAATGTACGAACCAACAGCATCACAATGATGACGTTGGTGAAAATAAACAGGGGGAGCGCAATAACGTGGAAGAAACCCGACGGGCTGCTCTGTCCCAGATGTAACCCGGTGGTCGCCAGCGCTGAAACGCCGAACGAGAAGCTCCAGAAAGAGGCGTTAAAGGGCTGGGACAGATACCACGGCATCAGGCGCAGCATAAACAGCAGTTGCAACAGGCCGTAGCCGAACAGCATTTTGGCCAGGGTATCCGCCTCACCGCCGTTGACGCTAAACCAGGCACTACAGGCCACCAGCGCGGGAGCCAGTTGAATACCCAATGAGGTACGTAGCGCCGAAGGTAGCTCCCCAGCGCTGCGCAGGCGTTGTAAAATCACTGGTTCGAGGCTGAGCCAGGAAAAAATCCCCGCCCCCAGGAAGACTAATCCCGCATCATTGAACCCCAGCGCACCACAGGCCATCGCGCTAATAAAGTTGTTCGCGACCGTAGGCAGATATAACCCGGGCGTTGTGGCCTCTTCCGGGTGTTTACCGCGCCATAACCCGGCGCTTTGCCAGGCAGAATATGAGAGCTGAACCACCACCCCTACGCTGAACAATCCCAGCGAGACCGGGCGCAACCAGGGAACAAAACCGATAGCCACCAGCATGGTCGTGGCGGGAAAAAGGCTGACAAAACTGCTCATCACCGGATGACGCATTTCCGCCAGTACGCTGTGCGGAAAACGGATCGCGCGGGTGATAAATGCCACTGTCAGCAAAAACCAGATCCCCACTGCCAGGGCAACCAGACACTCTCCCGGCCAGCGCGTCACCGGCCAGATAGTACTGGCGTAACGCCAGGCGAAGCCCATACCAATGGTTCCCAGCACCATACCAAAGTAGCCCGCGGGTAAGTTAAGGACTTGTTGAGCTTTGTTACTTTTATGCATTTATTTTAAATTTTAAAATGTATTTTAAATGCCATTTTAAGGGGTTTCCGCAGCGGATGCCAGCACTTCGCAAAGCCGAAAGTTTGCTACGTTTAGTTAAGACGCTTATCAGAGATAACATCATGAAAAAGTACCGGCTTAGCGACGAAACCCGCCTCTGGCAATGGCAAAACGGTGAGACAAAACGCTCGACCACCCTGCGACAAATTATCGCCACCGCTGATTTTAACGACATTGTCAGCGGGACAAAAGGCGGCTGGATTGACGATGAGAGCGCCCTCGCACAAGAGGGGCACTGCTGGATCTACGACGAAAACAGCGTGGTGTTTGCCGGAGCCACTGTGTCTGATAATGCCCGTCTTACCCTGCCTTGCGTCGTTAGCCATCACGCCCGTATTGGCGGTAACAGCTGGCTGGATGGCGCTCAGGTCAGTCATGGGGCGCAAATAAGTGACAACGTCACCATTCAGCATTCCAGCGTGCGTGGCGAATGCCATATTTACGGCGATGCCCGCGTGCTTCACAACAGCATGGTTATTGCGGCCAAAGGGCTTACGCCTGACCACGAGCAGATCCTTAAAATCTACGATAAAGCCACCGTGAGCCGATCGCACGTTGTGCATCAGGCGCAAATCTACGGCGAGGCGCTGGTGAATTATGCGTTTATTGAGCACCGCGCCGAAGTGTTCGACAATGCCATTCTCGAGGGCAACGATCTCAATAACGTCTGGGTTTGCGACTGTGCGAAAGTGTATGGCAATGCGCGTCTGATTGCCGGTTTTGGCGAGGATGCCATTCCTACCGTGCGCTACAGCTCTCAGGTGGCGGAGAATGCGGTGGTCGAAGGCAACTGCATCATTAAGCACCATGTGCTGATCGGCGGCCAGGCGTGGTTACGCGGCGGGCCAATCATGCTTGACGACCGGGTTGTCATTCAGGGACGCGCACGGATCAGTGGTGATGTGTTAATTGAGCACCGGGTGGATGTTACCGACGATGTGGTCATTGAGGCTTTTGCGGGCGAAAATATTCACCTGCGCGGTGAAAAAGTGATTAACGGCAATCAGCGGATCACCCGCACGCCGTTACTGGGGGCTTTATAGCGAAGTTGTTGTATGCCGGGTTAGCATAGCGCCACCCGGCAGATTTCCACCCGATTAACGCATAACCCGGTCGTCAACGTAGTGACGTTTATCCGGCGCAGGCGGGAAGTACTGATACAACCAGGTTTCGCTGATAGCCTCCCCCTGGCAGCGCAGGAACAGACGCATATCCACCGGATCTGTTGAATCAGACGTTGGGTACCAGTCAAACAGAATGCGATACCCGTCAAACGGCTCGACGTAGAGGATCTCAATCTGCTTCGCTTCACCACTGGAAAGCGTGATCACCGGTTCAATCCCTTTCGGCGCGGCGGCCTTCAGATCGCCACCGACGAAGTCGATAGCAAAGCGACGGGCCCACACTTTCGGATAGTTTTCACCAGGTGCCCAGCCTTCCGGGAAACCGCCCATACCGGTACGGGTCGCGTAGACATTCGCCAGCGGGGAACGCACAGGTGGCTGCGCGCTCCAGTAAAGACGATATTTGAAGTCCAGCTCATCGCCTGCTTCCACTGGTTTCTCCGGCTGCCAGAAGCACACCACGTTATCCAGCGTTTCACCCGTGGTCGGGATCTCCATCAGGCCAACTGCGCCTTTGCCCCAGTTGTTGCGCGGTTCAACCCACAGGCTTGGGCGTTTGTTATACCAGCCCATGATGTCCTGATAGTGGGAGAAATCACGGTCAAGCTGCAGCAAACCAAACCCTTTCGGATTTTTGTCGACATAGGCATTGAACTGCAGTTTCTGCGGGTTGTTCAGCGGGCGGCAGATCCACTCGCCGTTACCACGCCACATCGCCAGACGGTCGGAGTCATGAATTTGTGGGTGAATGGTGTCGCACATGCGGCGTTCGTTATTACCGCAGCTGAACATACTGGTCATCGGCGCGATGCCCAGCTGTTTGATGTTCTTACGCGCATAGAGATGGTTTTCCACCTCCATGATCACCTGACTCTTCTCACAGTGGATCACGAACTTATAGGCACCGGTGATGCTTGGGCTATCCAGCAGCGTATAGACGGTAAAGGTGGTGTCGCCCGGTTTGACGGTTTCAAACCAGAACGCGGTGAAATCAGGAAACTCTTCCGGCGTATCGGTAAAGGTATCCACCGCCAGACCACGAGCGGAAAGGCCGTACTGGTAGGTATCGTCAACCGCGCGGAAATAGCTTGCCCCCAGGAACGAGACAATATCGCGACGCGCCAGCTCAGGCGCTTTAAAGGCGCGAAAACCCGCAAAACCGAGATCGCTTTGCCCTTCCAGCTGTTTGGTATCCACACCGGTGTCACCGTAACTGAACAGTTCCGGTCGGAAGTGGATCTCACGCGCCTGGGACGTGGATTGATCCAGTGAGAACATGCGCACACGGCGGCGGAAACCCATCCCCATATGGAAGAACTGCACGTCAAGCTGACGGCCTTCAATATTATTCCACAGTGACTGCTTTTCATCGTATCGAATGGCGTTGTACGCCTGCGGCGTCATGGTTGCCAGCGTTTCCGGTAGCGGACGCGGTGCACCCCCCCACGGGGTTTTTGCCAGATCATGCGCCATAGATTGCAGTACGGAGAAATCAAAACGATGGCTCTGACCGTCAGCAATATCAGAGTCAGCAGCGTATGCCGCCTGGGAAAACAGAGAAGCAAGGCCAGATGTGCCGCTCAGAGCAGCCATTGCCAGCGAGCCTTTTAAAAAACGTCTGCGATTCATGCCTGGAAAAACGTCCTTATGGTCGTGTGAATGTATTTCGCGAGTGGCGAAACGACGGCAAGAAAGAACGCACAGCCTAAACAAAAACGGTTAAGAATCCAATTGTTGCCAGGTGATTATATGAACAAAGTGAGAAATATTTTCTGTCGACCGGAACAGCACGGAAGTGATGTAAAGCGCGGTATAAAAGAGTCCGGCTGGACATCAACAGCCGGGACCAAACGAGACGCTTATTTTACGCTGACATCGATACCCGGGAAGTACTTATCAGCGAGTCTGGCGATCGTGCCGTCGGCACGCACTTTATCGATTGCGGCATTAAGTTGCTTTTGGGTAGCCTCATCCCCCTTACGCAACCCAAAGCCGATACCGCTGCCCAGGATCGTGTCGTCAGACACCGGTTTGCCGATAAAACCAAACCCTTTGCCCTGCGGCTTGCTGAGGAAACCTGCCTGCCCGGCAGCTGACATCACCAGCGAGGCATCAATGCGGCCATTCAGCAAATCTCCCCACGCCATGTTCTGATCTTTGTAAGACACTACGGTGACACCGTGTTTTTCCCAGTGCTCTTTAGCATAGGTTTCCTGAATCGAGCCCTGCAGCACGCCGATGGTTTTGCCTTTCAGCCCTTCAGGCGTCGCCTCAACCGCCGTGCCGGCCTTGCCGACGAGCTGGGAAGGGATACGGTAGATAGGCTGGGTAAAATCAATGCTCTTGCGCCGCTGTTCGGTGATGTTCATCGCCGAGTTAATAGCATCAAATTTCTTCGCCGCCAGTCCCGGGATCAACGCATCAAATGATGTTTCAACCCAGCTACATTTCAGCGCGGCTGCGTTGCAAATCGCCTTGCCCAGCTCAACATCAAACCCTTCCAGCTCACCGGAGGCATTACGGCTCTCAAACGGTGGATATTCCGCTTCCAGCCCGTAACGCAGCTCAGTGGCGGCGAACGACGAAAACGTACACAGCAATCCCATGCCGACAACTAACGCGCGTAATTTCATCAACAACTCCTTCGAGCCTAATGGGATAGGCACTTAGCGTGGTTTAACCCGACACAGGGCCTGGGCACCTGCCCGTAACGTCGCCTCATCTTTCGCAAAAGAGAGACGGATCAATTTATTATCTGTGCCGTCAGCATAAAACGCCGACAGCGGGATCGTGGCAACACCGTATTCAGTAATCAGCCGTTTCACCATGTCGCTGTCACTCTCCTCGCTGAAATGGCTGTAATCCGCCAGCAGGAAGAATGAACCGGCACTCGGCAGCAGTCTGAACGGTGAATCACTCAACAAATTTTGTAGCAGGTCGCGCTTACGCTGATAAAACGCCGCCAGCGACAGCCAGGTTTGCGGATCGGTCATATGTTCGGCAAACGCGTGCTGCATGGGGGTATCGGCAGAAAACATCAGAAATTGATGGACCTTGCAGATTTCGTCCATCAGTACCGCTGGCGCAACACAATACCCTACACGCCAGCCAGTGACGTGATAGGTTTTTCCGAAAGATGAGATAATGACGCTCCGCTCCGCCAGTTGCGGGTGCGTGGCCATCCCGTGGTGCGGTTCACCGTCAAACACCACATGTTCATACACTTCGTCAGACAAAATAATGATATCGGTATTACGGGTCACCGCCGCCAGCTGTTGCAGGTCATGCGCTGAAAACACCTGGCCACTCGGGTTATGCGGCGTGTTGATGATGATCATGCGCGTTCGCGGGGTGATTGCTGCCCGGACTTCATCCCAGTTAACGGCAAAGTCTGGCACGGTCAGCTTGATGGCAACCGGTGTGGCCCCCTGCAGGCGTACAATTGGCGCATAGCTGTCAAATGACGGCTCGAAGTAAATCACCTCATCACCCGGATGCACCAGTCCGCTGATTGCCGAGTAAAGCCCTTCACTGGCGCTGGCCGTGACCAGTACCTCGCTGCCCGGGTCATACTGTGTGCCGTAAAGGGTGGCGATTTTTTCCGCGATACGCTCCTTCAATGGCTGCAGGCCGGTCATCGCCGCGTACTGGTTATGCCCGGCTTCCATCGCACGGGTCACGCCGGCTATCAGTTTCGGGTCGCAGGAAAAATTCGGCGCACCCTGAGAAAGGTTGATGGCGTTATGTCGGGCAGAGAGCTGACCGATAACGGTAAAAATGGTGGTACCAACGTCAGGCAGTTTGGAACGGGCTTGCACCGGGGTTTTCAAAGTCATCATCTGTCCCTTCTCGTGGATATTGCATAACTATTCAAACAATAAGTGCGTTGTCGGGACAATCGAATTGTTGTCATAATAGCCATGAGAAAAATGCATAACTGAGGTGTTCTATGTCGCGCCGTTCATTCCCGCTCAATGCGGTTGACGCGTTTTTGAAAACCGCGCGTCACCTTAATCTCACCCATGCTGCCAGAGAGCTTTGCCTGACTCAGGGAGCCGTGAGCCGCAAAATTGCCGCCCTTGAAGCGTGGTTTGGTTTTCCCTTATTTGAGCGTCATTCACGCGGTCTGCGCCTCTCCCCGCAAGGCAGTGCCCTGCTTCCGGAGCTGCAATCCGCTTTTGAGCATCTGCTTACCGTGGCCCAGCAGGCCCGTGCCCAGCAAACCGTGATCCGTCTGAAAGCGCCTACCTGTGCCATGCGTTGGCTGGTACCCCGTCTGCTGGAGGTCGAGCGCGAGCAGCCTGATCTGCAAATCGCCTTAACCACGACCACCGATCACAACGTCAATTTCAAAACCGAATCCTACGACGCGGCCATTGTTTTCGGCACCCACATGAGTGCGGGCGATCTGCTGTTTGAAGAGGCCTTAACCCCGGTACTCAGCCCGTTGCGGGCGGGGGCGGCGCTGGAGTCACTGACGTTTCTCCACCCGACAAGGGATAAGACTGACTGGTCATTGTGGCTGGCGAAACAGACGCATCCGACATTTGTCATGCACAAAAATCAACACTTCGATACGATGGATCTCGCCATTACTGCTGCCATTCAGGGGCTGGGCATTGCCATCGCCGACGAGACACTAGTGGAAGAGGATGTCCGCGCCGGAAGGCTGGCGCGGCCTTTTGAGACGAGCATTAAAACCGGTGCGAGCTATCGGCTGGTGTTACGCGAATCGCCAGGCCCCGAACATGGCCTGGCGGCGTTTCGTTCCTGCCTGCTCAGTCGAGGCTGACGTGGTGCTTCATCACTCGCTTAAAGAGACTCATGCGGGCGCGCATAAAGCGGTTTTCAAGCCTGAAACCTGCATGTTTATTCACGCCAATACGTAGCAACACATCGCGGCCTTTGCGGCAGGCGGGCCAGTGCGTCGGCCCCGGGAGGATGTCACGGCTACTGTGGGCGTCACGTGCAAAGCTTACCCAGTAGTCGGCTACGTTTGCAGAAAACTGTAGATCGCGGGCGTTGACATACTGGCGGGAAGGTTCTATCTGTCCCAGCGTGTCAAAAACATAAGGCACTTCGTTACCGTGCCAGGCACCGTTGACATAAGTCGCATGTTCCGCTTCCGCCACATAATCAAACCAGTAGCGCCAGCACGGCGCGCCGACGCGTTGCTGAGCCTGCATCACCACATATCCCATCGTGGTGAAAGCCATATCACGACACACCTGCCTGCCCAGCTCCTCATCCCCCTTCACACCCGGATAGAGCAGCTTAATCAACCCCAGGCCAAAACGTCGTTCACGGCGAAGCTTCTGAATTTGCCCGGCAAGATCGATGCCAAATACCGCCATCACGCTGGCCTCATCGCTGTTAGAGCCAATCATGACCGGAACCGGATGCTGGCGAGCAGCAAAGAACATATCGAGCATCGCTTCCGGCAGGACACAATCTCCCACCACCGGCGCAGGGGCAATGTTCAGCGGAGCCGTCAGAGACCAGAACGCCTCTGGCGGAATGGCGCGCAACTGCTCCGCGCTGGCGTTTTCAAGGCCAAAATGTGTGGCCAGCGCTTCCCCTTTTTGCATTGCCTGCTCGCGCGGCGTGTCCGGTAACGTGTACCCGCTTTGCACAATCGCTTTATGGAATGCCCCCTCCGCCAGAGGAGATGCCAGCAGTGACAACACACTGCGCGCACCGGCTGATTCGCCAAACAGCGTGATGTTGTTCGGATCGCCGCCAAACGCGGCAATATTGTCCCGCACCCAGCCCAGCGCCGCAATCTGGTCGAGCAACGCGAAATTATGCACCACGCGATCTTCTTCTCCCTCCAGCGCAGGATGGGCGAAAAAGCCGAGATGCCCGAGACGGTAATTGAGGGTCACAACAACCACGCCACGTTCTGCCAGCGCTTTGCCGTTATACGGTGGAAGCCCACCCGCGCCGATGGTAAACCCACCGCCGTGCAGCCAGACCATCACCGGAAGCGGAGCCGGACGCACGGCCGGTGACCAGACGTTGAGGTAAAGACAATCTTCAGAAAATTGACCGGGATCGCCGCCGCCAAGTTCCTGGCAATACTCACTGCTTTGCCAGCTTGAGGCAGAAAACGTCGTCGCCTGCCGCACACCGTCCCAGCGTTCGGGCGGTTGCGGGGAACGCCAGCGCCACTGACCAACAGGCGGTGCAGCATAGGGTATGCCGCACCAGACGTGAACATTGTCATCGGTAAAACCCGTCAGAGCGCCCTGCAGCGTTTCAGCCACGGGGGCGGAGGAATTTTTCATAACCACCTTCTTTTTCCATCACACCCCAGCAGAGTAACGATTTCAGAGTAAACCGCAACGCTGTTTGCTGCGTGTTTCCGCCTCCTGGTAAAGGGTAAACTCGTCATAGACCGGGCTTCCCAGCGCCGCTTCAAAAGCCTCGCGGCTGGCATTACCATGGCTTCGCGCCTGAGTTTCATTGCCGAGGTTCGACTGAAAAATCCCTGCTGCACTGACCGGCAGAAAATCTTCGTAGGTGATCGGCTGTGCGACCACCCACCCGCGCTCAATCAGTGGCTGCGGATCGTCGCCCGGGCGAAACGCATGGCGATGCGCTTCCCCTGCGGGTGTCAGGCGATAGCGGAAATACGCCAGCTCCTGACGGCGCATTAACATTTCGCTGTCCGGGAAAGCGCTAAAGATATCCTGCAAATGCAGCTGGTGCGTCAGGTTGTCTTTGCCCGTCCCGGCCTGCCCGAGCAAACTATCGTACAGTTCGCGGCCTTTCGGCGTGAGTGCGACGCCGCGCTGCTCAATTTCACCAAACCGGGCGGTATGGGTGCCTTTATGCTCCCCGGCAAAGAACACCGGTTCCTCCAGCGCTTTAAAGCTGGTCTGGCGTAGCAAAACTGGCACCTCTCGACGCGGCGGCCCTTCAATCAAAATTTTTGGCTCAATACCGTACTTCGGCATCAGCTCCTGCACCCGGTCGATATCCAGCGTGCGCGGTGTGAGATGGTTGATGTGGCAACCGGGGAAACAGACCACGTCGGCAATCAGGCGGTGTTCATTATGCAGTGCCAGGTAGGTTTCCTGATCGACCGTCGCATGGCGGTGCCAGCGGAAGGTTTCCAGTGCTTCCTGAACAAACTCACGCGCCTGTGCGTCGGTGAACTGCCCGGTTGATTCATGCAGTTCAATAAGTTCCAGACAGCGTGGCGTGAAGATGTTTCGCCGTGAGAGGATCTCCGCCGCCCGTTCGCGCAGGGCGACATTTTCAATCAACTCAAGACGTAGCAGCGATGTGAAAATACGAAATGGATTACGGCAAAGTGCTGCATCCTCCACCGGCCGGAACGCCGTCGAGTGGACGGGAACCCCTGCCTGGGAGAGGTCGTAATAGCTGACCGGGTACATGCCCATAATGGCAAACATGCGACGTAATGTTGAAAGTTCAAGCGCAGTACCGACACGGATCGCACCGTGGCGCTCAACATTCAGACGCGCCAGTTCATCTGAGTTCGCCAGTTGTTCATGTAAGAGCGGGTTATTTTCCAGAACCGCCAGGTTTACGTCCGCAACCAGTTCAAGCAATGTGCCGTACTGCGGAACTTCCTGCTGGTACATCGCCGACATAGCCTGCGAAAAGTGTTCCCGAATATCATCAGCCGTGATGGTGTTCGCCATGATGTCATGCCTCCAGTGAATATTACCTGGAGTGTAGAGAAGCCCGTTCTTTCTGGCGGGAAGAATTTACGATTTGTGATCTGGACAGGCGAGTGGTTAAAGCCTGCTCTTTCCGGAACAAACTCAGAACCCTGGCTCATGAGGGAAAATTGCGCGGCGCGAAAAACAGCTTGTAACTCAAACAGATCAAATGTTAAAAATATTTTGCTATCAGGTTATCAAAATTAAACAACTTAACTTGTCACCCGCACCGCTCTGTTTTTAACATCGCCTATGGAAAAAAATGGTCTGTTCAGTCAGCGCATACGCTTGCGCCATTTGCATACATTTGTGGCCGTCGCTCAACAGGGAACGCTGGGGCGAGCGGCTGAAACTCTTAACCTTAGCCAGCCCGCCCTCTCAAAAACGCTAAACGAGCTGGAACAACTCACCGGAACCCGGCTTTTCGATCGTGGTCGCCTGGGCGCACAACTTACGCTTGTGGGGGAACAATTCCTGACGCACGCCGTCAAGGTTCTGGATGCTCTCAACACCGCAGGTCAGGCGTTGAACCGTAAAGAGGAGCACGCCAGCGAGATTGTGCGCGTTGGCGCTCTGCCTACGGCTGCGCTGGGGATTTTGCCTGCCGTTATTGGTCAGTTCCACAAGCAGCAAAAGCATACGACGATCCAGGTCGCGACCATGAATAACACCATGCTGCTCGCGGGGCTGAAATCCGGTGAGCTGGATCTCGGCATTGGGCGCATGTCCGATCCTGAACTGATGGGGGGGCTTAATTACGAACTGCTGTTCCTGGAATCACTGAAGCTGGTCGTGCGTCCCAACCACCCGTTGCTGCAGGACACCGTCACCTTAAGCCGCGTCATGGAGTGGCCTGTAGTGGTGTCACCAAAAGGTACAGTTCCGCGCCAGAACGCCGAGGCGTTATTAGAGATGCAGGGCTGCAAACTACCTTCCGGTTGTATTGAAACGCTGTCGGCCTCTCTTTCACGCCAGCTCACCGTAGATTTTGACTACGTCTGGTTCGTGCCTTCCGGCGCGGTAAAAGACGATTTACGCCGGGGTACACTAACAGCACTGCCGGTCACATCGCCGGGGGCGGGTGAACCTATTGGGATCCTCACCCGGGTAGATGCCCCACTCTCATCAGGCGCACAAACGCTGCTCAGCGCGATCCGTAAATCAATGCCAGCCTGATGGCTCCTGTTAAGCGGACGGCATAAAAAAAGGGATCAGATGATCTAATACCAGTCAGTTAAGCGACACCAGAGTACTTTGTTATTTCAGTGGTATCGTTCCGTTCACTCAGACATTCTGCTACCTGCATAATCCGCTGCGGTGAACGTGTTAAGGGGGCTATCGCGCCCCCTTAACAATCCCGTCTCCCGGCAAAGAAAATCGCCGCTTCGCGGTACCCTCAGCTTATTCCTTCCGGCTTTTCGGGGACGGTGAAGTGGTCTACTTAATTTGGACACGACCTGAGGTTCTTTGTCTTTCCATCTCGGCAGGTGTTAACCCTCCGTTGTTTTTATGCGGCCTTACCCGGTTGTAATACCCACTCAGGTACTGAACCACATCCTTCACTGCTTCACTTCTGTTTCGGTAGCCTTCACGTAACAACCATTCCGTTTTAAGACTCCGGAACAGCCTCTCTGCAACGGCATTGTCCCAGCAGTTTCCTTTGCGACTCATGCTGAGTCTGATGCCGTACAGCTTCGCTATGTCCCTGTATGACATGCTGGCATACTGAGAACCCTGGTCAGAGTGGAACATTAATCCTTTTGGACGGCCCCGGTTTTCCCAGGCCATTGTAAGGGCATTCTGCGCCAGCTGGCTGTCAGCCACAGACGAGAACGCCCAACCCACCACTTTTCGCGCGTATAAATCCAGTACCACTGCCAGATACAGCCAGCCCGCTTGTGTTCTGATAAAAGTGATATCTCCACACCACACATTATCCGGTGCATTTACCGTAAAATTGCGACTGAGATGATTTTCCGCCAGATTAGACTGCCGGTTACACAGGCGATAGCGGTGTTTTCCGGGCTGCCTGCTCACCAGACCGGCTTCTTTCATCAGTCGCCCGGCCTTGTAACGCCCAACGTTTTCTCCTTCGCGGCGAAGCAGTAAAGACAACGTTCTTGCTCCGGCTGAGCCCCGCCCAAGACGGTGTAGCTCGGCCACCCTTCGCTGTAGGGCAATTCGCGTCGTATCCGGTTGTTTCTGGCGTTTGCGATGGTAGTAAACCAGACTCCGGCAAACGCCGAGGACCGCACAGAGCTCTTTTACGCTGTATTCCTGGCTCAGGGCGGCGACAAGTTTCAGGGCTTGCTGGCGTCCGACATCAGCAAAGCTGTAGCCTTTTTTAATATCTCCTTGTCCCTCTCAAGCCGCTGAACCCGTTCTTCAAGCTGACGAATGTACTGCTGCTCTGGCGTGAGCGGAGGAGCCGGAGAGGGGATGCCCTGACCGGATAAAACCAGGCCACCACGTTCAATTTCAAGCTGTCTGACCCAGCGTCTCATGGCCGTGACACCGACATCAGAGGCTTCGCAGGCCTGGCGGAATGAGTAGCCATGGTCAAGGACCAGCTCAGCGCACTCGCGTTTAAACTCTGGGGTAAATCGGCGTGAATTCATTTTTTGCACCTCATCAGTTATTTAATTTATAACCTCTGAACGTGTCTAAAACTATTAAACCACTTCAGCCCGTCCCCGAAAAGCCGGAAGGAATAAGCTGAGGGCACCGCGAAGCGGCGATTTTCTTTGCCGGGAGCCGGGATTGCTAAGGGGGCGGCGGGAGCCCCCTTAGCACGTTCACCGCAGCGGATTATGCAGGTAGCAGGAAAGTCTGAGTGAACGGAACGATGCCACTAAAATAACAGAGTGGCTTAATACCGCTTAACTGACAAGCGGCCTTCCCTTGCATCACAGCACGATACGAATCACGTCGTCAGGCTGGGTTGCTTCCTGCTGACGGGTGGACTTCTGTTTCACCGTCACATACAGCGTTTTGCCATCCGCAGACAGCGCCAGGCTGTTCGGGTAGACAGGTGTATCAAAGGTTTTGGTTACCTTGTAGGTTTTTGCATCAATTACGCTCACCTTTCCCGCTTCACGGTGCGTGACGTACGCTTCATTCCGTGTCGGGTTAAACAGCACAGCCAGAGATTCAGGCGCGGCGATTTTTTCGATCACACTACCATCTTTCAGGCTTACCACCAGCACTTCCGGCTGTTTTGAATCTGTCAGGAAGGCGCGCTGACCGGCGGTGTCCAGGCTCAGGTTCAGATAAAAGTGTTCTTTCCCGTCATCCTGTACTTTTTTACGGCTGAGGATTTTGTTTGTTGCCGTATCAATCGTCACCAGCTCACCATCAGCACTGGTGGTATACAGGCGTTTTGCCTGCGCATCCAGCGCCAGACCGGTACTGAACGTGCCAGTATTGGCGACCGTGTCTTTTAACTTCAGCGTCGCGCCATCAACCACCCAGACAACACTCTCTTTCCCGATACCGGTGATGTAAACGGTATTGGTGGCGTCATCGGCTACCAGCTGGCGAGGCTGCAGCGGTTTGACCGTTTCGCTACGTTTGCGGTCATCCAGCACCAGACGCCCTTTGACATCCCCCGTTTTGGCGTCAATGGCCGTCACTGCGCTGTTGGTGGTGTTACCAAACCACAGCGTCTGAGTGGCGTTATCAATAGTGGCACCAAACGGCTTAAGATCGTTATGAATGGCCTGCGTCACCTCCAGCGTGACCGGATCAAGGCGATAAACAATGCCGCCCTTATCGGTTTTTCGGCTTTGTGACGTCGCAAACCCACAGCGCGTTCTCCTGCTGGCTCACGGCCATTTCATAAGCGCCTTTCCCCACTGCTTTACGCAGCATTTCTTCAGCGGCATGAACCTGGAACGTTCCGGCAAACAGTAAAACACCTGACAACAGAGAACCACACAGGCGCGGCGAGCACAGATGACGTAAAGACATAACAATTCCTTTTTAAAAGAGGGGGTGTACCGCTGACATCGCTTCCGGCGGGCAACGTCATGGCGTCGCCTCGTTGTTAATGAGAATAGTAATCATTAATTAACTAAATGTGGAGTTTTTCTTTCCTTTCGCCCTCTTCATTAACGCAATGTGCGCTTAATATTTTCAAAACATTTACAAAAGATTTAACATGCATACATATGTTTCGTTTGGTTCGTCTTAATCTACAACCGGTTTTATTCATGAAAATCTTTTCTGCCCGTAAGGCAACGCTCCCGCTACTGTTAGTTCCGCTCATTTCATCCCCCCTCACGACGATGGGTGCAGAAGAATCCCCCATGATCGTTAGCGCCACACCGCAAACCGTCTCGGAGCTGGATACGCCAGCAGCCGTCAGCGTCGTGAGTGGTGACGATATGCGTCAGGCCACTCCGCGTATTAACCTGTCTGAATCGCTCGGCAGCGTCCCTGGCCTGCAGATCCAGAACCGTCAGAACTATGCCCAGGATCTCCAGCTCTCCATGCGCGGATTTGGTGCCCGCTCCACCTTCGGCGTGCGCGGCATTAGAATGTATGTGGACGGTATTCCGGCGACCATGCCAGACGGACAAGGGCAGACCTCCAACATTGATCTCTCCAGTGTGGATAGCGTTGAAGTGCTGCGCGGCCCCTTCTCCGCCCTTTACGGCAATGCCTCTGGTGGCGTGATCAACATCAACACGCAAACCGGGCAACAACCGCCAACCATTGAAGCCAGCAGTTATTACGGGAGTTACGGAACATGGCGTTACGGTATGAAAGCCACCGGAGCAATGGGTGACGGGACGCACGCGGGCGATGTGGATTACACCGTATCGACGACCCGCTTCACCACCAAAGGTTACCGCGATCACAGCGGTGCGCGTAAAAATCTCGCCAACGCTAAGCTTGGCGTCCGTATTGATGATGTCAGCAAGCTGACGTTGATTGTTAACAGCGTGGACATGAAAGCCAACGATCCGGGTGGACTGGATTATCAGGAGTGGCGGGATAATCCGCGCCAGTCTCCTCGCGGCGATCAGTTCAATACCCGCAAGACCATCAAGCAGACGCAGGCCGGGCTGCGTTACGACCGTCAGCTCAGTACGCAGGACGATCTCAGCGTGATGACGTACGCCGGTGAGCGCGAAATGACGCAGTACCAGTCGATCATGGCTAAGTATCAGAAACCCGCCACCCACTCCGGCGGCGTGATTGATATGCAGCGTCATTATCAGGGCATTGATACCCGCTGGACACACCGTGGTGAACTGCTGGTTCCGGTGACCTTTACCACCGGGCTGAACTACGAAAATATGAGCGAAGATCGTCGCGGGTATGAAAACTTCGTGATGGACAACGGCGTACCGGATTATGGCGTGAAGGGTAATAAACGCCGCGATGAACGCAATCTGATGTGGAACGTTGATCCCTACCTGCAAACCCGCTGGCAGTTAACGCAAAAATTGTCCGTTGATGCAGGTGTCCGCTACAGCTCAGTCTGGTTTGACTCCAACGATCATTACATTACGCCAGGCAACGGTGATGACAGCGGCGACGCGAACTACCATAAATGGCTCCCGGCAGGTTCGGTGAAATATGCCGTGACCGACAGCTGGAATTTGTATGCCGCAGCGGGACGCGGGTTTGAAACCCCAACCATCAACGAACTTTCCTACCGTTCCGATGACCAGGGCGGGCTGAACTTTGGCCTGAAGCCGTCCACCAATAATACGTATGAAGTGGGTAGCAAAACTCGCCTCGGTAACGGCTTGCTGACGGCGGCGCTGTTCCGCACCGATACCGATGACGAAATTGTGGTGGATACCAGCTCCGGTGGCCGCACCAGCTATAAAAATGCCGGTAAAACCCGTCGTCAGGGCGTGGAAGTGTCCCTTGATCAGCAGTTTGCCGAAAACTGGAAGCTGAAGATGGCGTGGACTTACCTGGATGCCACCTACCGTACCAACGTCTGCAGCGATGCAGACTGCAACGGTAACCGGATGCCAGGCATTGCCCGTAACATGGGTTACGCTTCGTTTGGCTGGCAGCCAGAAGAAGGCTGGTACGCGGGAAGTGATGTGCGCTATATGAGCGATATCATGGCCGACGACGAGAACACAGCGAAGGCTCCGTCCTATATGGTGGTCGGGCTGAATACCGGGTATAAATTCAACTACGGCAACTGGGGCATGGATGTCTTTGGGCGCGTCGATAACCTGTTCGACAAAGAGTATGTTGGCTCGGTGATTGTGAACGAATCCAACGGGCGCTATTACGAGCCAGCACCCGGTCGCAACTACGGCGTGGGCCTGTCAGTTTCTTATCGCTTCGAGTAAGTAAAAACACCCGGTAGCGGATTGCTGCCGGGTGTTTTTATATTTCGCCATCGCTGGTTAATAATTATCATTCTGAAATATAAAAAATGGCTTATTTCTGGTGTGGGTATTTTAATGAAAAGATATAACCTGGATTAAATCATTCCCTAACCAAAATATTGCCGTTGTATAAGAGAATGCCCTTCGTCAATCAGATTATTTATTGCCGTCTGGCTGGCATCAGCATCTCTGCGTTCGAGGGCTGAAAGTAAATCAGCATAATGATAAGGAGAATCAATTATGTTACTTTGCTCCCGGTGTAAAAAGTTAATACATGGGCCAATGCGCACCCATAATTGCTCAATTAATGTACTAAGCGTGGGCATTTCTGCATACTGATAGAGCGTAAAACGAAAAACGTGGTTAGCGTGCAGCATTTTCTGAATATTTCCCATTTGCATCGCTTCATGGAACACATCCGACAGTTCACGCAGCGTTCTCAGCTTACTGTCTGACATATGCCGACAGGCTGCAGCAACCGCCATCGGTTCAAGCTGTTTTCTGATGGCGTTAATTTCGTTATAGCGATCCAGCGTCACTTCAGGCACCAGAAACGCCTGCGCCGGTGTGGCATGCAGCGCTCCTGCTGAAACCAGGCGCAAAAGCGCCTCACGGACAGGTGTGATGCTGGTGCCTAATTTATTGGCAATTTCTTTGGTAATCAGTCGCGCGCCAGGCTTTAGTGAACCCGTAATTAACGCCCCTTTCAAACTGATCTCAACTTGCATGGTCAGACTAATTCGCTGAGCTTTTTCTAAATTTTCTAAGTTATGCATGTTCAATTCCCGTAGCCAAAACAAAATGCTATTTTCAGCGTCAGCTTAAAAAATGACGCCGGTTCGATATATCCTGTATCGTTATGCCTGCCTGGTGCTGGGAAGTGCATATAAAAAACCAAATACTGGAAACCATCATTTTTGTCGCTTCTGGCTCATCTATGCTGATGGCGTAAAAAGCGATGCTGGTTTAATTAAAGACAATACATCGTATCTTCACAAATTATTATGGCGGGAAATTCCACCCTCCTCTTATTATTGGTTATCCGGTAGCCATAATCCGGACCTGCGATCACGAGCCAGACTGGTTAAGTCGCACAACCAGATAAACGCAGGACTCGTTTGTTTCGTTGATAAACCGGCAGTCATTTGGCGGCCCCAGCTCCAGGCAATCACCCGCTTTCATTTCGTGGCGGGTATCGCCCTCCAGAAACACCAGCTCACCGGACTGGAGCCAGATAAGCTGGCGTGCCAGTGCATAGGAAGAGGCTGGCATCGGGACATCGCTACCCGCGGGCAGCTCAACCTGGACAAGATCAATAGGCAGGTCAGTGCGCGGTGAAACGTGACGGCGCAGATAGTGCGTTTGCGGGTCACGCCAGACGGGCTGATTTGCCAGGCGCAGCAACTTCCCTTCCTGCATCTCGGCTCTCGCGATCAGGGTGGACATGCTGATGCCAAAAGCACCCGATAGCCGGGCAAGCAAGGTCGCCGTCGGGCTACTGTCCCCACGTTCAATTTTATGGATCATCGCGCGAGACACGCTTGCCCGCTCAGCAAGCTCGCTCAGCGACCATCCGCGCGATTCACGTTCAATGCGAATTCGGGCGCTAATCCGTTGATTCATCGTATCTGTCATCATGTTCATGACGTCATACTATAGTGTATGAACGGTATTTCAATGGCGTCCCATCACAAAAAAATATGACTTAAGCCATAGCACGCTGGCGACACTATTGTGTAATATCGTAGCCACATCGTAATACTATAGTGAACAACACATTCTGAGGTTCAACCATGATCGTTCGTCATGCCAGCAAAGAAGATTGCGCCGCGATTGGTGAAATCTACAACCACGCGGTGTTGCATACTGCCGCTATCTGGAACGATAAAACCGTCGATACCGATAACCGTATCGCCTGGTTCGAGGCGCGGACTTTCGCAGGATATCCGGTACTGGTGAGTGAAGAGGATGGCACAATTACCGGGTATGCCTCCTTCGGCGACTGGCGAGCCTTTGACGGCTTTCGTCATACGGTAGAGCACTCAGTCTACGTCCACCCTGGCCATCAGGGGAAAGGGATTGGCCGGACGTTAATGAAAGCGTTGATTATCGAAGCCCGCAAGATCGGCAAACACGTTATGGTGGCCGGCATTGAAGCGCAAAACCATGCCTCGATCCATCTCCATGAGACGCTCGGTTTTGTGACAACAGGCCAAATGCCGCAGGTGGGCACCAAGTTTGGTCGCTGGCTGGATTTAACCTTCATGCAGCTGCAGCTTGATGAGCGCAGCGATCCGGATGCTATTTAATGAATCAATCACTGACGCTGGCTTTTCTGGTGGCGGCGGGTATTGGCCTGGTGGTGCAAAACACCCTGATGGTGCGCATCACACAGTCCTCCTCCACCATCCTTATCGCGATGCTGTTGAATTCACTGGTGGGTATTGTGCTGTTTGTCAGCATTTTGCTGCTCAGACAAGGTATCGCCGGCTTCAGCGAGCTGGCCTCGGCGGTACGCTGGTGGACGCTGATCCCTGGGCTGCTAGGGTCGTTTTTCGTTTTTGCCAGCATCAGCGGCTATCAGAACGTTGGTGCAGCGACAACCATCGCCGTGCTGGTGGCAAGCCAGCTGATTGGCGGCCTGGTGATGGATGTGCTAAAAAGCAATGGCATTCCGCTGCGCGCACTGGTCGGCCCTGTTTGTGGCGCAGTGATGCTGGTCATCGGGGCATGGCTGGTGGCACGACGCCAGTTTTGACCGTTACAGGATGGTACCACCTTTGGTCAGATTCTCGTGGCGTGCTTCCATCTCTTCTTTATGCTGCTTACCGTGATGCGCAATCGTGGTACGCAGACGCTGTTGCTGGGTATAGCGATCTTCGCGGCTCAGCTCAGCATCCTCGCTTAATACAATAAGCAATTCATTCATGTGGGTAATCACACACTCTTCGATAGCCGCATCCACACGGGCGATGACTTCATTTAAATGTGACATTGTCACTCCTTGTAATTGCCCGGCGGCACTGCGCTTACCGGGCATTTGATGCACTTAGTTTAATTTCGCTTTCGAGAAATCACTGCCCATCAGACTCACGCTGTACCCCGTGATGTTGCTGCGGGTGGCATAGAACGTTTTCCCGTTTGCCAGCGCAATCCACGGCGCTTGCTGGTAGAAAATTTCCTGCGCCTGGCTGTAGAGCTTCGCACGTTCACCCGGGTTACTGGTCAGTTTGGCTTTCTGCACCAGGGAATCATAACCTTTATCGCACCAGCGTGCGGCATTTGATCCGGTTTTGATGCTGTTACAACCCAGCAGCACGTCAGCAAAGTTATCCGGGTCACCGTTGTCAGACATCCAGCCAAACAGGGCGGAGTCATGTTCACCTTTACGCATACCGGAAAGGTACTCGCCCCATTCGTAAGAGACAATTTTGGCCTTCACGCCCACTTTTGCCCAGTCGGCCTGGATCATCTCCGCAATACGGCGTGAATTCGGGTTATACGGGCGCTGCACCGGCATTGACCACAATGTCACTTCCGCGCCCTTCTCCAGCCCGGCCTGTTTCAATAATACCTTTGCTTTTTCAGGATCGTAGCTGTAATCCTTCAGTTCTTTATTAAAGCCCAACATATTCGGTGGGATCGGCGATTTTGCTACCGTACCGGAGCCCATAAAGACCGCGTTTACGATGGCCTTTTTGTCCGTTGCGTAGTTAAGTGCCTGGCGAACCAGCACGTTATCAAACGGTTTTTTCTCGGTATTAAACGCCAGGTAACCCACGTTCAGTGCATCCACAGAATGCAGCGTCAGGTTTTTATTGCTCTTAATCACATCAAACTGCACTGGCGACGGCGCAGGAATGATCTGACATTCATTAGTTTGCAGTTTCGCCAGACGCGTTTCCACATTTGGCGTGATGGAGAAGATCAGGTGTTTAGTCGGTACCGCACCATCCCAGTAGTTCGGGTTAGCAACGTAGCGGATAAGCGAATCCACTTTGTACTGTTGCAGGACATAAGGCCCGGTGCCAATTGGCCAGGTGTCGACGTTCTCAGGCGTCCCTTTTTTCAGCATCGCGTCGGCATATTCGGCTGACAGAATAGAGGCAAAATCCATCCCCCAGTCGGCCAGGAAAGCGGCGTTCGGTTCGCTCAGGGTGAACTGGACGTGATAATCATCGACCTTTTTGACATCCTGAATCAGTTTATCCAGGCCTACATCGTTAAAGTACTCGTAGTTGCCCTGTGAAACATTGTGATACGGGTGCTTAGGGTCTTTCTGACGCATGACGGAGAAAATAACGTCATCGGCATTAAAATCGCGGGTTGGTTTGAAGTATTTGTTGCTGTTGAATTTGACCCCTTTACGCAGCGTAAAGGTATAGGTCTTACCATCAGGTGAAATAGTCCATGACTCCGCCAGGGACGGAACCGGGGTATTTTTCACCGGGTCGAAATTGATCAGGCGGTTATACAGCACCTGAGAGCTGGCCACGAACGAAGGGCCAGAACTGGCGATCTGCGGGTTAAACGACTCCGGTGAAGCTTCAGAGCAGTAAATAATGGTGTCATTGTTCGCCGCCCATGCGGCACCTGCCGGTAAAAGAGTGCTCAGCGCAAGGGCGAGCAGCGTTTTCCCTGTAGACATGATTATAACCCTTTCAGTTTTATTATATCGGACAGTAATAACAGCATAGCCGTTATGGCCTGACAAATAACAAAACACTATCAGGTTATTCTAAAATCTCGTTTTTCGCTGTTTTTGCAGTCAGCACATGAACATCGATTTGCCTTAAGTGTCATTATCCGTCAAGCACAACCGTCACGATCAATGCCACAAGAAATCGGCGCTTTTGGCGTCTCCTCCTCCGTTTGCTTGCCCCCCGATTTCGTTAAAGTAACGGTGTGAAGAAGTAAATGGGAACAAATCGTGGCAAAAACTCTTTTACGCAGCGGTAATCTGGATGATTTTCAGGCCGTTGGCGGCGGCGGACAGGCCGTTTTTGAATCAGCGTTGCAAATTCGTGAAGCGCTCCGGTTGCGCAAACAACAGGCCATTGTTGATTGTCTGGCCATTCCACAGGTAAACGATGGTGGCGATCGTGTTGACTGGTATTCACCTGTTGATGGCACCGTAAGCAGCTGGAAAGCCGCCGACGAGGACGCCCGTTTTCGCGCCCTGCGCTATCTGGAAAATACCCTTGCCAGCGTCGAATCGCTGAGTAAAAAATGCCTCCAGTCGCCTAAAACGGCACAGCAACTTTTCGGTTCCCTGCTGTCAAAAACCTTCCAGTTCCCGAACGAAAACTTCCTGTACCTGGTTGAGGGGAAGCCGGTCATTTGCTTCTGGGGTTTTGTTAATCTGAACGAAAATGCGCGCGACGATGTGCTCGCATGCCTGCGTGAATCGCTGATCCCTGAGCCTGCTCCCGTTGTCATTGAAGACCCTCAGCCAGAACCAGAACCGGCTCCGATCATCACCTTTGAACAGGCCGATGAGCCGCTTGTCTCACCGACAACCGTTGTACGCATCACGCCGGAAGAGCTGTATGAACCAGAGCCTGTCCCGGTCGTTGTGCCACCGGTTGAAGAGCCAGTCCCCGCTTCTGTGGTCGTAGCCCAAAAACGCCGTGTCCCCCTTTGGGCACTGCCGGTTGCTGCCGTGATTGTTGCTGCAATTGCTGCACCGCTGCTGTGGCCAAAACAGGTTCCATCTGCAGAACCCACACCTGCACCGGCCCTTGTTCCTGTTGAGATTGCACCAAAACCGATTAAAGCGGTGGAGCCGCTGGCAATGAAATTACCCCTTCATCAGGCTGAAGTGCTGGCGAGTAAAGTGAAAGAACCTGCACCCACACCAGAGCCTGCACCGGTGGTGATTACCGCTATCCCTAAAGATGCGCTGGTAATGGAGTCAAACCAGGTTAAAGCGGGGTCGACGCGCTTCCTGAATGGAACCTGGCGCGCGATCCTGGATGTGAAAGATCCGGTGACCGGCAAACCGCCGTCACTGCGCTACCAGATCCAGAACAATAAAGGCCTCGCCCGTGTCGTGCATGGCGATAATGTTGTCTGCCGTGTGGAGGTGTTCTCCGGGCTGCACAGCAATGGTGAGCTGATGATTAAAAGCCGCGGCACTGCACGCTGCACAGACGGTTCTCGCTACCCGATGCCGGAAATCGCCTGCAAAGCAGGTACCAGCGATGTCGCCACATGTAATGCCCGTTATGATGCAAAAACCGTCGTTCCACTGACGTTCAAGAAAGCAGGTGCCTGACCCTATGCTGGTAAATCTTTGCGACTATAAACAGAGCGTCACGCTTATTGCCAACAGCGGCGTGCAATTCCTCGATTTCGGCCTGACGCCGCAGGACACCGCCAGCAACGGGCGTTTCGTACGTAAAACCGCCAATGGCCCACTCCTGCGTCTCGATTTCGACCTGGTCAACGGTCGTTATACGCTCCCGGTGACAGGCGGCGGTCAGCCTGAAGTGGTGAAACCCGAGACGACCATTGCACTGCATCAGTCGCTCACGGTGCTGGATGGCATCTGGCTCCCTGTGCCATTCCTGCGTTTCAACCCGCCGCGCACCTTTGTTGACGGCCCGGATAACTGGGCACGCGTTCAGGTGCGTAAGCTGGATGCACCCGACGCGGCAGGCAATACGCACCGCGTCACCCTCGCACTCGATAGCCAGATTGCGGCTCATGCCACCTCTGCATTGTCCCCGGTCGAAAACGATATTCTGAACGGTACCCGCTTCGCACTGGCCTGGCGAGACGACGAAGTGGAAAGTTTCCTCGATCAGACCTGGATTGATGGCTGGTTGCGCGAGGCGTTTACCCAGTTTGCTGCAGGTGTTGAAAACCGCGCCGAACGTGACCTGCACCAGGCGCTGCGCAGTTTTGAGTATCAGGCACACTGGCTCAACCTGCTGACCATGCTGGGTGAACAGCTCACCGTACCGGAAGTGAAATTCGTCACCCACACGCTCAGTACGCCAGCTATTCCGGTTGACCTGATCCTCGACGTGGGGAACACCCATACCTGCGGCGTGATCATTGAAGATCACGGCGATGCCAACGATGGCCTGCGCCAGACCGCCGAGCTGCAGGTGCGCTCGTTAAGTGAGCCGCAATTCCTGAATGAACCGCTGTTCACCAGCCGTCTGGAATTTTCAGAAGCGCGTTTTGGCAAGCAGCATTTCTCAGTGGAAAGTGGCCGTGAAGATGCGTTCGTCTGGCCGTCTATTGTTCGCGTAGGCGACGAAGCGCGCAAACTGGCGATGCAGCGTCTGGGAACTGAAGGCAACAGCGGCATCTCCAGCCCGCGTCGTTACCTGTGGGATGAAACCCCGGTGGTGCAGGACTGGCGCTTTAGCCAGATGAACAGCAAGACCCAGCGAGAACCGCTGGCAACCGCGTTCCCGCTGATGAACCTGATGAACGACGACGGTGAGCCGCTCTTCACGCTGCCGCAGGATGAGCGGCTGCCGGTGTTCTCACCGCAGTACAGCCGTAGCACACTGATGACGCACATGTTGTGTGAACTGCTGGCGCAAGCGCTGGGGCAGATCAACAGCGTGGCTACGCGCTTACGGCTGGGTTTCCCGGCTTCTCCGCGCCAGATACGTACGCTGATCCTCACCCTGCCATCGGCCATGCCGAAACAGGAGCGCGAGATCTTCCGTCGCCGCATGTTTGAAGCGATTGCCATCGTCTGGAAAGCGATGGGCTGGCACCCGCAGGATGAAGATTTTGCCAGCCGCAAACAGCAGGAAAAAAGCGTGGTGCCGGTGCCTGAAATTCAAATGGAGTGGGATGAAGCCAGCTGCGGTCAACTGGTCTGGCTGTACAACGAAGCCATCTCCCATTTCGGCGGCCAGACGGAAGCATTCTTCGCCTCCCTCGCCCGCCCGGATCGTGAATCTGAACCGGGTGCTCAGCCAGGACGTTCACTGCGCGTTGCCTCTATTGATATCGGTGGGGGCACAACGGATATGGCGATTACGCACTATCAGCTTGATGATGGCTCCGGTAATAACGTTAAGATCACCCCACAACTCCTGTTCCGCGAAGGGTTTAAAGTGGCAGGGGACGACACCCTGCTGGATGTGATCCAGCGCTATGTGTTGCCAGCCCTGCAAACTCAACTGCAAAAATCCGGCATGGCGGATGCGTCTCTGTTGATGGCATCGCTGTTCGGTGACTCCGGGCGCATTGATACCCAGGCGGTATTGCGCCAGCAAACGGCGCTTCAGCTCTTTATGCCGATTGGTCATGCCATTCTGGCCGCATGGGAGTCGAGCGATATTGACGATCCGCTGGCCGGTTTACATGCCACTATTGGTGACTTACTCCCGCAGAAACCAACCCGTAACGTCATGAATTACCTGCAGCAGGCGATCGATCATGCCTTGCCTGCCGGTTCAGAAGCCTTTGACCTGTTCGCCGTTCCGCTGCATGTGAGTTTCCGTGAAATGCAGGATGCGATGCTGGGCGGTCAGTTCACGCTGGCCGCCCCGCTCCATGCGGTGTGCGAGGCAATTTCCCACTATGGCTGCGATATTTTGCTGATTACCGGTCGTCCTGGCTGCCTGCCTGGCGTCCAGGCGTTAATTCGCCACCTTCAGCCTGTGCCGGTCAACCGCATCGTCTGGCTGGACAAGTATCGGGTACATGAGTGGTATCCCTTCAGTCAGCAAGGACGCATTGGCAACCCGAAATCAACCGCCGCCGTGGGGGCCATGCTGTGCAGCCTGGCGCTCGACCTGCGTCTGCCGCGTTTTAACTTTAAGGCCGCCGACATTGGTGCCTACTCTACCGTGCGTTATCTGGGCGTGTTGGATAACACGGTCAATACGCTGCGTGAGGAGAACGTCTGGTATCAGGACATCGACCTTGATAAGCCAGGCGCTAAGCTGGACGCCCGTCTGCATTTCCCGCTGCGCGGTAATGTAACGCTCGGCTTCCGCCAACTGGCGAATGCACGCTGGCCAGCGACGCCGCTGTATACCCTGAGCATCAACTCGGCTGAACTGGCAAAAGCGATTGCAGGCGACGGCGTGCTGAACGTACGACTGAAACTGTGCGGGGGCAGCAAACATGAAGGGCCGGAATCCTTTGAGCTGAGCGAGGCCTGGCTGCAGGACGGCACGCCGGTTCCGCCGGACGCATTGACCTTTAAACTGAATACTCTGGCCGATCGCCGTCATAGCGGCAGCCACTACTGGATCGACAGCGGGAGCGTATACCTGAAATGACTGCGACGACGACCACCACTCAGGCCTTAATTGGGTGGATTAACGAGACGCGCCTGAACGCCCCGATGCTGGATAACGACGCCGATGCACTGCTTGCCCGCGTTAACTCGGCGCAGGCGCGGGAACAGGCCATTGCGCGTGCCCTTACCCGACAGAGCAGCATAGGGCTGTATGGTCATTCCCAGGGAGCAAAAGCACACCTGCTTTTATCCCTGTGTGGCAGTGGTAATGGCCGACTGAACGTTACGCCCGGCCAACGCACGTTCGACTATTTTTCGCATATCAACCCGGGGCATGCCCTGACCAACATGGCACTCCGGTTCACCAGAGAAAATGTGGAGACCGTTGATGAGGCGTTTCCGCTACGCCTGAGCCTGGTGACGGAAGCCGAACTGGTGCAGCTGTTTATTGCCCGCACGACGTTGCACCCGCAGATCCGCGCGGTGGATAAAGCGGTTATTGAGACGCGCCTTGAGAAGTGGCGCGGACTCCGCCAGCCCCAGGGGGGTACCGGGGATCACCGCTCAGGAAGTGGGTGCCATTGCCCGCTTCTGGCAGAACACAGTCCCGGGGGCAAAACAGCAAATTGATGATGCACTGTGGCATCAGTTTGCGCTCCTTGTCCCTTCACTTGATCTCAGCACGCGTGCCAGCGTCTGGTCTCTGCTGTGGGGTGAGCAGCAGGAATTAACCCAACAGTGGTTAAAGCTAGCGCATGTTCTGCACCAGACCAGCCACGCCAGAGAGCTTGCCGCACCGCTCAGCCTGTTGGTGGATAACTTTGGCCTGCCGGGCGAAGGGTTTCTCACCCACGGTGCATTTGCCGTTCCGGAAGCCCAGGAAACGCTGCTCCACCCGCTCAACAACGGTGAGATGCTTAACGCCATTAGCATCCCCGTCGACGTACTGGCGTTTCTGACCCGGGAACTGGTCATGCCCGTGGAAAACAGCACGCTGGATAACGTTGATATTATTGATATTCCTGTTTTTTCAGACCACAGCACCGACCTGTTAAGCCAGGCCAAATACCAGTGGCTGCTGGAGCATTATCGTCAGCAACTGCAGCCGGATGTTCTGGTTATCTGCAATGCAACAGCACAGCACGAACAAACGGCAAAAAACGCGAAGGTTCTGCTGAACTGGGTCAAAGAGACACAACCTGCGGAAGAGTCAGCCCTGCCAGGCCTGGTGTGGGCGATTACGCCTCACGATGCACGCTTTACCACCCGGCAGAATCTTGATGAAGCCGTACAACATCTGCTGGGCAAACCTGGACAGCGCTGGGGAACGCTGCAAGCGCTGGACAGCCACAGCATGCAGCGCGTGATCGAGTGGCTGTCGCAGGCCACGCTGCCCGCGCAACGGCAGAAACGTCTCCTTACGCTGAAAACGATGCTGCAGCAAGAGCTTTCGGCTCTGATGCACAGCTATCTGGCCCCGCTGGTTCAGGAACCCGGCGCGAGACGCGCTCAGGCCGAAAGCATGGTGCGAACGCTGCAAAGCAGTGCCGCCCGCCATGGTGAACTGCTCGAAGGACTCCTGCCGCCACTAAAAGCCTTTGAAACACTTCTGGCCGTCCAGCAACCGCGCGAGGAGCAGGTGAACGGACTGTTTACGGATACCATCGATCTGTTTGCCGATAATTCGCAGGACACTGTCGGTGTGTTCCAGACAAAAGACAAAGCGCGTCTGGCGCATAAAGTGTGGATTAACCATCTGCGCCAGTGGAGCCGTAATGACGCAGCCGCCGCTCGCCTGGGGCTGGAGCCGGCGGTCTTACAGCATATTGCGGATGTTCTGGTGGTAGCCAGTTACCGTCTTAACCTGCCTCAGCAGCTGCAGGGCATTGTCGAAACAGACAAAAGCAGTGCCGCGCAACTGCATGCCGTGATGGGTAATTTCATCGGCTGGCTGGGTTACGACCAGACGCCTGCCGTGCAGCGTCCTGCAAGCCGCATCCGTAAAGGTCAGGCCATTTTTGTGACGCCTGTGGTCAGCAGCGCAACACCACGCCTGACGCGTCTGGGGGAACAACCCGTACACGCGGCCACCGCGTACGTTTATGACTGGCTGGTTGCACTTTATAGCCGGGCGATTGAGAACATTGATTACCAGCACCCGCATGATGTTCAGCCTGCTGCGCGCCAGGCATTGCAGGCGCTATTGCGCTAGTATGTTCCAGCCCGCAGCAATGCGGGCTGTCATGATTTCGCGATACAATCCGCTAACGTCTGTGCCAGTGCGGACGGGTTTTCCCAGGACATCGAATGCCCGGCGTCAGGAATGATTTTCACCTCAACACCTTTCTGCTGAAGGGCATCAACATCGGCATCAGGCAGCGATAACGCCCCGAAAATAAGGGTAACCGGACAGGTTAGCGATAAAAATTGCTCTGCCCATTCAGGTTCGACGCCTGCCACCAGGCTCGACGCGCCACGCCATACGGCACAGGGCGCATTGCTCTGTAAACTCCCCGCCCACGCGGTGGTTTCCGCGCTAAGCAACGCATCATACCCTTGTTCCAGAAACTGCTTTTCTGTTTGTGCCGCAATAGACCGGCTGAACACCCCACCACCGCGATGAAAATTGGGTTCCGAGACCATCAGACCTCTGACGCGAGTCTGCATTAAAACCGCCGTTTCAATTGCAATGCTGCCCCCCATGCTGTGGCCATACAGCCAGAAGGTATCGAGTTTAAGGTGATTCAACAGTTCAGTGACAACCTGTGCCTGTTCGCTGGTTCGATAACCATAATGCGTGGGTTTATCACTATAACCGCTACCAGGGAGGTCGATAAGAATGGCCCTGCGCGCACCAAACCGTGCATCACAGACAATACGGGGATATTCATAAGAAGAGGCGCAGCCCAGGCCGTGAATAAATACGACAGGCTCACCAGAACCGGGTAGGTCTTGCCAGCGCACGGTGCAACCAGCGTATTGCGAGTAAAAACTGTTCATAAGCATTCCTTTTACGATGCACTGTGTTTTTATACAGTTATTGTACCTGGAATGCTATATTCAGTATTTAAAAGTGGAAGCGTGCTTCAGAAAAGTGAGATCAGCAGTGCAACGGGAAAGCTCATCGGCCAGGTCGATCCCACCAGAAAAGCACTCAACAGGCGAATGCGTTTGCGATCTTTAGAAAGGAACCAGGTAATTAGTGCACAGACAGACGCCATGATTGCGTAAAAAACTAACATCTTTTGATACAGCGTCATCCTGCTAACCCAAACTGTTAAAAATAACCGCACGCAATATGCGTCATATGTTGATACAGATCAAGTTTTTTCATTACATAATAACCACTTAAATACCATGGATAATAACATTTGAGTATTGTGCGTTACATCATGGGAGGAGGTGGTCTTATCATTAAAGATAAGACGCATTATAAATGCACTTTTTGATAAATTCTCGCTCGCAGAACGCAGTCTAATAAAGCCAGACATTCGAGGGAGAAAATATGTTACGCATTCCACAGAGTTGTATTCATACCCGTTCGACCCCTTTCTGGAACAAAGAGACCGCCCCTGCGGGGATCTTTCAACGCCATCTCGATAAAGGTACCCGCCCAGGCGTTTACCCTCGCCTTTCTGTTATGCAAGGCGTGGTGCGCTATTTAGGCTATGCCGATGAATTTACGCCTGAACATGACAGCGAGCTGATTATTGAGGCGGGGCATTTCGGCGTTTTTCCACCGGAGAAATGGCACCACATTGAGGCCATGACCGATGATGCCGTGTTTAACATCGATTTCTTTGTTGAAGCGGAAGTGCTGAAATCTCTTTAAGAGACTAATAAGGAAACTATTATGCTACGTATTCCTGAAAATTTTGTTCATACCCGCGCGACGCCATTCTGGAACAAAGAGACGGTACCCCAGGCTCTCCTCACCCATCACAATACCAAAGCAGGCGTGTATGGCCGTCTGTCCGTAATGCAGGGCGCAGTGCGCTACTTTGGCTTTGCTGATGGCGACGCGACCAAACCGGATATGGCACGGGTGATTGAAGCCGGTTCGTTTGGGATCTCCCCACCGCAAAAATGGCACCGCATTGAACTGTTAACCGACGATACCTTGTTTAATATCGATTTTTTTGCCGACCCCGACATTACGCTCAGCGGTGCAGGCATAGGTAAAGTGGTTAATACACATAAGGAGTAATATCATGGGTAAAGCGACCCTACACCGTGACCATCACTAATAATAGCAATGGCGTTTCGGTGGATTATGAAACAGAAGCCCCAATGGAGCTTTTAATTCCGGATATCGCTGCTGATGTAGTGAAAGACCTGATAAATACCGTTCGTGCCTACGATACGGAAAATGAACACGAGGTCTGCGGCTGGTAATCAACCTGCCCGGCAGGTGTACTGTCGGGCTACACTACCCCTTTCTTTTATTATTACCGAACGCGCCGTGACGTTATAATCTGGCACAGAAACCATTGAGATGGTTTAATGAGTCATTATTGTCGCTGCAGGGAACCCTGTTGATTCCTGACAGATTCCCGTTGAGGTAATTCATTGAGAGAAAGTCTGTTTTTCGTTTCAGTTTTTATTGCCTCAATCACCTTCATTTTCATCTGGATCATGCTTATCGGCCCAATGAAGGGGGAGGAAAAGACATATGTGCAGGATTCAACGACATTTGCGATAGCCGTGATGGTGCTACTGTTGATGGCATTTGTCGCCGTGACGGTCACGGTTCTTCTTTTTTAGAGAGCGTCCCGAAAATACGCAGAGGGTTTGAATTGTGGAAACGGTATCAAATTTCGAGCCTTGCGAGAATGTGGCCGAAATACAATAAACTGGTATTTCAGCCACTTCTATTGCCCGTTAGTGTTTTATCATCACATGCCGTACAACCGTATAATCTTCAAGACCATACACCGACATATCTTTCCCGTAGCCCGATAACTTCATTCCGCCGTGCGGCATTTCGCTGACCAGCATAAAGTGGGTATTAACCCAGGTGCAGCCATATTGCAGACGCGCACTCATGCGGTGGGCACACCCCACATCTTTTGTCCAGACAGACGAAGCCAGACCATATTGCGAATCGTTAGCCCAGCAAAGTACCTGCGCTTCGTCATCGAATTCGGTGATGCTCACCACCGGGCCAAAAACCTCGCGCTGAACAATGGCATCGTCCTGTTTTGCCCCTGCCAGCAGGGTTGGCTGGAAGTAGTACCCCCGCCCCTTCTTTTTTACTTCCGCCCGTCACAACGCGAATGTGGCTGAGCGCTTTTGCCTCATCCACGGCCTGACAGACACGTGACAGGTGCGCTGCGGAACTGAGCGGCCCGAGCTCAGTCGAACCGTTCTCCGGTGCGCCCATCTTCAGGCTGGCGACCGCCGCCCCCAGTTTTTCCACCAGCGCGGCATAAATGCCCTTCTGGGCATAAATACGGCAGGCCGCCGTACAGTCCTGTCCGGCGTTGTAGAAACCAAAAGTACGTACACCTTCGACAACCGCATCGAGATCCGCGTCATCAAAGACGATAACCGGCGCTTTGCCACCCAGCTCCATATGCGTACGTTTAATGGATGAGGCCGTATGCCCGATGATATGTTCCCCGGTGGCAATCGAACCGGTTAGCGACACCATGCGGACTTTTTCGTGTCCGGTCAGCGGGTCACCCACTGTTTTACCGCGACCAAACAGCACGTTCAGCACGCCAGCCGGGAAGATATCTTTCGCCAGCTCAGCCAGTTTTAAGGCCGTCAGTGGGGTAATTTCAGACGGTTTGATCACCACGCAGTTTCCTGCCGCCAGTGCCGGGGCCAGCTTCCAGGCGGCCATCATCAGCGGATAGTTCCACGGTGCAATCGATGCGACAACGCCGACCGGATCGCGGCGGATCATCGACGTGTGGCCATCAAGATACTCCCCGGCGGCCAGCCCGTTCAGACAGCGTGCCGCTCCGGCGAAGAAACGAAAGACGTCAACCACCGCCGGAATTTCATCTCCCCGCGCACAATGCAGCGGTTTGCCACAGTTAAGGGACTCAAGATGTGCGAACTCGTCTGCATGCGCTTCAATGACGTCAGCCAGTTTCAGCAAACACTCAGCGCGCGTTTTGGGGGGTTGTTTGCCCCCACTCAGTAAATGCCCGATCGGCGGATAATACGGCAGCATCAACCTGTGCCGCCGAGGCTTCGGCAATCTCCAGCAAGACTTCTCCCGGTGGCGGGGTTATACACCGGCTGTTTTTCCCCTTCTCCGGTCACCAGTTCACCATTAATCAGCAGTTGATTTTGCATAGCATTGTCTGTTGAAATCAAAGTTATTTCCCGCTACCGGCAATGTTTTCGCCGTCGCGGGTTAGCCACCAGGCTCCCAGAATGGGGATGGTTGTGACCAGCATCACCAGCAGTGCAACCACGTTGGTGACCGGTACGTCACGCGGACGCCCGAGCTGGTTAAGCAACCACAGCGGTAACGTGCGCTCGTGTCCCGCCGTAAATGTTGTGACGATAATTTCGTCAAACGACAGCGCAAACGCCAGCATGCCGCCGGCCAGCAGTGCCGATCCCAGATTGGGTAGCACCACATAGCGGAAGGTTTGCCAGCCGTCTGCCCCTAAATCCATCGACGCTTCCATCAGGTTCCAGGAGGTGCGTCTGAACCGGGCAATCACGTTGTTAAACACCACCACCACGCAGAAGGTGGCGTGACCAATGACGATCGTGAAAAAGCCGGGTTCAAGGTTGATGGTTTTGAATGCCGTCAGCAGCGCCAGACCGGTGATGATCCCCGGCAGCGCAATCGGTAGCAGCAGCAACAGCGAGATAGCGTTTTTGCCAAAAAACTCGCTTCGCCATAGCGCCGCTGCAGCAAGCGTGCCAAGTATTAACGCAACGCCGGTCGATAAGGCAGCGATCTGAAGTGACAACGTCACTGAGTCAATGATATCCCCGCGTCCTGCTGCCACGCTAAACCACTTCAGCGTGAGCCCCTGTGGCGGGAAACTGAAGGCTGCATCTTCGGTATTAAACGCATAGGTGGCGATAATCAGCAGTGGGAAATGCAGGAAGATAACCCCTCCCCACGCTGCCACTTTCAGGAACAACGGTGCGCGTTCAGAGTGCATCGAACGCTCCCAGACGTTTCACGAACGCCAGATAGAGAGAGATAAGTATTATCGGAACCAGCGTGAACGCGGCGGCCATTGGCATGTTCCCGATAGCCCCCTGCTGGGAATAGACCATGTTACCGATGAAATAACCCGGCGGCCCTACCAGCTGAGGAACAATAAAATCCCCCAGCGTCAGCGAGAACGTAAATATCGACCCGGCCGCAATGCCCGGGATCGCCAGCGGCAGGACGACGTAACGGAAGGTCTGGCGAGGACGAGCGCCGAGGTCAGCGGATGCCTGCAATAAAGAGACTGGCAGTCGTTCCAGCGCCGCCTGCACGGGCAGGATCATAAACGGCAGCCAGATGTAGACGAACACCAGAAAGCGCCCCAGACCTGACGTCGACAGTGTGTTTCCACCAATCGCAGGCAGTGTAAGAAGGGATGCCAGGATCGGCTCCAGCCCCATATGGCTAAGGAACCACTGCGCCACGCCGTCTTTCGCCAGCAGCAACGTCCACGCATAGGCCTTAACAATATAGCTTGCCCACATCGGCAGCATAACGGCGATATAGAAGAAGGCTTTCCACTTGCCGCTGGTATAGCGCGCCATGTACCACGCCATCGGGAACGCCAGAATTGCACTGGCTATTGTGACGGCAATCGCCATCACCAGGGTGCGGATGATGATGTCATAGTTTGCCGGGTTGAAAAGCGCCTGAATGTTCGCAAAGGTCAGATCCGGCGTGACCGACATGGTAAAGTCGTCAAAGGTATAGAACCCCTGCCACAGTAAGGTCAGGAGCGAGCCTAAATAGACGATACCAAACCACATCAGGGGCGCGAGCAGAAGCAGGAACAGCCCAAGCGACGGCTTGCGCCAGAACAGTGCGGTAAGGCGGCTTAAGGTGCTGCGCGGTGTGGGAGGGTGTGAAGCGCTCATATCCATGTCACCTCTCCTCATGCAGCCGGATCATGGCGTCGCGCGACCACGATGCCAGCACCGGCTGCCCAGGCTCAACGCCAGTCTGCAGCGTTGTACCACTAAGATTGGCCTGACTCACCAGCAGTTTCGCGCCATCGGCGAGTTTGAGTTCAAACCGCGTAGCCGCCCCCTGATACTGCACCGCCTGCACCACGCCCTGCACCTGAACCTCGCCGCCTTCGTTAAGGCGAATATGTTCCGGGCGCAGGGAGTACATCCCTTCCATTCCGCACACCCGCTGAGCAAGACTGGCGTCAAAAACGTTCGAGGTGCCGACAAAACTTGCCACAAACGGTGTACGCGGGCGCATGTAAAGCTCGCGCGGGGTATCAACCTGCTCAATACGTCCATTGTTGAATACCGCCACCCGGTCAGACATTGAGAGGGCTTCACCCTGATCGTGAGTGACAAAAATGAAGGTAATACCGAGTTCCTGCTGAAGTTTCTTCAGCTCAAACTGCATCTGCTCACGCAGTTTGAGATCGAGTGCGCCTAACGGTTCATCCAGCAGTAATACGCGGGGTTCGTTGACCAACGCCCGCGCGATGGCGACACGCTGACGCTGTCCACCCGAAAGCTGCGAGGGCTTGCGCGCAACAGCAAAGCTTAACCCGACTTTGTCCAGCGCATCACGCGCCTGTGCATGGCGCTTTTTCTTGTCGACACCTTTCACCATCAGCCCGTAAGCGACGTTGTCGAGGATCGACATATGCGGGAACAACGCGTAATCCTGGAAAACGGTGTTCACATCCCGCTCCCAGGGAGGCAGCTCGCTCGCCTCTTTGCCGAAGATGCTAATTGCCCCTCCGGATAGCTGCTCAAAACCGGCTATCAGGCGCAGGCAGGTGGTTTTGCCGGAGCCCGAAGGCCCCAGCATGGAGAAGAATTCTCCGTCGCGAATACCAATGGTGACCCCATCCACCGCCCGCACGTCGCCGTACAGACGGGAAACGTCATTAAACTCTACCGCGTACGTCATGTTCTGCTCCCGGTCGATTAACGGCCGCCCATGATGGCGATGTAATCCTGCGTCCAGCGGCTGTACGGTACAAATTTGCCCCCTTCTGCAATCGGTGTTTTCCAGAACATAATTTTGTCGAAGTCGTTATACCCGTTGGTTTCACAACCTTTGTCACCCAGCAGCGTGCTGGCCTTACACCCTTGCGGCACAACCGGTAGTGAGCCAAACCATGCGGCCAGATCGCCCTGCACTTTTGGCGTCAGTGACCAGTTCATCCATTTGTAGGCACACATCGGGTGTTTTGCCTGCGCGTGAAGCATGGTGGTGTCTGCCCAGCCTGTTACCCCCTCTTTCGGGAACACGGTGGCGATAGGCTGGTTTTCCGCTTTCAGGGCATTCGCCTGATATGGCCAGGCGCTGGAGGCCACGACGCCTTCATTTTTAAAGTCGCTCATCTGCACCGTGGTGTCATGCCAGTAGCGGTGGATCAGGGCATGCTGCTCGCGCAGCACCTTCAGAACGGCGGCATACTGTTTTTCCGTCAACTGGTACGGGTCAGTAATGCCCAGCGCGGGCTGAGTGGCTTTGACGAACAGTGCCGCATCGGCAATGTAAATCGGACCGTCATAGGCCTGCACGCGCCCCTGATTGGTTTTACCGTCCGGCAGGTCTTGTTGCACGAAGACGACCTTCCAGCTATCCGGTGGGGTTGGGAATGTTTTGGTGTTGTACATCAGCAGGTTCGGTCCCCACTGATACGGTGTGCCGTAGACCTTGCCTCCCACGTTGAACCACTCGCCTTTGACGATGCGCGGATCGAGGGTTTTCCAGTTTGGGATCAGGTCGGGATTAATGGCCTGAACGCGTTTTCCCATGATCAGACGCAGCGAAGCATCACCCGACGCGGTGACCAGGTCATAGCCCCCTTTCGCCATCAGGCTGACCATCTCATCAGAGGTTGCTGCGGTTTTCACATTGACTGCACAACCGGTCTCTTTTTCAAACTGCGTGACCCAGTCATAGTTTTTATCGGTCTGACCCCGTTCGATGTATCCAGGCCAGGCAATAATATCCAGCCGTCCTTCCCCGTCGCCGATAGCCTTGGGTGGCTCAGCGGCTTGCGCTGTCATGATAGCCATGCCGAGCGCACACAGGCTGCTGCGGGCAAATTTTTTGCTCATTAGATTTACTCCTGTCGCAATGAAATTTGGCGGCAGCCGTGCCGTAAAAATATCTCCCTTATTAAACGTAGACCGCGCAAATGCGCCGCACCGTTCGGCTTAAGGAAATTTCATCAGGTTGTGACCGAGGACGCATTCCCCGTTAACTGGATTATAGACAAGGGGTTAGCAGTGCGAGGGCGCAGGCAGAATGCCTGAGATACGGCGCTGAGCGGTATTTGCAGCGCCGTCGTAAAGATAAAACAGGATTATTTAAATAAGCGGGTAATCTTTATTATTCCAGCATCTCGCTAATTAATTTTCCTAACTGTATAACGGCCTGTTCTTCCCGCTCCCCCCACGTCCAGGAGGTATTAAAACGGAAGAACGGTACCCAGACATCCGAAGTTGAAAACATCTTACCTGGCGCAATGCTGATATGGTGGGTTAACGCTTTCTCGCTTAATAACCCGGCATCAAGTTGTGCCGGAAGCTCCAGCCATAAAAAGTAGCCGCTGTCGTTATGGTGAATTTTGACACCTGCAGGCATATGGCGCAAAAGTGACTGCCAGGCCTGTTGCTTGCGCTCGGCCAGCGTGCGTCGCAGGCGACGAAGGTGGGCGTCATAACGTTTGGTTGCCAGATAATCCACCAGAGCAAGCTGCATGGGAGAACTGGTGGAAAGCGTGCTCATCAGCTGTAACTGCTGAATACGCCGCGCATGTTTCCCCGCTGCCACCCAGCCGATGCGAAATCCCGCCACCAGACATTTCGAAAATGACGAGCAGTGCAGCGTCATGTCCTGGCGATCCCAGGCTTTTGCCGGCAATGGCTTTTCCCGGCCAAAATAGAGTTCGCTGTAGACATCATCTTCAATCAGCGTGACGTGGTGCTTTGTTAGCAGCGCGACCAGTTGCGCTTTTTTCTCCGCGCTGAGCGTAAAGCCCAACGGGTTTTGACTGTTGGTCATCAACCAGCAGGCTTTCACCGGGTAGTCATTCAGCGCCTGTTCAAGCGCATTCAGGTCGATCCCTTCACGAACGTCCGTCGCAATCGACAACGCCTTTAGTTTCAGGCGTTCCAGCGCCTGCAATGCGCCGTAGAAACAGGGGTTTTCGACGATCACCCAGTCGCCCGGTTCGGTCACTGCCTGCAAACTCAGGTTGAGTGCTTCGAGTGCCCCGGCAGTGATAACAATCTCTTCCGGTGAGATATTCATCCCCTGCTGCGCATAGCGACGGGCAATGGCGTGACGTAGATCAACGTTACCCGGCGGCAGGTTTTCAATCACGCTCATCGCCGTGGCGGTTTTGCTGACGTTAGCCAGCGAACGGTTGAGTTGCTGAAGCGGGAAAAGTCGGGGGTCAGGAAACGCGGAAGCAAAAGGAACAACAGACGGATCGCGGCTGGCCTGTAGCACGTCGAAGATATAGGTGTTGATATCCACCACTTCGTCGCGCATCACCTGGGCAGGCGGTGCAGGCTGTTGTGCGGTCGGGCGCGAGGCAACGTAATAGCCCGACTGCGGTCTGGCGACAATGCGCCCCTGACTTTCCAGCATCTGATACGCGTGGCCAACGGTCATGAAACTCATGCCGCCGCTCGCCACCTGCTCTCGCAGCGAAGGCAGCTTATCGCCCGGCAACCATACGCCAAGCTCAATCTGCGAGATAATTTGTTGCGCCAGACGCTGGTATTTTTTCATCAGATTCTCCTTATTGCCGACAGTGTATATCAGCAGGAGAAAAAGAGAAGATTTTGCTAACTGTTATGGAAAGCGGTGCTAATTACTTACGAAACTCAGTGACGTGACGCTGTGCAATACGCGCTGCGGCCAGGTGGTCGAGCGTAATCATTGGCGATTTGCAAAAGATGCATTTCGCGCCATGAGGGTTTTTCTCAGACACATCAAAAACTGAGGTACGGTACTGCGAGCCATGACAGCATGGGCAGCGGAAATGGATATAAGAAGTCATAGGATTCTCCTGTAAACGTAAAACACGTAAATTACTAATGGGCCGATCAGGCAATAGTGGTTTGAAACAAAACTAATCGGAATGTAGATAAAGACCCAAGAGAGGCTGCGGAGAGGCACAACGTGATGAGAACTGCTTTATAAAACTACGTCAGATATTTATTTGGACTCAAAACCAGAAGACCATTAACGCACGTCGTTGACGACAAGGCAAGCGGTTTAATGCGTAAAATTCATAACAATAAATTTCTTATTCACTGAACATTATATATATCAGATGACTAAAATGCGGTGATTCAGGTAACTGTTATACATAAATTTCACTTTTCTGCGTCTGATAGTTACCTTTTCGACCCTATACCATAACAGCACACCGTTTGACATTGAGGCTGTGCATGTTTGGTTTAGATGCTTTTCACCTTGCACGGATACAGTTTGCCTTTACCGTATCCTTTCACATTATTTTCCCGGCGATCACCATCGGCCTGGCGAGCTATCTTGCCGTGCTGGAAGGCTTATGGCTGAAATCCAAAAATCCGGTCTGGCGTTCGCTGTACCATTTCTGGTCGAAGATCTTCGCTGTTAACTTTGGCATGGGCGTGGTCTCCGGGCTGGTGATGGCCTACCAGTTTGGTACCAACTGGAGCGGATTCTCCCAGTTCGCGGGCAGTATTACCGGCCCGCTGCTCACTTATGAAGTGCTCACCGCCTTCTTCCTTGAGGCCGGGTTCCTCGGCGTGATGTTGTTTGGCTGGAATAAAGTCGGGCCGGGACTGCACTTTTTTGCCACCTGCATGGTCTCGCTGGGGACGATCATCTCAACCTTCTGGATCCTCTCCTCCAACAGCTGGATGCAGACCCCGCAGGGTTATGAGATCGTCAATGGACAGGTTGTGCCGGTGGACTGGTTTGCCGTGGTCTTTAACCCTTCCTTCCCCTATCGTCTCCTGCACATGTCGATAGCGGCTTTCCTCAGTAGCGCGCTGTTTGTCGGAGCATCGGCAGCCTGGCACCTGCTACGTGGCAATAATACCCCCGCCATTCGTGCCATGTTCTCAATGGCATTGTGGATGACCCTGATTGTGGCCCCCATTCAGGCAATGGTGGGTGATATGCATGGGCTTAATACCTTAAAACACCAGCCCGCAAAAATTGCCGCCATTGAAGGTCACTGGGAAAACCCGCCGGGTGAGCCGACGCCACTGCTGCTGTTTGGCTGGCCGGATATGGAACAGGAGCGCACCCGTTTTGGTCTGGAAATCCCGGCACTCGGTAGCCTGATCCTGACGCACAGCCTGGAAAAGCAGGTTCCGGCGCTTAAGGAGTTCCCGAAGGAAGACCGTCCAAATTCCACCATCGTCTTCTGGTCATTTCGCATTATGGCGGGGTTAGGCATGTTGATGCTGCTGCTGGGCGTGGTGGCGCTCTGGTTACGTTATAAAAAACGCGTCTACTCTTCGCGTCCCTTCCTGTGGTTTGCCCTGGTGATGGGGCCGTCCGGGCTGATTGCCATTCTGGCGGGATGGGTGACAACCGAAGTGGGTCGCCAGCCGTGGGTCGTCTACGGGCTACAGCGAACCAAAGATGCCGTCTCTGCGCATGGCGATCTGCATATGAGCGTGAGTTTGCTGGCCTTCTTCGTCGTCTATACCTCAGTATTTGGCGTGGGTTACAGCTACATGGTGCGCCTTATCAGGAAAGGGCCTCAGCCTCATGAATCGTTCGCCACCGAGTCCGACGGACGTCCGGCACGCCCACTTTCTGCTGTCACCACTGACTATAAGGAGAAGCCATAATGGGTATCGATCTTTCCATTATCTGGTTTGTCATCATCGTCTTCGCCACCCTGATGTATATCGTGATGGATGGTTTTGATCTGGGGATAGGTATTCTGTTCCCGACCACACAAAACGCCGACGATCGCGATGTGATGGTGAACAGCGTCGCCCCCGTCTGGGACGGTAACGAAACCTGGCTGGTGCTTGGCGGTGCGGCCCTGTTCGGCGCATTTCCGCTGGCCTACGCGGTGATCATCGACGCCCTCACCATCCCGCTAACATTAATGCTGATCGGACTTATTTTCCGCGGTGTGGCATTTGAGTTTCGCTTTAAAGCAACACCGGCACACCGTCCCTTCTGGGATAAAGCCTTTATTGGCGGGTCGATTCTGGCAACGTTTACCCAGGGTATTACGGTTGGGGCAGTCATCAATGGGTTCTCTGTTACAGAACGTGCGTATAGCGGTGGGCCATTTGACTGGTTAACCCCGTTTAACCTGTTCTGCGGCGCAGGCCTGGTGGCAGCTTACGCGCTGCTGGGGGCTACGTGGCTGGTGATGAAAAGTGAAAATACCCTACAGCAGCGGATGCGCCGGATATCGAAAATGTTGTTAATCGTGCTTCTGGCTTTCATTGCAGTAATCAGCCTCTGGACACCGCTGGCGCAACCGGCCATTGCCGCACGCTGGTTTACACTGCCCAATCTGTTCTTCCTGCTGCCCGTCCCGGCTCTGGTTGTTATCCTGAGCCTGTGTCAGTGGCGCAGTCTGAACAATCCTGATAGCCATAACCTGCCGTTTATTCTGACGCTGGGGCTAATTTTCCTCGGGTTTAGCGGGCTTGGGATCAGCATCTGGCCGCATATTATTCCACCATCGATTACCCTCTGGCAGGCTGCGGCACCGGTACAAAGCCAGGGCTTTATGCTGGTGGGCGCGCTGCTGATCATTCCCGTTATCCTGGTCTACACCTTCTGGAGTTATTACGTATTTCGCGGGAAAGTTCAGCATGGCGAGGGGTATCACTGATGCAACAACCTGTCTGGAAACGTCTGATATGGCTGGTCATTATCTGGGGGGGAAGCGTACTGGCACTGGCCTGCGTGAGTATGCTTTTTCGAATGTTGATGACGGCGGCGGGGTTTAAATCTCACTAACTTACACCCCGGGCAGCCACGGTGTTGCCCGGTAACGCCCCGCACTTTCAGATAAACCCCATTAACACGCCACGGAGTATCGTTACACTAAAATTGATTTACGGTATTTATAGTTTGAGAAGAAAAATGAAAAAGCTTGTTGCGTTAAGTGTTATCAGTCTTGTCCTTGCTGGCTGCGTTAATCCAGGCAAAGCGTCCGTTCAGCCTAAGCAACTCCAGAACCACCGTTTTGTTCTGGAAAATGTGGACGGTAAAGCCGTGAAGACCACGACAACGCAACCTGAGATCAGCTTCAGCGCCCTGCCAGAGATCAGCCTGCTGAACAACATCACCGTCTCCGGCGCAATGTGCAACCGCTTCAACGGCCAGGGGAAATTGTCCGAAGGCGAGCTGAAGGTCAAAACGCTGGCAATGACCCGAAAATTATGTACCGACCCACAGCTTAATGCACTGGATCAGGCCATCGGCGATATGTTGCGCAAAGGCGCGCAGGTCGACCTGACGGAAGACCAGTTAACGCTGGCCACAGCCGAAAAAACGCTGACGTTTAAGCGCGCGGAGTAATCAGTAGTTACCGCAAGTTCCAACGGCAAGCGACTGTTCACTGCAGCGTTTGCCATTTGGCAACGCGCACATTCCAACCGCGGAACCGTCGAGCTGACGGGCGACAGAAAGCGAACCCCCAACCATTGCGCAGTTGGCTTGTCCTGAGCTGGACATAGCCGCTCTCATGCCTGGCGTCACGTGCGCCGCCGTTGCCTGCTGAACAGGTTCACTGCTACATGCCGACAACAATAACGCGGCACACCCAACCCAAAACGCTGAACGCATGTTCTCTTCCCCATAAATAAAGCGAAACCTATGCATCATAGGCATCACGCACCATGTCGTCGAGAGCGGAAGTGCGTATTTATGCGCTCCATTCACGTTTTCTCACAATTTTTAGGGGGTTTCGTTCCAGACCATTATGGTTGCAGTATATTGCCCCCTGCTTTCTTACATTTAGATAACTACCGGATTTCTGAGGACAACAAATAATGTCGTTCAATAATAAGAACCTGATTATTACTCTCTTATCCCTCTGCACCTTCCAGACTTATGCAGCACAATGCACAGCGGAAACCATCTCTAAAAACAATCTGAACAATTTCATCCTCCAGACTCAGCAGAATAAAGCAGGCATCCCCAAATCTGTTGAAATGTCGATTGAGAGTCCTGATGGGTATATCCGCGCACTGGCACAAAGCCACTTCAGTCAATGCGGAGAGCTCATTAGCAGCAGTGTAAAAGAGGTTAAAATCTCGACAGGCCCGAAATCAGTATTCACGGCAACTAATGATATTCAGTTGAATAAAAAGGAGTTTGGCTGGAGCATTCAGCTGAACGCGAATGGGGGTAGCAACCGATAACAACAGCCGGAAGACCACACAGATCTATCGCCAGACGCTGGAGGGACAGTTCCTGCTTAACGATAAAGGCGTTATCAGCCACGCGGTTAACCGTGCAGTTATTGCGGCCACAAGGCCGGGAGATAAAGACATTAACACCGTGAGCAAAATAGACTACACCTTCAATTCATCAGGATTGCTGACAAGTGCAGCAAGCAAAGGAACGCTGGCGATAGATAATAATACGACTGAATACAGCTATGATGACAATAATCGTCTGCTCAAAACTCAATCACCCTCAACCATCGTAGAATATTCCTATGATAACGAGGGCCGTGAGTTATCCCTCAGCAAGACCCAGACGTATTTCACTATCGAAAAAATCTGACCACCTGCGAGGAGTGGAATTCGCATGGAGAATGCACACGCGCCAATATGGATATCACGATCACACCCGTCTCCCGGACGGGTAAACAGTATGTGGAAAAACACAAAGCCGTGTTGACGACGAAATACGAATACTGGAACTGACCACGACACATCACACGGGCATAAGAGCGCATTTTCTGCCAAAAAATTGATCTACTCATTGATGCCGACAATGCCAAGGACACAAAAGCGAAAATCGCAAAACCCGGGCTTTGCTAAAATGAAGAGATAATATTCAGGGTCTGTTGAGGTATGACAGACCCCTCTTTTTTGCGCAATGTAAGGGTGTCGTCCTATGCAAACTATTGACGGTAATGGTGCAGTCGCGTCAGTCGCGTTTCGCACCAGTGAAGTTATCGCCATCTACCCGATTACGCCAAGCTCTACGATGGCCGAACAGGCAGATGCCTGGGCCGGGAACGGGCTAAAAAACGTCTGGGGTGATGTCCCACGCGTGGTTGAAATGCAGTCCGAAGCCGGTGCAATTGCTGCGGTACATGGCGCGTTGCAGACGGGAGCCTTGTCCACGTCGTTTACGTCATCTCAGGGATTGCTGTTGATGATCCCGACGCTGTACAAACTGGCCGGTCAGCTGACACCGTTTGTCCTGCACGTCGCCGCCCGAACCATTGCGACCCACGCACTCTCCATTTTTGGCGATCACTCAGATGTGATGGCCGTGCGTCAGACGGGTTGCGCCATGCTTTGCGCCAGCAGCGTACAGGAAGCTCAGGACTTCGCGCTGATTTCACATATCGCGACGCTGAAAAGCCGCGTGCCATTTATTCATTTCTTTGATGGTTTCCGCACCTCTCACGAAATCAACAAAATCGTTCCGCTGGCGGACGACACGATCCTGAATCTTCTGCCACAGGCGGAGATCGATGCCCATCGTGCCCGCGCGCTCAATCCGGAGCATCCGGTGATCCGCGGGACATCCGCAAACCCGGATACCTACTTCCAGTCCCGCGAGGCGACAAATCCGTGGTACAACGCCGTATATGACCATGTTGAGCAGGCGATGAATGACTTTGCCGCGGCTACCGGTCGCGAATACAAACCGTTTGAATACTACGGCCACCCGCAGGCGGAACGCGTGATTGTGCTGATGGGCTCCGCCATTGGTACCTGTGAAGAGGTGGTGGATGAGCTGCTGGCGCGTGGCGAAAAAGTTGGCGTGCTAAAAGTGCGTCTCTATCGCCCGTTCTCAGCCAGGCATCTGCTCTCTGCACTACCAGAAAGTGCACGAACCGTGGCAGTGCTCGACCGAACAAAAGAACCCGGCGCTCACGCGGAACCACTTTATCTGGACGTCATGACCGCGCTGGCAGAAGCGTTCAATAATGGTGAACGCGAAACACTGCCGCGCGTAACTGGCGGCCGTTATGGCTTGTCATCAAAAGAGTTTGGCCCCGACTGCGTGCTTGCGGTGTTTAACGAACTGAACGAAGCAAAACCGAAGCCACGCTTTACCGTCGGCATTTATGATGATGTGACTAATCTCTCCCTGGTCTTACCGGAAAACACCCTGCCCTCGACGGCCAAACTCGAAGCACTATTTTATGGCTTAGGCAGTGACGGCAGTGTCTCGGCAACCAAGAACAACATCAAGATCATCGGGAACTCGACACCGTGGTATGCCCAGGGCTACTTCGTCTATGATTCCAAAAAAGCCGGCGGGCTGACCGTTTCCCACCTGCGCGTCAGCGAACACCCGATCCGCTCGGCCTATCTGATTTCGCAGGCCGATTTTGTGGGGTGTCACCAGCTGCAGTTTATCGACAAATACCAGATGGCAGAACGTCTGAAACCCGGTGGTATTTTCCTGCTCAATACGCCGTACAGCGCGGATGAGGTATGGGCACGCCTGCCGCAGGAAGTGCAGGCGGTACTGAACCAGAAAAAAGCCCGCCTCTTCGTGATTAACGCGGCAAAAATTGCCCGCGAATGCGGTCTGGCTGCGCGTATCAACACCGTCATGCAGATGGCCTTCTTCCATCTGACCCAAATTCTCCCGGGGGACAGCGCGCTGGCTGAACTGCAGGGTGCCATTGCCAAAAGTTACAGCAGCAAAGGGCAAGAGCTGGTTGAGCGTAACTGGCAGGCGCTGGCGCTGGCCCGTGAATCGCTGTTCGAAGTACCACTGCAGCAGGTCAATGCCGCCAGCCCGAACCGTCCTCCGGTGGTGTCTGATGCTGCACCTGATTTCGTCAAAACCGTCACGGCAGCCATGCTGGCCGGGCTTGGCGATGCCCTTCCCGTCTCTGCACTGCCGCCGGATGGAACCTGGCCGATGGGCACCACTCGCTGGGAAAAACGCAATATTGCCGAAGAGATCCCTATCTGGAAAGAGGCGCTGTGTACCCAGTGCAACCACTGCGTGGCCGCCTGTCCGCACTCGGCCATTCGTGCCAAAGTGGTTTCTCCCGAAGATATGGAAGCCGCGCCGGCCAGTCTGCATTCGCTGGATGTGAAATCCCGCGATATGCGTGGGCAGAAATATGTCCTTCAGGTTGCACCTGAAGATTGCACCGGCTGTAACCTGTGCGTCGAGGTGTGCCCGGCGAAAGATCGCCAGAACCCGGAAATCAAAGCCATCAATATGATGTCGCGTCTGGAACACGTTGAAGAAGAGAAAGTGAATTATGACTTCTTCCTGAACCTGCCGGAAATCGATCGTAGCAAACTGGAACGCATTGATATTCGAACCTCGCAGTTGATCACTCCGCTGTTTGAGTATTCCGGTGCCTGCTCCGGCTGTGGTGAAACGCCGTACATTAAACTGCTCACGCAGTTGTATGGCGATCGGATGCTGATCGCCAACGCCACGGGTTGTTCGTCAATCTATGGTGGTAATCTGCCTTCCACTCCCTACACCACCGACGCACACGGCCGCGGCCCGGCATGGGCTAACTCGTTGTTTGAGGATAACGCCGAATTTGGTCTGGGTTTCCGCCTTACCGTTGACCAGCATCGCGCACGCGTGATGCGTTTACTGGCACAGTTTGCTGATAAGCTCCCCGCTGAGTTGAACGAGGCACTGCACGCCGAAGCGACTCCAGAGGTTCGCCGTGAGCAGGTAGCAGAGCTGCGCAAAGCCCTTCAGGGCGTGGACGGCGCAGAACAACTGCTGACCGACGCTGACGCCCTGGTTGAGAAATCTATCTGGTTGATTGGCGGCGACGGCTGGGCCTATGACATCGGGTTTGGCGGGCTGGATCACGTGCTGAGCCTGACCGAAAACGTCAACATTCTGGTGCTGGATACCCAGTGTTATTCCAATACCGGCGGTCAGGCCTCGAAAGCGACACCGCTGGGTGCTGTCACCAAATTTGGTGAACACGGCAAGCGCAAGGCGCGTAAAGATCTCGGTGTCAGTATGATGATGTACGGGCACGTTTACGTCGCACAAATCTCGCTGGGTGCCCAGCTTAACCAGACGGTGAAAGCGATTCAGGAAGCGGAATCTTACCCCGGTCCGTCGCTGATTATCGCCTACAGCCCTTGCGAGGAGCATGGCTACGATCTGGCGCTTAGCCACGATCAGATGCGTCAGCTTACGGCAACCGGCTTCTGGCCGTTGTATCGCTTCGACCCACGTCGTGCCGATGAAGGCAAATTGCCGCTGGCACTGGATTCACGTCCACCGTCAGATGCCCTGGCCGAGACGTTAATGCAGGAACAACGCTTCCGTCGCCTCAATGCGCAACAGCCTGAAGTGGCTGAGCAGTTGTGGAAAGATGCGGCAGCCGACCTGCAGAAACGCTATGACTTCCTGGCACAAATGGCCGGTAAAGCGGAAAAGTCAACCGGTGAATAATCTCTCTGCCCGGCTTGTCCGGGCATTTTTTTACGCAAAAAAATGCCCGATGTATTTACATCGGGCTAATCCAGATTATCAAAGATAAACTATTTAAATTATTAAATAGTATTCATATGAATTATGGATGAACAATCTTAAGGCATATAACAGCACAGAGATTACCGTCTTCCCGTGAGAAATAATAATTTTATTTTTGTATAAATCTCAGCCAATCATTCACGAAATCAATCACTATTACCGCAGAATTATTCCGTTTAGATTTTACTTAATCAGTAACAATTATATTTTATTACTCTTTGCGGGAGTGATTTAGCATGGGACAACTTTCTCATTCAGAAAGTTCAATACGTAATTAAATAAAAACAACTGCAAAGGAATACCACAATGCAAAGAAAAGTACTGGCTCTGATTATTCCAGCTCTTTTAATGGCTGGCGCTGCACATGCGGCAGAAATCTATAACAAAGACGGCAACAAATTAGACCTGTACGGAAAAGTAGATGGTCTGCATTACTTCTCCGACGACAAAGGTGCTGATGGCGATCAGACCTACATGCGTCTGGGTTTCAAGGGTGAAACCCAGATCAACAACATGATGACCGGCTACGCGCAGTGGGAATACAACATTCAGGCTAACAATACCGAAGGCTCGGATAACCAGTCCTGGACCCGTCTGGCCTTCGCAGGTGTGAAGGTGGGCGACTACGGTTCCTTCGATTATGGCCGTAACTACGGCGTGTTGTACGACGTGGAAGGCTGGACCGATATGCTGCCTGAATTCGGTGGCGATTCCTACACCAAAGCCGATAACTTCATGACCGGCCGTGCCAACGGCGTGGCAACCTACCGTAACACCGATTTCTACGGTCTGGTTCAGGGTCTGAACTTTGCCCTGCAGTATCAGGGTAAGAACGAAGACGCCAGCAACAACCAGGAAGGTACTAACAACGGTCGCGACACGCGTCATGAGAACGGTGACGGTTTCGGTATTTCCACCACGTATGATTTCGGTATGGGTATCAGTGCAGGTGCGGCATATACTTCCTCCGATCGTAGTAATGACCAGGTGCGTAACACCACAGCGGGTGGCGATAAAGCCGATGCATGGACTGCAGGTCTGAAATATGATGCCAATAATATCTACCTGGCAACAATGTATTCTGAAACCCGTAATATGACACCTTACGGTGACAACGAAGATGCCGTGGCAAACAAAACACAGAACTTTGAAATTACCGCTCAATATCAGTTCGACTTTGGTCTGCGTCCGGCAATTTCTTACCTGCAGTCAAAAGGCAAAGACCTGGGTAACGGCGAAGGTGATAAAGACCTGGTTAAATACGCGGATGTCGGTGCAACCTATTACTTCAACAAAAACATGTCTACCTATGTTGATTATAAAATCAACTTGCTGGACGAAGATGACGCGTTCTACAAAAACAACGGTATCGGTACGGATGATATCGTAGCGTTAGGTCTGGTTTATCAGTTCTAATGCCAATAGCCCGCATATTTTTGCGGGCTAACTTTTTATACTCCTACGCCATACTCCTTTCAGCTTGCCGCACCACGTCTGAAATCCACTTTCTCGCTCCCCGCCACATCTCAGTACCAGCACGTTCCTGCCTGCAGATTTTCTGGTTTATGAGACCTATCTCAAATAAAATGCGCCTGTGACGGCATCGTTAAGGGAAAATTTAAGAAAATCAGCGTACAGTAAAAACGGAGTTTTACTACATAAGGATATCTGCGTGTTCCCCAGAGTATCATTAGTCCTGCTTGCCCTGTTGAGTTGTATCTGGATTACGCTACTCTTTGATTTTGGTGGTGCCGTTCACCACCTTGGTGAGTTGTTAAACCTGCTGGAAAATGACTAGCCGGCCTCTTTACAGAAAGAGGATTGCCTTAAGATATGACGTATCCGCGCCAGGAACCCCTGGGCGCGTACAACCCAGCGTCCCCCATTTCAGGTCGCAGAACATCTGCGTCGTCCGGCGCTATATTATTTGATATAGGAGTCCAGCACTTTCAGGACAACCTCAAGATCTTCTTCGCGTCTTAATTCACTGGCTTCATGAACAATATGCTCTGTCAGATGGCCTTTGATAACTTCACGCATTAGCCCATTTACCGCACCACGGATAGCGGCGATTTGTTGTAGCACCGCTGCGCATTCATGCGGCTCATCCAACATTTTTTTCAGCGCGGTCACCTGCCCCTGGATTTTGTTGGTGCGTGCTTTCAGTTTTTGTTTATCCCGGATGGTATGCGACATACATATCCTCATCGTTCAGAAAACCTGCCTGATAGTAACATTCACATTCTACTGGGGGGTAGTATTTTATACTGAGGGGGAGTAGCATCCGGGGCATTACATCTCCGGCGGAAATGATTTTCATGAACGAATTTACAGCACTGCTTCAGCAGGATAATGCCTGGTTCTTTATCCCCAGCGCCATTTTGCTTGGCGCACTGCACGGCCTGGAACCGGGTCACTCTAAGACCATGATGGCCGCATTTATCATTGCAATCAGGGGAACCGTCCGGCAGGCGGTTATGCTTGGCCTGGCGGCCACGGTTTCGCACACGGCTATCGTCTGGCTTATTGCCCTTGGTGGTATGTACGTCAGTCATAAATTTACCGCGGAGACGGCAGAACCCTGGTTACAGCTGGTTTCCGCCATCATTATTCTGGGTACCGCCATCTGGATGATATGGCGCACCTGGAAAGGGGAAAAGAACTGGCTGGACGGGATGCAACAGGGTGATGACGCACATCATCAGCATGATGACATCCGCCTGTTCGATACCGGTCATGGTCAGGCCGAACTGTCCATTTTTGAGGAAGACCAGCCACCGCACTGGCGTTTACGAACGCTCACTGGCCGAAAATGGCAGGCCTCCGATGTGTCTCTGGTTACCCACCGCGGCAAAGGAACATTTTCCCAGGTGTTTGATTTCACTGATAAGGGTGACTACCTTGAATCAACACGGCCGATACCTGAGCCGCATCAGTTTGATGTCCGTCTCACATTAGGCCACCGCGGACATGTTCATGATTACGATCTTGAATTCCGTGAACATGACCATCATCACCCGGGTACTGAAGGGCTGGATAAACACTCGCAGGAGTATCAGGACGCACATGAGCGGGCACATGCAAACGACATTAAGCGACGCTTCAGCGGTAAAAGTGCAACCAACGGTCAAATCCTGCTGTTTGGTCTGACGGGAGGACTTATTCCTTGCCCTGCCGCAATCACCGTATTGTTGATTTGTCTACAGCTTAAAGCATTGTCACTGGGAGCTACGCTGGTGATCAGCTTCAGCATCGGGCTGGCACTGACGCTGGTCACTGTCGGTGTGGGGGCGGCGATCAGCGTCCGCCAGGTGGCCAAACGCTGGGATGGATTTAATGCCATTGCCCGAAAAGCCCCCTATTTCTCCGGTACCCTGATTGGACTCGTGGGGATTTATATGGGGATCCACGGCTATCTGGGTATCACTGGCTGAATGACTCAGCCGCCAGCCCGGTAAGGGAAAGCAAAAAGCCAACTACTCTTATCGGGCATAGGTGCCAGATTCAACGCCGCAGTAAAACGTGCTGGAATTCGCCGCCGTAATCCGTACCATACACGGCACACTTTCGCATACTGGTTGCTATCGGCAGGCGCATTAAAATGGTTTTGTCCCACTGGTACCCCATTTGAAATTTGAGTAACGAATAAATGTCGCAAAATCAAGAAACTACAAAAAAAGAGCAATACAACCTGAACAAGCTGCGCTGATTATGCAAACTCATTGATATTTCATGTTTTCCCATACACTTCAATAAATTAAAAAGTACCAGTACTTACCCTGAGCTACCCTAAGCTACATTTTTAATGCCCTTATTTTGCCCCTGACGCTGATTTTTGCCCCTGGATTTGCCCCCGTTTTGCCCCCCCCTCCCCGACCCGGTGGCGATGGAAACTCCATTTTGCACCTCCGATATTTACTGTATATACATACAGTAGACAATTTTATGATGTCGATCAATGGCTGGCCTCGTGCTAAACTCCATGCAATTACAATCACTATGATGTTGATTTATTAGCCAATCACTCATGAAAGTTGGCGGGATTAAAATATGCCATATTTAATTATAATTTTCATAACATGTATTTATTTAATATTTATTTCTCTAAGGTTCATAAAGAGTGGAATCACTTCCCCAGCTGTAATAACGCTGTCTTCTTGGGCGTTAATGTCTTTTGTTGGTTATTTTTCCTACGAAAGCTTTGATGAATTCAGGGAAGAATCTTTTTATTGCCTGTTGATATGGATTTCCATTACATCTTTTGTTTACATTTCTGTAGAACTTGCTCAGAAACACAAGTCTTTATTGTACAAAGACTACACACCAAACCGAGTGTGCTATAGATATTCTATATTTGTAATACCAGCATGCATCGTAACAGCATACGAAATATATAAAGTAGGGTCGGATGGTCCTGTTAACTTCCTGTTAAATCTCAGGCTTGCTAACATAGAAGATGATTATCAATACCAAACATTTACTTTTATGCCTATCTTCTACCCTATCATCATGTCTATGTTCGCGTCTATTTGCATCTACAAATCAAGAGCACTGGAAAAGATTTCGATTTGCGCATGGTTATTTTTGTTTGCGCTTGGAACGATGGGTAAGTTTGCTGTTATAACTCCTATAGTGATGTTTATAACTATATATGAAATGAAGCGTGGACTTAGCAAGAAGAAATTAGCAATTATAATTCCTGTCGTCTTATCTGCTATCCTTGCGCTTCATTTCTATAGAATGTCAGATAATGACTCTGCATCTATAGCCTATATATTTGGCACTTATATATACTCGCCGATAATTGCTTTTGGTAAGCTTATTGATTTTGATGTCAACTGGTCAGGTGATTACACACTGAGATTCATCCATGCTATAGCATTTAAAACAGGCTTATCCTTACAGGAACCTGTAAAAACAATACTTGATTATGTTTATGTTCCTACGCCAACAAACGTATACACAGTTATGCAGCCATTTTATAGTGATATGGGGTTTTATGGGGTTTTACTTGGTGCGATAATTTATGGAGTGATGATTTCTGTTGTATACTCTATGGCAAAATCAGGAAACCTTTTGATGCTCGCATTTTATTCCATACTTAGTGTAAGTGCAATAACTGAATTTATGAGCGAAACAATAATCACAAACATTTCAGGAAACATTAAGCTGCTAATTTGTATGTTTATCATATTCAGATTTTTCACAAAAAGAATAATAGATGCTGATGACAGGCAATGCATCAGCACAAACAAGGAGCGATTATCTTCCTGAACATAAATAAAAGCCGCCCGCAAAGGGCGGTACTTTTATACCTTACGAGATAACATAAGCCTAATGTTACCACTACGCACTGCACCAGACTCATTATATCCAACACCAAATAATTGACCTGTTGTTTTAGAAGTCCACGCAGGAGGTAAATAGAAAGTATTATCACCACCGCTCGCAAGTGGATACGCGCTACTTACCCATCCATAATTTGTTCCTGTCGAGAAAAAAGCGACAGCGCCAGCCGTGTTGTAACTGGTATACGCAATGGTGGCTGGATAAGATGTGTAAACATTAGCGCCTGACTGTTGATCACCCTCAAATACGGCAGTGTTTGTCATATTCTGAGTAAAATCAGCGGCCACATGCACAGAGGTATAAGTAACGCTGCAAGAGGACCTGAATAGGATAACGCTATACATAGAGGTATCTTCATACGGCAATTTAACACGGAAGCTGCAATTATTGACTGAATTTGCTTGCATATCAATAAGGTTAAGTCCTGCTCTTAAGCCTGCGTGTGAATTACCAATGGTATTCGACTCTTCCCATACCAAATTAGAAACGGATACAGTATTGATTGCTGCACCATTTATAAGAATGAAATATCTCGAATCAAAGAAGTTTGAATGAATTATGGCCCCTTTTAAGTTTGCGCTTATATTAAGACCCGCGCTAAGATTCGAGGTAGATGTTGCCGTGAATGAGTTACCAACAACGGTAACGTTGCTGACGTAAGTATCAGCCATATTCCCATATGCACCAGGGGCAATCTCAATAAATGAGGCATTGGTAATGTTATCAGGCACTGAAATATTACACCCGGATACAACAACACCATTAACTACACCTTGCACAGAGCCTGTTTTATCAGAAGCCAGAATGACAAATTGCCCTGAAATTGAACCAATAATGTTTGTTACTTCTGTATTGTACAAGTACTGGCCAGCTCCTCCAGCTTCCGCAGAATGCATCACTACATAGCATCCACGTACGTAACCGTTTATTGTGCTATCTCTATACCAGGTATCGTGTTGATGCAATTCAACAGTACACGCAATAATTTTTGCCCGCGCGTTAGTCGAGTTAAATATACAATTTTCTACCCCAGAATACGGGCAGCCGACATAAATAGTTGAATGGTCAGGATTGTTATTGCTTTGGATGAGATTATCGAATGTTACACCACGGATGATACAGTTTCTACCATAACCATTCCACCCAGCAGTAATAGCCCATGTCATATCACCGTTTATAATTTTAATGCCAGATACTGAGCAGTTGTAACTGCGCCCCATAGATATTGCGGAACGAAGGTTGCCACCGGCAGTCATCGCGTTATTTCCGAGGTCAATGGTTCCTGTGCCAAAAATCCTACAGTTATTAAGGTCGCCGGATAAACTAGGATCTGCATTATCAAAACCCACGAACACCTGAAATGCTTTTAAATCAAAGAAAGATGAGAGTTGGATCTTCCCCTCAATATTCAAACATACATTACTTCGCAACTGGATAATTCCACTATGACCAGCAATTCCACCTGTTCCGTAAGATGATAAATACCATGTAGTTCCTGCTGGAATTGTGATTATCCCACCACCCGCAGAATACAGATAATCAATTGCTGCCTGAAGGTATGGACGACTATCAACGGTCGGGCCGGGTTGAATAACATTTCCAGATGAATCGCAATGGAAATCCCATAGACTAACTCTCTCATCAAGCACATCAGATACTTTTCTGATGGTTGCGTTTTGCGCACATTTATATTGGTATCCAACAAGCGTGGCACCCTGAGAAGATGCAAGGTGGGGCGCGCAGGGAGGAATCTCCCACCCCAATCCATGCACCAGTACCTATACCTCCTGTCGATACAGGAGAGGATTCTGGTGGGATTAATTTTCCTCCAGAAGGAAAAGATCCATCCCAACGATAGTATTCCCCCGTGACCTCATCCCGCAAAGCCTGGTTAGGAAGTGTTAAAGTAGCCCCTGATTGAAACGAACTTAACAGTATCCATCCAAGTTGGGATAAAGTCTGTTTATACTTTTCTTCCATTCCATGCCATGTAAGACGAGGAACACCAAGACGGTCAGGCCATTTTTCATTAACTTGATCGGCAGAAAGGTGATCAAAGTTCTGTGCGTTGTCATACAAATCCTGCGCAGCAGCAGAGCCGATCGGATTGCCAGTGTTATAAGTAGTCATTTGAGCCTCATAAACGAAAAACCCGCCGAAGCGGGTCTATTTTGGGAGATTTTTTGTTATGCGACGTTGCCAGGGTAAGTAGCATTGTCGTAATCGTAAAAACTGTCGCGATATTCCTTCGCCGTTACCTGACATGTTCCATCTGATTGTGGTGCAATCTCAGAAACGATAGCGTTATAGCCGGTACCGGAGGAATCGCAGAAAATTAAACGGGGAGGCTCGATCGCAGGATCACCGATAATGATGTTGTCGAACGCAGCAAGGTGGGCAACAGACAGACCATAATCCCCTGCTTTCGTCACCACCATCAGTCCGGAAGCTGTTCCATCCTGATAACGCAGAATCGCCCGCGGATTTTCAAATGACCAGTCAGGCGGTTCGGTGACGGTGAAGGTCGTCACATCGTCTACCGTGCTCATTGCCTCAACTAGCGATGAAATCGTCTTGCTGCCTGGTATATCATCAGTCAGCACAATGCGATCACCTACGTTGTAGCAGAGTGCATCGAGTTCAGTGGTGGTCGTAAATGTCAGGCGCTGTCGGCGATATTTCATCAAACGCCGCATGCCAATCTGGTAAGCACGGTTGCGGTCAAGTACGCCGTCGAGGGTGTAGGCTTCTATTTTTACAGGGGTTGGATTGTCAGCAGTCCGACACTGCACGGTTTCCTCTGCCCATGTCGAGCCATTGATGTATGTCACATCAACACCGTCATAATCATCTGCAGACGGGGCTACAAACGCAGTTTGAAGATCTTCCGTCATCTCCTGAGGGCTAATAATTCCCGTCCACGTTTTAACGCCCTCACGTGCGACAGACGCCAGTCCATCTGACAAAAGGAAATAGCTTTTCCCTGCATTAGCGACCTTCTGAAGCACTTCCAGTGCTGAGGTGCTGTCCGTCGTCTCGAAGTCAAAAAACTCGTTACCAGGAGTCCACCACGTGCTTTCCAGTTCGTTAATAGCGATGGTATCCATATCGAGGCCAAGAGACTCACCAATATGGTAAAACGCGCCAGAAATGCTGCGCGGCGCACTGGAGCCATATATTCTGGTTGCCACAACGTTAATACGGCGATCGGATTGCGCGGCCAGCTTACCTCCGGTTTCAACCGTAACGCCCATCGTTGTAACGCCAGCATAGGTTACCGGGCGAGTCAGAAGGCGGCCACGTAGTGCCTGCCAGAACATATTGTCTCTTGAGTTATTTTGACCCTGTTCGTTTGTTCGGTGATGCTGCCAACTTACTGATTTAGTGTATGATGGTGTTTTTGAGGTGCTCCAGTGGCTTCTGTTTCTATCAGCTGTCCCTCCTGTTCAGCTACTGACGGGGTGGTGCGTAACGGCAAAAGCACCGCCGGACATCAGCGCTATCTCTGCTCTCACTGCCGTAAAACATGGCAACTGCAGTTCACTTACACCGCTTCTCAACCCGGTACGCACCAGAAAATCATTGATATGGCCATGAATGGCGTTGGATGCCGGGCAACTGCCCGCATTATGGGCGTTGGCCTCAACACGATTTTACGTCACTTAAAAAACTCAGGCCGCAGTCGGTAACCTCGCGCATACAGCCGGGCAGTGACGTCATCGTCTGCGCGGAAATGGACGAACAGTGGGGCTATGTCGGGGCTAAATCGCGCCAGCGCTGGCTGTTTTACGCGTATGACAGTCTCCGGAAGACGGTTGTTGCGCACGTATTCGGTGAACGCACTATGGCGACGCTGGGGCGTCTTATGAGCCTGCTGTCACCCTTTGACGTGGTGATATGGATGACGGATGGCTGGCCGCTGTATGAATCCCGCCTGAAGGGAAAGCTGCACGTAATCAGCAAGCGATATACGCAGCGAATTGAGCGGCATAACCTGAATCTGAGGCAGCACCTGGCACGGCTGGGACGGAAGTCGCTGTCGTTCTCAAAATCGGTGGAGCTGCATGACAAAGTCATCGGGCATTATCTGAACATAAAACACTATCAATAAGTTGGAGTCATTACCGCCGACGGCCCTATCCGCTGGAGACCATGCTGCGTATTCACTGCATGCAGCATTGGTACAACCTGAGCGACGGTGCCATGGAAGATGCCCTGTACGAAATCGCCTCCATGCGCCTGTTTGCCCGATTATCCCTGGATAGCGCCCTGCCGGATCGCACCACCATCATGAATTTCCGCCACCTGCTCGAGCAGCATCAACTGGCCCGTCAATTGTTCAAGACCATCAATCGCTGGCTGGCCGAAGCAGGCGTCATGATGACCCAAGGCACTTTGGTGGATGCCACCATCATTGAGGCACCCAGCTCTACCAAGAACAAAGAGCAGCAACGCGATCCGGAGATGCATCAGACCAAGAAAGGCAATCAGTGGCACTTTGGCATGAAGGCCCACATTGGTGTCGATGCCAAGAGTGGCCTGACCCACAGCCTGGTCACCACCGCGGCCAACGAGCATGACCTCAATCAGCCGGGTAATCTGCTTCATGGAGAGGAGCAATTTGTCTCAGCCGATGCCGGCTACCAAGGAGCGCCACAGCGCGAGGAGCTGGCCGAGGTGGATGTGGACTGGCTGATCGCCGAGCGTCCCGGCAGGGTAAAAACCTTGAAGCAGCATCCGCGCAAGAACAAAACGGCCATCAACATCGAATACATGAAAGCCAGCATCCGTGCCAGGGTAGAGCACCCGTTTCGCATCATCAAGCGGCAGTTCGGCTTCGTGAAAGCCAGATACAAGGGGCTGCTGAAAAACGATAACCAACTGGCGATGTTATTCACCCTGGCCAACCTGTTTCGGGTGGACCAAATGATACGTCAGTGGGAGAGATCTCAGTAAAAACCGGAAATAACGCCAGAAATGGTGGAAAAAATAGCCTAAATAGGCTGATTCGATGTGTTTGCGGGAAAAAAATCGGCCCAGATCCGCGAAATTTTAATCAGCGAGTCAGCTTGGGAAGAAATGACCTGCTTATTCGCACCTTCCCTAATCTTTGAGATGTAGTACCCTCTATACAGTGCGGATTTTAATTAATGGAATAAATGATTATGAGTGAAAATGATACAATCCAAAAGAAGTCTAAAAGCCAGATTAACAAAGCGGTATTCTTTACATCTGCTTTGTTAATTTTCCTTCTTGTCGCCTTTGCCGCTGTATTCCCGGATGTCGCCGACAAAAATTTTAAACTACTTCAGCAACAAATCTTCACGAATGCCAGCTGGTTCTACATCCTTGCAGTGGCCCTGATTCTACTGAGTGTCTCGTTCCTGGGACTCTCACGCTACGGTGATATCAAACTGGGTCCGGACCATGCGCAGCCTGATTTTAGCTATCACTCCTGGTTTGCGATGCTTTTCTCGGCAGGGATGGGGATCGGCCTGATGTTCTTTGGCGTTGCTGAACCTGTGATGCATTATCTTTCACCTCCTGTCGGCACTCCAGAGACCGTTGCGGCAGCGAAGGAAGCAATGCGCCTGACGTTCTTCCACTGGGGCCTGCACGCATGGGCAATCTATGCCATTGTGGCACTGATCCTGGCCTTTTTCAGTTACCGTCACGGTCTGCCTTTAACGCTGCGTTCCGCACTTTATCCCATTATTGGCGAGCGCATATACGGACCTGTAGGCCATGCGGTTGATATTTTCGCCGTTATTGGCACCGTCTTTGGCGTTGCGACATCGCTGGGGTACGGTGTTTTGCAGGTGAATGCTGGTTTGAATCATCTTTTCGGGGTGCCTATTAATGAAACGGTGCAGGTGATTCTAATCGTTGTCATCACTGGTTTAGCGACGATTTCGGTGGTGTCCGGCCTGGACAAGGGAATACGTATACTGTCTGAGCTCAACCTGGGCCTGGCAGTGCTGCTGCTGGCGCTGGTCCTGTGTCTGGGACCAACCGTGCTTCTGCTGAAGTCATTTGTGGAAAATACGGGCGGTTATCTTTCTGAACTGGTGAGTAAAACTTTTAACCTTTATGCGTATGAACCTAAGTCGAGCAACTGGCTGGGGGGCTGGACATTACTGTACTGGGGATGGTGGCTTTCATGGTCGCCGTTTGTGGGGATGTTCATCGCAAGAGTCTCGCGCGGTCGAACCATTCGCGAGTTTGTCACCGGCGTGCTGTTTGTTCCCGCCGGCTTCACGCTCATGTGGATGACGGTGTTTGGTAACAGCGCAATCTATCTCATTATGCACCAGGGGGCGGCTGATCTCGCCAATACCGTTCAGCAGGATGTCGCGCTGGCCCTGTTTAATTTCCTGGAGCATTTCCCGTTTTCTTCCGTGCTGTCATTTATTGCAATGGCGATGGTCATTGTCTTCTTTGTCACCTCGGCTGACTCCGGGGCAATGGTTGTTGATACGCTGGCATCGGGTGGCGTCGCTAACACGCCTGTATGGCAGCGAATTTTCTGGGCCTCGCTCATAGGGATTGTGGCAATCGCACTGCTGATTGCGGGGGGACTGAGCGCGCTGCAAACCGTGACAATAGCGAGCGCATTACCTTTCTCAGTGATTTTACTGATATCCATATACGGATTATTAAAAGCCCTGCGTCGGGATTTGACCAAGCGTGAAAGCCTGAGCATGGCGACTATTGCTCCGACTGCAGCGCGTAACCCGATTCCATGGCAGAGACGCTTGCGCAATATCGCTTATCTGCCAAAGCGCTCTCTTGTGAAACGCTTTATGGGCGACGTTATCCAGCCCGCCATGACGCTGGTTCAGGAAGAACTGAATAAACAGGGAACGATAAGCCATATAAGTGATACTGATGACGAACGAATTCGGCTTGAAGTCGATTTGGGCAATGAGCTGAACTTTATTTATGAAGTGAGACTTCGTGGCTATAACTCACCGGCTTTCGCCATGGCTGCAATGGACAATGACGAGCAGCAGGCTGAGCAACATCGATATTATCGCGCTGAGGTCTATCTGAAAGAAGGCGGTCAAAACTATGATGTGATGGGCTGGAATCAGGAACAGCTGATTAATGACATACTGGACCAGTACGAAAAACACCTGCACTTCCTGCACCTCGTTCGTTAATACAAAAATGCCGTCCTGCCGGGCGGCATTTATTTTCCCGAACTTAATACAAGGATATGCTGAATGATTTCACGCTGGCAATGGATTCTCAGGCAGACACTTAAAAAGCTATGGTTCAGGGCAACGTTATTTGCAATGGTAGCAATAATAACGGCCCTTTTATCTATTCTTTTTAGATCAATGATCCCAGAGTCAGTATCAGTGAAGGTTGGTGCGGAAGCAGTTGATAATATTCTGAACATACTGGCATCGAGTATGCTGGCGGTGACCACATTTTCACTGAGTATCATGGTCACCGCTTACGGTTCAGCCACTACTAATGTGACGCCCAGAGCCACGCGTTTAGTTGTAGAAGACGTAACCACACAAAATGTACTGGCCACTTTTATCGGTTCTTTTCTCTTCAGCCTGGTAGGGATTATTGCCCTCAATATGGGAGCCTACGGAGAAAGGGGTAGAGTCATTTTATTCATTGTAACACTGGTTGTCATTGCCTTAATAATCAGCACATTGCTTCGCTGGATACAGCATTTGACCTCTCTGGGCAGGGTAGGTGAGACAACAGCAAAAGTAGAACAGGCGGCGATCGAGACATTTATTGCGAGAGCAAAAAGTCCATGTCTTGGCGGATATCCATGGCTTGAGAACAATGAACAACCAAAAGGAACTGTTGCCGTATATCCGGAGAAAATTGGCTATGTTGAATATATTGACATGGTCAAGCTCGGCAGTCTGCTGAGCAATGATCCTCGTCATGTATATCTTGTGGCGCAGCCAGGCAGTTTCATACATCCATCGATGCCAGTTTTGTACCTGAGTTCTGGTCAGGAGTCATCAATCTGTACCGATTTACTTGAAACGATCATTGTCTCGGATGTGCGTTCATTTGCTCAGGATCCCCGATTCTGTCTCAGCGTCATGGCCGAAATAGCCTGCAGGGCCCTTTCGCCCGCAGTAAACGATCCCGGTACTGCGATTGATGTCATTGGCAGAGGTGTTCGAATACTCTCCGCTTACGCGCAGAATAAAATAGATGAAACTGAAGTGATATATCCTTCAGTACATGTTGCGCCACTTCAGATCAAAGACCTACTGGAAGACTTTTTCTTACCTGTTGCACGTGATGGTGCGAGTATGAGGGAGATTCAGATAAGAGTCCTTAAAGGACTGTCTATGCTGAGTAAGGGTTGGCCTGGGATGTTTGCTGAAGCCGCACATATACTGGCATCTGAAACATTAGAGCATGCAACTCGTACTGGTCATATAGCCCATGACGAATATCTTATAAAATCAATTTATTATAATTTATTCAGTGGCGAAAATCCTAATAAAAAACCATAGTTGCGGGACAAAGGATTTGTCCTCTGGCAAGGTGAAAGCAAAGCATTCCAGTGAGAATGAGCGTCTACTTTGAGCTGTGATTTCAACTGATGGACGCAACACAATTATTGAACTCACAGCGTGAAGCGGACGTAGCTAATTTTGCACAGCCCTCGATTAGAAAATTTAAGAATCCAGCCTTCAATGGTGTCATGGCGACAGGCAATACCCCAGTCCAGTGGCATATGAAGCCACATTGTCGCTGCCGGGAATTTGTTTCACCCATTATCGCACCGGAGAACAGGCAGAAGACGAAGCAGCGCTTATGGCAGCGATCCTTGCAGATGCAATGAATGCCGGAGCCGAACGAATGGCACAGAGTTCACGGGATGTCACCATTCACCGGATGATGGTCATGGTGGAGCGTCATTTACGCGCTGCAATCTATGCATCTACCACCTCGGCCCGGTACAGATACGCCCAGCGGCCATTGACCTTCACGTAGGTTTCATCCATGTGCCACGGGCAAAGATCGGAAGGGTTACGCCAGTACCAGCGCAGCCGTTTTTCCATTTCAGGCGCATAACGCTGAACCCAGCGGTAAATCGTGGAGTGATCGACATTCACTCCGCGTTCAGCCAGCATCTCCTGCAGCTCACGGTAACTGATGCCGTATTTGCAGTACCAGCGTACGGCCCACAGAATGATGTCACGCTGAAAATGCCGGCCTTTGAATGGGTTCATGTGCAGCTCCATCAGTAAAAGGGGATGATAAGTTTATCACCACCGACTATTTGCAACAGTGCCAATTTTTGTACGTTAAGCGCATTATTTAACCAATCTTGGTTCGTAAGTGGTTGATTTTGCGTCAGTGGCTATCGCTTTTAAGTTGTCGCTCTTGCAGTATCGCATTTAGGTTATCCGATTAAGGTCAAACCTCTGAAAATGCCGTATAGCGCGGGAGTACACCCTATTGCTATAGGTAAGTCTGTTCAAAAAACAGGCTTACCGTACAATAATTCTCTATATCCAAACTGACCCCTACACGCTCGTAAGCGGCTCTTACGACCCGCTAACGCGGAGATACGCCCCAACTGCGGCTTCGCCTTGTTGTGACCACTCCGACCGCGCACAAAAGCCTCTGAGCCGCTTTTAGCGGAATATGGCTTTGCAGGGTGAAGGGATGGATAGGCGATCCCTTTCGATCCCTCACTGGTATCGGCGGCTAACCCTCGGTGCTACCTGTCATTTCATCCTGCCGCCTTACATGCGCTAACGCGCATAAATCCCCGTTCCTCAGTGGAACGAAAACTCACGCTAACAGGGTAGTGACCGGGTAGCCACGATAACTGCCAACAAAATTAGCTTATAGGTTAATTCTACCTTGTCTGAAATTAGCCTATAGGTTAATATTAATAGAAATGGGAGGTCACATGTTTAGCGTTGTTTATCACCCGGAAGCCAGGGAAGAAGCCACAGCATTACCCGTAAAAATCAGGGTGAAGTTTGACCGTCTCATCGGCAAACTGGAGTATGACGCCCGATTACTGCGGGAGCCGGACACGAAGCCCCTGGGCGATGGACTTTTTGAGATCCGCACGATGGGGACGGACATAGCCAGGGGAATCTGGGTATACCACAAAGGCAATACCATCATCATGCTCCGTGTTTTCATCAAGAAGTCACAGAAAACGCCAGCGAAAGAAATCGATCTCGCCAAAAAGCGGTTAGCGGAGGTACTTAATGAAACTGGTAAGCCATAAAGAACTGCATAACGAGTGGATGCAGGACGATGAATATCGCGCTGCATGGCAGGAAGAAGAACGTAAGGAAAAGCTCAGGGAGCTGCTTGCTGAATGGCGCAAGCATGACAACCTGACAAAAGCGCAGGTTGCTGAACGCATGGGGGTTACACCTCCGGTTATTTCTCGCCTGGAAAACAACATCACCAAAGCCAGCATCGACACACTGACCCGCTACGCTCACGCCTGCGGCATCAAGAAACCTGTCATTGCCCTGTACTGAATAGCCAGCCCTCCGGGGCTGGCCTTTTTGTTTCGGTCAGTCCCAAAATTTTGTTAAAGCAAGTTTAAAATGTCACCTGTTTCTCCAAAGTTGAAATGTCACTTCTAAGCCAATCTATTTATACATAATCTTTACATCTTTCCCCGGTGACAAAGTGCTAATTGGTCTGTAATGTTCAATGTGTGGCAGGCAAGCCGCCGGTGACTTAGGGAAGGTGCGAACAAGTTCCTGATATGAGATCATCATATTCATCCGGAGCGCATCCCAGAGGGACATCATGAGCCATCAACTCACCTTCGCCGATAGTGAATTCAGCACTAAGCGCCGTCAGACCCGAAAAGAGATTTTCCTCTCCCGCATGGAGCAGATTCTGCCATGGCAGAATATGACCGCTGTCATCGAGCCGTTTTATCCCAAGGCGGGCAATGGCCGACGGCCCTATCCGCTGGAGACCATGCTGCGTATTCACTGCATGCAGCATTGGTACAACCTGAGCGACGGTGCCATGGAAGATGCCCTGTACGAAATCGCCTCCATGCGCCTGTTTGCCCGATTATCCCTGGATAGCGCCCTGCCGGATCGCACCACCATCATGAATTTCCGCCACCTGCTCGAGCAGCATCAACTGGCCCGTCAATTGTTCAAGACCATCAATCGCTGGCTGGCCGAAGCAGGCGTCATGATGACCCAAGGCACTTTGGTGGATGCCACCATCATTGAGGCACCCAGCTCGACCAAGAACAAAGAGCAGCAACGCGATCCGGAGATGCATCAGACCAAGAAAGGCAATCAGTGGCACTTTGGCATGAAGGCCCACATTGGTGTCGATGCCAAGAGTGGCCTGACCCACAGCCTGGTCACCACCGCGGCCAACGAGCATGACCTCAATCAGCTGGGTAATCTGCTTCATGGAGAGGAGCAATTTGTCTCAGCCGATGCCGGCTACCAAGGAGCGCCACAGCGCGAGGAGCTGGCCGAGGTGGATGTGGACTGGCTGATCGCCGAGCGTCCCGGCAAGGTAAAAACCTTGAAGCAGCATCCGCGCAAGAACAAAACGGCCATCAACATCGAATACATGAAAGCCAGCATCCGTGCCAGGGTGGAGCACCCGTTTCGCATCATCAAGCGGCAGTTCGGCTTCGTGAAAGCCAGATACAAGGGGCTGCTGAAAAACGATAACCAACTGGCGATGTTATTCACCCTGGCCAACCTGTTTCGGGTGGACCAAATGATACGTCAGTGGGAGAGATCTCAGTAAAAACCGGAAATAACGCCAGAAATGGTGGAAAAAATAGCCTAAATAGGCTGATTCGATGTGTTTGCGGGAAAAAAATCGGCCCAGATCCGCGAAATTTTAATCAGCGAGTCAGCTTGGGAAGAAATGACCTGCTTATTCGCACCTTCCTTAATATAAAGACACAAGCAGAGACATTTTTGGCACGATATAAAAACGCTAAGTTAAAAAATCACTATGACGTGTTGGGTATCAAATGTTCACTGGCATAAACCTCTGTTTCTGATGTAAAACAGATTTTCTGAGGAGGCGTAAAACCTCCTCGTACTGCGAAATTGATTTAGTGATAGCGATCGATCACGCCAACCAGATAGTGGTCGGTTTGCTGCATGTTGATGCCCGCTTTTTTAGCGCTGCGGACTTCATCCAGAATGATTTGCAACAGCGTCCCGTCCACGATTTCCTCTTTTCTGTATCGCTTCAGGAAGTTAATCGCTGACTTATCGTTTGCTGCCTGGGCGTCTTCCGTCAAAGAGGTCAGCGCATTAATGCGCTTCTGGTAATCGCTTACCGTCTGCTCAAACAGATCTTCCAGCGTGGAAAATTCACCGCACCGGGCGTGTTGCTCCTGTAACACCGGCGTGGCGCCGCTCTGTTTGATGTATTCGTACATGCGCATCATTTGCGTCACCGTATTTTGCGCCTGATGACGCAAAAATAGTGCGGTGCCATTAAGGCTATTCTCGCTGCACCTCTGGCTGAGCTGAAGATACAAATTTGAGGTATAAAACTCCTGATTCATTTGCGCATTCAGTTTTTGAACTATTCCGCTAGCGATCATAGGACTTCCTTATTTCTTGTCATCTCAGAAAACGGTCACTCTTCGAAAAAACAACCAGAATAAAGCGATTCTTTCGCTTTTTTTATTGCGCCTGGTTACGCAGTCATATTCATTTTAAGTCGGGATGCTCCTTATTTAAATATCCACCCCTACTATCGCATTTCTATCTGGCATTATTCTGTGATGGTGTTTCGATATTCACACTCCCTGTGCCAATCCTTTCTTATCGACAGTAGGAAACTTCCTCCGGCTATTCTGCTGAACACGATTAGGGGCACTGTTGCAAAGTTAGCGATGAGGCAGCGTTTTGTCTTATTCAAAGGCCTTACATTTCAAAAACTCTGCTTACCAGGCGCATTTCGCCCAGGGGATCACCATAATAAAATGCTGAGGCCTGGCCTTTGCGTAGTGCACGCATCACCTCAATACCTTTGATGGTGGCGTAAGCCGTCTTCATGGATTTAAATCCCAGCGTGGCGCCGATTATCCGTTTCAGTTTGCCATGATCGCATTCAATCACGTTGTTCCGGTACTTAATCTGTCGGTGTTCAACGTCAGACGGGCACCGGCCTTCGCGTTTGAGCAGAGCAAGCGCGCGACCATAGGCGGGCGCTTTATCCGTGTTGATGAATCGCGGGATCTGCCACTTCTTCACGTTGTTGAGGATTTTACCCAGAAACCGGTATGCAGCTTTGCTGTTACGACGGGAGGAGAGATAAAAATCGACAGTGCGGCCCCGGCTGTCGACGGCCCGGTACAGATACGCCCAGCGGCCATTGACCTTCACGTAGGTTTCATCCATGTGCCACGGGCAAAGATCGGAAGGGTTACGCCAGTACCAGCGCAGCCGTTTTTCCATTTCAGGCGCATAACGCTGAACCCAGCGGTAAATCGTGGAGTGATCGACATTCACTCCGCGTTCAGCCAGCATCTCCTGCAGCTCACGGTAACTGATGCCGTATTTGCAGTACCAGCGTACGGCCCACAGAATGATGTCACGCTGAAAATGCCGGCCTTTGAATGGGTTCATGTGCAGCTCCATCAGCAAAAGGGGATGATAAGTTTATCACCACCGACTATTTGCAACAGTGCCATAGTTTTTCCATTTCAGGGAGGCGCGTTCTTGCGGGTTGCGTCCCTTGTGATTGGCGATGCGATCCGCCGTGGCGGCCTGGCGCTTGACGGGCCAGTAGGAGCGGCCATCCTTGCCCATCGACCAGACGCTGCTGGCCTGGTTTTCCAGCAGGGGCAGATGGGCGCTCAGGGCTTCGGGCGACGCGCTGGTCAGCGCCGTGCGCTCACGGGTGCGCCAGCGCTGATGCCAGAGCTTCTTGTCCTCGCGCTCGCTGCCGCAGGTCGTGTGCCCGACGATGGGTGTTTTGCGGCGGCTGCGGCTCATAACGTAGTGGTCTCCAAGAACATTCAGGACTGATCCCAGGCGTCGATGGTCAAGACCTGATCGGCAGGACAGGCGGCTACGCGGTCGGGAACTGGATGGTGTTCAGTCTCATGCCGACCCCATTCGATTGATCGCGTCGCTTGCGGCACGCTGCGACGCAAGGAGGTTTGCGACCTGGTTTAGCAGCCGTGTCCGCTGCATGTCTGTTACCTATCTCCCCGACCGCTCATTGGACCAACTCCAGAGATTGGGCTCTATCGCTCAGCCAATACGAAACCGGCATTGGCTGATGCCACAACCGAGACTAACACAAATGGCTCGGTACCTGTATTTCGCGCCCCGTGCACTTGGCCCGGTCTTGCCACGGCTATCTCACCTTCCCTGAGGGCACGAACAATCCCATTGCCCTGAAAGTAATCAGCCATTCCCGACAAAACAGTCCACGTGTCTTGGCCGTGAGGATGAATGTGAGCCGCAATTTCCTGCCCGGGATGGACATGCCAAACCACGATAATTGAGTCTCGGGTTTCAAGCACAACGGAACGAATAGGCTCGCCTTCGGACGGCTGAACATACTCGGCTACAGAAAATATTCTCGATTCAACAGTCATCGGAGATCCCTCTTTCACAGTTGTCGTTACGGTCTTCATCGTCGGCATCCTGACGCACGGCGGGCAATTGCTGGAGCAACGCCGGCAGCCATTCCTGTACCGTCTCCCACACCACATCGAGGTTGATGTCGAAATAGCCGTGAGCCATGCGATTACGCATATTGCGCATGCTGCGCCACGGCACGTCGGCATGCGCCTGGGTGAACTCGACGTAGCCATCCATCACCTTTGTGGCCGCCTCGCCGATGACGATCAGGCTCATGATGACGGCCTGCTGGGTGCGCTTGTCGGCCAAGAAGTCGTCCTTGGCCATCCCTTCCACGAAGCTGCGCGCATCGGTTGCGGCCTGCTGAATGTGGTCGAGGTAATCGGGCAGGCGGTTCTCGCTCATATCGGTTGCGCCTCCGCGAGCACCTTGGCCCGGAACTTCGGCGGCAGGTCGCCGGGAGTCAGCAGATCGACGTCAACGCCGAGCAGCGATTTCAGTTCTTCTTCCAAATCGCCCAAGTCCAACAACGTGGCACCGGGCAGCGCATCGACCAACAGGTCGAGGTCGCTGCCATCCCGGTCGGTGCCATGCAGCACCGAGCCGAAGACGCGCGGGTTCGCGGCGCGAAAGCGGCCTACCGCTTCACGCACTGCGCTTCGCTTCATGTCAAGCACAACAGACGGTCGCATGCGCATCCTTTCTTATCGAAACTCGTTGAGATGATATGCAATCAAGAATAGAATTTCAAGAACTATTTTCGAGAATCGCAATGCCTTGATTCCCGTGCCGCGCCGGTTGCCTTGGCGGGCTTGTCACAAACCTACGTTTTCAAGAAGAAGGAAACCGCATGCCCCGCCGTTCGATCCTCTCCGCCGCCGAGCGCGAAAGCCTGCTGGCGTTGCCGGACACCAAGGATGAGTTGATCCGTCACTACACGTTCAGCGAAAGCGACCTCTCCATCATCCGGCAGCGGCGCGGCCCGGCCAATCGGCTGGGCTTCGCGGTGCAGCTCTGCTACCTGGGGTCGTCTCAGAATTCGGAAAATAAAGCACGCTAAGGCGTAGTCACCCCGTGACTCCCCCGCGCCGATGCAGCGAGCTTCGTTCCGTCTTGCAGTGACGCAATCAGCGGGCAGGAAACGTTCCCTTTCCGCGCGTGGCAGGCGCACACCAGTTCAGACAGCACGGCCTCCATGCGTGCCAAGTCGGCCATCTTCTCGCGCACATCCTTGAGCTTGTGCTCGGCCAGGCCGCTGGCTTCCTCGCAATGGGTGCCATCCTCCAGCCGCAGTAGCTCGGCGATTTCGTCCAGGCTAAAGCCCAGCCGCTGGGCCGATTTCACGAACCGCACTCGTGTTACATCCGCCTCGCCATAGCGGCGAATGCTGCCATAGGGCTTGTCTGGCTCCGGCAGCAGGCCCTTGCGCTGGTAGAACCGGATGGTCTCCACATTGACCCCGGCCGCCTTGGCAAAAACGCCAATGGTCAGATTCTCAAAATTAATTTGCATATCGCTTGACTCCGTACATAACTACGGAAGTAAGCTTAAGCTATCCAAACCAAATTTGAAAGGACAAGCGTATGTCTGAACCACAAAACGGGCGCGGCGCGCTCTTCGCCGGTGGGCTGGCCGCCATTCTTGCGTCGGCCTGCTGCCTGGGGCCGCTGGTTTTGATCGCCTTGGGGTTCAGCGGGGCATGGATCGGCAACCTGACGGTGCTGGAACCCTATCGCCCGATCTTCATCGGCGCAGCGCTGGTCGCGCTGTTTTTCGCCTGGCGGCGCATCTACCGCCCGGCGCAAGCCTGCAAACCGGGTGAGGTCTGCGCGATTCCCCAAGTGCGAGCTACTTACAAGCTCATTTTCTGGATCGTGGCCGCGCTGGTCCTGGTCGCGCTCGGATTTCCCTACGTCATGCCATTTTTCTATTAATCACAGGAGTTCATCATGAAAAAACTGTTTGCCGCCCTCGCCCTCGCTGCCGTTGTTGCCCCCGTGTGGGCCGCCACCCAGACCGTCACGCTGTCCGTACCGGGCATGACCTGCTCCACCTGCCCGATCACCGTCAAGAAGGCGATTTCCAAGGTCGAAGGCGTCAGCAAAATTGACGTGACCTTCGAGACACGCGAAGCGGTTGTCACGTTCGATGATGCCAAGACCAGCGTGCAGAAGCTGACCAAGGCAACCGGAGACGCGGGCTATCCGTCCAGCGTCAAGCAGTGAGCCACTGAACCCGAACCTGGGGCGATCATGGGACTGATTACACGCATTGCCGACAAGGCTGGCGCGCTTGGCAGCGTTGTTTCCGCGATGGGATGCGCTGCCTGTTTCCCGGCTATCGCCAGCCTGGGCGCGGCCATCGGCCTTGGCTTTCTACAGGAATACGAAGGGTTGTTTATCTCCAAGCTGCTGCCGCTGTTCGCAGTCGTGGCTTTGCTGGCGAATGCACTGGGCTGGCTGAGTCATCGGCAATGGTACCGCAGCCTGCTCGGGATGGTCGGCCCAGCCATCGTGCTGGCGGCCATGCTCTTGTTTTTTGGCAATTGGTGGACGGCGAACCTCCTCTATGTCGGTCTGGCCTTGATGATCGGGGTGTCGATCTGGGATCTGCTCTCACCGGCCAACCGCCGCTGCGAACTACCACCCAAACACGGCTAACTGCATTGGCAGTTGCCGAAACGAAAAGGAACGATGCAATGTATTTGAATATCACCGGAATGACCTGCGACTCGTGCGCGACACATGTCAAGGACGCCCTGGAGAAAGTGCCGGGCGTGCTGTCGGCGCTCGTGTCCTACCCGAAAGGCTCCGCGCAACTCGCCACCGATCCCGGCACCTCGCCAGAGGCGCTGACCGCCGCTGTGGCCGGCCTCGGCTACAAGGCCACACCCGCCGATGCCCCATCCACTTCAGCGCGGGGCAGACTGCTTGGCAAGGCGCTGGGATGGCTGGGCGGTGGCGACAAGGCTGGTGGTGATGGGGACGGACTGCACGTCGCCGTTATTGGCAGCGGCGGAGCCGCGATGGCGGCGGCGCTGAAGGCCGTCGAGCAAGGTGCGAACGTCACGCTGATCGAGCGCGGCACCATCGGCGGTACTTGCGTCAATGTCGGCTGCGTGCCGTCCAAGATCATGATCCGCGCTGCCCATATCGCCCATTTGCGCCGTGAAAGCCCATTCGACAGTGGCATCGCGGCGACTGTGCCTGCGATTGATCGCAGCAAACTACTGGCCCAGCAGCAGGCGCGCGTCGATGAGCTGCGCCACGCCAAGTACGAAGGCATCCTGGACAGCAACCCGGCCATCACCGTGCTGCATGGTGAAGCGCGTTTCAAGGACGACCAGAGCCTTGCCGTCCGTTTAAACGATGGCGGCGAGCGTGTGGTGGCGTTCGACCGCTGCCTGGTCGCCACGGGTGCCAGCCCGGCCGTGCCGCCGATTCCGGGCCTGAAAGAGTCACCCTACTGGACTTCCACCGAGGCCCTGGTCAGCGACACCATTCCCGAGCGCCTGGCCGTGATCGGCTCGTCTGTGGTGGCGCTGGAACTGGCGCAAGCCTTTGCCCGGCTGGGCAGCAAAGTGACGATCCTGGCACGCAGCACGCTGTTCTTCCGCGAAGACCCGGCCATCGGCGAGGCCGTTACAGCCGCGTTCCGTGCCGAAGGGATCAAGGTATTGGAATACACGCAAGCCAGCCAGGTCGCGCATGTGGACGGCGAATTCGTGCTGACCACCGGGTACGGTGAAATACGCGCCGACCAGCTGCTGGTCGCCACTGGCAGGGCACCGAACACGCGCAGCCTGGCATTGGAAGCGGCGGGAGTCGCTGCCAATGCGCAGGGGGCCATCGTCATCGACAAGGGCATGCGCACCAGTACGCCACACATTTATGCGGCTGGCGACTGCACCGACCAGCCTCAGTTCGTCTATGTGGCGGCAGCGGCCGGCACCCGTGCTGCGATCAACATGACTGGCGGCGATGCGGCCCTGGACCTGACCGCAATGCCGGCCGTGGTGTTCACCGACCCGCAGGTCGCCACCGTGGGCTACAGCGAGGCGGAAGCACATCACGACGGGATCGAGACCGACAGTCGCACCTTGACCTTGGACAACGTGCCGCGTGCGCTTGCCAACTTCGACACACGCGGCTTCATCAAGCTGGTCATCGAGGAAGGTAGCGGACGGCTCATCGGCGTGCAAGCGGTGGCCCCGGAAGCGGGTGAACTGATCCAGACGGCGGTGCTCGCCATTCGCAACCGTATGACCGTGCAGGAACTGGCCGACCAATTGTTCCCCTACCTGACCATGGTCGAAGGGCTGAAGCTCGCGGCGCAGACCTTCAGCAAGGACGTGAAGCAGCTTTCGTGCTGCGCCGGATGAGGAAAAGGAGGTGTTCAATGAGCGCCTACACAGTGTCCCGGCTGGCCCTTGATGCCGGGGTGAGCGTGCATATCGTGCGCGACTACCTGCTGCGCGGATTGCTACGGCCGGTCGCGTGCACCACGGGCGGCTACGGCTTGTTCGATGACACCGCGTTGCAACGGCTGCGCTTTGTACGGGCTGCCTTCGAAGCGGGTATCGGCCTGGACGCACTGGCGCGGCTGTGCCGGGCGCTGGATGCTGCGGACGGTGACGGTGCGTCTGCGCAGCTTGCCGTGTTGCGGCAACTCGTCGAGCGTCGGCGCGAGGCCCTGGCCAGCCTCGAAATGCAACTGGCCGCCATGCCAACCGAACCGGCACAGCACGCGGAGAGTCTGCCATGAACAGCCCAGAGCACTTGCCGTCTGAGACGCACAAACCGATCACCGGCTACTTGTGGGGCGCGCTGGCCGTGCTCACCTGTCCCTGCCATTTGCCGATTCTCGCCATTGTGCTAGCCGGCACGACGGCCGGCGCGTTCATCGGGGAGCACTGGGGTATTGCAGCCCTCACGCTGACCGGCTTGTTTGTCCTGTCTGTGACGCGGCTGCTGCGGGCCTTCAAGGGAAGATCATGACCGCTTCCCAGCCAGCCGAGAGTGGGCAGCTTTGAGCTTCGCTACCAATCTGGAGGAGTACCACCATGAACGCAAACGCCCCGAACACTGCCAGTTGCACCACCTGCTGCGTATGCTGCAAAGAAATTCCGCTCGATGCCGCCTTCACCCCGGAAGGCGCGGAATACGTCGAACATTTCTGCGGGCTGGATTGCTATGAACGCTTCCAGGCACGCGCCAAGGCCGCGACAGAATCTGACATTGCGCCTGTCCCTGGCGGTTCGCAGCCGTCAGATTGAGGCATACCCTAACCTGATGTCAGATGTTGAGCACAAACAACGTCAGAGTAGGGTATTAATTTATATTTATTGACACATTCAGCCAAGGGTAATAGATTTCATCCTGACATTTTTACCTTTGGAGGCATCTTGCAAGGTCAACGTATCGGCTACGTTCGCGTCAGCAGCTTCGACCAGAATCCTGATCGACAACTGGAACAAATAGAAGTCGGCAAGGTATTCACCGATAAGGCTTCAGGCAAGGACACACAACGTCCCGAACTTGAAAGGCTGCTGGCCTTCGTCCGCGAGGGCGACACCGTGGTGGTGCATAGCATGGACAGGTTGGCACGCAACCTTGATGACCTGCGCCGCATCGTCCAAGGGCTGACACAACGGGGCGTGCGCATGGAGTTCGTCAAAGAAGGGCTAACGTTCACCGGCGAGGACTCACCGATGGCCAATCTGATGCTGTCGGTCATGGGAGCCTTTGCTGAGTTCGAGCGCGCTCTGATCCGCGAACGTCAGCGCGAGGGAATCGTGCTGGCTAAGCAGCGCGGGGCCTACCGGGGACGAAAGAAATCGCTGAACAGCGAACAAATTGCCGAGTTGAAACGGCGAGTTGCGGCAGGCGACCAGAAAACCTTGGTGGCCCGTGACTTCGGCATCAGCCGCGAAACTTTGTACCAGTACCTGCGGGAAGACTGACCATGCCACGCCGCTCAATCCGGCACTGTTGCAAATAGTCGGTGGTGATAAACTTATCATCCCCTTTTGCTGATGGAGCTGCACATGAACCCATTCAAAGGCCGGCATTTTCAGCGTGACATCATTCTGTGGGCCGTACGCTGGTACTGCAAATACGGCATCAGTTACCGTGAGCTGCAGGAGATGCTGGCTGAACGCGGAGTGAATGTCGATCACTCCACGATTTACCGCTGGGTTCAGCGTTATGCGCCTGAAATGGAAAAACGGCTGCGCTGGTACTGGCGTAACCCTTCCGATCTTTGCCCGTGGCACATGGATGAAACCTACGTGAAGGTCAATGGCCGCTGGGCGTATCTGTACCGGGCCGTCGACAGCCGGGGCCGCACTGTCGATTTTTATCTCTCCTCCCGTCGTAACAGCAAAGCTGCATACCGGTTTCTGGGTAAAATCCTCAACAACGTGAAGAAGTGGCAGATCCCGCGATTCATCAACACGGATAAAGCGCCCGCCTATGGTCGCGCGCTTGCTCTGCTCAAACGCGAAGGCCGGTGCCCGTCTGACGTTGAACACCGACAGATTAAGTACCGGAACAACGTGATTGAATGCGATCATGGCAAACTGAAACGGATAATCGGCGCCACGCTGGGATTTAAATCCATGAAGACGGTTTACGCCACCATCAAAGGTATTGAGGTGATGCGTGCACTACGCAAAGGCCAGGCCTCAGCATTTTATTATGGTGATCCCCTGGGCGAAATGCGCCTGGTAAGCAGAGTTTTTGAAATGTAAGGCCTTTGAATAAGACAAAAGGCTGCCTCATCGCTAACTTTGCAACAGTGCCATAGAAAGGTTACATTTCTAAAAATTATAACGCTGACCTGGGGACCGGGAATATGTATTCATTTATCGGTAATAACTCCAACTTATTGATAGTGTTTTATGTTCAGATAATGCCCGATGACTTTGTCATGCAGCTCCACCGATTTTGAGAACGACAGCGACTTCCGTCCCAGCCGTGCCAGGTGCTGCCTCAGATTCAGGTTATGCCGCTCAATTCGCTGCGTATATCGCTTGCTGATTACGTGCAGCTTTCCCTTCAGGCGGGATTCATACAGCGGCCAGCCATCCGTCATCCATATCACCACGTCAAAGGGTGACAGCAGGCTCATAAGACGCCCCAGCGTCGCCATAGTGCGTTCACCGAATACGTGCGCCACAACCGTCTTCCGGAGCCTGTCATACGCGTAAAACAGCCAGCGCTGGCGCGATTTAGCCCCGACAGTATCCCCACTGTTCGTCCATTTCCGCGCAGACGATGACGTCACTGCCCGGCTGTATGCGCGAGGTTACCGACTGCGGCCTGAGTTTTTTAAATGGCGGAAAATCGTGTTGAGGCCAACGCCCATAATGCGGGCGGTTGCCCGGCATCCAACGCCATTCATGGCCATATCAATGATTTTCTGGTGCGTACCGGGTTGAGAAGCGGTGTAAGTGAACTGCAGTTGCCATGTTTTACGGCAGTGAGAGCAGAGATAGCGCTGATGTCCGGCAGTGCTTTTGCCGTTACGCACCACCCCCGTCAGTAGCTGAACAGGAGGGACAGCTGATAGAAACAGAAGCCACTGGAGCACCTCAAAAACACCATCATACACTAAATCAGTAAGTTGGCAGCATCACCCGTTTGTTCTTCGACAACGCACCTCGACAAGCCCGGGCGCTCCCAATGTGATTCGCTCGGTAAACCCAAGTCCATTGATATTTTTCATATCATATGCCCCGGTTTTGCTCGACCACCCAGAGCCCGATCCATACACGCGATACTGAATTTCCCACATTACTGTGCGGTTCTTTTTGCTTCCGCTGTCCTTGTAACCGCAAATACCGTTCGGGAAGAAAAAGTTAACCTCAAACATATCGACGGTTTCATTTTCCGGGCATGCCAGGAATGGGCCCATCCAGTTATCATTTTTGTTCATGCCTGATGCGTCGAAGTCCAGGACGGTACGGGGCGAGAATCCAGGCCAGGTTAAATCGACCACACCACCAACAAGACGTTGTAGCGTCAGGCTTGTTCCATCGATCTCAGTGACTTTGTATTCGTATCCGGCATGAGACAGGGATAGCCTGATAAGCCCTTCAGGGATCCCAGTGAATGCCGTACCCGTTGCGCTTTCATAGGCCAGCGTGACGGATGCCGTAACCTCATCTGTTGTCGGCGTCGCATCAGCATGTGGGGTGTAGGATGCGATATACAAATCGTAATCGACGCTGTTGTACCAGAGCGTCACCGGCATGCCGACATATGGATTAATTTCTGCCAGCGCGTTACTGGTAATGCGACTGTGGGGGCCGTCATTCGTGACAACGAATGAATCCGGCACAATCAACTCAATGACCGACCCAACAACAATGGATGGAGGAAGGTCATTTGTTGCCGGATCACCATCACTAGTGCTCAGGCCATTAAATGTAATCGTTGCACCTGATACTGTCAGAGACGTAGCAACAACATCATCCGTATCCGGTGCAGTCTGAGCCATATCCAGCCCTGCCCCTGATGATGTGCCACCCACCTCAGTAGAGTTGAACCAATTTTCGCTGCGGCGATCGCCAGCAACATTGGCACCTGGCTGGTAGACAGTATCAGAATAGCCATCACCCAAAGAGCTTACTGGCGTAGACCCCACCCGCTTGTCACCAGCACCAAAAGAAAAATTACCAACCCCGAGAGAAACGAACATTTCTACCGTCATTTTTGTCGGGTCACTGGCATCAAAGCGGGTCACCGGCTGCACCACATAATCGGGATAAATGCGGCGGCGGCCAAACAGCTCACGGATCGGATCCCCAAGTTTTGCCCTGTTCGCCTTTGCCGGGTTTACATCAAGGCTGTTACCAGTGCCCGAGGAATAACTGCCTGGGTCAGCAGCGCCGGGGGCGAAGAACAGGGCATATGCTACAGAGGCTACTGATACCGCAACAGCGATCCAGGCCAGTGTTCCCACTTCAAGTCCATGCGGAACTGGATAAATCCTGACATCACTGGCCGGGCTGATTGCGTAATCAAACCATGCTGCAGCCGGTATATTTTCTCCGTCAACCTCTATGGCGATCGGGTGCTTCATGTCAGCACGATAACCTTCCACATTGCGCTTCAACCACTGGTGAATAGTTGTAGCGCCGTGCTCATGCTTTTCCAGCGGTTCGCCCGGGAGCCGGGAGGGATAAATTCGAATCGTCACTGCCAGAACTCCACTTTTACAAAGCGGCGTACAAAGCGCGCCAGGGGAAGAAAGGTGACATTCATTCTCGGATTGCATTCAGCAACGTGAAGCTGGCCAGAGATATTCACGACAACAGCGACATGCGTCACGGTCGAGCCTGAGTAGCAGGCCACACCAGCGCCCTCACAGGGTTCGCAGCGTCTGAGTGATAGCATCAGCTTGCGCGCTTCGCGATTCAGTCCGCCTTCGTCTTTTGTCACTCCGGCGAAATCCGGCCATTCAGGTAAGCCAAGATCGCGCCTAACCTCATTAACGATGCCGAAACAGTCAAGTTCAGGGTAAGCGCGTCCGCCCTTCAGCCATTTGACTGAAAGGTATTTATCGGGATTAAACATGGAAGCTCCTTAGCTCATGTATCTCAGGCCAGGATAAAACGGGAGCGTGTATCGATAGCGAGGCCAGGCCGTATCCAGTACGTTCATATATCCCGCAGTGATCTGCGCCGTAGCCCCCTTCCAGTAGCCGCTTTTGACGGTAAGCGTATACGGCGGCTCGGCTGGCAAACTCAGATCATCTGAGGTGTACTTTCTGTAAGTGATCGCCGCACCATCAAGATTATCGAGAGCCTTCATAATGGCCGTAGATGCTTCACCATCAATGTTGCTGACAGCAAACTGCAAATCCTGTGTCCCGTCACTGTTTCTCGCCGGGAGAGCAACGGCGATTGCGCTGGCTGTAAAGGTCAACACTTCACCGGTTTCAGTTGTCGCTGTTATATCGTCGTATCCGTCGCAGAGATAAAGCACCTCGTCGCCAATATTGATCTGCAATGTCTCGATGATGACCTCTTCTCCGCTGCTGGCATAAAGCCTGTTCAGTATGGTCATGATTCAGGCCACTCCCTGTTAAGCGCAATGTCGATAATGCTGCTGTTGATGATGTAGTCCGGGAACTGTGCCCATCCGTCATCCAGAACAGGACGCTTCCACAGCTCAAGAGTCCCGGAAAACTGCCAGTAAATCGGGGCAACCAGAGTCGGCCCCTGATAAATGTCAGTAAACCGGCATTTGTAGAACTGCACACCCAGCGGCGTTTGCAGCTTCATGAAGAACCAGTCAGCACCGTCGGTAATGGTTTCGTGATACCAGGCCTCAAACAACTGCGCCTGCGCATCAGTTTCCATAAACCACTGCACATTGGCCTGTGTCGGCGTCGAAATGTATGCCCGGCGCTGACGCGCGCGCCCGGTAGTCATCTCTGTTCGCTTTAACGGGCTGATGGGTTGAAACGCATAACCGTCCTGCAGCGGCATAGGCAGGTAATCATGAGGGTAATATTTTTCAGCCATCAGGTTGTCCTCCGTCCGCTATACATACCCCTCATTGCATTACCTACCTTACCGTTTCCCTTTACGATTTGATTGGCAACCTGATCCAGTGCGTCGCTGGTGGCCTGTTTCTGAGTTTGTGCCAGAGAGACATTCATCTGATACGGGGATACCCCCTGCTGAATATTGAAGTTCTGTGTTATTGGTGCGTTCATCGTCATTGCCTGACTGTTGTCATTGCTGACGTTCTGCGCACCGGTACCAAAACCTGGCTTACTGAGCGTGGCATCCAGAGAACCACCATTGCGCAGTGCCTCAAGATTCGATACGCCGATCCGGTTGGTTGCAGCCTGGTCAAAACATACTCACCTTTATGCACTATCCCGGCGGGCTGGTACTTTCCGCCCTGCCCTGTAAAACCACCAGAAGCAAATCCTGTCCCGGCGATAGCTGACAGATTTGAAACGATGCTGGCAGTAGCGGCTGCAACTGATGCCATAGCGGCGATGTTGTACGGGAACGGGTTGGCGGCCGCCATCGCAATACCCTGCTGGATGGATACCAGCGACTGCGCAATAGCGAATGCCTTGCTGGCGGCGAACGCTGCTTTATAAATCCCGGACTGTTCACCGAAGCCTGTCGCCAGAATCTGCAGACCGCTGTCAATCATGGTTTGCGTCGCGCTGGTGATGATTTCGTTTTCTGGGATTCGATTACCTGGTTGGCCTGCGCTGCCTGCTGACGGATTGCCGTCATGCGCGCTTCGCCTTCCGTGGTAATTTGCGCGGCCTGGGCATATGCTGCTTCCTGCGCCTGCAACCATGCCTGTAATTGCTGCTGCGCCTGGTCAAGCTGCATAAACTGCTGCTGCATGCCTCCGAACGTACCGGATAACTGGCCTCCGGTCGGCGCGAGGTTACCGACGACGCTTTTTACAGACGGCGGAAGGGTGACAGGCGTGTTTTTGTAGATATCAGCGCGGGTTTTATCGTATTCGCCAGGTGCGAGTTTTCCGGTCGCTTTTGCCTTTTCCAGCAAGTCCAGGCGCTCTTTCAGCAAATCGTTCTGCTGCTCATCCTTGTTTTTCACCTGCTCCTGCATTTTCCGGTAATCATCGAGCGTTTTTACCTGGTTACTCAGCGCTTCCTGCGCCTTATACGCCTGCAATATTTCGTCAGAACGAGCCAGAAGCGATTTCTGATCGGCTGTGAGCTGGGTTTTCGATTTCAGGGTCGGCAATCTGCTGTTCGAACTTCACGCGTGCCTGTGTAGCGCTGGTGAGCTTATCGCTCGCATCAAGTTGCGACTGCATAGCGGATGTCTGCTGGTTAATCTGATCAAGCAGTCGTGTCGCTGCATCTTCGCTATAGGCTTTACCCTTCGGTGCCTTCGGCGCTTTAGGGTCTTTGTACATCTCGTTAATACGGGCCGTGTTTTTGGCGTACTGTTCCGCACTGATGGCACCAGCGTCCAGAAACTTTTTCTGCTCCTGAATGGCTTTAGTGCGTTTATCGGCGTTGGTCAGATACTGCTTGTTAACGAGATCGGCTTCCTGCTGTATTTTGATGCTTTTCTGTTCAGCCTGATTATGCTTTGTAATAGCGTCAGATAGCACATCCTCAGTGGTTATTTGCGCCTGAAGGGCATCGCGCTTTTTAATCATACCCTCAAGATCATAGCCATTACTGTTGGCTACAAACCTGTTCCAGACACCACCTTCAGCCTGCCGTTTCTGAGCGTCAGCAATGCTTTCATTTAACGTGGCGAGTTTATCGGCAACGGTTTGTTCTCGGCCAACGTTGAGCATGGTGTCCCATGCACCTTTAGCCGCACTTGAAAGGCTATGCCATGCCTGTTCCAGTAGTCCCAGATTCTGCTGAATATCAGCAGAACGCTGCTGCATGGCGTTTGCATAAGCATCTGTCGCAACGCGAGCGGCTTCCTGTTGATTCCCCTCATCCTGGAGGGCTTTAATCTGGTTGTAAGTAGCCAGGGTCAGGAAGTGATACTGGTCATTGAGCTTTGTGATTGCATCCAGTGGGTCAGCGGCAATTTTGTTGAAATCACCAACAAGCTGATCTGTTGCGATACCAGTGGCTTCACTCGTTTTTAAAACAGCGGTTGTCACTCGCTCCAGTGAATCGCCAGCAACCTTACCTGACTCAACCAGTTGATTCAGTACAGATGCCGCAGCACCCGTGGTTGAATTTGCTGCTACTCCGGCACGCGCGGCAACATCAGCCAGTTGCCCGGACGTTTTTCCGATGGTATTGCCCGTAAGGATAAGCGATTTATTAAACGCGTCCTGTTCCTGGCTGCCCTGGTAATATGCCAGGCCAAGAACGCCTACAGCGACGGCGGCCAGTGTAAATGGATTCACCAGCCCCATAATATAAGAGCCAACACCTTTAATCGCCGGGCCGATGCCGCCAAACATATCTTTCAGCTGGCCGCCCTGCTGCATCAGAACCATGAACGGTGACTGACCAGTAGACAGACCGACAACAATATCTGTCATCTGAGCGGGGATCAGGCGCATCGCCCATGCAGTTTGCTTTGCCGACATGCCGGTCTTTTTCAGTTGATCTGAAAAACCACCAAGACGAGTGCGAGCCTCTTCAATTTTTTTCGAATAAACATCAAAGGTCTCATCGTCCAGCATTCCTTTGGACTTGAATTTCGCGAGCTGTTGTTGCTGTTTGTCCAGTTTGTTCAGCGCAGCGTTGACCGGATCTATTCGGTCAAGAAGGTCAGATAAAGCGGCAGATTCTTCTTCTGTCGCCTTAGTCACCTTCCCTGCGCTGGCTGCAGCTTTCTGCCCCCACTCAGTCAATCCACTGAGAGCACTAGTCAGGCTTTCAGCATTCTTCTCTGCGCCGGTGCTATCAATAATTATAGCGAGGCGGGATGTCTGTTCTGACATTGCGATCTCCGGGCATAAAAAAACCCACCATTTGGTGGGTTTTTCATTGACTTAAAGTTATTTTTTCGTTGAGGCGACTTTAAAGTGAGTCCATTCTTTAATTAAAAAGAGTAATGCACAATCACCATCATCATTCCATACTGCCTGTTTCAGGCCCCAATAAAAACGATGAACAGTTTTTCCTGCGTCGTTCGTAGTGGTTGTGTCTGTGCCGCCTTGCGTCCAGAGGGAAACAAAATCACCTTTTTTCACTTTCTTATCTGGGAACCAGAACGTATGCCTTACCTTATTAGAGATCCTGTTTTCAGAGGTATATGTGCTATCAGCAAGCATGTATGCTCCAATATCACAATCTGCAACAACTTCTAATAATACACATTCGCTTTTATAGTCCCCATGCCCGCTAATTTTTGAGATTCTCACGTCCATTAAAACTCTCCTTGCTGTGTGAAACTTAAGAAGTTAGCACCCCAATATTTAAGGTAAAAGAGAGGGAGTGAAAGTATGATAATTCACGCACGATTCTGAAGCTGTTTTTCTTTCTGTTCCTGCGCCCAGCGCTCACGCCATGCGTCATCGAGGGCAAATATCGCAGCGTCAAATTCATCACGATCAATAAGAATGGGTCTGGCAGAAAGAAAGCGCTCAATATCATGAAGTGAGATCGGCAGTGGAGCACCGGCCATGCCGGCATAAAGCCGGGATCGGGAAATAACTGAGTAGGCGTTGAGGATTTCCCCTGTCACACCGTCAATTTCAGGTTCTGGGATTGGTGGGAGTTTTAATTTCTCCCTTCGCCACTTTGCCTTGTCTCCCTGCTCCCCGCTGAACTCACTCAACCACTTTTGTGCTTCGATTACTTTTTTACGGTTTCCTGCTTTTGCTCTTCTTTCCCGCTAGCTATCTCGGCAGCGACAGCCAGAATCTGCCAGTAGAACTCAGGTCGTTGTTTCAGGAGAGCGGCTCCCTTTTCAGGTGTGTATTCAATGGCGATCTCTTTGCCGTCCACCAGCTCTCCGACGCCTTCCCAGTCAGTCAACAGATACTGCGCACAGTTGTCGATGAGCAGATTGTCCATTGAATCAATATCGCCAACAGCGGAAAGGTCAAACTCATTCGTACCAGCCTTATATACCGCGTCCAGTTTTTCAATATGGCGGCGCACAAGTGCATTTCTGGAGCGATATTGCGGATTTTCGATACTGCAGACCTTCAGGCTAAGGCCTTCAACCGGTTTAAGCTCAAGCACTGGCGTGAACCAGCGTTCGCCGCCAATATCGATGCGAGGGGTAATAATTAACATTGATACTCCTGATATGAAAAAGCCCGCCACGCTGTCATAGCGTAACGGGCTGGTTGATCACGGTGCAGTAACAGTAATGGTTGAGATCGCAGTGAAAGTTCGTACCTTCCCGGTGATTGTTGCACTGCCTTCAGCATGGCGCGTTACCTGGGCAGTTTTCTGCCCCGTTGACACCACGGACGCGATAGCCGGATCAGAAGATACCCACTGCACCACATCAGTTGCACCGGCAGGAGTTAAAGTTGCCGTCAGAGTAGCGGTAGTCCCGACATTGCCGGAGGAAGTGGCTGGCGCAACGCTGATTGCCGTAGCTGGTACCGTAACGGCGCGCGTTACAGTCGGAGAGACATCGGCTGCAGTGATATCCAGCTGAACCTGGATAATGTCAGTGTTGCCACCGTCCGGCCAGTCACCTGCAACCTGTACTTTAGGGAATGAGAACGTGTACTGCCCTTCGTCATTCGCCAGGGTGAAGCTGAAAGGTACGGTTGCGCCAGTAAGCGTTTTACTCCAGACCGCCCATGCTGCTTTAGACCAGGATAAGGTGATCGACCCTTTCGGCGTGAAAGTCGTCGGGATATTGGCACCGGCGAACGGCGAACCGGTACCGATGCAGCGCTGCGTCTGCATGTTGTTGTCGAACTGAATGTTGAAGGTGTCGATGCAGAAACCATCACCACCGTCGACACCGTTCAGGTTTATCGCAGTGACCTCTTTGAACGAGTAACGCAGTTCGCCAGCGTTATCCGCAGGGGTGCCAGTGATATAGTTCGTATCGTCCGCTTTTGAGTCCCAGCCCAGCCCGGCGAATGTGACTGTCGCGGTAACGTCGCCATCATTCGGAACTTCCAACTGAAACACGCTTACCTGCGCACCACGAACGATAGAGGCAATACCAACATCCGAAGCGTATGTCGCGAGAGAGAACGTGATGCGGTCGTTACCCATCGTCAGACTGTCACTAACCCAGTCAGCACCAAAGCAGGATGCCAGGAACGCATCATGCTGCCCCCAGCGAAATTTCGTTCCCACATCACCGCCGACATCAACAGTTCCCAGCGTAGCACCCTGCGCCATGCGGGTGCCGCCGATTTCGTCGTTATCGTTGGTGTTCTGGGACGGTTTCACACCCCAGCTTGAACGTTTGAGAAGGTTCCAGATACCCGTGGGTGTAATTCCTGGTGTCGTTTCCCGGATAAAGGCCGAGATCACCTTAGCGCCTGAACTCACAGGAGCCTCCTTAGTAGTTGTGCGCTACAGAGCGCGGTAAGGGATTTGAAGATTGAGCTGAGACCAGCCATCAGTTTCACCAGCAGGAACAGCAGATACGGCGAAATAACTGAGTTTCCCATCATTCTGAAACTCAAAAAGCTCACGGAGTTTGTCGGCTGTTTGGGTGATGAGCAGCGAGCCAGAGCCAACAGGCACGAAGATCTGAATAATCAGCACACCTGTCCGCTGAACAACAGGCCCGCCACCAATTTCATTCGCGCCAGCCATGCCAGAAATGTTAGTGAATCGAGCCCAGATACCTCGACCACTCGGATCAAATACAGGCCCGTTGGGATAATCCACAGCATCAGCAGCAATAGCCGCCTGCGCCGTCATGCGAGCAATGACAGTGTTACGTATTTCTGTAAGGGTCATTTGTAGGCCTGTGTTACACCATTAAATGAAACCGCATAAACGCCTGCCGGTGCCTGCTTTGAGTGCCCGTTTTCAAGCGGTACGGAATAAGGGAGATTGGACTGGATGTAGATGACTGAATAACTTGGTGCAGCAAGAATTGTCGACGTTCCGTTATTGATGGTGTTTGCGCCATTCGGATCTGGTTCTCTGGGAACGTAATCACTTGGCGAACCGACACTCACGAAATGAGATGCCCGAAAAGTTCCTGCGCGATAGCCCGGCGGTCGATATATCTCACCCTGCCCACGCCTTAATTTGCGTACTCGTTGGGGGCCGAATCGCCCTGCATTACTGCTGTACTCAGCATCGGCCAGGCTAACTTTATTACCACGTTTAATCCTTTTGTTACCGCCTTTGTCAGTTTTCCCGAACCGGTCGCTATTGCGAAGGGCTTCATTGATATCATTAACCCGTTCGCGCTGCTGAACCTGCACGCTGTTGATAGCCCATATTTCAGGGTTACCAACTGGTGACCGAATAACGATCTCATTGAGCAACTGAATAGCTATAACGCGTTGCAGTTTGCCGACATCCTCTTCCACCTTGTCAGCGAACAATGCCGGATCAAGACTCCACGCCTTAGCCATGTCACACCCTCCGCAATTGGATGGCAAAAGCAGCACCTGCAGGATCTGTTTCCACGGAAATCGCCTTGTATCGCTGTTGCTCACCAGTAACCAGGTCAGGTGCGGTGAAGGTATGATCGACTTTCGGCTTATCGGTTACTTCATTCACCAGCGCCACCAGCTCGATATCGCCTTTGATGATGTTCACGCCGTCGATACGCTCAACGCTGTAATCAGCCAGCACGCCGCGCCCGGTATATGTAATGGTAGTTTCACCCCCGGCTTCAGTTACAGGATCCCATCCTGACTGGATGACGTAAGAACCGGTGAAGGCATTAACAGCGTCAGAAAGGTCATCATCAAACGCAGCGGCTATTTCTGCCTGAAGTTCGTCACGAAGCCCCATATCACCCCCTCACCAGCCGTATTTGCGACTGATTAACTCCGTAAGGCTTCAACAGTGCCAGGGCGAACTGTAAATCAGGGTCGAGCAATGCAGTGCTATTGGTAGACAGTTCCGCGAATGATTTCGACACGCTGACACCTTTGGCCTCGACCGATTTACTGGTTACAACCCCAGAATCGGTTTTCTGCTGGTACAACTTCCCGGCGGCCGCCACCGAGGCGGTATATGCGCCAGCCTCTTTGACATCTTCGGGAATATTGTCGGGGCAGACGCGCAGGTTTAATCCGTTCAGCCAGGCGTTCGCCATTTTGACGGGTTTTTCTTTCTTACTGGCGTCTGTCCAGTCAGCGCCGAGGATCCGATCAACATCCGATACAGTGATGTAGGTGATCATGAATCACTCCTCGATGCGCCAGCCTGATGCCTTCCAGTTTTCAACTTCGTCAGGATGAACATCAGCGGATGTGGGTGCGCCGGGGAATGCAGGGTATTCCGTAAACATAGCTACCAGCTCAACCTGCTGCTGTTCCTGCTGCTGTTCCTGCTGCTGTTCCTGCTGCTGTTCCTGCTGCTGTTCCTGCTGCTGTTCCTGCTGCTGTTCCTGCTGCTGTTCCTGCTGCTGTTCCTGCTGCTGTTCCTGCTGCTGTTCCTGCTGCTGTTCCTGCTGCTGTTCCTGCTGCTGTTCCTGCTGCTGTTCCTGCTGCTGTTCCTGCTGCTGTTCCTGCTGGGCAGGATTTTGTTGAGCGTTATTCTGCAAAGCAAGTTTTTCCACCTCACGCTGTGCGCGCTGCTCTTTGGTCAGTCCGGCCATAAGCCCTCCAAAAGGAAAAGGGGCCGAAGCCCCTTAGTGAATGGTTGTGTTAGCCCAGCAGCATGACAGCATGAGCTGGTTTAATTTCTTTCACACCCCACGCCAGGCCAACTTCATAACGCACCTGACGGTACTGACGGTACAGCGCGATCTGGAAGGTGATGCCTGATACCGGGTCGGTAACGTTCATCACATCATCAGCAGTATCGCCGCCTTCAGGCATTGCCGGAGTACGTGAAGCCAGCAGGAACGCGTTACGATCAAATGCCATATTGGCGGTAAAACCGCTGATAACGGTAATAGCCGCATTGTCGGCCAAATCCTGACGCAGTCCAGGTGCGGACAGGGTGATCGTGGTAGCAGAGGCAGTCGCAACAACATACTTGTTGTTATCGCCTGCAAAAGTCACCACCTGACCAGCCGCGATAGCGCCAGTGCCAGTATCGATGGCAATAATGATATCTCCCTCCTGCTTCGCACCGTTTACCAGGTAACCGGTGGCGGAAGAAGTAGGCGCACGCTTCACACCAGCAGAGCTGTGAATGTTGAAGCCCTGCAGGCGGCCAAGCACACCTTCACGCAGGAGTTGCTCAGTTCCGGCTTCATTGACTTTAAACAGAACGGATTGCTTACCGCGCATGTTCGCAATGGCGTCAGAGTCGAGAACCATCTGCAGGTTAGTTGTTGGCGAACCGTTTTGTTCCAGAACTTTTCGCGCATTCGCTGCGTCGGAAAGATCATCTTTGACACCAAACGGCGCTGTACCAGCAGTACCGATAGCGCGCGAGGTACCGTAGTAAAGCGCACCCAAATCGGAATCAACTTCGTTAGACAGTGCGCGGAATGCTTGGGTGAACTGGTCGGCGAGAATGGTGTTGTAAGTACCAGCCGGGCCAAGTGCCAGTTGTTCTTCACCATTCCATTTGACCGGAGCCATTTTGGATTTGGTGATTTTCACATCGACGGTGCCGATCGTCTGGTCACCGTCATTCGGTGCCGTGGCCCCCGGAGTAATATCGACAGTAGTTGCCGCTGGTGCAACAGGGGCAGTAACTGTCTGCCCCTTCGCGGCTGCATCTGCTTTGGTATTACGTGCGACAGCGGGGATAAAGCCCACCTGCTCACGTGAAACAATATCCAGAGCGGTATAGATAGTCGGGATCAACCCGGTCAAAGTGTTCGACATGATTCATTATTCCTTAGAGATAGATTTGGGTTGGTTGAGCTATCCAGCTCTGGCACCAGCCCCCATCCGGAAGCTGGCAAAGTGGTTAATCAACGACAGTAATGCCGTCTTTAAGTGCTGTTTGTTTTCCGGCCATATCCAGCGAATCAAACGCAGTTCGTTTCATGGTTTTCTGGCCAGCCTGATGCTGTGTGGTACGAGAGTCACCGCCACTATTGCCGCTGGCCTTAAGGATGTGGTCTTTCTGCGGGTAATTTTCGACGAGGAACTCCAGCGCTTCATCGAAACCAGCGGTTTCACCAGGTTTGGAACGGGAGTAGATTTTGTTGCCTGAGCCGTCATAGGCGACAACCTTACCCTCTTCGACCTTAAATGACTGACCGAAGCGCGCCTGAAGCATGTCGGACGGAATGGCAATCTTGTCGGCGATAAATTTCGAGCCGGAGAAATTGCCGCCAATCATGGCGTCGTAGAGCTGGCCTTCCAGTTTCTGACTTTTGCCGTTGGCTTCTTCCAACTGCGCCTGGAAGGATTTGGTGATATCAGCCCTCACTTGGTCAACCGCGCCAGCGTCGATCAGCTTTTTCTGGTCGATTTTGGTCATCATTTCCAGCGCTTCGAGCGCTTTGGCCGGGTCGGTGATACCGGAGAATTTCGCCAGATTTGTTTCAGCAGATTCTTTAGCCAAACGATGCGATTTAGCCTCTCCATTCAGCTCAGTAATTTTGCCAATCGCCTGGGCAGCATCAAAGCCGATCTCTTTTCCGTCGTCATGCACGTAAACCGGCAGGCCGTTAGCGTCTACTTCTGCGTAATGTTTGCCGTTTACTTCTACTGTCTTCAGTTTCATGTTGTTACCTTTTTACTGGCCATCCGACCGTTGCACCGCTCACCATCCGGATTGCGGCAATAAAAAAGGCCGCCCGGAGGCAGCCTGTGGGGATTAGTTAAAAGTTAAAGTCCGGCTTCTATGAATGCCTGCGCGTCACGTTCACGCAACTGATCCAGCGTCAGCCATTCACCTCTGTCGGTGTAGAATTCATCCGGCGACATGCCGCCATCACGAATAAGCCGCGCGCGCTTCTCACCAACGATCTGCTTCTGGCGGTCGAACGACTGGCGGGAGAACCATTCCTGATAGTTGGTATCACCAGCCACCTGTCCATCCATGCTGGCACGTTCCGCTGGTGGGATATCCCGGACATCGATACCTAACTCTTTCGCCGATTTCAGGATAAATGTTTCGGTTGAGCGACAGCAGAAGTGAATTTTCCCCGGCCCCTGCAAATACGGAACCTTATGCCCTATCGGCTTGTTATCCAGCGTGTACTTCAGGCGGTCGCGAATCCTGCACATCTGCGTCGTTCTGTTGTCCAGGGTAGAAAGCCACTGCTTGCCCTTCATCAGGTCGTCATTGGCATCAGCAAAGCTATTTCGAGCCGTTGCTGCAAGATGACCTACCGCCGTTTTCGCGATACTGGCAGCATTGGCGCGACTCATTTGCAAAGCGCCGTCCTGATACCCCCGGTTAGCGTGGCCGCGCACCTTACGCGCTATCTGCTCATTGGTATCGCCCAGCAGGAAACCCTGTCGTACGGTATTGCTGATGCGATTAATGCGATCGGCTTCGAGGTTAGACGCCCATTCACTCAGTAAGCGCCCCTGAAAAGGCTGCGCCATTGCCGCGGCATATACTGCATCAGGGGAAATACCTACCAGCGGATGAACGCCAGTCACGAATTCCGGCAGTAACGAATCAAACAGACTCAGCTGATATCCTGCTTCATGCTGAGCCAGCGTATTCAGTTCACCGGATAGGCTGCTAAACATGCCATTTACCGCAATGCGGTTGGTATCCCGCACGCTCGCCAGTAGCGCTTCAAGCCTGGTAACCGTGAAACTGTTCGGCTCCAGCGTATCCATTGCCACCAGCAGACGCGCGGTTAGCTCTGCGTCACTGTCGTTGAGCAGTTTAACCATCCGGTTAGCAACGCCGGTGCTGTACCGGCTTATCCAGATAGCATGGGCTATGTACTCATCGCTGAGCCGTTCATTGACCGTTGCCATTATTGTTGCCTGTCAGCGTTACTGATGGATTGTTCAGCTCGTCGATAACAACGCCAGTATCAGCGTCAGGGTCGATGAATTTCAGCGTCTGAAGAGCCCGGACTGCATCGACCTGACGAATATCACCACCTTGCCGCAACGACTGAACAGCCAGGGCAGCAGTGGCGTCAAACGTCTGAGAGGAAACCTCCAGCTCTGTACGCACATCAACATTCCCACCGTCGCTTTCACCAATCCACTCAGCCATGATTTGCAGAATGTTATCGAGCGCATCTTCCAGAGAACTCGCCATCGTGTAGAGCGGCGAGTTTTCCTGCATGCGCTCTTCGTTGGTCTGGTCGACGGATTTTGTCGAAGTATTTTCCGCTCGTAACAGCTTCGCGCCAGCCTGGCGCATCTGGTTTTCCAGATCATCAAGGGATGTTTTACCGGAACCAATAGCTGACCCTGTGTGCTCGACGTATTCCAGCCCGTGTTGGTCACGGCTGTCGAATTTTGTCGCACTGGATGAGCCGATAGTCAGTGATTCATTTTCACCCAGGCCATATGCCACCAGCAGCGGGACGCGCGCAACGTGAAGAATGTTGTCCTGCTCGCTCTGGCTCTGCCAGTGCTTGATGTTTAGCAAGGCCAGATTGAGCAGCGGAGGAGAACCACGCATAAACCCGGTTCGCTTCGTATAGAGCGTTACCAGAGGGATATCACTACGGCTCGTTTCCCACTCTTCGTGAATAGCCCACGATGCGCTGCCGTCATTACCTTTATTGCGGCGGTAGATTTCTACCTTGCCAGGCATAATGTGGCGAATTTGCTCGATTTTGGTTTGCCCGAAGTCATCGCCATCAACAACGATAACCTCTTTCACGCGTAAATCAGTGAGAATAACCTTCCCACCGGAAACCTTAGATTTCCAGCCGATCACCTGCCGCGGGTTGAGCATCGTCACGTATGGGCGACTACCAGATGCCTGCTCATCAGCACGCGTCTTAACAGTTTCAGGATCTGTCCGGGGATAATCAACCAGCGCATGAGCAAGTCCATACTGGAACGCGATAGAGAAGAATTGCTGCGCCCATACGTCAAGGCGATCACCTTCCATATCTATGTCTTCAGCCAGTTCTTTAATCTTTTCCGGTGTTTCCTGACTCAATACCGTCGGCTCAGCGAAAACGCGACCGATATTCTGCTTAATGCTCTCTTCATAAGATGGGAGCAACGTCGCAACGGAAAGGCGCTGTTTATATCCTTCTGGATCTTCGTTAGGCCATTTCGGGAGATATGTTTCACCCTGCCGGCGCATTTCCAGCGTGCCGCCCATCAGCGCATCGTTAATATCCCACGCCTCAACCATGTCGTTATAGTCGAGATTAGGTGTCGAAATATCGGGCATGGCGTTACATCCGTAGTTTGGTGACTTTGCCAGTTGGTTTAATGATCGGGAATTGCTTCACGATGTAATACCCACCAGCATCATTGGGGTGATCGTTGTCGGCTGATTTATCCGGCTCGCCGTTCGCCGCCCACACTTGTTGTTCCAGACTTTCGGTGTAGACCGGGCATCGGGTAACGTTCACTTTGTAGCGGCGCTCACCATTGCCGTTGCAGAACATGGCGTTCACAGAGTTAATGCGGTCTTTCACTGGCGGATTGGCGGCATTCACCACCACACTGAATCCGGCCTGCTTAAGCTGAGCGATATCCGTGGCGCTGGCATTATTCGACTTGCGTGAATCGCCGGAAGCATCTGGATAGATGTAAATCTGACGTGAGGAGACATAACGCCCGCCTTCATAGCGCCAGAATTCCTCCTGAATGCGTTTAATCATCGCTGGAGTGTCATAAACCTTCACCAGTTCGCGTACTGCACGAGGTTCCCCATCGCGCAGCACATGAACGATGGCCGCCATCTTCCCTACGTTGAAGTCCATCCCGATGTATAACGGCTCACCTGCCTGCTCCTCGTCGGCACAACTATTCAGTTGACGATCGAACTGGTGATAGATAGTTCCGCTGGTCAGGTTAGTGAACTTCCCGCGCAGATAAGCCTTAATCAGCTCTGGCGGGTATGAATCCATCAGCGATGGGATGTAGTCGTGTGGAAGATTTTTCTCGTTATCAAACGTTGACGCTTGAATCAGCCCATACAGCGTCGCAAGCTCAGGCTTATCACGCACAGCTTTAACAAACTGCTGGTATACGAACTTGAAACCTTCCGGCGTGGTAGTGACGTCAATGCCATTCCTCAGCCCGTCCACCTTATAACGCATTCGAGCGATGATTTTTCGCCAGGCCTGCTGCGCTTTGGCTGCAGCCATAACGTCCAGCTCATCCACCATTGCGTTGCCGATTTTAAAGCCGACAATAGAACCTGGCTTTTCCATCGAACGACAGATTGTTGTTCCGCGATACTGACGCCCGGCGTAAAAATGAACCTCTTTGTTGCTTTCGTTAATTTTGACATTCAATCCCCAGTCGAAAGCCACCTCTTCGACAGTTGGATAAAAAATGTCACGAATTTGAGGATATGTCGGCGCGAAATAACCCTGATTTATTTTCGGGTGTTCCCACATCCCCTTACAGATACCGCCGCAGCCAACCCACGTTTTACCGGAACCAAATCCGGCAACGTAGGCTTTAAATTTGTGTGGCATCGCGAGGAACTGCGCCTGAGGAATGTTAAGCGTCGGAGCTATCATCATCACCCCTTACTCTGGCATTCACGACGTTAATTGCGATTGCAACCGGCAATGGATCATCATCCTCAGGATCGGCTGCCAGTTCTTTTCTGAGTTTTTCCACCTCAAGCTGACGGCGCTCAATTTCAATCTGCTGCAGGCGTTGCGCGAACTCGCTATCAGCCAGGCCAAGCCGTTTCATCACAGCTTCGTACATCCGTTCGCGGCTGATGGCTGTTATCTCAACCCCATTCTTACCCAGCTTTACACCGGAATAAGCCAGCGCAGCATCAGGGGCGAGTTTTCTGGTATCGGCGAAGTATGGCTGCCCGATCCCATCGCCATTACAACGAGGGCATTCATGGTTAGGTTCGCTGGTGTGGTCATATCCATACCCGCCTCTGTCATTTGGCTCTTTTCCTTTTTTCGCTAAAGCCTCAGCAAGCTTCTCTTCAAACTCCACTGCATCACGCCACTGGTACTGGTGACCAAAGCCCCAGCAGTAACGACAGGCACCACGGCGATATTGAGAAAGCTGGTTTGCATCGAACGTGGCCAGTTGCCACATCTGCGCAAGAACCTCATCTGCGCTGCCAAGCGTGCGCACAATGGATTCCTTTTGCTGCTGCGCAATGGCCTGCGCAACGTTAGGATTCGTTATGAGCTGACGACCGTAATTTGGATCGCTGTAACCAGCACGTTCAGCGGCTGCCGTGGCGTTCTGGTCTTTGAGATATTCAGCAACAAAGCGTTTTAATTTTGGGCTTAAATCGCTTTCAACCAATTTTTCTGCGCTTTTTCCTGCCTGCGCAGTGCGCATTTTTTTCTGCGCAGATTTTTGCGCGGATTGCGCAGAAGGTTTTTTGATGTATCGGCGGGCAGTTGCGTAATTCAGTCCCTGCGCTTCACACCATTCCTTCGGTGATACGCCGGTAGCGGCATTGTCGGACAGGAACCGTTGCTGAAGCTCGCCCCAGTCCGGTTTTGCCATGAGTTAATCCTGCTTAGTAATTTCTGGCTCAGCGTTCGTCGTGAACGATTGAACAGCCCCACCTGAGTAAACGTCAATTTCGATAGCGACACGGACAGCATCTACTGCATTTTTCCCGCAGTGCATAGCTGCTCTGGCAATCATCCCACCGCTACCAATTGCGTATGAATCAAGCTGAAGTGAAATTGAAGCGTGAGTCTTATCTGTATCTTTACTGATGAGATAAGCTCGATCACTCCCAATAACAGCGATTGCTCCGAAAGACGATTCAGGATTAAACACAGACTTATAATTGAGCCCTGTACGCATTAAATCCTGCACTTCAAATTCAGCACCGCAATCACCTGAATAACCAATGGCGCTGATCTTTTCGCCATTAACAGTCCATCTCTCATCATCTGATGGATAGAAAATTTTCTGTTCCCGCAGCGTGCAAATAGCATCACCGGCTGAAGCCTGGCTATCTGATGCCAGCGTAACGCCATCCCATGCAACAGTGGTCATATCCAGAATTCCATGTTTATAGGTAAGAGTTGACCAGATTCGCCCGCCACGGCTCCGGAAGGCCGCTATGAAGGTAAAAGCCCGCGTTACCATCGCGGGGAAAACCCGGCGTTACCCGTTTTTGAATAACCACATCCACTCACGCAGGGAGAATCCTCCTCATGGAGGCTACGGTCATAGTTATGATGTGGAGACAGCGACGAATCGGCGCTATGGGCATTCATGTCGCAGCGTTCGCCACCATCTCACGATGTTGCTTTGCCACTTCCGTCTATTCCGGCTGCCAAGATTGGATCACCTCACTGGTTGGTGCCTCTCTATGCTTCTTGTCGGGTAAGCATTATCGAAGCCCCTCAGTGAGGAGCTTCTGTAATGCCGGTTAAGGTTGCTTGCTCAGCCAGTCGCTATATGCGTCACCCGGTGTCACTCCCCATCCATAAATGCAATTTGTAAACGGGTAATCTTTTAATCGATAGCAAATGTACTTACCTTCACACCAGTGAATTAATGGCTTCATGGTTTTTAATCACTCACGTTATTGGGCTTTCTCACCGAATCGAAAATGCGCTCACACGTCATTCCTGCTCGATATCTTTGTCACTCATTGCGCTTTTTCTTGGTTGGTTTCTGGCAGTTCGCCTGCCACGCTTTGTTATGCGCCAGGATGTCTTTCTTCGTCTGGCGATCCATAACATCGATGTCGTGATCGGTAAGGTAGATTGGCTTTACCCAGTCACAGGCAGTATCAACTACTACCGGGACGCTTCCACGTGTCACGCAGCTCGCGATCAACATCGTCATCAGGCATGCGGTTAACAGTCTGCTGTACATTGCTGGCCTCTTTCGTTGCTTCTACCCTGCGTTCGGCTACTGCTTCAGTAGCAGCAGCCTTTTCTTCGGTGCGCTGCTGGTCGGCCTTTGCTTCTGCTTTGCTGGTTCCGCGAATATGCCCCATACCAAAAGCACCAGCTATAGCAGCAATCACCGCTGCAGCCAGACCAATAATCGTTTCAATACCCATAGTGACCTCACACCAGCACAGATTTTGCCAGGTTGAACAGGGCGCGGCGTTTATCCAGTCCATTACGCCCACCGTTGATAATCAATGTGACGCGCTCAATATCACCTGAGTAGAGAAGGCAACCACGAGACACATAGAACCACGCTGCTGAGTGCGCTGCGCTTTCATCGACTTCAAGCAACTCAGGATGTGAAACCAGATCCAGCTTCAGCGCCTGACCGCAACTGCGATAATTGCTCAACCCAGTAATTTGCTTTAGTCCTCGCCCACGATATTTCCAGCCATCACCAGCAACCTGATTCCCCAGGTGCTCTTTACCCCATTCCCCGCCGTAAACCAGATTGGCTATTGCTTTCTGATTGGCCGGCTGCGTTGCCGTTCTACCGAGTGCTGAGGCCTGCTGCTCAGTGATACGGTGCTTGCCGAATGTCGGTACCAGGTTCTCTGCCGCATAGTTCAGGTTTTCCACCAGCCGGGTAAATCCCCCGGACTCGTGCCCCATTTGAGCGATAAACATGGCCTGATCCAGCGATGCCGTAATGCCGAACTCTTTCATTGCAGCATCCAGATGTGGAAACCAGCGCGCAGCTAACCCGGCGCTTACACCAGCCGCCTTTTGAAATTGTGTTTGGTTCATTGGTGCCTCAGTACATCAACCAGACGCGCTACGTTTCCCCGAGCCCAGAGAACGGCAGCGCATATAAGGATGTTCGCCAGTACAACAACCCAGTGAGATTCGTGATACAGGCCAAACAGGTAACGGAAAGGGACGCTGGCGTAAACCAGCACGGTGAAGTAAGCCATCAGTGATATTAGCGGGCGGTGTCTTGCGCCGCCGCGCTGGTAGAACATCAGGGCAATGACGATGACCCCGCAGATGATGGCATTGAACATTGCACTCGGATCACTTGTTACCATTGCTTGTCCCTCCTCCACGTAAGCGAGAGAGAATTCCAAACAGGCTACCCAAATCCTGGCTATTAACGAATGTCAGCAGCTTAATTGCTATCGCAGCAACGATTACCGCTCCCAGTGCATCAAGCGGCCTGTCGCTATACCCCGTCCATTTGGAAAAGTAAGAGCCAAGGAGAGGCGCACCAATTACGCCGAAGATGAATGACGTGATGAAGTAGCCCACCAGCTTCAGTCGGCTGATGTTAACCGCCGTGGCGACGTAGAAAACGGCACCAGCAAACGCACCAAACACCACACCGTAATCAATACCGGTTGCCAGGCCAAACATACTGGCCCCCATCAAACCACCAGCCGCAACCGTAGTGCCAGAAACAGGATCGGACATTTAGCCCCCTCTTATTGCTGTGAGTCCTCTCAAAATGAGGGGAAATAAAAAAGGCCACGCATACGCGCAGCCTCAAGATTTGCCTGCTTACTGATACAGGGCGCTCAACCTCAGTTAGCGCAGATTTTAATTGTGATCCTGCCTATGTGAGCTTTGCGGTCGGCTGGAATGTGTAGGTTCCGCATAACTCCCCGCGCTTTGTCAGATTGGCGGCGGGAATCCATAAAAGAAAACCCCGCCGGAGCGAGGTTTTAATATTTTTATAACGTTACAGGCGTAATAACCCATCGTTGGAATCAGGCTAACCAATTTCCGCCACATTTGCAATAGCGATTAGCAAAGAATATTCACTAATGAGTTACCTGGCCTAATACCTTTTCGGCAAACGACTCTTCAATGTGGCAATGCTCCACCAGCCGATTAAAGAATAATTTATAATTACGCCGCCATGTCGTTTCCGTTACCCCCAGAGCTTTGAAAATCTCGGTATCTTTCAGGCGCGGGAACCCTCTCCCCTTACATCTCGGACATTTTTTATAAACTGGAACACCCTGAAGCCCAGATTTTTTCTTATCCAGCACCTCGCCACGCCCCCGGCAACGGCATTCGTTTTTCACATCCCCCTTACCGTCACACGCTTTACATACGACGCGAATTTGTTCGCGTACTGATCTCCATACTTCCCAGTCTGCCGGAGAAATACCTTTCGTAGTCTTCACCCATTTTGGTGGCTTACCATCTGGGTAAGTAACCTTATTCGTGAAAACCTCAGCATCAATAAATTTAGAACCGTGGCAGCAACTACAAGTAACCAGGCTTGCCGCACTGAGGGAGTAATCGCGGAAAACATACCGGGCCAGAACATCGAGAAATTCTGAGCGCTCATTCTCTTCCATTTTACGCAATGATCCGTGCCGTTCTGCACGCTGCTCTGCCAATTTCTTAATATACGCGATGATATTATCAGAAGATAAAACCCCGGCTTTTGCCAGGTACAATTCAACACCTACGGCGGCTTTTGCGGCAAGCATCCCCAGTGAAGCCATCACGTCCGTAATAGTCAGGGTGTCAGCAGATAAGCCACACGGAACAGCGCCGGGCATCATGGATTTAGGAGAAAAATACTTCGGTAAGGACTCAAGCTTCATTTTGATGCTCCAGTTTTGCTTCAATGCGGATGTGATTTCTTAAGATGCGATAATCAACGAGGAAAGATCCCCGATAGCGACAAATACGAAGGCGCTGCCAGCGCAGGCGAAGTGCTTCAGTCAGTTCTGGTTTCATTTGATTTCCCCGATGATGATCTGGCCTTTCTCACCCCATAGCTTCGTGATGCGGCAATCCCATACACAGGAATCATCATCAAATAGCGCATCCATCAGCGCTTTAAGCATGTTGTCGCAGTCTGGTTTTGACTGGTGCGGCTTGCCGATAGACTGCTCCCGTTTCTTCTTGCTCCAGCTCGTGGGCATTGGCATAACGAAGGTGATATGCGCACCGGACTCCGGAAGATGGATTTTTCGCAGGCGAGCTTCATCGCAGAATGCACGGTAACGCATTACTGCCGGACGCTGCTTCCACTTATCAGCTCTGGTCATTCTGGGTTTGCCAATGGGCGTGATATCGTAGATTTTCATGATTTGATGAGCCCCTCTTTCCGCCAGATTTCCAGGGTGCGCATTACCCCCTCCGCATGCATCAGCCGCAGTTGGTCATGGGTGTAATCCGTGGTTTGTACCCGCCCGTCGATCACGTCGTGGCATCCGTTACAGGCGATGGCCGCCTGGGTATCGTCAGGTTTGCATCCGGTACCACAGGTTCCCGCCAGACGGTAATGAGCCAGCACACTGGTTTCCGGATTGCCATTGCAATAGCCGGGAATTCTCACGGTACATTCCCGCCCACGCGCAGCGTTACGAAGATTAGCCATGCTCACCCCACATCCGGTTTTGCCACCGACGATCAACGCGCGGAGGTTTATTGTCTTCCGGTAGTCTGGCGCTAACTGTCCAGGTGATGTGATCGGGATTCAGGCTACGTTCTACATTGACGCCCCGGCGCTGGTATTGCGCCACCAGCTCGTCGGCCTGTTGAGTTGAGCATTCGGTATGCTGGAAATATGAGTATTTCATCCCCATCACCCCGCAAAGCTCATGAGCTGCGCAGCGGCGTTCTCCGCCTCGCCCTGGTCCCTGAACGATTTTGATAATATCCAGCGCCAGAGGACATCGAGCGCTGCTTTGTACAGCTGCTGGAACTCGATTTCGTCCATGTTCGCGAATGAGATGCTGCGAGGATGTTTCTGAAGGGTGCCATCCGGTAGCTTTATGGCGTCGTAATGCCCGGCCTGAATCGTCACCCAGGCGCGGTATGCATCGAAGGATTTACAGAGGCTGATCCCGTTCGTGACGCGGCGGCTCGCTACCTGCTCAAGATAGTGCTCAGCGGCATCAAGTAGTGCGCCTTCGTTGCCTCCGTAGGAAGCCAGGAATTTAGCGTAGCCGGTTACAAGTTTGCGCTCGTTGGAAGAGATCGCGCCGCCGGTTGGCTCCCAGTATTCGAAACCGAGATTCAGCAGAGCGAAGAAGCGACGGTGGTACGCTGGGTTGCGTACCTGCCGGAACTCGGCCACCAGCACAGCGCCAAGCTTAATTTTGGTTTGCAGTAATTCGCTGGTCTCCGGTGTGGCGGGGATCAGGATTCCTGAGGACTGCTTGATGAGTTGTAACTGCGCCATAGTTTTTCTCCGTGGCGCAGCAGGTTAACGGCTGTTCAGACCGTTGATTTCATATTATCAGAAGGTGGAATTACCCGATAGCCGAGACGATTAATAAATTGCATAAAGCCATTGGGAGTAAAGACCTCCTCATCATCCAGCAGAGGGCGCATAGATACCATGCCATTTACACGGTAGATAGATGCTTACCAGTTGAAGGAAAGCTAAATACCACGCAGCCGTCAGACCGTCTAACAATGTCATACCAACTATTTTCTGACGTTTGCAATGCCGGATCGCTCACTTTATATCCTCCCTTCAAGCGAATACAGACGCGTTTAGTAATTGTCGGCAGCAGCATCAAAGGGATACTCATTTATGGTATTCAGACAACCGTGCGCCACCAGGTACGCAATTTTAATGAAACCAGTCGTCAGCGCTTTCCCATGTTTCCTGGAGGATTTTTTCAATTTTCTTTTTGTCATCCTTGTCGCCACCGAAAACGCTGAGTCCATCACTACCTGCCCGGCGAATTACCAGGCTGCAATCCTCATACTGATTGCTCAGCCGTTTAAGCAACTCTTTTTCCAGTGCCGGGATCGCACCCTTAGGAAGTTCTTTAGTCCGATCAATAGTTAATTCAACTTTCATAGTAGCCTCCATTGCATATACTGTGTTTTTATACAGTATACCTGTGCTTTGAAATTATCAATGCTTTGAGGGCGTAAATTGTTAACTTAATGTCAGTAGGGCAAAATAAAACCCGCCGTAGCGGGTTGAAATGATAGATTTTTTTAAATTGAGACATCTTTTTTCTGACAAGAATGTGCTGATATGACCTAACAACTATGGCTTGGGGTTTTCCCTCCTCCATCGCAGCCAGAAACCGTATTCTTGCCTGATATTGCTCTCGCAGGTGAGCTTACCGAACTTCGTTGTCGGCGGGTTAGCGATGATGCTTTCCAGCGATTCTCCTCCATCAAGACGAGCATAAATTTTATAATCAGCTGCTTTCGGATTCTTTGGTTCTGCAATTCCCTCACTCATTATCTACCCCATGTCATAAAAGTATTCTGGCATTGAAGGGGTTCTCTGTTGTCGTTGAGGCCCCTACGTGTACAAAATTATAAATTAACTAAGCAGCAATTTCTTTGGGCTGGCATAACTCTGGTAGATTGGCTCTAACCAACGCTTCGGCAAACGGCGGGGGGACAGCATTTCCGCACCGGGCAACCTGCTTATCCTTCGCGTACTTCACACCTCGATAATCCTGATCGATGATGTACCACTCCGGGAAACCCTGAGCCCGATACAGCTCATGTGGCTGGAGCATACGCATCCCGATATCGACAATCCGGTACACTACCCCATCAATAGTCACTAGTCCGGTGCTATCTTCACCGCAGTATTCCTTCAGGAACTCAAGTACCAGTTGTGCGCGCTGCTCGTCATATCCATCTACGGCAAGCGTGGTCTTAACTTCACCAACATGCTGTCCACCAGCGGTGATAGTTGGCATCGGCTCGTCGGTGCGCTGGCCATCCCGACAGGTTCCTCGCAGTTTAACCAGATGAGACGCAACTACCGCATGATGATCAACAGTAGTGACTGAGTGTGCGGGTTCATCCAGACCAACGCCCGGGCCCGAGTAATTCCCGCCGTAGTGTTTTCGCCAAGAATGCGCCAACAACAGCGTGCTTACTGCCACCAGCCACAACAGTACCCAGAGGTTTATCCAATCCTGGTACGCGGGGCGCTTGTCCTTGCCGTTCCCCGTAACCCGTCTGAATAAGAGTTGGTACCACCAGCTGGGATTTTCCACCACCTCCTGCAGTGACCGTCGCGCTCGGTTCATCTACCCGATGCCCGATGCTGGCACCGAACTGACGAGCGATAAACGGCGACAGGGCCGCTTCGACAATCCCCAGCGCATGACCATTCCCACCCGGGCGCACTGACGTGCCAGCGGTGACAGTTGGTACCGGTTCAGTTACTGGCTGCCCGGTAGCCCCGGTGCGGAATTTAGTCAGGTGCGGTACAGCCAATGCGTAGCCGTGCTTTTTGGTGATGGTCTGCAATGGTTCTAAAAGCGATTGCCCACGGAAACAGTCATAACCCCCTTTAGTGGTTGTGTGGTTGCACTTCACAATAAACGGAGAAGCGCTGTCTATTACAAAACGCTGGATACCGCGCGCGATCCGCTTCAGTGTGTTTTCCGCCAGCGGCTTTTTGCGGTCAAAAATTGATGGGCATGGAATTGACCAGTCGATGCATTCCGCAGCTGTACGCCACGGTGCCAGTTTTCCGGTCTGTACCTCAGGTGATTTTGGATCCCCGTGAGTTGCCTCCGGCCACACAATCGGCTTACCGTCACAGCGCATAACCATGAAGAAGCGCTTCCTGATGGTCGGCGCGCCGTAGTCGCAGGCACGCAGTTCGCGGTATTCGACGGTATAGCCAAGACCTTTAACCAGCCGGGCAGCGTCCTCGCTGTCGAGAGGAATACCCAGGAATTCACAGCACTCCACCAGCGCCGGATGATCGGGAGAAATCCCCGTCGTCAGCATAGCGACAAAAGCCCGGAAGGTTTCTCCAGCACGTTCAGGATCCGGGCGCATTTCACCGGCGAGAAGCGGCCCCCACGTTTTAAACTCTTCGACGTTCTCCAGCTTCATCACACGAGGCTTAACATCCAGTCCCCAGCGCAGCGTTACCCAGGCCAGCCCACGAATTGCCTTTTCAACTGGCTTAGCCCCTTTTGCCTTGGAAAAATGACGACAGTCAGGAGAAAACCAGGCAAGCCCTACAGGACGACCAGCAGTTGCCACTTTCGGCCTGACATCATAAACAGATTCGCAGTAATGGAGTGTGTCCGGGTGATTGGTGGTATGCATCGCCACGGCATTTGGGTCGTGATTGATGGCAATATCCACGCTCCGACCAGTGGCCAGTTCGATCCCGGTGCTCGCCCCACCACCACCAGCAAAATTATCGACAATAATCTCTCTCACGCGTATTCCTCCATGACGGCGGCCAGCGAACGCGCGGCTTCGATAATTGACGGCACTGGCATTTTCTCAAGCCACATCCGGTTGATATGGTGCTGCAGGCGACGCTGGTGGTGTGCCGAAAGATCCCCGGCGATTTCAATCTGCGACATAACCATGCCAACTTCAGCTGGCCATACAGTTTCAGGAACATCCGGCAGCAGCATAGTTTCCAGTTCGACGATACGCTTTATCGCATATTGCAGATGAGTATCCACTACTTCACCTCCAGCTGCGGTGCTGCTGCAATCAGTCCGCACCATGCATCCCTTGAGTCTTCCGCACCGTAATCAATAATTGAGTCGAACTCGTCCAGCATCGCCATTGTCGGCTCAACCGGTACCATCACCCAACCATCCGGAATCACCGGAGAGTTGCCATCTGCACCCTGAAGCATGGCGGCGCGGCGATTCCATACCTCACGCAACTTATCTCTTGCGTCCACGTCTGTGTGATATGCGGTGTCGGTTGATATTCCAAAAACGTTGCAAGATATCCAGTTGAGGTTATCGTCGTCATAATCAAACTCAGCATTTCCTCCGCAGCATGGGCATGGAAGAAGGCCATTTTCATCAGGCACAGATACCGGCGCTGTCGGGGCGGTGTAAACGACACCCTCAATCCAGTGCGCGCCGTCTTCATTGCAATGGCACTTCGACTCTAGCGGCTCGTCTAATCCCTCCGCTCCGCATCCGCTACAGGTAAATAGTTTGCGGCTTTTGGCTTCCAGCGATGCCAGCGCGATTTTAGCCAGGCGAAATCTAATTCCGTAATAACGGCTATCCGGCTCACGCTCGGTTATCTCTACCCAGGCGTTAACGATTTCCTGCGCGACTTCTATTAACTGCTCTTTGGTGAATTCTCTGGTAATAGTGCTCATGGGTTAGTCCTCACGGAATTTCTGATGCCCTCGGCAATATCGAATAGCGCTTCTGAGTAGTCTCGCTGAGCGTCATTACCAAACTCAAACGTGCCTGTATCGTTATCAGTGCGCCCATGCTCTTTGTCGTATGACTCTCTCTGTTTATCCACCCATTTTGCGGCAGCAGTTATACCGTCGTTGAAAGCTGAATCAGTAGGCATGAAAGACAGGTCTGCGAAAAACTCGCCAAATCCAAAGCACACGGAATATGCCAGCCGACCGTGATGCTTGTAGCCAGGGTTAGTGATATCAGTAGTCGCATAGGTTGCAGTTATCTCTGCAACGACTTCTTCTGGCTTTGATGGCTGCTCAACCCACGGAATGCAGATCAGATCAAAGTCACGCGCCATCGTCCCGTGAATTGCCATAGCGTAACCGTGCTTACGTGCTATCTCAGCCAGTGCCGGGTAAAGAGCACAGTAAACTGGTGCAAAGTTTGCCGGCTTCATGATGCCTCTCCTTTACCGGCTGCGGCGTCCATCATGTGCAGATATTCGTCTGCATCCTGTACCCATTGACCGCCTACGCCGTAATAGCGGTGCGTAACAATGTCGATGGTTGCCATAGGTTCATTCTCAAGCAGTTGGCGGAGAAAGCCTTCGAGGTCGCCAGCGCTATGCTTGATTACCGGAGACTTTCCGGGATGGCGAACAACGAGGAATTGATTTCCCTCTTCACGCACCTCCTTCGCCTCCAGCTCAGCAATCCGCTTCTCTGCGGCTTCCAGCTCTATTTGTCTCTTCCCGGCTAAATCCTGCAAAAAATTCCGCTCTTTTCTGAGCTCGTCAACTAATGAATTGGCTTTATCGGTTTCCGTGTTTGCCCGTTCTAGCCCATCCGGCAGCGCCAGCACGGTATCCGGGTTGGCAGCCTGCATAAACTCACGATTGGCCTGAGCATCTGGCCCTTCAAAATGCGCGATGATGAAGTTTCCGTTGGCCTGGTCGTTGGCGCTGCAGATAGCCTCCCAACCATCGCCAGATTCTTTAATCCACTCTCCTGCACTGGCAGACCGCGCTTTACTCCGAAGAGTATGTTTGTCGATGTTACTCATTGGGCGGACTCCTTTACATCGAATTGTGAACGCCAGCTTTCTCGTGGGTCGTCGATATTTTTCACCCCCATATCGTCAGCAGCAATATCGACAAGAACCTGCTTCACGAAATCAATGGCTTCACTCTGGCTCCCAGCTTCAACTTCAAGACGCTCGGCAAGTTGCTTTGCCAGTACGTCAACACGTCCCTGACGCAGAAAATCTGCAAAACTCACATAACGCGGATTAACGTAACCAATCTTGCAAGTTAATTTGCTCATGACTGCAATCCTTTTTTCTGCTTGTTGTATACGGCCCAGCTCAGAGCATCGATCTTGTCACGACCTGCTTTGTCGTACATGTGGATACCTTCTTCGCAGGCGTGCTCTTGCTTAACCTGCTCTTCGAGAACGCTTATCTCTTCGTAAGACAGGGTTGCCAGCTTCAGGCGATTCCAGCCGAAGTTACGGATGCGCGTCATGACTGCACTCCTTTGCGAAGATTGGCGGCGAACGCTACTGAGTCATTGGCGTTTTGCTCAAGCCAATCAACAAGCGACTCCATATCTGTTACAGCCGGGTTGTCCAGAATGCTTTCGTATACTCGCTTAGACTCCTGCGCCCGCACTTCAGCCAGGAAAGCATCGGTGGCTGGGGTCTCTGGAATGGCATCCGAAATAACCTCTGAGTAAACGCGCTCCATCGCCGACTCCCATCCGTAGTAACAAGCAGAGTAACCGTCACGCTGATATCCCCGATCTTCAACTCCGCACCCCATGCCTTGGTCATGGTATTCGGGCTGACTATCTGGATTGATGATGCTTTCGAGAGTATTCTTCATCCCCGTATTCTCAACAGCGAGCGCATCACGCTGCTTCACCGTTTCGCGCAGCACCGCAGCCGTAACATCAAGGCGGTCAGCCAGGCGAGAAAGCATTTTTGCAATATCGATGATCGGAGTATCGCTACTCAAAGCCTTCGCAAAGTCATGGCCGACCAATACCAGCTCTTTGTTGTTCAGTGAATCTGTCATTCTGATGCTCCCCGGTGCGTATAACGTTCCATATCAAAATCGATAGCTGCGCGCTGATCGCGGAAAATACCGCTGCGGCCGTGGCGGATAAGTTCACCCTGTTGTATTGCGATCCGGATGTACTTCTCAGCGGTCGTTCGATGCAGGCCGAACATGGCGGATATGTCTTTAGTGGTCGCGCGCCCATACTGTTTAACCATCTCGATAATCCAGGCGATGATCAGAGTGCGTTCCTGATGCGTCTTAGGCTTTGCCATTTTCAGCCTCCGCGCTCACCAGCTGCTGCATGATATTTTTATGACGACCAATGACACGTACGGCGTCGCGCAACTTCTCCAGCTTGACCAGTTTGTTTTTGGTACGGCGGATTTCACGGGAAATAACCCGAACCGTTGGGACTGCATGGCCAGCGCGATAGCTTTCGGTAAACGACGGGATCTCACTGACAATCTGCTCAACCGGTTTAACCACATCGGCTGGAGCGTCAGCTGGCACTTCAGGTTCTGGTTTTGAGGCATCGGCTGCTTCTCCGGCAGTTGGCAGTGACCAGGTAACCCCTTTCCCCTTCCCGTTCTTCACCACTACGCCATTGCGCTCAAATGCGAGCATCACTGAAACCATGCCGCGGGCATTACGATTAACAACTGCAGCCAACTGAACGGTTGTCATTGCGCCGTTATCTCGCAGTAGCTGGCAAATAAATTCAGGATCAACCTGTGCGGGTTCCTCCCCCTTCAAACGGGGTGCCTGATGCACAGGTGCTGCTGGTTTTTTTGCCTGTTCTGTCGCGGTACACATAAACCAACCGCCATCAGCAAAATCACACAGACCTTGATCACGCTGTTCGCGTAGCATGTTCAGAGCTTCGACAGACTCGATATCCAGACGGGCTGCCACTTCGCGATAAGATGCCCGGCCCATTTTTTCCAGTGCTTGAATTACAGTTTCCACAGGATTTCCCTCAAAATTATTTAACAGGGCGCAGGTGGCTGACGTTCTTGCGATAGCTACCCCAGTCGAAGTTCACCCACATACCACCATCCATCTGGAGGCGATCGATAATTCTCGCACCCAGTGCATCCAGCAACCCATCGTGATTCAGGTTCGTCAGGATCCCGACCGGGCGCATCGATGACAGACGACGGTCGATAACCTGATTCAGAATGACTTTCTCGCTGCTGCTACCGCGCTGAATACCGACTTCGTCCAGCACCAGCAGATCAACTTTGCAGAGGTCGTCCAGCAACGCTGCCTCTGACTGCCCACCGTCGTAGCATTCGCGAACACGCAGCATCAGGTCAGGAACAGTGACCACCAGAACGGAACGCCCGGCAGCGAGAAGATAATTACCGACGGCGGCTGCCAGATGGTTTTTTTCCGGTACCCGGCGCTCCTCTGAATACGAAGCTGGCGAAACCACCACCGAAATTCTGGGCATAGCTTTTTGCCAAACTCAGGGCTTTCCTCTGCCCATCACCGGTAACCTGGTAATTGGCGAAAGTGCAGCTGCGGTGCAAATCCTGAATTCCGGAGCGACCGAAAATCTTTTCTGCCCTGGCGCGCTGATTCAGCTTGTCGATTTCCTCTGAACGCTTACGGCCTTCCAACTCCTGCCATGCCTGCCACTCTTCGACGCTGTTAAACTTCGGCTGCACGCTGGCCGGTATGATTCTTTTCAGGCGCTCAAGGGCACTTCCAGTCCCGATCATGTTTTTCATCGTTACCCCCTGAATCCTGATGGAATTTTTTTGTCAGGCTGTGAAATTTGATTCACATCCCTACTGGTTTTGCGATCGCTGAAGCCGAATTTGGGTTTGAACAATCCCTGGTACCCGTTAGCGATGCTGGTGTTGATTACGTCAACCGGGTTAAACCCTTCGTCCAGGCAGGCCTTCAGCAGATTGAATGCTTTGGTCACAGTCAGTTCGGTTTTGATGGCTTTGCCAGACTGCTGGCGATAGGTGACCCATTCCTCCCATGACGAAGCATCCAGCCATTCAGGAACTGGAACGCTCAGCGGCTCAAACTTCACCTTCCCCTTTGGGGGATTAGAGGGGGTTAGATCTGTATTTATATTTGTCTTTGGAAGAATGTCTTTGGTGTTCCCTGTTTTCAGGGATCCATTTCCCTGTTTTTGGGGATGGTTATCCCCGTTTTCAGGGATGGTTGAAGGGGTAAAATCGCTATCCCTAAATTCAGGGATGGTAATAACCCATGTGACAATTTCAGCGGCCGGGAAAGCCGCCGGACATTTCGTGCAATTTGGTTTTGCATAAGCCCATTTATCCAGGCTGGTATTAATCCCGATGTATCTGGTTTGCCCAATTCGGCGCAGGATGATGATGTTCCGATAGGCGAGGCTCAGCACAGCTTCAGATACATGCTTCACCTTAAGCGTCGTTTTGTCAGCAATAAGACTGTTGGCGATCCGGTCGGATTTTTTCGACCAGCCATAGGTCAGACGAACGATAGCATTCAGCACCCGGAATTCTCGTCCGGATAACTCGACGATACACAGGGCATCCTGGATCTGATTGGCTAAACGTAAATAGCCATTTTCCAGATCAGCCATACGGCTCTCCTGTTGCGCCGGAGCAGGCGCAGGGAATTTGTATATTTCAGCGGTATTTGACATACTTATCTCCGCAATTACCTACCGTATTTGCACCTGAAAGCCGTTGGTGTTCGAGCACCGCGGCTTTCAACCTTTCAGAACAGACCCTGTTGCTTCCCGCGCTTAACGCGTTTCGCTTCGAACCGGTCTGCTGGCAGCATCTGTTTCTCTGCCCATAACTTTGCGTGACGCAAAACATCATCAAAAATCCTCCCCTTACGGCTTGCCTGAGACATGCGCTTGTACATATCGACGGCCTGAAATGCCCCCCCCTGCGCGATCGCAGCGGTGAAACCCTGCCGGATAAGCTCCTCACGAACATGCTTTTCAATGAAATCCATATGGTTCATGGTCGGCCCCGTTACATGACGCCCAGCATTGAAGTCACAAGGCTCATCAGTACGCCGTATTGCTCTGGCATAAGGCCAAATAGCGACACGATGCCCTCACTGACTTCTTTGAGCTTCTGATGCTCTGGCGCATTGAGCATTACCGCCCGCTTTGCCTCACCGCATTCTTTAATGGCCGCTGCAATACGCAGGGTGTGATCGTCCTGAGGCACCAGTCGGCCACGGAACTCAAGCGGGAGAACGGCGATGATTGCGGGCGACAGCTGGCGGATATTTTCTCTGGCGTAGTCCGTATCACCATCAAGCCAGCGAAACAGCTTCTGCCGCTTACGGCTCAGTTCATCGGGAAACTCCAGCCCGGTACCGCCCTGTCGTCCCCACTCTTCGGTGATGAGGCCGGCCACTACATCCTGGTTATCAATCTGTGCAGCCCAGGCGCGAACGGCGTCGCGGATCTGTTCATGCGTATCGGGTCGATTGAGGTGATTGCGATTTATCATCGCTGCGGGTGTAAACCCGGTATTTTGTTGAAATGAAATTGAATGCACGGTTACGCCCTCGCTTCCTGCTTCGGTAATCCATCCGTGGGGTTTGGATACAGATCAGGGCGCAATTCGTGCGGAGTAACGCCGGTTGCGTTGAAAATTGATAAAACACGATCGGCAGGCACTCCATTTTTCCGCCATAAAGAGACAGCCATTTTTGATACACCGATTGCTACCCCAAGAGCGCTTGCTGAGCCAAACGTACGAATTGCGTTTTCAATACCAGTCATAAGACCTCCTTAGATGAGGCAAAGTAAAGCATCAATTTACTAACAAGTCAATTGATGCATGCCTATCAAGAAGTAAAGCAAACATTTACAATGCGGATATGAGCGAAAACAAACCGATGAATGGTCTGGTTGCCAGGCTTACAGAACTGAACGTGAAAGGCTTTTCGAAAACCGAAATGGCCAAGATAGCTGGTGTCAGCAAACAAGCTGTTTCTGGTTGGTTCAAAACAGGGAGAATTAGCAAAGAATCCGCACTGGCTTTGGCTGATGCTGCAGGTGTATCTGTCCCTTGGCTACTCGGTGAGGATGTTGGTGAAAAAGACGGACTGAAGCCTGACGAGCAGCGACTTTTGGAACTCTATCGGCAGTTGCCAGATGAAGAAGAACAGCAGAACATATTGCGGATCATATCTCTGCGTCTGAAGGAGCTTGATGAGTTGTATGCCAAGTATATGGGGCGCAGGATTAAGGGTGACACCTAGTAGCTGTTTGCGGATATCACAAACAGAATAGCTGGCAGCCGCAATGATCGGTATCTCTGGCTATTGCAGTAGCCAAATTAATCTTCCAACCCGTCCGCCGCCCGGGTTTTTTAATGCCCTTTTCCAACCATAGCTGCCGCGTCTCGCAAAATGCCTTTGTGGATCACGTTGCCTACAGCCTTGCGCTTAGCCTCCAGGCTATCAACAATCGCATCTCTACTTATCACTACTCCGCTAATTATCAATTCGACAACTGCCCCACCAATCTCGCCAGCAATGAACGCCGCGCGGTCTTCTTCCAGTTCGTTACGATCCACAAGTCACCTCTCTGATGTTTTTTTAATCATACACATATTCAACCGATGCCCACAGCACTAATCTGCATAACTCTCGCCCTCAGTACAGCATTACTTTACATTTTAATTCACTCTAGCTTGACTTAAAAGTAAAGCAGTGTTTTACTTACTCCATCGCAACACGACCACCCAGGCAGGACGCCCACGAAGTAGCGGCCCGGCGCATACGAAGACCGGGATGAGGTGGAGAAGTTAACGCGCAGCAGGTTTAAAACTCAGTTCTGACGCCGGGAAAGACCGGGAGGATAAAATGCAAACTAACCAGGAAGTACCAAAAAACGGTCGCCCAGTATCAATGCGCAACCACCGCACAGGAGCAGCATGGCTGGTGTCATTCGATTACCGCGACAACACATACTGGCACGAACCTCAGGGAAACCTTCGCCACATTCGTCGACCTTACAGCTCCCATGCAATTGAACCTAACTTAGTACCGGCGGGGACGCACTAATGGGAACGCTGTTTGCTCTGGTATTAACGATCGCCATGACGAACGGTGATTATCAGGATGTTGTTCTTGGCGTTTACGACAGCCAGCAGGAATGCCAGGCCGCAGCCGACGAACAACAGGTTAACGGGGAATGCTGGCCAGTTAAGCAAATCACTCATAACGGTGACCTGTCATCACATTAAAGGGGGATGGGATGCAGAAAGAATGCGGTTATTGCCGCAAACCGGTTGAAGAAGGAAAAGAAGTAAAAAGCACTCTGTTCTATCGCCACGGCAACCAGCTGGCGCGCAAAGAAAAAGAATATTGCTCGAATCAATGCGCCGAATATGACCAGATGGCGCACGAAAGTTAATTAGTAGCCCTGAAATATGAAATGAAAAATTCGCCATTTATCTGGCGTGGATCCTTACACCCTGAATAAACCAACAGGAGCAGTTTTATGGAAATCGTAAAAGTCGAATTAAACCTGAAAGAAGTAAATAAAGAAGTCGCCGTGTTCAACTGTGAGAAGAAAGTCTCAGGCGTCATCCACACCACCGAAGACGGTAAAACCACCGTCGTTCTTGATGGTGGCTATGTGCTCGGAAAGTTCAATTGCCCGCATTGTGCTGTCACGGAAATCTCCATGCTGGCCGTGAAAATCAGCGAAGGCAATAAGAAAGGACTGGGTAATTATCGCCAATATAAACGCGATTTTATGGAAGAGGCGATCTCCATTTTTCATTAAGAAAAAGCCCACACGAGGTGGGCCTGCCCTGTCCGGTCTCACCGACCAAAGCGAACCGGACATTTTTACCAAACCAAAAATATACCCGATGGGCGCTATCTCTAGCCCGGGGATCTTACATCCAAAAAGAGGATCTCACATGGAATTTTTCTATGTAGTAAAAGCTACGCAGAAATCCGGAAAAGAAGATGCAGTGATTTGGTTCACTGCTAAATCAGAAGCCCGTGCCAACCTGCAGCTCGATGTTGAGCTGGAAGATGCCGGTATTGAAACCGGACGTGGTAAAGATTACACCAAACCGGTTCGTACCGATTTTCCAGTGTATAACGACCTTCCTGATGAAAGCACCGTGGATTATTCATGGTGCAAACGCTACGAGCTGGACGAAGACCAGCGTACCTGGAAAATTAAACTGCCGGCGGGTGACAAACAGCAGGATGATGCCGGGAAGTCTGATGTTATGACTGGCGAAGGCAACAGTACAGAGGAAGTAAAACCGGCATTACTCCGCCCAGTATCGCGACTGCGCCTCCCGCAACGCCTCATCGCGCACCTGATTAATGACACTGAAGAAAAGGAAATCAGCGAAGAGCAGCACATCCAGATCGGGCAGATGGAAAACGATGATAGCAACCAGTACGTGCAGAATATGTTACTGGCAGTAGCTAACGTTACTGATATCAGGGAGCTTTCCGCCCATGTTGAGTGGAACCTGGTGAGTGCAATTAAACAAGTGTTCCAGCGCGATCAGGTTTATACCGTCAGTTCATTCGAAGAGTTTATGACTGAATGGGTCAGCGCGCCTGAAACCAGAACCACCACCCTTCAAAAATGGCTTTTTGATAAAGAGCCAGAAATTGTTGTTAAGGGTGAAAGCCCCCTTTCAACAACTGTGCTGATTGCCATAGCAACCCTCCCCCTGCGCCAGCGCATTCTTGCTCAGTTCATTTCCGATGAATACGCATACCACATCGATACTGATCAGAAGAAAGTTATTCAACAGCTCGAAATGGATGTTGATAACAGCTACGTGCAGAACATGATCCTGGCTGCTGAGAATGTTGAACCTTTTAAGACAGCACCGGAGATCGATATTTCCAGAGTGATTTCCGCGCTGAAAACCGTTTTTCCGGTAGAAGGAAAACGTACTGAGCTATCACTCATCATCCAGTTCTTCAAGGCCTGGTTTTGTACAGAGCATATTGATCGCGGCCTGCTGGTAAAAGAATGGGTTAAGGGTAATCGGGTTAGCACGATTAATCGTACCCCTTCCGGTGCGAACGCTGGCGGCGGTAATAAAACTGACCGACTGACGCCACTCACAAAAACAGGCCGCGATTACGAATTAGCGATGGGTCTGCTGGCGCGTCTGCTTGAGTTTGATATTTACTCCCCACCGCTTGAGATTGATGTGAAGGCCAATGCCATCATGAATCTCAACTGGACTGGTGAAGATGATGTTCTGGACGAGTTCCTGGCTACCAGCAAACTGTTTGACGAAATGCCAGGAGGAATGGGCTACTCCCGAGCCTGTAATATCGCAACAGTAAAGACCACTCCTGAAGGGTTGTATAAATCCCCATTCCGCCATCGCGAACACCTGAATCGCGTCATGACTGAAACCGATCACGCCCATCCTGACGAATTGGTGGTTGATATCGCATGCGGTCGCTCATCAATGCCAATGCCGATGGCAGCTAAGGTCGAAGAGCCAACCACTGAAGATGTGGGAAAAATTCTGGCTGCCAGCCGCGGCGAATACGTCGAAGGTATTAGTGACCCCGCCGATCCGAAATGGATAAAAACAGCCTCAAATGAAGAGGAAAAACAGGAAGCGGAGACCACCAGCAATGTGCAGGTTCAAAACAATATCGGTAATGAAGAACAGGCTGATGATGCGCTGTTGTCGGGCGAAAAAGTTATGCACTCAGACAAAAGCGATGCTGGAGCTGGTGAAGAAACAACTGCCGTAGAGCAATCTGCTGCTGAGATTCTTGCCGCTGGCGCGCCGAACCTCGCGAGCAAGGTTGTCGATGATGTAAACCAGAATTCCGATTCTGTCACCCAAAACAGTGATTCTGTAAACCATTCCGTGCCGGAAGTACAGCAAAGTACGCCAGAAACGCAACAGAGCGAACCAGAACAAGCGTGGCCGGAATACTTCGAGCCTGGCCGTTATGAAGGACTGCCAAACGAGGTTTACCACGCCGCCAACGGCATCAGCTCAACCCAGGTGAAAGATGCGCGCGTTTCGCTGATGTACTTCAATGCGCGCCACGTTGAGAAAACCATCACCAAAGAACGCTCTCCGGTGCTGGACATGGGCAACCTGGTGCATGCGCTCGCACTGCAACCTGAACTGCTGGATGCAGAATTTAGCGTTGAACCTGTAATTCCGGAAGGCGCATTTACCACCACGGCAACGATCCGCGCGTTTATTGATGAGTACAACGCCAGCCTGCCAGCGCAACTGAGCGGAGACGATATCAAGGCTTTGCTAGAGGAATACAACGCCACTCTGCCTGCACAGGTGCCGCTGGGTGGTTCAGCCGAGGAAACCGGCCAGAGCTATATGTCTCTGCCCGAAGAGTACCAGCGTATCGAAGCGGATCAGAAGCAGACCGCAGCGGCGATGAAAGCCTGCATCAAGGAATACAACGCCACTCTGCCTGCACAGGTGAAAACCAGTGGTAGCCGTGATGCGTTACTCGAGCAGTTGGCAATCATCAATCCTGACCTGGTGGCGCAGGAAGCGCAGAAGCCTCAACCGTTGAAAGTTTCCGGTACCAAAGCAGATCTGATTCAGGCCGTGAAGTCTGTTAATCCGGACGCCGTCTTCGCCGACGAACTGCTCGATGCGTGGCGCGACAACCCGGAAGGAAAAGTGCTGGTTACCCGTCAGCAGCTAAGCACTGCGCTGGCCATTCAGTCAGCACTGCTCCAGCACCCTACCGCTGGGAAACTGCTGACCCACCCAAGCCGCGCAGTTGAGGTCAGCTACTTTGGCTTCGATGAGGAAACAGGTCTTGAAGTCCGCGTTCGCCCGGATCTTGAAATCGACCTGGACGGCGTGCGTATCGGTGCCGACCTGAAAACCATCAGCATGTGGAACGTTAAGCAGGACGGCCTGCGCGCCAAACTGCATCGGGAAATAACAGAACGGGATTATCACCTGAGCGCGGCCATGTACTGCGAAACTGCGGCGCTTGACCAGTTCTTCTGGATTTTCGTCAACAAAGACGAGAACTACCACTGGATCGCCATTATCGAGGCATCCGAGGAATTGCTGGAACTCGGCATGCTGGAATACCGCAAAGCAATGCGCGCGATAGCGAACGGTTTTGACACTGGCGAATGGCCAGCGCCTATCACCGACGACTACACCGACGAACTTAACGACTTCGATCTGCGCCGCCTTGAAGCGCTGCGTACTCAGGCATAAGGGGAACGATCATGGAAAACACAAACATTGTTACCACTGAGCAACAGGCACCAAACACCATTTCTGCCAGTAACGCGATTTTCAACGTACAGGCCTTAACTCAGCTTCAGGCTGTTGCTGGGTTAATGGCGCAGGCAGCTGTAACGGTACCTGAGCACCTCCGCGGCAATCCAGCCGACTGCATGGCTATCATCATGCAGGCTATGCAGTGGGGTATGAACCCGTACGCCGTGGCGCAGAAAACACACCTGGTTAACGGTGTCCTGGGCTATGAGGCTCAGCTGGTAAACGCAGTGATCTCCAGCTCCAACGCCATCGTTGGGCGCTTTCACTATGAGTATGAGGGTGACTGGTCAAAATGCGCCAGCAGCCGCGAGGAAATCGTTAAGAAGTCTGCAAAAGGCGGCGGGACGTACGACAAGAAAGAAATGGTGCGCGGATGGGATAGCGCCGATGAGCAAGGGCTTTCCGTTCGGGTTGGCGCTGTAATTCGCGGTGAAAGTGAAATCACCTGGGGAGAGCCGGTCTTACTGTCCAGCGTAATCACGCGTAACTCGCCACTGTGGGTGTCTAATCCGAAACAGCAGATCGCTTATTTGGCCCTAAAATATTGGGCGCGCCTGTACTGCCCTGCGGTTGTTCTGGGTGTGTACACCCCTGATGAAGTTGAGCAGCGTACTGAGAAGGAGATTAACCCGGCACCGCAACGCATGAGCATGGCTGAAATTGCAGGTGACACCGTCACAACCACGCAAAGTGCGCAGGAGTCGGCTGCCAATATCGATGTTATGGCCGACGATTTTCGCGACCGCATTGATGCTGCAGAAACTCTCGATGATGCCACAGCCGTTGGAAATGACATCAATGCTTCTAAATCAGTCCTGGGGGCTGCCCTGCATACCGAGTTGAAAAACAAGGCCACGCGCCGGTACCACTTGTTGAATGCGAAAAACAAGGTTGATACGGCAATCAATGGCCTGCCACAACCGGGTGCTGAAGATGCAAAAGCACGATTCGAAGAAGTCGAAAAAGTGCTCCTGGCGGCGAAGCGTCACCTGGGCGACGAACTGCACGATCAGTACCGTATCACCCTGGACGACATGAAACCGGAATACGTGGGCTAAGGGAGGCGGGAGGGTACGCCCTCCCGGTAACGACATGACTAAATTGCAGAATGAAGAACTCAAAGTCGTCGCTGTTATTCATATGAATAACAGCGAAGCCCTAGTGTTGAATCGTCCACTCCATTTTATCTATGAAGAATCTGGAAGAGATTTAATCGGTAGTGACGGGCCCTTTAAATGCGCCCTCTTTTATTCGCCAGCAAGTGAAGCCTTCAAAGCGTTCGCAGGAAGTGAAATGACGCTAAATATGAAGGACGGAAGCCAGAGGAAGGTGAAGGATCACTGGTGGTCTGGAGGGTTACCAGGGTACCAGGATGTAACCACATGTGATCTGGCGTCGCTCAAGAAGTGCTACGTATTCTTCGGCGGAACGGTCATAACAGCTGATGATTTTCAGACCTTGCGTGAATCTTACACCGGGTGCGTTTATCCGTATTGGGATTATGAAAAGGTGATCAAGTACGACGATATGCGAAAAGATCTTTATGGCAGGCTTTTCCATGAAAAGAGACGCGTTAAGTCCCTTATTCGCGAGGTTAAAAGGCTACATGTTGCATCCATGACGACAGGAGTTGAGCGATGAAAGAGCGCGGAATGATTTTTAATGGCGAGATGGTGCGCGCCATCCTCGACGGCCGGAAGACGCAGACGCGCAGGATTATGAAGGTACAGCCTGTCCTCAATGGTAGTTTTTATGAGGTATACGGTGCTGGATGGGTACAGAGCATGAAATCTGTTCCTGCAATTCCAGGGCACAGTCTTGCCAGTAATTGTCCATTCGGTCTGGTTGGCGATCGCATCTGGGTGCGGGAGACGTGGGGTGTAGTGAGCCATGAACTGGATGAAGATGGTCGCATTCAGCCATGGAGTCCTGACCGTCCCGCCACTGCCATTCACGAAATGCCGTTTGGTAATGGTTACTACTCTGGTCACGCTATTTACGCAGCAGATGGGGATTTTACCTGGGGTGATGACGATGGCTATGAAGATGGCCGTTCGTGCTGGAAACCATCTATCCACATGCCACGCGCAGCATGTCGCATTCTGCTGGAGGTTACCGGCGTTCGTGTTGAGAGGCTGAACAGCATCAGTGAAGGGGATGCGCGGGCTGATGGCGTTCAGCCAGCAGGCGAGTTGCTGCCTGATTATCCCGACACATACCTGACGCCAGCCGGCGACTTCGCTACAGCTAAGGTTGCTTTCCAGCGTCTTTGGGAATCCATATACGGCGATGACAGCTGGCAAGCTAATCCGTGGGTGTGGGTCATCGAGTTCAAACGCATTGAAGGTGGTGCAGCATGAGCCTTAAACACCAGCAACAACCGACCCACAATTCCTGCATGTCTGCTTGTATTGCAATGATATCAGGTCAGCCGGTGAATGAAGTTGTCGCTCAATGGCATGACAAATTTCACAGCAAGGAAGCATGGCTTGATGATGCCCTGGATCATTACAACATTCCGTATTTCTATGGGCACCCGAAGAAGGCTGAGCTTCTCCCTGATTTTGTTTATTTCCTCACAGTTCCATCACTGAATATCGTTGGTGGTCTGCATCAAATTCTGGTGGCGGTAAAGAAAGGTCTTATGGTTGAAATTCTCGATCCAGCAAAGGGTCGAGAGGGAGCCAAATACTACGTGTATGGGGAATGCCATAGCCCAGAGGAGTGCGAACTCATTTCGTGGTCGATAGACCTGGCAATACCTGTTGTTGAGTGGGGTGACCATGCGACTGATTAACCGAGGTAACCAGCAATCCCCGTTAGCGCGTCAGGCATGCGACATCGCTCTTGCTACCCACCAGCAACGTTACGGCGATTACGGTCGAAGCAAGATGAAAGAGACCTATACGGTGAAAGTGGAAGGCGTGAAGGTCTGGGTTGAGGTGGTAAACCGGAAGGCGAGTTACGTGGCCACGGCAATGACCGGGATGCGCAGGTTGCGATCCCTACCCGGGCAGGCTTCCTGATAACGATTTATCAACGTCACAACACCGGCACTTTTATACTCGTGCCGGTTACCTGAGGTGAACCATGTCACAGGTGATTTTTAACAAAGAATGGGTAGTTGAAGCCGAACTAACTTCACTCACAGGCCTGAGTGAACGTCAGATTGAAAAGTATCGCCAGGGTTGCTGGGTAGAGGGTTTGCATTTCAAACGTGTCTCACCAACAGGCGAAAAAACACTTCGTGGCACTACCTGGTATAACCATCCAAAAATAAATCAGCTTATACAGGATTCGTGAAATGGCGGCTTTTCCGACTGGTGTTGAAATCAGAAACAAAAAGATCTGTATCTGGTTCATGTTCAGAGGTAAGCGTTGCCGTGAAATTCTCAAAGGCTGGGCTAATACACCAGCCAATATTAAAAAGGCTGGCAACCTCCGCGCCTTAATTGTCAGCGAGATCAATTTAGGTGAATTTGATTACAACCAGCGTTTTCCCTCATCAGACAGGGGCAATAAAACCGTAACCACAGTTTCAGTGCGCACTTTCTTTGAGCTTTGCGAGTTATGGGCAAACGTGAAAGAAACTGAGATTACCGCGAATACTATGCGTAAAACGCGCTCACAGCTGGATACGTTGATCCACATTATTAACGGAGATACGCCTATAGCGACTATTCGCCATAGTGACATCCTTAACTACAGAAAGGAGCTGCTCAACGGAGAAACTCTTTACCTGGCAAACCCAAGAAGTAACAAACAGGGACGCACTGTCCGTACGGTGAATAACTATATTTCGCTTCTCTGCTCTCTTCTTAGATTCGCTCATCACTCTGGCTTCATCAAAAGTAAGCCGTTCGAAGGGATCAAAAAACTTCAGAAAGGAAAAATCAAACCAGATCCGCTAACAAAACAGGAATTTGGTGCATTAACAAATAGTGAGAAGGGCCAGAACCTGAACATGTGGACATTCGCGGTTTATAGCGGGGTTAGGCATGGCGAGCTGGCTGCGCTCGCATGGGAGGATATCAACTGGGAGAACGGTACGGTACATATCCGCCGCAACCTCAATGCTCTTGGAATGTTCGGCCCGCCGAAAACTGATGCGGGTGACCGTGTGATCAGCCTGCTTGAACCAGCACTGGAGGCGTTAAAGGCGCAGCGTGCGCTAACAGCTTTACAACCGAAAACAGAAATTGTTTACCATCACAGGGAATATGGCGCGATGGAATACCAAAACCTGCATTTCGTTTTTATGCCCAGGATGCGCAAGGGCGAGCAGAAAGCTTACTACTCTTTATCGAGCATTGGTGCGAGATTCAACGCCGCGGTAAAACGTGCTGGTATTCGCCGCCGGAATCCGTACCATACGCGGCATACTTTTGCCTGCTGGCTTTTATCTGCCGGCGCTAACCCGTCTTTCATAGCCAGTCAGATGGGGCATGAAAACGCGCAAATGGTTTATGAAGTCTACGGTGCGTGGATTGAAGAATTGAACGGCGAACAGGTGCTGATGCTTAACGACAAGCTGGCACTTTAAAAATTTTTGCCCCTATTATGCCCCTATCGGCTCCAAAGGTAGTAAAAAATGCAAGAAAATCAATCAAATAACAAGCGTGAACAATACAACCTGAACAAACTGCAAAAGCGACTGCGCCGTAACGTGGGCGAAGCCATTGCAGACTTCAACATGATTGAAGAAGGCGACCGCATTATGGTTTGCCTGTCAGGGGGTAAAGACAGCTATACCATGCTGGAGATCCTGCGCAATCTTCAGCAAAGCGCACCTGTGAATTTTTCCCTGGTGGCGGTCAACCTCGACCAGAAACAGCCAGGTTTCCCGGAACATATTCTGCCGGAGTATCTGGAGACGCTGGGCGTTGAGTATAAAATCGTTGAAGAGAATACCTACGGGATTGTGAAAGAAAAAATCCCTGAAGGGAAAACCACCTGCTCTCTCTGCTCTCGTTTGCGTCGCGGCATTCTTTATCGTACCGCCACGGAACTGGGCGCAACCAAGATTGCCCTGGGCCATCACCGTGACGATATCCTGCAAACGCTGTTCCTGAACATGTTCTACGGTGGCAAGATGAAAGGCATGCCGCCAAAACTGATGAGCGATGACGGTAAACATATCGTGATCCGCCCACTCGCCTACTGCCGTGAGAAAGACATTGAGCGTTTCTCACAGGCCAAAGCTTTCCCGATCATTCCGTGCAACCTGTGTGGCTCGCAACCGAACCTGCAGCGTCAGGTCATTGGCGACATGCTGCGTGACTGGGATAAACGCTACCCTGGCCGTATCGAAACCATGTTCAGCGCAATGCAGAACGTCGTGCCTTCGCACCTGGCGGATGTTGAACTGTTCGACTTCAAAGGTATCAACCACGGCTCAGAAGTAGTGAACGGTGGCGATCTGGCGTTTGACCGTGAAGAGCTCCCGATGCAGCCTGCGGGCTGGCAGCCGGAAGAAGATGACACGCAGTTCGAAGAGTTGCGTCTGAATGTACTTGAAGTGAAATAATCAAATAGCGTCTCAGAAAGGGTTTCTGAGACGCTTTCCTGTCCTTACTTCAGCAGACGAACGCGACAGGCTTTCCCTTTGATTTTCCCGTTTTGCAGCTGCTTCCAGGCCTTATGTGCAACCGACTGGCGGACCGCCACATAAACATGCGCCGGATGTACCGCAATCTTGCCAATATCAGCCCCATCCAGACCGATATCCCCGGTCAGCGCACCTAATACATCGCCGGGACGCATCTTGGCTTTTTTACCGCCATCAATACACAGCGTCGCCATTTCCGCATCCAGTGGGACAATGCTGACATTACCCGGAGCATTCACCCAGTTCAGCTTAATCTGCAGCATTTCAGACAGAATATTCGCGCGCTGCGCCTCTTCTGGTGCGCAGAAGCTAATGGCCAGACCGCTGTTCCCGGCACGTGCGGTACGTCCAATACGGTGTACATGCACTTCAGGATCCCACGCCAGCTCGAAGTTAACGACCAGCTCCAGCGATTTAATATCCAGACCACGCGCCGCAACGTCAGTGGCAACCAGCACACGGGCACTGCCGTTGGCGAAACGCACCAGCGTCTGGTCACGATCGCGCTGCTCCAGATCGCCATGCAATGACAATGCGCTCTGCCCCGCCGCATTCAGGGCATCACATACCGCCTGACAATCTTTTTTAGTATTACAAAACACCACGCAGGACGCAGGCTGATGTTGGCTCAGCAGCTTTTGCAGAAGCGGGATTTTTCCCTGCTGCGAGGTTTCAAAGAACTGCTGTTCGATTGCAGGCAGCGCATCGACGCTATCAATTTCGATGGTGAGCGGGTCTTTCTGCACACGGCCACTGATCGCCGCGATGGCTTCCGGCCAGGTTGCAGAGAACAACAATGTCTGACGGTCTGCCGGTGCGAAGCGGATCACTTCATCAATAGCATCGCTAAAGCCCATATCCAGCATACGATCCGCCTCATCCATCACCAGCGTTTGCAGCGCATCCAGCGATACGGTGCCTTTTTGCAGGTGATCCAGCAGACGGCCAGGCGTCGCCACAATAATGTGGGGGGCATGCTGTAAGGAGTCACGCTGTGCGCCAAAAGGCTGGCCGCCACAAAGCGTCAGGATTTTCGTGTTAGGCAAAAAACGGGCCAGTCGACGCAATTCACCCGCAACCTGGTCTGCCAGTTCACGGGTTGGACACAGCACCAGAGACTGGGTCTGAAACAGTGCGACATCAATATGCTGCAACAACCCAAGACCGAATGCAGCCGTTTTACCACTGCCTGTTTTAGCCTGCACGCGCACATCGCGCCCTTCGAGAATGGCAGGCAACGCGGCGGCTTGCACTGGGGTCATGGTGAGGTAACCCAACTCGTTAAGATTATCGAGTTGGGCGGCAGGTAAACGATTCAGGGTAGAAAAAGCGGTCACAGTATTATCTCGTGGTCAAAAGGCTTACGGTCAGCAGGCGCGTATCCTCGCAGATCTCGGAGTTTGATGCGACATTTTAATCGGTTCTTCATCTGGTGGCGGATCGGGCATCGGCTGCGGACGCGGGATAGGGTCCGGAAGTGGGACAGGATCGACAGGCATAACGTCGGGTTGCGACAGGTGTATGAAATGACAGGTCATCTTACCCTCCAGTTTTTAGGGTGATACTTTTAGGGTAGACGCTGGAATACGGGAGGCAAAAAAAAGCCGACTATTAAGTCGGCGTCGTACGAATCAATTGTGCTATGCAGTAATTCAAAAAAGGAAGTAAGACAATATGGAGCGCAACGCCCATCGCTTGACGTTGCATTCACCTGCGGGAGTAATAATGCACCTTACGGGGTTTGTGTTTATTGACTTCGCTCAAGTAAAAGAACGTTTTGACACTGGAAAAACGTCGAAAAAGCGTAATTTTACAGCCATTTACTACGACGCAACCACCATGCAACACCTCCAATCAAAACAACTAACATGATGCAAAAAGCGGTGAAGCCATAATGGTATCCGCCGCCGGGAATGCCTCCCAGATTCACACCAAACAGCCCGGTTAAGAAGGTGCTGGGGAGAAACACCATCGCCATCAGCGACATCGTATACGTTCTTCTCGACAGCGACTCCTGCATCACCTGCGCTATCTCATCTGCCATCACCGCCGTTCTGGCAATACAGGAATCAATCTCATCCAGCCCGCGCCCCAGCCTGTCAGCAATATCCTGCATTCTGCGACGCTGATCGTCGTTCATCCAGCCAAGCCGCTCACTGGCCAGGCGGGCATAGACGTCACGTTGCGGGGTCATATAGCGACGCATCACAATCAGCTGTTTGCGCAGTAATGCCAGAAAGCCGCGCGGCGGGATCTGCTGATCGAGCAGGTTATCTTCCAGATCGATAATTTTATCGTGTAGCTCTTCAATAAACTCACTTGCATGATCGGTAAGAGCATCGCAGACATCCACCAGCCAGCTACCGCAATCGATCGGCCCGGTGCCATCTTTTAAATCATTCACGACATCATCCAGCGCCAGAACTTTACGCTGACGTGTGGAGACAATCAGTCTTTCGTCCATATAGACACGCATCGCGACCAGTTGATCCGGGCGCTCATCCGTACTGCCGTTAATGCAGCGAAGCGTGAGAAGCGTACCCTCCCCCATCCTGCTCACGCGGGGTCGCAGGCTATCACCCGCCAGTGCATCGCGGACGCTATTCGGCAAGAGCGGGGTCGACGCCAGCCATTCAGCGCTATCCATATGGGTATAGTTCAGATGTAGCCAGCAAGGATGTTCACTATCAATCTCATCGTTATCCTCCAGCGGCCGCGCGCCGCCACGACCATCGAACACCCACGCAAAAACTGCGTCAGGAACGTTAAGTTCAGACCCTTTAATGCTCTCCACAACGCCTCCACCTTTTTAATCTCTTACGCTGTCAGTCTAGCCTTCGTCGAGGCTTAAGCAACAAATATGTACCGCATCGCGCTGAATTAGCTCGGGAATTGTACATTTTTATTCATATTTCAGAAGACAGGTAAAGACAACGAGGTGAACGGTGCAACCCGCCGGGAGGTGATATAAAAATAACGCCTGGCATGCCAGGCGTTATTTTACCGTCACGCTGTGTGTCGGGGTCGATGCTGGAACGACAGCGAGCCAGGCAGAGAAGACGAGGGACCCTCTGTCTGATAACCATTATCAAGTCTGAAATTACGTGTCCGCGTCTGCAGCTCAATCACCTGATTACGCAACACATCAGACGATCCGTTAAGCTCTTCCGCCATCGCAACATTGCTCTGCGTGACCCGTTCCAGTTCAGACAACGCCAGCGTAATTTGCGAAATACCTTTTTCCTGTTCTGATGTCGATGCAGAAATATCATCCATCAACCGGCTGACGTTGCCTGAACCGGCCACTATTTCATGCATGTTTTTTTCCGCTTCTGACACAACGGTAACCCCCTGAGTCACGTTATTGCTGGTGACTTCAATCAGCGTTTTAATGTTCTTTGCGGCTTCAGCGCTGCGGTGTGCCAGGTTTTCTGACCTCCTCCGCCACCACGGAGAACCCTTTTCCGTGGTCACCCGCCCTCGCCGCCTCTACGGCCGCATTAAGCGCCAGGATATTCGTCTGAAAGGCAATCCCGTCAATAAGCGTGATAATTTCTGTCATTTGTTGCGCGCACTCGGTAATCGACGCCATGTTGGTGGCGACTTGCCCCATCAGTTCTCCCCCTTTGCGCGCCTGCATCGTTGCCACGTTTGCCTGTTCACTGGCCTGACGGGTATTATCGGCATTATTTTTTGTGCTCGCCGCCATCTGTTCCATGCTGGCAGCCGTTTGCACCAATGACGCGGACTGCTGCTCTGTTTTCACGGACAGCTGTGCGCTTCGGGTAGAGAGTTGCTCTGATAGCGTCATGGCGGTTTGCGACGACGCTCTGATTTCCCGTACCAGCGTAGCGATATTGCTTGATAAGGCATTAATACCGGGGATCAAACGGCCCGCACAGTTATTACCAAATTCAGGGATCGACACACCAAGATTACCCGAAGTCACCTCTTCAATACTTTTTTTCACGGTATTGATCGGTACCACAAGATATTTTGTCATGTAGCACCAGAGTAAAAATAAAGCAAAAAAATTTATCCCTGCGACTGAAATAAATAGCATCCTGCCTTGTGATAATAAAAAATTAACACTGTATCCATCAAAAACACACATAAAAGAAACAGGAGATGAATGTCCTGACGCTCATATTTTTTAGCATGTTTATTCCTGAGGTTTTATATTTTTGTCGGCATTAAGGTTTATAGCATTCACCTTGCATTTTTTCCTCATGATCCCTGCGAGTTTTGTGTTTCGCCGTTAGTCGTTGAAGATTTCACTTAAGTCAGAGAAAAAGCGTGTATTAGTGGAAATGTTGCCACAGGAGTGCTGTCATACTGGTTTCCGACCGCCTTAAGGGATACCATCACCACCGGTGAGACGGTATGTTCACCCTCATATTTAAGGAGCATTGCTGTAATTTTTCGCCTTTGTGTAGCATTGCTTAACAGGTTAAAGGAGAGGATATATTTTATATTTTAATTGCCTGTTAAAATTTTAATATGACTGGTCATTTAATAACTAATATTGTCTGGACGAGCGTGTACCTTACCCGATACAGGACATGCCCGGCAGGTGAAATCGGTAACCTTTTTTGGCGTGGGATTGCATAATGCTCAATGTATCGTGGGACCCAGTGTTAATAGCCATCTCTTATCTGGTGGCGTTTATCGCCTCGTTTGTGGCATTAGACAGCGCAGGAAAAATTTCCCTTTCCAGCCGGAAGGTCGCCATGTTCTGGCGTGTTGCCGGAGGGATAACGCTGGGCATTGGGATCTGGTCGATGCATTTCATCGGCATGCTGGCGATGAAAATGCCGATGATCATGAGCTACCACCTTTGGTTAACGCTTCTCTCGCTGGGTGTCGCGGTACTGACTTCCACTCTCGCGATTCATATTGTCATTCCGGGCAATTCCCTGTCCTCCTTACGGCTGATACTTGCCACGCTGATCCTCAGTGCTGGTGTGGTGTCGATGCACTATATTGGCATGGCCGCGTTGATGCTGAACGGAGGCATTATCTGGGACTGGAACATCGTCGGCTTGTCGGTGTTGATTGCTGTCATCGCATCCGGCGCGGCGCTGTGGCTGGCCTTCCATCTGCGGGATAAGCGTAAAGGGATCTTTGTGAATCGTCTTCTTGCCGCCCTGGTGATGGGCGCGGCAATTAGCGCGATGCACTATACCGGCATGAATGCTGCTCATTTTCATGAAATGGAACATACCCTGCCAGGCGGTATCAGTGAGTTGGGATTATCCATCTGGGTTTCGGTAACCACGCTATGCCTGCTCGGCGTCATGTTAATTATGTCGCTCATTGACTCCCACTGGCGTACCAACCGGCTGACGGATAATCTCCGCCAGCTCAACCGTCAACTGGAGCTACAGGCCCGTTTTGATGCGCTCACCGGTCTTGCTAACCGTCACCAGATGGATCTTCGCCTGCAGGACTGCCTGCACAGCGCGCTGCTCAGTAAGAAGCAATTTGCCGTGATTTTCCTCGACGTTGATCATTTCAAACGCGTCAATGATACCTGGGGCCACCACGTCGGGGATGAGCTGTTAATCAACGTTGCACAACGCATCACTGCGCGACTCACCCGCGAAATGACGCTGGCAAGACTGGGAGGCGATGCCTTCATTTTACTGGTTCCTGAGTGCGATGACGATAAACTCAACGCTCTGCTCTCGGCGTTACTCGACGATATGCGCCGACCTCTTTCCCTCTGTGGCCACACGCTGAACAGCACGCTCAGCGCAGGGGTAAGCCTCTATCCCCAGCATGGTGAAACGCTGCATGAGCTGAAGCTGAAAGCTGATGCGGCAATGCGTCACATTAAGGAGGAAGGCCGTAACGGCTGGGCTATCTATCGGTCAGAAATGTCGACGGAAGCGCCGGCAAAACCCGGTTTTTTACAGGAGCTTTCTCAGGCGCTTGAACGCGACCAGTTTGAGCTGTGGTATCAGCCGACCTGGCTTGCTGAACACAATACTATCCACGGTTTTGAGGCGCTTCTGCGCTGGCGACATCCTGAGCAAGGCGTTCTACTACCCAATCTCTTTTTACCGTCACTGGAGCAAACGGGTTTAATTATTCCGGTTGGAAACTGGGCAATTGAGGCAGCCTGCCGACAGCTTCACTTCTGGACCGAACAAGGCTTCAGTCAGTGGACATTGTCCTTTAACTTATCCCCGATACAGTTTGAGCAACCCGATATATTCCATGTTATCTCGTCCATGCTGCAAAAATATAATCTGTCCCCTTCCCGCCTTATCCTTGAAGTGACGGAGAGTACCGCGCTCAAAAATCTCGATCGCAGCATTGAGTTACTCAATACTTTCAATCGGGCCGGGATAACCGTTTCTATTGATGATTTTGGTACTGGCTACTCCAACCTGCTGATGTTGAGTGTTCTTCCGGCAAAAGAACTTAAAATCGACAAAAGCTTTGTTAGCTCAATGCTGGAAAATGAAAAAAGTCGAAAGTTAGTGGAAACGATTATTAATATCGCCCGGACAATGGAGATGAATGTCGTTGCCGAAGGGATCGAAACAGAAGAGCAACAGAGTGTCCTGACAGACCTCGGTTGTGACTATCTGCAAGGGTTCCTTTTCTCCCGCCCGTTACCCGCCGAACAGGTTCCCTGGCTGCTGTTACAAAAGAATTCAGACAAACAGATTATACCAATTGGTAAAATTCACGCGGAATCCCCCTTTATTTCACAAAAAAATCATGCCTGATGTGATTAAGTAAGGTATGTTTCAAAGAAGTCCACGTGAGTCAATTCCGCCGTGATCGTCAGGCACCCAGTGCCGATGAATAGGAATTATCTATGTCACAACATTACTTTGACGCGCTGAATTTCATTAAAACACCTGTCTGGTTGGTTTCACCTGCTTCAGAACACATTATTTTTGCAAACGCAGCCGCCACTGGCGTAATGCAGGATAAGACTCTGGAGGATATGCGCAAAGGTATCTATTCCGCAAACGCGCAACCCGTATTGTCAATGTATGTTCCTGAGCTGAAAACAGAGCAGGACATCGTCGAAGTCTGGACAGTCTGGCGCGATCAACATGAAACCACACTCAGTTGCCGCCTGTCGCTGACTCATCTTCTCCCCTATGGTGAAGTAATTGTTATTGAGGGGATCGCTCACCCGGTAGCGACAGGGCTTAAGGCCAGCCGCTCCGCGACCTACCAGCGTAAAAAACAGGGTTTTTACGCCCGTTTTTTTCTCACCAATAGCGCACCGATGCTCTTAATTGACCCGGCACGCGATGGTCAAATCGTCGATGCCAATCTGGCCGCCCTCAGCTTTTATGGCTATTCCCACGATGAAATGTGCAGCAAACATACCTGGGAAATAAACTCACTGGGCCGCGATGTTTTGCCGATCATGACTGAGATCGCCTCTCTGCCCGGGGGGCATAAGCCGCTCAATTTTATCCACCGCCTCGCCGATGGGACAACCCGTCATGTACAGACCTACGCCGGGCCTATTGAGATCTACGGTGACAAACTGATGTTGTGCATTATTCATGATATTACAGAGCAAAAACGGCTGGAGCAGGAGCTGCAACACGCCGCGTTACGGGATTCAATGACGGGGCTGCTCAATCGTCGTCAGTTCTACATGATCACGGAGCAAACCAATCCTGATCATCTCCCCGCGCAGCAACAATTTAGCCTGCTGCTGGTCGACACCGATCATTTTAAAAATATCAACGACGTCTTTGGTCACCTCAAGGGCGACGAAGTGCTTATCTCGCTCTCCCGTATGCTGGAATCCTGTAGTCGTAAAGACGATCTGGTGTTTCGCTGGGGCGGCGAAGAGTTCGTGATCCTGTTGCCGCGGACATCGCTCGAAACCGCCATGCAAATCGCCGAAACGATCCGTGCCGCCGTGGCTCGCATAACCATTCCGGGTTTACCGCGATTTACGGTCAGTATCGGCGTTGCGCGGCACAACCAGGGCGAAAGTATCGACGAGTTGTTTAAACGCGTGGATGATGCTCTTTACCGCGCCAAGAATGATGGCCGCAATAAAGTGCTGGCGGCGTGATGCTGGAGTATCAGACAAAGCCCCGCTACAATGCCCACCTCAAAGAAACAGCTTTCAGGTGGGTAGACCTGCAATGGGAAAAACAGAAATAATACTCATCTTAATTATTTTAAGCCTTATTATATTTGGCTTTTGGATTATCTTTAGCGGTGAGATTTGGTACCTTGTTGAATACCTCGAGAACAGCATATACCCCACCATAGATGCACCCTGACGCACGTTTAATACCTTGTTTCACCTACCGAATTTGTCAGGTGTCTGTCCCTGCGACGGATGCGTAAAATGTGCGCCGTTAGCCGCCGTCATGGCGGGTAACGAATCAATATATCATTTGCTTATTTCGCCCGTTCTCTGACGGGCTTTTTTTATTTTCGGCAACCTCGCTACACCAGGCTATATCTTAAACACCACTATTCATAAAGGAACAATAATGATGGGTAAGAAAATCCTGATGTTGGTTGGCGATTACGCTGAAGATTACGAAACAATGGTGCCGTTTCAGGCATTGCAGATGATTGGTCATCAGGTTGATGCCGTCTGTCCTGATAAACACAAAGGCGACTACATCATGACGGCGATCCATGACTTTGACGGAGCCCAGACCTACAGCGAAAAGCCCGGTCACCGTTTTACGCTCAACGCCGATTTTTCCGCAGTTAAAGAACAGGACTATGACGCACTGCTCATCCCGGGAGGACGAGCGCCTGAATATCTGCGGTTGAATGATGACGTGCTGAAACTGGTACGGGCCTTTGACGCTGTGCGTAAACCCATTGCCGCCGTTTGCCACGGCCCTCAACTGTTAGCCGCCGCCGGTGTACTCAAAGGTCGCACCTGTAGTGCCTACCCGGCCTGTGCGCCAGAAGTCCGGCTCAGCGGCGGACACTACGCCAGTATTGGTATCGATCAGGCACATGTTGACGGCAACCTGGTCACCGCCCCCGCCTGGCCTGCACACCCGCAATGGTTAGCAAAATTTGCCGAACTGTTACGGTAGAAAAACAATGCTGGCGCTAACATTGCGCCAGCACTGGGTTTAACGGTATCAGTGCTTCTCTATATACATCGTACGGCTATACGCCACATCTTCCGGGTTAGTAATCGGGTAGCCTTTGACCCACGGTTTAATCAGACGGCCATTGGTGTACTGATAAATAGGGGCAATCGGTGCTTTCTCAGCCAGAATTTTCTCGGCCTTGTTGTAGTCTGCATTGCGCGCTTTTTCCGTAGTTTCAAGCGTTGCCTGGTTGATAATCTTATCGTACGCCGGGTCGTTGAAACGGGAAATATTACCGCTGTGGGTTGAGGTCAACAGCGACAGGAAAGTCGACGGCTCATTGTAATCGCCCACCCATGACGCACGGATCACGTCAAAATTGCCGGTGTTGCGGCTATCAATGTAGGTTTTCCACTCCTGGTTTTGCAGTTTGACGTCAACGCCCAGGTTTTTCTTCCACATGGATGCCACGGCGATAGCAATTTTCTGGTGGTTTTCCGAGGTGTTATACAACAGGGTCAGCGTCAGCGGGCGCTGAGGACCGTAACCGGCGGCCTGTAACAACATTTTGGCTTGTGCATTGAGCTCTTGCTGCGACATCTGTTCAAACGGAGAAGCCTCTGGCGTGAAGCCCGCCGTCACGTCAGGCGTAAAGTGCCATGCCGGTTTTTCGCCCGTGCCCAACACCTTCTCCGCCATAATCCGGCGATCGATAGTCATACTCAACGCCAGACGCACGCGGGCATCAGCCGTTGGGCCTTTTTGCGTGTTGAACGCATAGTAATAGGTACCCAGCTGTGGTGGCGTATACACCTGCCCAGGAATGTCTTTAAGTAACTTTTGGTACATGTTTTTCGGGAACGATTCGGTAATATCAATATCACCCGCCAGATAGCGTTTGGTTGCTGAAGATTCCTGGTTAATCGGTATGAAGGTCACTTTTTGCAGTACGGTTTTGGCGTTATCCCAGTAGTGGGTATTGGGTTCCACCACCAGTTTTTCATTCACCACGCGATCTTTCAGAACGTACGCACCGTTACCGACCAGCGCGCCCGGGCGCGTCCACTCTTTACCGCTCTCAACGTTGGCTTTCTGAACCGGATAAAACGCAAAGTTTGCCGTCAGGTTGCTGAACCACGGCAGCGGTTTATCCAGCTGGACACGTAGCGTTCTGCTATCAACAGCCGTCACGCCAAGCGTATCCGGTGCTGCTTTTCCGTCAATAATTGCCTGAGCGTTATTGATGCCTGCCAGCGCAGCAAACCAGGCAAACGGTGAGGTGGTTTTTGGGTCAACCAGACGCTGCCAGCTGTAGACAAAATCCTGAGCGGTGACAGGAGTACCGTCAGACCATTTCGCGTTGTCACGTAAGGTGAACGTCCAGATTCGGTTATCGTTACTCTGCCAGCGTGTTGCCACGCCCGGGGTTAGCTCCCCTTTATCATTCTGATTGACCAGCCCTTCATAAAGGTCGCGAATCACCTGAATCTCTGGCAACCCCACGGCTTTTGCCGGATCGAGCGAAGCCGGTTCATCTTTGATGTGTCTTACCAGCTCCTGTTTTTGCGCCAGGATCGTGCCCGATGGCACGTCAGCGGCGTAAGACAGTGAAGATAGCCCGCACAGGCATAGCGCAGAGAAGAGCAGCGAAACAGGATGCTTCATAAGATCCCCTTTAAAAAATCGGTAATACGCAGATGCGTAATTATTTGTTTTGAAACAGCGGAATGCAAATACCTTAAACCGTAAAGCGAATATCTGGCAATGTTCTGCTGACACGGAAACTATTTGATTAACCGCGTGTTTTGCACAACACTGCCAGTAGTAACTTCTTTATCAGGATCTCCTATGGCTTTCACCCGACCCAGGACGGAACGTGGCGCTTTCCCGCCAGGCACTGAACATTATGGACGCTCATTTTTAGGCGCGCCGCTGATCTGGTTTCCGGCCCCGGAGGCCGATCGCAACAGTGGATTGATCATAGCCGGAACCCACGGAGACGAGAACTCATCCATCGTCACCCTTTCCTGCGCACTACGAACGCTCGCACCAGCGTTACGTCGACACCACGTTATTTTGACCGTGAACCCGGATGGCTGCCAGCTTGGGCTACGGGCAAATGCGAGGGGGATCGACTTAAACCGTAATTTCCCGGCGGCGAACTGGCGTGCCGGAGAAACCGTGTACCGCTGGAACAGCTCAGCGGAAGAGCGCGACGTCGTGTTACTGACGGGAGATAAGCCTGGTTCTGAACCTGAGACACAAGCGCTCTGCCAGTTAATTCATCGGATCCACCCGGCCTGGGTTATCTCCTTCCACGACCCGTTGGCCTGTATTGAAGATCCGCGCCACACCGTACTGGGCCAGTGGCTGGCGAACGCATTCGCCCTTCCACTTGTCACCAGCGTCGGCTATGAAACACCCGGTTCATTTGGTAGCTGGTGCGCCGACCTGAATTTACACTGCATCACTGCGGAATTCCCGCCGATCTCATCCGATGAAGCCAGCGAAAAATACCTGAAAGCAATGGTGGAGCTGCTGCGCTGGCAGCCTCAGAGATGAAGCTGCCCGGAGGTAAAGCTCAGGGCTGGCGAGACGTCAACCGCCAGCCAGGTTGGGCCATCCAGATCGGCAAAACGCACCTGTGGCGCGAGGGGTAATGCGGCCCCGATCGCCCTGGATGTACACAACATACAGCCCAGCATTAAACCAAACCCCTGCACCTGTGCCTCTTTGGCCAGCGCCAGCGCTTCTGTTAAGCCACCGGTTTTGTCGAGCTTAATATTCACCATCTCATAACGCCCCTTGAGTTGTGCCAGACTGTCGCGGGTGTGACAGCTTTCATCCGCACAAATGGGCAGAGGATGGATGAAATTCTCCAGCGCGGCATCGTCATTTGCCGGTAAAGGCTGCTCCAGCATGGCAACGTTCAGATCGGCCAACAGCTGGCAGCGCGCCGCCAGTCCCTCGCTGTGCCATGACTCGTTGGCATCGACAATGAGCGTGGCCTCTGGCACAGCCGCGCGAATGGCAACCATCCGTTCACTGATTAAGCGGTCGTCGAGTTTAACTTTTAGCAACGTCGCGCCAGACGCATACAGTGCCTTCGCACTGGCCGCCATTTGTTCAGGCTCACCAATCACCACCGTTTGTGCAGTGATAATCGTCTCCGGCAGCGTAACGCCCAGTAATGCAGGCAACGATACCCGTTGTTTAGCCGCCTCCAGGCTCCATAAAGCGCAGTCGATAGCGTTACGCGCTGCGCCCGCGGGTAACCGCTGCTGTAACGCCTCGCGAGAAAGCCCTTTTTGCAGGTCTGGCACCAGCGTCATGATATGCGCCATCACCGATGCAAGACTCTCTCCGTACCGGGGGTATGGGGTGCATTCACCCACACCTTTGATGCCCTCTTCTTCTATCTCGACCACCACCACGCAGGCTTCGCTTCGACTGCCTCGGGAGATCACAAACGGGGTATGCAATGGCCAGGCTTCTTCATAGACCTTAACGCTTCTCATCACTGACTCCTTGCGACGCCGAAAGGCAAAAAAATTGGTTTGCCGTGTTATCCGCTGATGGCATACACTAGCCCCGACGTTAACTATATGTAAACAGGAAGATATCTATGTCACAACTCGTTCATTTCCAGGGCAACCCTGTTGCTGTCGCAGGTTCCATTCCGCAGTCTGGTAGCAAAGCGCAGCCTTTCACTCTGGTGGCTAAAGATCTGTCTGACGTCACGCTGGGCCAGTTTGCTGGCAAGCGCAAAGTCCTGAACATTTTCCCAAGCATCGATACCGGCGTTTGTGCCGCATCCGTGCGTAAATTCAACCAGCTGGCGACTGAAATGGACAACACCGTTGTGCTGTGCATTTCTGCTGACCTGCCGTTTGCCCAGTCTCGCTTCTGCGGTGCGGAAGGTCTGAGCAACGTCATTACCCTTTCCACGCTGCGCAATGCGGATTTCCTTGAGAAATACGGCGTTGGCATTGCAGAAGGTGCGCTGAAAGGCCTGGCCGCTCGCGCGGTTCTGGTTATTGATGAAAACGACAACGTGGTATTCAGCGAGCTGGTGAACGAAATCACCACCGAGCCAGACTACACCGCAGCGCTGGACGTGCTGAAAGCGTAACTGTACAGCCGTTATGTATAGCTTAGCAATATCATGAAATAAAAGGACTTATTTCTGCTTACGCTCTACAGCACGTTTGTTTTTTAAAAACCTCGCATGGCGGGGTTTTTTATTGCCTCAAAGCTGAATCGTTAAAGCACAATTTGTTTTGTTTCACATTTTTTATGCAAGTATTGATCTAACTGTTAAATAAATTGAGATCAAAACCTCATAAAAAAGGTTAAAAAATCGAAATTTCTCTTCAGGTGAGCCGCATCACATTTCCTTTTACGTCTAATCATTAGATTTCCTTACGAAAGAAAATAATCGTTTCAGCAAAAAGGATAAAAAATGAAAATAAAACTGGCTTTGACGGTACTTGCGGTGCTGATTTCAGGCAATGTGGCAGCTAAAACCTGGGTGCTGACAAGTGCTGAAGATAGCGTAGACAAAGGAAACTGGCAGATTTCAAGCGATCAGCTGAAGGTTAAAGATCAGCATTTCAGCATTGAGCAAAAAGTGCTGCACGGTGGTAAGCAGGAAGGCAGCAAAATCATCGTCATTAGCAGTAAAAATGGCCTGACTATTACGTTAAGCCCGACGCGTGGGATGAATCTTCTGCGTGTTGAAGGTTTTGGCACAAAAATGGGGTGGGATTCTCCGGTGAAAGAGGTGGTTAATCCGGCCTTCATTAACCTGGAAAGCCGCAATGGACTCGGCTGGCTGGAAGGTTTCAACGAGATGATGGTTCGCTGTGGCTATGAATGGACGGGCCACCCTGTCACGGCTGATGGGCAAATTTATACGCTGCACGGTAAGGCGGGAAATACGCCAGTGTCACTGGTGGAGGTGGACGTTGCTGATACCGCACCGCACGAAATTCGCATTCGCGGCTTGATCAAAGAGAGCACGTTTAAGAAAGCAGATTTGCAGACGATGACCGAACTGCGCTACGTGCCCGGCAGCAACCGTTTCAGCCTGCATGATGTTTTAACTAACCATGCAGATTATCCCCACGATTATCAAATTATCTACCACAGCAACTTTGGTACACCAATCCTTGAAGCCGGCGCACGCTTCCTGGCTCCAGCGGCAAGCATCAGTCCGTTCAACGACTACGCCAAAGCTGGCCTGGACACCTGGCAAACCTACGCCGGCCCGACCAAAGGCTTCGATGAAATGGTCTTCAATATCAAACCGCTGGCTGATGAAAACCATGAAACCCTCGCAGCAGTGGTCAATAAGGCAGGTGATAAAGGTGCATCAATCCAGTTCGATACTCGCCAGCTCCCGGTACTGACCTTATGGAAAAATACCGACACGCTGAAACAGGGTTATGTCACGGGTATTGAGCCTGGCACCAGCTATGCCTACCCCGTCACCATCGAACGCGAGCAGAAGCGCGTTAAGCAGCTGCAGCCCGGGGCCAGTACCCAGTTTGATCTGACCTACACCCTGCTCTCAAATCATGACCAGGTGAAAGAAGTGGAGAACAGGATTGCGAAGATTCAGGGAGAAACAAAGGTCGACGTCAGTGCCACGCCTCTGGCGAAGGAATAAGTGCTGTCAGGACGACAGCACGCTATAGAAGCAAAAGTAAAAGCCTCTTTACAGAGGCTTTTTACCGTTATTCGTCACCCTTCTTCTGGTTCAGACCATACTCACGCAATTTATTTGCAATCGCGGTATGCGATACCCCAAGACGTTTAGCCAGCTTGCGGGTACTTGGATAGCTACGATAAAGCTGCGTCAGCACCGAACGTTCAAAACGGCTGGTGATATCATCCAGCGAGCCTTCCATCGCCTCTTCCCCCACCGACACCGTCCCGGTGTCGTAATCCGGTAACAGGATGTCCTGCGGCCGCAGTTCGTACCCTTCCAGCTGAGTCAATGCACGATAAACGGCGTTTTTCAGCTGACGAATATTGCCCGGCCAGCCGTAGCGCGTCAGCACCGTGCCCAGGTCCGCGGAGAGCTTCGGACGCGGTACGCCCTGTTCATCGGCGAAACGGGCCACAAACAGCTCTGTCAGCGGCATGATGTCCTGCGGACAATCGCGCAGCGGCGGGATATTCAGCGTCAGTACGTTCAGGCGATAATAGAGATCCTCGCGGAATACGCCCTTTTGCACCAGCTCCACCAGATTTTTCTGGGTGACGCAGATCACGCGCACATCCACATGTACCTCATGGTCTTCCCCTACGCGGCGGAATGTCCCGTCGTTCAGGAAGCGCAGCAGTTTGGCCTGCATACGTGGCGACATTTCGCCAATTTCGTCCAGCAGTACCGAACCACCGTTCGCCTGCTCGAAGAATCCTTTTTTACCTTCTGGCGCATGGCCGAACAGTTCGCTTTCAACGGCATCTTCAGGGATGGACGCACAGTTGAGTGCCAGATACGGTTTCGCCGCTCGCGGGCTGGCAAGATGCACGGCGTGAGCCAGCAGGTCTTTCCCGGTGCCCGTATCGCCGGTAATCAGTAGAGGCGCGGTTAAGTTGGCGAGCTTGCGTGCCTGATCGACCACATGGCGCATTTTCGGGCTAACCGCAATAATCTGGCTGAACGCACCGACATCCTGGCTGGAGAGATTTTGCAGCTGGCGACCCATACGAACGGTAGAACGCAGCATGATCACCGCCCCGGTCAGAACGAGGGTATTATTTTCCCCTTTCAGGTACACCGGCGTTATCTCCATCAGGAAATTCTGTCCGTTTATGACCACATGTTCGCTATGCGTGTTCTGCGGGCTGCTCTCCAGCCAGCGCAGGAAGTTAAAACCTGGGATCAACTGTGAGGCGTGATGGTTGCTGAGCTTCTCCTGGCCCTGCGCGAAGAGCTGGCAGCTGGCCTGGTTGACGCGCTCAACTTTACTTTTCAGATCCAGAGACAGGAAAGGCTCCGGCATCGCTTCCAGCAAGGCACTCAGCGCCAGATGCTCACGCTCTGATGGCATCCAGGGAATGGTGCGTACATCCGTAACGCCAGCGATACGGCGGATTTCCGCCATCAGGCTACTGAAGGTATTAAATTCAATTTCGGCAAAATTGAGGTAAATTCGCCCGACAGGATCGATCTCAATGCCACGTAAATCAATGCTACGCAAAACAAGAAGATCGAGTAACTCGCGGGTCAGACCGAGACGGTCTTCACAAAAGACTTCCAGACGCATGGGAAATTCACCGTTTAAGCCAATAACATTAAAATGATATGTCAGATCACGGTGATCCGGAAGATGGCTGTCAACAAATATTGACAGCCAGCACGAATAGTGAACAAACCTCTTACTGAGTGGGTTTTTTATTGAGCGTTTCTTTAAGCTGGCCGATTAACTCACGGCGGAAATCGCCCAACCGTGGCTTATCGTCGTCAATCCACGGTAGCGGACGGCAGACTTCCATCGCTTTAATACCCAGGCGCGCAGTCAGTAAACCGGCACCAATCCCCTGTGCAGCGCGTGCCGAAAGCCGCGCGGCCAGATCCTGCGACATCCAGTCCATCCCCACTTCGCGTACCAGTTCGCTGGCACCGGCAAAGGCGATATTCAGTAAGACCAGCTTAAACAACCTCAGGCGGCTGTAATAACCCAGCTCAATACCGTAAAGATTCGCGATGCGGTTAATCAGGCGCAGGTTACGCCAGGCGATAAACGCCATGTCCACCAGCGCCAGCGGGCTGACGGCAATCATCAACGTGGATTCTGCCGCCGAACGGCTAATTTCACGTCGCGCCTGCGCATCCAGCACGGGTTGTACCATGTGGGAATAAAGCGTCACCACTTCCCGGTCATTCTGGGTTTCATGGATGGCGGCATACCAGCGCTGAAGCGCCGGATGTGACTGGTCTATCCCGGCCTGAGTGGCCAGTTTTTCACAGAAAACACGGCCTTTTCCCGTGCCGTGGCTGTGCAGCAGATCCCGGGCTTCATCACGTTCATGCGCGCGTTGTCGCAAACGCCACAGGCGACGCCACTCGGTGGCAACCGACCCGACACCAGCCCCCACAATCAGCGCCCCCGCGGCACAACCGCCCATCGCCACCCAGTCCTGAGTTTGCCAGGCGTTGATAGTCCACTGCACGCCCTGTCCAATCACGCTAACACCAAACAGCGCCAGCCCTGCGCCCACCATCTTGCGCCAGAGACTGCGTTTTGGGCGCAGCGCAGCTTCAATGACAGCTTCTGCCTGACCTTCCTCGACACCCCGTTCTTCGGTCAGTGCCGGTGCAAAATTATCCGCCTGCGGGCCGCTGAACGTCTGCGCCGTTTTAAAACGCCTCTTGCTGCTCCTGTTCAAGCGTCCCGGTAAAGTCAATGCGCGGTTTTAACGGTTCCGTCATCGCAATTTATCTCCAATCAAAAACTCCAGCGCCGCATCCAGACGAATGTGCGGCAACGGCTGGTCAACGTTCATGGCCTGCGGGCGGAATGCTTCAAACTGGAAACCCTGGTTTTGCCAGAATGCCTGTCCCGGCAGGCGCGCGGGCACTTCACCCGGATAGACGGTGAGCGGTTCACCATCACTCAGTCGGTTACCCCGCAATGCCGGAATTTTCTCGCCGTTGAGGTCAATCAGCCCCCCCTGCGTTGCCTGTACGGAAGCCAGCCCGAGGCAGTCCATACTGATCCCTTCGAATGCCGCGTTTTGCCACGCATCCTGCACCAGTTGCTGCAACAGCGACACCATATTGGCATGTTGATCGACCGTCACGTGGTCAGCTTTAGTCGCCGCAAACAGCAGTTTGTCGATCACCGGTGAAAACAGGCGGCGGAACAACGTGCGCTGCCCGTAGTGAAAACTTTGCATCAGCTGTGTCAGTGCCAGGCGCATATCGTTGAACGCCTGCGGCCCGCTGTTGAGCGGCTGTAGGCAGTCCACCAGCACAATCTGACGATCGAAACGTAAAAAGTAATTTTTATAGAACCCCTTCACCACTTTTTCACAGTAATAATTGTAACGCTCGCGCAGCATTCCGGCGTTAGTGTGCTTATCCGCCTGTGCCAGCTTTGATTCTCCGATGGCATCCACGTCCGGCCACGGGAAAAACTGGAGTGCAGGCGCACCCGCCAGATCCCCTGGCAGGACAAAACGCCCCGGCTGGATGAAATGCAACCCTTCCTGCTTACACTGGTGCAAATAATCCGTCCAGGCTTCGGCAATGGCTGCCAGCCGGTTTTCATCCGCAGGAGCAAGCGGATCTAAGCCTTCGCACAGCGTCCGCCATTTCGCCGACCACTCGGCACGGTGACCCTGTAACAAACCGGTCATCTGTCGGGACCAGGTGAGGTAATCCTGTGCCAGCATAGGTAAATCGAGCAGCCATTCGCCGGGGTAATCCACGATTTCAAGATACAGCGTAGAGGTGTCTTTAAAATGGCGCATCAGCGATTCACTGGAGCGAAAACGCAGCGCCAGACGAATTTCACTCACCCCACGGGTAGGCGTCGGCCAGGTCGGTGGTTCACCGTACAGCTGCGCCAGCCCTTCGTCATAGGTAAAACGTGGAATACCAAAATCACGCTGTGGTACGCGCTTAACGCCCAGCAGACGTTCTTCCCGCACGGCGCTCAACAGCGGTAATCGCGCCCCGGTGTGCAGGTTAAGTAACTGGTTCACCATTGCGGTGATGAACGCCGTTTTACCGCTACGGCTCAGCCCCGTCACCGCCAGACGCAGATGGCGATCAACGCCACGGTTCACCAGAGAATTGAATTCGTTTTTAAGTCGCTTCATCGCCGTCCTTTTTGCCTGAAGGCGTTTGTATTCTTAAAAATATGATATGGGGGCAACATGAAAGGAATAAAACCTTGCAGCAAAACGGCACGCGCATCAGCGTACCGTATGAACGTTATTTCAGTTTTCCCGAGAGGCGTCCGGCCAGCGTTCTCAACAGCGGCTCCAGCGCCACCGCCAGCAACATTCTGACCGGCTTACGCGCAACAGATTTGACCGCCCAGCCCGCCACACCTGCCGGGCCGAAACGTAATGCCGTCAGCAGAACCAGTTTACCTGCGATTTTCAGGCCGGGTTTTATCTTCTGACCAGCCTGTTGCCAGTTTCGATTCATTAATGCTCTCTCTTAAAGCTGACGAAAACGGCTTCTCAGCGTAAAGGTATCTGACGTGACATAACGTTCCATTTCACGTAAACGCTTCTCGCCTGCGGCCAGTTCAGCGTCCACTTCATTCAGAATGTCATTACTGGTTGGCGCACCTTCAGCCGCCAGCTCCCCTTCCGGCATCGGGTCGAGCACAAACGCCAGAATGATGTACGCCACCAGGGTGATGAACCCCAGACCAAAGAAAATGGATAACACCGCGACCACCCGCACCAGTTTCACCGGGACGTCGAGATAATGCGCCAGCCCGGCGCAAACACCGCGAATCATGCCAAGCTGAGGGATCCGCCACAGTTTCTTATTCAGGTTCAGTCCAGACATTAACGATCCCTCCAGTTCGGGTGTTCCGCATCCAGGATTGCTTCCAGCGCCTGAATACGGTCGCGCATCTTATTCGCCTGATCGGACAACTGCACCAGACGTTGTTGCTCACTCTGGGAAAGGTCGCCGCGTGAAGAACGGTTGCTGTAGTGCAGCCATAACCAAATCGGCAGAACAAACAGCACGAAAATGGTCAGGGGAATAGCCAGAAAAAGCGCGCTCATGTGTACTCCTTGTCTTACCATGTGTGGCGGCACACTCGGGTGCCGCACGAATTATTATTGGTTGTCTTGTTTCATTTTGGCTTTCAGTGCCGCCAGTTGCTCGCTGATTTCGTCGTCAGCTTTCAGGTCGGCAAACTGCTGATCCAGCGATTTTTGCTTACCAATACTGTGGCTTTCTGCTTCCGCTTCCATCTGGTCGATACGGCGTTCAAATGATTCAAAACGCGCCATTGCTTCATCCAGCTTGCCGCTGTCCAGCTGACGGCGAACATCGCGGGAGGAACTGGCAGCCTGGTGGCGAAGTGCCAGTGCCTGTTGGCGTGCACGGGTTTCACTCAGCTTGTTCTCAAGCTCGCCAATCTCTTTCTTCATCCGCGTCAGCGTATCATCCACCAGCGTCACTTCATGTTCCAGCGCGGTGACCATATCCGCAAGCTTCTGTTTTTCAATCAGTGCAGCGCGAGCCAGGTCTTCTTTATCTTTACGCAGCGCCAGTTCGGCCTTTTCCTGCCACTCGTTAAGCTGGGTGGTGGCCTGCTCAATGCGGCGCGTTAACTGTTTTTTCTCAGCCAGCGCACGGGCGGAGGTTGAACGCACTTCAACCAGCGTATCTTCCATTTCCTGAATCATCAGACGTACCAGCTTCTGCGGATCTTCCGCTTTCTCAAGCAGTGAGTTGATGTTGGCGTTCACGATGTCGGCAAAACGAGAAAAAATACCCATAATTCAATCCTCACATTTCTGTTATCGGGCAATGCCCTGCTGAACAGATAATACAATTTGCATGCCAACTTTTTATCTTATTGTTTTTTATAATTATGGTTGATTTTTCATCGCCACCACACTACATTCACCTGGTGAATATCGCTAATGAGTGGTGAATTTCATCATGGTTGGATACAAAGACAATTTACTCGGCGAGGCAAACAGTTTTCTCGAAGTGCTGGAACAGGTTTCCCGCCTCGCCCCGCTTAATAAACCAGTGCTGATCGTCGGTGAGCGCGGTACCGGTAAGGAATTAATTGCCAACCGTCTTCACTATTTGTCCGGACGCTGGGACGGGCCCTTCATTTCGCTTAACTGCGCGGCGCTGAATGAAAACCTGCTGGATACCGAACTCTTCGGCCATGAAGCCGGAGCTTTTACCGGGGCACAGAAACGCCACCCGGGCCGTTTCGAACGCGCAGACGGCGGCACCTTGTTCCTGGATGAGCTGGCAACTGCGCCCATGCTGGTGCAGGAAAAACTGCTGCGCGTGATTGAGTATGGTGAGCTGGAACGCGTCGGCGGTAGCCAGCCGCTGCAGGTTAACGTTCGTCTGGTCTGCGCTACCAATGCCAATCTGCCGGAAATGGTCGCTGAAGATAAATTCCGCGCCGACCTGCTCGACCGCCTGGCGTTTGACGTTGTCCAGCTTCCACCGTTGCGCGAACGACGCAGCGACATCATGTTGCTGGCAGAACAGTTTGCGATTCAGATGTGTCGCGAACTCGGCCTTCCGCTCTTTCCCGGGTTCAGCGACTATGCTCAGGAGACGCTGCTTGCTTACCACTGGCCGGGGAACATTCGTGAACTGAAAAACGTGGTCGAGCGTTCGGTCTACCGTCACGGTAACAGCGAAATGGAGCTGGACAACATTATTCTCGACCCTTTCCAGCGCAATGTTCAGCCGATGTCAGCAACAGCAACACCTGGCGACGCCCTAGCGTTACCGCTCGATTTACGGCAGTTCCAGCACGAACAGGAACAACAGCTGCTTGAGCAGAGCCTGAAGCAGGCGAAATATAACCAGAAACGAGCGGCTGAACTGCTGGGCCTGACCTACCATCAATTAAGGGCATTGCTCAAAAAGCATCAAATGCGCTGACAATATCAGCACTTACCCGCAGACATTTTTACGAAGCAGGCGTAAGTGCGATACACTTTGCAGATCGAATCTAAAAACCTTAAAAATTATGTAGTTCTAATTTAAAACATTTTAAAAAAATGTATTTGCATTAATATCAAAGGGTTGCTTAAACTGGATATCGGAGAATAACAGACAATAATGTACATCTTGCTGTCCCAAAAAGTGCCCCCAAGTATGGTTTCGCCCCCAAATTTGCCCCCGTTTTGCGTAGATCCTTCCCGTTCAGTAACACACCACTTTACCGCCTCGCTGACTTCAGTCATCTTGACCGGGCTTTAAATCATAAAGTTTCAGTGCTCACCTATTTTTCTCCCTACCCTATACTTTTAGTCTGAATACTGGAGGTTCCTATGTGTGGACGTTTTGCACAAGCCCGTGAAGAATATGGCCGATGAAGCTGAACGTGATATCGCGTATGACCCGGAACCGATTGGCCGGTACAACGTCGGCACCCGGGAATTTAATATACATTTCGTGGCTCAATGGCTGGCCTGTCAACACCCCTGTCAACGCGTCTCCCCATACCTCACGGTATGCAACGCATGACTCGGGGACCCTGTGGATTGCTGGCCCTTCAGTGGTCGGGGACTTTCACCCCTTGATCTCTACCGGCCTCCCGGCGCGCACTGTTTTTATATACAGTTACTTTAACTGAGACGCTGATCAAGATGGCTGGCTTGTTTACCGTTGCTACTTCATAGCCGCTTCGCTTCTAAACATTTATCGTTGTTGAGTTTGTGGGGTTTGTAAATTTTAGGGATGAGCGATCTGTTTGATACTATATGAGGGGATTGTCATCGGTAGATAGATGATGGACGGTATGAGTAACAACACCAACAAGACGAACATCATCGACCCCTCGATTGTTTCACCATCGTCAGTAATTAGTGCTTCATCGGCCCATAATGCATACTGCTGTCGACCGCAGAAAAAGTTGAGCCCGGGGGCTGTTATTTAAGTTTGTTGACGATTTAGCGCTCAGCGACTAAATTTACGCTCTCTTATCTATCCGGGCTCTAAGATGAACGTATCCAGCCGCTTTGTTGTCGCTCTTAATGTTGTAGTAGTCTTTTCTCTTATGGCTTCTCTCGCCATAAAGTTTGGTTGGATTTAGTGACTACACCCAACCTTTATACTTCAGGAATTTAGCAACAAATTCGGCATTAACCTCTGTCCCTGCATATAAAGCCCCATCCTTTTTTGTTATTGATGGATGCAGCTCATCAAGCCTCAGAGAAGAAGGTGTAAGACCAGCTTTGATATCTGCCAGATCTTGCTGGCTTTGCGGATTGTGGTGATTTAAGAAGTTTTGAAGCAGATCAATACCATCTATTTCGCAGTAGTTTTCCGGGAATGCTTCCTTGTAGGAGCTATTGATCAAAGCAATCTCCTCGGCTCCCTTCGTTCCTTTTGGCTCATAATCACCTGGAAACTCAGGAAGGATAACAAAGCGATTATTTCCCTTCGTCATCCTTCCCACAATAGCTGTAAGCGTCGTCTGAGTACCGTCTGGTCCCGAATCCAGGATCCTGTAACTTAAGCACCCACTTATTTTGCAGGTGGACACCTCATGCGCGCTAAAGAAAGACTTCCCCGGAAACACTATTCCCCTGAATTCAAAATGGAACTGGTCAGGCTGGCTCTTGAAGAAGAAGGCAGTATTGCCGCACTGGCCCGGAAACATGACGTCAATGATAACCTGCTCTTTAAATGGATAAGGCTCTGGCAGCGTGAAGGGCGGGTCTGTCGGCCCCGAAAAAACTCATCGTCGCTTCCTGCCCTGATACCCGTGCAGCTTCAGGCGGGCTCTTCTCTCCCAACCTTCGAACTACCATCCTGCTCTCCTCCCGCTACCTGCCACATAAAATGTCGGGGAGGAGAAATAACACTGACTCATCCCTCTGCTGAACTCATGAGCACTGTCCTGCGCGAACTGATGCGGGGGCCGGTATGATAAATCTTCCCGCAGGCACAAAAATCTGGCTGGTTGCCGGTATCACCGATATGCGCAACGGCTTCAATGGCCTCGCCGCAAAGGTGCAGACCGCGCTGAAAGATGACCCGATGTCCGGCCACGTCTTCATCTTCCGGGGACGCAGCGGCAGTCAGGTAAAACTGCTCTGGTCCACCGGCGATGGTCTGTGCCTGCTGACAAAGCGACTGGAACGTGGTCGCTTCGCCTGGCCCTCAGCCCGCGATGGCAAAGTGTTCCTGACGCCGGCGCAACTGGCGATGCTGATGGAAGGTATCGACTGGCGACAGCCAAAGCGGTTACTGACATCCCTGACCATGTTGTAGCGCTCTTTATCCTGGTTGTCGCAGAATAAGCCTGGTAAAATACAGGCTTATGAACGATACCTCTTCTGACGACATCCTTCTGCTGAAACAGCGCCTGGCCGAACAGGAAGCGTTGATCCACGCCCTGCAGGAAAAGCTGAGCAACCGGGAACGCGAAATAGACCATCTGCAGGCGCAACTGGATAAGCTGCGCCGGATGAACTTCGGCAGTCGTTCCGAAAAGGTATCCCGCCGTATCGCGCAAATGGAAGCTGACCTGAACCTGCTGCAGCAGGAAAGCGATACGCTGACCGGCCGGGTGGATGACCCGGCAGTGCAGCGCCCGCTGCGTCAGACCCGCACCCGCAAACCGTTCCCTGAGTCACTCCCACGGGATGAGAAGCGGCTGCTGCCGACTGAGCCGTGTTGCCCGGAGTGCGGTGGTTCGCTGAGTTACCTGGGTGAGGATGCCGCCGAACAGCTGGAGCTGATGCGCAGCGCCTTCCGGGTTATCCGGACAGTCCGTGAAAAGCATGCCTGCCGTCGGTGCGATCGCATCGTTCAGGCCCCGGCTCCTTCGCGCCCCATCGAACGGGGGATCGCCGGACCGGGGCTGCTGGCCCGAGTGCTGACCTCAAAGTATGCAGAGCACACACCGCTGTATCGCCAGTCGGAGATCTATGCCCGCCAGGGTGTAGTGTTGAGTCGTTCTGTACTGTCGGGCTGGGTGGATGCGTGTTGTCGTCTGCTGGCACCGCTGGATGAAGCCCTTCAGCACTATGTCCTGACCGACGGCAAACTCCATGCTGACGATACGCCTGTCCCGGTGCTGTTGCCGGGCAATAAGAAGACGAAGACCGGGCGCTTATGGACGTACGTTCGAGACGACCGCAACGCCGGATCAGCGCTGGCCCCCGCAGTGTGGTTCGCTTACAGCCCGGACAGAAAAGGTATCCACCCTCAGACCCATCTTGCAGGCTTCAGTGGCGTACTGCAGGCTGATGCCTACGCCGGGTTCAACGAGCTCTACCGCGACGGCCATATAAAGGAAGCCGCGTGCTGGGCCCATGCCCGCCGAAAAATCCACGATGTTCACGTCCGTACCCCGTCAGCCCTGACGGAGGAGGCGCTGAAACGGATCGGCGAGCTGTATGCCATCGAGTCGGAGCTCAGAGGTAAAAGAGCAGAGGAACGGCAGGCAGTCCGGCACCAAAAAGTGCTGCCGCTGCTGGCGTCACTGGAGGGGTGGCTGCGGGAGAAACAGAAAACCCTCTCAAGGCACTCAGAACTGGCGAAGGCGTTCGGGTATGCGCTGAACCAGTGGCCGGCGCTGACCCGCTATGCAGAAGATGGCTGGGTGGAGGTGGATAATAACATTGCCGAAAACGCCCTACGACTGGTCAGTCTGGGGAGAAAAAACTGGCTGTTCTTCGGCTCGGATCATGGTGGTGAGCGCGGTGCGTCACTGTACAGTCTTATCGGGACGTGCAAATTAAACGGCGTGGATCCGGAACGCTATCTGCATCATGTACTTGATGTCATCGCCGACTGGCCTGTGAACCGGGTGGGTGCTCTGCTCCCGTGGCGGGTTACTCTGCCTGCCTGACCAGCTTCACTTCGTCAATACGGTTCTCACTGCACGCTTACCAATAGCTTTCGCATCACGCATAATCTCTTCTGGCTGGGTTGAGTTATTTCTCCCAAGCCAAAGCAGATAGATTGATTCAGGATGCTCTGGATAGATGGTATGTCCCGTCACGTTAGCTGTAGCAACGGTGGTCATTGGATAGACATAAAGGGGTACTGGTTCTTTGAGAAAAGCAGCAGTGCTTCCATGATACCCAGTGAAAGTCACCGTTTTACCGTCCCAGTCAAGAACCCCACTCTGCCCGGCAATTTTGCAAGGGAGATGGAACCAGTCTGCTGAAGCATTTCTCCACAAACTCAAAGGCCCAGGTACATTTGGTGTAAGTGGGTTCTTAATTGCAGGATTTATTACTCCATCTGCTGGAGCATAATTGATGAAATATGCACCATTCCTTAGAGCTATACTTTCTGATGTCGCCCCGGAAAGGCCAAAATTGAAGACTCTGCATCCAGTTTCTTCAATCAACTTTGCAGAGAATGTCTGGTTGTTACCAAAGAAAGAGTGTCCCCATAAAGATATGTTAGGCTTAGTTATCAGACGGAATACACCATACCCACCAACGCAGGCCAGGGCCGAAAAACCCATCCCTACTTTCAAAAACGATCTTCTATTCATGCTTATCCTGAGCTTAGCCGGCCTGTTCGACCGACTAATTGTATCAGAAGCTTCTTGATACTTCTTTCGTTGTCCCGCTAAATCCGTTTTGACAAATGAGATAAACTCTCCGGGAGAAACAACTGAATAGCCACAGGTTTAACAGACACCTCAGAGTCATTTAAGATGACTTAAAAGAGAGGTGCCCATGAGCGGTAAGCGTTATCCCGAAGAGTTTAAAATTGAAGTGTAAGCACACCTGTTTTAGTTCCACGCACTTTTTGAGATTTCCTGACCTGCCCCCAGGATTAGATACAACCTTCAGTTAGTAATGTCGGTTGGTTTTGCTTCATATTTCCCATTTCGCCAGTCCGCTGCAAATTCAGCTGGAGTCTGGTAATCCAGGGATGAATGTGGACGGCACTCGTTATAATCCTGCCGCCAGTCATTAATCGTTTTCCTGGCATAAACAATATTGCTGAACCAGTGCTCATTCAGGCACTCATCTCTAAATCGTCCGTTAAAACTCTCAATAAATCCGTTCTGAGTCGGCTTGCCTGGCTGGATAAGACGCAGTTCCACACCATGCTCAAAGGCCCATTGATCCAGTGCGCGACAGGTGAATTCAGGTCCCTGATCGGTTCTTATCGTAGCCGGATAACTGCGAAACAGCGCGATACTGTCCAGAATACGCGTGACCTGTACGCCTGATATCCCGAATGCGACGGTAACTGTCAGACACTCCTTCGTGAAATCATCCACGCAGGTCAGGCACTTGATCCTGCGACCGTTGGCCAGTGCGTCCATAACGAAATCCATCGACCAGGTCAGGTTCGGCGCATCCGGACGCAGAAGCGGAAACCGTTCGGTCGCCAGCCCTTTACGGTGTCGTCTGCGCTTTACGCTCAGCCCATTAAGGTGGTAAATACGGTATACCCGCTTGTGATTGACGTGAAGGCCTTCCCGACGCAGCAGCTGCCAGATGCGCCGGTAACCAAAACGTCTGCGTTCAAGCGCCAGCTCAGTGATACGCTCTGATAAATGTGCATCAGCAGATGGACGCTGGGTGTCATAACGGCAGGTCGACAGGGACAAACCTGTAAGCCTGCAGGCACGACGTTGCGACAGACCGGTCGCATCACACATCAACACCACGGCTTCCCGCTTCTGGTCTGTCGTCAGTACTTTCGCCCAAGAGCCACCTGAAGCGCCTCCTTATCCAGCATGGCTTCGGCAAGCAGCTTCTTGAGGCGGGCGTTCTCCTCTTCAAGGGACTTAAGTCGCTTCACCTCAGGAACTTCCATGCCGCCAAACTTCTTGCACCAGGTGTAGAAAGTGGCATCGGAAATGGCGTGCTTACGACAGAGCTCCCGGGCAGAAACCCCGGCTTCCGCTTCGCGGAGAATACTGATGATCTGTTCGTCGGAAAAACGCTTCTTCATGTGGATGTCCTCATGTGGCTTATGAAGACATTACTAACATCGGGGTGTGTTAATCAACGGGGAGCAGGTCAGGACACCTTCAACAGTAAACAACATAATGAAAGTCTTGTGTGCGATCCTCAGGCTTGCACAAAGAGATCAAATCATTACCCACGTTCCACACGAGAATGTAAAAATGCTGACGGTATCCAAAAAAGCACCAGCCCCCCCTGCTTTTTCACGAATACCAGGCACTGATTGCTGCGTTACCTAAACCACAAAGTCTGATGTGGATCTTTGCGGCGCATACAGGATTACATCACGGGGAGATTTGCGCTCTGGCATTCGGCGGCGTCCACCCTATCAGTCACGCCACACATATGCGTGCTGGTTGCTGTCTTCCGGGGCAAATCCGTCGTTTATTGCAAGTCAGATGGGGCATGAAAATGCTAAGATGGTTTATGAGGTATATTCAAAGTGGATAGCGGGTATGAACGCCGATCAGGTCGTAATGCTGAATGAGCGACTGCAAACGCTATTGCCCCCAGGGTGCCCTCAGGAGCAAACGGCGCTGGAAAACGTCGTTTAATATTAATAAGATAACCACTTTATAAGTAATACCTTAAAAATTATGCGTCTGGTTTTATCGTCCCTGTTTGCACTTGGCCTGTTCAGTAACATGGCCTTTGCTGCGCCCGAGCGGGCTGCGCTTCCTGATATTCGCGATAGCGGCTTCGTCTATTGCGTCAGCGGCCAGGTTGATACCTTTAACCCGCAAAAAGCGGGAAGCGGGCTGATTGTTGATACACTCGCCGCCCAGCTTTACGATCGTCTGCTTGATGTTGACCCGTATACCTATCGTCTGGTTCCTGAGCTTGCCGAAAGCTGGGAAGTGCTGGATAACGGCGCGACTTACCGTTTCCGCCTTCGCGATGATGTCGCTTTCCAGCACACGCCGTGGTTTACCCCTACGCGCAAGCTAAACGCAGATGATGTGGTCTTTACCTCCCAGCGTATCTTTAACCGTAACCATCCGTGGCATAACGTTAACGGGGGAAGCTTCCCTTATTTTGACAGTCTGCAGTTTGCCGACACCGTTAAAAGCGTACGCAAGCTGGATAACCGGACGGTTGAGTTTACCCTGGCGCGCCCGGATGCCTCTTTCCTGTGGCATCTGGCTACACACTATGCATCCGTCATGTCTGCCGAATACGCGGCTCAGTTGACCAAAAACGATCATCAGGAGTTACTTGACCGTCAGCCTGTCGGTACAGGTCCGTTCCAGGTGGCCGAATACCGCTCCGGGCAATATATTCGCCTGCAGCGCCATGAACATTTCTGGCGCGGCACCCCGCTGATGCCACAGGTGGTGGTTGATCTCGGTTCCGGCGGAACGGGGCGTCTTTCGAAACTGCTGACCGGCGAATGCGACGTACTCGCCTGGCCGGCTGCCAGCCAGTTGACCATTCTGCGCGACGATCCACGCCTGCGTCTGACGTTACGTCCCGGCATGAACATCGCATATCTGGCGTTTAATACCGATAAACCACCGCTGAATAACCCTGCCGTGCGTCATGCACTGGCCCTGGCCATTAACAACCAGCGACTGATGCAGTCTATCTATTACGGTACGGCTGAAACGGCTGCCTCTATTTTACCGCGCGCCTCCTGGGCGTATGACGGTGAAGCTAAAATTACTGAATACAATCCGGCGAAAGCGCGCGAACAGCTTAAAGCACTGGGCGCAGAAAACCTGACGCTCCAGCTGTGGGTACCGACCAGTTCACAGGCGTGGAACCCAAGCCCACTCAAAACTGCCGAGCTGCTGCAGGCCGATATGGCGCAAGTCGGCGTCAAAGTGGTCATCGTACCGGTCGAGGGTCGTTTCCAGGAGGCGCGCCTGATGGATATGAATCATGACCTGACGTTAACGGGCTGGGCCACCGACAGTAATGACCCGGACAGCTTCTTCCGTCCGCTGTTGAGCTGTGCAGCCATTAACTCGCAAACAAACTATGCTCACTGGTGTAACCGCGAGTTTGACGCCGTACTGCAAAAAGCGCTCGCGTCGCAACAGCTTGCCTCACGCATCGACGCCTATGACGAAGCGCAAAACATTCTCGCCCGTGAACTGCCTGTGCTACCACTCGCCTCTTCCCTGCGTCTCCAGGCCTATCGTTACGATATTAAAGGGCTGGTACTGAGTCCGTTTGGTAACGCCTCCTTCGCGGGCGTCTCTCGCGAAAAAGAACAAGAGGTGAAAAAACCATGATTATTTTTACCTTGCGTCGACTCTTGCTGCTGCTGGTGACGCTCTTTTTCCTGACATTTGTCGGCTTTAGTCTGAGCTATTTCACCCCACACGCCCCGCTTCATGGCTCGTCGCTGTGGGACGCGTGGCTGTTCTGGTTTAACGGCCTGCTGCACTGGGATTTTGGCGTATCCAGTATCAACGGTCAGCTTATTTCAGAGCAGCTGAAAGTGGTGTTCCCGGCCACGATGGAACTGTGCATTCTGGCTTTCGGCTTTGCGCTGATGGTGGGCATTCCGGTGGGGATGCTGGCGGGGATTTATCGCAACAAATGGCAGGATAAATTCATCAGCGCCCTCGCTCTGCTCGGCTTCTCAATCCCGATCTTCTGGCTGGCGCTGCTGCTGACGCTTTTCTTCTCACTGACGATGGGCTGGCTGCCGGTTTCTGGCCGTTTTGACCTGCTTTATACAGTAAAAACGGTGACCGGGTTTGCGATTGTTGACGCGTGGCTGTCTGATTCCGTCTGGCGTCATGAAATGATCGTCAGCGCCCTGCGTCATATGGTATTACCCGTGCTGACGCTGGCTGTGGCCCCGACAACCGAAGTGATCCGCCTGATGCGGATCAGCACCATTGAGGTGTTCGATCAAAACTACGTCAAAGCCGCCGCCACGCGCGGGTTATCGCGTCTGACCATTTTGCGCCGCCATGTGCTGCACAATGCGTTGCCACCCGTTATCCCACGCCTGGGGCTACAGTTCTCAACCATGCTGACCCTGGCGATGATCACCGAGATGGTCTTTAGCTGGCCAGGCTTGGGACGCTGGATGATTAACGCCATCCGCCAGCAGGATTACGCCGCCCTCTCTGCGGGCGTGATGGTGATCGGCTCACTGGTTATTATTGTTAACGTGATTTCCGATATTTTGGGTGCAATGGCTAACCCGTTGAAGCATAAGGAATGGTATGCCCTACGATAGCGTATACAGCGAAAAACGCACGCCTGGTGCGTTACGTACAGTGTGGCGTAAATTCTATGGTGACACCACGGCAATGATCGGCCTGTATGGCTGTGCGGGTCTGGTTGTGCTTTGCATCTTTGGCTCGTGGTTTGCACCGTATGGTATTGATCAGCAGTTCCTCGGCTATCAGCTGTTGCCTCCGTCGTGGTCGCGCTACGGTGAAGTCTCCTTCTTCCTGGGAACCGACGATCTTGGCCGCGATGTGTTAAGCCGCCTGCTGAGCGGCGCAGCTCCGACGGTCGGTGGCGCATTTGTGGTGACGCTTGGGGCAACGGTTTGTGGTCTGGCGCTTGGCATTTTTGCCGGGTCGACACATGGCCTGCGCTCGGCGGTGCTGAACCATATTCTGGACACCCTGCTCTCTATTCCGTCTCTGCTGCTGGCCATTATTGTTGTGGCCTTCGCCGGGCCGCACCTGACGCATGCCATGTTCGCCGTCTGGCTGGCCATCCTGCCCCGCATCGTTCGCTCGGTGTACAGCATGGTGCACGACGAACTGGAAAAAGAGTATGTTGTCGCAGCCCGTCTGGACGGGGCGACAACGTCCAATATTTTATGGTTTGCCGTGCTGCCGAATATCGCGTCAGGTCTGGTCACCGAGATCACCCGGGCGCTGTCGATGGCAATTCTGGACATCGCCGCACTCGGTTTCCTCGATTTGGGTGCACAACTGCCGTCACCTGAATGGGGCGCAATGCTCGGCGATGCACTGGAGCTTATCTACGTTGCACCGTGGACGGTCATGTTGCCGGGAGCAGCCATTATGGTGAGCGTGCTGCTTGTCAACCTGCTGGGTGACGGTATTCGCCGTGCAATTAATGCGGGGGTGCAATAATGCCACTTCTTGATATCCGCAATCTCACTATCGAATTCAAAACCGGTGAAGGCTGGGTCAAGGCCGTCGATTCGCATCAGCATTACCCTTGCAGAAGGCGAAATTCGCGGTCTGGTGGGCGAGTCTGGATCAGGAAAGAGCCTGATCGCCAAAGCCATTTGCGGCGTGGCGAAAGACAACTGGCGCGTCACCGCTGACCGCATGCGTTTTGATGATATCGACCTGCAGCGCCTCTCTCCGCGCGAGCGCCGCAAGCTGGTGGGTCATAACGTCTCTATGATTTTCCAGGAGCCACAATCCTGTCTCGACCCGTCGGAGCGCGTGGGCAAACAGCTGATGCAGAACATTCCCGGCTGGACGTACAAAGGCCGCTGGTGGCAGCGTTTCGGCTGGCGCAAACGTCGCGCCATTGAGCTGCTTCACCGCGTCGGGATCAAAGATCACAAAGACGCGATGCGCAGTTTCCCCTACGAGCTGACGGACGGTGAGTGTCAGAAGGTGATGATTGCCATTGCGCTGGCTAACCAGCCGCGTTTGCTGATTGCTGATGAACCAACGAATGCGATGGAACCGACCACACAGGCGCAGATTTTCCGCCTGCTTTCACGTCTGAACCAGAACAATAACACCACCATTTTGCTGATCAGTCATGACCTGCAGATGCTCAGCAAATGGGCAGATAAAATTGATGTGATGTATTGCGGGCAGACGGTTGAAACCGCCATCAGTGAAGACCTGGTCAACACACCGCACCACCCCTATACGCAGGCGTTGATCCGTGCGATCCCGGATTTTGGCAGTGCCATGCCACACAAAAGCCGCCTGAACACGCTACCGGGCGCGATCCCGCTGCTGGAGTCGCTGCCAATTGGCTGCCGTCTGGGGCCACGCTGTCCGTACGCTCAGCGTAAATGTATTGAGACGCCGCGTCTGACAGGTGCCAAAAATCATCTTTACGCCTGTCATTTCCCGCTGAACATGGAGAGAGAGTGAAATGGTCGAAACTTTGCTGGAAGTCCGCAACCTGAGTAAGACCTTTCGCTACCGTACGGGGCTGTTTCACCGCCAGACCGTTGAAGCAGTGAAACCACTGAGCTTTATGCTGCGCGAAAAACAGACCCTGGCAATCATCGGCGAGAACGGTTCGGGGAAATCCACGCTGGCGAAAATGCTTGCGGGAATGGTAGAACCCACCGCTGGCGAAGTGCTGATTGACGACCATCCCCTGACATTCGGAGATTACTCTTTCCGCAGCCAGCGTATCCGCATGATATTTCAGGACCCATCGACATCGCTCAACCCACGCCAGCGGATTTCGCAGATCCTGGACTTTCCGCTGCGGCTGAATACCAACCTGGATCCTGAGGCACGTCGTAAACGGATATTTGAAACCCTGCGTATGGTTGGGCTGCTGCCCGATCACGAAAGTTACTACCCGCATATGCTGGCTCCCGGCCAGAAGCAGCGTCTGGGGCTGGCGCGCGCGTTAATCCTGCGCCCGAAAGTGATCATCGCCGACGAGGCGCTTGCGTCGCTGGATATGTCGATGCGTTCACAGCTGATTAACCTGATGCTGGAATTGCAGGAAAAACAGGGGATCTCTTATATTTACGTCACCCAACATCTTGGCATGATGAAACACATCAGCGACCAGGTTCTGGTCATGCATCAGGGTGAAGTTGTCGAGCGTGGAAGTACCGCAGATGTCATGGCCTCCCCGCTTCATGATCTCACCAAACGACTGATTGCCGGACATTTTGGTGAAGCATTAACCGCTGATGCATGGCGAAAAGACCGTTAACCGTGCGTCAAAAGAGTGGTCGGATTAACTAAGCACGCGACACGTGATATTATCGCCGCGTTTTAACGACGATTGTCCCATTGAGATGACGATCGCCACAACAATGAATATAAGGATCAAAGCTATGGGTTTTCTTTCCGGTAAGCGCATTCTGGTAACCGGCGTTGCCAGCAAACTGTCCATCGCATATGGCATCGCACAGGCTATGCACCGCGAAGGCGCTGAGCTGGCGTTCACCTACCAGAACGACAAGCTGAAAGGCCGTGTTGAAGAGTTTGCCGCGCAGCTGGGTTCCAGCATTGTTCTGGAATGCGACGTTGCGCAAGACGAAAGCATCGATGGCATGTTTGCTGAACTGGCAAAAGCATGGCCGAAATTCGACGGCTTCGTTCACTCCATCGGCTTCGCTCCAGGCGATCAGCTGGACGGTGACTATGTGAACGCGGTAACCCGTGAAGGCTTCAAAATCGCGCACGACATCAGCTCTTACAGCTTCGTGGCGATGGCTAAATCTTGCCGCACCATGCTGAACCCAGGCGCTGCCCTGCTGACCCTGTCCTACCTGGGCGCAGAGCGCGCAATCCCTAACTACAACGTTATGGGCCTGGCTAAAGCGTCTCTGGAAGCGAACGTACGCTACATGGCGAACGCAATGGGTCCGGAAGGCGTACGTGTTAACGGTATCTCTGCTGGCCCAATCCGCACCCTGGCGGCTTCCGGCATCAAAGATTTCCGTAAAATGCTGGCACACTGCGAAGCGGTTACCCCGATTCGCCGTACCGTTACCATCGAAGACGTGGGTAACTCTGCAGCATTCCTGTGCTCTGACCTTTCCGCAGGTATCTCCGGCGAAGTGGTTCACGTTGATGGCGGCTTCAACATCGCTGCAATGAACGAGCTGGAAATTAAATAAGCTGTCACTCTCTTCCCGTCGGGGAAGAGAGTTCTCCCTTCCCCGCCGTCCCTTCGTTATTCCGTTCTGCTATTTGTTATCACCTAACAATATTTTTCCCCTTGCTCACCTTACGCCAGGATATTGATCGCCATTTGAGATCAAGGAACGCACATGGAACAACGCCGTTTTTCCGGCAAAGGTCACTGGTATCATGAAACCCAGTCAAATCGCTCACAGTCGGATGTCCTGCCGCTGGTGCCCGAAGCCGCTAATGTCGACGACCGTTTTTTGCTCGATTTAACCCTGCCTGAAGAGATTGTCGCCGCGTGTTCTGGCTGGCTTACCCCTGCCAGAGCTTTATGCCACCTGCTGTTTCCGCGCGATACCCCAGTGAACCGTCTGCATACGTTAAGCGCCTACGACAGGCTAAGCACTGCATTAACGGTGGCCCAGGTCTGCGGCGTTCAGAGGCTATGTAACCATTACGCCGCCCTGCTTACCCCGCTTCCTGGTCCCGATTCCTCACGCGAAAGCAATCGTCGCCTGGCGCAAATTACTCAGTACGCCCGCCAGCTTGCCAGCTCACCTGACGTCATCGACGATAAAGCCCAGAACCAGCTTGATGAGGTAGGTCTGACAACGTATGACATTGTGCTTATTAACCAGATCATCGGCTTTATCGGTTTTCAGGCGCGCGTTGTCGCCGTCTTCCAGGCGTTACTCGGACACCCCGTACGCTGGTTACCGGGACATCATATCCAGCCCCATACGCTGCCCGTCCATGCCCGCACGTGGGTGTCTATTCTGCCTGTTGTTGAACTGCGCTATGCCAACGCTCATCAGTTGGGTTCCCTTTCCCGCTGGCAGCCAGAGCCTGCACTTCAGGAGCTGACGCCGGTGCTTTGTCATGAGCCAGCGCTGCTCGATCTGACGGGTGAAATCCTGATAAACAGCCGCGAAGATGAATCTCCGACTCTTCTGGCGCTTTCCGCAGCGGTAGCGTTATTGACACATTCACCAGACCGTTTCAGTGCCGCGCAGTTTACTCCGCTGACGGACGAAGGGCTCCCTGCTGTACGGGCGATAAACCTGCTGACCCAAAGCGCATTTGGAGGCTGGCTCGAACGCCTTAGCATCGCCCTTGGCAAAGAGGAATAACCGTACTAATTACCCAAAGATCCCTTGCTGTGACAGTGAGAATCGCGTAAAACTGTCAGCCGCTCAATGGCTACGAAAATAGAACATTATGTTTCAGGACAACCCGCTGCTAGCGCAGCTTAAACAGCAACTGCATTCCCAGACGCCGCGTGCAGAAGGGGTCGTAAAAGCCACGGAAAAGGGCTTTGGCTTCCTTGAAGTTGACGCGCAGAAAAGCTACTTCATTCCGCCACCGCAGATGAAGAAAGTGATGCACGGCGACCGCATCACTGCCGTTATTCATACCGAGAAGGAACGTGAATCCGCCGAGCCGGAAACATTGATCGAACCGTTCCTGACCCGTTTCGTCGGCAAGATCCACAGAAAAGACGATCGTCTTTCTATCGTTCCAGACCATCCCCTGCTGAAAGATGCCGTTCCTTGCCGCGCCGCGCGTGGTGTTGAGCATGATTTTAAAGAGGGTGACTGGGCCGTAGCAGAAATGCGCCGTCATCCTCTGAAAGGCGATCGCGGTTTCTATGCCGAACTCACGCAGTTCATCACCTTTGGCGACGACCATTTCGTGCCGTGGTGGGTGACGCTGGCACGCCATAATCTTGAAAAAGAAGCGCCAAATGGCGTCGCGACAGAGATGCAGGACGAAGGTCTGGCACGTCGCGATCTGACCGCACTGGAGTTCGTCACCATTGACAGCGCCAGCACCGAAGATATGGACGATGCGCTGTTTGCTGAAGAGAGCGCCGATGGCAAGCTGCATTTGACCGTTGCCATTGCTGACCCTACCGCGTGGATTGTCGAAGGCAGTAAGCTGGACGATGCGGCAAAAATTCGCGCGTTCACCAACTATCTGCCTGGCTTTAACATCCCGATGTTGCCGCGCGAACTGTCTGACGACCTCTGCTCGCTGCGGGCGAATGAAGTGCGTCCGGTGCTTGCCTGCCGTATGACCATCGCCGCTGATGGTACGATTGAAGACGATATCGAATTCTTTGCCGCAACCATCGAATCGAAAGCCAAACTGGCTTATGACGACGTATCAGACTGGCTGGAGAACACCGGCAGCTGGAAGCCGGACTCAGACGCCATCGCTGCACAGATCCGTCTGCTGCATCGCATCTGCCTGAACCGTGGCGAATGGCGTAAAACCCATGCGCTGGTCTTCCGCGACCGTCCGGATTATCGCTTTGTTCTGGGTGAAAAAGGTGAAGTGCTGGATATCGTGGCCGAACCGCGTCGCATTGCGAACCGCATCGTTGAAGAAGCCATGATTTCTGCCAACATCTGCGCCGCACGGGTACTGCGCGACAAACTGGGCTTCGGCATTTATAACGTCCACACGGGCTTCGATCCGGCGAATACCGAAGCACTGGCCGCCCTGCTGAAAAACCACGATGTGCATGTTGACCCGGAAGAAGTTCTGACGCTGCAGGGCTTCTGCAAACTGCGCCGTGAGCTCGACGCTCAGCCGTCCGGTTTCCTGGATAGCCGCATTCGTCGGTTCCAGTCCTTTGCTGAAATCAGCACGGAACCTGGCCCGCACTTCGGCCTGGGTCTGGATGCCTACGCAACCTGGACCTCCCCGATCCGTAAGTATGGCGATATGGTTAACCACCGCCTGCTGAAAGCGATTATCAAAGGTGAAACCGTTGCGCGTCCTCAGGATGACACCACCCTGCAGATGGCCGATCGCCGCCGCCTGAACCGTATGGCAGAACGTGACGTTGGTGACTGGTTGTATGCCCGCTTCCTGAATGACAAAGCCGGTACCGAGACCCGCTTCCCTGCTGAGATCATTGATATCAGCCGTGGTGGCATGCGTGTACGCCTGGTGGATAACGGTGCTGTTGCCTTTATCCCTGCACCGTTCCTGCATGCTGTCCGCGATGAACTGACCTGTAGCCAGGAAAACGGTACCGTGCAAATCAAAGGTGAAACGGTTTATAAAGTCACTGACGTGATTGACGTAAACATTGCCGAAGTCCGCATGGAAACCCGCAGTATTATCGCGCGCCCTGTCGCCTGATAACCTGTTAAAATGTTGGCCCAATCTTAATGGAAAGGGCCAACATTTTCTGTTTTTCCCCCGCACAACGAAAACATCATTTTTTCTTACTATTTTCAATCTCCAGTCACCCAAAATCGCCAGAGTTATCTACAGTAAAAGAGTGTCGTAATGTTCGTTTACGTGAATTTTTATACGTTGAGTATCCTTTTTTACCCGAGTCGTTTTAATATAAGAAAATAGGGAAAAACAATAAGTTCACTTCGGTTTTGCCGCTCTTTACTACGGAAAAGTCGACTGCCGATGAATATTTTTTGCGCTAACGAGCAGCCGCAGGAGAGAATATGATGGACGATCTGGAGCAGAATTTGCTGTTTCGTTACATGGGCACTCACAGCCCCTGGTGGCGACTGACAGCGGACAGCAATGCTCTGCATCTGGCCGCCAGCGAAAATACCGATGTCATTCAGGTGGTCGCACTCACTGATGAGCAAGCGGATCTTATTCGCCAGCTGACGGTTATTACTTCCAGTATCACAATGTCACTTTCTCTGTACGGGGCAGATGTCCCTGTGCATCTCGTTGGCCGTAAAATCAGTAAAAAAGAGTGGGCTGGCACGGCCTCCGCCTGGAATGACACCCCTTCTGTCGCCCGCGATCTGGTGCAGGGCCTCTCATTTGCCGAACAGGTTGTATCAGAAGCCAACTCCGTCATTGTTATCCTCGATCAGCATGGCAATATTCAGCGTTTCAACCGTCTGAGTGAAGAGTACACCGGTCTGAAAGAGCAAGAAGTCATTGGTCAGAACGTGTTTAAGCTGTTCATGAGCCGCAGCGAAGCGGCTGCGTCTAAACGTAATATTACCGGTTTCTTTCGTAACGGCAGTTCCTACGAAGTTGAGCGCTGGATCAAAACGCGCAAAGGGCAAAGATTGTTTCTGTTCAGAAACAAATTTGTGCACAGCGGCAGCGGTAAAAATGAAATTTTCCTTATCTGTTCAGGTACCGACATTACGGAAGAACGCCGTGCCCAGGAGCGCCTGCGCGTGCTGGCCAACACTGATACCATTACCGGGTTGCCAAACCGGAATGCCATTCACGAACTGATTTCTGATGCCATCGACGCCCGTGGGGAAAATCAGGTCGGCGTGGTGTACCTCGATCTGGATAACTTCAAGAAGGTCAACGATGCCTACGGGCATATGTTTGGCGACCAGTTGTTGCAGGCTGTTGCCCTCGCCATCCTCAGCTGTCTGGATGAAGGCCAGGTACTGGCGCGACTCGGCGGCGATGAGTTTATTGTCATGGCGACAGAAACGTCACAGAGCTCTCTGGAAGCGATGGCGTCGCGTATTCTGACCCGTCTGCGTCAGCCGTTCAGAATCGGTCTGATTGAAATTTACACGGGCTGTTCGCTGGGTATCGCCCTGGCTCCACAGCACGGTAACGATCGGGAAAGCGTTATCCGTAATGCGGATACCGCCATGTATACCGCAAAAGAGAATGGTCGGGGCAAGTTCTGCGTTTTCTCACCAGAAATGAACCAGCGCGTTTTTGAATATCTCTGGCTGGATACCAACCTGCGTAAAGCACTGGATAACGATCAGCTCCTGATCCACTACCAGCCTAAAGTGACCTGGCGCGGTGAAGTCAGAAGTCTTGAAGCATTGGTGCGCTGGCAGTCACCAGAGCGTGGGCTGATCCCTCCGCTGGAATTTATCTCGTATGCCGAAGAGTCCGGCCTGATTGTGCCGCTTGGTCGTTGGGTCATGCTTGACGTGGTTCGGCAGGTGGCTAAATGGCGTGACAAGGGCATTAACCTGCGCGTGGCGGTGAACGTCTCTGCGCGGCAGTTGGCCGATCAAACCATTTTCAGCGATTTAAAGCAGGCGCTTAAGGATCTGAATTTTGAATACTGCCCTGTCGACGTTGAATTGACCGAAAGTTGTCTGATCGAAAACGAGGAGCTGGCGCTCTCTGTGATCCAGCAATTCAGCCAGCTTGGCGCACAAATTCATCTGGACGATTTTGGTACCGGGTATTCCTCCCTTTCACAGCTGGCGCGGTTCCCCATTGATGCCATCAAGCTCGACCAGTCTTTTGTCCGGGATATTCATAAGCAATCGATCTCGCAGTCTTTGGTGCGGGCCATTGTGGCCGTTGCGCAGGCGTTAAACCTGCAGGTTATTGCCGAAGGTGTGGAAAGTGCAAAAGAAGACGCCTTTCTGACGAAGAACGGCGTCAACGAACGACAGGGTTTCTTGTTTGCTAAGCCAATGCCCGCTGCCGCATTCGAGCGATGGCTAAAACGTTATCAGTCGCGAAAGATGCGTTAGCTGGCTTTGCGTAATCCCGCCGCATGATGGCGGTTTTGCAGCATAACGAGGCGCTCCATATAGGCGATGTCTTTAGGTTCGAGGCAGAACGCGGCATCGACCCAGTCTTCCGTAATATCCATCAATTCGCTGCGAGGCAGTTGCAGAACGCGAGTACGGGCACGCAACATTGCCCTTACACCGTTCAGTTTCGGCAGCAGCGTATCAATAAACGTACGTACGGAGACATAGCCCTGCCCAGGTTCAAACAGCACATCCACTAACCCATGCTGTTCGTACCATTCTGCCGTATGAGACTCCCCTTTATAGATGAGTTCCTCTGCCAACTTCATGCCTGAACGACGTGCAACCAGCGAATACCCCCCCATGCCCGGGAACAGGTTAAAGGCAATTTCAGGGAAGCCTAAGCGGGCATCGCGCTGGGCCAGAACAAAATGGTGCGCCAGAGCGGCCTCAAACCCACCGCCTAACGCACTTCCTTCGACCATCGCCAGTGTGATAGCACCCGTATCAAACCCCCGTGAAGCCGCATGTACGCAATCGACACAGGCTCGGGCATACGCACGTAACGCTTCCCGACGCCCGTTCTGAATGCAGTCCACGAAAAACTGCAAGTCTCCACCTGCATTGTACATATCCGGTACGAGCGACCCGGTTACCCAAAAATCGACAACAAAACCGGATTGCCGTACCAGCCAGGAGAGGTTCATGATCTCCTCAATCAATGCATGGTTAAAACAAGGTCGTGGCTCCGCCCGCAACATCATCCAGACCGTGCGACGTTCCGCCTCATAATAGCCTGCCAGCTGAGTGAAACGTTCAGCATCGGTAAACAGCGTACAGGTAGATTGGTTAATAACTGTCATAGTCTAATTCCTCATATAAAAAAGCGCCTTGCGCGCAGTTTTAGACTAATCCACTCATTAAGCCCGCTGCATGAGAGGAGATAAAATTATCACTTTCATTTATGTAATTTAGTTATTGCATTTTTTTCCCTTCTCTTTTGAATCCATTTTCTGCATCATTGAAAATATTAACTTTTCGCGCCTGAGGTGAGATTATGGCTAACATTGATACACTAACCGTGGCACAACGTATTGATACGGTGCTGGATATACTGGTTGCAGGTGATTATCACTCTGCGATCCGTAACCTTGAGATCCTGAAATCAGAGCTTCTGGCGCAAAATGGCAGCGAAATTACAGCTGAAAACACACAGCCCAAAGCCCCGTGGGAAGTGTAATCACACCGTTTCCGACCTCGTTTCGCTTTATTAAATGGATGCTATGAATTCCCGACAACAAATTATTTTGCAGATGGTCATCGATCAGGGACGCGTGAGCGTGGTCGATCTCGCCAAAACAACAGGTGTTTCTGAAGTCACAATCCGTCAGGATCTCAATCTTCTGGAAAAACAGAGCTACCTGCGTCGTGCGCATGGCTATGCCGTCCCACTCGACAGTGAGGACGTTGAAACGCGCATGATGAACAACTATGCCCTGAAGCGAGAACTGGCAGAGTTTGCTGCGTCTTTAGTGAGCAATGGCGAAACGGTCTTTATTGAGAATGGCAGCTGCAACGCTCTTCTGGCGCGCACACTTGCCGATCAAAAAAACGTCACTATTATCACCGTCAGTAGTTATATTGCGCATTTGCTCAAGGAGACGCACTGCGAAGTGATTCTGTTGGGTGGGATCTACCAGAAAAAAAGCGAGAGCATGGTTGGCCCACTCACTCGTCAGTATGTACAGCAGGTACATTTCAGTAAGGCCTTCATCGGCATTGACGGCTGGCAACCAGAAACAGGTTTCACCGGCCGGGATATGATGCGCTCGGATGTGGTTAACGCCGTGCTGGAAAAAGAGTGTGAAGCCATTGTGCTTACCGACAGTTCAAAATTTGGTGCGGTTCATCCCTACATGATGGGGCCGATATCTCGCTTTAGTCGCGTCATTACCGACGATCGCCTGAGCAATGACCACCGTCATCAACTCGAACGTGATGGCCTTATTGTCGACATTATTAAGAAATCGTCCTGAAGCTCTTTTGCGCCTGAATTCCGGGCGCACCCTCCCCCTCGTCTGAGATAATTCTCATCCCTCCTTTAAGAGTTTTTACCTGTTTAATCTACCTCAAAGACGTAGAATTATTATTAGCGATATAACAGGAAGTGACTATCACCTGCGTGATTATGTACACCTGCGCGACCAGCTTTCACGGGAACGGATTTTAAGTATGCAGCTTGTCTATACTTAAAGGGTACTCCTTTCTGTGAATCGATAATTCAGGAGAACGTATTATGTCTTTAACCAGCAAAAAATTAGCCGCCGCTGTTCTGGCCATCACCGTAGCAATGTCCCTGAGCGCGTGCTCTAACTGGTCTAAACGCGATCGTAACACCGCCCTTGGTGCCGGCGCGGGCGCTCTCGGTGGCGCAATATTAACAGATGGTAGTACGCTGGGCACATTAGGTGGTGCAGCTGTCGGTGGTATTATCGGTCACCAGGTGGGCAAATAACCACTAAAACGCCTCCACCGGCATAAAGATATATATTGAGCACATTGCAGGTCTGACTTACGCACGTAAAAAAAAGAGCCTCGGTATTAACCGGGGCTCATTTATTTTAACCACCTGCCAGTTTTACTTTCATACCTTTGGCTTCAAGCAACGATTTAATTAAATCACGCTTATCACCCTGTATTTCGATAATACCGTCTTTCACGGCACCGCCGCATCCGCATTTCTTCTTCAGCTCTGCCGCCAGCTTTGCCAGTTCCGCGTCATCCAGATCAAGACCGGAGAGCAGACACACGCCCTTTCCTTTTCGGCCGCTGGTTTGGCGCTGAATGCGAACGATGCCATCCCCCTTCGGGCGTTCCGTTTTCGCTTTCGGCTCATCAATGCGTCCGGTTTCGGTTGAATAGACCAGACGGCTGTTAGAATCGGTCATTACGCCCCCTTTTTCAGTGAGGCGTTGATAGCCTTAAGCGTCTCTGCCGGGTTTGCTGATTGCGTCACCGGACGCCCAATCACCATATAGTCTACGCCTGCAGCCATTGCCTGCTCAGGCGTCATAATACGGCGCTGATCGCCAATTTCGCTGCCCGCGGGACGGATCCCCGGCGTCACCAGTTTGAAATCCTGGCCCAGCTCTTTTTTGAAGCGCACTGCTTCCTGTGCCGAACAGACGACACCATCAAGACCGCAATTTTGCGCCAGACGCGCCAGACGTTCTGCATGCTCAGCAGGTGACAACGTCACACCCAGATCGCGTAAATCACTTTCATCCATACTGGTCAGCACGGTCACCGCAATCAGTAAAGGTGCATCGTTGCCAAACGGTACAAGCGCCTCACGGGCGGCCGTCATCATTCTCGCCCCACCCGATGCATGAACGTTCACCATCCATACGCCCAGCTCAGCGGCAGCGGCAACGGCGTGCGCCGTTGTGTTCGGGATATCATGGAATTTCAGGTCGAGGAAAACGTCAAAACCGCGCTGTTGCAGATCGCGAACGATTTGCGGACCAAATAGCGTGAACATTTCTTTGCCCACTTTCAGGCGGCAGTCGCGAGGATCAATACCGTCGACGAAGGCCAGCGCGGCGTCACGCTTATTGTAATCGAGAGCAACAACAACAGGAGAATCGGTAACTACGCGGGAAGCGGAGGAAGTAACAGACGTCATGACCAGCCCTTTTCGTCTATGGGCGCGCAGCGGCGCGGAACAGATAAACGGCCAGCATTCTACCTGCCAACGCCGCAAATTGACAGAATCGATTTTCTTTCCTGCCAGGCTGAGTTCCGCACGGAACCGAACGGTCTTTAAAAAACCATCAGTATGTTGTAACTAAAATAAAGTGTTTTTAAAAACTATTGCCCGTCGAGGCCGCGTATTGGCTTAATCGTCGACCATGCCCGGCATGACGGACAGTGCCAGTACAGCGTATAGGCAGTAAAACCGCACTTCTGGCAGCGGTATCGTGGTTTGCTGCGTACCTGCTCGCCGACCATGTCACGCAGTACCATCAGGCTCTCTTTGGCGCGCCCTTCTTCTGCGTCGTTCAGGTGGTAATCCATCAGCTTATGGAAGACCCGCATGGTTGGATGGCGCTGCAGCTGACGGGTGATGTAGACCTGCGCAGTGTCACTGCCTTCATGCTGCTCAACCACGTCAGAGAGCATCAGTTCGGCCGTTGCACCGGTATTTTCTTCCACACAACGACGCAGGAACGTGACCCACTCATCCTGTTTATCCAGCTGTTGATAGCAGGTTTGCAGCATTTCCAGTGTTTCACTGACCAGCTCTTTATCCTGGTCGATGACCCGTAACAGGTTTTCAACGGCTTTGGCAAACTCGCCTTTCGCCATAAAGACGCGCCCCATCATAATGGAGATGCGCGCGCTATTGCGATCTGCGGCGGCCCCTTTCTTCAGCAACGTCATGGCTTTATCCATGTCGTCGTTGCCCATTTGCTGCAGAGCAAGCTCACAGTAGAAATGCGCTATCTCAACGCGCTGCTTGTCTTTCCCCAGCTTCACCAGCCGCTCGGCGGTATCAATGGCTTTCTGCCAGTCACTGGTGGCCTGATAAATCTGCAGCAATTGCTGCAGAGCGCTGATGCGGAAATCAGTTTCATCCACCAGCTGTGAGAACATGTCTTCAGCACGATCGTACAACCCCGCTGCCATGTAGTCCCGGCCCAGCTGTTGCACCGCCAGCAGACGCTGTTCGTAGGTTAACGAGGCACTTTCCATGAGGGTCTGGTGAATGCGGATGGCGCGGTCAACTTCTCCGCGAGAGCGGAACAGGTTTCCCAGGGTGAGATGCGCTTCAACGGTGCCGGTGTCCTCTTTCAGCATGTCGAGGAACAGGTCTACCGCTTTGTCCTGTTGATTGCTCAGGAGGAAGTTCACCCCCGCAACATAGTCGCGGGAGAGCCGGTTGGCTTCATCCTGTTTTGTTTGTTGCGCACTTCTGCGACCCATATACCAGCCATAGGCTGCAGCTACAGGCAGAAGCAGAAACAACAACTCGAGCATATTCGATTATTCCTTGACTACCGGTACACCAGAGCTTTCCGGAACGTCGGACGCAGGCGCAATGTGATGTTCGAGTCGTTTAATTTTACGTTCAGCGCGTACAAGAGAAACACGGGTTTTCAGCCAGAACAGGCCACAAACCAGCCAGCCGATGGCAAAACCCGCCGCGAATAAGACAGCAAGCAGGCTCGACACCCGATACTCGCCCTGCGCCAGCAGATAATTAAACGTCACCAGTTGATCGTTTTGTGCGCCCAGCGTGACTGAAATGACAAAAATCGCCAACACCAGTAAGAAAATGAGTAAATATTTCACATTACTTCCCGTTATGTGGTTCAAGCGAATAAAGTGTGTTCAACTCACCGTAATCAGTCTTATAAACTACCATTTTAGTGACGGGCGCGAAACGGAAAAAGTGACACGCCAGTCATGGATTTATGGGCAAAAGACGTAATATCAACCTTCACACCCCGGTTTGTTCCCTTTCGGCGATTTCTTGCTTCTCTTCCGGAGGTGGAGTCAGTGGCCCGCAGAGCCGTTCAGCAAGCCACGTCGCAAACGTCACCAGCACCCAGGAGATGAGCGTCGCCACGATCAGATCACGCGGCCAGTGCATCCCCAACAGTAAGCGGCTTCCCATCACTGCCGTTGCCCAGGCCAGTAACACCGCGATGGTTAGCGTCCGACGACGCGGCCACAGTAGCCCAACCCCAAGCAATGCCCAACTGGCTGCAAACATGGTATGTCCGGAAGGAAACGCAAATCCGGTTTCTTTTTGCCAGTGCTTACGTAAAAATTTCGGAATGTCGTGTTGTTCTGCAAGCTGCTCTTTGACCAGATCCGCGCGATCTTTACGCTTTAAATTGTAGAACGCATCAACCGGGATATCGTGTGCTTTTTCCAGCCAGACAACAAAAGGACGCGGTTCCTGAACGTGATCTTTCACCCAGGATTTCACGCCCTGGCCAACCAGGATAGCCACGCCGAGAATGACAAAAAGCATCAACGCCGGGCGTAGTCGAAAACGCAGACACCACAGAAACCAGACACAGAGCAGCACATGGGTGATAATCCCCCACGGTTGCGTGACCGTTTCGGTGACCCAGTACAATGATTTAAGCCACAAGGCATTTTGCCCGGGCTGCCACATCCAGCCTGATATCCACACAGCCAGAGGCATAATAAGTAAGATGGCCGCGCCCGCTGCCGTTCGTCTGGCGATTGAAAGCATGTCTTCTCCTTTTTCGCTAAGCGTCACAATCATAACTGAATTTCACTGGATGCGTGGAGATGTCGGATCGTGCGTTTAACGTTCGTATAGCATGGCGGCAATTAGGCGAACACGCTGAGCTTGTGGCAAAATGAACAGATACAAAAAGCCAAACAGGCGAAAGGCACGAAACGTGTCAGCCTACTCTGGAGAATCACATGCAGCTTAAACGTGTGGCAGAAGCCAAACTGCCAACCCCCTGGGGCGATTTCCTGATGGTGGGTTTTGAAGAACTGGCAACCGGGCAGGATCACGTCGCCCTGGTGTTTGGTGACATTTCAGGACAAACGCCGGTTCTGTCCCGCGTTCACTCGGAATGTCTGACCGGTGACGCCCTGTTCAGCCTGCGCTGTGACTGCGGTTTCCAGCTTGAAGCCGCGCTGTCGCATATTGCTGAGGAAGGCCGTGGGGTGTTGCTTTATCATCGTCAGGAAGGCCGTAACATTGGCCTGCTGAATAAAATTCGCGCCTACGCGTTGCAGGATCAGGGTTACGATACCGTTGAGGCTAACCACCAGCTTGGTTTTGCCGCTGACGAGCGTGATTTCACCCTGTGTGCAGATATGTTCAAGCTGCTCGGCGTGGATGAAGTCCGCCTGCTGACGAACAACCCGCGCAAAGTGGAGATCCTGACAGAAGCCGGTATCAATATCGTTGAGCGCGTACCGCTGATTGTCGGACGTAATCCGAAAAATGCGCACTACCTCGATACCAAAGCCGCCAAAATGGGTCACCTGCTGAGCGAGTAATCCTTGTTAATGCCCGGCCACGCCGTTGCGCGCCGGGCATATCCTGTTAATTCAGCATGTTACGAATCACATAATGTAAAATGCCGTCATTCTGGTAATAGGTCAGCTCTGTTGCCGTATCGATGCGGCACCGACACTCCAGCACCTCCGTTTTCCCCCCGACGCGCGTGAGCGTCACAGGAACCGTTTTACCTGGCTGCAGGTTCTGCAGACCGCTAATATCAATCTGTTCTTCTCCGGTCAGCCCCAGTGTTTTACGGCTGACACCCTGCGGGAACTCAAGCGGCAGGATCCCCATCCCGATCAGGTTTGAACGGTGAATACGTTCAAAAGATTCAGCAATAACCACCCGTACCCCCAACAACCGGGGTCCTTTCGCAGCCCAGTCACGGCTGGAGCCTGAACCGTACTCCTTCCCGGCGATGACGGCCAGCGGCGTGCCTTCCTGTTGATACCTGACTGCAGCATCGTAAATCGCAACGACCTCCGTCCCCGGTAAATGACGCGTCATACCACCTTCCACCCCCGGTACCATTTCGTTACGGATACGGATATTGGCAAACGTCCCGCGCATCATCACTTCGTGGTTACCACGGCGTGAACCGTAGGAGTTAAAGTCCCGCCGTTCCACGCCATGGCTTTGCAGGTAGCGGCCTGCCGGACTGTCGGCTTTGATACTCCCCGCCGGTGAAATATGATCCGTGGTGACGGAATCCCCCAGCATCGCCAGAATGCGCGCACCGTGAATATCCTTAAGAGGCTCAGGCTGCACCTGCATTTCATCAAAGAACGGCGACAGGCGGATATAGGTTGAATCGTCCTGCCAGTCGTAGGTATCGGAACCGGCCACGTTAATGACTTTCCACTCCGGCGTACCTTCAAACACCTCTGCGTACTCTTTATGGAACATCGCGGTAGATACCTGCTCAACGGCGCGGGCGATCTCCCGGGAAGACGGCCAGATATCCTTGAGATAGACGGGGTCATTATTGCGGTCGTGACCAATCGGATCGGTCACCAGGTTGATATTCATGTTCCCGGCCAGAGCGTAGGCCACAACCAGCGGTGGCGACGCCAGCCAGTTGGTTTTCACCAGCGGATGGATACGTCCTTCAAAATTTCGGTTTCCGGAAAGCACGGCACCGACGGTGAGATCACCTTGCTTAATTGCCGCTTCAATGGGTTCTGGTAGCGGGCCAGAGTTACCGATGCAGGTGGTACAACCGTACCCGACCAGGTTAAACCCCAGCTCATCGAGATATGGCGTGAGTTTGGCCTTCGCCAGGTAATCGGACACCACTTTCGACCCCGGAGCCAGAGAGGCTTTGACCCACGGCTGTGGTTTCAGCCCCAGCTCCACCGCTTTTTTTGCCAGCAACCCGGCGGCCATGAGTACGCTGGGGTTCGACGTGTTGGTACAGGAGGTAATGGCCGCAATCACAACGGCTCCTTCAGGGAGCTGGTACTGATGTCCGTTCATGACATAGTCGACCGGACGTTGGTCTTTTTGCGCGGCGTTCACTTCCAGTTCGTTACTGGCCGCAAATGCATTCGGCACATTGTTCAACGCAACGCGATCCTGCGGACGTTTTGGCCCGGCCAGACTTGCCTCTACCGTCCCCATGTCCAGCTCAAGGGTGCTGGTGAATACCGGTTCATCGCCAGGATTGCGCCACATACCCTGCGCTTTGGTGTAAGCCTCTACCAGTGCCACCTGTTCTTCACTGCGGCCACTCAGGCGCAGGTACTCCAGCGTTACGCCATCAATCGGGAAAAAGCCGCAGGTTGCACCGTATTCCGGCGACATATTCGCGATGGTGGCCCGATCCGCCAGCGGGAGCGAATCAAGTCCGTCGCCATAGAATTCAACGAACTTACCCACGACGCCGTGCTGGCGCAGCATCTGGGTCACGGTCAGCACCAGATCGGTTGCGGTGATCCCTTCAGAGAGTTTGCCTGTGAGCTTAAAGCCCACCACATCGGGAATGAGCATCGATACCGGTTGCCCCAGCATCGCCGCTTCGGCCTCAATTCCTCCGACGCCCCAGCCTAAAACGCCCAGGCCGTTGATCATGGTGGTATGTGAATCAGTGCCTACCAGCGTATCAGGATAGGCTACCCACTCTTTATCCTGCAGCTCACTCCAGACGGCTTTGCCCAGATATTCGAGGTTCACCTGATGACAAATCCCGGTGCCAGGTGGAACAACGCGGAAACGGCTGAATGCCTGTTGCCCCCACTTGAGGAAGACGTAGCGCTCGTGGTTACGTTCCATCTCCAGGCGAACGTTCTCATCAAAAGCATCGTCGTCGCCAAAGCGATCCACAGTCACGGAGTGGTCAATCACGAGATCAACGGGGGATAGCGGGTTAACTTTCGCCGTATCGCCGCCCAGGCGCTTAACCGCTTCACGCATCGCGGCTAAATCAACAACGGCAGGAACACCGGTAAAGTCCTGCATCAATACCCTTGCCGGGCGATAGGCAATTTCTCTGTCAGCATGAGCATCCTTTAGCCACCCTGCCAGAGCGTGAATATCCTCGGCGGTGACGGAGTCACCATCCTGCCAGCGTAAGAGGTTTTCCAGCAGAACTTTCAAAGACTTGGGTAAACGCGAAATGTCTCCAAGCGTTTGGGCTGCCCGCGACAGGCTATAGTAGTGCCAGGTTTTATTTTCGGCCTGCAACGTGTCCTTACTGGCTTCGCGTAGGGTTAACGACATAAGCTCCTCCATAATTACAGGGATACCCTGACAATCATCAGGGCCGTAATTAAAGATAACACAAAGATGTCGTAACGTTTTGATAACAACCCAAATGGACAAATTTTGGAGTGGCTCAAAGTGGGTATAAAACAAAAAACCCCGCCGTAGCGAGGTTTTACAATTTAGTGGAAGGCCAGCCAGAGAAGCTGACACCAGAAGAGAATCGACACTGAGAACACACCGATCCACGACCAGTATTTGAGCGTTGTCATGTTATTCATCGCAGGGACACCAGACTTTATTTATTAAAGGTTCTGAGGTCTGCCCTCAGTTCTATATTGCTGATGTGTATTTATTAAAGAGTACAAAAGCACAGAGACATTATTCAAACTATTTGCATCGTTACGCAATAAACTAAATTATTGTTTTTTGGGCTCGTCTTCCGCGAACACATCAATAAAGGCTTGCTGCTGCGGCGTCAGTGTCCAGGACTCGGGTACAGTGGTCGCAGGTGTCTTGCGAGTTTTGCGACCATTGTCACGATGCTGACGCATTTGCTTTACCGTTTCTGCACGTACAGTCACTGCCATATTCAACCCCAATATTTCCAGGCCATGAGAGCAACCACCACCCAAAACAGGGCAGAGAGAAGGAAAGTCGCCAGCCAGGCTTTACGCTTGAGCGCAGGATCCCTTTGCGGCCCTTTACTTTCTGAAGATGGTGCTGACCTCATACAATCGACATCGCTTATCATTTAGAGACCAAATAATTGGTATAAGTAATCATCTGTTGAGATAAATCCTAAAGAAACTTTAGCCGAAAAGCCAGTGAATTTACGTATCCGATCGGAGGAAATATTCAATCTTTTGACCAGAAATAAATAATTGAAAAGAATTATTTGCGAACCCCCAATTTACTTTCTACTTTTGTCGCAAATTTGCGACAGTATAACCTTAAAAATAAAATGGGTTATGACATTATATGGCAGTGGGTTACAGATGATGATAATTCTGATTAGCATTAAAAAGTTATTTCGGTATCTTTGCGTGGGGGAAAGATACCGGGAGTGATTATTTAGCCGGAAGCTTAATGTCTTTAAACATTTCTTCGATATCTTCATTGGAACGCAATGCCACGGCCGTATCGACCACGTCACGCGTTAAATGCGGTGCAAAGCGCTGAATAAAATCATACATATAGCTACGCAGGAACGTGCTGCGGCGGAAACCAATCTTGGTGGTGCTATGGCTGAAAATATCATGCGCATCAAGACGCACCAGGTCCGGATCAGAGACAGGATCAACCGCCATGCTGGCAATAACGCCCACGCCCAACCCAAGCCGCACATATGTCTTAATGACGTCAGCATCCGTTGCGGTAAAGACGATACGCGGCGTTAACCCTGCCCGATTAAATGCCGTATCAAGCTCAGAGCGTCCGGTAAAACCGAAGGTATAGGTGACTAACGGATATTGCGCCAGCTCTTCAATAGTGACCGCCCCTTTACCCGCCAGCGGGTGATCGGGCGTCACCACAATAGAACGGTTCCAGTGGTAGCACGGCAGCATAACCAGATCGTCATACAGGTGGAGCGCTTCTGTCGCGATGGCGAAATCCGCATTGCCCTTTGAAACAGCTTCTGCGATTTGCGTCGGAGACCCCTGATGCATATGCAACGACACGCGCGGATAACGCTCAATAAAGCCCTTAATCACACCAGGTAGCGCATAACGGGCCTGAGTATGGGTAGTGGCAATATACAGAGAACCTTTATCCGGCCAGGTATGTTCGCCCGCGACAGACTTAATCGCATCAACTTTGGAAAGGACTTCCCGTGCGATCCGAATAATTTCCTGCCCTGCCGGAGTCACCTGCGTGAGGTGCTTACCGCTACGGGCAAAAATCTGAATACCTAACTCGTCCTCCAGCATGCGAACCTGCTTGCTGATGCCGGGCTGCGAGGTATAAAGCCCCTCGGCGGTAGAAGAGACGTTAAGGTTGTGATTCACCACCTCAACGATATAACGAAGCTGCTGTAGTTTCATGCCAGACCATCCGATTTAGCGCATGCGGTCAATCGCTTAAGACGATTTGATAATAAGAAATGGGTTAACTATAACCACTATATCATTTATAGCCTGACTGTATAGTACGGAGCCAAAAATAATAACAACGTAATAAAAAAGGGCCGGAAGTCCGGCCCTTTTACAGGTAAGTTACGGTAAGTGAAGGTTATTTTTTACCTTCCACCCATTTACCGTCAACAAAGAACGCTGACCAGCCGGTCGCCTTGCCCTCTTTCTCCGCAGCGACATACTGCTGCTTCGTTTTACGGCTAAAAACGCACAACGGTCTTATTACCTTCAGGATCCTGCTGTGGCGCATCGGCCAGATAACGCAGTTTCTCCGGCAGGCGATCGCGGAAGCGATGCAGCTCCTCGACCAGCGGTGCGCGGGTTTCACGCGATTTCGGGAAGGTGTTAGCGGCGAGGAAGACCCCGGCAGCGCCATCACGCAATACGAAATACGCGTCTGACTTCTCGCACGGCAGCTCTGGCAACGGAACCGGATCTTCCTTCGGCGGAGCAACTTCGCCATTACGCAGGATCTTACGCGTGTTCTTACACTCGTCGTTGGTACACGCCATGTATTTACCGAACCGCCCCATTTTCAGGTGCATTTCGGAACCACACTTCTCGCACTCAACAATCGGGCCGTCATAGCCTTTAATGCGGAACTCGCCCTCTTCAATCTCATATCCATCACACGTCGGGTTATTACCACATACGTGCAATTTACGTTTTGGATCGATCAGGTAGCTGTCCATTGCCGTGCCACATTTCTGGCAGCGACGCTTGGCGCGCAGCGCGTTGGTTTCCGCATCGTCGCCTTCCAGCACGTTAAGAACTTCGTTCTCGGGTACCAGGTTAATGGTGGTTTTGCAACGCTCTTTCGGTGAAAGTGCATAGCCGGAGCAGCCCAGGAATACCCCCGTTGTTGCGGTACGGATCCCCATCTTACGGCCACAGGTTGGGCAATCGATGCTGGTCAATACCATCTGGTTTGGCAGCATTCCACCCTCTTCAGGATCTTTCTCAGCTTTATCAAGCTGATTGGTAAAGTCGCTGAAGAAGCTGTCGAGTACCTTTTTCCATTCCGCCTGGTGGCTGGCAACCTGGTCGAGGCTGTCTTCCATTTGCGCGGTGAAATCGTAGTTCATCAACTCACGGAAGTTCGCTTCCAGACGGTCGGTGACAATTTCACCCATTTTTTCAGCATAGAAACGACGGTTTTCAACCCGGACGTAACCACGATCCTGAATGGTCGAAATAATCGACGCATAGGTAGATGGACGGCCAATACCGCGTTTTTCCAGCTCTTTAACCAGTGATGCTTCGCTGAAGCGCGCAGGTGGTTTGGTGAAGTGCTGTGCCGGGATCAGGTCAACCAGAGACAGTTCATCACCTTTGTTTACCGCAGGCAGCGTTCTGTCTTCGTCGCCTTTACGCAGCGCAGGCATAACTTTCGTCCAGCCGTCGAAACGCAGAATACGGCCACGCGCTTTCAGGCGGAAATCCCCCGCGCCAACGGTCAGGGTGGTGGAGTCATACTGCGCAGGCGTCATCTGGCACGCCACAAACTGACGCCAGATCAGCTGGTACAGTTTCTGCGCGTCGGCTTCCATATCCTTCAGTGATTCAGCCAGTACGGAAACGTCAGAAGGACGAATCGCTTCGTGCGCTTCCTGAGAGTTCTCTTTACTGGCGAACTGATTTGCGTTTTCCGGCAGGTATTTCTTACCGAAATTATCGCTGATATAACCGCGCACCATGTTGACCGCGTCCTGGCTCAGGTTCGTGGAGTCAGTACGCATATAGGTGATGTAACCCGCTTCATACAAGCGCTGCGCCATCATCATGGTTTTCTTCACGCCATAACCCAGACGCGTGCTTGCCGCCTGTTGCAGCGTAGAGGTAATAAACGGTGCGCCAGGTTTGCTGCTGGTCGGTTTGTCTTCACGCTCCAGTACCTGATAACGCGCTTTTTCCAGCAACGCCACTGCGGCCATCGTCTGGTCGCGGTTTTCAGGACGGAAAGGCTTGTCGTTCTGATGGCTTACCTGCAGCGGTAAAGCATCGCCGCCCGGCGTGGTGACATTGGCATCCACTTCCCAGAACTCTTCCGGGACAAATGCTTTAATTTCACGCTCGCGCTCAACCACAAGGCGTACGGCAACAGACTGCACACGCCCGGCAGACAAGCCACGGGCAATCTTTTTCCACAGCAGTGGAGAAACCATATAACCCACAACACGGTCCATAAAGCGACGTGCCTGCTGTGCGTTTACACGGTCAATATTCAGTTCACCTGGCTTCTCAAATGCCTGACGAATTGCATTCTTCGTAATTTCGTTAAACACTACGCGGCTGTAGCGTTTGTCGTCACCCCCGATCACTTCCCGCAGGTGCCATGCAATGGCTTCCCCTTCGCGGTCAAGGTCGGTTGCGAGATAGATATGGTCTGCTTTTTCAGCAAGCTGTTTCAGCTCGTTAACGACTTTTTCTTTCCCTGGCAGCACTTCATATTGTGCATCCCAGTCATGCCACGGGTTTACACCCATGCGGTTGACAAGCGCGCTACGTTCATCCTTTTTAGGCTTTTTAGCCCCTTTGGTGGAGGTAGAGTCTGCGCTCTTTTTGCTGGCTGAGCCACTGGTCGGCAAATCGCGGATATGACCCACGCTGGACTTAACCACGTAGTCATTACCCAGATACTTATTGATCGTTTTGGCTTTTGCCGGGGACTCAACGATGACGAGAGCTTTACCCATGTTCACCTTTACCTAATTTAATTCTTCCAGGAATACGCCGCATGTTGATTTCCCTTCCGCTGACGACGAGCCATTGATATAGCGGCTGTGCCAGGGGATATCAACCCCTTTGTCTTACCAGACGTCACACAATTAACGCCCAGGTGATTGAGTTATCGGGTATTTTTTTACAGCAAATATAATTCGTGACGAATTCCCGGTCGAATGTCAAGCAATTCTGTTGCCAGAATGACGAAAGCGCACACTGTACCTGATAAAATTCGTTACGCAACTTTATTAGCATGCAAAAGCAAATCCTGCCAGCCTGGCCCCTGCTCCTTACCCCCTCACATTACAGGGAAAATTTGCCCCCAAAGCGCCCTCGGCGTAGACTATCGTCACTGTTTAAGGAGTGGATTATGCAGAATACGACCCAACCGATTGACCGAGCCTCTCTGCTTATCGAAGCAAACAAACTGATTCGCAACCATGAGGACACCCTGGCGGGCATTGAAGCCACTGGCGTGGAACAACGTAATGGCGTGCTGGTTTTCAGCGGCGAATACTTCCTTGATGAACAGGGTTTGCCTACCCCGAAAAGCACCGCCGTGTTTAACATGTTTAAATACCTGGCACATACGCTTTCAGAGAAGTATCACCTGGTCGATTAATGCAAAACGCGAGGCAAATGCCTCGCGTTTTTGTTTACAGCAGCGGTTTTTGTCCGCGTTGCAACCAGCGTAACAGAAGGCGATCCGCGCTCTCTGCCGCGCTATTGGTAAAGCGGTCAAGCAGTCGTTTACGCTGGGTAAAGCGTACACCAATAAGCTCACGGCCTTCCATCAGGTTCAGCAGCAGATCGTCACTGGTGCCAACCTCATCCACCAGCCCTTTCTCCTGCGCCTGAGTGCCGTACCAGTGTTCACCCGTTGCTACCTGCTCAATATCGAGCGCCGGACGCATCTGGTGCACAAAATCTTTAAAGAGATGGTGTGTTTCGTTAAGGTCTTCGCGGAATTTTTGACGCCCCTCTTCCGTATTTTCACCCAGCAGCGTCAGAGTGCGCTTGTACTGACCCGCCGTGTGCAGCTCAATGTCAATTTCCTTACTCTTCAGGAAGCGGTTGAAGTTCGGAATTTGCGCGACGACGCCGATGGAGCCAATAATGGAGAACGGTGCCGCCACAATTTTGTCCGCCACACAGGCCATCATATAGCCACCGCTCGCCGCAACTTTATCCACCGCAATGGTCAGCGGGATCTGTTTTTCACACAGGCGCTGGAGTTGCGAGGCCGCCAGCCCGTAGCCGTGAACCACACCACCAGGGCTTTCAAGACGCACAACCACCTGATCCTGAGGTTTGGCCACGGCAAGCACGGCCGTGACTTCTTCGCGCAGGGATGACACTTCATGTGCATCCATACTGCCTTTAAAGTCGAGCACATAAACGCGGGGTTTTGCCTCGCCCTGCGGGGCGTTAAGCTTTGCTTTCGCCTTAGCGACTTTAGCTTCCTGTTTGTGCTTTTTCTTCTGCACCTTATGCCACAATTTCTGCTGATGGCTGTCGAGCAACGCCAGTGACATATCTTCCTGCATCTCTTTATATTGTTCGCTCAGGCGAGTAATGCGTAACTCACCACGCTGACGCTTGCGCTGTGTCAGGTTGACAATCAGAGCGGCGATCGCCGCGATGGCAATCACCACCGTCACGATTTTTGCCAAAAACAGCCCATATTGAGAAAGTAATTCCACGCGTTTCACCTTGATTTAACCACGATTCTTTCACGGCAGTGTACAACAGCCCTGCTCATGCGTCTCGCTCGTGACATTACCTCTGCGAGCCGCCTTCAGGAATCCCCTGATTCTGGTTTAAATATTTGCAAATTGTTAATTTCACAGTAATGCGTCCTGTAGACTGATTGAATTCTCATGCTAATTCGGGCATAAAGCCGAAAAGTCATAAAAGAAGGCGCAATCGCCGCTCAGTGCGCCAGAGGAGTCACCGTGCATTATCAACCGCAAAAAAATCTGCTGCAGAACCGGATCATTCTTGTCACTGGTGCCAGTGACGGTATTGGTCGCGAGGCTGCCCTGACGTACGCTGAGTATGGCGCGAGCGTCATTCTGATTGGCCGTAACGAAGAAAAACTAAAAGGTGTAGCGCAAGACATTACCGCTGCAGGTGGCATTCCTGCCCGCTGGTACACGCTCGATTTACTGACCTGTACGCCAGCAACGTGTCAGGAACTGGCGCAACGTATCAGCGCACACTATCCACGTCTGGACGGGGTGCTGCACAACGCCGGTCTGTTGGGAGAGGTACGCCCAATGGATGAACAAGATCCTGATATATGGCAGCAGGTGATGCAGGTCAACATCAACGGCACATTTTTCCTGACCCAGGCATTGCTTCCTTTATTACTCCGTTCCGAATCCGGCTCACTGGTCTTCACCTCCTCCAGCGTCGGGCGCGAGGGACGCGCAAACTGGGGGGCTTATGCTGTCTCAAAATTTGCCACTGAAGGGATGATGCAGGTGCTGGCGGAGGAGTATCAGAGCCGTCATCTGCGCGTAAACTGCATTAACCCGGGTGGAACACGAACGAAGATGCGGGCTAACGCCTTCCCCACGGAAGATCCGCAGAAACTGAAGACCCCGGCAGATATTATGCCGCTCTATCTCTGGCTGATGGGTGACGACAGCCGCCGCAAAACAGGGATGACCTTTGATGCCCAGCCAGGCCGTAAACCGGGGATTTCGCAATGAGTGAAGAACGTCATCAGCAACGCCAACAGCGCCTGAAAGAACAGGTCGATGCCCGCGTCGCTGCCGCCCAGGACGAGCGTGGGATCATCATCGTCTTTACCGGCAACGGCAAAGGCAAAACTACCGCCGCGTTTGGCACTGCCACACGCGCCGTCGGGCACGGACAAAAAGTGGGGGTGATCCAGTTTATTAAAGGCGAATGGCCCAACGGTGAGCGTAACTTACTGGAACCGCATGGCGTTGAATTTCAGGTGATGGCGACCGGGTTTACGTGGGATACCCAGAACCGGGAGACCGACACCGCTGCCTGCCTCGCCGTCTGGGAGCACGCCAAAAGAATGCTGGCCGACCCCGCACTTAACATGGTGTTGCTGGATGAAATAACCTATATGGTGGCCTATGACTATCTGCCGCTGGAGGCCGTACTGGACGCGCTGAAGAACCGTCCTGCGCATCAGACGGTAATCGTCACAGGGCGCGGATGTCATCGGGATATTCTGGAGTTAGCGGATACCGTCAGCGAATTGCGTCCGGTTAAACATGCGTTCGATGCAGGAATCAAAGCGCAAGCTGGCATTGATTACTAAAAAAAAGCCCGGTTACTTAACCGGGCTTTTATGCTTAACCGTTGTTGTTACGGCTGCCAGAACGGCGATTGCTGCTCACCTGGCTGTGGCGTTTCACCGCACGACGGATCTGATTCGCCTTCATTCGACGACGATCTTTCTCCACCGCCACTTTAGAGGTGGTTTCCGCCGTCAGTTCAACCAGCTCTCGCAGGTAGTTGGTCTGGGTGAGGTCCAGTTCGGTATAGCCGCCACGCGGCAGACCTTTTGGCAGCAGAATGTCGCCATAACGTACGCGGATCAGGCGGCTAACCTGCACGCCAACCGCTTCCCACAGACGACGAACCTCGCGATTACGGCCTTCTGTCAGGGTCACGTTGTACCACTGGTTAATGCCTTCACCACCGGTAAATTTGATGGTTTTGAACGCCGCAGGGCCGTCTTCCAGCTGAACGCCACGCGACAGGTCGCGCAGTTTATTTTCATCAACCTGGCCGAATACACGCACGGCGTATTCACGTTCAACTTCACGGCTTGGGTGCATCAGACGGTTTGCCAGTTCACCATCGGTGGTAAACAGCAGTAGACCGCAGGTGTTTACGTCAAGACGACCGACGGCAATCCAGCGAGCACCGCGCAGCTTAGGCAGACGGTCAAACACTGTCGGACGACCTTCCGGGTCATTACGGGTACACAACTCGCCTTCCGGCTTGTAGTAAGCCAGCACACGGCAGATCTGTTCAGCGGACTCTTTGACCGAGATTAGATGACCGTCGATACGGATCTTCAACCCCGGTACGATTTCTACGCGGTCACCCAGCGTGGCGATTTTACCGTCCACACTCACGCGACCTGCTTCAATAATGGCTTCGATTTCACGACGTGAGCCGTGGCCGGCGCGCGCCAGCACTTTCTGTAACTTCTCGCTCATTGAGCTTCCTCAGGTGTCGCCTTCACAGGCGTCGAATCAGGTCAAAAGAGGGCTCAGCCCTGCTTTGATGGCCGCGTAGTATATCTGCTTACACCTTTACAAGAAAGGCTTAACATCGCCCACGCCTTCACGAATCACTTCCGGAGCATCTTCGGTCAGGTCGACCACGGTTGTTGGCTGCTGACCGAGATAACCGCCGTGGATAATCAGCTCGACCACCTTCTCCAGGCGATCTTTGATCTCTTCCGGATCAGACTCAGTAAATTCACTGCCGGGTAGCATCAACGAGGTAGAAAGCATTGGCTCGCCGAGGGTTTCCAGTAGTGCTTGTGCAATCGGGTTAGACGGCACGCGCATCCCGATAGTTTTACGCTTTTCCTGTAACAGGCGACGCGGCACCTCTTTCGTCCCTTTCAGGATGAACGTGTAGTTGCCCGGCGTGTTGTTCTTGATAAGGCGGAACGCCACGTTGTCGACATAAGCATAGGTGGACAGTTCGGAAAGGTCGCGGCACATCAGGGTAAAGTTGTGTCCGTCCGGCAGCTGGCGAATGCGGCAAATACGCTCCATTGCCCCTTTATCTTCAATTTTACAGCCCAGCGCGTAGCCGGAATCGGTCGGGTAGACAATAACGCCACCTTTACGGACGATCTCCACGGCCTGATTGATCAAGCGCGGCTGCGGGTTATCCGGATGGATATAGAAAAACTGACTCATACTTCCCTCTCTTCAATTTGCTGTGGCTGTTCCCAGAGCTGCCAGACCGGTTCAACGCCTGCGGGCAACCAGAGCTTACGCCCCAGTTCAATCCATGCACAAGGCTGATGGAAATCAGACCCCTGCGACGCAAGCAGACCATACTGACGGGCGTAAGTCGCGAGCTGTGCTCGCTCATTGGGAGCCTGCTGGCACTGAGCGACTTCCATCGCCTCACCGCCGCACTCGGCAAAGTGTGCCAACAGTCTTTTCAGCCATTTAGCAGAAAGATTATACCGCCCAGGATGGGCCAGCACGGCCTTACCGCCAGAATGATGAATCACATCAATAGCTTGTTTTATTGTACACCACTGTGGAGGAACGTATCCGGTTTTCCCGCGTGCCAGATACTTTTTAAAGACATCCGCCATCGTCGTCGCCTTGCCCGCCTCAACCAGAAAACGGGCAAAGTGACCACGCGTCACCGCCCCGCCGTTCGCCAGTTTTTGCGCACCTTCCAGCGCGCCCGGAATATGCGCCTTTTCCAGTCGATCGCCAATCATCTCCGCGCGCTGGTGACGACGTGTTTTTTGTTCTTGCAAAAATGCGCACATTGCCGGATGTTCTATATCGATGTTCAGGCCAACGATATGAATTTCGTGGTTTTCCCAGACGGTCGAGATTTCGACACCGGAGATCAGATTCAGCGCTAACCCACTGCGGGCGATCTCAGCGCGCGCCGCCGGAATGGCATCTGTCGTATCGTGATCGGTTATCGCCAGCGTGCCAACACGCATTTCAACGGCACGATGGACTAACGCTTCAGGCGTCAGCAGACCATCAGAAGCCTGAGTGTGGCTGTGTAAATCGTAAATTACGGCGTAAGTGGTATCGCTCAAAGCACTTCCCATCACAGGTTGAAAACATCCGAAAACCCTATGATAACGATTTGCCGCGAAATTCTGAAATCAAGGGTTGACAATACGCCATCGAACTAGTTAACTAGTACGCAAGTTCACACGAGAAAGGTATCTGAAAATGACAGCACATTGCACTCTGCACGGTTGGTGGCGCACTTCCTGATTATCGGGCAGTGTCACGCGTCTGCGAAATGCAAACAGATACCCAGCCCGCTACCAAGCGGGCTTTTTTTTGAACAAAATAAATGAGAACAACACAATGCAAACAGCCAAACCTGACCTTGAGTTGCTGACCTGCGAGGCGGCCTATCGCCACAACCCAACCGCGTTGTTTCATCAGGTCTGCGGTGCCCGTCCGGCCACCCTGTTACTGGAATCCGCCGATATCGACAGCAAGGACGATCTCAAAAGCCTGCTGTTGGTCGACAGTGCGCTGCGCATTACCGCATTAGGTGACACCGTCACCATTAAAGCGTTATCTGACAACGGTGCAACGCTGCTGCCGCTGCTGGATGCCGTCCTGCCTGCGGGCATCGAAAATGAACATCATCCGGAAATGCGGGTTCTGCATTTCCCGCCGGTCAGCCAGCTACTGGACGAAGACGCGCGCCTCTGCTCTCTGTCCGTTTTCGATGCTTTCCGCCTGCTGCAAAATCTGGTGACGGTTCCAGAAAATGAACGTGAAGCCATGTTCTTCGGTGGGTTGTTTGCATACGACCTGGTCGCCGGGTTTGAAGATTTACCGGAAACAGAACAAGGCAACCGCTGCCCGGATTACTGCTTCTACCTGGCCGAAACCTTGCTGGTGATCGACCATCAGAAAAATACACCCGCATCCAGGCCAGCCTGTTCACGCCGTCCGTGACAGAGAAAAAACGCCTTGAGCACCGCATCGCGCAGCTGCAACAGCAAATGACCGAAGCGCCACCTGCGCTGCCGGTACAGCGCGTTGAGCAGATGACCTGCGACGTCAACCAGACCGACGATCAGTACGGTGCCGTGGTTCGTCAGATGCAAAAAGCGATTCGTGCCGGGGAAATTTTCCAGGTCGTGCCGTCCCGTCGTTTCTCGCTGCCCTGCCCGTCACCGCTGGCGGCCTACGACGTGCTGAAAAAGAGCAACCCAAGCCCGTACATGTTCTTTATGCAGGACAATGATTTCACCCTGTTTGGCGCATCACCGGAAAGCTCACTGAAATATGACGCCACCAGCCGCCAGATTGAGATCTACCCGATTGCCGGGACGCGCCCGCGTGGTCGTCGTGCTGATGGTTCACTGGATCGCGATCTCGACAGCCGTATCGAGCTGGAAATGCGTACCGACCATAAAGAGCTGTCCGAGCACCTGATGCTGGTCGACCTGGCCCGTAACGATCTGGCCCGTATTTGCACCCCCGGCAGCCGTTATGTTGCAGACCTGACCAAAGTTGACCGTTACTCGTTCGTGATGCACCTGGTTTCCCGCGTGGTCGGTGAACTGCGTAGCGACCTCGATGTTCTGCACGCTTATCGCGCCTGCATGAATATGGGCACCCTGAGCGGTGCACCTAAAGTGCGAGCCATGCAGCTGATTGCCGCTGCCGAAGGACGTCGTCGCGGTAGCTACGGTGGTGCCGTGGGCTATTTCACCGCGCACGGTGATCTGGATACCTGCATCGTGATCCGCTCCGCCTATGTCGAGGACGGTATTGCCACCGTCCAGGCAGGCGCAGGGATTGTTCTTGATTCTGTTCCGCAGTCTGAAGCTGACGAAACGCGCAGTAAAGCCCGCGCGGTATTGCGCGCCATTGCTACCGCACACCATGCACAGGAGATTTTCTGATGGCTGACATTCTGCTGCTCGATAATATCGACTCTTTTACCTATAACCTGGCAGATCAGCTGCGCGCGAATGGTCATAACGTCGTTATCTACCGTAACCATGTTCCGGCACAAACGCTGATCGACCGGCTGGCGACCATGCAAAACCCGGTGCTGATGCTTTCCCCAGGCCCCGGTGCCCCCAGTGAAGCCGGTTGTATGCCCGAGCTGCTGACCCGGATGCGCGGCAAGCTGCCGATTATCGGTATCTGTCTGGGGCACCAGGCGATCGTCGAAGCCTATGGCGGTTACGTGGGTCAGGCGGGCGAAATCCTTCATGGTAAAGCATCCAGCATTGAACATGACGGCCAGGCGATGTTTGCCGGGCTGCCAAACCCGCTGCCGGTGGCGCGCTATCACTCCCTTGTTGGTAGCAACATTCCGGCAGGCTTAACCATTAACGCCTCGTTTGAAGGGATGGTGATGGCTGTGCGCCACGATGCGGATCGCGTCTGTGGTATGCAGTTCCACCCTGAGTCTATTCTGACCTCCAACGGTGCGCGTCTGCTGGAACAAACGCTGGACTGGGCGCTGCAGAAACTGGAACAAACCAACACCCTGCAGCCGATTCTGGAAAAACTGTATCAGGCACAGACCCTGAGCCAACAGGAAAGCCACCAGCTCTTCTCCGCCGTGGTTCGCGGCGAGCTGAAACCGGAGCAACTGGCGGCCGCACTGGTGAGCATGAAAGTGCGCGGTGAAAGCCCGCAGGAAATTGCTGGTGCCGCGACGGCGCTGCTGGAAAATGCCGCCCCGTTCCCACGCCCGGACTATCAGTTTGCGGATATCGTCGGTACCGGTGGTGACGGCAGCAACAGCATCAATATCTCTACTGCCAGCGCCTTCGTGGCGGCAGCGTGTGGCCTGAAAGTGGCAAAACACGGTAACCGTAGCGTATCCAGCCGTTCCGGCTCGTCTGATTTGCTGGCGGCCTTCGGCATCAACCTGGACATGAAAGCCGAGCGTTCCCGCGAAGCACTGGATGACCTGGGCGTCTGCTTCCTGTTTGCGCCGAAGTATCACACCGGTTTCCGCCACGCGATGCCGGTTCGCCAGCAACTTAAGACCCGCACGCTGTTTAACGTGCTGGGGCCGCTGATCAACCCGGCGCATCCGCCGCTGGCACTGATTGGCGTCTACAGCCCGGAGCTGGTACTGCCGATTGCAGAAACGCTTCGCGTGCTGGGTTACCAACGTGCCGCGGTGGTACACAGCGGAGGAATGGATGAGGTTTCCCTTCATGCGACAACACTGGTCGCTGAACTGAACAACGGTGAAATCCTGAGCTACCAGCTTGAGGCATCTGACTTCGGTTTAGCACCGTATCATCAGGAGGCGCTGGCCGGTGGTACACCAGAAGAAAACCGTGACATTCTCACGCGCTTATTACAAGGTAAGGGAGAGGTTGCCCATGAGGCCGCCGTTGCCGCCAACGTCGCCATGCTGATGCGGTTGCACGGTGAGGAAGACCTGAAAGCGAACGCTCAAAAAGTTCTGGACGTACTGCGCTCTGGTGCAGCCTACGATCGCGTTACCGCACTTGCGGCAAGAGGATAAAGAATGCAGACCGTTTTAGCGAAAATCGTTGCCGATAAGGCCATCTGGGTGGAAGCCCGCAAAGTGCAGCAACCGCTTGCCAGTTTTCAGAATGACGTCGTCCCAAGTAGCCGTCGTTTCTATGATGCCCTGCAGGGAGCCCGCACTGCGTTTATTCTTGAGTGCAAAAAGGCCTCTCCATCGAAAGGCGTTATTCGTGACGATTTCGACCCGGCGCGTATTGCCGGTATCTATAAACATCATGCGTCAGCCATCTCCGTGCTGACGGATGAAAAGTATTTCCAGGGCAGTTTTGATTTTCTGCCTATTGTCAGCGGTATCGCGCCGCAGCCGATCCTGTGCAAAGACTTTATTATCGACCCGTACCAGATCTGGCTGGCGCGTTTTTACCAGGCCGACGCCTGCCTGCTGATGCTTTCGGTACTCGACGACGAACAGTATCGCCAGCTTTCCGCCGTCGCACACAGCCTGAACATGGGTGTGCTGACCGAAGTGAGCAACGAAGAAGAGCTGGAACGCGCGCTTGCGCTGAAGGCCAAAGTCGTCGGTATTAACAACCGCGATCTGCGCGATCTGTCGATTGACCTGAACCGTACGCGCCAGCTGGCTCCTCGTTTAGGTTCTGGCGTCACGGTGATCAGCGAATCCGGCATTAACAGCTACGCCCAGGTCCGCGAACTGAGCCACTTTGCCAACGGTTTTCTGATTGGCTCCGCCATGATGGCCCACGACGATCTCAATGCTGCGGTACGCCGTGTGTTACTGGGTGAAAACAAAGTGTGCGGGTTAACTCGTGAACAGGATGCCCAGGCCGCGTATGAGTCGGGAGCAATTTACGGCGGGCTGATCTTTGTTGAAGCGTCCCCTCGCGCGGTGACGGAAGAACAGGCGCGTAAGGTCATGGCAGCCGCCCCGCTCAGCTATGTGGGTGTCTTCCGTAACGCCAGTGTTGCGGACGTTGCGGCAAAAGCAGAGGCGTTATCCCTGAGCGCAGTACAGCTGCACGGTGATGAAGATCAGGCCTATATTGATGCCCTGCGCGTCGTTCTGGCTCCTCAGGTGCAAATCTGGAAAGCACAAAGCGTTGGCGATACGTTGCCAGCCCGTAACCTGAATTATGTTGATAAATACGTGCTCGACAACGGCCAGGGCGGCACGGGTCAGCGTTTTGACTGGTCGCTGCTGAACGGCGAAGTGCTGGACAATGTCCTGCTGGCGGGTGGACTCGGCCCGGATAACTGTGTAGACGCGGCCAAAACCGGCTGCGCAGGCCTCGATTTCAATTCTGGCGTAGAGTCCCAACCGGGAATTAAAGATGCCGGCAAGCTGGCCTCGGTATTTAAAACTCTGCGTGCATATTAAGGAAGAAAAAATGACGACATTGTTAAACCCTTATTTTGGTGAGTTCGGTGGGATGTACGTCCCGCAAATCCTGATGCCTGCGCTGCGCCAGCTGGAAGAAGCGTTTGTCAGTGCGCAGAAAGACCCGATGTTTCAGGCTGAATTTACCGACCTGCTGAAAAACTACGCGGGCCGTCCTACGGCGCTGACCAAATGCCGCAACCTGACCGAAGGGACAAAAACCACGCTGTATCTCAAGCGTGAAGACCTGTTGCACGGCGGTGCGCATAAAACCAACCAGGTGCTGGGCCAGGCGCTGCTCGCGAAACGGATGGGCAAAACCGAAATCATCGCTGAAACCGGTGCTGGCCAGCACGGCGTGGCGTCTGCACTCGCCAGCGCCCTGCTCGGTCTGAAATGCCGCATCTACATGGGGGCGAAGGACGTTGAGCGCCAGTCTCCGAATGTGTTCCGTATGCGTCTGATGGGCGCTGAAGTGATCCCGGTACACAGCGGCTCCGCGACGCTGAAGGATGCCTGTAACGAAGCGCTGCGCGACTGGTCTGGCAGCTATGAAACCGCGCACTATATGCTCGGCACTGCTGCAGGTCCGCACCCGTTCCCGACTATCGTGCGTGAGTTCCAGCGTATGATCGGTGAAGAAACCAAAGCGCAGATCCTCGAAAAAGAAGGCCGTCTGCCGGACGCGGTGATCGCCTGCGTGGGCGGCGGTTCTAACGCCATCGGCATGTTTGCTGATTTTATCGACGAAACCAGCGTCGGTCTGATTGGCGTTGAACCTGCCGGTCACGGGATTGAATCGGGTGAACACGGTGCGCCGCTGAAGCATGGCCGCGTGGGAATTTACTTTGGTATGAAATCCCCGATGATGCAGACCGATGAAGGTCAGATTGAAGAGTCTTACTCTATCTCTGCCGGTCTGGATTTCCCGTCCGTTGGGCCTCAGCACGCTTACCTGAACAGCACTGGCCGCGCGGATTATGTCTCCATTACCGATGATGAAGCACTGGAAGCCTTTAAAACGCTGTGCCGTCACGAAGGGATCATCCCGGCGCTGGAGTCCTCGCATGCCCTGGCGCACGCGCTGAAAATGATGAAAGAAAACCCGGAAAAAGAGCAACTGCTGGTGGTGAACCTTTCCGGTCGCGGTGACAAAGACATCTTCACCGTTCACGATATTCTGAAAGCACGAGGGGAAATCTGATGGAACGCTACGATAACGCATTTGCACAACTGAAGGCTCGCCAGGAAGGCGCGTTTGTCCCCTTCGTTACCCTCGGCGACCCAAGCCCGGAGCAATCGCTAAAAATTATCGACACCCTGATTGAAGCAGGTGCCGACGCGCTGGAGCTGGGTATTCCGTTCTCTGACCCGCTGGCAGACGGCCCGACTATTCAGAACGCCACCCTGCGCGCATTTGCGGCGGGTGTTACCCCGACCCAATGTTTTGAGATGCTGGCAGCAATTCGTCAGAAGCACCCGACCATTCCGATTGGACTGCTGATGTACGCTAACCTGGTGTTTAACCGCGGCATTGATGAGTTCTACGCCGAGTGCGCGCGAGTGGGTGTCGACTCCGTGCTGGTGGCCGACGTGCCGGTGGAAGAGTCTGCGCCCTTCCGCCAGGCGGCAATGCGTCACAACGTTGCCCCCATTTTCATCTGCCCACCGAACGCCGATGACGAACTGCTGCGCCAGATTGCCTCTTACGGACGTGGTTACACTTACCTGCTCTCCCGTGCAGGCGTGACCGGAGCTGAAAACAAAGCGGCGCTGCCACTGCATCATCTGGTGGAAAAACTGGCGGAATACCACGCTGCACCACCGTTGCAGGGCTTCGGGATCTCCTCTCCGGAACAGGTTACCGCTGCGATAGAGGCAAAAGCGGCCGGGGCGATTTCCGGTTCCGCTATCGTCAAAATCATCGAGAAGAACGTTGATAAGCCAGAGCAGATGCTGGCTGAACTGAACGCGTTCGTCAGCGCGATGAAAGCGGCCACGCGCAAATCATAACCTCATCACCGTCTGGCTTCCCAGCCAGACGGTTCCCCTACTCCCGCGGGATAATCTCCAGATTCAGCTTATTTGTGAAGTTGAGGAAGTATGGCCGTGTGTTGGCAGCAAAAAGCAACAGCGCTGGTTGTATTATGCATGGGAGACTCGTCTGAAACACATTATTGCCCATGCACTCCTGTGATGGAATAATCTAAACAAATCCTCTCCGGCTGACCTTTTTTACTTTACTTAACCTGATGCCTGATTATAATGTCGACAAATTCATACAGGAGTCATACGTTGGACAGTCACCCTTATTTCATTTGCAAGGCAAGCTAACGCGACGTATTCCTGCCGCTGCTTGCCGAACTGGCGGGCAGCAATCCCTTCTTAATTGACGATTGCATCCCCGATAAATTTACAAAGCGCGACTTATCGCGAGGTTTATCGTCATGTTCATGTTTAAAAACTCATTATTCCCTCCGCCATCGGCGCGACATTAATCACCGTTTAAGGTGACAATTTGTCGTGTGCTGAATACAGCACGTATTTATTCTTCCAGCATAAATGGAGGAACATATGCTGATGTTCCCTTATATCTCAAATTTACTGGCAGCCATGCTGCTGGGGGCACTTATTGGTGCCGAAAGACAATGGCGTCAACGTATGGCGGGGCTGCGGACAAATGCACTGGTCGCCACCGGCGCTGCGGTATTTATTCTTAGCTCAATATCAACATCGCCGGACAGTCCGGGACGCATTGCCGCCCAGATAGTCTCCGGTATTGGCTTTCTTGGCGCTGGCGTCATCATGCGTGAAGGCATGAACGTGCGCGGCCTCAATACTGCCGCCACGCTCTGGTGCTCGGCAGCCATCGGCGTGCTGTGCGGGCTGGGACAATTCTGGAATGCCGCGGCGGCCACCCTCATTATTCTGTGTGCCAATATTTTACTGCGTGAAGCGGCGCAGCGAATTAATCAGTATCCAGCCGCTGCAGATGAAGAAAAACGCTATGTCCTGAAAGTAACCTGCAATCATGATAATGAAAGCGCAGTACGTCAGCTTTTATTTAATGTGGCAAAGGAGTTTTCTCTGAGCGTGCAGGGACTCGGTTCGTCGGTGCTGGATGAATCCGGGTATAAAGAAATTCATGCCGAAGTGATTAGCAGCGCAGATTCGCGAAAAACGTTCGATCTTATTATGAGTAAAATTGGCGTTAATGAAAGTATCACCTCTGTACGCTGGAGCCTTGCGGGGAGTTGAGATCCCGCGCCTGCCTAATAATATCGCCTGATATAAGGAGGGAATGATGGAGATTCCCATAAGCGTAAAATAAACGCACCATATTGAGTCATACCAGAAAAAATTATGCATAGTTTTTTATGCAGGGATACACACGTCTTAAAGTGGGGATAAATCATGACTGACATGAAAGTAGAAAACCGGAAATTAAACCGGCTGGCGTCAGAAAATGATAAGCAAAATAAGAAACGCTTTGCGATCGAAGCGGAAGCATTTAACAGCCCGGAGCATACGCTCTCACGACTCGAGAGCGATCGTCGCGGTCTGTACGTCGATGACGCCCGCGAGCGACTGTTCGCGTATGGCCGCAACGAGGTGGCGCATGAGAAAGCGCCGCCGGCGCTGGTTCAACTGCTGCAGGCATTCAATAACCCGTTTATCTACGTTCTGATGGCGCTTGCCGTCGTGAGTTTCTTCACCGACTACTGGCTTCCGCTACGCAGTGGAGAGGAAACCGATCTGACGGGGGTCACTATCATTCTGACCATGGTCAGCCTGAGCGGCTTACTGCGTTTCTGGCAGGAGTTTCGTACCAACAAGGCCGCCCAGGCGCTGAAATCAATGGTAAGAACCACCGCCACGGTGCTGCGTCGGGGCGGTGAAGGTAATGAGTCGGTCAAAATGGAAATCGCCATTGAGGAGCTGGTGCCGGGCGACATTATCTTCCTCGCGGCGGGCGATCTGGTGCCTGCGGATGTGCGCCTGCTGGAGTCCCGGGACCTGTTTGTCAGCCAGTCGATTCTTACCGGCGAATCTTTACCGGTGGAAAAATATGACGTGATGGCGAGCGTCTCTGGTAAAGACAGCCAGCGGCTACCGGCCCCCGATCGCAGCAAAGGCCTGCTGGAACTTGGCAACATCTGCCTGATGGGCACCAACGTGACCAGCGGCAGAGCGCAGGCGGTGGTAGTGGCGACAGGCGGCCAGACCTGGTTCGGGTCGCTGGCAAAATCCATCGTCGGTACACGCTCGCAAACGGCGTTCGACCGCGGTGTGAACAGCGTCAGCTGGTTGCTTATCCGTTTTATGCTGGTGATGGTGCCCATTGTGCTGCTGATTAACGGCTTCAGCAAAGGTGACTGGGTCGAGGCATCGCTGTTTGCGCTGGCGGTTGCCGTCGGTTTAACCCCGGAAATGCTGCCGATGATCGTCAGTTCGAACCTGGCGAAGGGCGCTATTGCCATGTCGAGACGCAAAGTGATCGTCAAGCGGCTGAACGCTATTCAGAACTTTGGCGCAATGGATGTGTTATGTACCGATAAAACCGGCACCCTGACGCAGGACCACATTATCCTGGAGCATCACCTGGACATGCGTGGTAGCGAAAGCAGCCGGGTACTGGCGCTGGCCTGGCTCAACAGCAACAGCCAGAGCGGCACCCGTAACCTGATGGATCGTGCGATCTTACACGTTGGTGAGGGGCGTCTGGCACCCGCCGTGAAGGAGAGCTTCGTTAAGCTCGATGAGCTGCCCTTCGATTTTGTGCGCCGCCGCGTTTCTGTTTCGGTGGAAGATGTGCGCGACGGCCGCAGAAGTCTCATCTGCAAAGGCGCGGTGGAAGAGATGCTGATGGTCGCCACGCACCTGCGCGAAGGAGACCGCGTAGTGGCGCTGGACGAGACGCGTCGCGACCTGCTGTTGGCGAAAACACAGGATTACAATGCGCAGGGGTTTCGCGTACTGCTGGTGGCAACCCGTTCGCTGGACGACTCACCGCGTAATCAGGCACTTTGCGCCGGGGATGAACGGGAACTGACGATAGAAGGGATGCTGACGTTCCTCGACCCGCCGAAAGAGAGTGCGGAAAAGGCCATTACCGCACTGCGCGACAACGGCGTGGCGGTGAAGGTGCTCACCGGCGACAACCCTGTGGTGACTGCCCGTATCTGCCTTGAGGTGGGGATCGATCCGCACGGTATCCTGACGGGCACCGAGGTGGAGACCATGTCAGATCGCGAACTGGCGCAGGCGGTGGAGCAACGTTCTGTGTTCGCCAAACTGACGCCACTGCAGAAATCCCGCATTCTGAAGGCGCTGCAAAAGAACGGACATACCGTCGGTTTTCTCGGCGACGGCATTAACGATGCTCCGGCACTCCGCGATGCCGATGTGGGCATTTCCGTCGACAGCGCGGCGGATATCGCCAAAGAGTCATCGGATATTATCCTGCTGGAAAAAGATCTGATGGTGCTGGAAGAAGGCGTGATCAAAGGTCGTGAAACCTTCGGCAATATCATCAAGTACCTGAATATGACCGCCAGCTCTAACTTCGGCAACGTTTTTTCCGTACTGGTAGCCAGCGCGTTTATCCCGTTCCTGCCGATGCTGGCGATCCATCTGCTGATCCAGAACCTGATGTACGACATCTCCCAGCTGTCGCTACCGTGGGACAAAATGGATAAAGAGTTTTTGAGTAAACCGCGCAAGTGGGATGCCAAAAACATCGGCCGCTTCATGTTGTGGATTGGACCGACGTCGTCCATTTTCGACATCACCACCTTTGCGCTGATGTGGTACGTCTTTGCGGCAAACCACGTTGAGGCCCAGGCGCTGTTCCAGTCCGGCTGGTTTATTGAAGGGCTGTTGTCGCAAACGCTGGTGGTGCACATGTTAAGGACGCAGAAGATCCCGTTTATTCAGAGCCGCGCGACGCTACCGGTGCTGCTGACCACCGCCTGCGTTATGGTCATCGGTATCTATATACCGTTCTCGCCGCTGGGGGCGATGGTGGGGCTTGAGCCGCTGCCGTTAAGCTACTTCCCGTGGCTGGTGGCGACGCTTCTGAGCTACTGTCTCGTGGCGCAGGGGATGAAACGCTTTTATATCAAACGGTTTGGTCAGTGGTTTTGATTCGACACAGAGGAGGCTGATATGAAGCATTCACATGACCGGATTATCGCGCTTACCTTTTTCGTTATCGGTCTGTTGGTGCTGCTGGGCGGTATCTGGCTGATATTCGAGTCACCGGGAGGGATGCATGCGTAAACGTAGCGTGGAGTCTGTGTTTATTCAGGTCATTATTTTCGCAGCCCTGATTATTTTACTCACGGTGTTTGTTCGTTAACCATTAAAGAAGGGACGCGTCTGACGCGTCCCTTTTCATCATCACGAGCTTTGCTTGCTGTCTTAATTCTGGAGCCGTGCAGGCAATCTTTAAGCTGTGCGGTTTAATGATGAAAGTCATAAAAAAGCGAGGTATTTTGGTGAAACGTTCTGGAGAGGTTTTGGAGACAGGAAAAAGGTTATATATTCCAGGCCGTTAAATCCACATATACCTTCTGAGTTCAGAGGCTTACACATGTCATGGCAATACTTCAAACAGACTTACCTGGTTAAGTTCTGGTCACCAGTACCGGCAGTCATCGCTGCGGGGATCCTGTCTACCTATTATTTCGGCATTACTGGCACCTTTTGGGCCGTTACCGGCGAGTTTACCCGCTGGGGCGGGCAACTGCTGCAGATGGCGGGCGTGCATGCCGAAGAATGGGGTTACTATAAACTTATCCATCTGGATGGCACACCGCTGACTCGCATCGACGGAATGATGATTATCGGTATGTTCGGCGGCTGTTTTGCCGCGGCACTGTGGGCGAACAACGTTAAACTGAGAATGCCAAAGAGCCGTATTCGCATCATGCAGGCGGTGATTGGGGGGATGATCGCCGGGTTCGGCGCTCGCCTCGCAATGGGCTGTAACCTTGCCGCCTTCTTTACTGGCATTCCGCAGTTTTCGCTGCATGCCTGGTTCTTTGCCGTCGCCACGGCCATAGGTTCTTATTTCGGCGCGAAATTCACTCTACTGCCGCTGTTTCGTATTCCCGTCAGGATGGTCAAAGTCAGTGCAGCTTCACCACTGACGCAAAAACCGGCGCAGGCACGCCGCCGTTTCCGCCTGGGTATGCTGGTCTTTTTTGCGATGGTTGCATGGGCTATTTGCACTGCACTGAACCAGCCAAAACTGGGGTTAGCCATGCTGTTTGGCGTGGGCTTTGGTCTGCTGATTGAGCGCGCACAAATCTGCTTTACCTCTGCGTTTCGCGACATGTGGATCACCGGCCGTACCATGATGGCCAAAGCAATTATCGCCGGTATGGCTGTCAGCGCGATCGGCATCTTCAGCTATGTGCAACTTGGCGTTGAACCGAAAATCATGTGGGCGGGCCCTAATGCAGTGATTGGCGGGCTGCTGTTTGGTTTTGGAATTGTGCTCGCTGGCGGTTGCGAAACCGGCTGGATGTACCGCGCCGTGGAAGGTCAGGTGCATTACTGGTGGGTGGGTCTGGGAAACGTGATCGGCTCTACAATCCTGGCATACTACTGGGATGACATGTCGCCCGTGCTGGCGACAAACTGGGACAAGGTCAACCTGCTGAAGACCTTTGGCCCGCTCGGCGGACTGGTGGTGACATACGCCCTGCTGCTGATCGCATTTTTACTGGTCGTCGCGCAAGAAAAACGCTTCTTCCGTCGTCGTACCGACACAACCATTGAACCCCGGGAGAATGCAGCATGAAAGAGATCGTGCCTGACTATCGCCTCGATATGATCGGTGAACCGTGCCCTTACCCGGCAGTCGCCACACTTGAAGCGCTGCCACAGCTCAGGAAAGGTGAGATTCTGGAAGTGGTGAGCGATTGCCCGCAATCCATTAACAATATTCCGCTGGATGCCCAAAACCACGGCTACACCGTGCTGGATATTCAACAGGATGGGCCTACCATTCGTTATTTGATCCAGAAGTAACATGCCCCTTGCGCCCCTCTCTGGGGCGTTCTCTCTGCCATAAAAGCCGCCTTAAGTCCCATTTTCACAGCAAATACAGTGCCTGCGGTTACGCCAGGACTAAACTTGAAGTGGATAAAAAACAAACAGGAGGTACGGCATGTTCCATTCGATTTTAGTCCCTCTCGATATTTCAGAGAGCCGTCTGACTGAACAGGTGGTTCCCTATGTTCAGGTAAACGCAGCAATCAACAACGCCAAAGTTCATTTTCTGACGGTAATACCGTCTTTCCCTTACTACTCGTCGCTTGGGCTGGCGTATTCGGTTGAGATGCCGAAACTGGCTGAGATACAGCAGGATGCACTAGAGAAACTGAATGAGATTGTTAAACAGTTCAACCTGCCCGCTGACCGCATCCAGACGCATGCCATTTCTGGCTCGCCGAAAGATCAGATCCTGAAGCTGGCGGACACCATCAACGCTGACCTGATTATTATTGCCTCTCATCGGCCTGATATTACAACTTACCTTTTAGGATCAAACGCTGCGGTGGTCGTGCGCCACGCAAAATGTCCGGTGCTGGTTGTACGCTAAAAAATAAAGCCTCGGTTATACCGGGGCTTTTTTACAAGGGATCACTTCAGAGGAGAGAAAACTGGCCATCATCTGGCCAGTCTCAGGAAATAACTTAGAAACGGTAACCCGCTGAGAACATAAATACCCACGGATCCAGACGGGTGTTGATGCTTTGCTGCTCACCAGCCGCTTTAAAGCGCACATCGGTATCGATATCCATATACCAGACTGACATATTAATCAGCCAGTCGCGGTTTATCAGATAATCCAGACCGACCTGCCCCGCCATACCCCAGGAGTCTTTCAGGCTGAGATCGGAAAGCCCAGCGTCTTTACCGGTATCGTTAAATTTCTCATTAAAGAAGGTGGTGTAGTTCACCCCCGCGCCGATGTACGGACGTACCTTACTGCTTGAATCACCAAAGTACCACTGTGCCATCAGCGTTGGAGGTAAAAGGTTTACCGTGGCGATATCTCCGGTAGGTCCGGTTCCGACATGATGGCGGAATGGCGTTGCGGCCAGGAGTTCAACGCCGATGTTATCTGTTGCCATATACGTGAACGTCAAACCTAACTGGGTATTATTGCTGACGTTAAAACCGCCCAACCCCAGCACATTATCAGAACCTTCAGTCGGACGAACTGTAGCCGAACCGGCACGAATAAAGAATTCGCCTGCTTCATGCGCGTACGCGCCACCAGAGAGACTGCTTAAGACAAGGGCTGCCACCGCTAATTTTTTCATATCCGCTCCATCGTTGTGGTTTTAATTGCGGGGGCAATATACTCACAAATGAGTAATAAGTGATCTAACACAGATCACATTAAAACCAGTAAGTTAACATTCATTGATCTGAGTTAATTTTTTATAACCCACCCTAAAGGGTTATTTTGTCTTTAAGTCAATTTTTGCCATTTCACAGTGAGAAAATTTTCCCCTTATCCCCCCTTGCTCTCTTCTCTGGCCCTGGATAATTTAGCTCTCTCACAATGTGATTTGATGCGTTCTTCTATTGCAGGTGTGCCATGAGTGATCTCAATCCGTGCATGACGTGCGGGGCCTGTTGTGCGTATTTTCGAGTCTCTTTCTACTGGGCCGAAGCCAGCGATGGCGGCGGTACCGTTCCGGTTCAGCTCACTGAGCCCGTCTCTCCTTTTCTGCGTTGCATGAGCGGTACGAACCAAAAACAGAGCCGTTGTTCGGCACTGGAGGGCACGCCCGGGGAGGCCACACGTTGTAAAATCTACGAGCAGCGCCCCAGCCCATGCCGGGATTTTTCGATGTCGGGGGTGGATGGACAGGTTAACGAAGCCTGTAATCGCGCACGTGCACACTACGGATTACCTCCGCTTTACAAAGATATGCTTTTCCATACAAGCCTTGATGCTGCCACGGCAGCGTTATCCGGTGTACAATTGCCGGCTAATTAACACCTGCAATACTCAAGGAGAGTGCATGTCTATCACGGCGAATTCTGTCTACCGTGACACGGGAAATTTTTTCCGCAATCAGTTCATAACCTTTTTACTGATCGCATTGTTATGCGCCTTTATCACGGTGGTGCTTGGTCATGCGTTCTCTCCGAGTGAAGAACAAATTGCCAGCCTGAGCCAGGGCGACCATCTTGCGGGCAGCGTGGGGTTGTTTGACCTGGTGCAGAACATGACGCCTGAGCAACAGCAAATTCTGCTGCGCGCGTCAGCTGCCTCAACCTTTTCAGGTCTGATTGGCAATGCCATTCTTGCGGGTGGTGTACTGCTGATGATCCAGCTCGTGTCCGCAGGCCATCGCGTGAGTGCATTACGCGCTATCGGTGCCAGCGCACCTGTACTGCCGAAGCTGTTTATCCTCATCTTTTTAACCACCATGCTGGTGCAAATGGGGATTATGCTTATTGTGGTACCGGGTGTGTTACTGGCTATAGTGCTCTCCTTCGCGCCGGTGATGGTTGTGCAGGACAAAATGGGGATCTTCACCGCAATGCGGAGCAGTGCAAAGCTGGCGTGGTCTAACATGCGCCTGGTGGCTCCGGCCGTGATCGGCTGGCTGCTTGCTAAAACGCTCCTGTTATTGTTTGCACCAAACTTTGCTGTGTTAACGCCAAATGTTGGCGCGGTGGTGGCAAATACGCTGAGCAACCTGATTTCAGCTGTACTGCTGGTCTATCTGTTCCGCCTGTATATGTTAATTCGTCAGTAATCCTGAGGCTGGGTGCATCGCTACGCCCGGCCCTGCTCAGAAGATGGAATCACAGAATGAAGCAGTTTCTTGATTTTTTACCGCTGGTGGTCTTTTTCGCTTTTTATAAGTTGTATGACATTTTTGCGGCAACCTATGCGCTGATCATTGCTACCGCCGTGGTGCTGATCTATAGCTGGATCCGCTATCGCAAAGTAGAAAAAATGGCGCTCATCACTTTCGGTCTGGTGGTCGTATTCGGCGGGCTTACCCTGGCCTTCCACAATGTTGAATTCATCAAATGGAAGGTTACAGTGATTTATGCGCTGTTTGCAGGCGCGTTATTGGTCAGCCAGTGGGTAATGAAAAAGCCGCTGATCCAGCGCATGCTGGGTAAAGAACTCACTCTGCCGCAGGATGTATGGTCCCGCCTTAACCTCGCCTGGGCCGTCTTTTTCATTCTGTGTGGCCTGGCTAATATCTATATTGCCTTCTGGTTACCGGAAGAAATCTGGGTCAACTTTAAGGTCTTTGGCCTGACCGCGCTGACGCTTATCTTCACGCTCTTAAGCGGCGTATATATTTATCGACACATGCCGCAGGACGACAAACACTGATCGGTTATGACCAGAACGTAGTACAGCAGGCGTTCTGGTCTATTTTCTCCAGTCGAAAATCATAGTAGCATCCCGCCTGAAGTCTTCAGTTACGAGTTAAAACAATGACAACAAATGACGCCCCTCAGGGCGAACTGGTATTACGCACACTGGCAATGCCCGCTGACACGAATGCCAATGGCGATATTTTTGGCGGCTGGTTAATGTCGCAAATGGATATGGGCGGCGCAATCCTGGCGAAAGAGATTGCGCATGGACGTGTAGTCACCGTTCGGGTGGATGGCATGAGCTTCCTGCGCCCGGTTGCGGTGGGTGATGTGGTCTGCTGCTATGCGCGATGCGTAAAACGTGGCAATACGTCGATTTCCATCAACATTGAAGTATGGGTGAAAAAAGTCTCTTCCGAACCTATCGGGCAACGTTATAAAGCAACGGAAGCGCTGTTTATTTACGTGGCTGTAGACAGCCAGGGCAAACCTCGCCAGCTTCCTCAGTCCTGAGAATCAGGCAAAAAGAAGCCTCTTTACAGAGGCTTCTTTCATTCCATTTGCGCCCCGCCGTTCAGGCGGAAAATAATATTCACCGTCAGCCCACTCCCCGGTTTACCCGCTTCGTAACGCCATTTGCGCATCGCCGTTTTAACTTCGCGTTCAAACATGTTAGAAGGCTGCGCCGACAGGATTTCTACATTCTCCACGCGCCCGTCCGGCGTTACGTCAAATTTAACGCGTACACGGCCTTCAATACGTAACATCTGAGCACGCGGTGGATATTGCGGCTGGTAACGGCTCAGTGCGCGCGGGCCTGCGGGTGCAGTGACCGTCGGTTTCGCCGCTGTCGCGGTATTGTTCATCGCCGGACGCGACGGTGCTGCATTCTCTACCGTTTGCGTAGCGTGAGGCTCAACCGGACGTTCTTCACGTATCGGACGCTCTTCCACCTTCTTCACCGGTTTTGGCTTCGGCTTAGGTTTAGGCTTCGGTTCCGGCTTGTGGATCACCACCGGAGCTTCTTTCGGCGGTTCCGGGATCGGTTCAGGTTCTGGTTCAGCAACCGGTTGAGGCTGCGCTGGTGGAGGGGCGACCTGCGGCGGTGCAAGATCCGCTGGCGATACCATCACCACAGAAATGGGCTGCGCTGGCGCGGGCATTTCAATAACCTGATGAACCGAGGTATAGAGCAACCCTGCCACGACGGTACCGTGAATAACGACAGAAAGTAACGTCGGCCAGGGAAAGCGGCGAGGTAGGTCAAGGGTCATCGAAGTCATAATCATCACATTAAAAAACCAGACCTCGATTTTAAATGCAAATAGCAATCATATTCAATAAGACACTTTGTCTTCGCGCAATTTAAGCGCACAGCAGGTCCAAAAAGATGCATTTAGATCAGGGTATTAACATTGTTTTTATCTTTACATTGCAGTCAATTGTGCTTTCACATAACGTAAATGACACTTTTAACGGTTAAGGAGCTTCGCCGTGCTTTACGTGATTTATGCTGAAGATATCGCTAATTCCCTGGAAAAACGCCTTTCAGTTCGCCCTGCCCATCTGGCGCGCTTACAGTTGCTGCATGATGAAGGCCGATTACTGACCGCGGGCCCAATGCCCGCAGTAGACAGCAATGACCCTGGCGCAGCCGGTTTCTCTGGCTCTACGGTGATTGCAGAGTTTGAATCTCTGGAGGCGGCGAAATCCTGGGCCGACGCCGACCCGTACATTGCGGCCGGTGTGTACGAAAAGGTCACGGTTCGACCGTACAAGAAAGTGTTCTGATGTAAAAAAGGCTCCCTCAGGAGCCTTTCTCTCAATGCAGCGACGCTAACCTCGCCGCAAATCCGACAAACAGCAACCCTATCAGCCCATTCCCCAGCTTTGCCAGTTTCTTTTTGGTTTTAAGATAACGTGTGACAAAAGCACCAGAGAAGATCAGGAAGCTCATATATATAAAGCTGATCAGCTCAAGAGTCGTCGCCAGGATCAGGAAAGAGGTACCCGTATTTTCAGCACTCACGTCAATAAACTGCACAAAGAACGAAACGTAAAACAGAATCGCTTTGGGGTTCGTCAGGCTCAATACCAGCGCGCGCTTCATGATGGCGCTTGCAGGCTCGGCTCCAGTCGCGTGAGCATTACTCTGACGAGTGATAACCGACCAGAGCATTTTCCCGCCCAGCCACAACAGATAAAACGCCCCCAGATAACGCACGATATTAAATAAAACCGGGGTTGTCTGGATCAATGCGGCAACACCCGCCCAGGCCAGAAACATCAATACTGCATCACCGATGAACACGCCGGTCGCAGCCAGATAACCTTTTTTGACGCCGTGACCAATTCCGGTCTTCAGCACAAACAAGGTGTTCGGCCCAGGTACCAGCACAATAAAGAACGCGCCGACAACGTACGTCCAGAAATTAAGCACTCCAAACTCCGCAAACACTTCTCCCTCCTTTTGCTAAAAACAACGAGAATATCGCTGCAATAACGATATTCATAAAATCAGACGCTATAAAATCAGTGGGCACCTTAACGGTGCCCTCATGGTACTCAGATATCCTGGATCGCGAACAGCAACGCGTTACGATGTTTGTCCAGTCCACATTTTCTGATAGCGTGGATACGCATATTGCGGCGGGATTGTGCTTCCAGCCAACGAGCCTTGCGACGACTCACCTGTCGCAACATGCGCCAGCGCCCTACTTCTGTTCTACTGCGCTTCATGTCTACAACTCTTTCTCTAACAGAAATCCCATTATAAACCCAACCCCTCAGCAAACCAGCGCTTTTATCTGGCGTTTTTATTTGCCAGATGAATCCTGATGCGTACACTCATAACAATACGCTTTCAAAAGGATTTTCTTATCTATGACAACCTTCTACACCGTGGTGAGTTGGCTGGTCATTCTGGGATACTGGCTGTTAATCGCGGGTGTGACGTTGCGCATCCTGATGAAGCGCAGAGCCGTACCCTCTGCCATGGCCTGGCTACTGATTATTTACATCCTGCCGTTGGTGGGCATTATTGCCTATCTCTCGTTCGGTGAGCTTCATCTCGGTAAGCGCCGTGCCGAACGTGCCCGGGCCATGTGGCCTTCTACCGCAAAATGGCTCAACGATCTTAAAGCCTGTAAACATATTTTCGCTGAGAACAACAGTAGCGTCGCTTCCTCGCTGTTTAAACTGTGCGAGCGTCGCCAGGGAATTGCCGGCGTAAAAGGGAATCAGCTCCAGCTCCTGACAACCTCCGATGATGTGATGCAGGCGTTGATCCGTGATATTCAGCTGGCTCGCCATAACATTGAGATAGTGTTCTATATCTGGCAACCCGGTGGGATGGCCGATCAGGTCGCAGAATCGCTGATGGCGGCCGCTCGCCGGGGTATTCACTGCCGCCTGATGCTGGACTCCGCTGGTAGCGTCGCATTTTTCCGCAGCCCCTGGGCGGGCATGATGCGTAATGCCGGTATCGAAGTGGTTGAGGCGCTAAAGGTCAACCTGCTGCGTGTTTTTCTGCGCCGCATGGATCTTCGTCAGCACCGTAAAATGATCATGATCGATAACTATATTGCCTATACCGGCAGTATGAACATGGTTGACCCGCGTTTCTTCAAGCAAGATTCTGGCGTCGGACAATGGGTTGACCTGATGGCAAGAATGGAAGGCCCGATTGCCACCTCTATGGGGATCGTCTACTCCTGTGACTGGGAAATTGAAACCGGCAAACGCATTCTTCCTCCGCCACCGGACGGTAATATCATGCCGTTTGAAGAGGCCAGTGGCCACACTATTCACACCATCGCCTCCGGGCCGGGTTTCCCGGAAGATTTGATTCATCAGGCGCTGCTCACTGCCACCTACTCAGCGCGTGAATATCTGATCATGACCACCCCCTACTTTGTTCCCAGCGATGATCTGCTGCACGCGATTTGTACCGCTGCGCAGCGTGGTGTGGACGTCAGTATTATTATGCCGCGCAAAAATGACTCGCTGCTCGTGGGCTGGGCCAGCCGCGCCTTCTTTACCGAACTGCTGGCTGCTGGCGTGAAAATTTACCAGTTCGAGGGCGGGCTTCTGCATACCAAGAGCGTACTGGTTGACGGCGAGCTGAGCCTGGTGGGAACCGTCAATCTCGATATGCGCAGCCTGTGGCTAAATTTTGAGATCACGCTGGTGATAGACGATTCCGGATTTGGTGGCGATCTGGCGGCGGTACAGGATGACTATATCTCCCGCTCGCGCCTGCTGGATGCCAGACTGTGGGTGAAACGTCCGCTGTGGCAGAGAATTGCCGAACGACTGTTTTACTTCTTTAGCCCGTTGCTGTAAAACGTGCCCAACGATGTTAAACAGGTAGTCATCATGGAAATGGATCTGAACAATCGCCTGACCGAAGACGAAACGCTCGAGCAGGCCTATGACATTTTTCTCGAACTGGCGGTTGATAACCTCGATCCCGCAGACGTGATCCTCTTTAATCTGCAATTCGAAGAGCGCGGCGGTGCCGAATTGTTCGACCCGGCAGAAGACTGGGCCGAACACGTGGATTTCGACCTCAATCCTGATTTCTTCGCCGAAGTCGTGATTGGGCTGGCGGATGAAGATGGTGGTGAAATTAACGACATTTTTGCCCGCGTGCTGCTGTGTCGCGAGAAAGACCACAAGCTGTGCCATATTATCTGGCGTGAATAATAAAAAAGGCTGCGATGCAGCCTTTTTTATCATCTACAGACGATAAGGGCTGACGTAATGTCAGCCCTTATGTTTATAACGGATCGACTTTCAGGCAGGAAACCGCATGCCGGAAGCTGCCTTCCAGAACCGGACGTGTTTTCGCACATTCCGGCCCTGCCATCGGACACCGCGTACGGAATACGCAGCCTGAAGGCGGGTTAATCGGCGATGGCAATTCACCGTCCAGAAGCTGGATGGTTTTATTTTTTCCAGATCGGGATCGGGGATCGGTACGGCCGACATCAGCGCTTTGGTATAAGGGTGCAACGGGTTGTGGTACACCTCATCATACGTGCCCAGTTCCACGGCATGCCCCAGATACATCACCAGTACGCGGTCAGAAATGTGTTTGACCACCGCCAGGTCGTGCGCAATGAAGATCAGCGACAGCCCCATTTCACGCTGCAGTTTTTGCAGCAGGTTAACCACCTGCGCCTGAATAGAAACGTCCAGTGCAGAAACTGGCTCATCACAGATGATCAGCTTCGGTTCGAGGATCAACGCACGTGCAATACCGATACGCTGGCACTGGCCGCCGGAGAATTCGTGCGGGTAGCGGTTGATGAGGTTAGGCAACAGCCCGACTTTCAGCATCATCGCCTTAACACGATCGCGCACTTCCTGACGTGATAACTTCGGATGATAGGTGCGCAGCGGCTCGGAGATAATCTCACCGATAGTCATACGCGGGTTTAATGATGCCAGGGGATCCTGGAAAATCATCTGGATATCGCTACGCACATCGCGCCACTCGTCCGGCTTCATGCCCAGCAAATCTTTGCCCAGCCATGCCACTTTACCGCCCGTCGCTTTCACCAGGCCAATAATGGCGCGCGCAAACGTGGATTTACCACAGCCTGACTCACCCACCACGCCCAGGGTTTCCCCTTCGTACAGGCGAAGCGTGACGCCATCCACCGCTTTCAGGGTTTTAGGCGGCTGCCAGAACCACTGCTTGCCGTCTTTAATGTCGAAATGCACTTTCAGATCGGCGATTTCGAGCAGTACATTTCTTTTTTCATCTAATGCGTTCATACCAGATCCTCCTGCGGCTTAAAGCAGGCGCGCAGACGGCCTGGTGCAAACTCGTCCAGCGGCGGAGCGCTGTTACAGATTTCCATCGCGTGCGGACAGCGCGGCTGGAACGGGCAGCCTTTCGGCAAACGCAGCAGGTTTGGCGGGTTGCCCAGAATGGTCAACAGAGATTCGCCTTCCGCGTCGAGGCGTGGAACAGCATTCAACAGGCCAATTGAGTACGGATGCGCAGGCTGATAGAACACATCACGCGCTTTACCATATTCCATGGTACGACCGGCATACATCACCAGCACTTTGTCGCAGATACCCGCAACCACGCCCAGGTCGTGGGTGATCATGATAATCGCCGTGTTGAATTCGCGCTTAAGCTCGTTCAACAGGGTCATGATCTGCGCCTGAACGGTCACGTCCAGCGCGGTGGTCGGTTCATCGGCGATCAGCAATTTTGGCCGACACAGCAGCGCCATCGCAATCATCACGCGCTGGCGCATACCGCCGGAAAACTCGTGCGGGAACATGCGCATGCGCTTACGTGCTTCCGGCATTTTTACCGCATCCAGCATTTTGACGGACTCTTCGAACGCTTCCGCTTTGCCCATGCCTTTGTGCAGCATCAGCACTTCCATCAGCTGTTCGCCGACGCGCATATACGGGTTAAGTGACGTCATCGGATCCTGGAAAATCATCGAAATCTGCTCAGCACGAAGCTTGTTCAGCTCCTGCTCCGGCAGGTTCAGGATCTCTTTCCCGTTGAAGGTCGCGGAACCACCAATACGCCCGTTTTGCGCCAGAAGCCCCATCAGCGCAAACGCCGTTTGTGATTTCCCCGAACCGGATTCACCCACGATCCCCAGCGTTTCACCCGCACGCAGGCTGAAGTTGAGATCGTTTACGGCGGTAACATCTCCGTCCGGCGTTTTAAAGGTGACGCGGAGGTCTTTGACATCCAGCAGAATTTTGCTCTGTTGTTGCGCCTGTGGCGCAGTTGCCGTTTCAATTATCGTCATGACGGCGCTCCTTAACGGTCTTTCGGGTCGAGGGCATCACGCAGGCCATCGCCGATAAAGTTGAAACAAAACAGGGTGACGACCAGGAAGCCCGCCGGATATAACAGCAGCCACGGAGAAACTTCCATTGAGTTTGCACCATCACTCAGAAGCGCACCCCAGCTGCTCAACGGTTCTTGCGTCCCCAGACCCAGGAAGCTCAGGAAGGATTCAAACAGGATCATGCTTGGCACCAGCAGCGAGGCATAGACCACAACCACACCCAGTACGTTAGGAACGATGTGTCGAACCACGATATTACCGGTTGATACCCCACCAACCTGTGCAGCTTCGATAAACTCTTTGCGTTTGAGGCTCAGCGTTTGACCGCGCACAATACGCGCCATGTCCAGCCAGGAAACCATCCCGATCGCCACAAAGATCAGCAGGATATTCTGGCCAAAGAAGGTCACCAGCAGGATAACGAAGAACATGAACGGGAAGGAGTTTAATATCTCCAGCAGACGCATCATTACGGAGTCCACTTTGCCGCCAAGATAGCCGGAAAGTGAGCCATAGAGCGTACCGACGATCACCGCCACCAGCGCGGCGGCAATACCGACCATCAACGAGATACGGCCACCAATCGCCACACGAACCAGCAAATCACGCCCGGAAGAATCCGTACCGAAATAGTGCCCGGATGTCATATCCGGCGCGCTGGACATCATGCCCCAGTCGGTATCGAAATAGGTGAACTGTGACAGCATGGGAGCCAGGGTCACAAACAGAGCAATCAACACCAGCACAAACAAACTGGTGACGGCAGCACGGTTGTGCATAAAACGACGACGGGCATCTTGCCAGAGGCTACGGCCTTCTACTTCCAGTTTTTCACTGAAGTTTTCCAGCGCCTCGCTGTTTTTCTTACTCAACATCATGGCGTGCTCCAGTGTTAGTAACGGATTTTCGGGTCGATAACGGCATACAGCACATCGACAATTGCGTTAAAGAGAATGGTCAGCGTTCCGACAAGGATTGTGAGGCTTAATACCAGCGAGTAATCGCGGTTAAGCGCACCGTTAACGAACAGCTGGCCAATACCTGGCAGGCCATAAATAGTTTCAATCACCATTGAACCCGTAATAATACCGACGAAGGCCGGGCCCATATAGGACAGTACGGGTAACAGCGCAGGCTTAAGCGCGTGACGGAGAATAATCCGGTGCATTGGCAGCCCCTTTGCACGCGCGGTACGAATGAAGTTTGAGTGCAACACTTCAATCATCGAGCCACGGGTAATACGCGCAATGCTGGCAATATACGCCAGTGATAATGCCACCATCGGCAAAATCATAAACTTCAGTGCCCCGCCGTTCCAGCCGCCACCAGGCAGCCATTTCAGCGTGATGGCAAATATCATCACCAGTAATGGTGCCACAACGAAACTGGGGATAACGACCCCGGTCATTGCGACCCCCATTACGGTATAATCCCATTTGGTATTTTGTTTTAGTGCGGCAATAACGCCCGCGGCAACCCCGAGAATAACGGCCAGGAAGAATGCCGCAGCACCTAATTTAGCCGAGACCGGGAAGCTTGAAGCCACCAGGTCGTTAACGGAATAGTCTTTATATTTGAACGAGGGCCCAAAATCGCCATGCGCCAGCTGCTTCAGATAACTGAAGTATTGGGTGGAGATAGGATCGTTTAAATGATATTTCGCTTCGATATTTGCCATCACTTCTGGCGGCAGCGCACGCTCGCTGGTAAATGGACTACCGGGAGCAAGGCGCATCATGAAGAACGAAATCGTAATAAGAATAAAGAGCGTCGGAATCGCTTCAAGACAGCGACGTAGGATAAATTTCAACATTGCCCGTACCTTCTGGCGTGTGCCTTTTGCACATGTTCTTTCTGGCGAACCCGAAAAATCATGTGCATATAGTGCGATGAGTTAAGACACAGTGGGGCAAATAACATTGCCCCACGGATTGCCATTAATGCTTAATGATGTACAGATCTTTGGTGTAGATGTTGTCCATCGGGTCTTTACCGGTATAACCGCCAACCCAAGGTTTCACCAGACGCGCGTTCACGTAGTAGTAAACCGGAACGATCGCAGAATCTTTACCTAACTGCTGCTCTGCTTTGTCGTACAGGGCAGTACGTTGTGCCTCATCAGTCACTTGCAGCGTTTCTTTCATGATTGAATCAAACGCCGGGCTCTTATAGTGCGCGGTGTTCATGGAGCTGTCAGACAGCATGGTGTTCAGGAAGGACGTAGGTTCGTTGTAGTCCGCACACCAGCCGGCACGCGCCACATCGTAGTTACCCTGGTGACGGGTATCCAGGAAGGTTTTCCACTCCTGGTTCACCAGCTTCACATCCACACCCAGGTTTTTCTTCCAGATGGATGCAGCCGCGATAGCCAATTTCTTGTGCAGATCGGAGGTGTTATACAGCAGGTTAAACGTCAGCGGCTTGTCTGCGGTGTAGCCCGCTTCAGCCAGCAGTTTCTTCGCTTCTTCGTTACGTTTTGCCTGTGTCCAGGTGAACCACTCTGGTTTGGTCAGCTTCGCGCCATCTGTGTATGGCGGGGTGTAACCGAATGCCGGCAGGTCGCCCTGCGCTTTCACTTTGTTTACGATGATATCGCGATCCAGACCCAGCTTCAGCGCGGTACGTACGCGAGCATCGGTAAATGGCGCTTTCTGGTTGTTGATTTCGTAGTAATACGTACACAGGTACGGATCGACGTGAACTTCGGTTGGGATCTCTTTCTTCAGCTTCTGGAAGAGTTCAATCGGCAGGTTGTTATAGGTCATGTCGATTTCGCCGCTGCGGGTAACGGTTAACGTCCGTCACTTCGGAGGAAATCGGCAGATAGGTAATCTGGTCTACGATGGTTTTCGCGTTATCCCAGTAGTTGGTGTTACGCTCCATCACGATACGTTCGTTAACCACCCAGTCTTTCAGCTTATAAGCACCGTTAGTGACGATGTTAGCTGGCTGAGTCCACTTCTCACCGAATTTTTCGATGGCAGTTTTGTTAACCGGAGACATTGCCGGGTTAACCAGCAGTTTGTAGAAATACGGAACAGGTTCGCTCAGGGTGACTTCCAGAGTGTGGTCATCGATGGCTTTCACGCCGAGTTCTGATGGAGCTTTTTTACCGTCGATGATTTCATCAACGTTCAGGATGTGACCGTACTGCGGATAGCTGGCGTAAGGAGAAGCCGTTTTAGGATCGACCAGACGCTGCCAGCTATATACGAAATCTTGCGCGGTGACAGGTTCACCGTTGGACCATTTTGCGTCTTTACGCAGGTGGAATGTCCAGACTTTAAAGTCTTTATTATCCCAGCTTTCAGCCACGCCCGGGATTGGGTGACCGTCTTTCGTCGAGGTAATCAGCAGACCTTCGAACAGATCGCGACTGATATTCGCTTCAGGAACACCTTCAATCTTGTTCGGATCCAGAGACTGCGGCTCAGCGCCGTTGTTACGGATCATGGTTTGTTTTTCTGCAAGCGTTACACCTGCAGGCACGTCGGCAGCCATTGCCATATTACCCGCGATCAGCGCAGTGAAAATACCCGCTGCTATCAGACTTTTTTTTGTGATGATGGACATTGTGTTGATACTCCACTCATTATAATTACTGGCCTTCGCCAGCTGTGTATCCCCTGTTGGGGCCTGTACAGCGCAGGAGTTTTTTTTGCTGCTGTCAGGTTCTTTTTTTACTTCTTGCTATCACCGACTTCTTTATTACTGACCGCTCGTATGGCCGTCTTGCGTCGATTCTTAACACGCCTCCCCTGTCTGGGACGTGTGCTGGATACCTGAGAAGAGGACTATATGAAAATAATTCTCATCTACTTGTTTTATGCTGCAAAATATAAGGCCGGAAAGTATCAAATGGCGTAAACTCGCGCCAATACATTTTGCAAATTTGTTAAGCAATTCTCTTTTACGGTGAGTACCGCGTTTTTATGGGCAGCCCTGCCGGACATCAAACACCAGGGAAACACCCTGCTATTCAATATGATAGAGATAATTTTCTCTACAAGCGCGTCGCTGCGCTGTCATTGACTGGTTTTGTACGAAAATTTAACAACTGGTTATTATTTAGCACATTCCTCTAACGGAACGTTGAAATTACTAATATCATTTCGGTTATCTCTCAGCAAGCCCCAGAGTATCATGTGAGTCAAATAACAGATCGATCGCAGGATTTATGTGCAGGCGGGTAAACACAAAACACATAAGTTACTGAAATGCATTGAATTACAATTATCAGTAGAATTTATTATGGTTTGTGCAAATTTCAACTTTATTAATATGATTTGCTGATAATCACATAAAAAACGGAGCCCGTGGCTCCGTTTATTCATATGACGTGGTTAGTGCAGCAGTCCGGGGAAAATGCTCTTTATACCGGTGACGATGAACTCAATGCCCAGCGCCATCAATAACAGACCCATAATACGGGTAATGACGTTGATGCCCGTCTGTCCCAGCAAACGCACCAGCCAGGGAGCCATACGGAACACGCCCCAACAACAAAGCGCAAAAATGGCAATCGCCACGGAGAAACCAATAAGGTGCATCAGGTTGTGGTAGCGAGTCCCCCAGACGATTGTCGAACTGATCGCCCCGGGTCCTGCCATCAACGGTAACGCCAGCGGCACCACACCAATGCTCTCGCGAATGGCGGTTTCTGACTTCTCCTGTTTGTTCTGTTTATCTTCCCCCAGCTTACCGCTGATCATCGACATGGCAATGGTGACCACCAGGATCCCACCCGCGATGCGGAAGGAGTCAATGGAAATGCCAAACAGTTGCAGGATGGCATCCCCCAGATAAAGAGAGGTAAGCAATATAATGGCCACGGACAGGTTGGCCGTGAGATTGGTTTTGTTCCTGGCCACCGCCGTCTGGTAGCTGGTCATACTAATGAAGACAGGGATAATCCCCACCGGGTTGACCAGGGCAAACAAACCAATAAAAAACTTAAAATATGTTGGAAAATCAAAGAGCGTTTGGATCACGTTTAGCTCCGCTTATGCGCATGGCCCGGGACTGATACTGTGTCATGGTAGAACCGCGCTGAAGATACGCTTTTTATTAGCATACTTCACCAGAAATCTGTGCCAAAACGTTAGCATTTCATGATGTTAAACATTTGTAGAATCAATGATAGCCACGCTTCCAATAGTTACGTAATTATTTAACAGTGGAATAATCTCAAAGAAATAACCCTGCTGAATGGTATCAGCTTGGGGGGAAATTGATGCAGATCATGATTTCCGTACTCAGAAGTGAGTAATCTGATTACGCCGCCAGGGAGATCACCTATCAAAAAGGTATGATGCTAAGGTAAGGCTCTTTTAGTAAATTAGTGAATCGACAGGAAGTAACCCTTTGTTTTACTGTGTGTTACGCAAGTCCTATAAGCCCTGACTATACTGTCTGACGTATCGAGCGCTGGTTTACTAAAAGAGTTTAAACATTATCAGGAGAGCATTATGGCTGTTACCAATATCGCTGAACTGAACGCCCTCGTAGAGCGCGTTAAAAAGGCCCAGCGTGAATATGCCAATTTCACCCAAGAACAGGTTGATAAAATCTTCCGCGCGGCCGCTCTGGCTGCTGCAGATGCTCGAATCCCTCTCGCTAAAATGGCCGTTGCCGAATCCGGCATGGGTATCGTTGAAGATAAAGTGATTAAAAACCACTTTGCTTCAGAGTATATCTACAACGCCTATAAAGATGAGAAAACCTGTGGCGTGCTGTCTGAAGACGACACCTTCGGTACGATCACCATTGCAGAACCTATCGGCATCATCTGCGGTATCGTTCCGACCACCAACCCAACGTCTACTGCTATCTTCAAATCACTGATCAGCCTGAAGACCCGTAACGCAATTATCTTCTCCCCGCACCCACGTGCGAAAGACGCCACCAACAAAGCTGCGGATATCGTCCTGCAGGCTGCCATTGCAGCTGGCGCACCTAAAGACCTCATCGGCTGGATCGATCAACCGTCTGTTGAACTGTCCAACGCACTGATGCACCACCCGGACATTAACCTGATCCTGGCGACCGGTGGTCCTGGTATGGTTAAAGCAGCATACAGCTCCGGTAAACCGGCAATCGGCGTAGGCGCAGGTAACACGCCAGTGGTTATCGACGAAACCGCAGATATCAAACGTGCTGTCGCGTCTGTACTGATGTCTAAAACCTTCGACAACGGCGTTATCTGTGCATCTGAACAGTCTGTAGTGGTTGTTGATTCCGTATACGATGCTGTTCGCGAACGTTTTGCCAGCCACGGTGGCTACATGCTGCAGGGCAAAGAGCTGAAAGCCGTTCAGGACATCATTCTGAAAAATGGCGCGCTGAACGCCGCTATCGTTGGTCAGCCAGCATATAAAATTGCTGAACTCGCAGGCTTTACCGTTCCGGTCACCACCAAGATCCTGATCGGTGAAGTTAAAGTTGTGGACGAAAGCGAGCCGTTTGCTCACGAAAAACTGTCCCCTACTCTGGCAATGTACCGTGCAAAAGATTTTGATGACGCGGTAGAAAAAGCAGAGAAGCTGGTTGCAATGGGCGGTATCGGTCACACCTCTTGCCTGTACACCGACCAGGATAACCAGCCAGAACGTGTTGCTCACTTCGGTCAGAAGATGAAGACTGCACGTATCCTGATTAACACCCCGGCTTCTCAGGGTGGTATCGGTGACCTGTACAACTTCAAACTCGCACCTTCCCTGACTCTGGGTTGTGGTTCCTGGGGTGGTAACTCCATCTCTGAAAACGTTGGTCCAAAACACCTGATCAACAAGAAAACCGTTGCTAAGCGAGCTGAAAACATGTTGTGGCACAAACTTCCGAAATCTATCTACTTCCGTCGTGGCTCTCTGCCAATCGCGCTGGATGAAGTGATTACTGATGGCCACAAACGTGCGCTCATCGTGACTGACCGTTTCCTGTTCAACAACGGCTACGCAGATCAGATCACCTCTGTTCTGAAAGCGGCTGGCGTCGAAACTGAAGTCTTCTTTGAAGTTGAAGCTGACCCAACACTGAGCGTTGTTCGCAAAGGTGCTGAACTGGCGAACTCCTTCAAACCAGATGTGATTATCGCACTGGGTGGTGGTTCCCCAATGGACGCCGCGAAAATCATGTGGGTTATGTACGAGCATCCTGAAACGCACTTCGAAGAACTGGCACTGCGCTTTATGGACATCCGTAAACGTATCTACAAGTTCCCGAAAATGGGCGTAAAAGCGAAGATGATCGCTGTGACTACCACTTCCGGTACCGGTTCAGAAGTGACACCGTTTGCGGTTGTAACTGATGATGCGACCGGCCAGAAATACCCACTGGCTGACTACGCGCTGACCCCAGATATGGCTATCGTTGATGCCAACCTGGTGATGGATATGCCGAAATCACTGTGTGCGTTCGGTGGTCTGGATGCTGTAACTCACGCCCTGGAAGCCTATGTTTCCGTACTGGCTTCTGAGTTCTCTGACGGCCAGGCTCTGCAGGCGCTGAAACTGCTGAAAGAAAACCTGCCAGCATCTTACAACGAAGGGTCTAAAAACCCGGTAGCACGTGAGCGTGTACACAGTGCAGCAACCATCGCCGGTATCGCGTTTGCCAACGCCTTCCTGGGTGTTTGCCACTCAATGGCACACAAACTGGGTTCTCAGTTCCACATTCCTCACGGTCTGGCGAACGCCCTGTTGATCAGCAACGTTATCCGTTATAACGCTAACGACAACCCAACCAAGCAGACTGCATTCAGCCAGTACGACCGTCCGCAAGCACGTCGTCGTTATGCTGAAATCGCAGACCACCTGGGTCTGAGCGCTGCGGGTGACCGTACTGCTGCGAAGATTGAGAAACTGCTGGCATGGCTGGAAAGCATTAAAGCTGAACTGGGTATTCCTAAATCCATCCGCGAAGCAGGCGTACAGGAAGCTGACTTCCTCGCTCACGTAGATAAGCTGTCTGAAGATGCATTCGATGACCAGTGTACCGGTGCTAACCCGCGCTACCCACTGATCTCCGAGCTGAAACAGATCCTGCTGGATACCTACTACGGCCGCGAGTTCAAAGAAGGTGATACTGTTGCAAAAACTGAAGCACCTGCCGTAAAAGCTGACAAAAAAGCGAAGAAAAGCGCTTAATTGATAGCCCGATAAAAAACCCGCCATTTGGCGGGTTTTTTTATGTCTGCATATTAAGCTGAAAACATTCAGCGGCTCATTATTTCCGGTTGTCGTGCTGAATCGCCGTCAGTGAACCTACCACCAATGCTTCCTTATAGTGTTTACGGCAAACCGAGATATAACGCTCATTGCCCCCTATCACCACCTGCTCACCATCCGCATAAGGTTTTCCGGACTGATCGAGACGAAGCACCATACTGGCTTTACGGCCGCAAAAACAGATAGTTTTCAGTTCAACAAGCTTATCGGACCAGGCAAGTAAATACTGGCTCCCGGCAAATAATTCCCCCCGGAAATCCGTACGCAACCCATAACACAGAACGGGGATATCAAGCTCATCAACGACCTCTGAAAGCGCATGAACCTGTTCACGTGTAAGGAACTGGCTTTCATCAACCAGAACGCAATGAATAGGCTGTGCAGCGTGTGCTGTGCGAATATCCTGCAACAGGTCGGTTTCCGGGTTATACAGTCTGGCAGGCGACGAGAGACCTATTCTGGAACTCACCTTGCCCGCGCCATAGCGATCGTCGATTTCAGCGGTGTAAACCACGGTACGCATACCTCTTTCCTGATAATTGTAGGAGGATTGCAGTAACGCCGTAGATTTCCCGGCATTCATTGCCGAATAGTAGAAATAAAGTTGTGCCATTGGCCGTAAAACCCTAATCAATGTGTAATATTCCCAATGATTCATTGTACCATATTTTGCCTCACCATCAGCGACACACTGCACAGACCCTGCGGGCTCAGGACGTGGGTAAAAACCCGTAAATTAAGAAAATAATGCGTCAAAACATGCAGTAAACGCATTAAGCATCGCCAATAAGTTATGGCATCGGCCAAAGATAACACTTCTTTTTATACTGGAATCCAGGTTCATTAAAATTCACTATTTATTAACTATTTTTGCCTTTACACCGCTTTTGCGAAGTAATACAAAAGGCTGATATTTATCCGCCGCAACTATAATTCCTGCGGTAAATGTCACAAAAAAAACATGTAACCGACCCTGTTAAGCAGGTTACCGTGATAACACGCAGTCCGGGACCTGATGAAATTTAAGTTAGGGAAGGTGCGAACAAGTCCCTGATATGAGATCATGTTTGTCATCTGGAGCCATGGAACAGGGTTCATCATGAGTCATCAACTTACCTTCGCCGACAGTGAATTCAGCAGTAAGCGCCGTCAGACCAGAAAAGAGATTTTCTTGTCCCGCATGGAGCAGATTCTGCCATGGCAAAACATGGTGGAAGTCATCGAGCCGTTTTACCCCAAGGCTGGTAATGGCCGGCGACCTTATCCGCTGGAAACCATGCTACGCATTCACTGCATGCAGCATTGGTACAACCTGAGCGATGGCGCGATGGAAGATGCTCTGTACGAAATCGCCTCCATGCGTCTGTTTGCCCGGTTATCCCTGGATAGCGCCTTGCCTGACCGCACCACCATCATGAATTTCCGCCACCTGCTGGAGCAGCATCAACTGGCCCGCCAATTGTTCAAGACCATCAATCGCTGGCTGGCCGAAGCAGGCGTCATGATGACTCAAGGCACCTTGGTCGATGCCACCATCATTGAGGCACCCAGCTCGACCAAGAACAAAGAGCAGCAACGCGATCCGGAGATGCATCAGACCAAGAAAGGCAATCAGTGGCACTTTGGCATGAAGGCCCACATTGGTGTCGATGCCAAGAGTGGCCTGACCCACAGCCTAGTCACCACCGCGGCCAACGAGCATGACCTCAATCAGCTGGGTAATCTGCTGCATGGAGAGGAGCAATTTGTCTCAGCCGATGCCGGCTACCAAGGGGCGCCACAGCGCGAGGAGCTGGCCGAGGTGGATGTGGACTGGCTGATCGCCGAGCGCCCCGGCAAGGTAAGAACCTTGAAACAGCATCCACGCAAGAACAAAACGGCCATCAACATCGAATACATGAAAGCCAGCATCCGGGCCAAGGTGGAGCACCCATTTCGCATCATCAAGCGACAGTTCGGCTTCGTGAAAGCCAGATACAAGGGGTTGCTGAAAAACGATAACCAACTGGCGATGTTATTCACGCTGGCCAACCTGTTTCGGGCGGACCAAATGATACGTCAGTGGGAGAGATCTCACTAAAAACTGGGGATAACGCCTTAAATGGCGAAGAAACGGTCTAAATAGGCTGATTCAAGGCATTTACGGGAGAAAAAATCGGCTCAAACATGAAGAAATGAAATGACTGAGTCAGCCGAGAAGAATTTCCCCGCTTATTCGCACCTTCCCTAAATATAGCTATGTTGATGAAAACGGCGAAACTAAAACCTGGACTGGCCAGGGTCGTACTCCTGCTGTTATCAAGAAAGCAATGGATGAGCAAGGCAAACAGCTGGATGACTTCCTGATCAAGGATTAATCAGGACGCATTCTGAAAAATCCCGCTTAATGCGGGATTTTTTGTATCTGAAATTCACGTCAAACATCCCCTTACACTCTGTCATATAGTGACAATGGACTATTTAACATTCCTTACGGTCTGAGCCTGTCACAGGTTGTTATGGGCATAAAAAAACCGGTGGGCATCGCCACACCGGTCTTGTTCATTTACAGCCCGGGTTATTTTTTAATACCCATACTGTCTTTGAGCCAGGCTTTAAATTCTTCACCCAGCGTATTGTGGCGAATGCCATATTCAACAAATGCCTGCATATAACCGAGCTTATTCCCGCAGTCATGGCTCTTACCTTTCATATGGTAGGCTTCAACGGTTTCTTTCTCGATCAGCATATCAATAGCGTCGGTCAGCTGGATCTCATCACCCGCTCCTGGAGGGGTTTTCGCCAGCAGTGGCCAGATTTCAGCGCTCAGGACATAACGGCCTACAACCGCCAGATTAGACGGTGCTGCGTCTGCTTTTGGTTTCTCAACAACGCCCACCATTGGCACGCTTTCGCCAGGTTCCAGATTCACACCTTTGCAGTCAACGACACCGTAAGCTGTCACATCGGCAACAGGCTCAACCATAATCTGGCTGCTACCGGTTTCGTCAAAGCGGTGAATCATCTCAGCCAGGTTGTCTTTAGACAGGTTGGATTCATATTCATCCAGAATAACGTCTGGCAGGATCACCGCGACAGGTTCGTCGCCCACGACAGGGTGTGCGCACAGTACCGCGTGACCCAGGCCTTTAGCCAGCCCCTGACGCACCTGCATAATGGTAACGTGTGGAGGGCAAATAGACTGAACTTCAGCTAACAGCTGGCGCTTAACACGTTTTTCCAGCATAGCTTCAAGTTCAAAACTTGTATCGAAATGGTTTTCGATTGAGTTTTTAGATGAATGCGTAACCAGCACAATTTCAGTAATACCGGCGGCGATACATTCATTAACGACGTACTGGATTAATGGCTTATCAACCAAAGGCAGCATCTCTTTAGGAATTGCCTTAGTTGCTGGTAACATCCTGGTCCCCAATCCCGCTACCGGGATAACGGCCTTTCTGACTTTCGAATTTAGGGCAGCCATTGAAATTCTCCTGAGCTGTTCAAGTTTTGAACTTTTATGCATTAAATAACGCGTCGAGTATATCAGTCTCACCTTACAGTCCGGGTCTGAAAAGAACGCGTTGCCGATCAATTAGGATAAATACGCATGAATCTGGGCTGTGATAGTAGCACTCCCGGCAAAACACAGGAAAAGCAATCTTACGAATAAGAACCAACTGCTTATTCCGTGGACAACATTAAGCGTAACCGCCCCCCGGCACCCCAAATTTGGCACTGCCAGGAGGAACAGCGGTGGCTAATTTGATTAAGGTAAGCCGTCTCCAGTGTGCCAAGGGGCACACCGTTGCTCACCTGAATATGATGCTCCCCGGTATTCAGAGTGGCATTCAGACCCGCTGAAACGAGGATAAGATTTTTCAAACTGCTGTGGTAATAACCGACCAATAGCGGAAACTGTCCCGGCAAATTGGCCTGGCGAAAAAGCTGATTAACCTGTTTAAGTAAACTGCCTAACTCAGGGAGTCGTTGTCCCTGATGCGATAGTTGCTCCTGCAACAGGCCATTAAATAGCGCACGAAGTAATAACGCCGCTAATACACCATTGTCTCCTGCCCGGGTAACATCCAGACAATAAAACGCAAGATCCGCATCAGACAATGGCGCAATATCCAGCACCAGTCCAGGCTGATCGGCGGCCATCAACTGTCGATAATTTATTCGGCAATGTGAAATAGTTTGTTGTACCGGAGGCTGGAGTTCCTGTAACAATTTTGCGGCCGCTGGAGGGTTGCTGACTAAAGCATCCCAGTCCTGGAAAAGACGCTCCTCTTCCTCTACCCGGGAATTAAACATATTTGGATAAAGGCAGGCCAACACCGTTTCACGCAGACGGTTCAAATCCTTAACGGGTTTAAGCAGAATATCCTGAACGCCCAGGCGTAATGCTTTGGCGATGTCCGCCATATTCTCCGTCGCTGAAATCATCAAAATGGGGGTTTTATCGCCTTCATTACGCAGATGCTCAACCAGCTTAAGGCCATTCATCCGCGGCATCGCGATATCACAGATCATCAGATCGGGTGTGATGCTGACCATTTTTTCCAGCGCGTCGATACCATCCTCAGCCAGTGCAGTGATTGCACCCAGTGAGGATAACCACGAATCCAGCAGCGAGCGGAAAACGGGCTCGTCTTCAACAATCAAAATTTGTTTTCCGGCCAATGGCTGCGTCATGGTACCTCCCCTGACTGACAGTAACTAAATAGTGGCATGCTATCGATACTATCGCCTGTCAGATTTTGCTTAAGTAATCAAAAAAAGGGTGCTCAACGTGCTGTCCGCACAAATGGCAACAATTCATCCATTTTCTTTTCGACGGCTACAGCGCCCGCAGTAATGGCGGCCTCAGCCAGATGGAAATCAAGGGTTGCAATCTGCGGGCAATACGGCTGGATCAAAATATCCGGAGGGTCGCCTGCCATACGGTTGCGCTTCAGGCGGTTTTCAAGCACCTGAATGGAGGTGGTCATAATTTCGATCGCCGTCGGCGCGGTCACTGCGCGACGCGCTGCCACACGGCCAATTCGTCCACGTAAACGTTCATGCCATGCCAGTTTCTCACCGTCGGCATCATCACTTTGAAGATTGACTGGCATCAGGTCTTGCTGCATCAGGTGCGCATCGTGCTGCAAATCCACGGCGATCACGATATCGGCCCCCATCGCTCGTGTCAGGGAGATGGGAACGGGGTTCACCACCCCACCATCAACCAGCCAGTAGCCGTTATGCAGGACAGGGGCCATTAACCCCGGCATACTGCAGGAGGCGCGAACAGCGAGATGGATATCCCCTTCGGTAAGCCAAAGCTCACGTCCCGTACTCAGGTTTGTCGCGACGGCACCAAAAGGCATCTGACAATGACTGAAGTCATCAAGAGGCATAATCTGGCGGAACTGGTTAAACACGCGCTCACCGCGCAGTAACCCGCCACGCTGCCAGGAAAGATCCATCAGGCGCAGCACATCCCAGTAGCTGAAGGAGCGCACCCAGGTTTCAAGTTCCGGAAGCTTTCCGCAGGCGTATGCAGACCCGACCAGCGAACCAATAGAACACCCTGCAACAATATCGACGTCAATACCCATCTTGTTTAAGGCATTGATCACGCCGATATGTGACCACCCCCGGGCTGCACCTGAGCCCAGCGCCAGTCCAATTTTAACCTTTCTCATTAGCCCTGTTTTACTTCCCCTGGATTCCTGACATAGCGTCAACGCATCTGCTCAGTTAACATGGTGCTACCCGAAGCGTTTTACGCCCTTATTTTTGTTCCAGGAAGAGAATCGTGTCTCAACTCTGCCCTTGTGGTAGCGCTCTGGAGTATAGCCTATGTTGCCAGCGATATCTTTCTGGTGAACAGGTTGCACCAGACCCGTCACACCTAATGCGTTCGCGGTATACTGCTTTTGTGATCAAAGACGCAGACTACCTGATCAAAACCTGGCACCCATCCTGTCATGCCGCCAGTTTCAGGCAAGATATAGAAGCAGGATTTGCCAACACCCATTGGCTCGGGCTCACCGTCTATGAATTCGCAACAGACAGTGACCACAATGAAGGCTACGTCAGTTTTGTCGCCCGGTTTACCGAACAAAATAAACCAGGTGCCATTATCGAGCGTTCCCGGTTCTTAAAGGAAAGCGGGCAATGGTATTATATTGACGGAACGCGCCCTCAGTTTGGTCGTAATGATCCCTGCCCATGTGGTTCAGGTAAAAAATTTAAAAAGTGTTGCGGGCAGTAATGCCTGACAACCCAGATTTCGCAAATACATAAACAGGATTTCCCGGCGATGCAATCACTACAACGTAAAGTTCTGCGCACCATCTGTCCCGATCAAAAAGGGCTGATCGCACGAATTACCAACATTTGTTACAAACATGAACTGAATATCGTGCAGAACAACGAGTTCGTTGACCACCGTACCGGTCGCTTTTTCATGCGTACCGAACTGGAGGGGATTTTCAACGACACCACCCTGCTTGCCGACCTTGATAGCGCCCTGCCAGAAGGCTCCGTGCGCGAGTTAACACCCGCCGGCCGTCGTCGCATTGTGATTCTGGTGACGAAAGAAGCCCACTGTCTGGGCGATCTGCTGATGAAAGCGAACTACGGCGGCCTGGACGTCGAAATCGCCGCTGTTATCGGCAACCACGAGACACTGCGTACGCTGGTCGAACGTTTTGATATTCCGTTTGAGCTGGTGAGCCATGAAGGTCATACCCGTGAAGAGCACGACGACCTGATGGCGCAGGCCATCGAAGCCCATAATCCGGACTACGTGGTACTGGCGAAATATATGCGCGTACTGACGCCGTCTTTCGTTTCACGTTTCCCGAACAAGATCATCAATATTCACCACTCATTCCTGCCAGCCTTTATTGGTGCACGCCCGTATCATCAGGCTTACGAGCGCGGCGTGAAGATCATCGGTGCAACCGCGCACTACGTGAATGACAATCTGGATGAAGGCCCAATCATCATGCAGGACGTGATTCATGTGGATCACACCTATACGGCGGAAGATATGATGCGTGCCGGACGTGATGTGGAGAAAAACGTCCTGAGCCGTGCGCTTTATCAGGTGCTGGCACAGCGCGTCTTTGTCTACGGCAACAGAACCATCATTCTTTAATCTTTCGGAAAATGAATTGATTAGCTTTGCGCCTTTACGGATAAAAAGCAGGCAAACAACTCAGTTTTCCTAAAGGAATACTTTACAGGGGCGTCTCATTTGATATGATGCGCCCCGCTTCCAACAGGAAGCAGGTAAGTCAAAAAGCATTACCCCCGTGGTGGGGTTCCCGAGCGGCCAAAGGGAGCAGACTGTAAATCTGCCGTCATCGACTTCGAAGGTTCGAATCCTTCCCCCACCACCATTATTCACCACAGCGATGTGGTAACACCGATGTGGAAACGTGATGTTTGCACTTATCGGGAAGGGTGAGGAGCGAAGCGACGAATAATCCTTCCACCACCATCTCTCAGCATTACCTCAAAATTTGAATTACCCCTGGTGGGGTTCCCGAGCGGCCAAAGGGAGCAGACTGTAAATCTGCCGTCATCGACTTCGAAGGTTCGAATCCTTCCCCCACCACCATCACTTCTGAATAAACCCAAACACAGACTACTACATCGGCGGTAACCGGCGCTTCACTGGTGAACTTTTCACAATCGACGTATTGCACTGGGCGTGCTCCGCAAGGCCATCCAGCAGTGTATCAAGCTGCTCTATCGACCGCACAACCAGCCTGATAACAAAACAATCTTCCCCGGTCACCTTATCGCTCTCAATACACTCCGGCATGGCCTGAATGTATTTATCCACCTTATGCAACAACCCCGGCAAAGGCCGCACGCGCACCAGCGCCTGCAACGTATACCCTAGCGCCCCCAGATTCACCCGCGCACCATAACCCTGAATTACGCCGCGCTCTTCCAGCCTTTTCAGACGCTCCGCCGTGCTGGGCGATGTCAATCCAATACGCCCGCTGAGCACCTTCAGCGACACGCGCGCATCCTCCACCAGGCAGGTTAAAATTTGCCGGTCGATATCATCGGGAAGGTATTCCATCGTTTTCACCTGATTTTAAAAAGCCATTAATGTATTTCACCTTATATCACCCCTGTAAAACCCGGCAGACTTTTTCGACAATAGCATCATTAATCAGGAGGTGGATGATGCGTGATCTGCAAAAAGGCGTATGGCAAATGAGCCTGGCGATGTTAATTTCCGGCTCTATCGGGGCGTTTGTTTTACTCTCCGGCCTGCCGGTGACCGAAGTGGTGTTCTGGCGCTGTTTTATCGGCGCTATCGCTCTTTTTATTTTTATCCGGATGAGTAACAAGCCATTCAGTCCGCTGACCCGAATCACGCTGCTGCTGGCCGTTCTCGGCGGCATTGCGTTAGTGGTGAACTGGCTACTGCTGTTCGCAGCCTACGAACGCATCTCGATTGGCCTTTCTACCGTGGTCTATAACACCCAACCGTTTATGCTGGTGATGATGGGGATGTTGTTAGGCGAACGCGTCAGCCTGGTAAAATGGGGCTGGCTGTTCCTCGCTTTCGGCGGCGTGGTCATTTTGCTTTCCAGCGAGTTAACTGGCGTGCACAGTGGCGAATGGTTCACCGGTATCGGTCTGGCGCTGGGAGCCGCCTTCTTCTACGCGCTGACAGCAATCATTACCCGCAAACTCAGGTCCATTGCGCCGCAGCATATCGCCTTTATCCAGGTGCTAACCGGCGTGGTGATGCTGCTGCCGCTGGCGCAGATACCTGCCTTCTCGGGCGACTTTACGTGGCCGATTTTATTAACGCTGGGCATTGTCCACACCGGCATCATGTACCAACTGCTGTACAGCGCCATTCAGAAACTCCCGACGCCAATCACGGGTTCCCTGTCATTCATTTATCCGGTGGTGGCAATCATTGTCGATAACCTGGTATTTGGACATTCGCTGAACATCACGCAACTGGCAGGTGGTGCGCTGATTCTGTTTGCGGCAGCAGGCAACAACCTGGGCTGGGGCGAAAAAAAACCCCGCGAGTGCGGGGTTGGGATCAAAACAACGAATTAGCGACGGGCACGAACAATCTGGTATTTGCGCGTCAGGTACTCGACTGGCGCGCTCCAGATATGAACCAGACGGGAGAACGGGAACAGCACAAACAGCGTCATCCCCAGCACCAGATGTACACGGAAGACAAATGCCACACCGTCGAGATGCTCAGACGCACCGCCGTGGAAAGTCACCACCGACTGCGCCCAGCCGACCAGTTTCATCATTTCGCTGCCGTCCATATGCTGAGCAGAGAATGGGATCGTCAGCAGACCCAGCGCACACTGCACCATCAGCAGCGAGAGGATCAGGATATCTGCCCCGGTGGTAGTGGCACGTACGCGCGGGCTGAACAGACGGCGTTTCAGCAGCAGCAGCCCACCCACCAGCGTCATCACCCCACAGGCACCGCCCGCAATCATCGCCATCTTCTGCTTCACTTCGACTGGCAGCCAGGCTTCATACATCCAGTGCGGAGTCAGCATACCGAGGAAGTGACCGGCAAAAATCCCCAGGATCCCAATGTGGAACAGGTTGGACGCCAGGTTCATCCCTTTGCGATCCAGCATCTGGCTGGAGGCAGCACGCCAGGTGTACTGACCATAGTCATAACGCAGCCAGCTTCCCACCAGAAACACGGTGCCCGCGATATACGGGTAAATGTCAAAGAAGAACATATTCAGGAAGTGCATTAGTGCTGTCCTCCGTTAGAGATTTCCAAATATTGCGGGGCAACCGCTCCGGCAAAACGACGCTGGTGAGCTGAGATTTCAGATTCGCCACAGTTCTGGTCAGCCAGGAATTTCACCTGCTCTTCTTCCCAGACCGCATCCAGCGCTTGAGGCGTATCATCACGGGCTTCATCCGCGATTTTTTCCGCCACTTTCTCACTGTCGACAGCCGCTTTCGCCAGCTTCACCAGCAGGTCGAACAGCACCGCATAGCAACTTTCACGCTGCTTCAGGCGCGCACCGAGCAGAGCCAGAATCGGTGCGATGTCCTGCAGACCACCGAGCGCCTCTTCTTCAGGCAACTGGGCCAGATACTCCAGATAGAGTGGCAGATGATCCGGCAGCTCGCGGCTGTCAAGCTGCAGACCGTGCTGCTCGTACTGTGCCATCAGGTCAACCATCGCCTGACCACGGTCGCGGGATTCGCCGTGAACGTGTTCAAACAGCAGCAGCGACGTCGCACGGCCACGGTCAAACAGCTGGCTGTAGTCAGCCTGTGCATCCAGAAGATCCCGCGCGAGCAGGTCGCGCAGGAAAGCGCTCAGTGACCGGGCATCTTCTTTATCCAGGTTTTCAGATGACGCGAGTGCATCAAAGAGTTCCTGTTGATGCTGCGCAAGCGCAGCATCCGGGTACTCGAGCAGACGCGAAACAATGACGAGTTCAATCATTGGTGCGGCTCCGTTTTGCTGGTCACATCCAGGGCGTCGATGCGTCGGCTGTTGAACAGGTTGAATTTGGTATCTGAACCGTGGCAACCATCACCAAAGGTGAAGCCACAACCGCTTTTCTCCGGGAAGGCCTCGCGCGCCTGCTCACGGTGGCTGCTCGGTACCACGAAGCGATCTTCATAGTTGGCAATCGCCAGATAGCGGTACATTTCTTGCGCCTGCGCTTCAGTCAGACCGACCTCTTCCAGCGCACGGGTGTCGTTAACGCCATCAACGGTTTCCGCACGTTTAAAGTGACGCATTGCCAGCATACGTTTCAGCGCCAGCAGCACTGGCTGGGTGTCGCCAGCGGTCAGCAGATTCGCCAGGTACTGAACCGGAATACGCAGGCTTTCTACGTCTGGCAGAATACCGTTGCTGCCCAGTTCACCCGCGTCAGCAGCAGACTGAATCGGAGACAGAGGCGGCACGTACCAGACCATCGGCAGCGTGCGGTACTCCGGGTGCAGCGGCAGAGCGAGCTTCCAGTCCATCGCCATTTTGTATACCGGAGACTGTTGTGCCGCGTCGATCACGCTCTGCGGGACACCGTCTTTCAGCGCCTGCTCAATCACTTTCGGATCGTTCGGATCGAGGAACACGTCCAGCTGACGCTGGTACAGATCTTTCTCGTTCTCGGTGCTGGCCGCATTTTCAATTGCATCAGCATCGTACAGCAGCACCCCGAGGTAACGGATACGGCCTACGCAGCTCTCGGAACAGACGGTTGGCATACCCGCTTCGATACGCGGATAACAGAAGATGCACTTCTCTGACTTACCGCTCTTCCAGTTGAAGTAGATCTTTTTATACGGGCAACCGGTGATGCACATGCGCCAGCCACGACACTTGTCCTGGTCAATCAGTACGATACCGTCTTCTTCACGCTTGTAGATGGCTCCGCTCGGGCAGGTTGCTACACACGCCGGGTTCAGGCAGTGCTCGCACAGGCGCGGCAAATACATCATGAAGGTGTTCTCGAACTGACCGTACATGGCTTTCTGCATGTTTTCGAAGTTCTGATCTTTGGCGCGTTTTTCGAACTCGCCGCCCAGAATTTCTTCCCAGTTCGGCCCGCTGGTGATTTTGTCCATGCGCTGACCGGTGATCAGTGAGCGTGGACGGGCAATCGGCTGGTGTTTACTTTCCGGCGCGTTGTGCAGATTCTGGTAGTCGTAATCAAACGGCTCGTAGTAATCGTCAATACCCGGCAGATGTGGGTTGGCGAAGATTTTACCCAGCAGCATTGCACGGTTACCCATGCGCGGTTGCAGTTTACCGTTGATCTTGCGGACCCAGCCGCCCTTCCATTTTTCCTGATTTTCCCAGTCGGTCGGGAAGCCAGTGCCTGGTTTACTTTCTACGTTGTTAAACCAGGCGTATTCCATACCTTCACGGCTGGTCCAGACGTTTTTACAGGTGACTGAGCAGGTATGACAGCCGATGCATTTATCCAGATTCAGCACCATGCCGACTTGTGAACGAATTTTCATTTTACGCTCTCCTGTACCTGGTCATTACCTTCGCCGTCTAACCAGTTAATATTCTTCATCTTACGAACCACCACAAACTCATCGCGGTTTGACCCTACGGTGCCGTAGTAGTTAAAGCCGTAGGCCAGCTGCGCATAACCGCCGATCATGTGGGTCGGTTTTGGCGTAATACGGGTCACGGAGTTGTGAATACCGCCACGCTGCTCGGTGATTTCTGAACCCGGCAGGTTAACGATACGTTCCTGCGCGTGGTACATCATGGTCATCCCGGCGGGTACACGCTGGCTCACTACCGCACGGGCCGTCAGCGCACCGTTGCTGTTGAACACTTCGATCCAGTCGTTATCTTCAATACCCAGATCTTTGGCATCCGCTTCGCTCATCCACACAATCGGGCCACCACGGGACAACGTCAGCATCAGCAGGTTGTCGCTGTAGGTGGAGTGGATCCCCCACTTCTGGTGTGGTGTCAGGAAGTTCAGCGCTTTTTCCGGATTACCGTTGGATTTCTTGCCCATCACCCCTTTCACTGAGCGGGTATCGATTGGCGGACGGTAAACCAGCAGGCTTTCCCCGAAATCACGCATCCACTGGTGATCCTGATACAGCGACTGACGACCGGACAGGGTACGCCAGGGGATCAGCTCGTGAACGTTGGTATAACCAGCGTTATAAGACACGTGCTCATCTTCCAGGCCTGACCAGGTTGGGCTGGAGATAATTTTGCGCGGCTGAGCCTGAATATCGCGGAAGCGGATTTTCTCTTCCTCTTTATTCGTTGCCAGGTGCGTGTGATCACGCCCGGTAAACTCACTCAGCGCCGCCCATGCTTTCACGGCCACGTGACCGTTGGTTTCTGGTGCCAGGGTCAGGATCATCTCTGCAGCATCAATTGCGGTGTTCAGCATTGGCTGGCCTTTGGCCGGGCCATCTGCTTTGGTGTAATTGAGCTTACGCAGCAGATCCATTTCGCTCTGGGTATTCCAGGCGATGCCTTTACCGCCGTTACCGATTTTCTCCATCAGCGGGCCGATAGAGGTAAAGCGCTCGTATGTCGCCGGATAATCACGTTCAACCGCAATAATGTGCGGTGCCGTCACGCCCGGGATCAGGTCACATTCGCCTTTTTTCCAGTCTTTCACGTCCAGTGGCTGCGCCAGTTCGGCAGCGGAGTCGTGCTGAATTGGCAGGGTAACCACGTCCGTTTCTTTACCCAGATGGCCCACGCAGACTTCGGAGAATACCTTCGCGATATCTTTGTAGATTTCCCAGTCGCTTTTCGATTCCCACGCCGGGTCAACAGCGGCAGACAGCGGATGAATAAACGGATGCATATCCGAGGTATTCATGTCGTCTTTTTCATACCAGGTGGCGGTTGGCAGCACGATGTCGGAATACAGACAGGTGCTGGACAGACGGAAGTCCAGCGTCACCACCAGATCCAGTTTCCCGTCCAGGCCGTTGTCCTGCCATTCCACTTCCTCCGGCTTCACGCCGCCCTGCTTGCCAAGATCTTTACCCTGAATACCATTTTCAGTACCGAGCAGATACTTCAGCATGTACTCGTGGCCCTTACCGGATGAGCCCAGCAAGTTGGAGCGCCAGATAAAGAGGTTACGCGGGTGGTTTTTACCGTTTTCTGGCTGCTCAGCCGCAAAACGAATGGAACCGTCCTTCAGGGATTTCACGGTGTAATCCGCCGGGGTCATACCGGCTTTCTTCGCTTCTTCCGCGATGCGCAGCGGGTTAGTGCCCAGCTGTGGTGCAGACGGCAGCCAGCCCATACGTTCAGCGCGAACGTTAAAGTCAAGCAGGTGGCCACTGTAGCGGGATTTATCCGCCATTGGTGATAATAATTCCTGCGCGGTAACCGTCTCGTAACGCCACTGGCTGGAGTGGTTATAGAAGTAAGACGTGCTGTTCATGTGACGCGCAGGACGCTGCCAGTCAAGAGCAAACGCCAGCGGCTGCCAGCCGGTCTGCGGACGCAGTTTTTCCTGGCCCACATAGTGTGCCCAGCCGCCGCCGCTCTGGCCGACACAACCGCAGAAGATAAGCATATTGATAAGACCGCGATAGTTCATATCGAGGTGATACCAGTGGTTCAGACCGGCACCGACGATGATCATCGAACGACCGTGCGTTTTATCGGCATTTTCCGCGAACTCGCGTGCGATGCGGGTGATCTGCGCGCGTGGAACACCGGTGATCTGCTCCGCCCAGGCCGGAGTGTACGCTTTCACGTCGTCATAGCTGGTGGCACAGTTTTCATCATTCAGACCGCGATCCAGACCATAGTTGGCCATTGTCAGATCGTAAACGGTAGTCACCAGTGCGGTAGAGCCGTCGGCCAGCTGCAGGCGTTTCACCGGCAGCTTGTGCATCAGTACGTTTTGCAGTTCAACTTTATTAAAGTGTTCGGTACCATCGCCGCCAAAGTACGGGAAGCCAACGTCAGCGATATCGTCCTGGCTGCCCAGCATGCTCAGACACAGCTCGGTTTCCGCGCCGCTCGTACCGTCGCGTTGTTCCAGGTTCCATTTACCCTTTTCACCCCAGCGGAAACCGATAGAGCCGTTAGGCGCAACCAGTTCGCCGTTGCTGTTGCAGGCAACGGTTTTCCATTCCGGGTTATTCTCCTGGCCCAGTGCATCGACCAGGTCAGCAGCACGCAGCATACGGCCCGCGGCATAGTAGCCGTCGCGCTCTTCCAGCATCACCAGCATTGGCAGGTCGGTATAACGACGCACGTAATCGGTAAAGTACTGGCTTGGTTTGTCCAGGTGGAATTCACGCAGCATGACGTGGCCCATCGCCAGCGCCATTGCGGAGTCGGTGCCCTGTTTTGGTGCCAGCCACAGGTCACACAGTTTAGCGATTTCCGCATAGTCAGGTGTAATCGCAACGGTTTTGGTGCCTTTGTAGCGTACTTCAGTGAAGAAGTGAGCATCCGGGGTACGCGTCTGCGGAACGTTAGAGCCCCAGGCAAGGATGTAGCTGGAGTTATACCAGTCAGCGGACTCAGGCACGTCAGTCTGCTCGCCCCACGTCTGCGGAGAGGCCGGCGGCAGGTCACAGTACCAGTCGTAGAAGCTCAGGCAGGTACCACCAATCAGGGACAGATAGCGCGCGCCGGAAGCGTAAGAAACCATCGACATCGCCGGAATTGGCGAGAAGCCCGCCACGCGGTCAGGGCCGTAGGTTTTAACGGTGTAGACGTTAGAGGCCGCAATCAGCTCATTCACTTCTTTCCAGGAGGAACGGACAAAGCCGCCGCGCCCGCGGGCCTGTTTGAAGCTTTTGGCTTTGTCGGCATCTTCGATAATGGACGCCCAGGCATCAACCGGATCGCTGTAACGAACTTTCGCTTCACGCCACATTTTCATCAGGCGTTTGCGCATCAGAGGGTATTTCAGACGGTTAGCGCTGTAGAGATACCAGGAATAGCTTGCGCCACGCGGACAACCACGCGGTTCGTGATTCGGCATATCCGGACGGGTGCGCGGATAATCAGTCTGCTGCATTTCCCAGGTTACCAGACCATTTTTAACGAAAATCTTCCAGCTACATGAGCCAGTGCAGTTTACGCCGTGGGTCGAACGAACCACTTTGTCATGTTGCCAGCGCTGGCGGTAACCGTCTTCCCAGTCCCGGTTGGTCTCCAGAACCTGGCCGTGCCCATCGGCAAAAGTTTCACCCTTCTGTTTGAAGTAGCGAAACCGGTCCAAAAATTTGCTCATCGGGTATCTCCTGTGTGGAGCCTGTGGCTCTCTAAATCGACATTGCTGATTTGCAGCGAAGGTAACGCCCTGAAAGAGAGGGAGAATTGATAACGATCAAGGGTGGAGGGGTCTGTTTTATGGAGGGTTACGCGAAATACCACCAAAGAAGTAGCGACTTTAATTTTCTAACCATCTGTTTTTAAATGAATTTAACAAACATCCATCACTATAGTTGTAAAAACCCACGACGATTAGTTATTAAGTGGTAGGTATTTTTGGGGGTTTAAGAACAGTGCATGAGTCTCATTTTTTATTTCATCGTCTAGAGTTCTTTTAAATATCCCAAATTCCCCACCCAGGATTTAATGATGAGTGAACCGTCCCCCCTTCATGTCCAGACATCTGACATAGAAATAGAAAATAAAGCTATCAACACGCGCCGAAAAGAGCTGGGTTTAAATGAAATCGATGACACGGGCACCGTGGGTCTGGCGCTGTCAGGGGGCGGAATTCGCAGTGCCACATTTTGTCTGGGTCTGGTGCGCGCGCTGGCCAAAAAAGGGCTGCTAAAAAAAATAGATTACCTGTCGACAGTCTCAGGTGGGGGATATTTAGGGGGCATGTTGGGACGTTTATATGCTTTACCGCCAACGAACCGCCCGGTAGAGCAATCACTTGCCAGTGATGACACCATTTTGCTTGCATGGCTACGAAACAATGGCCGGTATCTTACCCCTGCGGGGTTTCTCGACAAATCGCTGGCGAGCACGCAAATTTTCCGCTCTTTCCTGGCGTCGTTATTTCTCCTGACATTAATGTGTCTGGTCGTGAGCGGTATTGCCATCAGCCTGAATACCCTGTTGGTCTTAGAGCCCAAAGCACTGGCAACGCCCCCCTGGCTTATCGCGCTCGCCATTCCAGTCTATTTCTCTGCAGCACTGTCGCTCTCTTACTGGATACTTGATGTAAACAAACCCAAAAAATCGCTAAAAATCGCGTTCACGATTACGACGCTTTGTTATGTGCTGTTCGCATGGATAACCCAATTACCCGGTTATTTTGTACAACCGTACATTCCGTTGATCGCCCTGCTCATTATCACGCTTATTAATATAAAATGCGTTAGCGCCCCACTGAAAATACTCAGTCCTGACCCTGGAACGCTCCGACAGCAACTCACCCGGGCGATGGCAAACTGCCTGTGGCTGGCAGGGGTAATCCTGTGTCTGTGGATTATTTATGGTCTGGGGTTGCTCTGGTCCAGAGGAATTTCAGTTTCAGATGCGCTGATCCCCCCCACACTTCTGGCGCTGTTAAAAGCCGTCTGGGAAGTGAATGGCGTAAAAAAATTACTCAGTAAAATGAAAAAAAGTGGCCCTCGTATCTCAATCAGTTTGACGCAAGGTGCCAACATTCTTGGCTACCTTTTGTTACTGTTTTCGCTGGTCACTGTATGTGCCGCAGAAATCCATATTCTCAGTTACACATCTCTTTTCCGTTATGCCTTGTCCCCCTCACTGTTGGGTTTAGCAATCGTGGGTTTCCTCGGTTATCTCTGTAAACCGGAGCGAATAATCAAATTTCTGAATCTAAGCTCCCTGCATAACTTCTATCGTTCACGTATTGAGCGGGCGTGGCTGTCGGTTGCCAATGTGGGTTCTTCGCACAATAACCGTTTTAAGCAAAGCCCATTAATTGACTGGTTTGATCATAAGCCTGGTGATATCAAGAAAGTCACCGATGCGCTGCCAATGGATGACGTGCAATTCAAAGACTATCAGCCGCATAACAATCAGGGACCCATTCATCTCATCACCTGTTGTATTAACCAGACGGTAGACGACCGTTCAGGAAACTATAACGCCGACAGAAAAGGAATTGCGTTAACGGTCAGTTCATTTGGTTTTGAAACAGGAACGTCTTTTCCAAAGCCCTCTTCCGAACTGGAGAGTTCGACATTATCAAAATGGGTGGCAATCTCAGGGGCCGCAGCCGCAACAGGAATGGGATCGCTGACATCTCCGGGGCTGGCATTAATCCTTTTTCTGATTGGCGGCCGGTTAGGCTACTGGGAAAAGAATCTCACCCCCAAAGCCAACAAATCGTCTTTAATTCCCGCCCTGTTCGCCGAAATGTTTGCCCAATTTCCCGGTAAAAACAGCGAATACTGGTATCTCTCGGATGGCGGGCATTTCGAAAATACAGGTGTTTATCCCCTCCTGAAACGTCGGGTTAAAACCATCGTCGTTGCCGACTGCGGCGCAGACCCCGAGTTTATCTTCGACGATCTGGAAAATCTGGTGCGTAAAGCGCGGATTGATTACGCCATTTCTATCGTGTTTACCCCCTCTCCTGGCCCTGAATTCAGCGCTGTTACAACATTAAAAAAAGGCGATATTACTCCTCCTCTCATTAAGGCAACCATTTTTTACCCGGCACAGGATGGCAAACCCGCCATGAAAGGGACATTGCTTGTCGTCAAACCCCACTTACTGGAAGGCATGGGGTTAGACACCGAGCGCTATGCAAAACGTCATAGCGATTTTCCACAGCAAACAACAGGGGATCAGTTCTTTGATGAGGAACAATGGGAAGCCTATCACCAGCTAGGTTTGCAGGCAGGTAAAGCAATTACAAAAGATATGTTGTCGTAGCAAAAAAAAGCGCGGCCCGGAGGCCGCGCAAACGGATAATCAAACTTACTTGTTTTTCTTGGTATTACGGCCATATACCAGCCACGTAATCACGACGCAGGCGATATAGAAGACGAGGAACACTTTCATTGCCCCGGCCGGAGAACCGGTCAGATCCAGGGAGATACCGAACGCTTTCGGGATAAAGAAGCCGCCAATCGCGCCAATCGCCGAGATAAAGCCCAGCGCCGCCGCAGTATCGGTCGCAGCTTCACGCATTGCCTGCTCTTCACTTCCACCCTGCGCTTTCACGCGATCCATCGTCAGCTTACGGAAGATAACGGAGATCATCTGGAAGGTTGAAGCACTGCCCAGACCGGCCGCCAGGAACAGCACCATAAACACGCCGAAGAAGGCGATGAAGTTACCACCCTGTCCGCCTGTCGGCAGCGTCAGGAACAGCAGCGCACAGAAGACAGCCATCACCACAAAGTTCACGAGGGTGACGCGGGTCCCGCCCAGACGGTCAGACACCATCCCGCCCAGAGAACGCGCCAGCGCGCCGATAAATGGACCGAAGAACGCAAAATGCAGGATCTGTACTTCCGGGAACTGCGTTTTCGACAGCATGGCAAAGCCCGCCGAGAAACCGATAAACGAACCGAACGTTGCCAGATACAGTAGCGCCATCACCCACAGGTGACCGCGCTTCAGTACCGGCAACTGCTCGCTCAGCGACGCCTTCGACGCAGACAGGTCATTCATAAAGAACCAGGCTGCCAGAGTGAATACCACCAGGAACGGTACCCAAATCCAGGCCGCATTCTGCAGGTACAGGGAAGACCCATCCGCCTGCTCAACACCACCGCCACCAAAGGCCGCGAAGATGGAGACAGAGATCGCCAGCGGTGCAATCAGCTGCATCACGCTCACGCCCATGTTCCCCAGACCGCCGTTAATACCCAGCGCACCGCCCTGCTTCGCTTTCGGGAAGAAGAAGCTGATGTTTGCCATGCTGGAAGCAAAGTTAGCACCGGCAAAACCGCACAGCAGGGAAATCATCACGAACACGCTAAACGGCGTGGAAGTATCCTGCACGGCGAAACCGAGCCACACGCAAGGCACGATCATGATACCGGTACTGAACGCCGTCCAGCGACGACCGCCAAAGACCGGCACCATAAATGCGTAAGGGACACGCAACAGTGCGCCTGACAGCGACGGCAGTGCGGTCAGCATAAACAACTGGTCGGAGGTAAAGGCAAAACCGACTTTCGGCAGGTTAACCGCCACGGCACTAAACAGCATCCATACGCAATACGCTAACAATAAACACGGAACGGAAATCCACAAATTACGACTTGCTACACGATGGCCGCGCTGTTGCCAGAACGCCGGATCCTCCGGACGCCATTCTGTAATAACGGCACCATTTTCCCTTTCGGGAGCGGATGAGTGACTCATAGACACCTCTGATTCTCGAATGATGCTGCAAACATTAGGGTTTTAGGGCGGCGGTAAGTTGATATAAATCAAAGGAAAAGTGGGAGGATTTGCGGCGAAAAAAAAGCCATCACTCTTAGTGGGTAGACTTTGGTGGTAAAAAAGATGTGGTTTTTCACGGTACTGAAGCATCCCTGTGCATCCCTCCTCCTGACCATTACCCCACTGGCAATTTAGAGGTAATCCTTTATTGGTATGGGTATACTCCAGGGTATGCACGAGAATAGCGGCCATTCCTGCAAGCAGGCCACGTCAGGAGCCCGGCAACTCTATGTTAAAAAGATGTTTATCCCCGTTGACGCTGGTTAACCAGCTGGCGCTTATTGTCTTGCTGTCTACTGCTATCGGTGTGACTGGCATGGCTATCTCTGGCTGGCTGGTACAGGGGGTACAGGGTAATGCACATGCCATCAATGAGGCAGGTTCACTACGCATGCAGAGTTACCGTCTGCTGGCGTCGGTACCGTTGACGCAGGATGACCAGAAGCTGGTTGACGACATGGAGCGTACCGCATTCAGCCCGGCGCTGGAACAGGCCGCCATTCGCGCCGGACAAGAGTCTCAGCTTAAATCACTGCAGAACTACTGGCACACGCAACTGGAGCCAGGGTTAAAACAGGCAGCACGCGCCGACACCGTCGCCCAGGATGTTGCCGGATTCGTTTCACGCATTGATGCGCTGGTCTCCTCTTTTGATCAAGCTACTGAGCTACGCATTAACCGCGTGGTGATGGTTCACCGCGCGATGGCGCTGTTCATGGCGCTGCTGCTGATTTTCACCATCGTCTGGCTACGCGCGCGGCTGTTGAATCCGTGGAAACAGCTGCTGGCGATGGCGCGCGCCGTGACGGCAAGAGACTTTACGCAGCGTACCCATATCAGCGGGCGTAACGAAATGGCGATGCTGGGTCAGGCGCTCAATACCATGTCGGAAGAGCTGTCAGAAAGCTACGCGGTGCTGGAGCAACGGGTACAGGAAAAAACGGCCGGGCTTGAGCAGAAAAACGAAATCCTCTCGTTCCTGTGGCAGGCCAACCGACGTCTGCATATGCAGGTGCCGCTGTGCGAGCGGCTCTCTCCGGTACTGAACGGCCTGCAAAACCTGACGCTACTCCATGACCTGGAGCTGCGGGTCTACGACGTTGAAGATGAAGAAAATCATCAGGAATTTACCTGTCAGTCGGACATGTCCTGCGATGACAAAGGGTGTCACCTTTGCCCACGCGGTTTACCGCCTCTGACCACCAGCGGCACAACGCTTAAGTGGCGGCTGACAGACAGCCACACGCAGTACGGTATTTTACTCGCAACGCTACCTGCCGGACGCCACCTCAGCCACGACCAACAGCAGCTGGTAGATACTCTGGTGGAGCAGTTAACGGCCACGCTGGCGCTCGACAGGCATCAGGAAAAACAGCAGCAGTTGATCGTCATGGAAGAACGCGCCACCATCGCCCGTGAGCTTCACGACTCCATTGCCCAGTCGCTCTCCTGTATGAAAATGCAGGTGAGCTGCCTGCAGATGCAGGATGCGGGCATGCCGGAAAGCAGCAAACAGTTACTGAGCCAGATCCGCAACGAGCTGAATACCTCCTGGGTACAACTTCGCGAGCTGTTGACCACTTTCCGCCTGCAGCTGACCGAACCGGGCCTGCGTCCCGCGCTGGAGTCCAGCTGTCAAGAATTTAGCGCCCGACTGGGGTTCCCGGTGAAGCTGGATTACCAGCTCCCCCCGCGTTTCGTCCCTTCCCATCAGGCCATCCATTTATTGCAGATCGCCCGCGAAGCCCTGAGCAACGTGCTCAAACATTCCGGCGCGACGGCGGTAACGGTAACCGTCAGCCAGCACACGAATCAGGTGAAGCTCACGGTTCAGGACAACGGCTGCGGCGTGCCGGAAAATGCCGAAAGAACTAACCACTATGGTTTAATTATCATGCGAGACCGCGCGCAAAGCCTGCGCGGCGATTGCCAGGTTCGTCGGAGAGAGCCCGGTGGCACTGAAGTCGTGGTCACCTTTATTCCCGAAAAACCGCTTACAACTGCTCAAGGAGAAAACCATGACTAATCAGGAACCGGCATCCATCCTGTTGATCGACGACCATCCGATGCTGCGTACTGGCGTAAAACAGCTGGTCAGCATGGCACCCGATATCACCGTGGTTGGCGAAGCCAGCAATGGCGAACAGGGTATTGAGCTTGCCGAATCCCTCGATCCCGATCTGATCTTACTCGATCTGAATATGCCCGGCATGAACGGTCTGGAAACCCTCGACAAGCTGCGGGAAAAATCACTTTCTGGCCGCGTGGTGGTCTTTAGCGTCTCGAACCACGAAGAAGATGTCGTCACGGCACTGAAGCGCGGCGCAGACGGCTATCTGCTAAAAGATATGGAGCCAGAAGATCTGCTCAAGGCGTTACAACAGGCTGCCGCCGGAGAGATGGTACTGAGCGAAGCATTAACGCCAGTGCTGGCCGCCAGCCTGCGGGCAAACCGTGCCACCTCTGACCGCGACGTCAGCCAGTTAACACCGCGCGAGCGCGATATTCTGAAGCTGATTGCCCAGGGCCTGCCGAACAAAATGATCGCCCGTCGCCTGGATATCACCGAAAGCACGGTCAAAGTGCATGTCAAACACATGCTGAAGAAAATGAAGTTAAAATCCCGCGTCGAAGCCGCCGTGTGGGTACATCAGGAACGTATTTTCTGATGTCACTCCTCCGGCAGCAGCTTCCACCGGGGATCGTCATTCGGTAATGCGATAAGCGGCTGCACCACCGTTAGCGTGATCTCATTGGAAGAGACACGCTGCCCATTTTCATCTTCCACTACCACTGACAGCCGCCAGCGGTTGCTTGCCCCCTCGCGGTCATCCCAGGCAGGCATAATGACGCTCCAGCCATCACTTTTGGTACTGTTTGCCGGTGACGTCAGGCTCAGCGCCTGCGTATCCCCTTGCCAGTGAAGCTGACGAACACCGCGCGCGCTGCGTATCTGGAGCTTCAGCATTACGGTTTCACCCCCTTTCAGATCCCACGGCGGCGTTGCCAGATAAACCGACAGCGTTTTGCGCTGGCGAAACGCCATAACGGGTAAGCTATCCCGTTCCGGCGAATCATAGCGACTACCGCGAAGAGAACGCGTGGTGGCAACTTCGCTGGCTGAAAGTTGTTTAAAGAGCGGTACGCCAAAGCGATAGTTGAGTTTTAGCCCGAGGATATTCTGGCTAACCCCACTCTCCCCCTGCTTATGTGTAGCCGTCAGGGTGACCAGCGGAACCGGGGTATAATTAAGCCCCAGATTGACCGCCATCGGGTTGTGATTGCCCGTTCCACTGTTAAACAGGTCGACGTTGTCACCAAAATACTGCTCAAGGCTGATGCTGGTGTTCAGGTGATGGAACCACGGTAGCCAGGCTTTGGCCGTTACGTCATATCCACGCGCCATCCGCTGCTCCTGAATGTCGGAATGCTCGCGCCAGCCAGAAAACGGTTGATAGTAGTTGGCCGATAAATGCAGGTTTTCACCCCACGCTTCCGCTCCCAACCCGGCACGCTGAAGGTTTTCATCCAGCAGGTTGTCGTAAAACGTGTTGTAACCCAGCAGCCAGTTTCCGGTTATCCAGCGCTGCCCGACCCCGGCATGACTCACCAGCCCGTCCGTTTGTTGCGTCAGGCCAAGCTGACTCCAGCTCAAATACCGGTTGTTGTCGCGCCAGGGAATAAACCAGCGTCCGCTGCTGCCGTTAAATTTGCCATTTTCATCGACCAGTAAATCCGCGCTGGCATTACCCCAGGGGGAGAGCCACGATTCAATCTGCTGGTTTACCTCCCCGCTCACCGCATCACGCACCTGACCAAATGCGAACTGACGCGCCTGCTCTCCGGTGTTCAAACCATTATCGGTCATACTGGCTTCGCCAAACGCTTTTACCATCTCCGCCAGGTGTTTTTCCCTTTCAGCCGAAGGGTGGGCAAGGCCGAGATCCGGTAAACCGTCGCCATTGTTATCAAAGGGGTTTTTCGCCTGTTGCATAAAAGCATCCGGCGCACCGTGAACGGCTCCGGCCAAAAAAAGGAGGAGTAAAAACAGGGGGCGAAAGCGGGACGATACAACCATCAACGTCGGAAATAAGAACCTGTGTTTATGAAAATACGCTTAATACCTTAACGCGATCGGGAGTGAATTACAGTCTTAACGGAAATTTCAGGAATATCCTGAAACTGACTATCGGATGGTACTTCATGTGGCGTAAGCGCCACCCGACGCCTTTATCCCCTCGACCCAATCAATGTCTTCAGCTCCGGTACACACGATCCGCAGTTCGTGCCACAGCGCAATGTTGCCCCCAGTGCCGCAGCGGAATCACACCCTCCGGCAATCGCCTCACGTATTGCATTTTCACCCACGCTAAAGCAGCTGCAGATGATCCGCCCCGGCTCCACGCGCGTCCCCGGGTTTTGCCCGTTCAGCAGCGCATGGCGTTCAGCAAGCTGCACGGGGGCGTTACGAAATGCCTCTTCTATAAACGTATGTGCCAGCGCCGGCAGTTCTGTACCTTCCCAGTAACCGAGCATCAGCTCACCCTGATGCCAGGCCAGTACGCTACTGCGTTCGCCGGTCTGGGCGATTTGCATCTGCCAGCCCCGGGCCGTGCAGTAGTTCATCACCCATTCCAGCAGCGGCTTATCACCTGCAATCGTCAGACGTGAGGCTTTGCGCCACCAGTAAACGGAAGACGGCAGTTCCGGCAGCGTGCGGGCGTAAAGTTCACCCTGCCAGCCGGGCTGCCAGGGCATGATCCTCACGGCCGTTTGTTTGCTTTCCGGCTGACCCGAGAGCGGATCGCAGCGCCCTTCCACCAGCGTATTCACTTTTCCCTGACGGGCGAAACACCCATTCCAGTGCATCGGCACAAACAACTCCCCCGCCCGCAGTCCATCGTGGATGCGAGCCCTGGCAACCATCACCCCGCGCGGTGAGCTGATCCGCGCCAGCTGCCCGTCGTGCAGTGCAAACCGCGTGGCATCGGTAGCACAAATATCGACAAACGGCTCGGCGATATGTTGCATCAGTCTGGCGACGTACCCCGTGCGGGTCATGGTGTGCCATTGATCGCGAATGCGCCCGGTGTTTAACAGCAGAGGATAAAGTGCATCCACGGTAGCGGCGTGTGACGTCGGCTCAACGGGCACAATCTGCCGGCGCGGAAAATCCCCTGCCGACCACTGGTATGGCTCCAGAGCATCCCATTCATCGCGGGTGAGCGCAGCAAGTTCGCGCAAGTTCAACGCCCGCTCGCCGTTATTTTCAAATGCCGTAAGCGCCGCATGTTCGCAAAAAATCTCCTGCGGATGTGTCCAGGCAAACGCCTCGCCGTAGCCCACCTGTTTCGCCACCTGAGCGATGACCCACCAGTCCGGTTTTGCCTCTCCCGGCGCAGGCAGGAAGGCACGCTGGCGTGAAATACGCCGTTCAGAGTTGGTCACCGTGCCGTTTTTCTCTCCCCAGCCCAGTACCGGGAAACGGATATGGGCAAACCGGCTGGTATCGGTTTCCTCCATCACCTCAGACACCATCACCAGTGGACAGCTCGCCAGCGCCTGACACACCGCGTGACTGTCCGGCAGCGACACGGCCGGGTTGGTGCCCATAATCCACACCGCTTTCACCTCACCACGGGCAATGGCATCAAACAGCTCTACCGCCATCAGCCCTGGCGTTTGCGCCAGCCGCTCAGTTCCCCAGAAACGTGCCACTCGCGAGAGATCGTCCGGTTCAAAGTTCATGTGTGCCGCCAGCTGATTCGCCAGGCCGCCCACTTCCCGCCCTCCCATCGCATTTGGCTGTCCGGTCAGCGAAAACGGACCACAGCCCTGTTTAGCAAATTTTCCGCTGGCAAGATGGACGTTGATGATGGCATTACACTTGTCGCTGCCGCTGGAGGACTGGTTGATCCCCATCGTATAGAGCGTGATGGCGCGCGGAGCAGTGAGAAACCAGTCGTAAAAAGTGCCAATCTCTTCCGGCGACAGGCCACAAAACTCCGCCACGCGGGCCATCGGCCACGCGTCAGTGCCCTGGATAACGTTAAGCAAACCGACAAACAGCCCGGCGTCACTGCCGGGTGTAAGCGCCAGATGCAGGTCAGCGATATCGCAGGTGGCGGTTTTGCGTGGGTCGATCACCACCACTTTCATCTCCGGATTAGCCTGCCGCGCCTGTACCAGCCGCTGATACAACACCGGGTGCGTCCATGCTGCATTCGACCCGACCAGCACCACCAGATCGCTGTTTTCCACATCGTCATAGCTGCACGGTACAATGTCTTCACCAAAGGCTCGCTTATAGCCCACCACTGCCGACGACATGCAGAGCCGCGAGTTGGTATCAATATTCGCCGCGCCGATAAACCCTTTCATCAGCTTGTTGGCGGCGTAATAGTCCTCGGTTAACAGCTGGCCAGACGCGTAAAACGCCACGGCCTGCGGCCCCCAGGTGTCGATGACCTCCCGCAGTCGTTCGCCTGCCGTACTCAGCGCCTCTCCCCACTCCACCTGATGACCGTCGACAACGGGACGCAATAAGCGCCCCTGCAGCCCGGTGGTTTCACCCAACGCCGAACCTTTTACGCAAAGCCGACCGCTATTTGCGGGGTGGTTTTCATCTCCCCGCACAGCGATCTTATCGTCCTCGACTCTGGCGACCACACCACAGCCCACCCCGCAGTAAGGGCACGTTGTTCGGGTTTCATTCATGATGCCTCCGCCCGCATCACCAGCGCATCGTTACCGACCCACACCTTGCCGTTCTCTATTTTCACCGGCCAGGCGCGCACCGCCGGTTCACCATTGTCGATCTGGCAACCATCACGCAGGCGAATGCGCTGTTTGTAGAGCGGGGAGATCACCACCGGCTCTCCTCCCGCATCACCGAGAATGCCGCGTGAAAGCACGTTTGCGTTGCTGCCCGGCTCCAGATCGTCAAGGGCATAGACAGACTTGCCAAAACGGAACAGTGCGATGTGTTTGCGTCCCAGCCGTGCGCCAATCCCCGCCTGCTCCGGAATATCATCGATGCCACAAATTTCCTGCCAGCGCTTGCTGTCATCCGTCGTGGTGCCGTTCACTGCGGTACGGAACAGCGCCAGCCGGTTTGGATCGTTAAGCGTGGTTTGCCATTCGCACTGATATGTCTCCACCACCCGGGCCATCTCCTGCTCAAGTTCGTGGGCAATACCCAGGCTATCGTTGAGGATCACCTCACGCAGGTAGTCGAGTCCCCCTTCCAGGTTGTCCATCCAGGTGCTGGTGCGTTGCAGGCGATCCGCCGTGCGGACATAGAACATCAGGAAACGATCGACGGTACGGATCAACGTTTCGTCATCCAGATCGCTGGCAAACAGATCCGCATGGCGCGGTTTCATGCCGCCGTTGCCGCACAGATAGAGGTTCCACCCCTTGTCCGTGGCAATAACGCCAACGTCTTTACTCTGCGCTTCGGCGCATTCACGGGTACAGCCGGACACCGCCATTTTGATTTTATGCGGAGAACGCAGGCCTTTATAACGATGCTCCAGCTTCACCGCGAGGCCGGTGGAATCCTGTACGCCGTAACGACACCAGGTCGAGCCGACGCAGGATTTCACCGTACGCAGCGACTTACCGTACGCATGCCCGGTTTCAAACCCGGCCTCCACCAGCGCCTGCCAGATCTCCGGCAGTTGGTCGAGCGTGGCCCCAAACAGGTCAATACGCTGCCCACCGGTGATTTTGCTGTACAGGTTATAGCGTTTCGCGATCTGGCCGATGGCGATCAACCCGTCGGCAGTCACTTCCCCCGCAGGCATGCGCGGCACAATGGAATAGGTTCCGTCCTTCTGGATATTGGCAAAATAGCGGTCGTTGGTGTCCTGCAGCGGCAGATGCGCCGGTTTGAGCAGATACTCATTCCAGCAAGAAGCCAGCACCGACCCCACCAGCGGCTTACAAATTTCGCACCCGTGCCCCTGCCCGTAGCGGCTGATCAGCTGGTCGAAAGTGTGGATATGGTTGACGCGCACCAGGTGGTAAATCTCCTGGCGTGAGTACGGGAAGTGTTCACAGATATCCTTTTTCACCTCCACGCCCTGCTCAGCAAGCTGGAATTCCATCACCTGTTTTACCAGCGCACTGCACCCCCCGCAGCCGGTTGCCGCTTTGGTACACTGCTTGATGGCCCCGATATCCGTCGCACCGGCACTCACTGCCTGGCAGATATCGCCTTTACTGACGTTATGGCAGGAGCAGATCTGCGCACTTTCCGGCAACGCCGCCACGCCGAGTGCTTTTGGCGCACTGCCGGAGAGCGCGGGTAAAATCAGCGTTTCTGGCTCTTTTGGCAGACTGATACCGTTAAGCATCATCTGCACCAGTGTGGCGTATTCACTGGCATCGCCCACCAGCACACCGCCTAACAGGGTTTTGCTGTCATGGCTGACCACAATTTTTTTGTAGATTTGCTGTGGGCCGTGCGTCCACTGGTAGCTTAATGCGCCTGGCGTACGGCCATGCGCATCGCCAAACGAGGCCACATCCACCCCGAGCAGTTTCAGTTTGGTGCTCATATCGGCTCCGGCGAATGATTTCTCCTCGCCCGCCAGGGCCGCGGCGGCAACGCGAGCCATCTGGTAGCCAGGCGCAACCAGACCAAAAATTTTGCCCTCCCAGAGCGCACACTCTCCGATGGCAAAGACGTCTTTATCGGAAGTCTGGCAGTGCGTATCAATGCAGATCCCGCCTCGCTCGCCAGTGAGCAAACCGCTGCTACGGGCCAGCGCATCCTGCGGACGAATCCCCGCTGAGAAGACCACCATATCGGTTTCCAGCTGCTCCCCCCCGGCAAAGCGTAATACCAGCCCGTCGTCCGTTGAGGCGATTTCGGTGGTGGCTTTACTGGTGTGAACCCCTACGCCCAGCGCCTCGATTTTTTTACACAGCATTGAAGCGCCATCGTTGTCGAGCTGCACCGCCATCAGGTTGGGGGCAAACTCCACCACATGCGTTTCCAGCCCCAGCTGCTTCAGAGCGTTTGCCGCTTCCAGCCCGAGCAGACCGCCGCCGATCACCACCCCACGACGGGCACCTTCAGCATGCGCAGCAATGTTGTCGAGATCGTCCAGCGTACGGTAGACAAAACAGCCCGGGAGATCGTTGCCCGGCACGGGGGGAACGAACGGATACGATCCGGTTGCCAGCACCAGTTTGTCCCAGTGGGTTTCATGCCCGCTGGCCGTGCGCACCACATGAGCCTCACGATCGATAGCAACCACCTGCTGCGACAGGCGCAGCTCAATGCCGTTATCAGCAAAGAAATCCCCGGCCACCAGCGAGAGTGATTCCGCGCTACGCCCGCCAAAATACTCAGACAGATGGACGCGGTCATAGGCGGCGTAACGTTCCTCGCCAAAAACGACAATCTGGTATTGCTGGTGCAAATTGCGGCTAACGCAATCTTCAAGAAAATGATGGCCGACCATACCGTGTCCAACCACCACCAGAGTAGGTTTTGTCATAGCTTTCTGTCCTGCAACCTGCGGTTGCGTTGTGAAACGATCGAACAGCCAGTCCGCGTGAGCAGGAGCTGCCGTTGCCAGTAAATCGGTAAAGGTTGCCGCGCTACGGCAATCCCCCATCAGCAGCACGCCAGCCAGCACGCCGCGATGGATCAATAAACGACGGTAGTGGCGCGTCAGTGGGTCCCATGAGCTCCAGACCACATCGTCGGGCTGCGCGGTGGCACGCCCGAGGCTGAACAACGCCATGCCGGTCACCTTGAGCCGCATCCCGCTGTCGTTGAGCGCAAAGGGTGCAGTCTTCTCCCCGGTCAGTCGGGCCGCGAGGATATCCGCCTGCGCCAGGCAAGGGGCGACGAGGCCAAACGTCTGGCCGTCAATTTCGCAGCATTCACCAATAGCGCTAATATTCGGTGCGGAGGTCTGCATCTGCGGATCCACCACAATGCCGCGCGCGCAGTGAACGCCGCTGGCTTTTGCCAGGGTGATGCCGGGCTGCACGCCGGTGGCGAGCACCACGCGCGTGGCGTGAAGCTGACGCCCGTTCAGCAATGTCACCGAATCGGCCGTCACGGCAGTGATGCCTGACGACAGTTCACAGCGAACACCGCGCTCCGCCAGCGCCTCTTCAAGCAGCACACCCGCCTGCTGATCCAGCTGTTGCTCCATCAACCACGCACCACGATGCACAATGGTGACGTTGTCACAAGTCAGGGCAAGCGCCGCTGCCGTTTCAACGCCCAGAACACCACCGCCCAACACCACTGCCGGACCTGACCTGTCGAGGATGGCGCGGGTATCCGCAAGCGTGCGAAAGGTCAACACGTGCGGCGCATCACCTCCGGGTATTGGCGGCACAACGGGTATTGACCCGGTGGCAAAGACCAGTTCATCCCACAACAGCGTCTGGCTTTGGGTGTGAACTGTCCGCGCCGCCACATCCACAGCGGTGACCTTTTCCCCTCTCAGCACCGTGACGCCGCGTTCGCGATACCAGTTGTCATCCTGCAGACGGATCGTTGCCGCCTGTTTTTCACCACCGAGAACCGGAGAGAGCTGAATACGGTTGTAAGCATGCTCCTGCTCTTCACCAATGACGGTGATGGCGAAACGACCGGGCGCACGTTCGGTCAGCGAGGCAATCAGCCGCGTTGCTGCCATTCCATTACCGATAATCACCAGTCGCATCGTGGCCTCCTCGTTACGCCGCTTTGGGCTGTTTTTCATAGAGGAAATGGAGGATTTGCTGACGCATATGGTGATAGCGGCTGTCTTCCGCCAGCTGTACCCGGTTGCGCGGGCGTGGCAGGTCAACGTGCAGGATCTCTCCCACGGTTGCCGCCGGGCCGTTGGTCATCATCAGCACGCGGTCAGAAAGCAGGACCGCCTCGTCCACATCGTGGGTGATAAGCACAATGGTGGTGTTCAACGTCTGCTGGATTTGCATCACCGAATCCTGCAGATGAGCACGCGTGAGTGCATCCAGCGCCCCGAAAGGTTCATCCATCAGTAACACTTTCGGCTTCATCGCCAGCGCACGGGCGATGCCAACACGCTGTTTCATCCCCCCGGAAATCTCCCCCGGACGTTTATGCAGGGCATGCCCCATCTGCACTCGTTCAAGATTGTGTTCAATCCACTCCCGGCGTTCAGCCTTGCTCATGGTGCGACGAAACACCTGATCCACCGCCAGTGCGACGTTGTCGAAACAGGTCAGCCACGGCAGCAAAGAGTGGTTCTGGAACACCACCGCACGCTCTGGTCCAGGGCCTGCAATTTCGCGGTTATCGCAAATCAGCCCGCCTTCTGTCGGTAAGGTGATCCCGGCGATAAGGTTCAGCAGCGTCGACTTACCGCAGCCGGAGTGGCCAATCAGGCTCACGGTTTCACCTTCGTGAATATCAAAAGAGACGTTTTGCAGCGCCAGAAACTCCCCGCTGGCAGTGGAAAAACGCTGGCTCACGGCCTGTACCTGAATTAACGGTTTCATAGTCACTCCTTATTTTTCCTGCCAGCTAAAGCGACGGGCGATCAGCATCAATCCCTGCTCCAGCAGCAACCCGACCACGCCAATAATGACGATGGCGATGAGAATGTTTTCGACGTTGAGGTTGTTCCACTCATTCCAGATCCAGAAACCGATCCCTAACCCCCCGGTCAGCATCTCGGCGGCAACAATCACCAGCCAGGCAATGCCGATGGACAGGCGTACCCCGGTCAGTACCGCCGGAAGAACCGCCGGAAAGAGGATGCGACGCATAACCGTCCACTCAGAGAGTTGCAGCACACGGGCAACATTGAGGTAATCCTGTGGAATACGACGCACCCCTTCGGCGGTGTTGATCACCATTGGCCAGATCGAGCAGATGAAAATCGTCCAGCTCGATGCCGGTTCCGCTTTCTGGAACAACAGCAGGCCAATGGGCAGCCATGCCAGCGGGCTGACCGGGCGTAACAGGGCGATCAACGGGCCAAACATGCGGGAGAAAAAGGTGAAGCGACCAATCAGAAAACCCAGCGGAATACCTGCCAGCGCCGCCAGACCAAAGCCCACCGCCACGCGCTGCAGTGAGGCGAGTACGTTCCAGCCGATGCCCATATCATTTGGCCCGTCGCGGTAAAACGGGTCGGCAAACAGGGTTAAGGCGGAATCCAGCGTGCTGAGCGGAGTCGGGAAGCCTTTACTGTTAATCGCCGCCAGTTGCCACAGCAACACCAGTAACCCCAGGCCGAGAAACGCCGGAATGATGCGCTGTAAAACGTCATTAAGACGGCGCGTAAACGCTGGCGCACGACGGCGAACCTGTACCGGTGGCAGGCTAATCACCTCCCCACTCACCGGCGTTTTTTCTTTGGATGTCGTACGTTGCAGATGCTGCATAATCAGGCCCCTTTACGGTGAATAGCGAAGCGGTTGGCGTATCCTTCCGGATCGGTGCCGTTCCAGACGGTACCGTCCATCAGGGTGCTGCTGCGATACGGTGACGACGGCGCGGCAATACCACCCACTGCCGTGGCGGCATCCTGCCAGACCGACGTCTGGTTAATGCGTTGTGCGATTGCCGCGTAGTCTGGCGCGGTTTTGAGCAAGCCCCAGCGACGAAACTGGGTTAAGAACCACATGCCGTCGGAGTGATACGGATAGCTGACGGCACCGTCGTTGAAGAAGCGGATCGGATGCGCATCCTGCCAGCGTTGACCAATCCCGTTGTCGTACTCGCCGAGCATCCGCCCGGTGAGATACTGCTCTTTGGTGTTCAGCCACGCCCGGCGAGAAAGGAGCTGCGCAGTTTCACGTTTGTTTTCCGGGGAGGCATCGATCCAGCGGGCGGCATCCAGCACCGCGCTGACCAGAGCCCGCGCGGTATGCGGATTTTTCTCTACCCAGTCACGACGCGTACCGAGAATTTTTTCCGGATGATCCGCCCAGACAGACTGGGACGTTGCAGCAGTGAACCCGATACGATCGTTAATGGCGCGTGCATTCCACGGCTCGCCGACGCAAAAACCGACCATGTTGCCAATGCGCATGTTCATCACCATTTGCGGGGGCGGAACCACCACGGTACGGATGTCGTCGAACGGATTAATGCCCGCGCTGGCCAGCCAGTAGTAGAGCCACATGGCGTGCGTCCCTGTCGGGAAGGTGTGCGCAAAGGTGTACGTCCCTGGAGCCTGTTGCCCGATCAGCTTTTTCAGCCCGTCGGGATCGCGAACCCCCTTCTCCGCCAGGTCACCTGAGAGCGTAATTGCCTGACCGTTCTGGTTGAGCGTCATCAGGTTCGCCATTGGCTGCGGCTTACCCGCAATGCCCAGTTCCAGCCCGTATAACAGGCCGTAAAGAATGTGTGCAGCATCCAGTTCACCGGCCACCAGTTTGTCGCGTACTGCCGCCCAGCTCGCCTCTTTCGTCGGTACAATGGTAATGCCGTATTTTTTATCGAACCCTTTCAGCGCCGCGATCGCCACCGGGGCGCAATCGGTCAGCGGGATAAACCCGATACGCACTGTCTCCAGCTCCGGTTTATCCGACCCTGCCGCCCACGCAGCCTGCATGACACCCGGTAACAACATTGCGCCACCCGCCAGCATGCTGGCCTGCAAAAACCGCCGTCTCGACACATCCGCCATGACCCACTCCTGAAAAAAAGACAAAAAAAAGCGCCCGACGGTGCCGGAGCACCGCTGGACGCCTTTATCCCGAAGACGCATGCACCGCCGTTGGCGCATCGTCAAAAATGGTTAATTTGTTAATGCAAAGGGAATGCCAGTTTTTAACCCGCGGTTTTGCTGGTGATTGCCAGAACGGGCACGCGTTGACGCACCTCAATCAGGCACAAAATGCCCACAACTTGTGCAACTACTCCTTTGGTGTTACCTGCCACAACGTCTTCACGGTAAGCAAAGCGCGGGCGATATCCACCATGCGTTGATTCTTGTCCATCGCCATTTTACGCAGGGCAGTCCACGCCTGCTCTTCGCTCATGCTCTGGTGCATCATCAGCACGCTTTTGGCTTTATCAATGGTTTTGCGCTCCTCGAGCGTATCGCGCAAAGAAGCAAGCTGGCGGGAGAGTTGCTCTATTTCGCGCGCCTGCTGGCGAACCAGGGGTAGCAAGGGTTTATCCGGGTAATGCACAAGGGGATCGTCGTGCTCATCGGCCGGTACCGTAATGTCGTCGTCACTCTGGATGCGCTCATCCACTGCGATCATCAGATCGGCAATCGCCACCTCCTCCAGCGTGCGCAGGTGCTCAAGACGTGTCGTTTGCAGGGAAAACCAGTTCAGCGCGGTGTCACCGTTATCCGCGGCAGGCTGGCGGGTACAGGCCACGCGTCTGAGCTGTTCGATCTCACGCTCTGGCAGGCAGTTGAGGGAGAATGTGTTCTGCACGTCGGCATGACTGTGCGACAAAAAAACCTCAAAACAGGCCTGCTGACCGTCAATGCGGTCAACCAGTCTCTGGCGGGTGTCATCATTAAAATTCCCCAGCGTGAAACCGATGGCACCCAGCGCCCGCTCTTGTCCCACCAGTTCTTTGCCCTGCATCAGGCTATAGAGCGCGACAAAACGGCCTGCAATTTGCGGATCGTCAATGCTGTCATTGAGCTGTGGCACGATACTGAGCAGATGGCGAAGCATGCGACAGTAGTGCTCCATCGCCTGCGGTGACGTGATGGTTTGCTTATTCACCCCGTCACGCAGGGCAGGCAGTATTTCCAGGCTGAGCAGTGCGCTGGCGATACGTTCGCAGACGGCACTGCCTGGCATCGGGGTGTGTTTTTCAAGCATGTCATAAAGCGCGGCGAGATTTTCATCCACCAGACCCCGGCTGGCTTTGCATTCGGGCGCGTACAGCTTACCCTGTGAGCAGAGCCAGACGTTAGATGCCCCGCGCTCGCACTGTAGCATATGCACCAGCCGACTGATGCCGCTCACCAGCACACCCAGCTGTGCCAGTTTGCTGAGCTGCTCCCGGCGCATCACTCTTGCGCGCTGGAACCATTCGGTTGCACCTGGCGTACTGCCAGCCATTAATGTCATGCTTACTCTCCCGGATAGCGAATCTCCGGAGAAATAAGCAATATTCGTGCCTTATCAAAGAACAGGAGTCAACATGCAGAAGATTGTGATCGTCGCCAACGGCGCGGCCTACGGCAGCGAATCCCTTTTTAACAGCCTGCGTCTGGCAATCGCACTGCGCGAACGGGAGAGCAACCTGGCGCTACGTCTCTTTTTAATGTCGGATGCCGTCACCGCCGGGCTGAAGGGGCAAAAACCCGCAGAAGGGTACAATATTCAGCAAATGCTGGAGATCCTGACTGCGCAAAATGTACCGGTCAAACTGTGTAAGACCTGCACCGACGGGCGCGGCATTACCGGGCTACCGTTGATTGAGGGGGTTGAAATTGGAACCCTCGTCGAGCTGGCAGAGTGGACGCTGGACGCCGATAAAGTATTAACATACTAATAATAAATCCGAAAAAATATTATTTTCTTATGGACGCGGTTTCAGCATCAAGTTTACCTGCCAGGTTGCCGATAGGCATGAAAACAACACAGCAGGTATTTTACTTATGTTCAGATCCATTCGTGCACGCATCATTGCCGCGACGACAGGTTGTCTGGTCGTCGCGCTTCTTCTCAATACCGTTATAAACTTCCAGGTCACGCGCCAGGATAACCAGCAATCACAGCGTGATATTCTGAACAGCACCAGTGCCAGCCATAACATGGCGATTGCGGACTGGGTACACAGCAAAATGACGGTGATCGCCTCGGCGCAGACTGTTGCGCTGAGTGACGACCCGGTTCCGGTGTTTAAACAACTCGCCCAGGCGGGTGGGTTTACTAACGTTTATGTTGGCTATACCAGCAAAACGGCGAAATTCTCCGATCCCGCCGGTGTTCCTGCGGATTACGACCCTACCATTCGACCGTGGTATCAGCAGGTAGTCAGCGCTGACGCCCCCGTCGTGACAGCGCCTTACGTTGATGCAGGCACCGGGAAACTGGTGGTGACCTTTGCCGTGCCGGTGAAAGAAAACGGCTCACTGAAAGCGGTCGTCGCCGGTGACGTAGCAATGGACAGCGTGGTGGCTAACGTGCGCGGGATCCATCCTACTCCGGCCAGCAGCGGCTTGCTCCTTGACAGCGATGGCACCGTCATTGCCGCGAACGATCCGGCCCTGACCCTGAAACCCTTTGGCGAAACCATCAAAGACACCGATTTTGCGGCCCTGAAAAGCGGTAACCCGGTTGACGGGTCGCTCAACGGTGTCGAAAAAACCTTCATCGCGACGGCGGTTCCGGGTACCCACTGGATGTTGATCGTGGCGCTCGACAACAGCGATGCCACCTCCGGCATGCGCTCGCTGCTGAAAGCGTCAGCACTGTCGCTGGTGATCCTGGCACTGTTGAGCGGTGCAATTGTTCACTTCCTGATTGCCCGCCTGCTCAAACGGTTGTCCGATATCCGCGACGCGATGAACAACATTGCTAACGGAACTAACGACCTGTCACAGCGTCTGCCAGATAACGGCGAGGATGAAGTGGCGCAAATCGCACATGCATTTAACGCCTTCAGCGATAAGCTCTCGGTGGTAATGGTTCAGCTGCGAGATGCCAGCGCATCGGTGAAAAACGCCGCACAGGAAATTGCCGCCGGTAACCAGGATCTCTCCGGGCGTACCGAGCAGGCCGCCTCCAGTCTGCGTGAAACCGCCAGCGCCGTCGAAGAGATCACCGCTTCGGTGACCCAGTCGAATGAGTCTGCGGCAGAAGCCAACGATCAGGCAAGCAAGGCCTCTGCGGCCGCCTCACGCGGTGGCGAAGTGGTATCTCAGGCCATCAGCACCATGCAGTCTATCGAAGTGGCGTCAGCGAAAATTGGCGATATTACCAGTGTAATTGACGGCATTGCTTTCCAGACCAACATTCTGGCACTGAACGCCTCGGTGGAAGCAGCCCGTGCCGGGGAACAAGGCCGTGGGTTTGCAGTGGTTGCGGGTGAAGTGCGTAACCTGGCCAGCCGCAGTGCTCAGGCGGCAAAAGAGATCAAAACGCTGATCGACTCCACCACCAACAGCGTGGCAACCGGCTCTCGCTACGTTCACCTGGCAGGGGAAAGCATGAATGAGATCCGCTCCAGCATCGGTAGCGTTTCGGGCATCATGCGTGAGATTTCCATTGCCACCAGCGAGCAGATGAAAGGTATTCACGAGATTAACCATGCAGTTACCCATCTCGACAGGATGGTACAACAGAATGCTGAGCTGGTGGTGCAATCCGCCGCTGCAGCCAGCGCCCTGCAAAGCCAGGCGGGTGACCTTGCTGAAACAGCCGGACATTTCCGCATTTAATTTTCTTCTGACGCGCGTTAGCCTGGTGAAACGCGCGTCAGCTGAAAGCTTTCAGGTGTTTTGTCATTTTTGTTTAAATGTTATGCCATTTTTTGATCAAAATCAGCATCCCACCCCCTCCCCTTTGGTGTTATGCAGTGAGTGAATTGTGAACAACATCACGCTCGGAATGGGTTGCAGGGAGAGCGTTGTTTAAGACGACGGGGTAAAAAATGGCACTGGTTAAAACAAGTTTGAAACTGTTTGGCGGGGATACAATAGTGGTTCGTTGCTCAGAGCGCTGCCGTATTCATCTGATGAGTTCAAAAGCGCAGCGGCAATCGCAGGCAGACATTCTGACCGTACAGGATGACAAAGCGTGGCTTACTGTGCCGTATACCGGCACATGGGATGTTCTGATTGACAGCCACAGCCAGTCGCTGGAGCATTCAGTCAGCTACGTTGCGGCATAATACACGAACGCCCGGTCTGCACGCTTGCAGCCGGGCGTATTATCAGGCAAAACCCGGGTGCAGCGGGTTATTCAGCACATTTCCTTCCAGCAGCGCTTTCACCTTCACCACCAGTTCATCCAGACAATCGTCCTTCATGCCGAGGCGCGTCAGTTCCTGATCGAGTGAAAAAAGATACTGTGCATTAGTACCCAGCGGCCCGCTGGCGGCAGCAATTAACGGAGCAATTACCTGCGTGCGGGTATCCGCTTCATACAGCGGATGGCGCGGATCCATAATAAACACCAGCGCATTGACGGTGCGACCGTCGTCAAGCTCCAGCTTGCACCAGCCTGGCATATAGCAGCCGGTGATCATCTCGCGCTTCCACAATAGCGTCAGCTCATCTTCCAGAGTGGCATCCGGCAGGCGGTATGCCACGCCCGTGGTGCGTCCGCCCTCTTTCAGTGCAAGCATCCGTCCTGGCTGACAGGCACTTCCGCGTCCGGCGGTCAGGCGCAAACAAAATGCGCGGTGCCAGCCAGGGAGCGTACCTGTTGCTGATTCAATAAATTCCAGAGCCGGGTTCCACATCAGCGAACCGTAGCCAAAAATCCATACCGGGCCATCATCCGGGCGACACGCCAGCGTAGCAGCGAGCGATGCTGCACGTTGTTCAGCCGACCAGAGAAGCGATTCCTCAATAGCACCAAATGCCGTCTTACAATCTGCCTTCATTAAGAAATCACGCGTTAACACTTTACACCTCCGCCACTGCATGCTTCCTTGCAACATCTGTAATTCGCCTTCCCGGCATTATGTGCTGGTCATTTTGCCAGCAGTTAATTAACGATAAGCAATTCACAGGCCAGTTGCAATACAACGGAAGTTCAACCGCCTGAAAAGTCAAAACAAAGGCAGCTAATTATTTCATGGCGGGAAGCTCATTTGGCATGTTATCTGGTAACGTATACTTCATTTTATATAGTATCACTACGTCCTGTTTTCACTACTGAATAGCGCTTTTCTGTCGCTAATAAAGAGTGAAATTATGAATTATTACAATCATTAATTGACTGTTATTTAATGTTTATTCATAAAATAGTCGCTATTATGTCACTCTGAATGACAATGTCCTTATCAAGGTAAAATTAAGTAAAAATTAAAGGGAATTTAACAGAGTTCTGTTAGTTTAACGCCCTCAAAATTCTATCTATAATTACAAGCACCTGCATTGATGGAGAAGCACATGACAGCAACACACGAGGCGGTAAAGACCCGCCACAAGGAGACGTCTCTCATTTTCCCGGTTCTGGCGCTGGCGGTGCTGCTCTTCTGGGGAAGCAGTCAGTCACTGCCAGTGGTGGTTGGTATCAATATTCTCGCGTTGGTGGGGATCTTAAGCAGTGCCTTTAGCGTGGTACGCCATGCCGACGTCTTAGCCCACCGTCTGGGCGAGCCATATGGCTCATTAATTTTAAGTCTTTCCGTTGTTATTCTCGAAGTCAGCCTGATTTCCGCGCTAATGGCAACCGGGGATGCTGCCCCCACGCTAATGCGCGACACGCTCTATTCCATCATTATGATTGTAACGGGCGGTCTGGTGGGTTTCTCTCTGTTATTAGGTGGCCGTAAATTTGCCACTCAATATATGAACCTGTTTGGCATTAAACAGTATCTTATCGCCCTGTTCCCGCTGGCCATTATCGTGCTGGTCTTCCCGATGGCACTGCCTGGCGCGAACTTCACTACCGGGCAGGCCTTACTGGTGGCGCTGATTTCTGCGGCTATGTATGGCGTATTCCTGCTTATTCAGACCAAAACGCACCAGAGTCTGTTTGTTTACGAGCATGAAGATGATAGCGACGACGACGATCCGCACCACGGTAAGCCGTCCGCCCACAGCAGCCTATGGCACACCGTTTGGCTCCTTGTGCATCTGATTGCGGTTATCGCCGTGACCAAGATGAACGCGAACCCGCTGGAGACACTGCTAACTGAGCTGAATGCTCCGGTGGCGTTTACCGGTTTCCTGGTGGCGCTGCTCATTCTCTCCCCTGAAGGGCTGGGGGCGCTGAAGGCGGTGCTGAGCAATCAGGTGCAGCGTGCAATGAACCTGTTCTTCGGCTCCGTGCTGGCGACTATCTCACTCACCGTTCCGGTGGTGACGCTGATTGCCTTTATGACCGGCAACGCGTTGCAGTTTGCGCTGGGCGCGCCGGAGATGATTGTGATGGTGGCCTCGCTGGTGTTGTGCCATATTTCGTTCTCAACCGGGCGTACAAACGTCCTGAACGGTGCGGCACATATGGCGCTGTTTGTGGCGTATCTGATGACGATATTTGCGTAGTTTTCATCCGCTGCGGCCTGATGCCCTCACCCCAACTCTCTCCCTGTGGGGTGAAGGGTTCCCCAGTAAATTTATTATCCGAAGCGATGACGATTTTTTATGCGGAATAAATGACTTACAGCGATGCCTGGTCCGGCTGTAAATCGCTGAGGCGCTTCCTGCAGGCCGGGGCGAGGCGCATGGATGCGCCGAGAGGGCGGGCTTTACAGGGATGTTTCCTCCGCCCGTACCCGATAAGCCGAAAGGAATAAGCCGAAGGTACCGCGAAGCGGCGATTTACCGCCGGGAGCCCGGGTTGCCAGGGTGGTGGCGACTGAGCCACCCTGGCACGTTCACGGGTATTGTCGTTACAGAGTAGCAATCGACATAAAGTGAACGGAATCACCACCACTGCCGTATATTCCCCTCACCCTAACCCTCTCCCCAGAGGGGCGAGGGAATGGTGCACTGCCCGCATTCATTTGTGGGGAACCCTCAGCCCTGTGGGAGAGGGAGAAAACATAAAAAAAACCCGCCGAAGCGGGTTTTTTTATTAGTTGCTGGTATCCAGCTCGTCGAAGCTTTTCACCAGATCGTCAATTGCTTTGATCTGTTTCAGGAACGGCTCCAGCTTGTCCAGCGGCAGCGCCGATGGGCCATCGCATTTCGCGTGAGCCGGATCCGGGTGCGCTTCAATGAACAGACCTGCCAGGCCGGTTGCCATACCGGCGCGCGCCAGTTCCGTTACCTGCGCACGACGGCCACCAGACGCTGCGCCAAACGGGTCGCGGCACTGCAGGGCGTGGGTCACATCGAAGATCACCGGAGACTGGTTGGACACGTTCTTCATCACGCTGAAACCCAGCATATCCACAACCAGGTTGTCATAACCGAAGTTTGAACCACGGTCACACAGAATAACCTTGTCGTTACCCCCTTCGATAAACTTATCGACGATGTTACCCATCTGGCCAGGGCTTACGAACTGTGGTTTTTTCACGTTGATCACGGCACCGGTTTTCGCCATTGCGGCAACCAGGTCGGTCTGGCGAGCCAGGAACGCAGGAAGCTGGATCACATCCACCACGTCAGCCACTGGCTGCGCCTGCGCAGCTTCATGCACGTCGGTGATCACTTTCACGCCAAAGGTCTGTTTCAGCTCCTGGAAAATCTTCATTCCCTCTTCCAGGCCCGGGCCACGGTAAGAGTTGATAGAGGAGCGGTTGGCTTTGTCAAAAGAGGCTTTAAACACGTACGGAATGCCCAGCTTCTGGGTCACGGTCACGTAGTGCTCGCAAATGCGCATCGCAAGATCACGTGATTCCAGCACGTTCATGCCGCCAAACAGCACGAACGGCAGGTCGTTTGCCACGTTGATGTCACCAATGCTAACCACTTTTTGTTTCATAGGATCGCCTTATTCAGGTGTGAATCGGAATTAAGATTAATGCAGTGTAATTTGTTTGTGCGAGATCGCGTTGATCTGCGCGCGGATCATTTCGCTGATCGGGTCTTCCGGGCATTGCTCCACAAAATAGCTCAAATCATTCAGCGCCACATGCTCACAATCGAGCTGGGCATAGATAAGGCCACGATCGCGGATTTCGTACGGATCTTCCGGATTAAACTGCAGCAGCACTTCACTGGCACGCAGCGCCAGCTCCATCTGCCGCTCTTCCATCAGCGCAGACTTCAGCGTATCCAGCAGCTTGCGGATAACCTCTGAGTTATCGGCTTCGTCGAGATCTTCGTTGAAGAGTTCGGCCACCGGGCTGATATTACCTTTCAGCCACACGTCCAGCGTATGTTCATCCAGCGTGTCGCCATTAAATGGATTGATTAACCACATCTCGCCGTCCAGCCACTCCGCCCGCAGGATCATCTGCGTCGGGAAGATGACCGGCACCAGCGGGATATCCAGACGGTGTGCGACCCACAGCAAAATAGAACCCAGCGCCACAGCGCTGCCCTGACGATTTTTTAAGACCTGATCCAGCCATAATGCGTCAGACAGGCGATACACGCCACGCGTGTCGCAGAAACCCCATTCGCCGTAGAAAAGCTCAATAAGCTTCTCTAATTGCCAGTCCTGCGGGCGCGCCTGATTGATCTCTTCACGCGCCAGACTGACCAGATTTTCCAGCTCCGCGTAGACGTACTGCGACGTAAAATCGTCGCGGATCATCTCCGAAATCAGGATCATTCCATCGCAGAGCGGCACTTTGTTAAATTCGAAATCGGCTAAGGACTTCATGACTTACCCCAGTAACGGTATTCTTGTGGTGGCGAGTTTAATGATGATGTACAGCACCACCAGACCCAGCAGAAAGGCAATAAACCCGGTCTGCTGGCTGCGCGGACGACGACGCCCAAGCGCGATAAAACCCAAAACGATGTAGATGATAACGCCAAACAGCTTTTCAGTCAGCCATGTACCTTTATCAGTAAAAGGCAGATAGCCCGTCTTCCACATTAACCCGGCTCCAGAGAGAAACAGCACCGTGTCGATACAGTGTGGTGCAATTCGCACCCAGCGGAGGTCAATCAGTGGATTATTGCTGTAGCGCCACCAGTACCGCACGATGAAAAAACCGATGGTCATCGCAACGGCGAGCAGGTGAACAGTTATCAGCACGGTAAACAGACTCATGACCACTGCCCCAGCGTCAGACGGTCATTGCCGCCGTAATCGCGGCAGGTTTCTACCGCGGTGTACCCTGCTTGCGTAAACAGAGCACGGACAGCTTCTCCTTGCGTCCAGCCATGTTCCACCAGCAGCCAGCCACCGGGAAGCAAATGTTGTCGTGACGTTGTCACAATGTGATCAAGATCGGCTAAACCTTCGTTGGCCGCAACCAGTGCCGTCAGCGGCTCAAAGCGAACATCTCCCTGCGCGAGGTGCGGGTCGTGTTCGTCAATGTAGGGAGGATTACTGACAATCATCTCAAACGCGCGGTTCTCAAGTGCGCTGAACCAGCTGCTTTGCAGCACCGTCACATTGCGGAATCCGAGGTGTTCGACATTTCGCTGTGCCAGTGCCACTGCGTCAGGCATCACGTCAACCGCCGTCACGTCGCAGTCCGGGCGTTCGCTGGCAAGCGCCAGCGCAATCGCGCCAGTACCGGTACCGAGATCGAGAATACGACAGTGGTTTGCCGGTAAACGCGCCAGCGCCTGCTCCACCAGACACTCGGTGTCCGGCCGGGGGATCAGGGTGGCGGGTGAGACAAACAGCGGCAATGACCAGAATTCACGCTCACCAACCAGATGCGCCACCGGCTCACCGGTTTTACGCCGGGCAAGCAGCGCGGTAAGTTGTGTTTCCTGTTCAGCAGTCAGCACCGTCTCGCCGAAGGCAAGCAGGTAAGTACGGGTTTTCCCCGTCACATACTCCAGCAAAATTTCAGCGTCGCGTTTAGGGCTTTCACTTTCAGAAAGCGCACTGGCGGCATGGCGTAACCAGTGTTGAAAATCCATTATTCCTGCTCGGACAATGCCGCCAGCTGGTCGGCCTGATATTCCTGCACGATAGGCTCAATCAGCATATCGAGTTTACCTTCCATCGTTTCATCCAGACGGTATAACGTCAGGTTGATGCGGTGGTCGGTCACGCGCCCCTGCGGGAAGTTATAGGTGCGGTTACGATCGCTACGATCGCCACTGCCCAGCAGGTTACGACGGGTAGACGCTTCCGCCTGCTGGCGTTTTGCCACTTCGGCGGCACGAATACGCGCCCCGAGCACGGAGAGGGCTTTGGCTTTGTTTTTGTGCTGGGAACGTTCATCCTGGCACTCAACCACGATGCCGGTTGGCAGGTGGGTAATACGGATTGCGGAGTCGGTGGTGTTAACGTGCTGACCACCCGCCCCTGAGGAACGGAAGGTGTCAATGCGCAGATCCGCCGGATTGATGTCCGGCAGTTCCGCTTCCGGCAGCTCAGGCATGACCGCCACCGTACAGGCGGAAGTGTGGATACGTCCCTGTGATTCGGTAGCCGGAACGCGCTGTACGCGGTGACCACCGGATTCAAACTTCAGACGGCCGTACACGCCGTCGCCGCTGATCTTGGCAATCACCTCTTTGAAACCGCCATGCTCGCCTTCGTTGGCACTCATGATTTCCACGCGCCAGCGACGCGCTTCCGCGTAACGGCTGTACATGCGGAACAGATCACCCGCAAACAGCGCCGCTTCGTCACCGCCGGTACCGGCGCGGACTTCCACGAAGGCGTTACGTTCATCGTCCGGATCTTTTGGCAGCAGGAGCACCTGGAGCTGTTGCTCCATCTCTTCTGAACGCGTTTTCGCGTCCAGCAGCTCTTCCTGCGCCATTTCACGCATTTCAGGGTCGTCGAGCATCATCTGCGCGGTTTCAATATCTTCCTGGACCTGTCGCCAGTCGGTAAAGCATTTTGCAACATCACTTAACTGCGCGTACTCACGCGACAGTGCGCGAAAACGTTCCTGGTCTGCAATAGTCCCGGCATCACCGAGCAGCGCCTGTACTTCTTCATGGCGCTCATGCAGAGCTTCCAGTTTGGCGACGATAGAAGGCTTCATAGGCGTAAATGCACCTTGTAATAGAAAATGGGTATAGCGCGCTATTCCAGCCCGAGGCTGTTGCGCAGAATAGTCAGGCGTTCATCGTCCCCGTCCCGGGCAGCCTGCTGGAGAGATTTGGTTGGTGCATGGATCAGGCGATTGGTCAGTTTCCAGGCCAGATCCTGCAGAATGGCTTGTGCGTCGCCGCCCTGTTCAAGGGCCGCCAGCGCTTTGGCAGTCAGGTCATCACGCACCTGCTCCGCCTGCCCGCGGTAATCGCGGATAGTCTCGCTGACGCTTTGCGCGCGCAGCCAGGCCATAAATTCGCTGGTTTCCTGCTCAACGATGGTTTCCGCCTGAACCGCCGCCGCTTTACGCTGGGCAAGGTTGTGCGAAATGATGCTTTGCAGGTCATCCACGCTGTAAAGATAGGCGTTAGCCAGTTTGCCGACTTCAGGCTCGACATCACGCGGGACGGCGATATCCACCAGCAGCATCGGCTGATTACGACGGGACTTCAGCGCTCGTTCCACCATCCCTTTGCCAATAATGGGCAGCGGGCTGGCAGTTGAACTGATAATAATATCCGCCTCTTTCAGGCGTTCATCGATGTCGCTCAGCGCAACCACCTCTGCGCCCACTTCGTCCGCCAGCACCTGCGCACGTTCGCGGGTACGGTTAGCGATAATCATCTTTTTCACCTTGTGCTCACGCAGATGGCGCGCCACAAGCTCGATGGTTTCGCCTGCGCCAACCAGCAACACGGTGACAGTCGACAAGGATTCAAAGATTTGACGCGCGAGGGTACAGGCCGCGAAAGCAACAGAAACCGCACTGGCACCAATGTCGGTTTCGGTTCGCACACGCTTTGCCACAGAGAAAGACTTCTGGAACATACGCTCCAGTTCGCTGGCTTTCAGGTGTCCTTTTTGTGAATCTGCAAACGCCTTCTTCACCTGACCGAGAATTTGTGGTTCGCCCAGCACCAGTGAATCCAGCCCGCTGGCCACCCGCATCAGATGGCTGACCGCATCGTTGTCCTGATGCCAGTACAGACTGGTGCGCAGCTCTTCTTCATTGAGATTGTGGTAGTCACATAACCAGCGGATAAGCGCTTCATGCAGGTTGTCCTGCTCTTCCACGCTTAAGTAAAGCTCGGTACGGTTGCACGTCGAGAGTACCACGCCGCCCTGCACCATCGGCTGTGCAAGCAGGCTATCCAGCGCCAGGTCGAGCGTATCCGGCGAAAACGTTACGCGTTCTCGCAGCGAAACCGGGGCTGTTTTGTGGTTAATACCGAGTGCTAATAGGGTCATGTTGAGCGGGAGTAGTACCAGCGTTAATAAGGTTAGCAAGATGCATCATACAGGATGCGCGAGATCAATAAAAGAGACTGCACCCTTTCGGAGTAATAGGTTATACAACGCTTTGAGATAATTTGAACGTAGACGGTGGCACCCTTCAACGCTAGCATTAACAGTTATAACTGCAACGTATCTCAAGGATTTGTCATCATTATGACCCGACTGATTCGCCTGCTGCCTCTGGCGGCGCTGGTTCTGACCGCGTGTTCAATCACCCCACCCAAAGGTCCAGGTAAAAGTCCTGACTCGCCGCAGTGGCGTCAGCACCAGCAAGATGTGCGCAATTTAAGTCAGTATCAGACCCGTGGTGCCTTTGCTTATCTGTCTGACGAGCAAAAAGTGTATGCGCGATTCTTCTGGCAGCAAACGGGTCAGGACAACTACCGTCTGCTGCTGTTAAACCCGCTGGGCAGCACCGAGCTGGAGCTTGTCGCCAAACCAGGTGAAGCGCAGGTAACCGATAACAAAGGTCAGCACTACACGGCCACCGATGCCGAAGAGATGATTGGCAAGCTGACCGGTATGCCAATCCCGCTGAACAGTTTGCGCCAGTGGATCCTTGGCCTGCCGGGTGAGGCGACCGACTACACCCTCGACGATCAGTACCGTCTGAGCCAGGTGAACTACGCTCAGAACGGCAAAACCTGGAAAGTGGTGTACAACGCCTATGACAGCAACAGTAAACCGTCGCTGCCATCCAATATGGAGCTGACGCAGGGCAGCCAGCGCATCAAGCTGAAAATGGACAACTGGATCGTTAAATGATGACCCACTGGCCCTCTCCTGCAAAACTGAACCTGTTTTTATACATCACCGGGCAGCGTGCTGACGGTTACCACACCCTGCAGACGCTATTTCAGTTTGTCGATTATGGCGACACCATCTCCATTGAGCTGCGCGATGACGGCCAGATTTGCCTGCTGACGCCCGTTGAAGGTGTCGCGCACGAAGACAATCTGATCGTTCGCGCCGCGCGACTGCTGATGAAAGCGGCAGCCGACACGGGTCGGTTACCTGCGGGGATCGGCGCGGATATCCGCATTGAGAAGCGTCTGCCTATGGGCGGTGGTCTGGGTGGTGGTTCGTCGAACGCGGCCACCGTGCTGGTTGCGCTGAACCATCTCTGGGGCTGCGGGTTGTCGAAAGACGAGCTGGCGGCCTTAGGGTTAACGCTGGGTGCTGATGTGCCGGTGTTTGTGCGCGGCCATGCCGCTTTCGCGGAAGGGATTGGCGAAATCCTCTCCCCGGTTGAACCGCCGGAAAAATGGTATCTGGTTGCCCACCCGGGTGTCAGCATTCCAACCCCGGTTATCTTCAAAGATCCTGACCTGCCACGAAATACTCCGGTGCGGTCAATAGAAACGTTATTAAATTGTGAATTCAGCAACGATTGCGAGGATATCGCAAGAAAACGTTTTCGCGAGGTTGATGCGGTGCTTTCCTGGCTGTTAGAATACGCGCCGTCGCGCCTGACTGGTACAGGGGCCTGTGTCTTTGCTGAATTTGACACCGAATCCGCCGCTCGTCAGGTGCTTGAGCAAGCGCCGGTTTGGCTGCATGGTTTTGTAGCACGCGGGATGAACACCTCCCCACTACAGCACGCCATTCTGGCGCAGACTGAGTTTCGGTGACAACGTCACCCTGTTCCAGACGTTGCATCGCGCTCATTAATACACCGCCTGGATAGTTTTCGCCTGGCCCGCACAGTTTTTGGCGAAGGTTATCCACCACTGGACGCATGCCTGAGGTTCTTCTCGTGCCTGATATGAAGCTTTTTGCTGGTAACGCCACCCCGGAACTAGCACAACGTATTGCCAACCGCCTGTACACTTCCCTCGGCGACGCCGCCGTAGGTCGCTTTAGCGACGGCGAAGTCAGCGTACAAATTAACGAAAATGTACGCGGTGGTGATATTTTCATCATCCAGTCCACCTGTGCTCCAACAAACGACAACCTGATGGAATTGGTTGTTATGGTCGATGCGCTGCGTCGTGCTTCCGCAGGCCGTATCACTGCTGTTATCCCTTACTTTGGCTATGCTCGTCAGGACCGTCGCGTTCGTTCCGCGCGTGTGCCTATCACGGCCAAAGTTGTCGCTGACTTCCTGTCCAGCGTCGGTGTTGACCGCGTTCTGACCGTTGACCTGCACGCAGAGCAGATCCAGGGCTTCTTCGACGTTCCGGTTGATAACGTATTCGGCAGTCCAATCCTGCTGGAAGATATGCTGCAGCTGAACCTGGACAACCCAATTGTGGTTTCTCCGGACATCGGCGGCGTAGTACGTGCACGTGCTATTGCTAAGCTGCTGAACGATACCGACATGGCCATCATCGACAAACGCCGTCCGCGTGCTAACGTTTCTCAGGTGATGCACATCATCGGTGACGTGGCTGGCCGCGACTGCGTGCTGGTTGACGACATGATCGATACCGGCGGTACGCTGTGTAAAGCAGCCGAAGCGCTGAAAGAACGTGGTGCCAAGCGCGTGTTCGCTTACGCGACTCACCCGATCTTCTCCGGCAACGCGGTGAATAATCTCCGTAACTCCGTTATCGACGAAGTGGTAGTGTGCGATACCATCCCGCTGAGTGATGAGATCAAAGCACTGCCAAACGTACGTACGTTAACCCTGTCCGGGATGCTGGCCGAAGCGATTCGTCGTATCAGCAACGAAGAATCCATCTCTGCAATGTTCGAGCACTGATCGAACACGGCCAAAAACCCGCTGCGGCGGGTTTTTTTGTCTCTGGTATTTATTTGTATGACTAATGCCTCCTTCACCTGCCATTCACATGACAGATGATGCGCACACGGATAATAGATAATTGTGAAAAATATAGCTTCCTCACATGTTCTGCCCTTTCGCGCCCTCATCGACGCTTGCTGGAAAGAGAAATACACCTCGTCACGTTTTGTCCGTGACCTTATTGCCGGGATCACCGTCGGTATTATCGCCATCCCGCTGGCGATGGCACTGGCGATTGGCAGCGGCGTTGCGCCGCAGTACGGCCTGTATACCTCGGCCGTCGCCGGGATTGTGATTGCGCTGACGGGCGGTTCTCGCTTCAGCGTGTCCGGCCCGACGGCCGCCTTTGTGGTGATCCTCTATCCGGTATCCCAGCAATTTGGTCTGGCAGGCCTGCTGGTTGCTACGCTGATGTCCGGCGTCTTTTTAATTTTGTTCGGTCTGGCCCGCTTTGGCCGGTTGATTGAATATATCCCCCTTTCCGTGACGCTGGGGTTCACATCCGGTATTGGTATCACCATCGGGACGATGCAAATCAAAGATTTCCTGGGTCTGCAGATAGCCCACGTCCCTGAGCACTACCTGCAAAAAGTCGGGGCGCTGTTTATGGCGCTGCCAACCGCCAACCTGGGCGATGCCGCCATCGGTATTGTTACGCTAGGGACGCTTATCGTCTGGCCCCGTTTAGGCATTCGCCTGCCGGGTCACCTGCCCGCACTTCTGCTGGGCTGCGCAGTGATGGCTATTGTTAATTTACTCGGCGGGCATGTGGCCACCATTGGCTCGCAGTTCCACTATATTCTGGCAGATGGATCACAGGGCAGCGGCATTCCACAGCTGTTGCCGCAGCTGGTTCTGCCGTGGGATATGCCCGGCTCCAGCTTTACGTTGAGCTGGGATTCACTGCGTGCCCTGCTTCCTGCCGCGTTCTCTATGGCGATGCTGGGGGCGATTGAATCCCTGCTCTGCGCCGTGGTACTGGACGGTATGACCGGCACCAAACATAAAGCGAACAGCGAACTGGTCGGCCAGGGTTTAGGTAACCTCATTGCACCGTTCTTCGGTGGCATCACGGCAACGGCGGCGATTGCCCGTTCTGCGGCAAACGTGCGTGCGGGGGCAACGTCCCCCGTGTCAGCGGTGATCCACTCCGTACTGGTGATCCTTGCTCTGCTTATTCTTGCGCCTCTGCTCTCGTGGCTCCCGCTCTCCGCAATGGCGGCTTTGCTGCTGATGGTCGCCTGGAACATGAGTGAAGCGCATAAGGTGGTTAATCTTCTGCGTCGCGCGCCGAAAGACGACATCATCGTGATGCTCATCTGTATGTCCCTGACCGTCCTGTTCGACATGGTTATCGCCATCAGCGTAGGCATCGTGCTGGCATCGCTGCTGTTTATGCGCCGCATTGCAAAGATGACTCGCCTTTCTCCGGTTAACGTTGAGGTGCCGGACGATGTACTGGTGCTGCGCGTGATAGGCCCGCTGTTCTTTGCTGCTGCCGAAGGTCTGTTTAGCGATCTGGAGTCCCGTATCGCGGGTAAACGCATTGTGGTGCTGAAGTGGGATGCAGTACCGGTGCTGGATGCCGGCGGGCTGGATGCCTTCCAGCGCTTTGTTAAGCGCCTGCCAGAAGGCTGTGAGCTGCGGGTGAGTAACCTGGAGTTTCAGCCGCTGCGCACGATGGCACGCGCGGGTGTGCAGCCGATCCCTGGCCGCCTGACCTTTTATCCGAACCGCGACGCCGCGTTAGCCGATCTGTGATTGGCCTGATGCAGAGAAACGTCTCTGCATCATCACGCCTATCGCCTGCTGTAGCCACCCGAGCACGGCAGGCGTCATCCACGTTCCCTTCATCAGATGTGGCTCCTGCTGCATGGCGATGCGAAATTTCTGCTGTGTTTCAGGGTTCGTTCCCGCATATGACTGGAACAATGCCAGCCAGTTTTCAGCAAGACGTTGCGCTGCATCAGACGTTGGATCCAGATCTTCGCGCTGCGCCTGGTGCAGTTTCGCCACCAGCGGCGGCCACTCCAGCATGCGGTCAAAATAGTGTGCCCGGGTAAAGGCCATCTCCTCCGGTGACAGATAGTTCTGCCAGATGATGAGTTTTGATTCCGCAAACGCCCCGCGTAATGTAATCGGTCATCTCCGCGGTGATCCCCGTCTGTTCCCGCATCTGGGGCTCAGCACAGTGCATCTCGTTCAGACGAGTGAGAAATTCCGGCTTGCCTGCCGTATCCTGCTCCAGACGCACCATCCAGCGCGTAGCCAGATCCATCGCTCGCGGGTCAGAAACCTCAACGCTCAGTTCCTGCAGGGTTTTCACCTCCGTAACCAGCCCTGACCAGATGGCCGCCAGCGCATCTTTTTGCACAGCAAATGGCAACTGCTGTAATTCCTCTTTACTAAACCAGCGATCGTACATATTCATTAACTCCAGAGTCTGTAGCCAGGATTCCAGATCGGGAGCCTCACCGGTGGAAAGCCCGGCACGTAAATCAACAAGTCTGTCGCGTAGCGTGTCAATGCTGCGCAACTGCTTTTCCAGCAAGCTGATTTGTGCATCGAGCAATCCGGCTAACGGGAGTGACTCCTGCTCCAGAAAATCCCTGATTTCAGCAAGTTCCAGCCCTGCTTTTGCCAGCGCCTGAATCATAAGCAGACGCTGCACATCCGCCAGATTATAGAGCCGGTAACCTGCCGCACTTCTGGCCGAAGGGAGCAATACCCCTGTTTGCTCGTAGTGATGCAACGTTCGCACGGTGATCCCGGCACGTTTTGCCAGTTCCCCTACCTGAATCAACATAGCTGCTCCTTTTCTTTGCCAGTGATGCAACTCTGGAGCCTTACGTTACGTGAGGGTCAACTCATCATGCAAAAAAAAACGACTCCATCTGGAGCCGTTTCGGTGTTCTTTATGTTAACGCACTAGCTGTGCTTATGCTGGTCACGGCGGCAACGTTTATCAAAGTGGCGCACCCACCAGTATCTGTCACTGACCTGCTCATGGCCGCTCACGCGCGCCCCTGCGAGCCACAATACCGCCCCCACAAAGATGCTCAGTACCGCGCCATGCGCGAAGTATTGTGGAAGGTCAAGCTGCGGCAATTGGTTTAAAATAGAATACCCCACACCGGCTACCATCACGAACAGCCCCAACCCCATCAGCACGTTACCGAGTAACGAAGCGTTTCTGCGTTTCATATGTCACCTCCGGAACTTTGGGTTGTAAGGGGAAAAGCCCCTGATCCTTGTGTGTAAAGTATAGACAACACTGCTTTTATGAGTTGCGTGAATGATCACAATAATGGGCAACGCTGGAACAAAAGTTTACAAATAAGCAACTGAACAGATTGAAATTCTAATGGTTCAACTCAGTAATTATTCGTATTTTGCCGTTCCGGTTGCAGAATTTTGTCAAGCGGCTCGCCAGACAGTAAACTACGCGCCAGATCTGGAACCCATTAGGAATTGAATCGTGACGATTAAACTGATTGTCGGTCTAGCCAACCCGGGCGCTGAATATGCTGCCACTCGCCATAATGCCGGTGCCTGGTACGTTGACCTGCTGGCCGAACGGTTACGTGCTCCCCTGCGTGAAGAACCGAAATTCTACGGGTATACCTCACGTATCAACCTTGCTGGTGCCGATGTGCGTCTGCTGGTGCCAACCACGTTCATGAACCTGAGCGGTAAAGCCGTTGCGGCAATGGCGACGTTTTATCGCATCAACCCGGATGAAATTCTGGTTGCCCACGATGAGCTTGACCTGCCTCCTGGCGTTGCAAAGTTCAAGCTGGGTGGTGGTCATGGCGGTCACAACGGTCTGAAAGACATCATCAGCAAACTGGGCAATAACCCTAATTTCCACCGTTTGCGCGTAGGAATCGGCCATCCGGGCGATAAAAACAAAGTTGTCGGTTTTGTGCTGGGTAAACCTCCGGTTTCTGAACAGAAATTAATTGACGAGGCGGTAGACGAAGCGACACGTTGCACCGAAATCTGGCTGAAAGAAGGCTTAACCAAAGCAACAAACCGCTTACATGCCTTCAAAGCGCAATAATCCACGCAATACGGCTTTTTTACCGCGCGGCCTGCGGGTTACGTGTATAATGGGCGTAGTTATTTACTTTTCTTCAATCGGTTATCACTAACGGATTGATTATCAAGACATTAAGGTGATTTAGAAATGGGATTCAAATGCGGTATCGTCGGTCTGCCAAACGTTGGCAAATCCACCCTGTTCAACGCGCTCACCAAAGCAGGTATTGAAGCGGCAAACTTCCCGTTCTGTACCATTGAGCCGAACACCGGTGTTGTACCTATGCCCGATCCGCGTCTGGACCAGCTCGCGGAAATCGTTAAGCCGCAGCGCATTCTGCCTACCACAATGGAATTCGTGGATATCGCGGGCCTGGTTAAAGGCGCGTCCAAAGGGGAAGGTCTGGGTAACCAGTTCCTGACCAACATCCGTGAAACCGAAGCTATCGGTCACGTTGTGCGTTGCTTCGAGAACGACAACATTATCCACGTAAACAACAAAGTGGATCCGGCTGACGATATCGACGTAATCAACACCGAACTGGCACTGTCTGACCTGGACACCTGTGAACGCGCTATTCACCGCGTGCAGAAGAAAGCCAAAGGTGGTGACAAAGACGCGAAAGCAGAACTGGCCGCGCTGGAAAAATGTCTGCCGCAGCTGGAAAACGCAGGCATGCTGCGCGCGCTGAAAAACCTGACCGAAGAAGACAAAGCGGCAATCAAATACCTGAGCTTCCTTACCCTGAAGCCAACCATGTACATCGCCAACGTCAACGAAGACGGTTTTGAGAACAACCCGTACCTGGACAAAGTACGTGAAATCGCTGCGGCTGAAGGTTCTGTGGTTGTGGCCGTTTGCGCCGCCGTTGAATCTGATATCGCAGAGCTGGACGACGCTGACCGTGAAGAGTTCATGGCCGAGCTGGGTCTGGAAGAGCCTGGTCTGAACCGCGTGATCCGCGCAGGCTACGAGCTGCTGAACCTGCAGACCTACTTCACCGCTGGCGTGAAAGAAGTGCGTGCATGGACCATCCCTGTTGGCGCGACGGCTCCACAGGCTGCGGGTAAAATCCACACCGACTTCGAGAAAGGCTTCATCCGTGCGCAGACTATCGCGTTTGAAGACTTCATCACCTACAAGGGTGAACAAGGCGCGAAAGAAGCAGGCAAGATGCGTGCGGAAGGGAAAGATTATGTCGTTAAAGATGGCGACATCATGAACTTCCTGTTTAACGTTTGATTTGTTTTGCATGTATGAAAAATCCACGCTTTGGCGTGGATTTTTTATGAAGTAATATATCAATATATTACTAGTTTGCCTGCTGGCCAGGTACCTGACCATCCACAGGGCATATGCCCTGCTTCATAAATATTAATTAATCCGCCAAAAAAGAATGGCTCTTGCAGTAAGGAACTATAAGCATCTTCAAGCAAATAATTCACTAGATCCCATTTTAAGTTCTCAATCATTGAGGTTTTCTCAAATTCTGGGAAAGTTATTTTTGGGATAATATCATTCTCCACAATTTTCTTAGCCTCTTTAACTAAAGAGTTCCAGTACTGATATTTGTTAGTGTGCTTCTTTGCGAGATAACCCGTTATTTCATTGCCAGCTTCCAAAGTGGCATTTTCCCATTCATCGCTATTCAAGCCTTTTATAAATAAGCTAAGGGAATGAGCCTGGATAACACTGGGGAGCGTAGTTGCTACACCAAGATTAACAAACCAATTAATTTTATTTAACCTATCTATTGCTAACTGAGATATTTTCATGTTTTAACCTGATTTATTCTACCTGGGATCCTAGGTACGTTCATACCACCAAGCGCGCCATGCTGTATTCGATTTTGAATACTATACCTGACAGCTTCTTTCACCTGATTTGCTGGCAATCCAGCAGCCTCCAGAGAATGTTTCAATGCCTGAGTATATTGGATATTGGAAGGCATTTCTCGGTATGAAGCTCCGCCTTTCCTAAATTGATTCCAAAACTGCTCTAAAGATTTATGAGCTTCATAATGCGGAGTACCTGGTTGAGTAAACGCATTACCTTCTAATTTGATCGCGGCTCCACTGTTAGTAGGAATAATGTCACGGAATGCTGCATCCTGATTTAAGTGGTGTGATTGTCCAGGGCGTAAGTCATTTTTTAAACTACCATGAGGACCTAAAATCGGACCGTCTTCAGTAGTTTTGCATTTCAGCCCCCACGGATCCACCCACCCCAGCGCATTCGGCGCATACTGGTAAAGGTTTATCCCGCCCGCCAGCCCTATCGGGTCCTGCTGCGTAAACCGCCCACTGTCGGGGTCATAATACCGGAACAGATTGTAGTGCAGCCCTGTTTCTCGATCCAGATATTGCCCCTGCATTCGCAGGTTCTGAGAATATCCTGATAGCTGCGTCTCACTTTCCCGCAGCAGCTTGCCCCATGCGCTGTTCACTCCCTCCCAGCGCACCTGTCCTTCGACATCCGTCATCCGTTCCGGTGTGCCGTTGGGCTGGCAGTGGAACCAGAAGATCTCCGGCGCATCAACGCCATCAATACGCGCCAGAGGATCATAGCTGTCCTGATCGCTGTAGACGTAGGTCAGCGGTACATCATCGTGAACTTCCTGCAGCAGGCGGAACCCTTCCCAGACGAATTGGGTTGTAACCGGCTTACCTGTAGGTTGTCCGCCGAGGATCTGGCGTCGCGTTTTGCTAATACGTCGGCCAAGCGGATCGTAACGGAAGCTGACCACGGTCTGCGGCTTGTTACGGTCCCGCGGCTGGCTGATGACCTCCGTCAGGCGATGTTCACCGTCATAGCGATACTGCCAGCGCGTCTGGCCGTTATCCTTCTCCACGGTGCGGCCGTGGATGTCGTAGCGCCAGCGAATGCCGTTCAGCTGCGTTACGCGGTTATGGGTGATCTTCTCCCCAATGCCTTCTAACGGGTTACCCGCGGCATCCCAGCGCCACTGTTCCTGCCCGGGAAGCGTGCCATCCTGAACGAGCAACCGCCCGGCGCTGTCGTATTGCCAGCGATACCAGCTGAAGGGGTTATCGTCACGCTCTTCACGCACCAGGTTATTGCGGTAGTCGTAGTCCCAGCGCCGCGACCAGCGTCTTGGCGACGGGCGCTGGGCATTGCCGGTAAAGACATCCCGACGATGCAGGCGGCCAAGTCGGTCATATTCGCTGCGGGTGGTCAGCAGCCCCTGAGTTCGGCTGGTTTCCCGGTGCAGTTCATCGCGGGTAAAGTCGGATACCGACAGTTTATCGAGGGCAATGCCGAGCAGATGCCCGCTGCCGTAGTAAAACTGTTTCAGCTCACGGCCGTCGGGTAGCGTTGCCGAGGTGCGGTTGCCGAGGGCATCATACTGCCATGCGAGCTCACCATACTCACCCTGTTCGCGCGTAACACGGCCCAGCGCGTCATACTCGAACGCCAGCTCCTGCTCTGCTTCATTGCTCCATACGCTGGCTGAAAGCGCAGGATGCAGCCCGATCCGGCTCAGTAGCCCTGACGATGTGTAATGATAGCGGGTCAGTCCTTCCGGCGTGGTACGGGCAACAAGCTGGCCGCTTGCGCTCCAGGCGAAGGCGTGGGTGATGGCCTGCGGATGATCGGCAGCGAAGGTACGCGCTACCGTGCGTCCGCAGGCATCATAGCGATACTGCGAAGCCACGCCATCCAGCCCCACCTCTTCCAGCAGCAGCGAGTCTGCCCCCCAACGGAACTGATACGCTTCACCGTTTTCATTTTCCAGCGCCACCAGCCGCCCGCGGTTGTCCCAGCGGCGGCGAACTTCTTCACCCTGCGTATTGCGTGTGGCGGTTAACCGACCGGCAGCATCATATCTGAATACACTCTCTTTACCGTCGGCCCCCTGGTGCTGAACCGGGAGGCCGCGTTCGTTCCACGTCAATGATTCTGACCAGCCCTCCGGGCGCTCAAGCTGTACCGGACGCCCGGCAGCGTCGTAGCGATAACGCGTCTCTTCGCCATCAGCGCCAGTTTCAGCTGTCAGCCAGCCCAGCGGATGATAGCGGTAGCGGGTGATGCGTCCTGAACAGTCTGTCGCGCGTACAACCTGTCCTGCCTCATTGTATTCCTGATAACGACTGTTTCCGGCAGCATCAACCTCCTCAACGACCTGACCAAACTCATCCCGGCGCAACTGCGTGGTCTGCCCCAGCGGGTCGACCACGCGCTTTAAGCCGTGATGTTCGTCATACCAGAAACGGGTGGCGCTGCCATCCGCTTCAATGATGGCCGCAGGCAACGCGCGATGCTCCAGCCAGGTTGTCGTACGGGCATTGCCTTCGGCGTCGATCTCCTGTACCCGATTACCCATCTCGTCATAGACGAACGTGACGGCATTCCCGAGCGGATCGATGCGGCGCGTAAGGAGCTCATTTTCGTCCCACTCGTAGCGCCAGTTTTCACCGCGTTCATCAACGTAGCAGACGATCAGACTCTGCGCATTCCAGTAGTGCAGTCGCGTCTGACCATCGTAGTGTTCGACTGTCGTCAGCCCGGCGTCTAAATCGTAAGTAAAGCGGCAACCATCGCCCGTGCTGGTACGATTTTCCACCACCCGCCAGTGATCAAATTTTTGCCAGCGATATTCGCTTTCCAGCCCACCCGGTAAACGATGCCAGACCATCAACCCCTTGTCGTTATAGCGATACTCGCGGGTTATCACGCCAGAGGCATCTGTCGCGCTCGCCAGTTGACCGCGCGCATCATAGCGCCACTGCATTAATGGCCAACTGCGGCTGCCGTCAAATTGGCTGGCTGACGTCACACGCTGCGGGAAGCGTTCATCTTCATAGCGCAGCGTCAGGTCTATCGTCCTCGGTTCGTCGTGAAGATTGACCAGCCTGCCGTATTCGTCCCACTCCGTCAGCAGTGCGTTGCCATACTCATCGCTGAGGGAAGCCAGACGCAGCGCGGAAGGGTTAGCACGAGTAGGTTTGTACAGACGCCACACCGCACCGTCGTCATCGGCAATCGCTACATCGCCGCTGTCGTTACGGCGGATAATGATACCTTCGCTGATACTGTAAAACGCGCGATCGACTGGCGGCAGCTCAAAGCTCAGTTCGCGTCCGGTTTCATCGAACCAGGTCGCGTTGTTCTCTTCCAGGGCGAGATAACTATCAAAGGTGGTCGCCCAGCCTAAACCAAACAGCCCTTCACGCGTGGTCAGGCTGTTATAGCTGCGCTGCCAGCGAAGTGGGAAGCGCCCCGGCAGTGAGAAATCGAGTTCATCGTCATCATTCAGCACCTTCACGCCGGTCGCGGCATGCACCGGGTGCGAGGAACCAAATACAGCATTGACGGCCATATCGGCCAACATGCCGCCCCCCGCGGCAGCCAGCGCACAGGGCATATTCTTTAATATTTTGCCTGGTCGCCCACGCAGCAAAGAGAGTGCAATCATCCCCAGCGCAAGACCAGGCGTCTTACCGCTTTTGATATCGCGAACCGTCAGCGTCTCACCACCGATGATCACATTCGGGGAAACATCGTCAGAAACGGTTGCTTCACAGGTGGTACGGTCTTTCGCACGCACTGCAGGCTGGCCGTTAATAAAGACGCTCTTAGAACCTTCCGCCAGATATTGCGGTCCGGAGTGCTTTTCGCACGCCACCTTATCCTGCTCCAGCGGTGAAGTACCCGATGCCGCAGAGGCTACGCTCGGCTGCCACATTTCGCTACCAAACTGCCCGGCGGCGGAGAGCAACATGCCCGCGTAATCGGCAAAACTGCCTGGAGACTGCGGCTCAGGTGACGGGGTATCGGCAGGCGTCAGCGTCCCGGCCGCACGCGCGGCAGGAAGCGTGTTGGTCAGCACGTTGTCGGAACCCGAGGTAATTTTACCCGCGGGTGATGGAGGGAAAAGCGCATTGCCTAAACCTTCAGCCGCGTTGCTGATGTCATCCGTTATTCCCGCCACATTTGCCAGCACGCCACCGATAATCCCACTCAACAGACAGCTGGATCCAATCGCCGCAACGCCTGCAGCAGCGGCTCCTGCCCCCAGCAACGGCGCGGCCACGGTGGCCGCTGCACCAACGGCCGCACCGATCACCGCATAGGCGGCACCTTCTGCCACAATGCTGGTGATATCCGCAAAAATGCTGGAGTGAATAATCTCGTCGCCCTGACGGGCCGCGTTGTTATCGCTCATGCCTTACACATTCCGGTTGTCGTTTAGCGTCAAACTTTGCTTAAGCGCGCTCCAGCGCACCCCGTCTTCTTCGGTAAATGCCCGTAGCGCAGAGAGGGTAAATATCATTAATACCGGTTTGCCTGGCGTTTGTACGGCAAGTTGTTTTTGCCACAGGCGCTGGCCGTTACGGTCGAAGGCGGTCTCCACTTCTATGCCGTCAATGTTGCTTTTCGGCCCTGCATTTACGCGGTGGAATTCGCTTTGGGTAATTTCGCCCATCTGAGGTCGCAATAAATCCCACTGGCGGTGAAACTCTTTCTCATAGTCGCTGCCATCCGGGATAGCACCGCGACTGACGACGACGGATAAGCCGCTTTCGTCATCACGAATAATGTTCATGCTGTTATCCTGCCAGGCAGCAGGGAACAGGGAAAAGGAACCTTCCTGGAGGGTGTATTTCATAAGTGAACTCGGGATGATTAATATTGTGAGAAACAAAAGAGGCCAATCCATGCTGGCCTTTTAGCTGGCGAAATGTTTATTTAGACCACTGACCGGACTGTTCTATACGCTGAGCCAATTATTTTACCTGTGGGGCCGTGCAACGTTTTTCGTACTGCTATCACTTTTGCGTACGCAGGATAAATTCATCGGGCTATTCACCCTCTCCCGATGAGAATTTCGCCTGCACCGCCGCATCAATATCTCCTTTATGCCCCGCTCCCGGTGCCGTCGTGCCGGGCTGGGTGCCAGAGGTATTCAGGTGTAGCTTGCCGCCCGTGGTGATATGACCATCACCCTCAACAAAGAAGTTAAACTCTTTTCCAATCAGGTTAATTTTGCCGTTAGCATTAAGTTCAATCGCGCTTTCCCCCGAGACCAGCCGCAGTTTCGTGCCAGAGGCAAGCACATATTGTTCGACCGCCGCATCCAGCTTGCCTTTGCCGGTGAGGATCTCAGTACCGCCTTTCACGGCCTGAATCTGATTTGCTTCCACGCGGTGCAGCTCATTTTTCTTCACATAATGACTGCGCTCGCCGCCGACGCTGTGCGTTTCATCATTTTTAACGCTGGTATCCATATTGCGTTCAGCCTGGATCCACACCTGCTCCGCGCCCGCCTTGTCCTCAAAACGCAGGGCGTTGGCGTTGTCGACAGAACCATCTTTCGTACGGCTCATAAAGCCCATCTGTGTGGCCGCCGCAGGCAGCGCCCACGGCGGCATGCTTGCTTCGTTGTACACGCGGCCTGTGATGATTGGTCTATCCGGGTCGCCGTTGATAAAGTCCACGACCACTTCATCGCCGACACGCGGGATCTGCACACCACCATAACCCTGGCCCGCCCAGGCGCTGGAAACACGTACCCAACAGGAACTGGTATCATCGCCCTTCGCCAGACGGTCCCAGTGAAATTTCACCTTCACGCGGCCATATTTGTCCGTCCAGATGCTTTCCCCCTGCGGCCCGACGACTTTCGCGGTCTGTGGGCCGTAGGTGCGTGGCCATGCCGTGGACTGTGCCGGACGGAACGATACAGACGACGGGATAACGCTGAAGTCGGTACGGTGAATAGTTTCACCCTCGCCGCTCGCATAGCGGTTCTCTTCGAAGTGATACCCGGCCGCCGTGATCAGGTAATCGCCGTTGTCGCTGAAGAACGGCGCGTTGGTTAATGTGAATGTATGCCCTGGTGCAATCCCCGCCGCCGTCGCCGTGGCCTGAATTTGCTGATGCTCAACCTGCCAGCGCTCCTGGCGGATACGGGCGTAGAACTCCGCATGTCCCTGCTCAACAAAGCGCCCCGGCCAGTCGTACACATCAATACTGCCCGGTTTCGGCGACGCCGGGTTCTGCTGCGCCTGGAACAGCCACGCGTTTGGCTTGCGGAAGTCATAGTCATCAAGGCTGTAAATCCCCGGCGTGACGCTGTCCTCCAGCGCCCACTGGCCGATACCTTCTTCGTCGGTACTGCCGCCTGACGGCGTCTGGTGATAAGGGATCACCTCGTAGCCGCTGAACGGCTGATGCTGCGTGGCGGCATCGGTCAGGACCAGGGTGTGTTTGTCGGCTTCATGGCTGAAGTGCCAGGCAATCCCTTCCAGCTCCATCAGACGGCTGATAAAGTCCAGGCTCGACTCCTGATACTGCACGCAGTAGTCCCACACCCGGTAGCTGCCGGTGAGCTTGTCTTCCATGTTGACCTGATGCTCACCCAGCAGGGTTTTCACAATCTGCGGCACCGTCTGCCCCTGGAAGATACGCAGGTTACGGTCGCGCTTCATCGGCCACAGATCCGGCTCCACCGTCAGCTGATACACCGCGTAACGGGTTCCGGTCAGCTCAATAGCGCTGACGGCCACGCGCGTGATCTTCCCGTTGATATAGCGGGAGGTGAGCAGGTTTTGTGTCGGGATGGTTACCGTGACCGGCTGACCCAGCAGTTTGCTGCGGTCAATGCGCGCATCCGTGCCAAGCAGCGTCAGCGTCAGGGCGAACGACTCGGACATCGCCTCGCGGCCGGAGAGTTTCCAGAAAAGCAGCCCCTCGGCCGGGAGCTGGACGGTAATTCGGTTGAGCATAATCGTTATTCCATATGGCTTATGCGATGTAGATAATTACGGCAATAAACGTACGATGATAATAACTATTCTGAGTCAGACTTGATATTCGCGGCAGAATATTTTTTCATTACAAATATGAGCGAACCAATTTTTACTATTTCAGAAAAAACGAACAGCGTGATATTGAGAGGGATAACACTAATTCCCAGACCGACTATAATCATCGGGAACAAGGTCACCGAACAACTCATGGTGAGCAGGCGCAGTACTTCCTGCGCCAGAGCAAACCGGACGGCATATCGGTGCGTTGTGAAAAAAAACCAGGCAGAAAAGCATAATGAAACCGGCCACAGAAGGTAAACGAGGTAAAAAAGCCCCGTCAATAAACCGTTTACCCCTCCTGCTATCAGCATAAAGATGATGACACCAAAATTCCCGCCGGTAGAATCCCACCATGACTGAAGCAAGTGGTATGGGCCAATTAAATAAAATACAATACCAATGACATCCATGACGCCCCAGAAATAGAATATTTTATTTTTCGCGGTTATATTCATTCAATCCCTCTTTTGACCGCCTCTGGTGGCCACTTCCCGCCATGTTTAATTACTGCATTTTTTATTTTTGTTAACAACTCATACTCATCGCTACTTTTCCCAGGTGAATTTAACATCCTTTGTAATTGATTCACCATCGTCCAGCCATTATCGGCCCTAATCTCCGGGTTGGCCCCGCGTTCTAACAGAAGAAAGACATGATCATATGAATGATAGTCAAACGCTTCGAATAATAATGTGCTACCCAGCGAGTTAACTGTATTTACGTTTGCGCCATAATCGAGCATCACTTTTAATGTTTCAGTGTTTTTGGCTTTTATCGACTGAAAAATAATTGGCTTATCAAATGTTTTATCTTTTGCATCTGGAGATAGCCCTCCATCAAGAAGGGCTTTAATCCATACGCCACTATCGGCGTTCAGCACAAATTCAGCAGGACTATATTTACCGTTAGAACGAGGTTGAAGTGGATCGGCTCCTGCCTTAACCAGGGTGGTTACAATATTTAGCTGTTCCGCAGTTTTCTTTTCATTCATGGCATTGCCTAACGCCCAAAAGAGTAGCGTCATTTCATGTTTACCGGGTTTATTAAGATCCGTATGTGTTACAAGTTTTTGGACTGACTGTCCATCGCCTTTTGCAATTACCTCCGCCAGCACAAGTTGCTGCCCGGAAAAATAATCTTTCGGATTTAATTCCATATTTTGCTTACACCCCAGAATCAAGAATGGTACACATAGCGCTACTGCTAATAGCATTTTCACAAGCGGCCCCCGATGATTGAAATATCCTCATTCTTTTGCTTCTCAATACAATCAATTGCCTGGTTGATACCATGGCGATCAAGTTCGTTTCCAGTACCGCCAGGAAGATCATGCGCTATCCCCGCGGCATTAGGGCTTAAAGCCGATATTTCTTCTTTAAGAAGTAACGCCGGGGTGTATCCTTTCACAGTTTTATAATCTTCCCAAAGATTTACTTCCTGAACTTTGGTGAGCAGTTCACCCTCAACCCGATAAGCCTGAATGTTATCCGCGCTTCCAAGTATGGTCCCACCATATTTTGCTACGGTACTGCTGTTTAACCCAGCGGCATTAAAAGTCCATCCTGCTTTACCGCTGGCCATAGATGTTGCAGATGCGAGCCCCCCTCCCAGTGAGTGCCCAGCCACATCGATATTTTGCGTTGTCATGGACAATTTTTTCCCCAAACCTACGGCGTTTCGATAATAGGGGGAATCACCACCTACAGCCTGCATAAAGTTATTCGCCCAGTCAGCTCCATTTTTCACAGAAGGTAAATCAGTTTTATTCCAAATCGCGGAAGCATATTCACTTAAAGAAGGAATTCCCGGTTCTCTTGAACCTCTAAACACTAACGTTGGATTAATATCACTTCCAAACACATTTGGGTCAGGCTGATAAACGCGAGCCAGGAAATCAGGCGCATCGGCGCGATCAAAAAGCATCTCTTTTTCCAGGCCAAACTTCTTCAGCGCCCCCGCATCATTACTAATATCCTTCCACCCCTCCGGCACGCCCGGCGTCGTTTCCAGCGGGTTTACGGTCTTATAAACATTTTCAGCAAGCTTTGCCTTCTCCACCGCAATATTATTCGCCGCTAATCGTTTAGCCGCGATCTGCGCATCCGGGTAGAGGCTATTACTGCCCTTCGCAATCAAATCTTTACGTGCCTGCCAGCGTTCGGCTTTGGTCATATTCTGAAGCTGAGAGGCATAGGTTTTGCCCTCTTTTCCCGGCGTCGGCTGGTCGGGTACCTGCGCCGCTTTGGATTTCACCACCTGTGCTGGCAACTCCGTTGGTGCAGGACGGGAACCATAGGTTCGCACCATCGTTTCGTAACGATCGACAATAGTGCTTACCGGGTACCAGCCCAGTCCGGTGAGCGAGGCGGCCTGCAACCGCCCTTTTGTATTGATATAAAAGATTTCCGTTACCGATGACCAGTTGCGAAAACTCTCGTCAATCGCAACGATCCTGCCCATATCGAGATCCTGCACAATCAACTTGCGCGTATCGCGCCCTGACTGATAAGGATTCGCGCCGGTAATGGAATGAAGTAAATCATAGCGCGTGAACAGCGAGCGTAGTGAATTGTCCGGTACCGACATAACCCACTGCCCGGCAACGGACGGGCGCATGATCTTCGCAAATAACGCTGGCGAGACATTCTCGCTAAACAGATAGACAAATTTGATGTTGTACATTCGCTCCGTCCTTGTTACCAGTCCCTGTTCGCCTTATTTACGGGTTCACCAGCCAGGTTCCCGGCTTCGCAATATCCAGAGTCTGGGTACGCGCCTTGCCGCTTCCCTCCAGCTCAATTTTAAACTCGCCCGCTGGCAGCTTAAGCGACGCGTAGCCATTGGTTGCCGGACGCAGCGCTTTTGGCTCATCGTTCACCTTCAGCGTCTCGCCGTCGAGCATACGGATATAAACCAGCGCTATCGGGCTTGCTTCAACCGGCGGAGGGCTTTGTTCCACCGTGGCAGACGGTGTAGCCTGCTCGCTCGCCTGAGCGACTTGCGGTTTCGTTTCCGGCGTTTGCACGGCAGCTTCAGCCGGGCGAGTCTCCGCAGGTGTCTGCGCCGTCTGGTCTGGCACATCGTGCCCGCCACCGCCAAACAATACTGCCCCCGTCACAACCCCAACCAGCACGCCTGCGGCAATCATCGCCGGGATTTTGTAACGTCGCCAGTCCAGCGCTGAAGCAGGTACCTCGTCTTCCACCGGCACCAGCATCGTGCCCGGTTTTTTGGCCGTCAGCACATCACCAATACCTGCAACCGGCATCTCAATAAGCGCAGCGAACTCATCAATAGACTGAGGGCGGTCTTCCATATGCAGCGCCAGCGCACGGTCGATGGCCTGCAACAACGGGATGGAATACCCCTGCGGCATCAGTTCCACCAGCGGTTTACAGGTGTCCTGAATCGAGCGTACCACGCTGACCGGTGGCGGAGAGCCCACAATCAGAGTACGCAACACGGCACCGAGGGCGTAAATGTCCGTCCACGGTCCCTGCTCGCTTTCGTTGTCGTCGGTGTATTGCTCGATGGGGGCAAAGCCCGGGCGCAGCATGGTCTCTGTCTCGTCTGAGAGATTACCGATGGTGCGACGCGCCGAGCCAAAATCAAGTAGCACCGGCAGGCCGTTGTCCTGGATTTGAATGTTATCCAGAGAGATATCGCGGTGCAGATAGCCTTCGTCGTGGATCGTCTTAATCGCGCCAAACAGCATTGGCAGCATGCGACGGATCCACGTCTCGTTAATCAATTCCGGCTTCTCTTCGCGCAGACGTGAAAGCGTGGTGCCGCTGTAGAACAGCGTGCCCATGTAAGCCGTATCGTTTTGCACCCAGAAACGCAGCACGTGCAACAGGTTCGGATGGTTGAAACGCGCCAGCAGACGCGCCTCCTGAATGAAGCTGTTCAGGCCAGCGGAAAATGCTTTGCCGAAGCGCTCGCTGCGCAACACCAGCGTCATATCATCGCCACGCACGGCAAGCGAAGAAGGCATAAACTCTTTGATAGCGATCGTGCGTTCGAGCTGGTGATCCCAGGCGCGGTAGACGATGCCAAATCCACCGCCGCCAATCACCTCTTTGATTTCAAACTCATTGAAGCGATACCCGACCGGGAGCGCGTTTGGGACAGTCCGATTGTTATCATTATCCGTCATCTTTTACAGTTCTCTTGATGATTATTACGCGGCAAACTGACAGTGAAACTCGCCCTGCTCGCAGGTGATATGCAGACGTCGGTACTGCTCGTCACTGCGGCTGGCGGTAAGTAAAATCTGGCTCATCTGAGGCAGCAGGGTGTTCGTCAGGATCGCATCCACCATACGACCACCTGATTCCACCTCGGTGCAGCGCTGAACAATCTGTTCCTCCACGCTGTCGTCAAACTCCGAAATAATGTTGTGATTCTCTTCCAGGCGACGCTGAATGCGTTTGAGCTGCAGGCGAACAATCTGCCCCAGCATCTCGTCACTCAGCGGATAATACGGCACCACCAGCAAACGCCCCAGCAGCGCAGGCGGGAACACCTGAAGCAGCGGCTGACGCAGTGCACCGCTCAGCGCGTCCGGCTCGGGGACCAGCTCCGGATCGGCGCACATGGCGCTGATAAGCTCGGTGCCGACGTTGGAGGTCAGAATAATAATGGTGTTGCGGAAATCAATGTGACGTCCTTCGCCATCCTCCATCCAGCCCTTGTCGAAAACCTGGAAGAAAATTTCATGTACATCAGGGTGCGCTTTTTCAATTTCGTCCAGCAGCACCACGCTGTAAGGACGGCGGCGCACGGCCTCGGTTAACACGCCACCTTCGCCATAACCTACGTATCCCGGAGGCGCACCTTTTAAGGTGGAGACGGTATGCGCTTCCTGGAATTCACTCATATTGATGGTGATGACGTTCTGCTCGCCGCCGTAAAGTGACTCAGCCAGCGCCAGCGCGGTTTCTGTTTTCCCGACGCCAGACGGTCCGCACAGCATAAACACACCAACCGGCTTGTTGGGATCGTCAAGCTTCGCCCGCGAGGTTTTCACCCGACGGGCAATCAGATCCAGGCCATGGCGCTGCCCGATAACCCGCTGATTCAGCGTATCGGCCAGGTTCAGCACCGCGTCGATCTCGTTTTTCACCATCCGCCCCAGCGGAATACCCGTCCAGTCAGAAACAACGGCGGCCACCACATTTTCATCTACCGCCGCGAACAGCAGCGGTTCGTCGCCCTGAACGGTATTCAGCGCTTGCTGCAGCCCGGCAAGCTGGCTGCGCAGTTCGGTTGTGTCATCGTCACCCGCGTCAAACAGCGCGGCGCGCAGACGGATGATTTCGCCGACCAGGCTACGTTCCTCTTCCCAGCGTCGGGCCAGGGCATCGCGCGTCGCTTCATACGCGCTGCGCTCAGCGGTTAACGCGGCCACGCGCTGTGGCTCACCTGCCCCCACGCGCGCTTCGCGTCCGGCAATCTCGATTTCAACATCAAGGGCGGCAAGGTGACGCAGGCAATCTTCCAGCTGTGCGGGTGGCGCGCTCTGGCTGACTGCCACACGGGCGCAGGCGGTATCCAGCAGGGCAACGGCTTTATCCGGCAACTGACGTGCCGGAATGTAGCGATGCGAAAGCTTCACCGCAGCGCTAACCGCTTCATCGAGCAGTAATACCTGATGGTGTGTCTCCAGCGGCGACACGGTACTGCGCAGCATCAGAACGGCTTTGACCTCGTCCGGCTCGTGCACCTGCACCGTCTGGAAGCGGCGGGTCAGCGCCGGATCTTTTTCAATGTACTTTTTGTATTCGGCCCAGGTCGTGGCACCAATGGTGCGCAGCTGTCCGCGCGCCAGGGCAGGCTTCAGCAGGTTAGCGGCGTCGCCGGTTCCCTGCTGGCCACCCGCACCGATCAGGGTGTGGATTTCATCAATAAACAGAATGATCGGCGTGGCGCTGGATTGCACTTCATTGATTAAGGCCTGGAGACGGGCTTCAAACTCGCCTTTCATCCCCGCACCAGCCTGCAACATGCCAATATCCAGTGACCACAGCTGAATATTCTGGAGCGACTCAGACACATCACCTTCGGCGATACGCAGCGCCAGCCCTTCCACCACCGCCGTTTTCCCTACCCCGGCTTCCCCGGTCAGCAATGGGTTGTTCTGGCGGCGGCGCATCAGAATATCGACCATCTGGCGGATCTCTTCATCACGTCCGACAACCGGGTCGATCTTACCTTCACGGGCGCGAGCCGTCAGATCCTGACCATACTGGGCCAGCGTCCCCTGCGCGGCCGGTACCGTTCCTGCAGGTGCATCGACGGCAGCGGCAGCCTGCTGCGTCTCTTTGCTGTTGGCACAAATCGTCTCAAACTGCTCAATCAGCACCTCAACGTTCAGACGGGTGAACTGCGCGGAGATGCTTTTCAGTACGTTGGCCAGATTCCAGGTTTTGAGAATACCGATCAGCAAATGCCCACCGCGAATGCGGCTGACGCCAAACTTCAGGGAACCATAGACCCAGGCGCGCTCCACGGCGATGTCGATATGTTCGGAAAGATCAGAGACTGAACTGGCTCCCCGCGGCAGCGCATCCAGCGCCGCAATGATATCCCGCGTCAGTTGCTGTTCATCGAGAGCAAAGTGGCGTATCACCTGCTGCAGATCGCCATCCTGCTGCTGCATCAGCTGGTGCAGCCAGTGCACCAGCTCAACATACGGGTTGCCCCGCAGCTTACAGAATGCAGTGGCGCTTTCCAGAGAGGTAAATAACAGCGTATCCAGTTTGCCGAAAAGCACGGCACGGCTTATTTCTGACATGTTCGGTTCCGTTGATAACAATGCGTTAGAAAAATTATCGCTCTGCGCGATAAACCAGATCGCCACGTGGCACTGGTTGAGGCTGGATCCCCAGCCAGGTGTTGTACCCCAGTCGGCCACCGTTGCCGAGCGCGGCCCCCTGCACCGCGTCAGCGCGCAATATCACGCGCGTTTCCCATTCAAATTCCAGACCGGCGTACTGGCGAACCCAGTCGCGTAGATCGGTGACCCAGGCTTCTCCCGGCAGAAAACGGTTGTACTCTTCTGCGCTCAGCGGGCCAATCTCGATCCGAAATTTATGCTGCACGTCGCGTACCGCAACGCCGAGAAAGGCGGACTCCCCCATACGCGGCAGGCGGCGGCCTTCACCCAGCTGTGCCTGCTCACGCCGCGTCAACGGCATCCACTGCGGTACATTCGCGACCAGCGTCACGGGGGCTTTAAAGTAATCACGCAGGATCTTCTCCAGCCCTTCAGGATCGCGTCCGTGGCGGGTCAGGTGCCCGGCATGAGTAAAGCGTGCGTGTGCGCTCAGGCTGCCTTTATCCATCTGGCCCGGTTGCCCCATGCCGATCAGCGATGCCAGATAGCCTTCGAAGCGTTTGTTATCAGCACGGTCAAGCGAGACAGCGGGCTGCGCATCCGCCCAGGCGCGGTAAAACAGCAAGGTCAGGCGGTGATGGAACAGGTCAGCAAACGCGCTCAGGCTGTTGTCCTGATGATGATGAATACGCTCGCGGGCGTACTCAGTCATGTGTACCGGCAGCGGGCCGTTAGGGCCAAACAGGCCGAAGCTCAGAATCGACACCTCGTGCAGCCCGTTCTCTTCACGCTGACGGACCTGCGTAACCGTCGAGGGAGCAAAACTCATCGACGGCTGCTGGCCGATACGCAACGGTTCAAATCTGGGCAACGGCGCACGCCCCAGCGGGTAGCGCTCTCCGCCCTGAGCATCGATACGTCTTAACAGCTGAAACAGATCGTAGCGCCACGGCGTCTCGCGAACGCCACGCCAGAACATATCCGGCAGTGGCGTCAGACGATGCACGCGCAGTGGCGCGGTGGCAACATCGCTCATATCAGTGCCCTTTTACCCATTCTCGGTGCCCAGTAGCCAATCTCGCCGCGCTGCTGGCTGTTCAGGGTAAACTCCGTAAAGCTGTTGATCGACACCAGGCGAGCAAACAGACGTTCCAGCACGCTACCGAAAAGCCAGGGGCTGGCACCGGAAAATGCACGCTCATCCACCGTCAGGGTAATGCCAATTCCACGGGCAAATACGACCGGGCCAGGCTCAGGGACGCGTCGGTGAACCGGCTCCAGCACGCAGTGGCGAACGCCATCGACCTGACGTGCAACGGGCGTTTCTGCCAGGCTGGCATACAGTCCTAACAGCTGACGCAGCGCCGCAGCCCCCTCTTCATTTTCGCTGTCCATCAGGCTGAGATAGTTCATCTGCAGCTGGCTAATGAGCCGCCAGGTGCTGAATCCTTCGGCCAGTGCCGGACGCGGTGGCGTCGGACCTTTACGCAGAGTCAGGGATTTCACTGGCATCGAGTCGGCCATGATGAATTGCCCAAGCTCCTGCTGCAGCATCAGGGGCAAGTCGCGGCTGGTACACAGCACGTCAGCGGAAATGTAGCGCAGGTTGTCCTGCCACGGCGCATGTTGCTCATCCACCAGCGAGACAAAAACTTCCGAACCGATATAGCCAGTGCGCGTGCCATATCTCAGCGCATGCTCCGAAAGTACGCGCTGTTCGCGGCGCAGTGAAAAATAGGCACCGTAGTTGCCCGCATCCCCGCTCCAGGAGCTCCAGAACGGACGAAACGTCTGGTCGTCGCGCTGGCCATCGGCACTGGCATAGATGTTGTTGACCGCGTAAATTTCATAATCCAGGGGGCGAATATTATCCACCACCAGGTGGTATTCATGCTGGCCTTCATTCAGCTTCTGGCGCGCCGCAACCTTCGGAAACAGGTTGATAACCGGAGTACAGTGCAGCGCCAGATGGCTGGCATCCACAACACGCTCCAGCTGTTCATCGGTCTTATCCAGAAGAATGAACATATCGAATGCTTTTTCGCTTTCACAGCGCTGGATAAGCTTGCCCAGACCGCTCAGGCTGATGAAACGAAAACGTGCCGGAAAGGCAAAATACTCCTGGAGCAGACGGTAGCCGTCAAAGTTGCGCAGGTCGTCCGGAAGCAGCGCCTGGTTCGGCGCAAAGCCCTCCTGACGCAGCGAATCAGACGCCAGCATCTGACGTTGTGGTTGTCCGCTCACGGTCTGGCAGACAATGCCCGCGTGGTGCTCCATCACCAGTTCCAGCAGTTTCAGTGCCTCAATGTCCGGGCCGCTGAGGAAAAACTCCAGACGGTCAAAATCAAGGTGCCCGAGGTTTTGCGGGCCATCGCTGGCGATACGGATCCGCAAAGCGCTGTTGATACCCCGCTGGCTCAGACCGAGCTGCGCCAGCGGCAGATCGGCAGGTACACCGCCCAGTTCGACCTTTTCAATTTTCAGCGGGAGCAGGTTAACTTCGTGCGCCGTGGTATAGCTGCAGGTCACGCCGGTTTTTTTCAGCGCCAGGCTGTCCATCATGGTACCGCGCGGCACAATGAAGCCATTGCTCAGATCGCCCCGGCTACTGTCGGGCTGGATTTCAGCAATCGCCATTGAGGGTGTCGGTGCAAGGTAGTTAGGCGCGATCATCTCCAGCATCCGCTGGGAGAAGCGAGGAAACTCCGCGTCCATTTTCATCTGCACGCGGGAGGTGAGGAAGGCAAACCCCTCCATCAGTCGCTCGATGTACGGATCCGCCACGTCGATGCCGCGCATCCCCAACCGCCCGGCAACTTTGGGGTAACGTTCGGCAAACTCGGCTCCCATCTCGCGCAGATAGGCCAGCTCACGGTTGTAATATTCGAGCAGTTTACTTTCCATGATTACCCCGCATCTTTGAGTTCAAAATGACCGTTTTCCAGATCAACATCCGTGCGAAACAGAAACTCCAGCGGGTACGGTACACACCACAAACGCCCTTTTATCTCGATGGACAGAACGTTATGCAGATCCAGCGAGGAGGTATCAGACACGCAGCGAACCTGCAGCCCCTGGGGCAAAATACGGGGTTCGAAATTAATGATGGCCTCGGTGAGTTTGCGCTGAAGGTCGTGCCATTCGATATCTGACATTCTCTTCCCCGCCAGCGGGGCAACGCCAAAATTCACCACAGAGCGTTTCACCTGCGGCAACGCACCCAGGTCACAGGACGCGTCATGGTTAATGGTGTTAAACAGCCACTGTAAATCCCGCAGCACGCTGCGGCGCAGCGCCGCGTGGGTAATCAGATTGCTGTTGGCCGCCTCACGTTTTTTTTCCGGGTCGTTATCGGTGAGGCGATCCAGCAGTGAAGGCTGCATTTTGTCGCGCGCCCCCACTTTTTCCTGTCTGTTGCGGGCTTGCCAGCCACTGCGTAGCAGGTCGCCTTCGCCAGCGGGATTACTCATGTGCTCCATCCGTTGCAAACGTCACGAGACTCAGCGACAGCAGCGGGCTTTCGCTTTGCTCGCTGAGCCAGGCCTTCTGCCCCATGCCTTCGTAAAGCGTGCCTTCGCTGTCGAGCGGTAACCACTCTGTGGTGCGCCCAAGCCTGACGGCGTCTGAAGCATCATCAGCAAAGGGATAGCGTGCAGGGATCTGACAGACCTGCTCCGTACCGTCAGTCAGACGTACCAGCGAATGACGCCAGACCAGGTCGGTCACACTGGCAGGAGCCTGGAAACGGATCTCTTCGATAGCGCTAAACGGCAGCCAGAAATAACGGCCATTGACGAGGGTTTCACACACCGGTCCCAGACGGGCATCACCGTCCATCAGCCACTCAAATGCCTGCGTCTCTTCGTTTTCGAACACCCGCTGGCCGGCATTCGCTGATGCCTGCTCCAGCGCAGCCAGACGCAACGCCTGAGCGCGCGCTCCGCTCTCCATGAGCGCATCGGCAAGCAGGGTTAACCACGGCCACTGCGCCTCCGGCATGGACGGACGAGCCTGCCCTGCGAAAACCCGGGCACGCTGCAGCTCGCCCTCAATGGACTGTTCCAGCAGCGTCACGGTCGGTTTTGCCTGGGGTTTAAGTGCCAGCCAGCTTTTCAGCTGGGTCAGAGCCCGCGTCCAGTTACCGCTGAGTGTTAAAAACTGCACAAACGCGGCGCGGAGATCGGCGTCCGCCGGTCGGGCTTTGATCCCGGCTTCAATGCGCTGCAGTGCGTCACTGAGCGACTCACCGGCCAGGTGTTGATAGAGCGTGTTCATAGGCATTCCTTAATTTGCCGCGCGCCAGGTGCCCACTGCCGGCTCGCGCAGTTGAGGGCGAAGCGTGTCAATCAGGACAATATTAAGAGGGGTACCGGGAGCAACCCAGGCACTCCAGACCTGTTTCACCGCGGCAATGCGCGCCTGCAGTTTTGCGTCGTCGCTGGCTGTCTCACGAGAGATTTCTACCGCCACCGTACCGTTACTTTTCCAGCCATTCAGGGTGCTGTCGTAAGGCAGGATCATCCAGCTCTGATCGCTATTCCTGGTGCTGAACACCATGCGTTCTTTATTGACAGTGGTGATCAGGGCGTTTTCCGGATCGGCACTTTTATTTAATCCCATCACCGGGAAACCGTGAATGTACGTCACCGCCATCTCTTTCTGCGCCCCACTGCGGGATTGCGAGATAACCGTGTGACCGCTCAGCCAGCTGCCATTTCCACAGCGGGTGGTGTCAGAGTCCGGAATAAATATCGCAGGTTCAGAAGAACCGCCCTCCCAGAAGGTGCGCAGATGGCAACCATCCAGAAGGGTAAACTCCTGCCACGGTGTACGGTCTGCTGCCACCGTGTGTGATTCAGGGTTTTGCTCAGGCGGTAATAGTGCAGTGCTGGTGGCGGTGTTGGCTGCCGTAGCCTGCTGCTGTTTCACCACCAGCGCCCAGTCCTGCGCTTTACCGGCGGTACCCTGTGCAAGCGTCACGCCAGTGGGATCGTTGAGCGTCCAGCTGAGTTTATTCAGCTTGCTGCACTGGTGTTCCAGCAGTGAGCCAAGACGTGGCACAAAATTTTCGAGCACAGACACGTTTTTGTTGCCGTTCGCCACAATACGCAGCGCAACCTCAGACTTACACCAGCTCTGTGGCGTGTTGTCTTTAATACCGTCGATCCAGATATCCAGCTTCTGCGCAGGTGACTGCACGATGCGGAAATTTTCAGCCTGTGCGGTGGACGCCACCGCCAGAAGTGCCAAACCCGATAGCCAAAGTTTCATATCAGTCCTTGTGTGTCTAATCAGTTCCGCAGGGAAGAAATTGTGCCGCGTCAGAGAGCGTATGCAGCAAAGTGGTGTCCTGAGGGCTGCCCATCCACACCGCCACGGCGGTATAGTTATCCTGAGCATTCCCTTCCTGTTCGCCATTCTTTTGAATGATTTGGTTCATTAACGTCAGCCACTCTTGCGGCGTATTGACCATGTGCAGTGACTGCTTCATCTGCTCTTCGCTGACGCCATGCCAGAATCCGTCGGTGCAAAGTAAAAAAGCATCACCGTCTTCGACCTGAACCACGTCACTGTAGCTCGCTTCCGGCCCCCCGTTCTCAATACCCAGCGCCAGATACAGCAGGTTACTGTTCAGGTTATCGGTCTGGTGTCCGGCATCTTTCATCTGCTGAACCAGACTGTGATCGGTGGTCACATGCCACAGCCAGCCACGGCGGAACAGATACAGGCGGCTATCCCCGGCATGCGCCCAATAGGCCAGACGGTAATCCCTGTCGATGAACAGGCTGACCAGCGTGGTGCCCATCCGGTGATGTTCCTGGACGACCTGTTGTTCATTAAGGATCGTGCGATTCGCCGTTTGCACATAATCGCGGATATGTTGCGCATTGAGGTGTTTGTCGCCATCGAAGCGGGAAATAATGCTGTTGCGGGCCAGCTCAGCAGCCACCTCGCCACCCGGCAAGCCAGCGATGCCATCACAGACGACAAAGCAGGCTGAACGTTCCCCTATGGTTTCTCCCGTCTGATCCTGGTTGCTGGCGCGCGTCCCCTGGCGGGAGAGAGAAGCCGTTGCGATATTCATTTTTCTTCCGATCCGCTCTGTGAGTCTTTGTACTGATTAACCTCCATGTCGTAGGCATGAAGGAAGGCCTCACCAAACAGGGTATGGAAGTCGTCCTCAATTTCACCGGCCGTCTCACCATAGCTGCGCACAAAATAGTCCCACAGCGCGGCCTTTCGGCTGCCCGGCAGCGCCAGACGCGATGTCATACCATTTTGCTTCGCCTGCTCTTCGAGCTGTTCTGGGTTAAAGGATTGCAGCATCGCGGCAATAATGGCGCGAATGCCGGAGATCATCCCCAGCTGGTGCGCCTGCAGATCAATAAGTGCATCACGTACGGATTTTGTGGGTGGCATAAAGCCCGGCATCGGGGTACCGAACATCTGAATCAATACCGTTTTACCGGTCGGCAACAGTTTGAACGGGTTGTTCGCATCGTCGAGCACCATCGTCATATCGGCTTTTACACCGCGTTTGAGAATGGAACGCGAAGAGAGCAGCGCCACGGTGCCCTGAGAAAACATGCCCAGAATCTGGCCGAGCTGGCGCATATTTTCACGGTTAAACTGCGGCACAGGCTGCATTTCGCTCAGCCCCATACCTTCAAGCAATGCTTCCAGCAGTTCACCCTGAAGCACCTCCCCCTTATCTCCACTGTGTGCGGTCGCCGATGGGGACGCTGCATTTTTTACCGGGTCGATACGCAGACGACCTTTCGGGGTTTGCGCATTGCTGCGTACAACGGCCTGCGGCGTTGGCAGGGTGAACCCGGCGTAATCCGGACGCACGGGCTCTTCATCTACAGCATGCAGAGTTTCCTGAGGTTCAGGGGCAAACAGGGTGGATTCGGCAAGCACCTGCTCTTCCTGCTCTGCTAGCGGTTTGTCGGTAATAACTTCATCCGGATGGGTTAATGGCGCGCCGCCCATCAGACCAAGCGGGTCATCACTGCGTGCCGCTGGTGCGCTGGCCGAACCACCAAACAGGGCCAGCGGATCGAGTTCATCCGTCGCCTCTTCTTTTGGCAGGGAGGGCGTATCCTCATCTGGCGGCACCAGCGTTGAGGGGGGTAACGTCGTCAAAAATGCTTTCATTCCTGAACAAGGCTTCGTCGTTAAACAACGCATCAGGATCGACATTCTTACGTTCAAGCTTCAGGTCGCTATCGTTAAAGAGCGCCAGCGGATCTTCGGCATTACGTTCCGGCGCGGCAGGCTGAGAGAACGGATCGTGTGATGCCGCAGGCTGCGGCTTCGTCCGGTTGCTGGAGATGCTGTCGGAGATGGAAAACTCCTGCATCAGGCTGTCCCAGATTTCCGTCGGCACCGCGGTAGGTTCACTTTTCGCGCGAGGTGGCGCGTTCACCGTCCCCGGTTCTACAGCAGGCGCAGGTGCGACTGTCGGACGGGCTTGCTGTTGCATGCTGGCCGCCATACGGCTGACTGGCTGAGTGTCGTGGATAAGGTCGGTCACTTCGAGGCGGTAGTCATCAATACCGAGAATATCCCCATCCTGCAGCTCAACCTGACGCCCTCGCTCCAGCGGAATATCGTTCAATACCACGCGGGTGACGCTGCCACGGTTGGTGACGCGGCATTCGCCCTGTGCGTCAACGTGGATAATGGCCTGCAGACGCGAGATGGTACGGTCGTTGTCCGGCAGCACCAGATTGTTATCCGTACCGCGACCAATAGTGCCCCCCGGGGCATAGAAATCGCAGCTACTCTGTGGCGGCTGATGACCGGGTTTCGTAGAAATAATCGTGAATCGCATGGCGTATTCCTGCTGGTATGATTAGCGCTCAAACGCTGCCGCTCTCGGGGCGAGAACGGCGGCGTTTGGGGACGCTCCCATTTTTTCTATTTTGGGTTTTTGAGCGAACGAATTGCATCGCTATTAGCGATTAAGCTGCACTTTAATACCTGATAATTACCCGGTTCGGTTCCGCCTACCTTCTCTTTAAGTAAGGAAACAATCACCTTGTCAGCTTTTTCAAAATTCTCTGCTGGCAGATTACTTGCTTCAAGCCATGCGGCGGCGCTGGCCTCTGCATCATCTTTCAGGCTTTTACTGTCCGCAATCTTACCGACGCATCGATTTTGCACCCAGTTTTCAAAAATTTGTTGCTGAGAAAATGCACTGACATCAGGCAGTGTTTGGGCATAAACAACAGAGGCATTTAAAGCTAATACGAGCAGTAATAAACGTTTCATTTCAGGCTCCAGAATGTTGCGTTGGTAGGAATAAACGAACCATTACCCGGAGAACCAAGGAAATGGCAATCATCAGAGCAAATATTTCCATTCCAGAGTGTTACATGCCCGGTTGCATCACTCCAGCCATGTCCGGTAAAGATTATAATGCCTTGCTTTCCCGTAAATTGTGCTGGAGAAGGAGAAGAAACTGACATATCTGCATTGCCCAGTACCGTGGGTAGAAATGCAATCATATCTTTGACACGGAACATATATCGCTTTTTGTCGTTTCCGGTCACTGTCGCATATTTACTATTAGAAGGAACAGAAATGCCGCAATAATTTAAAACGTAGCTCATACGAATGGGGCAGGCATTTTTAAAAATACCGGCATCAATATTATGCTGAACTTTTCCACCCAGTAACTTGCCAACCTGTTCTACGTTAACGTTCACTTCTCTGAATCGGTTCCAGGCGGCACCAAAAGCAGGACGCATATGAGACATCTTGTTTCTCCTTGATAAGAGACTCAATAAAGTGAGCCCTTTCGGGCCCACTACTATTATGCTTCTTTGTTCTCTTTGATATTCCAGCCAGCGCTGCTTTCAGCACCTTTACCACCGGCAGTCGTCTGCTCCCAGTACTGCTGTTTCACTTTCGCAGCCTGGAATGCATAGGTCACACCAACGGTATCGCCGTTGTCTGCACCGGTATACTGGACGGAGGTCACCAGAACATCTTCCAGCGTGATGCGGGTATATTCAACCTGCTGGCCGCCTGCTTTACAAACTGACAGTTCAACTTTGGTCAGGTGTTTACCGCTCGCGCAGTGCTTCAGAATTGCTGTGGTAGATTTGTCGATCAGTGCGTTAATGTGCAGGTCGTTAAAGTTAACTTTACCGGCACCGCCACCACCACCGACACTCATATTACCTGGCTGGGACGCGCCCCAGGAGAAGGAGGTAATATCAGTCCAGCCGGTGTGGTTAGAATCTTTAGATTCGCCCGTAACACCCTCGACCTTCAGAAACATATCAATAGCCATAATATCTACTCTTCGTGAATGAACAATATTGCTTTCGAAAAAGCCCTTATATGGCAAACAGGAAAGCATGGGGCTGAATAAAACCGTCCATATTTTACCTCTGCCTCATATCAAACGACTCGTGTCATTTGACAGTCTTAACACTCCCCCTGAATGAACGGAAAGAATGTGAAGTCTTTTATTACCAGGGTTCAGAAATATTACCGGCCCCTACGAGCCGGTAACCTTCATCATGCGTCTTTCGTCTTCAGCGATGGCAGTTTAGAAACCAGGCGCAGGGAGACGGTCAGACCTTCCAGCTGGTAGTGCGGACGCAGGAAGAACTTCGCGGCGTAGTAGCCCGGGTTGTCTTCAATTTCCTGCACCTGCACTTCCGCAGCCGCCAGCGGTTTACGGGACTTGGTCTCCTGGGAGGAGTTGGCCGGGTCACCGTCCACGTAGTTCATTACCCAGTCGTTCAGCCAGCGCTCCATCTCTTCACGCTCGCGGAAGGAGCCGATTTTGTCGCGCACGATGCACTTGAGGTAGTGGGCAAAACGGCAGCAGGCGAACAGATACGGAAGGCGTGATGCCAGACGGGCATTGGCGGTCGCATCCGGATCGTGGTACTCGGCCGGTTTTTGCAAAGACTGCGCGCCGATGAAAGCGGCAAAGTCAGAGTTTTTACGGTGAACCAGCGGCATAAAGCCGTTTTTCGCCAGCTCGGCTTCGCGGCGGTCGCTGATGGCAATTTCGGTCGGACATTTCATGTCCACGCCACCGTCATCGCTCGGGAAGGTGTGGCACGGCAGGTTTTCAACCGCCCCGCCGGACTCCACACCGCGAATGGAGGTACACCAGCCGTACTCTTTGAAGGAGCGGTTGATGTTGGCCGCCATCGCATACGCGGCGTTCGCCCAGGAGTAGCTGTTGTGGTTCGCGCCATCGGTCTGCTCTTCAAAGTCAAAGCTGTCGACCGGGTTGGTACGAATGCCGTACGGCAGGCGCGACAGGAAGCGCGGCATCACCAGGCCCAGATAGCGGGCATCTTCGGATTCACGCAGTGAACGCCAGGCAGCATATTCGGTGTTCTGGAAGATTTTGGTCAGGTCGCGCGGGTTCGCCAGCTCCTGCCAGGATTCCATCTGCATCACGCCCGGTGCGGTACCGGTAATGAACGGACAGTGCGCCGCAGAGCCGATGCGTGCCATTTCACCCAGCAGCTCAACGTCCTGCGGGCTGTGGTCGAAGTAGTAGTCGCCGACGATGCAGCCAAACGGTTCACCACCGAACTGACCGTACTCCTGCTCGTAGATTTTCTTGAAGATCGGGCTCTGGTCCCAGCCCACACCCTTGTAGCGTTTCAGGGTGCGGCCCAGCTCTTGTTTAGAGATGCTCATAAAGCGGATCTTCAGCATCTCGTCGGTTTCTGTGTTATTCACCAGATAGCTCAGGCCACGCCACGCACTTTCCAGCGTCTGAAACTCATCGTGATGAATAATCTGATTCACCTGCTGTGACAGCTGCTCATCGATACCGGCAATCAGATTTTGAATAGTGCGGTAGGTATCGTTGGAGAAGGTGACGGTATTTTCCAGCGCCTGTTGCGCCAGCGTTTTTACCGCGCTTTCCACGGCGGAACGCGCCTGATCGGTTTTCGGACGGAACTCTTTATTCAGCAGCGCGCTGAATTCGTCCTGGCTGAACGCCAGGTCCGCCTGCTGCTCATGTTGTTGAGTCTGGTTGCTCATCGATTATTCCTCGCTACCTTTCGCGCTTTCGTCATTTTTTGGCAACTGGCTCAGGGATTTGAGCAGCGTGGGATCCTGCAGAATTTTCGCAATCAGCTCTTCCGCCCCATTTTTACCGTCCATGTAGGTCAGCAGGTTGGAAAGCTGAGTGCGCGCTTCCAGCAGCTTGTTCAACGGCTCAACCTTGCGGGCCACCGCATCCGGCAGGAAGTCGTCCATGCTGTCAAAGGTCAGATCGACGTTGAGTTTGCCTTCGCCGGTCAGCGTGTTATCCACCTGGAATGCCACGCGCGGTTTCAGCGCTTTCATGCGTTCGTCGAAGTTATCAATGTCGATTTCAAGGAATTTGCGCTCATCGACGGCCGGCAGATTTTCCACCGGTTTACCGACCAGATCGGCCATAACGCCCATCACAAACGGCAGCTGAATTTTACGTTCTGCACCGTAGATCTCTACGTCGTACTCGATTTGCACGCGGGGAGCACGGTTACGTGCGATGAATTTCTGCCCACTGTTACTCATTGCCATGATGTTCTCCATCAAAGATGCGCGGTGAAGGTAAAACGGCAGACGCCATGCCTGTCGTCATAATGCCTGGACGCGTCATTCGCGGCGTCCAAAGATGTTTTCCAGTTGGTTAACGCCGTCTGGCGCGAGGTCGCGAATAATGTCCATAAAGTTGAGTTCAGACAGCCGCTGCACCCGTTCAATCATCAGCGGTGCGGGGTGGCTTGGTTCGTACTGCGCAAAATATTGCTTCGCTTTCTCCAGCATCAGCTGCGCATCGGCGCGGCTGGTCACCTGCACGCTGCGCCAGTCTGTCGCTTGCTGTACGGCTGGTACGGCGGTGACAGACGCTGTAGTTTGTTCGGCCTGCGCCTCTCGGGTCGGCAATAGCTTGCTGATATCCGTCACCTGACAGGCGCTGGCAACCAGCCCGACTGTTTTCAGTAGCTGTTCCATCTCCGGTACGCCACTTTCACCGAGATATCCGGTGAGCAGCTCGCGTATGGCCCGCAACCGTTCATTCATCACAATGACCGCTGCGGTACCGGGCTGGTCGCCGCGAGCCAGCTCATCAATCAGCCTTGGGCGACCACCGGGATAATCCGGGCATTCGGTTTTACTGCCGTCAAGCAGTGCCTGCGCATCACGTAGCGAGATCTCATCGCCGTTCGAACGCAACAACGAGGCATTGCGCACGGCAAGGGTCAGGTCAGATTTATCGCTCAGCCCTGCAAGCGCGTTAATGCGGTAGAACGGATCGGTTTCGCCATACTCTTCCAGTAGCGGATAAAGTCGCTCCCAATAACGCGACAGCGCTTCCTGTACCAGCAACAGCCCATCCGCGTAACCCGGTAGCCCGCGACGCCGTGTCCAGGCATGGGTGAGTGCCAGCATCACGCGGAGATCTTTGGTGCGGCCCAGCAGGCTGGTGGCATGTTTTTCTACCGTATTCCAGTCAGCAGGTTCCGCAGGAATAATGGTGTCACCGAACTGTTGCTCAGCTTTGCCCTGGCTGGCTTGCCCCATCGCCTGAAAATCGGCGTCGTATTCCAGGTTTTCGCCGCAGGGGTTTTCGGCACTGATCGGCGCGAGAAATTCATCAATATTCATGGAGTCCCTGCTTATTCAAACATCGGCGGATAAAGACCGTGACGGCCCGGGCGGGCACCGCCTGCCGGATCGAACAGCAGCGTAAAAAGCTGTCCGGTAAAGTTTCCGCTGTGAACGTGGGTGTAAAGGGGGTATCCGTCGCAGCGGTTCGTCCACCAGAAGCTGGTCTGGCGAAGCGGATCAAAGCACTCTGCCGCCTGCGGCCATCCCAGCGTGGTCTGGCCGTCCTCTTCATAACCAATCACGTCCAGAATATCGGAGCGCATCTGCGGCTCTACAGGCTGCGGTGCCGGAATGGTCATCAATACGTCATCAAGCTGTGGGGCGGAGAAACTGTTGCGCACCGCGTGCAATCCCACGCGGCCAATCTGCTGGTACCAGCTTTCGGCCTGGCCGAGCAGGCGTGACGACCATTCGGCCGGGGTGAAGCTCAGTTGAATGCACACCGGGTATTGTCGGCCAACGCTGTCACGTCCGGGTAACAGACAACCCATCTGGATCATCTGGCTGCCCAGCATCGGCGGGACGACAAAATTCCAGACCGGGGCTTTATTAAACTGGCGTTCGCCGCTGCGCTGCTCTTCCTGTTGCCAGGCCAGCAGGCCAACCTGAAACCAGTGTGACCACTGACGCTGTAAGGTGTCAGGAAAGCGACGCTGCAAAAAGTCACCGGCGCTGGGTAATTTGCCATACCAGCTATAACGGTTCATCGCAGGGGTATTCGTCATACGGCTGTCCTTGCGGTTATGGGCATGAGAAACGGGGAAGCTGGAACGGGTTGCGGATACTGTTTGGCGCAAACTCCAGCGTGACCTGATGTCCGTCAACGCTGAAGGTGGCCTGACGGCTCAGACTCCCCGCGCCCGGGCTGGTGCTCGCTTTATCGAAAAAGCGGTTCAGCGCCCAGGATCCATTCGTCACCAGTGTTGCCGTGCTGCCGTTGGCCAGCCCCAGTTGCATACGCACCTGGTTAGTACCGCCTGGTCCCGGCCAGTTCATAATCTGTACTGCCTGCGGGCCGTGGCTATAGCGCAGCAACTGCCCGTCCACGTCCAGCGTCAGGTTCAGAATGGCGTTATCCATCCGCACGGTGCGCACCGTCACTTTGAAAGATGGCGTGGTGGCTCCGTTGGCAAAAAAGGCATCCCGGACAGACTGCGCCTGCTGGAACGGCCGTAGCAGCCCTTCACTTCCCGGCAGCGTTTTACCGTCGATGCCAGGCATAAAGCGCCAGTTCGCCTGAGTGGTATCGACTTTGTTGGTCAGGTTGTCGCGGAAAAAGGTATCCATCAGCCCGGTGCCCGGCGCAAACATCCGTGCGAGATCGTCAGGTGTGACTTCGGTACTGGCGCTGCGCACCAGTGGATAACGACCAGCAATCGCCTGACGGCAGAAACCACCCACTTCAACGTTAATCCGCTTGCGAACGTTTTCCAGGTCGCGGCGCTGGGTATCACTGCTGGCCCCGACGGCCATGTTGCTGAACATGGTTTGTAGCCCACCGGGCAGACGGCCGGCGCTGGCCTGCAGGCGGCTAATTGCTTCGCCACCCGGGGCAGGCATGCCGCTGTTGGCGGCGTCCTGTACGGCGGTCAGATAGCGGTAAAGCTCATCAACCTGCTTGAGAAAATCATCAAATACGATGGTCTTGCCACCCTTCTCCAGAGGCTGTGCCAGCTCAATCATTGGCGCATAGTGATCGGTCACCAGTTGCTCAGGAACCTGGGTTACCACAGCCCCCTGCGTTGGTGCTGCGTCATTGTTGCTGAACAGCGCCTGCAACGTGCGGGTGGCACGGTTGCTCTGCTCTTCCGTTTTTCCGGCGTCAGCTGGTGCTGGCGTATTACGCGATAGCGTCAGCACCTGGCTCAGGTTCTGCACCAGGCGGCGCAGCGGCGAGTTTGCGCCGGAGAGCAGGCGCGCGGTATTGATGCGCTGCGAGAGATCGGCGCTGTTGTTGAGCTGAATATCAGCGAGGAAGCGATCCCAGTTAGCGATAAAGTCGCGCATGTAGAGCTGACGCACGGCGTTATCAATCTGCTGTTTATCTTCCCGGGATGAGGTACTCCCCAGAACCCAGACATCATCTTCGTGCAGTGCGGAGGTCACACTGTCGATCTGGCCGTTGAAGCTTTTCCAGTAACCGTCCGGGGTATAGAGCCCGGGTACGCCTTCGCTCAGCGGTTTGCCGCTTTTGCGTGAAAATACCAGCTCACTCTGCGGGCCGCCGAGGTCAGAAAGCGATACCGGTTTCAGATTTTCATCATGCTCAAGCAGGCGCTTCAGGCGACCATACACGCGGGTGGAAAGCGGTTGCTGGTTGATGAGCGCTCTTTCACGAGTGACCAGTGTGTCGTCCTGGGCATAAGGTGAAGACTGAATTTGCGGTTCCAGCAACTGCGTCAGGTGCCATGCCAGCTGTTGAAGCTGCGACTGGGTGACGTTTTGCGGCAGGTTTCGCTGCAGGTTGAGCATCACCCACGAGTGCAGGAATTTGCCGTCGTAGTGCTTTGGCTGATAGAGCATCTGATAGGCTTTCAGCGCTTCGTAGCTGTATTCCACATCGCTGCCGTTATCGTTGCGCAGCCAGGTCGTGACGTGCATCGCGACGGCGGGCAACAGCATTTGATCCAGCGCTTTCTGGTACAGCGACTGCGAGGCATCGCTGACGTCATCCCCACGGTACAGCCCCATACGACGAGAGACGGACGGGTTGTTAACATCAAAGGCGGTGCTTTTCGGTAAATCCACCAGACTGTTGAGCAACGGCAGGAGGGTAAACAGATCGCGCTGAGGCTGATTTTGTAACGCTTTGCCCTGCTGCTCCAGCTGCGGTACTTTTGCATCAACCTCTTCCAGATAGGCTTTATTTTTGGTGTAGCTGGTCAGCCACAGCCCGCCGAGGATCACCAGCAGTGCCAGTAGCGCCGCATAGCCAGACCACATCACGGCGCGGTTCCGCAGTTCCCACCAGCGGTTTTCACCGGCGATCCCGGCTTCCTGGAAAATAACGTTTTGCAGCAGATCCTTGATAAAGAAGCTCTGACCTTTCGCCCCCGGGATCGGTGCCTCCTTACTGACTGAATCCCAGTTCTCGTTATCTCCACCTTCAGGCAGCGACAAGGCGCGATTCAGTTCGCCCATCACACGGTCGAAGGGCATGCCCTCCTGGGTACCGCTGGCGAAGTAGATCCCGCGCGGCGAAAACTCCGTTTCAAAGTTAGAACGGGCGAAGACCGTGCTCAGGTAGTCCGCCAGCAGCGGACGCAGTGCGGCGAACTCTTGGGGGAAGAGATACGCTTCCGCACGGGTTTTGGCATCATGCTCTTTCAGCATGGTTTCCGGCAGACCTGCATCCAGACGTTGCTGTAACAGCGAAAACTCCTGCTGGAAGTTGCCCATCAGATCATAATCAGCGTGTTTGGTCTGCTCCCACGGCAGCGTAAAGCCCCAGATCTGGTCGCGTTGCGCTTTGTCGTAATCAGCAAACCAGGCGCGGAAGCCTTTAAGCAGGTCAGCTTTGGTCACCATGACGTACACCGGGAAGCGGATCCCCAGTTGTTCGTGCAGCTCAGAAAGACGCTGACGCAGATTCACCGCCTGCTGGCGGGAAGCTTCTGCGGATTGGGTCAACAGATCGGAAATACTGATGGTGATAATGACACCGTTGATCGGCTGGCGGCGGCGATACTTACGCAGCAAGCCAATGAACTCAAGCCATTCACCGGCGTCCTGAACCTGCTCGCTTTCCTGTGTGGTGTAGCGGCCTGCGGTATCCAGCAGCACAGCGTCGTTAGTAAACCACCAGTCGCAGTTACGCGTGCCGCCAATACCCCGCAATGCGGTTTTACCAAAACGGTCTGCCAGCGGGAATTGCAGCCCGGAATTGGCCAGTGCGGTCGTTTTACCGGAGCCTGGCGCGCCAATGATCACATACCAGGGCAGCTGGTACAGATACTGCGTGCTGAAGCGCTGCGTCCATTGTGCGCCATGCCCTGCTTTGCTGAAGTGCGCTTTTTTCAGCATCTGAGCGGCTTCATCAAAACGTCCGGCGAGGATCTGCTCTTCGCTGTTCAGTCGCTTCTGTGGATCTGCAGCTTCCTGGTGGGCCGTATTCTCATTCAGCCGGTCCATCAGCTTACGGTTCAGCCAGGCGTTATACAGCCGCGGCAGAATATGGCTCTGTGCCCAGATCAAATAGACCACCGCGATACTGATAACCCGGTTCTGTTCAGATTCGAGCGGTCGGGTATCTACGATGGACAGCAATGGACCAATCATCCAGATCACCGCCGCAAGCGCCGTTACGCCCAGGAAGCTCCACAGAATGCGATTGGTCAGAATGGAAAGAAGAGTAGTCAGCATTCCTTAGTTTCCTTGCGGCAATCCGTTCAGCTCAGCCTGCGTATTCTCAGGCGACACCAGTAGAGTAATTTCCACACGGCGGTTACGGGCGCGGTTTTCAGGCGTATTGTTCGGTACCACAGGATTAATCTCGCCTCGCCCCTCCGCTTTCACGCGCTCAGGTTGGGAGAGGCTTCCCTGCAGCTGTTTTTGCACAGACCGGGCACGTTCCAGAGAGAGCTCATAGTTAGAGGCAAAACGCGCGCTGCGAATGGGCACGTTGTCGCTGTAGCCAACCACCAGAATTTTGCCGCTGACGTTATTCATCGCCTGGGCAATGCGGTTGATCACCGGCTCATAGCGATCGCGCACCACCGTAGAGGCGGAAGCGAACAGGCCGTCGCCTTTCAGGATCACTACGCTGCGATCTGCTTCGTCCTTCACCGCCACCAGGCCAGCATCAATTTCAGGTTTCAGGAAGCCGCGCAGATTCAGCACAGCGGGCAATTGCCGTGTCGGTTGCTGAACTGAGGTTTCCGGGAGCTGGGACTGGTAAATCTTCGCCAGCACCGGATTGGTGTTGTCACCGAGACGCCAGTTAAGAACGATATAGAACAGGCAGGCAATGAAACCGACCAGCGTGGCACAGGCCCACAGCGGCACCATCGGACGCCACAGTTTACGTAGCACAGGCCGGTCTTCCGGGTGTGGTGAGAGCGGCGGCGGATAGCTGCCGCGCACGCCACGAATCATCTGCCACAGCCGCTGCTTGATGGTTTCAAGCTGGGTGCGGCCGTTATCCAGCACCCGGTAGCGCCCTTCGAATCCAAGCAGCAGGCAGTAGTTGATCATCTCCAGCAACAGAATATGTTCGCGCGGGTTCTGCGACAGACGCGCCAGCAGCTGGAAGAACTTCTCTCCCCCCCAGGTTTCGTTGTGAAACGTCACCAGCAACCCGCTACTGGACCAGACGCCGCTGCTCCCCCACGGGGTAAGCGCAGCGGCTTCATCCAGTGCCGTACACAGACAATAACGGGCACCGACGATCACTTCATAAGGCAGTCCCGCCTGTTGGCAACGGACTTCGAAACGGCGAATTTCGTCGATCAAGCGCTGGCGCAACGCTACCTGATCGTCATGTGATACTGAGTGACGGATTTGCGGAATCGCGTTGAGCAGCGGATTGGCGGCCGCCACCAGCTGATTGTTGCTACTGGCCCCGGTAAACACGGCATCACTGCCGGTATCCTGTCGTTCCTGCATATTTAGCGCTCGCTTTATTATTCTGTCGGGCTACGGATGGCCCAAAACTCCATATCAAGACCCGGGAACTCCCCTGCAAGATGCAGAGCGAAAGCACCGGACTTGTCCATCTCGTGCCACAGTTCACTGCCCTTCTCCAGCTCAAAATAGCTGTAACCCGCATGCCAGGGGATTTGCGGTGGCGCGACCGGCATAGCCCGCAGCATAATGCCCGGCAGTTGCAGCTGAACCAGATCGCGGATCCTGGAGACCGGAGCCACCTTCATCTGGGCAGGGAAATGGGTTTGCAGGTGATCGCCCGGCACATTGGCTTTTACCGCCAGTACAAAGCCAAACTCACGTACCATGCTGGTCTCAGGGACGGTGGCGATGTTCAGGCCATGAGAACGTTCGTTAAGCGGTAACTGGATAGCATGGTCTTCCATCACCAGCGACAGCCCCTGGCGCAGCATCAGCATCAACTTGCTGAAGCAGCCCGCGAGATCATCATGGTCATAAATTGGCAGCACGCTTTCTGCGCTACGCTGAGAGGTCCAGGTAGCAAGTTCGGTGGCAAACGGTAGCCAGCGATGCCAGAGCGCTTCCGGGTGGAGCAGCGGGAGAGTTTTTAAATGTGATACTTCGCCCAGATGGCGATTCACCAGCGAGAGCAGTGTAAATTCAATCAGCTCAGAGGTGTTAAAACGGCCAGGCTGACGCAGACGACCGCCAATCTGCTGACTACGCTGCACCAGTAAACCGTGCAGATCGTTAATCATGCTATAGAGCAGCGGGTTGTTGTTGGCATTCAGCATCGGAGGGATGTAGCTGCTGTCCAGCCGCACATGATTGTCGTTGCGCTTCTCGGTGACAAACGCCACGCCGATAGCAGTCCACTCTGCTGTCAGATCTTTTTCCAGCATCAGGGTCAGGCGCAAACGGCCAAACTGTACCGTAGCATCCCCCACCGACATGGCATTATCGTCTTCCACCTCTTGTTCGAAGGCGATAAAACGCGCGAGCGAGGCCTGCTCTTCGCTGAAGATAACCTCTTCGCGTTCACCCCGGCGAACCGGCAGTGCGAGCACCACTTTCTCATTGGTAAGGTTATCAGGGATTTTTAGCGGTACCGGGCCGTTGCGCCCGTTACGTACCTGGAAAAAGGTTCCGTCAGGCAGCAAACCGCTGCAGTAGCTCAGCGCAATGCAACCCTGACGAAGCATCGCCTCGTCGAGTTCAACGTCGAGAAAGCCCCACAGATACGAGCGCTGCAGCGCCCCCCACTCACGAACGTGGTTGAGCAGGTAACTCTCTGTCCGCTGAAAATGGTGTGGACGCAGAAACATCCCTTCGGTCCAGACGACCTTTTCTGCTTTCGTCATGATGATGTGTTTCCTGTTATGAAGCGCGTTACTGGCTGATGACCCGGATGCCATTCACGTCCAGAAAGACGTTGGCCTGGAGTTCATCTGCGGACCACTTCCAGAACTGATAGACAGGGTTTTCGCCGGGAACAGGCAGCGGGAGTGAAACGCGCCATTTTTTCCCATCCAGCGCCTGGTATTCCGCCATCACACCGATATAGCGGGCGTCGGGAGAGCTTTGCCCACTCAGGGTTTTCGAAAGCTGGCCCGGCATCAGGAAGAAGACATCGCTGTTAAGCAGATTCGCGCCAAGCGTGGTTGACGCGTTGTTCTGCAGGGAATAGAAGTCGCTGGACATGAAATCCGCATCAGATTTCAGCAGCAACACTCTGACTTTAAGCGGCGCGGAATCATTGATTTGCGGATGAGCCTGAAACTGCAGATTGTAGCGGGAGGGGTCGTTGTGTGAAGAGGACGTACAACCACTGACCAGAACAAAAATCACCGCGTAAAATGCTAACCACATCCTGTGAAAATTTTTATTATTCATAAAAATACGCTCATGAAATCCGTTTAGTTCAGGATCCAGGTCCCGTTCGCGTTGTCTTTGCAGGCTTTACTGTTGCCATCCACATCAACGCAGGTCGTTTTCTTACGCGCTTTTGGACGAAGCGCTTGTTTACGCACGGCCGCGTCATACTGATCGGCCTTGATCACGGCACGCATGGGGACGTAACCAATCAGTTGTTCGCTACCCTCATCCGCAAGCGCCATCCAGTAGTGTTCAACCTGACCCAGAACCACGTAGGTTTTTCCGGTCTCAAGCGTGCTGATCGCCTTTCCGCCGTAATCAGGACGGCTCATCAATGACGCCGGATACATTGCACGATAAGGTTCATTAACCTGGGTAAATTCTGCCGGAGGGGTAACAACATGACGGTGGGTTAACGTGACGCCATTGACCTGGCTGGTAACGATCGTATCGTCGGTTATCACAGGTTTCTGCGGCGCTTTACAGCCCGCCACCGCCATTACAAACAGGAGTGAAAACAATACGCGCATTTTCATATGCTTTTCCGTAGCGATATTTAGATGATAGTAGATTGGGGGGAGATGATATTTGACTTAAATAGTATCGTTTAGAATATGACAGGTATTTTCACAGCGTGACTATTCTTAGGGTATAGCTACTCTTAGGGTATAGCTACCGCACAAGCCTTACAGAATAAGGCCTTGCTTCATCCTGACATATTTTAACAATCAGCCCACAAGTTTACATAAGCTCGTCATCAATTCAATATTGCCTTCTAATTTCCTGGTGTTTTATGAGTCACTCATGAAAATATAGGAATAATCCTACCAAAAACCCATACATAGCGTGCCAAGTTCAATTTAGCCCACCCAAACACACAACAACCATCTGAATTAAAACAGATTATCCAAAAAAGAGAATGGATCGCATTAACGCAATAAACATAGCATTACCACTACCATAATTAGTAGAATTTAAATTATTTATGACAATATGAATATATTATGCACATCATATTTGTTGCATTCACGAGATAGGTTTCATTCGAATCTTCTTTTAATGGTGAAGAAATTTCCGATAGTGCTGAAGCATATTAATTTTGCACCACGAAATAACGGCAACATTATAGCAAAAGCGCTTTCATCAGGTGTCTCGCAGCGCATGAACTATTAAGCGTGACTAAATCGGATTCGGTCCGCCATTATAGCTCCCCCCTCTTTCTCTCAGCCATATCATTGCTGTGTTCTTACCCACAGAAGGCTCCATTACGCGCCGCAAAGCGGTTCGCAAATGCCCTACTTCTGTTTAACGTTCACTACATAGTTTCCTTTTACACGTACTTTTACCAGGGCATTGGTTAATACAGAGTCTGCAGCTTGACTTATTTTGCGATAAAGGTACTTTTCAGGACATGAAGAAAATCCTGATTATCGTTCCTGACGGCGGCATGTTGTTTGAAGCCGCCGGTATCGCCGACATTCTGATGCAGGCCAACCGACTGCACCCGGAAGGCCTGAGCAATCCCTGCTACCGTATCCTCATTGCCACCACTCAGCCCCATCAGGTGATCCACGGGCAGTCTGGCTTAAATTTGCTGGCGGACTATCGCCTGCCGGAGCTGGACCCACGCGAGCCGCTCGACACCATTATCATTACCGGACGCGGCATGAACGAGCTGGAGAGCACCGCGGTGGTGGACTGGCTGCACCTTGCAGCCCCTCACGCCCGGCGTATTGCCTCCATCTGCGGTGGCGCGATGCTGCTGGCACAGACCGGATTACTCGACGGACGTCGCGCCACGACGCACTGGCGGCTTCTGGAGACAATGCAGGAAACGTATCCGGCTATCCGTGTGGAAGGTGGCCCACTCTATATTCAGGACGGCCCCATCTGGACGTCCGGCGGTGTCAGTTCCGGGTTTGACCTGACGCTGGCACTGGTTGAAGATGACTACGGTTTTACCCTCGCTCGTGACGTGGCGCAGGACATGGTGATGTATCTGCGTCGCCCGGGCGGGCAGTTGCAGTTCAGCCGTTATAACCTGCAGCAATCGGGGGCTTCCGGCCCCATTAGCGAATTACAGGCCTGGATCCTGCAAAACCTCACCGCCGACCTGTGCGTTGAAAATCTGGCGGAAAGAGTCGCCATGAGCCCACGAAATTTCACCCGCGTGTTTACCCGCGACGCAGGAGCCTCTCCGGCGCGCTACGTAACCGAAGCACGTCTTGCCGCTGCCAGACAGCTTCTTGAACAGACAAATGACTCGCTGGAGCTTATCGCCGGGAGAAGCGGATTTGGCACCAGCATCAATCTGCGTCGCGTCTTTGAGAAACAGCTTCACCTCACGCCGGGAGAGTACCGCCAGCGCTTCCACTGCCGCAAGATGGCGTAATCTGATCCTTTTTTGTCATTTACGCCATTTCGCCTGAAGCCTACAGTCACTCCAGACATCACAGATACTAAGGAGTTGATCATGGTTAAGGTCGGTATTAACGGTTTCGGCAGGATCGGGCGTAATTTTCTGCGTGCCGCGTTGGGTAACCCCGACATTCAAATTGCGGCGATTAACGATCTGACAGACAGCAAAACCCTCGCCCATCTGCTCAAGTACGATTCCCTGCTCGGTACATTACCGGTTTCCGTTGAAGCGGCAGACGGTGCGTTGCAGGTCGATGGCCAGCGGATCGTCGTGTTCAGCGAACGCGATCCGGCCAACATTCCGTGGCGCGATGTTGGGGTAGACGTGGTGATTGAAGCCACGGGTTTCTTCACCGAACGTGATAAAGCAGCGGTGCATATTCATCGCGGTGGCGCGAAACGGGTCATTATCTCCGCCCCCGGTAAAAACGACGACCTGACGGTGGTGATGGGTGTGAACCATGAGCTGTACGACCCGGCCCTGCACCAGGTGGTGAGTAACGGGAGTTGTACCACCAACGGGCTGGCTCCGGCGGCACAAGTACTGCATCAGCAGTTTGGTATTGAACACGGGCTGATGAACACCACGCATGCTTACACCAACAGCCAGGCGCTGCACGATCAGCCGGAGAAAGATCTGCGCGGTGCCCGCGCGGCCGCGCTGTCGATTGTGCCTTACTCCAGCGGGGCAGCAAAAGCGCTGGGGAAAGTGATCCCGGCGCTGGATGGCCGTCTGACCGGATACTCGCTGCGCGTGCCGGTTCCGGTAGTGTCCATCGTCGATCTGACGGTGACGCTGAGCCGGAATGTGACCGTCGAGGAGGTCAACGATGCGTTCCGTAAAGCAGCAGCCAGCGGGCCGCTGAAAGACATTCTGGGCTACAGCGATGAACCACTGGTCTCCAGCGATTATCAGGGTGACCCGCGTTCTTCCATTATCGACGGGCTTTCCACACTGGTGATCGGCGGCAATATGGTCAAAATCCTGGCGTGGTATGACAACGAATGGGGGTTCTCAAACCGTCTGGTGGATCTCGCCGTGCTGATGGATAAAAAAGGCGTGTAAGGCACGTTATGCCCGGTGACGCTACGGTTACCGGGCTTATGCATACCGTGTTATTCCGCTTTAACCCTGACGCCCATCAGCACAATCACCATGGCGGTAACCAGCAGTAAACCGCTTCCGGCAAACACGCCGCTGGCACCGTTGAGGTCAAACACGGCTCCGCCGCCTGCCGCACCCGCACTTATCGCCAGCTGGATAGAGGCCACCAGCAATCCCCCCGCGCTTTCGGCTTCATCGGGAACGGTCGTTGCAAGCCAGGTTGACCAGCCCACCGGCACCAGACCAAAGGCAAAACCCCACAGCGCAACGAGCAACCCGTCCAGCATCGCCAGATGACCAAATGCCACCATGATGAGCGCCAGTACACCCATAGCGAAAGGTACCAGCGCCAGCGTCAGGCGCAGGTTGCGCGCCAGAAGATGCCCGGCAATGGATGTCCCGACAAAGTTGGCAATACCAAAGCCCAGCAGGATCAGCGAAATGCTCTCTACGCTCACCTGGCCGACCGTTTCCAGAAACGGACGCAGATAGGTAAAGAAGGCAAAATGGCCGCTGAAGATCAGGATGGTCGCCAGCATCCCGCCGATCATCCCCGGACGTCTCAGCACGCGGAATAGCGTTCCCAGGCTGCCGCTGCTCTCCGGTTTCATGGATGGCAGTACCCAGAGCTGCCACAGCAGCGCCAGCATGCTCGGCAGAATGCAGAGGATAAAGACGTTACGCCAGCCGATCAGGCTGCCAAGATAGCTCCCCAGCGGGGCAGCCACTACTGTCGCAATCGACACGCTGGAGAAGATCACCGCCAGCGCTTTCGGCACTTTATCGGCAGGTACCAGCCGCATCGCCGTGGCGGTCGACATCGCCCAGAATCCCCCAATGGCGATACCCAACAGCAAACGCCCCATCAGCAGAACATGCAGCGTTGGCGCAAAGGCCACCAGCAGGCTGGAGATGATTTGCAGCACCGAGAAAAACATCAATACCCAGCGGCGATCGATGCTTTTGGTGGCAGAGGTAATCAGCAAACCGGTGACCAGCGCCACCAGTGCGGTTGCGGTCACCGCCTGCCCGGCCATCCCTTCGGTGACGCCCAGGCTGGCCGCCATTGGCGTCAGCAAACTGGCGGGCAAGAACTCTGCCGTTATCAGACCAAATACCCCCAGCCCCAGTGAATAGACGGCTCGCCAGGCGGGTTTTGCGGGCGCTATAGCCTCTCTCGCCGCGATACATGAATTCATCTGTTGTTCTCCCGTTATAAAAATGTGACAACTGTCGCAAAAGCATAGAGTGTTCCCCGTGGACGATCTATGACATATAATCTCCACTTATTGATTATTCGTCCGGAGTTGCGCTCATGACCGTTCAGTCACCCGATTTGATCAGCGAACTTTTACGCGGCATGCGTCTGTCGGGCGTGAAATACCGCCGGATTGAAGCCAGCGCGCCGTTTGGCGTGGCGTTTCATCAGGCGGCCGGTAAGGCACAATTTCATTTTGTCAGCCGCGGCAATGCCCTGCTGCGGATGGAAAGCGGCGCAACCTTCGCCCTGAACGGCGGTGACGCGCTCTTTATCCCCAACGGTAACGCCCATGCCCTGCTCTCAGACGAACAGGCAACAATCACCCCGGTCAGCGCATTTCCCAGCGAGCCTATCTGCAGCTCGGTCTGTGCGATTACCTGTGAGCCGTGCCCGGAGAGCGAGCACACCATCATCTTCAGCGGATGTATGGATTTCGAACTGGGCGGCATGCAACCGCTGATCAAAGCGATGCCGGAAGTGATGATGGTAAGCCGGTTGATGTCCACCTGGCCGGAGATCCATCCCCTGCTGGCGGCGATGGAACGAGAGTCAATGACGCGTCAGGTGGGGTTCGCGGGGATCCTGGCCCGGCTGGCCGATGTGGTGGCCGCGTTGATCGTCCGTGGCTGGGTAGAGGCAGGGTGTGGTAAAGCCACCGGCTGGGTACAGGTTCTGCGCGATCCGCGCCTGAGCCGGGCGATTTACGCCATGCACCAGCAGCCGGGGCTGAACTGGAGCGTGGCAGACCTGGCAAAAGAAGCGGGTACCTCCCGTTCCGTATTCGCCGAGCGTTTTCTTTCCGCTACGGGGACAACCCCGTCAAAATATCTCAGCGAGCTGAGAATGCGTCTGGCCATTCAGTACATTCGCCACGAAAATCAGCCCATCGAAACGGTGGCATTGCGTCTGGGGTACGGATCGCTGGCGGCCTTTAGCCGGGCGTTTAAGCGGATCATCGGACATGCCCCAGGCTCGCTCAGGGAATCGATCCCGGCGTCAGAAGAGGTTTAAACGGTAAATCGTCCGGATGTGCGCAAAATGGGACATGAAACACGCGCAGCCACACATATTCGTCTAAGGTTTTCAGGTGATTGACAACAGCGGTCACGCTGCTCAGCGAATACAGGAGACGAACCAATGATACGACCTCGTACATTACGCCCATCCCTTTTGCGCCTTGCATTGGGAGGTGCGCTGCTCGGTGTTACCACATTGGGTTATGCAGACTCTCTGCCAGCGCCCCAGAAAAGCCCGCCCGATATTTTGCTCGGCCCTCTCTTTAATGATGTGCAGAGCGCCAGACTCTTTCCCGATCAAAAGACCTTTGCCGATGCGATCCCGAAAAGCGATCCAATGATGATTCTGGCGGATTACCGGATGCAACACACCCAGTCCGGCTTTGACTTACGTCACTTTGTCGAAATGAACTTTACCCTGCCAGCAGAGGGGGAAAAATACGTTCCCCCGGCAGGACAAAGTTTACGTGCGCACATTGACGATCTCTGGCCCGTTCTGACCCGAACCACTGAGAAAGCCTCCAGATGGGATTCACTCCTGCCGCTGCCGAAACCGTATGTCGTGCCCGGCGGCCGTTTTCGTGAGGTTTACTACTGGGACAGTTATTTCACCATGCTGGGTCTGGCCGAAAGTGGCCACTGGGATAAAATCAGCGATATGGTGGACAATTTCGCCTGGGAAATTGATACCTGGGGGCATATCCCCAACGGTAACCGTAGCTACTACCTGAGCCGCTCTCAGCCGCCGTTTTTCTCCCTGATGGTGGAGTTGCTGGCCACGCACGACAGCGATGCGCTGAAAAAATACCGTCCGCAGATGGAGAAAGAGTACGCCTGGTGGATGGCGGGGGCTGATGCGCTACAGCCGGGGCAGGCCAACAAACGGGTGGTAAAACTGACTGACGGCGAAGTCCTCAACCGTTACTGGGATGACCGCGATACGCCACGCCCGGAGTCCTGGCTGGATGATGTGACGACCGCTAAAAGCAATCCTGACCGCCCGGCAACGGAAATCTACCGCGATCTGCGTTCTGCCGCCGCTTCAGGCTGGGACTTTAGCTCCCGCTGGATGGACGATCCACATAAGCTTGGTACAATTCACACCACCAGCATTGTCCCGGTAGATCTGAACTCCCTGATGTTTAAGATGGAAAAACTGCTGGCGCGGGCAAGCAAGGAGAGTGGCGATACCGCTGGCGCAGGCAAATATGAGGCGCTGGCCTCCGCGCGCCAGAAAGCAATTGAAAACCACCTGTGGAATGAAAAAGAGGGCTGGTACGCCGATTACGATCTCAGGCGTAAACAGGTGCGCAATCAGCTCACGGCCGCGGCCCTGTTCCCGCTTTACGTGAAGGCAGCAGCGCAGGATCGTGCTGATAAAGTGGCATCGGCTGCCGCTTCACACCTGCTTAAACCGGGTGGGATTTCAACGACCACCGTCACCAGTGGCCAGCAATGGGATGCGCCAAACGGCTGGGCACCGCTGCAGTGGGTTGCAACGGAAGGGTTACAGAACTACGGACAAAACAAGGTGGCGATGGACGTCACGTGGCGCTTCCTGAAAAATGTTCAGCACACCTATGACCGCGAGCAAAAACTGGTGGAGAAGTATGATGTGTCTACCACTGGTACGGGGGGTGGTGGTGGCGAGTACCCGCTGCAGGATGGTTTTGGCTGGAGTAACGGCGTGACGCTGAAGATGCTGGATCTGGTGTGTCCAAAAGAGAAGCCGTGTGACACGGTGCCTGAAAATCAGCCCGCAGCGAGTCACGGGGCGGTACCGGAGAAAAGTGTGGCACAGTAGCCCTGGCGAAAAACAGCAGAGAGGGTAATGCGCACAAAAAAACGGCCCTCAGGAGAGAGCCGTTTTCAGTAATCTTATGCCCGTCTGAGCAGTCTGAACACACCCAGTACAACAATGGCTCCTGCCACGGCGACCAGAAAACTGTGCAGATCAAAACCACTTATATTGCCTCCGATGCCAAACATCGTCGCCAGCCAGCCACCAACAACCGCACCAACGACCCCGAGGACACAGGTCAAAATAAAGCCGCCGCCATCACGCCCTGGCATGATAAGTTTAGCGATAGCGCCAGCAATTAGACCAAAGATAATCCAGGCGATGATACCCATAGCAATGCCCTCTTGCAGGTTTAACCCATGCACAGAAAACCTTCCGCGCAGGTAACTTAATTATAGGTCACCACCGGAAAACCGGTTTCATCTCACCGACTTAAATTACCGCCATTATGAAAAAAAACTCACCGGTTTGTATTAAGTTCCATTTCAGACTGCCGATAACGCAAAGACAGTCTGTCATATATCTGAGGAGCCATCTGGCGTGAGAAATTACAGTGAGCAGTTCCTGAAGCAAAATCCGCTGGCTGTATTAGGGGTATTACGCGATCTGCAAAAAGGCGAGGTGCCGCTGCGCATCACCTGGTCGACCAATCAGTTTATCAGCAAGATCCTTGATGTCTCGTCGGAGCGTATGGTCATCGACCTGGGGAGCCAGGAGTATGAAAACCGCGCGGTGATGCGGGCAGAAAACATTTCCGTGATGGCTGAAACCCAGGGTGCAAAGGTAGAGTTTGTGATGCCGCGACTGGAACTAAACGAATACCAGGGTCTGCCTGCATTCGTCACGCCGCTTCCCACTAACCTCTGGTTTGTTCAGCGCCGTGAATATTTCCGTATCAGCGCCCCGCTTCACCCCGCTTATTTTTGTAAGGCCAAAATGCCGGATAAAAAAGAGCTCCGCTTCCGTCTCTTTGACCTGTCGCTGGGCGGCATGGGTGCGCTGATGGACACGCCAAAGCCCGAGGGGCTGGTGGAAGGTATGCGATTCACGCAAATCGAACTGGATATGGGCGGCTGGGGACGGTTCTATTTCGATGCACAGCTGATTGCCATCAGCGAGCGTAAAGTGGTGGACAGCAAAAACGAAACCATTACCACCCCACGCCTGAGCTTCCGCTTCCTGAACGTGGGGCCTGGCGCTGAGCGCGAACTGCAGCGCATTATTTTCTCTCTGGAGCGAGAGGCGCGGGAACGTGCCAACAAAGTGCTGTGATGCATATCGGGCAGCGTGGCCGCCCGATCACGGCATTACATGGCATCCATCGCTTTCTGCACTTTCCAGATATAGCGAGGAGCCTGTGGTGCCGGATGATTCTTCACGACATGCTCAAAGAACTCGTCTTTGTCCATGCCGTTAATCTCTTCAATCGCCTCTTTGCGGTCAGATGAGAAGGTTCTGAGCAGTGCCCCGGCACCGTTAACGTATGAAACCACCAGCGCGTACTGCATGACTTCAGGATCTTCTATTCCCTTCAGCACGCCATGCTCCAGAATGCTCAGGTACGCCGTGCCCATTGAAATGTTGCGTTCCGGGTTTTTCAGCTCGCTGGTCGACGGCTGACCGCTCCAGCCCATGTAGCGGTAGACCTCTTTCCCCGCCGTTGACGCTTTAAGCTGCATCAACCCCACCGCGTTCGATTTGCTGACAAGCGTTGGGTTGCCGCCGGATTCCACGGCAATAATCGCCGTAACCAGACGTGGGCTGACGCCCCATGCCTTCCCGGCTTGTTCACTGATCGGCATCCACTGCATGGCCCGTTTCACAGGGACTTCAGGGTTCCAGGGGGGATTTTGATAGTCATGTTTTGAACTACAGCCAGCAAGCAACACAATCAAAAAAGCAAACCATCTCAATTTCACGTCATCTATCCTTATAGCCGGTCATCGCGGTATACAGCCCCTTGAAGCAGGGAGCGTATAAGCGGCATGATATAGACAATTAGTTTCTCATTCAGCAAGGAATTGCCATGTCTCAGTTTCATCTCATCGCACCGTCGGGCTACTGCATCAACCAGGAGGCGGCACAACGGGGAGTTCAGCGCTTACTGGAATCCGGCCATCGGGTAGAAAATCAGACGGTTATCCCCCGCCGCCAGCAACGCTTTGCCGGAACCGAAGCGCAGAGACTGAACGATATCAACGGTCTGGTGAACCTGAAGGGTGAGGATCAAATTGTCCTTGCGGTGCGCGGCGGCTATGGTGCAAGCCGGTTGCTGGAGAGCATCGACTGGCAAGGGCTGGCAAAACGTCAACTGCAGGAGCCTCTGCTGATTTGCGGGCACAGTGATTTCACGGCGATCCAGCTTGGCCTGCTTGCACTGCATAACGTCATCACCTTTAGCGGCCCCATGCTGGCCGGTAATTTCGGTGCGCCGGAGCTGGACGCGTTTACGCAGGAACATTTCTGGCGCGCGCTGCAAAACCCGGTCTACCACGTAGAGTGGCAAGGCAACGGACCACACTGGGCGTGTGAGGGGCAACTGTGGGGCGGTAACCTGGCAATGCTGGTGTCGCTGATTGGCACACCGTGGTTGCCACAAATCGAGGACGGTATCCTGGTGCTGGAGGATATCAATGAGCATCCGTTCCGCGTCGAACGTATGTTGTTGCAGCTTTATCATGCCGGTATTCTTGCCCGTCAGTCCGCCATCGTGCTGGGCAGCTTTAGCGGTTCTGCACCGAACGACTACGACGCAGGTTATTCCCTTGAAACGATGGTCGAGTTCATCCGCTCACGTCTTGATATCCCGGTGATTACCGGGCTGGATTTCGGCCATGAACAACAAACCGTCACCCTGGCGTTGGGTGCACAGGCCATCCTGACACACGATGATTCGGGCAGTCGGTTAACGATTAGCGGTCATCCTGTTATTAAAGGTTAAAAAATTCCTTAAACCGCCTCAATTAAACGCTGTTTGGGTCGTTAATATGTTAGGGTTTTAATAACAGCGTTAACATTGAGGTGGGAGTAAGACAACATTGGATGCCGCAGCGGTAATCAGCCTGTTTATTCTGGGTTCTGTGCTTGTAACCTGTAGTATTTTATTGAGTTCATTGTCATCACGTCTCGGCATACCTATTTTAGTTATTTTCCTTGCCATCGGCATGCTGGCCGGTATCGATGGTATCGGCGGTATCCCATTCGATAACTACCCCTTCGCCTACATGGTGAGTAACCTCGCGCTGGCGGTGATCCTGCTGGACGGCGGGATGCGCACCCAGGCGAGTTCATTTCGCGTGGCCTTAGGGCCGGCGCTGTCGCTCGCCACCGTCGGCGTGCTGATTACCTCCGGCCTGACCGGCATGATGGCCGCGTGGCTTTTCCATCTCAATATCATGGAAGGATTGCTGATTGGCGCAATTGTCGGCTCCACTGATGCAGCAGCCGTTTTCTCCCTGCTTGGTGGTAAAGGGCTGAACGAACGTGTCGGCTCAACGCTGGAAATTGAATCCGGCAGTAACGATCCGATGGCGGTGTTTCTCACCATCACGCTGATTGAGATGATCCAGCAGCATGAAAGCGGTCTGAGCTGGATGTTCGCCTTGCATATTTTGCAGCAGTTTGGCCTGGGCATTTTCATCGGCCTTGCTGGCGGTTATTTGTTGCAGCAGATGATCAACCGGATTTCGTTGCCTGCGGGGCTCTATCCGTTACTGGCTCTGAGCGGCGGGATCCTGGTTTTCGCCCTGACCACCGCAATAGGCGGTAGCGGTATTCTGGCCATTTATCTGTGCGGCTTTTTGCTGGGTAACCGCCCGATTCGTAACCGCCACGCCATTTTGCAGAACTTTGACGGTCTGGCCTGGCTGGCACAGATCGGTATGTTCCTGGTGCTTGGCCTGCTGGTCACGCCATCGGATCTGTTACCCATTGCCGTTCCGGCCCTGATGTTGTCGGCGTGGATGATTTTCTTCGCCCGTCCGCTCTCGGTGTTTGCCGGTCTGCTACCGTTTCGCGGCTTCAACCTGCGCGAGCGCATCTTTATCAGCTGGGTGGGGTTACGCGGTGCAGTGCCGATTATCCTTGCCGTCTTCCCGATGATGGCGGGTCTGGATAACGCACGCCTGTTCTTTAACGTGGCCTTTTTCGTGGTGCTGGTGTCGCTGCTGTTCCAGGGAACGTCACTCGGGTGGGCGGCGAAAAAAGCCAAAGTGGTGGTGCCACCCATCGGCTGGCCGGTCTCCCGTGTGGGGCTGGATATTCACCCGGAGAACCCGTGGGAGCAGTTTGTCTATCAGCTCAGTGCTGATAAATGGTGCGTGGGGGCGTCGCTGCGCGATTTGCATATGCCGACCGAAACACGAATTGCGGCGCTGTTCCGCGATAATATCCTGCTGCATCCAACCGGCAGTACCCGCCTGCGCGAAGGTGATATTCTCTGCGTCATTGGCCGCGAACACGATTTGCCCGCCCTGGGCAAACTGTTCAGCCAGTCTCCGCCTGTTGCGCTGGATCAGCGTTTCTTCGGTGATTTTATTCTGGAAGCCAGCGCAAAATTTGCCGACGTGGCGCTGATTTACGGTCTGGATGAAGGTCTGGAATACCGCGATAAACAGCAAACACTGGGCGAAATTATCCAGCAACTGCTTGGCGCTGCACCGGTCGTCGGTGACCACGTGGAGTTTGCCGGGATGATCTGGACGGTGGCAGAGAAAGAGGATAATGCGGTACGCAAGGTCGGCGTGCGGCCGATGGAAGAAGACGCGGAGTAAGATTGGTTGCCGGGTGAGCGTTAGCGCCACCCGGCAACCAGGAAGGTTATACCGTCACAACAGGCACTCTCGGTGCCAGAGCACACATCAGCTCATAGCCGACCGTCCCCGCCGCGGCGGCCACATCGTCAATTTTCACTTCATTGCCCCACAGCTCTACCGGCGAACCAATGCCTGCCTGCGGGCACGGAGTCAGGTCAACGGCCAACATATCCATCGACACTGTCCCCACCGTCCCCGTGCGAACACCATTTACCCACACTGGCGTGCCGGTCGGTGCGATGCGCGGATAACCGTCTGCATAGCCGCCTGCCACAATACCAATACGCTGTTCACCCGTTGCCCGGTAACGGCTGCCGTACCCTACCGTATCTCCCGCCTTCAGCGTCTGTACGCCGATAATTTCGCTCCGCAGGGTCATTACCGGCTTCAGGCCGCTGTTGGCGATATCCTGCCACTGACCAGACGGGGACGCACCGTACAAAATGATCCCAGGGCGCACCCAGTTATAGTGTGCTTCAGGATGCCAGAGCGTCGCCGCCGAATTCGACAGCGAGCGCGGACAATCCAGCCCTTCAGCCGCCTGGTCGATACGCACCAGCGCATCGGCAATACCGTCCGGTCTTTCGGCATCGGCAAAATGCGCCATCAGCGTCATTTCCCCCACGTTTTTCAGGGCGCGCAACTGCTGCCAGACCGTATGCACCCGCTCAGGCTGGAAGCCCAGACGGTTCATGCCGCTGTTCATTTTGAGATAAATATCCAGCGGGGCATGCAGCTTCGCATTCTGCAGAGCTTTAATCTGCCAGTTGCTGTGCACGCTGGTGGTCAGGCGGTACTTATCCAGCAGCGGCAGATCGTCGGCGTGGAAGAACCCTTCCAGCAGCAAGACTGGCCCCTTCCAGCCGCGCTCGCGCAACAGAATGGCCTCTTCCAGATTCAGTAAGGCAAAGCCGTCGGTGGCACTGAGCGCGCTCCATATACGGTCAATGCCGTGACCGTAGGCATTCGCTTTCACCACCGACCACACGCGTGAACCTGGTGCGGCGCGGCGAACAATTTGCAGGTTATCCTTCAGAGCCTGCAAATTCAGCTGAGCCAGAACAGGACGGGACATGACGACTCCTTATGTTAATTATGCGCGCCGTGCAGGTGCTGTGGACGCGATGGGGTGAACCCTGATTGATAGCGCGCGGCACTTAAATCATCAAACGGAATGGCCGGCGTGCGCCCGGAGATCAGGTCGCTCAACAATTGTCCCGAACCACAGGCCATCGTCCAGCCGAGGGTACCGTGCCCGGTATTCGTCCACAGATTTTTAAACGGCGTGCGGCCCACAATTGGCGTACCGTCAGGTGTCATTGGACGCAGACCAGTCCAGAACGTTGCCTGCTCAACAAACCCACCGCGCGGGAAGAGATCGCCCACCACCATCTCCAGCGTTTCACGACGCGGTTGCAGCAGCTCGGTGTTAAAGCCGACGATCTCCGCCATACCGCCCACACGGATGCGGTTATCGAAACGGGTAATGGCGATTTTGTAGGTTTCATCCAGAATGGTCGATACAGGGGCACCGCTTTCCTCTTTCACCGGGATCGTCAGCGAGTAGCCTTTCAGCGGATATACCGGAATATCGAGAATGCCTTTCAGCATGGCGGTGGAGTATGAGCCAAACGCCATGACGTACGCGTCGGCTTTGATCACCTCTTCACCGCACTTCACGCCGTAGAGGTTTTCCCCTTCCGACAGCAACTTGTCGACAGAGGTGTTAAACCGGAATTTCACCCCCGCCTGTTCGCACATGTGCGCCAGACGCTGAGTAAAGAGCTGGCAGTCGCCGGTTTCATCGTTAGGTAAACGCAGCCCCCCGGTCAGCTTATGCGCCACTTCCGCCAGTGCAGGCTCTACCTGCCCCAGTTGGCTGGCTTCCAGCAGTTGATACGGTACGCCAGCATCTTCAAGTACGGCAATATCGCGGGTGGCGTTTTCATACTGTTGTGCCGTACGGAACAACTGCAGCGTTCCCCCCTGACGGCCTTCATACTCAATACCGGTCGAGGCGCGCAAGGCTTTCAGGCAGTCACGACTGTATTCCGCCAGACGCACCATGCGCCCTTTGTTTTCCATGTAATGCCGGGTATCGCAGTTGCGCAGCATCTGCCACATCCACTTAAGCTGGAACTGCGTGCCGTCCAGGCTGATCGCCAGCGGTGCATGACGCTGGAACATCCACTTGATCGCCTTCAACGGGACGCCGGGAGCCGCCCACGGTGCCGCATAGCCCGGTGAGATTTGCCCGGCATTCGCCGCGCTGGTTTCCAGCGCCGGGCCGGGTTCCCTGTCGATAACGGTAACCTCATGTCCCGCCTGACTTAAATACCAGGCGCTGGTTACGCCAACGACACCACTTCCCAGTATGACAACACGCATAGCTACCCCATATGTGCAAAAGAACAATCATCTAATTACAGATTGATAACCTAGTTGAAAATATTATTCAACATATGACTTTTTTATGGTGACTTACCTCACATCTTCCCCTGCATACGGGGATAGCGCTTATTTGGCATCTCCTGCTGCGCGTTATTTTTAACCAGCATAAAATACTGTTGATACCGGTTTTTTTGCCGTATCAAAAACGGGAAATCGCAAAGAAAAAATTTCTGCGCCAGCACGCTTTTTAACACGTTGTTCTATGCTTGAAAGGAGGCTCTCCAGACAGAGAGAGCACCAACAACGAGGGCGCGCTAATGGCTACTATTGATTCCATATCCAAGGACAACACACGTCTGAGCGATGGACCCGACTGGACCTTCGAGCTGCTGGATGTCTACCTCGCCGAGATCGACCGGGTAGCAAAGTTGTATCGCCTGGATACCTATCCCCATCAAATTGAAGTCATTACGTCCGAACAGATGATGGATGCCTACTCCAGCGTCGGGATGCCGATTAACTATCCACACTGGTCGTTTGGTAAAAAATTCATTGAAACCGAGCGCTTGTATAAACACGGCCAGCAGGGATTGGCGTATGAGATTGTCATCAACTCCAATCCGTGTATTGCTTATCTGATGGAAGAGAACACCATTACCATGCAGGCGCTGGTGATGGCGCATGCCTGCTACGGGCACGACTCGTTCTTCAAAAATAACTATCTGTTCCGTAGCTGGACGGATGCCAGCTCAATCGTTGATTACCTGATCTTCGCCCGCAAATACATTACCGACTGCGAAGAACGCTACGGCGTGGATGAAGTGGAAAAACTGCTCGACTCCTGTCACGCGCTGATGAACTACGGCGTCGACCGTTACAAACGGCCACAGAAAATCTCCCTGCAGGAGGAGAAAGCCCGGCAGAAAAGCCGCGAAGAGTATCTGCAAAGCCAGGTGAATATGCTGTGGCGTACCCTGCCGAAGCGTGAAGAGGAAAAAGCGGTCGCCGAGGCGCGGCGCTATCCGTCTGAGCCGCAGGAAAACCTGCTTTACTTTATGGAGAAAAACGCCCCATTGCTGGAGTCATGGCAGCGTGAGATCCTGCGCATCGTGCGCAAGGTGAGCCAGTACTTCTACCCGCAGAAACAGACGCAGGTGATGAACGAAGGCTGGGCGACGTTCTGGCACTACACCATCCTTAATCACCTCTATGACGAAGGGAAAGTCACCGAGCGGTTCATGATGGAATTCCTGCACAGCCATACTAATGTGGTGTTCCAGCCCCCTTACAACAGCCCGTGGTACAGCGGTATTAACCCGTATGCGCTTGGCTTTGCCATGTTCCAGGATATTAAACGCATCTGCCAGTCGCCAACGGACGAAGACAAATACTGGTTCCCGGATATTGCCGGTTCGGACTGGCTGGAAACGCTGCATTTTGCGATGCGCGACTTTAAGGATGAGAGCTTCATCAGCCAGTTTATGTCGCCGAAAATCATGCGTGATTTCCGCTTCTTCACCGTGCTGGATGATGACCGCAATAACTACCTGGAGATTTCGGCAATTCATAACGAAGAGGGATACCGTGAGATCCGCTCTCGCCTCTCTTCCCAGTACAACCTGAGCAACCTTGAGCCAAACATTCAGGTATGGAATGTGGATCTGCGCGGTGACCGCTCTCTGACGTTACGCTACATTCCGCACAACCGCGCGCCGCTGGATAAAGGGCGCAAAGAGGTGCTGAAGCATGTGCATCGCCTGTGGGGGTTTGACGTACTGCTGGAGCAGCAGAATGAGGATGGCAGCGTAGAGCTGCTGGAACGCTGCCCGGCGCGGTTGAATACGCTTTAACGCTGTTTGCCCGGTGGCACTCTGCTTACCGGGCGAAAAAAAACCTCTCAGACGAGAGGTTTTTTCTTTTAGCGACCCTGAATCGCTAAATCACCCGGCAGCGTTTTCTGCATACGATGCCAGATTTCACCGGAGTCGTGACCGTAGCGACGCACCGTTTCGTAAACCTGGTCGTGCAGACCAGAGGAACACAGTTCGCCCAGCTTGTGATAGAACCCCAGCGCCAGGCTACGGGCTTCCGGGTTGGCGAAATAGTGACGCCCAATGCGGGTGTACAACCCTTTCATCCCATTCAGGATGAGACCGTAAATCGGGTTGCCGGAGGCAAACGCTAACCCACGGAATACATTGTAATCAAGGGTGGCAAAGGCATCGGCATGATCTTCTATTGCATTCGCGCTGGCCAGAACCGCAAGCGCATCTTCCGGGTGCTGACGAAATGCAGTACGAATAAAGATTGTCGCGATATTGGTACGCACAGAGAGCAGGTTATCGATCAGCTGTGGCACACTTTCGTGGTCAAGACGTGCCAGCGTTTCAAGAATATTCAGCCCGGAGGTTTCCCAGAAGTTATTCACTTTTGTTGGCTTACCGTGCTGGATCGTCAACCAGCCATCACGCGCCAGTCGCTGGAGCACTTCTCGCAGCGTGGTGCGAGTGACGCCAATCAGTTCAGAGAGTTCGCGTTCAGCCGGAAGAATGGATCCTGCAGGGAAACGATTATTCCAGATGCTTTCAATGATGTACTCTTCCGCGAAACCCGCCGGGCTCTGCGCCTTAATAACCATAGTGAGATTTCCATTACACAGCTTTAGCAAATTGCACTCATCATACCAGAGGCATGCAGAGGCAGATAGCGCAGGAAAGCGAGAAAAGAGGGATCACCGTTTAATTTTGATGAAATTTACAGACCGCTTTGTCGCCCTCCCGGAGACGATTTTTGCGTATACTTGTGCTTTGTCTTATTTGACGGGGAAGATAGTCTGTCGTGGAAATGTCATTCGGGCGCGCGCTGTGGCGCAACTTTTTAGGCCAGTCTCCCGACTGGTACAAACTGATACTGCTGGTATTCCTGGTTGTTAATCCTGTTATTTTCGTTGTGAACCCGTTTATTGCCGGATGGCTACTGGTCGCTGAATTTATCTTCACGCTGGCGATGGCGCTGACATGTTATCCGTTGCTCTCCGGTGGACTGCTGGCGTTCGAGGCCGTCGTGATTGGCATGACCAGCGCAGAACATGTGAAAGAGGAGCTGGCGTCAAATCTTGAAGTCCTGCTGTTGCTGATGTTTATGGTCGCCGGGATCTACTTTATGAAGCAGCTCCTGCTGTTTATTTTTACCCGGTTGTTATTAAGCATCTCCTCCAAAACGTTATTATCGCTGGCCTTCTGCCTGGCAGCCGCGTTCCTTTCAGCCTTCCTGGATGCACTGACGGTGGTTGCCGTCGTGATCAGCGTCGCCGTGGGGTTTTACGGGATTTATCACCGGGTGGCTTCCTCGCGCCCCGGGGATGACCTGCTGGACGACAGTCAGGTTGATACCTGGCACCGGGAAGTGCTGGAGCAGTTCCGCGCATTCCTGCGCAGTCTGATGATGCATGCCGGCGTGGGTACCGCACTGGGTGGCGTGATGACAATGGTGGGTGAGCCGCAAAACCTGATCATTGCCAAAGCCGCAGGCTGGCATTTCGGTGAATTTTTCCTGCGGATGGCCCCGGTTAGCGTACCGGTGCTGATTTGTGGTTTGCTCACCTGTGTGCTGCTGGAGAAATTCCGGGTCTTTGGCTATGGTGCAACCCTCCCGGAACCGGTACGCCAGGAACTCCAGAAATTCGATCTGCAAAGCCGCAGCCAGCGCACGCGTCAGGAGACGCTGCGTTTAGTCGCGCAGGGTATTATCGGCATCTGGCTGATTGCCGCGCTGGCTTTTCATCTTGCTGAAGTTGGCTTAATCGGCCTGTCGGTCATTATCCTGGCCACCACCTTTACCGGCGTGACGGACGAGCATGCCATTGGCAAAGCCTTCACGGAAGCCCTGCCGTTTACCGCGCTGCTGGCGGTGTTTTTTGCGGTTGTGGCGGTAATTATCGACCAACAGCTGTTCTCTCCACTGATCGCTTTCGTACTGAAAGCCGCGCCCGATGCCCAGCTATCGCTCTTTTACCTGTTCAACGGCCTGCTCTCATCAATTTCCGACAACGTGTTCGTCGGGACGGTGTATATCAATGAGGCCAAAGCGGCGATGGCGAACGGGGGTATCAGCGCCGGGCAATTTGAATTGCTCGCAGTGGCAATCAACACCGGGACGAACCTGCCCTCGGTGGCGACGCCAAACGGACAAGCTGCATTCCTGTTCCTGCTGACCTCAGCCCTTGCGCCACTCATTCGCCTCTCTTATGGCCGTATGGTGTGGATGGCGCTGCCCTATACGCTGGTGCTGACTGTCACAGGATTGCTGTGCATCAAAATTACCCTCATTCCTTATACGCAATGGTTGATACAAGCGGGTATACTTGCGGCGCAGTAAAATATGAATCCCGGGCAGCACGCTGCCCGTTTGCCTTTTCGCATGATAAACATCCAATTACGTTTTAATTCGTCAGGTACAGGTGGCGTGAAAAACGAATTCGTTTACACTGCGCTTTCTAAGCATGTTCCAGGGAAATGATTATGTTGAGATTTTTGAACCAGTGCTCCCGCGGTCGCGGAGCGTGGTTGTTAATGGCCCTGACCGCCTTTGCGCTGGAAATGGTCGCGCTGTGGTTCCAGCATGTGATGGGGCTAAAACCTTGCGTGCTGTGTATCTACGAGCGTTGCGCACTGTTCGGCATTATGGGTGCCGGTCTGGTGGGTGCGATTGCCCCAAAATCGCCGTTGCGCTATGCCGGGATTGCAATCTGGCTTTACAGCGCCTGGAAAGGCATCGAACTTTCCTGGCAGCACACCATGATGCAGCTGCATCCGTCACCGTTTATGACCTGTGATTTCGCCGCCCGCTTCCCGAGCTGGCTGCCACTGGATAAATGGCTGCCGCAGGTGTTTGTGGCGTCCGGTGACTGCTCCGTTCGTCAGTGGGAATTCCTGACACTGGAGATGCCACAGTGGCTGGTGGGTATTTTTGTTGCTTACTTCGTTGTGGCACTGCTGGTGCTGATTGCTCAGCCGTTCAAACCGAAGAAACGCGATCTTTTCGGCAGGTAAACGTAAAACGGTCACTTCGGTTGCCGTTTTTTAGTGTTTTCGCCCTCTCCCGCAGGAGAAGGTTGGGTTGAAGGCATCGGAACAGACATACCCCATAAAAAAACCCGCTTCGGCGGGTTTTTTATAATCAGCGGTTGGGGTGATTCATGATGTGATCTTCCCAGTCCCGCACGTCAGACTCTTTCACTGCAATATGGCGTACGGAGATCCGCTCCCCGTGCATCGCCACCTTCGAGCCTGTCAGCAGCGGATGCCATGCCGGGAGATCCTTTCCTTCCGCCAGCAGGCGATAGGCGCAGGTATGCGGCAGCCACTCGAAGGTAGGCAGGTTCTCACGGGTTAACTTGATGCAGTCCGGCTCATATTCGAAACGGCGCTCATAGTTGCGGCACTGGCAGGTTTTGATATTCAGCTGTTTGCAGGCAACGTTGGTAAAATAGATTTCGTCAGTGTCTTCATCCATCAGCTTATGCAGGCAACACTGCCCGCAGCCGTCACACAACGATTCCCACTCCACATCGGTCATGTCGTCGAGAGTTTTGCTTTGCCAGAAAGGAATGTCGTTCATCAGGATGTCCACACGTCAAAAGAAAGCGCACCTTATAGCGAGTCTGGCACGTTGATGCAAGTTTTGCCGCCCTCTTAAGACGGCAAGATGCTTTTACAGCACGCGGGTTTTCAGCGACAGACCGTTAAAACTCACGTCCAGCTCGTCGCCGCTGGTCAGCGGGCCAACGCCTTCTGGCGTACCGGTCAGGATCACATCGCCCGGCTTCAGGGTGAAGAAACGGCTCATGTAGGCAATCAGCGGTACAATTTTGTGGATCATGTCTGCCGTCGTGCCCTGCTGACGGATCTCACCGTTGACCTTAAGGCTGAGCGTGGTGTCCTGCGGATCGCCCGTAAACTCACTCACGGGAACAAAACCAGAGATTGGGCAGGCGTTATCAAACCCTTTGGCTTTTTCCCACGGTTGTCCGGCTTTCTTCATTTTACCCTGTACATCTCGCAGGGTCAGATCCAGCGCCACGCCATAACCGGCAATCGCTTTTTGCACATGCGCTTCCGGAGCCTGGCGCAGGGTCGCGCCAATCAGCACGGCCAGCTCCACTTCATGATGAACGACTCCCAGCCCCTGCGGCAGCGCCAGCGGCTGGCGGATATCGCAAAGTGCCGTTTCCGGTTTGATGAACAGCACCGGCTCTTCTGGCGTCGCGCTGCCCATCTCCTGAATGTGTTTGGCATAATTGCTGCCAACGCAGACCACTTTGCTGACGGGATAATCCAGTAATGCACCTTGCCAGTTATGATGTTGATACATGGTCGACCCCTAAACGGTTGATATGTTGTGCCCGGAAGCGTTCGGGACTATTTTTTTCCGTTCACCTCAAGATGCTGTTTTAATAAATTCTCGGGTGGTGGTGGAAGCTGTAAATAATAGCCTTGCCCGGCTAATGCCGTTTTCACTTTTTCCAGATCGGCATTCACCAGTTTCTTACGCCCGTCGAGCGGCAGCAACATCGCCAGCTGAGGACGGCCAAAGCTCTTCATTAATTCTTCAGGCACGCGGGAAAAGTCGTCTTTCTTTTCGACATAAAGATAAGTCTGGTCACGGCTTGTACTTCTGTAGATCACACAAAACATGTTTTTACTCTGAATTAATGGGTGGTTGCTTGCCTCAATATACTCCTGACTATAACATGCCTGATACTCTTCGGAATATCGCAGCGAGTTGTTGCGGTTAATAGCAAATTGAGTAAGGCCAGGATGTCAAACACGCCCATCGAGCTTAAAGGCAGTAGCTTCACCTTATCAGTGGTACATTTGCATGATGCAAAACCCGAGGTTATTCGTCAGGCGTTAGAAGACAAAATCGCTCAGGCTCCCGCCTTTCTGAAGCACGCGCCTGTCGTTATCAATGTCAGTGGTCTGGATACCCCGGTTAACTGGACACGTCTCCAGCAGGCCGTCTCCTCAACCGGATTGCGCATTGTGGGCATCAGTGGCTGTAAAGATGCGGAACTGAAAGCAGAGATTGACCGTGCGGGACTGCCGCTGTTGACCGAGGGCAAAGAAAAAGCCCCTCGCCCGGCTCCTGCCGCAGCGCAAACGCCCCCTCCTCCGGTGCAAAGCGTTACACCCGTCACAAAAACACGAATGATTGATGTGCCGGTTCGTTCCGGTCAGCGTATTTATGCACCAAACTGTGATCTGATTGTTACAAGCCACGTCAGCGCTGGCGCAGAACTGATTGCGGATGGCAACATTCACGTCTACGGTATGATGCGTGGGCGTGCGCTCGCAGGTGCAAGTGGTGACCGGGATGCACAAATATTTTGTACTCACCTGACGGCGGAACTGGTGTCCATCGCAGGTGAATATTGGCTGAGCGACAAGATCCCAGCCGAATTTTATGGCAAAGCGGCTCGTCTGCGACTGGCAGATGACGCGTTGACCGTTCAACCGTTGAATTGATCCCTTTTTAACAAGGAATTTCTATGGCACGCATTATTGTTGTTACTTCGGGTAAAGGAGGCGTTGGCAAGACCACCTCCAGCGCGGCCATCGCTACTGGTTTGGCCCAGAAGGGAAAGAAAACCGTCGTTATTGATTTCGATATCGGCCTGCGTAACCTCGACCTGATCATGGGTTGTGAACGTCGCGTTGTGTATGATTTCGTTAACGTCATTCAGGGCGATGCAACGCTTAACCAGGCGCTGATTAAAGACAAGCGCACCGAGAATCTCTACATCCTCCCGGCCTCTCAGACGCGTGACAAAGACGCGCTGACCCGTGAAGGCGTGGAAACCGTACTCGGTGAACTGAAAAAAATGGAGTTCGACTTTGTGGTCTGCGACTCCCCTGCCGGTATCGAAACCGGTGCGCTGATGGCGCTCTACTTCGCTGATGAAGCGATCATCACCACTAACCCTGAAGTCTCATCCGTTCGTGACTCTGACCGAATTCTGGGTATTCTCGCCTCTAAATCCCGACGTGCGGAAAATGGCGAAGACCCGATTAAAGAGCACCTGCTGTTGACCCGCTATAACCCGGGCCGCGTGAACAAAGGTGACATGCTGAGCATGGAAGACGTGCTGGAGATCCTGCGCATCAAACTGGTCGGCGTGATCCCGGAAGACCAATCCGTGTTACGTGCCTCTAACCAGGGTGAGCCTGTTATCCTGGATACGCTGGCAGATGCGGGTAAAGCTTACGCGGATACCGTTGACCGCCTGCTGGGAGAAGAACGTCCTTTCCGCTTCATTGAAGAAGAGAAGAAAGGTTTCCTCAAACGCCTGTTCGGAGGATAAATTATGGCATTACTGGACTTTTTTCTCTCGCGGAAAAAGAACACCGCCAACATCGCAAAAGAACGTCTGCAAATCATCGTTGCGGAGCGTCGTCGTAGTGACGCCGAGCCACACTACCTGCCACAGCTGCGTAAGGACATCCTGGAAGTGATCTGTAAGTATGTGCAGATTGACCCGGAGATGGTCACCGTGCAACTGGAGCAAAAAGACGGGGATATTTCGATTCTGGAGCTGAACGTGACGCTACCAGAAGCGGAAGAGTCGCGTTAGTCGCACGTGTTGATTGTGTAGGCCGGGCACGCAACGCGTCGCCCGGTAATTCCCCCGGCGGCGCGTTGCGCTTACCGGGGCTACAGGTTTATCAGCGTGGGTACCCTTCCAGCAGCGTATTGAGGCGATCGGCCATCAATTCGCCACGCCAGCCTGCCATCAGTTCCGGCAATCCATTCTGTAGCTTCAGCTTCCAGTGCCAGTTCAGTAGCTGGTTAATCTGACGACGTGATGCCAGTAATTCAGCCCCCAGCTTGCTTTCCGTTGCAACCTCCTGCACCAGCGCTTTGATCTCTTTAAACGCCTTGCGATAGCCCGGCATATCCATCAGATTCAGCAGTGGTTCCGGCAGTTCCTCATCCGGCGTTTGCTGCGCTTTTGCCACCAGCGCAAGCAGGGTTTTACCGTGGAAACGAATTTCGCTGCCCGAAAGTCCGATGCTGTCGAGCTCACCCATGCTGCCCGGCATATAGCGCGCAACGGCCCAGAGGTGTTCTTCGCGGACCACGAAGTTAACGGCCAGATCGCGTTCACGCGCTTTACGCAGACGCCAGTCAGCCAGTAATTGCAGGCAGGCCAGCTGACGCGTACGTAACTGCCACGCGTTGCTGATATCACGCCAGGCCTCTTTCGGATCAACCACATCCTGACGACGCAACTGCGTCATACGGCACTCATCCAGGGCCGCAGGCAACCAACCTGAAGCTTCCGCCTCTTTCATCAACTGCCCGGCAATTGGCAGCAGGTAAAACACGTCTGCCGCGGCGTAATCAAGCTGACGCTCCGTCAGCGGGCGTGCCAGCCAGTCGGTACGGGATTCACTCTTATCCAGCGTCAGGCCGGTATACTCCTCAACCATTGCGGCAAATCCCCATGAAAGCGGGCGATTGCTGAACGCAGCAAGGATCTGCGTATCAATTAACGGTTGCGGCATGATGCCAAAGGTATTCAGGAACACTTCCAGATCTTCACTGCCTGCATGCAGGTATTTCGTCACGGCAGGATCGAGCAGCAATTCACGCATTGGCGTCCAGTCGGTGATACCAAGAGGGTCGATCAGCGAGACGCGTTTGCCGTCGAACATCTGAATCAGACCCAACTGCGGATAATACGTCCGGGTACGGACAAACTCGGTATCCAGGGCAATGGCAGGAAAGTCGCGCGTAACCTCGCACAGCGAAGCCAGCTCGTCATTGGTAGTGATCATCTGGTAATTCAAAACGGTTTCTCTTTTGTTTGCGCCCATAAAAAACGCCGGCTTAACCGGCGTCTGGGCGATTAGCGTGAAGCTCAGGCCTTATTGTCTACTTTGCCACGGGCTTCGTCACGTAATTCTCGTCGTAATATCTTCCCGACATTCGATTTCGGCAGCTCATCGCGGAACTCAACCAGCTTCGGCACCTTGTAACCGGTCAATTGACGGCGGCAGAACGTTATCAGTTCTTCCTCATTCAGCGAAGGATCTTTCTTGACCACAAAAATCTTCACCGCCTCACCGCTGCTGCCAGAAGGGACGCCAACGGCCGCCACTTCCCGTACACCGTTGTGCTGCATGACCACGTCTTCGATTTCATTCGGATAGACGTTGAAACCAGAGACAAGGATCATGTCTTTTTTACGGTCGACAATACGCAGGAAGCCTTCATCGTCCATCACAGCGATATCACCCGTATGCAGCCAGCCGTTTTTGATTATCTCATCAGTGGCATCCGGACGCTGCCAGTAACCCAGCATCACCTGCGGGCCTCTGACACACAGCTCACCGGGTTCACCCGGAGCTACTTCGTTATCGTCGTCATCCACCAGTTTGGCTTCCGTCGACGGTACCGGCAGGCCAATGCTTCCGCTGTGGTAGTCGATATCATGCGGGTTCACACTGACCAACGGCGCACACTCTGTCAGCCCATAGCCTTCCAGCAAATACTGGCCGGTGAGCTTCACCCAGCGCTCCGCCACCGCCTGCTGAACAGGCATCCCACCGCCCGCAGAGAGGTGCAGCGTGGAAAAATCAAGCTGCTGGAACTCTTTGTTGTTAAGCAGTGCGTTAAACAGGGTATTCACCCCCGTCATGGCCGTGAACGGATATTTCGCCAGCTCTTTGACCAGCCCCGGGATATCACGCGGGTTGGTGATAAGCAGGTTCTGACCACCCAGCTCGATAAACAGCAAGCAGTTCATGGTCAGGGCGAAAATGTGATACAGCGGAAGCGCCGTGACCACCAGCTCTTTACCACGGTGCAGCAACGGCCCATAGGTTGCGTTGACCTGCTCCAGGTTTGCCAGCATGTTGCGGTGGGTCAACATCGCGCCTTTGGCAACACCGGTGGTGCCCCCGGTGTATTGCAGGAAGGCGAGATCTTCCGGCACCACCTCCGGCTTCACGTATTGCATACGATAACCCGCATGCAGTGCGCGACGGAATGAGATGGCATCCGGCAGATGGTATTTCGGTACCAGTCGTTTGATGTATTTTACGACGAAGTTAACCAGCGTCCCTTTAGCGGTAGAGAGCTGATCGCCCATTCGCGTCAGAATGACGTGTTTGACCTGGGTTTTGTCGACGACTTTTTCCAGCGTATGGGCGAAGTTAGAAACAATGACGATTCGCGGCCGCACCGCTGTCATTCAGCTGATGCTCCAGCTCGCGCGGGGTATACAGAGGGTTAACGTTCACAACGATCATCCCGGCTCGCAGGATGCCAAACAACGCCACCGGGTATTGCAGCAAGTTCGGCATCATTAATGCGACGCGGTCACCCTTCTGTAGCCCCAGCCCTTCCTGCAGGTAAGCAGCAAAGGCGCGGCTGCGCTCTTCCAGCTTGCGAAACGTCATTACCTCGCCCATGTTTACGAACGCAGGCTGATCGGCGTAACGCGTGACTGAATTTTCAAATAATTCAACCAGGGATTGATAACGGTCAGGATTGATCTCCGCCGGAACATCTGCGGGATAACGGTTAAGCCAAACCTTCTTCAATGCATCACCTCTGAAATGAGTGTTCGTCGTCATCACAACCCCGATAATAAACAGTTTGTTAACATTATATTAACTCAGCGTACCAGTTTATTAATTGTTCAGATTTAAGGTTGCGAAGCGCGTCACTCTTTTTTTTCGTTTTGTCCGTAAAAAAACAGAGACAGCGGCCGAGCCGCTGTCTCTTTCCTAACAATAACAGTAAGTTACTCGGTTACAATCGTTTGAACCTGTGCGGGACCCGGGTTGTACCAGCCCCAGCCAGGGTAACCATAGCGGTATGGGTGCGGCCCCCACATCCACGGATCCATAGGCTGTGGCGGCATCACAATCTGTTGTTCAATCCGCCAGCGCTTGTAGCCGTTTACCTGCATGGTCATGAATTTGTACGGCGTATTGCCGATTTTGCCTTGTACCGTTCCGGTAATAGGTCCAACGACAGTGACCAGCTGACCGCGAAAATCGACCGGATCGAGGAACCCGCTGACATCCGCGTAAATGCGCCCGCGAGACGCCTCACCCAGTACTGGCCGCGCGCCGCTATCCAGCGGTACGGTGGCGATCTCCAGACGGGTTTTCCCCTGCTGGTTTAACACCTCAACCACCTTGCCGCCGAAGCGGGCTTCCTGACCAACATACAGTTCAGGCGCATTCATTACGCGCACCAGATCCTGTTGTGGTGTAGGACTACTTCCCTTTATCGCGTCAGGAACGGTGACACATCCGCTCAGTGTAATGGCCACCACGCCAGCCATAATAAGGCGTACTACTGTAGTCTGAACCGCCATGATGCGACTCCTTATTTCTCAGTTCCTGTTACTGAGATTCACTCGCGGCCCGGAAGTTTCTTCCACGCGACGGTGTTTCGCAAATAAACCGGTTCAGCATGTTCAACTGCAACGGTTTTTCCTGCTGCAAGCAGCTGACAGGCAATAGGAAGCATATCTTCGGCGGCTGGCAGCAACATGTTGCCTTCCACCAGCGTTAACCCGGTGTCATTCGCCATGTCAGGCCATGCCGGCCAGCCCGTGCCAACCATCGCCCACTCGCCGGACAGCTGTTTCAGCCGTTCGGTCACCGCTTCAGGCTTAAGTACCGCTTCGGTCTCTTCACCGTGCCACACGCCCTGCTCATCGCGGGTGTATTCAGCCCAGTAGACTTCGCCCATGCGGGCATCAATTGCCGCCAGCACACGTGTTGCGCCGGTCATGCGCCATGCGCCCTGCGCCATTGTTGCCAGCGTGGAGACGCCAATCATGGGCAACTCAGCGCCCAGCGCCAGCCCCTGTGCAATCCCAATCCCGATGCGTACGCCCGTAAAGCTGCCGGGGCCCCGGCCATAGGCCAGTGCATCAAGGTCGGTTAAGGAGGTGTCGCCCGTAGTCAAAATCGCTTTGACCAGGGGCAGAATACGTTGGGTATGTTCCCGTGGGCACTCTTCGAAATGAGCAGAGATAACACCGTCGTTCCACAGGGCAACAGAACAGGCCTCTGTAGCGGTATCAATAGCCAGAATTCGCATCAGTTGTCGCGCTCTCGCAATGGTCAGTCACAAAATGGCGCGCATCTTAGCACACTCCGGGGCAAATTACTCCGCCGTTGGGTTTGCCAGGAAACGAACCGCGCGCTTAATGTCCCGCGTGCGGGGGGCAGGCGGCAGGCTTGCCAGGAACGTCGCTCCGTATGGACGCATCACCAGCCGGTTATCGCAAATGACCAGCACACCCCGGTCATCTACGTCACGGATCAGACGCCCTACCCCTTGTTTAAGGGTGATCACCGCATCCGGCAGTTGAACTTCATCGAAAGGATCGCCCCCACGCAGACGGCAGTCCTCCATTCGCGCTTTCAGCAGCGGATCGTCCGGGGAGGTAAACGGCAGTTTATCGATGATCACCAGAGAGAGCGTGTCGCCGCGCACGTCCACCCCTTCCCAGAAACTACTGGTTGCTACCAGCAGGGCATTACCCGCGCTGACAAACTGCTGAAGCAGTTGCCCTTTGCTGGTTTCACCCTGAAGCAGTACCGGCAGCGTCATGGTGGCACGGAACTGTTCGGCCAGATCACGCATCATGGCGTGAGAGGTGCAGAGCATAAAACAGCGACCGTTGTTGGCCTCAATCATGGGTTTCAGCATCGCCGCCAGCAGGCGCGCTGCGCCCGGCTGGTTAGGTAACGGCAGATTGCGTGGAACACAGAGCAACGCCTGTTTTTCATAATCAAACGGGCTTGGCAGGAGCAGTGATTCTGCCTGATCAATCCCCAGACGTTCAGTAAAGTGGTGCAGATCGTCATTGACCGACAGCGTAGCGGAGGTGAATATCCAGCTCCCCGGCTTTTGCGTCATCACCTCTTTGAATTTATCTGCTACGGTCAGCGGCGTCAGGGCCAGCGTAAAATGGCGAGAGGTACATTCATACCAGTAGCTAAAGCCCGGTTGGTTGATCTCTTTTAGCCTTTTGAGCCGCCCCCGGTAGAGCGTGGCGCGCTCAAAGGCGGCATCCAGCAACGCTGAACGGCCAAGTGACAGTTTCGCCACGTCGTAGCAAAGTTCCAGAGCATCATCCAGCAATAACAACGCACGCTGGATATTGCTGTCTGCCAGTAGCTCGCGCAGATTACCCCGGTAGCCCGGTTCCCCAAGCTGCAGGCGGAAATCCTGCGCACTCTGCGCCAGGCGGTCGGCACATTTTTGCAGTTGCTGGGTGTCTTTTAATTCAGTGCGATAGGCAATAGTGAAATCTTTCGCCAGATCCTGCAGCTGACGGCTGGAAAGTGACTGACCAAAATACTGGCTGGCGATATCCGGTAGCTGGTGGGCTTCGTCAAAGATCATCACTTCCGCTTCCGGTATGAGCTCACCAAAGCCGCTGTCTTTGACCACCATATCCGCGAGGAACAGATGATGGTTAACCACCACGACATCCGCATCCATCGCGGTTTTACGTGCTTTTACCACAAAACAGTCTTTATACAGTGGGCAGTCGCTGCCAAGGCAGTTGTCGTTGGTGCTGGTGACCAGCGGCCAGGCGGGAGAATCTTCCGGCACGCTCGCGCAGGTGCTGATATCGCCCTCTTCGGTCTGATTGGCCCAGGCACGAAGAATAATGACATCGCTCAGGGTTTGCACCGGCAGGTCACCGCCCGCCAGCGCCTGCTGTTCAAGACGCTCCAGGCAGAGATAGTTAGAACGCCCCTTCAACAACGCCAGGCGACCTTTGTATTTCAGCGCTTTTGCCACCGTGGGCAAATCGCGACTGTAGAGCTGGTCCTGAAGCGCCTTTGACCCCGTAGAGATGATCACTTTCTTTTTTGCACGCAGCGCCGGGGCAAGGTATGCATAGGTTTTACCTGTACCGGTTCCGGCTTCCACCACCAGCGGCTGTGCTTTGTCGATGGCATGCGCCACGGCATGCGCCATCTGACGCTGTGGTTCACGCGGCTTAAAGCCGGGAATGGCCTGTGCTAACTGACCCTCAGGGGAAAAATCGTCTGCCACGGTGCTCTCTCACTGTATTTTTGCACAGGGATTATGTCAGCCCATCCGTCACAGTGCCACCCCAAATAGTGACGACGGGAGAACAATATGGCAGTCTTGCCGCCTGATATGAAAATAACGAGGAAACGTTTATGACGATTGTGCGCATTGATGCGGAAGCCCGCTGGTCTGATGTCGTAATTCATAACCAGACGCTCTATTACACCGGCGTGCCGGAAAATCTGGACGCAGACGCGTTCGAGCAGACGGCGAACACCCTTGCACAGATTGATAAGGTGCTGGAAAAACAGGGCAGCAATAAGTCCCGCATTCTGGATGCCACCCTTTTTCTGGCTGACAAAGCGGATTTTGCGGCGATGAACAAAGCCTGGGATGCGTGGGTGGTGGCGGGTCACGCGCCTGTACGCTGCACCGTACAGGCGACGCTGATGAAACCGGAATATAAGGTAGAGATTAAGATTATCGCGGCAGTTTAAGCCTGACCCATTAGGGCTATTTGGCTTGCCATTTTGAACCTGGGCAGTGCTCGAAATCCTCACGTACTACGTGTATGCTCCGGTTTCTCCGCGCTGTCCGTGTTCAAACTGCCTGCGCTAATAACCCTACTGGGCCAAGCTCTAAGCCCGATTATTCTTCGTCTTCATCCTCGAAACGCGCCACGATCCGCTCACCGGTATGAGTGGCGCGAAGTTCTTCCGCCACCTGGGAAATTGCCTGCCCGCTGCTCATCCCCTGGGACATCAGCTCCTGGATCCGCTCAACTGCTTTCTGCTGCTGCTCGTGGCTCAGAGAAGGTAAACCTGCAAACATTGTCAACTCCTGCTAAATTGTCTGCGCTAATTATTTCACGCTGCCCGGTAGTATGCCACACATGAACATGCGCTTCCCCACTGTTATGACCTTGCCCTGGCGTGTTGACGCCGCTGAGTTCTGGTTTGCTCGCCTGAGCCACCTTCCTTTCGCGATGCTGTTGCACTCCGGTCATGCCGACCATCCGTACAGCCGTTTTGATATTCTGGTTGCCGATCCGGTAGAAACCCTGATAACCCACGGCGGGGTGACGTCTGTTGGGACGCGTCAGTCAACGGACGATCCGCTGATGTTGCTTCAGCAGTCCATTGACGCACTGGGCTTATCCGTAAACCCGGATCCCGATCTTCCCTTCCAGGGCGGCGCTCTGGGGTTGTTCGGCTATGATTTAGGCCGTCGTTTTGAAACACTTCCCGATAATGCGCAGGACGATATCCCGCTGCCGGATATGGCAGTAGGTCTGTACGACTGGGCGTTAATTGTTGACCACCACCGGCAGGTGGTTTCCCTGCTTAGCCACTCGGATGTAAATGCACGTCTGGCCTGGCTGGAATCACAACAACCGGCTTCAGCAACAGACTTCAGCCTGACCTCGAACTGGCGTTCGAACATGACCGCGCAGGAATATGCGCAAAAGTTCTCACGCGTTCAGGCGTATCTGCAAAGCGGTGATTGCTATCAGGTCAACCTCGCCCAGCGCTTTCAGGCGACGTATCAGGGTGATGAATGGCAGGCCTTTACCCGCCTGAACGCCAGTAACAAGGCACCGTTTAGCGCGTTTTTACGTCTGGAACAGGGCGCAATCCTTAGCCTCTCACCAGAACGATTTATTCATCTCGCTGAAGGTACCATTCAGACCCGCCCGATCAAAGGTACGCTTCCGCGTCTGGCAGACCCTGAAGCCGATCGTCTGCAGGCGAAAAAGCTGACCGCATCACCAAAAGACCGCGCCGAAAACCTGATGATTGTGGATCTGATGCGCAACGATATTGGCCGGGTGGCCGTGCCGGGAAGCGTGCGGGTGCCTGAACTGTTCGTGGTCGAGCCTTTCCCGGCGGTGCATCATCTGGTCAGCACCATTACCGCACAGTTGCCTGCGTCGCGTACGGCCTGCGATCTCCTGCGCGCCGCGTTTCCGGGAGGCTCCATCACCGGCGCACCCAAAGTGCGGGCGATGGAGATTATCGATGAACTCGAGCCACACCGCCGCAACGCCTGGTGCGGCAGCATTGGCTATGTCAGCCTCTGCGGTACGCTGGATACCAGCATTACCATTCGCACCCTGACCGCCTGCGCGGGCAATATTTACTGTTCTGCCGGTGGCGGAATTGTGGCGGATAGCGAAGTTCAGGCGGAATATCAGGAAACCTTTGATAAAGTTAACCGTATCCTTCAACAACTGGAGACATAACGGGTGGAGAAAGAGAACCTGACGCTGGATGATTTTCTGTCGCGTTTCCAGCTTTTGCGCCCACAGGTGAGCCGAGAAACCCTGAATCGCCGTCAGGCCGCGGTGCTTATCCCGGTGGTGCGCCGCGAACAGCCCGGTTTACTGCTGACACAGCGTTCACCGCACTTGCGCAAACACGCCGGTCAGGTTGCTTTCCCGGGGGGGGCTGTCGACAGTACCGACGCTTCGTTGATTGCTGCCGCACTGCGTGAAGCACAGGAAGAGGTCGCGATCCCACCGGAGGTCGTCGAGATCATTGGTGTTCTGCCGCCAGTCGACAGTGTCACCGGTTTTCAGGTCACGCCGGTCGTCGGCATTATCCCCCCTGATCTTCAGTATCATGCCAGCGTCGATGAAGTCTCTGCGGTGTTTGAAATGCCGCTGGAAGAGGCTCTTCGTCTCGGGCGCTATCACCCTCTGGACATTCAGCGACGAGGTCATGCACACCGGGTCTGGTTGTCCTGGTATCAGCATTATTTTGTCTGGGGCATGACGGCAGGCATCATTCGTGAACTGGCGCTGCAAATCGGCCTGAAGCCTTGACTATACTTTACATTCGCGAATTTAACGTAAGTTTGCGAGGTGCGTCTCAGCATTAGTAAATCAGGGGTTATCCATTAGTTTAATTCATGTGAATAGTCAAGCCGAGGTCGATGTTCCCTCTTACACTATGCGCAGTTATAACATCGTTACTGGAAACCCGGTAACCCTGTCAGGAGTGTGAAAGTGATTAGTATATTCGACATGTTCAAAGTGGGAATTGGCCCTTCGTCTTCCCATACTGTAGGCCCGATGAAGGCCGGTAAACAGTTCGTCGATGATCTGGTCGAAAAAGGATTACTGGAAAGCGTTACCCGTGTTGCCGTGGATGTTTACGGCTCGCTGTCATTAACGGGTAAAGGCCACCACACCGATATCGCCATTATTATGGGTCTGGCGGGCAACATGCCGGACACCGTTGATATTGATGCCATTCCGGCATTCATCCGCGACGTGGAAACGCGCGGTCGCCTGCTGCTGGCAAACGGCCAGCGCGAAGTGGATTTCCCGCAGGATGATGGCATGCGTTTTCGCAGCGACAACCTGCCGCTGCACGAAAACGGGATGACCATCCACGCGTTTAACGGCGAAAAAGAGATTTACAGCAAAACCTACTACTCCATTGGCGGTGGCTTCATTGTTGATGAAGAGCACTTTGGCAAAGAGAGCGTGGGCGACGTCAGCGTGCCGTATCCGTTTAAATCGGCCACCGAGATGCTGGGTTATTGCAAAGAGAGCGGCCTGTCGCTTTCCGGCATGGTGATGCAAAACGAACTGGCACTGCACAGCAAAAAAGAAATTGAAGACTATTTTGCTAACGTGTGGCAGACCATGCGAGCCTGTATCGACCGCGGTATGAACACCGAAGGTGTGTTACCTGGGCCACTGCGCGTGCCGCGTCGTGCCTCTGCGCTGCGTCGTATGCTGGTGACAACGGACAAATTCTCCAACGACCCTATGAACGTGGTCGACTGGGTGAACATGTTTGCCCTTGCGGTTAACGAAGAAAACGCCGCCGGTGGCCGTGTGGTAACTGCGCCTACCAACGGCGCATGCGGTATCGTTCCGGCGGTACTGGCCTATTACGATCACTTTATTGAGCCTGTCAGCCCGGATATTTACATCCGTTACTTCCTGGCAGCGGGTGCGATTGGCGCGCTGTACAAAATGAACGCATCCATCTCTGGCGCAGAAGTCGGCTGCCAGGGCGAAGTGGGCGTGGCGTGTTCTATGGCAGCAGCTGGCCTTGCAGAACTGCTGGGTGCAAGCCCGGAGCAGGTCTGTGTGGCGGCGGAAATCGGTATGGAACATAACCTCGGTCTGACCTGCGACCCGGTTGCAGGCCAGGTACAGGTACCGTGTATTGAGCGTAACGCTATTGCCTCAGTGAAAGCGATCAACGCCTCTCGTATGGCAATGCGCCGTACCAGCGAACCTCGCGTATCGCTGGATAAGGTTATCGAAACCATGTACGAAACCGGCAAGGACATGAACGCGAAGTACCGCGAAACGTCACGCGGTGGTCTGGCCATTAAGGTGCAGTGCGACTAATACTTCCTTTCGCCCATCTGCAACGGATGGGCGATATTACCTCTCACGTCTCGTCTCCTTCCTCTTTCCCCACTACACTTTCTCTATTGCTTCCGGCTTTTGGGGCTGGTAGCGCATAGAGCGACCGTTCATGCAAAATGCACAAACGATCATTAAAAACTATCGCCGAAAACGCGTTATCGTCTGTGTGACGGTTGCGCTCCTTACGCTCATCCTGACGTTAGGTATTCGTTTTGTTTCACAGCGTAATGCCAATCAGGAGCGGATCCTCGATTTTGCCAGCTATACCGTTCGCTCTCTCGATAACGTGCTGCTTTCATTAGAACGCCGCCGGAATCTTCTGCAAACGCTGGTGGGTGAACCTTGCCCGCAGGTGCATCTGGTTTTGCGAAAACAGGCCGCCATTTTGCAGACCGTTCGCTCCATCGCGCTGATTAAAGACGGGATCCTGTACTGCTCCAGTATTTTCGGCAGCCGTAATGTCCTCGTGCGTGATTTTCAACCGGTCTTACCTGCCAGTAAGCCAAAACTGATTTTGTCGACCGACCAGTGGCTGCTCAAAGGCAGCCCCATTCTGATTCAGTGGACCCCGATTTCCCCGAGCGGTGAAGATGGCGTGATGGAGATCGTCAATATTGATCTCATCACCAGAATGATACTCGAGCCACAGACCCCGCTGATTACCGACGTGGTGCTGACCGTGGGCGATCATTATCTGCGCTATGGTCAACAGGTCACGGAAACCCTGAGCTTTGATGACGGAGATTCGCTTCTGGAGAAGGCGTCGACACACTATCCCTTCTCCATTACGGTCAGCGGGCCAGGCCCTGGTGAAATGGCGTTAATCAACCTGCCAACGCAGTTACCGCTGGGGTTAATGCTGAGCCTGCTGCTGGGCTATATCGCCTGGCTGGCAACCGCGCGCCGCATGAGCTTCACGTGGGAAATTAACATGGGGATCGCGGCACGGGAATTTGAACTTTTTTGCCAGCCGCTGGTGAATGCCCGTACCCAGGACTGCATCGGCGTCGAGATCCTGTTGCGCTGGCATAACCCGCGACAGGGCTGGATCTCACCGGAAGTGTTTATTCCCCTGGCAGAAGAACATAACCTGATTGTTCCTCTGACACGCTACGTCATCATGGAGACCGTGCGTCAGATTGGTTATTTTCCGGCCTCAAACAGTTTTCAGATCGGGATAAACGTGGCTGCCAGCCACTTCCGCCGCGCCACCCTGTTGCAGGATCTGAACCGCGCCTGGTTCAGCGCAAAACCCACTCAACAGCTGGTTATTGAACTGACCGAACGCGACGACCTGCTCGACGTCGATTACCGCATTGTTCGGGAGTTGCATCGCGAAGGCGTGAAACTGGCGATTGATGATTTTGGTACCGGGAACAGTTCACTTTCCTGGCTCGAAAAACTCCATCCTGACGTGTTGAAAATTGACAAATCATTCACCACGGCAATTGGTACCGATGCCGTGAACTCGACGGTAACGGACATTATTATTGCGCTGGGTCAGCGGTTGAATATTGAGCTGGTTGCGGAAGGGGTCGAAACAGAGGAACAGTCGCGGTATTTACGCCGACACGGCGTGCATAACCTGCAGGGATTTTTTTATGCGCGACCAATGCCGCTACGGGAATTTCCAAAATGGCTGGCGGAGAGTTCCCCCCCGCCAGCGCACCACAATGGACACATCGTGCCCTTAATGCCGTTGCGTTAAGAAGACTTACTCGTCTTCGTCGTGTGCCGATTGCTCTTTAACAATACGCACCATATCAACGCGATAATCGTTCGCTTCAACAATGGTAATGTGCAAAGGTGGCAGTTCGATCACGTCACCGGTACGCGGGATTTGCCCGTTAACGGAAATCACCAGCCCTGCAACGGTGGCAATGTCTTCATCATCATTGATGACGTTTTCCAGCCCCAGCGTATGCGAGAGCGCGTGCAGGTCGGTCGTTCCCTTCACCAGCCAGCCTTCGCCGTCGGCCACAATTTCTGGCGTTTCGTCTGCATCCGGGAATTCACCGGCAATCGCTTCAAGCACGTCCAGCGGCGTGACCAGCCCCTGCACCACACCAAACTCGTTGGTGACGATGACGAAGCTCCCGCGAGCGCGGCGCAGTACGCCCAGCAGATTGATCGGATCCAGCGTTTCCGGCACCACAATTGCAGGTGATGCGGCCGCGATGGCTTCCACGTTGACGCCCTCTTCCAGCGCCACCAGCAGCTCTTTCGCACGCACCACGCCGATTATCTCATCCAGCTCACCACGACACACCGGGAACAGACTGTGCGGTGAAGAGAGCAGTTGCTGACGGATTTCACTGACGCTCAGGTTGGCATCTACCCAGCTGATTTCACCGCGCGGGGTCATGATACCGCGCAGCGAACGGGAGGCCAGTGAGAGCACGCCGTTGATCATGTAGCGTTCTTCTTCAACGAACGCCCCTTCAGGGACCGGAACCGGGTTACGGCTTTCGTTATCGGACTGTACGGTCACCTGACGACGGCCCCCCATCAGGCGCAGAATGGCATCCGCCGTACGGGCACGCAGCGGCTGATTCGATTGCTGCTTAATGAAGTTACGGCGCGCAATCTGGTTAAACAGCTCGATAAGGATCGAGAAGCCAATCGCGGCATACAGGTAACCTTTCGGAATATGGAAGCCAAAACCTTCCGCGACCAGGCTCAGACCAATCATCAGCAGGAAGCTCAGACACAGCACCACGACCGTTGGATGTTGGTTCACGAAACGCGTCAGCGGCTTCGAGGCCAGCAACATTATCGCCATCGCAATCACTACGGCTGCCATCATCACTGGCAGGTGGTTCACCATACCCACCGCCGTGATCACCGCATCCAGCGAGAAGACGGCATCAAGCACCACGATCTGCAATACAACCACCCAGAAGCTGGCATACCCCTTACCGTGACCATCATCGTGCTGTCTGTTTTCCAGCCGTTCGTGCAGTTCGGTTGTGGCCTTGAACAGCAGGAATATCCCCCCCAGCAGCATGATCAAATCGCGGCCAGAGAAGGTGAAATCCATGACGGAAAAAAGCGGTTTCGTCAGCGTCACCATCCACGAGATGACGGACAACAGTGCCAGTCGCATGAACAATGCCAGCGAGAGACCGATCAGACGTGCTTTATCACGTTGTTTTGGCGGAAGTTTATCCGCAAGGATGGCAATAAACACCAGGTTATCGATGCCGAGAACAATCTCCAGCACCACCAGCGTGAGCAATCCTACCCAGATTGACGGGTCCATTAAGAATTCCATGACAAGCTCCTGCTAAAGGAATGACAAAACGGTGCCCCAATCGGCATGGGCAAATCAATGGTAGACAGCGTTGAAACGTGGCGAGGATCGCCGGTGAAAGAGGCGCAGAACGGCCTGAAAGATGACTGACGTCGGTGACGGTCCATATAGTGGGCTGCTGCCCTATACTCCTGAATAGATAAACGGAGGCTAAACATATCAGAGACAATAATCTTTTGGCAAAGATTTACTTTTTTTTGCAAGAACGCGTCAAAAGACTAAATTTTCGTCGCGTATTTTCTGTGTTTCGAAAGCTAAATTACGGATCTTCATCACATAAATTATTCTTTCACTGTCTAAAATAATTCGCGGAAGTCTTAGTTTATTTAACGATAACCCTTATCTGAATCGATTCGGTTCGCCAGATGCGATTCTCAGTACGACTGCCTGGCAGACGTATTAATGATAATAAAAGGAGGTAGCAAGTGACCATTGCTATTGTCATAGGCACACATGGTTGGGCTGCAGAGCAGTTAATCAAGACGGCAGAGATGCTGTTGGGCGAGCAGGAAAACGTCGGCTGGATCGATTTCGTTCCGGGTGAAAATGCCGAAACGTTGATTGTGAAGTACACCGCTCAACTTGAGAAGCTGGATACCAGCAAAGGCGTGCTGTTTCTCGTTGATACATGGGGCGGCAGTCCGTTTAACGCTGCCAGCCGCATTGTCGTCGATAAAGAGCATTACGAAGTCGTCGCCGGGGTGAACATTCCTATGCTGGTGGAAACCTTCATGGCGCGTGACGATAACCCGAGCTTCGATGAGCTGGTCGCACTGGCTGTCGAGACGGGTCGCGAAGGCGTGAAAGCGCTGAAAGCACAACCGGTTGAAAAACCTGCACCTGCTGCCGTGGCACCAAAGGCCGCAGAACCTGCAAAACCAATGGGCCCGAACGATTATATGGTCATTGGCCTTGCACGTATCGATGACCGTCTGATCCACGGCCAGGTCGCTACGCGCTGGACCAAAGAAACCAACGTTCGCCGCATTATCGTCGTCAGCGACGAAGTGGCCGCCGACACCGTACGTAAAACCCTTCTGACCCAGGTTGCACCACCGGGCGTGACCGCGCACGTTGTGGATGTCGCTAAAATGATCCGCGTTTATAACAACCCGAAATATGCGGGTGAGCGCGTGATGCTTCTGTTCACAAACCCGACAGACGTCGAGCGCATTGTTGAAGGCGGCGTGAAAATCACCTCCGTTAACATTGGTGGTATGGCTTTCCGTCAGGGCAAAACGCAGGTCAACAACGCGATTTCAGTCGATGAAAAAGATATCGAAGCATTCAACAAGCTGAATGCACGCGGTATTGAGCTGGAAGCCCGTAAGGTTTCCACAGATCAGAAACTGAAAATGATGGATTTGATCGGCAAAGTGGGGAAATAAGCCCGCGCCGGTTTTTCACATAAAGATTATGCAATAGGAGAAGTACAATGGAGATTACCACTCTTCAGATTGTGCTGGTGTTCGTCGTCGCATGTATTGCGGGTATGGAATCCGTACTTGATGAATTTCAGTTCCACCGTCCGCTGGTGGCCTGTACGTTGATTGGTGCCGTACTCGGTGATATGAAAACCGGTATCATCATCGGTGGTACCCTGGAAATGATCGCCCTCGGCTGGATGAACATCGGTGCGGCAGTTGCGCCAGATGCTGCTCTGGCATCCATTATTTCAACCGTTCTGGTTATTGCCGGTCACCAAAGTATCGGTGCGGGTATTGCGCTGGCAATCCCACTGGCTGCTGCAGGCCAGGTATTGACCATCATCGTTCGTACTATCACCGTTGCCTTCCAGCACGCGGCAGATAAGGCGGCCGAAAATGGCAACCTCACGGCACTTTCCTGGATCCACGTCTCGTCCCTGTTCCTGCAGGCGATGCGTATCGCCATTCCGGCGGTTATCGTTGCCATCTCTGTCGGCACCAGTGAAGTACAGAGCATGCTGAACGCCATTCCAGAAGTCGTCACCGGCGGTCTGAACATTGCGGGCGGCATGATTGTGGTAGTTGGTTACGCGATGGTCATCAACATGATGCGTGCAGGCTACCTGATGCCATTCTTCTACCTTGGCTTCGTTACCGCTGCGTTCACCAACTTCAACCTGGTTGCTCTGGGTGTGATTGGTGCGGTTATGGCGATTCTCTACATCCAGCTCAGCCCGAAATATAACCGCGTTGCGGGTGCCCCAGCGCAGGCTGCTGGTAATAACTCCCTCGATAACGAACTGGACTAGCAGGTGAGCGAAATGGTTGATATGACAAAAAATACCACTGAGAAAAAACTCACTCCGGGTGATATTCGTGGCGTGTTCATCCGTTCTAACCTGTTTCAGGGTTCATGGAACTTCGAACGTATGCAGGCGCTGGGCTTCTGTTTCTCTATGGTACCGGCCATCAAACGCCTGTATCCAGAGAACAACGAAGCACGTCGTCAGGCGATTAAGCGTCACCTGGAATTCTTCAACACCCACCCTTACGTTGCAGCCCCGGTTTTAGGCGTAACGCTGGCAATGGAAGAGCAGCGTGCAAACGGCGCAGAGATTGACGATGGTGCGATAAACGGTATCAAAGTTGGTCTGATGGGGCCGCTGGCAGGCGTCGGCGACCCTATCTTCTGGGGTACGGTTCGTCCGGTATTTGCGGCACTGGGTGCCGGTATCGCGATGAGCGGCAGCCTGCTCGGCCCTCTGCTGTTCTTCATCCTGTTCAACGCAGTACGTCTGCTGACCCGTTACTACGGCGTAGCTTATGGCTACCGTAAAGGTGTGGACATCGTTAAGGACATGGGCGGTGGCTTCCTGCAAAAACTGACTGAGGGGGCGTCAATCCTCGGCCTGTTTGTCATGGGGGCACTGGTTAACAAATGGACGCACGTGAACATCCCGCTGGTGGTGTCGACCATTACCGGTCAGGATGGACAAACCCGCGTGACCACCGTGCAGACCATCCTGGATCAGTTGATGCCGGGTCTGGTGCCGCTGCTGCTGACCTTCGCCTGCATGTGGTTACTGCGTAAGAAAGTTAACCCACTGTGGATCATCGTTGGCTTCTTCATCATCGGTATCGTAGGCTACGCTGTCGGCCTGCTGGGTCTGTAAGACAACCCTAAATAATTCGAGTTGCAGCCAACGCACATGCAACCTGAAGTATGACGGGCTATACACCGGGGGCTTGCCCCCGGTCTTTTTATCTGGAGGATGAATGACTGTCACGGACATCGTACTGGTTTTGTTTATTGTTGCCCTTCTGGCTTACGCTATCTATGACGAGTTCATCATGCCCCACCGCCACGGCGAAACGCTGCTCTCCCTGCCCCTTTTACGCCGCGGACGCGTTGATGCGTTTATCTTCGCGGGTCTGATAGTCATTCTGATTTACAATAATGTCACCAGCCACGGTGCAATATTAACCACATGGTTATTATGTGCGCTGGCATTAATGGCGATTTATCTGTTCTGGATCCGCACACCCAAAGTCATTTTTAAAAGCCGTGGCTTTTTCTTCGCCAATGTATGGGTAGAATATAACCGCATCAGCGAGATGAATTTATCGGAAGATGGTGTGCTGGTAATGCAATTAGAACAACGCCGCCTGCTTATCCGGGTCAAAAACATTGACGACCTGGAAAAAATATACAAATTACTCGTTAAAACTCAATGAGTTGAATTCATAGCACTGGCTATATATTGTGTTTATTCCACGCAAAAAAATATAGCCAAAGCTATATTTGGTCATTTTAAAACTCATATTTGTTAACGATATTCTCACGCTTAAATCTAAATGAAAACCGTTATCAACAAGAGGGCGGAATAATACCCTCCGGTTGTTGTTTTATATTCTCAAAATATGTTAAGGTTGCGCCCGTCGTTGGGGAGTAGCTGATTTCCTGTCCGCAGGAAATGTACGTGTCAACATACTCGTTGAAAAACGTGGCGCGTACGGATCGCTTTCAGTGCATTTATGTGCAAAGCGGTCAGGCGAGACCATAGATACATCAACTGCTGTTTACTGGGGGCAGTGATGTGTCATATGGATATCTCCCGGTCTGGACGCTTTTATGAATATCTCTGCAACTGTTCTTCTTGCCTTCGGCATGTCTATGGATGCATTTGCTGCTTCCATCGGTAAAGGTGCCACACTCCACAAACCTAAATTTTCTGAAGCCCTGCGTACTGGCCTGATCTTTGGTGCCATTGAAACGCTGACGCCGCTTATCGGTTGGGGGCTTGGCATGCTGGCCAGTCAGTTTGTGCTGGAGTGGAACCACTGGATCGCCTTTGTGCTGCTGGTATTCCTCGGCGGTCGAATGATCATCGAAGGTTTGCGCGGTAACAGTGATGACGATGAGGAGCCACTGCACCGCCACGGTTTCTGGCTACTGGTGACCACGGCGATTGCCACCAGCCTTGACGCAATGGCTGTGGGTGTCGGTCTGGCGTTCCTGCAGGTGAATATCATCGCCACCGCATTGGCCATTGGCTGCGCGACGCTGATCATGTCGACGCTGGGAATAATGGTGGGTCGGTTTATCGGCCCGCTGCTGGGTAAGCGAGCCGAGATCCTGGGCGGTATTGTGTTGATTGGTATTGGTGCCCAAATTCTCTGGGCACACTTCGCAGGTTAAACTTCGCGCTGCCAGCAATGGATACTGAAATCCGTCTGGCAGCGAAACTCTGTCTGTTGTGCCAACGTTTCCCACACCTCGGGTTTGGCCCGCCACGCAAACGGCGTCATTTGCAACAACGCCACGGCCTCATCCCCTTTCAGGTTCATTTCATACGCCACAGACTGTTCCTGTTTCAGCGTAAAGCCCGCCAGTTGCTCTGAGTGAGGCGCATGCAGGCGCACTTCATCGTAGATCAACCCTTTCAGTTCCATCAGATGACGTGGGCCAGGCGTGACGGTGATAACCCATCCACCGGGTTTCACGACGCGTGCCAGCTCCTCTGCCTTACAGGGTGCATAGATACGCACAACCGCATCCATGCTGGTATCGTCAAACGGCAACCGGTGGCTGGATGCCACACAGAACGTCACCGCAGAATAGCGCTTTGCCGCTGCGCGAATAGCCACTTTCGACACATCCAGACCGTATGTTTCTGCCCCCTTTTCACCCGCAACCTCTGCAAACGTTGCCGTGTAGTAACCTTCGCCACAGCCGATATCCAGCACGGCACAGGCATTGTCAGCCAGGTTATCACCCAGCATCTGCGCAACGGTATCCCTGAGCGGCTGATAGTGCCCGGCATCCAGAAACGCGCGACGCGCCTGCATCATGTCAGCGCTGTCTCCCGGGTCGCGGGAGCGTTTATGTTGCACGGGCAGAAGATTCACGTACCCTTCTTTCGCCATATCAAACTGGTGCCCCTGTGGACAGGTAAAACTTTTCTCAGAGCGCGTCAACCGCGCGTGGCAAAGGGGACAGCTGAAAGACATGGTGACTCCGGGGCATTCATCAAAGGGCGAAAGTGTACCGCTATTCGCCCCGGTTATAAACGCCTGGGTTAACGCATAACGATAAGGTGATCTGAGTCCGCCGCTAAGCCGTCAGGTTTAACATTTTCCAGACGCAGAACGTTACCCATAATCTCGCTGAAAACGGGTGCGGAAACGGCACCACCGTAGTAATCCCCGTTTTTCGGATCGTTGATCACCACCACCAGTGCAAAATGTGGATCGCTGGCTGGCGCAACGCCGGCAGTATAGGCGACATACTTATCAACATACTTGCCGTCATCACCAATTTTTTTCGCCGTACCGGTTTTAACCGCGACACGATAGTCGCGAACAGCCGCCTTTATGCCGCCGCCGCCAGGTAGCGCAACGCTCTCCATCATGTGTTCCACTTCATGAGCAATCTCTTCCGGCATCACTCTGTGCCCGATAACCGGTGGATCGATGCGGGTGATCGAGAGGGGACGCTCAAGGCCATAGCTGCCGATGGTCGCGTAGACATGCGCCAGCTGAAGCGGTGTCACCATTAAGCCGTAGCCAAAAGCGAAGGTAGCCCTGTCAAGCTGGCTCCAGAACTTGCGCTGTGGTAATAGCCCTGAGCTTTCTCCCGTCAGACCCAGTCCGGTATTGGTGCCAAATCCAAAATTTCTGTAGGTATCAAGCAGATGCTGAATTGGCATGGCGAGAGAGAGGCGAGATACGCCGGTATCGCTCGATTTTTGCAGGATCCCGGTCATTGTCAGTTCGGGATAGTAGCCGACGTCGCGGATACGGTGACCATCAAGCGTATACGGATGAGTGTCGATTACGCTGTCCGGCTGCACCAGCCCCTGCTGTAATGCGGTCATGAGCACGAGCGGCTTGACGGTCGAGCCAGGTTCGAAGGTATCGCTAATCGCACGATTGCGAAAATCGTTTAACGTCGCCCCTTCACGATTATTCGGGTTAAAATCCGGGTAGCTCGCCATCGCAAGAATTTCACCCGTCTGGATATTAATTAAAACCGATGCGCCCGACTCAGCTTTATTCCATGCCACTGCATTATCGAGTGCATCTTCAGTGATGGTTTGCAGGCGTTCATCAATACTCAGCTGGATAGTATGTGCAGGGACGGGTGAAATTTCGGTCAGGTTCTCAACCACCCGTCCGTAACGGTCTTCCCTTACCTGTCTCACCCCCGCCTTACCCATAAGTTGAGTGTTAAAACTTTTCTCTACACCTTCAATACCCTGCCCATCAATATTGGTGAAACCAATAAGGTTCGCCGCAATGTGTCCGGCCGGATAAAAACGACGGGACTCATCGCGTAAATTAATACCCGGTAAATTCAGCTTATCTATCCACTGTGCCTGAGAAGGATCGACCTGGCGCGCGAGGTAGATAAATCGCCCCTGCGGGTTGTTGTTAATCCGCGATGAAAGCGTGCCAAGAGAGAGATGCAACGCATTCGCCAGAGCCTGCCAGCGATCATCAAAACCTACACCGCCTTTTGCCAGCACCGTTTTTGGGTCAGCCCATACGGCCCTGACCGGCACACTCACCGCCAGTGGTCGCCCCTCGCGATCGACAATCATCCCACGCGGGGCGTCGATCTCGACTTCACGCAGCGAACGCATGTCTTCCTGCTTAACCAGATTGTCTGGTTTAACAATTTGTAGCCAGGCAACACGTCCCAGCAAAAACGCCAGACTACAAAAAATGGCAAAACACAGCAGAGCAAAACGCACCGGGGTAAAATTTCCGGTGGTCGGTATCGTTTTCTTTTTCACCTGAACCCCAGGACTGTTAAACAACGCCCTGATTTAACGGGAAAAGCGGATATAAAGGAGGGAAAACAGTGCTACTAATCTCGCAGCTTTGCAACAAGTTGCTAACAAGAGAGGCGTTCGTAATATTTTGAAAAATAACGTTATAAAAAAGCCCCGCAGGATGCGAGGCTTTATATCTGAAAACGAAGTGCAAAAGCACTTCCGTCAGCAGTGGTTCGATCAGATAGCAGTTACGTTAACTGCAGCTGGGCCTTTCTGGCCGTCCTGAATTTCGAACTCAACGTTCTGGCCTTCAGCCAGAGTTTTGAAGCCGTTACCCTGGATTGCAGAGAAGTGTACGAACACGTCTTTGCTGCCGTCAGCAGGAGTAATGAAACCAAAACCTTTAGACTCGTTGAACCACTTAACTTGACCTTTAATCTTTGCCATTTGCAAAATTCCTTAGAGTGTTTTCTTAGCCCGCAGGCATTGACTGAGATAAAACTGAGACATTACTGCTTGAGGCACTAATATAAGGTTCGGCAGAGAAGCGGTATTCAACGACAACGTTTTTACTCAGGACTTCTTTACTGAAAATGCCACACATAAACAGAACTGTACCTCGTTTGACCCAAAACGTGTTATCACACACAACGTTTAATATGGCAAGCCATTTTTAAACGTGTCTCGATCTGCCGCACAAATTCAAACACTGCCCTGCAAGTACCTGCACAATTATGCGCAATGCTCATGGACAGTGTGACGCCTCTACACAGACTTCGCGTTACGTTCATAACCGCTGTAATCTGAGACTTTTTTACCATAGCTCAATCACTTCAGTGCGTCCAGAGCCGAAGAGAAGAATCCTTGCTACAAGCATTGAGTTAGAACAATTTGTGAAAAGTTATGCTGAAACATTACAACGCACCTGCAATGTTACAATGAAAAAAAGATGCTAATAGATACCGTTTAACTGTATTAAAAACCACCAATTAATAAGCAGGGTTATGCACCAAAATAATGAAATTTTTATGACCCTGCCTCAAAAGAAGGCAAGCAAAACGTTTCGATAAAAATAAAATATTCACCAATGGGTTCAAATGCAGAATATATGCAACAAAACAGCGAGGTGTTTACAAGGATAAATATTCACCAATTTTCAGTATCATGAATGAATTATTAACTGGTGCTAAATTAACAAGCGCCCGGGTCAACTCCTGAACCGGTTCATCGAGGGACTCGTCTGCCAGTTCAAACACACCCCAGTGAATGGGAAATGCCAGAGGGCAGTCAAGTTGTTGCCACAACGCAACAGCAGACTGTGGATCCATGTGATGCACAGCCATGAACCATTCTGGAGCATACGCGCCTATCGGCAACGCTGCAGCGTCAATTTTGCCAAGCCGTTCCGGTATCAATAGCAGCTCAGGCGAATAACCTGTGTCACCGCTAAACCAGAAGCGGTGCTGTCGCCCTTCAAAGACCCAACCGCACCACAGGGAACGGTTTCGGTTCCACGGCGTCCGCATACTCCAGTGCTGTGCGGGCACGGCGGTCAGGGTTATCCCCTGCCAGGTGATGCTCTGCCACCAGTCGAGTTCAACAATGCGTCTGGCTCCCCGACGACGAAACCAGTCCGCCAGGCCTAAAGGGACAAACAGGCTCACGTCAGGAAAGCGTTTCAGGATACGGCGAATCGTCGCGTTATCGAGATGATCGTAATGGTTATGAGAGATCACCACCGCATCAAGTTGCGAAAGGTGTTCAACAGAAATAGCGGGAGGTGTTTTGCGCTGTGGCCCTAAAAACGGAAGCGGTGAAGCGCGCTGTGAAAAAACCGGATCGGTGAGGAGGGTATTGCCATCCATCTGCAGCAGCAAACTCGCGTGCCCCAGCCACCATACCCCGTCGCCCTGCGGTTGATTCAGTTCGGCAGGCTGCCACCACTGACGAATGAATGCGTCATAACCGAGCGCAGGAGGCTTAGGCAAGCCCGCAACTTTGCGCGCCTTACGCCAGCGGTCAACGTCACCAGCCTGGTGCCCTACCGGATAGGTATTACGAAAACCATCTGGTGTGTGATGCTTCAGGGAGGGGTCATACCAGGGATTTTTCCAGACCATAACCACCTCCCGGGACAGACAGATTAACGTTCAGCCACCAGGCGGATAAAATCGTCTTCGCCTTCTTTGTCTTCAGCTACCGCTTCTTGCGGGGCTGCTTTCTCTTCAGGTTCATTCGCTTCGCACAGACGACGTAGCAGCGCATTCTGACGCTTTTGCTGATCGAGCAGCGCTTCCAGCAGTTCGATCTGCTCGTTAGTACGAGAACTGACGCGGTTCACGAAAAACCAAATAACCAGACCCGCAACCAGAACAACCAAAGAGATCACCAGGGACGCCATATTCAGCAGCCCTGAATTCAGTAACTCACCCATTTCACCACCTCAATAAAAACGTTCATTTTACCACTGGCGCGAAGGAAGGAAATCACCTTTAGAAAAAATGCGTGCTACCACGGAATAAACTTATTGATTGCGCAAACGCCACTAAAAAACTGTACATCCTGATCGCACATCACATTGATAGTCTGCGTCCACAGCACTACGCATGCTATCAGCACAATAATCAGAATTATCCAGCGTATTTTTTTCACTCCACACTCCGTCTTAAGGCCTGAAGTTACCAGGTTATCACGCTTATCTTAAACAGGGACTAACTGTAACTTCATCAAGCTCTTTTCAGAATCATGTACTTGTTTCATTACGTAAACAGGTTACGCTTAAGAGCATGACAACGAAGAAAAAGAGGCAATGATGCGTTTAATCATTCGAACCCTTATTGCGCTGGCCGTGCTATGGACTGGCCTTCTGCTAACCGGTTACGGTGTCCTTGTGGGCAGCACCGAAAACGCGGCTGGGTTAGGTATCCAGTGCAAATACCTGACAGCCCAGGGTGTAAGCACAGCACAGTATCTGCATTCTGACAGCGGTATTTTCGGGTTATCGAATTGTCCGGTGTTCCGTAAAATGACCGTCGTGGTCGATAACGGGTAACACTCTGCCAGACGTAACCATAAAAAACGCCGCAAAAAATGCGGCGTTTTTTATTCTCAACGACGGTTAAAACGGATAGTCGTTGTAACCCATCTGCTCAGAAATTTTGCGCGCAGCGGTATGAAGAATAGCAACATATTCACGCAGACGCTCTTCCGAGAAACGCAGCGTCGGGAAGGAGATACTCAGCCCCGCAATGACAACGCCAAAACGGTCGAATACAGGAACACCGATACAGCGCAGCCCTTCTTCCTGCTCTTCATTATCTTCGCCATAACCCTGCTCACGCACTTTATCGAGCACGACCATTAGCTCATCAGTATTAGTAATGGTTCGCTCAGTGCTGCGCTTGTATTCCACGCCTTCGAGGATCTGTTTCACCTCTTCACGGTCACGCCATGCCAGCAGAACTTTACCAATTGCAGTGCTATACAATGGGTTACGGCGGCCAATGCGCGAATACATGCGCAGGCTGTACATGGAGTCAATTTTATGGATGTAAACAATGCTGTCTTCATCCATCGCGCCCAGGTGGATGGTCTCTTTCGTCAGGCGGGAAATTTCACGCATCTGAATATCTGCGCTACGGATCAGATCAACGTTTTGCAGCGCGCGGGCACCTAATTCGAACAGTTTCAGCGTCAGAGAATACTTTTCAGATTCGCCTTCCTGTGCAACATATCCCAGGGACTTCATGGTTTGTAAAAAGCGATAAACAGTGCTTTTCGACATCATTACACGCTGTGATAACTCTGTAATACCTATTTCACGCTCTTCTCCGAGCGCCTGTAAGATGCCGAACACCTTCAACACGGAAGAAACAGAATCTGGCTGCTTATCCAAATCTGCGATTGCCATTTATCACCTCATAGAGAGTGTTTTATAAAAATCAGAACCTGTTTTTATTATAAATTCCCGTCATGTTACCTGCAATCAATCCCCGTTTGCTTCGTTACAAATCTGCTGCATAAAGAGGCATTAATAATGCTAAAATAGTTACCATGAGAATAATTTCACACTGAGCTTTTCACTCTTAATGGAAAAAAACCTTTCCGATGGTCTGCCTTTGCCCCAGCGATACGGCGCTATTGCGACAATTATCATCGGTATTTCGATGGCCGTCCTTGACGGTGCAATTGCCAACGTTGCCCTGCCAACCATTGCCAGCGACCTTCATGCTTCTCCCGCCAGCTCCATCTGGATCGTCAACGCCTACCAGATGGCGATTGTTGTTTCCCTGCTCTCACTCTCTTTTCTGGGTGATATGTTCGGTTATCGCCGGGTCTACCAGTGCGGGTTGGCTGTATTTACGCTAACCTCGCTTTTCTGCGCCCTTTCAGATTCACTGCATACCCTGACGTTCGCCCGAATTGCGCAAGGGTTTGGCGGCGCAGCGTTGATGAGTGTAAACACCGCCTTGATTCGTTTAATCTATCCGTCACACCAGTTGGGCCGCGGTATGGGGATCAACTCATTCATCGTGGCCGTATCGTCAGCCGCCGGGCCGACAATTGCGGCCGCAATTCTCTCTGTCGCCTCATGGCAATGGCTGTTTGCGATTAACGTACCGCTGGGCATCGTGGCACTCTTCTTTGCGCTGCGCTATCTCCCGGTGAACGGCTCTAAAAACACAACCACACGCTTTGACCTGCCGGGTGCAGTAATGAATGCGCTGACATTTGGCCTGCTTATTACCGCTCTTGGCGGTTTTGCGCAAGGCCAGTCACTCATGCTTACCGGGGCAGAGCTCGTCGCCCTGCTGGTGATCGGTTTCTTCTTTGTACGACGCCAGCTGGCTTTACCGGTGCCGCTATTACCGGTGGATCTGCTACGAATTCCGTTGTTTTCGCTGTCTATCTGTACCTCAGTCTGCTCGTTTTGCGCCCAGATGCTGGCGCTGGTCTCCCTGCCCTTCTTCCTGCAAAGCGTAGTTGGACGTTCAGAAGTTGAGACCGGGCTGCTGTTAACACCGTGGCCGCTGGCGACAATGGTGATGGCTCCGCTGGCGGGGTATTTGATTGAGCGCGTGCATGCCGGATTGCTTGGCGCACTGGGGTTGATTGTGATGGCGACAGGACTTTTCGCGCTGGCGCTGCTCCCGTCGTCACCCTCCGATCTGGATATTATCTGGCGTATGATCCTGTGCGGCGCGGGTTTTGGCCTGTTCCAGTCACCTAATAACCACACCATTATTACTTCAGCACCACGCCATCGCAGTGGTGGAGCCAGCGGTATGCTGGGAACCGCGCGCCTGCTGGGGCAAAGCACCGGTGCGGCCCTGGTCGCCCTGATGTTTAACCTTGCCGGACAAAATGGTAACCACATTGCACTCCTTACCGCAGGAACCCTTGCCACCATCGCCGCTATCATCAGTGGGCTCCGCATCACTCAGCCCAGAGTACAGGCATAAAAAAACCGGGCGGAGTGTTTTCCTGCCCGGTTCATTGCAACTCTTCAGCGTTACTTCAGGTATTCCCCGCTGCGCAGCGCTTCAATGCGTTTATCCAGCGGCGGGTGAGACATAAACATTTCGCTCAGCGATTTCGATTTACCGTTAATGCAGAATGCCATCATGCTGGTGGCTTCCTGTGGCTCGTAACTGGTTTTCAGACGCTGCAACGCTGCAATCATCTTCTCACGCCCTACCAGTTTTGCAGAGCCGGCATCCGCGTGGAATTCACGGTGACGGGAGAACCACATGGTAATGATGCTTGCCAGAATACCGAATACCAGCTCCAGCACCATCGAAACAGCGAAATAGATCAGCGGGTTGCCGTTGCTCTCTTCACCGTCGTCGCGGTTGCCACCCATGAATCCAGCGGCAATTTGCGCCAGAATACGGGAAATGAAGATAACGAAGGTGTTCACTACGCCCTGAATCAGGGTCATGGTCACCATGTCACCGTTCGCGATATGGCTGATTTCGTGAGCGATGACCGCTTCAGCTTCATCACGGCTCATGTTCTGCAACAGACCGGTGCTGACAGCAACCAGTGACGCATCGCGACGGGCACCCGTGGCAAAGGCGTTGATATCCGGTGCATGATAAATCGCCACTTGCGGCATAGCGATCCCGGCCTGCTGGGATTGCTGTGCAACCGTATTCATCAGCCACTGCTCCATATCGTTGCGCGGCTGTTCAATAACCTCACCACCTACCGATTTCAGCGCCATCCATTTCGACATGAGAAGCGAAACGAAAGAGCCCCCGAAACCAAACAGCAGCGCCATAATCAACAGACCCTGAACGCTGCTCGACCGAATTCCTGTCAGGCTTAGCACCAGCCCGAAAACCACCATAACCGCCAGGTTGGTGAGCAGGAAGAGCGCGATTCGCATCATAATTTTCTTTTAACCTCAGTTTAACAAAACGCACTATGCGATTACCCACATCGTATGGGTATTGTGGCTATTTTCAAGGATCCAGCATGTGTAAGTCACCAGAAAGACACAACTTTACACAATTGAAAATCTGATTGACGGGAGGATGCAGAACTTAAAAAAACAGGCACAATTTCTTGTGCCTGTCGGGAGATTATTTTGCCGGAGCAGGTTGCACGGCAGGTTTGTCTTTTTCCTGATTCGCCAGGTCGAGAGCGATATGAACCGTCTCGTCCAGATACGGATCGGGCTCCTGGTAATCTTTAGGCAGATCGTCCAGTTTCTTGAGCAAAGGCTTACCTTCACGTTTGAAACGATCGTTGATACGCGCCAGACGTGTTGCATCGTCTTCCGCGTTCTCTTTCTCACGCTGAGCGTAGTTAAGAGACACAATATTCCGTTTATCTTTCATGGCATTGAAACGAGCAATGTCTTTCATGATGTACTGGAATTCCGGATCTTTCGCGATACGATCGTTATGATCTTTCAGCAATTCAGGGCCAAACTGCGTCATATCACCTGATTTCACGTAAGTCGCGGCATTGATGCTATCCCACGGCAACGCGTTATCTTCAAACTTCTCGCCGGTTTCAGTCTCTTCCGTGCCTGTCGGCATCATGATGTCCGGCGTTACGCCTTTACGCTGCGTACTGCCGCCGTTCACGCGGTAGAACTTCTGAATGGTGTACTGTACAGAACCCAGTGCCGGCCATTCCGGACGCAGCATCTGATCGTAGATACGATTCAGAGAGCGATACTGCTGAACGGTACCTTTACCGAACGTCGGCTCACCCACGATCAGCGCACGGCCATAGTCCTGCATTGCCGCGGCAAAGATTTCAGATGCAGAAGCACTGAAGCGGTCGACCAGAACCACCAGCGGGCCTTTATAGTAGACCACACCATCGTTGTCGGCATCTTCGCGTACTTTACCGTTGTTATCACGCACCTGAACCACCGGGCCAGACGGGATAAACAGGCCTGACAGAGAAACCGCTTCGGTCAGTGCCCCGCCGCCATTGCTGCGCAGGTCAATGATCACGCTGCTGACATTCTGCTTCTCAAGCTTCTGCAGTTGCACTTTCACATCGTCGGTCAGACCAACGTAGAAGCCAGGGATATCAAGAACACCCACCTTCTCTTTACCCACGGTTTTCACCGACATTTTCACCGCGCGATCTTCCAGGCGGATACGCTCACGCGTCAGGGTAACGATACGGGTTTTGGTGCCTTTGCCTGCAGGCAACACTTCCAGGCGAACTTTGCTACCTTTCGGACCTTTAATCAGCGCAACCACATCATCCAGACGCCAGCCGATCACGTCGACCATGTTCTGGCCGGTTTGCCCGACACCCACAATGCGGTCACCAACGCTAATCGCTTTGCTTTTCGACGCCGGGCCACCAGCAACCATCGAGTTGATCACGGTGTAATCATCGTCCATCTGCAGCACCGCACCAATACCTTCCAGAGACAAGCTCATTTCGGTATTGAACTGTTCGGTATTACGCGGGGAGAGATAGTTGGTGTGCGGGTCGATTTCGTGAGCAAAAGCGGTCATCGCCAGTGAGAACACATCTTCACTGTTGGTTTGCGCCAGACGACGAATGGCCGATTTATAACGACGCGTCAGCGTGTCACGGATCTCTTTTTCGTCTTTGCCAGCGAGCTTAAGGCTCAGCTCGTCATATTTTACCTTTCCGTCCCACAGCGCATTCAGTTCGGCTTCATCTTTCGGCCACGGTGCTTTACTGCGGTCCAGATTAAAGGTGTCGTTGCCGGTGAAGTCCATCGGACGTTCCAGCACTTTCAGCGCATACTGGTAACGCTCAAAGCGACGCTTTTGCGACAGGTTATACAGATCGTAGAACAGGTCCAGTTTGCCGGAGCGCAGCTCGTCACCCACGTCGGATTTGCGTTTTGCGAACTGCTCGACATCGCTGGCAAGCAGTACGTTATGGCTGTAATCCAGCAAGTTCAGATAGCGGTCAAAGATTTTGGCCGAAAAGGCCTGATCGAGATCGAACTGACGATAGTGCGAACGAGTGAAGCGTGACGTCACACGCTCACTCACCGTCGCGTGCTGCGTCTCTTCCTTCAATACCGGAATTTGATCAACACGCGTGATATCGTCCACTGCGAAAGCATGGCCTGTTATGGCAAACAGACCCGCCAGCGCGGTGAGCTTAAAAAAAGTGTTCATGCCAGGCTTGGCCTCCGTTTCAGAACAACAAGTGTTCTGCGCGTACAATCATTGACATACCAGAAGTCAGCTGTACACGAACGCCATCTTTGGTGATTTCCAGTACGGTGGCGTCCATCGCATTGTTACCCGCTTTTACCTTCAGCGCCTGACCTACGCTCAGTGCGTTAATGTCAGAAACCGGGGTATGGCGCTGCTCTTCACGAGGCGCACGCGGGGCTTTCGCTGCTGGTTTGTCAGCACGCGGTTTGCGATCGTTATTCTCATTGCGACGCGGTGCAGGACGCGGTTTACGCTCACGACGAGGTGCGTCTTCCTGACCGTTTGCCGCTGCTGCTTCACGCTTTTTCGCTTGCTGTTCAGCACGTTGTGCCTGAACGCGTGCTTTGGCTTCTTCCAGCTGCTTACGCGCGTGCTCAACGTGCTGCTCATCCAGCTCACCGCAAGGGTTGCCGTCGAGATCAACACGGGTCGCGCCCGCTTTGATACCGTACAGGTAACGCCAGCTCGAAGTATAAAGACGTAAGGCGGAACGAAGCTGAGTTTTGCTGAGGTTCATTTCCCCCTCAACACGTGCCACCAGATCCTGAAAAATACCGACTTTCAGGGGACGAGCTTCACCTTCAGCGCTGAAGCACTGTGGGAAACGCTCGGCCAGAAATGCGATAACTTCTTTACTGCTATTCAACTTAGGTTGATTTTCCATGAAATTTCCTGATTACAACGGACGTTGCCAACAAGCGCAGGCATGAACAGGCGTCATTATAATGACGCTATCAGTAAATGCTACGTTATCCGTTGATTATCCTGCGACGCTCGCAAAGAATTTTTGATAATCGGTTGCTGCAAGAACGTTTTCCAGGTTCGCTACCAGCTCGCGCAGCCCTTGTTCGTCCTCGGTTGTAAAGCGACTGAAGACCGTACTGTCGATATCCAGAACGCCAATAATCTGATTTTTCACCACCAGCGGAAGGACGATTTCGGCGTTGCTGGTCGCATCGCAGGCAATGTGTCCATCAAAGGCATGAACATCTTCTACGCGCTGAACCTGATTTGTCGCAACAGCGGTGCCACACACTCCGCGTCCCACCGGAATACGCACGCAGGCAATTTTCCCCTGGAATGGCCCAAGCACCAGCGTTTCACCTTCAAGAAGATAAAAACCGGCCCAGTTCACACCAGACAGACGCTCAAACAGTAACGCACTTGTATTTGCCAGAGTGGCTAAGAAGCTGGTTTCACCTGCCATCAATGCCTTAAAATCGCGGTTAAGATCCGCGTAGAATTCTGTTTTGTTCATTATTCAATCACTTGGTTGTCTTACAAAACTACCGCATAGCCTATTAAAATAAGCATTAAATGCGCTTATGCTCAAGATGAATCCGTTCATGAGTTAATATAACGTTCAACATTACTTATTTGTGCGCAACTGATGGCATTAAAAATAACCAGAATTACGCCGACCAAAAAGATAACTGTCCGTACGGTTAGCGAAGCGCTGCCTCGAGCACATTATCAGCGTTGCCCTCAGTGCGATACGCTTTTTATGTTGCCGAAGATGAAATCGCACCAAAGTGCCTTTTGTCCTCGCTGTAACGCCAAAATTCGCGACGGCCGCGACTGGTCACTCACTCGACTCGCTGCAATGGCGGTCGCCATGCTGTTGCTGATGCCGTTTGCCTGGAGCGAACCGCTGCTGAAACTCTATCTTCTGGGCGTGCGCATTGATGCCAACGTGCTGCAGGGGATCTGGCAGATGACACGCCAGGGTGATCCACTCACCGCCTCAATGGTGCTGTTCTGCACCGTTGGTGCGCCGCTGGTTCTGGTCGCCGCCATCGCTTACCTTTGGCTTGGCAACATTCTGGGGATGAACCTGCGCCCTGTCCTGCTCATGCTGGATAAACTCAAAGAGTGGGTGATGCTGGATATTTACCTGGTTGGCATTGGCGTCGCCTCAATTAAGGTACAAGACTATGCGTTCTTACAGCCCGGCATTGGCCTGGTGGCCTTTATCTCGCTGGTGTTGCTCAGTATTTTGACCCTGATCCACCTGAATGTTGAACAGCTCTGGGAGCGATTTTATCCGCAGCGCCCTGCCACGCGCCCCGATGAAAACCTCCGCGTCTGCCTGGGATGCCACTACACCGGGTTAGCTGACGCGCGCGGACGCTGCCCCCGCTGCCATATCCCGTTAAGACTTCGGCGCAACAACAGCCTGCAAAAATGCTGGGCGGCGCTGATTGCCTCGGTGATGCTCCTGATCCCTGCCAACATGATGCCGATTTCCATTATTTACGTGAATGGCAGCCGTCAGGAAGATACCATCCTCTCCGGTATTGTCTCGCTCGCCCATAGCAACGTTGGCGTGGCGGCAATTGTCTTTATCGCCAGTATTCTGGTGCCGTTTACCAAAGTGGTGGTGATGTTTACCCTACTCATCAGCATTCACTTTAAATGTGAACAGGGGTTACGCTCGCGCATTCTGCTTCTGCGGCTGGTCACCTGGATTGGCCGCTGGTCGATGTTGGATCTGTTTGTGATTTCGTTGATGATGTCGCTCATCAATCGCGATCAGTTACTTGCTTTTACAATGGGACCCGCAGCTTTTTACTTCGGCTCTGCGGTGATATTGACTATTCTTGCTGTGGAATGGCTGGATAGCCGCTTACTTTGGGATGCACATGAGTCAGGAAACGCCCGCTTCGCCGACTGAAGCGCGAATTAAAACAAAACGCCGCATTTCGCCATTCTGGTTGCTGCCCGTCATTGCGTTGATGATCGCAGGCTGGCTTATCTGGACGAGCTATGAAGATTCGCGGCAATACCATCACCATTGATTTCCAGTCTGCTGACGGCATCATCGCCGGGCGTACGCCTGTGCGTTTCCAGGGTGTAGAAGTCGGTACCGTACAGGATATACGGCTTGGCAAAGGGCTGAACAAAATTCAGGTGCGTGCCAGCATTAAATCAGACATGCAGGATGCGCTGCGCAGCGAAACACAGTTCTGGCTGGTAACACCCAAAGCGTCTCTGGCCGGTGTTTCAGGGCTGGATGCGCTGGTTGGCGGTAACTACATTGGCATGATGCCCGGTAAAGGTGAGCCGCAGGAGCATTTCGTCGCGCTCGATACGCAGCCCAAATACCGTCTGAACAACGGGGATTTGATGATCCACCTCCAGGCCCCGGATCTCGGTTCGCTGAACAGTGGCTCGCTGGTGTACTTTCGCAAAATCCCGGTAGGCCGCGTCTACGATTATGCTATCAACCCCAACAAACAGGGCGTCACTATTGATGTGCTCATCGAACGCCGGTTCACGAACCTGGTGAAAAAAGGCAGCCGTTTCTGGAATGTTTCAGGTGTGGATGCTGACGTCAGCCTGAGCGGTGCGAAAGTGAAGCTTGAGAGCCTGGCCGCACTGGTCAATGGTGCCATTGCCTTCGATTCCCCGGAAAACTCTGGCCCTGCCACCACAGATGATACATTTGGATTGTATGCCGACCTGGCACACAGCCAGCGTGGCGTGATCGTCAAACTCACTCTGCCCGATGCCAAAGGGCTGAAAGCCGGTTCTACTCCACTCATGTATCAGGGATTGCAGGTTGGGCAGCTCACTAAAATGACGCTCAATCCCGACGGTTCTGTGACCGGGGAGATGACCGTTGATCCGAGCGTGGTTGATCTCCTGCGCGAAAAAACGCGTATTGAAATGCGCAGTCCGAAGCTGTCGCTGAGCGATGCCAGCATCAGCAGCCTGCTGACCGGCAGCACTTTTGAGCTGATCCCAGGTGAAGGCCAACCGAGCAACAGCTTCGTTATCGTCCCTGCGGATAAATCCCTTCTGCAAAAACCAGGCGTTATCACGCTGACGCTGAATGCCCCGGAAAGCTACGGTATTGAAGCCGGTCAGCCGCTGATTTTGCATGGCGTGCAGGTCGGCCAGGTGCTGGAGCGTACGCTGTCGGAGAAAGGCGTGAGTTTCTCGGTGGCCATCGATCCTCACTATGCCGACCTGGTGCATGGCGACAGTAAATTCGTGGTCAACAGCCGTGTCGACGTGAAGGTGGGTCTGGACGGCGTGGAGTTCCTTGGTGCCAGCGCCAGCGAATGGGTGAACGGCGGGATCCGTATTTTGCCAGGTGAGAAAGGCCCGATGCGCGACAGCTATCCACTGTATGCCAATCTGGACAAAGCAGTTGAAAATAGCCTGAGCGATCTGCCAACCACCACACTGACCTTGAGCGCCGAGACGCTGCCAGACGTGCAGGCCGGCTCCGTTGTGCTCTACCGTAAATTTGCCGTCGGGGAAGTGATCACCGTTCGCCCGCGGGCAGACGCATTTGATATCGAACTGCACATCAAACCTGAGTACCGCAAGCTGCTCACGCCAAACAGCGTGTTCTGGGCCGAGGGCGGTGCAAAGGTTCAGCTCAATAGCAGTGGATTGACCGTTCAGGCCTCTCCGCTCTCCCGCGCGTTGCGCGGTGCGATTAGCTTCGATAATCTCAGCGGCGCAGGCGCGAACCTGCGCAAAGATGATAAACGCATCCTGTTCCCGTCTGAAACCGCTGCCCGTGCCGTTGGTGGGCAGATTACCCTGCATGCCTTCGATGCGGGCAAACTGGCTGAAGGGATGCCCATCCGCTATCTGGGCATTGATATCGGGCAGATCCAGAAGCTGACGCTGATTACCTCACGTAATGAAGTGCAGGCTACAGCGGTACTCTACCCGGAATATGTCCAGACCTTTGCCCGCACGGGTTCGCGTTTCTCCGTGGTGACACCGAAAATCTCAGCGGCAGGGGTTGAGCACCTCGACACCATTTTGCAGCCGTACATTAACGTCGAACCCGGCCAGGGCAATGCCCGTCGTGATTTTGAACTGCAGGAAGCCACCATTACCGACTCGCGCTATCTTGATGGCCTGAGCATCGTAGTGGAAGTACCGGAAGCGGGCTCGCTAAACATCGGCACACCGGTTCTGTTCCGCGGTATTGAAGTGGGTACAGTAACTGGCCTGACGCTGGGAACATTGTCCGACCGCGTCATGGTGGCACTGCGCATCAGCGAGCGTTATCAGCATCTGGTACGTAATAACTCCGTGTTCTGGCTGGCATCCGGATATTCACTGGACTTTGGTCTGACCGGTGGAGTAGTGAAAACCGGGACATTCAACCAGTTCATTCGCGGCGGTATCGCCTTCGCCACGCCACCGGGTACACCTCTGGCACCGAAGGCGCAGCCTGACAAACACTTCCTGCTGCTCGAAAGCGAACCAAAAGAGTGGCGTGAATGGGGCACTGCGCTGCCGCGTTAATCTCAGGGATCCGGTGTCAACGCACCGGAGCCTTTATGTTACACTGCGCACCTGAATGTTTCCCTGTGGTGTGCCCGTGGCTCAAAATTCCGTATTTCTTCCTGAACAATTCCTGGCGCAAATGCGCGAGGCGCTTCCTTCTCACCTCTCATTAGACGACTTTATCGCCGCCTGCCAGCGTCCGTTACGCCGTAGCATTCGCGTCAACACCCTGAAGATTAGCGTCGACGCATTTCTTGAGCTGGTTTCACCTTACAACTGGCAACTCACGCCGGTACCGTGGTGTGAAGAGGGTTTCTGGATCGAACGTGATGACGAAGAAGCCCTGCCGCTGGGAAGTACCGCTGAGCATCTGAGTGGTCTGTTTTATATTCAGGAAGCCAGTTCCATGCTGCCGGTTGCCGCACTTTTTGCGGATGACAACGCGCCAGAGCGGGTGATGGATGTCGCAGCAGCACCAGGGTCTAAAACCACGCAGATTGCCGCACGCATGGGCAACCGCGGTGCCATTCTCGCCAATGAATTTTCCGCCAGCCGCGTTAAAGTGCTGCACGCCAATATCAGCCGCTGTGGTATTCATAATGTGGCGCTGACGCACTTCGACGGTCGGGTGTTCGGTGCCGCATTACCAGAATCGTTTGATGCCATCCTGCTGGATGCACCGTGTTCTGGAGAAGGCGTCGTGCGTAAAGATCCCGATGCGTTAAAAAACTGGTCAGTGGAAAGCAACCTTGAGATCGCAGCCACACAGCGTGAACTGATCGATAGCGCGTTTCACGCCTTGCGCCCAGGTGGCACGCTGGTTTACTCCACCTGTACGTTAAACCGCGATGAGAATGAAGACGTCTGTCTGTGGCTGAAAGCACAGTATCCGGACGCCGTCGAGTTCCTGCCGCTGGATGGCCTGTTTGTTTCGGCAAAAGAGGCCGTTACCCCCGAAGGGTTCCTGCACGTTTTTCCGCAGATCTATGATTGCGAAGGTTTCTTTGTGGCACGACTGCGTAAAACCCTCGCCGTTCCCCCCCTGCCCGCACCTGGCTTTAAGGTGGGAAAATTCCCCTTCACGCCGTTAAAAGGCCGTGAAGCAGAGCAGGTAAAAATTGCAGCCAACAAGGCCGGGCTGGTCTGGGATGAAAGCCTTCATCTCTGGTTACGTGATAAAGAGATCTGGCTTTTCCCGGCGAATATCGAACCACTGATTGGGAAAGTCCGTTTTTCCCGCATCGGGATCCGTCTGGCGGAAGTCCATAACAAAGGCTACCGCTGGCAGCATGAGGCGGTCATTGCCCTTGCCGGAAGTGAAAATACCTTTGCCCTGACGCATCAGGAAGCCGAAGAGTGGTACCGTGGCCGCGACGTTTACCCTGAAAACACCCCATCGCAGGATGAAGTGGTGGTGACTTATCAGGGCTATCCGCTTGGGTTGGCGAAAAAGGTGGGATCGCGGCTGAAAAACAGCTACCCGCGTGAACTGGTACGCGACGGTCGCCTGTTTACCGGTAACGAACGCACAGCCTAAAAAAGCGCACTTTTTTACTGGCGATTTTGCTCTCCTTGTCTACGATAAAAAATGGATGCCCGTACTGGTCATACCAGATTTTAGTACAAACCCCGGAGAGCATTATGACGAAAACCAGCGTGCGTATTGGCGCTTTTGAAATCGACGATGCAGAATTGCGCGGCGAAACACAGAGCGATCGAACGTTAAGTATTCCCTGCAAGTCCGACCCGGATTTATGTATGCAGCTTGATGCCTGGGACGCAGACACCAGCATCCCGGCTATTCTTGATGGCGAACACTCTGTCCTTTATCGTGAGCATTACGATCGTAGTACCGATGCCTGGGTCATGCGCCTTGCCTGACCTAAAGAGAACCCGCCCGAAGGCGGGTTATTTATTTCCTACTGCAGTTGCGCCAGCGTAAAGTAACCTCCGAAGACGGCCCCGGTATCGATGTAGTGCAGGTTGTTAAAATCATACCGCTTATCAACAGGCGTATGCCCGAACCAAAAATGATCCGCGCCGCTAATCCCCTGCCCTTTCCCTGCCATAAAGCCCATTAACCGGTTTCGATCCCACAGCACGCGCTGTGCGTTCACGGGTTTACCCCACTGATACTCTGCTGCGGGGGTAGTCGGCATGCGCGATCACATTCAGACCATTCTTGCAGGTTATTTCGATAATGTGCGGTAAATTCCGGCTAGCCTCGAGTAACGTCAGTGCCTGTTTTTGTTGTTCGCACTCAAGCCGTGCAAACCACATTCCGCCATTGATTGTCCAGAGCGCAAAATCGTTATTATCCAGACTGTCGAGCGCCATTTGTTCATGGTTACCCCGAACCGCACGAAACCACTTTTCATGCATGAGTTGCAGGCATTTAACACTATCTGGCCCGCGATCAATCAAATCTCCTACCGAGATAAGTAAATCCTCATAAGGATTAAAATGACGACGTTTCAGTTCATCCATAAGCCACTGATAGCAACCATGTATATCGCTCACAACCCAGACGTGACGCCACTTTTCACCATCGATTCGCTGATACATAAGCCCTCCTGTAAAGGAGTATAGTTGCAACAGAAAACAACCAACGGGCAACGATGTTACTGCGCTTTTCACAAAGTTAAACAGACAGTAAACTAGGGATAAATAAATAGTTCACCAGTATTAATAGACTTTTGCATGCCCCCTAAAATGTGCAATGCATAAACTTTGAGGTTTTCACGTGTCAAATTCGCGCCTGCAAAACGATGCGCCACATTCGCATCACACAAATATCATTTCTGAACTGGTGAAAGGTAAACTCGTCCCAGGCCCAATCTGGCAAAAACGCGAGTATCGTCTGAAATTCCTGTTACGTTCGCTTCTTTTCTGGTCTTCGACACACCGTATGCTGGACGCATTGTCCCGCCGCAATGATTTTGACCAGCTGCTGGCCTCGCAAATCACCCTGCCGAGTAAAACCCACCGTCAGTATCTGATGCGTGGCATGAACGCCAACGATCGTGCAGATGCCATCATTAACCACTACCAGTGGATTGATTCCCTGAAAGACGCCGATCTGGTTAAGGCGTTAACGGGCCCGCAAGAGCAGTCCATTGTTGAGTTTCATGCCAAAGATGGCGTCTGTTATAACGTCAACGCCATGAACGCCAGCAAAGCCGAGCGCGAAGGTGAATGTACGCTGTGGCTGCGCGATAGCGAGAATACCCTGCTTGCGAGCCTGACGTTTTGCGTTGCGCGCGAGAATGGTCAGCCCGTGCTGGTGATTGGCGGCCTGCAAGGCCCACGCCGTAGCGTGTCCCGTGATGTCATTAAGCAAGCGACCCGCGCCTGTCATGGCCTGTTCCCCAAGCGTGTGTTGATGGAAGTTCTGTTCCAGCTGGCGACGCTTTCAGGCATCAAAGCGATTTATGCGGTCAGCGATGAAGGGCACATCTTCCGCGCGCTGCGTTATCGTCTGAGTAAAGGTCGCCATTTCCACGCCAGCTACGATGAGTTCTGGGAGTCCATCGACGGCCAAAAACGTTCTACTTTCCGCTGGCAGCTGCCATTACAAATGGAACGCAAATCCCTCGAAGAGATTGCCAGTAAAAAACGAGCTGAATATCGCCGCCGCTTCGAGTTGCTTGATGAGATTGAGGCGGCAATTAAAGCGCGCTTTTAAGCGACGTATAAAAAAGCCTCGCATTTGCGAGGCCCCAGACCAGAAAAAATGACCGGAAAAGACCTGAACAGCAGAAAAAAAGAATTTGTGACGATCTGATTTTTTGCGTGTAAATGGGTTGGGATTGTTAAAAATGGTGTGGTATAACGGAAAAACGCCGAATATAAAAGTTCGGACGATTTTAGGGCATTTACGGTCGGAGCACCGTAAGTGACTGAAATTAAAAGCAGATAAAAAGAGACCGAATACGATTCCTGTATTCGGTCCAGGGAAATGGCTCTTGGGAGAGAGCCGTGCGCTAAAAGTTGGCATTAATGCAGGCTAAAATCGCCTTGCCTTTTAAGAATAGATGACGACGCCAGGTTTTCCAGTCCACAGTTAAAGCGGCCTGAAAAAAAGCGTCAGAGCATCATTAAATGTGAAAAACCGCAGTGCTTTCGCAAGCATCTGCGGTTTTTTATTGGAAACCAGAACGCTAGCAGAGCTTATCGGCACGCTCGATAAACGGTACCAGGCTCATCTTCTGCCCCGGTTTCGCCGGGTCATCAATCTGGATCACGCTTATCGGCTGCCCGCTGCTCTTACCGCTGGCCACCTGCTGCTCAGCGATATCGTTTAACGGGTATTGCACCAGCGTGCTTGGGTTGATCGCATACAACGCATGCCCTGGACGACAGGTCAGCATGACCTCTTCACGATCGAAAGCCCATTTGTCCTTACCCACTTCAAAACGGCTGACGGTAATAACCTGCGGTGCCGCCAGGGCACTCCCCGCGCAGGCCAGCAATAAGAGAGAAAGTACTGTCTTTTTCATATGATATTTAACCTTGTCAAAAGGGTTCCCAGGTCGCAAACAGACTGACCGTTGCCAGGACCAGCGCACCCAGCACCACCTCTGCCTGTGTCATTCTGATAAAAAGCTGTTGTTCTCGCCCGGTTTCAGGACGAAATCGTGGCACCAGAAAATACCGATTCATCAGCGCAATTACCACCATCAATGCCACCAGCGCACATTTGAACAACAGAAGCTGTACGTAGCCCGTATGCCAGGGGACATTGACACCCAGAATAAAGAGCGCATTGATAATGCCAGAGAGCACCACTCCTGCGACGGCGTAATGCCCAACACGAGAGAAGCGCATCATGGTGTAGATTGCGGCGGTCTGCCAGCGCCCTTTCGCCAGGCGCATGCAAAACAACAGCGGCAATAATCCGCCCAGCCAGGTGGCTGCACATAGCAGGTGAATCGCGTGGTTGAGACGCTGTAATGTCCCCGACGCACCTTCATGCATCGCTGCGTGCCCTACGCCCGCCAGCAGGACAAACTGCCCCATCGCGAGCAACAGCAATCGCGCCCCTTTTTGCGGGGCCAGCCATGCCGCACCGGCCGTGACCATCGCCAGAATTATCTGCCACAGCCAGATACTGCCAAACCGCGTCGTGGCGACGACATGCCAGGTATCAGGGCGCAGCACATCCTCCCAGCCATTGCCCATCAACCCGCCCTGAAGGCCATACATCAGGACCGCAGTAGCCAGGCTAACGAGCGCCGCGATTTTTTGCTGCAACTGAAAGCGTCGGGTCATCAGGCGATGCAGTGAAAACGGAGCAAGCCAGGTGCTGTATAGCGCATTACCAAAAATCAGCATCAGCGCGCCAAAGTGGATAAAGCGCAACGCCACATCAATCGGTAGCAACATACTATTTCACGCTAAAGTGGTAGCTGCCTTTGGTTTTGTGGCCGTCCACAGAGACCACATGCCAGTCAACCTGATAAGTCCCTGCACTCAGTGTTTGTTCCAGTGGAACAATAAGCTGAGCCTTGTCCTTTTCATTACGCTTAACCGCACCGGTTTTGATAGCCTGCTGTTGTGCATCGGTTACTACCACACCGCTAAACCCCGGTTCAATGCCCTCGGAGAAATTCAGCGTAAGAACCTGCGGAGCCGCCACCTGGGTATCTGCTGCCGGTGATTGTTGTTTAAGGTGAGCATGCGCCAGCACAGAGGGCGTCATTGCTGAAGAGAGCAGAAAAGCCAGTGCGCAAACCGCGCGGGAAGTGGATAAGCTCATCGCAATTATTCCTTTTTGTTATGCCTGTGTAGTAAAGAATAACTCTGTATAATAAACGAGTCGAGGATCATCCTGCCTGCACTTGTCATCGTCGGGCAATCGCGGTAACGTTGCCGCCGCATAAAAAGGAGAAGGTAATGAAGATCAATCTGGCCGCCCTTCCTCAGGACGAGATGGACAAAGTGAATGTCGATCTCGCTGCCGCTGGCGTTGCATTTAAAGAGCGTTACAACATGCCCATCGTGGCAGAAGTGGTTGAACGTGAGCAACCTGCCCACCTGCGTGACTGGTTTCGCGAACGCTTAATTACGCACCGTCTCGCCTCCGTCAATCTCTCGCGTTTGCCGTACGAACCTAAAGTTAAATAAGCTTAACGAGCCGTTACATTTCCTTACGCTGATTATGGCAGGATAAGAAAACCCTGATTAAATTAGGTGTATTCTTAAATCCCTGCGACTCAGTGTATAAGGAAGTCACGATGTCACGATGGAATATTGCGGCAGCTCAGTATGCCGGGCAGCACTACAGTGTAGATGACCATGTCGAACACCATCTCCGTTTCATTGAAGAAGCGGCACGGCAGCAATGCGATTTGCTGGTGTTTCCTGAACTCTCGTTAACCGGCCCGGGGACAACGACTTTACCTGCCCCACCCGGCGATCGGCAGCTGGAACCTCTGCTTGCCGCCGCACAGTTCCACCGCATTACCGTCATTGCGGGGCTCACACTTGACCTTCAAGGCCAACGCCAGAAAGGGCTCGTCCTTTTTACGCCGTACCACGATGGCATTCTGCGATATCCTCAGGGTAACGGTGCAAGCCTGATCCCCGGCGAGAAACAGCTCACCATCATTGATACACAGTCAGACTCCCCGAATCTTGACCCTCAGGCAACCTTGTTTACCAGCTGTCAGGCCGTGGGGGAAAACCGCTGGCGGCAGTCCATCAGTATGCTGCAGCGCTTTGCACATAAGTATGCCATCGCGGTGTTAATGGCCAATGCCCGTAGCGGTAGCGCACTGTGGGATGAAAAAGGTCAGTTGATCGTGCGTGCGGATAAAGGCGAGCTGTTATTAACCGGCTCTCTGGGCCGACAGGGTTGGCAAGGCGATATCATTCCATTAGGCTAAGCGTTTTATGGTCAGGAGCGATCAATGCTGCGCGTCATCGATACCGAAACTTGCGATCTCCAGGGCGGAATAGTGGAAGTGGCCTCTGTCGACGTTGTTGACGGAAAGATAGTCAACCCTATGAGCCACCTGGTGCGTCCGGACCGTCCAATTAGTCCGCAGGCGATGGCCATCCACCGTATTACGGAGTCTATGGTGGCAGACAAGCCGTGGATTGAAGAGGTCATTCCCTACTATTACGGTAGCCCGTGGTATGTTGCGCATAACGCCAGTTTTGACCGCCGGGTATTGCCGGAAATGCCCGGGGAGTGGATCTGCACCATGAAGCTGGCGCGCCGCCTGTGGCCAGGGATCAAATACAGCAACATGGCGCTGTATAAATCCCGCAAGCTCAGCGTCAGAACGCCCGAAGGGTTACATCACCACCGCGCCCTGTACGACTGCTATATCACCGCCGCGCTGCTGATTGACATCATGAATACATCTGGCTGGACGCCGGATGATATGGCCACGATTACCGGACGTCCCGCATTGTTGACGACCTTTACCTTTGGTAAATACCGCGGCAAAGCGGTTTCCGATATCGCGGATAAAGATCCGGGCTATTTGCGCTGGCTGTACAACAACCTGGACAAAATGAGCCCGGAGCTCCGCTTAACGCTGAAGCACTATCTGGGTGACGCCTAACGTTCGGCACGGCCTGGCAGCGTATCCTGCGCCAGGCCAATCAGGAAGGCATACTCCAGCGCAACCCCTTCGTAGGATTTAAACCGCCCCGATTTTCCCCCGTGTCCGGAATCCATATCCGTGCACAATAGCAACAGGTTATCGTCGGTTTTCAGTTCACGGAGTTTTGCTACCCATTTCGCGGGTTCCCAATATTGCACTTGCGAATCATGCAGGCCAGTGGTCACCAGCAAATGCGGGTAGGCTTTCGCCTCTACGTTGTCATAAGGGCTGTACGTTTTCATATAGCGATAATACACATCGTCCTGCGGATTACCCCACTCCTCGAATTCACCCGTCGTTAACGGAATGGATTCATCCAGCATGGTGGTCACCACATCCACAAAAGGAACCTGCGCCACAATGCCTTTGAAGCGTTCAGGACGCTGATTAATGACCGCCCCCATCAGCATCCCACCGGCACTGCCGCCCATACCAAAGCAGAGCGTCGGGTCGCCATAACCTTGATCCACCAGCGCATCACAAACATCGAGATAATCATTGAAGGTATTTTTCTTTTTCAGGAACTTACCGTCTTCATACCAGTGGTGACCCAGTTCCCCACCGCCGCGCACATGGGCGATAGCAAAAACAAACCCACGATCGAGCAGGCTCAGCCTGCTGCTGCTGAAGTCCGCGTCCATACTGGAGCCGTAGGATCCGTAGCCGTATACCAGGATCGGATTTTTACCTTTCCGGAAATGTTCCTTCCGGTACACCAGTGACACCGGTACCTCCACTCCATCGCGGGCGGTTACCCACAGGTGTTCACTGCGGTATTTCTCCGCGTCGAAACCCGCCACTTCCACCTGTTTAATCACCTGCCGCTGCCCGGTGTCCATATCCAGTTCAAACAATGTGTCTGGCGTGGTCATCGATGAGTAGCCGTAGCGCAGCCGCGATGATTCCGGTTCGGGGTTAAAACCAATCCACGTTACATAGGCCGGATCGTCGAACGCAATCCCCACCACTTCATGCGTTTTGCGGTTAATTTGTCGCAGGCTGGTCAGCCCCCGCTGACGCTCCTCCACCACCAGCCAGTCGGTGAAGAGCGTAAATCCTTCGAGCATCACCTGTTCCCGGGCGGGAATTAAGACCTCCCATTTGTGCTCATCACGTACTTTGGTCTTATAAAGGCCAAAGTTTTTGCCTTCACGGTTAGAACGCAAATAAAAGCTGTGCTGGAAGTGATCCAGGCTGTACTCATGATCTTTGCGACGCGGCAGAAAACAGAGCGGCTGCGCATCGGGCAGTTCGGCATCCAGCAGCAAGACTTCAGAGGTGGTCGCGCTGGCGAGCGAAATGATGACGTAGCGGCGCGACGAGGTTTTATGCAGGCTAACGTAAAACGTATCGTCTTTCTCTTCATACACCAGTTCATCATCAGAGGAAGCCGTGCCCACGGTGTGACGCCATACCTGCCAGGGCAGCAAGGTCAAAGCATGCTTTTTGACGTAATAGACCGTTTCAGAGTCGTTCGCCCAGACAAAATCCGGTGAGACATTCTCCAGCGTTTCTGGATACCAGTTCCCCGTCTCCAGGTTACGGAAACGCAGTCCGTACTGGCGGCGAGAGAGGTAATCTTCCGCCAGCGCCATAATGGCATTATCAGGTGAGACAGACATGCCACCCAGTGTATAAAACTCGCTGTGGGCTGCGCGCTGGTTAGCGTCAAGCAGGGTTTCCCAGTCATCCCACTCGGCACTTAACACCGGCTGTCGCTGATAGACAGGATATTCATTGCCGGGGTCATAGCGGTGTCGGTAACGGTAGCCATTTTTGGTCCAGGGCGCAGAAATGTCGCGCTGGGGGATGCGTTGCACCATCTCACTCAGCAGTTGATCCTGCAGCGCCTGCTGGCTGGACATGACCTTCCGGCCATACTCATTTTCCTGGTGCAGATAGTCGAGCACATCTGGCTGAGCGCGCGAATCGTCCCGCAGCCAGTAATAGTTATCTATACGTGTATCGCCATGCATGGTGATCGCATAGGGCGTACGTCGGGCTTTCGGTGGCATGTCATGTTTCTTTTGAGTTTCACACCCTATAAGGTTGGCAAAACGCACACATCATGCAAGCGAAACATGGCCTCCACTCGCAGAAAGACGCATTCTCTGGCTGGCTAAATTTCTTACCGACCTCCCGGCTCCCGGAACAAGACAGACGCAAACGTTTTCGTTTATACTGCGCGCAACTTTTTCAGGGGGATTGTTATGACTCGTTTAGGAACCGCGCTGCGACCTGCAGCGACGCGCGTAATGCTGCTAGGATCGGGAGAACTGGGAAAAGAGGTTGCCATTGAGTGCCAGCGCTTAGGCGTTGAAGTCATCGCGGTTGATCGTTATGCAGATGCCCCTGCGATGCACGTAGCCCACCGCGCTCATGTGATTAACATGCTGGATGGCGACGCCCTGCACGCCCTGATTACCAAAGAAAAACCGGATTTCGTGGTACCGGAAATCGAAGCCATTGCTACCGATATGCTGATTGCCCTTGAGCAGGAAGGTCAACGCGTAGTGCCCTGTGCAAAAGCGGCGAAGCTGACCATGAACCGTGAAGGTATTCGCCGTCTGGCGGCTGAAGAGCTGCAACTCCCCACCTCCAGCTACCGTTTTGCTGGTAACAAAGCCGAATTCCTTCAGGCCGTCAACGAGATTGGCTACCCGTGCATCATTAAGCCGGTAATGAGCTCCTCCGGTAAAGGGCAAAGCTTTATCCGCAACAGTAGCACGCTGGATAAGGCCTGGGACTATGCGCAACAGGGTGGCCGCGCCGGTGCCGGGCGCGTGATTGTCGAAGGTGTGGTTAAGTTTGATTTCGAAATCACCCTGCTCACCGTCAGCGCCGTGGATGGCGTTCATTTCTGCGACCCGATTGGTCACCGTCAGGAAGATGGCGATTATCGTGAATCCTGGCAGCCGCAGCAGATGAGCCCTCTGGCCCTGGAACGTGCGCAGGAAATAGCCCGTAAGACGGTGCTGGCGCTGGGCGGTTACGGCCTGTTCGGTGTGGAGCTGTTTGTCTGCGGTGATGAGGTCATTTTCAGTGAAGTCTCCCCTCGCCCGCACGATACTGGCATGGTGACCCTGATCTCACAGGATCTCTCTGAGTTCGCCCTGCATGTGCGTGCCTTCCTCGGCCTGCCTGTCGGTGGTATTCGTCAGTACGGCCCGGCGGCATCGGCGGTGATCCTGCCGCAGTTGACCAGCCAGAACGTCACCTTCGATAACGTTGAAGGTGCCGTCGGCGCAGGTTTGCAGGTCAGGTTGTTCGGTAAACCGGAAATCGACGGTTCACGTCGTCTTGGCGTGGCGTTAGCGACGGGTGAGAATATAGATGATGCCGTGGCAAGAGCCAAAACGGCCGCCGCGAATGTCAACGTAGCAGGATAAAAAAACGGGCCAGAAGGCCCGTTTTTCATTCGACTACACGCTTACTGCTTAGCACCTTCAACTGCTTCACGAGCCAGTTTCGTAATGCGATCCCAGTCACCTGCTTCCAGCGCGTCAGCCGGAACCAGCCATGAACCACCGATGCACAGCACGCTTTTCAGCGCCAGGTAGTCACGGTAGTTCGCCGGAGAGATACCGCCGGTTGGGCAGAAACGAACCTGAGAGAATGGACCGGCAATGGCCTGCAGCGCTTTGGTGCCGCCGTTCGCTTCTGCCGGGAAGAATTTGAACTCTTTCAGACCGTAGTCCATGCCCAGCATCAGTTCAGACACGGTGCTGATACCAGGGATCAGCGGAATAGAACCTTCGGTTGCGGCTTTCAGCAGAGGCTCCGTCAGACCCGGGCTGATCGCGAACTGTGCGCCTGCTTCGGTCACTTCAGCCAGCTGCTGCGCGTTCAGAACAGTCCCCGCACCGATGATCGCGTCCGGTACTTCTTTGGCGATAGCGCGGATAGCGTCCATCGCACAGGCGGTACGCAGAGTCACTTCCAGAACGCGAACCCCACCTGCAACCAGCGCTTTCGCCATCGGTACAGCGTGCTCCAGTTTATTTACCACAATAACCGGCACGACAGGGCCAGTGGTCAGGATTGCTTCTGCACTTGTTTTCCAGTTTTTCATCAGAGTTTTCTCTCGCCAGATCGATAAAATCAAGTCGTCTTAAAACGTAATACAGGTTGCGCCCTGCTCCGCGCCGGAGAGTTTCTCACGCAGCGCACTAAACATTTCGCGTCCGGTACCCACACGCGACGCGCTAAGGTCAGGAATATGTGGCTTACGTGCTGCCAGCTCTGCTTCATCCACCAGCAGGGTTAACTCGCCTGTCTGACCGTTGACGCGGATCATGTCGCCATCGCGAACTTTCGCCAGCAGGCCGCCGTCGTAAGCTTCAGGGGTCACGTGGATCGCTGAAGGCACTTTACCTGATGCCCCAGAAAGGCGTCCATCGGTCACCAACGCAATTTTGAAACAGCGGTCCAATAATACACCAAGTGGCGGCATAAGTTTATGCAATTCTGGCATCCCGTTGGCTTTTGGCCCCTGGTGGCGCACCACCACCACGCAATCTTTGTCGAGCAGGCCAGCGTCAAAGGCTGGTAACACGTCGTGCTGGCTTTCAAACACCACCGCCGGCGCTTCGATAATCTGATTCTCTTCCGGTACGGCAGACGTTTTCATTACTGCACGACCCAGGTTACCGCTCAGCACTTTGGTACCACCGTGGTGAGAGAACGGTTTGTCGATGGTGGCGATAACCTGCGCATCGAGGGACGCGCTCGCGCCTTCACGCCAGTCCAGCTCGCCGTTGTTCAGCCACGGCTCCAGGGTGTAGCGCTGCAGACCAAAGCCCGCCACAGTGTTCACATCTTCATGCAGCAGACCGCCTTTGAGCAGTTCACGCATCAGAACCGGCACGCCACCGGCTGCCTGGAAGTGGTTAATGTCCGCCGGGCCATTCGGGTACAGACGCGCCATCAGCGGTACAACAGCAGAAATATCGGAGAAATCGTCCCAGTTGATCAGGATGCCCGCCGCGCGTGCCATCGCTACCAGGTGCATGGTGTGGTTAGTTGAACCACCGGTTGCCAGCAGCGCGACAATTCCGTTAACAACGACTTTTTCGTCGATCATTTTACCCAGAGGCAGCCACTCGCTGCCGTTACCGGTCAAACGCGTCACCTGGCGGGCAGCGGCTTCAGTCAGCGCCTGACGCAGCGGAGCATCCGGCTGGATAAAGGACGAACCTGGCAGCTGCATCCCCATAAACTCCACCACCATCTGGTTGGTGTTGGCCGTACCGTAGAAGGTGCAGGTACCCGGCGCGTGGTAAGAGGCGGCTTCCGCTTCCAGCAGCGCCTGACGGTCTGCTTTGCCTTCAGCATACAGCTGGCGAATACGTACTTTTTCTTTGTTTGGCAGGCCGCTGCTCATTGGACCTGACGGCACAAAAATTGCGGGCAGATGACCAAACGACAGTGCCGCCATCGCCAGCCCCGGGACTATCTTGTCACACACGCCCAGGTACAGCGCACCATCGAACATGTTGTGAGACAAGCCAACCGCCGCAGACATCGCAATCACTTCGCGGCTCAGCAGAGACAGCTCCATTCCGTCCTGACCCTGGGTTACACCGTCGCACATCGCTGGCACACCACCCGCGACCTGACCGACTGCATTCACGCTGTGCAGCGCTTTACGGATGATATCCGGGTAAACCTCATACGGCTGGTGCGCGGAAAGCATATCGTTATAGGAGGTAATAATGGCGATATTGTTACGCAGCATGCTTTTCAGCGAGGCTTTATCATCGGGTTGGCAGGCGGCAAAGCCGTGGGCCAGGTTACCGCAGGCCAGCTGAGAGCGGTGGACAGTGTTACTCTTTGCCTGTTCAATCCGGGCGAGGTAGGCCGAGCGCGTCTCTTTTGAGCGCTCGATAATGCGTTTTGTTACGCGTAACAATACAGGATTCATAAAAGCTCCTCTAATTTATCTGTCCGTGCTCGGGAGTTTACAACGTTGCTGGCAGTTGTTAACAACGCTGAAACGCTTGCTGTCCGGAGCCCAGGGGCAAAATCACTTCCGGCAGTGTAATAAAAAAAGCTCCGCGGGTGAATCCACGCGGAGCTTAAAAGATTAAAAATTATGCGACTAACTGTGCCAGATCATGTTACCGGTAAAATAACACCTCTGGGTTAGTGGATAATCTTACTCAAACTCGTTCCATGAGCGACCATCACGGGTGATCATCGCAACCGATGCGACCGGCCCCCAGGTCCCCGCCTGATACGGTTTTGGCACATCCTGATCGGCAGCCCAGGCTTCGGTGATGGAGTCGACCCATTTCCACGCCTCTTCCACTTCATCGCGACGCACGAACAGCGCCTGGATACCACGCATGGTTTCCAGCAGCAGACGCTCGTAAGCATCAGCCAGGTGCGTCTGGTTGAAGGTTTCGGAATAACTCAGATCCAGCTTGGTGGTCTGCAGGTTGTGCTTGTGATCCAGGCCTGGGACTTTGTTCAGGATCTGAATATCCACACCTTCGTCCGGCTGCAGACGGATGGTCAGTTTGTTCTGCGGCAGTTCCTGCCAGGACTCTTTGAACAGGTTCAGTTCCGGGTTTTTGAAGTACACAACCACTTCAGAGCATTTGGCTGGCAGACGTTTACCGGTACGCAGATAGAACGGAACACCCGCCCAGCGCCAGTCGTCGATATCCACACGGATCGCCACAAACGTCTCTGTGTTGCTGGATTTGTTCGCACCCTCTTCTTCCAGATAGCCCGGTACTTTTTTACCCTGTGCAAACCCGGCGGTGTACTGACCGCGAACGGTTTTCTCACGTACATTTGAACGGTCAATGCGGCGCAGTGATTTCAGGACTTTCACTTTGGCATCGCGGATGCTGTCAGCCGTCAGATCGGATGGCGGAGACATCGCAATCATGCACAGGATTTGCAGCAGGTGGTTCTGGATCATGTCGCGCATCTGACCGGCCTGGTCAAAGTAACCCCAGCGACCTTCAATGCCCACCTCTTCGGCCACGGTAATTTCCACATGGTCGATAGTGCGGTTATCCCAGTTGTTTACAAACAGGGAGTTAGCAAAACGCAGCGCCAGCAGGTTCAGTACCGTCTCTTTACCCAGGTAATGGTCAATGCGGTACACCTGACACTCTTCGAAGTATTCGCCCACCTGGTCGTTAATTTCGCGTGAGGTCGACAGAGATGTACCCAGCGGTTTTTCCATAACCACGCGTGCTGGTTTGTTATTCAGTTTTGCCTCGCCCAGCCCTTTGCAGATTGCGCCGAAGGTGCTTGGCGGCATGGCGAAATAGTTAATGGTGACACGGTTTTTCTGATCCAGCATTTCACCTAAACGGGTGAACGCGCTGACGTCGTTAACGTCCAGGTTGCAGAAATCAAGACGGCCACTCAGGGTATCCCACAAACTTTCATCAATTTTCTCTTTCATGAAAGTTTCGAGCGCCTTGCGCACCACTTTGGTATAAGCGTCCTTGTCCCAGTCGGCGCGCCCTACACCCAGGATACGGGTATCCGGATGGAGTTGGCCCGCTTTCTCCAGTTGATACAGGGAAGGCAGCAATTTACGGCGTGCAAGATCGCCTTTCGCGCCGAAAATGACCAGGTCACATGCCTGGGCTGTTTGCGTTACCGCCATGTCATTCTCCTCAGTTGGATAACCTGGTGCTTCTGCCAGGTATCGTTGTAATTTTATTACAATGCACTGTACTGCTTTTACGTCATTCCCGAAACCATTAGCGCTTAACGTCACGTGCGATACGGTGATTTTTGACCTGCCAAACGCATGCGGCACGGCAATAACGCGAAAACCGATGATTCTTTGTTCTGTCCGGCCACGGTAAAACCCGACATCGATCAAGTAATGAAAAAAAACAACAACATTTCTTGTCGACTGTTACCCTTTAAGAAACCACAGGGGTAATATCGGCTAAATCGAATCATGATTTCATCAATCAATGAAATCGTTTCCACCCATGAGCGCCTTGTTAACGATGAACATGCTGGAAAAAATCCAGTTTCAACTGGAACACCTTAGCAAATCCGAGCGAAAAGTGGCCGAAGTTATTCTCGCCTCCCCCGCTCAGGCGATTCATTCAAGCATCGCCGCTCTGGCACAGGAATCGGGCGTCAGCGAACCGACGGTAAATCGATTCTGCCGCAGTCTGGAAACGCGCGGTTTCCCTGATTTTAAACTGCATCTGGCCCAAAGTCTGGCAAACGGCACGCCCTATGTTAATCGCAATGTGGATGAAGACGACAGCGTAGATGCATACACGGCGAAAATATTTGAGTCGGCAATGGCCACGCTTGACCACGTCCGCCAGTCGCTGGATATGAGCTCGGTAAATCGCGCGGTCGATTTACTGACGCAGGCCAAGCGTATTGCCTTCTTCGGTCTCGGGTCGTCAGCAGCTGTGGCACATGATGCCATGAACAAGTTCTTCCGCTTTAACGTTCCGGTGATTTATTCCGATGACATTGTGCTGCAACGCATGAGCTGTATGAATTGTAGCGAAGATGATGTTGTGGTGCTTATCTCGCACACGGGTCGTACCAAGAGTCAGGTTGAACTGGCACAGCTGGCGCGTGAAAACGATGCCATGGTGATCGCCCTGACGACGGCGGGCACACCGCTGGCGCGAGAAGCGACGCTCGCCATCACTCTGGATGTGCCTGAAGACACGGACATGTATATGCCGATGGTGTCTCGTCTGGCGCAGCTTACGGTGATTGACGTGCTGGCAACCGGTTTTACCTTACGCCGGGGCACAAAATTCAGAGATAACTTGAAGCGTGTCAAAGAAGCGCTCAAGGAATCGCGTTTTGATAAAGAATTGCTCATAAAGAGTGATGTTCCCTAATAACTAAGATGTAAACGATTTACGGCATTCGGTCCCCTCTCTGTTGCTTTGCAGCAGAAGAAGGCCGATTCAATGTTCACGCAACACCAAAGTTGTTTCAGTCAACGGAGTATTACATGTCCAGAAGGCTTCGCAGAACCAAGATCGTAACCACCTTAGGCCCGGCTACCGATCGCGATAATAACCTTGAAAAAATTATCGCCGCTGGTGCCAACGTGGTGCGTATGAACTTCTCTCACGGTACGCCAGAAGACCATAAATTACGTGCTGATAAAGTGCGCGAAATCGCGGCCAAACTGGGTCGCCATGTTGCTATCCTCGGTGACCTGCAAGGTCCCAAAATTCGCGTATCCACCTTTAAAGAAGGCAAAGTTTTCCTCAATATCGGTGATAAATTCTTGCTGGATGCCAACCTGGGCAAAGGCGAAGGCGATAAAGAGAAAGTCGGTATCGACTATAAAGGTCTGCCGGCTGACGTGGTGCCTGGCGACATCCTGCTGCTCGACGACGGTCGCGTACAGCTGAAAGTGCTGGACGTTCAGGGAATGAAGGTGTTCACCGAAGTGACCGTCGGTGGTCCGCTTTCTAACAACAAAGGGATCAACAAACTCGGCGGTGGCCTCTCTGCAGAAGCGCTGACCGAAAAAGACAAAGCGGATATCGTAACCGCTGCGCTGATTGGGGTTGATTACCTGGCCGTCTCCTTCCCGCGCTGCGGCGAAGATCTGAACTATGCACGCCGTCTGGCTCGCGATGCCGGTTGTGATGCGAAAATCGTGGCCAAAGTTGAACGTGCTGAAGCCGTTTGCGACCAGGACGCAATGGACGACGTGATCCTGGCGTCTGACGTGGTCATGGTTGCCCGTGGTGACCTGGGTGTGGAAATTGGCGACCCGGAACTGGTCGGTATCCAGAAAGCACTGATTCGCCGCGCACGTCAGTTGAACCGCGCCGTGATCACCGCGACCCAGATGATGGAGTCCATGATCACCAACCCAATGCCAACCCGTGCAGAAGTGATGGACGTGGCCAACGCCGTGCTGGACGGTACCGATGCCGTGATGCTGTCCGCAGAAACAGCGGCGGGTCAGTACCCGGCAGAAACCGTCGCCGCAATGGCGCGCGTATGCCTGGGTGCTGAAAAGATCCCAAGCATTAACGTCTCTAAGCACCGTCTGGATGTACAGTTCGACAATGTGGAAGAAGCGATTGCGATGTCCGCCATGTACGCGGCTAACCACCTGAAAGGCGTTACGGCGATCATCACCATGACCGAATCTGGCCGTACCGCGCTGATGACTTCCCGTATCAGCTCCGGCCTGCCAATCTTCGCCATGTCCCGCCACGAGCGCACCCTGAACCTGACAGCGCTGTATCGCGGCGTCACGCCAGTTCACTTCGACAGTGCCTGTGACGGTGTTGCGGCGGCGACTGATGCGGTTAACCTGCTGCGTGATAAGGGCTATCTGGTATCCAGTGATATTGTCATCGTGACGCAGGGCGACGTGATGAGCACCATCGGTTCGACTAACACCACACGCGTTATGACAGTCGAGTAATCAAGGCTGGATATGCGCTCCCCTCTCCCTTTCAGGGAGAGGGGATATTTTTTATTTACCCGGGAAAAGCTCTCTACGTTTGTACGGCTCTTTTTCGCCCGGTTTACGCGTTTTGAGCAGCTTCAGTATCCACGTGTATTGCTCTGCATGTGGCCCCACCAGAAGCTCCACCTCTTCGTTCATGCGCCGCGCAATGGTGTTATCGTCGGCAGTCAGCAAGTCATCCATCGGTGGACGCACTTCAATGCTCAGACGATGCGTTTTGCCATCATAAACAGGGAACAGCGGAACAACTCTGGCACGGCAGACTTTCATCAAGCGGCCAATCGCAGGCAGTGTCGCCTTGTAGGTCGCAAAGAAATCGACAAACTCACTGTGCTCAGCACCGTGATCCTGATCCGGCAAATAGTAGCCCCAGTATCCCTGACGCACGGACTGAATAAACGGCTTGATTCCATCGTTACGCGCATGCAGGCGACCACCAAAGCGGCGACGCACGGTATTCCAGACGTAATCAAAGATCTTATTCCCCTGATTATGGAACATCGCCGCCATTTTCTGGCCTTGCGATGCCATCAGCATGGCGGGAATATCCACACCCCAGCCATGAGGAACGAGAAAAATCACCTTCTCATCATTGCGACGCATCTCGTCGATGATTTCCAGCCCTTTCCAGTCCACACGATTGAGGATTTTCTCTGGCCCTTTCAGTGCCAGCTCTGCCATCATCGCCATTGCCTGCGGGGCAGTGGTATACATGGCATCAATAATCGCTTCGCGCTCGGCGTCGCTCTTTTCAGGGAAACAGTAATAGAGGTTGATCTGCGCGCGGCGGCGGGCGCTTTTACCCATCCGTCCGGCAAGACGGCCTACCTTTCCCAGCAGAGGATCACGCACGGATGCTGGCAGTAACGCGATACCGGCGAAGGCATATACGCCAAGCCAGGCTCCCCAGTTGCGCGGGTGACGAAACGACGGCTCAAACTCAGGAATATACTCAATGTTATTTTTTTTTGTTTCCATGCTGATTCCAGGGAAGGTAATGCGAAAAAAACGAATAATGCGAATAGTGTAGCGAGGCTGAGGCTCAGGCACAAAAGAAAAAGCCGGTGCGCACTGGCACCGGCTTTATGCTGAACAGCGTTTAGTCAAAACGCAGTTGCGGTATCACCTCTTTCACCTGAGCCAGGTAATCATTACGATCTTTACCCGTCAGGCCTTCGGTGCGCGGCAGCTTCGCCGTCAGCGGATTCACCGCCTGCTGGTTAATCCACACTTCATAGTGCAGATGCGGACCCGTAGAGCGTCCGGTATTACCCGAGAGCGCAATACGATCGCCGCGCTTCACTTTCTGCCCCGGCTGCACCAGCATTTTACGCAGGTGCATATAACGGGTGGTGTAGGTACGTCCATGACGAACCGCCACGTAATACCCTGCAGCCCCGCTGCGTTTAGCCATGACCACTTCGCCATCACCCACCGCCAGCACTGGCGTACCCTGCGGCATCGCGAAATCGACACCACGATGTGGTGCAACACGTCCGGTGACCGGGTTCAGACGACGCGGGTTGAAGTTGGAAGAGACGCGGAACTGTTTAGCCGTCGGGAAGCGCAGGAAGCCTTTCGCCAGCCCGGTACCGTTACGGTCATAAAACTTACCGTCTTCGGCGCGAATGGCGTAGTAATCTTTACCTTCGGAACGCAGGCGAACACCCACCAGCTGACTTTGCTCGCGTTTGCCATCCAGCATTTCACGGGACATCAGCACAGAGAACTCATCGCCTTTTTTCAGTTTACGGAAATCCATTTGCCACTGCATGGCCCTGATAACCGCGCTGATTTCAGCGCTGGTCAACCCGGCATCATGTGCGCTGGAGACAAAACTCGCTCCAACGGTGCCTTTCAGCACGCTGTTCACCCAGTCGCCCTGCTGCATTTCGCTGTCCATCTTGAAACCGTTTGCAGTACGCTCATAGGTGCGGGTTTCACGACGCGACACTTCCCACGTCAGGCTCTGTAAATCGCCCTCCGCGCTCAATGTCCAGGAGAGTTGCTGACCAATTTTAAGGTTGCGTAATGCTTTATCCGCGGCTGCCAGCTGGCTGATATCCCCCATTTCAATGCCGTACTGGTTCAGAACGCTGCTCAGCGTATCGCCCGTCGAGACGACATATTCATGGGTACCTGAGTCATTTTCGGTTTTATCATCCAGCTCATCCTGAGGGATGGCTTCATCTTCCTGAGCCGTCTGGTCGATGGGTTCGCTGGCCTCTGGCAGTAAAGAACGGATCTCGCTCTTTTCAAGCTCAATGGTTTTGATGATAGGGGCAGAACTTGGGTGGTACACATAGGGCCGCCAGACGGCGACCGCTAAGGTGAGAACAGTAAGCGACCCCAGCATAACGCGATGGGGTCGGGGCAAATTGTTAAATGCCAGAGCGACAGAGCGGGCTATCTGTTGCACGTATTCACTTCCTCGTTAATCTCCTTTCAGGCAGCTCGCATACTGGTTCGCCAGTTGGCTGAGGAACTGCGAATAGCTCGCTTTGCTCAACTGGATATTCGTTCCTAGCGGGTCAAGGGTTCCCATGCGCACGGATGTTCCCCTGGCCACGGCTTCTACGACCGCTGGCCTGAACTGTGGCTCAGCAAAAACGCAAGTCGCTTTTTGCTCAACCAACTGTGTTCTGATTTCATGTAAACGCTGCGCACCGGGCTGAATTTCAGGGTTGACGGTAAAGTGACCAAGTGGGGTCAGGCCGTAGTGTTTTTCGTAATAGCCATAGGCGTCATGAAAAACGAAATACCCTTTTCCTTTCAACGGTGCGAGCTCGTTACCCACCTGCTTATCGGTTGCGGCTAATTGAGCCTCAAAATCCTTCAGGTTGGCGTCTAGTTTGGCTCGACTTTGCGGCATAAGTTCCACTAATTTGTCATGGATTGCAACCGCTGAAAGCCGCGCTATCTCTGGGGAAAGCCAAAGATGCATGTTGTACTCGCCGTGATGGTGATCTCCATCACCTTTTTCACTGCTGGCATGCGCGTGGTCGTGTTCGCCACCGTCGTCATCAGCCCCTTTCATGAGCAGCGGTTTCACGCCTGACAGTTCGGCAATAGTGACCTGTTTCTGTTCAGGAACCTGTTTTGCCGATTTCTGCATAAACGCTTCCATTTCTGGCCCAATCCAGACAACTAAGTCCGCGTTTTGTAAGCGTTTTACATCCGACGGCCGCAAGGAATAGTCATGTTCGGAGGCACCATCAGGCAGCAAAACCTGAGTCTCTGTCACCCCGTCTGCAATGGCCGAAGCAATGAATCCGAGCGGTTTAAGCGAAGCGACAACGGCGGCGTTACCATCTTGTGCTGTTGTACCCCAAAGAGCAGCGGATAATGCTGCGAAAAGAAGCGTATTTTTATGTAACATAATGCGACTAATCATCGTAATGAATGCGTGGAATGTGATATTATAACATTCGTTGACTTCTGCAAGCTTAAATTGACATGACGACTTTGGTTTCTCTCGAAAATATTTCGGTCTCATTCGGTCAGCGCCGCGTCCTTTCTGACGTGTCACTGGATCTGAAACCCGGCAAAATTCTGACGCTGCTCGGCCCTAATGGTGCAGGTAAATCCACGCTCGTTCGCGTAGTGCTTGGCCTGGTAAGACCTGACGAAGGCGTGATCACGCGCGAAGAAAAATTGCGTATCGGCTATGTGCCGCAAAAATTACACCTGGACGCCACGCTGCCGTTGACGGTCAGCCGCTTCCTGCGTCTTCGCCCTGGTACACATAAAGCCGACATTCTCCCGGCGCTGAAACGTGTCCAGGCGGGTCATCTTGTCGACGCCCCGTTGCAGAAACTCTCTGGTGGTGAAACCCAGCGCGTTTTACTTGCCCGTGCGCTGCTGAGCAGCCCACAGTTGCTGGTGCTGGATGAACCGACGCAGGGTGTGGATGTGAATGGTCAGGTTGCACTTTATGATTTAATCGACCAGCTGCGCCGCGAGCTTAACTGCGCGGTACTGATGGTTTCCCACGACCTGCATCTGGTGATGGCAAAAACCGACGAAGTGCTGTGTCTGAACCATCATATCTGCTGTTCCGGCACGCCGGACGTGGTGTCGACGCACCCGGAGTTTATCTCTATGTTTGGCCCCCGCGGTGCTGAACAGCTGGGAATTTATCGCCATCATCATAATCACCGCCACGATTTACAGGGACGAATTGTCCTGCGCCGGGGAAATGGACACTCATGATTGAACTGTTACTGCCCGGCTGGCTGGCCGGGATTATGCTTGCCTGCGCCGCGGGCCCGCTTGGCTCGTTTGTGGTGTGGCGCAGAATGTCCTATTTCGGCGATACCCTGGCGCATGCCTCTCTGCTCGGGGTTGCCTTTGGCCTGTTACTGGACATCAATCCGTTCTATGCGGTGATTGTGGTCACGCTGCTGCTGGCTGCCGGTCTGGTCTGGCTGGAAAAGCGCCCTCACCTCGCCATTGATACGCTGCTTGGCATTATGGCGCATAGCGCCCTGTCGCTGGGGCTGGTCGTGGTGAGTCTGATGTCCAATATCCGCGTTGACCTGATGGCCTACCTGTTTGGTGACCTGCTGGCCGTGACGCCGGAAGACCTGATTTCTATCGCCATCGGGGTTGTGGTGGTGCTGTGCATTTTGCTGTGGCAGTGGCGTAACCTGCTGGCAATGACCGTGAGCCCGGATCTGGCGTTTGTCGACGGCGTGAAACTGCAGCGCGTGAAGCTGCTACTGATGCTGGTAACTGCGTTGACCATCGGGGTAGCAATGAAATTTGTCGGTGCGCTGATTATCACCTCACTGCTGATCATTCCGGCGGCCACAGCACGTCGTTTTGCCCGTACGCCGGAGCAAATGGCGGGTGTAGCGGTTATCGTGGGGATGATTGCGGTAACAGGCGGGCTGACTTTCTCGGCATGTTATGACACACCGGCAGGCCCGTCAGTAGTGCTGTGCGCGGCGCTGCTGTTTATTTTCAGTATGATGAAGAAAACAGCAAGTTAAGACCGAGGGCGCTGATGCCCTCACCCAGGCCCTCTCCCACAGGGAGAGGGAACACAGCATTACGGCATCTCCGGTGGGGTGATCCCGAAATGATTCCACGCTCGTACCGTTGCCATACGTCCACGCGGCGTACGCTGTAAGAAGCCCTGCTGGATCAGATACGGCTCCAGTACGTCCTCAATTGTTTCACGCTCTTCACCAATTGCCGCCGCCAGATTGTCCAGCCCGACAGGGCCGCCAAAGAACTTGTCCAGTACCGCCAGCAGCAGCTTACGATCCATATAGTCGAAGCCTTCAGCATCCACATTCAGCATGTCCAGTGCCTGTGCGGCAATCTCAGCGGAAATCGAGCCATCGTGCTTCACTTCAGCAAAGTCACGCACGCGGCGCAGCAAGCGGTTAGCAATACGCGGTGTACCGCGAGAGCGTTTCGCCACTTCGAACGCCCCTTCTTCGCTCATCTCCAGCCCCATATAGCGGGCACTACGGCCAACGATATGCTGAAGGTCAGGAACCTGATAAAACTCCAGGCGCTGTACAATGCCAAAACGGTCACGCAGTGGCGAGGTTAACGACCCGGCACGCGTCGTCGCACCAATCAGGGTGAACGGCGGCAGGTCGATTTTGATAGAGCGTGCCGCCGGGCCTTCACCAATCATAATATCCAGCTGATAGTCTTCCATCGCCGGATAGAGCACCTCCTCCACCACCGGTGACAGGCGGTGGATCTCATCGATAAACAGTACATCGTGAGGTTCAAGGTTGGTCAGCATCGCCGCCAGGTCACCTGCTTTTTCCAGCACCGGGCCAGACGTGGTACGCAGGTTTACGCCCATTTCATTGGCTACAATATTCGCCAGCGTGGTTTTACCCAGGCCTGGAGGGCCAAAAATCAGCAGGTGATCGAGCGCATCGCCACGCAATTTTGCCGCCTGGATGAAGATTTCCATCTGGGAACGAACCTGTGGCTGGCCGATATACTCATCAAGCAGTTTGGGGCGGATCGCGCGATCCACCACGTCATCTGCCTGAATAGTGCCTGCCGATACCAGGCGGTCTGCTTCAATCATCCTTTACCTCACAATGCAGCGCGCAGCGCTTCACGAATCAGGGTTTCACTGCTGGCATCCGGTTTGGCGATTTTACTCACCATGCGGCTGGCCTCCTGAGGTTTATAGCCCAGTGCTACCAGCGCAGCAACCGCTTCCTGTTCGGCGTCATCCGATGCTGGCGCACCAGGAGAGGTCAGCACCAGGTCCGCCGCTGGGGTAAACAGATCGCCGTGGAGACCTTTAAAGCGGTCTTTCATCTCGACAATCAGACGCTCGGCGGTTTTCTTACCGATACCCGGCAGCTTAATCAACGCAGCGGGATCTTCGCGCTCAACGGCATTCACAAACTGTTGGGCAGACATCCCGGACAGAATAGCCAGTGCCAGCTTTGGCCCGACGCCATTGGTTTTAATCAGCTCGCGGAACAGCGTACGTTCCTGCTTGTTATTAAAGCCGTACAGCAACTGGGCATCTTCACGCACCACAAACTGGGTAAAGACAATCGCCTCTTTACCCGCGTCCGGCAGCTCATAGAAGCAGGTCATTGGCATATGGACTTCATAGCCCACGCCACCTACTTCCAGCAGCACTAACGGGGGTTGTTTTTCAATGATGATGCCTCTGAGTCTGCCTATCACGTGACGCTCCTGCGTTCTGGAAGAAATTAACTGCCGACGTATACCCTAAATAATTCGAGTTGCAGGACAAAACGCCTTTAGCGTTTTGAACAGCGCTTGCGCTGGCCCCGAAGGGGCGAGGCCATAGGCCGAGTCACGCGGCAAGGGAGTGAATCCCCTGGAGCTTACACCAGTAAGTGACTGGGGTGAGCGAGTGCAGCCAACGCACATGCAGCTTGAATTATGACGGGTATAATAAAAAAAGGCTGGATAAACATCCAGCCTGATTTCTCATTATCGTAACCTGCCTCGCGCCAGATTGAGCCGCGACTCGCTCATTTGCATCGCGTTCTGGCTGACATGACAGTGGGTTATCGCAATGGCCAGCGCATCGGCGGCATCGGCCTGTGGGTTTGCGGGAAGCTTCAGCAAGGTGCGCACCATGTGCTGTACCTGACTTTTCTCCGCGCTACCAATCCCCACCACCGTCTGCTTAACCTGTCGTGCCGCGTATTCAAATACCGGAAGATCCTGGTTCACGGCAGCAACAATGGCCACGCCGCGTGCCTGGCCGAGCTTTAACGCCGAATCGGCGTTTTTCGCCATAAAGACCTGCTCGATGGCGAAATAGTCCGGCTGAAACTGGGTGATAATCTCCGTCACGCCTGCATAAATGAGCTTCAGGCGGGACGGTAAATCGTCAACTTTGGTGCGAATACAACCGCTGCCCAGGTAGGTTAACTGGCGTCCAACCTGACGGATGACGCCATAACCGGTGACGCGCGAGCCGGGGTCTATCCCGAGGATAATCGACATCACGCGTCTCCTGTAACGATAAAATTAAGCCACACCATTACAGCGTAGCCGCAACCTCATCAGAGATTTCACCGTTGTGATACACTTCCTGCACGTCATCGCAATCTTCGAGCATGTCGATCAGACGCAGCAGTTTCGGTGCTGTTTCAGCATCCATATCCGCTTTGGTTGACGGGATCATAGACACTTCAGCGTTGTCCGCTTTCAGGCCAGCCGCTTCCAGGGCGTCACGCACTGCACCCATCTCTTCCCACGCGGTGTACACGTCGATAGCACCATCATCGAAGGTCACAACGTCTTCAGCACCGGCTTCCAGCGCCGCTTCCATGATCACATCTTCATCACCTTTCTCGAAGGAGATCACGCCTTTTTTGCTGAACAGGTACGCTACAGAACCGTCGGTACCCAGGTTGCCACCGGTTTTGCTGAACGCATGACGCACTTCCGCAACGGTACGGTTACGGTTGTCAGACAGACATTCAACCATTACCGCAGTACCGCCAGGGCCGTAACCTTCATAAATGATGGTTTCCATGTTCGCGTCTTCGTCACCGCCCACGCCACGTGCGATAGCACGGTTCAGGGTGTCACGCGTCATGTTGTTAGACAGCGCTTTATCAATAGCCGCACGCAGACGTGGGTTAGAACCCGCATCGCCGCCACCCAGACGTGCTGCCGTTACCAGCTCACGAATGATTTTGGTAAAGATCTTACCGCGCTTGGCATCCTGTGCCGCTTTGCGGTGTTTGGTGTTGGCCCACTTACTATGACCTGCCATAAAAAGTTCTCCAAAAATCGCGCCTTCTCAGGCAGCGTTAATTACAAATTCTTCAATCGCCTGCCGGTTGCTCCACGACTTGGTTAGCGCGGCGGCATCCGCCGCATTCACCCAACGGTAGGCCAGGTGTTCGGTGAACACGACCTCCCGTTCGCGGGGGAGCGCAAGACAGAACCACGATTCCGTATTGCGCTCAATACCCGGAGCATAGCGATGACGTAAATGGCTAAAAATTTCAAACTCCACCGTGCGCTGACAGTCCTTCAGGGTCAGTTGCTCGCAAGCAACATCAATGGTGACCTCTTCCTTTACTTCGCGCGCGGCGGCCTGCAACGCGGTTTCCCCCTCTTCCAGACTGCCGGTAACCGACTGCCAGAAATCAGGGTCATCGCGCCGCTGCAACATCAGCACCCGCTTCGTGTCCTGGGCGTAGATTACAACTAAGACAGAAACGGGACGCTTATATGCCATATCAGTTTTTCTCTTCCTTTTTCACCACGTCAATGCCCAGCTCAGCCAGAGAGGCCGGGTTGGCAAAGCTTGGCGCTTCGGTCATCAGACACGCCGCAGCGGTGGTTTTCGGGAAGGCGATAACGTCACGAATGTTGTCAGTGCCGGTCAGCAGCATGGTCAGACGGTCAAGACCGAATGCCAGGCCTGCGTGCGGAGGCGTACCGTATTTCAGCGCGTCCAGCAGGAAGCCAAATTTCTCGCGCTGCTCTTGCTCGTTGATGCCCAGAATGCCAAACACGGTCTGCTGCATTTCGCCGCTGTGAATACGCACAGAACCACCGCCAACTTCGTAGCCGTTGATGACCATATCGTAGGCATTTGCCACCGCGTCTTCTGGTGCTGCTTTCAGCTCTGCCGCAGTCATATCTTTTGGCGAGGTGAACGGGTGGTGCATTGCGGTCAGGCCGCCTTCACCGTCGTCTTCAAACATTGGGAAGTCGATAACCCACAGCGGAGCCCATTTGGTTTCGTCGGTCAGGCTCAGGTCTTTACCCAGCTTCAGACGCAGTGCGCCCATCGCATCAGCAACGACTTTCTTGTTGTCTGCGCCGAAGAAGATCATGTCGCCGTCCTGCGCGCCAGTGCGCTCAAGGATCGCTTCCACGATGTCCGCGTTCAGGAACTTCGCCACCGGGCTGGTAATGCCTTCCAGGCCTTTTGCACGCTCGGTCACTTTAATATAAGCCAGACCTTTCGCACCGTAGATCTTGATGAAGTTGCCGTAGTCGTCAATCTGCTTACGGCTTAAGCTCGCACCGCCTGGTACACGCAAGGCAGCAACACGACCTTTCGCATCGTTAGCCGGGCCTGCGAACACGGCGAATTCAACGGCTTTCACCAGGTCTGCCACGTCCACCAGCTCCATCGGGTTACGCAGGTCTGGTTTATCAGAGCCATAGCGACGTTCTGCTTCGGCGAAGGTCATGATTGGGAAATCACCCAGCTCAACGCCCTTCACGTCGTTCCACAGACTACGCACCAGCGCTTCCATCACTTCACGCACTTGCCCGGCGGTCATGAAGGAGGTTTCTACGTCGATCTGGGTAAATTCAGGCTGACGGTCAGCACGCAGGTCTTCGTCACGGAAGCATTTTACGATCTGATAGTAGCGGTCAAAACCGGACATCATCAGCAGCTGTTTGAACAGCTGTGGTGACTGTGGCAGCGCGTAGAATTTGCCTTTATGAACGCGGGATGGCACCAGGTAATCGCGCGCGCCTTCTGGCGTGGCTTTGGTCAGCATCGGGGTTTCGATGTCGAGGAAACCGTGGTCATCCATAAAGCGACGTACCAGGCTGGTAATTTTCGCACGGGTTTTCAGGCGCTGAGCCATTTCCGGACGACGCAGATCCAGGTAGCGATACTTCAGACGCGCTTCTTCGGTGTTGACGTGGTTAGAGTCCAGCGGCAGCGCTTCAGCACGGTTGATGATAACCAGATCGGACGCCAGCACTTCAATTGCGCCGGTTGCCATGTCGGTGTTGACGTTTTTCTCGTCACGCGCACGCACGGTGCCGGTCACCTGAATGCAGAACTCATTACGCAGCTCAGAAGCCAGCTTCAACGCGTCCGCACGATCCGGATCGAAGAACACCTGAACGATACCTTCGCGGTCGCGCATATCGATGAAGATAAGGCTACCAAGATCACGTCGACGGTTGACCCAACCACACAGGGTGACCTGCTGTCCGACGTGGGACTGACGCAGCTGCCCGCAATATTCTGTACGCATGAGATATCCCTTAATTAGCCGCAGGCTAAATGTTGCCTGGTATGCAGGCTACTATGTCGCAGCTTTCTGTATGTCACAACTGGATGAAAAAAGGCGGCTATTATACTGGAAATTCCGCCGGACGATAAGAGCGAAGCACGCCAGACGCACGTTTGCTGCGCTCTTATTGCGCATTCTCACAAAAATTAACAAAATTATCCGACCCACAGCAGGGCACAACGTCGTAACCTGTAGCCCAGGTTGTTTATTTAACTGGAGTTATTATGTTTACACTCGATGCCACCAGAACTGCACTTGTGGTGATTGACCTGCAGGAAGGGATCCTCCCCTTTGCCGGCGGCCCGCATACCGCTGACAGTGTGGTCAGCCGTGCCGCCCGCCTGGCGGAAAAATGCCGTGCCAGCGGTGCACCTGTTGTCATGGTTCGCGTCGGTTGGTCTGCGGATTTCGCCGAAGCGTTAAAACAGCCTGTTGACGCCCAGCCAGCGGCGCGAGCTCTGCCAGAGAACTGGTGGACGTATCCGGCATCGCTTGGTAAATGCGACAGCGATATTGAAGTGACAAAACGCCAGTGGGGCGCATTCTACGGTACCGACCTGGAACTACAGCTGCGTCGTCGTGGCATAGACACCATCATCCTGTGCGGGATTTCCACCAACATTGGTGTAGAGTCCACCGCCCGTAACGCCTGGGAGCTGGGCTTTAACCTGGTGATCGCCGAAGATGCGTGCAGCGCAGGCTCAACGGATCAGCACCAGGGTAGCATGACCCACATCTTCCCACGCATCGGTCGCGTGCGCAGCACAGATGAAATCTTAAGCGCCTTATGATGTACGTGGGCCTGCCTCAATGGTCGCACCCCAAATGGGTGCGCCTTGGCATCACCAGCCTTGAAGAGTATGCCCGACACTTTAACTGTGTTGAAGGCAATACCACGCTTTATGCCCTCCCCAGAGCAGAAATTGTTGAGCGTTGGCGTGAACAGACTACCGATGATTTCCGCTTTTGCTTTAAGTTTCCGGCCACCATTTCGCATAACGCTGCGCTGCGTAACTGCGGCGATTTGACCGAAGAATTTTTCAGCCGCATGGTGCCACTGGCTAATCGTATCGGCCAGTACTGGCTCCAGCTTCCTGCGACGTTTGGCCCGCGTGACCTGCCCGCACTCTGGCCGTTTCTCGACGCCCAGCCCCGGGAATTTACTTATGGTGTGGAAGTCAGGCATCCTGAATTTTTTGCCAAAGGTGAGGCCGAAAAAGCCCTTAATCGCGGTCTGCATGACCGCTCGGTCAACCGGGTGATCCTCGACAGCCGCCCTGTACACAGCGCCATTCCGCATAACGAAGCCATCATTGATGCACAACGCAAAAAGCCCAAAGTACCCGTCCATGCCGTCGTGACTGCGCATAACCCAATGGTCAGATTTATCGGTAGCGATAACATGCTGCAAAATCGGGACATGTTCGCCGTGTGGCTGCAAACGTTGCCAAAATGGGAGCAAAGCACCACGCCGTATCTCTTTTTACACACCCCGGATATCGCCCAGGCACCTGAACTGGTCGATGTTCTGTGGCAAGCCTTACAGGACGTGGTTCCGTCGGTGGGCAACGCCCCCTCTATTCCACAACAATCTTCTCTTTTCTGAGGAAGCCCCCTATCATAGAGAGGTACCATCTGCCAAAAAACAGGGAGTTTGTATGGTCAGCGCGCTGTATGCGGTGTTAGGTGCATTACTGCTGATTAAGTTTTCGTTTGATGTTGTTCGGCTGAGAATGCAATACCGCGTCTCCTACGGTGACGGCGGTTTTTCGGAACTGCAAAGTGCTATCCGCGTCCACGGCAACGCGGTCGAATACATCCCCATTGCGCTCATTTTACTGCTGTTTATGGAGATGGATGGTGCAGAAACCTGGATGGTACATATCTGTGGTCTGCTTTTGCTTGCTGGCCGGTTAATGCACTATTACGGCTTTCATCACCGCTTATTCCGCTGGCGTCGTTCCGGCATGAGCGCGACCTGGTGTTCGCTTGTGCTGATGGTGCTGGCTAACCTTTGGTATATGCCGTGGGAGTTGGTTTTCTCCTTCCATTAGCGCACAATACGCCACTTTATTTTTCCCGGATTTTTACGTTATGTCAGATCGCGACACGCTTTTTTCCGCGCCTATCGCCAGCCTGGGCGACTGGACCTTTGATGAACGGGTAGCCGAAGTCTTCCCGGATATGATCCAGCGCTCTGTTCCCGGTTATTCCAATATCATCTCCATGATCGGCATGCTGGCTGAGCGTTTCGTTCAGCCCGGTACGCAGGTGTATGACCTGGGCTGTTCGCTCGGCGCGGCAACGCTTGTCGGTTCGTCGTAACATTCGCCACGAGGGCTGTAAGATCATTGCCGTCGATAACTCACCCGCAATGGTTGAACGCTGCCGTCGTCATATTGACGCTTATAAGGCCCCGACGCCGGTTGAAGTGGTGGAAGGCGATATTCGCAATATTGACATCCAGAATGCCTCAATGGTGGTGCTGAATTTTACCCTGCAGTTCCTGGTGCCTGAAGACCGTCAGCTGTTGCTGGATAAAATTTATAAAGGTCTTAACCCCGGTGGCGCGCTGGTGTTATCAGAGAAGTTTAGCTTTGAAGACGCTGACGTAGGCGAGCTGCTGTTCAACATGCACCACGACTTTAAACGCGCCAACGGCTACAGCGAGCTGGAGATCAGCCAGAAGCGCAGCATGCTCGAAAACGTAATGCTGACGGATCCCGTTGAAGCTCACAAAGCACGCCTGCGTAAAGCCGGATTTGAACACAGCGAATTGTGGTTCCAGTGCTTTAACTTTGGCTCTCTGGTCGCGCTGAAAGCTGAGGATGCGGCATGATCGAGTTTGGTAACTTCTATTCACTGATTGCGAAAAACCACCTCTCCCACTGGCTGGAAACCTTACCGGCGCAGATTGCTACCTGGCAGCGCGATCAGCAGCACGGTCTGTTAAAGCAGTGGTCAAACGCGGTGGAGTTTCTGCCTGAGCTGAAACCCTATCGTCTGGACTTGCTCCACAGCGTAACCGCAGAAAGCGAAACTCCCCTCTCAGCCGGGCAGGCAAACCGTATTGAAACACTGATGCGTAACCTGATGCCGTGGCGCAAAGGGCCGTTCTCGCTCTATGGCATCGACATCAATACCGAATGGCGTTCAGACTGGAAATGGGATCGCGTTCTTCCCCATCTGTCCGACCTTACCGGGCGCACGATTCTGGACGTTGGCTGCGGTAGCGGCTATCACATGTGGCGCATGATTGGTGCGGGTGCCCATCTGGCAGTCGGTATCGACCCAATGCAGCTGTTCCTGTGTCAGTTTGAAGCGGTGCGTAAATTGCTGGGCAACGACCAGCGCGCCCACCTGCTGCCGCTGGGGATTGAGCAACTGCCAGCCCTGAAGGCATTTGATACCGTGTTCTCGATGGGGGTGCTGTACCACCGTCGTTCCCCGCTGGAGCATCTGTGGCAATTGAAAGATCAGCTGGTCAGCGGCGGCGAGCTGGTGCTGGAAACGCTGGTTGTCGAAGGCGATGAACATGCCGTTCTGGTGCCGGGTGACCGTTACGCGCAAATGCGCAATGTCTACTTTATCCCTTCCGCGCTGGCGTTGAAAAACTGGCTGGAGAAATGCGGTTTTGTGGATGTGCGCATTGCGGACGTCTGCGTCACCTCAATCGAAGAACAGCGCCGGACGGACTGGATGGTGACCGAATCCCTGGAACAATTCCTCGACCCGGCGGATCACAGCAAAACCATTGAAGGCTACCCTGCGCCAATGCGTGCGGTATTGATTGCGACGAAGCCGTAGCCTTTTGCCGGGTGGCGGCTACGCCTTACCCGGCCTACTCGTAGCACGTTTTCTCCAGAATAGTTCACGTTGCAGCAAGACGGCAACGCAGCGGCGGCTTGAAATATGAAGGCGAAAAAAAGGCCCCTGTTTAATTGGCAGGGGCCTGGTACAAGCAAGCATCATATTGGGCGACATGATGCGCGGTAAAAATCAGTACGTTGCTACACGTGATGACGCTCAATTATCGATTTCATTACCGCAACCGACTCTCCATCTACACCGTAGCGCGAGTACTCATCCGCTTCAGCATCCGTCGACATTGACAACCCTGTATTGCGATAACGCATGGGTGACGGTATCCACTTACCCGCTGAGCTATGAAGCTCTTCCACCCCTGCGTTTAAAAACAGTTCCAGATTGCTGGCACGTACTCCTGCGCCAGCCATTACTATTGGAACACCGGAATGTGCTTTTAGTTCCGTAATTAATTTTAATCCTTTTTCAGCAGAGGACTGCTGACCCGATGTCAGCACTCGCGACACGCCAAGTTCTGCAAGCGTATCAAACGCCTGAAGAGGATCTTTACACATATCAAACGCACGATGAAACGTGACTGCCATCCCCTTTGCCGCGCTCATCACCTGACGCATACGCGGTAGATCGATATGACCGTCTTCATCCAGCAAACCGATAACCAGCCCCGGGAACCCCAGGTCACGAACGAGTGCGATATCTTCAAGCATGGCACTAAACTCACCCGCCGTGTAACAAAAATCACCGCCGCGTGGACGAATAATTGGGTGAACCGGGATGCTGACCTCCTGGCGGGCAGATTTCAGCACACCGTATGAAGGCGTCAGCCCACCTTCTTTGGGAGCTGCGCACAGTTCAATACGGTCGGCCCCCTGTTTTTGCGCGGTCACGGCACACTCCACGCTGTAACAACAAATCTCCAGCAGCGCCATTCAATCCTCCTTAAATTCCACTAAACGCACCATCATGACACACCGTCCGTACCTCGTCCCGGCGTGAACTCACAACTCTCAGGCTTCGCTGGCAACTATCTGTTCAATCGTCCACGGATGGAACTTCACCGTCACCTGCCCGTCCGTCACGGCAAGCGTTGGGTTGGGTAAACGCTCCCGCTCACCTTTGGGGGAACTTGTTTTCACAAAAATACCCGGCTGGCTTAAGCCCTCGTCGGATAACAGCGCCAGCGCGCGGGCATTCAACGTGTCCGGCTCACCCGGCAGCACAATTTCAATATGCTCCCAGCCTTCATGCGGGTAACGTTTCTCCCCAGGCCACGGCAGTTCGACAACGCTGAACTGCCAGTGCGCCACACATACCGGTTCATGCAGTTTGAACAGGCAGACAGGACGGCCGTTAATCATATTCTCAGAGAGCAGCTCACCGCACTGTTCGAACCCGCGACGCCAGCGCTCAGCGGTGGCGTTTTGATGGCAGCGCAGGGAAATGTGATCGGCCTCAAGCGGCGCGATATCCAGACCAAGACGGGTGGCAAGTTCTGTGAACGCCAGGGTGAAGCGCGGTAAATCTGCGGAAATATCATGCAGTTCGTCAATGGAGTGCCAGTTCGCCATATGTCAGTCTCTTATCGTGTCGCAAAGCCGCTAATTTACTCTGTTGTCCCTTTTCGACCAACCGCAGAATAACGGATTTTATGACTGCATGATTATGCACACCTTCTTAGCCTGGATTCTGAGCAATCTTCGGCCCCCGTAATGCTGACGCCAGAAGGCATTTGCAGTATACTCCCGCCCTAAATTCTTTAACTGATGCAGGTGGTTATTAACCCGCATCAAAAACGTAAGGTATCCAGGTGAATATTCAGGCTCTTCTCTCAGAAAAAGTCAGTCAGGCACTGATTGCCGCAGGCGCGCCTGCGGATTGCGAACCGCAGGTTCGTCAGTCAGCAAAAGTACAGTTTGGTGACTATCAGGCTAATGGCGTGATGGCAGTCGCTAAAAAACTGGGCATGCCGCCGCGACAACTCGCTGAGCTGGTGCTGACTCATCTGGATCTCACCGGTATCGCCAGCAAAACCGAAATCGCCGGCCCGGGCTTTATCAACATTTTCCTTGAGCCTGCCTTCCTGGCAAGCAATGTTGACGCCGCGCTGAAGTCTGACCGCCTGGGTGTCACCCAGCCAGAAGTGCAGACCGTGGTGATTGACTACTCTGCGCCAAACGTGGCGAAAGAGATGCACGTCGGCCACCTGCGCTCCACCATCATTGGTGATGCGGCTGTCCGCACCCTGGAGTTCCTCGGCCATAAAGTGATCCGCGCAAACCACGTGGGTGACTGGGGTACTCAGTTCGGTATGCTGATTGCTTACCTGGAAAAACAGCAACAAGAAAACGCGGGCGAGATGGCGCTTGCGGACCTGGAAGGTTTCTACCGTGAAGCCAAAAAACACTACGACGAAGATGAAGTGTTTGCTGAGCGCGCACGTAGTTATGTCGTGAAACTGCAGGGTGGCGACCAGTACTTCCTGGAAATGTGGCGCAAGCTGGTTGACATCACCATGTCCCAGAACCAGTTAACCTACAACCGCCTGAACGTAACGCTGACCCGTGACGATGTGATGGGTGAAAGCCTGTATAACCCAATGCTGCCTGGCATTGTGGCCGACCTGAAAGCCAAAGGTCTGGCGGTTGAGAGCGAAGGCGCAACGGTAGTGTTCCTTGATGAGTACAAAAACAAGGAAGGCGAACCGATGGGCGTGATCATCCAGAAAAAGGATGGCGGCTATCTGTATACCACCACCGATATCGCCTGTGCGAAGTACCGTTACGAAACCCTGCACGCTGACCGTGTGCTGTACTACATCGATTCCCGTCAGCACCAGCACCTGATGCAGGCGTGGACTATCGTGCGTAAAGCAGGCTACGTGCCTGACTCTGTGCCGCTGGAACACCACATGTTCGGCATGATGCTGGGTAAAGACGGCAAACCGTTCAAAACCCGTGCGGGTGGTACCGTGAAACTTTCTGACCTGCTGGACGAAGCGCTGGAACGCGCCCGTCGCCTGGTGGCCGAGAAGAACCCGGATATGCCATCTGATGAACTGGAAAAACTGGCCAATGCCGTCGGTATCGGTGCGGTGAAATATGCGGATCTCTCCAAGAACCGTACCACCGACTACATTTTCGACTGGGACAACATGCTGGCGTTTGAAGGCAACACGGCACCGTACATGCAGTACGCCTATACCCGTGTGCTCTCGGTATTCCGTAAAGCCGACATCGACGAAAGCGTGCTGGCAAAAACAACTGTCACCCTCACTGAAGATCGTGAAGCGCAGCTGGCAGCGCGCCTGTTGCAGTTTGAGGAGACGCTGACGGTTGTCGCGCGTGACGGTACTCCACATGTGATGTGTGCTTACCTGTACGACCTGGCTGGTCTGTTCTCCGGCTTCTATGAGCACTGCCCTATCCTGTCCGCAGACAGCGAGGCGGTGCGTAACAGCCGCCTGAAGCTGGCGCAACTGACCGCGAAAACCCTGAAGCTGGGTCTGGATACTCTGGGTATCGAAACCGTAGAGCGTATGTAAGCAGAACCGTCCGCCTCAAGGGGCGGACGGTGATTAACGGTAGTTAACAATCACAGAATTGCTCTGAACATTCAGCGCCGGGATCAAACGTCCTCCCCCCGGCACTTCCCAGACAAAGTGTAAAGGCTCCACCGCTGGCACACCGTTGAGCGCCTGCGTGGTGCCACTTTCCCCGTCAATTTCCGTACAGCGAGTCTGCGAACACAAACGCACCCGCAGCCCGGCAGGCGTTGGGCCAATCAGCTTATAGTTCCACACCACCATCGTCATCAGCCCGGAAACCGCATCAGGCGGTGACAGCGGGTTCGAAGACATCGACACACCACGATTATTGAGCGTTACGCCCATGCTGCTGGCCTGCCACATCCCTTCGCCCGCAGCCTGCGCCGCCAGCGGGAAAAATAAGATCCATAGCCACTTACGCATTATTTACCTCCAATCGTCGCGGTCATACGAATGTGGCGGTTATCCGACAGCTCCATGTTCGATAACACCACCAGTTGATTCAGGCTACGACGCAGGAAGCGCGACAGTAACGGTCGCAGCGCGTGGTTAACCAGCAGAACCGGTGGCGCACCCAGCATCTCCTGACGCGCCAGCGCCTCCTGGGTTTGTGCCAGTAAGCGGTCAGCCAGACCCGGCTCCAGCCCACCACCACCCTGCAATGCCTGAAGCAGCAGACGTTCAAGTGGCGTATCGAGACCAATCACCTGCACTTCGCCGGTTCCCGGGAACCATTGCTGGGTGATTGCACGACCCAGCGCCACGCGCACGACCGCCGTCAACTCGTGCGGATTCGCTTTGCAGCGGTGCATGTTCGGCCAGCGTTTCCAGAATGGTGCGCATATCGCGGATAGGAACTTTTTCGTCGAGCAGATTTTGCAGCACCTTGTGCAGCGTGGTTAACGTCAGCACACCCGGCACCAGATCTTCGGTCAGCTTCGGCATCTCCTGCGTCACGCGGTCGAGCAGTTGCTGTGCTTCCTGGCGACCAAACAGCTCTGCCGAGAATTGACCAATCAGGTGGTTAAGATGGGTCGCCACCACGGTACTGGCTTCCACTACGGTATAACCCTGGATTTGCGCCTGCTCTTTCAGTGCGCTTTCAATCCAGATAGCCGCCAGACCAAAGGCCGGATCGATGGTTTGTTCACCCGGCAACGTTCCTGCCGCCGTGCCCGGGTTAATCGCCAGCCAGCGACCTGGATAGGCATCACCGCTGCCAATTTCCACCCCTTTCATCAGAATGCGATAGCGCGCAGGCGGGAGATCCATGTTGTCACGGATGTGGACAACCGGTGGCAGGAAGCCCATATCCTGGGCGAATTTTTTACGGATACTGCGGATACGGCCAAGCAGTTCACCATCCTGCTGGAAATCCACCATTGGGATCAGGCGATAACCCACTTCCATTCCCAGTGAATCTTCCAGCTGAACATCATTCCAGGTTGCTTCGACGGCTTGCGTGTTCTCCGGTACTTTTACCGGCGCAGGCTCCGCAACTGGCTTGCTTTCACGTCCGCGCATCCACCAGGCAAGACCCAGCAAACCGGCGGTGAACAGCAGGAACACCAGGTTTGGCATACCCGGAACCAGGCCGAGCAGACCGAGCACCGCCGCCGCCAGCAGCATTACGCGCGGATTGCTGAAAAGCTGTCCGACCATCTGCTCGCCAACATCCTGATCGGTGCTGACGCGGGTCACGATAACACCCGCAGCGGTAGAGATAACCAGCGCCGGGATCTGGGCGACGAGGCCGTCACCGATGGTCAACAGCGTATAACTTTCCGCCGCATGCCCCATGTCCATACCGTGCTGCAACACCCCAACCAGAAGGCCGCCCACCACGTTAATCACCATGATAAGAATGCCCGCGATGGCATCCCCACGCACAAACTTACTCGCACCGTCCATCGAACCGTAGAAGTCCGCTTCCTGGGTCACTTCTGCACGGCGTTTTTTGGCTTCATCCTCGGCGATAAGCCCGGCGTTCAGGTCGGCGTCGATCGCCATCTGTTTACCCGGCATCCCGTCCAGCACGAAACGCGCGCCCACTTCGGCGATACGCCCGGCACCTTTGGTGATAACCATAAAGTTGATGATAACGAGGATAACGAACACCACGATACCGATAGCAAAGTTACCGCCCACGAGGAAGTGGCCGAAAGCCTCAACCACTTTACCCGCCGCCGCCGCGCCGGTGTGACCTTCCATCAGGATGATACGCGTGGACGCCACGTTCAGTGCCAGTCGCAGCAAGGTGGTAAACAGCAAAATGGTCGGGAACGCCGCAAACTCAAGGGTACGCTGGGTGAACATCGCCACCAGCAGCACCATGATGGACAACGCAATGTTGAATGTGAAAAGCAGATCGAGGATGAATGCCGGTAGCGGCAGTACCATCATCGACAAAATTAGCAGGATGAGGATCGGCCCGGCAAGGATCTGCCATTGAGTCGATTTCAGGTTGCCGGGCAGGCGCAACATTGCCACCAGATTAGCCATCAGTGTCCTTCTCGTTCATAAAATCCAGCGCGGCAGGCACCGGAAGGTTTTCAGGTTTCACAGGCCGTTGACCGCCAGCCAGACGCCAGCGTTTCAATTGCCATACCCAGGCCAGCACTTCCGCCACGGCGGCGTAGAGTTGTCCCGGGATTTGTTGTCCGATTTCCGCGTGGCGATATAAGGCACGCGCCAGCGGCGGGGCTTCCAGAATTGGCACGCGGTTTTCGGTACCGATTTCGCGGATGCGCAGCGCTATCAACCCCGCCCCTTTCGCCACCACTTTCGGCGCGCTCATTTTGTTTTCGTCGTATCGCAGCGCAACGGAGTAGTGGGTCGGGTTAGTGACGATAACGTCGGCTTTTGGTACATCCTCCATCATCCGTCGACGGGCAGCGGCACGCTGCATCTGGCGAATACGCCCTTTTACATGCGGGTCACCTTCCATTTGCTTATATTCATCACGGATATCCTGGCGTGACATCCGTAACTTCTTGAAGTGACTATAAAGCTGGAAGATAACGTCAAAGCCCACCATTGGAATAATGCTCAGCACCACCAGCAGCGAGCCCAACCCGATGAGATTCATGGCGTTACTCATTGCACTTAACGGTGATTCACTGATCAGGCGCATCATGTCGGGCCAGTTGTGCAACAGGTAAAACCCGGCGGCACTTCCCATCAGGGTGGATTTGAGGATCGCTTTAACCAGCTCGGCACCGGTCTGGGCGGAAAACATACGGGCTATACCCGGGAGCGGGTTGAGTTTGGAGAATTTAGGCTGCAACGATTTGCCGCTAAACACCAGGCCACCGAGCATAACCGGTGACACAATCGCCACCAGCACCACGCCTGTGATAAGCGGCAGCAAGGCGGTCATCGCCCCTTTAAGCAGCAAAATAATTTGTCCGAGGATCAGATTGGGGTCATTAACCATACTGTGGTCAAAACGTAACCCTGCTGAGAGCATTCCTGCCAGTCTGCGGGCGAGCGACTCCCCACCCAACCAGATAACGCACACACCCACAATCAGGATCAGCAGGGATGTCAGTTCTCGGGATCGGGGGATCTGCCCTTCCTCACGCGCTTTTTCAAGTCGGTGGGGTGTGGGGGCTTCCGTTTTGTCGTCGTTATCTTCTGCCACAGTGCATGCTCGCAGCCCATTTAGTCACGGGTATCATGCCAGTGCAGCGGAAATCCAATGGCGGGAAAAGCCAGTTTATTCTGGCTCTTTTCGGTGATTCTTCGCGTTTACCGCCTCAGGCCGCGTTTGCAACCTGAGGCGGGAAGTACAATCAGAAGCCGAGGCTGTCCAGCAGGTCGTCCACCTGATCCTGGCTTGCCACAACGCCTGCTTTGGTGGCGTCAAGCTGCGGGCCATTGAGCAGGCTTTCGTTCTCGCGCTTCGGACGAGAGGCCGGTTCCGGGATATTCTCCAGCAGCACCATCAGTAACTGACGTTCAATCTCCTGAATCACATCCATCATGCGCTTGATAACCTGACCGGTCAGATCCTGGAAATCCTGCGCCATCATGATGTCCAGCAACTGCGCGTTGGTGAAGCTGGTGTGACCCGGCACATCACCAAGATACTGACGCGTATCGGTCACCAGTTCACGGGCATCCGACAGCTCAATAGGATTCTCAAACCACTCGTCCCAGCGTTTGGTCAGCGCTTTCGCGCCCTTCTCCATCGCATCCTGATGCGGTTGTGATGCTTCAACGCTGTTCAGCGCACGTTCAGCCGCCTGAGCGGTCATCTGTACGACATAGTCCAGACGGTCACGCGCGTCCGGAATCGCTTCTGCCGCTTCTGCGATAGCCTGGTCAAGCCCCAGTTCACGCAGGCTGTCACGCAGCATGCGCGTAAGGCTACCGATGCGGGCAATAATATCGCTGGGCGAATGTTCTTCAACGGGTTTCATAGCAGGTTGCAACATATCCAACACCTCACATGCCGAGTTTCTCGAAGATCTTGCCGAGCTTCTCTTCCAGAGTCGCCGCAGTGAATGGCTTCACCACATAGCCACTTGCGCCCGCCTGTGCAGCGGCAATGATATTCTCTTTTTTCGCTTCCGCGGTCACCATCAGAACCGGCAGAGAGGCCATTCCTGCATCTGCGCGAATGGTTTTCAGCAGTTCCAGACCATCCATGTTTGGCATGTTCCAGTCGGAGATAACAAAACCAAAGCCGCCTGTCTGCAGTTTGTTCAGCGCATCAACGCCGTCTTCTGCTTCTTCAACGTTGTTGAAACCCAGCTCTTTCAGCAGGTTGCGCACAATGCGACGCATGGTGGAAAAGTCATCCACAACCAAAAACTTAAGCTCTTTATCCGCCATAAAATAATACTCCTGAGTCAAATACGTATTGCCTGTCCGGCACTGATTTTCGCCAGCATCTGCTGGCTTACCTGGCTAAGATCGACCACTTCGCTCACGCCACCCATATTGATGGCCTCGCGCGGCATGCCGAACACCACACAACTTGCTTCATTCTGCGCAATCGTCCAGGCTCCCGCCTGGTGCATTGCAAGCATTCCGGCGGCACCATCGTTGCCCATCCCCGTCAGGATCACCCCAACGGCGTTGCGCCCCGCATGTTTCGCCACCGAATGAAACAGCACATCCACCGACGGACGGTGCCGGTTGACCGGCGGCCCGTCATGAATTTTGATTTGATAGTTTGCGCCACTGCGCGCCAGTTCCATATGCTTGTCACCCGGCGCAATATAAGCATGTCCGGGGAGCACACGTTCACCGTCTTCCGCCTCTTTCACGCTGATCTGACACAGTTTGTTCAGACGTTCCGCGAACGAGCGGGTAAATCCTGGCGGCATATGCTGAGTAATAAGAATACCCGGGCTTGAAAGCGGCAATGGCTGGAGTACATGGCGAATTGCCTCTGTTCCACCGGTTGATGCACCAATCACCAGCAGTTTTTCCGAGCTGAGTAGCGGGCCGGCCTTCAGTGTTGCCGGAGCGGCTATCGGTTTGTGGGCAGCAAGTTTCGCACGTGACGCGGTACGGATCTTCTCGGCAATCATTTCACTGTAGGCGAGCATCCCTTCACGAATACCCAGCTGCGGTTTGGTGACGAAATCCACCGCCCCCAGCTCCAGCGCGCGCAACGTGATTTCGGAACCTTTCCCGGTCAGTGATGACACCATCACGACCGGCATCGGGCGCAGACGCATCAATTTTTCCAGGAAATCAATGCCATCCATGCGCGGCATTTCGACATCCAGCGTAAGCACGTCGGGGTTATATTTTTTAATTAAATCCCGCGCAACCAAAGGATCTGGCGCGGTTGCCACCATCTCCATATCGCTGTGGCTATTGATAATTTCAGTCATGATCTGGCGCATCAGCGCCGAATCATCGACAGACAATACCCTGATTTTACTCATGCTTTTTCCTTACTCAGTGCATAGACCGTTTGCCCACGCAGGCTAAACTCACGCACGAGGTTGCTAAAGTTTTCCGAATGCCCGGCAAACAGTAAACCGTCAGGCTTGAGCAACGGAACAAAGCGACGCAGAATCTCCTGTTGCGTCGTTTTATCAAAATAAATCATTACGTTACGGCAAAAAATGGCATCAAATGGCCCCGGAACGTTGTACTGCTTATCCAGCAGGTTAACTGGCGCGAATTCAACGCAGTTCGCCAGTTCCTGGCGTACGCGCACCAGCCCTTCATGCGGGCCTGTTCCACGCATGAAGTAACGTTGTAGCTGCTGAGGCGACAGCGTTTTCAGTTCATCCTGGCGATAAACTCCGTTGCGAGCCTTCTCCAGCACTTCGGTATCAATATCGCTGGCATACACTTTCCAGCGCCCTGGAGCCATGCCCAACGTGTCCGCGAGGGTGATCGCCAGCGAGTACGGCTCTTCACCCGTAGAGGCTGCCGCACTCCAGACGCGATACTCCCCGGTACGACGGCGCGCGTGCTCTGCCAGCACCGGGAAGTGATGTGCTTCCCGGAAGAATGCCGTCAGGTTGGTGGTTAATGAGTTAATAAAAGCCTGCCATTCGGCGCTGTTCTGGTTCGCTTCGAGCATGCTCAGATAGCGCCCAAAATCATCCAGCCCCAGCGTACGCAAGCGCCGAACCAGACGGTTGTAGACCATGTCTCGCTTATGATCGGCAAGCACAATCCCCGCGCGCTGGTAGATTAACTGACATATCCGACGAAAATGCGCGTCGGACAGCGCGAGGCGCTGTGTCATCTGTAACAATAATGACGTTTGCCCTGAGGGCATTGGTGATGTCATAGCGCCTTCTTAATCACATTCAGGATACAACTGGCACGGCCTGCGACCGCCCGACTTCTGTTACTGCTTCAACCTGCTCTTTCACATTAAATACAGCGGCAAGCCGCCACGGTTTACATGTCAGTTAAAATGTTTCCCAGTTGTCATCTTGTCCGGTCGCTCCGGCACGCGTACGTGTTGCAGCGGGCGCGGAGGCCGGGGTGTGTTGAGTCGCATGCGGGTCGACCGTATGTCCCGCGAGTGAAGCAAGACGAAATGCCGATACCGCCATCTTCAGACGGCTGGCCTGATCTTCCAGTGCAGCGGCCGCCGTGGCGGACTCCTGCACCAGCGCGGCGTTTTGCTGTGTCACGCGATCCATTTCCGATACCGCCAGGGCAACCTGGTCGATACCGCGACTTTGCTCATCAGACGCAGAGGCGATTTCACCCATAATGTCTGTTACGCGGGTCACGGCATTCACGATGTCATTCATGGTTTCCCCCGCGCTTTCCACCAGCACTGAGCCGGTATCCACACGAGAGACGGAGTCTTCAATCAGGGCTTTAATCTCTTTTGCCGCATTGGCACTACGGCTGGCGAGGTTACGTACTTCCCCGGCCACCACCGCAAACCCACGGCCCTGTTCACCGGCACGCGCGGCTTCCACGGCAGCGTTCAGTGCCAGAATATTGGTCTGGAACGCAATGCCATCGATAACGCTGATGATGTCGGCAATCTTCTTCGAACTGTCGGCAATTTCATGCATGGTTTTCACCACGCCGTCCACCACACGACCACCGCGCTGTGCCGTCTCGGAGGCACTTTCAGCCAGTTGAGATGCCTGACGGGCGTTATCGGCGTTCTGCTTCACGGTAGCGGTAAGCTCTTCCATGCTGGCGGCCGTCTCTTCCAGCGCAGAAGCCTGCTGCTCAGTACGGGAAGAGAGATCGTTATTCCCCATTGCGATTTCGCTGGTGCCGGTATAGATGGCATCTGAGCCGTTACGCACGTTGGCAACGGTATCAATCAACGAGCGCTGCATATGGTCAACGCTGGTCGCCAGCTCGGTTATCTCATTGCGACCGGAAACGTTCAGCGTTTTGGTCAGGTCACCACCGGCAATTTCACGGATATGGGCAATCACGCGGCCAAGCGGGTTAAGAAGGATATGGCGAATGCCGTACCACACGGCCACCAGCACGATGACCAGGGCCAGCGCCAGAATGGCCATCTGCCATTTGGCAAAACGGTAATCATTCTGACTTTCCGCAAATGCCGTGTGATACAGCTCGCTACTGGCTTTGGCGTACTCGCCCAGTGCCGCACCCAGTGCGTTTTGCATCCCCTGCGTCGGCTGGGCAAAATAGGCGTCCATATTGCCGCCTTCCAGGAACTGAATAAGCTCCGTCAGACCGGCAAAGTAGGCGTTGTATTTTTCGTCAATATTCTGGCTCACCTGCTCCATTGCAGGCTGCGGGGTGATCTTCTTAAAGGCGTCGTAATGTTTTGCGGCGTCCGCGAGCGTAGCTCGCGCATTTTTCAACAGATCTGTTTTCGCACTGCTCTGCTGATTGTTTGGATCCATCATCATGCGGGCAGCCGAACGGCTCAGGTTGATGCGCGTTTGCAGCATCAGATCCCAGGTCGAGGTCAGTTCACTCTGCTGCTCGCGCAGATCGTTCGAGGTGACAAAGCTGTCCTGGTTTTGTTTCAACGACGAGAAAAAGAGCCCGCCAGAAGTGAGCTGAAGAAGTGCGAAAATGACCAGCACCATCATGAGCATTGTGACAACGCGGATACGGTTCAACATACAACACCTTCTCATAGATTTATTAACGGTGTTATCGGCACTGCCCACAGGAACTTTACATTTGCGAAAGGGAAAAGCGTGGGGTTAAAACGCAACGTCAACGATCAGCGTATCGCTGTAAGTACCCGCAGGCGGAGTACTCTGGTTGGTAAGGATTTTGGCGGTGTAGTTGTAAGTCCGCAAAAGCCCGCCAGTGCTGACCTGTGAGGACAACGCGCTGGCCCAGCGTTCAGTACCGCTGCCACCCCAGCGGTTGGTTGTGGCTTCTTTATAGATGTCGTAGCTCATGTAGTTACTGCCGCTGACCATCCTGCGCACGTTATTGAGCGCGTTTGCACCATTATTAATACCGATGGTGTAGGTACTGCCTTTGGTGCAGGTCACGGCGACAGCCTGTGAAACGGTCGGGAAACTTTGTACCAGCGGTGCGCTGTTGAAGTTCACATCGGGTGTGCTCATGGTGCTGCAGTCGTTGGTCACGGTCATATTGAGCAGAATGCTGGTCGTCGCCGTGCCGGTTTGCGAGATAGTACAAAGGCCAAGCGCACCGACTGAACAGACGTCATAGTTGACGCTAAAAGTGAGCTGTACCTGGTATGGCCCTGCCGTAACGTTCTGCCCGGGTACCGTGCGAAAATAGAGCGGAATGTTGTACTGTTTTGAGCCCAGCAGACCGAGCAGGGTGTTACCACTCCAGGTATACGCTTTACTGATTTGCACTTCACTGCTGCTCGCACAGCCCGATAGTCCGCACAGACGCGTGGGGATAACGTCCGTGACGGTCAAATCATCGGTGCGTTTCAGGGTGGCTCGGTTGTTACCTGATACCGACGCCGCCGTGTAGTTGAGCGTTATCGAGTCGTTAGTCAGCAGGTTAAGCACCGCATCACAGGACACAACCAGCGTACCGGTCGTTTCCACTTCCCCGGTGCCGCTGAGGGCAAATGAACTGACGCTGCCAAAAGACGCATTCACCGTACTGACGGTACATGCCGCCCAGCTACCGCCGGAGATAAGCAGTAAAATCCACAGCAGCACGCGCTTCATGGCTGCTCCCGGCAAACCAGTGGACCATAAGTTTGCAGCTTGTGTTCCGGGTTTGCATCCACTGTCAGCGTGGCCTGACAGTGCTTCCCGTCGGGCATTGTCACGTCGAGCGCATTCACATCATCAAGATTTTCCAGCCAGGCAATACCGTCATATCCCACAACGGCATTGCTACGCGCAGCTCGACTTACCAGACTTCCCACAGGAAGAACTTGCCCCTGCGCATCATGCAGAATAACGCTGGCCACCCGCTCCTGCTCCATCGGGAAATCCACCAGATAGCCGCTGTGACGGCGGACAGCAACCCGCCGTTCCGTCTCTTTCAGGCGGGTATCGGCGGGCAGGTTGAGGGTATTAATGCTGTAGCTTGCCGGGTAATAGGCCGACACGCCGCTGACCAGCAGATAGCCATGATTATTGGTTTTCCCGACCGGCTGGTTTTCATAGTTAACCGGGACATCCGGATGACCGTCGGTGCTGATCACCACGAAAGCATCATTGATTTTGTTCGCCGCAAACAGCTCACCATCCATCAGCACGAGGGAGCCCATCGCCTCACCCCACCAGGTCATCATGTCCTGCTCGCCATAGCCGCCACCCTGCAGTTCAATGTTACTGTTGCGCCAGCCCAGCGTGGCCTGTTGATAGTTGTCCGACTGCGACTGGTTGGCCCACGCCATATTCCAGCTGAACCCGCCGTCGGATGGCATGGAGTGGTTGTAGTTAATGCGCTGCGTGCTGCCGGCATCTGGCGTTTTCTCAAAAGAGATAGCAGCGCTTTCGCGTTCACCCAGCGGCACCTGCAGTGACAGCGCAAAGGTCCAGTCACCCTGTTGCCGATCGCGGCTGGCCGCCAGATAAACACTGCTACGGCCCCACAAATTGCGGCTCCAGGAGAGATTCAACAGCTCGGTTTTCTGCCTGTCAAAGCTCTCGACGCCTATCCAGGCTGTACCAATATTGCCGTACTGGCCGAGGTTAAACGTCAGGGAATATTGGTCGGTATTGCGGCTAAGGCTGGCGATGGGTTTGTCGTTTTCATCATAGACGGTCGGCTGGTCATACAATGCCAGGTTGCCAAACTCGCGGTCACGCCGGGTATGCTGCGTGGCCACGCTAAATGTGCTGGTGCTGTACTGGTACCCCCAGTTGATTTGCCCACCATCTTCCCCGCGCATGTGGCTGCGGGTATACGCAGAGTTCACCACACCAAAGCGCCCCAGCTTTACCACCGTCCCCACCCCTCCCAGCGCCAGCTCTTCTGCCCCTTCGGCATGGCCTTCCAGCGTTAACCAGTCCGTCATCCCATAGCGATACGAGCCACTGCCTGCCGCCGGGCCATAGTCAAAGTTCTTGATACCGTAGTTGCGCCGCAGACTTCCCAGCGTCATAGCCCCATCACTCAGCCCAGCGTTAAGCAAATCGCTGGTGACGTAAAACGGCAGCGTGGTGCTCACCTGGCGACCTAGCGCATCGGTGGTGATCAGTACCGCATCCCCCGCGCCGTTGATATACGGCAGATTGGTGAGCGTGAACGGCCCAGGCTGTAGCTGGGTCGAGCCGGAGCGGTAGCCATTAATAAAAAGGTCAACCGAGGTAGGAACCGCAGCCTCACCGGAGAATTCAGGCAACGGCCAGGTCACCAGGTCAGGACGCAGGGAAAAATCACGCCCGTAGCTGATCCCGCCCATCCGCACGCTGGAACTCCAGCTCAGCGCGTCGCTGATCACGTCCCCTGCGCTCCAGGTGATTGCATCCTCCTCGTTGGTCATCAGCACAGTGGTGTCATAGCGTACATACCCTTGCTGCTGATCCGCATTACCGTCGAAATTTTCCCGGACATAGCCGGTCGAAGAGAGTGAACCCTTCTCGTTAAAATAACGAAACTCATGCCAGAGGGAGGCCTGTCCACCGAGATGTTCGGTACGGTTGGTATAGAGATCGTAATTCAGTAGCGCCCCCCGGCCAAAATGGGGTTTGTTTTGCGCCGTTTGTTCGCTAAAGGAGGTGACACGGGAAGCCACCCAGTCCCGGGGAACCGTTAGCAGTAAACGCTGTGCTGCGCTGTCATACTCCACGCGAACCTGCGACAGCGTGGAAAGATTAACCTCGCCTGTCGGTACGTGCTCTGGCGGCAACCCTGCGCGTAGCAGATCGGCACTGGAGATAATAAACGCACCGCTACGCTGCGTCACAGGTACCACCAGACCGGTGTCATAGTGATTCAGTACGATGGCAAGCTGGAATACCGCCTCGCTATTGATCGCCTGCGCATCCGGTGGTGGCGGTAAACGGTCATCACCGGGTTCGGCCCAGGAGCGGGGACTGACGCAAAGCAGAATCATCATCAGCGGCTTCAGTTGACGGGCGTCGACTGCCATTGTGCATCCCTGGCATTAATCTGCGCGCTTATCTGATCTGGCTGGCGTATTCCTGCTGGTATTGGCCAGCTGCGAAAGCTGTTTGGCAGAACATAACCCAGTAACCCCTGCGCCACCGTACGCGTCTGTCCCCCCTGTTCCAGCGCCACCTGGCTCAGTCTGACGTGAACATCCCCCTTATTACGCACCTCAAGTACGGGGTGACCACCTTCCTGCATCACCCGCCAGCTCAGGTTTTTAGTATCAACCAGCGCATGATATGCGCCCTCTTTGACCGTCGGGATCCCCTGACCATAAACGAAGAGTGGAATGGAATATCGCATCTGTAGCCGCAGGCCAATAGCCGGGCTCGCTTTCACATCAGGCTGGGGAATTTCATCCACAATAATGCGGTAGGCTTGTTCAACCCCCTTCGGGATCGTGCCCTGTCGGATCAGGCGGATAAGCTGCTTGTTTCCTGTGCCGATTGTCACAATCGGCGGGCTGGCGACGACATCCTGCTGCGCGGTATAACGTTCAAAGCCATTCTCCTGCTGCCAGCGCACGATGCGAACCTGCATGGTTGTCGCACTGTTGCCCTGATTCTGGATCCATAACTCCGTCGCACTGGCGTCTGCCGACAGCCAGGGATCAATAGGCCATAACAGAATGGTCGCCGCTGCATTTGCATCATTCTTTGCGACGGTCACCCCCAACAGACTCACCAGGCACAAATGCCAGACAGACAGCTTCATCGATTATCTCCCTTTGTCACCATGACAATGTCACAGTAAGTTGATCAGAATACGTGCCTGCGGGGCTGAACCCCGTCATAAGCGCCACGCCAAAAAGCGGTAGCGCGATGTTATTACTGTTGGTATAGGTCACCGCGATTGCCTGGTTGACCCCAATCTCACTGCTAGCGGCCAGCGAACTGCTGCTATAAAGTCGATAACCCACCACGTCAGTGCCACCGGCACGCTGCATCCTTCGTACTGAGGCGTAATGCAGCCCGCCGTCAATACTCATGCTCAACGATACGCCAGGCGTACAGGCGATAGACAACGCACCGCTGGGTACAAAACTGGTGCTAACCGGGGCGCTCTCCACGCCGTTATGCGTGCCAAAATCCAGCGAGCCAAGTAGCCCTCCGGTTCCGGTAGAGACCGAACATCCCGGCACAATGGTCGCGCTGACTTTAAAGGACTGAGAAGTCACTGCCAGAGCCGGGAGAGCCACCATTCCCCCCATCGCCAGCGTAAAAAACATGCACAACACACCCTTTGCGCCCGAGCGCAAACGCGAAATGGCTTCCCTCATGTCTGGCTCTGAAGTTAGTAGGTCACGCTAACGTTAATGGTATCGGTGTAGGTACCTGGCACAACCGTGACGCTGTTGCCACCCCCGGTGATCCGCCCGTAGAGGGTATAGCTATCAACCCCACCTGCCGTCGACGCAACCGGCAGAGCGACGTTATTGGCAACCACGGTGTTAAACCCACCGTCGCTGTAAAGGCTATAGGCCACCCCCTGCGCCGCATTGGCGGTATTAATCAGATAACGCTCGGGCGTGCCTGGCGTGCCAACAACGTTGCCTGGTGCCGTGGCATTCGTGTTGCCGGTGATCGCCACCGAATAGCTGGCAGTTGTACACTGGATGGTGAAGGTATTGCCGCCGCTGGCTCCGCTCAGCTGGGTGGTCAGCGTGGAAAAGGTTGCAGGATGGGTCCCGAAATCCAGGGTGCCGAAGTTAATGCCGTTTTGGGTTGGCGAGCTGTTGATCAGACAGCCATTGGTGAGTGTCAGCGTTACCCCGATGGTGCCACTACTGGTTACCGCCAGCGCCTGCGGGGCTGTTACGACGGGCAGCAAGGCTCCTGCACATATCAAAAGGCGTTTTCTTTTCATTTACCCACCTCCAGAAGACGTTTCCGTTCGCTTTCCAAATTTTATTTATACCGCTCAGCATGTTAGCCCCGCTAAATACGCCGCAAAGGGGGGTTATTGAGAATCTAGTTTATGGTTACTACTTCAACCACCCCCTGCTACATTTGTTGTATTGACAAGGAATTTACTTTAAATACAATTCGTTATAATGATTTAAAGAAAATTTTCTTTCCAGAGTCTGAGTATATACCCATGAAAACGTGATCTACTTCACAATATATCGTCGTAACAGCGACAACAAATTTAATAAAAATTAAAAATCAGTTGTATCTCCCCCCGCTTTACTTCAATTTATGTGCCGAATCTTTTCCTGCGCTGTAATAAAAATTCTATATGTAGCAGCGTGGACTCACTCTTAAGCGCATAGAGGGTCTTTTTTCGTGGCAAGTGCAAACAAACTCACACTCTTCATTGTGATATTCATGCTGGCGGGTATTCTTTCAGGGGCGGCAATTCATGAATATGCCTCACCGGATGCCATCAAAACCTGGTCGGATAACATCACACTCCTGACCGATATTTTCCTGCGACTGATTAAAATGGTAATTGCACCATTGGTCTTCAGTACGTTAACGGTCGGTATCATGAAACTGGGCGAAACGTCCACCATTGGTCGCGTAGGCGGTAAAGCGATGGTGTGGTTTATTAGCTCATCCGTGCTGTCTATTCTGGTGGGGCTGTTTATTGTCACCCTGGAACACCCGGGTAGTGGTCTGAACCTGACAATCCCAACGGAAGCGGTGGATACCGGCCTGGCAGTCGGCGGAATGACGCTGAAAGCCTTCCTGTCTCATACCATTCCCACCAGCATCGCCGGGGCAATGTCGAACAATGAAATTCTGCAGATCGTGGTGTTCTCCATGTTCTTCGGCATTGGCGGCGCGTCTCTGGGGCAGAAATTCAACGCCCCGCTGGTGGCAGCGCTGGACGTCGTCTCTCACATCATGCTGAAAGTGACCGGTTACGTGATGTACGTGGCACCGCTGGCAATTTTCGCCGCCATTTCATCCGTTATTGCCACACAGGGTCTCGGCATCCTGCTGAACTATGCCTCCTTCATTGGCGGTTACTATGTGGCGATCTTCCTCACCTGCATGGTGTTGCTGGCAGTGGGCTACATGGTGCTGAAAAAAGAGGTGTTTCGTTTGGTCAGCATGCTGAAAGATCCGGTGCTGGTTGCGTTTACCACCAGCAGCTCTGAAGCAGCATATCCAAAAACGCTGGAACAGCTGGAACGTTTTGGCTGCTCACGCAATATCGCTTCTTTCGTCCTGCCAATTGGTTATTCCTTTAACCTGGTAGGTTCAATGGTGTACTGCTCTTTTGCCTCGATGTTTATTGCACAGGCGTACAACATTCACCTGAGTTTCTCGGAAGTTACGGTACTGATGCTGACCCTGATGCTGGCTTCAAAAGGGATTGCAGGCGTACCACGCTCTTCTCTGGTGGTACTGGCAGCGACTATCCCAAGCTTCAATATTCCGGTGGCAGGTATTCTGTTACTGATGGGTATCGATCACTTCCTGGATATGGGCCGTTCCGCTATTAACGTGTTGGGTAACGGTATTGCTACTGCGATGCTGTCGCAAAATGAAGGGAAGCGGGAAGCGGAAACGGAGCTGGTGGAGCAGGAAGCTTAAGATGTAAAAAAGGTGAGGTCTGTTGCCCTCACCCCAACCCTCTCCCACGGGAGAGGGAGCAAACACTAAAAACGGCAACCTGAGTTGTAATGCCAGTCAGTTAAGCAACTGACTGGCCCTTTTTCGGGGCTGTGGGGTATCTCCAGGGCCTCTCATTCACCACCCTCTGGAAGGCCCTTTCCCTTCTTGTCGGCAACCTGACCATCTGCCCCATACTTTCCAGATCTCGCATTAGCTCAGGGATACAAACTGGTGACGCTCCCTGCAGGGTCATCAGCATTCTCATGACCATTCCGCATGATTCTGAGAAGCTCAGCTGATTCGGCCAGACAGCGGGAAATGAGCTCCGGGTCCAGATAATCGCCCAGAGAAGTCAGCGGGTTACGCAGAGGATCGTAACGGGATACCAGATCAAGAGCCTGTCCAATGTGCATAAAAAAATCCGGAAACGGGTGAGCATTTCCGGATTCTTACACAGCCACTGGATCGGTCAACCGATCCTTAACTGATCGGCATTACAACCGAAGTTGCCGTTTTGCTTTTACCTACGCTACGTGATTCGCCGCGATATCCAGCAGTGCCATCTCTTCGCTGTTCAGCAGCTTCTCAATGTTCACCAGAATCAGCATACGATCGCCGAGCGCACCCAGCCCTGTCAGGTATTCGGTGGACAGCGTGACCGCGAACTCCGGTGCCGGGCGGATTTGGTCAGACGTTAACGACAGCACATCAGACACACCATCCACCACAATACCCACCACGCGCTGACCCAGATTCAGGACAATCACCACGGTGTTGTCGTTGTAGTCAACGTCGCCCTGGCTGAATTTCACACGCAGGTCAACGATTGGCACAATCACGCCACGCAGGTTAGTAACACCTTTAATAAATGCAGGCGTGTTAGCGATGCGGGTCACCTGATCGTAACCACGGATTTCCTGCACTTTCAGGATATCGATGCCGTACTCCTCATCGCCTAAAGTGAATACCAGGAATTCCTGTCCTGATGGCTCGCCCGCCAGTTTCGTTACATTACTCATACCGGTCATGTTATTACCTTTTACTTAATCAGGCGGCTGTGTACGCCACACGTTGTTCACGATTTAATCCCTGAAGCGCCGACACATCGACGATCAGCGCCACGCTACCATCACCCAGAATGGTGGCGGCAGAAATACCTGGCACTTTACGGTAGTTACTTTCGAGGTTTTTCACCACCACCTGATGCTGACCAATCAGCTGGTCGACCAGCAGCGCATAGCGGCGACCCGCGCTTTGCAGGATCACAACGATACCCTGCGTGGCCTCGGTTTTGGCCTCGTCCACTTCGAAGACTTTCCACAGTTCCACCAGCGGCAGGTATTCACCACGCACTTCGAGGACACGTTCACCACCCGCCAGCGGGTGCAGATCTTCTTCACGCGGCTGCAGCGATTCCATCACCGCGTTCAGTGGCAGAATAAAGACTTCGTCCGCCACTTTGACAGACATACCGTCCAGGATCGCCAGCGTCAGCGGCAGCAGAATGCGTATGGTGGTACCTGAACCTTGCTTAGACTTGATCTCAACGTGGCCACCCATCTCCTGGATGTTACGTTTCACCACGTCCATACCGACACCGCGCCCGGAGACGTCCGTCACCTGCTCTGCCGTGGAGAAGCCCGGTGCGAAGATCAGCATGCCCACTTCTTCGTCGGTCATGTTTTCGTTAACAGCCATTCCCTGCGAAATGGCCTTCGCCAGGATACGTTCCCGGTTCAGACCCGCACCGTCATCAGTCACCTCGATGCAGATGTTACCGCCCTGGTGTTCCGCTGACAGGATCAGGTTGCCAACCGGCGATTTCCCTGCGGCTATGCGGTTTTCCGGCAGTTCAATCCCGTGGTCGAGGCTGTTACGCACCAGGTGCGTTAACGGGTCGATAATGCGTTCAATCAGGCTCTTGTCCAGCTCGGTAGAGCTGCCCATCAGCGTCAGTTCTATTTGCTTGTTCAGCTTACCGGCCAGGTCACGTACCAGACGCGGGAAGCGACTGAAGACATATTCCATCGGCATCATACGGATGGACATCACCGATTCCTGCAGATCGCGGGCGTTACGTTGTAACTGCCCCATGCTGGTGATGAGATCGCCGTGGGTTACCGGGTCCAGTTCGTTAGAACGTTGCGCCAGCATCGACTGGGTGATCACCAGTTCGCCAACCAGGTTAATCAGCTGGTCAACCTTCTCAACGGCTACGCGAATACTGGTGGACTCACTGGAACGGGCGGCCGGTTTTTCACCACGACCTGGTGCAGCGGCATCTTTTGGCACCGCTTTCAGTGCAGGCGCAGCTGGCACCACGGCAGGTGCAGCCGCTTGTGCAACCACAGCCACTTCTTCCACCCCGGCAGGTGCTTCCACCACCGCGGCTTCGGTTTCAAAAGCAATCTGATCCGCTTCAATAACAAAGCACAGCACCGCCACGATGTCGTCCTGGCTGATACCGTCGTCAAGCGTCGCGGCAAGGCTGTCTTTGCCTTTCACCACATTGCTTAATGTCGCCAGGTTACCCAGTTCTTCTTCCAGCAGGTTAACTTCGCTCTCTTTCAGGCGAGACAGCACAACGCGCAATTTGCCCGGTTGTGCTGCGGCCGGAGCAGCATCTTGTCCGGCAACGGCATCGACAACACTCAGTTTCGCCGCGGGGACAACGGCTGCGGCCACTTCACCTTTTGCTTCCAGCGCTAACTGGCGCAGTGCATTGCAGATGTATTCAAAGCTGGCGGCATCAGGCTCTGCCGAGCTTTTATAGGCGTCGAGCTGTTCCTGCATAATATCTTTGGTTTCCAAAAACAGGTTGATAATGTCGGTATTGAGCTGCATCTCACCGCGTCGTGCTTCATCAAGCAGGTTCTCCATTAAATGGGTCGTTTCCTGCAAAATGGTAAATCCAAACGTTCCGGCTCCGCCTTTAATAGAGTGCGCTGCACGGAAGATGGCATTGAGCTGCTCTGAATCTGGTGCTTCGGGCACCAGATCCAGCAGGTGTTGCTCCATATCGGCCAACAATTCGTCGGCTTCATCAAAGAATGTCTGGTAAAAATCGCTAATATCCATGCTCACGCTATCACCTCGGATTGGCTGGTGGCGATGTTGGAACGGCAGCCGAAGGAACGGCCCCAGGCTGTTTTAAATCGTCCAGTGACTCATTCTGACTTTCGGCGTTTTCATGCAGGATGGCCTGCTCCGCCTGTTGGTTCAGCACCAGAAGACTGATACGACGGTTGATGGCATCACCCGGCCCGCGGTCGGAAAGGCGCATGGTTGCTGCCATGCCGACTACGCGCAGTACTTTGCCATCATCAAGCCCACCCGCCACCAGCTCGCGACGCGAGGCGTTGGCACGATCGGCTGAAAGTTCCCAGTTGCTGTATCCCTTTTCACCCGAGGCATACGGGAAATCATCCGTGTGTCCTGAAAGGCTCACCCGGTTTGGAATACCATTCAGCACCGGTGCGATTGCGCGCAAAATATCGCGCATGTAGGGTTCAACTTCCGCACTGCCAGTTTTGAACATCGGGCGGTTCTGGCTATCAATAATCTGGATACGCAAACCTTCCTGCACCAGATCGATCTTCAGGTGTGGTCGCAGTGCGCGCAGTTTCGGGTCGGCTTCAATCAGTTGGTCCAGGTCGCCACGCAGTTTCTTCAGACGCGCCTGCTCCATCCGTTTTTTCAGTTCGTTGATGTTAGGCTCTTTTTTCACCTCACCCTTCTGTTGGGTGTAATCATCGCCGCCACCGGGGATTGGGCTGTCGCTGTTAGAAATGCGTGGCCCACCAGCCACCGCAGTCGCCAGCGGCGTTCTGAAATATTCCGCAATCTGGATAAGCTCTTTCGGGCTGGAGATGGAAATCAACCACATCACCAGAAAGAACGCCATCATAGCGGTCATAAAGTCGGCGTAAGCAATTTTCCAGGAGCCATGCGCACCGTGCCCATGCCCCTTGTGCTTGCGCTTTTTTACGATGACGATCGGATGGGACTGATTTTTCATGCGTCCTCAGTTGTCGTCTGTTGGTTTGGGTTTTTCACCGCACGCACGTGTTCTTCCAGTTCGATAAACGACGGACGCTCGCTGGAGTACAGCGTTTTACGGCCAAATTCCACGGCGATAGGTGGTGCATAACCGTTGAGGTTAGAGAGCAGCGTGATCTTCACGCACTGCATCATTTTGGTGGTTTCGGCGCTCTTCTGGCGCAAAACACTGGCCAGCGGGGAGATAAAGCCGTACGCCAGCAAAATACCGAGGAAGGTTCCCACCATCGCGTGAGCAATCAGTGCGCCCAGTTCTGCCGCAGGACGGTCAGCGGAGGCCAGCGCGTGGACCACCCCCATCACTGCCGCAACGATACCGAAGGCAGGAAGGGAATCGCCCACCAGCGCCAGGCTGTTTGCCGGCACTTCGGATTCGCTCTCGTGGGTTTCGATCTCTTCGTCCATCAGTGCTTCGATTTCGAAGGTATTCATGTTGCCGCTGATGATGAGACGCAGGTAATCGACGATGAAATCCAGCATCATGGCATCAGCCAGAATACGCGGATAGCTGGCAAAGATTTCGCTCTCTTTTGGATTTTCGATGTCTCGCTCCAGCGAGAACATCCCCTGCTGACGGGACTCCGCCATCAGACGATAGAGCAGCGCCAGCAGGTCCATGTACATGCTTTTGGTGTATTTCGAGCGACGGAACAGCAACGGAATCGCTTTCAGCGTTCCCTTGATCGACTTACCGTTGTTACCAACGATAAAAGCCCCTACCCCTGCGCCGCCAATGATAATAAGTTCAGCCGGTTGATAGAGTGCTCCAAGGTGCCCGCCGGTCATCATGTAACCGCCGAAAACTGTACCGAGAACTACCAGGTAACCTAATAAGATAAGCACGACATCATCCTTCCGCTAGTGACTAAGGCAGGACGTTCATTTCGAGTGTGTTACCGGAACGCGGGGTAAAAAAAAGCAGCGGTAATTGCTTACCGCTGCTGGAATCTTGCCCACACGTTCGGGTTAAACAGCCTGTTCGATCTGTTCATCCAGCAGTTGTGGAATAATATCGGCAGCATCCCGGGAAAGTTTACGTCTTTTTACTGCACGGGATGGAGGCTGGCATAAACTACAGGCGAAGCTGCCAGCAGGCTGATGAGCATGGGTAATAAAATTGCCATCGCAGCAATTACAGCGCGACAGTTCAAGCATTCCACTTTCAACAAAACGCACCAGCGTCCATGCGCGGGTCAGCGCCAGCAGGGGGCCATCTTCCTGCTGTGGGCATTGCTCAAGGTAGAGTTTATACGCTTTGATCACGGCATCAACGCCGCTGCACAAACCGGTTTTTAGCAGGTACTGCCAGGCGTTACAGAACATGGATGCATGGATGTTCTGTTCCCAGGTCATAAACCAGTCTGTTGAAAACGGCAGCATCCCTTTTGGCGGAGGGCTACCGCGTAACTCTTTATACAGTTTGATGAGACGACCACGGCTCAGCTGAGTTTCGCTTTCCAGCATTTGCAAACGAGCACCCAGCGTAATCAGTTCCATTGCCAGCTGTATGCACGCGCTTCCTGAACAATGCTTTTTTCGCTCATTTTTAAGCTCTTTTCTTACGGGCTACGTCATCAGGCTGGCTGATTTCGTTGAGCAAGCGAGTGGAAAGAAGAATACCGGTATGGATCTGCTGAAGATCGTCAACACGGGATTCCTGTGTCAGACGTGTGATGGTCTGCGGATTATCAAAGCGGAACTGACAAACAAGTTGATTCGTTTCGGCCAGCTTTACCATTTGCGGGAGCGTTAATCCGCCCAGCATGGTGGCCATTTCTTCGTTAATGCCAAGACGAAACATCGCGGACGCCTTGTCCTGACTAATCAAACGCTGTGCAAGCAGTAAATATGACAAATTGATGTCATAGATATGTTTTAGCAACTCGGATGTATGCATTTTTCCCATCCCGAATAACCAACTATTATTTTTATGCGGAAAGACCGCACCCCGTGATGTCGCCGGGAAAACACCCGGTATAAAAAAAAAGAAAAGGCCAAATGCATAGTTGAATTAAGGTTTGTATGCAGCAAAACGCGCAACAGGTACACAAAAATGTGCCCTTACACGCTTTATCATTTCTTACAAATAACTAAGATTTTTCCTAATTCGACGCAAACTCTACTCGTCAGTTTTGCCACATACAATGCAGCCACTCCCAAATTTAAAAAAAATGTGATCCACATCACACAATTTAAGTGAATATTACCCATAAATCCATCAGCGTGACTTGTAATTTGGTCGTTTTTTAAACAAAAAATGCTATTTTGTATTCTTAGAAGACGAATACTCATGCAAAAGCATGGTCTGGCGGGGTAGCACCAATTGCTTTATTGCGCATTATTGACTACGCCACCTGAACAGGTCATACCACACCCGGAGGGTGATTTTTATTATTCATAAAAAACATATAGTTATAATCAGTGCGCAAGGTAACAATTTCGCACCCTAATCATTCGAATTGTGTTTATCCCCCGCCACAACGATTTCATGCTGCAAACAGAAATTTGTGTGATTTACGTTAAGTTGTTAATTTTTTTCATCGAGACTTCGTTTTCAATTATTCTTCTTATAAGAATAATTAATGAATAATTATGATAAGCTTCACACTAATGTCGTATTCACCTCTTGCAGAAGCGGGAGATTCGCGGTAAAGCTGGCTAAAACACCGTGTTTCAGACGTCTAAGGAGTATGCGATGGGTTACACTCATCTTCTTGTTTCTGTTGCTGTTTCACCGGAAAGCCACCAGCTTGTCGCCCGTGCTGTCTCCATCGCCAGACCGAACAATGCCCGTATCAGCCTGATCACCCTTGCAGCAGAACCTGAAATGTATAATCAACTGGCAGCGCCCATGCTTGAAGATATTCGTGACGTTCTTCAGGAGGAAACGCAGCAATTTCTGCTGGAGCTGGTCGAAAAGGCTCAATACCCTGTTCACCAGACTGTCATTGCAACAGGGGAATTAAACGAACATATTCTTAGCATGTGCCGTAAGCAGAATATTGATTTGGTTATTTGCGGTAATCATAACCACAGTTTTTTTTCTCGCGCAGCCTGTGCGGCAAAATCGATTGTTGCCTCAAGCCAGGTTGATGTTTTGTTAGTGCCTCTTGGGGGCCATTAACCCCCAGGAGGAATATCACGCCAGTTTAGGGAATGTTGCGATCTTTTTTTGCAACTGCATGGCGTGATTTTGCGGGATGATTTTGCGCAGATCGTGAATAAAACGCGCCTGCCAGTGGTTGATATCATGCTTACGGATAGTGTCCATCATCTCAGCATGGCGGGAAATACGTTCCGTTAGCGGCATTGTTAACGCACGATCGAGCGCATTAGCAACATCATCGCGATCGTAAGGGTTAACGATAAGCGCTGACGTTAGCTCATTCGCGGCTCCTGCAAACTGAGATAACACCAACACGCCAGGATCAGCAGGATCTTGTGCTGCCACATACTCCTTTGCGACCAGATTCATCCCGTCACGCAGCGGTGTGACCAGGCCAACATCGGCGTAGCGGAACACCTTCATCAGGATCTTGCGTTCAAAATGCTGATTCAGATAAAACAGCGGTGTCCAGCCTAGCTGTCCATAGCGACCATTAATCCGCCCCGCCTCCATCTCCAGTTGATGGCGGATGTCCTGATAAGCCTGAACTTCACCCCGCGACGTTGGCGCTATCTGCGTATAACGGATCTTACCGCGGTGTTGAGGATACTTTTCCAGCAGGGTTTCGTACGCCAGAAAACGCTCCGGCAACCCTTTGGAATAATCGAGCCGTTCCACTGAAAAGATATTCTTTACGTGTTTCAGTTCGTTCTTGAGCTGCGCCAGCTTTGGTGGCAATGGCCCGGATGCTTGTTCGGCAATCTCCTCCGGCTCAATACCGATCGGATACACTTCGGTGTGAAATGCCTTTCCCCAGGCTGTGTGCGTTTTACCGCCTTTTGTCACCAGCCGCGTTTTGCCTGATACGGAGTCCAGGAATGCCAGCCGATCATTTTCCGTCTGAAAGCCCAGCAAATCGTAGTCACACAGCGCCTCCAGCAGATCTTCATGTGGCGGAATGGCGTTAAAAATTTCCGGTGTAGGAAACGGAATATGCAGGAAAAAGCCAATCCGGTTATTCACCCCCCGCTCCCGCAACGCTCTGGCGAAGGGAAGCAGATGGTAATCGTGGATCCATAAAATATCGTCTTTCCCGACTAAGGGCAGCAGTTTATCCGCCAGTAGTGCATTTACCCGCATATAGCCATCAAAGGCATCGCGCTGGTATTTTACCAGGTCAAGACGGTAGTGAAATGCAGGCCACAGCACCGCATTGGAGAACTCGGAGTAATACTCTTCGTAATCTTTCTCCTTCAGGGCAAAGGATGCCCACGTGATATTGCCGCGCGTCACTTTTTTGAGCGGTTTTTCTTCATCACTGATATCACCACTCCAGCCAAACCACAGCCCACCAGCGGCTTTTAAGGCACCTAAAACGCCTACTGCCAGTCCACCGGCACTGACCTTTTTGTCATCAGGCGCTGCGATACGGTTAGAAACGACGATTAAACGACCCATAATGGTTTCCCCCGTTGTTTCGCGCTATGTGTTGTTGCTGGCTGGCGACGTCAGTGATCCACTGCCAGACGCTGGCGACATTGGCCAGACGCCATCCGGCGATGGTTTCACCTGGCCCCACTTTGACTGAGATCCCTTCGGCCTGGTTCACCACGCAAAACCCTGCCTCATCGGTCAGGTCATCTCCCATGAAGAGCGGCGTCCTGCCGCGAAAAGGCGGCGTCACCATAAACGCGGCAATCGCCGCACCTTTATTAACCCCTTTGGGCTTCAGTTCCACCACGCATTTTCCCGGCTGCAGGGCCAGCTGTGGGTACCTGCTGACGATCTCAGCGGCCAGCGCAAGTACCGCGTCGGCATGCTGTGGGGCCTGCCGGTAGTGCAAAGCAAACGCCATACCTTTGGCTTCCAGCTCCGTGCCTGGCAGTTCAGCCAGTGCCGAAGAGAGCTGCGCCTGTAGCGTTTGTGTTAATGCATCGGGGAGTGAAACGATATGCGTGTGAGCATGGATGTCGCGGCGCTCCGCTCCGTGTACACCGGCTAGCGGAAAGCGATAAGGCCTGGAGAGCTGATCCAGCTCAGCCATTGAGCGCCCTGATATCAATGCCAGTGCTCCCTCATTCATCTGCGAGAGTTGGTGCAACATCTGAAGAACCGTGGCAGGGATCGCCACCTGGTCAGGATGTGGTTTTATCTCAGCAAGCGTGCCATCGAGGTCAAAAAAGAATGCAAAATTTCCGGGCAGTACAGGCGGTGCGGTTAACGAGTCAGCCACCCTTTTCCTCCTTACAGTTTTCGAGAGGTAAAAGCCATTACCTCAATCATCGCCATGTAAGTATAGACAGTGTGACGTTGCTCGCCATTTGACCACCGCCCCGCCAGCAAAACTGGCGGAGCGGTTGAGAAGTCAACTATGGTTATAAGTTGAGCAATAAAAAGGCAGGGATCGCGTTATACGGTACGTTTCGCTTTTTGCTTGTAACGGTCGAAAATCACCGCTGCCAGCAGGATCAGACCGCGAACCACATACTGCGAGAACGGAGAGATATTCAGCAGGTTCATGGCGTTCTCAACGGTCCCCAGGATCAGGATCCCGGCCACCACATATGAGATTTTTCCGATGCCGCCTTTCAGGGAAACGCCCCCCAGTACGCAGGCTGAAATCACGATCAGCTCGTAACCGATGGAGGTCATTGGCTGGCCGCTGGTCATACGTGAAGCCAGAATAATCCCCGCCGCAGCAGATACCAGCCCGGAAAGCACAAAGATAATGATTTTGGTACGCACAACCGGAACACCCGCCAGGCGTGCCGCTTCTTCATTACCGCCGATAGCCAGCGTATTGCGGCCAAAGGTAGTACGGTTGAGCAGGAAACCGAACAGGATCAGGCAGGCCACCGTCAGCCAGATTGGCGCAGGCAAGCCCAGCCAGTTGGCATAGCCCAGGGTAAAGAAGCGCTCGTCTTCAATCCCCACGGCTTTACCGTCAGAGATGATATAGGCCAGACCGCGCACAATTTGCATGGTCGCGAGTGTCGTGATCAGCGCGTTAATCTTCAGACGCGCAATCACAAAACCGTTCACCAGGCCACTGATGACACCCAGCAGCAGACCTGCCAGCACGCCAATCCACAGGCTTTCGGTCATGTTGATCACCACCGCCGTCGTGACGCCTGCACAGGCAATCACGGAGGCCACGGACAGGTCGAAATCACCGGACGCCAGGCAGAACAGCATCCCGCAGGCCACCATGCCGGACATGGAAATAGCCAGCCCCAGCCCTTTCATATTAATGAAGGTGGCAAAATTAGGTACAAATATCGCGCAGGCGAGGAACAGTGCGGCAAAAACTACCAGCATGCCGTACTGATCCCAGATGCGTCCAAAACTGAAAGCCGACTTCGGCACTCCGGATGTAGTAACAGAGGACATCATTAACTCCTTACTCAGGCGACAGCCTGGCTAACTTTAGGCATGGCGAGACTCAACGCCTGTTGTTCATTCGCCTGTTCATGCAGCAATTCACCGGCAATTTCACCTTCACGCATCACAACGATACGGTCAGCAACGCCAAGCACCTCGGGCAGATCGCTGGAGGCGAACAGCACCGCCACACCGCGTTTTGCCAGTTCATAAATCACGTTATAAATCTCGTGTTTTGCCCCCACATCGATACCGCGCGTCGGCTCATCGAGCAAAATGACCTTCATGTCTTCCGACAACCAGCGGCCTAAAATGGCCTTTTGCTGGTTACCACCGGAAAGATTCATGATCAGTTGCTCAGCACCCGGCGTTTTGATGTTCAGTGAACGAATGTGGTGGTCGGCATTGCTCGATTCCCAGCTGTCGTTGATTAAACATCCCGCCCGAATATATTTACGCCTTGCAGAAATATTGATGTTGTCGCGCACAGAGTGCACCGGAATGATCCCCTCTGCTTTGCGGTCTTCCGGGCAGAGCATCATGCCTGCGTTAATGGCATGAGCAGGCTTCTGAATATCAACCTGTTGTCCGTCAATAGAGACCTGCCCCTGCGTAATACGTGTGCCGCCAAACAAGCCTTTCATCAGCTCACTGCGTCCCGCCCCCACCAGACCAAACAGCCCGACGATTTCACCGCTGCGCACCGATAACGAAATCGGTGTCCGCACGCCAGGTGCTTTCACGTTATCCAGACGCAGGCGTTCAGGACCATATTCACGTGGCTGCCAGTGGTAAATATCCCCCAGCTCACGTCCGACCATCGCCTGAACAAGCTGATCATGGTTAACCTGTTGCATATCAGTAAAGGTGCGCACATAGCGGCCATCCTTAAACACGGTGATGGCATCGCTTAAGGCAAAGATTTCTTCCATACGGTGCGAAACGTACAAAATAATACGGCCTTCCTGACGCAGCTCGCGGATCACGCGGAACAGATTTTCGATTTCACGCGCCGAAAGCGAACTGGTGGGTTCGTCGAAGGCAATGATCTTGGCATTACGTGCCAGCGCCTTGGCAATTTCGACCATCTGCCACTGGCCGATGGAGAGATATTTCAGAGGCGTCTGGGGATCGACATCCAGACCAAGGTGTTTTAACTGCAGCCCCGCTTCATAATTAAGTAGCGAGCGATTAACCACGCCGCTTTTGTGCGGGAGCTGTCCTAAATAGATATTTTCCGCCACGGTCATCTCGGGGATCAGGTGCAGCTCCTGATAGATAATGGCAACCCCGGCGTTTAGCGCCTCTGTAGTATCGGCAAAAGCGACGTCTTCGCCGCGAATGGCCAGCGTTCCGGTCGTTGGCGTGTAGTTGCCACTGAGGATTTTCAACAGCGTGGATTTCCCCGCGCCGTTCTCCCCCATCAGGGCGTGAACCTGGCCGGCATAGCAGTCGAAACTGATATCGGTCAGCGCGTTGACACCGGGGAACGTTTTCCCGATGCCGCGAAAAGAGAGATACGGTAAGGACTGTTGCATAACGTCTCCGTAATTCCTGTAGTGTGTACGTCAGGCCCCTCACGGTGAGTGAGGGGCACAATCACAGCGTATTACTTACCGCCCAGTCCTTTTTTCGCCAGCTCCTCTTTGAAGTTATCGCGGGTGATCAGCACCACGTCGGTCACTTCGGTAAATTTCGGCGGTTCGGCTCCTTTGGTCACCCAGTTGTAGAGCATTTCGCTGGATTTATAGCCATGCACGTCCGGGCTTGGCAGCAGAGAGCCATAGAAACCTGTTGCCTGTGCTTTAGACAGTTCGCTGACGGCATCAACGCCGTTGATACCGATCCCGATAACATCAGGTGCTTTGAAGCCTTGACCTTCCGTTGCACGCACGCCGCCCAGCACGGTGTTGTCATTCATACCGACCACCAGCCAGTGTTTCACCTCTGGATGCTGCACCAGCATGGAGTTCGCCGCGTCAAAAGCCCCCGGGATGTCGTTGGATTTGGTCGGAACTTTATAGATCTGTTTTTTCCGGGAAACCGGCTGCTTTCAGTGCGGCCATTGAACCGGAAGTGCGGCGACGCGCGGTGTCCAGCTCATCAGCAGTAATGGCCATCACGGCAGTCTCTTTCACATCCCAGCCGCGTTTTTGCATCTCTTTATAGAGTTCCTGGCCCTGACGTTCGCCGATTTTGGTCGCCGCCATCATCACCAGTGGTACGGTGTCCATCGGTTTGCCTTTGGCATTGACGAACTGATCGTCAACGGCAATGACCTTCATGCCGTAACCACGCGCTTTGGCTGCAATGGCTGACCCCAGTTTTGGATCTGGCGTACAGATAACAAACCCTTTCGCGCCGCTGGCTGCCAGGCTATCAATGGCGTTCAGCGTTTTTTCACCATCCGGCACGGCGATTTTAATCACATCAAAACCTAAATCTTTCCCGGCTTTATCGGCGAATTTCCATTCGGTCTGGAACCAGGGTTCTTCAGGTTGTTTGACCAAAAAACCGAGTTTTAAATTTTCTGCGATAGCGGATTGTGACATAACAGCAGCCAGACCGATGGCCGCCAGCGCTTTAGTAAATTTGTGCATGGTAAACTCCAGCTTTAGCAATCTTTTCTGTAGGGAATACGTGCGTACTTCTTATTTAATCGGACTTAAAACAAGACATTAGCGCTTACCTCGTCATAAGCGTTAGTGCTGGTGATAGTTTTAGCGGGAAATTAATCATCCATAAGAGAGCGCCATCACACCGCAGAATTACAGTAATTGCGTACATAAATTCAGCGAAAAATGACATAAAAATGGCAGTAATTGTCAGACAAATAAAAATACACTGAGCAGAATCATCCATAAGATTAGCTAAGAAATCCCTGAATAGTGGTAACGCCTTCTGGCTCCTCAAATCCTGGTAGTTACGGCACCGCAACTTTCGTCACATCCCCCCTCAGCCGGAAAAATAATGTAAACCCTTGTTCCTTTTTTTCATCTGAAACAAAAATAACCGTGCGCAGGAGCGACCTGGTCGGGTAGTCAATAAAAATGATCTAGCGCAATTTTTAAAGCGAAGAATATATCTGATAACATTAACAGCACTTATTTTTTATTATCATGCAGTGAATAGTGAGAACCTCTACCATTTCCATCAAAACGAAAAATAAAATATATAAACTTATAAATTTCAATAAATTACAATAAACCCATCCACATTCCCTTATTACAAAACTTCAACTTCATTAAATTTTGTAATGTAGCGTAAAATTATCGAAACCAGGAGTTTTCTTAAAGGAATAACCAGCGTATGCTTGTGGATATCGAACACAGGATGTGAATATTCGAGACCATCCGGAGAAAGAGTAAAACGCTATTCTGTTACCCGCTATCGTGCGTAATGGTGATGCGCGATAGGTATTTCCAGCCTGAAGAGCCAGGTTAAGCAGCTGACTTTGCGTCCCACATAAATAAGGATATTAGTATGGCTACCCAAGCGATGATTCAAAAGCTCAATGCACAGATGAACCTTGAGTTCTATGCCTCAAATTTGCACTTGTACCTGAGTGAATGGTGCTCAGAGAACAGTCTCACCGGTACCGCCACCTTCTTCCGCACCCAGGCACAAAGCAATGTCACACATATGATGCGCGTGTTTGATTTTATGAAAGATTCTGGTGCAAATCCCATTGTGAAAGCGCTGGATGTCATGAACGATGATTACTCTTGTCTGGAAGACCTGTTCCAGAAAACACTGGAAGAGTATGAACAACGCTGCGCAACCCTCAGCAAACTGACCGATGAAGCCAAAGCGCAAAAAGACAGTACCACGCTCAATTTCCTGCGTGATATGGACAAAGAGCAACAACAGGATGGTGTACTGCTAAAAACGCTGGCCAACGAAATCCGCAATGCAAAACGCGCCGGATTATGTCCTGAACAAACCGACAAGCACGTGCTCAACGTCGTTAATTACCAGCATCACTGATTCTGCCGCCTGTACCTGTACCCAGGTGCAGGCAGCCCCACGTCCCCCCCTCCGCTTTTACTACCAACTCTCTGCTTTTGCTGACTTTTAACAAATCAGATCTTGCTCCCAATGAATAACCTCACAACATGTAATGATTTATTTAGTTACATAATTATTGACGAGGGAGCATCATGATCACCATTGAGTTTATTGTCATTATTCTCTGCCTGCTGGTTGGTACGCGTTTCGGCGGCATGGGGCTTGGGCTGATAAGCGGTATCGGCCTGTTTATTTTAAGTTTTATTTTTGGCCTGCAACCCGGCAAACCACCGGTTGACGTGATGCTGACCATCCTGGCCGTCATTGGCTGTGCGGCCACCTTACAGACCGCTGGCGGTCTGAATGTGATGATGCAATTTGCAGAGCGTCTGCTGCGTAAACATCCTCAACACATTACCCTTCTCGCGCCCTTTACCACCTGGATGCTGACCTTTCTGTGCGGAACCGGGCACGTGGTGTACACCATGTTCCCCATTATTGCGGATATTGCGCTGAAAAAAGGGATCCGCCCGGAACGACCAATGGCCGTGGCGTCGGTAGCGTCGCAAATGGCGATCACTGCCTCCCCGGTTTCGGTTGCCGTCGTGTCACTGGTGTCCATCCTGGGTGCGCAACACGGTATCGGCCACGCGTGGGGGATCCTCGAAATTCTCGCCGTATCGGTTCCTGCCTCGCTATTTGGCGTCGCCATTGCCGCATTGTGGAGTTTGCGCCGGGGTAAAGATCTGGCGGATGACCCGGAGTTTCAGGAAAAGCTGAAAGATCCGAAACAGCGCGAGTTTATCTACGGTGGGGCTGAAACGCTGATGAATCAGCGTTTTCCTAAGCAAGCTTACTGGTCAACCTGGATCTTCTTCGCCGGGATTGCCGTTGTTGTCCTCCTGGGGGCACTGCCTGAGCTGCGCCCTGCCTTCGAGGTGAAAGGCAAAATGACAGCGCTGTCGATGAACCTTGTCATACAGATGATGATGCTCATTGCCGGGGCCATTATGCTGATGTCCTGCCAGGTAAAAGCCTCTGCCATTTCTAACGGAGCGGTGTTTAAAGCGGGGATGGTCGCAATCTTCTCGGTGTTTGGCGTCGCGTGGATGAGTGATACGTTTTTCCAGGCACACCTCGACGAGCTAAAAATGGCGCTGGAAGGCGTGGTGAAAAGTCACCCGTGGACGTATGCCATTGTGCTTTTCCTGGTCTCTAAGCTGGTGAACAGCCAGGCGGCGGCGCTCACCGCTGTTGCGCCAATGGGCTTAATGCTGGGAATCGAACCCAAAATGCTGATCGCCTTCTTCCCCGCGTCTTACGGATACTTTGTGCTGCCAACCTACCCAAGCGACCTGGCCTGCATCGGGTTTGACCGTTCAGGTACGACCCGTATCGGCAAATTTATCATCAACCACAGCTTTATTCTGCCAGGGTTGATTGGCGTGAGCTGCGCGTGTGCGGCCAGCTATCTGCTGGTACAAGCCTTCTTCTGACCCTTCTCCGGGCGACAGAGACTGTCGCCCTTTCACGTTGTCTCAGAAAACCAGGTTCAACGTATCAGCCTGTCTCAGTGAGACTCACCCTGCGGAGTGAATCTCAGCTCAATCAGAGCGATGGCTTTCTGGATCGCGCGAAGCGTAACCGGGTCGGCGGCCGCCGGATGACTGGCGAAATCAATGTTTTTCAGTTGGGTGGACATTTTCTCGCGCACTTCAACGGGTGCGATAACATCTAACACATCAAGAATTTGTTTGATAACCAGCTGGCATGCAACGACGTCAGACACCAGTTCCTGATCGGCGCTCAGGTTTTGTGACATGGACTTTCTCCTCATGTAAAGGCCGCCATAGTAGCAAAACGCACGCCCTTTCATCTCCTTCTCATCGCTGATGGGTACAAAAAAACCTGCCAGTGCAGGTTTTTGTCAGAGCATCATCCCCGCCAGACACGTGATTAACCGACAATTGCACGCACAAACGCGTCGATCTCTTTGTCCTGATTGTTTTCAAAGAAACATTGCTGGAAGCGCAAGCCGGAGACGGCAGTTTTCACCAGCTCAGGATCAATTGCACGCAGGGTGTCCAGATAGTTGTCTTTCACCACCGCCGCTTTCACCTGGTTCAGGATCGCAGCATTACGTATCTGTGGTGCTTTGCGCTCTGGCGGATAGCCCTCACCTTTACGGCCAGTGAAGGCTTTTTCGAAGATAAAACGAACATTCAGTTCAGCTCCCCAGCCAAACCCTTTTGCAAACGGCAGGGAAAGCGCGTTACCGTTGTTAATCTGGGCAAACAGGAAAGCGTCAGCCGGATCAATGCAGTAGCCACAGACAACGCCGGGATGGATGTTCAGAGACATCAGTGCGCCCTGGCCTGTACCACACCCCGTCACAACAAAATCAACCGCTTTAGCGTTCAGCAAAATGCTCGCCATAATCCCCAGATGGACATAGGTAAGCGAGTGATCGTTCTCGTCGCTCATCCCCACGTTATAAACCGGGAAGCCTTTTTCATCGGCTACCGTTTTTAACTCAGCAAGGATGCCGGCATTTTTAGCCGCCTGGCTGTTTTCCATCATCAGTGCAATTTTCATCTTGTCTCTCCCGAGTGCGACGCGGGTCAACCCGCCGTAGATACCTTTTGGCACTCACCTTACTATCAAGAAAACTAACTTTCAAATTAAATGAAATTGCGTTTTAAACAAGAAGAATGTGTTCACAATTCTGTTATGCCTCAACGGTCTTCTGGACGTTATTTAAAAGTTAAAAAAATCTGTCATCAGTAGAAACTGTTAGCTAGACTGCAACAAAACACCCTAAAAACCGCCTGGTGAACACCTGTGAATTCGCGCTGCCGGAAGCTTCGCATTCTCTTTTTATTCGGATTAACAGGTCTTCTGCTGATCTGTCCCCCTGCTCTGTGGGCAGCCAAGACCAGAGAACCTGTCCCGGTCTGGATTTATGACGCCAATGATTTTGAATCCTGGCATACACCGCAGGGGGAGTTACAGGGGTTCTATCCCGATTTAATTAATGCCATCAATCAAAAAACGGGGATGAATTTACAGCTCAGGCCGCTTTCCGGTGCGGATATCGGTCAACGTTTTGCGCATGATGGCTATGGAGTGTATGCGGGTGTATTACGTACCGAAAAACGAGCCAAAACCAAGATACTCTCGTCACGATTATTTGATAATGAAGTGGTTGCCGCCAGCCTGTCGATGACAGCGACAACGCCAGAGCAGCTAAGCCATGCCCGTGTGTTATTCCGTAAAGATGACGCGACGCTCGAAAGCGTGCAACAACGTTATCCCGATCTCAAATTCCGCTCTCTGCGGCTCGTGGACACCAGCGACGAGGCCTTCCGTTTACTGGGTGAACATCAGGCTGATTTTTATATTAATGATGCCACCGAGATGGAAAACACCCAATGCTACTACCTCATTTCGCGACCGTTTCCTGAATTACGTACTCCGGTTGTTCTGGCATTCAGCCCTGAACTCCTGCCCCTGCGTGAACCCATCAACGACATCATTGGCCTCTGGTATCGCAATGGCGAAATGCACAAAATGCTGGAGGAGAGTAAGCGCAATTACCTGCTAAGCCGTATTACGCTGTCGGAAAGTGAACGTGCCTGGATTGCAAATAACCGTCTGCGCATCACCCTGCCTAAAAATGAAAACTTCGCACCGCTAATCTGGCGTGACAGCAAGGGCTACCACGGCACGGCAATGGATATGATTAACGACATGCGTGATTTGTTAGGTATGAAGGTCGATGTCAATTTGGTCGATAATTATTCGAACCTCTCCCGGCAGCAGTGGCCCATCCGGCTGGTTGATATTGCCGACCGGTACAACGAAGAACACACAGAGGGGCGCATTGGCCCGGACATTGCCTGGCATAACGTTTATTACAACCGCATCGACAAGCCATTTTTGTGGGATGAAGAAAGTATCCGAAGCCAGCGTGTAGGCGTGCTGGATGGGTCTTTTGCCGCGAATTATTTACGCCAGCATTTTGGTAGTGATGTGATAATCGTGCCCCACCGCAGCATTGATGGCCTTATTGATGCAATGGAGGACAATAAAATTGATTATATTCTTGGCGATCTCAGTTCGCTGGAATCAACGCTTCGCGGCAACGAGCTGTTTCGTGGGGTGCTGAAAGTGGCGGGCGTCACCCGCTCCGAGTTTGTCATTGGCCCCTGGGTGGAACCGAACCACCCTCTCTTTCATCTGTTTATGCAGATCCATCGGTTGTCCGAATTCCGCACCCAGATTGAACGTCAGGAAGAGCAGAAATGGTTCCCCGATTTAACCAAAAATACGCTGAAAATTATTAGCCTAATTTTACTGATCGTTGCGCTGTTCAGTATCAGCATGCTCATTATGATGCGCCGCCATATGAGGCAAAGCCGGATTGTTAACCGTAATATGGTGCAGGCGCTGGAGAAGGTAAACCGCGCACATGACGACGAAACCGGTAGTCATATTCAGCGCGTTTCCAGATATTGTGAATTAATGGCGCGCCAACTTGGGCTATCACGGCAAATGATCCGTGAGATAGGACACTTCGCGTCCCTGCATGATGTCGGGAAAATCGCCGTGCCGGATCGCATTCTGCGTAAGCAAGGCCCACTGACCGCCGAAGAGTTTGCTGAGATGAAACTCCACACCGTTAAGGGGTGGCGAATCATTCAGGGGCTTGGGCTGGGAGCAGTTGCAGAAAATATTATCCACTTGCACCATGAAAAATGGGACGGTAGCGGTTATCCCGAGGGGCTGCACGGCGAGCAAATCCCGATTGAGGCTCGCATTCTGGCGCTGGCGGATGTGTATGACGCCCTGAGACAAAAACGGGTGTATAAGCCAAGTTTTACCCACGAGCAGGCCTGCGAAGTGATATTTGAGGGCGCTGGCCGTCATTTTGACCCGCAGCTTATTACACTGTTCCGTAAGCATCATCTTGAGTTCAAAACGATTTTTGACAGTCTTGCCGACTAATCCGGCCCGTTGCAAAGAGAAAGGGCAGATTGTCCGGCTATTCCAGGCATTGCGCCGGACGTCTGCGGGTACGATAACGTATTTCCATTCACTCAGAGTGAACTATGAAAAGAGTATTCGTTGTCGGTACGATCCTGCTGCTCGCGGGGTGTAGCATTAACCGCCAGGCAGAGGTAAGCAGTCTGGACGCACCAAACGGGATAGTCCGCCTTGATTACGGCCAGGCGATACTGCAAAATGCCCAATCCGATGGGTATGTTAATAACGGCACTGCAGCAAAAGCGTGTCAGACCATGGGATATGCCACCGCCTCCGCCTACGGTCAGCCCATTAAAACCTGTACCCTTATTAGCGGGTCTGTGTGTCTGAACGAGACCGTGACTATCCAGTACAAATGCATGGGATATGCCGTTAACCCTAACGCCAAAAATCCGTGGTATTAATCAGCGCTGCCAGTCCTTACTGGCAGTGTATTTAACTAAGAACAAAAATAATTCGCATTAATAAATATAAAAATTGCCAATGCGTTTTATTCCCATTCGTATTTTTAAATAAGCATCTATTTATTTTACTTTTTGCAAATAATTCAATAACAAATTATAGTATCGCTCATCATAAACCAGAAATAATACACCGGAGCTTCACCATGCTGAAAACGGAAATGATCGACAAGCTCAATGCACAAATGAACCTCGAACTTTTTTCATCTCTGCTCTACCAGCAGATGAGCGCCTGGTGCAGCTATCACAGTTTTGAAGGTGCAGCCGCGTTTCTGCGTCGTCACGCCCAGGAAGAGATGACGCACATGCAGCGTCTGTTTGCTTATCTGACCGATACGGGCAGCCTGCCGCGCATCGAAACCGTAGCGTCACCATTTGCTGAATACGGTTCGCTCGATGAACTGTTCCGCGCCACCTACGAGCACGAGCAGCTGATCACCCAGAAAATTAATGAGCTGGTTCATGCCGCAATGACCAGCCAGGATTATCCGACCTTTAATTTCCTGCAGTGGTATGTTGCTGAGCAACACGAAGAAGAAAAACTGTTTAAATCCGTACTGGACAAACTCTCTCTGGCCGGTAAATCAGGTGAGGGTCTTTACTTTATCGATAAAGAACTTTCTACCCTCGACACCCAGAATTAATTCCCTCACGGTGCTGATCCTTCAGCACCGTTTTATTTTAATGGCGGCAGATTTTACTTTCGTGCGTCGAAAAACCGTCCGTCGCCGGAATAAATTTTCCGCGCGCCGCCAGAAATGCCACCAGCTCCACCGCAGTCATATCTGCAGCTGAACAGGTATGAAAACGCGCCGTTTCACCAAAGCGTGCATGAATAGCCTCAACCAGACTGCGTTCCGTGTATTGCTCGCCCGACTCAATCATCATATTGAGCACGTCGTGTCCATGAATTGACATTGTCATCCCCTCTGAAAAAACAAGCAGACTAAACGCTCGTCCCGAAGCACGCTTTGCGCTGGCGCAGGTTTATCTCTCCCCAATCGCCAAAGATTCGTAAACAATTAATTACACCAGTTGTAACGGTGATTTGACGAGGTATGACTTTTCCCTTACTCTGCGCCGCAGATTTTGTCGCGGTTGAGAGTCGTTGTAGAGGAAAGCGTGAAAAACAGAACACTGGGAAGTATTTTTATCGTCGCCGGAACGACGATTGGCGCAGGAATGCTGGCAATGCCGTTGGCGGCCGCAGGCGTCGGATTTGGTGTGACATTGCTGCTGCTCGGCACGCTCTGGGCTTTGATGTGCTATACCGCACTGCTTCTGCTCGAAGTTTATCAGCACGTGCCTGCCGATACCGGATTGGGTTCACTTGCCGCGCGCTATCTGGGGCGCTACGGCCAGTGGGTCACCGGCTTTAGCATGATGTTCCTGATGTACGCTCTGACCGCAGCCTATATCAGCGGAGCCGGGGAATTGATCGCCTCCAGCGTCAACGACTGGTTCGGCTCTGACATCACACCGGCGACGGGTGCCATCTTCTTTGCGCTCATTGGCGGTGGCGTGGTCTGTGTCGGCACCTCGCTGGTCGACCTGTTTAACCGTTTTCTGTTCAGTGCCAAAATTCTCTTTCTGATTGTCATGCTGGTTCTGCTGGCACCACATGTTCACAAAATTAACCTGCTGACGCTGCCGCTGGAAAAAGGACTGGCGCTCTCCGCCATTCCGGTGATTTTCACCTCATTTGGTTTCCACGGTAGCGTGCCGAGCATTGTCAGCTATATGAATGGCGACATTCGCAAACTTCGCCGCGTCTTTGTCATCGGGAGTGCCATTCCACTGATTGCCTATATTTTCTGGCAACTGGTGACGCTGGGCAGTATTGACGCGTCGACCTTCACTGGCCTGATGGCGGAACACGCCGGTCTGAATGGTTTCCTGCTGGCACTGCGTGAGGTAGTGACCTCTCCGCACGTTGAGCTGGCGGTGCATCTGTTTGCCGACCTGGCGCTGGCGACCTCGTTCCTGGGCGTGGCACTCGGTCTGTTTGATTATCTGGCCGATCTGTTCCAGCGTCGCAATACCGTCACCGGACGTTTACAGACGGGTGCCATCACCTTCCTGCCTCCGCTGGCCTTTGCATTGTTTTATCCGCGTGGGTTTGTGATGGCGCTGGGATATGCGGGCGTGGCGTTATCCGTCCTTGCCCTGCTGCTCCCTTCCCTGCTGGCATGGAAGAGTCGCCAACAGCATCCTCAACAAGGGTATCGCGTTGCCGGCGGGAAACCTCTGCTGTGTATAGTATTTGGCTGTGGGGTCGTGGTTATTCTGGTGCAGATGTTAATTGCGGCAGGGATGTTACCGGAAGTGGGTTAAGGAAAAGGGGCTATCAGCAGCCCCTTTTTTATCAGTGCAAGCAACAGCTCTTAAATTTCTTTCCGCTGCCGCACGGACACGGATCGTTACGCCCGACCTTCGTTCCATTAACAACTGGCTTTTTCGCTTCCGGCTGCTGCGGGTTAGCCACCCAGTAGTTATACAAACGCAGTGCCGCAGGCTGGATGCTCTCGATACTGGCTTTGTATTCCTCTTCGGTCAGTTCATCCAGCTTCTCGCCGTTCCCCTCTGTACCGTGCAGCGCAATAGCGTCCAGGTCGGCCTTCAGTTCTTCCGGCAATGCTGACCAGTCTGTCAGTGCCACGCCGCGCATGTAGCCATAGCACCACTCTTCAACGACGGTGTAACTCTGACCGTCAACGTCGTTATAACCAAACATCGGCTCAAACTGTTCCGGGTATTCGCTCAGGCGCTCAGCAATATCGTTCATATGCTTAAAGCAGAGATCGATAAAACGGTTCATTTCACGATCGTTCTTCCAGCGTGGAATGTACTTTTCGCCACCCCATACCGCCACCAGCCAGGCATCTGGCTCAACCACAACGGGGCCGGAAAGCACTGCAGTAAGCATGCCGTCGAGTTCGGACACGTCAATCACGGACGCATCGTCATGACCGTAGGACATTAACGTCTCTTCCAGCCACTCCATTTCACTTTCATTTAACGGGCCTTCAGTCATTGCTGACACTCCTGATAAAAAAGGAAAGATCCTGACACATATCGCCGCCTGTGCCTATCTGAAGTTTAGGTCTTTATTGCTGCAAAAACGTGCAAATCGTGACCCTTGCACAACTTATGGGCTTTATTGTTAATGAGATGTGATCTCCGCTGTAATTTCAGGCCGTTCCGCAAGGCTGCATAAAACGGCGCTCTATACTCAAACATGTCGCAACCCAGTCAATGGGTTAGCCATTCTGGCAACCATTTTGCTTAATGTTCTGTGCGCTTCACCGCGCAAGGAAACCTCGCCGTATTAAGCAGAATGTTGTCTGGAGCTCGTTATTTTGTTCTCGCTCTTGCTTCTGGATTGGCTGCACCGCCGGACGTTCGGATTTTTACCGTGGTGCAAAAACCTCTTTGCTAAGGAACATAATGATGTCGCTGAAACTTATCAGAAGTCCTCTTTCTCTTGTATTGGCCGGTTGTCTGGCCACGGCATTTTCCGCCCAGGCCGATATTGTGATTGGTGTGGCCGGGCCGTTTACTGGCCCCAATGCCACCTATGGCGATCAATACTGGCACGGCGCAACGCAGGCCGCTGAAGACATTAACGCCGCAGGAGGGATCAACGGTGAAAAGATTAAACTGGTTCAGGGGGATGATGCCTGCGAGCCTAAACAAGCCGTCGCGGTCGCCAACCGTCTGGTCGACCAGGAAAAAGTCAACGCGGTTGTCGGCCATTTCTGCTCCTCATCCACCATGCCCGCCTCTGAGGTGTATAGCGATGCGGGCATTATTACCATCACCCCCGGCTCAACCAACCCACTGATCACCGAACGTGGCATGAGCGATATGTTCCGCATGTGTGGCCGCGATGATCAGCAGGGCCAGGTCGCCAGTGATTTCATCATCGACAAGCTGAAAGCCAAACGCGTGGTGATCATCCACGATAAAGACACGTACGGCCAGGGTCTGGCGGATGCCACCAAAGCCGCGCTGGCAAAACGCGGTGTCCAGGATGTGATGTACGAGGGGTTATCACGCGGGGAAAAAGACTTTAACGCGCTGGTCACTAAAATTGGGGCGCAAAAGCCGGACGTGGTGTTCTTCGGCGGCTGTCACCCGGAGGCAGGCCCACTGGTTCGCCAGATGCGCGAACAGGGCGTGCAGGCGAAGTTCTTCTCCGGTGACTGTATTGTCAACGAAGAGATGGTGACCGCGGCGGGCGGCCCGCAATACACCAACGGTATCTATATGACCTTTGGTAAAGATCCGCGACTGATCCCGGACGGTAAGGCCGTTATCGAGAAATTCCGCGCGGGTAAATTCGAACCGGAAGGTTATACCCTCTACTCCTACGCTTCAGTTCAGGCGATTGCTGCCGCCTTTAAGGCCACGGGTGGCAAGGACTCGGCCAAAGCCAGCGAATGGCTGAAAGCCAATTCCGTCGATACGGTGATGGGCAAAAAAGCCTGGGACGGCAAAGGTGACCTGAAAGTCTCTGACTACGTGGTGTATCAGTGGGACGACAAAGGGAAATATAAGGAAGTGCAGTAACGGGACGGAGTCACGCTCAACGTCGGCAGGTTCGCCTGTCGACGCGTAATAAACACCAGGCTGCGCGCAAGGCGCGGCCTCAGAACACGAGCGCGCGATGATGAGTACATTCTTCCTGCAACAGTTAGTCAATGGCTTAACGCTGGGTTCCGTCTACGGATTAATCGCCATCGGCTATACGATGGTGTATGGCATCATTGGTATGATTAATTTCGCCCACGGCGAAGTGTATATGATCTCCGCCTATCTCTGTGCCATTGGCCTGGCGCTGCTGTCATTCTTCGGCCTGCAGTCATTCCCCCTGCTGATCCTCGGCACGCTGGTCTTCACCATTGTGGTAACCGGTGTCTACGGCTGGACTATCGAGCGCATTGCCTATAAACCGCTACGTAACTCCACCCGTCTTGCCCCGCTAATCTCCGCCATTGGGATGTCGCTTATCCTGCAAAACTATGCGCAGTTAAGCCAGGGGCCGCGCCAGCAAGGGGTGCCTACCATGCTGGATGGTGTATTCCGCGTGCATCTGGGTGAAGGTTTTGTCCAGATAACCTACACCAAAATTTTTATTCTGGTCGCCTCGTTCGCGGGAATGCTGCTGCTCACCTGGATAATCAGCAATACCCGCCTTGGACGGATGTGTCGGGCGGTACAGCAGGATCGCAAAATGGCCTCCATTCTGGGCATTAACACCGACAGGATTATTTCCCTGGTGTTTGTCATCGGTGCGGCGATGGCCGGACTGGCGGGTGTGTTAATCACCATGAACTACGGCACCTTTGATTTTTATGTCGGGTTTGTCATTGGCATCAAGGCCTTTACGGCGGCGGTGCTCGGCGGCATTGGCTCCCTGCCAGGCGCGATGCTCGGCGGGCTGATTCTGGGCGTAGCAGAAGCACAATTCTCCGGCATGGTGAACTCGGATTATAAAGATGTGTTCTCGTTTGGATTACTGGTCATGATCCTGATTTTCCGTCCCCAGGGGCTGCTTGGTCGGCCCATCGTGGCCAAAGTGTGAGGGAGAAAGCAATGAGATCACGCGCGGTTTCGACTGATGGTTTCTCTCTTAAACGCTGCATTCTGGACGCCATTTTTTCCGGGCTGGTTGCATTGATTATTTTCGGCCCTATCGCAGGCGTGGTGCTGGACGGATACAGCTTTAACTTTGCCGGGCAGCGGCTGGCGTGGATGGTCGGCATCGTTATGCTGGGGCGTTTTCTGCTGAGCGCCTTTTTAGGTACTCCCGCTGGCGCACGCTTCCAGGCACGTTTTGACGCTGACAGCGCGGGCGTTTATGTCCGGCCACCGGAATACAAGAGCCGCATGCGCTGGATAATCCCCCTGATCATCGCGCTGGCGATCTGTTTTCCCTTTGTCGCCACCAAATATGTGCTGACGGTTGCCATTCTCGGGCTGATCTATGTTCTTCTTGGTCTGGGACTGAATATCGTTGTGGGTCTGGCGGGGCTATTGGATCTGGGTTATGTCGCCTTTTATGCCATTGGCGCGTACGGCCTGGCGCTGGGGTATCAGTATCTGGGATTAGGGTTCTGGAGCATGTTGCCGCTGGCGGCGCTGATGGCCGCCGCCGCGGGTGCCTTGCTTGGTTTCCCGGTGCTGCGTATGCATGGTGACTATCTGGCTATTGTGACGCTCGGGTTCGGAGAAATTATCCGCCTGATCCTGAACAACTGGCTGGCCTTTACCGGCGGCCCTAACGGCGTCTCGGCTCCTCCTCCCACCTTCTTCGGTCTCGAGTTTGGCCGGCGCGCTAAAGAAGGCGGCGTGCCGTTTCACGAATTTTTCCACCTGACGTATAACCCGAACATGAAGTTTATCTTTATCTACGCGGTACTGTTTCTGGTGGTGCTGCTGGTGCTTTACATCAAGCACCGTCTGACGCGCATGCCGATTGGTCGGGCATGGGAGGCGCTGCGGGAAGATGAAATTGCCTGTCGCTCAATGGGGCTAAATCATGTTCTGGTCAAGCTCTCAGCCTTTACGCTGGGCGCATCAACGGCCGGGATTGCAGGCGTATTCTTCGCCACCTGGCAGGGTTTTGTGAACCCGACCTCGTTCACCTTTTTTGAATCCGCACTGATCCTCGCCATCGTGGTGCTGGGCGGGATGGGGTCAACGCTGGGCGTCGTGCTGGCAGCCTTTGTGCTTACCGTCACACCGGAACTTCTGCGCAGCTTTGCAGAGTACCGCGTCTTGCTGTTTGGCATGTTGATGGTGGTGATGATGATCTGGCGTCCACGCGGATTGATCCGCATTAACCGCAGCGGGTTTGCCGTGCGTAAGGGTGTTGCACCATGAACGGAACGATATTATGCGTTGAACACCTGATGATGCATTTTGGCGGTATTAAGGCATTAAACGACGTTAATCTTGAGGTGCAGCGTGGATCGATTACGGCGCTTATTGGTCCAAACGGTGCGGGAAAAACGACCGTGTTTAACTGCCTGACCGGCTTCTATAAAGCGTCTGGCGGCAGCATATTATTCAATACGCGAAGTCAAACCACCAACGTCATTCAGGTGCTTGGACAAAAATTCCAGTCAGGCGACTGGGTAAACCCGGCGCAGTTCGGGAAACGTCTTTTCTACAAAATGTTCGGCGGTACCCATCTTGTGAATCGCGCGGGGCTTGCGCGCACCTTCCAGAACATCCGCCTTTTTCGCGAAATGTCGGTCGTTGAAAATCTGCTGGTCGCGCAGCATATGCGCGTTAATCGTAATCTGCTGGCCGGTGTGCTGAATACACCGGCTTACCGGCGGGCGGAAAGTGATGCACTGGACAGGGCATTTTACTGGCTGGAGGTGGTGGATCTGGTGGATTGCGCGAATCGTCTGGCGGGAGAGATGTCGTATGGCCAACAGCGGCGTCTGGAGATCGCGCGGGCGATGTGCACCGGGCCGGAGATGATCTGTCTGGATGAACCCGCCGCCGGGCTGAACCCGGTTGAAACGCGTAAGCTGAGTAACATCATCCGTTTTCTGCGCGACCACCACGACATCACGGTATTACTGATTGAGCATGATATGGGAATGGTGATGGAGATTTCGGACAATATTATCGTACTCGACCACGGTGACGTCATTGCCCAGGGCAAGCCAGAGCAGATCCAGCATGATGAAAAAGTGATTGCCGCCTATCTGGGTACCGATGAAAGCGAGGTCAATTTATGAGTGAACCGATGCTGGCATTTCGCGACGTGGATGTGTTCTACGGCGTGATCCAGGCGTTGAAGCAGGTTTCCCTGGAAGTTAATAAAGGCGAAACCGTGGCGCTGATTGGTGCTAACGGTGCGGGCAAATCGACATTACTGATGTCTATTTTTGGGCAACCCCGTATCCGTAGCGGGCAGATCCTTTTTTGCGGGGAGGATATCAGCCATAAATCCACCCACTATGTCGCTTCCGGCGGCATCGCGCAGGCTCCTGAAGGTCGGCGTATTTTCCCGGATATGACCGTTGAAGAGAATCTGCTGATGGGAACCATCCCAATCGGGGACCAGCATGCCACCAGTGATATGCAAAGCATGTTCGACCTGTTCCCGCGCCTCAAAGAGCGTCGCAAACAGCGCGCCATGACCATGTCCGGCGGAGAGCAACAAATGCTGGCGATCGCCCGTGCATTAATGGGCCGCCCGAAGTTGCTGTTGCTGGATGAACCCAGCCTGGGCCTGGCTCCGATTGTAGTGAAACAGATCTTCCAGACGCTGCGTGAGCTGGCCCGCAATGGAATGACCATTTTTCTGGTGGAGCAGAATGCGCACCACGCGCTGAAGCTGTCCAATCGTGGGTATGTCATGGTGAACGGTCAGATTCGACTAAGTGGCAGCGGCGAAGAACTACTGGGAAATCAGGAGGTGAGGAAAGCGTATCTGGGAGGGGTTTAATTGCGAAGCTGAAACCCTGCAGCGTAAAATGAATCACCAGGCAATCTCAGTAAGTCACTCTCTGTAATATGAGATTCTTTTTGAACACTGTTCTTTTAGTATGTGATGTTTTATGTCACCTGTCGCAGATCTTCATAAGACAGATTAAAAATAATGAAATTAGTTTTCGTTCTCACTTCACTGTGCATCATTAAATTTCTTCGTATCTATGCAATTATGAATTATTAGCACAGTTAATGAATTCATTCTGATATCTATTATGCAAGAAGAGTATCAAGAAAGTAGCCCGCAAATTTGAACTGTAATATTACACCATGCATTTATTCATATGGAATTGATAAGAAAAATGAGTGCAAATCCATAGATAAATGGTATACTACATGCAACATTCAGCACAATCAAAATCATTTAGATAGTTCATTCACTACATTCTGATATAACTATAAATACTTACGGAATTGCTTATGGATTACGAAAGAGAATTTGACCCGCAAGAGTTACTAATGGGAAATGGTGAGGAAAATAGTATAATCCTGCCAGCAGCTTTTATCCACAAGCTATCAGAGTCTCGATCACTTAAGATGGTTTTGGACACTTTCTCAGAATGGGTCAATATCTTATTCTATGCTGACAGAGTCAGCTTAACGCTCTACAATAACCAAAAGCATTTAGAACTGTATTCTATTTCTGGTAATCAGGCAATACCTCTTGACTTCAAAGTTCCAATCGACCAATCATTTGTTGGCAGAGCCTTTACAAAAAGAAAATTAATGATTTGTGATAATCTGTCAAAATCCCAGGAGATCGATTGTAAAATGCTCTTCGCTAATGGTATTCAAACGTGCATGGATGCCCCTCTTCTGGTTTCAAATAAATGTATTGGAACCCTGAATGTAGGCCATTTAAATAAGCACTATTATACTAAGTCTCAAGCGTTGAAGCTGCAGTGTCTGGCAAACTGGATCGCTCTAAACATCTCCTTGCATTTGCAGGTAATGGAAATGGATAAACTTGCTTCAACAGACTATTTAACAGGCGTACCCAACCGCCGTGAGTTTAATAAATTCATTAGCGAGAAAATACATCATTACAACAAAGATAGAGAAGCTTTTTTCTTTGGCATACTGGATATTGATCATTTCAAAAAGCTAAATGATTATTATGGGCATGCCGCTGGCGATGTTATACTCAGAACAATATCTCTGGAGATAACATCCACCATTCCTTCTGGATATTTCTTCGCCCGAATTGGAGGTGAAGAATTTGCTCTGGCAACCTCATCAAATTTATCTCAAAATTCGGCTTACACATTCTACAACTCAATACGTGAACTCATAAAAAATATAACTATAAAATATTTCGATGAAACTATAACATGTACTGCCAGTATTGGTTTCACCGCAATTCATGAGGGTGACGTTCAAATTGAGGATATTTATGCAAGAGCCGACAAAGCCCTTTACAATGCAAAAAATTCGGGAAGAAACATTGTTAAATTTTCAACATAGCCACCTGATTTATAGAATAATAAGTGTAAAAGCCTGCCGATAATTTTATCTTTCGTTTTTAAATCTTTAATAAAATTTCTCCCGGATATCATAGCCCGTTTACTGAGCACCTGATTATGTCGATTGAAGCCGGGGCTGTGCGCAATCTCTTCTGTCAAAATATTTGTCTGAGAAATAACCCTGGCTTCCATCGACTCACTTCGCGGGAGAATGATGCTGGACAATGTTTTGCCTGCCTGACGGACTCGCACGAAATAACCAGAGTGGAGATTGTGCCCCGTGAGCGCTGGATGTGGATTTCAGGCACAAAAAAACCACCTTTCGGCGGTTTCACGACACGGCTTATCATTGATTTTATTCTTTGTTTCCCATGGTAGCTGGAGTGGGACTTGAACCCACACAGTGCGAAGTCCGAGGGATTTTAAACACAATGCCAGTCACCTTAAGTGACTGGCATTAGCCGTAAGGCCTCTTTTTCTATCCAGCGTTAACGTCGTTAAATAAAACTGTCGTCATCATTGCTGTAGTCGTCATCTGCATCGTCGTTCTGCCAGGTGTCGTTATTATTGCCGAACGGATCATCCTGGTTGAGGAAACGGGTGTCAGAGACATTATTAAAGTCGCCGTACTGATTACCGACAAACGGCTCACCACCGGCGGGTGTTGTCGGTTCTTCGATGATGTTCACGATCTCTTCCGGCCGCGACTGATGGAACATACTGGTCAGCATCTCGGCCAGCACGACGCCACCGGCCACACCAGCGGCTGTCTGGAGCGCGCCTGCCATAAAACCGCCGCCGCGAGGAGCCGAAGCCGGCGCTGACGCCCGTGAATAATCCTGCGCCGGTGGCTGTTGCGGCTGGGCATTCCAGCTATTGTCCGGCTGCGGGCTGCTTTTCCCACCACCAAACAGGCCGCCGAGAAAACTGCCGCCCGTCGAGGGTTTGCTTTTTTGCGCGGCTAATTCGCTTTCAAGCTCCTGAACCCGGGCCTGCAGGCGTTTCAGCGCCGCTTCCTGAATCAAAATCGATTGCGCCATATAGTAGGGGGCCGCAGGCTGCTGTCTGACGAATTCCGCGATCTGACGCTCTGCATCTGCATCCCGTTGGCTGTTTTGTTGTCCGGTCTGTTTCAGACGTTCGAAAAGGCCGTTGATAAGCTGTTGTTCTTCATATTGCATGACAATAACCTTCCGCTCTCCAGGGTGGATGCCATCTAGTTTATCAGCGGCGACAACCTGTGTCTGGCGAGCGAAATGTTTGTTTAATATTGGTTGCAAGTTAGCTGAAACTCGCCCTACTTTCGGGGCGAAAAAAATCCAAATACCCTTTTAAAAGCAATGCCAGTCACCTTAAGTGACTGACATTACACCTATTGGTGGGATGAAAAGCAGGTAACCATTTTTCACAGTTGCAATAGCGCCCAGACTGGAGGCACAAAAAAACCACCTTTCGGTGGTTTCACGACACTGCTTATCATTGATTTTATTCTTTGTTTCCCATGGTAGCCGGAGTGGGACTTGAACCCACACAGCGCGAACGCCGAGGGATTTTAAATCCCTTGTGTCTACCGATTCCACCATCCGGCCAGGGAAGAAAGTGGAGGCGCGTTCCGGAGTCGAACCGGACTAGACGGATTTGCAATCCGCTACATAACCGCTTTGCTAACGCGCCTTAAATCTTTTGTCTTTCGACCAGCACCCGCAATTGCCGATGCATTTAATCTGGAGCGGGAAACGAGACTCGAACTCGCGACCCCGACCTTGGCAAGGTCGTGCTCTACCAACTGAGCTATTCCCGCATGTCATCAAGTTAACAGCTAACCACTTGATTTCATTATCGTCCGGCTAACTGTGCCGCCGTTCGATGCGTTGCATTCTACTGATATGACGTTTTGAGTCAACGTTATTTTTTACATCCCTGGATCGTTTGCTGAAATTTACGGCGAAACGATCACTGTTCAAGCAAATCTCCGCGCGCAGCGTTCAAATATTGCAGCATGGACCACAGCGTCAGCACTGCGGCAACCCACAGCAAACCAATACCCGCCCACTCAACCCAGGCATTTGGACGCCACAGCATCCAGACCAGAGCCGCCATCTGCGCGGTTGTTTTAACTTTACCGATCCAGGATACCGCCACGCTGCTGCGTTTACCCAGCTCCGCCATCCACTCACGCAGGGCAGAGATGATTATCTCACGGCCAATCATGGTTGCCGCAGGCAGCGTCACCCACCAGGTATGATAATGCTCAGCCACCAGCACCATCGCGATAGCGACCATCACTTTATCGGCCACTGGATCAAGGAACGCCCCAAAGCGGGTGCTTTGATTCCAGCGACGCGCCAGATAACCATCAAACCAGTCGGTGACGGCGGCAACCAGGAAAATCAGCGCACAGGCAAAGGGAGCCCAGACAACCGGCAGATAAAATGCCAGTACAAAGAATGGGATGAGCACGACGCGAAAGAGAGTGAGCAACGTAGGGATATTAAATCGCATAATGACGGTAACTGTCTGTTGTCAGTAAAATTTAGCTCTATGTTGCTACAGAGCCCTTAATGTTTCAACGAGTAGTAGATCTTTTCTGCCAGCCCTTGCGAAATACCCGGCACTTTTGCAATTTCGTCCACGCTGGCGTTGAGTAATCCTTGCAATCCGCCCATATATTTCAGCAGCATCTGGCGGCGTTTTGGCCCAACGCCTTCAATCGTCTCCAGCGTACTGGTATTTTTTACTTTCGCCCGTTTTTTGCGGTGCCCGCTAATCGCATGATCGTGTGATTCATCACGAATGTGCTGAATCACATGCAGCGCGGGGGAATCCGGCGGCAGGCTAAAGCCCTCACCTTCCGGTTCGAAGAACAATGTCTCCAGCCCGGCTTTACGATCTGCCCCTTTCGCCACCCCGAGCAACAACGGATGGTTTTTATCCCAGACCACATCCAGCGATTCAAACACCGCTTTAGCCTGCCCCAACTGCCCTTTCCCACCGTCGATAAGAATGACATCCGGGATTTTGCTCTCTTCGATGGCTTTACCATAGCGGCGACGCAGCACCTGGTTCATTGCCGCATAATCATCGCCCGGCGTGATCCCCGTAATGTTATAGCGACGATACTCGGCACGCAGCGGACCATTCGCATCAAACACCACGCAGGAAGCCACGGTCTGTTCGCCCATCGTGTGGCTGATGTCGAAACATTCCATGCGTTTGACGGCCGGCAGTTTCAGGAGCGTTGCCAGGGCGGTTAGCCGCTGGCTGACCGTCGATTGCTGGGAAAGTTTGGTGGTAAGTGCTGTCGCCGCGTTGGTGCGCGCCAGTTTCAGGTAACGCGCACGGTCGCCCCGCGGTTTGGTTTGTACGTTAACCCGACGGCCAGCCAGTTCAGACAGCGAATCGGCCAGCAAGGTTTTGTCGTCGAGATTAAAATCAAGCAGGATCTCCGACGGCAGCGTGCGCATCTGGCTTCCCTGCAGGTAGAACTGACCGACAAAGGTTTCGACCACTTCACCCAGCTCGGTACCGCCAGGGACTTTCGGGAAATAGCTGCGGCTGCCAAGCACTTTGCCCTGGCGAATAAACAGCACATGCACGCAGGCCAGCCCGGCGTCAAAGGCAACGCCAATAACGTCGAGATCGTCGCCGGTATTCGACACGAACTGTTTCTCGGTCACCCTGCGTACTGCCTGGATTTGGTCGCGTATACGCGCGGCCTCTTCAAATTCCAGCGCCGCGCTGGCTTTCTCCATACGGGCGATCAGTTGGGTCAATACCTGGTCATCTTTTCCGGCTAAAAACAGACGCACATATTCAACCTGTTGCGCGTACTCTTCTTCGCTCACCAGACCGGCAACGCACGGCCCCAGGCAGCGACCAATCTGGTACTGCAGGCACGGGCGGGAGCGGTTGCGGTAGACGCTGTTTTCACACTGGCGAACCGGAAAGATTTTTTGCAGCAGTGCCAAAGTTTCACGCACCGCATAACCGTTAGGAAACGGTCCGAAATACTCTCCCTTTGCATGTTTTGCACCACGGTGCATGGCGAGCCGGGGGTGAGTATCACCGCTCAGGAAGATAAACGGGTAGGACTTATCATCGCGCAGCAGGACGTTATAGCGCGGCTGATACAGCTTAATATAGTTATGCTCAAGCAGCAGCGCTTCTGTCTCCGTATGCGTAACGGTGACATCAATAGTCTGGATGAGTGCGACCAGCGCTTCGGTCTTACGGGAGGCAAGGTTGCTGCGGAAATAACTGGAAAGGCGTTTTTTGAGATCTTTCGCCTTCCCCACGTAGATAACCGTACCGCCAGCGTCATACATACGATAGACGCCTGGCTGGCTGGTGACGGTTTTCAGAAATGCTTTTGAATCGAACACATCACTCACTGACTTATTAACGTCTCCGCATTGCACAGACCATGACGAATGGCCAGATGAGTCAGTTCGACGTCGCCGTGGATGTTCAGTTTACTGAACATCCGATAACGATAGCTGTTCACCGTTTTGGGGCTGAGATTCAGTTGTTCTGAGATCTCATTCACCTTCTGACCTTTGGTGATCATCAGCATAATCTGCAATTCGCGCTCAGACAAACTGGCAAACGGTGATTCCGTTTTCTCCGGTTCAATCTGGCTCAGCGCCATTTGTTGAGCAATGTCGGAAGCAATATAACGCTGCCCGGCAAACACAGAACGGATAGCATTGACCACTTCCTGTGGTGCCGCACCTTTACTCAGGTAACCGGCTGCTCCCGCCTGCATAACTTTCGCGGGCAGTGGGTTTTCAGTATGCACGGTCAGCATGATGACTTTGGTATCAACAAACGTGCGGGCGATTTTACGCGTTGCTTCAAGCCCACCAATACCGGGCATGTTCATATCCATCAGCACAACGTCTGCCGAGTTAGCGCGACACCACTTCACCGCGTCTTCGCCACAGCACGCCTCACCGGCAACTTTGATACCCTTTATGTCTTCAAGAATGCGTCGTATCCCTGCGCGCACCAGTTCGTGGTCATCAACAAGAAGGACGTTGATCAAAGGAAATGTCTCCAGAATAGGGATAACGCTACTGACTGCTAATTTGGTTTATATTAACGGTTTTCACCGCAAGATTAAAACGCTAAAAACCCGACGCTTCGATTTTGCTCTCGTTTTTGGAAATTAGCCTGTACAGAGGGTGGAAAGAAAACCCGCACAGCCAGCGCTTTTGCAGCTATTTTTAAGCATCTGCATTCAAAACGTTACAAAAAACCGCTGGCATCATCAGCAAAAAGAACAACTCTCAACTTTTTGTAACAATAATTAACGACAAGCGAACCGGTGATAAACAATTAATAGCTGATAAACAGTTGTTCACTTTACTCCGCTGCCATGTTTACGCAAATAAACACCTGACGGGAAAGTACAAAAAACAACCGCTGCATTTTTTGGTTCAGCTTGTGGTATACTCCGCCGCCTTAACTTTCATCGTCGCGCTCAAGCGCTGTTTAATAATGAGGAAAATAAATGAGCACACCTGATTTTGCCACTGCAGAGAATAACCAGGAACTGGCACAGGAAGTAAACTGCCTGAAAGCACTGCTGACGCTCATGCTGCAGGCTATGGGCCAGGCTGATGCTGGTCGTGTGATCATTAAGATGGAAAAACAAATCGCGCAGATGGAAGGCCAGGCTGAATCCGCGGTATTTGCCAATACCGTTAAGCAAATTAAACAAGCTTACCGTCAGTGAAAAAAAACGGCTGGATGCGATGCATTCAGCCGTTATTTCGTCTGGCACGCAGAACATTTTGTCTAATCAGATCAATCCCGTCGCCGCTGCATAACAGGCTATCTGCGTCTTGTTTGGCGCATTGAATTTCTTCTGCATATTCTTTTGATGGAAGTTAACCGTATTCTCAGAGATTGAGAGAATGATTGCTATTTCTGCAGAGGTTTTCCCTTCTGCGGTCCATTTCAGAATTTCCCGCTCACGTTTGCTGAACCTCATTTCAGGCGGCATCACCATTTCATGTTCAAAACGAAGCAGAGACGTTAAGGCCATTTGCACCAGCATTTGCAGCCGCAACTCTATTTCTTCGTTGGCTAACGAATTTGCCAGCACACTCGTACGAGAAACCGACAGAAAGCCAAGTGCATGATTAGGCAGCATCAGGCACTGTGTTATTCCCTTACGTAAACCGTGATCGCGCGCACCGTCCCATAATTCCTGGGCATCAGCGAATAATTCATCAGTCCAGGGTAAATGCCCCTGAATGAAATTCTCCGGCTTCAGTACCGGATCGATGGAAAAATAATTCTCTGACTGATATTGCGCCATCCATTGTTGCGGATAACTGGAATGTACTGAAATCCTGGGGCGCGTAAATGGCACGGGGTGGCGCACGCAGAGAGCGAAATAATCAAACTCGAGTGCCTGCGTTTGCTGCTGGAGTTCCTGATATACCTCGTCGGCACAGGTCAACGCCTGAAACCGGAGGAAGCATTCCCGTCGCCAGTTGAAAAAGTCTGAATCCCTCATACTTAGTGAATAAAACCTCTGATAAAGATAATCATTATTATGGTGAATATAACCTAACACATAAAACTTCTTTCTTACTACGAAATATCGGCATTATTACAATTAACTTTAGTTTTAATGCGGTTTAACCGAAGTTAGCGGAATTAAAAAACAGAAGAAGAGACATAACAGGAGAATAATTTGCTCCAGAAAACAAACCTGGAGCAAATTAACGTAAAAATGCTACTGCATGAGGAATTTTTCAAGGAACTGACGGGTTCGCGGCTGCTGTGGGTTTGCAAATAAACGCTTCGCTGGCCCCTGCTCCACAATCCGTCCCTGATCCATGAAAATAGCCCGGTCTGCAACATCACGGGCAAAGCTCATTTCGTGGGTTACGATAACCATCGTGCGCTTTTCCTGCGCCAGCTGGCGGATAGTATTCAGCACCTCGCCTACCAGTTCTGGATCAAGCGCCGAGGTTGGTTCATCGAACAGGATCACATCAGGGCGCATCGCCAGCGCGCGGGCAATCGCCACGCGTTGCTGCTGCCCCCCAGACAGACGGCGCGGATAGCTGGTTTCTTTACCCGCCAGCCCTACCTTAGCAAGCAGTTCGCGCGCACGCGCCGTTGCTTCGTCTTTAGGCTCACCTTTCACGATAACCGGCCCCTCAATAATGTTCTCCAGCACCGTCCGGTGCGGGAACAGATTGAAGTTCTGAAAAACGAAGCCAACGTGCTGACGCAGACGACGGATTAACCCCTTCTGCTGGTTGATAGACTTACCGGTATCAATAGTGATATCTCCCACCCGAATCGTTCCGCCCTCAGGCTGTTCAAGCAGGTTGATGCTGCGCAGCAGCGTCGTTTTTCCTGAGCCGCTTGGCCCAATAATCGCCACCACTTCGCCCTGCTCAACCTCAAGATCGATTCCGTGGAGCACCGTTTGCCCGTGGAACTTTTTCACCAGGTTTTTAACGTCGATAGCACTCATTTCGGATCACGCTCCTGGCGGTTAAGCTGGTTTTCAAAGTAGTTTTGCAACGCAGACAGCACCGTCGCCATCACCCAGTAAATCAGCGAGGCCGCCAGATACATGGTGAACACTTCAAGCGTGCGCGAAGTGATAAGCTGCGCCTGACGGAACAACTCTGGTACCTGGATCGTTGCCGCCAGCGAGGTGTCTTTCACCAGGCTAATAAAACTGTTGCTGAGCGGAGGCAAGGCCACGCGCGCCGCCTGTGGCAGGATTGCCCGACGCAACGTTTGCCACGGTGTCATACCGATACTGGCCGCAGCTTCCCATTGCCCTTTATCAATAGACGAGATGGCCGCCCGCAGGGTTTCCGAGGTGTACGCCGCGGTATTCAGCGACAGCCCAATCATTGCCGCCGGGATCGGATCAAGCTCAATACCAAACTGCGGTAAACCGTAGTAGATCATAAAGAGTTGAGCGATGAGCGGCGTACCGCGAAACACAGAGATATAAAAACGCGCCAGCCAGCGTACCGGCCAGACGGGCGACATACGCATTAAGGCCAGCACAAACCCGAGCACCAGACCGAAGAACATCCCGCCGATACTGAGCTGTAACGTAAACACCGCCCCCTTGAGCAGGAACGGTAGCGAATCAATAACCAGTTGAATACTTTCTTGCATTATTATTTTTCGACCTGACTTTTAAACGTGAGGATGGTAGGCAAACAGCGCAGGTGCCCCGCCGGTGTGAACAAACAAAATCGGCCCTTCATCCTTAAAGCGTTTCTGCGCGATACCGTCAATAAGACCCGCCATCGCCTTGCCGGTATAGACCGGATCAAGCAGGATCCCTTCGAGGCGCGCCAGCAATTTCACGGCTTCCATCCCCTCTTCATTTGGCGTGCCATAGCCCGGTGCAAAATAGTCATCCCAGAGCACAATATCCGCCTTCGCCTTCAGCTCCAGCTGCTCTGCCACCGCCTGCTGTAAAGTCACCACTTTCGGCTTCTGCTCTGCAACGCTGCGGGATACCGTCACGCCAATAAGCTCCACATCCGGCAGTAGTTGTTCCAGGCCGACAGCCAGCCCCGCGTGCGTACCCGCACTGCCAGAAGCGACGACCACGGAGGACAAACTGACAGCACCTTCGCATTGCTGGGCAATTTCCAGCGCACTTTCCACATACCCCATCGCCCCCAGCGCATTCGAGCCGCCCACAGGAATGACATACGGACGGAACCCCTGCGCTTCCAGCCGCGTGGCCAGCTCCCCGAGCTGTGCAGCCGGGTCAGTCAGAGCATCAACCATTTCGACCTGTACATTAAACAGATCCAGCAGCAGGCGGTTGCCGTTGGTCAGGTAATTTTCCGCGTGCGTGCCGATCGGGTTTTCCAGCAGCGCCACGCAGTGCAGCCCGAGTTTTGCCGCAACTGCAGCCGTCTGACGAACGTGGTTAGACTGGATTGCTCCTGCGGTGATCAGCGTATCCGCACCTTCACGCAGCGCATCGGCCGCGAGGAACTCCAGTTTGCGCAGCTTGTTACCGCCCATCGCCATTGGCGTCACGTCATCACGCTTAATAAAAATATCGCGTCCTAAATAATCAGAAAACCGCGGTAAGTACTCCAGCGGCGTCGGTGCACCGATAAACTCCAGACGGGGAAAACGCGTTAAATTCTGTAGTGACATGGATCCTCCGGTAACGCTGTTTTTATGTAATATTTTTATTATGCACGTTGTCGTGCCAGAAATAAAAAAGGCGCTTTTAAAAGCGCCTTTTTTTATCGTCAGAGACTTATTTAGTCACGTCAGCCCCGAACCACTTCTCAGAGAGTGCCTTCAGGCTGCCGTCTTTTTGCATATCCGCAATGGCGGCATCAATGGCTTTCACCAGATCTTCGTTACCTTTACGCACTGCAACACCCGACTCCTGGCGAGAGAACGCATCACCAGCCACCGCCAGGGTATTGTTCGTTTTCTTCACCAGATCCAGCGCGGCCAGACGGTCAACCAGAATGGCGTCGATACGGCCAACACGGAGATCCTGGTACTTCGTCGGGTCATCATCATAGGTGCGGATATCCACACCCTGAACGTTCTGGCGCAGCCACTCTTCGTAGTTCGTCCCCAGGCCGACGCCCACTTTCTTACCTTTCAGGTCAGCAGCGGACTTAATGGTGCCCTCGTTGCCTTTCTTCACCAGCGCCTGAATACCAGACACAGTGTACGGCGTAGAGAAATCATATTTCTTCTTACGCTCGTCAGAAATGGTCACCTGGTTGATCACCACATCAATACGTTTGGAATCCAGCGATGCCAGCATGCCGTCCCATTTAGTGGGTTTCAGGGATGCCTGCACGCCGAGATGTTTCGCCAGTTCCTGTGCAAATTCCACTTCGAAACCGGTCAGTTTACCGTCATCACCCTGGAAGCTGAACGGAGGATAGGTTCCTTCCAGCCCGACCAGCAATGTGCCGCGCTCTTTCACTTTATTCAGCAGGTTTTCTGCCGCGAACGTTTTCACGCTCATACCCGCGACCAGCGCAACGGCCATTACGCCCATCAGCGCCTGACGACCCAGAAGTGCTAATTTCATAAGTACCCCGATATAGTGGAATTTTTGAGTAGTGTAGTGAAATCGCCTGCAACGTCAAAGGCAACTGCGCTACATCTTATTCCTTTTTAATATATATCAGAAGTTGTTCCGGCGTGGACTTTCTGCTCTACAGCACCGGGCATTTGTACCTTATATTGTGCATACTTGCGCAGCGCAATACGGTAGTTGTTGGTGCTGGTTGCAGGCAACCACGGCTCCAGATTCTCATCCAGATACCCAGTTTTAAGCAGATCGCGAGAAATGTTTTGTACGGTGAGATGCTGGCCAAGACGACGCAGGCGAACCACATATTCGCGTACGGTGCCATGACTCATCTCCGTTTGTTCAAACAGGAATTGTTTAAAGCCGATGATATCGAAGAAATCGCTTTGTTCTTTGCAGTGAAGATCGCCACAGAAACGGCAAAGCGCCACCCACTCTTTTTGCTCTTCGAGCCATGCGGCTTCATCCATCAACGTGTCGAGACGAGAAATCGCAATTTTATTAACGATTTCACCGCGACGAACCAGCGTGATACGATCGAGTAACTTGTTACAGTGGGCGCAATGCGTCTGGCTGTGTTTAAAGTCTTTCAGGTAGCGGCTTAAAGGCCGTCTTTTAGATTGCTGCACCGTCATGATAACTCCTGGTTGTCAATACGTTGTGCGGCATTTTTCAGATGAATCAATCACCTATAACTTACCCAGTTTCGTCCGTAAGCGTTTAATGGCCTGACTGTGCAGCTGGCTCACCCGCGATTCACCCACTTCCAGAACAGCGCCAATCTCTTTGAGGTTAAGCTCTTCCTGGTAATAGAGGGTCAACACCAGTTGTTCACGTTCGGGTAAAGCTTCAATCGCTTCCATGACGCGATGGCGTAGATTACCTTCCAGTAAATGGTGTAACGGGTTTTCTTGCTGATGCTCATCCGTCACCAGCTCGATACTATCGCCATGCTCTTCACGCCACTCGTCATAAGAGAAGAGTTGGCTATTATTGGTGTCGAGCAACATCTGACGATACTCTTCAACAGCAATGCCAAGACGTTCCGCTACTTCAGTTTCCGTCGCGTTACGTCCCAGTTCCTGTTCCAGCTGCCCCATCGCATGCGCCACTTCGCGCGCGTTGCGGCGAACGCTGCGCGGCACCCAGTCGCGGCTGCGCAGCTCGTCCAGCATCGCACCACGAATACGCTGAACTGCGTAAGTAGTAAATGCCGTTCCTTGCAGAGCGTCGTATCGGTCAACTGCATTCAATAACCCGATACCGCCCGCCTGTAGCAGATCGTCCAGTTCCACGCTCGCCGGCAAACGCACCTGGAGGCGCAATGCTTCGTGACGCACCAGCGGGACATAACGCTGCCACAGCGAGTGTTTATCCATTACACCTTCAGCGGTATAGAGTGAATTCACGATAAACAGCCCTGCGTTAATTGAGTTATCGGCATGATTATCCGATTCTGCAGGGGTTTTAATTGGGTGAATAGTGGGTGAAATGAGGGGTTATTTAGGGGTTACAGGCAAATTTTAACGGAAAAAAACCCCGCCGAAGCGGGGTTTGAGCTTATTCAGGCAATTAGCCCTGCAGCAGAGACAGAACCTGCTGAGGAACCTGGTTAGCTTTAGACAGCACGGAGTTACCCGCCTGCTGAACGATCTGCGCTTTAGACATGTTGGACACTTCGGTCGCATAGTCGGCGTCCTGAATACGGGACTGAGCAGAAGACAGGTTAGTGGTGGTGTTGTTCAGGTTGGTTACAGCAGAGCTCAGACGGTTCTGTACCGCACCCAGAGAAGAACGCAGTTTATCTACTGTAGCAATAGCTTTGTCCAAGAGAGCCAGTGGATTGTTAGTAGATGCACCAGCAAACTCTGGTGTTGCCGCTGCGGCACCATTTTGGCTAAGTTCAATCTTAGCCTGGTTACCGGCAGCACCATCGATAGTAACTTTAGTAGCTGCGATAGTGGAATCTACTCCGTTCGCGTTAGCTAATGAGTTATTAGCAACATAGTTTTTACCCTGAACAGTAACAAAACCTACTGCATTATTATTGGCATCGGCACCAACCTGAATCAGGCTACCAGGCTTGGTCGCATTTAATACACCATTTGCTGCATCATTGTATGTAACATCAGCTTTGTTCAGTTTAACCGTACCATCCTGAGCAACAGATGCTGCATAGCTCTTATCGCCATACTGTACGACATATGTAGAGGTAGCAACACCACCTTTTGTTACGTTGTGTAAAGACACAGCCGAAGGATCAGTGATGTTAAGATCGGTCAGAACAGAGGCATCCATCTTAACTGCGATTGGTGCACCTGTACCGCTTGGTATCTGGGTGATAGCCGCACCAGTTTCCAAAGCGTTTTTAGATACTGAGAAACCGTTCAATCCCAGAGTGGAAGAGTCAATCTTTTGCAAATCGATGTTGATGGTCTGGCCATCGTTCGCGCCCACCTGGATAGACATGGAGTTATTTTTAGCCAGTACGTTCACGCCGTTGAACTGAGTCTGACCAGATACACGGTCAATTTCAGACAGACGGGATTTGATTTCATCCTGGATTGAAGACAGGTCAGAATCGGAGTTAGTACCGGTAGTTGCCTGAACGCTCAGTTCACGAACACGCTGCAAGTTGTTGTTGATTTCAGACAGTGCACCTTCAGTGGTCTGTGCCAGAGAGATACCGTCGTTTGCGTTACGTGCAGCCTGAGTCAGACCCTTGATGTTAGACGTGAAGCGGTTGGCAATCGCCTGGCCCGCAGCATCATCTTTTGCGCTGTTGATGCGCAGACCGGAAGACAGACGCTCGATAGAAGAAGACAGAGCAGACTGGTTCTTGTTGATGTTGTTCTGAGTGATCAGCGAGAGGCTGTTGGTATTAATGACTTGTGCCATGATTACGTTTCCTGTTGTTCATCAAATCTGTTTGGTTAGATTTGGGTTTCCACCCTTCGGCTTCATCGCCGTCAAAGGTGTTATCGTCTGCCCCAAAACAACCTTTAGATTTTTTTTCAGGATCTCGATAATTTTTTTAGCCACGGAAATACTCTTCTCTATATGCCTTATTCCTGCCATTAGAAAAAAGAAATTAATCGTAAACTTTCCCCTGTTGAGGCCGATAACCCCATTATTCGTTCTACGTGTCGATACATTAAGGAATAAATATGGCAAGTATTTCATCATTGGGAATCGGTTCGGGCCTAAAGTTAGCGGACATTCTGGATAGCCTGACGACTGCGGAAAAAGCACAGTTGACGCCGATCTCCAAACAGCAGACCTCCTATACCGCCAAGCTCAGCGCCTACGGCACGTTAAATAGTTCGCTGGCAGCGTTTCAGACGGCCAACACCGCGCTAAATAACGCAGACCTGTTTACCGCGACCAGCACGGCAAGCAGCACCACCGCGTTTAGTGCAACCACGACCGGGAGTGCGATTGCCGGGAAATACACCATCAGCGTGTCACAGCTGGCACAGGCGCAGACGCTGACCACGAAAAATACCCGGGCGGATAACACAACCGCTATCGCTTCGGCTGACAGCACAATCACCTTTACCGCCGGTAATGGTAAACCGCCGGTAAGCATCGGCATCAGTGCAGCAAACTCATCGTTAACCGGTATCCGCGATGCGATCAACAAAGCTGAAGCGGGTGTGAGCGCCAGTATTATCAACGTTGGCAATGGTCAGTACCGTCTGTCCATTACCTCAACCAATACCGGCTCTGCAAATGCCGTTAGCATTGGCGTAAGTGGTGACAGTGCCCTGCAGTCCTTCATGGGTTACAACGGTACCAATACCGACGCCAGCAACGGTATGAGCGAAAGCGTGACCGCGCAAAACGCAAAGCTGAAGGTTAACAACGTTGATATCGAAAACAGCAGCAACACTATCAGTGATGCGCTGGAAGATATCACCCTGAACCTGAACGATGTGACGAGCGGTAACCAGACGCTGACGATCAGCAAGGATACGTCTAAAGCATCAACCACGATTAAAGCATGGGTTGATGCCTACAACACCCTGCAGGACAGCTTTGCCGCGCTGACCAAATATACGGCAGTGGATGTAGGTTCCACGCAGGATGCCAACAACGGTGCTCTGCTGGGTGACAGCACGTTGCGTACGATTCAGACTCAGCTGAAAACCATGCTGAGCACCTCAGTAGGTGGAACGGCCTATAAAACGCTGTCGCAGGTGGGCATTACCTCCGATCCGTCTACCGGTAAGCTGCAGCTGGACAACACCAAGCTGCAAACTGCGCTGACCAATAACTCGCAGGCTGTGAAAGACCTGGTGGTGGGTGACGGTAAAACCACCGGTATCACTACCAACATGGCGACTCACATGACTGACTGGCTGTCCAGCAAAGGCATTATTCAGGCAGCAAAAGATGGTGTCAGCAAAACGCTGAACAAGCTGACGGATCAGTACAACGCCGTGAGCGATCGCATCGATGCGACAGTTGCACAGTATAAAGCCCAGTTTACCCAACTGGACATCATGATGACCTCGCTGAACAACACCAGCAGCTACCTGACGCAGCAGTTTGATACCAGCTCGTCAAGCAAGTAGTAAACGCTAACCAGACCCGAGGGGGATAACATGTACGGCGCAAAAGGCACGCAAGCCTACGCAAAAATAGAAGTTGAAAGCGCGGTGATGAGCGCCAGCCAGCATCAGCTGGTTATCATGCTATTTGATGGAGCCCTCAGCGCGCTGGTACGCGCGCGTCTGTTTCTGCAGGACGGCAACATCCCGGCAAAAGGGCTGGCGCTTTCAAAAGCCATCAACATTATCGAAAACGGGCTCAAAATCGGCCTGGTTGAAGGGAATGGTGATGAGCTGACACAAAATCTGATTGCCCTTTATGCCTATATGGTAAGACGACTCCTGCATGCCAACGTGAATAATGATGCCAGCGCCATCGAAGAGGTGGAAATCTTGCTGCGCAATATCGCTGACGGCTGGAAGGAGGTTGCCGGTTCGCCACAACTGATTCAGGACGCCGTCTAATGAGTAATGCACCGCAACTTTATTCTCTCTATCAACAACTCCTTGAGCAGAGCCAGTTGATGCTGCGACTTGCTCGTCAGGGGTTATGGGATGATCTCATCACCTGTGAAACCGATTATGTTAATGCGGTGCACTCTCTGGCCAGACTCACTCAGGAAACCGCCCCTTCCGCACAATTGCAGGAGCAGCTTCGTCCGACGCTACGGGTGATTCTGGATAATGAAAGTCAGGTTAAAACGTTGCTGCAAGCCAGAATGGATGAGCTGGCAAAGCTGGTGGGTCAATCCTCCATGCAAAAAACCGTTCTGTCGACCTACAGCAACCAGGGCGGTCACGTTCTGGTTCCGCAAGGTAATCCTGAAGTCAGTTAGCCACTTTACTGGCGAACGAACTCCTCTCGCGTCGTTCGCCAGGCATTTATTCCCCCGCTACGCCATACTTGAGTTTCGCGACCTCATGGAGATGGTGCATGCGCAATCCCACCTTACTGCAATGCTTTCACTGGTATTACCCCGCTGGCGGTGAACTGTGGCGAGAAATTACGGCCCTGGCCCCTAATCTTAATGAAATTGGGGTCAATATGATCTGGTTACCCCCGGCGTATAAAGGCGCATCAGGCGGGTATTCGGTTGGATACGACTCTTACGATCTTTTCGACCTGGGTGAATTCGACCAGAAAGGCAGCATCGCGACAAAATACGGTGATAAACCCCAGCTTCTGGAAGCCCTCGACGCCTTAAAGAGCAATCAAATCGCCGTGCTGCTTGATGTGGTGGTGAACCACAAAATGGGGGCAGATGAAAAAGAGTCCATCCGCGTACAGCGTGTGAACGAGCAGGATCGTACGCAAATCGATGATGACGTTATCGAATGCGAGGCCTGGACGCGCTACACCTTCCCTGCCCGCGCCGGGCAATATTCACAGTTTATCTGGGATTTTAAATGCTTCAGCGGTATCGATCACATCGAAAACCCCACTGAAGACAACATCTTTAAAATCGTCAACGACTACACCGGCGAAGGCTGGAATGACCAGGTCGATGATGAAATGGGTAATTTTGATTATCTGATGGGCGAAAATATCGATTTTCGCAATCACGCCGTTACGGAGGAATTAAAATACTGGGCGCGCTGGGTGATGGCGCAAACACAGTGCGACGGCTTTCGTCTGGATGCGGTAAAACACATTCCAGCCTGGTTTTATAAGGAATGGATTGAACACGTTCAGGAGGTTGCCAGTAAGCCGCTGTTTATCGTGGCCGAATACTGGTCGCATGAAGTCGATAAACTGCAGAATTACATCAACCAGGTCGACGGAAAAACAATGCTGTTCGACGCCCCTCTGCAGATGAAATTTCATGAAGCTTCGCGCCAGGGGCGAAACTATGACATGAGCCAGATCTTCACCGGCACGCTGGTGGAAGCCGATCCGTTTCATGCGGTGACGCTGGTTGCCAACCACGACACCCAGCCTTTGCAGGCGCTGGAAGCGCCGGTTGAAGCCTGGTTTAAACCGCTGGCGTATGCGCTGATCCTGCTGCGGGAAAACGGTGTGCCGAGCGTGTTTTATCCGGATCTGTTCGGCGCACGCTATGACGATACCGGGGGCGACGGTAAAACGTATCACATTGATATGCCGGTTATTGAACAGCTTCACGAGCTGATTCTGGCGCGCCAGCGCTTTGCCCACGGCGTTCAGACGCTGTTTTTTGACCATCCTAACTGTATCGCCTTTAGCCGCAGCGGCACCGAGGACGATCCCGGTTGTGTGGTGGTGCTTTCCAATGGTGATGATGGTGAGAAGGTCATTTGTCTCGGGGAAAACTACGGCAACAGAACGTGGCGTGATTTTCTGGGCAATTGCGAAGAAAGCGTCATAACAGCGGCGGACGGTGAAGGTACGTTTACCTGCAAAGGTGGAAGTGTGAGCGTGTGGGTAATGGAGGATGTGCTGTAGCGCTGGAAAAAGTACAACCTGATGCCCTCACCCCGTCCCTCTCCCACAGGGAGAGGACGAAAACACAAAAAACGGCAACAAGGTTGCCGTTTTGCTTTTACCCTCAGGGCAGCTTACTCTCCAGCGGGTTTTTGCTCAGATAATCTGCGCATTCCACCGTTGGGCGGTCAACCTTCTGCAACACCATACCATCATACTCAAGCGTCAGGCCATCACGCGCCAGCGGGTAGATATCCAGCTTGCGGGTCACGTTATAATAGTTTTCTGAACGCAGCATAATTTTACCCGGCACGGCCAATACGCGCTGCCACTGACGGCAATCCAGCGTATCGCCCTCCTCCGTCACCACCAGCGTGGCAATCGCCTCCGGGCTGACCATTTTGCTCTGCGGCCCTTTTGACTGCCAATATCCCGCCAGATGCGCCGGAACAGGATGTTTTATCACGTCCTGATAGTTATCAACCTGAGCGCACCCGGTCAGTGCCAGCAGCGCACCCATAATTGCTATTTTTTTCATCATCTTTCCTGCATGCGAAGAAAAAAATATTGTGGCATTAAAGCGCGGAAGCCGCCAGAAGAAGATATGAAGCGCCTACACCTGCATGGACATGATGTCCTGATACGCAGACACCAGCTTATTACGCACCTGGATCCCCATTTGCAGGGAGACCGATGCTTTTTGCAAATCGGTCATCACATCGTTTAGCGCCACGCCCGGCTCACCGAGGGTGAACTTTTCCGCCTGCGTACGCGCAGCGGTCTGGGTATCGCTGATACGGTCAAGAGCGGCGTGCAGTTGCCCCGCAAAGCTGATGGCCGGCTGTTCTGCTGCCACGTTCTGATTACGGGCCGTCATCGCCGTTGCCTGCAACTGACTGATTACCCCTTCAATGCCCTGTATAGCCATGACTCTCCCCTGGATGGTTTTTTACGCGGTCAAGACTAACAGCTTGTCAATAAGATAATGGCGGTAAATAACGTGAAAAAACCAGGTTATTTGACGCATAGAAAATCCCGAATCATCAAATAATGGCAGGGCCATCAATATGGAACTTTTGTCGTGTTTGCCGACCCGGGAGTCAGTTTTGTTTCTCTACACGAATAACGTAAACCACCAGGATTTAAGAGGTGCGCAATGACTGCAACAGCATCAACAGCGCCACAAAATAAATCACTCGAGTGGATGAACCGCCTTCGCGCGAACCCTAAAATCCCGTTGATCGTGGCAGGCGCTGCCGCAATTGCGATCCTTGTAGCGATGGTCTTGTGGGCAAAAAGCCCTGATTACCGCACACTCTATAGCAACCTTTCCGATCAGGATGGCGGTGCCATCGTCACCCAGCTTACCCAGATGAACATCCCTTATCGCTTTGCCGATAACGGCGGTGCGCTTGAAGTGCCTGCGGATAAGGTACATGAGCTGCGTCTGCGTCTGGCTCAGCAAGGTCTGCCGAAGGGGGGTGCGGTCGGTTTTGAACTGCTGGATCAGGAAAAATTCGGTATCAGTCAGTTCAGCGAGCAGGTGAATTACCAGCGTGCGCTGGAAGGTGAACTGGCCCGTACGATTGAAACCTTAGGCCCGGTGAAGAGTGCCCGTGTGCATCTGGCCATGCCTAAACCGTCTCTGTTTGTTCGTGAGCAAAAATCCCCGTCGGCTTCCGTTACCGTTAACCTTGAACCTGGCCGCGCGCTGGATGAAGGGCAAATCAGCGCCGTGACGCATCTGGTGTCCAGCGCCGTTGCAGGCTTACCGCCGGGTAACGTGACGCTGGTCGATCAGAGCGGCCATTTGCTGACCCAGTCCAATACCGCGGGTCGCGATCTGAACGATGCTCAGTTGAAATACGCAGCCGATGTGGAAAACCGCCTCCAGCGCCGTATTGAAGCGATCCTTGGCCCGGTTGTGGGTAACAGCAATGTGCATGCGCAGGTGACCGCGCAAATTGACTTCGCTAATAAAGAACAAACTGAAGAACAATACAGCCCGAACGGTGAACCGTCTCAGGCCGTCATGCGTTCTCGCCAGATCAACTCGAACGAGCAGGTCGGTGGCCCTTACCCTGGCGGTGTGCCGGGTGCGCTGTCGAACCAACCGGCTCCGGCTAACGCTGCCCCTATTTCTACTCCTCCGGCAAACCAGCAGAACGGACAGCAAAATAATCAGCAGACGACCTCTACGGCAAGCAGCAATGCAGGCCCGCATACCAGCAGCCGTAACGAAACCACCAACTATGAAGTTGACCGTACTATCCGCCACACCAAACTGAACGTGGGCGATATTCAGCGTCTTTCTGTTGCCGTGGTCGTGAACTACAAAACGCTGCCGGACGGTAAATCGCTGCCGCTGACGGCCGAGCAGATGAAGCAGATCGAAAACCTGACCCGCGAAGCAATGGGTTACACGGAAAAACGTGGCGATACCCTCAACGTGGTGAACTCACCGTTCAACTCCGTTGATGAAACGGGTGGCGAGCTGCCGTTCTGGAAACAGCAGGCGTTTATTGATCAACTGATGTCCGCTGGTCGCTGGCTGCTGGTTCTGATTGTCGCGTGGCTGCTGTGGCGTAAGGGCGTTCGTCCGCAGCTCCAGCGTCGTGCTGAAGCCGAGAAAGCCGCTCTGGAGCAGATGAATTCGCGTCAGGAAGTGGAAGAAGCGGTTGAAGTCCGTCTGAGTAAAGACGAACAAACGCAGCAGCGTCGTGCTAACCAGCGCATGGGTGCCGAGGTGATGAGCCAGCGCATTCGCGAAATGTCAGATAACGATCCGCGCGTCGTCGCGCTGGTCATCCGTCAGTGGATGGGTAACGAACATGAGTAACACGCTTACAGGCACCGATAAAAGCGTCATCCTGCTGATGACCATTGGTGAAGACCGTGCGGCAGAGGTGTTTAAACACCTCTCCCAACGAGAAGTACAAATTCTCAGTGCGGCAATGGCAAACGTCCGCCAGATCTCCAACAAGCAGCTCACCGAAGTGCTGGCGGAGTTTGAGCAGGAAGCGGAACAGTTCGCGGCGCTGAACGTCAACGCCAACGACTACCTGCGTTCGGTGCTGGTGAAAGCGCTGGGTGAAGAGCGTGCCGCCAGCCTGCTGGAAGATATTCTGGAGACGCGCGATACCGCCAGCGGTATCGAAACGCTCAACTTTATGGAGCCGCAGAGTGCCGCCGACCTTATTCGCGACGAGCACCCGCAGATTATTGCCACCATTCTGGTTCACCTCAAACGTGGCCAGGCAGCCGATATTCTGGCACTGTTCGACGAGCGTCTGCGTCACGACGTCATGCTGCGTATCGCCACCTTCGGTGGTGTTCAGCCTGCCGCGCTGGCGGAACTGACCGAAGTGCTGAACAACCTGCTCGATGGCCAGAACCTCAAACGCAGCAAAATGGGCGGAGTGAGAACGGCAGCAGAAATCATCAACCTGATGAAAACACAGCAGGAAGAAGCGGTTATTACTGCAGTTCGCGAGTTCGACGGCGAACTGGCGCAGAAAATTATCGACGAGATGTTCCTGTTCGAAAACCTGGTCGAAGTGGACGATCGCAGCATCCAGCGCCTGCTCCAGGAAGTGGACTCCGAATCGCTGCTTATCGCCCTCAAAGGTGCCGAACAGCCGCTGCGCGAGAAGTTCCTGCGCAACATGTCCCAGCGTGCGGCAGATATCCTGCGCGACGACCTGGCCAACCGTGGCCCGGTGCGTTTGTCTCAGGTGGAAAACGAACAGAAAGCCATCCTGCTTATTGTTCGTCGTCTGGCGGAAACCGGCGAGATGGTGATTGGCAGCGGAGACGACACCTATGTCTAATGAGCTGCCGTGGACACGCTGGACGCCTGACGATCTGGCTCCTCCCCTCGCCGGGTTCACGCCCGCCGTGATGTTGCCTGAGGAAGGCGACACGGAAGCCGAGGTACCTGAGCTTAGCGAAGAAGAGCAACGTGCCCAGATGCTGGCGCAAATGCAAATGCAGGCGCATGAACAGGGCTTCAACGCCGGTCTGAACGAAGGGCGACAGAAAGGCCAGGAGCAGGGTTACCAGGAAGGTCTGGCAAAAGGTCTGGAACAAGGCATTGAGCAAGCACGTCAGCAACAGGCCCCGCTTCATGCCCGTATGCAACAGCTGGTCAGCGAATTCCAGCATACGCTGGATGCGCTGGACAGCGTGATTGCGTCGCGCCTGATGCAGATGGCGCTTGAAGCAGCTCGCCAGGTGATTGGTCAGACGCCGACGGTAGATAACGCGGCACTCATCAAACAAATTCAGGGGCTGCTCCAGCAGGAGCCGCTATTTAGCGGAAAACCACAACTGCGCGTTCATCCGGACGATCTGCAGCGTGTGGAAGATAGCCTGGGTGCAACGCTGAGCCTGCACGGCTGGCGTCTGCGCGGCGATCCGTCATTACATCACGGTGGATGTAAAGTGTCTGCCGATGAAGGCGATCTGGATGCCAGCGTCGCCACCCGCTGGCAGGAACTGTGCCGCCTGGCCGCACCGGGAGTCGTCTGATGACTGCACGCCTCACGCGCTGGCTCAACACGCTCGATAACTTTGAAGCAAAGATGGCACAACTGCCGTCTGTTCGTCGTTACGGGCGCTTGACGCGCGCCACCGGTCTGGTGCTGGAAGCAACCGGTCTGCAACTTCCGCTGGGTGCGACCTGCGTGATTGAGCGCCAGGATGGGCAAGAAACGCGTGAAGTGGAAAGCGAAGTCGTCGGTTTTAACGGTCAGCGTCTGTTCCTGATGCCGCTTGAAGAAGTGGAAGGCATTCTGCCCGGCGCGCGCGTGTACGCCAAAAACATCAGCGGCGATGGCCTGCAAAGTGGTAAACAGCTGCCGCTTGGCCCTGCGCTGCTCGGCCGCGTACTGGACGGAAGCGGCAAGCCGCTCGATGGCCTGCCCTCACCCGATACGACTGAAACCGGCGCGCTAATCACCCAGCCGTTTAACCCCCTGCAGCGAACCCCTATCGAGCATGTTCTGGATACCGGCGTGCGCCCGATTAACGCCCTGCTGACGGTGGGCCGTGGGCAGCGTATGGGCCTGTTCGCCGGTTCCGGCGTGGGTAAATCGGTTCTGCTCGGCATGATGGCGCGTTATACCCAGGCAGACGTTATCGTCGTGGGCCTGATCGGTGAACGTGGCCGTGAAGTGAAAGACTTCATTGAAAACATTCTGGGTGCGGAAGGCCGTGCCCGCTCGGTGGTCATCGCCGCACCGGCGGATGTTTCACCGTTACTGCGTATGCAGGGTGCCGCGTATGCCACCCGTATTGCAGAAGATTTTCGTGACCGTGGGCAGCACGTGCTGCTGATCATGGACTCCCTGACCCGTTACGCCATGGCGCAGCGTGAAATCGCGCTGGCGATCGGTGAGCCACCGGCCACCAAAGGCTACCCGCCGTCGGTATTTGCTAAGCTCCCGGCTCTGGTAGAACGTGCAGGGAACGGCATCAGCGGCGGTGGCTCAATCACTGCTTTTTATACGGTTCTGACCGAAGGCGATGACCAGCAAGACCCGATTGCCGACTCTGCGCGTGCGATCCTTGACGGTCACATTGTGTTATCGCGCCGTCTGGCCGAAGCCGGGCACTATCCGGCCATCGATATTGAAGCATCAATCAGCCGTGCAATGACGGCATTGATAACCGAGAAGCACTACGCCCGCGTGCGTAACTTCAAACAACTGCTCTCCAGCTTCCAGCGCAACCGCGATCTGGTGAGCGTGGGGGCGTATGCCAAAGGCAGCGACCCGATGCTCGACAAAGCGATTACCCTGTGGCCACAGCTGGAGGCGTTTTTGCAACAAGGTATTTTTGAACGCGCCGACTGGGAAGATTCGATACAGGCTCTGGAGCTGATTTTCCCGCAGGTGTAATACAGGTGGAGGGCGAAGGTCATGGCGCAAAATAGCGCGTTATCAACGCTAAAAGATCTGGCTGAAAAAGAAGTTGATGATGCCGCATTGCAGCTTGGTGCAATGCGACGCGGGTGCCAGCAGGCTGAAGAACAGTTGAAAATGTTAATCGACTATCAGCATGAATATCGCACCAACCTTAATACCGATATGACTCAGGGCATTGGAAGCCAGCGCTGGATTAACTATCAGCAGTTTATTCAGACGCTGGAAAAGGCGATTGAACAGCATCGCCAGCAGCTTCATCAATGGACCCAAAAAGTGGATACCGCGCTAACTTTCTGGCGCGAGAAAAAACAGCGACTGCAGGCCTGGCAGACCTTACAGGACAGGCAGGTTGCGGCAGCGACTCTGGCGGAAAACCGTCAGGATCAGAAGAAAATGGATGAGTTTGCCCAGCGCGCATCAATGAGGAAACCGGAATGATCACACTGCAACAACTGCTGATGACCGACAGCGGCCTGTCAGGCGACACGCAGACGGGGAAAGGCACCGATGGTGCGCAAGATTTTCTGTCTCTGCTGGCGGGAGCCTTGACCGATGCTACCGGTAAGGGCAAAGATGCGCCGCTGACCCTGGCTGATCTGAAAGCTGCCGGCAGCAAACTGTCAAAAGCCACGCAGGATGCCAAAGGCGAAACGACCCTGCAGGCAAAAATTGCCGATCTCCTTTCACGTCAGGCAACGGCGACCAGCGATGAGACGGCCGGGACGACCTCGCTGCAATCTCTCGTTTCCGGGTTGATGCCGGCATCAAACGCGGATGCCCTGAAGACGCTGGCCGCAGCCAATACAAAAGATGACAGCAAAAGCGAGTTGAGTGAAGACGAGCTGGCGGGATTAAGCGCGCTGATGGCAATGCTGCCGCACCAGCAGACCACCGCGCCGGTGGTGAGCCAGCCAACAAGCGCTGGCGGCATTGCCGCGCAGTCGGCGTTGACCTCTGCCGCGCTCACGCAAAACAGTGCAGGTCAACAGCCCCTGAACAACTCGCTGGCGGGACATGACCATGATAAAGCACAACCTGCCGCGCAATATCAGGCACAAAACGCTGATTCTGCCCTGCCAGCTAGCGCCTCTGCAACGCCAGCCGTGGTCGCTTCAGCCGAGAAACAGGACATAGCCAGTTCCTCATCATCAACAACAACGCCGACCGCCACTCTGGCACCGATTGTCACCAGCCAGGCAACCTCTCAGCCTGCCGCTACCGTGGCCACCGCGCCAGTGTTAAGCCAGCCGCTGGGCACCAGCGAATGGCAACAAACGCTGAGCCAGCACATCACGCTGTTCACGAAACAGGGGCAACAAACAGCAGAACTGCGTCTGCACCCGGAAGATCTGGGCCAGGTGCAAATTTCGCTTAAACTGGATGATAACCAGGCGCAACTGCAGATGGTGTCTCCACATAGTCATGTGCGCGCGGCACTGGAAGCTGCACTGCCAACGCTGCGTACATCGCTTGCTGAAAACGGCATTCAGCTTTCGCAGAGCAGCGTCAGCAGTGAGAGCTTCAGCGGGCAGCAACAGTCGTCATCCCAGCAGCAACAGGCTTCGCGTTCTGGTCAGAATGGCGGTTTTAACGAAGAGAGTGATGAGTTATTACCCACTCCGGTGTCACTGCAATCCGCCGCGCGTGGAAACAGTGCCGTAGACATCTTCGCCTAAACGCCAGAGGTAGCGTGATTATCCCCGTCTTTTCCACGCTTTGACGTCCGCCGGACACGGGATAATCACCTTATTAAGCTGTACCGAAACAGGAAGCTCGTATCAGATGACTGACTCCGCTATCACCAAAAAAAGTAAGCGTTCCATCTGGATCCCGCTGCTGGTGTTGATCACGCTCGCCGCCTGCGCCACCGCGGGCTATAGTTACTGGCGTATGCAGCAGGAACCTACCACCGCTGCAGCCAAAGCTGAAGCACCCCCTCCGCCGGCTCCGGTGTTCTTCCCGCTGGATACCTTCACCGTCAACCTGGGTGATGCGGATCGTGTGCTTTATGTTGGCATTACGCTGCGTCTGAAAGACGAAGCCACGCGTTCTCGTCTGAACGATTACCTGCCTGAAGTCCGTAGCCGTTTGCTGCTGCTGTTCTCGCGTCAGGATGCGTCGACACTGGCCACCGCTGATGGTAAGCAAAAACTGGTCGATGAGATTAAGCAGACGCTGGCCACGCCGCTGGTAAACGGTCAACCTAAGCAGGAAGTCACTGACGTTCTGTACACAGCCTTCATTCTGCGGTAACGACATGGGCGACAGTATTCTTTCTCAGGCAGAAATCGATGCGCTGCTTAACGGCGACAACGATAAGAGTGATGATCCGCAACCGGGTTTGAGCGGTGACGATAATATTCGTCCCTATGACCCGAATACCCAGCGCCGCGTGGTACGTGAACGTCTGCAGGCGCTGGAGATCATCAACGAACGTTTTGCTCGTCAGTTCCGTATGGGGCTGTTTAACCTGCTGCGTCGTAGCCCGGATATCACCGTCGGTGCAATCCGCATTCAGCCTTATCATGAGTTTGCCCGCAACCTGCCGGTGCCGACCAACCTTAACCTGATCCATCTGAAACCGCTGCGCGGTACCGGGCTGGTGGTGTTTTCGCCAAGTCTGGTGTTCATTGCGGTAGATAACCTGTTTGGTGGCGATGGCCGTTTCCCGACCAAAGTGGAAGGACGCGAATTTACCCATACCGAGCAGCGCGTCATTAACCGCATGCTGAAGCTGGCGCTGGAATCTTACAGCGACGCGTGGAAAGCCATTAACCCGCTGGAAGTGGAGTACGTGCGTTCGGAAATGCAGGTGAAATTTACCAATATCACCACCTCCCCGAACGATATCGTCGTGAACACCCCGTTCCATGTGGAGATCGGTAACCTGACCGGCGAGTTCAACATCTGCCTGCCGTTCAGCATGATCGAGCCGCTGCGCGAGCTGCTGGTAAACCCACCGCTGGAAAACTCTCGCAACGAAGATCAGAACTGGCGTGAAAATCTGGTGCGTCAGGTTCAGCATTCACAGCTTGAGCTGGTGGCGAGCTTCGCCGATATCCCGCTGCGGTTATCCCAGATCCTGAAATTACAACCCGGCGATGTTCTGCCGATAGAAAAACCCGACCGCATTATTGCCCATGTGGATGGTGTCCCCGTGCTGACCAGTCAGTACGGCACGATTAACGGCCAGTATGCGTTACGCGTTGAGCACTTGATCAACCCGATTTTGAATTCGCTGAATGAGGAACAGCCCAAATGAGTGACATGAACAATCCGTCCGATGAAAACAGCGGAGCACTGGACGATCTGTGGGCTGACGCGTTAAACGAGCAAAAAACCACCCCGGCCAAAAGCGCGGCGGACGCGGTATTCCAGCAATTAGGCGGTGGCGACGTCAGCGGCACGCTGCAGGACATCGACCTGATCATGGATATCCCGGTTAAACTGACCGTTGAACTGGGTCGTACCCGTATGACCATTAAAGAGCTGCTGCGTCTGACGCAGGGTTCCGTGGTGGCTCTTGACGGACTGGCCGGTGAGCCACTGGATATTCTGATCAACGGTTATCTGATTGCTCAGGGTGAAGTCGTGGTTGTCGCCGATAAATACGGCGTGCGTATCACCGACATCATTACGCCATCTGAACGTATGCGTCGTCTGAGCCGTTAAGCATGAAAACCCAGGCAACACTATCGCAACCTTCCGCTGTCCCCGGCTCACCGCTGCTCCAGGTGAGCGGCGCGCTGTTCGGTATTATTGCCTTTATTCTTATCGCCGCATGGCTGGCAAAACGTTTTGGCCTGGCGGGTAAAACCGCCGGAGCACGCGGTATGAAGGTCAGCGCCAGCACGTCACTGGGGCCACGCGAGCGCGTGGTCATTGTAGATGTTGACGATGCGCGCCTGGTGTTGGGCGTGACCGCGTCAACCATCAACGTCTTACATAAACTGCCGCCTGCGCCCACCCCGGGTGACGAGAGCGCAGAATCCCCTGCGGATTTTCAGTCCGTCATGAAGAGTTTGCTTAAGCGTTCCGGGAGATCCTGATGCGCCGTTTGTTATCCCTTACGCTTGCGGGTCTTTGCCTGTTCGCTCCCGCCGTGTATGCGCAATTGCCGGGTCTGGTCTCTACCCCCATTGCCGGTGGCGGACAGAGCTGGTCGCTCCCGGTTCAGACGCTGGTCTTTATCACCTCGCTGACGTTTATTCCGGCGATCCTGCTGATGATGACCAGCTTCACCCGTATCATCATCGTGTTTGGCCTGCTGCGTAACGCGCTGGGCACGCCATCTGCCCCGCCGAACCAGGTGTTGCTGGGGCTCGCGCTGTTTCTGACCTTTTTCATTATGTCGCCGGTCATCGATAAGATTTACACCGACGCTTATCAGCCGTTCAGCGAAGATAAGATTTCCATGCAGGTCGCGCTGGAAAAAGGGGCCCAGCCTCTGCGCGAGTTTATGCTGCGCCAGACGCGAGAAGCGGATTTAGCCCTTTTTGCCCGTCTGTCTCACACCGGTGAGATGCAAGGCCCGGAAGCCGTGCCGATGCGTATTCTGCTGCCCGCGTATGTCACCAGTGAACTGAAAACCGCGTTCCAGATTGGCTTTACCATCTTTATTCCGTTCCTGATTATCGACCTGGTGATCGCCAGCGTCCTGATGGCACTCGGTATGATGATGGTTCCCCCCGCCACCATTGCTCTGCCCTTTAAGATCATGCTCTTTGTGCTGGTCGATGGCTGGCAACTGCTTGTCAGTTCGCTGGCGCAAAGTTTCTACAGTTGAGGAGCGCGCAATGACGCCAGAATCGGTCATGATGATGGGAACGGAGGCGATGAAAGTCGCCATTGCTGTTGCCGCGCCCCTGCTGCTTGTTGCGCTCGTGACCGGCCTTATCATCAGTATTTTGCAGGCCGCCACGCAGATTAACGAAATGACGCTGTCATTCATCCCGAAAATCATCGCCGTGTTCGTGGCGATTATCGTTGCCGGGCCGTGGATGCTAAACCTGTTGCTGGACTATATGCGCAACCTGTTTACCAACCTGCCGTATATCATCGGCTAATACGACGATGCTGCACATCACCAGCGACCAGTGGGTTCAGTGGCTTGGCGTCTATTTCTGGCCGATGCTGCGCATCCTGGCACTCATTTCAACCGCCCCCATTCTCAGCGAGAAATCGATACCCAAGCGGATCAAAGTGGGGCTGGGCATCATTATCACCATTATCGTTGCCCCTTCTCTGCCACCGGTGGATATCCCCATCTTCTCGGCGAATGCAGTGTGGGTAGCGTTGCAGCAGGTGATGATTGGCGTGGCCGTCGGGTTTACCATGCAGCTCGCGTTTGCCGCCATTCGTACTGCTGGTGAGCTTATCGGTCTGCAGATGGGGCTATCCTTTGCGACCTTCGTCGATCCTGGTAGCCACCTCAACATGCCCGTGCTGGCACGAATTATCGATCTGCTGGCCATGCTGCTGTTTCTCTCGTTCAACGGTCATCTGTGGCTGATCTCCATGCTGGTGGATACATTCCATACGCTGCCGATTGGTGAAAATCCGGTGAACAGCAATGCATTTCTGGCCCTCGTCCGTGCCGCCGGGCTTATTTTCCTCAACGGACTGATGCTGGCACTGCCTATCATTACCCTGCTGCTGACCGTTAACCTTGCACTGGGTTTACTAAACAGAATGGCCCCGCAGCTCTCGGTATTTGTCATTGGTTTCCCGGTGACTCTGACGGTCGGACTTTTATTAATGTCATTGCTGATGCCACTTATCGCCCCCTTCTGTGAACATTTATTCAGCGAGATATTCAACCTGTTAGCGGATATTGTCAGCGAACTCCCTCGTAAATAATAACCCCCATTGTTCTCAGTGTCTTTCTGAGGATATTCCTAAAATAAATCGCGAAAAACATCTTCCAGGATATATCTGACGCGGTTTAATTGTTTCTAACCACCTCACAATACTTAATATTTACTTTACTTTGAGATGATTCCTGGCAAATTATACGTAACTTTACGGGATAGTGAGTCCGCCTGAAAGTCTTTGTCATGCTCACAGGTTTATTAATTTTTTTCCATCCCGTATGGCTGTTTATGAGCTCTCAGGCAGATGGTGAATTATCGTTACGCATTGAGTGAGGGTATGCCATGTCAACGATCATTATGGATTTATGCAGCTACACCCGGCTAGGGTTAACCGGGTACCTGGCAAGCAGAGGGGTAAGAAAGAGAGACATCAACGATGCACACACCGTTGACGAACTTGCAGCCGCTTGTGATGACCTCAAGCCGGGCGTGGTGTTTATTAATGAGGACTGTTTCATTCACGATCCAGCCAACAGTCAGAAAATTAAGCAAATCATTAATCAACATCCCAAAACTCTGTTTATTGTTTTTATGGCGATAGCCAACATTCACTTTGATGAATATTTGTTGGTTCGTAAAAATTTATTGATCAGTTCTAAATCGATTAAACCAGAGTCTTTGGATGACATCCTGGGCGATTATTTGAATAAAGAAGTAAAGAATGTAGGCGCAGTTAACTTACCCACTTTATCATTAAGCAGGACTGAATCAAGTATGCTGCGAATGTGGATGGCCGGGCAAGGGACTATTCAAATTTCGGATCAGATGAATATTAAAGCAAAAACCGTTTCATCACATAAAGGTAATATTAAAAGGAAAATAAAAACGCATAATAAGCAAGTGATCTACCACGTTGTTCGCCTGACGGATAATGTGACGAATGGAATTTTCGTCAACATGCGTTAGCCTGCTTAAAACCTTTAGTCTGCTCCTCCTGATCTCTGGCCTGGCCAGAGATTTTTGCTATGCAGCAGATGTCGGGCGCGCAGATTGCCACCCGACGCCACGCTACTCTGCTTTTTCCACAAAGATACCATCCGCATGCCCCAGTTCATTAAAGAACCAGATGCCGAGCGGGTAGTCTTCCAGTGATACCAGATACATTGTGCCTTCACTAAACTCTTCAATTGCCAGCACTATCCCCGGACGGCGAGCGCCACCGTCCGTTTTGACGGTTACCCGATCGTTGACCTTCATACGTTTCTCCTGCGGTTTTGAGCCAGTGTAGAACAAATCTCATTAACTGACATCGCCACAGGGCGCGAATGATGTTTTTGTGTGCAGTCTATACTTAAAGGTGGACACGGTTGAATGAGGTACCCGTAATGAAGACCGATAAAGCGTACAGCGACACCATCAGAAACGAGGTGGATGTCGATGCCCTACTGGCCGCCATCAATGAAATCAGTGAGTCCGAAGTTCGCCGCTCGGACGATCATTCCGACCGGGTCATTGTGAACGGGAGGGATTATCACACTTACCGTGAACTGGCCGAGGCCTTCGAGCTTGATATTCATGACTTTAGCGTGTCTGAAGCAAATCGTTAGGGCGAAAAAAATCCCGGTCATGGGGATGGCCGGGATGAAACTTGCTTATGCAAGAAGCACTTGAAATTCGTTACACCAGGAATCCTGATGTGCTGTAAACAGTATCCTCAACGATTTTGCATGACAAGAAAATATTTGCGTTATGAATACATTTTCTGATGTACGGCATCTTTTGTTATACCTTCACCACAGGAAACAGGAGTTGGATCACTCCTTGTCACGATCGCGCCAGACAACCCGGTTTCGTCCATACTGTTTTGCCTGATACAACCGGGTGTCAGCAATGGACTGCAGCTGTTCGAAGTTGTAATTCCCCTTTTCATGCGCACAGCTCACGCCAAAGGATGCGCTAATGCGTATGGTGGTATTTTTTTTCACCAGAATTTCTTTACTGTCGATCCTTGAGCGAATGCGCTCCGCGACTGCTGACGCTTCCGGCAGTGCAATCCCTGGCAGTACCACACAAAACTCCTCCCCACCAACACGCCCGGCAACATCGCTGGTACGTAACCCGGTGGCGATGAGCCCTGCAGCATGAGACAGTACCTTATCCCCCGCCTGATGCCCAAACAGGTCATTGATGTTTTTGAAGTGATCGAGATCGATCTGAATCACGGAGAACGGCAGTGACTGCTGTTGACATGTTTCCGCCAGTTGTTTTGCCCGCTCAAACAGTGCCCCACGGTTATTCAGACGGGTGAGCGGATCATGCCAGGCCTGCCACTGCAGTGAGTTCTGCAGCGTGTACATATTTCTCACCATCCGGCGGATAACCAGCCAGGAGATCAACAGCATGGCGGTAAAGAGTGCCCACAGGAGCGCCAGCACAATGCTGATACTGCCGAAATCACCGCGCACGCCTTCATCCAGGGTATGAACGCGCAACACCACGCCATTAAAATGATCCAGTCGCTCCCAACTGACAAAACGGCTCCCCAGACGGAGACCGCCTTCGGTATCACCTGCAATAGCCGAGGCAATTTGCGCCCTTTCAACGTCGTCAAAAAGGTTTATCTTGCTGGCAGAGACTTCAGAGGACGCAATCAGGTTCAACCGGGTGTCGTAAAGCTGGTACTCACCTTCCGTATGGTCTGCCACCGCATCCTTTAGTAAGCGCTTCATGGTTGCGACAGAGAAATCCAGCGCGACAACGCCATACCAGTAATTATTGAAATAGACCGGGACACTGGCGGTGATCGTCGGAGCATCTGCTGGTGCTGTTGACGTCGTTGAGGAGAAAAACCAGCGTACCGCCCGTGCACGGTTGGCACGACCGGATTGCTGGGTAAACCAGGGACGCGTGACAAAATGATAATAGCGGGAAATGATCTCGTCATCATTCACGGGCGTATTGGTAGCGACCCAGAGCCCGGCACGCGAAATATACATCGCGCGCTCTTCTTTCTGAGTGGATGACGAGGCCAGACGCAGTAAATACCCGACTTCCAGCGCCGCGGAGATTTCATGGCTAATATGCTCATCATCGCGGTTTAGTAACGTGGTTTTACTGACAAATTCATCCGAGACGCCATTAACAGGCAGCGTGCGATCTTTATCGACAATCAGTTGCCAGGAGGGGGTGTTGCGCACCGTTTTAAAGCGCGCGACGGCCATTTGCAGGACATCAAACCCCAGGGGCGTCTGAAGCGCTTCGCCCATACTTTTACGGAAAAAAAGGAGTTTATCGACGCTAAATTGCAGCTGTCTGTCCAGCGCACTGGCAACCGTTTCCAGATGATTACGCTGGCTTGAGACATATGCCCCTTCCAGCACCACGACTTCGCGCCAGGTCAGAAGAGTAGAAAAAATGAGCACAACAAGAAAGCAGATGTTAACAATCAGGCCGGGATTGCTACGATTATGCAGCCATTGCAGAAAAGATCGTTTTACAAAATAGGTGTCGCGCTGCACACACACTCCCTGATGACTACTCTCATACCCGGTACGGTATTGTTCTGTAAAAACGCCCGACAAAGCCGGGCGTTACGTGATTAAGCCTTGTCGTGCTTTTGTCGCCCGTTACCCGGCCGAAGCTCTTCTTCACGAAAAGCTTCGCGCTTGATGCTGTAACCATCATGCCACCGACATTCCACCATTCCGCTGGAATACCCGGTGACAATCATGCGAGGGCCACCTTTCTTAGGCTCAACTTCATCACTGACCAAAAAGACCATACCTGCCTCCTGTATCAGGGTGAAACTGTTTCAATTTAGACGAGAAATGGCCTTTTTGCATCCTGTAACAAGTAACAAATTAGTGCGACGTGCCACGCATTTTTTCAACCAGCGTCACGGCTGCAACCACGATACCACCAATAATAAAGCCCAGCACCAGATTCAATAGCGTTGGCAGGATAGCCGCCACCAGCGCCCCCTGAGACGAGGCAAAATGTTCAATAACATGGTGTAGCGGTGCGATACCGTGCACCACAATACCGCCCCCAACCAGAAACATCGCCAGTGTTCCTACCACTGACAAACTCTTCATCAGCCAGGGGGCCAGCACCAGCAGGCTTTTGCCAATACCTTTTGCCACGGTGCTTGATTTTTCTTCCAGCCAGTAGCCGATATCATCCAGTTTGACGATCAACCCCACCAGGCCGTAGACGCCCACCGTGACCAGAATGGCTATCCCCGACAGGATCAGCACCTGATTCAGCAGCGGAGAGTCCGCAACAATCCCGAGCGTAATTGCCACAATCTCTGCCGAAAGGATGAAGTCGGTACGGATGGCACCTTTGACCTTGTCACGCTCAAATGTTTTGGGATCCTGCGCAGCCAGTGCTTCAAGGCGTTGCTGGCGCATCTCCGGCGTATCGTTCTCTTTACGTGATGCGAGCGAATGAAGGATCTTCTCAGCCCCTTCAAAACACAGAAACGCCCCACCCACCATCAACAAAGGCGTGATCGCCCAGGGAATAAAGGCGCTTATCAACAGCGCCAGCGGTACCAGGATCACCTTATTAATGAATGACCCCTTCGCCACGCCCCAGACAACCGGCAGTTCGCGGTTAGCCCGAACGCCACTTACCTGCTGGGCGTTCAGCGATAAATCATCTCCCAGTACACCAGCGGTCTTTTTTGCCGCCAGTTTGCCCATCACCGAAATGTCGTCCAGTAAGGTGGCAATATCATCCAGCAATGTTAACAAGCTACTTCCTGCCAAAATCTCTATCCTTCTTTTTTTAGTAATGAAGTGAATAGTATGGAGCAAAAGCGTAAAGCCTGAAACAGGCACCTTACGTCAACAAAAAATTCACACTTACCTCACAATTAAAGAACTCGCCAGCCTGACCGTTTTGGCGTTTACTGTTAGCGACCTTTTCATTTCGTCGTGAGGGACTATGCGTTTCCGGCAACTATTACCGCTCATTGGTGCTCTTTTTTCGCTGTATATCATCTGGGGTTCCACCTATTTTGTCATTCGTATCGGCGTGGAAAGCTGGCCACCGCTGATGATGGCGGGCATTCGTTTTCTTTCGGCAGGTATACTGCTGATGTCCTTCTTACTGCTGCGGGGACATAAACTGCCTGCACTGCGCCCGCTGCTTAACGCAGCCCTGATTGGCCTGCTGCTGCTGGCCGTGGGGAATGGGGCGGTTACCGTCGCGGAGCACCAGAATGTTCCTTCAGGGATCGCCGCAGTGGTGGTCGCAACCGTGCCGCTGTTTACGCTTTGCTTCAGCCGTCTTTTCGGCATCCGCACCCGTAAGCTGGAGTGGCTGGGCATTGGGATTGGTCTTGCCGGGATTATCCTGCTCAACAGCGGCGGCAACCTGAGCGGAAATCCGTGGGGCGCGCTGTTGATCATGATTGGCTCCATGAGCTGGGCGTTTGGTTCCGTGTACGGTTCGCGCATTGAGTTACCGTCCGGCATGATGGCTGGCGCAATTGAGATGCTCGCCGCAGGAATTGTGTTGTCGATTGCCTCCATGCTGACGGGCGAAAAGCTGACGGCAGTGCCGGATCTGTCGGGCTTCCTGGCCGTAGGTTACCTGGCGCTATTTGGCTCCATCATTGCCATTAGTGCCTATATGTTCCTGATCCGTAACGTCTCCCCTGCCGTCGCCACCAGCTACGCGTATGTCAACCCGGTAGTGGCCGTACTGCTGGGAAGCGGATTCGGTGGCGAAACGCTCTCTCCCATTGAATGGCTGGCATTAGGCGTGATTGTTTTTGCCGTGGTGTTGGTCACGCTGGGGAAATATTTGCTGCCGGCTAAACCGGTGGTGGTTCCGTGTGAGGTGGAGAAACCCTAAGCGGATGGATCCCCTGGGTGTCGATCTGCGCGACCTGCCCGCCGCCGCAGATCCACTCTTCCAGCCGCTCAGTCAGTTCCACATCATTCAGCTTCAGCTTGCCGCGCAGCGCACACTCCCAGACAATCAGCACCCGCCAGCCTTGTGCAACAAGCGTTGCAATATCACGTTTGTCTCGCGCCACATTCTTACCTATTTTGTCCAGCCAGAAATCGGTGCGGGTCGCAGGGGCTTTAAACAGGTAACAGTCATGATGATGCCAGAAGCAGCCGTGGGTAAAGATGATGCACTGATACGCGTCGACCACGAAGTCGGGACGCCCGGCAAGCGCGGCATCCTGCACGCGAAAATCAAAACCAGCCTGCTCCAGTAACCCGGCTAGCCGTTTTTCTATTGCGGTATCACGCGTGCCGATGGCACGCATATTTTTACTGCGAGTCGCCTTATTGTGTACATCCGTCATTGACGGCCTCACTCTGGCGCAGCGCAACAGCCTGTTTGATGCGTGGGGCCAGTAGTTTTGCCACTGCGGCAAATGCGGGAACCACCACGGAATTACCAAACTGACGGTACGCCTGAGTGTCCGACACCGGTATACGGAAGCTGTAACCCTGCGGCGTTTCAAACCCCATCAGGCGCGCGCATTCACGTGGCGTTAAGCGACGCGGACGATGACGCTGGTTCTGCGGGTCGTCGAAGTCTTTCTCGCCCAGGGCTTTATCCCACCCTCTGTCGATAAGAATTTCCGCGCCGTCTTTATAGTAGCGGGCGGACAGTGTGCGGGTCACGCTGTGCGGATCGTTCGGGTTAACCATACCAAAACCAAAACCATTGCCCTTTGCCTGGTGTTTTTTGGCATAGCGATAGAGGTATTTCCACAGCACCGGGGTCAGGATAAATTTGGCATCGATGGCGGGCTCCAGCAGATCAGCCACGGTCGGACGACGCGCCGGATACAACGACGGGATATCCCGCAGGGTAAAATCCCCCTTCAGATTGAGATCGCGACGGAAGCCCACCAGCACAATACGTTCGCGGTGTTGAGGCAGGAAAAATTTGCCATCGATGATTTTCGGGTCATCTGCGCCCATATCCTGCGAGTCGGCCACGTCGTAGCCCAGCTCATCGAGCGTTTGCATGATAATACGGAAGGTTTTCCCACCGTCATGGCTCTTTAAATTCTTGACGTTTTCCAGCACAAAAATGGCCGGACGACGGGCATCAATAATACGGGCAACATCAAAAAACAGCGTTCCCTGCGTATCGCAGGCAAAACCGTGGGCGCGTCCGAGGGCATTTTTTTTCGATACCCCGGCAAGCGAGAAAGGCTGGCACGGAAAACCAGCCAGAAGGACATCGTGTGCCGGAATAGTATCGCGAATATGGGCGGCAGCCTCTGCATCGGTCACACCGCTTTTGTGGCTCAGGGTCACATCGCGGATATCGGCATTGAAATGATGCGCGTCAGGGTCACAATACCAGTTGGCTTTATAGGTACGAACCGCATGTTTATTCCACTCACTGGTAAATACGCACTGCCCACCAATGGCTTCAAACCCGTGCCGGATCCCGCCGATACCGGCAAAGAGATCGATAAAACGGAAGGCATAGTTCGGATGTGCCGCTGACGGGCGCGGAAGCAGGTTTTGCAGGTAACGGAACTCGCTCTCGCTCAGGCGATGCCCTGCCCGCTCGCTGGTAAGCAGTCTCTTGAGAATTGCCGGGCTCCAGTGGCTCTCACCGTGTGCTGCCAGCTGGTTTGCCAAAGATTTAGCATCATAGATATCCAGCAACTGGTGCAGTAGCGCCTGTACCGTTGCCGTTGATTTCTCAGCCTGCTCAGACGCGGGCTTAGTCACTGATCGATTTTCCTGCATTCTTTTAACCAGGCAATAAAGACGGGGAACAGATTACCACAGTTCAGTCACTCAAACTGCGGCGAAAGCGGTGCTGAACCTGGCTATCTAACCCCAGGCAGTCACCCTGTAATTCGGCACTCAGTTTTGCCATAAACTGGATCAGAAAATCGGCGTTATGCCGCGCGAGTTCGCGCCCCACTTCCGTTTTCATTGTCTCTGGCAAGCGCAGAAGCTTGGTCTGAAAATGGTCGAGCGCGAAGGTTCTGTCGTCCAGCGGACGAGCATCAGCGAACGGATCTTCTGCATCAAAAAGCGCCACACCCAGCGCCCCCGATACGGCAAAAACACGTGCAAGACCGATAGCGCCTAATGCCTCCAGCCGGTCAGCATCCTGCACAATTTTGGCCTCAGGGCTTTGCGGCGTAATGCCTGCGCTAAAGCTGTGCGCCTCAATGGCATGCTCCACGGCAGCATAGTGCTCTGAGGGAAAATCAGGGAAATCGCGTCTTAAAATATTACGCGTCTCGCGCGCCGCCAGCTGTGATGACTGGCTACGATCGGGATGGTTTTTCGGCAGGCTGACAATGTCATGGAAATAACATGCCGTCAGCACGACCAGCGGCTCAGCCATCTGGTTAGCCATGATGTTCTGCGCCGTCATCCAGACACGGCGAAAGTGCGAAATATCATGCGCGGCGTCGTCGGTAGTGTGGTTTTCATCAAGCCAGCGCTCAAAGCGGTGTTGCCACTGTGCAATTTCCATCATCACGTCCTGTCGCTTAAACCACTACAATAGCAATTTTCCCTGCGGCTATCACGGGTTGTCCTGGCGTGGGCGCGTGTACCAGGCAATCCCGCCCAGAATCAGGCCTACGGTGCTCAGTACTAAAAAGCCAAACAGTGCCCCAAGCCACTTACCGCTGGTCGATCCCAGAGACCCGTCAACAATGGTATCGGACAGTGAAGGAATTTTACTCACTACCCATATATAGCGAACCATCGCCCAGACAAAGTATCCGCAAAAAGCGTAAAACACCCACAGAGCCAGTTTGCCTCCCAGGCTACGATCGTTTTTTCGTTCCATCTTCAATCCTTACTCCACGGCAACCACGTTACCGTTTTCACATATTCACTCAAATTTTGTGATGATAATCACATTTTGGCATTAAACGTCGGGCTCCGCGACGCTTTCTGCTCGCAAGTTTGCGTTAAGTTGATCTCTGGCAAATTTGCAGACTGGCACATTCCCGGCGTAATGCTGTTGAAAATGATGTTCTCTTCTGACTACACGTCACATGAAATATAATTCCTGCAAATTAAAACTACGGAATAATATTCAAAATAAATACTTAATAATAATTAACCCCTATATATTCGGGAAAGAAATTCACAAGAAAAATAAATAGACAAATAGAAACATTTTGTAATTCTTTTACTATTTTAATTACATTTATTTTTGAACCTAAATAATATCCCATAGAATAGTATCTGGCCTGTAGTTACGGAGAGTCACTACATATATTCATATAAACTATCTTTAAAGGGAATATATAATGAAAAGAAAAGTTTTGGCAATTATTGTACCTGCTTTATTAATGGCTGGCGCTGCAAATGCGGCTGAAGTGTACAACAACAACGGCAATAAATTAGACCTGTACGGTAAAGTGGATGGTCTGCACTATTTCTCTGATGACACCGGTTCTGACGGCGACATGAGCTATGTACGTTTGGGCTTCAAAGGCGAAACCCAGATTAACGCTCAGCTGACCGGTTATGGTCAGTGGGAATATAATATTCAGGCAAATAATACTGAAGGCAGTGACAAACAATCGTGGACACGTCTTGGTTTTGCGGGTCTGAAATTTGGTGAATACGGTTCATTTGACTACGGTCGTAATTACGGTGTTGTATACGACGTAGAAGGCTGGACCGATATGCTGCCTGAGTTCGGCGGCGACTCCTATACCCATACCGATAACTTTATGACTGGCCGTGCAAACGGTGTTGCAACTTACCGTAACAATGGTTTCTTCGGTATGGCCGATGGCCTGAATTTTGCCCTTCAGTACCAGGGTAATAATGAAAGTGCATCAAACGATCAGGAAGGCACCAACAACGGCCGTGATATTCGTAAACAAAACGGTGACGGCTGGGGTATTTCAACCTCCTACGACTTCGGAATGGGCTTCACCGCTGGTGCAGCATATTCCTCTTCCGACCGTACCAACGATCAGGTCACTAAAACGACGGCTGGCGGTGACAAAGCGGATGCCTGGACCCTGGGCATGAAATATGATGCCAACAGCGTCTATCTGGCCGCAATGTATGCAGAAACCCGCAACATGACACCATACGGTGACTTCGGTGTAGCAAACAAAACCCAGAACTTTGAAGTCACTGCACAGTACCAGTTCGACTTCGGTCTGCGTCCTGCCGTCTCTTTCCTGATGTCTAAAGGTAAAGACCTGAATTCCAGCTACGGTAACGACAAAGATTTAGTGAAATATGCAGACGTTGGCGCAACGTATTACTTCAATAAGAATATGTCCACCTATGTTGATTACAAAATCAACCTGCTGGATGAAGACGATAACTTCTACAGCGCAAACGGTATCAGCACTGATGATATCGTGGCGGTAGGTCTGGTTTATCAGTTCTAATCCCCATAAAGACTAAAGCCCGCATACAGCGGGCTTTTTTTGTCTCTGGCACACACCCTTACGGTGCTTCCTGCAATGCCACCCGAATAAATCCATTATTCTGCGCCAGCAACTCATGCGCTTTCCACGCATCCAGCCCGGTCAGTACCATCAGCACCGCTGTTTTACAGTTGTTGTTACAGCTTTCCAGCGCCGCTTTCGCAACGGCGCGGGTGCATCCCCCGGCTTCCATTACAATCGCAATTTGCCGTTCAACCCATTTGGTATTGCTTGCTTCCAGATCCACACGCAGGTTGCTGTAAACACGCCCGGTGCGAATTGCCAGCCCGGTAGCGACCATGCTGAGGATCATTTTTTGCGCAATCCCCGCTTTGGTATTGATATACCCGGCAACGGCATCAGCCCCCAGTTCAGGCGCAATGACCATGCTTGCCAGCTGCGCCGCCTCGCTTTGTGCATCATCGGTAATAACGGCGACAGTCGACCCCAGCGACCACGCATGCCGCATGGCTCCCCAGACCCAGGGGGTTTTTCCACTGACGGTGACCGCCAGCATCATGTCGTGCTCGCCAAACCCGATAGCCTGCAGGTCAGCGACACCACGCTCGTAGCTTCCGGCATCATCACCTGCCGTAATGGCAATCACCGGGGATTTTCCCGGCGCATATTCATCTGCCGCCTGTTTTGCCGCGCGGCCGGACGGGCCAGCGCCAACGATCACCAAACGCCCGCCATGACTCAGGGTTGCCGCTGCGTTATCGACCACGCGGGCAATCGTCGTTAAGCAGGGAGTCATGGCCGTAGAGATTTGTGCATCATCCTGGTGAATGACTTTCAGCATGTCCAGCGTGGACAATCTATCGATATTCATCGTGCTGGCGTGCCGTCTTTCCTTGACCGAACCGGTAAGCATAATGCTCATAAACAGCCTCCTTATTATGAGTACCCACACACTATAAAGTGTTTTATATGGATGACCTGCGAGGAGGGTCACGAAAAGTAGAGCAACCGCATGCTTTTACATAGCTTTAAGAAATGCGCGGCATCGGTGATAATTACCCTTTCTCCTTTATCACGGAGTGGTAATGAGCGATTTGCAGCCGTTTCCTGAGACGCGCAGACGTCCCATGAAACTAAACACCCTGGTCACACTCATGGTATGCGCCATTATCGGCTCTGTCCTGCTGGTGGTTTTTGCCCTTTATTCAGTGCAAATCACGCGGGCCACGCGAGATGATGTTAAAGATACCGCGCTGGGGATTGCCCGCACCTTTGCCGACAGCCCTGACGTGAAGCGTGGTCTGATGCAGGCCCCACAGGCCGATATTATCCAGCCCCTCGCTCAGGCCGTGACGCAACGTAACGACCTGCTGTTCACCGTGGTCACCGACATGCGCGGTATTCGTTACGCTCACCCGAACGAAGCGCTGTTAGGCCTGCATTTTATTGGCGACGATCTGACACCCGCTCTGGAAGGAAAGGAGAATGTCTCCGTTAACCGGGGCGCACTAGCCGAGGCCTTGCGCGTGTTCACACCGGTCTACGACGCCCAGCACGAGCAAATTGGCGTTGTCGTGGTGGGGATCTCCCTCAATAAAGTTGAAGATCAAATTACGCGCGGGCGGTTGAACGCCGTCTGGACCATTCTGTTCAGTATTCTGATGAGTTCGCTGGCGATCTGGGGTCTTGTCCGCGTACTGAAACGGATCCTGTTTGGTCTGGAGCCGTACGAAATCTCCGCGCTATTTGAGCAACGTCAGGCGATGCTACAGTCGCTCCGGGAAGGTGTCCTGGCGGTAGATATTCATGGTCGCGTCACGATGGTCAACCACGCTGGCAGAGAAATGTTACTCCTGTTACCGGGCCAACAAACCGAAAATACCAGCGAACCGCTGCTGACAAGCCTGCGGGAAGTGTCGAAAACCGGTATTGCCCGCCAGGACCAGGAGATCAGCTGCAACGGGCGGTTATTACTTTGTAATATGGTGCCGGTAAAAAGCCGGAATCGGGTGATTGGGGCCATCTGTACCTTCCGCGATAAAACGGAAATCAGCCAGCTGATGCAGCGTATTGATGGCATGGTCAACTACGTCGATGCCCTGCGCTCCCACACCCATGAGTTTATGAATAAGCTGCATGTGATCCTGGGGCTGCTGCATATGAAGCGCTATGACAAGCTGGAAGAGTACATTATCCAGACGGCGCATAATTACCAGACTGACATTGGAGCCATTCAGCATAAGATTAAATCTCCGGTGATTGCTGGCTTTTTGCTGGGTAAAATCAACCGGGCAAAAGAGGCCGGAATTACCCTCACGCTGTCCGACGAATGTCTGCTCCCCGACACGGCCAACGAAGAGCAGGTCGCGGTACTCATTACCGTGCTGGGGAATCTGATCGAAAATGCACTGGACGCTATGCAGGATCAAACGGAAGGTGAAATCAGCCTGCTGCTGCACTATCAAAGCGGCTGGCTCAGCTGTGAAGTCAGCGATGATGGCCCAGGCATCGATCCGGTAGCACTGGAGGATATTTTTACGAAGGGCTTCTCAACAAAAGGTGAAAACCGGGGCGTTGGGTTGTTCCTTGCCCGCCAGCAGATCCAGAATCTCGGTGGGGACATCAGCGTCGAGTCTGAACCGGGTGTATTTACTCAATTTTTTGTTCACATCCCCTGGGATAGCGAGAGGAATATCGCGTGATAAATGTTTTAATTGTCGATGATGACGCAATGGTAGCTGACCTCAACCGTCTGTACGTCAACCGTGTTGAAGGCTTTAGCTGCTGCGGTGTCGCCTCTACGCTCAACCAGGCCGAGGCAGTCATTAATAACCCGAGCCAGCCTGTCGATCTGGTGCTGCTGGATGTTTATATGCAACAGGATAACGGGCTGGATCTGTTGCCCATCATCCGTGCGTCAGGCCGCCCGATCGATGTGATTATGATCTCATCGGCATCCGATGCCGCAACGATCCAGACCTCCATGCATTACGGCGTGGTGGATTATCTGATTAAACCGTTCCAGTTCCCGCGTTTCGAAGAGGCATTGAGCGGCTGGAAGGCAAAACGTAACCTGATGGGTTCACACCAGTATTATGAGCAGGCAGATGTGGACAGACTGCTGCACGGCGGTGCGCCGGAGCTGGCGGACAGTAAAAAACTGCCGAAAGGGTTAACCCCGCAGACGCTGCGCACCATCTGTCAGTGGATTGACGCGCACCCGGAGATGGAGTTTTCCACGGATGACCTGGCGAGCGCGGTGAATATCTCGCGCGTTTCCTGTCGCAAGTATTTGATCTGGCTGGCTCAAATCAACATCCTGTTCACCAGCATTCACTATGGTGCCACCGGGCGTCCGGTATATCGTTACCGGCTCCAGCCCGAGCAGACAGGGCTGCTTAAACAGTACTGCCAGTAACCCGGTAGCTGCTGTCCAGTAAGGTAAAACGGAAGTGGTGCGCTGAAGAGAACACCACTTCTTTCGTTTTGGTCACAAAGATAGCCTCAATATCAGGGCGCGCACGCAGGGCAGCACACCCTTTCTCCACGCCCATTCCGTACATCAGCGTGGTCCAGATATCGCCATCAATGGAATCTTTTGAAACGACGGTTACGCTGTCCAGTTCATTGTCCAGCGGGTAGCCAGTACGTGGGTTGAGAATGTGGTGATAGCGTTTGCCGTTTTGCTCAAAGTAGCGCTCATACGTTCCTGATGTCACAACGGACATGTTCTCAACCGTCATCGTGCCAATCAGTTCATCACCGGCGAACGGTTTTTTAAGCCCCACGCTCCAGCCCCCGTCCGGCGAACCTAACGTCTGGATATTACCGCCCAGGTTAATCAACCCCAGTTCAGCCCCCGCTTTGCGCAGATAATCCCGCACCCGGTCGGCAATATAACCTTTGGCAATCGCCCCCAGATCAATCTCCATCCCTGGCCTGGTCAGAAAAACGCTGCTGTTTGCATCATCGAGCACAACATCACCCGGATGGGTAACTGCAAGCAGCGAGGCAATTTCATCGGCTGGCGGTACGCTATCTCCCCGAAAGCCGATTTTCCAGCGTTTCACCAGCGGACCAATGGCAAGGTTAAAGGCGCTGTCCTGGAGCAGGCTGGCAGCTTTTGCGCAGCGTATAAGTTCAAATACCGGGCGACTGACCGCGACCGGATGCTGCCCGGCTGCATGGTTGATATCCATCACCTGCGAATGCGCACGGTTGACGGTGAGCACATCTTCGTACTGTTTGATCAGGCGAAATACGCGAGAAGCGAGCGCTTCATCATGGGAAAAGAGTTTCAGAAGAATGGGCGAGCCCATCAGGACAGCGGAATAACTGTAAACGTGGTTGTCATCGGGCATGGCATGCTTCCTCAGATGTAGCCCCGGCAAGCAGCGAGCCGCCGGGGAAATTGCCGGATAACGCGCGTTTATCCGGCCTGAAAAACAGGTGCCTTATGCCATTTTTGCGCGCATCGCCGCCTGATGTCCGGCAAGCGTACCAAAAATAATGATATCTGCCACCGCATTACCACCGATACGGTTACCGCCGTGGATCCCGCCGACAACCTCACCCGCAGCAAACGCCCCCGGCAGTACGTTATGGCTGTTATCCAGCACGCAGGTTTCGGTGTTGATGGTCACGCCGCCCATTGTGTGGTGTACACCCGGTGCAATCTGAATGGCGTAGAACGGCCCTTCGTTGATTGGTGCACGCAGTGCAGTAGTACGGCCAAAGTCATCATCGTGCTGCTTTTCAACAAAACCGTTGTAACGTTCCAGCGTTGCCAGGAAAGCGTGGTAATCCATTCCCAGTTCTTCAGCCAACGCTTTAGGTGAGCTGGCGCTGGTGACAAACCCTTTCGCGATGTACTCATCCGCCGCTTTGTTTTTCGCACGAACATGCTCATCAAAGACGATATAGGCGTATTTTTCAGGCAGTGCGATGATCTGCGCTGAGACTTTATCGCGGGTTTCCATCTCGTTAAAGAAACGGTTCCCCTTCTGGTTAACCAGAATCGCCCCGCCGCCGCGAATGGATTCGGAAATCAGATACGAGGTTTTCTGTTCGACAGTTGGGTGGATCTGGATCTCGCCCATGTCGACCGTACCGGCCCCGATACGTTCCAGCAATGCGATACCGCCACCGGTCGCCCCTTTGTGGTTGGTGGTCACAAACCCTTCCAGGTCCGGACGGTATTTCACAACCATCTGACTATTGGCACTGAAGCCCCCCGTTGCCACCACCACGCTTTGGTCGCCACGACGATCGTTTCGTTATCTTCGGTGGTCAGACGTACACCGGTTACTTCGCCGTTTTCGAAGATGATGTCGTTAACGGAGGTATCGAGCATCACGTCGATGTTACGCTTGTTGACGTTACGTACCAGGCCGCTAATCAGATAACCGCCGACGGCAGAACCATCTTTTGGACGGTGGGTACGGTCAATGCTCATTCCCCCGGTGGTGGTAATATCATTCAGCATGATGCCGCGTGTCGCCAGCCACTCGATAGCCTCTGGCGCGTTTTCTACGAAGCGGTGCAGCAGCGCCGGGTTGTTCTTGTTTCCACCGCCTTTCAGGCTCTCCTGGTAGAACAACTCTTTGCTGTCCTGAATGCCTTTCACCCGCTGGAAGCGGGTTTCTGCGGCGTTCATGCCCGCAGACGCTTTAATGGTGTTGCCGCCAATGGAGGGCATTTTCTCAACAATCAGCACGCTCGCGCCTTCGTCGTGCGCCTGGATTGCCGCCGCCAGACCAGCACCGCCGCTACCCACCACCACAACGTCAACGCTTTTGGTTTCGTTCGGGTCAGCCCCTTCTTCCGCCGCCAGCGCTTTGCTGGATTTCAGCATCGCTTTCGACACCGCTTTTTTCACCGCTTCGCTCTGGCTGGTTGCACCCGTGATGGCATCCACATGCGGGGTATTGGCATCCAGAATGCGGGTGCGGATCTCTTCAAAGCTGGTGACAAACTCCACGTCTTCACCCGGACCGGAGGCCAGTTCAATATCGGCGATGCGGTCGGTTTCCAGGCTGACGTTAATGACAAGCTCATTGGCGTCGTCCTGCACTTTCTCAACGAACATACCCGGTTTGAATCTGGATTCACCCATGCTCATGTCGCGGATCATCGCTTCCACCAGCGAGAAACGCCACAGCGGTTCTGGAATGCTTAACGCTTCGCGCTGGGTACTGTCCATGAACAGCTCAAGCGTTTCACCGGCAGCAATGCGGTCAGTCCAGTCCGGGTACGCGATGGTTGCGCGGCCAACGGCAATCAGGTCGTAGCCATGTTCCAGCGCGTCATTAACATCGGCGGCATTCACCACACCGCCCACGCCCATCACGGGGATCTGTGCCAGCGTTTCAGAGCGCATCGCGCAGTATTTTTCGATAAGCGAGGTGGGATCTTGCGTGTCGACGATAGATGGGCGCAGGGTCGCACCTACAGAAAAGTGCAGATAATCCACGCCACGCGCGGCCAGTTTTTCCAGCAGGTACATGGTGTCGTCAAAACGAATGCCAGGAACTTCCAGCTCTTCAGGGGAGAAGCGGTAGCCAATAATAAAAGCATCATCCGCGTACTGACGCACCATTTTGTGAGTGATATCCAGCACCGCCAGCGGGAATCTGGCGCGGTTGTCACGGCTGCCGCCCCACTCGTCGTCGCGCTGGTTAGAGTTCGGAGAGTAGAACTGCTGAATCAGGTATGTGTTTGCCCCGTGGATTTCAACACCGTCAAAACCAGCCTGGATGGCACGACGTACGGCTTCACCAAACTTGCCAACCATCCCTTCCACTTCTTCGGTGGTCAGCGCAACCGGCGTCGCGGCACCGTCACGCGGCGCAGCAACTGCGCTTGGGCCAACAGGTGTACGGCCACCGATCAGTTTCGGGTCGACCATGCGACCACCGTGGTAGATCTGCAGAAGGGCTTTAGAACCTTTGGACTTGATGGCATCGGCGATTTTCGCCAGCCCGGCGATTTTTTCGTCGTTATCAATACCAATCGCCCCCGGGAAAGCGAGACCCAGGTCGTCGACAAAACAGCACTCAACAATAATGGTACCAATGCTGCCTGAACGTGCCCGATAGTACTCCACCAGCTCGCTGGTGACCGTACCATCATAGTAACCCGTACAGGTTGTCATCGGTGCCATTAACAAACGGTTTTTCAGTTCCGTGCCATTCGGTAATGTGAAGGGGCTTAAAATACGTTCGTTAGTGCTCATAATAGAAACTCCAAACTTTAAAAAATTAAGAATTCGTTGTCGGACCAGTTTTATTTCGTTTTTTATGCCGATTTCATAATATTAATATAATGATTTTTTTAGTTTCTAAAGCTATTACGTTAGTTAATAAACTATTTAATCCCTTCGATAACATTAATAACACATTGGTGTTAGAGATATAAATTACTCCGTTCACAATAATTTAAACATTGTTAACTTTTTGCTTACGTTACCGCTCTGTGTGAATTTTAATAAATATAAATAAAACAATAAGATAACCAATCTCACCATTATCAAATGTTATCAAAAATCAACAATTAAAAAATAAAAACACACAATACCCACATACACCTGAGTGGTTATTAATAAACGATGAAAAATACTTCTGCGATTCTATTTTTTTGATCGCGATCAAAAATCAAGGCATCCAAAAGCGCAATATATAAATATCATCATTTTTTAATTTACCGCAGACCTTAATGCGATAAATCACTATTAGCGAAATCACAAAAACGCACTTTAAATAACTAAAAAAACCAAAGAAACTAAAGAAAGCGAATTTGTATTTTCACGATATAACCGAATTCCTGACAACTTAAGACGCGAAACTATGAATACAAAAACTGCTGTAACGCCTCCTGTGGCGAGTAAAGCACCCGACGGAAAGGCAAAACGTCTGCTGATGATGGCGCTGCCGATTATCGTCGCCGTACTGCTGCTGTTTGTTCCCGTTCCGGAAGGGCTGCCTCCTTATGCATGGCACTACTTCGCTGTCTTCGTCGGCGTGATCGTCGGCTTGATCTTCGAACCGCTGCCAGGCGCAGTGATTGGCCTGACCGGTGTGGTCGCAATTGCACTCTGTAGCCAGTGGGTGTTGTTCAGCCCGGATCAACTGGCCGACCCAAAATTCAAGCTGGCGGGTGCCTCCTTTAAATGGGCGGTAAGCGGTTTTGGTAACTCAACCGTGTGGCTGATTTTTGGTGCCTTTATGTTCGCCGCAGGCTATGACAAAACCCGCTTTGGTCGCCGTCTGGCGCTGATTCTGGTGAAGTATCTGGGCCGTCGCAGCCTGACGCTCGGTTATGCCATCACCTTCGCGGATCTGCTGCTGGCACCGTTTACGCCGTCTAACACCGCACGTAGCGGCGGTACTATCTACCCAATTATCGCTAACCTGCCACCGCTGTACGGTTCAAAACCTAACGACCCGAGCGCGCGTAAAATTGGTTCGTATCTGATGTGGGTAGCGATCACCGCAGCCTGTATCACCAGCTCAATGTTCCTCTCCGCGCTCGCACCAAACCTGCTGGCACTGGCGCTGGTGAAAAGCACCGTGGGGATTAACATCTCCTGGGGTACCTGGTTTATCGCCTTCCTGCCGCTGGGTGTGCTGTTGATTCTGGTCATGCCGCTGCTGGCCTACTGGTTCTACCCACCAGAAGTGAAAGTGAACGATGAAGTGCCGCTGTGGGCGAGCCGTGAGCTGGAAAAACTGGGCAAACTGTCCCGCAATGAAATCCTGCTGCTGGTGTTTGTATGCTGTGCGCTGCTGATGTGGATCTTCGCCGCTGCGTGGATTGAACCGGCAATGGCTGCGCTGTTAATCGTAGGTTTAATGCTCTGGACTGGCGTGCTGGAGTGGAATGATATCACCGGTAACAAAGCGGCCTGGAATACCTTCGTCTGGTTCGCCACTCTGGTTGCTCTGGCAGATGGTCTCTCTTCCACCGGCTTTATTAGCTGGCTGGGTAAAGAAGGTGGCCTGCTGATGAGCGGTATCTCTCCGGGCGTTGCGACTATCGTACTGCTGCTGGCGTTTTACCTGCTGCATTATCTGTTTGCCAGCACCACCGCGCACACTACGGCGCTGCTGCCAGCGATGCTGACCATCGCCTCCACCATTCCGGGCATGAATATGGAAGTGTTCGTCCTGCTGATGGTGACGTCTCTGGGTATCATGGGGATCATCACTCCGTACGGTACTGGTCCAAGCCCGATTTACTACGGTAGTGGCTACCTGCCAACCAAAGACTACTGGCGTCTGGGCACCATCTTCGGTGCCATCTTCCTGGCGGCCCTGCTGCTGATTGGTTACCCGTGGATGTCCATGATGTTCTGATTCCTGACCGCCGGATTAAACCTCCGGCGGTTTTATTTTTATGGAGCAATACGCTATGTCGAATAAACCGTTTGTTTACCAGAACCCCTTCCCGCTCGCGCACGACGATACCGAATACTATCTGCTGACCAAAGAGCACGTCTCAGTTGTCGGATTCGACGGTCAGGAAGTGCTGAAAGTGGAGCCAGAAGCACTGACCCTGCTGGCACAACAAGCCTTCCACGATGCTGCGTTTATGCTGCGCCCTTCACACCAGAAGCAGGTTGCAGCCATTCTTCATGACCCTGAAGCCAGTGAGAACGACAAATACGTGGCTCTGCAGTTCCTGCGTAATTCCGAAATTGCCGCCAAAGGCGTATTGCCGACCTGTCAGGACACCGGCACAGCCATCATCATGGGTAAAAAAGGCCAGCGCGTCTGGACCGGTGGCGGTGACGAGGCAGCCCTGAGTCAGGGCGTTTACAACACCTACACCGAAGACAACCTGCGCTACTCCCAGAATGCGGCGCTGGATATGTATAAAGAGGTCAACACCGGCACTAACCTGCCTGCGCAAATTGACCTCTACAGCGTTGATGGCGACGAATACAAATTCCTGTGCATGGCAAAAGGCGGCGGCTCTGCCAACAAAACCTATCTCTACCAGGAAACCAAAGCGCTGATCACCCCTGCGAAGCTGAAAAATTATCTGGTTGAGAAAATGCGCACCCTCGGTACTGCAGCGTGCCCGCCGTACCATATCGCCTTCGTGATTGGCGGTACGTCAGCAGAAAGCACCCTGAAAACCGTGAAGCTCGCCTCCACCCGTTACTACGACGGTCTGCCAACGGAAGGGAACGAGCACGGCCAGGCGTTCCGCGATGTTCAGCTCGAACAGGAACTGTTGCAGGAAGCGCAAAATCTGGGGCTTGGCGCGCAGTTTGGCGGCAAATACTTTGCCCACGATATCCGCGTTATTCGTCTGCCGCGTCACGGTGCATCTTGCCCGGTCGGAATGGGTGTATCCTGCTCCGCAGACCGCAACATCAAGGCTAAGATCAACCGCGACGGCATCTGGATTGAGAAGCTGGAGCACAACCCAGGCCAGTACATTCCTGAATCCCTGCGTCAACAGGGCGAAGGCGATGTGGTGAGTATTCATCTCGACAAACCGATGAATGAGATCCTGGCGCAGCTTTCTGCTCACCCGGTGTCTACGCGCCTGTCGCTGAACGGTACCATCATCGTGGCGCGCGATATCGCCCACGCGAAGCTGAAAGAGCTGCTCGATAACGGCGAAGAACTGCCGCAGTACGTAAAAGATCATCCAATCTACTACGCTGGCCCGGCCAAAACACCGGAAGGTTATGCCTCTGGCTCGTTAGGCCCAACCACCGCAGGCCGTATGGACTCGTATGTGGACTTACTGCAATCCCACGGTGCGAGCATGATCATGCTGGCAAAAGGTAACCGTAGCCAGCAGGTGACCGATGCCTGCCATAAACACGGCGGTTTCTACCTCGGTAGCATTGGCGGCCCGGCGGCGGTACTGGCGCAAAACAGCATCAAGCGCCTTGAGTGTGTGGCTTACCCTGAGCTGGGTATGGAGGCTATCTGGAAAATCGAGGTGGAGAACTTCCCGGCGTTTATCCTGGTGGATGATAAAGGTAACGACTTCTTCCAGCAGATCCAGAACAAACAGTGCGCAGGCTGTTCACAGCGCTAAAGACCCGAAGCCAGGCCATGCCTGGCTTTTATTCCTTCACCATAAAAACCCCCTGATTTTCAGAAAATTAATGTTTCCTGTTGACTGCAGGAATGACATAAATCTTTTTACTCGCCAGCCAGAAAGAGCATTCAGTAGCAGGTTGTGTTTCAGCGTCACGACTGAGTTCACAAAATGAATGACAGAGTTGCAAAGCGCTATTCACCCTGCGGCCTAAATGATAACTTACCTGAAGAAAAGATGCCTGGCTCGCCCAGGCATCGCGCCATTTTGATGGTTGCCATCATGATGAGGCGTTGGCATTTTAACAGACCCTGACCTTTCAATTTTGTTCTGGTAACGAGTTTGCGAGCAAAGCGATGATTAAGTGGCCCTGGAAATCGAATGAAGCTGGTCCGAGCATGGCGCTGCCGTGGGATGAAGCGCTGGCGATCCCCGTACTGGCTAATCTCCAGCCGGATGAGCAGTCAAAGCTGATTCAGCTGGCAGATCGTTTTTGCAGCAAAAGCGCCTGGTCCCACTACAGGGTTTCGAACTGGATCCCCTTAAAAATACGCGTATCGCCCTGCTTTTCTGTTTACCTGTACTGGAACTGGGTATTGAGTGGCTGGATGGTTTCCACGAAGTGCTTATCTACCCTGCCCCGTTCGTGGTGGATGATGAATGGCAGGACGATATCGGACTGGTGCATAACCAGCGGGTGGTGCAGTCCGGGCAAAGCTGGCAGCAAGGGCCGATTATCCTGAACTGGCTGGATATTCAGGATTCGTTCGATGCTTCGGGATTCAACCTGATTGTGCATGAAGTGGCGCATAAACTGGATACCCGCAACGGCGATCGTGCCAGTGGTGTACCGCTAATCCCACTTCGTGAAGTCGCGGGATGGGAGCACGATCTGCATGCTGCAATGGATAACATCCAGGATGAGATAGACCTGGTGGGTGAAAGCGCGGCCAGTATTGATGCTTACGCTGCAACCGATCCCGCAGAGTGTTTTGCCGTACTGTCAGAATATTTCTTCAGCGCTCCCGAGCTTTTTGCCCCACGCTTCCCGGCACTGTGGCAACGTTTTTGCCATTTCTATCAGCAAGATCCTCTGCAGCGTTTACGTAAAAATGGCGAACCCGGCGATAACGTATCCGTCCAGGTTCATTAAAACAGCAGTTTGCAGTTTAATTAATCAATTGAATCAGCGTGTTAATTTTAGTGTTGACACAAATTAGCGAGGCCATTAACATGCGCCTCGTTCACACGATTCCTCTGTAGTTCAGTCGGTAGAACGGCGGACTGTTAATCCGTATGTCACTGGTTCGAGTCCAGTCAGAGGAGCCAAATTTTAGTTTCAGGACATCCCAGCGAGTCCGGAGACGTTTAAAAAACAAGAACTTATCTTTACCCGGTTGTCCTGTGAAGGATTACCGGGTTTCTTGACATCCATAGTTTTTGGGGGCTTAATCGGGGGCCTCACGGTTCGGTGAGAAAATGGAGCCCCCCGCTATGGCATTAACAGATACCGCTATCCGCAAGACTAAGCCCACAGAAAAACCCTTCAAACTGGCAGACAGTTCAGGACTGTACCTGCTGATCAAACCCAACGGCTCGAAACTCTGGTACATGAAGTACCGTATTGACGGGAAAGAAAAGAAGCTGGCCTTTGGCCCCTATCCAGATGTTTCCCTGTTTAAGGCGCGACAATTACGTGATGCCGCACGCGCCAGAGTGCGTGAAGGGGTAGACCCTTCTACGGATAAAAAGATCGCGCAACAGAAAAAGAAAAACGGTCATACGTTCCGCCAAATCGCCATGAACTGGCACGGTGAGCACAAACGCTGGTCTGAACATTATGCAAACACCATCCAGCGCAGGCTGGAAATGTATGTTTTCCCGGATATCGGGGATAGCCTTATCGATCAGATCAGCACGGAGACGCTGTTATTCACCCTGCGTAAAGTGGAGAACAAAGGCTTTCTGGAGATCACCGCGCGGCTGAAAAACTACGTGACTGAAATCATGCGCTATGCAGTGAAAAAGCAGCTACTCAAATCAAACCCGGCGCTGGATCTGGACGGCGAATTTACCCCGCCGGAAACCAGCCATTACCCGGCCCTGCCGCTGGATAAGTTACCTGAACTGTTAACCCGGACAGACAGTTACTGCGGCAGGTTGCTGACCCGATACGCGCTTAAACTGTCGCTGCTGTTCTTCGTGCGTTCCAGTGAGTTACGCTTTGCCCGCTGGAGTGAGATCGACTGGCAGCAGAAATTATGGGTGATCCCGGAAGAACGGGAGCAGATTGAGAACGTCAAATTTTCCCATCGCGGTACAAAAATGAAAACACAGCACATCGTTCCGCTGTCCGATCAGGCTATTGCTATCTTAAAACAGATTGAGGCGCTTTCCGGTCATCTGTCCTTCATTTTCCCCGGCGAATACGATCAGGATAAATGCATGAGCGACAATACCGTTAACAAGGCGCTGCGCGTGATGGGCTACGATACTAAAAAAGAGATCTGCGGCCACGGCTTCAGGGCGATGGCGTGCAGTGCGCTGAGTGAGTCGGGGTTGTGGAGTAAAGAAGCCATTGAAAAGCAGATGAGCCATCAGGAAAGAAACAGCGTGCGGGCGGCCTATATTCATAAGGCTGAATATCTGGAAGAACGGATCGCGATGATGCAGTGGTGGGCAGATTATCTTGATGCAAATACTGGCGGATATATTTCACCTTATCAGTTTGCCAGTCGGCTGAAAAAAGTGTCGTAATACAACGGGTTATTAAAGGGGAAACGGGTGTTTCCCCTTAAGTGCGTTTCAATCCGTGAATTATTTCAGCAGATCAATCAACCGCAGCAGAGCCAGTAACAGCTCCAGTACGGCAATGAGCACAACCAACTTACGCGTTAGTGTGTCCATTCGCTCTCCTTTTGAAAGGAGCGCAACGCCTGCATCTTACCCTTACACTGCCTGTCGGTGCAGGATTACATCTGCCAGGATTGTATTATCACGCTCCAGACCGGGGCACTGCCTGCGGCACCACCCGTCCGGCAGTCAGGGCTTGAAATCGGTCTGGTCTGAAACGTGATAACCCTAGCGTCTGGCATTATAAAGACCGGGTGTGTTTGTTTGCAACGGGAAACAAAGCGGGTTAAACTTATCCGGCTAGGATTGTATTATCACGCAACGCCGCTCAGGTCGCCATCCGCAGCCTGAGAGCGAAAAATAGAGAACCCTGCCTCACCAGCAGGGTTTTTTATTTTCTGCGATCGTCCTTCCAGAGGGTCTCTTGATGTTGGCGGCTAATCGCGGTATCTTTTAGCCGTACCTGCAAAATCAGGTGCCGGGATTGACCTCCTGAAAATACTTCATCGACGACACAAAGGCGCGTCAGCGCTTTTTTTGTGTCGTGCGTTCTGCTACACCTCAATGGTGGGCCGGGCGGGGGCGCTGCAAAGCGCGCCGGTGTCGATGAGGCCGGTAAGGTCAACCCCGTCCGGTTCCACCACCCACGAGATTGACCTCTCAGGTGGTGGTGATAAACACTGCTCATCGGAGGTTGCCCTATGGCTACAACCCTCAACCAGACTCACCCGTTACTCACCGTTCCATTTAACGCCGCCACAGACTTCACCGTACTGGCAGAGCACTGCAAACAGTTTGCCGAAACGCTGATCGAACACGACGATCCGACATTGCAAATGGCGCTCTGCGGCAGACTTAACGCCTGTCTGAAAATGCTACAGCCCTCACTGCTCGATCCAATCCCGGATCATATGATCGACAGCCTGACCGTTGATACACTTCCCACCTGTTCACCGCGTTTCGATCCTGAATGTACCGAGCTTTGCCACTACTGCCTTGCCCTGACGCAGATACTGGCGGGACAGGGATTGTTATCTGAAACCCGGGATTACCTTGGCTGCCTGCTGTACGACCTGATCCACTATTTCTCTGATGAAATCACTGCCCCGCGCTGGCTGCGCACCGCCGATGGAGTGAAGTTCATTGATGGCGTGGAGGTAAAGATATGATGCAACCAGACTGGCACTCTGCTGACATTATCGCGGCGCTGAAAAAGCGGGGAACGTCGCTTTCTGCACTTTCCCGTCAGGCGGGGCTGGCCTCCTCCACGCTGGCGAATGCACTGATAAGGCACTGGCCCAAAGGTGAGAGACTGATAGCTGAAAAGTTAGGCATTGCGCCTGAGCAGATCTGGCCTTCCCGTTACCGAAAGCCGGAATACCGTCAAAGCTAAAACGACTCTCCCGATCTTTTGTCAGCTTTGCTGGCGAAAGATCGGGAGAAGACAAGCGAAGCGCGGCAGACGACCATTCACAAAATGACGAAAAAATCCACAAACAACTCAATTTCCAGAAAAAAGGTTTCCCCTTTTCATTCGCGAAAACCGGGTGTAATCTCCCTTCTGCTCTATGCTGTCGTTGACAGCTCCCTTTGCTTCTCAACCTGAAAGAAGCACCTGTTATCAGGACGGTTGATCCCTTTACCGGTGCAGACCTCTGCAAACACCGGGTCGCAGGACATCGCGGCGGAGGCCCGAAGTTATACACGCTACATCCTTTTACTGCGCCAGTTCGCTGGCTGCTGTTTCACTTTGCCGGGATCTCCCGAGTTTCCGGCTCATCTGTACTTGCTGAATTTCAGCGCCTTTTACCTGCGCCAGATCTCTGGTCAATGCTGCACTGCACCGGAAACGCTCCGGTAACTCCTGTACCTGCGGCCACACCAGCGCCTTTTACTTTACGGGCTGCGGCCTGCATTGCCGCGAGGCTTTGCTGCCGCGTGACCGTAAACCTGCACCAGAATCCGCGATCTTTCACGCACGGCACCCGACCAGTGCGTCACTTTCGTCGCGCAAAGCGACAAAGTGACGCACAACCACCACACCGCGCCATGCCCCTGTTTTCGGGGTTCCGGTGTTCATTCCCGAATCTGACACGCCTTTTTTAGGCCGCTGTCAGCAAGAAAGAGGAGAAAAAGATCGATACCGAGGGGGGCATGACGCCCCGGAGAATCCCCTGCTCACGCAGGCAGCCCGTACCGCGTACTGGCTGAAACTCCCTATACCTCAACAAGCTGCCACTCCGGCGTGAAGGTATCGTTCTGGCACAGCCAAAAAGCATACGCCGGAGACTGTTTGTGTTTTCAAATCATGGGGGAAGTGTATGGGGAAGTTAGGCGGTGAAATGAAGGCGCTGGCGAAACACTGTGGCGGTAGTTATAAAACGGTGAACGATCGTATCCACATCGTGCAGCGTTTCGACCACCATTTACGGGCGCTGAACGTCCAGATCCAGCGCGTGGCGCAGATTAAGGTTCGCCACATTGAAAACTACATTCATGAGAGACTGGCGCAGGGGATCGGCAAACGCACGCTACAGAATGAAATGGCCTCGTTACGTGCCGTACTGCAACAGGCCGGGCGTAAGCAGGTGGCAGAGCATGAGCGGTTGACGAATAAATCGCTGGGGCTTTCTGAAGCATCGCGCAACGGTACGCGGCAGGCTATTACGCAGGAGCATTACCGCCATGTACTTGAAACGGCTCGCGCAAAAGATCAGGGGTTGGCGGCGGCGCTGGAACTGGCGCGGCTGATGGGATTGCGCTCACAGGAGGCAGTGCAGAGCGTGCAGTCTCTGAAAACATGGAAACAGGCTGTTGAACGGGGCTATACGCACTTAACCGTAGTCTTCGGCACCAAAGGCGGGCGGCCTCGCGAAACGGTGATTCTGGATGCTGGCGCAGTGAAAAAAGCGCTGGATAATGCGTTAGCTGTTGCAGAAAGCCGTAATGACCGACTGATCGACAAGCCGGATCTGAAAAGTGCGATGGATTACTGGCACAATCAGGCAAAACGAATTGGCCTGATTGGCGCATATTCTCCGCATTCGCTACGTTATGGGTGGGCGCAGGATGCCATCCGTCATTATCTGGCGCAGGGGTTTAGCGAGAAAGAGGCACTGGCAATGGTGGCGATGGATCTGGGGCATGGTGATGGGCGTGGGCGGTATGTGGCGCAGGTGTATGGATTACAGCGAGAAGTATGAGCCGTTTTAAAGACGGTATTCCTGCTCGTCGCTATAACCCCTTACCATGGAATTGCCAAGTAGGTACTCTGGAATGGGGCACTACGCTTACCACATTTATTGGCGCACCAAGCAAGCCACGCGACTACTCTGTTTATGTGACAAACAGTAGAAAAATATACAATCAATCGCTTCACTCAACCCCAACAGCACAATATACTAACAGTAGGTTGTAGACTGAGAGCATTGAAGGGGTTATAACTATCTTAAAGATCACAGCATTTTATCAGAGCGAATTATTTATAAACTGGCAATATCCTTCTTCCATACGACAGGGTCTATGGAGACAGTTTATCTATTAAGAAAATATTCATTTCATAGCATATGAGGTTTTGTTCATGCACGTCGTTTACGGAGAAACTATTAACGATGTAATAATGAAGATCCTAGAAAAAGTGCTTACTGATGGTGTCAGCATATCGACTAGGAACGGTGATGCTATAACTATCTACGATGTTAGTATGATCTTGCGAAACCCAAGATCAAGACATTTAAGTTTAGTTGGTCGAAAAAATAACATATTCTCCACTTTTGCTGAAGCCATGTGGGTTCTCGCTGGAGATAACCGGATTAAACCATATCTAACTTTTTTTCTCCCAAGAGCACCTGAATATTCAGATGATGGGGTCATTTGGCGAGCAGCTTATGGCGAAAGACTCTACGCTCATGGGCAACTCGAAAATGTGATACAACAATTCAAAAAAGATGGAATTTTTACCAGACGAGCAGTTATTAGCCTATACATGCCTGACCGAGACACTAATGACAGTCTTAGGCACATATACAACTTAGAGAATAGCGTCGACATACCCTGTAATAATTTAATACATTTTTTTATTACTCCAGACAAAAAATTAAACGTTAAAATCATTCAAAGAAGTGGAGATCTGATATTTGGTGTAAGCAATATAAATATATTTGAATTTAGTTTACTTCAAGACATTGTGCTATCTGTATTACAGAGGGAAGTTGATAGTCAAATTACGATGGGATATTTGCATCAATCAGTAACAAACCTTCACATATATGAATGTAGAATAAATCAAGCCAACGAGATACTTAAAAACAAAGAAAAACAAATAACAAATCTAATAAATGACGATGATATATCGTTCCCATCTTCACTAATTGGCATAAAATCATTATTCAATGATATTGTTTCATTTCTTAATATAATAATAACAACCGCCCCTCAGAAAATAAGCACAATAGACAAGGAAAGCGAGAAACTAAAAAAAATATTTGTAAAACATGCAATAAATACTGAAAGAAACCTGCTCTGGGGATATGCAGAAGCGGCGTTGTCATATATATATCAAAAAAGATTCAATCAGCCAATATCCTTGACAACTGCATTAAGTAATGATTTCAATTTAAGCGTAACTTCAAATTATTTTAATAAAAATAGTAAGGAAAGAATATGAAAATTGCATTCATGGGGGTATCAGGCAGTGGAAAAGACTTTCTCGCCAATTATCTAATATCCGTTCATGGTTTTATTAGATTATCATTTAGCGATCAACTAAAAAAATTGGCTAATTATATTTATCCATGGATGAAAAAAGATTATGCGCCTGAAGAAAAAATGCTACCACTAAATGTTAACTTACCTACAGGTGAATTAATTTGTCACTCACCAAGAGATATATGGCTAAGTCTAAATAGTTTAAGAGACATTGAAGAAAAGATATTTATTAGAATGTTATCAGAAGAACTGAAAATTTTAGAAGATAACGGCAAAATAAATAAAAAAATAATAATTACTGATATAAGATCTAATGCAGAATTCATGTGGTGCAAAAACAATCAATTCATTATAATCCATATAGAAAGGGAAGGTAATAATTATAAAGAATATGATATTGATAAGCATGTAATTGAGAACAAAATAAAATCAGACTATCATTTCAGTAATAATGAAAACGGAATAGATAGCTTTAAACGTTTCTTTGAAGAGGTATTGCTGAATGGATTGTAAAAATGATCAGCTTTTTTGTAATGTAAGAGAAATAAAAATCAAAACTGCTAAGCCTCTTTTAAATGAAAGTGTCATTAGGGAGTGGTTTTATCATCAGAGAGAGAGAACATCGATATATTACAAGAAAGAAATACTTAATCTTCCACCTTATTGGACAAATGACAAAATTTTGAGAGATTATAAGTTTGTAAACACTAAAAGAACGTGGGACAGAGAAACAATATGGCTATTAAATAATGTAACAAATAATAACAATGTAAGTTATGAAAATAAAATTCTCAATTCATTCTTATTCAGGGTAATAAATAAAGGTGACACATTGAATGCCATTGGTGCACCATTTGATTTTTCAAAAATGACCATCATTGATATTGACAAAACAATTAGAGATAAAGTTGAGAACATATCATCAAAAAAACCAGACTATGTTTTTTTTAATGCTGCTTATATTTTGGGTGGGCCAAAGGTTAACTTTGGCAGATTCTTAGAGGAAAAAAAGAATGATATTGAAAAAAACATGATTATTAGGATGATAAAATTTGTTTTTTATAATCAAGATAAAATAGTAAATGGCGTAAAATCTTCGGCAAATCAGTTCGAAGTATTTAACCATCTTAAGTCATTTTCAGGAATTGGTGATTTTCTTGCTTATCAAATTTTTGTAGATTTAACATACATAATAAACTTTCCTTTTACAGAAATGAATTTTGTTATTTCAGGTCCAGGATGTGAAAGAGGAATAAATTGGATTTTTTCTGATAGAGACGGAATGAATAGCGAAGAGTGCCTATTTTGGTTTACTATTAACCAGAATAATATTGCAGAAAGATATAATGAACGATGGGACATGGATGAGATCTTTCACTTCCTACCTAAAGAAGAAAGAGTTTATAGTTTGATGGATATGGAAAACAGCGGCGCATGTGAGATAGATAAAAGATGTAGGACTAAGTTTGGTAACAAAAGACCAAAACAAAAATATCATTACAAAAATAATAACTTAAGATTACTTTGATAACACCTAGAGATTAGGAAGGATTTAATAAATGGCTAAAGAAATTAAAAAAAATGTTTTTGTTAGTCATCATCACAAAGATGATGCTAGTGTTGATGGCGTTTCTCGTTTAGCTGCAGCAAAAGGTTATCAGCTACGTAATAGTTCTGTCAGAATGAAACCTGAAAACCAGAGACGTGCAGATGAAAAAAAAATTAGCGATAGAACGATAGCACGCCTACTTAGAATGAAAATGAGATGGGCTGGTCAAGTTATAGTGGTTATCGGGAAAGAAACACATACAAGGCCTTGGGTAAACTGGGAAATTCAAGCAGCTCATCAACTTGGAAAACCAATCATAGGTGTGTATGAGAATGGTTTAAAAGGAGAAGTAAAACTACCAGAAAATCTCGAAAAATATGCAACTACTATCGTTGCCTGGAGAAGCGATGCCATTATCAACGCATTAGAAGGAAAAACGAGCTTTGAAAAACCCGATGGAACAGAACGGGGTAAAGGGCAAGGAGGTAATGTCGTATGCTAATTGAACCTAACTCTCATCTTTATGCTTATATAATAACACGAGATTTTGGTTTTGCCCCTAACCCATTTCATGGTTATTGTACTTTAGCAACATGCAAACCTGGAATTAGAAAATCTGCTAAAGTGGGGGATTGGATATTAGGAGTTGGAGGAGCTAATTTAATAAAAGTTAAACATAAATGTATCTTGTTAATGAAAGTTACTGAAAAAATTAGCTTTAATGATTATTGGAGAGATACCAGATTCTCTATCAAAAAGCCTGCTAGAAATGGTAGCCATGTACAGATGTTGGGAGATAATATCTACCATCAAAATGACAATAATCAATGGATTCAAGAAGACTCTCATCATAGCAATGCTGATGGCTCATTTAATATGACCAATCTAAAACGTGATACTACTGCCAACCAAGTGTTGATTTCAGATCATTTCTATTATTTCGGTGATAAAGCAGTTGAAGTAGACTTAGACTCGATTGGGTATCATGGAGGTATAGGCTATAAAAAGATCCTCTTAGAACAATCTATACCCGCAAATGATCTTATAAAAAAAATAGAACTTGAATTTCGCAGTGACAAAAATTTAGTTATATCTGACCCATGTCAATTTTCTGATTACTATAAACGTGTTGATCAAGGAACGGGAGAGATCTATTTATAAACACACCTATTTTAGTTCAATTTTTTGGTTTCCAGTATTTAAGCACCAACTGGTACCATCCCTGCATCAATTTTGGGGGATTCATGGGGCGCTCGTTGTTATATTTGGTTTACCAACGCTCCATGATTTTCCTCTATTCCCATATTAGATATATTGCTTACTTAGGCTGCGCGATAGTCCTACCTAATATTATTTTCCTGCATTAACTGATAGACAGCAGTTTTCGACGAAACAAACTAGAATAGGTTCTATCACGTGCAAATAACGGATCATATTGCCCCTGCTGATAAATGATTCTTGCGGCGGCACCTGTCGTTGAGAGAGGCAGCACAGCAGCGTTAGGATGGAATTCCGTAAATAGTTTATGCTCCTCATAGATGCCCTCCATGCCGCCGATGATCACAGCTGCGTTGAAATTTTGACTTTCGATCATTGCACGCCTCATGGCTGTCAAACTAGCCTCTCTGTCATTTTTAACCGCAGGCACCATGTGTACGTTGACGAAATTTTCCAATTCTGGAGGCAAGCGCCCCTCAAATAGTTTACTTTGGTAAATTGCCAACCGATTACGATCCAGGCTGGCCTCACGTGAAAATAACGCCAAGAGAGGAGTTATTGCTGGATGACCACCACACGTAATTCGTCCAATCGGCAACACTACTTCAACTAACGCTTTTATCGCTTCCCGGATAGCAAGAACATCAGCAGTATCGAAAAATGCTCGATCACGATTGGGCAAAGGTACGCTGGCAGATAGAAATATCTCTATCACGCAATGAACTCCTTCAGAAATTGGGGAACCTTCGACATCTGTATGGCCCTGATCGGTAAATAGGAATCAAGCCAATCTAGATGTGAGAGCCAAGTTTTCAGTACGCCCCTGTTGTCATAAATCATCCATATCTCCTTCGTTTCAACAACATTATGAGTGATGGCTTCGAAAACTTCATTGATACGATCAGAGGTAGGTATACCCACTGCTGGCACTATAGCGAGTCCCCTTTCTGACTTGGATTCAAGAGAAATCCAGCCTTCAATCTGAACGATTGGATTAAACCCCTCATCGCGGGCTGCGTCGCAAAAGTTATCAACTAAATATCGGTGGCGGGCAGCGATTGCCGGTGCGCGCAGTCGCTCGACCTCGTCACATATTCTTTTCACCAGTCCCTTTGTTGCCCAACGACCCCGCATAGGAAGACATCCAACAAAGTCGCTACGCTTAAGCTTCATGAAGTGACTGAAAGATGATGCTGGATCTTCCTTTTGCCCCGGCCATAGAAGATGCAAGATTTGAACATTGGTCGCATTAGCGCGAGCCAGTTCTTCGGAAGTCCAGCGGCCTTCTCTGAATCCAGGAGTGTCGATCAGAACCACGACATCGGAATCCGACATCCTGTGCCAAAGTTGAGATTGGAAATCTGCGGCAGGAGGTACCGACCTCACGTCAATAAAAACGTCAAAACCGCGAGCATCTAGAGCATCGTACAATCGATCGGCTAGGGGCTGAGAGCCAGCCCGCTTGTAGCTGATGAACAAACGTCGCTCACGTCTTAACAACCGGAAAGTCTCGAGAACTAACGTGACTAGACGGTCGATTCCTTCATCGTTGGAGCCCAACACAATAGCGTTTATGTGTCTTAGCTGCGGCGGAATTTCTTCATGTACTTGAGACAAATCTGAGACGATCGGAGCGATAACATTCGAATCATCAATCAATTCTGTAACAAGTGCCGTATCGGCAGTATTTTCTGGAGAGCCGAAAAATATTGCCATCGTCGGTAACTTTAAGCTGCGGTCAGCTGCGTTGAATTCGTAGAAGTACTTGATCGAGCAAGTAGGGATCCCCAGTTTCTGAAGCGCCGAATCAATATTATGACGTAGGCCATTATCATTCCCATTGGCCGCACCAAGCATAATAAGCTGGTATGGAGATCTTATATTTGAAGTATCGCTCATCGGCCAGCCATTTCCGCAGCAGTTTCAATCTGACCTGCCCCCAGGATTAGATACAACCTTCAGTTAGTAATGTCGGTTGGTTTTGCTTCATATTTCCCATTTCGCCAGTCCGCTGCAAATTCAGCTGGAGTCTGGTAATCCAGGGATGAATGTGGACGGCACTCGTTATAATCCTGCCGCCAGTCATTAATCGTTTTCCTGGCATAAACAATATTGCTGAACCAGTGCTCATTCAGGCACTCATCTCTAAATCGTCCGTTAAAACTCTCAATAAATCCGTTCTGAGTCGGCTTGCCTGGCTGGATAAGACGCAGTTCCACACCATGCTCAAAGGCCCATTTATCCAGTGCGCGACAGGTGAATTCAGGTCCCTGATCGGTTCTTATCGTAGTCGGATAACCGCGAAACAGCGCGATACTGTCCAGAATACGCGTGACCTGTACGCCTGATATCCCGAATGCGACGGTAACTGTCAGACACTCCTTCGTGAAATCATCCACACAGGTCAGGCACTTGATCCTGCGACCGTTGGCCAGTGCGTCCATAACGAAATCCATCGACCAGGTCAGGTTCGGCGCATCCGGACGCAGAAGCGGAAACCGTTCTGTCGCCAGCCCTTTACGGCGTCGTCTGCGCTTTACGCTCAGCCCATTAAGGTGGTAAATACGGTATACCCGCTTGTGATTGACGTGAAGACCCTCCCGACGCAGTAGCTGCCAGATGCGCCGATAACCAAAGCGCCTGCGTTCAAGCGCCAGCTCAGTGATACGCCCTGATAAATGTGCATCAGCAGATGGACGCTGGGTGTCATAACGGCAGGTCGACAGGGACAAACCTGTAAGCCTGCAGGCACGACGTTGCGACAGACCGGTCGCATCACACATCAACACCACGGCTTCCCGCTTCTGGTCTGTCGTCAGTACTTTCGCCCCAGAGCCACCTGAAGCGCCTCCTTATCCAGCATGGCTTCGGCAAGTAGCTTCTTGAGGCGGGCGTTCTCCTCTTCAAGAGATTTAAGCCGCTTCACCTCAGGAACTTCCATGCCACCAAACTTCTTGCGCCAGGTGTAGAAAGTGGCATCGGAAATGGCGTGCTTACGACAGAGCTCCCGGGCAGAAACCCCGGCTTCCGCTTCGCGGAGAATACTGATGATCTGTTCGTCGGAAAAACGCTTCTTCATGGGGATGTCCTCATGTGGCTTATGAAGACATTACTAACATCGGGGTGTGTTAATCAACGGGGAGCAGGTCAAATCCACCCGCCAATATTTTTTCTGCCATCTTGGCCAATGAAATCGTAGCTCAGGCAGTGAGTTGACAGTGGGACTACGTTGTTCGTTTTTGGCGCAGTGAACCATAGATCCCCCTCCGAAATTGCAAGAGTATAATCTGCATAAGCTACCCACTTTCCGCCTTTCCATTCGGCGAGATAGATGCCATGCTCGGTTCTATAAAGGCCCATCTGTGCTAATGGATCAGCCCCCTTTATAGATGTCTCCTTGTCTTTGTTTTGGACCCCGTGAATGTAAACGGTAAGTAATCCATTTCCTTTGATGACGCTACGGGCAATTTCATAGCGTACCCACCGACGTTCCCATGTTTGGGTTCCAGCAAGGACACAGGTAACAGAAGTGTTGTCTAATCCCTTGCGGAGAAAAGTTTTTAGTGCATTGTCACTCTCTCTTTTCGATGCCTCAAACACGCTGCTATCAAAGAAACCCCGGTCTTCCTCATTGGCTTCCCTAACAACCCAACTGTTACGGACATTCCAAGCGCGCCAGACATCAGGCCCATAGTGAAAGGAAAAAAATGTTCTACATGGCATTTTGACTCCATTTATCATATTTAAGCCCGTGTCAGCCAGGGAGATAGCCTAGCTGTCGCCAAATCAGGGGATTCAGTCCGTGCCCTTGGCTTAACACCGAAATTACTTACCAGCAGCTTCAGCAACGGCCTCAACCCACTTCCCTAAGTTTTCTCGACCATTTCCTTTGTTCCATAAATAGTGAGGGGCACCAGGAACACGAAGCGAACAGCAGTCGGTAGTGTTCCCTTTCAGATCTGCGATTTTACTGATATCAATTGTCAAGATGCCATTGCCGCGCTCAATGCTTTGCTCAATCTCGTACTTTACCCATTTGCTCTTGTCTGTTGTGGCTCCAATAAGAACTACAGTGACGCTCGTACCGTAAAGCTGATCGTTTATCCATTTCTTAATGGCAGAATCTCCCTTACGCTCAACTTCTTCGAAATCAGCTTTGTCGATGAAACCCACCTTGGTGTCAGAAGCGATCACGTTGCTGTTTCGTACATTCATCGCACGTTGTACGTCTTCATACTGGAAACTAAAAAATACTTTTCTTGTCATTATTTTATCCTTAGATGAGGGATAGGAGAGAGAGTATGACGTCATGGGCATGAGCCAAGTCAGTATCTTGGGAACCCAGTTTATGAAGTAGAGGAGTGATCTTCTTGCCTTGCTGGTACTTCGATTCGTCATAGGTATTAATTACCTCTTGCCACAGTTCGGCTGAGATCGAACCGGTAATACCAACCGGAATAACAAAAAGACCGTTAGCTATTGCAATATCAAACTCTTCACGCATGCCATTGGATGGCACCACAGCCCCTGTCTTATCCAACTTGTTACCAAATAGAAAGAGAGCAACACCTGCGTGAGCAAGCATGTTACGGCGGTACTCGGTCCAGAGCTCAGGTAAAGCACGTTCACCTGACTGACTCTGGGGAAAAGGGCGAAGGACTAATTGATCACTGTCGAGACGACCACCATTCATAATGGTTTCTTCGAGTACACCAGTGATGACAGCACTGCCGATTCCCAGACCGAATCCTGAGATAACACGGTACTGCTGTTTACTGATAGCTTTGCTTAGTCTATAAACAAACTGTTCCGCCTCTGACGCGCTCCAGGGAGTGTAGTCATGAGCGGCACCGGATATAAAAATGGTTTTACGTTTGTGGCGGCGTTCAATTTCTCTCAGGATATCGGTGATTTCAGAAAACTCATCAACACTTACAACCTTGATCCCAACCCGTAGCAATTCATGCCTGAAGAGTTCTTCTTTGCGTTCACGATATTCGAAATCGGCCAGTTCTTCACCTTCCTGTTTGCTAGCCTTACGGAGGATGCAATAGTGCTGACGCTGGTCCTGAGCAAATTGAATTCTAACTCGACTCAAAATGTACTCAAGGTTCGGATCAGTGAAGCTGAACCCCAAAAAAAGAAAAGTTTTAGCTATCAGGTCACCGCTGAGGGCAGTAATGAACGGCTGCATCTTTATGTGATAGCGTTCATAATCATCCCGGATCAGCACAGCCTCTGATGCGTGATCAACATCTCCATGCATTTTGTAAACGACAGCATCTCGCTTGGGACGGGTAGTTGCTAATTGCTTATTGGTGTACTTGACGTCAGGAATTTTACCATTTCGTTCAAGCGAGCTCTCTATAAGCTTGTCGTAGTTTGTAGTCCAATAGGTCTGGATTGGTAGTCTGGCTAGAATTTCATGATTCTCAGTTGGTGCTAAACCAGATGAAAATTCAGAGACAAGCATCTGATTCAATTTCGAGCGGTTTGCCGCATTGGCATTAGCATGGTACTGAGCAAGGGTCACCAAATCCCATTCTCTTTCAACATCAAGATCTAAGTCGTCAGCGATTGGTTTCAACAGTGACTTCCAATCTACAAAGCCCGCTGATCGGGATAAACCAGCACCTGCAAAAACTGCAAGATTGCCCTCGTCTAGCTCTTTAGACAGACTGTCGATGAGGCGCAGAAGTTCTCTTTTCATATTTTGATTCTTTGCTGATTAGAATTAAAGATAGCGAACCCACTTGCCATTGCCACGAGTATCAAAAAATGCAAGGTCAGAAGTACCAGTAGATACATCGATTTTGTTATAGAGATTCAGGTATTCGTTACCATAGAAATGTCCCAAATTGTCTCGGGTGGGGACAATAGCGATACGGTCATAGATCTTTTTACCATCCGCAAAACCGATTTCCCATGGACACCAGCGTGATGCCATTGAATGCTGTGTTGCGAGAAAGAAAAACCAATCGGCGCGAACAATGGCTGCTTTGATATTGGAGGCTGTCTCAGAGTTCGGTTTCTCAGGCATTGTCTGATCTTGCCAGTCGATGTAGACATCCCATCCTTGATTATTCAGCAATTCCTGTAGCCCTAGCGCAAGTTGGGCATCCTTATGGCTGTGGCTTAGAAAGGCTGTGGGCTGACCAAGGCGTTTGGTTAACTGCCTCTGCGCAGAGCGGCGTTGGCCTGCGTTAAGAAGGTCTGACTGGAGAATCGGCATTATTAATCCTTTCTTGATCCTGTTAGTTCAAGCATTTAGCATTAAACCCAAGATGCCGTCATTAAGCAAAATCAATATCAAGAATATGCCTCGCACCTCAGATTCCTTTTCAGATAATTATCTCAGAAGGCGAGCGTATTGTATCCAACACGATGAGTAGAATGCCGCTATCTTTGATCTGAATCCGTTTGCTATTGGCATAAGGCCGATTGTCATGTTTATCTACGGACATAATTACAAGTAAAATGTGATGAAAATCAAATTTTAAAGCAGCAATAACATTTGGGGCCTTATTGAGGGCCTCATTTTAACTTTCAAAAATAAATTAATTAAAATTCAAATGGATACATTACATGTCGTATCCAGTCAGAGGAGCCAAATTTAAGAAGCCTGCTTAAGGAAACTTAAGCAGGCTTCTTGCTTTTCTGCGTTCTGAAAAATTGCCCGGCAGCGCTGAGCTTACCGGGCTGACAGAACCCCTCACCTAGATCTGGTAATCAATTGCGGCTTCTTCTGGCTCCATGACCTGGCGTTTAATCTCATCCACCGACAACCCGGCATTGCACAACTCAATAAACCGCCACACGTAGTTGCGCTGCAACTGGCCCCGCTTGAGGCCCAGCCATACGGTATTAGCATCAAACAGGTGGCGGGTATCAAGACGCACCAGGTCCCCCACGTCATGCTCGCCACCGGACTGTTCCGCTACCAGGCCAATCCCCAGCCCTAACCCAACATATGTTTTGATAACGTCCGAATCCTGGGCGCTCAGCACCACATCCGGCGTTATCCCTTTGCGGTTGAAGGCCTCGTCAATGCGCGAACGTCCGGTAATACCCTGCCGGTAGGTAATCAGCGGCCATTTGCCGATCTCTTCCAGCGTCAGCGGTGAAACCTGATGAAGTGGATGATCTACGGGAAGTAATAAACTGTGGTGCCAGCGGAACCACGGGAATGCCACCAGCAGCGGATCGTTGCTCAGCCGCTCGCTGGCGATCCCGATATCTGCCCCACCGTTTTGCAACAGCACGTCAATTTCCTGCGGGGTGCCCTGAATCAACTCCAGACGCACATCCGGGAAGAGCTCACGAAACGCTTTAATCACTGGCGGCAGGCTGTAACGTGCCTGCGTGTGGGTCGTGGCGATGGTCAGTACGCCTGAAGCATCATTGGTAAAGAGATCCGCCAGGCGGCGCACATTACTGGCCTCGTTGAGGATCCTCTCCGCGATGGTCAGCAATGCCTTGCCAGGCTCCGTCATGCCAAGCAGGCGCTTACCACGGCGGATAAAAATCTCAATACCAAGCTCTTCTTCCAGCTCGCGGATATGGCGACTGACGCCCGACTGGGAGGTATAAAGCATATTGGCGACTTCAGTCAGGTTGTAATCCCGTCTGGCCGCCTCACGGATAATTTTAAGCTGCTGGAAATTCACGATTCACTCCGGCACATCTGACATAACACTATTGTTAAAGTCAGTTGAGCTGCAGAACAAATAATAAAAACCAGCATCTTATGCTTTTATGGAATATCAGCTCACGAGCTGCAGTTCACGATTTTCCAGCGATGGCTTGCTCACCAGAGACATCAAAATTTCTTTTACCGCCTGCGCCTGCGGTGACAACGAACCGCGGGCTGACATGTTCAGCGACAGCGGTAAGCTCATGGATGGTGTCGTGATCCGCGCCATCCAGCCATTTGCCGCACTGCACAGTGCACGCGCGGCAGATTCCGGCAGAACCGTGACGCCCATCCCGCTGGCAATAGCCGCGGTCAGCGTTGAGATAGAGTCAATTTCGCCAATAATTTTTGCCGTCAGACGTCGCAGCGAGAACGCTTCGTCCACGCGCACACGCACGGCGCTGTAATCACGCGGCAGGAAGAGATTCATCTCTGCAACGGCAGTTAAATCAACGCTCTGCCCCGGGCAGTCACGCGTCCCTACCAGGTAAAGATCTTCTTTCAGCAGCGGCTGGCTGGTGATCCCGGCAACCGGAGAACGGTCGTAAAGCACGGCCATATCCAGCTGACCATTAAGCAGCTTGTCATTCAGTACAGACCCGCTGTTCTCGTGCAGATAAACCAGCACATCCGGCAGTTCGGCACGCACGGCCTGCAACAACGGCATGGTAATAGAGGAGGCCGCCGTTCCCGGAGCCAGCCCGATGGAAACATGTCCGCTCAGCGTATGACCCACACTGTTCACCGCCAGCTGAGCCTGTTCGCACTGGCGCAGAATGGTACGAGCATGGGTATAGAGAATTTTGCCTGCTTCTGTTGGGGTCACGCCGCGTTTTGTGCGGATAAGCAATTGCTGATCCATCTCACCTTCCAGAGTCGCCACTTGCTGGCTCAGCGCAGGCTGCGCGATATGCAGCACTTCCGCCGCTTGCGTCAGGCTGCCAATATCGACGATTTTTACGAAGTATTTCAGTCGTCTTAAGTTCATTTTGCCCCCTGTTCGAAATGCTGTGCCGGTACTGGCTGTCGTTGTTGAACAGGTTTTGCAATATGAATGCCAGTTTTTCGAAGAGGTCTGATTTGTTGCTAACAGCCTGAAAATAAGGAAACCTAATCATTGATGTTGGTTTTATTACTGAAACAGCAGTTTATGATCTGCCCCATAAGGGGTATACCCGCACCATAACGGTGCATTTCGTTGTCAAAAACGTCACTTTGCTGATTTTGTCAGCAAACGATCAAAAGGCATTGATCCACCCTTTGACAAGCACCGCTGACGTCGATAATATGCGCCCCGTTCACACGATTCCTCTGTAGTTCAGTCGGTAGAACGGCGGACTGTTAATCCGTATGTCACTGGTTCGAGTCCAGTCAGAGGAGCCATTTTCAAGAAAGCAGACGTTCACTAACGTCTGCTTTCTGCATTTCTATCAATTGGTTATCCCCTCTCAGTCGTTCACCCTCGTTCATTAAAAACCACTCGAAGCCATATCATTTTGATGGTAAAAATGCTGGTAATGCTGGTTCGATTTCCCTTTTACCAACAAATGAGGGGGTGTTTTCATGTCGCTGACTGATATTAAAGCAAAAAATGCAAAACCCCTTGAGAAGGAATACAAGCTTACTGATGGCTTTGGTATGTTCCTTCGTGTTACCCCTAAAGGTTCGAAATACTGGCAAATGGCTTACCGCTTCGAAGGGAAACAAAAACTCTTCTCTATTGGTGTTTACCCTGCAGTTTCTCTTTCTGACGCAAGACAACGCCGTGACGAGGCCAGAAGGCTTCTGGCTCAGGGTATTGACCCTAATGCAAAGAAACAGGCAGAGGTTAAAGAGCTTAAAGCCAAACGTGATAATACACGCTCCTTCAGAACAGTAGCTAAAGCGTGGTTCTCCACGAAAACAAAATGGTCTGATGATTATGGTGATGCCGTATGGAAGCGCCTTGAAACTTATGTCTTCCCGGTAATCGGTGACAAAGATGTTGCCGAACTGGATACGGGTGATCTGCTGGTTCCGGTGAAAAAAGTGGAGGCACTTGGTTATCTTGAAGTTGCCATGCGCATTCAACAATACATTACGGCAATCCTGCGTCATGCCGTCCAGCAAAAGCTGATACGCCATAACCCAGCCTATGATATGGAAGGGGCAGTTCAGAAACCACAAACTGAACACCGCCCTGCACTGGAGCTGGAAGAAATACCCCAGCTACTGAACAAAATTGCCGAATACAAAGGCCGCAGGTTAACCATACTGGCAATACAGCTCAATCTGATGATTTTCATTCGTTCCAGTGAGCTTCGTTTCGCTCGCTGGTCTGAAATTGATTTCAAAAGTAAGTTATGGGTGATACCCGAACAGCGTGAAGCAATTGAAAACGTCAAACATTCGACTCGTGGTGCCAAAATGAAGCGTAAGCACTTCGTTCCCCTTTGTAAGCAAGCTATGAGGATACTAAAAGAGATCCGACAACTGACTTATGAAGAAGGCCATGATGATGGATTAATCTTCACTGGCTGTTATGACTCGTTTAAACCCATGAGTGAAAACACCATCAACAAAGCCCTGCGTAATATGGGATATAACACGAAGCAGGACATCTGTGGACACGGTTTCCGCACTCTGGCCTGTAGTGCCTTAATTGAGTCCGGGCTATGGTCAGAAGACGCTGTAGAGCTTCAAATGAGCCATAAGGAAAGCAACAGCGTCCGTGCTGCTTATACCCACAAGGCTAAACACCTTGATCAACGCCGTCTGATGCTCCAATGGTGGGCTGACTACCTTGATGCAAGCAGAAACGGTATGGTAAGGCCGTTTGAGTTTGCTTCAAATAAATAAAGGGAAAGGCCGTTCGCGGCCTTTCAACTTCATGCTTAATTACACTCTATGCTGAATATGATACTGAATCTTTCTCTATCACTAAACCAGCGATTTTTTCCAGCATTATTTCCCAGAGTGCGTATTTTCTTTTGTGCTCAATAAACAGGGATTTTAAATACTCTTCTGTAGAAGGGATTTTTTCAGTCCATGTAATATCTTTACTGTAATCAATGCTTTTTTTCATATCAGATGCTGCATAGGTGTAGTATTTACTCTGAGAACGACTGATACTGTCCTCTGCCAGAACTCTACGGAGCAAAGTTGCAGAACATGCATAACCATGCATGTAAAGTTCACTCGATAAAGTACGAACAAAAGAACCGCGTAATAAAGACATCATCTCTGCGATTTCATTTTCACTCGCATTCATGACTTCAGAATCAAGTTTTCCATAACTATCTGTCCCGGACAAGAAAAGAATAACAAACGGAAAGCCTTTGTTCTTTGCTATGCCAGAGAACAAATCCAGTGAGTCATTATTTTTCTCTACCCGATTATAGATATTATAAAAAATAACATCACACCTGTTCTTAAATCCGTCTATACAAATTGTTTTTGCCTGCTGAATCTCGCCTTCTTCAATCAACGCCAGAGCCAACACCTCAGTCCATTTATCACGAAGCCCTGCCTGATCAACTGATTTATCTTCTTTGATTTTATTGAGAACCTGAATGGCTTCCTCAGTGCACAGTTCATCAACCAGCAACTCAGCAAACTTAATGATGTATTCTGGCTGGTTCAGTTTTCTTTTCTCAAAGCATTGCCTGATGAAATCAACATCCCTGATATACAGACTTAACTCAACAGCATAATTAACATCACCTGTCTTAAGAAGACTTTCCCTTAAAGCACGAATAACATTGTATCCCAGCTCTTTTTTATACTTATCAAAAATATCAAAGTTAAAATATACATCACCTTTAAGCACGGAAAGTATTTTATCCGCTATAACATCAATGCTTTTGTCTTTTTGTAGGGACAGGGATTTTAACCATGTTTCGACAGCACCATTATAATAGTCCATCCATGATCCATCTGATGTATCAGCAATTTCGCTGATTTTATCAAATGAGAGCAGTAAATTATGGCAAAACGCCTCGGTTTTTTCAGGCAGCGTTGATACCGTCTTTTCAAGTGGAAATATGACATTCCTGTATAGCCCCTCAAAAAAAACCGCTGCTTCATAATAATCATAAAAGCGTTTTGTCTTAATTACCCTTTTGTATTCAGCCTCAGCCTTTTTCAGTGATTCTTCTGGAGTTAACAGATATTTATTAATAATAAAGGATTTTGCCTGACCATTATTCTCTGCAATATCACAAATTATTTGCATGAGTTGATCGGCAGGCATTTCCTTGAGTAAAGCAAGTTGTTTCTTGTTCAGTTTAGCCATCATCACATCCTGATAATGTTTGGTAGACGCATAAAAGCTAATTGTACTAATACAAGGACAGGACATTCAATAAATGCATTAACATAATGATTTAAAAAGAAATCTGTAGCACACTGTTCATTGATGAAATGCACTATTTACCGTAAAATATCCCCCATCACACAGTAACCTGATACAGATACGTGGAATGGTCAATGAACAAACTTTCGCCTGAAATGCCCGAACTACAATCAATGAATATCACTGCTGATAACATCACCAAGCTTAAATCATTGTTTCCTGAAGCTTTTAATGAAGACAGTGTTGATTTTGAGGTTTTAAAGCAGCTTTTGGGTGAGAATGTAGACGACAAAGAAGAACGCTATGGCCTGAACTGGCATGGTAAGCGTCAGGCTCGTCAGCTTGCTCTTACCCCTTCCCGTGGAACCTTACGCCCATGTAAAGATGAAAGTGTTGATTGGGATAACACCAAAAACCTAATGATCGAGGGTGATAACCTTGAAGTATTGAAGCTTCTTCAAAAAAGTTATGCCGGAAAAGTTAAGCTTATTTATATCGATCCACCTTACAATACCGGTAAAGATTTTGTTTATTCTGATAACTTCCAAGATAACATGAAAAATTATCTTGAAATGACAGGACAAACAGAAGATGGGGTACGAATCACCACAAACGCAGAAACCAGTGGGCGTTACCATACAGACTGGTTGAATATGATGTATCCACGTATTAAACTTGCAAGAAATCTTCTCAAAGAGGATGGGTTTATATTTTTAAGCATTGATGACAATGAAGTCAATAACTTGAAATTAATGTGCGATGATATTTTTGGGCAAGAAAATTTTGTTGCCAATGTTATTTGGCAAAAAAAATATAGCACAAAAGCAGATTCAAAAAACTTTTCAGAGTCACATGACTATATTCTTTGCTACAAAAAATCAGACCAATCAAAAATACTCGGCTTACCAAGAAGTAAGCAACAAGAATCAACATACAAGAATTTAGATAATGACCCTAGGGGTGTATGGGCTTCAGATAATCTTCTCAGAACTGAAGTCAGAGATTATGCAGTTTTTGGTATCACATCCCCCTCGGGGATGGAACATTATCCTCCCGCTGGTAGTAGTTGGAGATTTAACAAGGATAAAATTGAAGAGTTAATTTCTGATAACAGAATATGGTTTGGCGAAGATGGTAATAACAAGCCGCGACTAAAAAGATTTCGCTCAGAGGTGAGAGACACTATTCCTCCACAAACTCTTTGGGGATTTGAGCATGTTGGGCACACAGATGAAGGTACAAAACAGTTAGCAGAACTATTTGATAGCACACGTTCACCATTTCCTAATCCAAAACCCGTGAGGTTGCTACAGCGGATTGTACAAATAGCGACCAAAGAAAATGATATTATCATGGATTTTTTTGCGGGAAGTGGTACTACAGGGCAAGCAGTGTACGAATTGAACGAGACGGATAAACAAGATAGAAAGTTCATTCTGGTTCAACTCCCTGAAACACTATCTAAAAGCAATAAGGAAGATCTTTCTGCAATCTACTTCTGCGAAGAGCTTGATAAGCCATTGTATCTATCTGAATTAACGAAAGAACGCCTCCGCCGTGCAGGTAATAAGGTTAAAGCAATTAATCCAGACTGGAATGGAGATACCGGTTTTCGTGTGTTCAAACTTGATACATCCAACATCCGACCGTGGGAAGCGACGGCTGAAACACTTTCAGAACAGCTTGATGCCTATGTAAGCCCAATCCTCGAAGGACGTAGTGAAGAAGATTTACTCACAGAGTTGATGCTCAAACGTGGCATTGACCTGAATGTAAACATTGAAACCCGTCAGTTTGATGGATTAACAGTTTCTAGCGTCGAAGGTGGCAAATTATTTACCTGCTTTGCCAGTCAAATCCCAGCCTCTTCAGTTGAAGGACTGACTAAGGGGATCCTTGACTGGCATAAAAGCTTGAAGGCTGGCAAAGATACGGTCTGCTATTTCCTTGATGACGCATTTGAAAATAACGTTGCTAAAACAAATCTTTGCGCCATTCTGGAACAGCATGGCCTGACAAACTTGCACAGCCTGTAAGGGAATGAGATGAAACTACATTTTGAATCTGACCTTACCTATCAGCAAAACGCCATAACATCGGTCTGTGATTTGTTTGAAGGGCAAGAGAAATGGGAAAGCGAAATGACTGTGCTGGCCCCAGCTCAGGGTGCACTCTCATTTGAAGGCGCAACAGGTTCAATGCCTGTAAACCCACAGATACCCGAAGATGATGTTCTGCTGAAAAATCTGAACAATGTTCAGTTAAAAAACCAGCTTCCACCTTCACCTGTGCTCGACAGCCATGATTTTACTGTCGAAATGGAAACAGGGACAGGTAAAACGTATGTTTATCTTCGCACCATGCTGGAGCTGAATAAACGCTATGGCATGAGTAAATTTATTATTGTGGTTCCTTCAGTTGCTATCAAGGAAGGCGTTTATAAAACACTACAAATCACTGAAGAACATTTCAAAAGCCTGTATGCGGGAGTTCCATACGAATACTATCTGTATGATTCGGCAAAACCTGCGGATGTTCGAAATTTTGCAACCAGTTCTGTTATGCAGATCATGGTAATGACTGTGGGTGCGATTAACAAAAAAGATGTTAACAAGCTCTATCAGTCCAGTGAAAAAACAACTGTGGACGATCTGGATAAGCCCATTGATTTAATCCGTGCTACACGTCCAATTATTATTGTCGATGAACCGCAAAGTGTTGATGGTGGCTTGAACGGTGCGGGTAAAACCGCACTTGATGCTATGCACCCCATGTTCACCTTACGCTATTCAGCAACACATATTCATAAACATCATATGGTGTACCGCCTTGATGCCATTGATGCTTACAACCAAAAACTGGTCAAACAGATCGAGGTTGCCGGGCTTGAAGTCCAGAATGCAAGCAACAGTCCTTATGTGAAACTGGTCAGTATTAATAGTAAGAAAAATGTTATCAGCGGTACTGTTCTTGTTGATATAGCCGATATAAAAGGGAACGTAAATCGTTCAGAGATTACCGTATATGACGGTATGACACTCGATGACGAAACAGGACGTGATATTTATCAGGGTTACCGGATAAGCGAGATCCGAACTGGCAAAGAGGGTTATCTTACACTGGAAACACCTTCTGATACCTACTATATGAAAGTCGGTGATGTCGTGGGGGATATTGACCCTATGCTCATCCAGCGTCATATGATCAGACGTACAATCCGTGAACATCTGGATAAAGAACTTCGCCTGAATACTCAGCAAATCAAGGTTCTTACCCTGTTTTTCATCGATAAGGTTGATTTCTACCGTCAGTTCACTGAAGAAGGACAACGTGAGCCGGGTGAATATGCCCGTATCTTTGAGGAAGAATACCTTAAAGCCATCAAAAGTCCTGCCTATAAAGATTTACTCCCTTCTCATCCAGAACATGCCAAAGATGTTCATGATGGTTATTTCTCCATTGATAAAAAAGGTGCATGGGCTGAAACAAGCGAAAGCAATAATGCAGGCCGCGAAAATGCGGAACGTGGTTATAATCTCATCATGAAAAATAAAGAGAAGCTTTTAAGTTTCTCCAATCCGGTAAGGTTTATTTTTTCACACTCTGCATTGAAAGAAGGCTGGGATAATCCCAATGTGTTCCAGATCTGTAGCCTTCGTGAGATGGGAAGTGAGCGAGAACGTCGTCAGACATTAGGCCGTGGTCTTCGCCTGTGCGTTAACCAAGAGGGTGAACGTGTTCGTGATGACAGCATTAACATTCTGACCGTCGTTGCAAGTGAAAATTATCAAGCCTACGCTGAGCGCTTACAGTCTGAAATTGAGAATGAAACAGGCATCCGTTTTGGTATCATCGAAAAAGATGCGTTTGCCCATCTGATCTTCTCTGATTCCTCACAAGTTGTAGGTATCATCGCTTCACAGGAGATATGGTCTGAACTACATGCTGAAGGTTATCTGGAAAAAACCGGGAAAATCACCAAAACACTGAAAGAGACTCTTTTCGATGGCACTTTTACTGTTAGCGAAAAGTTCCTTCCCCTTCAGGAGCAAATTGAATCTATCCTGCGTAAATCATCAGGACGACTCAATATAAATAATGCTGATGAGCGTAAAGTAATCAAATACCGGAAAGAGGTCTTAAACAGCCCGGAATTTGAAGCGTTATGGCAGCGCATTAGTCAAAAAACATTGTATCGTCTGGCATTTGATGAAGATTTATTGATTAAATCCTGTACGAAATCACTTTCTGAAATGCAGCCTGTAGCAAAAGCAATGGTCAGTTTCAGTAAAGCCACAATAAAACATAGCCAGTCAGGTCTTGGTGTTGAAGCTCAGTCAAAGGGAACGACAAGCTCTGTTATTGATGTTGAAGAACAGCCATTGCCAGATATTCTTGGTGTTCTACAGGAAAAAACCGGACTGACAAGACGCAGTTTAAGCACCATCCTGAAAGAGAGTGGAAGACTCGCTGATTTTGCTAAAAATCCACAGCAGTTTATCAGTGAAGCTATAGGCCGAATCAACTACTGCAAACGCCTGTCAATTGTTGATGGTATTAAATATTATCCACTAAAAGGCGAGGTGTATGCGCAAAGTCTCTTTATGGATAAAGAGCTAACAGGATATGCCCGTAATCTTTTTGAAACCTCGTCTAAGTCAGTTTACGAATACGTTCCTAAAGATTCTGAAGTCGAAGGCCGTTTCGCTCAGGAACTCGAAGAACAGGATGAAGTTAAGCTTTATGTGAAGCTTCCCGGTTGGTTTAAAATACCGACTCCACTGGGAACCTACAATCCTGACTGGGCCTTAGTTATTGAAGACAATGGTGAAGAACATATTTACTTTGTTGTAGAGACAAAAAGTAAACACATTGGTCTTGGTCATGAAGAAGATGCGAAGATAGCCTGTGGAACTGCGCATTTTAGTGCCCTAAAAGAAGAACAGAGTAATGCAGCAAAATATGTTAGAGCTACAGATCTTACAGAAATAATGGGTAGCCTCTAAACTATATAAAATGGCCTTTCAGGAGGCCATTTAAAAAATCATAAGAATATCCGTGCTTAATAGATTCAGTGAGTTAATAGAAATCTTGTTTATTTAATTTTTATTACATTTGTTTAGTTTTTAATATTATTGGCATATAGCATAAACAGTTATAGTAGCTGTAATATTTTTAGTTGTATCACATCCTGCATACCAACTGTTATCACCATTAGGTCTGGAGACCGTTAACCAAACATATCCTTCTGCTGTATTACATTGACCGCCTCCACCTACAACTTTTTCTGAACCAGCGCAAGAAGCAACAGCTTCGGGGAAACGATAAGCAGAGGCAGATGCTGTTCTTATTACTGGACTTCCTGTTGATCCTCTCCATACACCATTAACACAAGATAAAATAGCCCCTTCTGACGTTCTTCCCTGTAATCCATTAGGAGAACATCCCCATCCTACATTCGCTTTTCCATTTATATAAACAAATGTATTAGCGTTTATTTGACCATCAGCATCAAGATTGCCAGTAGAATAAATATAGTTAGAGCTGATGTTTCCTGATGCCCATACGCGATCAACAACATCTACTCTTTCAGCAGTTACTGTTCCAGCAGAATTTATATTACCAGAAGAAATTTCAGTTGCATATAATACAGAATTAGTTTTAAGGTTAGATTCTCCAGCACTTATAGTGTTATCATCTAGCATGGTTAATCTTCCCCCATATTTCTCGAAATAAAGACCTCCATCACCTAATATTCTGAACCAGTTTTGAGTATAGGTATCGCCACGAGATATTACAGTTTTTCCAGAAACGGTATTACTTGAGTTTAAATTACCATATATTTGTCCATTTCCATTAACATTTAAATCAGATCTTAAAGTAGTTACGCCTGCTACATTTAATGTTGTTCCAACTGTAGCAGCAGCATTAGTTTTTAATATTCCTGTTGTAGTTGTTCCATTCGCAGTTATATTCTGAGCATTATAAACGCTTTGACCACCCATATTAAGGTTTCCGGTCATGGGTAAGGTTCCATCTCTACGGAGATAGATAGAATATAACGCGCTATTAAATCCTACACGGAAAGCTAATTGCCCTGCAGAGGTAATATTATTGAAATTGGCAGAAGTTTCTGACCATTGACCACCATAACCAAAAGCATTTGATGTAGTTCTGGTCATTCCGCTATCAATACCCGCTGTTTGCATGGCTTTCCCTAATAAATCATAACGTGTTTTTCCGCCTTCAATCCATGCCGTCGATGTCGTTATAAGACCATTAATAACATAGTTAGGTGAAGTTCCATCTCGTTTTAATATGATTTTATACGAGGATTTATTAGCATTAGTGCCTGTATAGGCTGAAGGTAGTAAACCTTCATTAATCAATGTCTGGTAAGTAATTTCACATACTGAACCTGAACAGGTTCTTGGACCCGGATCGGTTCCTGTTCCGGCAGCATTGGATAAGGTTGATAATTTATCATAACGGATATTTATATAGCCATTAACTGCTTCACCGATCTGTTTCATTTGTTGACCGACAGTAGAAGCCATTATACTCTCCTGTTCATTTTTCATATCCTGAAACTTCATAAAAGCCACCATCGTCCCAACACCTAAAACAAGAGTTAATTCTAGTAAAGAGAATCCTTTTTTCATTTTCATCGTCCTTTTTATTTTCACGTATTAATTAATTATCAAATAACAAACAAAAATCAAGATGAAAGAAGAACTATATATAGAAGAATAAAAACCAATAAATGATAAAAAAGGCCCCTTTAAATAAGGAGCCAAAAAAAATAATTTATTAAAACATTGTTGTTAAATAGAAGTGAAGATCAATGTATTACTGTTAGCGTCAGAACAAGCACCTGCTGTTGCCGCTACGTCAAGCGTTCCACCTGCTGGTTTAACAGTTGTAGAGCCTACTTGAGCAATGTAGAAGTTACCTGCTGTTGCTGTCATGATCTTAGTACATTCTGCTGCTGGTACGTTATCATAAGTAATTGTGAAAGAAGAACCTGCTGCTGATGATGGACCAGTGTTAGCTACACCTAATGTTACAGCACCTTTGAATGCGTTGATTGGTGTTGCAGAGTTACCTGAACCGCTTAACATGTTGTCAGGGAAGATCTTCGCTTGAACTGCTACTGAGTTATTCAAACCAGTAAAGCTTGAAGCGGAAGTATAAAGGGCTTTAACACCAGCTTGGATTGTTGCGATGTTATTACTCTCAGCTTGTGAACGTTGTGATGCTTGCACTTTAGGATATACGATAAATGCTGCTACCACTAACGCTGCGATAATACCAAGAACAAGTAATAGTTCTAAAAGTGAGAAACCTTTTTTACTTTTTATGTTTTTAATTAATACTGTTTTTTTCATTTCCTTTATATCTCCATTGTTTAATAAAATGATATAAAGAAAATAATAAATTTAAAAATAAACGCAACCACTTAAAAAATATTATATACAAAGTAGCCGATAAGCGGATTACTTAACAGAAAATAAAAAGACCGTGTTCACTTACGGTCGCTTTATCGGGAGGATACCCCCATGACTTTATTAAATACCACCACAGCTTACAAGATTTGAATATGGAGTTATTCATCTGTGATGATAAAATGAAATACAATTAATATAAAATAATGTCAAATTTAATTCAATGAAAGTTGAATACATATAACATTTTATACTTATACAATGACTTCTATATTCCATTAAGTTTTTCGGCCTTTCATACTAGCCAGAAATAATATTCCGTTTCTTTTAAATCTTTCTTTATCATCTGGATGTAGGTGGGGTATCTCTAGTAGCATACCTAAAACAAGATCCTTATCCACCGTAAAAACATCACAATCAAGAGCCTTGGCAACTTCCGCACCTAAAATTATTTTCTGACGTGTCTCTATCTGTTTAGCTTCTTTCTTAGACTTATATTGCAAACGATTTAAACGCATCTGAGCAGATGCTAATTGCTGTTCCAGTGTCTTTTTTATTCGTGGTTTCTTTCTGGTTTGCTCTTTATCTGAAATATCACTCATTTTCTATCCTCTTATAGTTCCATGATACATATATATTTCTTATATATATGTTAGTCAATGAGGATATTTGAAAAATTGGATTATTATTTCTTTTTATACGATGGGAACTTTTCTTTTAAGATATTAAAACAGTTAATAACATTTTCATGTTCTACTGAAAAATAATCTATGCTCCTTTTCAGAAGATCATTGGCAACATCAACAACAAATTGGCTCCCTTCACTATGATCATAGACAGTAAATACATCAGCTATCCAGTGGTAGCAGCAAAGCGTCAACAAAATACAATAGTCTTGATATTCTTTAATTCCTGATAAAAAAGTATATCCGTTATAATCTACTTGCCTTGTTCTTCTATAATATTGTCTAAGCGTGGGTTTCATTATTATTAAATTGTTTTTAACCATGTCATAGTGAATGTCATCCTGAACGTAGTCGTTTTTAAGAAAGAAGTTATTGCTATGAACATATAAAGCATAGGCAATAGATTCAGTAGAGATTCCATATTTCTCGCATAGAGCCGTTGAGACAACAGGATTGTTTTCTATATATTTTATAAACTCACTTTCTTTCAAGTTTTTTGTTTTGGTTTTAGTTTTATTCATATATTTCTCACAATTATTATATCCGATTAACGACGGAAGGTTTCTGGTCTTTTCCACTCAAACACTACTGCATGACGTTCTTTGTCTCTTTCATTTTTGATCTGACAAGATATACGATTGTTGAGGATCTTTTTTCGAGCGATTTTTAAAACTTCTTTCATTTCACATTTTATAAGCTTTCTACCTTTAATTTTCATTTCTTCATATATGGCATTATTGATAAAATCTCTTTCTTTAGCTGATAGTATCTTTAATCTTCCTTGCTCATCCGCATTATTTGATATGGTATTAATTGTTTCATCTTCTTTTTTTTCCATATCAACTTTACTCTTCTTTTGTTTTTTTGATTTTTGCTCTTTTCTAATCGAGCGGACTTGATCACGAGCAATAAATTTGACAGTCTGTTTTTCTTTTTATTTAGTGCTTTACCTTTTAACTTAGTGGCTTCTTCCAGAAAATCATCTATTATCTTTTTTTCATTCTCAGTAAGATTTTGTATCCATCCCATTCTTAGTTTTTTTGTTTTACTTTCCATATCATTACCTTTTTATTTATATTTTTTAATTAATACAATTAAAAAACAAAAAACTCAAATTAATCCATGCACCATATTTAATTTATAAGCCTACTTATCTTTCGTTAGTGCCTTGATGAAATGGCACCTACCTACTGATATTTTTAAAATTATTTTTTTGTACTAGTAGTACTAGAATTTTATTAGATTAGGTTCTGGGGTTTTAGATAGCGACTTTCAGTCGTAGTAGTTTTCCGTCAGGAAAACTTAGTTTTTCTGCAAGCTTCACCCCCCTAACCCCCCGTAAAAAATACTATTGTAATATTTTTTTAGGTTCGCAGGTTGGCGATTCTCACCGTAGCTATTGAGTTCCAGCACGTTTCCATTACTGGGACACCCCATCGGACTCCTACGGATACATCATGATCATTTAAAGCATTTTCTCGTTTTACTAAAGAAAATTATACTACCGCTTTATAGATTTTAGATGAACGCTTCAAGTTGGTGGCTACCGACTTCCCCCCGTTTATATGCCACCTACAATAACCTAAGAACAAAACAGTTTTTAACACATGATGTCCAAAGATTCTTAGACCTGATACAGCAGGTTTTAACGTTATTGCTTTCGAGAACTAAAATGTTTTTGGAAATGGTATTTGAAAGGCTTGTAAAAAGTTGAGATTTAGATTTGACAAATATGAAAAGATTATTTAATACTTTATTATATTTGTAATCACGTTATTCCTCTAACTGATTACAAGGCTTCAAAAGTCGGCAAAACTTTTTTAGTCCTTAAAAAGTCAACTTTGATAAGTTGGCTTTTTTTGTATCTTCATTTTATTTACATCGACATTTTTTATTTGTCAAATAATAATCAATAAAATATTTTCCACACATAGCTTTCAAATTATTATGTATTGAGCTATAGCCAATCATATTCTCTTTTTCGCAGCCTGAGCCTTCTACCATTTAACCATCCCATGATCAATACTTTTACCGAACTTCTTAATTAACCCGTCATTTATATATGATCTTATTTTTAATTTTCTAAAATTGAACCCATAAACTTCCTGTTGAAAAATTGTAATAATCATCGGAACGTCAGAATGCACAATCCTCCCACTATCTAGCCAATTAATCATTTTTTCCAAAACACTCTCTCTGAAACGTTCAGTCACAGTTTTAAATGATATATCAGCATCATCCATCACCTCTTTTATTTCGCTATTAATGTTATCACCATGATCACACAAAAGACTTAAAGATATTTTTTCGCCTATATCGCTTTTGATTTCCATTATCTCATCATTATATGATTTGATGATACCTTTTAGCTCATCGTAAAACTTACCATAAAAATAAAAATCTCGTGTAATGCATAGATTAATATGTTCAAGTTGTTTTTTGTTTTTCTTCTCAATATTATTTGAATTATATTCACTCATCTTATCCACCCTCAGCTAAATAGATAATACTCTTCTTATATTTATTTGCTTTTGTCAAAAACAGCACTTCGTGATTGTCATAAACAATCACTATGCTGAATAGGGCTTGCCCTATTAATGATGGTTTGTTCCAATCATGGGTTTTATTCTCATACCTTGCTAGCGCTCACTCACATAAAACAGGTTAGACCAATTAAACTAAAAGTGATGGAATATTGGAAATAATGAAATTTAAAAACATGATATGTAAAATCCACCTAGCTTTCAAAACCAGACCTCTCCGCGTTACTTATTTTTACATATTAGTGCTTTTCATTTAACCTGTTAATATCCATTCTATTTCTCATAACTAAGCTGTGATTTGTGCAGCACATAAAAGAGTCTGTTATTTTAGGAATTTCAGTTATCAACTAAAGATTTTCAACTCAATTTTAATAAAATTCACGTTCCCGCCTACGGCGGGAGACTAATTAAACTACTTTTGCCCTTACGGGCGCTCTCTAAAACCATAATCATTAAGATTCGTGTAATACCTCAGCCGTTCATCCGAATCTAGCCCTGTAAATTTCACAGCCTATAAAACTAGAGTTATTATTTAAGTATAGAAAAACTTTAAACATTGTCGTTATTTTTAGCTCCGTTAGGAGATATAAAAATAAAGCAATGCCCACCTATACACTGCTACGCAGTGTGTGGGGTCTACCGACGGTTGCCTGCCGCAGGCTAACACCGTTTCCTTCGGAAACAAGGTCAACGTCAACACCAGAGTTTTTCTTGCGAAAAACTAAAACCAGCATAGTCGCATTGTAGAGTTATATTTTGGTTTGATATTTAAATTTATATTGAGGTTGTTTTTATTGTATGGCTATTTTTCATCTTGATTTTAAAATTGTGAAACGTTCAGAAGGCAGGTCTTCCGTTGCGAAGGCTGCCTATCATGCTCGTACACGTATAACAGATGAAAGAACAGGTGATACGTATGATTACAGTCGCCGTACTGATTTATATGGGCACTTCATATTAGCTCCAGCTAATGCACCAGAACACATCGTAAAAGATTCTACAGCATTGTGGAATGAAGTGGAAAAAGTTGAGCGCCAGAACAATGGTCAAACAGCCCGTTATTTCGATGTTTCCATTCCTACCGAGTTAAATAATGATGAAAAGAAAAAACTTGTCCTTGAGTATTGTCAGAAAAATTTCGTTGATAAAGGTATGATTGCTGATATCGCTTTCCATGATCTCGATAGCGACAACCCACATGCTCACGTTATGTTGACGTTAAAAACCATTGGCCCGGAAGGGTTTGGTAAAAAAGAAAGAAGCTGGAATGACAGAAAAATGTCTGTGTTGTGGCGTGAATCATGGGCATCTATGGCTAACAGCTACCTTGCTGCTGCTGGTTCGTCAGAACGTATTGATCATCGTTCCCTTCAGGCCCAGCATGAAGAGGCATTAGAAAAAGCGGCGGTTGCTCTGGATAATGAAGAAAAAGCACTATGGCTTGCTAAAGCCGCTGAAACAAACCGTCCTCCAATGAAGCGTATCCATAGTGCCAAATGGCGTAGTAAAGCAGCACAAGAGCAAAGAGCAGCAGAACAGGCTGTTCGTGACGCTGCTAAACAAGAAGCTGTTGAAGTCTACAAAACATTCAGTGAACTTGACCTTGAAATTGTTGTTGATGTCAGAAGCTTTACGATTACACATCTTGCTGAACCAGAAGAAATTGTTTTACCAGAAACGCGATCCAGCTCTTCAACCGATGAAGAACAAAATCAAGAAAAACGTAATCTCTCCGAGATTTCGTCAGAAAAACAAAGACCTTTACTGGTAGCACCAGCTCCTCATACTCGTATGCGTGGAGTCAAATCTTACCGTGATAAAACAAAAGTCAGTAAGGTTGTTGCTGGTATTCCGCCATCAATCAGTATTTCTGATTCTGGTACAAATACTATTCTGAAAACATCCACCTCTCAAAACCCAAACAGGGCATCCAGAAGCGCCCCTGACCGTGCAAGAAAGCATAAGACTACTCCACGTCAGGATAATATTTTTAAACGCTTCACTGCCCTCTTAGTTGATTTTATCAGGGATAAATTCATATGGGCTAAAACAGACAAAATTAAAGTTGATATTATCAGTGAGGAACATGATAAACGTATTGCTGAAAACTACGTCTTTGACGAGGTATTAGGCCGTCATGTTCTACGCCCTGAATATGAGAAACGAGCTAAGTTTAACCAAGATGACTACAAGCCAACGACTGACGAGATCACCCGTTTCCCAAGCCGTCTTAAGCAGGATCAGGCAGAACACAATCAAAGTGAGAATCTCACCCCGTCTGTACCACTTGAGCAGATGGGAAAGGATAGCTATCCAAAGTTCAGGCCACCGGGATTACGAAGTAGAGATTCGTAGAGCTATAACAGTTGAAAATTTAAGCGACTAACGCAACAAAATGAGGTAATTTAATAAAAAATTTGCAATTTCACATTAAATATATTATATTTTTTATTACATTAGGTGCTTGGCCTTAATCGGAACTGCGATTATAACAGGATTTTTATGCAACTTACGAAGTAAGTTACATTTATATTATTTGTGATCGTTGCGGTTTAAATCAAGAGAATGAAACTATAATATCATTTATCAGTTATAGCTTTGATTAGTTTACCAAAGCTGATAAGCCCACCCCGAGAAGTCAAATGATTAGGCAACTCTCTGGTTTTGGGAAATTTACGGTGTTTCGGACCAAAAGATAGTATTATTAGCTTTTTCTTAGTTGTAGGGTCATACCATCTGTAATGAATAACTGCTGCAGATGTTGCCCCAGATATATTTAAATCACGGATCTTGGCTTGGGTAGATGTTGAGTTAGGATTATATGGTCCAATATGATAATGCCAATGACCGCCTGATTTATATCCTATAAGGATTGACATTTCATCACCATTAGTATCAGTCCAAGATGGCTTATTTTTCCCTCTGAGAAGTTTTCCATCTTCTACATCAAGAACAAATAGTGTTAAAAGACCAGCTTCGCAATTAGAAGTAAGATCATTAGTCAAGAGTGAGAAATCACAAAATTTCTCTCCTCTATAATTACCACTAATAAAATCAGGATGATAATAAACGATAGCAGGCATAGTAAATTAACGTATAATAGATTATTTATAAAAAAGGTGAGGGGTAGCCTCTTGCTCTTCACCAAGAACTGTTTTTGCAACCTGACGTTGCCACTCTAAAAGAGACTGTAAACGCTCTTCTCTTGTGCCATTACAAACAGGTGCTTTGATCAGATCCGACTCGTCAATATGCTCACCACGCTTGAGCAGCATTTCATGTTCTTTGGCCTTTAAACTCAGCATAATAACCTCCTATCACTCTTAAATAAATTTAAGCCAAAAATCTCTTTTTGTCAATTATTTATACAGTTTCCTACTAAGAGCCTATCCATTAGGCTAGGCGTAATTGTTGCAGGCAGTTTAAGCACAAACAACGCGCTGGCTCTCTTTCAGGCAAAACGGACACTGGATTGTATTGTTTTCCATGATAGCCCCTTAAATCGCTTTCCAGCCATTGCTGGTTTTAACAAGATTAATCATGCCATCTTCCGGTTCATTCATACCCTTGACGGATTGTTTTTATATGTTATTAAATTAAAAAAATCCAATACCAAAGGTGAAACATGAAAAAGATAAATTATCCAATGGCAATATACATTTTATTATCCTGCCTGACGCTTATAACTACCATAGGTACTTCTTTAATATATTTCATAAATGGAAATAAAAACATCCCCATACTATCGATGTTATGTGGCATAACGTTGGCTTTATGGTTAGCTACTACGATTATTTTTCTCCCCCTATTCAAAAACTACAAATTATTTATGAAAAAATAGGCGGTATAAAACACCGCCTCTCTTATCTTAGGCTTTATTCTTCATTGCTATTAGTTCATCATATGTGATCATTAACTTAATAGTTATCGATGTCGCAAATATCCAGACAACAATATACACGAGTGCCATTATAATATAAAATATAATTGAACTGAACACTCCAGCGTCTTTCAACGAATCCAGCATACTAATGTATGGATTTTCAACATTAATCGTTTTGAATATTAGAATACTTGCACTTAACGTTGAAGAAACCAATCCCGTTGTATCAACAAGCTTTTTGAAATAATGGATATTCACATTCGAACTATTCATCACCATCTTATGTATTATAATACCAAATGCCAGTGGTGATATAAAAAGAGTCAGGTGATGACTTGCATCTATAAACGAATCAATAAAAAAGCCAACTATAACAACAAGGAGAGGTAGAATAAAATAGATCACCCACTGCGCTTTCGTTAATATTTGGACTTCTTTTTTTGTTTCACCATTTTCACTTTCCTTAGCTTTATGAAATGACAAATCAACAGTACAGTTAATTTCAACTCCGTCAATAATGCCTTTCAGGTTCACATCACCAATTTTCTTTTTTTCATCCCGACATGATAAAGAAACACTATTTTTATCTACATTATTATCATTCATTAGTCTACCTTAACTTCATGAAATTTGTAAGCAATATAATGTTATATTAAGTGTTACAATAGTACAACACAATCATCAGGCTCCCCATTTTTGGTAGTACATGAAGCCACATCGTCATAAAACGATGCGGCTTTAAGAATAACATAAGTTAAATTACATCCTTCTTCTGAACACAACATTATCAGAGAATATCGCCTTACCAGCTATAAATCCAACAGCCGCAATTATTGGTAGGCTAATAGTCGCCCCAGCCATTCCTGCAGACATTCCGATCAGTATAGACAGGCCGAAGGTCAATAATATAACCACGAAAGCATACCAGCCGGGGTAGGTTCCATACAGAACCGTCGCCATGCAGCCGGTGCAGACATGGACACCCCTTTGGCTTTCTTTCAGGCAAAATGGACACTTGATGGTATTGTTTTCCATGATAGCCCCTTAGATCGCTTTCCAGCCATTGCTGGTTTTAACAAGATTAATCATGCCGTCTTCAGGTTCATTCATACCCTTGACGCTGGAGAACGCTTTTTTGTCCACCCATGCAGGAACATCCGCCAACTTCCATGTATAAGACACGCGAACAATTTTCTGATTACCGTTTCCCGGTTCAGTCCATTCCTTTATCTCAGCAACCGAACGATGACCAATACAGGCACCATCTTTACGATCCCAAAACTCAACCGCTTGGCCTTTGTCTGTTACTTCCAGAACATCGACACTGCTAAACCCATTTGCCTGTTGTGAAACAGTGAGCAGCCCTTGTTCAGCAAGTCCTTTCAGGATTTCATCACTGGCACTGTATCCGGCAGAACGGTAGCCACGGTTAACCTTAATCGGAAAACCTTTGTTGAATACAATGTCGTTGTCCTGCAGTGAGTAGCACAGCTTTGACTGTGATATTTTCCCGTTGATCGCTTTCTCAAAGTCGCCTTTTTCACCGCATCCCGATACAAGAGCAGCAAGACCCGCCACGAGTAAAAATTTACGCATAGTGTTATCCCAGAATTAATGATTGATTGTGCCGTTTCTCAGAACAACCAGACGAACTGCCATATCGGCGTTGTTGACGGTAGCGAACCCACGGACTTCGAAATTATTTACAGTTCCGGTGACGCTGATTTTCTGGCCTTTCTTATAGGTAAGAACTGCATCATCAATACCAGAGTAGTAATCCAGCCATACCATGCCACCGCAGTAGCTTGTATCGGCTGTTTTAAAGAGCAGGTAATAGTTAGGGGCTGTTTTGGGCATTCCCGTCATCATATCGCTGGCACTTCTGCCCTTCGTAACTTCAAGAACAGTGGCATTGATGATAGAGATCCTTTTGCCAGTCCATTTCTTTTCTGCTGCCATTGCATTTTCTTCATAGTCTTTGCAAACAGCACCAAGGCCAGATACAGATGATACCGGGCCAAGGCTTTGAGTGGTGGCGGTGCCCCCCAGCGCTTTACCTACTGAAGACAACGAAGAACTGATTGCTCCATTAACTGTATTCACACCATCGTTGAGCTGCTGGCAGCCAGAAAGAAACACCAGAGAGACCGCCAGTGGTAAGAAGTTATGTCCTTTCATTTATTCCTCAAGGATTTAGTCAGATTCGTATACCCCAATCCCGGCGCTCTCACCGACAGATCAGGGGTTATCGTCTAATCAATTGACAGAATTGAATTATTTTTGGTGTTCGTCACATCGTTTAAATCGATCGATACAAAACAAATGATAGTTACAAACTATCATAAACAATATATCGATCGATTAAATCAATTAAAAGACCGATCGATAAATCTTTTTTAATCGCTAATATCTATCAATGTTAACTTATCGATCGTTTTTACAGATCATTTTGCTTGAGTATGCTGGCACTGGCGACTATGCTGGGCTGAGATAAAGCAGTAAAACAGCGAGGAATGAGCATGGAAAACAATAACGAGCGAAGCTCTATGGGAATCTTCGAAAAAGATCAAAAAATCGCTTTTGTTGACTCGTTCAGCGATGCTGCTTTGTCTTACGAATACGAACAGGCGGGCTTCACCATTAATTTAATGCAACGCTCGGTTCTTCTCTTTAACCATAATATAAAGAAAAACGTAACTGCCAAGCAGTTGCGTAAAAATAATATAAAGAAAAACGTAACTGCCAAGCAGTTGCGTAAAAATAATATAAAGAAAAACGTAATGTCTTCGACATTGCGTAAAAATATGAACAGCACATTTATATACCCATATAGCAACATCAGGGAAATCAACTACACGCTGCCTGATTGCAGATCCGATGATGCCGAGATCTGTATTATGACTGGTGATGTATTAAATCCAGTCTGGACGTTCAGGGTTCCATCTCATGCACATTATATTTGCGAGCAATGGGTGGAAGTATTTAATAACCATATTTTCTTTGGTCCATAAACGAAGTATTAAACAAAAGGAAATTAAATATCTGACTAATGATATTAATTAATAGAATTATTTGCTTTTTATAAAGTTAATGTTTAATTATATACACATATAATATTTAATATCGAGGTACATTTATGTCTGGAAAAAATCCATTTTGGAATTATGATTACAATGCGGCACAACGTAATAGAGAAATTGTAGATTCTTACCAACAGGCCAATGAAGCAAGACTGGATTCCCAGCAGGCTCAGTTTGAAGCATCTATGGCTAATGACAGGGTTAGTAGAATACAGATGCAGTTGAATAACACAATCAACAGCCATAAGAAGGTTGTGGCTGATTATGAGAAGCGTCTGGAAGGATTTAAGCATAATCTCTATAAAATAGCTATTCAGCGAAATGTTTTTAAGACCACATTAGATCGACTTCAAGAACAATGGCCTGAACGTAAAGAGGATATCCTTGATGAAATCCAACGACAGAGAGACCGCTGTAATATGCCTGAATATCGTGAAACATGGTGGAATGCTGTATCCCATAATAATATAGGTGAAAGTGTTTTGGCGTTTCCTTATCCGCAACGCGAGCTAAAAAAGAAACCATAAAAAGAGCTTTGGCTTCTTCATGATTTATAATTTTTCCTATAAGATACTATTCGTTATGTCTCCTATAGACACGTCTAAATATTAATCATCCATTTTATGGAATACTCACCATGACAACTATTTTGCATCCAAATTATGTTGTTGTATCAAAGCTAATATCTAAGTTTGACATTACACATGACAGTAGAGATGAAAATATTAATATCTTGATTTCTGTCATTTATGACTTGGATAACGGCAATACAATCGAATACTACATTAATAATCAGGAAGAGGCCGAGAAAAAATGCATTGAGAAAAACAGTTTTTCAAGGAAATTTAAAAATCGCATTGATAATATATCATCTGAAGAAACCCGCTCGACTAAAGATAATCACAAACCCAAATAAAAATTCGAACTCATGATGGAACTAATGTCTATACCATATAATGTATTGATTTTGTGCACAGGAACGATTAAAACTATGATGTTATTGCTTGTATTCTTTACCACAAACATTAGGGAAATCGCATGTCTGATGCTTTAAAGGTTATCAACAATATTCGTACTCTCCGTGCTCAGGCTCGTGAACTGACACTCGATACTCTGAAAGAGATGTTAGAAAAACTCACTATCGTTGTAGAAGAACGTCGTGAAGAAGAGGCCTCATTTCTAAAGCAGCAGGAAGAGAAACAGGCCAAGCTTGAAGCATTCCGTCAGAAGTTGCTGGAAGATGGCATAGACCCGGCAGAGTTGCTTTCAACTCTTGATTTAAACCGCAACGATCACAAATAATATAAATGTAACTTACTTCGTAAGTTGCATAAAAATCCTGTTATAATCGCAGTTCCGATTAAGGCCAAGCACCTAATGTAATAAAAAATATAATATATTTAATGTGAAATTGCAAATTTTTTATTAAATTACCTCATTTTGTTGCGTTAGTCGCTTAAATTTTCAACTGTTAGCCCATCGTCTTCCAAGACCGGAGCGAAACGCACCCCACGTCCAGCTAAGTATAAATACATCGATACCGATGGTTCTGAAAAGACATGGACAGGTCAGGGCCGAACTCCTCGTGCTATCGCTGCTGCGCTCGAAGCCGGTAAAACTCTTGAAGTGTTTGAGATTAAATAGCATTATATGAAAAGCCCCTGCGGGCTTTTCAATATTTTTCTATTATAATTAGGAGATTCATATGTTGGGACAAGAACCATCAACTACTGATGCAGAAGCCGTTATTGAGATTTTGAAAATTTTTTACATGTCTCTTCCTGCCGATGTGAAGAGTACAATCAATTATGAAATTCAGAAAAAAATCAAGGATGAAGACAAGCAGCTTCCTTATAAAGATAAGGGTAGGGCTATTTATCGAGTAGCATCCAAGATTATTCCTGAAGCTAATCTTGTTTAGTTATAAGATCCTCAAGCGATGCTAAGGTTTTAAGTATTTCAGTTCTTATTTTCTCTCTAAGTCTATTTTCAAGGTCTGTAATCGCATCAACTTTCATATGAAAATAGACTTGGTACAACTTTTCTAACTTAGTACATATAAAAATTAATTTATCATCTTCTTTCATTTTACCCATCCTTTACATAGTTATATTTTATAAATATCACTTTATAAACTTATGTCAATGAGTTGAAACTTCGACAAGTTCATATAACTACCTAATATTAATCAATTACGTTTATATATTATTTTGTTGCCTGAGTCGCTCTTGTTGCATTTGTTTTTAAATTATTCAGCATTTGCTTATCAACCGGTTGCAGTTGTTGTCCTAACAGAGCCGCAAGCAAAATATTTGTGTCTTCTGTTCTTTCGATTTGAAGCATTTGTAATCTTAAATCAAGTGCCTGCATTCTTGCCTGCTCATGCGCAGTTTCTTTTTCATCAGCACTACTGATTTTTACCTGCCAAGCGTCAGCACCTGTTGTATCTGCATAGCGTGAATAGATCTCATATCTTAACATTTCCCACTCTGAAGGATTATCTGGGAATGTTGTGCCGGGAAATAAAGTTGCATACTTACTTTTTACGGAAGCATCCGACCAAGCAAGGTTTGCTCCCTGCGTAGAACCTAATGTGGATCCTATCTTTGATCCTCTGGAGTTCACTGATACATTACTTGCTTTTTTCATTGCCAGTATGGAATCAATGGCATTTGTTCCAGCAGTGCTTCTGGAGACAAAGCTCGAAAAGGCCGATAAATATTCTCGTCCTTCAGTTGTATCTTCTAATCCCTTGTTCTTTAATGGTTCAACGGGTAAATTCCCTATCAGATTTCTTTTTGCCGCTTCAGCAACTTCCATCTGCTCAACAGAATAAGACTGGTTTGAAACTTTATTAGACAATGCATCGGATTTTGATAATGGTGGTGTAATCAAGCTTGATGCCGATTTATCTTTATCAGGATACTGACCTATAGTATTGCATCCACCTCTGTTATATTTCACATCATCTTCAGAGCAAACATTTATTGATACTCTGCCCATGATGTTTTTCTTGGCCTCATTTATTCCGGTATTTGCTTGTGTAAACATCTTAACGCTGTTTTCAGATAAAGCCTCTTTCGCTGAGCTTGTATTGGATCCTGCTGAACCACGACCACCTGCGCTCGTGACTTCTTCACAGGCGTTGGCATCAGGTATTCTGTTTAAGATATTTTTCATACGCTGTTCTTGGATTGCCTGACTGGCATTACTGACAACAGCATTCTTCTGATTCTCATTTGCTGTTATGGTTGCTTGTGCCAGCTTGTCGTTCATTGAAACCAAAGTCTCTATCAAACCATTACCAGATGTAAATCCCATTAGATATGGATCAAGCGTATAGTTAGTTACAGGATATGCGGATGAAGCTGTATTTGTATATAATACAGAAAAACACAAAGCTGAAACCACTGTTATTCTCTTTAATTTAAATTTATTGTTCCTCATCACAATACTCCTGTTAACTTATTACTTTCTTTATTATTTAACCAATTAAATATGAACTGTCAATTTTAACAAAAATATTAATTTGGCTTCCAACTTAAAAATAAGCACAACAGGAAGCGTATAAATTCAACGAAGTAGATCCCATGAAAGAGCAAGGTGCTTTTATAGCTTTATCGATAAAAATAGATAGCATGAAGAAACTTGTTTTTTACGAGAGCATAAATCTCTATAAGAGTATATTCTCACTCAAAAAAGGCCGTAGCGATATTTTATTTTCGACGCAGCCATTTCAACTTTATTTATAAGGGAAAAATATAAAGTGCGTTTCATTACATATAACAATCAGTTAGAAAGAGGACCGTAGCCCTCTTTATATATTACTCTTTATCGGCACCAACGGATGAAGATTGGTCACTTCCACCACCATCATTTTTACCCGGAGCCTTAAAACTCTCTATAGGCGACGCTTTACCCTGAAGGTTTACCGGCAACAATGGCCTGTTATGCTCACCAAATGAGACTGCTCTGTCAGCAGCCTTTTGAGCTACATTCATATAACCTGCTGCGCCTGCTGTATCACCAACAGCATCTGCTGCCTCAGCCGCATTGTAAGCCGAGTTAGCACTTTCAAGAGACTGATATTCATCCTGCTGATCAAGTGGGCCAGCATTACTCATATGAGTTCTGAATGCAGATCCCGTATCATTGGCTTTATTAGCCGCCTGTGCTTTCCCCTGTTGAGCCTGTTGCTGTTGTTGAAGCTCACGTTGCTGTTCACGGTCTTTGTTGATTTGCGCATTCCTGATCTGATTACCCATCGCATTTGAGGTATGAGAAACCTGATCCAACACGGTTTTGGTAAACATAGCACCTTCAACACCTTTTGATGCCGACTGTGCGTAACCCGACATGCTCTGACCACCATGAACACCAAGCCACTTCATAATTTCATCAGGGATGATGTGAATCAGTGAAAGTGATTTCTTCACTACCGTGAACATCATCGCAATATAAACAGCAATGAGAGCCAGTGACTCGATGATACCTATCCCGGCATTGGCTGACATCATGCCAAACGCGCCGGAGAATGTTTCATTGACGATCCCACCAAGGATAGGGAGCATCGTATAGGCTGCTATTAATCCTGTTATCATTAGCACTGGTCGCATGGTTAACGATAAAACCAGACCATAACCAGCGCCACCACGACCCACTACGCCATCACCGTCTGGATGTAAATGTGTTATTACCCATAATGGTGCTGCGACCATTGCTTCAAGGCACAGGATCATCCAGCCGACGCAAACACCAAACCACATGACGTAAGGCAACATAGGAATAACGACGGCTAAGGTATCACCAGCTATCCATAAAGGGATAACCAGTGGCATCACAATGCCCATAGCGCCAAATGCACCCGATACCCAGCTTGCAGTCCATGAAGTCCATGCACCAAGACCTGCGCCAACAACCGCAGAACTTCCTAATAACGTCCAGCCAGCAGCACTGATTGTATCCCCAAGCCCTTTAACGGCTAATAACGGGTTTATCGCCTGTAAATTGGCAGCGGTTGTGTCGGTTGAAAATGAAACAATTTTCCCTTGTTTTCTGCCATTGATAACGCTGGAACTGAGAAAACCCGCCATTGCACCAGAAATGCTCTTATTGGCTTCACTCTGAAGAGAAGAAACAATTTTTCCGGCATCATCTGTTTTAGGGCCAGCGCCACTTTTACCGCTGGTATTGGCTTCTGTTCGGTTTTGCGCATCAATCCCATTCGCGTATCTTGAAGCTGTCGTTGATTTCGCCATATCCTGAGCCACTTTTGCCATAATCGCGTTCAGGCTGTTATCGAATATATCGCCGTATTCCATTGTCGCTTGCCCAGCGACAGGAAGATTATGAGCGGCACCGTTAATCGCGTCCTGAACACGGATAAGTTTCATACTCCATGCACCAGCCATAAACCATCCGTCTTTCTGGACATTCTCTTTGAAATCATCCCACTGGTTGCCAGTGGAGAAAACTGTTCTTACTGCAGTATCAATAATGGATACATATGAGGCCGTTGCGCTGTTTATTCCGGTCTGAATATCAATATTATTATCGTCCACATACTGTTCAGCCAGCGTTTTCATACTGTTATTGAGGGCGATGAATGCGGCATTGTGTGCCTCAATAACATCTGAAATATTCGTCTTTATATCCTGTGGCATATAGGCCATATACATTCCGCCCCCTGCAATGGTAGCCTGAGCTTTCGCCTGTTCGTCATAAGAAGCTTTGGCCTTGGGGTCTGTAAGCGTGATGCTTCCACAGGCAGCCTTTGATACCAGTAAATTTTTATTCATATCATTACCGGCATTGCTGGCCCCATAACTGTATGTGTATAAATAGGGACCTTTCTCCGGCGTCATTTCAAACGCAGGTGTGACGTGCGGGAAAGGATCGGCTGCTGCTGATTTCTTCCATAATTCACCCGCCTTCAACATACAGACGTTATTGATAAAGGCAGTTTTCGCTATACGGTCAAGTTCCTGATAAGACGCCGATGTTGTGATAACAGCCCCATCTGAGGGATTGGATGCATAGGTATTCCAGACGGTATCTGCCAGACCGACTCCCTGATTAATCATCCACAGCACCATAACCTGAGCGGCACAGAAACCACCTGCTGCCGGGAGTATCATTGCCGTGCCTAATGCTGTTCTTACGGGCAACCACATGGAAGACCATTTCTTACCCAGCATTTCTCCGTCATGTGCCGTTGACATGGTTCCGGCAATCAGCGTGTAGGCAGCTAAAATACCACCAACCAGTAAAACAGCGCTGTTGAGAATTGTCATTGTGCTCGCTAAAGGACTCTGGGCTAAATTGTCAGGGAATAAGATATCCAGAAACCACAACTTTGACTTATCAGTATCGGGGACAGTAAATAAATCTGCAGCATGAGCTGACTGAGTTAAGAACAAACAAACTAATATTGCTAATAATATCAACACTTCTTTTTTCTTTATATTTATCATTATCACATTCCTTTGTTGTTTACTTCATTGAGTTACTGATGCTGTTCCAGACATCGGTTCCGTTGACAGTTGCTCCCGATCCTGATGAAGAGCCTGTTCCTGTAGACACACTTCCACTTGCGACATTCCCAAGGACGGGTATATCAATGGAAATGCTTTCGGATATATTTCCGGTCAGTTGACTGACTTTTTCTCTCGCAATCGAACAGGCTTTACTTATTGCCGCTTCCTTAGTTTTTTTAATTATTGAATCCACAGAGGGAAGATTAATGCCGAGGTTTCCGGCGGGCCATGCGTCCGTGCAGCCAATAGTCTCAAGCGACTGATTGATGTTATCCATGAAATTCTTCGCTACCGGCTCTAACTGAGCCGCATCCTGCTTCATGGCGTTGTATTGCGCTTGTTTTAATGATGAGCTGACATCCGGGCTACAGACTGCTGCGTTAGCTGTAGTTGCTGAAATTAATATTGTTGCGGGAAGGATTATTTTGAAAATGCAGTTACAGACATTTGTTCGCCATTTATTTTTCTTAAGTTTATTCATTTGATACTCCTTTGATTTATTACATTTTATTCACCATATTTTCTTCTTGTGATTAAACAAAAATACAATGCCTTATTAATATATATTAAATAAAATAGAATTAATCAAGATAATGATAATTTAATTTGACAATGACTTTGTTTTTGATTATTGTTTAAAAGTAAATAAATGACTACTCCAAAAATTTATTACAATACTCTGAAGAGGCCAGTTTATCTGGCTTCTTTCCTTTTAATTTTATAATCTGTTAGTTTAACAAGTTTGAACTTCTAAGATAGTAATATATTTATTGTAATCACTTCTCTTGATAATTTCTTTCTTTATATTGATTGCATTACTAAAGCCAACCTTGACTTCTGGCTTTTTTTGTTCTTTTTAATTTTGCCTTTACTTTTGATTTAATAAATTATTTTTGAAAACTTTCTCATCTTATGAGCTAAAGCTCATAGGCTTCGCCCTTACTCATCATATTAACTAGAAGTGCATCAAGGCTATAGCATTTGCTGTTAAACGCATAGGAAAACTATATCCTCAATAGCAGCACTGAGTGATTGTCCAAAACAATCACATTGCTGGAACAGGGCTGGCACCTGTTAATGATGGATTTATCCATAAAGAACTGCGGCAGTAGCCGCTGACCTAATAATAGTATAATTAATCTTATCAATTCATATTCGATTTAGTTCTTAAGATTTTATATACGCTAGCTTCACCTTGAAATTAATTAAAACCTCATATTGAAAACAGATCTTTTCTTATGATCTTTCGCTCATGGCTCCGCCCCTTATCTATATATTAACGAGGAATCAATCAAGGTTATAGCATTTGCTCTTAAACGCATAGTAAAACTATATCTCCATAGCAGCACTTCGTGATTGTTCAAAACAATCACATTGCTGGAACAGGGTTCATCCCTGTTAATGATGGATTTATCCATAAAGAATTGCGGCGTAGCCGCCAGATTAAGTGAAAGAAAAATTAATTAAGTTCGTATAATAAAAGCAGCGGTTCGTGATTGTAGAAAACAATCACTTCGCTGAGATATAAATTGAAGAGAGGAAACCAATGCAATAAATAGTTAAACTATACCCTTGAAATGCCTCTGCATAGTTGTTCTCAACTTCACTAATTGAATAATGAAGAAGGAAAATGCTCTCAGGGCAGCTATAGCTCAAAACCAAGTACCGACATCCGGGAGTTAAAGTCCCGAATCCCGGTACTTAAGTTGATAAGTATTCTCAAATAAAAATTATTAGCTATTTATGAATGAAATTTATATTTTTATTGTAAAGCGTTCCTCTCTGTTTGATTAAAATCCTTTTTTGATAATATCCACTCCCTATGAGCTTAAGCTCATGTGCTGACGCACGGCTACGCCCTGACTCCGACATTAATATATTTTTCTTGATAAGGTAGTTTCAATATTTTCTAGTAAAGGCGTAAAGGATCGGTTTTAGATCGTTTTATCATTCAGTTATAAAAATGATCATATTTTGAATAGTTAGCATGTTCTTTTCAATCTATATTATTTGCGCTTAAATAGATAGAAAAAATATATTCATAGAAGCAGCACTTCGTGATTGTTCGAAACAATCACATTGCTGAACAGGGCTTTGCACTGTTAATGATGGATTTATCCATAAAGAATTGCGGCGTAGCCGCTATGAAGTAAGAAGTATATTAATTATAATTGAATACATTGGCAGCATTTCGTGATTGTATGAAACAATCACTGGCTGATTATTAAAATAGAAAGAAATATCAGCATAAAGATCTAGTACACTTCTCTATCCGAGATTCAAAATCTCGAAGGTGCCATTTCATCGGCACAAGTCCACGTTACGGTAATTAAACTAATTAAATAATTAAACGCTTGTATGTTATTGTTTTAAATAAATAAATTAACAAAAAAGTTTCCTGTACGGAAACTCTAGTTTCCTACAAGGAAATTTGAGTTTCCTCCGAAGAAACCAAAGTTTCCGTACAGGAAACTTTTTATAATATTATCATACAGAACAGACCGGTAATAGTAGTGAACGATAGTTCGCAAAAAGAAACTTTTTTTACTTTTTTCATTATTTTTTATTGACTAGTATTTATTATGCATTGTATATAAGGAGAACAATAATAAATAAAAGGTATTTTTATGGACATAGATTATAATATCATCATGACATATAGCAGTGAAAAAATAGAGGATTATATTAACAATAACAGGTTTACTGATAACCAAAAACTTGAAATATATAGTTTTTATAACAGAAATAGAAAAGATAAAATCTCAGTAAAAATGCAAAAAGAAAGAGGCTCAGATATAAAACAAGGTATTACATATGCCAGTGCATTTTTAGATAATATTGAAAAACTCGGAAAATCCATGTCGGGAGCAGAGTTTTTAATTATGGTTCGCTTATGTAAACTAATGCAGCATGGCAATATGATAGCAAATATTTCTCAATCAGCATTGGCTGAAGAGCTTGGCATGAGTAAATCCAACGTCTGTAAATGTTGGAAAAAATTAATTGAGAAAAATATCTTAATCATTGAAGGCAAACACACTTTAATTAATGCTAATTTATTTCTCAAAGGACAATATAAAACTTTAAATACAACAAGAAAAGAGTATGTTAAAAAATCACTAAGAACTGATTTTAATGGACAAAAGGATGTATTTATTAATGTTTTTAAAGACTCAATTTTCGAGGAGCATAAAGAGGAACAAAAAAACACTACAGATTCAGTAGATAATATACAGCATAGTGATCTCTCATTATTACCTCCTCTGGATGAAATAGATTGGGATGAAGAGGATTGCGATTTTTACGATAGTCCCGTAGATGAGAATGGTTCAACTGAGGAAATAATATGAAAAAACTACCCGGTTCACTTGAAATAAAACTTCATGAAAGACTCTCAAAAAATGATATTCTTAATGTTCTTGCTGAGCAAATGACTATACTCGAAGAAACTTTTGATATCCAAGAGTTTAAATTATTTTCATTCCTTGAATGTTATATTGATGGTAAAAAACAAGCTCTTTATATCAACGATAGTAATGGCATCGTAAGTTCATTCACGTCAAACACTCAACACAACATCGAGAATACATCGAAAACTGTAATTAAAGATGGCGGGAAGCGTATTGTTTCATATGACAAATCATTCGATGCAGACAAAATAGCTAAAACCATTCATGAAATACAGGCTTTTAATACTTACAAATATTCTTTCAACAATGTTACTGTTATGCCTGCATCTATTATAAACTCTATCATTCAACAGGAAGAAAACAAACGCCGTGAAGAGGAAGATAGACTTTATCTTATCAGCCAACTAAAGCGTAAACAGGAAGAGGAAAAGAAGGCGAAAGAACATGAGGAATATGAACGTCCTTTGAAATTATTCATTAGTAATAAAATAAAAGAAAGTGGATTATCAGAAATGGATTTTAAAAGAACAATAAGTTCAAGTTGTGATTATCTGTTTAGTGTTTCCACCAAAGCCAAATACTTCGCTGAGAAACCTGAACTTTTTGAAAAGTATCGTGATGATAGATTAATCCGCTATTCAATTAAAAGACAAGATGGAAAGGTTGGTAAAGTTGAAATCTATACTGAAGATGGCAAACTTATATTTGAACAATATAAAACCCTTAAACTAGTTTAAATTTGGAGATTATTATGCCATGTGCTCGTAGTAAAACCGATGCTTATTTAAAAGACATAAAAGATAATAATCATCCATTTTCTATTGAGGAAAGAAAATGGGCTGCCGAGGCAGTTGCTGATTGTTATAAAAGAATTGAAAATGGAACTGCAAAACGGATGAAATCAAAAGCTTAACTTAATGGTGCCGGTAATTTATTTCAAATAATATATTTTATAAAAACATCGAAGCAATTCCAATGGAGGAAATAACATGCAATGTTCTTGTGGTAGAGAAATGACAGAGAGGTTTTCTGTTTCTAAGAAATGCAACTTGAGATGGGAATACTCTTTTTGTAAGTCTTGTGGAAGAATCGATGCAGATTATCTTTATAGCTACGATAAAACACAGTTTATTGAACGAGGTTATTCAGCAAGGCTAAATTATAGAGACATGACAAGAAAAATAGATAATTAAATCCATGCCTCTCCATTAAATTTGACACTTATCCCTTATATATTAATATATAATATATACCCGATTAACTAAAATTAGAGAATATAACATGAAAGACTATATAAAAAAAGCACAGGAAAATGAAACAATTATTGATGGTGGTAAAGTTTACGATGAGCTTAGGCGCGATTATCTTAACAGAAGTTTCCTTTTCCCTTGCTCAGATGAAAAAACAGATGATGATTTTAATCCTTTCAGTGAGGAAGCATATAATAAAATGAAGTCCTTGCATGATGAAAGAGATAATCTTAATTTTAAAAACAAAATGAAAGAGATTAAAAGGAATTTATCTACATCACAAAAAAAAGAAGTCGAAAAAATAATAAGAAACAAAATAAAATAATTTTTTAAATATCCCGCCATGAAAAACACCTTCTCCGATGAGCTAAATCTCATCTCTGTTTCAGAAGATGACATTTTTGTTGATTATCCTGAAGATGTTGATCAAAAAGAAAGAATATAGTTTTCATCTGAATATTATCATTCTTATTTCCCGGTTATATTTGACACTTACACTATATCTCGTAATATAAATATATCCACTGTTTTATTTACGAGGTATATATGAGGAAAGTAAAATTAGACAATGATGATTTAATTCAGTATCTGAACACCATCAAAGCATTAAAAAAATATCCAACGATGTCTGAATACAGAGAGGAATATCGCAGATTAAGAACCAATGGCTCATCCTTAATTGAAGCAAAGAAATTTAAATCGGCTCACACTGTTCTCCTTAGATTAGACCGAAAGAAAAAATCGCTGCTTGAAAAATTTATTGAAGAACTTAATCCTATTAGCCATGCTTCGGCTCTTGCATCCAAGAGCCTTGAGAAGGTTCAAGAATCCATACTCTACAGAAAAACTTTATTGGAAAAAACACCTGATGAACTCTTCGCTCTCGTCATAAAACAGCGTACAGAAGCTGCTCTTGAGTTCCAACGTTCTGTTGAACAGAGTCTTGAGCAACTCTCTAACATATCGTCAGAGTTCGAACCATCATGTCAACTACGACGAAAAATGGCCCTATAAATCAGTCCTCCGCTTTTCGTTTGAAATGGTTCAAATACATTGCTCTAATGCTAATATTTACTATATTATTAATATGTTGGTGTGTTTTAAATCGATCATCAGACAATACTGCACACCATTTCAATCTCCCATTTTAAACACAGGATGGCATAGTATGAGTGAAGCATTAAAGGTACTGAACAATATTCGTACACTTCGCGCACAGGCTCGTGAAACTGATCTGGAAACGCTGGAAGAGATGCTGGAAAAGTTAACAGCAATCGTTGAAGATCGTCGTGAGGAAGAAAGTGCCATCCGTAAAGAACAAGAACAACGTCAGGCTAAGCTTGAAGCCTTCCGCCAGAAACTGTTAGAAGATGGTATCGATCCTGCGGAGCTACTTTCAGCGGTAGGTTCCACTAAGCCTAAAACCAAATCGACACGCACTCCACGCCCTGCTAAATACAAATATACAGATGAAAACGGTAATGAACAGACTTGGACGGGTCAGGGCCGTACTCCTAAAGTGATCGCTGTTGCTATTGAAGCAGGTAAAACACTGGAAGATTTCCAGATTTAATCTCATTACATTTTTTATTAAAAGCCGCCAATGTAATATTGTCGGCTATGCTCTTCACTTTAATTCTTACGATACGAATATGAGAAAGATATGACTGACCTATTCGATATAATCTATTCAGATCACCCAAAATCTGCAATTTTTTTTCTGTTTTTCGTAGTAGTAAATTTAATCCTATGGGGTTGGAACAAAAAGCACCCGAACAGAAAAGGTGAAAATGATGCTCTCAAAAAACCACTACTTTTCTTTCTTATTGTTGCTGGAGTCATTTACTTTATTCTGGTTGGTATTTCTGTAGTAGATTATTCCAAGAGTAAAAACCCAGTCAGTGATGTTCAGTATAACACTATTAAATAATAGTCTACCTCCCTCAAGGGAGGTTTTAAGCATAAAAGTAGATGTTCCATACAATGACAAATATGACACTAATGCATGTAATAACGTTAAAGTGTTCATCAAAGTATCGATATAATTTATTATCTTTGAGTGATGACAAGAATCTTACTGTTCTTTTTTTCATTGAAACCTCCTTTCTTATATAGTTACTAATTGAAAACCTCTCACAAGCGCCCTTCAGTCTTCTACTAAAAAGAGTAAGTATTTTTATATGAACCTTATTTATTTTTTTATCAGACTTTATTATTTACATATAACATTGTTCATTAACATGTCAATTAAGTTAAAAATCGAAAATAGGTTTCATAAATTTCGATACAAGTGGTTTTTAATACTAAAAAATATCTTATCAACTGGCTATTAACTTTTAAGTGTGTTCCAAAAATTCACTTGCTTATTCGCTAATAGGTCACTTCATCAGAAACTAGTTTCACCTCATATAGTCAGAGTACGTATTACCGGAATCCATTCCAGTAACACATTTTAGATATACTCATGTATCCCTCTGAATAACATTACTGATATTATCTATTTATGTCCATATCCCAGTCCAAAACACTATAATCATCAAAAGATCGTCCCGACTCTATATTTCTTATCAACATATCCTTGACATATAAATCATGAAAAAACATCACCCTTTTTAATAGCTCTGTTATATTTATATATTCATACTTTTCCTTTCCTGTACCATAAGCAGCCTTGTAATACTCAAACTCAGTTAATACTTCCTTCATGTGGATTCGTAGTGCAAACTCAACAACATCTTCATCATTTACATAAATCATTGCATCATCTTTGTTTACACTTGCCATGCTGTATATCCTGTCCACATACAACATTAGCGTTGCTGAAATGGCGAATATCATCGTTTCATCTTTTTTACTCAGATTATCTTTCTTCATCTATATCCTCTTTTTTGATTTTTAGTATTTAATACAAAACAGTCAGTATTAACAAAACACCCAAGCATTACGTACAAGTCGTTCTGCTACCTCCTCGTAGTTAACTTCTTCAATATTTCCTTGATTACCTTCCTGCGTAGTAAACTTGTCAAAGTTATGACAAATATGATTAATCGTGAGCCGTATAAATGCACTCATAAAATCAGCATCATCGACAAGATGCGAAATGCCGTCACTACACATATCCTGCATTGTTTTCCAGCTCGCTTCAAAAGAACGCTTTGCAAGATCATAGAACAACTCAGTAGATGTATTTTTACTTTCAATATTTTTAATCATGATTACTCCTCATCTTTACATGATATATTTTAACTTACTCTTATTTTCAGCCCCTGAATACGGGGCTAAAACAAAAAACTACTTTTGAGAATCTTTCATAAAATCCATTTCTTTATGAAATGCCTTTAATGCTTTCAATATAAAATCGTTATCAATCCATTTCTTTATGAAATGCCTTTAATGCTTTCAATATAAAATCGTTATCAATGAGTCTTGGTGATAACTTTACATCAAAGAATGTATTCCTTACGACTTTAGGGAACATCTGTTTTGCTACTTTAATACTCTCCTTATAAGTATTCATCATAAAAGCTTCTTCATGCTTGAGTTGTTCTACTTGTTCAGGATGGTTCTGAATAATAGAACTCACACGCAATTCAAAGCATTGTTTAGATAAATGCAGTAATATCTTGTTTGCTTCTTTTTTCAGATCTTTATTCATGATTTCTTCCTCTTTATTTAATGCCAAGTTTAGGATAGATTTTTTTGAACTCTCTATAAGAGTATTTTAAATCTTCCATAACTTCATCAATCAAAAAAATACATTCCCCAACATTATTGTCTCTCACCCACTTGAGGAAGTCTGGTTTTGTGATATAAATAATATGATCCATAACCATATTCATATATTCTTTATCATAAAGATGACGTTCAAATTGATCACCCATTATCTTAAACATGTTTTCCACATAAAGAGCTAAGTTATCCATTGCCATTCTTGAGAAAACTTCAGTTTTATCATTATCAAAGATAAATGATATTTCAGGCACATTTATATTTTTCATGTTATTTTCCTTTTATTAGTTAGATGTATTACGAGAAGCAGTTATAGCTTTATAAATCCACTCATCAACTTCGCTTTCAATGAAAGCAACAGCTCTTTCACCGATTTTTATTTGTTTGGGGAATTTCCCCGCGCTGATAAGTTTATAAATCCACGTCTTGCCGAACCCGGTTTTCCTTATTACTTCTGATAAGCGAATAAGTTTTAAAGTTTTATCTGTTTTGTTTTGAACCATATTTATCTCCTGTTTTTTTTACGTAATATCTTGGATATTTCGTTTTTTAGTATGTTGTTCGATGGAGATAATTCTAGGATTTTGGCTGGTTCTAAACTAGGGATGTTCACCAACCGTGAGTTTCGCGGAAATTTTGGAGGGATACTCTTTATAGGGACGTTCGCAGGTTGTGAACATCCCTTGTGTTTACTTTTTGTTTTTATCCGAGGATTTATCGTTAAGTGTTATCACATCAACGATATACCAATCCTTCAACATATTGTTTTTAATATAGAAATCATTTAAAACCTTGAAGTACTCATCGTTATCAAGATAACTTTTCGCGTAATCATAATCAGTATCTTTGATGTTATCACGGCTCCGAATCCCACCAGTACCATGTAGAATGTCAGCTAAGATGTTGAAAGGTATGTTCTTACCTTCGTTGTAGAGCTGTTCCCATGAGATCAAATCCATCAAAGGGATGACTTTGTAATCAAGTATTCTTTCAAAGGTCTTATGACCAAACCGAAACATTCGTTTAGGTGGCTTAGGCGTTTTTAGGTGCTTTTGCCATAGAGCAATCAGTACTTTCAGGTGTTCTGCGAGATCGTCACTGCTGGCTTCTTCCAAGTCAATTTCAATCAGCATCTTGTTAGCAGGGTTCATGCCCCCTTGTTTAAGATACTCAGAGATGTAGTCCGAACTCACTGCAACAGGGTCTGTTTGCTCAGAATTCTCCAGCCGATACATAGCCCGCCCATAGTTGAACAATTGAACTCTGCTCATTGGTCTTACAGCATAGCTATGTGACAGTCTGTGATTGCCTGAAATCCAGTCCGATTGAAGTATCACATCACCACATCGGATTTTGGCATCATGGTATATAGCTTGCATTTGATTATCTTTGCCTGCTGTTTCCCATTGTTGCCTTGTTTTGTAAGCCAACATCCGTCTTTCAAGCTCTGCATAGATTTGTTCTAGGGTGAGGTCTTTCAGGCCATCATATCGGCGTACATCAAACCAAGATAACGCTGCCCTGATTTCTTCCATTTCCTTTTGTGTAGTCATTGTTCTACCGATTGCTTTTGTGTTTCCTAAACGTTAGCCCATTCAACATGATAGAGAAAGTGGAAAAGAGGAGCGGGTTTTCAAAATGGTGTGAGCACAGTAAGTGACCTTGGAGGTCAGTGCTTTCACCTTGACTAAACATGATTTATTTAATAAAAATTAACTAATTGTTTTTAATCGTTTATTTTAACAACAATAACGACAACATCATGTTGATAATGAAAGTAAATTTAGATTCGTATAGTTAGATGATTATGATAACAACAAATTGTTTTTAATTGACATTTTTACCACAAGAAAACAATAATGATGGTAAATATGTTGGTAAAAATATGGCTAAGTTTATCAAAGGCAGTAATAACAGGAGATGTAGATGAAGTTCGAGTCCAGTCAGAGGAGCCAAATTTAGAAAAGCCTGCTTTTAAAGCAGGCTTTTTGCTTTTCTGCGTTTCATCTCCATCGCATCTGACATAGCAATCTGCCCGCACGCATATTGAGACCAACGTGTCAGCAGCCGAACGACATTGACCAGCTGTTGACATAAAGCACAGATCCCCTCAATCACTTACCGGTGCAGACGTAACGTACTGGCAAGAGACGATATAGCCGATATAGCACAGGCCACGCCAAACACATAGACGGCAAACTGAGCGCCCGCGTGCCCTGTTAATCCATTCAACAATGCAATTATCATCGCAACCAACGCAGCACCAATAGATTGCCCTGCAGTTCTGGCGGTTGACAGTACTCCCGAGGCCGTTACCGTTCGGTTTGCCGCGACATTTGAAAACATTTCCTTGTTGTTTGGCGGAAGGAAGAAACCATAACCAATGCCGCAAACCGCCACGCGCCACAGAAAATCCCCCACCGTCGCGGCTTCCGGCAACAAGGCCAGTGAGCCTAAACCAAGGCAAAAGACCATTACACCGACAGTAGATATCTGGGTCGGATTGAAACGGTTTGATAGCCTGCCCGCAAGCGGGGCGCAGAACGCCACGGCAACCGGCCACGGGGTAAAGATGTATGCGGATTCCAGTACGGAGTAGTGATAAGTATGCTGCAACACAAAGGGTAAGCCGACCAGTGCCATCCCCTGCGCGACAAACATGGAAACAGAAGAGAGCACCGCAAAGCTGTATTGCCTGGAACGAAATATATCAAGCGGCAATAATGGGTTCCTGGAACTCCTCTGGGCTTTTAAAAAGATGGCAAACAGCACGACAGACGCAACAGCGCAAAATATCAGCGTGCTATTCTCCCAGCGTCCAATTTGATCAACAGCAATAACCATCAAGCCTAATGCTGCCGCTGAGCTAATCGCCCCTCCCCAATCGAAACCCTTCTCTTTTTCGGTATCTTCCCCCAGGGAGATAAGCGAGAACACAACAGCAAGTCCTCCCAACGGGATATTGATATAGAACAGCCAGGGCCAGGACAGGTAAGAGATGATCAAACCACCCAACGCAGGACCAATGGCCGTGCCTACCGCGAATACCAGTGCATTCAGTCCAAATATCGTTCCCAGCGCATTGGGTGGAAAGATCACCCGATACAGACCTAATCCAACGCTTATCATCACCGCATAACTCACCCCCTGGAGTACGCGCATGGCAACCAGTACGCCAAAGGTCGGCGAAAGGCTACAGCCCAGCGAAGACAGAGTGAACAACACCATCCCGGCCGTGTAGAAACGTCGCTCCCCTATCCTTGTTCCCAGCGATGCGCAAATCAGCATTGTTGCCGCGCTGGCAACCTGATAGCCGTTGGTAATCCAGATACTGGAGGCCGAATCTACCTGTAATGCACTGGCAATAGAGGGCAAAGCGATATTCACAATGGAACTGTCCAACGACGCCATCAGAACGCCTATCAAAATAGCCGCAGCAGCCAAATAGCGCCTTGGCGTCTCAAACCCTTGTTCTAAGGTACTGCTAACGCTTACCAACGACATATCCTCAGGTCCTGTATTGGAATGAAATTACGCGCAAAGACTTTCGCTCTCAACGCTCACCCCTTCGAGGTAAGCCAGCATGCCCAGCATAAGTACCTCTTCAGGTCTGGCGATCACGGGAGAACGTGGTGCTTTCCAGTCCTGTTTACTCCCGTTTATACGGATACTCCTGAGGAAACAGTAGGTCGTGAGAACATAAAACCGATTACGCATACTCTCGCCCATCAGCGGAATCAGGCCTGAAATCCCCCCTATTTCCGGGATTTCACTCAGAATATTGCCGTAGTCTTGTTTCGCCAGAACAAACATAAGTTCATCTGACATCGGTACTATTTTGACTGCATCTTCAACCTCGGCTGCCAGTTCATGCCAAAACGAAAATGCAAACCGGGAAAAACCGAAAAGCGGATCGAGACCACGGACAGAAAAATCAGGGTCAATAAAGCTGGTCTGAGAACGTTCTTCGTTGTAGAGCACGTTACCAAAATGAAAGTTGAAATGCGCCTTTTCAACCGAACGAAATGCTTCGCTCCTGGCCATTTCCAGCGATTTTTCAAAGACCTCTCTGGCAGAGATATTGAAGCGGGTGCCATTGAGCAAAACCGATTTATTAAAGAGATCGTGCGCAAAACGCGTACCTTCCCACTCCTCCATCAATCGGGCTGGCATATCGTTCGCCAACGCAGAATGGCTATCGATTTCAAGGCTGATGGCCTTTTGTATATTTTCCAGCGCAGACTGAACAATTCTCCGCCGCTCTGCCAGCGATCGCCGCTCATCAAACACGATGTTGGATAACGGGAGTGAGTTTTTCTTTTCAAGAACATAGAATTGCCGACCGGCGGCCAGCCCGTCGTGCAAAACCGGAACCATAAGTTCAGGATAGATTTCGTATAATGCTTGTATCTGCTCGACTTCAGCTTTTAGTTTTCCATTAAAAGCTTCAGACCTCGCGGTCTTCACGACAAAACCAGAGCTCAAAAAATCAACGGTATGTGAACTTGTCATTTCTCAATCCCCAAAAAAGTGGCAACGGGTAGTCCCTGCGCAATATTGCGTGCTACGTCCCGAACAACAGCCGTATAACCGACCGTATTGTTAACAAATGACTGGATGATGACTTCACTCAGATTTTGGTTTGCCAGATACGCAGGGCGGAGAATTAGCAAATGATTCGGGTCAGAGAGAATTGTTGAGCACCGGCGTTCATAGGCATAAGCCCGTCCCCCCAGAGGTGTCCTGGAGCCCATGACAATATGAGGATGCGCTTTGCTTACACGCTCAATAGCCTCTTCAATGAGACTGATGCTTAACGCGCCATTATCTTTAACGATAAAGCGGTTTATCTGATATCCTGGCGCATGAACTGGGGCACGTAGCGATACGGTATTTACCAGCGGTGCCCACGGCATTACTTTTTTCTGGCTCATCGCAATTTGGGAAAAACCAGGACGGAGATTGTCACGCGCATCCTGCATTCGTCCCTCAAACGATCGAGTACCAAGCACGCCATTGGGCGTGTCAGGATGCACAATATCGGTTTCAACCGCCACAATATGAGAAGTGTTGCAATTAATGGCGCTGAGTGCGCCGCTCACAACACGCAATGAAGCATGCATACCATTGGTCTGGCAGGATCCCAAACAGTACATGCCGGATTGAACGACCTGGCGTTGTATCGTGCTAATATCGTCGCGGGTCAGATCTCCCAGACAACCGTAGATACTTGGCAGGCTATCTGCCTCAGCAACACCCAACACAACGTCGGCCAGCTCCAGCATATTTCTGGCCACAGGGCTGTTCAGATCCATATCCTGTTTGCTGGTCGCGATAAACCCAATATCAAAACGCCCTTCGACCAGCGGTCCCCCTTTAGCTAAATCGCCAAAGAAGAAATGAATTTCACGACCGTCAACTAGCAGGGTTTCACTGTTGATAATGCTGACCCGGGATTGTATACCGGGATGTGCCATAGCCAGACGAGCCACAATGCCGTCAATCGGACGCAGCTCTGGATAATGTTTATCGACAGAAGGTGGATTCGTTACAACGGTCTGAATCGCGAAACCATCCTGCTGCGGATCGTTCTGAATCAACAGGTTTGCACCAATCTCAGCACCACAGCCAACCAGTATTGCCTTTTTCACTTCAATCACCTTTAACCCTATGAATTTACGCAAATATGTTGAGAAGAACTTAATCCCATGAAAACATTTTCAGGAAGTCAATGACGGGCATATCATCCAGCTTCGCCCCTGACGTCAGGGTCTCGGCCAGACTATCCGCCCTATCACGCAGCGGGCTGTCAGAAAGATTTAGATGGAATTTCGTCAGAAGTGCGTCGAAACATTCTTCACGGCGACGGACATGACCGAGCGGATATTCGATAAGTGCCGATATTTCTTCCGCCATCCCATGACACTTGATATAGAGCGCATTCGGGATCGCGCGTTTCTCCGGGTCGTAGTAGCTTTCGGTAAAAGAGGGACGTTCAGTGCAGGTAATTTTCTGGCGTAACGCCTCCAGTCGGGGATCTGAAGCAAGCGGTTCATGAAAATCCTTAATGGTCAGATTTCCGGTTTGAAGCCCCACAGCAATCATGTACTGGAGACAGTGATCGCGATCGGCAGAATTATTCAGTGCACCAGATTTATCAATAATTTGAATCGCTGGACGTGTGGTTTCCACACGAACATATTCGATACTCTCAGGGGAATAACCTTCATCTATTATCCGCTTACGAAGGCAAATAGCCGCCTCAACTGCGGTCTGGGCATGATATTCAGCAGGATTGGGAACTTTGAACAGGATATTCTGGATGACAAAATCTGATAAATTACGCGTCAGATTGAACGGTTGTCCTCTCAGTACCGCGTCATCAAATCCCCAGCGACTGGCTGTGAGTGCCGTTGGATATCCCATCTCACCAGTTTGCGCAAACAGCGCAAACTGCAGGCCACGTGCCGTTGCATCGCCAGCAGCCCATGATTTACGTGTCCCCGCATTTGGCGCATGTCGATAGGTTCTAAGAGAATGGCCATCGATAATCACATTGGACAGTGCGCTGAGCGCTTGATCCTTTGATAACCCCAGAATCTGGGCAGCAGCGATTGCAGAGGCCACCTTGACCAACACGACGTGATCAATGCCCAGCGCATTAAAACAGTTAGACAGGCACAGTACACCATGAATTTCATAAGCACGAATCATCATGTTCAGTACGGCAGCCATATTGACAGCCGACTGATGACTATCGGAGAGACTACGCCACGCCGCAGCAGCCAGAATAGCCCCCAGGTTATCGGATGGATGCCCCCATTCTTGCGCAAGCCATGTATCGTTAAACTCAAGCCAGCGGATCATTGAGCCGATCTGAAACGCCGCTTCGATCGGCCCCAGGCGTAGTGCGGTGCCCACTACAGGTACACCCTGGCTGTTTTTACTGAATTGCACACTGCGCATCAGCCTGGAACAATCAGAATCAGTAGAGGCAGCAATCGCACACCCTATCGAATCCAGCAGACAAAAACGCGCCAGGCGGAGCGTCTCATTATCAAAGGTTGCTTGCTCATAAGCATAGTCAACCAGCTCGATCATTATTTTATCAAACTCAGCGTGCGCCATATTTTATCCCATATACGAAAAGAATTTTTCACTAATACGAATAATGAAGGCCAGGGAAGGCATAAATTTGCATATAAATAATTAGATAACCAGTTGATCTACAAGTGCAAAGTAAAAATCCAGGCCTCACACATAAAATCGTAATTTGCATGGCAATAAAAAACCAGCGAATAAAATCGAGGTATACATCGAAAAGATTGATACCCCACCGTATTATGGTGTGAGTAGTCGATACAATAGGATTTTAAAGCGCGCAGGATATTAAAAAGAAATATGTGGATTAATGCCAAACCGTCTCTGTAAAAACGTTCCGACAACATTCATTGCAAGCCAACAAGGAGGGAGACACTGTGGAACTCTGCACAATTTCATCAGTAAGCAATTGATAAACATATCATTATTTATACTGGATTTTTGGGTGACGACAGGAATAAGTGATTAAATTTCAACCACCCCTCCCAATTTTTGTTCGTTCAACACTTTGGATTAGAAACATAGTGACAAACTCATTGCCATAAATTATAAACATTATCGAAACAATGAGTTAACTTTCAGCATGAGGTCTCAAATGAAGATAAGTGAACTTCTTGCCTTCGTGACAGTCGTGGAGACAGGGAATATAACCCAAGCCGCAGAGCGCCTGAATCGAGTGCAATCCAGCATCTCCCACCGAATACGGAGCCTGGAGGATAACCTTGATGTCATCCTTTTAGACAGAAGAACAGACGGGTGCTCACCTACTGCGCAAGGCCAGATACTTTATGAGTATGCGCTAAAAATTCTTAACCTCGCGGATGATTGCAAAAACAACATCTCCTACTCTAAAAACAGTCAGTTGACCATTAGGGTTGGGATAATTGAATGCTTACCTCCCTATATTATTAGTTCATTGATCGATTTAGGCCAGGATCTAGGCTGGAATATCGACATTTCTATAGGAAATACAATAAGTTTACTCAGCGCCTTCGATAAAAATGAGTTCGATGCGGTAATCATCGGTGCCGGTTTTTCCAATGCACAACATGCGCGAACCCTATTACTCTCCAGTGAATTGGTGATTATTACTGAGAAAAGTCATCCTCGTATAACCGATATATCCAGTCTGGATGGCGAGGTTTTTTTGCTTAGTAGCAAAAAATGTGCAACTTCAACGCGCAATTTCAATGTGCTCTTCGATGAAGGAAATATCACACCAAAACGCGTGGTTGAATGTGGATCCTATCCTGTGCTGTTTTCAAGCATTGCCGCTGGTAAAGGAGTGTCGCTCGTATTGCGTTGCTCGATCAGTGGTGAAGTAAAGAGCAAGATAAAAATTCATCAGCTATCCGGCCAGTTCAATGATTTCAAAATAGAGCTTTTATCCCGAACAGACTGTGCCTATCTGGATAGCGCCAAATTTACAGATATGGTGGCTTCCGTCTTTCAGGACCCACGGCTGCGCGATGTCGGCTACTAGCATACTTGTACAGGCATTACACGGTATCCTTTCATCAGGAGCACTATTGATAAAATTCACTAAACGGAGATACCGTGTCGTTTATGGAGGAGCCGATAAAAGGTTTCAGGTTTCTTACTGATTAAGCAGTAAAGAGTGGGAGAGCATCTACTTAACGCATGCCCTCCCACCGGATGAACGGAAGCCACCTCGTGCTTTGATGAGGCAATGCCCTGGTAGCAGTGCATTTCCGGTGTTACGAAGATTCGCGAATGCTGATCAACTTTTTCGTTCTGAACTTCACCAGAATGATTTTCATCATCGGTACTTCAAAGTACTTGTACACAAATGACGCGCAGGCAATTGACAGAATCAGCGTAACCACAATAAGCCCCCCTCCTTCCACCAGATCAAACTTCCTTCCCGCCGTCAAATTCAAAAAATAGAAGAGCACTAAAAAATGTACCATATAGAATGCATAGGAGATCTCACCTAACCAAACCGATGTATTATGGTTAAATACCGTCTTTCTGGTTTTTAAATCATCACCCGCAAGAGAAGTAATTAACAAACAAACTGGAATGATAAATACAACACTCATACTGAACTGGAATGGGATATACATAGATCCGATATATGTTGCAACAAGTAAGGCAAGCGAGGTAATTTTCGGCAGCATGATTTCCCGTCCATTGATCAGCAATCGCGCAGCAAACATACCGGCCAGAAACTCAAAAATTCGTGCTGGTGGGAAAATATATGACATCCAGAAGTGATGCTGGGAAATGGGAAAAGCCCCCATCATTTTATTCGGTTCAACCCAGCTATAAATGGACATTTGGACCAGGAAGGAGGCTGCAGTGACAGCAATTAATCCCAGAAAATCATACTTTTCAGGTATGGCTTTCATTATTCTAAAAAGGAATGGGAAAGAGAGATAAAACATCGCTTCAATGCATAAAGACCAACTGGGTCTGTTGCCCACAAAGAAGTATCGCACATCGTCAAACCAGGTATTCAACAACAGTAGATTTGATGACCATAATTTATACTGATAAATACTAATTGCACCAATTATAAATGCAATGGCCCAGGTCAGACAATGAGTGGGGTAGATTTTAGCAAAACGCCGCAGGTAAAAATCCCCGACAGTATCGCTATCTTTGGCTGACCACACCATAATAAATCCGCTTAGTATAAAGAAATATGAAACCCCTAACCATCCGGCCTTACTAACCATAACCGTATAAATATGCTGAATGGTTGGGTCTGCAAATGGAGCAAGATCGCTGGGCAGGGATGAATGAAATAAAAAGACTAAAAAAGCGGCCCAAAATCGACTTCCGGTGATCGAAGGCAATTTGGGTCGCAACGATAACTCTCCTGTAGTCATTGGGTTCCTCCCCGATATTTTATTAGCTTCGCCGTGAATAGCATCATCATTGACTTTTCTGGTTATTACAAAATTCATTACACACCCCTATAGATAGTATTTTTATCGACAATTTATTTCCAAACTAATATTAGACTACAGGTATGAAACATTAATAACGGCAAAGCAATATCTTCCCGGATCAATAGAAACCAGGCTGTTAAAAAACTAACGCACGGAGAACTTATTTATATTCTGCAATCACCACTTTGTTCATTGCTAAATATCGACAATTCCGTATCCTGACTGGCGTTTTTCTATATAGCTAAATCCTTGCTCCCCCAAATGCATTCCACCAACAAGGATCCTGTCTGAGCTAACGATATCAAGGATCCTGACTCGTGTCTCTGCTGCCAATTGTGGATCCGAATCGAAGGCTATCGATACATCTGGTTTTAATAATTGGATATGGGGAAAATGGACAATATCGCCCCAAATTAACAAATTTCCATTACTACCCTCGATTCTGTATCCCGTATGACCAGGTGTATGGCCTTTTAATGGAATCGAAAAGATACCAGGTAAAATTTCACCTTCACTAATTAAACGAATTTTATTCTGATACTTTTTGAATATACTCCGCGCTAAAAGGAAATTACCTTTAACACGATCGCTGACAGACTCAAAATTTTCATCATCTTCTATGTAATTAAATTCATCAGCGCTGATCAGCAATTCCGCAAAAGGAAAAACGGCCTCTCCTTGTGAGTTTATCAACCCACCAATATGGTCAGGGTGGGTATGTGTGAGCAGCACTGCATCAATATCATCAGGTTTGATCCCAAGTTCAGCAAGATTGTTAACCAGGTTACCTCCCCAGCCCTTAATACCACCGGCACCACTATCGATCAGGATGTTCTTCCCTTTCCGTCGGACCAGAAAAGTATTAATATGAACCGCATTATGCTCACGTATGCAGGCATTGTCCTGAATTTGTCTACACTCAGACTCGTCTACATTTGCAAGCAGTCCAAAATCAACCTGGAGATAGCCATCGCTTACCGCGGTGACAGAGACATCACCAAGATTCTTCAATGGAAATTTTTCACTCATGATTTATCCTTCAATTTTTAGCACTAATACTATCAGCGTCGTAAAGAAAACAGCGAATTCTCGCCACAACGCCCATTTTTTCTTTAATTAAGATATCAACCTGATGCAAAAACTCATCCATTACAGGTTTGCTACGAAAAACTTCCTGTCTGAGTTTCGCCTCAAAATAAACAGGTGTCCCAAAACCTATCTCCGTAGTTAAATAGCTAATGTGGATATTATTTTCTTTTGCTTTCAGAATTTCCATGGCCAGATTAGCTAAAGAAGTTGAGAACTCAGCAAAAGCACTGGAAGCTATCCGGTGACTTGCAGATGTATAAATAGCAATGCTGGGCATTTGATGTCAGCTCCTGTGAATAAATATCATTACGTAATTAAACCACCCCAACCTTAAATTAGGCGCATTCTTTTTATAACATCAGGATTAACAACCGTACCGATCCCGGCATCACCACGACGGAGTTGGTCAATCAATTCCATACCTTTTATGACTTTTCCGAATGCAGTATAATTTTGATCCAAAAAATGGGTTCTGGTTGAGGTGATAAAAAATTGATGGCAGGCACTATGCGGATTTCTCGATCTCGCCATTCCGAGAGTACCGCGTTCAAACGGTAGGTTATTAAATTCCGCAGCCAGCTTAGGTAATGATTTGTGATCAAACTCCGTATTCCTTACCGGGTCACCCGTTTGCGCCATGAACCCCTCAATAACCCGGGAGAATGGTATACCCTCATAAAATGATGACTGCACCAATGTTTTTATTCTTGCTACATGATTAGGTGCAACGTCTGAAAATAATTGCAGCGTTACGGTTCCGCTATTCAGTTCCATCTCAATGATTTCACCTTGAACATCTAACCATCTCAACGCAGCAGGAAGCACTACGGCACCAGTGCATAAACCCAGGCATCCACCGATAAACAACCGACGATTCATATAATTGACTCCATTCCCACAACAGGGATTTCCACCCGCTGCTATATTTATTCATTAACAGCGCTCATGCACTCCTTATCGATTCTGATGACCGTCAATGTGTATTAACCTTCTCGATAAACGAAATAATTTCGTCGGTGAGCGCATCAGGTTGTTCGAAATTTGGTAAATGAGAAGCACCAGGAATGACATGTAATTCTGCATTGCGCTTTTGCGCCAGACGCTGCGCATAATCTTGTGGCGTCAGTTTGTCCTCTGCACCTCTGACCACAACGGCCCTGACACCGGGAATATGCATATTTGTCAAATCAGTATCGGCAATAGCTAAAGAACAGCCAGAGAAAGCTTCAACCGTTGTACGACGCAGCATCTGCCTTAGGCCATCAGCCTCGGGAGAGTCGATAAATTTCGGCGTAACCCAATTGCTGATAATGCCCCTTTCAAGATGCTCAAGACCATGCTGGAAAACATCTTCCGCCCGCGCACGCCATACCGAAGGTGGAGCGGCATTCACCAGTGAGGTATCGATAATAACCATACCCAGTACCCGTTCAGGCAATTTGAATCCGATCCATTGCGCTATCGTGCCACCTATCGAGACCCCGGCGACATAAAACGTATTGATTTTCAGGTGATCCAGCACAGAGATAACATCATCGGCCAGATCGGACATTGAAAACGGTAACGCATTGACCGCACTTAGCCCGTGCCCCCGAATATCCAGTCTGACAACACGATAGCGTTCGGTTAATCGCGGCATCTGCAAATCCCAGAGGTGCAAATCCGTTCCCAGGGAGTGAAGAAGTATCAATGTCGTCGCATTTTCAGCTCCCTGTACGTCGACATGCTGAGTTAATTTAAGTGGTCGGATAAACATTTAATGCTCCGTATTATTATTTTTACTTTTATCATAGGCTCCACATAATGTGATCCAGGCCCCCCCTCAGATACACCAGTGAAACACTAAAATGATGGATATAACGTCCTCCACATTCTTGTTAGTATTATTAGAGCAATTGTCATCCCTGCTCTAATGGATAATTTCGATATCTCTATCGAAATTGTTGATGCGTGAAAGGGTCTAATGAGCAGAGGCCGCACCCGCGCACGGCCCTATACAGGGGGATTTTTCGGTATAAACAACGCGTGGAATTTGCCAGTCTTTTACGTTAGCTACACTCTGGCGGAAAAACCGGCAATATCTTCAGAGCCCAATCTTCACCGGCATACCTGACCGACGTTCCAGCACGGCACCAGCGCCTTCGGCGGTGAGTTGCGCCCGTAATGCAGGCGAGATCGGCAGTGGCACTTTATTCGTCGATTCAAATTCAGCGCGGTTACGTGACAGCGGCTCATGCACTTCTACCCAATGGCTACCATCCGGTTCAGTGGTCGTTTTGACGGGACGATCGATAAACTGCACACGCGTGCCTACCGGCACGTTATCGAACAGGTATTTAATATCATTGTTGCGCAGGCGGATGCAGCCCTGGCTGACACGCAAGCCAATACCAAAGTTGGCATTAGTGCCATGAATAGCGTACAGCTTACCAATGTAGATCGCATACAACCCCATAGGGTTATCCTCACCCGGTGGCACGTAGGCCGGTAATGTTTTCCCCTCTTTTGCATACTCACGTCGGGTGTTCGGCGTTGGCGTCCAGCCTGGCGCTTCCTGCTTGCGCTCTACTCTCGTCACCCAGTTACGTGGCGTTTCGCGTCCTGCCTGACCAACACCAATTGGCAAAACATCCACGGTATTGCTCCCCTCCGGGTAGTAGTAGAGCCGCATTTCAGCCACGTTAATCACGATGCCCTGACGTGCGGTGTCCGGCAAAATCAGCTGCTGGGGAATGGTTAGCGAAGTACCGGCTTTCGGCAAAAAGGGATCCACGCCAGGATTGGCTTCCAGCATGTTGCTCAGCCCTTGCCCGTACTGCGCAGCATAATACTCCAGCGGTTGGGTATTTCCTTTCGGAACGACCACCGTTAACGGGGCACCGACAAGACGGCTACCCTCAGGTGGAAGCGGATACGTAACGGCCAGAGCACAAGGGGCGACGGCGGCAAGCACCAGAGCAAGCGTGGATAAACGGATCATAATTTCCCTGTTATAAAACATGGTAGTGATAGGCTAACTATAACCTCTGGCTGAAGATTTTGTGAGGAAAGCCATACGAACAGACCATCTCTTCGCTGGCACATCATGCAGAAAAACCCGCATCCAGTAATCTATTCATGTTAAAAACCAGCACAATATGCTAAAGAAATCGTGCCAGAATAGAGAGGTTTGAACAGGTCAGGAGGACACGATGCTGGAAAATATGAAAGCATTCAGAATGGTGGTGGAGTGCCAGGGGTTCCGCGCTGCGGCGATCGCCATGAAACTCTCACCCGCCATGATAAGCCGCAGAATTGAAAAGCTGGAATGTGAAGTTAATGCGCAGCTTATCAAACGCAATTCTCGGCGCATTTCCCTGACGTCGGCGGGAGAACAGTTTTATCAGCGCTGTCAGCTGATTATCGATGAATATGAATCCTGCCTCAGGGATGTGAAAAGTCTCAGTAACGAGATCAGCGGTAGCCTCAAGGTGGGTATTCCCCACTCGATTAATAACCAGCACATCATCCCGCATCTGAAATCATTTTTTGAGCGTTATCCGAATATAAAGCTGGATATTGTGACCGGAAATCACTGCATGGAGTTGTTCAGCCACGGCTTTGATCTGGCGCTTCAGTGTGGACCGTTACCCGACAGCAACCTTTACTACACGTTGATTGGCTACTGGCGAAAACACACTTGTCTTTCGCGAGGCTATGCGCTGCAGCATGGCATTCCGCAGCATCCTGACGAACTGCACAAGCACACCTGTCTTCTGCACTTTGATAATCACCGCCGCAGCTGGAAGTTTGTTATTGAGGACGAACCCGTTGAGATCCGTCCTCATTACGTCTCCAGAGTCAGTAACAGCCTCGATCTCTGCAGTATGGTGCATCACGGGTTGGGAATATGTTACCTCCCGGACTTCACGCTGAAAGCGGGGATTGAGTCAGGCGACATCATCACCGCGCTTGATGCCTTTATGCCTGCACCGCTGCCGATGTATGTGGTGCACATCAATCCTCACCCGTCCCCCAAAGAACAGGCGTTTATTGATTTTATCCGAACCCTCAACCTTGCGACCGCCCCGGCTCCAGCATCCTGAGCGGGTTCAGGCGGGTGACAGCATCTCTTCGCTCTGCGTCAATCCCGGCGGCCTGAAACCAGCGGTGACTGTCTTCCAGCCAGTCACCGATGTCAGGCTGTCCTGGCTGACCCAAATCGGAGCTATAGACCACGTTATTCACTCCTGTCAGCACCTCATACAGATCGTCAAGTGGCTGATAGCCGAGGTAGACAGTCAACGCACATTGCTCAACATAAAGCCAGTCGTGTTCTCCCAGCGCCCGTAGCTCGCTGGCAGAGAACCCCGTCATGGGGTTCGCAGGCTGATTCAGCATAAGACGACAACCCCCTACCCGCTCGACGGCCTCAATAAGACGCAAGGTTTGATCTTTCGTGGCGTGCCCGGACGAGATCACAATGTCATGATGCCTGGCGAAATAGATTAATGCCTCTACCTCAGGGCGCAATTTACCGTCCTCATCCGCGATCGTGAGCGGTAGCCCGGCAAAATGTCGGGCATATTCGTTGCTGAAGGTTCGGGACAACGTACTCTTGTGCGCTGTGGGAATCACCGTTGGCAGATGCACCAGCAACCGGGGAGCACCGTCGAACTGATACTGACTCAACGCCTGGCGGACAACGTTGAGGTTGATCCCCCCGGCGGCTGCGTTCAGCACCACCGATCCAAACACCGGCAGTGCCATCTCCTGCATCGCGGCGGCCAGAGCGCTGACACTCCCCAGATGATTCTTTAACACCACGCCCCCCTGGTGCCGGGCGTACCGTTCTCCGGCCTCCGCTGCGGAATAACGCCGGTGATAGCTGTCCGGACGAGCATGATAGTGGACGTCAAGGAAACGCAACCGGGGGGCCCAGTAGTCAAAAAACTGACGGGTCATGCTTTCGCTTCCCAGGGAACATGGTAGCCAAGCTGTTGGCGGGCAACGTCAAGCGACGTGCCGCCATTAATGGCACCGATGATTTTCCGCTCCGTGTTCTCAACATTTTCAGCCCGGCGGATCACCTCTTCCAGATGTTCGCCAGGGATCACCAGAACACCGTTGTCATCCCCGAACACCCAGTCACCCGGGCAAACCGTCACGCCACCGATATCCAGCGCACACTGTACCGCACTGACCCGTGCCCGGTTTTTCCCGGAAACCATATAGATATTGCTGGAAAACAAGGAGTACCCCATCTGGCGGATATCCGCGATATCCCTGGCTGAGCCATAAATAACCGACCCGGCGATACCTTTTTGCAGCGCTTTGGTGGTCAGAATGTTGCCCCAGCTCGTGCAGTCTGTACGTCCGCCATTGTCCACGACAATGACCGCCCCAGCCGGTACCTCATCAATGTAATTTCCTGCATTCATAAACTGATTTTTCTCAGGCGTACAGGCTTCATACTTGACGGTAAAAGCTGGCCCCGCAATTTTTTTACCACCCGCCTGCGGCTTAATACCGGCCAGCCCACCCGCAATATACAAACTGTCCAGCGCATCCGAGATGGCAGCCGTATCCAGCGCCAGCAGGCGCGTCTGAAGGGTATGTTGAGTTGTCATGGTTGTTTTATCCATTTTGCGTTGTCAGCGTTTTCAATACGCACCAGGCGGCGTATTCCGGGAGGTTCTGCGCCAGAAGTGCTCTGTTCATCGGGAAAGTCATCTGATGCGTTTTGCCATCCTGATGGCGAACCGACATCGTCATCTGCCCCAGGCGTTCACCGCTACTCAGAAGATCGGTCAGCGAGGGGGCGACCGTAACGTCAATTTGCACCGGAGATTCACCCCGCCGGGAGCGGCACTCTGCAGGCAAGTATGTAGAGAGTTCGGCATCTGACGTTTGCCAGCGTACGCTGCACGCGTCCTGCAAAATTTCGCCTGCCGTTTTATTACGTTTGCTGACCAGATAAGGGCGCAAGGCGAGATCCAGGCTTTGCCTTACCGGCAACGGTAAAGGGCTATGCTCAGGCGTCTCAATCTGCACAATCACATAAGGGCTTTTCCATAAAAAATGCACATCCCAGGCGGAAGACGTGACTAAGGCATTGACGATGGAACCCACTTCGCTTTCACTGATCCCAATAAGCGTCCAGCTGTGTTTTTTCCTTTCAGGCTCACGTGTCCCTTTGTCTGATAACGCATCATCCAGCATCGGCAAGGCCTGAGAAGGCGGCCCCGGCAGAACAACCAGCCGGCTTCCCGCGACGTGGGCGCAAAATCCAGGTGCTGTCCCGGAGGCGTTATCCAGTACGGTCGTCCCTTCAGGGAAACGCGCCTGAAGGCAGTTTGAAGGATCGTTTTTCACCCCAAACGCCCTGAGCTGTGTCTGAATGGTCTCCCACACCCCCTCGTCGTGAACAAGCGGTTTGCCGATGGCGTGTGCCACCGCTTCGCGGGTTTTATCGTCGGAAGTGGGACCAAGCCCACCACAAATAACAATCAGATCGTCCTGACCGATGCGTGAGGTAACGAGTGAGCTAATCTGCGAAAGATTATCTGCACAGGCCGCCTGAAATCTCACCTGATACCGTGATTTTTCAAGACGCTGGCTAATATGCTGCTGATTGCTGTTAACGTATTGCCCTGACAGGAGTTCATCGCCAATGGTGATAACGCTGGCGGTTTTACTAATGACTGGCTGGGTCAGTTCACGGAGGATCGCCTGCGCCATCTCGTCGGTCGTCGCCGTACCGCCTAAATCGTAGGTGGCAACCTTCCCGTCCCGAATAACGCGATCGACAACCTGCTGCAGTTTTTCCGCCTGCGGCCCAAAGCCCAGGTATTCCAGCATCAGGGCGATGGTGTAAAACATGGCGCACGGGTTGGCTTTCCCCTTCCCGGCCATCCCCGGCGCACTACCGTGTACGGGTTCAAAGTAAGCCACCTGACTACCGATATTGGCGCTGGGTGCCAGGCCAAGCCCTCCCATCACGCCTGCCGCCAGATCGGACAAAATATCACCGAACATATTTTCAGCGACAATCACACCAAACTCATGGGGCTTACGTACCAGCCAGAGGGCAATCGCATCCACATTGTGGATGTCCGCCGTGATATCCGGAAAACGGGCGGCTACCTGATGGAAAATCGTTGCCGCAAAATGGCCACTCTCACGCATCACATTCGGTTTATCCGCAAAAGTGACGCGGGTAAAATGGTGTTTGCGCGCATAGTCAAAGGCTGTCTGAAACAGGCGCTCCAGCCCATAGCGGGTTTGCAACCGCACGGACCAGGCCGCCTCTTCCGGGCCATACTTTTCAAGATTCGGGTGTTTAAGCCAGCCAGCAACCTCTGGCCCCACGCCTTTAAAATCCATCCCCGCGTACAACCCTTCGGTGTTTTCGCGGATCACGCAGCAGCGGAAGGGACGGCGATCGCCGGACACATATTTCACCGGGCGGATATTGGCATACAGCCCTAGCTTCTGACGCAGTTGAATCACCGGGGAAACATACTCAATCGCTTGCTGTTGCAGCGACAAAGGCAATGCCTGTTGAGCCTGTACTTTTCCCTTACTGGTGATTGCCCCCAGAAGCACCGCGTCCGCATGGGCAATCTGTTCCCAGGTTCGGGCAGGCACAGGGTTGCCTTCCCGCTCCCAGCACGTCCAGCCTATCTCGCCAAACGTCAGAGTAATGGGAAGCCCCATCGCGCTAATGACGGGTAACGCCGCTTCGCAGACTTCCTGACCAATGCCATCCCCCGGTAAAACCAGCACATTTTTTTTCATAAGGTTGCAATCCATTCGTTTAGCAGGCTGTTCATCGCGATGGGGTTATCATTCCACGGACGCATACCGGCTCCCGGAATACGTTTGTAAGTGTGCAGAGGACGGTGGCTATGGGTTTGGTTTTCCCATGAAGCCAGCTGGGATTTTTCACCCACAATCGCAAGGTATTTCCCGTCATAACGGGCGATGTCGGCACGGGCATCCATCTTCAGCAACAGTGAGAATCCCGTTAACATTCGCTGGATCGCGGACATTTTCCCGGCATCCGGCAGCGTAAATGTGGCCTCCGGGGCTGGCTGGCCTTCCGGTAAAACATAGTGATGCAGGACATCCACCGCGGGCCCAAGCTCACCTTTTTCGAGCATTGAAACCAGGCGCACCAGGCGTGTGGTTAATTTTTCGTCCGCAAAGCCTGGCGCACTGACGGTGACGACCCCGCTCACCCCACGCAAATGGGGTGCCAGCATCTGCGCTAATGTGCCCGCCATTGCAAACCCCACCAGCAGCCAGGGGCGTTGAGAGCGGGAGTTCAGCGTCTGACAAAGACTCTCTATTGCGCTCTGTGGATCATCACGTTCAATCAGGCTCAATGTGTCGATGACCGTAACCGAATATCCCTTTTGTTCCAGCAACGTCACCAGCGGGGCACAAAACGCACCACCGTCCCAGACGGGCATCACCGGTGCCAGAATGACTGCGTCCTGCGTTTTCATGCCGCCGTCTCCGTGATGACGCTATCGATGGCGCTGAATGTGTTCTCTCTGGCTTCCGACAGTTTCTCTTCAATCATTTTCCGGTGATCCACGCTCAGGTTTTTCACCCCCAGGATCATGTCGACCACGCTACGGTGCGAGGCGTTATAGCAGGCCTCAGACTCAAGCTGATGAACCTGGTTGAAGATCCATTCCGTTTGATAACGCTCTTGACCTTCATCGAAATTGCACAGCGACAGCCAGGTTTCCAGGGCCAGATTCCCCGCCCCTTTTCCCATACCGGTGAGTGAACTGTCGATAAAGGTCGCCCCGGCTTTAACAGCTTCAATGGAATTTGCCATTGCCAGACCCAGGTTATCGTGCGCGTGGAAACCCACCTCCAGACGGGTGGTACATTTAAGGATGTTCACCAGACGAGTCGTCTGTTCAGGCCGCAGGCTACCGTTAGAATCCGCAATATAGATAATATCGGCCCCGGCCTTCTCGCATTGCGCCGCAACCTCGACAAGCGTTTTCGCGTTAATTTGACTGGCACGGGTAAAGTTCATGCTGACGCTCAGGCCATTTTTTTTCGCGAACTCACATAACGCCAGCGCGGGTTGTGGATTATCGGTTTTAATACAAATACGAAGCATCGCCACACCCAGCATTTTCATGCTGATGATATCTTCCTGGTCAATATTGTGTGGGTGCGCAATAACCACTAATTTGGCTTCAGGTACCGCATTGTGGATCTGCTGGATATAACTATCGCAAGACATTCCTGTCATCCCAATATCGGGAATAGGTTTAAATGAACCGTTCCGGTAACCAATTTCAATCCATTCCACACCGCTGTCTACCAGAGCCCGAACATGCTTAATGGCGTAATCTGTCGGGAAATGAAAGTTGTTCTGATAACCGCCATCCCGCAATGTGACATCTATATTATTAATCATTGATATTACTCTCTTTGTTGGAGACAAATTCCATAAATCCAGATTGACCAAAAACATAAACGAGGAAACCGAGCACGCAGACGCAGGCAATAATGAATGCCGTCATGCCAGGCGCATGAGCTGAAAGTTTCCCAATCAGGAAGGTTGCGATGGCTGCACTACCGAGCTGTAATGCGCCCATTACGCCAGAGGCGGTACCGGATGCCTGTGGGTGTGCAGCAATGGCCGAAGCCGTGCCCAATGGAAGCAGAAAACCGTTACCGAAGGTCAGAATTGAGATGGTGATAATACTGGTCAGCAGCGGTACAGGGCTCAGGTACATCTGCAGGGCAAAAATGATGCCGCCCACAACAAAAATGCGATATCCCTGGCGAATCGTTTCTTCAATACCCACGCTGCGGGAGCGTTTTTTGGCAGTAAGATTTCCGGCCACATAGCTCACGGAAAGTAAAATATAGGTGTAACCCACATAAACCGGCGAAAGCCCCAGTCTGCCAAGCATAAACGGTGACTCGACGATATAAGCAAAGTAGGCCGCATAGGCAAAACAAGGAATGGCTGCGTAAAAAAGAAATTGTTTATTTCGTAGCACGTTAACGGTACTTACGGCTGCCGCCAGTACGCTCAGCTTTTGCCTTTTTTCGACGGGTAATGTCTCGCGCAGTGCAGAGAAACACAGCACCAGAGTCATGATGATAAATAAGGTTAAAAAGATAAAACAGGCCCGCCATCCGAAGTGTTGGGTCAAAATACCACCTATCATCGGGGCAATCGCCGGTGACATCCCCACGAACGGGAAGATCACCAGATACAGCTGTGCCGACGATTTTTTATCCATCATGTCATTGATGATGGCGCGGCTGATGGTAATACCGGCACAGGAGCCAATCCCCTGGAAAAGACGCAAAATAAGCAATTCGTTGATATGCGTTGAGTAAATAACGCCAACCGTAGAAACCAGCCAGATCAATAGCCCTGCGATGAGCGTTTTCTTTCTGCCAAGACAGTCGCTTAGCGGGCCATAAACCAGTTGCGAAAATGCCACACCAAATAAAAACAGGGCGATGGCATCCTGTATTTGTGCCTCCGTAACTTTATAGAATAATTGCATTTCGCCAAGAGCGGGCAAAAATATATCAGTAGAAATTAACCCGCCAACAGAAAGGCACGCGATTAATACCACCAGGGGCATGGGCAAAGTTTTATTCATCATCGTTTTAACCATAAATCGGGGTTTCACAAATCTAGCGAAATAACATCACGATGAGAACAATGAATAGCTAAACAGACTGTTGCATATTAGTAAACGCACAACACAAAGCCTTGCCACACCTGACAAATTTGCGAACGCCCGGTCATAAAGCAGACTGATTATTGAATGCGGGATATTTACCTCTTCGTTTTAAGAGAGTAATGTTTCTGCGTCGACATGAGAGGTAATGTGTCGACAAGTGCTATTTTCATCATTATTTGATTACTCATATTGAATAATCAATTTATTAACTCCGGCATGGCTGGTTTTATTTTTTGATGAATCAGGAGGGGGATCTACGTCATTTTCCTGAATGCTCCAGTAAAATGACCGATGTTCTGTATTAACCGGATTTACCGTGAACGGTTTGCCCGGTGAGCGTCAAGAACTCTATGTGGGTTGTCATTGACCGCCAGTTTTCAGGGTAATCAGGCAAACCACAGGAGTGTGTAAGCTCTGACATGTTTGCCTCTGCCCGACGCAGAGGCTTTTTTTTATCTGCCATCAACACTATCTCTTCTTATTCAGGTGTTTTCTAACACCATTGGGAAATAAAATCATTTTCCTCTCACCGTCTGCCGCGGTAGTCTCATTGTTCCCGTCAAATTTGACGGGAGTAAGGTGAGCAACCTTTCCCAATACCAATAATTAAAAATCAGTACAGACAGGACAACTATGGAATCCACTCTCATCTCCGCACGATCCAACGAGGAGACACCTTCGCTCAATCGCGCCCGTCGCGCAGCACTCGGCAGTTTCGCGGGAGCCGTCGTCGACTGGTATGATTTTCTGCTCTACGGCATCACCGCCGCACTGGTGTTTAACCGTGAATTCTTCCCCCAGATCGGCCCCGCAATGGGTACCCTTGCCGCGTTCGCAACGTTTGGTGTAGGTTTCCTTTTTCGTCCGCTGGGTGGCGTGATATTCGGCCACTTTGGTGACCGCCTTGGCCGCAAACGCATGCTGATGCTGACCGTCTGGATGATGGGTATTGCTACCGCACTCATCGGCGTTTTGCCCTCATTTGCCTCCATTGGCTGGTGGGCACCGGTACTACTGGTAACGCTGCGCGCTATTCAGGGCTTCGCCGTGGGCGGGGAATGGGGTGGCGCGGCACTGTTATCTGTCGAAAGCGCGCCGAAAAACAAGAAAGCATTTTATAGCAGCGGCGTGCAGGTGGGTTACGGTGTTGGCCTGCTGCTCTCCACCGGCCTGGTGTCACTCATCAGCCAACTCACCACCGACGAACAGTTCCTGAGCTGGGGCTGGCGTATTCCGTTTATCTTCAGCGTTGTGCTGGTCATCGCCGCGCTGTGGATCCGCAACGGAATGGAAGAGTCCACAGAATTTGAACTGCAGCGGGAAAAGCCGGTCGCCAAAAAACGGCTTCCGGTGATGGACGCGCTGGTTCAACACCCTGGTGCGTTCCTGAAAATCATTGCCCTGCGCCTGTGTGAACTGCTGACGATGTATATCGTGACCGCCTTTGCCCTGAACTATTCAACGCAAAATCTCGGTCTGCCGCGTGAGTTATTTCTGAATATTGGGCTCCTGGTTGGCGGGATTAGCTGCCTGACCATCCCCTGCTTCGCCTGGCTTGCGGACAGATATGGCCGTCGCCGTATTTACATCACCGGGGCCCTGATTGGCACGCTCAGCGCCTGGCCGTTCTTTATGGCGCTGGAGGCGCAATCGGTCTTCTGGATTGTCTTCTTTGCGATCATGCTGGCAAACATCGCGCACGATATGGTGGTGTGTGTGCAGCAACCGATGTTTACCGAACTGTTCGGCGCACGTTATCGCTACAGTGGGGCGGGCGTGGGATATCAGGTGGCAAGCGTGGTCGGCGGTGGGTTTACGCCGTTTATTGCCGCCGCGCTGGTCACGTTCTCGGGCGGCAACTGGCACAGCGTGGCGCTGTATCTGCTCGCAGGCTGCCTGCTGTCTGCCACCACCGCGCTCTGGATGAAAGAGACAACTCACTCCTGATCTCCTCACTTTTGTTTCACAGACGTGTGACATACTATCGGGTATAGCCGCACACCTGTGGAACAAGGAGACAGACATGAATAATAAGGGCTCCAGCCTGACCCCTGCTCAGGCACTGGAAAAACTTAATGCGCTGTATGAACAGTCCGTCAACGCATTACGCTGTGCTATCAGCGAGTATATCGAAACCGGAAAACTCCCCGACGATAAGGCCAGAAACCGTGGCCTTTTTGTTTACCCTTCACTCTCTGTGACCTGGGACGGCAGCGCCAGCAACACCCCGAAAACCCGTGCCTATGCGCGCTTTACCCACTCCGGCTGCTACAGCACTACGGTGACCCGCCCTGCACTGTTTCGTCCTTATCTCGAAGAACAGCTCACGCTGCTGTACCAGGATTACGGCGCGCACATTTCCGTTGAACCGTCACAGCATGAGATCCCGTATCCGTACGTGATTGACGGTTCAGCACTGACGCTCGACCGCTCCATGAGCGCGGGACTGACGCGCCACTTCCCGACCACCGAACTTTCGCAGATTGGTGATGAGACGGCTGACGGGGTTTATCACCCGGCAGAATTCTCCCCGTTGTCGCATTTCGATGCCCGCCGTGTGGATTTCTCCCTGGCACGTTTACGTCACTACACAGGCACGCCAGCCGAACATTTCCAGCCATTCGTGCTGTTCACCAACTACACCCGCTATGTTGACGAATTTGTCAGCTGGGGCTGTAGCCAAATCCTTGATCCGGACAGTCCTTATATTGCCCTCTCCTGCGCAGGCGGGATCTGGATCACTGCGGAAACGGAAGCCCCCGAGCAGGCCATTTCCGACCTCGCGTGGAAGAAACACCAGATGCCCGCCTGGCATCTGCTCACTGCCGATGGCCAGGGGATCACGCTGATTAACATCGGCGTTGGCCCGTCAAACGCCAAAACCATCTGCGACCATCTGGCGGTACTGCGCCCGGACGTCTGGCTGATGATTGGTCACTGTGGCGGCCTGCGTGAAAGCCAGCTGATTGGCGATTACGTGCTGGCCCACGCCTATCTGCGCGACGACCACGTACTGGATGCGGTACTTCCGCCAGATATCCCAATCCCGAGCATTGCGGAAGTGCAGCGTGCGCTGTACGACGCCACTAAAGAGGTAAGCGGCATGCAGGGTGTAGAGGTCAAACAGCGTCTGCGTACCGGAACCGTCGTCACCACCGATGACCGTAACTGGGAACTGCGCTACTCCGCCTCTGCGCTGCGTTTCAACCTGAGCCGCGCGGTCGCCATCGATATGGAAAGCGCCACTATCGCCGCGCAGGGTTATCGCTTCCGCGTGCCTTACGGTACGTTGCTGTGCGTTTCGGATAAACCGCTGCATGGCGAAATTAAGCTACCGGGTCAGGCCAATCGTTTCTACGAAGGCGCTATCTCCGAGCATCTGCAAATTGGTATTCGTGCCATTGATTTACTCCGGGCGGAGGGAGATAAGCTGCACTCCCGTAAGTTGCGTACCTTCAACGAGCCGCCATTCCGCTAATAATAAAAGGAAAAATAATGCACACCACATCACCGTTGTCCGCCCTGCGTCAGTGGCTGGAATCAAACCATCTTGACGGGATGATCGTCCCGCGCGCAGATGCCTGGCAGAGCGAGTACTGTGCACCGTACGACGAAAAACTGGCCTGGCTGACGGGCTTTGACGGTTCCGCCGGCCTGGCGCTGGTGTTGAAAGACAAAACCCTGCTTTTTGTCGATGGCCGCTACCAGGTTCAGGCGCGCGCTCAGGTCAATCTGGATGAGGTGGAGATCCACCATCTGCATAACGAACCGCTGGCCGGGTGGTTGCAAAACAACGTTGCAGCCGGTACGCGTATCGGTTTCGAAGCACTCCTGATGACCAATGCAGACTATACGCTGTTGACCGCAACGCCGTGCGAGCTGGTTCCTCTGAACCTGTCGCCGTTTGATCCATTATGGACTGACCGCCCTGCTGCACCCGCAGGGCTTATCCGCGAGATGCCGGTCGATATCAGCGGCGAAAGCAGTGTCGACAAGCGTCAGCGCGTCGCCGCCGTGCTGGCTGAGTACGACGCTGATTACCTGGCCGTCACCCTGCCAGACAACATCGCCTGGCTGTTGAACGTACGCGGTTCTGACATCCCCTGTAGCCCGGTTCCGCTCTCCTTTGCTCTTCTCAGCCGTGACGGTAACGTGGAGTGGTTTGTTAACGACAACAAGCTCGGTACGTTACCCGATACCATGCGAAACGCGTTGAAACTTGCGCCACAGGATATGTTTATCGAACGCTGCCAGCAGCTTGCGCGAGGCAAACGCGTGCTGGTCGACGCCGATTCTGCCCCGGTAGCCCTGCGCTTTGCCATTGAGCCGCAAGGGGAAATTATCTGGCAAACCGACCCCATCACGCTGATGAAAGCCAGCAAAAACCCGGTAGAGCTGGCGGGATACCGTGAATGCCATCACCAGGACGGTGCGGCATGGGTCAATTTCCTTGCCTGGCTGAGCCGTGAAGTACCGCAGCGTGTGGCTGCAGGACAACCGTTGACGGAGCTGGAGGTTCAGGCGCAGCAACTCAGATTCCGCGAGCAGCAACCCGGTTTTATTGAGCAGAGCTTTGCGACCATTTCAGCATCATCAAGCAATGCTGCGATGTGCCACTACCACTCAAGCGAAGCAAGCAATAAAACCCTTGGTCATGACCATTTTTATCTCAATGATTCCGGTGGCCAGTACCATAACGGTACCACCGACGCCACGCGTACGCTGGCATGGGGTAAGGTCGATCCGCAGCAGCGTTTGCACTATACCGCCGTGCTGAGAGGCTTTTTGTCACTGATGACCCTGCAGTTCCCGTCCGGCAGTCAGGGGCATCAGCTGGATGCCTTTGCGCGTCGTCCGCTGTGGGAAATGGGGCTGGATTACGATCACGGTACGGGGCACGGTGTGGGGCATCAGTTGTTGATCCACGAGAACCCGCATCGGTTTGCCAAAAAGGTCAATCCGTGGCCTCTGGTGGCAGGCAATATCATGACCATCGAGCCGGGATACTACCAGGCGGAGAGTCATGGGATCCGTATTGAAAACCAGGTGGAAATTGTCGAATGCCGTCCGGGGTTCTGTAAGTTTGCGTCACTGACGCTGATCCCAATCGATTTGAGCCAGGTCGAGCTATCTCTTTTGAACGAGCAGGAAAAACAGTGGCTGGATGAGTATCACCTGCGGGTACGTGAAACATTGTCACCCCTGGTGGAGAGCGATGCCCGTCCGTGGCTGTTTGAGGCTACGGCACCGATTCATGTAAACCGGTAGGGATTGTGCTATCGGGTGGTGCCCTTTCCCACGGGAAAGAGTTATGGCCACCCTGCGGTGATGCCTGTCAGTTAAGCAGGGTATCCACCGCAATACCCCATTCACCATCTGTGAACGCGATAAGAGGGCCACTGCGCCCTCTTATCAATCCCCCGCAGTTCCACTGAAAGTTAAGCATGTCAGGCCAAATATTGGCGAATATCGGAAGGTGCATAGTTTTGTTCCCACAGTGCCCTCATCATCAACATATAGGGTTCAACATAAGTGAAAAAAGCTTGATAGCTTTCACAAAAATAATTGAGCTCCGGGACACCGCGTCGGGAAAGCACTATGCGATCTTTTGGGCAACCGCCGTGGCAGGCAAATTTCACTTTGCAACTTGCGCATTCTGCTACCAGTGGCAGCTTACTCTGCATAATCATTTGATTCGACACGCTTTCATGCAGCGTGGTTGTGATAGATTGATACTTATTACTTAGCGAAGATTGCGGATTAACAAAGCGATCGCACTGGCATAAATCATCATTTATTTTCGGCGAGAACACGCTACCAGCGAATGATGCAAAGGCACAGTTCGATGCCGGTAACCCACACCACGCAGCGAAAGCGTGCTCAAAAATGGGAATTTTAATCGTTCCAATATCCAGGCGAATCCAGGTATAAAAAATCGTTTTCAAAAAAGTCCCCAATGCGGCGGGCGCAAGGCTTCGCGCATTCACACCACCCTGTGCAAGCGGTTCAAGTAAGGGGATAAACTGCATATGGTTGCTGCCAAGACTTTTCAGATAATGGTAGATCTGCAGTGGCTGCTGGCTACTTCTGGCGCTAATGACCGTTAGAGTATGAAATTCCACATCATGTTTTTGCAATAATCTCACAGCCTTCTCGACTGGGTGATTCATCGATTTCCCAGAAATCGTTTTGCGGAAATTATTGTACAGCGAAACATCGCCATCCACTGAAATACCAATCAGAAACTGATTTTTCCTGAAGAATTCACACCAGTCATCATCCAACAGAATGCCATTGGTAAGCAATGTGTTGAAAATATTTTTACCTTGTGCAAATTGCTGTTGTAGCGCAATAACTCGTTTAAAGAAATTAAGCCTGTCTGGCGTTAATTCAACGCCCTGCCAGGTAAAAATCACATCGTGTGATTCCTGAGCCTCAATTTTCTGACGAATAAATAGCTGAAGCATCGTATCATCCATGCAATATGCTTTGCATTCAGGGAGAAACTGTTCTTTATTGAGATAAAAGCAATCTGTACCATGTACATTACAGGATGAAGTAGAGATCTTCGCCATCATATGGCAACTTTTCATTATCGTTTTTCCTTTAGTCAGCGGCGCTATGGCAAAAAGAGGCTGCTGTATATTAGCGGGCGAATAAAACAAATTGAATGATAAAGCAAACACGCAATTTTATAATTAACAGAAGTAAACCTCATAGACAAAACCTTTACCTGTATGTTTCACATTAAATACTCATGAAATATTGCACCACAATTTAGTTCCCGAGTTCATTATTTTATTTTCACAATGATCAGAAAAATGATGCAACCTATAAAATAGATTGCATCATCAAAATTAACACTAATTATTTAACTGCTTCAACACGCATTTCATTAATCTGTGCAGGAACGATTTTGTGCCCTGATTTCAGATAATCAATCACGACATCGGACATATTATTACCGGCGCGAACTTGTACATTCTTCCCTTTTTTAAATGCCAGGAAACCATCTCCCCCTAAAGCAAGGAATGTCGTCGTTGCAACATGATAAGTCTCCGTATCTGCAATCTCTTTGCCATTAATTGTGAAAGAAACCATGCGCTGCCCTACTGGTTTCTGCGGCATATAGTGCATTTCAGCCCCCTTTGACATTTGCAGTATGCCATTCGTGAGTGATGCTCCATGTTCCATGAGATTACGCAGATCCTTACCACTGAGATCCATCTCCGTTAACTCATTTTTGAAGGGAAACGTACTGACAATGTCACCAAAGGTAATAGGGCCAGCATTGATATCAGCACGTAAACTGCCGGAATTAATCAGCGCAATTTGTGCATTCGGCGCAGCGACAAGCATTGCATCCGTAAACAGGTTGCCAAGTTGTGAGGATTCACCGTAGGCACGGGTTAACGTGGAAGGCGATACACCCACTGGCTGACGCACGATATCCGCGAGTTTTTGATTCCATCCATCGATAACTTTCTGTGTTACTGGATCAGGTTTCCACTCATCGGCGTAAAGCGTTTTCAGCTCGAAGTTTTTCACTTCATGTGTATGGGTTGCAGGGTTAACGTCGAGTACCAATTTACCCACGTCGATACCACCACTGTCAGTAGAAAGGATTAACGTATTCCCCACCTTGATTGGTTCTGGTGTTCCTACGTGAGCGTGCCCGGTGATGAGAATATCAAGCCCTTTGACCTGACTTGCGGTCTGAATATCTTTATCCAGCGCACGTCTGACATCTGTATTACCAATACTGGACTGGCGTGCCGGAACACCTTCATGAATGAGTGCGACCGTGATGTCAACTTTACCCCGCAGCTCATCCAGATAGTGTTGCAGATATTTCACCTCATCGCGTGCCTCAATCCCCTGATCCTTGAAGGCTGCGGCTGATTTATCGAAGCGGTTGTTATTATCATTATCGAGCCCCTGGAGCGAGAGCTCTGAAACCGTGTCATTAAACGCAAACACACCGTGTAACCCAATAACACCAATTTTTACGCCATCCTTTTCCAGAATGGTATACGGTTTGTTCCAGAACGGTATCTCACTGTCCTTATGGAACACATTCCCTAACAGAACAGGGAAATTTGCCTTACTTAACTGGCGTAAGAGATTATCCCAACCATGGTCGAACTCATGGTTACCGATTGATACAGCATCAAAGGGCATCGTGTTCATAATATCAATTATTGCCTGACCTTTTGTCAGACTGCTGATATATGGCCCGGTAAAATAATCACCGGCATCAAAATAAAACGTAGCTTTATTTTTGACTTTTTCCTGTTTTACTAATGTAGTTATATTAGCGAATCCACCAATCGCACGTTTCCCATCGGCGACATAGGGTAGTTTGTAAGTATCAACATGAGCATGGAGATCATTGGTATAAATAATCGTGACATCTTTGGCACAAACCCAAATCGGTAGCGTCAACAAAATACCCGCAGCAATTATTTTTATCTTCATAATCAATTCCTTTAAGTTAGATGAAATCTATCACATCCGTTTAAGGGCTCATCTGGAGGCATGACCCCTTTCAATGTTTGTAGTCTAATCAACTAATGCTCAAATAACCGATGACAAACCACGCAATATTATTTATTCAAAAAATGTAACCAACAGTTAGATAATAGGCCCACCCCGTTGAATCTATAGAGGTGATATCCCCGCTGCTGTCAAATGCTTTACTGCCTTCCTCAAATTGTCCGCCATGATAGAAATAACGAAGCGTCGCGCCGTAGTTCCAGTGAGCATAAACTAAGCTGAGCACATTGGTGGAAACTATCGAGTTGTTTGTGCGGGAGTAAAATTGTTGCTCACCACCCGATTGTTCCTTTAAGTCTGAACCAAAGTCAAAATTAGTGAAACCTACGTAACTTAGCTTCCCGCCAAATACTGTAGTAAGAGGAATCACATATTTTAATTTAAAGCGATATCCATCCCACTCGTTTTCGTTGGCAGCATTGTAATTGTTTCCCTGATATTTAGCATAGATGTTTGCAGATAACGACATCGGTAGCCCGGTCTCAATATCAGTCCCCAACCCCATATACCAGGTACTCTGACGCTGTCCTTCGTTAGTACCCGCATCATAGATGTAGTTGTTGGCAAAATACCATTCTTTAAATGGACCAAAGCTTAAGTCGAGTCCCGTTAATTTATCGATACTAAAACGTGGCTCGATTTCCATAAAAAATGGAGAGCCATTATCCCAAATACCTATATCGTTATCATTCCCTAAACCGAAAAACTTAGGGAAGGTGCGAATAAGCAGGTCATTTCTTCCCAAGCTGACTCGCTGATTAAAATTTCGCGGATCTGGGCCGATTTTTTTCCCGCAAACACATCGAATCAGCCTATTTAGGCTATTTTTTCCACCATTTCTGGCGTTATTTCCGGTTTTTACTGAGATCTCTCCCACTGACGTATCATTTGGTCCACCCGAAACAGGTTGGCCAGGGTGAATAACATCGCCAGTTGGTTATCGTTTTTCAGCAGCCCCTTGTATCTGGCTTTCACGAAGCCGAACTGCCGCTTGATGATGCGAAACGGGTGCTCCACCCTGGCACGGATGCTGGCTTTCATGTATTCGATGTTGATGGCCGTTTTGTTCTTGCGCGGATGCTGCTTCAAGGTTTTTACCTTGCCGGGACGCTCGGCGATCAGCCAGTCCACATCCACCTCGGCCAGCTCCTCGCGCTGTGGCGCTCCTTGGTAGCCGGCATCGGCTGAGACAAATTGCTCCTCTCCATGAAGCAGATTACCCAGCTGATTGAGGTCATGCTCGTTGGCCGCGGTGGTGACTAGGCTGTGGGTCAGGCCACTCTTGGCATCGACACCAATGTGGGCCTTCATGCCAAAGTACCACTGATTGCCTTTCTTGGTCTGATGCATCTCCGGATCGCGTTGCTGCTCTTTGTTCTTGGTAGAGCTGGGTGCCTCAATGATGGTGGCATCCACCAAAGTGCCTTGGGTCATCATGACGCCTGCTTCGGCCAGCCAGCGATTGATGGTCTTGAACAATTGACGGGCCAGTTGATGCTGCTCGAGCAGGTGGCGGAAATTCATGATGGTGGTGCGATCCGGCAGGGCGCTATCCAGGGATAATCGGGCAAACAGGCGCATGGAGGCGATTTCGTACAGGGCATCTTCCATGGCACCGTCGCTCAGGTTGTACCAATGCTGCATGCAGTGAATACGCAGCATGGTCTCCAGCGGATAGGGCCGTCGGCCATTGCCCGCCTTGGGATAAAACGGCTCGATGACAGCGGTCATATTCTGCCATGGCAGAATCTGCTCCATGCGGGAGAGGAAAATCTCTTTTCGGGTCTGACGGCGCTTAGTGCTGAATTCACTATCGGCGAAGGTGAGTTGATGGCTCATGATGTCCCTCTGGGATGCGCTCCGGATGAATATGATGATCTCATATCAGGAACTTGTTCGCACCTTCCTTAGGCAAATCAGCATAACCGTAGAAATCAAACCAATCTACATGCGTCCATGCTCGATATTCCGGATATAAATCAGATCTTTTTAGCGGCCCAAAGCGAGTGGAGTTACTGCCTACGATATTAATACTTTGATGCCACCAGTCAGACAGATATTCATTACTTCCAGAGTCTGCAAGCGTTACCATAGGTAACAACATAAGCGCGCCTGATAAAAGATAATTTTGTTTTTTCATAAAAAAATCCCTTCCACTGAGGTTTGTCAAAAAAAATACTATTCCTGTACTAAAAAACCATACATCTTCGCCAATATAAAATGACTATTGCATTTTCAATATGTTATTACGATATGATTGAGGGAAGTACCAACCACTCAATCATATCTGAAAGCATCTACTAATTTATTAAATCTATTTAGCCGCGCTTACATCAACGACTCTCATTTCAAGATCAGGTTTTAATGGGCTATGAGCCTTGACATAATCGATGATTGACTCAGCAGAACTGGTGCTGCTGATAGTTTTGACATTCGTTCCTTTTAAGAACGCGTCAAATCCATCCCCCCCCGTTGCACAAAATGAGTGTGTCGCAACCCGATATGTTTTTGCTGGATCTACAGGTTGGTTATTAATAGTGAATTTAATAATTCGTTCACCCAGAGGTTTGTTACTGTCATATTCAACATGAACGCTTTTTGACACTTGCAAAACCCCATTGGTGAGATTAGTTGCGTGAATCATTAAATTGGTGAGTTCCTTCCCGGTGAGATCCATTTCAACCAGTTCGTTATTAAATGGGAAGGCAGTGATTACATCACCATATTTTAAATTTCCTTTCGGAAAATCAGCACGCAATCCACCGCTGTTTTGTAATCCCACGACCGCGTCTGGCGCTTTAGCCATCATTGCGTCGATAACTAAATTACCAACAGGTGACGATTCACCATAGGAACGAGTAAATGACGTCGTTGTTGACCCAATAATCTGGTCAGTAATACTTTTCAGCTTAGCATTCCATTCATCAATTTTAGCCTGAACTTTTGGATCAGGTTTATATTCGTCAGCAAATACAGTGATTAGCTTACCGTTATAGCCATCAATTTTTTTAGTCTTAGGGTTAAAATCCAATACTAATTTACCGATATCAGTACCATACGCATCTGTTGAAACAACGAGTGTGTCATTGACTTTAATTGGATCTGGCGTACCCACATGAGCATGCCCTGTGATTAACACATCAATACCCTTAAATTTCTTTGCGGTATCGATATCAGCTTGCAGCATTCTGGCGACATCTTTATTTCCGTAGCTTGATTGACGCGCCGGTGTACCTTCGTGGATAAGTAGCACGGTGATATCAACTTTACCTTTTAATGCATCAAGCCCTTTTTGAATGTAAGGCACTTCATCACGAGCCTCTGAGCCAGCGTAAGCCTTAGCGGCAATAGTGTCATAAAATGCAAATTTGCCATGCACCCCAATTACGCCAATTTTTATGCCGTCTTTTTCGACAATCGTCCAGGGTTTATTCCAGACAGGTTTATCACTGCCAGTATAAAAAACGTTGCCCAGTAAAACCGGGAAGTTCGCTTTTGATAACTGCTTAACCATATTATCAACACCGTGATCAAATTCGTGGTTCCCCACCGACACAGCATCAAAAGGCATGGTATTCATTATATCAATGATTGCCTCACCTTTGGTCAGAGTGCTTAGATATGGGCCAGTAAAATAATCACCCGCATCGAAGAAAAATACATCTTTACTTTCTTTCCTGGCATCATTAACGATGGTCGCGATGTTAGCAAAACCGCCGACTGCGCGTTCTTTATCGACAGCTGGAATTTTCCCTGGAGAGACATGAGCATGTAAATCGTTGGTATAATAAATAGTCACATCCTTCGCACTAATTGGCGCAACTAACGCTGCGGACAAGCACAATGTAATCAGACTCAGTTTTGTCATTATTTTCATAACTAGTTTCCATTTGTTATATAAATTTTAATGATATTTCCCAAAGGGTTCATGTGAATACATGAACCCTTTTATCATTAACGGTTGAATCAATAACGCTCAAATGGCTAATGTTCTACCGCTTAATTTCAATTTTTTTATTAATTGACAGTCATTGATGCTGTTGTGATGAAGCCAGATGACTCTGTATCACTAAATAAAATCCGGCCATTACTTTTTCACATCAGCAACACGCATACCTTTGATCTGTTCATCCGTAACGGAGTTACCTGCTTTGAAGTAATCGATCACAGCGTTAGAAACGTAGTAACCGCCTGTTGTATTACGCGCTTTACCCTCAGTAAACGTGGTGAACCCATCACCACCATCGGCAAGGAAGCTCTGGGTGGCAATATGGTAGACGGTCGCATCCTCAATCGGTTTACCATTCAGCGTAAATACGACGACACGCTGGCCGATGGGTTTACTGCTGTCGTACTTCATTTCCAGGCCTTTAGATACCTGCAAGACGCCATTCGTTAAACTTGCACCGTGTTCCATCAAACTGCGCAATTGTTTACCGGTGAGATCCATCGTAGCCAGTTCGTTAGGGAACGGGTACACGCTAATGACGCCACCCATGGTAATAGTGCCTGCCGGTATCTCAGTGCGGATACCACCTGAATTGGTTAAGGCCAGTTGTGTATTTTTACCTGCTGCCGCCAACAAAGCGTCTGCAGCCAGATTTCCCAGCGGAGCCGATTCGCCATAGGCGCGAGTCAATTCAACCGGCGATTGTCCTACTGTCTGTTGCACCACTTCATCAAGTTTCTTATTCCAGCTGTCGATCACCGACTTCGTATGTGGATCGGGTTTCCACTCATCGGCGTAAATGGTTTTCAGCTCAAAGTTTTTCACTGTGAAGTGATGCGGTTTCTCTTTATAGTCCAGTACCAGTTTCCCCACATCAATACCGCCGCTGTCGGTTGAGAGGATCAGCGTATTACCGACTTTAATCGGATCTGGTGTACCGACATGTGCATGTCCGGTAATCAGAATATCCAGCCCTTTAACCTGGCTTGCGGTCTTGATATCTTTATCCAGCGCACGACGGACATCGGTGCCCCCTATACTGGACTGACGGGCAGGCGTTCCTTCATGAACCAGCAGTACCGTCAAATCGACTTTACCTTTCAGTTCATCTAAATAGCGCTGTAACCACTCAATTTCGTCCCGTGCTTCAATACCTACACGTGTCGCCGAAAACGGTATCATTAAAGGCGAACTTGCCATGTAAACCAATAACACCAATTTTCACGCCATCTTTTTCAATGATGGTATAAGGCTTGTCCCAGAATGTTTTGTCACTGTTCTGATAGAATATATTACCCTGTACAATGGGGAATTTTGCCTGGCTAAGTTGTAATAATGTATTGTCCCAGCCATGATCGAATTCATGATTTCCTATTGTGGCAGCATCAAACTGCATAGTATTCATGATATCAATTATAGCCTTTCCTTTTGTCAGGCTACTGATATATGGGCCGGTAAAATAATCACCCGCATCAAAGAACCATGTTGCTTTGTTTTTCGCTTTCTCCTCTTTTACCAGGGTAGTGATATTCGCCCAGCCACCGATATCTCGTTTACCGTCTGCAATATAGGGAACTTTATAAGGTTCCACATGAGCATGGAGATCATTGGTATAAATAATGGTGACATCCCTGGCGCAGACCCAAAATGGCAACGTCAGCAAAATACCCGCTGTAATCATTTTTAATTTCATAACGTGTTCCTTTCAGCCATATAAAGATTTGTTACTTTACGTTCTGAAAGGCTTTATTATGTGCGTCCGTTCACACAACCAACCAAGAGTTATACGGCAAAATTAGCGACCTCTTAAAATCGTTGGTGACTCATGTCGACTCTGTTTACAATTAATACCTGCAAAACGTTTGGTTGTCGCAATTTAGGGCGACCAACATCTTCAGATTACAGTTGGCCAGACTACAGGCTGGGATATCCTGCATTGCACTGCCGGGCATGTGGGAGTTATCCACCTCTGTTTGATGAGCAAAAATATAGTGAATGGTTGTCTGCTCACTTAACCTCATATGCCGCTGAAAGAGGTCTTTTTTGTCCTGTATGTTATTGCAAAGAAACGATTTGCTATGGCCATAACCCGCAGGGAACACAGCGCATCCAGTGCCGCGCCTGCAAAAAAGTCTGGACGCCAAAACAACAATTACGAAGAGAAATGGTATCACCAGAACGGATTGAAACGGTTTCTCTGATTGTGCCATTCCAGGGAAACAGTGCGGAACAGAAACTGTATGTTCTGCTCAGTTTCGATGCCACTCGCGGTAATATTCTTCATCTCTCCACTAATTTTACTCAGCATCAGATCGGTGAAACCCTGCATTATCGCTGGAGAGGGAATATTGAACCTGATTTGCATCATAGTGATATTGTAAAGCGCGTTGATATGCGCGAGACGCAGTTTTTACGCCGGAGTCAGTTCGATGAAATTCAGTATGGAAGTGCGGTACTCAAACGTAACGCCAAAGGTGCGATTCTACGCCCGGTTATTGCGGCTCATGGGCATTTTCGGGTACTGAACATCCTTTTCCCTGAGGTAAAGACACATGTTATTTCACACGAATGCTTTCTTAGGGGAGCAACTATTACTGCCTGGGCAGAGTTATTTCGCCAACGACAAAGTGAACTTTGGTTTATAGAGGAGGATATAAGTGACAGTGATGATAATAAGCCCTGGTCTTTTCAGGGAACAACATATCATGGATGGTGGAAAAATCAGTGGCAACTCTGGATACAGGAAAAAAACCGTAAGATGGTTTGCTCACTGACGGGTGGGGATAATAGCAATGCTCAAACACTCTCTTTAGCCGCCAGCAGGCTTTATATCCACTGGTTATACAAACAAACAACTTTTACCCACAGTGCCCAGTTATCAGCGGGACGCGTAACACAAATACTCCATTCCCTGGCACAGAGCTACAATTATGAACGTACAGTAACTCATTCAGGTGATTAATATCCGGCTGACCCGCCTTATTTCTCAGCGAACCGTGAGATCCCCTAAGCGCCCAAAAAACTATGGACGTCAAAAAACCCGGTTGTCCTTTTCAGGACAACCGGGTAAAAGATAAGTTCTTCTTTTTAATGTCTCCGGATCCACAGGGATATCCCGAAACTAAAATTTGGCTCCTCTGACTGGACTCGAACCAGTGACATACGGATTAACAGTCCGCCGTTCTACCGACTGAACTACAGAGGAATCGTGTGAACGGGGCGCATATTATCGATGCTACCCGATGATGTCAAAGGCAGAATGCAGATTTTCGATCGTTTGCCGATTTATTCTCCATTTCGCGCATTTGTCAGGCATTCTGTGGTTTCTGTCACCACAGGTTCCGGTTTGGTACGGGGATATTTCCATAACCAGCGCCCACTTACCATACGCCAGTAGAACAACACGCCGCGTACAGCCCAGTCGAGGAACATCCCCAGCCAGACGCCAACCACCCCCATTCCGAGTATCACCCCCAGCGTATACCCCGCTACAACGCGGCATCCCCACATACCGAGCATCGATACCCACATCGCAAAGCGGGCATCCCGCGCCCCTTTGAGCCCGGCAGGAAGCACCCAGGAGGCCGCCCAAATCGGCATAAACGCCGCGTTCATCCAGATCAGGATTTTAACAACCTCTTTGACATCCTCTTCGCGGGTGTAGAACGATGCCATCAACCCGGCAAAAGGTGCACTCCCCCAGGCGATCACCGTCAGGCCAATGGTCGACAACCAGAAAACATGCCGCAACTGGCGTTCCGCCTGACCAATCTGCCCTTTCCCGAGCCGTTTACCGGTGATAATGGTCGATGCGGAACCCAGTGCGTTACCCGGCAGGTTAATCAGTGAGGCGATGGAGAAAGCAATAAAGTTACCGGCGATGACGTCCGTCCCCATACCAGCCACAAACATCTGCGTGAGCAGCTTGCCCCCGTTAAACAGCACTGATTCAATGCTGGCAGGAATACCAATCCCCATCACTTCCCTGATAATGGCGAAATTGAGCGGGCGGAAATAACTTTTTAGCGTGAGACGCAGCGACGGTGTCATTCCGGTCATCAGCACACCAACAATGGCTGCAGCGCCAATATAACGTGAAATGGTTAGCCCCAACCCGGCTCCAGCGAACCCCAGCCCATTCCAGGAAAAAATGCCGTAAATCAGGATACTGCTGATGATAATGTTCAGGATGTTCATCCCGCCGTTAATCAACAGCGGAATTTTCGTGTTACCCGCCCCGCGCAGCGCGCCACTGCCAATTAACGCAATGGCGGCCGCCGGGTAACTGATTACCGTCATTTCCAGATAGGTCAGCGCCAGGTCTTTAACCTCTTTCGTCGCCTCACCGGCAACAATGTCGATAATCTCTTTACCGAAATAGTGGATCACCGCGGCCAGAATGATCGAAAAAAGGGTCATGATCATCAGCGACTGCCGGGCGGCCTCACGCGCACGTTTGGGATCAAGCTTGCCCAGACTGAAGGCAACAACGACCGTTGTCCCCAGATCAATGGCGGCAAAAAATGACATCACCACCATGTTAAAACTGTCCGCCAGCCCTACCCCGGCCATTGCTTCTTTGCCCAGCCAACTGACCAGGAAAGTGCTCAGCACGCCCATCAGCAGGACACAGGTATTCTCCAGGAAGATGGGTACGGCAAGAGGGGTGATTTCACGCCAGAACAGAACACGGTAGCTTTTGCGTTTCGCATACCAGGGCGTGCGCATGATCGCGTGGCGTATGGGGGCAGTGACGTTCAAGATGAACCTTAACAAGAAAGTTGAAACTCCATTTCAAATGATGAGGGAGAAATGCGTATCCTGCAAAGTATTTTCCATAAAAATATGTTTGGATTTACAACAAACTGACGACAGAATCAGCAATCAATCGATATTCTCTCAGATCAGGTTTGACAAAACTTTTTTCGCCGCTAATATGTGCCTCCACAACGATTCCTCTGTAGTTCAGTCGGTAGAACGGCGGACTGTTAATCCGTATGTCACTGGTTCGAGTCCAGTCAGAGGAGCCACATTTGAAAAGCCTGCTTTTAAAGCAGGCTTTTTGCTTTTCTGCGTTCTGGTAAAATTACCGGGTGTCGGCTGCACCTTACCCGGCCTGCGGGGATCGAGACCGGCAAGCGTAGCCGCGACGAAGCAGTTGCAGGACCCACCGTTTCCCCTTATGTTGAAAAAAATCATTTTAATGGTGAGAAAAATGGACTCTTTGTTTGTCTATGGCACCCTGCGTCCAGGCCACGTTAATGCGTACATCCTCGAAGACATCGGAGGAGAATGGCTGGCAGGGTCTGTTAAAGGGACGTTTTACGAACGTGGCTGGGGAGCCGCCGCGGATTTTCCGGGGATTGTGCTGGATGAAGAAGGTACCAGCGTGGAAGGTTTCCTGTTTCTCTCCCCCCACCTGGACGCGCACTGGCCAATGCTGGATGAATTCGAAGACGGTTATGATCGGGTTGAGGTGAACGTGACCACGCAAGGCGGTAAACAGATACAAGCCTGGATTTACCAGCTCCAGCCGCGTTCTGAGTGATAAAAAAAGGCTCTCTGTCACCAGAGAGCCTTTTTCACCATTCGCTGCGATTACTCGCTTTTAGCTTCGCCGTTTTTGATTTCACCCATCACTTTCAGCTTCTTAGAGATGTCGCGGCGTTCTTTGGACAGCTCAGCGTTTTTGATGATGTAGTCATCAACGCGGTCTTCGTAGTCGCTCTTCATGCTGGCGATAATGCCCTGAATAGCTTCAACGCTCATACCTGGCTTGATGTAATCGCTCAGGTTGTCCAGCAGCAGTACACGTTTCTGGTTGTCACGGATCTTCTTCTCAACGTCCTGGATTTCACGCTGCAGTTTGTTTTTGCGGCGGAACAGGCGGACGAATTCCAGAACATCCTGGAACGAAGGCTTAGTAGTTTCCATTTTTACACCCCTGATAATGTGAGATTCGGATTCGTTAAAGCAACCGTTGTAACAGTACCTTACTGACAGCGGCTGCGAATGACAATGAGTATATCGTTTAAAGCTATCATAACCCCAATTGATGCTGAATCGAAGCAGCAGGCGTCACATCTGGAGATAGCTGCTTTTTATTTGCGCAATGCGCGGCAAATGAGATGCGATAGCAGCTCCAGCTGTCGTGCCAGCTCCATGCTCAGCCAGACATATCCATGAATCGGTGTTTCTGCCACGTTGTCGCTCTGACGCTCATTAATTAACTGTTTTAGTTCAGCAACGATTTCATTCAGCCGCTCGCTATTGGCAAGTATGGGTTGCGGATTCCCTTCATAGAGTGCGTGGGCGATGGTTAACAGCGTTTGCTGCGTCATCTGCTGCGTCTCTTTCAGCGTATGCGCGTTCAGCATCAACAGATGGCTGGGACGAGAAGCCCAGTGGGCGTTGATCTGCAGTTCAAGCATACACACCAGGTTGCGGCTCACCGTCTGGATAGCTTCGAAAATCGATTTCTGAATATGAGTCTCTTTGCTGGCTGGGGTAATCAGGCCACGCATTTTGACCACATCATTGAGGATCTTTTGTAAGTGCTTTTCCAGCCGGGGACGTTCAACCAGATTAGGGGAAAAACCAGCCTGATAGACACGGTTAAACGCGGTGACGTAGTTTGCCATCTGAATACGCCAGTGCAGGAAAGCACGCTGTGGCCAGATACCGGTGAAGAGCATGGCCAGCAATGAGCCGAAAATAACATCTCCGCTTCGCCACAGTGCAGTGGTCATATCACCCGCAGGTGCGCCGACAACCACAGAGAGGGTAATGCCAATCAGCAATGCCTGATAAGGCTTTTTGCCCAACGCCAGCCAGCCGCAGAGGAACATGGCCACCGCACACCATACCAGCATCACCGGGAGTGAGATCAGCTCCAGCTTCAGGGCGATCAACCCCAGTGCAGAGCCTAAAACCGTGCCACCAATGCGTTCAAAGGCACGGGGGACGACATTACCCCAAAACGAGATAGGCCCCATGATGACCACCAGCGTGATCAGCGGCCACGTCCCTTCAGGTACATTCAGTAAACGGACCAGCACAAACGTCAGAACGAACGCCAGCGCGATGCGACACCCATGCACCACGCGATAATGCTGGTACAACCGAATTTCAAAAGACGTTAATGATTTGTCGGGACGCACACCCGCTCTCCAGCAATACGGCAAATCACGATTGTACTGTGTTTTCAGCCGGGCGGATCACACCCGGCTGAAAAACCCTGTTTTTTCCAGGCTTAACCGGCTTTACGTTCTACTGCCACATACATCTCGATGTCCCAGTATCCATCCGCATTACCGTCATTGAGGTAACGCTCGAAGCAAGGTTTAGGGGCAATCTGGTATGTGTTGTCCTGCAAAAGAGAATCAAAGAACTGGTACCACGGAGTCGCGAAATCGTAGTTTTCGACGCGCGCCATCGCAACGGCATACTCCCCTGCGGCGATTTCGGTCGTCATGACCCCTTCACTGTTATCAGGGATAACGAAATTGTCCGGAACCGTTACTGCAGTATCACAGCGCAGTTTTTCAGCCGGGACTTCATCCGGGTTATCGTAGTACACCGCAACCCACTCCAGCGGCTGAACGTGACATCCATCCACCCACATCACCAGCTGTTCAAAGCCCTGTTTTACCGTTTTGTCCCACGGCCCCACCAGATGGAAGCCCGCGATCTTACGTTTCTGCTGCTGCTTGATGCTGTAGTCCATGTTACCTCCATTTATTACTGTATATTTATACACTATAAAGCAGATATTGAATGTTCAGCAAACGAGGAGTGTTTATTATGTGAGCAGACTCGCAACCCTGCCAGTCTGCTCCGCGGGATTAACAAAAACCGTCAGATTTTGTGATGCACATAATCACCAAGACGGGAGAAAAAGCCACCTTTATCAACCGCTTCCAGCGTTACCAGCGGCCAGTGCGCGACCACTTTGTCACGGTCGTACAGCTGGATCTCCCCTACCCGCTGATGGGCAGCAATCGGCGCTTCCAGCTCTTTTTTATCCAGAACGTATTTTGCCTTAATGTTTGGCACTTCCGCTTTAGGTAAGGCCAGCCAGAAGTCCTGGTCGGTTCCCAGCTTTATTTGCTCTTTGTTACCGTACCAGATACGCTCCGTCCCCACCTTTTTACCATTGTGCAGGATCTGCACGGTATCAAAGTTCTGTTGACCCCAGTGCAGTAATTTACGCGCCTGATCTTCACGCCCTTTCGGGCTGTCCGCCCCCATCACCACCGCAATTAAACGACGCTGGCCGTCAACCGCTGAAGCAATCAGGTTAAAACCGGCTCCCGACGTGTGACCCGTTTTCAGGCCGTCCACGTTCATGGTTTTCTCCCACAGCAAACCGTTACGGTTTTGCTGGGTGATCCCGTTCCAGGTGAGGCTCTTTTCGCTGTACATATGGTAGAACTCAGGTTCACCGTGAATGATGGCCCGGGACAGCACGGCCAGGTCATAAGCAGAACTGTGTTGTCCTGGTGCATCCAGACCGTGCACAGTTTCAAAGTGCGTATCGCGCAGGTTCAACTTTTGCACATAGTCATTCATCATGTTCACAAACTGCGGTTGACCACCCGCCACATGATCCGCCAGCGCCACGCAGGCATCGTTACCGGAGTCAACAATCAGGCCGCGGCTCAGGTCGCGTACGGAAACACGATCGCCAGGCTTCAGGAACATCAGCGATGAACCGTCAAAAACCGGATTACCTTTTGCCCACGCGTCATGGCCTACGGTGACGATGTCATCAGGACTAATACGATGACTATCAATGGCGCGGTCAACGACATAGCCCGTCATCAGCTTAGTGAGACTCGCCGGGTTGCGTTGTTGGTGTTCGTTGCCCGCCGTTAAGATCTGACCAGTGGTGTAATCCATCAGCACCCAGGATCCGGCCTGGATGGCCGGAGGCTGCGGAGCAAAATCCAGCGGTTCAGCAGCCAGCGCAGATGAGATACTCGAAGCGAGTAAAGAAACAGCAATAAACAGACGGCGTTTCAACGGTATATCCTCAGGTCATTAAAAATCGTTGACCTTTTTACGGGAGTTCTGATGTCGTTACCTGCCTTAATTGCAAAAAAATGTGACAGAGCGCGGATTTTTCTCTGAAGCAGCGCCGCAAATTTGAGAGGCGTCGGCGCTTTTTATTCGGCCTGGCTACCACAATCGTTTACCATGGTGGCGTCAATTTTTAACAGGATGGTATTACTGGTGTCTGATTCTGCCGCGCGCCCAACATTTTTATTCCACGACTACGAAACCTTTGGCACCCATCCGGCGCTGGACAGACCGGCGCAATTTGCCGCCATCCGTACTGACGACGAGTTCAACATCATTGGCGAGCCAGAGGTGTTTTACTGCAAACCCGCCGATGACTACCTGCCGCAACCCGGCGCGGTCATGGTCACCGGGATCACACCTCAGGAAGCGCGGGAAAAAGGGGTTAACGAGGCGGAGTTCGCCCGCCGTATCCACGACCTGTTTACCGTCCCGAATACCTGCGTCGTGGGATATAACAACATTCGTTTTGATGACGAAGTGACGAGGAATATTTTCTATCGCAACTTCTTCGATCCGTATGCGTGGAGCTGGCAGAACCGCAATTCACGCTGGGATTTGCTGGACATTATGCGAGCCTGTTACGCGCTGCGCCCGGAAGGGATCAACTGGCCAGAAAATGACGAGGGGCTGCCGAGCTTCAGGCTGGAACATCTGACGCGCGCCAACGGAATTGAGCACAGCAATGCCCACGATGCAATGGCAGACGTGTATGCCACCATTGCAATGGCGAAGCTGGTGAAAACCGCTCAGCCACGGCTGTTTGACTACCTGTTGAGCCACCGCAGCAAGCAGAAACTCACCACCCTGATCGACGTGCCGCAAATGAAACCGCTGGTGCATATTTCCGGCATGTTCGGCGCATGGCGCGGCAATACCAGTTGGGTGGCTCCGCTTGCCTGGCATCCTGACAACCGTAATGCCGTCATCATGGTGGATCTGGCCGGGGATATCTCACCCCTGCTGGAACTTGACAGCGATACGCTGCGCGAGCGGCTCTATACCCCGAAAAATGAGCTGGGTGACCTGCCCGCCGTACCGGTAAAACTGGTGCATATCAACAAATGTCCGGTGCTGGCGCAGGCCAATACGCTGCGTCCGGAAGATGCCGACCGGCTGGGTATCAACCGTCAGCACTGTCTCGATAACCTTAAAGTGCTGCGCGACAACCCGCAGGTACGGGAAAAAGTGGTGGCTATCTTCGCGGACGCAAAACCGTTTGTGCCGTCTGACAATATTGATGCGCAACTCTATAACGGTTTCTTCAGTGATGCCGACCGTGCAGCCATGAACATCGTACTGCAAACCGAGCCACGAAATTTACCGGCGCTCGATATCACCTTTGCCGATAAACGTATCGACAAACTGATGTTTAATTACCGGGCGCGTAATTATCCCGGTACGCTGGATGAAGTGGAGCAAGAGCGCTGGCTGCAGCATCGTCGTAACGTCTTTACCCCGGAATTTCTCAATCGCTATGCCCAGGAGCTGGAGATGCTGTACGGCCAGTACGAAGGGGATGCGGAAAAGCAGGCGCTGTTGAAAGCCCTGTTCCAGTACGCGCAGGAGATAGTCTGAATTGTCGATATAAAAAAACCGGAGGCGATGGTCTCCGGTTTTTTTTTTGTCTGGTGACGTTATATTACGCGACGTCTTCGTACTGAGGTACCGGGTTACGGAAGCTTCTGGTTACGCATGCCAGGTAAACCAGACCAATGCCGCCCCAGATCAGACCCAGAATCATCGAACTTTCTTCCAGGTTAATCCACAACGCACCAACCGTCAGCGCACCACACACTGGCAGCACCAGATAGTTGAAGTGGTCCTTCAGCGTCTTGTTACGCTTCTCACGGATCCAGAACTGAGAGATCACGGAGAGGTTAACGAAGGTAAATGCCACCAGCGCACCAAAGTTAATCAGCGCCGTTGCGGTGACCAGGTCAAATTTAATCGCCAGCAGTGCAATTGCGCCAACCAGCAGCACGTTCCACGCAGGGGTACGCCATTTCGGATGAACATAACCGAAGAAGCGCGTCGGGAACACGCCGTCACGACCCATTACGTACATCAGGCGAGAAACACCCGCGTGTGCCGCCATGCCGGATGCCAGAACGGTCACGCTGGAGAAAATCAGCACGCCCCACTGGAAGGTTTTACCTGCAACATACAGCATGATTTCAGGCTGTGACGCATCCGGATCTTTAAAGCGTGAGATGTCCGGGAAGTACAGCTGCAGGAAGTAAGAAGCACCAATAAAGATCAGGCCGCCAATCAGCGCAGTCAGGAAAATCGCTTTCGGGATCACGCGCTCTGCATCTTTCGTCTCTTCAGACAGAGAAGAGATGCCGTCGAAGCCCAGGAACGAGAAGCACAGGATAGTCGCACCGGTGATCATCGGCACAACGTGCGCACCTTCGGACCAGAACGGACGCGTGCTGGTCAGCGTACCTGCGCCTTCACCGTGCATTACACCGTAAATGATCAGGCCGACGATAACTGAAACGATACCCATCTGCAGGATAACAATCAGGGTGTTGAAGTTAGCCACGGTCTTGATGCTGCGCAGGTTAGAGATGGTCATAAAGGCCACCAGCGCCACAACGAAGATCCACGACGGTACGGAAGGTACCAGCGCTTCAAAGTAAATTTTCGCCAGCAGAATGTTGATCATCGGCATGAACAGGTAGTCCAGCAGAGATGACCAGCCCACCATAAAGCCAACCGCCGGGCTAATGGATTTCTGAGCATAGGTGTAGGCAGAGCCTGCGGACGGGAAACGGCGAACCAGTTTACCGTAGCTCAGCGCTGTAAAGAGAATGGCGACCAGCGCAAAGGCGTACGCCGTTGCAACGTGACCGTCAGTAAGGCCAGATACGATACCGAATGTATCGAACAGCGTCATTGGTTGCATATAGGCAAGACCCATCATAACAACCGGAATCAACGTAAGTGTTTTACGTAATTCCACGCGAGAGGTTTTTGGAGTTGCGTTATGCGACATCGTTAATCTCCTTTACGGTGATAACCGCCACGTAAGCGAAAAATTGCCCCATTTTCTGTATTCCTCAGCGACAACAACTGTCGGATTTTAGTAAATATCTATCCGGTACGAAGCCCGGCCTCTTGGTTTTTTAGTTTCGTTTCGTACATGCAAAAAAAAATAACCGACGCCTTTTATATCGTCGATTATTCATTTGTTTGCAGCCGCGGCATTTTGCCCTATTCCAGACACAAAAGGCAATAGATAGAGAAACCTATCAATAATTCCCCGTATCTAACTGGTTGATTTTTCAGCAGCGTCGGGAGTGTAAACGGCTGCGATAGCACTATTTGCTAAAATTTCATCTCGCCACCAGGCGCTGGCAAGCCCTGCCGTTTGTTCATTCCAGCCAACCCAGACCGACTCATTACTGCTTTGAGCAAGTACCTGTTTTTCAACAAGCGCACCGCTGTCAATAAACCGCTGCGCCAGATAGCGCGGCAAATAGCCGCAGCCCAGCCCGCTTATTTGCAGCTCCAGCTTGGTTTTAAAATCGAAAACGGTAATCGCCTCCTGCTCGTCGAGCAGTTGCGAAGAGATGGCACACTCTGGCCGTGAGCTGTCGCCCACCACAATGGCACGATACCCCTTAAGGATACGTCGATTAATGGGCTCAGGCTCCTGGGCCAGAGGGTGATGAGGCGCGACAACAAAAACCTGCTCCAGCAGGCCCAGACGGGCAAAACCAAAATCGCTCAGTTGGGGAGGTTCACGTAATGCCCCGACGATGATGTCCGCCCGCCCCTGCGTTAAGGCATCCCACGAGCCGCCCAGCACACCATTAATGAAAATCAACCGGGTCACGCTATGGCGCTGATAGAACGCCTCAATCAGCGGCGTCAGGAGGGAAAACGGAAAGGTATCATCCACGCCAATCACCAGCTCGTTCTCCCAGCCCTGATGGAGCTTAACGGCCTGTTTTTCCAGTTCGCGAACGGTGTGGAGAACTTCACGCCCTTTTTCCAGAAGCATCTGCCCGGTGCGGGTAAAACGTGCGCGGTGTCCGGAGCGATCGAGAAGCTGGATATTGAGATCGCTTTCCAGTTTATGAACGGTGTAACTCAGCGCGGAAGGGGTTTTGTAGAGCTTCGCCGAGGCCGCCGCAAAGCTCCCCTCTTTTTCCAGTGCATCCAGAATAATCAGAACATCCAGCAGCGGTTTCATGTTCGCCCCCCTCCGGCATGCGATCGTCTCCGCTGATGGCATTATTCCATTGGCATCACCAGCGGGTCGGGATACTGGTACTCAAATCCCAGTTCATGACAAATGCGATTACCATCAATAATTTTGCCTTTACCTTCGCCTTTGGCATCGCCAAACACTGGCGGAGCCAAACCTAACTGACGCGCCATCAGCGGATAAAACGTGCTACGCGCTGGATGAGAAGGCGCACATATATTATAGATGTGCCCACCTTTTGGAGCCTGTAAGAGTAGCTCAATTGCGCCGATAACGTCGTCAAGATGCACGAGATTGACGCCATGTTGTCCGTCAGGGGCTGACTTCCCGGCAAAAAAACGTCCCGGATGTCGTCCCGGGCCAACCAGCCCTGCCAGACGCACAATATCAACCTGAGTACCGGGAAGATTGTGCAGCCAGTCTTCCAGCTCTTTAAGCACCTGGCCACTCGCCGTCACCGGACGGCGTACGGTGGTCTCCTTTACAAGACCATCAACATCACCGTAGACCGATGTCGAGCTGGTAAAAATAATACGCGGGATATGGTGCGCCAGCGCACTGTCGACAATCTCCTGCATTGCCTGCAGATAGAATGACTCACCCGGGCCACTGCGTCGTGCCGGTAAGGTAATGACCAGCGCATCGACGTTCATCAGCGCGTCAAGATCGTCAGCATCACATACCAGTTCAGGCTCAAGCCGCAGCTCGATGCCATCAATACCGCACATGCGTGCCGCTTCCACCCCATCCGCTGTGGTTTTACTCCCGGTCACTTGCCAGCCTTTCGTGGCTAATGACATCGCCAGCGGCATTCCCAACCATCCTAAACCGACAATCGCGACCTTTTTCATGCGAATTCTCCTGACTCTCAACCACCTGTATTAAGGCTACGCCAGCACTGAGGAACACACAATTTATAGCATCAATATGAAATGAATTAATGATCAAAAAAACCCCTTGCAATATGGCGTACAAGTGGTTTAGGTTAAAAGACATCAAATGAATAAGCATTCATCGAGAATTTATATGACACGCGTTCAATTTAAACACCACCATCATCACCATCATCCTGACTAGTCTTTCAGGCGATGTGTGCTGGAAGACAGTTAGATCTTCCAGTGGTGCATGAACGCATGAGAAAGCCCCCGGAAGATCTTCTTCCGGGGGCTTTTTTTTTGGACCGAATTCAGACAGGTTAAAACAGGTTAACGAGGAACACAGAATGTTAGATAACTCACGTTTACGCATAGCTATTCAAAAATCAGGCCGTTTGAGTGACGATTCACGCGAACTGCTGGCCCGCTGCGGGATTAAAATTAACCTGCACACTCAGCGCCTGATTGCACTGGCTGAAAATATGCCCATCGACATTCTGCGCGTGCGTGATGACGATATCCCGGGGCTGGTGATGGATGGCGTTGTTGACCTCGGCATTATCGGCGAAAACGTGCTGGAAGAAGAGTTACTGACTCGCCGTGCCCAGGGCGAGGATCCGCGTTACTTTACCCTGCGTCGTCTGGATTTCGGCGGCTGCCGCCTGTCGCTGGCCACACCGGTCGATGAAGCCTGGGATGGCCCGGTCGCGCTGAACGGTAAGCGTATTGCCACCTCTTACCCGCACCTGCTGAAGCGTTATCTGGATCAGAAAGGCGTGCAGTTTAAATCCTGCCTGCTGAACGGTTCTGTTGAAGTAGCACCGCGCGCGGGTCTGGCTGACGCTATCTGTGACCTCGTCTCTACCGGTGCCACGCTGGAAGCGAACGGCCTGCGCGAAGTAGAAGTGATTTATCGCTCTAAAGCCTGTCTTATCCAGCGCGATGGCGAAATGGCCGATGCCAAACAGCAGTTGATCGACAAACTGCTGACCCGTATTCAGGGCGTCATTCAGGCTCGCGAATCTAAATACATCATGATGCACGCGCCTACCGAGCGTCTGGATGAAGTGATTGCCCTGCTGCCAGGCGCTGAGCGCCCCACTATTCTGCCACTGGCGGGCGATCAGCAGCGCGTGGCAATGCACATGGTGAGTAGCGAAACCCTGTTCTGGGAAACAATGGAAAAACTGAAGGCACTGGGCGCAAGCTCCATTCTGGTGCTGCCAATTGAGAAGATGATGGAGTAACGGCCATGAGCTTTAACACAATCATCGACTGGAATAATTGTACCGAAGAGCAGCAAAGTGAGTTGCTGATGCGCCCGGCGATCTCCGCCTCTGAGAGCATCACCCGCACCGTAGCGGAGATCCTCAATAACGTCAAAGCCCGGGGTGACGATGCGCTGCGTGAGTACAGCGCGAAGTTTGATAAAACCGAGGTTGGTGCGTTAAAGATCACAGAACAGGAAATGGCAGACGCCAGTAACCGTCTCGGAGATGAGATTAAGCAGGCAATGGCCGTCGCGGTGAAAAACATCGACACCTTCCATACCGCGCAAAAATTGCAGACGGTGGATGTGGAAACCCTGCCGGGCGTGCGCTGCCAGCAGGTCACGCGCCCGGTGTCATCTGTCGGCCTGTATATTCCCGGCGGTTCTGCGCCACTGTTTTCTACGGTATTAATGCTGGCAACCCCGGCGCGTATCGCCGGTTGCCAGAACGTGGTGCTCTGCTCCCCACCACCGATTGCCGATGAAATTCTGTATGCCGCAAAGCTCTGCGGCGTGCAGGAGGTCTTTAAAGTGGGTGGCGCGCAGGCGATTTCCGCGCTGGCATTTGGCACCGAATCGATTCCTAAGGTCGACAAAATTTTCGGCCCGGGCAATGCCTTTGTGACCGAAGCCAAGCGCCAGGTCAGCCAACGGCTGGACGGCGCAGCCATTGACATGCCTGCCGGCCCGTCGGAAGTGCTGGTGATTGCCGACAGCGGTGCAACACCGGACTTCGTGGCCTCTGACCTGCTCTCCCAGGCAGAACACGGCCCGGATTCGCAGGTGATTTTACTGACGCCAGATGCCGATATGGCAAAACGCGTGGGTGAAGCGGTAGAACGTCAGCTCGCGGATCTGCCGCGCGCCGAAACGGCACGTCAGGCGCTATCCGCCAGCCGCCTGATTGTGGCTCGCGATATTGCCCAGTGTATTACCATTTCTAACCAGTACGGTCCGGAACACCTGATCATTCAGACCCGCAACGCGCGTGACCTGGTGGACGGTATTACCAGCGCTGGCTCGGTGTTCCTGGGTGACTGGTCGCCGGAATCCGCGGGGGATTACGCCTCCGGAACCAACCACGTTCTGCCGACTTACGGCTATACCTCCACATGCTCAAGCCTCGGTCTGGCGGATTTCCAGAAACGCATGACCGTGCAGGAGCTGTCTCGTGAAGGATTTGCCGTTCTGGCTTCCACCATTGAAACCCTGGCAGCAGCCGAACGACTGACCGCCCACAAAAACGCCGTGACGCTGCGTGTTGCAGCCCTGAAGGAGCAAGCATGAACATTGAAGAATTAGCCCGCGAAAATGTCCGTCGACTGACTCCTTATCAGTCTGCTCGTCGCCTGGGGGGGAAAGGTGATGTCTGGCTGAATGCCAACGAATTCCCGACGGCAGTGCAATTTGAGCTGTCACAGCAAACGCTGAACCGTTATCCGGAATGTCAGCCAAAAGCCGTGATTGAAAACTACGCGCAATACGCGGGCGTGAAGCCTGAGCAGGTACTGGTCAGCCGTGGGGCCGATGAAGGGATTGAGCTGTTGATCCGTGCCTTCTGCGAGCCGGGTAAAGATGCGGTCATGTACTGCCAGCCAACCTACGGGATGTATGGCGTCAGCGCTGAAACCTTTGGTGTGACGTGCCGCAACATACTGTCGCTGGACGACTGGCAGCTCGATCTCCAGAGCATCGCCGATAATCTCGACGGCGTGAAAGTGGTGTTTGTCTGCAGCCCAAATAACCCAACCGGACAGATTATCAAGGCGCAGGATATCCGCACCTTGCTGGAGATGACTCGCGGTAAAGCGCTGGTTGTGGCTGACGAAGCCTATATTGAGTTCTGCCCGCAGGCCACGCTGGCAGGCTGGCTCGCAGAGTACCCACACCTGGTGGTACTGCGTACCTTATCAAAAGCGTTTGCCCTCGCAGGCCTGCGCTGCGGGTTTACGCTGGCAAATCAAGAGATCATCGACCTGCTGCTGAAAGTGATCGCCCCGTATCCACTCTCTACACCGGTAGCCGATATCGCTGCACAGGCGCTGGCTCCGCAGGGCATCGACGCCATGCGCGAACGCGTGGCGCAGATCCTGGAAGAGCGTCAGTATCTGGTGAGCGCCCTGAAAGCGATCCCCAGCGTTGAGCAGGTATTCGACTCTGAAACCAACTACATCCTGGTGCGCTTTACCGCGTCCAGCGCCGTGTTTAAATCTTTGTGGGATCAGGGCATTATCTTACGAGACCAAAATAAACAACCATCCTTAAGTGGCTGCTTGCGTATTACCGTGGGCACCCGTGCAGAGAGCCAGCGTGTTATTGACGCCCTGAAAGCGGAGAAAGTATGAGTCAGAAGTATCTCTTTATCGATCGTGACGGCACTATTATTGCCGAGCCACCAACCGACTTTCAGGTCGATCGTTTCGACAAACTGGCTTTTGAACCCGACGTGATCCCGGTACTGCTCAGGTTGCAGAAGGCCGGGTTTAAGCTGGTGATGATCACCAACCAGGACGGACTGGGCACGAACAGTTTCCCACAGGTGGATTTTGACGGCCCGCATAACCTGATGATGCAGGTACTCTCCTCTCAGGGAGTGATGTTTGATGAGGTGCTGATCTGTCCACACATGCCAGCCGATGAGTGCGACTGTCGTAAACCGAAAGTGAAGATGGTTGAGCGTTATCTGGTGGAAGAGCTGCTTGATAAAGCGAATAGCTATGTCATCGGCGACCGCGCTACCGACATTACGCTTGCCGAAAACATGGGAATTCCCGGCCTGCGCTACAACCGCACCGACCTTAACTGGGCGAAGATTGGCGAGCAGTTAACCAAACGTGACCGTTACTCGCACGTTGAACGCAACACCAAAGAGACACAAATCGACGTTAAGGTCTGGCTGGATCGCGAAGGTGGCAGCAAAATCCACACCGGCGTTGGCTTCTTTGATCACATGCTGGATCAGATTGCCACCCACGGCGGCTTCCGCATGGACATTACCGTCAAAGGTGACCTCTATATTGACGATCACCATACCGTGGAAGATACCGGTCTGGCGCTGGGAGAAGCACTGAAGCTGGCCCTGGGCGACAAGCGCGGCATCAACCGTTTTGGTTTTGTCCTGCCGATGGATGAGTGTCTGGCACGCTGCGCGATGGATATCTCTGGCCGTCCGCACCTGGAATACAAGGCAGATTTCACCTACCAGCGCGTCGGCGATCTGAGTACCGAAATGGTTGAGCACTTCTTCCGTTCCCTGTCTTACACCATGGGCCTGACGCTGCACCTGAAAACCAAAGGCAAGAACGACCACCACCGCGTGGAGAGTCTGTTCAAAGCCTTTGGCCGTACTCTGCGCCAGGCGATCCGTGTGGAAGGTGACGCCCTGCCCTCATCGAAAGGAGTGCTGTAATGAATGTGGTGATTCTGGATACCGGATGCGCCAACCTGAACTCCGTGAAGTCGGCCATTACACGCCATGGCTATGCGCCAGCGGTGAGCCGTGACCCGGATGTGGTGCTGCGTGCAGACAAGCTCTTCTTACCCGGCGTGGGTACCGCGCAGGCGGCGATGGATCAGATCCACGCGCGCGGGTTGGTTGATCTCATCAAAGCCTGTACCCAACCGGTGCTGGGCATTTGCTTAGGGATGCAGTTACTGGGCCGCCGCAGTGAAGAGACCAACGGCGTCGACCTGCTCGGGATTATTGACGAAGACGTGCCCAAAATGGCCGATCACGGTCTTCCTCTGCCCCACATGGGCTGGAACCGCGTTTACGCAAAAGCGGGCGACAGGCTGTTTCGCGGTATCGAAGACGGGGCTTATTTTTACTTCGTCCACAGCTATGCCATGCAGGTCAACCCATACACTATTGCGCAGTGCAACTACGGCGAACCTTTCACCGCTGCGGTACAAAAAGACAATTTCTTCGGCGTGCAGTTTCACCCGGAACGCTCAGGTGCCGCAGGCGCTCAGCTGCTGAAAAACTTCCTGGAGATGTGATGATTATTCCCGCTTTAGATTTAATTGACGGCACGGTTGTTCGTCTCCATCAGGGTGATTACGGCCAGCAGCGCGACTACGGTAACGATCCGCTGCCACGCCTGCAGGATTATGCCGCACAGGGTGCACAGGTGTTGCACCTGGTTGATTTGACCGGAGCGAAAGACCCGGCAAAACGCCAGATCCCACTGCTCAAAAAACTGGTGGCTGGCGTGGAGGTTCCCGTGCAGGTTGGCGGTGGTGTGCGTACTGAAGAGGATGTCGCTGCCCTTCTGGATGCAGGGGTTGCGCGCGTCGTGGTTGGCTCTACCGCCGTCAAAGACCCTGAAAGGGTGAAAGGCTGGTTCCGCCGCTTTGGTGCTGATGCGCTGGTGCTGGCGCTGGATGTCCGCATCGACGAACAGGGTAATAAGCAGGTTGCCGTCAGCGGCTGGCAGGAGAATTCCGGCATCACGCTGGAAGCGCTGGTTGATCTTTATCTGCCCGTTGGCCTGAAGCACGTACTGTGTACGGATATCTCCCGCGACGGGACGCTGGCCGGCTCTAATGTCTCGCTGTATGAAGAGGTCTGCGCGCGTTATCCGCAGGTGGCATTCCAGTCGTCCGGCGGAATTGGCGACTTAGCCGATATCACCGCGCTGCGCGGTACTGGCGTGCAAGGTGTGATCGTAGGGCGTGCCTTACTGGAAGAAAAATTTACTGTGACGGAGGCGATTCAATGCTGGCAAAACGGATAATCCCTTGTCTGGACGTACGTGACGGCCAGGTGGTGAAAGGCGTGCAGTTCCGCAACCACGAGATCATTGGTGACATTGTCCCTCTGGCAAAACGCTATGCCGATGAAGGTGCAGACGAGCTGGTGTTTTACGATATCACCGCCTCCAGCGACGGCCGCGTAGTGGATAAAAGCTGGGTGTCACGCGTGGCAGAGGTTATTGATATTCCGTTCTGTGTGGCGGGCGGGATTAAATCAGCGGAAGAGGCGGCTCAAATTCTCTCTTTCGGTGCAGATAAGATTTCCATTAACTCCCCTGCGCTGGCAGACCCGACGTTAATCACCCGTCTTGCTGACCGCTTCGGTGTACAGTGTATTGTCGTGGGGATCGACACCTGGTACGACGCCGAAACCGGCAAGTACCACGTCAACCAGTACACTGGCGATGAGAGCCGGACGCGTATGACCCAATGGGAGACGCTGGACTGGGTGCAGGAAGTACAAAAACGTGGCGCGGGTGAAATCGTGCTAAATATGATGAACCAGGACGGCGTGCGTAACGGTTATGACCTGGAGCAACTGAAGAAAGTACGCGCGGTTTGCCACGTACCGCTGATTGCCTCCGGTGGAGCAGGAACGATGGAGCACTTCCTGGACGCTTTCCGAGATGCGAACGTTGACGGTGCGCTGGCGGCCTCCGTGTTCCACAAACAGATTATTAATATTGGCGAGTTAAAAACGTACCTGGCCGGCCAGGGCGTGGAGATCAGGGTATGTTAACAGAGCAACAACAGGCACAACTGGACTGGGAAAAAACTGACGGATTACTGCCAGTGGTTGTCCAACATGCCGTTTCAGGCGAAGTGTTGATGCTGGGGTATATGAACCAGGAGGCGCTGACGAAAACCCTCGACAACGGCAAAGTCACCTTTTACTCGCGCACTAAGCAGCGCTTGTGGACGAAAGGGGAAACCTCTGGCCATTTCCTGAACGTGGTCAGCATTACGCCAGACTGCGATAACGATACCCTGCTGGTGCTGGCGAACCCCATTGGCCCAACCTGCCATAAGGGCACCAGCAGTTGCTTCGGCGAAGCAAGCCATCAGTGGCTGTTCCTGTATCAACTGGAACAGTTACTGGCTGAGCGTAAAACAGCTGACCCGGCAAGTTCCTATACGGCTAAGCTGTATGCGAGTGGTACCAAGCGTATTGCGCAGAAAGTTGGGGAAGAAGGTGTTGAAACGGCGCTGGCTGCAACCGTGCACGACCGGGAAGAGCTGACTAACGAAGCGTCAGATTTGATATATCACCTGCTGGTGCTGTTGCAGGATCAGGATCTGGATTTAACGACAGTGGTTGAGAATTTGCGTAAGCGTCATAAATGAAAAAAGACCGGGGAAACCCGGTCTTTTTTTGTCTGCAGGTCTGCAACTCAGTCTTTTAGCTTGTAGCTTCGCAGCGCATGGCGTCCCAGTACCACACCGGAACCAATAATCCCACCGAGCAGCACCGCCAGAATAAGTGTAATGACCTTTTTCGGGCTATCACGACGAATTGGCAAATCCGGCTTCATCACATAACGATAGACATGAATCGTCTCTGGCTTAACGTTCAGATTCTGAATATCAAGCAGGTTTTGCTTAGTCTGGTAATACGCAGGAGAGAAGACCAGCGGACGAGATGATTCGTTATCAATCATCGATTTCAGCGCTTCACTCCCCAACAGGAACATGGTTTCCTGGGTCACATCCTGCGTTTGCTGCATTTGCGGTGAAGTGATTTTCGCCGCTTCAGCGTTTTTAAGTGATTCAGTAATTTGTTTGATACGCAGATCCTTCTGCTCCTGGGCCACTTTCGTCTGGTTTTCCAGAGAGTCGTTCAGGGTGCGGATCTGTTGCTTGATGTTGTCCTTAAGGTCAACATCAAGTTCTTTAGCCGTTTGCTCATCAACCTGCTGAATGTACTGTGCCAGTTGCTTTTGAGCTGCCTCTGCGGATACGCTGGTATAGGAAACACTTAACGGTAGTGCCTGTCCAGTTACTATTGGCCCTATAGTCAGTTTTTCAGGAACTTCCTGGTTTTCAAGCGCTTGTGATAACGCAGAGAAAGAGGAGTTGAAGCGGCCAATAACCCGCGTTTGAATATCGAGCATTGAGGGGGCAGCGCTACCGTAGAGGATGTTCAACGCATTGGAATACGTTGCAATTTGAGCCACATCAGGCTGAGCAATAATCGCGGTCGAGGTCCATTTTTCTTTCGCGACTGATAAATACCCAACAGCAAGAACGATGAAAACGACAACAAACGTTGCTATCGTCCCCTTCCCACGCCACAGTTGCAGCACTAAATCAAGTAAATCAATTTGCTCCGGGTCATTGCTTCGATTGACCAGGCTATTGTTGTTCTGCGTCATACAATCCCTAACAGATAAAAAGGGCAAAAATAGTTATGTGTGCATAGTGTATCTCGTCCTGGCGATTTTTCTATAAGAATCCGATGAGTCATATCAGAAAGATGGGTTATGTAACTGGCATCCATCGCGCTATCATAGACCTAATCTGATGCGCTATGGCATCTGTAAGAACATGTGTTAATGAGGGAAGATATGAAGTTTCTGGTTACTGGTGCAGCAGGTTTTATCGGCGCGAATGTCAGCAAGCGACTCCTTGATGCCGGTCATCAGGTCATTGGCATTGATAATCTCAATGACTACTATGATGTCAGCCTCAAGCTGGCGCGCCTGGACCTGCTCAAATCCGACAATTTCATTTTCCACAAGCTGGATTTGGCAGACCGTGAAGGAATGGCCGCGTTGTTCTCTGATGAGAAATTTGACCGCGTGATCCATTTGGCCGCGCAGGCGGGCGTACGCTACTCCCTGGAAAACCCATATGCCTATGCCGATGCCAACCTGATTGGTCATCTTAACGTGCTGGAAGGCTGCCGCCATAACAAGGTTCAACACCTTCTGTACGCGTCCTCCAGCTCCGTTTACGGGCTCAATCGCAAGATGCCATTCTCTACCGATGACTCCGTCGATCATCCGGTTTCGCTCTATGCGGCAACCAAAAAAGCCAACGAGCTGATGTCGCATACCTATTCGCATCTGTACAACCTGCCCACTACTGGCCTGCGCTTCTTTACCGTGTATGGCCCGTGGGGACGCCCGGACATGGCGTTGTTTAAATTCACTAAAGCGATGATTGAAGGCAAAAGCATTGACGTCTACAACTACGGCAAGATGAAACGCGACTTCACCTACATTGATGACATCGCCGAAGCCATTCTCCGCCTGCAGGATGTTATTCCTCAGGCCGATGCTAACTGGACGGTTGAAACCGGTTCACCAGCAAGCAGTTCTGCACCATATCGAATTTACAACGTCGGTAACAGCAGCCCTGTTGAGCTGATGGATTACATTACTGCCCTGGAAGATGCCCTGGGTAAAAAAGCAGACAAAAATATGATGCCGATCCAGCCGGGTGACGTACTGGACACCAGCGCCGATACCCAGCCACTCTATGACGTGGTCGGCTTCAAACCGCAAACCTCAGTCAAAGATGGGGTGAAGAACTTTGTGGACTGGTATCGTAATTTCTACAAGGTTTAAACCAAAAAAAACCCGGCAGCTAGCCGGGTTTTTTGTACGTATCAGACAGAGGATCAATCACTACCGAACAGATCGCGGGTATAAACTTTATCCGCCACATCCGCCAGCTCTTCAGCCATACGGTTAGAGATGATCACATCCGATTCTTTCTTAAAGGCGTCCAGATCACGCATAACACGAGAATGGAAGAACTCGTCTTCCTGCATTGCAGGTTCATAAATAACAACCTGAACGCCTTTCGCCTTAATACGTTTCATGATCCCTTGAATTGAAGAGGCGCGGAAGTTATCGGAACCACTCTTCATGATCAGGCGATACACACCCACCACTTTCGGCTGGCGAGCAAGGATAGAGTCGGAGATAAAATCTTTACGTGTACGGTTGGCGTCAACAATCGCCGAGATCAGGTTGTTTGGAACGGCCTGATAGTTGGCCAACAGTTGCTTGGTATCTTTTGGCAGGCAGTAGCCACCGTAACCAAACGACGGGTTGTTGTAGTGGTTACCGATACGTGGGTCGAGGCACACACCCTCAATGATCTGACGAGTATTCAGCCCCAGGCTCTCTGCATAGCTGTCCAGCTCGTTGAAGTAAGCCACGCGCATTGCAAGATAGGTGTTCGCGAAGAGCTTAATCGCTTCGGCTTCGGTAGAGTCGGTAAACAGCACCGAAATATCTTTCTTAATTGCCCCTTCCTGCAGCAGCGCAGCAAAACGCTCCGCACGCTCAGAGCGCTCGCCAATTACGATACGGGAAGGATGCAGGTTATCGTATAACGCCCTGCCCTCACGCAGAAACTCTGGCGAGAAGAAGACATTATCAATACCCAGCTTTTCTTTGATGGATTTGGTGAAGCCCACCGGAATGGTCGACTTGATAACCATCACTGCGTTCGGGTTAATCGCCGTAACGTCTTTGATGACCGCTTCAACGCTGGAAGTGTTGAAGTAGTTAGTTTTTGGGTCGTAATCGGTTGGCGTCGCGATGATGACATAATCCGCATTGCGGTAGGCATCTTCTTTGTCCGTGGTGGCACGGAAATTCAGCGGCTTGTTCGCCAGATACTCCTGGATCTCTTTATCCACAATCGGGGATTGCTTTTTGTTAAGCATATCCACTTTGGCCTGCACAATATCAAGCGCAACGACCTCGTGGTTCTGTGCAATCAGAATGCCGTTTGATAGACCAACATAACCTGTTCCGGAGATTGTTATTTTCATTCGCTAATGACTTCTGTGGGTTAACTGTACAGATGGCCGCCTGACCATCGCGAAAAACATAACTGTTGGGCTTTGTACCTCCTGGCCGACAGAACTGTCAAGGCAAACCAGGAGGAATCCCTGCCAGTGGACTGACATTCAGACTACTTCGAAGGACAACCACAAATTTTAGTGTAAAAAAAACCCGGAGATCATCTCCGGGTCTTGATTACAGTGGGGAGTTAACTCATTCCATCCACTCAGTATGGAACACACCTTCTTTATCTGTGCGCTTGTAAGTGTGCGCACCGAAGTAGTCACGCTGCGCCTGGATCAGGTTGGCAGGCAAGACGGCAGCACGATAGCTGTCGTAGTACGCCACTGCGGCGGAGAAGGTTGGAACCGGAATACCGTTCTGTACAGCGTAGGCAACAACGTCACGCAGCGCCTGCTGGTATTCGTCAGCAATTTTCTTGAAATACGGTGCCAGCAGCAGATTCGCGATGCCCGCATTTTCAGCGTAAGCATCTGTGATTTTCTGCAGGAACTGAGCACGAATGATGCAACCTGCGCGGAAGATCTTCGCGATTTCGCCGTAGTTCAGATCCCAGTTGTTCTCGTCTGATGCTGCGCGCAGCTGAGAGAAACCTTGCGCATAGGAGACGATTTTACCCAGATACAACGCACGACGGACCTTCTCAACGAATTCCGTTTTGTCCCCAGCGGATTTAGCTTGCGGGCCAGACAGCACTTTAGATGCGGCAACGCGCTGCTCTTTCAGAGAGGAGATATAGCGTGCGAATACGGATTCGGTGATCAGAGACAGTGGTTCACCCAGGTCCAGAGAACTCTGACTGGTCCACTTACCGGTACCCTTGTTCGCTGCTTCATCCAGAATCACATCAACCAGATATTTACCTTCTTCATCTTTCTTAGTGAAGATATCTTTGGTGATGTCAATCAGGTAGCTGTTCAGTTCACCTTTGTTCCACTCAGTAAAGGTTTCAGCCAGCTCTTCATTGGACAGATTCAGGCCGCCTTTCAGCAGGGAGTATGCTTCTGCGATCAGCTGCATATCGCCGTATTCGATACCGTTGTGAACCATCTTCACATAGTGACCTGCACCGTCCGCACCGATATAGGTTACGCACGGCTCACCATCTTCAGCCACAGCTGCGATTTTGGTCAGGATAGGCGCAACCAGTTCGTATGCATCTTTCTGACCGCCAGGCATAATGGATGGGCCTTTCAGTGCACCCTCTTCACCACCAGATACGCCGGTACCGATGAAGTTGAAGCCTTCAGCAGACAGTTCACGGTTACGACGGATGGTGTCCTGGAAGAAGGTGTTGCCACCGTCGATGATGATATCGCCTTTTTCCAGATAAGGTTTCAGGGAGTCAATGGCAGCATCTGTACCTGCGCCCGCTTTCACCATTAACAGGATACGACGAGGCGTTTCCAGAGACTCAACAAACTCTTTAACCGTATAGAAAGGAACCAGTTTCTTGCCAGGGTTCTCAGCAATCACTTCTTCAGTTTTATCACGGGAGCGGTTGAAAACGGAGACGGTATAACCACGGCTTTCGATGTTGAGCGCCAGGTTGCGCCCCATCACTGCCATACCGACAACGCCGATCTGTTGCTTGGACATTACATACTCCTGTCAGTTTGGATAAGCATTGGCTATTTTTTGCGCAGCCAATCAGCAATAATCAATGTATTATATACTGTAAATGCTATGCAATGAAAAATTCAAGCGTTATAAAGTTTAGCAACTGCGTCATTACGCTTCTTAAGGGTATAATTTTCCTCAACATATTTTCTGGCATTTTTAGAGTGTTGTCTGAGTAAGTCATTATTTAGACAATACGCTTTGATTAAATTAGATAATGCTAAAGAATCACCCTTCTCAAACAGATAACCATTATACCCATCCTTAACCAAATCATTGTTCCCCGGTATATTTGTAACAAGACAGGGTAAACCACAGCTCATAGCCTCCAAAATAGCTAACGGCATACCTTCCCAAAGTGACGGTAAAACAAACAAATCATACTGCGGAAGAATTTCAGCAATATTACTCTGCCAACCTAAAAATTTTATTTTATCATGGTGATTGGCAGTTAATGTTCTTAATTCCTCCATCAATTCACCATCACCAACGAAACTGATGCTGATATCAACTCCGCTTTCTAGCAAATCTTTAGCGGCTAAAAGAAGGGTTCTGGGATCCTTCTGAGGCCAAAGTCTACCAACCATAATAATTTTTAGACTTTCATTTCCAGAGGATGAAATACACGGCGAGAATTTATGGATATTAACACCATTAGGAATAACATGGACTTTTTCGCTTGCATAACCTAACTCGTTAATAGCAATCTTTTTATCTTGTTCATTTAAAACTATGAGTTTATCTGTGAAAAATTTGGCAAGCCACTCCATGAAAAAAAACACATAGTAGGATTTTTTTGAAGTTGCTGCTGGAAAGGCATATCCATGTACGGTATGAATCACTTTCGAAACCCCACCTAGTTTTGCAGCAATGCGACCAAGAACACCTGTTTTTGATGAGTGTGTATGAACAATGTCAAATTTCTTTGCATGAATTAATTTATATAAACTAAAAAGTGCCAAGAAGTCTTTAGACAACGAAAGCTGTCGACAAAATCTCGGGATAAAGAAGCAAGGGATGTTCATTTTATTCAATTCTGTTGTAAGAGGTCCCTCAGTAGCACAAACCAATGAATATTCAAAATCATTATTCATCTGACCTATTTCATCAAGACTTACTCTTTGCACCCCGCTTAATAGCGGAAGTAATTGCACATGTAGCACTTTAAGTTTATGTTGCATAATAGATAACGTCAGCTTTTGAAAATAATTAGATAAAATGCGAAAATATTATTTTTTCTCGTAAAGTGATAACCATTGGCGCGTAATAACGGGGAGAGAAAAATTTTCCTGAATGTACAAGCGATTCCTTTGAGATATAGATTGTTTCTGATCAGAAGATAAACTCAATGCAAGTGAAATTTTTTGAGATAATTGATGAGCATTTTTGATTGGAACAATAAATTCATTAGATCCCATGACTTCATTTACTCCTCCTGAGTCAGTCGCCACAACAATTCTTCCGCAAGCCATAGCTTCAGCCACTACTAACCCAAACCCTTCCCATTCTGATGATAAGACAAAAGTATCACAAGCCGATAACCATTCACATACATTCTGCTGGATACCTAACCAATAAATATTTTCTAAAATACCTAGTTCTTGCGCCAACTGCATCAGTTCTTTTTTTAATGGCCCATCACCTATAACTGCTAATTTCACATTATTTTGCTTTGAAACTACCTTAGAAAATGCAACTAATAAATTTGGGTAATCCTTTGCATAAGTTAATCGCCCTATTGCCATTAATAAATTAGTATTGTTGTCTATTTGCAAACATTCACGTAAAGCAAACCTATTCTGGGCCGAAAATTTAAATTTATCGGTATCAATACCATTATACATACATATAATGCGCTTTCTGCTTACAGCTCTTAATTTTATAAAAGCTAGTACTCCTTCTTGACTAACATTAGTAGTCACATCAGCCAAAGAATCAGTTAGGCGATAAGCCAACATACGCACTCGTCCACCTTCATTAGTATTATGAATAGTAGAAATCAAACGTGGAATAGATGTTGTGAGCCTTAATAAACGAGTGAAAATATTAGCATGAACCATGTGGCTATGTACCACATCAGGCTTTATTTTTTTTATAAGTTTTCGACATTTTAAATAAGCCTTTATAAAACCAGGGATCGTCTTAACCATATTGAGTGAATAGACTTTTACTTTTTGATCCGGGCCTACCTCTTTAATGTTTACCAGTGAAATTATGCTTACGTCATGATCCAGATTTGATAGAGAGTTAGCAAGATTACATACTTGGGTCTCTGCCCCTCCCATCCCCAAGCCAGTAATTATCATAACAATTTTCATTTCAATTTCTCATAAACTATGCATTGAAAAAATCTAATTAGCATTTTTAATTTTTTGATAATTTTTTTTTCTCTACGAAACTGATCTGCATAATACACCCTAAAACTATACGGGTACTTTTGTAGCTGTCTTTTGAAATTTTTAGTCAAACCATCATCAAGAAATTCTGCCAGATAGATTATCTTATCTGAATAAAATCTAATTTTTGCTTCATCAGTAATTTTATTCCATATAAATAATTCAGGGACAAATCTTTCGCCTTTATAGAATGGGAATGGAAATCGTAAAAGACTCTCCTTTTTAAAACAATACGCTAAGTCTGCCTTGAAAAGATTGCCGGCTTCTGTTGCTCCAAGATAGACAATTGGGTTCTTTAATTTTGTTACCAATCCCAAAAGATTCCCATCGAAAGTTGCTTTTCGAAATCCAACACCAGAGAAAGGTATTTTTTCATTCTCCGCTTCCTGAATTGCTTGTTCAAGCAATTTTATCGCATCGGAGGATAAAGCATCGTCGCTGTCTACTATGAGAATATAATCAAACTGACATAATGGAACCCCGGCATTAATCGCCATGGGTTTCCCTTTATTTTCCTGAAAAATATATTTAATGATTATTTTTCTTTCTGTAATAAATTCACTAACCAATTTTTCGGTATCATCAACACTGCCATCATCAATGATAATCCATTCAAAATTGGTACAATTTTGAGAACACAAAGAATCATACAATCTTTGTAATGTATGATATCTATTAAAAGTTGGTGTTAACACCGAAATCATGAGTCAAATTTCCTTCTCAAAATGAATTTAATAAACAATTTAATGGCACTATTGTTTAATGTAAATCTTCCTTCAATCAAAAATTTCAATTGCAATATTCTACTTTGAGAATGACAAAATTTGATATATTTATTGAACACATCTTTATTTTTTTGTTTTAACTCATCACCGTAAAGTTCAAAAAAAGATTCCTTTACATTAAAGTGTTTTCGAGATAGTAAATAATTAACACCCGAAGTTAACTTACTAAAGCGACCATCATTGAACTTTTTCATGCCAGTTACTGCTTTTGAGTGCTGACGATACAGCATGAGCTTTTTTGGTAAAAAATGAACCTCACCAAAAGCATGGGCTGCTAAGCTAGTAATATCATCATGGAGGTAAATCATACCTTTATAATCAGATAAAAATTTTACCATCGCCTGATTAAACATTATAGAGCAACCTTGATACCCCCCGTTAAAAAATAAGAAACCGGCGAGATCTTTTGCATGGTTATGCGATATACCGGTAAAATCAATCTCACCAGTTTCATCAAAAAAAGCATATCCATCAGCATAAACTATAGATGGTTGATTAGAGATATTAACTCCGCATTCGTCCGAATACTTTACCATTTCACTAATTTTATTCTCTAGCCAAATATCATCCTGATCACAGTAAATTGTATAATCAGAACGGGAATATTTAACAATTGAAAGAAAATTCCTTCCTGGACCAAGCCCCTTAATTTCATCCTCCACCAAGTGGATACGATGGTCAATGCTTTGTAACCTTTTTATAATCTCAACGGTATTATCTGAAGAGCCATCATCACGAATATAAAGCATCCAGTCCTTGTATTTTTGTTGCTGCAATGAAAGGATCTGATTCTCAATATGTGCACTACCGTTATATGTCGCCATTAAAATGGTTACTGTTTCATTTCGCATCTGACCGTAAACCGCCATAATATAAATACACAAATTATCAATTTCATGTTTCCAGCGAAATTGGTTATTAATGTCTCAGCAAAGAATGAGGTAAAAATGCCAACAGCAAGAACTGAATAGATAAGCAGTGCTACTGGATTACCTTGTTTTGCAAAAAAATAAACTAATGAATATATTATCCCATAAAAAATCGCGCCAAAAGCAACACCATATAAAGAATAATCCTGATAAAAAGGTTGCATAACAGTGAATACATTTGTCGGAACAGGTACATTCACATACTCCAGAATGGTTTTTACTGGTTCGGTTGAAGACAACCCTAATTTATATAGCAGTGCAAATATAAATCTAAATGTATATTCACCCGCGCCGTTATTATTATTTAAATCAGCGAGTTGACCCAATGCTAAAAGTGGAGAGTATATGTAAAGTCCCAAAACGGAACTCACTGTTGCATTATCATTACTGGACATTCTTATAAAGTGCAGAAAAAGAATTGCGACAACTATTAGTGGTGCGATAAGAAGTAATTTTTTTTTATTCAATCCAATAGTCATTTCACGAATTATCAAAAAAATCAAAATTGGCGTTATAACTGCAAACTTGCCCATAGTGCCAAAACAAAACAGCAACATCCATAATAATATCGAGTATTTATTTTTCTTGTAAGTTTCTGACAAACAAACTATTGCGAATATTGCTATCATAATAGGATATACAGCCGTCAACACTGTAAATTTCGCACCTTCATAGTCATCAACTACATTTGCAAGACGAAGATTTAGAAAAAAGGAGGAAGGGCCACCTTTTCCTACATTATAAATTTCCAGCATGGAATAAAAAGACACAGGAATTATAATTAACCAATAGCGGCCACATATATACCTCTTATTCCGATAATTGGTTATACCTCTCTGATTAAGAAGAGTCAATTCACCTACAAATAAAATAAAATAAACGATTATGTACCAAATAAGCAAGGCGTAAAAGCTTATTTCAGGGAGTTCATTAAATTCATCATATGCGAAAAAACCTACTATGCTTACCAGAAACCATGCAAACGAATGAATTGTTAATGGTGAAGTTATATTGGCTTTTAAAATAAAAAGCGAAACAAGTAATCCTAAAGAACAAAGGGCTGTGAGTACAGAAATATATATCATTCTTTAGTCGTTCCTCCATCGCTTACGGTCATTAAAATCTAATGCTTTCATTACTTATCAACCCGACCATCACAAAATGATAAAAGTATATAGTCTACTGTTACCCTTATTGTCCAAGCAAAAGCAGCACCAGTGATGCCATAATATTTAATAAAGTAAAAAAGCATAACCAAATAAGGAATTAATTCTATTAAATGTATGCATGCTGTAATTTTGGCATAACCACGAGATTGAATGCTTGCAAAAGGCACTTGGGCAAGAGAATTGAAAATAAAACCGATAAGAAGAATAGACAAAATTGTAGATGGAGCACCAGAGAAGTTAGGGCCCATCCAAATAACCATAAACTTATCACCAAATAATATACCTAAAAGTAATATTGGTAACGTTACAAGTAAGAGAATTAAAGAAACAATTTTTTTATTCTTTTTTCTATCGTGAACATTTGTGGAGGAACTTAATCGAGGAAAAATTGCTCTTGCAAAAGCACCGGGAATAATACCTAACCTCGCTATTATTTCTGATGGTGCAGTATAAAAACCAACAACGGCAGACCCTAACTGGTTAGAAACTATGAAACGGTCAAAATATGCCATTAACGGACTAATGACATTGCTAACTGTTATCCAACCACCAAACATAAGTAAACGTTTTAATGTTAAAGCACTAAAGTTTAAGAAAGAATTAATTATTATTTTTTTGCATAAATAGAAAGCAATCATCAAACACAGCAACCTTGAAAACACTAACCCCCAAATTGCTGATTCTAGGCTTGGGAAAAAATAAATGAAAACCACAGGTAACAATGAAAGTAAAGTTCCTGTAATAGATTTATAAATATTCAATATCCCAAAGCGTTCTTCTCCTTCAAGCACGGCCAACCATATTTGTGTAATCAGAAATAATGGTATAGACACAGCTAATATTTTCATTGAATTGGCAACATGCCAATGCATTTCTTGACTAACTTTAAGTGCGTTTGTTATAACATCACTAAATACATATATTATTGCTGCAGCAATTAGCCCCATTATTATTACCAATAATGAAGATGTGAATATTATCCTTTTTTTTTCTTCATAGTCTTCGCGGAAAAGTGAAACCTCTCGAATCACAGCTCGTGATAAACCCACATCAAAAATACTTGCATAACCTACTATCGCCAAAGCCAGAGTAAAAATACCAAATGTTTCTGCACCTAGTACTCTTCCTAATATGCCAAGTGCGGGAATCGTAATCACTGCTGGGACAATATATCCAGCAATATTCCACACGCTATTTCTAATTATACTCATTCAAATAGCTCATTATCTGAAATAGTTACTAACTCTGGAGCTGATTCATCCTTTGATGATAACGTCAAAATATCATTATAAAGCCAATTGATATTGAGTTGTTGATCATCGTAGCGCACGCTTCGTTCTGATTGAGAGTGATAATAATTTGTAGTTTTGTATACAAACTCAGCCAAATCGCTTAATACGACAAAACCATGTGCGAATCCTTCAGGAATCCAAAGCTGGCGCTTATTTTCTGCAGATAAATTAACTCCAACCCAGTGGCCAAACGTTTTAGATGATTTTCGAATGTCAACCGCTACATCGTATACCTCTCCTACAATACAACGTACCAACTTTCCTTGTGCATATGGATTAAGTTGATAATGCAGTCCCCGAAGTACACCTTTCGATGATTTCGAATGGTTGTCCTGCACAAAGTCAACTTTACGCCCAACAGCCTTTTCAAATATTTTCTGACTAAAGCTCTCGAAGAAAAAACCGCGCTCATCACCAAAAACTTTTGGTTCAAAAATCAATACATCAGAAATATCAGTCTCGATGACTTTCATTTTTTAATAACCTTTGATCATTTTTAGTAGATACTGACCGTATGCATTTTTAGAAAGTGGTGCAGCCAGTTTTTTTACCTGGTCAGCTTCAATAAAGCCTTTACGGAAAGCAATCTCTTCTGGACAAGACACCTTGAGTCCCTGACGTTCTTCAATGGTTGCGATAAAATTGCTTGCTTCGATCAAACTTTGATGAGTTCCCGTATCCAACCACGCGTACCCACGTCCCATCATCGCAACAGACAGGCGTCCCTGCTCAAGATAAATACGGTTAATATCTGTAATTTCTAACTCACCACGTGCAGACGGCTTCAGGTTTTTTGCCATTTCTACTACGTCATTATCATAGAAATACAGCCCAGTAACGGCGTAATTACTCCTCGGTTCTAAGGGCTTTTCTTCCAGACTAATTGCGGTGCCGCTCTTATCAAATTCCACAACACCATAGCGCTCAGGGTCATTAACATGATAGGCAAATACTGTTGCACCTTCGTCTTTATTTACTGCAGCTTCAAGTTGCTTCGGCAGATCATGTCCGTAGAAAATATTGTCACCCAACACCAGAGCGCAACTGTCATCGCCGATAAACTCTTCACCGATGATAAATGCCTGTGCAAGGCCATCTGGACTTGGCTGTACTTTATATTGCAGGTTCAGTCCCCACTGGCTGCCATCCCCCAGCAATTGTTCAAAACGTGGTGTGTCTTGTGGAGTGCTGATAATGAGAATATCTTTTATCCCTGCCAGCATGAGTGTTGACAGTGGGTAATAAATCATTGGTTTGTCATAAATTGGCAGTAGTTGTTTACTCACCGCCATAGTTACAGGGTAGAGACGAGTACCGGATCCACCAGCCAATATAATACCTTTACGCTTAGCCATTATAATTTCTCTATAACATCAAATGCCCTTGTTCAAGCATTTATTTAATCATTAAATTGATTGAGCTGTAAAAAGCTCAGTAAGCATCCGTTTTACGCCGATATCCCAGGAAGGCAGTACCAGACCAAAATTCGCCTGGAACTTCTCTGTGTTTAAACGTGAGTTATGTGGACGGCGTGCAGGAGTCGGGTAAGCCGACGTTGGAACAGCGTTGAGTTTTTCAATAGTCAGCTCAACACCCCGCTTTTCTGGCCTCATCAAACACCAGTGCCGCATACTCATACCAGGTTGTCGTATTCGACGCGACCAGATGATAGAGACCCGCAACTTCTGGCTTCATCATGGCGATACGAATAGCATGCGCTGTACAGTCTGCTAACAACTCAGCGCCCGTTGGGGCACCAACTTGATCGTTGATTACGGAGAGCTCCTGACGCTCTTTTGCGAGCCGCAACATCGTTTTAGCGAAATTGTTACCCTTCCCCGCATATACCCAACTGGTACGGAAAATAAGATGCTTAGGACAATGCGCCTGCAATGTCCTTTCACCTTCGAGCTTTGTCTCACCGTATACATTCAGCGGAGCAGTCAAATCCGTTTCACGCCACGGCTTTTCACCGTCACCGGGAAATACATAATCGGTAGAGTAGTGAATAACCCATGCGTCTATTTTAGCGGCTTCTTTGGCTATAGCTGCAACGCTTGTCGCGTTTAGTAGCCTGGCGAAATCCGGCTCAGATTCAGCCTTATCTACAGCCGTATGTGCTGCCGCATTTACGATAACGTCAGGTTTAATTGCACGAACGGTTTCAGCAATCCCTTCGGGGTTGCTGAAGTCACCACAAAAATCCTTAGAGTGCACATCTAATGCAATCAGATTACCAAGCGGTGCAAGCGCACGTTGAAGCTCCCACCCCACCTGCCCTGTTTTACCGAACAGAAGAATATTCATTATTAACGTTCCCCGTAGTTCTGTTCGATCCAGTTTTTATAGGCACCGCTTTTCACATTGTTAACCCAATCCTGATTGCTCAGATACCATTCAACCGTCTTACGAATCCCGCTCTCAAATGTTTCCTGGGGCTTCCAGCCCAACTCAACACCAATTTTGTGCGCATCAATTGCGTAGCGACGGTCATGGCCCGGACGGTCAGCAACATACGTAATCTGATCGCGATACGACCCCACTTTTGGCACAATTTCATCCAGCAGATCGCAAATCGTATGCACCACGTCCAGATTTTGCTTCTCGTTATGGCCGCCAATGTTATACGTCTCACCGGGTTTGCCCTGGGTAACAACGGTGTAGAGTGCACGCGCATGATCTTCAACATACAACCAGTCACGGATCTGGTCGCCTTTGCCGTAGATAGGCAACGCCTTGCCATCCAGCGCGTTCAGGATAACCAGCGGGATCAGTTTTTCGGGGAAGTGATACGGGCCGTAGTTATTTGAACAGTTGGTGACAATTGTCGGTAAACCGTAGGTACGCAGCCAGGCACGCACGAGATGATCGCTGGAGGCTTTAGACGCGGAATACGGGCTGCTAGGTGCATACGCAGTAGTTTCAGTGAAAAGTGGCAGCTCAGTTGATGCCGGGTGCTCATCAGGGTGTGGTAAATCACCATACACTTCATCGGTTGAAATGTGATGGAAACGAAACGCTTTCTTCGCAGTCTCATCCAGCATGAGCCAGTACGCTCGAGCAGCTTCCAGAAGGACATAAGTGCCCACTATATTGGTTTCAATAAAAGCGGCTGGCCCGGAAATAGAACGATCGACGTGGCTTTCAGCGGCCAGATGCATCACAGCATCAGGCTTATGCTCTGCGAAGATACGATCCATTGCATTTTTGTCGCAAATATCCGCATGTTCAAAGGCATATCGGTCGCTATCGCTGACTTCACTAAGCGACTCAAGGTTACCGGCATAAGTCAGCTTATCCACATTGACGACTTCGTCATGGGTATTTTTGATAATATGCCGTACAACCGCCGAGCCGATAAAACCAGCCCCACCCGTCACAAGAATTTTCACGTTATCTGTTCCGTCTGTTGGAAATGTCTGGATACTGATGCTCTGAAATCTGGCATTAATAGCAGTTTCAGAAATTAAGCACGCTACCGCCCCTGGCTTAACAGCTACCAGTGCACTGAGCGGTGTCTGAATAAATGATTTTTCTTGTCTGACCACAGACAAAAACTGGCGTTAATTGTCGTCCTAAACGACCTCAGAAACAAGCACAAATCGCTACAAACCAGCCAAGACTTGTATCAGGTAACACCATGTTATGGTTAGATTTAATAACAAAAAACGGCAATCCTCACTCTGGATATGTAACAACATACCAAAATGATGACTACCGCTTATACAAATCGTGTAAAAAAATATCAGTCGTTAGCCAGCAATTTCTCAATCCGGCTTCTGAACTTCGTCCCTTCCTTCAGGTTACGCAGCCCGTAGTTCACAAACGCCTGCATATACCCCATTTTCTTACCGCAGTCGTAGCTGTCGCCGGTCATCAGCATGGCATCAACAGACTGTTTTTTCGCCAGTTCGGCAATTGCATCAGTCAGTTGAATACGGTCCCAGGCACCTGGCTCGGTTTTTTCCAGTTCGGTCCAGATATCCGCATTGAGGACATAACGTCCTACCGCCATCAAATCGGAATCCAGCGTCTGTGGCTGATCCGGTTTTTCGATGAACTCAACGATACGGCTCACCTGCCCTTCCGTCTCCAGCGCTTCTTTTGTCTCAATAACCGAGTACTCAGAAAGGTCGCCATCCATGCGTTTAGCCAGTACCTGGCTACGACCGGTTTCATTAAACCGTGCGACCATTGCCGCCAGGTTGTAACGCAGCGGATCTGCAGAAGCACTATCGATAATGATATCCGGCAGTACCACGATAAACGGATTGTCACCGACAATCGGGCGAGCGCACAAAATGGAGTGCCCCAGACCCAGCGGCTGCGCCTGACGCACGTTCATGATGGTCACGCCAGGAGGACAGATAGACTGAACTTCCGCCAGCAGCTGACGCTTTACGCGCTGCTCAAGCAACGCTTCGAGTTCATAAGAGGTGTCGAAGTGGTTCTCTACTGCATTCTTGGAAGAATGTGTAACCAGGACGATTTCTTTGATACCTGCAGCAACAATCTCATCGACGATGTATTGAATCATCGGCTTGTCGACGATCGGTAGCATCTCTTTAGGAATGGCTTTTGTGGCTGGCAGCAAATGCATGCCCAGACCCGCTACCGGAATGACTGCTTTCAAATTAATCATTATTTCTTCCACCTTAAAATGGTTGACGAATTATATCTCTTAAACCTGTTTTCGCCAGCATGTTTTGCCGTAATCCGGGGCTGATGTTACGCCTTAGCACCACAAATTACAGTAGTTGTAATCTGATTAGATCGCGATTCTGCTCCAGGAAAAATCTCAAAACAACCAACTGGTGATTATCTGCGCGGAAGACTGAAATTCAGCCGTTCCGTATTCACCACCAACTGATCGACACGGTCGATATCTACCGAACTCTGCCCTTTCTCGTTTACCGCCTTGATGTTTGCCATCGACAGCAACGTCTCGTCTTTTGCCATAAACTTCCCGCGTACATCTTTGCGCAGATCAAAGTTCATCTTCAGCGCAGGTCCAATAGCAGCCTCCTGCATCACATTGATATTGCGTAAGAAAAGATGCTGTGGCTTGTTGTGCAGTTCCAGCGTGGCGCGCTGTATGTCAACGTTGGTAATGGCGACGAACGAGGTGGCATTACCGGATGAAATCTGTATTCCGCGCAACTTATAGTCAAGCTGACGATTATCAAGGCGAATATCGCTAAGCCTGAAGTTTTGTGGAATCGACAGATAATCCCCCTTTATTACACCATAGCCGATTAACATTCCGGCGCTATTGACCATATCAACATTATCGATGACGAAATTGTCACAGCCATAAATGGCGACGGTGGCGTTGTCTATTCCCGCCTTTTTGCTGAAATCCGGCGTGATATTTTTTGCCTTTATATTCCGAATGATAAAGTGCTTCCCGTTCTCGACGTGCACTAGCTGACGGCAATTGCTGCCCGTGATATTCGCCACCACAAAGTTCTTCACGGTCTGCTTTTCCGGGTAGTCGTTGTCGTAGGTGCTGCCGGCAAGGCCAATACCTATCCCCCAGTTGGTCTTACCGTTGGTGCAGTTGATATTGTCAATCACATGGTCGGAGATCAGGATATTGCGGTCGTTGATGGCCACGTTCCACTCAATGGCATCCCCCTGCAAATGGCTGAATCGACTGTTAGTAATACGGGCACCATCAACCTGATTATAGAACCCCTGGCGCAGAATGGCGTAGTTGGCCTGGCTCACGCTGATATTATCAATCACCAGATTACGCATAACAGCAGGCTGCTTACCGCCGATGAAAATCTGCGCGACAGGGCCAAAACCGCTCATCGCCAGCCCTTTTATCTCGCAGTCAGAGCCGCGAACATCCAGCGTGATGTTCTCCGTGCGTCCCGCGCCTTCGCCAATGACTTTGCTCCCTTCCTGCAGGACAAAACGTCCCCGGCCATTCCCTTTCAATGCCCCCCGGATCAGCAGCGTTTTGCCGTCGGGAATGAAAATCCCGGTATTGATGTTTTCACAGGTGAATCCGGCAGGGACAACGACGGTATCGCCTTCGCTAAACGCTTGCTTAAACGCGGCGATCCAGTCGTTATTGTTGTACTGATTCACAGAGACCGTCTTCCCGGCTGCCGCGTTCGCCGCACGGGAGGACAACAACGGCATGGCTGCCAGGACGGATAAGGAAGAGACAAAGCGGCGTCGAGTCATCTTTTTCAGCATACAACCTCGGTGTTACAACGTTTGCAGCAGGCTCGCTAACTGGCGATTAATCACCTGCTGGTTAAATTCTGCCTCAACTTTTTGTCGGGCATTGTGCAGCACAGGTACCAACGTCTGCGGGTCGATTTCGCTAAATGCGGCCAGACGATCGGCAAGGGCTGGCGCATTGTTCTCAGGCACCAGCCAGCCAGAATAGTCAGACTGGATCAACTCCGGGATCCCGCTGTGTACGGTCGATACCACCGGAATACCGACAGCCATCGCCTCCATCAGTGCCACCGGGATCCCCTCCATATCACCATCGGCTCCGGTCACGGACGGCAGCAGGAACACATCGGCTTCATCAAGCATCACTTTTACCTCGTGGCTCGGCTTGAAGCCCGGCATGTCGACATAGTCTTCCAGCTGATACTGTTCGATAAGCGTGCGCAGGCGGCGCTCCCACGGGCCAATACCCAGAATACGATAACGAAAATCAACGCCGCGCGCCTTCAACTGGCGGCAGGCCTCAATAGCCACATGCAGCCCTTTTTTCTCGGTCAGACGGGCAACAGAGATAATCTGCAACGATGTACCCGGCACCTTCACCGGACGCAGGGTAAAACGCACCAAATCAACGCCCATTCGCGAAACAGTGATTTTCTCCCCCGGGCAGCCCATGCTTTTCAGCCGTCCGGCCCACAACTCGCTGATGGGCAGCATCATGTCGCCGCGGCGAAAAAGCTGCTGATACTCCGGCGTGTAGTGGTTCAACACTTCGCGGCTGGAGATATCAATCCCGTGAAAAATGGTCGCTATTTTGCCGTCAATCACCCCCAGTTCGCGCAGTTTGGCTGCGGTGACGCCCGCCGGACCAAAGTGGGCGATAAACACATCGGCACGGTACGGCTGCGCCGTTTGTCCGCAGATGGCCGAGAGGATCAGATTGCGTGATTCCGCACCGTAGCGCGAAACATTCAGCGCACGCCAGGTCGAGGGACGATGGATGCCACGCAGGGTTTGTCTGGCCCGGTGGCGCAGCTTACTCATTCTTCCGGACGGTTCATCCTGGAGCCAGCGGGTTTTCGCCTCCAGCCCATATTGCGTATAGGCCGCATGGGTGTTTTGCGTATCGCCCTTTTGCAGGGCGATAATCTCCACGTCATATCCCATATCGATAAACGCGGTGATTTGGTTCAGCACAAAAGTTTCTGACGACAACGGAAATTTCAGTAAGAAGAAACCAACCTTCATTTCCCCTCCCCGACGCGCTCAAGGACAGATTTCACCATCCCGATCCCTTTTTCGCGCTCCGCTTTCACCGCCACGGCCAGACGTTCGTTAATGGCTGGTAGCTGTCCCAGGGTATCGCCAACCATCGCCCCGAGGGAACCGTCCAGCAAGTGACGGATATCAACCGCCATCTCAGGCATGCCGAGCTGCTGCATAATGCCCGCTGATTTGTGCTCGTAGTTAATGGCAATTGCAGGCGTGCCAAAGTTCATGGAGATAATCGCCGAGTGCAGACGGGTACCCACGGTCAGGTCGCAGGCCGAGAGCAGCTTGCCCATCTCCAGGTCGTTCAGTTCGTCCATCACCACGTGATAGCGCGATGGATCATTCACCAGATGGCGCAGGTTCAGCGCTACCATACGGTCATCTTTGTTATAACTGTCGATACCGGTACAGGTAGAGAGCGCCAGCACCTGATAACCGCTGTCCAGTATGCGGTTAACCACTCCGGCGAAGGCTTCTTCATATGCCGCCTGGGTCGTGCCAAGACGCTTGTCGAATGGCGCAAGCTCGCGCAGGGTAATAGCAACGGTTTTCTGTTTTGCCACCACATCCAGCCAGTGCTGCACCGCATAGCTTGCCTGGAAACGGTCGTCCTGATGATCCACCAGCCAGGCGGTATCCACACCGTGCTCAACTTTTGAGGTGTCGATATCGCTGCGCTTCATCAGATTAAGGCTCACCGATTCACGCAGGATCAGCGCATCACAGTGGGCAAACACATAGTTCGCCAGTTGGTTAAACTGCGGATCCTGGAATGGCCCCACGCTGTGACCAATCATAAACAGCGGTTTTTTTGCCATAAACGTACAGAGCGCATGCTCAAATTGCGGCACACCATAGAGATCGACAAAGAAAGAGCCACCGACCTGAATAATGGCGTCATAGCCCGACAGCAGGCGAACAAAATCGGTAAAACCTTGTGCAATGGCAATGTTGCGCAGCTTGCCGGTATCAGTGACGCGTGAAAGCAACACCTGGTGCTGGTAGCGACGGCGCAGCACTTTCTTCACCCGCCCCATCACACCGGCAACGTTGTTGTGCTGTTTCATCTGGCTGTAGAGCGGGTCGCCCATCACCGGACGGTTCAGCAACCAGGATGAGCTGACCGGATAACGGCTCATCACATCTACTTCTGTCTCAGGCTCAAGAGTGTTAATTGCATCCAATAAACCGCGCAGAATGGCGCTGTCGCCACGGTTGCCGCAGGTATGGTTGCCAAGGATAAGTAATTTCATAATGGCCTCTTAAAGAATTAGCCTGCGCGAAGCAGCGTTTTCATTTTTTCGTTACGGCAAAACTGGCGCTTCATCTCCACCACCAGCGCATTACGTGACAGCACCATCATCACCCCGAACGCAACCGCACCAGCGACAATCTGCACCGCCAGTAAAGCGACCAGCGGCAGATGGCCGCTGAGCACCACGCCCAGGCCATAGCTGACAACAAGCGTTGGCAATGAGAGATAAAACGGTAGCCACAGGCTGAGGATGTACTGACGATAGCTGGAGCCCAGCACCGGTTTGATCATCACGAAGTAGCTCAGAACGGTATTGATGATCTGCACCATCAGGAAGCCGAGCGTGACGCCGATAGCCCCTGCCATGTGCCCACCAACGATAATCGCCGGAATAAACAGGAAGGTTTTGAACACATTGAATTTGAAGCTGATATCAACGCGCGCTTTTGCCATCAGCAGGGAACCAATCGGGTTACCAACGGAGCGCAGCAGCCCCACCACGCACAGCAGTTGCAGGATGGGAATGATGCTGTCCCACTTCTCGCCAAACACCAGCGGCACAACGTTGCTGGAAACCACCATCAGCCCCAGCAGCACCGGGAAGTTGATAATGCCCACAACGGAAAGCAGCTTGTAGAAATTGACCCGCAGCTTCCCGGTATCATCCTGAATTTTGGCGAACGCCGGGAACAGCACGCGGGTGATGATCGGGTTCAGTTTCATCGGCGGCACCACCGCGACGTTGTAGGCCAGGTTATAGCCCCCCGCGACGCTCGCCCCCAGAATGCGCGCCAGCACCAGGGTGGAGAGGTTGGTGTTGACGTAGTTGATGATGCTGTCAGCCGTCAGCCACGCGCCAAAGCGCAGGTTAGATGACACCGAGGCCAGTGAGAAATGCAGCCCCGGGCGGTAAATCTTACGGCCAAAGAAGCCGAACAGCAGCGTGCGTACGGTTGAGTTCACCAGATACCCGAGGATAGCCGTCATTGCCAGCGGCCAGAAATGGGCGCTCACCACGGTGAAGGTAAAGCCCGCCAGCACGGCACTGGTTTCAATCATGCCGATCTTGTTGAACTCCAGCTCTTTTTGCATCAACGCGCGGAACTGTTGCCCGTGAGGGATCACCACAAAGGCAAACGAGAGCGTGCGCATCAGCGGAGCAAGATCCGGGTTGTTCAGCACACTGGCGATGGTGTCACTCAGCAGGAACACCAGCACAAAAACGACGATCCCAAGCCCAACGTTCAGCCAGTAGAGCGTGGTCAGCTCCAGCTGGCTAATCTCCTTGCGCTGAATAATCGAGTTGGCGATCCCGAAGTCAGACAGCGTATCGGCCAGCGCGATAATCACCAGCGATACGGTCAGCAGACCAAACTGGTGATTATCAATAATGCGCGCCAGCACCGTCATCTGCACCAGCCCCAGGCCGATAATGACAATGGTCGCCATTGCTGACCACTTCGCGCCGCTGATGGTTTTTTCACGTAAGCTCATCTTAGTACGCCGCTTTGTTCACAAAACCTTTGAAGATGGTCAGAAAGACGATCTTGATATCAAACCAGAGGCTCCATTCACGGATGTACTCCAGGTCGAACTCGATGCGTTTTTCCATTTTTTCCAGCGTGTCGGTTTCACCGCGCCAGCCGTTGATCTGCGCCCAGCCGGTGATACCAGGCTTCACCTTATGGCGCAGCATGTAACCTTCAATCAGCGAGCGATACTGCTCGTTATGAGCCACCGCGTGCGGACGTGGCCCAACAATCGACATTCCACCGGTAAAGACGTTGATAAACTGCGGCAGCTCATCCAGCGACGTGCGGCGCAGGAAGTTACCCACCCGCGTGACGCGTGGGTCATTTTGCGTCGCCTGAGTCACCACTTTGTCGTTCTCCATCACCTTCATGGAGCGGAACTTCCACACCATAATCGGTTTACCGTCTATGCCGTAGCGGGTCTGGCGGAAGATAATCGGGCCTGGAGAACTCAGCTTGACCGCCAGCGCAATGCAGCACAGCACCGGGGAGATCAGCAGTAAAATCAGTGAGGAAAGAATGATATCTTCGATGCGCTTAAGCACGCGGTTAATGCCCGACAGCGGCGTGTCATACAGCGGTACCACCGGCACACCGTTCACCTCATCAATACGCGAGTGCAGAATATTGAAGGTAAAGACGTCAGGGATGAGGATCACCGAGCAGGTGGTATCTGCAAGTTTGCGAACCAGACGCTTAATGCACGCTTCCTCGCTCATTGGCATGGCAATATAGACGTTATGGATTTTGCCCGCTTTTGCATCGTCGAGCAGTTGTTCAACATTCCCGGCCCAGTCGGACGAAACGCCTCCCGGTCTTGCATCGTGATAAATCCCTACAACCTCAAGACCCAGCCACGGCTCTTTGCGGAAACTGTCCAGCAGGGCTTGTCCGACCGGCAAGTCACCCGCCACGGCAACATAACGCGTGTTGTAGCCGCGATTGCGCAGCCAGCCCGCGCCATAGCGAATGAGCGAACGGCAGACCACCATGCCGACGCTGGTTAGCAGGTACCAGCACAGATAGGTCACCAGCCGGTTGTCAAAATCACGGCTAAACGCCACCAGCCCGGCGCTGAAAATCAGGCTTAACGTCCAGTTTTGCAGTAACAGCATCAGCTCAGTGGTAATTTTTACGCCGCGCCACGAACGGTAGAAATCGGTTATCCCACCGATCATCTGAAACACCACCAGCGCAATCAGAGCCATCAGCAAATGCATGTACAGGAAGGGTTGGCCGCTCACCCAACACACCGCCCACAATCCACCGACCATGATGGTGATATCGGAAAAACGCTGCACCATAGAGATTAACGATGCATTCGTTCTCGCTCGCTCGCGTTTTTTTAGATTCGTCATCGTTGTTCCTTTCGTTCAAAACCTGCCCCTCACCCCGCCCTCTCCCCAAAGGGGAGAGGGTTAGGGTGAGGGGTAAGGTTTTCGTTTTACTGATTCAACAGCGCCAGAATGTCCTGCGTTCGCGCTTCCATCAGTGGGACATCCGCCCGTGATTCCACATTCAGGCGCACCACCGGCTCGGTGTTTGAAGAACGCAGATTGAAGCGCCACTGCGGGAACGACATGCTGATGCCGTCGGTACGGTCAATTTCCAGCGCGTGAATGGCAAAGTGCTGCTCCACGCGGGCAATAGCGTCGGCAGGTTGCGCCAGTTTGCTGTTGATCTCCCCGCTTGCCGGGAACGCCGCCATACGGTCGCGCACCAGTTCGCCCAGCGTCTGTCCTTTCAGACACAGCAGCTCAGCCACCAGCAGCCACGGGATCATTCCGCTGTCGCAGTAGGCAAAATCACGGAAGTAGTGGTGGGCGCTCATCTCGCCGCCATAAATGGCATCTTCTTCGCGCATACGCTCTTTAATGAAAGCGTGACCGGTTTTGGACATCACCGGCTGGCCACCCGCCGCAGCAACCACGTCAACGGTGTTCCAGGAAAGACGCGGATCGTGAATGATTTTCGCCCCCGGGTTCTTCTCGAGGAACGCTTCCGCCAGCAGACCGACAATGTAGTAGCCTTCGATAAACTGGCCTTTCTCGTCGAACAGGAAGCAGCGGTCGAAATCACCGTCAAAGGCGATGCCCATATCCGCACCGTGCTCAATCACCGCGTTACGGGTGTCATCGCGACACTCCGGCAGCAGCGGGTTCGGGATCCCGTTAGGGAAATTACCGTCAGGCGTGTTGTGGACTTTAACGAAGGTCACCGGCACGTTCAGCGCCTTAAAGCGGGCTTCCAGCGCATCGACAACCGGACCTGCGGCACCGTTGCCAGAGTTGATCACCAGCGTGAGCGGTTTGAGATTCGCCACATTGATGTAGCCCAGCAGGTGGTCAATGTAGGCTTTTTGCAGGTTGATCTGCTTGTAGCTGCCGCGTTGTGCTTCGTTCACCGGCGGGAAGTCGTTAGCTTCCGCCAGACGCTGCACGTCGCGCAGGCCGGTGTCACCGCTGATAGGTCGCGCGCCCTTGCGCACCAGCTTCATGCCGTTGTAATCCATCGGGTTATGGCTGGCGGTCACTTCGATACCGCCGTCCACGCCAAGGTGGAAGGTGGCAAAATAGATCTCTTCGGTACCGGAAAGGCCGATGTCCAGTACATCCACACCCGCATCCTGCAACCCTTTTGCCAGCGCCAGCTTCAGCGACTCACTGGTCAGACGCACATCACCGCCCAGCACGATGGTCTGCGGTTTTAAATATTCACCGTACGCGCGGCCAATGCGCCACGCAATATCTTCATTCAGCTCTTCACCCAGCTTGCCGCGAATATCGTAGGCTTTAAAACAGGTTAATTTTTCCATGATGACCCCTTTTTCAGGCAACAGTTGGCCCTGACCACTAAATGGCCAAATTCATTTTTGTCATTCGTAGGCCCGGTAAGCGCTGCGCCACCGGGCAAGATGCTAAGGTGCTATACCCGGCCGTAACGATCCTGGAAGCGAACAATGTCGTCCTCTTCCAGATACGAACCGGAGCGCACTTCAATTAAATCGAGAGGAATTTTCCCCGGGTTTTCCAGGCAGTGCGTTGCCCCGAGCGGGATGTACACCGATTCGTTTTCACCCAGCAGTTTGATCTCACCGTCGATGGTGACTTTGGCAGTGCCCGCCACCACAACCCAGTGCTCAGCGCGGTGATGGTGCATCTGTACCGACAGCCCTTCACCCGGCTTCACGGTGATGCGTTTCACCTGGTAGCGGTCGCCCGCATCGATGGAGTCATATTTCCCCCACGGACGGTAGACTTCGCGATGAATATGGTGTTCATGACGGCCATCGGCCTTGATCTTCTCCACCACTTTTTTCACGTCCTGCACGGCATTACGGTCGGCAATCAGCACAGCATCTTTGGTCTGAACGACCACCAGATCCTTCACCCCCACCGTCGTCACCAGGCCTGATTCGGCATAAACGTAGCTGTTTACCGTCTTGTGACTAATCACATCACCGTGATGAACGTTACCCTCCGGGGTATGGGCGCTGATCTCCCACAGTGAGGACCAGGAGCCGACATCGCTCCAGCCTGCATCCATCGGCACCACGACGGCGTCTGCCGTGCGTTCCATCACCGCGTAGTCGATGGACTCTTCCGGGCAGGCGAGGAAGGCGTCTTCATCCACACGAATAAAGTCGAGATCCGGGTCAACCACGTCCATCGCTTTTTCGCAGGCGCTTAAGATATCCGGACGATACTTCTGCAGCTCTTCCAGATAGCGCCCGGCGCGGAACAGGAACATGCCGCTGTTCCAGTAGTATTCACTGCTGGCCACATAAGCCTGTGCGGTTTCAAGATTGGGTTTTTCGACAAACTGCGCCACGTCAAACGCCACGCTATCGCCTTCACCTGGCGTTACCGTGCCACGGCGGATGTAGCCGTAACCCGTTTCCGGCAGATCCGGCACGATGCCGAAGGTCACCAGCTTGCCGCTGTCGGCGTAAGGAATGGCAGCTCGTACCGCATCACGGAACGCGTCTTCCTGCTGAATGACGTGGTCTGCCGCCAACACCAGCATCAACGGATCGCAATCCGGGCTGCTGCGTTTTGCTGCCAGTGCCGCCAGGGCGATAGCCGGTGCCGTATTGCGTCCGGCAGGCTCCAGAATGATATTTTCAGTGAGTTTATTCAGCTGGCGCAGCTGCTCGGCAACGATAAAGCGGTGTTGTTCGTTACAGATCACCACCGGGCTTTCACACTCCACGCCGTGCAAACGGTTAACCGTCGTTTGCAGCATGGTGAGATCCCCTTTCAGGCAGAGGAACTGTTTTGGATAGAGCACGCGGGACAGCGGCCACAACCGGCTACCAGAGCCACCTGCCATCACAACCGGATACAACGTGGTTTGACTCATGATTTATCCCCGTATATCTGCAATAAATTGGCTCAGCACGTTCTCTTTCTCGAGCGTACGCTCGGCATATTCACGTGCCACCGTGTTCACTTTTGGCATGGCAAGTGCCTGCTCAATTCCACTCACCAGCGCAGAGACTGATTCCGGCTCCACGCAAACGGCGATCCCCGGATAGCTGCTGCATAACTGGCCTAATTCGGTTGCGGTTTCTGCCGTAATCACCGCATTACCGCCCACCGCCAGAATGTTGGTCAGCTTGGACGGCAGCACCGCATCTGCCGCACCGCGCTTTTGCACCACCAGATGGCAGTCGCCCATCTTCAGCAACGCAGGCAGTGCCTCGTACGACTGAAGGGGGAAGAATTTCACATTTGTCAGGCCACGCTCGCTTGCCATCTTCTCCAGCCGCGCTTTCCCACCGCCCTGCCCGACAATCACAAACATCCACGAACGTTTACTAAGCTGTTGCGCGGCCTCGATAACGCTCTCCAGCCCCTGCTTTTCGCCGATGTTGCCGGAGTAAAGAATGATTTTTTGTTCTTCAGGCAAACCAAGCTGGGCACGTAACGCCTGCGCGTCACTTTCTGTCACGTCACGAAAACGCGCCACTTCAGACCAGTTCGGGAAAAAGATCACTTTCTCCGCCGCCACGCCCTTCTCCTGGGCTTTATTCATCATTGAGCGCGAGATGGTCGAAACGTAATCGACGTTATGCAGACTGCTACGCTCAAAAGCGCTGGCAAGCTTCGCAACGACGCCGCTCTTGCTTTTACCTGCCATCCCCAGGCCAAGCATGGCGTCCACTTCATAGTCCTGAATATGCAGCAGGGTGCGCGCGCCGGAGAGTTTGCCCAGCAGGCGCATGCCTGGCGTGCAAAACAGCGTCGGCACCACGCCGATAATGCGATCCGGCTTCCAGCGACGTTGCGCCATCAGCGGGAAGAAACTGCTCAGGGCAAAGCTGCCCAGATGAAGTAAACGTTTTAGCGTCGAGGGCTGCTTCGGCACGTACAGCGGGCAGCGCCACACCGTCGCGGCCCCCTCTTCGCGGCGATAACGCCAGCTGGAGTAGCGCTCGCCCACCTTCCACTCCGGGTAGTACGGCGGCGCGGTAATGACCCGCACGTCATGTCCCTGGCTCGCCATCCACTCGACCATCTCGCCGGTGTATTTCCCGATGCCGGTTAGCTCCGGCGAGTAGTTAATTCCATATACGAGGATCTTCATACACTTCATCCTTCAACCTGACTCTGCGTTGGCTGCGTCTGCTCACCCCAGTCACTTGCTTCAGGATCCCCAGTCTTGCCGCCTTGATCCAGGCAGAATGATTTCGTGTAACATCCCGGCACCTCAGCCTGACGTTCCGTGAGGAAATACGCCCGACTGTTGTCATGCACGTTACCACTGGCAAGCAGCGCCTCTGGCGTCAGCCAGCGGTAGTCGTCATGCTGGGAATCAGGCAGACACAGGTCTGCCTCACTCACCCTCAGGCGGAACCCCAGCACGATGTAGTGCGTGGAGAATCCGGTGCCTGAAAAGTTATCGTCATAGAAGTGCTGCCAGACTCCGTAAAACTGGCCCGCTGCCATCGGCAGTTGCAGGCCCAGCTCCGCCAGAGTAAGACGCTCAAAGGCAGTTGCCAGCGTCTCATCCTTCTGCACGCGCCCGCCGGGCACGAACCAGAAGCCCTGTGCAGGACGGTTGGTTCGTTTCCCCAGCAAGAACTCGCCGCGTTCGTTCCCGACGATCAAATCGATTGAGATGAGCGGCGTAGAACGCACTACCGTGGCAAAATCTTCCTGACTTAAAAACATCGTTACCCCCGAAAGCGGTGCTGGTTTTCCAGGAACCACTGGTAAGTGCTGGCCAGCCCCTGCTCCAGTGACACCTCGTGATACCAGCCCAACTGATGCAGACGGGTCACGTCCAGCAGTTTACGCGGCGTGCCGTCCGGTTTGGTGGCATCAAACACCACGCGGCCCTTGTAGCCCACCACTTTGGCGATGGTCTGCGCCAGCTCGCGAATGGTGCAGTCCACGCCCGTGCCCACGTTGATGTGCGACAGCATCGGCTCGGTGTTCTCCTGCCACACCTCGCGATCCAGCTCCATCACGTGAATGCTGGCAGCCGCCATATCATCTACGTGCAGAAACTCACGCATCGGCGTACCGCTTCCCCACACCACCACGTCCGGTGTGTTCTCGGCGGTTGCCTCGTGGAAGCGACGCAACAGCGCCGGGATCACGTGCGAATTGCTCGGATGGAAGTTGTCATGCGGCCCGTACAGGTTGGTCGGCATCACCGAGCGATAGTCGCGACCATACTGACGGTTGTAGGATTCACACAGCTTGATCCCGGCAATTTTGGCAATCGCGTATGGCTCGTTGGTCGCTTCAAGCGTGCCCTGCAACAGCTCACTTTCCGCAATCGGCTGTGTTGCCATTTTCGGGTAGATACAGGATGACCCGAGGAACAACAACTTGTTCACGTTATGCAGATGCGCTGCGTGAATGATGTTGCTCTCGATCATCATGTTCTCGTAGATGAAATCCGCCGGGTACGTGTTGTTGGCAACAATGCCACCCACTTTTGCCGCCGCCAGATACACCTGGTCAATGCGTTCATTCGCAAAGAACGCCTGCACAGCCTTGCTGTCGAGCAGGTTCAGCTCGTCGCGGGTGCGGACAATCACCTCTACGTCACCGCGCTGCTTCAGCTGGCGTGCAATCGCGGAACCCACCATTCCGCGATGGCCGGCGACAAAAATACGTTGTTTCGTCATTCTTAAGACTCCAGCGCGATGGCAACCTCGTAGCCATGAGACTTAAGCAGGGAGTGTTTTTTCGCTGCTTCAAGATCTTTGGCCACCATCTCAGAAACCATCTCCTGCAGAGTGGTTTCGGGTTTCCAGCCCAGGGTTTCGTGCGCTTTGGTTGGGTCGCCCAGCAGGGTTTCCACTTCCGCAGGACGGAAGTAACGCGGGTCAACCTGTACAATCACGTCACCCGGCTTCACGCCCGGTGCGTCATGACCGGTTACGGAAACCACGATGCCCTTCTCTTCCACGCCAGTACCTTCGAAGCGCAGTTTGATGCCCAGCTGTGCTGCGGCCATCTCAACGAACTGACGCACGGAGTACTGCACGCCGGTGGCAATCACGAAGTCTTCTGGTTTATCCTGCTGCAGCATCATCCACTGCATTTTTACGTAGTCTTTGGCATGGCCCCAGTCACGCAGGGAGTCCATGTTGCCGAGGTGCAGGCAAGATTCCAGACCCTGAGCAATGTTGGCGATAGCTCGGGTGATTTTGCGGGTGACGAAGGTTTCGCCGCGACGCGGGGATTCGTGGTTGAACAGAATGCCGTTACAGGCGTACATGCCATAAGATTCACGGTAGTTCACGGTGATCCAGTAGGCGTACAGTTTGGCTACCGCATACGGAGAGCGCGGGTAGAACGGCGTGGTCTCTTTCTGTGGGATTTCCTGCACCAGGCCGTACAGCTCAGAGGTGGACGCCTGGTAGAAACGGGTTTTCTTCTCAAGACCGAGGAAGCGAATGGCTTCCAGCAGGCGCAGGGTACCCATTGCGTCAACGTCAGCGGTGTATTCAGGAGATTCGAAAGAGACCGCAACGTGGCTCATCGCCCCCAGGTTGTACACTTCATCCGGCTGCACTTCCTGCAGGATGCGAGTCAGGTTGGAAGAATCGGTCAGATCGCCGTAATGCAGATGGAATTTCGGGTTCGCGGAGTGAGGATCCTGGTAGATATGGTCAACACGCTCGGTGTTGAACGAAGAAGCACGACGCTTAATACCGTGTACTTCATACCCTTTTTCCAGCAATAATTCTGCCAGGTAAGAACCATCCTGTCCGGTAACGCCGGTGATGAGAGCGACTTTAGACATGTTTATTTTCTCCAACTTATAAGAAATTATTCAGTTTCAACGCGTTCGCGTATCACCACTGCGGGGTTGCCACGGCAAACTTTATTTGCCGGTAGCGATTTAAAAACGCTGCTGCGGGCACCAATAACCGTGCCGTCACCAACAGAGACACCCGGTGCAACAAAGACATCTGTTGCCAGCCAGCATTTTTCACCGATCACAATAGGTGTGGCGGTAATATCGAAATGCGGGCTCATGAAATCGTGACTTCCGGTGCACAAATAACATTTCTGTGACACCACCGAATTTGCGCCAATCGTAATATCGCCCAGGGTATAGAGCACGGCGTCGTCCCCGACCCAGGCATAATCCCCAAGCGTTAATTTCCAGGGATACGTAATTTTGACCGATGGACGAATAACTACGTTTTTTCCGATTTTCGCACCAAACAGGCGTAATAAAAATGCTCGCCAGCGATACAGTATTTGCGGCGACCAGGCAAATAAAGTTGCCTGTACCGCCCACCATAACTGCACTTTAATACCGCTCCCGCCGCGAAAACCTTTCGGCACGGAGAATCCTTTTAAATCCTGCATTACATTTCCTTATATTTCAGACTTTGTTATATAAGGCTTTCGCTTTACCCGTCGTTTTCAGACGCAGAAAATAAGACAATTCCGCCCAGAAGCCCGGCACGCGTAATATTTTACGCTGGACGTTTTTGGCATCCTGGCATAATTCAAGATTATTCGAGGTTGACACCCCACCCATTGAAAATTCAGACACCAGACCGTTAATTCGACAGAATGGATAACCTGACTTATACAAACTGGCGGCCAGTGCATAATCTGATGACACTTTATACTGCAGATCGTAAGGTTGTTTTTTCAGCCCCTTTACCGGGAAGAAAATGGCCTGATGGCTGGCGGGCAAGCTGTGATAGATATACCAGCCCGGTTTGGCGCTACGCAGTACTTTATTACCGTCGCCAAAATCGAGCAGCGCATCACCAATGTACATCGCCTCTTCTTTCTGGCGAGCCAGCTGGCGGGCAAACAGCGCCACGTCATCATGGAACACATCACCGGAATTGAGGAAGATAGCATACCGCCCTTGCGCCATCGCGATGCCTTTATTCATGGCGTCGTAGATACCTTTATCTTTCTCGCTGATGTAACGTAAGTTGAACTCACCGTTGAGTTTCTCCAGAAACTCTGCTGTGCCATCGTTCGAACCACCATCGACCACGATCCACTCAAAGGTGAGACTTGGATCGCGCGCCAGATTGCGCAGCGAGCGCCAGGTTTTTACCACCCCTTCGTAGTTGCGAAAGGCGACAGTAACAACGCTAAGAAACATAAAATCACCTCGTCATGAATTCGTAATATTTAGCGCCTTGCGCAAAATAAACGGACAGACAATTAAGAATGCATATTCCGGGCTAAATATTGACCCTGTAAAAAACAGCGACACGGGCGTAAAAAGATAAAGCTGCACGCGAAAGTTTTGGTTATCACCAAACGCGTTAATCATCATTTTGAAAACGTTAAACAGATACCACAATGTCAACAACAGGGCGAACCACGAAAAATAAATAATTAACAGATACAGGCCATTGTCTATGGTTTTACCGACGTCCGCACCGTTAAAGATTCCGAATGATGCAACATATTCATAAAGTGAGCCGAATCTTACTACACCATCAATGTGGGTTAAGGAATAACCCACCATCACCAGCGGTCCGATGATGCGATAATAGGATGATGAACCTTCTGTTCCCAAATCTCCCAGACGTTCAGAGATGTATGGGAAGGCAAATATCACACCCACCATAAACACCGTCAGGGAAATAATCGCCAGCGGCAATTTTTTCTTAATCGCCTCTTTGTTCAGATACTGGAACGCCCACTCCAGCAGGTAAAACAAGATAAATGTCATTACCCCGGAAAACGATCCTGACAGAACAATCCCTGCAAGAATCATAGCATCGGTCTTAGGCGTTTTGATACCAAACTGTTTGATGCTGAGCCAAATTGAGATTAATGCCAGAGCAAAAAACGCCGGTTCAAAATAGAGTGCGGTGGTACGCTTTCCGCCAAACTTAATGAAGTTCAGAACGTAACTGTTACTGTAAATGAGATATTTCGAAATGATCTCCATCAGGCTACTGCCACCGGTCAAAATAATTTGCGCCATCTCCAGTGCAGCAAGCATAACAATTAACGCAACGGCAATATAAAAGAACCTGAGGATTTTCCGATAATTGTGCGGTGATATCGTTTTAAAGCGAATACTCCAGACCATGCCAATAATAATGACGATATAAACAAACAGCATGGTGGAGGTGACGTATTTACTGGCATCCAGCGACTGGCCAAAGATGTAGTTAAAGGCCGTCAGCCCTGACCCGATACCCAGCGCAATCATCAACTTCTTCAGGTTGATTTTCTCGACGTACAGCAAAAGCAGAACGGGCAAGAAGGTCACGATGGTAATCGGGAAGCTTTCACCCAACTGAGCAATCTTGACGTTGACCAGCAGGTAAATCAGCGGCAGCAGCAGATAACTACAGATTCTGATAGAACGAGACATACTCCTCCAGCATCTGTTGTCCACTGTAGGCCTTGCGACTGCGGTTGCGGAACGATTCCAGGCTCGTGCCAAACACGGCTTGCGCAATATCGGCCTTCGTCATCTGCACCAGCGGCAATACCTCCTGCTCCGCGAAGGTTTTCCCGCCCGATTTTTCCAGCACTTCACGCGCCGCATCGCTGTGGGTGGCAATCACCGGCACACCAATCGAGAGCGCTTCGCACAGGATCAGCGGGTAGTTATCCACGCGTGAGCTAAACACCAGCGCGTCCATGCCGTTCAGGGCGCTCATCAGTTTGCGCTTGTCAGTTTCAAACCCGTGGTTCACCACGTTTGCCCCAATGAACGGGGAAAACTTACCGAAGGTATGCAGTTCAATGTTGTCGCCCAGCGCCATGATGTCTTGCACCAGTTGCTGATTGGTTTTACCGTCGTAGCGCAAATCATGCGCGACAATAGCAATTTTCGGTTTGCCCGTGGTTTCCGCCACCGGCGTCAGCTCCGCCAGAATCTCTTCCGTCGCCACATCGATACCGTTGTTAATGATTTTGCAGCGCCCTGCGCCGTACAGACTGTTGAATGCGTCCGCCACGTGCTGGCTTGGGGAGATAAACGTGCAGCCAAGCGAGATCATGTCGCGAAACAGCTGACGTTTTCCCTCTACCAGCTGATATGCGCGATCAATGCTGACGGGTGGATAGTTGGTCAGCGTCGGGCATTTCTGACAGTTCGTTTTCCACCCTTCACAGCCGTCGGTAAACGCGCAGCGTCCGGTCACACTCCAGTGATCGTGCAGCGTCCAGACAAACCGGGTGTCCGGTTTATGCGCCTGCACGTTCTCGCAAAATGCCACCACCTCTTCCAGCTTCAGCCAGTAGCTGTGCAGCACGTGAAAATGCAGCACCACCGGGCCGGTGGTCCGCGTTACGGTGCGATAAAGGTTATTCAGGTTACCGAACAGATCGCGGTTAAACAGACGAAACAGTGCAATGTTAGCAATAGACGTCAGGCGCGGCGTCTGCTTCAGCACCTGCGGATAGTTATCGTGGCTAACGCTTTTCTTGCCGCTCTTGCCGTAGCCGTAGACAAAGCGCGACTGTAATCCTTTTTGCAGCGCACGCTGATGCAGATCCAGCGCTACACCGGCCGCCCCGCCTTCCGCGAGGCGCACGTTAAATTGCAGAATGTTCATTTGATCACCTTCACCCGGGCTTTTTCTCCCACCACCAGTGCGTTATCCGGAATGTTGTCCAGCACCACGCTACCTGCACCCACGGTGACGTTATTGCCGATAGTAATGTCGCCAATGATCACCACGTTGGCTCCCAGCTCGACGTTATTGCCGATAACCGGGCACGCCAGACTGTCCGGCCCACGGTTGCCGATGGTCACCGCGTGACGAATGGTGAAATCATCACCCGCGACCACAAATTTATTAATCACCACTGCATAGCCGTGGTGAATGGTGAAGCGGCGGCCAATGGTCGCGGCAGCCTGAATTTCATAACCAAAAATGCATTCGGTGATGATGCGGTACAGCACCAGAGCCGGTGCCGCCCAGATATTGTTCAGCACATTTTTTTTGCGCCACACCGAGCAAAAGTGCGCGATGCGGTACGCCAGAACCATGCAGCATGGGCGCAGGCTCCAGCTGTTTGCGCGGCAATCTTCCAGAAACATTATTTCCCCCGAAGCCCATCAGCCAGGCGTTTACCATTGCGCACGGAAAACAGCGTGAGCAGCGTGCGCCAGTTCATGCGCTTATTGCGGATTTGATAGAGGGTAAAGAGCTGATACTTCCGGCTGGCACGGTCAAACTTGTCCTTGTGCTTGCGGTAAAAGTGAAAGTAGCCCGAGAATTTTTTCGGCGAGGAGGTGATTTGCATCTCCCCATGGTTGATGTGCAGGATCTGCGTAGCCTCTTCCACTTTCCACGGTTCACCATATTCCACCACCATCCGCAGGAAGATGTCGTAATCCTGCGCGGCCTTCAGTTCGGTATCAAACAGACACGCTTTAAAGCGCCATGCCCAGGTAAACACCTGATTGCCAATGATATTGCGCTTATAAAACAGACGGCGTGAGTACGGAGATTTCGGGTACAGCGGCAGACTCGCGGGCTGAGAGTAGACTTCACCCTGGCAGACATAGTCGTTGGCATACAGGAAAGCGTGCGTAACCAGCTGCTGTTGATGCGACAGGAAGATCGACAAACGATTTGGCGTCCATTCATCATCATCGTCAATACCGGTCAGATACTGCCCTTGCGCCTGCATAATCGCCTGGTTACGCACCGCACACGCCCCGGAGTTGATGGCGTTATGCGTATACATCACGCGCGGATCGTTGAGATCAGACACAAATTTCTGCAACTGTTCATACGAGGAAGAACAGTCATCAACGACGATCAGCTCCCAGTTATCATAATCCTGTCGTAGTACGGATTTGATTGCGCGGATCGCCAGCTGCTGACGGTTCCATGTCGGCATATAGATAGAAATCAAAGGGCGTTGTGTGGTCATGGTCTTTCCCGAATGAGTTCGATGCCCTCACCCCTGCCCTCTCCCAAAGGGAGAGGGTTAGGGTTAGGGGGGGATGAACTTTTATTTGCTGTCCGATTTATATTCGTACTCGTAGTACCCGTAATCCTGATAACCACTCGCGCGACGGAAGATGGAGTTCAGGATCACCCCTTTCACCTCAATACCGTTCTGTTCAAAACGGCTCAGGCTGGTTTCCACCTCTTTGATGGTGTTCACCGCATAGCGCGCCACCATCAGCGTGGTACCTGCATGGCGGCCCACAACGGCAGCATCGGTGACGGCCAGAATTGGCGGTGTATCAATCAGCACCAGGTCGTAGTGTTTGCTCGCCCACGCCACCAGTTGGCTAAAGCGCTCACTCATCAGCAATTCAGAGGGGTTAGGCGGTACCTGTCCACGCGGGATCAGGTCAAATTTCGGGATCGAGGTCGGTTTAGCACTTTCACTAATCTCCCCTTTACCGAGCAGGATTTCCGACAAGCCGTTGACGTTGTTGGTGCCCAGCAGCTCGTGGGTGTAACCCTTACGCATATCGCAGTCGATCAGCAGCACGCGTTTATTGGTCTGGCTCACCACCGCCGCCAGGTTGGCACAGACGAATGTCTTACCAATCGACGGGCTTACACCGGTCATCATCAGGACGTTATTTTTAGCCTGCATCATGGCAAAGTGCAGGCTGGTTCGCAGGCTGCGCACCGCTTCAATCGCCAGGTCAGTGGGGTTACCCACCGCCAGAAGCTGGCTCTGTTTGTAACGCTTAACGCCCTTCACGGTTTTGACGCTGTCATGCGATTTCTGCCACTCGGACAGAGGAATGCTGGCATACACGCTGATGCCATTCTCTTCCAGCGCCTGTGGGCTTTCGATACCACGGTTGAACAGCGAGCGCAGCAATACGCCGACGATGGAAAGCATCAGGCCAAGAATAATGCTGCCGAGAATAATCAGCGCTTTCTTCGGCTTCAGCACACCAGGCTGGGTAATTGCCGGGTCAACGATACGCACATCGCCGACGGTGCTGGCTTCGGTGATTTTCAGCTCCTGCTGTTTATTCAGCAATTGCATATACACCTGCTGACCAGATTCCACGTCGCGGGTCAGACGCACAATTTCCTGCTGCGTCTTTGGCATCGCGGTCACGCGGTTATTCAGCTTCGCCTTCTCTTCTTCCAGCGTCTGGCGTTTTTCCAGCAACGTGCGGTAGGCCGGGTGACGTTTGGTGTAGAGCTTGGAGATTTCGGCTTCTTTGAAGGTCAGTTCGTTGAGCTGTGCGTCAATGTTAACCATTGAATCGAGAACCGATTTTGCTTCCAGCGGTAAATCAACGGAATCTTTATCCTGACGATAGGCATTCAGTTTATTCTCTGCATCATCCAGATGAGCGCGCACCTCTGGCAGCTGTTTCGCCAGGAAGGCCAGGCTTTTTGCCGCTTCCGCCGATTTACGCTCCACGTTCTGCTCAAGGTAGTTGCGGGTAATGCTGTTGAGTACGTCGCGGATTTGATCTTTATCCTCACCGGTAAAGGTCATGCTCAGAACGCCGGTGTCCTTACCATTTTCGGTGACGGTCAGGTTATTTTGCAGATTATTGATCATCCCCAGCGTGGAAAATTTGGTGACCGTAAACTCACCCCCTTCCTGCGCCTGAATGCTGCTCACCATCATGCTGACGCCGTCTTTGGTGAGCATCTGCCCCACTTCACCCCGCGCACTAAAGCCCGCATCGCTGGTCAACTGATACTGTTTCGGGCTCAGCACGGTCAGGGTAAACGTCTGATCCGCGCCCCCTTTCGGCAGCACAAAATCCACCACTTTCACGGTGTCATTGCTGCGACCCATCAGGCGATCCCAGCCCGCACCAAATACCGGGAAGGTATTTTTGGTGACGGAAATATCCAGCCCCAGGTCGTGGACCGTTTTACCGAGTACCAGACGCGACTGGATAAGCTGAATTTCGGCGTCTGATGCCGGAGGCTTGTTGGCCAGCGCGGAACCAATGTCCTGCACCAGCGAGCTACCGGTGTTCTGCTCAATCTGCATCAGCGCATCGGCGCTGTAGATTGGCGTCGCGAACAGCGTATAGACCACCGCCGCAGCGGCAAATACGGCGGTGATCCCAATCACCCACCACTTCGCTTCTACAACGGTGCCGACCAGGCGACCAATATCAATTTCATCACTGCCCGAAGTCGGGGCGGCAGAAAGTTTTGTTTTTTCTGTCATTGTTATCCCTGCTGAGCTTTCAGTGCCTGCGCCCACTGACGGGCAGACTGGTCAAGTAAGGTGTATACCGCTTCAAACGCCTCACGACTTTTGCGATACGGATCGGGGATTTCACGTTCATTGTCCCAGTGACCAAACAGCATCACCTTGCCGCGCATCTCCGGCGCGATGTCGCACAGCGTGTGAATGTGGCGTTTTTCCATCGTCAGGATCAGGTCATACTCCCGGCACATCCGGCCGGAGACCTGGCGGGCGCAGTGCCCGTCAAGGGAAAGGTTGTGACCGTTGGCAACGCTGGTGGCACGTTCATCGGCACTTTTACCGACCAACGCACCAAGCCCTGCGGAGTCAACGGTGAGTCCGGGCTGATAATTTTTCAGCAACCGTTCCGCCGTCGGGGAACGGCAAATGTTCCCCACGCATACCACCAGAATTTTGTTAAACATCGCGGGTTACCAGGTATGAATGTCGCGCGCCGTATCCGTCATGTAGCGAACGCCACTGATGGTTGGCAGCAACTGGTTGATCAGGCGGTTCCAGCGGGCAACTGGCGCGGTGGTGACATACACCACATCGTATGGCTGCAGGCGGAACGACGTTGCCATTACCAAAGACGTCGCATCAGACATATCCAACTGGTAGATATTGGCAATCTTGCCTTTGGCGCTGGCGTCGTTCTTCAGCGGACGGATCACGAAGATACCGCTGGCGTTGGAGGACGTCAGATCGATGCCTTCCGCATTGCCCAGCGCTTCGGTCAGGGTCATACCGCTGAAGTCCATCTTGAGGGTGCTCTGCTTCTTCACTTCGCCCATCACGAACACTTTCAGATCGTCGTTGCGTGGTACGTAGAGAATATCGCCCGGATAGAGCAGACGGTTCTGGGTCAGGTCACCGTTTTGCATCAGCGCCTGCAGGGAAATGCGCTGCTCTTTGCCGTTATGCGTGAGTACCACGTTGCGCCAGTCAGCGCCGTCGGTTAAACCGCCTGCGGCGTTAACGGCGTCCAGCACGGTGAGGGGGACGTTGGTAATGGCCTGCTGGCCAGATTTGTTCACCTGCCCGGAGATATAGGCTTTCTGCGAGCGGAATGCGGCGATATTAACGTCCACCTGCGGGTCAGCAATGTACTGCGCCAGGCGGCCGGTAATATCACTACGGATCTCGGCGAGCGTTTTCCCTGCAACATGCACTTTGCCGATATAGGGATAGAACATGGTCCCGTCAGACTGCACCCAGTTCCCGGTATCGCTTGAGCTGCGATACTGGCCCGCCGGAGTTGTCAGTTCCGGGTGGTCCCAGACGGTCACGTTGATCACATCACCTGGCCCTACGCGGTACTGATAAGAGGCTATTTCCTGGTCCAGAGACATATTCGGCTGGGCAACATTTGGACGTGGGCGTAATTGTTCGACCAGACGCGGCGTCAGCGGATAAACATTCACCATTTTGTCGAGGTCAAAATCAGCATCCTGCTGTTTGATCACATCCTTGCCCATTGTTGACATATTGCTGCCGGGAAAGACCGTACAACCACTCATCAAGGTCACCGACACCAATAATGGCATCAATTTCATTTTGGATTTCATCATTGATTATTTATCACTTTGGCAGAGTAATTACCCTGTGAAATTTAAATAAGCCCGGGTCTTTTGGCTTTCAGCATGCAGTTAATCAAATAGAAATATAACTGGCATCAGTCCTAAAAAAAGCTTATTCACCCACTGGCTATTGACAGAATAATCGAGGCTGATTCACTCGCGTCCGGGCACGCTACCGCCCTTGGCTTTCAGTTACCAATCTACTGACTAAACAATATGTTATGGAAAGACACCCTCTTGAATCAGGTCTTATAGCAAATATACCAACCACTTCAGAGAAGTTGCTGATAATGAATAACCGAGACTAAAGACCGGAACAATAATAGCAACAAGGAGATTTAACATTTGATGCTGAGGGAATTGTTGCAGCTAACCTAATAGCAGGCAAGAAGACATCCGCCCTGATAACTATTTTTAAGAATAATATTAAGAGCAAATTTTTCACATTTTAGGATTTTCTTTATATTGACAAAAAACACATTAAAATCATTAATTGCGATATATCCTAAATATCTCACTTCATAATCAAATATACGCCTTTACCTTATGTACAGTATTCTCAGCATATTTTCTTTTTCTCCCGCTTATTAAGAGAAATCTCACCCTGGCATTGCAATTTCCTCTGGTTTTATCCATGATCAAAGTGTGACATTGGTCATATAACAGAAGGTATTGCTATTACTATGGAATGGATTGCCGATCCATCACTCTGGGCCGGGTTGGTTACGCTGGTCGTCATCGAATTAGTACTCGGTATTGATAATCTGGTCTTTATCGCCATCCTCGCCGAAAAATTGCCACCTTCGCAGCGTGACCGGGCGCGCGTGACGGGTTTGTTGCTGGCGATGGTGATGCGACTGTTGCTGCTGGCGTCAATCTCCTGGCTGGTCACGCTGACCACGCCGCTGTTTACCGTTTACAACCTGAGCTTTAGCGCCCGCGATCTGATCATGCTTTTTGGTGGGTTGTTCCTGCTGTTCAAAGCCACGGTAGAGTTGAATGAGCGGCTTGAAGGGAAAGACAGTGAAAACCCCACCCAGCGCCGGGGCGCTAAATTCTGGCCAGTGGTCGCGCAAATTGTGGTGCTGGATGCGGTCTTCTCGCTGGACTCGGTCATCACTGCCATCGGGATGGTAGACCATCTGGCCGTGATGATGGCCGCCGTGATTATCGCCATTGTACTGATGGTCATGGCGAGCAAAGCGCTGACACGGTTTGTGAACAGCCACCCGACCATCGTCATCCTCTGTCTGAGCTTCCTGCTGATGATTGGCTTTAGCCTGGTGGCCGACGGTTTCGGATTCCACATTCCAAAAGGCTATCTGTACGCCGCCATTGGTTTCTCGGTCATGATTGAATCGCTTAACCAGCTGGCGATTTTCAACCGCCGTCGTTTTCTGTCTGCTAACCAGAGTCTGCGCCAGCGCACTGCCGACACGGTAATGCGCCTGCTCAGCGGACAAAAAGAAGATGCGGAGCTGGATGCCGCATCCTCCGCGATGCTCGCCGATCACAGCGACGGGCAGATTTTTGACCCGCAGGAGCGGCGGATGATTGAGCGGGTGCTCAATCTGAACCAGCGTTCAGTCAGCAGTATCATGACCTCACGCCATGACATTGAACATATCGATCTGGCCGCCCCGGAAGAGCAAATCCGCGCGTTGCTGGATAAAAACCAGCACACCCGCGTGGTCGTCACTGGGGAAGAAGAGGAAGAAGAGCTACTGGGCGTCGTGCATGTTATCGACCTGCTGCAACAACAGCTGCACGGCGAACCACTCAATCTGCGCGCACTGGTGCGCCAGCCGCTGGTGTTCCCGGAAACGTTGCTGTTGCTCTCGGCGCTGGAGCAGTTCCGTAACGCGCGCACCCATTTTGCTTTTGTGGTGGATGAGTTTGGTTCGGTTGAAGGGCTGGTCACGCTCAGCGACGTAATGGAAACCATCGCCGGTAATCTCCCCAACGAGGTAGATGAAATTGATGCGCGCCATGACATTCAGAAAAATGCAGACGGTTCATGGACGGCCAACGGCCATATGCCGCTTGAAGACCTGATCCAGTATGTTCCCCTGCCTCTGGATGAGAAACGTGAGTACCACACCATTGCCGGTTTGTTGATGGAATATCTGCAGCGCATTCCGGTACCCGGTGAAGAGGTACAGGTCGGGGATTATCTGATTAAGACATTACAGGTGGAGAACCATCGCGTGCAGAAGGTACGGTTAATACCGCTACGCGATGAGGAAGAGATGGATTTTGAGGTGTAAAAAAGCCGGGTGGAGGCTACGCCTTACCCGGCACAACAGACATCAAAGCTTATTGAGCAGCTTCTTCGCATCTTTCCCTGTCTGTGAATCCTTATTCCGATCCGCCCAGTCGTTCAGCCGACGTTTGGCTTCATCCTGCAGATGCTTACGCAGGATCTGATCCACCTGAAGGCTGTAATTCAGCGCCTGCCATTTGCCGTACACGCTAAGCGGGATCGGCGTCTCTTTCAGGAAGTCGACCAGTTTGCTTTCACCCTGCCAGCCGGAAAGCACACGCACGTTAAAACGGGTATCTGCCGTCTCTTTCACCAGATCCAGCGAGCCTTCGCCCGTTAACGACAACAGGGATGAAGAGCCCTGCATGCCGCCCAGAGAGAGCTGCCCGTTGTCCAGCGTCAGGTCACTGGTAAAGCTATCGAGACGCGTTGCGCTGTCGTAATTTTCCTGGGCCTGGACGTTACTGCTGCGTTCAACCGCCTGCTGAACCAGTTGCTGGAAGTTGAGTCCTTCCATACGGCTGTCTTTTAGCTCAACATGAGCCTGCCCCTGCCAGTCGCGGCGGAAGGCGTCAGCATCGATCTTCGCCCCGGAAAAGTCCCCGGCCAGCGTCAGCTGCCCCGTCATGGATATCGGGTAGTTAAAGGCTTTCAGGATCGTACCAATCTCAACGTTGTCGAGACGCGGCTGGAACTCCGCGCTGGCGGGTTCTGTACGCACATCCAGCGAGCCAGGCAGAGAAACATGCCCGGTCCCCATTTTGCCGCTCAGCTCGGAGACAACCAGCAACCCGTTATGGTTAAACATCTGGCTGCTCACATTGGTAAAGTCAATGCCGCGCCAGCGCACGCTGTTGGCTTTCAGCAGAATGTCTGCCGTGAACCCGCGCAGACCGTTATAGTCTGGCTGATCAATATTGGAGGAGATAACCGGGCGCGTCTGTTTCATCTGACTCTGCCCCGATTGCTGCACATCACTGTCCGGCGCGGCGGCCTGGGTCACGAGCAGGTTCTCCAGGTTCAGATTATCAAACTGCAGGTTCAGCACCCATTTCGGCTTCTGTTCAAGAGAAACACTCGCCTGCCCTTTCAGGCTGCTGTCGTTCGCCTGCAGGTTAAGGTTATCCAGCTCCAGCTGTTTTTGTTCTTCACGCCATACGGCTTGCAACGTTCCCTGGCCGGTAATTCCCTGAGCAGGAACATCGGCCCCCGTCAGTTGCCAGTTCAGTTGCTGAATATCTGCCGTGAGCTGGTGCGGATAATCCGACGCATTCACGCTGGCATTCAGCGACAGGGTCAGATCGCGCTGATCGCGGTTTACTCGTCCACTGAAATCCACCGTGGCACGATGGTGCGCGTCCTGCTCCATCTTCAGGTTAATGTTGCGTACAGTGACCTGATCATTATCTTCATGCTGGAAAACCAGCACACTGTCGGCCACTTTCAGTTTACCGATATCAAATGACCAGCCTGTATCAGACGCCCCATCTGGCAGGGTGTTTTCACGTGGTGCAACCGGCGCATCCGCGTTTCGCACGGCTTCAGTTTGTGGGGTAAGCTGAATGACCGCGCTTTTCAGCATCACCTGGTCTACCTGCAACTGGTGTGAAAAGAGCGGGAACAGCGCCACATCAAGACGCATGTTATCGGCCGATACCAGCGGCTGAGTGGCCCCCGGTGCGGTTAACGACATACGGCCTGAGAGAATGCTGAGTTGCGGCCAGACGTGCCACCGCAGCGGCCCATCCAGCTTCAGTTCATAACCGCTGCGCGCTTCAACCTGCCGCACCATATAGGCACGGAAATCATTAGGGTTAACCAGCAGAACCAACGCTGAAAGGCCAGCAACCAGCACCACCAGCAATATCATCAGCGTTGTCAGAACTCTTCTCATGGCATCCTCAGTGGACTAACGATCAGTCTTTATCAATACGACTGGCAACCGCACCCTGCTGGTCGCGATATTTTGCATCCTGACGGCGGTTATAAGGACGCTCTGCCGGACCTGTCAGGGGTTCAAAGCTCAGCGCGCCAATCATCATACCCGGGCGCAGTGCCAGCGGTAGTTTACCGGCGTTGAAGAACTCCAGCACGATACGGCCCGACCAGCCTGGATCGATACGGTGCGCGGTCACGTGTACCATCAGCCCCAGACGCGCCAGAGAAGAACGGCCATCAAGCCAGCCAACCAGATCCGCAGGCAACGTGACGGATTCAAACGTCACCGCCAGCGCCAGCTCACCCGGATGCAGGTAAAACGCATCACCCTCGTCGAGGACAATTTCGTCACTCATCACACGATCAAGCGCCGCGCTGACTTCGTCCTTCGGCCCGCTGAGGTCGATAAACGGTGCAGTGTGGCCGCTAAAGGTGCGGAATTTATTTCCCAGACGCACGTCAACGGTCACACCATTGATACGCTCCACCGGCGGGCGCGGGGTAATAGACAGGCGGCCTTCATCCAGCCAGGCTTCTATATCGCGATCACAAAGACGCATGGCACTTTCTCCTTTCGTGCATCGTGCCCTGAGGGTTTACTGACTCAGGGCAAAACCAGGTTATATCTGAACGGTACACAATTCGCGTGGCTTATTCAAAGAACTGGCTGATTTTCGCTTTTAAGATATCAATAGCAATGCGGTTTTTACCGCCGCGAGGCACGATGATATCGGCGTATTGCTTGGATGGTTCGATAAATTGCAGGAACATCGGACGGACGGTTTTCTGGTATTGCGCCATGACAGAGTCCATCGAACGGCCACGTTCGTTAACGTCGCGCTTAATGCGGCGCATCAGGCAAATATCCAGTGGGGTATCGACAAAAATAGAGAAGTTCATGGATTCACGCAGACGCGCGTCGGTCAGAAGCAGGATGCCTTCGAGGATAATCACCTTCTTCGGCTCGATGCGAATCGTTTCCTGCGTGCGGGTATGTTCCACGTAGCTATAGACAGGCAGTTCAATCGCCTGGCCATTCTTAAGCGCTTCTAAATGCTGGAACAGCAGGCTGTGATCCATTGCATTTGGATGATCATAATTCGTTTTTACGCGCTCTTCCATCGACAGATGGGATTGGTCTTTGTAATAGCTATCTTCGGGAATGACGCCGATGTGCTCATCACCAACTTGTTCACGCAGTTCGCGGTAAAGCGTACTGGCAATAAGACTTTTACCTGAAGCCGATGCGCCGGCGATGCCTATGATGACGCACTGATGAGACTTATCAGTCATAAATTTAGCGACCTGATTGACCTGGATGTTAAGGAAGGACGACGCCGGAGCGTCAAACGCGGCAATTATAGGGATTTCGTGGGCGTGATACCAGTCGAAAGCGCAGGATATGCGAGAGAGGCTGAAAAGTGCCTTTTCGATCCCTTAGTGAAATTTAAACGAACATTTTTTCAGCGTTTAATATGAATTTTTTGCAGAGTAACTATTTAATAACTCTATGATGTCAAATTATGAGCAGTCGCCATATGAATTGTAAATTGTTTGTACTAGCATAAGCCAAATTATTAAATTCTCTCGTCCGGGCCTGGCTCCTGACGGCATGGCGTCTTTGGATAAAGCGGTAATGAATAAACAATACCAGCGGGTTTTGGTTACTACCCCACATCCTTTATTACGACTTGTCTGTCTGGGCCTGGTCACCTTCATCTTTACGTTGTTCTCGCTGGAGCTCACCCGCTCCGGCACGCTGCTGGCTCCCCTCTGGTTTCCCACCGCCATTATGATGGTGGCGTTTTACCGCCACGCAGGAAAAATGTGGCCTGGCATTGCGCTGGCCTGTTCATTTGGCAATATTCTGGCCACCTGGATGCTCTTTTCCTGGGAGGCAACGAGCTTCACCTACCTCTCGATAAACCTGATTGAAGCCTTTATTGGCGCGGTCATACTCCGCAAATGGCTGCCCTGGTATAACCCATTACAAAACCTGGGTGACTGGATCCGTCTGGCGATCGGCAGTGCGCTGATACCACCGCTGGTGGGCGGGGTACTGGTGCATTTTCTGATCCCCAGCCCGGAACCACTTCGTACCTTCCTGGTCTGGGTGCTTTCTGAATCCATTGGCTCGCTGGCACTGGTTCCACTGGGTCTGCTCTTTAAGTCACACTATTTGCTTCGCCACCGCAATCCGAAGCTGCTGCTGGAAACCTTGCTGACGATGGCCGCCACCCTGACGCTAAGCTGGGTGGCCGTAACCTGGGTACCGTGGCCGTTTACCTGCGTCATCGTCCTGCTCATGTGGAGCGCCGTGCGTCTGCCGAGGATGGAAGCCTTCCTGGTGTTTTTAGTCACCGTGATGGTCATTTCGCTGATGATTGCCCGAAATCCCCTACCGCTGGCAACCCAGAATGCCAGCGCCATGCTGAATGCCCCCTGGCTGCCATTCCTGATGATGCTACTGCCAGCCAACGTCATGACGATGGTGATGTATGCATTTCGTGCCGAACGTAAGCATATAACCGAAAGCGAAGAGCGTTTCCGTAATGCAATGGAGTATTCCGCCATCGGTATGGCTCTGGTGGGGGTTGAAGGGCAGTGGCTACAGGCGAACAAAGCGCTGTGCAGTTTTCTTGGCTACAGCCAGAAAGAACTTCAGTCGCTCACCTTCCAGCAGCTCACGTGGCCGGAAGATTTGAATTCCGACCTGAAGCTGCTTGAACAGCTTGTGAGGGGGGATATCAATAACTACAGCCTTGAGAAACGCTATTACACCCGCAATGGCGAGGTCGTCTGGGCGCTGCTTGTTGTTTCAGTCGTACGCCATGCGGACGGCTCCCCACTCTACTTTATCGCCCAGATTGAAGACATTAACGATCTCAAGCAGACCGAGTGGGTCAACAAACGCCTGATGGAACGTATCACCCTTGCTAACGAAGCCGGTGGTATCGGGATTTGGGAGTGGGATCTGGAGCCTGACATCATCAGCTGGGATAAGCGGATGTTCGAGCTGTATGAAATTCCGCCGCATATCAAGCCGACGTGGCAACTCTGGCACGAGGCGATGGTGCCAGAAGACCGCGCCCACGTGGAACAGGTGATCCGCGACTCGCTGATGGACAGGCTGCCGTTTAAGCTTGAGTTTCGTATTCGCGTCAAGGACGGCATACGTCATATTCGTTCGCTGGCAAACCGGGTGCTGGATAAACAGGGCGAAGTTGAACGCCTGCTTGGCATCAATATGGACATGACCGAAGTTAAGCAGCTGAATGAAGCGCTGTTCCAGGAAAAAGAGCGTTTGCACATCACGCTCGACTCCATCGGTGAAGCGGTGTTGTGTACCGATATCGACATGAATGTCACCTTTATGAATCCCGTCGCCGAGAAGATGAGCGGCTGGCTGCAAACCGAGGCTATCGGGCAGCCGATCCTGACGGTGCTACATATTACGTTTGGTGAGAATGGCCCACTGATGGAGAATATCCACAGCGGCGATATGTCCCGTTCTGCGATTGAACAGGATGTGGTGCTTAACTGTCGCACTGGCGGGAGCTTTGATATCCATTACAGTATCACTCCGCTCAGTACGCTGGACGGCCAAAATATTGGCTCGGTTCTGGTGATTCAGGATGTCACCGAGTCACGCAAAATGCTGCGTCAGCTGAGCTACAGCGCCTCCCACGATGCGCTCACCCATCTGGCAAACCGGGTCAGCTTCGAAAACCACCTTAAACGCCTGTTGCAGACCGTGCAGGAGACGCGCCAGCGTCATGCGCTGGTGTTTATCGATCTCGACCGCTTCAAAGCCGTTAACGATACCGCAGGCCATGCGGCGGGCGACGCCCTGCTCCGGGAACTCTCTTCGTTAATGCTGACCATGCTGCGCTCAAGCGACGTCCTGGCACGTCTGGGCGGCGACGAATTCGGGCTATTGCTGCCGGACTGCAATATCGAAAGCGCACGCTATATTGCAGGCCGTCTGATCCACGCCATCAACAATTACCACTTTATGTGGGAAGGACGTCTGCACCGCATTGGTGCCAGCGCCGGTATCACCCTGATTGATGAAAATAACAATCAGGCGTCGGAAGTGATGTCGCAGGCCGACATCGCCTGCTATGCCTCGAAAAACAACGGGCGTGGTGTCGTCACCGTTTACGAACCGCAGCAGGAGCGGATCCACAGCACGCGCAGCATGATGTCGCTTGATGAACAGTGGCATATGATCAAGGACAATCACCTGATGTTGATTGCCCGTAGCGTCGCCTCCCCGCGTATTCCGGAGAGCTGTAATTTCTGGCTGATCTCATTACGCCTGTGGACTAACCAGGGCGAAGTCCAGGAAGAGCACGCCTTCCGTTCGAGTCTGGCGGAGCCTGAACTGTTACACGCCCTCGACCGACGTATTTTTAGCGAGTTCTTCCGCACCTATGCCGCGCAGGTGGCCAGTAAAGGTATGGGAGTGGCACTGCCGCTTTCTGAAGCCGGTTTAGCCAGCGTCACGCTGGTCGACGAGTTGCTCGATCTTCTGGATAAAGGCACGCTGCCGGGTCGTCTTCTGCATCTGGTTATTGCTGTCGACGTGGTACGTAACCCGGATGAGAGAGTCCAGCAGGGGCTGCAAAAGCTCCGTCATGCTGGCTGTCGCGTGGTGCTCAGCCAGGTAGGACGTGACATGAACGTCTTTAACCACCTGAGCGCCAATATGGCCGATTATCTGATGCTGGACGCAGAAATGGTGACGAACATACACGGCAATCTGATGGATGAAATGATGGTTGCCATTATTCAGGGCCATGCACAGCGGCTGAGGATGAAAACTCTCGCCGGGCCAAGCAACCAGCCGATCATGATGGATACCCTTTCCGGTATCGGCATTGACTTCATCTACGGCGACACCATCGCCGAACCACAGCCGCTGGAATTACTTCTGAATACCAGCTATTTCGCTATCAACTGACGGCACCCAGCCGTCGGTATACCAGATGTGCAGCAGCGCGTAAGAGCGCCACGGCTGCCAGCGCTGGGCGTATCGACGGATCTGCGCCGGGGTCATTCCGGCGAAGCGCTGTTTAATCAGATAATCATCCGGCAGGAAAACATCTTTCGCCTGCCAGCCGCGCAGGGCAAGGTAGTTTGCCGTCCAGCGCCCAATCCCCGGCCGCTGTTGTAACGCCTTCATGCCTTCTTCAATATCCGCAGGCGGGAAAAGCGGAAACGTTCCGTCGACCACGGACTGCGCCAGATGAATCAACGACTCCGCCCGCCTGACCGGCATCCCGAGAGCTTTCAACGCCAGTGGGTCGGCCGCCGCCAGCGCTGCCGGTGTCGGGAAGCAGACATAGCCCGGAGAATCCTTCACCGGTTTGCCACACAGCGCCACAACACGCGAGGCCAGCTTCGCCGCCATCGCCACGCTGACCAGCTGCCCCAGAATCGCCCGCACGCCCTGCTCCCAGGCATCCATTGCCCCCAGTAAACGTAAGCCTGGCCGCGCAGCACCGAGTTCGCCCAGCGCCTCCTGAATTTGCTGCGGATCGCAGGCAAGATCGAACAGACGTCCGATGCGCTCCAGGCAGGTCTGTGCAACTGGCGTCAGCCCCGCACTGAACGTTACCTCCAACGTATGGGTGCGGATATCCGGCGTGACGCGAAATATTCCCTGATGTCCCTCACAGGCAAAACTGCGTTCGTAGTATTCGTCCGTGACAGTTTCGACGCCCGCTACCGCACGCACGCCAAGAAAGCCAAACATCCATTGCCAGTCATAAGGGGGTTGCCACGTCAGGGTATACATTGTTGCTCCTTTTATGTTCCCCTCAGCATAAACCGAAAGATCTTGTTGCGCCTTGCTTTCATATTCCAGTTGTCGCCGGGAAGACATTTCGTTAAAGTCTCGCCCCTTCTCACTGGCATGGGGATTTCTACGTGTTTATTGGATTTGACTACGGTACGGCAAACTGTTCGGTTGCGGTTATGCAAAACGGGCAACCACAGCTCCTGAAAATGGAAAAAGAGAGCACGCTGCTGCCGTCAATGCTCTGCGCACCCACGCGCGAAGCGGTCAGCGAATGGCTGTTTCGCCATCATCAGGTTCCGGCCAATGCCGCAGAAACCCAGGCGTTGCTACGCCGGGCCGTCAGTTTTAACCGCGAGGAAGACATCGACGTTACGCCTTCCAGCGTGCAGTTTGGTCTTTCTTCGCTCGGACATTACATTGACGACCCGGAAGAGGTCTACTTCGTTAAATCACCGAAGTCCTTCCTGGGTGCCAGCGGCCTGAAGCCACAGCAGGTGGCAGTGTTTGAAGATCTGGTGTGCGCCATGATGCTGCACATCCGTAATCAGGCACAGACGCAGGTTTCCGATGCAATCACTCAGGCAGTTATTGGCCGCCCGATCAACTTCCAGGGGCTGGGTGGTGACGACGCTAACCAACAGGCACAGGGGATCCTTGAGCGTGCCGCGCACCGTGCAGGTTTCCGTGATGTGGTGTTCCAGTATGAACCGGTTGCTGCGGGGCTGGATTTTGAAGCCACGCTGACGGAAGAAAAACGCGTGCTGGTCGTGGATATCGGCGGTGGTACAACGGACTGCTCGCTGCTGTTGATGGGGCCACAATGGCACTCGCGTCGCGACCGTGAAAACAGCCTGCTGGGACACAGTGGTTGCCGCGTGGGTGGTAACGATCTGGATATCGCCCTGGCGTTCAGGAGCCTGATGCCGCTGCTTGGCATGGGGGGACAAACGGAAAAAGGGATCGCCCTGCCGATCCTGCCGTGGTGGAACGCTATCGCCATCAATGATGTTCCCGCGCAAAGTGATTTTTACAGCACCGCCAACGGTCGCTACCTGAATGACCTGGTGCGCGATGCCCAGGACGCCGACAAAGTCGCGCTGCTGTACAAAGTGTGGCGTCAGCGTCTGAGCTACCGCGTGGTGCGCACCGCTGAAGAGAGCAAAATTGCCCTCTCCAACCGTCCTGAACATGCGGTATCGTTACCGTTTATCCGCGACGAGCTGGCAACCGCGATTTCACAGGAAGGGCTGGAAACAGCACTCACCCAGCCTCTGCAGCGTATTCTGGAGCAGGTTCACCTGGCCCTGGAGAACGGTAAAGAGAAGCCGGATATCATTTACCTGACCGGCGGTAGCGCCCGTTCGCCGCTGATCAAGAAAGCGCTGGCGGAACAACTGCCGGGGATCCCGATTGCCGGGGGCGATGACTTCGGCTCGGTAACCGCAGGGCTTGCCCGCTGGGCGCAGGTAGTGTTTAGCTAGTGTTGTTACGGTGCGGTCTGGTGCCCGCACCCCGGTCCTCTCCCACAGGGAGAGGGCGAACACACCCCAAACGGCATTGCCGTTTTGCGTTGACCTCCATTCAGACAATTCCAGACAGTCTTCCATATTTCCTCCATTTTTCCACCGTCTTGCCTGACTAAACTAGTATCATCCCCCGAAGTGTTTCAGGATGAGAACGTATAACGATGAAAGGCCGTAACAAATCCCGCTGGGCAATCGCCGCTGGCATCATTGTGGTGGTTCTTGCCGCCGCCTGGTACTGGCACAGTCAATCCGCTGAACCAACGTCAACCGCAAGTGCCAGTAACCCACCACAGCGCTCTGCGAGCGGTGGTCGTCACGGTATGCGCAGTGGCGCTCTGGCTCCGGTTCAGGCCGCGACGGCGGTGAGCAAAGCGGTACCCCGTTATCTCACAGGCCTGGGAACCATCACGGCGGCAAAGACCGTGACGGTACGCAGCCGCGTCGACGGTCAACTGATGGCGCTTCATTTCCAGGAGGGGCAGCAGGTCAACGCCGGTGATTTACTGGCGGAAATCGACCCGAGCCAGTTTAAGGTTACCCTCGCTCAGGCGCAGGGACAGCTCGCCAAAGATAAAGCCACGCTCGCCAACGCCCAGCGTGATTTAGCCCGCTATCAGCAACTGGTAAAAACCAATCTCGTGTCGCGCCAGGAGCTGGATACCCAACAGTCTCTGGTCAGCGAATCCCAGGGCACGATAAAAGCCGATGAAGCCACCGTTGCCAGCGCGCAGCTACAGCTCGACTGGAGCCGTATTACCGCGCCGATTAGCGGACGCGTCGGCCTGAAACAGGTGGATATCGGCAACCAGATCTCCAGTGGCGATACCACCGGGATCGTGGTCATTACGCAAACTCATCCTATCGATCTTGTTTTTACCCTGCCGGAGAGTGATATCGCCACCGTCGTGCAGGCGCAAAAAACCGGGCAAGCGCTGGTGGTGGAAGCCTGGGATCGCACCAACAAGCAGAAACTCAGCGAAGGTTCCCTGCTGAGCCTCGATAACCAGATCGACACCACCACCGGCACCATCAAGCTGAAAGCGCGCTTTAACAACCAGGATGATGCCCTCTTCCCGAACCAGTTTGTGAATGCGCGGATGCTGGTTGCCACCGAGGAAAACGCGGTGGTGATCCCAACGGCTGCACTACAGATGGGTAACGAAGGTAACTTTGTCTGGGTGCTAAACAGTGACAACAACGTCAGCAAGCATCTGGTGAAAGCCGGGCTTCAGGACAGCCAGACGGTGGTGATCAGCGCCGGGATTGCCGTGGGCGACCGCGTGGTGACCGACGGCATAGACCGCCTGACCGAAGGGGCAAAAGTCGACGTTGTTGAAGCACACGGCAGCACCGCATCAGACGCTGCACCCACGAAGCGGGAGCATAAGAAACAGGGAGCGGCCTCCTGATGCAGGTCATGCCACCCAGCACGACAGGTGGGCCATCACGCCTGTTCATCATGCGCCCTGTCGCCACCACGTTGTTGATGGTGGCTATCCTGCTGGCCGGGATTATCGGCTACCGCTTCCTGCCCGTTTCGGCGCTGCCGGAAGTGGACTACCCGACAATTCAGGTTATCACTCTCTACCCCGGAGCCAGCCCGGATGTGGTGACGTCGGCCATTACCGCCCCACTCGAGCGCCAGTTTGGCCAGATGTCGGGGTTAAAACAGATGTCCTCGCAAAGTTCCGGCGGGGCATCCGTAGTGACGCTGCAGTTCCAGCTCACGCTGTCGCTGGATGTCGCCGAGCAGGAGGTGCAGGCTGCGATCAACGCGGCAACCAACCTGCTGCCGTCTGACCTGCCTAACCCACCGGTCTACAGCAAAGTCAACCCGGCCGATCCGCCGATCATGACCCTCGCGGTCACGTCATCCGCCATGCCGATGACTCAGGTTGAAGATATGGTCGAAACCCGCGTGGCACAGAAAATTTCGCAAGTGTCTGGCGTGGGTCTGGTCACGCTGGCGGGCGGGCAGCGCCCGGCGGTTCGCGTGAAACTTAACGCCCAGGCGATCGCCGGGCTGGGGTTAACCAGTGAAACCATTCGTGCGGCCATCAGCAATGCCAACGTCAACTCGGCAAAAGGTTCGCTGGATGGCCCGGCCCGTGCCGTCACGCTCTCTGCAAACGATCAGATGCAGTCCGCCGATGAGTACCGCCAGCTGATTGTGGCGTACCAGAACGGCGCTCCCGTACGCCTGGGTGATGTGGCGACCGTTGAACAAGGGGCGGAAAACAGCTGGCTTGGCGCATGGGCCAACAAACAGCCAGCGATCGTGATGAACGTTCAGCGCCAGCCAGGTGCAAACATCATTGCAACCGCCGACAGCATTCGTACCATGCTGCCGCAGCTGATTGACAGTCTGCCGAAGTCGGTCAGCGTGAAGGTCCTCTCTGACCGCACCACCAATATTCGCGCGTCGGTTACCGATACTCAGTTCGAGCTAATGCTGGCGATTGCGCTGGTGGTGATGATTATTTACCTGTTCCTGCGCAACGTGCCCGCAACCATTATCCCCGCCGTTGCCGTACCGCTCTCGCTGGTCGGCACGTTCGCGGTGATGGTGTTCCTCGGTTTTTCGATTAACAACCTGACGTTAATGGCGCTCACCATCGCCACCGGTTTCGTGGTGGATGACGCCATCGTGGTGATCGAGAACATCTCACGCTATATCGAAAAAGGCGAAAAACCGCTGACCGCCGCGCTGAAGGGGGCGGGTGAGATTGGCTTTACTATTATCTCGCTGACCTTCTCACTGATTGCAGTGCTGATCCCACTCCTGTTTATGGGTGATATCGTCGGACGTCTGTTCCGTGAATTTGCCGTCACGCTGGCAGTCGCAATCTTAATCTCTGCCGTGGTGTCGCTGACGCTGACGCCGATGATGTGCGCCCGCATGCTGAGCGTTGAGTCCCTGCGTAAGCAAAACCGCTTCTCCCGCGCCTCTGAACGTATGTTCGAACGCATTATTGCCGCTTACGGACACGTGCTGGCGAAAGTGCTCAATCATCCGTGGGCGACGCTGAGTGTAGCCCTGGGTACGCTGGCACTGAGCGTGATGCTGTGGATCTTCATCCCTAAAGGTTTCTTCCCGATTCAGGATAACGGCATTATTCAGGGTACGCTGCAGGCACCGCAGTCGGTTTCGTTTGCCAACATGGCACAGCGCCAGCAGCAGGTATCTGAGACAATCATGAACGATCCGGCGGTCGAGAGCCTGACGTCGTTTGTTGGCGTGGATGGTACTAACCCGTCGCTGAACAGCGCTCGTCTGCAAATCAACCTTAAACCGTTGAGTGGCCGTGATGACCGCGTGCAAACGGTGATTGAACGTCTGCAAACCGCCGTGGCACGCGTACCGGGCGTTGAACTCTACCTGCAGCCGATTCAGGATTTAACCATTGATACGCAGGTGAGCCGCACGCAGTACCAGTTCACGCTGCAGGCGACCACGCTCGACGCACTCAGCACCTGGGTTCCGCAACTGGTGAATAAACTGAAAGCGCAGCCGCAGCTCTCCGACGTCAGCAGCGACTGGCAGGACAAAGGTCTGGCAGCGTATGTGAACGTCAACCGTGACACCGCCAGTCGGCTGGGCATCACGATGGCCGATGTGGATAACGCACTGTATAACGCCTTTGGTCAGCGTCTGATCTCCACGATTTATACCCAGGCGAACCAGTATCGCGTGGTGCTGGAACACAACACCGAAAACACCCCGGGGCTTGCCGGGCTGGACTCGGTACGCCTGACCAGCAAAGACGGCGGCATTGTGCCGTTAAGTGCAATTGCGAATGTGGAAGAGCGCTATACCCCACTGTCGATAAACCATCTGGATCAGTTCCCGTCCACCACCATTTCGTTCAACGTGCCAGACAATTACTCGCTGGGCGAAGCGGTTGAAGCCATTGTGGCCGCTGAAAAAGCGCTGAGCTTCCCGTCAGATATTCAGACCCAGTTCCAGGGCAGTACGCTGGCGTTCCAGGCCGCGCTGGGTAACACCATCTGGCTGATTGTGGCGGCGGTCGTGGCGATGTACATCGTGCTCGGCGTGCTGTACGAAAGCTTTATTCACCCGATTACCATCCTCTCCACCCTGCCGACCGCGGGCGTAGGGGCACTGCTGGCGCTGATGCTGGCAGGCAGCGAACTGGACGTCATTGCCATCATCGGGATCATTCTGCTTATCGGGATCGTGAAGAAAAACGCCATCATGATGATCGACTTTGCCCTCGCCGCCGAGCGCGAGCAGGGGATGTCGCCACGCGATGCCATCTTCCAGGCCTGTCTGTTGCGTTTTCGTCCGATCCTGATGACGACACTCGCCGCCCTGCTGGGTGCCCTGCCGTTGATGCTGAGTACCGGTGTAGGGGCTGAGCTGCGCCGCCCGTTGGGGGTGGGTATGGTCGGCGGTTTACTGGTCAGCCAGGTGTTGACGCTCTTTACCACACCGGTCATTTACCTGCTGTTTGACCGTCTGGCGCTGTGGGCGAAAAGCCGCTTCCCGAAACGTGAAGAGGAGGCATAAGTGAAGTTTTTCGCCCTCTTCATTTACCGACCGGTGGCGACGATTTTAATTTCGCTCGCCATCACCCTGTGCGGCGTGCTGGGCTTCCGGCTGCTGCCGGTGGCTCCGTTGCCGCAGGTGGATTTCCCGGTGATCATGGTCAGCGCCTCGCTGCCTGGCGCATCCCCGGAAACCATGGCATCGTCCGTCGCCACACCGCTGGAGCGCTCGCTCGGGCGGATTGCGGGGGTCAACGAAATGACCTCCAGCAGTTCGCTTGGCAGCACGCGTATTATTCTGGAGTTTAGCTTTGACCGCGATATAAACGGAGCCGCGCGTGACGTGCAGGCGGCTATCAACGCCGCGCAAAGCCTGCTGCCGAGCGGGATGCCGAGCCGCCCGACCTACCGCAAAGCCAACCCGTCCGATGCGCCGATTATGATCCTGACGCTCACTTCGGAGACTTACTCTCAGGGACAACTGTACGATTTCGCCTCCACACAGCTGGCGCAGACCCTTTCGCAGATTGACGGTGTGGGCGATGTGAGCGTTGGCGGTAGCTCCCTGCCCGCCGTGCGCGTGGGTTTAAACCCACAGGCGCTGTTTAACCAGGGGGTGTCGCTGGACGAGGTGCGCACCGCCATCAGCAATGCCAACGTGCGTAAGCCACAAGGGGCAATTGAGGACAGCGGCCATCGCTGGCAGATCCAGACCAACGACGCGCTGAAAACCGCCGCTGAATACCAGCCGCTGATTATTCACTACAACAACGGCGCGGCGGTACGCTTAAGCGATGTCGCCAGCGTCACCGACTCGGTACAGGATGTCCGCAACGCGGGGATGACCAACGCCAAACCGGCGATCCTGCTGATGATCCGCAAGCTGCCGGAAGCCAATATTATCCAGACGGTGAACAGCATCCGCGCGCGATTGCCGGAGCTACAGGAGACTATCCCGGCTGCAATTGACCTGCAGATTGCCCAGGATCGCTCTCCGACCATTCGCGCCTCGCTCGAAGAGGTAGAACAGACGCTGGTGATCTCCGTCGGGCTGGTTATCCTGGTGGTCTTTTTGTTTCTGCGCTCCGGGCGCGCAACGCTCATTCCCGCCGTGGCAGTGCCGGTCTCGCTGATTGGGACATTTGCCGCCATGTATCTGTGCGGCTTTAGCCTCAACAACCTGTCGCTGATGGCCCTGACCATCGCCACCGGGTTTGTGGTGGATGATGCCATTGTGGTACTGGAGAACATCTCCCGTCATCTGGAAGCTGGCGTGAAACCGCTTCAGGCTGCGCTTCAGGGCACGCGCGAAGTGGGCTTTACGGTGCTTTCAATGAGTTTGTCGCTGGTGGCGGTGTTCCTGCCGCTGCTGCTGATGGGCGGGCTTCCCGGCCGCCTGCTGCGCGAGTTTGCGGTGACGCTCTCCATCGCCATCGGTATTTCGCTGGCTGTCTCGCTCACGCTCACGCCGATGATGTGCGGCTGGATGCTCAGGCGCAGCAAACCGCGTTCGCAGCCGCGTCGCAAGGGGTTTGGTCGTGTCCTGATGGCCATGCAGGGAGGCTACGGTAAATCACTGAAGTGGGTACTGAACCATACGCGGCTTGTCGGGTTAGCGCTTATCGCCACGATCGGGCTTAATGTCTGGATGTATATTACCATCCCGAAAACCCTCTTCCCGGAGCAAGATACCGGCGTGTTGATGGGCGGTATTCAGGCTGACCAGAGCATTTCGTTCCAGGCAATGCGCGGTAAACTGCAGGACTTTATGAAAATCATCCGCGAGGACAAGGCGGTGGATAACGTCACCGGTTTTACCGGCGGCTCCCGCGTCAACAGCGGGATGATGTTTATCACCCTTAAACCGCGTGATGTCCGCAATGAAACCGCACAACAGGTGATTGACCGCCTGCGAGTGAAGCTTGCCAAAGAGCCCGGGGCAAACCTGTTTTTGATGGCCGTTCAGGATATCCGCGTGGGCGGGCGTCAGGCCAATGCCAGCTACCAGTACACCCTGCTTTCTGACGACCTGGCCGCCCTGCGCGAGTGGGAGCCGAAGATCCGCAAAGCGCTGGCCGCACTGCCACAGCTAGCGGACGTGAATTCCGATCAACAGGACAACGGTTCTGAGATGGATCTGACCTACGATCGCGACACTATGTCGCGTCTGGGGATTAATGTTGAAGCGGTCAACAGCCTGCTGAACAACGCCTTCGGTCAGCGCGAAATCTCGACCATCTACCGGCCGATGAACCAGTACAAAGTGGTGATGGAGGTTGACCCACGCTACACCCAGGATATCAGCGCGCTGGATAAAATGTACATCATCAACAGCGACGGTAAACCCATCCCGCTCTCCTGGTTTGCCAGCTGGCGGCCTGCAAACGCGCCGCTGTCGGTTAACCATCAGGGGCTTTCGGCTGCGTCGACCATCTCCTTTAACCTGCCAACCGGCTCGTCGCTTTCCGAGGCCAGCGATGCTATCAACCGCGCCATGACCCAGCTTGGCGTACCGTCCACCGTACGCGGCAGTTTTGCCGGCACCGCGCAGGTGTTCCAGCAGACGATGAACTCGCAGGTCATTTTGATTCTGGCGGCCATTGCGACGGTCTATATTGTGCTTGGCGTGCTGTATGAAAGCTACGTCCATCCGCTGACCATCCTCTCAACCCTGCCATCAGCGGGCGTCGGGGCGTTGCTGGCGCTGGAATTGTTTGGTGCTCCATTCAGCCTGATAGCATTAATCGGGATCATGCTATTAATAGGCATTGTGAAGAAAAACGCCATCATGATGGTCGACTTTGCGCTGGATGCCCAACGTCACGGCAATCTTCCTCCGGAAGAGGCGATATTCCAGGCCTGCCTGCTGCGTTTTCGTCCGATCATGATGACCACGCTGGCGGCACTGTTTGGTGCGCTACCGCTGGTGATATCCGGTGGCGACGGCTCAGAGCTGCGCCAGCCGCTGGGTATTACAATTGTCGGCGGGCTGGTGATGAGCCAGCTGCTGACGCTCTACACCACGCCGGTGGTCTATCTCTTTTTCGACCGCCTGCGAATGCGTTTTTCGCGTAAAAACAGAACCACGGTGACCGAGTAAATGACCGACCTCCCCGCGAATGTTCGCTGGCAATTATGGATTGTCGCCTTCGGCTTCTTTATGCAGTCGCTGGATACGACCATCGTCAACACCGCCCTCCCCTCGATGGCCAAAAGTCTCGGGGAGAGCCCGCTGCACATGCATATGGTGATTGTCTCCTACGTGCTGACAGTCGCCGTGATGCTGCCTGCCAGCGGCTGGCTGGCGGATAAAGTGGGGGTAAGGAATATCTTTTTCACCGCCATTGTGCTGTTTACCGTCGGTTCGCTGTTTTGCGCGCAGGCCAACACCCTCGACCAACTGGTGATGGCACGTGTGCTGCAAGGGTTTGGCGGCGCGATGATGGTACCCGTCGGGCGGCTGACGGTAATGAAAATTGTGCCGCGCGAGCAGTATATGTCGGCGATGACCTTTGTGACCTTACCTGGACAGATTGGCCCGCTGCTCGGCCCCGCGCTGGGCGGGCTTCTGGTGGAATACGCCTCCTGGCACTGGATCTTCTTAATTAACCTGCCCGTGGGTATCGTCGGTGCTATCGCAACCCTGATGCTGATGCCTAACTACACCATGCAGACGCGGCGCTTTGACTTCTTTGGTTTCATGCTGCTGGCATCCGGGATGGCCATGCTCACGCTGGCGCTCGACGGGCAAAAAGGGCTGGGGATTTCATCCCTGACGCTGGGCATTCTGGTCACCCTCGGTATCACGGCAATACTGGGGTATCTGTGGCATGCCAGAGGCAACGCTAAAGCGCTGTTCAGCCTGTCGCTGTTTAAAAACACCACCTACCGTCTGGGCCTGCTCGGCAGCTTTGCCGGACGAGCCGGTAGCGGCATGCTGCCGTTTATGACGCCGGTATTTCTGCAGATTGGGATGGGGTTCTCACCGTTCCATGCAGGCTTAATGATGATCCCAATGGTGCTTGGCAGTATGGGGACGAAGCGCATTGTGGTGCAGGTGGTGAACCGCTTTGGTTATCGTCATGTGCTGGTAGTCGCCACGCTGGCACTGGCGCTGGTCATCCTGCTGTTTATGGCCGTGGCGCTGATGGGCTGGTACTACGCCCTGCCGCTGGTGTTGTTCTGCCAGGGGGTTATCAACGCCATGCGCTTCTCATCAATGAATACCCTGACGCTGAAAGACCTGCCGGATGAGCAGGCGAGCAGCGGCAACAGCCTGCTGTCGATGGTGATGCAGCTTTCCATGAGCGTAGGGGTCACCATCGCGGGCCTGTTGCTCGGCATGTATGGGCAGCACCATCTCAGCGTTGACACCCCGGTCGCTCACCAGGTGTTTTTATATACCTATCTCAGCATGGCGGTGATTATTGCCCTGCCCGCATTCATCTTCGCCAGGGTGCCGGATGATACCAGTAAAAACGCCGTGATCCGGCGTGGCAAAAGGAGTGAACCATGAAATTCTGGCGTCCTGGCATTACCGGTAAACTCTTTGTCGCAATATTTGCCACCTGCATCGTCCTGCTGATCACCATGCACTGGGCGGTACGTCTCAGCTTTGAGCGCGGGTTTATTGATTACATCAAACACGGTAACGAGCAACGCCTGCAGGGGTTGAGCGATGCGCTGGCCGAGCAGTATACTCTGCACGGAAACTGGCGTTTTTTTACGCAATAACGACCGCTTTGTGTTCCAGATCCTGCGCTCGCTTGAGCATGATACCAACGACGATCGTCCCGGCCCCGGCATGCCGCCGCACGGATGGCGCACGCAGTTCTGGGTGATCGACCAGGATATGCACGTTCTGGTTGGCCCGCGCGCGCCGGTTCCGCCGGACGGAACCCGGCGTGCCATCAAGGTGAATAATGAGGCCGTTGGCTGGGTTATTGCCTCCCCGGTCGAGCGCCTGACGCGCAACACCGATATCAACTTTGATCGCCAGCAGCGCCGTACCAGCTGGCTGATTGTCGCACTCGCCATACTGCTTGCCGCGCTCGCCACCTTCCCGCTGGCACGCGGCCTGCTCGCACCGGTTAAACGGCTGGTGGAAGGTACGCACAAGCTGGCCGCCGGGGATTTCACCACCCGCGTGGACACCCAAAGCCAGGACGAACTGGGTAAACTGGCGCAGGACTTCAACCAGCTCGCCAGCACGCTGGAGAAAAACCAGCAGATGCGACGCGATTTTATGGCCGATATTTCGCACGAGCTGCGCACCCCGCTGGCAGTACTGCGTGGCGAACTGGAAGCCATTCAGGACGGTGTGCGTCAGTTCACCCCTGAATCCGTGGCCTCCTTACAGGCGGAAGTAGGCACGCTGACCAAACTGGTGGACGACCTGCATCAGCTCTCGATGTCGGACGAAGGGGCGCTGGCCTATCAGAAAGCTCCGGTGGACGTGATCAACATTCTGGAAGTTGCCAGCGGAGCCTTCCGCGAGCGCTTTGCCAGCCGCAACCTGAAAATCCATCTCTCCCTGCCGGACAGCGCCGTGGTGTTTGGTGACAGGGATCGCCTGATGCAGTTGTTCAATAATCTGCTGGAAAACAGCCTGCGCTACACTGACAGCGGCGGCGGGCTACATATCTCCGGTAAGCAGGAAAACGGGCGTTTTGCCCTCACCTTTGCGGACTCCGCCCCTGGCGTGCAGGACGCACAACTGGAAAGATTGTTTGAGCGTTTTTATCGCACCGAAGGCTCCCGCAACCGCGCCAGCGGCGGCTCCGGCCTGGGGCTGGCGATTTGCGTCAACATCGTCGAAGCGCACAACGGCACGCTGCGTGCCGCCCATTCGCCTTTTGGCGGGGTTAGCATTACAGTAGAGTTACCTCTGGAACGGGATTTATCGAGAGAAGCATGACCGAGTTACCGATTGACAAAAACACACCGCGCATTTTGATCGTGGAAGATGAGCCTAAGCTTGGGCAGTTGCTGATCGACTATTTACGCGCCGCAAGCTATGCCCCGTCGCTGATCAGTCATGGCGATCAGGTGCTGCCATATGTACGCCAGACACCGCCGGATCTGATTCTGCTGGATCTGATGCTACCGGGCACAGACGGCCTGACCCTGTGCCGGGAAATTCGTCGCTTCTCCGACGTCCCCATCGTGATGGTGACCGCTAAAATCGAAGAGATTGACCGTCTGCTGGGGCTGGAAATTGGCGCAGATGACTACATCTGCAAGCCGTATAGCCCGCGTGAGGTCGTCGCCCGCGTGAAGACCATCCTGCGCCGCTGCAAACCGCAGCGAGAACTGCAAACGCTGGACGCAGAAAGCCCGCTGATCGTCGACGAAGGTCGCTTCCAGGCGAGCTGGCGCAGTAAACTACTGGATCTCACTCCTGCCGAGTTCCGCCTGCTGAAAACCCTCTCCCACGAGCCGGGGAAAGTATTCTCCCGCGAACAGCTGCTGAACCACCTGTATGACGATTATCGCGTCGTCACCGACCGCACCATCGACAGCCATATCAAAAACCTGCGTCGCAAGCTGGAAGCTCTTGACCCCGATCAGTCATTTATTCGCGCGGTGTATGGCGTGGGATATCGGTGGGAAGCAGATGCGTGCAGGATTGTCTAACGTAGCCAGACGCGTTTAAGGATAAACCCTGAGTAAAAGCGGCAGTTGTTAGCTAAAAGAACAGACACTGCGCAGAGCACATTGCTGGAAAAAAAACCGCGGTTTGCTTTATAAAGCGTCTTGATTTTGTTGGAAAACTGGTGAGGGGTGCGCTCTGTCTTTTCATGGTGTTACCCTTCGCTGTTCCCCTGGATCCGACATATGGGCTTTACCATTACTGGCAATATCGCAAAACCGCCTGATAACAGGCACCGCTAAGCGACCAAAAGGTTTACCTCCCCGCTCCGCAGCGCTACAATGCCCGCCCTTAAAGTAGGGGATCATCCCCTTACCGCGACACCGTGTGTACGCGGATCTGACCTGTCATCAGAACGAGAACAAACATGTTTAAACCGGAACTCCTTTCCCCGGCGGGAACGCTGCAAAATATGCGTTACGCTTTCGCTTATGGTGCCGACGCCGTTTACGCGGGCCAGCCGCGCTACTCGCTGCGCGTGCGCAACAACGAATTCAACCACGAGAACCTGCAGCTCGGCATCAATGAAGCGCATGAGCTGGGCAAAAAATTCTACGTCGTTGTTAACATTGCGCCGCACAACGCCAAGCTAAAAACGTTCATCCGTGACCTGAAGCCGGTAGTGGATATGGGGCCGGACGCGCTGATCATGTCAGACCCGGGTTTAATCATGCTGGTGCGGGAGAACTTCCCGGAAATGGATATTCACCTCTCCGTGCAGGCCAACGCCGTAAACTGGGCGACGGTGAAATTCTGGAAGCAGATGGGGCTCACCCGCGTCATTCTGTCTCGCGAACTTTCCCTCGAAGAGATTGAAGAGATCCGCACCCAGGTGCCGGATATGGAAATCGAGATCTTCGTCCACGGTGCGCTGTGCATGGCCTACTCTGGCCGCTGCCTGCTTTCTGGCTATATCAACAAGCGCGACCCGAACCAGGGAACCTGCACCAACGCCTGCCGCTGGGAATATAACGTCCAGGAAGGCAAAGAAGATGACATCGGTAATATCGTGCATAAACACGAACCGATCCCGGTCACTAACGTTGAGCCTACACTGGGCGTCGGCGCACCGACCGACAGCGTGTTTATGATTGAAGAAGCCAAACGTCCTGGCGAGTACATGACCGCCTTTGAAGACGAGCACGGCACCTACATCATGAACTCCAAAGACCTGCGCGCCATCGCACACGTTGAACGTCTGACCCAGATGGGCGTGCATTCGCTGAAAATCGAAGGCCGCACCAAGTCCTATTACTACTGCGCGCGTACTGCGCAGGTGTACCGTAAAGCCATCGACGATGCTGCTGCCGGTAAACCATTCGATACCAGCCTGCTGGAAACGCTGGAAGGTCTGGCGCATCGCGGTTACACCGAAGGCTTCCTGCGTCGTCACACGCACGACGACTACCAGAACTACGAGCACGGCTATTCAGTTTCAGAGCGCCAGCAGTTTGTTGGTGATTTCACTGGCGAGCGCAAAGGCGCACTGGCCGCCGTCGCCGTGAAGAACAAGTTCACCAAAGGCGACAGCCTGGAGCTGATGACCCCGCAGGGCAACATGAACTTCACGCTGGAGCATCTGGAAAACGGCAAAGGTGAAGCGATTACCGTTGCACCTGGCGATGGACATACCGTCTGGCTGCCGGTTCCGGAAGAAGTGGAGCTGAAATTTGCGCTGCTGATGCGTAATTTCGACGGCGAAAGCACCCGTAACCCGCACAGCAAGTAGTTAATCAAGGGGATTTTTTCGCGCCGGGATAATTCTTAGAATCGGATCACATACCGCTTCGCTCAATAAGGGTATTATCCTCTCCGCTGAAAAACATAACCCATAAATGCTAGCTGTACCAGGAACCACCTCCTTAGCCTGCGTAATCTCCCTTACGCGGGCTTATTTTTTATCTATAGTCCCCCGCCGATACAAGAGCTTTAGCAGTATCGGAGGGTGTCTGACGCTTCGAATGTAAAATTCATGTAAAATGTCTGGTAACGCTTAGTTGAGAATATCAAAAGGATCCTGAGAAATGAGCAACTATATTTCTGAAGCGCTTGGTGATTACAAAGCATATTTGCTAGTATTTTTCGCGCTGTTATTTTTTATGAAATTACCAAGCAGCAGTTTCTTTACGGGACTGATTCTAAAATTATTTCGAATTAAGTACTCAGATAAAGAGTACTGCGAATATGATGAAAAAATTTACAACCAGCAGTTATTTAGACTAAAAAATGGCGTGAGAGTAGCGTCAACTGACGATGCAAAATTAATATCCACGGCCCTGAATGAAGGAAAAATTGAACGATCAACATTGCGTTTCACAGGGCTGTTTGGCGCGGTGGGCGTCAAAAGAACGATGCGGCTAGAGGCTGTCAGCACGATGTTTTTTGGTGTTCTGTTCATTATCACCGCATGTGGCATCCTCTATGATGCACCGTACATGAAAGCAGGTTATGTCACATATAATATCAGCGATAGCGAAAAATTATATATTTCTAAATACCGTGTATATGATAAAAGGAACAACCACTCCTGGAATAAAATTGAATGCATGGACATCATCAAAAATTCAGCGTCTGCTCAATACCTTAAAGATGCATGCATTTATATCACAACTGATGATGGCGATCTTCGTGCAGAATTACAAGATGCAATCAACTCTGAAACAACCGGGAAAAAGGTGCTTGCTGGACTCATCACCATACTGTTTGCTACAGGTGGGTTGATAATGGTAGGTTTCAATAATTTCCTTAATTTAAATAAAACCGTATGTGATTTAAAAGGTATTCGATAGCGTATCAACAGTGGGTAAAGGAACACAGGATGCCTCATCCCATTGGATGGGTTCCAGCTTTCATCCTGTTCCTACCCGCGTTTTTCCTCCCTGCGATACACTTTTTGATAACGCTACAAAAGGGAGCAGCGCGGATGGCAACGTATCCAGACAGTTTATTGATTCTGAACGGCAAGAGTGCCAGTAATGACATACTGCGCCAGGCGGTGGTCGATTTGCGGGAAGATGGTGCCCACATTCACGTACGGCTCACGTGGGAAAAAGGCGATGCCGCGCGGTATGTTGCCGAAGGCGTACAGTTGGGCGTCAACACGATTATTTCTGGCGGTGGTGACGGCACCATCAACGAGATAGCGACGGCCCTGATCGGCCTGAACGTGGACACACGCCCGGTGATGGGTATTTTACCGCTCGGTACAGCAAATGATTTTGCCACCAGCGCGGGGATACCGGAGGATCTGAGTAAAGCGCTACAGCTTGCCATTCTCGGGAAAGCAACCGCAGTCGATATTGCACAGGTAAACGATAAAACCTGCTTTATCAATATGGCGACGGGCGGATTTGGTACGCGCATTACCAGTGAAACACCGGAAAAGCTGAAGGCGGCACTGGGCGGCGTTTCCTATCTCATCCACGGTCTGATGCGAATGGATACCCTGAAACCCGATCGCTGCGAAATTCACGGGGATGATTTTTACTGGCAGGGTGATGCGCTGGTGATCGGGATCGGTAACGGTCGTCAGGCGGGCGGTGGGCAACAGCTTTGCCCGGAGGCGCTGATCAATGATGGCTTACTGGCACTGCGCATTTTCACCGGTGACGGGCTGCTGCCAGCACTGTTTACCACCCTCACCCAACCGGAGAAAAGCCCGAACATCATTGATGGGCAATCCGCCTGGTTTGAGGTGAATGCACCGCACGGAATGACTTTTAACCTTGATGGCGAACCGTTGAGCGGGAAACGGTTCCGAATTGCGGTTGTACCAGGAGCGTTGCAGTGTCGATTGCCACCAGATTGTATGCTGCTGCGCTGATTGAATTGCCGGGCAGCGGTTAGCATGACCCGGCCTGTATTTTGCGCCTTCTCCCGTGTCGGAGAAGCGTCAGTTTTTTAAGCAATCGTCACTTTGCTGTCCAGATACACGTCCTGAACCGCATTGATTAGCTTCACGCCGTCAGCCATCGATTTTTTAAACGCCTTACGGCCAAGGATCAGCCCCATACCACCCGCGCGTTTGTTGATAACCGCCGTACGTACCGCGTCTGAGAGATCGGTTTCCCCCCCCGCCGCACCGCCGGAGTTAATAAGCCCCGCGCGTCCCATATAGCAGTTCGCCAGTTGGTAACGCACCAGATCGATGGGGTTATCGGTGGTCAGTTTGCTGTAAACACGATCATCGGTGTAACCGAAGTTCACCGCCTTATAGCCGCCGTTATTCTCGGCCATTTTCTGCTTCACAATGTCTGCGCCAATGGTTGCCGCCAGGTGGTTCGCCTGGCCGGTCAGGTCGGCAGATACATGGTAATCCACGCCATCTTTTTTGAACGCATTATTACGCAAATACGCCCAAAGCACGGTAACCATCCCGAGTTCATGCGCGCGCTCAAACGCGGCGGAGATCTCTTCAATCTGGCGGCGCGACTGCTCAGAACCGAAATAGATGGTCGCCCCGACGGCCACCGCGCCCATATTGAACGCCTGTTCTACGCTGGCATACAGGGTCTGGTCGTATTCGGTTGGGTAGCTCAGGGTTTCATTGTGGTTCAGCTTAACGAGGAACGGAATACGGTGAGCGTAACGGCGCGATACCGAAGCCAGCACGCCATAGGTCGACGCCACGCAGTTACAGCCTGCTTCAATTGCCAGCTCAACGATGTTCTTCGGATCGAAATACAGCGGGTTGGCCGCAAACGATGCGCCAGCAGAATGCTCAACGCCCTGGTCAACCGGCAAAATAGAGAGATACCCGGTGCCTCCCAGCCGCCCGGTATTGTAGAGCGTCTGCATATTTCGCAGTACCGCAGGCGGACGATTGTTATCCACCATCACACGGTCAACGTAGTCGTGGCCAGGCAGGTAGAGTTTGTCGGCTGGAATGGTCATACAACGATGCTGTAAAAGGCTGTCGGCATCTTTGCCAAGCAACTGTGCAATATCAGTCATAGCTATGCTCCCGTAGCGTGTTATCCAAACCCACATTTTCGCGGGCAGACTAAGCCTGGTACCGACTTAACCGATTTTCCACCTTCTGCCATTTTTTTCAGCACAATCTGCTGGCTCGATTCTGGCACAACAAAACTGTTACATTGATCAAACAATCACCACAAAGGTATTTAAAAGGTATCATTGAATGGTATGTTAAAGGAGTACCCTCTCTGACATGCAGGATTAAACAATGAAAACGAAAGTCCAACTGTCATTCATGATGTTTGTTGAATGGTTTATCTGGGGCGCATGGTTTGTACCGCTGTGGCTGTGGTTAAGCAAAAGCGGTTTTAGCGCCGGGGAAATTGGCTGGTCTTACGCCTGTACCGCGATTGCAGCGATCCTCTCGCCAATCCTGGTCGGTTCGCTGACCGACCGCTTCTTCGCCGCCCAGAAAGTGCTGGCAGTGCTGATGTTTGCCGGGGCTATTCTGATGTACTTTGCCGCACAGCAAACTCAGTTCAGCACCTTCTTCCCGCTGCTACTGCTGTATTCCCTGACCTATATGCCTACCATCGCGCTGACTAACAGCATTGCCTTTGCCAACGTGGATGACGTCGAGGCCGATTTCCCGCGTATTCGCGTGATGGGCACGATTGGCTGGATAGCCTCCGGTCTGGCGTGCGGTTTCCTGCCGCAGATGATGGGCTATAGCGACATTTCGGATACCAATATCCCACTGCTGATGACGGCGGCCAGCTCTGCGCTGCTCGGCGTGTTTGCCCTGTTCCTGCCGGATACACCGCCGAAAAGTACCGGTAAACTCGATTTCAAAGTGATGCTGGGGCTGGATGCGCTGATCCTGTTGCGCGACAAAAACTTCCTGGTGTTCTTCTTCTGCTCGTTCCTGTTCGCCATGCCGCTGGCTTTCTACTACATCTTTGCCAACGGGTATCTCACCGAAGTGGGCATGAAAAACGCAACCGGCTGGATGACACTCGGCCAGTTCTCCGAAATCTTCTTTATGCTGGCGCTGCCGTTCTTCACCAAACGCTTTGGTATTAAGAAGGTCTTACTGCTGGGGCTTATCACCGCCGCCATCCGCTATGGTTTCTTTGTTTACGGTGGTGCGGAACAATACTTCACTTACGCCCTGCTGTTCCTCGGCATTCTGCTGCACGGCGTGAGCTACGACTTCTACTACGTCACCGCGTATATCTACGTGGACAAAAAAGCACCGGTGCATATGCGTACCGCTGCGCAGGGCTTGATCACGCTGTGCTGTCAGGGCTTTGGTAGCCTGCTGGGTTACCGCCTGGGCGGCGTGATGATGGAAAAAATGTTCGCATACAAAGAGCCGGTGAATGGGCTGACCTTCAACTGGGCCGGAATGTGGGCATTCGGAGGGATCATGATTGCTGTGATCGCCGTGCTGTTTATGCTGTTTTTCCGCGAATCGGATAAAGAGATCACCGCAATTGAGGTGGTTGATGGCGATACCGCGCTGACACAAGGGGAAGTTAAATGAAACAAGAACGTGTTCTCGGTGCTCTTTACGGGCAGGCGTTAGGGGACGCAATGGGCATGCCGTCGGAGCTGTGGCCAAGAAAGCGCGTCAAAGCGCATTTCGGCTGGATTGACCGCTTCTTACCCGGCCCGGCAGAGAATAACGCGGCCTGCTATTTCAACCGCGCGGAGTTCACCGATGATACGTCGATGGCGCTGTGTCTGGCGGATGCGATTATCGAATGCGACGGGCAGATTAACGCGGATGTCATCGGCAAACATATTTTGCGCTGGGCCGAGTCGTTCGATGCCTTTAACAAAAACGTGTTAGGCCCGACCTCCAAAATTGCCCTCAACGCCATTCGCGATGGCAAACCGGTCAGCGAGCTGGAGAACAACGGCGTCACCAACGGGGCGGCGATGCGCGCCTCCCCGCTCGGCTGTCTGCTCCCGGCCACTCGCCTGGAGCACTTTGTTGAGCAGGTGGCGCAGGCTTCCAGCCCGACGCATAAATCGGATCTCGCCATTGCCGGTGCGGTGGTGATTGCCTGGGCGGTTTCACGCGCCATCGACGGCGAAAGCTGGCAGAACATCGTTACTGCCCTGCCCGGTATTGCCCGCTATGCACAGGAAGTGAAGACCACCACCTTCAGCGCATCACTTGCGGCACGTATTGAGCTGGCACTCAAAACCGTGCGTGAAGCCAACGGTACTGAATCCGCCAGCGAGCAGGTTTATCAGCTTGTGGGGGCAGGAACCAGCACCATTGAGTCCGTTCCGGCGGCGATCGCAATGGTTGAACTGGCAGGCACTGACCCGAACCGCTGCGCAATTTTATGCGCCAATCTGGGCGGCGATACGGACACCATCGGCGCAATGGCAACCGCAATCTGTGGCGCGCTGCACGGCGTACAGGCGATTAATCCGGCACTGAAGGATGAACTCGACGCCGTTAACCAGCTCAACTTTGGTCATTACTGCGAAAAATTGCTGCACTACCGGGAGCAAAGGGAGGGCGTATGAATTCTTTTGCCCAACGCCTTGAAACATTACGCGCCACGCGGCCAGTGACGGTGCTGGGGGCAGCGGTGATTGACGTTATCGCCGATGCTTACGCCCTGCCCTGGCGCGGATGTGATATCGAGCTAAAACAGCAGGGCGTCAATATTGGCGGCTGCGCGCTCAATATTGCCATAGCCCTAAAACGGCTTGGCGTCACCGCGCAAAATGCGCTGCCCGTCGGCCACGGCGTGTGGGCAGATATTATTCGCAACGTAATGGCAAAGCAGGATCTGCACAGCGCCGTGGAAGCCGAAACAGGCGATAACGGCTGGTGTCTGGCGCTGGTGGAGCCAGACGGTGAGCGCACGTTTATGTCGTTTAGCGGCGTGGAGAACCAGTGGCAGCAATCCTGGCTTGATGCGCTTAACGTGCCGCAAAAAAGCCTGGTCTATTTGTCCGGCTATCAACTGGCATCGCCGTGCGGGGAGTTACTGACGGGCTGGCTGGAAGGGTTGCAGGAGGTGACCGCGTTTATCGATTTCGGCCCACGCATCGCAGATATTCCCGACGCGCTGATGGCGCGGATTATGGCCTGTAAACCCATTGTGTCGCTTAATCGCCAGGAGGCGCAAATTGCTGCCGGGCGGCTTGGTGTGGAGGTTGATGCGTTAGGTGCAACATGGCAACAACGTTTCGGTTCTGCGCTGATTGTACGTCACGACAAAGACGGCGCAGCCTGGTATGACGCTGACGATTCGGGTTATGTTCCGGCGTTTCCTGCTTCGGTGGTCGACACCATTGGCGCGGGTGACAGCCACGCTGGCGGTACGCTGGCCGGGCTGGCAGCAGGATGGTCACTGGCGGATGCAGTGCTGCTGGGCAATGCGGTTGCCGCCTGGGTGGTCAGCCACCGTGGCGGTGATTGCGCCCCTGCGCGCGGGGAATTACTCCTCGCACACAAAGACGTATAGATCGCTGCGACAGTAGCTAATGCTGTACTCAATAGGCCGGTGCTGCTGGTCAAGCGCAACCTGCTTGATCACCAGCACCGGTATCTTTTCATCCATCTTAATATGGGCCTGAAATTCGCTGTCCGGCATGCGGGCACTGACGCGTGAACGGGTACGCTGCGGGAAGATGTTCTGACTGCGGAAGTAATCGTACAGCGAGATGCCGATGGCGTCCGGATCGGGAATTAGCCCGGCCGGAACCCAGGACTCTTCAATCGAGACGGCATCATCATCAACATAGCGAATGCGCTTGAGCAAAAAGACGTCGCTTTCCGCCGCCACTGACAGCTGGTTTGCCACCTCTTCCGGGCATTTCACCACCCGTTTATTAACCCACAACGTGTTGGGCTTTTTGCCGCGCAGTACCACCTGCTGAGAAAACCCGCGTGCTTCCTTGAGCGAATATTCAAAGATGTTATTAATTTGCGTACCGTAACCCCGGGAGCGCGTCACCACGCCCTCTTCTTCCAGCGCCTGCATTGCTTTGCGCACGGTAATGCGTGACACACCCGTTAACTGACTCAGATCGCGCTCGCCGGGCAGAATATTCCCGTGTTCAAGCACCCCGCTACGTACCGCGTTTTTTACCGTTTCGGCAAACTTCAGGTACAGCGGTGTGTTGTCCGGAGCGGCGATCCGTTCATTCAGTTGAGCAATTAACCGGGTATGCGCTTGTTCCATCTCTGTTTTCTCAGGCGTGGTGTTTCCTGCCAGTATACTGGCTTACCACCATGCATGAAAATGATGAACCGGCCCAATACCGTGACCCACTTCCAGAGTATCGGCTTTTGCCAGCGCGTCCGAGAGCCAGATTTTGGCTTCCTGTACCGTATCAGCCCAGTTGTTATGGCGTGGACGCAACGCCGCCAGCGCGGCGGAGAGCGTACAGCCTGTACCGTGGGTGTTTTTAGTCTGCACGCGGGGTGCGGTAAAACGCAGTTCTCCGTCACGGGTGAAGAGCCAGTCCGGGCTTTCGGCGTCATCCAGATGGCCACCTTTCACCAGCACCGCACCGCAGCCCATTGCCAGCAATGCCCGCCCCTGCTCTTTCATTTCGCGTTCGGTTTGCGCATGCGGCGCGTCTAACAACGCGGCAGCTTCAGGCAGGTTTGGCGTGATCAGCGCCACTTGCGGCAACAGCTTTTTACGCAGCGTGTCGATAGCGGAAACAGAAAGCAGCGGGTCGCCACTTTTTGCCAGCATTACCGTATCAAGCACCACGTTTTGCACCTGATAGCGTTTCAGACGTTCTGCCACCGCTTCGACAATATCTGTCTTCGCCAGCATCCCGATTTTAGTGGTATCAATGCGCACATCGCTGAGCACCGAATCGAGCTGTGCGGCGACAAAATCCGGCTCGATACGGTAGACCGACTGCACACCACGCGTATTTTGTGCCACCAGCGCGGTGATCACCGAACAGCCGTAGGCACCCAGTGCGGAGAACGTTTTCAGATCGGCCTGAATACCTGCACCGCCGCTTGGGTCAGTACCGGCAATGGTAAGGGCGTTAATTCGTTTCATGCCTGCTCCTCCAGGGTGTAGAGCGCATCCAGGAACGCACTGGCAAAGCTGCCCGGGCCACGAGACTGAGCAACGGCAGCCGTTCCGGCGCGCTTCATCCATCCGCAGGCAGCGGCCACGTTATCGAGCCTGTCACCCGGCAGCGAACAACTGGCCGCCACCACCGCCGAAAGCGCGCACCCGGTACCGACCACGCGAGTCATCAGCGGATCGCCCCCGGTCACCGTCCGGGTTCGCTGCCCGTCGGTGATGTAATCAACCTCGCCTGTGACCACGATAATGGCATTGGTCTGGCGTGCCAGCGCCTGTGCCGCAGGCAATGCACTGAATGCAGTATCGGTAGTATCCACGCCGCGCCCCCCCGCACTCATCCCGGCAAGCGCAAGAATTTCCGACGCGTTACCACGAATGGCCGCAGGTTTAAGGGAGAGGATTTGATGGCAAAAACGGGTGCGGAACGTCAACGCCCCGACAGCCACCGGATCGAGCGTCCAGGGTTTGCCTGCTGCCACGGCACTCTCAATCGCCCGGCGCATCGCCTGAGCGCGCGGGGCAGTCAACGTGCCGACATTAATCAGTAGCGCATCGGCAAGAGCAGCAAACTGTTCAGCCTCTTCGGCTTCAATCACCATCGCCGGGGATGCGCCAAGCGCCAGCAAAACGTTAGCCGTAAACGTCTGCACGACGTCGTTGGTCATACAATGTGTGAGCGGGGAACGGGTTCGGAACTGATGTAAAATGTGTAAATCGAGCAGGTCAGGCTGCATGGGTTCGCTCCTGCCTTGCGTGAAGAAGCGATGACCGGGAAGGCATCTGACTTCCCTACGCTGGCATTATCCAGATCAGGTAATACGGGTATTTCTCAGCCTTCAACGAAGAAGGGCACCCCGAGTCATTTAAATAAAAATCAAATAGTTGTGATTAACGTCCCGTTAATCTCTGTTCTGGATCATGCCAGCGGGAAGCCAAAGACTCAACCCTAAAAAATGCTCTGTGTCCCATATAAAAGCTTTAAACAACGCGAAGAAGCGCCCCAAGACCAGAACCCACCTGGATCAGATCATCAGCAGAGCCAGAACAACACGCCCAAACAGCCAAAAAGAAACGCATTGGTGTAGATGCTGGTTTCTGCGTTGTTCCCCAGCAATCCACCACGGAATCTTTCGAAAACATTCTGTTTGCAGGAAACCAGCCGGAAGGAACGCGCGAACTTTACCGCTCTCTGAACGGCGCAGGAAAGGAATATAACGCTGGTTCTATCATGTTGGTGGTTGATCCTGATAAACAGGACGACGAACAGATTGCCCACATGAAAGCCGCGAAAGCGCGAGTCGATGCAGCATTGGCCCCATTGACGCATGAGGAAGCTAACTTGCTGCACAAACACTACGCAACCATAGCTAATTTCACCAGCTACGCTGATACAGAAATTGGCCTTGCTGCTGACCCTGTTGGAAAATACTTTGAGAGTATCGAAAAAATACTCAAAGAGATTCAAGAAACGTATAAGAATACCTACATAACGAGAGGCTCGTTGATAGGAGAACAATTTTATGTCCGACGTAACCAGTTGTTTAAAGAGCTTGAATCCATACTCAAAGTCAGCTTCCTGAATAAGGCTATGAAATTCGGAGAGTATACCAAAATAAAAAAAGCACTCGGCCTGCCCAGTAGTTCTATTACCCACAAATGGAATGAAACGGGGATCAGTGACATTGAAAGTTATGCTACCCACATCGAACGGGCAGCTAAATACGTAAAAGCAATGCGTTACACTGGTTATTTAGGCATTGGTTTTAGCGGACTCCATTCTCTTAACGAAATCCATGAGGCATGTTCTGTTGGTCGCGAAGCTGAATGTACCAAGAAAAAATATACTGAGATTGGTAGTTTTGCTTTGGGTACAGGTGGCGGTGTTCTCGCTGGTGTTGGCTGGCTTGTTTGTACCGTTATTGCAGGTGTTGGTTTAGGGTACGCTGGTAGCACAGTGGGGAGTGCTGTTGGGGAATTAGGCGGAGAACAGTTGTATGACGTTTTCGGCAATTAATTTTCTGATGATACATCGGGTTGAAATCTCTGGGTTCTTTTTGATTCTCGGAATAATTAATTATGTTTCCAACGTAATTTATGACAAATTAGCCAAGAGAAAATTCATGACTCTATGCTCGCTATTTGTTGAAAAATTCGGAGCAAGACCAGCAGAAGTTTTAATTTATCAGGATGGGGGTTCTTTTTCTCGTTTATGCGTGATGCATTCTTTATTAATGCATTATACTTTAAAGAAAACTCATTCCATACACGAGGAATGGATAATGAACAAATACGATTCATTAAAGCACTTCCTAATCAGTATACCGATTGGTTACGTGTAAAAGTGAGATTTTCCATCGTTGGGATTATTTTTCTATTCATGATGCTGGCAACTTTCTATTTACCATTATTTATTTAACGACAATAAAATAAATAGCCAATATTTACACTTGGCTATTTTATTCACTACCAATCAATACCATCAATTACATAAGAAACTGAGGATAAGGGAAACGTATGCAAATAGCGTTTTGTGATCCCTCCACTTTTCTCGTGACCTACCGTCTGCTGAAGATGAAGAATGTTTTTCACCCAACCAGCCATAGCAGATGAACAGACACTGTGGCGGATCGAATGCAGTAAGCGCCGTTGCCCATAATCATCCAGATACGGAATACCCAACTGATCTCGAACATCAGCAAACACTTTACCGATCTTAGTCATGTGAATCGCCACGGATAATCTAGACACTTCTGAGCCATTAAATGACTCTGAGGTGACTGTTAACCCGTGGCGATTCAGGCAACACTTATTTTTATTGTAGAAATTTCTCGGCATTTGTTACATAAGAGTAAATTCCAGAAGCTTTTCGACATCCAAATAATACCCCTATAATAATTAGACAATGCCAACTTTTGATTAACTTGTAAATTTCATTTGAAACATACTGAGCATTCAGTAAAAAGGACTTTGTTGAGATCTAATAAATTAGCATTATGTATTTTGCTTATTTCACAACATTTTCGACCAAAACACTTAAGAAAATCTTATTAATTATAATTTCATCCCAGGTATTACACTCAAGAGCAGACAATCGCTATCTTATTGTATTTATTGAAAACATGTCATTTAGCATCACAACAGGCCAGATTAGCTATTAATGCGATTTATGATTTAGATCAATAATCAGAATTACACATTCATAGATAGTTACTGCACGCGACGAAATAAGTTATCAAACTTAAATTTCGAGAATCACCAGAATTAAATTCAGATATAACAAGAGGTTATATCTTCCTGCCAGGATTGCACTCTTACTTTAATTTTTTCTTGCATTGATGATGAGCGTTTTCAAATGAAATCTTTAAATAAATCAGCTATCGCTGTTTTTGTATTTGGTGCTGTGTTTGCTACTACAGCTAATGCTGCTACGGTTCAAGTAGTTGCCCCTAATCCAGTAGTAGGCACTTCTAACGCTACTCAAGATCTTTACAACGGGCAAAGCCTTTTAAATGCTGATGCTATTAACCTTTCTGATATTGAAATCAAAGCAGCACGAGCACAGGCCGATAACGCCAATGATAAAGCCACTCAAAATACGGCGGATATTCAGCAATTAACAGGCAACACTAATGCACAGTTTAACGCCGTGAATAACTATATTGATTCAGTGAATCAGCAGCAAGCCGCCGTTAACAATGCTCAACAAAACGAGCTTAATGATCATGATAACCGGATCACAACGCTGGAAAACGCCCCTAAGCCTAAAGATGGTGTAGATGGTGCTAAAGGTGATACAGGGGCGCAAGGCGTAGCAGGTTTAGCGGGTAGTAACGGGGTTAATGGTAAAGATGGTAGCAACGGTAAAGATGGCATTACAACTACCATCACCAAAGTAGAAGTAGACCAGGCTACACAAAAAGCTGTAGCAGGTTTACAGCAGCAGCAAGCTAAACAAAATGAAGCATTCAAAAGTTTGAAAAGTACTGTTGATGATAACCATAAACAGGCTAATGCGGGTATTAGTGGCGCTATGGCTATGGCGGGGCTTCCTCAAGTGCAAACTAATCAGCGTGTAATGTTCTCTGCTGGCGGTGCTACTTACAATGGTGAGAACGCATTAGCTGTAGGCGGTAGCGTTAACTTTAACTCTCATGTAGTTGGTAAAGTAAGTTTTAGCACTGATACCGCTAGTAACATGGGGGCTTCTGTAGGCGTAGGTGTAGGCTTTTGAATGTTCTATTCAAGCCCTTCAGGAAAAGCTTTATAAAGAAAATTTGAGATTTATTTATAAGTAAACATCAAACCACTTCTGAAAATTTATAACTTTAAATAGGATGATAGCAAAATGAAATATTCTATGCTTGCTTTACTTGTTGTAGGGGTATCTGTACTTAGCGGATGTACAACGGAAGATCAAAGATTAGATAAATGTGAAGCAAAAGGTATATCACGCGATGTATGTTACCAGGAAGAAAAAGCCTACTGGCGTAATTATCAATCTAATATGGCTGCTTTAAATGCCTCTAATCAGCAGGCAGATGCAATCCGTGAAGGTAATGAAATTAATCGTAAACATTACAAGCAGGTTGATCAACATGCACAATCAGCTAAAAAAGAAAATATGTATAAAGCTGAGGGTTTGCAACTTGTAATCAAATCTGATGGTAATGTAACTATTGATGGAAAGTTAGCAGCATTGGATGAAACAACACCAAAAGCTAAAACTTATTCACAGGGGCTTTATCAATTCATCATCTATAGTAATGGTAAAGTTGCTTTATTGAAAGATGGTAAATTTATTGGATATATGAAAAAAGTAACTCATTAATAATAGACCATCTGGCTAACATTAACTCATTCACCAATCATTAATAGGGTATTTACCCGCCCCTTCCAGATTGCCGTGATGGTCTTGAAGGGGTATTTTTTTGATCCTGACCCCGAATATGCTCCAGTCATAATCAGAACGGGTCATCCATCTCAGTGCAGAATGGGGGACGCTTCTGGTTATAGTGTATACACCAGGCCTCGATTTTGCACCGTGCATCCTCCAGGGACATGAACCCGTTCTCGTTCATACACCCACTTATCCGGCATTTTTCCTGCAAATTCAGAGCCGTGGTACTTGTTTAGTCTCTGACTGATGACTATTGGCTGGTTCGTCATTCGTTTTCTACACCTGGTATGAATTCAACAAGTGGAGAAAAGTCATGACCGATATTACCTGCAGTTTTGATACCCCGGTAACCAGGATTGCCATTGATATTGCTAAAAAATATCATGACGCCAAGATTAAACGCTCAGATGGCCGGATTGTGTATCTGCGTTTTGAGAACTCTCTCGCCGGATATGCCCGGTTAGTCACTGCTACTCGTTCATCCGGAGAAAAAGTTGTTGTCGCTTTCGAACCTACAGCTGACTATCACCGTAATATTGCCTGGTGGCTTCAGGAACAGGGGATAGAATGTCGCCTTGTTTCATCGCTGGCCTGTGCCAGAGCACGGGAGATGCTTTTTAAAACATGGGATAAAAATGACCGCAAGGATGCCAGCGTTATTCTTTATCTCATGGAGCAGGGACTTTCTTCTCCGTTTTTTGACCCCTTGCTTAATAAATTGATGGATATTCAGGAGATATCAAATACTTATTATCAAATATCCCTCGCAAGAACACGTAGTCTGAACAGCCTGGTAAATCACTACCTGACGTTGTATTTTCCTGAAGCAGAACAGTTTTTGCATCAGTCACGGACAGAATGGTTTTGTCAGTTTTTGCTGCGCTTTCCCACACCACAAACCATTACCTCAATACAAAAGAGTCTGTTTGTTAAGGAGGCCTGGGATATTATTGGTCGCAAGCAATACAAGCAGCAGTTTCTCGAGCAGTTGTATGAAATTGCCCGTAACTCGATTGCCCTGCCACTGCCTGAAAACTGCGAGGCTGTGGTCACGTTCAAGTTGCAGATCCGTCGGTATATTGAACTTACGCTTCAGTGGCTCCAACTGGAAAAAATGGCTGAAAACTATTGATAGATGTTAGCAACAACCTAAACCTGATTCAGTGCTTGCAAAAAAGAGGTAGTCCATAGATATAGAACGTGGCATCAGAAATTCCCGGCTTACGGCAGACCTCCGGCACGGACGTCCCCAGTTCAGCCTGCTTCAGAGCAAAAACAATCTGCTCTTCGGTGAATCATGATTTTTTCATCGACACCACCTCCGTTCAGGGAGTGTAGATCATGCCGGCATTCTGTTTCTGAATGGTGCAGGATTTTGGGTCAGGGTCAAAGAAACCATTGCCCCTCACAACATCCGGTAGTGAGTGCAAAAACAGGTTTTCGGCAGGATGCACCAGATTTACGTTTTAACACCAAAAAAAGCACATTTTGCAACACTCTTTGGCACCCTTTTTCGCTCACACAGCATGCAATGTAACGCATTGTTTTCACTTGATGGGAAACGTATTCTCCCCTGCCAAAGACGGGATATTTACCCCCTTATGCACCCCGTAACAAAACAGTAAACAAATTAACCATTGAGCCCCGTGACAAAAGGCTCTATATTGGCGGCGTTTTTTTCAGACCCCCATCTGTTTTTTAACTTTTTATTCAATCGTGGCTCATAACGAAGCGGCGGTTGTAGGAGTGATATGATGACGGATAAAGTCCGTATTGACACCGTAGATGCCCACAAAAGCAACGAAACCTATCTGGCCCGTCAGGCCGAGTTTGAATCTAACGTCAGGAGTTATCCGCGCAAACTGCCTTTAGCCATCACTAAAGCAGAAGGCGTGTGGATCACCGATGCAGATAATAAAGAATACCTTGACTGTTTAGCAGGCGCGGGCACCCTTGCGCTTGGCCATAACCATCCTGATGTGCTGAAAAGCATCCAAAATGTCATTACCAGCGGCTTGCCGTTACATACCCTGGATCTGACTACGCCGTTGAAAGACGCGTTTTCCGAATACCTGCTCTCTCTGCTGCCTGGCCAGGGTAAAGAGTATTGCCTGCAGTTCACCGGTCCATCCGGCGCTGACGCCGTTGAAGCCGCGCTGAAGCTGGCGAAAAAAGTGACTGGTCGTAGCGGTATCATCAGTTTCTCTGGTGGTTACCACGGTATGACCCACGGCGCACTGTCCGTCACCGGTAACCTGTCTCCGAAAGAAGCGGTTGACGGTATGATGCCAGAAGTGCAGTTCATGCCTTACCCACACCAGTACCGTTGCCCGCTGGGTATCGGCGGTGAGGCTGGCGTAAAAGCACTGACCTACTACTTCGAAAACCTGATCAACGACGTTGAAAGCGGCGTGCGTAAACCTGCAGCGGTGATTCTGGAAGCCGTTCAGGGTGAAGGCGGCGTTAACCCGGCTCCGGTTGAGTGGCTGCAGCGCATCCGTAAAGTGACTCAGGAACACGGCATTCTGCTGATCCTCGACGAAGTTCAGGCTGGCTTTGCCCGTACCGGTAAATTCTTCGCTTTCGAACACGCTGGCATCGAGCCAGACATCATCGTGATGTCTAAAGCTGTAGGTGGCGGTCTGCCACTGGCTGTACTCGGTATCAAAAAGCAGTTCGATGCATGGGCTCCAGGTCACCACACCGGCACCTTCCGCGGCAACCAGCTGGCGATGGCAACCGGTCTGACGACGCTGAAAATCCTGAAAGACCAGAACATTGCGGGCAAAGTGGCTGCACAGGGCGAATGGCTGAAAGCACAGCTGGCTGAACTGCAGAAACGCTACCCGGTAATTGGTCACATTCGTGGTCTGGGCATGATGATCGGTATTGAGATCGTTAAGCCACACGAAGCGGCAGATCATATGGGCTGCTTCCCTGGCGACGGCGAGCTGTCTGCCCTGATTCAGAAGAAGTGCTTCGAATCCGGTCTGATTCTGGAGCGTGGTGGTCGTAACGGCATTGTGCTGCGTCTGCTGCCTTCTCTGTTGATCAGCGATGATCAGCTGAAAATCTTCCTGGATAAATTTGAGCAGGCACTGCTTGCTGCGGGCGTTCGCCCGGCGTAACCGGAGTTGTTGATTACGATGTCTGATTCAAACCCAATTTTGTTCTCCTCTGCGCAGAGCATTGAAGCTTACCAGCAGGCGATTGAACAAAGCTCTCAGGCTGTGATGCAGTGGCTGAAACAGCCTGAGATGTACCAGGGCAAAACGGTCGCGGAACTGCGCGACCGTATTAAGCTGGATTTCAACCCGAAAGGGCTGGGCAACGACGCAGCGATTGAACGCGCTGTGGAGTTCTTCCTGAAAGACAGTTTGTCCGTTCATCACCCGCAGTGTGTGGCGCACCTGCACTGCCCAAGCCTTGTTGTCAGCCAGGCGGCAGAAGTGCTGATCAACGCCACTAACCAGAGTATGGACTCCTGGGATCAAAGCCCGTCCGCAACCATTATCGAAATCAAACTGATCGAGTGGCTGCGTACCCGCGTGGGTTATCAGGCTGGCGACGCAGGTGTCTTCACCAGCGGCGGCACCCAGAGCAACCTGATGGGCCTGATGCTGGCACGTGACGCCTTCTTCGCGCGTCAGGGCCACTCCGTTCAGCAGGACGGTCTGGTAGGCGATCTGCGTAAAATTCGCGTGCTGTGCTCCGAAAACGCGCACTTCTCCGTGCAGAAAAACATGGCGCTGATGGGTCTGGGTTACCAGTCCGTGGTGCAGGTGAAAACTGACGAATTCTCCCGTATGGATCTGACCGATCTGGCGGCGAAAATTGAGCAGTGCAATGCCAACGGCGAACAGATCCTGGCGATTGTGGCGACTGCCGGTACTACCGACGCAGGTGCTATCGATCCGCTGCGTGCGATTGCTGAGCTGGCGGCGAAGCAGAACATCTGGGTACACGTTGATGCGGCCTGGGGCGGCGCGCTGCTGATGTCTGAGCAGTATCGTCACTACCTGGACGGTATCGAGCTGGTGGATTCCATTACCCTGGACTTCCACAAGCAGTTCTTCCAGACCATCAGCTGCGGCGCGTTCCTGCTGAAAGAAGCGCGTCACTATGAGCTGATGCGCTATCAGGCGGCCTACCTGAACTCTGAGTTCGATGAAGAAGCGGGCGTACCTAACCTGGTGTCCAAATCTCTGCAGACGACCCGCCGTTTCGACGCGCTGAAGCTGTGGATGAGCCTGGAAGCGCTGGGTCAGGAACAATATGCGGCGATCATCGACCACGGTGTGACGCTGGCGCAGCAGGTTGCGGCTTATGTGAAAGAGCAGTCTGCTCTGGAACTGGTCATGCAGCCACAGCTGGCAAGCGTACTGTTCCGCTTCCGCCCTGAAGCACAGATGGATGATGCGGGTATTGCCCTGCTGAACCAGAAAATTGGCGATGCGTTGCTGGAATCTGGCCGTGCCAACGTCGGCGTGACCGAGCACAACGGCATCACCTGCCTGAAGCTGACTCTGCTGAACCCAACCGTGACGCTGGAGGATGTTAAAGTCCTGCTGTCTCTGGTTGAGCGTACCGCACAGGAAGTTATGGCGAAGTAATCTGTGTCCCCTCTCTTAACAGAGAGGGGCTATTTACACCCCCGCCCACCACATTCTGATCTTCATTCCCCAGTAGCTTGTCCAGCCGGTTGTTGTGCTAACCACCTGCCCTTTTGACACCACCACCAGCGTTGGCGTTACGCTCACCTGCCACTGCTGCGACAACGCACCGCGTTCATCGTTGATCACCGGAACTGTAAGCTGTTTCTTCTCCACCCAGCGTTCAAGCTTTGCATCATCACCGGATCGCAGCGCGATACTCACTACGTTTCCGCCCTCGTTTGCCAGCTTATCGACCGACGGTGTGGTAAAACGACAAATACTGCACCAGGTCGCCCAGACATAAATCAGCAAAGGCCGTTCCTGGCTGAGCGCCGTGAAATCGTACAGTTTGCCGTCAATGCTCTGCATCGGCGTTGCACTGAAACTGGCAGGTATCGCGGGTTTACGGTATTGATCCACACCCCACATTACGGCCAGCGCCAGCAAAATAAAAACGACCCCTTCCCGTACCCAGCGTCGCAGTTGACTAAATATGCGGTTATCCATTATGACCTCGTGATTCAACAGCGGTTATCTTAGCCAGCAACACACCGTTACACTGTAAAGAAGTGTCGCATCAGCCAGCACCGCCTAAAGCAGGGGACAGTAAGCGGTAGAAGCACTACGCCGGGGAAAATAATCTTGTCGTGTTCAGTTTTGTTACATTTTTCTTCAAACAGGCCATAGTCTGATACATAAAATGGGCAAGGTGCCGTATTGTGGGTTAACCAAGGCAAAAAGTAACAGTATAAGTGGAGAAAAAATGGCTAAGTGTAAATGGCTGCTTATGGGCGCGTTAATGTCTCTGGCGGGTGCCGCCTGGTCAGCGCCTGCCGGAATTCAGGCCTATGCCGAACAAGAGTTCATTGCCGATTTCACAAAATTCAGGATTGGCGACACTGCACCTGCGCAGTATCAAACCCCCGAGTACACCATCAAACAGTACCAACTGCGCAACCTGCCAGCGCCAGATGCGGGTACTCACTGGACATATATGGGCGAAAACTATGTCCTGATTGGTGATGCCGACGGCAAAATCCACAAAGCCTACAATGGAGATATCTTCTATCATCGCTGATCCCATTACTGTCCGTCCGTGGCAGGAGAGCGACCGACCTTTCCTGCGTACGCTTTACCTGCATGCCCGGCGTGATGCCTGGCCCTGGTTAAACAGCGCGGAATGGCAACCTGAGGATTTTGACGCAGCCACCCGTGACGAAGAGATTTGGGTGGCCGTTCAGAATGGCCGCTGCCTGGGTTTCGCCTCGGTCTGGACGCACGATAATTTTCTGCATAATTTGTTTGTTGATCCACGCTACCAAAACCTGGGTGTGGGTCGTTTGTTGCTGGAGCAGGCGCAGAAGACATTCACCCGTACCGGCGCGTTAAAGTGCCTCATCCGCAATGAACGGGCGATCGCGTTTTACCAGCGGCACGGCTGGCACGTTGAGGAGACGGGAGATTCTCCGGACGGAGAGTATTATTTGATGCACTATCGGCTGCGTTAAAGCCGGGTGGCGGCAACGCCTTACCCGGCCATTCAGAGCAGAAAACTTATACCGCGCGGAACGCGATGTCGCCGGGAATGACTTCACCCTGCCAGTAAAGCTGCGCCGCGACGCGACCTGCCAGCTGACGATACATCTCAGCAAACTCACTTTCCGGACGGCTAACCACCGTCGGCTTCCCGCTGTCCAGATCTTCACGCAACGTGATGTGCAGCGGCATCTGACCCAGCAGTTGAGTGTGATACTGCGCAGCCAGTTTTTCTGCACCACCGGTACCGAAGATAGGCTCCTGATGTCCGCAATTGCTGCAGATGTGCATGCTCATGTTCTCAACGATACCGAGCACCGGTACTTCCACTTTTTCGAACATCACGATGCCTTTTTTAGCGTCGATCAGCGCGATATCCTGCGGCGTGGTCACCACCACCGCACCCGTGACCGGAATGTTCTGCGCCAGCGTCAGCTGAATGTCACCGGTGCCCGGCGGCATATCCAGTACCAGGTAATCCAGATCCGGCCACATCGTTTCCTGCAGCATCTGCATCAGCGCTTTACTGGCCATCGGGCCACGCCAGACCATTGCGTTATCGTCGGTAACCAGATACCCAATTGAGTTAGTCGCCAGGCCATACGCCATAATCGGTGCCATGTGGGTGCCATCCGGCGAGGTCGGACGCTGGTTTTCTGCGCCCAACATATTCGGAATGGATGGGCCGTAAATATCCGCATCCAGAATGCCGACTTTCGCGCCTTCCGCTGCCAGCGCCAGCGCCAGGTTGACTGCCGTGGAGGATTTACCCACCCCACCCTTACCGGAGCTGACGGCGATAATGTTTTTCACGCCGTTTACGCCAGGCTGATTTTTCACGCGTTTCAGCGTCGCGATACTGTGAGTCAGCTTCCAGTCCACCGCTTTCGCGCCGGTAATGCGCAGCAGATCGGAGCTGGTTTGTTCTTTTAGCACGTCAAATGCGCTGCTCCAGGCGAACGGCATCTGCAGCTCAATGTGCAGCGTATCGTCCAGCCATGCGACATGATGCAACGCTTTCAGCGTCGTGAGATTGTGCTTCAGGGTTGGATGCTGAAAATTAGCCAGCGTCCCGGCAACCATTGCTCGTAAGGCTTCCGGTGATTTGGCCTGGGATTGAGAACTCATCCCGACTCCTTTGTAGTTGTTCTGAAAAAGACGTGTAACTACCAAGTTTACCCCAGAGGTAACAATTATTCATTTATGGATTAATGCCCTTATCACTTGGCGTAGTTATTCCCTTTCGGGTAACATCAAAAACCCTTTTCACAGTTAAAAGAAGTAATGCCTACTATGACTCAAGTCGCGAAGAAAATTCTGGTAACGTGCGCACTGCCGTACGCTAACGGCTCAATCCACCTCGGCCACATGCTGGAGCATATCCAGGCTGATGTCTGGGTCCGTTACCAGCGAATGCGCGGCCACCAGGTCAACTTCATCTGCGCGGACGATGCCCACGGCACACCGATCATGCTGAAAGCCCAGCAACTGGGTGTTTCCCCTGAACAGATGATTGCCGAAATGAGTCAGGAGCATCAGACCGATTTTGCTGGCTTTGACATCAGCTATGACAACTATCACTCCACGCACAGCGACGAGAACCGTGAGCTGTCAGAGCTTATCTACACCCGTCTGAAAGAGAACGGTTTTATTAAAAACCGCACCATCTCTCAGCTGTACGATCCGGAAAAAGGCATGTTCCTGCCGGACCGTTTCGTCAAAGGCACCTGTCCGAAGTGTAAATCTCCGGATCAGTACGGCGATAACTGCGAAGTGTGCGGCGCGACCTACAGCCCAACGGAGCTTATCGATCCGAAATCCGTGGTCTCTGGTGCCACGCCGGTGATGCGTGATTCCGAGCACTTCTTCTTTGACCTGCCATCCTTTAGCGAAATGCTGCAGGCGTGGACCCGTAGCGGCGCGCTGCAGGAGCAGGTGGCGAACAAAATGCAGGAGTGGTTCGAATCCGGTCTGCAGCAGTGGGATATTTCCCGCGATGCACCGTACTTCGGTTTCGAAATCCCTGACGCCCCGGGCAAATATTTCTACGTCTGGCTGGATGCACCAATCGGTTACATGGGCTCCTTTAAGAACCTGTGCGACAAGCGTGGCGATACCGTAAGCTTTGACGAATACTGGAAGAAAGACTCTGATGCCGAGCTGTATCACTTCATCGGCAAAGACATCGTTTACTTCCATAGCCTGTTCTGGCCAGCGATGCTGGAAGGCAGCAACTTCCGTAAGCCAACTAACCTGTTCGTTCACGGTTATGTCACGGTCAACGGCGCGAAGATGTCCAAATCACGCGGTACGTTCATCAAAGCCAGCACCTGGCTGAACCACTTCGACGCAGACAGCCTGCGCTACTACTACACCGCGAAGCTCTCGTCCCGCATTGACGATATCGACCTGAACCTGGAAGATTTCGTGCAGCGCGTGAACGCAGACATCGTCAACAAAGTGGTCAACCTGGCCTCCCGTAATGCAGGCTTTATCGCTAAGCGTTTTGACGGTGTGATGGCGGCTGAACTGGCTGACCCGGCGCTGTACAAAACCTTCACCGACGCGGCGGTCACCATTGGCGAAGCGTGGGAAGCGCGCGAGTTTGGTAAAGCGGTGCGTGAAATCATGGCGCTGGCAGACCTGGCTAACCGCTATGTGGATGAACAGGCTCCGTGGGTTGTGGCTAAACAGGAAGGCCGTGATGCCGATCTGCAGGCCATCTGCTCTATGGGCATCAACCTGTTCCGCGTGTTGATGACGTATCTGAAGCCGGTTCTGCCGCAGCTCTCAGAACGTGCTGAAGCGTTCCTGAACACCGAGCTGACCTGGGATGCTATCCAGCAGCCGCTGCTCAGCCACAAGGTGAACACCTTCAAGGCACTGTACAACCGCATCGAGATGAAACAGGTGGAAGCGCTGGTGGAAGCATCTAAAGAAGAAGTGAAAGCTGCCGCAGCACCGGTTACCGGCCCTCTGGCTGACGATCCGATTCAGGAAACCATCACCTTTGATGATTTCGCCAAAGTCGACCTGCGCGTGGCGCTGATTGAAAACGCGGAATTCGTCGATGGCTCAGACAAACTGCTGCGTCTGACCCTGGATCTGGGTGGTGAGAAACGTAACGTCTTCTCCGGTATCCGCTCTGCGTATCCTGATCCGCAGGTGCTGATTGGTCGCCACACGGTGATGGTCGCCAACCTGGCTCCACGCAAAATGCGTTTCGGTATCTCCGAAGGCATGGTGATGGCCGCGGGCCCTGGCGGGAAAGATATCTTCCTGTTAAGCCCTGATGAAGGTGCGAAACCAGGTCAGCAGGTGAAATAACAAAAAAGCCGGAGATAATCTCTAATGCCGGTTAGTTAAGCGGCACAAAGGCACTTTGTTATTTCAGTGGTATCGTTCCGTTCACTCAGACATTCCTGCTACCTGCATAATCCGCTGCGGTGAACGTGTTAAGGGGGCTATCGCGCCCCCTTAACAATCCCGTCTCCCGGCAAAGAAAATCGCCGCTTCGCGGTACCCTCAGCTTATTCCTTCCGGCTTTTCGGGGACGGGCGGAGGTAACCTCCCTGTAAAGCCGCCCTCGCCGCGCATCCCTGCGCGTCGCCCCCGACCTTCAGGAAACGCTTCGGCGATTTTCAGCCGGACTCACGCTCCCTCCACCTTCTCAGTTGTCTGAATGTGGCACGGGTGTTGAGTCCCCGCTGAAATCGGCGAACCGGAGACCGGATGACAAGGGCTGGACGCCAGGGATGGCGGCCAGAGGCGAAACGAGACAGGACAAAATTGCCGGGAGCAATTTTGAACAACGCTTGCGTTGGCCCCGAAGGGGCGAGTCCCAGGGATGGGACGAGTAATCTTGAATCGAGCCGACCGCAGGCAGCGGGTCGGGAGGTGAGCGCAGTGCGAAGCACCGATTTCTCCGCGGGGCCGCGGGGATTGACAAGGGGGCCACGGTGGCCCCCTTGTCCCGTTCACAGGTTGTGAGCGTATTATTTTCTGCGGATAGTAAGGTGAACGGAATTACCCACCATGCTTAACTGACTGATATCAGGAGATAATCTCCGGCTTTTTTTATGGCTTCGCGGCGTGTTCCCGCTGGGTCAACCCGCGCAAAAAATTACGCATAAACTGGTCGCCGCACTCGCGATAGTTTTTATGATCCGGCGCGCGCATCATGGCGGTAATTTCCGGAATCGACACACGGAATTTTTGCCCGGTCATGATCGCCAGAATATCGTCAGTCTTCAGCGAAAAGGCAATACGCAGCTTTTTCAGCACCGTGTTGTTGTTCACCCGACGCTCAAGCGCCAGCTCCGGTGCAGATTCATCTTTACCGCGCTTGTCGTAGATAAGCCCGTTCAGGAAACCAGACAGAATGATGTCCGGGCAGCGAACAAACCCCTCTTCATCTTCTTTCGTCATCCAGGTGTCGAAACCGGCAGACGTGGATTCCATATCGGAAAGCGCAAGAATGCGCACCATATCGTTATTGTTCGCTTTCAGGGTGTAGCGCAGGCTACGAAGAATGTCATTACTAAGCATGAGTGCCTTTAACTGTCGATGTTGCAATGGCGCGCAGTGTACCAGTTTTACAGCCCAATCGCCTCTTTCAAACTTTTCAGGTAGCGGCGGCTGACGGGTACCGTTTGTCCGGCACGCAACACCAGCTCGGCCTGGCCGTTATCTTCCAGACGGATCTCTTTCAGGTGTGCCATGTTCACCAGGTATTGGCGGTGGCAACGGATCAGCGGCGTACGGCTCTCCAGCGTGCGCAGCGTCAGTTCAGTAAACCCTTCGTTACCCTCAGCGCTGGTGACAAACACCCCGCTCAGGCGGCTGCTGACAAACGCCACGTCGTCCATTTGCAGAAGGTAAATCCGGCTGTGTCCGGTGCAGGGAATAAATTTCAGCGGCTGCTGGTTTTCCGGCAGGAGCGTGACATCCTGCACGGTGCGCTCCTGGCGTAAACGGGTCAGCGTTTTTTCCAGCCGTTTCTCTTCAATCGGCTTCAGCAGGTAATCGAACGCGTGTTCCTCGAAGGCTTTTACCGCGTATTCATCAAACGCCGTCAGAAACACAATGTACGGACGGTGTTCCGGGTCGAGCATCCCGACCATTTCCAGCCCACTGATACGTGGCATCTGAATATCAAGGAACAGCACGTCCGGGTGCAGTTTGTGAACGGCACCAATAGCCTCAATGGCGTTTGCACACTCCCCCACAATCTCGATATCACTCTGCTCCTGCAGCAGGACGCGCAGGTTTTCCCGTGCCAGCGGCTCATCATCCACAATCAGCACTCTCAGCATGCGTTTTCCTCCAGCGGCAGTCGTAACGTGATACGGGTAAATCGGTCTGGCTCACAGGCAACAGTGATGCCACAGTCATCACCAAAGTGGGCGCGCAGACGTTTATCCACCAGGCTCATTCCTAACCCGCCTGAAGCGGCAGGAACGTAAAGCCCGGCATTGTCTTCAATATCCAGCACCAGGTGATGGTTAAACCGGCTGGCGGAAATGGTGATCACCCCGGTTCCCAGCAGTTGGGACGTGCCGTGCTTGATGGCATTTTCCACAATGGGTTGCAGGGTAAACGCCGGTAAATGCTGATATGCCAGCTCGTCAGGAACGGATAACGACACCTGTAAACGCGACTGGAATCGCGCTTTCTCAATTTGCAGGTAGGCATTAACGTGTTCAATCTCATCGGCCAGAGTGACAATTTCTGATGGCCGCTTAAGGTTCTTGCGGAAAAATGTCGACAGGAATTGCACCAGCTGCGCGGCCTGATCGCTGTCGCGGCGGATCACCGCTTTCAGCGTATTGAGCGCGTTAAACAGAAAATGCGGGTTCACCTGGGCATGCAGGAGCTTAATTTCCGACTGCGTCAGCAACGCTTTCTGGCGTTCATATTGCCCGGCGAGGATCTGCGCAGAAAGCAGCTGGGCAATCCCCTCCCCCAGCGTGCGGTTAATGGAGCTGAACAGGCGGTTTTTCGCTTCGTAGAGTTTAATGGTGCCCATTACCCGCTGGTTTTCGCCGCGCAGTGGAATGACCAGCGTCGAGCCGAGCTTGCACTGCGGGTGCAGCGAACAGCGGTAAGGGACTTCGTTACCGTCGGCATAGACCACTTCACCGGTTTCAATGGCGCGCAGGGTATACGCAGAGGAGATCGGTTTGCCCGGCAGATGGTGGTCGTCGCCGGTACCGGTAAAGGCCAGTAACCGCTCCCGGTCGGTTATCGCCACCGCGCCAATATCCAGCTCCTGATAGAGCACCTGCGCCACCTTCATGCTGTTTTCTTCGTTAAAGCCCTGGCGCAGGATCCCCTCCGTTGAGGCGGCAACCTTCAGTGCTGTTGCGGAAAACGCCGAGGTGTACTTTTCGAACATGGCGCGCTTGTCGAGCAAAATACGCATAAACAGCGCCGCACCCACGGTATTCGTCACCATCATCGGGGCGGCAATGCTGCTGACCAGATGGAGTGCATCTTCAAACGGTCGGGCAATCAGCAGGATGATCGCCATCTGCGCCATTTCCGCCACAAAGGTAATTGCGCCTGCGGTGATCGGGCTGAAAACTTTATCCGGTCGACCGCGTTTGATCATGTAACTGTGAACCAGGCCACCGAGTAACCCTTCGACAATTGTCGAGATCATACAGCTGAGCGCCGTCATCCCGCCCATCGAATAGCGGTGCAGGCCACCGGTTAGCCCGACCAGCCCCCCGACGACGGGGCCACCGAGCAGGCCACCCATCACCGCACCAATGGCGCGCGTATTGGCAATTGAGTCTTCGATATGGAGACCAAAATACGTCCCCATAATGCAGAAAATAGAGAAAGTGACGTAGCAGAGCAGTTTGTGCGGCAGACGAACGGTGACCTGCATCAGCGGAATGAACAGGCGCGTTTTACTCATCAGCCAGGCAATGACCAGAAACACACACATCTGCTGAAGCAACAACAGCACCAGATTAAACTCGTACATACTCACAAACCGCACATTCTAAAAACGCGTAACATACACTGAAGGCAGTAAACTTTCTTTGAGGCACTCCAAAAAAGCTGTAAATCGTGTTCATCATCACACCTTTTATCGGGCATCGCATCAGTCGCACATTATTCGTTCAAAAAATCGTCAATCCTTCCTGGTTCGTCAAAGTGGGTCTACAGTTAAGCTGGGAACGCGTGAGCCAGGGGGCGAAAATGGCGCTTTACACGATAGGTGAAGTGGCACTCCTTTGTGATATCAATCCCGTTACGCTACGAGCATGGCAACGACGGTATGGATTACTCAAACCACAGAGAACGGACGGTGGACATCGTCTTTTCAATGATGCCGATATCGACCGGATCCGCGAAATAAAAAGCTGGATCGATAACGGCGTACAGGTCGGGAAAGTGAAGTCATTGCTCAGCCATGACGATCCTGACACTCAACATATCTGGCGCGAACAACAGGAAACCCTGTTGCGGCTCCTGCAGGCAGGAAACCTGCAGCGCCTGCGGTCGTGGATCAAAGAGCAGGGACGCGACTATCCTGCGCAAACGTTGATCACCCACCTTTTCATCCCGCTCCGTCGTCGCCTGCAGTGTCCGCAATCGACGTTGCAGGCGCTGCTCAGCATACTCGACGGTGTGCTCATCAATTACATCTCCGTTTGTCTTGCCTCGGCGAGGAGCAAGAACAGCAAAGATGCACTGGTGGTCGGCTGGAACGTTCACGATACCACGCGCCTGTGGCTGGAAGCCTGGATCGCCACTCAGCAGGGCTGGCGCGTTGATGTCCTGGCACACTCGCTGGCTCAGCTGAAGCCCGAGTTGTTTGACGGCCAGACCCTGCTGGTCTGGTGCGGAGAAGTGCCGTCCGCCTCGCAGCAACAGCTGCTGACGGAATGGCGTGAGCATGGTTATCCTGTTTACCCACTAAGCCCAAATGAACCGTAACGGCATTTAATGGTTCATTAACAGCTGCGCTTCACCGTATAATTGTTCCGTTAACAACAGGAGCACATGATGAAGGCAACCAAACTGGCCGTAATTACCCTTTTTGTTCTGATGGCCGTGGGCGGTATCGGCGGCGTAATGCTGGCAGGTTATTCGTTTATTGTTCGTGGCGGTGTCGGCTGAGCCAGAGCGCCAGGCGCTCAAACATGCGATCAACCACGATTGCCGCCAGCGCAACCAGAACCGCCCCCTGCACAATGTAGGCCGTATTAAAACCGCTTAAGCCGATAATAATGGGCGTTCCCAGCGTATTGGCTCCCACCGTTGAGGCGATGGTCGCCGTCCCGATGTTAATAATGACCGACGTACGAACGCCCGCGATGATCACCGGTGCCGCTAGCGGCAGCTCAACCTTAATCAGCCGCTGCCAGACGCTCATTCCCATCCCTTCAGCCACGCTCAGCACCGACGCTGGCACTGCCGCAATACCGGCCAGCGTGCCCTGCAGGATCGGCAGCACCCCATATAAAATCAGCGCAATAATGGCAGGTTGCTGACCAAACCCCATCACCGGCACCGCAATTGCCAGCACCGCCACCGGCGGAAAGGTTTGTCCGATCGCCGCAATCGTCTCCACCAGCGGGCGAAACTCCCTGCCCGATGTTCGTGTCACCGCGATACCCGCCCCAACGCCCAGCACAATGGCCATTACGCTTGAGAGAGCCACCAGCCAGGCGTGCGCCAGGGCGAGATTAACAAAACTCTCCTGCTGATACACTGGCCTCGGCAGGCCGGGAAAGAGCGTGCTAAACAATGCCGCGCTGTGTGGCATCAAAAAAAGGAGGGCAACAAAGAGCACCACCAGCCAGAGCAGCGGATCACGCATTCCCTTCACGCATCACCTCCCCGGACAACAGATCGCGAAAATGAAGCGTGCCACACGGTGCGCCCCGGGCATCGGAAACGGGCAGCACCTCACACTGGCGCGCCACAAAAGCGGAAAGTGCATCCCGCAGGTTCATCTGCTCCTGTAACGGTTCACCGCTTACCGGAGCCTCCTGTCGGCGCATATAGTCACCAACGGTTCGCAGGGAGAGCAACCTGACGCCCAGCTCGCTGCGGCCAAAAAATTCGCGTACAAAGTCGTTTGCCGGGTGGGTCAACAGTTCCAGCGGCGTGCCCTGCTGCACCACCTCGCCATGATCCATCAACACCAGATGGTCAGCCAGCCGCAGCGCCTCATCAATATCGTGAGTCACCAGGATTATTGTGCGCCCCAGAATACGGTGAATGCGGGTCATTTCCGCCTGAAGCGCTCCGCGCGTGACCGGATCCAGCGCGCCAAACGGTTCATCCATCAACAACACCTGCGGGTTAGCGGCCAGCGCACGCGCCACCCCAACCCGCTGCTGTTGTCCACCGGAAAGCTGGTGCGGATAGCGGTCACGCAGCAGAGGCTCTAACCCGAGCAACGCCATCAGCTCATCAACCCTGTCAGCAATGGTTTCACGTGACCGCTTTTCCAGCTGCAGGACGGTGGCGATGTTCTGCGCCACCGTCCAGTGAGGAAACAGGCCGATGGACTGAATGGCATATCCCATGCGACGCCGCAGCTCCAGCACCGGCAGGCTGCGGATCTCTTCCCCGGCGAAGCGAATCAGGCCGCTGTCGTGTTCCACCAGCCGGTTGATCATCTTCAGGGTGGTTGATTTTCCCGACCCCGAGGTACCAATCAGCACGGAAAAAGCGTCTTCCTCGAAATGCAAATTCAGGTGGCTCACCGCCGGACGCCCCGCGAAGCTTTTACTGACATCGTGAAATTCAATCATTGTCTCTCCCCCTGAGCAACGCGAGCCATAAGGCAAACAGCGCGTCGACGACGACCGCCAGCGCAATCGTGGGAACCACGCCTAATAACACCAGATCCAGCGCGCTGCTCAACAATCCCTGAAACACCAGCGCACCAAAACCACCCGCGCCGATTAGCGCAGCGATCACCGCCATGCCAACGGTTTGCACGGCCACCACCCGCAGGCTGCGCAGCAGCAGAGGTAACGCCAGTGGCAGCTGTATCTGCCAGAAACACTGCCGCACGCTCATCCCCATTGCATGGGCGCTTTCCAGCACGTCCGGCGCGACCTGGTTTAAACCCGCCACGACGCCGCGTACCAGCGGTAACAGCGCATACAGCACCAGTGCGATCAGGGCCGGTGTTAACCCGGTTCCGGCTATCCCCATCGTTCCCAGGACGGGAAACGACTTCACCAGGCCCGCCAGCGGTGCAATCAGCAGGCCAAACAACGCAACGGAGGGTATGGTCTGGATCACATTGAGCACGGTAAACACCACACCCTGGCGCGAAGGGTGGCGATAGCACCACATGCCCAGCGGTACTCCCAGCAGTAACGCCGGAAAGAGTGTGCCGAAGAGGATGGTCAGATGTTGCGCCAGCGCATCATCAAACACCTCCTGACGGTTGGCGTATTCTTTTAACAGCGAGAGGTTATTCAGTTCGCCGCTGAACAGCAGCAATAGCGGAATACACCAGATTTGCGCATTGAGTACCCAGCGCCAGGCAGACGTCGGTATCAGACGGCGAATGGCATCGCTACAGGCCAACAGGCACAGTGCCAGCCACAGCCACAGGCCACTGCCGACAGACGTGCGCGCCAGTGGACTTTCCGCCGAGGCCATGTGTGTTGCCGCAAGCCCTGCACACCAGAACAGTACAATAAAGAACCCTTCACAGAGGAATAGCGTCAACCACTGCGCGGTACGTCCCTGCCAGAGCGATAGCACGACAACCGCACCCAGCGCCGCTACCATCAGCAGCGGTGTAAACGGCCAGACCTGCCAGAGCGTACGCCCTTCCCCCGACACCAGGCGGTTAGGTGCAACATTCACAAACGGTAACGCAACCGCTGCGATGGCCACGCAGGCCAACAGCAGCAGTACGCGGTTATGACATTTTATTGGCACAGCCCTGTCCTGTTACTTCACCAGCCCTTGTTGCTTCAGGAAATCAGCTGCCACTTTTTTGGCATCCAGTCCTTCAACGGCAATGCTGGCGTTCAGCTGTTGCAGCGTTTTTTCATCCAGCTTTTCAAAGACCGGTTTTAACCATTCGGCAATATCCGGGTAGGCTTTCAGCACCGCTTCGCGCACCACCGGCGTGGGGGCATAAATCGGCTGAACGCCTTTCGGATCGGACAGCGTTTGCAGCCCCAGTGCCGCAACCGGGCCGTCGGTGCCATAGGCCATTGCCGCATTAACCCCAGAGGTTTTCTGCGCCGCTGCTTTGATGGTCACTGCCGTATCGCCGCCCGCCAGAGAGAGCAGCTGAGCCTGGTCGAGCTTAAAGTTATAGGCTTTTTCAAAAGCAGGTAGCGCATCCGGACGCTCGATAAACTCAGCAGACGCCGCAAGCTTAAATTCGCCCTTCTCTTTCAGGTAGCGGCTGAGATCTTCAAGCGAGGTTAACTTACCTTTCTCCGCGATGTCTTTACGCACCGCAATAGTCCAGGTGTTGTTGGCCGGAGCTGGCGTCAGCCAGACCAGCTTGTTCTGCTCTGCATCCAGTTTTTTGACTTTTTCATATCCGGCTTTGGCATTTTTCCAGGCCGGGTCGGTTTCATCTTTGAAGAAGAACGCCCCGTTGCCGGTGTATTCCGGGTAGATATCCAGCTCGCCAGAGGTAATAGCGCCACGCACCACGGGTGTGGTGCCGAGCTGGACTTTATTGACAGTTTTGACCCCGTGACTTTCGAGCACCTGTAAGATGATATTGCCGAGCAGCGCACCCTCGGTATCAATCTTTGAGCCCACTTTCACCGGCTCTGCCGCCTGTAACGGCAAGCTCAGCGCTGCCAGCAGCACCGCTGAACCCATCATCCCCTTTGTCATCGTCATGCAGCTTTCCTCATTTTTTACGGCCTTTATCAGAGGCTTGAGAGAAAAGCGTAGCCTAAAAACCTGAATTCATCCTTCTTCGGGTAGGGTCAGCGGCACGCTAAGCAGGCTGGCGGCGAAGTAGAGAATGGCAATCACCCATAGCGTCCCTTCGATACCCAATGGGGCCACGCAAAGCGTGACAATCACCGGCCCGACGAAATTGCTCAGCCCGGAACCCAGATTCAGGCACGAGATCGCCGCCCCTTTGTTGTGCGGCAGCAGTGAGGGGATCAGCGCACTCAGCGGGCCAAAAGCCCCCAGTCCCACGGCATATAAAGCCAGCGCCAGAAACAACATGGTTTCACTGTCGCCGAACCACACCGGGGTATAGCAGACGGCCAGCATCCCCAGCCCGCACAGCGTGCCGGAGAACCAGACCACCGTGTTTCGCCAGCCGATGGTATCGCCCAGCCAGCCAAAGAAGTAGTTCGCGAAAATATTCACCACGTTCACCAGCCCCCAGATAGCCAGCCACTGGGCGATGCTAAAGCCAAAACGCGGCAAATAAACGGGCATCAGGATCACCAGTGAAAACTTGCCGATGTCGTTGATGGTCTTCACGAGTACCGCAAGGCGCATCCTGGGTTCACGCACCAGCACCCGCAGCCCTTCAGCCAGGGCATCCCCCAGGTTGCCCTCGCGTTGCCACTGCGGGCGATCACGGTTGAGTACCAGCGCACAACCGGCCCCCAGCGCCACGAAAATAAAGCCGCTGAGCAGCGTGGTGGTTTCGCCAAACGCCGGGATCATCATGCCGGAGAACCACGGCCCGACGATGGTCATCCCCACACCAAAGGCGATCCAGAACCACGAGACGGCACGCCCAAGAATGACAGGCTCGCAGCGCTGGTTGACCCACACCAGAAATGAATAGGCAAACAGCGGATACGCCACCCCACGCAGCGCATAACTCGCCACCATCAGCGGGTAATGGCCCTGTGGCAGCGCCCACGCAATGAACGGAACCGAGCCGATAAAATAAATCACCGTCGCGGCCCACATCAGCCGCCGTAACCCCAGCACGCCTGCGCCGATACCAGAAAACCACGACACCAGCGCCACGCACAGGCCAAAAACCGATGAGAGTAAGCTGATATGCACTGCATCAAATCCGCGCTGCTGTAGCAAAGAGGCAAGCCAGCTCTGCTCAATCGTCGCGCCGGTAATAAACAGGAAAATCCCCATAAAGCCCCAGCAAAGTTCCCGGGGCAATCCCAGCCGGGCCCATACGCCCTGCTGAATAATAATGCTCTGCTCTGTCATCTCAGTGGGTCTTCAACAGGCCGCTGAACTTACGCGCCTGCATACGCTTGCGGTTGAGATAGCCGACGGTGTTTTCACCCCAGCAGTTTTCGTATGGCATGCCGGTCAGGCTTTCGATCACCGCCCGGTTTTCGGCGCTCACGGTCGCCTTACTGCCGCCCAGTTTCAGACGCGCCACCTCTTCGTTCAGGATCGCGTGCGTGCGGCTGTTCACCTTAAACTGGAAGGCAGACCAGATCCCCCACAGGGTCAGGGCAACCGGCAGGGCAATCATGATTACCAGGATCATATTGACAGCCGACTGTGGCTGCGAACTCTGCCCGGAGACGAAGCCCGACATTTGTAACGCCACCCCGACCAGGAAAATGGAGAGTGCCTGAGACGCTTTGCGCAGCAGGCTCATAAACCCGGCGAAGATCCCCTCACGACGGCTACCGGTCAGGATCTCATCCACGTCGGCCACGAAGGTGTAGTTATTCCACGGAATGGCGTAGATCCCGCCGCGCGCCAGGCCCGCAACCGCCGCACCGACATAGAGCACGCTCATACCCCCCACCCCGCTCAGGTAAGCCGAGACAAACAGCGCAAAGGCCAGCAGCGCCATTGTGGCCTGGGTAGCAAACGCACGGGACGGTGAAAAACGCAGCGTCAACCAGGTTGCAATACCAACCCCAAAGAACTGCAGGCCGTTAATCACCCCCAGCAGGTTAGAGGCCACCACCGACGAGGTCATCATTGCGAAGACCACAAAATAGGTAAATACCGAGTTGAAGATGTCCTGCGCTACAGATCCACCAAGGTACATTCCCAGATGCGAGCGGAAGGTTTTGATTTTCAGCGTCGAGACAAAATCGTAGTAGATATGGAACACGCGCGTGGTAAACGGCTCTTTTTCCTCTTCCGCGTCGTGGTGCTCGTTTGCTGGATCTCCTCCAGCGACCGCTCCCAGGTACCGAAGTAGACGAAGAACAGCACAATCATAAACGACACGGTAAAAATCGCCCCGGTGTAGAAGAACGAATCCGACGATTCGGGGCCGAAATACGACACCAGACGCCCGGGCAGAAATGCCGCAGCAAAACCGGCCAGCTGGGCAATGTACATACGCGCACTGGTGAGCTTTGAGCGCTTTTTGAAATCCGAGGTCATCTCCGCCGACAGGGTATCGTAAGGAATGATGATCATGGTGTAGACGACTTCAAACAGAATATAAAACAGCAGGTACATCCAGTAGTTAAACCCTTCCACCCACAGCAGACTGTAAACAGACACCAGCGGAATACTGGCCAGCAGGAAGAAACGGCGGCGACCAAAGCGTCGCCCGAGCCGGGTTTTATGGAAGTTATCAGAAACGTACCCAATCACCGGGCACATAATCACATCGACAATCCTTGCCACGGCAAAAAGCGACCCGGCCTGGATAGGCGTCAGGCCGCAAAACGTGGTCAGGAAAAACAGTAGCCAGGCACTGACCAGCGTAAAGGCCCCGGAACCTATCACATCTGCCAGTCCGTAACAGACATAGTTACGCAGCTTAATTTCTCGCACTTTTTTTATCATTGTTATCCCCTGAAGTGACCGTGTTAAACCCGGATACTCTCGACATCCCAGTCCGCAGGCAGCGGCGAAGGACGTGTGATATGTAACTCATTCAGATGCAGCCCACAGATACCGCAAGCAAAGATGGCAGGTAGCCCGTGCGGGTAACGCCCGACGCCGTGCGCACGCCCTGTCTGCGGATCCACCCGGTAAGCGTTGTCCAGTCCCATGCCGGTAGGTCGTTCCGGGTTACACGGTGGGCGCACGTCGTAACAACCCTGCTCACCGGACGGGCTGTGGATTCTGAGTGAAGGTCAGCCCGTTGAAAGTGATATCGCGAACCGCACCGTCAATCTCACTGTGCAGATTGATGGCCCCCTCGCCCACGCCATTCAGGCTGGAGAAGGTAACCTGACTGATATCCCCCGGCCGGACGTCCGGTGCACGATGGCGCAGAGAGATGAAAACGGGATCGGCTTTTCCCCAGTGGCACGGGTCGCCGTGGCGACAATCGAAGAGAATGTTGCTGAACACCATCTGGCTAAATGCGCCACCATCACGGGACACCAGGCCAATGCCACGGTTGGATTCAAAGATCGTGCAATTCGTCACCGCAACGTGGCGAATGTCTGCAAAGGTCTCTGTCCCGACCTTAATGGCACAGCTTTTGGAACGGATAATGCAGTTGCTGACCGTGACGTTATAGATTGGCTGCTGCAGCTCAGGGGCTTTGTACGTCGTTTTCAGACAGATACCGTCATCAGCGGCACTGAAGTAGCTGTCGCTGATATGAACGTGCTGGCAACTGTCGATATCCAGCGCATCGGTATTCGAAAGAGTGAGATCGTTGTCGACAGTGAGGTTACGGATAAAGACGTGATTACAGCTCACCAGATGGGCAGTCCACATCGGCGAGTCATACAAGGTGATGTCACTGATACGCACCTGCTCGCAGCCTTCAAATACCACCAGGCGAGGGCGATGTGTTTTCGGCTGGCGATAACCCTGGGCATCGACCTGTTCGGCAAACCAGGCCGTGGCGTTACCGTCAATGCACCCCGCACCACTGAGCGTTACAGCATGTGCATCACGGGCGTAGAGCAGCGCCATACGTGAAAGCTCCGCCATGCTTTGCGTTTCGGCGGTCTGGTAATCGGCTTCGTGCTGGCTGGCAAGCAGACGCGCGCCCGCTTCCAGGTGCAACGTAAAGTGAGATGGCAGTACCAGCGTCCCCGTCAGGTAGATGCCTGGCGTCACCACCAGCGTACCGCCGCCTGCACGTGCCAGCGTATCGATTAATCCCTGTAGCGTCGCCGTCACCCGCGACGCCCCGCTACGGTCAAGATCGACATTGTCTAATGAGAGTTTCATGTTGTTGCCCGTCAGAATTGAACTAACCGGCATTAAACGGGCATTTGCGCGGTGGCTCGCGGTACTTTCAGGGGATATTTACATGAAGAGTGAAGGCCATCACGGTGACGTTATGGCAATAAGGGGACTTTTGATGCTGTTCACGTTTTCAGCTGACATGCAAAAATGAAGTGTGAAAAATGTCACATTTCAGAGTAGTTCGATGGAAGAAAAAGCGCGGATGAAGGGTTTTTCGCCAGAGAAGGACGAAAAGTTGCGTTGTGGGTCACGGATTGAGCGGATTATCAGGGATGGGGGGATTGTATCCCCCTCACCCTAACCCTCTCCTTGTAGGGAGAGGGAAACAACATTACTGCAGCTCGAACTCGCCTTTATTCACGCGGGCAGAATCCACGCCGATAAACACGTTGAATTTGCCAGGCTCCGCAGCGTATTTCATCTGCTGGTTCCAGAACTTCAGCGCGTCCACGTCGATCGGGAAGCTGACGGTTTGGGTTTCGCCAGGCTTGAGGGCAATCTTCTCAAAACCACGCAGCTGTTTCACCGGACGGCTCATGGACGCAGTGACATCCTGAACGTACATCTGGATCACCGTTGCCCCTTCGCGTTTACCCGTGTTGGTAACCTCCACGCTGGCAGTGACTTTGCCGTCACGCTTCATGGTCGGTGCTGACATTTTCACGTCAGAAACCTTAAAGGTGGTGTAGCTCAGGCCATAACCAAACGGGTACAGCGGGCCGTTAGCTTCGTCGAAGTAGCGTGACGTGTACTTGTTCGGTTTGTCGGCATTGTACGGACGACCAGTGTTCAGATGGCTGTAATACACCGGGATCTGCCCCACAGAGCGCGGGAAGGACATCGGCAGTTTGCCTGACGGGTTGTAATCGCCAAACAGCACATCGGCAATGGCGTTACCGCCTTCAGTACCGGCAAACCAGGTTTCCAGAATTGCGTCTGCCTGCTGATCTTCTTTCACCAGCGCCAGAGGACGGCCGTTCATCAGCACCAGCACCAACGGCTTACCGGTCGCTTTCAGGGCGGCGATCAGGTCGCGCTGACTCTGCGGAATAGTGATGTCGGTACGGCTGGAGGCCTCATGCGCCATACCCTGCGCTTCACCAACGACAGCAACCACCACGTCGGACTGCTTCGCCGCATTAACCGCTTCGTCAATCATCGCTTTCGGTGAACGTGGATCCACTTTCACCGCCTCTTCGTACTGGTTGAGGAAGGCAACAATGTCTTTATCACTGGTGACGTTCGCCCCTTTGGCGTACACCACTTTGCCGTTTTCACCGACCGCGTTTTTAATGCCGGTCAGTACAGTCACGGATTGTTCGGCCACGCCAGCGGCTGACCAGCTCCCCATGACGTCACGCTTGCTGTCGGCCAGCGGGCCAACCACGGCGATCGTAGCGGACTTTTTCAGCGGCAGCGTTTCCAGACGGTTTTTCAGCAGCACCAGGCTTTCACGCGCAACGTCACGTGCATCTTTACGGTGCAGACGGCTTTCAGCGTTGGTGTCTGCCGGGTCTGAATCTTTCGCGCCCAGGTGGCTGTACGGATCGTTAAACAGCCCCATGTCGTATTTCACATTCAGCACGTGACGGGTAGCGTCATCCAGTTCCGCCATCGTTACCTTACCGCTCTTCACCAGCCCCGGCAGGTATTTGCTGTAGTATTCGTCACTCATGCTCATGTTGATGCCGGACTTGAGCGCCACGCGCACTGCATCTTCCGGGTCGGAAGCCGTTCCGTGTTTGATCAGTTCCTTGATAGCACCGTGATCGGAGACGGTGATGCCCTTAAAGCCCCACTGGTCGCGCAGTACATCTTTCAGCAGCCAGGAATCAGAGGTCGCAGGTGTGCCGTTGAGTGAGTTCAGCGCCACCATCACCGCACCGCTGCCCGCATCCAGGCCCGCTTTGTACGGAGGCATATAGTCGTTGAACAGGCGCTGTGGGCTCATGTCCACGGTGTTGTACTCTTTACCACCCTCAACAGCACCGTAGGCCGCAAAGTGCTTAACGCTGGTCATGACAGAGTAGCGATCCGCCGGGCTTTTACCCTGCATCGCTTCCACCATGGTTTTACCCATTATCGACGTTAAATATGTATCTTCCCCGAAACCTTCTGAGGCGCGGCCCCAGCGCGGATCGCGGGAGACGTCCACCATCGGAGCCCAGGTCATGTTCAGGCCGTCGTCTGCCGCTTCATATGCAGAAACGCGCCCCACGGTTTTGACCGCATCAAGGTTAAAGGAGGAGGCTAAACCGAGGCTAATCGGGAAGACGGTACGCTGACCGTGCAGCACGTCATAGGCGAAGAACAGAGGAATTTTCAGACGGCTGAGTTCCATCGCCTGATCCTGCATTTTGCGGATATCCTGGCGAGTGACGGTGTTAAAGATTGCCCCAACCTGGCTCTCTTTAATCATCTCACGGATGGCCTCTTTCGGGTTATCCGGACCGACGCTGATAAGACGCAGCTGGCCTATCTTCTCATCGACCGTCATCTTCTTAAGCAATTGGGTAACAAACGCGTCCCGGGCTTCAGGCGTAAGCGGGTGATTACCAAACAAATCCTCTGCCAGCGCAGGTTGCAGCGCCAGGCTGACGGCGACACCTACAGAACATAGCCATTTCATGTCGTTTTACTCTCTCATCAATAACCGCCGGAAGATCTCGGCCAAACCGTGCGAAAAGCGCAGTGTGCCACAAACCCTCTGAACCTTGCAGGGTTATTCTCTGATTTTTCTCGTGAATACTCGACCGCTTAACAGTTAATCGCGCTATGCTTTACAACGAGAAATTTGCCCCACCACAAGGAGTGGAAGATGTCTTCTGTTCGAACTGACGATAACAACACTTTTATTAACGAACTGTCGCGCCTGGTTGGTCACTCTCACCTGCTTACCGACCCGGCAAAAACCGCCCGCTACCGCAAAGGTTTTCGCTCCGGCCAGGGCGACGCGCTGGCGGTGGTGTTCCCCGGCACGCTGCTGGAACTGTGGCGCGTACTGAGCGCCTGCGTCGTCGCCGACAAAATTATTCTGATGCAGGCCGCCAACACCGGCCTGACCGAAGGTTCTACGCCGAACGGCAACGATTACGATCGTGACATCGTGATCATCAGCACCCTGCGTCTCGACAAACTGCACCTGCTGGACAAAGGTGAACAGGTACTGGCCTTCCCCGGGACGACCCTCTATTCACTGGAAAAAGCGCTTAAGCCTCTGGGACGTGAACCCCATTCGGTGATTGGTTCATCCTGTATTGGTGCCTCCGTAATTGGCGGGATTTGCAATAACTCTGGCGGTTCGCTGGTGCAGCGTGGCCCCGCGTACACCGAGATGTCGCTGTATGCCCGCATCGACGAAAACGGCAAGCTGACGCTGGTCAACCATTTGGGAATTGATCTGGGGGCAACGCCAGAGCAGATCCTCAGCAAACTCGATGACGACCGCGTGAAGGATGAAGACGTTCAGCACGATGGACGGCATGCTCACGACCATGATTATGTCACCCGCGTGCGCGATATCGGGGCCGATACCCCGGCGCGCTATAACGCCGACCCTGACCGGTTATTCGAATCCTCCGGCTGCGCGGGCAAGCTGGCCGTCTTTGCGGTCCGCCTTGATACCTTCCCGGCAGAGAAAAAACAGCTGGTCTTTTACATCGGTACCAACCAGCCAGACGTGTTGACCGAAATCCGCCGTCATATTCTGGGTGAGTTCACCCACCTGCCAGTGGCAGGCGAGTATATGCACCGTGATATTTACGACATCGCCGAACGTTACGGCAAAGACACCTTCCTGATGATCGACAAGCTTGGTACCGACAAGATGCCGTTCTTCTTCACCATGAAGGGCCGCACCGACGCGATGCTGGATAAAGTGTCGCTGTTTAAGCCACATTTCACCGACCGCTTTATGCAGAAACTGGGTCATGTCTTCCCGGCGCATTTACCGGAGCGAATGAAGACCTGGCGCGATAAGTATGAGCACCACCTGCTGCTGAAAATGGCCGGTGATGGCATTACCGAGGCACAAACCTGGTTGACTGAATTCTTCAAAACCGCCGAAGGTGATTTCTTCGCCTGTACGCCGGAAGAAGGCAGCAAAGCCTTCCTGCACCGCTTCGCCGCAGCGGGTGCCGCCATTCGTTACCAGGCGGTTCACTCCGAAGAGGTGGAGGATATTCTGGCACTGGATATTGCCTTGCGACGCAACGATACCGAATGGTTTGAACATCTGCCGCCGGAAATTGACAGCAAGCTGGTACACAAACTCTATTACGGCCACTTTATGTGCTATGTATTCCACCAGGATTACATCGTCAAAAAAGGCGTCGATGCACATGAACTGAAAGAACAGATGCTCACCCTGCTGCGCGATCGCGGCGCACAATATCCTGCGGAACACAACGTCGGGCATCTTTACAAAGCCCCGGATGCATTAAAGCAGTTTTATCGCGAGAATGACCCTACAAACAGTATGAATCCCGGTATTGGTAAAACAACGCGGAAGAAATACTGGAAAGAGAGCGCCGAAACGGAGCAGCACGACGCGTAAGCCTCTGAATCGCGTCTACAGCCATATTTGAGAGATTGTGAAGCGCTCCTCAAACGTACTAGAGTAAATATCTGTCGCCGGAGAACCGTTTCTCCGGCTTTGTAAGACGAGGAGCAGGCATACCATGTCGGCTGTTGATATTTACCCTGAAACCGAAGTGGACGTACGCGACGCCCTTCCTGACGATGTGCATGCCATTACGGCCATCTATGCCTGGCATGTGCTTCACGGGCGCGCATCGTTCGAGGAAGTCCCCCCTACCATCGATGAAATGCGCCAGCGGATGAAAAACGTCGCCGAGAGCGGCCTACCGTGGCTGGTCGCGTTGTATCGCGGCATCGTCGTGGGGTATTGCTATGCGACCTTGTATCGTCCACGACATGCCTACCGTTATACCCTTGAAGAATCGATCTACGTGGATGCCAGTACCACCGGACGCGGGTTTGGTTCAGCGCTCATGGACGCGTTGATTGAACGCTGCGAGCAAGGACCGTGGCGGCAGATGATCGCGGTTGTGGGCGACGGAAATAATAATGCGGGCTCATTACGGCTGCATAAAAAACACGGCTTCGAGATTGTCGGTCAGCTACGCAGCGTCGGCTACAAAAAAGGTGACTGGCGGGATACGCTGATTATGCAACGCCCACTCAACGACGGTGACTGGACGCTGCCCGAATAAAAGCCGTGCGGTCTGGTGCCCTCACCCCGGCCGTTTCCCACAGGGAAAGGGAGAAAACATAAAAAACGGTAACCTGAGTTACCGTTTTGCATTTACCTAATCGTTCTGCGCGGTCGCCATCTGTTCCGCTTTTTGCTTTTTATAGCTGAGTGCCGCGGCCGGAACCGGTTGGGCTTTCCCCGTCTCAATCCAGGTGCGCAGTCGGCTTGCATCCGCGAAGTGGGTGTATTTACCAAAAGCATCCATCACCACCAGCGCCACCGGTTTCCCGTTAAATACGGTACGCATCGCCAGACAGTGACCCGCCGCATTGGTAAAACCCGTTTTCGTTAACTGGATGTTCCAGTTATCACGGTAGACCAGATGGTTAGTATTGCGGAACGGCAGCGTATACGCCGGGTTCGCAAACGTGGCCGTCTCTTCACGCGTGGTACTGAGCTGCCCAATCAGCGGATACTGTTTGCTGGCAATCAGCAGTTTCGTCAAATCACGCGCCGTGGAGACGTTATGAATCGACAAACCTGTCGGTTCCACATAATGCGTATTGCTCATACCCAGTGATTTGGCCTTTGCATTCATTGCACGAATGAATGCGTCATAACCGCCCGGATAGTGATGCGCCAGGCTCGCCGCTGCACGGTTTTCAGAAGCCATCAGCGCCAGCAGTAGCATATTCTTACGGCTAATTTCGCTGTTCAGACGCACGCGGGAATAAATCCCTTTCATCTCCGGCGTGTGGCTGATATCCACTTTCAGTTTTTCGTCCAGCGGCAGATGGGCATCAAGCACCACCATCGCGGTCATTAATTTGGTAATCGAGGCGATCGGTCGCACCAGATCCGGATGGCTGGCGTAGATCACCTGATTGGTATTCAGATCAACAATCATCGCACTGCCGGACGCAATTTGCGGTTGGGCAGCAGCAGTGGTCACCGCAGGCGTTTTGGCGATCGCTGGCACGGCAACGGACGCACCCAGCAACAGTGCCAGGCTAAGTAAAGAGACTCGGAATTTCAGCATGGTGAGATTTCTGATAATTATTCACGCACGTCATGACGTACACCGCCTGTGCTAACGGATAAACACAGGCTGGCTCCGGCATCATAGCGGTCACCGTGGAATGTCGCCAGCGAAGAATCATGAACAGATGCTGCATTGCTGGCATTTACGCCAGCAATGCAGTGAACTTAAAAGAGACGGTATCCGTAACCCCAAAGAATCACCGTCAGCGCCAGTAACGCCTCCAGCACCAGCACGCCGATAGCCAGCGTTGAACTGGAGAAGTTCAGGCCCTCTTCTTTATTGATATTCAGGAAGGTTGGAACCCCCAGATACAGCAGATAACCGGTGTAAAAGAGGGCAATCGTACCGATCAGCGCGCACAACCAGACCAGTGGATAGAGCGCAACAATGCCGCTTAAGAACAGCGGGGTCGCGACATATCCGGCAAAGACCATACAGTGCGCCAGGGACGGACGTTGCGGATAGTTACGTGCCATCCAGTGAATGACGCGCCCCATCACCGCCACCCCTGCCAGCATCAGGCCGTAGAAGATAATGGCAAGGTAAAGCCCGGTAGACCACGACAACTGAACCACGGTGCCATCACCAAAGTTCCAGCCGATTTGTGTTGTACCGATAAACGCGCAGATCACCGGCACCGCTGCCATCAGCAGCACATGGTGCGTGTAATGGTGCGCGACCGTTTCGTTCTCGTTTCTGATGACATGCATTTCACGGTCGGGATGGGAGAAGAGTCCCCAGACATGGTTCATAGCGCCCCCTTGTTGTCGGCCCGTCAGCGATACCTTAAGTATAATGCAGGCTTTAGATTATTTTATGAGCAACCTTAAAAATGCCATTTCGCCTTCATTGCCGCATTATTCATTCATGAGGTATATGATAAATGCAGGCATTCGCAAGGAAACCCGGCTGAGTTTATGGATATCAATAGTCTGATCGAACAATATGGGTATATCGCGTTGGTCATTGGTAGCGTGGCAGAAGGTGAAACCATCACCCTGCTCGGAGGGGTGGCGGCACATCAGGGGCTGCTGCGTTTCCCGCTGGTCGTGACTGCAGTTGCGCTGGGTGGCATGATTGGCGACCAGTTGCTCTACTTTCTGGGGCTACGTTTCGGGCCCGCACTCCTGCTGCGTTTTCCTAAGCATCGCAAGAAAATCCGTCAGGCGCAGAGACTGATCCAGCGTCACCCTTACCTGTTCGTGATTGGTACCCGTTTTATGTACGGTTTTCGGATAATCGGCCCCATCCTGATTGGCGCGAGCCGTTTGCCGCCGAAAATTTTCCTGCCACTGAATATTTTTGGCGCGGTTGCCTGGGCGCTGATCTTTACCACACTAGGCTACGTTGGTGGGGAAGTGATTGGTCCGTGGTTGCACACTCTCGACCAGCATGTGAAGCACTGGGCATGGTTGATTCTGGTGGTGGTGGCAGTCATTGCGGTTCGGCTGTGGCTGAAACACCGGGATTCGAAGCGTTAGCGCGCACTATTCGGGTCGTACTCACCTCCTGACAATCAACCAGCAGGTAAGTACAGATCATGGGCGCTTTAGCCGTGATGGTAGCCACCGCCCAGTGCCGACGTCAGTTGCAGCGTGGCGTCCACATATTGCCCTTGCAGCATCAACCCGGCGATGTGTTCCCTGAACGCCGGGATTTTTGCTTCACTGACGCGGGAGCCGGCAATGATACCGGCGCTAAAGCGTGCCTGTGCCAGCGCCACAACACGCGCAGCATCTTTTTCGACCTGCTGCTGGTGCTGGTTTTTCGCCGTCAGGGTTTCAACTTCACTGGCAGTTCGCGCCACCTGGTTGACGGCATCTACCACCGCTTTGTTGTAGTTCGCGATGGAGAGATTATTCTGCGCCTGGGCAATATCCAGGTTCGCGTTCAGCCTGCCGCTGTCAAAAATCGGCAACGTCAGTCCGGCTGTCACGCCCATTTGCTGAGCCGAAGAGCGGAACAGATCGCTCAGATGCAGGGCATCCTGTTGTAAGAACGCCATCAGATTCACATCGGGATAGAAAGCCGCTCTGGCAGCATCCACCTCGCTCATGGACGCTTCGATATACCAGTGAGCGGCCTGGAGATCGGGTCGACGCGCCAGCAGTTCATAACCCAGCGTCGTCGGCAGCGCAGCCTCTGGTGCAGGTAATGCATGGCGGGTGAGCGTCATTGAGGTGCTGTTGGTTAACGCTTCCAGACGCGCCTCAACGGCTTTCATTTTTCCCTTTACTTCCGCCAGCTGTTCCTCGGTTTTGCTGGCGTTAATGTCCGTTTCGACCCCTTCCACGGAGGAGTTTATCCCGTGCTGGTAGAGCTCGCGGTCGGCACCAATAATATTCTCCTGCTCTTGTTTGATATCTGCGAGGACATCTCCCACGGCGGCCTGAGTTTGCCACTCCCAGTACAGCCGCGCGACGCTGCTGGCAAGCAGTTGACGCGTTTGTTCCATCTCTGCATTTTGCGCATTCACCTTGCCAATACGGGCTTCAACCTGCGCACGGTTTTTGCCCCACAGATCAAGATCCCAGCCAGCAGTCAGGCCAAATGTCCCGTTGGTGTACCACGGCCCGGTGGTGCCAGCAGCCGGGTCGGTGATGGCAAATGGCCCCATTAACCCCTCAGCCGACATTTTCTGGCGTTCAGCATCAGCCGAAAAATCAATGTGTGGGCCGTCGGCAGCCATCGTGGCTTTTGCCTGAGCTTCTGCCAGCGTGATGCGCTGCCGGGCAATTTGCATATCTGGCGCATCATTCAATGCTTTCGCAATCAGCGAATTAAGCTCGGGGTCGTTATAGTCTTTCCACCATTCATTTTTCGGCCAGTCAGTACGACGTAAATGCGTATTTACCGAAGCCACTGTGGTTTGTGTTTTAACAGGCGATACTGTGGAATGTTCTGGCGCACAGGCGGCCAGAATAAAGACGAGGGGAGCACTCAGAGATAAAATAAAGGAACGTTTCATTACGCCATTCACTCAAAAATAAAGGCGCAAATTACGCTTGATACTGTTCGTTTTTTTAGTAACGCGTGGCAATCTGCAAATTGTTATACATTTAAACAATCAGAAAAATATTCATATTAAAAATTAATTAGTTAGCATTATTCACCAAAATTATAAATCTTCAAAAAGAATCGACCTGGATGAACGATCACGTATCACTTTGACTGAATCACCCGCGCAATATCCGCGGAAGTCTGTAACGTACGGATCTCCTGGAATAATCCTAACGCTTCGCTGTACTCTTTGCGCAAATAACTGAGCCACTGCTTAATACGTGCAACATGATACAAGCCGGTATCCCCCTGCTTTTCCAGACGGCTGTATTTTTGCAGTAGCGTCACCACCTCAGCCCACGGCATGCGCGGTTCGTTATATTTCACCATCCGGCTGAGATTCGGCACATTCAACGCCCCACGGCCAATCATTACCGCATCGCAGCCAGTCTCTTTCAGACAGGCCTGTGCGCTCTCGTAATCCCAGATTTCGCCATTCGCAATCACGGGAATAGAGAGTCGTTTGCGGATCTCGCCAATCGCCTGCCAGTTGATGCGATCGGCCTTATAACCATCCTCTTTGGTACGGCCATGCACGACTAACTCTGTTGCACCCGCCTGTTGTACCGCATCGGCTATTTCAAACTGTCGCGCATCGCTGTCCCAGCCCAGTCGCACCTTCACCGTCACCGGTAAATGCGACGGTACAGCTTCACGCATGGCTTTTGCACCGCGATAAATCAGCTCAGGATCTTTCAGCAATGTTGCCCCACCGCCGCTGCCGTTGACCAGTTTCGACGGGCAGCCGCAGTTGAGATCGACCCCGTAAGAACCAAGATCCACCGCACGGGCGGCATTTTCCGCCAGCCATTGCGGATACTGGCCCAGCAACTGAATGCGCACCAGCGTGCCGGATGTTGTTCGGCTCTGGTTGTGCAGCTCCGGGCAGAGCCTGTGAAAAGATTTTACCGGCAATAACATATCGACCACGCGTAAAAATTCCGTCACGCAGAGATCGTAATCATTCACCTCGGTCAGAAGCTCGCGCACGAGGGAGTCGAGCACGCCTTCCATTGGGGCCAGTAAAACACGCATATCAGTACCTGTAAAAAAAGACGCGCTATAGTTGCATTTAAACTTAAGACTGTCCATTTGTGGCAATGTCAGACGTTCCATTCAGGAATGTCTGGTATGCTCAAAATTCATGATGTGATCCGTAGCACATTTCAGGGTTTAATTGTATGATGAATGCGTTTCATCAAGGACTTTCACCATGAGCAAATCATTGAATACTATCTGGCAATACCTGCGCGCATTCGTCCTGATTTACGCCTGTCTGTACGCCGGGATTTTCATCGCGTCCCTGTTACCTATCACCATTCCCGGCAGCATTATCGGTATGCTGATCCTGTTTGTGCTGCTGGCATTGCAGGTTTTGCCTGCAAAGTGGGTCAACCCTGGCTGCTTCGTTCTCATTCGCTACATGGCGCTACTGTTTGTCCCCATTGGCGTCGGGGTCATGCAATATTACGATTTGCTCAAAGCACAGTTCGGCCCCATTGTCGTCTCCTGCGCGGTCAGTACGCTGGTGGTTTTCCTGGTGGTGAGCTGGAGTTCGCATCTGGTGCATGGCGAACGTAAAGTGATTGGGCAAAAAGGAACAAAGCAATGATGGAGAATATCTGGTGGTCGCTGCCGTTAACCCTGGTGGTGTTCTTCGCCGCGCGTAAACTTGCCGTACGTTTCAGAATGCCATTGCTCAACCCTCTGCTGGTGGCGATGGTGGTGATCATTCCTTTCCTGCTTCTCACCGGCATTCCTTACGAACGCTACTTTGCCGGGAGCAAGATTTTAAACGATCTGCTGCAGCCTGCCGTTGTGGCGCTCGCCTTTCCTTTATATGAACAGTTGCACCAGATCCGTGCCCGCTGGAAGTCCATCATTACTATCTGTTTTGTGGGGAGTCTGGTGGCGATGATTACCGGAACGTCGGTCGCACTGTTGATGGGAGCCTCTCCGCAGATTGCTGCCTCTATTCTGCCAAAATCCGTCACCACGCCAATCGCGATGGCGGTGGGCGGCAGCATCGGCGGTATACCGGCCATCAGCGCCGTATGCGTAATTTTCGTGGGTATTCTTGGTGCGGTATTTGGCCATACCCTGTTGAATGCTATGCGCATTCATACCAAAGCCGCGCGTGGTCTGGCGATGGGGACGGCTTCACACGCCCTGGGTACCGCACGTTGCGCTGAGCTGGATTATCAGGAAGGGGCATTCAGCTCGCTGGCACTGGTCATCTGTGGGATCATGACCTCTCTGATCGCGCCGTTCCTGTTCCCGATCATTCTGGCAGTTGTGGGCTAAAATTTGCGATACGTCGCGCAAATTTCATTTTGTTTTCATAAGTTGCATAAGTAATGAGAAGTGGATCACATATAAAGCCGTAATGGCTCCGTACACTACCGATCCATTAACCTTTATGAGGCAAACGCCATGCATCCACGTTTTCAAGCTGCTTTCGCCCAGCTTGCAGAGAATTTGCAATCAGCCCTGGCCCCGGTTCTGGCGGATGAGCATTTCCCCGCCCTGCTGACGGCTGAGCAGGTCACTCTGCTTCAACAGGCAACAGGACTGGACGAAGACGCGCTGGCTTTCGCACTGCTGCCGCTGGCCGCCGCCTGCGCACGCGCTGACCTCTCCCACTTCAATGTAGGGGCGATTGCACGCGGTGTAAGCGGAACCTGGTACTTTGGCGGTAACATGGAGTTCCTGGGTGCGACGATGCAGCAAACTGTCCACGCGGAACAAAGCGCCATCAGCCACGCCTGGCTGCGCGGCGAAAAAGCGCTAAGCGCCATTACCGTTAACTACACCCCTTGTGGCCACTGTCGTCAGTTTATGAACGAGCTGAACAGCGGACTGCAATTGCGCATCAACCTGCCAGGTCGTGCACCACACACGCTGGGTGATTACCTGCCTGACGCTTTCGGCCCGAAAGATCTGGATATCAAAACGCTGCTGATGGATGAGCAGGATCACGGCTTCGCCCTGTCCGGCGATGGCCTGAGCCAGGCCGCTATCACCGCCGCCAACAAGAGCCACACCCCGTACAGCAAATCACCTAGCGGCGTAGCGCTACAGTGCCGTGATGGCCGTATCTTCAGCGGCAGCTATGCGGAAAATGCCGCATTTAACCCAACGCTGCCACCGCTGCAGGGCGCACTGAATCTGCTGAACCTGAACGGTTATGACTACCCGGATATTCAGCGCGCTATTCTGGCAGAAATTGCTGATGCACCGCTGATTCAGTGGGATGCTACCGCCGCCACGCTGAAAGCGCTGGGCTGTTCATCGATTGAACGCGTGCTGCTTGCGTAATCCTTCCGGCGGGCAGGAATGCCCGCCAGTGTGATGAAAAACCCCTCAGTTGATTCGCTGTTTCTTGCGCTAACCATGCGGGTAAAGTAGCCTGAGTTAAATTTCACCTTTGGTACGAGCCATCTGCATGTTAAAGCGCGTTTTTTACAGCCTGTCTGTCCTGCTCGGCATACTGCTGTTGACTGTGCTTGGCCTCGACCGCTGGATAAGCTGGAAAACAGCGCCCTACATCTTTGATGACCTGCAGGATCTCCCCTATCGTCAGGTTGGTGTGGTACTCGGTACCGCCAAATATTACCGTACCGGCGTCATCAATCAGTATTACCGTTATCGTATTCAGGGAGCACTAAACGCCTATAACAGCGGAAAGGTGAATTACCTGCTGTTGAGCGGCGATAACGCGCTGCAAAGCTATAACGAACCGGTGACGATGCGTAAGGATTTGATTGCCGCAGGGGTCGACCCGGCCGATATCGTGCTCGACTACGCCGGATTCCGCACCCTGGACTCCATCGTGCGTACCCGTAAAGTGTTCGACACCAACGATTTCATCATCATTACCCAGCGCTTCCACTGCGAACGGGCATTGTTTATTGCGTTGCATATGGGTATTCAGGCCCAGTGCTACGCGGTGCCATCGCCAAAAGACATGCTGAGCGTGCGCGTACGCGAGTTCGGTGCCCGTTTTGGTGCGCTGGCTGACCTGTACATCTTCAAACGAGAACCGCGCTTTTTAGGCCCACTGGTGCCAATTCCGGCGATGCATGAAGTGCCAGAAGATGCGCAGGGTTACCCGGCAGTGACGCCTGAACAACTGCTGGATATGCAGAAAAAAGAGAAAAAATAGCCCCCGCTTTTATACTTTCTTTACGTCGGGCATCACTCTTTTTATCCGCCCTTTACTCTCGCCCTTTTAAGCTGAGTTCATTGCCGCTACGGCTTCATTGAAGAATGACTATGAACTCAATAATGAATGCTTTTTTCCTGAAAAATATCCGCCCGTATTTTAACTTCCCGGGATTATCGCTCCCGACCGCCCTCAATTCAGGCCTGTATCTCGATGAGAAAATTGCAGCCATGAAACAGAATTTGTCAGCGGAAGTGACGGATTATCTGGCACGTTATCCGCAGACTAAACACATTGACGTTTACCTGAACGACATCAATGGCATTATGCGTGGCAAACGGCTCTCAGTGGAAAGCATGCTGAATCTTGAGAAAGGCTGCTATTTTCCCCTTTCGGTCTACTCGATGGATCAAAAAGGAAAGATTGCCGCATCACTTCATGATGAGCCAGACCGGCTTTGCGTACCCGTTCCCGGTTCCCTGTGCCCTTCGCCCCAGGTTCCTGAGCATAACGCGCAGATCCTGTTGACCATGAATGACAGCGATGGAAAATCCTGTCCGCTTGAGCCACGCGTGATATTGCAAAACGTCCTTGCTCGCTTCCACCAGCATGGGCTTTTCCCGGTGATTGCACCAGAGATTGAGTTCTATCTGACGGGGTCAGATTCTCAGGATCCGCAGAATCAGGGTTGCTTTCATATGGATACGTCAACGGCGCACGCGGCATTGTTTGACGAACTGGAGCAGCTGGCGCAACACCAGCACATTCCACTGACCGGGATCGTGGCAGAAGCCGAACCCGGTCAGTACGAGTTGAACCTGAAGCACAGCCATCGGGTTATTGAGGTATGCGATAACGTACTGGCTCTGCGGCGCTTAACCCGATACGTTGCAGAGAAACACGGGCTCCAGGCCAGCTTTATGGCCAAACCCTTCAGCCTTCAGTCCGGCAGCGGTCTGCATTTCCATTTCAGCCTGAATAATATTCACGGCGAAAACATGTTCGCCTCACCGGTGGATGAGCTCAATAGCATGATGCGCCTGTGTATCGCGGGCCAGCTGGCACTGATGCCCGCGTCCGTCGCCATTCTGGCCCCGGGTGTTAACGCTTTCCGCCGCCTGCGTAAAAACCTCAATGAGCCACTATTTAACTCCTGGGGCTATAACACCCGCTCCGCCGCGCTGCGTATTCCCTGCTCGGATGAGAACAACCGTCGTATTGAGTATCGTCTGGCGGGTGCGGATGCCAACCCGTATCTGGTGGTCGCCACAATCCTCACGGGCATGTTGTATGGTCTGGAAAATTTCGATGAGGATGATTTACCTGAACCGCAACAGGATGAACCTGTATTGCCGCTGTTCCAGCAGCAGGCCATTGAGGTATTTTCCCGCAACCAATATCTCACCGACAGCCTTGGCGAAGCCTTTTCCCAACAGTGGGTTGCCTGCAAGCTCTCAGAGCTGGACTGGTTTGAAAGTATCGTCACCGAACAAGAATCCGCGCTGACGTGAAAAACAAAAAAGCCCGCTCAATGAGCGGGCCTGGTCAGGCATGAAGCCATTATTTCTTACGCGCGTATTTCAGTGAATCCAGGGCAACCGCGAAGATGATGATTGCGCCTTTGATGATGTACTGCCAGTACGGGTTCACACCGATGTAGGTCAGACCGTAGTTGATAACGGTGAAGATGATGACACCGGTTACCACGCCAAGCACGGTACCAACACCGCCGCTGAAGGAAACACCACCTACCACACACGCAGCAATCGCATCCAGTTCGTACATAAAACCAAGGTTGTTGGTTGCAGAACCGATACGACCGGCTTCCAGCATCCCACCGAAGGCATAGAACACGCCGGACAGGGCATAAATCATCAGCAGGTTCAGCGCAACGTTAACGCCAGACACTTTTGCCGCTTCCGGGTTACCACCGATAGCGAAGATATTTTTACCGAAGCGAGTTTTGTTCCACAGGATCCAGACGAAGGACACTGCAATCAACGCATAGAAGGTGATGTACGACAGGCGGAAACTGCCCAGCGCGATAAACCCTTGCGTGAAGGTCGAGAAGCCACTGTCAAACCCCGAGATTGGGGACGCACCGACGAAGTCGTAGTACAGGGAGTTGATACCGTAAACGATGATCATCGTACCCAACGTGGTGATAAATGGCGTCACGTTCAGGTAAGCAATGATGATGCCGTTAATCAGACCAATTACCGCACCGATGACGCAGACAATCAGGATCACCACGAAAATCGGCATGGTCGCCATTTCCGGGAACACTTTGTTGGCATTTTCCATCGACTGCAACATCGTTGCCGCGATAACCGCCGCCAGCCCCACCTGACGCCCCGCCGAAAGGTCAGTACCCTGGGTGACGATAAGACCCGCTACGCCCAGTGCGATGATAATACGCACGGAAGATTGGGTCAGAATGTTACTCAGGTTCAGCAGACTTAAGAACGTAGGATCCTGGAAAATAATGATGGCCAGTAACACTAAAAGAACAACGTAAATACCGCCTTCTTTCAGATAAGTGAGAAAACTTTTTTTATTTAACGCACTCATGAGGAGCCCCTGATCTTAAAGGTGCAAAGACGCAAGACGCAGAATTTCGTTTTGCGTTGTCGTTTTGGTGTCAACAATACCGGCAACGAGACCATTGCTCATAACCAGAATACGATCTGTGATCCCTAACAATTCCGGCATTTCGGAAGAAATAATAATAATCCCTTTATTCTTTTTCGCCAGCTCAGCAATCAGCTGATAAATTTCAAATTTTGCACCCACATCAATACCACGGGTTGGTTCATCCAGCATCAGAATTTCAGGCTGAGTTAATAACCAGCGACCAATAATGACTTTTTGCTGGTTTCCCCCCGAGAGCGAACCAATTTGTGTACGGTGGCCAGGCGTTTTCACGCGCATGGAGTCGATCACCCATTGGGTATCGCTTTTCATACGAGAATTATCCAGCAGGCCGATTTTGTTTTTGTAGTTACGAATATTCGAAATTAACGAGTTAAAGTTAATATCGAGATAGGCATAAATACCGGTAGAGCGTCGCTCTTCCGTCACCAGCGCAAAACCGTGGTTAATGGCTTCGTTGGCATTGTGGTTATTAATTTTCTTACCGTGCAGTGTAATGGTCCCCTCGGCTTTCTCACGAATACCAAACAGGGTTTCCACGATATCGGTACGTTTGGCACCCACCAGCCCCGCAATCCCCAGAATTTCGCCTTTGTGCAGGTCGAAGGAGACGTCGCGAATCGATGGCTGACGCAGCGAGGTCAGGTTACGCACCTCAAGGATCACCTCACCCGGTTTGTTTTCACGATCCGGGAAACGCTGATTCAGCGAACGGCCAACCATCATGGCAATGATCTTGTCCATGTCCAGCCCTTCCAGAGGCTGAGTGGCAATCCACTGACCGTCACGCAGGATGGTAATTTCATCACACAGCTGGAAGATCTCTTCCATCTTATGGGAGATATATACAATGCCGCAGCCGCGTTCTTTCAGTTTGCGAATAATGGTAAAAAGGTGGTTAACCTCTTTTTCCGTTAATGACGATGTCGGTTCGTCCATGATGACAATTTTCGCATCATAGGAGAACGCTTTCGCAATTTCGATCATCTGCATCTGGGAAACTGATAATGTCCCGACGCGAGCGCGTGGATCGATATCAATATCCAGTTCATCGAAAATTGCTTTGGTGTCACGATACATTTTATCTTGATCGACAAAGACACCTTTGGTTGGGTAACGCCCCAGCCACATATTATCCATAACCGAGCGTTGCAGTACCAGGTTCAATTCCTGGTGAACCATTGAGATACCGTTTTCCAGTGCTTCTTTAGCTGAATGGAAATCGATCTCTTTCCCCTGAAAAAGAATGCTGCCAGAATCTTTTTGATAGATCCCAAAAAGACATTTTAATAATGTTGATTTACCCGCACCGTTTTCACCCATTAATGCATGAATAGAGTGGGGACGGACTTTTAAATTAACATTATCGAGTGCCTTAACACCGGGAAAAGACTTGTTGACACCTGTCATTTCCAACAAGTATTCACCGGACGACTGAGTAGTTGTGCTGACCATAATTATACCTTGTTGGCCTCGCATATCGCGTTATAAAAGGGCGCAACGAATTGCGCCCAGTGAAGACATGACGACTAACTTATTTGCCGATGAACTCAGCCAGGTTGGACTGGTCTACGCCCACGTAAGGTACGCGAACGATTTTGTTGTCGATTTTCCAGTTGGTGCCATCAGCTGCACCTTTACCGTCGGCCAGGTTTTTCGCCAGATCGAAGGTCGCTTTCGCCTGGTTGTTGGCATCATTCAGCACGGTACCGGCCATTGCGCCAGACTTAACCAGAGCCAGCGCTTCTGGCAGAGCATCCACACCGAACACAGGAATGGAAGATTTGTTGTGTGCTTTCAGCGCTTCTACTGCACCCATTGCCATCGCATCGTTGTTGGCGATAACCACTTCGATTTTGTTAGCGTTCGGGCCAGACAGCCATGCGTCCATCTTATCTTTCGCCTGGGCGGTATCCCACATTGCGGTATCTAACGCCAGCTGCTGGGTTTTCAGACCTTTGTCGTTCAGCTCTTTGATAACGTAAGTGGTACGTGCTTCAGCATCCGGGTGGCCTGGTTCGCCTTTCAGCAGAACGAACTGAACCTGACCATCTTTGTTCAGGTCCCAGTTCGGGTTAGCCGCCCAGTGTTTAGCAATCAGATCGCCCTGGATAATACCGGACTCTTTGGAGTCAGTACCCACATAGTACGCTTTGTCGTAGCTATCCAGCGCTTTACGAGAAGGTTCTTTGTTGAAGAAGACGATTGGCACGTTCTGGCCACGCGCTTTCTCAATAACTGTGCCTGCTGCAGCCGGGTCAACCAGGTTGATGGCCAGTGCTTTCACGCCTTTTGCCAGCAGAACGTCAATCTGGTCGTTCTGTTTGGACTGGTCGTTCTGGGAATCATTCATCAGCAGCTGAACGTCTGGCGCTGCTTTAGCGTCTTTCTCGATAGCTTTACGCACAACAGACATGAAGTTGTCGTCGTATTTATAGATAGTCACGCCAATACGGGTATCCGCAGCGTGCGCTGCTGCACCAAAAAGCATACTTGCCATAACAGCAGACAGAGTCAACACCTTCTTATTCATGGTATCTCCGGTTTTTTATGCAGGGTAGTTCTTGTGAATAACGGTCGGCGGGCAGGTGTTAATAAAACGTTACTGACAGCCGAAGTTCACTTATAAAATTTCTATCTTCCGTGTTCGGTAACGCTCCAGAAATGCGTTTTATTGGTTGTTTGCGGCACGTTGGCTATGATGAAAGTGATTAATCACCGTTACATAGCGTTTCAGTCCCTAAAACGCTGACATCATAGTCAGCACCTTGTTAAGATACTGTGAATTTACTCACAGATTGAAAACGGTTACATCAAGCCAAGTAATCAGTTAGTGATCGGAACCACAATTTGCCGAATAGATACGGAATGGCGACGCACTAAAGTCGGCATGAAACAGTGCGTTGCCCCCGGATCCAGCAGCCCTGCAGCCCCCTGTAACGCCAGCTCAGTCGCCAGTTTTGCCATGGATGCAATCGGGTAACGCACCGTCGTCAGCTGTGGGTCGGTGTAACGGGCAATCGGGATATCATCAAAGCCAATCAACGACAAATGCTGTGGCACAGCAATACCGTTATCTTTCAGTGCAGTAAGTGCTCCCGCCGCCATGCTGTCGTTATAGGCAAAGACCGCTGAAAGTTGCAGATTGCGGCCCAGTAACTCCACCATCGCGGCCTCACCGCCCTGCATGTCCGGCGTTCCGGTTCCCACCCAGCTTTCCGGCGGCACAATGCCGTGCTCTTTCAGCGCGTTTTGCCACCCTTCGCGGCGCATCTCGTCATCTTCAATATGGTGGCTGGAAGCAAGGAAACCGATGCGCTGATGACCATTGTTGATGAGCATTCGCGTCGCCATCATTGCACCGCTGACGTTATCCAGCCCGACGCAGCGGTGGGCGTAGCCAGGCACAATTCGGTTGATCAGCACCATACCCGGGATCTGCTCCATAAACCCGGCAAGCTCTTCATCGCTCAGTGCTTTTGAGTGGACAATCAAGGCATTACAACGCTGGCGGATCAGCACTTCGATAGCATGACGTTCTTTTTCAGCCTCATGGTAACTGTTGCCGATCAGCACATATTTCTGGTGCTGCTGGGCGACAACATCCACCGCTTTGACCAACGCACCGAAAAATGCATCCGAGACATCCATCACTACTACGCCAATGGTGTCACTGACCTGAGTCGCAAGCGCCTGCGCATTGGCATTAGGCCGGTATCCCAGTTGGGTGACAGCTTTCATTACGGTTTCACGGGTTTCAGGGCTGACCAGTGCGCTGTTGTTCAGCACACGGGAGACGGTAGCAACAGAAACACCCGCCTGACGGGCGACGTCACGAATGGTGATCATATTCACCATCCTTCAAAGGATTGCAGCAACTCACAGACACCCCCTGTGTTTAGCAAGGAGGCTATTTTGGCAGCGAGAGAAAGGGGACTACGTGAAGAAGCTCACACGAATGAAAACGCTTACATCCGTTTTGTTAATGATTGTGATCCAGATCGTTATCTGGATGTATTAGTCAATGATACACCCGAAGCATGTGCGGTTAATTGCCGCCACCCCCACTCCAGTGGCCCCTGGCGGAAATAGCGCAGCCAGATAACAGAAAATGCCACGTTAACAACCCAGACAGGAATAACAAACGCCAACAGCGTAAACCGGTCGAATTTCATAAACAGGCCAAATTGATAGAAAAGCGTGGTGCAAATCAGCGTCTGCAGAATGTAATTGCTTAATGCCATACGGCCAACGCAGGCGATGGCGCTCACCAGCCACAGGCGGCAGATCTGCGGCCAGAAGCCATAAATCAGCGCCGCGTAGCCAATGGTCTGGAATGGTGCGCTCAGTTCCCGGGGAGCCTGAAGCAGGAAAGCGCACCAGCGGTAGTTCCAGTGCAAATGCCACTGCAGCATAACCGCCGGAAGATTGATCAGTATGCCGAGCAGTAACAGCCCCGCCCCTACCAGACGGTAGTGGCGAAGACTGAATTCACCTTTCAGCCAGCCGGTACGCATCAGCGACGCCCCCATCAGCATCATTCCCGCCAGCTGCCAGCCGTATTGTGCGCCCAGCGCAAGAAGGTTGTCCCCGAGCATATCCGCCCGGTTGCTGATGGCTTCAGTACCGCCTTTAAGCTTCCAGTACTGTTCATACTGGAGGTTGGCGGCATCCGGTATCCATGAGCGGTTCGTCGCCTCACCGGAAATCATCCCCAGCAATACCAGTACGCCAACGCCCATGACATAGAGCATCACACCGGTGTTAAACAGGCTTTTTACGCTGTGTGCATCGCGGATAAGCCGCCAGCAGATCAGCCCCACCAGACCATAGGCCAGCAGAATATCGCCATCCCAGAAGAGTAAACCGTGAATGAATCCGAAGATCACCAGCAGCGTCAGACGTGACTGGATCCAGCGCGTACCGCGCCTGAGCAGAAGCTGCAGACCCGCGCCAAACAGCAGTGCAAATAACGTAAGGAATTTCACCTGCGCGAGGAGATCGAGGATCGCCCATGTCCAGGCATCGCTACGGGTAATCTCACCATACCAGGCTGGGTTGAGATAGGCGGCCTTTGGCAAGCCAAAGGCGCAGATGTTAAGCAGCAGGATACCGAGAATGGCGACGCCGCGAACAAAATCGAGCGTGACGTTTCGCTCCATGTACCCTGCCCTGTCTGATTAGTTGTGGTGACGCACGGCGCGCAGGAACTCCTGGCGGGTGTTCTGGCTGGATTTAAACAGACCGCCCAGCGATGTCGTGGTGGTTGCACTGGTGGCATCACGGACGCCGCGCGCTTTCACGCAGTAGTGAACCGCGTCGATGGATACCGCCACGTTATTGGTGCCCAGCAGCGTTTGCAGCGCGGTCAGGATCTGCTGCGTCAGACGCTCCTGCACCTGAGGGCGCTGCGCGAAGAACTGCACAATGCGGTTGATCTTGGACAGACCAATCACCATATCTTTTGGAATATAAGCCACCGTCGCTTTGCCATCGATGGTCACGAAGTGATGCTCACAGGTGCTGGTGAGTGTGATATCGCGTACCGTTACCATCTCATCAACCTTCATCTTATTTTCGATGACGGTGATTTTCGGGAAGTTGGCGTAATCAAGACCGGAGAAAATTTCGTCGACGTACATTTTGGCAATACGGTTCGGCGTCTCCATCAGACTGTCGTCGCTCAGATCGAGGTTCAGCAGTTGCATGATCTCGGTCATGTGCCCGGAAATCAGACGCTTACGTGTTTCATTATCCATTGCATGAACTGGCGGACGCAGTGGCGTTTCAAGGCCGCGCGCAACCAACGCTTCATGGACCAGGGCAGCTTCTTTACTGAGTGATGACATTCTTTTCTCCTGCAGGTGTGGCGTCTTTCGCCCTCGTAGTGGCAAAAGTGTGCGTTCATTGTGCGTGAGGCGACGCACATAATCCAGTATTCACGACGATAATTATTGCAATTGTTGTTGCCTTTCAGCCTGACGGTTCCACACTAACGCACCGCCGACGAACAATGCCAGACCAGCCAACCCTAACGCTGGCTCCAGCTGATGCGTGAGCCAGGTCGACAGCGCCGAGGTCATCGGGCCAATCAGTTGCCCAATCGCATAGCCAGTGGTCAGAAGGCCTGCCATATAACGGGTATGATTCGGTGCAAGTTCCCGACCATACAGTAAAGAGAGCTGTACGGCGCACAAAAAACCGCCCCCCACCAGCAGCCCACCAATCAGCAGGCCACCAATTCCAGGCAACAGCCAGGCTGCCAGCACACCGGTTCCCTGCAGCCACAGCACGATAGCCAGCCTGCGGTTGGACGTTGAAGTGTGGCGCAAAACGATACTGAGTGCGATACCCACAACGGATGCAACACCGAATATCGGCCAGACAAACTGGGCAAACAGGCTGCCGGGGAACCGCACGGCTGCCATTTGTGATAAAAAGGTCGCCGGCAGGATATAACCAAACCCGGCCAGGCTATAGCTCCAGACCAGACGTTTTAAATTCGTCGTCAGAACGAGAGGTTCCGGCGCGGTTCCAGGCCGATGAAGCTGACCCGCTCGAGGCAGATACCGCGCCACCAGTGCGACGAGCACCAGCGCCAGCACGCCATAAATCTGCCATGCTGCCCCGGCAGACAGCGACTTCGCCTGAATACAGACGGCAAGCAACCCGCTCAGGGCGATACCCGCCCCCGGTCCGGCAAACACCGCGGCGCTGAGACCCGGTTTCCCCAGTTGCCCCAGACGTTCGTTGGTCCACGCGGCAATCAACACCATTGACCAACCGCTCATGCAGCCAATAGCAAAGCGCAGCAGACCGTGAACGATCGCATTATCTGCTGCGGCAGAAAGCAGCGTGAGCGCAACGGCACCAAAAATCCCCAGCCAGAGGCGTGTTTCAACGAAGCGGTGGGCGCGCATCGCATCCCATGCGCCTACCAGATACCCCAGATAGTTCATCGCCGCCACCAGACCCGCACTGGTGAGCGTGAGTTGTCCGGCGGTCATCATCAGCGGTACCTGGGGCGTAAAGGCAAAGCGCCCTATTCCCATTGCCACCACCAGAACCACAAATCCGCTGAATGCAATACGCAGCGCCATGACCGCCCCAATTGTTAAAAATAAGTAAAATCATGATGCAGTATCTGACCGCCAGGCGGAAGTGAAAGTTACTCACAGGTCGATGAAAACTCTGTATTATGGATTTTATGAATAGCAATTCGCATTAAGGAGCCCTGCATGGAACTGCTCGAAGAGCATCGTTGTTTTGAAGGTCGACAGCAGCGCTGGCGGCACGACTCCGCCGTACTGAACTGTGCCATGACGTTCAGCATTTTCCTGCCACCGACAAATGGCGACGTGAAGCCTCCTGTGCTGTTCTGGCTGTCAGGTTTAACCTGCAATGATGAAAACTTCACCACCAAAGCGGGTGCGCAGCGTATTGCCGCCGAACTGGGTATCGCGCTGGTGATGCCGGACACCAGCCCGCGTGGGGATGATGTCGCGGACGATGCCGGATACGATTTGGGCAAAGGTGCAGGATTTTATCTGAACGCCACGGAACAACCGTGGGCGAGTCATTACCGCATGTATGATTACATTCGTGACGAGCTACCCGCACTGATTCAGGCTGAATTTGAGGTCAGTGACCGAAGTGCCATTAGCGGGCATTCAATGGGTGGACACGGAGCGTTAATAATGGCGCTGAAAAACCCGGGGAAATACACCAGCGTGTCGGCCTTTGCGCCGATTGTGACCCCAACCCTGGTACCGTGGGGGCAGAAAGCATTTACCCATTATCTGGGTAATGATGCCCAAAAATGGCAGGAATGGGATAGCAGTGTGCTGATGCTGGCAAGCCAGGCGGAAGATGCGATCCCGACGCTTATCGATCAGGGTGATGCAGATCAGTTCCTCGCCGGGCAGTTACAACCCGCGGTACTGGCTGAAGCCGCGCGCCAGAAAGACTGGCCGCTAACGCTGCGTATTCAGCCGGGGCATGACCACAGCTATTACTTTATTGCGTCGTTTATTGAGGATCATCTCCGCTTCCATGCGGAGCATTTGTTCGGGTAAGTGCGGTCTGATGCCCTTACCCTGGCCCTCTCCCACTGGGAGAGGGAACAAACATTAAAAACGGTACGTCAGTAAATCAGAACTTATAATCCACACCTACAAAGTAACGGCGGCCATCTTCCGTGTAGCTGTAGTCGTCGCGGCTCAGATCTTTATCCAGCAGGTTTTGCACGCCCGCGCGCAGCTTCACGCTCTTCGTTGCCTGCCACGCGGCACCGGTATTCCAGACCACATAGCCACCCGGCGTTGCCGCGCCAGCAGTAAGCGCACGTTTCTCACCGGTATAGTTACCCTGAACGTAGAACGACCAGTCCTGGGTCGCCTTCCAGTCAACGGTACCGTTGGCGGTATGGAACGGCAGTTCGGACAGCGGTTTATTGCCACCGTTGCTGATATCACGTCCATCGTTGTAGGTGTAGTTCAGCGTCACTTTCCAGTCTTCAGCCACCGGGAACTTCAGCTCTGTCTCCACGCCACGAATACGCGCCTTGTTGACGTTGTAATAACGGAAAATAGGTTCACCGTCAGCGTTCAGGCCCACATAGTTCGGGTAGCTCTGTGCCTGGTTCACGTTAGCCGTACGGCTGATGCTGATACGGTCATCTACATCGTTCTGGAAAGTGGTAATACTGGCCTGCACGCCCTCTAACCAGCCCTCTTCCCCGCTGTAATACAGGCCAAGTTCGAAGCTTTCACTGGTTTCCGGTTTTAGATCCGGATTACCGACAATTTCACAGGCTCCACGGCACGAACCGGTGACCCAGTCCGGGCTAAGCTGCAGTAGCGACGGGGCTTTAAACGCGGTTGCCCAGCCCCCTTTTACCGTCACGGTATCGGTCGCGTTGTAGACCAGATAGGCGCGCGGACTCCAGTGATCGCCGTAAGTTTCGTGGTCATCCATACGGATACCGGTCGTCAGCGCCAGCGGCTCAAAGATACGCCATTCGTCTTCGAGGAAGAGCGCGTACTGGCTTGCAGAGGTATTGCTGCTGGAGCCACCCGTCAGGTTAACCGGATCTTTCAGCTTGTCATGACGCCACTCACCGCCGAAGGTCAGGAGCTGGTTGATTTCACCCAGTGGCAGCACATATTTCCCGTCAACCGAGTTGCTCTCGGAGGTAATCGGGTTACTGTTACCCGGGTTTTTGTTATCAACCTTCTCGCCGTAGACTTTCAGTTCGCTATTACCCACGCCCCAGCGTCCATTGTGGCTCAGAGAGTAATTCTGGCGCTCAAGACGGTTTTTATCGAGGGAATCAGAGTCACGATCCTGACGATCAAAACCATAGCCCGCGGTAAAATCATGCTCTTCCGTTGGTGTCCAGGCGAACTCGACGTTAGCATCACGGCTGGTGAAGCCCTCGATACGTGGCGTTTCACCTGTGGCAGTGGTAGAAGATTTTTGCTGATCGTCTTTTTCTCGCTTCGAGAGGCTACCGTAGGCTTTCAGCCCCAGTACGCCGTCCACCAGCGGGCCGCTGGTATAGAACTGGCCGTTGTATGTGTCACCACGATCGCGGTGTTCCTGAATGGTGGAATCAGCGCTCAGGGTTCCCGTCCACTTCTGTCCAATTTTTTTGGTGATAATGTTCACCACGCCACCCAGCGCATCAGAACCGTAGAGTGAAGACATCGGCCCACGTACCACTTCGATGCGCTCAATGGCATCGACCGGTACCCAGTTCAGGTCAAAATCATTGTGGCGGAACACCGCATTGCGGGAGTTGACGCGTTTACCGTCAACCAGGATCAGCGTGTAGCTGCTGTCCAGACCACGAATACTTACCCCTTTACGGTTATCCCCTTCGTTTGTGAGCTGTACGCCTGGCACGTCCTGTAGCACATCTTTCAGGTTCTGGACGGGTTTGCGCTGCAAGTCTTCCTGGGTAATGACGCTGATGCTTGCCGGTGCGTCTTTCAGGTTTTGCTCAGTCGCGGATGCCGTGACAACCAGAGTGTCACCAGATTCCGCTGCAATGACGGGCAGTGCCAGGGACATTGCGGACGCACAAAGTCCTCCCCTGACGAAGGGATTAAGCCTAAACATTCCATATCTCCATGAGGTAAATACAACTAAATCAAATAATGATTGCTCACAGCGCCTTACTGTCCGCCCGCATCTTCGGCAGGTCGGTGGACAACGTATTTTTAGATAACGATAAAGCAAACGATAATTATTATCAATTAAATTGTTAAAAATTATATCTGCTCTTCATACTGCAGAGATAAAAAAGCCCGCTCAAATGAGCGGGCTAAAGAGAGGAAGTGCGGTTATTTTCTAAATCGTTCCGGGAACTCCATTTCACTGTAGCGAACGAATTGCGTTCCTTTCGTCAGTTTGTAGCCAAACCAGATGACCAGGAACAGCGGAATACCAATGTAAGTGGCCGTTACTGCACCCCAGTCAATGGTGTCCGCAAGGAAAGCTTCATAGTTCTGCCCCAGGGTAATAATCAGGCACAGAATGAAGGCGAAAATAGGTCCCAGCGGGAAGAAGCCTGAACGATACGGCAGGTTGTTAAGGTCATGACCCTGCATCACATAACCGCGACGGAAGCGGTAATGGCTGATAGCAATCCCCAGCCAGGCGATGAAGCCCGTCATGCCCGACGTGTTCAGCAGCCACAGATAAACTGTCTGGTTGCCGAACATCGAGGTCAGGAAGCACAGACCCGCAATCACAGTGGTAGCATACAGCGCGTTACGCGGTACGCCGCCACGGGACAATTTCGCGAAGATGCGCGGCGCTTTACCGTCGCACGCCAGGGTGTAGAGCATACGGGTTGAGGCGTACATACCGGAGTTACCCGCAGACAGCACCGCAGTCAGGATAACGGCGTTCATCACCGCCGCCGCAGAGAGCAGACCCGCGTGCTGGAAGACCAGCGTAAACGGACTCACGCTGATGTCTTTCACATCATTACGCAGCAGGCTCGGATCGGTATAAGGAATGATCAGACTGATAATCAGAATAGCGAACACATAGAACAGCAGGATACGCCAGAACACCTGACGCACCGCGCGCGGAATGTTTTTCTCTGGATCTTCAGATTCACCTGCGGCGATGCCGATAAGCTCTGTCCCCTGGAAGGAGAAGCCGACAATCATCGCCACGCCAATCATCGCCGAAAGCCCACCCGCAAACGGGGCATCACCTATCGTCCAGTTGCTCCAGCCCGCAGGCTCTGCACCTTTGAAAATACCCACGATCATCGCCACACCAACGACGATAAAGATGATGACCGTCGCCACTTTGATCAGCGAGAACCAGTACTCTGCTTCACCAAAGCCACGCACGGAGATGTAGTTCAGCAAGAAGATCACCACCAGGAACAGCGCACTCCAGATCCAGCCAGGGGTATCCGGGAACCACCAGGTCATCACCAGCTGTGCGGCGACCAGGTCAACAGCGATAGTCACCGCCCAGTTGTACCAGTAGTTCCAGCCCAGTGCGAAACCGAAACCTTCTTCAACGTATTTTTGACCGTAGGTCGAAAACGACCCCGACACTGGCATGTATGCTGCCAGTTCGCCCAGACTGGTCATCAGGAAGTACACCATCAGGCCAATCAGGATATAAGAGAAAAGAGCCCCGCCCGGGCCAGCTGCTGAAATCGTTGCACCGGAGGCAACGAAAAGACCTGTACCGATTGAACCGCCGATGGCGATCATCGTCAGGTGGCGCGCTTTAAGTGCGCGACGTAACGTGGGCGCTTCTGTGGTTTTAATTTCTGAAACCATGTGAAAATGCTGTCCATCTAATAAATGAGGCGCGATTGTAGCAGACGATACGCGTTCATTCTGGCAGAAATACTCTGTTATAAGAGAGCTTCATGACTCGGCCAGGATTATAAGCAAAGTATGAATTCGGTCTTTCCCCTCTCCCCTTTTGTGCAAGTGCTCAGATCTCGCAATAACGTAAAAAACGCTGCAGCGAACTGGAAAGGTGTTTCTGACGATGATGGATGCACCACAGCGTGCGTACCAGCTTTGGCAGTGGAACCGCAATTTCAACCAGCGTACCGGCTTCAAGCTGTTCAGCAATCACCCGCCGGGAAAGACAGCTGATCCCCAGGCCATGACGCACCGCATGCTTGATTGCCTCAGAGTTACCCAGCTCCATACCCAGCTGGAAATGAGGCAGATGTGACAGCAACACATAATCGACAATTTCACGCGTGCCGGAACCTTGCTCACGCAGGATCCACTGCGCCTGTGAAAGGCGCTCAAGCGTCACCTCCCCCTGCAGTAAAGAAGAGGCCGGGGAAGCAAAGACCACCAGCTCATCTTCCAGCCAGGGTTCAGCAATGATATCCACGTTATGGCACGGCCCTTCGATGAGACCAATGTCCACGCGAAAATCGATCACCGCATTGATCACATCCTGGCTATTGCCGACGCTCATCTCCAGCGGCAAGGTCGGGAAGTCACGACGATAGCGGGCAATCACTTCCGGCAGAATATAGTTACCGATTGTGCTACTGGCATAAACGCGGATTGCGCCGTTGTCTTCGCGAAACAGCTGTTCGATTTCAGTGGCCTGCTCCAGCAGCGCCAGCGCACGTGGATAAAGCAAGCGACCGTGTTCATTGACCACCAGACGCTTCCCTACCCTGTCGAAAAGCTGCACGCCCAGCTGCCCTTCGAGATCGGTCAGGGCGGCGCTGACCGCAGACTGAGAGAGAGCCAGCATCATTGAGGCCTGGGTCGTCGACCCGCTTTTCAGCACTTCGGCAAAAACTTCCAGCTGACGCAATGTAATGTGCATGGTTGCTTACCACTTATAAAGATTGATTATAAATATATAATCAATTTTATTTTTAAACCAGAGCACCGTAACCTTTTAGCCAGAGAAAGGAGAAGGTTATGACAGAACTCACCCTACAGAATCACCGAACAGTGTGGCACTTCGTGCCGGGTCTGGCGCTTAGCGCCGTCGTCACGGGCGTGGCATTATGGGGCGGCAGCATTCCGGCCATCGCAGGCGCAGGGTTTAGCGCCTTAACGCTGGCCATTTTGCTCGGCATGGTCGTCGGCAACACCGTTTACCCACACATCTGGAAATCCTGCGATGGCGGTGTGATTTTCGCCAAGCAACATCTGCTGCGCCTGGGCATTATTCTTTACGGCTTCCGCCTTACCTTTTCGCAGATTGCGGATGTCGGCATCAGCGGAATAGCCATCGACGTGCTGACGCTGACCAGTACCTTCTTACTGGCGTGCTTTATCGGCCAGAAAGTGTTCGGACTGGACAAACAAACCAGCTGGTTGATTGGTGCAGGTAGCAGTATCTGCGGGGCTGCGGCGGTGCTGGCAACTGAACCTGTCGTGAAGGCGGAATCCAGCAAAGTGACAGTGGCCGTCGCGACTGTGGTGATCTTCGGTACGCTGGCGATTTTCCTCTACCCGGCCATGTACCCGCTGGTTGCTCACTGGTTTAGCCCGGAAACCTACGGCATCTATATTGGTTCGACCATGCATGAAGTGGCGCAGGTGGTCGCGGCAGGTCACGCCATTAACCCCGAGGCGGAAAACGCGGCTGTTATTGCCAAAATGCTTCGCGTCATGATGCTGGCCCCGTTCCTGATTATCCTGGCCGCGCGGGTGAAACAGCTTGCTCCGGCAGGAAGTAACCAGAAAAGCAAAATCACGATCCCCTGGTTTGCGATCCTGTTTATCGTGGTCGCGGTCTTTAACTCTTTCCACCTGCTGCCGAAATCCGTAGTCGATATGCTGGTCACGCTGGATACCGTATTGCTGGCGATGGCGATGGCGGCGCTGGGGGTAACCACTCATGTCAGCGCGCTGAAAAAAGCCGGTGCGAAGCCGCTGCTGATGGCGCTGGTACTCTTCATCTGGTTGATTGTCGGCGGTGGCGCGATTAACCTCGCGGTTCACAGCCTGATGGCATAAACCACTACATCCTTCTCCTGTTAACCCGCTATCATAAGCATTTAGGGTTAACAGGAGTTCTTTTATGAAATATGTTGGAGCGCACGTCAGCGCTGCAGGTGGCCTTGCAAATGCCGCCATTCGCGCCGCCGAAATCGAGGCGACCGCTTTCGCCCTGTTCACCAAAAATCAGCGCCAGTGGCATGCGGCACCGCTCACCACAGAAGTGATTGATGATTTCAAAGCCGCCTGTGAGAAATACCATTTTGGACCAGGCCAGATCCTTCCCCACGACAGCTACCTGATTAACCTCGGTCATCCGGTTGAAGAAGCTCTGGAGAAATCCCGTGAAGCCTTTCTTGATGAAATCCAGCGCTGCGAACAGCTGGGGTTAACGCTGCTGAACTTCCATCCTGGCAGCCATCTGATGCAGATTGACGAAGATGCTTGTCTGGCTCGTATTGCCGAGTCCATCAACATCACCCTGGATAAAACCAAAGGCGTGACGGCGGTGATTGAAAATACCGCCGGTCAGGGCAGCAACCTCGGCTTTAAGTTCGAACATCTGGCGGCCATCATCGACGGCGTGGAAGATAAATCCCGCGTGGGTGTATGTATTGATACCTGCCACGCCTTTGCCGCCGGTTATGATCTGCGCACCCGCGACGAGACGAAAAAAACCTTCGCCGAGTTTGAACGCATTGTCGGTTTTAAATACCTGCGCGGTATGCACTTAAACGACGCAAAGAGTGATTTTGGCAGCCGTGTAGACCGTCACCACAGCCTGGGTGAGGGCAATATTGGCCATGATGCTTTCCGCTTTATCATGCAGGACGCCCGCTTTGACGGTATTCCAATGGTGCTGGAAACCATCAATCCGGATATCTGGGCAGAAGAAATCGCCTGGCTGAAAGCGCAGCAAATCACAGAACAAATGGCATAAAAAAAGCCGGGTTGCATAAGCACCCGGCTTTTTTGTCGGTCGGGTAAAGCGACACCGCTACCCGACATTCATTTCTTTTAAGCCGCTTTAGCAGCAACCGCTTCTGCTTCCGGGCGCTTCAGCACCGCGTAAGACAGACCTGCCACCAGCGTACCGGCAACAATCGCCATCAGGTAACCCAGTACCGGGGTAATTGCGCCAGGGATCAGCAGAACAAACAAACCACCGTGCGGAGCCATCAGTTTCGCGCCAATCGCCATCGAGATAGCACCAGTCACCGCACCACCCACGATACAGCAAGGCAGTACACGCATTGGATCACGTGCTGCGAACGGAATCGCCCCTTCGGTGATGAAGCACAGACCCAGCACCAGCGCCGCTTTACCCCCTTCCTGCTGCGCTTTGTCAAACTTACGACGCGCAACGATAGTGGCCAGCCCCAGTGCCAGCGGTGGCACCATACCTGCCGCCATGATGGCCGCCATCGGTGCATAGGTCTGGGTACTCAACAGACCGACACCAAAAGCGTATGCCGCTTTGTTTACCGGGCCGCCCATATCGGTACACATCATGCCACCGAGGATTGCACCCAGCAGAACCGCGTTCGCCGTGCCCATCGTTTGCAGCCAGTGGGTCAGACCCGCCAGGATACCCGCAACCGGTTTACCAATCAGGTAAATCATCGCCAGACCGACCACCAGGCTGGAAATCAGCGGGATGATCAGGATCGGTTTCAGCGCTTCCATACTTTGCGGCAGTTTCAGCTTCGAGCTGATAAGCTTCGCGACGTAACCTGCCAGGAAGCCCGCAATAATCCCGCCGATAAAGCCGGAACCGGTGCTCACTGCCAGCATACCGCCGATCAGACCCGGCGTCAGGCCAGGACGGTCAGCGATGGAGAACGCAATAAAACCTGCCAGTACGGGCACCATCAGCGCGAACGCGGAGCCACCACCAATCTGCATTAACGCCGCCGCCAGAGTCCCTTGTTCTTTAAACGCCGTAATACCAAATGCGAAGGAAAGTGCGATACACAGACCACCTGCCACCACCATCGGCAGCATGTAGGAGACGCCGGTCAGCAGGTGGCGGTAAGCCCCCGCAGACTCTTTCTTACCTTCGGTCGCCGCCTGAGCGCTACCGGTTGCCTGGTAAGGCTTCGCTTCTGCCAGTGCTTTATCAAACTCCTGAGCCGTCTTTTTCAGCGCCAGGCCGGTAGAGGTGCGGTACATCGGCTTACCGGCGAATTTCGCCAGATCCACTTCGATGTCTGCCGCCACAATCACCAGATCGGCCTCAGCCACTTCTTCAGGGGTGATAGCATTACCCGCGCCCACGGAACCGCGCGTTTCAACTTTTACCCACCAGCCACGTTTTTTCGCTTCGGTTTCAATCGCTTCAGCCGCCATAAAGGTATGGGCTACGCCTGTTGGGCAAGCCGTTACCGCCACAACGCGTTTCGGGCCGGAAGCCGCAGCCGGAGCCGCAGCAACAGGTACGCTATAGACAGACGCATGGCCTTTCGCTTCGCTCAGGAACAGTTCCGGATGCGCAACTGCGCGATTAATATCGCCCAGCCACACTTTTTTGCCGTTCAGCGCGCTATCAGCCGGGAGCTTATCGCCCAGAACAATCGCCAGTTCGGCTTCGCCCGGGTTATCGGTAATCTCCAGATGTGTTTTGTTCGCCGCCGCTCCCAGCAAAGTCTTCGCCATATAGGCACGAGCCTGTCCGAGACCGGAGTCAATGATCAGCAGCGTTTTCATTATTCCTCTCCTGCTGTTAGTTAAAAGGTTTTAAGTCAACGCGCGCCATCATCGCGGCCAACTGGGTACGATCGGTAATACCGACATTGCTCTGGCTCACGGCCAGGGCAGCAACGGCGGTGGCAAGGCGTAAAGTATGTTCACTGGATTCGCGCATCAGCAGGCCATAGATCAGGCCACCAACCATTGAATCCCCTGCGCCAACGGTGCTGACAACCTCTACCGATGGCGGTTTGGCGATCCATTCGCCAGAAGCGTTAACCCACAACGCACCTTCTGCACCAAGAGAAATCACCACATGAGCAATACCCTGCTCGCGCAGCGCATGTGCAGCATCAATCACGTCTTTTAATTCTGGCAGCTTACGGCCAGCCCAGATCTCCAGCTCGCGGCGATTAGGTTTAACCAGCCACGGAGCCGCTTTCAGACCGGCAACCAGCGCATCACGGCTACTGTCAAAAATAATACATGGGCACTGGCTACGCAGGCGCGTCATCCAGTCGGTGAACGCTTCCGGGCTAACACCGGACGGCAGACTGCCGCTCACGCACACCATGTCGAACTGACCCAGCCAGGTCAGGGAATCGTTAACAAAACGCTCCCAGTCAGACGGCGTCACTTCGAAGCCAGAGAAGTTCAGATCGGTCACTTCACCGTCTTTCTCCGTCAGTTTGACGTTGATACGGGTACGGCCCTGAACGACCTGAAAACGGTTAGCAATCCCCAGCTCGCTGAACAGCTGCTGGAAACCATCCTGGTTATCTTTGCCGAGGAATCCGCCTACGGTGACATCGATACCGAGATCCTTGAGCACTTTCGCGACGTTAATCCCTTTGCCTGCAGCATGCAGGCCAGTGGTACGCACGAGGTTGACTTCGCCGCGCTCAATTTCCGGGCAAAACCCCACCAGGTCATAAGCCGGGTTCAGCGTAATAGTCGCAACACGTCTGCTCATTATACGCCCTCCCCCAGACCCGCCGCGATGGCGTCGCCAATCGCTTTCAGCGCCTGTTCAGCATCTGCACCCTGCGCGGTAAAACGCAGGCGGTGTCCTTTCTTCACGCCCAGCGCGACCACTTTCATCAGGCTACGCCCATTGGCCGGTTTGCCTGTGCCATCCAGATTAGCCACGGTGATCTCACTTTCGAATTGTTTAATGGTATTAACCAGCATCGTGCCAGGACGGGCATGCAGGCCGTGTTCGTTACGCACGACAAACTCAGCATTCAGCACGTCATCCGTCAGCGCGTCGTCGCTGGTCAGCAACGCCAGCAGCGTCGCCGCATCAGCGTTCAGCAATTTTTCAGCTTTGTTGCTCAGCAGCATGTCACTCAGACGTTTCAGCACGGAAACCGGCTGATCATCCGTCATGGCGACGGTCACGAGCATCGCTGCGCGATCGCCGTCTACGTCAAACGCGCTGGCCGCACGGCTGACCGCGATAGCACTGAACAGGTTGCCTTCAGCACTGTCGTTCAGCCAGATACCCTGTCCCAGGTTCAGCGGTTTATCGTTAACCACACTTGCCACAAATGCAGCGTCTGCCGCACCGGCTTCTTTCAGACGACCCGCGTTCAGCGCCTGCAGCGTCACCAGATCGGAGGCAACGACATCCAGTGTCAGTGTTTCATTATCCAGTTTCAGCGCTTCGCTCTGTTTTTCGCCCATCAGCAAGGCACGCAACTCTTCAGACGTGGTGGCCGATTTCAGCTGCTCAGCAACCGAATCATCGCTCAGTACGTGCGTCAGCTGGCGCAGCAAACCTAAGTGCTCGTCGCTGCTGGCAGCAATGCCGATGGCCACGTACGCCACCTGACCGTCGCCCCACAGCACACCCTGTGGGAACTGATAAACCTGAACGCCGGTTTTCAGCACCTGATCGCGGGTGTCCGTCGTACCGTGCGGGATCGCGATGCCATTGCCGAGGAAGGTCGAGGTTTGCTGCTCGCGTGCCAGCATGCCGTTAACGTAGCCGTCAGCCACGTTGCCCGCCTGCACGAGGGCAGCAGCAACCTGGCGAATAGCCTCTTCTTTATTCCCGGCCTGTGCGCCCGGATGAATATCCTGTACAGATAACTGGAACATGGTTCTCCTCTCCTGCTGAAATTGAATCGTTTCAGCTCATATGAGAAAAAATGCGCTAACCTGTTCCATCAGTCAAAACAAGAAAGCGCTGAAACGTTTCAAAAAGTCTTGCTCTTTCTGCAAAGTGTTGCAAGGAAAGTTACATTTCTCATTTCAGAATTTAGAGATGCACCACATTTCTTTGTCATTCAGCTGATTTTTGCTGACGTTCAGCACCACCATTTCAGCTACCTTCAGCACCCATCAGCTGGAACGGGTAAGTTGAAATACTATTTTGATTTTTCGTGTCTAAATTAACCACGATCTCTGTTTATTTTCTGACTCGCGGCGTAAACTCCGCCTCTCTTTCTGAACTGCTGATAGTGAACATGCATAACACCCCCGCCGCCGCCTCACCGAAGCCTTTTGATCTGACGTCATCGGCGTTTTTGATTGTTGCCTTCCTCACCGGGATCGCCGGTGCGTTACAGACCCCCACGCTCAGTCTGTTTCTGACCAATGAAGTCCACGCCCGTCCGGCTATGGTGGGTTTCTTCTTTACCGGAAGCGCTATCATCGGCATCCTGGTCAGCCAGTTTCTGGCTGGCCGTTCCGACAGAAAAGGCGATCGTAAAAGCCTGATCGTCTTTTGCTGCCTGCTGGGCGTGTTCGCCTGTATCCTGTTTGCCTGGAACCGAAACTACTTCATTCTGCTGTTTGTGGGGGTGTTCCTGAGCAGCTTTGGCTCAACCGCGAACCCGCAGATGTTTGCCCTTGCCCGCGAACATGCCGACCACACCGGACGTGAAGCGGTGATGTTCAGCTCCATTCTGCGCGCTCAGGTGTCGCTGGCGTGGGTGATTGGCCCGCCGCTGGCCTACGCGCTGGCGATGGGGTTTGGCTTTACGGTAATGTACCTGAGCGCAGCTGTCGCGTTTGTGGTGTGTGGCACAATGGTGTGGTTCTTCCTGCCGTCGATGCGTAAAGAGCCGAAGGCGGCAACAGGTGCGCTGGAAGCTCCGCGTCGCCATCGCCGTGATGCGCTACTCCTCTTTATTATCTGCACGCTAATGTGGGGCACGAACAGCCTTTACATCATCAACATGCCGCTGTTTATTATTGATGAGCTGCATCTGCCGGAGAAGCTGGCGGGGATCATGATGGGCACCGCGGCAGGCCTGGAAATCCCGACCATGTTGATTGCGGGTTATTATGCGAAGCGCTTCGGGAAGCGTTTTTTGATGCGTATCGCCGCCGTTGCCGGGCTGCTTTTCTATGTCGGTATGCTGACGGTACACACGCCGGGGTTGCTGCTGGCTTTACAACTGCTGAACGCCATTTATATCGGCATACTGGCCGGGATTGGTATGCTCTACTTCCAGGATCTGATGCCGGGTCAGGCAGGTTCAGCTACCACCCTTTATACTAATACCACCCGCGTGGGCTGGATCATTGCAGGTTCAATGGCCGGGGTGGTTGCGGAGATCTGGAACTATCACACGGTGTTCTGGATTGCTCTGGTAATGTGTACCCTGACGATAGGCTGTCTGGCACGGATCAAAGACGTTTAAGGCGCGGTGAGCGTTTCCAGCTCAAGAAGATACGTCATTGCCTGTGCTCGCGTTCTGCCGCACATTTCACCCGTAGGCTGAAGCCCGGAACACACCTTCGGGCGCAGGGGTGAGCCAAAAATCATACACAGGTTGGTTTCAGAGAGCTGAACACAGCGGGTGTTGGCAGGCTTGCCTTCCGGCATTCCTGGAATGGGGCTGGAAATAGACGGTGCAGTACAGCACGCGCCACAATCTGGACGACAATCCATAAATGCTCTCTTCGGTGACAAATACCCGCGCAATCGGGCATCGCGCGCACAGTAACACCTTTTGCGTATTGATAGCAAAAGCCACGAATTCCACTTGCCTGAAAGGCCGCGCGCGAGTAATTTGGCGCGATATTTTTGACCTCCCGTAAACAGGATTACTGCAATGCCAAGAGCGAACGAAATTAAGAAAGGTATGGTACTGAATTACAACGGCAAACTGCTGATTGTGAAAGATATCGATATTCAGGCCCCTAGCGCCCGTGGTGCAGCAACGCTGTACAAAATGCGTTTCTCCGACGTTCGTACCGGCCTGAAGGTTGAAGAGCGCTTTAAGGGCGACGATATCGTGGATACCGTAACCCTGACCCGTCGCTATGTCGACTTCTCTTACATCGACGGCAACGAATACGTGTTCATGGATAAAGAAGATTACACCCCGTATATCTTCACTAAAGATCAGATTGAAGAAGAGCTGCTGTTCATTCCTGAAGGCGGTATGCCTGACATGCAGGTTCTGACCTGGGATGGCGTTCTGCTGGCGCTGGAACTGCCGCAGACTGTTGATCTGGAAATCGTTGAAACAGCACCTGGCATCAAAGGCGCATCTGCAAGTGCCCGCAACAAGCCAGCAACGCTGACCACCGGTCTGGTTGTACAGGTTCCTGAATACCTGTCCGCGGGTGAGAAAATCCGCATCCATATTGAAGAAAAACGCTATATGGGTCGTGCTGACTAAAACGAAAAACCCGGCTTTCGCCGGGTTTTTCTTTTACAGCAGTTCAGGATACTTCGTCATCTTCAGCGCCAGTTCAACACCGCGCACTTCCGCCATCCCTTTCAGACGGCCAATCGCCGAATAGCCCGGGTTGGTTTTCTTACGCAGATCGTCCAGCATCTGGTGCCCGTGATCCGGACGGAACGGGATAGGACGTAAATCCCCCTCACGCTTGCGACGTGCCTCTTCCGCCAGAATAGCATCCACTACCGCGACCATATTCACGTCACCGTTCAGGTGCGCTGCTTCGTGGAAGGTTTTTGGGTTGTCTTCACGACAGGTTGCCCGCAAATGCGTAAAGTGGATGCGATCGCCAAAGGTTTCAATCATCCGCACCAGGTCGTTATCCGCACGCACACCGTAAGAACCGGTACACATAGTAAAGCCGTTATAGATGCTATCCACCGTCTCTTTCAGCCACTGCATATCTTCAATGGTGGACACGATACGCGGCAGGCCGAGGATTGGACGCGGAGGATCGTCCGGATGTACGGCCAGGCGAACGCCCGCCTCTTCTGCCACCGGCACGATGGCGCGCAGGAAGTGCGCCATGTTTTCGCGCAGTTGGTTTTTATCAATCTCACCGTATTCCGCCAGACGCGCGCGGAACTGATCCAGCGTGTAGCCCTCTTCGGCACCCGGCAGGCCGGCAATAATATTGCGGGTCAGCTTTTCGATATCGGCTTCACTGGCCGCGTTAAACCACGCAAGCGCCTGCTGTTGTTCTTCTGCGGTGTAATCGGCTTCAGCACCCGGGCGCTTCAGAATGTGCAGCTCAAATGCGGCAAAGGCAATTTGATCAAAACGCAGCGCTTTTGAACCGTCTGCCATCTGATATTCAAGGTCAGTACGCGTCCAGTCCAGGATTGGCATGAAGTTATAGCAAACCGTATCAATGCCACAGGCCGCCAGGTTACGAATGCTCTGCTGATAGTTTGCAATCCAGGTTTTATACTCGCCTGAATGGGTTTTGATGTCTTCGTGAACCGGAATACTTTCCACAACAGACCAGGTTAAACCTTTTTCCGCCAGCACTGCCTGACGCTTTTGAATTTCGTCTACCGGCCACACCTGACCGTTAGGAATATGATGCAGCGCCGTGACGACACCCGTTGCGCCAGCCTGACGCACGTCATCAAGAGAAACTGGATCGTTCGGCCCGTACCAACGCCAGGTTTGTTCCATTTGCCCACCTCTTAAGTTGTTATACCAATACTCACTATCACGATGACGACTACCATACATGTTTAACCAGAAGGGTCAATACACCGCCACACGTTGATTGATCAAACTCACAGAACGGGGATATTTACGGCTTACCAATTTAATTTGTTGTCATATAACTTTACACTGCCATTGTTAATTAATGGTTAATCAGGTGTGTATTTCATGAAGACTATTGCCTCCACCGTGCTTCCTGCCCACGTCCAGCAACCTCACTACGATCGCCAGCTTTTACGCTCACGTATCGTTCACTTTGGGTTTGGTGCATTTCACCGCGCGCATCAGGCGTTGTTAACAAACCGGGTGCTAAATGCAAAAGGAGGCGACTGGGGGATCTGTGAGATTAGCCTCTTCAGCGGGGATGTGCTGATGAGCCAGCTACGTGCGCAGGATCATCTGTTCACCGTGCTGGAGAAAGGAGCGGAGGGAAATCAGCCGATTATTGTCGGTGCCGTGCATGAATGTCTGAACGCAAAGCTGGACTCGCTGGCCGCCATTATTGAGAAATTTTGCGAACCACAGGTGGCCATCGTTTCGCTCACCATCACCGAAAAAGGCTATTGCATCGACCCCGCAACCGGAAAGCTGGATATGCAAAACGCCCGGATTCTTCACGATCTGGAAAATCCGGCTGAACCGCATTCCGCGCCGGGGATCCTGGTCGAAGCGCTCCATCGTCGCCGCGAGCGCGGCCTGGCACCGTTCACCGTTCTGTCCTGCGACAATATCCCTGACAACGGCCACGTGGTGAAAAACGCCGTACTCGGCATGGCCCAGAAACGCTCCTCAGAGCTGGCCGGGTGGATTGACACACACGTGAGCTTCCCGGGGACAATGGTCGACAGAATTGTTCCCGCCGCCACCGATGAAACGCTTGCGGAAATTACCCGGGAACTCGGCGTTGAAGATCCGTGCGCCATCAGCTGCGAGCCGTTTATTCAGTGGGTAGTCGAAGATAACTTTGTCGCCGGACGCCCGGAATGGGATGTGGCAGGCGTCCAGCTGGTGCAGGACGTTTTACCGTGGGAACAGATGAAACTGCGGATGCTCAACGGCAGTCACTCTTTCCTGGCGTATCTGGGTTATCTCGCCGGATATCCGCATATTAATGAATGTATGCAGGACGCCAGCTTCCGCGAAGCCGCACGCCAGCTCATGCTCAATGAACAAGCCCCCACACTACGTATCACAGGCGTCGACCTCACCGCGTATGCCGACAGCCTGCTCGACCGTTTTGCCAATCCGGCGCTCCGGCACCGTACGTGGCAAATTGCGATGGACGGTAGCCAGAAGCTACCTCAGCGCATGCTGGACGGAATTCGGGTGCATCTTGAGCGTAAAAGCGCGTGGCCGCTGCTGGCGCTGGGCGTTGCAGGGTGGATACGCTACGTCAGCGGCGTTGACGAACGTGGAAACCCGATTGATGTGCGCGATCCGCTCGGCGATAAAATCCGCGCGATTGTCGAGAACACCAGCGACACGGATCGCGTCAACGCCCTGCTGGGGCTGAATGAAGTCTTTGGTCAGGATCTCCCGCTGGACAACGTCTTTGTGGATGCTGTCAACCAGGCATACCAGCGTATTGCCCGGCATGGCGCACGCCAGGCCGTTATCGAAACGTTAAATATTTAACATTTATTGCGATTAACGCGAACGGAAATCACCTCCGTTCGCCCTTCCTCTTCTCATTACGCTCTTTTTTCGCCAGGATGATGGGTAATTGTTATAGCATCACAACGACCTTCTGGAGCGCATGTGACCAAAACCAACCTCATCACCGGTTTTCTCGGCAGCGGTAAAACCACCTCAATCCTGCATCTGCTGGCCCATAAAGATCCCGCGGAAAAATGGGCCGTCCTGGTCAATGAATTTGGCGAAGTCGGTATCGACGGTGCGTTACTGTCAGACAGCGGTGCATTGATTAAAGAGATCCCAGGCGGGTGTATGTGCTGTGTAAATGGCCTGCCGATGCAGGTTGGACTGAACACGCTGCTGCGTCAGGGCAAACCAGACCGTTTGTTGATTGAACCCACCGGGCTGGGTCACCCAAAGCAAATCCTCGATTTACTGACCGCACCGGTTTACGAGCCGTGGATCGATCTGCGTGCCACGCTGTGCCTTCTCGATCCACGTCAGCTTCTGGATGAGAAAACCGTGGCAAATGAAAACTTCCGCGATCAGCTGGCCTCGGCAGATATTATCGTCGCCAATAAAGACGATCGCGCGACGGCAGAAAGCCAGGCAGCACTGGATGCCTGGTGGCAACATGCGGGTGGCAATCGTAAACGCGTTCAGACCACTCAGGGCAAGATTGACAACGCCCTGCTTGACCTTCCCCGGCTGAACCAGGCAGAACTCCCTGCAAGCCCGGAACATGTCCATAGCCATCCACTGAAGCAAGGTCTGGCGGCGTTGAGCCTGCCGGAACACCAGCGCTGGCGTCGTAATCTGAACAGTGGTCAGGGGTATCAGGCCTGCGGATGGATCTTTGATGCCGATACCGTTTTTGACACTATCGGTATCCTGGAATGGGCCAGACTTGCCCCGGTCGATCGCGTTAAAGGGGTCATGCGAACCCAGGACGGACTGGTGCGCATCAACCGTCAGGGCGCTGATTTCTTTATCGAAACGCAAAATGTTTCGCCACCTGATAGCCGGATAGAGTTAATTAGTGCGGTTAACGCCGACTGGAACGCCCTGCAGTCCAGCCTGTTGAAGCTTCGTTTAAGTTCAGATGGCTAACGTTGCCCCTGATTTAACTGTTCGCTGAATGCTATGACGACTCGATTTTCTCTGATTTTGCTGCTTAATGTCGCCGGTCTGGCGCTCTTTTTCTCCTGGTACCTCCCGGTGAATCATGGTTTCTGGTTTCCCCTGGATTCCGCTATTTTTCATTTCTTCAACCAGGCACTGGCAAAGAGCCCGGCGTTTCTGTGGCTGGTAGCCGTGACGAATAACCGCGCCTTTGACGGCTGTTCGCTTCTGGCAATGGGCTGCCTGATGCTCTCGTTCTGGTTAAAAGAAGACAAATCAGGCCGCCGCCATATTCTGATTATTGGTCTGGTGATGCTGCTGCTTGCCGTTGTGATTAACCAGCTGGCGACGGCGATTATTCCGGTTAAGCGCTCCAGCCCAACGCTCTTTTTTACTGATATTTATCGCGTCAGTGAATTGCTGCATATTCCGACGAAAGATGCTTCCCGGAACAGTTTCCCTGGCGATCACGGAATGATGCTGCTTATTTTTTCCACAATAATGCTGCGCTATTTCGGCAAAAAAGCCTTTGCAATATCCCTGATTATTTTTGTGGTTTTTGCCTTCCCACGCGTAATGATTGGCGCACACTGGTTCACCGATATTGCCGTCGGCTCGCTCTCTGTTGCGTTGATTGCCCTGCCGTGGTGCCTGATGACACCACTCAGCGACAGGATAATAGCGCTGTTCGGGCACCATCTTCCCGGCAAAATGCAACAAATTAAAAACAAATAACCAACCTGAATTAACGTCATCCATCAGGGATCATTGTCGATCCCTGATGAATTTTTCTCCACTCATTGCCTTTATCGTCATCATTTTGTCATATTATTCATGATACAAATGAATGCGTTGCATGATTTTTAACCTAAATCGATGGTATTTTGAGCAATCCCGTTTATTCACTTCCTGTATCACAATTTCTTATAAAAAAACGGACATTTTTGCTCGCAATGCCCCCAGCAATCGGTTAATCTCGAACTCGTTTTGCCCCATAGAGATAATTATTATCATGGTGAATAAATTTGTGCGCTGTACCACAAATCTGACCAGAAAGAATTGTCTCGATGTGCACAGATAATTAGTCTCGTCACGTTTGGCATTTTTATAACGATATTTATCGTTAAGGACTTCAAGGGAAAATAAACAAAATGGTCAAATCTCAACCGATTTTGAGATATATCTTACGGGGAATCCCGGCGATAGCAGTTGCGGTACTGTTATCTGCATGTAGTACATCGAACACCGCAAAGAATATGCATCCTGAGACGCGTGTTGTGGGAATGGAAGATTCCTCTTCACTGCAAGCTTCTCAGGATGAATTTGAGAATATGGTACGTAATCTGGACGTGAAGTCCCGCATTATGGACCAGTATGCTGACTGGAAAGGCGTGCGTTATCGTCTGGGCGGCAGCACGAAAACAGGTATCGATTGTTCCGGTTTTGTACAGCGTACTTTCCGTGAGCAATTTGGGTTAGATCTTCCGCGTTCAACTTATGAACAGCAGGAGATGGGCAAGTCGATTTCACGTACCAAACTGCGCACAGGTGATTTAGTCCTGTTCAACGCGGGTTCTACAGGTCGGCATGTTGGCATCTACATTGGTAACGACCAGTTCGTGCATGCCTCCACCAGCAGCGGTGTGACCATTTCCAGCATGAACGAACCTTACTGGAAGAAACGCTACAACGAAGCTCGTCGCGTACTGACTCGCAGTTAAGATCGCAATTGTATCGCTGGTTATTCCTTTGGCTGGCGATATGATAAAAAAAAGCACTGCTTCGGCGGTGTTTTTTTTTGCCCATTACACTGAACACATTCAGCGGCAATTCAGGAACCACGACCTCTATGTTCACCCGCTACTTCTCCAGCAATCGCAAGATACTGATCCTCAGTATTATTACAGGTCTGTTCATTGCCCTGCTCCTGGGCTCATTGCAGTTTTTCTGGAGTTACCACAAGCGGGAAGTCAGGTTAAATACCTTGATGACGGATTTGAGCGTTTACATGGAGTCGTATTTCGATGATTTGAAAACATCGATCGATACCCTCCAGCCGCTCACGCTCAGCACGTGCCACGACGTCAGTGCCGAACTCACCTCGCGCGCAGCCTTTAGTCTCAATGTCCGTGCCTTTTTACTGGTCAGAGACAAAAATGCATTCTGTTCTTCAGCAACGGGGGCGATGAACGTTCCGATGGAGGAGCTCATCCCCGAGCTTCACATCAACAAGCAGGTTGATATGGTGCTGCTGCAGGGTACACCAATGCTGCCCAATAAACCGGCTATTGCCATCTGGTATCGCAACCCGCTGGTCAAAGACGGTGGTGTGTTTACCTCGATAAATCTTAATCTGACGCCATACCTGCTTTATACCGAGCGACAGGATGATTTTGCGGGCATTGCCATCATCATTGACGACCATGCGTTATCAACGATGTCCAGTGCGCTGGTCAATGTCCGCGATTTGCCTGTGATGTCCGCCCGTACCGCCACGCTGAAAGACGTTCCCCTTACGCTTAAACTGTATGCAAAAGCATGGACGAGCGAAGAGATGCTGTACGCGCTGTTCTTCGGGCTGGTATGTGGTATCGCGGCCGGGTCGCTCAATTTCTATATCCTCAGCACGCGCCTGAACCCGGGCAAAGAGATTTTAAGCGCCATTAAACGCGGCCAGTTCTATGTGGTCTATCAGCCTGTGGTGGACGCAAAAGAGCTCAAAATGCGCGGCGTCGAGGTATTGATGCGCTGGAAACACCCCACTATGGGTGAAATCCCACCTGACGCCTTTATCAATTTTGCCGAAGCACAGAAGTTGATTGTCCCACTGACGCTGCATCTTTTTGACCTCATCATCCGCGATGCCCCCATATTGCAGAGCGTGTTACCGCAGGGGGCAAAGCTGGGTATTAACATTGCGCCGGGGCACCTGCATGCAGAAAGCTTCAAAGAAGATATGCGCACCTTTAATGCCCTGCTGCCGCCGGATCATTTCCAGACTGTGCTGGAAATCACCGAGCGCGATATGCTGAAACATCGGGAAGCCAACACGCTGTTCGAGTGGCTGCACAACGAAGGGTTTGAGATTGCGATCGATGATTTTGGTACTGGCCACAGTGCGCTGATTTACCTTGAACACTTCACAATGGATTACATCAAAATCGACCGGGGTTTTGTCAACACGATTGGTATGGAAACCGTCACATCACCGGTGCTTGATGCTGTGCTGATGCTGGCAAGACGCCTGAATATGTTGACCGTCGCGGAAGGCGTGGAAACACCTGAACAGGCGACCTGGCTGCGTGAACATGGCGTTAACTTCCTGCAGGGTTACTGGATTAGCCGCCCGATGCCGCTGGAACAGTTCAGAAAATGGCAGCCAGATTTACCGCCAGCCAGTGAATAATTTCACAATGACGGCAGCGTCACTTATTATTCAGCATAACTGAGCACGCCAGTAAAAAGAGGGAGCCGTCGCGAGATGCTTATGCGCTTCATGTTGCTGCTGTTGGCATTAACGAGCCTGTCCAGCCAGGCGCAAACCATCAAAGAAAACTATGCGTTTTCCGTGATTGGTGAACCGAAGTACGAGATTAACTTTTCGCATTTCGATTACGTTAACCCGGCCGCCCCCAAAGGCGGGAATGTAACACTCCCTGCCACGGGGACGTTCGACAATTTTAACCGTTTCGCCCTGCGTGGCGTGGCCGCTGCACGGACAGAATCCCTTTACGACACGCTCTTTGTTACCTCTGACGATGAACCCGGTAGTTACTACCCGCTGGTGGCCGATAACGTTCGTTACGCGGATAATTTTGCTTGGGCTGAAGTCTCGATTAACCCCCGGGCGCGTTTCCATGACGGTACACCGGTTAGCGCCCGCGATGTGGCCTTCACCTTCCATAAATTTATGACAGAAGGTGTTCCTCAGTTCCGCCTGGTGTACAAAGGCGCAACGGTCAAGGCCATCGCCCCACTCACCGTACGTATCGAACTGAGCGAGCCGAATAAAGAGAACATGCTCAGCCTGTTCTCGCTGCCCGTCATGCCGGAATCGTTCTGGAAAGATCACAAGCTTAGTGACCCTCTCTCCACGCCGCCACTGGCGGGAGGCCCCTACCGTATTACCGACTGGCGTATGGGGCAATATGTGGTCTATTCCCGTGTCAAAAACTACTGGGCGGCAAACCTGCCGGTAAACCGGGGCCGCTGGAACTTCGACACCCTTCGCTACGATTACTATCTCGACGACAACGTGGCATTTGAGGCGTTTAAAGCCGGAGCCTTCGATCTACGCCAGGAGAGCAGTGCCAAAAACTGGGCAACACGTTATATCGGGAAAAACTTCGCAAAAGGTTACATCGTCAAAGACGAGCACAAAAATGAGTCCGCTCAGGATACGCGCTGGCTGGCGTTTAATATTCAGCGCCCGGTGTTTACCGACCGTCGGGTTCGGGAAGCTATTTCTCTGGCGTTTGACTTCGAATGGATGAACAAGGCGCTGTTTTACGGAGCCTACAGCCGTGCCAACAGTTATTTCCAGAATACCGAATATGCCGCACGGGATTACCCAAAGGCTGACGAGCTGGTCCTGCTGGCCCCGTTAAAAGCTGAACTGCCGCCAGAGGTGTTCACCACGGTGTTTCAGCCCCCGGTGTCGAACGGAGACGGTTACGACCGCGATAACCTGCTAAAGGCCAGCAAGCTACTGGATGACGCGGGCTGGCCGTTGAAAAACCAGAAACGCGTGAATGTACAAACGGGTAAACCTCTGAGCTTTGAGCTGCTGCTCTCGTCCGGCGGTAACGATCAGTGGGTGCTGCCGTTTAAGCATAATCTTGAGCGCCTGGGGATCACCATGAATATTCGCCAGGTAGATAATGCGCAAATCACCAACCGCATGCGCAGCCGCGATTACGACATGATGCAGCGCCTGTGGCCCGCGCAGCCGTGGCCAAGCTCTGACCTGCAAATTTCCTGGGCATCCCGTTATATCGACTCCTCCTACAATGCGCCTGGCGTCAAAAGCCCGGCGGTTGATGCACTGATTGCGAAAATCGTGGCAGCGCAGGGTGATAAAGACAAACTCCTGCCTCTGGGGCGCGCCCTCGACCGGGTCTTAACCTGGAATTACTACATGTTGCCCATGTGGTATATGGGCGAAGACCGTGTTGCCCACTGGAACAAGTTCTCTCAGCCCTCCATCCGCCCTATCTATTCGCTGGGCTTTGACACCTGGTGGTATGACGTCAACAAAGCCGCCACACTCCCCGCTGAGCGGCGCTAAGGAATCATCATGGGTGCTTATCTGATCCGCCGCCTGTTACTGGTTATCCCGACCCTGTGGGCGATTATCACGATTAACTTTTTTATCGTGCAAATCGCTCCCGGTGGTCCGGTCGATCAGGCCATCGCGGCCATTGAATTTGGCAACGGCGGCGGTATGCCAGGCGGTGGCGGCGAAGGGATGGGAGCGAGCCACGCCAGAACCGGCGTCAGTAATATCAGCGAAAGTCATTATCGGGGCGGACGCGGGCTGGATCCGGAAGTGATCGCCGAGATCACCCATCGCTATGGCTTTGATAAACCTATTCACGAGCGTTATTTCAACATGCTCTGGAATTACATCCGTTTTGATTTTGGCGACAGTCTGTTCCGCAGTGCATCAGTCTTAACGTTGATCAAGCAAAGCCTGCCCGTATCCGTCACGCTGGGGTTGTGGGGTACGTTGATTATCTACCTGGTCTCCATTCCACTGGGTATCCGTAAAGCGGTTTACAACGGCAGCCGCTTTGATATCTGGAGCAGTACGTTCATCATCATCGGTTATGCCATCCCGGCCTTCCTGTTTGCCGTCCTGCTGATTGTCTTTTTTGCCGGTGGCAGCTATTTCGATATCTTCCCACTGCGGGGATTAGTGTCGGCGGATTTCAGCACCCTGCCGTGGTACAAAAAAATCACCGACTATTTCTGGCATATCACGCTGCCGGTTCTTGCAACGGTCATTGGGGGATTCGCGGCCCTGACCATGTTGACCAAAAACGCCTTTCTCGATGAAATTCGCAAACAATACGTTGTCACCGCGCGCGCGAAGGGGGTCGGTGAAAAGCAGATTATGTGGAAGCACGTTTTCCGCAACGCCATGCTGCTGGTGATTGCCGGATTCCCGGCCACATTCATCAGTATGTTTTTTACCGGCTCGCTGCTGATAGAGGTGATGTTCTCGCTGAACGGGTTGGGATTGTTGGGTTATGAGGCCACCGTGTCACGTGATTATCCGGTGATGTTTGGCACACTCTATATTTTCACCCTGATTGGCCTGCTGCTGAATATCATCAGTGATATCAGCTATACGCTGGTCGATCCCCGAATCGATTTTGAGGGCCGCTGATGCCGCGTTTAAGCCCCGTCAACCAGGCCCGCTGGGCCCGTTTTCGCCACAATCGTCGTGGCTACTGGTCGCTGTGGATCTTTGCCGTCCTGTTTGTCCTCAGCATGTGTTCTGAACTGATTGCCAACGATAAACCCCTGCTGGTGCATTTTAACGACCGCTGGTATGTCCCCGTGCTCGCCAACTACAGTGAAAGCGACTTTGGTGGCCCTTTTGCGACACCTGCGGAGTACCAGGATCCGTGGCTTCGCAAACAGATTGAGCAACACGGCTGGGCGCTCTGGGCACCGGTACGGTTTGGGGCAAACAGCATTAACTTTGCCACTGCCAGCCCCTTCCCTTCACCGCCCTCCACGCAAAACTGGCTGGGAACGGATGCCAACGGTGGCGATGTGCTGGCGCGCATTCTTTACGGTACGCGCATCTCCATCCTCTTTGGGCTGATGCTGACGCTCTTTTCCAGCGTGATGGGCGTCGTGGCGGGGGCCGTTCAGGGTTACTACGGCGGAAAAATTGACCTCTGGGGTCAGCGTGTCATTGAAGTGTGGTCAGGTATGCCGACGTTGTTTCTGATCATCCTGCTTTCAAGCGTGGTACAGCCGAATTTCTGGTGGCTGCTGGGGATCACCGTCCTGTTCGGCTGGATGGCGCTGGTGGGAGTCGTCCGTGCAGAATTTCTGCGTACGCGTAATTTTGACTATATTCGTGCCGCACAGGCACTTGGGGTTAGCGACCACGGGATCATCTTCCGTCATATGCTCCCTAACGCCGTGGTCGCGACCCTGACCTTCCTGCCCTTTATTCTGTGCAGCTCCATCACCACCCTCACCTCGCTCGATTTCCTCGGCTTCGGGTTACCGCTTGGCTCTCCATCGCTCGGCGAGCTGTTGCTGCAGGGAAAAAACAACCTGCAGGCCCCCTGGCTTGGCATCACCGCCTTTCTCTCTGTGGCTGTGCTGCTTTCGCTGCTGATCTTTATTGGCGAAGCCGTGCGCGATGCTTTTGATCCCAACAAGGCGGAATAAGATGACGCAACCTCTTCTCAGTATCGATAACCTGTCGATTGCGTTTTCGAAGCAAGGTGAGACTCGTACGGTGGTCAGCGACCTGTCTCTACAGATCAAGCCGGGCGAAACCCTGGCGCTGGTGGGTGAATCGGGTTCCGGCAAAAGTGTCTCGGCGCTTTCCGTGCTGCGCTTGCTCCCTTCTCCCCCGGTGAGCTACCCACAGGGGGATATTCTGTTTCACGGCAGCTCGCTACTGCACGCCGATGAACAGATCCTGCGCGGGATCCGTGGTAATAAAATTGCCATGATTTTCCAGGAGCCGATGGTCTCACTCAACCCGCTGCATACGCTTGAAAAACAGCTTTACGAAGTGCTCTCCCTGCACCGTGGCATGCGTAAAGAAGCGGCGCGTGGCGAAATCCTCGATTGTCTTGAACGCACCGGCATTCGCAATGCGGCCAAACGGCTGAATGATTTCCCTCATCAGCTTTCCGGAGGTGAACGCCAGCGCGTGATGATTGCAATGGCTCTGCTCACACGTCCTGAACTGTTGATTGCCGATGAGCCAACAACAGCACTGGACGTCACGGTACAGGCGCAGATCCTGCAGCTGCTGCGGGAATTGCGTAACGAGCTCAACATGAGTTTGCTGTTTATCACCCACAACCTGAGCATCGTGAAAAAGCTGGCGGACAGCGTCGCCGTGATGCAAAACGGGCGCTGCGTAGAGCAAAATGCGGCAACCCGGCTACTGAATGCGCCTCAGCACCCGTATACGCGGCGTTTGCTCGATAGCGAACCCTCAGGTGACCCGGTTCCCCTGAACGCTGACAGTACGCCGTTGCTGCGCGTTGAGGGGCTGAGCGTCTCGTTCCCCATACGCAAAGGTATTTTGCGACGCGTTGTCGACCAGAATCCGGTGCTGAAAAACATCCGCTTTTCCCTGCGTCCGGGAGAATCGCTCGGGCTGGTTGGCGAGTCCGGCTCAGGTAAAAGCACCACTGGCCTGGCGCTGCTGCGCTTAATCGCCTCGCAGGGTGAAATCCTCTTTGACGGCATGCCGCTGCACAGCTGGAATCGCCGCCAGATGCTGCCTGTACGCCCGCGCATGCAGGTTGTTTTTCAGGATCCCAACTCTTCACTCAACCCACGGTTGAGCATTTTGCAGATTGTCGAAGAGGGTTTACGCGTCCACCAGCCTGGGTTGACGGCTCAGCAGCGTGAAGAAGAGGTAATGCGGGGTAATGGTGGAAGTGGGATTAGATCCCGATACGCGACACCGCTACCCTGCCGAATTCTCCGGCGGACAGCGCCAGCGTATTGCTATTGCCCGGGCGCTGATCCTGAAGCCGGAGCTGATTATTCTGGATGAACCGACCTCGTCGCTGGACAGAACCGTGCAGGCGCAGATCCTGGCACTCCTGAAGGGATTACAGGAAAAGCACCGGCTGGCCTACATTTTTATCAGCCATGATTTACAGGTGGTGCGGGCGCTATGCCATCAGGTAATTGTGTTGCGACAGGGAGAAGTGGTCGAGCAGGGAGAATGCCAGCGCGTATTCGCTGCGCCGACGCAAAGCTACACGCGCCAGCTGTTATCGACTGACTAACACTCAGAACGGGTACTGGCCGGAGAAAGGCTCCGCAATTGCCACACCAAAATTTTTCAGACGGCAGGTGGCAGCAAACTCATCCTGACTTTTCACAAACAGGCACGGCTCACCTTCACACTCCAGCACGGAGCTGTCCACTTCAATATCAGTCAGTGCCTGGCTAAGGCGTTCCATAACCGGCCAGGCGTCTTCATCACTCGGGCTAAGCAGCTTGAGTGCAACCAGACAATTCTCACCACCTGCGCCGTTTTGCGGAATCGGTTCAACTTTCGAACCTGCAAAACCCGTCGACCAGCGATAGCTCTGGGGCAAGCGATGGACAATGGAGAGTTGTATTGTATTCACGTTCGTTCCCCGGAAGCAAAATTTACTTCACAATTTATTTACATTTATAGTAACACATGATTGCAAACCTGCACTAATTAGCGGTTTTTATAGGCGTTACAGGTTCGCGTCGGCGCTATATGTACCCGTTTCTGCGATCTAACTCAACCTTTTTAAATACAATGATGTGACTTTTTACACAAATAGATTTTACATAAAAGAAACAAACACAGGGTAAACGAACGAAGGTTTGGTTGACATGCATCAACAAAAAGGCCCTATTCGGGCCTGATGTGCGCCTTAATTAGCCGCTTTATGTGGCCTGCTGGCATAGAGGTAGAAGAGAACAGAGCTGGTTGCACAGAATGCAATCGCCCACAGCATCGGCCAGGCCGTGTTAAACGTCGCCATTGAGAGCAGCGCGCCCACAACAGCACCAATCCCGAAGCGGAATGTCCCTGCCAGCGAAGACGCCGTGCCTGCCATATGTGGAAACTCGTCGAGGATCACCGCCATTGCGTTGGAAGAGACCATCGAAACGCAGCCGACAAAGGCCGCAACGCCCACCACCAGCGCCCAGAAGCCCACGCCCAGGAACGCACTCAGCACCAGCCAGATAGCCATCACAAACTGGATCCACAGCCCGGCGCGGAACATGTTGATCGCACCGACCCGCCGGACAAAACGGCTGTTAATGGTGGTCATCACAAACAGGAACACGATATTCAGCGCGAAGTAATAACCAAAGTGCTGCGGTGAAACGTGGTTCAGCTCAATGTACACAAACGGCCCGGCGCTCAGGAAAGAGAACATCCCGGCAAAGCTGAAGCCGCTTGCCAGCATGTAGCTCAGCACGCGCTTATGGCGAAACAGTGACGCAAAGTTGCCAAGCGTGGTGCGGATATGGAATTTCTGCCGACGCTCGACGGGCAGTGTTTCATCAATAAAGAAGAAAATCATCGCCGATGCCAGCAGCGCGGCAAGCGCCAGGATCCAGAAAATCGCATGCCAGCTGAACCACACCAGCACTGCACCACCGGCCATCGGGGCCACCAGCGGTGCAATGGTGGTCACCAGCATGACGAACGACATCATGCGGGAGAACTCTTCTTTCGGGTAAATATCGCGCATCAGGGCATTAATGACCACACTTGCCGCTGCCGCTGCCAGACCGTGGAAAAAGCGCATAACGATCAGATGATCGATGGTCTGAGCCAGTGCACAGGCCACCGCCGCGCCGGCAAAGATCAGTGTTCCACCCAGAATCACTGGCTTGCGCCCGAGGCTGTCCGCCATCGGGCCGTAAAGAAGCTGGCCAATGGCAAAACCGAGAATATAGGTACTGAGCGTCATCTGTGCGCTGCCCGCCGGTACGCCAAACTGTGCGGAAATCACCGGTAGCGCAGGCAGATACATGTCGATGGACAGCGGCATTAACATGGCCAGCAGACCAAGAATGAACACGATTTTGAAAGACGAATGTGGCCTGGTGGTCACAGAGTTCTCCTGAAATTAATGCGAAGGCAGCCCAACGCTGGCGATCTCTTCTTGCGTCAGCGGACGGTATTCACCAGGCTCCAGTTCCGGATCGAGTTCAATCTCACCAATACGTTCACGATGCAGGCCCACAACGTGGTTCCCTACTGCGGCAAACATACGTTTCACCTGATGGTAGCGCCCTTCGCTGATGGTCAAACGGACTTCAGTCGGGGTGATCACGTCCAGCACTGCCGGTTTAGTCAGATCTTTTTCATTATGCAGTTGAACGCCTTTGGCGAATTGTTCAGCCGTGCCATCGGCAACCGGAGATTCCAGCGTCACCAGGTAAGTTTTTTCACAGTGATGACGCGGAGAGGTGATACGGTGCGACCACTGGCCATCGTCGGTCATCAGCACCAGCCCGGTCGTGTCGATATCCAGACGACCCGCAGCATGCAGCTTATGCGCCACCGGCTCATCCAGGAAATAGAGGATCGTCGGGTGATCGGGATCGTCGGTCGAGCACACGTACCCTTCCGGCTTATTGAGCATGAAATAGCGTGGGCCATGCTGTTGGGTCAGCGGATTGCCGTCATACTCAACCTGGTGCTCAGGCTGAAGTTTGAAAGCGGTGTCTTTCACAATATCGCCATCCACGGTAACACGGCTGGCGCGGATTTCACGTCCGGCAATAGCGCGGCTTACGCCGAGTTGCTGAGCGATAAACTTATCAAGTCGCATGAAGTCTTTTTTGCCTTACTTAATGGTGCTGGAGTCGAACAACATGTCCGAAAAAGAAGCAGTCAGGAACGGTTCAGTATAATGGTCTGGTTGCGCCACTCAAGGGAAAAAGTTTCGTGGCATACTATGTGCGGAATAACCAAACCGAGACACCATGACTTTTACACTTCGCCCCTACCAGCAGGAAGCCGTTGACGCCACCCTTGCCTGGTTTCGCAAACATCAGGAACCGGCAGCCATTGTGCTCCCAACCGGTGCAGGCAAAAGCCTGGTGATCGCCGAACTGGCACGTCTGGCACGCGGGCGCGTGCTGGTGCTGGCACACGTCAAAGAGCTGGTGGCCCAGAACCATGCCAAATATTGCGCACTCGGGCTTGAAGCCGATATCTTTGCCGCCGGGCTCAAGCGCAAAGAGAGCCACGGTAAAGTGGTGTTTGGCAGCGTACAGTCAGTTGCCCGTAACCTTGACCTGTTTCGTAGTGAATTTTCATTGCTGATTGTCGACGAGTGCCACCGCATCAGCGATGACGACGACAGCCAGTATCAGCAAATCCTCACGCACCTGAAAGAGGTCAATCCTCACTTACGTCTTCTCGGCCTGACGGCAACGCCGTTTCGTCTGGGTAAAGGCTGGATTTATCGCTTCCATTATCACGGCATGGTACGCGGGGATGATAAAGCCCTGTTCAGCGACTGCATCTATGAACTCCCGTTGCGCTACATGATCAAACACGGCTATCTGACGCCGCCGGAGCGGCTGGATATGCCAGTGGTACAGTACGATTTCAGCCGCCTTCAGGCGCAAAGTAACGGGTTGTTCAGCGAAGCAGACCTTAACCAGGAGCTGAAAAAGCAAAAGCGCATTACCCCGCATATCATCAGCCAGATTGAAGAGTTCGCGCAGACACGCAAAGGGGTGATGATTTTTGCCGCCACCGTCGAGCACGCAAAAGAAATCACCGGGTTGCTGCCCGCTGACGATGCCGCATTGATCACCGGTGAAACGCCAGGCCCGGAGCGCGACAGCCTGATTGACGCCTTTAAAGCGCAACAGTTTCGCTTTCTGGTCAACGTCTCGGTATTAACCACCGGGTTTGATGCGCCGCACGTCGATCTGATTGCCATTTTACGCCCAACCGAATCCGTCAGTCTGTATCAGCAAATTGTCGGACGCGGCCTGCGCCTGGCTCCGGGAAAAACCGACTGTCTAATCCTCGATTACGCCGGTAACCCGCATGACCTCTATTCCCCTGAAGTCGGCACGCCAAAAGGCAAAAGTGACAATGTGCCGGTACAGGTCTTCTGCCCTGCCTGCGGGTTTGCCAACACCTTCTGGGGTAAAACCACCGCTGACGGCACGCTGATTGAACATTTTGGCCGCCGCTGTCAGGGCTGGTTTGAAGATGACGAAGGGCATCGTGAACAGTGCGATTTCCGTTTCCGCTTTAAAAACTGCCCGCAATGTAATGCCGAAAACGATATTGCCGCCCGCCGCTGCCGCGAATGTGACACGATACTGGTCGATCCTGACGACATGCTCAAGGCGGCGCTGAAGCTTAAAGATGCGCTGGTACTCCGCTGTTCCGGTATGACGCTGCACACCGGGGCAGATGAAAAAGGTGAGTGGCTGAAAATCACCTATTACGATGAAGACGGTGCCGATGTCAGCGAACGGTTCAGGGTGCACACCCCGGCACAGCGAACGGCCTTTGAGCAGCTATTTATCCGCCCGCACACCCGTACGCCGGGCGTACCGCTGCGCTGGATAACCGTGGCGGATATCGTGCATCAGCAAGTGTTGTTGCGCCATCCTGATTTTGTTGTCGCCAGGAAGAAAGGCCAGTTCTGGCAGGTACGTGAGAAAGTTTTCGACTATGAAGGACGCTTTCGCAGGGCGAATGAATTACGGGGTTAGCGGGACTTTTCATTGATGTGAAGTGCATTTGAGTATAAAATGCCGCCCGCTTCACATCCGTGAGGCAGAACACTCACCTGCTGCTGGGTCGCCTGTAGCAGGGTTTTAAATACAGAGAGAAATCAATGTTTACTATCGAAGCAGAAGTACGTAACGTGCAGGGTAAGGGTGCGAGCCGCCGCCTGCGTAACGCTAACAAGTTCCCGGCTATCGTTTACGGTGGCGAAGCTGCTCCAGTTGCTATCGAACTGGATCACGACAAACTGTGGAACCTGCAGAACAAAGCTGAATTCTACAGCGAAGTTCTGACCATCGTTGTTGGCGGTAAAGAAGAAAAAGTGAAAGTTCAGGCTGTTCAGCGTCACCCGTTCAAGCCAAAACTGTCTCACATCGACTTCGTTCGCGCGTAATCGCAAACACGTCGAGAAAAACCCCGCTTCTGCGGGGTTTTTTTATGGCTGTTATTTACCACCGGACGTCCGACGCTGCAGCTGGTCGCGCAGGTTCGGCGGCGTGCCTTTGATGGTCAGCGTGTCAGTTGCGGGATCCCAGAAAATGCGTTCCCCAAGCAGCATGGCATCAAAGTTAACCGTTAAGCCACCGCCGCTGCCGGCAAATTTGGTTAACTGGCGCAGCGTACTGCGATCCGCCGGGAAGCTCTCTTCCAGCTCATAACCTTTATCAGCCGTAAATTCCTGGAAGCTCACTTCACTCACGCCCGCCAGCTCTTTGGACAGCGACTCCAGCTCAATCTCTTCACCCGCCTGCAGCTGTTCGTTGCAGTAGCTGTATACCTGCTGACGCACGGTCTGACGCTCAGATTTATCAAGCTGCGCCTCCGCCGTGAAATCATCAACCGCCTGCAACAGGCCTTTGTTCTGCGCTTTAGCATTAAGGCCTTCGCTGGCTCCGAGGAAGTCCATAAAGAAATCAGCCACTTTACGACCCACTCGTCCTTTCAGGAAGGTCAGATAGCGGGTTGACTCCGGGTTGGTTTCCCACTCGGTCAAATCAATACGCGCCACAATATCCGCATGGTTGATATCCAGATAGTGTGTTGAGCTGATATCCAGCTGCTCATTCACACGCATACTGCTCAAATTGTTCAGCACGGTTACCAGTAAATACTCAACCGCCAGGTAACGATAGTGACAAAACAGCACAATACCGCCGTCAGCAAACGGGTATTTCGCCAGTTCATCGCGCAGACGTCCTGTTGCTGCACGGCTAAACGCCAGGAAATCTTCTTCGCCCTGACGTTGCAGGCGCAGGCTGTCGGCCAGTTCACTCTCTTCGCTGAACAGACCATAGGCTTTATTCTTTGCGCTGTAGACGCGGTGTAACTCCGCCATCATTTCCACAACGGTCGCCGTGGGTTCCAGTAACGAATCGCGCAGCACCACTTCAAGGGTTTGCTCATCACGCTTGATAAGCTGGTGCAAGGCAATCTGGTTGATTTCCAGACTCATGATAAACTCTCCTTTTAGACCGGGCGGTATTCAACCACCACCCAACACATGTGTGCAACCCGAATTATTTAGGCTATAAAAAAGGGGAAAAAAAGCTGTTGCTACGGTAATATGTTGCCCTTTCATCCACAAACTGATTTTGATTTATGCCACAACATTCCCGCTACAGTGATGAACACGTTGAACAACTGCTCAGTGAGCTGGTCAACGTACTGGAAAAACATAAAACGCCGACCGATCTTTCCCTGATGGTGTTGGGAAATATGGTCACCAACCTTATCAATACCAGCGTTGCTCCGGCTCAGCGTCAGGCGATCGCAAAATCTTTCGCCCAGGCTTTACAGTCATCCGTTAGCGACGACCAGGCCCATTAAGGGAAACGAACAACAGTTTATGGTGACGAATCGTCAGCGCTACCGTGAAAAAGTCTCCCAGATGGTGAGTTGGGGGCACTGGTTTGCCTTGTTTAACATTCTGATAGCGGCGGTCATAGGCTGTCGTTACCTGTTTGTGGCAGACTGGCCAACAACGCTTGTCGGGCGTATCTACTCCTGGATGAGCGTAGTCGGTCACTTTAGCTTTTTGGTTTTCGCCACCTACCTGCTGATTTTGTTCCCCCTGACGTTTGTCGTCATCTCGCAGCGTCTGATGCGGTTCTTATCCGCCATCCTTGCAACAGCGGGCATGACGCTGCTGCTTATCGACAGCGAAGTGTTCACCCGCTTCCACCTGCATCTCAACCCCATTGTCTGGGAACTGGTGATTAACCCCGATCAGAATGAAACAGCCCGTGACTGGCAGCTGATGTTTATCAGCGTCCCGGTCATTCTTCTGATAGAGATGCTGTTTGCCACCTGGAGCTGGCAAAAACTCCGCAGCCTGACCCGGCGACGCCATTACGCGAAGCCCGTGGCAGCGCTCTTTTTCGTGTCATTTATTAGTTCGCACGTCATGTACATCTGGGCGGATGCGAACTTCTATCGCCCCATTACCATGCAGCGTGCAAACCTGCCACTCTCTTACCCGATGACGGCCCGTCGTTTCCTTGAGAAGCACGGTCTGCTGGATGCGCAGGAGTATCAGCGTCGTCTGGTTGAACAAGGTAATCCGGAGGCGGTCACCGTTCAGTATCCACTGAACGATCTGCACTATCGCGATATGGGGGCTGGGCAGAACGTTCTGCTGATCACCGTCGATGGTCTTAATTATTCAAATTACGAGAAACAGATGCCTGCGCTGGCCGATTTTGCCAGCAAGAATATATCGTTCACACAGCATATGAGCTCCGGTAACTCAGCTGATGCCGGTATTTTTGGCCTGTTCTACGGGATATCTGCCGGATACATGGACGGAGTGCTTTCTGCACGCACTCCTGCTGCGCTGATCACCGGACTGAATCAACAAGGCTACCAGTTAGGGTTGTTCTCATCAGATGGCTTTAATAGCGCGCTGTACCGCCAGGCATTGCTGTCTGATTTCTCTCTACCGACCGCGCAAAATCAGTCGGATGAGCAGACAGCCAATCAGTGGGTAAGCTGGCTTCAGCGCTACGCGCAGGAAGATAACCGCTGGTTCTCCTGGATTGCGTTTAACGGCACTACGTTTGAAGACAGTAACCAGAAAGACTTTGCCCGCCGCTACAGCCGCGCAGCAGGCGATGTTGATGTACAGATTGGCCGCGTGCTCGACGCGTTGCGCACATCAGGCAAGCTGGATAATACCGTGGTGATCGTTACCGCCGGTCATGGCATACCGCTGGGCGACGAGACGCAGAGTATGAGCTGGTCGCGTCCAAACCTTCATGTTCCACTGGTGATCCACTGGCCGGGCACGCCGGCGCAGCGCATCAACATGCTTACCGAACATAAAGATGTGATGACCACTCTGATGCAACGCCTGCTGCACGTCAGCACGCCAGCAAATGAGTATTCACAAGGACAAGATCTCTTCAGCGCCACGCGTCGCCATAACTGGGTGACGGCTGCAGGAAATAATGCTCTGGCGATCACCACTCCGGGGCTGACCCTGGTGCTGAACAGCAACGGGAATTACCAGACGTATAACCTGCAGGGTAAGAAGCTGAAAGATCAAAAACCGCAGTTGGGCCTGCTTTTGCAGGTTCTGACAGATGAGAAGCGGTTTATCGCTAACTGATTAATTATAAACCAGTTAGCATCTGTCACCCTTGCATTCAAAAAGGAATCGAGTAGTATTCTTTTTACGCGTCGGCACGTAGCGCAGCCTGGTAGCGCACCGTCATGGGGTGTCGGGGGTCGGAGGTTCAAATCCTCTCGTGCCGACCAAAAAATCCTGAAAAAACCAACCTTTATGGTTGGTTTTTTTATTTCCCAGAATCGACATCCCCTTGCCGATCCGGTGTTTTACGCAGGTAAACCAACGTCGCCACACAAATCGCAGCCCCTGCATAAAACGTGTATTCTGCCCCCCATGTTTCCCAGATTGCCCCGGCACCAACGCTGGCAATTAATAATCCACCACCACTGAGCAGACTAAAAATACCGAAAGCCGTACCGCGTAAGTCGGCAGGCGCAGTTTTGGCAACCATTGCTGCCAGAAGCCCCTGCGTCATGCCCATATGGACGCCCCACAGTGCAACCCCCACAATAATGCCAACCCAGTGGGTGCTCAGCGCCAGCACAATATCTGCACCAATCAATACCACCAATCCCCACTGCAGTAGCCGGGTATGACTCATGCCATCGGAGAGTTTGCCGAACGGGTACGCCGACAGAGAATAGAGCACGTTCATTACCACCATGACCAGCGGAATAAGGGCCAGGGGGACACCGGACTGTTGCGCACGAAGGACGAGAAAAGCCTCGCTAAAGCGTGCCAGGGTGAACACTGCACCAAGACCAATCACCCACCAGCAATCTTTACCCAGCCGCTTTAAATTCTCTTTTTTTATGGGGTTAGTGCGCTTGTGTTCAATGGGGGATCTCGGTTCCTGCAAACCAAAGTACAGAAGTGCGACGGAAAGCAGGCCGGGGATCAGGGCGATCCAGAAAATAATGCGGAAATCATTGTTCAGCAGCAACATCAAACTCACGGCCAGCAGAGGGCCGAGAAATGCGCCCGTGGTATCCATAGACTGACGCAGGCCAAATGCCGCACCACGCATATCCGGTGGCGTAAAGTCCGCAACCAGCGCATCACGGGGAGCTCCGCGGATCCCCTTCCCTACACGGTCTATCAGCCGCGCGCTTAAAACCATACCAGAAGAGGATGCCAACGCGAAAAGCGGCTTACTCAACGCACCCAGACCATATCCCAACACCGCCAGACCTTTGCGTTGGCCAAGATAGTCGCTGATAGCCCCGGAGAAAACCTTGATAAAAAGTGCAGTTGCTTCCGCGAGTCCTTCAATCAGACCAATAAACAGCACGCTTGTCCCAAGCGTTGTCACCATAAAAAGCGGCAGCAGACTGTGAATGCTCTCCGAGGAGATATCCATCAACATGCTTACGCCCCCCACAACCCAGACCCCTTTTGGGATCCGGCTGAGTACCGGAAACCTGGAAAGCATTCAATGACTCCTGCTCAGAAAACAGTTGCTTAACTGATTACAGAATAGGATATGGAGAATTAAAAAAACCTGAATACAGTCTTTGAGACAAAAAAAAGCCAACCCGCAGGCTGGCTTGATTATCATGTCTGCACGCCTAGTGGTGGTTATCACGTCCACCGAGGAAGAAGATCCCCAACGGAATAGCCAGCAGGACGGTGAATACCAGGCTGTAAACAAAGATCATCGCCGACTGCAGGACATACATACTGGTAGTCCACTGTGAGAGCGGAATGTTGTACTGCTCAATGACGCCGACAATGGTTGCCCGCCCAACACCCGCAGCGGCAATCATAAACACAACGAACAGTGCCAGTAAAAATTTCCGGCCTTCAGGTGTCTTCAGTTTTGCGCGAACCATGTCTCTCATTCCTTTACAGATAAATAACATTATTTATCGCTAACACTAACACGATCTGCAGCCAGACTCCAATTCAGAACAAAACACCAAAACAACAGCAATAAGGCAGTTTATTACACCTTTCATTTTGAAAATGTAAGTAAATTACCCCATTTATTCATCAACGTTATGATAGGCTGAACAAGATCGTTTTGACATAAAGGAATGACTGTGAAAAACGCACCTAAATTTGCCCTTGCCCTGATCGCCGCAGCGTGCGCCAGCACCAGTGCTTTCGCCAGCGATACCTCAAAAGCGCAGCCACTGGAAAAAGTGGCACCTTATCCGCAAGCAGAAAAAGGCATGAAGCGTCAGGTGATTCAATTACCTGCTCAGCAGGATGAAGCGAATTTCAAAGTGGAACTGTTAATTGGACAGACACTGGAAGTGGACTGCAACCAGCATCGCCTGGGTGGTCAACTGGAAAGCAAAACCCTGCAAGGTTGGGGTTACGACTACTACGTCTTTGATAAAGTGATGTCTCCGGTTTCCACCATGATGGCTTGCCCGGACGGTAAGAAAGAGAAGAAATTTGTGACCGCGTATCTGGGCGATCATAGCCTTCTGCGCTACAACAGCAAGCTGCCTATTGTGGTTTATACCCCTGAAAACGTCGATGTGAAATATCGCGTGTGGAAGGCGGAAGAAAACGTTGAACACGCTGTAGTGCGTTAATAATAAGCCGGGTGGCGCTAACGCTTACCCGGCTTTTTTTACATTACAGCGCGATATCTGCGACCGGTTTGTTCACGGCCTGAGGTTTCAGCTCTGCTTTTGGTGCCGCATCAGCGGCCTGCGGTTTTACGTATTGCAGTTGCAGAACACGGCTGGTGTATTCCAGCTCCTGTTCCGTCGCATCAACGTTACCATTCAGCTTCGTCCCATAGGATGGAATGATGGTTTTCAGTTTCGCCTGCCATTCCGGGCTGGAAACTTTATCTTTAAACACTTTTTCCATCAGGTGCAGCATGATCGGTGCCGCAGTAGATGCGCCCGGTGAAGCCCCCAACAGCGCGGCGATAGTACCTTCTTTATCGCTCACCACTTCGGTACCCAGACGCAGCACACCGCCCTCTTTCGGATCGCGTTTGATGATCTGCACGCGCTGACCAGCCTGCCACAAACGCCAGTCTTCTTTCTTCGCCTGCGGGTAATACTCTTTCAGCGCCTCAAAGCGTTCTTCATCAGAGAGCATCACCTGGCTAATCAGGTATTTCACCAGATCGAAGTTATCCAGACCGACATCAACCATCGGTTTAAAGTTGGATGTTGTGGTCGCGCTTAACAGATCGAACAGAGAACCGTTTTTCAGGAACTTGGTAGAGAAGGTTGCGAACGGCCCGAACAGTACCACGCGTTTACCATCCAGAATACGGGTATCAATGTGCGGAACGGACATCGGAGGCGCACCTACGGAGGCCTGGCCGTACACTTTCGCCAGGTGGCGGTTCACCACTTCCGGGTTGTCAGACACCAGGAACTGACCACCCACCGGGAAGCCTGCATAGTCTTCCGCTTCAGGAATACCAGACTCCTGCAGCAGTTTCAGTGCCGCACCGCCCGCGCCAATAAAGACGAACTTCGCCTTGATAACGTGTTCAGCATCATTGTTTTTCAGGTCAGCAACAGTCACGCTCCAGCTGTTGTCCGCGTTACGCTTGAAGCCACGGACTTCGGTGCTGAGCTGCAGATTAAAGTTCTCTTTTTTCTTCAGAGAACCCACCAGCTGACGGGTGATTTCGCCGTAGTTGACGTCAGTACCGATTTCAGTACGGGTCGCCGCCACTTTCTGATTCGGGTCACGCCCTTCCATCACCAGCGGTGCCCACTCTTTGATCTGAGCGTGATCTTCAGAGTATTTCATGCCACGGAACAGCGTGCTTTGCTGCAGGGCCGCATAACGGGCGCGCAGGAAGTTCACGTTCTGTTCGCCCCACACAAAGCTCATGTGCGGCACGGTGTTGATAAAGGAGTGCGGATCGTGCATCACGCCGCTGTTTACCTGGTGAGACCAGAACTGGCGCGAGACCTGGAATGCTTCGTTGATCTCTACCGCCTTCTCGATACTAATGGAACCGTCCTTTTTCTGCGGCGTATAGTTCAGTTCCATAAGTGCCGAATGTCCCGTACCGGCGTTGTTCCAGCCGTTAGAGCTCTCCTGTGCCACGCCATCGAGGCGCTCGACCATCGTCATTGACCAGTCCGGCTGCAGTTCTTGCAGATAAGTTCCCAGCGTGGCGCTCATGATGCCGCCACCAATTAAAAGGACGTCCGTTTCCTGCTCTTTAGGCGTCTCTGCTTTCGCCGCCATTGAGACGGCGTTCAGCCCCACGGCCAGAGAAAAGAGCATGGCAGTCATTTTTTTCATCATTTATGCCTTAGTTTAATAGTGCTTGATGCGTAGAAATTGCAGGTGAAAAAACTGCGGGGGAACGGTAACAACTTTTAAATATTGTTTAAAGGTTACGAAATTATTGTAATTGTGAAATTTAATGAGGAGTGTTGTTTGTGCCGACGACCTTGCAACGGCATCGCGGATCACTTTGTGCTCTCTGCAGCCTGCCGAAAAGTCAGGTTAAAACGGAATTCGCCTGTCTGCGGATGAACACCCGGTTTAAGCGGCTGAATGCCGTGATAAAACAGCCTCGATTCCCTGCCCCACACCACCACATCGCCATGCTCCAGCATCAGACGTTTGAGCGGGTCATTGCGACGCAATCCACCAAACTGGAAAACCGCAGGAAGGCCTAAAGAGACGGAGATGATAGGTGCGCGCAGGTCTGGTTCATCTTTATCCTGGTGCAGCGAGAGTTTCGCGCCGACGGCATAGCGGTTCACCAGGCACGCATCGGGTGTAAAGTCAGCGTAACCGGCTGCAACGGCAGCGTCGTGGCATAGCGCCTGAAAGACCGCAGGCATAGAAGGCCAGGCGCTGCCGGTCATTGGGTCAACGGGGGCGTACAGATAGCCGCGATCGTCCGTCGTCCAGCCCAGCTTACCGCAGTTGGTCATCGCCACCGACATGGTGTAACCGCCCGGCGTGACCATCTGACGGAATGGCGAGACAGCCGCAACCTCATCAATCCCGGCAAGCAGCGCCGCCGCGCGCGAGAGCGCAAAACGGCGCAGGATCATGGCCCCTGGGGCAAGCGGTTCCAGCCAGGGGTCAGCCTCTGCAAAAAGATCGAGCATTACCCCTCCCGGCTCTTCGCCTCACGTGTTAGCAATAACGCCTTTCGCGCCGTCCCCCAGCGGTAGCCAGAAAGTGCCCCGTCGTTACGAACAACACGATGACAGGGGATCACAATCGCCAGTTTGTTAGCGGCGCAGGCTCCCGCCACCGCGCGAACGGCAGCGGGTTTGCCAATCGCCTGCGCGACCTGCTGATAGCTTGCCGTTTCACCACAGGGAATGGTACGAAGTGCCTGCCAGACCTGTTGCTGAAAAGCGGTTCCGCGAATATCCAGCGGAAGTGTCAGCGGTACCGCACGGCCATCAATACTGGCAATCACCTGGCGGATACGCTGCGCAAATGCGCCTTCCAGTGGTTCCTGCTCTGCCTTTGGAAACAGCGTCAGAAGTTCCTCTGTTAAGGTCGCATCGTCGTCGCCCAGCAATATCGCGCAGATCCCCCGCTCACTTTCCCCCACCAGACAACGCCCTAGCGAACAGCCGCTGACAGCATAACGCACGGCAACATCCCCTTTCCGGTACTGTTTCGCCGTCATACCCAGCGCCACATCGGCTTTACGGTAATAGCTGCTGCTATCAGGAAACCCTGCTGCCAGTACAGCCTCGGTAATGTTGTCGCCCTGTGCCAGTGCATGGCGCAGACGTTGCTCCCGCGCCGCCTGCTGCCAGGCTTTGGGCGTCATGCCGGTCACGGACTTAAACAGGCGGTGGAAATGGAATGGGCTGATGGCAACCTGCTGCGCCAGCGCCTCCAGGGTGAGCGTGGGCTCCTGCTCCAGAAGACGACAGGCCAGTTCAACTTTTGCCAGCTTCTGTTCCTGCGGGTCACGTTTGTCTGGCATACAGCGCTTACACGGGCGGAATCCGGCCAGAACAGCGTGTTGAGCATCAGGGTAAAAGCGGACATTTTTACGCAGCGCGTGGCGGGCGCGACAGGACGGGCGACAAAAGATACCCGTCGTCTGTACGGCAAAGACAAACTGGTTATCAGCACGCAGATCGCGGGCCAGAACTGCCTGCCAGCGATCCTCATCGGTATTAAAGGTTGGATTTTTCATCATCAGCTCCTTTTACAAGCATACATACAGCGTGCCTGAGTGCCAGCGAAGAAAAACCCGCAACCTTGCTTTTTAATTTTTTCGCTCACCAGGAAGCTGTTGAACTGCGGTGAACTCCAGGTTTTAAAGCCGTCGGCCTCTTTGGTGATCATGTAGACTGCTAGCCCTTCCTGGCGTACCACCTCTTTGGCTTTCTCCGTACCGAGCACCATCAATCCGGTATCCCAGGCATCGGCTTCCAGTGCTGTTGGGGCGATCACCGTAACGGACACCAGATTATGCTCGATCGGACGCCCTGTCTGCGGATCGATAACATGCGAAATGCGCTTACCGTCGAGTTCGTAATAGTTACGGTAGCTCCCGGAGGTGCTGATACCATGACCATTGATATCCACAATCGCCTGCACGGCGTTTTGCTGGTCGGTTGGTTTTTGAATAGCGACCCGCCAGGGTTTATCACTGGCGTTCATGCCACGGCTGACTAACGCCCCCCCGACAGAAACCAGATAACGCGCGATCCCTTCCTGGGTCATCAGCGCCGCAAGGTGATCCGCCGCGTATCCTTCCCCCACCGTCGACAGATCGACAAACAGATCGGGAATATCTTTTTGCAGATACTGCTGCCCGTACTGATTGATCACCGTCAGATGCTGTAACCCTGTGCGGGCACGGGCATCGTCAATGGCCGCCTGGGCGGGTGTAGTGAGCGGCTGCTTGTTGGGGCCAAACCCCCACAGGTTAACTAACGGCCCCACGGTGACATCCATTGCACCGTTGGTTTTGTAGCCCACGCGCATTGCTTCGGTCACGATATCGGCCATCGCTTCGCTCACCGGCCAGAGGGAGGTGCTTTTAGACAGATTAAAACGCATCAGTGCCGAGTCGTTTTTATAGGTCGAGAGCAGCTGATCGTCAGCATCCAGTTGCGACTGAATTTTGCCGCGCAGTTCTTCAGCGCGTTTCTCATCGAGATTCATCACGCTGACGCGCCAGAATGTGCCCATCGTTTTGCCTTCCAGAACCGTCGCCGCTGGCGCGTCCGTTTTCGCCGGTGGTGTGGAAGAGTCACATGCTGTCAGGAAAAAAAAGGTAGCCAGAAAGCTGGCGCGTAAAAAAGTCATATCCATTCGTTATTATCCTCATGCCTGGGCGGCAAGAGTACACCAAAACGGGGGAATTGTAAGACCCTAAAAAAGACACGAAAAAAGGGGCCAGACGGCCCCTTTGTCATACTGAGAAGCGAATTAGAACTGGTAAACCAGACCCAGCGCTACGATGTCATCAGTACCGATACCAGCCTGTTTGGTGAAGGAGTTGTCATCCAGCAGGTTGATTTTGTAGTCCACATAGGTGGACATGTTTTTGTTGAAGTAGTAAGTCGCACCCACATCAACATATTTCAGCAGATCCTGATCGCCGTAACCTTCGATGTCTTTACCTTTAGACTGCAGGTAAGCCACGGACGGACGCAGGCCGAAGTCGAACTGGTACTGAGCAACCACTTCGAAGTTCTGCGCTTTGTTAGCAAAACCGTAGATGTCGCTGCTGCTCTGAGAGTCACCGAAACGGGTTGCGTTATAGGTCTGAGAGTACTGCGTTGCCAGATAGATGTTGTTAGCATCATATTTCAGGCCACCGGAGTAAACTTCAGCGTGGTCGCCATTACCCAGTGCTGCAGTGTTGTTCTGATCGTAGGTACGTTTGGAAGATGCCATCGCACCACCAATGCTGAAGCCAGCACCCAGGTTGTAGGTCACGGACGCGCCATAACCATCACCGTTCTGTTTCAGGGTGCTACGACCCGTATTGTTTTCACCATCTACGCTGCCGTTTTTGCCCTGATACTGCAGAGCAAAGTTCAGGCCATCAACCAGACCGAAGAAGTCCTGGTTACGGTAGGTCGCTACGCCGTTCGCACGGGATTGCAGGAAGTTATCTGCACCGTAAGTATCGCCACCAAACTCTGGCAGAACGTCAGTCCAGGACGTTACGTCGTAGATCACACCGTAGTTACGGCCGTAATCGAAGGAACCTGCTTCAGCGAATTTCAGACCCGCAAACGCCACACGAGTCCAGGATTTGTTTTCGCTTTCAGCCGTATTACCCTGGATCTGGTATTCCCACTGACCGTAACCCGTCAGTTGATCGTTAACCTGGGTTTCGCCTTTGAAGCCGATACGCATGTAGGTCTGATCTCCGTCAGCACTCTTGTCGTCGGAGAAATAGTGCAGACCATCAACTTTACCGTACAGATCTAATTTGTTGCCATCTTTGTTATAAATTTCAGCCGCATTTGCTGCGCCTGCTACCAGCAGTGCTGGTACCAGGAGGGACAGTACTTTAACTTTCATGTTATTAACCCTCTGTTATATGCCTTATTATTACCACTGCTTACTGGTTAAACATTCTTAACCAGTCGGCAAGTTCATTTTCCTCAAAATTACAGAATAATCCAACACGAATATGATACGAAAACTTTGAAGGTGTTTCATTTTTCAACAAAGATGTTTCATTTTGTAAATTCGAGGGAACTTTTACAAAGCACAAAGAGCTTGAAAATATAGCACTTATAATCAAAAATAAACAAACACCATTAAAAATCAATGCGTTAACAAAACAATCTTTACAGCACTGAATGACAAAACAAAACCACCTGACATCTCTAAAATAACTCCCGCTATCATCATTAACTTTATTTATTACCGTCATTCAGTTTTGAATGTCTGTTTATCCCTAATTCAACCGGATGCTGAGCATTCGGTTTTTTTTTACCTTTCTTTACGTAAATACCTTTTTTTTGTGCTACCACATGGAAATAATAACGACTATTAACTAAATTACGCCGAAATCATTTCCGTATGCCCGTCATTACTACAAACTTAATTTCTTGTTTATTCGTGCTATTTCCTGACTGATATCGTCCTTTATTTGTACATCTCCCGCCTGCTTGTACACGTTTAAAGCAAGGTGCACTCCCGATATTCTCGGCGGAAAAAGTCGCTTGTTCTCAGACAGTGACGCTGGAAATTCAGTTATTACCCTTTATACTGCCCTATCCCCTTAAAGCGTGACCATCACGGGTTAAACATATCAATGAGTCAGTCTGAAACCACCGCCTCAAGTAAGTTCTCTCTTCTTCCCGGGAGCATCACCCGTTTCTTTCTTCTGTTGATCATTGTGCTGTTAGTCACGATGGGGGTTATGGTTCAGAGCGCGGTTAACGCCTGGCTGAAGGATAAAAGCTACCAGATCGTTGATATCACGCATGCCGTGCACAAACGTATTGATACCTGGCGCTATGCGACATGGCAGATTTACGACAATATCGCTGCGGCCCCGGCGACATCTTCAGGGGAAGGCCTGCAGGAGACACGCCTTAAGCAAGATGTCTATTACCTCGAAAAGCCCCAGCGTAAGACGGAGGCCCTCATTTTTGGCTCTCACGACAGCGCAACGCTTGAGATGACACAGCGCATTTCAACCTATCTTGATACCCTCTGGGGCGCTGAGACCGTGCCGTGGTCGATGTACTATTTAAACGGTCAGGACAACAGCATGATCCTGATCTCCACGTTGCCGCTAAAAGATCTCTCGTCCGGCTTTAAAGAAACCACAGTGGGCAGCATTGTCGACTCCCGCCGGGCAGAAATGTTGCAGCAGGCTAACGCCCTTGATGAACGCGAGAGCTTCTCTTCGCTGCGCCGTCTGGCCTGGCAAAATGGGCATTACTTTACCCTGCGTACCACGTTTAACCAGCCAGGACACCTGGCGACCGTGGTGGCCTTCGACTTGCCCATCAACGATTTGATCCCCCCGGATATGCCGCTGGACAGTTTCCGCCTTGATCCAGACAGCAATACACAGAATATGCGCACTACGCCGGACAAAGAGGCTGTAGAGAGTGTATCCATCTCCTTTAACGGCTCGAAGATTGAAATTGCGTCTTCGCTGAACTCAACCGGCATGCGCCTGGTGTGGCAAGTGCCGTTTGGTACATTGCTGCTCGATACGCTGCAAAACATCCTGTTACCGCTGTTACTGAATATCGGTCTTCTGGCGCTGGCGCTGTTTGGCTACAGCACCTTCCGTTTTCAGCCAGGGCGTCAGAGTGACGCCTCTTCAGTTCCGGCAGGAACCAGCAATGAATTACGCGTGTTACGCGCACTGAACGAAGAGATTATTTCCGTGCTGCCGCTTGGGGTGCTCGTGCACGATCAGGAAGCGAACCGTACGGTGATGAGCAATAAAATTGCCGATCACCTGTTGCCACATCTGAACCTGCAGAACATCACCACGATGGCGGATCAGCATCAGGGGGTGATTCAGGCGACCATTAATAATGAACTGTATGAAATCCGCCAGTTCCGCAGCCAGGTGGCTTCCCGCACACAAATCTTCGTTATCCGCGATCAGGACAGGGAAGTGCTGGTGAATAAAAAGCTCAAACAGGCACAAAGGCTGTATGAGAAAAACCAGCAGGGCCGTGCCGCGTTTATGCAAAATATTGGCGATGCTTTCAAGCAGCCGCTTAAAACGCTGGCCACACAGGCGGCGGCGTTGAGCACAGCTGAAAGCCATCAGCTTGCCAGCCAGGCCGACTCACTGGTTCGTCTGGTTGACGAAATCCAGCTTGCGAACATGCTGGAGAATGACATCTGGAAAGGCACCCCAACGCTCTTCTCCATCCAGAATCTGATCGATGAAGTGGTTCCGGATGTACTGCCCATCATTAAGCGCAAAGGGCTACAGCTGCTGATCAACAACGCCTTACCGGCGAATGACGAACGTCATGGCGATCGCGAAGCCCTGCGTCGGATCCTGCTGATGCTGATCCAGTACGCGGTAACCACCACCCAGATTGGCAAAATCACCCTGGAAGTCAGCACCGACGAATCTACGGACGACCGCCTGACGTTCCGCATTCTGGACACTGGCGAAGGCGTCACGGTCAGTGAGATCGATAACCTGCACTTCCCGTTCCTGAACGATACCCAGAGCGATCATTATGGCAAAGCCAATGCGCTGACCTTCTGGCTGTGCGATCAGCTGGCGCGTAAGCTTGGTGGCCACCTGAACATCAAGGCGCGCGAATCGCTTGGCACACGCTACTCTCTGCACGTTAAAATGACCGCCAATCCGCAGGAAGAAGATGAAGAACGCCTGCTGGATGACGTGGTGGTGATGGTCGATGTGACCTCAAATGAGATCCGCAATATCGTGGTTCGCCAGTTAGAAAACTGGGGCGCAGCCTGCATCACGCCGGATGAAAGACTCTCAAGTCAAGAATTTGATCTGTTTTTAACTGATAATCCGTCTAATCTTACTGCCTCCGGCTTGCTTTTAAGCGATGATGAGCCAGGCGTGCGAAAAATCGGCCCTGGCCAGATGCGCGTCAACTTTAATATGAGCAATGCGATGCAGGAAGCTGTACTACAACTTATAGAAGAGCAACTGGCGCAGGAAGAGATACCGGAATCCCCGTTAGGCGGTGATGAAAACGCCGAACTGCATGCCAGCGGTTACTATTCACTCTTTGTTGATACAGTACCAGATGATGTTAAGCGGTTGTATACTGAGTCCGCTGCGAATGATTTCGCGGCGCTGGCACAGACAGCACACCGGCTTAAAGGGGTGTTTGCCATGCTTAATCTGGTTCCCGGCAAGCAGTTATGTGAAACGCTGGAACATCTAATTCGTGAGAAAGATGCCTCTGGCATTGAAAAATACATCAGCGACATTGACGCCTACGTCAACAGCTTGCTGTAGCAAGGTAGCCTTATACATGAACAATATGAACGTAATTATTGCCGATGACCATCCGATTGTACTGTTCGGTATTCGCAAATCACTTGAACAGATCGAGTGGGTGAATGTAGTCGGTGAATTTGAAGACTCTACAGCGCTCATCAATAACCTGCCGAAACTTGATGCACACGTTCTCATTACCGATCTCTCCATGCCCGGGGATAAATACGGTGATGGGATCACGCTCATCAAATACATTAAACGCCATTTCCCGGACATCTCGATCATCGTTCTGACCATGAACAACAACCCGGCGATCCTGAGTGCCGTACTGGATCTGGATATTGAAGGGATTGTCCTTAAGCAGGGTGCTCCAACCGACCTGCCAAAAGCACTTGCAGCACTGCAGAAAGGCAAGAAGTTCACCCCTGAAAGCGTTTCACGTCTGCTGGAAAAAATCAGCGCGGGTGGCTACGGTGACAAACGCCTGTCACCAAAAGAGAGCGAAGTGCTGCGCCTGTTCGCTGAAGGTTTCCTGGTCACCGAGATTGCCAAGAAACTGAACCGCAGCATTAAGACTATCAGCAGCCAGAAGAAATCCGCGATGATGAAACTGGGTGTGGACAACGATATTGCCCTGCTGAACTATCTCTCCTCCGTGACGCTGAGTGCAACGGACAAGGATTGATCGTCAGCGAGTGAGCGGCCTGATGCCCTCACCCCGGCCCTCTCCCACAGGGAGAGGGAGAACAAACAAAAAAGGCCCTTATGGGCCTTTTTTATGTCCGCGTTTTTCTTACGCGATCGGCATAAATTGACAGCGTCTGTTTGAGAACGTCCAGCGTAACCGGCTTCGACAGACAACTGTCCATGCCTGATTCCAGACACCGCTGTTTCTCTTCCGCCAGAGCATTTGCCGTCACGCCCACAACGGGCAGCGTCAGCCCAAGCTGACGAATGCGCTGCGTCAGGCGATAACCGTCCATATTCGGCATGTTGACGTCGCTGAGCACAATATCAATATGGTTCTTACTCAGCACATTCAGCGCATCCACGCCGTCATTGGCGGTTTTACACTGGTAACCCAATGAACCAAGCTGGTCGGCCAGCAGACGACGGTTGATAGGATGGTCGTCCACCACCAGAATCATCATATCGTCGTTCGCCGGTGTCAGAGAGTCCGGTGACGGCAATGCGGCCGTGCCCTCGCCGTCTTCCAGCTGCACGCTGTAAATGTGCGCCAGCAAACCTAACAGCTCATGCGGCGTTGCCACACTATGCAACCATTCCCCCGGAACATGCTCAAGCGGAATGCCGATGTGACGACGACAGAAGATCACCGTCCCTCGTCCCTGCCATGTCTGTTTCTGCATGCCATCCGTGATGAGCATATCATCCGCATCCGGCGTCTGACCTTCATAACGGGATACCCCCACACCACTCTGAATGAGCAGTGCCGTCAGGTAATCATTCAGCGATGCGTTATGCACCGCCAGCCAGCAGTGTTTACCGCTCAACCCATCGACCGTTGTTTTAGCCGGATACTGCGCCGAATAGAGCGGAATACGGATGGTAAACTGGCTTCCCATACCTGGCTCAGTATCCACGGAGATATCTCCGTCCATCATGCTGATCAGCTTCTCACAGATCGCCAGACCCAGCCCGGTGCCCTGGAAGTTACGCTGCACACCGGTCCCCACCTGGAAGAACGGATCAAACAGACGAACCACTTCCTTCGCCGGAATACCCACTCCCGTATCCCGCACGCGAATACTCAGGTAGTCCCCTGCCCGACACACGTGCAACACAATACAGCCGACGTCGGTAAATTTGATGGCGTTGCTGAGCAGGTTAGAGATGACTTGTTGCAGGCGCATCGGATCGCCCTGCAGCGTCAGCGGCACATCCGGTTCGATAAAGCAGTAAAGTCCCAGCTGCTTACGCACCACCAGCGGCATATAGTTGGCGCTGATATGGTTCATCACCTCGCGTGGAGAGAACTCACGCGGCTCAATTTTCAGCTGCTCGGACTCAATTTTAGAGAAGTCGAGAATATCGCTGATGATTTTCAGCAGCAGGCTTGAGGAGTTGTTCATCGCCGTCACCAGCCTGTCGACCCCTTTCGGCAGTTCTTTGGTCTGCAGCAGATCGAGGTTACCGATAATCCCGTACAGCGGAGTACGTAATTCGTGGCTGACGGTGGCAAGGAACATGGATTTCGACTGGCTGGCTTGTTCCGCCGCCTGCGCCATATCCTGTAATGACTCCTCCATCTTCACGCGCGCAGAAACATCCACCAGCACGCAAATCGCCACGTTTTCGTTACGATAACGCGAGTGAACAAAGCTAATTTGCAGGTTAGTATGGGTGCTGGTGAGTACGTCCACAAAGTTAACCTGCTGCCCGCAGATAATCTGCGTCAACCGCTGTCTGTCTTCATGCGTCAGCATGTTCAGGTAGTTATGTGCCAGCTCGTTACTGAGGATGTTCGTGCCGTCCTGCGTGCGCAGGATACAGATCCCCACCGGGGCGGAGGCGACAATTTTACGGTTAAACTGCTCGTGCTCCTCCATTCTCTGGGCGTCATTTTCGGCGGGGATAAAGATCTTCCGCTCGTACATGCGAGCCAGTGTAAACAACACGATACCCACCAGCACATTCAGCAAAATGGCGTTCAGGATCAGAATGCGAATGCGCTCCAGCACCATATCGACAGGCAGCGAATAGACAATACTCAGCGACGATGGCGGTAAGCTTTTCTTCAACACCAGCTCACGGAAGCCCGAGGTGTAGCCAAACCACGAACGCTCCTGCATCCAGTGTGGATCGACTTGCAAACGGTTCTCTGGCCCGGTGAGTGAAATCAGGGGATGACCGTTTTCATCCAGAATAGTCACGCCCATCGGCAGGCTGCCCGGCGTGAAGAAGTTTTCCATGCGGATGGTCTGTTCAATGCCCATCAATGCCTGCAGGCGATTACCCAAATACACCGGCGTCAGGGCATAGAAATACCCGACGCCCATGCGTGGCCCCTGGCTTATCCAGAAGATATTATTACTGCGTTCATCCTGAGGGGCATTACGGTATTTCACTATGCGCTCGTGCAGGCTCTTTAGCGCATCATCGCGCTCGACGGGCATATCGCGCAGGCCAAAATCGGCCATACAGAGGTTTTCACTGCCAATCAGGAAAACGCGGTTCAGGTCATAGGCCGCAGAAAAGTTGTCACGCCAGTAGCGCATAAACCACGCGAGTGATTCCAGCGAGCCGCGCCAGGCATTGCCCATCGCCGAACAATCCGAATCCGGGAACAGCGGCTCGAAATCCGGGACTTCCGTTTTGTCATCACGCCCACGGATGGCAAGGATGCCGTTCTCTGCCGTCAGGCGGTTTTCGGCAATGTACTTCAGTTCCTTCATCACGTCAGACGTTCGCTGAATATAGCGCTGAGCCTGATCGGAGCTTAAGTTGAACTCCTGACGGATCTCCGATTCTTTCTGGTGCAACGCGTTAACGATGTAAAACACCGAGAACAACGCCACCAGCAACCAAAGCAATAGCGCCAGCGCCCGAAACAGATAGCGAGAGACTTTCAGCGTGGTACGAAAGGAGACGAGGTATTTCAAAGGGGCGAGGCTCCGCCGTCGGGGTCAACAAGAATGTGGTTAAGGTAGCGGTAAACGCGCCAGGTCGCAACGTTCACTTATCTGCATCTGCAAAAGAAAAGGGCCGGAATCCGGCCCTTTTTACATCAGGAGACATTACTCGTCAGCGTCATCCGCTGCATCATCGTCAGTGTCCGCTTCCGGCGCGATGTCATCATCACCTTCCGCTACGCTACCGTCGATGGAATCGAGCTCTTCGTCATCCACTGGCTCAGCAACACGTTGCAGACCCACGACGTTTTCATCTTCCGCAGTACGGATGAGAATAACACCCTGGGTGTTACGACCAACCACGCTGATCTCGGAAACGCGCGTACGCACCAGCGTACCGGCATCAGTGATCATCATAATCTGGTCGGTATCATCTACCTGCACCGCGCCCACAACAGAACCGTTGCGCTCGGTAACCTTGATAGAGATAACGCCTTGCGTGCCACGAGACTTGGTCGGGTATTCGCTTTCTGCCGTACGTTTACCGTAGCCATTCTGCGTCACGGTCAGGATGGCACCTTCGCCACGCGGAACGATCAGGGAAACAACAGAGTCTTCACCCGCCAGTTTGATGCCGCGAACGCCGGTCGCAGTACGCCCCATTGCGCGCACTGCGTTCTCTTTAAAGCGCACCACTTTACCGGCGGCAGAGAACAGCATCACTTCATCAGAACCGGAGGTCAGATCCACGCCAATCAGCTCGTCGCCTTCGTTCAGGTTCACCGCGATAATACCGGCAGAACGTGGACGGCTGAACTCGGTCAGCGCAGTTTTCTTCACGGTACCGCTGGCGGTTGCCATAAAGACGTTTACGCCTTCTTCGTACTCGCGTACTGGCAGGATGGCGGTGATACGTTCGTTCGCTTCCAGCGGCAGCAGGTTAACGATTGGACGACCACGCGCGCCACGGCTCGCTTCCGGCAGTTGATAGACTTTCATCCAGTACAGACGACCACGGCTTGAGAAGCAGAGGATCGTGTCATGGGTGTTCGCCACCAGCAGACGGTCAATAAAGTCTTCTTCTTTAATACGTGCCGCAGATTTGCCTTTACCGCCACGACGCTGTGCTTCGTAGTCGGTCAATGGCTGATACTTCACATAGCCCTGGTGAGACAGGGTGACCACCACATCTTCGCGGTTGATCAGATCTTCAATGTTGATATCAGAGCTGTTCGCGGTGATTTCGGTGCGACGCTCATCGCCGAACTGTTCACGTACCAGTTCCAGCTCTTCGCGGATCACTTCCATCAGGCGCTCTGCGCTGCCGAGGATATGCAGCAACTCAGCAATCTGCTCCAGCAGTTCTTTGTATTCGTCGAGCAGTTTTTCATGTTCAAGGCCGGTCAGTTTCTGCAGACGCAGATCCAGAATCGCCTGGGCCTGCTGTTCAGTCAGGTAGTACTGACCGTCACGCACGCCGAATTCCGGCTCCAGCCACTCAGGACGCGCAGCGTTATCGCCCGCACGTTCCAGCATCGCCGCCACGTTGCCCAGATCCCACGAACGCGCAATCAGGGCTGCTTTTGCTTCAGCCGGCGTTGGCGCACGGCGAATCAGCTCGATAATTGGGTCGATGTTTGCCAGTGCAACGGCCAGTGCTTCAAGGATATGCGCACGGTCACGCGCTTTGCGCAGTTCGAAGATGGTACGACGGGTCACCACTTCACGGCGGTGACGCACAAACGCGCTCAGGATCTCTTTCAGGTTCATGATCTTCGGCTGACCGTGGTGCAGCGCCACCATGTTGATACCGAAGGAGACCTGAAGCTGAGTCTGGGAGTACAAGTTGTTCAGAACAACTTCACCCACCGCGTCGCGTTTGATTTCAATCACGATGCGCATACCGTCTTTGTCAGACTCGTCACGCAGCGCGCTGATACCTTCAACACGTTTTTCTTTTACCAGCTCGGCGATTTTTTCAATCAGACGCGCCTTGTTCACCTGATACGGGATCTCGTGAACAATGATGGTTTCACGGCCGGTTTTGGCGTCCGCTTCCACTTCAGCGCGGGCACGGATGTAAATCTTGCCGCGACCGGTGCGGTACGCTTCTTCAATACCACGACGACCGTTGATGATCGCCGCCGTCGGGAAGTCCGGCCCCGGGATGTGTTCCATCAGCCCTTCAATGCTGATGTCTTCATCGTCGATATAGGCCAGGCAGCCGTTAATCACTTCCGTAATGTTGTGCGGCGGAATGTTGGTTGCCATACCGACGGCGATACCTGACGAACCGTTAACCAACAGGTTCGGGATCTTGGTAGGCATGACATCAGGGATTCGCTCGGTGCCGTCGTAGTTATCGACGAAATCAACGGTCTCTTTTTCCAGGTCGGCCATCAGCTCGTGAGCGATTTTCGACATACGGATTTCCGTATAACGCATCGCCGCCGCGGAGTCGCCATCAACAGAACCAAAGTTACCCTGACCATCTACCAGCATGTAACGCAAGGAGAATGGCTGTGCCATACGGACGATGGTGTCATACACGGCAATATCACCATGCGGGTGATATTTACCGATGACGTCACCCACGACGCGGGCAGATTTTTTGTAGGCTTTATTCCAGTCATTGCCCAATACGTTCATGGCGTATAGTACGCGACGGTGTACCGGCTTCAGGCCATCGCGGACGTCCGGCAGCGCACGGCCAACAATGACCGACATCGCATAGTCCAGATAGGAGCTCTTCAGCTCTTCCTCGATGTTAACCGGTGTAATTTCTCTCGCAAGGTCGCTCATCTAACCGCTATCCCTCTACTGTATCCCGGATTCAAAGGTCGCAAATTATAACACAGCCGCGGTGATTGAGGTAAACCAATAAGCTTTATTCACCCGCGCGGGCTGATATACTCCGAAGTCTTGCTAAATAAGGAGTAAAAGCGTCCATGAATGCCGAAAAATCCCCGGTGGCTCACAACGTTGACCATGAAGAGATTGCCAAATTCGAAGCGGTGGCGTCCCGCTGGTGGGATCTCGAAGGTGAGTTTAAACCTCTGCACCGCATTAACCCGCTGCGTCTGGGCTATATCGCGGAGCGTTCCGGCGGACTGTTCGGTAAGAAAGTCCTCGACGTTGGCTGCGGCGGCGGCATCCTGGCAGAAAGCATGGCGCGTGAAGGGGCAACCGTCACCGGCCTGGACATGGGGTTTGAACCGCTGCAGGTGGCGCGTCTGCATGCGCTGGAATCCGGCGTCCAGGTGGAATATGTGCAGGAAACCGTTGAAGCACACGCGGCAAAGCACGCACATCAATACGATGTGGTGACCTGCATGGAGATGCTGGAACACGTACCCGACCCGCAGTCCGTGGTCAATGCCTGTGCAAAACTGATTAAGCCTGGCGGTCAGGTCTTCTTCTCTACGATCAACCGTAATGGCAAAGCCTGGCTGATGGCCGTGGTGGGTGCGGAGTATGTGCTGCGCATGGTGCCAAAAGGTACACACGACGTGAAGAAATTCATTAAGCCTGCTGAGTTATTGAGCTGGGTTGACCAGACGTGGCTCAAAGAGCAGCACATGACCGGGCTGCATTACAATCCATTAACGGACAAATTCAAGCTCGCACCGGGCGTGGATGTTAATTATATGTTGCACACAACGGCCAAAAACGACTAACGTCATCAAATATTCTTATAAAGATTGCGCGACATCATGTTGCGCAATTTTGACCTCTCGTTGAAGAAATCAGCACTCGATCAAATTTTGAATTTTTTTTCTTAATTATTGACATGTCTTCCAGGCCTTACGGTACGAGGACTTAGCCTTTTTTACCCTTTCACAACCTCAATTTAACGTCAAAATCAACCCTTGTGCTGAAAAGAATCCTTACTAGAATACTCACCATATAGCGTTTTTCTTATCGCAAAACCCCTACATGTAGTATTTATCCACAGAGTTAGTCACAAGACGGACCTGTGGATAAACGGGGGATATTTTTTATTTCACGGACAGGTAAAAACCCACATGAATCAGAGTCTGCTGGTGACAAAGCGCGACGGTACTACCGAGCGTATCAATCTGGACAAAATCCATCGAGTTCTCGACTGGGCAGCAGAAGGACTGAACAACGTATCTATCTCCCAGGTTGAACTGCGTTCCCATATCCAGTTCTACGATGGCATCAAAACGTCTGATATCCATGAAACCATCATCAAGGCTGCGGCGGATCTGATCTCCCGCGAAGCACCGGATTATCAGTACCTCGCTGCACGTCTGGCGATTTTCCACCTGCGTAAAAAAGCCTACGGCCAGTTCGAGCCGCCAAAGCTTTACGCTCACGTGGTGAAAATGGTTGAGCTGGGCAAATACGACACGCATCTGCTGGAAGACTATACGGAAGAAGAGTTCGAGCAGATGAACGGGTTTATCGATCACTGGCGCGACATGAACTTCTCCTACGCGGCGGTGAAGCAGCTCGAAGGTAAATACCTGGTTCAGAACCGTGTGACCGGCGAAATCTACGAGAGCGCTCAGTTCCTCTATATTCTGGTAGCCGCCTGCCTGTTCTCAAACTACCCGCGTGACACCCGTCTGGAATACGTGAAGCGTTTCTACGATGCGGTTTCCACGTTCAAAATTTCTCTGCCAACGCCAATTATGTCTGGCGTGCGTACCCCTACCCGTCAGTTCAGCTCCTGCGTACTGATCGAGTGTGGTGACAGCCTGGACTCCATCAATGCCACGTCCAGCGCGATTGTGAAATACGTCTCCCAGCGTGCCGGTATCGGCATCAACGCGGGCCGTATCCGTGCGCTGGGCAGCCCAATTCGCGGCGGTGAAGCGTTCCACACCGGCTGTATCCCGTTCTACAAGCACTTCCAGACAGCGGTGAAATCCTGCTCTCAGGGCGGCGTGCGTGGCGGTGCTGCGACCCTGTTCTACCCAATGTGGCACCTGGAAGTCGAAAGCCTGCTGGTACTGAAAAACAACCGTGGCGTTGAAGGCAACCGCGTGCGTCACATGGACTACGGTGTGCAGATCAACAAGCTGATGTACACCCGTCTGCTGAAAGGTGAAGAGATCACTCTGTTCAGTCCGTCCGACGTCCCGGGTCTGTACGATGCGTTCTTCGCCGATCAGGACGAATTCGAGCGCCTGTACACCCAATACGAAAAAGACGACAGCATCCGCAAGCAGCGCGTGAAAGCGGTGGAACTGTTCTCCCTGATGATGCAGGAACGTGCTTCTACTGGCCGTATCTACATCCAGAACGTTGACCACTGCAACACCCACAGCCCGTTCGATCCAGTGGTTGCGCCAGTGCGCCAGTCTAACCTGTGCCTGGAAATTGCCCTGCCGACCAAACCGCTGGAAGACGTGAACGACCAGAACGGTGAAATCGCCCTGTGTACACTGTCTGCGTTCAACCTGGGTGCGATTAAGAGCCTGGACGAGCTGGAAGAGCTGGCCGTGCTGGCCGTTCGCGCGCTTGATGCCCTGCTGGACTACCAGGATTACCCAATCCCGGCGGCAAAACGCGGTGCAATGGGCCGTCGTACCCTGGGTATTGGCGTGATCAACTTTGCATACTGGCTGGCGAAACACGGTAAGCGTTACTCCGACGGCAGCGCGAACAACCTGACCCATGAAACGTTTGAAGCTATTCAGTATTACCTGCTGAAAGCCTCCAACGAGCTGGCAAAAGAGCAAGGCGCGTGCCCGTGGTTCAACGAAACCACCTATGCGAAAGGCATTCTGCCGATCGATACCTATAAAAAAGACCTGGATGCGATTGCTAACGAGCCGCTGCACCTGGACTGGGAAGCCCTGCGTGAGTCCATCAAGACGCACGGCCTGCGTAACTCCACGCTCTCTGCCCTGATGCCGTCTGAGACCTCTTCACAGATCTCTAACGCCACCAACGGTATCGAGCCACCGCGCGGCCACGTCAGCATCAAAGCGTCGAAAGACGGTATCCTGCGTCAGGTGGTGCCAGACTACGAGTTGCTGAAAGACAACTACGAGCTGCTGTGGGAAATGCCGAACAACGACGGTTACCTGCAGCTGGTGGGTATCATGCAGAAGTTTATCGACCAGTCGATCTCTGCCAATACCAACTATGACCCGACGCGCTTCCCGTCAGGCAAGGTTCCGATGCAACAACTGCTGAAAGACCTGCTCACCGCCTATAAATTTGGCGTGAAAACGCTGTACTATCACAACACCCGTGATGGTGCGGAAGACGCGCAGGACGACCTGGCACCTTCTATCCAGGACGATGGCTGCGAAAGCGGCGCATGTAAGATCTAATGAAGGGCGGGGATATCCCCGCCTTTATTTCGTAAGACAGGACCCCAATTCATGGCATACACCACCTTTTCACAGACGAAAAACGACCAGCTCAAAGAGCCGATGTTCTTCGGCCAGCCGGTCAACGTGGCACGCTACGATCAGCAAAAGTATGACATTTTCGAAAAGCTGATTGAAAAGCAACTCTCCTTCTTCTGGCGTCCGGAAGAAGTTGACGTTTCCCGCGATCGTATTGATTTCCAGGCGCTGCCGGATCACGAAAAGCATATCTTCATCAGCAACCTGAAGTATCAGACGCTGCTGGACTCCATTCAGGGACGTAGTCCGAACGTAGCGCTGCTGCCGCTGATCTCCATTCCTGAACTGGAAACCTGGGTGGAAACCTGGGCGTTTTCTGAGACGATCCACTCCCGTTCTTACACCCATATCATCCGCAACATCGTGAACGATCCGGCGGTGGTGTTTGACGATATCGTCACTAACGAGCAGATCCAGAAGCGTGCGGAAGGTATTGCGCACTACTACGACACACTTATCGAGATGACCAGCTACTGGCATCTGCTGGGTGAAGGTACCCACAATGTGAATGGTAAAACCGTCACCGTGAACCTGCGTGCGCTGAAAAAACAGCTGTATCTCTGCCTGATGAGCGTGAACGCGCTGGAAGCGATTCGCTTCTACGTCAGCTTCGCCTGCTCCTTCGCGTTTGCCGAACGCAAGCTGATGGAAGGCAATGCCAAGATCATTCGCCTGATTGCCCGTGACGAAGCCCTGCACCTGACCGGAACTCAGCACATGCTGAACCTGCTGCGCAGTGGCACCGACGACCCGGAAATGGCGGAAATCGCCGAAGAGTGCAAACAGGAGTGCTACGACCTGTTCGTGCTGGCCGCGCAGCAAGAGAAAGAGTGGGCAGACTACCTGTTCCGCGACGGTTCAATGATTGGTCTGAACAAAGACATCCTGTGCCAGTATGTTGAGTACATCACCAACATCCGTATGCAGGCCGTCGGTCTTGACCTGCCATTCCAGACGCGTTCTAACCCAATCCCGTGGATCAACACCTGGCTGGTGTCCGATAACGTGCAGGTTGCACCGCAGGAAGTGGAAGTGAGTTCTTACCTGGTGGGTCAGATTGACGCGGAAGTGGATACTGACGACCTGAGTAACTTCCAGCTCTGATGACACGCGTAACGCTCAGTCTTTCCGGTACAGAAGTGCTGTGCCGGGAAGAGCACCCTTCTCTGCTGGTGGCGCTTGAAGCCCATCAGGTTGAGGTAGAGTACCAGTGTCGTGCCGGGTATTGCGGCTCCTGTCGCTGCCGTCTGGTTGCAGGCCAGGTGGACTGGCTGACTGAACCACTGGCCTTTATCAACGAAGGGGAAATTTTGCCCTGCTGCTGCCGGGCAAAAGGGGATATTGAGATCGAGATGTGATTGTGTCGGGTGGCGCTTCACTTACCCGACCTACAAAACCGCAGTTCGTAGGCCGGGTCAGGCGCAGTCGCCACCCGGCAACTTCAGCGCTTATCCTTCAGAAAGCTCACCGCTTTATCCGGGAAATCCGTAAACAACCCGTCCACACCTGCCTGGTTATACAACACGTCATAAAGCTGATCCACGTTTGTCGCATAGTCCGGCAGCTTATCGGCACGCACCGTATACGGATGCACCTGCATCTTGCTGGCATGCGCCTCTTTCACCATTGCCGTCAGCTTCACGTGACCCGGTGTTGAACCTTCCGCCACCAGCATATGGTAGTCCGGGCCGATACCATCCGCGTACTGCGCAATCTGCTTCATCGCGCCTGGCGTAAACATCCAGTCGTAATTGTAATTCACCCACTTCCCGTCCGGCTGCTTCTCCTGGGTTTCATTCCAGTCGGTGTACGCAATCAACTGCACCAGATTGAGGTTCATCCCCATCTTCGGCTCCAGCTCGGTTTTGATGCGCTTCAGTTCAGCGGCATCAAAACACTGCAGGTAGACCTTGTCCTTCTTGCTGGTGTAGCCATACTGCTTCAGCACTGCCAGCGTTTTCTCGGCAATATCTTTGCCTTCCTGGTGATGGAACCACGGCGCTTTGATTTCCGGGTAGATACCGATATTTTTGCCCGTTGAGTGGTTCAGTCCCTGAACGAACTCAATCTCCTCTTCGAAGGTATGGATGCGGAAATCAGACTTGCCCATCGGGAAACGTCCCGGATAGACCTGCACCTTCTTACCGTCTTTAATCTCGAAGCCTTCGGTAAACTTCAGCGAGCGGATTTCCGCCAGTGTGAAATCAATCGCATAGTAGCGGCCATCTTTACGGGCGCGATCCGGAAAACGTTCGGCCACGTCCGTCACGCGGTCAAGGTAGTGGTCATGCAGAACGACCAGCTGGTCATCCCTGGTCATCACCAGATCCTGCTCCAGATAATCAGCGCCCTGCGCGTAGGCCATCGCTTTTGCCGGCAGGGTATGCTCCGGCAGATAACCGCTCGCACCACGGTGAGCGATCACAATTTTATCGGCTGCCAGCGCAGAGCCCGTCATCAAACCTGCCAGCAGCAGGCCGGTAGCCAGGTGGGTCAATTTCATCATAATTCTCCTTATTGACGACGCGCCTGCACGTCGGCGTGGTGACGTCTTTCCCCAATCATCACGACAACCAGCAGCAGTACCGCCAGCACGCTACCGCCAATCATCACCATAAAGCCGCCGTCCCAGCCGAAGAAGTCAACGGTATAGCCCACGATGGCGCTTGCCGCGACCGAGCCGCCCAGGTAACCGAACAGGCCGGTAAAACCTGCCGCCGTGCCAGCCGCTTTTTTCGGAGCCAGCTCCAGCGCGTGCAGACCAATCAGCATAACCGGGCCGTAAATCAGGAAGCCGATGACAATCATACAGGCCATGTCCACGCCCGGGTTACCCGCCGGGTTGAGCCAGTAAACGACGGTGGCAATGGTCACCAGGGTCATAAAGAAGACGCCCGTCGCACCGCGGTTGCCTTTGAAGACTTTGTCCGACATCCAGCCGCAGATCAGCGTGCCCGGAATACCGGCATATTCATACAGGAAATAGGCCCAGGAGGATTTATCCAGCGCGAAGTGTTTCACTTCTTTCAGGTAGGTCGGCGACCAGTCGAGGATGCCGTAACGCAGCAGGTAAACGAACACGTTAGCCACTGCGATGTACCACAGCAGTTTGTTTGGCAGCACGTACTTCATGAAGATCTGTTTTGCCGTCAGCTCTTCTTCATTTTGTTCGCTGTAATCATCCGGGTAGTCGTTTTTGTACTCTTCAATCGGCGGCAGGCCACAGGACTGCGGCGTGTCACGCATCATCGCAAAGGCAAAAATCGCCACCACGACCGCGCCAAAGGCTGGCATATAGAGTGCGGCTTTCCAGTCGTTAAACCAGGCCATCCCCAGCAGGAACAGCAGTGGCGGAATGCCCCCGCCCACGTTATGGGCACAGTTCCACACGGACACCACGCCGCCACGCTCTTTCTGCGACCACCAGTGCACCATCGTACGCCCGCAGGGTGGCCATCCCATTCCCTGGAACCAGCCGCATAAGAACAACAGCACGAACATAATGGCGATGCTGGAGGTCGCCCACGGCACAAAGCCCATAAACAGCATCACCGCTGCCGCCAGAATCAGACCGGCTGGCAGGAACACGCGCGGATTCGAGCGATCCGACACAGAGCCCATGATGAATTTAGAAAAACCGTACGCGATAGAGATCCCCGACAGCGCGAACCCCAGATCGCCACGTGAAAAGCCCTGCTCCACCAGATACGGCATGGCAAGCGTAAAGTTTTTGCGTACGAGGTAATACGCCGCATAGCCGAAGAAAATCCCGAGAAAGATTTGCCAACGCAGACGGCGGTAAAGCGGATCTATTTCTGCCTCTGGCAGACGCGCCTGATGCGGCGCAGGTTTGAAGATACTGAGCATGACAGCCTCCGTGGCCTATGTATTGAATTTTCGGGGGTTTAACTGCCCCACGACTCCAGAGAGGCGGCGATGTTAAGAAATCACAGTGATTGTTACTGTGAATCAACGCACAGATTGTTACAGAAATATGACAATACGCGCAAAAAAGCGCATGAAATCACGTTCCACTTTCGAATTGCGCTCGATTATGTTCGAAATCAAACAAACCACAGTTTTGATGTGGCTAAATGGTAAAAAAACGAACACGAGGGAAGACAATGACAATTCACGATCCTCGCTACAGCGATGTGATTATCATTGGTGGTGGTGCGACCGGTGCCGGGATCGCGCGTGATTGCGCACTGCGCGGGTTAAGCGTTACGCTTCTGGAACGTCATGATATTGCGACGGGTGCAACCGGACGCAATCATGGCCTGCTGCACAGCGGCGCACGCTATGCCGTCACCGATGGCGAATCCGCACGCGAGTGCATTGCCGAAAACCAAATCCTCCGACGCATCGCCCGCCACTGCATCGAGCCGACCGACGGTCTGTTCATCACGCTTCCCGAAGACGACCTGGCATTTCAGTCGACGTTTATAACCGCGTGCCGCGCGGCGGGTATTCAGGCTGAAGCTATCGACCCTGCCCTCGCGCGTCGTATCGAGCCTTCCGTTAACCCGATGCTGACCGGTGCAGTTAAAGTCCCTGACGGTACCGTTGATCCCTTTCGCCTGACCGCCGCCAATATGCTGGATGCCCGCGAGCACGGGGCGCGTATTCTGACCGGACACCAGGTAACGGGACTGATCCGCCAGGGAAATACCGTCCGTGGTGTACGCGTTTTCGACACGCAATATCAGGAACACAGCGAGTTGTATGCCAGCGTGGTCGTCAATGCCGCGGGGATCTGGGGGCAGCACATTGCGGAATACGCGGAACTGTCCATCCGCATGTTCCCGGCCAAGGGTTCACTGCTGATCCTCGATCACCGTATTAATAACCATGTGATCAACCGCTGCCGTAAACCCTCCGACGCCGATATTCTGGTGCCCGGCGACACCATTTCGCTCATCGGCACCACCTCAACTCACGTCGACTACAGCGAGATCGACGACAACCGGGTAACGGCTGAAGAGGTTGACATTCTGCTTCGTGAAGGGGAAAAACTGGCTCCCGTGATGGCCCAGACCCGCATTCTTCGCGCTTACGCGGGCGTGCGCCCGCTGGTGGCCAGCGATAACGACCCAAGCGGACGCAACGTCAGCCGCGGTATCGTGCTGCTCGATCACGCACAACGTGATGGCATGGACGGTTTTATCACCATTACGGGCGGCAAGCTGATGACCTATCGCCTGATGGCGCAATGGGCCACCGATGCCGTCTGCCGCAAACTTGGCAACACCGGGCCCTGCGTAACGGCGGAGCAACCGTTGCCCGGTTCGCGCCAGACGACCGAAACCACGTTGCAAAAGATCATCTCTCTGCCCGCCCCCCTGCGCGGCTCGGCCATCTATCGCCACGGCGACAGAACGCCGCAGTGGCTGGGTGAAGGGCGTCTTAGCCGCAGCCTGGTGTGCGAGTGTGAAGCCGTTACCGCCGGTGAAGTGCAATATGCCGTGGAGAACCTGACTGTCAATAATCTGCTCGATTTACGTCGCCGCACGCGCGTCGGAATGGGGACCTGTCAGGGCGAACTGTGTGCCTGCCGCGCCGCCGGGCTGCTGCAACGTTTTCACGTCACCACCGCCACCCAGTCGCTTGCACAACTCAGCGATTTTTTAAACGAGCGCTGGAAAGGTATTCAGCCTGTCGCCTGGGGTGATGCCCTGCGCGAAAGCGAGTTTACCCGCTGGGTCTATCAGGGACTTTGCGGTCTTGAGAAGGAACAACACGATGAAATTTGATACCACGATCGTCGGCGGCGGACTGGCGGGTTTACTCTGTGGCATCAGGCTCACGAAACAGGGGCTGCGCTGCGCCATTATCACCCGGGGTCAGAGCGCCCTGCATTTCTCGTCTGGCTCTCTGGATCTGCTGGATGCCGCATACCACGACACGCTGCCGCCAGAACATCCCTATAGCCTGACTGGCATGCACAATATTCCCCACTTCGCCCATGAAGCGGAACGGCTTCTGGCGGAGTGTGGCGCGCGGTTACAGGGCAATGCCCGGCAAAATCATCAGCGCGTCACACCGCTTGGTACCCTGCGATCCGCCTGGCTCAGTCCGGAAGAGGTTCCCGTCGCGCCCGTCAGCGCAGCGCGCGTGCTGGTGGTTGGGATCAGCGGTTTTCTTGATTTCCAGCCCCATCTCGCGGCGGCATCGCTCTGCCAACAAGGCGTTAATGCAGAGACAGCGGAGATAGACCTTCCTGAGCTTGATGTCCTGCGCGACAACCCAAGCGAGTTTCGGGCGGTGAATATCGCCCGGCTGCTGGATAATGAGGACAAATGGCCACTGCTGTATGACGCGCTCAGGCCGCTCGGTGAAAAATGTGACGCGCTGTTTATGCCTGCCTGCTTTGGTCTGACGGATAACCGCCTCTGGCGCTGGCTGTCGGATCGCCTGCCCTGCACTCTCGGCTTACTGCCAACGCTTCCCCCTTCCGTACCCGGCATTCGCCTGCATAACCAGCTTCAGCGCCAGTTTATTGCTCAGGGCGGCGTGTGGATGGCGGGTGACGAAGTGAAAAAAATCACCCTCACGGAGGATGCGGTGAGCGAAATCTGGACGCGCAACCACGGTGATATCCCCCTTCGCACACGATTTGCAGTGCTGGCCAGCGGCAGCTTCTTCAGTAACGGGTTACTGAGCAGCCGCGAGGGCATCCGGGAGGCCATTCTGGGACTGGATGTGCGGCAAAGCCCCTCCCGTGCAGACTGGTATCAGAGTGATTTCTTTGCCCCACAGCCCTGGCAACAGTTTGGGGTCATCGTCGATGAACATCTGCATCCGCAGCTCGCAGGTACCCCCATCAATAATCTCTATGCCATCGGCTCGATTCTGGGGGGTTACGATCCCATCACTCAGGGCTGTGGCGGCGGTGTCTGCGCCGTGACGGCACTCTATGTTGCCGGACAAATCTGCCAACGCGTGGAGGCGGAACAATGAACGATACCCGTTTTGAAAGCTGCATTAAATGCACGGTCTGTACGACGGTCTGTCCGGTCAGCGGCGTGAACCCGAATTATCCTGGCCCGAAACAGGCCGGACCGGACGGGGAACGTCTGCGCCTGAAGGACGGCGCGCTGTATGATGAAGCGCTGAAATACTGCATCAACTGCAAACGCTGTGAAGTTGCGTGCCCGTCGGATGTCAAAATCGGCGATATCATCCAGCGCGCCCGCGCGCGTTATAGCAGCCAAAAACCGACGCTGCGCGATGCCATTCTTAGCCATACCGACCTGATGGGCACGGTGTCGACACCTTTCGCCCCATTGGTGAATGCCGCCACATCGCTGAAACCGGTGCGCCAGTTGCTTGATGCGACGCTTAAGATAGACCATCACCGCAGCCTGCCAAAATATTCTCACGGTACCTTCCGTCGCTGGTACAAGTCCGTGGCGACAGAACAGGCGCAGTTTACCGATCAGGTTGCCTTCTTCCACGGCTGCTACGTGAACTACAACCATCCGCAGCTGGGTAAAGACCTGCTGAAAGTGCTGAACGCAATGGGAACAGGCGTGCAGTTGCTTAACAAGGAGAAGTGCTGCGGTGTTCCGCTGATTGCCAACGGTTTTACCGACAAGGCACGCAAACAGGCCAAAAGCAACGTCACATCCCTGCGTGAGGCGATTGTCGACAAAGGTATTCCGGTACTGGCGACCTCCTCAACCTGTACCTTCACGCTACGCGATGAGTACCCACATCTGCTGGATGTGGATAACAGCGGCCTGCGGGAACACATTGAGCTGGCGACACGCTTCCTGTGGCGCAAACTGGACAGCGGACAAACGTTACCGCTCAGGAAATTACCGCTGAAAGTGGTGTATCACACACCGTGTCATATGGAAAAGATGGGCTGGGCGCTCTATACGCTGGAGCTGCTGAGGATGATCCCGGGGCTTGAACTGACGGTGCTGGATTCGCGCTGTTGCGGAATTGCAGGAACCTACGGCTTTAAGCGTGAAAACTACGAAACCTCTCAGGCCATTGGCGCACCCTTGTTCCACCAGATTGAAGAGAGTGGAGCCGACCTGGTGGTGACAGACTGTGAAACCTGCAAGTGGCAGATAGAAATGTCCACCAGCAAGCGCTGCGAACACCCTATCACCCTACTGGCAAAAGCGCTGGGCTAAGTGGTGCCGGGGGAATATGCCCCGGCAACACCGCTTATTCGACAAACAATGACTCAACGATGTTAATCCAGCCGTGATCGCTGGCGACCTCTTTGCCGTTCAGCCAACGGCGCAGCATGTTCAGCGCCATCATGGCACATACCTCCTGACGCACCACCAGACTGTGGCGGGTGATCCCCATTTTCACCCGCAGTGCATGCGTGCCTTCCGGCGTCGCCAGGGCGAAATTAAGGTGCTCATCATCGACACCGCCCACGGCCAGCGCCAGCCCGGCGAAATGGTTCACCCTGCGCTCAGACGCCCAGCGAGCCGTCTGTGCCAGCGTCTCTTGCTGGAACGGTACAACTTCGCTGGCCAGCAACGGCGCACTGGCACGCGAAAGCTGCAGCGCCAACAGCCCTGCGGTGAACTGCTCACTTAAGGTCACGCTCAGCTGGCGGGATTGCAGATGGCGGGCAATCTGTGCAGGCAACCCTTCCGTCCCTTCAAAGATCAGACTCTCACCCGCCACGCGTTGCACCTCTGGCCATAGCGCCAGCATAGCGGCCTTCTGCGTTGCCGGGCCTGTCAGCTTCAGCTCGATGATTGGCATGGAGGAGCGATACCCCATCGATACGTCCGGCGGCAGCGGCAGGTGGTCAAGACTTTGGGCCAGATCGCTTTCAGAGCGGCCAAAGGTGGTCAGACGCAGGCACAGCGGTGGCTCCGGCAGGGTAAAACGTTCGCGCAGACGCGGCAGAATTTGCTGCTCGACCATCACTTTAAATTCAGACGGCACGCCCGGCGTGAAGAACATCAGACAGCGATTCAGCTTAACGGCAAAACCGCAGGCGGTACCGACGGGGTTGTCGATAAGTTCCGCACTGGCCGGAATTTCAGCCTGTTTGCGGTTGCTGGGGGCCATGACGCGCCCACGCTCCGAAAAGAAACGCGCCATCTGCGCCAGCCACGCTTCATGCAGCACCAGCTCTTCGCCTTTGGCCGTCGCGGCAGCCAGCGCGCTGAGATCGTCGCTGGTGGGGCCAAGTCCGCCGTTCACAATCAGCACGTCAGCGTGCTCACTGCGTTCGCGCAGAATATTCACCAGCGAATCAAGATTGTCGCCCACTGTGTTGCGACGCGTTAACGGTAATCCCTGCTCAAAGAATAAATCGGCAAGCCAGGCGGCATTGGTATCAATAATTTGCCCATGCAGCACTTCGTCGCCGGTGGATAACATTTCCACGTTTATCATTGTGTTCTCCCACTTCTATGGTCAAAACACTATAGCGCAATTGATTGCGGGAAGAAGAGAGAAACTGGCGCGACAGAACGCCGCGCCGGAGTGGTTAGAAACCTGCGCTCACACCCACATACGGGCCATCTGCCAGCGCATTGTCACGGTTACCGTCTTTACCCGCCAGGTTCAGATAGCGGTAGCCTGCTTCAATGGTGATTGGACGCATGATAGTCCAGCGCGCACCGGCGTTGGCTTCTTCATAGCTTTCAATGCCGCTGGAGAGTGAATCCGGAGAATAGTAATACTCGCCAAACAGACCGAAGCTGTCGCCGATTTTCCACTGCAGGCCGCCACCGACTGCCGCCGCGTAACCTTCGTCGCCGTCATTCGGATTGGTGTAAACGCCTTTACCGCCCACGGTTGCCAGGAATGGGCCAAGAGGAATGTTCAGACCGAGACCGAGGCTGGCTGCATCGCCGTCGTCATCGTTATGCGTCCAGCCGCCGCTCATCGCCAGACCGGAGGTTTCTGTGCCCATGCCAAAGCCCAGGTGGGTGTAATCCTGACCAGCCGAGCCGTTGATGCTAATGGCGTTAGCCGCCGCAGAAACAAACATCAGGCCGCTGAGGCCCAGTAATGCCACTTTTTTCATTGTCGTGATCCCACACAAATTATTTAGAGATGTCCCAAAAACCGCGAGATTTTAACCTGAGTCAGCCCGGGATCAATGTACTCTGCGTGCGTCAGACAATTAGATTGTAACGATATGATACTTTCCGGTTTTTACATCAGCAGTAAAAACCGCATTTTCACACTCAGTCCCCCCAGGGTTTCACTGCGCGTAAGCTGAAGGTGGCTCCTGTGCAGCCGGGCAATATCACCGGCCAGCGCCAGCCCAATCCCCGACCCGGCCACCTCTCCGACGTTGTCCAGCCGGTGAAATGGCTGCATCGCCTGGTGCATCAGATGTTCATCAATCCCCGGGCCACTGTCTTCCACGCGCAGTTCCACCGCACCGTTATCTGCACGCAGGTAAACCGTCACAATCCCCTGTTCCGGGGTGTATTTGATGGCATTCTCCAGCAGGTTGGCACAAAGCTCCCCCAGTAGCACCTCATCGCCATCTATCATGACCGGCTGTTGAACACCCTCATACCCGAGATCAATTGCCTTACTCCGCGCCTGCGCCAACCTGGAGAAGCAACAATGCTGTACCACCTGAACCAGATCGACAGGCGCAAACTGGCGCTCCCCCTGCTCTTTACACTTCACCGCAGAGAGCTGAAGCAAACGCTCAGTCAGCAGAATGGTGTTATCCAGCGTAACGTTCATCGCCCGCAAACTCTCCTGCCACAACGCCGGATCGTCACGCGTCAGGGCAACCGAAACCTGCGTTTTGAGCACCGCCAGTGGAGTTTTGAGCTGATGAGAGGCATCGGCGTTAAAGCGTTCCTGCCGTGAAAGCACCCCGCGCAGTCTGTCGATATAACGGTTAAACGCGACAATCAGCAGACGCGTTTCTGACCAGGGCAACAGCTCCGGCAGTGGCGCAAGCAGACCAGGTTCACGCCGTACCATCAATGTTGAAAGCTGACGCATCGGACGCAGTACGCGACGCAACAGCCACGCGGTAAGGACGAGCGTCAGGAGCACCAACAGACCCTGAGTGACCCAGGACGAAAAGAGCAACTGGCTGGCAAGATAGCGACGGGACTGGAGCGTTTCGGCGATGTAGATCTCTGCCATCCCCATGATATTGCCCTCATTGACAGGCTGAAGCAGCCGGGCGACGCGGATGGCCTGCCCGCGATACTCCGTGTGATAAAACCATGCCAGCGCCGGATAAAGCGTCGTGCGTGATGTTGCGGGCGGCATCTTCGGCAAATCGTCATAACCGGAGATCACCCGCCCGTCAGGGTCGACCACTTTGTAGTAAAGCCGGTCATTCATATTGAGTTCAAAACTGTCGAGCACCACCCAGGGAACGTTGACCTCCAGCCTGCCGTTATGCACCACCAGCCGCTCTGATACCGTGCGGGCAGAGGATAACAGCGTTCGATCGTAAGCCTGAGTAGCCGCCTGTAGTGCGCTGACGTAGCTGTTAAAGGCCGAGAGTCCCCACAGCAACAGCAGTGGCAACCCCAGAAAGAGCAGCAATTGCAGGTAAAGAGACTGCGGTTTAACCCACTTCATCGCCACACTCCAGAACGTAACCCAGCCCTCTCAGCGTGATTATCCGTACCCCGCTGCCGCTCAGTTTTTTACGCAAGCGATGAATATAGAGATCAATACTCTCCGGGCTCACGTCGTCGTTCAGGCTGAACACCTGATCAAAAAGCTGTTGGCGGGAGACGGGCCGTGTTCGGCGGTACATTAATACTTTTAGTAAAGAGAGCTCGCGCGGCGTCAGCGAGAGCGGCTCATCGCGCAGCAGAAAGAAACCGTCGTCATCGTACTCCAGCTCTCCCAGACGCTGGCGCTCCAGGGTTCGGCCTTCACTTCTGCGCAGCAGCGCACGCAGGCGCGCGTCAAGCTCCTCCAGTTCGAAAGGTTTCGGCAAATAGTCATCCGCCCCGGCATTGAGTCCTTTCACCCTGTCCGCCACGTTGCTACGGGCGGTCAGGAACAGCACCGGCAGCGTTTGTCCGCGCTTTCGCAGACGTTGCACCACCTCCAGACCGTCAAAACCAGGCATCCCGATATCGAGGATAGCCACCGCATAGCGTTCCCCCTGCAGGAGATGGTCAGCCGCACGCCCGTCGCTCACACAGTCCACGGCAAAGCCTCCCTGTACCAGCGCCTTCTCCAGCCAGTGAGCCAGCTCGTGATTATCTTCTGCCAGTAAGAGACGCATATCACATCCTGTAAAGTTCGTGTCGCATTGAAAGGGAAATGAAAGGTTAATGTTTTAACAATCACGCAACGGAATCGCCACAAGGCGGTTCACATAATCAGAAAAAACACCCGTACCCGTCATCCTGCGTGAGGATAAACGATGAAAAAACAATTACTTTCGGCCTTTGCTGCAAGCGTATTCATGATGAGTGCCTCTGTCGTCCAGGCGCAGGATGCGCCGTCCCGTACCGAGTGTATCGCTCCGGCCAAACCCGGCGGCGGTTTCGATCTCACCTGCAAACTCATCCAGGTTAGCCTGCTGGAGACTGGCGCTATCAAAAAGCCGATGCGCGTAACGTATATGCCTGGCGGCGTGGGTGCAGTGGCCTATAACGCCATCGTGGCACAACGCCCGGCTGAAGCGGGCACTGTGGTTGCCTTTTCCGGTGGCTCACTGCTGAACCTGTCGCAGGGTAAATTTGGCCGCTATGGCGTCGATGACGTGCGCTGGCTGTCTACCGTCGGCACGGATTACGGCATGATTGCCGTGCGGGCAGACTCCCCGTGGAAATCGCTGAAAGACTTGCTGACCGCGATGGAAAAAGATCCCAACAGCGTGGTGATTGGCGCAGGGGCGTCTATTGGCAGCCAGGACTGGATGAAAGCGGCACTGCTGGCGCAACAGGCAAAGGTCGACCCACACAAGATGCGCTACGTCGCATTTGAAGGCGGCGGTGAACCGGTCACGGCGCTGATGGGTAACCACGTGCAGGCGGTATCCGGCGATCTCAGTGAAATGGTGCCTTACCTGAGCGGAGATAAAATTCGCGTGCTGGCGGTCTTCTCCGACAACCGTCTGCCCGGCCAGCTGGCAAACGTCCCTACCGCAAAAGAGCAGGGCTATGACCTGGTCTGGCCGATTATCCGTGGCTTCTTTGTCGGGCCAAACGTCACCGACGCTGAATACCAGTGGTGGGTGGACGAGTTTAACAAGCTCCAGCAAACCGAGGAGTTCAAAAAACAGCGCGATTTGCGCGGGCTGTTTGAGTTCAACCTGAACGGCAAACAGCTGGATGAGTATGTCAAAAAGCAGGTGAATGACTACCGCGAGCAGGCGAAAGCCTTTGGTCTGGCGAAATAACCGGAGGCGCTATGAGCGATCGTATTTTTGCCGGGATATGGCTGCTGCTCTGCACTGGCGGGTTATTCGTTGCCTGGCAAATCCACAGCGAATACAGCTATGAACCCGTGGGGCCACGCCCCTTTCCGATGGGCATTGTCGGCCTGATGCTGCTCTGCTCGGTGGCCCTGTTACTGCGCCATCCTGATACCGTGGACTGGCCGCCACGCCGTACTCTGCAACGCCTGCTGGTCATGGTGGTTGTGCTGCTGATGTACGCGTGGGGGTTTGAGTGGCTCGGCTTCCCGATTGCCACCGCCATTCTGACGATGGTGATCGGCATGTTGTTTAACGCCACGCTGCCTGCGGCGGGAATTTCGGGGGCGATGCTGGGCATTTTACTGTGGTACGCCTTCGACCGCCTGCTGGACGTGACGTTACCCCTTGGGGCATGGTTTAACTAACGGAGCTCGCTATGGATACCTGGATTTATCTCTCTCAGGGGTTCGCTGTGGCGATGACCCCGGAAAACCTGGTGATTGCCCTGATCGGCTGCTTTGTCGGAACGATTGTGGGCCTGTTGCCTGGGCTGGGGCCAATTAACGGCGTCGCGATCCTGCTGCCGCTGGCGTTTGCCCTGCACCTGCCTGCGGAATCCGCACTGATCCTGCTGGCAACGGTCTATATCGGCTGCGAATACGGTGGCCGCATCTCGTCGATCCTGCTGAACGTGCCAGGCGATGCAGCGGCCATTATGACCGCGCTGGACGGTTACCCGATGGCGCAACAGGGACGCGGCGGCGTGGCGCTCTCTATTTCTGCCGTCAGCTCGTTCTTCGGGTCGCTTATTGCCATTGGCGGCATCATTCTGTTCGCCCCTGCGCTGGCCCAGTGGTCACTGGCGTTTGGCCCTGCAGAATATTTTGCACTGATGGTGTTCGCTATTGCCTGTCTCGGCAGCATGATGGCGCAAAACCCGCTGAAATCGTTTTTATCTGCACTGATTGGCTTAGGGCTAGCCACCGTCGGAGTGGATGCCAACACCGGGGTTTATCGTTTTACCTTCGACAGCGTTCACCTGTCCGATGGCGTGCAGTTTATCGTTGTCGTGATTGGTTTGTTCTCGGTCTCGGAAATCTTACTGATGCTGGAGCATACCAGCAGCGGGCAAACGCTGGTACGTAAAACCGGGCGGATGCTTTTTAATGCCAGAGAGGGAGCGCAGTGCATTGCCACGACGCTGCGCTCGTCAGTCATTGGCTTCTTCGTTGGTATTTTACCCGGTGCCGGAGCCACCATTGCCAGCGCCATCACCTACATGACCGAGAAAAAGCTCAGCGGCAATAGCGACAGCTTCGGCAAAGGGGATATTCGTGGCGTCGCCGCCCCGGAAGCGGCCAATAATGCCTCGGCCTGCGGTTCATTTATTCCGATGTTGACGCTTGGTGTACCGGGCTCTGGTACCACAGCGGTGATGATGGGCGCACTGACGCTCTATAACATCACCCCCGGCCCGGCGATGTTTACTGAACAGCCGGATATTGTCTGGGGTCTGATTGCTGCGTTGCTGATCGCCAACGTGATGTTGCTGGTGATGAACATCCCGCTGATTGGCCTGTTCACCCGCATGTTGACCATTCCGCTGTGGTTCCTGGTTCCCGCCATCGCAGCCGTTTCTGCCGTCGGGGTATATGCAGTACACAGCACCACGTTCGATCTGGTGCTGATGGTGCTTCTTGGCGTGCTGGGCTACATCCTGCGCAAGATGCACTTCCCGATGTCACCGCTGATTTTAGGTTTTGTGCTGGGGGAAATGCTGGAACAAAACCTGCGCCGCGCCCTCTCCATCAGCAACGGCAACCTGTCGATTCTGTGGGACAGTAGCGTGGCGAAAGTGCTGCTGGCGATGGCGATAATGGTGATTGTGGTGCCGCCGGTGTTGCGCCTGTTGCGCAGACGCCAGCGCAAACCGCAGCCGGAAGGGGGGTGATTACCCCTTCGACTGATCATTCACCCACTGTGTTAACGCCTGGCGGGATATTTTAATCCCGCCATTTTTTAGCCCGGCCGGTAGTGCCAGCCAGCGCACCGGCTGCTGAAAACGCGCCAGCTTATCCCGAACCCAGTCAGGAAACAGCGTAATGTCCGTTTCCGGTTCACACTCCACCACCGCAACAGGGCGCTGGCCGAATTCAGCGTCGTCCAGCGGGACGATGAACACCTGGTTTATCTGCGGATGGGTGGCAATGACACGCTCAAGCGTTTCTGGCTGGATCCCCTCCCCACCGCTGAAAAAAAGATTATCCATACGCCCGAGGATCGTCAGGCGGCCATCGCGCAGTTCACCGCGATCGCGGGTGGCAAACCAGCCCTGCGCATTCGTCAGCGGAAGCAACGCCCCATCCCGCCAGTAGCCTGCAGCCATGCTTTGCGCATTAAGCCAGATTTCCCCTTCCACTACCTGCACATTTCTGCCCGGTAGCGCACAGCCGACATCCGGCTCACCGTCTGCCTCTTTGGCACACACGGTGGAAGCAAACTCCGTCAGACCGTAGCCACAGAAAGTACGAATGCCCTGCTCGCGGGCCTTTTGCGTGAGTTCAACGGGGATCGCCGCGCCGCCAAGCAGCACAGCTTTCAGCGCGATACGCTGGTTCGCATTGAGCAGACGCCAGAGCTGCGTCGGCACCAGCGAGGCGTGAGTACACCCCTGCAGCGCCTGCTCCAGGGGTTGTTTTTCGCGTACGGTTAACCGCGCACCAGCCTGCAGCCAGCGCCATAAAATGCCCTGACCGGAGACATGAAAAAGCGGCAGTGACAGCAGCCAGTCATCGTTATCACGGTAAGGCATCAGCGCCAGAACACCTTTGGCACTGGCAAGGTGTGCTGCACAGGTATGCACCGCCGCCTTAGGCAACCCGGTAGAGCCGGACGTCAGCGTCATGGAGGCCAACCGCTCCGGCTGCCACGGCGCGACATATTCGCCTGGCTGTGCGGCCATCTGCAACGCAGTAAGCCCTTCGTAGATGCCGTCCAGCACCAGCGCAAAGCGCAGCGTCATCTGCGGCAGCAACACGTCCAGCAACGGACGCGGTAGCTGCGGGTTAACCGGAAGAATACGCGCCCCACACTGGAGCAGTGCCAGCCACGCGAGCAACGTCTGCGGGTGGTTGTGGGCGAGCAGCATGACACCATCACCTTCCTGCACACCCTGATGGTGAAAACCTGCTGCAAGGCCATCCACGCGATCGCCCAGCTGTTGCCAGGTGAGCGTCTCTTCGTCCAGGCGCAGCGCCGGTTTCCCTGGGCATTGTGCGCGCCAGTGCCGCCACGGCCAGTCGGTAAAACTCACCACAGCGGCTCCAGCGCCTCAACGCCGGGACACGGCAGCGTACTGTCCGGCCACTGGCGGATAAGCTGGGTTTGCATCAGGTTCAGCGTGTCCAGGCCAGGAAGGGTATCTGGCGTCAGCCAGGCGGCAATGCGCGCCAGCTGTGTCAGCCCAAGGCTGGATTCGATGGACGAACTGATCACCGCCGTCAACCCTAACGCATGGGCTGCAGCCACCTGCTCACGCACTTTCGCCAGACTGCCGGTCAGCGTCGGTTTAATGACCACCGCACTGACGCCCGGTTCAGCGACGAACTCGAAATCAGTCTCACGCAGACTTTCATCCCAGGCGATAGCAATACCCGTTTCACGGGCAAAAGCGCGGGAGTCCTCACGGGTTTTGCACGGTTCTTCCAGAAACGCAATACGGTTGCGGTATGCAGGATTGACGTATTTGGCGAACTGTTGCGCCTTGAGCGGCGTCCAGGCGCGGTTGGCATCCAGACGCAGGTGCAGGTCAGGGATCGCTTCCAGCAGCAGGTTCGCCACCATGCCGTCACGCACCGCCTCGTAGAGGCCGACTTTGATTTTCGCCACTTTCTCACCTGGCATGGCGGAAAGCAGCGCGAACAGCTCATCCGGATCGCCGGTACAGAGCGGTGCGGCACGGTAATTCGCCTTTTCAGGCAAACTACCGTCAAGCTCCGCCAGTGCGCAGCTGATGCCAAAAGCTACAGAAGGCACATCTGGCAGCGCTGGGTTAGCCCCTTCGCGCCATTCGCTCGCCCACGCCATCAGTTTGGCCTGAGCCTCCTCCAGTGTCTCCAGGCTAAAGCCCGGCAGGGGCGAGATCTCCCCCCACCCTTCCTGCCCATCCTGCTGCAGGTGGATAAACACACCGTCACGGGTTTTTAACCGCCGTTCGCGCAGCACCACGCCCGCGTCCATCGGTATCTGCCAGCGGTAAACCTGCGCGCGACGCATTACGGGTTCCGTTTGTATTTGCTGAAGTCCGGCTGGCGTTTTTCGTTAAACGCGTTGCGTCCTTCCTGACCCTCTTCGGTCATGTAGAACAGCATGGTGGCATTACCCGCCAGCTCCTGCAGACCCGCCTGACCATCGCAGTCGGCGTTCAGGGCGGCCTTCAGGCAACGCAATGCCATTGGGCTGTTTTGCAGCATCTCACGACACCAGCGCACGGTCTCTTTTTCGAGGTCGGCAATCGGTACCACGGTGTTAACCAGGCCCATGTCCAGCGCTTCCTGGGCGTTGTACTGACGGCACAGGAACCAGATTTCACGGGCTTTTTTCTGCCCGACAATGCGCGCCATATAAGAGGCACCCCAACCGCCGTCGAAGGAACCCACTTTCGGGCCGGTCTGGCCGAAGATAGCGTTTTCTGCGGCAATGGTCAGGTCACACATCATATGCAGCACGTGGCCGCCACCAATGGAGTAGCCAGCCACCATCGCCACAACTGGTTTTGGACAGGTGCGGATCTGGCGCTGGAAATCGAGCACGTTCAGGTGATGCGTACCCGCGTCATCCTGATATCCGCCGTAGTCGCCGCGTACTTTCTGATCGCCACCGGAGCAGAACGCTTTGTCACCTTCACCGGTCAGAACGATCACGCCAATGTTGTCGTCGTAGCGCGCATCTGCCAGCGCCTGAATCATCTCTTTTACGGTCAACGGGCGAAACGCGTTACGCACCTGCGGACGGTTGATGGTGATTTTGGCAATGCCGTCCGCGGATTTATGGTAACGAATGTCGGTGTAGCCTTCAGAGCAGTCTTGCCATTCAACCGGTGCATACAGCATTTGTTCATCAGGATAGATCATAGAGTGTCCTTTATTCGAAGACGCAGTATCTGAGCCAGACTCTCGGCAACTGCCCCCGGATTTTCCCGGTGGGCGTTGTGTCCGGCATGAGGGATCACATGGCGCATGGCGTTCAGTTCCGCAGCAATGGCCGCGAACTTTTCATCACGTTCACCATATAAATAGTAAAAAGGGAAATCGCGCGTGCTCAGCGCCGCACGTAAATCTGGCTGCACGGCCAGTGAGGTAGCCTCAAGCATCATCGCCAGCATCGTGCCGCTGTTCTGGCTGCGCAGGGTAACAAGCGCCCTGCGCTGCATGTCCGTCAGGGAAGCAAACACGGACTGTTGATACCAGTCGGTGAAGACGTTAACCAGCGCTTCAGTGCGAAAACGCGTTGCCCAGTGCCGATCGGAGCCGAGCCGCATACGTCGCGCATCGGCATCCTGCAGGCCTGGATGTCCGCCTTCCACCACCACCCCGCACAGCCCAGTTGGCTGCTGACAGGCATGGAACATCGCAATGCGGCCACCGAGGGAGTACCCCACCAGCCAGTAGTTAAGTATGTTGTAACTAAGCAGGGTTCGGGTGAGTACATTGCTCATCGCGTCGAACCCCGTCACAGCAATACCGGCAGAGCCACCGTGTCCGGGCAGATCGAGGTATAACCGGGGATAATCGCTGAGCGTCTCCCCGACTGTCTGCCATTCACGACAATCCCCGGAAAAACCGTGCAAAAAGACCAGCCAGGGGTAGCCTGGCTTTCCGGGCTGTTGCACTCCAGAGAGGATCACAGATGGCTTACCTGTGCCAGCAGGGTTTGCAACCGTTGTGCGCCGTCTGAATCGTTCACCACCAGCTCAATGAGTGTTGCCCCCGGCTGTCGCCAGGCAGTGCTCAGTGCAGCATCCAGCGCTTCCCAGTTTTCCGGGCGATGGTATTTCAGGCTGAACATCGCTGCAGCATGTTCGAACTGCACGTTCTGCGGCATCAGGTAGAAGCGCTCACGTTCGCTCTGCGGTGTTGGCAACAGGGAGAAAATCTGCCCACCGTTGTTGTTGACCACTATCAGCACAAACGGTGCCGAGACCTGACGCAGCAACGCCAGCGCATTAAGGTCATACAGCGCGGAGAGATCGCCCACGACAGCCAGTGTCGATTTCGCACTGGCGCGCTGCACACCTGCCGCCGTAGAGATCAGCCCGTCAATGCCGCTGGCACCACGGTTGCTGTAAACCGGATAACCCGCAGGCAGCTTCGAGAACGCATCAATCAGACGCACCACCAGACTATTGCCGACAAACAGCTGCCCTTGCTCTGGCAGATACTGACGAATTCGGTGCGCCAGCTCTGCTTCACCAAAACCTTCGCACTGCGCTTTGGTGAGCTCCCACGCCTGACGTGAAAGTTCCGGGACGTCAACCGCCCAGGGTTTGCGTTTTTCAGCCGGATGCAGGGCAAGCCAGGCGTCAATCTCGCTGACCAGACGGCGGCCGCGGTGGTGCGCCGGATCGAGCCGCCCTTCCAGCGGATCGACCAGCCAGTACTCCTCCGGCTCGCAGGCCGCCTGCCACTGGAGTAACCGCTTACCGGTCAGACTCGCCCCCAGTTGAACCACAATCTGTGCCTGTGAAAGCTCTGTCACCGCTTTTATGTTACCCAACCAGAGGTCGGCGCAGGGCAGAGGTTGACCCGTCTGGGAAAGGACGTCGCCAATCAGTGGCCAGCCGAGGGTTTGCGCCCATTCCGCAACCAGCTTGCCTTCTGCAGCACTCATACGCCCGGCAATAATCACGCCGCGCTTTTGTCGCCAGAAGAACCAGTCGCGTTGTTTTGCACTTTCCAGATGCGTCTGTTCGCGCAACCACGGTTTTTCGTCGTGCCACCAGTCACCGAGGGCGTGCTGCCAGTCAAGACCTGTGTCGTCCATTTCGCCGTACAGCGGCTCGGCAAACGGACAGTTGATATGCAGTGCACCGCTGCGCAATGTCTCCATTGCGTGATCGAGCGTCGACACCAGCCAGCGTGCCGGAATATCCTGAGTCGGGCGAGGTAACGACACCGTCTGTGAGGGGTGCGAGGCAAAGATGCCCGGCTGACGAATGGCCTGATTGGCACCACAGTCGATAAGCTCTGGTGGGCGGTCAGCCGTCAGTACGATCAGTTTTTCACCGGTTAACCCGGCTTCAATGATTGCCGGATAGAGGTTCGCAACCGCCGTGCCGGAGGTGACAATCACCGCCACCGGTTCTTTACTGACTTTCGCCAGGCCTAACGCCAGATGGCCCAGGCCGCGTTCATCAAAATGGGTGTGGTGAATAAATGCCCGGTTTTCAGCCGCCGCCAGCGTCAGCGGTGTGGAGCGAGAGCCCGGTGCAATACACACGTGCCTGACGCCACGGCGAGTCAGGGCTTCAAGGATCACCGTCGCCCAGCGTCGGTTAAAAGAACTTACTGACATGAGATTGTCCGGTATCAAGAATGCGACACAGTATAAATAATAGAAAAATTTGGAATTTTGATATGAATCGGGAATGCACGAATCAGTATTAATCCCTAAGGAGCAGAGAACGCAGCCCAGCGGCTTTGTTTTCTATCTCCTGCCACTCTTGTTCCGGGTCAGACCCGCTGACAATTCCCGCCCCGGCGTAGAGCCGCAGCGCAGCATCGCGGACGCGCGCAGAGCGTAATGCCACGCAGAACTCACTTTGGTCGGGCGATAAATACCCGGCAGATCCGGCGTACCACTCGCGGTCGAAGGGTTCAACGCGATGAATAAACTCACGCGCCGCCTGGCGCGGCAGCCCGGCGACGGCAGCCGTTGGCTGCAGAACATGCAGACATTGTTCATCATCCGCATGTTTTAGCTCAGTCCAGATGCAGCGACGCAAATGCTGCACCTTACGCAGCCGCACAACCTGAGCTGGCAACACCTCCAGCGTATGGGTATGGTGTTGTAATCGCTCGCAGATATCCTCCACGACCAGCATATTTTCACGCTGATTTTTGTCGTCTTTCATCAGCCATTCGCCCAGACGCTGCGCCTGTTTATCATCGCTATGGCTGCTCACTGTTCCCGCCAGAGCCTCGGTACGCAATAACGTACCGCGACGCCGCCACAGTCGTTCGGGCGTGGAGCCGAGAAAAGCGTTACCGGCATCGAATACCATGCAGAAATGGTAGCAGTTTAAATTCAGGGCGCGACTCGCCGCCATCAATGCGACAGCGTTAACCGGCTGATTGAACTGCAAATCGGTTGCCCTGGCGAGCACCACCTTTTCAAAATCGCCGCGGGCGATGGTCTCCGTTGCCTGGCGGATAAGACGTAACCATTCTGATTTTTGCGGCTGATGCGTTTCCTGCATAACCTGAACCGACAGCGGGCGAATCGGTCTGGCATCACGGAGCTGTTGTAAAAAGTCCAGCGCGGCGCGGGCATCGTCCTGGAGCGAGCTGTCGCTCCACAGCTGAAGGCGTAAGGTGGCAACCCCGGCAAAACGCCGCCAGAGCAGACGCGGTAAAAACAGACTGCCCTGCTCCGGATTAAAGGCGTTAAGGCCGCAGATTCGGGTGTCATGTGCCGCATTGTGCGTGTGTAAAAACCGCGAAGCAGAGGCCAGGGATGAAAAATGGGTGACGGCACCGAGTGCGGCCAGTTCCTCATCACCGTTACGCTGCTGCCAGTAAAACTGAGGGTAACAGGACTGAACGCCTAACCAGGCCAGAGGGTCAAACGCGTCGTTTAACGGGAAAGAGACGTCGAAATGGCATAAACCCGCTGTAGCAGGTAACGCATGCGCAAGCTGACTGCGCAGACGTTCCAGCGCGATGGAAATCGAATGCACGCGAACCTCTCCCTGTTAAAACCTCATATTATACGGGGTACTGACCATAAATAGCAGTACCCATGTATAGGGAGCGGTTAACGGTTTGCATCAACACATTAGCGGCGAGCTAAAAGCAACCCAAGCACCAGCCCAACGGCTGCACCAACGCCAATACTATGCCAGGGGTTTTCATGTACGTAGTCATCGGTACGGTAAACCGCACGTTTTGCACGGTAGTAATAGGTATCGGACGCCTGGCTGACGCGTGATTTCACCTCATGCAGTGCCTTTTCGGCGCGCTCTTTTAGCTCGATATACTTCTGGTCGGCCGGATCGCCCGACGAACGCAACACCTCTTCCAGGGTTTCGCTCAGCAAGGCGAGGTCGTCATCGATACGGGTATCCCAGGATTGAAATGACATATTTTTCTCCATGTTAGTACACCAGTCCGCTAACTATAGCCAACCACACATCATTACGCCTGCTTCATCTCCCGCGCCATTCCGATGTGTGGAATGCCATCTTCGTCATACACGTCCGTCACAGGAGTAAACCCGAAGTGACCATAGAAGGGCTGTAGGTGCGCCTGCGCCCCCAGATATAACGCCTTGTCCGGCCACTGTTTTTGGCAGGCATCCAGCGTTTTCTCCATCAGCTGATAACCCAGTTTTTCACCCCGTGCGCGGCCGCTGATGATGACGCGGCCAATGACGACAGGCTCAAAATCGTCCTCACTTTTCAGGATCCTCGCATACGCGACCAGTTCGTTATCCCGCCAGCCGAGGATATGGCGGTTTTCCCCGAGCAGGTCATCACCATCGATGTCCTGGTACGGACAGGTTTGCTCGACAACAAACACTTCGCAACGCAGTTTGAGCAGCGCATAAAGGGAATGAATAGTCAGTTCACTATGGTGTAAATCTTGCCACTGGATCATGTCTGTCTCCTTCCTGGGTTTCCTCACGTTATACTAGACCCCTCCCCATTCGGCAAAGGGCTGATTGCGTTATGGAACTGATTTTTCTGGGTACGTCTGCTGGCGTGCCAACCCGCTCACGGAATGTGACCGCGATCCTGCTGGATTTGCAGCACCCAACCCGTGGCGGGTTGTGGCTATTTGACTGCGGCGAAGGAACACAGCATCAGCTGTTACGCACCACTTACCACCCGGGTAAGCTGGATAAAATCTTTATCACCCATCTGCATGGCGATCACCTGTTCGGCCTGCCTGGCCTGCTGTGCAGCCGCTCGATGGCCGGGAACCCCAACCCCCTGACCATTTACGGGCCTGCGGGTATTCGTGAATTTGTTGACACCACGCTGCGCCTGAGCGGTTCGTGGACAGATTATCCGCTGGAAGTGGTTGAGATTGCCGAAGGCTGGGTCTATGACGATGGGTTTTATAAAATCGCTGTCCAGCCGCTTAACCACCCGGTGGAGTGCTACGGCTACCGCATAGAGGAATATGACAAACCAGGTACGCTTAACGCTGCCGCGCTCATGGCCGATGGCGTTAAGCCCGGACCGCTGTTCCAGCGTCTGAAGCTGGGCGATACCGTCACGCTGGAAGACGGACGAAGGGTAAACGGGCGGGATTACCTTTCCGCGCCACAGCCGGGTAAGAAACTGGCGATTTTCGGCGACACAGCACCTTGCCCATCCGCCCTCCATCTGGCCCGGGGAGTGGATGTGATGGTGCATGAAGCCACGCTGGAAACGGCGATGGAAGAGAAAGCTAACGGTCGCGGTCATAGCTCAACGCGTCAGGCCGCACAGCTTGCTCGTGCAGCGGGTGTCGGGAAATTGATCGTCACCCACGTCAGCTCGCGCTACGACGCCCGGGGCTGTGAAAGCCTGCTGGCGGAATGCCGGGAGCTGTTCTCAGAATGTGAGCTGGCCGAAGATTTCACTCAGGTCAGCGTTTAGTCCTTCATTTTTTCCTCAGGATGCCGATAACGATTAAAAGGCCAGCATTTCACTTGAGGGTAGAATGGATAATTTCCAGAAAGATATTGATGACAGGGCGAATCTCACCCTGTCGAACCGTTTTGAACTGTTGCTGTTTCGCCTCGGCACCTCTCTGAACGAAAACAAATCCGAACTGTTTGGCATTAACGTCTTTAAGCTGCGAGAAATTGTGCCAATGCCGGAGTTCACAAAACCCGCTGGCATGAAGTCACCACTGATGGGGATGGTCAATATTCGCGATCAAGTGATCCCGGTAATTGACCTGGCCGCTGTCGCCGGTTGCAAGCCAACAACCGGACTGAACATTCTGCTGATCACGGAATATGCCCGCAGCGTACAGGCGTTTGCCGTGGAGTCTGTCGAAAATATTATGCGTCTGGACTGGAAGCAGGTTCACGCCGCAGAAACCGCCGTCAGCGGACGTTACATCACCAGTATTGCCTGCCTGGACGAAAAGACTGATACCAACGATCTGGCAATGGTGCTGGACGTTGAGCAGATCCTGTATGACATCACGCCGGCCAATCACGATCTGCACGCCACCAATCTGAAGACCACCAAATTCAACATTAAGCCAGGTGCTGTCGCGATTGTCGCGGAAGATTCCAAAGTGGCGCGCTCGATGCTGGAAAAAGGTCTGGAAGCGATGGAAATCCCGGCGCAACTGCATATCACCGGTAAAGACGCGTGGGAAAAAATCGGTGTCCTGGCGGCACGGGCTCAGGCAGAAGGTGTGCCAATCACCGATAAAATCGCCCTGGTACTGACCGACCTCGAAATGCCGGAGATGGACGGTTTTACGCTGACGCGCAAAATCAAAACTGACCCGGTACTGAAAGATATTCCGGTGGTGATCCACTCTTCTCTGTCTGGCAACGCCAACGAAGACCATATTCGTAAGGTGAAGGCCGACGGTTACGTAGCGAAGTTTGAGCTGAACGAGCTGTCATCGGTGATTGAGGAAGTGCTGGACCGTTCGATGAAGAAGATTGACGGGCCGCTGATTAGCAGGAAGCAGCTGGCTTAAGTTCGTGCGGGCTGGTGCCCGCCCCCCGGCCCTCTCCCACAGGGAGAGGGCGAAAAGCATAAAAAAACCCGCCGAGGCGGGTTTTTTGCTTTCGCCTTACATCAGCGGCATCGCGTGTTGCACGATGGTGATCAGCGGCTGCGGGTAGATACCGAAGATCAGCACCAGCAGCGCGGAGATCAGCACCACAATCCCCCCGGCGCTGTACTGCCAGTTGGTTGGTGCATCGCGGTTGAGCTGCTGAGGCGCGCTCAGGTACAGGCTCACGGCAACGCGCAGGTAGTAGTACAGACCAATCGCGGAGCCAATAACCACCGCAGCGGTCAGCCACCACAGGTGCGCCTGCACACCAACAGCCAGCACGTAGAACTTACCGATAAAGCCCAGCGTCATCGGGATACCCGCCAGAGAGAGCATCATCACGGTCATTACCGCGGACAGAATCGGACGGTGCCAGAACAGACCACGGTAGGAGAACAGTGAATCCGCATCCGGACCACGGTACGGGCTGGACATCAGGCTCACTACGCCGAACGCGCCGAGGCTGCTGAACAGATAACCGGCCAGATACACACCAACGGTTTCCATCGACATCTCACCGCTCTGCAGCGCAATCAACGCCACCAGCAGGTAGCCCAGGTGAGAGATAGAGGAGTAGCCCAGCAGACGTTTGATGTTGGTCTGGCTCAGCGCCATCAGGTTACCGAAGATGATGGAAGCAAATGCGATAATGCCCAGCACTACGCGAACCGCTTCGCTATCACCCACCGGAGCGTACAGGAACAGACGCATCACCACGCCGAAGATAGCGATTTTGCTCGCCGTCGCCAGGAAGGTGGAAACCGGAGCCGGAGCACCCTGGTATACATCTGGCGTCCACAGGTGGAACGGAACCAGAGACAGTTTAAAGCCGAGACCGACAATCATCATGCCCAGACCCGCCAGCAGCAGCGGTTCGTGCAGCATGCCGTCGCCGAGGCTCTTACCGAGCGCCACGAAGGAGAGGTTACCGGACTGTGCATACAGCAGCGCAATACCGAACAGCAGGAAGGACGATGCAGCCGCAGACAGGATCGTGTACTTGATACTCGCTTCCAGAGAACGCTTCTGACGGAAGGCGTAACCAATCAGGCCGAACAGCGGCAGAGAGATAAGCTCAATACCGAGGAACAGCGCAGCCAGGTGGTTCGCATTCGCCAGCAGAATGCCGCCCAGTGCGGCAATCAGTACCAGCAGGTAAAACTCTTCTTTGTTGTCGTTGTAGCCTTCGAGCCACGGGTACGCGAAGGTACAGGTTGCCAGGCTCGCCAGCAGCACCAGACCGGTGTACAGCATGGCATAACCGTCAACACGCATCAGCGGGGTGACATCCATCGCCCCTGCCTGGCCAACAAACCAGAGAGAAACCAACGCAGCGTTCAGGCCCAGAACGGACAGGGTCGCATTCAGGAAGTGATTGCGTCGCCACGCAATGGAGAGCATCACAACCACCACCGTCAATCCGACGATCAGCAGCGGTAGCAGCGCGATCAGTTGTTGTGGAGTTAAAGTCATGAGCGAATTACTGCCTTGTAGTAGAAACAGAATTAACAAACCACTGCTGGATATTGCTCATCGCGGAATGCGAGGTATCCAGAATCGGCTGCGGGAAGAAGCCCAACAGCACCAGCAGTACGACCAGCAGCAGGATGATGAACAGCTCACGCAGCGACATCCCCGGCAGTTCTTGTGCAGCAATTTCGCTCTTCGCTTTACCGAAGTAAGCACGGTGCAGCATCGCCAGCGAGTAAACGGAAGCGAACACCAGACCAAACGTGGAGATCACGGTAATTGCCGGAACAACCTTGAAGCTGCCGAACAGAATCATGAATTCGCCAACGAAGTTACCGGTGCCAGGCATACCCAGAGTGGCAACCGCGAAGAACATAGACATCGCTGGCAGCCATTTCATTTTGCCCCACAGGCCACCCATCATACGCATGTCACGGGTGTGCAGACGTTCGTACAGCTGACCGCTCAGGATGAAGAGACCGGCTGCAGACAGACCGTGCGCAATCATCTGGATAACCGCGCCCTGGTACGCCAGCTGGCTGCCGGTGTAGATAGCAATCAGCACGAAGCCCATGTGGGAAACGGAGGTGTACGCGATAAGGCGTTTGATGTCGTACTGCGTAAACGCCATCCAGGCACCGTAGAAGATACCAATCACACCCAGCCACATGGCAATCGGAGCGAACTCAGCGGAAGCGTTCGGGAACAGCGGCAGAGCGAAACGCAGCAGACCGTAGGCAGCGGTTTTCAGCAAAATGCCCGCCAGGTCAACGGAACCCGCCGTTGGTGCCTGGGAGTGCGCATCTGGCAGCCAGCCGTGCAGTGGAACCACCGGCATTTTCACCGCGAAAGCGATGAAGAAGCCCAGCATCAGCAGGTATTCAACACCGTGAGACATCGGAGTCTTCAGCAGATCTTCATAGTTGAAGGTCCAGACGCCGGTGGCGTTGTGATGAACAAATACCAGCGCCAGGATCGCAATCAGCATCACCAGACCGCTCGCCTGGGTATAGATGAAGAACTTGGTTGCCGCCGTGATACGCGTTTTACCGTCGGATGCCTTGTGGCCCCACAGCGCGATCAGGAAGTACATCGGCACCAGCATCATCTCCCAGAAGAAGAAGAACAGGAACATGTCGATGGCAAGGAACACGCCGATAACGCCGCCCAGGATCCACATCAGGTTCAGGTGGAAGAAGCCCTGGTATTTTTCGATTTCTCGCCAGGAGCACAGTACCGCCAGAACACCGAGCAGACCGGTCAGCACCACCATCAGCAGTGACAGACCGTCAATGGCCAGGTGAATCGTAATGCCGAAACGTGGGATCCACGGCAGAACGAATTCAGACTGCCACTGCGGAATACCCGCAGACTGAGTCAGAGAGTAGCCACCCTGCAACCACAGTTGCAGACCAAGCGCGAGCGTCAATCCCATAGTGATCAGCGCGATCCAGCGCGGCATCTTCACGCCAAAGCGTTCAGTCTGCCAGCACAGGAAGCCGCCGATGAAGGGAATTAATATTAGCCAGGGTAGTAACATGGCGATTTACATTCCTTTTTAAGGCCCCCAGCAGGGGCCTGATTTTCAACGAATTCGAATAAAATTCACTTAACGATCAACGCAACACCATCAGCAGCGCCAGCACGACAACCGCACCGATGCTCATAGACGCCACATACCAGCGCAGATAACCGTTCTCGCTGAACAGCAGGCCTTTACCTGCAAAGCGGGACAGGATCGCCGGAATATTCATCATGGCGTTCAGTGGGTCGCGCTTCAGCAGCCACGCAATACCCAGGAACGGCTTGACGAAAATCATATCGTACAGCCAGTCGAAGCCCCATGCGTTGTACCACCAGGTGCCCAGCAGACGGCCTGGCGCACTGTTGGCAACAGATGTCACCAGCGTACGTTTACCCAGCCACAGCCATGCTGCAATCAGGATGCCCGCGAGAGCGACCACACCGGAGGTAATTTCAAGCGTCAGAACGCGACCGTGCTCAAGCTCAGTGGTGTCCGGCAGTACGCCCTGCAGCGGTGGCACAATCATCGCGCCAACGAAGGTGGACAGTACCAGCAGCACAATCAGCGGCAGGTGGTGGGTAATCCCCTTCCCTGCGTGAGCGTGAATTTGTTCTTTACCGTGGAATACGATGAAAATCATACGGAAGGTATACAGGGAGGTCATGAACGCACCGACCAGAGCCGCAACCATCAGATTGATATGACCATTCGCCATGGCACCCGCAAGGATTTCGTCCTTACTGAAGAAGCCCGCGGTAATCAGCGGCAATGCCGCCAGCGCCGCGCCGCCCACCAGGAAGCAGACATACACCAGCGGGATGGACTTACGCAGTCCGCCCATTTTGAAGATGTTCTGCTCGTGATGGCAGGCCAGGATCACGGAACCGGATGAGAGGAACAGCAGCGCTTTAAAGAACGCATGCGTCATCAGGTGGAAAATCGCCGCGTCCCACGCCTGAACCCCCAGGGCCAGGAACATGTAACCAATCTGGCTCATGGTGGAGTATGCGAGAACGCGTTTGATGTCGGTCTGAACCAGCGCGGCAAAGCCTGCCAGCACCAGCGTAACCGCACCGACGATACCCACCAGATGCAGAATTTCCGGAGTCATCAGGAACAGGCCATGAGTACGCGCAATCAGGTAAACACCCGCGGTCACCATGGTTGCTGCGTGGATCAGCGCGGAGACCGGGGTTGGACCCGCCATCGCGTCTGCCAGCCATGTCTGCAACGGCAGCTGTGCGGATTTACCCACAGCACCACCCAGCAGCATCAGCGTTGCCCACATCAGCATATTGTTGCCTGCCGCGAAGTGAGCCGGTGCCAGTTCCACCATTTCGCGGAAGTTCAGCGTGCCCAGTTCGTTGTAGAGAATGAACAGTGCGAAGGCGAGGAACACGTCACCCACACGGGTCACGATGAACGCCTTCATGGCCGCTGCGCCATTCTTCGGATCGGTGTAGTAGAAACCGATCAGCAGGTAAGAACACAGACCCACGCCTTCCCAGCCCAGATACATCAGCAGCAGGTTATCGGCCAGCACCAGAACGACCATGCTCGCGATAAACAGGTTGGTGTAGGCGAAGAAGCGGGAGTAACCCTCTTCACCGCGCATATACCAGGAGGCAAACATGTGGATCAGGAAGCCCACGCCGGTTACCACGGAGAGCATGGTCAGAGACAGACCATCCAGCACCAGATTAAAACCGATGTTGAAATCACCGACCGACATCCAGGTCCACAGCGGCACGCTGAAAGGCTGCTTGCCGTTGTTGAAGAAGTCGATACCTGCATACGCTGTCACCAGCGCAGCCAGACCGATAGAGCCAATGCCAACGGTTGCAGACAGATTCTCAGACCAGCGGCCACGAGAAAACGCCAGCAGCACGAAGCCAATCAGCGGAAAAATAATGGTTAAGGCAAGCATGTTCATCCACGCAACTCACTTACTGAATCGATGTTCAGGTTCTGGCGGCGACGATGGAGCTGCAGTAACAGCGCCAGGCCAATACTCGCTTCGGCAGCCGCGAGGCTGATAGCAAGAATGTACATCACCTGACCATCGGTCTGGCCCCAGTAGCTACCGGCGACCACGAAGGCCAGCGCGGAAGCGTTGATCATGATTTCCAGACCGATCAGCATAAACAGCAGATTGCGGCGGATGACCAGACCGGTTAAGCCGAGAACGAATAAAATCGCAGCGAGGATCAGTCCATGTGTTAAGGGGATCATGCGCGTTCCTCCGTTTTTCTTTTCGCGCGGTCGTCAGTGCGGTTGCTCAGCACCTCGCCAGCACGCTCTTCGCGGCCAACGTGGAAGGCCACAACCAGACCTGCCAGCAGCAGCATGGAGGCCAGTTCAACCGCCAGAACGTATGGGCCAAACAGCGTAATACCGACTGCTTTAGCGCTGATTGGCGTACCGTCGATGCCCTGATCGTTAACGCCCAGAATGGCGTAAACAATCACCACCAGCATGATGGCCGACAAAATTGCCGGGCCAATCCACACCTGCGGTTTTAACCACTGACGTTCCTGCTCAATTTCAGAGCCGCCCAGATTCAGCATCATTACCACGAAGACGAACAGCACCATGATGGCACCAGCGTAGACGATGATTTCCAGCGCACCGGCAAAGTGCGCGCCCAGCGCAAAGAACACCCCGGAAATAGCCAGCAGCGAAATGATTAAATACAGCAGCGCATGCACCGGATTGGTGTGCGTAATCACTCGCAACGTGGCCAGGATGGCGATGAGGCCACAGATATAAAAAGCGAATTCCATTGCCCTCTCCTTACGGTAACAGGCTCTTGACGTCGATAGGCTTAGCTTCATTCTCTGCTTCGCCCTTATCTTTGCCGTCGATTGCCATACCCGCCATCCGGTAGAAGTTATATTCCGGGTATTTGCCCGGACCGGAAATCAGCAGATCCTCTTTCTCGTACACCAGATCCTGACGCTTGTACTCACCCAGCTCGAAGTCTGGAGTCAGCTGAATCGCCGTGGTTGGGCACGCTTCTTCACACAGACCGCAGAAGATGCAGCGTGAGAAGTTGATGCGGAAGAACTCAGGGTACCAGCGGCCATCTACCGTCTCTGCTTTCTGCAGAGAGATACAGCCCACCGGACACGCTACCGCACACAGGTTACAGGCAACGCAACGCTCCGAACCGTCCGGGTCGCGCGTCAGCACGATACGGCCACGGTAGCGCGGCGGCAGATATACCGGCTCTTCCGGGTACATCTGGGTTTCGCGTTTGGCAAACGCGTGCAGGCCGATCATCCAGATACTGCGTACCTGGGTGCCGAAGCCTACCAATAATTCTTTTAAGGTCATGATCTCAAAGCCCCTTATGGCTGCTGCCAGAGAATGACAGCCGCCGTTACCAGCAAGTTGACGAGCGTCAGCGGCAGGCAAACTTTCCAGCCGAAGGACATTACCTGGTCATAACGAGGACGCGGTAACGACGCACGAATCAAAATGAACATCATCATGAAGAACGCGGTTTTCAGCGCGAACCAGATGAACGGTGGTAAGAACGGGCCATGCCAGCCACCAAAGAACAGCGTTACCATCAACGCGGAAATGGTGACGATACCAATGTACTCGCCCACGAAGAACAGACCGAACTTCATACCGGAATATTCAATGTGGTAACCGTCGGCCAGTTCCTGTTCGGCTTCTGGCTGGTCAAACGGGTGACGGTGACACACCGCCACGCCCGCGATAGCAAAGGTAATGAAACCAAAGAACTGCGGGATGACGTTCCAGATGTCGGCCTGGTTGTTGACGATGTCGGTCATGTTGAATGAACCGGCCTGCGCCACCACGCCCATCAGGGAAAGACCCAGGAACACTTCGTAGCTGAGCGTCTGCGCGGAAGCACGCATTGCACCCAACAGCGAGTATTTGTTGTTACTGGACCAGCCTGCAAACAGCACCGCGTATACCGCGAGGCCTGCCATCATCAGGAAGAACAGAATGCCGATGTTCAGGTCAGCCACAACCCAGGTCGGGCTGACAGGAACGATAGCAAACGCCAGCAGCAGCGAGGTAAAGGCGATCATCGGTGCCAGAGTAAAGATCACGCGATCCGAGAAGCGCGGGATCCAGTCCTCTTTAAAGAACATCTTGATCATGTCCGCGACCAGCTGGAGTGAACCACCCCAGCCCACGCGGTTCGGTCCGTAACGGTTCTGGAACAGACCGAGCAGACGACGTTCACCAAAGCTCATGAACGCGCCGCAGGTGACCACCACCAGCAGAATGACAATTGCTTTCAGAATGCTCAGCAGGATGTCGATAAGATCCGGCGTTAACCAACTCATGCTTTTGCCTCCTGCAGGTTATCAAGACGCGCACCCGCCAGTACCGGCGCGATGCCAGGCATCCCCATCGGTAAACCAACCTGCCCTGCAGTCAGACCTTCGGAGATAATCAGCGGCAGGCTGATTGTCTGGCCATCGTAGCTAAAGGCAATGTTCGCGCCCGCGTTGACGCCAAGCTTAGCGGCATCTGCCGGGTTGAGCTTGATGTACGGCTGTGGCATACGCTGCTGGAAGACCGGAGAACGCTGGGACAACTCGTCGCTACCAAACAGATGGTAGTACGGCGCGATACGCCAGCTACCAACCTGTGCCTGGAAGCTCGCCGGAACGGTGGCGAAGAAGTCCAGACCGGTTTCGGAGGCTTCAATCAGACGCACGCCCGGATCACCGTGACGCAGGGAACCGCCCACTTCAGCCTGGAATTTGTTCCATGCCTGTGGGGAGTTCCAGCCCGGAGCCCATGCGAACGGAACCTGAGAGCGCGGTGCAGACGGCTGGTTGTTCCCTTCCATTGAGAAGGCAAACATCGTGTCTTTATCCTGCGGCTGACGAGGTTCATGCACACTGATATTGGCACGCATGGCGGTACGACCGCTGTAACGGTGCGGTTCACGCGCCAGTTTCTGACCGCGAATACGGAAGCTTGCGTCAGGTGCCGCATCTTTAATCGCCGCCAGCTGAGGCAGTTTTTCAGCTACCGCATCGATAACGTGGTCAAGCTGCGTCCAGTCCACTTCACGGCTCTGCACGGTGCTGTGCAAAGAGTGCAGCCAGCGCCAGCTTTCCAGCATCACCGTGTTGCTGTCGTAGTACGCGGGGTCATAAACCTGGAAGAAACGCTGCGCGCGGCCTTCGTTGTTGATAACTGTACCGTCGCTTTCTGCGAAGCTTGCCGCAGAGAGCACCAGGTGCGCTTTGTCCATAATGGCTGTGCGCTGATGGTCAATAACCATCACCAGCGGCGCTTTTGCGAGCGCTGCGTCAACGCGTGCCGCAGAGGCATGGCGATGCAGGTCGTTTTCCAGCACCACAACGGCGTCAGCAGCACCGGATTCCAGTTCGCTTAACGCCGCTTCCAGAGAACCGCCGCCAATCATACCCAGACCGATGCTGTTCACCGCACGGGCAATCATGGTTACGCCAACGTCCGCACCACGGCCTTTCAGAGCTTTAGCAACGTTTGCTGCCGCCTGAACGATCTCCGCGCTACCGGCGTTAGTCCCGGAAATAATCAGCGGTTTCTTCGCCCCTGCCAGCGCCTGAACAATCACGTCAACCTTATTTTGCAGGTCGCGATCCAGGCCTTCAACGGCCGGAGAGTTGTTGTCCAGTGCGTGTGCAATCGCAAAACCAAGACGCGCCTGATCTTCAACCGGTGCGCAGTAGGTCCACGCAGCGATATCATCCAGACGGGTGTTGTCGACGTTTGTCACAAACAGTGGGTGTTTGGCGCGCTGACCGATGTTCAGGATCGCCGCAATCTGCCAGTCAGCCACTTTCTGGGCTGCTGCCATTTCACGCGCTTTACCTTTCACCGCCTGACGAACCGCCAGAGCCGCGCGAGCGCCAGTCTGAGTCAGATCTTCACCCAGCACCAGAACCGCATCATAGGATTCGATTTCGCGCAGCGCAGGAGTATGAATACCGCCTTCGCGCAGCACTTTCAGCACCAGTTGCAGACGTTCCTGCTCGCCCTGGGCGATGCCGGTGTAGAAGTTTTCCGCCCCTACCAGCTCGCGCAACGCGAAGTTGCTTTCGATGCTGGCGCGCGGGGAGCCGATACCGATCACCTTCTTCGACTGGCGCAGAATATCTGCCGCGCCCTGCATCGCCTGTTCAGCGTTCAGGGTGATCAGGTCATCGCCGCGGCGCTGAACCGGCTGACGCGGACGGTCTTTCAGGTTCACATAGCCATAGCCGAAACGACCGCGGTCGCACAGGAAGTAGTGGTTAACGGTACCGTTGTAACGGTTTTCGATACGACGCAGTTCGCCGTAGCGTTCACCCGGGCTGGTGTTACAGCCCAGCGAGCACTGCTGGCAGATGCTTGGCGCAAACTGCATGTCCCACTTACGGTTGTAACGCTCGGAGTGGGTTTTATCGGTGAATACGCCAGTCGGGCAGATTTCTACCAGGTTACCGGAGAATTCGCTTTCAAGCGTACCGTCTTCCGGACGACCGAAGTAGACGTTGTCATGCGCGCCATACACGCCCAGATCCTGACCGTCTGCGTAGTCTTTGTAGTAACGCACGCAGCGGTAGCAGGCGATGCAGCGGTTCATTTCGTGAGAGATGAACGGCCCCAGATCCTGGTTACGGTGGGTACGTTTGGTAAAGCGATAGCGACGGAAGCTGTGACCGGTCATTACGGTCATATCCTGAAGGTGGCAGTTACCGCCCTCTTCACAGACCGGACAGTCGTGTGGGTGGTTGGTCATCAACCATTCCACCACGCTTTCGCGGAACTGTTTGGCTTCTTCGTCATCAATCGAAATAAAAGTGCCTTCGGTGGCTGGCGTCATACAGGACATCACCAGGCGACCACGCGTGTCTTCCGCGTTCTGATATTGCTTCACCGCACACTGGCGGCAAGCACCGACGCTGCCCAGCGCCGGATGCCAGCAAAAGTACGGAATATCAAGGCCGAGCGACAGACAAGCTTCCAGCAGGTTGTCCGCCCCGTTGACCTCATATTCTTTGCCGTCTACATGAATCGTAGCCATTAGCATGCTTCCAGTTGGCTCAGACTATGTCTGAGCGTTAATCAAAATTCTTGTCGTTACCAGCGCGTTTTCAGCAGGTTCGGCTGAATACCATTGATTGCATGGGTATTGCTGAACGGCTGCTTGATGCCTGCTTCGAATTCATCGCGGAAATATTTAATCGCGCTCTGCAGTGGCTCGACGGCACCGGGTGCGTGGGCACAGAAGGTTTTACCTGGGCCCAGGAATCGACACAGTTGCTCAAGTGTCTCGATATCGCCAGGCTGACCTTCGCCACGTTCAATAGCACGGAGGATCTTCACGCTCCACGGCAGACCATCACGGCATGGTGTACACCAGCCGCAGGACTCGCGGGCGAAGAACTCTTCCAGGTTACGCACCAGCGATACCATGCCGATCTCATGGTCGACGGCCATCGCCAGCGCCGTACCCAGACGGCTACCTGCTTTACCAATGCTTTCGAATTCCATTGGCAGGTCAAGGTGGGCTTCGGTCAGGAAGTCTGTCCCTGCCCCGCCCGGCTGCCAGGCTTTGAATTTCAGGCCGTCACGCATGCCGCCAGCATAGTCTTCAAGAATTTCACGCGCGGTAGTACCGAACGGCAGTTCCCAGACGCCAGGGTTTTTCACGCGACCGGAGAAGCCCATCAGCTTGGTACCGGCATCTTTGCTTGCAGAGATGCCCTGATACCACTCCACGCCGTTAGCGAGGATTGCCGGAACGTTACACAGGGTTTCGACGTTGTTGACGCAGGTCGGTTTGCCCCACACGCCGGAGCTTGCCGGGAACGGTGGCTTGGAACGCGGGTTCGCACGGCGGCCTTCCAGGGAGTTAATCAGCGCGGTTTCTTCACCACAGATATAACGCCCTGCCCCGGTGTGCACGAACAGTTCGAAGTCAAAACCGGTGCCCAGGATATTTTTACCCAGCAGGCCCGCTTCGGTGGCTTCGGCGATCGCGCGGCGCAGGTTTTCTGCCGCTTCGATGTATTCACCGCGCAGGAAGATGTAACCACGGTACGCTTTCAGCGCGAACGCGGAGATCAGCATGCCTTCCACCAGCAGGTGTGGCAGCTGTTCCATCAGCAGGCGGTCTTTATAGGTGCCCGGCTCCATTTCATCGGCGTTACACAGCAGGTAACGGATGTTCATGGATTCGTCTTTTGGCATCAGGCTCCACTTCAGACCGGTGGAGAAGCCCGCACCGCCGCGCCCTTTCAGGCCAGAATCTTTCACCGCGTTAACGATTTCATCCGGTGCCATGCCGCCGAGGGCTTTACGCGCACCGGCATAGCCGTTTTTGCTTTGGTATTCGTCGAGCCATACCGGCTGTTTGTCATCGCGCAGACGCCAGGTCAGCGGATGAGTCTCAGCAGTACGAATTACAGTTTTCATTTGTACTGCTCCAGCAGGTCAGGAATGGCTTCCGGCGTCAGATGGCTGTGAGTATCCTCATCAATCATCATGGTCGGCCCCTTGTCACAGTTACCCAGGCAGCAGGTTGGCAGCAGAGTAAAGCGACCATCGAACGTGGTCTGGCCCGGCTTGATATTGAGTTTTTTCTCAATTGCCGCCTGAATGCCCTGATAACCGGTAATGTGACAAACAACGCTGTCACAATAGCGGATCACATGGCGGCCTACCGGCTGGCGGAAGATCTGGCTGTAGAACGTGGCTACACCTTCTACATCACTTGCCGGAATACCCAGCACTTTTGCGATCTCATAGATCGCCCCATCCGGCACCCAACCACGCTGTTTCTGAACGATTTTCAGCGCTTCAATGGACGCCGCACGCGGGTCTTCGTAGTGGTGCATCTCGTGCTCAATGGCGGCACGCTCTGCTTCACTCAGCTCAAAAGCCTCGGTTTGTGGTTGTTGATTCTCGTGCATAATTAGCGGTCCACATCTGACATAACAAAATCGATACTACCCAGATACACAATCAGGTCGGAGACCAGACTGCCGCGAATGGCGGCCGGGATCTGCTGCAGGTGCGCGAAGCTTGGCGTACGCACACGGGTACGGTAGCTCATGGTGCTGCCGTCACTGGTCAGGTAGTAGCTGTTGATACCCTTGGTCGCTTCAATCATCTGGAAGGATTCATTGGCCGGCATGACCGGACCCCAGGAAACCTGCAGGAAGTGGGTGATCAGGGTTTCGATATGTTGCAGCGTGCGCTCTTTCGGTGGCGGCGTGGTCAGCGGGTGATCCGCTTTGAACGGGCCTTCCGGCATGTTGTTGAGGCACTGCTCAAGGATGCGCAGACTCTGGCGCAGCTCTTCTACTTTCAGCATCACGCGGGTGTAGCAGTCGGATACACCGCCGCCAACCGGGACTTCAAAGTCGAAGTTCTCGTAGCCAGAGTAAGGACGGGCTTTACGCACGTCGAAATCAATACCGGTTGCACGCAGACCCGCCCCTGTTGTCCCCCACTCCAGCGCTTCTTTCGCGCCGTAGGCAGCAACGCCCTGGGAACGGCCTTTCAGGATGGTGTTACGCAGTGCGGCTTTCTCGTAAGAGGCCAGACGTTTTGGCATCCAGTCGAGGAATTCACGCAGCAGACGATCCCAACCGCGCGGCAGATCGTGTGCGACACCACCGATACGGAACCAGGCCGGGTGCATACGGAAGCCGGTAATCGCTTCAACCAGATCGTAGATTTTCTGACGGTCGGTAAAGGCGAAGAAGACCGGGGTCATCGCGCCAACGTCCTGAATGAACGTGGAGATGTACAGCAGGTGGCTGTTAATACGGAACAGTTCAGACAGCATGACGCGGATCACGTTAACGCGATCCGGCGTGGTGATGCCTGCCAGTTTCTCAACGGCCAGCACGTATGGCATTTCGTTTACGCAACCGCCGAGGTATTCGATACGGTCGGTATACGGAATGTAGCTGTGCCAGGACTGGCGCTCGCCCATCTTCTCAGCACCACGGTGGTGGTAACCGATATCCGGTACGCAGTCGACAATCTCTTCGCCATCAAGCTGAAGAATAATACGGAATGCACCGTGCGCAGATGGGTGGTTCGGGCCGAGGTTGAGGAACATGAAGTCCTCGTTGTCGGTACCGCGCTTCATGCCCCAGTCTTCCGGCTTAAAGGTCAGTGCTTCCATCTCCAGATCCTGCTTGGCTTTGGTCAGCTCAAACGGGTCGAATTCAGTTGCACGTGCCGGGTAGTCTTTACGCAGCGGGTGGCCGGTCCAGGTCTGCGGCATCATGATGCGCGTCAGGTGTGGGTGGCCGTCAAAGGTCATGCCGAACATTTCCCAGGTTTCACGCTCATACCAGTTGGCGTTCGGGAAAAGTTTGGTGATCGTCGGCAGATGCATGTCGTTTTCAGACAATGCCACCTTGAGCATGATATCCGTATTGCGGTCTATTGAGATCAGGTGGTAGAAAACGGAAAAATCCGCAGCAGGGAGACCCTGGCGGTGCGTACGCAGACGTTCATCCATGCCGTGTAAGTCAAACAGCATGACGTAAGGTTTTGGCAATTTCTTGAGGAAATCGACAACTTCCAGTAATTGTTCACGCTTCACCCAGACAACGGGTACCCCGGTGCGGGTGGCCTGAACAGTAAAGGCATCCGGCCCAAAACGGTTGCGCAGTTCGCCAATGACAGGGTCATCCAGATGATCCCGGGTCTGCCAGGCGGCTTCTTGCGCGGTTAAGTCGGTCATATTGTTCACCATTGCAAATGGTCCGTGGTGACTGTCAAGCCTGGCTTCGCGCTATTTGAGTAGTGATATGCGAAGGTATTCTCCAGGCCAACAGGCGCAAATTAAATTTCGTCAGGCGTACGCAGGTTGGTGACTGCAATACGTTCACCGCGTTTACGCTCGCGCTCAGACTGCATGTTCGCGCGATACACACCCTGATCGCCTACAACCCATGAAAGTGGGCGGCGCTCTTTACCGATAGACTCCTGCAGCAGCATCAGCGCCTGCATGTAAGCCTCCGGACGCGGTGGGCAACCTGGGATGTAAACGTCGACTGGAATGAACTTATCAACGCCCTGCACGACGGAATAAATGTCGTACATCCCGCCAGAGTTCGCGCAAGCGCCCATAGAGATAACCCATTTAGGCTCGAGCATCTGGTCATAAAGACGCTGAATAACCGGTGCCATCTTGGTAAAGCACGTACCGGCGACCACCATCAGGTCAGCCTGACGTGGGGACGCGCGGAGCACCTCGGCCCCAAAACGCGCAACGTCATGCACCGCAGTGAATGACGTCACCATTTCAACGTAGCAGCAAGAAAGGCCAAAGTTGTAAGGCCAGATGGAGTTCTTACGCCCCCAGTTGACCATATCGTGCATGGCATGCTCAAGCTTACCCATGTACACGCTTTTATTGACTTCTTGCTCCAGGGGGTCGGTTACGATCTCCTGTTTTTGCAGGGGGTAACGGTCATTCTCACCGTTAGGATCTATGCGGGTGAGCGTATAATCCATCTTATTGCCTCGCTGTTACTGCTGACGATTAGAGATACTGTTTTCCGGGTTGATGTGTTCACGACGTGAACGCGCAGGCGTCCAGTCAAGCGCGCCAATACGCACCAGATAAACCAGACCGGCCAGTAGCACTAAAATGAAAATTGCGGCCTCGACAAAGCCTATCCAACCACTTTCGCGGATGGAGGTAGACCATGCGAAAAGGTAAAGCGCTTCCACGTCAAAGATGACGAAGAACATAGCTACCAGATAGAACTTGGCAGACAGGCGTAAGCGAGCGGAACCTACTGAATCAATACCTGATTCGAAAGGTGTGTTTTTGTGCCTTGCGCGGGCGCGACCGCCCAGGAACCAGCCGCCGACTAACATCAGGCAGCACAGGCCAATGGCTACAATAAGAAAGATTGCGAATGCCCAGTGATGAGCGATGACTTCTGTGGATGTTGACATACTCATTGCTTACTCATCAAAAGTGATACCGACGACACTGCTCTTGCTGGCAGATGGGCATCACATCGATTCATGGGGAGGAACAAATAACCTTACACTAACTGTCGGAAATGGGGCGTAGACAGCAAAATGATGTGGTTTTTTACTCCTTTCTATAACCTTTTGTCAACTTTAACAAAGGTTTCTTCACATTAAATTACATCGCACGATTACCATTAACATTTCATGCCCTTTAACCCTGGTGGGTTCCAGACTTTACGTCAAACGCATGTTGTTGAATCGTGTCCGTTTTGGAAGTAAAAAAAACAACCCTCCTATTTTGACAGGATTTGCCAACGATTCCTCCCCCCAAATGGGAGTATTTTCTTGATCTGAGACACGCTTTTGTTAATTCAATCGAAAAAACGGCAACATATTTCCTGTTTTTTTAACATCAAAGGGATGAGGAAGACGTCAGAACGGAAAACGAACACGTTTTAAGCAAATTCATTTATCTAATTGATAAATAAAACCTATTTACCTAATCCATGCTGTTGAGGAGGTTATTGTCGACCAAAAAAAAACCACTCTACGCAAAAATCGCGCGAGTGGCCTTTTTTTTACACTTACATTTTGTTACCAGAATTTTGAGTCTCTGATCACTCAAAGTCCCTTTCGACAACCAGGGAGTCCCCCCCCTCTTCAGGAGTAACATGCTCGTACTGCCAGGGGTTGTGGTAGGTTTCAATGGCCTCGAACACCACCTTCGCCAGTTCATTATTGCTGGATGCGTTGCGACAAAGCAGGTACTCCGTATCCGGCAATGCAGGAAGACCTTCCGCTTTACCCAGTACGCGCAGATCCGGACTCATCATCTCTACCGGACGTGCGGTTACGCCAAGACCCGCTTTTACGGCGGCACGTACCGCTGGCAGTGTGGATGCCACATACGCCAGACGCCACGGAATGTTGGCCTCATTTAGCGCAGTGATCACCATATCGCGGAACGGGCTTGGCTCGTCCAGCAAAACCAACGGTATTGCCTCGCCTTTTTGCAGCACATATTCAGCCGCGCAGTACCAGTGCGTCGGAGAAGTACGCAGCGTCAGACACTCAAATTGCCCAGGACGATGCGTCGTGACCACCAGGTCGACTTCATTCTCTTTCAACATATCAACCATAAAGGCGTTACGTTTTACGCTAACATCCAGCGCAAGCTTCGGATAAACCGAACTAATACGATTGAGAAGGAAAGGCAATATAGTATCCGCTGACTCATCAGATGCACCTAATGTTAACACCCCCTGAAGGTTGCTAAACATTAATGACATACATGCTTCGTCATTAAAGCGAAGTATTTTTCTGGCATAACCCAGTAGCTGAATACCGTGTTCAGTCAATAGCTTATTACGCCCATGGCGCGCAAAAAGCTCTTTACCGACCAGTTGTTCCAGCCGTTGCATTTGCTGGCTAACAGCGGACTGGGTTCGGCAAACTGCGGCAGCAGCAGCTGCAAAAGTGTTGAGATCGGCGACCGCAACAAACGTTCTCAGCAGATCGAGGTCGAGATTCATTATCGGACGATTTGCATTTATCATATCTATTCACTTTCAGGTTGCTCGTGCGGAGCTGCCCGGGTTGAAGCTGTGTGTAACAGTTAAGCAATTCCCTCTGACGATTATCCCTCGCATCCTGACCCGGCAGACTGCCTGACAGATAGTTATTGTGCTGCTTTTTTCACTTCACCCTTCAGGCTGCTTCCGTATTGGCCGCGTCTGCTCACCCCAGCCACTGACCTGAGTAAGCTTCCGGGGATTTTCAGACGTGCCGCGTTACCCGGCCTGCAGCCTCCCCCTTCGGGGCCAGCGCAAGCACAGTTCAAAAACGCTGAAAGCGTTTTTGTGATGCAGCTTGAATGATTTTGTGTATATATCAACAGTCAGAAAGCACGTTTCATGACGTTATTTTTATTCTCTTAAACGTTCAGGATATTTAGATGTTCGCAGGTTTATGTAAATTACATTAAAGGTAAGACACATTTTCTGCCATCTTTATCGCAGCGCTGTCAACGCAGCAGGATGTGCTTCGCACACTCCAGCCAGAGAGAACTCTAACAATAACAATCGACTAATTCAGAAAATCAGTTCCAGATATACAAGACGAGCGCATCTTTCATCTGCTTTCCTGAAAGACATCTTAACCCAAATCCACCTTATTTATAAGTCTTATTGCAATATTAAGGATTTAAGGGTGTTGATAAGTGGCTAAACTAATTTTATTAAAATTAACGAAAGTTGCATTTTCGTCGTTAATAATAAATAAATTTTAATTTAGATTAAGGTCATTCATTAATGACACTTAACATTAAATTTACATGAGTAACCTTTAGCCCAGGGTGTCTATTACAGTAACCCGTATCTCAACATTCAGGTTTTACGAAAAGTCACTCAGGGTAACGTCTTGCATCCGGCTGACCCTATTTTATTTTTAACAGCACAATATGCAACTATCATATCAATCAACAGCACAATAAACCTAAAACCACACTATGTGCATTACTTTAGGTCAGCGAAATGGCTCGCAGCCAGCAAAATAGATTCAACAAGAATTAGTCCATTGTACGAAATCTTCTTCTGTACGCCCTTCAAAATGAAGCGAGGGGGGAGTACATTGTTCCGTGCTGACTTCCACGGCAGGGAGTGGCAATAATAGCGAAAAGGTTAAAGGTTCATGTCCCCTATCGAAAAATCCAGCAAGCTAGATAACGTCTGTTATGACATCCGTGGCCCGGTTCTGAAAGAGGCAAAGCGCCTCGAAGAAGAAGGCAATAAGGTTCTGAAACTCAACATTGGTAATCCTGCGCCATTTGGTTTTGAAGCGCCGGATGAGATCCTGGTAGATGTGATCCGCAACCTGCCCACTGCACAAGGCTATTGCGATTCAAAAGGACTCTACTCCGCGCGTAAAGCCATCATGCAGCACTACCAGGCGCGCGGCATGCGTGACGTTACCGTTGAAGATATCTATATTGGCAACGGCGTCTCTGAGCTTATCGTGCAGGCCATGCAGGCACTGCTGAACAGCGGTGACGAAATGCTGGTACCCGCGCCGGACTACCCGCTGTGGACAGCAGCAGTTTCACTGTCCAGCGGTAAAGCGGTGCACTACCTGTGCGACGAGTCCTCTGACTGGTTCCCGGATCTCGATGATATTCGCGCTAAGATAACCCCTCGCACGCGCGGTATCGTCATTATCAACCCGAACAACCCAACGGGTGCGGTCTATTCCAGAGAGTTACTGATGGAGATCGTGGAGATCGCCCGCCAGCACAACCTGATTATCTTTGCCGACGAAATTTACGACAAAATTCTGTACGATGCGGCGCAACACCACTCTATCGCCGCACTGGCACCGGATCTGCTGACCATTACCTTCAACGGCCTGTCCAAGACCTATCGTGTGGCGGGTTTCCGTCAGGGCTGGATGGTACTGAACGGGCCGAAAAAACACGCCAAAGGGTATATCGAAGGGCTTGAGATGCTGGCGTCCATGCGTTTATGCGCCAACGTTCCGGCACAGCACGCGATCCAGACCGCACTCGGTGGTTACCAGAGCATCAGCGAATTTATCACCCCGGGTGGCCGTCTGTACGAACAGCGTAACCGCGCGTGGGAGCTGATCAACGATATCCCGGGCGTCTCCTGTGTCAAACCTAACGGCGCGCTCTACATGTTCCCGAAAATTGACGCGAAGCGCTTCAATATTCATGACGACCAGAAAATGGTGCTCGATTTCCTGTTACAGGAAAAAGTGCTGCTGGTTCAGGGTACCGCGTTCAACTGGCCGTGGCCGGATCACGTGCGCATCGTCACCCTGCCGCGTGAGGACGACCTCGAAATGGCCATCAGTCGCTTTGGCCGCTTCCTCTCCGGTTACCACCAGTAATCTTAAAAATCAGGCTACTTCGGTAGCCTGATTTGCATCTTGTCTCCCCTACCCGCACAATGAAGTCTGTCGCTGTGAAGACAAAAGGTAACCTATGAGTCAGAGTCATTTCTTTGCCCATCTCTCCCGCCTTAAACTGATCAACCGCTGGCCTTTGATGCGCAATGTGCGCACTGAAAATGTGTCGGAACACAGCCTGCAGGTTGCGATGGTCGCTCACGCACTGGCGGCCATTAAAAACCGTAAATTCAACGGGCAGGTCAATGCTGAGCGTATTGCTCTGCTGGCAATGTATCACGATGCCTCTGAAGTGCTGACCGGGGATTTACCCACACCGGTGAAATATTTCAACTCGCAGATTGCGCAGGAATATAAGGCGATCGAGAAGATTGCCCAGCAGAAGTTGATCGATATGGTGCCGGAAGAGTTGCGCGATATCTTCGAACCGCTGATCGACGAACATCGTTATACGGAAGATGAACAATCGCTGGTGAAACAGGCGGATGCGCTGTGCGCCTATCTGAAATGTCTGGAAGAGTTGTCAGCCGGAAATAATGAGTTTTTACTGGCCAAAACGCGTCTGGAAAAAACGCTCGAATCCCGCCGCAGTGAAGAGATGGATTATTTTATGCAGGTGTTCGTACCGAGCTTCCATTTGTCGCTGGATGAAATTAGCCAGGATTCACCGCTATAACAGACCATGATTGCCCGGCGGCGCTGCCGGACTGATCCCATCGCAGACGCCACCCGACAATTTACTTAAAACGGGAACAATACCGGAATCAACACTACGCACACCAACATCACCAGCACGGTGAACGGCACGCCAATCTTCACGAAATCGCTAAATTTGTAGTTACCTGGCCCCAGCACCAGCGTGTTAACCGGCGAAGAGACCGGGGTCATAAACGCCGCAGAGGCCGCCATTGCCACCATCATGGCAAATGGATACGGTGAAACCCCCATCGATTTCGCCATTGCCAGTGCGATGGGAGCCATCAGTACGGCCGTTGCCGTATTGGAAATAAACAACCCGATGGCGGCACACATGATAAACAGACACACCATCATCATATACGGGCCATATCCCCCGCCGACATCCATTAGCCCTTTAACCACCAAATCCACGCCACCGGTCTTTTGCAGTGCCAGGGCAAAGGGCATCATCCCGACAATCAGAATGATGCTCGGCCAGTGAACGGCTTTGTAGGCACTTTCAGCATCAATACAGCGGAATTTCCCCATCAGCAGGCAGGCAATAATCGCCGCGATCGGATTGGGGATCTCATCGGTAAGCATTAACGCCACCATCAGCACCAGACAAAAAATCGCATGGGGTGCCTGGCTATGCGCCGGAGACGCATCGCTCTCTTCAACGGGCATATTGAGTACCACAAAATCGCGGCCTTTCTGTCCAAGCTGGCTGATCAGCTTCCAGTTGCCAACCACGAGGAAAATATCCCCCAGCAGGATGGGTTCATCCACAACCGCACCTTTCATCGCCACGCCATCGCGCTTTAAGCCCACCACATTCAGGCCATAACGGGTACGGAAGCCCATTTCGCGCACAGTTTTACCCAATAATTCAGACTCAGGGATCAGCGACACTTCAGCCATGCCGACGTCCAGCGCCTGGTCTGAAAAATACTCGCCGCGCAGCACCATCGGCTCCAGCAGTTGTTCACTGCAAAACTCGCGCAGATCAACATCCGCCGTGGACATATCAATCAGCAAAACGTCACGCGCCCGGAATTCCGACACCCCGTTCACGTTCACGATCACCCGACGGAAACGACGCCAGCGCTCCACGCCGATCACGTTCGCGCCATAGCGTTCCCGCAGCTTCAGGTCGTCCAGACGCTGGCCGACCATCGGTGAACCTGGGCGAATGGCCAGACGGCGGGCGCGCCCGGTCAGACGGTACTCTTTGATCAAATCTCGAAAGGTACGCCGTTTCCAGCCGTCTTTGCTTTTATCCTGCGTCTCGCCCTGCAGGGCAAAGCGGGTCAGCAGCATATAGATAACGCCCATGACCAGAATCACCAGCCCAAGCGGGGTAACGCTGAAAAAACTGAAACCCTGTAACCCTTCACGGATCAGCTCACTGTTGACGACCAGGTTCGGTGGTGTAGCCACCAGCGTCATCATGCCGCTAACAAGCCCGGCAAAGCTCAGGGGCATCATCAGACGCGACGGTGAGGTCTGCATCCGCATGGAGACGCTGAGTACCACGGGGATAAAGATCGCGACAACGCCAGTTGAACTCATAAACGCCCCCAGCCCGGCAACCGTCAGCATCAGGTAGATCAGCATTTTGGTTTCACTGTTACCTGCCACCTTCACCAGCCACGATCCCACAATGGTCGCGACGCCAGTGCGCACCAGGCCGTCACCAATAATGAACAGAGCAGCAATCAGGATCACGTTAGGGTCGCTAAACCCGGAGAAGGCCTCCGGAAGCGTGAGCGTACCGCTCAACACAAACGCAACAATCACAAACAAGGCGACGGCATCCATGCGCACCTTGCCTGTAGCAAAGAGAATGATAGCGATTAAAAGCAGGCTGAGGACCCAAATCAGTTCACCGTTCACAACATGTCCTTGTCTGAGGGGGTACAAAATTTTGCCATAAAAAAGCCCCAGCAATGTGGGGCTAAATCATGGGATTACATTTTCAGCGAGACGGTAACAACGCCGTCAGGTGCTTTAGAGACAGCAAGTGTCGTCAGCGAGTTAAGCACAAAATCGGCTTCGTCCAGCCGGGGCGAGTCCGCCGGTACGTTGACGGCGATAACATGGCTTCCGGCATTCAACCCGGCCAGCACTCCGGCTGCCGCATCTTCCACCACCACGCAGTCTGCGGGAGCAAGACCCAGCAGTTCAGCGCCGAGTAAAAACGCATCAGGTTCAGGTTTGCCGCGCTTGACGCGTTCAGCGGTGATGAACACTTCTGGCTTCGGCAAGCCTGCCGCCTTATGACGGGCATGCGCAACCGGAATCGAGCCGGAGGTCACTATCGCCCACGGGATCTGCGCTTCATTAAGATGTTCAAGCAGTTCACGCGCCCCGGGCAGCGCGGCGATGCCGTCCGTATCGGTGGATTCAATATGCTCAAGATAGCTGAACTCTGCCTGAATCTCTTCCTCAGTGCGCCCCACCAGAAAATGCCGTAACGAGGTAATGGCCTGTTTGCCGTGGATAAAATTCAGCACGTCCTGATGGTCGATGCCATGTCTGTCAGCCCAATGGCACCATGAACGCTCCACAACCGGCAGCGAATCCACCAGCGTACCGTCCAGATCAAACAGAAAACCTTTACACTGCACACGCACCTCCGTCAGGCATTAATGATTTGTTGAATTTCGTTGCTGCTTAAATGGTACTGGCGTGGGCACGAATGCCATACGCTCAGCATGCGCTGATATTTTTCCCACATTGGGGTTTGCGCGTTAAAGCCGTGAGTACCCGCATCAAAATGGGTATAGCGCCCTTCGGTATTCACCATAAAGCGTACATAGCTCAGATAGCGCGCTTCCGTTGCGGCATCAAAGCCCAGGAACGTCACGCGGCGCTCGTCGATGGACGGTTGATCTTTCAGATTGGTCCAGGAAACGTGCAGCGCGTGATACATCTCCATAATGTCGATGATCAGGCGGCAGGTTTCTTCTTTCAGCTCGCCAAACTCGCGATCCAGTTCGCGCATCTGCAAACCAAAGCCACGTTCAACGATAGTCTGTAAGCGGCGGTAGCGCTCTGCGTTGTCGGGATCAAGCATAGTCATCATCTTGTACTGATTAGACAAAATCAGACGTTGAGCATTGGTCATTTCCATCTTTCGACTCCTGTAGCGCATTGCACTTGAAAAAAAAAGACACGGTAACTGTTTGTTACTGTGCCTTCTTTTATTCATCGTTTCGATGATCAATCACAAACCATCGAGGAATGTTTTATCAAGTTGTTTAAAAGCCCGCTTGAGGGTATCGGCCAGCGCCTGGTAATCCGGTTTACCTTCGACCGGAGCAAGCGCCTGCCCTGCTTCCTCGAGTTTCCCGCGAACTTCATAAAACCAGTGTAAAATTCCGGGAGGTAATGGCGTAATTGAACGCTTACCTAACCACCACAGTCCCTGCATCGGCAGACTTAGCGCAAAGAGCGCCGTGGCGACGGCCGGGCCAAGCTGCCCCCCGAGGGCAATTTGCCAGCACAGCGTAAATATCGCGACAGGCGGCATAAAGCGAATCGCATGGCGGGTGGCGCGGATGACGCGATTCTCAACAAACATAGGCGCAAGGCGCTTTTCCATCGGCCAGGTCTTTGCGTAATGCTGTCCCCGACGAAACAGACTAAAAAAGTTCACGGACGGGATCTCAGGTGTCGACATGGCTGTACCTCAACTTCACGTATAAAAATTAAAATTTTCATGCAAAACCACAACAGGCTATGACAACGTTCAAAATATTTTGTCATCACTACCCCGTATCGGGTATCCTGTGCCAGCCTGATAGGGCCTTAGACGAGAATCGTTAACTCGTCAAATTATCGCATATTATGCCATCGCCTGAAAAATGTTCAAAATGGCATAAAATCATAGGTATTTCTTCCATCATGCCAGAATGTTCGTTTGGCATGATGTTAATCATAAATGTCTGGGTCAGCATGCGTTACGCTGTTAGACTCACTGACGTTTTTTTAGCCACGTATCAATAATAGGTACTTCCATGTCGAGTAAGTTAGTACTGGTTCTGAACTGCGGTAGCTCCTCACTGAAATTCGCCATCATCGATGCGCTCAACGGTGACGAGTACCTCTCTGGTTTGGCCGAATGTTTCCATCTGCCTGAAGCACGTATCAAGTGGAAGATGGACGGTAGCAAACAAGAAGCGGCTTTAGGTGCAGGCGCCGCTCACAGTGAAGCGCTGAACTTTATCGTTAACACTATTCTGGCACAAAAACCAGAACTGTCTGCTCAGCTGACTGCGATTGGTCACCGTATCGTCCACGGCGGCGAAAAATACACCAGCTCCGTCGTGATCGACGAATCTGTGATCCAGGGCATCAAAGACTCTGCATCCTTCGCGCCGCTGCACAACCCGGCTCACCTGATCGGTATCGCTGAAGCGCTGAAATCCTTCCCGCAGCTGAAAGACAAAAACGTGGCCGTGTTTGACACCGCGTTCCATCAGACTATGCCGGAAGAATCTTACCTCTACGCCCTGCCATACAGCCTGTACAGAGAGCACGGTGTTCGTCGCTACGGCGCACATGGCACCAGCCACTTCTATGTTACTCAGGAAGCGGCAAAAGTACTGAACAAACCGGTTGAAGAACTGAACATCATCACCTGCCACCTGGGCAACGGTGGTTCTGTTTCTGCTATCCGTAACGGTAAATGTGTTGATACTTCTATGGGTCTGACCCCACTGGAAGGTCTGGTGATGGGTACCCGTTCCGGTGATATCGACCCGGCGATCATCTTCCACCTGCACGACACCCTGGGCATGAGCGTTGACCAGATCAACAAAATGCTGACCAAAGAGTCTGGCCTGCTGGGTCTGACCGAAGTCACCAGCGACTGCCGTTATGTTGAAGACAACTACGCAGAAAAAGCGGACGCTAAACGTGCAATGGACGTTTACTGCCACCGCCTGGCAAAATACATCGGTTCTTACACTGCGCTGATGGAAGGTCGTCTGGACGCGGTAATCTTCACCGGTGGTATCGGTGAGAATGCGGCAATGGTCCGTGAACTGACCCTGGGTAAACTGGGCGTTCTGGGCTTCGACGTTGATCACGAACGTAACCTGGCTGCCCGTTTCGGTAAGTCTGGTTTCATCAACAAAGAAGGTACCCGTCCAGCTATCGTTATCCCAACGAACGAAGAGCTGGTCATCGCGCAAGACGCGAACCGCCTGACTGCCTGATTCCACACCGCCAGCAATGCTGGCGGTGCTGTTTTGTAACCCGCCCAATGTCGGCGGTAACGAAAGAGGATAAACCGTGTCCCGTATTATTATGCTGATCCCTACCGGAACCAGCGTCGGCCTGACCAGCGTCAGCCTTGGCGTTATCCGTGCTATGGAACGCAAAGGCGTTCGTCTGAGCGTCTTTAAGCCAATCGCCCAGCCTCGTGCCGGTGGCGATGCGCCAGACCAGACCACCACCATCGTGCGTAAGAACTCCAATCTGCCAGCGGCTGAACCGCTGAAGATGAGCCACGTTGAATCTCTGCTCTCCAGCAATCAGAAAGACGTGCTGATGGAAGAGATCATCGCCAACTACCACGCGAACACTCAGGACGCGGAAGTGGTTCTGGTTGAAGGCCTGGTTCCTACGCGCAAACACCAGTTTGCCCAGTCTCTGAACTTCGAAATCGCGAAAACGCTGAACGCTGAGATCGTCTTCGTCATGTCTCAGGGTACTGACACCCCAGAGCAGCTGAACGAGCGTATCGAACTGACTCGCAGCAGCTTCGGCGGCGCAAAAAATACCAACATCACCGGCGTTATCGTTAACAAACTGAACGCCCCGGTTGATGAGCAGGGTCGTACTCGCCCTGACCTGTCCGAGATCTTCGACGACTCTTCCAGAGCGAAAGTCATCAAAGTTGACCCGGCTAAACTGCAAAGCTCCAGCCCGCTGCCAGTACTGGGCGCGGTACCGTGGAGCTTCGATCTGATTGCCACCCGTGCAATCGATATGGCGCATCACCTGAACGCCACCGTGATCAACGAAGGCGACATCAACACCCGTCGCGTGAAGTCCGTGACCTTCTGTGCGCGCAGCATCCCGCACATGCTGGAACACTTCCGTGCAGGCTCCCTGCTGGTGACTTCCGCTGATCGTCCTGACGTGCTGGTTGCAGCCTGCCTGGCGGCAATGAACGGCGTGGAAATCGGTGCCATTCTGCTGACCGGTGCTTACGAGATGGACCCACGCGTCAGCAAGCTCTGCGAGCGCGCTTTTGCCACTGGCCTGCCGGTCTTCATGGTGAACACCAACACCTGGCAGACCTCCCTGAGCCTGCAGAGCTTCAACCTGGAAGTGCCGGTTGATGACCACGAACGTATCGAGAAAGTGCAGGAATACGTTGCGGGTTACATCAATGCAGACTGGATCGAATCCCTGACTGCGACTTCTGAGCGCAGCCGTCGTCTGTCTCCACCAGCCTTCCGTTACCAGCTGACCGAGCTGGCGCGTAAAGCGGGCAAACGCGTTGTTCTGCCAGAAGGTGATGAACCACGTACCGTTAAAGCGGCAGCTATCTGCGCAGAACGCGGTATCGCGACCTGTGTGCTGCTGGGTAACCCGGATGAAATCACCCGTGTGGCGGCCTCTCAGGGCGTTGAGCTGGGTGCGGGTATCGAAATCGTTGACCCGGAAGTGGTTCGCGAGAGCTACGTTGCCCGTCTGGTTGAGCTGCGTAAGAGCAAGGGCATGACCGAAGCCGTTGCGCGTGAACAGCTGGAAGACAACGTGGTGCTGGGTACGCTGATGCTGGAACAGGACGAAGTTGACGGTCTGGTTTCTGGTGCTGTTCACACCACCGCGAACACCATCCGTCCGCCACTGCAGCTGATCAAAACTGCACCGGGTAGCTCGCTGGTGTCTTCCGTGTTCTTCATGCTGCTGCCTGAACAGGTTTACGTTTACGGCGACTGTGCGATCAACCCGGATCCAACGGCAGAACAGCTGGCTGAAATCGCTATCCAGTCTGCAGACTCCGCGATTGCCTTCGGTATCGAACCGCGCGTGGCGATGCTCTCCTACTCTACCGGCACTTCTGGTGCAGGCAGCGATGTAGAGAAAGTTCGCGAAGCGACCCGTCTGGCGCAGGAAAAACGTCCTGACCTGATGATCGACGGCCCGCTGCAGTACGACGCTGCGGTAATGGCTGACGTGGCGAAATCCAAAGCGCCTAACTCACCGGTTGCCGGTCGCGCTACCGTGTTCATCTTCCCGGATCTGAACACCGGTAACACCACCTACAAAGCGGTACAGCGTTCTGCAGACCTGATCTCCATCGGGCCAATGCTGCAGGGTATGCGCAAACCTGTGAACGACCTGTCCCGTGGTGCGCTGGTAGACGATATCGTCTACACCATCGCGCTGACCGCGATCCAGTCCTCACAGCAGCAGTAATTTTTTACTGCACTAAAAAGGCGACCAGAAGGTCGCCTTTTTTATTTACAGTAACTCTCTCGCCGCCGACACAATGTCATGTGCCGTCAGGCCATACTCCTTCTGCAGGAAGTCCTGCGTCCCTACCTGACCGTAACGCTCCTTCACGCCAACCCGACGCATCGGTACAGGACACGTTTCCACCAGCACTTCCGCCACCGCCGACCCCAGCCCGTTATGGATGCTGTGGTTTTCGCAGGTGACGATGCGCCCGGTTTTCTCGGCGTAGTTTTTCACCAGCATCCGGTCGATCGGTTTCAGGGTAAACATATCGATCACCGCCGCGCTCACGCCTTCCTGCCCCAGCTGGCGGGCTGCTTCCAGTGCTTCCGCCACCATGATACCGTTGGCAATCAGGGTGATATCGCTCCCTTCGCGCAGTACGTTACCCTTGCCGATGGTAAAGGTTGATCCCGGTGCATAGACGCTCGGGGCCTGTTTACGAATGGTGCGCACCCAGTAGAAACCTTCAAGATCAATCAGCTGGCGTAGCACATCCTCAAACATCACCGCGTCGGTCACCTCCAGCACCACCGAATGGGCCAGACCGCGCACAATCCCCATATCTTCAAACGACATATGCGTGCCACCGTTGTGGCAAGCCGTGACGCCCGCATCCGAGGCAATGACCTTCACGTTGTTACGCTGGTAGTCCAGGGACATAAACAGCTGGTCGAAGCAGCGACGGCTGGCAAAGGCGGTAAAGGTGTGGACGAACGGTTTACGCCCGGTCAGCGACAACCCGGCTGCCGTACCAATCACGTTGGCTTCCATAATGCCGCAGTTAATGACGTGCTGCGGGTAATCACGCGCCACACCGTCCATTGCCATCGAGCTCATCAGATCCGCTTCCAGCGCGATGATCTCGCTTCCGTCCTCAATCTGTTTTGCCACAAAACCGGCGTAGACTTTACGCATCTCAACAGCATCTTTTTGTCCTGCTGGTGCAACCTTAATCATGTGTAGCCTCCAGTTGGCGAATCGTCTCGTTGAGGGCCGCCTTGCTCTCCCCGGTCAGGCGCAGATGATGAGAGTTACTAAGCTGCTCCAGATACGGCACCCCCTGCCCTTTAATGCTGTCCAGAATCACTACCCGCGGACGCGCATCCGCCGCAGGAACCCGCGATGTGACGTCCAGCAACGCCGGGATGTCGTCCCCTTTCACGGTCACCACATCAAAGCCAAAGGCACGGAATTTCCCCTCCAGATCGAACGCGCAGATAATTTCATCCAGTTGACCGTCGAGCTGCTGCTTATTCCAGTCCACAAACACCGTGAGATTGTTCAGGCGATGGTGAGCAATAAACTGGAATGCCTCCCAGCATTGACCTTCGTTAAGCTCGCCATCACCCACGATGCAAAATACCCGGTTTGGACGCCCTGCCAGCCTGTGCGACAACGCCATTCCCCCGGCGATAGAAATGCCCTGTCCGAGCGAGCCGGTGGTGGCATCCACACCGCGCGTTTTCAGACGATCCGGGTGGCTTGGCAGACGCGTGCCGTTCTGGTTGAGCGTGCTCAGCTCTTCCATCGGGAAATAGCCTTTTATCGCCAGGATACTGTACAGCGCCGGGCCCGCGTGGCCTTTCGACAGGACAAAATAGTCGCGCTCTGGCCAGTCCGGGTCGGCCGGGTCGATTTTCATCACCGCGCCGTACAACACGGCCAGCGTTTCAACCACCGACATACTGCCACCGTAGTGACCAAAGCCCAGTTGCGTCAGTGATTTCAGGGTCTCAAGGCGGATCTGACGCGCCAGTTGGGTTATCTCATTCACATTCATGATTTAGCTCCGGTGTTTTCCTGCGCGTTACCGCCCGCAGATTTGTTTTTAGCAAACACGTTGTACGCCACCAGCAGCGCGAACAACGCAACCACCAGCCCGGTGATGGCAAGCGGTGACAGGAAGCGTGCCAGGTTGCCCAGAACAATCCCGACAGCGCCGAAATCGGCATCCGAGAAGGTCGTATTAGCAAAACCAATTGCACCCAGCACGGGCAGGAGCAGCACCGGCAGGAAGGTGATCAGCAGGCCGTTAGCAAATGCGCCAATCATCGCCCCGCGACGTCCGCCAGTAGCATTACCGAACACGCCTGCAGTCGCACCGGTGAAGAAATGCGGCACTACGCCCGGCAGGATCAGCACCCAGCTGAACTGACCGCAGATGAACAGCCCGACCAGACCGCCGAGGAAGCTGAACAGAAAGCCAATCAGCACCGCGTTTGGCGCATACGGATAGACCACCGGACAATCCAGCGCAGGACGTGCATTCGGCACCAGTTTCTCAGAGAAGCCGGTAAAAGCCGGGACGATTTCGGCCAGAATCAGGCGCACACCCTGCAGGATGATGAACACACCTGCCGCAAAGGTAATTGCCATGATAATGGCGTACACCAGGTAGTTCTGACCGCCGCTGAAGGTCGCCTCTACGTACTCACGCCCGGCGCTCACCGCCATGATCAGATAGATAATCATCATGGTCAGGGAGATTGAAATAGAGCTGTCACGCAGGAAGCTCAGATTCTTAGGCAGGTTCATCTCTTCGGTTGAACGCGAGCCTTTGCCAAACTTGCTGCCGATCCAGCCAGAAAGCACGTAGCCCAGTGTGCCAAAATGGCCAAACGCAATATCGTCAGTGCCGGTGATACGCTTCATATAGCGCTGCGCTATCGCCGGGAAGAAAGCCATCACCAGGCCGAGGATCAGCGACCCCGTAAAGACCAGGCCCACGCCCTCAAAGCCCGCGACCGTCAGGATCACGCCAATCATGCATGCCATGTAAAAGGTGTGATGACCGGTCAGGAAGATGTATTTCAGGCGGGTAAAGCGTGCGACGATGATGTTTGCCACCATGCCGAACGCCATAATCAGTGCGGTCGAGGCTCCATATTTTTCCAGCGCAATAGACACAATCGCTTCATTGTTTGGAATAATGCCCTGAATATTAAACGCATGTTCAAACATGCCGCCTAATGGATTTAATGACCCCACCAATACCGTAGCACCACCGCCCAGCACAATAAAACCGAGGATGGTTTTAATGGTTCCCTTCACCACGTCAGAAAAAGATTTTTTCTGCGCGACCAGACCAATTAATGCAATTAAACCAACCAGTACAGAGGGAACTTTTAATATATCAACAACGAAATTCAGCGTTTCAAGGATAAACATATCCACCTCGCCTTATCAGGATTATTGTTTTTCGAACCAGGCACGCAACTGCGCTTCAAGTTCGTTGATATCGATGATGTTGTTGATCACCACCAGCTGGTTTTCCGGTACGCTGGCGCTGGCTGCAATGTCTTTCGCCATCACGAAAAGATCGGCTGCGCCCGGGGTTGCAGATGAGAGATCGGAGTGTTCAACATCAGCCTCAATCTCAAGCTTTTTGAGTATCTTTTTAATATTCATTTCGACCATAAAACTGCTGCCCAGGCCAGAACCGCAAATAGCCATTATTTTCATTGTTATCCCCTTTTTAGCGTAAAGACGTCTCCATCACGCTGACGCGTAATGTTGTGACAAACCGGATGAAAGTATTAAATCAGAAGCGGTCGATAATCGTTTTTATTTCCTCCAGCGTATTCGCCTGATGCAATTCGGCCATATCATTGTCGCTGGAAAATAATTCAGCGAGAGCTGAGATCATTTCTATATGACTATGTTTGTCCGGTGCCGCCAGCATCACAATCACATCAACGGGGTCAAATTCCCCGGCACCAAAAGAGACACCCTGTTTCAGTTTTAATAATGAGAGCCCCAGCCCTTTAGCCCCCTCTTCCGGCCGCGCATGCGGCATCGCCAGCCCTGGTGCCAGCACATAATACGGCCCTAATGTATGGTGCTGCTCAATGATTGCCGTCACATACTCCGGGGCAATCACCTGCAGATCCAGCAACGGTTTCGCGCACAGCTCCAGCGCCTGCGGCCAGCTCTCGACGCTATCCTGAAGCGTAATGGTCGTATCGTATATCCACTTTTTGAGCACTTTTCACTCCCGCCATAACCCAAAAGATGTGCAAACTTTATTCAACACATTAATAATTGACTGCGATCAGGATCACAAAGATAGCGCTACCAAGCTATAACATTCAGAAGTGTGATAGCGCTATCAAATTGTAATCATCGTGTGAAATCACAGCAAAAAAAGGGATTTAAGGCGTATACTGCCTGTCACGTGAAGCGAAGGATGATAATAAGAACGCATCTGGTCAGCAGGAAGGTGTATGTCTCTAACCCGAAAACGGCGCAGTACCGGTAAAGTGACACTCGCCGATGTCGCACAGCTTGCCGGAGTGGGCACAATGACCGTGTCCCGGGCACTCCGCACGCCGGAACAGGTTTCTGATAAACTACGAGAAAAAATTGAAGCTGCGGTGCAGGAATTGGGATATATGCCCAACCTTGCCGCCAGCGCGCTGGCGTCGGCCTCTTCATGGACGATTGCTATGGTTGTTCCTAATCTTTCCGAAGCTGGTTGCTCGGAGATGTTCGCCGGGCTACAGCAGGTATTACAGCCTGCCGGGTACCAGATCATGCTGGCAGAATCTCAGCATCGTCTCGAACAGGAAGAGAAATTACTGGAAACGCTACTGGCGTCCAATATTGCAGCCGCGATTTTGCTCAGCGTCGAACACACCGACACCGTCCGCCACTGGCTGAAAAATGCCTCCATCCCGGTGATGGAAATGGGTGCCATGCGCGCCGATCCTATCGACATGAATATCGGGATTGATAACGTCGCGGCGATGTATGAACTCACTGAGATGGTGATCCAGCGCGGCTATCAGAATATTGGCCTGCTGTGTGCCAACCAGGAGCAGTGGATTTTCCAGCAGCACTTGCAGGGCTGGTACAAAGCGATGCTTCGCCACCATATGTCACCGAATCGGGTCATAAATGCCGCCATGCCGCCGAACTTCTCAACGGGTGCGGCACAGCTACCTGAATTCCTGCTGGCATGGCCTGAGCTGGATGCACTGGTGTGCGTATCGGATGAACTGGCCTGCGGTGCGCTGTATGAGTGCCAGCGTCGGCGTATCAAGGTACCAGACGATCTGGCGGTCGTGGGCTTTGGTGACAGCGACGTCAGCCGCGTCTGTCAGCCACCGCTGACGACGATGGTAGTACCGCACCGTAAGATTGGGATTGAAGCGGGACGTGCGTTACTGGAACGTCTCAATGACGGAGACTGGCGCGATCAGAAACCCATCGCGTCCAGCCTGTGTCTGCGGGAAAGCTGCTAAGACTTACTCAGCCTCTTCTTCTTTCTCTGATTTGGTCGATTCGTTATTCGCGTTGCGGCTCATCCACAGCGCCAGCGCTTTTAACGAATCCGGCGTGAACTCGTCGCAACGCGCGGTAATTTCTTCCGGCGTCATCCAGCTCACTTCACTGACTTCCTCTTCCTGCAGGGCGAACGGGCCGTGGGAAACGCAGCTAAACAGCCCGCCCCAGACGCGGCAGTTTTCGTCCTCGAAGTAGAACTGGCCGTGCTCGGCAAATGGCACACCGGCAATGCCTAACTCTTCTTCCGCTTCGCGACGCGCGGAATCCAGCAGCACTTCATCCGCCTGAACGACCCCGCCCGCAGTGGCATCCAGCATACCGGGGAGAAAATCTTTGGTGTCCGTGCGGCGCTGGACCAGAATTTTGCCCATGCCGTCATGCACAACGATGTACGTTGCACGGTGACGCAGACGCTCCGCACGCATTTGTGCGCGGCTGGCCTGCGCGATCACTTCATTTTCTTCGCTGACAATGTCAACCCACTCTGTACTTGCCAAATGACTCTGCTCCACCATCGGGAAACCTTCTCGTCTAAGCGCTCTTTCGGCGCGTTTGCAGTTGAGGTGTAACTTACGGATTAATCGCTATTTGCGCAATAACTTGCTGATCATTAAGTGCGATAACGCTTAACGTCTTCTCATCAAGCATGCCGTAGCTCGCCGGGTATCCGCCTTTTGGGATACTGACCGAACCGGGATTAAAATGATAAATATCACCGCGCTTTTCAGCCACCGGAATATGAGTATGACCGTAAACCAGAGCATCGCCAGCCATGAGCGCAGGGAGATTATCGGGGCTAAAAAGATGACCATGCGTTAAGAACAGGCGGCAATTTTCTAACAGCACCTGTTGCCAGGGGGCGGTTATCGGAAAATGCAGCAGCATCTGATCCACTTCGCTGTCACAGTTGCCGCGAACGGCGATGATACGCGAGGCATAGTGATTGAGTTTTTCCGCCACCTGCGCAGGGGCATACCCTTCCGGCAGCGCATTACGGGGGCCATGATTTAACACATCGCCCAGGATCACCAGCCACTGCGCCCCACTTTGGGTAAACAGAGAAAGAACACGCTCGGTAGCGGGCAGCGATCCATGAATATCCGACGCAAACATCAGTTTCATCAGTCACTCCTCAGGAAAACAGACTGCCCATATCATACCTGAAGCGCCAGGGCTTATCAGCCCGCACGCTTAGCGGAGAGTGCCACATAGCGTTGTACTGACGCACGCTGCCACTGGAATGTCGCATAATCCACCAGCAGTTGCGGAACCTCGTCACCGTTGAGGATCAGGCGGTTGAGCATCAGCGCCAGATCGGTATCGGCAATGCACCATTCCCCGAATAAATTCGGATTGCCGTGCGCCAGCAAAGAGGCCGCAGTATCAATCAACTTTTGCGCACTGACAACACCGTCTGCGCTAAGGGCGGGCTTTTTCACCCCGGCAAACACAACGTCAGTGGAACGTTCGACGCGGATCGGCATCAGATCGCTACGCAGCCACGCCTGGATCTGACGCGCCCGGGCACGCTTTTGCAGATCGTGGGGGTAAATCCGCTCCCACTCCGGCGGCGCAAAACGATCTTCAAGATACTCATCAATCGCTGAAGATTCACTCAGCTCAAAACCGTCAATTTCCAGCACCGGTACGCGCCGGGTCAGAGCATAACCCTGCCACTGCGGTTTCAGGTGTTCTCCACCGTCCAGATCGACGGTTTTCAGGGTAAATGTCAGCCCCTTTTCGGCCAGTGCCACATAAACACTCATAACATAGGGTGAAAAGAAATTCGCATCGGACCACAACGTGATAACAGGCTGGTTCATAACATCCTCATCGGCTGATCGGTTTTTACTCAACATATATTCTCTTTGCGTCGCTGTCACTTGATGAAAACTCACGATTTACACCAGACACCTATACTCATTTTTATGGCATCACTTTTTGTTCTGACAGGAGTTGAGAATGATCGACCTCTATTACGCGCCAACCCCAAACGGCCATAAAATCACCCTTTTTCTTGAAGAAGCAGAACTGGAATACCGGATCATCAGCGTCGATATCAGCAAAGGCGATCAGTTCAGACCCGTTTTTCTGGCGATATCACCCAATAATAAAATCCCGGCCATTATTGATAACCTGCCTGCCGATGGCGGCAGACCGTTAAGCCTGTTTGAGTCCGGGGAGATTTTGCTCTATCTGGCGGAGAAAACCGGTAAATTGCTGAGTGGGGAACTGCGCGAACGTCACCACACGCTGCAGTGGCTCTTCTGGCAGTCAAGCGGCCTGGGGCCGATGCTGGGGCAAAACCACCACTTTACCGCCTTCGCCCCGCAGCCAATCCCTTATGCTATCGAGCGCTATCAGGTTGAAACCCAGCGGCTGTACGGCGTGTTGAACCGTCGTCTGGAGAAAACGCCGTGGCTCGGGGGCGATCATTACAGCATTGCCGATATCGCCTGCTGGCCGTGGATTAACACTCATGAACGCCACCGTATCGATCTCGCTGCTTATCCTGCCGTGAATAACTGGTTTGAACGTATCCGGACACGTCCTGCGACCGAACGTGCCATGCAAAAAATCCAGCAGATTTAGTCCTTAACCCGGTTGGGCACATACGATGACCTCATGTATTATGAGGCGGAAATACTGACACGGAGAAGACCTGCAATGTCGCAACATGACGCTATTATTCGTATAAAAAACTTACGCTTACGTACGTTCATTGGTATCAAAGACGAAGAGATCGCCAACCGTCAGGATATCGTGCTGAATGTGGTGATCCATTACCCGGCAGACAAAGCGCGCGCCAGTGAGGACATCAATGACGCGCTGAATTACCGCACCATTACCAAAAGCATCATTCAGTATGTTGAAAACAACCGCTTCTCTTTGCTGGAAAAATTAACTCAGGATGTGCTCGATATCGCACGTGAACATCACTGGGTCACTTATGCTGAAGTAGAGATCGATAAACTTCACGCCCTGCGTTACGCTGACTCCGTCTCCATGACGTTAAGCTGGCAACGCCAGGCGTAAACCTGGAGGTTGTATGAAGATTCTGCTGACTGGCGGTACCGGCCTGATTGGTTGCCATCTCATTCCACGCCTGCAAGCATTGCACCACGACATCACCGTGGTCACGCGCAGCCCGGAAAAAGCACGTCAGTTGCTGGGTGTGGGTATCGACATCTGGAAAAGTCTGGCAGAACTGCAGAATCTGGACGGCTTTGACGCCGTCATCAACCTCGCAGGCGAGCCCATCGCCGACAAACGCTGGACGGAAGAGCAAAAACAGCTGTTGTGCAGCAGCCGCTGGAATATCACGGAAAGGCTGGTTGAGCTTATCCGTAACAGCCACACTCCGCCGTCGGTGCTCATTTCTGGCTCGGCTGCGGGATACTACGGCGATCTCGGTGAAGTGGTGGTAACCGAAGATGAGCCACCCCACAACGAATTTACCCATAAACTCTGCGCCCAGTGGGAACGCATCGCCTGCGCTGCACAAAGCGACAAAACCCGCGTCTGCCTGCTACGTACTGGCGTCGTCCTTTCCCCGAAAGGTGGCATTCTGACAAAGATGCTTCCCCTCTTTAAACTCGGCCTCGGCGGGCCAATCGGCAATGGTCGCCAGTATCTCGCCTGGATCCATATCGACGATATGGTAAACGGCATTCTCTGGCTACTGGATAACGATCTGAGCGGGCCTTTTAATATGGTGTCGCCGTACCCGGTGCGTAATGAACAGTTTGCTCACTCACTGGGGCATGCCCTGCATCGCCCGGCGATTTTGCGCGTACCTGCCACGGTGATCCGCCTGATGATGGGCGAAGCCTCGGTGCTGGTGCTGGGTGGACAGCGCGCGCTGCCAAAACGGCTGGAAGCGGCCGGGTTTGCGTTTCGCTGGTATGACTTAGAAGAAGCGCTGGAGGATGCGGTGGGTTAAAGCCCACCTTTGGGTATGCTACAGTGATACGCCACACTCTCTCGCAAGGCAGCGTAACGATGGCAACCATCACCACATCCCGGCTTCATCTCACCCCGTTCGAACCTTCTGACTGGGCGTTCTTCCGTTCGCTGCGCGAAGACCGTGCCATCATGCGCTATATGGCTGCCATCGCCCCGGAAAAAGAGACCCGACGCCTGTTCGCTGCGCGTCTGGCTGCCCCGCATATTTTTGTGATCCGTTTTCGCAATGCTGGAACCCCGCTTGGCGATATTGGCCTGCAAATCAGCACAGAGAACCGTGAGGAAGCGGATATTGGTTACACCGTTGTACCTGCCGCACAGGGAAAAGGGATCGCCAGCGAGGCACTGCGCGCGGTGTGTGACTACGCCTTTAACCAGGCGGGTGTTAAAGCGGTTAACGCGTATGTGCTGGCAGATAACCGCGGGTCGGTACGGGTGCTGGAGAAAGCGGGTTTTGTGCGCACGCAGGTACTGGAAAAAGCATATGAGATTGATGGCGTGCGGTATGACGACTGGGTGTATCGGCTGGAGTGTGGTGCGGTTTGATGCCCTCACCCCAGCCCTCTCCCACAGGGAGAGGGAGAAAACCACCGGGCGACCCCCTCTCCCACAGGGAGAGGGAAGAAGGGCAAAACCTACTTCAACGACCCTTTCAGGAACTGCTGCAAGCGAGGGCTTTGCGGGTTGGCTAACACCTCATCCGGATGCCCCTGCTCTTCGATTTTGCCCTGATGCAGGAAGATGACGTGGTTTGAGACGTTACGGGCAAAGCCCATTTCGTGTGTCACCACCACCATCGTTTTTCCCTCTTCGGCCAGTTTTTGCATGATACGCAGCACTTCGCCAACGAGCTCAGGGTCAAGCGCGGAAGTCGGCTCATCAAACAGCAACACTTCTGGCTCCATCGCCAGCGCACGAGCGATAGAAACACGCTGCTGCTGACCGCCGGAGAGATGCACCGGGTATTTTATCTGCTGGCGTTCGTCAATGCCCACCTTCGCCAGGTATTTCACCGCACGTTCGCGGGCTTCCTGCTTGCTTAAGCCCAGCACCTGAACCGGTGCTTCCATCACGTTCTCCAGCACCGTCATGTGGCTCCAGAGGTTGAAGTGCTGGAACACCATCGTCAGGCGAGTGCGCAGCAGGCGCAGCTGATTCTTATCTGCCACCTTCAACTGGCCGTCTTTATCACGTACCAGGTTGATGTTCTGCCCGCTCACCACAATGGAGCCTTCACTCGGTTTCTCGAGGAAGTTAATGCAGCGCAGGAACGTACTTTTACCGGAACCCGATGAGCCGATAATACTGATTACATCGCCCGCATTAGCCTGCAGCGACACCCCTTTCAGCACTTCATGTTCGCCGTAGCGTTTGTGCAAATCAATAACGTTTAATTTGTTCTCAGCCATCATCTTTCTCAGTGCGTCGAAGAAGGTTTTATATGCTGCAACCAGCGTTTTTCAGCCTTACGGAACAGGCTAATGAGGACATATGAAATAATCAAATAAAGCACTGCCGCAATGCCAAACGCGGTAAATGGCTGATAGGTTGCGGAGTTAATGTCACGGGCGATTTTGAGCAGATCCGGCACCGTCGCGGTAAAGGCCAGCGCGGTGGAGTGCAGCATCAGAATCACTTCGTTACTGTAGGCAGGCAGCGCAATGCGCAGCGCCGACGGCAGAATGATGCAACGGTAAAGTTTCACCGACGAGAAGCCATACGCGCGTGCCGCTTCAATTTCACCATAAGGTACAGAACGAATGGCCCCGGCGAAAATCTCGGTGGTGTAGGCGCAGGTATTGAGCGTTAACGCCAGTACCGTACAGTTCAGGCCACTGCGGAAGAACGCGTTCAGCATCTCAGTGCCTTTCACAATCTCCAGCGTGTACATCCCCGAATAGAACACCAGCAGTTGCACGTACAGCGGTGTACCGCGAAACACATAGGTGAACAGCCAGATCGGGAAGCGGATAAATTTATTGTTCGACACCCGGCCAATGGCAAGAAACACTGCCAGAATGCCGCCCATCGCCACGGAAGAAATCAGCAGCCACAGCGTAATGGCCACGCCGGTAAAGCGATAGCCATCTGTCCACAGCAGGGATTTCCAGTATTCCTGAATAATCTCAATCACAGGTCAGCCCTCTTCACACCCACGGAGTAGCGACGTTCGAGCAGAAGCAGCACACCATTGGAGACGGTCGTAAAGACCAGATAGATAGCGCCACATACCACCGCAAAGTAGAACGGTTCCCAGGTACTCTTGCCTGCAAGCTGGGTCGCTTTTACGACATCTTCCAGGCCGAGCAGGGAAACCAGCGCCGTCGCCTTGAGGATAACCTGCCAGTTATTGCCGATACCCGGCAACGCATAGCGCATCATGGCCGGGAACATAATCCGGCGAAACGTCTGTGAGGAGGTGAAACCAAACGCAGTCGCTGCTTCAATGTGCCCTTTCGGCACGGCCATGTAAGCACCGCGGAAAGTTTCCGTGAAGTACGCACCGTAGATAAAACCGAGGGTAATAATACCGGCCACCATCGGGTCGATATCAATTTGCTCCATGCCAATAGCGTCAGTGATACCATTAAGCGCAATCTGCAAACCGTAAAAGATTAGCAACATCAGCACCAGGTCAGGAACACCGCGAATCAGCGTGGTATAGCCTTCAAAAATGAGCGCCAGCGGTTTATTTGCCGACAACTTCGCCCCCGCGCCCGCCAGGCCTATCAGCACCGCCAGTACCACGGAGCTGATAGCCAGCTCAAGGGTGACAAGCGCGCCCTGTAAAATAACGCCAGAAAATCCGTACAGCATACCGCGTGCCCTGTCGTATCGTGAGTGGTGGAACCGTGTCTTTTCCCCTCCCAAAACGGGAGGGGCCGCACGTTATTTGACGGGGTGATTAGCCGCCGTAAACATTAAAATCGAAATATTTTTTTGCCAGCTTGTCGTAAGTGCCGTCAGCGCGCATTTCTGCAAACGCCTTGTTCAGCGCTTCACGCAGTTCGTTGTCCTCTTTGCGCAGACCCATACCGGTGCCTACACCAAACAGTTTCACGTCCTTAATGGACGGCCCACCGAACTTGTAATCTTTACCCACAGGCTGTTTCAGGAAACCTTCGCTTGCTGCAACTTCATCCTGGAATGCGGCATCGATACGGCCTGCCGTCAGGTCAGAGTAGATGTTTTCCTGGCCCTGATAAGAGACGATTTCAATGCCCTTCGGTGCCCAGTGTTCGTTGCCGTATGTTTCCTGCGTCGTACCCTGCAGCACGCCCACGCGCTTACCTTTCAGCGATTCAATTGTTGGCTGAATGTTGGATGCGTTAGCCACGACCAGACGAGAATCCGCTGCGTAGAGTTTGTCGGTAAAGGCAATCTCTTGCTGGCGTTTTTCGGTGATGGAAAGAGAGGACATAATCACGTCGATTTTTTTGGCTTTCAGCGACGGGATCAGCGCATCCAGTGGGTTCTCAACGTAGGTACATTGTGCTTTGATGCGTTTGCACAGTTCATTGGCCAGATCAATGTCAAAACCAACCAGTTCACCCTTCGCATTTTTCGATTCGAACGGGGCATAGGTAGGATCAGTACCAATACGAATTTTCTGCGGAATAGCGGCAAACGCCGCCGTCATGCTGGAAACAGCCAACACCAGCGAAAGAGACAACATCAGTTTTTTCATATACATCCTCAACAGACTGGATTCTTACGGGATTTTTTACTACGACGGGGTGCCGTTAATGTGCCATTAATCCCCTTATTAAGGCAAAAGATAATGCCCAATCATTGGGAGTTTTTGCACTATAAATGCTTAACTATGCACTTAAAGAACAATTAATAACCAACCACGCACCATAATGGCTCACCTGCACCCGCAATGCACCATGACAGACAGCCATCATGGTGCATTCCCGTCAGTAACGATTAGTCACCGTATACGTTGAAGTCGAAGTATTTCTTCGCCAGTTTGTTGTAGGTACCGTCTTTGCGCAGCTCAGTAAAGGCTTTGTCAAAGGCGGCTTTCAACTCGGTATCGTCTTTACGCAGGCCAATACCGGTGCCGTCACCAAAGTATTTTTTGTCTTTCACGGACGGGCCAGCAAAGGCATAGTCTTTGCCTGCTGGCTGTTTCAGGAAGCCTTCGCTCGCGGCAACTTCATCCTGGAACGCGGCATCCAGACGGCCTGCGGCCAGGTCAGAGTAAATCAGATCCTGGTTCTGGTAAGCCACCACATCTACACCCTTCTCACGCCAGTTTGCGTTGGCATAACCTTCCTGGGTAGACCCCTGGAGAACGCCCACATGCTTGCCTTTCAGCGAGTCGATGGTTGGCTTAATCGGAGAGCCTTTTACAGCAATCAGACGAGAATCTGCCGCGTAGAGTTTGTCAGAGAAGGCAATCTCCTGCTGACGTTTTTCGGTGATGGAGAGAGAAGAGATAATGGCGTCGATTTTTTTGGCTTTCAGCGACGGGATTAATGCGTCAAAGTCACTGCCCACCCATGTGCATTTTACCGCAATGCGTTTGCACATCTCATTTCCCAGATCGATATCAAACCCAACGAAATCGCCTTTTGCATCTTTGGAAGAGAATGGCGCATAAGTTGCGTCTGTACCGATACGAACTGTCTGTGGAAGTGCTGCATAGCTACCTGCTGCTGCACTTAACCCCACGAGCAAAGACAGAGCCAGAACCGTCTTCTTCATACATTTACCCTCAAGTACCGTGATTTTATTATGTATTGTGTTGTGTGTTGTGTTGCAGGCTTCTCTTGCAGGTCTTATGCCACATTGCCGTCTGGTCAAAAAATCGACGTTAAATATGTTAATAAAACGTTGCGATATTGCCTTAATGGTGAAAGATAGCAGGTCTACCGAACGAACCGGAAAGAGAAAAAGGGAAAAAGCGAATTAAATGTCGAGGATATGATCGCGGTTGCAGTTTTGCCCTGAAACAGGGCAACTTGTTTTTTCATGCACTCACATTGTGCACAAAATCAGGCTCCCTGCCAACGGGTAAAGAGGTCTTCCGGCAGGTCGATATCAAACTGATCCAGCACGCGGTTAACGGTCTGGTTAATCACCTCATCCAGCGTTTGCGGACGATGATAGAACGCCGGTACCGGCGGCATGATCACCGCGCCCAGCTCGGCGGCCTGAGTCATTAAGCGCAGGTGTCCCAGGTGCAGCGGCGTTTCCCGCACACACAACACCAGCGGGCGACGCTCTTTCAGCACCACATCTGCCGCGCGTGTTACCAGCGTGTCGGTATAGCTGTTGACAATGCCGGAGAGCGTTTTGATGGAACAGGGCAGGATCACCATGCCGGCCGTTTTAAACGAGCCAGAGGAGATGCTGGCGGCGATATCACGGGCATCGTGTACCACATCGGCCAGAGACTGAACATCGCGCAGGGAAAAATCGGTTTCGAGGGAGAGCGTCTGACGCGCCGCCTGGCTCATCACCAGATGCGTTTCCACTTCTGCTACGTCACACAGTACCTGCAACAGACGTACGCCGTAAATCGCGCCGCTGGCACCGCTGATCCCTACAATGAGTCGTTTCATGATTTTTGCCCTTGCTGATTTCAGGGCTGACTGTGCAGGATTTTCCGGGGAGTTGCAAGTGAGGGCATTAGCCCTCACTTGCAAAGGCATTAGCCTTCGTTGTGCATCTCTAAGCTTTCAAGATCGTTTTGCAGCTGAACGGCTTTTGCATCGTCGTTACGCAGCGAATCCAGATAGTCGAGATACTGCTGGTCAACGTCTTTGGTCACGTAAATACCGTTAAACACGGAGCATTCGAACTGCTGAATATCCGGGTTCTCGGCACGCACCGCGTCGATCAGATCGTTCAGATCCTGGAAAATCAGGCCATCTGCACCGATGATTTGGCGAATTTCATCCACTTCACGGCCATGCGCAATCAGCTCGTTAGCCGTTGGCATATCAATGCCATACACGTTCGGGAAACGAATTTCCGGCGCTGCGGAGGCCAGGTACACTTTCTTCGCACCGGCTTCACGTGCCATCTCGATAATCTGCTCAGAAGTCGTGCCGCGCACGATGGAGTCGTCCACCAGCAGCACGTTCTTGTCGCGGAATTCTGCACGGTTGGCGTTCAGTTTACGACGCACGGACTTACGGCGTAGCTGCTGGCCCGGCATGATAAAGGTACGGCCAACGTAGCGGTTTTTCACGAAGCCCTGACGGTATGGCTTATCCAGAATACGGGCGATTTCCAGCGCGATATCGCAGGAAGTTTCCGGGATAGGAATAACCACGTCGATATCCAGATCGTCCCATTCGCGGGCAATCTTCTCGCCCAGTTTGGTGCCCATGTTTACACGCGCGCTATAGACGGAGATCTTGTCGATAAACGAGTCCGGACGAGCGAAGTAGACGTATTCGAACAGGCATGGGTTGCTGACCGGGTTATCGGCACACTGGCGGGTAAACAGCTGGCCCTTCTCAGTGATGTAGACCGCTTCGCCTGGCGCGACGTCACGCAGGAATTCAAAGCCCAGGGTATCCAGTGCCACGCTTTCAGAGGCAACCATATATTCAGTACGGCCGTCACCGAGGTCGCGCTTACCGAGCACCAGAGGACGAATACCGTTTGGATCGCGGAAAGCTACCATGCCGTGACCGATAATCATCGCCACGCAGGCGTAGGCACCACGGATCTGACGGTTAGTCGCAGCAACGGCAGCAAAAATGTTGTCTGCTTCCAGCGGATAGTGACGGAAGTTATCCAGCTCACTGGCAAAGATATTGAGCAGGATTTCAGAATCAGACGTGGTGTTAATGTGGCGACGTTTCTCTTCAAACAGCTTTCTGCGCAGCTCGTGGGCGTTAGTCAGGTTGCCATTGTGGGCAAGCGTGATGCCATACGGAGAGTTAACGTAGAAAGGCTGAGCCTCAGAGGCGCTGGAACTGCCAGCAGTAGGGTAACGAACGTGACCAATCCCCATATTACCTTGCAGACGCTGCATATGGCGGGCTTCAAACACATCGTTTACCAGGCCATTCGCCTTACGTAAACGGAAGCAGTTGTTTGCATCAATGGTGATGATACCCGCAGCATCCTGCCCACGGTGCTGAAGCACCGTTAACGCGTCATAAATAGACTGGTTTACCGGCATGAAACCGGCGATACCGACAATACCGCACATTCGTCTTTTCCTCGTTAAGCCACATCTCAGAGCACACTAGGCTCTGGGCAAGAAACTCGACGAGCTTTGCAGATAGTCAAAGAACCATCTGATGATGAAGCTGAACTCTGGAATGAGCTGCGATTTCTGCCAGTCTTCACTTTTTGCAAAACCGGTGAAGGTATCCAGGAAGAACAGTATCGCGGCCACAATCAGCACGCCTCGCAACGCCCCGAAACAGATCCCGAGCACCCTGTCCGTTCCTGACAGACCGGTTTTCTCGACCAGCTGACTTATCACGTAATTCACGATAGCGCCAACAATCAGCGTCGCGATAAACAGCACCGCGATGGCGATTCCATTTCGGACCAGTTCATCTTCAAAGCCCGTGAACCAGACAGACAGGTAAGTGTAGTAATGACTGGCAACAAAGAAAGCACAACCCCATGTCACCAGCGATAACGCTTCACGAACAAAGCCACGGATCAGGCTAACCAGACAGGAAAAACCAATCACCGCAATGATGGCGTAATCAATCCAGACCATATGTGTCCCACGATTTAACGCCCTGTCATCCAGTTCGGGGCGAATTCTAACAGAAAAAGAAAACGTTTGCGTAGGGATTTCCTTCCCGCGCGTAAATAAAAAAGGCGCTGAAAAAATACTCAACGCCACTGGCTTTTTGCGTCTCTGTGGACGCCTGCCTTAACCTCAGTTCACGCTGTAGTTCATCACCACACCGCTCAGACCGGAGATCTGCTTCAGCTCGCCAAGCGAACCTTTCAGCTTATCTTTAGAGGCTTCCGGCCCCACGAGGATACGGGTAATTTTACCCTGCACCGGTGTGGAAGGTGAAGTGTAAACACGATACCCCGCGCCACGCAGCTTACCCACGACCTCGTTGACTTTATCAGCATTTTTCAGCGCACCAAGCTGCACAACGTAGGCTTTACCTGCGGGTGCAGCCTCCTGCTGGGCCGGTTTTGCCGGAGGTGGCGTCTCTGCTGCGGCAGCCAGCTGCTCGGTGGTTTTATCACGCTGCGCTTTCGGCTGCGGTTTGTCGACCGGTTTCGGTTTTTCAACAGGTTTAGGCTGTTCAACCGGAGCGGGCACAGGATCGATATCGTTGTTATTACCTGCCGCCAGACGAGACGGATCGAGCGACGGTGCAGCGGCATCGCCCGCACGCACTTCTTCCGCTGCGCCTTCCGGCGGCTGAGCAGGAAGCGCCTGTGTCGCCGCCGGGAGCATATCTGGCTCGTCGCGATCGCCCGGTTTTGGTACCAGCGGGATTGCCGCAAATTCATCCTGGTAATGCTTTTTCTGCCCGTCGAGCAGACCCGGGAGAATAATCACCCCCAGCGCAACCAGCACAATCGTTCCTGTCAGACGGTTCTGAAACTTACTTGCCACCGGTTCTCCCCGCGTCCATCGCTTCCATGACATGTGCCACCGTGTGGAACGACCCACACACCAGCACGGTATCTTCTGGTTTAGCATCTGCCATTGCAGCATGCCAGGCCTGAGCCACGCTATTGTAGATTTCGCCTTTGCTGAGATGTTCCATCAGCTCTTCAGCCGTCGCGCCGCGTGGCCCCTCCAGAGGAGCACAATACCAGCTATCGACCACACTCTCCATGCAGGCCAGCGTGCCGCCGATATCTTTATCATGAAGCATACCGATAACCGCCAGTACACGCCCGGTTTTTGGTAACGATTTGAGACGCCCTGCGAGATATGCCGCCGCATGCGGGTTATGCGCCACATCCAGGATAAGACGTGGTGATTCGCTGACAATCTGGAAGCGTCCCGGCAGAACCGCGCTCTGAATGCCGTCGCGGATTGCCTGTTCGCTCACCGCAAGCGAACTTGCACGTAGCGCCGCCAGAGCGGTCGCCGCGTTAGGCAGTGGCACCTGCGGCAACGGCAGGTTGTCCAGCACACCCTGGGCATCGGTAAAGCGCCAGCCGTTGGCGTTAACATCATATTGCCAGTCAACATTGCGGCGCAGCAGCAACGCGCCCTTCTCTTTTGCCACCTCAGCAATTGTGTGTGGCATATCCGGCTCACCGACCACGGCGGGTTTACCGGTGCGGAAAATACCGGCTTTCTCACGGCCAATGCTTTCACGGTCTGGCCCCAGCCAGTCGGTATGATCCAGCGCGATACTGGATACAACGGAGACATCCGCATCCACCATGTTGGTCGCATCAAGACGCCCGCCGAGACCCACTTCCAGAATCACGACATCCAGCTGCGCCTGTTTAAACAGCCACAGCGCTGAAAGCGTACCGTATTCAAAATAGGTTAATGAAATCTCACCGCGCGCCGCTTCAATTTCTGCGAATGACGCCGTATGTGCAGACTCCGGCAGCTCAGTATTTTGCACGCGAACACGCTCGGTATAACGCACCAGATGCGGAGAGCTGTACACACCGACCTTATACCCTGCGGCCATCAGGATAGCTTCCAGCGTGCGGCAGGTCGTGCCTTTACCGTTAGTACCCGCAACGGTAAACACGAAAGGCGCGGGTTTCAGCACATCAAGACGCGCGGCGACCTGGCTTACGCGCTCAAGCCCCATATCAATGGTTTTACTGTGCAGGTTTTCCAGATAAGAAAGCCACGCGGCCAGGGGCGACGTGGCTTGGGGAATGCGTTTATTTTCCATGATGCCCGGTTGTCATTAACAGTTTAGAAAGCAAAAGGGCAGCGCCATCCGGCCCTGCCCTTTTCAGTTATCAGGCCTCGGGTTCCTGATCCGGTACGACTACGCCTTCGCGCGGCTCATCCGGGTTCGGCGCGGGCAGATTCATCAGCTTCGCCAGGATACTTGCCAGTTTCAGGCGCATTTCCGGGCGGCGAACGATCATATCGATAGCGCCTTTCTCAATGAGGAACTCGCTGCGCTGGAAGCCCGGCGGCAGTTTTTCACGTACGGTTTGTTCGATTACGCGAGGACCAGCAAAGCCGATCAGCGCTTTTGGTTCAGCGATGTTCAGATCGCCCAGCATCGCGAAGCTTGCAGAGACGCCACCCATTGTCGGGTCGGTCAGTACGGAGATGTACGGCAGACCACGCTCCTGCATTTTCGCCAGCGCTGCAGAGGTTTTCGCCATCTGCATCAGAGACATCAGCGCTTCCTGCATACGTGCACCACCAGAGGCGGAGAAGCAGATCAGCGGACAGTTGTCTTCCAGTGCTTGCTCAACGGCACGCACAAAGCGAGCACCAACGACAGAGCCCATTGAGCCACCCATAAAGGAGAACTCAAACGCGGCGGCCACCACCGGCATCTCGTGCAGGGTGCCTTTCATCACAATCAGGGCGTCTTTCTCGCTGGTCTCTTTCTGCGCAGAGGCCAGACGATCTTTGTATTTCTTGGAATCACGGAACTTCAGCACGTCTTTCGGCTCAAGTTCGCTGCCCAGTTCTACCAGAGAACCTTCGTCCAGCAGGCTATGCAGGCGATTACGCGCCGACATGCGCATGTGGTGGTCACATTTCGGACACACCTCAAGATTGCGTTCCAGTTCCGCGCGGTACAGAACCTGGCCGCAGCTATCACACTTCGTCCACACCCCTTCAGGAATACTCGCTTTACGCGTCGGGGTTATGTTGCTTTTAATTCGTTCAATCCAGCTCATTGATAACCTTTCTGCCTGAACCTGGTCGTATGCCAGTTTTGCTATAAGAGGCGAATAATGCCATTTTTGCCTCCAACAGACCATGAATGTTGCACATTAAAACATAACAGCCCGAAACTTTGGATAAAAAAGTGGTCGAACCGCCAGTACGCACTTATTTCGCTTGTTTGGCTGCCGCACGTTTGTGACGAATAATCTCGATGACGCCGGGCAAAATGGAAAGCACAATAATAGCTACAATCAGTAACTTAAGGTTTTCCTGAACCACAGGGAGATCGCCAAACAGGTAGCCTGCATAGGTAAACAGCAGCACCCACAGCAATGCGCCGACAACGTTGAATGCCGCAAAGTGACGATAGGACATATGTCCCATTCCCGCCACAAACGGAGCAAATGTACGCACAATAGGCACAAATCGCGCAAGGATAATGGTCTTGCCGCCGTGGCGCTCATAAAATGCGTGGGTTTTATCTAAGTAGCTACGACGGAAAATTTTCGAGTTCGGATTACTGAATAGCCGATCGCCAAACACGCGTCCAATCGTGTAGTTGACCGCATCACCGACAATCGCAGCAATGACCATCAGCACCACCATCATATGCACATTCAGATCATTAGTTGGCAGTGCAGACAACGCACCGGCCACGAACAGCAGCGAATCTCCTGGCAGGAACGGGGTAACAACCAGCCCGGTCTCACAGAACAGAATGAGGAACAGGATGGCATAAACCCAGACGCCATACTGTGCGACCAGTTCGGCCAGGTGAACATCAATATGCAGAATAAAATCAATAAGAAAACGTATTAAATCCATATTGTTTAAACCTTAATTGCACCGTGTTTAGTCCGCCAGGAAAAGCGGACCCATTGGCGGTTTTGGAAGTTCGAACCGTTCCGGATAATCCACCGAGACCAGATACAACCCTTCCGCTTTCGCCGTAGCTGCTGCAAGCGTTCTGTCCTTCGCCGCCAGCAGTTCTGCAATCCAGCTCTCCGGCTGGTGTCCGGCACCCACTTCCATCAGGCTGCCCACAATATTCCGAACCATATGATGTACAAAGGCATTGGCTTTGATATCCACCACCACATACGCGCCAAAACGGCTGACGGTTATGTGCATGACGTTACGCCACGGCGTGCGGGACTGACACTGCACCGCACGAAACGACGTAAAGTCATTTTCACCAATCAGACACTGCGCCGCACGATGCATACGTTCTGCATCAAGCGGTTCATAAAAATGCGTCACGCCCTGGCTTAACACCGCCGGACGCAGGCGCTGATTGTAGATAACGTAGCGGTAACGGCGCGCGGTGGCGCTGAAACGCGCATGAAAATCATCGGGGACATCTTTAACCCAACGTACCGCGATGTCTCCAGGTAAATTCGCATTAACACCCAGCGTCCACGCAGCGTCTTTGCGCATTGCGGTGGTTTCAAAGTGAACCACCTGGCCGGTACCGTGCACGCCGGCGTCCGTGCGCCCGGCGCAGAGAACGCTTATCGGCTCATTCGCCACCTGAGAGAGCGCTTTTTCCAGTTTTTCCTGAACACTGCGCACCTCATTCTGACGCTGCCAGCCATAATATTTACTGCCATCGTACTCAATACCGAGGGCAATTTTATGGACAAGCTTTTGTTCCACGTCGGACATCAGTACAGATACTCCTGCACCAGTTTTTCCGCAATTTTGACCGCCATCAGCGCACCACCAAAGCGAACGTTGTCGGCAACCGACCAGAACTGAACCTGCTCCGGCATACCGTAATCGTTGCGTACACAGCCGACGGAAAGATGCGCACTACCGGTCGCATCGCCAACCTGGGTTGGGAACTCGCTCTCTTCAGACAGCACGATGTCTTCGCCACGGGCAAACGCATCACGCGCCTCTTCTGCCGCCAGAGGACGCAGCGCTTCAAAGCTCACCATCTGCGCATGACCGTAAAAGACGGGTGACTGCACAACGCTCGCGGAGATCATCAGACCATCATCCTGCAGAATTTTGCGGGCTTCATCGACGATACGGCGCTCTTCACGTACAGAACCCTGGTTGTCCGGCAGCAACGGCAGCATGTTGAATGCCAGCTGACGACCAAAGAAATCGTCTTCATCAATCGGGATACCGTTCAGCAGCTTTGCGCTCTGCCCTGCCAGCGCATCGACAGCTTTTTTACCGTGCGCGGAAGCTGACAGCAGGCTGGTCACGGTAATACGCGACAGGCCACCGTCATCGATCAACGGTTTCAGCGCGGTAAGCAGTTGGCTGGTCAGGCTGTCCGGTACCGCAATGATGTTGCGGTTACGGTAGTCAGTCAGAACGAATGGATTCACATCCGGCACAACCAGAGGAACATCCGGCTCCATTGAGAACAGGCCGCTTAAATCAATCACCAGACAGCCCGCGTTGGTCGCTTCTTCGCAGTAAGAAGCCGTGGCCTCAACGCCCGCAGCAAAGAACGCCAGCTGCACCTGCGTCCAGTCAAATTCAGCCGCATCCTGAACCATGACGGATTTACCGCCAAAACGCAGATGTTCACCGGCGCTGTCAGTGCGCGCCAGTGCAAAAATTTCACCCACCGGGAACTGACGCTCAGCAAGGGTTTCGAGCAGGGCTTCACCCACGGCACCCGTGGCCCCCAATATGGCAATGTTCCAGCCTTCAGACATGGTGGTTACTCCAGAAATAAAAAAGCGTCCCTGCCGGAGTATCCGACAGGGAGCATTAAGAAGACATTAACGTACCGGGTGATGAACGGCGTTAAAACCCAGTTTATGCAGCAATGACGCAGCCTGGGCATCATCACAAATAACATACAGGGAAGACCATTCGCGACGTTCAAGATAATTCTTGCGCAGCTTGTCAAATTCGCCCGGAATACCCGCTGATTTACGCAGCAGCGCATCATCGCGGCGCACATCATACACCAAATGCACCAGCCTTTTCAGCGTTGCCTCGTCGAGGGGACCATGAAGGGTAATACGGCCAAATTCAGGCGCGGGTAATAGTGTATCCAGCGCCACCTGTTGCGGATGGCCGATAAAGGCGCTGTAGGCCTCAAAGACCTGGGTGGTGCCACGCGCTTTACCTTCGAGGGTATAACCCGCAATATGCGCGGTACCGACGTCCACCTTGTTAAGCAGCGCAACGTTGAGATCCGGCTCCGGCTCCCAGACGTCCAGTACCACGCTGAGATCCTGCCCTTCTTCCAGACATTTCAGCAGCGCGGCGTTATCAACCACCGGGCCACGGCAGGCATTTATCAGAATAGTGCCAGGCTTCAGACAACGGATCAGGGTTTCGTCGGCGAGGTGCAGAGACTTGTACGGCCCCTCTTTGAACAGCGGCGTGTGGAAAGTGATCACATCGCACTGCTCAACCAGCTCGTCCAGCGAACGGAAGTCACCGTCATCGCCGTTATCTTTACGCGGCGGGTCGCACAGCAACGTGCGAATACCTAATGCATCAAGGCGCTTTTGCAGGCGTCCGCCCACGTTACCCACACCGACAATACCGACAGTGCGGTCTTTCAGCGCAAAACCATCACGCTCGGCCAGCATCAACAGGGAGGAGAAAACATATTCCACAACGGCAATGGCGTTACAGCCAGGTGCAGCTGAAAAACCAATCCCCGCCTGCTTAAGCCATGTGTCATCCACATGATCCGTCCCTGCCGTTGCCGTCCCGACGAACTTAATCGCTTTGCCGGAGAGCAACGCCTCATTTACTTTAGTCACCGAGCGCACCATCAGTGCATCTGCGTCATCCAGTTCGCTTACCGGGATCGGGCGACCAGGGACAGCCTTAACGTTACCGAGGCGGCTAAACAACTCGCGCGCGTAAGGCATATTTTCATCAACGAGGATTTTCACGTCTGAGTACCTGTTTGAGAGGAAGAAAACCCATCAAGTGTGCCATAATCTCGCCGCCAGGCATATAACTATGCCGGGTTTACGCAGAGTTTTGACTTTAAGGATTTTTGACGATGCAGCCCATTTCAGGTACGCCGCCGCGCCCCCCAGGCGATGGCCCCGTAACGCCCAACATCGCAGGCGAACAGCCACTTTCCACGCAACAGCGCACCGTGCTGGAGCGGTTGATCACGCGTCTGATTGCGCTGACTTCGCAGCAAAATGCGGAAGTGTGGGCCGGCGTGAAGCACGATCTGGGTGTGAGGAACGATGCACCGCTACAGTCGCGTCATTTCCCCGCTGCCGAGCAAAACCTGAACCAGCGTATTAACACCGCGCAGCAAAATCACACCACCCGCCAGATTGTCTCGCAGCTGACCGAGCTGTTAGGCCAGGGCAATAACCGCCAGGCAGTGAGTGATTTTATTCGTCAACAGTACGGCCATACTGCGCTGAGCCAGCTTACGCCGGAACAGTTGAAAACCGTGCTGACGCTGCTACAAAGCAATCAACTTTCTATTCCGCAGCCGCAGCAACGCCCGGCAACTGAACGTCCGCTACTGCCTGCCGAGCACAACACGCTCAAGCAGATGGTGACCAAACTGGCCGCCGCCACCGGCGAGCCGACGAAGCTCATCTGGCAATCCATGCTGGAGCTTTCGGGTGTGAAAGAGGGCGAGATGATCCCGGCAAAACAGTTTGCGCATCTGGTCACCTGGCTCCAGGCACGCCAGACGCTCAGCACCCAGAATACCCCTACCCTGCATACAGTACAGGCCGCGCTGAAACAGCCGCTGGAGCCACACGAGTTTGAAACGATACGGGATTACGCTCAGCAAACCTGGCAGGCCACACCGCAAACGGTGCTGACCACCGCGCAGGTGCAGGATTTACTGAATCAGATCTTTGTCCGCCGCACCGAGCGCGAAGGCGGTGTGCCGGAAGTGCGGAACATTCAGCCAATCTACAGCCCACTGTTTGCGCCGGTTGTGGAAACCTTCAGGACACTGTCTGCTCGTCCGGGGCTGATGTTTATTGCGTTGATGATTGCGCTGGTTATTTTCTGGCTGGTTGCGTAAAGCACCTACGGTTCATGCTTTTGTAGGCCCGGTGAGCGCAGCGTCACCGGGCAGAAAAACTAAACGCTACGAAACGCGACCAGCGTTACCACAATCCCGACAACCGCAGAGACCGCCCCCGCGAGGAAGACTGACGGGTAGCCAAACGACGTGGCTAACAGTCCTGCCAGCGGTCCGGTTACCCCGTATGAGATATCCTGAAACGCTGCATAGCCGCCAAGCGCGGTACCACGTACCTGCGGGGCCACGCGCTTCACTACTTCAACACCAAGCGCCGGGAAGATTAACGAACAACCACAGCCGGTCAATGCCGCACCGAGCAGCGCAACCGACGCGACGGGGGCCTGCCACAGCAGTACCAGGCCGATCGTCTCAATCACCAGCGAAGCCACTGCCACCTTCACACCGCCAAAACGATCCGGCATCCAGCCGAACAACACACGCATCAGCACAAACGCACCACCAAACGCGGTGAGCGTAAAACCTGCCATTGCCCAGCCACGGCTAATAAAATACAAAGAGACGAAGGTACCAATCACCGCAAAGCCTACGCCCTGGAGCGCCAGACCCAGACCCGGCTGCCAGATTTGACCAACCACGCGCCACAGAGAAGGTCGCTCACCTTTATGCGCGGGCACTTTACGTACCGAACCATTAAGGCCAGCAGCGGCAGTACCATCGTGGTACCTGCCAGCGCCGCAAAACCAAACTGGCTGTGGATCAACAAACCCAGCGGCGCACCTGTCGCCAGTGCGCCATAGATGGCCATTCCGTTCCAGGACATCACCTTACCTGAACGCGTGGGGCCAACCAGCCCCATTCCCCAGGTCAGGGTGCCGGTCAGCAGCTGGCTTTCGCCGAAGCCGAGGATTAAACGCCCCACCACCAGCAGCGCAAATTTATAAGCAGTATCTACCGGCAAAAGTGCAGCCAGCAGCCATGCCCCACCCGCCAGACCGCAGGCGAACATGCCCTGCAGGGCTGAGCGTTTTGCACCATGCTGATCCGCCAGACGTCCGGCGTATCCCCGGGTTAAGACCGTGGCTAAAAACTGAATACCGACAGCAACGCCGACCAGAGTGTTGCCATAGCCCAGTTCCTGGTGAACGAACAGCGGGATCACCGGCAGCGGCAAGCCCACAGTCATGTAGGTCAGGAATACCGCAAAGGCGATACGAAACAGCGAGATATTCGCTGAAGAGGGTGTTTCTGTTTGAGTGACTACAGTCATGCTTTACTCCGAAATGAAGAGTAAGGCGGGGAAATGCCACGCCCCCTCTGCCTGATTATCAGGATTAAGGTGCGTTGGTTGACGTTAAACGCTTACGCATTATCGTGATGATAATGTTGAACTCTGGAGTTTGCCTGTGAGATCAGCAGGTTGTCAATGCATAAAAAAAGGGAGCCTGTTGGCTCCCCTTCCGAATCAAACATAAAACTTATTTCAGCTTACGCATCACCAGCGTGGCATTCGTACCGCCGAAACCGAAGCTGTTGGACATAACGGTTGTCAGCGTCGCTTCTGTTGGTTTGGTCACGATATTCAGGCCAGCAGCCTGCTCGTCCATCTCTTCAATGTTGATACTTGGGGCGATAAAGCCGTTTTCCAGCATCAGCAGAGAGTAGATAGCTTCCTGCACGCCCGCAGCACCCAGAGAGTGACCGGTCATTGCCTTCGTTGCAGAGATTGCCGGGCTGTTGTCGCCAAACACTTCACGGATCGCACCCAGTTCTTTCACGTCGCCCACTGGTGTAGAGGTACCGTGAGAGTTCAGATAGTCGATTGGTGTATCAACACCCTGCATCGCCATCTTCATGCAGCGCACCGCGCCTTCGCCGGATGGCGCAACCATGTCAGCACCATCGGAAGTTGCACCGTAGCCAACGATCTCAGCATAGATGTGAGCACCACGTGCCAGAGCGTGTTCCAGCTCTTCAACCACAACCATACCGCCGCCGCCTGCGATGATGAAACCATCACGGTGTGCATCATAAGTACGGGATGCTTTTTCCGGGGTTTCGTTGTACTTGGTGGACAGTGCGCCCATCGCATCGAACTCACAGGCCATTTCCCAGCCCAGCTCTTCGCCGCCGCCAGCAAATACGATGTCCTGTTTACCCAGCTGGATCTGCTCTACCGCATTACCGATGCAGTGTGCAGAAGTCGCACAGGCTGAGCTGATGGAGTAGTTCACACCGTGGATTTTGAATGGTGTTGCAAGGCACGCAGAAACCGCTGAGCCCATTGCTTTGGTCACCACGTAAGGGCCAACCGCTTTCAGACCACGCGGGCTACGCATAGCGTCAGCACCAAATACCTGCGCTTTTGAAGAGCCGCCGGAACCAGCAATCAGACCTACACGCGGGTTGTTCTGATAATCTTCTTCTTTCAGACCTGAATCCGCGATGGCTTCACGCATGGAGAGATAAGCATAAATAGAGGCATCGTTCATGAAACGAACCACTTTACGGTCAATCAAACCGGTGGTGTCCAGTTTGACATTACCCCATACGTGGCTACGCATACCTGAATCTTTAAACTCTTCAGAGAAAGTGATCCCGGAGCGTCCTTCACGCAGAGATGCCAGGACTTCCTGCTGGTTATTACCGATGCTGGAAACGATGCCCAGGCCAGTAATCACTGCACGTTTCATTCAATACCTCTGTAAGTCACACTAAAGTAAGTTTCGAGTCGCACAATAGCGTACACTTGTACGCCGAACAAGTCCGATCAGCCAATTTCTGCGGAAATTTGCACCGATGAGCTCACATCGTTAAGATCGCGCCACTGCCTGTCAGACGAGTAACTTACGTGAAACAAAACGCTATACAACCCGCCAACCTCGAATTCAACGCTGAGGGTACACCTGTTTCCCGAGATTTTGATGACGTCTATTTCTCTAATGATAACGGACTGGAAGAAACCCGTTATGTTTTCCTTGAGGGAAACCGGCTCAGCGCCCGCTTCCCCTTACACCCACGCAGCCTGTTTGTGGTGGCAGAAAGCGGGTTCGGTACCGGACTGAATTTCCTGACCCTCTGGCAAGCGTTTGACCAGTTTCACGCGGCTCACCCTGAGACTACGCTCCAAAGGTTACATTTCATCAGTTTTGAAAAATTCCCGCTCACTGCGCACGATTTGACGCTGGCTCATCAGCACTGGCCGGAACTTGCGCCGTGGGCAGAACAACTTCAGGCACAGTGGCCTCCCGCCGTCGGCGGCTGCCATCGTCTGCTGCTGGACGGCGGGCGCGTCACCCTGGACTTATGGCTGGGTGATATCAACGACCTGACCGATAAGCTTGATGATTCAATGAATCAAAGCGTGGACGCCTGGTTCCTGGACGGCTTTGCCCCTGCCAAAAACCCGGACATGTGGAGCCCACATCTCTTTGCTGCGATGGCGCGGCTGGCGCGTCCTGGTGCAACGCTCGCCACTTTTACCTCGGCAGGTTTTGTTCGCCGTGGGTTGCAGGAAGTGGGCTTTACCATGCAAAAAACCAAAGGCTTTGGCCGTAAGCGCGAGATGCTGGTCGGGGTAATGGAACAAGAGCTGACGATCCCCGCACAGGCCCCCTGGTTTGCCCGCAGCCACAGCACCGCCCGTGAAGTCGCGATCATTGGCGGAGGCATTGCCAGCGCCCTGCTCTCACTTGCACTTTTACACCGGGGCTGGCAGGTCACGCTCTACTGTGCTGACGATGCCCCGGCACAAGGTGCCTCAGGTAACCGCCAGGGGGCACTCTATCCCCTGCTCAGTGCCCACGATCCGGCACTGAGTCAGTTCTTCCCGGCGGCATTTACCTTCGCCCGTCGCCTGTATGACAGGCTACCGGTCGCGTTTGACCACGCGTGGTGCGGCGTTACGCAGCTCGGCTGGGACGAGAAGAGTCAGCAAAAAATCGCACAAATGTTGTCACTGGGATTGCCAGAAGAGATAGCACATGCGGTGACAACACAGCAGGTCACTGAAACCGCGGGTATTGATACCGGGTGCGATGGTATTCAGTACCCGCTCGGCGGCTGGTTGTGCCCGGCTGAACTGACAACAGCGGCAATAACCCTCGCGCAGTCACGCGGACTGGCAGTGCATTATTCCCACAAGGTTGAATCACTTAGCCGGACAGAGCACTGGTATCTGCTTTTTGCCAATGGCAAACAGGCACAGCATGCAAGCGTAGTGCTGGCAAATGGTCATCACATCAACCAGTTTATCCAGACGGAAAAGTTACCGCTTTACCCTGTTGGCGGCCAGGTGAGCCATATACCGACGACGCCGGAGCTGGGGAAATTGCGGCAGGTGCTGTGTTACGACGGGTATCTGACACCACAAAACCCATCCAACGGCCACCACTGTATTGGTGCCAGCTACCATCGCGGCCAGACTGACATGCACTACAGCGACGCGGATCAGCAGCAAAACCGCCAGCGCCTGATCGATTGCTTCCCACAGGCTGGCTGGGCGAAAGACGTTGATGTCAGCACAGGTGAAGCACGCTGTGGCGTACGCTGCGCAACACGCGATCATCTGCCGATGGCAGGTAGCGTGCCTGACTATGAAGCCACGCTCGCAGCCTATCAGGACCTCGCTGAAAACAAGGATGCCGCGGTGAGCGCACCGGTATATCCGGAGCTGTTTATGCTGGGTGGTCTGGGGTCGCGCGGATTGTGCTCGGCACCGCTGCTGGCTGAAGTATTGGCCGCACAGATGAGCGATGAGCCGATCCCACTGGACAGTACCACGCTCGCGGGACTCAACCCAAACCGGTTGTGGGTACGGAAATTGCTGAAGGGAAAAATGGTTAAGTAGAGTGCGGTATGATGCCCTCTCCCACAGGGAGAGGGCAGAAAAACCATTACTTAACGTTGGCCTGTTGGAACAGGTTTTCCCACATGCCCAGCACTAAGGACTGGTCGCGCGGAGAGAGCTCACCGGCCTGGATGGCTTTCTCCAGGCTGCGGGTGACTTCAACATGCACAGCGTCGGCAGAGTGATCGTCCCCTGTTTCAAGCTCGGCTACCGCCAGCGTCAGGTGACCACGCAGATAACCGCTGGCGAACAGCTCATCATCACTGGCGTGTTCCACCATGTCATCAATTAACGCCAGAATGCGTGATTCAAATTCTGCGATCATCTTCTTTCCTCTGTTAAAGATCTTCCGGCCACGGGAAGCATTCCGCCGTGATCTCCGGCGTATGGTAATAATTCTGTAAGGCCCTGATAAGCGTCGCAGGACGCGCCGGGATACCTTTATCAAGATATTCCATCACCTGCGCATGAACGCGGCGCTGGAACACAATACGGTCTGGCTCGAAGTCACCGTCGAGGTTGTCGCAGCTGACATTGAACGGGAAACCTGCCGCTACGCACAACAACCATTCCAGAGCCTGCGGTTTCACTTCCACGTCTTCAAACTGCCCTTGCGTCGCGGCATCGCGGCCGTCCGGGCAATACCAGTAACCGAAATCCACCAGTTCACGACGCGCTTTCCCCGCAATGCACCAGTGAGAAATCTCATGCAAGCCGCTGGCATAGAAGCCATGTGCAAAGACGATACGGTTATACGGAACCTCGTCATCAGCTGGAAGATAAATCGGTTCGTCGTCGCCTTTAATCAGACGGGTATTAAAATCACCGGCAAAACAGCCGTCGAAGACCTCAATCAGCTGTTCGTATTTATGCGTACTGTTCATTAGTTCATCCCCAACCAGTGGAGGATCTCCTGTCCGTGGCTGTCATAAAGAAGTTTGGCACTCATCACCGCCGACACCACAACGATCATTGGGCGGATCAGCTTTTGTCCTTTGCTTAACACCAGACGTGAACCTGCACGCGCCCCCAGGAATTGCCCCACCATCATCACAAAGCCGGTCGCCCAGATGACTTTGCCACCAATAATGAACAACAGCAGGCCGCCTACGTTCGAAGTCGCATTGAGTACTTTGGCATGAGCGGTCGATTTAGCGAGGTTAAATCCGGCCAGCGTCACGAACGCTAACGCGTAAAACGACCCCGCGCCGGGGCCAAAGAAGCCGTCGTAAAAGCCGACGCAGCCCCCGGCAATCAGCGCAAACGGCAGGCCATGCAGACGACGATGCCGGTCCTCTTCACCGAGCTTTGGCATCAGCAAAAAGTACAGGCCGATACAGATAACCAGAACCGGCAGGATCTGGCGCAAAATGTCAGACTGCACGTGCTGAACCAGCAGCGCACCGGTGGTTGAACCGATGAAAGTCATCAGGATATTGAGCTTCTGGTCGGCCAGGTTTACGACCTTACGGCGGATAAAATAGAGTGACGCAGAGAGCGACCCACCGCAGGCCTGAAGCTTGTTGGTGGCAAGCGCCTGAGCCGGGCTCATGCCCGCCGCCAGCAGCGCCGGAACGGTCAGTAAACCACCGCCGCCCGCCAGGGCATCAATGAACCCGGCCAGCATTGCCACAAAAAAGAGCACCACCAGCAGCAGTGGTGACACCATAAACAGATCGACGAAATTATCCATTAAAGTACATGCTCATCCAGTAGCGCCTGGCAGGAAGGCGGCAACGGAGGCGGTGTCTTCTTCTCAGGCTTAGAGGTTCCAGGTTTTGCCGGTTCAAACCAGCTTTGCAGTTCCGCGCCACAGCCATCGCCTGACGGTGGTAACGGCTGGTCTTCACATTCCAGACTGTTCGCCGGGCAGCGCAGACGAACGTGCATATGCGCACGATGCTGGAACCACGGGCGCACTTTGCGCAGCCAGTCACGGTCGGTTCCTGCATCCAGACAAAGCTGCTGCTTGATAGCCGGGTTAACAAAAATCCGCGTGACGTCATTATCTTTTGCCGCCAGCTTGATCATGCTGGAAATATCTTGTGTCCAGAGCGACGGCACAACGCTTTTGCCGTCACTCGCCACCAGATCCAGCGCCTGTGGTTTCAGCAGCTGTGCTGAACTCCAGCGACCTTTCGGCAGTTGCAGGAAGATATCGACATCCAGTCCGGTCTGGTGACTGGCATGCCCACCGTTGAAGCGACCACCGGCAGGCATTCCCATATCGCCAATCAGCATCGTTCCCAGACCCCGGTTATGCACCTGACTCCCCAGACGCTGAATAAACAGCACCAGATCCGGGTGGCCGAAGTAACGACGCTGATCGGTACGCATTACCTGGTAAGAACTGGACTGCAGAGGAAGTTCCTGCGCACCAACGATACAGCCGTTCGAAAATGCACCAATAGACTGCGCACTCCCCGACACCGGGTGGGTGATTTTTTGCCACGGCGTCGCGGCCAGACTGACTCCGCTGGCAAACAGCGCCAGCAGAGCAATTGCGGTTTTTTTCATGTTTACCAGCGTGGAATGGTGGTCGTCACATCCGCATTCTGCGCACGCTGGCGCAGGAAGTGATCCATCAGCACGATCGCCAGCATCGCTTCTGCGATCGGCACCGCGCGGATCCCCACACACGGATCGTGACGTCCTTTGGTGATCATCTCAACTTCTTCGCCAGAGCGATTAATCGTGTGACCCGGCACGGTAATGCTGGATGTCGGCTTCAGCGCAATATTGGCAACAATCTGCTGTCCACTGCTAATACCACCGAGAATACCGCCCGCATGATTACTCTGGAAACCCGCTTTGGTGATTTCGTCGCGGTTCTGGCTGCCACGAAGCTGAACCACGTCAAAACCGTCGCCAATCTCTACCCCTTTCACCGCATTGATGCTCATCAGCGCGTGCGCGATGTCGGCATCGAGGCGGTCAAATACCGGCTCACCCCAGCCTGGCGGCACGCCGTCAGCGACCACGGTCACTTTCGCACCGATGGAGTCGCCCTCTTTTTTCAGGCCACGCATCAGTTCGTCCAGTGCGTCCAGTTTGTCGGCATCGGCACAGAAGAACGGGTTTTGCTCAACCTGATCCCAGTCTTTAATGGCCAGTGGAATATCGCCCATCTGGGTCAGACAACCACGGATCACAATACCAAATTTCTGCGCCAGGTATTTTTTGGCAATCGCTCCTGCGGCCACGCGCATGGCGGTTTCGCGTGCGGAAGAACGACCACCGCCGCGATAGTCGCGAAAACCGTATTTTTGCTCATACGTGTAGTCAGCATGGCCCGGGCGGAATACGTCTTTGATGGCACCGTAGTCCTGGGAACGCTGATCGGTGTTTTCAATCAACAGACCAATGCTGGTGCCGGTGGTGCGGCCTTCAAAAACGCCTGAAAGAATTTTGACCTGGTCCGGCTCGCGACGCTGCGTGGTGTAGCGAGAGGTGCCCGGACGACGACGGTCGAGGTCGTGCTGTAAATCTGCTTCGGTCAGTTCGATGCCTGGCGGTACGCCATCAACGATACAGCCCAGTGCCAACCCGTGCGACTCACCAAAGGTGGTCACGCGGAATAACTGTCCAATACTGTTTCCTGCCATCACGGCTCCGATGTCGTTATTTGTGTGTGAGCGTTGTGAAACGGGCCGAAGCCCGCTGGATTAATCTTTGTAAATGCTGAAGTGTTCGCGCGCATCGAGAAGCTGCGCTTTGGTCAACATAAAGACGCCATCACCGCCGTTGTCGAACTCAAGCCAGGTGAACGGCACATCCGGATACTGCTCTATCAGATGTACCATGCTGTTGCCCACTTCACAAATCAGAACGCCGTCATCGGTCAGATAATCCGGCGCACAGGCCAGGATACGGCGCGTCAGTTTCAGGCCATCAGAGCCTGATGCCAGACCCAGTTCCGGCTCATGGCGATATTCATTTGGCAGATCCGACATGTCTTCCGCATCAACGTACGGTGGGTTGGTGACAATCAGATCGTACTGCAGCGTTGGCAGGTCACGGAACAGGTCAGAACGGATTGGCGTGACGTGATGGATCAGGCCATGTTCTTCGATGTTGTGCTCGGTTACGGCCAGCGCATCGGTGGAGATATCCACTGCGTCCACTTCCGCTTCCGGGAAGGCATACGCACAGGCAATAGCGATACAACCGCTACCGGTACACATATCCAGAATGTGCTGCGGCTGATGGTTAATCAGACCATCAAACTGGTTGTTGATAAGCTCACCAATCGGTGAACGCGGCACCAGAACACGCTCATCCACGTAAAACTCGTGACCGCAGAACCAGGCTTTGTTGGTCAGATAGGCAACCGGAATGCGCTCGTTAACGCGGCGGATCACACGCTCAACAATGCGGTGTTTTTCGCTGGACGTCAGGCGCGCGGAGCGCATGTCTTCCGGAATATCCAGCGGCAGATAGAGGGACGGCAGCACCAGCTGAACGGCCTCATCCCACGGGTTATCGGTACCGTGTCCGTACCAGATATTGGCGGCGCTGAAGCGGCTAACCGACCAGCGCAACATGTCCTGTATGGTATGCAGCTCGTTTACTGCTTCATCGACAAAAATTTTATCCACTCTTTCCTCCAGGGCATGCTCGCATAATTTTCGGCGGCTAGTTTGCCATGAAGACGGCGATAAATCAGCAATGACGCGTACCGCTTGAGGTTAAAAAATGCGTTTAGTCAGGTACACTACGGGAATTCAGAGATGAGACAGACAAATGAAAAAGAAAACATCGCTCAGCGAGGAGGATCAGACGCTCTTCCGACAGCTTATGACCGGGACGCGTCAAATCAGGCAGGACACCATTGTCCACCGCCCGCAGCGCAAAAAAATCACCGAAGTACCGGTCAAGCGTCTTCTGCAGGAACAGGCCGATAACAGCCACTATTTTTCAGATGAATTTCAGCCGCTGCTTAATACGCAGGGAGCCGTGAAGTACGTCCGTGAAGACGTCAGCCACTTTGAGCTGAAAAAATTACGTCGGGGGGATTATTCGCCGGAGCTGTTTCTCGATCTGCACGGGTTAACACAGATGCAGGCGAAACAGGAGCTAGGGGCGCTGATTGCCGCCTGCCGCCGTGAGCATGTTTTTTGCACCTGCGTGATGCACGGGCACGGTAAACATATCCTGAAGCAACAGACGCCGCTATGGCTGGCTCAGCATCCACACGTAATGGCTTTTCATCAGGCACCAAAAGAGTACGGCGGTGATGCCGCATTGCTGGTGTTGATTGAGGTTGAAGAGTGGCAGCCGCCCGAGCTGCCCTGACAGGATGGCGGGAGGCACAGCCTGCACCCCGCCCTGTCGCACGTCACGTCAGATAGCTTTAGCCATCTTCAGATTGCACGGACTCATTTGCCAGTTGAAGACCCCTTTGCCCGTTTCATCAAGGGAAACATTGGCAATAGCGGACGTCGAGAACATCGGTGGCGTCTCACCCGGGCACAGCTCAGATACCAGATAGCCAACCAGTGGCAGATGGGAAATGACCAGCGCAGACGCGACACCTTCATTGCACAGCGCCTGAAGATAGGCACTCACAAGGCCAACATCGCCACACGGGGTAAGTTCAGGAAGAACATCGACACCGGCCGGCAGGTTCATACACTCCCCTACCACATCCAGCGTCTGTTCTGCGCGCAGGAATGGACTCACCAGCACACGTTCGATGTCCACTTTTTGCCCCTGAAGCCAGTTAGCCATCAGACGGGATTCGTCGCAGCCACAGACGGTCAAAGGACGTACTGAGTCACTGGCGGCATCGAGTGCCGCGTCGCCGTGACGCATGATAAAAACTTGCATATTGCACCGCTTTTGTTAACCAGAATCACCAGCGTTGACTACCTGCGATAACGTCGGAGAGGTAGAAAACCTGGTGGTCGGGCATTGTGCCTGATCCATTCGGTGAATGAAACGCTGTTTTTTACCTCAATGGCGTAAGTATAGTCAATATCTGTTTACAAATTCGCCAGAACAGGTTTACTCACTTCAGGATTTACCCTTCTTTGACCTCAACTTACGAGAGCAGTTTCCCTTGAAGACCAAAATGTCTGGCCCCGTTCCGCCATCTGCAATAATTCATCACACGGTGTAAACCGCGAGCCATACTGAGAGGCAAGACGTTGCAGGGTCGCAACCACGTCACCCGCACCGAGGGTATCCATATACCGGAACGGGCCGCCGAGGAACGGCGGGAAACCAATACCAAACACAGCACCGATGTCGCCATCGCGCGCGTTTTTGATAACCTGCTCGCCAAAACAGCGAGCGGCTTCGTTAAGCATCATCATCACACAGCGTTCAGCACACTGGGCTGACGATAATTTTCCCTGCCCGGTCGTCGGAATAAGCCCATAAACTGAAGGGTCGACCTGTTTCTTGCTTGTACGCCCTTTTGCACCGTAAAGATAGAAACCGCGTTCATTTTTTCTGCCTTTGCGATCATCCTTCAAAATTGCAGAAACAATGTTTGCAGGTGGGCTAAAACGATCGCCATAAGCTGCTTCCAGTACAGGTATAATTTTAGTGCCGGTATCTATTCCTACCTCATCCAAAAGTTGGATTGGGCCGACAGGGAAACCACACTTTACCAGTGCCTCATCCACATGTTCGATCTTCTCCCCTTCCGTCAGTAACCGCATGGCTTCATTGATATAGGGAGCCAGAATACGGTTAACGTAGAAGCCCGCTTTGTCTGCTACCACGATGGGGGTTTTGCCCTGTTTTTTCGCAAGCTTCACCACAGTGGCAACGGTTTGTGGGCTGGTCGTGGCGTGGGGAATAACCTCTACCAGCGGCATTTTTTCAACCGGACTAAAGAAATGCAGACCAATGACCTGCTCCGGCCGTGCGGCTTTCGACGCAATATCGCCAATCGGTAATGACGACGTATTTGAGGCAAAAATGGTGTGCGGCGCACAGTGTTGCTCGACGTCAGCCACCATCTGTTGCTTAAGTGCCAGGTCTTCAAATACCGCTTCAATGACCAGGTCTCGATGCGCAAAACCGCTGTAATCCGTCGTACCAGTGATGTACGCCAGGGTTTTATCACGCTCATTTGCCTTGATATGGCGGCGCTTGACCTTCTGATCAAGGTTCTGCCAGCTGTACTGTAGCGCGTGGTTGATCCCCTTCGCGTTAATGTCCTTAATACGGACGGATAATTTGCCTTTGCTTGCGGTGACAAACGCAATACCGCCGCCCATCAGCCCACCGCCCAGTACGCCAACCGAGCGCAGCGGAGCAGGTTCGGCCTCACTGCCCGGGTCTTTTTTGACGTCGGTACTGGCAAAGAAGATGCTGCGCAGCGCCTGCGACTGTGGCGTCATCGCCAGCTCGCCGAAGGCTTTTGCTTCTGCGGCATAGCCGCTGCTGCAGCCCTGCGACAACCCGGTTTCAATAACCTCCAGGATCCGCTTCGTCGCCGGATAATTACCTTTGGTTTTTTGTTCGGTTTTCTTGCCCACCATGCTAAACAACAGCGCACGCCCCAGCGGCCCGGCAAGGACGCGTTCACGCACCGGGAGATGGCGTTTTGCCTGACGTCCCCTCAGTGCCAGCTCAACGGCGGCATCCAGCAAAATAGAATGCGGTACCACTTCGTCAACCAGGCCAGCTTTCAGCGCCTGGCGGGCGCGTAACTGCTTACCGGTTAAAATCATCTCCAGCGCCGTACTGACGCCAATCAGGCGCGGCAGGCGCTGCGTTCCACCAGAGCCTGGCAACAGCCCTAACTGCACTTCTGGCAGCCCCAATACGGTTTTCGCATCGTCAGTACAAATACGGCTATGGCAGGCCAGCGCCAGCTCCAGACCACCGCCCAGGCACGCACCGTGGATCGCAGCGATCACCGGGATCGGCAGAGCATGGATTTCCGCCATGACCTGCTGCCCCTGGCGTGCCAGCGCTTCGGCTTCCTGAGCGCTTTGTGCGCGGGCGATCATGTTGATATCGGCCCCGGCAATAAAGTTGTCCGGCTTTGCCGAAATAAATACCAGACCGCGAATCATCTTGTTTTCGCGGATCTGCTTTAACATCTCACGGACCTGAACGCCAAACTCGGCCTTCAGGGTATTCATTTTTTCATCAGGTACATCAATGGTGATAACAGCCACGTTATCGGGGCGAACGGTCAGATTAAATGCAGATACCATGTCCATTATTCCGCCTCCAGAACCATTGCTGCGCCCAGGCCACCTGCCGCGCAGGCGGTGACAAGACCAAAACCGCCACCACGACGGCGTAACTCATGCAATGTCTGAGTGATCATCCTTGCCCCTGTCGCCGCAAACGGATGACCGTAGGCAATGGAGCCCCCCAGCACATTGAATTTACTTTCATCCACTTCACCCGTGGCATGGGTGCGACCAAGAACATCACGGGCAAAACGCTCGCTCGCCAGAAGATGTACGTTTGCCAGAGTTTGCGCGGCAAAGGCTTCGTGCATATCAATCAGGGTTAAATCAGCAAGTGTCAACCCCGCACGATCCAGCGCCAGCGGCGTGGACCAGGCTGGCCCTAACAGCATGTCCTGCCAGACATCAATGGCCGTGAACGCGTAGCTGCGCAGATAACCCAGCGGTTTGATACCCAGCTCTCTGGCGCGGGACTCCGTCATCAGGATCACTGCAGCTGCGCCATCCGTCAGCGGTGTACTGTTAGCCGCTGTGACGGTGCCATGTTTACGATCAAATGCCGGACGCAGTTTTGCGTAATCGGCCAGCGTCGACGAACCGCGAATATTGTTATCTTCCACGAGGGGTTCGCGGTAAGGCGGAATATAGGCAGTCATCACTTCATCGGCCAGTTTGCCTTTCGCCCAGGCTTTTGTCGCAAGCTGATGCGAACGATACGCCAGCGCGTCCTGCTGTTCACGCGTAATACCGTAGGTTTTCGCCATCTGTTCGGCGGTGTCGCCCATGCGCAGGCCGGTGGAGTATTCAGCCACAGCGGGCGGGACAGGCATCAGATCGCGTAAGCGTAAACGCGAGAAGAGTTTGAGCTTCTGCCCGACAGTGCGGGCTTTGTTAACGTCCACCAGAACGCGCGCCAGTTTTTTACTCACGCCGATCGGCAGCACCGAGGAGGAGTCTGCCCCGCCGGCAATCCCGGCACGGATAGTCCCTGCCATCAGGCTTTCCGCTACGTTAGCGACGGCCTGGAAGCTGGTCGCACAGGCGCGGCTGACGCTGTAGGCATCGGTATGTACATTCATCCCCGTGCCCAGGACAATTTCACGCGCAATATTTGGTGCTTCCGGCATTTGAACCACCTGGCCAAAAACCAGTTGTTCGATCACCTCAGGCGGTATTTCGCTGCGAGCCAGCATCTCCCCCACCACCATTTTCCCCAAATCGACAGCGGGTATGCCATGAAACGCCGTAGCCTGACGCACGAACGGTGTACGCAATCCACTGACAATGGCAATGCGATCGCCCTGACGGGTAATAAGCGGTAATGCCTGACTCATAACACTCCCCTGTAAAATTTTTTGCGCAAACACAAAGTGGTCTGACCTGATAATAGTCTTAACCATTTTTTTACATTCAGCCAATCAGGGAAACGAAAAAGTGCGAGCTAAAACACAGAGAAGAAAAAGAAAACGTCACGGAGGTAAAAGCAAAACGGCAACCCGAAGGTTACCGTTTTTTAGTGGTTGCACCCTCACCCCTGGGAAATGGTCGGGAGTGAGAGTATCAGGCCGCAGAGGTTAACGCAGACCCAGCTGGAAAATCAGCGTTTCGGCTTCGCAGGCGAATACAAAATCGATATCCAGCTTCACGCCACCTTCCACTTCCGTGAAAGTGGACTTGATTTCGCACGGCTCGGATTCCACATCGCGCGCGCGCTTGCTCAGTGCGGTCAGGGTTTCTTCCGCTTCAGCACGGTTAGCAAACACGCGGCTGTAGGAGGCGGTGCAATCGGAGTTGTCCATGATGGTACCAACATCCATACAGCAGCAAACCGGGGTTTCATCAGCACTGCATTTACTCATAGCTCAATTTCCTCTGTATTCGCGCCAGGCGCGAGATAAACACGATACTGATATTTTACGCCCCGATGCTGACGCTCTCCAGCCGTTAATGGCGTAAAAGTGGATAAGTGACCAATATCACACTAAAAAATGATCTAAAACAAAAATCACCCTTTTGAGTGAGTCGCGATGGTCACATTTTTGCCAACCAGATCTCGTTTCAGGAAACATGTTTGAAAATATTAATAAACAAACTTGCAACATTCTAGCTGGTCAGACCTATACTCACGCCACTGGTCTGATTTGTCTGTTATACCTCAGACCCTACACTTCGCGCTCCTGTTACGGTATGTAACAATTATTGAATAAAAATAACTCGATGAGGTTATGGTCATGAGCCAGAAAACCCTGTTCAACAAGACTGCGCTGGCAGTCGCAGTGGCAATCGTCTCTACTTCCGCCTGGTCAGCGGGATTTCAGTTAAACGAATTTTCTTCCTCTGGCCTGGGCCGTGCGTATTCCGGGGAAGGCGCTATCGCTGATGATGCAGGTAACGCAAGTCGTAACCCAGCCCTGATTATGATGTTTGACCGCCCGACGTTCTCTGCCGGTGCGGTCTATATTGACCCGGATGTCAATATCTCCGGTAAATCACCGTCCGGTAAGAGCCTGAATGCGGACAATATCGCCCCAAACGCCTGGGTTCCTAACGTACATTTTGTTGCACCTATTAACGATCAGTTTGGTTGGGGAGCATCTGTTACTTCTAACTTTGGTCTGGCGACCGAGTATGGCGATAACTATGCTGCGGGCACGATGGGCGGTAAAACTGACCTGAAAACCGTCAACCTGAACCTGAGTGGCGCTTATCGTCTGACCGAAAACTGGAGTTTTGGTCTTGGTTTTGATGCCGTCTACGCCGATGCAAAAATCGAGCGCAATGCGGGTGATGCGTAAGCGTCGTCTGAGTACCGTCTGGTCCCGAATCCAGGATCCTGTAACTTAAGCACCCACTTATTTTGCAGGTGGACACCTCATGCGCGCTAAAGAAAGACTTCCCCGGAAACACTATTCCCCTGAATTCAAAATGGAACTGGTCAGGCTGGCTCTTGAAGAAGAAGGCAGTATTGCCGCACTGGCCCGGAAACATGACGTCAATGATAACCTGCTCTTTAAATGGATAAGGCTCTGGCAGCGTGAAGGGCGGGTCTGTCGGCCCCGAAAAAACTCATCGTCGCTTCCTGCCCTGATACCCGTGCAGCTTCAGGCGGGCTCTTCTCTCCCAACCTTCGAACTACCATCCTGCTCTCCTCCCGCTACCTGCCACATAAAATGTCGGGGAGGAGAAATAACACTGACTCATCCCTCTGCTGAACTCATGAGCACTGTCCTGCGCGAACTGATGCGGGGGCCGGTATGATAAATCTTCCCGCAGGCACAAAAATCTGGCTGGTTGCCGGTATCACCGATATGCGCAACGGCTTCAATGGCCTCGCCGCAAAGGTGCAGACCGCGCTGAAAGATGACCCGATGTCCGGCCACGTCTTCATCTTCCGGGGACGCAGCGGCAGTCAGGTAAAACTGCTCTGGTCCACCGGCGATGGTCTGTGCCTGCTGACAAAGCGACTGGAACGTGGTCGCTTCGCCTGGCCCTCAGCCCGCGATGGCAAAGTGTTCCTGACGCCGGCGCAACTGGCGATGCTGATGGAAGGTATCGACTGGCGACAGCCAAAGCGGTTACTGACATCCCTGACCATGTTGTAGCGCTCTTTATCCTGGTTGTCGCAGAATAAGCCTGGTAAAATACAGGCTTATGAACGATACCTCTTCTGACGACATCCTTCTGCTGAAACAGCGCCTGGCCGAACAGGAAGCGTTGATCCACGCCCTGCAGGAAAAGCTGAGCAACCGGGAACGCGAAATAGACCATCTGCAGGCGCAACTGGATAAGCTGCGCCGGATGAACTTCGGCAGTCGTTCCGAAAAGGTATCCCGCCGTATCGCGCAAATGGAAGCTGACCTGAACCTGCTGCAGCAGGAAAGCGATACGCTGACCGGCCGGGTGGATGACCCGGCAGTGCAGCGCCCGCTGCGTCAGACCCGCACCCGCAAACCGTTCCCTGAGTCACTCCCACGGGATGAGAAGCGGCTGCTGCCGACTGAGCCGTGTTGCCCGGAGTGCGGTGGTTCGCTGAGTTACCTGGGTGAGGATGCCGCCGAACAGCTGGAGCTGATGCGCAGCGCCTTCCGGGTTATCCGGACAGTCCGTGAAAAGCATGCCTGCCGTCGGTGCGATCGCATCGTTCAGGCCCCGGCTCCTTCGCGCCCCATCGAACGGGGGATCGCCGGACCGGGGCTGCTGGCCCGAGTGCTGACCTCAAAGTATGCAGAGCACACACCGCTGTATCGCCAGTCGGAGATCTATGCCCGCCAGGGTGTAGTGTTGAGTCGTTCTGTACTGTCGGGCTGGGTGGATGCGTGTTGTCGTCTGCTGGCACCGCTGGATGAAGCCCTTCAGCACTATGTCCTGACCGACGGCAAACTCCATGCTGACGATACGCCTGTCCCGGTGCTGTTGCCGGGCAATAAGAAGACGAAGACCGGGCGCTTATGGACGTACGTTCGAGACGACCGCAACGCCGGATCAGCGCTGGCCCCCGCAGTGTGGTTCGCTTACAGCCCGGACAGAAAAGGTATCCACCCTCAGACCCATCTTGCAGGCTTCAGTGGCGTACTGCAGGCTGATGCCTACGCCGGGTTCAACGAGCTCTACCGCGACGGCCATATAAAGGAAGCCGCGTGCTGGGCCCATGCCCGCCGAAAAATCCACGATGTTCACGTCCGTACCCCGTCAGCCCTGACGGAGGAGGCGCTGAAACGGATCGGCGAGCTGTATGCCATCGAGTCGGAGCTCAGAGGTAAAAGAGCAGAGGAACGGCAGGCAGTCCGGCACCAAAAAGTGCTGCCGCTGCTGGCGTCACTGGAGGGGTGGCTGCGGGAGAAACAGAAAACCCTCTCAAGGCACTCAGAACTGGCGAAGGCGTTCGGGTATGCGCTGAACCAGTGGCCGGCGCTGACCCGCTATGCAGAAGATGGCTGGGTGGAGGTGGATAATAACATTGCCGAAAACGCCCTACGACTGGTCAGTCTGGGGAGAAAAAACTGGCTGTTCTTCGGCTCGGATCATGGTGGTGAGCGCGGTGCGTCACTGTACAGTCTTATCGGGACGTGCAAATTAAACGGCGTGGATCCGGAACGCTATCTGCATCATGTACTTGATGTCATCGCCGACTGGCCTGTGAACCGGGTGGGTGCTCTGCTCCCGTGGCGGGTTACTCTGCCTGCCTGACCAGCTTCACTTCGTCAATACGGTTCTCACTGCACGCTTACGGTGATGCCGGTATGCTGGCGGCCGGTCAGATTCTGGCTCAGGTACCAAACCTGCCTGCAGCAGCACGTCCAGCCGCTATCGCAAAAGCGAAACAGCTGGCCGCCATCCCGGCCGATACCCAGATTGCACGCCTGAAAGGCAGCGAGTGGGGCTATGGCTGGAACGCCGGTATTCTGTATGAGCTGGATAAAAACAACCGTTGGGGTTTAACCTACCGTTCTGAAGTTAAAATCGACTTCGACGGCGATTACAACAGTAATATGAACACCGCTATCCCGGGCTTCCCGTACCCAACCGGTGGCAGGACCGTTCCGGGCTCTCTGACGCTCAACCTGCCAGAGATGTGGGAAGTTTCCGGTTACAACCGCGTTGCACCGCAATGGGCAATTCACTACAGCATGGCTTATACCAGCTGGAGTCAGTTCCAGGAGCTGAAAGCAACTGGCTCAAATGGCCAGACACTGTTCTATAAAGATGAGAGCTTTAAAGACTCTTACCGTATCGCGCTGGGTACAACCTACTACTACGATACTAACTGGACCTTCCGTACCGGTATCGCCTTTGATGATAGCCCGGTTCCGGCTCAGACCCGTTCCATCTCTATCCCGGATCAGGACCGTTTCTGGCTGAGCGCGGGTGCCACTTATGCGTTCAATAAAGATGCTTCTGTTGACGTCGGTGCCTCCTACATGCACGGTCAGAGCGTGAACATCAAAGAAGGCCCGTACGAGTTCCGTTCTGAAGGTAAAGCCTGGCTGTTCGGTACTAACTTCAACTACGCGTTCTAATCGCGCAGGGATCAAAAAAGGTGAGCATTGCTCACCTTTTTTATTTACTGCGAATCAATATCTTTTAGTTCGTTTTCGATAGCCTTCGCGTTTGGATTCTCTTCCGGCTTCAGCTTGCCGCCATTGGCAATAAAGTCATGGTTCTGGAAGTAGGCTTCACGCACCATGATGTATGGATCAGAAGACTGACGCAACAGACCATCAGAGTCGAGCAACTGCGCACGTGTTTCAATCCCTTCCACCGTCCATTTACCAATCGACAGCGGCCAGGTCAGCCACGACAGCACCGGATACAGCGTATCCACCATATCGCCGCCATCATCACGGAGCGTAAAGCTACCGTAGAACGGTAACTGCATGTACGGGCCGTAACCAACGCCATAATTGCCCAGAGTACTGCCGAAGCGGTGAGGCTGCTCGCGCTGTAGCTTCTGGTTAGCCATACCGGCAACATCAATAAAGCCACCCATCCCTAACAGGCTGTTCAGGAAGAAGCGGGTAAAATGCACCATCCCCTGGTACGGGTCGCCTTGCAGGAAGTAGTTCACCATCACCGCAGGCTCTTCCAGGTTACTGGTGAAATTGCTCAACCCGTTACGTGCAGGCTGGGGAACGTAGTCACGCCATGCAACTGCTACCGGACGGATAACATATGGATCCAGCACGTTATAGTTGAAGCTGTACATGGTACGGTTAAATCCTTCGAGAGGATCGGAGCGTCCCGTTTGTTCTCCAGTGCTGGCACAACCCACAAGCACCGTTGCGCTCAGCGCAAGCGCCGACAGCCGAAGTTTCATAAATATCTCCCTGTTCAGTATGGCTATCGTTGATTGCCATCCGTAACGGAGCATCTGGCGCTCCGTCTGTACACGTGCAAGCGATTGTAACAGCACGTTTACCGATGTCCACGAACACAATTACGGGCAGTAATCACCGTCACTCTGATCTCAGCATAGCCTGGCTTTAAGGTTTCGTTTCGCCGGGAATTTTATAATAACTTTGAAAGAGATGTATCGCCTTTGTTGCCATCGCCGGTAATTTAAGAGCATCCCCACGGCTGCCAGGCAAAGCTGACTGCGCTTCACCACCAGCGTCTCCCTAATCCTGGGCTGCGATGACGGAAATCCACGCGCAAAAAAAGTGAAGAGAGAAACCAGAAATGAGGAAAATAATGATAAATCAGCAAAAAAATCGGCCTGAATGGTGACTCTTTAAGCAGTCAGGTGGTTGTGCGCTTAACGCAAAGTGCAAATAACGCTATACTCGTGCCGCTTCGTCCCCTTAGTTAAATGGATATAACGAGCCCCTCCTAAGGGCTAGTTGCAGGTTCGATTCCTGCAGGGGACACCAGATACACCTCTCCTGACGTCTACCGAATTCAATAACCCCCCCTTGTAACCAGTATTAAACCTCCAATATCGACAACTCCATGTCAGCCGGTGTCTACCCATTTCAACGTAAATCAATACGTATATGGGGCCTTATAGCTCGCGCTAAACGAGATGAAGCCAGAAAGGTATAGCGAATGATAAGAATCCCAGTGAGGTCAAAAAAGCCGAGCAGCTAGCCAAAAAGATCTTGGTTACAAACACTTTTGAAGCAATCACTCTCGAGTGGTACGACGCAAAAATCTCTGGCTGGCCGAAGAATTATGCTGACTACGTTATGCGAGCTTTTAAAATAATGTCTTCCCTTATTTAGTCTCTCAGCCAGTGAATGAAATTAAGCCCCTGGAGCTTTTATCTGTATTGCAGCGAATGGAAAAACGGGGAGCACCAGAACTTGCTAACAAAGTGCGTCAGCGTTGTAGTGAGGTCTTTCGCTACGCGATTGTGACAGGTCGCGCCGAATACAACCCGGCGACTGTTCTTGGTGCCGCGTTGCAAAGACATGAAAAACAGCACTATCCCTTTCTTACCTCCGCGGAACTACCGGAGTTTTTGGGCAAGCGGTCAAACTACTCAGGAAGTCTCATTACGCTTCTCGGTTGCTCATGCTGACAGGTTTAAGAAACGTAATGGACTGACCCCGCAATCGTAGACAAATTCTGTCCTCACGACGAGGCCTGTTCAAAGGCCTCCTGAGTGACGTCGCCGAGATGACTGTGACGCCGGACCCGGTTACAGAACACTTCAATGTAATCGAAGATATCCACCCGGGCCAGCTCCCGGCTTTTACCGCATGTTTCCCTGATTTCATTCAAATCGCCATGGATCCGCCGATAACCATATACGGGCAAAGTACCGCGCGACCTTTTTCAGAATATCCCGTTCCTCTTCAGTGCGCTTCAGCTGCGCCCTGAGATTCAGGTGTAAATCGTGGTGTACCCATATGCTCCTCCTATTCTCAAACTATAGGGCAGGATCATCTACCGGGGCGTGGTAAGTCCAATCAGGATTTCCAGGTGTCCTGAATTATCGATCCACTACACTCAAACTTCTTTTCGCACACGCTCAATGTGAATGGTGAGGAACATGATCTCCTCAGTGGTCAGTTCCCGCTGGTACGCCTTGCGCAAATGCAATGCAATTTTCTCGGCACATCTCCAGGCCCGGGAATAGTTTTCTTTGACTGCACTATGCAACGTTTCATCATCATCCGGCACCACGGTACGTGTCAGCATGCGCTGAGCAAAGAATTTCAGATGAGTCACAAAGCGCTGGTAGCTCAGAGTACTTTCATCGTATTCCAGATGCAGTTGATACTTCACCAGATTAAGGATCTCCTGCATCACCTGAGTGATGTGCATTACCTCAGGCATTTCGCTATTAAGCTGCGCGGTCACCAGATGAAGTGCAATAAATCCGGCTTCATCTTCCGCCAGATCAACATTGAGCCGTTGGCTGATAATCGTCCTCGCCTCCTGTCCCAGTTCAAATTCCCGTGGGTACAGGCGCTGGGTTTCCCATAACAGCGCATTTTTGATCGCCAGCCCTTTTTTTTGTCGTTCAATGGCGTAGTGGCAATGGTCAGTCAGGGTAATGTACAGACTCTCCTGTAGTTTTCCCAACCGCAAGCGCGCCAGTTCAATAATGCGGTCGCAGGTAGTCATCACCTCCAGCGGGATCTGATTCATCAGATCCCCCAAACGATTAACCAGTTCATCACTTTGCAGTGCGAACACTTTCTCGATACGCGACTCATCCAGCGCGTCACCAACCCGCTTCTGAAACGCAAGACCACGCCCCATCACAACCTGTTCGCGCTGCTGTGCATCGAGAATAACGACAACATTATTATTAAGAATTTTGGCGATGAGCATCTGAACCCCAAAAACAAAAAAACCTGACTCCTGACAGTCGCCAGAAATCAGGTTTTGCCTGCAGTACGCAGTTACAATCCATTCGTGTAATCTAACACTTCAGCGTTTTTATTTGAACCGCCTGGGTAAAAAACGTGATTCAGATCGCGCGCTATTTTTACCCAATTCAGAACATATTAAAGCGGTACTCAATGATAATTTCAGAGGCTAGAGTATGTGCCCGCGTGTAGTGTCCGTCGGTAAGCACCGGTGTTTTTCCCTTGCTTTTGTATGACCATCCAGGACCAACCATTGCCCACACCGTCAGGTTTTTAAACACCGGATCGGTGGGAACCCAGCGACTGAAGGCGTTAATCTCACCGGAGCGGACATGGTTGCCCTTGTAGTTGAACTGCGCAATGTTACCAACCAGACCCACGGTCAACGCCGGTGTTAACTGATAATCAGCCATGTCGGCCATCACCAACTCACCATCACGCATGTAATCATCACCCGCGTAAGCCATTGAGATAAACGTTCCACGCGAGTTTTTACTCAGATGGCGTGGATAGAAACCAATTTCATTGGCTTTACTGGCATCGGTATAGCCGATACCCCATTTATTACTCCAGCGGTCTGCTTTCCAGGTAATATCAAGGGCGAAATGCCAGGCTTGATCGTCAAAATCGCGTTTATTGGCGGGCATGGCGCGATAGTCATCCAGTGCCTGAGTGGCGTAGATTTGGCTGCCAATATTCAGCCGTGGAAGTGGCCTGAGGTTGCTAAACAACAGCTGGCGGCGCAGATAGTTTTGGCTTTCGCCATACGCATACTGAACATCCATCAGCGGTGTTTTCCACTTCACATCCCCTCCAACCAGATAATCAATATCCCGCCCGGTATTGGTCTGGAAATGTACCTTTTCTGGCGAATTACGTTCCATCGCGTTTTCTAAATACGCCCCGTGAAGTGCCACATCTCCGTAGACCGCCCCACCGCTAATACCGGAGTAAGTGGTTGGAGAGAGTCGGGTGGAACTCGAAATCACGCCATAGTTCTTGAATGTCTGCCAGCCCCAGCGGGCATTCAGTTGTGTGTCGCCCAGCGCATACTTCATTTTAATATTGCGTTGACCAAATTTAGAAAACCCTTCCGCATTGCCTTTTTTATTTCCTTTGCCCTTGTTGTACAGAATACCACGAGAATTAAAGTAATCACTTGCACCTAATTTTATGGCGCTATAATAAACAGCATCAACACCGATAATGTCAGCAAAATACCCGGATTGATAGTCAACGGCGACCCCCTGCCCCCACGCACTGTGCACATGTTTAGGGTTGGCGATATCCTCCTTCAGATATTTCCAGTAATTCTTGGCAGACAGTGTTAAATGCGAATCGGAAATAAAAGGGGAAATATACCCTGCATCAGACTGGATAGCTGAAGATGCAATTCCATTATTGTCGGTGGCCCAAATAGATGCAGAAACCCCAAGCGTAACAAACGCAAAAGCGATACGTGTCAGATTCATTTATTATCCCAAAAGAGGCAAAAGCCGGGTACTGCCAAAAAAAATGGCATACCTGAATCAAGCCCTAAAAGAAAAATCAGTAAATTATGTCGTCATTCACCCGCGAGAGATTTCTTCCCTGCATCAACATATTTCAACGTACCGATCTCTGGCACAGTATAACGGCCATTTCTATACACTATTTTCACTACTGCGGCATTGGCAATGGGTTTATTTCTGGCCGGATCAGAGGTCAAATCAGAGATCATGATTTGCATTGACATACCGGATGAAATAACCAGAACATTTTTATCACCCTGAGATTTTGCCCGTTCGACAATGCTGCCCAACGCAGCCCATGTGCGCGCTTTTACCTGCGCATAATTCTCTGCCAGACCGCTGGGATCGGCGCTTGCCAGCGCATTCTGGCTATCGCGCAGTGCGATTTTGCCAGCCATCATAGCATTGAATAATTCACCACCATCTGCCATGCCGAGCTTGTGCGCAGCAGCATTGGCCATTTCTTTATTACGCGCCCCTTCAAAACTGCCAAAAAAAACCTCACGTAGGCCTGGCAGTTCATTTAGATGATAATCAGTGATACCCTTCTGAGTTAAAATCACTGCCATTGTTTCACGCTGCCTGCCGGCATCACTGGAATAGAAACGATCAAAATGAATATTTTTCATCCCCTCACCTAAATAGCGTGCGATCTGGCGACCCTGATCGGTAAGAGGGGAATCCGCCCATCCTTGAACACGATCAAATGTATTTAAAAACGTTTTACCATGACGTGCAATATAGATGTTTACGCCTTGTTCACCAGGGGTATTACTCTTATTATTTGCCATCACCATTTGGCTATTAATCACGCTAACCAGAGCCAGGAAAGCAAGAAACATTTTTTTCACGTGTGACCTTCCGTTTATCATTCTCTATACGCCAGAAACAAAAAAACCTATGCTAACTTCCTGATCAGTTAATTTTGATCGGGAAGGTGAGCATAGGTTTTGCCTGTGGATACAGTAACAATCCAATGGACTGAAACCATATCACTAATGATTTTGCATGACATCATATTTATTAAAAGAAAATGTAGGAACATGATCGCTTTCATAATACGGGTAGCTTATTGGATTATTTACACTCGCAAACATGATATATTAAGCCAAAAAAGTGAAACCGGTCACAGAAACCAGCGGGGACATCTGGACTAAATCGATTCCAACGCGTATTTTCGTTGCAGTTCTGGGATTGTTACTGAATCAGGCAAAACCTAAGGCACTTTTATGCAGCCACGCTGCAGCGAAGTGCTTTAGGTTTTTTTTTGCGCTGAATTCAGCCCCCGCCAGTCAGAAATAAGGATTAAAGATGAAAATAACTCTCCTCGCTGCAACGTTACTGCCCATGTTTGCCTGTTCTGCCTTCGCTGCGCCACTGAAAATACTGATTGTCAATGATGATGGTTGTGAATCTCCCGGCAGTATCTCATTACAGGAAAAGCTGGCAGCAAAAGGTTTTGATGTCTGGATGGTAGCCCCCGACACAAATCAGAGCGGTATTGGTTCAGCCATTACTTTTAAAACCGGTAAGCTGTTCGATGTCAAAAAAGTCACCGACAAACGTTTCTGCTTCCCCGGAACGCCCGCTGACGCCGTCGATTTCGGCTTGCAGGGCGTGCTGAAAAACAGCCCTCCGGACCTGGTAATTTCAGGCGTGAATGACGGCCCCAACACAGGGATGGCGCAGGTGAACTCCGGGACCGTCAGCGCAGCGGCACGAGCAATCCGCTACGGCTACCCGGCGATCGCCGCCAGTATCGGCTATATCCTTAGCGAACAAGAAATGAAGAACAAATGGCCAAGCACTCACAAGTACTGGTCCGACTCCGTTGATTATGTCGTGGAGGTCGTTGAAACCCTTAATGCCAGACGCACGCCAGGTACGGCGCTGCTGCCAAAAGGTTCTGGGCTGAGCATCAACTACCCTGCACTGGCAAAAGAGGAGATCAAAGGGGTGCGCTACGTCGAAAATGAAAGGTTCCCGGTGCCACAAATCGGTTATGAATTAATGGCCAACGGCCAGGCAAAACAGACCATCAACCCGGCCGCACTGGAAAACACGCAGAACGAGACTGATTCAGGTTGGCTCAATAAGGGATATATCACCTATACCCTGTTCGACGGATCCTGGGATGCACCCGCATTCCAGGCACAATACGAAGCATTGCTAAAAAAATAGTCCATTGCTGCGCGCGTCGCGCAATGCCCGACGCATAATGATTTCGCAGGCGGGCAAAACCTGTAGTACCGGCGGTTGGCCGTTCGGTACTCGGTTTTAAAGATCTCAGTACGGATAAGATGAATGAACATGAAATTTGAGGAACTGGCCAGCGATATCTTGCGCCACGTTGGCGGTGGCGAAAACATCAACAGCGTGGTGCACTGTGCAACCCGGCTTCGCTTTAAGCTTAAGGATGACAGCCTGGCCGACGCTGAGACGCTGAAAGCCAATCCCGACATTATTATGGTCGTCGAGAGTGGTGGCCAGTTTCAGGTTGTTGTTGGCAACCACGTCCATGATGTCTGGCTGGCCCTCTGCCAGGTAGCCGGCATCAGCGATGATGTCCCCAGCCGGACAGAACAATCAGACAATAAAGGTGGTTTACTGGCAAAATTTATCGATATAGTTTCGGGTATTTTTACGCCATTTCTTGGTGTGATGGCAGCCTGCGGTATCCTCAAAGGTTTTCTCGCCCTTAGTCTTGTTTGCGGCTGGATGACCGAAAACAGCGGAACCTGGCGTATTCTGTTTGCTTCCGGCGATGCATTGTTTTATTTCCTGCCCATGGTGCTCGGCTACACCGCCGGCAAAAAATTTGGTGGCAATCCCTTCTTAACTATGGTGATCGGCGGTGCCCTGATCCACCCGATGATGATTAACGCATTTCACGCGAGTGCAGATGGCGCAACTGAGACATTCCTCGGACTCCCGGTGGTGTTTATTAACTACGCCTCCTCGGTAATTCCCGTTATTTTTGCCGCCTGGTTTTGTTGCTGGCTGGAACGCCAGTGCAGCAAGGTACTGCCCTCTGCGGTAAAAAACTTCCTCACACCTCTTATCTGCCTGTCCGTCACCGTGCCATTAACCTTTCTGGTAATTGGTCCACTGGCAACGGGTCTTGGCGAACTTCTGGCGGCCGGTTTTCAGACCATTTATAAATTCGCCCCCTGGCTGGCGGGTAGCATTCTCGGTGGCCTGTGGCAGGTGTGCGTGATCTTCGGTCTGCACTGGGGACTGATCCCGTTGATGATGAATAACATGGCTGTGGTGGGCCACGATCCCATGCTGGCTATCCTGCTGCCAGCCGTATTTGGGCAGGTCGGCGCTGCTCTGGGAGTTTTCATCAAAACCCGCGATCAGCGTCTGAAAGCACTGTCCGGCTCAGCCGCTGTTGCCGGTGTCTTTGGCATCACCGAACCTGCCGTATATGGTGTAACGCTACCCTATCGTCGCCCGTTTATTTTTGGTTGCGTCGGGGGAGCCATCGGCGGCGCAATCGTCGGCTTTAGCCTGAGCCAAGTGTACTCTTTTGGGCTGGCCAGTATCTTCACTCTGGCACAAATCATTCCGACAAGCGGTTTTGATTTCACCGTCTGGGGAGCCATTATCGGTGTGGGTGTTTCATTCCTCTTCGCCTGTCTGATGACCATTGTTGCGGGCCAGCCAGCCACATCAGCAACTTCAACGCCAATTCAGGCAACCATTACCGCAACTCTCGATGAAAATATGGTACTTGCCCCCCTGAGTGGCGTCACCATTGCACTTGATGAAGTGCCAGATGCCACCTTCGCCAGTGGTCTGATGGGTTCCGGTGCAGCCATCATCCCGTCAGAAGGAAGAGTCGTTGCCCCCTTCAGTGGCGAAGTTGCCAGCCTGTTTTCAACACGCCATGCCATTGGGTTACTCAGCAACAGCGGTATTGAGATCCTGATTCACGTCGGTATTGATACCGTCAAACTTAACGGTGAACACTTCACGGCGCATGTTAAAGAGGGCGATAAGATTCACCCCGGTGAACTGCTGATTACCTTCGATCGTGAAGCCATTCTCAGTAAAGGTTTTGACCTGAGCACCCCTATCATTTTGAGCAACAGTGACGACTTTGCCGGATTGGAACACCAGCATGAAACACCGTACGTCAATGCTGGCGATCCGTTCCTGTGCGTCAAACGCTAATTTTAAAGGAGAGCACCATGAACAACACTTTTCCGGACGGATTTTTATGGGGCGGCGCAATGGCGGCAAACCAGATTGAAGGCGCATGGCAGGAAGATGGTAAAGGCGTGTCAACATCAGACATGCTGCCCAACGGTATTTTCGGTAACGTTGTCGCACGCCACGAAGGTCAGCACAGCATTAAAGACGTCGCCATCGACTTCTACCACCGTTACCCGGAAGATATCGCGCTGTTTGCCGAAATGGGTTTCACCTGTTTGCGCGTGTCAATTGCCTGGACCCGCATCTTCCCGCAGGGGGATGAAAACACGCCGAATGAGGCCGGACTGGCATGGTATGACAACTTGTTTGATGAAATGCTGCGCCACAATATCCAGCCAATGGTAACCTTGTCGCATTACGAGATGCCCTGGTGGCTGGTTGAAAACTATGGTGGCTGGGGAAACCGTGACGTCATCACCTTCTTTGAGCGCTATGCCCGTACCGTTTTCACTCGCTATCAGCACAAAGTCAAACTGTGGTTGACGTTCAACGAGATCAACATGTCCCTGCATGCACCGTTAACCGGTGTCGGCCTGCAAGACGGCTGTAGCAAAGCAGAGATATACCAGGCGATCCACCACCAGTTGGTGGCCAGCGGCCTGGCAGTTAAAGCCCTGCATGACATTATTCCTGATGCCAAAATTGGCAACATGCTACTAGGTGGCCTCACCTACCCGCTTACCTGCAAACCCGAAGACGTTTTTGCCACGTTGCTGGACAACCGACAGTGGCAGTTCTTTGGCGACATCCAGTGTCGTGGGGCTTATCCGGGTTATATGCAGCGTTTTTTCCGTGAAAACGACATCACATTACATATTGAGCCGCAGGATCATGACGCGTTACGCCACACCGTTGATTTTATCTCCTTCAGTTACTATATGACTGGCTGCGTCACAGCAGATGCTGAACTGGTCGAGAAGATGCAGGGAAATATTCTCGATATGGTACCCAATCCGCATCTTGAAAGCTCCGAGTGGGGCTGGCAAATAGATCCTGTGGGCTTACGCACACTGCTGAACGTTCTTTGGGATCGCTACCAGAAACCGCTATTTATCGTTGAGAATGGGCTCGGTGCCCAGGATACACCGGACCACGAGGGTCGCATTCACGACCACTATCGTATCAGCTATCTCAACGATCACCTTGTCCAGGTACGCGAAGCGATCGAAGATGGAGTGGAACTCATGGGATACACCTCGTGGGGGCCAATTGATCTGATTAGCGCGTCAAAAGCCGAAGTTGGCAAACGCTATGGCTTTATCTACGTTGATCTGCAGCAGGATGGTTCGGGTACGCTGGCGCGCAGTCGCAAAGAGAGCTTTTACTGGTACAAAGGAATTATCGCCAGCCACGGCAAGTTGCTGAAAGCGTAATCGCATAAACAAAAATACCCCATCATTGCTGACGGGGTATCTTTTATTCTTACCAACTAAAATAAATGCATTATTCCTTTACCAGCGTTTCGACTAAATCCAGTCTCTCTTGCCACGGATCGCGCTGGGTCCGTGTCTGTTGCGCTCCTGCCGCAGGGATCAACAACAGGTTGTCTGCCTGACGGTTGAAAGCTGGCCATTCAGGTAGATTTTTCTCATTGGGCTGGCTGCTCCTGGCAAAATTTACCCAATACCGATTAAGCTGGGCGGCCACGGCCTGATCTTGCGGTTTCACCGTATCGGCATAACGTGCCATTAGTGTATTAAAAACATACGGAATTTCACTGGCATGCTGCGCGCCAGACGTCTGGTCACTCAGTGCCTGCGCCACGTAACCAAAACGATACTGCCACACAGGAAGCTGGTTATCACTCCACACCCGGGCCATATAGCGCGCCGGTTCAACCATAAAGCTATCGCTGGCAATGGCGTTGGCAGTCTGCTGCGGTGACATATCGCGATAAGCCTGGGCCGCTTTGCCGCGCAGGTCAGCCGCAAACGGAGCAAACGCCTGTTCTCGTGCAGTGACCTGTGGTGCAAAACCAATATCCGCGTCGTTTGTACCAATAATCAGCGGCACTTTATTGAATTTCCCCTTACTGTACAGTTCGTGCGGTTCTGCGGTGATAATACGCCCATCGATCATCGGTCCGGAGTAATCCGGGCTTTGCATGGTGGCCATATTAAGGCCACTGACCACCTCGTTGGCAGGAAGATGTCGCAGCGCCTCCAGCGCCTTGTCGTCATTGCCGTTGACGCCGTGTTTGGCGGCAAATGCCAGACCGGCTTTTTCTGCCTGCTGCCAGTTCTGGTGTGGGACGATACTGTGACGACCAGAGCCGGACTGGATAATGGCTTTCTGGAACAGACCCGACGCTTCTTTGCTGGTCAACAGGCTGTTAACGGAGAAGCCCCCTGCTGACTCGCCAAATAGCGTGACATTGTCCGGATCGCCATTGAAGTTAGTTATATTATTTTTGACCCATTTCAGCGCGGCAAGTTGGTCCATCAGACCGTAGTTACCCCGCAGTGGATCGTTAGCGAGTGCCGGATGGGCGAAAAAGCCAAAACGTCCCACACGATAGTTAAAGCTGACGAACACCACACCCTGGCGGGCAAAGGCGTCTCCGGCATACACCGCAGGGGATGAGCCTCCATTGACAAACCCACCGCCATAAATCCAGACCATGACAGGCAATTTGCCGCTGGCGTTAGCCGGTCGCCACACGTTGAGCGTCAGGCAATCTTCGCTAAACCCTATACCTAACGGCGCGGCATCCCCTGGAAACGGTTCTTGTAGACAATCTTTTCCGTAGTGTTTTGCCGAACGAACACCTTGCCAGGCTGTTACTGGCTGCGGGGGCTGCCAACGAAGTGCCCCAACGGGTGGTGCGGCAAACGGAATGCCCTTAAAAGCATAAACGCCTTGATGTTCACTTCCCAAAATACGTCCATCCGTCACCCTCACTTCAGGGTCAGCGGCCTGAGCCAGGCCAGCCCAACAGATAAAGGTGAATCCAATCGCTAATGTGTATCGCATGTCAATCCCCTGCTTTAATAAGCCAATTGGGAAGAAGGTCAGTCGCGACCCTCCTCCCGGTGTATAACGTTAAGATCGCGTTTGTGGCGTTATTTATGGATGCTGTTTGAGCTCATTTTCATCACTCGTGGTCGAACCTGTCGCCGCATTTTGTGCATTCAACCCCGGCAGTCCTGCAACCAGCGTCATTGTGCAGCTCAGAAGCAGCGCCACCACCGTGCCGATAATGCCCCCCCCATAAAGTGGCATCGACGCCACCCGGCGGAATCATCTGTGCAATGGTAAAGATGTTGGCAAATCCGAAGGAGTACACGTGGGTATTACTGAAGCCTACAATGGCTCCCCCTACCGCCCCCGCGATGCAACCAAAGATAAACGGACGTCTGAGTGGCAGGTTTACGCCGTACACTGCAGGTTCAGTAATACCGAAAATACCGGCCGTCACGGAGGAGCCAGCCAGCATTTTCTGCCGGGCATCACGGCTACGCAGGAAGATCCCTAGCGCTGCGCCGACCTGACCCATCACGGCTGGCAGCAGCATGGGCAGCATCGTGTCATGGCCCAACACAGCCAGGTTGTTGATCATCAGCGGGACCAGACCCCAGTGCAGGCCGAAGATTACGCACACTTGCCACAGTGCGCCGATTGCCGCACCTGCCAGCCAAGGGGCAAGGACATAAATCCACTGGTAGCCATTAGCGAGGAACTGACTAATCCAGGTAGCCAGCGGGCCAATAATCAGGAAGGTCAGCGGTACCGTAACCACTAAGCAGATCAGTGGCGCAAAAAAGTTCTTCATGGACGATGGCAGCAGTACTGAACTCTTTTTCTCCAGCCAGCAACTCACCCACGATGCGAGAATAATCGGGATCACTGACGCGCTGTAGTTGAACCAGGTTACCGGAATGCCAAGGAAGGTTTCCGTGATAGCGCCAACTTGTTGACTGGCTGTAAACGCATCAATCATCAGCGGATGGGTCAGCGCGCCGCCGATCACCATCGTAATAAACGGATTACCACCGAACTTCTTCCCGGCGGTGTAACCCAACACAAGTGGGAAGAAGAAAAACAGCGCATCACTGGCAGCAAACCAGATTTTATAGGTAGCGCTATCGGTGGTTAACCATCCGCAAACAACTGCCAGGGCCAGCATTCCTTTGAGAATACCGGAGGCCGCCAGCACGCCGATAAAGGGCGTAAAAATCCCAGATACAATGTCAATCACATGCCCCAGCATGCTACTTTTATTACCTTTTTTCTCCCTCGCTGCAGGGGCATCATCCATCAGACCGGCTTCAACACACACAGCCTGCCAGACATCACCCACATCATTCCCGATGACGACCTGAAACTGACCGCCACTTTCGACGACCATAATCACACCCGGGCATTGCTTTAGCACTTGAGCATTAGCTTTTTGGTTATCATTTAATTTGAAGCGAAGTCGGGTGGCGCAATGCACCAGACTGTTAATGTTCTCTTTACCACCGACGTGGTCGATGATTTTTTTCGCCAGCGCTTGATGTTTCATATGATGTTCCTTACGTCCGGTGTCCGTAGTCACCGACTGACTGAGTAGAAAAATAAAAAAAAAAACCCAAGAACGTTCCACATTCAGCGAACGCGCTCAGGTTTTGCCTGCATAGTGCAGTAACAATCCCATTCTGTTATTTGCCAGTAATAAAACAGCATGACGACTCTGGCTGTACTGGATGTTTATGTATTAGAACGTCACCACCGTTTTCAGCTCTGTAACCCAGGCATCCTGGGTCTCTGAAACGCCACCAGGGTTATGCCAGTACTGAATACCCGGCTGCAGTTCGATCCACGAAACCGGACGGAAGCGATAATAGATCTCAGCATTCATAGAGTGGCCGGGTACAGGGCGATAACCCAGATTGTTGTAGTCAGAAATGCCGCTGATGCTATTCATATACCGCTGATTATGCGCAAACTCGTTGCTCGCATTGAACCAGGTTGCACCAATACCGATGGTGTCGTTCGGACGAGCATCGAACAGTCCACGGTAGCGGAACGTGGAAGCCAGCACGGAATGGATAACGTTCGTACTTTGGTCTGCAAGGCTGAAGCTCAGTGAGGTGCTCAAGCCACGATTTGGATCACCTTCATGCTGTGTCAATTGCTGGTTAAAACCGGTATACATAAACCAGGTATCACTATGTTTCGTATAACCATTCGGATCGGTAGCACCGGCACCACCAGATTTCCCTCGATAGAGATCGGTTTGCGGCGCATTGGTGTAAAGCACACCGAAGTTGTAAATCCCCGGTAATCCATTGATGATAGGACGGGTTTCAATTTCTAGTGGCAGCAATACGCCTTTACTGCCTTTCGTCGACCAACTCCATGCATGACTGCGGCTGGTTGCATCCGGGTTTTGCTCCATCACCCCACCTTTTAAGGTCACGGTTGGCGTAATTTTGTACTCCAGCGTGGTGCCCCAGGTATGCATGTTCCAGTTGCTCCAGGTCAGTGAGTAAGCAGACTTACCGCCGCACTGAGAGAGTAGTTGGGAATCACAAGGGATGATTTGGTCGAATGTCTGGACTTTGTTCATCATGCCGACACGCCAGGTCAAGCGACGATCATCAAAGCTCCGAGCAAAAGTCAACCAGCCCAGACGAGTAATGGACCCCCCACCCCAGCTCTCCTGGGTCAGATCGTTAAACGGAACGCGCGGATCCTGGACACGTTTGGTCGTCAGGTTGTCATCATGGTTACGGTTAACAATATTCCCTTCAATACGAGCATCAGGGATCCCGGTCCAGCGTTCTAGATCCTGATTGAAGGTCAGCGCGAACTGATCAATATAGGCCACGTGTGAATCATGGTTGTACCCGCCTCCACCGTTCCAGGCGATTTCGTTCAGATATCCCAGATTGTAGGTAAAGCCATTGTCGTTAAGGATCTTACGAATGCCGAGCATGTCGCCCAATACAGGGGCAGGTGGAGCTTCAAAACCCAGTACCGTCCCGTTCCAATCTTGTGCCGTTGTGAATGGCGATACCGTCAATAAGGCAAGTGCGTAGAGCTTATAATGTATTTTTTTATATGCCATAATGAGACCTATTTATTCAATGCGTAACCGATGGCAGGAAATTTATATATTTCCCGTTATCATTTTATTTCAGATAATAGCTACCCCTGCGGTCAGTAATAACCGCAAAACGCTACTTTAAATAAAGTTAAACTAATAGGTAGAATGCGTCTAAATGTACCTCCTCATTAACGACAGGCAAAAAAAAACCTAAGTGCACCGCTTGCGCGGAACACTTAGGTTTTGCCTGTTAGCCAGTAACAATCCTGAGTTGTAAACAGAAGGGACTGTATCATCCTTCCACCGTGTTGCAAACATTCAGTATGCGCTACGGTATAAATATGTGAACAATGTATCACTTGCGTGATTGTAACTCACTTTCGAAGTCATTACGCGGCACCGTGCCTTTTTATACCCTCTCAGGCATATTTAAAAAATATTTCTCCACTAAATTTAAAGGGCTGAATGATGAAACAGAAACTTCCTTTTAATCAACTCTATTGCCTTTTTAATCAGAAAGCTGTCTTAATTGCCCCCGGATTTCATGGCGAAAATTAAGTCCGGAGACTAAGGCTGCCAGTTACTTTTTCCCAGGGAAAGCGTAATACGTTTTCTCTGCTTCTGACAGAGGGATGTCGCCCAGCCGTCCCAGCAATTGCCGATTGTTGTTCCAGTCCACCCAGGTCAGAATTTGCAACTACACTTTTGAGTTACTTTTCCAGTTCTGTCGATGTATCACCTCCGCTTTCTACTGTCCCGCGTTGTGTAAGCCCCGGGTTGATACGGTTTACTGCCATATATCCGGCGTCGTTAGTGGGGCTGATGACCCGCGCCATGATGTCATCCGCACCCTGTTTCCTTATCACTACACAGGTATGTTACTGCCTCAGCACACTTAAGGCTGTTGTAGGGTGAGCTTACCGTTCTCTCATCAGAACCTGTAAACTCAGGAGGAACGCTGTTCCTCAGGCACAGCGATGGTTAGCCCCAAAATAAAGCCCTTCCGATACAAAGAGTTGTTTATTCGGCCAGTAATCGCCAGACGATACGTATTAGTATATTGACCAGCACAATTGTGGCTTTCATTTAGCCTCTTCACTCGGTAAGGCGTTTCAGCCATATACTTAGCCCAGTGCATAACAGAACGGGCACTATGAATGATTAGAGTTCTGAGGCCACGATTCCTGCTTTTAGTCATGGATGACAGGATGTTTTTTCTGCCTAAACTATGCTGTCAGGGAACCAGACCACACGAAGCAGATAATTGTCGACCATTAGTAAAATGCCCCGCATTCACTTCACTAAGAAAAGCTGTCGCACCAACAGCCCCTGCAAATTTGGCGCGAAAATCATCGTGATGTGGCTGGCCAAATATGACTGATGGGGATTTGGGCTTAACTGGGGGTGACTGAGCGAATCGTCTGGCGGATCTTGGACGCATGCTGATACTGCTCGATGGAAAATCCATTCCCGACAACCGCACCGACGTTACCCATCGTCTCGGAAACCATATCCATGAGAACAGGCACATTAATCGTTACATGGATGAGATGTTTGCAATCAGGTATTTTCAGAAGGGTTCATACACACATAATTATCAATTAATTAAAAATTAAATCCGAAGTTTGCAGAAGACTATGACTATTCTTCCCCCTTCCCGTACACTCTTTCGTTCAACCCGAACATACTGACTCTGTATCCATCTCAGGCGGCTTAAATGAAACAAATCACCTTTAGCGATTTGAAGCAACAAAGTGAAGCAGCGGCAAACTCTCCGCGCTTACGTGCTCATCGTAATTTTCACCCGGAACTGAGCGACGCCGTTCAGCGTCTGGCCATTGCGATGGAGCCGGGTACCTATATCCGTCCCCATCGTCACCCACATACCTTTGAACTGTTGCTTCCCCTCAGTGGGCGCTTTGTGGTGCTGAATTTTGACGATAACGGTATCGTTACCCGCCGCACCGTACTGGGTGAAGAGTGTATGGCGCTGGAGATGGATGCAGGAACCTGGCACGCCGTGCTGTCACTGGATCACGGTGGCGTTATCTTTGAAGTCAAACACGGTGGTTATCAACCCGTTGCTGAACAGGATTTCGCGGCCTGGGCTCCCGCCGAAGGTGAAGCCGGAACAGCCGAACTGATGGCGTGGTACAAGCAGGTACAACCCGGAGACGCGGCCTTTAACGCGTAATTCATCACCCTCATGAATACATGGACGGGTACCATCGGGTATCTGTCCATGCTTAAAAAACAGACAAATCAACCACCTTTCATCTTGCCGCTTTTTTAATCAAAAACGAGTAATAGCACATATCGTATAACGGTGCTACATTACGCCGCCCACCCAACGTCAGCAGTGGCCAGGCAACGCCGTAAAGTTCGGTAAAGCCTGCAACCATCACCTTGAACAACGGTCTTATCGGCACGTCGTATCGCGAATTCTGCGCTACCTTTACAGGCTTTACATAGGTTCCACTATCTTGTCTCAATCCAAATTTGAACGTGCGTTTTTACACCCGCGTTACTGGTTTACATGGTTTGGTCTTGGCGTTCTTTGGTTGTTGGTGCAACTGCCCTACCCTGTGCTGCGTCTGTTGGGTTCAAAACTGGGCAGCGCATCTCGCTATTTCCTCAAACGTCGTGAATCTATTGCGCGCAAAAACATTGAACTTTGCTTCCCGCAGTACAATGCCGAAGAGCGTGAAAAACTCATTTCTGAAAACTTCAAATCAATCGGGATGGCGCTGCTTGAAACCGGGATGGCCTGGTTCTGGCCCGATGAGCGTGTCCGCAAATGGTTTGATGTGGAAGGCCTGGATAACCTGAAACGCGCGCAGATGCAAAACCGTGGCGTGATGGTTGTTGGCGTTCACTTTATGTCACTGGAGCTGGGTGGCCGCGTGATGGGGCTGTGTCAGCCGATGATGGCAACCTATCGCCCGCACAACAACCCGCTGATGGAGTGGGTGCAAACGCGCGGTCGCATGCGTTCCAATAAGGCAATGATCAGCCGCAATAACCTGCGCGGTATGGTCGGAGCCCTGAAGAAAGGCGAAGCCGTCTGGTTTGCCCCGGACCAGGATTACGGACGTAAAGGCAGCAGCTTTGCCCCTTCTTTGCGGTTAAAGATGTCGCCACGACCAACGGTACCTTTGTGATTTCGCGTCTGTCGGGTTCCGCCATGTTGACCGTGACGATGGTGAGAAAAGCGGATAAGTCAGGCTATCGTCTGCACATTTCGCCTGAAATGGCTAACTACCCGGAAAAGGAATGTGAGGCCGCAGCGTTTATCAACAAAGTGATTGAAAAAGAGATTATGCGCGCGCCTGAGCAGTATCTGTGGATGCACCGCCGCTTTAAAACGCGTCCGCTTGGCGAATCCTCACTCTATATTTAAGCCCGTTCAGAAGGTTAGTTTCGCCAGGAAACTAACCTTTTCAATCACCTGTAATTGCCCTGAGTAACTGTTTTTTCTTTACGTCGCTCAACACCTATTTATTGCGTACTGAAATCAAACTGTCGCCGTTCCACGACAGTCGTAAGTAACGGAAATTATTTAAAAAAATCCCGCTTGTCACCCCTCATATTTAAGCGTACATTAGCGCCGTCTGGCAGCGGGAAGCGCAGAATTCTGAGCTGGAGTTAGCGGCATTGTAAGCGCCCAATTCAGCTCTCTATCATCAGGTGGACTCTGTTTTTCAATGCGTACCATAAGATACGCGGAGCGATGAAACGTGAAATATTTCTTTATGGGCATTTCGGTGATTGTTTTAGTGTGGGCCGGAACCTTTGCCCTGATGATCTAGCAAAGCAAACACAGTTAAAAAAACAGGAGCCGTTGGCTCCTGTTTTTTTATGTCGTTACAACTCGGGATGTTCAGCGACGCTCTTTGATGAGAGAAGCCCGTCGGCCCGGAACATACTCTTGATGCCCCTCACCGCCTGACGAATACGGTCGCTGTTTTCAATCAGTGCAAATCGCACATGGGTGTCGCCATAATCTCCAAAGCCAATACCCGGAGAGACGCACACCTTCGCATCCTGTAGCAGCTTCTTGGCAAACTCCAGCGACCCCATTGCTGCATACGGCTCAGGGATTTTTGCCCAGACGTACATGGACGCTTTCGGCATTTCCACCATCCAGCCCGCTTCATGCAGGCCTTTTACCAGCACATCGCGACGGCGTTTATACTGGGCAGCAATCTCATGGACACACTGCTGATCGCCCTCCAGGGCGGCAATGGCAGCCACCTGAAGCGGTGTAAAGGTGCCATAGTCGTGGTAACTCTTAATCCGTGCCAGTGCATTGACCAGCGTCTTGTTACCCACCATAAAGCCAATGCGCCAGCCCGCCATATTGTAACTTTTCGACAGGGTGAAGAACTCCACCGCCACATCGCGCGCACCCGGAACCTGCATAATCGAAGGCGCTTTCCAGCCGTCATATACAATATCGGCATAGGCTAAATCATGAACCACCAGCACGTCATAACGTTTAGCCAGCGCGACGACCTTCTCGAAGAAATCCAGCTCGACGCACTGTGCCGTTGGGTTCGACGGAAAACCGAGGATCATCATCTTTGGTTTCGGATAACTTTCACGGATAGCACGTTCCAGCTCGTTAAAGAAATCGACCCCTTCGACCAGCGGCACAGAACGAACCTGCGCCCCGGCAATCACCGCACCGTAGATGTGGATTGGATAGCTTGGGTTCGGCACCAGAACGGTATCGCCATGATCCAGCGTCGCCAGCATCAGGTGTGCCAGCCCCTCTTTCGAACCGATGGTAACAATGGCTTCGCTTTCAGGATCAATATCCACCTGATAGCGATCCTGGTACCAGCGGGAGATAGCACGACGTAATCGGGGAATGCCGCGAGACGTTGAGTAGCCATGCGTATCGGGACGCTGGGCAACCGTACATAATTTCTCAACAATATGTGGTGGCGTAGGGCCGTCGGGGTTACCCATGCTGAAATCAATAATGTCTTCGCCGCGCCGACGCGCAGCCATTTTCAGTTCAGCAGTGATATTGAAAACATAAGGGGGGAGACGATCGATACGCGTGAAACGGCGTTCAGGACTGAATTCAGCCATAGATTCCTCAGATTAACGTTAGCGCCCGGACCGTCCGAGCGACGCTGCCACCGATGTGGCATGCTTAGAAAATAACCTGAAAAAAAACGTGCTGTCGAGAGGGAAATTAAAAAAAAGAGATCGCGTTAAAACAGGAACCCTGCTGCGCCTAAATGCGGAAGCTGTTCCTCTTAATGTGTATTTTTAATACCAGTTATTTAACATGATGATATCAAACCCGTTACCTCAGCCTTCGCCACCAATAAAAAATCCGGCGTTTTCAGGCTCCCATAAACTATCCCCTTTGAAAGTCATGGTTTTTCCCCATTTGATAAACCAGGTGAATAGCTGGTCAATACGCGCCAGGTTTTTTATCATGGTCCTTTCCCGTTTTTGCTGGTTCTCTCGTGCACGAAATATTCGATATGCTCCTCGCGGTTTTTGACCGTGCGGCATTAATGCTGATTTGCCTGTTCTTCCTCATTCGCATTCGCCTGTTCCGCGAGCTATTGCACAAGTCTGCACACTCGCCAAAAGAGCTTCTGGCTGTCACGGCCATCTTTTCGCTGTTTGCCCTGTTCAGTACCTGGTCTGGGGTTCCGGTAGAAGGCTCTCTGGTCAACGTACGTATTATCGCAGTGATGTCTGGCGGTATTTTATTCGGCCCGTGGGTGGGGGTGATTACGGGGATTATTGCCGGTACCCACCGTTACCTGATTGATATCGGCGGTGTGACGGCAATTCCGTGCTTTATTACCAGCATTATTGCCGGGGTGCTCTCTGGCTGGATTAGCCGCAAAGTGCCGAAAAAACAGCGCTGGCGCGCCGGGATCATCGCAGGTATGGCGTGTGAAACGCTGACCATGATCCTGGTGGTGGTCCTGGCACCCACCACGGCTCTGGGTCTGGATATTGTCTCGAAAATCGGCATTCCGATGATCCTCGGCAGCGTCTGCATCGGTTTTATTGTGTTACTGGTGCAAAGCGTCGAAGGGGAAAAAGAGGCCAGCGCCGCGCGTCAGGCCAAGCTGGCGCTCGATATCGCCAACAAAACGCTGCCGCTGTTCCGCCACGTTAACGCTGAATCCTTGCGCCAGGTCTGCGATATCATTCGCCGCGATATTCACGCCGATGCCGTCGCCATTACCAATATCGACCGCGTGCTGGCCTACGTGGGTGTAGGCGAACATAACTATCACGATAACGATGACACCATCAGCCCAACCACAAAGCAGGCGATCAATTACGGTAAAATCATCATTAAAAACAATGATGAAGCCTACAGAACACCAGAAATCCACTCCATGCTGGTGATCCCTCTGTGGGAGAAAGGGGTCGTGACGGGCACGCTGAAGATTTACTACTGCCATGCACACCAGATCACCTCCTCACTGCAGGAGATGGCCATCGGGTTGTCACAGATTATCTCCACCCAGCTGGAAGTGTCTCGCGCGGAGCAGCTGCGCGAGATGGCAAATAAGGCAGAGTTACGCGCGCTGCAAAGTAAAATAAATCCCCATTTTCTGTTCAACGCGCTGAATGCGATTTCCTCCTCCATTCGCCTCAATCCGGACACCGCGCGCCAGCTGATTTTTAACCTGTCGCGCTATCTGCGCTACAACATTGAGCTGAAAGATGACGAGCAGATCGACATCAAAAAAGAGTTTTATCAAATCAAAGACTACATTGCGATTGAGCAGGCTCGCTTCGGCGACAAGCTCACGGTCATTTATGATATTGATGAAGAGGTCAACTGCGTGATCCCAAGCCTGCTGATTCAGCCGCTGGTCGAAAACGCGATTGTCCACGGTATTCAGCCGTGTAAAGGGAAAGGCGTGGTCACCATCAGCGTGACTGAGAGCGGCAACCGCGTGCGCATTGCGGTGCGCGATACCGGACACGGTATCGACCCGAAAGTGATTGAACGCGTTGAATCAAACGAGATGCCGGGTAATAAAATTGGGTTACTGAATGTGCATCACCGGGTCAAATTGCTGTATGGCGACGGGCTGCATATTCGCCGTCTTGAGCCAGGCACCGAAATCGCTTTTTACGTTCCGAATGAACGCTCCCCCGTTCATGCACCGACATCACTGTTGCCATAGGCCGGAGTAACACATGAAAGTCATCATTGTGGAAGATGAGATTCTGGCTCAACAGGAGCTGAGCTGGCTTATCAAAACGCATAGCCAGATGGAGATTGTCGGCACCTTTGAAGATGGTCTGGACGTGCTGAAGTTTTTGCAGCACAACCGGGTCGACGCCATTTTTCTCGATATCAACATTCCGTCGCTGGACGGCGTGTTGCTGGCGCAAAACATCAACCAGTTTGCCAATAAGCCGTTTATTGTCTTTGTTACCGCCTGGAAAGAGCACGCCGTAGAAGCTTTTGAACTGGAAGCGTTTGACTACATCCTTAAACCTTACCAGGAATCACGCATTATCAGCATGCTGCAAAAACTGGAAGCGGCATGGCAGCAGCAGACCGCACCTGCAAACACCAGCCCGACGGTACGTGAGAATGACACCATTAATCTGGTCAAGGATGAACGTATCATCGTGACGCCCATCGACGATATCTACTATGCCGAAGCGCATGAAAAGATGACGTTTGTCTATACACGGCGTGAATCGTATGTGATGGCGATGAACATCACCGAGTTTTGCAGCAAACTGCCGACGGCGCACTTCTTCCGCTGTCACCGTTCGTTTTGCGTGAATTTAAATAAGATCCGCGAGATCGAGCCCTGGTTTAACAACACCTACATTTTGCGTCTGAAGGATCTCGATTTTCAGGTGCCAGTGAGCCGCAGCAAGGTGAAAGAATTCCGCCAACTGATGCACCTGTAAGGGAAACGCCCTCTCCCGCAGGAGAGGGTAACAGATGTCAGAGGATCTGACCCAGAACCTGACGAAGATGTGCGCCCGAGCCAAGCAGGCCAGGGTTATCATGCACAATCAGGTACACAGGAATGTCCTGCACGTAACTTCTGAAGCGCCCTTTGTCTTCGAAACCGCCGCGGAAACCTGAGGCTTTAAAGAAATCGAGGAAACGCGGCACGATCCCACCTGCGATATAGACGCCACCAAAGGTGCCGAGATTCAGCGCCAGGTTGCCGCCAAAACGCCCCATAATGACGCAGAACAGCGACAATGCGCGACGGCAGTCGATGCAGCTGTCCGCCAGCGCACGCGAGGTCACGTCTTTCGGCTGCAGATTTTCCGGCAGACGACCGTCAGATTTCACAATTGCACGATACAGGTTCACCAGCCCCGGGCCAGAAAGCACGCGTTCAGCAGAAACGTGGCCGATCTCGGCACGCAGTTCTTCGAGGATGATGCCCTCTTCTTCACTGTTTGGTGCAAAATCCACGTGCCCCCCTTCACCCGGCAGGCTCACCCAGCGCTGATTAACGTGAACCAGGTGCGACACGCCCAGACCGGTACCCGCTCCGTAAACGGCAATCGGCTTACCTTCTACCGGTGCAGTGCCGCCAAACTGGATCAGGTGCTCTGGCTTCAGCATCGGAATTGCCATTGAAACTGCGGTAAAGTCATTGATGATTTCAAGATGCGCAAAGCCGAGGTTCTTCTGCATTTCGGCAATGGAGAATGCCCAGGTATGGTTAGTCATCGCCACCCAGTCACCGGTAATCGGGCAGGCAATGGCGATGCAGCCATCTTCAACACTAGTCTTATGCTCATCGAGATAAACGCGAACAACAGCTTCCAGGCTTGGGTAGTCCAGCCCTGAATAGGTTTTCGCCTGGGAAATTTCACCGCTATGTACATCGCATAATGCAAGGCGCGCGTTCGTGCCGCCTACATCACCTACCAAAGCATACTTTGTCATTCTTCTACTGCTCCGCTAAAGTCAGAATAAATCTTTGGGACACTGTAAATTCAAGGCGTGATAACAACAACGACCGGAAGGTGAATGCCCCAGGATTATCGATCTTCATCACAGAATCACTTTACCGTTTCAGCACCTTTTGCATTATTGCGCCAGGGCTGATTGTGCAAAGTAACGTTATACCGTTTTGTACAAGGAAATCATCATGCTCCACCCGCGAGCCAGAACCATGCTGTTATTGGCAATCCCGGCGTTAATTATTGGCGTTGCCTCAAGTATGGTGCTCATCGTCGTGATGAAAGTCGCGTCGGTGCTGCAAACGATGTTATGGACTTCACTCCCCGCAAAACTCGGTATCAGCTTTGATTCTCCGGCATGGATCATTTTGATGCTGACGTTAACCGGTATTGCCGTGGGTCTGGTCATTCGTTTTAGCCCGGGACACGCCGGGCCAGATCCAGCGCAGGAACCCCTGATCGGTGCTCCGGTCACCCCTTCGGCCCTGCCGGGGTTGATTATCGCCCTGATTTTAGGTCTGGCTGGCGGCGTCAGTCTGGGGCCAGAACATCCGATCATGGCGGTCAACATTGGCCTGGCGGTTTTTCTTGGTTCACGCATTTTCCCCCGCGTCGGCGCACTGGACTGGACGATCCTGGCCTCAGCCGGCACCATTGGTGCGCTGTTCGGAACGCCCGTCGCTGCCGCGCTGATTTTCTCTCAGACGCTCAGCGGCAATAGCGACGTACCGCTCTGGGACAGACTCTTTGCTCCACTGATGGCAGCCGCTGCCGGGGCTCTCACCACCAGCCTGTTTTTCCATCCCCATTTTTCACTCTCTTTACCCCATTACGGCCAGATGCAGATAGCCGATATTTTCAGCGGTGCGATTGTGGTGGCTATCGCCATTGCACTGGGCATGGTCGCGGTATGGTGTCTTCCACGCCTGCACCGGCTGATTCACAGACTCAAACATCCGGTACTGATTCTGGGTGCCGGAGGTCTGATGTTGGGGATTTTAGGGGCTATCGGCGGAACAGTGACGCTATTTAAGGGCCTCGATGAAATGCAACAGCTGGCATTCAGCCAGGTATTTAACGTGTCAGATTATCTGCTGTTTGCGCTGATAAAACTGGCAGCACTGGTGGTGGCAGCGGCATGTGGTTTTCGCGGCGGGCGTATTTTCCCGGCGGTCTTTGTCGGCGTAGCGCTGGGTTTGATGTTGCATGAACATGTGGAGGCTGTTCCGGCGGCGATTACCGTTTCATGCTCCATTCTGGGGTTGGTTCTGGTGGTCACTCGCGATGCGTGGCTGAGTCTGTTTATGGCCGCCGTAGTGGTACCTGATTCCACGCTGTTCCCCCTGCTCTGTATCGTGATGTTGCCCGCCTGGCTCCTGCTGGCGGGCAAACCGATGATGATGGCCTGGAGAAACGACAAATAATCAGGCGCGGTTGCGCGCCTCCAGCGCTTTGGTAATGGCTCCCAGCAGCGGTGGAATATCCGCTTTTGGCAGCATGACCTCAATCAGCGAGAGTCGCTCGTGGTGCGCCACTTTTTCGAGGACGTTCGCCAGTTGTTCCGCTTCACTGACCCGCCAGCACTCAGCCTGAGGATCCAGACTGAGTGCCTGTGGAATTTGTGTCCAGTTCCACAACGCAATGTCGTTATACCGTTGCTCTGGCCCGTGGATCGCCCTTTCAACCGTGTACCCTTCATTATTAAGCACCAGAATAATGGGATGCTGTTTATCACGCAGCATTGAGCCAAGCTCCTGAATGGTCAGCTGCGCCGCACCATCTCCGGTGAGCACAATGACGCGCCGGTTCGGACACGCCGTCTGCGCACCAAAGGCCGCCGCCAGCGTGTAACCAATCGACCCCCAGAGAGGCTGGACGATAAAATTCACATCGGCAGGCAAGCGCAATACAAACGCCCCGAAGGCAGAGGTTCCCTGGTCGGCAAGGATAATGTCACCGGGACGAATAAAGGTTTGCAGCGTGTTCCAGAAGTTTTCCTGTGTGAGCGAACCATCCGGCTGCGGGAAGGAAAAACCGCTGTGAGAAGATGGTACAGGGTGATTGTGTACGTGCTGTTTGCAGAGCTCCACCAGCGTCTCAATCGCCTGCAGCATGGGGATGCCGGTAAACCAGACATCACCGACGCGCGAAGCATGAGGCTGCACTTCTATCGTTTGCGCCGTGGCAAGCTGATGGGTAAAACCGGCCGTCAGTGTATCGGTAAAGCGGGTACCGATACATAGCACGGTGTCAGCGCCTTCAATTGCCTCTTTTACCGTCCCCGTACTCGCTGAGCCACTGTATGTCCCGTAAAAACCGGTCTGCCGCTCGTCGAATATCCCTTTCCCCATCAGCATAGTCGCATGCGCCATAGGCACCTCCTTCACCCATTTCTGCAGCGCATGCTTCAGACCATAACGCAGCACAAGGAAGTCGGCTAACAGCGCAGTACGTTTGCTCATAGCCAGTTTGTTTCCGGCAGCATCGCGAAATGCTTTCAGACAGGCATTATCGGCATGAACAGGCTTCACTGTGAGAGCGCTTACAGGCGGTGTGGCGGCTTTTTTTGCCACGTCGGCAGGTAACATCAGGTAGCCAGGGCGACGTTCCCGCAGCATGGTCGTGAGCACCCGGTCGATTTCATAACAGGCATTTTGTTCGGTAAGAACCGCCTGCGCGACAGTGATAGGCTCGCTCATATGATAAAAGTGGCGGAACTCACCATCACCTAACGTATGGTGCAATAACTCCCCTCTTTGCTGTGACGCCATACCCGGCGCACCGACAATGTGTAACACCGGAACATATTCGGCAAAGCTGCCTGCGATGCCATTCATGGCACTTAATTCTCCGACACCGAACGTCGTCAGCAGCGCGGAAAAGCCTTTACATCGGGCATAGCCGTCGGCAGCGTATGCTGCGTTCAGCTCATTTGCACAGCCCACCCAACAGATATCCGGGCTGGCTATCACGTGGTCGAGAAACTGCAGGTTATAGTCGCCCGGCACGCCAAACAGATGATCGGCACCACAATCTGTAAGACGGTCCAGCAGGTAATCGGCGACGCAGTATGGGGTACGCATGACAGGTATCCTTCTTATGTTGACCTCACTTTGAGTATTAAAGAAGCGTGATGACTGTCCAGAAATGGCAATAAGAAGGGGATGGAAAGAATGCTTTACAAAAAAGGCTGCGCTATTCTCTTTTTCTTCACGTTAGTGTAAACGCATACACTCTTTTTTCTTTTCATTGCCAGAGGTCACGAGAATGGGTTATCAGCCGGACAAAAATCGTTATCAGACAATGCAGTATCGCCGCTGCGGGCGCAGCGGACTCACGTTACCCGCCATCTCGCTTGGACTTTGGCATAATTTCGGCGACACCACGCTCATCGAAAACAGCCGTCAACTTTTACAGCGCGCCTTCGATCTTGGCATCACCCATTTTGATCTCGCCAACAACTATGGCCCACCTCCGGGTTCAGCCGAACGTAATTTTGGCCGTATTTTACAGGAAGATTTCCTGCCCTGGCGCGACGAGTTGATTGTGTCGACAAAAGCGGGTTATACCATGTGGGATGGTCCTTACGGTGACTGGGGCTCGCGCAAGTATTTGATCTCCAGCCTGGATCAGAGCCTGAAGCGCATGGGGCTGGAGTATGTCGATATCTTCTATCATCACCGTCCCGACCCGGAAACGCCGCTGCAGGAGACAATGAAAGCGCTCGATCATCTGGTGCGTCAGGGCAAAGCCCTGTATGTCGGTTTGTCCAACTATCCTGCGGATCTGGCCCGGCAGGCCATTGAGATTCTGGAGGATCTCGGTACCCCATGTCTTATCCACCAGCCGAAATATTCCATGTTTGAACGTGCGCCAGAAGACGGTTTACTGAGCGTATTACAGGAAAAAGGTGTCGGCTGTATTCCCTTCTCACCACTGGCAGGTGGTCAGTTGACCAATCGCTATCTGAATGGCATTCCGGCAGACTCACGTGCAGCCAGCGGTAGCAAGTTCCTGAATCCTGAACAGATCACCGAAGAGAAGCTGGAAAAGGTTCGTAAGCTGAACACGCTGGCTGAAAGCCGCGGTCAAAAGCTATCGCAGATGGCGCTGGCCTGGGTATTACGCCATGACGCCGTGACCTCCGTGCTAATTGGTGCCAGTAAAACGGCGCAGATTGATGACGCCGTTGGCATGCTGGAAAATCGCCACTTTTCAGCAGATGAACTCGCCGCCATTGAAGTAATTCTGAACAGCTCAAAATAAAACCACTTTTAGCAAAAAGTGCTCTCATTCATGAATTAGGAATTGAGGTGATGAAACGAGGCTTTACCAACTCGTAAAATTACGTTAACAGGCCGCACAGCGGCCCCGATCGTGAAGGAGAAAAGTATGTTCAGGTCACTGATTCTTGCAGCGGTGTTACTGGCTTCAGCCCCGCTGGTCGCCAATGCCGGCGAAATCACCCTGTTGCCATCAATTAAATTACAAATTGGCGATCGTGACGACTACGGCAGATACTGGGACGGTGGCTACTGGCGCGACCGTGACTACTGGCACCGTCATTATGAATGGCGTGATGACCGCTGGTGGAAACATGATAACGGTCGCCATCGCGGCTGGTATAAAAACAACGCGTATGAGCGTGGTTACCGTGAAGGCTGGGACGATCGTAGTGACCGTCGTGGCGACTGGGGTGGCGGCAGAGGTCACGGACACGGTCATCACCACTAACAGCAAAAAGGAGCCTTTCGGCTCCTTTTTCTTTTTAGAGTCCTAACGCTGTACCAACCAACAACCACATGTTCAGCGCCACCACCACCACCACGATAGCCCACCCGGCTCTTTTCACCAGTGTCGTGTTAACCAGATCGCCCATCAGAGATTTGTCGCTGGTAAACATCAGCAGCGGTACCAGCGCCAGTGCAATACCAAAACTCAGCAGCACCTGGCTCATCACCAGTATCCGGGTCGGATCAAGTCCCATCAGAATCACGATGAATGAGGGCAGCATGGTGACGGAGCGACGTATCCACAGTGGAATATGGAAACGCACGAAACCCTGCATGACAACCTGCCCTGCCAGCGTCCCCACGACCGTGGAAGAGAGGCCAGCCGCCACCAGGCTCAGGCCAAATATCGTCGCGGCAGCATGGCTCAGTAACGGCTCCAGCGTCAGGTAGGCCTGATCGAGATCGGCAATACCCGTGTGTCCGTTAAAGTGGAAAGCGGCGGCAGCGGTTGCCATCATCGCCAGGTTTACAAAACCGGCAATGGTCATGGCAATAGCCACATCCCATTTAGTTGCCGAGTAACGTTGTTGACGCGTCCCACCGTGCAGATGCTGCGTGAGGGAAGAGTGAAGGTAAATAACATGCGGCATGATGGTCGCCCCCAGCACCCCGGCGGCCAGGAACACAGCTTCAGAGGTTGGCAGGCTCGGGATCACCATCCCTTTACTGAGCTGCGCCAGGTCTGGCTGCGAGAAAATCAGCTCGACGATATACGCCGCAGCAACAAACAACAGCAGTCCGCCGATAACTTTTTCCAGCGGTTTTTGCCCCCGACGCTGTAGCATCAGAATAAGGAAGGTGGCGATCCCGGTCAGCACGGCCCCTTGCAACAGCGACACCCCGAGGATCAGCTTAAAACCGATAGCCGCCCCGATAAATTCAGCGAGGTCAGTTGCCATTGCGATGATTTCGGCCTGGATCCAGTACAGCCATACTGCCGGACGAGGATAATGGTCACGGATTTGCTCCGCCAGGTTTTTCCCCGTGGCAATCCCCAGCTTTGCCGAGAGCATCTGAATCAGCATTGCCATCAGGTTAGCCCAGACAACCACCCACAGCAGCTTATAGCCGAAGCTGGCCCCGGCCTGAATGTTGGTCGCAAAATTACCCGGATCGATGTAACCAATAGCAGCAATGAACGCGGGTCCCATTAATGCGAACCGCAACTTGCGCGTTGCTCTGCCACTGCTACCCTCTACGCGACTGTTTGTCATTTCTGCCTCTGGAAATATAGCCTTTGCTATGTTTAATGCTATCAAAATGAGAATGATTATCAAGATCATTTGGAAAGTTTATAGTGATTTCTCTGATAGCATTGAACGATAGATGGGGCAGGTACGCTGGAGCGATCGTACAGAAAATGAAATCGCACAGTCTTTGGTGAAGACTAGCACACAAACTTAACTTTTCACTCATTTACCTAACATAACAAAAATGTCTTGTTGATCACTATTTTTGAGACTCATCACAGGATGTGACTATAGTGTGGCTTTGATCTCGTTTTCTTTACGCTTGTTACATAGAATGTGCATGAAAATTAAACCTGCCTCATATTTGGAGCAAATATGGACCGCGTCCTTCATTTTGTACTGGCACTTGTTGTCGTTACTGCGCTTGCGTTACTGGTCAGTCATGACCGGAAAAAAATCCGCATCCGCTTTGTTGTTCAGCTTCTCGTTATTGAAGTTTTACTCGCGTGGTTCTTCCTGAACTCCAACGTGGGGCTCGGCTTCGTGAAAGGCTTCTCCGAAATGTTCGAAAAACTGCTCGGATTCGCCAACGAAGGGACTAACTTTGTCTTCGGTAAAATGAATGACGATGGCCTGGCATTCTTCTTCCTGAAAGTGCTGTGCCCTATCGTTTTCATCTCCGCGCTTATCGGTATTCTGCAACACATCCGCGTGCTGCCTGTCGTTATTCGCGCCATTGGTACCGTGCTGTCCAAAGTCAACGGTATGGGTAAACTGGAATCGTTCAACGCCGTAAGCTCACTGATCCTGGGTCAGTCTGAGAACTTCATCGCGTATAAAGACATTCTCGGTAAAATGTCCCGTAACCGTATGTACACGATGGCAGCAACAGCAATGTCCACCGTTTCCATGTCTATCGTGGGTGCGTACATGACGATGCTGGAACCGAAATACGTGGTTGCCGCGCTGGTTCTGAACATGTTCAGCACCTTTATTGTGTTGTCTCTGATCAACCCATACCGTGTTGAAGAAGGCGAAGAGAACCTGCAGATGGCAAATCTGCACGAAGGTCAGAGCTTCTTCGAAATGCTGGGTGAGTATATTCTGGCTGGTTTCAAAGTGGCGATTATCGTTGCTGCAATGCTGATCGGCTTTATTGCCCTGATTTCTGCCCTGAACGCCCTGTTCGCGGCGGTTCTGGGTATCTCCTTCCAGGGCATTCTGGGCTATATCTTCTACCCTGTTGCATGGGTAATGGGTGTTCCGGCTCACGAAGCGCTGCAGGTGGGCAGTATCATGGCAACCAAACTGGTTTCTAACGAATTCGTGGCCATGATGGATCTGCAGAAAATTGCCAGCACGCTCTCTCCACGCGCGGAAGGCATCATCTCCGTATTCCTGGTTTCCTTCGCGAACTTCTCGTCCATCGGTATTATCGCCGGTGCGATTAAAGGTCTGAACGAAGAACAGGGTAACGTTGTTTCTCGCTTCGGCCTGAAGCTGGTTTACGGCTCTACCCTGGTGAGCGTACTGTCTGCCTCTATCGCAGCACTGGTACTGTAATCAGAACAACTGACAAAAACCGGGAGCCAATGCTCCTGGTTTTTTTATGCCCGTAATTCGCTAAGCGGCGTGGGCTTGCCTATCAGGTAGCCCTGCAGATAGTCCACACCAAAGCGTAGCAACATCTCCCGCTGCTCTGGTGTTTCCACATATTCGGCAACCACACAGAGCGCTTTCGTTTTCGCCAGATTGCAAATTGACTGCACGATCATGGCATCCATGCTATCGGTGCAAATATCGTTCACAAAGCAGCCGTCAATCTTAATGATGTCTGCCTGCAGACGCTTGAGGCGCTCGTAGTTGGCATACCCGGTACCGAAATCATCAATCGCAATACGGAAACCGTAATCCCGAAGTTGCTGGATATTTTTGATGCTGCTTCCTGAATTGGAAAATGCCTGCTCTTCGGTGATCTCAATAACGACAGCCTGAGGGGCAACAGCATAGCGTTCAAAGAGCGCGATTATCTCGCTGGCCACCTCTTTTTGCATCAGCGTCAGCGGCATCAGGTTGACAGAAAAACGGGTACCCGCATGCGTCGCAGGGTGTTCGTGAAGCCACACCAGTAATTTCTCCACGACGCTCAGATCGAACTGGTGGCTGAGGTTAAACTGAGCAATCAACGGGATAAAGCGATCGGGTGACAGAATCTCTCCCTCACTTTCCATACGCGTCAGAATTTCATAGTACCCGTTGCCATCGGCGTTTTGGATCGGTTGTGCATATAAGTGAAATTTGCCTGCCTCCAGAGCATGCTTAACCCGCCCTAACATCAGAACCCGTTCCGTCGTTTGTCCCGAGGCAGCTTCAAGGCTATTTGTCAGTGCCAGAACGTTATGCGCACCGCATGATTGCTCGGCCAGCCAGCTCAGTTGCCCCAGCGTATGATGCAACGTTTCACCATTCTCCACCTTGCCCCAGGAGGCACCAAACTCAATATCCAGCCCGGTATTGTTCCAGAAAATCTTGCGGCTGTTCAGTTGGTCGACCATATGTTGCAGGCGTTCAGCGGTTTCTGGCCCCAGCAATACCAGCACCAGCTCGCTTCCTGGCAGCTGAAAGAGCTTCTCATCTTTCTGCAATAATGGCTGCAGAGATGTCGTAATCATCCGTTTGCAGTGGACCCGCATGAGAATGCCATAGTGACGGCTCAAAAACTCCAGGTTGTCCATCCGCAGACAGCACACTTTAGCGTCAGGATGAACGAACAGGTAGTCTTCAAGCGCACGAATATTGGGTAACCCCGTCAATGGATCGGTTAACGCCCTCTCCTGCCAGCCCTGCTTCAGCCATTCGCTTCTGCGGTAGATCCGCGACATGTAGAGCAAACAGATAGCAAAAGAGATCAGTACCGACAGGATAAAGGAGAGCGAGTGTCCTGATTCGACACCATTAAGAAAGTTATAGTTATAGGTTAATAACAGGAATGCAGATGCAGCCCAGAGCAAAGAGATAAGAGCATAGCTCAGACGACTGATCCCCAGGGTAAACAGGATAAAAATCACCGGCATAAGATAACCGGCAATAATGGCTGATTGCAGAGGCATGCACAGAATTGCAATCACAGCAATCAGAACCATCAACCAGGTAAAGATATAAACAGGCTGTTTAGTAAAGAATATGGGTTTAACACTCCCCCGCCAGAATATTCTGGCATAACCGGGGTTAAGTGCCATTCTTAATGGATAATAGAACATCATGGTAAATATCAATACGGCACAAATCAAGCTTTGAATATCAACCACATTGTAAATTGCTGTTCCTTCACCGAAGAAGGTCGAGATAGTCAGTGGAAAATCAAATAAATATCCTGCCAGATACATCGACAGTTTGATTCCTGCAGGCAACATAAAGCCAAGCCAGAAAATACGAATACCGATGAACTTATTGGGCAAACCATAACGCCAGCGCTTCCCCAGGATCAGGCGAATCACACCGCAGACGGCAAACGCAGGAAAGGTCTGACAAAACAACAACACCGCGTGCTGCAGTACCGTTAAATGAAAACTATAAACATTGGTAACGATAAAACTTAACAGAACGGGAATAATTGCCCGACGGCCAAACAATAAAATAACAGCCAGCATGACACTTAACGGTAACCACGCTAAATATACATCATGCCCATTAACAATAGCATGCGGAGAGATATAACGGGAAAATGGCACCGCAACCAGGCATAGCGCCAGGGCAATTATAAATATGTTTATATTATTGTAAGCTTTTCTATTCATTAAGTTAGATAATCTATTTATCCATCAGCACTATTTGACCCAGCGGATAATATGATTATTAATTGAGCGAATCAAGTTCAAGTCCATTTATAGACCCGTTTATTGATGTAGATTGTGGTGAGGTATAGAAACATCCCCTTTCAGGCAACAAAAGTGAAAGGGGATTTTACAAAGGCATAAAAAAACCCCCGTCTTTCGACGAGGGTCTGAATTTTGGTGGAGCTAAGCGGGATCGAACCGCTGACCTCTTGCATGCCATGCAAGCGCTCTCCCAGCTGAGCTATAGCCCCACATGTGACTTTACATACCGCACTCTGTTGGGTTCAGAGTTTGGTGGAGCTAAGCGGGATCGAACCGCTGACCTCTTGCATGCCATGCAAGCGCTCTCCCAGCTGAGCTATAGCCCCATCGTAAAGCTGTCATGTTGACGGGCGGCATAATATGAATTCCATTGCTGAGTGTCAACGTCAAAATCCATTACAACCTTTCAATCGCTGAAAAATCATGCAAATAAATCACTTTGCGAGCCTGCTCGCAGTCAGGAGTTAAACCTGTCACATTTTCACGTAAAACGGTGCTATAAAATGAACCACTAATTAACCCCACTAATACTCAGGAAATTGCATGATCAAGGAACGAATGACGCCAGAAGAGTTAGCCCTGCTCACTGGCTATAGCCGCCAGACCATCAATAAATGGGTACGTAAAGAGGGTTGGATTACATCGCCAAAACCAGGAGTACAGGGTGGGAAAGCCCGTCTGGTGCATGTGAATGAAAAAGTGCGTGATTTTATTCGCAGCGCACGCCGGGTATCCGAAATGCCTGACATGCCGGAAAACGCGTACCATGAAGGTTCACTCCACACTTTACTTCTGACACTGGCAAATGAAATGACGCCGGATGAGCAAAAGCAGATGACATCGCTGTTACTGCGGGAAGGGATTACCGGATTGTTGCAACGTTTAGGGATTCGCGACCAGAACTGATATGAAAAAATTACGCAATAAAATGACCACGGAAGAGCTGGCGGACACTCTGGGTGTAGCCAGACAAACGGTTAACCGCTGGATACGCCAGAAAGGGTGGAAAACCGAAGGGATTAATGGCGTGAAAGGTGGGCGGGCACGGCTGATTCATATTGATGCACGAGTGAAGGAGCACATTATCAGTCTCCCGGCCATTCGTAGCCGTCAGGCGATCTACCAACTGGCAGAAGCCCCGTCTCTGTACGGTGAATCAGCACCATCAACGTTGCTCCCTCAAATAATTGACTCGCTGGAAAACATGACCCAGACCGAACAGGAACGTCTTCACGTATTGCTAAAGCGCGAAGGTATACAAGGGTTTCTTGCTCGTCTCGGCATTGCTGAATTACACGCATAAAAAAACGGCAGGTCACCCTGCCGTTTTTCATTTTCATCTGTCAGACTGAGTTATTGCTGGCTTTCGCGCTCAGCAATAAAGCCCAGCGCCTTGTTGATACGCGCCACGCTGCGTGACTTTCCAATCGCATGAACGGTCACGTCCAGAGCCGGAGACTGGCCTGCACCGGTAACGGCGACGCGCAGTGGCATACCGACTTTACCCATACCCACTTCCAGCTCATCCGCTGTTGCCTGAATGGCGTGATGTACATTCTCAGCCGTCCATTCAGTAATGGCAGCCAGTTTGTCGCGTACCACTTCCAGCGGCTGACGTGCAACCGGGCGCAGGTGTTTCTTCGCCGCGTCAGCGTCAAACTCGTCGAACTCTTCATAGAAGTAGCGGCAGCTTTCAGCGATCTCTTTCAGAGTCTTGCAACGCTCACCGAGCAGTTTCACCAGATCTGCCAGCTCAGGGCCGGTACGGGTATCAATGTTGGCCTGCTCAATGTGCCACTGCAGATAGGTCGCAACATACTCTGGCGGCATGGTATTGATGTAGTGATGGTTCAGCCACTGCAATTTTTCGGTATTGAACGCACTGGCAGACTTACTAACCGAGCTCAGTGAGAACAGTTCGATCATCTCTTCGCGGCTGAAGATTTCCTGGTCACCATGGGCCCAGCCCAGACGCACCAGATAATTCAACAGCGCTTCCGGCAGATAGCCGTCGTCGCGGTACTGCATAACGCTCACTGCGCCATGACGTTTAGACAGTTTTTTACCGTCATCACCGTTGATCATGGATACGTGCGCATACACCGGCACTGGCGCATTCAGCGCTTTCAGAATGTTGATCTGGCGCGGCGTGTTGTTGATATGGTCTTCGCCACGAACAACGTGGGTGATTTCCATGTCCCAGTCATCGACTACAACGCAGAAGTTATAGGTTGGGGAACCGTCGGTGCGGCGGATGATCAGATCGTCCAGCTCCTGGTTGCTGAATTCGATCGGGCCACGGATCTGGTCGTCAAAGATAACGGAGCCGCCCTGCGGGTTAGCAAAACGCACTACACAAGGCTCATCAGCAGCATGCTCACTGTGATCGTGGCGGCAGCGGCCGTCATAACGCGGCTTTTCGCCGTTTGCCATCTGCTCTTCACGCAGCGCGTCCAGACGCTCTTTAGAGCAGTAGCACTTATAAGCAGTACCCGCGACCAGCATCTCATCGATTACAGCGTTATAGCGGTCAAAACGTTTGGTCTGGAAATACGGGCCTTCATCCCACTCCAGATTCAGCCAGTTCATACCATCCATAATGGCTTCAATTGCTTCCGGCGTGGAGCGCTCGAGATCGGTGTCCTCAATACGCAGCACAAACTCACCTTTGTTGTGGCGTGCAAAAAGCCAGGAATAGAGAGCAGTACGTGCACCACCGACGTGCAGATAGCCTGTCGGGCTGGGCGCGAAGCGAGTTTTGATTTTCATGAAATGGCCTTACGTTATAAAGATGCCGGCAATCGGCAAATCCTGGGGAAAAAACAATGGGCAATATTCTATCACTGTGGGGCGATTCCTCAATGTTGATCCCTGTATCGTGATGGAGATTACGATTTTTGTTTAGAAATCATGCGCCATAGCCCGTTTTGCGATCGTTTTGTCTAATTTTACGACGAACGAATAAAAACTTTAGAAAAGGCGTTGACTCATTTTCAACTCTCCCTATAATGCGACTCCACACAGCGGGGGTGATTAGCTCAGTTGGTAGAGCATCTCCTTTACACGGAGGGGGTCGGCGGTTCGAGCCCGTCATCACCCACCATCTACTTCACGTAGACTCGCAGTGTAGATAAGAATTGAGATTGGGCGATTAGCTCAGTTGGTAGAGCATCTCCTTTACACGGAGGGGGTCGGCGGTTCGAGCCCGTCATCGCCCACCATTCTCACCTTATCGCAGCAGTTCCGAAATGGGCGATTAGCTCAGTTGGTAGAGCATCTCCTTTACACGGAGGGGGTCGGCGGTTCGGCCCGTCATCGCCCACCATTTCGGGTCGTTAGCTCAGTTGGTAGAGCAGTTGACTTTTAATCAATTGGTCGCAGGTTCGAATCCTGCACGACCCACCAATGTAAAAAAGCGCCCTAAAGGCGCTTTTTTGCTATCTGCGATATAGATGATTCGAACCTGCTGCAGGTTCGAGCCGAACGCAGTGAGACACCGGAGCCGTTTACGGCGACGGCCCGAAGGGCGAGCGAAGCGAGTTATCCTGCACGACCCACCAATGTAAAAAAGCGCCCTAAAGGCGCTTTTTTGCTATCTGCGTTTTGACACCCTACCCTGCCGTCAGCGTCGCTATCAACTTATCTACCGCTGGGGTAGCCTGTTTCTCGTCATACACCACATATAAATCTGCCGGTATACGCTCTTTTAGCGGGCGGAACACCACGCCCGGCCATTGCATCTGCGCGTAGCTGTCTGCCGCCAGCGTAATACCCATTCCCATACTGATCATCGCCAGTACCGTCTGCGGCTCAACAGCTTCACGCACAATCAAGGGAGAGAAGCCGGCCTGCTGACATACACGCTGTAAAAATGACCAGTCTGAATGCGCTGACGGCATAGTGACAAAATACTCGTTCTGCAGGTCGGTTAGCGTAATGGTGGTTTCTCCCACTAACCGGTGATCTTCCGGCATCGCGACCAGGAATGCGGCGTCGCGTAGCCGGATACTGGTAAACCCTGCCGTGGGTTCAGTCGCCATTCGCCAGATCCCGACATCCAGTTCCCGGCGCTCAAGCAGCGCCATCTGCATTACCGGGGACTTTTCCCGAAAGATAACATCAACATTCGGATGCGCTTTTAAAAAGGTGCGCATTACCGTGCGCACCTCACTCCACATGGCGGTACCGACGATCCCCAGCTCAATACGCCCTGCCTCACCCCGGCCAATTTGTTCGACACGCGCCAGCGCCTGGTTTGCGCTGGCGAGCAACCTGCGGGACTCTTCCATCAGCACTTTACCCGCATGAGTCAACGCCACGCTTCGCGAGTGACGAGTAAAAAGCAACGTACCCAACTGGCTTTCCAGCTCTTTAATATGCAGGCTTAACGGCGGCTGCGACATATTGAGACGGGCGGCAGCCCGGCCAAAATGAAGCTCCTCAGCCACGGCCAGAAAATAGCGCAGTAGCTTCAGATCGGTTCGGTAAACGCGTTCCATCAAAACATATCCTGGCGATAACACGGAAACCCTCACCTTAAAGCCTTTTGAATATCAAAGGGAAAACCTTTAATGCGCGACTGTGCGCATCTCGCTGTTTTTTCCCGAATGCCGGTAGTTGAAGCTCAGGTAAAACACCACCGCAAGCGCCAGCGCATAGGCCGCGAATACCAGCCAGATGGTTTGCCAGTCTTTCACGCCATCCACCGAGAAGTAGTCCACTGCCATACCGCTCAACACAGACCCGACATACGCGCCGATGCCATTAACGGTGGTCATAAATAACCCTTGCGCGCTGGCGCGGATGTCAGAGTTCACCTCCTGCTCGACAAATACCGAACCGGAAATATTGAAGAAGTCGAACGCGCAGCCATAGACAACCATTGACAGCAACAACAACCCAAAGCCCGTGGCTGACGGATCGCCAAACGCAAACAGCCCAAACCGCAGCATCCAGGCGACCATGCTCATTAACATGACGGTCTTAATACCAAAACGCCGGAGGAAAAAGGGGATCGTCAGAATGAAGAACACCTCCGACATCTGCGAGACAGAGAGTAAAATTGACGGATATTTCACGATAAAGCTCTCTGCATACACCGGGTTACGTGCAAAATCGTGGAGAAATGGGCTACCGAAGGTATTGGTGATCTGCAGGACCGCGCCAAGCAACATCGCAAACAAAAAGAACACGGCCATGCGGGGCTGTTTAAATAAGACAAACGCATTCAGGCCGAGCTTACTGGCCAGCGTCTGAGACGTTTTATTCTGCACGACCGGGATCTTCGGCAACGTCAGAGAATAGAGTGCCAGTACCAGCGAAGCACCGGCCGCAATGTAGAGCTGCACATTGCTTAACTCTGCCCCCATCAGGCTAATGGCCCACATCGCCGCAATAAAGCCTACGGTACCGTACACCCGCACAGGCGGAAAATGGCTCACCGTGTCCAGCCCCGCGCGTTCAAGACAGGAGTATGAAATCGTGTTCGACAACGCAATGGTCGGCATAAAAGCCATCGCATTGACCAGCATGACCCAGAACATTAACCCGGGCTCATTGACCTGTGCGGCATAACAAAGTGCAGCGGCACAGACAAGATGGCAGATCATGTACGCGCGGTCTGCGCGCAGCCATTTATCCGCAATGATCCCCACCAGCGAGGGCATTACGATCGCCGCAAGCCCTTTGGAGCTGTAGACCATGCCCACGTCAGAACCGGTAAAATGCAGGGTGTTAATCATGTAAGAACCGAGGGTGACAAGCCAACTCCCCCAAATAAAATATTGCATAAAGGACATCATCTTTAAGCGAGTCGTGATGTTCATAACGCTTTCCTTATCGCAGTGTGTGGCCCTCGCGGGCCACTTTATTTTTTATCAGGCAACATGGCGCAGAAAACCGCAGATGAGATTGATGAAGTTCTGGCGGGAAAGCTCGGCGGCAGCGAGCGTCTGCTCATGAGACAATTTCACATCGCCCAGACCTTCAGCGAGATTGGTTATCGCTGAAACAGCCACCACTTTTAAGCCACAGTGGCGCGCTGAGATCACTTCAGGTACGACGGACATCCCTACCACGTCACCCCCGATGATTTGCATCATTCGGATCTCGGCGGCGGTCTCAAAGTTAGGGCCGGGATAAGAGACAAACACCCCTTCATGCAGTGGGAAGCCCTCTTTGGCAGCCACCGTTTGCAGAACGGCACGGAGATCCGCATCGTAGGCATTGGCGAGCGAGAAGAAGCGATCGCCAAAGCGCTCGTCATTCAGCCCCACTGTCGGCGTACCCGGCATGGTATTGATATGGTCACTCAGGGCAACCAGGCTTCCCGGCCCCACCTCAGGACGTAATGAGCCCGCCGCGTTAGTGCTAAACAGCAGCTCGCAGCCCAGCAGCTTAAAGGTACGGATAGCATCGGTCATGATGGCCATGCCGCGGCCTTCATAGAAATGACCACGTCCTTTCATACAGGCGACCGGAACCCCTGCGAGGTGGCCTAATACCAGCTCACCCGCATGGCCGTGAACGGTACTCACCGGAAATCCGGGCAGTTTTTCATAGGAAATAGCCACAGCGTCATCAATCTGGTCGGCGAGTGCGCCGAGACCAGAACCGAGGATAAAGGCAACGCGAGGCGTAAAATCAGGTTTCGCGGCACGGATGATGTCGGCGCAGTACCATGGATTATTTGAGAGGGTCATAAAAGCTCCTTGAGGGCTCAGTTTGCGATATCACGGATCGCATGACCTCATTCTTATATCTGGAGCCAGCGGCTTATCACCAATACACTTTTCCCGCCTCAACGATACAGGTTCACTATCAATAACCCTGCCCTCACTCAAGCTCTCCATTTTCCTGCCGATATCACTCTTTTATGGTGAAAAGGAACTCAATATGACCACTATCCAGGCAGCGTCACTGTCAGCGTTAGAAATTGGCAGCAGCGGGAACAGTTCTGGTGGCAATGACATTGCCTCCCGGATTAGCCAGTTGACCAAACAGTTAACAAAAGCCACTCAGCAACTCAAGGAATTGGGATTGAGTGATGCGCCTCTAGATGAAAAGAAAAAACAGCAGGAGTTACTCGAATCCCAGATTACCATGCTGCAGGCACAGCTGGCGCAATTGCAGCGTCAGCAGGCCGAAGAGTCCATGCCGGAACAGGGAAATGCTCAGGCCGTAGAGCAAAGCGTCAACAAGCCTTCCTCTGAACATAAGATTGATATCTACATCTGATCGTTAAACAGTGGATCGTGCGTGCGAGCCTCCATTAAACGCTGGGCCTGCATACGCACTACCTCCCAGCAGGCATGCGCCGCTCCCGAAAGTGAACGGTTTTTACGGCGCACCAGCATTAACTGGCGTTCGATGCTGGGGGTAAAGCGTTTTACCCGCAAGCGGCTTCCCTGCGGCAACGGCAGTGCCAGCGCCGGTAATACGCTGATCCCAATTCCTGCCTCTACCATTGGAAACAAGGTGGCCGGGTGGCCTATCTCCTGCACGATGGTCGCCTGGACGCCTTGCGCGACCAGAGCGGCATCAATCAACGGACGGCTTCCCGAGGCATAATCCTGTAACACCAGGTTCGCGCCCTGTAACGCCTGCCATGTCACGCGCGGGAGTGATGCAAGCGGATCGTCGTCGCGACAGAGCAACAAAAATGGCTCTGAGAGCACAACTTCACATTCCAGATCGCTGACTGCGCCGGGATCGATAACGATACCAAAATCCACATCCCCCTGACGGATACTCTCCAGCACCCACTGCTGTGGCCTGTCGTGCAGCACAAAGTTGATATCCGGGTAAAGATCGTTGCTTTCGGCAATACACTGCGGGATAAGGTGCGCTGAGATCGTCTGGCTCGCCGCCACCCGCACAGTTCCCGAAAGCTGTTGCCCCAGGCGTCCAACATCCCGCAGCGTGCTGTTCAGCTCATCCAGTAACCGCTCCAGACGCATAGCCAGCTGCTGCCCCGCTTCGGTAAGCACCACTTCGCGCGTGGTACGGTCAAGTAGCCGCACACCTGTCTGGCTCTCCAGCTCTTTAACGCTGTGGCTGACGGCCGACTGGCTCAGGCCGATTACCTCTCCTGCCCGGCTGAAACTGCGGGCATGTGCAACGGTCACGAAAATGCGAAGCTGTCGTAGTGAATAATTCATCTGTTTAATTCATAAATGGATGCAATAAATCAATTTTATTTCTCAAATGGAAAAAAGCACAATAGCGATATCTGCTTTCAGGAGTCACTATGAAACTGTTCCGAATTCTTGATCCTTTCACGCTTACTCTGGTTATCACCGTTTTACTGGCCTCCTTTTTCCCGGCCCGTGGAAGTTATGTGCCTTTCGTTGAAGGGCTGACAACGGCGGCTATCGCGCTACTGTTCTTTATGCACGGGGCCAAACTGTCCCGTGAAGCCATTATTGCAGGGGGGGGTCACTGGCGGCTGCACCTGTGGGTAATGTGCAGCACGTTCATTTTATTCCCGATCCTTGGCGTCCTGTTCGCCTGGTGGGCACCGGTTAATGTCGACCCGGCGCTCTATACGGGTTTCCTTTATCTGTGCATTCTGCCCGCCACCGTTCAGTCTGCCATTGCCTTTACGTCACTGGCGGGCGGTAACGTTGCTGCGGCAGTCTGTTCGGCTTCGGCCTCCAGCCTGTTAGGGATTTTCATCTCGCCGCTGCTGGTTGGCCTGCTGATGAATATGCACGGTGCGGAAGGCAACCTGGAGCAGGTCGGTAAAATCTGTCTGCAACTGCTGCTGCCGTTTGTCCTTGGGCATCTTTCTCGTCCGTGGACGGGGGCTTTTGTTGCGAAGCACAAGAAGTGGATCTCAAAAACCGACCAGACGTCGATTCTGTTAGTGGTCTATTCCGCCTTCAGTGAAGCGGTGGTGAATGGCATCTGGCATAAGGTCGGTGCTGGCTCATTGCTGTTTATCGTGGTGGTCAGCATTATCCTGCTGGCGATGGTGATTACGGTAAACGTTTTTGTCGCGCGCAAGTGTGGTTTCAATAAAGCGGATGAAATCACGATTGTCTTCTGCGGGTCGAAAAAGAGCCTGGCCAACGGTATCCCGATGGCCAATATCCTGTTCCCGACCTCAATGATTGGGATGATGGTACTGCCGCTGATGATTTTCCATCAGATCCAGCTGATGGTCTGCGCGGTGCTGGCGCGTCGTTACAAGCGCCAGACGGAAAAACGGGCGCAGGAAGAGACCCACGCCGCGAAGGCTTAAGGACGTTTCAGGGGCTGAACCAGTTGCGTCAGCCCCTCCGTTTTGATCAGTAACGTGATGGCCATCAGCTCGCCCAGCCGCCCGGCAGGAAACTCATCCTTACGGGCGAACCACAGCAGATACTCTTCCGGCAAATCGATCAGCCTGCGGCCTTTATATTTGCCAAATGGCATCTCCGTATTGGCTATCTCAACGAGCTGTTCTTTCTCCACGTTATTCTCCTAACAGACGCAGCATTTCCGCTTCATCGATAACCTCAATGCCCAGCTCCTGCGCTTTGGCAAGCTTCGAACCGGCGGCTTCCCCGGCGATCACCAGGTCCGTTTTCTTCGACACGCTGCCTGCCACTTTTGCCCCCAGCGCGACCAGACGCGCTTTGGCGTCATCACGTGAAAGCTGGCTCAGACTACCGGTCAGCACCACCGTTTTACCGGCGAACGGGCTGTCGATCTCTTCCGCATTGACGACAACCGGTGCAGGCCAGTGGATACCCTCTTCCAGCAGTTGACCAATCACCTCACGGTTGCTCTCTTCGGCAAAGAAGTTAAAGGTGTGCGTCGCGACCACAATGCCCACATCCGGGACTTTCTGCAGCTCTTCAATACTCGCGCTCTCCAGGGCTTCCAGCGTACCAAAGTGAGCCGCCAGTCCCGCCGCCGTGGCTTCGCCCACTTCACGAATGCCCAGCGCATAGAGGAACCGGGCAAAGGTAGTCTGCTTAGCCGCTTCCAGAGCGTTAACCACATTTTGTGCCGATTTTGGCCCCATGCGATCAAGACCGGTCAGTTTCCCGGCAGTCAGTCTGAACAGATCGGCAGGCGTGTGGACGTACTCCTTCTCCACCAGTTGATCGATAATTTTGTCGCCCATGCCGTCCACGTCCATCGCCCGACGGGACACAAAGTGCTTCAGTGACTCTTTACGCTGTGCCCCGCAGATGAGCCCGCCCGTACAGCGGGCGACCGCTTCGCCTTCAACACGTTCAACGTCCGATCCACAAACCGGGCAGTGCGTCGGGAATTCAATGGCCCGGGTATCTTCAGGGCGTTCTGACTCAACGACGTTAACGACCTGCGGGATCACATCGCCCGCACGACGAATCACGACTTTGTCACCAATACGAAGGCCGAGACGTTCAATTTCATCGGCGTTGTGCAGCGTGGCGTTACTGACCAGCACACCGGCAACCTGTACCGGTTCCAGACGCGCAACCGGGGTAATCGCGCCCGTACGCCCCACCTGGAACTCCACGTCGCGAACGAAAGTCATCTGTTCCTGCGCCGGGAATTTGAAAGCCACAGCCCAGCGCGGTGCACGAGCCACAAAACCTAACTGTTCCTGTAACTCAAGTGAGTTAACCTTGATCACCACACCGTCGATATCAAAACCGAGCGTCGGACGGTCTTCTTCGACCTTGTGGTAGAACGCCAGTACGGCTTCCGGAGAATTACAAATCTGTACGCGGTTGCTTACCGGTAAGCCCCACTCTTTGAACTGCAGTAAGCGCCCCAGGTGCGTATCCGGCAGTTCACCACCTTCCAGAATACCGACGCCATAGCAAAAGAACGTCAGCGGTCGCTTCGCGGTAATACGCGGATCCAGCTGGCGCAGTGAGCCCGCTGCCGCATTACGCGGGTTAGCAAACACTTTCCCCCCCGTGCGACGCGCTTCTTCGTTGATTTTTTCGAAGCCCGCCTGCGGCATGAACACTTCACCACGCACTTCCAGACGTGCAGGAATGTTTTCACCACGCAGCTTCAGTGGAATTGCCCGAATAGTACGTACGTTGCTGGTGATATCTTCACCGGTGGTGCCATCGCCACGGGTAGCCGCACTGACCAGCACACCGTTTTCATAAAGAATACTGACCGCCAGACCGTCCAGCTTCAGCTCGCAGCACCAGCTCAGGGTATCGCTGCTTTTCAGGCGATCCTGTACGCGCTTGTTAAACGCCAGAAAACTCTCTTCATCAAAGACGTTATCCAGCGACAGCATTGGTACTTCGTGGCTGATCTGGCTGAACGCACCAAGCGGTTCAGCCCCAACGCGCTGGGTCGGGGAGTCTGGGGTAATGAACTCCGGGTGCAGCATTTCCAGCTCGCGCAGTTCACGCATCAGACGGTCATACTCCGCATCCGGCACTTCCGGCGCGTCCATAACATGATAGAGATATTCATGATGGCGAAGCGTGGTTCGCAGTTGAGTCAGTTGTTGTTCGATTGAGTCCATATCGCACCATCAATGAGAAAAAACCCCCGACATGCGGGGGTTGAGGAGGAGTTGAAGAAAACGCGACGATTACGCGTTGGCTTCCTTAACTTCGCGGATGCGGTCCTGATACTCACGCAATTTCTGCGGCGTCATCATACGACGCTGGTCATCCAGCACCACACCACCCACTTCGTCGGCAATGTGCTGAGCGGACTGCAGCATCAGCTTGAAGTTTTGCAGTTCGTCACCGTAGGACGGCACCTGCATAAAGATAGTTACGCCCGGCGTCACGAAATCGCCGGTCATTTCCGGATCAAACGTGCCAGGGTTCACCATATTGGCGAGACTGAACAGCGCCGGGCCGCTACCGTCCGGGCTCAGATGGCGATGGAAGATATTCATATCGCCAAACTTGAAGCCGGCCTGCTGAATACTGTTAAGCAGAACGTCACCATTCAGATGGCTGCCATGATGCGCGGCCACGTTCATGATGATCACCGCTTCTTTGCGCTGCGGTTTTTCAACCACCGGTTCAGGTTCAACAACCGGCTCTGGCTCAACGACTGGCGCAGGCTGTGGTGCTGGCTGCACTTGCACAGGCTGAGGCTGGTGAACAGGCTGCTGCGGCTGTACAGGTTGTGGCTGCACAGGCTGCTGCACGGCAGGCTGATGATGTACCGGCTGTTGCGGCGGCTGACGCACCGGTTCTTCCGCAGGCTGCGACGCCTGTGGGCGCGGCTGAGCAGAGGCATACGGTGGTTGATACTGGTGCTGCGGAGGCTGACGAGGGGCTTCATGCTCCCCATGAGCTGCGCCGGGCGCAGTATTGACCCGATGAACACGAACTTCGCCCACGCCGTCATCGTCGTTCTCATCGATGTCGTTTTCACCGTCATCGTCATCACGACTGGACTTCATGCGCTTCAGTGGGCGATCGCGAAACATAGAAGAACGCTCTTTACGGCTGGTCCAGAAACCATGTACCAGTAAAGCGATTATGGCGATCGCGCCAACAATGATTAATATCAGACGCAAATCCTGCATCATTATATTCTCTGTTGTTCTAACACCTTGCCACCACGGCAAACATTTACTCACTAAGAGTATTTGCCGTTTACGTCAAGTGCAAGTGTGTGCAGAGCATTCACAGCATAAAGATGAACTAAATTGTGCTTTTTGCTGTTTTTTCGAACATTTCCGAACTGGTCATTAATCCATAACTGGATAATATAGGCGGGCAATTCCACTGGTTGTGTAAAAAGGAGTACAGCCTGGTTATGGTTTCAACATCATCTTCTACCCCACGCAGCGGCGTCTGGTATTTTTCTCAGGGCTGGAAACTGGTCTCCCTGCCAGGCATTCGCCGTTTCGTTATTCTGCCATTGCTTATCAACATCATCCTGATGGGAGGTGCCTTCTGGTGGTTATTCACAAAGCTGGAAAGCTGGGTGCCTGCCATCATGGGTCATGTACCAGACTGGCTGCAGTGGCTGAGCTACCTGCTGTGGCCAATTGTGGTGATCTCCGTCCTGCTGGTGTTTGGCTATTTCTTCTCAACCATTGCCAACTGGATAGCCGCGCCGTTTAACGGCCTGCTGGCGGAACAATTAGAAGCGCGTCTTACCGGTGCCACACCGCCCGATACTGGCGTGCTGGGGATCATGAAAGATATCCCGCGGATCATGAAACGCGAGTGGCAGAAATTTGCCTGGTATCTGCCACGCGCGATTGTGCTGCTTATACTTTATTTCATTCCGGGTGTTGGTCAGACGGTCGCCCCGGTGCTGTGGTTCCTGTTTAGCGCCTGGATGCTGGCGATCCAGTATTGCGACTACCCGTTCGATAACCACAAGGTACCGTTTAAAGAGATGCGCACTGCCCTGCGTACGCAGAAAGTTGCCAATATGCAGTTTGGCGCACTCACCAGCCTGTTCACCATGATCCCCTTCCTGAACCTGTTTATCATGCCGGTGGCGGTTTGCGGCGCGACAGCAATGTGGGTGGACTGCTACCGTGCTAAGCACGCGTTATGGAAGTAATGCAAAAATGTGTAAATCAGGGGTAGCTTATGCTATCCCTTATTCCATACTGATCCCCATTATTTCCTTGCAGCATATAGATATGCGAATTCCTTACTTCCCCATACTTATTCAACAGGTATGCTGGGTCGGTATCCCAATTTCATACAGTTAAGGACAGGCCATGAGTAAGATTTATGAAGACAACTCGCTGACTATCGGTCATACGCCGCTGGTTCGACTGAACCGTATCGGTAATGGACGCATTCTGGCGAAGGTCGAGTCACGTAACCCAAGCTTCAGCGTAAAATGCCGTATCGGTGCAAACATGATTTGGGATGCTGAAAAACGTGGCGTTCTGAAGCCTGGCGTCGAACTGGTTGAACCCACCAGCGGTAACACCGGTATCGCGCTGGCTTATGTTGCTGCCGCACGCGGCTACAAACTGACGCTGACCATGCCTGAAACCATGAGCATCGAGCGTCGCAAACTGCTGAAAGCGCTGGGTGCAAACCTGGTACTGACCGAAGGCGCGAAAGGCATGAAAGGTGCCATTCAGAAAGCCGAAGAAATTGTGGCCAGCGACCCGGCTAAATACCTGCTGCTGCAGCAGTTCAGCAACCCGGCGAACCCGGAAATCCACGAAAAAACCACTGGCCCGGAAATCTGGGAAGATACAGACGGTCAGGTTGACGTGTTTATCTCCGGCGTAGGAACCGGTGGAACGCTGACCGGCGTGACTCGCTATATAAAAGGCACAAAAGGCAAAAAAGATCTGATTACCGTTGCCGTAGAACCCACGGATTCTCCGGTGATCACTCAGGCCCTGGCAGGCGAAGAGCTAAAACCAGGCCCGCACAAAATCCAGGGGATCGGCGCAGGCTTCATCCCGGGCAACCTGGATCTGAAGCTGATCGACAAAGTGGTGACCATCACCAACGAAGAGGCTATCTCCACTGCGCGTCGTCTGATGGACGAAGAAGGTATTCTGGCAGGGATCTCTTCCGGCGCTGCCGTTGCGGCCGCGATCAAACTTCTGGAAGATGAAACCTTTACCAATAAGAATATTGTGGTTATCCTGCCATCCTCGGGTGAGCGTTACTTAAGCACTGCACTGTTTGCCGATCTCTTCACTGAGAAAGAACTGCAACAGTGATGCCAGTATGTTAAAAACGCGTAAAAAAGCACCTTTTCGGGTGCTTTTTTGTGGCCTGCTTCAAAGTTTTACCCCTCCTGGCATTGATTCACCCCGTTGGGTCTGGTATTTAAACCAGCAATTATTTTGATGCGTGAAATTAATCGGTGAATGAAATGACCTTGCTGAATCGATTTTATGATTTGGTTCAAGTCTTGCTTTCACTGCATAATGTTTAATGACGATAGAAACGTCAGCGCTAACAATACAGGCTAAAGTTCAGTCGCCAGGCTAGACTTTAGTTCCACAACACTAAACCTATAAGTTGGGGAAATACAATGTTCCAGCAAGAAGTTACCATTACCGCTCCGAACGGTCTGCACACCCGCCCTGCTGCTCAGTTTGTCAAAGAAGCGAAAGGCTTCACTTCTGAAATCACTGTGACTTCTAACGGCAAAAGCGCTAGCGCAAAAAGCCTGTTCAAACTGCAGACTCTGGGTCTGACTCAGGGCACCGTCGTCACCATCTCTGCTGAAGGTGAAGATGAGCAGAAAGCTGTTGAGCATCTGGTAAAACTGATGGCTGAGCTCGAGTAAGTTTCCGGGTTCTTTTCAATATCAGTCACAAGTAAGGTAGGGTTATGATTTCAGGCATTTTAGCATCCCCGGGTATCGCTTTCGGCAAAGCACTGCTGCTGAAAGAAGACGAAATCGTCATTGACCGGAAAAAAATTTCTGCCGACAAGGTTGATCAGGAAGTTGAACGTTTTCTGAGCGGTCGTGCCAAGGCATCTTCGCAACTGGAAGCGATCAAAACTAAAGCTGGCGAAACTTTCGGTGAAGAAAAAGAAGCCATCTTCGAAGGGCACATCATGCTGCTTGAAGATGAGGAGCTGGAGCAGGAAATCATAGCCCTGATTAAAGATAAGGGCATGACTGCCGATGCGGCGGCTCATGAAGTTATCGAAGGTCAGGCGACTGCCCTGGAAGAACTGGATGACGAATACCTGAAAGAACGTGCGGCTGACGTACGTGACATCGGTAAGCGCCTGCTGCGCAACATCCTGGGTCTGGCCATTATCGACCTGAGCGCGATTCAGGACGAAGTTATCCTGGTTGCCGCTGACCTGACCCCGTCTGAAACCGCACAGCTGAACCTGAAAAAGGTGCTGGGTTTCATCACTGATGCAGGTGGCCGTACTTCCCACACCTCAATCATGGCGCGTTCTCTGGAACTGCCTGCCATCGTGGGTACCGGTAGCGTCACCGCTCAGGTGAAAAACGACGACTATCTGATTCTGGATGCCGTAAACAACGTGGTTTACGTCAACCCCACTAACGAAGAGATCGAGCAGCTGCGCGCCGTTCAGGAGCAAGTTGCTACCGAGAAAGCGGAACTCGCTAAACTGAAAGACCTGCCGGCAATCACGCTGGACGGCCATCAGGTAGAAGTGTGCGCGAACATCGGTACCGTACGTGACGTTGATGGCGCTGAGCGCAACGGTGCGGAAGGTGTTGGTCTGTATCGTACTGAATTCCTGTTCATGGACCGTGACGCGCTGCCAACTGAAGAAGAACAGTTTGCTGCGTACAAGGCTGTTGCTGAAGCCTGTGGCTCTCAGGCGGTTATCGTCCGTACTATGGACATCGGTGGCGACAAAGAGCTGCCGTACATGAACTTCCCGAAAGAAGAAAACCCGTTCCTGGGCTGGCGTGCAGTGCGTATCGCCATGGATCGTAAAGAGATCCTGCGTGACCAGGTTCGCGCTATCCTGCGTGCTTCCGCTTTCGGTAAACTGCGCATCATGTTCCCGATGATCATCTCTGTTGAAGAAGTGCGTGCACTGAAGAAAGAGATCGAAATCTACAAGCAGGAACTGCGTGACGAAGGTAAAGCATTTGATGAAGCAATCGAGGTAGGCGTGATGGTGGAAACACCAGCTGCGGCGACCATTGCGCGTCATTTAGCCAAAGAAGTTGATTTCTTTAGTATCGGTACCAATGATTTAACGCAGTACACCCTGGCAGTTGACCGTGGTAATGATATGATTTCACATCTCTACCAGCCAATGTCACCGTCCGTACTGACGCTTATTAAGCAAGTTATTGATGCTTCTCATGCAGAAGGTAAATGGACTGGCATGTGTGGTGAGCTTGCAGGCGACGAACGTGCTACACTTCTGTTGCTGGGTATGGGTCTGGACGAATTCTCTATGAGCGCCATTTCCATCCCACGCATTAAGAAGATTATCCGTAACACGAACTTCGAAGATGCGAAGGTGTTAGCAGAGCAGGCTCTTGCTCAACCGACAACGGACGAGTTAATGACGCTGGTTAACAAGTTCATTGAAGAAAAAACAATCTGCTAATCCACGAGATGCGGCCCAATTTACTGCTTAGGAGAAGATCATGGGTTTGTTCGATAAACTGAAATCTCTGGTTTCTGATGATAAGAAAGACTCCGGAACTATTGAGATTGTTGCTCCGCTCTCCGGCGAGATCGTCAACATCGAAGACGTGCCGGATGTAGTGTTTGCTGAGAAAATCGTTGGTGATGGCATTGCTATCAAACCAACTGGCAACAAAATGGTTGCTCCAGTTGACGGCACCATCGGTAAAATTTTTGAAACCAACCATGCGTTCTCTATCGAATCTGATAGCGGTATTGAACTGTTCGTTCACTTCGGTATCGACACTGTTGAACTGAAAGGCGAAGGCTTCAAACGTATCGCGGAAGAAGGCCAGCGTGTGAAAGTTGGCGACCCGGTGATTGAATTTGATCTGCCACTGCTGGAAGAAAAAGCCAAGTCTACCCTGACTCCGGTTGTTATCTCCAACATGGACGAAATCAAAGAACTGATCAAACTGTCTGGCAGCGTCACCGTGGGTGAAACCCCGGTTATCCGCATCAAGAAGTAATTCTTGCCGCACAGCAAAATGGCACCTTCGGGTGCCATTTTTGTTTATGCGGGGAGGATAAGCTCGTCGTAGCCTTTTTCCTGCGTAAAGACCATCACGTCAGTTACACGGTCGCCCGCCCTGCGGATAGCATCGGCAACGGTTTTACCCTGCACAATCCCACTGACCAGCTCCGAACAGAACAGATCGCCCGTTCCTTTCAGATCCGTCTCTACACGTGGGTGCGCACTCACGGTCACACTCTCTTTAGTCACCAGCACCACATGAATGTTTTCCGGGTCACCGGCAACCGGTGCGCTGGTGATAGCCACCCATTTCAGCGTATCAGACAAAAGCCCCTGTGCCGCTGCAATAGCGCTTTCAGGCGAACGACACGGCTTGCCGCTTAGCACTTCCAGTTCAAATACGTTTGGCGTAATGCCCTGCGCCAGCGGCAGCAGATGCTCGCAGTAAGCTTCCGGAATACCGGGCTTCACGTACATCCCGCTGTCAACATCACCGATGACCGGGTCGACCAGCACCAGCAGATCGGGATGCTGCACCCCTGATAGCCTTCAGCCAGTGGGCCAGAAGCTGGATCTGGCTGGCGCTGCCCATATAACCGGTGGTCACCGCCTTCAGCTCGCGTAAAATCTCGCGCTCTTCCAGCGCCTTCAGATAACCACTAAACCACTCATCGGGGATCACACCACCGTAGAAGGTATCGTAATGAGGCGTATTGCTGAACAGGACCGTTGGTACCGCCGTAACGTTCAGCTGGTGCGTTCTGATATTGGGCACAGCAATGCTGTTACCCACGCTGCCATACACCACCTGTGACTGCACCGCGACAATATCGGTTTGCTGCGCCCGGGTTTTGTCCCGGAATAAAATCATCTCCATGACGCTTAAATCCCCGCCCCCTGCGAATAACTCTCTTCACCAAAGACGCCAGTAGAAAGATAACGATCGCCGCGATCGCAGATAATCGCCACCACCACCGCCCCCGGATGAGCCTGGGCTACCCGGATAGCCCCCGCCACCGCGCCACCTGAACTGACGCCGCAGAAGATACCTTCGCGCACGGCCAGTTCTCGCATGGTATTCTCCGCCTCGCGCTGGTGAATATCCAGCACCTGATCCACAAGCCGGGCATTAAAAATGCCGGGCATATATTCCGCAGGCCAGCGACGGATACCGGGGATACTGCTCCCCTCTTCCGGTTGCAGGCCAACAATGGTTACCGCTTTTTCCTGCTCGCGCAGAAAACGTGACACGCCGGTAATGGTGCCCGTGGTTCCCATGCTGGAAACAAAATGGGTGATGCGCCCGCCAGTCTGCTGCCAGATTTCCGGGCCGGTGGTGGTATAGTGCGCATACGGGTTATCCGGGTTGTTGAATTGATCGAGCAGTTTACCTTCGCCACGCTCAGCCATCTCCAGCGCTAAGTCGCGCGCCCCTTCCATCCCCTGCTCTTTGGTCACCAGAATCAGCTCCGCACCGTAAGCGCGCATCGCGGCCCTACGCTCCTGGCTCATGTTGTCCGGCATCAGTAGCTTCATACGGTAGCCTTTCAGGGCGGCAATCATTGCCAGCGCAATACCGGTATTGCCACTGGTGGCTTCAATCAGCACATCGCCGGGCTTAATCTCACCACGTTTTTCTGCCTGGACAATCATGGACAACGCCGCCCTGTCCTTCACCGACCCCGCAGGGTTATTGCCTTCGAGCTTCACCCAGATTTCGCTGCCGTTGTCCGGCCCCATGCGCTGCAGTTTGACCAGAGGGGTATTACCAATGGTATGTTCGAGTGTATTCACGATTTTTACTCAATAAAAAAGCCGGGTGACGCGCAGCGATCCCGGCCTACAAGACACTGTAATAACTGTAGGCCCGGTAAGCGCAGCGTCACCGGGCGATAAACTACGCAATAACCTATCAGGCTGACTCTGCCAGAGCAATATCCTCACGCGTCTCGATACGCTCATTGCCGTGGTAAATACGGGCGTGCTGCAGGCCAACAAACAGGCGCTCACCGCGGTACGGGGCCTCTTCGTCGCGCATAACCACGGTCAGCGGCTCGGTTATACCAGCCCAGCGGTTGTACCACCAATTGGGTGTAGTGACCTTTAGGGCTAGCTTCCAGCACCTGAACCGGCAACGGTGAATCCAGGCTGGTGCGACGGCTGACGTCCACTTCCCACGGACGCAGGAACAGATCGACAGCCCCCTGGTGCGCGGAGGTGTAGCCCAGCGGCCAGCGGTGCGCGCCCACGTGGAATTGTCCACCGCGAATGGTGCCCTGCAGACGGTTCACTTCCCCCATAAACTCCAGTACAAAGCGGGTCGCCGGTTCGCGCCAGAGCTGTTCTGGCTCATCAACCTGCTCAATATTTCCCTGGCTCATCACCACCACGCGGTCAGCGACTTCCATTGCCTCTTCCTGATCGTGGGTTACGAAAACGCTGGTGAACTGCAGTTCTTCATGCAGCTGACGCAGCCAGCGGCGCAGCTCTTTACGCACCTGCGCATCCAGCGCGCCAAACGGCTCATCCAGCAGCAGGATTTGCGGCTCAACGGCCAGGGCACGCGCCAGCGCAACGCGCTGCTTCTGCCCGCCGGAAAGCTGCGCCGGGAAGCGGTCAGCCAGGTGAGCAAGCTGCACCATCTCCAGCAGTTTGGTCACCTTCGCTTTAATAGTGGCAGTATCCGGACGCTCACGGCGCGGCAGCACGGTCAGGCCAAACGCGATGTTATCGAACACGGTCATATGGCGGAACAGTGCGTAATGCTGGAACACAAAGCCCACCTTACGATCGCGGGCATGAAGACGACTGACGTCGGTACCGTGAAAACGGATGTGCCCGCTGGTCTGATGCTCAAGCCCGGCGATAATACGCAACAGCGTGGTTTTACCGGAGCCAGACGGCCCCAGCAGCGCCACCATTTGTCCGGAGGGGATATCCAGTGAGATATCATTCAGCACCTGGGTGCGACCAAAAGACTTCTTAATATTGGCAATCTCAATGCTCATGATTTCCCTCCTGGTGCTGACGTTTTTCCTGATTCTCTAAACGCCACTGCACCACACTCTTTAAAAACAGGGTCAAAATCGCCATCAGCGTCAGTAACGCAGCGGCAGTAAAGGAACCGACGGTGTTGTAGTCCTGTTCCAGTAATTCAATCTGTAACGGCAGCGACAACGTCTCGCCGCGAATCGAGCCAGAGACCACCGACACCGCGCCGAATTCACCAATCGCACGGGCGTTGGTCAAGACCACGCCGTAGAGCAGTGCCCAGCGAATGTTCGGCAGCGTCACGCGGCGGAACATCTGCCAGCCGGACGCCCCCAGCAGAACCGCCGCCTCGTCTTCGTTGCTACCCTGGCTTAACATCACCGGCACCAGTTCGCGCACCACAAACGGACAGGTGACAAACACCGTCACCAGCACCATCCCCGGCCAGGCGAACATAATCTGCAGGTTGTGCTCATCCAGCCAGCCACCCAGCGGGCCGTTGGATCCGTAAAACAGCAGGTAAACCAGACCGGCAACCACCGGTGACACGGCAAACGGAATATCCAGCAGGGTCAACAACAGCTGGCGGCCAGGGAAGTTAAAGCGCGTCACCAGCCAGGCCAGCAGCGTCCCGAACACCAGGTTGACCGGGACGGTAATCAGCGCAATCAGTACCGTCAGCCAGATGGCGTGCAGCATGTCCGGGTTGGCGAGATTTTCCAGCGCCGGCATCAGCCCTTTGCTGAACGCCTGAACAAAGATGTAAACCATTGGCACGACAAGGATGAAGGCGGATACCAGCACGCCCGTACCAATCAGAACCCATTTTCCCCAGTTAATGCGGGGAGCGTCATAGCGCTTCAATTGAGTAACTTCCGCCATCAGTGACCTACCACGCGTCGACCAAAGCGACTTTGCAGAGTGTTAATCGAGAACAACAGCAGCAGCGATGCAGCGAGGATCACCGAAGCGATGGCACTCGCCGCCGGATAATCAAACTCCTGCAAACGCACAAAAATCATCAGCGAGGTCACTTCTGTTTTCCACGCGATATTCCCGGCGATAAAGATAATTGCGCCGAACTCACCGAGGCTACGGGTAAACGACAGCGCCACGCCCGCCAGCAGTGCCGGAGACAGTTCCGGCAGCACGACCTTGCGGAAGCTCTGCCAGCGCGTGGCACCCAGCGTTTCCGCGGCTTCTTCATATTCCGGGCCTAACTCTTCCAGCACCGGTTGTACGGTACGAACCACAAACGGGATGCTGGTAAAGGCCATCGCCACCGCGATACCGAGCCAGGTATAAGTCACTTTGATATCAAACTTCGCCAGCCACTCGCCGTAAAACCCGTTCACGGAGAAGAGCGAGGCCAGCGTTAAACCGGCGACGGCAGTGGGCAGAGCAAACGGCAGATCCATTAACGCGTCGAGCAGCGTACGGCCAGGGAAGCGATAGCGGGTTAAGATCCACGCCATCAGCAGGCCGAACACACCGTTGAAAACCGAGGCCACAAACGCCGACAGTAGCGTCACTTTATAGGCCGCCACCACCTGTGGGTTGGTAACGACTTCCCAGTACTGCGACCAGCTCATCTGCGCGAGCTGCATCACCAGCGCACTGAGCGGTAACAGCAAAATCAGGCAGACAAACAGCAGGCTGGTTCCGAGGCTTAAGGTAAAGCCCGGCAGCACGCGTCGTGTGGATACTGCAAACATTACTTACGCCCCGCCGCCAGCAATTTGTCTAACTCGCCGCCGCTGGCAAAATGCGTTTTCATCACATCAGGCCAGGAGCCGAAATGGTCTTCCACGCGAAACAGCCCGGTCTGCGGGAATTTATCTTTCAGTTTGTTCATGACGTCCGGGTTGTTCACGCGGTAGTAGTAATCAGTGATCACGGTCTGCGCCTGCGGGCTGTACAGATAGTTGAGGTAGGCTTTCGCCGCCTTCTCTGTACCGTTGGCCTGGACATTTTTATCTACCCATGCCACCGGGAACTCGGCCAGAATGTTGGTTTTCGGGATCACAACCTCAAAGCCCTGCGCTTCATACTGTTTGCGGATGTTATTCACTTCCGATTCAAAGCTGATCAGCACATCGCCCAGACCCCGTTCTGCGAAAGTCGTCGTCGCACCGCGACCACCGGTATCAAACACTTCGACGTTTTTCAGGAACTGAGTCATAAACTGTTCAGTTTTCGCTTTGTCGTTACCGTCAGCTTTGTCTGCCGCGCCCCACGCAGCTAAATAGGTATAGCGCGCGTTACCGGAGGTTTTCGGGTTCGGGAAAATCAGCTTCACGTCAGAACGCACGAGGTCGTTCCAGTCGTGAATATTTTTCGGGTTGCCCTTACGTACCAGGAAGCCCATCGTGGAGTAGAACGGCGAACTGTTGTTCGGCAGACGGCTCTGCCAGTCAGCAGGGAGCAGCTTGCCTTTGTCGTGCAGGATCTGCACATCGGTTACCTGGTTATAGGTCACCACATCCGCCTTCAGCCCCTGAAGGATTGCCAGCGCTTGCTTAGACGACCCGGCGTGAGACTGTTTGATGGTCAGCGTGTCGCCATTGTTCTCTTTTGCCCACTGCTGTTCAAACGGCGGGTTGAGGGCGGCAAACAGCTCGCGGGATACATCATAGGAACTGTTCAGCAGCTCAGTTGCCTGCGCCTGTGCTACCAGCAGTAAACCCGCCAGCGCCAGAGATCCTTTTTTCAGTACAGTAACGGCCATTGCGCACCCTTATAAATGTGATGACTATCTTATAGTCATAATATTTATAACGAGGACGAAAGGAGTAACGGTTTTATATACCGTTTGGTGATTTAGAAGCAGAAAAGAGAATAAGGGTGCGGCCTGTTGCCCGCACCCCAACCCTCTCCCACCGGGAGAGGGAGAAAGGCAATTACAGCGTCAGCAGACGCTCAACGGACGGAGCGAAGTAGTAACCACCGGTCACCGGTTTGGTGAAGCGCAGCATCGCATCACGCTTGCCGTCGGTATCACCGAACATGCTCAGCAGCTGTTGTTCAATGTTATACAGACGCGTGCAGTAGGCGCAGAAATAGAGGCCATGAGTACCGCTTGCCGTGCCATACGGCAGGCTCTGGCGGACAATCTTCAGCCCTTTGCCGTTTTCCTTGAGGTCAACGCGGGTCAGGTGAGAGGTTGCCGGACGCTCGTCGCCGTCGATCTCTTCGTTGGCTTCTTTGGTTCGGCCGATCATCATCTCCTGGTCGTGCACGCTCATGCGGTTAAGCTGATTGAGGTTGTGCTCCCAGCGCTGGACGAACACGTAGCTGCCGCCCGCATCCACACCGTCTTTAATAACCGCCACTTCACGGCGTGTCTCAATACCTGCCGGGTTTTCAGTCCCGTCGACGAAACCGCTCAGATCGCGCTCTTCTACCCAACGGAAGCCGTGGACCTCTTCCTGCACCTCAATGCTGTCGCCAAAGGCTGAAACCGCCGCCTGAGCAACAGAGAAGTTCACGTCATGACGCAAAGAGAGAATATGGATCAGCACGTCGTACTGGGTTGCCGGAGCCAGACCTTTCCCGTAAGGGATAAAATCTTTCAGCTCTTCCGCCCCTTCACCACCGCTCAGCTGGTGCCAGACAGTATTGCCAAAGGCAACAACGGCCCCCAGTTGGGCGTCAGGGAATTTGGCCTGGAAGGAAGCCAGTTTATCAATAAACACTTTACTGGCCGCACGCAGGGCATCCACGTCCCCTTTGACATTGGCTTCAATCCAAATCGCCGCGCGGCAATGTTCTGGCAAAATGCCACTCTGAACCTGAGACATCGCTCCTCCTGAAATAAAGATGCCACGACAACGTGGCATTGATGGCGGTCATTATACCCTGATTTCAACAAGGCGGCTTGCTCAGGCGCAAATTACTGCTTCCAGATAATTTTACTGATTTTCCAGTTCTTCAGCGTATCGTCAGACGGCATCAACCCTTCCGGGCCGCTCCAGGTTCCGGTGAAAAGGTAGCTGATATGCTGACTACCTTCGGCCTTACATTCCACCGCAACCTTGTTGTCAGAAGGGGCACTGGTGCAGTTGCCGAAGGCCTGTTTATAGAGATCGCTAAACGGTGTGCCCACTTTCACGCCGCCTGCCGTCGGGATATTTTCATCCAGTACCGCAATGCGGTTTACCATGCCTTTGTCACCGTTAATCACCAGCGCCAGCTTGTCGCCCTTCATCGCTTCGAAATAGCGCACGATGTTGCCATTTTCGGTTTTCATGCCGCTTCGCAGACGGTAGTCGCTGCTCAGGGCATCCTGTATGGCGTCCTGATCCAGCGCCGTCGTGGCGGTAATTTTACCCACACCCTGCTCGGTCACTTCCATTGAAGAGCCAAACCAGTTCCACGGATAAGCCGCCGACCAGTTGATCGACGAAAGCGTTGAACAGCCGGTTAATACCAGCGGAAGAGCGCATAAAAGTAAACGCAGCGATTTCATTGAAACGTCCTTTCTTGTTAAATCAACGCTTGTTGGAGTACGGCATCGACAAAAAGTGCCGCTTAATCTGACTCTGGTGTAAAACAGGCGCGCAGACGCGGGTTAGTGAGTAGCCACATCAGCGCCACAATATCCGCCACCACCAGCGCAATACCCATTCCCGTGAGGGGCTCGCCGGACAGCCAGAGCACGGGCTGCCAGCACAGCAGCGCAATTTGCGCGAGAATAAGCAACCCACGCAGCGCCCCCCACAGACGGGGGATCATATGCCGTCGCCCGCTGCACAAAAATGCCAGTACCGCAGGCACACCCGGCAATAACCCCCACCAGAACGCATTGTGATCGGGATAGAAGAGCGTCAGTAATGTATCACCCTGCCCGCGCGACGCCCCCGCCATCACAAACAACACCCAGGTTCGTGCCTGCAACAGCAGCACGCACCAGAATAAAAAAGGCAGCCTGACACGCCCCTGCGCGTCATAGTCTGCCGGATGGATATCAGTATTCTTCATCTTCGATCAAACGCTTGCCCAGGCTCAGCACGTCAGAATGCTCATAGCCCAGGCGTTCATACATGCCCAGCACCACATCGTTATCTTCCCGCACCATGATCTGAATTTTCGGGCAACCACGGGCAATCAGTTTCTTTTCCAGACGATTGAGCAGCGCATTGGCGATACCGCGCCCCCGGTATTCCGGGTGGACACCCAGATAATAGGCCGAGCCACGATGACCGTCATAACCCCCCATCACGGTACCGACCACCTCACCGTTGACTTCCGCAACCAGGAACAGACTGACGTCGTGATTAACCTTACGCTCGATGTCCATTTCCGGGTCGTTCCACGGACGCAGCAGATCGCAGCGCTCCCAAAGGGTGATCACCTCTTCGAAATCTTCCTGGCGAAAAACGCGTATCTCCATGGTATTAACCGCCTTTTCGGGTTTAAAAACAGTGATTATGACGCGAACGCCACGTTTATCCAATAATCGGGGAAAATCTCGCCAAAATTTGGCATAATGTCACTTTGTCACGTATTGAAATGAAAAGTAAAACAATTCCCAGGTAAGGATTGTCGTAACGTTAATCGAGATACGATATAACACCAGGATCCCAATTTTTTCAATTCAGGCCGCATGAGCACATTCAAACCATTAAAAGCACTCACATCGCGTCGTCAGGTTCTCAAAGCGGGGCTGGCGGCCTTAACGTTAACAGGCATCGCAAAGCAGGCTCAGGCAAAAGAAGAGAGCACGCTTAAAACCAGTAATGGACACAGCAAACCGAAGGCGAAAAAACCCGGTGCGAAACGCGTTGTCATGCTCGATCCGGGCCACGGCGGCATTGATACCGGTGCGATTGGCAAAAACGGCGCTAAAGAAAAACATGTCGTACTGGCAATTGCAAAAAATGTGCGCGCAATTTTACGCAGCAACGGCATTGACGCCCGTCTGACACGCTCTGGCGACACCTTCATTCCGCTGTATGACCGCGTGGAAATTGCCCACCAGCACGGTGCAGACCTGTTTATGTCGATTCACGCAGACGGCTTTACCAACCCATCGGCGGCGGGTGCATCGGTGTTTGCACTCTCCAACCGCGGGGCCAGTAGCGCGATGGCAAAATATCTCTCCGATCGCGAAAACCGGGCAGATGAAGTGGCCGGGAAAAAAGCCACTGATAAAGATCACCTGTTACAACAGGTACTGTTTGACCTCGTTCAGACGGACACCATTAAAAACAGCCTGACGCTCGGTTCGCACATTCTGAAGAAGATTAAGCCGGTGCACCGACTGCACAGTAAAGGCACCGAACAGGCCGCGTTTGTGGTACTGAAATCGCCGTCGATTCCGTCGGTGCTGGTCGAAACTTCTTTTATTACTAACCCGGAAGAAGAGCGTCTGCTCGGTACCACGGCATTTCGCCAGAAGATCGCCAACGCCATCGCCTCCGGGATAATCAGTTATTTCAACTGGTTCGATAACCAGAAAGCGCACTCCAGGAAACGTTGATGAAACCCAATGCACAACTGGTCAAAACATTCCTGCTGCAGTTGCAGGATGAGATTTGCCAGAAACTGGCCGCCGCAGACGGCGCTGAATTCCAGGAAGATAACTGGCAGCGTGAAGCAGGTGGTGGCGGACGTAGCCGCGTGCTGCGTAACGGCGGCATCTTTGAGCAGGCAGGGGTCAATTTCTCCCACGTTCACGGCGATGCCATGCCCGCCTCCGCCACGGCGCACCGTCCTGAGCTGGCAGGCCGCAGTTTCGAAGCGATGGGCGTTTCTCTGGTCGTACATCCGCATAACCCGTTTGTCCCGACCAGCCACGCCAACGTGCGCTTTTTCATTGCGGAAAAACCGGGAGCCGATCCGGTGTGGTGGTTTGGTGGTGGTTTTGACTTAACACCCTACTATGGCTTTGAAGAGGACGCCGTACACTGGCACACCACCGCGCGCGACCTCTGTCTGCCGTTTGGTGAAGACGTTTACCCAAAATATAAAAAGTGGTGCGATGATTATTTCTATTTGAAGCACCGTGACGAGCAACGTGGTATTGGCGGGCTGTTCTTTGACGATCTGAATACGCCGGATTTTGATACCGCATTCCGCTTTATGCAGGCCGTCGGTCAGGGGTATACCGACGCTTATCTGCCTGTCGTCGAGCGCCGTAAAAACACCGACTACGGCGTACGTGAGCGCGAGTTCCAGCTCTACCGTCGCGGACGCTATGTCGAGTTCAATCTGGTGTGGGATCGCGGCACGTTATTCGGCCTGCAAACGGGCGGACGCACGGAATCGATTCTGATGTCGATGCCGCCGCTGGTACGCTGGGAGTATAATTTCGAGCCAAAAGAAGGCAGCCCGGAGGCTGCCTTAAGTGAGTTTATAAAGGTTCGGGACTGGGTTTAAACACACGTTACCCCTCACCCCTTTTGGGAGAGGGGTAACGAAGTTACAGCGGCTGCGTCTGCGCCTCAACCACTGCCAGTGCCACCATGTTCACGATACGGCGCACGGAAGCAATCGGCGTTAACACGTGAACCGGTTTTGCCACACCCATCAGTACCGGCCCAACGGTGACCCCTTCAGAGCTGGAAACGCGCAGCAGGTTATAGCTGATACGCGCGGCTTCCACGTTCGGCATAATCAGCACGTTCGCTGAGCCTCGCAGCGGGCTGTCCGGCATACGTTCATTACGAATGCTTTCTACCAGCGCAGCATCGCCGTGCATCTCACCGTCAATCATCAGCTCCGGCGCACGCTCACGCACCAGCTCCAGCGTCTGACGCATTTTACAGGCCGCCGGTGATTTAGATGAACCAAAGTTCGAGTGCGACAGCAACGCCACTTTCGGCTCGATACCAAAGCGACGCACAGTTTCCGCCGCCATCACGGTGATCTCCGCCAGCTCTTCCGGTGAGGGATCGTCGTTAACGTAGGTATCAGCAATAAAGGTGTTACCGCTTGGCAGCAGCAGCGCGTTCATCGCACCGGCGGTATGCACACCTTCGCGATAGCCGAAGATCTCCTGCACCACGCTGAAATGTTCGTGATAGTCACCAACGGTACCGCAGATCAGGGCATCCGCTTCACCGCGGTGAACCATGATCGCGCCGATCACCGTAGTGTTGCTGATCACAGCCCGCTGAGCCTGCTCCTGGGTGATCCCGCGGCGTTTCATGATGGTGTAGTACTCACTCCAGTACTCTTTGAAGCGTGGATCGGATTCGTTGTTCACGATCTCAAAATCAACGCCCGGCTTGATTTGCAGCCCCAGCTTCTGGATACGCATCTCGATGACGCTCGGACGACCAATCAGGATCGGCTTCGCCAGCCCCAGAGTAATCAGCTCCTGAGTGGCATGCAGCACACGCGCCTCTTCCCCTTCTGCCAGTACCACACGCTTCGCGTCGGTACGTGCCTGAGAGAAGATCGGCTTCATAAACAGGTTGGTTTTGTAGACAAACTCGGTGAGCTTATCGACGTAGGCGTCGAAATCCTGAATTGGACGTGTTGCCACGCCGGAATCCATCGCCGCTTTAGCGACCGCTGGCGCAATTTTTACGATCAGACGCGGGTCGAACGGTTTTGGAATGATGTAATCCGGGCCGAAGCTCAGATCCTGATCGCCATACGCCGAGGCGACCACTTCGCTCTGCTCGGCGTGGGCCAGTTCAGCAATAGCACGAACGGCTGCCAGCTTCATCTCTTCGTTGATAGCCGTCGCACCAACGTCCAGCGCACCGCGGAAGATGAACGGGAAGCAGAGCACGTTGTTCACCTGGTTCGGGTAGTCCGAACGACCAGTACAGATAATGGCATCTTCACGCACCGCTTTAGCCAGCGGCGGCAGAATTTCCGGTTCAGGGTTAGCCAGTGCCAGAATCATTGGCGCACGCGCCATTTTCTGCACCATTGACTGAGTCAACACTTTCGGGCCAGAACAGCCGAGGAAGATGTCCGCGCCGTCAATCACGTCGTCCAGCGTACGCTTGCCGTCGTCTTCCACCGCGTAGGCCGCTTTGGTTTCCGCCATGTTCGGCTCGCGGCCTTTATAAATAACGCCTTTGGAGTCACAGACCACAATATTGTGTTTCTGCATCCCAAGCGCCACCAGCAGGTTCATACAGGCGATAGCCGCCGCACCCGCACCGGACACCACCATGCGCACGTCAGAGAGATTTTTCTCCACCACCCGCAGGCCGTTCAGAATGGCCGCCGTGCTGATAATCGCCGTACCGTGCTGGTCATCATGGAACACGGGAATGTTCATACGTTCACGCAGTTTCTGCTCAATGTAAAAACATTCCGGCGCTTTGATGTCTTCGAGGTTAATACCGCCAAACGTTGGCTCCAGAGCGGCCACCACGTCGATGAATTTGTCGGGATTGAGCTCATCCACCTCGATATCAAACACGTCAATACCGGCGAATTTTTTGAACAGAACGCCCTTCCCTTCCATAACCGGCTTACCGGCCAGTGCGCCGATGTTACCTAAGCCCAGCACCGCCGTGCCGTTAGAAATAACCGCCACCAGGTTGCCGCGCGCGGTGTATTTGTAGGCTGCCAGCGGATCTTTTTCGATTTCAAGGCAAGGAGCCGCCACGCCTGGCGAATAGGCCAGCGCCAGATCGCGCTGGGTTGCCAGCGGTTTAGTTGGGGAAACCTGAATTTTGCCCGGGACAGGAAACTCGTGAAAATCGAGGGCACTTTGCTTCAACTGCTCATCCATCTTGTTATTCCTTTCACGTTTCGGTCAAAAAGGGTGATGTTTACGATCCTGATGCCACACCCTGGGGTGCCACATAGTATCGCCGCAGGCAGCCTCACAAACTTTGAAGGCCGCCAAACTCTCACCATTGCAGCACAAAAATTGTTATCAATTTATAACTGGCATGTTACCCGTCTCAGGGCGCAATGCCTCCCCCGTCTGCTATGCTTTTTTTGTTAAGTCCATCATGCATTTTTCAGAAGTGTGAACTAACGCACTCGGGTAAGTCTTTTATTTCCATGGAGTAATTACTTATGAACCAACTAGATGGCATCAAACAATTCACCACCGTGGTCGCCGACAGCGGCGATATTGAGTCGATTCGTCACTATCAGCCTGAAGATGCGACCACGAACCCCTCGCTGCTGCTCAAAGCGGCAGGGCTTGCTCATTTTAGTCATCTGATTGATGACGCCATTGCCTACGGTAAACAGCGCGGGAAAACACAGGAGCAGAAGGTCATCGAGGCCAGCGACAAACTGGCCGTTAATTTCGGTACCGAAATTCTGAAAAGCATTCCGGGACGCGTGTCGACTGAAGTCGATGCTCGCCTCTCCTTTGATAAAGAAAAGAGCATCAGCAAAGCCCGTCATCTTGTCGAACTCTACCAGGAGCAGGGTATTGATAAGTCACGCATTCTGATTAAGCTCGCCTCAACCTGGGAAGGAATTCGCGCCGCAGAAATCCTGGAAAAAGAGGGTATCCACTGCAACCTGACGCTGCTGTTCTCGTTTGCTCAGGCTCGCGCCTGCGCGGAAGCGGGCGTGTTCCTCGTCTCACCTTTTGTCGGACGTATCTACGACTGGTATCAGGCTAAACAGCCTATGGATCCGTATGTGGTGGATGAAGACCCCGGCGTAAAATCGGTTCGCAATATCTACGACTACTTCAAACTGCACCGCTATAACACCATCGTAATGGGAGCCAGCTTCCGTCGTACCGAGCAAATCCTGGCGCTGGCAGGCTGTGACCGCCTGACTATCTCCCCTAACCTGCTCAAAGAGTTGCAGGAAAAAGAAGAGACGGTGGTGCGCAAGCTGGTGCCCTCCTCAACCGTGCTCCCGAAACCCAAAGCCATGACCGAAGCGGAGTTCCGCTGGGAGCACAATCAGGACGCGATGGCCGTGGATAAACTGGCGGAAGGCATCCGCCTGTTCGCCGTCGACCAGCGCAAACTGGAAGATCTTCTCGCCGCCAAACTTTAACCTTGCCACGGAGTGAACTATGTCCCGTAAAGAGCTTGCCAATGCCATTCGCGCCCTCAGCATGGATGCCGTGCAAAAAGCCAATTCCGGCCATCCTGGCGCACCGATGGGCATGGCAGATATTGCCGAAGTGTTGTGGAACGACTTTCTGAAGCACAACCCGAACGATCCCACCTGGTACGACCGTGACCGTTTTATTCTCTCCAATGGTCACGCGTCAATGCTGCTCTACAGCCTGCTACACCTGTCCGGTTATGACCTTCCTCTTGAAGAGCTAAAAAACTTCCGCCAGCTACATTCGAAAACACCAGGCCACCCGGAGATCGGCTATACGCCGGGCGTTGAAACGACCACCGGACCGCTCGGCCAGGGGTTAGCGAATGCGGTTGGAATGGCGATTGCCGAACGCACGCTGGGCGCACAGTTCAACCAGCCAGGGCACGACATTGTCGATCACTACACGTACGTGTTTATGGGCGACGGCTGTCTGATGGAGGGGATTTCGCACGAGGTATGTTCTCTTGCGGGCACGCTGGGGCTGGGCAAGCTGATCGGTTTTTACGATCACAATGGCATCTCCATCGACGGGGAAACCGAAGGCTGGTTTACCGACGATACAGCAAAACGGTTTGAGGCGTATCACTGGCACGTGGTGCATGACATTGATGGTCACGATCCTGACGCGGTGAAAAAAAGCGATTCTTGAGGCACAAAGCGTGAAGGACAAACCGTCGCTGATTATCTGCCGCACGGTAATTGGTTTCGGCTCACCGAACAAGGCGGGTAAAGAAGAAGCGCACGGCGCAGCGCTGGGTGAAGAGGAAGTGGCGCTGACCCGGCTGAAACTGGGCTGGAAATATCCCGCTTTTGAGATCCCAAAAGAGATCTACAGAGCGTGGGATGCCCGTGAAGAAGGTGAAAAGGTTCAGCACGCCTGGAACGAGAAATTTGCCGCCTACAAAAAAGCACACCCGGATTTGGCCGCCGAATTTTCCCGCCGCATGAGCGGAGGGTTGCCGGAGGACTGGGCAGCGAAAACCCAGGCGCTGATTGAAAATCTGCAGTCCAGCCCGGCAAAAATTGCCACCCGTAAGGCGTCACAAAACACGCTGAACGCCATCGGACCAATTCTGCCCGAACTGCTGGGCGGTTCGGCGGATCTGGCTCCCAGCAACCTGACTATCTGGTCTGGTTCTAAATCCCTGACGGAAAATAGTGCCGGGAATTATATCCATTACGGCGTGCGTGAGTTTGGGATGACCGCCATTGCCAACGGTATCGCCCACCACGGTGGTTTTGTACCTTATACCGCCACCTTCCTGATGTTTGTGGAGTATGCCCGTAACGCAGCGCGTATGGCGGCGTTAATGAAAGCGCGGCAAATTATGGTCTACACCCACGATTCGATTGGTCTGGGCGAAGATGGCCCGACGCACCAGGCGGTCGAGCAGCTGGCAAGCCTGCGTCTGACGCCTAATTTCAGCACCTGGCGTCCGTGCGATCAGGTCGAAGCGGCAGTGGGCTGGAAACTGGCGGTTGAGCGCCACAGCGGGCCAACGGCGCTGATCCTGTCGCGTCAGAACCTGACGCAGATGGAACGCACGCCGGAGCAGGTCAAAAACATCGCCCGTGGCGGGTACATCCTGAAAGACAGCGGCGGCAAACCGGACGTCATTCTGATTGCCACCGGTTCTGAAGTGGAAATCACGGTGAAAGCGGCGGAGAAACTGACCGCCGAAGGTCACGCCGTGCGCGTGGTTTCCCTGCCTTCAACCGATATTTTTGACGCCCAGGACGAGGCCTACCGTGAATCGGTTTTACCCGCAAACGTCGCGGCTCGCGTGGCGGTTGAGGCCGGTATTGCCGACTACTGGTATAAATATGTCGGGCTGAAAGGCGCGATTGTCGGGATGCGGGGTTATGGTGAATCGGCTCCTGCCGATAAATTGTTCCCGTATTTTGGCTTTACCGTTGAGAACGTGGTTGAGCAAGCATTGAGCATTATGTAACACCGGAACTGTCGTTTTGCAGGCCGGGTAAGGCGTAGCCTCCACCCGGCTTTTTTTATACCACCCGCACACCAGCCGGCATCACCCGCTCCGGCGTTAACAATACGCTTTCACTGGCATCATCGGTTTCAGCACAGAGCAGCATGCATTCGGAGGTTTCGCCGCGCATTTTGGCCTTGGCCAGATTGCATAACACCACCACGGTTTTCCCCATCAACTCCTCTTCCCGGTAGTAGGGTACCAGGCTGGTGACGGTTTGCAGCGTTTTACCACCCACCTCTATCTGCGCGATATAGAGCTTGTCGGCATTAGCATGGCGTTTGACGTCCACAATCGTCCCTACACGGATCTCCAGCTTTGCAAAGTCATCGTAGGCTATCGTTTCCATTATCACTCCTTAGTAAAATTTTACTAAATACTAGCACACCATTTGCCCAAGGCAACCGCCGGGAAATTTACTAAAAACAGATGCATGTCCGAACGCATCCTTTACAATGGGATAAAACGTGGGGAATAAGGAAAAACATGGCAACGCTCAAAGACATTGCGACGGAGGCTGGCGTCTCACTGGCAACGGTGTCCCGGGTTCTCAATGACGACCCAATGCTGAATGTAAAAGAAGAGACCAAACACCGCATTCTGGAGATTGCCGAGAAGCTGGAGTACAAGAGCAGCACATCCCGAAAAATGCAGGCAGGTACCACCGGTCAGCAACATATCCTGGCGCTGTACAGCTACCAGCAAGAGCTGGAAATTAACGACCCGTACTACCTTGCCATCCGCCACGGTATCGAGACGCAGTGTGAAAAACTGGGTGTTGAGCTAAGTAACTGCTATGCCTTTGCCACTCTGCCAGACATTAAAAAGCTCACCGGCGTGTTGATTGTCGGCAAACCGTCCCCGGCCATCCGGAGTGCGGCAACCGCGTTGACTGACAACGTCTGCTTTATCGACTTTCACGAACCGGGCAGCGAGTACGATGCCGTAGATATCGACCTCTCACGCATCAGCAAACAGATCATCGATTTCTTTATTGCTCAGGGTGTTAAGCGCATTGGTTTTATCGGTGGTGAAGATGAACCAGGCAAAGCCGATATCCGTGAAGTTGCCTTTGTGGAATATGGCCGCCTGAAAGGGGTCGTATCGGAACAGGACATCTGGCGCGGTGGTTTTTCCAGCTCCTCCGGCTACGGGCTGGCAACAATGATGCTGTCACAGAAAACCTGGCCCTCCGCGCTGTTTGTGGCCTCCGACTCCATTGCCATCGGCGTATTGCGCGCCATTCATGAGAAAGGGCTGGCGATCCCGGAGGATATCTCGCTGATTAGCGTGAACGATATCCCGACCGCTCGCTTCACCTTCCCGCCACTCTCCACCGTGCGTATTCACTCTGAAATGATGGGCAGCCAGGGCGTTAACCTGTTGCTGGAAAAATCCCGCGATGGCCGGGCGCTGCCGCTGCAGGTTTTCGTACCGAGCGTACTGAAACTGCGCGGCACTACACGCTAATTCTCTCCCTTCAAACAGTTTGCCGGGCACGCCCGGCATTTTTTTATTTCGTGATCGGGTTAAAGCAAATCGGCTTTACTGATTTTATTTAGTAAAATTTTTACTAAAATACTCAGCAATGATGTTTTACCCCACAGGGAGATCACATGAATCGCTGGGAAAATATTCAACTCACGCACGAGAACCGGCTCCCGCCGCGTGCGTACTTCTTCGCTTACGATACCGTTGCCCAGGCTCGCACGTTTGCCCGCGAAGCCAGTAGCCACTTTCTGTCATTAAGCGGCCAGTGGAATTTTCGCTTTTTCACTCATCCACTGCTGGTGCCCGAAAACTTCACCTCACACTACATGGCGGACTGGGGTGATATTACCGTGCCCGGTATGTGGCAAATGGAAGGGCACGGCCAGCTGCAGTATACCGATGAAGGCTTCCCCTTCCCGGTAGATGTACCGTGGGTACCAACGGATAACCCAACCGGGGCATATCAGCGCTGGTTCACCCTGTCAGACAACTGGCAAGACAAGCAGACCATTATCAAATTTGACGGTGTCGAAACCTACTTCGAAGTCTACGTGAATGGCCGCTACATTGGCTTTAGCAAGGGTAGCCGACTGACCGCTGAGTTTGATATCAGTGACGCGGTTCATGGCGGGCAAAACCTGCTGTGCGTGCGGGTCATGCAGTGGGCAGATTCCACCTATATTGAAGACCAGGACATGTGGTGGACAGCGGGCATTTTCCGCGACGTCTATCTGGTGGGTAAAAAACCGACCCACGTGCGTGATGTGACGGTCAAAACTACCTTCGACGAGGCGTACCAGAACGCCACTCTCTTCTGCCAGCTTGAGCTGGAAAATCTTGCTCCGCAACCTGCCAGCGTATCGCTGGACTATACCCTCTATGACGGTGAGACGGTGCTCCATCAGGGCGTGACCGGCAGCCTGACCATCGGCCGCAGCGGTGAGACATCCTTTAGCATGGAGGTCAGGCAGCCGCAGCAGTGGTCTGCAGAATCACCGTATCTCTACCACCTGGTCATAACATTAAAAGATGAGCACGGACAGACGCTGGAAGTGATCCCGCAGCGTATCGGTTTTCGTGACATCAAGGTGCGTGACGGCCTGTTTTACGTCAATAACCACTACCTGAAGCTGCACGGCGTTAACCGTCACGATAACGATCATCAGAAAGGCCGGGCCGTGGGAATGGATCGCGTTGAGCGCGATCTGATCCTGATGAAGCAACACAACATTAATTCGGTTCGTACCGCCCACTACCCGAACGACCCACGCTTTTATGAACTGTGCGACATCTACGGCCTGTTCGTGATGGCGGAAACGGATGTGGAGTCTCACGGTTTTGCCAACGTCGGTGACCTGAGCCGCATCACCGACGATCCGGCGTGGGAGCATGTCTACGTTGAGCGTATCGAACGCCACATTCATGCGCAGAAAAACCACCCGTCAATCATCATCTGGTCGCTCGGAAATGAGTCTGGCTACGGCTGCAATATCCGCGCGATGGCCCGGGCGGCAAAAGCGCTGGATGACACGCGCCTGCTGCACTACGAAGAAGATCGCGACGCTGAGGTGGTGGATATCATCTCCACCATGTATACCCGCGTGCCGCTGATGAATTTATTCGGTGAATATCCGCATGCCAAACCGCGCATTATCTGCGAATACGCCCATGCAATGGGTAACGGCCCCGGCGGGTTAACCGAGTATCAGAACGTATTCGACCGCCACGACTGCATTCAGGGTCACTATGTCTGGGAGTGGTGTGACCACGGCATTCAGACGGCTGATGCCAGCGGTAACACGTATTACGCCTACGGCGGCGACTTTGGCGATTACCCGAATAACTACAACTTCTGTCTCGACGGACTCATTTACTCCGATCAAACGCCAGGCCCGGGACTGCGCGAATACAAACAGGTTATCGCTCCGGTCAAACTGCGCTGGCAGAACGGTGAGCTGAACATTGAAAACCGCTTCTGGTTCACCACGCTGGATGATTACACCCTGCTTGCCGAAGTGCGTGCTGAAGGTGAAACGCTGCACAGCCAGCCGCTGGTTGTGACCGGGCTGGCACCAGACAGTTCGCGCAGCGTGAGTCTGGACTTGCCTGAACTCGATGAGCGCGAAGCGTTCCTGACCGTGCGCGTCAGCAAAAATAGCCGTACCCGCTATAGCGAAGCGGGACACAACATTGCGGTATACCAGTTCCCGTTAAAAGCGCGCACTGCGCATGCGACGCCGCTGATCAACACCAACGCCACGCCGCTGAAACGGGAAGAAGACCGCCTGAGTTACACCGTGACCGGGCATAACTTCCGCGCGATCTTCTCTAAAGTAACGGGAAAACTCAGTGTCTGGCAGGTTAACGGCGAGGAAAAGATTACCCGCGAACCGAAGATTAACTTCTTCAAGCCGATGATTGATAACCACAAGCAGGAGTATGAAGGGCTGTGGCAACCCAACCATCTGCAGATCATGCAGGAGCATCTGCGTAGTTTCGACGTTGAGCAGCATGACGACGCGGTTTTCATTACCACCCGCACGCTGATTGCCCCGCCGGTGTTTGATTTTGGAATGCGCTGCACCTATCGCTGGCGCATCACCGCCGACGGGCAAATCAACGTTGAGCTGAGCGGTGAACGCTACGGCGATTACCCGCACATCATTCCGTGCATCGGCTTTACGCTCGGCATCAACGGCGAATTTGACCAGGTGAGCTACTACGGACGCGGGCCAGGGGAAAACTACCCCGACAGCCAGCAGGCCAGCACCATCGATCTGTGGCACACCACGGTGGATAAGATGTTCGAAAATTACCCCTTCCCGCAGAACAACGGCAACCGCCAGCAGGTGCGCTGGGCAACGCTTGCCAACCGTCACGGCAGCGGACTTCTGGTGGTGCCTGAGCAACCAATCCACTTTAGCGCATGGCACTACACGGCAGAGAACATCCACGCGGCACAGCACTGCAATGAACTGCATCGTTGCGATGACATTACCCTCAACCTTGACCATCAGGTACTGGGTTTAGGCTCCAACTCCTGGGGAAGCGAAGTGCTCGACTCCTGGCGCGTCTGGTTCAGACCGTTCCGCTACGGGTTCACCCTGCTCCCACTGGACGGTGGACAAGCCGCCTCGCAGGCGCTGGCGCACCATCAGTTTGGCACCGGTTTCTTCTCCATGAATTCGCACAGCGAGGCAGACAAATGATCGTTCTCGACAGCCTGGAACAGTTCCAGCAGCTTTATCGCACGGGCCGCAAGTGGCAGCGCTGCGTAGAGGCCATAAACAACATCGACAATATCCAGCCCGGCGTTGCCCACTCGATTGGCGACTCGCTGGCCTACCGTGTGACCGGTGATGCCAGTACCGACGCATTGTTCGTCGGCCATCGCCGCTACTTCGAGGTGCATTACTACCTGCAGGGAATGCAAAAAATTGAATTCGCCGCAAAAGAAACCCTTCAGCTTGTGGCGTGTTATCGCGATGAAACCGACCGCGAATACCTGAAAGGTGTGGGTCACACCGAACAGGTGCGCGAGGGGCAAATCGTCATTTGTGAGAACCACGAGGCGTATCGCTTCATCAGTGATACGCCTGCAAAAAAAGTCGTCCTCAATGTGACCATCGAAGACGGTTATTTTCATAACAAATAAAAAAGCCAGCGGTGCCAATGAAGCACCGCTATCCTCCTCGTACCCGGAGATATGTTATGTCTGAAGTCACTAAGCGTAATACCATCGGCAAATTCGGCCTGCTGTCGCTGACGTTTGCCGCCGTGTTTAGTTTTAATAACGTCATCAACAACAATATCGAGCTGGGCCTCGCCTCAGCGCCGATGTTCTTTTTAGCCACCCTGTTCTATTTCATTCCGTTCTGCTTAATCATTGCAGAGTTTGTTTCACTGAATAAAAACTCCGAAGCCGGGGTTTACGCCTGGGTGAAAAGTTCGCTGGGTGGACGCTGGGCGTTTATTACCGCCTACACCTACTGGTTTGTTAACCTGTTCTTCTTTACCTCGTTATTACCGCGCGTCATCGCCTACGCCTCTTACGCCTTTTTGGGTTATGAGTACATTCTTACGCCGTTTGCCACCACAGTACTGAGTATGGTGCTGTTCGCCTTCTCCACCTGGGTGTCTACCAACGGGGCGAAAATGCTGGGGCCGATTACCTCCGTCACCTCCACGCTGATGCTATTGCTGACCCTCTCTTATATTCTGCTGGCGGGCGCGGCTCTGATGGGTGGCGTTCAGCCTGCCGACCCTATCACCGTGGATGCGATGATCCCGAACTTCAACTGGGCATTCCTCGGTATTACCACCTGGATATTTATGGCTGCCGGTGGTGCGGAATCCGTTGCGGTATACGTCAATGACGTTAAGGGCGGCTCCAAATCCTTCGTTAAAGTGATCATTCTGGCGGGGATATTCATCGGCGTGCTGTACTCCATCTCCTCGGTGCTGATTAACGTCTTTATCAGCAGCAAAGAGCTGAAATTTACCGGCGGCTCGGTGCAGGTGTTCCACGGTCTGGCGGTATGGTTTGGCCTGCCGGAAGTGCTGATGAACCGCTTTGTCGGGCTGGTTTCCTTTACCGCGATGTTCGGCTCCCTGCTGATGTGGACGGCAACCCCGGTCAAAATTTTCTTCTCTGAAATCCCGACCGGCATTTTTGGCCCCAAAACCGTGGCGCTGAACGAAAACGGCGTACCGGCACGCGCGGCGTGGATCCAGTATCTGATTGTGATCCCGTTAATGATTATCCCGACAATGGGGTCGAATACCGCGCAGGAGCTGATGAACACCGTCATCAACATGACCGCCGCCGCATCAATGCTGCCGCCGCTGTTCATCATGCTGGCGTACCTGAACCTGCGCCGTAAGCTCGATCATCTGCCACGCGATTTCAAAATGGGCTCACGCACCACGGGCATGGTAGTGGTATCGATGCTGATTGTGATTTTTACCATCGGTTTTGTGGCCTCAACCTTCCCGACCGGTGGCAATATTCTGACGATTATTTTCTATAACGTCGGCGGCATTGTTTTATTCCTCGGATTTGCCTGGTGGAAATACAGCAAATACGTAAAAGGATTATCAAAAGAACAACAAGAAATTGAAGCATCACCGGCCTCGAATATTAACTAACACTGAAGGCATGGATTTTTTCTCATTGGGATGAGTGCATGAAAATTAAAGTAAAAACATTTGGGGCACTCGCTGCCCTCTCTTTTTGCTGCCCGTCATTTGCCGCAGAGGAGGCACGACCTGCCGAACACGACGATACCAAAACGCCGGAAATCACCTCTTCGTCATTCCGTTTTTATGGCGAACTGGGTGTCGGCGGATATATGGATTTAGAAGGTAAAGATAAACATAAATACAGCGACGGCACCTATATTGAGGGCGGTCTGGAGATGAAACAGGGGAACTGGTTCGGCCTGATTTACGGTGAAGGCTGGACCGTTCAGGCTGACCATCAGGGCAACGCCTGGGTGCCTGACCACAGCTGGGGCGGTTTTGAAGGCGGGCTCAACCGCTTTTACGGCGGTTATAAAACCGATAACAGTACCGAGATCATGCTCAGTCTGCGGCAGGATTCCTCCCTGGATGACCTGCAATGGTGGGGGGATTTCACCCCCGACCTGGGTTATGTGATCCCCAATACCCGCGACATTATGTACGCGCTCAAGGTGCAAAATCTCTCCGGCGACCTGCGCTATAGCATCACCGCCACGCCTGCCGGGCACCATGACGAGAGCAAGGCATGGCTGCACTTTGGCAAATACGATCGCTATGACGATAAGTACACTTATCCGGCAATGGCGAATGGCTATATCCAGTATGACATTGTGAAAGGTGTCACCTGGATGAACGGCCTTGAAGTCACCGATGGTACCGGCCAGCTCTTTTTAACCGGTGTTTTGTCACCAAACCTGGCCGCACGCGCCTGGCATCATACCGGACGCGCCAGAGGCCAGCATGTCTCCGGCACCGAAACCGGCTATATGCTCAGCGCCATGATTGAGGCGTTAAAAGGCGTGTATCTCTCCACCGCCTACAGCTATGCAAAGCATCGTCCGGACAATGCCACCGATGAAACCACGTCGTTTATGCAGTTTGGTATCTGGTACGAGTACGGCGGTGGACGCTTTGCCACTGCTGCCGACAGCCGCTTCTACATGAAAAATGCCTCCGGCGACCCCAGTGACCAGGTCTTCCTGATGCAATACTTCTACTGGTAAAAAAGGGATCTTCCACCATGAAATTTACATCCGCACTTACGCCACTGGCCTGTGCTCTGGCGCTGAGTTTTTCGGCCCATGCGGCAACCGCAAACGACTTTAAAAACGTCGTCAACCGCACCGGTGCGCCGGAGTATATGCACGATTTCGACTATGACGACCACCAGCGCTTTAATCCCTTTTTCGATTTGGGTGCCTGGCATGGTCATCTGCTGCCAGACGGGCCACACACTCAGGGAGGGTTTCCCGGCGTAGCGCTACTTACCGAAGAGTACATCAACTTTATGGCGACCAATTTTGACCGCCTGAGCGTGTACCAGAACGGCAAAAAAGTGGATTTCACCCTTGAGGCCTGGAGTGTTCCCGGTGCGCTGGTGCAGAAACTGAGCGCGAAAGAGGTACAAATAGAGATGACGTTACGCTTTGCCTCCTCCCGCACGTCACTGCTGGAAACCCGTATCACCAGCAAGACACCGCTCGATCTGGTGTGGGATGGCGAACTGCTGGAAAAGCTGGAGGCCAAAGAAGGTAAACCGCTTTCGGATAAAACCATCGACGGAGCATTTCCCGATTATCAGCGCAAAATTGTCACCACCCGCGATGGCCTGAAGGTCACCTTTGGCAAAGTGCGTTCGACGTGGGATCTGCTGACCTCCGGCAGCTCTGAATATCAGGTGCATAAATCATTACCCGTCGAAACCACGGTCGACGGGCATCGTTTTACCAGCCGGGCGCACATTACAGGCAGCACCACGCTGTATACCACCTATTCACATTTGCTGAATGCAGATGAGGTCAAACGCGAACAGCCGCAAATCCGCGATATCCTGGCGCGTCCCGCCTCCTACATTGCCGCCTCACAACAACGCTGGGAGGGCTATCTGCAGAAAGGGCTAACCAACCCGAATGCAACACCGGAACAAACCCGCGTGGCGGTGAAAGCGATTGAAACGCTGAACGGTAACTGGCGTTCGCCTGGCGGCGCGGTACGTTACAACACGGTAACACCATCCGTAACCGGACGCTGGTTCTCCGGTAACCAGACCTGGCCGTGGGATACCTGGAAACAGGCGTTTGCAATGTCGCATTTCAACCCGGATATCGCCAAAGAGAACATCCGCGCGGTCTTCTCGTGGCAAATCAAAGCCGACGATCCTCTTCGCCCGCAGGATGCCGGTTTTGTACCGGATCTTATCGCCTGGAACCTGAGCCCGGAACGCGGTGGCGACGGTGGCAACTGGAACGAGCGCAATACCAAACCGAGCCTGGCGGCCTGGTCAGTGATGGAGGTCTACAACACCACGCACGATAAGGCCTGGCTGGCAGAGATGTATCCAAAACTGGTTGCCTATCATGACTGGTGGCTACGTAACCGGGACCATAACGGCAACGGCGTGCCGGAGTACGGTGCGACACGTGACAAAGCCCATAACACCCCTGACGGTGAAATGCTGTTTACCGTTAAGAAAGGCGATAACGCGGAATCACTCTCTGGTCTGAACAACTACGCCAGGGTGATCGACAAAGGGCATTATGACAGTCTGGAGATCCCGGCGCAGGTTGCCGCCTCGTGGGAATCCGGACGTGACGATGCCGCCGTGTTCGGGTTTATTGATAAAGCACAGCTGGATAAATACGTCGAAAACGGCGGGAAACGCAGCGACTGGACGGTAAAATTCGCGGAAAACCGCAGCAAAGAGGGCAACTTGCTGGGCTATTCGTTACTGCAGGAGTCCGTCGACCAGGCGAGCTATATGTACAGCGACAATCACTATCTGGCGCAAATGGCGAGCCTGCTTGGGAAAGAGCAGGAAGCCAGCCACTATCGCCAGCTGGCGGATAAGCTCGCGACCTATATCAATACCTGTATGTTCGATGCGAAAAGCGGTTTTTACTACGACATTCGCATTGAGGATAAGCCGCTGGAGAACGGCTGCGCGGGCAAACCTATCGTCGAACGCGGTAAGGGGCCGGAAGGCTGGTCGCCGTTGTTTAATGGTGCAGCAACGCAGGAACATGCTGACGCCGTGGTGAAGGTGATGCTGGATCCGCAAGAGTTCAACACATACGTGCCGCTCGGCACGGCCGCGTTGACCAACCCGGCGTTTGGCCCGGATATCTACTGGCGTGGCCGCGTCTGGGTCGACCAGTTCTGGTTCGGATTAAAAGGGATGGAACGCTATGGCTACCGTGAACAGGCACAAACTCTGGCGGAAACCTTCTTTAAGCATGCGAAGGGGTTAACGTCCGATGGCCCAATTCAGGAAAACTACAACCCGCTGACCGGCGCGCAGCAAGGCGCACCTAACTTCTCCTGGAGCGCGGCACATCTGTACATGCTGTATAACGACTTTTTCCGCAAAAACTAACGGGTCGGGCTTTCGCCCGTGCAAGCGTAGTTGCCACCCGGCAAAACGCTACCTCGTGATCCACAACGTGGGCCAGGCATCTGGCCCATTCCAGTTATCACAGCTGGGTTCTTCGGCATAACGCACCAGACGGAAGTGCTGACCGTCAAAACGCCAGCGAGTCTGGATCCCGCAATCCGCAATACCACGCCCTAACGCGAGCGTGGTCAGTTCACGCGTTTTTTCATCAAAGCGGGCATTCATCAGCTCCATTTCACTGCTGTCGCTTACAGGGGTAAACGGCAGACGCAGCCTCACGCTGCGGGCGGAAAACGGTTTTTTGCGCGACACCAGCCACGCCAAATCGACGGTATTGTATGCCCCTGCTTCACAGCTGATGATCAGCAGCGCTTTGTCGTCGGTTAGCGCAGTCACGCGCACTTCCCGGCGGTTTGGATCAAGCGAGCACTGGCTGTTATTCATCCGCCAGGTACCGTAATCCAGCAGGTCGTTCAGTTCACCGTGAGACAGCGGCGTGGGTGTCGGGTTCACCCCCGCCACCTCTTTTAAGGCCGGCGCAGGCGGCACGCTTAACGACGGCTCGCCCCCTTTTTTAATCCAGGCCGTTTCGCTGCCAACGCGTTTTTGCTGGGCGTCAATAAACAGCAAGGCAGCTTTCAGACCGACCAGCGAGATAACCTGGTTGCCGCCACGCAGGGTCAGCGCCTTCCCTTCCTGAATGCTTTTCAAAAATGCCGTGATGGTAGCGGCGACATCCGTTTTCAGATGCCAGGGGGTTAACTGCCAGTGCAGCGGTTCAAATTTAAGCGGGGCATTATCCAGCAGCAGGCGTGGCGCAATGTCGGGTTCTTTTACGGAGGGGGCAGAAAGGCCGCCAAGATCGATACGCAGCGTGGCATCGGTTTTCGCCCCGGCGCTGCGGCTGAGCGTCATCACCAGACCGCGATGTTCACCGGTATTGCGCGCAACGCAAAAATTCTGGTTATTGCAGGTGACCTGCCAGTCAGAGAACGATTGCTGAGAAGGCGCAGCCCACACCCACGGCGTGGGGAGTACGCAAAATAAACAGAGAACAAAAACGCAGTGGCGCATGAATGGCACAATCCCGGAAACAAAAACGCATATCTGGATAATATCTTCGTGTTCAAGCCTGGCGTGCTCAATCGGATTTATCAGATAGAGTTGTCCGAAACATCGCCCATTAAGCCGGATGTTTGTAAATACTGCAGCAATATCACAGCCTTACCGTCTTTAACCTCCCCTGAATGGACCATCGCCAGCGCCCGGGAAAAGGGAAGTTCCAGCACTTCAATATCTTCATCGTCTACGCCGCCGCCCCGGTGCGTTCGCTGGGCATCGCTGTATTCCGCAATGAAGAAATGGATGAGTTCCGTCACGCCGCCTGGCGACATAAACAGCTCGAAGACTTTTTTAACGTTCCCCACTTCAAAGCCCGTCTCTTCGATGGCCTCTTTGCGGATACACACTTCTGGCTCATCGTCGTCAAGAAGACCCGCGCAGGTTTCAATCAACCGTCCATCCGGGTTGCCATTGACCCATGTCGCCACCCGAAACTGGCGAATCAACACCACACTTTGCTTTTCACGGTTGTAGAGCAGAATGGTTGCCCCGTTGCCACGGTCGTAGACCTCGCGTTTATGGCGGATAACTTCACCGTTATTACGCGTTAAATCATAGGTGATGTTACGCAGGACAAAGTAATTTTCAGATAGGATTTTGTCTTTGATAACGTCGATTTTCAGGGTCATACGGGCTCCACGGCATAATAAGTGCATTTATACTACGCCGTGAACCCCGCTTTGTCGCTCGCCGGATTTAGTGCATTTTTGGCGCGTTTACTTCAAGCCAGTCGAGAATGCCCTGCGCGGCATGACGTCCTTCTGCCATCGCAGTCACCACCAGATCCGCACCGCGTACCGCATCACCCCCGGCAAAAATTTGCGGGTTGGTGGTCTGGTAGCGATAGCGCCCCTCTACGGAGGCAATGATACGCCCCCAGTCATCCGTCTCGACACCCTGCGCCTGCAGCCACGGCATCGCGTGCGGATTAAAACCAAACGCCATGATCACCGCATCAGCAGGCATAACAAACTCACTGCCCGCCACCGGAACAGGCCGACGGCGTCCCTGGGCATCCGCGTCACCCAGTTCGGTGCGCAGCATCCGAATGCCGTTAACCTGCCCGTCAGCGGCAAGCACCAGCTCAACGGGCTGGACGTTAAATTCAAATTCAGCGCCCTCTTCTTTTGCGTTCTTCACCTCTTTTTTCGAGCCAGGCATGTTGGTTTCATCCCGGCGGTAGGCGCAGGTGACCTTCGTCGCACCGTGACGTAACGCGGTACGCACGCAGTCCATCGCGGTATCTCCCCCACCGAGCACCACCACGTTCAGACCCCGGGTGTCGATAAACGGCTCTTTGACCGTCGATTCCAGCCCCATCACATGGCGCGTGTTCGCCACCAGGAAAGGCAGCGCGTCATACACGCCCGGTGCGTCCTCGTGCGGTATACCGGCCTTCATGGAACGGTAGGTGCCGACACCAATAAACAGAGCATCGTAATCGCTTCGTAGCTGAGACATCGACACGTCCTGGCCCACTTCACAGTTCAGCTCAAAATGGATCCCCATCGCAGTAAATATCTCTCTGCGCCGCGCGAGCAACGATTTATCCAGCTTGAAGGCCGGAATGCCAAACGTCAGCAGACCGCCAATTTCCGGGTGACGATCATAGACGGTGACGCTCACACCGCTGCGCACCAGCACATCCGCGCAGGCGAGCCCGGCAGGCCCTGCTCCGATAACGGCAACCCGTTTCCCCACCGGGGAAACATTACTCATATCCGGTTTCCAGCCCAGCGCCAGCGCCTGGTCAGAGATATAGCGCTCGATGTTACCAATGGTCACTGAACCTGATTCATCACGCACTGTGCAGGCCCCTTCACATAATCTGTCCTGCGGACAGACGCGGCCGGTAATTTCAGGTAAACAGTTGGTCTGGTGAGAGAGCGCCACGGCACCGGCGATATCTCCTGCGTTGACACGTTCAATCCACTGCGGGATGTGGTTGTGCAGTGGGCACGTCCATTCGCAAATACTGTGTTCCCCGCATTTCAGGCAGCGCGAGGCTTCACGTTGAGCCTGTTCTGCCCGAAACGGCAGGGTGATTTCATTAAAATGGCCGGCGCGTTCCTGCGGGCTGAGCTTATCCGGCTCACCACGTTGCGGCGTGTTTTGCATCTGCTGCAGTTTAGTTTGCACCACGTCATGACCAACCGCTTCGCCATGCCAGGGTTGCGCTTCCAGACGAGCAGTGCGCTGACGACGCGATTTTGCCAGATTGTCGAGGACGGCGGGTGTCGCCAGCGTCAGGACATCCGCCGGGCAATTTTCGATACAGGCCGGGCCTTGCGGGCGCGTCAGGCAGAGGTCACATTTGTGTGCTTCGGCCTTCACGCTGCCGTTGTCGAGCGGCGTGACGATAATCTCCATCGTGCCAAATGGGCAGGCGACCACACAGGCTTTGCAACCAATGCATTTTTGTTGATTCACCTGTACGCTGTGGTCGTGTTTGCTGATGGCCCCGTTCGGACAGCTTTGTGCACAGGGCGCATTTTCGCAGTGGTGGCAGGTGACGGGGGTTTTCTTTTCGCCTGACCTGAGCACCGTAATGCGGGGATGAAAATGGCGCTCGCTCAGGACGTGCTCTTCACCGTTGTGCGCCATCACGCAGGCGACTTCGCAGGCACGACATCCAATACAGTGCTGGCTGTTGGCCATAATAAAACGATTCATAACAACACCTGTTTTTGGTTCAATAACCTTATTCTTTATATAAGTACTGTATTTACCCACGGTGGCGCGATCAGGCAATATTCACATGCCCGGAAGCCAAACTATTTCCAGTGAACCTGTGGCAGATCAATTTTATTCAGGAAGCTGTTCTGTGACCGTTAAACGACCCGTTTCCGGAAGCCTGGCCCGGGCTTTCTTTTCGATTATTGTGCTGTCGGTTCTGACCAGCACCATCGCCCTGCTGACGCTCGCCAGTAGCCAGCGTGACGCCGAAGCCATCAATATTGCCGGTTCACTGCGCATGCAGAGTTACCGACTGGGCTACGAGATGCAGCGACACAGCCCCTCGCTGGTGGCGCATCGCGAGATCTGGCAACAAACCCTGAGCGCGCCTGCCCTGCAAAAATTGAACCGCTGGTACGTACCGGACGATGTCAAACAGCGCTATCAGCAACTGCATCTTGCCTGGCAGGAGATGGATAAGCGTATCGCCAGCGGAGATACCGCGTGGTATCAGGATCACATTGAAGATTTTGTCGGCCACATCGATACCTTTGTGCTCACGCTCCAGCATTACACCGAACATAAAATACAGCTGGTCATCCTGATATCGCTGGCTGGCGGTCTTGGCATCCTGCTGCTGACGGCGTTAACCCTGCGGCGGATCCGTCGCCAGGTGGTTTTGCCGCTGAACAATCTGGTGGCAGCAAGTGAACGCATTGAGCAGGGACAATTTGATACCCCCGCACCAGATACCGCTTTGCCGAATGAACTGGGTCAACTTTCCCACGCGTTCAACCATATGTCGGCCGAGCTACACACGCTTTATCGCTCACTTGAGCACTCCGTTGCGGAAAAGACGCAGCATCTGAATGAAGCCCATCAACAGCTCGAAATGTTGTTCAAATGTTCTCAGGCACTGAATACCGGCCAGATAGACAGCCACAGTTTCAGACATATTTTGCAGATTGTGCACGAATACACGCAGATGAATTACCTGGAGCTACGAACCAGCGACGACTGGCGGCTATGCGAAGGGAATGCGTCGAAGAGTGCCCCACTGCAAAGCCTGCCAGTGCTGATGCAGGATACCCTGTATGGTGAGTTGCGCTGGCAAAGCGAAACGGGCACGGTGCCCCAAACGCTGATGCAAAGCGTGGCGACAATGCTGGGGCGCGGGCTTTATTTCAACCAGGCACAAAAGCATTACCAGCAATTGCTGTTGATGGAAGAGCGCGCGACGATTGCCCGCGAGCTGCATGATTCGCTGGCGCAGGTGCTGTCGTATTTACGCATCCAGCTTACGCTCCTCCGTCATGCCATACCGGAGGAGAACACCCCGGCGCAAACCATCATCACGGACTTCTCCCGCGAATTAAACAACGCCTGGCATCAGCTACGTGAACTGCTCACGACGTTCCGTCTGACGCTTAACCACGCCAATCTTCCCGCCGCACTCCAGGAGTCGCTGGACGGGTTGCAGAGTCAAACACAGGCAAAGCTGTATCTTGACTGTCGTCTCTCTTCCCTGGCACTGGACGCACAAAAGCAGGTGCATTTATTACAGATCGTGCGTGAAGCCGTGCTGAATGCCATTAAGCACGCCCAGGCCAGCGAGATCACCGTGAGCTGCGTGACCTCTGCGGATGGCACTCACATCGTGAACATTCGCGATAACGGTATCGGCATTGGCGAGGCCAGCGAACCGCCGGGACATTACGGGCTAAACATTATGCGCGAACGCGCGGGGCGGCTCGGAGGAGCGCTGCACTTTTCACAGCCGCAAAACGGTGGAACGCAGGTGAGTGTAACATTCCGTTCTCCCTCCCCGCTTGCGGATAAATAACGGCAAAGTAAGGCGCTATATCAACAGCCCGTCTTACGGATACGTGATATTTTCACCCGAGCCTGCGTGGGGGAGAAGGTAAAAAGGGAATGATAATTTACACTATCTCCTTTATTTCTCCACGTTTGGCCTTTGTCTTGCCGTTACAGTGTTGCAGGCAATATACAATAATGACGTGCAGCAAAACGAGGTCACACTTTCATGGCGAATTTTTTCATCGATCGCCCCATTTTTGCCTGGGTACTTGCCATTCTGTTGTGTCTGACAGGTGTCCTGGCCATTACTTCACTTCCTGTTGAGCAATACCCCGATCTGGCTCCGCCAAACGTGCGCATCACGGCTAACTACCCTGGTGCTTCGGCGCAGACGCTGGAAAATACCGTGACGCAGGTTATCGAGCAGAACATGACAGGTCTGGATAACCTGATGTACATGTCCTCACAAAGCAGCGCCACGGGCCAGGCCACGGTCACCCTGAGCTTCACGGCGGGTAGCAACCCGGACGAAGCGGTGCAACAGGTGCAAAACCAGTTACAGTCGGCCATGCGCAAGCTGCCTCAGGCGGTTCAGAACCAGGGCGTTACCGTGCGTAAAACCGGTGACACTAACATTTTGACCATCGCTTTTGTCTCTACCGACGGCTCAATGGATAAGCAGGATATTGCGGACTACGTTGCCAGTAATATTCAGGATCCGATCAGCCGTATTAACGGCGTCGGCGATATCGACGCCTACGGCTCACAGTACTCCATGCGTATCTGGCTTGATCCCAACAAGCTGAACAGCTTCCAGATGACGGCAACCGACGTCACGAATGCCATTAAATCCCAGAATGCTCAGATAGCCGTAGGGCAACTGGGGGGAACGCCTTCCGTCGATAAACAAGCGCTGAATGCCACCATTAACTCGCAGTCGCTGCTCCAGACACCCGATCAGTTCCGCGATATTACCCTGCGCGTGAATCAGGACGGTTCTGAAGTCCGCCTGGGCGATGTCGCCACGGTGGAAATGGGGGCGGAGAAGTATGACTACCTGAGCCGCTTTAACGGTAATCAGGCCTCCGGTCTGGGCATTAAGCTTGCCTCCGGTGCAAATGAAATGGCTACGGCGAAGCTGGTGTTAGACCGACTGGATGAGCTGTCGCAGTATTTCCCGCACGGTCTGGAGTACAAAGTCGCCTATGAAACCACCTCCTTCGTTAAAGCCTCGATTGAGGATGTGGTGAAGACCCTGCTGGAAGCCATCGCGCTGGTGTTCCTGGTGATGTACCTGTTCCTGCAAAACTTCCGCGCCACGCTGATCCCAACCATTGCCGTGCCAGTAGTGCTGCTTGGCACCTTTGCGGTGCTTTACGCGTTTGGTTACAGCATCAACACCCTGACCATGTTCGCAATGGTACTGGCTATCGGCCTTCTGGTGGATGACGCCATCGTGGTGGTTGAAAACGTCGAGCGTATCATGAGCGAAGAGGGGCTTTCGCCGCGCGAGGCGACGCGTAAATCAATGGGGCAAATTCAGGGAGCATTAGTCGGCATCGCGATGGTGCTCTCGGCGGTCTTTATTCCGATGGCCTTCTTTGGCGGCACAACCGGTGCCATTTACCGTCAGTTCTCGATAACCATCGTCTCCGCAATGGTGCTTTCCGTGCTGGTGGCGTTGATCCTCACCCCTGCCCTCTGTTCCACCCTCCTTAAGCCGCTGAATAAAGGTGAACACCACGGCCAGAAAGGCTTTTTCGGCTGGTTTAACCGTATGTTCAACCGCAATGCCGCACGTTATGAAATGGGCGTCGGTAAGGTGCTGCACCGCAGCCTGCGCTGGATGATGATTTACGTTGTGCTGTTGGGCGGAATGGTCTGGCTGTTCCTGCACCTCCCCACCTCATTCCTGCCGATGGAAGACCGCGGCATGTTCACCACCTCGGTGCAACTACCGAGCGGCGCAACGCAACAGCAGACTCTGAAAGTGGTCGAAAAGGTGGAACAGTACTTCTTCACCAAAGAGAAAGATAACATCATTTCGGTATTTTCGACCGTCGGCTCAGGCCCGGGGGGTAACGGGCAGAACGTCGCCCGTATGTTTGTACGCCTGAAGGACTGGAACGAGCGCGACACAAAAACGGGCACGTCGTTTGCCATTATCGAGCGCGCGACAAAAGCCTTTGCACACATCAAGGAAGCGCGCGTCTTTGCCAGCAGCCCTCCGGCCATCAGCGGCCTCGGCAGCTCCGCCGGGTTTGATATGGAACTGCAGGATCACGCGGGCGCTGGCCACACGGCACTGATGGCGGCGCGCGATAAACTGTTAGAGCTGGCGGGAAAAAATCCTGACCTGACCCGCGTCCGACATAACGGTCTGGATGACAGCCCGCAGCTGCAGGTTGATATCGATCAGCGCAAAGCGCAGGCACTGGGGGTGTCCATCGCCGATATTAACGACACCCTGCAGACGGCGTGGGGCTCCAGCTATGTGAATGATTTTATGGATCGTGGCCGCGTGAAAAAGGTGTATGTTCAGTCTGCCGCACCGTTCCGTATGTTACCGGACGATATCAACCGCTGGTTTGTGCGTAATAATTCAGGCGGCATGGTGCCGTTCTCAGCCTTTGCCTCTTCGCACTGGGAGAGCGGTTCACCACGTCTGGAACGCTATAACGGCTATTCTGCTGTTGAAATCATCGGTGAGGCCTCCCCGGGCGTCAGTACCGGTACCGCAATGGACACGATGGAAAAACTGGTGCAACAGTTACCCACCGGGTTTGGTCTGGAGTGGACGGCAATGTCTTACCAGGAGCGTCTCTCCGGGGCTCAGGCTCCTGCACTGTATGCGCTGTCGCTGCTGGTGGTATTCCTTTGCCTTGCCGCGCTCTATGAGAGCTGGTCAGTGCCGTTCTCGGTCATGCTGGTGGTACCGCTTGGTGTGATCGGCGCACTGCTGGCAACCTGGATGCGCGGTCTGGAAAACGACGTTTACTTCCAGGTAGGGCTGCTCACCGTTATCGGTTTGTCGGCAAAAAACGCCATTCTGATCGTCGAATTTGCCAACGAGATGAATGCCAAAGGGCATGAGCTAATGGCTGCCACGCTACACGCCTGCCGTCAGCGCTTACGCCCGATCCTGATGACCTCTCTGGCGTTTGTCTTTGGCGTATTACCTATGGCAACCAGTTCAGGCGCAGGCTCCAGTAGCCAGCACGCGGTGGGTACGGGCGTCATGGGTGGCATGATTTCAGCCACAATCCTGGCCATTTATTTTGTTCCTCTGTTCTTTGTGCTGGTGCGTCGCCGCTTCCCTCTCAGGGAACGTTCTGAATAACCCAATGAATTATTTAGGGTATAAAAAAAGGCGGCTCTTATAGCCGCCTTTTTACTGTGTGATTAACTCACACTATGGTTATTTTACTTATTTTAGTGCTCTTGCAATTCTTCCTGAATGTCATTTACGAAGCATGCCTTCGATAAAATCTTTCCAGTTCCCCAGTTCACGTTCAATCATAACAACCTCTCTTATTATTATGCGTATTCTACGAAAACGTACCATCATTGTGAAGACAATCTAACCAGATGCACCGATTGTACCCCGCTACCGTCCTGGATTTATGATAAATATGAACGCAGGGTCGTAAATTTTGTGTGACGTATAGCAATATTTTGAAATAACCTTACAGGCAGGTAAATTCTAAATTACTGACTGAGTTTATTAGAAATTTAACCCTTATGAACATCTATGCTTAAATGATGAAAGAATATTCAGCTTACAGGTGTGAGTTGAATTAAGAAGAATTGTAAATTAATAGAATTCCCGAATGTGTTATATTCCACTTAAGGATAAAAATTCGAAATTACTGAACATTTAATCATCATAAGAACAAAAGGATTCACCATGATTGTGATGTACGGCATTAAAAATTGTGACACCATCAAAAAGGCTCGCCGCTGGCTGGAAGCACACAATGTGCAGTATCGCTTCCACGACTACCGCGCCGATGGGCTTGATGCAGAATTTCTGCATACTGCCATCAGCGAACTGGGCTGGGAAGCGCTGCTCAATACCCGTGGAACCACCTGGCGTAAACTGGACGAATCACTGCGTGCCAGCATCAACAACGCCGACAGCGCAGCCAGTCTGATGCTCGAAATGCCAGCAATTATCAAACGCCCATTGCTCTGCGCGCCCGGGCAGCCTATGCTGCTGGGTTTCAGTGAAACCCTTTATTCTGACTTTTTTCGTTGAGGTGTAGTTTATGTCATGCCCGGTCATTGAGCTGACTCAGCAGCTTATTCGCCGTCCTTCCCTTAGCCCGGACGACGCAGGTTGTCAGGCATTAATGATTGAGCGCCTGCGTGCCATCGGGTTTACCGTTGAACGTATGGATTTTGGCGACACGCAGAACTTCTGGGCATGGCGCGGCCAGGGTGAAACGCTGGCCTTTGCTGGTCATACCGATGTGGTTCCCGCAGGTGATGCGGACCGCTGGATCAACCCACCGTTTGAACCCACCATCCGCGATGGCATGCTATTCGGCCGCGGTGCGGCAGATATGAAAGGCTCGCTGGCGGCGATGGTCGTGGCGGCGGAACGCTTTGTTGCCCAGCACCCGAACCATAAAAACCGCCTCGCGTTTCTGATCACCTCCGACGAAGAAGCCAGCGCTCATCACGGCACCGTGAAGGTGGTAGAGGCGCTGATGGCGCGCAACGAACGTCTGGACTACTGCCTGGTCGGCGAACCGTCCAGTACCGAAGTGGTGGGCGATGTGGTGAAAAACGGTCGTCGCGGATCGCTGACCTGTAACCTGACCATTCATGGGGTCCAGGGGCACGTAGCTTATCCTCACCTGGCCGATAACCCCGTGCATCGCGCAGCACCGATGCTGAACGAGCTGGTAGGCATTGAGTGGGACAAAGGCAATGAGTTCTTCCCGCCTACCAGCATGCAAATTGCCAATGTGAAGGCCGGTACCGGCAGCAACAACGTGATCCCGGGTGATTTCTTCGTCCAGTTTAACTTCCGCTTCAGTACGGAACTGACCGACGAGATGATCAAAGCGCGCGTGATCGCGCTGCTGGAAAAATATCAACTGCGCTATACCGTGGAGTGGTGGCTTTCCGGCCAGCCGTTCCTGACGCAGCGCGGGAAACTGGTGGATGCGGTAGTGAGTGCCATCGCACACTATAATGAAATTAAGCCACAACTGCTGACGACGGGCGGTACCTCAGACGGACGCTTTATCGCCCGGATGGGCGCTCAGGTTGTCGAACTGGGGCCGGTGAACGCAACCATTCACAAAATAAATGAATGTGTAAATGCGGCAGATTTACAACTACTGGCCCGTATGTATCAACGCATCATGGAGCAGCTCGTCGCCTGACGACTGTTCTGAGAAGGAATAGCAAATGGATTGGCTTTCAAAGTACTGGTGGATTCTGGTGTTGGTGTTTCTGGTTGGCGTGGTGCTTAACGTAATTAAAGATCTTAAGCGCGTTGACCACAAAAAATTCCTCGCCAACAAGCCTGACCTTCCGCCACATCGTGATTTTAACGACAAGTGGGACGATGACGACAACTGGCCGAAGAAAGACCAGAAGAAGTAATTCGTTCATCCCCCTCGCACTAACCCTCTCCCCACAAGGGGAGAGGGTCTTTTCTCACATAAACTCTACAATATCATCGTTATCCGGCTTACCGCCGCTGAGCGCTTCATCAAAGTAGTGCTTCGGTACGGTATAACGCAGATGGTCGAGTGCAAACTGCATGCTGCGATCGTCAATCGCGTGACCCAAATCGTCAACGATATCCAGCGTGACATCCCCGCCTTCGCGGATCAGGGCTTCCTGCGCGGCAACCGCATGCGAAAGCTCAATCACCCGGTCGTCACCACCGTGGATCAAATGGATTGTGGTCTGCGTTGTTGCGCTTTGCGGTAGCGTCGCAAAACGGCCGTTAAAGGCAATAACACGTGAGACCAGACCCGGCTGCGCTTTTACACTCTCCAGCGACATGATGGCCCCTTGCGAGAAGCCAATCAGCGCCGTGGCATCCGCGCCTACGCCGCTTTGCTGCTGCCAGTAGCGTACCGTTTCGATAAAGGTCGGCATGATGGCATCAATCCGCGCCTGACGATTTTCTTCCGTCACGCCCTGCACGGAGAACCACTGTCGCCCGTTCGGGCCACACGGCTCCACACCACCAATGCTGACAATCAGCGCCTGGGGAAAAACAGGTGCAAACCAGCTGCCAATCTGCCCCATATTGACGGCGTTATCGCCAACACCATGAAACAGAAGCAGTAACTGTTTAGCCGGTTTGTCGGGACTTTGAACAACAAAATGGTCGTGTTTCATGGCGGTCTCCTTAATTGATGACCTGGATCCTACACCTCCCGGAGGGAATGACCATGCCACTTTACTGAAGAAGTCATTGAAAAAATTGCCATTGCAAAACCGTGTTCTTCAGCGTCTGACAGCGCGGATTATCAAGACATTCAAGCGCCTGTATCGCTTCGCTGCGAAGCCTTGCCAGCAGCGCTTTTCGCCCGGAGAGCGCCAGTTCGGCACTGAGTTGTGCGTCGTCTTTTTTCCCCTCAATTTTACCGCGCAGGGCCGGGAGCGGCATCTCCACGGCGAGCAGCAAGCGTGTTAACGCGGCAACAGAGGTAGAAAACGCCCGGTGGGCAAAGGCAAACCCCGCCAGTTCCAGCCAGTCGTCATTATTAAGGGTAGCTTCCCAGCCATCCTCCACCGGGATCTTTTCGTCATTCCAGAACGACAGGATCCGCGCATCGCGACGCAGGCGTTGTTGCGCCTGTTCACACAGCCGATGCCCCGCTTCGCTCTGTGGCAGTAACGCCATTGCGGTGTAGCAGCCACTGCTGGCTTCGCGATGGCTGCCCATTCGCACCAGCACAAAACCACATCGTTGCCAGAAACGCCACAGCTCGTCGGTATAACCAAAACTGACCGACAGATAATCCTGACCCCTTGCATTGTGGATCAGCGCCTGTCCGATACCTTCCCGTTGACGCCAGGGATGAACGGCAATGCGGGTTATCCGCCGCCCCTTAAGCGTCGCCGCCAGAGGAGAGCCGCCATGTGCCGCCAGCGACTGCGCCACAAGGTTCCCACGAGGCCGACGAAAACCCGCCCACACCGCGCGGCTCAGTTCAGGGCTTAAACCGCCCTCATCCACCAGCCAGAGCGCGCCAGCAATGGCAGAGCCGGTTTGTGCGACCGCAAAGTGTTGGCCGGGTGCATCCATCATGCGGCGTAAATCCAGCGGTGATGTGCGGTAATGCGCGGCACACAGCAGTTCATAAACGCTCGCCACAAGTGCCGGGTTGCTTTCCCACGCCTGTGGCTCCAGTGAGGTTAAACATACTTCACCTTCCGGTTTTTGGTCGATGAGCGCATCGTCAAACAACAGCGCGCGGGCGACCACCCGTTCAAGTGGACACCCGGCAGCCCAGCGAACCGGTGTTGATAAGCTATAGCGTTGCAAGTCGCTGAAGCGGGTGCAGAATTTCAGCAAAAATCCTCGCCCCGTACCCTCATAGCCCTGAACCGTCGTCGTCAGCAGTACGCGAGGAAAACGCGCGGCCAGTTTCTCCAGAAGCGGGCCAGGAATAGCCGCCGCCTCATCAACAACAAGCCAGTCAGCCTCCAGCGTGGACGCCAGCAGCGCATCCGGAGCCATAAAGTAAAAATGTTCCCCGGCAAAACGGGCTATCACATCCGTGGCCCCTTTTGTCGGAGCGGTGACAACGGCCCGGCCCGGTATGCGATTTAATAGCATCCCCGCCAGCGCCGACTTTCCGCGCCCGCGCGCAGCCGTGACGGCCACCACGCCGTTTTTCATTGCCAGGAGTACCGCCAGAATATCGGCCTGCTCGCGCTGCGGCGCACCGCTGGCAGGCAGCCAGTCAGGTTCATCAGAAAATGGAGGAAGTGATAAAGGCTGCTCTTGTTGCCACACGATCGCATCAGGATCGGCGATAATCGTCCGGCAAAAATGGTACACAAAATGCGGAGTGGCAATCGGTTCGGCGGTGTCGCTCCAGCGAAGGGAATCGCTGTCCGGCGTCCTCGCCCAGCCAGAGAGAGGAGGAACCAGCAACACCAGCAGGCTCCCGGCACGCAGCGTCCCGCTCAGTGCCGCAAAGGCTGAAACATCAAACCCGGTACGGGCATCAAAAACCGCGTGCAGAAACTCGCGTCCCAACAGCCCACTGATGGCCTGTGAGTGGTTTTCCTCCAGCCACAGCCAGTCGCCAGGCAGGGTATCTCGCAGAGCAACGGCCTGCGTCTGTGCCCACGACGCATCGCCGCTGAGCACCACCAGCCGACGATGCCCTTTGCGCTGGAGCTGGTTAATCAGACGTTCAAACGGCAACATCACATGGCTTTGCCAAAGGTATTGCACTGCGCCGGGTTGCCGCTGTCGAAACCGCGCTTGAACCAGCTGTAACGTTGTTCAGACGTACCGTGTGTGAAACTGTCCGGTACCACCCTCCCCTGGCTCTGCTGCTGAAGGCGATCGTCCCCAATGGCCTGCGCGGCATTTAACGCCTCTTCCAGGTCACCTGATTCAAGAACGCCCTGCTTCTGCATGGTATGGCCCCAGACCCCCGCAAAGCAGTCTGCCTGTAGCTCCATACGCACAGAAAGACGATTCACCTCTGCCTGAGAGGCATTTTGCTGCAGCTGACGTACTTTAGGCTCAATACCCAGCAATTTTTGCACGTGATGTCCGACTTCATGCGCAATCACATACCCCTGGGCAAAATCGCCGTCGGCACCCAGTTTGCGTTTCATATCATCGTAAAAAGAGAGATCGATATAGACAGTGCTGTCAGCCGGGCAGTAGAACGGCCCCATCACCGACTGCCCGGTTCCGCATCCGGTACGGGTCGCGCCACGGTACATCACCAGCTTCGGCTGTTGGTAGGTTCGCCCCATTTTATCGAACAGCTGACCCCACGTGTCTTCTGTGGTGGCGAGGATAACGGAGGTAAATTTAGCCGCTTCATCTTCATTCGGGCTGATGGAGCGCTGAGAGTGTTGCTGCTGTTGGAGAGGTTGTCCGGTCATTAAACCGGTAAGATCGACACCGTAGTAACCCGCAACCAGAACCACAATAAGCAGAATGATACCGCCCTTTCCGCTGGGTAGCCGGAAGCCGGGGCCGCCCATTGAAGGGCCACCGCCATCATTGCTGCGTCTGTCTTCTACATTGTCACTTTCACGACGCCCTTGCCAGCGCATAACTACCTCGAACTATTCCATTTATAATAGTTATGATCGTAGGCGGTTAGCGGCAAGATTACCATAGGAAACAACGGTAAGAAGCCAAAGGATGCGAACATCCTTTGGCGACAGAGGGGTTAGTCGAGCTTAACGCCTAAGCGGTGGGCAACCGCTTCATAGGCTTCAATCAGGCCACCCAGGCTCTGACGGAAACGGTCTTTGTCCATTTTATCCAGAGTTTCTTTGTCCCACAGACGGCTGCCATCCGGTGAGAATTCATCACCCAGCACCACTTCGCCTTTGAACAGACCAAACTCCAGCTTGAAGTCGACCAGGATCAGACCCGCATCATCAAACAGTTTTTTCAGCACGTCGTTGGCTTTGTAGGTCAGCTCTTTCATGCGCGCCAGGTTCTCTTTGTTCACCCAGCCAAAGGTTTCGCAGTAAGAGTCGTTGACCATTGGATCGTGCATGGCGTCGTTTTTCAGGAACAGGTCGAACAGCGGTGGGTTCAGTTCAATACCTTCTTCAATGCCAAGACGCTTCACCAGGGAGCCCGCGGCACGGTTACGAACGACACACTCAACCGGAACCATATCCAGTTTTTTCACCAGACATTCCGTATCGGACAGCAACGCTTCCATCTGGGTCGGGATACCCGCTTCGGCCAGTTTGGTCATAATGAAGTGGTTGAACTTGTTGTTCACCATGCCCTTACGATCGAACTGCTCAATGCGCGCGCCATCCCCTGCTGACGTATCATTGCGGAACTCGAGCACCAACAGATCCGGGTTTTCCGTGCTGTATACGGTCTTCGCTTTGCCACGATACAACTCAGCTTGCTTCTGCATCTTCATTACTCCTGGTGTGATGATTTGTGTTCAAAACTGGGGATATTATGCCACGCACACGTTTGCGTAGCACTAAAATAAAAAGGGCTGGATTAACCAGCCCTCATATTTATTTGCTGAATGCAGCCTGGAAGACCGCGACCAGCGCATCGTTCTGCGACTGGGTCAGCGTATGACCTTTCGGATCGATAAACTGCAGGCTACTGCGGTTATCGAGGTCGCCTACCTGAATCTTGTAGTCGCCGGAGGCCAGTTGCGGATCATGCGCACCCAGTTCCTGCCATGCGCTGTCAGACAGCGGTTTATATGTTGCCGTGACGCTACCCGTTGAACGCGTGCTGTCGGTCACTTTCATGCCCACTTTTTCCAGCGTCGCTGGCAGGCGCTGCCAGGTCTGGTTAAACGGCGCACGTACCACCAGCATTGGCAGACCGGTTTCGTCTGCAGCGCTCTGGACATCGAAGGTCACACCGTTGCGGCCCTGTGCAGAGTTCGCCGCGTCGGTCGCGTTCTTATCAAGACCTGCGGCAATCACGTTCAGCATTTCGGTGCTGTAACGCTGCATGGAGGCTGGGTCAGCAACCGGTTTACCCGCCTGCTCCAGGTTTAACAGCTTAACGGTAACCGCCTGCTGATAACCCTGTGGTTTAACGGAGACTTGATAACGACCACGGTACTGCTGATCTTCATCCAGACGGTTCCACTCAACCCAGTCGGTGGTTAAGCTCTGGCTGGCGTCATCGCGTTTTGCAATCGTGTAATTCTTCGACTGAATAACGCTAACAACCTGCGGCCACAGCGTACTGTTACGACTGTTTTCAACCATCAGAGACGCCGTATCACCGGTAAACTGGGTACGCGCCCCGTTCACCAGAGCCAGGGGCTGAGCTGGTGGACGAATATCAAGTGCTTTACCAACCAGACCGCTGCCGTTAGCCACGGGGATATTATAATCGCCGTTCTGAATCGGCAGGATCATGCCAGCCGGTGCGTGAAGTTCAGCAAGCGGTGTCGCATCCAGATAGGATTCATCACCGCTCACCTGGCGCTTGTAGCGCGAGTCTGAACTACAGGCAGCGAGCAGCATAACAAGCGAAACACTCGCAACCTTCGCCAGGCGCGACTTCTGTACTGAATAAGCCATCAAATCTCCCTAAACTTTACAGCAAACCGGCATGCTTCAGCGCAGCAGTGACGATTTCACGACCGTGGTCGGTAATCGGTGTCATTGGCAGACGCAGCGTATCGGTTGCTACAAGTCCCAACTCCTTACAGGCCCATTTCACTGGGATCGGATTGGGTTCGACAAATAATTTATTGTGCAATGGCATCAGACGATGATTGATCACGCGAGCTTCATTAAAGTGACCCGCTGCCGCCAGCTTGCACATTTCAGCCATATCACGCGCCGCAACGTTCGCCGTTACGGAAATCACGCCGTGACCACCGAGCTGCATAAAGTCCAGCGCGGTCGCATCATCACCGCTCAACAGGATAAAGTCATCTGAAACCAGCTCTTTGATCTGATGAACGCGGCTTAAGTTCCCTGTGGCCTCTTTAATCCCGATAATATTTTTTACTTCCGCGAGACGACCAACGGTTTCCGGCAGCATATCGCAGCCAGTACGGGACGGCACATTATACAGAATTTGTGGCAAGTCAGTATGTTCAGCGATGGCGCTGAAATGCTGGAACAAACCTTCCTGAGTAGGACGGTTGTAGTATGGTGTCACCGTCAGACAACCCACGATGCCACTGTCGTTAAAACGTTTGGTCAGGCTAATTGCCTCTGCGGTTGCATTGGCTCCCGTACCTGCGATGACCGGAATACGCCCATCAGCCAGTTCAAGGGTCAGCATAACCACATCGCCGTGCTCTTCGTGGCTCAGCGTTGCAGATTCACCGGTAGTCCCTACCGAAACGATCGCCGAGGTTCCATTGGCGACATGGTAATCAATGAGCTTCTTCATGCTTGACCGGCAGACATTACCTTTTTCATCCATCGGTGTAACAAGCGCGACAATACTTCCCGTGAACATGGGCCATCCTCTGTGCGAACAAGAGTCTCAATGGTACGTTTGGAACTGTAATAAAAGCAAGCGACCTGAGGCCTTCAGGCGGTTGTATGCATGTTTTTTTTATGCTTTCCTTAGGAAGACTTAACCAAGCAAAGGAAGAACGGGTTTGACAACCTCATCACAACATTACCTGGTTATCACTGCGCTGGGTGCTGACAGGCCGGGGATAGTGAATACCATCACCCGCCACGTAAGCAGCTGCGGCTGTAATATCGAAGACAGTCGTCTGGCGATGCTGGGCGAAGAGTTCACATTTATTATGCTGCTTTCCGGGACATGGAATGCCATTACGCTTATCGAATCGACCCTGCCGCTCAAAGGCGCAGAGCTGGATTTGCTGATCGTGATGAAACGCACCACCGCACGTCCACGTCCGGCAATGCCTGCAACCGTCTGGGTGCAGGTTGAAGTCCCTGATTCACCGCATCTGATTGAACGTTTTACAGCGCTTTTTGACAGCCATCAGATGAACATTGCTGAACTGGTCTCCCGCACACAGCCAGGGGATGACAGTGCCGTTCCCACGCTCTTTATTCAAATTACCGCGCATAGCCCTGCCTCGCAGGATGCGTCAAATATCGAGCAAGCGTTCAAAGCCCTCTGTACAGAGTTAAACGCGCAAGGCAGTATAAGCGTCGTCAATTATTCGCAGCATGAACAGGATGGAGTTGAGTAATGAATCCACTGAAAGCCGGTGACATCGCACCGAAATTTAGCTTACCGGATCAAGACGGTGAGCAAGTAAATTTGACCGACTTCCAGGGACAGCGTGTTCTGGTCTATTTTTACCCGAAAGCCATGACGCCTGGCTGTACCGTGCAGGCTTGTGGGTTACGCGACAACATGGATGAGTTGAAAAAAGTCGGCGTGGAAGTGCTGGGCATCAGCACCGATAAACCAGAGAAGCTGTCACGTTTTGCGGAAAAAGAGCTGCTGAACTTCACGCTGCTTTCCGACGAAGACCACCAGACATGCGAGCAGTTTGGCGTCTGGGGTGAGAAGTCCTTTATGGGCAAAACTTACGACGGTATTCACCGCATCAGCTTCCTGATTGATGCCGACGGTAAAGTTGAACACGTGTTCGATGACTTCAAAACCAGCAATCACCACGACGTGGTGTTGAACTGGCTGAAAGCGAGCGCCTGATAAACAGTAAAACGGTAACCCCGGTTGCCGTTTTTAGTGTTTACGCCCTCTCCCGTCGGAGAGGGTTGGGGCGAGGGTATCAGGCCCCACTATCTCTACGTTTTGTCAACCGCAGGCGCATCCGGCCACGCATGGACTACGGCTTTAATCAGCGTTGCCAGCGGAATAGCAAAGAACACGCCCCAGAATCCCCACAGACCACCGAAAATCACCACGGATAAAATAATCACCAGCGGATGCAGGTTCACCGCTTCCGAGAACAGCACCGGCACCAGCAGGTTTCCATCCAGCCCCTGAATGATCAGGTACACCGCGAAGCAACTCCAGAACTCGGTACCCAGGCCAAACTGGAACAGCGCGACACCCACCACCGGGATAGTCACCACAAACGCACCGATGTACGGAATCAGTACTGAAAACCCCACCAGCACGGCTAACAGCAAGGAGTAGTTCAGACCAAAGATCAGGAATCCAATCCAGGTCGCGACGCCCACGACAATCATCTCCAGTACCTTGCCGCGAATGTAGTTGGTGATTTGTTGGTTCATCTCCTCCCAGACCTGCCCGGCCAGACCACGGTTGCGCGGCAGAATACGGCGAACGGCATTCAGCATCTGGTCCTTATCTTTGACCAGGAAGAAAACCATTAACGGAACGAGCACAAGGTATACAGCCAGAGTGAGCAGCCCCACCAGCGACGCCAGAGAGTACTTCACCACCGAATCCCCCATCGTCATGATGCGGGCACGCATGTTTTCCGCCATCGCATCAATAATCCCGGCATCCATCAGCGCAGGATAACGACGCGGCAGCGTGGCGGCGAAATCAGAAAGCTTATTCAACATACCGGGCATATCGCGGATAAGGTTGATCCCCTGCTGCCAGGCAACAGGCATTACCACAAATGACATCAGCAGCAATATGCCGACAAACAGTACCAGCACGATACTGGTCGCCCAGCGGCGCGAACAGCCGATATTTTCCAGGCGCGCCGTTGGCCACTCCAGCAGGTACGCCAGTACAATCGCCACCAGCAGCGGAGCCAGAAGACCACTAAAGAAGAACAGAATACCGAACCCGGCAACCAGGATAACCAGCAAAGCAATGGCTTCCGGGTCACTAAACCGACGCCGATACCACTGCATTAACATTTCGAGCATACAACCCTTCCCTGAATCGGATGGCGGGAGTGAGAATGTGAATTGTATCTAACTGCCACAAAAAAGACTTTCCTTTTTGACGCACTGTCACGAATTGCAAAACCCTGATGAATGGGATTTTCTTCATGCTTCAACACGGCTACACTCGCAGGGCAGTGGAGATGAACGATATGCCGGTTCATCGGTCAAATTAGCACATCCAAAATACAGGACAGTGGTTATGTTCAGGCAGTTGAGAAAAACACTGGTTGCGACACTGATTGCCGCACTGACGGTCGGTCAGGTGTTGCCAGCTTTCGCTGACTCGGCCGATTCATTGCCGGATATGGGCACCTCAGCAGCAAGCACGCTCTCCATTGGGCAGGAGATGCAAATGGGTGATTACTATGTCCGCCAGCTTCGCGGCAGCGCCCCACTGATTAATGACCCTTTACTGGTACAGTACATCAACGGTCTGGGGATGCGCCTGGTTGCACATGCCAATTCAGTCAAAACCCCCTTCCACTTCTATTTAATTAATAACGACGAAATCAACGCCTTCGCCTTCTTTGGCGGTAACGTGGTGCTGCATTCGGCGTTATTCCGTTACTCTGATAACGAAAGCCAGCTGGCTTCGGTCATGGCGCACGAAATTTCACACGTCACCCAGCGCCATCTGGCGCGTGCAATGGAAGACCAGAAACGTAACGCCCCGCTGACCTGGGTCGGCGCGCTGGGTTCTATTCTGCTGGCCATGGCCAGCCCGCAGGCAGGGATGGCAGCGTTAACCGGTACGCTGGCGGGAACGCGTCAGGGGATGATCAGCTTCACCCAGCAAAACGAACAGGAAGCAGACCGTATCGGGATTCAGGTATTGCAGCGTGCGGGTTTTGATCCCCAGGCCATGCCAACCTTCCTGGAAAAACTGCTCGATCAGGCGCGCTATTCCACGCGTCCTCCTGAAATTCTGCTGACTCACCCGCTGCCAGAAAGCCGCCTGTCGGACGCGCGTAACCGCGCCAACCAGATGCGTCCGGTGGTCGTACAGTCTTCACAAGACTTCTACATGGCGAAAGTCAGAACGCTGGGTATGTACAACTCCGGGCGAAACCAGCTCACCAGCGACCTGCTGGATGCCCTGGCAAAAGGCAACGTGCGCGAGAAAAATGCCGCGCAGTATGGTCAGGCACTACAGGCGATGGGAGCCAGCAAATACGATGAAGCACGTAAAATGCTGCAACCACTGCTGGCCGCCGAACCGGGCAACCCGTGGTATCTCGATCTCGCGACCGATATCGATCTGGGACAGAAAAAAACCACCGATGCGATTAACCGCCTGAAGGGAGCGAAAGATGTACGTACCAACCCGGTACTGCAGCTTAACCTGGCGAATGCTTACTTACAGGGCGGTCAGCCGGGTGAAGCGGCAACCATTCTGAACCGCTACACCTTTAACAATAAAGACGATCAAAACGGCTGGGACTTGCTCGCCCAGGCCGAAGCGCAGCTCGGTAACCGCGATCAGGAGCTGGCTGCGCGTGCTGAAGGCTTTGCGCTGGTAGGCCGTCTTGATCAGGCCATTTCCATGCTCAGTAACGCCAGCTCGCAGGTCAAGCTCGGCAGCCTGCAACAGGCCCGTTACGATGCGCGCATCGATCAGCTGCGCGATCTGCAACAGCGCTTCAAGCCGTACGCGAAGATGTAATACAGGAGAATTCAGGACATGACAGACGCGGTAAAAATTTATCACAACCCTCGCTGCTCCAAGAGCCGTGACACCCTCAGCCTGTTGAAGGCTAACGGTGTTGACCCGGAAGTGGTGTTGTACCTGGAGACTCCGCCAGACGCACAAACCCTTCGCCAGCTGCTGCACATGCTGGGCATGGGCAGTGCAAGAGCCTTGATGCGCCAGAAAGAAGACCTTTATAAGTCGCTCAGCCTGGATGACACTCGTCTCACTGAGGCTGAGCTGATCCAGGCGATGGTCGAAAATCCGAAGCTGATTGAACGTCCAATCGTGGTGGCAAATGGCCAGGCCCGCATCGGGCGGCCACCGGAAGACGTACTCGAGATCCTCTAATCCTGACGCCGCAGCGCTTCAAGAAAGGCCTGCGGCGTACTCTCTCCCAGTTTTTTCTGCGCTTTTCCCCGGTTGTAAAATTCACACATTTCGATCAGCACCCTTCCAACAGGTTCACGCTGCACGCGCGGAATGATCTCCCCTAACGGAAGGGTCACCTGAACGGCTTTGTGTTTTTGCGGATGCGCTTTTACAGCGATATTCCGCTCCGGCAATACCACCTCAAAACCAAAAGTCTCAAGAGATTGTATACAGGCCGGACAGACATCAAGCAGCTCACGCGTCCAGTTAACCAGCAACTGAGGCGATAACCCCGCATAGAGTCGGGCGTAGCACCAGCCGCTCACCGGTTCACGCGCCCACAGCAGATGTTGCTCTCCACCATCCTCCATATGCAACGACAGCGGCAGATGGTGCATCACCAGTTGATGCGGCACGACGCCTGCCTTCAGCGCCTTTTTCCCCTGCAATGGCACCGCCTTTTGTTTCGCAGGCGCGGGTCTGAGATAGCGGTTCAGGGTCGCCCGGGAAACGGCGATCCCCAGCCCTTCATTAACCAGAAGCAACAGCTCATCCAGCGGCGCACCGATGGCCTCACGCAGGACATTCACCAGAACCACCTGCTCTTGTCTCATTGCTTTGTGTATCACTTTTGGCGTGGTCTGGTTATCCGAAACCTGGTCACGGTTGCGCCAGCGCCGGACGGTAGTAACGGAGATCCCAAGTTCGATAGCCAGCTCTCTGTCGCTTTTATCAGACTGCTGGAGATAGCGCCGGATCCGTGGCGTGGTGGTGGCATTGGCATGCAGTTTGATTTCCATCGCAAGGATCCCATTAACCAATCTTGTGAGATTTATATTAAACGGGCGAATGCTTTGTGACCGATTTCACCTTTCGCTCGCCACGCTTCACTGATAATCCACAGACATAACATAAACAACACCACTCAATCTTGTACGGAGTTCACAATGAACAATGTTCTGGGATTTCTTGAAGCAAAACTGATGCCGCTGGCGGCCAAAACGGCGCAGCAGCGCCATCTGTGTGCCATTCGCGGAGCCTACGTCTCATTCATGCCGTTTATCATCGTCGGCTCCATTCTGCTGGTGATCTCCTCCTTCCCGAACCAAACCTATCAGCACTTTATGTCTCAGGCCTTTGGTGAAAGCTGGAGCGCCATTATAGAAATTCCGTTCAATGCGGTGTTCTCGACCATGTCTCTGTTCATTAGTTTCCTGGTGGCGTTCCGCCTGGCGGAACACTATGGGGAAGACCGCATCTCCTGCGGCATTCTGGCGCTGGTCGCGTTTCTGATCCTGACCCCGTTTATCAAAGTGGCCGAAAACGGCGGCATTACCGTGATACCCGTAGAGTGGATTGGCAGTAAAGGACTGTTCGTCGCCATGATCGGTTCGCTACTGTGGACGGAGCTGTTCTGCTGGCTGAAGCGCAAGAATCTGGTCATCAAAATGCCTGACGGTGTACCGCCTGCAGTGCAGGAGTCTTTCGCCGCACTGATCCCTGCCCTGCTGGTGATGATTCTGGTGCTGGGTATTCGTATCGTCTTTGAAAACACCCACTACAACACCATTCATCAATTTATTTACGAAGTGGTCGCCACGCCGGTACGCCACTACGGCACCTCTTACTTTGGCGCGCTGATGACCGTGTTCAGCATCACCATTCTGTGGTCAGTGGGTATTAACTCCGGTTCGATGATCAACGGCATTATCCGTCCGCTGTGGATGGAGAACCAGACCGACAATATTGCCGCCATTCAGGCCGGTATCACGCCGCCACATATTATTACCGAACAGTTTTTTGACATGATCTGGATGGGCGGCGCGGGCGCAACGCTGTCGCTGGTGATTGCGATGCTGATTTTTGCCCGCAGTAAAAACATGCGTGAAGTGGCGCGGCTGGGTGCGGGTGCTTCGGTGTTCAACATCAACGAACCGATTCTGTTTGGCCTGCCGGTGATCATGAACCCGATCATGCTCATCCCGTTCAACCTGGTACCGCTGGTGCTGGTCACCGTGCAATATGCCGCCATGAAAATTGGTGCGGTCGCCGTCACAACCGGGGTCTTTATCCCCTGGACGCTGCCGCCTGTCATCAGCGGCTTTATCGTCACGGGACATCTTAGCGGCAGCGTCATGCAGCTTATCAATCTGCTGATTGGTGCCATGCTGTACCTGCCTTTCATGCGTATTGTGGATAAACAATACCGCGCAGCGGAAATTGCCACCGTTACGCAAACCGACACGACACTTGCAAAACAGGAGTAAAGCATGTGGGGAATTATCGCAACCTGGCGAATGGCGCTGGAGGGAGTCACAGAGTCTGCGTCTGCGCTGGCTGCGGGGAAACCGGTCGCCGCCGCAGTGGTCGATGCCGTTGCTACCGTAGAGGACTTCCCGTTTTATAAATCCGTCGGCTACGGCGGGCTGCCTACCGAGAATGGCGAAGTCGAACTGGACGCAGCTTACATGGATGGCGACACGCTGGCTTTTGGTGCCGTGGGCAACCTGGTGGATATTGCCAACCCGGTACGTGTGGCCCACGCGCTGAGTCGCCAGCGCTATAACAGCCTGCTGGTTGGCCCTGGCGCACGCGAATGGGCGCTGAGCCAGGGTTTTACCGACAAAACCATGCTGACCGACCGCGCAATGCAACATTACCGCAAGCGCTGCCGTGAAACGCTGGATAAAGGTTTAAGCCCGTACGATGGCCACGACACGGTCGGGATTATCGGCCTCGACAAGCAGGGGTCGATGAGCGTGGCGACCTCCACCAGCGGCCTGTTTATGAAAAAACGTGGTCGTATTGGCGACTCACCGATTATTGGCTCCGGGTTTTACTGCGACAGCGAAACCGGTGCCGCCACCGCCACTGGCGTTGGCGAAGACCTGATGAAAGGCTGCACCAGCTACGAAATCGTCCGCCGCATGGCTCAGGGCATGTCACCGCAGCAGGCGGCAGACTCGGTAGTGTTTGAACTGGAAGACAAGCTGATGTCGCGTTTTGGCCGCGCGGGCGATCTCTCGGTGGTATGCATGAACAACAAAGGCGAATTCGGGGCGGCGACTAACATCAAAACCTTTTCGTTTGTGGTAGCCACGGCCCGTCAGCCACTCACCGTATTTCGCACCGAGCGCCAGCGCGAGAAGACCCATTATCAGGCCGTCGATGATGAATGGATGCAGGCCTATGCCGAGCGTATCCGCGCGCCGATTGAGGAACAATCATGATTACCTGGCAACTCATCACGACACTTTCAGATGCTCAACCGCAAAGTCATTTAATTGCCCGCACCACCAGCACGTTGCTGCCGGAGACGGCACTCATTGCTGAAATGCGGGAGCAGAAAACCGTCGCCGATACCCGGTTCGGCTGTGCCCCCTTTGCCCGAGTCACGCTGCTGCCGGATACGCTCTGGCAGGACAGCCTGACCGAAGGTTTACTGACCGCGCTGCGTCCGCTGCTTGCCTCACCCGTGAGTGCGAACGTCGTGCTGGATGCCACAGAAATCGACGACGTTGTTCTGACACAGGTGCTGCGTTTTCTCTTTAATCAGGCGCACAGGCTCAGCGATCTGCAGCTAAAGAAAAGCGATGAAACGGCAGTGCGCCTGCGCCACATTACCGCCCTTTGCCGCCCGGAACAGCAACAAAAGCTGGAAACAATCTTCCACCAGCAGCAGGTTATTGCCCGTGGCATGGTCGCCGCACGGCGTCTGGCAGATACACCTTCCGATCGGTGTACTCCACAGTTTGTGGTGGAAGAGGCGAAAAAATTGTGCGGAGCCTTCCCTGCTCTGCAATGTGAAATCCTCGATGAGAAGCAGATCGTCGCGCAGGGGTTAGGGTTACTGCATGCCGTTGGCAAAGGGGCCTCCAGCCCGCCGCGGCTGCTGGCCATTCACTACAACGGCGTGGATGACGGCCCGGTGCGCTGCTATGTAGGCAAAGGCATTACCTTTGATACCGGCGGTCTGTGGCTGAAAGAGGGTGCGGGCATGTACACCATGAAATATGACATGTGTGGTGCGGCAAACGTGCTGGGGCTGATGCTTACCGTCGCAGAGCTGGGCCTGCCCGTTCGCATAATGGGCGTGCTGGCGCTGGCGGAAAATGCCATCGGGCCGGATGCCATGCAGCCGGGAACGGTTGCTCGCGCCTGTAACGGCCTGACGGTAGAAATCAACAATACTGATGCCGAAGGGCGACTGGTGCTGGCGGACGCCATTGCCTGGGCCAGTCAGCGTCACCCGGATGCACATTTTATTATTGATATGGCGACCCTGACAGGTGCAGTAGTGAAAGCGCTGGGGTATGAGCTGAGCGGATTGATGACGCAGGATACGTTGTTGCAAGACCTGTTGATACGTGCTGGGAAGAAAAGCGGAGATGAGGTCTGGCCGCTACCGCTGGATGCCCGGTTAAAAAAACAGACCGACAGCGCCATCGCCGATTTGTGCAACACGCCGACCAATAATGCGGCAATCAGCGCGTCGGCGGCCTGGCTGCTCCACCATTTCTGCCCACCAGACATTCCGTGGGCGCATCTGGATATTAGCGGGACGGCATTGTGGCGCGAGAGTGGCAGAAGCGTGGCATCAGGCAGGCCGATTCCGCTTCTGGTAGAGCATTTACAATATGATATTAAGTTAATGGCAGAACTTACTGAAATGTATCGGAAAAAGCATTCAATTTAAATTGAATACGTGCAGATTTGCAGGCCGGGTAAGGCGCAGCCACCACCCGGCAAAATCAAAGCTTCAGAATGTCTTTCACAAACGGAATGGTCAGCTTACGCTGGGCGGTAATAGAGGCGCGATCGAGTTGGTCAAGCGTATCAAACAGCGTGCGCATTTCCCGGTCAAGACGCTTCAACAGGAAACGCCCCACGTCTTCCGGCAGTTCAAACCCGCGCAGTCTTGCCCGCAGCTGTAGCGCCTGAAGTTTGTCTTCATCAGACAGCGGTTGCAGCTTATAAATTTGCCCCCAGTCCAGACGAGAAGCCAGATCCGGCAACCCCAGATTGAGCTGGCGCGGCGGACGATCGCCGGTGATCAGCAACCGGGTTTTCCCCGATTCCAGAATACGGTTATAGAGGTTGAAGATCGCCATTTCCCACGGTTCATCCCCCGCCATACATTCGATATTATCGATGCAGACCAGTGAGAGATGTTCCATTCCCTCCAGCACTTCAGGCACAAACCAGGTACGTTTATCCAGCGGCACATAGCCTACTGCATCACCCCGCGCAGAAAGTTCTGCACAGGCGGCATGCAACAGGTGGCTGCGCCCCGCGCCTTCGCGTGACCAGATATAGATGTATCCGCTGTGTTCCTGGCGCAGCACGTTTTGCAGTGCAGCCAGTAAAGAGGGGTTATCACCCGGCCAGAAACTCGCGAAAGTTTCATCGTCAGGTAAATAGAGTGGCAGAGAAAGCTGTGCCGGTCCGTTCAGAAGTACCTCAACCAGATCTTACATAAAATCGGCAACGAGTTTAGCACGGAACCTGCAAGGTGAGAACCGGGCGGATCGTCCGCCCGGTTTTACACGTCATCCTTCAGGCTACCGAGGCAAAGGTAGCGTCTGCTCACCCCAGTCACTTACTTGAGTAAGCGCCTGGGGATCCTCAGGCTTGCCGCCTTGATGCAACTTGAAAGATTTTGTGCATATACGATCAATGTGATGCTTTTTCGCTGTCGTCAGCATCCAGCACCACTTCTTCCGGACGCAGAACGGAGATCAGCTTGAAGATCAGGCTCAGGGCCACACCCACGATGGTTGCCAGCGCCATCCCTTTCAGCTCTGCCGCACCGATGTGTACCTTCGCACCGCTCACGCCGATGATCAGGATAACGGAGGTCAGGATCAGGTTTTGCGCTTTGCTGTAATCCACTTTGGACTCGATCAGCACGCGGATACCGGAAGCACCGATTACCCCGTACAGCAGCAGAGAGACACCGCCCATCACCGGCACCGGGATAATCTGGATAGCCGCTGCCAGCTTGCCAACGCAAGAGAGCAGGATAGCAATAATAGCTGCGCCACCAATAACCCAGGTACTGTAGACGCGGGTAATCGCCATTACGCCGATATTCTCACCGTAGGTGGTGTTTGGCGTAGAGCCAAAGAAGCCGGAGATAATAGTAGACAGGCCATTAGCAAACATGGAACGGTGCAGACCCGGGTCGCGGATCAGGTCGCGTTTCACAATGTTCGCCGTGACCACCAGGTGGCCCACGTGTTCAGCAATGACCACCAGCGCAGCGGGCAGAATGGTGAAGATAGCAAACCATTCGAAGCGAGGAGTGTAGAAGGTTGGCAGCGCGAACCAGTGTGCCTGAGCAATTGGGGTGGTATCGACGACACCCATTACAAAGGAGAGCGCATAGCCCGCCAGCACGCCGATCAGGATCGGGATAATCGCCATAAAACCACGGAACAGCACGGAACCAAATACCGTCACACCCAGCGTGACCAGCGAGATGATAATGGTTTTGGAGTCCGGTGACTGACCGTCAGCAGGCAACAGACCGGCCATGTTCGCCGCCACACCCGCCAGTTCGAGACCAATGACGGCAACGATTGCGCCCATTGCCGCAGGCGGGAACATCACGTCCAGCCAGCCCGTACCGGCTTTCTTCACAATGAAAGAAACCAGACAGAACAGCACACCACACATGATAAAGCCGCCCAGTGCGACTTCATAACCCAACGGCAGCAACAGTAAAACCGGAGAGATAAAAGCAAAGCTCGACCCCAGATATGCCGGGATTTTACCTTTACAGATGAAGAGGTAAAGCAGCGTACCGACGCCATTAAACAGCAGAACAGTAGCCGGGTTAATGTGAAACAGGATTGGCACCAGCACGGTTGCGCCAAACATGGCGAACAGGTGCTGCAAACTAAGCGGGATTGTCTGTAAAAGCGGCGGTCTTTCACTCACCCCGATAGCACGGCGCGTCATAGTGTTTTCCTCACGTGTTGTTTGTTGTTAGCGGTTGGGTCGTTTTATTCAAAAAAAAGCCGACTATCAAAGTCGGCTTTTCATTTGTTATTCGATTATTTAGTACCAAAAATCTTATCGCCGGCATCACCAAGCCCCGGGATAATGTACCCGTGCTCGTTCAGCCCCTGGTCGATAGACGCGGTATACAGCTCAACGTCCGGGTGTGCTTTTTCCAGCGCCGCGAGCCCTTCCGGTGCAGCGACCAGAACCAGCACCTTAATGCTGCTGCAGCCCGCTTTTTTCAGCAGGTCGATGGTGGCAATCATGGAACCACCGGTTGCCAGCATCGGGTCAACCACCAGCGCCATGCGCTCGTCAATGTTAGACACCAGCTTCTGGAAGTAAGGAACCGGCTCCAGAGTTTCTTCGTTACGGTAGATACCGACCACGCTGATACGCGCGCTAGGCACGTGCTCCAGCACCCCTTCCATCATGCCGAGGCCAGCACGCAGGATTGGCACAACGGTAATTTTCTTACCCTTGATCTGCTCAACCTGTACCGGGCCGTTCCAGCCTTCGATGGTCACTTTTTCCGTTTCCAGATCAGAGGTCGCTTCATAAGTCAGTAAGCTGCCAACTTCAGAGGCCAGTTCGCGAAAACGTTTCGTGCTGATGTCATGCTCACGCATCAGGCCCAGCTTGTGTTTTACCAGCGGGTGTTTCACTTCAACAATCTTCATACTTTTTCTCCTTCGGGGGTGGCAGCCACAAAAAAAATCGCCGGATTATACCGCTTTTTTCGGATTACGCCATACCCAACTTGCTTGACGTACATCAAGCAAAGTGGTTAAGAGACAAAAAAAGCCGGAGGGAAGCTCCGGCTGCGATACAAGATTTTGCCCAGTGGCGCTGATTAAAGATTATCACCGTTCGTCGAAATCACCTTCTGATACCAGTCAAACGACTTCTTCTTACTGCGGTTCAGCGTGCCATTTCCTTCGTTATCTTTATCAACAAAGATAAAGCCGTAGCGTTTTTTCATTTCGCCGGTTCCGGCAGAAACGAGGTCAATACAACCCCACGGGGTATACCCCATCAGGTCAACGCCATCTTCTACGACGGCTTTTTTCATCTCGCTGATGTGCGCAGCGAGGTAGTCGATACGGTACTGATCGTTCACCGTACCGTCGCGCTCCTGCACGTCGATAGCGCCAAAACCGTTCTCCACAATAAACAGCGGCAGCTGGTAGTGATCCCAGAACCAGTTCAGGGAGTAGCGCAGACCCACCGGATCAATCTGCCAGCCCCAGTCAGATTTCTGCACATACGGGTTGGAAACCAGGCTCTTGCTTTCGTCGTAGTCCAGCGTTGGGTTATCCGCCGTCGCTTTGGTAGCGAACGACATGTAATAACTGAAACCGATGTAATCCACACAGCCCTGCTTCAGCGCGGCGTTGTCCTCTTCGGTAATATCCAGAGCAAACCCACGACGGGCAAAGTAGTTAAGCAGATGCTGCGGGTACTTGCCGCGCACGTGAACGTCGGTAAACCAGTAGCGACGATGCATCGCGTTCATCGCCATCATCATATCGTCCGGCGCGCAGGTCAGCGGATAGATTGGGCACATGGCAATCATGCAGCCAATCTGCAGCGACGGGTTAATCTCACGCCCCGCCTTCACCGCCAGGGCACTCGCCACCAGCTCATAATGTGCCGCCTGGAACATCACCGGTTCGCGGTCTTCACCCGGCTCGTATTTCAGCCCGGAGTTAGTAAATGGCGCAAAGTCTTCGTGGAAGTTCGCCTGGTTATTGATCTCGTTAAAGGTCATCCAGTACTTCACTTTGTGCTGATAGCGCTGGAAAACGACTTTCGAGAAGCGGACAAAGAAGTCGATCAGCTTACGGTTACGCCAGCCACCGTATTCGGTCACCAGGTGGAAAGGCATCTCGAAGTGCGACAGGGTGATAACCGGCTCAATGCCGTACTTCAGGCATTCATCAAACAGGTCGTCGTAGAACTTCAGGCCAGCTTCGTTTGGCTCCAGCTCGTCCCCTTTCGGGAAAATGCGCGTCCAGGCGATAGAGGTACGGAAGCATTTGAACCCCATTTCGGCAAAGAGTCTGATGTCTTCTTTATAGCGATGGTAGAAGTCGATGGCCTCATGGTTAGGATAATTTTTCCCCTGCAGTACGCCGTTGGTAATTTCACGGGGCACGCCGTGGGCTCCGGCAGTCATGACGTCGGCGACGCTAACCCCCTTGCCCCCCTCTTTCCAGCCACCTTCAAGCTGGTGCGCCGCAACAGCACCACCCCACAGAAAACCTTCTTTAAATCCTGGCATTCTCTTTCCCTCATTCTGCGTTATTTTCTGCAAAAACAGTTACAGAAACCGGTTTCAGTTCGATGATGTGCAAAGCAGAACCGGGTTGCAAGCAGATTACCGAAACCGGTTTCATTTTCGTGAACAGAGTCAAGTTTGGCTGCATTCACAGGCCGCACAGAAAAAAAAATCCTCTCACCGAGAATAGGCTCGCAAACGTTTGCCTGGACTGTTAGAATTGCGCCGATTTTTCTTACTAGCTATGCAATCGCGTGGGGATTTAAGCCGTGACCAACAAAACTTCTCTCAGCTACAAAGATGCCGGTGTTGATATTGACGCAGGTAATGCGCTGGTTGACCGAATCAAGGTGTGGTGAAAAAAACCCGCCGCCCGGAAGTGATGGGTGGTCTGGGTGGATTCGGCGCACTGTGCGCACTGCCGCAAAAATATCGTGAACCTGTTCTGGTCTCGGGTACTGACGGTGTAGGTACAAAACTGCGCCTGGCGATGGATCTTAAGCGTCACGACACGATCGGTATCGATCTGGTGGCGATGTGTGTGAATGACCTGGTGGTTCAGGGCGCAGAGCCGCTGTTCTTCCTCGATTACTACGCCACTGGCAAACTGGACGTGGATACCGCAGCCAGCGTGATTAACGGTATCGCCGAAGGCTGTCTGCAGTCCGGCTGTGCGCTGGTCGGCGGTGAAACCGCTGAAATGCCAGGCATGTACCACGGTGAAGATTATGACGTCGCAGGTTTCTGCGTCGGTGTGGTAGAAAAATCAGAAATTATCGACGGCAGCAAAGTGGCTGACGGCGATGTGCTGGTTGCGCTGGCCTCCAGCGGCCCGCACTCTAACGGCTACTCTCTGGTACGTAAAATCCTCGAAGTCAGCGGCTGTGACCCACAGACCACCGAACTTGATGGCAAACCACTGGCAGACCACCTGCTGGCCCCAACCCGCATCTACGTGAAAAACGTACTGGAACTGATCGAGAACGTCGACGTTCACGCTATTGCCCACCTGACCGGCGGCGGTTTCTGGGAAAACATTCCGCGCGTGCTGCCGGATAACACCCAGGCCGTGATCGACGAATCTTCCTGGCAGTGGCCGTCCGTCTTTAAATGGCTGCAAACCGCAGGCAACGTGAGCGCCCACGAAATGTACCGTACCTTTAACTGCGGCGTGGGCATGGTTATCGCCCTGCCTGCAAGCGAAGCGGACAAAGCTGTTAAGCTGCTGAATGAGAAAGGTGAAAACGCGTGGAAAATCGGTATTATCAAAGCATCCGATTCCGAACAGCGTGTGGTCATTGAATGAAAAACATTGTGGTGCTCATTTCCGGCAACGGAAGCAATTTGCAGGCCGTCATAGACGCCTGCAAACAGAAGAAGATCAATGGCACCATTCGGGCAGTTTTCAGTAACAAGGCTGATGCGTTCGGCCTTGAGCGTGCCCGGGAGGAAAACATCCCCGCGCACGCGCTGGAAGCCAGTCAGTTTGCCGGTCGCGAAGCCTTTGACCGCGAACTGGTACAAGAGATTGACGCCTACGCACCCGATGTCGTGGTGCTGGCGGGGTATATGCGTATCCTGAGCCCGGCATTCGTGTCCCACTATGCCGGTCGCCTGCTCAATATCCACCCTTCTCTGCTACCGAAATACCCGGGCCTGCACACCCATCGCCAGGTTCTGGAAAACGGCGATGAAGAGCACGGTACCTCTGTGCATTTCGTGACCGACGAGCTGGACGGTGGGCCGGTGATCCTGCAGGCAAAAGTGCCGGTCTTTGACGGTGACAACGAAGACGATGTGACCGAACGCGTGCAAACCCAGGAACACGCCATTTACCCACTGGTGGTAAGCTGGTTTGTCGACGGGCGTCTGGAAATGCGCGACGGCGCAGCCTGGCTGGATGGCGTTCAGCTTCCTGCGCAGGGATATGCGGCCGAAGAGTAGTTTGTTATGTCGGGTGGCGCTGCGCTTACCCGACCAACACATCGCCCCCCCCCCCCCCGACACGCCCTTCCCCCAACCCTCTAAAATCCCCCAGAAAAAAAATAACTGTCATACTTTTCTGGCACTGTTGGACATATCGTGGAAATGCTCGCCATAATAAGGACGAGACGGATTTACCACGTCCTGTGATTGAACTGGAGTGTGAGCTGTAATGGGTCAGGAAAAGTTATATATCGAGAAAGAGCTAAGCTGGTTAGCATTCAACGAGCGTGTACTCCAGGAAGCGGCAGACAAAAGTAACCCGCTGATTGAGCGTATGCGTTTTTTGGGTATTTATTCCAATAACCTGGATGAGTTCTACAAGGTTCGCTTTGCCGAGCTGAAACGGCGAATCATCATCAGCGAAGAGCAGGGCTTAAACTCTCACTCGCGCCATCTGCTGGGAAAAATCCAGGCCCGCGTGTTGAAAGCCGATCAGGAATTTGACGGCCTGTATAACGAACTGCTGCTGGAAATGGCACGCAACCAAATCTTCCTGATTAACGAACGCCAGCTCTCTGTTAACCAACAAAACTGGCTGCGACATTACTTCAAACAGTATCTGCGCCAGCACATTACCCCGATTCTGATTAACCGCGAAACCGACCTGGTGCAGTTCCTGAAAGATGATTACACCTATCTGGCGGTGGAAATCATTCGCGGCGACACCATCCGCTACGCACTGCTGGAGATCCCGTCCGATAAGGTTCCACGCTTTGTGAACCTGCCGCCGGAAACCCCACGCAGACGTAAGCCAATGATCCTGCTGGACAACATTCTGCGCTACTGTCTGGATGACATCTTTAAAGGCTTCTTCGATTATGACGCGTTAAACGCCTACTCAATGAAGATGACCCGTGACGCCGAATATGACCTGGTACACGAGATGGAAGCCAGTCTGATGGAGCTGATGTCCTCCAGCCTCAAGCAACGCCTGACGGCAGAGCCAGTGCGCTTTGTCTACCAGCGCGATATGCCAGACGCGATGGTGGAAATGCTGCGCGAGAAGTTGACCATTTCGCGCTATGACTCCATTGTGCCGGGTGGCCGTTACCACAACTTTAAAGACTTTATTGGCTTCCCGAACGTCGGCAAAACCAATCTGGTGAACAAACCGCTGCCGCGCCTGCGCCATCTCTGGTTTGATAAATTCCGCAACGGATTCGACGCCATTCGCGAACGCGATGTCCTGCTTTACTATCCGTATCACACCTTTGAGCACGTGCTGGAACTGCTGCGTCAGGCCTCCTTCGACCCCAGCGTGCTGGCGATTAAAATCAACATCTACCGTGTGGCAAAAGATTCGCGCATCATCGACGCGATGATCCACGCGGCGCACAACGGTAAGAAAGTCACCGTGGTGGTTGAGCTGCAGGCGCGTTTCGACGAAGAGGCAAACATTCACTGGGCGCGCCGTCTGACGGAAGCGGGCGTACACGTTATCTTCTCCGCACCGGGGCTGAAAATTCACGCCAAGCTGTTCCTCGTATCCCGTAAAGAGGGAGACGATGTGGTGCGTTATGCCCATATCGGTACCGGTAACTTTAACGAGAAAACCGCGCGTATTTATACTGACTACTCGCTGCTGACCGCCGATGCGCGCATCACCAACGAAGTGCGTCGGGTGTTTAACTTCATCGAGAACCCGTACCGTCCGGTGAGCTTCGACTATCTGCTGGTGTCACCGCAGAACTCGCGCCGCCTGCTGTACGAGATGATCGACAAAGAGATCGCCAACGCGCAGAAAGGATTGTCGTCCGGCATCACGCTGAAGCTCAATAACCTGGTGGATAAAGGGCTGGTAGACAGGCTGTATGCGGCATCCAGTTCAGGTGTACCGGTCAATTTGTTGATCCGTGGTATGTGTTCGTTGATCCCGGAGCTGGAAGGTATCAGCGAAAATATTCGCGTTATTAGCATCGTTGACCGCTATCTGGAACACGACAGGATCTATATTTTCGATAATGCGGGTGATAAACAGGTTTATCTTTCCTCTGCGGACTGGATGACGCGCAATATTGATTACCGCATTGAAGTTGCGGCTCCGCTGCTTGATCCACGTCTGAAGCAGCAGATCCTCGACATTATCGAGATTTTGTTTAGCGATACGGTGAAAGCACGCCATATCGACAAAGAACTCAGTAACCGCTATGTACCGCGCGGCAACCGCCGCAAAGTGCGGTCGCAACTGGCGATTTACGACTATATCAAATCACTCGAGCAACCCGATTAACCTATGCCGATAAATGATAAGACCCCACGACCGCAGGAATTCGCCGCAGTCGATCTTGGTTCTAACAGTTTCCACATGGTCATCGCCCGTGAGGTGGATGGCGCGATGCAGATCATCGGCCGTCTGAAGCAGAGGGTACACCTGGCGGATGGTCTTGACGAGCGCAGCATGCTCAGCGAAGAGGCAATGGAGCGCGGCCTGAACTGCCTGTCGCTGTTTGCTGAACGCCTGCAGGGATTCTCACCGTCCAGCGTTTGTATCGTAGGTACGCATACGTTACGCCAGGCGCTGAACGCACCTGAATTTCTCAAGCGTGCGGAAAAAGTCATCCCCTACCCGATTGAGATAATCTCCGGCAATGAAGAAGCGCGTCTGATTTTCATGGGCGTGGAGCATACGCAGCCAGAAAAAGGCCGCAAGCTGGTCATTGATATCGGCGGTGGCTCAACGGAATTGGTGATTGGCGAAGACTTTGAGCCTCGTCTGGTGGAGAGCCGCCGTATGGGCTGCGTCAGCTTCGCGCAGATGTATTTCCCGGGTGGAACCATCACTCGCGAGAATTTCCAGCGGGCGCGCATGGCGGCGATCCAGAAACTGGAAAACCTGGCCTGGCAGTACCGCATTCAGGGCTGGAACGTGGCGCTGGGCGCATCGGGTACCATCAAGGCGGCGCATGAAGTGCTGCTGGCAATGGGTGAAAAAGACGGTTTTATCACTCCTGAACGCCTGACGCTGCTGGCCGACGAGGTGATTAAGCATAAAAGTTTTGACGCCTTAAGCCTGCCGGGTCTGTCCGAAGAACGTAAAGCGGTATTTGTACCGGGTCTTGCGATCCTGTGCGGTGTGTTTGATTCGCTGGCCATTAAGGAACTGCGTCTCTCCGACGGTGCGCTGCGTGAAGGCGTGCTGTATGAAATGGAAGGCCGCTTCCGCCACCAGGATATTCGCAGCCGCACCGCGCAAAGTCTGGCAAATCAGTACAACATCGACCGCGAGCAGGCGAAGCGCGTCCTGGAAACGACCATTCAGATATACGATCAATGGCAGGAACAGAATCCTAAGCTGGCGCACCCGCAGCTTGCTGCCCTGCTGAAATGGGCGGCGATGCTACACGAAGTGGGGCTGAATATTAACCACAGCGGAATGCATCGCCATTCAGCCTATATTTTGCAAAACAGCGACCTGCCTGGCTTCAACCAGGAGCAGCAAACCATGATGGCCACGCTGGTTCGTTACCATCGTAAAGTCATCAAGCTCGATGATTTGCCGCGCTTCACGCTGTTTAAGAAAAAGCAGTTCCTGCCGCTGATTCAACTGCTGCGTCTGGGGGTGTTGCTCAATAACCAGCGCCAGGCCACCACCACGCCGCCGACGCTGAAACTCAAAACGGATGATCACCACTGGACGCTGAGCTTCCCGCACGACTGGTTTAGTCAGAATGCGCTGGTATTGCTGGATCTGGAAAAAGAGCAACAGTACTGGGAAGCGGTCACCGGCTGGCTGCTTAAAATCGAAGAAGAAAGCGCCGACGTCGCAGCGTAATGGCTCAGGCGTCCACCTGCGACGCCCCGGCTTGCGACAGCGACTCAAGGGCAACCGGTTTGCCTATCAAATATCCTTGTACATAGTCGATACCTAGCGCGTGAACCGCGCTATGTATCTCTTCAGTTTCCACATACTCTGCCACCACCAGCATTTTCTTCATGCGCGCCAGATGGCAAATGGACGCGACTATCTGATAATCCAGGCTGTTACTGACGATATTGCGAATAAAGCTGCCGTCTATCTTGAGAATATCGGCATCCACGCTTTTTAGCCGGGCATAGCTCGCATAGCCGGTACCAAAATCATCGATCGCAATGCGTACGCCCATTTTTTGCAGTTGCCTGAGTGTCTGTATTGCCTGCTCCGCACTCCCGAACGAGCTGCACTCGGTCACTTCGAATATCAGTTGCCAGGCCTCCACGCCATATTTTGCCAACAGACGGCTCACCTCGAGCGGGAACTGCGCCCGACACACGGTTGGCGGTGCCAGATTAATGGCAAAACGCTGACCAGGCAGCCTGTCACGGTGTTCAGCCAGGAAGCGTAAGGTGCGCTCCAGTACCCACAGGTCAACGCGCGACGACAAACCAAACTCCTGGGCTACGGGCAGGAACCGATCGGGAGAGAGCAAAGTGCCGTCCGTATCCGGCATCCGCAGCAATACTTCGTGATAACAATCGCCACGCAGCCCCCGGACAGGCTGAACCATCAGGGTAAAGGCATTTCGGTCGAGCGCGCTTTGCAGACGCCCCATCATCGCCACTTTATCCTTCAGGGTGCGCTGCAAATGGGTGACACCACGCTGCTGCAGGTTCTCCGGGTGGTTGGTCGAGAGCGACAGATCGGCAATCACGCTCAGCTCACCCAGCATCAGATGAAGATGGTTTACCGGCGAGCGTACATAGCAATAGCTCACCCCCACCTGAGGCTGCAGTGGTATCCCATCCCAGATAAAGCGGAATTCCTTGATATGCGCATCCAGGGCATCAATGCGCTGCTGGTGCGATTCCACATTGAGCCGCACAGCAAGATCATAACCGGTCAGGTGATAGACCCGTTCATTGGGCTGGAGCGTACCGTTAATCCATTGCGCCAGCTGCTGTTTATACTGAATACGCAACATCACGCCGTAGTTCCGCCCCAGAACTTCCAGCTCAGGAATACGCAATAAGCAGAGCGCTGACCACGGTGATTTAGCCAGATCGCGCGAAAGCGCCCGCAGGTTCGGCATGTGTACCACCGGGTCGAGAAGCGCCAGCCTGCGGGAACGCATATTAATGGCGCGCTGCCGTGTTGCCAGCATCGACATGTAAATCACCACAAACGAAAACACCAGATAGCTGGATGAGGTGATCGCCAGCTGAATGTCATACCCCTGCTGCAGCGGAATGTAACGGTAGAAATAGTGAATCGACACCAGCAGAACCGGCGTCCAGATTATTGACATCAGCTTATAACCACAGCGCATCGCGCCCCAGAGCATCACTGGCATCAGCAACGACAGGGTGTAGTTGGTACTGAAAATAGAGCTGTTTTCATTCATCGGGATCAGGAGCAGCGAAAGCAGCCCGCCCATCACCGTAACCCAAAGCAGAGATTCGATAACCGTGACTTTTTTGTCTATCTGCAAACGGATCTGGGAAATAAGTCCCCTGATATACCGTGGATGACGGATCAGCCGGATAAGCAAGTAGCTCAGCGGCACGCCGGTAAGCCCACTGACTAACAGCGCCTGATAGTTAATGAGCGTACAAATATTGAGAGGGTTCAGCCCCGCCAGGCTCTGACGGCTCTCATAGATACCAAGATAGGCCGCAAACTGAAACAACAGCAGGAACAGCGTTGCCGGGCAAAAGACCTGCCAGAAGAGACGCTGAGCCATCAGGCGCACATCGCCATAAGCGGTCATATTGCGTCCGGGAGCAAACACGCGGTAGCCGCCCCAGCAGAGCACTAAGGGGACAATAAAATGAAATATGCTGGCGACGGTTTCAAACAGCCCAACCGACGTGTAGTAGCGGAACAACAGCGACAACACGATCCCGGGGAGCGCTTCCAGACCAAAGAACATCATCAGTGAAAGCAGGAACGAGAGCGGCAAATAATACAGTGCCACAATACCGTCGCCCATTTGCGTAAAGGTATTCGCCACGCTAATCGCGGGCAACAGAACGACGGGTAAAATAAGAGGGAGCGCCCACCAGCGATCTTTATTGTGATTCAGGAAGGGGATAATTTTCATAGATGCCCGGTTAAACCCCTTTCGCTCCAGAGGGAAAATGAAGACAGGCATCCGACCTGACATACATGCCGCCCGAAAGAGTACAGAGCGAATATCGTGGAGGATGGATTTTAGTTATCGGGGCCGGGAACCCGTTGACTTAAATCAAACTATTTAATCTGAACACCCCTTATTTACGATTTTTTTGGTTACTTTCTTTGTTGTTATCAACGTAATAAATGCATACGTTACGTTCAATAACATTAACAAATGTAAATGTTGACGGTTTTTTACACATCACAGAATTGACCCCGTCTTCCCACTGTGCCTTAATAACCGTATCGCCCAAAAGGGTATGCCCAGGAAAACACAGTGAGTCAGGCCACGCGTATGCACAAACGACATCGGTTTAACACTCGGATGACCCGCATCATACTGCTCATCAGCTTCCTGTTTTTCTTTGGCCGCTTTGTTTACTCCTCCATTGGTGCCTGGTATCACCACCAGGATAAAATGCAATCTCAGCAAACCAGTCTGTCCGTCGACACTGCCGATCGCTAAGCCAGCGGCGTATTTTGCAGCATCCGTATAATGGCAGAGATCCCTTTGCTCAGGATTTTGTCCTGACGCATTACAACAGCCAGTTGGCGCTGCAAAACCGGTGTCAGTGAATGCACACTCAACCCTTCACAATCGGCCAGGTTTTCCACCGCCATTCGCGGCACGATGCTGTAGCCAAGCCCTGCACGCACCATACGTTTGATAGCCTCAATGCTTCCAAGCTGCATCACGGGCGCTATCGCGATCCCGCAGGCCTCAAACCAGCCGTCAATTAGCGCACGCGTGCCACTTCCCGATTCGAACGCAATCAAGGGCTGAGCGTGCAAGACCTCTGGCGTCAGCAGATCCCACGGGCCGGGCTGCTCCTGCGAAACAATAAAGACGAACTCTTCATTCATCACCGGCATGACATCCAGCGTGCGCCCGCTGACAGGCAGCGTGACCAGCCCCATGTCCAGACGATTCTCTTCAATCGCCCGAACAATATCGAGCGTGTTCCCGGTCGTGACGCCCACCTTTAATAACGGGTAATCGTTTCGTAGCTGTTGCAACAGCGGGGGCAAAAGATGGATACAGGCTGTTGCCCCCGTCCCGAGCGTGATTGTGCCGCTGACCTCGCGGTTAAACTCGCTGACGGAACGAATAGCCTCATCCACTACCTGTTCGATACGCTCCCCGTGGCTTAACAGTGCCAGCCCGGCAGCGGTGGCTTTAATGCCGCGCCCTGTACGTTCAATCAATCGCGTCTGAAGAAATTGCTCAAGCTGGCGGATTTGCAGGCTAACCGCAGGCTGAGAAAGGCCAAGCACATCCGCTGCGGCTGAAAAGCTGCCCCGCTGTACCACCAGGCGAAAAGTCGCCAGATTGCCCAGATTTAGCGTCGTCATTCAAAGTTTCTCTTATACAGGTCATAAGGTCACGAGCCTGCCAGCACAATACCGCGCCCGTTATGCTGAGGACAACTGCATTAACGGAATGAAAAATAATGGAAACACCTGCACTTCCCCGGTGCCTCTCTCTGACTGCCGGTTGCAATCAGCTCATCAACTGGGGTATCTCTTTTTACATGCCGGGTACCTTTGCACAGGCAATTGCCCACGACCGGGGATGGTCATCACCCGACATCTATCTCGGCCTGACTCTCGCCATGCTGATGATGGCCACCGTCTCCCCTTTTGTCGCCCGCTTGCTGGCTCGCTTTGGCGGGCAACGTGTCGTGATGGGCGGAACCTTACTGATTGCCGCAAGCTGTGTAGTAATGACGTATACCTCTACGTTAACGGGCTGGTACGGCATCTGGCTCATCACCGGCATTGGCATGCGTCTTTCGCTGTATGACGCGCTTTTCGCCTCTCTGGTAAATCTCTACGGCCAACAGGCCCGACGTACGATTTCCCGTGTAACGCTGGCAGGTGGCCTGGCATCTGCCGTATTTTGGCCATTGGGCGATTCGTTACTCAAGGTGATGCACTGGCAGGATGCGCTTCTGATTTACACCCTTTTTGGCCTGCTGAGTGCTGTGCTTATCTGCCAACTGCCTCACCACAAGCCTCCCGTCATTGTAAAAACAGAAGCGTCTGTATCGAAAGATGACCCGCATAACGGATGGCTCTATGCGGCATTTATCGCTCTCATCACCTTTGTCTCTAACGGTACGTCTACACATCTGCCGGAATTTATCGCCAGCGTTGGCCTTCCGGTTGGCATCGGGATGCTATGGGGATTTGGTCAAACTGGCGCAAGGCTGATGGAAGTGATGGCAGGTACGCGCCTGACACCGCTCAGGCTGACGCTACTGACCTCGCTTGCCATGCCGCTCTGTTTTCTGGTCGGGCTGGGCGGGTCGAAATTTGTGTGGCTCGCCGCCGGATTTGTGCTGGGGTATGGTGCGATAAACGGGTTGGTGACAATAGTCAAAGCCACGCTGCCGCTGGAGTTGTTCAGCGCTGAAAGCTATGCCAGACGCACCGGGGTATTGCTTATCCCGGGACAGCTGATGGCGGCGGCATCCCCGTTTGCCTATGCGTGGCTGAATAACATGCTCGGGATTGCCGGAGCACAATGGTTTTCCCTGAGCCTGACGCTGGTCATCGCTGCGCTGGCGGTCGTTATTGTGCGTCGTAACAGGCACATCCGCCCAGAATCTGTCAGCAAAATGTATCCCACCGTATCCCGGCAGCCTCGCGGATAACCCGATACAAAAAACCATCAGGAGCAAACATAAAGACGATAACATACGCCCGCATTCAGCGGGCCTGAATGACAAAGGAGAAACCTGGCTTCACTCTACCTTTTTCACCCGGGTACCGACCGCTGTCAGTACCGTGCCGTCCTGCGCTGTCAGGGCCATAAATGGAACCGGCTTTCCGGTACGGTTATCAACCAACAATGAATGGCGTTCTCCTGGTTCGAACAAATGTTGTTCCCCCCATTGCCGCAGCGCCACGACGATGGGGAACAGGCTTTCCCCCTTCGTCGTCAGGACATACTCCTGATACGCCGTACCATCTGAAGCGCCCTGCATGGCCAGAATGTCCGCATCAACCAGCTTTTTCAGTCGATCGGACAGAATGTTTCGCGCGACGCCCAGGCTGCGCTGAAAATCGCCGAACCGACGCATTCCATCAAAGGCATCACGCACGATAAGCAGCGACCAGCGATCTCCGATAAGATCGACACAGCGAAGCACGGGACAAAATTCATTTGTTGTCGGTTTACGGGTCGACATAGATTTCCTCGCTAGCGTCAGATTGCGATAACCAGTTGCATTTTAAAACCACATACCCTAGCATTCAACCAGTTTCAGTTTGAAACCAGGTTGCATGAGGCCGGGATCGTGAAAACATCGCTAACATCGCCACTACCGTCAGACAGACAGAACACCACTGACATGCCCCGCAGCCTGATATGGCTGTTTTCCATCGCCAGCGGATTAAGCGTCGCTAACGTCTATTACGCACAGCCTTTGCTTGATGCGCTGGCCGGGGACTTCGGTATCAGTCACGCGGCTGTTGGCGGCGTTGTTACCGCCACGCAACTCGGCTGCGCGCTGGCTTTGCTGTTCGTTGTTCCATTGGGGGACAACGTGGATCGCAAACGCCTGATGGCAATACAACTGTTGGCTCTTGTGGCCGCGCTGATATCCGTCGGCATAGCGCAGACTTCCTCAACCCTTTTGGCAGGCATGCTCGCCACCGGCATGTTGGGTACCGCAATGACGCAGGGGTTAATTGCTTATGCCGCCAGCGCCGCGTCGCCCCATGAACAAGGGCGCGTCATTGGTGCGGCACAAGGTGGCGTGTTTATTGGCCTGTTACTCGCCAGAGTGTTCTCCGGCGGCATAAGTGACATAGCAGGCTGGCGCGGAGTATATCTCTGTGCCGCCGTGCTTATGGTCATCATCGCATTTCCACTGTGGTGGAAACTCCCCCGTCTGCCAGCCGTTCCCACTGTAATGAGCTATCCGCAACTTATTGGCTCAATGCTGGCCCTGCTACGGAAAGAAAAAGTGCTGCAAGTACGCGGCATACTGGCCTTGCTGATGTTTGCTGCGTTCAATATTTTCTGGAGCGCACTGGTGCTTCCACTGAGTTCGCCACCCTATAACTTCTCACATACCGCGATTGGGGCGTTTGGTCTGGCTGGCGTGGTGGGAGCACTTGCCGCTACCCGTGCAGGGCAATGGGCCGATCGGGGGTATGCCCGGAACACCAGCGCGGCAGCGCTGGTCATCTTACTGTTAGCATGGTGGCCATTGTCGCTGATGGACCGCTCGCTCGGCATCCTGCTCATCGGCATCGTGTTGCTCGATTTGGGAGGACAAGCGCTGCACGTAACCAACCAAAGCCTGATCTTCCGCACCCGCCCCGAGGCACATAGCCGGCTGGTTGGCCTTTATATGCTTTTCTATGCCACCGGTAGCGGGTTTGGGGCGATAGGCACGACAATAACCTATGCCGCCGTTGGCTGGCAGGGTGTGTGCCTGCTCGGCGGAACGGTCAGCCTGCTCGCGCTACTGTTCTGGTGGATAACGCAAAAATCCGTAGATCAGGCATAAAAAAACCCGCATTGATGAAAAGGCCCCATACAGCAGGTCACTCCATCTTGCGGGTTTAACACGTATCAGGACCGGTTGTGCGCGGGATAATCCTTGTTAATCCACGCGTGGTCATCCTCCCACGTGAACATCCATTTGCGCACCGGGCCTGCCATCACGTTCAGATAGTAGCTGTCATACCCGGCCATCGTCGCCACCGGGTGATAGCCCTTCGGCACCATGACCACGTCACGGTTATAGACCGCCATGCACTCATCCAGCGTTCTGTCGTCGGTGTAGACGCGTTGCATACAAAACCCCTGCTCCGGGTTGAGGCGATGGTAATACGTCTCCTCAAGGTAGGTTTCGTGCGGCGGGTTATCGGTGTCGTGCTTATGGCTCGGATACGAACTGGTACAGCCTTCGTTGGTCCAGACCTCCACCACCAGCAAACTGTCGGCAGGCTTATCTTCCGGCAGAATATTATGCACATAGCGCTGGTTATGGCCTTTTCCGCGCGCTTCACCGCCAATATCCTGTGGCGCGATCAGTCGCGTCGGGTACGTCCCTTTACCCGGTGCAGAACAGACCGCCAGCTCCAGCTTTGTCAACGCCTTCACCTGCACCGCTTCGTTCGGCGTAACGTAAACCGCCCAGGGTTTGATCCGCTCGAACGGGCTCATCCGCTCACCGATATCGCTAAACTGCGCCGTGGGAGTGCTGATGGCAGCGCGTCCGGCCACCAGCACCAGACAGCGCTCTTCACCGACGGCGGGCAGCGTCAGCGCCTGCCCCTCCTCCAGCTCATAAACGTCAAAGCCAACGTGCCCCCAGCCTGCACGTTCCGGCGTGACTGACTGCGTACAACCTTCCGCGTTGGGCTGCTGCCAGCGTGATAACAGACGTGACATGTCACCTCCTCAGATAAGCCCGGCGTCACGCGCCAGGCGGCTCAGATTGTTATATCCCAGACGGGCATACGTGAGCGGGTGTGCGATAGCCGGATCCTGCTCTGCTTCCACCACCAGCCAGCCCTGATACTGGTTCGCTTTCAGCAATGCCATAATCGGCAGGTAGTTCACGCTACCGTCGCCCGGCACGGTGAAAACGCCGCTCAGCACCGCATCCAGGAAGCTGGTTTTGCGATTTTTGACGTCGGCCAGCACGTCGGCACGGACATCTTTGCAGTGAACATGATTAATGCGGGATGCCCAGCGCTGCGCGACCACCAGCGGATCGACGCCGGCAAAGGTCAGATGACCGGTATCCAGCAGTAGCCCAACCTCTTCACCAGTGTGAATCATCAGGTTATCCACGTCTTCAGCGGACTCAATCACCGTCCCCATATGGTGATGATAGGCAATCTGAACGCCCTGCTGTTGCGTATAGCGGGCAAACGCGGTGAGCTTTTCTCCGTACTCTTTCCAGCGTTCCTGCGGGAAGCGAGGACGCAGGTGAACCGGGGTCTGCTGCTCGCCATGAATGCAGCCGCTCACTTCAGCGAAAACCAGCACCTTCGCGCCCAGCTCACGCAGTAACGTGAGGTGCGATTGCACGGCGGCAATCTCCTCCTCCACGCTGCGCTCCAGTAAACGACCGGAATACCAGCCGGAGACCAGTTGTAAATCATGACGCTGCAGAATGGGGCCAAGCAGTCGCGCTTCACGCGGGAATTTGTTGCCCAGTTCGAAACCGGCAAACCCGGCCTCTTTTCCTTCGCTCAGACAGGTATCCAGTGGCGTCTCCGCGCCAAGAGAAGGCAAATCGTCGTTGGTCCATGTCAGCGGGTTAATACCTAATTGCACAGTCATCTTTGTCTCCTGAATTATGCTTGTCCGCGCTCACGCCACCAGGCGATAAGCTGCAGGTAGTTGTCCCGGACGCGCGCGACCAGCTGCGCATCATCAATATCGTGTTTCAGCCACGCGCGGGAGGCATCGCCAAACAGCGTGCGCCCCACGGCAAACCCTTTCACCAGCGCCTGACCGGCGGCGGCTTTGAAATCGGCACGCAGTTGCTCTGCCGGCGCATCAAGCCCGAGGATCACCACACCACGACAGTGCGGGTCACGGCGTTCAATGATCTCGCCCAGCGCCGTCCAGCCAGCGGAAGAGAGCGGCGGCAGTTTCCACCAGTCGGGGTAAATCCCCAGGTTGTAGAAGCGGGAAATGGCACGCAGATACAGCTCGTCACTGCGCGGCATGCTGGCAGGCAGGATCACCTCCAGCAGCAGCTCATGCCCGGACTGGCAGCAGGCGTGGTACACCTCGGCGATTTTCTGCTCCTGCTCCAGACGCAGGCCATGCGCATCTTCCGGATGGAAAAAGACCAGGCATTTCACCACATGTTCCTGCGGCCAGCTGATGAGCTGGGTACCGATATTGCCGTGCTCCATCTCCAGCGGACGGGAACCTGGCAGCTCAATCGGACGGCCAATCCACCAGCCTTCACCGGTAATCGAATTCAGCGCGTCCTGACCAAAGGTACCGTCACACAGCAACCCGGCTTTACCTTCCAGCCCGGCACAGTTTGCCGCCTCGCGGCTGGCCTGCAGGATCAGCTGCTTCAGCGCCGGAATACGCTTCAGAGACGCACCGCACTGCATCGCCATTTCTTCAAGCTGGCTACGGTGATCGAAGGCCATGACGCACAGCTCCGGCCATTGACGCCGACGGGTCGTGACGCGGTGCAGATGGTTGAGATGCGGGTCGAGGTCGGGACGCGGTACCTGCGCTGCACGGGAAAGGTAATCATCCAGCTCAATTTTGCCCGGCATTGCGGGGGCACAACCGTGGCGCGACACCACCAGCGCCCCACAGGCGTTAGCATAGCGGCACGCCTGCTCCCAGCCCTCATCGTTAAGATAACCACGCAGCAGGCCAGACATAAATGCATCCCCCGCGCCGAGCACATTCAGCACTTCAACGCGCACGCCGGTCACCGTCAGGCCATCATCCAGACGTGGCGGAATGGCATCGGTATAAACCGAGCAACCCAGCGCGCCGCGTTTGCAGACCAGCGTAGCCTTACTTACCGCGCGAACCTGTACCAGCGCCTGCAACGTATCGGTGCTGCCGCCCGCGATATGGAACTCCTCTTCGGTGCCGACAATCACGTCAAACAGATGCAGCACCTCCTGCAGCTCGCGGGTCACCTTATCGGCAGCAATAAAGCGCGTTTCGCCGTCACCTAATGAGGTCAGCCCCCACAGTACCGGGCGATAGTCGATATCCAGTACCGTGCGCAGACCGTGCCGACGGGCGTAGTTCAGCGCCGTCAGTACCGCTTCGCGCGTTTGCGGATGAGAAAGATGCGTCCCGGTGATGGCAAGACAACGTGCGGAAGCGATGTACTGTTCATCTACATCGCTGGCGGTAATCGCCATATCCGCGCAGTTATCGCGGTAAAAAATCAGTGGAAAGGTGTCCCGGTCTTTAATGCCGAGTAGCACCAGCGCCGTCAGGCGTTCTTTATCGGTAATCAGATGGCTGGTATCGCAGCCCACCTGGTTTAACTCTTCGCGCAGGAAGCGCCCCATATGTTCATCGCCGACGCGCGCCAGCATCGACGAGCGTAAGCCCTGGCGCGCCGTGCCGTACGCCACGTTGCCGGACGAACCGCCGAGATATTTCGCAAAGCTCGACACATCCTCCAGCCGCGCGCCAATCTGCTGGCTGTAGAGGTCAACCGCCACGCGGCCCATGCATATCACATCAAACTGCTTTTCCACGTTGATACCTCTTCAGACAATGTCGTTCACGTTCAGCCAGCGGCCTTGCTGGTGTGAGAGTGCAATGGCGTCAAGTACGCGTGACACCTTCCAGCCCTCTTCGAAGTCCGGCCACATCGGCGTACCGGTGGCAATGCCGTCCACCAGGTCACGCACTTCCACGGTTTTTTGATCGTTAAAACCGATACCATGCCCTGCCCCCATACAAAATGCGCCATAGTCCGGGTGCGACGGGCCAACGAGCAACGTGCGGAACCCCTGGCGGTTGACCGGATCGTCATGCAGGTAAAGTTTCAGTTCCGCCATCCGCTCCTGGGTAAAACTGATGGCTCCTTTGGTACCGGTGATCACATACGACAGCCCCATCTTGCGGCCACAGGCGACACGGGAGGTTTCAATGACCCCCTGCGCCCCGCCCGCGAAACGCACCATCGCATGAGCCTGATCCTCGTTTTCCACCGCGATCATTTCCGCCGAACCGACCTTCGCCGGGCGCTCCGGCACCACAATCTTCAGGTCACCACAGACCTGCTCAATATCACCGACCAGATAGTGCGCCATGTTGACAATATGCGCCGCCAGATCGCCCAGCGCCCCCAGCCCTGCCGTCTCTTTAAAACAGTGCCAGTGAATGGGGGAAAGCGGGTCGGCCATGTAGTCTTCGTTGTGCGTGCCGTAGAAGTGGATCACCTCGCCAATTTCTCCGCGCGCAATAATCTCTTTCGCCAGCTGTGCCGTCGGGTTTTTCATGTAGTTGAAACCCACCAGCGTTTTCACCCCTGCCCGTTCGGCGGCCTCGACCATTTCACGCGCATCGTGGGCATTCAGCGCCAGCGGCTTTTCCGAATAAACGTGTTTGCCGTGGCGAATCGCTTCCAGCGCCATCTCCTTATGCAGATGGTTGGGCGAGCAAATGTCCACCACGTCGATGGCCGGATCCGCCACCAGCGCGCGCCAGTCACCGGTAGAGCGGTTAAAGCCAAACGCCTGCGCCCGTTCGGCCGCCAGTTCCGGGGTCACTTCCGCCACCATTTCGCGTACCAGTTTGCCGTGCAGGTTAAACACCGTCGGTGCCTGGGCATAGGCAATGGCATGTGCCTTGCCGATATACCCGGTACCGATGAGTCCAATGCGTACTTCTTTCATTATTTATCCCTCACAATGCGCCGCGACGGCTCTTGGCATAGGTATCAAATGCCACAGCCAGAACGATAATTAACCCGGTAATAATTTGCTGGTAGTAGGCCGAGACGTTCATCAGTACCAGGCCGTTAATCAGAATGCCCATAATGATCGAGCCGATGATGGTGCCGCCGATACGTCCGTAGCCGCCCATCAGCGAAGTCCCGCCGATCACCACCGAGGCAATGACGCGCAGCTCAAATGAGATCCCGGCCACCGCTTCCGCACTCCCCAGACGCGCGCTGAGGATAAAGCCCGCCAGCCCCGCCAGACAGCCAATCAGCACGTAGACGCTCACCAACACCCGCTTCACATTGACCCCGGCCAGGCGCGCCGCCTCCGGGTTGCCACCGATGGCGTACACAAAGCGCCCCCAGCGGGTTTTATGCAGTGCCAGATAACCGCCAATGGCGACCAGAGCAAAGATCCAGATTGGAATCGAAATGCCGAGCAGCTCGCCACGCCCCCACCAGCGGTAGCCCGGGTCGAAACCGGCAATCGGTGCGCCGTCGTTAATCACCAGCGTCAGACCACGCCAGATGGTCATCCCGCCGAGAGTGACGATAAACGGCGGCAGACGCAGGCGCGTCACGCCAAGACCGTGCAGGAAGCCAATGGCAGTCCCCATTGCCAGACAAATCCCCAGCCCAATCAGCCAGCTCATGCCGCCCCAGGCGTTGGGATCGACGGTGGTGAAGTTGTCACCCTTAATCACATACGCGGCAGTCATGGCGCAGACCGCCAGAATGGACCCCACGGACAGGTCAATCCCGGCGGTCAGAATGACGAAGGTCATCCCCACGGCCATGATCCCGTAGATAGACACCTCGGTCAGGATATTGAAAATATTGCGTTCAGAGAGAAAATTGCTGTTCTGCAACTGAAAGAAAATCAGCAGCAGGATCATGAAAATCAACACCCCGAAGCGCTCAAAAAAGGCGATGGGATCGATGCGCCCGGCGCGTTTAACCGGAACCTGCGTTTTAGAAATCATTTGCGTCATGAGAAACTCCGTTATGCCGCGTTCAGGGCGTTGTGGTTGATGGCCATCATCGTCATAAGCCGCTCTTCACTGGCGTCGTCGCCGTGGATCTCGCCGGTAACCCGGCCTTCACTCAGGGTGATGATCCGGTCAGAAACCGCCATCACCTCAGGCAGATCGGAGGAGATCACGATCACCGCCACGCCTTTTTTTGCCATATCAAACAGCACCTGATGCACTTCCGATTTGGTGCCAACGTCAATGCCTCGCGTCGGCTCATCAACGATCAACACGCGCGGGTTCAGCGCCATGCAGCGTGCGAGGATCACTTTTTGTTGATTCCCGCCGGAGAGCTTACGTACCTCCTGCTCGCTGTTGACCATCTTGATTTGCAACGCCTGACGGTAAGACTCAATCAGGTCGTCCTCTTTGCGGGTGTTGACGAACCAGCGCCAGTGCAGCAATGAAGAGAGGCAGGAGAGTGACAGGTTGTCGCGAATTGACAGGCCCAGCACCGCGCCCTCTTTTTTACGATCTTCCGGCACCAGCGCCACGCCCTGATCCAGTGCGTAAAGCGGGTCGCGCGGCTGATACGGTACGCCGTCCAGTTCAAACACACCGGAGGTAAAGGCGTCGGCACCAAACAGGCAGCGCGCCACTTCGGTTCGCCCGGCCCCCACCAGCCCGGCAATCCCCAGCACTTCGCCAGCATGAACGTGGAAGCTGATGTCATGCAGCGCAATGCCATGCGGATCCAGCGGCGGCTTTTCACGGCTCAGCCCCTTCACCGCCAGACGAATGGGTTTGTCTTCATGATGCGTTTCGCCGGAAGGGCGACGGTTAAAGGCCACGTCGCGTCCCACCATCAGGCGGATCAACTGCTCTACAGTGGTATCCGCGACCGCCCCGGAGCCAGTGAAGCGGCCATCCTGGAAAACGGTAAACCGATCGCAAAGCTGAAAGACTTCGTGCAGACGGTGAGTGACATAAATAATGCTCACGCCACGGCTTTTAAGCTCCCGCACCACGCGGTGCAGGCTCTCCACCTCGCTGTCACTCAGGGCAGCGGAAGGCTCGTCCATAATGATCAGTCTGGCGTTCAGCGTCAGCGCCCGGGCGATTTCCACCATCTGCTGCTGGGCCACGCTCAGACGAGCAACAGGCGTAGTCGGCGCGACGTTCAGCTGCAGGTAATCGAGAATGACCTGCGCTTCCTGATTTACCGCCTTCTCGTCGACAATCAGGTTACGCTTGCGCGGCTCGCGGCCCAGGAACATATTTTCCGCGACGGTCATATTGGGCAGCAGGTTAAATTCCTGATAGATAGTGATAATGCCCTTGTTCTGCCGCGCCACCGGAGAATCATCCACTGGCAGCGTTTCGCCGTTGAACCAGATATCCCCGCGCGTTTGCGGCTGCGCGCCCGCAAGTGCTTTCAACAGCGTGGACTTTCCCGCTCCGTTTTCACCCAGCAGAGCGTGAATTTCTCCGCTGCCGACGGTCAACTGAGCGCTGCTCAGCGCCCAGACGCCGGAAAAGCTTTTTGCCAGGTCGGTCACTTTCAGTAAGGGTTGCGACATCAGTCTGCTCCTCCTCATAAGGAGCCGCCGCTGGGGCGGCTCCGAATATGTTAGTTACCGGCCTCACCGATACGCTCAGCCTGCTGCAGGTTCTCTTTGGTGATAAGCGTTGGTGGGTAGTCAGCACCGGTGATCGCTTTCTTCTCACGCACGTTCGCCACCAGCTGGCTCATCGCCGTTTGCACCGCGAAACCCGGACGCTGATCGGCTGTCACCGCCAGCCAACCGTCGCGCACGCGGGCCAGCGCTTCAGGCACCGCATCAAAGCCGGTGACAAGAATTTCACCCGGCTTCACGCCCTGCCCTTGCAGGGCTTCAATCGCGCCCAGCGCCATATCGTCGTTCGCAGAGAGGATCACCTGAGGGCGTTTTGGCAGCGACGGCAGTACGCTTTCCACAATGCGCATACCTTCAGAGCGCATCCAGTTACCGGTCTGATCGGCGACGATCTTGTACTTATCGCCCCCCGCTTTCAGGCTGTCGCGAATGCCTTTGGTGCGCTCGATGTTAGAGGAGGAACCTGGCTGACCGGTCAGCAGAATGATGTCTGCCCCGTTGGGGAATTTGGTTTTGACGAAGTCGCCAATCGCCTGCCCCCCTTTATAGTTGTTAGCGCCAAAGTGCGGCACTTTCTTCTGGCTGTCGACGGAGCGGTCGAGCGTGACGATAGGCAGTTTCGCATCCTGAATTTCATCTACCGCGCTGGAAACGGCGTTCACGTCATTCGGGGAGACGATGAATCCCTGCGCCCCACGGGTGATAGCATTTTCCAGGTCAGCCACCTGCTTCGGCGAACTTCCCTGACCATCCAGCACCTGCAGGTTCACCCCCATTTCTTTCGCCGCTTTCACTGCCGTGCGCTGCATGTGGACTTCAAACGGCATGGCCAGGTTTGGCGTACTGAATACGATTTGCTCGCTTTCGGCCATTGCTGCCCCGGATGTCATGGCGATGAGGGCGGCTAAGATCAGTTTTTTCATTATTATGTCTCTCTGTGTAGGGTTGTTGTGGTTTAGAGGACGATCTCACGCTGGCTACGCAGTGATTCCAGCGCTTTATCCGCAAGGTACAGCGCACGTTCACCATCATCGCCGCTGCAATCAGGAACCGTTTCGCCGCGCAGTACCGCAACGAAGTGTTCCCATTCCGCGGCATAGGCGGATTTGTAGCGTTGCAGGAAGAAGTGTTCCGGCAGCGCACTGGTGCAGCCCTGTTTGCCGTAATGCTGCACCTGGTTTTCAAGGATATTGCCCGCGCACAGCAGCCCTTCAGAGCCGTGCAGCTCAAGACGCTGGTCGTAGCCGTAGGCAGAGCGACGGCTGTTAACGATGGTTGCCATCGCGCCGGAGGCATATTTCAGGACAATAAACGCGGTGTCGATATCGCCCGCCTCACCAATCGCCGGGTCAACCAGATTGCTGCCCTGGGCAAACACCGACACTGGCTCTTCACCCATGATGAAGCGCGCCATATCAAAATCATGGATGGTCATATCACGGAACATGCCGCCGGAAACGCGCACATATTCTGCAGGCGGAGGAGACGGATCGCGCGAGATGATCAGCAGCGATTCCGGCTTACCGATACGCCCGGCCAGCATGTCGGTTTTCACACGACGAAACTGCGGGTCAAAACGACGGTTAAAGCCGATGAACAGCGGTACGTCATACTCTTTGACCACTTTCAGACAGTCGCGCACGCGGGCAAGATCCAGGTGTACGGGCTTTTCACAGAAGATGGCTTTGCCATGACGGGCAGCCATTTCAATCAGATCCGCGTGGGTATCCGTGGCGGAGGCAATCAGCACGGCATGAACATTAGGGTCGTTCATCGCTTCATCCAGGCTCTGTTGGCGCGCCTGATAGTGTGTCGCGAGACGAGTGGCAAATTCCTGATTCGGGTCGACCACGGACCAGAGCGTGGTCGCGTTGTGGCTGGCGATGTTAGCTGCATGTACCTGGCCAATTCGGCCAGCGCCCAGTAAAGCAATGTTAAACATAACGGCTCCCGGTGTTGGTGAATGCTGTGAACTAACGACCCTATAAATAAAACATTTATTTCATTTTTATAAATAGTGAAAATTATGTTTTTGAGTGCGGGTTAACACTTTTGAGATGAATGAGATAAATTTTGTTATCAATCTCACAACATCGTGGACGATATGCCCCTCACCATAACCCTCTTCCCAAAGGGAAGAGGGAACGGTACAGAGCCGTCTTTTCTCCCCTGTGGGGAGAGGGTCCGGGTGAGGGAAAAAAGAAAATGAAATGAAAATTTCGTTACGGTGGGAAAACTTAATACTGACGGGCTTTTTTCAGCATCTCCTGGGTTTGCTCAGCCGCGTGACGAACCGCAAGTGATTCAGCCACCTGCGCATCACCGGTTCGCCACCAGGACGCATAATCATGGGTCATGGTTTTCGGCAGCACTTTGATATCCAGTAGCGTTGGCCCGGGATGCGCACGGGACGCTTCCAGCGCCGTCAGAAGACTTTGCTCATCATGCACCCGCCATGCGCGACAGCCATAGCTTTCGGCATTTTGGGCAAAATCGACCTTCACCAGTGGCCCGTCCAGCCGCCCGGTAAGCGGGTTGCGGTGGCGGTTTTCCGTGCCAAAGCTGCCCATTCCGTGCCCCATCTGCAGGTTGTTAATACAGCCGAAGCTGGCGTTATCAAACAGCAGAATGGTGACTTTTATCCCCTCCTGCACCGCCGTTTGCAGCTCGGAGTGCAGCATCATGTATGAGCCGTCTCCCACTGCGGCGTAAACCGGCTGCTGTGGTTTCGCCAGCTTCGCCCCGATGGCGGCGGCAATCTCGTATCCCATACAGGAATAGCCGTACTCCAGATGGTAGCTGTCCGGCGTTTTGACCTGCCAGAGCCGCTGTAGATCCCCCGGCAGCGAACCGGCGGCCCCCACCACGATGGCGTTATCTTCAATATGCTGGTTAATAAGCCCCAGCACCCGCGTCTGGGTCAACCGGGTGTTGAGCGTGTCGCCGTACTCTGTCAGCTGTGCATCAAGATGCCCCGCCACTTCAGGCGCATCATCAGGGTGCCAGTCCCGCATCCACAGACGGCGGCACTCGTCGTGCCAGGCTTCCCGCGCCAGTGAGATCTCATCACCCCAGCGGCTGCGGTAATGCTTAAGCGCCTGGGTTAATGCCGTCAGCCCGGTGTGGGCATCGGCAATCAGCGCGGTGGCGTCCAGCTTCAGGGCATCAAACTCCGCTACGTTCAGCAGCAGAAACTCAACATCCGGATGGGAAAACAGCGCTTTTGAGCCCGTCGTAAAGTCCGTCAGGCGTGTCCCGATGCCAATCACCAGATCGGCCTGCGGGGCGAGCTGATTCGCCGCCATCCCGCCCGTCACTCCAATCCCCCCCATGTTCAGCGGGTGATCGCTGACCAGCGCCCCCTTTCCGGCCTGGGTTTCGGCAAACGGCAGTTGCAGCGTCTCGACAAACTCGCGAAACGCATCATGCGCACCGGAATAGCGCACCCCACCACCGCACACCACCAGCGGACGGTGTTTGCGGGCAATCAGATCCTGAGCCCGTGTCAGACGCTGTGGGTCAGGCGGTCGACGCTCTATGTGATGCACGCGACGCGCAAAGAAGCTCAGCGGATAATCCCACGCCTCGCCCTGCACATCCTGCGGCAGGCAAATAGTCACCGCCCCCGTGTTTGCGGGGTCAGTCAGCGTTCGCATCGCACTTAACATCGCACTCATTAACTGTTCCGGCCGGTTGATACGATCCCAGTAGCGGGAAACCGGACGGAAGCAATCATTGGTGCTGATACTGAGATCGTGATACTGCTCAATTTGCTGCAACACCGGGTCTGGCTGGCGACTGGCATAAACATCACCCGGTAGCAGAAGCAGCGGGATGCGGTTCGCCGTGGCGGTCGCTGCCGCCGTCACCATGTTAGCCGCCCCCGGCCCGACGGATGACGTCACGGCAAAAATACGCTGACGACGGTGCTGTTTGGCGAATCCTGTCGCCATATGGGCAATGCCCTGCTCGTTACATCCCTGCATCACTTTCAGATGGCCGGCATCCTGCTCCAGCGCCTGACCGATGCCAAGCACATTACCATGACCAAAGATGGTCGCCACGCCCTCCACGAAGGGCGTTTCTTGTCCATCGACACAGACATATTGTTGATTCAGGAACCTGACCAGCGCCTGGGCCATAGTCATACGTTCGGTTTGCATAACACCTCCTGTCAGCCCAGCGTCGGCATGGAGAATGCAGCGCCGGTGTCTTGCTGCATTTCAGGCCAGCGCGCAGTGACGGTTTTCATTCGGGTGTAGAAACGCACGCCGTCATTGCCGTGGACGTTAAGTGCGCCAAAAATGGAACGCTTCCAGCCGCCAAAGCTATGGAACGCCATCGGTACCGGGATCGGCACGTTTACACCAACCATACCGGCCTGTACCTCTTCGCAGAAGCGCCGCGCGCAGCCGCCGTCACGGGTGAAAATCGCCGTGCCATTACCATATTCATGACGGTTAATCAGTTCCACTGCGCTGTTGTAATCTGCTACGCGCACCACAGAAAGCACCGGCCCGAAAATCTCTTCTTTATAGATGGTCATCTCTGGCGTGACGTTATCGAACAGGGTCGGCCCGACAAAGTAACCCTTCTCATGGCCTTTAACACTGAAACCACGCCCGTCGACGCGCAGGTTCGCCCCCTGTGATTCTCCGCTGTCGATATAGCCCAGCACTTTGCTACGGTGTACTGAGGAGATCAGTGGCCCCATCTCGTTTTCCGGCGTCTGATCCAGACCTGGCCCAACGCGCAGTACGGCGATCTGTTTTTCCAGCCGCGCACAGAGGTCATCTGCTGCTTTATCACCGACCGCCAGCACCACAGAGAGCGCCATACAGCGTTCACCCGCCGCACCATAGGCTGCGCCCATAATGGCATTCGTCGCCATATCCATGTCGGCGTCTGGCATAAGAATGCAGTGGTTTTTCGCCCCACCCAGCGCCTGACAGCGTTTACCGTGGGCGGATGCAGTCTGGTAAATGTATTCCGCAATTGGCGTTGAGCCGACAAAACTCACCGCCTGCACGCGCGGGTCAGTCAGCAGCACGTCAACGGACTCTTTATCGCCCTGCACGACGTTGAATACACCGTCCGGCAGCCCGGCCTCTTTCAGCAGTTTTGCCAGTGCGAGTGCCAAGGAAGGATCTTTTTCCGACGGTTTCAGCACGAAGGTATTACCCGTCGCCAGCGCAATCGGGAACATCCACATCGGCACCATCGCCGGGAAGTTAAACGGTGTGATCCCGACACAAACTCCGAGCGGCTGCATCAGCGAGTGGCTATCGACGCCGGTACCGACGTTGGCAGAGTGCTCACCTTTTTGCAGATGCGGAATACCGCAGGCGAACTCCACCACTTCCAGTCCACGGGTCAGTTCACCGACTGCGTCGGAAAACACTTTGCCATGCTCTTCGCTAATTAAGCGGGCAAGCCTCTCGGTGTTCTCCTCCAGCAACGCTTTGAAGCGGAACATCACTCGTGCGCGTTTAAGCGGAGAATGACGTGACCACGCCGGAAACGCCTGCTGCGCGGCCGCAATGGCCTGCCCGGTTTCCTGTGCCGTACTCATCACCACCTGGCGGATCTGCTCGCCAGTGGCCGGGTTGAAGATTGCCTGAACGCGCTGGCCTGAACCGGTGACACATTCGCCGTGAATAAAATTCGCTACCGTCTCCATCCTTAACCTCTCGCTGTTGATATGTGATTGTTACCTGAACACTGTGTTTACTGAACACTATATATGAAACAAATATTCCATTTTAAGTTGAAATAAAATAAATGATGATTATTGTGATCAAGGATGGATTTTTATGTTAACGACCAACATCACTGGCACAGCCTGCGCTATTAAGGAATTTCACACGAGTCAATGGCTGAAGCTTCTGTTTCATTTTTGATGCCAGATGGATGGCCGACATTTAAAAGACGCGGTTTTGCGTTTAGAATCATAAAACTGTATTTGGGGGACAAAATGACAACAGCAACCAGCCTGAACGAACTGCAGCAGCAAATCCGCGATCGCTACGATAACCTGAGTAAGAGGCTGCAGCAGGTCTCCCGCTATGTGCTGGATAACACGAACAGCGTGGCCTTTGATACGGTCGCCGTCATTGCTGAACGCGCCGATGTTCCACCGTCGACGTTGATCCGCTTTGCTAACGCGTTTGACTTCACCGGCTTCAACGAAATGAAACAGCTGTTTCGAATGAACCTGGTTGAAGAGACCGCCAGCTACAGCGACCGCGCGCGGATGTTCCGCGAAATGGAGAGCGAAGCCGTCCCGGAAACGCCGCTGGATATCCTGCAGGAGTTTGCGCGTTCCAATGCGCAGGCACTTCAGCAGCTGGCCGCCCGTGCCGAACCGGAAATGCTCGAACGCGCGGTACAGCTACTGGCTGAAGCCGATACCATCTACATTGCTGGCCTGCGCCGTTCTTTTAGCGTGGCAGCCTATCTGACCTACGCCCTGAGCCATCTGGAGTGCCGCCCTGTTCTGCTCGACGGGATGGGCGGAATGCTGCGCGAACAGATCAACCGCATTAAGGCACGCGACATTGTGGTGTCGATTAGCTTCTCGCCGTACGCGGAAGAGACGGTGATGGTCAGCGAAACCGCCGCCAGCGTTGGCGCACGGCAGATTGTGATCACCGACAGCCAGATAAGCCCGCTGGCAACATTTAGCGATCTCTGCTTTGTGGTGAAAGAGGCGCAGGTGGATGCGTTCCGCTCTCAGTCAGCAACGCTATGCCTGGTGCAGTCGCTGGTGGTGGCGCTGGCGTATCAGTTGGGTGGCGGGAAGTGAGGTCATTACATGGTTATCAGACGCTTAAAAAGTAACTGCTGGATATCCTGTCGATGTGCCAGGATCGCATGTGCTGTCACTAACGTTCCGTCTACTGAGTACAAAACCCGGTAGCCTTCAGCGTGGTTAAACTCCCGGTATTTGGCACAGCCAATTTTCAGTAGCTCAGGGCAAATCTGGCACCCCTGCGGGAACTGACCAACGGTACTCTCAAACTGTGTGAGAATATCTGCGATAACCGGGCGTGGCTCAACATCAATACGGCGCAGGAAACCCGTTATTGTGTCGAGGCAGTGCTTTACCGTAAGCGTGTACTCAAAGGTCACCCGCTGTTCCATGAAAGTCCCTTAACGTTAAGCACTCTGCATTAATCCGCAAGCCCATCCAGCAACTGGTCTTTGGAGAACACGCGCCCTTCCGCTTTATCTTTTTCTGACAGGGTAAGAAGCTTCAGCAAAGCAATGGCATTTTCCCGTTCCTGCTGCTGGTCATAGGATTCTATAACATAAGCAGGTACACCATTTTGTGTAACCAGGATGGGTTCTGACAGATCGAGCGTTGCCGCGTTCTTTTTAACGTAGCTGATTGTCTCTACTTTCATGATGCGTCCACCTGATGGTCATGCCTTAGTTTTAATATAGACCATATTTAGACCACCAACAATAGCCGATTGACGTTTCCTAAGGTCAGCATCGCCGTAGATAAAAAAACCCTCTGTAATAACAGAGGGTTTTGTTCACTGACTAACGGGGGAAACTTATTCCCACTCAGCTATCAATGATGAGATAAAATATAAATAAATCAATACACTGAAAGTAATTACTTAGCAGATACCACGAAAAACACCACCTACAGTTGCATTCAGACAACACTCACTTCTGCGACAGCTAACGGTGCTTGCCGACCAGCCTCAACAAGCAGCACTACGATCACTTCTACACTCCTGACCTACACAGATTGCGGCTCAATAGTCATATCATGTAAGATTGCCCGCAACCTTACAAACCTTCACGCGGTTTGACGATCTGGCATAGCTTTCAATCAGCACCATGGATCACTTTTAGTAGATCGGCGCGAACATTTTACGAGGAATAGAATGTCTGAAATTGCAATTGAGGTTTCTGATGTGCAGGTTTTGGAGCAATTAGAATTACTTGGCAAGGATTCCGATGGTTTTTCTTCTGAGCACCAAGGAATAGATGGTGTCCAGCTTTTCACTGCGGTGATGACGCTGGGACCATTGGTAATTACCGGCATTGTCAAAGTTGTACTAGCACAGATTGCCGCGAAGAAGCATGTACGGGTACTTGTTGATGGTATTGAGATCCATGGTGTTAGCGAAAAAACCCTTATGGATATCCTCAAGAGTAATGTCGTCAACAAACCCCACAATTAGCCGATGAAGAAAACCTCGTCGATTGACCGACTCATCACTGCTACGCGCCTAAACATTGGAGCAAGAGTGAACGAGACGCTATACGAAACTACAATCCTGCGCCTGAAGTCGATTGCAGAACAGTTAGGTTTACCTCTCGATATCAAAATCGTGTACTCATCGACGCGAAGGGTAGAACACGTTACTGTGTCAGGAGTGTCTTGGTTAATTTATGACCAGTACATCGGTCAGACGATGAATATGCTGAACAGGCTTTTCATAGAGTCGGAGGATGCGCACCCATCGCTTGTCTATTTTCACAAAGTGTTGGCAGAGAGACTTATTGATGTTGGGCAGTTAGCTAACGCATTACATTGTGCGTCGGTATACCACTCCTCGCGTGAAGTTCTAGATCCTAGACACTCAGACGAGACTTGGCGCAACTTGCTGACACGGACCCATGAGCGATTCTTGCTTTACCACGAACTTGGGCATCGTGTTTTCTCAAAGCCCACACTCTTACCAGTTATGCGTGAGCACGTACAATTCCTCATTCAGCACCAAGTTCAAGTGAAAAAAAAACCGCTGAATGAATCGCTTGAGTCGTTCCGCGATAGACCTTCTGCAGCCCTGCATCATCAAGATTTCGATGCTGCAATTCGTGATATCAGATTGGGACTAGAATCTGAGGAGGGTCAGCGCTTTAGACAAGCACAACTTTCCTCGCTAGCTAAATCACAAACTGAAGAGGAGGTATTTTGTGACATCTTCGCCTCAGATTTTGTATTGGCTGAAGGTCTCATAGACGGTGAAGACCCTATACGAATACTGCGTGCGATCTATGTTGGGTTTTATCACCTACAGGCTCTGGAGTATTTGAAACGATTCCCCTCCCTTTCGAGCACCTACACTGATTGGCAGACCGACAATATGCCACACATTCAATCACGTGGTCATTGTCTGCGCGCACATCTGATATTCCTTTACCAGACAGAGTTACGAGTCAAACAGCATCTTGACGAGGCCTTAGTCACCGATAAAGTTAGTGCTTTTGAAGTTCAATTGATGGAGGATCAGAAACGTCATTACGATGTCATATACGATAGCGCGCAGCGACTGTGCGAGAGCTTACGGGTCAATGACTGGCTCTCGGTACTGGGTGAAGAGGCGATGAAGACACTACATGATGGGTTGAACTATCCAGAATCAGTTCCCTCAAGGTTACCTGATGATCATGACTTAAGGACGATCATTCTGATTTTGACGGGCTGGCTTCCATGAGTGCTTGTACCTAGGTTGATATTGCTTCGCGGCCTACCTCGCCATAACTAAGCATCAGAGCTGAGGACAGTTGCCATCGGTTCCAAACGCATAACGGTCAATCAAGGTTTTGCCCCGAGTGTTCGGATGGGCCATTAGCACTAGTCTCACATTCGCACTGTGTAAATTGACGCCCCTTTCTCCGCCGCCACTAACATTATTCGACTTTGGCACAATACACTAGCGAAGCCCTAATAAACGTCACACAGAGACAAGCATTTGGCCATCCTACAACCGAAAATGCTACCAGAATCTTAATAGATCAATCACATATTATCGGTCTTGGCAATATGGTCCTCTGTGAAGTACCATAAAAAACGCCATTGATGATGTGAACAAAATCATCGATGGCATAGAGTAATTATTTATAATCAATTAGTTACGAAATAACTCATTCCCACTCGATGATCAGTGCCGCCTTAAAACACTGTAAAATCAACAGAATAGCATTATCTTTGCATGTCGATACCACACAAAATACCATGGTAAGAAAACCTGGGAGCTGTACTGATCGTATCGCCCGACGCAAAACGCTTTTAGACTGACAACTTGCACTCCACAAGGGACATTCGTCCAAAAGCGGTTATTCAAAGAAGTCAACGCCCCTGGTAGGATCTTCCGCTTGCCTCCACCAGACTTACATCATCACGAAGCAATGTCACCATCTCTTCATGATGTGCTGTTATCTGCTGATCGTCCCAGCTTGTATTTCGAGTGATTTCCGCCATTCTCTTGAGCTTGGGACTTTGAAGTTCAATCGTATCCTTGAAGTTTTCGGCCTTCGCTCTGGGAAGGCTATTGCTGAATTTTGAGTTCGCGCTGACGCTTACGAGCGCGAGGTTGCCAAGCAGGTTAAGGCTAGAACCTGAAACAGCCGCGCCCGACTGTTCTTTGTCCGGATGCTGTGGATAAAAGTGCTCAATGGAAGTTCTGAACTGAAATTTGAAATCTCGTTTTGAGGAATCACTCAACAGAAGATAGTCGAGGTATGAAAAGACGATACGGCTGATACCAAACCCTTGTGGTTGCTGATCTTCCTCAAAGGGGAATGTCTCTTTAACCTTGCTGCGGGCATACCCCTTCAACAAATCGGCAAGATCCGCATGTTTCGCGTCTTGAGGGGCTTTAACGGATAGCCAGCGAAGAACTTTGGTAATCCAGTGCATCGTTCGCGGAGAAGTGTAGGTAATCCGAAGCATGGACTGAAGCAACAATACATCTCGGGTATGTGGGTCAGCACCGCCGTCCTCCTCTAAGTTTCCATTGCTGGCCGAGAAAACATGGATGTACGTCGGGGTTGGCTTCTTGTCCGTGCCGCCTTTCTTCAATCGCTGGAGAGACCAATCGCCATTGTCACCGTTGTTCACCGTGAATTGACGCTTCAAGATGAAGCCATCGAAGAGGTTGCGGCACTTGAGAAGCATGAATGCAAAACTACGCACCCAATCGGCTTTAGCATCGGGTGCATTATTTACGGCGTCGTCAAATGACTTGATGAGGCGCTTGTCGTCAAGCTGGCCTTCGTCTTCGACCTCATCGCCTTTTATAATTCTTAGAACGTGTAGCAGAAAGGCCGGAAACTCAATAGTCGAACGAAACCGCTCGTTGCCCTCGTCTTCAGTGGAATTTGACTCGATCTCTTTAGCGTATTTTGACAACGCCTCATCCAAGGACAACGATCCCCCTTCGGAGGATTGCCTTGATGAATTGGTGCCGGATTGCGGACTACTTTCCATTAGCGACGCGAAGCTGGTCACCTCCAGCCAGGACCATTCATCGCCAAATACTTTGTTTCGCAAACTGGTGTCACCACGGGTCAGAGACATCTGGACATAAGAATCCATGTCAGCACAGGCATCCCAAACCCACGCGAAGCATTCGCGTTCATATTGATTGGGCAGCCTGCTCATCAGGCGAGCCTTAACAATATCAACCTGCTTAAGTTGCTGCCCACGAGTGTTCATGATCTCGAAGTAGCGATTGAGGTCGGTATTGGGTGGCAGCGAGGCACGGACGACAGTCACCTTCGTTAGCAAAAATCGGAGAATTTTTCGCGTGAGCGATTAAGGGCTTCATTTTGTTTGAAGAACTGATTGATGATGCTGTAGCCTTCATGGATGCCAGCATCTGCATTACTCGTGGAGCCCTGCGGTCGGACGTGCTCCTTAGCCGCCTCCTGTGCTACTCGCCGCAGGGCTTCCGTTGCCCGTGCGCGCGACTCATATTGCAAGTGGCCTGCATGACCAACCGACGGCTTCTCACCCTCACCATCTTGCTCCAAGAAGGTCAGAAGCAGATAGAGGGTTGTAAGTCGTTGTTGTCCATCTATGACCTCGAACTCGTCCTCTCCACCCCGCTTGATTACAACAAGGTTCCCAAGAAAATAGTCGTCCTGGTCCCCAACTACCGAGTCTTGAATATCGCTGATAAGTTGCTCAATCTGTTCGGCCCGCCAAGCATAGTTCCGTTGATAAACAGGAATCAGATAATTGTCCGTGAATAGCTTGCCTACTGTTAACAGTTCGGGTTTCAACTCCTTCTTGCTCATTGCAGCCCCTTGATAAAAGCAACGAGTTCCTTTTCGTGGTTATCGTTGTATGGCTGACTTGCTATTGGAAGTTTGCGGACAACACTTCCAGTCATCGCGTTGCGTAGCAAAACAAAAGGTGATTTATTTGCATCGTTTTTACCTCGCGCTCGGTTGTCAGCAGATACAAATTGCACACGAAGTAACTCGACCCGCAAGGCATATGCCCATGCGAATAACCTATTTCGCACTTCATCCACATCTTCATCGCCAAACTTGTTTGTATAGCAAAGCAGCGCGGCAATGAACAATTCGTACACGTAGCGGTAGCGACTTTGAGATGGGCCAAAGTTTTTGAAACCTCTGTCGATAACCTCTTTCTCCAGTATCTTCAATTCGCCAAGCATGAATGTCACCATATCGAAAAATGAGCGCCCAGCGATTATGGGGGCATCAAGCTGAAAGCGGCTGCGCCCAGCATTTCGTGCATCATGTGTAGAGGACACCGCCCATGCACTTAGAAGTGGCATAGCGGCTTGTGCTGCAAGGTGATATCGCAGATTTGGCGAAAATGGTCTGTGGGATCGTGATGAAATGCCCTTGAACATGCCGATGTCCCGAATAGTAAACTCGAGCGAGCTCTCGCCTCGTGACCACTTGGATATCCGGTATAAAAAAGTAGAAAAAAGCCTGTCCAGATCCTCATCTTTTACGGCTTCCCAAGCCTCAACGACAGCCACTTTCATAGCAGCGGACTCATCGTGCATTTCGCGCAGGTGGTGTGCTTTGAGCAAGTCGTGAGGGGCAAGCGGTTTGCCGCGATAGTTCTGGGAATCAAAGACACGAAATGCCTCATCAATATCGTCCGTCACAATACGCACCAACTGACATTTGTGACAGATAAAATCCAAAAAATCTTTTTTATCTTCCAACTGCGACAGGTGCCTTTGAAGCGCCATCCAAACCAGGGAGACAGGGGTTTCGCTGTTACCAGACACCGAAATCTGATGATTTATCGGATCTAAGGCCGCAAGAATCATTCGCAAAGTCAGCAGACGTTGCTGTCCGTCGACTACATTGAGAGACTCACCATCATCGTGAAGAATGATTGCACCCAAAACATAGGGAATATCTTTTCGTTCGGTATCTCGAAGAGCTTCGCTGAGATCATCCACCAGTTGTAGAGCGGTCGATACTTCCCAACTGTATGGTCGTTGATAGTTCGGTATCCGAAGGCCTTGCTTGAGTAGTTCATCAACGGTGACTGCACTAACACCGTCCTCTCCTTTAATCGCCATTGCTATGTCCCGTCATTGAAGCTTTTCTATTTTCTCAGCGTATTTTCCGAAACTTTATTCACCCATATTGAGACTTCAATTCCGAACGGCGGCTGTCTTGTTCACAATTTCGATCACGAAGTACTCCTCTGGCGCATATTTAACGATCTGGAGGCTTGGGTCGAGAGAGCGGTTATGACCAAAAGCGGGCATCGATGGCATCAGCACAGCGCTGCACCCGGTTGTCAATACCATGGCATTTGCTGATACGGTCACATGGTATTTGCTATATCTTCGATTCAGCGTCGGCCTTATACCATGAAAAATGCCATTGATAATGCAGTCAATATCATCAATGGCACTCACTAAATCAAATAAAAAAATAGGTTAAATAATAGCCTCACTCCCACTCGATCGTAGCCGGTGGCTTACCGCTGATGTCATAAACGACACGGGAAATGCCGTTAACTTCGTTGATGATGCGGTTGGACACACGTCCCAGGAAGTCGTACGGCAGGTGCGCCCAGTGCGCGGTCATAAAGTCGATGGTTTCTACCGCACGCAGGGAGACAACCCAGTCGTATTTGCGGCCATCGCCCATTACGCCAACGGAGCGAACCGGCAGGAACACGGTAAACGCCTGGCTCACTTTGTTGTACAGGTCGGCTTTGTGCAGCTCTTCGATGAAGATAGCGTCCGCCCGACGCAGCAGGTCGCAGTACTCTTTCTTCACTTCGCCCAGCACGCGCACGCCAAGACCTGGGCCCGGGAACGGGTGACGGTAGAGCATGTCGTACGGCAGACCCAGCTCCAGACCAATCTTACGCACTTCGTCTTTGAACAGCTCACGCAGTGGTTCAACCAGGCCCATCTTCATCTCTTTCGGCAGGCCGCCCACGTTGTGGTGAGATTTGATGACGTGTGCTTTACCGGTTGCGGATGCCGCAGATTCGATAACGTCCGGGTAGATAGTCCCCTGCGCCAGCCACTTCACGTCTTCCAGCTTCAGCGCTTCTTCGTCGAACACTTCCACGAACACGCGACCAATGATTTTACGTTTGGCTTCCGGGTCATTTTCACCCGCCAGCGCATCCAGGAAACGCTTCTCGCCTTCCACGTGAACGATGTTCAGACCGAAGTGGTCACCGAACATGTCCATCACCTGCTGCGCTTCATTCAGGCGCAGCAGACCGTTATCCACGAAGACGCAGGTCAGGTTTTTGCCGATAGCACGGTGCAGCAGCATTGCGGTAACGGAAGAGTCAACGCCGCCGGACAGGCCGAGGATCACTTTGTCATCGCCAACCTGCTGACGGATACGCTCAATGGCGTCGTCGATGATTTTTGCTGGCGTCCACAGCGCTTCGCACTGGCAGATGTCACGCACGAAGCGCTCCAGCATGCGCATGCCCTGACGGGTGTGGGTCACTTCCGGATGGAACTGCACGCCGTAGAAGCGTTTTTCTTCGTTCGCCATAATTGCGAACGGGCAGCTTTCGGTGCTGGCAACGGTCACGAAATCAGACGGGATAGCGGTCACTTTATCGCCGTGGCTCATCCACACGTCCAGCAGCGGTTTGCCTTCTGCGGTCAGGGAGTCTTCAATACCGCGCACCAGCGCGCTATCGGTAACCACTTCAACCTGCGCATAGCCGAACTCACGCTCGTTAGAACCTTCTACGTGGCCGCCCAGCTGCATTGCCATCGTCTGCATGCCGTAGCAAACGCCGAATACCGGCACGCCTGCTTCGAACACGTACTGCGGTGCGCGCGGGCTGTTGTCTTCAGTGGTGCTTTCCGGGCCGCCGGAAAGGATGATGCCGCTTGGATTGAATTCGCGGATCTGTGCTTCCGTAACATCCCACGCCCACAGCTCACAGTAAACGCCCAGTTCACGCACGCGACGCGCTACCAGCTGAGTGTACTGAGAACCGAAGTCCAGGATGAGAATGCGATGTTTATGAATGTTTTCCGTCATTGACGCTAATTCCGAGGCAAGTGAAACAGATTAAATAAATCGCCCGACGCGAAGTCGGGCGAAGAAAATCAGGAGCCCAGACGGTAGTTCGGGGACTCTTTGGTGATCGTCACGTCGTGAACGTGGCTTTCCTGGATACCCGCACCGCTGATACGTACGAATTCCGCTTTAGTACGCAGCAGGTCGATGGTACCACAGCCGGTCAGACCCATACAGGAACGCAGGCCGCCCATCTGCTGGTGAATGATCTCTTTCAGACGGCCTTTATAGGCAACGCGACCTTCGATACCTTCCGGTACCAGTTTGTCCGCTGCGTTGTCGGTCTGGAAGTAACGGTCAGAGGAACCTTTGGACATCGCGCCCAGGGAGCCCATGCCACGGTAAGATTTGTAAGAACGCCCCTGATACAGCTCGATTTCACCCGGAGATTCTTCAGTACCGGCCAGCATGGAGCCAACCATCACTGCAGCCGCACCGGCCGCAATGGCTTTAGCGATGTCACCAGAGAAACGAATACCGCCGTCAGCGATAACCGGGATCCCGGTACCTTCCAGTGCTTCAACCGCGTCAGACACGGCGGTGATCTGTGGAACGCCCACACCGGTGACGATACGGGTAGTACAGATGGAGCCAGGGCCGATACCCACCTTCACCGCGCTGCAACCCGCGTCAGCCAGGGCGCGAGCGCCTGCACCAGTCGCGACGTTACCGCCGATGATCTGCAGATTAGGGTATTTCGCACGGGTGTCACGAATACGTTGCAGAACGCCTTCGGAGTGGCCGTGGGAGGAGTCAATCAGCAGTACGTCAACGCCAGCAGCAACCAGCGCGTCAACACGCTCTTCATTGCCCGCACCAGCACCCACCGCAGCGCCCACGCGCAGACGGCCATGCTCGTCTTTACAGGCGTTAGGTTTACGTTCTGCTTTCTGGAAATCTTTAACGGTGATCATGCCGCGCAGGTGGAAGTTTGCATCCACAACCAGCGCTTTCTCAACGCGTTTTTCGTGCATCTTCGCGAACACAACGTCACGGGATTCGCCTTCACGAACGGTCACCAGACGCTCTTTCGGCGTCATGTAAACGCTGACAGGCTGGTTCAGGTCGGTGACGAAACGCACGTCACGACCAGTGATGATACCGACCAGTTCGTTAGCTTCAGTCACGACCGGGTAACCGGCAAAGCCGTTACGTTCGGTCAGGGCTTTCACTTCGTGCAGGGTCGTGGTTGGCAGAACGGTCTGTGGGTCAGACACGATCCCGGATTCATGTTTCTTCACGCGGCGAACTTCTTCCGCCTGACGCTCGATAGACATGTTTTTGTGAATAAAGCCAATGCCACCTTCCTGTGCCAGGGCGATTGCCAGGCGCGCTTCAGTCACGGTGTCCATTGCCGCAGAGAGCATAGGAATGTTCAGGCGAATGGTTTTGGTCAACTGCGTGCTGAGATCGGCAGTATTCGGCAGAACGGTGGAGTGAGCGGGAACAAGGAGGACGTCGTCAAACGTCAGGGCTTCTTTAGCGATACGTAGCATGGGCAATATCTCTGACCTGGGTGGTTAAATATTGCCGTGGCATTATACAGAGCGTAACCGATTGCATCCACACTTTTTTATAAAAAAAACTTGCACTCCCCTCTCAGCAGGTTACTATCGACTGAATAACTTGCTGATTTAGAATTTGATCCCGCTCACATGTTATCCTCTCAAACCCCCTCAATTTTTACTGTTAGCCGCCTTAATCAAACGGTTCGTTTACTGCTTGAGCAGGAAATGGGGCAAGTCTGGATCAGCGGTGAAATCTCTAACTTCACGCAGCCGTCATCCGGCCACTGGTACTTTACGCTCAAAGACGATACCGCTCAGGTACGCTGTGCAATGTTCCGCAACAGTAACCGCCGCGTGACGTTTCGTCCTCAGCATGGCCAGCAAGTTCTGGTTCGCGCCAATATCACCCTGTATGAACCGCGCGGTGAGTACCAAATCATCGTCGAAAGCATGCAGCCTGCGGGTGAAGGTCTGTTGCAGCAAAAATACGAACAGCTGAAAGCAAAGCTCTCGGAAGAGGGTTTATTCGATCAACAGTTCAAAAAACCGCTGCCCTCACCTGCCCACTGCGTTGGGGTGATCACCTCAAAAACCGGTGCAGCCCTGCACGATATTTTGCATGTGCTCAAGCGTCGTGACCCTTCCCTGCCCGTTATCATCTACCCGACCGCCGTGCAGGGTGACGATGCGCCAGGGCAGATTGTCCGCGCGATTGAACTGGCGAATGCGCGTCAGGAGTGCGACGTGTTAATCGTTGGGCGTGGCGGTGGTTCGCTGGAAGATTTGTGGAGCTTTAGCGACGAGCGCGTGGCGCGGGCTATTTTCGCCAGCCTTATCCCCGTTGTAAGCGCCGTGGGGCACGAAACAGATGTCACCATCGCCGACTTTGTCGCAGATTTACGCGCCCCTACGCCATCTGCAGCGGCGGAAGTGGTGAGCCGTAATCAGCTGGAGCTGCTGCGTCAGCTTCAGAACGGCCAGCAGCGTCTGGAGATGGCGATGGACTATTTCCTTGCCAACCGTACCCGTCGCTTTACCCAGCTTCATCATCGCCTGCAACAACAACATCCTCAGTTACGCCTGGCGCGACAGCAAACCGTGCTGGATCGCCTGCGTCAGCGAATGAACACCGCACTGGATAATCAGCTCAGGCGTGCAGTGTCGCGCCAGCAGCGCATCATCCAGCGTTTGAACCAGCAAAACCCACAGCCGAAGATTTACCGGGCGCAAACGCGTATTCAACAGCTGGAGTATCGTCTGGCAGAGAACCTGCGAACCCGTCTGAGTCGCTCCCGCGAGCGTTTCGGTAATGCGGTGACCCATCTGGAAGCCGTCAGTCCTCTCTCCACGCTGGCACGCGGATACAGCGTGACAACCGCGACGGATGGCAAAGTGCTGAAGCAAACTAAGCAGGTGAAAGTCGGTGATATGCTCACCACCCGCCTGTCAGACGGCTGGGTGGAAAGCGAAGTGAAAGGTGTGACCGCAGCGAAGAAAACGCGGAAGAAAAAACCGGATTAAACCGGCACAAACTCCACGCGCTTTTTAGAGATCAACCCGTGGCCATTCTGACAGAAGTAATCCACCGCACCACAGGCTTTTAATACCTGGAGAGGCTTATGGCACTCCGGGCAGCGTGCTTCCAGCTGAATATCTTTATTGCAGTTATCGCAGTGCGCCACACCGTTTTGTGGCTCCAGTTCGGCATGACACTCCGGGCAGGTAATGGACATGGTGACTCCTTTAAAAGACATTCAATTTTGAGTGGATTTTACCACGATGCGCTCAGTGTGGACCACGCAACTGTTGCTGTAGAGTCAACAACAGTTCGACTTCCTCAAGCCTGCGCTGTGTCGTACGGCTCACCTCTTGCGGATCGCGTTCAAACAAACTGTACTCACCCAGAATATGCTCAGCCAGACAGTGTTCGTAAATCGTGCCGGGAATGTGCCAGTGCTGAATATCATCGCCATCAATACGCTCCAGCACATCTTCTGCGCCGCGCCGATCGTGGCTGATAATCCGCCCGTCACGCAAATACAGCCGCAGCCCTTTTTGCCCACCGGCGGGGCCTGCATATTTGTTGAGCCAGATATCCACCGGCACGCCGCTAATGTGCCCCTGAAGATGCGCCTCACCTTCAGCCGTGGTCAGATCGCCTTTTATAATATCGCGTCCCAGCCGATCTTTGGCCGTTACCACCCGTAACGCCATTTCATCACGCCCGCCCAGATAACGTACCGTTTCACGCAGCATCGCCAGCACATGAGTCCCGATATCCAGAATCACGCCATCGGGGTGATGCAGTGTACGCGTGTCCGGTTCACCGGTAGCAAAGTTGAGCGCAATGGGTTCCCCTGCGGGGTTATAGCCGCTCGGCTCCTGCAGAAAACCTTCAATTCTGACGACATCAGAAAACGTACTGACCAGCGCCTGCTTCACCGTTTCGAGACGCGCCATCCAGTGATCGAGCGCCAGCACGCGGGACGCGACGCCGGGCAGTTCCAGCAGTGATTTGAGTTTTTCAATCTGGGGAAGCGTGGCGACAATCGGTTTTTCGACCACAATACGCGACACGGGTGAGGCAATTGCCTGCTCAAGCACCTCAAGATGGTTCAGGGAGGCGGTGGTAATAAACAGAGTATCAAGAGGTTGGGAGAGCAGTTCAGCGAGTGATGCACAACGGGTTACACCTTCAGGCTGTTTGACGGGCTGAACATCAAAACCTGAACAGCGCGGAGATTCATCAAAGAGATTTCGTATTGCGGGCAGGTAAGCCGTTTCAACCACTGCACCAAGACCAACAAACCCTAACAGCATGTTCTTACCTCGTTGAGTAAATTGCCGGGGCGTAACGCCTGCCCCGGCAACCTCGAGGTATTATCAGGCGCTAGTAGCCGGTTTAGTCTGCACATTTTCCAGCATACGACGAACCGGAACAATGAGGGCGATCAGTACCGCGGCACAGATAACCAGTGCAATGGAGCAGCGAGCGAAGAGATCCGGCAGCATATCAAGCTGGTCTGCCTTCACGTGACCACCAATCAGACCCGCCGCCAGGTTACCCAGCGCACTCGCACAGAACCACAGCCCCATCATCTGCCCACGCATTCTTTCCGGAGCCAGCAGCGTCATGGTCGCCAGACCAATCGGGCTCAGGCACAGCTCGCCAAGCGTCAGCATCAGGATGCTGCCCACCAGCCAGAACGGAGAAACGCCTGCGCCACCGTTGTTCAGCACGTTCTGCGCCGCCAGCATCATCAGGCCAAAGCCCGCCGCAGCGCAGAGAATACCGATAACAAACTTGGTGATGCTGCCCGGACGAATGTCCATGCTGGCAAGCTTCGGCCATGCCCAGCTAAACACCGGTGCCAGCAGGATAATGAACAACGCGTTGACCGACTGGAACCACACGGCCGGAATTTCAAAACCACCGATCATGCGATTAGTGTAGTCGTTAGCGAACAGGTTAAATGACGTTGGCTTTTGCTCAAACGCAGACCAGAAGAACGCAGCGGAAACCAGCAGGATAAAGCAGACCAGCAGTCTGGCACGCTCTTTACGGGTCAGGCCGGCAAAGACGAACAGATAAACAAAGTAGAGGGCAACGGACACCGCGATCACGTACACCAGCATGCTGGCAATCGCGACCGGCCTAATCACAATCACGCCCTGTGCAATCAGCGTAACGATAACCGCAACACCCGCTGCCAGCGCCAGCAGCCAGGTTCCCACGCCATTGCGCTTCACCACCGGGCTGTTCCAGGTGGAATCCAGACCGACTTCGCTGTCATAGCGTTTCATCGCCGGAACGGCAAACACGCGGAAGATGATCAACGCCACCAGCATCCCGATGCCGCCGATACCAAAGCCCCAGTGCCAGCCGTGGGATTTAATCAACCAGCCGGAGATAAGCGGCGCGATGAACGATCCCATGTTGATGCCCATGTAGAACAGCGAGAAACCGCCGTCACGACGCGCATCACCTTTTTTATACAACGTCCCGACCATGACCGAGATACAGGTCTTGAACAGGCCGGAGCCCATCACAATAAACATCAGGCCGATAAAGAACAGGTTGTCACCCATAATGGCCGAGAGCGCAATCGACAAATGACCGAGTGCGATCAGAATCGAACCGTACCAGACGGCTCTCTGCTGACCCAGCCAGTTATCCGCCAGCCAGCCACCCGGCAGTGCAGCCAGGTACATGGTACCGGCAAAGATCCCGACAATCGCCGAGGCATTTTCACGCGCCAGCCCCATCCCGCCGTCATAAACGGTGGCAGCCATAAACAGGATCAGCAGCGGGCGAATGCCGTAAAACGAGAAACGCTCCCACATCTCGGTGAAGAACAACGAGCCAAGCGGATACGGATGGCCGAAGAACGTTCGGCTTTCTTTTTGATTAACAGAGGATTGCATAATTCTCCCGAAAAGGTATGTCGTCGTGCTGGTAAGCACCGCAATGTACGCCGGCCAGTTACGTATCTGGCCGATTTTTTACAGGCGGCGAAAAATTATTTAACTATTTGATAACCTGGCACCAGTTTTGTCTAGTACCCAACCCTGGACTTTAAGATGAAAATTCGACAATTGTCTACTTTCTTAGATTTAAACATGGTTAAAAATGAATAGCGATTGACATCACACCGGGAAAACGGGCGGTAAGAATGAGCGAAAAAAAACCCGCGACAGGCGCGGGTTTTAGTGAGATCGGCAGTGCTTACTTGCTTTTCTTAATGTGTTTAATCAAACGTTTACGCTTACGCATCTGGTTTGGCGTCAGAGTGTTACGCTTGTTAGCAAACGGGTTATCCCCTTCCTTGAACTGGATACGGATAGGTGTGCCCATCACGTCCAGCGATTTACGGAAGTAGTTCATCAGATAGCGTTTGTAAGAGTCCGGCAGGTCTTTCACCTGATTACCGTGGATCACCACAATCGGTGGGTTATAACCACCGGCGTGGGCATATTTCAGCTTCACGCGACGGCCACGCACCAGCGGTGGCTGATGGTCTTCTGCTGCTATATTCATGATACGGGTCAGCATCGCGGTGCTCTGACGACGGGTGGAGCTGTCATACGCTTCACGTACGGAATCGAACAGGTTACCCACACCACTACCGTGCAGTGCAGAGATAAAGTGCACACGAGCAAAGTCGATAAAGCCCAGACGGAAGTCCAGGGTCTCTTTCACCTGCTCTCTCACTTCATTGCTCAGGCCATCCCATTTGTTGACCACGATAACCAGTGAGCGCCCACTATTGAGGATAAAGCCGAGCAGCGACAGATCCTGATCGGAAATACCTTCACGTGCGTCGATAACCAGCAACACTACGTTGGCATCTTCAATCGCCTGCAGCGTTTTGATTACGGAGAATTTTTCTACCACATCGGTGATTTTTCCGCGCTTACGCACACCCGCGGTGTCGATGAGTACATACTCACGCTCATCGCGCTCCATCGGGATGTAGATGCTGTCACGGGTGGTGCCAGGCATATCGTATACAACGACACGTTCTTCACCGAGAATGCGGTTAGTAAGCGTAGACTTACCTACGTTTGGACGGCCCACAATCGCCAGTTTAATTGGCAGATCCTGCGGGTTGAATGCCTCTTCAGGCTCTTCTTCTTCGCCTTCTTCACCGTCTTCGAACTGCGCCCAGTATTCAGCGTCTTCGTCCACTTCTTCCGGCGGGTTCACTTCGTCAACCCACGGCAGCAGAACGGTTTCGAGCAGGCTGGTCACACCACGACCATGAGATGCCGCGATAGGATAGATATCGCCCAGGCCTAAAGACCAGAAATCAGCAACCGCCTGATCGGCATCGATGCCGTCAGTTTTGTTCGCCACAAGGAAGGTTGGCTTTTCACGTGAGCGCAGATGTTTAGCAATCGCGGAGTCCGCTGGCATCAGGCCCGCACGGGCATCCACCATAAACAGAACCACGTCTGCTTCTTCAATCGCCAGCAGAGACTGCTCCGCCATGCGGGTCTCAACGCCATCTTCTGTCCCGTCAATACCGCCGGTATCGATACAGATGAACTCGCGTCCTTCCACCTCTGCACGACCGTACTTACGGTCACGCGTCAGCCCCGGGAAATCCGCAACCAGCGCATCACGGGTGCGTGTTAAACGGTTAAAAAGAGTGGATTTTCCAACGTTAGGGCGCCCGACAAGCGCGACCACAGGTACCATGTTTGAAGCCTCATAAAATTCAAAATCACGTCGCTTTCGCGGCGTTTTTAAAAATGTCAAAACGGCTCCTGAGTGAACAGGAGCCGTTTAGTATACTACAACAGCCGGGTAATTAGCGCGTGATCGCGTACAGCGTGCCGTCTTTTGCCTGGATCAGCAGCTTACCATCCGCTACAACCGGCTCCGTCAGGAAGCCTGAGCTGTCGACTTCTTGCTGAGCAGTGAAGCGACCCGTTTCCGGATCAACCCAGTGCATGTAACCTTCGCTATCACCTACCACCAGGCTACCGTTGTACATGACCGGCGCGGTCAGCAGACGGTGCAGCAGATCGCTCTGCGTCCACAGCGTTACGCCGCCTTCGGTGTTCAGCGCCAGCAGGCGGTCGTTCTGATCAACCATATAGATACGGTTGCCATCAACGACAAAATCATTCACTGAGCCCAGCTCACGTTTCCACATGATCTGGCCACTGCGCAGATCCAGCGCGGTCAGGTTACCGTTATACGCCAGAGCGTAAACCACACCGTTAACGATAACTGGCGTTGTGTCGACGTCACTCAGGCGGTCAATTTCGGTTGTACCGGTCGCCTGGGAGATACGTTGCTGCCAAATCATCTGACCTTGTTGCATCAACACTGCGCTCACACGACCGTTGTCGCCGCCAACAATGGCAGCACCAAACGCGGTAGCCGGCGCGGATTCACCGCGCAAGGAGAGCGCAGGTATATCCAGGTTAACGGTCCATTTCACCAGACCATCTGCTTCGTTCAGCGCCTGCAGCTGGCCGTTGCTGGTGTGAATCAGAACCAGGCCATCGCTCACTACCGGACGAGACAGAGATTCACCGGCAACCGTCGTTTGCCAGGCCACAGAACCATCACTGGTGTTCAGTGCATAGACCTGTGCCTTTTCGCTTCCCACATACACATGACCACCGGCAACGGTCAGGCCGCCAGAGAGCAGTGCAGGTTTACGGGAGAACCAGCCATCTTTTTCCGCCAGGTTAACGGACCATACTTCCTTCCCGTCATCAGCGTTAACCGCTTTCACGGTGCCTTTGCGGTCAGCCGCATAGACAACGCTGTCAGCAAATGCCGGATGCAGGTTGGAATAGAACTCACCAATTCCATCCCCCACGGAGGTACTCCACGCGGTTGACGGGGTAAACTGGTTTTCAACAGTCGGCAGCGGGGACATTTTGACAACATCTTCTTCGCCACTGAACAGTGAGCAGCCACTCAATAACGTAACAGAAAGCAGTCCTGGCAGAAGTAATTTACGCAATTGCATCGGGTCCCTCTCAGACGGACAAATTATTTATTTTCATCTGCATCATTTCGCTCAGCGCAGGTGAAGCCTTGCTCTCTACGCCAGCTTGCCACGCTTTACGCGCACCTTCTTTGTCACCTTTGCTCAGCAGCGCTTCACCACGGAGATCGGCAACAATGGCGGCAAAGCCTTCGCCTTTGATGGTATCGAGCGTTTTCAGCGCATCATCGGCCTTTTTCTGCTGAACCTGGATACGTGCCAGGCGCAGATTAATAACCGCTTTCAGGTTTTCATCGTTGGCAGCCGTAAGCCCCTGCGACAGCTGTGCCGCCGCTTTTTCCAGCTCGTTCTTATCAACGAATTGCTGCGCAACTTCCAGTGCGGCCAGCGCACCATAAGTGTTTTTATTGTCAGCCGCAAATTTCTCTGCTGCCGTCAACGTCTGTGGCGCGTCGGCACGAATAGCGCTGACGGTATTTTCATACGCCAGAGACGCGCCGCGCGCAGAATCGGCCTGATGATTATTCCAGTAACGCCAGCCTACCAGCGCACCTACACCTAAAATAACCCCAACAACCAGAGCCTTGCCATTTTCAGCAAAGAAGCGTTTTATCGCATCAACCTGGTCGTGTTCGTTCTCGTAAATTTCCACGCAGTCCTTCTCCTTAGAAAGTCAAAGAGCGCAAGTGCGCCGCAACGCCGTCCTGCGTTACCGTTGTTTGCTCACCAGAGCGCAGGTCTTTCACTACCACTTCGCCGTTAGCCACTTCGGACTCACCCAGCACCAGTGCAATACTTGCGCCCCACTTATCGGCACGAGCAAACTGTTTTTTGAAGTTGCCGCCGCCGTGGTTGGTCATCAGCTTAGCGTCCGGTAGTGCGTCACGCACGCGTTCTGCAAGCTGCATCGCCGCAGACTGCGTATCCGCACCTGAAGCCACCAGGTATATATCGACAACGGAATCTGCTTTAAATTCCGGATTAACTGCCTGAACCAGCAAAACAAGTCGCTCAAGACCCATCGCAAAGCCGACAGCCGGAGCTGCACGCCCACCAAGCTGTTCAACCAGGCCATCATAACGACCACCCGCACAAACCGTCCCCTGAGAACCCAGGCTTGAGGTTACCCACTCGAACACAGTACGGTTGTAGTAGTCCAGACCGCGCACCAGGCGCTGGTTCACGGTATAGGCAATGCCCGCAGCTTCAAGCAGTTTGCACAGACCCGTAAAGTGTTCACGAGACTCGTCATCCAGGTAGTCACCCAGCGCAGGAGCATCATTCAGCAGCGCCTGTACGTCAGGGTTTTTGGAATCAAGAACGCGCAGCGGGTTGCTGTACATACGGCGTTTGCAGTCTTCGTCCAGCTTCTCTTTGTGCTGTTCCAGGAACGCGACCAGCGCATCACGGTAGTTAGCACGCGCTTCCAGCGAACCAATAGAGTTCAGTTCCAGCGAAACGTGCTCAGAGATCCCCAGCGCACGCCACCAGCGAGCCGTCAGCATAATCAGCTCGGCGTCAATGTCCGGGCCTTGCAGACCAAAGACTTCCACGCCCAGCTGGTTGAACTGGCGATAACGCCCTTTCTGCGGACGTTCGTGGCGGAACATCGGACCGATATACCACAGGCGCTGCTCCTGATTGTACAGGAGACCATGTTCGATGCCGGCGCGTACGCAGCCCGCCGTACCTTCCGGACGCAGAGTCAGGCTGTCGCCGTTGCGGTCCTCAAAGGTATACATCTCTTTTTCAACCACGTCGGTCACTTCGCCGATCGCGCGTTTGAATAACGGGGTCTGCTCTACAATCGGCAAACGGATTTCGCTGTAACCGTAGCTGCCGAGCACCTGTTTCAGTGTGCCTTCAATGCGCTGCCAGATGGCGGTTTCGCCAGGCAGATAATCGTTCATGCCGCGGATGGCTTGAATGTTTTTTGCCACGTTTATTCTCTTTCTATATACAAAAAAAACCCAAAGAATGGGTTCAATCATACATGGGAAGCGAGCGGCTTCCCATCACGTTATTTTTCAACCTGCTGAACGCTGATACGCTGCGCTTCATCCAACATCGTCGCTTTGGCGCGAATGCGGGCTTCAAGCTGGTCGATCATGTCACTATTATCCAGACGATCTCTGCGAACGCCATCTTCATAGAGACCACTTTTCTTGTTGCCGCCGGTGACGCCCAGCGTTGACACCAGTGCTTCACCCGGGCCGTTCACCACACAACCAATAATGGAGACGTCCATTGGGGTGATGATGTCTTCCAGGCGTTGCTCCAGAGCATTCACGGTACCGATCACGTCAAACTCCTGACGCGAACAGGTTGGACAGGCAATGAAGTTGATCCCACGCGCACGGATACGCAGTGATTTCAGAATATCGAAACCAACTTTGATCTCTTCAACTGGATCGGCTGCCAGCGAAACACGCAGGGTGTCGCCGATCCCTTCGGAAAGCAGCAAACCAAGACCGATTGCCGATTTAACGGAACCGCTACGCAGGCCGCCAGCTTCGGTGATCCCAAGATGCAGAGGCTGATCGATCTGCTTTGCCAGCAGACGATAAGACTCTACCGCCAGGAATACATCGGACGCTTTTACGCTAACTTTGAACTGATCGAAGTTAAGACGATCCAGGTGATCAACATGGCGCATAGCGGATTCGAGCAGTGCCTGTGGTGTTGGCTCACCGTATTTTTCCTGCAGATCTTTTTCCAGAGAACCGGCATTCACGCCGATACGAATTGGAATGTTTTTGTCGCGCGCGCAATCCACAACCGTACGGATACGCTCTTCGCTACCGATGTTGCCCGGGTTGATGCGCAGGCAATCCACGCCATACTCGGCCACTTTCAGTGCAATGCGGTAGTCAAAGTGGATATCTGCAACCAGCGGGACGTTCACCTGCTGCTTGATCAGTTTGAACGCCTCAGCGGCATCCATTGTCGGCACAGAGACGCGGACAATATCCGCACCTACACGCTCTAATGCTTTGATTTGGTTGACCGTTGCTTCCACATCCGTGGTGCGCGTGTTGGTCATTGACTGAACGGCGATAGGTGCCCCATCGCCGATTGGCACATTCCCAACGTAAATCCGTTTCGATTTTCTACGTTGAATCGGAGCCTGGTTATGCATGAAAAATCTCCCGCGTTGCCCGTCTGTTACTGTGCTGCTGATTGTTCGGCATTAACGGTAAGACGCGCAACCTGGTTAGTTCTGATAAAGCGGCTCAGATCGACAGGTTTGCCCTGGTACTGGATCTGTACCGCTGAAGGAGCGCCAATCTTGAGCTTATACGGAGCCTGACCCGTCAGGTTTAACGTGCCATCTTTACGCTGTAAGCCGCTGAAAAGTTTTTTACCGGTTGCATCAGTCACTTCCAGCCAACAGTCGGCGCTGAAGTTCATCACCAGCGCGTTTGGATCGGCTGCAGGAGTCATCGTGCCAGCCTGGCCAGTAGGCAGTGACGCTGCGGTGTTATTCGCTGGCGCAGTAGCGGCAGGAGCCGCATCCACATTAGCCTGAGAAGGGGCAACAACTGCGTTTTGATCCTGAGCCTGAGGTGCTGGCGTGTCCGCCGTTGCCGCTGGCGTCTGCGCAGCGTCGGTTGCAGGAGCATCCGTTGCCGCCGTTTGCGGTTCGCTGGAGCTTGCCGCGCCGTCAGTGCTGAGCGGTACACTTTGCGCATTACCATTGCCGGCCTGGTTAAGCTCAGCGGAGGACTGATCGGCCATTGTGGTGATCTCTTCCTGCTGCGCTTTGTGGTTTTGCCACCACCATGCCCCCGTCAGACCGATAACCACAAACAGCACCAGCCAGGTAAAGCTCATCAGCCAACCATCACGTTTTTTACGACGTTTCCCCAGAGAGAAGGTCTGCATCGGCGCAACTTTTGCTGCACGTACAGGTGCCTGCTTCTCCATCATTGGCAGTAATTCGTTTTCGGGGATATGCACCAGTTTTGCGTAAGAGCGGATATAACCACGCAAGAATGTTGAAGCCAGATCGGCAGGTGCCTTATCTTCTTCAATATCGCGAACCGTGGAAACCTTCAGACACAAGCGTTCTGCAACGGCTTGTTGGCTGAGTCCGAGTTGTTCACGGGCGTTGCGAAGACGAACGCCAGTGGAGAGTGCTTCATGTTGGTCGTGAGTGGCTTCAGTATTCATTCGCTACAACTACTGGTACGTGAAAAATAAGGGTCCAGGTGCCGGTGAGTCACAATGCCACCCGCACCGCGAAACTTCTGGTCAGTTAACCTTGAACAGACAGTATAAGACTGTCAGCCCGTAGATGACAGTGCAGCCCTGCCCACGAAGCTAAACTGTTGTTACGACGTTACATACTGCCCGAAAGTCGTATGAAACGCACCGTAATTATTATTCAGTCATCATTAATATGACTGAATATTCAGTAAGCTTATGCGTCACGGCGCAGAAAATGCGCCGTGAGTGCATAATAATCAAACAGATTTGACCGCAATCGTCTCGCCCTGCATGCGTTTACGCAGAGTACGTTTGGTACGGTCAATCACCTCGCCTGCCAGCTGGCCGCATGCCGCATCAATATCATCGCCACGGGTTTTACGCACGATAGTCGTAAAACCATACTCCATCAGCACTTTGGAGAAGCGGTCGATACGACTGTTCGAGCTACGGCCATACGGCGCGCCCGGGAACGGGTTCCACGGAATCAGGTTGATTTTGCATGGCGTATCTTTCAGCAACTCAGCCAACTGATGCGCATGCTCAGTACCGTCGTTCACGTGATCCAGCATCACATATTCGATAGTCACACGACCCTGGTTCGCATTGGATTTCTCCAGGTAACGACGCACAGCCGCGAGGAAGGTTTCGATATTGTACTTTTTGTTGATCGGTACAATTTCATCACGGATTTCGTCGTTCGGTGCATGCAGGGAGATTGCCAGCGCCACGTCAATCATGTCGCCCAGTTTATCCAGCGCAGGCACAACGCCTGAGGTAGACAGCGTCACGCGACGTTTGGACAGACCAAAACCGAAGTCGTCGAGCATGATTTCCATTGCCGGAACCACGTTAGTCAGGTTCAGCAGCGGCTCTCCCATCCCCATCATCACCACGTTGGTGATTGGGCGGGTGCCGGTCACTTTTGCTGCACCCACGATTTTCGCGGCGCGCCATACCTGGCCGATGATTTCAGACACGCGCAGGTTACGGTTAAAACCTTGCTGAGCGGTAGAACAGAATTTGCACTCCAGCGCACAACCCACCTGGGATGACACGCACAGCGTGGCACGGTCTTCTTCCGGAATGTAGACGGTTTCAACGCGCTGATCGCCAACGGCAATCGCCCATTTGATGGTGCCATCTGAAGAGCGCTGCTCTTCCACCACTTCCGGCGCACGGATTTCCGCCACTTCTTTGAGCTTATTACGCAGCACTTTGTTGATGTCAGTCATGTCATCAAAGTTGTCGCTGCAATAGTGGTACATCCATTTCATGACCTGATCGGCACGAAACGGCTTCTCGCCCATCTCTTTAAAGAACTCGCGCATCTGCTGACGGTTCAGATCCAACAGGTTAATTTTTCCATTTTTATTTGGAACCGCAGGAATGACGACTTCGGAGGTATTCACTAATTCAGACATAATTTTTTCCGGCCTCGTTGTTACACGTTATGGCCCGTGGAGGGTTGAAAAGAAACGCCCCGGAAAGCTGTCTGCTCATCCGGGGCGTTGCATTGTACAAAGTCTGGCGCAGGGATGCCACGTTTGCACGCGGCATTTACGAAAATAATATGTAAACGAAACCGTTAAATTAACGGGTACGTGGACATACTTCGCCTTCACCGAAGAAGAAGGCGATTTCGCGAGCTGCAGACTCAACAGAGTCAGAACCGTGGGTACCGTTCTCGGTGAAGCTGTCTGCGTAGTCCGCGCGCAGAGTACCTGCCAGCGCGTTATCCGGGTTGGTTGCACCCAGCAGATCGCGGTGACGCTGTACTGCGTTTTCGCCTTCCAGTACGGATACAACGATCGGGCCTGAGGTCATGAACTCTACCAGGCCGTCAAAGAATGGGCGGCCTTCGTGCTCAGCGTAGAAACCGCGCGCCTGCTCAACGGTCAGGTGCAGCATTTTGGTGCCAACAATCTTGAACCCTGCTGATTCAAAACGAGCAAAGATGCTGCCAATAACGTTTTTTGCCACCGCGTTTGGTTTGATGATGGAAAAAGTACGTTCAATAGCCATGATAACCTCTGTCAAATGTTCTGTTGTTTTACATACCTGAGTATGGTGTGGCGCGGATTATAATGAGCAATAGCGCCATTGCCTATGGATTCAGGTAACATTTTTTTAAAATAAGACGAGTTTTAGCAACAGCTCACATCTGAAAGCGCTTTTTACGTTACTGCAGCACAAAATTCACCGTCGCCACCTGCCCCGCCTCATCCATTACCAGTAACTGATAATCACCCGATTTATCAAGCTGTAGTGTGTAAACCCGCCCTTTCACATCCAGTGGCTCACCGTTCAAAAACCACCATCGTTCACCGCTATTACCGGTCACCTGCAGCGGGAGTGAAACACGGGACTCGCCAGGCAGACGTTTGATAACCGCGCCTTCACGCACACCCGTCAACATGAGTGGCGCAGGTGCATCCTGCGACAGTGGCGGGCAGGTTGCAGAAGAGGCGGGAACCCGCACCGCACGACGCTCCGTTGCTGGAAGCCACGGTTCGAGCGGCAGCGGCCAGACATCCAGAACTTTTTCGGCTGCGTCCGGGCAGTCTGCCGCGACGCGCTTACCCGTCTTATCCAGCCAGACGGGGAAACGGATCCCACGAATACCTTCCTGCTCAGGCAGCAGAAGCGTGGGAGGTTCGCTGCCCTCCAGCAACCAGGTCGACAGGCGACGCCGACAGTTTTCACTGCCTTCCGGCAGCGATTGTCCGCCCGGCCAGCAGATAACACCCCGCCCCACGCTTTCCGGGCGAGGGTCACGCGGCAGACGCGCCTCATCTAACGTTGATCGCGACTGAAGCAGATTATTCACCTGGTTCAACAGCGGAACAGCACTCGCAAAACCAAACTGCCCGGCCACTGGCGTACCGTCCGGCCTCCCCGTCCAGATACCAATAACATAGCGGGCATTAAGCCCGACGGCCCAGGCATCACGGTAGCCATAGCTGGTTCCCGTTTTCCATGCCAGCGGTGCAACCTGTGGCAGTGCATCGTCCGGCAGCGGTTGTGCCTCATTAGCCAGAATACGACGAATGATCCATGCCGAGCCTTGCGACAACAGCGGGCGTTCGATCAGCGGATCGCCAGGTTGTAAGCGCAATCTTCCCGCGTTACCGTGTCGGGCAAAGGCGCTGTACGCGGCAGTGATATCCGCCAGCCGTGCGCCTGCGCCCCCCAGGATCAACGATAAATTCGGCTGCGCACCAGCAGGCAGGATCAACGGCAGTCCCGCGTTGCTCAGCATCCCCGCAAAACGTTTTGGCCCGTACGCTTCCAGCACCTGGACGGCTGGCAGGTTGAGGGAACGAACCAGCGCTTCACTCATGCTGACAGGCCCGTGGAACCCGCTGTCAAAATTTCCCGGGCGATAATCCCCCGTTTTTCTCGGCACGTCCTGAAGTAACGAAGCAGGGTGGATCAGGCCATCGTCCAGCGCCATACCGTAGATAAACGGTTTCAGCACCGATCCAGGCGATCGGATCGCACTAACCATGTCCACATGGCTAAAACGACTGTCATCGTTGATGTCGGCCGAGCCAACCCAACCACGCACTTTCATATTCGTATGATCCACCACGATCATTGCCAGCGAACTGCGTGCCGGTAACCGGGATTTCCAGTTCATGGCCAGCTCTTCAAGCTGCCGCTGCAGGGCGGCATCCAGCGTGGTGACAATTTTTGTATCGCGGCTTTTACTGAGCATCATGCGTGAAAACAGTGGTGCCAGCTGCGGCATCTGCCGTGGTGCCAGCCATACAGACTCTTCACGGGATTCTTTCACCTGACTGGCTGACCAGACACCCTGCGTCACCATCCGCTCAAGCACTTTATTGCGTGCCGCTTCGGCACGTTCCGGCCAGCGGTCAGGACGCAAGCGGCTAGGTGCTTGCGGCAATACCGCGAGAAGTGCGGCTTCAGAATAGCTCAGCTGTGATGGTGGTTTGCCCAGGTACGTCCAGCTCGCGGCACCAATTCCCTGTAGCGTTCCACCAAACGGGGCCCGGTTGAGATAAAGCGTGAGGATCTCACGCTTGGAGAGGTGCCACTCCAGCTGCATTGCCCGCCAGAGCTGACGGATCTTGCCGCCAAAGGTGCGCGGATGTGGATCCAGCAGGCGAGCTACCTGCATGGTGAGCGTACTGCCGCCAGACACAACCTTCCCGGAGGTGAGATCCTGCCAGGCGGCACGCAGCACTGCAAAAGGGTTCACTCCAGGGTGATCCCAGAACCAGCGATCTTCGTACTGGATCAGGGCATCAAGGTAGCGCGGAGATACCTCTTCAATAGTGACCGGATAGCGCCAGATACCTTCGCTGTCGGCAAAACGCCAGAGTGGCGTTCCCTTCTCATCGACCACCACCCGCGCGGGGTTAACCTCTTTCAGAGGTAGCGGCCACAGGCGGTCGGCGGCAAAGATAAGCCCCCATACAATGAGAAGCGCTCCCGCCAGCCACAGCCAGCGGGAGCGTATCAGACGTGCAATCAGCATATTACGGAACAACAATCAGCGGGCCACTGGCCGCACCCGTTGCCCGCCACTGCGGAACATACATGGACTCCACCATCGGGACAGGTACCTGGTAGGTTCCCGGCGTCACGGCGCGCGCCAGATAAACCAGCGTGACCGGTTGTCCTTCATTAACCGGCACAGCCGCCACAAAGCGGTCGTCGCGGAATTCCATATGCTGGATATCTGCCTGCTGCATTTGGCTGAGCAGGTTCTGCACTTCGCTGCCGCTATCCTGCAGGCTGGCACTGCTGTTCGCCAGATTCTGGTTTTCCAGTTCCAGCCCCGCCGGGAGCAGATCCACCACCAGTGCATCCGGTACGTTCTGGCTGGCTTTAACGTCAAGCCACACCAGCACCAGTTCGCCGCTCTTCAGTGAAGAGAGTGATTTCGTGCTGCCATCGGTCGCCAGAATATGACGTTCAACCTGCAGTACATTAGACGCTGGCTGAGGCGCATATTCCGGATAACCCGTGCTATCAAGGCGTACCCACAGCGGTGCAGTGCCGGTATTGGTTACCTGCAGTGCGCCAAGCTGGTCACTGTTCACGTTTTGTACCTGCGCCTTGTCACCGCCAGATGCGGTATCCGACAGAGACGTTTTCGCCTGCCATGCCCCGCTCAGAGTTTGCAGTGAACGTCCGGCCAGGAACAACGCATTACTCTCCTGCGTTGACAGCCAGCGCTGGCTGAATGCCTCTTCAGATAAGGTATTGAGCAGTGCATTTTGCACATCCGGCAACAGCTTGTACTCTTCCAGAAGAGAGAGCATCAGGGCGTTATCACGAAGCGGGCTACCGTAATCCGCCATCCAGTTTTTGCTGTCGTTACGCGGCGTCTTAAGCGCCAGATCCAGCGCCTGCTGGCTGCGCGGTGCATCCCCCATCAATTTGAGTGCCATACCCAGTTGCATCAGGGGCAGACCAGAAGCCGCCTGCCCGTGGCGATCCCAGATCTCACGTAGCGCACCGAGCGGTGCTTTCTGCTGACGCGCCAGTACCAGCGAGGCATACGCCTGCACCGCAAACTTGCTGGCCTGCGTGTCATCGCTGTAGCGGATGGACATTGTGCCGGGGTCCTGCAGGTAACGAAGCAGACGGTTATTAGCATTGTTTACCGCATCGGTGGGTACGCTGTAGCCCTGCTCGCCTGCGCGAACCAGGAAGTCAGTAACGTAGGCGGTCAGCCAGTATTCTTCCGGGCCGTTTTTATCCCACAGTGCAAAGCCCCCGTCGTCACGCTGCATCTGCAGCAGACGGGAGATACCGATATCAATGGCCGCGCGGCGTTTATCGTCCGTATCGCCTTTGATGCCAAGCGCCGTCAACTGTGCTGCGTTGGTATAGAGCGACGGGAACAGACCACTGGTAGTTTGTTCCAGACAGCCGTACGGATAAGCCTGCAGTTCACGAATGTAGCGCGCCAGATTCAGCGGCGGTTTACCGCTAAGCAACAGCTGGCCCTGCAACGTTGCAGGAGAGAAACCGTTGATATGCTGCGCTGGTGCGGTCCATGACTCGCCAGGGTTCAGCATCGCTCCGGTATTCACCGTTTGTGCCGGGAATGCCGGACGGACACCGATTTTCCAGCTCTTCTGCTGCGGTGCAAACGTCTCACCAGGAAGCTGAAGGCCGGTCACCTGAGCGCTAATCTCACCATCACCATAACCATCCAGCGCACGCACCGGAATGAACATGGTGCGGCGGACACCTGGAGCGAGCTGAACCGGTTGTGGCTGAGCGCCTTCCAGCGTCAGCTTGCCGGTCGCGGTTAAGGCGACGTTCAGCGTTTGCGGCTGGTCAGTCAGGTTAGTGATATCCAGCGTCAGTCTGGAGGTATCTCCGCTGGCGAGGAAGCGTGGCGTGTTGAGTTCGGTAATGACCGGCGCGGCCACAATCACCTTGCTTTCGCTGCTGCCGAAATCCTCTTCCGTCCAGGCCTGCGCCATCAGACGCAGCTCGCCGTTGAAATCACCAATCGGCAGCGTAATGGTGCCTTCGCCGTTGGCATCCAGCTCTACCGGTTGTGTCTGCTGCGCAATAATGGTGACATGGTTCACTGGCGGCTTACCGCCGCGCTTCAGTTCATCACCGTCACCACCAAAGCGCAGTGCAGCCATACGGCCCTGACCTTCGATCACCTGGCCGTAGATATCGTAGATATCCGCGCCATAACGCTTCTGACCAAAGAAGGCTTGCCACGGATCCGGCGTGACGTAGTCGGTAATATTCAGTACGCCGCTATCGACCGCCGAAACCAGTACGTTCACTTTCTGCGGTACTGCGCCCTCTTTCACGCTGGCCTTCACCTTCACGGACAGCGTCTGGTCAGGACGCATCTTCTGCGGATTATCCAGGGCGATATTCAGTCGACGATTTTCGTCACCCATCGGCAGATGCAACAACCCGACCGCGCGTTTCGGCGTGGCCGATTTGGATTTATCACCCGGGCGAACCACCAGCGTGCTGAGGTAAAGATCGTGACGTTTCCAGGTTTTATCCACCGGAATGGAGAGATCCAGCCCATTTGCCGGTACATCGATCTCTTTCCACCACAGCGGCCCTTCGCTGGATTCGATCATCACATAGCCTTTGCCCGCAGCCGGTGCCGCAATATGCAGCTGAATGGTATCGCCGGGCTGGTAAGCAGGCTTATCGATTTTTAGCGTTACGCGGTCAGGGCGAGCAGCACCGGTACCGTCGCTGTTATCCTGCCAGCTGTAACCTGCCCAGAAGCGCACGCTGCTGACCATCTCATCGGGTGCTTTGACCTCCAGACGGTAGGAGCCCCACTCCACCGGGAAGGTGACTTTGCCTGTCTCATCGGCCTTGAGCGTCAGTTCCTGTTCACCTTCCACAAGATCTTTTTGATCAAACTGAGACTGCCAGCCATCGCTCTCTGACCAGTTCCAGTAGTAGTCACGACGCTCGCGGATCAGACGAACCTGAAGCCCGGAAACAGCCTTTTTCGCGCCAGTAGCATCGGCATACACAATGTCGAAGCTGGCGTTACCGTTTTCATCAACAATCGGCTGGTTGACGGTAGTGTCCGTGCGGTAGTCGTACACTGCCTTGCTGGCAAACTGTGGGCGAATACCCGGTAATTCGGTAGCAGGCCAGATAGCCTGCTCGGCACGACGCGTCACCGGACGACCACCTGATTCCAGCAGGCTGGCCTGCAGGATCAGTTGCAGAGGGGAATGCACCTCTTTCCACTGACTTTCTGTGGAAACCTGTCCACGCCCCTGTTCATCCAGCGTAATCTGCACTTCATCCAGGCTACGGCTCAGGTTCTCTTCGGCGATATCACCAAACTGGAACCCCGGCAGCGCAGTAACGGCGTCGCGCAGCGGACGCAGGAAGAGCTGGCCCTGCAGCGAGTTACCATTGGCAGGTGCGCCATACAAGTAATAACCCACTACGTTAAAATCGACAGTATCCTGTGGCGAAACCGGCGTTTTTTGTCCGGTCAGGTTCAGCGCCATACGCTCCGGCATAAAATCTTCAACGTGGAAATCCCACAGGCGCTGCAGGTTATCGCCCGTATTGGCACGAATATGCCACATCCCGGTTTGCGCTCCGCTGTCGAGCGGATAATTAAAGCGGTAGAGGCCGTTCTCAGGCTGGACGACCACGGTGCGAGCCACCTGTCCGTCAGGGCGCAGTACATCAAGTTTCACCGGCTGGGCAGGAAGCGGTTTGCCGTCGCTGTCGCGCAGTAAGCCGTTGAGGATCACCGTTTCACCCGGGCGGTAGAGGTCACGCGGGCCAAACATAAAGAATTGCTTGCTGTAGCCCGGACTACCTGCAATATCAAATTCCGCCAGATCAAGCGCTGGTAACTTGAGATCAAGCAGAGTGGTCTGGCCATCTTTGCTGGCCAAAATCAGCGCCGTCTCTTTGTCTGTCTCCAGTTTTGCATGGCCGTCGGCATCGCTGTTCGCCTGGGCAAGTGTCTGCCCTTTGTCATTCAACAGAGTGACGGTTACGCCAGATTGCGCCGCACCGTTTTCCAGACTCTGGGTGAAGATATCGAGACGGTTATGATAACGGTGAGCGGACAACCCAATATCACTTAGTGTGAAGAGCGTCGCGGCATTGCTGTAGTTGTAGTGTCCGGCCTGGTTCATCACTGCGATGTAGACACCAGATTGCTGAAGCGGCTTGATATCACGCAGCGGTAGCAGCAGTTTCTCACGCGTGTTGCGCGCCGGGTTGAGGTCAAAACGGCCAGTGTAAACCAGTTCCGCCATCTTCAGCAGGTTATCGGACTCCCAGTTGGTCAGGGAGTTACGGTACTCCCACTGGCTGACAAAGGAGGCCAGCGACTCAGGCTTCACGCGGTAGAAGTTCACATCCACGTTGTTGACGTTAAGCGCCATCACCGGCAGACCTTCCACCACTTTACCTGGCAGCAACGAGCCACGGCTGGCGAAGCCAACGGTCGGCTCAACGTCCCGGGTAGTCAGCGCTTTTTCGTAATCGATACCAAAGGTCGCCTTGTTCAGCGCCTGCAGGTCACGTTCAACGGTAACGACCAGATTGCGGTTTGGTTCCAGATGGCGCAGACGCAGCTCTTTCAGGTTCGGCGCAAGCTCCCACGCCCCGTCCACTTTGCCGCTTTTCTTATCCACCACGTGCACCGTCTTTGCAAAATCCTGATCGGGATTCAGCGGAACAGAGAACGTCAGTACCAGCGTAGCGGCACCGTCGAGCTGAACTTCAGAGGTATCCAGCAGGGTTAGCGCCTTGCCCTGACTCTGTGCAGCCAGTTTTGCCAGCGTTTCAGCATCGGGTTTTTCCGGTGTTTTTACTGCAGTTGCCGTTGATGCTGCGGGTGATACAGCCTGAGGTTTATTGTCGCTGTTATCACAGCCGACAAGCGTGAAGGTGGTGAGTAGCGCGAGAGAAATCGCGGCTAAGCGAAACGGTTTCATCCTTTGTCCCTGGCCCGTGGAGCCTGTTGGTCGTCATCCGGATAAGTATTATCCTCAAGTTTGATTAATACAAAAAGTCCAATTTTAGAATCTGGAAAGCGCCTCGCAAAGCGAGGGACCCAGCCCCGGCAAAAAACCGGACAGGATGACGAAGCGGTGAAAAATAAGGGCTTGCTCGCGAGTTGAACGCGCTCTGCTTGTCGGTGTCAGAAAAAACACCGACAATCCTTTTTTACGGAAAAGAATGGAGGCAACCATGTCCACCTCATATTTTGTCGCCACCGACTGGCTGATTGAGCACAGTGACGACCCGGAAGTCCAGATTATTGATGCCCGGATGGCCCCTCCCGGGCAAGAGCACCGCGATGTTCCCGGCGAATACCGCGCAGGGCATCTGCCAGGTGCAGTGTTTTTTGATATCGAAGCCCTGTCCGACCACACCTCTTCTCTGCCACACATGTTGCCGCGCCCGGAAGCGTTTTCCGTGGCGATGCGCGAGCTTGGCGTTAGTCGTGACAAGCACCTGGTGGTCTACGACGAAGGTAACCTCTTCTCTGCGCCGCGTGCGTGGTGGATGCTGAAAAACTTCGGCGTCGAAAAAGTTTCAATTCTGGCGGGCGGTCTCGCAGGCTGGAAGCGCGACGAGCTGCCACTGCAACAAGGTGACGTGACGCTGCCTGAAGGGGATTTCGACGCAACGTTTGACGCAAACGTCGTGAAACGCCTGACCGATGTTCTGGTTATCAGTCATGAAAAAACGGCACAAATTGTCGATGCCCGCCCCGCACCACGTTTCAACGCCGAAGCCGATGAGCCTCGTCCTGGCCTGAAGCGTGGTCATATTCCGGGTGCGCTGAACGTACCGTGGGGAGATCTGGTGTTTGAGGGTGAACTGAAAACTACCGACGAGCTGCACACCATTTTTGACCGTCAGGGCGTCGATTTACATCGTCCGATTATTGCCAGCTGTGGATCTGGCGTGACGGCGTGCGTGGTGATTCTGGCGCTTGCAACCCTTGGCGCAAACGACGTGACGCTGTACGACGGAGCCTGGAGCGAATGGGGAGCCCGCGACGATCTGCCGGTTGAGCCTGAGCCTACCCGCTGAGAGCGGCCTGCTAAGAAATACGGCGGGGTGAGTCTTCACCCCGCCGCGTTTAGATAATGCGGTTGGTTTTGAGATCGCGCAGGAACCCGCCCCAGCGACGCTCATAGAACGGCGTGATGTGCTCGGTAATAAAGTGGCTGATGCCCTTCTCACCTTTCTTCACCTGACAGATATCAATTGGCTCATCGCCCGGCAACGTATCGGTGGCAACGCTTCCCGTCGCCTGAATGATCTCTTCGATATCACCGTCCGCTTCAATACCAATCAGCAGCACTGGCTGCTCGTCCGCACTCTCTTTAATGGAGCAAAGGAACGCGCGTTTCACCGGCTTGATGGTTTTGAAAAGCGTGGTCAGGGAGTCAATCATCTGCGCAGGCGGTTCTGCCACTTCTGATAACAGCAACGTCTCGCCCCCCTCCAGCACTTCCTGCGTGCTGAGCGGGTTACCTTCTTCGCCAATCAGATGGCTAATTTCACGCGGCGTGAACTCTTTCCCGGTCGGCAGTTTGGCGTTGAGGAACAGCGTTGCACCCAGCGTCATTTCAAATAACGTGCGAACGGGCATGACGACGAACGCCTGTTCGTCTTCCACCGCTTCCTGCAGCGCTTCCAGAGAGGTGAAGAACGGGATCACCGAAGTGCCATCGTCCTTCTCCCAGTGGAGCAGATCCAGCGCACTGTCTTCAACGACCTGCTCACCTTCTGCTGCGGTTCCCGGCACCCAGACGGTGGATTCCAGCAACGTGCGGAAAAATGCCGGACGGTGGGCGGGCTCGGTCGCCGCCTGTTCCAGCAGGGTTTCTAATTCGTTTTTGGTTTCGGACATAACAATTCCAGATGATGCATTTCCCCCTCACCCCGGCCCTCTCCCTCAAGGGAGAGGGAGAGGGAGAGGGTTAGGGTTAGGGTTAGGGTTAGGGTGAGGGCAATGACGATTACTCAGCCGTCAGCAGGTTCGCAACGGTACGTACGCCCAGACCGGTCGCGCCCGCAGACCACTGCTCAACCGCCGCTTTACGGTACGTTGCGGAGCAGTCAATGTGCAGCCAGCCTTCATGGTAGTTCTCTACGAAGTGAGACAGGAAGCCTGCTGCAGTGCTCGCACCCGCCGGGTACGCTGCACTTGCGGTGTTGTTCAGCTCGGCAAAGTTAGACGGCAGCTGGCTACGATGGAACTCGGCCAGCGGCAGACGCCAGAACGGTTCGTTTTCCGCAGCGGCACTCGCCAGCAGGCGGGCTGCCAGCTTGTCGTCAAAGCTGAACAGTGCGTGGTAGTCGTTACCCAGCGCAGTTTTCGCCGCACCGGTCAGGGTTGCCATGTCGATAATCAGCTCTGGCTTCTGCGCAGACGCGTCAATCAGGCCATCGGCCAGTACCAGGCGGCCTTCTGCATCGGTATTCATCACTTCGACGTTTTTACCGTTACGGTAGCGAATGATGTCGCCCAGCTTGAAGGCATTACCGCTGACCATGTTGTCTGCACAGCACAGGTAGAGCTTCACGCGTTTGTTCAGACCACGGGTGATGGCGAATGCCAGCGCACCGGTAATAGTGGCCGCGCCGCCCATATCGGACTTCATGGAGTCCATGAATGCGCTCTGCTTCAGGCTGTAACCGCCGGTATCGAAGGTGATGCCCTTTCCGACCAGGCAGGCAAAGACCGGCGCTTCTTTATCACCGGTTGGGTTGTAATCGAGAGCCAGCAACACCGGTGGACGTTCAGAACCGCGGCCCACGGTGTGGATCCCCATGTAGTTCTGTTCGCGCAGGTCTTCACCTTTGGTAATACGGTAAGACATCTTATCGCCCGCCACGCCGCACAACAGGTCAACGGCACGTTGTGCCAGCTGCTCAGGACCAAGCTCTTCCGCCGGGGCGTTGATGGTGTCACGCACCCAGTCGATAATGGTCAGACGGCTTTCCAGCTCTTTCTGGCCCGCAGCGTCGAGGTTCGCCCACTCAATTTTACGGGTGCCTTTCGGGCCTTTGTAACCTGCCCAGAATGCCCAGCTGCGGTCAGTATCCCAGCCTTCACCGTCCAGCAGGACATGTTTAATACCCAGGCCATCCACTTTACGCGCCGCGCGCTGGATCAGCCCCAAATCATCGTTGCCAGTCAGGTGCAGGGTAATACCGTCGTTGTTGATGCTGTAAGTGGCTTTTTCGCCCCAGCGTGCATCCGCAGGCTGTGTAGAGAGCGTAATCTTCATCGCTTCGGTCATTTTATTTATCCTTATTAGCAAACGGGCCGCCTGAAGGCAGCCCGTAATGTGATTTAGTTAGCCTCATCTAACCAGACTAACAGAATCGCCTCCAGAATTTTTTCATTGGATGCGTTGGGATCATCATCAAAATCTTCCAGATCGCAAATCCACTGATGCATGTCGGTGAATCGTACGGTTTTCGGATCGAGATCCGGGTTAGCATCAAAGAGTGCTTCGCCGATTTCACGGCTATCTGTCCACTTCAGTCCCATATTAATGCTCGCGTGCGTGGTTGATGGTGTAGCGTGGGAATTCCACGACCAGATCTTCATCGGTCACCGTGGCCTGGCAGCTTAAGCGGCTGTCTGGCTCCAGACCCCATGCTTTATCCAGCATGTCGTCTTCGTCTTCGGTGCTCTCAGCGAGAGAGTCGAAACCTTCACGCACGATGCAGTGGCAGGTCGTACAGGCGCAGGATTTTTCACAGGCGTGTTCCACTTCGATACCGTTACGCAGGGCAACATCGAGGATGGTTTCACCGGTCTTCGCTTCCAGAACTGCACCATCCGGACAGAGGTCCGCATGAGGCAAAATAACAATCTTTGGCATATTAAACCTCGTCCACGGACTGGCCTTTCAGCGCGACGCGGACAGATTTGTCCATGCGGCGAGCAGCAAAGTCCTGGGTTTGTTTATCAACGTTTTTAATGGCTTCTTCTATTGCGTCAGCGTCATTGCCTTCCGCCACTGCGCTTAAGTGCGCGGCGGCATCGTCAATGACCTGACGCTCAGCGGCGCTGAGCAGCGCGGCATCAGCAGCGAGCGCACCGTTCAGGCTTTCCAGCACGCGAGCGGCTTCCACTTTTTGTTCAGCCAGCATGCGCGCCTTCACATCCTGTTCGGCGTAGCTCATTGAATCCTGAATCATGGAGGCGATTTCGCCATCGGTCAGACCGTAAGACGGTTTCACCTGGATGGACGATTCAACGCCGGTCGATTTTTCCATCGCCGTGACGCTCAGCAGGCCGTCCGCATCCACCTGGAAGGTGACGCGAATATGCGCCCCGCCCGCTGGCAGTGCCGGAATACCGCGCAACGCAAAGCGTGCCAGTGAACGGCAGTCCTGCACCAGTTCGCGTTCGCCCTGCATCACGTGGATGGACATCGCGGTCTGACCATCTTTAAAGGTGGTGAACTCCTGCGCACGCGCCACCGGAATGGTGGTATTACGCGGGATCACTTTCTCCACCAGGCCGCCCATCGTTTCCAGCCCCAGAGAGAGCGGGATCACATCAAGCAGCAGCATTTCGCTGTCTGGTTTGTTGCCGACCAGAATATCGGCCTGGATAGCCGCGCCAACGGCAACCACTTTGTCCGGATCGATGGAGGTCAGCGGCGTGCGGCCAAAGAATTCACCTACGCGCTCACGCACCAGCGGCACGCGGGTAGAGCCACCCACCATAACCACGTCCAGCACGTCGTCTGCCTCAACACCCGCATCTTTCAGTGCGCGACGGCAGGCCAGCAGCGTGCGTTTTACCAGAGAAGTGATCAGGTCATTAAACTGTTCACGGGTGATTTCACCCTGCCAGCCCGCCACGTTAACCGTGACAGCCTGCGCGTCGCTGAGCGCAATTTTGGCGTCGATAGCCGCATCCAGCAGTTCACGCTGTACACGCGCATCGCTGCGATCGGCAATGCCCGCCTGCTCGCGAATGAAATCGGCCAGCAGATGGTCGAAGTCATCACCACCCAGCGCGGAATCTCCGCCGGTGGCCAGCACTTCAAAGACGCCACGGCTTAAGCGCAAAATAGAGATATCAAAAGTCCCGCCGCCGAGATCGTAAACCGCAATCACCCCTTCCTGACCAGAGTCGAGGCCGTAGGCAATAGCGGCTGCCGTCGGTTCGTTCAGCAGACGCAGAACGTGCAGGCCCGCCAGACGCGCCGCGTCTTTGGTACCCTGACGCTGTGCATCATCGAAATAGGCCGGAACGGTGATCACCACACCGTCCAGATCGCCGCCGAGCGTTGCCGTAGCACGCGCTGCCAGCGCCTTGAGGATGTCTGCCGAGACGCGGATTGGGTTCAGCAGGCCGGCTGCCGTTGCCATCATCGGCAGGCCATTTTCACTTGCCTGCAGTTGATACGGCAGATGCGGATAACGGGTCTGAATATCGGCCAGAGAACGGCCCATCATGCGCTTCACAGAGCTGATGGTATTAGCCGGATCGCGCGCAGCGTTAGCGCGTGCGTCATAGCCAACCACGTGACCCTGCTGTTGGTAGTGGACCACGGAAGGCAGCAGATGGCGGCCCTGCTCGTCAGCCAGCGTTTCCGCCTGGCCGCTACGCACGGTCGCCACGAGGGAATTGGTGGTGCCCAGGTCAATACCCACCGCCAGACGACGCTGGTGCGGTGCGGCACTTAAGCCAGGCTCACTAATTTGTAATAAGGCCATAATTGCTTCCGAAATTAAAAATCGAGCAGCTTTTCTTCGAGTTGTTCAGCACTGCTTCGCAGTTTATCGAGAAAACGGAGTTTGCGCACAGTGTCTGCCGCCACATCCCAGGTCTCGTCGTTCAGTTGCGCCACCATCAGCTGATGGCGGGAATCGAACATGCCCTTCACGCGTTTGATGAAGCTTTCCAGACGCGCTTCGTCTTTAGCCTGTTCAATCTCATCCAGCTCTTCACGCAGTTCCAGCTGTTCCATCAAAAACGCCGTATCGCGCACGGTGTGCTGTTCGCTCGCCAGGTCAAAACCGTGGAGCGAAAGCAGATATTCTGCGCGCGTCAGCGGGTGGCGCAGCGTCTGCCAGGCCTGGTTGATGGTCGCAGATTGTGAAACCGCAGCCAATTGCTCTGACTGAGTACCACTGGCGAATTTGTCCGGATGATACTGACGTTGCAGATCCTGAAAACGGATCGTCAGCGCCTGGAGATCAATCGGGTATTGAGCGGGTAGTCCGAAGAGAGTGAAGTAATCCATAACAATCTCAGGGGTAGCCGATTAAAACAAACCCCACGCACAGGTTACTGCGGTGGGGTTCATCGGATGACGCACGGTTAAACGTGGAAGCTTTCGCCGCAACCACACTCGTCTTTGACGTTCGGGTTCGTGAATTTGAACCCTTCGTTCAGGCCTTCTTTTACAAAGTCCAGCTGAGTGCCGTTGAGGAATTGCAGGCTTTTGCCATCGACCACCACCTTCACGCCCTTGTCTTCAAACACGGTGTCGTCAGACGCCGGTTCATCAACAAACTCCAGTACGTAAGCCATACCAGAACAGCCGGAGGTACGTACGCCCAGTCGCAGGCCAAAGCCTTTACCACGGTTCGCCAGAAAAGAGCTTACTCGCGCGGCAGCGCTGTCGCTAAGGGTAATCGACATACTCAAACCTCAATTATTTTGCTTCACGTTTGCTTTTATAATCCGCAATAGCGGCTTTGATCGCGTCTTCTGCCAGGATAGAGCAGTGAATTTTCACCGGTGGCAGTTCGAGTTCTTCAGCAATGTCCGTGTTCTTGATTGCCTGTGCTTCGTCCAGAGATTTGCCCTTTACCCATTCGGTTACCAGGGAGCTGGAAGCGATAGCAGAACCGCAGCCGTAGGTCTTGAAGCGCGCGTCTTCAATGATACCTTCATTGTTGACTTTAATCTGCAACTTCATCACGTCGCCGCACGCCGGTGCACCGACCATGCCGCTACCGACAGATTCATCGCTGTTGTCAAAAGAGCCAACGTTGCGCGGGTTCTCGTAATGATCGATGACTTTTTCGCTGTATGCCATGATTGAATTCTCCTTATTGGGTACCGATTAGTGATGTGACCATTCAATGCTGTTCAGATCCACGCCCTGTTTGAACATTTCCCACAGTGGAGAAAGATCGCGCAGACGACCAATGGAGTTGCGAACCAGCTTGATGGTGTAGTCAATCTCTTCTTCGGTAGTGAAACGACCTAAAGAGAAACGGATAGAGCTGTGTGCCAGCTCGTCGGTCATACCCAGTGCACGCAGCACGTAGGATGGCTCCAGGCTTGCAGACGTACAGGCAGAACCGGAAGAAACCGCCAGGTCTTTCAGCGCCATGATCAGCGACTCACCTTCAACATAGTTGAAGCTGACGTTGAGGATGTTTGGAGCGCCCTGCTCGAGGGAGCCGTTCAGATACACTTCTTCCATATCTTTCACGCCGTCCCACAGACGGTTACGCAATGTGCGCAGGCGCGCCATCTCGGTTTCCATCTCTTCTTTCGCAATGCGGTACGCTTCACCCATACCCACGATCTGATGAACAGGCAGAGTACCTGAACGCATGCCGCGCTCGTGACCACCGCCGTGCATCTGTGCTTCGATGCGGATACGTGGCTTACGACGCACGTACAGCGCACCGATGCCTTTCGGGCCATAGATTTTGTGGCCGGAGAAGGACATCAGATCCACTTTCAGCTGGCTCAGGTCGATAGGCAGTTTGCCCACGCTCTGGGTCGCATCCACGTGATAGATGATGCCGCGCGCACGGCACATTTCGCCAATGGTCGCGATATCCTGTACGACGCCGATTTCGTTGTTCACGTGCATGATGGAAACCAGGATGGTGTCATCGCGCATCGCCGCTTCGAGCTCTTTCAGGTCGATGATCCCGTTGCTCTGCGGAGCCAGATAGGTCACTTCGTACCCTTCACGCTCCAGCTGGCGGCAGGTATCCAGCACGGCTTTATGTTCGGTTTTGCTGGTGATGACGTGCTTGCCTTTTTTCTGATAAAAGTTGGCTGCACCTTTGATCGCCAGGTTGTCGGATTCGGTCGCACCGGAGGTGAAAACAATTTCACGCGGGTCGGCACCCACCAGGTCAGCAATCTGATTACGGGCGATATCGACCGCCTCTTCAGCATGCCAGCCAAAACGGTGTGAACGGGAAGCTGGGTTACCAAAGTTTCCGTCCAGGGTCAGACACTGCATCATTTTCTCGGCAACACGCGGGTCCACCGGCGTGGTTGCGGAGTAATCGAGATAGATAGGTAATTTCATTGCTCTATAAACTCCGTACATCGCTTCAATGCAAGGAATCAGGCAACCGGCTGGATGTACGACCGAGTACACGGGGCTGTCTTCGCCCCGGCCTGATTCTGAAATCTTATAATCTTTGCCCTAAATAGTTCGTGTTGCAGCAAGTGCGGCCAGCGCAGTTGCGGCACAAAATATAACGGGCAAATTAAGCGCGTAATTTAACGTCGATTGCGTCTTGCGCGCGGGTGCTGCGTTGTGAATCATGGTTGTGCTGACGGCCAGAGACATCCAGAACTTCCTGGTTATTAACCAGTTCACCCAGGGTGATGTTGTTCAGGAAGCCGGTCAGACGGTCGCTCAGATCGCGCCACAGCGCGTGGGTCAGACATTTATCGCCGCCCTGGCAACCACCTTTACCCTGGCAACGGGTCGCGTCAACAGATTCGTCAACTGCGCTAATGACTTCACCTACCGCAATACTGCCCGCGTCTTTACCCAGCAGATAACCGCCACCTGGGCCACGAACGCTGGAAACCAGTCCATTTTTACGCAGTCTGGAGAACAGCTGTTCCAGATAAGAGAGGGAGATCCCTTGTCGTTCAGAAATATCTGCCAATGGAACCGGGCCCGCTTCGGAGTTGAGTGCAACGTCCAGCATCGCGGTTACGGCATAACGCCCTTTAGATGTCAGTCTCATGTCTTACTTAACCTCAAACTCGCCCCTGCCCGGGGTTTTTTATTGTAAAATGGGGGTATTGCATAGCAGGGCCAAGTCTGACATTCCCGACTAAATTGGTCAACTATTTACTTGACTGTTTTAGTCAGGTATTTAACTTTCTGTGCCTTCATAGCATGGGTGCGGCCTGATGCCCTCATCCCGCCCCTCTCCCACGGGGAGAGGGAGATACCAAACAGGTACTACTCTTCTTTATTCTTCTGCTCAATCGACGCCAGAATGCCGCGCAGGATGTTCAGTTCCTGGCTTTCAGGGCGTGCGCGGGTAAACATGCGGCGCAGCTTATTCATCACCTGCCCCGGATGACCTTCGCGGATAAAACCGGTGGAAAGCAGCGTCTGCTCCAGGTGACCATAGAAGCGCTCCAGGTCATCCACCAGCGGGTACGCTGTCTCTTCCTGAGGCTCTGCACTCTCTTTTTCCTGCGTCGCCAGCCATGCCATGCGCACTTCATAGGAAATAACCTGCACGGCCATCGCCAGGTTCAGTGAGCTGTATTCCGGGTTTGCCGCAATCGCGACGTGGTAGTGGCATTTCTGCAGCTCGTCGTTGGTCAGGCCAACGCGCTCGCGGCCAAACACCAGCGCAACCGGGGCCTGTTCTGCTTCAGCGACACTTTTCAGGCCGCATTCGCGCGGATCCAGCATTGGCCACGGCAGCGTACGTGAACGGGCGCTGGTTCCTACCACCAGGCTGCAGCCTGCCAGCGCTTCGTCCAGAGTATCGACAATCTGTGCGTTGCCGATCACATCACTGGCTCCGGCCGCCAGGGCAATCGCCTGAGAGTCTGGTTTCACCAGTGGGTTAACCAGCCACAGGTTTGTTAAACCCATCGTTTTCATAGCGCGAGCAACAGAGCCCATATTGCCGGTGTGCGAGGTTTCGACCAGCACGATTCGAATGTTTTGCAGCATATTTTTTTACGTCTGAATTCAGTGTCTGAAGAATATTCGGACATATTACCATAAACGAGAGACAGATTCCGATCTCGCTGCTATACTCTGCGCCGATTTTCCCGTTCTTTAACATCCAGTGAGAGAGACCGATGCATCCGATGCTGACCATCGCCGTGCGCGCAGCGCGCAAGGCGGGTAATGTAATTGCCAAACACTACGAAACCCCTGACTCCGTAGAAACCAGCCAGAAAGGCAGCAATGATTTCGTGACTAACGTCGATAAAGCCGCAGAAGCGATTATTATCGAAACGATCCGCAAATCTTACCCGCAGCACACCATCATCACCGAAGAAAGCGGTGAACATGAAGGTACCGATCAGGATGTTCAATGGGTTATCGATCCACTGGATGGCACCACCAACTTCGTAAAACGCCTGCCACACTTCTCTGTATCTATTGCAGTACGCATCAAAGGCCGTACTGAAGTCGCCGTGGTTTACGATCCAATGCGTAACGAACTGTTCACCGCCACCCGTGGCCAGGGCGCACAGCTGAACGGCTACCGTCTGCGCTGCAGCAATGCACGCGATCTGGACGGTACCATTCTGGCGACCGGTTTCCCGTTCAAGGCGAAACAGCACGCAACCACCTATATGAATATCCTGGGCAAACTGTTCACCGAATGTGCTGACTTCCGTCGCACCGGTTCTGCTGCGCTGGATCTGGCCTACGTTGCGACCGGCCGCGTTGACGGTTACTTCGAACTGGCACTGAAGCCGTGGGACTTTGCTGCGGGCGAGCTGATCGCACGTGAAGCAGGTGCGATTGTTTGCGACTTCACCGGTGGCCACAACTATATGTCTACCGGCAACATCGTTGCAGGTAACCCTCGCGTCGTTAAAGCCATGTTGGCAAACATGCGTGATGAACTGAGTGACGCGCTGAAGCGTTAATCCCGGTCATTCCCTCTCCCCGTGGGAGAGGGTTAAAGTCAGGGTGAGGACATCAGACCGCACCCGACTAAAACGGCCTCAATCCCCTGCCCACCGGCACCGCACTCATCCACATCGTTATCGCCGCCACCAGCAAAATTACGCCGCCCGCCAGCGCGAGCGTTGTCCACCCTATCTGTCGCCATAGCACCGGTGTTTTATTACCGCTGAGTTTTACCGCCAGCTGACGGAAGCTGTGTACCAGCAACGCCAGCGACGAAATAGTGAGTGACGTTCCCGCGGCCATCGCCAGCGCCGAGAGCATCCCCCAGCCGAAAACACCGATCACCTTACTGAACAGCAACACCATAATCGCTCCCGAACACGGGCGCATTCCCATCGAAAGAACGATCATTAAACGTGCGCGCCAGTCGTCGCCGTTCTGCAGCTGTTCCTGCGTCGGCAGATGCTGGTGTCCGCAGCCGCAGTGGGCATCATGCACGTGATGCGGCATAAAGGTTTTAAATTTGGGTTTTTGCAGTAACTGGCGCAGTTTTTTCAACGCCCGCCAGCAGAGGATGAGCCCCAGCACACCCACCAGCGCATAGCTCCCCTTCTCCAGCCAGAAACTGCTCATGTGCAACTGACGAGCAGGAAGTTGTAAAAGCGAAAGGACGACCGCGACCAGCACAATCGCCACGCCGCCCTGAAGCAGTGAAGAGGCCAGCGTCAGACCGATGCTTGATTTCAGTTTCGAAGGATGGGTGGCAAGCCAGGTGGTGATCACAATCTTGCCATGCCCCGGCCCCAGAGCGTGCAGTACACCGTAGATAAAGCTGAACGCCAGCAGAGAGGCACCCGCTTTGGTCGGGTTTTCCGCCACGGCCTTCAGCAGCCCGCTCATCTGCTGGTTAAGCTCGCGCTGCCAGATGATGCTTTTCATCAGCACCTGGGGCCAGGCTTGCCACAGCCACAGCGAACCGAAAATGGCTAACAGCAAAAAGAGCGCCAGCGGCCAGAGGTGTAGCCAGCGGCGCGGTTTCCGAACCGGAGAGGCGATCACTGACATTGTAACGTCACCTCCTGCGCGAACTGTTTACCCAACTCCATATCCTCAGGTGGGGCATCTTCCTTGTCGAGTGAGACCGCAAAGTTCAGCGTCTCTTCGCTGGGTTTCGGCGTGTGAACCGCTATTTTGCAGGTTTTTTGCAGCGTCGCGGGCAGTTGCACGTCGCTGTCCTCTGCGTAGCTCATATCAACGTAGTAAGTCGGGTCAAAGGTTGAGAAGGTGAACGTCTGTCCTGCCAGAGGCTGAGGTTGCGCCAGCGGGAGCACAAACGTTAACACCGCCTGATGACCATCGCGCGACATACCGTACTCCGTCGGGCGGTTCAGAAATTTCACCTTTTGCCCGTTATGCCAGAACTCCGTGAAGTAGTGCTGACCCAGTACGTTAGCCATCACTTCCGCCGCCAGCTTTTTCCAGATCTCATCGCCTGGCTTTGCGTTTCCCGCATCATAAAGCAGGTCAGCCGAGGTGATTTCATCCATCGTCCAGCGCATTTTAAGGCCACTGAGCTGCCCCCCGTCGGTTACCAGCCCGGTTTTCAGGCTGATAAAACTGTGAGGATGTGCGCTGGCGGCGAAAGTGGAAACCGCCAAAAATAACGTCATCGCACTTTGTTTAACTATTTGCATCAATTCCTCACGTCAAAAATTCTGTGATGTTCACCAGCAATCCTGAGTGAAAGGCCTGCCGGTGCGCTTTTCAGCGCCCATCCTTTAGCTATCCTTATCAAACATTCACACTGGATACCCGACAGATGATGACGACGCTTGAAATTCCATCTGTGCTTTCCAGTTCGCAGCGCCGCTGCCAGGTGCTTTTGATGCTTTACCTGCCCGATGCTGTCGTCACCGCACAGAGTATAATCGCTGCCAATGGCGTGGACGACGCTATGGCACGGCAAGATATAGCCGAGACGCGCGATGAAATCCAGCGCTATCACCGGCTTGATATCGTCACGCACCCTGACGGCAGCTACCGAATTGAAGGTTCTGCCCTGAATCAGCGTTTATGCCTGCTGCACTGGCTGCGCAGGGCGCTCCGGCTTTGTCCTCATTTTGTCTCGCACCAGTTTACTCCCGCGTTAAAAACCGCGCTTAAACGACACGGAATTGCCCGTCCTCTCTACGACGATACTAACCTGCGGGCGCTGATCAACTTCTGCTCACGCAAGCTTCAGCGCCAGTTTGAGTGCCGCGATATCCAGTTTTTGCAGCTCTATTTGCAATATTGTCTGATTCAGCATCATCAGGGCAATACGCCGCAGTTTTCCCGTATTCAGCGCAGCTGGGCGCAGTCGCGGGGGGAATATTTCACCGCGCAGGAGATCGTACGTCACTGGAAACGGCGCGTTCCTCAGGCTCCTCACACGGATGAACACCTGTTTCTGGCACTGTTGTTTATGATGCTGCGCACCCCCGATCCGGTGCTCGATAAACACCAGCAGGATCAGCGTTTGCGCCGGACAATTGTGCGAATGATTGCGCGCTTTCGGGCGCAGACGGGAATGAACTTTAGCGATGAGCAAGGGCTGACCGATCAGCTGTATATTCATCTTGCCCAGGCGCTTGACCGCTCACTGTTTGAAATCGGTATTGATAACAGCCTGCCAGAAGAGATCCACCGCCTTTACCCGCGCCTGCTGCGCACCACCAAAGAGGCGTTATTTGAACTGGAAGCTGAATTTGGGCTACGTTTCTCCGATGAAGAGATGAGCCTGGTCGCCGTGATTTTTGGTGCCTGGCTGATGCAGGAGACCGATCTGCATGAAAAACAGGTGGTGTTACTGACGGGAACGGATAAAGAATGCGAAGCGTTGATTGAGCAACAGTTGCGGGAACTGACGTTGCTCCCGCTCAACATTCGCTATCTGACGCTGCAGACCTTCCAGAGAGAGGGGGCACCGCGCGAAGCCGCACTGGTGATTACCCCTTACCCGACCGCTCTGCCACTGTTCTCGCCGCCGCTGATCCACGCCGTTGAGGCGCTGAACGCGCAGCAACAAGAACATATTCGCGCCATGCTGGAATCGTAGTTACGCGCGCGCGACCACTTTTGGGCGAACGATCATCGCAGGCAATGCAACCAGTGCCATCACCCAAAACACGCCGTGCCCCAGATGCTGGTAGAGGAAGCCCGCAAAGACCGTCATCACGGCAATACTCCCGCCCATTGCCACCGCAGAATAGACCGCCTGCAGGCGGATAACATCCCCACCCTCACGCGCTGAGATATAACGCATCGCCGCCAGATGACACACGGTGAAGGTACCACAGTGCAGGATCTGCGCCACAATCAGCCACGGTAGTTCGGCTGTCCAGCCCATAATGCCCCAGCGGATCACGCCGCACACGGCGGAGAGCAGTAACAAATCACGCGCGCCAAAGCGTCGGAATAGTTTTTTACTGAGCGCAAAGATAACCACTTCAGCGACCACGCCAAGCGACCACAGGTAACCAATGGCAGACGCGGAGTAACCCACGCCTTGCCAGTAAATGGCGCTGAAGCCATAGTACGCGGCATGCGCCCCCTGGAGCAGACAGACACAGGCCAGGAACCGCCAGCTTTGTGTCACCAGGCTACGCCAGGCGGGCCAGCCTGCGCTTTCCTGATGTCGGCTTTCCCCTTGCGGCATCACTGACGGACGCAGCAACATCCCCAGTAGCATAGAGGCGATACCCAGACTCAGCAGAGCCAGAATCGCATGGTAATCGTAGAGACTGACCAGTTTCCCCACCAGCGCGGAGCCGATGACAAAGGCAATAGACCCCCACAGGCGCACGCGGCCATAGTCCATCGTAATCTGCTTTTGCCAGGTGTTCGCCAGCGCATCCGTCAGCGGAACCAGCGGTGAGAAGAACAGGTTAAAACCCACCATTACCACCATCAGCCAGGCAAACGTGTTATTGACCCAGAAACAGGCGGCAAAGACCAGCGTCAACAGCGCCAGAATACGCACCGCTTTAATCAGTAAGGAGGGATCGCTGACGCGCGGTGCAATCAGCAGGCTTCCCAGAAATCGCGCCACCAGTCCTGCGCCAAGCAACACACCGATGGTCTCTGGGGTAAGCCCGATGCCTTTGAGCCAGACGCTCCAGAAAGGCAGAAAAATGCCGTAGCTAAAAAAGTAGGTGAAATAGCTGAGCGCCAGCCAGCGCGTGGAATGCAAAACCATGAATCCCTCCCGAAATGAAGGCGCTAGTCTGGCGGTAAACGCCGGGAGGCGCAAGTGTCACATTAACAATAAATTAACATTTTTCCACTGTTGAATTGACCACTATTGCCATTGAAAAATGGGTTTCCTCCCCGCCAGAAAGCATCACCAAACCTGGCTGTCCCGGCATCTGGTGGGCATTTACCGGGTGGCTTTGAGGTTCAAGGCAAAGAAATGACTGCCCCGACATTCTGAATAGCATCAACCAGGGAGTTTGCGAAAGAAGTGTGATTTCCATCTCATTATTTCGCAATATCGCCTGCCCACTCCAGCCGGAATAGCAGACATTCAGCCACTCATCTCGTCCATATTGCGCCGAATGAAAATCCGCGTGAGCGGGTAGCTCCCCCTGCCATTGCAGCGGCAGGTGGTTTTCCCCTTCCGGCCAGTAACCACTGGCGCTGAACTGTGCCGTACTCCCAGGTTCAAAACAGAACCAGGGATGAGCCCCTAATCCATACAACATGGGTTCTGTGCCACAGTGGGTGAGCGTCAGACTGACATGGAACACATTATCGACAAGTCGGTAACACAGTTGCACCAGATAGTCGAAACCGCAGGGCTCTATGCTTCGAAGCTGTAATACACACTCGGTGGCGGAGAAGGAAACAACCTGCCAGGGCTTGATCCAACCGTCACCATGCAGATAAAAATCGGTGTCACGCGGGCTTTTCGGTAATACCACCTCACGACCATGCAGCAAAAACCGATTCCCGGCGACCCGATTTGCCAGCGGCAGCATTGGAAACAGCGGCTGCTGGCCCGGCGGTGCCTGCAAAACAGGGCGCTGATGATGGAGTGAGAACAGCGCGTTTATCGCACCACCTTGTGGATCAACGCGCAACCGCAGATGCGCGTTTTCCAGAGTAATAGCCTGCACCATCAGTGTGCCTGTTCCTGCTTAACCGCAGGGGCCACCCCGTGTCGCTGCGCCAGCTGGGTTTCCAGTGCCTCCAGCGTCACACCTTTGGTTTCAGGGACATTTCGCAGAATATAGATGAAGCCCAGCGCACAGATGATCCCGTACAGCAGGAAGCTGCCCGCTGCGCCCAACCCGGCATTCAGCAACGGGAAGGTGTAGGTGAGCAGGAAGCACGCGATCCACAGCGCCAGCGTTCCCAGCGAGATCGCCATACCACGCACGCGATTAGGAAAGATCTCAGAGAGAAGCACCCAGGTTACCGGGGCCAGCGTCAGGGCATAAATGGCAATAGCCGCCAGAACCAGCACCAGTACCGGCCACCCCATGATCCCCAACGCATAAGCTCCGGCAATCAGCACGTAGATCACGGTGAGACCACTTGCGCCCAGTAACATTAGCTTGCGTCGCCCAAGTTTATCCACCAGCGGCAATGCCGCGATAGTAAAGACCAGGTTGATAATACCGGTGGCAACGATGGATTTCAGGGTTCCGTTGATATCAAATCCGGCGGAGGCAAATATCTCCTGAGCGTAGTTAAAGATGACGTTGATACCGCACCACTGCTGAAACACCGCCAGCACCATCCCGATAATGACGATGGGTTTAACCTGAGGGGCGAGCAGCGCAGAGTAAGAGACTTTGTTGTTGTCTTTCACCAGCGTCTGGGCTATTTCCTGCAAGGTTTGACTGGCATAAGCCGTGGAGCCAATTCGTTCAAGTGTGGCCCGGGCACGCTCCGTTTTTCCGGCTTTCATCAGCCAGCGCGGTGATTCAGGCACCAGGAACATCAGCGCCAGAAAGACCACTGCCGGGAGCAGCTCTGCACCAAACATCCAGCGCCAGCCCACCTGGCCGTTCCAGGTGTTGAGGAGTGTTTGCTGCGTGGCACCGCTGGCAACAGGATCGGCAATCATCAGGTTTACCAACTGTGCCGCCAGCACACCGATAACAATGGTCAGTTGGTTAACGGCAACAAAGCGTCCACGCTTTTCCGCCGGGCTGACCTCGGCGATATAGAGCGGGCTCAATGCCGACGCCAGACCAATCCCCAACCCACCGACAATGCGGTAGATAATGAACATATCGAAATTGCTCGCCAGCGCCGTACCCAACGCCGACGCGCTGAACAGGATTGCCGAGAGAATTAGCGGGATCTTTCGTCCGAGACGGTCGGCGCACCAGCCAGAAATGAGCGCGCCAAACACGCATCCGGCCAGAGCAGAACTCATCGCCCAGCCAGACTGAGCAGGATCGGTAATCGAAAAGTACGCCTCATAAAACGGCTTCGCACCACCAATCACCACCCAGTCATAACCAAACAATAAACCACCGCAGGCCGCCACCAGACAGATCGTCCAGATGTAGCCCATTTTGAGATGTGTCTGCGCGTTATTCATTTTGATTCCTCTATAAGGGAAACGCAGGGAACAGTAGGGTTTGGGCGGGTTCTCCCGCCCGGTTAAGGTTCAGGCAAAGATGCCGCATCGCTGTGCATGCAGAATAAGATGCGCTTTATCGTGAGCAGGATTTATCGCCAGCAGTTGTTGCATCGCTTTCTGACTGGCTGACATTTCGCCCAGCCCCAGATGCCCCAACGCCTCGATAAACAGACAGTGTTGCTGGTGCTGCACCGCTGCAGACGTATCAAGAACAACCAGATCCGGAAGCGATACTGCAAAGAAATCGGCTTCGGGGATATCGTTGTGGTGATGCTCTACCCATTTCAGGAAACTACGGAAGTGCCGCCCGGCCTCTTCCACCTGACCGCCTGCCCGTAACGCCATACCCTGCCAGAACAGATAATCCGCTGGCTGGTCGTTGTAGTAGCGGCCAGCGTCGAGCGTTGTGCCACCGCACGCAGCCTGCTGGAAGTGCAACTGCGCCTGCTGCAGCTCACCTTTTTTCAGCGCACAGAAGCCAAGCAGATATCTGATGTCATTATCTGTCTGTCCGGGTAAGCGCCCTTCCCCCAGGTTGCGCGGATACTGGAGCGCTTCTCCCAGCCAGCGCATGGCCGCGGGGATGTCGTTCTCCGCAATGGCATCTAACGCCTGGTGCATCTGGTTGAGAAGATATTGCCCGGTGACTTTGCCCTCGCCGCCCTCCCAGGGATGGAACTGGCGAGTCTGTAGGATCTGCGCCGCCGCCGCATACTGCCCCTGGCTATTCCACAGACTTAACAGCTCCGCCGTCAGATCATCACGTCGCATAACAACCGCCATATGAGTCTCAAGCAGGCTCAGGCGCTCGCTGGCCGCTGTGGCTGTTAGCTTCTTCAGGTAATCCAGCTCAAACAGAAAACGGGCATTGTCCGGCTCGATGTCAACGGCCCGCTGCAGTCTGGCCATCGCAGCTGTCGCGTCGTGCTGCTTATTCCAGGCATAGATCCCCAACAGACGGTGCGCAGGCGCATAGTCCGGCAGGCGCACTAAAGTATCCTGCCAACAGGAAACGGCCTCGTCATACCGGCGTTTGCTATACCAGAAACAGCCCAGCAGATAACCTGCAAACGGATCATCTTTGAGAGTCTGCAGCATCTGAACTTCATCGAGCGTATTGGGGAAACGAACATGCCGGGCGTGGCAGTTCTGCGCCGCATCCAGTAAGCGCTCACGCACCTCTCGTTTTTGGCTCAGTGATGCCTGCCACAGCAACGGAATTGTCTCCTGGCAGTCCAGCAGCATCAGCACCTTCTCTGCCGCATCTGTGCGTCCCAGAGAAACCAGCCACCCGGAGAGCATACTGGCGTTAATCCCGCGCCGCCCGGTGACCTGCAACAACATCGCCTGTGATTCCGGGTCCTGAGCGAGCAGCCAACGCGCACAGTGAAGCGGATAGCTCAGCGGATACTGCGTCAGACTTTGACTGATAAAGTCCAGTGCCTCGTCCTGGTGCCCGCAATCAAATAGCGCCAGTGCTTTCAGCCCCATTGCCAGATGGTTTGCCCCGTTTACCTGCAGGCTAACAGTGACTTTTTCGAGGGCGTCTTTCGCATCGCCACGCTTCATCGCCAGACGTGCCAGTGCCCAAAATGCCGCATCCCGACAGTTGCCGCTCCACGATGCTTTGAAGTAGTTATCCCATGCCCCTGTGATATCCCCCTGTCGCTCGAGTGCCGTTGCCAACAGCATGCTGGCCTCTCCATCGCGGGGGTTTTTATTCAACCGATGGGCACGCGTGAGTGCGGCGCGGGCACAGCGTTCCGCCAGTACCCAGTCAGCGGAGTTAAGTGCAAGCGTGCCCAGGGCAACGTTGTTACGATAATCATATGGGTCGAGTTCAATCGCCCGGCGGTAATAATCAGCCGCAAAGCGGCTGGCATGGTTGTACTGTTCCAGATGCTGACCAATAAAATAGAGCTCATCAGCGTTAGTGATGTTTTCTGGCATTGCAGGGGCGCGGGCAGGATCGGGTAACGATGTCTCCTGTGCCTGATGTTCCTGATAGTGAAGTAGCGTCTGGCCCTGTGCCGACTTAACCGTCATGGTTAAGCGCTGCGGGTAATTATCCGGCAATGTTTGTTGCCAGCTTTCTCCCGGCGCTAACGTCAGATGGGTTTCAAAAATCGGCTTCTGGTCGGCACTCAGTTCGACGAGGATGTTATCCAGCGGGGCAATGGCGTAGATCCCAGTCTGCAGCAGCGGCGACTCTCTGACCAATTTCATCGCCACCTGAGTGCTGGCATTTTGCACCATCCCCAACTCGCTATAGGGCAGGAAGTTCTGAACGAAGATCTTCTCTTCAAACGGTGCGAGCCACGTGAAGTCTGGTTGGTTGTCGGTGAACACTCCGGTCATCAGTTCGATATAGGGGCCATTTTCATCAGTCAGATTACGATCCCAGGCCTGGCCAAAATCATCGTAACCCCAGCTCCACTGTTTTTTACCCGGCGAGACATGGTGATCGGCAACGTGCAGCAGGCCACCTCGTTCATCGTGATGGTAAGCCCCGACAAAATCGTAATCTGATTTTTCAGCCATGTAGGAGGTTGGTACTGGTACATTTCGGTAGCGGGAGATATCCACTCCCGCCGAATAGTCCACCTTGTAGTAAGTACCCGTGGCGATAGGGAAAGCCGAGACATCACGCTTACCGTGATCAAAAACGGCGGTGACATCCGGTGGGAAGACACTCTGGTGCGCATCGCCACCTTTGACAGCCGGGTTCGCCCACCACAGGAAATGGCGCGGTGTCACATTACCGTTAAAGACTTTGCCGGTGATTTCGATCAACGCGCGGTCAGGATAGAGAGTAAATCCCGTCATCACCTGCAGGCCACGCATCGGCTCCACTTCCCCCATCCAGACGGTTTGCTCGCCGTTTTCACCAGCCTGCCGGGTGAAATCAACCGGCATAAAGGTTGTTGGGCGGTGATGCTGCGGCCAGTTGAACTCGATACCACCGGAGATCCACGGCCCCAACAACCCCACCAGCGCAGGTTTAACCACTTCGTTGTAGTAGACGAAATCACGCTGCTTTACTTTGTCGTAAGCACGATGGATACGTCCGCCAAGTTCAGGCAGTAGCATCACACGAATGAAATCATTCTCCAGCCAAACCGCCTGGTAGTCGCGCATTTCGCGTTCCCCGGTCAGCGTATCAATGACGCCGTAGGGATAGACCGCGCCTGAGGAGCCCTGATAGACGCGTTTTTCCAGAAACATGGGGTTGGGATCTTCAGCCCCTGTCGTCCACGTCGGAAGGGTAATGGTTTCCTGCCATACCTTAACTGAACCGTGCATTCTGCTCTCCACTAAATGAAATAAAGTAAAAAATGGAATACATCGAGTTTATAGTGTGTATTCGCTGCTAAAATGCGCAGCGTTCACGCAATACAGTTAAGGGAGTTAAGTATATGTTGCGAGCGGGTTTGAATAATGCACGGGTTCGTCAGGCCAACAAGGTGATATTTTTGTCGCATTTATGGCGTGAAAAACAGCTGAGTAAATCGCGTCTGGCGCAGCTGACGGGGCTGTCAATTCCGGCGGTGAGCAACATTCTTGAAGAACTGCTTGATGAGGGGCGAATCAGCCATTCGGCAGAAAAAATGAGTGCCCGCGGGCTCAATAGTGGTAGCTATCAAATCCCCCATCATGGAGCATGGACGCTATGCATGACGGTCTCACCCACCAGCATTGAGTGTCAGCTTGCGGATGCCCGCCTGCTGGCAGTGGGCGATCTTCAGCACATCACCATCAATGCGCCCGATCCACAGCCCCTTCTCGGCGCGATAGCAAACTGCTGGCGGCAGTATCACAAACGTTACCCTGAACAGCGAATCAATCTTGCGTTGGGCGTGCATGGGCAGGTCGACCCGGTCACAGGGGTATCGCAAACGATGCCACAAGCGCAGTGGAAAGCACCGCTCGAGATGAAATATCTGCTTGAGGAACAGCTGGGGATCCACGTCAGGATAGATAATGACTGCGTGATGCTGGCTCTGGCGGAAAAATGGCAAAACCCTGGGGCGGATCAAGATTTTTGCGTCATAAACGTCGATTACGGAATTGGTTCATCCTTTGTAATAAACGATCAGATTTATCGCGGCAACCTCTACGGAAGTGGACAGATCGGGCACACTATTGTGGATCCAGACGGCAACGCCTGTGACTGCGGCCGCTACGGTTGCCTTGAAACGATCGCCTCGTTGAGCGCTCTGAAGAAGCAGGCCCGCGTCTGGTTAAAAACCCAGCCTGGAGCAGAATTCTCACCGGAACAACTCACGACCAGCGCACTGATCCACGCCTGGCAGCAAGGAGACGTACGGGTTCAGGCGTGGGTAGAAAACGCGGCCAACGCTATTGGTCTGAGCCTGTATAATTTTCTCAATATCCTGAATATTAACCAGATATGGCTTTACGGGCGTAGCTGCGCGTTTGGAGAGAGCTGGCTCAATGCCATCACTCACCAAACAGGATTTAACCCTTTTGATAAAAATGATGGGCCGGGAATTAAAGCAACGCATATCAGTTTTGGCCGACTCAGCCGCACGCAGCAAATTCTGGGGATTGGTTATTTATATGTGGAATCGCAGTTAGGTGAATAATAGCGATACCCATTTTTTAAATCACCCTGATACCTGATTTATGAAGAAAAGCTGAATGGCAGAGTATTGATTTGTGTATTAGTTTTAAAACAGGTCCCCTCAAAAACGAGCCTGCTATGAACACTCTACGCTATTTTGATTTCGGTCAGTCACGCCACCTGTTGCTGTTGATTGCCCGTATCGCACTTGCTGTGCTGTTTATCATCTTTGGCTATCCGAAACTCATAGGGTTTAGCGGAACCGTACAATATATGACCTCACTGGGCGCACCGATGCCGATGCTGGCAGCGATTATTGCGGTGGTGATGGAGATCCCCGCTGCAATTCTGATCGTGCTCGGCTTTTTCACCCGCCCTGTCGCCGTGCTCTTTATTTTCTACACGCTGGGTACGGCAATTATTGGCCACCGTTACTGGGATATGACCGGTGATGCGGTTGTGCCAAACATGATTAACTTCTACAAGAATATCAGTATTGCTGGTGCATTTATTTTGCTGGCTATCGTGGGGCCGGGGGCAATATCCCTTGACCGGCGCTAAACCATAAAAAAAGGCCGCAAACGCGGCCTTTTTTATTTCTGCAAAGCAGAGAAATTATGCGTATACCGGGAAGCGTGCGCAGATATCCAGAACTTTACCTTTGACGCGTTCGATTACCGCTTCGTCATTGATGTTGTCCAGAACGTCACACATCCAGCCAGCCAGCTCTTTCACTTCTGCTTCTTTAAAGCCACGGCGAGTGACAGCCGGAGAACCGATACGGATACCGGAAGTCACGAACGGGCTCTTCGGATCGTTAGGCACGCTGTTTTTGTTCACGGTGATGTTGGCACGGCCGAGGGCAGCGTCAGCTTCTTTACCGGTCAGGTTTTTATCAACCAGATCCAGCAGGAACAGGTGGTTTTCAGTACCGCCAGACACCACTTTGTAGCCACGGTTCAGGAACACTTCTACCATCGCTTTGGCGTTTTTCGCAACCTGCTGCTGGTAAACTTTAAACTCTGGCTCCATCGCTTCTTTCAGCGCAACCGCTTTACCCGCAATAACGTGCATCAGCGGGCCACCCTGCGCGCTTGGGAAGACGGCAGAGTTCAGTTTCTTATACAGCTCTTCGCTACCGCCTTTCGCCAGGATCAGGCCACCGCGTGGACCTGCCAGGGTTTTATGGGTAGTGGTAGTCACAACGTGAGCATGTGGAACCGGGTTCGGGTAAACGTCTGCGGCAATAAGGCCTGCAACGTGCGCCATATCAACGAACAGGTAAGCACCGATGCTGTCTGCGATTTCACGCATTTTTGCCCAGTCAACGATACCGGAGTAAGCAGAGAAACCACCGATGATCATTTTCGGCTTGTGCTCTTTAGCCTGCTTCGCCATGTCTTCGTAGTCAATTTTACCGGACTCATCAATACCGTAAGGGATGATGTTGTACAGTTTGCCGGAGAAGTTAACCGGGGAGCCGTGAGTCAGGTGACCGCCTTGTGCCAGGTTCATACCCAGAACGGTATCGCCCGGCTGCAGCAGAGCGGTGTAGACCGCGAAGTTAGCCTGAGAGCCTGAGTGCGGCTGCACGTTAGCGTAGTCAGCACCGAACAGTTCTTTTGCACGATCAATCGCCAGTTGCTCAACGATATCAACGTACTCGCAACCGCCGTAGTAGCGCTTGCCCGGGTAACCTTCAGCATATTTGTTGGTCAGCTGAGAACCCTGCGCCTGCATAACGCGCGGGCTGGTGTAGTTTTCGGAGGCGATCAGTTCGATGTGCTCTTCCTGACGTACTTTTTCCTGCTCCATAGCCTGCCACAGTTCGGCATCATAATCGGCAATGTTCATTTCACGCTTTAACATCCGCATCTCCTGACTCAGCTAACAATAAAATTTTGGCCTGAAAAGGCAGTCCAGTTGGACAACGCGCAACAGTATAACTGATTAGTTCTGCGATAACAGGTCTTGACAAACGATTTTACGCAAACGTTTTCCTTCACGCCACGCAAGGGTTTGAGGAATAAAGCCCTCGCCATTATCAATGGATTTCTTTTCAGGTTTGTGATGCATATTTTTCATGATGCAAAGAACCATTTACAACGCAGGGGTATTTTTTATAAGATGCATTAAAAATACATCATTAAAGTCACATCTGAAGGAAGCTGCTATGCTCGACGCTCAAACCATCGCTACCGTTAAAGCCACTATTCCCCTGCTGGTTGAAACGGGTCCTAAACTCACCGCCCATTTCTACGATCGCATGTTCACGCATAACCCGGAGCTCAAAGAGATTTTCAACATGAGCAACCAGCGTAACGGCGATCAGCGTGAAGCCCTGTTTAACGCCATCGCGGCCTATGCCAGCAATATCGAAAACCTGGCGGCGCTGCTGCCTGCGGTAGAGAAAATTGCGCAGAAACATACCAGCTTCCAGATCAAACCAGAGCAGTACAACATTGTCGGCGGCCACCTGCTGGCGACGCTGGATGAGATGTTCAGCCCGGGTCAGGACGTTCTGGACGCATGGGGTAAAGCCTACGGCGTGCTGGCAAACGTGTTTATCAACCGTGAAGCACAGATCTACAGCGAGAACGCCAATAAAAACGGCGGCTGGGAAGGTACACGTGCATTCCGCATCGTCGGGAAAACACCACGCAGTGCATTGATTACCAGCTTTGAGTTCGAGCCGGTTGATGGCCAGCCGGTCGCTGATTATCAGCCAGGCCAGTATCTGGGCGTCTGGCTGAAGCCTGAAGGCTTCCCGCACCAGGAGATCCGTCAATACTCCCTGACCCGCAAACCCGACGGTAAAGGTTATCGCATTGCCGTGAAACGCGAAGACGGTGGTCAGGTTTCTACCTGGCTGCATAATGAAGCGAATGTGGGCGATGTGGTTCAGCTGGCGGCACCTGCCGGCGACTTCTTTATGACCGTTGAAGCGAATACGCCTGTAACGCTGATCTCCGCGGGCGTGGGTCAAACGCCAATGCTGGCGATGCTGGATACGCTGGCGAAGTCTCATCACAATGCACAGGTGAACTGGTTCCACGCCGCCGAGAACGGCGATGTACACGCATTTGCGGATGAAGTGAAAACGCTGGCGACTGGCCTGCCACGCTTTAACGCACACACCTGGTATCGTCTGCCGACGGAGGCCGACCGCGCCGCTGCCCGTTTCGACAGCGAAGGTCTGATCGATTTAAGCCAGCATGAGGGTGCGTTCAGCGCACCAGAGATGCAGTTCTACGTCTGTGGGCCAGTGGCGTTTATGCAGTATGCCGCGAAGCAGCTGGTAGAACTGAACGTGAAGCCAGAAAACATTCATTACGAGTGTTTTGGCCCACATAAGGTACTGTAAACTCCACATTTCCCCCCGGGTGCCGCGTCCTGCGGTGCCCGTTTTGTTATTTTCATCCCCGGTACTGACTCATGTTGCTTATCAATAATGGGTAAGTCATTTGTGTTATGATTGATCCTTCCCCTTTTCCGCTTTAGGGCGCTTTTTTTATGCAACAACCTGTTGTGCGCGTTGGCGATTGGCTGGTTACCCCGTCCGTAAATCAAATTAGCCGTCAGGGCCGTCAGCTAACGCTTGAACCACGTTTAATTGACCTTTTGATGTATTTCGCCAGACACCCCGATGAGGTACTGAGCCGGGATGAGCTTATTGATAACATCTGGATGCGCAACATTGTCACCAGTCATGTAGTGACCCAGAGCATTTCTGAACTTCGTAAGTCGCTGAAGGATGGTAACGAACAAAGCCCTGAATATATCGCCACGGTGCCAAAGCGCGGCTACAAGCTTACCGCCACTGCCGTCTGGTGTACGGAAGAAGAGCCAGATATCACTCCCCCTTCTCTCGCCACACCACCCGCAGTGCTTCCCATCAGGGTAACAGAAACACAGCCTCAGACGATGACCTCGTCAGCTTTACCGTCACCCTCATTTCGCCTGGCACGGGACAAAGTCGATCGGCGCAAGCGCATCGCAACGTTCTGGACCTGGCTACTGTTTTTGTCTTCACTCGGCGCGCTGATTGCGCTGGTATTAATGTCGCTTGTCAACTCCCATCCCCCGGTCACCAGTACGCGCCTGCTGCTCAACCCGCGAGATATTGACGTGCGCTTTGAGCCCGGTAACTCCTGTAATAGCTGGACGTCTCAACAGTCCTATGCGATTGGCCTTGGCAATCTGATCACCACGTCGCTGAATACCTTCTCCACCTTTATGGTGCATGACAAGACCAACTATAACGTGACAGAGCCCAGCAGTTCAGGGAAAACGCTCACCATCAAATTCGTAAATCAGCGCCACTACCGGGCACAGCAGTGCTTTATGTCGGTATTGCTGGTCGATAACGCCGACAGCTCCATCATGCTGGACAAGCGTTATTTTATTACCGACAACACGCTGCTATCAGTGCAGGAGGATCTCCTCCATAGCCTTTCCTCGGTGTTGACGCAGCCCTGGCCGCCGCGCATGCAGGCACTGCTTGAGCAATTCCGCCATTCGAAAAGTATGCCGCTGGCGCAATACTACCAGGCAAACCAGCTGATTGTGGAAGGTGATGTTGCATCATTAAATAAAGCCAGTGAAATACTTGAGATGGTCACGAAAGACGCACCAGACTTTACTTTCGCCTTATCGGGAAAAATTCTGGTTGATGTATTACGTCATTCGCAGCAGCAATTTGATAAAACACAGCTGCAAGGGCTCAATAATGAGCTGGACAAAATAGCACAACGACCAGGCGTTCAGGACACTGCGCCGTGGTATCAAATACAAACCATCGATGCGCTAACTAAAGGCGATATTGATGACGCATACACTGACATTAATAAAAGTATTGATCTTGAAATGTCATGGTTAAATTATGTGCTGTTAGGAAAAGTATACGAAATGAAGGGCGAAAATCGTCTGGCTGCCGACGCCTATATTACAGCGTTTAATTTACGCCCAGGGGATAACACGCTCTACTGGATTGAGAATGGTGTTTTTCATACCTCAATCAAAAAAATCGTTCCGTACTTACAAACCTTTCTGAAAAATGAACAGTGAAAAATAGCGCTGCATCATTACCGCGTTAAATAACATCCTTATTAAAGTAGTTGAATTGTTGCCATGATGTATTGATTGTTACCTCATGGCAACATAAACACCCCGCCAGATTACATCACCAACAGACTATAAAATAACAATATTTATCTTTTCCTGACCTAAACTTTTTATCCTGATGTGTTAATGAAAAAACCTCATGGTGTCATTTTTTTGAAGTTGTTTTTTATTTCATTTTATCTTTAGGATTTTTCCTTCCCGCATCCGTAATCTTGTCGCCAGTCGGTCGGATCGCTGAGTGACATCAGATAACGACCCGCACCTCAAAAAATAAAGCTCAGGAGAAATGAACATGAGTTCAGCCAAAAAGATCGGGCTATTTGCCTGTACCGGCGTCGTCGCCGGAAATATGATGGGTAGCGGTATTGCTTTATTACCGGCGAACCTTGCCAGTATCGGCGGTATTGCTATCTGGGGTTGGGTGATTTCTGTTATCGGTGCAATGTCTCTGGCCTATGTTTATGCACGACTGGCGACCAAAAACCCACAACAGGGTGGTCCGATTGCTTACGCGGGAGAATTATCCCCAGCTTTCGGTTTCCAGACCGGCGTGCTTTATTATCATGCAAACTGGATTGGTAACCTGGCTATCGGTATTACCGCCGTATCTTATCTCTCCACGTTCTTCCCGGCATTAAATAACCCTATACCGGCAGGTCTCGCCTGTATTGCGATTGTCTGGATCTTCACCTTCGTGAATATGCTGGGTGGTACCTGGGTTAGCCGTCTGACCACCATCGGCCTGGTGCTGGTATTGATCCCGGTGGTTGTTACTGCTATCGCGGGCTGGCACTGGTTTGACGCCGCTATCTATCAGGCAAACTGGAACACCTCAACCACAACCGATCCACATGCGGTGGTCAAAAGTATCCTGCTGTGCCTGTGGGCATTCGTTGGCGTTGAATCCGCAGCGGTCAGCACCGGCATGGTGAAAAACCCGAAACGCACCGTACCGCTGGCAACCATGCTGGGTACTGCACTGGCAGGTATCGTCTATATTGCCGCGACTCAGGTTATTTCCGGTATGTATCCGGCTTCAGAGATGGCCGCGTCCGGTGCGCCGTTCGCTATCAGCGCATCAACCATCATGGGCAGCTGGGCCGCGCCAATTGTTTCCGCCTTCACCGCATTCGCCTGCCTGACCTCTCTGGGTTCCTGGATGATGCTGGTAGGTCAGGCCGGGGTTCGGGCCGCCACTGACGGTAACTTCCCGGCAGTGTATGGCGAAGTCGACAGCAACGGTATTCCGAAAAAAGGTCTGCTGCTGGCCGCCGTCAAAATGACCGTGCTGATGGTACTCATCACCGTGATGAACTCCAGCGGTGGTAAAGCCTCCGACCTGTTCGGCGAACTGACCGGTATTGCCGTCCTGCTGACCATGCTGCCGTACTTCTACTCTTGTGTTGACCTGATTCGCTTTGAAGGCGTTAACGTCCGCAATCTGACAAGCCTCATCTGTTCCGTACTCGGCTGTGCATTCTGCTTCATCGCGCTGATGGGTGCTAACTCGTTCGAACTGTCCGGTACCTTTATCGTCAGCCTCATCATCCTGATGTTCTACGGCCGCAAAATGTACCAGCGCCAGAACAACATTGATGCTGAAAGTCGTGTCGCCGACGCGCGTTAATCACTAACCCCCCTTTCTCTGAGCTCCTCCTGACACCTGTCACACCGTGACGGGAGGGGCCTTTTACACCTGGAGATACGACTATGAACGTTATCGCAATTATGAATCACATGGGCGTCTACTTTAAAGAAGAGCCTATTCGTGAACTGCATCGCGCCCTTGAGCGCCTGGATTTCCGCATTGTTTACCCTAACGACCGCGAAGATTTACTGAAACTGATTGAGAACAATTCGCGACTGTGCGGCGTGATTTTCGACTGGGACAAATACAATCTCGAACTGTGCGAAGAGATCAGCAAAATGAACGAGTACATGCCTCTGTACGCGTTCGCGAACACTTACTCAACGCTTGATGTCAGCCTGAACGATCTGCGCATGAAAGTGCGTTTCTTTGAATATGCCCTCGGCGCTGCTGACGATATCGCTGCCAAGATCAAACAGAACACCGATGAATACATCGACACTATTTTGCCACCGCTGACCAAAGCGCTATTTAAATATGTGCGTGAAGGGAAATACACTTTCTGTACACCAGGCCATATGGGGGCACCGCGTTCCAGAAAAGTCCGGTCGGCAGCATTTTCTACGACTTCTTTGGCCCGAACACGATGAAGTCGGATATCTCGATTTCCGTCTCTGAACTCGGTTCGCTGCTCGACCATAGCGGCCCGCATAAAGAAGCCGAAGAGTACATCGCCCGCGCATTCAACGCCGAACGCAGCTATATGGTGACAAACGGGACATCCACCGCGAATAAAATCGTTGGTATGTACTCCGCGCCTGCTGGCAGCACCGTACTGATTGACCGTAACTGCCACAAATCGCTGACCCATCTGATGATGATGAGTGACATTACGCCGCTCTACTTCCGTCCGACCCGTAACGCGTACGGCATTCTCGGCGGTATTCCGCAGAGCGAATTCCAGCATACGACCATCGCCAAACGCGTGAAAGAGACGCCGAACGCGACCTGGCCTGTGCATGCAGTTATCACCAACTCAACGTATGATGGCTTGCTCTACAACACCGATTACATCAAGAAAACGCTGGATGTAAAATCCATCCACTTTGACTCTGCATGGGTGCCTTACACCAACTTCTCACCAATTTACGCGGGTAAATGCGGGATGAGCGGCGATCGTGTGGAAGGTAAAGTGATTTATGAAACCCAGTCCACACACAAGCTGCTGGCAGCGTTCTCTCAGGCGTCCATGATCCACGTGAAGGGTGATGTAAACGAAGAGACGTTCAACGAAGCCTACATGATGCACACCACGACGTCTCCGCACTACGGTATCGTCGCCTCCATCGAAACCGCGGCAGCGATGATGAAAGGGAATTCGGGTAAACGTCTGATCGACGGTTCTATCCAGCGTGCCATCCGCTTCCGTAAAGAGATCAAACGTCTGAACGGCGAGTCTGACGGCTGGTTCTTTGACGTGTGGCAGCCAGAACATATTGATGAGCCTGAATGCTGGGCACTGCGTTCCGATAGCGCATGGCACGGCTTCAAAAACATCGATAACGAGCACATGTACCTCGACCCGATTAAAGTCACCATTTTGACGCCGGGGATGAAGAAAGACGGCACCATGAGCGATTTCGGTATTCCGGCCAGCATCGTGGCGAAATACCTCGATGAGCAAGGTATCGTGGTAGAGAAAACCGGTCCGTACAACCTGCTGTTCTTGTTCAGCATCGGTATCGATAAAACTAAAGCGCTGAGCCTGCTGCGCGCGCTCACCGATTTCAAACGCGCCTTTGACCTGAACCTGCGCGTGAAAAACATGCTGCCTTCGCTCTATCGCGAGAACCCTGAATTCTACGAAGACATGCGTATTCAGGATCTGGCGCAAAACATTCACAAGCTGGTTGAACACCACAACCTGCCTGACCTGATGTTCCGCGCGTTTGAAGTGCTGCCGACAATGGTTATGACCCCGTACACCGCGTTCCAGAAAGAGCTGCATGGCGAGACGGAAGAAGTTTATCTCGATGAAATGGTGGGCCGCGTTAACGCCAACATGATCCTGCCGTATCCTCCGGGAGTACCACTGGTTATGCCTGGCGAGATGATCGCTGAAGAGAGCCGTCCGGTGCTGGAATTCCTGCAGATGCTGTGTGAAATCGGCGCTCATTATCCGGGCTTTGAAACCGATATCCACGGTGCATACCGCCAGGCGGATGGTCGCTACACCGTTAAAGTGCTGAAAGAAAACACTAAATAAGTAGAAGTATCAAAGGGAAGTGGTCTGCCGCTTCCCTTTTTTCACGCCGTTCAGGAGATGACATGCAAACACCCTCACAACCGCGCGCGATTTATTACATCGTAGCGATCCAGATCTGGGAATATTTCAGCTTTTATGGCATGCGTGCCCTCCTCATCCTCTACCTCACCCACCAGCTTGGCTTTGATGACAGCCATGCCATTACACTCTTCAGCGCCTACGCGTCTCTGGTTTACGTTACCCCTATTCTCGGCGGCTGGCTGGCCGACCGCCTGCTCGGCAACCGTGCGGCGGTCATTGCCGGCGCGCTGCTGATGACGCTTGGACACGTTGTACTGGGCATGGGATCCCATTCAACATGGAGTCTGTATGTCGCGCTGGCGATCATTATCTGCGGCTATGGTCTGTTTAAATCCAATATCAGTTGCCTGCTGGGAGAACTTTACGCCCACGACGATCCACGTCGCGATGGCGGCTTTTCCCTGCTTTATGCCGCAGGAAACGTGGGATCTATCGCGGCACCGATTGCCTGTGGGCTGGCAGCACAGTGGTACGGCTGGCATGTTGGCTTTGCTCTGGCGGGTATTGGCATGTTTATTGGTTTGCTCATCTTCCTCAGCGGTCATCGCCATTTCCGCCATACGCGCGGCATCGACAAACGGGCGCTCAGCACCGTGAAGTGTGCGCTTCCTGTCTGGGGCTGGCTGCTGGTGATGCTGTGCGTCGCACCGGTATTCTTCACCCTGCTGCTGGAAAACAACGGGTCAGGCTATCTGCTGGCGGTGGTGTGCGTCTTTGCCATTGTGGTGGTCACACGCATTATGCTCGCCTTCCCCGAACATCGCCGCGCACTGTGGCAAATCGTGCTGTTGATGATGGCGGGGACGCTGTTCTGGGTACTGGCGCAGCAAGGCGGCAGCTCTATTAGCCTGTTTATCGATCACTTTGTTAACCGCCACCTGCTCAGTTTTGAAGTACCGACAGCGCTGTTTCAGTCGGTAAACGCCGTTGCGGTTATGGCTGCAGGTATTGCATTAACCTGGCTTGCGCGCCCTGAAAGCAACATCCGCTCCACAATACGCGTGTGGCTGAAGTTCGCGCTTGGCCTGCTGTTAATGGGTGGCGGCTTTATGCTGCTGGCGCTCAATGCGCGCCGTGGCGGGCTTCACGGTCAGGCTTCGATGGGGATGATGATCGCCGGTCTGGCGCTGATGGGATTTGCCGAACTGTTTATTGACCCGGTGGCGATGGCGCAAATCACCCGCCTGAATTTGCCTGGCGTAATGGGTGTATTGACGGGGATTTACATGCTGGCAACCGGTGCGGTCGCCAACTGGCTGGCGGGGCTGGTGGCGCAACAAACCACAGAATCGCAAATCAGCGACACGGCAATTGCTGCCTACGAACACTTTTTCTCTCAGATGGGCGAGTGGACGCTGGGCTGCGTGGTGTTGATCGTGGCGCTCGTCTGCATAAGAAGGCGCTTTAACCACACGCCGCTCACCTTACCGGAAACGGAGCGCAATTAACCTCACCTTCGCCGCCAGGGAGTGGCAGCGAAGGGCTGCACTTAAATCGCCGCGTCGTCTTCTTCACCGGTACGAATTCGGATCACACGCGCCACGTCAAAGACGAAGATTTTACCGTCGCCAATTTTACCCGTCTGCGCCGTGCGGATAATGGTATCCACGCAGGTATCCACGATATCGTCGCTCACCACGATTTCAATTTTCACTTTCGGCAGAAAGTCCACCATGTACTCTGCGCCACGGTAAAGCTCGGTGTGGCCCTTCTGGCGACCAAAACCTTTCACTTCTGTCACTGTCATCCCGGTGATGCCAACTTCTGCCAGCGCTTCACGTACATCATCCAGTTTGAAAGGTTTAATAATCGCATCAATCTTTTTCATGGTGGGTCCTTAAACTCTTGCCTGTAAGCTGCCTCGTAATCGATTGCCCACAGTACCATACGGCATTACTCTTTAAAATCGTTTGCTTCCAGCTCATGGCGGGACAGCAGCTTGTAGAACTCGGTGCGGTTGCGCCCGGCCATACGCGCCGCGTGGGTCACGTTGCCTTTGGTGATCTGCAGCAGTTTGCGCAGATAGTTAAGCTCAAACTGGTTGCGCGCTTCCGCAAAGGTTGGCAGCGCCGTGTTTTCCCCCTCCAGCGCCTGCTCTACCAGCGCATCGCTGATGACCGGCGATGACGTCAGCGCCACGCACTGCTCAATAACGTTCACCAGCTGGCGCACGTTGCCCGGCCAGCTTGCGGTCATCAGCCGTTTCATCGCATCAGTGGAAAACGCGCGCACAAAAGGTTTGTGACGATCGGCAGACTGGCGCAGCAGATGGTTCGCCAGCAGCGGGATATCTTCCGCACGCTCGGCCAGGGCGGGAATTTTCAGGTTCACTACGTTCAGGCGGTAGTAGAGATCTTCACGGAACTCATTGCGCGCCATCACTTTCGGTAAATCGCGGTGCGTGGCGGAAATAATACGCACGTTAATATCGATATCGCGGTTGCTGCCAAGCGGACGAACTTTTCGCTCCTGCAACACCCGCAGCAGTTTGACCTGCAACGGCGCTGGCATATCGCCAATTTCGTCGAGGAACAGCGTACCGCCTTCAGCCGCCTGGAACAGCCCTTCCCGGCTGCTCACCGCGCCGGTGAAGGCTCCACGGGCATGACCAAACAGTTCAGACTCAAGCAGTTGCTCCGGCAACGCGCCACAGTTAATGGCGATAAAGGCATTTTTACTGCGCGGGCTGGCGTTGTGGATAGCCTGCGCCAGGATCTCTTTCCCGGTTCCGCTCTGGCCGTTAATCAGCACGCTGACGTCAGATTGCGCCACCATCCGCGCCTGCTCAAGCAGACGCAGCATAATGGGGCTACGCGTGACAATCGACTCCCGCCATGCTTCATCATTCGATGGAGCCGTGTGTTCAAGCGCACTGTCGATAGCTTTATAGAGCGCGTCTTTATCCACCGGCTTGGTCAGGAAGCTGAACACGCCCTGCTGTGTCGCGGCAACGGCATCCGGGATCGACCCGTGCGCAGTCAGGATAATCACCGGCATGCCTGGCTGCTGCTTCTGGATCTCCGTGAACAGCTGCATGCCGTCCATTTCGTCCATCCGCAGGTCGCTTATCACCAGATCAACTTTCTCGCGGCCAAGCACTTTCAGCCCCTCCTGCCCGCTTTCCGCAGTCACCACGCTGTAGCCTTCACTGACCAGGCGCATCCCCAACAGCTTTAACAGCCCCGGGTCGTCATCCACCAGCAACAGATGGGCAGGTTTACGGCTTGTCATGGCTTCACATCCTCTTGTTTCTGCGTATCGTTGTCCGGTGTCGTGGCAGAATTGCCTTTCGACCCGTCAGGCAGGTAGTTGCCCGCAGGTTTACGCGTCGAAAGTTGTCTTTCGATATCGGTCAGATTTTCAAGCTTGCGCGTCGTGGTATCCAGCTGTGTACGTAAAAATTGCTGTTGCTGGCGGAGTGTATCGAGTTCGGCATCAGACGATTGCTGCAGTTTGCTATAGCGAGAACGCTCCTCAGAGAGCTGCAGTTGTAATGCCTGCCCGTCACGCCACAGCTGGTAAACCGGGCGAACCTGCGCGGGAATATTTGCGCTGACGGCATCCAGACGTGCGGTATTGGCGCGGCGTTCGACAGGCGTGATTTTGGCATCAGCCAGTAAAATCGCGCGTTTGAAATTTTCCTGCCAGGTTTCATTGCCCCACAGCGCTGCCTGAGCGCGGGCAGCGGCTGGAGCAAGGCGCTGGGAACAATCTATCCCGCGTAACCAGTACAGCGGGTTCGAGTCAACCTCATGCCCGGACAAATTCCAGAGATCGTCACACCGGGTGGTCAGGAAATCCGCCAGCTGATTCTCCGGCCATTTATCGTTTTGTTTATCGCTGATAGCACTTTTAGGTGCATGGGAAACGCATCCCGCAAGAAGCAAACAGGAGACGCTCAGACGCATTGTTTTGCTGGAAAATACCGCGCGCACTGCGCGGGAAAAGACGTGTGACATACTCACCAGATATAGACTCATTTCATTGTTTTTTCCGGCTCAAGAGGCAGTTCAATACGAAAACACACATCCGAGCGATCGTCACTGACGATCTTAAGCTCACCCTGCATGCGTTGTATGCAGTCGCGGGCAATGCTGAGCCCCAGACCACTTCCTTTTACCGCACCTTTTCGCTGATGACTCCCCTGGAAAAAGGGCTCGAAGATCATCGTTTTTTCGTCATCCGGAATGGGGGTACCCGTATTCGCTACATCGATAAACACCCGGGAACCCCTGGTATAACTTCGGATGTAAATGGTACCGGATTCAGTACCATAGTGCACCGCATTGGAATAAAGATTATCCAGAACGCTCATCAACAGCATGGGTTCAGCCAGGCAGGCAGACTCATTGAGATCCACCTCCGTATGCATCATTTTAGCTCTTGCTGGCAGGCTGTGGGCGGAGATCACCATGTCCACCAGTGGCTCAATCTCGACTTTTTCCAGCACCACCACCCCATCAGCCAGCTTACGGTTGTAGTCCAGCAGTTGTTCAATCAGCTTTTGCAGATTACGGCTACTGGCATCCAGGATCTCGACAATCTCTTTTTGCTCAGAGGTTAGCGGCCCCGCCACTTCGTCCGCCAGCAGTTCCGTCCCTTCGCGCATACTGGCGAGTGGTGTTTTGAGCTCATGAGAAAGATGACGCAAGAACTGGTGACGCTGCGACTCCAGCCATGCCAGACGCTCAGAAAGCCAGATAATTCGCTGACCGACGGAGCGTAACTCACGCGGACCTTTAAAGGCCACCGTGTCCCCGAGGGATTTCCCCTCCCCCAGACGGTTAATCATCCGCTGGATACCTTTCACCGGGCCGATGATCATGCGGGTAAACAGCAAAACCAGCCCCAGACTGACCAGGAACAGCACCAGCGCCTGCCAGCCAAAGAACTGACCACGCTCGGCAATCTCCTGTTGCAGTTGCTGCCCGCGCGAGTACACCACCGTGCGCGTGGCCTGCACCATCTCGGTATTGGCCGCAGCAAACGCTTCAAGACGCGCAGCGGCATCGGTATCTGGCCCGCTGTTTTTACACTGTAGTTGAGCAAGGCTGTTTAGATCCTGACGCAACGCCTGATACAGCTTATCGTCCGGCAACACACCGGCGTGGGCATCCAGCATGTCACTGTAGCGTTTACGCTGGTTCTGATAGACCTTTTCCAGGGTGCGATCGTCCAGCACGCAATACTGCCGGTAGCTGCGCTCCATCTCCAGCGCTGCATTGGTCATGGCTTCACTGCGCCGGGCGTCAATCAACGTCGTGCGGTTAGTCAATGCCGCCTGGGCACTTAGCGCATTCAGACTTTGCCACGCCTGCCATGCCAGTATCAGCAGGGGCAACAGGATCAGCAAGAATGCCATCATGACAAGCTGTCGCAGGGAGCGAGGGAAAACAGGCCAGCGTTTCAACGCATTACTCTCTTAATATGGGGGTGAGGAGAGCGTAACTGAGTCTGCCCTTCAGATACAACAAAGCCGGGTAAAAACCCGGCTTTGTTATGAAATGAGGCGGTGCCTAACTCGACGTTTCGCCCTGGCCTGATAAAGCATCGCTATAATCAGTAGTTGGACGGCAGGCACCTTTTTGTGCGTCATTCTAAGTTTATGTAGCGCGTCCCGAAGGGGCTGACATAAGAGGGTGAATGAGCCACTGGCTGTTATTATGCAACAGCCGTGCCAGAATGCAAACAAATAACTTATCTTATTGATAATAATGACTTTAAGTGATTCTTTAAATTCATTAATCCGTGAATGATTTTCGAGCTAAGTGTCGTTAATTAGCAACACCTTAACGGGAACATTATCAGATACATATAAATCAACAAGTTAAGTGTCGCCTTTTGGAGACGGTTGTATTATCGGGTTGTCGCAGTATTGCGACAAAAAAAAGCCCGGTGGCGCTACGCCTACCGGGCCTGTGAGGGCACTCGTTTTAAAACTTAACCCAACTGCTTACGCGCATTGCGGAAGATACGCATCCACGGGCTGTCCTCGCCCCAGTTTTCCGGGTGCCAGGAGTTGCTCACGGTACGGAACACGCGTTCCGGGTGCGGCATCATAATGGTTGCACGACCACTTTCACTGGTCACCGCGGTGATACCGTTTGCCGAGCCGTTCGGGTTAGCCGGATAAGTTTGCGTGACCTTGCCGAAGTTATCGACAAAGCGCAGCGCCACCAGGCCTTTGCTTTCAAGCTGAGCCAGATGTGCTGCATCACGCACTTCAACCTGACCTTCACCGTGAGAAACGGCAATTGGCATCTGTGAACCGACCATACCCTGCAGCAGCAGAGACGGGCTTTGCGTCACTTCGACCAGGCTGAAACGCGCTTCAAAGCGGTCAGACTGGTTACGTACAAAGCGCGGCCAGGCTTCACTGCCCGGGATCAGCTCACGCAGGTTAGACATCATCTGGCAGCCGTTACACACGCCCAGAGCCAGCGTCTGCGGACGGTGGAAGAAGGTTTCGAACTCGTCACGCACGCGGCTGTTGAACAGGATGGACTTCGCCCAGCCTTCACCCGCACCCAGCACGTCACCGTAAGAGAAGCCGCCGCACGCGACCAGCGCCTGGAAATCTTCCAGACCGGTACGCCCTGCCAGCAGGTCACTCATGTGAACGTCGATGGCATCAAAGCCCGCACGGTGGAAGGCAGCCGCCATCTCAACGTGGGAGTTGACACCCTGCTCGCGCAGCACGGCCACTTTCGGACGCGCGCCAGTCGCAATGTACGGTGCGGCGATATCTTCGTTGATATCAAAGGAGAGTTTCACGTTCAGGCCCGGATCGTTGTCGTTGGCCTTCGCGTCATGTTCCTGATCGGCACACTCCGGGTTGTCGCGCAGACGCTGCATCTGCCAGGTGGTTTCTGCCCACCACATACGCAGCGTAGTGCGGCTTTCGCTGAATACCGCGTGGCCGTCTGCTTCAATCACGAAGCGGTCGCCCTCTACGGCTTTACCCAGATAGTGTACGCAGTCTGCCAGGCCATGCTGAGCCAGAATAGCTTCAACCGCATTGCGATCTGCCGCACGCACCTGAATGACTGCGCCCAGTTCTTCATTAAACAGCGCCGCCAGACGATCGTCACCCAGAGAAGCAATGTTCGCCTCAACGCCACAGTGGCCAGTGAAGGCCATCTCAGCCAGGGTCACCAGCAGACCACCATCGGAGCGGTCGTGGTAGGCCAGCAGTTTACGTTGTGCCACCAGCGCCTGAATGGCGTCGTAGAAGCCTTTTAACTGCGCCACGTCACGCACGTCAGCGGGCTTATCACCCAGCTGGCGATAAACCTGTGCCAGTGCAGTCGCCCCCAGGGCGTTATTGCCTTTACCAAGATCAATCAGCAGCAGGGCGTTGTCTTCGGTCACCAGTTGCGGGGTGATGGTATGACGCACGTCTTCCACACGCGCAAACGCGGTGATCACCAGCGACAGCGGAGAGGTCATCTCGCGCTGCTCATTACCTTCCTGCCAGCGGGTTTTCATCGACATGGAATCTTTACCCACCGGAATGGTCAGGCCGAGTGCAGGACACAGCTCCTCACCAACCGCTTTTACCGCTTCATACAGGCCGGCATCTTCGCCAGGGTGACCCGCTGCGGCCATCCAGTTTGCAGACAGTTTGATGCGTTTGATATCACCAATCTGCGTCGCGGCGATGTTGGTCAGCGCTTCACCGACAGCCAGACGGGCAGAAGCAGCGAAGTCCAGCAGCGCCACCGGGGTACGTTCACCCAGCGACATTGCTTCACCGTAGTAGCTGTCGAGGCTCGCGGTGGTCACGGCGCAGTTCGCCACCGGGATCTGCCACGGGCCGACCATCTGGTCGCGCGACACCATACCGGTCACGGTACGGTCGCCGATGGTCACGAGGAAGGTTTTCTCTGCCACGGCTGGCAGGTGCAGTACGCGATTGACCGCTTCAGCAACGGTGATGCCCTGGCGATCCAGTGCTTTACCCGCCGCTTTACGGGTCTGCACGTCGCGGGTCATCTTCGGCGTTTTACCCAGCAGGACGTCCAGCGGCAGATCGATCGGCTGGTTGTCGAAGTGGGTATCGCTTAAGGAGAGGTGCTGCTCTTCGGTGGCTTCACCGATAACGGCATACGGAGCGCGCTCACGGCGGCACAGCTCGTCAAACAGCGGCAACTGGTCGGCGGCAACCGCCAGCACGTAGCGTTCCTGAGATTCGTTACACCAGATTTCCAGCGGGCTCATGCCCGGCTCATCGCTCAGAATGTCGCGCAGGTTGAAACGACCACCGCGACCACCATCGCTCACCAGCTCTGGCATGGCGTTAGATAAACCACCCGCGCCCACGTCGTGAATAAAGAGGATGGGGTTGGCATCGCCCAGCTGCCAGCAACGGTCGATCACTTCCTGGCAACGACGTTCCATTTCCGGGTTGTCGCGCTGTACGGAAGCAAAGTCGAGGTCTGCATCAGACTGGCCGGAGGCCATAGACGAAGCCGCCCCGCCGCCCAGACCGATGTTCATCGCCGGGCCACCGAGTACGATAAGCTTCGCACCGACGACGATCTCGCCTTTCTGCACGTGATCGGCACGAATGTTGCCGATCCCGCCCGCCAGCATGATCGGTTTGTGGTAACCGCGCAGCTCTTCGCCGTTGTGGCTCTCCACTTTCTCTTCATAGGTACGGAAATAACCGTTCAGTGCCGGACGACCAAATTCGTTGTTGAACGCAGCGCCACCCAGCGGGCCTTCGGTCATGATATCCAGCGCGGTAACAATACGTTCCGGCTTGCCGAAATCTTCTTCCCACGGCTGTTCGAAGCCCGGGATACGCAGGTTGGAAACAGAGAAACCGACCAGACCCGCTTTCGGTTTAGCGCCACGCCCGGTTGCGCCTTCATCACGGATTTCACCGCCGGAACCGGTCGCGGCACCTGGCCACGGAGAGATCGCCGTCGGGTGGTTGTGAGTTTCGACTTTCATCAGGATATGCGCAGGCTCCTGATGGAAGTCATAGCGCCCGGCTTCGCGATCGGCGAAGAAGCGGCCTACTTCGGAACCTTCCATCACCGCTGCGTTGTCTTTATAGGCAGACAGCACGTGGTCAGGGGTTTGTTCGAAGGTGTTTTTAATCATTTTGAACAGCGACTTCGGCTGCTGTTCACCGTCGATAATCCAGTCGGCGTTGAAAATCTTGTGGCGGCAGTGCTCAGAGTTGGCCTGCGCAAACATATAGAGTTCGATGTCGTTCGGGTTGCGGTTCAGCTTAACAAACGCATCCTGCAGGTAGTCAATTTCGTCTTCTGCCAGCGCCAGACCGAGACGCAGGTTGGCGTCAATCAGCGCCTGACGGCCCTGCCCCAGCAAATCCACGCTCTGTACTGGCGCAGGCTGGTGATGGGAGAAGAGCTTCTGCGCGTCGTTCAGAGAGGTAAACACGCTCTCCATCATGCGATCGTGCAGCTCAGCGGCAACGGCCTGCCACTGCTCTTCGCTCAGGGTAGAGGCTTCCACATAGTACGCCACACCGCGTTCCAGACGGTTAATCTGGCTCAGACCGCAGTTGTGGGCGATGTCGGTGGCTTTGGAAGACCAGGGGGAGATGGTACCAGGACGAGGCGTCGCAAGGATAAGTTTGCCGGTTGGCGTATGGCTGCTCAGACTTGGGCCATACTTGAGCAGGCGTTCCAGCTGTACGCGCTCCTCTGCATTCAGGGGTGCATTCAGGTCAGCAAAATGGACATACTCAGCGTAAATATTGCTTACCGGAAGGTCGGCTGCCTGAAAACGTGCCAGCAATTTGTTAATACGGAAGGCAGACAGTGCAGGCGAACCACGCAGAATTTCCATCATAAGTCTCTCGTCTTCGAAGCGCCGGGGCGCTTACAGTGTGCGCAAGGGGGGAAAACGGGCGTCATTATAGAGAATCCTGAGCGCAGACGAAACCGTTTGCGTCGAAATAAAATCAACGTTTACGTTTAACGATAGATGTGACCTGTCTCTCTAATTTGTTGCCAAGTGGCGTAACTTTGCGCAAAATGCCGCTCATTCAATGACAAACCTTATTCTTAACATGGCTACAGCATACTGAGGCAACCGGCGTCGCAGAGAATTAACTAATTGAAAAAATTAAAGATTAATTATCTGCTCATCGGCATTGTTACCTTGCTGCTGGCAGTGGCCCTCTGGCCTTCTATCCCCTGGTTTGGCAAAGCCGAAAACCGTATCGCTGCGATTAAGGCGCGGGGGGAGTTGCGCGTCAGTACCCTGAGCTCACCGCTGATTTACGGCGACATCAACGGCAAAACGATCGGTCTGGATTATGAACTGGCTCAGCAGTTCGCCAGCTACCTGGGTGTGAAGCTCAAAATTACCGTACGCCAGAACATCAGCCAGCTGTTTGATGACCTGGATAACGACGATGCCGATATCCTTGCCGCCGGGCTGGTGTACAACAGCGAGCGCAGCAAGAACTATCAGCCAGGCCCAACCTACTACTCCGTTTCACAGCAGCTGGTTTACCGCGTCGGCAATCAGCGTCCGCGAACGCTGGCCGCCATTAACGATCAGCAATTAATCATCGCTCCCGGACATGTGGTGATTGACGATTTACGTGGGCTTAAAGAGAAGAAATACCCGGCACTCAGCTGGACGGTTGACCCTAAACTTGGCACGACTGAACTGCTTGAGCAGGTGAAAGACAAGAAGCTGGACTACACCATTGCCGATTCTGTAGCGATTAGCCTTTTCCAGCGCGTTCATCCTGAAATTGCCGTGGCACTTGATGTTACTGACGAACAGCCAGTGACCTGGTTCACACAGCGGGATGACGATCAGACCGTTCCGGCAGCGATGCTCGATTTCTTCAACTCCATCAATGAGGATGGCACGCTGGCGCGCCTGGAAGAGAAGTATCTTGGGCATGGCGAAGACTTTGATTACGTCGATACCCGCACCTTCCTGCGCGCAGTAGATAGCGTACTGCCGGATCTGCAACCGCTATTCGAAAAGTACGCGCAGGAGATCGACTGGCGGTTGCTGGCAGCCATCTCCTATCAGGAATCGCACTGGGATACCCAGGCCACCTCCCCCACCGGGGTCCGCGGCTTAATGATGCTGACCAAAAATACTGCGCAGAGCCTCGGCCTGAGCGACCGTACCGATGCAGAACAGAGTATCAGCGGCGGTGCGCGCTATTTGCAGGATATGATGACCAAAGTCCCGGACACGGTGCCGGAAGAGGAACGTATCTGGTTTGCGCTGGCAGCCTACAACATGGGCTACGCACATATGCTGGATGCACGCACGCTGACGGCCAAAACGAAAGGCAACCCGGATAGCTGGTCTGACGTAAAACAGCGTCTGCCGCTGCTGAGCCAGAAGCCGTGGTACAACAAGCTGACCTACGGTTATGCGCGCGGGCATGAAGCCTACGCCTATGTGGAGAATATTCGTAAGTATCAGATTAGCCTGGTAGGTTATCTGCTGGAGAAGGAAAAAGAGGCGGTAGAGACCAAACAGCTGGCACAAAGCTATCCGGTCGTGGCTCCGGACGAAATTAATCGTCCGACAACTTCAATTCTGCCTTTTGTTGCTTTTTCTGCTGACGCCGCATTCGAAAGAAATCACTTAATAGCCCCGAACACTCTGGTGCAAGTACCCCGCCGATAGTCTTCACCTGGTGGTTCATTCCCGGGTGTCCAAGCACGTCCAGCAGCGAACCGGCCGCGCCGGTTTTTTCATCCCGCGCACCAAAGACCAGAGTACCGATACGACTGTGTACCATCGCGCCGGAACACATCACGCACGGTTCAAGGGTGACATACAGCGTGGTGTCGAGCAGGCGATAGTTTTGCAGCACCAGCCCGCCCTGACGAAGCGCCATGATTTCAGCGTGAGCGGTGGGGTCATGGCGGCCAATAGGGCGGTTCCACCCTTCCCCAATCACCTGGTTGTTATGAACCAGCACCGCACCCACGGGCACTTCGCCTTCATCCCACGCGCGTTGAGCCAGCATCAGCGCGTGGCGCATCCAGTATTCATGATCAAGCTCGGGGTTGGACAACGGTTGATACTCCAGTCTAAAAGCGGGCGGCATTATACACACCCGCTATGGATAAGACTATTCGAGTTGCTGAGATCTTGCTTTGACCGGGTAGAACTCACTCTTCGGGATCGTTGAATCCTAACAGCCAGGTAAACAGGAACCCGGCGATCACCGCGACCAGAAAACCTGCCAGATAGAGCATCACTTTTCCGGTGACGATCGTGAGTGCCAGAGGTAAACCGGAGATCCCAAAGGTGATCACCGTCGCCACCTTCCAGTAGCTGATCAGCGCCCCGCCCACCGCACCGCCAAGACAGGCTCCCAGGAAAGGTTTGCCTAACGGCAGCGTGACACCGAAAATTAGCGGTTCACCAATCCCCAGCAAGCCAACCGGCAGTGCCCCTTTAATCACTTTTTTCAGTCGCGTATTACGGGTTTTCATCAGCACGGCAATCGAAGCCCCCACCTGCCCGACCCCGGCCATCGCCAGTATCGGGAACAGTGCGTTATAACCATGCGCCTGAACCAGTTCGACGTGGATCGGCACCAGCCCCTGATGCAGCCCCGTCAGCACCAACGGCAGGAAAGTCCCGGCCAGCACCGCACCGACGAGGAACCCACCGCGATCGATAGCCCAGGATGCCCCATGCGCAATGGATTCGGAGATCCAGCCGCCCAGTGGCTGTAGCGCAATGATAGCAATGCTGCCCGTAACCAGCGTGGTCAGCAGCGGATTGAGGATCAGCTCCAGAGAACCCGGCAGAATGTTCCGCAGCCGCTTCTCTATCCAGCACATCAGCGCGACCACCAGCAGCACGGCGATAACACCGCCGCGCCCCGGCTGTAACGCCTCACCAAAGAGCGTAATCTGAGCCAGCTGTGGGCTGGAAAGAATGCCCGCCATCACGCCGCCCATTGCCAGCGAGCCGCCAAACACCTTCGCGGTGTTGACCCCCACCAGAATGTTCATGATGGCAAACACGGCGCTGCCGAAGATCCCCAGAATGCCCAGTAAATTTGGATAGTGGGTCGCAAAGTCCCCCACGATATCCGGGCGCTTGAGGATATTGATGATCCCGGTGATCAACCCGGAGGCAATAAACGCCGGGATCAGCGGAATAAAGACGTTTGCCAGCTGTCGCAGCGCATCGCTCATCGGGGCTTTGTATTTGGCCTTAACCTGCGTTTTGGTGCGTTCGGCATCGTCAAACGACGCCTCTACCTCCCCGCCCATCAGCGTACGCATCTTATCCACGACCTGCGCCGCCTTACCCGGCCCGACAATCAGCTGATGCTGTTGCCCCTGTTTGACGTATCCGCTCACGCCGGGGAGTTGCTTAAGACGCGCGATATCCAGCTGGTCATCGTCATGCACTTCGACGCGCACGCGCGTCATGCAGTTTTCCAGACGCTGAATATTTTTTTCCCCGCCGATACCCTGCAAAATCCCGCTGGCGAGCGCTGCTGTTTTTTCCATACACGCCTCTTTTTAGTTTTCTAATGCCGCCCGTAAGAATCCATGATGCACATTGAGCTTCGCTCTCGCAGCAGCAGCATCCAGCCCACTCAGGATCATCAGAATGGCGGGCTTCACGTCGTAGTCCGTCTGTTTGAGTACCGCTTCAGCCTCTTCACGGCTTGCCCCTGTCGCTTCCACCACCATACGGCAGGCTCTGTCCACCAGCTTAATATTGGTGGCTTTCATATCCACCATCAGGTTCTGGTAGACCTTACCGAACTTCACCATTGCTCCCGTGGAAATCATATTGAGCACCAGCTTCTGTGCAGTTCCTGATTTCAGACGCGTGGAGCCGGTAAGCGCTTCTGGCCCGACAACCGGGGAGATTGCAATGGCAGCAACCTGCGCAATCGGCGAACCTGGGTTACAGGAGATAGCCACCGTGGTGCAGCCGGTCTGTCTGGCGTATTCCAGTCCCCCAATGACATAAGGTGTACGTCCGGATGCTGCCAGCCCGACAACCAGATCCTGCGCGGTCAGGTTCAGTGCCTTCAGATCGTCCTCGCCCAACTGTTTGCTGTCTTCCGCCCCTTCGACGGCTTTCAGTAATGCACCAGGCCCACCGGCAATCAGCCCGACAACCAGACCGTGTGGGACGCCAAAGGTCGGCGGACATTCGGATGCATCCAGTACCCCAAGACGCCCGCTGGTGCCCGCTCCCATATAAATAATGCGACCGCCGGCTTTCAGCGCCGCCGCCGCCGCATCGACCGCCTTCGCGACCTCCGGCAATGTCTCTTTCACTGCCAGCGCGACCAGCGTATCCTGTTGATTGAAACGGTTAACCAACTCCAGGGTGGAGAGTGCATCCAGATCCAGCGTTTGCGGGTTACGCGCTTCAGAAACAAGTGAGCCAAGATTCATCTTTGTACCTCGAGAATTTTTAATTCATAATAATCACACTATAATGGAATATAAAATTCATTCAGGCGAGCAAAATTCTTATTTGCGCAGACAATCACATTTTCGCCAGGAGAACCTATGAACTGTTTAATTCGCATTCGCCAGCGTTATGCGGGCTTTGCTCAAAGCGACAAAAAGCTGGCGGATTTTTTACTTTCTCAGCCCGATCACGCGCGCCATCTCAGCTCGCAACAGCTGGCGAGTGAGGCCGGTGTAAGTCAGTCCAGCGTGGTGAAGTTTGCCCAGAAGATTGGCTTTAAAGGCTTCCCGGCACTGAAGCTGGCGATTAGCGAAGCACTGGTGAATAACCCTAATCCGCAGTCGATGCCGGTGCATAATCAGATCCGTGGCGATGACCCGATGCGTCTGGTGGGCGAAAAACTCATCAAAGAGAATGTGGCGGCCATGCATGCCACCCTTGACGTGAATACTGAAGAGAAGTTGCTGGAAAGCGTAGCGATGCTGCGCACTGCCCGGCGTATCATTTTGACCGGAATTGGTGCCTCCGGCTTAGTGGCGCGTAATTTTGGCTGGAAGCTGACAAAAATCGGCTATAACGCCATTGTCGAACAGGATATGCATGCCCTTCTGGCCACCGTGCAGGCGATGGATCCTGGCGATCTACTGCTGGCTATTTCCTATTCCGGCGAGCGTCGCGAGATCAACATGGCCACCGATGAGGCCCTGCGTGTCGGCGGTAAAATTCTGGCAATCACCGGTTTTACCCCCAATTCACTACAACAGCGGGCAACGCGCTGTCTGTATACCATTGCGGAGGAGCAGGCCACACGCAGCGCCGCTATCTCGTCCACCAGCGCGCAAATGATGCTGACCGATCTGCTGTTTATGGCGCTGGTTCAGCAAGATCTGGAGCACGCCCCGAAACGTATCCGTCACAGTGAAGAGCTGGTAAAAAAATTGGTTTGAGCAGGGAATGCGCATATAATGCCCGCCCTGTTTGTGTTGTTTCTGAGAATTTCCTGATGGCGCTGTTAATCACCAAAAAATGCATCAATTGCGATATGTGCGAACCCGAATGCCCAAACCAGGCAATTTCAATGGGTGACAGCATTTATGAGATTAACAGCGACCGTTGCACCGAATGCATCGGCCACTATGAAACGCCGACCTGCCAGAAAGTGTGCCCTATCCCCAATACTATCCTCAAAGATCCGGCACACGTCGAAAGCGAAGAACAACTGTGGGACAAGTTTGTCCTGATGCATCACGCGGACAAACTTTAACTTTCAATAATCACCGTGGCACAGGCGTAGCGGCGTTCATCGGCAAGCGTCACATGCATGTGTGCCACGCCAAGTTTTTCCGCCAGTTTTTGCGCCTCGCCCCACAGACGCAGACACGGTTTACCCAGCTCATCGTTGAACACTTCAAACTGGTTAAATGCCAGGCCGTTGCGAATGCCTGTACCAAAGGCTTTCGCTGCCGCCTCTTTCACCGCAAAACGCTTTGCCAGAAAGCGCACAGGCTGTTGATGCGCTTCCCAGATAACCCATTCATTGTCGCTCAGCACGCGTCTGGCCAGGCGATCGCCGCTACGGGCGATCACCTCTTCAATACGGGCTATTTCGACAATGTCCGTGCCTAAGCCCAGAATGGCCATTACTGGCGTGCTTCCAGCATCAGGCGTTTCATTTCTGAGACCGCCTCTTTCAGACCACTCATCACCGCCCGGCCAATAATGGCGTGACCAATGTTCAGTTCGTGCATTTCAGGCAGTGCAGCAATCGCTTTCACGTTGTGGTAGGTCAGGCCGTGACCGGCATTAACCTTCAGTCCCAGGCTTGCCGCATAGGTGGCCGCTTTGGCGATACGCTCCAGCTCTTTGAGTTGTGTGGCATCGTCTTTAGCGTCGGCATAGCAACCCGTGTGGATTTCGATATACGGCGCGCCCACCTCAGCCGCGGCTTTGATCTGTTCGACATCCGCATCAATAAACAGAGAAACCAGAATGCCCGCATCCGCCAGACGTTTGCAGGCATCACGCATTTTGTCGCGTTGACCGGCCACATCCAGGCCGCCTTCGGTGGTGACTTCCTGACGTTTTTCCGGTACCAGGCAGCAGAAGTGCGGTTTGGTGTCGCAGGCAATCGTCAGCATCTCTTCGGTAACGGCCATCTCCAGATTCATGCGGGTATCCAGCGTCTGACGCAGGATACGCACATCACGGTCGGTAATGTGGCGGCGATCTTCACGAAGGTGAACGGTAATGCCGTCAGCGCCAGCCTGCTCGGCGATAAATGCCGCCTGAACCGGATCAGGATAAGCCGTGCCGCGCGCATTACGCAGCGTAGCGATGTGATCAATGTTGACGCCTAACAGTAATTCAGCCATGACAATCCTCGATTTTCTTTTAATACAGTAATCTAACGCTTAGGCATAAACTGCCTGAATAATTCGCGGCTCTTTAAGGGCTTGCCACCAAGATACGGCTTGAGCGCAATTCGGGTAAAGCGTTTTGCGGCGCGCAGGGTATCCTGATCCGGGAACTCTCGTTCAAACAGCGCCCTGAGCTGACGACCAGTGAAGGTACTGTTATCGATGACGACGCTGGCAATAAAGCCTTTTTCCTCGCGATAACGGTAGGTCATTGTATCTTCGACCTGTTCACCGCTGCCGGCACAGTGCAAAAAATCGACGCCGTATCCCAGATGCCCCAGCAACGCCAGTTCAAACCGGCGCAATGCGGGTTCAGGCGTACCGGTTGCGCCAGCCAGCGCCTGGATACAGTGCAGGTAATCAAAGAAAAGTTCAGAGAAGCGGGTCTCATGTTCAAGAACGCGTGAGATGAGTTCATTGATATACAGACCGCTGTACAGCGTGATGCCAGAAAGGGGAAGCGCCAGGGAAACGGCTTCAGCGCTGCGCAGGGTTTTGACTTCCCCTCGCCCACCAAAGCGAACCAGCAGCGGTGTGAAAGGCTGTAATGCACCTTTCAGATTAGAACGTTTGGAACGTGCGCCTTTCGCAACAAGGCGCACGCGGCCCGACTCTTCCGTGAAGACGTCCAGCATGAGGCTGGTTTCGCTCCAGGGACGACTATGCAATACAAAGGCGCGCTGCCATCCTTCCATCATACTCGTCGTCTTTCAAGTTGCAGGTGCGTTGGCTGCGCCCGTTCACCCCAGTCACTTACTGAAGTAAGCTCCCGGGGATTCGCGGTCTTGCCGCCTTCCTGCACCTCGAAAGCCATAGAGTATGAAAACTACTGGTCTTCGCCGTAACCGAGACTGCGCAGAGCACGCTCATCATCGGCCCAGCCAGATTTCACTTTCACCCACAGTTCCAGGTGAACCGGTGCTTCAAACATGTCCTGCATGTCTTTACGGGCTTCGATGCCAATGGTTTTGATCTTGGCACCTTTGTTGCCAATCACCATCTTCTTCTGCCCTTCACGCTCAACGAGGATCAGGCCGTTGATGTCATAACCACCACGCTCGTTGCTCTGGAAACGTTCGATCTCAACCGTCACTGAATACGGCAGCTCTGCGCCCAGGAAACGCATCAGTTTTTCACGGATGATTTCAGAGGCCATAAAACGCTGGGAGCGATCGGTAACGTACTCTTCCGGGAAGTGATGAATGGCTTCCGGCAAATGCTTACGCACGATACCCGCGATGGTATCGACGTTCAGGCCAGTCTCAGCAGACAGCGGAACGATATCGAGGAAGTTCATCTGGCTGCCCAGCCACTGCAGGTGCGGCAGCAGATCGGCTTTTTCCTGCACGTTGTCCACTTTGTTGACAGCCAGGATCACCGGCGTTTTGCCATCACGCAGCTTGTTCAGCACCATTTCGTCGTCTGGCGTCCAGCGGGTGCCTTCCACAACGAAAATTACCAGCTCTACGTCGCCAATCGAGCTACTCGCCGCCTTGTTCATCAGGCGGTTAATGGCACGTTTCTCTTCCATATGCAGGCCAGGAGTATCGACATAAATCGCCTGATACGCGCCTTCAGTATGAATACCGACGATGCGGTGGCGCGTGGTCTGCGCCTTACGAGAGGTGATAGAAATCTTCTGCCCGAGCAGATTATTCAACAGGGTGGATTTGCCGACGTTCGGACGTCCGACGATGGCAATAAATCCGCAATAGGTTTTTTCTTCGCTCATTCCAGCTCCAGCATTTTTAACGCCTGTTCGGCGGCAGCTTGTTCCGCCTTACGACGGCTAGAACCTGTGCCAACCACCGGTTCACTCAGGCCACTGACCTGGCAATGGATGGTAAATTCCTGATCGTGCGCTTCACCACGCACCTGCACCACCAGATAAGATGGCAGCGGGAGGTGACGACCCTGCAAATATTCCTGCAAACGCGTTTTCGGATCTTTTTGTTTATCGCCCGGACTGATTTCGTCCAGACGGGTCTGATACCAGTTCAGGATCAGCTTTTCTACGGTCTGGATATCGCTGTCCAGGAACACGCCACCGATTAATGCCTCGACCGTATCGGCAAGAATAGATTCACGACGGAAGCCGCCGCTTTTCAGTTCACCCGGCCCAAGACGCAGACATTCACCCAGTTCAAATTCGCGTGCGATTTCCGCAAGGGTGTTACCCCGTACCAGCGTGGCGCGCATGCGGCTCATATCACCTTCGTCCACACGCGGGAAACGATGATAAAGCGCATTGGCAATCACGAAACTTAAAATAGAGTCGCCTAAAAACTCGAGACGCTCATTATGTTTGCTGCTGGCACTTCGATGGGTTAATGCCTGTTGCAACAACTCCTGATGATGAAAAGTGTAGCCCAGCTTACGTTGAAGCCGATTAATTACGATGGGGTTCATGCGATACCAATAAATGAATGCGTCAAAAATGCAGCACACGAAACCGACCTGAGAAAACCAACGCGGTTTCGTGTGCCGTGGCACCCTTACAGGGCCAACCTTAAACTTCGGGGGAATATTCTATACACAACGACAGGGGATGTCGTTAGTTCAAACAGATTTATCGCTTAAATAATTCACGTAGCCGCGAATAACCACGGCTACGTGTTCAATTAATGAGAATTAATGGATGCCGCCAATACGATTCAGACGGACACCGGTCGGCCATTCGCCTTCCTGTTTCTCAAAACTCATCCAGATTGCGGTCGCTTTACCAACCAGATTCGCTTCCGGCACAAAGCCCCAGTAACGGCTGTCCGCAGAGTTATCGCGGTTATCACCCATCATGAAGTAATGTCCCGGCGGTACGATCCAGCTGGCAAGCTGCTGACCCGGTTGCTGGTAGTACATACCCAGTTGATCCTGCGCAATAGGTACGGTCAGGATACGGTGCGTAACATCACCCAGCGTCTCTTTGCGTTCGACCAGACGGATCCCGTTCTCTTTGGTTTCGCCTTTTGGTACCTGGAAGAAACCGCTGGTTGCCTCGCCACCATTGCGACGAGCAAAGGTCTGCACAAAATCACTTGGCTCAACGTTCGAGTAAGTGATTGGTAGCGCGTTTTCACATGCAGTACCGGAGCTGCAGCCTGGCTGTACGGTCACTTCTTTGGCTACCGGATCGTAGGTCACTTTATCACCCGGCAAACCTACAGCACGTTTGATGTAGTCCAGACGCGGATCTTCCGGGTATTTAAATACCACAATGTCGCCACGTTTAGGATGACCGGTTTCGATCAGCGTCTTCTGGTAAATAGGATCTTTAATGCCGTAGGCAAACTTCTCGACCAGAATAAAATCGCCAATCAACAGCGTTGGCATCATTGAACCTGATGGGATCTGGAATGGCTCGTAAATAAACGAACGCACAACCAGAACGATCGCCAGCACCGGGAATACCGATGCACCTGTTTCCAGCCAGCCCGGTTTCGGGCCGACTTTCTTCAGGGTTTTCGCATCCAGCTGTTCGCCAGTGGCTGCCTGCGCGGCAGCCTGACGTTCACGGCGTTTCGGGGCGAAAATAAACTTATCCAGGCACCACAACAGACCCGTCACCAGGGTAGCGATGACCAGGATCAGGGCAAACATGTTCGCCATGCCAACTCCTTAAAGTTATTTGCTGTCTTTACCAACATGAAGAATGGCAAGGAATGCTTCCTGCGGCAGTTCAACGTTACCGACCTGCTTCATACGCTTCTTACCTTCTTTCTGCTTCTGCAGCAGCTTTTTCTTACGGCTGACGTCACCGCCATAGCATTTAGCCAGAACGTTTTTACGCAGCTGTTTCACGGTAGAACGGGCGATAATATGGTTGCCAATAGCCGCCTGAATCGCGATGTCGAACTGCTGACGTGGGATCAGCTCTTTCATCTTCTCAACCAGCTCACGGCCACGGTACGGCGCGTTATCGTTGTGGGTGATCAGCGCCAGCGCATCAACACGCTCGCCGTTGATCAGCACGTCCACACGCACCATGTTAGAGGCCTGGAAGCGTTTGAAGTTGTAATCCAGTGACGCATAGCCACGAGAGGTCGACTTCAGACGGTCGAAGAAGTCGAGTACCACTTCCGCCATCGGGATTTCGTAGGTCAGTGCCACCTGGTTACCGTGGTAAACCATGTTGGTCTGTACGCCACGTTTCTCAATACACAGCGTGATCACGTTGCCCAGGAATTCCTGCGGCAGCAGCATGTGACACTCTGCAATAGGCTCACGCAGCTCATGAATATTGTTCAGCGGCGGGAGTTTGGACGGGCTATCGACGTAGATAACCTCTTTCGACGTGGTCTCTACTTCATACACTACGGTGGGTGCGGTAGTGATCAGATCCAGATCGTATTCACGTTCCAGACGTTCCTGAATGATCTCCATGTGCAGCAGGCCGAGGAAACCGCAGCGGAAGCCGAAGCCCAGCGCCGTTGAACTTTCTGGCTCGTAGAACAGGGAAGCATCGTTCAGGCTCAGTTTGCCAAGCGCGTCACGGAAGTTCTCATAATCGTCGGAGCTGACCGGGAACAGACCGGCATAGACCTGCGGCTTCACTTTTTTGAAGCCAGGCAGTGCTTTATCTGCCGGATTACGCGCCAGCGTCAGCGTATCGCCAACCGGTGCACCGAGGATGTCTTTAATTGCACACACCAGCCAACCCACCTCGCCGCATTTCAGCTCAGTACGGTCAACCTGTTTTGGCGTGAAGATCCCCAGACGGTCTGCGTTATAGACCTGGCCGGTACTCATCACCTTGATTTTGTCGCCTTTACGCATGGTGCCGTTTTTAATACGTACCAGCGAGACAACGCCCAGGTAGTTATCGAACCAGGAGTCGATGATCAGCGCCTGCAGTGGCGCATCCGGGTCACCTTCTGGCGGTGGAATATCACGCACCAGACGTTCCAGCACGTCAGGAACACCCACGCCGGTTTTCGCCGAGCAGCGCACAGCATCGGTCGCATCAATACCGACAATATCTTCAATCTCTTCCGCTACGCGCTCTGGATCGGCTGCCGGCAGGTCAATTTTGTTGAGAACCGGTACAACCTCAAGATCCATTTCCATCGCGGTGTAGCAGTTTGCCAGGGTCTGAGCTTCTACGCCCTGCCCGGCATCCACCACCAGCAGCGCGCCTTCACAGGCCGCCAGCGAGCGTGAAACTTCATAGGAGAAGTCAACGTGGCCTGGGGTGTCGATAAAGTTCAGTTGATAGGTTTCACCATCAGCCGCCTTGTAATCGAGCGTAACGCTCTGCGCTTTAATGGTGATACCACGTTCGCGTTCCAGGTCCATGGAGTCCAGAACCTGGGCTTCCATTTCACGATCAGACAGGCCACCGCAAATCTGGATAATACGGTCAGACAGCGTCGACTTACCGTGGTCAATGTGAGCAATGATCGAAAAGTTACGTATGTTCTTCATATAGTTAAATAATTATGCCTTACGAATTCCTGGAGGCCGCTGTTCTTAGCCTGACGTTTTTCAGTGCGAAAACGCAGCATTCTACACTACATACCTGTAACCTGGAAATGCACTTAGAGCCAGGTATAGCGTGAAGAAACGTCGTTTTCATTTTTGAGATGTAAATAATGATAAAGCCCGGTGGATCACCGGGCCTCAGAAGAGAGCGTTTCGACACGAAGTTGGTCTGGAGCCAGCGCAACGCTAAGAATGACGGGTTGCCACTCTTCACGAGCGGCAAGCTTAGGGGAGAAACCTTTGGCAAGCCAAAATCCGCCAACGCCCCCCAACGCAGCACCGCACATAGCGGCTACATCGGTGCCAAACAGCATCTGGAAGATCCCCCCCATCACGAACAACCCCACCAGTGGGGAGAGGTAAACCAGCATGGCGGAACTGAGCAGACTACCTTCAGCAATACCCAGTTCCACTTTTTGCCCTGCCACCAGCGGCTGTTCGCTCGACACAGAGAGCGTGTGCGAAGTCTGTGGTCCAAGTTTATTCAGCACGCGACTTCCACAGCCGGCTCTGGACGCACAGCTATTGCATGAAGCTTTTACATCACAGCTCACCAGCGCAACGCCGTCCTGCCACGATACGACCGTGGCCCACTCTTTAATCATTGTCCGGCCCTGAATTTAATGCTGTCAGAAATGCGCTTCGCGGTTTGCGGCGGTAATTCGCCGACAATGGTGATTTCTGCATTATCGCGTACCGTCGTGCTAACCGTCCGACGCCCGGTACGGAGAATTTGTTCAGTGCTGTTTGCCGTTGCGCGGTTGATGTTCACCGAGAAGCTGAACAAACCATCGGAATAGAGGCGCGATTCAACCGGTGTTTCAATGGTCGGTAACTGGCGACGGCTGCTGGAGATTTCGCTAAACCCTTGTGGGATCCAGGATGGTACCCAGTTGAAATTAATGGAATCTCCCGCAGGCACGGACAAAAGCGGCGGTAAGCTGGCTTTCGCCAGATTCTGCATGCTGCTCCCCACCTGATTGTTAATGGTAAAGGAGATCACCCGGAACTGTTCCAGCGTTTCACCATCACGATCAAGCAGGTCAACGCGCATTGGCAGCTTCGTCTCGGCATCAATCCAGACGATATAGCTGTAGCGCGTACCGTCACGCGCGACAACGCGAATGACTTCACACAGTCTGTCCGCAATGCGCGTACGCCCTACCGAGATAAAATCGTAGTAAGGGGCAAGACGTTTAAAATCGGTGTAGATGAGTGATGGCAGAGAATCGACAATATAGTCGCCATTCAGCGTGAAAGGTTCCAGGCCTGGCTCGAAATAGCTGATTTCTTTGCCACGCTGGACAACTTCCCGGCGCGGGCCATCCATCTGTAAAAGCTGGGCGAGAGGCTGGTTATCAAGGCGGGCATGCCGATAGCGTAACGACTCGACACCCTGCTTATTGATGCTGATAAATGCCAACTCGTAATTGAGTGACTGGCTGGCCAGATTCATTTGCTGCAACAACGCCCCGGATGAAACATCAGCCGAGGCGTTGGCAGAGAAGAACAGGCTACCCGCCATCAGAGACATGGCGAACCAAAGTTGCTTCATTACTGCGATTGCGTTCCTAAAGTTTGGTTTCCTGGCACCTGCACAGCGGCCTGCTGGGTTTGTGCCTGCTCAAACTGAAGCTGTTCAGAGTGCAGACGACGCTGCAACTCGTAATCCTGCAACATCGCATTAATGCGACGGCGTTGCTCCTGAACCTGCTGTTGCTGACCACCACTGGCGGAGGCATCAGCCGGTACACCCAGGCTTACCGGGCTGGCTTTGCCCATCATCGGCAGTGTATTAAACACTGGCGCTTCTGGCTGCTGGTTAGTTTCAGACTGAGTATTATAGTGCTGGACGCCAACGATAACTGCAAGCGATACGCATGCAGCCACACCCATTTGGGTAAGTTGACTGGCCCACGGACGCACCTTTTGCCAGAACGGCATTTTCTGCCACTGGTGAGGCGCAGGCTGAGCTTCAGGGATCAGCGGTGTGGTTTGATGAACAGGCTCGTTCTCAATAGCCGCCATTACGCGGGCTGAGATATCGAAATGGAGAACCTCGCCAGTGTCACCGCGCAGTGTGTCACGGATGAGATGATAGCTCTCCCAGGTCTCTTGCATCTCGGGAGAATGGGACAGCTCGTTGAGCAGCTCACTATCCAGCGTTTCACCATCCATTAAAGCGGAAAGTTTTTCTTTCTGCATGCCTAATACCTTTTCCAGTATCCCGCTATCGTCAACGCCTGATAAGCGGTTGAACTTTATTATCAATAGCTTCTCGCGCACGGAATATTCGTGAACGTACCGTGCCGACCGGACAATCCATGATAGCGGCTATCTCTTCATAGCTCAGACCATCCAGCTCCCGCAACGTAATTGCCATGCGTAAATCTTCCGGGAGCGACTCGATCGTGCGAAAAACGATTTGTCTCAGTTCTTCTGACAACATTAAGTTCTCAGGGTTCGAAATTTCTTTCAATGCACCGCCACTTTCAAAGTTCTCGGCGTCGATGGCGTCCACATCACTTGACGGTGGACGACGGCCCTGAGCGACCAGATAATTCTTTGCTGTATTCACCGCAATACGGTACAGCCAGGTATAAAAAGCACTATCTCCCCGGAACGAATCCAGCGCACGATAGGCCTTAATAAAAGACTCTTGCACAACATCAGGCACATCACCTGACGGCACATAGCGGGAAACCAGGCTCGCCACTTTATGCTGGTAGCGCACTACCAGTAAGTTAAAGGCTTTCTGATCTCCCTTCTGGACCCGTTCAACCAGGACCTGGTCCGTTAACTGCTCGCTCATCCGAGGTAATGTCTCCCCAAACCTAAATTCCACGCGTTATCGAAACGCCACTCTAAAAATACCGCACTTTGAGCAAGCACCGAGTTAGAGTGTCTGTTCTTCAATAAGTTCCGTCACGCCTTTGTTTTTGTTCATCGCGCCGCAGACCATTCATTTTCTCTCATTATAAGTCTGTTCACGATACGTACCCACTTTCTGACAAGAAACATCAAATTTCCCGCCGAAAGAGTAACGCAACACGGGCTTTATTTCACCACAAAATCTGAAGCTAACGATCTGCTTCGCAAAATATTTTCGTTCTTTTACCTCTTTTAATCCCCCTGCAGCAAGTTTAGCCATTACAACAAAGATCAAAAAAAACGTGCGATATCTCGCATTCAGGTGCTATTCTGACCAAACAATGTTTAGTAAATTAAACAAACATAATGAACACAACACCCGAACTTCATTGCGATGTACTGATCATCGGCAGCGGTGCTGCCGGTCTCTCACTGGCGCTGCGTCTGGCCGAGCATCAGAGCGTTATCGTTCTGAGCAAAGGGCCAATGAGCGAAGGCTCCACTTTTTACGCCCAGGGCGGTATTGCTGCCGTGTTTGATGAAACAGACAGCATTGCGTCACACGTAGAAGATACGCTGATCGCCGGAGCCGGGATCGTGGACGAACATGCCGCCGAGTTTGTCGCCAGCAACGCCCGCCACTGCGTGCAGTGGCTTATCGACCAGGGGGTATTGTTCGATACCCAGGTTCAGCCAAACGGTGAAGAGAGCTATCACCTTACCCGTGAAGGTGGGCATAGCCACCGTCGTATCCTGCACGCTGCAGATGCCACAGGGAAAGAGGTTGAAACCACGCTGGTCAGTAAAGCGCTTAGCCATCCTAATATTCAGGTTCTGGAGCGGAGTAATGCCGTTGACCTGATCATTTCCGACAAGATTGGTCTGCCCGGCACGCGTCGTGTGGTGGGAGCCTGGGTCTGGAATCGCAATAAAGAGAAGGTCGAAACCTGTCAGGCAAAAGCCGTTGTGCTGGCCACTGGCGGGGCCTCCAAAGTGTATCAATACACCACCAACCCGGATATTGCCTCCGGTGATGGTATCGCAATGGCCTGGCGCGCCGGTTGCCGCGTGGCGAACCTGGAGTTCAACCAGTTCCACCCGACGGCACTCTTCCATCCGCAGGCTCGCAATTTCTTACTGACGGAAGCCCTGCGTGGCGAAGGGGCTTACCTGAAACGCCCGGATGGTTCCCGCTTTATGCCGGACTTTGACGCCCGGGGCGAACTTGCACCGCGTGATATCGTTGCCCGCGCTATCGACCACGAGATGAAACGTCTTGGCGTGGATTGTATGTATCTGGACATCAGCCATAAACCGGCCGAGTTCATCCGCCAGCACTTCCCGATGATTTACGAAAAACTGCTGGGTCTGGGTATTGATCTGACTCGCGATCCCGTTCCCATCGTTCCCGCAGCTCACTATACCTGTGGTGGTGTGATGGTTGACGATCACGGTCGTACCGACGTGGATGGTCTGTATGCCATTGGTGAGGTAAGCTACACCGGGCTGCATGGTGCAAACCGTATGGCATCAAACTCGCTGCTGGAATGTCTGGTTTATGGATGGTCTGCATCGGAAGATATTGCCAAACGCATTCCATATACCCGCCAGACTTCGCGTTTACCCGCCTGGGATGAAAGCCGTGTAGAGAACCCGGATGAGCTGGTCGTGATTCAGCATAACTGGCACGAGCTGAGGTTGTTTATGTGGGACTACGTTGGCATCGTACGCACCACTAAACGTCTTGAACGCGCATTACGCCGCATCACAATGCTACAGCAAGAAATTGATGAATATTACGCCAACTTCCGTGTATCCAATAATCTGCTGGAGCTGCGCAACCTGGTGCAGGTAGCCGAGCTGATTGTTCGCTGCGCGATGATGCGTAAAGAGAGCCGCGGCCTACACTATACCCTGGACTACCCCGACCAACTGGCGGGATCCGGTCCGTCGATTTTGTCCCCGCAGGTTCACATAAACAGATAAAACGCCTGGGTCAGAGCAGTGTAATCTTCGGAGTAACGCTGGTCTGGCCCACGGATCACCATCCTGTCGTTAAAGCACTCCCCTTCTTGTGGTGAAAGTGCCAGCAGCACGCGGTGAGGTAAGCGTCCTTCGGTGTCCGAAATATCGGTTCGTAAACGTAAGTTCCAGCCGATCTCCCGCGCAATCCCAATAAACGTGTTACCGGTATTTTCTGGCAGAACCACGCAGAAAAATCCCTCTTCGGAGATCAACTCTGCCGCACTGGTTAACAGCGCCTTATGATCGAGCGAACCGGTATAGCGCGCCTGCTCGCGTTCCGGCGAACCGCACTCGACACCTGGCTCATAGTATGGCGGGTTACTGACGATAAGATCGTAACGGGCTGTTTGTTCTGGTGCCCAGACCAGCACATCCGCGCACTCAACCTTAATCCGGGCGGCCCACGGCGATTCATCCGCATTTTCGCTCGCCTGCCCTGCGGCCTGTACATCCAGCTCAACGGCATCAATAGTAACGTGTTCTTCCGTGCGCTGCGCCAGCATTAAGGCCAACAGGCCGCTGCCGGTGCCGATATCCAGGATACGTTTAACACCTGCGACAGGTGCCCATGCTCCCAGTAAAATACCATCTGTGCCGACTTTCATCGCACAGCGATCGTGAGCCACAAAAAATTGTTTAAACGTAAAACCATCGCGGCGCAACTGCGCTTTGAGTTGAGACATGTCAGGGCAACCTTCTAAGTGAAACTGGAGTAGCATAGGGGAAAGCGAAGTGGTCGCAAAGCGATATCCATACAAACAGATGAAGATTACAGCCGTAACGTCTATAATCAGCGCCCCACACAGAGGTAGAACATGACTGTAACGACTTTTTCCGAACTTGAACTCGATGAAAGCCTGCTCAATGCTCTTGAGAGCAAAGGCTTTACACGCCCGACCGCCATTCAGGCAGCGGCCATTCCGCCTGCGCTTGAGGGCCGCGATGTGCTCGGTTCTGCGCCAACCGGCACGGGGAAAACAGCAGCCTACTTGCTGCCTGTCTTGCAGCATTTGCTCGATTTCCCTCGCAAAAAATCAGGCCCACCGCGCATTTTGATCCTGACGCCTACTCGTGAACTGGCAATGCAGGTTGCCGAACACGCGCGTGAACTGGCTGCGAATACCCATCTTGATATCGCCACCATTACCGGCGGTGTTGCGTATATGAACCACGCTGAAGTGTTCAGTGAGAACCAGGACATCGTCGTGGCGACGACTGGCCGTCTGCTGCAGTACATTAAAGAAGAGAACTTCGACTGCCGCGCGGTTGAAACGCTGATCCTCGACGAAGCCGACCGTATGCTGGACATGGGCTTTGCCCAGGATATCGAACACATCGCGGGTGAAACGCGCTGGCGTAACCAGACAATGCTGTTCTCTGCCACCCTGGAAGGGGAAGCGATTAAAGATTTCGCAGAGCGCCTGTTGGAAGATCCGGTGGAGGTATCTGCAACCCCTTCCACTCGTGAGCGCAAGAAGATCCACCAGTGGTACTACCGCGCGGATGATCTGGAACACAAAGTTGAGCTGCTCAAGCATTTGCTGAAGCAAGAAGACGCGACTCGCACCATCGTATTCGTGCGTAAGCGCGAGCGTGTGCACGAACTGGCTGAAATGCTACGTAATGCAGGGATCAACAACTGCTACCTTGAAGGCGAGATGGCGCAGGTTAAGCGTACCGAAGGCATCAAGCGTCTGACCGATGGTCGCGTAAACGTGCTGGTCGCCACCGACGTTGCTGCTCGCGGGATCGATATTCCGGATGTCAGCCATGTGATTAACTTCGATATGCCGCGCAGCGGTGACACCTATCTGCACCGCATTGGCCGTACCGGTCGTGCAGGCCGCAAAGGTATCGCTATTTCTCTGGTCGAAGCACATGATTTCCTGCTGCTGCAGAAAATTGGCCGCTATGTTGATGAGCCGCTGAAGGCCCGCGTTATCAGTGAGCTTCGTCCGACCACACGTGCCCCGAGCGAAAAAATGACGGGTAAACCGTCCAAGAAAGCGCTCGCCAAACGTGCTGAGAAGAAAGAGAAAGAAAAAGAGAAGCCGCGCGTTAAACAACGCCACCGCGATACCAAGAACATTGGTAAGCGCCGTAAGCCAAGTGCTGCTGCACCAGAGACGAAAACAGAAGAGTAAAAAAAAGCCGGGAAATTCCCGGCTTTTTTATTTCGCCCCCGTGGCTGAAACCTTACAGGCTTTCAGTAAAGGTACGCGCGATAACATCGCGCTGCTGTTCCGGGGTCAGAGAGTTGAAACGTACCGCATAACCAGAAACACGGATAGTCAGCTGCGGATATTTTTCTGGGTGCTCAACGGCATCCATCAGGGTTTCGCGGCGCAGAACGTTAACGTTCAGGTGCTGACCACCTTCTACGCGCACTTCCGGTTTCACTTCCATTGGGATTTCACGGTATTCAATTTCGCCCAGTTTGCTGACTGGCACAATTTCATCTTCCGCAAAACCTGCTTTTGCTACTACACAGCGTGCTTCACCTTTCTCGCTGTCCAGCAGCCAGAAAGAGTTGAGCAGATCGTCGTTTGCAGCTTTAGTAATCTGGATACCTGTAATCATGTGATGCCTCCCTTAGGCTACAGTAACGGGTGTCGGCCTCTCGCGGCCAATTGGTAAAACCATTGTTGCTTGTGTGTATATATATCATTCAGGCATGGGTGATTTATTGATTTAAATCAACAAAAACACCAACCACATAAAGAGTGTGGTTTGAATTTATTGCTTCAGATCAATTTAGACACTTTACCAATTCAACTTATTTTGTATATTTTCAAAATGAATTTAGTCACTTAGACGCATTTTCAGCGTGGAATTTTGCGCACCGGGTTTTAACGGGTAAGCTAAGCGCAGATTGAGATTCGCAGGAGAGCGAGATGACAACACCTTTAACATGGCACGACGTGCTGGCAGCAGAGAAACAGCAGCCCTATTTTATCAATACCCTCAGTACCGTTGCCGCTGAACGGCAGTCTGGCCAGACAATTTACCCGCCACAAAAAGATGTTTTTAACGCCTTTCGCTATACCGAACTGAGTGATGTGAAGGTGGTTATCCTCGGACAGGATCCTTATCACGGGCCGGGACAAGCGCATGGTCTGGCGTTTTCCGTACGTCCGGGCATTGCCATTCCGCCTTCACTTCTGAATATGTATAAAGAGCTTGAAGGCACCCTGCCCGGGTTTACCCGGCCAAATCATGGTTATCTGGAAAGCTGGGCGCACCAGGGTGTGCTGTTATTGAACACCGTATTAACCGTCCGTGCAGGTCAGGCCCATTCCCACGCCAGTCTGGGCTGGGAAACCTTTACCGATAAAGTCATCAGCCTGATCAATGAACATCGTGAAGGGGTAGTATTTTTACTCTGGGGTTCTCACGCGCAGAAAAAAGGGGCGATTATCGACCGACAGCGTCACCATGTGCTGAAAGCACCACACCCGTCACCGCTGTCAGCGCATCGCGGTTTCTTTGGCAGTAATCACTTTGTACTGGCGAATGAATGGCTGGAAAAACGTGGCGAAACGCCGATTGACTGGATGCCTGTGCTACCGGCTGAAAGCGAGTAATTTGTTTTGTATGCCCGGAGAGCCGGGCATACAAAAAGCACAAATGCTTATGCTTTATTCTGACGCCACCATTCAGCCAGCAGTACGCCAGTTGCCACGGAAACGTTCAGACTTTCCACATTGCCAGTTCCGTCGATAGAGACGCTCAGGTCCGCACTGGACAGCGCAGCATCAGACAGACCATCGCGCTCCTGACCTAACACCAGCACCATTTTACGCGGCAGCGTTGCTTTAAACAGCGGCGTACCGGCATGGCTGGAAGTGGTTACGATGGAGTAACCCGCTTTACGGAACTGCTCAATGGCATCCAGTACGCTGTCACCGGTGATCGGTTGTACGTGCTCAGCACCACCTTCGGCAGTACGGATCGCCGCACCAGATTCCAGCAGTGCAGCATCCTGTAGCAATACGCCTTTCACGCCAAAGTGTGCACAGCTACGCATCATCGCGCCCAGGTTATGCGGGTTGCCCACATCTTCCAGCGCCAGTACGCAGTCATCGGCATCCGCCTGGCTGACCCACTGCTGAACGGTGGTACCGTTGCGTTTTTTGATCAGGAAGCACACGCCACCGTGGTGTTCAGTGCCGGACGCTTTGGTCAGTTCGGCATCGTCAACCACATGGTAGGCTTTACGGTTGGCCGCCATCCAGCGCAGCGCTTCTTTAAAGCGCGGGGTTACGCTCTGGATAAACCAGGCACGGACGATGCACTCAGGACGGCTCTGGAACAGGGCCTGACAGGCGTTTTCGCCGTACACACGGGTCTCTTCCGCACGCTGACGACGCAGCACTTCCGGGTCGATAAAGCTCTTACCGCTGATACCGCCGTGATCGGCTTTTTCTGGCGTTTCATCGCCAGGGGCGCGAGAAACGGTACGCCACGGGGATGAGTTATCACGTGAGAAGTCATCACGTGGACGGTCATCGCGTTTGCGATCGTCACGCTTACGGTCATCACGTTTGCGGTCATCACCGCGGTTATTTCTGTCATCGCGGGCGGGGCGACGGCCACCGTCTGCACGAGAAGACGCCGGACGCCCGCCACCTTTTCCGGTACGCGGATTTTGGGTGCGTTTATCAGAGTCATCATCACTGCGGACATACATCACTTTGACCTTGCCGCTTTTGTTTTTCATTTCGTCGTTCATGCTTTTCTCCACCAGCGCTGCGCGAAGCGCGCAGATTACCCGATGTGTCAGCGCATAGCCATAATTTCGTACAAAAGCCTGCGACTATTGTTCTCATTGAATAAAACGCATTGTCGTTTCACACGGGCTCATTGATAATATGTAACATATTAGAAACATTATCGGCGTTCTGCCGCTGTCCCACGGCTCTATCAGAGGTTAGTTATGAATACCGTATGTGCCAACTGTCAGGCTCTTAATCGCATTCCGGACGATCGGATTGATGATGGTGCGAAATGCGGGCGTTGTGGCCATGAATTGTTTGATGGTGATGTCATTAACGCTACGGGTGCTACGCTGGACAAACTCCTCAAGGACGATCTTCCTGTGGTTATCGATTTCTGGGCTCCGTGGTGTGGCCCATGTCGTAGCTTCGCGCCCATCTTTGAAGATGTCGCCGAAGAGCGTAGCGGAAAGATGCGTTTCGTTAAAGTGAACACCGAGGCGGAACGCGAGCTCAGCGCGCGTTTTGGCATTCGCAGCATCCCGACCATTATGATTTTCAAGAATGGTGAAGTCATCGATATGCTTAACGGTGCAGTACCGAAGGCTCCTTTTGAAAGCTGGTTAAACGAATCGCTGTAACATTCGCGGGGCACATCTTGTGCCCCGTTCCTGCCTCTGCGAAAATGGGGTTTTCCCCCTGTATTTCGCTCATGACTGATAACGCTGTCCTTCAACTACGTGCCGAACGCCTTGCGCGCGCCACTCGCCCTTTCCTTGCCCGTGGCAACCGTATTCGCCGCTGCCAGCGCTGCCTGCTGCCGCTTAAAGTTTGTTTATGCGAGACGTTGGCCCCGAGCTCGGCGGAGAGCCGTTTTTGTCTGGTCATGTTCGATACCGAACCGATGAAACCCAGCAATACGGGTCGTCTTATCGCCGATATTCTGCCAGATACCGCCGCATTTCAGTGGTCACGCACAGAGCCGCCTCAGGCGCTGCTCGATTTGGTCGCCAGCCCGGACTATCAGCCGATGGTTGTTTTTCCGGCCTCCTATGCCGGAGAACAGCGTCAGGTGCTTTCCACTCCACCATCAGGTAAACCCCCGCTGTTTATTATGCTGGACGGCACCTGGACCGAAGCACGCAAAATGTTCCGTAAAAGCCCGTATCTTGATGCGCTACCAGTGATCTCAGTGGATCTGTCTCGGGTCTCGACCTATCGCTTACGTGAAGCCCATGCTGACGGTCAATATTGCACGGCTGAAGTGGCGATTGCGCTTCTGGATCTGGCTGGGGACACCACCGCAGCCAGCGCACTGGGCAACCATTTCTCCTGTTTCCGTGAGCGCTATCTGGCGGGAAAAACCGTTCATAAGGGCAGCATCACAGCAACGGAGACGGAAAACGTTTAAAATCATCAGGCCGCTTGCATTCACAGGAGAGTTGCATGAGCCAGCGAGGGTTAGAAGCGCTATTACGTCCTAAATCCATTGCCGTTATTGGTGCATCAATGAAACCAGACCGCGCAGGTTATCTGATGATGCGCAACCTGCTGGCGGGTGGATTTAATGGCCCCGTCATGCCCGTTACGCCCACGTATAAAGCCGTTCAGGGTGTACTGGCATGGCCAGATGTACAAAGCCTGCCTTTTGTACCCGACCTTGCCGTTCTGTGTACGCACGCGAAACGTAATCCGGAGCTGCTGGAATCGCTTGGCAAGAAAGGATGTAAAACCTGTATTATCCTTTCGTCTCCTCCTGAACAACAACCTGAGCTGTTGGCATGTGCCAGCCGCTACCAGATGCGCATTCTTGGCCCCAACAGTCTGGGTCTGCTCGCGCCCTGGCAGGGACTGAATGCCAGTTTCTCCCCGGTACCCATCAGCAAAGGTAAACTCGCCTTTATTTCCCAGTCGGCCGCCGTATCAAACACGATCCTCGACTGGGCACAACAGAGGGAGATGGGGTTTTCCTATTTCATCGCACTGGGTGACAGCCTGGATATCGATGTCGATGAACTGCTGGATTTTCTGGCACGTGATAGCAAGACCAGCGCCATTCTTCTCTATCTTGAGCACCTCAGTGATGCCCGCCGTTTTGTGTCTGCATCACGTAGCGCGTCCCGCAATAAGCCAATCCTGGTTATCAAAAGCGGACGTAGCCCCGCCGCCCAGCGCCTGCTGCATTCACATTCCGGTATGGATCCCGCCTGGGACGCCGCAATCCAGCGCGCGGGTTTGCTGCGTGTTCAGGATACGCATGAGCTTTTTTCCGCAGTTGAAACGCTGAGCCATATGCGCCCGTTACGCGGCGAAAAACTCATGATAGTCAGCAATGGTGCAGCCCCGGCAGCACTGGCCCTGGATGAGCTATGGCTGCGCAATGGCAAGCTGGCAACACTGGGGGAAGAGACGCTGCAGCGCCTGAGTGAGGCTTTACCGGCAAGCGTTTCGCCCGGCAACCCACTCGATTTGCGAGATGATGCCAGCAGCGAACGCTATATCAAGGCCATATCCATTTTACTGGATAGCCAGGACTTTGATGCGCTGATGATTATCCATTCACCCAGCGCAGTAGCACCAGGCAGTGAAAGTGCGCGTGCGCTGATTGAGGCAGTACGGAACCATCCTCGCGGTAAATACGTCACCCTGTTGACCAACTGGTGCGGCGAATTTTCCTCTCAGGAGGCACGACGTCTGTTCAGTGAAGCCGGGCTACCAACATATCGCACGCCGGAAGGCACCATTACCGCATTTATGCATATGGTGGAGTACCGCCGGAACCAGAAGCAACTGCGTGAAACGCCTGCATTACCCGGTAACCTGATGGCGAATTCCGTCGATGTCCACAGGCTGTTACAGCAGGCTATCGAAGAAGGCGCTACGTCGCTTGATACTCACGAGGTGCAACCTATTCTTGGCAGCTATGGGATGCAAACGCTGCCAACGTGGATTGCCAGCGACAGTGCCGAAGCGGTTCATATTGCCGAGCAGATTGGCTACCCGGTCGCCCTGAAGCTCCGCTCGCCCGATATCCCGCATAAGTCGGATATTCAGGGGGTGATGTTGTACCTGCGCACGGCGGCGGAAGTGCAGCAGGCGGCAGAGGCCATTATCGATCGCGCTAAGATGGCCTGGCCACAGGCGAGGATCCACGGGCTACTGGTGCAGAGCATGGCCAACCGTGCGGGTGCTCAGGAGCTGCGGGTGGTGGTTGAGCACGATCCCGTCTTTGGTCCGCTCATCATGCTGGGAGAAGGCGGCGTTGACTGGCGTCCAGAGGAACAGGCGGTGGTCGCTTTACCGCCGCTCAATATGAACCTGGCGCGATACCTGGTTATTCAGGCGATAAAAAGCAAGAAAATCCGTGGCCGAAGTGCCCTGCGTCCACTCGATATTGCCGGGTTAAGCCAGTTTTTGGTACAGGTTTCTAACCTGATTGTCGATTGCGCAGAGATCCAACGGCTGGACATTCATCCGCTGCTCGCCTCCGGCAATGAGTTTACTGCGCTGGACGTCACGCTGGATATTGCACCTTTCGAAGGAGACAGAGAAAGTCGTCTCGCGATCCGTCCGTATCCTTTGCAACTTGAAGAGTGGGTAGAGATGAAAAACGGAGAGCGTGCGCTCTTTCGTCCCATCCTGCCGGAAGACGAACCGCAATTGCGGGTGTTTATCTCTCAGGTCACCAAAGAGGATCTTTACTATCGCTACTTTAGCGAAATCAATGAATTTACCCATGACGATTTAGCCAATATGACCCAGATCGACTACGATCGAGAAATGGCGTTTGTGGCCGTTCGTCGTACCGATCAGGGAGATGAGATCCTCGGCGTGACGCGCGCTATTTCCGACCCGGATAATGTCGATGCGGAATTTGCCGTGCTGGTACGTTCTGATTTAAAAGGTCTGGGTCTGGGACGGCGGCTGCTGGAAAAACTCATCAGTTATACGCGCGATCACGGATTGTTACGCCTGAATGGCATTACTATGCCTAACAATCGCGGTATGGTGACCCTGGCGCGAAAACTTGGATTTGACGTTGATATTCAACTGGACGAAGGGATTGTTGCCCTATCGCTCAGGCTGACATCAGCGGATAAACAAGAGTAAGCTACTGGAAATGTTAACCACTTTGGACGGTACTGGTGGTATCATTGTCTGCTTATGTTGTTTGCATGGTACAGACAACCCTTCAATGAACAGAGAAGAAACGCACTGTGATGTTGTCAAAATTTAAGCGTAATAAACATCAACAACACCTTGCTCAACTACCGAAGATTTCTCAGTCAGTTGATGATGTAGAGTTCTTTTACGCTCCCGCTCATTTTCGGGAGATGCTTCTGGAAAAGATAGCCAGTGCGACGCGACGTATCTGCGTTGTCGCGCTGTATCTTGAACAAGATGAAGGTGGGCGCGGGATCCTGAATGCGCTCTATGAGGCCAAACGTCAGCGTCCGGAACTGGATGTACGCGTGCTGGTTGACTGGCACCGCGCGCAGCGTGGCCGTATTGGCGCTGTCGCTTCAAATACAAATGCTGACTGGTATTGCCGTACGGCTCAGGAGAACCCTGGCGTCGATGTTCCGGTCTATGGCGTCCCCGTGAATACCCGTGAGGCGCTCGGCGTACTGCATTTCAAAGGATTTATCATCGATGATAGCGTCCTCTATAGCGGCGCGAGCCTGAATGATGTTTACCTCCATCAGCTCGATAAATACCGTTATGACCGTTATCATCTGATCCGCAATCCGCAAATGGCCGATATCATGTTTAACTGGGTTGATAAAAACCTGGTTCATGGTCGCGGCGTAAATCGTCTTGATGATCCCCATCGTCCCAAGAGCCCGGAAATCAAAAACGATGTTCGCTCGTTCCGACAGGAGCTTCGTGACGCAGTTTATTACTTCCAGGGTGATGCAAATAACGAAGAGTTATCCGTTACGCCACTGGTGGGGTTAGGTAAATCGAGCCTGCTGAACAAAACGATCTTCCATTTAATGCCGTGCGCTGAGCAAAAACTCACCATCTGCACGCCATACTTTAACCTTCCAGCCGTTCTGGTACGCAACATCATTCAGCTGCTGCGTGATGGTAAGAAGGTAGAGATCATCGTCGGTGATAAAACGGCAAATGACTTCTTTATCCCGGAAGATCAACCGTTCAAAATCATCGGTGCACTGCCCTATCTCTATGAGATTAACCTTCGTCGTTTCCTGAGTCGTTTACAGTATTATGTGAACACCGACCAGCTGGTTGTTCGTTTGTGGAAAGATGATGACAACACCTATCATCTCAAAGGAATGTGGGTCGATGATGAATGGATGTTATTGACCGGGAATAACCTGAACCCTCGCGCCTGGCGTCTGGATCTGGAAAATGCCATTCTTATCCACGATCCAAAACATGAATTAGCCGCTAAGCGTGAACGTGAGCTGGAACTTATTCGCACTCATACGACTACGGTTCGTCATTACCGCGATCTACAGAGCATCGCCGATTATCCGGTGAAAGTCCGTAAACTGATTCGTCGTTTACGGCGGATCCGTATCGACCGCCTTATCAGCCGTATTCTGTAATGCTCAGGCCCTGTCATCGACAGGGCTTTTTTATGGAGCCTGTTAATGCGAACCACTCTCCTGCTAGCCACCTTTTATCTGACCGGATGCAGCCATATGGCTAACGATAGCTGGTCTGGTCAGGATAAAGCGCAACACTTTATCGCTTCTGCTATGTTGTCCGCTGCAGGTAATGAGTACGCGCAACACCAGGGTTATAGCCGGGATCGTAGCGCAGCCATCGGCCTGATGTTCTCAATCAGCCTGGGAGCGTCTAAAGAAATTTGGGATAGCCGCCCTGCAGGGAGCGGCTGGAGCTGGAAAGATTTTGCCTGGGATGTCGCCGGCGCAACCACCGGCTATACCGTGTGGCAGATGGCACATTACTAAAGGCGGATACCTTTACCCTTGCGATGAAGCATCAGGGATACAATGAAAGCCAACGCCCCCATCGCCGTAACGTACCAGAAGAATGTCGTTTCGTTTCCCCATGATTTAAGCGACAGAGCAACATACTCAGCCGACCCGCCAAACAGTGCGTTCGCCACTGCATAAGAAAGCCCTACACCCAGAGCACGAACCTGTGCCGGGAACATCTCCGCTTTCAGTATCCCGCTGATTGAGGTGTAGAAACTGACAATCATCATTGCCAGCATGACCAGGGCAAATGCTGCATACGGTGAGGAGACATGCTGAAGCGCAGACAAAATAGGTACGGTACATAAGGTGGACAGTCCACCAAAAATTAGCATCGACGTGCGACGGCCTATTTTATCGGAAAGTGCGCCGATAATTGGCTGTATGAGCATAAAGACAAACAGCGCAGCAGTCATCACTACGCTTGCGACGTTAGCGTGCATTCCCGTGGTGTTCACCAGATACTTTTGCATATAGGTGGTGAAAGTGTAAAAACTGAGCGAGCCTCCAGCAGTGAAACCGAGAACCAGCAGGAACGCTTTGCGGTTACGCCATAGCCCTTTGAGCGATCCAGCCTCCTTCAGCGTCCTGACCTCTTTTTGCGAGGTTTCATCTAACTGGCGACGCAGCCAAAGCGCAACAACCGCCAGCACCGCCCCCATTGCGAAAGGAATTCGCCATCCCCATTCATGAAGCTGGCTGTCGGTCAGGATTTGCTGGAGGATCACCACAACAAGGATGGCCAGAAGTTGTCCACCGATGAGCGTGACGTACTGGAAAGAGGCGTAAAAACCTTTACGACCTTCGATTGCAATTTCACTCATGTAAGTAGCACTGGTCCCATATTCTCCCCCAACGGACAGTCCCTGGAATAAACGAGCCAGTAACAGCAATGCTGGAGCCCACGTACCAATGGCATCATAACCGGGCAAACAGGCTATCACCAGCGATCCCAGACACATCATACAGACCGAGATCAGCATCGATGTTTTACGTCCACGACGATCGGCAATACGACCGAATAACCAGCCGCCAATTGGGCGCATTAAGAACCCTGCGGCAAAAACTCCAGCGGTCTGAAGTAGCTGAGTCGTTGTGTTCCCGGACGGGAAGAAAATGTGGGCGAAGTAGAGTGAACAAAATGAGTAGACGTAGAAGTCGAACCATTCAACCAGGTTCCCGGATGAAGCGCTGATAATAGCCCATACCCTTCGTCGGGTATCACTGTTAACCAGCGTCCCGCGCGATGTAATGCTTTCTGACATTGTGATTATACTCCTGCCATAAACAGTGGCGTACTGAGACCCGTATTGACTCGATTGCTTCGTAAATGAAATGTTATTATTTTGTTATAAACAACAACGAGACGATGATCACATATTTTATTAGCAGGATAATGGATTAGGAGAAAGGTGAGAAAGCTTCAGGGAGGGGGATCGCGAAAATCCAGAGCAAAAAACCCCGCACCTTCCGGTACGGGGTTCTTCTTAATTGATGCCTGGCAGTTCCCTACTCTCACATGGGGAGACCCCACACTACCATCGGCGCTACGGCGTTTCACTTCTGAGTTCGGCATGGGGTCAGGTGGGACCACCGCGCTAAAGCCGCCAGGCAAATTCTGTTAAATCTGTATCAAAGCTGAAAATATTCTGTCTCTTCGCCGAAACAGCTTCGGCGTTGTAAGGTTAAGCCTCACGGTTCATTAGTATCGGTTAGCTCAACGTATCGCTACGCTTACACACCCGACCTATCAACGTCGTCGTCTTCAACGTTCCTTCAGGACTCTCAAGGAGTCAGGGAGAACTCATCTCGGGGCAAGTTTCGTGCTTAGATGCTTTCAGCACTTATCTCTTCCGCATTTAGCTACCGGGCAATGCCATTGGCATGACAACCCGAACACCAGTGATGCGTCCACTCCGGTCCTCTCGTACTAGGAGCAGCCCCCCTCAATTCTCCAGCGCCCACGGCAGATAGGGACCGAACTGTCTCACGACGTTCTAAACCCAGCTCGCGTACCACTTTAAATGGCGAACAGCCATACCCTTGGGACCTACTTCAGCCCCAGGATGTGATGAGCCGACATCGAGGTGCCAAACACCGCCGTCGATATGAACTCTTGGGCGGTATCAGCCTGTTATCCCCGGAGTACCTTTTATCCGTTGAGCGATGGCCCTTCCATTCAGAACCACCGGATCACTATGACCTGCTTTCGCACCTGCTCGAGCCGTCACTCTCGCAGTCAAGCTAGCTTATGCCATTGCACTAACCTCCTGATGTCCGACCAGGATTAGCTAACCTTCGTGCTCCTCCGTTACTCTTTGGGAGGAGACCGCCCCAGTCAAACTACCCACCAGACACTGTCCGCAACCCGGATTACGGGTCTACGTTAGAACACCAGCCATTAAAGGGTGGTATTTCAAGGTCGGCTCCACGCAGACTGGCGTCCACGCTTCAAAGCCTCCCACCTATCCTACACATCAAGGACCAGTGTTCAGTGTCAAGCTATAGTAAAGGTTCACGGGGTCTTTCCGTCTTGCCGCGGGTACACTGCATCTTCACAGCGAGTTCAATTTCACTGAGTCTCGGGTGGAGACAGCCTGGCCATCATTACGCCATTCGTGCAGGTCGGAACTTACCCGACAAGGAATTTCGCTACCTTAGGACCGTTATAGTTACGGCCGCCGTTTACCGGGGCTTCGATCAAGAGCTTCGCGTTACCGCTAACCCCATCAATTAACCTTCCGGCACCGGGCAGGCGTCACACCGTATACGTCCACTTTCGTGTTTGCACAGTGCTGTGTTTTTAATAAACAGTTGCAGCCAGCTGGTATCTTCGACTGATTTCAGCTCCACCCGCAGGGGCTTCACCTACATATCAGCGTGCCTTCTCCCGAAGTTACGGCACCATTTTGCCTAGTTCCTTCACCCGAGTTCTCTCAAGCGCCTTGGTATTCTCTACCTGACCACCTGTGTCGGTTTGGGGTACGATTTTGTGTTACCTGATGCTTAGAGGCTTTTCCTGGAAGCAGGGCATTTGTTACTTCAGCACCGTAGTGCCTCGTCATCACACCTCAGCGTTAATAAGGTACCGGATTTACCTGGAACCTCCGCCTACATGCTTAAACCGGGACAACCGTCGCCCGGCTAACATAGCCTTCTCCGTCCCCCCTTCGCAGTAACACCAAGTACAGGAATATTAACCTGTTTCCCATCGACTACGCCTTTCGGCCTCGCCTTAGGGGTCGACTCACCCTGCCCCGATTAACGTTGGACAGGAACCCTTGGTCTTCCGGCGAGCGGGCTTTTCACCCGCTTTATCGTTACTTATGTCAGCATTCGCACTTCTGATACCTCCAGCATGCCTCACAGCACACCTTCAACGGCTTACAGAACGCTCCCCTACCCAACAACGCATAAGCGTCGCTGCCGCAGCTTCGGTGCATGGTTTAGCCCCGTTACATCTTCCGCGCAGGCCGACTCGACCAGTGAGCTATTACGCTTTCTTTAAATGATGGCTGCTTCTAAGCCAACATCCTGGCTGTCTGTGCCTTCCCACATCGTTTCCCACTTAACCATGACTTTGGGACCTTAGCTGGCGGTCTGGGTTGTTTCCCTCTTCACGACGGACGTTAGCACCCGCCGTGTGTCTCCCGTGATAACATTCTTCGGTATTCGTAGTTTGCATCGGGTTGGTAAGCCGGGATGGCCCCCTAGCCGAAACAGTGCTCTACCCCCGAAGATGAGTTCACGAGGCGCTACCTAAATAGCTTTCGGGGAGAACCAGCTATCTCCCGGTTTGATTGGCCTTTCACCCCCAGCCACAAGTCATCCGCTAATTTTTCAACATTAGTCGGTTCGGTCCTCCAGTTAGTGTTACCCAACCTTCAACCTGCCCATGGCTAGATCACCGGGTTTCGGGTCTATACCCTGCAACTTAACGCCCAGTTAAGACTCGGTTTCCCTTCGGCTCCCCTATACGGTTAACCTTGCTACAGAATATAAGTCGCTGACCCATTATACAAAAGGTACGCAGTCACACCACGAAGGTGCTCCCACTGCTTGTACGTACACGGTTTCAGGTTCTTTTTCACTCCCCTCGCCGGGGTTCTTTTCGCCTTTCCCTCACGGTACTGGTTCACTATCGGTCAGTCAGGAGTATTTAGCCTTGGAGGATGGTCCCCCCATATTCAGACAGGATACCACGTGTCCCGCCCTACTCTTCGAGTTCACAACCTGTGCATTTTCGTGTACGGGGCTGTCACCCTGTATCGCCGGACTTTCCAGACCGTTCCACTAACACACAAGCTGATTCAGACTCTGGGCTGCTCCCCGTTCGCTCGCCGCTACTGGGGGAATCTCGGTTGATTTCTTTTCCTCGGGGTACTTAGATGTTTCAGTTCCCCCGGTTCGCCTCGTTAACCTATGTATTCAGTTAACGATAGTGTGTCGAAACACACTGGGTTTCCCCATTCGGACATCGCCGGGTCAAAGGTTCATATCACCTCGCCGGCGCTTTTCGCAGATTAGCACGTCCTTCATCGCCTCTGACTGCCAGGGCATCCACCGTGTACGCTTAGTCGCTTAACCTCACAACCCGAAGATGTTTCTTTCGATTCACCATCGACTTGCGAAAATTTGAGAGACTCGAACACACCATTAAGATGTGTCGTTTCAATTTTCAGCTTGATCCAGATTTTTAAAGAGCAAATATCTCAAACGTGATTCCGCAGAATCAGTTTTGAGATAGTTCGGCAGGTGACTTTCACTCACAAACCAGCAAGTGGCGTCCCCTAGGGGATTCGAACCCCTGTTACCGCCGTGAAAGGGCGGTGTCCTGGGCCTCTAGACGAAGGGGACACTGAAGTCTCAATCGCAAGACGCCTTGCTATTTACTTTTCATCAGACAATCTGTGTGAGCACTGCAAAGGCAGGTTCTTTAAGGTAAGGAGGTGATCCAACCGCAGGTTCCCCTACGGTTACCTTGTTACGACTTCACCCCAGTCATGAATCACAAAGTGGTAAGCGCCCTCCCGAAGGTTAAGCTACCTACTTCTTTTGCAACCCACTCCCATGGTGTGACGGGCGGTGTGTACAAGGCCCGGGAACGTATTCACCGTAGCATTCTGATCTACGATTACTAGCGATTCCGACTTCATGGAGTCGAGTTGCAGACTCCAATCCGGACTACGACGCACTTTATGAGGTCCGCTTGCTCTCGCGAGGTCGCTTCTCTTTGTATGCGCCATTGTAGCACGTGTGTAGCCCTACTCGTAAGGGCCATGATGACTTGACGTCATCCCCACCTTCCTCCAGTTTATCACTGGCAGTCTCCTTTGAGTTCCCGGCCTAACCGCTGGCAACAAAGGATAAGGGTTGCGCTCGTTGCGGGACTTAACCCAACATTTCACAACACGAGCTGACGACAGCCATGCAGCACCTGTCTCAGAGTTCCCGAAGGCACCAAAGCATCTCTGCTAAGTTCTCTGGATGTCAAGAGTAGGTAAGGTTCTTCGCGTTGCATCGAATTAAACCACATGCTCCACCGCTTGTGCGGGCCCCCGTCAATTCATTTGAGTTTTAACCTTGCGGCCGTACTCCCCAGGCGGTCGACTTAACGCGTTAGCTCCGGAAGCCACGCCTCAAGGGCACAACCTCCAAGTCGACATCGTTTACGGCGTGGACTACCAGGGTATCTAATCCTGTTTGCTCCCCACGCTTTCGCACCTGAGCGTCAGTCTTTGTCCAGGGGGCCGCCTTCGCCACCGGTATTCCTCCAGATCTCTACGCATTTCACCGCTACACCTGGAATTCTACCCCCCTCTACAAGACTCTAGCCTGCCAGTTTCGAATGCAGTTCCCAGGTTGAGCCCGGGGATTTCACATCCGACTTGACAGACCGCCTGCGTGCGCTTTACGCCCAGTAATTCCGATTAACGCTTGCACCCTCCGTATTACCGCGGCTGCTGGCACGGAGTTAGCCGGTGCTTCTTCTGCGGGTAACGTCAATTGCTGTGGTTATTAACCACAACACCTTCCTCCCCGCTGAAAGTACTTTACAACCCGAAGGCCTTCTTCATACACGCGGCATGGCTGCATCAGGCTTGCGCCCATTGTGCAATATTCCCCACTGCTGCCTCCCGTAGGAGTCTGGACCGTGTCTCAGTTCCAGTGTGGCTGGTCATCCTCTCAGACCAGCTAGGGATCGTCGCCTAGGTGAGCCGTTACCCCACCTACTAGCTAATCCCATCTGGGCACATCTGATGGCAAGAGGCCCGAAGGTCCCCCTCTTTGGTCTTGCGACGTTATGCGGTATTAGCTACCGTTTCCAGTAGTTATCCCCCTCCATCAGGCAGTTTCCCAGACATTACTCACCCGTCCGCCGCTCGTCACCCAGGAGCAAGCTCCCCGTGTTACCGCCCGACTTGCATGTGTTAGGCCTGCCGCCAGCGTTCAATCTGAGCCATGATCAAACTCTTCAATTTAAAAGTTTGATGCTCAATGAATTAAACTTCGTAATGAATTACGTGTTCACTCGTTGAGACTTGGTATTCATTTATCGTCCGAGGACGTTAAGAATCCATGTCACTTTGAGTGCCCACACAGATTGTCTGATAAATTGTTAAAGAGCAGTGCCGCTTCGTTTTCGCTGCGGCGCGGGGTGTGCATATTACGCTTTCCCGCTACAGAGTCAAGCATTTTATTTCGCTTTTCTCTGCTGGTGTTCATCTCTGAACCCCGCTAACCCGGCGGCCTGTAAGCCGTTGTTCCGTGTCAGTGGAGGCGCATTATAGGGAGTTATTCTGAAGCTGCAAGGATAAAGTGAAAATTATTTACCGACCGCTCACTTTCCAGGCAAATCACTTCCCAGACCTCAATTTTGGCCTGGTTTTTAAACAAAAACGAGCCGCAAGCGGCCCGTTTTTAGTGTTTTGTGACTTACTGCACTGCCACAATGCGATCGTCGTTGGCTTCCAGACGGATGACTTTGCCCGGAATCAGCTCCCCGGAGAGGATTTGCTGAGCCAGCGGGTTTTCAATCTGCTGCTGAATAGCGCGTTTCAATGGACGCGCCCCATAAACCGGATCGTAGCCATTTTCACTCAGCAGCTTCAGCGCATCGTCAGAGATATGGATTTCATATCCACGCTCTTCCAGACGTTTGTACAGACGCTGCAGCTGGATCTGTGCAATCGACGCAATATGTTTCTCACCCAGAGGATGGAACACCACAACTTCATCAATACGGTTGATGAACTCAGGACGGAAACTATGGCTGACCACACCAAGAACCAGATCTTTCATATGGCTGTAGTCCAGTTCACCGAAACGTTCCTGAATCAAATCAGAACCCAGGTTCGAGGTCATAATCACCACCGTATTACGGAAATCGACCGTTCTCCCCTGCCCGTCCGTCAGACGGCCATCATCCAGCACCTGCAGCAGGATGTTAAATACATCCGGATGTGCTTTTTCCACTTCATCCAGCAGGATGACGGAGTAAGGACGACGGCGAACCGCCTCTGTCAGATAGCCACCTTCTTCATAACCGACATATCCCGGAGGTGCACCGACCAAACGCGATACGGAGTGTTTCTCCATAAACTCGGACATATCGATACGCACCATCGCGTCGTCGCTGTCGAACATAAAGTTAGCCAACGCTTTGCACAGCTCGGTTTTACCGACACCGGTCGGCCCCAGGAACAGGAACGAACCAATTGGGCGATTCGGATCGGACAGGCCCGCACGACTACGACGAATGGCGTTGGAAACCGCTTCGACCGCCTCGTTCTGACCAATGACGCGATTATGCAGATCCTGCTCCATACGCAGCAGTTTTTCACGTTCGCCCTCCAGCATGCGAGCGACCGGAATACCTGTCCAGCGCGCCAGCACCTCGGCAATCTCCGCATCCGTCACTTTATTACGTAACAGACGCATTGTTTTGCCTTCGGACTGTGTCGCGAGCTCAAGCTGTTTTTCCAGCTCAGGAATTTTGCCGTACTGAAGCTCAGACATCCGCGCCAGATCGCCGACGCGACGCGCCTGCTCAATAGCTATTTTTGCCTGCTCCAGCTCCGCTTTGATCGTCTGAGTGCCAGAGAGTGACGCTTTCTCCGCTTTCCACTCTTCTTCTAACTCAGAATACTGACGCTCTTTATCGTCCAGCTCTTCATTGAGCATATCCAGGCGTTTCTTACTGGCTTCATCAGACTCTTTCTTCAGCGCCTGCTGTTCCAGCTTGAGCTGAATGATGCGACGGTCGAGCCTGTCCAGTTCTTCCGGTTTAGAGTCAATCTGCATACGAATGCTTGATGCAGCTTCATCAATCAGGTCGATGGCTTTATCCGGCAACTGACGATCGGCAATATAGCGGTGCGAAAGCGTGGCTGCCGCGACAATCGCCGGGTCGGTGATCTGCACATGATGGTGCAGCTCATAACGTTCTTTCAGACCACGCAGAATTGCGATGGTATCTTCAACACTTGGCTCTGCGACAAACACTTTCTGGAAACGACGTTCCAGCGCGGCATCTTTTTCAATGTACTGACGGTACTCATCCAGCGTCGTCGCCCCCACGCAGTGAAGCTCACCACGCGCCAGAGCAGGTTTCAGCATATTCCCGGCATCCATTGCGCCGTCCGCTTTACCCGCACCAACCATCGTATGCAGTTCGTCGATAAACAGAATGACGTTGCCTTCCTGTTTCGCCAGATCGTTAAGTACACCTTTCAGACGCTCTTCAAACTCACCGCGGTATTTCGCCCCGGCCACCAGCGCGCCCATATCCAGCGCCAGTACGCGACGACCTTTCAGCCCTTCCGGCACTTCACCGTTCACAATACGCTGCGCCAGCCCTTCAACAATGGCCGTTTTACCGACGCCAGGCTCACCAATCAGCACAGGGTTGTTTTTGGTACGGCGCTGCAGTACCTGGATAGTACGGCGAATTTCTTCATCACGGCCGATCACCGGGTCAAGTTTGCCCTGCTCAGCACGTTCAGTCAGATCGACCGTAAATTTTTTCAAAGCCTGACGTTGGTCTTCGGCTCCCTGATCGTTCACGCTTTCACCTCCGCGCATTTTCTCAATCGCCTGAGTCACATTGGCAGTGGTTGCGCCGGCAGTTTTCAGCAGGTCGGTCAAGGTACCGCGTGATTCGAGCGCCGCCAGAACAAACAGCTCTGACGAAATAAAGTTGTCTCCACCTTTTTGCGCCAGCTTGTCGCAAAGGTTCAGCACGCGCACCAGATCCTGAGACGGCTGTACGTCGCCACCGGTGCCTTCCACCTGCGGTAAACGGCTCAGCGCTTGATCGATGGCTGTGCGCAACTGGCCAGCATTAATGCCAGCAGTGGTTAATAACGGACGAACCGATCCCCCTTCCTGATTCAGCAAGGCGCTCATTAAATGAAGAGGTTCGATAAACTGATTGTCGTGCCCAAGTGCGAGGGACTGGGCATCGGCGAGAGCAAGCTGGAATTTATTAGTAAGACGATCCAGACGCATAACTCCTCCCATAACTGGTCAAATTTGCTACTGGAGATTAAATGAGGTCATCCCTCAATTATTCAAGGTTAATGACCTGAATTATGTGAAAAGAAAACGGCACGTGCCGGATCGTCTTGATTCTTTAGGTTATATCAGCCAAATAAAACTTGCCATACGACCCGTCGTCTTGTCACGACGATAAGAGAAAAAATCACCCGTTTCGGTGAGAGTACAGCGGTCGCCGCCGAAGATTTGCGTCACCCCGACATTATTCAGACGCTGGCGAGCAAGTTGGTAAATGTCGGCCAGATACTTTTCACCTGTTGCCATGAAAGCATTCACCGCCTGCGGATCTTTCGCCATAAAGGCTTCACGTACCTCTGGCCCTACCTCAAACGCCTTAGGGCCAATAGCCGGGCCAAGCCAGGCAATGATATTGGCCGGGTCATCGTTGAAACAGCCGACAGTCTCTTCCAGCACACCGTCGCACAGTCCACGCCAGCCCGCATGTGCGGCAGCGACCTCTGTCCCTGCCTGGTTGCAGAACAGTACCGGCAGACAATCGGCAGTCATCACGGCACAAACCGTTCCCGGAGTATTGCTGTAAGAGGCATCGGCACGTTTAGACGCGTAAGGTTCACCTGTAAGCATGAGCACATCTTTACCGTGCACCTGTTCAAGCCAGACCGGTTTCGACGGTAAGTTCCCCGCAGCAAACATGCGCTTGCGGTTCTCTTCAACATGTTCAAGGTTGTCACCACAATGCGCGCCGAGGTTCAAAGACTCCCACGCGCCCTGACTCACCCCGCCGATACGGGTCGAACTGCAGGCAGCCACGCCTTCAGGTAGTGGCCACTCCGGGACAATCAGTTTGGTCATAACCAGTCCACTTGATCCTTATGCTCTTCAAAGTCAGCGCGCATCGCGTCAATCAACTCCACCATATCTTGTGGGATTGGCGCGTGCCATTCCATCTGAATACCGGTGACAGGATGGTAAAGACGCAGCATGGTTGCATGCAGCGCCTGACGATCGAATTTGCGCAATACGCTGATGAACTCATCCGATGCGCCTTTTGGCGGGCGTGGACGGCCACCATACACCTGATCCCCCACCAGCGGATGGGTGATGTGTGCCATATGGACACGGATCTGGTGAGTACGCCCGGTTTCCAGACGCAGACGCAGGCGCGTATGGATGCGGAAGTGCTCCATGATGCGATAGTGCGTTACCGCCGGTTTACCCATTGGGTGTACGGACATATGAGTACGTTTGGTTGGGTGACGGCTGATCGGCTCTTCTACCGTCCCGCCTGAAGTCATATGACCAATCGCTACCGCTTCATATTCACGCGTGATTTCACGCAGCTGCAGTGATTCAACAAGGCGAGTCTGAGCAGGAATCGTCTTCGCCACCACCATCAAACCGGTCGTGTCTTTATCCAGACGGTGGACGATACCGGCGCGCGGCACGTCAGCAATCGGCGGATAATAATGGAGGAGTGCGTTAAGCACCGTACCATCAGGGTTACCTGCGCCCGGGTGAACAACCAGATCGCGCGGCTTGTTGATGACCAGGATGTCATCATCTTCATAAACGATATCCAGCGGGATATCCTGTGGCTCGAAGCGGACGTCCTCTTCGATTTCAGCATTGATGGCGACAACTTCCCCACCTAACACTTTCTCTTTTGGTTTGTCCCAGATCTTGCCGTTAATCAGCACGCGCTGGTCAAGGATCCATTCTTTTATGCGTGAACGCGAATAATCAGGGAACAATTCGGCCAAAGCCTGATCTAAGCGTTGACCGAGCTGATTTTCGGAGACTGTTGCGGTGAGTTCTACTCGTTGTGCCATAAACTGCTTCTTTGTTTAACGTTGGGTTTTACGGCTTTGCCGTTTAATATAGTGTGCTATTGTAGCTGGTCTTAATCGGGAGCAGGAACAGAGATTCTCCCGGACAAACATTTGAGGAAAGTCAAAACGTCATGACGCGCATGAAATATCTGGTGGCAGCGGCCACGTTGAGCCTGGCTTTGGTGGGCTGCTCCGGTTCAAATGAACAGGTCCCTGACAATCCGCCGAATGAAATCTATGCGACTGCACAACAAAAACTGCAGGACGGTAACTGGAAACAGGCGATAACGCAACTGGAAGCGCTGGATAATCGCTATCCATTTGGTCCATATTCGCAGCAGGTACAGTTAGATCTCATCTACGCCTACTATAAAAATGCCGATCTGCCGTTGGCTCAGGCCACTATCGATCGCTTCGTGCGTCTGAACCCGACTCATCCTAACATCGATTACGTGATGTACATGCGCGGTCTGACTAACATGGCGCTGGATGACAGTGCTCTGCAGGGCTTCTTCGGTGTGGATCGTTCCGACCGTGACCCGCAGCACGCGCGTGATGCATTCAACGACTTCTCCAAACTGGTGCGCGGCTATCCGAACAGCCAGTACGTGACCGACGCGTCCAAACGTCTGGTATTCCTGAAAGATCGCCTGGCGAAATACGAATACTCCGTTGCTGAATACTACACTCGCCGTGGCGCATGGGTTGCTGTCGTTAACCGTGTCGAAGGTATGCTGCGCGATTACCCGGATACACAAGCAACACGCGATGGCCTGAAGCTGATGGAAAATGCTTACCGTCAGATGCAGATGACCGCGCAGGCTGACAAAGTGGCGAAGATCATCGCCGCGAACAGCAGCAACACCTGATATTGACTTCAACGCAAAACGGCAGCCCCAGGGCTGCCGTTTTTTTTATTCGATTTCGCCATAAGCTGAAGCGGTTTAGCTTCAACACATCCTATCAACTATGACTGCAATTTTTGCCTTCGACAAGGTAAATATCACCTCTTCCTGCCTTGCCTCACAAAAAAGATTCCCTGACAAAAACCGACAAAATAACGTGATCTAAATCACACATTTTGACATTAGGACAGGTATGCTGGAATCACCAAGACGGAAAGACAAGAGGTAAAATTTATGACAATGAACATTACCAGTAAACAAATGGAAATTACTCCGGCAATTCGCCAGCACGTCGCAGACCGTCTCGCTAAACTGGATAAATGGCAAACTCATTTGATTAACCCGCATATCATTCTGTCCAAGGAGCCACAGGGTTTCATCGCTGACGCAACTATCAATACTCCAAACGGCCATCTGGTCGCCAGCGCAAAACATGAAGATATGTACACAGCTATTAACGATTTGATCAACAAGCTGGAACGGCAGCTCAATAAAGTGCAACACAAAGGCGAAGCCCGTCGCGCCGCAACATCGGTGAAAGACGCCAGCCTCGCGGAAGAAGTTGAAGAAGAGTAATCCTTTAAATTGAGTATACCGCCAACGCGCCTTCGGGCGCGTTTTTTATTGACAGGGTGAAAACAGTACAGGTACTTTAACGGTATCAACCACAGGATGAACTCATGAAACATACGCCGTTTTTCTTCGCATTCTTTTTTACCTTCCCCTGAACGGGAGGCGTTTCGTCGTGTGATAAAGAATGCGAAGACGAACAACAAGGCCTCCCAAACCGGGGGGCCTTTTTTATTAATAACGATAAACAGACAGGCAACACTATGACACCGGAAAACCCGTTACTGGATCTGCGAGTAAAAATCAGCGCACTGGATGAGAAATTACTGGCGCTGCTGGCAGAACGCCGCGCTCTTGCCATCGAAGTGGGCAAAGCCAAACTGGACTCTCATCGCCCAGTGCGTGATATCGACCGTGAGCGAGATTTGCTGGAACGTCTGGTTCAGCTTGGCAAAGTGCATCATCTGGATGCCCATTACATTACCCGTCTGTTCCAGCTCATTATCGAAGATTCCGTTTTGACCCAGCAAGCGTTGCTGCAGCAACATCTGAACAAGACCAACCCGCACTCTGCACGCATTGCATTCCTCGGCCCAAAAGGTTCTTACTCTCACCTGGCTGCACGCCAGTATGCAGCCCGCCATTTTGAAGAGTTTATTGAGAGCGGCTGTGCAAAATTTGCCGATATCTTCAATCAGGTTGAAACTGGCCAGGCCGATTACGCCGTCGTACCCATTGAAAACACCAGCTCCGGTGCCATCAACGATGTATACGATCTGCTGCAACATACCAGCCTGTCACTGGTTGGTGAGTTAACTATCCCTATCGATCACTGTGTGCTGGTCTCCGGCTCAACCGACCTGAGCAACATCAAAACGGTCTATAGCCATCCGCAGCCTTTCCAGCAGTGCAGCCAGTTCCTGAACCGTTATCCAGACTGGAAAATTGAGTACACCGAAAGTACATCAGCGGCGATGGAAAAAGTGGCGCAGACAAACTCTCCAACGGTAGCGGCACTGGGCAGCGAAGCAGGTGGCGCGCTGTACGGCTTACAGGTACTGGAGCGTAATCTGGCAAACCAGACGCAAAACATCACCCGTTTCATCGTGCTGGCACGCAAAGCAATCAATGTCTCTGACCAGGTTCCGGCAAAAACCACTCTCTTGATGGCTACCGGCCAACAGGCGGGTGCGCTGGTTGAGGCTCTTCTGGTACTACGCAATCACAATCTGATCATGACCCGGCTGGAATCCCGCCCGATTTACGGCAATCCGTGGGAAGAGATGTTCTACCTCGATATCCAGGCCAATCTGGAATCTGCATCCATGCAGAAAGCCCTGCGCGAACTGGGCGAGATCACCCGTTCAATGAAAGTACTGGGCTGTTATCCGAGCGAAAATGTCGTCCCGGTTGACCCGGCTTAACGTTCGATAAAACGACTTTTCTTCATCCCTGCTACGCTGACGGGCAGGGTGAAGATAGCGCCAGAGAGCGGGTATTGCGCCACCTCATTCTCATCCATATTTTCCCGCGTAGTCGTAATAAACAACGTTTTCATGTCATCCCCCCCAAAGCAGACCATCGTCGGGCAACGCACCGGCAGCCGATATTCTTCCAGCTGTTCCCCCTGCGGAGAAAACCGCGCTATGCGCCAGCCGTCAAACAGCGCACTCCAGTAGCAGCCTTCCACATCCATTGCCGCGCCGTCGGGTATCCCTTCGCCCTCTTTGAACCGATGAAATACCTTACGTTGACCAGGCTCCCCATTTTCATCGAGTGGTGTACGGTAAATGACACCGTTCGGCGTATCGGAGGTGAACATCCACTGTTTATCGGGGCTAAACGCTAACCCGTTATGTCCGTGGATATCACACTGGATCACTTTCGGCGTCAGGTCGTTGTCGATACGCATCAGCATTGCACCGTTGTAGTCCCCTGGCCCCCAGAAGGTACCCGCATAGAAACGGCCCATATGGTCGGTTCCCCCATCGTTAAAACGCGCGAGCTGCGGGTTAGACGGGTTATCGCACACCTTGCGCCGGAGCAGGCCGTGATTATCGGTGAGCCAGATGGCGTTACGCATCGCAACGATAAAACCACCGCGTTCACGCAGGGCAAAACACCCCACCTCTTCATGGAAGGAAAGCACAGTATGTTCTGCCGTAGGCAGATGGTAACGGTGGATCTCCCCTTCCAGAATATCTGCCCAGTAGAGCGTACTCTCTTCTGCGCTCCATGTCGGGCACTCCGGCAGATGCCCGGTGTAATTCAACAGCTGTTGTGGTTCAGCCATGACAGTTCCCCAAAATGAAAAAAGCCAGCAATGCTGGCTTTTAGTATATACATCATCACATTACTGGCGACTGTCATTTGCCTGACGTAACAGCGTGCGGCTCTCACTCTGGAAACGTTTTGCGTAATCACCAAACCAGTGTTCAACTTTACGGAAGCTGTCGATAAACGCCTGTTTATCGCCGTGCTCAAGCAGCGTAATGGCCTCGCCAAATCGCTGATAGTAACGTTTGATGAGCGCAAGGTTGTTTTCTGACGACATAATAATGTCGGCATACAACTGTGGATCCTGTGCAAACAGACGACCAACCATTGCCAGCTCAAGCCGATAGATTGGTGAAGAGAGCGCCAGCAACTGCTCAAGCTGTACATTCTCTTCTGCCAGATGCAGCCCATATGCAAAGGTCGCAAAGTGGCGCAGCGCCTGAATGAACGCCATGTTCTGATCGTGCTCAACCGCGCTGATGCGGTGCAAACGCGCGCCCCACACCTGAATCTGTTCCAGGAACCACTGATAGGCTTCCGGCTGACGGCCATCGCAGTAAACAACCACCTGCTTTGCCAGGCTGCCGCTGTCCGGGCCAAACATGGGGTGCAGACCGAGCACCGGGCCAGTGTGCGCAGCCAGCATCGCCTGTAGCGGGCCATTTTTGACGGAGGCTAAGTCCACCAGGATACAATCTTCCGGTAGCGGAGGAAGCTTCCCGATGATCTGCTCCGTCACATGGATCGGCACGCTGACAATAACCATGCCCGCATCTTTCATGAGTTCTGGCGCATGTGCCCAATCCTCTTTTTCCAGAATGCGCACCTGATAGCCAGAAAGCGTCAGCATTTTTTCGAACAGACGCCCCATCTGACCTGCCCCGCCCACAATGACCACCGGACGCAGCGACGGACAGAGGGTTTTAAAGCCCTTATCGTTCTCGCTGGAGTAAGATTCCCGCATCACGCGACGCAAAACATCTTCAATCAAATCGGGAGAAACGCCCAGCGCCTGGGCCTCTTTCCGGCGGGATGCCAGCATGGACGCTTCACGTTCCGGTACATAAATGGGCAGGCCGTATTTGCTTTTAACCTCACCTACCTCGGCAACCAGTGCCATGCGGCGCGCCAGAAGATCCAGCAGCGCCTTATCCACTTCATCAATTTGATCGCGTAATGCGGTCAATTCAGCAACCATAACTAACCTCTTAAGCCAGACGCGTCGCCAGCTGGCCGTGTAAATCTTTATGGATCTCACGCAGCAGCGCATCGGTGGTTTCCCAGCTGATGCAGGCATCCGTGACGGATACACCATGCTTCATCGCGCTACGCGGTTGTTCAGATGACTGATTGCCTTCATGAATATTGCTCTCAATCATCAGACCGATAATAGAACGGTTACCATCTTTAATCTGTGCAATCACGGATTCCGCCACCGCAGGCTGACGACGGTAATCTTTATTTGAATTACCATGACTGCAATCTACCATCAGCGCCGGACGCAGTCCTGCCTGTGCCATCTCTTTTTCACACTGCGCTACATCCGCCGGGCTGTAGTTCGGTGCTTTACCACCACGCAGGATCACATGACCGTCCGGGTTACCCTGGGTTTGCAGCAGGCAAACCTGACCAGCCTGGTTAATACCGACAAAACGGTGTGGCATCGCAGCGGCACGCATCGCGTTAATCGCCGTCGCCAGGCTACCATCGGTTCCGTTTTTAAAGCCCACCGGCATCGACAGGCCAGACGCCATCTCACGGTGGGTTTGTGATTCTGTCGTACGCGCACCAATCGCAGACCAGCTAAACAGATCGCCCAGGTACTGCGGGCTGTTTGGATCCAGCGCTTCTGTTGCCAGCGGTAGCCCCATGCTCACCAGTTCCACCAGCAGGCGACGCGCAATCTTCAGGCCTGCTTCCACATCAAACGAGCCATCCATGTGCGGATCGTTAATCAACCCTTTCCAGCCAACGGTGGTACGTGGCTTTTCAAAATAGACGCGCATCACCAGGTAGAGGCTATCGCTGACCTCCTCCGCTAATGCTTTAAATCGACGAGCGTATTCAATAGCCGTTTCAGGATCGTGGATAGAGCATGGACCACACACCACCAGCAGACGCGGATCGCGGCCAGCGATAATGTCAGAGATGGTCTGGCGAGAGTGCTCAATTTGAGCCTCCTGCGCAATACTCAGCGGGAACTCCGCTTTCAGTTGATCCGGAGTAATTAAAATCTGTTCGTCGGTAATGTGTACGTTGTTCAGCGCGTCTTTTTGCATGATGGCGATCCTGTCTGGCTCGTTTGCGATAGTTGTTTTCCTCTAAGAGGTGGAACAACGATACCACAACAAGTAAAGATTTCAATCCAAAATACGTACATATTACTTTACACAGGCCATTTCATTGCAAAAATCAGCCGATAAAAACGTAAAGTTAAAATTACACTCACAAATTCTTTTGCCAGGCTATGCTGAAGAAAAAAGGAGAGTCGCTATGCGTTCGATGCTTCCTGCGCTGATGGTATTGCTTTTATCGGGCTGCCAAATCAATCCTTATACGTTCCAGCCCAACTGGACAAGCCCCAGCTGGTTTGACGCGGGTAAAGAAGACGCCATGAATGGCCTCCCGGTTAAAGATAACCAGTTGCTGGCCGATAATTTTAACGATCCGCATGTTGATCGTAGCGAATATCTCCGCGGTTATGCCGATGGACAGAAAAGAGTCTGTGAAGAAGGCTTCCTCCACGCCTGGGGATTAGCGGGCAAATCGTTTCCTGCCAGCTGTGATGCCACCGCAAATGCAGCAAAACTGCATGAGTCCTGGCAAAAAGGAATGGATGAAAGCATGAGCGCAAGCAGGCTTAATTGAATTTATTTTTAACACTCTGAATAAATACAATTGTAGGATTTAACTTAGGTCGACATAGTCGCATTTCTGACATAATGACGGCTTTGATAAACAATGGTATTCTGCCAGCAACTCTTAAGGACATCTATTTCCGGAGCGATATGGCGGATTCTGGTGAGAAATTCATTCTTGGTCTCTTTTTTCCGACTCACTCTGGTGTTCATACTGTTTCTTACGGCTGGTTCAGCGGCTGCAGGTGCGCTCGCAGAAACCGATAAATCAGTGCGTTCAATTGTTTCTGGTATTGTGAGCTATACCCGGTGGCCAGCACTTTCTGGTCAGCCCAAACTCTGTGTTTATGCCTCTTCTCGCTACGTGCAGGCACTCAGTAGTGAAAAGGGACAAAACCCGCTACCGTATACTCCTGTGATTGTTCGTAACGATCAGGAAGCGCTGTCCGCTACGTGTGACGCGATTTATTTCGGAACTGAATCACCTGCCAGCCAGCTTGAATTAATAAGACAATACCAGGGCAGAGCATTGCTATTAATCTCAGAGCAAAACCCGGAATGCGTAATTGGCAGTGCATTTTGTCTGATTATCAATGACAACCGGGTCAAGTTCTCTGTCAATCTGGATGCACTGTCTCGCAGTGGCGTAAGGGTCAATCCGGATGTATTAATGCTTGCACGGAATACAAAGCATGAATAAGGATTTCACTCCAAAGCCACGTCCGACGTTTAAAAGAACGTTACGGCGTATCAGTATGATAAGTGTCATAATAACAATGACATTTATATGGCTGTTGCTGTGTTTTGCCTCTGTGGTGACATTAAAGCAATATGCACAAAAAAACCTCGAATTAACCGGTGCAACAATGAGCCACAATCTTGAAGCCTCGCTGGTTTTCAATGATTCACTGGCAGCCAATGAAACTCTTGCGACCCTCGGCAAACAGGGGCAATTTGCCGCGGCGGAAGTGCTCGACAACCACAAAAAACGTTTTGCTTACTGGTCATGGGATCCTGAAGACAATACGGATACGCTGGGCGCGTTGATCAGCCGCTGGTTATTCCCTGAACCCGTCTCACAGCCGATAATGCATAATGGCAATGCAATCGGCGAAATTCATCTTACCGCGCGTGACAGCCTGATCAGCCATTTTATCTGGATGTCCTTTGCCGTTCTTACTGGTTGTATTCTTTTTGCTTCCACTGTCGCGCTCACGATCACACGTTCTCTGCATCACGGTATGGTTACGGCGATGCAAAACATCACCGATGTTGTCCATGATGTACGTACCAACCGCAACTTCTCCCGACGGGTAAAAGCAGGACGTATCGAAGAATTTCACCAGTTTGGTGAAGACTTCAACAGCCTGCTGGATGAAATGGAAGAATGGCAGCTTAAGCTGCAGGCGACAAATGCCCAGTTGATGCGCACGGCCATGCATGACCCTCTCACCGGGCTGGCGAATCGTGCCGCGTTTCGTAATAGCATTGCAGCATTGATGAACGACGCCTCTGCCAAAGCAAACTCTGCCCTGCTCTTCCTCGATGGTGATAACTTTAAGTATATCAACGACACCTGGGGACATGCTGCGGGAGACTGCGTACTGATTGAAATCGCCAGCAGGATGGTCGAGTTCGGTGATAAGCGCCATCTCTCATACCGTCTTGGTGGTGATGAGTTTGCAATGGTGCTGTATGGTGTCCATTCTGAACCTGAGGTTCAACGCATTTGTGCTGCACTGTCGCAGCAGTTTACCCGTCCGTTTGATCTGCATAACGGGCGCACAGCATTGATGTCACTCAGCATTGGCTTTGCTCTGGCGTGGGAAAATGTCTCTGTCGAGGCGTTACTGGAACAAGCCGACCGCAACATGTACATGGTCAAAAACCAGCGTACAAAAACAATATATTAGAAAGGAATACGATATGTTAAAGCGTTACTTCTCGCTGTTGTTACTGGCCTCACTGGCACTGTCTGGCTGTCAGACCCCGCAAGGTAAATTCACCCCAGAGCAAATTACGGCAATGAAGTCTTACGGCTTTAACGAACTGAATGGCGACTGGTCTTTGGGACTGTCGGATAAAATTCTGTTTGATAAAAACGACGCCAGACTGCGTCCGGAGAGTGAATCACAAATCCAGACTATGGCATCACGCCTGGCCGCAACAGGCCTGAACCACGCAAGAATGGACGGGCATACGGATAACTATGGAGAAGAGGGCTACAACGAAGCGCTGTCGTTAAAACGCGCAAACGTCGTGGCAGACGCCTGGGCAAAGGGGGCGAATATCCCACGCAGTAACCTCACCACGCGGGGATTAGGCAAAAAATATCCCGTTGCCAGCAACAGCACCTCGCAAGGGCGCGCTGAAAACCGCCGGGTTGCGGTAGTCATCAGCGCGCCATAGGATTACCTGGCGGATGACCCGGCGAGCGACACGCTTGATGCCGCTCGCCAGCGCAGCCAGTCGAGCAAAATAAACAGCGCCAGGCTAATGCCCATCACCGGCAACGCCAGTCCCAACAGAACGCTAACGACTATCGTGGCCCCCCTTCCCCAGGCTGATAACGCCAGCCAGCTCTGACAAAGCGTTTGCACCGGATCCGCTGCCGACCGTGCAGGACGACGCATCCACCACATCCGGTATCCCCAAATTATCAGCACGCACAAGGCAATGCCAAACGCGATAAGCAGTAGTTGATTGATCAGCCCAAACAAGATCCCCATATGAAAATCTACGCCCCAGCGGGTGAGTTTTGCCATTAGCGGGAAATCGTCAAAACGCGTTCTGTCCAGAACCTGCATGGAGTGAGGATCAACGGCGACAGCATCAACCTGTGTCGGCCATCGGCGATCGATTTCCGTCACCGTCCAGGCCTGATCAGCCATTTTTGGCGGACGGATCTCAAGTTTGTTCGCATCAATCCCCGCATTACGGGCGGCATGCAACACGCTATCGAACTGCGCCAGATCTATCCCCATCCCCGCCATCATCATTTCACTATGATGACCGTGGTGTTCGGCATGTTCGTCCATGCTTGTGGGTGCGCCAGAAAGCCGGGTGCTCACCTGCGGAGTCAGCCAGTTCATCTCTGCCCGGAGTTTATCAACATTGCCCCCTGCCCACTGAGACCACGTCAGCCCGGTTACGGAGAACAGCAACATCCCACCCAGCAGCGTCCAGCCTAAGATCACATGCACACGACGCCGATTCTGGAAGCGATTGTTAATACGCCGTTTTGGTCGGGTGTAAAACCACAGGGCAATGCCACCGAGCGCGGCCACCCACATCCAGGAGGCGGCCAGCTCGCTGTAGAGCCGCCCGACATCACCCAGCATCAGCGAGGTATGCAGATAATCAATGGTCTGACGCAGCGGCAAAATCCCGCTAGTGCCATATACCGTCATATCACCACGTACCTCAAGGCTCACGGGGTCAACAAAGATGGCCCGGTTTTCCGATGGCCCAAGCGCCGGGTCAGCGAACATCACGCGGGTCGTTTCACCGTCAATCAGACCCGGACGCACGGCATGTAAACGCAGCTCTGCGCCGACAGCGTTTTCTGCCACAGCAATTTGTTTTGCCAGCGGCTGCGGTTCACCCACGGTAACCGTGTGTAGCGCATGCCGGTAAAGCGCATTTTCCAGCTGTGGCGTTGCCACATACAACGTGCCGGTCAGCGCGGCAAAAAAGATAAACGGGCCGACAAACAACCCAACATAGAAATGGAGTCGACGCAGCAGGTTTCCCCATGCTGCGCGCGGAGTGCAGGTAGTCATACTTTTCCTTTTTAAGGCAAAAAGTGAACGATTTTGTTTTTTAAAGGGAAAAAGCAGACCGGCACGGCGGCGCGCGGGTATCAGGATAGAGCCAGGGGAAAAAGTGCCAGTGGCTGACCGTCTGGCGAGGCGGCTTAACGCGAAGCCTTTGCAGCACCATACTCAGCAGCACGATCAGCGCCAGCATCACGCCCGGCACATGTGCTAACAGCACGCAGTAGCCGCACGCTTCCGCATGGTCGACAGGCATCGTGTGTTGCATCCCTGTGTGCTGTTCATCCATCGACATCATACTCATGTCATGATGCATACCCGGCATGGCACTCATGGGATCTTTTTGCAGCGAGACAGAGATAAGCGGTGCGACCACGATCAGCAGGATCGCAAACAACGCGGTCAATGCCGCTGTGCGCTTCCGGTTGTGCTGATGCAGTACGTTATCCACTGTTCCTCCGCTGAAGAGGCCAGCATTGTAAATGATTTATGACAAAATAGTTAATGTGAGAGATGTAATGGGATAAAAAAAGGGCCAGCCTTTCGGCCAGCCCTTTTTAACAGGATGTCGCTTAAGCGAATCTTAGTTCAGACGCTCTTTAATACGAGCAGACTTACCAGTACGCTCACGCAGGTAGTACAGTTTAGCTTTACGTACAGCACCACGACGTTTAACAGCAATGCTGTCAACTACCGGAGAGTGAGTCTGGAAGACACGCTCAACGCCTTCGCCGTTGGAAATTTTACGAACAGTGAATGCAGAGTGCAGACCGCGGTTACGAATAGCGATAACCACGCCCTCGAATGCCTGCAGACGTTTTTTGGAACCTTCAACAACCCATACTTTCACTTCCACGGTGTCACCTGGACGGAAGGAAGGTACGTCCTGCTTCATCTGCTCTTGTTCAAGTTGCTTAATAATGTTGCTCATAATTTAATCTCTTATCCTGGGTAAACTGATATTCGGGAGCGTATTACGCATTCCCATCATGTTCATGCTGCTGGTGCGCGTGTTCAGTTTTGAACTCGGCCAGCAACTTTGCTTGCTCTTCAGTCAGAGCCAGGTTTTCCAGAAGTTCAGGTCTTCTAAGCCAGGTTCGGCCCAGCGACTGCTTCAAACGCCAGCGACGTATCTCAGCATGGTTTCCAGACAGTAACACTGCCGGTACTTCCATCCCTTCTAACACTTCAGGTCGAGTATAGTGTGGGCAGTCCAGCAACCCATCAGCAAAGGAATCTTCCGTTGCCGAAGCTTCATGGCCCAGTACACCCGGAATGAACCGGGCGACGGAGTCAATCAGCGTCATCGCTGGTAACTCACCACCGCTGAGAACGTAATCGCCGATAGACCATTCTTCGTCAATCTCGGTTTGAATTACGCGCTCATCTATCCCTTCGTAGCGCCCACAGACCAGAATCAGCTTTTGATTCGTCGCCAGTTCGCTCACGCCCGCTTGATCAAGCTTGCGTCCCTGAGGTGACAGATAAATCACCTTCGCGCCTTCACCTGCCGCGGCTTTTGCTGTGTGAATAGCATCCCGTAAGGGTTGCACCATCATCAACATCCCCGGTCCGCCGCCGTAAGGACGATCGTCCACGGTACGGTGCCGGTCATGAGTAAAGTCACGAGGACTCCAGCTCTGGATGTTCAGCAGGCCATTTTTTACTGCCCGGCCAGTTACCCCGTAATCAGTAATCGCGCGGAACATTTCAGGAAACAGGCTAATTATGCCAATCCACATAGCGCCGTCTTTTACCGTTTATCCGGAGAATTTAAAAACCAGGATCCCAATCTACTTCAATCGTTTGAGTAGTGAGATCGACTTTCTTGATAACCTGTCCATCGAGGAACGGAACCAACCGCTCCTTGATGCCAAATGCATCTTTCAGGTTTGCCTTAATGACGAGAACGTCATTTGACCCGGTTTCCATCATATCGATGACTTTCCCCAGGCTGTAACCTTCAGTAGTGACCACCTGGCAACCCATAAGGTCTTTCCAGTAGTAGTCGCCCTCTTCCAGCTGTGGCAACTGCGACGAATCCACGACAATTTCACAATTAGTCAGCGCATTCGCGGCATCACGATCGTCAACGCCTTTCAGCTTGATGATGATGTCCTGATTGTGGTGACGCCAGCTTTCCAGCTCGACCTCTTCCCACTTACCGGCCTTCTGGATAAACCAGGGCTGGTAATCAAAAATGCTATCAGCGTCTTCAGTGGAGGAAAACACTCTGAGCCAACCACGGATACCGTAGCAAGAACCCATTTTTCCCAATACGATCGGTTCAACAGGTGCTTTATTGCTCATCATGACCACCGTGACAGATTAAGCTGCTTTGTTTGCTGCTTTGATCAGCGTAGCAACGCGATCGGAAACAGTAGCGCCCTGGCCAACCCAGTGAGCGATACGATCCAGATCCAGACGAGTTTCTTCTTCTGCGCCAGAGGCCAGTGGGTTGAAGAAACCAACGCGCTCGATGAAGCGACCGTTGCGTGCATTACGGCTGTCAGTAACAACAACCTGGTAGAACGGACGCTTTTTAGCGCCGTGACGAGCTAAACGAATAGTAACCATAACATCCTCTTGTGTGAATAAAACAACCGGGCCCCATCGAGGAACGGAGCCCGGGTGTCATATTAAAAGCCCGAAAATTTTACTGATTTCTGGGGAAAATGCAATCAGCATCTTGATACTGAGCATTTACTCGCTCCGCTCGCTCTTCGGGCCGCCCTAAAGGGCGTTCAAAACACTCTTGTGTCTTGTCGAGCACAACCCGGAGCTAAAATGGCAAACAAGATAACCTTATGCCCTTGTTTTTAGCGGCCAGGGAATCCAGGGGGCATCATGCCTTTCATTCCGCGCATCATTTTTGCCATGCCGCCTTTCTTCATTTTCTTCATCATGCGCTGCATGTCGTCGAACTGTTTCAGAAGACGGTTAACGTCCTGCACCTGCATGCCGCAACCGGCTGCGATACGGCGTTTACGGGAACCTTTGATGATGTCCGGGTTAGCACGTTCTTTGAGGGTCATCGAGTTGATGATCGCCTCCATACGCACCAGCACCTTGTCATCCATCTGCGCTTTTACGTTGTCAGGAATTTGCCCCATACCCGGCAGTTTGCCCATCAGGCTTGCCATGCCGCCCATGTTTTTCATCTGACGCAGTTGTTCAAGGAAATCGGTGAGATCGAAACCATCACCTTTTTTCAGTTTGCTCGCCAGCTTCTCAGCCTGTGCGCGGTCAACCTTGCTCTCGATATCTTCGATCAGCGACAGTACGTCGCCCATACCGAGGATACGGGAAGCGATACGATCCGGGTGGAACGGCTCCAGCGCTTCAGTTTTCTCGCCTACACCGAGGAATTTGATCGGCTTACCGGTGATATGACGAATAGAAAGCGCCGCACCGCCACGGGCGTCACCGTCAACCTTAGTCAGAACCACACCGGTTAACGGCAGGGCTTCGTTAAACGCTTTCGCGGTATTCGCCGCATCCTGACCGGTCATGGCGTCAACAACAAACAGGGTCTCTACCGGGTTGATAGAGGCATGCACCTGCTTGATCTCGTCCATCATCGCTTCATCAACGTGCAGACGACCGGCGGTATCCACCAGCAGCACGTCGTAGAACTTCAGCTTCGCTTCTTTCAGCGCCGCATTAACGATGTCGACAGGCTTCTGGGCAACGTCCGACGGGAAGAAATCCACGCCAACCTGCTCTGCCAGTGTTTCCAGCTGTTTGATTGCCGCCGGGCGATACACGTCGGCAGAAACAACCAGCACCTTTTTCTTGTGTTTTTCGCGCAGGAATTTACCCAGCTTACCAACGCTGGTCGTTTTACCCGCACCCTGCAAACCAGCCATCAGCACGACCGCTGGCGGCTGAGCGGCCAGGTTAAGTACCTGGTTTTCTTCGCCCATCGCCGAAACCAGTTCATTACGAACGATTTTGACGAACTCCTGACCCGGAGTCAGGCTCTTGTTAACTTCATGACCAACCGCTTTTTCTTTTACGCGGTTGATAAAATCACGCACGACCGGTAACGCAACGTCTGCTTCGAGCAGCGCCATACGCACTTCGCGCAGCGTTTCCTTGATGTTCTCTTCAGTAAGGCGTCCACGGCCGCTGATGTTGCGCAGCGTGCGCGACAAACGATCGGTTAAATTATCAAACATTGTCTCTCGCCTGGGTAGAAACGTTGGGTCGCGAGCTGCGACACATACACAGAATTTTGCCGCAGTATAACATGAAGGCGGCTTTGTTGTTATGCAACGGTTGGAGCAGGCGTCACGTAACGTTATACTGCTTCTCTTTCTTATTAAGACAACTGCCGACGCCTATATGCCTGTTTTCGCACTGATCGCCCTTGTTGCCTATTCTGTCAGCCTCGCGCTGATCATTCCCGGCCTGCTGCAAAAAAACAGCGGCTGGCGGCGCATGGCTATTCTTTCGGCGGTGATCGCACTAATCAGCCACGCTTTTGCACTGGAATCACGCATTATTCCTGGTGACGGTAGCGTACAAAACCTGAGCGTGCTGAACGTCGGTTCGCTGGTCAGCCTGATGATCTGCACGGTGATGACCATTGTTGCGTCTAAAAATCGTGGCTGGCTGTTGCTGCCGATTGTCTACACCTTCGCGTTGATCAATCTGGCCTTAGCCACCTTTATGCCCAATGAGTTCATCACCCACCTGGAAGCCACACCGGGCATGCTGGTGCATATTGGTCTGTCGCTGTTCGCTTACGCGACGCTGATCATTGCCGCGCTCTACGCCATGCAGCTCGCCTGGATTGACTACCAGCTGAAAAACAAAAAGCTGGCGTTCAACCATGAGATGCCGCCGCTGATGGTCATTGAGCGTAAGATGTTCCACATTACGCAGGTTGGTGTTGTTCTGCTGACGTTAACACTCTGCACCGGCCTGTTTTATATGAAAAACCTGTTCAGCGTGGAGAATATCGACAAAGCGGTTCTCTCCATCGTCGCGTGGTTTGTCTATATTGTCCTCTTATGGGGCCATTATCATGAAGGCTGGCGCGGTCGTCGCGTGGTCTGGTTTAACGTTGCGGGCGCAGGCATTCTCACCCTTGCCTATTTTGGCAGCCGCTTTATACAGCAATTTGCTGGCTAAGTAACAAAGGAGTTCCCCCTGGAACACATCTCTACCACCACGCTGATCGTCACGCTGATCGTCATGGTGGTCATCTCCGCCTATTTCTCTGGTTCAGAAACCGGCATGATGACCTTAAACCGTTACCGGTTACGTCATCGTGCGAAGCAGGGTAACCGTGCCGCGCGTCGCGTTGAAAAATTACTCCGAAAACCGGATCGCCTGATTAGCCTGGTGCTTATCGGTAACAACCTCGTCAATATTCTCGCCTCTGCACTGGGTACCATCGTTGGGATGCGCCTGTATGGTAATGCGGGCGTCGCCATCGCCACCGGTGTACTGACGTTTGTGGTGCTGGTGTTTGCTGAAGTACTCCCAAAAACCATCGCCGCGCTTTACCCTGAAAAAGTCGCCTACCCGAGCAGCTTCCTGCTTGCGCCACTGCAAATCCTGATGATGCCGCTGGTATGGCTCCTGAATATGGTTACCCGCTTACTGATGCGTATGGTGGGAATCAAAGCCGATGTCACCATCAGCAGCGCGCTCAGTAAAGACGAGCTGCGCACTATCGTGAACGAATCCCGCTCGCAAATATCCCGTCGTAACCAGGACATGCTGCTCTCGGTGCTGGATCTGGAAAAGGTCAGCGTTGACGACATCATGGTACCGCGCAATGAAATCGTCGGGATTGACATCAACGACGACTGGAAAGCCATCGTTCGCCAGCTGACACACTCGCCGCACGGGCGTATCGTGCTCTATCGTGACTCACTGGACGACACCATCAGCATGCTGCGCGTGCGCGAGGCCTATCGCCTGATGACCGAGAAAAAAGAGTTCACAAAAGAGGTGATGCTGCGCGCCGCAGACGAAATTTACTACGTACCGGAAGGAACGCCACTCAGCACGCAACTGGTGAAGTTTCAGCGTAATAAGAAGAAAGTCGGGCTGGTAGTGGATGAGTACGGCGACATTCAGGGACTGGTGACGGTCGAAGATATTCTGGAAGAGATTGTCGGGGACTTTACGACATCAATGTCACCTTCCCTTGCTGAAGAAGTCACTCCGCAAAATGACGGCTCCGTGCTGATCGACGGTAGCGCCAATATTCGTGAACTTAATAAAGCCTTTAACTGGCATCTGCCGGAAGACGAGGCTCGCACCATGAACGGGATGATTCTGGAAGCACTGGAAGAGATCCCGGCAGCGGGCACGCGGGTACGAATTGATCAATACGATATTGATATCCTGGACGTGCAGGACAATATGATTAAGCAGGTGAAAATTCTGCCCGTTAAGCCGATTCGGGAAAGTATTTCTGAGTAGGAAGTCGAATGTAGGCCGGGTAAGGCGAATGCCGCCACCCGGCACTACAGATGGCAAATTACGCTTTCGCTTTCGCCACGGTCACCATTGCAGCACGAATGGTACGGCCGTTCAGGGTATAACCTTTCTGCATCACGCCCAGCACATTACCTGCGGTAACGTCTTCTGATTCCACCATCGCAATCGCCTGGTGAACGTTTGGATCCAGCGGCACGTTGGTATCGGCAATCACTTCCACGCCAAACTTGCGAACCACATCAAGCATAGATTTCAGCGTCAGTTCGATGCCTTCAATCATTGCCGCGTTGTCCGGGTTAGCTTTGTCAGCCACTTCCAGCGCGCGATCCAGGCTATCCACTACCGGCAGCAGTTCGTTGACGAATTTCTCCAGCGCAAATTTATGCGCTTTTTCAACGTCCATCTCAGTACGGCGGCGCAGGTTTTCCATTTCCGCTTTGATGCGCAGCACACCTTCGCGCTCACGATTCTGTGCTTCTACCAACTGGGCTTCCAGATTCGCAATTTTTTCATCGCGCGGGTCCACCTGCTCAGCAGACGCGTCTGGCTCTAACGCCTCAACTTCATCGTGCTGTTCCGTGATAATTTCTTCAGGGGCTTGCCCCTCAGGCGTTTTCTGTTCTTTACTACTCATGAATTTCTCCGCGTTTTTCTGCATTCATCTCGCTAACTTCGCTTATTATGGGGATCAGTTTCCGGGATTCAAGGGAACAAGACAGATTGTCATCATTCATCAGGCACAAGGACCTCCAGAAAATGAATAATCATTTCAGGTGTATTGGGATCGTCGGGCATCCGCGTCACCCTACCGCATTGACGACACATGAAATGTTGTATCGCTGGCTGTGTAGCAAAGGCTATGAAGTGATGGTCGAACAGCAAATCGCTCAGGAGCTGCAGCTCAAGGGCGTCAAAACCGGCACGCTGGCGGAAATTGGCCAACAGGCAGACCTCGCTGTGGTGGTCGGCGGCGATGGCAATATGCTGGGCGCAGCACGTACCCTCGCTCGCTATGATATCAAGGTCATCGGTATCAACCGCGGCAACCTCGGTTTTCTGACTGACCTCGACCCGGACAACGCCCAGCAACAGCTGGCTGACGTGCTGGAAGGTCACTATATCAGCGAAAAACGTTTTCTGCTTGAAGCCCAGGTGTGCCAGCAAGACTGTCAGAAGCGCATCAGCACCGCGATTAACGAAGTGGTTCTTCACCCCGGCAAAGTGGCGCACATGATTGAGTTCGAAGTCTACATCGACGAAATCTTCGCCTTCTCACAACGTTCTGATGGGCTCATTATCTCCACGCCAACAGGTTCAACGGCCTACTCGCTCTCTGCAGGCGGCCCAATTCTGACCCCGTCACTGGATGCCATCACGCTGGTGCCAATGTTCCCGCATACGCTCTCTGCCCGCCCGCTGGTCATTAACGGTAGCAGCACCATTCGCCTGCGTTTCTCACACCGCCGCAACGACCTGGAGATCAGCTGCGACAGCCAGATCGCACTGCCTATTCAGGAAGGTGAAGATGTATTAATTCGCCGCTGCGATTACCACCTGAATCTTATTCACCCAAAAGATTACAGTTATTTCAACACATTAAGCTCAAAGCTTGGCTGGTCAAAAAAATTGTTCTGATTTTGCATCCAGCACTTTACTGTATAAAAAACCAGTTTATACTGTATGAAAACACAGTTATGGTTTTTCATACAGGAAAGCAATTATGCTGGCACAACTGACCATCAGCAACTTTGCCATTGTTCGTGAGCTTGAGATCGACTTCCACAGCGGCATGACGGCAATCACCGGGGAAACCGGTGCGGGTAAATCCATTGCCATTGATGCCCTCGGCTTGTGCCTCGGCGGCCGTGCAGAGGGTGATATGGTGCGCACCGGTGCAAACCGTGCCGATCTCTGTGCCCGCTTTTCCCTGAAAGATACCCCGGCCGCCCTGTGCTGGCTGGAAGAGAACCAGCTGGAAGACGGACGTGAGTGTTTACTTCGTCGCGTCATCAGCAGCGACGGCCGCTCTCGTGGCTTTATTAACGGTACAGCCGTCCCTCTTTCCCAACTGCGCGAACTCGGCCAGTTGCTCATCCAGATCCACGGTCAACACGCCCATCAGCAGCTGATTAAACCAGAGCAACAGAAAGCCCTGCTCGACGGTTACGCGGGTGAGTATGCGCTCACTCAACTGATGGCGGAGCACTATCGCCAGTGGCACCAGAGCTGTCGCGAGCTCGCACAGCATCAACAGCAAAGTCAGGAGCGTGCTGCACGTGCTGAGTTGCTGGAATATCAGTTGAAAGAACTGAACGAATTCAACCCACAGGCGGGTGAGTTCGAGCAAATTGATGAAGAGTACAAGCGTCTGGCCAACAGTGGTCACCTGCTCTCGACCAGCCAGAATGCGCTGGACATGCTGGCGGATGGCGAGGACGTGAATCTGCAAAGCCAGTTGTATAATGTGCGTCAGTTAGTCACTGAACTGGCCGGTATGGACAGCAAACTCTCCGGTGTACTGGATATGCTGGAAGAGGCCACCATTCAGATCTCTGAAGCGGGCGACGAACTGCGACACTACTGTGAACGTCTGGATCTCGATCCCAACCGTCTGTTCGAACTGGAGCAACGCATCTCCAGACAGATTTCGCTGGCGCGCAAGCACCACGTCACGCCAGAAGAATTACCGGACTATTATCAGTCTCTGCTTGATGAACAGCAGCAGCTCGACGATCAGGCCGACTCACTGGAAACCTTATCCCTGGCGGTGAATCTGCACCATCAGCAGGCACTCGTAACGGCAAAACAGCTGCATGATATCCGCCAGCATTATGCGCAAGAATTAGGCCAGCACATCACCGACAGTATGCACACCCTGGCGATGCCACACGGCGTGTTCACTATTGATGTCCGCTTTGAAGAAAACCACCTGACGGCTGAAGGTGCAGATCGCATTGAATTCCGCGTCACCACGAACCCTGGTCAGCCGCTACAACCTATTTCCAAAGTGGCATCCGGCGGTGAGTTGTCGCGTATAGCCCTGGCGATTCAGGTGATCACTGCTCGTAAAATGGAAACCCCGGCGTTGATTTTCGATGAAGTCGATGTGGGGATCAGCGGCCCGACGGCGGCGGTGGTCGGCAAGCTGTTACGTCAGTTAGGCGAATCAACTCAGGTGATGTGCGTCACCCACTTGCCGCAGGTTGCAGGCTGTGGTCACCACCACTTTATCGTCAGCAAAGAAACTGATGGTGAAATGACCGAAACGCATATGAAACCACTGGATAAACGTTCGCGTCTGCAAGAGCTGGCGCGCCTGCTCGGCGGCAGTGAAGTCACCCGCAACACCCTTGCTAACGCGAAAGAACTACTGGCGGCATAAACTTTTTCGGGATCTCAGGGTCATAGAGAACAATAAAAACGCCGCCAGACCGGTTTCAAAGTGGGGCAAGGTCTATTATCATCGGCATATTACATATGAGCCGCGTACTGCTCGGGCCCGAAAAGGAATCAAATCACTATGCGCTGTAAAACGCTGACCGCTGCCGCAGCGGTTCTTCTGATGTTGACCGCAGGCTGTTCCACTCTGGAGAAAGTGGTTTACCGTCCTGACATCAACCAGGGGAACTACCTTACTCCTAACGATGTGTCCAAAATCCGCCCAGGAATGACACAACAGCAGGTCGCTTATGCACTGGGAACCCCGATGATGTCCGATCCGTTTGGGACAAACACCTGGTTCTATGTATTCCGTCAGCAGCCAGGCCACGAAGACGTGACCCAGCAGACCCTGACGCTGACCTTCAGCAGCGCTGGTGTGTTGACCAACATCGACAACAAGCCTGCCCTGACCAAATAATCAGGCGTCAGAAATGCAAAAAGGTGCTCAATGAGCACCTTTTTTTGTTTTTTCTTTTTATCCCCCTCGCCCCTACAGAGAGAGGTAAAGTGAGGGGAAAAACGCTACTGCGCAGATTTCTCCGCACGTTGACGACGCAATTCTTTCGGGTCGGCAATCAGTGGGCGATAAATCTCAACCCGGTCACCGTCCTTCAGTACATCCGCAAGCTTAACCGGACGGCTATAAATCCCAACTTTATTCTTCGCCAGATCGATATCGCTGCGAAGCTCAAGCAGGCCTGAAGCACGGATAGCAGACTCAACCGTCGACCCTTCTTCCAGAGTCACACGCTGCAGATACTGCTTCTCTGGCAGCGCATACACCACTTCCACAGCAATCTTATGCGACACTGTAGACCTCTTTGGCGCGGGTCGTGAATGCCTGAACCATGTTTGAGGCCAGCTCTTTGAAGATGCGGCCAAACGCCAGTTCAATCAGCTTATTGGTAAACTCAAAATCCAGATGGAATTCGATGCGGCAGGCGTCAGCGCTCAGAGGCGTAAACTTCCAGCCTCCCATCAGGGTCTTAAACGGACCATCCACCAGATGCATCAAAATACTCTGATTATCGGTCAGCGTATTGCGGGTGGTGAACGTCTTGCTAATCCCCGCTTTGGAGACATCCACCGCCGCAGTCATCTGCGTCGGGCCAGATTCCAGTACCCGGCTACCGGTACATCCCGGAATAAACTGCGGATAAGACTGAACATCGTTCACTAACTGATACATTTGTTCCACGCTGTAAGGGACAAGCGCAGTACGGCTAATCTGAGGCATAGCATTTTCCATGGTCACACAACGGACAAATAATAACATTTATCACCTGTTAAAAAAACGCTAAGCCTCATCTCGTGCTAAGATAGCGCGTTAGACCTCACAGGACGCAATGAGGTGACTTTTTGAAATCAGATTACCGACGGCTTTACGACACTTATGACGAAGAAAAAAGCACATAAACCAGGCTCAGCGACCATTGCGCTCAACAAGCGTGCTCGCCATGAGTATTTCATCGAAGAAGAATTCGAAGCAGGCCTTGCGCTGCAGGGCTGGGAAGTCAAATCACTGCGCGCCGGGAAAGCGAACATCGGCGATAGCTACGTGATCCTGAAAGACGGCGAAGCCTTCCTGTTCGGCGCGAACTTTACGCCGCTGACCGTTGCCTCTTCACACTACGTTTGTGACCCAACGCGCACCCGTAAGCTGCTGCTGAACAAACGTGAGCTGGAATCCCTCTACGGACGTATTAACCGTGAAGGCTTCACTGTGGTTGCGCTCTCTATGTACTGGAAAAACGCCTGGTGCAAAGTGAAAATCGGCGTCGCGAAAGGTAAAAAACAGCACGACAAACGTACCGACCTGAAAGAGCGCGAGTGGCAGCTCGACAAAGCACGTATCATGAAAAACGCAGGACGTTGATTCTGCACACTTATTGTACTATTCAATAAGTTAGCGTTCTGGGCTGGTAACCAGGAAGTGAAATCTGGTATACTCAGCGTAACACTATTGGGGCTGATTCTGGATTCGACGGGATTTGCGAAACCCAAGGTGCATGCCGAGGGGCGGTTTGCCTCGTTAAAAGCCGCAAAAAAATAGTCGCAAACGACGAAAACTACGCTTTAGCAGCTTAATAACCTGCTCTGAGCCCTCTCTCCCTAGCTTCCGCTCTTAAGACGGGGATCAAAGAGAGGTCAAACCCAAAAGAGATCGCGTGGAAGCCCTGCCTGGGGTTGAAGCGTTAAAACTAATCAGGCTAGTACGTTAGTGGCGTGTCTGTCCGCAGCTGGCGTGCGAATGTAAAGACAAACTAAGCATGTAGTACCGAGGATGTAGAAATTTCGGACGCGGGTTCAACTCCCGCCAGCTCCACCAAAATTCTCCATCGGTGATTACCAGAGTCATCCGATGAAGTCCTAAGAGCCCGCACGGCGCAAGCCCTGCGGGCTTTTTTGTGCCTGTCGTTGTCCGAGAACATCCGGCTGAATCCAGAGAAAATTGGTACACGTTTAGGTACACGCTATACAGTGGTCCATTAAACGTGTACCAATTATGGAAGGGATCCAGACATGGCGCGCATCACACGCCCCCTCACTAACAACGAAATCCTTAAAGCCAAACCTCGGGAAAAAGACTTCACCCTTCATGATGGTGACGGCCTGTTCTTACTGGTCAAAACCTCTGGTAAAAAACTCTGGCGCTTCCGCTATCAACGCCCGGCCAGTGGCAGCCGAACTAATTTGAGTCTCGGCTCATACCCTGCCCTTACACTCGCAGCAGCTCGTCAGATACGCGACCAGCATTTAACCACGCTCGCACAAGGCATGGATCCGCAGCAGCAACAAGAACTGGCGTCAGAGCAACGTCAGATTGAGCTGGATAGCATTTTCTCAACAGTAGCCGCTAACTGGTTTCAGATAAAAAGCAGAAGCGTCACAGAAGATTATGCAAAAGACATTTGGCGCTCTTTAGACAAAGACGTGTTCCCCGCTATCGGTTCGATACCCGTTCAGGAGATTAAAGCCAGAACGCTTGTTGAAGCATTGGAGCCAATCAAAGCGCGTGGTGCGCTGGAGACAGTCCGCCGATTAGTACAGCGTGTGAACGAGATAATGATTTATGCGGTTAATACCGGTCTAATAGATGCCAACCCTGCTTCAGGTGTAGGTATGGCCTTTGAGAAACCCAAAAAGCAAAATATGCCGACACTGCGGCCAGAAGAATTGCCGAAGCTAATGCGCTCTTTGGTGATGTCGAATCTCTCTGTTACGACTCGCTGTCTAATTGAATGGCAGTTCCTGACCCTTGTGCGCCCTTCTGAGGCTTCTGGTGCTCGGTGGGTAGAGATCAATCTCGATGCCAAACTCTGGACAATTCCCGCCGAGCGAATGAAGGCTAAGCGTGAACACATTGTTCCTTTGTCTCCTCAGGCATTGGATATTCTTGAAGTGATGAAATCTGTTAGCGCTCATCGAGAACATGTTTTCCCAAGTAGGAACGATCCAAAACAACCGATGAATAGTCAGACTGCTAATGCCGCTTTAAAACGTATTGGCTATGGTGGAAAACTTGTTGCTCATGGTCTTCGATCTATCGCAAGTACTGCAATGAATGAAACTGGTTTTAATGCCGATCTGATTGAGGCAGCTTTAGCACATAGCGATAAAAATGAGGTTAGGCGTGCATATAATCGCTCAATATATTTAGATAAACGCATTGAGCTAATGGATTGGTGGGGGGAGGTGTTCGCAAGTCTTAACAGAAAAACCCCAAAAACACTGTTTAAATAAACATGTTTTTATTACCAGTTTTTTTTGTTTTGAATAAATATTATCTTTATCTTCTTATCAACCAAGCACTTAGTGAGGGTCATAAAAAGACTCTTACTAAAAACAATGGAATTGTGAGGAATACAATGGATTTTGATATTCTTATTGATCAAAGCCTTTCATCTTTCGTTACTGGGGGCGGGCCAAGCCAAATATCAAATAACAGCCTCCTCTCTATTATTAATGATTTCGAAGATGGGAGTTGGCGATATCAAAAATTTCACAGATTCATATGGGATAATATTTTACAAACAGCTCTTTCAAACCAAGAAAGAGAAGCCCTAATCGATGGTCCATTCACTTCACTTGCTCTTGCATCAAAAAACCTTAGACTTACTGATAGTGATCAAGACATAAGCAAAGGAAGCGAACTTGCGGAAATTTTTTTGTATGGAATAATGCGACATCACTTCAAAGCATTACCAGTCGTACCTAAAATATTCTATAAACAAAATAGCCAAGATAACGCAAAAGGTGCTGATAGTGTACATGTTGTCATTGTAGATAATAATAATTTCTCATTATGGTTTGGTGAAGCCAAATTCTATAACAGTATCGAAGATGGTCGTTTCGACACTATAATAACCTCTGTAAAAAATTCAATCACAACAGAAAAGCTAAGAAAAGAGAACAGTATAATATTAAATACACAAGATCTCTATGAATTAGTACAAGATGAAAAATTAAAACTTAAAATATCTAACACCTTATCTTCTAATAATTCGATGGATAATATTAAACCTTTACTCAACATACCAATTTTCATTTTGCATGAGTGTCCTATAACAGAAAACTCAAACAGTTTATCTGATAGTTATAAATCCTCCATAATTGAATTGCACAAAGAGCGAGCTCAAGCTTTTTTTAAAAAACACCAAGAAAAGATTAAAGATATTTATGACTATGATAAAATTAAATTTCATTTAATACTCTTCCCTGTACCAAAAAAAGAAATAATAATTGATAAATTTGTAGGTACTGTACGATACCATAAGGAGCAATAACATGGAGAATGAAATCAATAAAGATTGCAATGGAGAGCATCATGCAGAGCCTACACTACAGGATGAATATATCTTCTCGCACTGCCAAAGTATAAACATTCTAATTGATCAAAGAAATTATAATGAGGCTAGAAACAGCCTAATTTCATTATTAGACTATCATAAAAAAAACAACCTTCACTACAATCCTCTTGTTAACCATCTTATTAGATCGTTAGGGTTATATCCATATCTTCAAACAGACACCTCTGAATGGCATGACAGATTGGTCTATGACCTGTTCAAAGTTGATGTAGGATTAGCTAACCCTATAACATTACATCGAGAACAATCATTAATTTTAAAAAGACTATTGAGTGGAGAAAACCTAGCAATTAGTGCCCCTACTAGCTTCGGGAAAAGCTTTATCATAGACGCTTTCATATCACTAAAAAAACCTAATAATGTATTAATAATTGTACCAACGATATCCCTCACTGATGAAACTCGTAGAAGATTACATAGAAAGTTTTCCTCAGAATATAAAATAATTACTACTGCAGATGTTGATCTCTCTGAAAAAAACATTTTTGTATTCCCTCAAGAGAGGGCTATAAGCTATCTTGATAAAATTGAACATTTAGATCTTTTCATTATTGATGAATTTTATAAAGCCAGTGAGAAGCATGATAGAGACAGAGCACCAGCCTTGATCAAGGCAATGATGAAATTTACTAAGATTGCAAAACAGCGATATTATTTAGCACCAAACATTAGTGAAATCACAAATAACCCATTCACTAAAGGAATGGAGTTTGTAAAAATAGATTTTAATACTGTTTTTTTGGAAAAACATGATCTTTCCAAAGAAATTAAAGAAGATGACACTAAAAAATCCAAAGCATTGTTAGAGATTCTTTCGAATACTGACGGAAAGACTTTAATATATGCTGGCACATATAAAAACATTGAAAAAATATCAAACCTTGTTTTAAAAACACAATTAGATCATGAACCGTATCTTTTGAAAGAATTTTCAAATTGGTTAAAGATTAATTATTCTCAAAATTGGAAACTAGCCAAACTCCTTGAGAAAGGGATGGGTATACATAATGGTCGATTGCACCGTTCGATCAGTCAGTTACAAATAAAACTCTTCGAGGAAAAGCACGGAATCAAAAACATTGTTTCGACGTCCTCCATTGTGGAGGGAGTAAATACATCAGCTGAAAATGTTGTAATTTGGCAATGTAAAAATGGCAGTAGTAACCTTAAGGACTTTACGTACAAGAATATTATTGGCCGAAGTGGGCGGATGTTCAAACACTTTATTGGTAAAGTGTATTTACTATCAACACCGCCTCAAGAGGAAAACAACGAATTGGATTTAACCATTCCTGAATCTCTTGTGGGTGGAATTGACGAGATTGAGTATAAAAATGATTTAACGCCGGAGCAAATCTCAGCCATCATTGCGTACAAAGAAGAAATGAGATCTATTTTAGGGCATGAAACATTTAACAAACTATTAAAGGAAGGAGCATTCAAATCTAATGATTACTTACTAATAAGAGATATAGCCATTGATATAGCAAGCAAACCAAATGAATGGGCAAACATTGCATATCTCAATTCAAACAACCCCGATGAATGGGACTACTACTTATATAAGATAATTAATCTACAACCTGCCGGGTGGGGTGGTAGATACTCTAAATTCGTTTCATACATTAAGGTCGCAAGTTTAAATTGGAAATATACAATCCCCCAAATTTTAGAGACTTTATCTAATGATGGAATAACAATCGATGATTTCTTTGAGTTCGAGAAAAATTTAACATTTAAGTTAACCTCACTTTTGAATGATGTTAACGTTTTACTCTCTGAATTACTACCTAATAAAAATACAGATATATCACCATTTATATTTAAAACATCAAACGCGTTTCTCCCCCCAGTTGTTTATCAGTTAGAGGAATATGGTCTGCCTCGCATGCTCACGAAAAAAATATCGATTGCTTATAAAATAAACTTCGAAAGCGAATCTTTAACTTTGCATAAGATTATCGATCACTTAAAGGGCATAGAATCAATTATAGGATTGTCAGCCTCAATGGATGCAAGCCCTATGGAGGAGTATATCTTGAATAATTTCCTTGAAGGTGTGACATATAACCGATAAATGAGGTGCCGAACGATAGGTCGCAATGTAATTTACACCTCCTAATATTAAGGCTAGTCTCAGAAGTAAATTGTGTACATAAAGAACACCGATTCTAGTCTGAACAGATGTGTGTGTGCTTGAGTCATATCCATTTTAAATTGTGCACCTTCGATTTCGCGCGCAATGCTCTCCCCGCCCCGCCTACCCGCTTAATGGGGCGCTTTTAATGCATGTGCATTAACGGTCTCAGGGCTCGCCAGTGCTGGCGCTATCGGGGGATTACGTGTCGATAAAACGAATGCAAAACCATGTGTAAGCACACCTGTTTTACTTCCACGCACTTTTTTGAGTACTTCCACATTTTAAGCCATCATCAGGCACTCATCCGACACCGGGTTATCCAGAAGTCCCTGCAACCGCTTACTGCGACATACAACCCGCAGATTTCCCCTCGTGATATTGTCCATAAAAAGGAGCATCGAGCGTTGGAATATAAGGCCAGTCAACTTCGCTTTTTATGATATTTCGCGCAGCCATTGCTTCTTGCTCGGTTAAAAACATCCCTGAAAGACTGTTGTCAGCATCAATAGCAAAAAACGTAATCTCTGAGTCACAAAGTTGAGCGTTAACAATAACGAAGAGAGAATATGTTGCTCTTGCCCAACTTTCCTCTTCAGAACCAGGGACTTCTGCAGAATATATAGTGAACTCCTCTCCATTACACGACACTTTGTATTCTGGGATTTCAGAATCAATATACTCATAAATCTGAGCGGGATTGCGGATATGTTTTTTTAACTCAGGCAGCAAGCGTTGATAAGCCCCGGCAATCCTTTCTTCAGCCAATGTCTCAGCATCCAGAGAAATCAGGTCATCATAGTTCAAAGGACTTTCAGTGTCTTTGACATTGTCCTTCCGAAATGTTGGCAGCATTTTCAGCAATCCAGAAAACATAACATATTCCTGAGCAAAGAGTTTTTGTTACTGAAGGTAAGATACAATACTTGTACAGCCCCTGACACCCTCCAGCCACTAACTATTATGCTGTATGGCGTTCTGCTTCACTTACAGTCTATTCCTAAAGCCACCCGCGCATTTCGCATGTCATCCTTAATCACGCTCATAACACGAAAACGTTAATTGAGGATAAATGATGAAAAAAACAATTATCGCATTATCTGCCGTTCTGCTGGCTTCTCCTGTTTTTGCGGCGACCACACATGCAACCGACGATACCGTCGCCACGGCGAACGCGCACGCCAGCACGGCGAAGCAAAAGCTGCATGAAGAACAGAACAAAGGTGAAGAGCTGAAGCTGAAACAAAAGCATGCCGCAGAAGGTAAAAGCGAAAGCTTTGGCAGCAAGGTCAGCGAAGATTCCCAGAAAGCCTGGCATAAAACCAAAGAGGGTACCGAGAAAGGCTGGGACGTAACCAAAGCCAGTGCAGAAAAAGGCTGGAATAAGGCCAAAGAGGGTGCCGCTGAGCTGGAAAAGAAAGTCACTGAATAACCCCTCCGAAAGGTCGCGCAAGCGGCCTTTTTTATTTCCCTCCCCTGTCCTCCTTCCATACCAACCGGAAACGCTAAAATAAAAGCGTGAAGACCGCATATTCTTCATTCCCTGAAGAGAGGTACACGCAGATGAACATTAAGGAAGTCGCACCTGAAACCCGTGGCGTCACCGTTGAGCTTCTTGCCAGCATTGACCTGGGCCCTGAAATTGCCGGGATGGAAGGCCGTCAGCTTCGTATGCGTAAGGTCACTATCGATCCGGGAGGTGTGTTTGGCCCGGTACATAACCATGTTGATCGTCCCGGCACTGTCTACATTTTACAGGGCACCATTACCGATCACCGAAATGGCATTGCAACAGACTATGGCCCGGGCGTGGGCTGGCCTGAAGATCACAACACGATTCACTGGCTGGAAAATCGCGGTAGCACCCCGGCCGTTGAAATCTCCGTTGATATTGTTCACATTGTCTGAACCCTGGACCGGCCCGACGGGGGTCGGTTCGGATATTACGCGGCGAATAAAATCTCTGCGTCAGGCGTTAATACAATGCCTGAATGATGGAGATGCTTAGATGATGCGTAATATCGCTCTGCTGATTGTGATATTGCTTAGCCCGATGGTGAATGCAACCCCTGTCCGCTATGCCATTGACCAGCAAAAAACAGGAATTGTGCTCTCCTGGCGCGCGTTCGGTGGCATACTCTCGCAGGCATGGCTCAAAGGGGTTACGGGCGATGTCATCCTCGATCCAGCGAACGAATTCAACGACCAGATCCATGTCACGATCCCCGTAGCCACACTGGTGGCATCCAATAGTCTGCTCACCTGGCAACTCAAAAGCGATATGTTTTTTGATGCTGCACGCTACCCGACAATCATCTTTATCAGTGACCGGGTGGTTACGCTGCAAAAGGATCATTTTCGGGTATTTGGCACACTGAACGTGAGAGAGATACGACGGCCGGTGATTCTGGATGTCATGCTCAAAGAGCATAACCTGGCATTTTTAGCGCTCCATGCCACTACGGCTATCTCGCGCGCGTCTTTTAACATGGATCGCTTTGCCCTGGTTGTCGATGACCGGATTGCGATCAATATTGATATTCAGGCCCGGCCCGGGCGCGAATCAACCAATCATGCGCAATAACGCCTGCGCGGTCTCCTGCAGTTGTGATGCGGGGTTACGTCCAATCAGGACAAACTGATGACCCCGACGGTTCCACCAGGCAATGTTCATGTTGTACCGTTTTTCCGCCTGAACGGGTGTGGTTTTCCCCTGCTCCGTTGCGGAGATGCACAGCGCCATCGGGCCATAATCATTGTGAAGCCAGGCAATCTGCGCAATAGAGGTTCGTTCATACCGCAGAATACGCACCATTTTCAGCTCTGCACCTGGCAGCATCAGCTGCTGTTCATTGAGCTGTAACCCTAAATCCTGCATCGTACGGGTCAACCCTTTCTGGAGTAACGCGGCCCCACTGTCGACATCCACCAGCGTTTCAGCACTGTAAAGCGACATGTATTGCGCCTCCAGATCACGAATCTGCTCGTTTTCATCCTGTTTTTCTGATGCCGGGCGCACCAGATATCCCAGACCGCTTCCTAAGACCAAAAAACTCAGCGAAGCGGCAATCAATGCGCGGCGGCTAACGCTTGCGCGTGGTTCAGGGTGCTCCGCAAGATGTTCCTCCAGCCTGGCCTGCATTCTTGCAAGCGGGGCATCGTTCAGCCAGGACGCAAAGGCGCTTTTATAATCCTGATGGCTTTTCATCAATTCGGCGGTTCGTGCAGACAGTTGCGTGTCACCGCGCAGGCACTGTTCAAACTGACGTGCATCCTCACTCTCCATCTCGCCATCCAGCCAGGTGACAATGGCATCGTCGTTATACGGGGGCGCAAAACGAATCGGTTTCAAGAGCGTTTCTCCTGTGCAGAGGGCGGCAGGTCAAACGACCTTGCCAGCGTGGCACGCGCGGTGGCTAACCGGCTCATAATCGTGCCGACGGGTACCGATAAGGTTTCTGCCGCCTCCTGATAGGTAAACCCTTCGACATAGACTAAAAACACGGTATTACGCTGCGCTTCTGGTAGCGCATTAACCCGCAGCATAATTTGCCGAAAACGCAGGCTGTCATCGTCCTGGTCACACGTGTCTGGAGCCTCCAGATCGTCACTTTCCACAAATCCCTGCCCCATGCGAACCCGACGCGCACGCAGGTCGGAAATCCATATTGAGTGGAGAATAGAAAACAGCCACCTGTCGATGCGCGTGCCTGGCGTAAACTGCGCGCTCTTTTCGAGCGCGCGCACGCAGGTTGACTGGACAAGTTCTTCCGCCGTATCACGATTATGCGACAACACCAGGCCGTAGCGCCAAAGGCGCGTGAGGTGTGCGGCAAGCTGCTGGCGAACGTCACTGGTTGTGATTTTACGACCCTCACGGTTGAACTCAGGATTCCGGATGTCCGTTAATGGCAGCCTGCAGGGTCACGATATTCCTCACAGGTTTGGCCACAAATACCGGCGATAACGTTCAGCTGTTCTTTCGCCAGATCGGGGCGTCCTTTTACCATCCAGGCTTCACCCAGATACTCACGCGCTTTGGCATAGTTAGGGTTCAGGGCAAGAGAGCGCTGATAATACCCAATCCCTTCATCCGTGCGGCCCAGTTTGCGGGTGGCGTACCCCCGGTAATTCCAGGCTTCTGCCGTATTGCTATTTTTCAGGGTGTTGAGAAGGTTTAATGCCGCCTGATACTCCCCTTTCTTAGCAAGATGGTAGGCATAGTTAGTTTTGTCCTGATCGCTAAGACTGCTGCTTTTATCAGGCACGCATTTCTGGGTGGTGCTGTCATACACCTGTCCGGAAGGACAGTCAGGCGTTTTACTATTAGTACTATTATTGCCCATAGCCAGCGCTTGTGGGGCATGCAGGAACAATAACAGCACCGGAACGGCCAGATAGCGGACGGTGGCGAAGGTTTTCATATTTTGCTCCAGGGTGAATGCACAGTAGGTGTACATAGTGTTAACGCGCAGTAGCGCGTTTTTATTCATCACCTGAACATTTTTTCTGCACACCGGGCTCATTCATCCCCGGGAGAGTGGCTACACATTGGTTCTCAATAGTACATTCAGCATATGAATAATAAGTGAATCACTATTAGCGTGATTATATTAATACGCGTCACGAAAAAACTAAAAATAAAATAGCAAACATAATATATCATACACCACGCTCCATTTATTGCGGCTTAAATGGAGGTTAAGCCGCGTTAAATGATCGTGTAAATAAATTAAATTAACATCACCAGAAAATACCCCCTATCGCAAATTAACCTCTCTCCGTCACGAACCAACCCCCTTAAACCCCGCGCCACGCCTGGCGTTAAAAGCCATACACACGAAAAAACCACCTCTCTGCTGCATTAATATTTATTCTCTCCATCAGGTTTGCGTAATTGAATTTTTATAGCTATATCATTTTTAGACGAACAAAAAACAATAACACTACGAATTAAAGGGATTTATATAAAGAAGAAAAAAACAACTTAATATTATCTGAAGGAAATAATAGATATCGGACGCGTATAGCCAATTTTTATTCTGGCGGGCTTCGTTCGCACTGAAGAAATCATCATCGTGTTACTCATCAAAATAGCATCACCACCAGGAGCCGTAATCTCATGAGCCAAATATCTGTTATCTCAAAACTGACTGGCGTGAAAACGACCACGGAAGGGACTCAGGTCTCGCTGAATCATTCCTCTATCGTTAAGCTTCACCTGGAGCGCGCCGATATTCAGCATTTTGCCAGAAATAACAACGATCTGGTGCTCACCCTGCATTCTGGTGAAACCATCGTCATCAAGAATTTCTACGTCACGGATGCACAGGGTCTTAGTCAGCTGGTACTGGAAGATGACAACGGCGCATTGTGGTGGATTGAAGACCCCACTGCAGCAGCCGCGCATTATGAATCCATTGCCCTCAACGGACGTTTTGCTGGCCGCTGCAGGCGGTGAATCAACCACCGGTGGTGCAATCTGGCCCTGGGTTCTGGGCGGCGTTGCGGCAGCCGGAGGCATAGCGCTGGCTGCCGGTGGCAGTGGCAGTGGCGGTGGCGGTGGCGGTGGCGGTGGACATAGCAACAGCGGAAGTAGCGACCCGGCGGATCCCGCAGACCCTCCGTCCCCGGATAAAACAGCTCCCGTTGCACCTGCTATTTCCGGCGTAACGGACAATGTCGGTACAGTCCAGGGCGCACTCACCAGTGGTCAAAGCACCGATGACTCCCGCCCAACCTTTAGCGGAACAGCAGAGGCCGGATCAACGGTAACGGTTTACGACAACGGGACAGCCATCGGTAGCGTAGCGGCAGGCAGTGACGGCAAATGGAGTTTTACCCCGTCGACAGATTTAAGCGAAGGTACACATAACATCACCACCCAAGCCACCGATGCTGCCGGGAACACTGGCCCGGGGTCTTCTTCATTTGCCGTGGTTGTGGACACCACACCGCCGGACACACCCACGCTCCTGAGCGCAACTGAGCGCAACGGTGCGACGGCGACACAAATTCAGAGCGGTCACTATACCCATACCGGTACACCTGAGATTTCCGGAAAAGGTGAGCCTGGCGATACCATCACCCTCTACGATCAAGGGGTGAAAATTGGCGAAGCCAACGTCGACAGTAACGGAAACTGGCATTTTACCCCCGGTTCCACACTGACCGAAGGTACACACTCCCTGACGATCACGGAAACCGATCCGGCCGGGAACACCAGCGGCATCTCCAGACCACTGGACTTTATTGTTGATAACACGCCCCCGGGCGCACCAACCGATCTCGCCATCACCCCCGACGGCGGCGCGCTGACCGGTAAAGCCGAAGCGGGCAGTACTATCATCGTCAGCAACAGCACCACCATTGTTGGTACGGCGGTGACGGACGCCCAGGGCAATTTCACGGTACCGCTCAACCCTGCCCAGTTGAATGGTGAAACCCTTTCAGCCACCGCCACCGATGCCGCAAGTAACACCAGCCCGCCCGCCAGTCTGACGGCTCCGGATACCACACCTCCGGCCATTCCGACGGGGATTGCGGTCAATCACGATGGCGATCATGTCACCGGGAAAGCAGAACCTGGCAGTACCGTCACCGTGAAAAATGAGCAAGGCACCCTCATCGGTACAGGTCAGGCAGATGGCAGCGGTAATTTCGATGTTACCCTCTCACCACCGCAGAAAAACGGTGAAGTGCTGGACGTGACGGCTACCGACGGTGCGAACAATACCAGCCAGCCCGCGCTGGCTATCGCCCCGGACACCACTGCACCAGGCGCACCAACCGATCTTGCCATCACCGCCGACGGCAGCACGCTGACCGGTAAAGCCGAAGCCGGTAGCAGCATCATCATCAGCAACGGCACGACCACTGTTGGCACGGCGGTGACGGACGCTCAGGGCAATTTCACGGTGCAACTGCACCCCGCCCAGCTTAATGGTGAAACCCTTTCAGCGACCGCCACCGATGCCGCAAGCAACACCAGCCCACCCGCCAGCCTGACGGCTCCGGATACCACGCCTCCGGCCATTCCAACAAATGTCGTGGTCAACCACGATGGTGATCATGTCACCGGGAAAGCAGAGCCTGGCAGTACCGTCACCGTGAAGGACGAGCAAGGCTCCATCATTGGCACTGGTCAGGCAGATGGCAGCGGTCATTTCGATGTCACCCTCTCAACGCCACAGAAAAACGGCGAAGTGCTGGACGTGACGGCCACCGACGGCGCGAGCAATACCAGCCAGCCCGCGCTGGCTATCGCCCCGGATACCACCGCACCGGGCGCACCAACCAATCTCGCCATCACCGTCGACGGCGGTACGCTGACCGGTAAAGCCGAAGCCGGTAGCACCATCACCATCAGCAACGGCACCACCGTTGTCGGCACGGCGGTGACGAACGATCAGGGTAATTTCACGGTTACGCTCACCCCATCCCAGCGCAATGGCGAAACCCTTTCCGCCACCGCTACCGATGAGGCCGGGAATACCAGCACGCCAGGAACCCTACTCGCGCCAGACACCACGCCGGCGCAAACACCTGAAATTCTGGGTGTTGTTGATAATGTGGCCGACTTTACCGGCAATATCAGCAACGGCGGCCTGACGAACGACAACCACCCAACGATTTACGGCAAAGGTGAAGCGGGTACTACGCTCAGTCTTTACAGCAACAACACGCTGATAGGCACGGTGGTGATCCAGCCAGATGGCAGCTGGTCATTCCCGGCAAACGCACCACTGTCTGAAGGCGGGAACGTTATTACCGCACAGGCGGTGGATGGGAAAGGCCAGGCAAGTAGCATTTCTGCGGCCTGGAATGTCACTGTCGATACCACCCTCCCCGATACCCCCGTACTGAAAAATGTGCTGGATGATGTTGCAGAAAATACCGGCCCCATCACCAGCAGCCAGGTGACCAACGACAGCACCCCAACCTTTAGCGGTACTGGCGAAGCGGGGGCGACCCTCAACGTCATGGAGGGGGGGGGAACGTCATTGGTACGGCAAATATCGACGCGAATGGCGTCTGGACATGGACGCCTGCCAGCGGGCTGAGCAACGGCACACACAACCTGACGTTTGTCGCCGTGGATGCAGCCGGTAACCATAGCAACCCGACCTCTGTCTTCCAGGTGAATCTCTCCACCACCGCACCTGGGGTCCCGACCATTGATTCGGTTACCGATGACGTTGGCAGCACTCAGGGCACGGTGACCAGCGGTAAGCCAACCGATGACAACCGGCCTCTGCTGGAGGGCACAACCACTGCAGGCAATACCATTGCCATTTATGATGGTAATACGCTGCTGGGCAATGCCACCGTCGATCTTTCCGGACACTGGAGTTTCACGCCAGGCATCCCGTTAGCCGATGGCACGCACAACATCACTGCCGTTGCCATTAACGCTGCGGGCAATACCGCCACCTCCGCTCCTTTTTGTCGTGGAAGTCGACAACCGTTGCCCCAACAGCCCCGTCAACACCGGTAGTCACCGTCAACCCGGACGGTGTGGACGTCATTCTGTCTCCAGGACAACCCACGCGGGATACCACCCCAACGCTTAGCGGCAGCGGTAATGTGGGTGATGTGATCACCATTTATAACGGTAGCACTCCGCTGGGTACCACAACGGTAGATGGCACGGGTCACTGGAGCTGGACGCCTAATCTCCACTGCCTAACGGCACCTACGACATCAGTCTTACAGCCACGGACAAAGATGGTGCGGGCAACGAAAGCGCCGCGTCGCAGGCTGCAACCCATTATCATTGATACCAGTGCGCCAGCCACACCTGCGGCTCCGGTGGTCACCGACAACGTGGATGCCCACACCGGCCCGGTCAGCAACAACGGCTCAACAAACGACGGCCCGCCCGGTATTAAGCGGTTCCGGTGAACCCGGTGCGGTGATCACCCTGTATGACAACGTCAATGGCACCAAAAGTGTGCTGGGCAGCGTAACGGTCGACCCGACCGGTCACTGGAGTTTCCAGCCATCCACTGCGCTAAGCCAGGGCAACCACACCTTCAGCACCACGGCGAAGGATGAGGCAGGCAACATCAGTACAGAAAGCCCAACCATCACCGTTAATGTGGATACCGTTGCACCAGATCAGCCTTCCGGGCTGAGCATCAACGGACAAGGCACCATCCTCTCAGGGACGGCGGAAGCAGGCTCTACCGTGGAAGTACGTGATGCCAGCAACACGCTGATTGGCACCGGAACTGCGGATGTTAATAACCACTTCACTGTCACGCTCTCTTCACCACAGGCGTCAGGAAATAACCTGAGTATCACCGCCGAAGATAGCGCCGGAAATACCAGTAACGCGACGTCCTGGACGGTGACGGGTACCGTGCAGCCACCGGTGATTGATGCCATTCTCGATGATGTGGGGCTGATTCAGGGGAACGTTAAAGGCGGCATCTCTGACGATCCCCTCCCGACCATCAGCGGCACGGCTCAGGCAGGCAGTACGGTTAACCTCTACCAGGATGGCATACTCCTGACGACCATCACGCTGCTGCCAGGTGAAACCAACTGGAGTTTCCAGCTCATCGTGCCGCTGACTCCGCTGGCGCACAGTTTTACAGCCACCGCCACGCTGGGGGCGAACACCAGTGCCTCCTCCGACCAGGCGAGTGTCACCATCAACCTTTTGACCCCAGGTACGCCGGTGATCGGCGCGGTGACGGATGATGTGGCTCCATATACCGGCCCGCTGACAAACGGCCAGACCACCAACGACAACACGCCAACCCTGAGCGGCACAGCCGGTGCGAATAACACCGTCACCATCTATGATGGACTGACGAAACTTGCCGACGTGGTCGCCGGTGCTGACGGTAAATGGAGCTATACCCCAGGCACACTCTCTGACGGAAGCCATAGCCTGACGATTACCGTCACCGATATCACTAACATCCCCAGCGTACCGTCTGAAGCGTTCGTGGTGGTGGTGGATACCACCCCGCCCACGAAACCTGGTATTGATACCATTACAGACGATGTCCCACTGCTGACCGGAAACGTAGACAAAAATACCGCCACAAACGACACCACACCGACCCTTTCAGGCCACGCCGAAGCGGGCAGTACCGTATCCATTCGCGATAATGGCGTTGAGATAGGGACAGTGACGGCAGGCGCTGGCGGTACCTGGACCTTTACACCGACAAAAGCGCTGAATGACGGCACACATGATTTCACGGTAGTTGCCACCGATAGCGTCGGTAATCAAAGTGTCGTTTCGGATGACTACAGCGTGACCGTTGCCACCACACCACCGGCACAGCCAACGCTGGATACCGTGTATGACGATCTCCCGTCCGGTACGGGGAACCTGACCAACGGCCAGCTCACTAACGACAGCACGCCGACGCTCAACGGTACAGGGGTTAACGGTACCACCATCCATATTCTGGATAATGGCTCACCCGTTGGCACTGCGATTGTCACGAACGGAACCTGGAGCTTTACACCCACAGTACCGCTTGGCGAGGGTGTACATAACCTGCGCGTCTACGCCAGCGATAACGCGGGCAATACTTCAACAACCACGCCAGCCTTTGCCATAACTGTTGATGCAACCCCACCGGCTAACCCGGTGGTTACTGGCGTGCTGGATGATGTTGGCCCGGTAACCGGGCAAATCGGCGCGGGGGGAACCACCAACGACAGCAAACCAACCCTCAGTGGTACGGGCGAAGCAGGCACCACCATCCACATTACCGATGGGGGTACGGAGATAGGCACCGCCGTCGTGACGGCCGGTGGCACCTGGACATTCACCCCGGCCACAGCGCTGTCAGAAGGTACGCATAATCTGGTGATTTCGGCCACCGAACCGGCCGGAAACAGCAGCCTCGTCAACCCGACGCTCACGTTTACCGTTGATACGGTCGCGCCGGTGGCTCCGCTTGTTATCTCCGTTGCCGACGATGTGGGCACGAAGCAAACGCCGCTCAGCAGCGGGCAATCCACGGATGACACCACGCCATCCTTTACCGGGTCAACCGAGCCGAACGCGCTGATCAGTGTTTACGATAACGGTACACTGCTTACTCAAATCGCAGCCGATGGCACGGGTGCCTGGACATATACGCCGCCAGCACTGAGCGAAGGTAGCCACGGATTTACCTTTACCGCCACCGATGCAGCAGGCAACGTTGGCCCGGCATCGACACCGTTCACGGTAGTCGTCGATACCACAAAACCGTCCGTGCCGCTTATCACCCAGGCGGTGGACGATGTCGGCACCGTTCAGGGAACGCTGAGCAACGGCCAATCTACTGACGACACCAGTCCGTTGCTGAAAGGCACCAGTGAACCGCTGGCGACAATCAACGTTTATGATGGTCTCACATTGCTGGGAACCACCACCGCCAATGCCAGCGGTAACTGGACGTATCAGGTCTCGTCTAACCTGAGCGAGACAACGCACAGCTTTACCGTGCGGGCGAGTGATGCCGCAGGAAACCTCAGCGATCCCTCCACACCGTTCACGCTGACAATTAGCACCACCCCACCGGCTCCCCCCGTTATCACCGCGGTGGTGGATGATGTTGGGTCAATATCCGGCCCGCTGACCAACGGCCAGGCCACTAACGACAATCTGCCAACGCTGTCAGGAACAGCGGTTGCCGGTTCGTTAGTTCGCATTTATGACGGCACCACGCTCCTCGGTAGCGTGGTTGCTACCAATGGCAGCTGGAGCTTTACCCCTGCAACAGCACTGAGCGACGGCCCTCATGCCCTGAAGGCCACCGCCAGTGACGCGGTGGGCAACCCAAGCGCAGACTCCAGCGTGTTTAACATCGTGGTGGATGCCACCGCGCCGAACACACCCGCTATCACCAGCATTCTTGATAATGTGGGTACCCTGACCGGTCCAGTTACCAGCTCAGTCCCCACCAACGACAACACGCCAGAGCTTCACGGTACGGCTGAAGCCAACGCCGTAGTACGTATCTACGACGGAGCCACACCAATTGGCCAGGTCACTGCCGATGGCAGCGGCAACTGGACGTTCACCACCGGAGCACTCAGTGACGGACAACATAACTTCAGCGTGACCGCGACCGATGCGGTAGGCAATACCAGCGCCGCCTCAACCATCAGCGCCATCGTGGTCGATACCGTCGCCCCGCTCGCCCCGGGCGCACTTGCAGTCGTGAATGTGGGAACCCTTGTGACCGGGACAGCAGAAGCGGGCAGTACCGTCACCATCACCACCAGCGGTGGCACGGTGCTCGGTACAGCGACGGTGGACGGAAGCGGTCATTTCAGCGTGACCCTCTCACCTGCGCAGACCAACGGCGAAACATTGACCGCGTATGCAACCGATAAAGCCGGTAACCTTGGGGCCTCCGCCAGCATCACCGCACCGTTTACCACCCTGCCAAATGCGCCGGTGATTGCCACCGTGAGCGACGATGTCGGCACCCTGAAAGGCACGCTGTCTAACGGGCAAACTACTGACGACACCACGCCAACGCTGGCAGGTACCGCACAGCCCGGTTCCACCGTCACCCTTTACAATAACGGAGTATTAATCGGCACAACCCTTGCCGATGGCAGCGGCAACTGGAGCTTCACCACGCCAGCGATGGGGGAAGGCAGTCACGCCTTTACCGCGACCGCAACCAACGGCTCCGGGACGGGTCCTGTCTCAGCCGCAATGACCGTGATCGTCGACACCACCGCGCCGAATGCCCCTACGGGTCAGTTCAACGCAGATGGCAGCGTGCTCACCGGCCAGGCAGAGGCGGGAAGTACCGTGACGATCCGCCTGCCCGATGGCACAACGTACACCGCAACGGCCAATGCCAGCGGCAGCTACTCGCTGACCTTTGTTAACAAACAGACTGATGGCGGTACGTTGACGCTGACGGCGACCGATACTGCGGGGAATATGTCTCTGCCGGGTCAGGTGCTGGCACCCAATCTGCCGCTCTCTGCCGCGAACAACGTTGATGAACTGAACTTCACCACCACAGCCACCGTCACTGACGCACAATACAGTGATTACGGTGTCCTGCTGGTTGGTGCGGTGGGCAACGTTCTCTCGCTGCTGGGGAACAACAGTGCGCAGGTGACCTTCAACGTCGACAACGGTGCGTCAGCGGATATCACCATCAATGCCTACGGGACAGGGGTGGTGCTCGGTTTGCTCAACAGTATGCAGCTTGTGGTGCAGCACTGGGATGCGACCAACAATGTCTGGACAACCGTGGTGGACACCGGGAACAACAGTACCCTGAACCTGTTAACCATCGGGGCCAGCGGCGTTTCCCTGAACCTGACCGGGCTGGCAGAGGGTCAGTATCGGGTGCTGACCTACAACACCAGCCTGCTGGCAACCGGCTCTTACAGTAGTCTGGATGTCGATGTCAGCCAGACCAGCGCGGGCACTATTGTTGGCGCTAACCTCAACGTCAGTGGAAACGTGATCACCGATGTGGACGCCAGTGCAGGCAGTGATAATGCACCAGCCGGCACGCTGCTCACGCAGGTGACCAATGCTCTGAGTCAGGTGACGGCCATCAACGCAACGGGTAGCACCGTGGTTCACGGGCAGTATGGCGATCTCACCATTAGCGCCGACGGGACTTACACCTACACGCTAACCACCACCAGCGCGACCGCCTATGGTCGTACGGAGAACTTCACCTATACCATTATGCACAACGGCGTAACAGCCAGTGCCCAGCTGGTGATCACGCTGGGCAGCAGTGCGCAAAACACCCACGCCATCGCCGTGGATGACTCTTCGACCTTTACCTTCGATACCAGTGTTCATGCTGTCGACAACGGTACATCGTCGCAGGGTGGCTTTACCGTGGTGGGTATCGGTCTGGGAAATGTGCTGACGCTTGATGTGCTGAGCGACCTCAGCAATCCAATCATCTATAACGTCGATCAGGGTACCACCCGCACCATGACGCTGCAGGCGAGCGTGGGTGGCGTGGCCATTGGCTCAGTGTTCGACCTTTACGTCTACAAATTCAATACCGCGACCCAGACCTACCAGCAATACCGGTATGAAAAAAGCTGGCTGACTGCGCCGCTGCTGGGGGGAACCTCCGGGAAGCTGACCGTGGATCTCCCGGCGGGTCAGTATCTGTTCCTGCTCAACACGGCATCCGGCATCACCGCCCTGACCGGCTACACCCTGAACGTGCTTGAAGATCACGTTTACGCCGTCTCCAGTACTGGCGGTAGCACTACCGGTAACGTCATGGCCGATGACATTCTGCCGACCAGCGTCACCGCCACCGTCACCGATGTGAACGGCGTACACGTCAACGCCTCCGGTCTGACCACCATTCAGGGGTTGTACGGCACACTGTCGATCGACGCACAGGGGAACTACACCTATACCCTGAACAGCGGCGTCGGGGCGGATAAAATCAGCACACCGGATACCTTCGTGTATACCCTCACGGATTCAACCGGCCATAAGGACAGCGCCTCGCTCAACATCACCCCAACGCCACACGCGCTGGACGCCATCAACGATGTCAGCAAGGTGATGACGTTCGACACCGTGCAACATACCGTGGCCTGGAGCGATACGTCCGTCGGGAGCACCAACTGGACGACAGCCCTGTTGAAATCCACCAGCGGAACCGGCAGCGGAACCTTTATCGTCGATCAGAACACCGCCCTGCACGACATCGTGCTGCATTTTAATATCTCTTCCCTGCTGCCGCTGGGTGGGCTGGCCGTGAGCTGGTCTATCACCCTGCAGGGTGCATCCACCCCCATCATTTCTGACTCGTTTACCGGAGGCTCTACCACCATCAACCTGAGCAGTCTGGATCTGGATGCCGGTACCTACACCCTGAGCTTCACCGGTACGGCCGGGCCACTGAGCATCGGTGGTATCACGATCACCCCGAGCGTCACGGGTACCTCAGTGTTCCTGAATAACGACGAAACCACCTCAGGCCATTCCGTCATCGGCAACATCTTCGACGGGACAGACTCACAAGGGGCGCTGGATCAGCTGGCGTCGGTGGATACGCGCCTGAGCATCACCGGTTATGACGGCCATGTCAGTACGCTCGACCCGTATACCACCAGCAACGCCACAGCAACCGTTGTGGGACATTACGGCACCCTCTCTGTTGGCGTCGACGGTAGTTACACCTACACGCTGAACAGCGGTATTTCGCTGGCGACCATGACCAGCAAGGAGGTCTTTAACTACACCCTCACCGCAGCCAACGGGCAAACGGACAGCGCTTCGCTGACCATCAACCTGTCGCCGCAGATGATCAGCACCAACCATAACGACACCCTGACGGGAAGCGTCTATGGCGACACGCTGATTTATCACGTGCTCGATACCACTGTGGGAGCCGCTACGGGCGGTAATGGCACGGGAGACCACTGGACGAACTTCTCCGTCTCACAGGGCGATAAGATCGACATCAGCGATCTGCTGGTCGGCTGGAACGGTCAGTCTTCAACGCTCGGTAACTACCTGCACGTCACGACCAGCGGAAGTAATACCGTGATTTCCATCGACCGCGACGGTGCGGGAAGCACCTACGCCAACACAACCCTGGTCACTCTGGATAACGTTCAGACCAGCTATGACGAGCTTGTGAATCAGCACCACAACATTATTACCTGACAACAAAAAATACCCCGGGCGCTCGTCGCCCGGGCATAAAGACAATAAAGCAGTACTCTTTTATTAGGGACAAGACATGAGAAAAAGAATGCCTCGCTGGTGGCTTTCGTGCTGCCTGATCGCCATATCCACCACTGTACATGCTGCAGTGGTGATCAATCCCCAACAACTCAGCGAGGAACAAGAGTTACCCGCTCTGGAAGGACGCGTTGCACTCCCGGCCAGTAAAACTCCCCCGGGCGTACTGATGCTGGACGATGCCGTCACACGCGCCGTGAGCTGGCACCCGGCAATTAGTGAGGCAGTAGGAAAACTCTACGAGCAATCTGAACAGGTCGACGTCGCCAAATCGAAGTATTATCCGCAGGTTAACGCCGGTATGGACAACGGCTATACCCACAATGGCGGGGATTCCGGCTTTACGCCTTCTCTGGTGTTATCCCTCTCGCAAATGCTTTACGACTTCGGCAAAGTGGCAAGCCAGGTTCGCGCCGAGAACGCGGGTGTCGCCCAACAGCAGGCCAACGTGCTGGTCAGCATTGATACCATCGCCCATGATACCGCCACCGCAATGGTGCAGGTTCAGACCTGGCAACAGATGGTCGAAACCGCCAGAGAGCAGCTTGATGCCCTTAACGCCATTGGTAAACTGACGCGACAGCGCAATGACGAAGGGGCCACCTCGCTCTCTGACGTCGTCCAGACCGATGCCCGCATCGAAGGTGCGCGCGCCCAGCTGATGCAGTACCAGGCCAATCTTGACAGTTCACGCGCCACGCTGATGAGCGACCTGGGGTGGAACAGCCTTAGCGCCATCAGCAACGACTTCCCCGACAGCCTGAAGCGCAGCTGTGACATCGCCGAGCCTGACGATCGGCTGGTGCCATCAGTGCTTGCCGCGTGGGCACAGGCCGGTGTCGCGCAGGCGAATCTGGATAACGCCAATGCCCAGATGACGCCGACCATCTCGCTCGAACCCGAAGTGCGCCACTATCTGAATGACAATTATGCGGGACACGGCTCACTGGATCGCACCCAGTACTCTGCCTGGGTCAAGGTACAGATGCCCCTCTACCAGGGCGGCGGGTTGACCGCACGGCGTAACGCAGCCGGACACGCGGTGGAAGCGGCGCAATCTACCATCCAGCGCACGCGCCTTGACGTGCGGCAAAAGCTACTGGAATCCCGTAGCCAGGTGATGAGCCTGTTGAGTACCCTGCAAATTCAGTCCCGCCAGGAGTCGCTCAACATCCGCACGCGCGAGCTGTACCAGCAACAATACCTTGATCTTGGTTCACGTCCGCTGCTTGACGTACTGAACGCCGAGCAGGAGGTGTATCAGGCACGCTTTACCCAACAACAAACCCTCGGGCAACTGCACCAGCTTCAGCTTAACTGCCTGTATAACACGGGCCGCATCCGCCATGCATTCAGCCTCGATAACCGCACCATTCAGTCTGTGGAGATCCAGCCATGAAACACACCGACATTCCGCAGGATGATGTATTGACCGGGCAGGCGCTGGCGCAGTGGGCGCAGGCCTTTGGCTATGTCGCCGACCATTACCGTGTGGCCTGTTCCCCCGGCGCACTAATGGCCAGCGCCCCCTGGCTATGCGGCAAACCAATGGTGCCAGCACTCACTCAGCTGGCGCGGGAAGCAGGGCTGTCGTTCCAGCCCCTGGAAACCACACAAGATAGCCTCAACAGCTGGCGTCTGCCCGTGGTGGTGGAACTCGCTGAAGGCCAGATTGGCGTTATCGAACACTACGATGGTGAAGATACGCTGGAGATCTGTTTTGTCGGCGACACCGCGCAAACCAACCGCCTTTCCCTGACAGCGCTGCTGCCCAACATTCGTCATGTGATCGCCCTGCGCCCGCTGGCAGCCCTGAAGGACAGCCGCGTTGACGCCTACATTTCGAAGTACCGCCCGGACTGGATCTACCGGCTGGTGATGCGCGATTTACGCCCCTACACGTGGGTGATGCTGGCGGCACTGTTTATCAACGTTCTGTCACTCTCCGGGGTGGTTTTTTCCATGCAGGTTTATGACCGGGTGATCCCCGCCCAGTCCTATCCCACCCTCTACGTGCTGACGATTGGCGTACTGATCGCCACGCTGTTTGGCTTCGTGCTGCGCCTTGCCCGCGGGCACATCATGGATCTGCTGGGAAAACGCGCCGACCTGCGCGTTTCCGACCGGGTATTCGGCCACGCCCTTCGGCTACGTAACAGCGCCGTTCCACGCTCAACCGGCAGCTTTATTTCGCAGCTGCGCGAGCTGGAGCAGATCCGCGAGATGGTGACGTCATCGACCATTTCGACCATCGTCGATCTGCCGTTCTTTTTGCTGTTTGTGGTGGTACTGGCGATCATCGCCCCGCAGCTGGCGTGGATCGCCCCCGTCGCTGCCGTGGTTATGGTACTTCCAGGTCTGCTGTTGCAGACAAAACTGGCCACGCTGGCGAAGCAGTCTGCCCATGAGTCCACCCTGCGCAACGCGGTGCTGGTAGAGAGCGTGCAGGGGCTGGAAGACATCAAGCTTATGCAGGCGGAAAACCGCTTCCTGCAACAGTGGAACAGTTACATCCAGATCACCGCCGAATCCGGCCTGCGCACCCGCGAGCTGAGCCAGGCGCTGATCAACTGGGGAATGACCATTCAGAGCCTGGTCTACGCTGGCGTCATTGTGGTCGGCGCACCGATGGTGATTGAAGGTACGTTAACAACCGGTTCCGTGGTCGCCGCGTCGATGCTGGCGTCACGGATGATCGCCCCGATGGCTACCCTGTGTGGCGTACTGGCGCGCTGGCAGCAAGTGAAAGCGGCAAAAGAAGGTCTGGACAGCATTATGCAACTGCCCACCGAGAACCAGCGGGAAGAGACGCCCATTCGCCAGGATGTGCTGCGCGGACATTATCTTTTTGACCAGGCACAGTTTCGCTACCACCCGGAAGATCCGCGTATGGCTTTGCGGATCAACCGACTGGAGATCAACCCCGGAGAGAGTGTGGCCATACTTGGCCGCAACGGGGCGGGGAAATCGACGTTGCTTCAGGCAATGGCGGGCGGTATGGATTTGGCGAGCGGTGAACTACGGCTGGACAACCTGAGCCTGCCGCATCTGGACGTGGCGGATCTGCGACGCAACGTCGGCCTGATGACCCAGAATGCACGGCTGTTCCACGGCACCCTGCGCGAGAACATCACCCTGGGTCTGCCACACGCCAGCGATGAAGAGATCTTCACCGTACTGGAGATGTGCGGCGCGGCAAGTTTTGTGCAGAAACTGCCAAAGGGTCTGGATTACCCGATTATGGAGAACGGCGTGGGGCTTTCCGGCGGCCAGCGACAGTCCATTCTGCTGGCACGCATGCTCCTGCGCGATCCCAATATCGTACTTCTGGATGAACCTACTGCGTCGCTGGACGAACACTCCGAGCGCGAATTTATTCAGCGCCTTGGCGCATGGCTGGGTAACCGCACGCTGCTGGTGGTGGCAACCCACCGCGTTCCGGTACTGGAACTGGTAGAACGCGTCGTTGTGCTGAAAGAAGGCATGCTGGTGATGGACGCTCCAAAAGCGCAGGCGCTCAACAGCAGCCGCATGCAACAACAGGCAAACGGACGGGAGTGGAAAAATGAAAATCAGTCAGCATGATGCCGCCGCGATGGACGATCTGGATAACTCACTTGATTCTGAGAGCGGCTATTCCGGCGCGCGCCGTATTGTGTCGTTAACCCTGCTGCTGTTTATCGTCACTGGCGTCTGGGCGTGGTACGGCATTCTGGATGAGGTTTCGACCGGCACCGGGAAAGTGATCCCCAGCTCGCGCGAACAGGTTTTACAATCGCTGGACGGCGGGATCCTCACCGAACTCAACGTTCACGAGGGTGACCAGGTGCAGGCCGGACAAGTACTGGCGCGGCTTGATCCGACGCGCTCAGAATCAAACGCCGGCGAGAGTGCCGCACGCTACCGCGCGTCGCTGGCTTCCAGCGCGCGTCTGTATGCCGAGGTCAACGATCTCCCGCTGAAATTTCCCCCCTCACTGGCAAAATGGACGGAGCTGACAGCCACCGAAACCCGGCTGTATAACTCGCGACGTGCTCAGCTGGAAGACACGCAACGCGAGCTGCGTGCCGCATTAGATCTCGCCAACAAAGAGCTGGCGATCACCCAGCGCCTGGTTAAAACCGGGGCAGCGAGTCACGTGGAAGCCCTGCGTCTGCAGCGGCAAAAAAGCGATCTGGAACTGAAACTCACCGACGTACGTTCGCAGTATTACGTTCAGGCACGCGAGGCGCTATCCAAAGCCAACGCAGAAGTGGATATGGTCACTGCCGTCCTGAAAGGGCGTGAGGATTCCGTCGCACGCCTGACGGTAAAATCCCCGGTGCGTGGGATCGTCAAAAACATCAAAGTCACCACCATCGGCGGTGTGATCCCACCTAACGGCGTGCTGATGGAGATTGTTCCCGTGGACGATCATCTGCTGATTGAAACCCGTCTGTCGCCGCGTGATATCGCCTTTATCCATCCTAACCAGGAAGCATTGGTCAAGATCACGGCCTATGACTACGCGATTTACGGCGGGCTTCACGGGGTAGTTGAAACCATTTCGCCGGACACCATTCAGGACGAAGCCAAACCAGAGGTGTTCTATTACCGGGTGTTTATCCGAACCAGCCAGGACTATCTGACGAATAAAGCGGGGAGACACTTTTCGATTGTACCGGGGATGATTGCGACAGTGGATATCAAAACCGGAGAGAAAACGGTGCTGGATTATATGATTAAGCCGTTTAACCGGGCAAAAGAAGCACTGAGGGAACGGTAAGCATTGCCGGTTATCCGCACGATGGTGAGAGAGTAGATAATACGACGCCCTCTCCTTTCAGGGGAGAGGGATACCGTTTGTGCAACGCCATACATTTTCCCTGAAGCCATCTCGCAAACTCAACTTATTCTGCCCATCCCCCTTACAAAGCGCTTCAGAGAGGCGTATCACTGCTCTCCATCCACAACATACAGCACCAAAAAAAAATGCACTTGCGCACAGTGCAGAAGTGCAATAAAATTCACTCAGCTTCATGGAGCGGAGCTAACAAGCATTATGATTAATCATTTTCGCGATCAATGGCTTGAGGATTTTTTTCTTTATGGGAAATCGAGCAATGTGATCCCTTCTGGCCTTGAAGCTGCTCTGGCGAGAAAGCTGGATATTATCAATGCAGCAACATCTCACCGGGATCTGCGATCGCCACCAGGCAATATGTACGAAACATTGAATCCTCCACTAAAGGGGTTTTCCTCAATTCGCGTTAACAGGCAATACAGGCTGGTATTCAGGTGGGTAGAGGGTAAAGCAGACGATCTCTATCTTTCACCCCATAAATACACGCTATACAAATGAGGCATGACTTATGGCACTCCAACAGGCACTTCGCAAACCCACCACGCCGGGTGATGTGTTGCAGTATGAGTATCTTGAACCGCTCAATCTGAAAATCAGCGATCTCGCGGACATGCTGAATGTGCACCGCAACACCATCAGTGCGCTGGTGAATAATAACCGTAAGCTGACTGCCGATATGGCTATCAGACTGGCTAAAGCCTTTGATACCACCATCGAATTCTGGCTGAACCTGCAGCTGAACGTAGACATCTGGGAAGTGCAGACCAACTCACGGACGCAGGAAGAGTTAGGCCGTATCAAGTGCGTTGCGGAGATCCTGGCAAAGAAAAAGTCTGGCCAGCCGGATGTCGCCTGACCGTTCATCAGGACGGCAGGCTTAGCGGTGTGACAAAAGGGTTGCTGTCATTACTCTGTTTCCTGCGGTTGTGCTGTAAAATAGACACCGACATAGCGGGTAAATTTACCGATAAACACCCCTGCAAAAACTCCGCCGGAGACAATCGCAAATGCGCTCATGGCGGGCTGTTGTAAAGTTTGCGGTGAAATGGCGCTCATCACGCCCAGTACATATTTCACCAGAAACGCCAGCATCATAAACGGCAGTGCCGTGTAATCAGCCTGACGGAAAATACTGCGCGGTGCAGCGGCGCGGTTGATCGCCGTCGGTTTAATCAGGACGTACCCTGTCGCAGCTCCCGTCAGAATACCCGCCATCCACAGAGCGATGGTGGCGACACTAAGCTGGCGGTAAATCACCAGATCGTAAATATCCCAGATCAGAAAAATCGACGGAATGATGGCAAGCTTTTCCAGGGTAACCGTGGCGGGTTTGCGGGCTTTGACACCGCGGGAAATCAGAAAGACAAAAAGCACCCACACCCAGATGGGCGTGTGGCTCACAACACCCGTAATGAATTCAGCCATGTGGTTCACCGCGCTGGTGACGAGAAATCAGGAATTCGATAAGTATTGCGCATAACAGCGTAACTGCCATTATGCGCAGGCCGGTTTACAGTGAGATCTTCAGGCGTCTCACCGCCTCTTTCAGTTGTTCATCCGTTGGCGTGACAAACGACATACGCAACGTCGTGTGATCTGGCTCATTGCAGTAGAAGAATTCACCCGGCACAAAAACCACGCCGTTGCTTAACGTCTTTTCCAGCCAGCGGGTGGTATTAATGCCATTGTTCATTCTGGCCCACAGGAACATCCCGCCCTTTGGCTTATGGAATGACATCACATCACCCAGCTCGGCTTCCAGCTCACGTGCGAATGTCTGGTATTTCTGACGGTAGGCTTCGCGGATCATTTTAATCTGGTCAGCCAGACGGCCGGTTTTCAGATATTCATACGTCATCAGCTGCGACAGTGTGCTGGTGTGCAGATCGGTCGTTTGTTTCAGATTCACCACGGCTCTTTTCAGCCACTCCGGTACAATCACCCAGCCCACCCGGGTTCCCGGTGCGAGAATTTTAGAAAAGGTCGAGGTGTAAACCACATTGTCTTCATTACCGATGGCCCTGGCATGCGCAATTAACGGGCGGAAGACTTCATCGGTGTAATTTATTTCACTGTAGGGATCGTCTTCGATAATGACGAAATCATAACGCTTCGATAATTCCACCAGCTGTTTGCGGCGTTCTTCGGACAGCGTTACCCCGCCCGGGTTGCCAAACGTCGGGACAATATAAACCGCTTTAATCGTTTTATTTGCCACCAGCGTTTCCAGCTCGTCGACAATCATCCCTTCGCCGTCAGTCCCCACAGATTCAAATTTCGCCTGTGCCAGACCAAATACCTGCAATGCGGCCAGATAAGTAGGACGTTCTACAACGACGATATCACCAGGATTAATTAATGCGCGCGCCAGCACATCCAGAGATTGTTGCGAACCGGACGTAACGACCACATCGTCGGCCTTGCATTGAATGCCACGACCCGCACAGATCTGCTGAATACCCTCGCGCAGTCCCGGAACACCCTCCGTCAGACCATACTGAAACGCCTCGCCAAAATGCTGGGATAACACGGCATCTGCAGCAATTTTCAGGCCTTCATGATCGAAAAGTGCCGGATTAGGAATACCGCCTCCCAGCGAAATGACGCCTGCCATTTTGCTATGTTTTAATAATTCACGGATGGCAGATGATTGCAGGCCCTGCGCACTGCTGGCGAGTTTACTCACAGACATTCTCTCGTTACCTTCTCTTTTTTATGATGTGCCTAATCTTAGTAGCACATGTCTGCGATTTTGATAATTACTTTTATGGATCTGCCGGGTCGCGCACCGCCTGCATAATATGCGCGATAAATTCAGTGAGCTTGGGTAACGGTCTGAGATCCTGCCGCCACAACAGATGCACCGGCCTCGGCTCCGGGGTGTTGTTTTCCAGCACCCGCACCAGCCTGCCGCTTGCCAGCTCTTCTGCCACCAGCACTTCCGGTTGCAGTAATAATCCCGCCCCGGCTTTTGCCGCCATGCGTAGACCGTAGCCATCGTTACAGCGCAGGATAGCATCCCGCTTCCAGCGTACCTCCCCTTCCACACCCGGCAGCCGCCACTCGTTGCGCGCAGTCCAGACCGTATGTGACAGGCACAGATGATCCACCAGATCGGCAGGCGTTTGCGGCGTGCCGTAGCGTGCTAAATAGTCCGGAGCGGCGCAAATCACCATCCGGTACGGGCAAAGAAATTTCGCCACCAGATCGTCGTTGTGAATGTCACCAATACGAATAGCCAGATCAACACCTTCATCCACCAGATCCACTTTCCGGTTAGTAAGATCCAGCTCCACGCGAACTTCCGGGTAGCGCTGCAAAAACGTGGCGGTGAGTGGCGCAATCACACATCCGCCAAACGAGGTGGGAGCCGTGACGCGCAAGGTTCCGGCGGGAGTCGCGCGTAGCCGCTCAACCGCATTTTCGGCAATAGCAACCTGCTCCAGTACCCGCTTTGCCTCTTCAAAATAGACACGCCCGGCATCGGTCAGGCTCTGACGACGCGTATTACGCTCCAGCAGGCGCGTACCAAACTGAGACTCCAGCAACGCAATGTACTTCCCCACCATCACCGCCGACATCTCAAGCCGTGACGCCGCGCCGGTAAAACTCCCACTTTCAACCACGGCAATGAACGTCTCCATACTGCGAAGCTTATCCATATTACAAACCCCTGATTAGCAATCATCTAACTTTAGCCCAGTTTATCTGACTTTTGATTTATTAAAGAATGAAGGCTCACAACATGAGGAGTCTGCTATGAAAATCGTAATTATTGGTGCCAGCGGTACGGTGGGTCGTGCAGTAACGGAAGAGCTGGGTCGTCGCCACGAGGTTGTCCGCGTGGGTCGTACTCAGGGCGATCATCAGGTCGATATTACCTCTCAGGAAAGTGTGCAGGCGCTGTTCGAAAAAATCGGTCCGGTGGATGCCATTGTCTCGGCCAGCGGCGGTCTGTTCTTTGGCCCACTCTCCACCATGAAAGACAGCGACTTCAACCAGGGCTTACAGGATAAGCTGCTCGGACAAGTGCGTCTGGCGCTGACCGGACAGCACTATCTGAACGAAGGTGGCTCGATTACCCTGATTAGCGGGATTGTGGCGCACGAACCCATTGCGCAGGGCGTCAATGCCACTACGGTGAACGCCGCGCTGGAAGGGTTTGTCCGTGCTGCGGCTTGTGAACTGCCGCGCGGCATTCGCATCAACCTGATCAGCCCAACGGTACTGACGGAATCCGCCGAAGCGTACGATGGGTTCTTCCCCGGCTTTGAAAGTGTTCCTGCCGCCACCGTTGCCCTGGCCTACCGCCGCAGTGTGGAAGGGGTACAAAGCGGACGGGTGTATAAAGTAGGTTATTGAGTCACTTCCGGCGCTGATGGTCAGTTTGGCCTTCAGCGCTGGCGTGCCCAGCTGATGGTTTATTCCTTTCTTTACACTTTTGGCACTGGCTAAGTTCGCGTCATTAGTTTAGCATTACCTTAATTAAGTAAATGCTAAACTAATATGAACGAACTCGAACAACTTCAGGCCAGCGCAGCACAAGCCGCAGCGCTGTTAAAAGCCATGAGTAACCCGCGCAGGTTATTAATCCTGTGCATGCTGTGCGGTGCTCCCGGTACCAGCGCGGGGGAACTGGCTCGTGCCACGGGGTTAAGCGCCTCCGCCACATCTCAGCATCTCGCACGTATGCGTGAAGAGGGTCTTATCGATAGCATCCGCGAGGCGCAGCGCATTCTTTATTTCATTAAAAACGATGCGGTGAATCAGCTCATCAGCACCCTGAAAACCCTTTATTGTCCATAAGGAGCCGCCATGTCTCTTCCTCTTATTTCTCCACAAAAGGCGAATGCGCTCGTCAATGTCGGCGCAAAACTGATTGATATTCGTGATGCCGACGAATACGCCCGCGAGCATATTCCAGTCGCACAGTCGGTTCCGCTGGAAACCTTGCCTGGCGGGCTGAAGACACAACCTGGTGAAACGGTAATTTTTCACTGCCAGTCTGGCGCACGGACATCAGACAATGCCGCCCGTCTGGCGCAGGCCGCATCCCCTGCTCAGGCCTACGTGGTCGAAGGCGGTATTCAGGGCTGGAAACTGGCCGGGCTGCAGACCATTGAAGACAAATCGCAGCCGCTCCCGCTGATGCGGCAGGTGCAAATTGCCGCCGGGCTGTTGATTCTCTGCGGCGTCGTGCTTGGTTACAGCATTTCCAGCGGCTTTTTCCTGCTCAGTGGTTTTGTGGGTGCCGGGCTGCTGTTTGCCGGTGTAACCGGTTTTTGTGGAATGGCGCGTCTGCTGAAAGTGATGCCGTGGAACCGACGTACCTCGTAAGCAGTACCCCGGCAGAATAGGCTGTACCCAGTGCCAGACGTGGGCTAAGGTGGAGAACACGATAACGATGAGGAGGTACTATGTTTTCTGTCGGTGATTATGTGCAACCGCGTAAAGGCGGTCCGAAACTGAAAATTCTCGAAGTGAACGGCGAGAGTATTGTGGCAGTGCAGGCCAGCAATGAGCAGGGTGAGAAATTCACGCTGAGCTCCGCAGATGTTGCCCTGTACACCGAAGACGGTGATTTCGGCGTCTGCTAAATATGCAACCGGGCGGAGTCTTCCGCCCGGCCCACGGATTAAATCAGAAATTCATCCAGTGATTTACCGTTTGCCAGCGCGCTGGCGATTGGTTTCGGCGTGCGGCCCTGACCGGTCCACGTTTTCTCTTCACCGTTCACGTCAATAAAGCGATATTTTGCTTCACGCGCTTTGCGTTTTTTCGCCGGATTGCCCGTCTGAGCCAGTTGAGAACCGAGCAGATCGGAAGGTGAAATACCATCAGCTTTCATCTGTTCCAGCAAAGCATTAATTTTATCCTGCTGTTCAGCGCGTTGTTGCTCGAACTCTTCCTGCTCGCTACGTTTCTCTTCCGCAACGATCCTGACTTTTTCCAGCATTTCTTCAAGAACATCCAGGGATAATTCACGCGCCATTGCACGCAGTGTACGGATATTATTTAGATTCTGTAACGTCAAAGACATATTAATTGAAAACCTTTTTTGTGGTAAGTCGAGAAATCAAAGAACAGAATAATTCATTTCCCCTTCAATATCTACCCATCTAATTTCTCAGCCATTGCTGTAAATAGTTTGAAATATTTAAACTTAATATTGCTCTAATTCTGGATAAAGCATGGGGGGATATAACGCTGCACGATGAGCGAATGCATAAAAATGCAACACAGAAGAATAAAACAGACTGAACAAAATCAGCATTTTTATCTGAAAAATCAAAAAATGAAGAACAATTATCATGAGGCGAATGTTTTTTGTTCAAAACAAGAAACACCATGCTGATAACATGGTTAATCCGGGAGGGAGAATCATGCAAACAGATCACAACAACATGATTTTAAACAATAAAAACAATAAAGAAAAAGAAAATAACGAGGCGATTAAAAATCAATCGATTTTAGAGAGTTTTGTGGACAAAACGGTAATAAATAAAAATTAATCACTAATTGTTAGTTTCAAACCAGAGATATACGCTATACACACCAAACAAAGCAACCTAAAGCACTAAAAGCTTCGGGTAAAACGTTACTATCGTGTTCTTCTCAAGGAGTTCAGACATGTTCTCACCGCAATCTCGCCTGCGCCATGCGGTAGCGGATACCGTCGCGATGGTTGTCTACTGTTCCGTCGTGAACATGCTGATTGAAATATTCCTCTCCGGAATGTCCTTCGAGCAGTCGCTTTCTTCTCGTCTGGTGGCGATCCCGGTAAACATCCTTATTGCATGGCCTTACGGATTATACCGCGATGCGGTGATGCGTTTCGCCCGTCGTATGAGCCCGGCAGGCTGGGTGAAAAATCTGGCAGACGTACTGGCATATGTCACTTTCCAGTCTCCGGTCTACGTGGCGATTTTGCTCACGGTTGGCGCAGACTGGCATCAAATTGCCGCTGCGGTGAGCTCGAACATTGTGATTTCAATGTTGATGGGCGCGGTGTATGGCTATTTTCTCGACTACTGTCGTCGCCTGTTTAAAGTCAGCCAGTACGACCAGGCAAAAGCGTGATCAGGAGCGACTGGCGTATGCCAGTCGCAGACCTATTGTACTTCGCCAAACAGTCCCTTCAGGAACCGTTCCAGCGCCATACGCGAACTGAAACCATGCGGAATACCATAATGTTCATGCGTTTCCCCACCTAAATAGAGGGGGAATTGCTGATAATGATCGCAGGTTTTAATATCCGAGGCAGGCTCAGCAAATGACTGGCTTCTGTCTTTCAGCGTCGGATGAATAATGAGAGCCGTACGCCCCATTCTCGCTTCACGGTTAACATAAACATAATTCTCACCACGGCGATATCCATAGGCTTTTGGTGTCACTTCGTCCATGATGAATCCCGCTTTTTCAAGAACGCGCGCCACCTCATCGGGTCGTAAATACATATCTCTTCCTCGTTATTTTTTCCTGCCGGGCAACCTTACCGTATTCAGCATTAGCAGGGCTTTCAGAATATTCCATAAACTGCCGGATAAGTCGTGACTCGCTTCAGATATTAAAATTCTGGGCTAAACTCAATGCGAAGGTAAAATTACGGAGGATCGTATGTTTAACAGACCGAACCGGAATGATATTAACCAAGACAACCAGGATATTCGTAATGATGTCAGCCAATTAGCAGACGCGCTGGAAGAAGTACTGAAATCCTGGGGTTCTGATGCAAAGGACGAAACGGATGCCGTAAAACGTAAGGCTCAGTCTCTGTTGCGTGAAACCCGCGCCAGAATGCATGGCCGTCATCGTGCGACGCAGGCAGCCTGTGACGCGGCGAGTTGTGCAAATACCTTCGTCCGTGAGAGACCGCTCTGTGCCCTGGGCACGGTCGCCGCCGTCGGCATCGTCGTAGGGGCTCTGCTCAGCCTGCGTAAGTAAAGACCTGTCGCGATACGTCTGCCCTGCCCCGCTGTGCTCATCACCGGGGCAATAACACGCCAAACATCCCATATATTGTGTGGTTGAAAATCACCACATCTACATCTAGTATTCCTTTAGCGCAACACACACAACCTGACGCGATGACTCGCGCCGTTTTCTCATTTTAAATGGAAATACGAATCATGAGCATTGTTATTTACACTCGTAGCAATTGTGTTCAGTGCCACGCAACCAAACGCGCAATGGAAAACCGCGGCGTGGCGTTCGAGATGGTGAATATCGATCTGGTCCCGGATGCCGCCGATACCCTGCGCGCGCAAGGTTTCCGCCAGCTCCCGGTCGTCGTCACCGGAGAAACCAGCTGGTCTGGCTTTCGTCCGGATATGATTAATCGCCTGGCCACCCGTGCATGAGCAGGCTGGTCTACTTCTCCAGCAGCTCGGAAAACACGCTCCGCTTTATTGAGCGCGTCGGGCTGCCAGCGATACGTATTCCGCTCAACGAACGCGAGCGGATCCAGGTAGAGGAACCTTACATTCTGGTGGTTCCCAGCTATGGCGGCGGAGGTACGGCAGGCACGGTACCGCGTCAGGTGATCCGCTTTCTGAACGATCCCCACAACCGACAGCTTATTCGCGGCGTTATTGCGGCAGGTAATCGCAATTTCGGCGAGGCATTTGCCCGCGCCGGGGATGTTATCTCTCAAAAATGCGGCGTGCCGTATCTCTATCGTTTTGAACTGATGGGGACACAGCAGGACGTAGAGAACGTGCGTAAAGGAGTAAACGAATTTTGGCAACGACAACCGCAGAACGCGTAATTCAGGCGATACCGGATTACCACGCACTAAACGCGATGCTTAACCTCTACGATCGCGATGGCCGTATCCAGTTTGGCAAAGACCATGATGCGGTGGACGCCTTTTTTGCCGCCCATGTCCGCCCAAACAGCGTGACGTTTGCACACCCAAATGAACGTCTCGACTACCTGGTCAAAGAGGGGTATTACGAAGAGCGGGTACTCGCCCGCTATGACCGTGCCTTTGTGGTGATGCTGTTTGAGAAGGCCCATGCCAGCGGTTTTCGTTTCCAGACGTTCCTGGGTGCATGGAAGTACTACACCAGCTATACCCTGAAAACCTTCGACGGCAAACGCTATCTAGAGAGTTTTGAGGATCGCGTGGTGATGGTGGCGCTCACGCTGGCTCAGGGTGATGAAGCGCTGGCAGAACGTTTAACGGATGAGATCCTGTCAGGTCGTTTCCAGCCCGCCACACCGACCTTCCTCAACTGCGGCAAAGCCCAGCGCGGCGAGCTTGTTTCCTGCTTCCTGCTACGTATCGAAGACAATATGGAGTCGATTGGCCGCGCGGTGAACTCGGCGCTGCAGCTGTCTAAACGCGGTGGCGGCGTGGCGTTTTTGCTCTCTAACCTGCGCGAAGCGGGTGCGCCAATTAAGCGCATTGAAAACCAGTCCTCCGGCGTCATCCCGGTGATGAAAATGCTGGAAGATGCCTTCTCCTATGCCAACCAGCTTGGCGCACGTCAGGGCGCGGGCGCGGTCTATCTGCATGCGCATCACCCGGACATTCTGCGTTTTCTGGATACCAAACGCGAAAACGCCGACGAAAAAATCCGTATCAAAACCCTGTCACTGGGTGTCGTGATCCCGGATGTCACCTTTACGCTCGCGAAAGAGAATGCGGACATGGCACTCTTCTCGCCGTATGACATTGAACGCATTTACGGCAAAGCCTTTGGCGATGTGGCGATAAGCGAGCTTTACGATGAGCTGGTTGCCGATGACCGCATCCGCAAAACGACCATCAACGCCCGCGACTTCTTCCTGCGGCTGGCGGAAATTCAGTTTGAATCCGGCTATCCCTACATCATGTACGAAGACACGGTAAACCGCGCAAATCCGATTGCCGGGCGCATTAATATGAGCAACCTGTGCTCGGAAATTTTACAGGTCAACAGCGCGTCCACCTATGATGAAAACCTGGACTATGCGGGCATCGGTAAAGATATCTCCTGCAACCTCGGGTCGCTGAACATTGCCCACACAATGGATTCACCGGATTTTGGTCGCACGGTGGAAACCGCCATTCGCGGGCTGACGGCAGTGTCGGACATGAGCCACATTCGCAGTGTGCCGTCCGTTGAAGCGGGTAACGCCGCGTCGCACGCCATTGGTCTGGGGCAGATGAACCTTCATGGCTACCTGGCGCGGGAAGGTATCGCTTACGGTAGCCCCGAAGGGCTAGATTTCACCAACCTCTATTTCTACACCATCACCTGGCATGCGCTGCATACCTCGATGCAGCTGGCACGCGAGCGCAACCAGCGCTTCGCAGGTTTTGAACTGTCTCGCTATGCCAGCGGCGAGTACTTCAGTCAGTATCTCGAAGGCAGTTGGACGCCGAAAACAGAGAAAGTGCGGGCGCTGTTTACCCGCGCGGGGATAACGCTTCCTACGCACGAGATGTGGCAGCAACTGCGTGACGATGTGATGCACCACGGTATCTATAACCAGAATTTGCAGGCGGTGCCGCCGACGGGGTCTATCTCGTACATCAACCACGCCACGTCGAGCATCCACCCGATTGTGTCGAAAATTGAGATCCGTAAGGAAGGCAAAACCGGGCGCGTTTACTACCCTGCCCCGTTTATGACCAACGAGAATCTTGCGCTCTATCAGGACGCCTACGAAATCGGCCCGGAGAAGATCATCGATACCTACGCTGAGGCGACAAAACACGTGGATCAGGGGTTGTCGCTGACGCTCTTTTTCCCGGACACCGCCACCACGCGCGATATCAACAAAGCGCAGATTTATGCCTGGAAGAAGGGCATCAAGACGCTCTACTACATTCGCCTGCGCCAGCTTGCGCTGGAAGGCACTGAAATTGAAGGCTGCGTGTCCTGCGCGCTGTAAGGAGAAAGGATGAAACTGTCACTTGTCAGTGCCGTTAACTGGAACAAAATCCAGGATGATAAAGACCTGGAGGTGTGGAATCGCCTGACCAGCAACTTCTGGCTACCAGAAAAAGTACCGCTCTCCAACGATATTCCGGCCTGGCAAACGCTAAGTCATGCCGAGCAGCAACTGACGATCCGCGTCTTTACCGGCCTGACGCTGCTGGACACCCTTCAGAACAGCGTGGGTGCGCCCGCGCTGATGACCGATGCGCTGACACCGCATGAAGAGGCGGTTATGTCGAACATCTGCTTTATGGAGGCGGTACATGCCCGCTCCTATAGCTCGATTTTCTCCACGCTTTGCCAGACCAAAGATGTGGATGCCGCCTACAGCTGGAGTGAAGAAAGCAACGCTTTGCAGCGTAAGGCGAAACTGGTACTGGAGTATTATCAGGCCGACGAGCCGCTGAAGAAGAAAATCGCCAGCGTGTTTCTGGAGTCTTTTCTCTTTTATTCCGGCTTCTGGCTGCCGATGTACTGGTCGAGCCGTGGCAAGCTAACCAACACCGCAGATTTGATTCGTCTCATCATTCGTGATGAAGCGGTTCACGGGTATTACATTGGCTATAAGTACCAGAAAGGGCTGGAGAAAGTTAGCGAGGAAAAGCGTGAGGAGTTGAAAGGTTTTGCGCTCGATTTACTGATGGATCTTTACGACAACGAGCTGAGCTATACCGCAGAGCTGTACACTGGAAGCGGCTGGGAGGAGGATGTGAAAGCATTCCTTTGCTACAACGCCAACAAGGCGCTGATGAACCTCGGCTACGAAGCACTGTTCCCGCCAGAAATGGCGGAAGTAAACCCGGCGATTCTGGCGGCGCTGTCGCCGAATGCCGATGAAAACCACGACTTCTTCTCCGGGTCTGGCTCATCGTATGTGATGGGCAAAGCGGTAGAGACTGAAGATAAGGATTGGGATTTTTAAAAACGCCCTCTCATCCGCCCTCTCCCCAAAGTGGCGAGGGTCAGGGAGAGGGGAAATTAATACTGATTAATTTAATATAAACTTCATTATTTACCCTTAATATGCCCAAACCATCTACACTGTAATGTCCACGTCATATTCACCTGAATCACTCCAGTTCAGGTGAAATTTCCCTGTGCAACAACAAAAAATTCAGAAAAATTCAAACCACGCTCAGCCCTTTACTCATGGGAAATTCAGCCACTTCACCTGCAGCAAAATTCACACCATAAGTAGCCTCAGGGTTGTCTCAGATTCTCAGTATGTTAGGGTAATACCCGCTAACTATTTACCATGGTAATCATATCGACATAAACAAATAACAGGACATTCTCTATTGCATGGCAATTAAATTAGAAGTGAAAAATCTTTATAAAGTATTTGGTGAGCATCCGCAACGTGCTTTCAAATATATCGAAAAAGGACTTTCGAAAGAGCAAATTCTGGAAAAAACCGGGCTATCGCTTGGCGTTAAAGACGCCAGTCTGGCCATTGAAGAAGGCGAGATTTTCGTCATCATGGGGTTATCCGGTTCGGGTAAATCCACTATGGTTCGCCTTCTCAATCGCCTGATTGAACCCACCCGTGGACAGGTGCTGATTGATGGTGTGGATATCGCCAGAATATCAGATGCTGAGCTCCGTGAGGTGCGCAGAAAGAAGATTGCGATGGTGTTCCAGTCATTCGCGCTGATGCCGCATATGACGGTATTAAATAATACCGCCTTTGGCATGGAATTAGCAGGCATTGCGGCCGATGAGCGCCAGGAAAAAGCGCTGGATGCATTGCGTCAGGTAGGTCTGGATAATTATGCTCACGCATACCCGGATGAACTTTCCGGCGGGATGCGTCAGCGCGTGGGATTAGCCCGCGCATTAGCCATTAATCCAGACATTTTATTAATGGATGAAGCGTTCTCGGCGCTTGACCCGTTAATTCGTACCGAGATGCAGGATGAGCTGGTAAAATTACAGTCGAAACATCAACGTACCATTGTCTTTATTTCCCACGATCTCGATGAAGCGATGCGTATTGGCGACCGTATTGCCATTATGCAAAATGGTGAGGTGGTGCAGGTCGGCACGCCGGATGAAATTCTGAATAATCCGGCGAATGATTATGTGCGTACCTTCTTCCGCGGCGTGGATATTAGCCAGGTCTTTAGCGCCAAAGATATTGCCCGCCGTACCCCGAACGGCATTATCCGTAAAACACCAGGTTTCGGTCCGCGCTCCGCACTCAAGCTTTTGCAGGATGAAGACCGCGAATACGGTTATCTGGTTGAACGCGGTAATAAATTTGTAGGCATCGTCTCGATTGATTCCCTGAAAACCGCACTGAGCGAAAATCAGGGAATTGATGCGGCGCTAATCGACGCGCCGCTTGCCGTAGATGCCGAAACGCCGCTCAGCGAGTTGCTCTCTCACGTGGGTCAGGCACCGTGTGCCGTGCCGGTAGTGGGTGCAGAACACCAGTACGTCGGCATCATCTCAAAACGCATGTTGCTGCAGGCTTTAGACCGCGAAGGGGCAAACAATGGCTGATCAATCGAACCCGTGGGGAACCACTGAGGCAGCGGACAGCGCTGCACAATCTGCCGACGCGTGGGGGTCATCGACACCTGCGCCAGCCGATGGCAGTTCGGCAGACTGGCTCAACAGCGCCCCAGCGCCTGCGCCAGAACACTTCAATATTATGGATCCGTTCCACAAAACGCTGATCCCGCTGGATAGCTGGGTCACGGAAGGGATCGACTGGGTGGTCACCCACTTCCGTCCGGTATTTCAGGGGATCCGCGTCCCGGTGGATTACATCCTGAATGGCTTCCAGCAGCTGATGCTGGGGATGCCCGCACCAGTAGCTATCGTGCTGTTCTCGCTGATCGCCTGGCAGTTTGGCAGCGCAGGTATGGGTATCGCTACGCTGATCTCGTTGATTGCCATTGGTGCCATTGGCGCGTGGTCACAGGCGATGATCACCCTGGCGCTGGTCCTGACCGCCCTGCTCTTCTGCGTGGCGATCGGTTTGCCAATGGGGATCTGGCTGGCGCGAAGCCCGCGGGCAGCGAAAATTATTCGTCCGCTGCTGGATGCGATGCAAACCACTCCGGCGTTTGTTTACCTGGTACCAATCGTGATGCTGTTTGGCATCGGTAACGTGCCGGGCGTAGTGGTGACCATTATCTTCGCCCTGCCGCCGATTATTCGTCTGACCATTCTGGGGATTAACCAGGTGCCTGCCGATCTTATCGAGGCATCACGCTCGTTTGGGGCCAGCCCGCGTCAGATGCTGTTTAAAGTCCAGCTCCCGCTGGCCATGCCAACAATTATGGCAGGCGTCAACCAGACGCTGATGCTGGCGCTCTCAATGGTGGTGATCGCCTCGATGATTGCCGTAGGTGGTCTCGGCCAGATGGTACTGCGCGGTATTGGCCGTCTCGATATGGGACTGGCGACCGTGGGCGGCGTAGGCATCGTGATCCTCGCCATTATTCTTGACCGCCTGACCCAGGCTGTCGGTCGTGATTCACGCAGTCGCGGCAACCGTCGCTGGTATACCACCGGCCCTGTCGGATTACTCACCCGTCCATTCACCAAATACTAAGGAACAACGATGCGACAGAACCTGTTTTTTGCCACAGCGTTTGCCACCCTGGTCTCCACCAGCGCCTTTGCCGCTGACCTGCCTGGCAAAGGCATTATCGTGCAGCCGGTGCAGAGCACCATTTCGGAAGAGAGTTTCCAGACCCTGATCGTCAGCCGCGCGCTGGAGAAGCTGGGTTATACGGTCAATACGCCGAGTGAAGTAGATTACAACGTGGGCTATACCTCGATTGCCTCCGGGGATGCGACCTTTACCGCCGTGAACTGGCAACCACTGCACGACGATATGTATGCCGCCGCCGGTGGTGACAAGAAATTCTACCGCGAAGGGACCTTCGTAACCGGTGCAGCGCAGGGTTATCTGATCGACAAGAAAACTGCCGACCAGTATCACATCACCAATATTGAGCAGCTAAAAGATCCGAAGATCGCCAGACTGTTCGACACCAACGGTGACGGTAAAGCCGACATGATGGGCTGCTCGCCGGGCTGGGGTTGTGAAGCGGTGATTAACCACCAGAACAAAGCCTTCGATCTGGCGAAGACCGTCGACGTAAACCACGGCAACTACTCCGCGATGATGGCCGATACCATTGCCCGCTTTAAAGAGGGTAAACCCGTCATCTATTACACCTGGACTCCGTACTGGGTGAGCGACGTGCTGAAGCCGGGCAAAGACGTGGTGTGGCTGCAGGTACCGTTCTCCTCCCTGCCAGGCGAGCAGAAAGATATCGACACTAAGCTGCCAAACGGCATGAATTACGGCTTCCCGGTAAACACCATGCATATTGTTGCCAACAAAGCCTGGGCAGAGAAAAACCCGGCGGCGGCAAAACTGTTTTCGGTGATGAAATTGCCGCTGGCGGACATCAACGCCCAGAATGCCATGATGCATGACGGAAAATCGTCTGAAGCGGATGTTAAAGGCCACGTCGACGGCTGGATCAAAGCCCACCAGAAACAGTTTGACGGTTGGTTGAAGGAGGCGCTGGACGCGCAGAAGTAATCATTTCACTTCCCTCTCCCACCGGGAGAGGGAAGCTAAACCGCACAAACCATCACTTAACAATCCCCCAACATTCACCATCATTCGTTATTATGGTTCTGGAAAAATAATCACTTAATTCACGATCCCTGAACCTAATGACAAAAACAACTCACGGGCTTAGCCCGGCACTCATCCTTTTAATGTCCGTGGCAACGGGTCTGGCTGTCGCCAGTAACTACTACGCACAACCTCTGCTTGATACCATCGCCCGCGCGTTTAACCTCTCCGCCAGCTCAGCAGGTTTTATTGTCACCGCCGCACAGCTTGGCTACGCCGCAGGGCTGTTGTTCCTGGTACCGCTGGGCGATATGTTTGAACGCCGGATGTTGATTGTCTCCATGACCCTGTTGGCCGCAGGCGGGATGCTGATCACCGCCAGTAGTCAGTCGTTAACGATGATGATTATCGGCACCGCCCTGACGGGGTTGTTCTCTGTCGTGGCACAAATTCTGGTACCGCTCGCCGCCACGCTCGCCTCGCCGGAAAAACGCGGCAAAGTGGTAGGCACCATCATGAGCGGCCTGCTGCTGGGGATTTTACTGGCGCGTACCGTTGCGGGACTGCTGGCAAGCCTGGGTGGCTGGCGCACCGTTTACTGGGTAGCCAGCGTACTGATGGTGGCGATGGCGCTGGCGCTGTGGCGTGGGCTGCCAAAAGTGAAGCCGGAGAATCACCTGAACTACCCGCAGCTTCTCGCCTCAGTTTTCAGCCTCTTCACCCAGGATAAACTGCTACGCACCCGCGCGCTGCTGGGATGTTTCACCTTTGCTAACTTCAGTATTTTATGGACGTCGATGGCATTTCTCCTTGCCTCGCCGCCGTTTAACTATTCCGAAGGGGTGATTGGCCTGTTTGGTCTGGCGGGCGCGGCGGGCGCGCTGGGTGCGCGTCCGGCTGGCGGGCTGGCCGATAAAGGCAAATCCCACCTGACCACCTCCACCGGGCTGGTTTTACTGCTGCTTTCCTGGGCTGCTATCTGGTACGGACATACCTCTGTACTGGCGCTGATCGTCGGTATTCTGATGCTCGACCTCACCGTGCAGGGTGTGCATATTACCAACCAGACCGTCATTTACCGCGTGAAGCCAGAGGCGCGTAACCGCCTTACTGCCGGGTATATGACCAGCTATTTTATCGGTGGTGCTGCGGGTTCATTAATTTCAGCTTCGGCGTGGCAGCACGCGGGCTGGTCAGGCGTATGTGCAATAGGGGCAATTGTGGCCGCACTGAATCTGCTGGTCTGGTGGCGTGGGTTTCATCGCCAGGAGTCAATCCACTAAGTTTTACACTGCTTTAGGCCTCTTATGGGTATAAAGGGGCCTTTCAGTCTGTTAATGTTAATGTAATCATTTATCCCAGAAATTTTAATGTGGGTGACATATTTACAATCGGCATGAATAGTTCAGAACCCCGTCCTCACATCCTCTCTTCCGGGGGCAAATCCCTCGTCCTTTCTGTGCTCACCGGGTCACGGACTTACCCGGCGCTTTCTGATGGTGTCATAAATTTGGCGGATATAACCGCACAAATAATTCATTTACATTATTTGTCACCATCGTTACTATATCGGCTGTAATTAATGAGGTTATACCCAAATGGATAGTTCGTTTACGCCCATTGAACAAATGCTTAAATTCCGCGCCAGTCGTCATGAGGACTTCCCGTATCAGGAAATCCTGCTGACCCGCCTGTGCATGCACATGCAGGGGAAGTTACTGGATAACCGTAATAAAATGCTGAAAGCTCAAGGGATTAACGAGACGTTGTTTATGGCGTTGATTACGCTGGAGTCTCAGGAAAACCACAGTATCCAGCCATCAGAGCTGAGCTGCGCGCTGGGTTCGTCCCGTACCAATGCCACCCGTATTGCTGATGAGCTGGAAAAACGCGGCTGGATTGAGCGCCGTGAAAGCGACAACGATCGCCGTTGTCTGCATTTGCAACTGACTGAAAAAGGTCACGAATTCCTGCGTGAGGTGTTACCACCTCAGCACAACTGTCTGCACAAACTCTGGTCTGCCCTCAGCACCGCCGAGCGCGACCAGCTTGAGCACATCACTCGCAAGCTGCTTACCCGTCTGGATCAGATGGATGAAGATGGCGCTATTCTTGAAGCGCTGCGCTAACGCGACGACACGCTCGATTATCCAGATTAGAAAAGAAAACTGACAGGCCAGCACGTCACACTGCTGGCCTTTCTGACAACAGGTCGGCTCAGCCGATGTGAAAATAAGAAGATCGTGGAGAACAACAATGAGCGCAAATGCGGAGAACGCAACCCCGCAGCAACCGGCCAACAAGAAAGGCAAACGTAAGAGCGCCCTTCTTCTGCTGACCTTGCTCTTTATTACTATTGCCGTGGCATATGGGATCTACTGGTTTTTAGTATTGCGTCATGCTGAAGAGACGGACGACGCATACGTGGCAGGGAACCAGGTACAAATTATGGCGCAGGTGTCGGGCAGCGTGACGAAAGTCTGGGCTGACAATACCGACTTTGTGCAACAAGGGGATGTGCTGGTTACACTCGACCCGACCGACGCCCAGCAGGCGTTTGAAAAAGCACAGACAGGGCTGGCTTCCAGCGTCCGTCAAACCCGCCAGCTGATGATCAACAGTAAACAGCTTCAGGCCAGCATTGATGTGCAAAAAACCGCGCTGACCCAGGCGCAGAGCGACCTCAATCGTCGTGTTCCTCTCGGCACCGCCAACCTGATTGGCCGCGAAGAGCTGCAACACGCCCGTGATGCCGTTGCCAGCGCACAGGCACAGCTGGATGTGGCGATCCAACAGTACAACGCCAACCAGGCGATGGTACTCGGTACCAGTCTGGAAAACCAACCGGCGGTAAAACAGGCGGCGACTGAAGTGCGCAATGCATGGCTTGCCCTGCAGCGTACCAAAATTGTCAGCCCAATGACCGGATACGTCTCCCGTCGTTCCGTCCAGCCAGGCGCACAGATTAGCCCAACAACACCGCTGATGGCGGTAGTACCGGCAAACAATCTGTGGGTGGATGCCAACTTCAAAGAGACGCAGCTTGCCCATATGCGTATCGGCCAGACGGCGACAGTTATCAGCGACATCTACGGTGATGACGTGAAGTACACCGGTAAAGTAGTGGGTCTGGATATGGGGACCGGCAGCGCCTTCTCCCTGCTGCCCGCGCAGAATGCCACCGGTAACTGGATCAAAGTGGTCCAGCGTCTGCCCGTGCGTATCGAGCTGGATGCAAAACAGCTCGCTGACCACCCGCTGCGTATTGGCCTCTCTACGCTGGTAACAGTTGATACTGCCAACCGCGATGGACAGATCCTGGCAAGCCAGGTACGTAGCAGCCCGGCTTATGAAAGTAACGCCCGTGAAATTAGCCTCGATCCGGTCAACAAACTGATCGATGACATCGTGAAGGCAAACGCCGGTTAATCCGAAGGTGAGCGTTATGCAACAGCAAAAGCCGCAAAAACCGCTGGAAGGCGCGCAACTGGTCATTATGACCATTGCGCTGTCACTGGCGACATTCATGCAGGTGCTGGACTCCACCATCGCAAACGTGGCGATCCCCACTATCGCCGGGAACCTTGGCTCATCACTGAGCCAGGGAACCTGGGTCATTACCTCGTTCGGGGTGGCGAACGCTATCTCCATTCCGATTACCGGCTGGCTGGCAAAGCGCGTCGGTGAGGTGAAGCTGTTCCTCTGGTCAACCATCGCCTTTGTGCTCGCCTCCTGGGCGTGCGGCATGTCCACCAGCCTGACGATGCTGATTTTCTTCCGCGTCATTCAGGGGATTGTGGCCGGGCCATTGATTCCGCTGTCACAGAGTTTACTGCTGAACAACTATCCGCCTGCCAAACGCTCTATCGCGCTGGCGCTGTGGTCAATGACCGTGATTGTTGCGCCGATTTGCGGGCCTATTCTGGGCGGCTATATCAGCGATAACTATCACTGGGGTTGGATCTTCTTCATCAACGTACCGATTGGTGCCATCGTCGTCATGATGACGTTGCAGTCGCTGCGTGGCAGGGAAACGCGAACCGAACAGCGGCGCATTGACAGCGTGGGCCTGGCGTTATTGATCCTCGGCATCGGTAGCCTGCAGGTGATGCTCGACCAGGGTAAAGAGCTGGACTGGTTCAACTCACGGGAGATCATCATCCTGACGATTGTTGCGGTGGTATCGCTCAGTTTCCTGATTGTCTGGGAGCTGACCGATGATAACCCGATAGTCGATCTCTCGCTCTTTAAGTCGCGAAACTTCACCATAGGCTGCCTGTGTATCAGCCTCGCCTACATGCTCTACTTCGGTGCCATTGTTCTGCTACCGCAGTTGCTGCAGGAGGTATATGGCTACACCGCAACCTGGGCGGGTCTTGCCTCTGCACCGGTTGGATTGATTCCGGTTCTGCTGTCGCCGATTATTGGCCGTTTTGCCCATAAGCTCGACATGCGCAGGCTGGTGACGTTCAGCTTTATCATGTACGCCGTGTGCTTCTACTGGCGCGCGTATACGTTCGAACCGGGAATGGACTTTGGCGCATCCGCCTGGCCGCAGTTTATTCAGGGCTTTGCCGTAGCATGTTTCTTTATGCCACTGACGACCATTACGCTTTCCGGTTTGCCACCTGAACGAATGGCGGCAGCGTCCAGCCTGTCGAACTTTACCCGTACGCTGGCAGGCTCCATCGGGACGTCGATCACCACCACCCTGTGGACCAACCGTGAATCGATGCACCATGCCCAGTTGACCGAAGCGGTGAACCCGTTCAACCCGAACTCCCGGGAGATGTATAACCAGCTTCAGGGAATGGGAATGACGGAGCAGCAGGCCTCCGGCTGGATTGCACAGCAGATCACTAACCAGGGGTTGATTATCTCTGCAAATGAGATTTTCTGGATATCGGCAGGGATCTTTATCATTCTGCTCGGCCTGGTGTGGTTTGCCAGACCGCCGTTTGGTGCCGGTAGCGGTGGTGGTGGTGCGCACTAACCCACGTTGTCCAAAACGCGACAGCGATTGTCAGTTCCGATAAAGCAGCGCTCCTGAGATCAATTCACGATAGTGAAAAGACAACAGGAGCGCATCATGCTGAACACACCCGCCGACAAATACCAGCCTTTTCCCGCCATTTCTCTGCCCGACCGCCGCTGGCCTGAGCAACGCATTACTCATGCGCCGCGCTGGCTCTCTACCGATTTACGCGACGGTAATCAATCCCTCGCCGAACCGATGGACAGCACGCGCAAGCTGCAATTCTGGGATCTGTTGCTAAGCTGCGGGTTCAAAGAGATCGAGGTCGCCTTCCCTTCCGCTTCGCAAACCGACTTCAACTTTGTTCGCCAGTTGATCGAAGAAAACCGCATCCCGGATGATGTGACCATCCAGGTATTAACGCAGGCACGGGAAGATCTGATCCTTCGCACCTTTGACTCTCTGCGCGGCGCGAAGCAGGCTACTGTTCATCTGTATAACGCGACTGCGCCGCTGTTCCGCCGCCTGGTGTTCGGTATGGAGAAAGCCCGGATCGTCGAGCTGGCAACCCGTTCCACGCGCCTTATCCGTAAGCTTTGTGAAGAGAACCCCGACACCCGCTGGCAGTATGAATATTCCCCGGAAACCTTCTGCTTTACCGAGCCGGAGTTTGCGCTGGAGATTTGTGAAGCCGTGGCGGAAATCTGGCAACCGTGTCATGAGCGCCCGATGGTGATTAACTTACCCGCCACTGTAGAAGTGAATACGCCGAATGTGTATGCCGATCAGATTGAGTATTTCTGTCGCCACTTTAGCCGTCGTCGCGATGTCTGCATTAGCGTTCACCCGCATAACGATCGCGGCACTGGCGTCGCCAGTGCCGAACTGGCGGTAATGGCAGGAGCTGACCGTGTCGAAGGCTGCCTGTTTGGCAATGGAGAGCGCACGGGCAATGTCTGTCTGGTAACGCTGGCAATGAACCTCTACAGCCAGGGGATCAGCCCTGAGCTGGACTTCAGCGATATGAACCGCGTGGTGGAAGTCGTGGAAACCTGCAACCAGTTGCCAGTGCATCCGCGCCATCCGTGGGCAGGACGGCTGGCCTACACCGCCTTCTCGGGCTCACATCAGGATGCGATCAAAAAAGGCTTTGATGCCCGTAGCCCCGGCGAACGCTGGGAGATGCCTTATCTCCCCATCGATCCGCAGGATATTGGGTGTACTTACGAAGCGGTGATCCGCGTGAACAGCCAGTCCGGTAAAAGCGGCAGCGCCTGGCTTATTGAACAGAATCATGGTCTGAAATTGCCTCGTGTCCTGCAGCAGGACTTTAGCCAGTACGTACAGCAGGAAACGGATAAACACGGGAAAGAGATGACGCAGAATGCGCTGTGGCAACTGTTCCGCAGCCGCTATGGACTGGTGGTGACACCGCGCTTTTCCCTGCAATCTTACCTTAGCGACAGCCAGCAGGACGGGCAGTTACGTCTGACGGCAAACATCATCACACAAGGGGAAGTGCGCCAGCTTGATGGCCAGGGAAATGGGCTATTATCCGCCGCCGCTAACGGCCTGAGCCGCTGGGTTAACGCCCCGTTTGTGATTAAGGATTATCATGAACATACCCTGGGAGAACGTAGCGACAGCCGCTCTGTGGCGTATATCCGCTGTCTGTTCCAGAACGGCAGTAGCCGCTGGGGAGTCGGCATTGACAGCGACGTGGCACGCGCGTCTCTTCAGGCACTATTGAACGCCATCAGTTAGCTGTCTTTGAAGTAATCGCTGGGTGAAATTCCCATCACCCGGCGAAACATCACCGTAAAGGCGCTGTGGCTGCCGTAACCCAGATCCAGAGCCACACGTAACACAGGCTGGCCCTGTGCCAGCCGCTGTAGCGCTTCCAGTAATCTCGCCCTTCTTACCCACTCGCTGTAGCTTAACCCCGTCTGCGTTTGAAAATGGCGATTCAGGGTTCGCTCACTCATGCCGATCAGGCTGGCGGCCTGCACGCTGCTCCAGCTTTCTCCCGCCGTCTGGCGGATCTGCTTGCAAAGATTTCGCAGCGTTTCACTTTCCGGCTCCGGCAGGTGAAACGGTAGTACCGGCATCACGCGAATTTCATCCAGGATCAATTCATACACCCGCTCATCCCGGCTGCCTGGCGAGTACGACTCCGGAAGCGTAAGAGAGGCGAGGATCAGTTCGCGTAATAGTGGAGAGATCTGCACGATCTGGCAGGTCGCTGGGAGATCGGCACGGGCCAGCGGATCGATAAACAGCGTACGTGCGGCAACATGACCGGTGATGCGCAGGGAATGCCGTGTACCCGCAGGCAGCCAGACGCCGCGACCCGGTGGGACAACCCAACAGCCAGAGGCAGTATCCACCCTCACCACACCACTCAGGCAGTGCAACAGCTGTGCGCAGTCATGTTGATGCCAGGGTTCACTGTCGCCATGAGCATAATCATGCGCAAACGGTACCAGGGGACGATGGACAAAGGAGAAGGTCGAGGTTGTGGTCATGGGGTTAAACAACCCTTACCCTCTCCCGGTGGGAGAGGGCGAAGGCGCACTAGATGTGCAGTTCCTGCAGTTTTTCTTTTGGCAGGGCCAGCTCTTCATTGCTGTTCACACGAACATCACGCTCAATGATGTGGCGCGCGATTTCCTGCGCTTCTTCCAGCGAGTGCATCTGGTAAGTCCCGCACTGGTAAATGTTCAGTTCAGGGATCTGATTCTGCTCTTTCACCTTCAGCACGTCTTCCATTGCTGCTTTCCAGGCTGCTGCAACGCGCGTCTCTTCAGGCTGACCAATCAGACTCATGTAGAAACCCGTGCGGCAGCCCATTGGGGAGATATCAATAATCTCTACGCCGTTGCCGTTCAGGTGGTCACGCATAAAACCGGCAAACAGGTGCTCCAGCGTATGAATGCCTTTTTCAGGCATCACTTCTTTGTTCGGCACGCAGAAACGCAGATCGAATACGGTGATCGTGTCGCCGTGCGGAGTGTGCATGGTCTTCGCCACACGTACAGCAGGTGCTTCCATACGGGTATGGTCGACGGTAAAGCTATCTAATAACGGCATACGTCACCTCCGATAGTGATTTTTTTAAAAAAAACTGAACTCTTCGACAGAATGCGCGTCTGAGTATATGAAAGACGCGCATTTGTTATCATCATCCCTGAATTCAGAGATGTATATTTTGGCCACAGCGATGTGGCCTTTTTCTTTTTGGTTCAAACCTGCTTCGCCAGAAACGCCTCAAACGACTCAGTATCCGCCGCTTCGACCTCTTTCTGACGTATGACAGAAGCGTCTCGTTCTGCCATAAAATCCGCTTCACTCAGGATTTCTAGCGGCTCCTGCATCAGCATTTCCCGGTATTGCGCAGAGAGCGAACGCCCTGTACCGCCGATACCCTGATCAATCATAGAACGCAGAATACGTGCTGAGAATGTCAGTTCAGGGTTATCAAAGCATTCGACCAACTGGTCGCAAACGTTTTGATACTCTTCACCGCCGTATACGCTGTCCATTGTCTGGGCAACACGTTTCAGGTCACGGAACAGATCTTTACCCACTTTTGGCAGCGGGAACTGCGCCGCTTCACAGCCGATACCCAGCGTCAGACCCGGCTTACGCCCTTCCAGAATCACGCGATTCCAGTTAGTACGGGTGCAGAGCAGTTCATCTGAACTCATTTCAGGCGCATCGGCCAGCACGCACCAGACCATAAACAGATCAAGGAAGCGAACCTGCTGCTCATCAACACCAATCGGTGAGAACGGGTTAATATCCAGCGAGCGCACTTCAATGTATTCAATACCGCCGCGCTGCAGCGCATCAGACGGTGTTTCACCGCTGCGCGTGACACGCTTCGGACGAATGGGCGCGTACAGCTCGTTTTCAATTTGCAGCACGTTGCCGTTGATTTGCAGACGCTTACCGTCTTTTTCGAGACCGATTTTCTCGTACTCTTCTGACGGCGTTTTAATCGCGCGCTTCAATCCTGCCACATATTCATGCAATTCGTTAAACGTAATACCGAGATTGCTTTGCGATTTATTGGTATAGCCAAGATCGCTCAGGCGCAGAGACGTGGCATACGGCAGGTAGTACATCCCGCATTCGGTCTTCTCGAACGGCAGCGTGGTCGGTTTTCCCTGCAGGAATGATGAACAAATCGCAGGTGACGCGCCAAACAAATAAGGAATGACCCAGCCGAAACGATAGTAGTTACGGATCAGGCGGAAGTAGCCTGCGGAGATCGCTTCTTTATCCGTTTCGCCGCATTTCGCCTGCCAGAACGCCATCGGCAGAGAGAAATTGTAATGCACCCCAGAGATGGTCTGCATCAACGCGCCGTAGCGGTTTTTCAGCCCTTCACGGTAAAGCGTTTTCAGCCGACCGATATTCGACGTGCCATACTGCGCCAGCTCAATCTCCTGCCCCTGCTCGATATAGCACGGCATACTGAGCGGCCACATGCGCTCATCGCCCAGATTACGGGCGGTAAAGCGATGGACGTCGCGCAAGATCGTCAGCATATGATCAATATCGCCATCCACCGGAGTGATAAACTCCAGCAGCGCTTCGGCGAAATCGGTTGTGATCCATTTATGTGTCAGCGCCGAGCCTAACGCCTTCGGGTGACCCGTTGTGGCTAAGCTGCCATCTGCGTTAACGCGCAGCGTTTCACGCTCAAGCCCACGCTGAATACCCTTCAGAGCCTGAGGGTGGTTTTCCAGCCAGGCCAGCGCCTGTGATACGTCCGGGATCAAATTGACCTCCCGCCTGTCAAAGTATTGTTACTCAGCATAATTGTAATGGTTGACGATTGAAGGTCGCTAAATCACTCCACCAATTAGTGCCACCACGTCATACCCTGTAGTGTTACCCATGCCACGAGAACATAGCGCAACGCCTTGCCAAGGCACAAAAAAAAGAGCACCGGTCCCCAGGAGATGCGCATCCATCCCGCCAGCAGACACAGTAAATCACCTATTACAGGCATCCAGCTTAATAACAGCGTGGCAGCGCCATAGCGTTTTAGCCAGCCGACTGCCTTTTCCTGCCAGCGTGATTTTTCACGCAGCGGGAAGAAACGCCCAAGAATAACGTTAGTCAGCCCTCCAAAGCTATTACCCATTGTTGCTATTAAGACGAGCAACCAGGGCTGACTGGCACCAGACAACAGCATCGCTACCAGCACCACTTCCGAATTTCCCGGTAAGAGCGTGGCGCTTAAGAAGCTGCTGGCGAATAATGAGGCAAGTGACAGCGCGTCACTCACAGTAAGCGAACGTCCACCGCATCCATTCCGGCATTACGCGCGGCCTGAATACCAAAATCTGCATCTTCAAAAACAACGCATTTTGCCGCAGGTACACCCATGCGTTCTGCGCAAAGCAGAAAGGTGTCTGGTGCGGGTTTGTGGTTTTTAACATGATCGGCGGCAACCACAGCGGAAAAATAGTGACGCAAGCCAAGATGGTTGAGCAACGCTTCTGCGATTGAGCTTTCGCTGCCCGTGCCAACCGACATCGGCCGACGTCCGTGCCACTCCTTAACAACATCTATTAGCGGCAATGGACGTACGGTATCTAAAAGCATCGCCTTTACCGCGTCAGTTTTTTCACGTGCGAGCAGGTGCGGGTCGAGATCGGCCTGATTCATTTCAATCACGGCCTGCGCAATACGCCAGGTTGGGGATCCGTTGAGGGCAACCATTGCCTGGAGATCGAAACGCATGCCGTAACGTCCAAGGACTTCAGTCCAGGCTTTACGATGCGTGGGTTCAGTATCCAGGATGGTACCATCCATATCGAAGATCAAACCGTCATACTGTGCGTACATCGTGCTCTCGCTAAACGATTAACAAAGCATTACTTTATCGTAAATGGTGGTTTTTGTCGCTGATTGCGAAATGATAACAATGAGAGTGATTAAGAACTGAACACAAGGAGAATGACAAGAAGAGATGGTGCATCCGGGAGGATTACTCGGCTTACGCCTCGCCCTGCGGGCCGTTGCTGAAGCAACGTTATCCTCCCTGGTGCTTGCGATTAACTCGCAGACCTTAAAACAACAGTGTTGCTGTTATCTCGGAGAATATGGTGCATCCGGGAGGATTCGAACCTCCGACCGCTCGGTTCGTAGCCGAGTACTCTATCCAGCTGAGCTACGGATGCATCGGGAAATGCTTTTAGAAACAGTAAATGGTGCATCCGGGAGGATTACTCGGCTGCGCCTCGCCCTTCGGGCCGTTGCTGAAGCAACGTTATCCTCCCTGGTGCTTGCGATTAACTCGCAGACCTTGAAATAACAGTGTTGCTGTTATTTCGGAGAAGATGGTGCATCCGGGAGGATTCGAACCTCCGACCGCTCGGTTCGTAGCCGAGTACTCTATCCAGCTGAGCTACGGATGCATCAGGGTACTGCTTTCAGAAATAGTAAATGGTGCATCCGGGAGGATTACTCGGCTGCGCCTCACCCTTCGGGCCGTTGCTGAAGCAACGTTATCCTCCCTGGTGCTTGCAATTAACTCGCAGACCTTGAAATAACAGTGTTGCTGTTATCTCGGAGAAGATGGTGCATCCGGGAGGATTCGAACCTCCGACCGCTCGGTTCGTAGCCGAGTACTCTATCCAGCTGAGCTACGGATGCATCGGGATTTACTACTGTACTACTCGATATTCATATCACTTCGAAAGCAATATGAAGTAATAGATGGTGCATCCGGGAGGATTCGAACCTCCGACCGCTCGGTTCGTAGCCGAGTACTCTATCCAGCTGAGCTACGGATGCAAAATGGCGGTGAGGCGGGGATTCGAACCCCGGATGCAGCTTTTGACCGCATACTCCCTTAGCAGGGGAGCGCCTTCAGCCTCTCGGCCACCTCACCACACAACGCCTCTTTCGAGTGCTTCGAGTAACTCGTTAAGAGCTTCTCGTCGCTGCGTGGCGCATATATTACTTTCTGGGACTTATAAGTCAAACAATTTTCCACACGCTTTTATCGTTTGCACAAATCGCACGCAATTCGCATGTAAAAGCCGCAAAGAGGGTGTTTTATAAGCGGATTTTGCAGGCATCTTCACAGAAATCTATTGAGGGAATGACGGCGTTTGGTCGAGATAAGGGTAAGGGAGTGGTTAAAAACAGAGCGGTTGAAATCAAACGGTAACTTTAAGCAGGAAAAATTGCGGGAGAGGTTGCGTCTCGCCCGACAGCGAGACGCGATAATATCAGTAACTGGACTGCTGGGATTTTTCAGCCTGGATACGCTGGTAGATCTCTTCACGGTGGACAGATACTTCTTTAGGGGCGTTCACACCAATACGAACCTGGTTACCCTTTACCCCTAAAACTGTCACGGTGACCTCATCCCCAATCATGAGGGTCTCACCAACTCGACGAGTCAGAATCAGCATTCTTTGCTCCTTGAAAGATTAAAAGAGTCGGGTCTCTTGTATCCCGGCATTATCCATCATATAACGCCAAAAAGTAAGCGATGACAAACACGTAAAGTGTAAGCAGTCACGGCATTACATTCTGTTAAACGTAAGTTTAGCCGATATACACAAACTCAACCTGACTTTATCGTTATCGATAGCACAGTGAACAAGACGCCATAACGTTGCCGCTATGGCGTCTGCTTGTGCTTTGTAATTATTACAGTTTCGCGCTTACCCAGCCTTCAACGCTGGCCAATGCCGCAGGAAGTGCCGCCGCATCCGTACCACCAGCTTGCGCCATGTCCGGACGACCGCCCCCCTTGCCGCCCACCTGCTGAGCGACCATACCAATCAGTTCCCCTGCTTTAACGCGGTCGGTCACATCCTTAGAGACGCCCGCAATCAGAGAAACCTTACCTTCTGCCACCGTCGCCAGCACGATAACTGTGGAACCAAGCTGGTTCTTCAGATCGTCGACCATAGTGCGAAGCATTTTAGGCTCAACACCGGCCAGGCAGCTGACCAGCAGTTTGACACCCTTAATCTCTACCGCTTTGCTGGAGAGGCTTGCGCTCTCTTGTACTGCTGCCTGCTCTTTCAACTGCTGCAGCTCTTTTTCCAGCTGACGGGTGCGATCCAGCGCAACACGCACTTTCTCACCCAGATTCTGGCTATCGCCTTTCAGCAACTGTGCGATGTCGTGCAGTTGGTCGCTCTGCGCATGCAGGCTGGCAATAGCACCTTCACCGGTCACCGCTTCAATACGACGAACACCTGCCGCCGTACCTGATTCAGAAACGATGCGGAACAGACCGATATCACCCGTACGGGAAGCGTGAGTACCACCGCACAGTTCGGTGGAGAAGTCGCCCATGCTCAGTACGCGAACACGTTCGTCATATTTCTCACCAAACAGTGCCATCGCACCTTTCTTCTTCGCCGCTTCGAGCTCCATGATATGAGTTTCGATTGGCAGGTTACGACGGATCTGCGCGTTCACCAGATCTTCCACCGCACGGATTTCAGATGGCTTCATCGCTTCGAAATGAGAGAAGTCGAAACGCAGAACCTTATCGTTAACCAGAGAACCTTTCTGTGCAACGTGGGTACCCAGAACATCACGCAGGGCTGCGTGCATCAGGTGCGTTGCGGAGTGGTTCAGACGAATACGTGCACGGCGAACTTCATCAACGTTAGCCTGAACGCCCTCACCCACTTTCAGAGAGCCGGAAACCAGTTTGCCCTGGTGACCAATAGCCTGACCGTATTTCTGGGTGTCAGTAACGTTGAAGCTAAAGCCGTCGCCTTTCAGTTCGCCTTTATCGCCAACCTGGCCGCCAGATTCGGCATAGAACGAGGTTTTGTCCAGAATCACAACCGCATCCTGGCCTGCGCTGATGCTGTCTACGGCTTTACCGTCAACAAACAGAGCGGTCACTTTGCCGGTCAGTTCCAGATTTTCGTAGCCTTTGAATTCAGACGCACCCTCAACGCGGATCATCGCGTTATAGTCTGCGCCAAAACCGCTGGATTCACGCGCACGACGACGCTGCTCTTCCATCGCAGCTTCAAAGCCCGCTTCGTCAACTTTGATGTTGCGCTCACGGCAAACGTCTGCCGTCAGGTCAACCGGGAAGCCGTAGGTATCGTACAGGCGGAAAGCGGTTTCGCCATCCAGCGTGTCGCCCTTGAGCTTAGCCAGCTCGTCATCCAGCAGCGCCAGACCACGCTCCAGAGTACGGGCAAACTGTTCTTCTTCGGTTTTCAGAACCTGTTCAACCTGCGCCTGCTGGCGTTTCAGTTCATCGCCCGCAGCGCCCATCACGCCAACCAGTGGCCCAACGAGTTTATAGAAGAAGGTGTCCTTCGCACCCAGCATGTTGCCATGACGGATAGCACGACGAATGATACGACGCAGCACGTAACCACGGTTTTCATTCGACGGAATAACACCGTCGGCAATCAGGAATGCACAGGAACGGATATGGTCTGCGATAACGCGCAGAGATTTGTTGTTCAGATCGGTTGCGCCCGTCACATCAGCAACGGCTTTGATCAGAGTACTGAACAGGTCAATCTCATAGTTGGAGTTAACGTGCTGCAGAACAGCCGCGATACGCTCCAGACCCATACCGGTATCAACGGACGGCTTCGGCAACGGCTCCATCGTACCGTCAGCCTGACGGTTGAACTGCATAAAGACGATGTTCCAGATCTCAATGTAGCGATCGCCATCTTCTTCAGCACTTCCTGGAGGGCCACCCCAGATGTGGTCACCGTGATCGTAGAAGATCTCGGTACATGGACCACAAGGGCCCGTATCGCCCATCTGCCAGAAGTTGTCAGACGCGTAAGGTGCGCCTTTGTTATCGCCGATGCGGATAATACGTTCGCGCGGGATACCAACTTCTTTTTCCCAGATTTCGAAGGCTTCGTCATCGGTTTCATAGACGGTAACCCACAGACGCTCTTTCGGCAGGTTGAACCAGTTTTCACCGGTCAGCAGTTCCCACGCATACTGGATGGCGTCGTGTTTGAAATAGTCGCCGAAGCTGAAGTTGCCCAGCATTTCGAAAAAGGTATGGTGACGCGCGGTGTAACCGACGTTTTCCAGGTCGTTGTGTTTACCGCCCGCACGCACGCAACGCTGTGAGGTTGTGGCGCGGGAATAATTACGCTTGTCGAGACCAAGGAATACATCCTTGAACTGGTTCATCCCGGCGTTGGTAAACAGTAGAGTCGGGTCGTTGTTCGGTACCAGGGAGCTGCTGGCAACAACCTGGTGTCCCTTACTATGGAAAAAATCGAGAAACGCCTGACGGATCTCAGCGGTGCTCTTGCTCATAATTATCCTGAAATCAAGCTAACGAAATGTCGTAGCAAGCCTGTACTGTTAAACAGTTGAACAGACCAGCTACTGGAAAAAGTGGGAATAAGATAAGTTTTCTTTAGTGGGAAGTAAAATCCCGCATGCGTTCAATCGGTAAAATTGCGCCAGATATCCTGAATATCTTCCATCAGGAAGCCGCGGTAGAGCAAAAAGCGCTGAATTTTGATTTTGTCTGAAAATTCACGCGGCAGCGGTTCACCATATTTACGCATCGCCTGTTCTCTTGCCAGTTCGCACCAGTCGGTATCGCATTCGCGCATCGCTTTTTCAATGGATTCACGGGCTACGCCTTTCTGGTTAAGCTCCTGGCGGATGCGCACGGGGCCGTATCCTTTGCAGCCACGGCTGGCGAGAAACCGGGAAGCAAAACGGTCATCATCCAGATAGTGATGCTCGTAGCACCAGGCAATCACGCGGTCGTAATCTTCCGCGGTAGCATCAATCTCTTCCGGCCCATTTTTGCTCATGATGGGGGCGGAAAGTTTCCGCCGCAACTCTTGTTCGCTGTGGTCGCGCACAGCAAGAATACGTACCGCACGATCCAGTAAACGTGCGTACGCAGGACGACGAGTTGTCGGTTCACTCATAAAAAACCTGCTGGTTCAGAAATGCAAAAAGGGCCGCATCAGCAGCCCTTCGTCTTTACACGAAACATTAAAAATCTTCGTGGGTTTCTTCAGCATCCGCGCTATCAACTGCGAAGTCTGGTGTGGCGTCCTGGTTGTTCAACAGAAGCTCACGCACTTTCTTCTCAATTTCTTTCGCCGCAGCCGGGTTCTCTTTCAGCCAGCCAATTGCATTGGCTTTACCCTGACCGATCTTATCACCGTTGTAGCTGTACCATGCGCCCGCTTTTTCAATCAGCTTCTCTTTCACGCCCAGGTCAACCAGCTCGCCGAAGAAGTTGATACCTTCGCCGTAGAGGATCTGGAATTCAGCCTGTTTGAACGGTGCAGCGATTTTGTTCTTCACCACCTTCACGCGAGTTTCGCTACCGACCACGTTCTCACCCTCTTTCACCGCGCCGATACGGCGGATATCCAGACGGACAGAAGCGTAGAATTTCAGTGCGTTACCACCGGTCGTGGTTTCCGGGTTACCGAACATCACACCAATTTTCATACGGATCTGGTTGATGAAGATGAGCAGCGTATTGGACTGCTTCAGGTTACCGGCCAGCTTACGCATCGCCTGGCTCATCATACGCGCCGCGAGGCCCATGTGAGAGTCACCGATTTCACCTTCAATTTCGGCTTTTGGCGTCAGTGCGGCAACGGAGTCAACCACGATAACGTCAACGGCACCGGAGCGTGCCAGCGCATCACAAATTTCCAGCGCCTGTTCACCGGTATCCGGTTGAGAACACAGCAGGTTATCGATATCAACGCCCAGTTTGCGGGCATAGATTGGATCCAGCGCATGCTCGGCATCGATAAACGCACAGGTTTTACCTTCGCGCTGTGCCGCAGCGATAACCTGCAGCGTCAGGGTGGTTTTACCGGAAGATTCCGGTCCGTAGATCTCTACGATACGGCCCATTGGCAAACCGCCAGCACCCAGTGCGATGTCCAGAGAAAGCGAACCGGTGGAGATGGTTTCCACGTCCATTGAACGGTCTTCACCCAGGCGCATGATGGAGCCTTTACCGAATTGCTTTTCGATCTGGCCCAGTGCTGCCGCCAACGCTTTCTGTTTGTTCTCGTCGATAGCCATTATTACTCCTGTCATGCCTGGAGAAGCGACTGCGCTTCACCGTGGATTTCTGTTCTGTTGGTGCAATTATACTGTACAGTCATACAGTATCAAGTGTTTTGTAGAAATTGTTGCCAGAGCGTTTTTAACGCATATTCGGTTGCCTGCCGACGCACGCTTTCGCGATTGCCGCTAAAGCACTCCCGGCGAGTGATCCCTTCACCTTTTGAGGTGGCAAAACCAAACCAGACGGTACCGACGGGCTTCACGTCACTGCCACCGTCCGGCCCTGCGATGCCGCTGATCGAAATGGCATAATCGGCACGCGCCTCTTTCAGCGCCCCAATAGCCATCTCAATCACCACCGGTTCACTGACCGCACCATGCTGTTCAAGCGTCCCTTCACGCACGCCAATCATCTGTGCCTTAGCTTCGTTACTGTAGGTCACAAAGCCGCGTTCAAACCAGGCGGAACTGCCTGCAATATCCGTAATCACTTTGGCAACCCAGCCGCCAGTACAGGACTCTGCGGTGGTGATAGTCGCACCACGTTGCTTAAGCGCCAGCCCTACCACTTCGCTCAGCTGCATCAATTCATGGTCAGTCATTATCGCTCCTGGCTTCGGAAAAACGTGCTGCACAAGATAGCACTTTCTCGTCCGATATGGGGACGAGCTTCGGGTTTTACGAGGGAGCTTCAGAAAAAAGCCGATGCGGGTGCACCGGCTACAGGAAAGATTATTTCATACTGTCCGCAAGGGTATTCACATTGTGGCGAAACGCGTTGATGTAGGTATCTGCCACACCACCTTTTGCCGACAGCGCTTCCGGGTAAAGCTCCCCGCCCGGCTGCGCGCCCGTCGCACTGGCAATCTGTTTCACCAGACGCGGGTCGAGCTGGTTTTCCATAAACCAGGTTTTCACGCCGTCCATTTTAATCTGGTTAATGATCTCCGCGACCTGCGCCGCGCTGGCCTCACTCTCTGATGACAGCCCTTGCGGTGCCATAAAAGTCACACCGTAGGCACGGCTAAAATACCCGAACGCATCATGGCTGGTCAGCACTTTACGTTTCTCCTGCGGGATTTGGCTAAAGCGCGTTTTAGCCCAGTTATCCAGTTGGGTGAGCTGTTTGATATAGGGCTTACCGGAGGCTTCCAGCGCCACTTTATCTTCAGGATCGGCGTTCACCAGCCCCGAGAGGATATTTTGCGCATACAGCGCCCCGTTCGCCGCGCTATTCCACGCATGTGGGTCGGTCACGGTTTTGCTATCCTCTTCCAGAGTATGAGTTTTCACTCCTGTGGAGGCCACAACGAGCTGGCCCTTAAAGCCAGAGGCTTTTACTAGCCGGTCGAGCCAGCCCTCCAGCCCCAGACCGTTTACCACCACGACGTCAGCCTTACTCAGCGCTGCGCTGTCTTTCGGCGACGGTTCGAAAGTATGCGGGTCACCGTCCGGCCCGACCAGCGTCGTCACCTTCACGTGATCGCCCCCCACCTGCCGGGTGATATCCCCCAGTATGGAAAAGCTGGTCACCACGTTGAGCGTTTTCGCCATCACACTGTGTGACATCATCCCCAGCGCGAGCGCCACTGCTAACCCTGTACGTTTCATCGTTTCCCCTTGCGTTAAAAAAGCGCACGCAGGCTGCCTGCCAGCCTGCTGCGCGTGCCAAATAAAATGGAAATAAAGAACAGCGCGCTGGCCGTCAGGACGATGGACGGTCCGGCGGGTAGACTCATCGCCCAGGAGAGGCTCAGCCCCAGCCACGCGCAGAAAATGCCGCTAATACCTGCCATCAGCAGCAATCCTGGTAGGGTGCGTACCCAGCAGCGGGCCGCCACTGCGGGTAACATCATCAGCCCCACGGCCATCAGCGTGCCAAGTACCTGAAAACCGGCTACCAGGTTGAGCACCAGCAATGCCAGAAACAGGCCGTGTAATAAGCCGGGCACCCCGCGAGCGTTCACCTGCAGCCAGGCGGTATCAAACGCTTCGGTCACCAGCCCACGATAGAAAATAGCCAGCATCATCAGTGTGAAGATGCAAACGCCGGTCACAAACAGCGCGGCATCGTTGTCCACGGCGAGAATAGAGCCAAACAGCAGATGCAGCAGATCGACGTTCGAACCGTGCAACGACACCAGCGTGACGCCCAACGCCAGCGATCCCAGATAGAACCCCGCAAAGCTGGCATCCTCTTTAAGCGGCGTACGGCGGCTCACCAGCCCGGCCACCAGCGCAACGGTAATTCCGGCGATAAAGCCACCAATACTCATCGCCAGCAGTGACATTCCGCTCAGCAAATATCCCACGGCGACACCGGGCAAAATGGCGTGAGAGAGTGCATCGCCCATCAGGCTCATCCGGCGCAACTGAAGAAATACACCCAACGCGGTAGTGCTGACCGAGAGCGCCAGGCAGACCACCAGCGCACGACGCATAAAGCCGTAGTCGATAAACGGCTGAAAAAAGAGATGCCAGATCATGCCACCCTCACCCGTTCGGTTTTCCAGAGGGGGGTATCAACATCCAGCCGCAATGTCTGCGGGAAGTGGCGCGACACGCGTTCGCTGTCATGCAACACGGCGAGCAGGGTCTGCCCCTGCTGATACATCTCCAGCATCAGCGCCATCAGCACATTGCAGGTGACTTCATCAACGCCGGTAAACGGTTCATCGAGCATCACCAGCGGAGCCTGCTGCACGAGTACGCGCGCAAACAGCATGCGCTGAAACTGGCCGCCGGACAGTTCATCAATAGTTGATAACGCCATCGACTCCAGCCCCACACGCTCAAGGGCTTCGGTAATACGCAGTCGCGTTTCGCGACGAAAACCAGAAAAAAGCGAAATCCCCGGCCAACAGCCCATACTCACCACGTCCTGCACGGTCAGTGGAAATTGCGCCTCCAGCGCGTGGCGCTGCGCCAGCCAGCCAATCACCGGGCGTTTACCCTGCCAGCGAAAATCGCCGCTTACAGGGGGAATAAACCCGGCGAGCGTTTTCAGTAATGTGGATTTCCCGCATCCGTTAGCACCGATAATCGCGGTCATGCTTCCGCGTTCAATGACACCCGACAGAGGACGCGTAACAGGCTGGCGGTCATACCCCGCCATCAGTTCGTTCATTACGATCATGGCAAAGCCACCGCCCAGCTCACGGCCAGCCCGATAAACACAATAAGCACCAGTGCCAACAGAAGCCGGACTGACGCGGATAAAGAGAAAAGGGACGTTGACATCTCGACACCACAGTAAATGTTATAACATAACAATAATGAAAGAAAACGAAGATGTAAACGAAGAGGATTGAACAGGAGTGTGGCGAAATGTTTCTGTGGTATTTCCCCCCCCCGTGGGAGAGGGTGAGAGCATCAGTCTGCGCTGTGTCTGCATTATTGCCGGGTGGCGGCGTTTCCTTACCCGGCATACTCAACCGGACTGATTATTGACTAAACGGTGATGCCGCGGGTGCACGCGCCTGAGAAACTGCCAGCCCCAGTTGCCACACCGCCATTGCATAGTGCGTGCTGTGGTTATAGCGGGTGATAGTGTAGAAGTTTGGCAGCCCGTACCAGTACTGATAGCCCGTCCCCACATCCAGACGCAACAGGCTCGCCTGTTGTGCATTACCCAGAGGCTGCGTTGGCGTCAGACCTGCCGCTGTCAGCTGCGAAATGCTGTAGTTAGTTTTAAAACCGTTTTCCAGCCCCGGAGCCTGGCCGTTAGCCTGCACTGCCACCTGGCCGCCCGCGACCCAACCGTGTGATTTGAAGTAGTTCGCCACACTACCAATGGCATCCACCGGATCCCACAGGTTGATATGACCATCACCGTTAAAGTCGACGGCAAATTGCTTATAGGATGACGGCATAAACTGACCGTAGCCCATCGCACCGGCAAACGACCCTTTCAGATCCAGCGGATCGTCCTGTTCGTTGCGCGCCATCAGCAGGAAGGTTTCCAGCTCGGACGAGAAATACTCGGCGCGACGCGGGTAGTTAAAGGAGAGTGTTGCCAGCGCATCGAGAATGCGGGTTTTCCCCATCACGCGGCCCCAGCGGGTTTCCACGCCGATGATCCCGACGATGATTTCAGGCGGTACGCCGTAAACCTGCCATGCACGGTTAAGGGCATCTTCATACTGATTCCAGAACACCACGCCATTTTGCACGTTGTCCGGGGTAATAAACTGTTTGCGATAGCGCAGCCACGCACCGTTTGGCCCAGTCGGCGCTTGCGCCGTCGGTGCCTGTCTGTCCATCAGGCGCAGAACGTAGTCCAGACGTTTTGCCTGAGACAAAATTTCATGCAGTTGCTGCCTGTCAAAGCCGTGTTTGCTCACCATGTTATCGATGAACTGCTCGGCCGCCGGGTTATTCGCGAAGTCACCGCCCATCTGCATCATATTATGCTGCGGCTCCAGCAAGAATCCCCCGGAAGGCGTGCCAGCCGTAGGCTGAGCAGCTTCGGTTTTAGGTTTGCTACTACAGGCAGACAGAAGAATAAGCGCAGGTAACAACGCTGCATAACGACGCTTGAACATGGGACATCCATTTAACGAGTTCGATAAGAGCCCAGTATGGTAAAGCATCCCCGACACCTCAAGGAAGCGGTACTCATCTCCCCTGCCAAATCTTTACGCTCCCCAACGCAAATCTGTGTTTTTTTCAACCAAAAACAATTCATCACACTAATTAACTTTCAAAACAATCCATTTTTCTTTCATTGTGAGATCTAACTAACACTTTAAAACCTTTCAAAGTGATTATTATTAGTCGCAGTTATACAAAAACAAAAAGCCCCCACAGGAGAGAAGAATGATAGAAACCATCACCCACGGTGCCGAGTGGTTCATCGGGCTGTTTCAGAAAGGCGGAGAGGTGTTCACCAGTATGGTGACCGGGATCCTGCCTCTGCTGATCAGCTTGCTGGTTATCATGAACGCACTTATTAACTTTATCGGCCAGCAACGCATTGAACGCTTCGCCCAGCGCTGCGCCGGGAACCCACTGTCCCGTTATCTGGTTCTACCCTGCATCGGTACGTTCGTTTTCTGCAACCCGATGACCTTAAGTCTCGGTCGCTTTATGCCAGAAAAATACAAGCCGAGTTACTACGCCGCTGCATCCTACAGCTGCCACTCGATGAACGGCCTGTTCCCGCATATCAACCCCGGCGAGCTGTTTGTCTACCTCGGTATTGCCAGCGGTCTGACCACGCTTGGCTTACCACTTGGCCCGCTGGCGGTGAGCTATCTGCTGGTCGGTCTGGTCACCAACTTCTTCCGCGGCTGGGTTACCGACCTCACGACCGCCATTTTCGAGAAAAAAATGGGCATCCAGCTTGAACAAAAAGTCCATCTTTCAGGAGCCACAGCATGAGCCGTATTCGCATTGTTAAAGGAACGGGCGGCTGGGGCGGCCCGCTGGAACTCGACGCCACTGAAGACAAAAAAATTGTCTACATCACTGCAGGCACGCGCCCGGCAATTGTCGACAAACTGCGTGAGTTAACCGGCTGGGAAGCCGTCGACGGTTTTAAAGAGGGTGAACCACCGGAAGCTGAAATCGGCGTTGCGGTCATTGACTGCGGCGGCACCCTGCGCTGCGGCATTTATCCAAAGCGTCGCATCCCGACCATCAATATTCACGCCACCGGTAAATCTGGCCCACTGGCGCAGTACATCCTTGAAGATATTTATGTTTCAGGCGTGAAAGAAGACAACATCCGTCTGGCAGAAGGGTCCCCTGCTTCACAGAAAAAGGAAGCCAAAGCCGCGCCGCGTGATTACGACACCAGCAAAAAAATCACCGAGCAGAGCGACGGCCTGCTGGCGAAAGTTGGGATGGGCATGGGTTCGGCGGTGGCGGTGCTGTTCCAGTCCGGGCGCGACACCATCGACACGGTGCTGAAAACCATTCTGCCGTTTATGGCATTCGTCTCGGCGCTTATCGGCATCATTATGGCATCCGGTCTGGGCGACTGGATTGCCCACGGCCTCGCCCCGCTTGCCAGCCATCCGCTCGGGCTGGTGACGCTGGCACTGATTTGCTCTTTCCCGCTGCTGTCACCGTTCCTCGGCCCGGGCGCGGTGATTGCGCAGGTCATCGGCGTGCTGATTGGTGTGCAAATCGGTCTGGGAAATATTCCTCCACACCTGGCTCTGCCTGCCTTGTTTGCCATTAACGCTCAGGCAGCGTGCGACTTCATTCCCGTTGGGCTATCGCTTGCCGAAGCGCGCCAGGACACCGTGCGCGTTGGCGTACCGTCAGTGCTGGTAAGCCGCTTCCTGACAGGTGCACCAACCGTACTGATTGCCTGGTTTGTCTCCGGCTTTATTTATCAATAAGAGGTTCCTGCGATGACCGTGATTTACCAAACCACCATTACCCGCATCGGGCAGAGCGCAGCCGATGCGCTCAGTGACCAGATGCTGATCACCTTCCGCGAAGGTGCGCCAGCGGATATTGAAGAGTTTTGTTTTATCCATTGCCACGGCGAGCTGAACGGTGAGCTGAAGGCCGGTAGTCAGCTGGAGCTGGGTGAAACGCGTTATGCCGTCACCGCCGTGGGTGACGTGGCTGAGCAAAACCTGCGTGAACTGGGCCACATCACCCTGCGTTTTGATGGCCAGTCACAGGCGGAATACCCCGGTACGGTTCACGTGGATGGCCCGGTTCCACAGGCCGTAACCCCAGGCTGCACGTTAAAATTTGTTGCGTAATTTAAGGAGAAAGATATGAGTCAGGTTGCCGTTGTCATTGGTGGGGGACAAACCTTAGGAGAGTTCATCTGCCGTGGGCTTGCCGCAGAGGGTTACCGCGTAGCGGTAGTGGATATTCAGAGTGAAAAAGCCGCGCGCGTGGCGGACACCATCAACACCGAGTTTGGCGAAGGGATGGCGTACGGGTTTGGAGCCGATGCCACCAGCGAACAGAGTGTGATGGCGCTCGCTCGCGGTGTGGATGAGATTTTTGGCCGCACTGACCTGCTGGTCTACAGTGCCGGGATTGCAAAAGCGGCATTTATCAGCGACTTCGCGCTGGGCGATTTCGACCGCTCGCTGCAGGTCAATCTGGTGGGGTATTTCCTCTGTGCCCGCGAGTTTTCACGCCTGATGATCCGCGACGGAATTCAGGGACGCATCATTCAGATCAACTCCAAATCGGGTAAAGTGGGCAGCAAACACAACTCCGGTTACAGCGCGGCCAAATTTGGCGGCGTGGGCCTGACGCAGTCGCTGGCACTGGATCTGGCCGAATACGGCATTACCGTACACTCGCTGATGCTCGGCAACCTGCTGAAGTCACCGATGTTCCAGTCCCTGCTGCCGCAGTATGCCACCAAACTCGGTATCAACGCCGACGAAGTGGAGCAATATTACATCGACAAAGTGCCGTTGAAGCGCGGCTGCGACTATCAGGACGTGCTGAATATGCTGCTGTTTTACGCCAGCCCGAAAGCGTCTTACTGCACCGGGCAGTCGATTAACGTGACCGGTGGGCAGGTCATGTTCTGATCGAGCAGCCTGATGCCCTCACCCTACCCCTCTCCCGCCGGAGAGGGGAAAAAAACAAGGAGCTGATATGGTCACCGCATTAATCACCGTCGCTGCTATCGCCTGGATCTGCCAGATGGCGTTTGGCGGCTGGCAAATCCACCAGTTCAACCGCGCATTCGAGGCGCTGTGCCAGAAAGGCCGCGTGGGCGTCGGGCGTTCCGGCGGACGCTTCAAACCTCGTGTGGTGATTGCGATTGCGCTGGATGAAGACGACAACGTCTGCGATTCACTCATCATGCGTGGCATGACGGTGTTCGCCAGACCGGCGAAAATCCAGGCAATCAATGGCACATCATTGCAGGAATTGCAGCCTGATGTGATCTTTCCCCATGATCCACTCTGTCAGAATGCACTATCATTAGCGCTTAATCTGAAACATGGATAATTTCGTTGTGAACGCTATAAGCTTGCGAAATTATCATTTCGCAACGTAAGGAATTGAGCGCCTATGAAACCACGTCAGCGGCAGGCGGCCATTCTGGAGCATCTGCAAAAGCAGGGAAAATGCTCGGTAGAAGAACTGGCCCACTACTTTGACACGACCGGCACGACAATACGCAAGGACCTGGTATTGCTCGAAAACTCTGGCGCAGTCATTCGAACCTACGGTGGAGTGGTGCTCAACAAAGACGAAACCGACCCGCCTATCGACCACAAAACGCTGATCAATACGCACCAGAAAGCGCTGATTGCCGAAGCCGCCGTGAAATTTATCCACGATGGCGACTCTATCATCCTTGATGCGGGCAGCACGGTGTTACAGATGATCCCGATGCTCAGCCGCTTTAACAACATCACGGTGATGACCAACAGCCTGCATATCGTCAACGCCCTGTCGGAAAACGACTGCGAGCAAACCATTCTGATGCCTGGCGGTACCTTCCGTAAAAAATCAGCCTCGTTTCACGGTCAACTGGCAGAGAACGCCTTCGACCACTTCAGCTTTGATAAACTCTTTATGGGCACCGACGGCATCGACCTGAATGCGGGCGTGACCACCTTCAACGAGGTGTTCAGCGTCAGCAAGGCCATGTGCAACGCGGCACGGGAAGTGATTCTGATGGCAGATTCTTCGAAGTTTGGCCGTAAAAGCCCCAATATTGTCTGTAGCCTTGAGAGCGTCGATAAGCTGATTACCGATGCAGGTATCGATCCGGCGTTTAAAAAAGCGCTGGAAGAAAAAGGAATCGATGTGATCGTAACCGGAGAAAGAGATGAGTGATTTTCTGTTAAACGCAGGTCGCCAGACGCTGATGCTGGAGCTGCAGGAAGCCAGCCGCCTGCCGGAACGTCTTGGGGAGGATTTTGTTCGCGCAGCAAACACCATCATCCAGTGTGAAGGCAAAGTGATTGTGGCGGGTATCGGTAAATCGGGCCATATCGGTAAGAAAATTGCCGCTACGCTTGCCAGCACCGGTACCCCAGCCTTCTTCGTTCATCCTGCCGAGGCGTTGCATGGCGATCTGGGGATGATTGAAAGCCGTGACGTGATGCTGTTTATCTCCTACTCCGGTTCGGCCAAAGAGCTGGATCTCATCATTCCACGTCTGCAGGAAAAATCCGTCGCCCTGCTGGCGATGACGGGTAAAGCCCGTTCACCGCTGGCACTGGCAGCCAAAGCGGTGCTAGATATTTCCGTTGAGCGTGAAGCATGCCCGATGCACCTCGCCCCAACCTCCAGCACCGTCAATACCCTGATGATGGGCGATGCGCTGGCGATGGCGGTGATGCAGGCGCGCGGTTTCAATGAAGAAGATTTTGCCCGCTCACACCCTGCGGGCGCGCTTGGCGCACGCCTGCTCAATAAAGTGCATCACCTGATGCGTACCGACGATGCTATTCCGCAAGTCAAACTCAACACCAGCGTGATGGATGCAATGCTGGAGCTGAGCCGCACCGGGTTAGGGCTGGTCGCGGTGTGTAATGAGCACGGTCAGGTCAACGGTGTGTTTACCGACGGCGACCTGCGCCGCTGGCTGGTGGGTGGCGGCAAGCTGGAATCGCAGGTTTCTGAAGCGATGACCAAAGGCGGGCTGACGCTGAATGCCGAAAGCCGCGCAATCGAGGCCAAAGAGGTACTGATGAAGCGCAAAATCACCGCCGCCCCGGTAGTGGATGAGAGCGGCAAGCTGTGCGGTGCCATCAACCTGCAGGACTTCTACCAGGCCGGAATTATTTAACCCTTCAGCCCCAGACGCTTCGCCAGCCGGTGCAGGTTGGCGACGTCGGTTTCCAGCGCCCGCGCGCATGCCGCCCAGCTGCGGTTGTTCTGCTCCAGCGCGCGAGTGATCATCTGACGCTGAAACTCCTCTGTCGCGTCGCGCAGGTTTTCATTGGCAATCTCTGGCGCAGCCTGAGTGACGGCCTGAACGCTTTCATCATGCAGCGCAAAATGACGCGCGTGGATCACCACTTCATCGCCTGAACGTGTCGCCCGCGCCAGCACCACCGCGCGGTGGATCGCATGTTCCAGCTCGCGCACGTTACCCGGCCAGCCGTAGCTCAGCAGATGACTGCGCGCACCCGGGCTTAGCACGACCCGGGAAAGCCCCATTTTGAGCCGACACTGCTCGCAGAAATAGCCCGCCAGCAACACCACATCTTCACCACGCTCGCGCAGCGGCGGCACGGAAAGCGGAAACACACTCAGGCGATGGAACAAATCAGCACGAAAATTCCCGGCCAGCACCTCTTCGCGCAGATCCCGGTTAGTCGCCGCCAGCACGCGCACGTCCACCCGTAAGCTGCGGTCATCGCCCACGCGCTGAATATCGCCGTACTGCAACACGCGCAGCAATTTAGCCTGTAACGACAACGACAATTCGCCAATTTCATCGAGGAACAGTGTGCCGTTATCCGCCATTTCAAACTTGCCGCTGCGGTTGCTGATAGCCCCGGTAAATGCCCCTTTAACGTGACCAAACAGCTCGCTCTCCGCCACGCTCTCCGGCAGTGCGGCACAGTTAAGGTACACCAGCGGATTCACCGCACGCGGTGACGCTTCGTGAATCGACTTTGCCACCAGCTCTTTACCAGTGCCAGTTTCCCCGAAGATCAGTACGTTCAAATCGGAGGCGGCCACGATGTCGACCTCTTTTTTGAGCTGGACCATGCCCGGCGACAGGCCAATCATCTCCGTGTGAGCCACCTGCTCAAATGCCGACGGGCTACCAGGAAGAATGTTCTGGCTCTCCAGTTGTTCAATCAGCAGGGCATTATTCAGCGCCCCGGAGGCCAGCGCGGCAATCAGCCGCAGCTCTTCGTCGCTGAAAGTATCAAACTGGTCTGGCGACATCCCGTCGAGGGTCAGCGCGCCAATCAGATTTTGTCCGGCAAACAATGGCAGGCCGATGCAGGCGTGTACCTTCAGGCTCTCCTGCCCGGGGATCAGACCGTCGTAAGGATCGGGTAAATCACTGTCTGCCGGGAAGCGCACCACATCACCCGCACGGGCGATGGTTTCCAGACGCGGATGGCCTTCCAGGGTAAAGCGCCGTCCGAGTACGTCCTGCGCCAGCCCGTCGATGGCCAACGGAATAAATTGCCGCCCTTCGTAGCGGAGTAGTGCCGAAGCGTCACATGCCAGCACGTGACGCAGTGTGGAGATCAGCCGCTGAAAGCGATCCTGATGCCCAATACCGGTTTGCAGTTCAATGGCGATTTTCGCCAGCACGTCTACGGAAAAACTCATCTGCGCCTCACTGTCATTTTGACAACTCATATTGTCATATTGACAGCTTCAGTGATAGTCATAATGACTACCCATTACGGATAACAAAATAAAAAATACATAAAAATCAATATAATAAAAAGTTGGCACGCAACTTGATATAAGCAAAACATCTTATTTAAAAATGCCGTATTAATTGAGGTTGCTATGTCTATTCTGGTTAAAAATAACATTCATTGGGTTGGCCAACGTGACTGGGAAGTACGTGATTTCCACGGAACGGAGTACAAAACGCTGCGCGGCAGCAGCTATAACAGCTATCTCATCCGTGAAGGGAAAAACGTGCTGATTGATACCGTCGATCACAAATTCAGCCGCGAGTTCGTGCAGAACCTGCGTAACGAAATCGACCTGGACGCACTCGACTACATCATCATCAACCACGCGGAAGAAGACCACGCCGGTGCGCTGACCGAGCTGATGTCTTACATTCCGAATACCCCTATTTATTGCACCGCCAACGCTATCGACTCCATTAACGGCCACCACCACCATCCGGAGTGGAATTTCCATACCGTAAAAACCGGCGACTCACTGGATATCGGTAACGGCAAACAGTTGATCTTCGTTGAAACCCCCATGCTGCACTGGCCTGACAGCATGATGACCTACATGACCGGCGACGCGGTGCTGTTCAGTAACGACGCCTTCGGCCAGCACTACTGCGACGAACGTCTGTTCAATGACGAAGTGGATCAGACCGAACTGTTTGAGCAGTGCCAGCGCTACTACGCCAACATCCTGACCCCGTTCAGCCGTCTGGTCACGCCAAAAATCACCGAGATCCTCGGCTTCAACCTGCCGGTAGATATGATTGCCACCTCTCACGGCGTGGTGTGGCGTGAAAACCCAACCCAGATTGTGGAGCTGTACCTGAAATGGGCAGCAGATTATCAGGAAGACCGCATCACACTCTTCTACGACACCATGTCCAACAACACCCGCATGATGGCTGACGCCATTGCCCAGGGTATCAACGAAGTTGACCCGAATGTGGCGGTAAAAATCTTTAACGTGGCGCGCAGCGATAAAAACGAGATCCTGACCAACGTCTTCCGCTCTAAAGGCGTGCTGGTAGGCACCTCCACCATGAACAACGTGATGATGCCGAAAATTGCCGGCCTGGTGGAAGAGATGACCGGCCTGCGTTTTCGTAACAAACGCGCCAGCGCCTTTGGCTCACACGGCTGGAGCGGCGGTGCGGTAGACCGTCTGTCTACCCGCCTGCAGGATGCCGGTTTTGAGATGTCCATGAGCCTGAAGGCAAAATGGCGTCCGGATATCGACGCACTGGAACTCTGCCGCCAGCATGGCCGTGACATTGCACGTCAGTGGGCGCTCGCTCCATTACCAGACGTGGCGGTAAAAACCAGCGCACAACAGGAAGCCTGCGCCTGTGCTGCGGCCGCCACCGCTAACCTCGGCCCGCGCATGCAGTGCAGCGTCTGCCAGTGGATCTACGACCCGGAACTGGGCGAGCCGCTGCAGGATGTTGCCCCAGGAACGCCGTGGAGCGATGTGCCAGACAACTTCCTTTGCCCGGAATGTTCGCTCGGTAAAGACGTCTTTGATGAGCTGGGTACGGAGGCAAAATGAGCAACGGTATCGTCATCATCGGCTCGGGCTTTGCTGCCCGCCAGCTGGTGAAAAATATCCGCAAACAGGATGCTAATGTGCCGCTGACGGTGATCGCCGCCGACAGCATGGATGAGTACAACAAACCTGATTTAAGCCACGTCATTAGCCAGAACCAACGTGCCGACGATCTCACCCGCCAGAGCGCGGGAGAGTTCGCGGAGCAATTTAACCTGAACCTGTTTCCGTACACCTGGGTTACCGATATCGACGCTGCCGCCCATGTGGTGAAAGCGAAAGAGAAAACCTGGCAGTACGACAAGCTGGTTCTGGCTACGGGGGCATCAGCGTTTGTGCCACCGGTTGAAGGGCGTGAGCTGATGATTACGCTCAACAGCCAACAGGAGTATCAGGCCAGTGAAACGTGGCTTCGTGACGCGCAACGGGTGATGATTGTCGGCGGCGGCCTGATTGGCACTGAGCTGGCGATGGATTTCTGTCGTGCGGGTAAATCCGTCACTCTGCTCGACCACGCTGCCAGCATTCTGTCAGCGCTAATGCCCGCAGAAGTAAGCAGTCGCTTACAGCATCGTCTGACCGATATGGGTGTACATCTGCTGCTGAAATCTCAGCTGCAAAGTCTGGCTAAAACAGAGAACGGTATTCGCGTCACGCTCGACCGTAATCGCCATGTTGAGGTGGATGTGGTGGTTGCGGCCACGGGTCTGCGCCCGGAAATCGGTCTGGCGCAACGTGCCGGAGCCGGGACGAACCGTGGCGTGAAGGTGGACAGCTACCTGCAAACCACGCAGCCGGATATTTACGCGCTGGGTGACTGCGCCGAAATCAACGGCCAGGTACTGCCGTTCCTGCAGCCGATTCAATTAAGTGCGATGTATCTGGCGAAAAATCTGCTTGGCGCTTCTGCACCACTGAAATTACCCGCCATGCTGGTGAAGGTGAAAACACCGGAGTTACCGCTGCATCTCGCAGGCGAAACGCAGCGCCAGGATCTGAACTGGCACATCGCTATTGAACCCCAGGGCATGGTGGCCCGGGGATCCGATCATGACGGTCAGGTGCGCGCTTTTGTGGTTAGTGAAGACCGGATGAAGGAGGCTTTCGCACTACTGAAATCATTGCCCGCTTAACCCTCTTACCACGCTTACTTAACCTTAGGATTTTCTTATCCGTAGCCCCGACGTCCCGGGGCTTTTTTTTTGCGTATTTTATTCAACAAAAGAATACAAATCAGATAAATCATCGTCATTAATCCCTTATTCATTACATCCATGAATATTTAAATGCGGAACACCTGAAAAACATCAACCTGTTTTATTCCATGTTCCCGGCTTACTCTGACAGTGAATTAATCAGCCGGAGACATCCCATGGCCACTTTTAGCAAAGAGCTTAACTATCTTTCTGCCTATTTTAAACAGACAAAGAAAGCAGAACATATTTTATTTCGCTGGCTGTATCTCAGCCCGGAAGCCCGTATTGAGCGTCTGCGTGAATTGATGATGCCGATGAGCAATGTTAAGCGGTAACCACCTGGTGACCCTACGCTGACGCGGGCCTGTGGATTTTGCAGGCCGGGTAAGCGTAGGGTCATCAGGTAAAAAACAGGAACAAATTATTTAACTCTTCATCGTTTATTTAAAGAATGACTTATTAAAAACATCACAGAAATTAATTTATCCCACATCACACTTTTCTTCTTCACGCTTTTACATTAAAACAAAAACTGTTGTTTTTCGTTGTGAATGATGTCCTCTTTGGGATCCTGTCTCATGAACGCATATCGCAACATTACCCGTTGCCGCTATATCATTACGCCTGGGCCAACCTGACGTTTTTAATATTCCGTTTATATCGCGTGGATTCGTGGCCACATATGGCCTTCCGTACAGCACGGTATTGATACCTTCAGCGTGCCGGACGAGCCCGCGCTGAAGATCCGCCCGCAGATCGAAGCCTGATACATCCCCTCACCCTCCGCCAAAATGGCGAGGGTGAGGGAATAAAACCGGAACACTTTATATATCCCTGCCTTATTTATTCCGCAAAACCACTTACACTCTCATCATGCCCCTTTCACCACCGGTACGTCGTCATGCGCCAGCTTCAGAAAATCCGTCAGTATCAACGGCTTTACCAGCACTACGGTGCGGAGCCAAAGCCCACGACTATTGCTGAAGTTGCTGAGGTCGCGCTGTGCAGTGAACGTCATGTGCGCACGTTACTGCGCCAGCTCACGCAAAGCGGATGGTTAAGCTGGCATGCGCACCCAGGACGTGGACATCGCGCCATTCTGCATTGCCTGGCGACCACCAGTGAACTCAGCGCGCCGCTGATGCACGCTTGTCTCGAAAAAGGGGATTACCAGAGTGCATTACAGCTGGCCGATGGCGATCCGGCCAGTCTGCATCACATCATCACCCCATTTTTGGGCGGGAAATGGCTTAAGCACCAGCCAACCTTGCGTATTCCGTGGTATCGCCCGCTGACGTCACTTCATCCGGCACTACAGCGCCGCCGCGCCGAACAGCATATTATCTGCGCGGTACACGCAGGGCTGACGCGCTATACACCCGGTCAGCCGCACCCGATACCCGATTTAGCCCATCACTGGAATGCCAGTGAAGACAAACGCCGCTGGCGTTTTTACCTGCGCAGCGGCGCACACTGGCATAACGGGCAAGCCATTAGCGATGAAGATATTCTCAGTGCGCTACAACAGGTACTGGCTGACCCGGCACGTAATGTGGGGTTGAGACACGTTAAGGAGACGTCGCTTGTCGCCCCCTGGTGTCTGGAGATAAACCTGAACACGCCTGATGCCATGCTGGCACACCGTCTTGCGCATCACGTTTGTCGTCTTCCGCACCCGCAACAGCCTGATGTCGGTGCCGGGCCGTTTGCCATCGCCCATCACCACTCGCACTACCTGCGCCTTGAGCGCCAGCCCTGGTACTTTGCCGCTCATCCACTGCTGCATGCGATTGAGTTCTGGCGAACCCGCACAGAAGCAGATAAACCGGCGTGGATCACCGTCGGGAAGGGACAAAACGCGCAGGAAGCCATTACCTCGACCAGCGAGGGATTCGCGTGGTTAATGGTGAACGCCACATTGCCCCCACCGCTGGCTGCCTGGCTGCGCCGGGAAATTCTGTCAATTAATCAGCAACATTTTGCCCATCGGGATGATTTAGAAACCAGGACGGCAATACTGCCTGGCCTGACGACACCAGAATATCCGGAAACATCCGGAGTAAAACTTCCCGCCACTCTTGCGCTGGTTTGCTACCACACCCCAGAACTGTGCGAGCTGGCCAGCATGCTGCAAACGCGTCTGAGAAAGCACGGTTGCGAATTGACAATCAGCAGGAAAGATCGCGAAGAATGGCATACACATAACGCACTGACGCAGGCCGATCTGTTGCTCGGTGACTATCTGGCGGGCGGACTTCCGGGATTTGCGCTGGCAGAGTGGTTTACTGACGAACCGGCCTGGGCCACTGCACTGGGCGAAGACATATGGCAAAAAGAGAAGCAGAAGCTGATGGGATATTGCGGGAGCGAGGAGAGCCTGAGTAACCTCCTGCCCTCCTTTTTTCAATCTCTGCTCGAAAGCGGCGCATGTACGCCGCTGTTCCACTATCGCTATCGCATCAACACGATGGAAAATGTGCAGGACATTGTGCTGACGGCCGGAGGCTGGCTTGATTTCACTCGCGCCTGGTTACCCCCCGCTCAGGAACGCACGACCAGCGCATCGTAGCCACGCCAGCGGTAGTTGATCATGGAGATAAGCCAGCAGGCGATAAACAGCCCCACCACCACAAATCCGGCGTTGCCCAGGTTGTCATTAACCTCGCCAATCAGATCCCAGATGCCACCGGTCAGGGCAAATTTGTCCATCAGCAGACCCAGCGCTTCCAGGCCGCCGATGAACAGGGCCACCACCACAGAGGTACCGGTGATGGTCATGTTGTAGTAGAGCTTGCGCTGCGGTTTGTTGAATGCCCAGCCGTAGGCTCCCACCATCAGCAAATTGTCGAGGGTATCCACCAGCGCCATACCGCTGGCGAAAAGTGCCGGGAAGATCATGATTGACCACACCGACATGCCGTTTGAGGCACTGGCGGCGGAGATCCCAAGCACGCCAATTTCCGTCGCGGTATCAAATCCCAGACCGAACAGGAAACCAACCAGATACATCTGCCAGCTCTTGTTTACCAGGCGAAACGTTGCACCAAACAGCCAGTTCATCACCCCACCAGATGCCGGAAGCGTGATGTCGCCGCACGTTGGATGACCGTTTTTCAGCGCCTGAAAATTACGCCAGACGCCACGTAAAATCACCATATTGACCAGCGCCATCGCCAGCAGAAACGTCGCAGAAACCGCCGTGCCAATCAGGCTGCCCGTCTCATGAAACCAGGCCATATTCTTCTGAAACGCCGTGGCCGTAGCGGCAATGGCAATGGAGGCCAGCACCACGATGGTGGAGTGCCCCAGTGAAAACCACGCCCCCACACCGGACGGGCGTTTGCCCTGTTGCATCATCTTACGCGTAACGGTATCAATGGCCGCAATGTGGTCGGCATCCACCGCATGACGCAGTCCGTAGCACCAGGCGAGCAGGCTTGCCGCCATCAGCGCCGTGCTGCCGCTGAAGGTTTGCCAGGCCCATCCCCAGGCCAGAAGATTAGCCATTACCAGAGCCAGCAGCAGGAGCGCCGCACGAGGTTCATTGCGTAAAAGTCGTAACATTTTAAGTCCTTTGTGAACATGACCGGGCGGCGGCAACTACCGCCTGCCCGAAGGAGATAGCCCCATCGCCTGCAGGCAGGTGATGAGGAAAAAGAAGGGTAAAGTCAGAGAGGTAATGACGCAGACGCGCACGCAACAGACGGTTATGTAACACGCCACCGCTAAAACAGACGGCAGTAAGTGATAAGCGCCGGGCATGGAACGCGGCGAAATCAGCCAGTCCTTTTGCCAGCGCATCGTGAAACGCCCATGCGCGTTCGCAGGGCTCAGCCCGCCAGTTCAGCCACTGTTGCCAGAAGAGAGCAAGGTTCTCCACTGACAGCGTAACCGGGTGTTCGACCCCCGCACACTGCGCTGCCAGCGCTTCCAGCCTGCATGCAGCCTCACCTTCATAGCGCTGCTTTTCTGGCACAATGCCCAGCGCACAAGCCACCGCATCGAACAGCCGTCCGCAGGATGAAGCCAGCGGCGTGTTGATACCACGGGACATCGCTGTCGCCAGCAGCGGCCAGTTTTGCATCTGAACGGCTCGCGTTTCCGGGTAGCGCTGCCAGTCCGGCACAAACGCCAGGCAGTGGGCGAATAAATTGCGCCACGGCTGCATTGCTGCCAGATCCCCCCCCGGCAGCGCCACGGCAGGCAACCCACCCAGATGCTCGCAGTCAAGATAGTTAACCCGCAGGCACTCCCCGCCCCATAGCGCACCGTTCTCGCCCATCCCGATGCCGTCCAGCGTCAGGGCGATGACATCACCGCCGTCGAGCGGCCAGCCGTTTTCGGCCAGGCACGCCGCGGCATGGGCGTGGTGATGTAATACCGTTTCAATCGGTAACGCCTGCGCTTCCGCCCACTGGCGGGTGTGGTATCCCGGATGCGCATCGCACACCACACGCTCCGCCTGAAACGCATAGATTTGCTGCATGACCGACAGCGCCGAGCACCACTGAGCGTCAACGCCCTCATCACTGAGATCGCCAAAATGCTGGCTCAGCACCGCCTGGTTACCCCGCACCAGACAGAAGGTGTTTTTCATCTCAGCCCCGGTACACAACATGGCGGGAATATGGCTGAAACCGGCAGGTAACATGATGGCATCTGGCACAAAACCGCGCGCACGGCGCAGTATTGCACCGTCCCGATCCATCACTGAATCATCCATCCGCTGAAGGATGTCGCGGTTGTGCAGCAGAAAACCGTCGGCAATATCCCCGAGGTCGTCCAGTGCCTGTTGATTATGGATGGCGGGTGGCCTGCCGCTGAGGTTGCCGGAGGTCATCACCAGCGGGCGCTGGCAGTCCATCATCAGCAAATGTTGCAGTGGGTTCGCCGGGAGCATCACCCCCACACAATCCAGGCCCGGCGCGATCGCATCGGGTAATGGAGGCAGCCATGCTTTCGGCGTCAGTACGATCGGAGCCGCAGGAGAGTGCAACAGCACCTGAACCGGCTCCGGCAAAGAACCTGCATGCGGGATCATCACTGCCAGCGGCTTTGCCGGGCGCTGTTTGCGTGCCCGTAGTTTCTCCACCGCCTGCGGGTTTTGCGCGTCGCAGACCAGATGAAAGCCCCCCAGCCCTTTAACCGCAACAATGCCACCGTTTTTTAGCCTCTCAACCGCTGCGCTGAGTGCCTGCTCTCGCGTGGACTGAGCATCACCCGCACGCCATTCCAGCTCCGGCCCGCAGTCCGGGCATGCCACCGGTTGAGCATGAAAGCGCCGATCTGCGGGGTCGAGATACTCCATTTCACACGGCAGGCAGAGCGGAAATGACGCCATTGTCGTGGCCGGACGATCGTACGGCATGGCGCGGATAATGGTAAAACGCGGACCGCAGTGGGTGCAGTTGATAAACGGATAGCGATAACGGCGCTCGCGAGGATCGCGCATTTCGGCCAGGCACGCCGGACAGGTGGCCGCATCCGGCACAATCTGGGTGTCCATCGCCCCGCCCGCACTGTGACGGATGGTAAATTCCTCCGGCAGCGCCGGCCAGACGAACGGCAGCGTGTCGACATTATCAATACGCGCCAGCGGTGGGCAGTCCTGGTGCAGCCTTGCGATGAAGTCCCCCCCATCACCGACAACGCGCACCAGCACGCCCTCACCGTCATTGCAGACATCCCCCGTCAACTGAAGCTGGTGCGCCAGTTGCCAGACGAAGGGACGAAACCCCACGCCCTGCACCTTGCCGCGCACCCGCAACTGCACACCGTTACTGCTCATAGCGGATCAGAACAGCAGAGATGAGCTGGTGTCGAACGCCGCACGACGACGTTTTTCGGCGCTCATCTGTTCGAGCTTGTCACGATCCACACAAACCAGCGCGTGCGTAGGGCAAACTTCCATACAGGCCGGGCCCGCTTCACGGTGGTAGCAGAGGTCACATTTGTTGGCTTCCGCTTTGTCCGCGCGCACGCTCAGCCCCATACCGCTGTTGCGCACAACCGGGCGAACCACCACTTCCATCGCGCCATACGGACAGGCCACCACGCAGGTTTTGCAGCCGATGCAGCGTTCCTGCATGACGTGGACAAACCCTTTTTCGCGTTTAATCGCCCCGTTCGGGCAGACGTTGGCGCACGGTGCGTCTTCGCACTGACGACAAATCGCTGCGGTTGAGATATTCACGCCCTTAATAACATGAATACGCGGCAGGAAAGAATCCGGGGTCAGGGAGGCACAATCCTGCTCCGTCTGGTGGGATACAACGCACGCAACTTCACAGGTACGGCAACCAATGCACTTACTGGCATCGGCCATCATAAAACGGTTCATCTGCTTCTCCAGCATAACAGTCATGCGCGGAGATATTCATAAACCGTGCCAGTTTTTAACCCATTGATTTATATTGATTTGAAATATATGGTGCGGCACTGTCATCGTCACTTATGACGATGACAGCTGTCGACGTCAGCGGTGTGGGCCGTCAATGACAGAATCACGCAGAATAAGCTCACCAGAGAACGTTTGCTGATATTTGAACTCACCGCCGTCGAGCATGAAGATCAGGCGGCTGATGGTCTCTTTAATCATTTCTGTTACCGGAATGCGCACGCTGGAGAGTGACGGCACCATGTAGGGCGCAATCGCCACATCGTCGAAGCCGATCACCGACACCGCATCCGGCGTGATAACCCCGCTGTCGTGAAGCTGCTTCATCGCCCCGATGGCCATATCGTCGTTACTCGCCACCAGTGCCGTAAAAGTTTCACCGCGTGATAACAGCTCAGAAACGGCCGCCGCGCCGCTGGCCGGGTTCCATTTCCCCTGCGCAATCAGCTCCGGGCGCAGCGCAATGTGATGCTGCACCAGCGCGTCTTTGTAGCCGGAAAGACGCTCAGCCCCGGTCGGGGAATCCAGCGAGCCGGTGATAAACGCAATCTCCCGATGCCCTTTCGCAATCAACTGCGACACGGCGTCCTGGCAGGATGCTTTATGATCTGACCAGACACAATGGCTGCTGTTTTTACGCAAACGACGATTGAGCACCATAATCGGTTGTTCGCATTTTTCGATAATCTCGTCCATCTCATCCACGCTCAAAAAGCGCGGATAGATAATCACCGCATCGCAGCGCATATCGAGCAGGTACTGGATAGCCTCGCGCTCTTCGTCGGCGCTGTGCTTGCCGTCCGCCAGAATCAACTGTCGCCCCTTCTCTTCCGTCATCCGCGCGGCGTGAAACAGCAATTCGCTAAAGTAGACGCCGTGGTAGAGGGTGTTAGTGACCACCAGCCCCAGCGTCTGGGTACGTTTGGTGGCCAGGTTTCGCGCCAGCAAATTGGGGCGATAGCCGCTCTCCTCAATCGCCTGAAACACCCGGTCTCTGGTCTCCTGGCTGACGTAGCCATTCCCCGACAGCACCCGGGAAACCGTCGCTTTTGAAACGCCGGCCCGCTTCGCCACTTCCAGCATCGTGGTCATGATGTTATTCCGTTTGAAACTGATGGGCGCAGTGTACTGCACCGCAGAAAAATTGTCGCAGCGGCGATATCACGCTTTCAACACCTCAAAGTGATCATCATCACGAATATAAGAAATGTACAAAATGTGATCTTGTTTCATTCAAAGAAACTCATGATGATTATGTGGAACCGGTTTCCTACATATTCTCACCATGACAACAGGATCACATCCGATGGCCAAAAATTATGCCGCGCTGGCGAACGACGTTGTCAGCGCGCTGGGCGGTAAAGACAACATCGTCGCCGTCACCCACTGTATGACGCGCCTGCGTTTCGTCCTGAAAGACGAAACCCTCACCGATGCCGCTCGCCTGAAAAGCATCAGCGGTGTGCTCGGCGTGGTACGCAACGACAACCAGTGTCAGGTGATCATTGGCAACACCGTTTCTCAGGCTTATCGTGAAGTGATCAGCCTGCTGCCGACGAACCTGCAGCCTGTCGTACCGGAAGGCCCGCAAAAAATGACCCTGCGCCGCATTGGTGCCGGGATCCTTGATGCACTGATCGGCACCATGTCCCCGCTGATCCCGGCGATCATCGGCGGCTCAATGGTCAAGCTGCTGGCGATGATCCTTGAGATGACGGGCGTACTGGCAAAAGGTGCGCCGACGCTCACCATCCTGACCGTTATTGGCGACGGTGCATTCTTCTTCCTGCCGCTGATGGTGGCAGCCTCTGCAGCGGTAAAATTCAAAACCAACATGTCGCTGGCCATTGCCATCGCGGGGGTGCTGGTACACCCGGGCTTTATCGAGCTGATGGCAAAAGCGGCACAGGGCGAGCACGTTGAATTCGCCTTTATTCCGGTAACGGCGGTGAAATACACCTACACCGTGATCCCGGCGCTGGTCATGACCTGGTGCCTGTCGTATATCGAACGCTGGGTCGACCGGATGACTCCGGCAGTCACCAAAAACTTCCTCAAACCGATGCTGATCGTCCTGATTGCCGCCCCACTCGCCATCGTGCTGATTGGGCCACTTGGGATCTGGATCGGTAGCGCCATTTCTGCGCTGGTGTACACCATTCACGGCTATCTGGGCTGGCTCTCCGTGGCAATTATGGGCGCGCTCTGGCCGCTACTGGTGATGACCGGCATGCACCGCGTGTTCACGCCAACCATCATTCAGACCATTGCCGAAACGGGCAAAGAAGGGATGGTCATGCCGTCAGAAATTGGAGCCAACCTGTCGCTCGGCGGTTCATCACTGGCTGTGGCATGGAAAACGAAAAACCCGGAACTGCGCCAGACGGCGCTGGCGGCAGCGGCTTCCGCCATCATGGCGGGTATTTCTGAACCCGCGCTGTACGGCGTAGCGGTGCGTCTGAAACGCCCGCTGATTGCGAGCCTTATCAGCGGCTTCATCTGCGGCGCAGTGGCCGGAATGGCGGGTCTTGCCAGCCACTCGATGGCAGCTCCGGGGCTGTTTACCAGCGTCCAGTTCTTTGATCCGGCTAATCCGATGACCATCGTCTGGGTATTTGGCGTGATGGCGCTGGCGATGGTGTTGTCGTTTGTTCTGACCCTGATGTTGGGCTTTGAGGATATTCCGGTTGAGGACGAGGCGGAAAAGGCCCGCGCCCTGCACACCGCCCCGGTTCAGGGCAAAGCAGCACAAGTATAAATTGATAGCGAGGTAAAAATGTCTGTTTTTCCACAAGGATTTTTATGGGGCGGCGCACTGGCCGCCAACCAGAGTGAAGGGGCTTACCGTGAAGGCGGTAAAGGGCTGGCCACGGTCGATATGATCCCCCACGGAGCCAACCGACTGGCGGTGAAACTCGGTAAGGAAAAACGTTTTTCGTTGCGTGACGACGAGTTTTACCCAGGCCACGAGGCGATCGATTTTTACCATCGCTATAAAGAAGACATCGCCCTGATGGCGGAGATGGGCTTTACGGTATTCCGCACCTCAATTGCCTGGAGCCGCCTCTACCCGAACGGCGACGAGCTGCTGCCGAACCAGGAAGGCATTGCCTTCTACCGTGCGGTGTTTGAAGAGTGCAAAAAGTACAATATCGAGCCGCTGGTCACCCTGTGCCACTTCGATGTCCCCATGCACCTGGTCACGGAGTACGGCTCCTGGCGTAACCGCAAAATGGTCGATTTCTTCGCCCGCTACGCCCGCACCTGCTTCGTGGAATTTAACGGTCTGGTGAAATACTGGCTGACCTTCAACGAAATCAACATCATGCTGCACAGCCCGTTCTCCGGCGCGGGGCTGGTGTTTGAAGAAGGTGAAAACGAAGATCAGGTGAAATACCAGGCCGCACACCACGAGCTGGTGGCAAGCGCGCTGGCAACCAAAATCGCCCACGAGGTGAACCCGGAAAACCAGGTCGGCTGCATGCTGGCAGGCGGTAATTTCTACCCGTACTCCTGCAAGCCAGAAGACGTGTGGATGGCGCTGGAAAAAGACCGCGAGAACCTGTTCTTTATCGACGTACAGGCCCGTGGTCGCTACCCGGCTTACTCTGCCCGCGTGTTCCGCGAAAAAGGGGTGGAGATAGTTAAAGACCCTGGCGACGACGCACTGCTCAAGAACACTGTCGATTTTGTCTCGTTCAGCTATTACGCCTCGCGCTGCGCGTCGGCGGACATGAACGCGGGGAATACCAGCGCGGCGAATATCGTGAAGTCACTGCGTAACCCGCATATTCAGGTCAGCGAATGGGGCTGGGGTATCGACCCGCTGGGCCTGCGTATCACCATGAACATGATGTACGACCGTTACCAGAAGCCGCTATTCCTGGTGGAAAATGGCCTCGGTGCAAAAGATGTCATTGATGCTAACGGCGAGATTAACGACGACTATCGCATCAGCTACCTGCGCGAACATATCCGCGCAATGGGAGATGCAATTGAGGACGGTGTACCGCTGATGGGCTACACCACCTGGGGCTGCATTGACCTGGTGTCGGCATCAACAGGCGAGATGAGCAAGCGCTACGGGTTTGTCTACGTCGACCGGGACGATGCCGGGAACGGCACGCTGGACAGGAAACGCAAGAAATCGTTCTGGTGGTATAAAAAGGTGATTGCAAGTAACGGGGGGGATCTGGCGTAGCCTGTTGCCCTCACCCCAGCCTTCTCCAACAGGGAGAGGGAGAAGGATTTTGTAGGCCGGGTAAGGCGAAGCCGCCACCCGGCATTATTCAGAGCCGGGCGAATCCCCCCTCCCCAACCCACGCTCCCAGCCTGGAATACACCACTTCCACCGCCTCTTTCACTGGCGGTGTCATCGGGTAATAAAACCCCACGATGTCCGGCTGAATACCCAAAAACAGCACTTCACCCACGTCGTCCTTGAGCTGATCCACCAGGTAGTTCAGCGGCATGTTGTGGGTCGTCATCATAAACATCTCAGCGATATCGTCCGGATCGATCAGACGAATTTCACCAGGGTTTAGCCCCATATCGGTGGCATCGACAATCAGTAGCCTGTCCGGGTGCCGTTCGCGAATGGCTACCACGTCGTTTTCCGGGGCACTGCCGCCGTCGATAACCACCCAGTTCCCCTGCGGGTTTGTGGCACACATTTCGGCGAGCAGCGGACCTGCTCCGTCGTCGCCCATCATGCTGTTGCCAACACACAGTAAAACGTCAGTCACGTAATCTCCTCACCATCAGGTAGATGGCGCTCTCCTGATGAATATCATGCAGCATGCTGAGCAACGTTTTGCTCCACGCCTGCTGCTCTGGCGTCTGCATACTGAGCGCAGCATCGAACGCGTTAGCGAGCATTGAAATATGGTTGGCGTCGATAACGATCTCACCGTACTTCGGTACCCCCTCCATTTTGCGCCGCGCCGTACTTCCCTCTTCCAGAGTGGCTATCCAGGCCAGATATTCCGGCCACGGACAGCTTAATGCCGTCTCCAGGCAGTCAATCACCCCGAGGTGATGCCCAATCGCCAGGCTGTAATAGACCACCTGCTGCGCCGCATCCGGCGTGGCATCGTTCTCATCAATAAACTTACGGCTCAGCTGACTGAACACCACCGTTTCACTCATCGGATACGCGCCTCATTAACCACCTGATCCAGGTTCGCCACTATTTCATTGAGACGCGGGTCGTTTTCCGCTTCCAGCCAGCGCGCCACCTGGTGTTCGCCCTGGCTTAGCAGACGCAGATAGTCATCAGCAATCTGACGGCCATAGCGATACCCCGCCAGTTTGCGTGCCATGCGGTCAACCTTCACGCGCAGCGGCTGCACCATATCCGGGTGCAGAATCGCGGCAGGCTGGTTGTCGAGCTCGCCCGGTTCACGGGCGTGGATTTTCTGCTCCAGCAGGCCCAGCGCCATTGCAAAACCGTACAGCGTCGCGGCAGGCGTTGGCGGGCAACCCGGGATATAGACATCCACCGGCACGATTTTGTCGGTGCCACCCCACACGCAGTAGAGGTCGTGGAAAATGCCACCGCTGTTACCGCAGGCTCCATAAGAGATACAGATTTTTGGATCGGGCGCGGACTGCCACGCGCGCAGCGCAGGCGAGCGCATAGCGCGGGTGACAGCACCGGTAAACAGCAAAATGTCCGCATGACGCGGCGATGGCACCACTTTGATGCCAAAGCGTTCAGCATCAAACAACGGTGACAGTGTGGCGAAAATTTCGATCTCACACCCGTTGCATCCGCCACAGTCCACGCGATAGACGTAGGCCGAGCGTTTGATTTTTTTCAACAGCGACGCCTTCATACTGGCGATGGATTCGTCCACCGTCATCGGCACCGGAATGCCGTTGTCATCGCGTGGGCCCAGTAGGTTTTCCATCAGCTGGCCTCTCTCATATGGCGGGTTATATCAATACGGTCAGACGGCAGCAGGCACTTCTGACGTTTGCACTCCGGGCAGGTTTCAAAGCTTTCGCGATGGTGTTCCGCGCGGACATCACCGTTGTGTTTTAGCAGTGCAATGGCGTAGTCGATCTCTTTTTGCACGGCAAACGGACGTTTGCAGACGCGGCAGTTGCACAGGTCAAAGCGTGACTGCTGCAGGAAATCCTCTTTCTTCCACACCGCCAGCTCGTACTCCTGCGAAAGGCGGATCGCCACCGTCGGGCAGACCTCCTCGCAGCGGCCACAGAAGATGCAACGCCCGAGGTTGAACTGCCAGGCCAGCTCACCGGTTTTCAGGTCAGTTTCCACCGTCAGGGCGTTCGACGGGCAGGCATTGACACAGGCCGCGCAGCCGATGCACTGCTGGGGGTTGTGCTCCGGTTTGCCACGAAAGTTTTTATCGACCGGCATCGGCTCCAGTGGATAGTTGCTGGTCTGGGTGCCGGTTTTGATCACTTTTTTGATAAAGGTAAACATGACGAGTCCTTATTTCAGCGGCGAGTTTTTACGCTCGATGCTGTAGCGCTCAAGCTCTTTGTACGGCACCACCTGGCTTTTCTTCTTACGCACGTCCACCACCGTCATACGGTCGGTGCAGGAGTAGCACGGATCAAGGCTGCCAATGATCAGCGGCGCATCAGACACCGTGTTGCCGCGCAGCATGTAGCGCAGGGTTGGCCAGTTGGCGTAGGTGGCCGCACGGCAGCGCCAGCGGTAGAGCTTCTGGTTGTCGCCGGTCATGCTCCAGTGAATGTCGTCTCCGCGTGGCGCTTCGGCAAAACCGAGGGCAAAGCGGTTTGGAATGTAGGTGAAGCCTTCCACCATCAGCGGGCCGCCCGGCAGGTTATCCAGCCCGAAGTCGATCATATTCAGCGCGGTGAAGACTTCGTTGATACGCACTTTCAGGCGGGAGATCACGTCACAACCCTGCTCGCTGTGTACCGTCATCGGCAGCAAGCCATAGCCGACAAACGGGTGGTCGGCACGGGTGTCGCGAGCGTGGCCGCTGGCGCGCACCATCGGGCCGACGTTGCTGAAGTCGCGGGCAATCTCAGGATCGAGGCGGCCAATACCGACGGTACGCTGCTCAATGTTTGGCGTGCTGAGCAGCATATCGACCAGCTCCTGCACATCGCGACGCATCTGCTGCGCAAGCTGACGGGTCTTGATCATGTCGTCTTTCAGCAGATCGCGGCGGATCCCGCCAATCAGGTTCAGACCGTAGGTTTTACGCGCCCCAGTGAGGATTTCCGCCATTTTCATCGATGCTTCACGCACGCGGAAGAACTGCATAAAACCGGAGTCAAAGCCGACGAAGTGGCAGGCCAGCCCGAGGTTGAGCAGATGCGAGTGCAGACGTTCAACTTCCAGCAGAATGGCGCGGATCATCTGTGCTCGCTCCGGCACCACGATCCCCATTCCGTTTTCCACCGAGGTGGTGTAGGCCGTGCTGTGGGCAAAGCCGCAAATACCGCACACGCGGTCGGAGAGGAACGTCACTTCGTTATAACCCATGCGGGTTTCTGCCAGTTTTTCCATGCCACGATGGACGTAGAACAAGCGGTAGTCGGCGTCGATAATGTTCTCGCCATCAACAAACAGGCGGAAGTGACCCGGTTCATCGGAAGTGACGTGCAGCGGGCCGATTGGCACCACATTGTTCTTTTTACTTCCCAGCTCGTTGATGAACTCGTAGGTTTCACTGTCGGTGGTCGGTGCCGGACGCTGGCGGTAGTCCATGCTGTCTTTACGCAGCGGATAAAGTTCGTCCGGCCAGTCATCCGGCAGCACCAGACGGCGCTCATCCGGCAGGCCGACCGGCACCAGGCCGTACATATCACGCACTTCACGTTCGCCCCAGACGGCAGCCGGTACGCGCGGCGTTACGGATGGATACTCCGGTTTATTCGGGTCAACTTCGATACGCACGGTGAGCCAGCACTTCTCGCCCTGCTCCATCGACATCACGTAGTAGACCGCATAGTTCCCGCACAGCTGACGCTCGTCGTTACCAAACAGCACTGACAGCCATCCACCCTGCTGGTAGTAAAGAAACTCCACCACTTCCGGCAGGTAGTTCACCTTCACGGTGATGGTTACCTGGTCTTTGGTTTGCCAGCCTTCGTCCAGCACCACGCCCGGGAAAGCCTGATGCAACGCGGCGAGATACTGCTGACCTTTCTTTTCTTCAGACATAAAAACTCTCTTCAATCACGCCACCAGAAAGGAGACGAACGCTAAAAATGCAAAACCAAAACCAGCCCAGGTGATGCGCGATGTCGCGACAAAACGCAGGCGTGCCATGCTGTTTTCAAACAGCGCAATCACCAGCACGCCAACCAGCAGCTTGAGTGCGGCAACGATAGCGGCCAGTACCAGACCACCAACGGAAAAGTGCGTCATCTGCCCCCACGGGAAGAAGACACCCGCAAACATCTGCAACACCACCAGCTGTTTGAGGCTGATCCCCCACTTGAGCACCGCAAAACCGTAGCCGCTGTATTCGGTCAGCGGCCCTTCCTGTAGCTCCTGCTCCGCTTCGGCGAGGTCAAACGGCAATTTGCCCATCTCAATAAAGGTGGCAAACGCACAGGCACACAAGGCCAGAACCAGCGGAATGGAGCGGGCCACAGGCCAGTGGTAGACGGTGTCGGTGATAAAGCTGATATGGGTTGACCCCGCCACCTGCGCGGCGACCCACAGCCCCAGCAGCAGGATCGGCTCAACCAGCACACCCAACATCGCCTCGCGGCTGGCACCGATGCCGGTAAACGGGCTACCGGTGTCCAGGCCTGCAATCGCAAAGAAGAAACGGGCGATGGCGAAGAGGTAGATAAGCGTGATCAGATCGCCCAGCACCGGCAGTGGAGAACCGACCGTCACCACCGGCAGCGCGGTGGCGATGGTCAGCATCACGCCCACCATCACAAACGGCGTCAGGCGGAAGACCCAGCCTGCGGCATCCGGTGCAACGCTCTGACGCGTGAACAATTTGAAGAGATCGCGGTACTCCTGCAGCACGCCAGGCCCACGACGGTTGTGCATCCGGGCGCGCGCCACGCGGCTCACCCCGGAAAACAATGGCGCAACGGCGAATAACACCAGCGCCTGAAGTAATGCCAGTAACAGACTCATGTCAGGCTCCTCGCGAAATCACAATCACCACCAGCACCGCCAGCTCAATAACGGCCAGGCGGCGGAACAATGCAGGTGCAGCGGCACTCTGCCAGCCCGGAACCCAACCTACCGGGTTCAGCCAGTGGCGCAGTTTCAGCACGGTGGAGAAGTTCTCTTTTACTGGCATGGCAAAACCGTGCGCCGTGATGACCATAGATTGTTCATGCTCATAGCCGCAGGCCCATGCAGTACCGCGCGAGCGGGAAGCGAGTCGGTCACGTTTGAAGAACAGCATCAGGACAAACGGCAGCAGCGGTGCGGCAATCAGCAGCAGCGCAATCATCGGCTGGGAAACGGTGGTATGTGCCGTGGTCAACGGCAGTGGAACCGCATTCCCCAGCAATGGCAGTAGCCAAGGTGCAGCGATCCCCCCCGCAATGCAGCACAGCGCCAGCGCGACCACGCTTGTCGCCATCAGTACCGGCGCACAGCAGGCGTTTTCAGCTTCACGCGTGCGCGGCGCACCGAGGAAAGTCACGCCGTAGACTTTTGCCATACACATCACCGCCAGCGCCCCGGTAATCGCCAGGCCCGCTGCCAGCAGTGGCCCTGACAGGCGCGCAATAAATACGTCGCTCTGGCCGAGCGCGAAGAAGGACTGGTAAATCACCCACTCACCGGCAAAGCCGTTCAGCGGCGGCAGTGCGGCCATCGCCATCAACCCCACCAGCATCGCAAGTGAAATCACAGGCATTTTTTTGCCGATACCGCCGAGTTTTTCGATATCACGGTGACCCGTGCGGAACCAGACGCTGCCAGCACCGAGGAACAGCGTGCTTTTAAACAGGCTGTGGTTGACGAGATGATACAAGCCGCCGATAAACCCGGCCGCAACCAGCGCCGGTTGATTGAGCGCCAGCCCGGTCACTCCCGCGCCAAGACCCAGCAGGATAATGCCGATATTTTCCAGGGTGTGATACGCCAGCAGACGCTGGATGTTGTGCTCCATCAGCGCGTACAGACCGCCGACAAACGCCGTGACCATGCCAGCGACCAGCAGCACCACGCCCCACCACAGCGGCGGTTGCCCCCCCGTCAGCGACAGCGCCAGAATGCCGAATAGCCCCACCTTCATGACAACCGTCGAGAAGAGTGCGGCCGCCGGCGCAGAGGCATTCGCATGCGCCTGCGGCACCCAGCCGTGCAGCGGAATGATCCCGGCCAGCAAGCCAAAACCCACCACGCCCGTCAGCCAGATATCCGCCCCAAACGGCAGCACCTGCGTGCGTTCATTCAGCAGGGAAAAATCCAGCGTGCCGTAACGGCTCCACACCAGCCAGCAGGTGAGCGCCAGCAGCAGCGTGCCGAGGCGACCCAGCGCAAACCACAGTTTGCCGGACGTGCTACAGCCGGTCAGGAACACGCCGCACAGCGCCATGATTTCTGCCATTACCACCAGCGCGCCGAGGTTACTGGCGGTTACGGTACAGACCGCCGTCGCCATCAGCAGGTTAACCAGCAGGCCGTTTGCTTTGGTATTGTGATGGCGGTGCCAGTCGATATTGAACAGGCTGATAAACACGCCGCAGAGGCCAAACGTTACCAGCCAGATAGCATTCAGCGGTGTAAGCTGAATGCTGTGGTGGATAAGCGGCATCACCGCTTCTGCGGATTGCCCGCCAGACAACATCACTCCACCGGCAGCCAGTGTCATCAGGCTGCCAACTACCCCGCCAATGCCCGCAATCCAGCCGCTCAGGGTTTTATGAAAAGAGAAGACCAGCGCCAGAATAGCGGTGGCAGCAAAGTACGCCACCGCGCTGTTAATCATCGTCATCGCGTTCATTTCGCCCCCTCGTTAAGCGCCTGAAGCAGAGAAAGATCGCCAAAATCAGTATCGATGGTCAGCTCGCGTTTACGCTTGCTGGTGCGGGCGATATCGCGAATATTGACCAGAATCAGCGCCTTAGTTGGGCAGGTGCGTACGCAGGCCGGGCCTTGCTCATCAAAACTGCACAGGTCACATTTCACCGCCACCGCACGCACGCCAGGTACCCAGTCCAGCAGCGTGCTCACGCGCGCCGGAGCCGGTGGCGCAGGTGGCGCTTTCGGCGAATTCGTATTGGCCGGAATATGCAGCGGACGGCTACCGGAAAATTCAATGGCTCCGAACGGGCAGGCAATGCCGCACAGCTTGCAGCTCACGCACAGGCTTTCGTTCAGTTGTACAGCGCCATCAACACGGGTGATGGCATTAACAGGGCAGACAGCCGCGCACGGCGCATCCTCACAGTGATGGCAGAGCTGCGGGGCAGACTCTTTTTCATTACGCATAACGTGCAGGCGCGGCATGGACTGTAGCCCGTGCTGGCGGTGGGTTTCCGAACACGCCGCCTCACAGGTTCGACAGCCAATACAGACCGTCGAGTCAGCTATTACAAAACGGTTCACCGGGTCATCCTCTGGTGATAGTCATTTTTGACGAAAAACTGTCTTATCGACACTTATCGACACTCACAGGTCAGGCCACATTCGCCGATGTTTTTGTATCCATCAGCTGCTTCAGGTTGACCGGGAGATCGTGTTCAACGGCGGTGTACAGACCGTTATAAACTGGCGCGATTTTTTCCAGATAATGCTCCAGCACCTGCTGACGATCGCGGTTGCTGACATGACCATCCACCATGCCATCAGCCATCAGCTGCGCCTTCGCAATACACTCTCTGTCACCCTCTTTCGTCTCGACGTAGTACTCGATGGTGTGGCTGTTAAAGGTGTCTGCCAGCGTGACGTAAATCGTAAAGTGGCCGAAGAGGACAAAGCGCATATCACCCTGTGCTGCACAGCTCATGGCGTGGTGAAGACGGGCTTTCGACAGGGTGATGCCCTGAATCAGAGAGTTGCAGTAAAGGTGCCACTGCTCCTGTAACTGCTGATGGCGCTGCGCGATGTAATCCGCTTTTTCGCTGATTTCCCAAATAGTCATAAAAGGTATCCGGTTAGTGGAGATTGCGGCTATTAAGCAGATTCCGTGCCAGTTTTTAATGCATTGATTTTTAATGAATTTAAGTAACCATCCGCTGTCACTTCAGCGGTGTCGACGTGTCATTTCGACAGCGTTGACATCGTCACGCCTTAACAAAAATCAAGCTGGCACTGTTATTGCATTACCGGGGCAATTCATTAAGGAGGCGTCATGCACGAAATCACCCTCTGCCAGCGAGCGCTGGAGCTCATCGAACAGCAGGCAGTGCAGCACAACGCAAAACGCGTGACCGGTGTCTGGCTGAAAATCGGGGCATTTTCCTGTGTCGAAACCAGCGCCCTCACCTTCTGTTTTGAGCTGGTGTGTCGCGACACACTGGCGGAAGGCTGTGAACTTCACATTGAAGAACAGCAGGCAGAGTGCTGGTGCGAGCAGTGCCAGCAGTACGTCACCCTGTTGTCATCAAAAGTCCGGAGCTGCCCGCAGTGCCAGAGCACCGGGCTGCGCATCGTGGCGGATGACGGCATGCAGATCCAACGCCTCGAAATCGAGAGGGAGTAAATTATGTGTAGTACCTGCGGTTGTGCTGAAGGCAACCTGTATATAGAAGGGGATGAACACCGTCCTCACTCTGCGTTTCGCTCCGCGCCCTTTTCCCCTGCGGCTCGTCCCGCATCGGTGATAACCGGTATCACCTTTGCCCCTCAACAATCCGGTGCGGGCGATTTGCATTATGGCCACGGCGAAGCGGGCACGCATGCACCGGGCATCAGCCAGCGTCAGATGCTGGAAGTCGAAATCAACGTACTCGACAAAAATAACCAGCTCGCGGCCCGTAACCGCGCCCGCTTTGCCACGCGTAAGCAGCTGGTACTGAACCTGGTGTCCAGCCCCGGCTCCGGCAAAACCACGCTACTCACGGAAACGCTCAAACGCCTGAACGGAAGTGTCTCCTGTGCGGTGATTGAAGGCGATCAGCAAACCGTAAACGACGCCGCGCGCATTCGCGAAACCGGCACGCCGGCCATTCAGGTTAACACCGGTAAAGGTTGCCACCTGGATGCGCAGATGATTGCCGATGCCGCGCCGCGTCTGCCGCTGACAGATAACGGCATCCTGTTTATTGAGAACGTGGGCAACCTGGTTTGTCCGGCAAGCTTCGATCTCGGTGAACGACATAAAGTGGCGGTGCTCTCCGTAACCGAAGGGGAGGACAAGCCGCTGAAGTACCCGCACATGTTCGCCGCCGCCTCGCTGATGCTGCTGAACAAAGTGGATTTGCTGCCGTACCTGAACTTCGACGTGGACAAATGCCTGGCGTACGCCCGCGAAGTGAACCCGGATATTACGATCCTGCTGGTGTCCGCCACGCGCGGTGACGGCATGGACGCCTGGCTGAACTGGCTGGAGAGTGAACGATGTGCATAGGTGTCCCGGGACAAATTCACTCCATTGACGGAAATCAGGCCAAAGTTGAGGTTTGTGGCATTTTGCGCGACGTCGACCTGACGCTGGTGGGCAGCACCGATGAAACCGGTGAATCACGCCTTGGTCAGTGGGTACTGGTACACGTGGGGTTTGCCATGAGCGTGATAAATGAAGCGGAAGCCCGCGACACGCTGGATGCCCTGCAAAACATGTTTGACGTTGAGCCTGACGTCGGCGCACTGCTGTACGGCGAGGAGCAATAACCCATGCGTTACGTTGATGAATATCGCGCCCCCGAGCAGGTAATGCAGCTTATCGGGCATCTGAAAACGAGAGCTGCACTGCTGAACTACAGCGCTGAAAAGCCGTTACGGATTATGGAGGTGTGTGGCGGGCACACGCATGCGATCTTTAAATTTGGCCTCGACCAGCTTCTGCCGGAAAACATCGAGTTTATCCACGGCCCCGGCTGTCCGGTCTGCGTTCTGCCAATGGGACGCATCGACAGCTGTATCGAAATTGCCAGCCAGCCTGACGTCATTTTCTGCACGTTTGGCGATGCGATGCGCGTGCCTGGAAAAAATGGCTCACTGCTACAGGCTAAAGCCCGTGGTGCGGATATCCGGATCGTTTACTCGCCGATGGATGCCCTGACGCTGGCAACCGATAACCCTGAGCGTAAAGTCGTCTTTTTCGGGCTGGGTTTTGAGACCACGATGCCCGCCACGGCAATCACACTGCAGCAGGCTAAAACCCGCAACGTCGATAACTTTTTCTTTTTCTGCCAGCACATTACGCTCATCCCGACGTTACGCAGCCTGCTGGAAGAGCCGGGAAACGGCATTGACGCATTTCTGGCACCGGGCCACGTCAGCATGGTTATCGGGACAGAAGCCTACGGTTTTATCGCTGAGCAGTACAATCGCCCGTTAGTGGTCGCTGGTTTCGAGCCACTTGATCTACTGCAAGGCGTAACCATGCTGGTTGAGCAGAAAATAACAGCCCTGAGTGCAGTGGAAAACCAGTACCGCCGCGTGGTGCCCGATGCCGGTAATGAACGAGCCCAGCGTGCCATTGCGGAAGTGTTTAGCGTTGAAGGCGACAGCGAATGGCGTGGGCTGGGGCTGATTGCCGAATCAGGCGTGCGCCTGACGCCTGCGTATCACGCATTCGATGCCGAAGCACATTTCCGCCCGCGGCCACAACAGGTTTGCGACGATCCCCGCGCCCGCTGCGGCGAGGTGCTTACCGGAAAATGCAAACCCCATCAATGCCCGTTATTTGGCAACACCTGTAACCCGCACACCGCCTTTGGCGCGCTGATGGTCTCCTCCGAAGGGGCATGTGCCGCGTGGTATCAGTATCGCAATCAGGAGTGTGAAGCATGAATACGGTTGAAATGGCGCACGGCAGCGGCGGCCAGGCGATGCAACAGCTGATTAACCGGCTATTTATGGAAGCCTTTAACAACCCCTGGCTGGCCGAGCAGGAAGACCAGGCACGTATTGCCCTCTCGACCCTCACCGCGCAGGGTGACAGGCTGGCTTTTTCCACTGACAGCTACGTGATCGACCCGCTGTTCTTTCCTGGAGGTGATATCGGCAAGCTGGCTGTCTGCGGTACCGCGAACGATGTTGCCGTCAGCGGTGCAATCCCGCGCTACCTCTCCTGCGGGTTTATCCTCGAAGAGGGGTTGCCGATGGAAACGCTCACTACCGTGGTCAATAGCATGGCGCATACTGCACGCGAGGCGGGTATCGCCATCGTCACCGGCGATACCAAAGTGGTACAGCGCGGTGCGGCAGATAAACTGTTCATCAATACTGCCGGAATGGGGGCTATCCCTGCGGGGATCCACTGGGGTGCTCAGCAGCTTGCCGTGGGCGATGTGTTGTTAGTCAGCGGCACGCTGGGTTGCCACGGCGCAACCATACTGAACCTGCGCGAAGGTCTGGGGCTGGATGGCGAGTTACGCAGCGACTGCGCCGTACTCACCCCACTTATCCAGACGCTGCGTTCCATTCCGGGCGTGAAAGCCCTGCGCGATGCCACACGCGGTGGTGTCAATGCGGTGGTGCACGAATTCGCCGCAAGCTGCGGCTGCGGAATTGAACTGACTGAACGCGGTCTGCCCGTCAAACCCGCCGTTCGTGGGCTTTGCGAGCTGCTGGGTCTCGATCCGCTAAACTTTGCGAACGAAGGTAAGCTGGTGATTGGCGTTGAACGCGCAGCGGCCGATGCGGTGCTGGAACAGCTGCGGGCACATCCCTTAGGGAAAGAGGCCGCGATCGTTGGCGAAGTGGTTGAGCGCAAAGGGGTGCGCCTGGCCGGACTTTATGGTGTGAAGCGTACGCTGGATCTCCCGCACGCGGAACCCCTACCCCGAATTTGCTAGAACCGCGGCAAAAGCGGTCAGCACTGAATTTATCTATATTTGCCCGTTTCTACTGGAAAGCACTATGCCGTATACACCGATGAGCAATCTTGGACAGCAAGGCCTGTTTGACATCACGCGCACACTTTTGCAGCAGCCCGACCTCGGCTCGCTGAGCGATGCCCTGACGCGGCTGGTCAGACAATCTGCGCTGGCGGACAGCGCCGCCATTGTGCTCTGGCATAGCGGGAGCCATCGCGCGAGCTATTACTCCACACGAGATAGCGGCAAAATCTTTGAATATGAAGATGAAACTTTCCTGGCACATGGCCCTGTCCGGCGCATTCTTTCCCGCCCGGAAGCCCTGCACTGCAACTTTGATGAATTCCGACAAGCCTGGCCGATGCTGGCAGAGAGCCATTTATATCCGCCATTCGGGCACTACTGCCTGCTGCCGCTGGCCGTGGAAGGCCATATTTTCGGTGGCTGCGAGTTTATTCGCAATACCGACCAGTCGTGGAGCGAGGCGGAATATGAGCGTCTGCACACCTTTACCCAGATAGTGGCCGTCGTTGCAGAGCAGATCCAAAGCCGCGTCAGTAACAATGTGGACTACGACCTGCTGAGCCGCGAGCGTGACAACTTCCGCATTCTGGTGGCGATCACTAACGCCGTGCTGTCACGGCTCGACATGGATGAACTGGTCAGCGAAGTCTCGAAAGAGATCCACCACTATTTCAAAATCGATGCCATCAGCATTGCGCTCCGGGGCCATCGTAAGGGCAAACTGAATATTTACTCCACGCACTATCTTGATGAGGCAAACCCGGCTCACGAGCAGAGCGAAGTGGATGAAGCAGGCACCCTTTCTGAACGGGTGTTCAAAAGCAAAGAGATCCTGCTGCTCAATCTCAATGAACAGGATGCACAGGCCCCCTACGAGCGGATGCTGTTTAACATCTGGGGCAATAACATCCAGACGCTGTGTCTGCTCCCCCTGATGTCCGGCAACACCATGCTGGGCGTCCTGAAGCTGGCGCAGTGTGAGGAAGGCGTTTTTACTACCGCCAACCTGAAGCTGCTGCGCCAGATCGCCGAGCGTATTTCCATCGCGCTGGATAACGCGCTGGCCTATCAGGAAATCCACCGTCTGAAAGAACGGCTGGTGGATGAAAACCTGGCGCTAACCGAGCAGCTCAACAACGTTGACAGCGAGTTTGGTGAGATTATCGGGCGTAGCGAAGCGATGTACAGCGTACTCAAGCAGGTTGAGATGGTGGCACAAAGCGACAGTACGGTGCTTATCCTGGGTGAAACGGGCACGGGTAAAGAGCTGATTGCCCGCGCGATCCACAATTTAAGTAACCGCAACAGCCGTCGCATGGTGAAGATGAACTGCGCCGCCATGCCTGCAGGTTTGCTGGAAAGCGATCTCTTCGGCCATGAACGCGGTGCCTTTACCGGTGCCAGTAGCCAGCGTCTGGGCCGTTTTGAGCTGGCGGATAAAAGCTCGCTGTTTCTGGATGAAGTGGGCGATATGCCGCTGGAGCTGCAGCCAAAACTGCTTCGCGTCCTGCAGGAGCAGGAGTTTGAACGCCTCGGCAGCAACAAACTGATTCAGACAGACGTGCGATTGATTGCCGCCACCAACCGCGACCTGAAAAAAATGGTCGCCGACCGCGAATTTCGAAGCGATCTCTATTATCGCCTGAACGTCTTCCCGATTTGCCTGCCGCCGCTGCGCGAACGCCCGGAAGATATCCCCCTGCTGGTCAAAGCCTTTACGGCTAAAATTGCGCGCCGGATGGGGCGAAACATCGACAGCATTCCCGCCGAGACGTTGCGTACCCTCTCGTTGATGGAGTGGCCCGGCAACGTGCGCGAACTGGAAAACGTCATTGAACGCGCGGTACTGCTGACGCGCGGCAGCGTATTGCAACTGTCGCTGCCGGAAGTCTCTCTGCCGGAAACCTCCGTGATAGCAACCGACGTGGCACAGGACGGTGAAAACGAATGCCAGCTGATTATGCGCGTGCTGAAAGAGACGAACGGTGTGGTTGCCGGACCAAAAGGCGCGGCACAGCGGCTGGGGCTGAAACGCACCACGCTGTTGTCTCGCATGAAGCGTCTGGGAATTGATAAAGAGAGCCTGGTTTAACGTCTGATACAGGGCGGCAGCATGCGCACCGCCCTTCGCTCCCCCTGTGTTATCTCCGTGAAGTGGCCTTCATTGACACAAAATCTTTTCCTCTGTATAAAATCCCGCCTTAATAATGAGTTTCATTTACATTAAAAATAATTTTAATGACGGGGAGCGTTTAATGAAAAAAATCATCTGCGCGTTAAGCCTGGCGTTTGCGTCAGCCAGTTCTGCTCTGGCAACCACGTACCCTCTGACGATTGAAAACTGCGGGTATAAAGAGACATTTACTAAAGCCCCTGAGCGGGTGGTTGCTCTCGGTCAGAATACCGTCGAGATTTTGCTGCTGTTAGGCCTGCAAAATAACATTACCGCCAGTGCGTTTTGGCCGACCAAAGTTCTGCCGCAGCTGGCTGAACAAAATGCAAAAATCAAAACGCTGACGGTAGAAATCCCCACCCTTGAATCAATCCTTGCGCAAAACCCTGATTTTGTTCCTGCACAACTCCCCCTCTTACTGGGGCCAGAAAGCAAGGTGGCAAAACGTGAAGATTTGGCCACCGTCGGCGTAAACAGCTATTTATCTCCGGGGATGTGTGCGACCAAAAAAGCCGCAGGTGATATGTACGGCAGCCGCCAAAAGCTGTGGAATATGACCTTGCTCTATAAAGAGATTGAAGATTTCGCGGCAATCTTTAACGTGCAATCTCGTGGCGAAGCACTGATTGCCGATTTCAAAAAACGTGAGAATGACCTGCGTAAAACGTTCAGTAAGAATAAAAAGGATCTCTCTTTTGTCTTCTGGTTCTCCAGTTCTTCCCCTTCTGCTGATGCTTACGTAGGCGGAAAAAACAGCGCCTCTGGGTTTATCGCCAACGTTCTCGGTGGACATAACGCCATCACCTCCGAAACCGAATGGCCGACGGTGGGCTGGGAAAGCATTATCGCCGCGAACCCCGATGTGATCGTGGTCTCCAGCCTGGATCGTAACCGTTGGGCGCTTGATAATGCTGAAGAAAAAATCAAATTCCTGAAAAGTGATCCTGCCGTCAGCCAGCTGGATGCAGTGAAAAAAGGTCATATTGTGGTGATGGATGGTCAGGCGATGAACCCGACAATCCGCACGATTTACGGGGCTGAACAAGTGGGTGAACAGCTCAGAAAACTGGGGCTGAACTGATGACGACGGCCGTTATTCAGGCGCGACAGGGACTGCTCCTGACCACCTCGTGTTTGCTCGCAACAGTACTGTTGTTCGTGGTCATTGCCCTGAGTGTCAGCGTCGGCGAACTTTCGATCCCGCTGCAAAACGTCTTTTACACCGTCAGCAATAAAATCGGCCTGACCGATGTTCCCCTCAACCGCATCTACGAGAGCGTGATTTGGGACTTCCGCCTGAGCCGCGCCCTGGTGGCGGCATGCTGTGGTGCTGGTCTGGCCATCTGCGGAGCAGTGCTGCAAAGCCTGTTGAAGAACGCACTGGCTGAGCCCTACGTGCTCGGCGTTTCTGCGGGAGCATCAACAGGTGCGGTTTCTGTGGTCGTATTGGGTATTGGTACCGGTGCGGTTTCTCTCTCTGCGGGCGCATTTGCCGGGGCATTTGCCGCCTTTGTTTTTGTCGCCTTCCTGACCAACGGCGCACGCGGCGGCAATGAACGCACCATTCTGGCGGGCGTTGCCGCGTCGCAGCTCTTCAACGCGATCACCGCTTACACCATCAGTACCTCTGCCAGTGCTCAGCAGGCACGTGATGTGATGTTCTGGCTGCTGGGGAGTTTCAGCGGTGTAAGATGGCCTGAGTTTCAACTGATTCTGGTGGTGGTACCGATTGGGCTTGCCGTTTGCCTCTACTATTCCCGCGCACTGGATGCCTTTACCTTTGGTGATGATGCCGCCGCCTCTCTGGGTATTGCCGTGCCCTGGGTACGCCTGATCCTCTTTACCACCACTGCACTCATCACCGCGACTATCGTCAGCATGGCTGGCTCTATCGGCTTTGTGGGGCTGGTTGTGCCGCACGTCATGCGCTTCTTCTTCGGCCCGCTGCACCGCACGTTGCTGATTGCCAGTGCACTGGCCGGGGCGGTCCTGATGGTGTTGGCGGATATCGCCTCTCGCATACTGATTGCACCGCAAAGCCTTCCCGTTGGCGTGGTGACGGCTCTGGTTGGCGTACCTTTCTTTGCCGTGATTATCTACCGCTCAAGGAATAAGTGATGAGTATCTCCGCTGAAAATATTACCTGGAAGGTCGGTAAAAAGGTCATCGTCAATAATGTCTCACTGAACGTTTCCCGGGGAGAAACAGTCGGGCTACTTGGTCCCAATGGCTGTGGTAAGTCCTCTCTTTTGCGCATTCTGGCAGGCCTGCGTCGCCCGGATACCGGTAGCGTGACGCTGGATGGGCAAAACATTGCCCGCATCGCCAAAAAACAGCTGGCACGCCGGGTGGCATTCGTTGAACAGCACAGCATGACTGATGCCAACATGCGGGTTCGTGATGTGGTAAAACTTGGTCGTATACCGCATCACTCTCCTTTCTCGAACTGGAGCACGCATGATGACGAGGCCGTCACCGCGGCTCTGCAGAGGGTGGATATGCAGGGAAAAAGTGACCAGGGCTGGCTGAGCCTGTCCGGAGGGGAGCGTCAGCGCGTGCATATTGCCCGCGCACTGGCGCAGACCCCCACCGAAATCCTGCTGGATGAACCGACTAACCACCTGGACATTCATCACCAGATACAATTAATGCACCTGATCAGCGAGTTACCGGTGACCAGCATTGCGGCTCTCCACGACCTCAACCACGCCTCGATGTTCTGTGATTCGTTGATTGTGATGCAGAAAGGGCAAATTGTCGCCACAGGCACGCCGCAGGAGATCTTATCCGAGGAATTGCTTTGGGATGTGTTCAGGGTGAAAACCAAAATTGAGATCTCCCCGTACCACGGCAAAAAGCACATTCATTTTATCGTTTAGGGTCAGGCTGCATGTCTCTGTTCTCCCTGCGTTCTGCTACAACGCTCTGGCCGCCCGTTTTATTGGGTAGCCAGTTCGTATTTAATATTGGTTTTTACGCAGTTGTTCCCTTCCTGGCGATATTTTTACGCGACGATATGTTGCTCTCTGGCGGGCTTATCGGGCTGGTGCTGGGGTTACGCACGTTCTCCCAACAGGGTATGTTTATCGTTGGTGGAGCGCTCTCTGACAAATATGGCGCAAAGATCGTTATCCTCTGCGGCTGCATTATTCGCGTGGCGGGTTATCTCCTGCTGGCATGCGGACAATCCCTGTTTCCCATCATTCTGGGAGCGTGCCTGACGGGTATCGGGGGGGCAATGTTCTCTCCCTCCATTGAAGCCCTGCTGGCAAAAACGGGGACACAAAGCGAAGCAAAGGGAAAACGGAGCCGGGCGGAGTGGTTTGCTCTTTTTACCGTGTGCGGTGAACTTGGAGCGGTCCTGGGCCCGGTTGCCGGCGCGCTGCTGACAGGGCTGGGCTTCCGTCAGGTGGCGCTGGCAGGTGCTGGAGTGTTTGTCATTGCGCTCGTTGTGCTGTACTTCTGCCTTCCTGCCACACCCCACAGCAAACAGGTACTAAAGGTGCTTCCCTGGTGGACGACCTTCCGCCAGCCGCGCTTTGTCGCCTTTATCATTGCCTATAGCTCGTGGCTTTTGAGCTATAACCAGCTCTATCTGGCGTTGCCGGTAGAGATCCAGCGTTCAGGTGGCAGCGAGCAAGATCTCGGTCCTCTCTTTATGCTGGCTTCAGTACTGATTATCGCTTTTCAGCTTCCGCTGGCGCGCTTCGCCCGACGCGTGGGTGCCATCAGGATCTTACCAGTGGGTTTTTTGCTGCTCGCCGCCGCCTTTGCGAGCGTCTCCCTGTTCGCCGCAACAGAGCCGCCGGAAGGCTGGTTACGGTTGTTGCCTTCGGTGTGCCTTGTGACCCTGTTAACGCTGGGCCAAATGCTGCTCGTACCGTCAGCAAAAGACCTGATCCCACACTTTGCCGAAGCGTCAACGCTGGGGGCACACTATGGTGCACTCTCTACCGCCGGGGGCTGCGCAGTGCTGGCGGGGAATCTGTTCTTCGGCCCGCTACTGGATCATGCGCTGGTTCCCTCAACGCAGGCAATTTACCCCTGGCTGCTGCTGGCGTTATTTCCTTTTTGTAGCGCACTTGCGTTACCCGTGATTTGCCGTTCAATACGACCTTCCCGGACGTAACGGACTACTTTTTCTGACGATATTTTTCCGGCAATTCCGGTACCGGACGGCGATCGTCAATCAGATGGCGAATCGTCAGAATGGGGTGACGCCACAGCATGCGTGGCCCTGCCCAGCGCATAACCTGCTTCATTTCCTCACGTCTGGCGGGCTGGTAGCAGTGTACCGGACACTGTTTACAGGCTGGTTTTTCCTCACCAAAGACGCATTTATCCAGACGCTTATCCGCATAGGCATTAAGTGCCTGATAGTACCCTTCTTCCTGTGAAGCCTGTGGGCACCGTTTTTCATACAGGGCGATCATTTTGGCGATCGTCTCTTTTTCTCGTGCGATGCGTTTATCAGACATGACGGGTCACCGAATAATAAAGTGCATTTATAATACCATTTACCCCTTGCGGTTTCAGTCGTTGCATTTCGTTTTCTGAAGACGCCTTCCAGTTTTAACCCCGCCCCTCATGACTTTTACTGGTATTTTATACAGGCATCAGGAACACACTTTGCCCGTATCTACCGGAGACCGTATGCAACAGATCACTATCGCCAAACCCTATCGTCATTTAAAAGTCGGCTATTTCAGAAAACGTCACGAGGACCGCAAGACTAAAATCCCGACACATTACAGCGTGCATGCTGCTTTAAGCTTAAAAGGGGACTGGCTTGAACAAGCCGGATTTACCACAAATTCGCAGGTTCGGGTGGGTGTTGAGCATGGAAAAATCATCATCGAGTTAATGCCGGAAGGCGTCTCGTAAAGTCGTGACATTTTTCTGCGCCACACCTTTTTTTCATGCGACAATAGAGGGAACTAACGGCCACTGAGCCGCTCAAAGCGTAATATTATCAAAGAAATGGATATCATAACTCCATGACCACAATCGACAATTTCGACGCACATACGCCTATGATGCAGCAGTATAAGTTCACAGCCTTAACATATTGATTTTAAATTGGTATGTGTAATTATTTTAAATTAAAGCTACAAATGAGCTACAAAATGTAAAAGCGATAATCATGTCGCTTTTATGCAGGCTTTAGGTAATGGTGCCAACTTACTGATTTAGTGTATGATGGTGTTTTTGAGGTGCTCCAGTGGCTTCTGTTTCTATCAGCTGTCCCTCCTGTTCAGCTACTGAAGGCGTGGTGCGTAACGGTAAAAGTACTGCCGGACATCAGCGCTATCTCTGCTCTCACTGCCGTAAAACATGGCAGCTACAGTTCACTTACACCGCTTCTCAACCCGGTACGCATCAGAAAATCATTGATATGGCCATGAATGGCGTCGGATGTCGCGCCAGTGCACGCATTATGGGCGTTGGCCTCAACACGATTTTACGACACTTAAAAAACTCAGGCCGCAGTCGGTAAACTCACGCATACAACCGGGCAGTGACGTCATTGTTTGCGCGGAAATGGACGAACAGTGGGGTTACGTCGGCGCTAAATCACGCCAGCGCTGGTTGTTTTACGCGTATGACAGGATACGGAGGACGGTTGTGGCGCACGTATTCGGTGAACGCACGTTGGCCACGCTGGAGCGTCTTCCGGGCCTGCTGTCGGCCTTTGATGTCGTGGTATGGATGACGGATGGCTGGCCGCTGTATGAATCACGCCTGAAGGGAGAACTGCACGTTATCAGCAAGCGATATACGCAGCGCATTGAGCGGCATAACCTGAATCTGAGGCAGCATCTGGCAAGGCTGGGCAGGAAGTCACTGTCGTTCTCAAAATCGGTGGAGCTGCATGACAAAGTCATCGGGCATTATCTGAACATAAAACACTATCAGTAAGTTGGAGTCATTACCGGTTTGTTTTACCTGAAGCATTCTCACCAATGATTGTATTTACTGAGTTTTTTACAAAGTAGAAATTTGAATTACGAAAATTTTTATAGTTCCTGATAGATAACTTATTGATATACATAGAAATATACTAACTCCCTGCTTCATTCTCTCTATACATCAGATTACTCCATAGTAAGCGAAGCACCAAGACCAACTGTTCAAAAAGCTTAGTTAAGTCAAGGAAGAGCAATGTTGACCTTAATTGATCAAGTAAGTCTGATGATTCACTCAGAACAGACATGCTTCTGGAACACCTCATTACGGGGATTACGGTGTTTCTCACACACAATCGAAGCAGCAATTCAGGGCTTCTTCTGCGTTGCAACGGAAGCGTATGAGATCAACATAAGCAAAGTTTTACGTATTTCTTGCAAGGGTGGCCGTTGCATGAATTTTTTCACTCTTACAACTAAAGCAAGGGCTAACCCTGCGAAGCCGCTGCGCTTGCTTCTCCGGATTGCCCTTGCTTTTCTTCCCTTCGGTCAGAAAAGAAAAGCACTACCTGTAATGCTGTTCATTCTACTGATACGTTTCTACTGTGCGCGCTATTCTGTTGGCGGTGTGGATTCACCACCAAAGCTTCCCGACATTATTTCGCATATCAAACCACTATCAGAGAATACATGCAAAATCATGATTAGTTCGGATACTAACTCGTGATTAATTGAGATACTACCTTGCGGGTAATATTCTATTTTTATTTATACCAGACAGCTAATCCTTATGTTAATTTAAATGGCATTACACACTCGCATTAAAAACAATTAAAAATAAATTTGAAAAACAAAAATCCATTGATTATTGTTGTTTTACATTATAACCATGGAGATAAAATATGAACCAACAATCTTTAATCGATAATAACCTGAAACTTTTCAAAATGAAATCACCAGCAGAACTCATAAAATTATTAAAGACAGGAATTGACATAAACACGCTAAATTCATCGAACCAGAATGCGCTGTTCGGTTGCAGATACCCTGAGCTTATGGAAGCAATGATTAATGCCGGAATAAATATTAATCATACTGACATGTTTAACAGGAATGCGCTTTTCTATGCAACTTGTCCAGAAACCCTGTGTGTGTTGACTGAGAACGGGATTGATATCAATCATACGGACACGCTGGGCAGGAATGCGCTTTTCTACACCAGTGACGCTGAATCAGTTCAGTTACTGGTAAAAAATGGTATCAGCATAAACCACCCTGAACTTGAAGATAAAAATGCGCTTTTCTTTGCGACCAACGAAAGCTCAGCCAGAGAACTCATCGACAGTGGTATTGATATTAACCACACTGACAGCTATGGAAGAAATGCGCTTTTCTACGTCTGTGAGGCTGACGTTAAGCGTCTGCTGATTAAGAAAGGTATCAATGTTAACCAAAGGGATATATATGGTCATAATTCCATTAACATTACCGACATAGATGCTGACTTACTGGATGTTTATTTCGCTGCGGGCCTTGATCCTGACATACAGGATCGAAATGGGAACAGCTTAATTTTTCACCCTTATAAAAAACCAATTACAGACATTTTAATCAACAATGGCTGCGATATAAACCGTGTTAATAATAATGGAGAAACCGTCTTTGAATACATACAGACCATGTTGTTCAGCAACTATCAACTTGACCAGTGTCTCCGTGTGCTTACACCTTACATTAACCTTATTAAAGCAAGACCATTAATTTTCAATCGCCTTACTTATGGCTGCATTGAGCTAATTAAATTTTTGCAAAGCCAGAATATCGATTACAAAATTAATGACCGTTGCGTTGTTAGATACGCCAACAAAGATATTAAAAATTTTATTACTGAAGCGCAGAAAGTTATTGATCTCAGCAATATCACCCTTTGCTCATGGTATGACACCCCGCTGGTTAGCGTAAAAAACAAGGAGATCATTAAATGGTTCATAAGAAACAAAGTAAATGTAAATATTAATGACATTGAAGATCCGGACATTCTCACTGAAATTCTTGCCTACCTTGCACTAAGGGAACATAAAACGCTTAAAACCGTAATTAAACCGGATATAAAACGCACCGCCTGTAAAAGAAGGCTGTGAGGATTTTATTCTCATATCCAGTTTTGATTCACTCTCGATACTTACAGTAAGAAATTATGTGTACGTCAATAAATATGGGCGCTGTATAGTGTGATATAGCTATCATCGTCTCCCTGATTGACTACGTCATAGTAAAGGTTGTATGAATGACGACCTCGGCACTCTGACAATAATAACTAATACCGCCTTCAACATAGTATAGGAAAACATTCTCACACACTAAATGAACTTAAATCCTAATTTGATAATTAACTAAATGGGGGTTAGATAACCTAAATTCTATTTTCATACACGTAATGATTTGAGCCGATGGCTTAGCCATTGGGAAAATTATAGTTTCGAGAAATGGGCTATTGCACTGAAGAAAAATCCAGGAAGAATTATCGGTTTTGGAGGACTTAGCGTTATCCGTTATGACTGATACACAGATAATTAACTTGGGGTATCGTTTCTCTATAAAGTGATGAGGAAAAGGTCTGGCAACAGAGTTAGCTAAATATGTGGTCAGCGATGGAATTAGTATTTTAAAACTGGCTGAAATTTCTGCGGTAGTAAGACCAAACCATCTGGCATCCGAAAAGCTCCTGACTACAGCAGGTCTCGGTATGTGCGTGATATTCATAATGTGAAAAATGAGCCCGCAAGCATGCTTTTCACTCTGACTCTGGATGAGTGGAACAATACTCTAAGTTTGGATACTACCTCACCCATTAACCACTATAGTTCGTGCGTAACGTCCGCTCTTGACACAGGCTGTGTAAAAACTCGGTTTTTTCAGTATCTGAGGACTAACACCAGCAGGGATGCAAGATATTCCTGATATGGGCTGTATTCGCAGTGATTTGTATGTTGAGGCAAAACGAGACTTTGTGGCTTGATATGGAGTACTAATGGCCAGTTATTAGGAGTTAAAGCGGCCACTGCCGCTAGCTGCATCGTTCTCGCAGCTTAATGGCCAATCCTTCGGCCCCCCAGATGGACATCATCCTCTTCAGGTTATAAGCCAGTACATGCAGACTGATTTCTGTGCTGACGTTTTTAAACCGTTGCGTCAGGAAGTGAGTCGCTCCCATCCACATCTTAATTGTCCCGAACGGATGCTCTACCGTTTGCTTTCGCACGACAGCTGTTTGTGGCGATGCATTAAGCCTGGCTTGCATGTCTTCCATTTCTGCTTCATGAACCCAGCGCCTTATACGCCTCGGATCGCGTTTTGATGTGGTGCACCTTGACCGCTGACTGCAATCGCGACAGGCAATATTGTTAAAGTACATTTGCTGTTCTAAACCATCCTCAACCATCGTAAATCGGTTCTGAAGTTCTTCACCCATCGGGCAAATATAAATATCTTTTTCCTGGTCATATTTGAACAATGAACGATTGAAAAGACCTTTACGGTCAGCGCCAGAGGTATCGCCTTTTGGTACTAAGGCTACGGCACCTAAGTCCTGCGTTGCTTTAATATCTCCCCGGCTGTAATAACCTTTATCAGCCAGTACGGTAATATCCGCTTTGCCAACTGCTTCCTGCGCTAATTTGGTCACCGCTGTTAGCTGACCACGGTCTGGTGTATTCGTTACTTCATGCGCAACAATCAGGTGATATTTAGCATCAACGGCAGTCTGAACGTTATAGCTCACCTGGCGGTTAACATTGTTTATCTTCATTAACCGGGAATCAGGATCTGTCAGTGACAGCTGCTTATCAGGGTGCTGCACAACGGCCTGCTGAATTTTCTTGAGTTCTTTCAGACGCTTTTGCAGCCATGCCAGTTTCGCAGTTGTTAAACATGCATTTTTTTCGGGCTCCGCAGCCTTGTCAGCTTCATCGAGCTTATTCAGGTAAAGAGCAATACTTTGCTCAACCCTTTCAATGTGGCCTTTTGTTTTCTGGGGCGTGAAATTGTTCGATTTGCTGTTTACCGCCTTGAACTTACTACCATCAATGGCAACCACCACATCGGTGAACATCTGCATCTGCCGACACAGATCAATGAAAGTGCGGCAAGCATTTTTGATGCCTTTACCATTGTTTTTTCTGAAGTCTGCAATGGTTTTAAAATCAGGTGTTAATCGTTCAAGTAACCACATCAATTCAACGTTACGATGGGCTTCTTTCTCTAACCGGCGGGATGACTGGATGCGGTTCAGGTATCCATAAATGTAAAGCTTCAGCATGGTTGCGGGATGATATCCAGGCCGCCCGGTTTGCTTTGCATTAACGCGCTCAAAGCCAAGTGTATCAAGCTGTAGTTCATCAACAAAGACGTCAATAACTCTGACAGGGTTGTCTTCTGTGACAAAATCATCCAGCACTTCAGGGAGCAACGTCACCTGATGTCTGCCTTGACCTTTGATATGTTGAGTCATACCTGCACCCGCTTTATTTAATCGTATGATTCTAATTTTATTAAATAAAGTAAGTTTCTGCATTGGTTTATCAAGAATGGTTGATCATATAAAACCACTACTTAGACCAAAAAGTGATCAGTAGTTTTCACACAGCCTGGGCACAAAGCAGGCGTTCGTTACCTTAACGTAACTCTTCTTCATTTAACCCAGTCTTTCAGTACCAGACACGCAAACATATAAGTTGTCCAGGGGTTGCGGATTTATACATATTGATCAGGATGACGCCGGTTGATGACGCTTGAATGTTCGGGCAAGAAAAGCTTTGGCCTGTATAAAAGTCATTACGTCAAATAGTGGCGACCTGAACTAAACCAGGCATTCAGGGTAAGCGGTCAAGGGATAAAATAATATGCAGGTGACTACCGAGGGGAATAAAGGCTCTTTTGGCGCCCGATTTTACAATGATAGTGGTATTGTAAATCGGGCCGCAGGTTTTCAGATTAATGGAAAACAATAGCACCAATAGCAGCCGGCTCCAGATCTGTGCCGTCATTCATTGCCCAGCGGACAAAGCTGCTGCCTTCAAGGAGACTTAAAATTTGAAACGCTTTCTGCCGGGGTGTGCCTGTTGCCGCGAATTCACCAGCCGCAGTACCTTCCTCTATGGTTTTCTCAAGCCACTGCAGTTGCAGGGTAAAGTATTTCCGCGTAAGGCTTTGCATAGTTTCCGGCAGGGCTGCCATTTCAGCTGCCAGTGCTCCGCATAGCGGTAACATACCATCAGCCATTGCAGCCCGAAACAATGCAGCGAAAGCACAGAGCCGACCAAAAGCATTTGGAAAGTCATGATCGATTTTTTCGAAATCCACAGCCGAACGATTGATGTAGGTTTCAACAATTTCCACACCAAGATCTTCTTTTTTTGGGAAATAATGGTGAATACTGGCCTTTCTGATACCGACCATTTTTTCCAGATCAGCGTAACTGAAGGCAGCATAACCTCTGGAACGCAGCATAAACTCTGCAGAATTGATTAATGATTGTCGGGTATCCATAGACATAAAATCGACCTGTGTGAAAAATGACGAAGCAAGGGCAGGCGCTTGCTCCTGTTTCAAATCAGGGCGTCTGCCATCATGCAACTTAGGTTATTGTGCAATGACGAGTTTCGGCTCCATCTTAATGGAACGCGAGAAATTCGCATAGTTTGGTGACGTCTTCAGTACGGCCTGATGAATTTCTTCAATTTCTGCCGGCTGAGCGTCAGCATCAATAAACGCGGTGTACTGGACTGAATCGTATCCGGGGTTAACATTTTCATCAAGCCCAAGGAAACCACGCAGATCCAGTTCGCCTGACGTTTCGATTTTCAGGGAATTAACCTTAATGCCCTTGCTGGCAGCTACCGCCACATACGCTACGGTCAGACAGGCATTCAGCGCAGCCATGAGCAGTTCCTGTGGGTTAGGTGCAGTATCGCTTCCAAGTATTTCTGATGGTTCATCAGCGGCGACATGGAAGGTACGCTCGATGCTGTCACCAAAGAGTTCATATGACTTCATGGTAGAAACTGAACGGGTCTGTCCTGCCCAGCGGGTCTCTACGTTAAACCTGGCTTTTGCTTTTTCCGGGTTTTGGGTCACTTTTTCGGCGAATTGCTGGAATGCAGCAACATCAATACCGTTCATTTTCTCTGTCATCTTGATATTCCTGTTCATTGAGATTTACCGGGCAGCCGGATTACAGAAGGCGCCCGGATTTGAGTCTGTCGGTAACTAACCGAGCCGGAATTACAGCTCGTCGTAGGCGTCCATTACGCGTGCTGAATAGACAAAAGCAGCACCGGCGTTAAGCGCAATCGCAGTCCCTACTGCAGCACCGATTTCATCTTTCGTTGCACCAGCTTTTTTGGCGGCGGCCACGTGTGCGGAAATACAACCGTCACAACGAGTAGTCACTGCCACAGCAATGGCAATCAGTTCGTGAGTTTTGGCATCCAGAACACTGTTTTCGCGCGTAGCGGTTTCAAGACCATGAAACGCGTTAGCAACAGGTTTATTTGTTTTGGCCAGATTACCGACGCTTTTGATCAGCGCGGAGAGACGATTGCCCCATTCTGCAGACATGATGATTTCCTCAGATTAGTAAAAAATTAATTGCCGAGTTTCCGGGCTGCCATTACACCGCCATCCACATCCCAGACTGCCCCGGTTACCCACGAAGCTTTATCTGAAAGCAGGAAAACAATAGTTTCCGCAACATCACGCGGTGTACCGTTCCGCCCCAGCGGATGGAAGTTATTGAAACTGGCCAGCGCACCATCCAGTTGTTCACCCGGAATAAAACGTTCGAAAATTCGGGTTTCAACAATACCAGGGCTTACTGCATTGACACGGATACCGTGCTCAGCCAGCTCTGCTGCGGCGTGGCGTGTCAGAGTATCCAGACCCGTTTTGGCCATGGAGTAAGCTGAAGCGGTGATGGTTTCTACTGCCTGGCGTGCAGCGACTGCAGTAACATTCACAATAGATCCAGCTTTCTTCTGATCTACAAGTGATGCAGCAACATGCTGTGTAATAAAGAAGAATGCCCGGTTCAGATCGAGGAAGTTGTTGTAATCCACGACTGAATGCTCAAGGAAACTTTTTGGATAGTAAATGCCGGCGGAATTGACCAGCATATCAATATCGCTGTGATCCTTTTTCAGGGCAGCGATGAGCTTTGCAACACTTTCCATACTGGATAAGTCAGCAGTCAGAGCGAATGCATTCTCCTCACCCGAAATAGCTACGAGTTCCTGGCGTGCGGCTTCTGCTTTTTCAGCACGGCTACCTACAATGACAGCCTTTCCGCCCTGCTCTAAAACCATCTTTGCTGTTTCAAGACCGATCCCACTGGTGCCACCAATGATCAGGACTTTATGATTCGTAAACTGTGTATCTTGCATAATGCCTCCGGTGAGGTAAGTTTCTGTAGTTGCCTATCAACTAGTAGGTAGTCTGGGCGAGAGTATTTTCTTTGTCAAGTTTACGTTTTATTTTTTTACTGACCGATGTCGGGTTCTGACATCTAAAACATCGTCAAAACCCAACGGATGGTATCGTCAGTGTACATCTGCTTCGTGTTCGGTAATTGATGAAAAAATAGCTGCGTATTGCTCTGCAGTTTTCTGTCCTGTAATACGTTTCATCAGCTGACCATTTCTGAACACCAGAACAGAAGGAAGCCCAAAAACCTCATACCGAGTTGATAAAACAGGTGATTTATCAACATTCACCACACCTGCTTTGACATGTGGCCCCAGTTTTCTTGCGAATTGCAAATATTCCGCTTCACTCTCACGACAGGGTGGACACCACGGTGCAAAGAACCTGATTACGGCCAGTCCCTCACCCCATGCGATATCATGAAAGTTGTCTTCATTGTAGGTGCGTACATTTGTCATCGTTATCTCCGGCGTTGTACGTATCAGTCATTACGGCACGAAAAAACAGATTTTCACTTGCCTACCTAGTAGTAGGTTGATATGGTACGCACACTTTCACTCGCTGACAAGATTGACCCGACATCCATGATTAATGCTGCGGGTGATTTTTGACGGAGTGACCAGAATGGTCGTTGTGGCCAGAAATTTCGTGACTCTTAAGATGAGGAATGCAATGAAGACGTTATTTACCCCTTACAACCTCGGTGGCGTTGAGCTGAAAAATCGCGTGGTTATGGCACCTATGACACGTACTCGCACGTTGAATGACATCGCTGATGACGTAGTTGCCTTGTATTACGCGCAGCGTGCTTCAGCCGGATTGCTGATTACTGAAGGGCTGCCTGTTTCCGAAGAAGGTCGCGGGTATCTCTATACGCCTGGTCTCTATAATGATGCGCATGTTGAGGGATGGCGTAAGGTAACGGATGCTGTCCATGCGAAAGGTGGCCGAATTTTCGCGCAGCTGTGGCATGTGGGGCGTATGTCTCATACCTCACTACAACCTGGTCATATTGCCCCCGTCTCTTCAGGCACCATTCCTGCGACTAATACAACAGTATTTGCCTGGGACGAAAGTGGTAAACCCGGCCCGGTTGCCCCAAGCATTCCGCGTGCACTCGAAACGCATGAAGTGAAGCGCGTTACCCGCGATTTTGTGAAGTCAGCACAACTGGCGGTGGAAGCCGGGTTTGATGGCGTTGAAATCATGGCGGCTAACGGTTTCATCTTTGACCAGTTCCTGAGCAGTGAGCTGAATACCCGTACCGATGAGTATGGTGGTTCGGTAGAAAATCGTCAGCGCTTCCTGCTGGAGACCATTGATGCCGTTTCCGATGCAATTGGCGGCAACAAAGTCGCAGTACGACTCTCTCCGTTCGGTCGCATCTATGATCTTGCCCCCTATGTCGGGGAAGAAGAAACCTGGTCAGAAATGGCGAAGGCTCTTAGCCAGCGCTCCCTGGCCTACGTGCACCTCTATTTCCAGCCGACCTACGTCACCGCACCGCAAGCCGCTGAGAAATTTAAAGCTGATTTCCGTGAATCATTTGGTGGGACGATCATTGCAGCAGGTGGATTCAGCCGTGATATTGCAGAAGAACGCCTGAATAACAACGAAGTTGACCTGGTTGCGTTTGGTGTGCCATTTATCGCCAACCCGGATCTGGTTGAAAGAATGAAAAATAACTGGCCGCTGGCGGAAAGCGATCGCACGACCTATTACGGTGTAAGCGGCTCTCCGGAAAAGGGCTATACCGATTACCCGGTATACAGCGAAAAATAATTAAGTCGGCCCGGATAATATAAATCCGGGCATTTTACTTTACCTGTCATATATCTTCAGAGTACAAAATGAAATCATTAATGCCCCGAATCTCAGTAGATGTCTGGTCTGATTATGTCTGTCCGTGGTGCTGGATCGCTAAAAAACGATTTGAAAAGGGTCTGGAAGAGTTTGAATATTCTAAACAGGTCGATGTACGTCATCACAGCTATCGTATTGCGAGTGACCACCCCCCTATTCCATTCAGATCGGCTTTGTATCAGAAGTTTGGTGGTGAGCATGGCGCAGAGTTAATGATGAACCAGATTGAAAGCACGGGGAAATCAGAGGGATTGATCTATAACTTTGACACTATGCTTTTTGGCGATACACGTGAAGCGCATACCCTTGCAGTTGCTGCGCGTGAGGCAGGGCTCGGAACACAGATGTCAGAAAAGTTGTTCTCTGCGGCCACAACTGAAGGGCGTTCTATTTTTGACAGGGATGTATTGATTGCTCTGGCAATTGAAGCCGGTATGACACAGTCTCAGGCTGAAAGTGCCCTAGAAAACCCTGTATTCAGGGACTCTGTTGATGACGATGAGGCAAAGGCTCGTGCGATAGGTGCAAGTGGCGTACCTCTATTTGTGATCAATAATAAATATGCAATCAGTGGCGCACAGCCAGCCGCGAATTTTTTGAGCGCCTTGAGACAAGTCTGGGAAGAAACCAAAGATGAGTCCATGTTCATGGAGGGGATGGTCTGCGGAATAGATGGTTGTAAATAATGTCTACAGGCATTCGTGGCTAACCTGGCTTCCGTCAGTAATCTTCAGTCTGAAATTATTCCGGAAGTCAGCTTAAATTCGCCAATTAATTTTTTTCACTTTGCCCCTGTTTCCTGGTTATTTTGCGGGCATCTTCAGGCATTCACGACAATTCGATTTCTGAACATAAATTCAATCTATGCTTCCGTTTTCTATGGTTATTTCTTCCAACTCCCTGAATGGCTGTAATAGTACGGAGGGATCACGTGTCCGCCAGACAACTGCAATTTCCAATTCAGGTATCGGTGCTGCTATTTCAACAAATTCTAACCCTTCTGAAGGAATATCCTCTGTTCTGCCAGAGACGAATACTACGCCAAGACCAGCTCGTGCCAGTCCGACACACGTCTGGTTTTCTCCACATGAACGCAGGCGGGGACGAAATCCTGCCTCCTCACAAAGCCGGATAATTTCATCATAAACGGCAGGGAACTGCTCTTTGCAGGGGATAATAAACTCCTCATTTGCAAAAGCAGCCAACGGAAGCGGTGCGGTTTATTTTTTCCTGCCAGAGCGGCTTGCGGGTGACGGCTGGATACCGCTAATCTGAGTCGCTCTTTATGCAGCGGAATGACTGTCAGCGCCTCATCTTCAACCGGCGTTAATACGAAGCCTACATCAATTTCGGCTGACAGCAGCGCTTCGACCTGAGCATGGGTGGTCATTTCCCTGACGTCCAACTCAATTTCAGGATACTTCTCGCTGAAAAGTCGCAGTAAATCAGGAGTGACCGTCTGCATAGCCAGAGTAGTATATCCCACCGTGAATTTACCGCTTTGTTCAGCCACAACATGACGAACCGTCTGCTGGACAGACTCAACATGTGCGATAAGAGGCCGAACTTCATTAAGCAGAACAGTTCCTGCGGGTGTCAATGAAACGCGGCGGGTGGTTCTGTCAAAAAGCCTAGTGCCAATCTCATGTTCGAGTTGGGCGATAACACGTGTCACTACGGGCTGTGATATGTTGAGCCGTTCAGAGGCGCGATTAAAACTGAGGGTCTCTGCGACTTGCAAAAAATAACGTAATGCTTTGATATCCATCTAACAACCTCAATAATAACATCAAAAAACACCGCCATAGCAGATAAACCATACCATCAATTAATGCAGAAATAGAATTAATATTGATTCTTTATTGCGAATTAACTCTTCCTATCTGGCAACCTACAATGCAGTCATTCAAGAGCATTGAGAGAGGTATCCTATGTCAGTCAAGAGTGTTAATAAAGAGACGTTTTCACAGGAAGTACTGAACAACAACCTTCCTGTTTTGGTGGATTTCTGGGCGCCATGGTGTCCACCCTGTGTCTCAGTCGCACCAACCATCGAACAACTTTCAGGTGAGCATGAAACCCGGCTGAAAGTTGTGAAGGTCAATATCGATGAAAATGCCGAACTGGCCAGTATCTTTGGTATTCGCTCGATACCCTCCTTCAAAGTATTTAATAAAGGGGAGATCGTTCTGGAATTTGGTGGTGCTTTGCCCAAAAAACAGATAGAAGAAAAATTGAATGATTACTTAACTACTGAAAAATAGTTATCGTTAAAAGCAATGAGGAAGATAAGCAATTGTTTATTTCCATAGACGATAGCGTTATTAAACCATCTCATTAAACTGAAGCACATAAATGAAATTACCATGGGTTATTTTTAACCCGTCACATTTGTATCTTAACTTAGCAAAGTGTTATTAAATAACTGAGGAAATATCATGAAAGCCATTAATAAAGTTTTTATCATCACTGCTCTTTCACTGGTTTCGTTAACAAGCTTTGCACAGTCTGTCACCGCAACAGGCAGTACGCTCGATGAAGCCCATGCAAAGATCGCAGCAAAAGCAAAACAAGCCGGAGCAGAATATTCCATCACTGAAGCATACAGCGGCAACAGAGTGCATATGACTGCAAAATTAACACACTGAACGGGTTTGTGGCAGGCAGTAGGTTTAAGTACTTAATACAAGGCCCTGCAGCGTACAGTTGAATGGCAAAAAGGGAAGTCCTGTTGGTATTTCCTTAAAGGATTTGTTCCTTAACATAGACTGTATCGCTGTTAAAAGCATGCGAAAACAACCCATACATAATGATCAGGGAAGTACGTATTTCTGAGACGAGCCCAACCCGTTCTGAATTCATCATTATAGATGCCGCTGACGGAACGTGCGTCACGTGATCAGGTGGGTAGCGGCGGTGTTTGATGTGCAGGTAATACAAGAAATCGAAACAGAGCATGGAGAGGATATCTCTTCACTACCGTTGGAATAGTACAGGATCTATTTTGTGTCATCACATTCTGTGGCCACGATGATCCGTTTTCTTGGCCAGTCTCAGGACACTGCAACGCATGATCCCTGGAGATAAACAGTCAAAATCATGTTTTTTAATGTTTGACTTAAAACCAATGACTTAGTTGGGATAATATTTCTTATATTAAATCTACTGTTAAAGAATAAAGTATTGCTGTCGAGGGCGATTCACATACTTCCTCTCTAAGCCCATACTTGCCTTTATTTAATGCAATAGAAAAAGGCCATCAATAGATAGCCTTTTGAGTCAATTATTTCAATTTTAATTAGGGAAGGTGCGAATAAGCAGGTCATTTCTTCCCAAGCTGACTCGCTGATTAAAATTTCGCGGATCTGGGCCGATTTTTTTTCCCGCAAACACATCGAATCAGCCTATTTAGGCTATTTTTTCCACCATTTCTGGCGTTATTTCCGGTTTTTACTGAGATCTCTCCCACTAACGTATCATTTGGTCCACCCGAAACAGGTTGGCCAGGGTGAATAACATCGCCAGTTGGTTATCGTTTTTCAGCAGCCCCTTGTATCTGGCTTTCACGAAGCCGAACTGCCGCTTGATGATGCGAAACGGGTGCTCCACCCTGGCACGGATGCTGGCTTTCATGTATTCGATGTTGATGGCCGTTTTGTTCTTGCGCGGATGCTGCTTCAAGGTTTTTACCTTGCCGGGACGCTCGGCGATCAGCCAGTCCACATCCACCTCGGCCAGCTCCTCGCGCTGTGGCGCTCCTTGGTAGCCGGCATCGGCTGAGACAAATTGCTCCTCTCCATGAAGCAGATTACCCAGCTGATTGAGGTCATGCTCGTTGGCCGCGGTGGTGACCAGGCTGTGGGTCAGGCCACTCTTGGCATCGACACCAATGTGGGCCTTCATGCCAAAGTGCCACTGATTGCCTTTCTTGGTCTGATGCATCTCCGGATCGCGTTGCTGCTCTTTGTTCTTGGTAGAGCTGGGTGCCTCAATGATGGTGGCATCCACCAAAGTGCCTTGGGTCATCATGACGCCTGCTTCGGCCAGCCAGCGATTGATGGTCTTGAACAATTGACGGGCCAGTTGATGCTGCTCGAGCAGGTGGCGGAAATTCATGATGGTGGTGCGATCCGGCAGGGCGCTATCCAGGGATAATCGGGCAAACAGGCGCATGGAGGCGATTTCGTACAGGGCATCTTCCATGGCACCGTCGCTCAGGTTGTACCAATGCTGCATGCAGTGAATACGCAGCATGGTCTCCAGCGGATAGGGCCGTCGGCCATTGCCCGCCTTGGGATAAAACGGCTCGATGACAGCGGTCATATTCTGCCATGGCAGAATCTGCTCCATGCGGGAGAGGAAAATCTCTTTTCGGGTCTGACGGCGCTTAGTGCTGAATTCACTATCGGCGAAGGTGAGTTGATGGCTCATGATGTCCCTCTGGGATGCGCTCCGGATGAATATGATGATCTCATATCAGGAACTTGTTCGCACCTTCCCTATCAGATCCTGTATCCACATACCTGCCACCCTGACGATATTCAGGCCTGCGAGGATGCTCAACGTGTTTCCCTGTTCTTCAGCGACGTACAGGCTCGCGGTGCTTATCCCGCCTGGACAGAAAGAATGTTTGCTACAAAAGGTGTGGTGTTACAAAAAGAACGCGGCGACGATGAAATATTGCGTCAATACCCTGTCGATTTCGTATCCTTCAGTTATTACATGTCAAGCACCGTGAGTGCTCATCCCGAAAAATTGGAAGGTGTCAAAGGGAATCTGATCACCGGAGGGATTCGCAATCCTTATCTGCCTGAAAGTGATTGGGGATGGCAGATTGACCCGAAAGGTCTGAGACTGGCGCTGAACCAGTTATATGACCGCTATCAGAAGCCCCTTTTTGTAGCAGAAAACGGTCTGGGTGCCGTAGATGTTCCTGGCAGTGATGGTATCATTCAGGATGACTACCGTATCGATTACCTGCGACTGCATATTGAACAAATGCAGGAAGCCATTGCTGACGGTGTCGATCTATTTGGTTATACGTGGTGGGGGCCAATTGATATGGTCAGCGCAAGTACATCACAAATGTCCAAGCGCTATGGTTTTATTCATGTTGATCAGGATGATATGGGCAATGGAACGCTTAAACGTACTCGTAAGAAAAGTTTTAGCTGGTATAAGAAAGTGATCGCCTCGAACGGTAATGATTTGAGTTAAAACTTATTTCAGGGACAGTCATCGACTGTTCCTGAATACACATAGTTCGCATTAAAAGTATTGCTTAAAATATTCGCAGGACCGGAGCATAACGTCCCTTATTGTTATCTACATCAAAGTTTCTTACTAATTAAGTGGTTCAAACGAAGTCACAATGAGGATATACACTGTATCCAGTGCTTTAACGGGTGCCTCCGTACCCGCAAACAGAACGCGCAACTTTGTACATACCAGAATGATAGCCTCAATATCTTCATCCTGATACATTCGCTTCATAACAACATTAAACGTATCACGCGTCTGTGGCCTTATAATACCTCTATTGAGTTCATCTTGGATTTTATTTGCGATACAATCAATCTCATCCACATAGCAATTGAATAGAAAACTCGGATGCAGTTACACATCTGAAATAAAAATTCATTTCGCTCAGAAAATTGAGCGGCAGCACCTTATCATCGAAACAAAAAGCAATCCAATTGATCTTGATAATGAAGAAGATGCTAAAATCACTTCTGGCAATGATTATTTTATTGCTCATCTAAAGACCAGGGAGTTAACCCTACGAAATATACACACCCTGAAAATATAAAAACGTTTTGAACAGCCTTCAAAATGGGGAAAAGACGAAAGATTTCTTCCCATTAAAACCTTTATTTCAAACCTGATAGCCACCAACCGTTTTTACCATACAAAACAATCATCGATAGCGAATCAAGCCCCCTAATAAATAATGCACTAAATAACCCCCATCACCTTACAATCACAAAACAACAATCGATAATGTATTTAGTTTATAAATAGCACTTTTTGCTAAACGCGTGTATTCTTCATCAAAAACATCCAGTTAAATTATTTTTATATTAAGGAAAACGTTTTCTTTTTTTCATTATTAAAAAATAAATTTGATTTGTATTTATTTAATAATATATATTCATTTCACCAAAATAATAAAGGAGAATAAAAAATGAAAAAACAAAATTACCCAACACTGACAAACTATCTTGCCAAAACTAAAAAGAATGCAGATCTCTATAGATTATATAACCCACAATTTTCTGTATTCGGAAAACCAGTAAGTGAGGAGCAGGATTTTTACTTTTGTTACTTCTCCAGACATATGATTACTGAGAGAAATATCTTAACCCTCTTTTCAATTCATACATTTCTCTCTTACAACGTAAGCAAAAAAGAGACAATTAAATCATTTGTACATTTTCTCAAAAAATCAAACCATGACACCTTCAACAATGCATTCCAGTTTCGCGGGTGCAATATCATTTATCAAAATAAGAAGAGGGAATTTATGGAGATCTCATGGTTTTCTTTCTCACGGATCTATGACGATATCGTAAAAATCAAAGAGTATAGTGCTAACAATGAAATTTATAACAAATTCGTAGCTTAAAAAAGGAGAGCGCCATGACCAATCAAATTATAAATATATTAATCCAAAGTGAGACAAGAGAGGAAGTTATGAATTGCATAAATTCAGGAATAAATATTAATGCTTTTGATTATTGTGGTAGAAATGCCCTTTTCTATTGCGACCAATTAGACGCCGCCAAAGCACTGATTGAAGCAGGCATAGAACTAAACCATATAGACAATTATGGCAATAACGCACTGTTTTGTAACACTAACCCAACCGTTCTGGAATTATTAATCCATTCAGGCATTCATATTCAGCACAAGAATAATCAAGGCCAATCTTGCCTCCACCAACAACGCTATAATATAAAATGTGCAGAAATTCTTATTAATGCAGGTGCTGATATCCACAGTATTGATAATGAAGGCCAGACTGTACTCTACAACCTCTATTCCACAGATAGTTTTGACTACTGGATAAAAAAAGGCTGCAATATTAATCATACTGACCATAATGGTAAATCAGTACTCGATTTGTCTATGGACAATGGAAACTGGCATTACCGATCCAACGTCAGTGCTCTTATCCGGCATATAGAAAAAATTGATAGCACACCTGTTTTAATCAGGCATATCAACTATCACTCTTTAGATCTTATTAAATTACTTAAACATAATGGTGTTAATTTCCTGCTTGCAGAGCATTGTACAGTTGAACTATATGTTAAAGACATGAAATCAATCTTTAACAAACTCAAACAACATATCGAAATCAAGCACACTCAGTTTTATAATTGTCGCAATGAGCATATTGGTATCTACACCGGCATAGAGAGAGTGAAATGGTTTATTCGAAATGGTATCAGAATGGACGACGATATACTCAGACAGCGTTCCGACTCCGATAAGATTTTTTCTTATATCGCAGGAAGAGAGAAAAAAGACCTGTTAAAAGAAATGAAGCCAGAACTCCCCCGTGCACCTGTGCGAAAAAGACTCTAAAGCGCTGAAGTAAACAACCCTTTTCTTAGTCTGAAAGGTTTTATTTCATGATCATTAATCTGATATATCCTCTTAGGTATACTATTTGTCAAATGGTATACCTTTTTTAACCCAACCAATTGTATTATTTACCCCGTAACAGCTTGACTTATTCACTGCATCGGTTATCTGTAGTAATAAACATGCAATAAAAGGATAACTATGAACAGTGACATGAGTAATGATGATGATATAACCAGAGTATCAAAACGCGGTAAATTTCATACTGACAAACTTCCTGAGAATGAAATACGACATCACTGCATCAGTGTCAGATTAAATGCAGAAGAGTTAATTATTCTCGACAGTAAAAGAGGTCAGTTTAAAAAAGGAGAATGGCTCAGGATGGCTTCCCTGAATAAACTCCCGCCGGTTCTGCCAGAAATCAATCGTGAAGCATGGATTAAACTTGGCAGCCTTTCACAGGATTTAAACCACCTACTGAGTCATCTCGACAGCAAAAGCCCTGACAGCGAACTGACCCGTACAGAACTCTTTGCCCTACGTAGACAAATCAAAACTCTCAGAGATCACCTTATTCCTACAACCTTTCTGGAGTCAGACCGATGAAAGGCATGCAGAAAATAAAAAGGGGTAAACAATTCACGGGTGTGGTTCTCTATAGCCTGAAGTCAGGGTCTCACCACAAAATCACGCCTTATGTTATCGGTGGCAACATGACGAGCAGCACTGCTACTGAGCTTATAAGTGAATTTGAAGGCACCCAGCTGCTGCGCCCCGATGTCGCCAAACCTGTATGGCATAATTCGCTTCGCCTGCCAAAGGGTGAGAGTCTGTCAACCAGACAGTGGGCGGCATTCGCTGACGATTATATGACCCGTATGGGATTCACTGACACACATCTTCGCTGTTATATCCTTCACGACGATACGGACGGACAACATATCCACATCATTGCCAGTCGTATTAACATAGTCGGTGGAAAACTGTACCTGGGAAAAAATGAAAATCTCATCAGTACCCAGATTATCAGTGAGCTGCAGAGAGTACACGGTCTCACCGAAGCTACGGGTGTAATCGGTAGTCGCCGTCAGGATAAAAGGAAGCCCTCCCGCAACGAACTAATGATGGCTGAACGAACTGCGGCCCAATGCCCTAAGTCACAGTTGCAGGCCCTGATCGACAATGCATTAACCCGCCGCCCCGATTTACTAACATTTATCCGTTTACTTGGACAGGAAGGCGTGAGCTGCAAACCCAATATCGCCACAACGGGTAAAATGAATGGTTTTTCATTTCAGTACCAGGGCATAGCCTTTAAAGCCTCTCAATTGGGTAAAAAATATGGCTGGTCTTCCCTGCAAGCACTGGTTGATTTTACGCCGGAACATCTGACTTTACTGAAAGAAGCACGGCAGCCAAAAAAACCTACAACTGCGTCAGTGCCAGTGCCAGTGCCAGTGCCAGTGCCAGTGCCAGTGCCAGTGCCAGTGCCATCATGCGAGTCTGAAGAACAGGCGGCAAACCGGGAAACGATTCTGGAGAAAATCCTTCAGCTTGAAGAAAAAATGCGTCAGGAAAGACAACAGGAAACAGTGAGTGTCATTAAACTCAGGAGCAAACTGCATAATACAGCTCGTCAGATACCCCGCCAGCGTCGTCTGTATTCGTGGCTTGTATTGCTCGGCCATATTGTGGCGCTTCTCAGGCGCAGGGGCATGTCTCTGTTACATGCCACTGCACATCCTTTCCACCAAATCCTGCACCTCCATCTTCTAACACACTGTCATTCCACAACAACAAATTCCATTAAAGAACAATTAGTTAAAAACAACTACCATCCTGCACCATAAGTTTACTAGTCCATAACAGAGTGATAGTCAACAAAATATTGATCGTTTATATAGATCAATAACCTAGTTATGATAGTTATAACCTATTAACAGAGATCCATCGATCGGTACAAGCAATTTTACTAAAGCGGATCATTCATCGAAAATGTTCAAAAATACATCACCTTAAATCAGGCCACGGAGTCATGATGGATAATAAAACGATTAGCTGTCCCTTCTGCTTTACACAAAGCCCGCACGGCGTGCGGATTTGCAAAGGCTGCCATGCAAAAGTGGCCTATGGTGAAAGTCCACTCAGTGTGGCATTCCTTTTTCAATTCGTGGCATTAGCTCTCGCCTGGTTAGTATTTTCATTGACCGGCAGTACTCCTGTCTCAGTCATTACGTTTTTTGCCAGCGTCATTATTCTTATCTGCATTATTAAAAAGAAATATGCAGACAGAGTTGTTTTTATACGGTGATATTAATTTCACACCATCGCAAACATAAAAAATTAATATGAGAGAACTTATGAGCAGATTCATGATTTCTGTTTTTTTTATTTCTTCTTTACTTATTTCTGGCTGTTCAACATCAGGCAACCAGCATCTAAAAAAAGAAACATCACAAAGTCTGCAGTCGAAAATCATCAAAAATAAAACAACGAAATAAGAAATCATTACCGCATTCGGTCAGCCTGAAACCAAAACTACACTTGATAGTGGCAATGAAGAATGGACTTATTCGATGGACAACAATCAGTTTGATGCCACCACATTCATTCCCGTTGTTGGGCTGCTGACAGGGGGCTCACAGACGCAGGCCAAAACACTGGAAATCGAATTTAAAGGAGAAACGGTCAGCACGTGGTCGTTCTCTGAAAATAAAAGCAGGATGAATACGGGTCTGATTCAATAACTCACCTTACAGTCAGGGATCTATTTATGAAAACTTATGCCGTTATCACACTCATTACCGCAGCATCGTTGCTGAGTGGCTGTAACAGTGAACCCTCCGAACAGGATATTTACACGGCCATGAATAAGGTCGTGGAACAGACGAATGCTTTCGTGAAATCTATAGCGGGCAAGGATGTTCCAAAAGACGCACTGCGCGAATTAAAATCAGTCAAAAAGCATGACTGCGTAGAAGTATCTGATAAAAGCTATAAATGCAATGTGACGGCTATTGTCGATAACGAAAAGCGTACTGCTGCTATAACCCTTGTCAAAACGGAAGATGGCTGGCAGGTCGTTGATAAGTAAAGCCACTATAAAGCCATCGCGACAGGTGGGCCACCCATTCGGTGTCCCTCCTTTTCTATTGCATCTGGTGTCCTGCCGGATACGCCTGATCCATTTATCTCCAGTATCCCATGTCGTATCCACGCCGCTGTCGCTGTCACAGTCTTTTCCTGACCACTGAGCCTGGTGGAGTATAAGCCAGAGAGCCTGTAATGCGTTTCTTTTCATACTGGGCCAGTAAATCAGCATAAATATGCTCTGCTTCGTCCAGATTTCCTGAAATATAATTCACAAGTGAATTCAGGCAATGCAGCAACGTGTCGCTATTTGCAAGCTTTCTGAGCAGCGTTGTGTTCAGGGTCGAAACGACTCCTGTAAACATCTGCATAATATTATCAACGTGATAACATGAATTGCGGTACTGCGCCCGTGAATAAAAATACTTCAGATGATACCCTGCAAAGAGAACATAAAGTTTTTTATAAAAGGCATTGTTATTTATGCTGCTGTGATTATGGGTTATAAATTTATCAATAACATGTATAAATTTTTCCTCCTGAGATAATACATTAATAGCACTCATAATTCCCTCCATTTTTTGTTTTTATAATTAAGTACTATCATCTTAAAAATTAAAATCAATAGTAAAATAAAAATATTTCATTATTGATATATTTTTTCTTCTTCCATAAATAACAATAGCTTTTACTATGATAATTTTGTGTCTTCCTGATTGTATTGCTATTTCATATTTCAACTATCTGAGTTATTTCCCTATTGCAGTTAAGAAACCCACAGGAATATTTTTTGAGAGCGTGCTACGCACTGGCTTACGCCCTACTACCGATAAATGTCAGTTATTTTTACCGAACAATTGAAAAACCGTAATTTTGTTTCCTTGGCAGCGCCGTTGAGTGCCCGCAGCACTCATTCGCTGAAGTAGAAAGGATTTTTCCGAAGGGTCCCGGCGTGAGCCGTAGTCAGCAAACGGGTAAATCATGTATTTGTGTTCGCTTTCCCGATCAACTCAGCCTCCTGTTTTTTTGCGCGAAGCGTATTTGTGCTGACAGCTAAGCCCATTTGTATGAACTTCTGCGCGAAGCGTATTTGTAATGACAGTTAACCTCAGCTCTATGAACTCGTGCGCGAAGCGTATTTATACTTACAGAAAACACTTTAGTAATGTTCTGAAGCCCAATGGCGCAACAAACTGTTGCGCTGGCTTCACTTAAGAAATGATATTATGTAAGAAAGGCAAAAATAAAAGTTTAATTATCAGGCACACCAAAGCCTTGAGTATCGTTCTAATGCAAAACTGTGGTTTCTTATTTCTTTATCATTCTTTTATCTTGCAGTTTAGAATCGAAAATTAATCAATAAAATCATATAATTACACAGCCACTACTGTTATTAATGTCAGCACTAAAAATTATCAATCACATAACTGGTGATGGTGAAATTTAGCACCCCTTGTTTTAAATTTTACAACCTATTATCACCACCAAATAACACACGCAAAATTTCAAAGTAAATATAATTGAAATAATATAACCAACCCCGTTGACAAATAAATTAAATATGCCATATCTGTATTCACAATAATAAAAAAGGAGCCATCATGTCAATTACAAGCGTTGTATTAACAAAAGAACAAAAATCTATTATTGCAGAAGCATTAGAGGTTATGCCCGAAGATCTGGAAGAAATAAAGATTAAAGCAACCAGCTATAAAAAGACGTCCTTCAGGGACGATTTCTCAATGATCTTTAAAGGTAATATGGCGACACTCGCCAGAATGGATTTGACGCCCACAGCATTCAGGATTGTGCTTTATCTTTTCTCAGCCGTTGATTATGGAAATATTATTCCTGATTTTTCACAGTCTCGTACTGCCAGAGAACTTGGACTGAATAAATCTAATGTTTCACGCGCATTCAAAGAATTATTTGAGAGAAAAATACTTATTCGTGACACCATAGATAATCAGGTATACCTGAATTCAAATTTGTGCGTTAAGGGAATTCCTCGTCGTTTCAATGAAGATGTGATGGATAAATTCAGGAAGTCCAGAGTGGAGACAGAAGATTTTGCCAATTCGTTTAATTTTTATCGTGCCGGGAGTACAGCAAAGCCGGTTAAAAACTCCAGAAGAAGATATCCTGCAGACGGAATTCCATTTGATTGAAATAATAAACAATGCTATTAAAATTTATACTTCCGCAGATAATGACTTCCCAATACAAATTCAATTTTATATTGGGAATAAAACTAATCATAAGATATCATTAAGTATATGATGTTCTTGTTCAACTTCACATGATTTAATCATCCCACTTAGCACTCTAACAAAAACGTCATTCCATTTCTGACGCTCTCTCGAAGTATGCCAATTCTCAAACAACACTTTTTCAAGAGAGATCCAAATAACTTCTGCGCGAGAGGTATTTAATAGCTCCTTGAATACTTCGTCAGATACAGTAAGAGCATGAGAATAGATTTTATTATCAATAGTCCAGAAAGGCTCTGGCTTGGTAAAATCAGTCAAAGAAGCAAAAGCCAACCCACGGCTCTGTGCTGCTTCCATTGTGCTGTTCACTTTATGATGATCCCGCCATGTTCTTAAATCACCTAAAAGATAATTTACTCGTTGATTCCTTGCCTTGCTGTCTTCTGCCTGGTATTGAATATAAGTAGGGCCATTACCAGTCTGGCGATAACGAGCCAATGTTTTGACACTTACACCAAGATAAAGGGCCGAAACTTCAGCACTCAGGGTTGCATCATCTGGCATACTACCAAATAGCCGCCATACTTCGGCGTATTCCCTTAAAGTATCAATAGTACTCATTCCTTGTTCTCCTGATTTTCTGGCAATGGTGGGTACTTCGCCGAAGCCAAAAGTGTATTATACAATTCTGGTGACGTCATCAGCATATGAAGCTCAATCAGTTGAAGAGCCTCAAATACCCGCTCTTTATCAGGCTCAGCATATCTTTCAGTAGGGTCTGTGGTATTACGGTGGTTAAGCAATCTTTTCACCACTGCATACGAAGTAAGCCCTTCTGCAACTCGACCAAAGGTTCTTCGTAGATCGTGCATTCCCAGCTTCATTATTCCAGCATCCTGACAGATATACTCTCGTAAGCTTTTACTATCAGAATAGTGCCCAACCTTGCTTCGTGACGAACGAGCCGGAAAAACCCATTTGCGTTTATCTGTCCGTATTTCGGTGTCGTTGACGATATCTCGCCGGTCTTCCAGAATTCGCTTTGTCGCATCGCAGATTGGAAGCTCATGATCATTACGATTCTTCGTGTCGTAAAAGCGAATCACTCGATATTCGAGATCGACATAGCTGGTCGTTCTAGCCTCTTCTTGAGTCAGAGCCTCTCGCCAGCACAGTGCTGCTGTTTCTTCCTTCCTGGCTCCAGTCAGAATGGTCAGCAACAGATAATCACAACCCAAGCGATTAGAACTTCGCTTATTGTGTAATGCAGTTAAGAACCGTCCCAAAGTATCTTTTGGGGACAATGGATTTCGAACGCCCTTGGCACGATAGCTATCTTCCAGCTCAGATCGTGTTCTGAACTTCTTCTGTACCTTTAAAATTGAAAAAGGATTATAGGACAACGAAGGTTGTCGTTGCTGTGTCTGAGCATTACCAGCCTCAATTTCAATTGCATGTTTAACCGCAACATTAGCCCAACGAAATGTTTGCTCCGCTGCTGTTCTCGCTCTTGAAGCAATTTCGTCAAACTTCCGAAGGATTTCATTACCAGTGAGATCCTTGATTCGAAGGTTTTGCCACTCTTTCAACCGATTCTCAGCTTTGTCTAACACATTGAGAGTGTTTGGTTTAGCAGGTTTGGTTCTGCCAAGTAAGTGACTCCTGTATTGGGCAAAAGCTTCACTCACGGTCAATTCAGCCAGATCGAGTTCCCTTTTAATCTTGTTGGGATTTCTCTTTGTTGCAATCATTGTCTGAACCAACTGCCGAGCTGCCTCACGGGCCTGATCAATACTTGGAAAATCAGACACATTTCCAACCTTTACTTTCAAGACAGAGCTTGGCTTCTTACCCTCACTGACATTACGATCTGACGAAGCTACTCTTCGCTGGATTACATAGGTTTTTTTCGTCAAACTGACCTTCACACCGAAGCCAACAGGCGAATCTCGATGATCGTCAAAAACTATGTAAGGTTTTTGGTCAGGGTTAGCATCGAAAACGACTTTTCCAGAGCTACTGAGCTCAGGCTTAACATTGATACTTAACTTGTTGATAATAAAAGCCTGATTGAGAGTTGTTTTCAAAGTATCACCACCATTTGTAGCCCAGAGAAGGAGTAAAACCAATCTATCACGTCTTGGGCTACAAGTGAGCTACAAATTTATGGGTTTATGTGGGTTTGAAAGGGTTTTACTTGGGGCCACATGAGCACTTGAAAGAATTAAAAAACGAGTAAAATCAATATGAATGAGTCTATTGACAAGGATCTATCAGACCACACGCCGATGATGCAGCAGTATCTGAAGCTGAAAGCACAACACCCGGAAATCTTGCTGTTTTACCGTATGGGCGATTTTTACGAGCTCTTTTATGACGATGCCAGACGCGCGTCGCAGTTGCTCGATATCTCCCTGACCAAACGTGGCGCATCGGCAGGTGAGCCTATCCCGATGGCGGGTATCCCCCATCACGCGGTAGAAAACTACCTGGCAAAGCTGGTGAACCAGGGCGAATCCGTGGCGATCTGCGAGCAGATTGGCGATCCAGCCACCTCAAAAGGCCCGGTTGAACGCAAAGTTGTGCGCATTGTCACGCCAGGCACCATCAGTGACGAAGCCCTGCTGCAGGAGCGCCAGGATAACCTGCTGGCAGCGCTGTGGCAGGATAGTAAAGGATTTGGCTACGCCACGCTGGATATCAGCTCCGGACGTTTTCGCCTGAGCGAACCGGCTGACCGCGAAACCATGGCGGCCGAATTGCAACGCACAAACCCGGCAGAGCTGCTCTATGCCGAAGATTTCGCCGAAATGGCACTCATTGAAGGCCGCCGTGGCCTGCGTCGCCGCCCGCTATGGGAATTCGAAATTGATACCGCGCGCCAGCAGTTGAACCTGCAGTTTGGCACGCGCGATCTGATTGGCTTTGGCGTGGAAAATGCCCCACGCGGGCTGTGTGCAGCTGGCTGCCTGCTACAGTATGTGAAAGATACCCAACGCACGGCGCTGCCGCATATCCGCTCGATTACAATGGAACGTCAGCAGGACAGCATCATCATGGATGCTGCGACGCGCCGTAACCTGGAGATCACCCAGAATCTGGCTGGTGGTGTGGAAAATACCCTCGCCTCGGTGCTCGATAACACGGTTACCCCAATGGGCAGCCGCATGCTTAAGCGTTGGCTGCATATGCCGATTCGCGATACCGATACACTGACCAGCCGCCAGCAGACCATTGCCGCTTTGCAGGATCGCTATACTGAGCTGCAGCCCGTGCTGCGCCAGGTCGGCGATCTGGAACGTATTCTTGCTCGTCTGGCACTGCGTACGGCTCGCCCACGCGATCTCGCGCGTATGCGTCATGCCTTCCAGCAGCTACCGGAACTGCGTGCCCAGCTTGGTGACGTAGCCAGCGCGCCAGTACAGAAGCTGCGCGAAACAATGGGAGAGTTTACCGGGCTTCGCGAATTGCTGGAGCGCGCCATCATTGATACGCCTCCGGTTCTGGTTCGTGATGGCGGCGTAATTGCACCAGGCTACAACGAAGAGCTGGATGAATGGCGCGCGCTGGCAGACGGTGCAACAGACTACCTTGATAAGCTGGAAATCCGCGAGCGTGAACGTCTGGGGCTGGACACCCTGAAGGTAGGTTATAACGCGATACACGGTTACTACATTCAGATCAGCCGTGGACAAAGCCATCTGGCACCTATCCACTATGTTCGTCGACAAACGCTGAAAAATGCCGAGCGCTATATCATTCCTGAGCTGAAAGAGTATGAGGACAAAGTTCTCACCTCGAAAGGCAAAGCCCTGGCGCTGGAAAAACAGCTTTATGACGAGCTGTTCGACATGCTGATGCCACACCTTGCTGAGTTGCAATTAAGCGCCGGTGCGCTGGCTGAACTGGATGTGCTGGTAAACCTGGCAGAACGCGCAGAGACGCTGAACTACACCTGCCCAACCTTTACCGATAAACCCGGTATTCGCATTACCGAGGGTCGACATCCAGTGGTCGAGCGCGTGCTGAACGAGCCGTTCATTGCTAACCCACTAAGCCTGTCACCGCAAAGAAGAATGCTGATCATCACCGGTCCAAACATGGGCGGTAAAAGTACCTATATGCGCCAGACTGCGCTCATCGCCCTGCTCGCCGGGATCGGTAGCTACGTTCCAGCGCAAAAAGTGGAGATTGGCCCAATCGATCGTATCTTCACCCGTGTGGGCGCTGCAGACGATCTGGCAAGCGGGCGTTCAACCTTTATGGTGGAAATGACCGAAACCGCCAACATCCTGCATAACGCAACCGAGTACAGTCTGGTGTTGATGGACGAAGTTGGACGCGGAACGTCAACCTATGACGGACTGTCGCTGGCGTGGGCATGTGCCGAAAGCCTGGCGAATAAAATCAAGGCCATGACGCTGTTTGCAACCCACTATTTCGAACTGACACAGTTGCCAGAGAAGATGGAAGGCGTGGCAAACGTTCATCTTGATGCACTGGAACACGGTGATACCATCGCCTTTATGCACACGGTGCAGGACGGTGCGGCAAGCAAGAGCTATGGCCTGGCCGTCGCAGCGCTGGCGGGCGTGCCGAAAGAGGTGATCAAGCGCGCGCGGCAGAAATTGCGTGAGCTGGAAAGTTTGTCACCCAATGCCGCAGCCACACAGATTGACGGTACACAGATGTCATTGCTGGCTCCTGCAGAAGAAACCTCTCCCGCAGTCGAAGCGCTGGAGAATCTCGACCCGGATTCACTGACACCGCGTCAGGCGCTGGAGTGGATTTATCGGCTGAAGAGTTTGGTTTAGTCCTTTGTCGTCTGGGCCCGGTGGCGCTCACGCTTACCGGGCTTTTTTCAGCGCTTCAGCAATCAGGTTGATGAGGTATTTTCAGGACGCCTTAACAAAGTAAAGCAGGTGCGAGTTTTCGGCACTTATCAAAAAGATGCGCCCCGATTAATTAACCCTCATGCGCATAAAATCGATAAATGTCCGCACTTTCGCAGGCACATGCTGGGCATCAGGATACACCGCGTAGATACCCTGCCGTGCAAAACGGTATCCCGGTAAAACCGATACCAGTTTTCCCGCATCAAGAGCATTTCGAACCAGCCACTCCGGAAGTAGCGCCACACCGCTTCCTGCCAGAGCAAAGGCCATCAGCGCCTGAGCACTGTCCGCAAACAAACGCGGTGCTTTTTTTATCTCCAGGGTGGCTGACGCCCCCCGTGCATCTTTCACCTGCCAGTGCAGCGGCGAGGCCAGGCGCTCGTGAATAATCCAGTCTGCTTCAGCCAGCTGTTCCAGCGATTCAACCGGATGGTCAAGCAGCCAACGAGGCGTCGCAACGGGCAGGATGGAAAAGTGGGTAATCAATGCGGCGTGATAACGTGAATCTGCGAGGGTTCCCAGTCTGATGGCGACATCAAAGCGTTCTGAGATAAGGTCGGCATGCAGAGACGACGAGACATGACGTATGCGCAGGCTCGGGTGTAGCTGGCTGAACCCGGCCAGCAAAGGTATCACGATCTGCGAACCGTACTCGGGCGTAGTGGTGATCCGCAATTCCCCCGTAAGCCCGGCATGGTTTGCGCGGACATCATCCCGCAATCGCTCTGCATCCTTTAAAAGCGCCACGCTACGTTGATGAAAAAGCGCCCCTGCCTCGGTTAACCTCAGGCGACGGGTAGATCGCAGCAACAACGTTACGCCCAGCTCATCTTCAAGCTGGCGAATATTGAAACTGACGACAGCTTTTGTCAGCCCCATCGCATCTGCTGCGGCGGTGAAACTGCCTGTGTCCGCTACCGCAACAAACATCGCCGTACGCTGTAAATTAATCATTATCAGCCTTGAGAACTGTCAAAATAATTTTGACAGAATATCTCAGTTTGTCGTGTTTATCAGCACATTAAGGAACGCTACGATCCGCCTCCTCACCGGAGGATCTACCATGACGTATCGCAGCAAAGTCGCAGTTGTCTATCTGCTGGGCTTTTTTCTTGATCTGATTAATATGTTTATCGCCAGCGTCGCTTTTCCGGCAATGGCTCACGCCTTTAACACCACGCCTTCAGCACTTTCCTGGGTCAGTAACGGGTACATTGCCGGTCTGACACTGGTGATCCCCTTCAGCACCGTGCTGACGCGCCGCATCGGGCCAAAGCGCGTTATCCTGCTTTCACTTTTTCTGTTCAGCGCAGCCTCTGCTGCAGCGGGCCTGTCATCCTCGCTGGAGAGCCTGATTGTCTGGCGAGTGCTGCAGGGGATTGGGGGTGGTTTGCTGATCCCGGTTGGACAGGCACTGACATGGCAACAATTTAAGCCCCACGAGCGCGCCAGACTCTCTTCAGCGGTCATGCTGGTTGCGTTGCTTGCCCCCGCTTGCTCACCCGCTATTGGGGGACTGCTGGTTCAGGCATTAAGCTGGCGCTGGATATTTTTCGCCACGCTCCCGGTTGCCATCGTGACCTTTGCTTTGGCCTGCCTGTGGCTTAAACACGAAATGCCACCGATGAAAGCAACCAGGCTGCTAAACCTGCCTTTGCTGACGGACCCGCTTTTACGTTTTTCCATGCTGGTCTATTTATGTGTCCCCGGCATGTTTATCGGGGTAAACGTCACGGGCATGTTTTATCTTCAGAGCGAGGCCAATATGACACCAGCTGCAACGGGGATGCTTATGCTGCCGTGGTCTGTGGCATCGTTTATAGCCATCACGGCGACAGGACGCTATTTTAACCGTATCGGACCCCGGCCGCTGATTGTCCTCGGTTGCCTTTTGCAGGCAACGGGCATTCTGCTTTTGATTAACGCCAGTTCGGCAATGCTGTTACCTGCCGTTGCGTTTACCTTGATGGGCGCAGGCGGAAGCCTTTGCAGCAGTACGGCTCAGAGTAGCGCTTTTTTGACGACGCACCAGGAAGATATGCCGGATGCCAGCGCGCTGTGGAATCTTAATCGGCAGTTAAGCTTTTTTGCAGGAGCCCTGTTGCTGGCGCAGGCGCTGAACCTGGCGCTGGCCTGGCTGACACCGCTCGCCGCGTGGCACGGGATGTTTATTTTTGCTGCAGGTATCACCTTACTGCCTGTACTGTATGTTTTTCGTCTTAACAATACGCAGGTGCTAACCCAGCTGCGACAGGAGAATTCATGACGGCTTTCGAACACGAAATTATCGACCTCCACATTGCGCTTGAAAACTGGTTAGGCAAAGGCGAAGGCGATCCCAGCGCCCTGCTCACCCGTTTCCGGCCAGATTTTCTGATGATCCCACCGGGTGGGGCACATTTCGACTATCAAGCCCTTGCCAGTTTCCTGGACAGTCAGCGCGGAAGCCGTCCCGGTCTGAAGATCGTCATTGATGAATTAACGACGCTACAAACCTGGAACAACGGCGCAGTGCTTCACTATCGGGAGACGCAAACCCGCCCGGAGCAGCCACTCAACGTGCGCTGGTCAACCGCGGTGCTCAATCAGGAAGGCGATCGGATAACGTGGCGTTTGCTGCACGAAACCGCGCAGCCGTAACACAAAAGAAAAAGGCTCGTCTCACGACGAGCCTTTTTTGACGAATGGTTGCTTACTCGCGGAACAGCGCTTCGATATTCAGCCCTTGCCCCTGCAGGATTTCACGCAGGCGACGCAGACCTTCAACCTGAATCTGGCGGACACGTTCACGGGTCAGGCCAATCTCACGGCCGACGTCTTCCAGTGTCGCAGCTTCATACCCCAGTAAACCGAAACGACGTGCCAGCACTTCACGCTGTTTGGCGTTCAGTTCGAACAGCCATTTGACGATGCTCTGTTTCATGTCATCGTCCTGCGTGGTGTCTTCCGGGCCGTTGTCTTTTTCATCGGCCAGGATGTCCAGCAGCGCTTTTTCGGAGTCGCCACCCAACGGGGTGTCAACTGAGGTAATGCGCTCGTTGAGACGCAGCATACGGCTTACGTCATCAACCGGTTTATCGAGTTGTTCGGCAATCTCTTCCGCACTTGGCTCGTGGTCCAGCTTATGGGACAACTCGCGCGCGGTACGCAGATAGACATTCAACTCTTTGACGATGTGGATTGGCAGGCGGATCGTACGGGTCTGGTTCATAATTGCCCGTTCGATAGTCTGACGAATCCACCAGGTAGCGTAAGTGGAGAAGCGGAACCCACGTTCCGGGTCAAACTTCTCTACTGCGCGGATGAGACCTAAGTTGCCCTCTTCAATCAGATCCAGCAGAGCCAGACCACGATTACCGTAACGACGGGCAATTTTCACGACCAGACGCAAGTTACTTTCAATCATGCGACGGCGCGAGGCAACATCACCACGCAAAGCACGACGTGCGAAATAGACTTCTTCTTCGGCCGTTAACAGTGGGGAGTAACCAATCTCCCCAAGGTAAAGCTGAGTCGCGTCCAGTACACGCTGTGTGGCTCCCTGCGATAACAGCTCTTCTTCAGCCAAATCGTTATCACTGGGTTCCTCTTCTACTAAGGCTTTTTCGTCAAAAGCCTCTGCTCCGTTCTCATCAAATTCCGCATCTTCATTTAAATCATGAACTTTCAGCGTATTCTGACTCATAAGGTGGCTCCTACCCGTGATCCCTGAACAAGACACCCAGGTTGGCATGCCCCGTCAAATTATCGCTGCGGTAGATACTGCAGCGGGTTTACGGATTTCCCCTTGTAACGAATTTCAAAATGCAAGCGTGTAGAACTGGTACCGGTGCTACCCATAGTAGCGATTTTTTGCCCCGCCTTAACTTCTTGTTGTTCCCGGACCAGCATTGTGTCGTTATGGGCGTAGGCACTCAGGTAATCATCGTTATGTTTGATGATAATAAGATTACCGTAACCGCGCAGCGCGTTACCGGCATACACAACGCGCCCATCTGCGGTCGCGATGATAGCCTGTCCCTTACTTCCTGCGATATCGATCCCTTTGTTCCCACCTTCGGTAGAAGAGAAGTTCTCGATAACCTTGCCGTCAGTTGGCCAGCGCCATGCAGAGATAGGCGAACTGGTAGATGAACTGCTGGCAGTCGGTTCGATAGAGCTAACCACAGGTGCCGTAGTCGGTGCTGTGACAGCAGTCGCAGTCCCTTTATTATTCGGCAACATTTTGTTAGCACTCTGATCACCTGAATCTTCAGAATACGTAATTACAGGTTGCGAAGCAACCACCGTGGTGGTTTTTTGTGCAGGTTTAACGCTGTTATTTTGCGCCGTGACATCTGCCGCTGAAACGGTATTGCCCGGCGTGAGCGGTGTGCCCGTGGCGTTGCCGACCTGGAGCGTCTGACCGACTTCCAGTCCATACGGAGCCTGGACATTATTACGCTGAGCCAGGTCGCGGAAATCGTTCCCGGTGATCCACGCAATGTAGAACAGCGTGTCACCACGCTTGACGGTGTACGTACTGCCGCCGGTATAGCTCCCTTTTGGAATGTTCCCATACTGACGGTTATAAACTATGCGCCCATTTTGGGTCTGCACAGGCTGTTGCACTGGCTGAATCTGTGTTGGCTGCGATACCGGTTGCTTAACCGGTTGAATCTGCTGCGTCTGCTGTGTCGTGGAACCCATTTTTGGCGGAGGGGTGATCAACATTCCGCTGGACGTGTTACCCGATCCGCTGTTTCCGCCTACGGAACTCACAGACGCAGGTGCGTTACCAGAATTTGAACAACCTGCCAGCCATAGCGAAACCAGTGATAATGCCGCAACACGGCTGATGGTGAATTTAGGGCTTCCCGCGCTCATTTATCCCCCAGGAATGTGTTAACTACCAGTGACTTAAAAATAACCGTGATGGCTCGAACCTTTCGCGCCACACCATACGCTGAATTTGCCTTAATAACCCTGGATAATTCCGAGTCTCAGGCCAGCTCACCCTTAACGAGTGGGACGAAGCGCACGGCTTCCACGGTATCGATAATAAATTCGCCGCCGCGTCGACGAACGCGCTTCAAAAGCTGCTGCTCGTCCCCCACGGGCAGAACCAGAATGCCCCCTTCATCAAGCTGCGACAACAGTGCCGCAGGGATCTCAGGCGGAGCGGCCGTCACGATGATGGCATCGAATGGGGCTCGTGCCTGCCAACCCTGCCATCCATCACCGTGCCGTGTCGAAACATTATGTAAATCCAGTTGTTTCAGGCGACGACGCGCCTGCCACTGTAAACCTTTAATTCGCTCGACTGAGCAAACATGGTGAACCAGATGCGCCAGGATCGCCGTTTGATACCCCGACCCGGTGCCAATCTCCAGCACGCGGGACTCCGGCGTTAATTCCAGAAGTTCCGTCATGCGTGCCACCATGTAGGGCTGTGAAATCGTCTGGCCCTGCCCGATAGGCAACGCCACGTTTTCCCATGCTTTGTGTTCAAACGCCTCGTCAACAAACTTCTCGCGGGGAACCTGGGCAAGCGCATCCAGCACATGCTCGTCAGTGATCCCCTGAGCGCGTAATTGTTCCAGAAGAGTTTGTACACGTTTGCTTACCATTGCGTGTTCACTCCAACGCGATCCAGCCAACCCGACACGACATCATGCGCGCTATAGGCGGTTAAATCTACGTGCAACGGCGTAACGGAAACGTATCCTTCATCTACGGCGGCAAAATCCGTATCCGGCCCGGCATCGCATTTTTCACCCGGTGGGCCAATCCAGTAGAGCGTATTGCCACGCGGATCCTGCTGCGGGATCACCTGGTCAGCCGGATGACGACTGCCACAGCGCGTCACACGAATGCCTTTGATTTCATTCAGCGGTAGATCGGGAACATTGATGTTAAGAATGCGGCCGGTACGCAGCGGTTCACGGCTCAGCGCCCGAAGAATCGAACAGGTGACTGCCGCCGCTGTGTCGTAATGCTTATGACCGTTAAGCGATACCGCCAGCGCCGGGAACCCCAGATGACGCCCTTCCATCGCGGCCGCCACGGTACCCGAGTAGATAACGTCATCGCCGAGGTTTGGCCCGGCATTGATACCGGACACAACAATATCCGGACGCGGGCGCATCAGCGTATTCACGCCCAGGAACACACAGTCGGTCGGTGTGCCCATCTGCACGGAAATATCACCATTATCAAAGGTAAAGGTGCGAAGCGACGACTCCAGCGTCAATGAGTTAGACGCCCCACTGCGGTTACGATCGGGAGCCACTACCTGCACTTCTGCAAATTCGCGAAGATGTTTCGCCAGCGTCTGAATACCTGGCGCATGGATCCCGTCATCGTTACTCAGCAATATTCGCATAATCACCCGACGTGTTGATAAGTTCCCTGACAACACTGGTGGCAAAGCTACCTGCCGGCAGCCAGAAGCGTAACTCAACGGTCACGTCATCCCACCAGTTCCAGCTCAACTGTTGCGGGTAGAGCAGCATCGCACGGCGTGCCGCTTCGACTTTTTCCCGCACCAGCAATGATTGTAATTCTTGTGCATCTGCCACGGCTGACTGCTCAGCGGCCAGCGCAGCGCCCTGAGGGCCCCACTCGCCCGTACCGGGCAGCGCTGCGGTAATCATCAGCGCTTTGGCGTCCACGCGAGCCTGTACGTCAGCCATCTCTTCAGCCGTCGCCACAAACCAGCTTCCGCGTCCCGCTAATTGTAGCGCATCGCCGACAACAACTTGATTCACGTCTGGTTTTTTCAGTCGTTCGCTCACAATCTGATTAAACAACGCACTGCGGGCCGCCGACAACCAAAAACTGCGTTTATTCCTGTCACGAACCGGTGCATCGCTTTGCGCCCAGCGCAGTGCGCCCTGCAGGTTACTGCCGCCGATCCCAAAGCGCTGTGCGCCAAAGTAGTTCGGCACGCCCTGCTCGCTGATGGCGTTCAGGCGTTTTTCGACGTCATCACGATTAGTGACTTCGCGCAGCACCAGTGTAAAGTCGTTACCTTTCAACGCCCCCAGACGCAGTTTGCGCTTATGGCGGGCATACTCCAGCACCTTACAGCCTTCGAGCTCAAATTGGCTTAAATCAGGCATCGCATTGCCCGGCACGCGCGCGCAAAGCCACTGTTCAGTGACCGCGTGTTTGTCTTTCTGTCCGGCGAAACTCACTTCGCGGGCGTGAATTTTCAGGAATTTCGCCAGCGCGTCGGCTACAAACCGGGTGTTGCAGCCGTTTTTCAGAATGCGTACCAGAATGTGCTCGCCTTCGCCGTCCGGCTCAAAACCTAAATCTTCCACTACGACGAAATCTTCAGGACTGGCTTTCAGCAGGCCGTTCCCCTGCGGTTTACCATGCAGGTACGTCAGGTCATCGAAATCGGTCATTTGGCCGCCTTCAGCAGCAGCGCCACGGCTTCACAGGCAATGCCTTCGCCACGGCCAGTAAACCCAAGTTTCTCAGTGGTGGTCGCTTTGACGTTGACGTCATCCATGTGGCAACCCAGATCTTCGGCAATAAACACGCGCATCTGTGGAATATGGGGCAGCATTTTGGGAGCCTGGGCGATGATCGTCACGTCAACGTTGCCCAGGGTGTAACCTTTAGCCTGAATACGACGCCAGGCTTCGCGCAGCAGCGCACGGCTGTCAGCCCCTTTAAACGCCGGGTCGGTGTCCGGGAACAGCTTGCCGATATCACCCAGCGCGGCAGCTCCGAGCAGCGCGTCGGTTAAGGCATGCAGCGCCACGTCGCCATCAGAATGCGCCAGCAGACCTTTTTCATAAGGAATGCGTACGCCGCCAATGATAATTGGGCCTTCTCCGCCAAAGGCGTGTACATCAAAACCGTGTCCAATTCGCATTATGCCTTCTCCTGATGGGTCGAACGGGTAAGATAGAATTCCGCAAGCTGTAAATCTTCCGGGCGCGTCACTTTTATATTATCAGCGCGCCCTTCAACAAGCTCAGGATGAAAACCGCAATACTCCAGCGCCGAGGCTTCGTCCGTAATGGTCGCACCTTCTTTAAGCGCACGCGTTAAGCAGTTGTGGAGTAACTCGCGGGGGAAAAATTGTGGCGTCAGCGCGTGCCATAAATCGACGCGCTCAACGGTATGAGCAATGGCCAGTTTGCCCGGTTCGGCACGCTTCATGGTGTCGCGCACGGGTGCAGCCAGAATGCCGCCCACCTTGCTGGTTTCGCTAATTGCCAACAGGCGCGCCAGGTCATCCTGGTGCAGGCACGGACGTGCGGCATCGTGCACCAGAACCCACTGCGCATCTTTGGCAGCCTGAATGCCCGCCAGCACGGAGTCGGCGCGCTCGGCACCACCATCAACAACCGTTATCTGAGGATGATTTGCCAGCGGCAGTTGCGCGAAACGGGCATCACCCGGGCTGATGGCGATGACCACGCGCGTCACCCGTGGATGCGCCAGCAGCGCCGCCACGGAGTGCTCAAGGATCGTTTTATCACCAATAGAAAGGTATTGCTTGGGACATTCTGTCTGCATGCGCCGGCCAAAACCCGCAGCCGGCACCACGGCGCATACGTCCGAAAAAGTTACTGCCATGTCGTAATCCTGGGCCTGATTATCGATTATTCTGTGCTGAGCCCTGATTGCGTTTAGACGCATCCGGAACCAGACGATAAAAGGTTTCGCCCGGCTTAGTCATACTGAGTTCATTACGTGCGCGTTCCTCAATCGCCTCTTGCCCGCCATTGAGGTCATCAATTTCAGCAAAGAGTTGATCGTTTCGCGCCTTAAGTTTGGCGTTTGTTGCCTGCTGAGCCGCGACGTCATCGCTCACCCGGCTATAGTCGTGCAGCCCGTTCTTACCGAACCACAGCGAATATTGCAGCCAGACCAGCAAAGCCAGCAACAGCAGCGTTAGTTTACCCATCCTGCCCCCTGAAAAACGGCATCATCATCCCAAAACGCCCCCAGGACTCTACGCCGGGGTAACAGAGATGCCGCAACATCGCGGGCAAATGTACCACATTTTTTCCGCAGAATCGCCCTGCACAATATTGTCACACAGTTGGTTACGGTTTGAATTATGGCTGAACTTAGCCCATGAGCCACAAAAATAACAGCCCAAACATCAAAACCACCGTCACAATCGTGACCACGGTACTGTACAGGAGTTTGCCATTGAGTAGCGAATGCAGCGCAATGCCAACGACAACCGCCACGGGCATCAGCGCCAGGAAAAAAGGCCAGGTGTAGAGGAAGAAAAACAGCGTGTTACCGCCGTAGATAAGAAAAGGGATACCCAGCGCCAGTAACCACGAGGCGAAGCCGACGATGGCCCCAGGAAATGACCAGGTCGTCTCGTCGTCGGTCGATAACGGCTCCGACCCGGTGGTGATAATGTAGTTTTCGCTGTTGCGCATAGCTAATCCTGTGACCATGACTCACCGCTCGGGAAAACTGCCCCCGAACGATACCGCCTCAGGATCTGATAATATCGTCCCGTTTGAGCAGATCTAATAATTGGCTTACTAAATTTGTTACCAATTGTTGACCTTCCAGGTGAATTTCAGGCGATTCAGGCGCTTCATATACCGCATCAATACCGGTGAAGTTCCGCAGCTCGCCCGCGCGGGCTTTCTTATAAAGCCCTTTGGGATCGCGCGCTTCGCAAACCGCCAGCGGGGTATCAACAAACACCTCGATAAAGCGATCCTGACCTACGCGCTCGCGCACCATCTGGCGCTCGGCGCGATGAGGTGAGATAAACGCGGTCAGCACTACCAGCCCGGCATCCGCCATCAGGCTGGCAACCTCCCCCACCCGACGGATATTTTCTTTGCGGTCTTCGTCGCTAAACCCTAAATCACTGCACAGGCCGTGGCGCACGTTGTCACCATCCAGCAGGTAAGTACTCACCCCTTGCTGGTGTAACGCCTCTTCCAGCGCGCCCGCTACCGTGGATTTACCGGAACCAGACAGCCCGGTAAACCACAGCACAACCCCACGGTGACCGTGGAGTTGCTCGCGCGCTGCGACGGTAACCGGATGAGGATGCCAGACGACGTTCTCATCATGATCGGCCATTATTTGCCTCCCAGCAGATCGCGTGCGCCCCAGTGCGGGAAGTGCTTACGCACCAGCGCGTTCAGCTCCAGCTCAAAGGCGCTGAATTCGGATGGCACGGCGGCCTGGCCGTTGGGCTCGCGCACCATACCGGTCCCGACGGTGACGTTAGAAATCCTGTCGATAAAGATCAGCCCACCGGTGACCGGGTTATGCTGGTATTTATCCAGCACCAGCGGTTCATCAAAGGTCAGATCCACCAGCCCAATCCCGTTCAGCGGCAGCCCGGTGACTTCGCGCTGGGTCAGATTGTTGATGTCCACCTGGAACTGAATGCCGTCCACGCGGGCACGGGTTTTCTTACCCGCAATTTTAATGTCGTAGCTTTGGCCAGCGGCCAGCGGCTGTTCAGCCATCCACACCACATCAACGGCAGCGCCCTGCACCGCCGCCAGCGTTTCGTGAGCATCTACCAGCAGGTCACCCCGGCTGATATCAATCTCATCTTTCAGCACCAGCGTCACCGCTTCACCTGCACCGGCTTCCGACAGATCGCCATCAAAGGTCACGATGCGGGCAATGGCCGATTCCACACCCGACGGCAGCACTTTCACACGCTGGCCAACCTTCACGCTACCGGAAGCAAGCGTGCCGGAGAAGCCGCGGAAATCAAGGTTCGGACGGTTAACGTACTGCACCGGGAAGCGCATCGGCTGAGTGTCAACCACGCGCTGAATCTCTACGGTTTCCAGCACTTCCAGCAGCGTCGGGCCACTGTACCACGGCATGTTTTCGCTCTGGGACGCGACATTATCGCCTTCCAGTGCAGAGAGCGGCACAAAGCGAATATCCAGATTACCCGGCAGTTGTTCGGCAAAGGTCAGGTAGCTCTGGCGGATCTCCCCGAACTTCTCTTCGCTGAAGTTCACCAGATCCATTTTGTTCACCGCCACCACCAGGTGTTTGATCCCCAACAGCGTGGAGATAAAGCTATGGCGACGGGTTTGATCCAGCACGCCTTTACGGGCGTCGATCAGCAGGATCGCCAGCTCACAGGTGGACGCACCGGTCGCCATGTTACGGGTGTACTGCTCATGCCCCGGGGTGTCGGCAATAATAAATTTGCGCTTCTCTGTGGAGAAATAGCGGTAGGCCACATCAATGGTGATGCCCTGCTCGCGTTCCGCCTGCAGACCATCAACCAGCAGCGCCAGGTCGAGTTTTTCACCCTGGGTGCCGTGACGCTTGCTGTCATTGTGCAGGGACGAGAGCTGATCTTCATAAATCTGGCGCGTGTCGTGCAGCAGACGGCCAATCAGGGTACTTTTCCCGTCATCGACGCTGCCACAGGTCAGAAAACGCAGCAGGCTTTTGTGCTGCTGTGCGTGCAGGTAAGCTTCTACGCCGCCTTCATCAGCAATTTGTTGGGCAATTGTGGTGTTCATGGCGGCTCCTTAGAAATAACCCTGACGTTTCTTCAGCTCCATCGAGCCTGCCTGGTCGCGGTCAATCACGCGGCCCTGTCGCTCACTGGTGGTCGACACCAGCATCTCCTCGATGATCTCCGGCAGCGTCTGCGCGTGAGATTCCACCGCGCCGGTCAGCGGCCAGCAGCCGAGAGTACGGAAACGCACCATCTGTTTTTTGATCACTTCACCCGGCTGCAGGTCAATGCGATCGTCGTCGATCATCATCAGCATGCCATCGCGTTCCAGAACCGGACGTTCTGCCGCCAGATACAGTGGAACGATTTCAATATTTTCCAGATAGATATACTGCCAGATATCCAGCTCGGTCCAGTTAGAAAGCGGGAAGACGCGAATGCTTTCGCCTTTGTTAATCTGGCCGTTGTAGTTGTGCCACAGCTCCGGACGCTGATTTTTCGGGTCCCAGCGGTGGAAACGGTCGCGGAAGGAGTAAATACGCTCTTTGGCACGGGATTTCTCTTCATCACGGCGTGCACCGCCAAAGGCGGCATCAAAACCGTATTTATTCAGCGCCTGCTTCAAGCCTTCGGTTTTCATGATATCGGTATGTTTGGCGCTGCCGTGTACAAACGGGTTAATGCCCATCGCCACCCCTTCCGGGTTTTTATGCACCAGCAGCTCACAACCGTAGGCTTTCGCAGTACGGTCGCGGAATTCATACATCTCGCGGAATTTCCAGCCGGTATCAACGTGCAGCAGCGGGAACGGCAGCGTGCCCGGATAAAACGCTTTACGCGCCAGGTGCAGCATCACGCTGGAATCTTTGCCGATGGAGTACATCATCACCGGGTTAGAGAACTCAGCTGCCACTTCGCGGATAATATGGATACTTTCCGCTTCGAGTTGCCGCAGGTGAGTAAGTCGTTTTTGGTCCATAACCGTTCCTTAAGCCAGAATCACCGCAGAAGAACGGAAGTTCTCTGCGTCTGTTGTATGTTGAACGTGCTGTGCAACTAACAACCGGGAATAGTGGGACTATAGGGGGCGGCTTAGATCGAATGAAATTACGAATTGGAATGAGTAGTTACTCAATGGAATAACGACACAGAAATACAAATATCAAAAAGTGCTTAACATGCGAAATATCGGGCATTTAAGAGCATTTCAAATTGTGCATACGGGATCACAGTTTCATACTAAGCAGGTTAAAAATTTGCTCTGTTTTTAAGGACTCACTATGTTATCCGCAACGCGCCACCGTATGGCTGCCCTGGCGCTCGGCGTTTGCTTTATCCTTCCGGCTCAGGCAAAAAATCAACCGTATGGTGAAATCGCCAATATGCAGGCGCGGCACATTGCAACGGTCTTTCCTGGTCGCATGACCGGCACGCCAGCAGAGATGCTCTCTGCAGACTATATTCGCCAGCAGTTTGCGGATATGGGTTACCAAAGTGATATCCGATCGTTCCACAGCCGCTACATCTATACCTCACGCAACAAAACGAAAAACTGGCATAACGTGACCGGCAGCACCGTCATTGCTGCACACGAGGGCCACGCCGCCCAGCAGATTATTATTATGGCGCATCTCGATACCTACGCGCCGATGAGCGATGCCGATATCGATAATAACCTCGGCGGGCTGACGCTGCAGGGAATGGATGATAACGCGGCCGGTCTGGGCGTCATGCTCGAACTGGCCGAGCGCATGAAGAATGTCCCGACAAAATACGGAATTCGCTTTGTCGCGACCAGCGGTGAAGAAGAAGGAAAACTCGGCGCTGAGAATATCCTTAAGCGCATGAGTGCAGAAGAGAAGAAAAATACGCTGCTGGTGATTAACCTCGATAACCTGATCGTGGGCGATAAGCTCTATTTCAACAGCGGACAAAGTACCCCTGGCACCGTGCGTAAACTCACGCGAGACCGGGCGCTGGCCATTGCCCGTAATCAGGGTGTGTATGCTACCAGCAATCCTGGCGGCAACCCGGCGCATCCAAAAGGAACCGCCTGTTGTTCCGACGGTGAAGTATTCGACAAAGCGGGTATTCCGGTACTGTACGTTGAGGCCACTAACTGGACGCTGGGCAAGAAAGATGGCTATCAACAGCGTGCCAAATCGAAAGCCTTCCCGGACGGGACAAGCTGGCATGACATCAGACTGGATAATCAGCAGCACATTGATAGCGCGCTACCGCAAAGAATTGAACACCGCAGTCGCGATGTGGTGAAAGTGATGTTGCCGCTGGTGAAAGAACTGGCGAAAGCAAATAAGGCTTAGTGCTGCCTGATGCCCTCACCCCGACCCTCTCCCACAGGGAGAGGGAGGACATGGGATCACCCCGCCCCTCTCCCATGTACGGTCCGGGGACATGGGATCACCCTTCGTGCAACCCGCACTCGCGCTTCAGCCCAAAGAATCGCGTCTCTTCTTCCGCCATTCCCGGCTCCCATTTACGCGTGGTGTGGGTATCGCCGACTGACAGATAGCCCTGATCCCACAGCGGATGGTACTTCAGCCCGTGTTTTTGCAGGTACTGGTAAACCGTACGGTTATCCCAGTCAATAATCGGCAGCACTTTGAACACACCGCGCTGAACAGCCAGCACCGGCAATGTCGCCCGGCTACCGGACTGCTCGCGGCGCAGGCCCGCAAACCAGGTCTGCGCGTTGAGCTCTTTCAGCGCACGGTTCATCGGCTCGACTTTGTTGATCTCATTGTATTTCTCAATGCCCTCAACACCCTGCTCCCACAGCTTGCCGTAACGCGCCTCCTGCCAGGCCGCGCTCTGCTCTCCACGGTAGACTTTCAGGTTCAGTTTGAGCGTGTCCGTCAGCTCATCAATAAACTGGTAGGTTTCCGGGAACAGGTAGCCGGTATCGGTGAGGATCACCGGAATGTCCGGTCGAATTTGATTCACCAGATGCAGGCTGACCGCCGCCTGGATACCAAAACTCGACGAGAGAACATAGTCACCCGGCAGGTTTTCCAGCGCCCACGCCACTCGCCCTTCGGCGTCCAGTTTTTCCAGCTCTGCGTTGGTTTCCGCCAGTGCCAGAATACGTTCAACTTTTGGCAGTTCGTTAAGGGCGTTTAGATCGAGTACGGACATAATTACCTCTCGTGGTTACTCCCAGAAATCCCGTGCGGGATCGAGCACCGGGCGAATGATGCCCGCACGCACCGTAAAGTCACCGAAGCCTTCACCCGCTTCGCGCTCTTTCGCCCAGCGCCCGACAAGCTCGTCAATGGAATCGAGAATTTCCGGTTCCGTAATATTTTCGCGATACATACGCGGAATGCGTGTACCCATCCGGTTGCCGCCGAGATGCACGTTGTAGCGGCCCGGCGCTTTACCGACCAGCCCCAGTTCGGCCAGCATCGCGCGGCCACAGCCGTTCGGACAACCGGTCACACGCATCACAATGTGCTCTTCAGGAATACCGTGCTTTTCCAGAATCGCTTCCACTTTATCGGTGAACGACGGCAGGAAGCGTTCGGCTTCCGCCATCGCCAGCGGACAGGTCGGGAATGACACGCAGGCCATCGAGTTTTCACGCTGCGGTTTGACCGCATTCATCAACCCGTGATCGCGTGCCAGCTTCTCGATCTTCGCCTTTTGGCTATCCGGCACACCGGCAATGATCAGGTTCTGGTTGGCGGTAATGCGGAACTCACCTTTGTGGATCTTAGCAATTTCCAGCAGACCGGTTTTCAGCGGACGACCTGGATAATCCAGAATACGACCGTTTTCGATAAACAGCGTCAGGTGCCATTTATTGTCGATACCTTTTACCCAGCCGATGCGATCGCCACGACCGGTGAATTCGTACGGACGGATCGGCTCAAACTTAATACCCGCGCGACGCTCTACTTCCTCTTTGAACGTCTCGACGCCTACGCGCTCCAGGGTATATTTGGTTTTCGCGTTTTTACGATCGGTACGGTTACCCCAGTCACGCTGAGTGGTGACTACCGCTTCCGCCACGGCCAGAGTGTGCTCCAGCGGCAGGAAGCCGAACTCGCTCGCGGTGCGGGCATAGGTCTTCTTGTTACCGTGTTCAATGGACAAACCGCCGCCCACCAGCAGATTAAAGCCCACCAGCTTGCCGTTTTCGGCAATCGCCACAAAGTTCATGTCGTTGGCGTGCAGATCGATATCGTTCTGCGGCGGGATCACCACCGTGGTTTTGAACTTACGCGGCAGATAGGTCTGGCCGAGGATCGGTTCTTCGTCGGTGGTGGCAACTTTTTCCTGATCGAGCCAGATCTCCGCATAAGCGCGGGTACGTGGCAACAGATGCTCAGAAATTTTCTTCGCCCACTCATACGCTTCTGCATGCAGTTCGGACTCAAACGGGTTCGAGGTGCACAGCACGTTACGGTTCATATCGTTGGCGGTCGCCAGCGCGTCCAGGCCAACAGAGTGCAGCATCTGGTGTACCGGCTTCACGTTCTTCTTCAGAATACCGTGGAACTGGAAGGTCTGACGGTTGGTCAGACGAATGCTGCCGTAAATAGTATTGTCATGGGCAAACTTGTCGATCGCCTGCCACTGTTTGGTGGTGATAACCCCACCCGGCAGACGACAGCGCAGCAGCATTGCATGACGCGGCTCCAGCTTTTGTTCAGCACGCTCGGCGCGGATGTCACGGTCGTCCTGCTGGTACATACCGTGGAAACGGATCAACAGGAAGTTATCGCCTTTGAAACCGCCGGTCAGACCGTCATTTAAATCTTCGGCAATGGTGCCGCGCAGGTAGTTACTCTCAACCTTCATGCGCTCGGCATCAGACAGTTTGCCTTCGACCACCAGTGGGCCAGGATGTTTTTCACTCATTAGTAGACATCTCGCTGATAACGGCGCTCAACGCGCAGCTCACTTAAAAATTCATCCGCCGTTTCGGCATCCATACCGCCGAATTCGGCAATCACGTCCAGTAACGTCTGCTCAACGTCTTTCGCCATGCGATTGGCGTCGCCGCAGACATAAATATGGGCACCGTCATTGATCCAGCGCCACAGCTCTGCACCCTGTTCGCGCAGTTTGTCTTGTACGTAGACTTTTTCTTTTTGGTCGCGAGACCAGGCCAGATCGATGCGCGAAAGTACGCCTTCTTTGACGTAGCGCTGCCATTCAACCTGGTAGAGGAAATCGTCGGTAAAGTGCGGGTTGCCGAAGAACAGCCAGTTTTTGCCCGGCGCTTCATTTGCTGCGCGCTGCTGCATAAATGAACGGAACGGTGCAATACCGGTGCCCGGGCCAATCATAATGACCGGCGTCTCCGGGTTTGCTGGCAGACGGAAGTTATCGTTGTGCTCGATAAAGATCCGGACTTCGCCCTCTTCTTCTACACGGTCAGCCAGGAAGCCTGATGCTCCCCCCGTACGCGCACGGCCTTCGATGTCATAACGCACCACGCCCACGGTGACATGCACTTCGCTCTCCACTTCTGCCTGCGAAGAGGCGATGGAGTACAGGCGCGGCGTCAGTGGACGCAGCAGGCTAATCAGCGCATCGGCATCCAGTTGAGCAGGAGAGAAACGCACCATATCGACAATCGGGGTAGTTGCCGCGTAATGCTGCAATTTCGCCTTGTCGCCAACCAGCGGCAGCAGTGATTCGCTGCGCGTTAAGGTGGCATAGTTCTCAACGATATTGATGGTGTTTACCGTCAGCTCGAAATGCCACTGCAGCGCTTCGCTGAGCGGCAGTGTTTTACCTTCCACGGTGACAGGTTCGTTACCTTTCAACCACAGCAATTCAACCAGCTCTTTCACCAGCGCAGGATCGTTCTGATACCAGACCCCCAGCGCATCACCGGGTTGATAACGCAGACCCGAGTCACCAAGATCGATTTCGATATGACGCACATCTTTTTCAGAGTCACGGCCAGTAATTTTCTGGTTAACGGAAAGCGTCGCCGTCAGCGGAGTCTCTTTGGTGTATGGCGTGGAGTGAATATCATTGACGGCCCCCGTCGCCGTGAGTGCTGCCTGCGCCGATGTCTCTTTCGGAACACGGGCTTTCAGCACCTCAACAATACGCGAGCGCCATTCAGCTGCCGCAGTCTGGTATTCCACATCGGCGTCGACTCTGTCCAGCAGGCGCTCTGCGCCCAGTTCCGCCAGTTTGCTGTCAAAATCTTTACCTGACTGGCAGAAGAATTCATAGGAGGTATCGCCCAGGCCGAACACGGCAAAGGCAGTGCCCGCCAGTTTTGGCGCTTTTTTCGAGAACAGGAACTTATGCAATGCCACCGCTTCTTCAGCAGGCTCACCCTCACCCTGCGTTGAAGCCACAACCACCAGCAGTTTTTCTGACGCGATTTGTTTGAATTTATAATCCCCGGCGTTCACCAGGTTCACGTGCAGTTTGGCTGCGAGCAGATCATCACGTAGCGCTTCGGCAACACGGCGGGCATTGCCCGTCTGCGAGGCGGAGATAAGCGTAATGGCCGGGGTCTCAACGGCAGTCGCAGGAGCAGCAACAACGGCTCCTGCCTGTTGGTTAAGCATTCCCCAGAAATAGCCGGACACCCAGGCAAGCTGAGTGGGTGAAAAATCAGTGGTGGCAGCCTGAAGGCGCGCCAGTTGCTCCGGGTTCAGGGGAAGCAAGTTTGAAGGTGGGGCCTGTGTTGTCATGCGTCGTTATGTTCCAGTAGCAAAGCGGAATTTATGCAAAAAGACCAAACTAGGGATAAGGTTAACGGCGGGGATAATAACAATTAAAGAAGGGATGGAAATAATAAATAACCAAATGGACTAACCTGTTTTAGTTATCGTTCTTAACGATAAAACCGATTATTTAACAGATTGAAATTAAACGATAAAAAACAGGAAAAGTGTCTGACAGGCAGGGTTCACACCTTAAAGCCGTTTTAGTTAATGATAAAAATTGTGCTTTCCGGTACTATGCGGCGGTTTTTTCCGCATTACTGAGAGCGATGATGTCCACCACACTGTTTAAAGATTTCACCTTCGAAGCCGCCCACCGCCTTCCGCATGTCCCTGAAGGGCATAAATGTGGCCGCCTGCACGGGCACTCGTTTATGGTGCGTCTTGAGATCATCGGTGAAGTCGATCCGCATACGGGTTGGATCATGGACTTTGCCGAACTGAAGGCCGCCTTCAAACCAACCTATGATCGTCTGGATCACTACTATCTGAATGACATCCCGGGCCTTGAAAACCCGACCAGCGAAGTGCTGGCAAAATGGGTCTGGGATCAGATGAAACCGCTGGTACCACTGCTGAGCGCGGTGATGATCAAAGAAACCTGTACGGCAGGCTGCGTATATCGCGGAGAGTAAAAAAAGCCCGGTCAGACCTAATGCCGATCCGGTGGGCGGTGTAAAAAGGGTTCATGTTCATCATGGACCCTTTTTAAATGGAACTTTCACAAGCTCCCGGCATTATCAATGTCACCTCCCCTGAGCACGCCCGTAGCCTTTCTGACCTCATTCCCCCTGAATTCATTCAGAAGGCGCTAACGCTGACGGATACTGTCACGCTTCGCAAACGCAAACTTCCTCTTGAATCCATGATCTGGCTTGTCGTTGGCATGTCCATTTTCTGCAATCGCCCCATGACTGAGATTGTGAATCTGATGGATATCACTGACAGGACCGGTGAGCCTTTTACCGCCCGCAGCTCAGTCATTCAGCGCCGGAAAACAGCGAAGCCTTCAGCAGACCTGCCGGACGGAATGGTATCGGTGGCTATCCGCAGGTCCGGATGATCTGCCTGATGGACCTGAGCAGCCATCTGATCAATGCCAGCGTCTTTGACAGCGAGAACGTCAGCGAAATGCGACTGGCAGCGCAGCTGGCAGAGAGAACACAGGATGAGAGTATCACTTTGTTCGATAAAGGATTTTACTCACCGGGACTGCTTCATCACTGGCAAACGTGCGGAGAAAAACGGCACTGGCTGCTACCGCTGAAAAAACACACCCAATATGAAGTCGTGCATAAACTGGAGCGCGGCGATGAGTTTGTTGAACTGACAACCAGCCCACAGGCCCGAAAACAGTGGCCTGCACTCCCCGAGCGGTTCACAGCCAGACTGCTGACCCGAACGATTAGTGGTAAAGAAAGGCGGGTCCTGACATCCCTGACATCTCTGACATCTCTGACATCTCTGACATCCCTGACAGACCAGAATCGTTATCCTGGCAATGATATCAGCGTGTTATATCGTCACAGATGGGAAATTGAACTGGGTTATCGGGAAGCGAAGCAAGGGATGCTGGACAATCGCTGGACGTTACGCAGCAAACTGCCAGAACGGGTGCGACAGGAGTTATGGGGTGTGCTGCTGACTTACAACCTGGTGAGATACCAGATGGTAAGGATGGCGTTCGAACGGAAAGGAGATTATCTGCCTTATAAACTGAGCTTTAGCGGCTCAATAAGTGAAATCACCCGGCTGCTGATAACGTTGCCATGGGCTTCACCGGGTAAGATGCCGGGCGAGTTAAGAACGTGTATGAGAAAGCAAAATGGCTGGTATTACCCGGAAGAAGAGAGCGAAGTTACCCTCGGGAGTTAAGAGAAAAATCCCAGAAATACCCGACGAGAAAAACTGCTGGTCATCTTAAGTGACCAGCATTACGGTCAGACCGGGCTTTTTTATGCAATGTTCAAATACTTGTGCGTCTGCATCGACAACCGCCAGTTGCGGGCGATACATGTTTCAATGCACAGACGCGTGGCATCGTCTTTCTGACTGATCGGCTGCAGGGCAATGACCCGCTGCTTTTCATCGGTGAGCGTTGCCAGCAGTTCATCCAGCGCTTCAATATCACGCACGCGACCAACCGGATGTTTGATCTCATCGGCACGTTCCAGCGCCTGAGACAGCACCTCATATCCACCGCGCATACTTACTTTTGGCGATACCGTCACCCAGGTGGCATGTGAGCAGCGCACTTCATGGGTACCGCTGGTTTCAATCTGGCAGCTATAGCCGTTCTTTTCGAGCAACTCAGTCAGCGGCGTCAGGTCGTGGATGCAGGGTTCACCGCCGGTGATCACCACATGGCGGGCCGTCCAGCCCTGGCGACCAATGATAGCCAGCAGATCTTCCGAACTTCCCGCGCCCCACTTATCGCTCTCTTTGGTTTTGGCCAGAATGCTAAACAGCGACACTTCCCGATCTGCGAGTTTATCCCACGTATGTTTGGTATCACACCAGGCACAGCCAACCGGGCATCCCTGCAAGCGGATAAAGATAGCGGGAACGCCGGTAAAGTAACCCTCGCCTTGCAGGGTCTGGAACATCTCGTTAATCGGGTACTGCATAGTCATCTCAGTTAAGGGGATAAACGATAAGTATCGCAGATCCCCGCCTGAGGATCATGCTCCATCGGTGCTTTGAGGAAAAATTGATGTGAAAAAGCGGTAAACCGATTATTTCATTTTTGTCTGCTATTTTTATTTTCCGGTTTAACTGTACCGCCTGAGGCTCTTTTATTTATTCATCACATGAATTCATAATGTAACAAATTATTTTAGTTTTTACAGTTAGACGTAACTAACTCCATAAGATAAAAATCTTTTAAAACAGTTAATTAGTTATTTTAAGTTTAAATAATGAATTTTTCACCCCCTGTTGTTGTCAAAAAAACTACGGCCAATTTCATTACCTTAAAATAAGCTTAAGATGTCACTCGACAGGGCTTTTTTTTATTTAAATGCCGTTTACTTTTACCCGCCTACAATCCGCCTCATCTATCATAATGAGACGGTATCCATGAAGACGTTATTGATTACAGGCGTGACCGGATTTCTGGGCGGTGCAGCACTTGAAAAAATCCTTAATAGCAACGAACCCGTAAGGTTACTCCTGCTCGCGCGTGCCAGCGACCAACAAAAAGGGCTGGAGCGCGTGAAAGAGAACATGCGTAAATTCAACGTCCATGAGGATAAACTGGCCTCGCTGAAAGCGGAGGATATCCTCATCGGCGATCTCAGCCAGCCTGAGAGTTTCCTGGACGATCCTCGTCTGGAACAGGTGACGCATGTTCTTAACTGCGCAGCCGTTGCGTCATTTGGTAATAACCCGCTGATCTGGAAAGTTAACGTTGAGGGCACGCTGGCGTTGGCTCGCCGCATGGAGCAAGTGGCCACATTAGAGCGTTTCCTGCACGTGGGTACCGCCATGTCCTGTACGCCGGAGCAGGATTCACTGGTAGCCGAAAGCGCGGAATTCAGAGAGAGCGCCGAGCACCTGGTGGAATATACGTACTCGAAATCCACTATTGAGCAGATGATGCGTCAGCATTGCCCAAATCTGCCACTGCTTATTGCCCGTCCATCCATCGTCGTCGGCCATACCCGTCACGGCTGTGCGCCTTCAAGCAGCATTTTCTGGGTCTTCAGCATGGGACTGATGCTGCAAAAATTTATGTGTTCGATGGAAGACAAGATCGATGTTGTGCCGGTGGACTACTGCGCCGATGCACTGTTAATGCTCCTCTACAGCAATGCTCGTCCAGGGGAAGTTGTGCATATTTCTGCCGGGGAAGAGAACAGCGTTCGTTTTGCGGATATTGATAACGCAATGGCGCTGGCACTGGAGAAAGCGCCTGTCGGTGATAAGTACGCTCAGGTGAGCTACGAAACGCTGGTCAGAATGCGTCGCGAGCTGAAGGATATTTTTGGCCCGTGCAATGAGCGTCTGATGTTGAAAGCGATGCGTTTATACGGTGCCTTTGCCACGCTGAACGTGCGCTTCAGCAATGATAAGCTGCTGAGCATGGGGATGCCAAAACCCCCTCGCTTTACGGACTACATTGCCCGCTGCGTTCAGACCACCCGGGGGCTGACTATTCCGGAGCAAATGGAAGTCGATTTTAAATAGCCAAAAAAAATGCCAGTCATTCGACTGGCATTTTCATTTCAAGGGATTAAAGGCTATTACTGGCCTTTGATCTCTTTACGACCGTTGTATGGTGCTTTTTCGCCCAGAGCTTCTTCGATACGAATCAGCTGGTTGTATTTAGCAACACGGTCAGAACGGCTCATAGAACCTGTTTTGATCTGGCCTGCAGCGGTACCAACAGCCAGGTCAGCGATGGTAGCATCTTCAGTTTCGCCAGAACGGTGAGAGATAACTGCAGTGTAGCCAGCGTCTTTCGCCATTTTGATCGCAGCCAGAGTTTCGGTCAGAGAACCGATCTGGTTGAATTTGATCAGGATGGAGTTAACGATGCCTTTATCGATACCTTCTTTCAGGATCTTGGTGTTGGTTACGAACAGATCGTCACCAACCAGCTGGATTTTGTCGCCCAGTACTTTAGTCTGGTATGCGAAACCAGCCCAGTCAGACTCGTCCAGACCGTCTTCGATAGAAACGATTGGGTACTGTTTGGTCAGGTCTTCCAGGAAGTGAGTGAACTCTTCAGAGGTGAACGCTTTGTTGCCTTCGCCAGCCAGAACGTATTTACCGTCTTTGTAGAATTCAGATGCTGCACAGTCCATTGCCAGGGTGATGTCTTTGCCCAGCTCATAGCCAGCTGCTTTAACCGCTTCAGCGATTACAGCCAGTGCTTCGGCGTTAGAACCCAGGTTTGGCGCATAGCCACCTTCGTCACCAACAGCAGTGTTCATACCTTTAGCTTTCAGAACTTTAGCCAGGTTGTGGAACACTTCAGAACCCATACGTACCGCTTCTTTCAGGGATTTCGCGCCAACTGGCTGAATCATGAATTCCTGAATATCAACGTTGTTATCTGCGTGCTCACCACCGTTGATGATGTTCATCATTGGTACTGGCATGGAGTATTTGCCTGGGGTGCCGTTCAGTTCAGCGATGTGCTCGAACAGAGGCATACCTTTCGCAGCAGCTGCCGCTTTGGCGTTCGCCAGAGAAACGGCCAGGATGGCGTTCGCACCGAAGTTAGATTTGTTTTCAGTACCGTCCAGATCGATCATGATCTTGTCGATGCCAGCCTGGTCTTTGGCGTCTTTGCCAAGGATTGCCTGAGCAATAGGACCGTTTACAGCGCCAACAGCTTTCAGTACGCCTTTGCCCATGAAACGGGATTTGTCGCCATCGCGCAGTTCCAGCGCTTCGCGGGAACCAGTAGAAGCACCTGATGGAGCAGCTGCCATACCGACGAAACCACCTTCCAGGTGAACTTCAGCTTCAACGGTCGGGTTACCACGGGAGTCGATGATTTCACGACCGATGACTTTAACGATTTTGGACATTAGATTTTCCTCAGTACAAGTTAAACTAAAACTCCAGACAAACAACGCGTACCAAAGGTACGCGTTGCCGTTCTAACTTTTTTTACTTCGCCTGACGCTTCTGGTAATCGCTGGCGGCCTTCACAAAGCCTGCAAACAGCGGATGTCCATCACGCGGCGTAGAAGTAAATTCCGGGTGGAATTGGCAGGCAACGAACCACGGATGGTTAGGCACCTCAATGATCTCGACTAACTGATCATCCCCGGAACGGCCCGCAACACGCAGACCCGCAGCTTCAATTTGTTTCAACAACATGTTGTTGACTTCGTAGCGGTGACGATGGCGCTCAGTAATGGTTGGCTCGCCATACAGCTTGCGAACCACGCTATCGTCGGACAACTGGCAGGCCTGTGCGCCAAGACGCATTGTGCCACCCAGATCGCTCTTCTCTGTACGGACTTCAACGTTACCGTCTTCGTCACGCCATTCAGTGATAAGCGCCACGACAGGGTACTTACAGTCTGGCACAAATTCCGTAGAGTTCGCGTTTTCCATTCCTGCTACGTTGCGCGCAAATTCGATCAGCGCAACCTGCATACCCAGGCAGATGCCGAGGTATGGAATATTGTTTTCACGCGCATAGCGTGCAGTGGCGATCTTGCCTTCCACACCACGGTAGCCAAAGCCACCAGGGATCAGAATCGCATCCAGACCTTTCAGAATTTCTACGCCACGCGTTTCAACATCCTGCGAATCAATCAGCTTGATGTTAACGGAGACGCGGTTCTTCAGACCGCCGTGTTTCAGCGCTTCGATAACGGACTTATAGGCATCCGGCAGCTCAATGTACTTGCCGACCATACCGATAGTCACTTCACCTGCCGGATTAGCTTCTTCGTAAATAACCTGTTCCCATTCAGACAGGTTAGCTTCCGGACAGTTCAGGCTGAATCGTTTACAAATATAATCGTCCAGACCCTGTGATTTCAACAGGCCCGGGATTTTATAAATGGAATCGACATCTTTCATTGAAATAACGGCTTTTTCAGGCACGTTACAGAACAATGCAATTTTCGCACGTTCGTTCGCCGGAACAGCGCGATCGGAACGGCAAACCAGGATGTCAGGCTGAATACCGATGGAGAGCAGTTCTTTCACAGAGTGCTGAGTCGGCTTGGTTTTCACTTCACCAGCCGCCGCCAGGTAAGGCACCAGCGTCAGGTGCATGAACAGCGCATGTTCACGACCAATATCGACCGCCAGCTGGCGAATCGCTTCCAGGAACGGCAGGGATTCGATATCACCTACAGTACCGCCGATTTCAACCAGCACAACGTCATGGCCTTCGCCACCCGCAATAATGCGTTCTTTGATTGCGTTAGTGATGTGCGGGATAACCTGAACGGTAGCACCCAGATAGTCACCACGGCGCTCTTTACGCAGAACGTCGGAGTAGATACGGCCAGTCGTGAAGTTATTACGACGGGTCATTTTGGTACGGATGAAACGCTCGTAGTGGCCAAGATCCAGATCGGTTTCAGCGCCGTCTTCAGTAACGAACACTTCCCCGTGTTGGATTGGGCTCATGGTGCCAGGATCGACGTTGATGTACGGATCCAGTTTCATCATGGTCACATTGAGGCCACGGGCTTCAAGAATGGCTGCGAGGGAGGCTGCGGCAATGCCTTTACCCAGAGAGGATACGACCCCGCCGGTCACAAAAATATAGTTCGTTGTCATGCTGAACCTGAGAAGTTAGGGTGAAACGATGGAATAACCAGGACGGGAAAGTAGTATACCCGAACACGGCGAGCGCCACAAACTTTCATTCTCCGTCTCCTTTCCAGGCGATGACAAACATAAGGAGTGAGAAAATAGCCCGTTTTGGGTAAATGTTTTTGACGCAAATCAAGCGCTTGTCATTTAAAAAATCACACAAATTGCGCTTGATCGCAAAATTCCGTTAGAGATCAGATTCCTGGCGTTTTACTTCCTGCCAGACTTCTTCCATCTCTTCGAGGTCAATTCCGGTCATTTCCAGGCCGCGCGAAGCCACAATTCGCTCAACTTCGCGAAAACGACGTTCAAACTTAATGCTGGCTTTTTGCAGCGCGGTTTCCGCTTTTACTCCCAGATGGCGGGAAAGATTGACCGTGGCAAACAGCAGGTCACCCATCTCCTCTTCCAGCTTTGCTTCATCCACGACGGCCTGCTGCGCTTCGTGCATCACTTCGTCTATCTCTTCATGCACTTTTTCCAGCACCGGGCCAAGAGATGTCCAGTCAAACCCCACGGTGGAGCAGCGTTTCTGCATTTTTTGCGCACGCATCAGTGCAGGCAGGCTCAGCGGGATGTCGTCCAGCGCAGAGTGCTGGGATTTTTCAGCACGCTCGGCGCTTTTAATCTGCTCCCAGCGGGCCAGCACTTCGGCGCTGTTGTCTGCAGTAGCATCACCAAAGATATGCGGATGGCGGCGTTCCAGTTTGGAACTGATGGCCGCGCAGATGTCGTCAAAATCAAAACGTCCCTCTTCCTGTGCCATCTGCGCATAGAATACGACCTGGAAAAGCAGGTCACCCAGCTCGCCGCGCAGGTCGTCAAAATCCTCGCGTGAAATGGCGTCCAGCACTTCATAGGTCTCTTCGAGGGTGTATGGGGCGATGGTGGCAAAAGTCTGCTCTTTGTCCCACGGACAGCCGTTTTCCGGGTCGCGCAGGCGTTGCATGATGCCGAGCAGGCGGTCGATTTGAGTCATAATTCTGTCCTGATGAAAAAAAGAAATGCCGGGTGGCGGCTGCGCCTGACCCGGCCTGTCGAAGAGGGCGCTTAACCGCCGTGCAGGCGACGTGCGTCAATCACATCCGGCACCTGGTTCAGTTTGCCAAGCACGCGGCCCAGCACCTGCAGGTTATAGATTTCGATGGTCATATCGATGGTGGCAAGCTGTTCGCGGGTATCGCTGCGGCTGGCAACGCCCAGCACGTTAACTTTCTCGTTGGCAAGAATGGTCGTGATATCGCGCAGCAAGCCGCTACGGTCGTTAGCGGTAACGCGCACCACCAGCGAGTAACCGGAGGAGTAGCTTTCTCCCCAGACCGCTTCCACGATACGCTCCGGCGCATGCGACTGCAGCTCAGCAAGCTGATCACAGTCAGAACGGTGAATTGAGATCCCACGCCCCTGCGTGATAAAGCCGACGATATCGTCTCCCGGAATCGGCTGGCAGCAGCGGGCAATGTGGTGCATCAGATTGCCCACGCCTTCCACAACCACGCGACCGTTGTCTTTGCTGCGCTGCTGCGGTGCATAGTTTTTTTGCTGAAGCTGTTTCAGCGCGGCCGCATCCTGTTCTGCCGCACTTGGCTTGTTAAACTGCGCCTGCAGGAAATTCACCATCTGATTCAGACGGATATCACCGCCACCAATGGCCGCTAACAGCTCATCAAGCTCATTGAAGTTGTAACGCGGCAGCAGATGTTTTTCGGCTTCTTTGAGGCTAATCCCGATATGTTCCAGCTCGTCGTCCAGGATCTGGCGACCGGCAAGGATATTCTTGTCACGATCCTGCTTGCGGAACCAGGCATGAATTTTGGAGCGCCCGCGGCTGGTGGTGACATAACCCAGGTTCGGGTTCAGCCAGTCCCGGCTTGGGTTTGGCTGTTTCTGGGTGATGATTTCAATCTGGTCGCCCATCTGCAGCTGATAGGTGAACGGCACAATTCGCCCGCCAATCTTCGCGCCAATGCAGCGGTGCCCCACATCACTGTGAATGTGGTAGGCAAAGTCGAGCGGTGTTGAACCAGCAGGCAGGTCGACAACATCGCCTTTCGGCGTAAAGACGTATACCCGGTCATCGAAGACCTGGCTACGCACTTCGTCGAGCATCTCGCCAGAATCGGCCATCTCTTCCTGCCACGCAATCAGCTTACGCAGCCAGGCGATACGATCTTCATGACCAGATCGTGCACCGCCAGAGGTACCCTCTTTGTATTTCCAGTGCGCGGCCACGCCCAGCTCGGCGTCTTCGTGCATCTGTTTGGTGCGGATCTGAATTTCAACCGTTTTGCCGCCAGGGCCGAGCACAACGGTATGAATAGACTGGTAGCCGTTAGGTTTCGGGTTCGCGACATAGTCATCGAACTCATCCGGCAGGTGGCGGAAGTGAGTATGCACTATCCCCAGCGCGGCGTAGCAGTCCTGCAGACGTTCCGCCACGATGCGCACCGCACGCACGTCGAACAACTCGTCGAAGGCGAGATGTTTCTTCTGCATTTTGCGCCAGATACTGTAGATGTGTTTTGGTCGACCATAGACTTCGGCGCGCACATTCTCTTCTTTCATCGCCAGACGCAGTCCGCCGACAAACTCATCGATATAGTGTTCGCGGTCAATACGGCGTTCATGCAGCAGTTTAGCAATGCGCTTATATTCTGCCGGGTGCAGGTAGCGGAAACAGTAATCTTCCAGCTCCCATTTCAGCTGCCCGATCCCTAAGCGGTTCGCCAGTGGCGCATAGATGTTTGTACACTCTTTGGCAGCCAGTACGCGCTCGTCTTCAGGTGCATCCTTCACTTCACGCAGGTGCGCAATTCGCTCGGCAAGCTTGATAACCACGCAGCGGAAGTCATCCACCATTGCCAGCAGCATGCGGCGAACGTTATCGACCTGTTCTGAAGAGACGGAATCAGTGTGCGCAGCCTTAAGCTGGCGGATGGCTGCCATATCGCGCACGCCGTGGATCAACGCGACGACAGATTTACCGACGCTTTCTCGCAGTACATCTTCAGTGACCACATCAGCATCGGCTAATGGGAACAGAAGCGCGGCCTGCAGCGTTTCGATATCCATGTTCAGCATGGATAAAATTTCGACCATCTCCACGCCGCGCCACAACAGCAAATCAGCGTCCGGATGCCCCTGTGTGGTGCGTAGACAATAGGCCCAGGTTTCGGTTAAGCGTTCACACGACTGCTGGCTGGAAATCCCCAGACTTGCGATCCATTTTTGTGGGTCAAACTCCCCAGCTTTATTGAGATGTGCACTTCTTACCGCAACCATTGTCCTCTCCTTTAGGGACCTGGGCCTGTCGAAGTCGACAAGCCAAACTAATTATACCCGTCATACTTCAAGCTGCATGTGCGTTGGCTGCACTCACTCACCCCAGTCACTTACTTATGTAAGCTCCTGGTGATTCATTCGTTTGCCGCGTTACTCGGCCTGCGGCCTCGCCCCTTCGGGGCCAGCGCAAGCGCTGTTCAAAACGCCAGAGCGTTTTGTCCTGCAACTCGAATTATTTAGTGTATCTATATGCTCAAACAACACCATTGATTCCAGATGCCCAGTGTGCGGGAACATGTCCAGCATTGCCAGACGCTGAATCTGGTAACCCGCGCTGATTAATGCCTCACTATCCCGCGCAAGCGTTGCCGGGTTACAGGAAACATAGACCACACGCTTCGGCGCGAGTTTAATAATATGTTGCATCACGCCAGGTGCGCCTGCCCGGGCCGGGTCGAGCAGAATTTTGTCGAAACCCTGCGTTGCCCACGGCTGCTGAGTGACATCTTCCTCAAGATTTTGGTGAAAAAATGTCACATTTTGCAAACCGTTCTGTCGGGCATTTTCTTGCCCTTTGGCAACCAGCGCCTCAACACCTTCTACCCCCACCACACTTGCCGCTTTCTGAGCCAATGGCAGCGTGAAATTCCCCATACCGCAGAACAGATCGAGCACCCGGTCACTCTTTTGTACATCCAGCCATGACAACGCCTGTTCAATCATCTTCTGATTCACGCCATCATTTACCTGGATGAAATCCCGCGGGCTGAACGTTAAGCGTAGCCCGTTTGACGCATACCAGGGCGCATCTCCTGTAACCTGTTCTAGTATCTCGCTTTGTGGGGCGAGGAAAAGCGCCAGCTCGTGGGAATGCGAAAAGCGTTCCAGTTTTTCACGGTCTTTTTTCGACAGTGGCGCGGTATGGCGCAGCACCATCAGCGGGCCATTGTTTGCCTGAACCAGTTCAACGTGTCCGAGGTGACGAACCCCATCCAGCTCAGACAGACAGGTGCGCACTTCCGGGAGCAACGCCTCAAGATGGGGCACCAAAATGGGGCACTGCCTGATATCGACGATATCGCTGGAGCTGGCCTTGCGAAACCCCATCTCCAGCCGCCCGGTTTTTGGCTGATAGCTGAGGCTCAGACGGGCGCGACGACGGTAACCCCAGGGCTGGTCGGCGATAATCTCGTTAACCTCATGCTTAAGCAGGCGCGCCAGTGCGCTACTTTTACTTTTTTGCTGTAAACCTACGCTGGCATGCTGTTGCTGACAGCCGCCACAGACGCCAAAATGCGGGCAGCGCGGCACCACGCGTTCAGGGCTATCACTCAGTCGGCGCTTCACCTGGCCACGCGCGTACTGGCGCTTATCTTCCGTCAGCGTAATTTCTGCTCGTTCTGCTGGCAGCAAACCTGTTATAAACAATGCTTTACCATTATGACGCGCAACCCCCTGACCAAAGGGATCGAGGTCTGTGGCTTCAACAGTTATGATCTGACGCGTCGTCACGCGTCGCTTTGCAGAGTAGAATTGCGCCATCGCTGAGATTGTTCTCAAATAAATTTAGTGACCCTAATTGTCCCATAACGGAACGCCATGACCAACTACAGCCTGCGTGCACGCATGATGATTTTGATCCTCGCCCCCACCGTACTTATCGGTTTGCTGCTGAGTATCTTCTTTGTGGTGCATCGCTATAACGATTTGCAGCGACAACTGGAAGATGCCGGAGCCAGCATTATTGAACCGCTGGCCGTCTCCAGTGAGTACGGGATGAACCTGCAAAACCGCGAATCTATTGGTCAGTTAATCAGTGTGTTGCATCGTCGACACTCGGAGATCGTGCGCGCCATTTCCGTTTACGACGAGCATAACCGCCTGTTCGTAACCTCGAATTTTCATCTCGACCCTGCGGAACTGAAAATCCCGGACGGTACGCCGTTCCCGCGCAATCTCAGCGTAATGCGGCATGGCGATATCATGATCCTGCGCACGCCTATTATCTCGGAAAGTTACTCCCCTGATGAGTCTGCCCAGTCCGACGCCAAATCCACCAATAATATGCTGGGATATGTGGCGCTGGAGCTGGATCTCAAGTCTGTACGGCTGCAGCAGTACAAAGAGATTTTTATCTCCGGCGTGATGATGCTGTTCTGTATCGGTATTGCGCTAATCTTTGGCTGGCGACTGATGCGCGACGTCACGGGGCCAATCCGTAATATGGTCAACACCGTTGACCGCATCCGGCGGGGCCAGCTCGACAGTCGTGTGGAAGGATTTATGCTGGGCGAACTGGATATGCTGAAAAACGGCATTAACTCGATGGCGATGTCGCTGGCGGCATACCACGAGGAGATGCAGCATAACGTCGACCAGGCCACCTCCGATCTGCGTGAAACGCTGGAGCAGATGGAGATTCAGAACGTCGAGCTGGATCTGGCGAAAAAACGCGCCCAGGAAGCAGCGCGCATTAAATCTGAATTCCTGGCAAATATGTCGCACGAGCTGCGCACGCCGCTAAATGGCGTGATCGGCTTTACCCGCCTGACGCTGAAAAGCGAGCTTAACCCAACCCAGCGCGATCACCTGCACACCATTGAACGCTCGGCCAATAACCTGCTGGCTATCATCAACGACGTGCTGGACTTCTCCAAGCTGGAAGCCGGTAAGCTGCTTCTGGAGAGCATTCCCTTCCCGCTGCGCAGTACGCTCGATGAAGTGGTGACGCTGCTCGCCCACTCATCACACGACAAAGGGCTGGAGCTGACGCTCAATATCAAGAACGACGTGCCGGATAACGTCATTGGTGACCCGCTGCGTCTGCAACAGGTCATCACCAATCTGGTGGGTAACGCCATCAAGTTTACTGAAAGCGGCAACATCGACATTCTGGTCGAAAAACGGGCGCTCAGTAATAACAAGGTACAGATTGAAGTTCAGATCCGCGATACGGGTATCGGTATTCCGGAGCGCGACCAGTCGCGTCTGTTCCAGGCGTTCCGTCAGGCAGATGCGAGCATTTCCCGCCGCCACGGCGGTACGGGTCTGGGGCTGGTGATCACGCAAAAACTGGTGAAAGAGATGGGCGGAGATATCTCTTTCCACAGTCAGCCAAACCGTGGGTCAACCTTCTGGTTCCATATTAGCCTGGACCTCAATCCGAACGTATTGACAGATATCCCGGTGACGGATTGCCTGAAAGGAATGCGTCTGGCCTATGTTGAGCCTAACGCAGCGGCGGCACAGTGTACGCTGGATATTTTAAGCACCACGCCGCTGGAGGTTGTCTACAGCCCAACGTTCTCTGCACTGGCCGTCGAGCATTACGATATTTTGCTGATGGGGGTCCCGGTCACCTTTACCGGCGAACTCACGATGCAACAGGAGCGCCTGGCGAAAGCTGCATCAATGACCGATTACCTGCTGCTTGCCCTGCCGTGTCATGCCCAAATCAACGCGGAAGAGTTGAAAAATGACGGAGCGGCCGCCTGCCTGCTTAAGCCACTCACCGCCACACGCTTGCTGCCAGCACTCACGGAGTATTGTCGCCTGAGCCAGCATGCCGTGCCGCTGATTGACGATGAACAAAAGCTGCCGATGAGCGTCATGGCGGTGGATGATAATCCGGCCAACCTGAAGCTGATAGGTGTACTGCTTGAGGATCAGGTTCAGCACGTTGAACTGTGTGCCAGCGGTGCTCAGGCGGTCGAACAGGCTAAACAGATGCAGTTCGACTTAATTCTGATGGATATTCAGATGCCAGGTATGGACGGTATTCGCGCCTGTGAGCTGATACACCAGCTCCCGCACCAGCAGCAAACCCCGGTCATTGCCGTGACAGCACATGCGATGGCCGGTCAGAAAGAGAAACTTCTAAGCGCCGGAATGAATGATTATCTGGCAAAACCGATTGACGAAGAAAAGCTGCACAACCTGTTGCTGCGCTATAAACCGGGACATATCAGCGGGACGTATACCGTTTCTGCCGAACCGGTTGAGATCAACATCAACCATAATGCCACTTTTGACTGGCAGCTTGCGCTACGCCAGGCGGCCGGGAAGGCCGATTTAGCCCGTGAAATGCTGCAAATGCTGGTCGCGTTCCTGCCGGAAATTCGGAATAAGATTGAAGAACAACTGGTGGGAGAGAACCCGGAGGATCTGCTGGAGGCCATCCACAAGCTGCACGGCAGCTGCGGCTACAGCGGGGTACCACGGCTGAAAAATCTCTGCCAGTTGCTGGAGCAACAGCTACGAGCTGGCATGCCAGAATCGGAGCTTGAACCGGAGTTTCTGGAACTGCTGGATGAGATGGATAATGTGACGCGGGAAGCGATGAAGTTATTGGGAAACTAGAACCATTGCCGGGTGGCGACGTCGCCTGACCCGGCATTCAGCGTTTCAACCCCTGTCCCACTTTCAGCACCGCCGCAATATTCCTCGCCGCCAGCTGCACATTCTCGCTGGCATTATCCAGCGCATCTTCCAGCGAACAAATGGTATAAAGCACGCTAAACACCGCGTCGATACCGTGTTCATGCACCACGCCGACATCCGCCGTCAGACTACCCGCAATACCAATAACCGGTTTGTTGTAGCGTTTGGCGACTCTCGCCACGCCGACAGGCACTTTGCCGTGGATAGTCTGGCTGTCAATACGCCCTTCACCCGTGATAACCAGATCCGCATCGGCGACCTGATCCGCCAGGTGCAACGCATCCGTGACAATGTCGATGCCCTGGCGCAACTGAGCGCCACAAAAGGCGTACAGTGCCGCCCCCATTCCGCCAGCCGCCCCGCCACCGGCGAGGTTTGTCACATCAATACTCAGATCCCGGGCAATAACCCGCGCGTAGTGGGCAAGCGCGTTGTCCAGGGTGACGACCATCTCCGGCGTGGCTCCCTTCTGTGGCCCAAACACCGTTGACGCGCCCTCTTCGCCGATGAGCGGATTGGTCACATCACAGGCCACCTCAATTCGGCAATCAGCCAGACGGTTGTCCATCTCGCTCAAATCGATATGCGTCAGCCGTGACAATTCGCCGCCACCTGGCCCAATGCGTTGCGCTTTGGCATCAAGCAGTTTTGCCCCCAACGCCTGCACCATACCCGCACCACCGTCATTGGTTGCACTGCCACCAATGCCGATAATGATATGTTTCACACCAACATCCAGTGCATGACAAATAAGCTCGCCGGTTCCCCATGAGGTGGTTTTCAATGGGTTACGTTGCGAAGGCGCGACCAGCGCCAGGCCGCTCGCCGCCGCCATCTCAATAAATGCGCGCTGCCCGTCGCCGGATAATCCATAAAACCCGTCCACGCGCTCACCCAGCGGGCCGGTCACCGGAACATGAACTATTCGCCCCTGAGTTGCCGCGACCATCGCCTCTACTGTACCTTCGCCACCATCAGCAACCGGCAGTTTGACGTAGTGCGCCGAAGGAAAAATCTCGCGAAAACCGCGTTCTATCGCCGTCGCAACCTCAGGAGCACTCAAACTTTCCTTATATGAGTCCGGCGCGATCACAATTTTCATAGGTCACCCTTACGCATACTCACTGCATTAAGCATATATCTGCACTGCCCTTTGGTCATGGAGGGGAAAAGTATATGTCGGAGGGAGTGATGTTCTCACCGTGCAGGAACACAACATTGCGGTGATGATGAGAGGTTGTTTAGGGCATAAGCCCAACGCGCAGGAAGAGACTTCATGGAATTGGGGTTCGTTGCCGGGCGGCGGCGACATCTGACCCGGCCAACGGTTCATGCGGGGCGTTATTTCAGCAAGGTCGCCCAGTGCTCAACCCACGGATTCGATTCACTTTCTGGCTCCGGATGTTCACCGGCATCAATCAGCAACATGTCGCCAACGCGCTGGGCACTCTGTTCCTGCAAAAGCGCGTCAAACTGCTTACCGCCGCCACAAAAATTGGCATAGGAGCTGTCACCGAGGGCGATAATGCCGTAGTGAACGTCCGGCTGATAACCGAGCTGGTCTTTAATCCCCTGGAAAAGCGGTACGATGCTGTCAGGTAAATCGCCCTGGCCTGTTGTGGAGGTCACAACCAGAATGTATTTGTCTTTGTACTTTTCCCAGTCAGCAAGCTCCGGGTCTTCATAGACCGTGGCTTTATGGCCCTGGTTCGCAAGGATGGCTTCCGCCTCCTCAGCAACCAGCAGCGAGTTGCCGTACATCGTGCCGACAAAAATACCAACTTCAGCCATGTTATGTTCCCTTAATTATTGCGCTTGCTGTTCATCCTGAACGCTGCCCGGTACAAACTCAACCCTTTCATTTTCGGGGAGTTGCCCCAGCCAGCCAAACTGTGACAGTGCCTGCATCCAGATGTCGTCCAGCCCTGCCCGAATGGTCAGGGGTTCGCCGGTAAACGGGTGTGTCAGGCTCAGTTCGCTTGCATGCAGCATCAGACGATCGCAGCCAAAATGCTCTGCCGCGCTACGGTTCTGGCGCAGATCGCCGTGCTTGCTGTCGCCAATAATCGGATGGCGAAGATGTTTCAGGTGACGGCGGAGCTGATGTTTGCGCCCGGTTTTGGGCAAAAGCTCAACCAGACTATAGCGGGTGGTGGGGAATTTACTGGTAGCCACCGGCATTTCTGTTGTTGCCATGCCGCGATAATCCGTCACGGCGGGCTGCGGGCCTTTGTCATCACGGGCAAATTTATCGGCAATTTTGTCCAGCTCTTCCACCAGCGGATAATCAAGCCGGGCAGTCTCCGTCAGCCAGCCGCGCACAATCGCGTGGTAGCGTTTCTGGATCTGATGCTGTTCAAACTGCTGCGCCAACAGGCGGCCCGCTTCGCTGGAAAGCCCCATCAACAGTACGCCGGATGTCGGTCTGTCCAGCCGGTGTGCGGTAAAAACATGCTGACCAATCTGGTCACGCACGGTTTGCATCACCACCACTTTCTCGTCGCGATCCAGCCAGCTACGGTGTACCAGCCAGCCTGACGGTTTATTCACCGCCACCAGCCACTCATCCTGATAGAGGATCTCAAGCATCATGCATCATCACCGGCAAACAGTGCATCCAGCCTTTCTAACTCAGGCAGCATCACGTCGCGCGCAGGATGCGTCGCCTCAAGTGCCATTTCATAATAGGGCGAAACAGCAAACGTCTGCGGCAGCGGGTGGCCACCTTCGAGCAGCGCGTGCATGCGCGGAATTAACACCCACTGGAGCCACTCAAACGGTGCCAGCGTATCCAGGCAAAACGGCTGGGTGCTTGCGAACGCTTCTGGCTGCGGCGCGGTCTCCTGCCACAGCTGATGTTGGCGCAATAGTGCTTCGATGGCGTGCAACCGGGCACGAACGCTATCGTGTTGCGTCATAGTAACCTCAACTGAAAAACTGAACGGCGCGCAGCATAGCATTGCAGGACGCAGAAATAAAAAAAGGGAGCACTGTAAAAACAGTGCTCCCGGTTCGTTCCGCAGCATTCCAGCTACAATTTGTGCTCCCTGCTCATCCGTGACAACTTTTCCTGAGGCCCGAAGGCATGGTCATCCGTAAACCTTTTGCATCCTGCTCACATCATCCTGATGTGCTGTTTCATCCTGAAACGTCCTGGCCGTCCTGACCCACCGACTATCCTGACCGGCTCTCGTTCTCCTTCCTGGAGGTGTCCATTACGCATCCTGCGCTATCCTCTTTGCTTCATCCTGAAGCCTTCCTGCAGCGTCATCCTGACGAGTCCTTTGTGAGAAACGCCATCATCCTGATGTTCGTTTCTCGTGTCGGCATCCTGTCGACAGAGATAGAATCCGCTATTCCGCTTCGTCTTACAACCCACCCTGTAAGCGTGGTAAGCCACAAGAAACCTCTCCAGACGCCTCAAAAAACAATTAATTCATTGAAAAATATGACAATAGCTTTCTTAATTCTCTGAGACAATACTGAAGAATGCGGCAATCTCTCACAAACCTTGTAAGAGATCTCTCACACGCACAGTAGCATCATGGATTACAGAAGAGGCTCAAGCCGGGTGAGGAAATCCGCAAGTGAAGGAGCAAGAGTGTCGCGGTTGCGGGTACCGATAGTCTCTTTGATCACTTCACCAGACAGGTTGCAGACGGAGATAACATCCAGTTCACTGTCCAGCGTGGCAATAAAGAGAGTCGGAGAAAGCTTAAGGCGTTTTTGCGTGACCAGATGGCCAATCAGGTTTTCCTGAACGCGCTGCAGATCGTCTTCGCTCCAGGTCTGCAGCAAGGTCAGCGATATGTCGGCAAAGCGTGCGGCCATATCCCCTGCAAATTGCGTGGTGTAAAACGCATGAATCGCTGGTTGTACCACAATGTCCATTGCGCGTTCAACCGCATTTACATTTTGCTCGCCCGTGAAGGGTTTTGGTTGCCAGATAACGCGGTCGTCCAGAGAAGAGATAATGCACGGTGATGGTACACCATATAAGTCAGCACTTTGCGGCCACGTCCCCTGCTTTTCTTGCCATGCATCGCAGTAGCGGGTCGTGAAGGTAGTCAGGGCATTTGCAGTTTCGATATCCACCGATTTCTCTCTTCTTGTAAGACAGGATAAACTCAGCCCATAAGTGTACCTGTAAAGTGGCTATGAAACATGTCTTACGAAAATCATCAGGCGTTAACGGGCTTAACGCTGGGTAAATCGACCGATTACCGCGACACCTACGATGCAAGCCTGTTGCAGGGCGTACCGCGCAGCCTGAACCGCGATCCTCTGGGTCTGCACGCCGACGCGCTGCCGTTTGTCGGCGGCGATATCTGGACGTTATACGAACTGTCCTGGCTTAACGAGCGCGGCCTGCCGCAGGTCGCTGTGGGTCACGTTGAGCTGGATTACGCCAGTCTTAACCTGGTGGAATCTAAAAGCTTTAAGCTGTACCTCAACAGCTTTAACCAGACAAAATTCCGCAGTTGGGAAGATGTCCAGCACACGCTGGAGCGGGATTTAAGCACCTGCGCGCAGGGTAAGGTGACCGTCTCACTGTATCGCCTGCATGAGCTGGAAGGGCAACCTATTGCCCACTTCAACGGTGCATGCATCGACGATCAGGACATAGAGGTGGCTAACTATGAATTCAGCGCCGATTACCTCGAAAATGCAGCGAGCGGAAAAGTGGTCGAAGAGACGCTGGTCAGCCATCTGTTGAAGTCCAACTGCCTGATCACCCATCAGCCGGACTGGGGCTCAGTGCAGATTCAGTATCGCGGCCCGAAAATTGACCGGGAAAAGCTGCTGCGCTACCTGGTGTCGTTCCGCCATCACAACGAATTCCACGAACAGTGCGTGGAGCGCATCTTTAATGACATTCAGCGTTTCTGCCACCCGGAAAAACTGAGCGTCTATGCGCGCTACACCCGCCGTGGCGGTCTGGATATCAACCCGTGGCGCACCAATACCGATTTTGTGCCTGCTACCGGACGTCTGGTGCGTCAGTAACATTTTTTTTGAAAATATGCGCGGTTCATTCCGCGCTTTAGGTTGTGAAACGTCATAAGCCAGGGCTATTGTAATCAACAGGGAAAGACGAAAATTGTCCCGTAAGGAGCTCACTTGATTACACATATTAGCCCGCTTGGCTCAATGGATATGTTGTCGCAGCTGGAAGTGGATATGCTTAAACGCACCGCCAGCAGCGATCTTTATCAACTGTTTCGTAACTGTTCACTTGCCGTACTGAACTCCGGTAGTCTGACGGACAACAGTAAAGAACTGCTGTCCCGCTTCGAAAGTTTTGACATCAACGTGCTGCGCCGCGAGCGCGGTGTGAAACTTGAGGTCATCAACCCGCCGGAAGAGGCCTTTGTCGACGGGCGCATTATTCGTTCCCTGCAGGCCAACCTGTTTGCCGTGCTGCGTGACATCCTGTTTGTTAACGGGCAGATCCACAACGCCGACCGCTTCCAGCATCTCGATCTGGAAAGCTCAGTTCATATCACCAACCTGGTGTTCTCTATTTTACGTAATGCCCGCGCTCTGCACGTCGGCGAAGCGCCGAATACGGTTGTCTGCTGGGGTGGTCACTCCATTAATGAAACAGAATACCTCTATGCCCGTCGGGTGGGGACTCAGCTTGGTCTGCGCGAACTGAACATCTGTACCGGCTGCGGCCCGGGGGCGATGGAAGCGCCAATGAAAGGTGCAGCGGTGGGACACGCGCAGCAACGCTATAAAGAGGGACGTTTTATCGGTATGACCGAACCGTCCATTATTGCAGCTGAACCACCTAACCCACTGGTTAATGAGCTGATTATCATGCCGGATATCGAAAAACGCCTTGAGGCGTTTGTCCGTATCGCCCACGGCATCATCATCTTCCCTGGTGGTGTGGGTACAGCGGAAGAGCTGCTTTATCTGCTGGGGATCCTGATGAACCCGGCCAATAAAGATCAGGTTCTGCCGCTGATCCTGACCGGGCCGAAAGAGAGTGCCGACTACTTCCGCGTACTGGACGAGTTTATCGTGCATACACTGGGTGAAGCTGCGCGTCGTCACTATCGCATTATCATTGACGATGCGGCAGAAGTAGCACGCCAGATGAAAAAAGCGATGCCACTGGTGAAAGAGAATCGTCGTGACACCGGCGATGCCTACAGCTTTAACTGGTCAATCCGCATTGCGCCGGATCTGCAGATCCCGTTCGAACCTTCGCACGAGAATATGGCCAACCTGAAGCTCTATCCGGATCAACCCGTAGAGGTTCTGGCAGCCGATCTGCGCCGCGCCTTCTCAGGTATCGTGGCAGGTAATGTGAAAGAGATGGGTATCCGCGCTATCGAGGAGTTTGGCCCATACAAAATTCACGGCGATCGCGAGATGATGCGCCGCATGGATGACATGCTGCAGGGCTTTGTGGCCCAGCACCGCATGAAGCTACCGGGTTCAGCCTATATTCCTTGCTACGAAATCTGCACCTGACTATCAGCACAAAACCCTTTCAAGCCGGATCGCTATCCGGCTTTTTTATTTCCTTTATAACTCCCTGACAACTGATGCATATCTCTTATGTCATTTACAAAACCAGCCAATACGCAAACGATTACCTCATTTTTCAAACCGGAAATTATCAGCCTTAATCAAAATTATCTGCCAGAAAATCCTAAAATCCCATTTCTTTACAGCGTAAGACGCCTATCTCACTGGCCAGCCTTTCAGGTCACATGTTGTTAATGGTAGCCTTCGCGCCCGTAAATTCTCTTTGATGTTTTTTTAATAGATAAATGGTCTAAAGATGCCCACATCAAAAGTGGATTATTGCATTTGGGATCGTGATCACTGATACACTCATAACTAAAATGTATCTTTCCGCCCGCCAATAGTTACGGGCAAAAATTATTAAAAAACCGTCACTGAACGAATTTCATATTACCGTCAGGCCCTTTTTCATCGGATTAGACTAGAAACCTGACAATTTGCTTCCTCCAGGAGATACAGATGGAAACCACTCAAACCAGCACCGTTGCTTCGATTGAATCCCGAAGTGGTTGGCGCAAAACGGATACCATGTGGATGCTTGGCCTTTACGGCACAGCAATCGGCGCTGGTGTACTATTCCTTCCTATTAACGCAGGTGTCGGCGGTTTGGTTCCGCTGATCATCATGGCAATCATCGCCTTCCCGATGACCTTCTTTGCACACCGCGGTCTGACCCGCTTCGTGCTGTCCGGTAAAAACCCGGGTGAAGACATCACCGAAGTTGTTGAAGAACACTTTGGCGTAGGCGCAGGTAAACTGATTACCCTGCTCTACTTCTTTGCAATTTACCCAATCCTGTTGGTGTATAGCGTGGCAATCACCAACACCGTAGAGAGCTTCATGCTGCACCAGTTGCACATGACGCCACCTCCGCGTGCCATTCTGTCTCTGATCCTGATCGTCGGTATGATGACCATCGTACGCTTCGGTGAGCAGATGATTGTTAAAGCGATGAGCATTCTGGTGTTCCCGTTTGTGGCAGCCTTGATGGTGCTGGCGTGCTACCTGATCCCGCAGTGGAACGGTGCAGCACTGGAAACCCTGTCCCTGAGCAGCGCATCCGCAACCGGTAACGGCCTGCTGTTGACCCTGTGGCTGGCAATCCCTGTGATGGTGTTCTCCTTCAACCACTCCCCGATCATCTCCTCCTTCGCGGTTGCGAAGCGTGAAGAGTACGGCAATGGCGCAGAGAAGAAATGTTCCAGCATCCTGGCACGTGCACACATCATGATGGTGCTGACCGTGATGTTCTTCGTCTTCAGCTGCGTACTGAGCCTCTCCCCGACAGATCTGGTTGCGGCGAAAGAGCAGAACATCTCTATTCTGTCTTACCTGGCAAACCACTTTAACGCTCCGTTGATTGCGTGGATGGCACCTATCATCGCGATTATCGCTATCACCAAATCCTTCCTGGGCCACTACCTGGGCGCACGTGAAGGTTTCAACGGTATGGTGATTAAATCTCTGCGCGGTAAAGGCAAGAGCATTGAAATCAACAAACTGAACAAAATCACTGCACTGTTCATGCTGGTCACCACCTGGGCGGTAGCCACCCTGAACCCAAGCATCCTGGGTATGATTGAAACCCTGGGCGGCCCGGTTATCGCGATGATTCTGTTCCTGATGCCGATGTACGCGATTCAGAAAGTGCCTGCGATGCGTAAATACAGCGGCCATATCAGCAACGTATTCGTTGTGATTATGGGTCTGATTGCCATCTCCGCCATTTTCTTCTCGCTCTTCAGCTAATACCTCCTGCGCCGCCCCTGGGCGGCGCACTCCTCCTCTCTGACTGATAGCAATGGACGCATCATGATTAGCGTATTCGATATCTTCAAAATCGGTATTGGTCCTTCCAGCTCTCACACCGTCGGACCAATGAAAGCAGGTAAACAATTCACGGATGACTTGATTGCACGCGGCATGTTGCACGACGTTACCCGCGTAGTTGTCGATGTATACGGTTCTCTCTCCCTGACCGGTAAAGGTCACCATACGGATATCGCCATTATCATGGGCCTGGCAGGAAACCTGCCGGATACCGTTGATATTGATACGATTCCGGGATTCATCCAGGACGTCAATACGCATGGTCGTTTGCTGCTGGCAAACGGTGAGCATGAAGTTGAGTTCCCGGTTGATCAGTGCATGAATTTCCATGCCGACAACCTGTCGCTGCACGAAAACGGCATGCGCATTACCGCGCTGGCAGGCGACAAGGCGATTTACAGCCAGACTTACTACTCCATCGGCGGCGGTTTTATCGTCGACGAAGACCACTTTGGTCAGACGAACAATTCCTCCGTTGAGGTACCGTATCCGTATAAAAACGCGGCGGATTTACAGCGTCACTGTCAGGAGACAGGTCTGTCTCTCTCTGGCCTGATGATGAAAAACGAACTGGCATTGCACAGCAAAGAAGAGCTTGAACAGCACTTTGCCAACGTCTGGGAAGTGATGCGCAGCGGTATTGAACGCGGCATCACCACCGAGGGTGTTCTGCCGGGTAAACTTCGCGTACCACGCCGTGCGGCGGCACTGCGCCGCATGTTGGTCAGCACCGACAAAACGACGACTGACCCGATGGCCGTAGTGGACTGGATCAACATGTTCGCGCTGGCCGTTAACGAAGAGAACGCTGCGGGTGGCCGCGTGGTGACAGCACCAACCAACGGTGCCTGCGGCATTGTTCCGGCTGTGCTGGCGTACTACGACAAGTTTATTCGTGAAGTAAATGCGAACTCTCTGGCACGTTACATGCTAGTCGCCAGTGCGATTGGTTCACTGTACAAAATGAACGCATCCATTTCCGGGGCGGAAGTGGGCTGTCAGGGTGAAGTGGGCGTGGCCTGTTCAATGGCTGCGGCAGGTCTGGCAGAACTGCTGGGGGCAAGCCCGGCTCAGGTGTGCATTGCAGCGGAAATCGGCATGGAACACAACCTGGGGTTGACCTGTGACCCGGTTGCAGGACAGGTGCAGGTGCCTTGCATCGAGCGTAACGCTATCGCCTCGGTGAAGGCGGTAAACGCGGCACGTATGGCGCTGCGCCGTACCAGTGAACCGCGCGTCTGCCTCGATAAAGTTATCGAAACCATGTACGAAACCGGTAAAGATATGAACGCCAAATACCGCGAAACCTCTCGCGGTGGCCTGGCGATGAAGATCGTCACCTGCGATTAAGCCTCTCAGGAAGCCTCGTTTTGCGAGGCTTCTTCCTGTTTTCCCCGCCGCGCATAGTTTCATACTGCTGACAGTGTTACCCTTCCTGCATTAACAGAAGGGAGATTATCTGTGGCCGTTCATTTGCTTATCGTCGATGCCCTCAACCTGATTCGCCGAATTCATGCGGTGCAAGGTACGCCGTGTAAGGATACCTGCCTGCACGCACTGGAGCTGCTTATCCGCCATAGCGAACCGACCCATGTCGTCGCGGTGTTCGACGACGAAGCACGCAATACAGGCTGGCGTCACCAGCGCCTGCCCGACTACAAAGCCGGACGCGCGCCCATGCCAGACGATCTGCATGCTGAAATGCCCGCCATCCGCGCCGCCTTTGAACAGCACGGTGTCCCCTGCTGGGGTGCTCAAGGCAATGAGGCCGACGATCTGGCAGCTACGCTTGCCGTAAAGGTGGCGAGCGCCGGGCATCAGGCCACAATTGTGTCGACCGATAAAGGCTACTGCCAGCTACTTTCACCCACTATCCGCATTCGCGACTACTTTCAAAAACGCTGGCTGGACGCACCGTTTATTGCCAGTGAGTTTGGCGTCTCGCCTGAACAACTTCCCGATTACTGGGGGCTTGCGGGGATAAGCAGCTCCAAGGTTCCGGGGGGTGGCGGGTATTGGGCCGAAGAGTGCCGCACAGCTTCTGACGGATTTTCAGAGCCTGGAAGGAATTTATGCCCGGCTGGATGACGTACCAGAAAAGTGGCGCAAAAAGCTGGAGGCACATAAAGAAATGGCGTTTATCTGCCGGGATGTGGCGACACTACAGACGGATTTACAGTTAGACGGGAATTTGCAGCAACTGAGGTTAGAGCGTTAGTTGCCCCTCACCCTCTCCCCATAGGGGAGAGGGGATTGCCCGGTGTTGTCTTTTCTCCCTCACCCTTTTGGGAAGAGGGCCGGGGTAAGGGGAACTACCGTTCGTCGCGACGCCCACCGACAGCAGCCCACCAGCGACGAATATGCACCGTCACCTCTTCGCGGTCGTGATAAAGCTGACGTGCCTGAATTTCCACGTTAATACCGTGTTCATCCATCTGTGCCTGAATGTAGGCCAGGTTCTGAGAGACTTCCTCATAACGCTTTTTCATCGGCAACTTAAGGTTGAAGATAGTCTCACGACACCAGCCATTCACCAGCCAGGAGGCCATCAGTGCAGCCACTTTCGCTGGTTTCTCAACCATATCGCACACCATCCAGGAGATATTGTTGCGGTTTGGACGATAGCGGAACCCATCTTCACGCAGCCAGGTCACTTGTCCGGTATCCATCAGGCTTTGTGCCATCGGGCCGTTATCGACAGACGAAACCCACATGTTGCGTTTCACCAGCTGATACGTCCAGCCGCCAGGACACGCACCGAGATCGACCGCGTACATGCCGTTTGCCAGGCGTTCGTCCCACTCATCAGCCGGGATAAAGACGTGAAATGCCTCTTCCAGCTTCAGCGTTGAACGGCTCGGTGCATCTGCCGGGAAGCGCAAACGCGGGATGCCCATAAAGAACGGGGAGTTGTTGGTCGTGTATGAGTAGCCCGTGTAGCAACAGCCAGGTGCAATAAAGAAGATATGCACAACAGGACGTTTTGGCGTCTCGTAATTCGTCAGCACGCCCGCATCACGCAGCGCTGCACGCAGTGGTACGGTGAACTTACGGCAGAACTTCATCAGTTCTTTGCTTTCGTTGGTGTCAGCCACTTCAACGCGCAGATCGCCCCCTTTCTCCACCACGCCCTGCAGCATCCCGACAATCGGCGTGATGCGGTCTTCAGGCGGAAGATCTTTGAGCAGTTCACCTGCAACAAACATCTGGCGGGCGAAGATCAATGAGCTGAACGGCAGTTCACGTACCAGCTTATCCGCGTCGTCAGGCTGGTAGCATTCGAACACCACATAGCCCGCATTTTCTTTGACGCGTGCAAAACCGAAGACTTCGCGCTTCGCCGCTTTATCCGTAATTTCCGCGGCGCACTCTTTCTCAAACCCCGGGCGACAATATAAAACAACCTTATTCATGAACAACGCCCTTGCGTTTCAGACGGATAGCTCCGATAAACATTAATACCCAACCTGCCAGGAAGCTGACGCCACCAACAGGTGTAACAAACGCCCACAGGCGCAAATGCGAGAGCGCAAGGCAGTACAGGCTACCGCTAAACAGCACGGTACCCAGCGCCAGAAATACGCTGCTCCAGTAAAACCAGATGCTGATACGGCGCTGCATCGCTACCGCCAGCCCAAAGATAGCCAGCGTATGGAACGCCTGATATTCAAGGCCGGTCTGGATCCAGCCCATCTCTACCACCCCTAAAGATTTACTTAACACATGCGCGCCAAAGGCACCCAGTGCGACAAAAATAAAGCCACTCACCGCGGCAAAAATCAGCATGAATCGGCTGGTCATGGTTCAGTCCTAAAGTGATACGTGCTCAGCACACAAAAGTTATTGATCATACCTGAAGCGGAATTTTTCTTGCTCGTTCGCCGCTCTGGACAGTATCCACTGCCGGAAGGCGGCTATTTTACCCAGTTCTGCCTGACTGTCATGACAAACCAGATAAAACGCATTCTTGCTGACCAGAACATCATTAAAAGGGCAAACCAGGCGGCCTGCCTCAATTTCGGACTGTGCCATTATGTTGTTCGCCAACGCAACGCCCTGCCCGTGAATGGCAGCCTGTAACACCATCGCACTGTGGCTAAAAATGGGGCCCTGCTGCACGTTTATATGATTAAGACCTAATTGGCGGGTATAAGTTTGCCAGTCACGGCGAGAAGCATCATGTAAAAGCGTATGCTGCGCCAAATCAGCGGGCGTCTTTAGCGCCTTGTCCCCCGTCAGAAGCAGCGGTGAACAAACCGGCAACAGATATTCTGCGTATAATTTCTCGACGCGCAAGCCCGGCCAGTTACCGCGACCATAAAAAATGGCGACATCCACGTCATCTGCCAGTTTGTCTTCCTGGCGATCCACCGCCTGAATTCGGACGTCGATTCCCGGATAAGCTGAGTTAAAGCTTGAAAGTCTTGGCACCAGCCATTGAATGGCAAAACTTGGCAATAGGCTTACCGTGAGTGCGCCTTTTGCACTGCGCGCCTGCAGCTTACGCGTGGCTTCGGTGAGCTGGGAAAAAATCTCTTTAATATCCTGAAAATAGCTCTGGCCTTCTTCAGTCAGGAGTAATGAACGGTTGCGGCGACGGAACAGCTTAAGGCCCAGAAAATCCTCCAGGGACTTGATTTGGTGACTTACTGCGGCCTGTGTCACAAAAAGCTCATCTGCTGCGCGGGTGAAGCTCAGGTGGCGTGCTGCTGCATCAAAAACACGTAATGCATTAAGGGGTGGCAATCGCTTCGACATGGTTATCTGGCTTAGATGTTAACGAGATTTAACATATAGGAAACAACGTTTAACCTATTAGTTTTTTTAATCTGAGCCATTATAATTTGTCCGTTGAGGAACTACCAGCAAATACCTATAGTGGCGGCACTTCCTGAGCCGGAACGAAAAGCTTTTTTTAGAATGCGTGTTCTGAAGGGCTTTTGGCTTACGGTTGTGATGTTGTGTTGTTGTGTTTGCAATTGGTCTGCGATTCAGACCACGGTAGCAACGCTACCAATTTTTCACTTCCTGTACATTTACCCTGTCTGTCCATAGTGATTAATGTAGCACCGCCAATTTGCGGTGCTTTTTTTTGTCCATTTTTTCCCCTCTCCAGCGTGTTTCATCTAACCACCTTGCCCTGCTTCCAAATTTGCGCGACGATCTACGGATCGAAATGAGGAATTCCATGAACGCTTTCAGTCCCGCACACTTTCGCGCACAGTTCCCGGCGCTGGCCGATGCCGGTATATACCTTGATAGCGCAGCAACGGCGCTCAAGCCGCTGGCCGTTATCGACGCCACTACGCAGTTTTACAGCCTGAGTGCAGGTAATGTGCATCGCAGTCAGTTTGCTGAGGCCCAGCGCTTAACTGCACGCTATGAAGCCGCGCGCGACCAGGTCGCACGCCTGATTAATGCCGAAAGCGGGAAAAATATCGTCTGGACGCGAGGTACAACCGAGGCCATCAATATGGTGGCGCAGTGCTATGCGCGCCCGCGGCTGCAACCGGGGGACGAGATCATCGTCAGCGAGGCAGAACATCACGCGAACCTGGTACCGTGGCTGATGGTTGCGGAGCAAACAAGCGCACGCATTGTAAAGCTCCCGCTGGGGTCAGATTTTCTGCCCGACGTGGCGCGTTTACCTGAGCTGATTACGTCCCGCAGTCGGATATTGGCCCTGGGGCAAATGTCCAACGTTACCGGAGGCTGTCCGGATCTGGCACTGGCTATCGAAATCGCCCACGCCAGCGGTATGGTGGTCATGGTCGACGGTGCACAAGGAATTGTGCATTTTCCGGCCGATGTTAACGCGCTGGATATTGATTTCTACGCCTTCTCAGGCCACAAGCTGTACGGGCCAACCGGTATCGGGGCGTTGTATGGCAAGCCTGAACTGCTGGCGCAAATGACGCCGTGGCTCGGTGGCGGCAAGATGATTACCGAGGTAACCTTCGACGGCTTCAGAACGCAGGACGTGCCTTATCGTCTGGAAGCCGGTACGCCAAACGTGGCAGGCGTCATTGGCCTAAGCGCTGCACTGGAGTGGCTGGCTGAAACGGACGTCGTTCAGGCCGAAAGCTGGAGCCGGGGACTGGCGACGCTGGCAGAAGAAGCGCTAAAAAAACGTCCAGGTTTCCGTTCATTCCGCGTGCAGGATTCCAGCCTGCTGGCCTTTGATTTTGCGGGCGTTCATCATAGCGACATGGTAACGCTGCTGGCCGGATATGGCATTGCCCTGCGCGCCGGGCAGCACTGCGCACAGCCGCTGCTGGCGGCACTTGGCGTCAGCGGTACGCTGCGCGCCTCCTTTGCGCCATACAATACACAAAGCGATGTAGACGCGCTGGTTGCGGCCGTTGACCGCGCCCTTGAATTACTGGTGGATTAATGACTAGCTCTGCTTTAGCCGGACACCCGTTTGGCTCCGTCATCACAGAAGAGACGTTAAAACAGACCTTCGCCCCGCTCACACAGTGGGAAGACAAGTACCGTCAGCTGATCCTGCTGGGTAAACAGCTGCCCGCCCTGTCTGAGGAGCTTAAAGCGCAGGCAAAAGAGATAGCAGGCTGTGAGAACCGTGTCTGGTTGGGGTTTAGCGTATCTGGCGAGAAATTGCATTTCTTCGGCGACAGCGAAGGTCGTATCGTGCGTGGCCTGCTGGCAGTGCTCTTAACTGCCGTGGAAGGTAAAAGCGCGGCAGAACTGCAGGCGCGTTCGCCGCTGGCGCTGTTCGATGAACTGGGGCTTCGCACGCAGCTGAGCGCCTCGCGCAGCCAGGGGCTGACCGCGCTCAGCGAAGCGGTGCTGGATGCCGCACGCCAGGCTCAGGCCTGACGTTCCGCCTTCGCCATCATCTTCTTCAGGGCGTGGGAAACCGCGACAAAACCGAAGGACGCGGTCACCATCGTGGCCGCACCAAAGCCTGAGGCGCAGTCCATTCGTTTTGGTCCTTCTGCCGTGCTTTTCATAGCACACGCCGAACCATCCGCCTGTGGGTAGACCAGCGCCTCGGTGGAGAACACACAGTCTACGCCCAGCTTGCCTTTGCTATTCTTCACAACGTTAAAGTCGCTTTTTAAGCGCTCGCGCAGCCTGGCTGCCAGGGGATCCTGGATGGTTTTTGCCAGGTCGGCCACCTGGATCTGCGTCGGATCGATTTGCCCACCCGCACCGCCGGTGGTGATCAGCGGAACTTTGTAGCGACGGCAGTACGCGATCAGCGCCGCTTTTGGACGTACACTGTCGATGGCATCAATCACGTAGCTGTAGCCTTTGCTCATGTACTCCGCAACATTATCCGCCGTTACAAAGTCATCAATCACCGTCACGCGGCATTCCGGGTTGATCAAACGAATACGCTCCGCCATCACCTCAGATTTTGCCAGCCCAACGTTATCACGCAGAGCGTGGATTTGACGGTTAGTGTTGGTCACGCAGACATCATCCATATCAATCAGCGTGATTGCACCAATACCGGTTCTCGCCAGCGCTTCTGCAGCCCAGGAACCAACGCCGCCAATACCCACAACGCAGACATGCGCATCCGCAAACAGCTGCAGGGCTTTTTCACCATATAAACGAGCCGTGCCGCCAAAACGCTGACGCCATGCGTCGCTGATTACCACAGACATAAGACCTCAGATGTAAAAAGGGTGAGGTTCTCCCTCACCCCTGCTCAATAATCTCTATACGGCTCAGAATACCATAATCAGCCGCTGAATACGTTGCCACCGCCAGCGGTTGTCTTCAGCACCCATACACGTCCGTAATGGTTATACCAGCCTGCACGGTGACCAGCATCCGGGCCAATACCCTGATAAATATCGAAGTGCTGGCCTTTGATTGCGCCGCCCACATCCAGTGCCACCATCAGGCGTAACTCGTACTGGCCGTTGAATTTGCCGTTATGATCCAGCAACGGAACTTCCGCAAGTAACGTAGTGCCCGCCGGAATAATCGAACGATCCGACGCCACCGACGCACGGCCAATCAGCGGTACGGCACTTGCCCCTTTTACCGGCGCAAAGTTCTGTGGTTTGAAGAAGACAAACGACGGGTTTTGCTCCAGCAGCTCTCGCACCTCGGCTTCACTGTGTTTTTCACCCCATTCGCGGATCGCCTGCATCGACATATCTTCTTTCTTCACTTCACCTCTGTCGATAAGCACCTTACCAATACTGCGGTAGGCATGACCGTTTTTACCGGAATAGCTGAAGAAGTTAAGCGGTGTACCGTCACCAAAATCGATGTAGCCACTGCCCTGAACATCCATGATGAAGTTATCCATCAGCGAGTTGCTGTAGGCCAGAACGTAATTTTCGCTAAGCGCCCCCGAGTAGATATCGGCACGAGACGGCAGGCGGCCGCGTTTTGGCGGCATACGGTAAATCGGGTACTGGAACTCACCCTGACGGGAGTGTCGTGCCTGAATCACGGGGGTGTAATAGCCGGTAAACTGGACGTTGCCATAGTTATCAGCCCCTTCCATCTGCCAGGCATCAATACCAAACTGGCGCATATTACGCGTATCGCCCCCCGCGCGCAGCCACTCCTGTACCGCGCTGTAAACATTATTCTGCGAGCCATACAGACGCGGTGACGCATTGCGGATCTGGTAGACCTGCTCGGAGAAATCTCCGGCGTTGATCGGCGCGCCGACGGCATCAGGTTGGTTAACTAAAGAGAAAGGCTGGGATAACTTCCCGTCTTTATACTGTTGACCGCGATCGGTCGGTTTGGAAGAACAGGCCGCCAGAATGGCTACCATTGCGCCCGTCATCAGATACTTCGCCCAACATCCTTTCATTATATCTCGTCTTTAAGTTGCCCATTTCCGCGTGATGAAGATAACAAACCCCCCGTTCTAAAGGAATGGAATCACATGCCCTTTGGCAAATTTTGCGCAAAAAATAGTCCACACGTATCGATGTCGTTCAATTTACATACAAAGTTAATGAATTATGTAAAAAAGGGGTTGCATCACAAACCTAACCGAGTATAGTGCGCATCCACGGACGCGGGGTGGAGCAGCCTGGTAGCTCGTCGGGCTCATAACCCGAAGGTCGTCGGTTCAAATCCGGCCCCCGCAACCAATTAAAATTTGATGAAGTACAAGCAGTACGGTGACGCGGGGTGGAGCAGCCTGGTAGCTCGTCGGGCTCATAACCCGAAGGTCGTCGGTTCAAATCCGGCCCCCGCAACCAATCAAATTTGAAGAAGAAGTTTCTGCAAAAGCAGAAAGACGGACGCGGGGTGGAGCAGCCTGGTAGCTCGTCGGGCTCATAACCCGAAGGTCGTCGGTTCAAATCCGGCCCCCGCAACCAACACTTCTTAAAACAATAAACACCCTCAAGGGTGTTTTTTTGTATCTGCAGTTTGTGGATCTGCCGGGCATTCCACCCGGCCAGGAAACTACCCGCGTCGCGCCAGCGTTGCCCCATCTGAGAAATACGCCCGTATCCCTGCCAGTATTGACTCTGCCACTTCCTGCTGGAATGTCGCGGTCTTGAGCTTACGCTCCTCTTCCACGTTACTGATAAATGCAGTCTCGACCAGAATGGACGGAATATCCGGGGCTTTGAGCACCGCAAACCCGGCCTGCTCGACGCTGTTTTTGTGCAGCTTATTAATATTGCCAAGCTTACCCAGTACCGCCTTACCAAACTTCAGGCTGTCGTTGATGGTCAGCGACTGAACCATATCAAACATGGTGTGATCAACATAGCGGTCACCACTTTTGCCCACGCCACCTATCAAATCCGAGGCGTTCTGCGTATCCGCCAGGTATCTCGCTGCGGTACTGGTCGCCCCTTTTGTGGAGAGCGCAAACACCGAGGAGCCGCTTGGCTGACGGCTGGTAAACGCATCTGCGTGGATAGAGACGAACAGATCCGCACGCTGCTTTTGTGCTTTCGCCACGCGAACCTTCAGCGGAATAAAGATATCTTCATTGCGCGTCATATAGGCCCGCATGTTGCCTTCTTTCTCAATTAACGCCTTCAGACGACGCGCAATTTGCAGTACTACGTCTTTTTCCCGGGTACGATATTTGCCGATCGCTCCGGAGTCTTCCCCTCCGTGTCCAGGATCAAGCATGATCACGATGGGGCGATCGCGCCCTGCTTTGCCCGGCTTCGGGCCGCTTTGTGCTGGCGGAACCTGACTCTCAAGATCGCCTTTGTTGTAGTCTTCCAGCAATGCGAGGAGCGGATCCTGAATATCCGTTGCATTCGCCGGGTAGAGATCCATCACCAGCCGCTCTTTAAACGCCGCGACAGGCGCAAGTGCAAACAGCTGCGGTTTCACATTCTGCTTCAGCTCAAACACCATCCGCACCGTTTGCGGATCAAACTGCCCAACGCGCGCTGATTTGATAAACGGATCATCACCACGGATCTGCGCCGCCATCCCTTTCAGGACGGAATTCAGGTTTACGCCTTCGAGATCCACCACGATCCGTTCCGGATTGCTGAGCGCAAACTGCTTATATTTCAGCACCCGATTAGATTCTACCGTTACGCGCGTATAGGTTGACGACGGCCAGACGCGCACCGCCACCACCTGACTTGTGGCAGCAAGACCTACCTGGCTGACGCTAAGCAACCACATCGCCCCTGCCCCTTTTAACAGGCGGCGACGGCTTATTGCTGAATTGGATCCCGACATGCTTCTCCCGAGCAAGAAATCTTATAAATACACAAAACGCCCAAATTGACCGAAAACTTTAACGAATGGCGCATAAACTGTCATCTATAAAAGGGTAAACATTCATACGTTAACGCACGCTTTACTTATAAATTTCTGTGCTTCGCCGAAAATTTAGACTTGCACACACGAACACAATCGAATAAAAATACACAAATTACGAATAAACATTCACTAAGGGTTGTCTCATGGTAAAGGAACGTAGAACCGAGCTGGTTCAGGGATTTCGCCATTCTGTTCCCTATATCAATGCCCATCGGGGAAAAACGTTTGTCATCATGCTCGGTGGCGAAGCGATAGAACATGAAAACTTTTCCAGCATTGTCAATGACATCGGCCTGCTGCACAGCCTCGGCATCCGGTTGGTTGTGGTGTATGGTGCTCGCCCGCAAATTGATGCCAACCTGGCGGCCCATCACCATGAGCCGATTTACCATAAGCATACCCGCGTCACGGATACCAAAACCCTTGAGCTGGTGAAACAGGCTGCGGGTCTGCTGCAGCTGGATATTACTGCCCGCCTGTCGATGAGCCTGAACAATACACCGCTGCAGGGCGCACATATTAACGTTGTAAGCGGCAACTTCATCATCGCTCAGCCACTCGGTGTGGATGATGGTGTGGACTATTGCCACAGCGGTCGCATTCGTCGTATCGATGAAGAGGCGATCCACCGTCAGCTGGACAGCGGAGCCATTGTCCTGATGGGGCCAGTGGCCGTTTCCGTAACGGGTGAAAGCTTCAACCTCACGTCAGAAGAGATCGCCACCCAGCTGGCTATCAAGCTAAAGGCCGAAAAAATGATTGGCTTCTGCTCTTCGCAAGGGGTCGTGAACGACGAAGGGGTGATTGTGCCGGAACTCTTCCCCAATGAAGCCCAGGCCCGCGTGGAAGAACTGGAGACAGAAGGTGATTATCACTCAGGTACCGTCCGTTTTTTGCGTGGCGCAGTAAAAGCCTGTCGCAGCGGCGTGCGTCGTAGCCACCTGATTAGCTATCAGGAAGATGGCGCTCTGTTACAGGAACTGTTCTCCCGTGATGGTATCGGTACGCAGATCGTCATGGAGAGTGCCGAACAGATCCGCCGTGCCACCATCAACGATATCGGTGGCATTCTGGAGCTGATCCGCCCGCTGGAACAGCAAGGTATTCTGGTTCGCCGCTCCCGTGAACAGCTGGAAATGGAGATCGACAAATTTACCATCATCCAGCGCGATAACCTGACTATTGCCTGTGCTGCGCTCTACCCATTCCCGGAAGAGAAGATTGGTGAAATGGCCTGTGTTGCCGTACACCCTGACTACCGCAGCTCTTCACGCGGCGAAATGCTGCTGGAGCGTGTTGCAGCCCAGGCGCGCCAGATTGGCCTGAGTAAACTGTTCGTGCTGACCACACGCAGCATTCACTGGTTCCAGGAGCGCGGCTTCACGCCGGTGGATATTGATTCACTGCCGGAAAGTAAGAAAGAGATGTACAACTACCAGCGCCGCTCCAAAGTGCTGATGGCGGACCTGGGATAATACGACGCCCTCACCGTCCGGTGAGGGTCTACCCTTAAACCGCTTCGAATATCGCGCTTAAGCCGCTTCGGCGCTCCGTCCGGGTGGCAATCGCCTGTACCAGCACGCGTTCATCGGTATACAACGATAACCGCTGGCGTGCGCGGGTTATGGCGGTATAAATCAGCTCACGCGTGATCACTGGCGAGAGCTGGGTCGGCAGGATCAGCGCCGCGTGGTTGAATTCAGAGCCCTGAGATTTGTGTACCGTCATCGCCCATGCTGTTTCATGCTCAGGCAGGCGGCTTGGCTGAACGGATTTCACGCTGCCATCCGGCATCAGGAACCAGACGCGCAGCCCCTGTCCACGGTCAAGCGCAATCCCGATATCCCCGTTAAACAACCCCAGTGCACTGTCGTTGCGGGAAATCATTACTGGCCGCCCTTCATACCAGCGAGAGTGTGGCACCCGGGTGATTTTACGTTTCTGCGTAAGCAGCTGCTCCAGCCTGTCGTTCAGGCCGCTTACGCCAAACGGTCCTTCCCTTAGCGCGCACAGAAGCTGGTATTCACCAAATGCGGCAATAACCTGCTCAGGTGTATTGTGCTTTTGGACACACGTCAGGAAATGCTGATACCCCTGCAGGGCATCATCCAGCATCGCCTGATACTCTTCCCCGGTTTGCAGCGCTTTTTTCTCGATATCGGTGAAGGTGCCGTCAAACACCGCACGCGTGGCATGGCGATCGCCGCGGTTTACCGCCGCCGCCAGTTGACCAATCCCGGAGTCACTCCCGAAGCGGTAGCTTTTTTGTAGCAGGCACAGGCTGTCACGTAGCGCGCCAGCCTGTGGGCTGCGCTCGCCTTCCAGCACGCATCCTGTTAACCGCGATAACTCTTTTGCCCGCTCAGCGGTATAACCCTGGCTTGCGTAAGTGCAGATATCCCCCAGCACCGCACCGGCCTCTACGGAGGCAAGCTGGTCGCGGTCGCCGAGGAAAATGACACGAGCGTGAGGTGGCAGGGCGTCAATCAATCGCGACATCATTGTCAAGTCGATCATTGAGGCTTCATCCACCACCAGCACATCCAGATGCAGCGGGTTTCCGGCATGGTAACGCAGGCGCTGGCTACCGGGCTGCGCGCCGAGCAACCGATGCAACGTGCTGGCTTCACCAGGGAAAAGCGCCAGCTGAGCCTCAGTGAGCGGCAGTTTTTGCAGCGCACCACCTAATGACTCCGTCAGACGAGCTGCGGCTTTTCCGGTCGGTGCGGCCAGACGAATACGACACTTTTGCTCACCAGATAGCTGAATCAGTGCGGCGAGCAGTTTTGCCACAGTGGTCGTTTTACCCGTCCCCGGGCCGCCAGAAATCACCGAGATCCGCCGCGTTAATGCCACGGCGGCCGCCACTTTCTGCCAGTCAGTGGCTTCCTGCGAAGTAAACAGAGTATTCAGCGTTTGCCGGAGATGCGCCTCATCACAAGGAAGTGGAGCATTGCTCTCGCTGAAGAAGCGGGCAACCGTCAGTTCATATTGCCACATCCGGTTAAGGTATAAACGCTCATCAATCAGGACGAGCGGCGTCTGGGTATCTCCCCTGCTCACGGCAGGTGAACTCAGCAATACCGCCTGCCAGTCCAGCGTATTACCGAGCAGGGCGAAGCAGGATTGCAGCACCGGAGGCGTTTTTTCATCAATGTCCAGACGCGAAAGCGGCAGGCAAACGTGCCCCTCACCCGCGTCTTTACTGAGGATTGCGGCTGCGAGCATCACGGCAGGCTGCGCGCCTGCAACCATCATGGCGAACTGCGCGTCAAGAGGACGCAGTAATCGTTGCTCTACTGCTTCCAGCAATAATTCCGGCATCGTCATGCCACCACCTCCGTGTTTGCCGCAAATACGCTATCCATCTTTTCAATCAATGCCACATCCGGACGCGTACGAAAAATACCCGAACCCGGATCAGCAGCATCTACCCCGCGCAGGAACAGGTAGATCACCCCACCAAAATGCGCTTCGTAGCGGTAATCGGCAATGCGATGGCGCAGGTAGCGATGCAGCGCCAGGGTGTATAGCTGGTATTGCAGGTCGTAACGATGCATTTGCATGGCTGATGCCATCGCCTGTTGGGTATAGGCCTCGCTGTTTTCACCAAGCCAGTTCGATTTGTAATCCAGCAGGTAGTAACGCCCTTCGTGGCGGAACACCAGGTCGATAAACCCTTTCAGCATTCCCTGAACCTGGCGGAAATTGAGCGGCGGGCAACCCGCTGACAACGGATCGTGTTCGCGGATCAGCTCATCAAGCACATCGGCCTTAAGAGGACTGGCTATAGGAAGATAAAACTCCATCTCAACCTGCTTATTTTTGGCCGTCAGCTGGTTCAGAGAGAAGCCCTGCTCCGTGAGCGGTGCCTGCAAAATAGCCTTTACCCAGTCGGTAAGAACCGGTTGCCATTGCGCATCATAACCGCCACTTTGCAGCATCTTCAGCACCCACTCCTCAGAGAGAGGCTGGGTGAAATCCAGTTCTTCAAACAGGCTGTGCAAAAATGTTCCCGGCGACGCACCGCGCGGAAATTGATGGGGTGTCAGTGCCGGTTCATCAGACACGCTACCGGTACCTGCGGCATCCACATCCAGTTTTGGCATCAGATCCTGCGCGATGCTCTGTCCGTGCTGTTGTAAACCGGAGTAGCTGGTGACGCGCCAGTCATCAGCAATGGTTCGCACAATCTGCCGGGCGCTGAGCTCAGATCCACACTGCTCTGGCATCTGCCAGCGGCTATTATCTGGCGACGATGGAATTTGCAGGGCAATATGGTCGCCACAAAGCGATTCAATGCACAAACGCAGCCCTGCGGCATCTTTTGGCTCGCCGAGCTGGATAAGCCGCCCCAACGCACTCAAATGAAAATCGCTCTCCCCTGTTTTCTCGCCACGACGGCGGAACAACGGCGCAATACCCAGGCTGCAGTGCCAGACGGAGCGGGTCAGCGCCACATAGAGCAGGCGTAAATCTTCTGCCAGGCGTTCGGCTTCTGCCAGTTCGACGCTGGAGTCGGCTTGACTGAGATCGAGCACCGCTTCAAACGAATCACGATCGTGGTAAAACGCCTGATCCTGTACGCGATAATTGGCGATGAACGGCAACCAGACCAGCGGATATTCCAGCCCTTTCGATTTGTGAATTGTGACGATTTGCACCAGGTGTTTATCGCTCTCCAGGCGCATCTGCTGGCTGGACGCGTTGCTGTTTGGATCGGCGATTTGCTGCGACAGCCAGCGCACCAGAGCGTGTTCACTCTCCAGCTGCGTACCCGCTTCCTGCAACAGTTCGCTGATATGCAAAATATCGGTAAGACGACGTTCACCACCTGCCGTCGCGAGCATATTTTCCGCGATGTGCCGCTGCGCTATCAGCTCGCGTAGCATCGCCATTACGCCACGTTTTTGCCAGCACTCCCTGTAGTGGACAAACTCTTCCACCACGGCATCCCAGGCGGTTTCATTGCTATTGAGCGCATCAATGTCACGCGCGTTCAACCCCAGCACAGAGCTGGCCAGCGCGCTACGAAGTGTACTTTCACGCTCAGGAGCCAGCACGGCCTGGAGCAGCCACAGCATCTCCTGGGCCTCCAGCGTTTCAAAGACGCTATCCCGGTTTGAGAGATAAACAGATGGGATGTTCAGCAACGTCAGTGCATCGCGGATCAGCGCTGCCTCCTGGCGGCTACGCACCAGCACCGTGATATCCGATGCTTTCACAGGAGTCGGGTCATCCCCTTTCCACAAAACCGCATCGCCACGTGCGCCAGCACTGAGCCAGTCGCGGATTTGCGCGGCACAGTGCTGCGCCATCGTATTTTGATAGTCAGCAACACCGAAACCTTCGCCATCCAGCAACCAGAAGTTCATCGCAGGCTGCACGACTCCATTGAATTCAAAGCGCAGGGCGGTATTTTTCGCGGCGGATTTCACGGGCTGAAAAGGAATCTCCCGGAACATAAATGCCGCATCCATGCGGCTGAACAACGCATTGACGCTCTCAACCATACCCGGGGATGAGCGCCAGTTAGTGTCCAGCGTGTAGTGGGCATCAACTTCACTGCGGGCTTTCATATAGGTGAAAATATCGGCACCACGGAAGGCATAGATGGCCTGCTTAGGATCGCCAATCAGCAACAGTGCGGTGTCGGGCTGTTGCCGCCAGATACGGCGGAAAATACGGTACTGTTGGGGATCGGTGTCCTGAAATTCGTCAATCATCGCCACCGGGAAACGGGCACGGATAGCGGCGGCAAGCGCTTCGCCATTTTCACTGCACAGCGCCGTATCCAGACGGCTCAGCATATCGTCAAAGCCCAGTTCTCCCCGGCGACGTTTCTCACGCGCTACAGCCTCGCGGATCTCCGTCATGGCGCGGGTGATCATCAGGTCGTTGAGGGTTAATGGCGCTGACAACAAGGCCTCGATGGCAACAAACAGAGGATGCTCCGGGACAACGCCATCGGTTTTGGTACGCTCAAGAAGAAAACGCTGAGAGAATTTTTCCAGTGCATCCGGGAGCTGATAGCCGCGCGTCTCCTCCTGCGCCCAGGCGCTGATCTTGTCGATCCATTTGCCCTGGTTACCGCGGTTAAATTTGCGCCTGTCGATCCCGGAATTTTCGATGATCGCCTCAACCTCGCCGGCTGACTCATTCCATTTTTGCTTTAAGGCGGCAATTTGCGCGACGATCTTCTCATGGCGTGAGGCCAGCGTTTCATCCGCTGGTGGCGGGGATTTAATAACCGGTGCTTCCCCCTGCAGATAACGGTCAATGGCGCGTAAAAGATCTTCCGGGCCTTTCCACAACGCGTGAACCGCTTCGGCAATATCGCGAGGCAATGGATAGCAATGACGACGCCAGAAATCTGCGCAGGCCTGATAGCGAAGCTCAGACTCATCTTCAATGAGCTGTTGTTCGAACAGCATGCCGGATTCAAACGCATTCAGGCTCAGCATGCGCTGACAAAAGCCGTGGATACTGAAGACCGACGCTTCGTCCATTTGCCGCTCAGCCAGTAGCAGCCAGTGGGCTGCCTGTTGCTTATCGGCAATCTCTTCCAGAAGGCTCGCGTAAAGAGGGTTATCCGTACTCTGGCGCAGACAGGCGATGCGCAGCTCATGAATATTGGTACGAATACGGCCGCGTAGCTCGGCGGTGGCGGCCTCGGTAAAGGTCACCACCAGCAGCTCTTCCACGCTTAACGGGCGCGGAAACGCTGCATTACCGCCGAGCCCTAACAGCAGACGCAGATAGAGCGCGGCAATGGTGAAGGTTTTTCCTGTTCCCGCTGAGGCTTCAATCAATCGTTCACCCTGCAGAGGTAAACGTAAGGGATCAAGGGACTCAGCGGTATCGGTCATTCTTTCTTACTCCAGGGCATAGATTGCTGCAAGGCACTGACGCTCTTCCAGATCTTCCAGCCTTTCGGGTTAACGTATTCCGTTTTCCCACTCTGGCTACCGGAAACCTGAGACAGTATGGCCATTCCCTGCGGTTTAACCACCGCCTGATGGAAGAAATCGGCAACCTTCTGAGGCGTCAGCTGTTTTATCTCGGCCACTACTTTATCACGCGAATCAAAATTCAGATTACCGCGATCAAAATCTTTGCTCAGTTGGGACGCTTCTTCACCCAGCGTCTGTGGCGGCTGCATCACCTGTGCGATAACGGCCTGCTGGATCTGAGCAAACTCTTCTGGCTTCATGGCACGCAGTTTTTCCTCCGCTTTCGGGAAGAAAGCCTGGTAACGCTGCCAGAGATAAGCAGGCTGCTTATCGCTACTTTGCAACAGGAAACCAAGCCCCCACTGACGACCCACGTTTATAGAGAATGCAAAGACCGCGTAGCCAAGCTGCTCTTCCGTGCGCAGCTGGTTGTAGAACCACGGTTGAACAATTTGTCCCAGCACAGCGCTCTGGGCTGAACTGGCAAATTCACCATAACCTTTAGGCACAAACACCGCCGCCAGTGCCGAATCCGTGCTGTTTCCCGCTTTTTCAAAAATCACATTCTGTTTTTTCTCAACCAGCACGTCCTGGTTGCGGCACCACTCTTTACCTTTTGAACCCAGCTGTGCACGCACGTTCTGCGCCAGCGTTTTGGCCTGTTCCTCACTCATGTTCCCGACAATCAGGAACTCAGGACGGGTATTGATTTTCAGCGAGTCACGGTAATCCAGCACATCTTTTAACGAGATGGATGGCAGAAGCGCGCGGCGTTCTTCGCGCTGGAAATACGGAATTTGGGACAGCATCTGTACCGGCATTATCGCCTGATCGTAAGCTTTACCCTTCTCCGCAGAGTCCATCATCTGCGCATACCAGGACTTGGCCTGCTCAAGCTGCTCTTCTGTCGGCGTATAGCTAAAATAGCCTTTCAACAACGCCTGGAAGAGCTGCGGCAAACGCTGGGTATAACCGTTTGCATTGACCATCAGACCGTTGTTCGCGTTGGTCGAGAAACTAATTCCCCCCACGGAGGCCTGATTGCTGAGCTGATCGAGCGCGATACCCGCCAGATAGTCATTAAGTGCAAACATCACCTGATTTTTGGCACTGTCCATCGCTTTTGGATTACGCAGAACGACGCTGACATCAGCCTTTGGCTCACTCGCAAAATAACGGCTTGGGGTGTAGACCACACGCAGCGTCGGCTCATCAATGATAAGTTCCGGGTGCGGATAGTCTTTCGTCGTTTTGATCAGCGAGAAATCATCCGGGATGTAGGGGTTCAGTTCCGGCAACTTCAGCGCGATCTCTCCGGCTTTTTTCTGCCAGTCCGCGAAGGTTTGTGGGCTGATTTTATCAACCTGATAAGGAGCATCCACGAAATAAGCCGTTTTGTTATGCGGCTCGTTCGGACTGATGTACCAGATACGGGCGTTCTGTGGAGTCATCATTGCCAGACGCGCTTTCACCGCCTCGGCGTCATACTGATCGGCAATATTAACTGCGTCCAGCGTGTGTTCCACCGGCACACGGATCATGGTATCCGCCAGCCATTCCACGTAGTCCATATCACGCGTGATAGACGGGTAACGGAAATCGAGATCCAGCACATGTGCCAGCTCGTCAAAATAACGTTTATCGACACCTTTATCGCGCAGCAAAGAGAGGTAGCTGAAGATCGCCGCGACCACGTCATCACGGTGCGCCAGCCCTTTATCCGTCAGGGTTGCGGAAATCGCCAGCACACCACTGTTGCCGTTCACGACAGGATCGGAGTCAGCACGAATTCCTTCCACCAGCCCCTGTTTTTGCAGCCAGTCAGAAAGTGTACCCGGGCTCCGGTTACCAATAAGGTAAGTCACCAGTTCATCGGTTTTACTGCGAAATTTCGCCGTGTTGTTATCAATGCGGAATTCAACGCGCAACACTTTACGCGGCAATGCCGGAACGTAGTGGATAACGATCCCTTTTTGCGCGTCAGTCACCACCGGCACGTTAATCTGCGGCTGGTCTATGTTTTTATTCGGTACCCGGCCAAATGTCTGCGCCGCCATGCTGGCCAGCTCAGGCAACGGTTTGTTGCTGTAAATAACCGCTTTCATCAGGTTGGCGGAATAGTATTTGTCGCGGAATGCGTGCAGAGCATCAAGCACCGGGCTGTTTGGTTTATCGCTCAGGGTATCGAGGTTACCACCGGAAAAACGTGAGCCTGGGTGTGCCGGGTTGATGGTTTCAGCGCTGACCTGCGCCATGCGCATACCGTCTCGCGTGCGGGCCAGGGTCAGCTCGGCATTGACGGCATTGCGTTCACGGTCAGCATATTTTTTATCCAGCAATGGTGCAGCAATGGAATCCGCCAGACGGTCAACCGCACCTTCCAGCGCATCATTTTCAACTTCGAGGTAAAACGCCGTGCGATACGGTGCCGTACTGGCGTTGTGGCTACCGCCATGCATTTTCAGAAATTCGGACAGGCTATCCGGCTGTGGGTATTTTTTTGACCCCATCAGCGTCATATGTTCGAGATAGTGCGCCAGCCCAGGATGGGTTTCCGGATCTTCCAGGGACCCAATCGGCACAACTAACGCCGAGAGCGATTTTACCGCCTGCGGATCGGAAACCAACAGCACAGTCATCCCGTTATCAAGGCGAATAGCCTGATACTGGCGGGTATCTTTTTCGCTCTTACGGATAGTTTCCTGGACGGGTTGCCAACCGGAGTCTGCCTGAGTGATGGGAGCCCAAAGGGCGACAAACAAAACAAACGCTTTCAACAAGGTGCTGCCTGGCATTACGACCTCTTTATCACGGCTACATCATTAACAAACTGCGTGCTGGACGCGCCAGCATCTCTTTCTTTGGGTACATCAGTCCGTGATAAGAAGTGCATAATAAATGAACACCCCATACTGTGCAATTTTTATACAGCACTCAGGACTGATTAAATTTAAACAACGGTAACAGGTAACGTTGTGCCTCTTCTGTGATGGCTCTGAAGGATCCCGGCTCAAGCGTTCGCCATAAACGTTGATACCAGACATCTTCCCCCTCACCACGTACCATCATGTTGCCTTCATAGGCCTGCACAAATTTACTCCGTGCTTTTTGCAGCGAAGCGTCATCCGTTAACATGGCATCATTCTGCACGTCATAACAGTTTTTTATCCACGCGCCACCACTTTCCGGCAGCAACAGCAGAGGTTTGTTCATCCCCTGACGGTAACCTTCTATATACAGTGACAAATAGCGTAACGCCTGCTCAGGCTCCATCGGCGGGAAACGCCATTCGCCCTCTTTACGCACAAAAATCCGGCTTTCACCTTTATGGCCGCCAGCGCTGTAGACAAGATGTTCGAGCCAGAGTTGCAAACCTTGTGAAACGCTGAGCATAGAGGGCCGCCAGCGCAAAAGCCCATCCGGCTGAACCTGACTCAGCCAGCCCGTTAGCTGCACACCGTTACAGTCGAGATCGATTTCAATGCTTTTTCCAGGCTGTCGGCATTCAATCACGCGGTCAGCAAGCGCCTTCATCTCCTGCCACTGTACATCCCAGGCAATTTCCCCGAACGCGCCGTAAGGCAGCTGCCCCGCTGCCCGATAGCGACGAAACAGCCTGTCGGCATCCTCCTGTTCAACCAGTGCATTCAGCAGCTGGAGGTTTAACTGATAACGCTCCAGCCCTTCAAGGGTGAAGGGTTCTGCATCAGGGATTTCGCTCTCTTCAGAACGGAAGCTGACCTGTAATCGTTGCTGGAAGAAGGCACGTACCGGGTGTGCCCAAAAACGCTGCAGTTGCTCAAAGGTCAGCGTTTCAATGACGAGAGGTTCAAGCTCCTGAATAAAATCGCTATGCGCCCTCCCCTCATTCTTCGCCGCCGGGAGCCACTCGCTGGCATAGCTCTGATATTCACTGGCTACATAGTTCGTCGGATCAAACGGCATACGAGTATGACAACAGGTGATGTGCGCTTTCACCCGCTGCTCACTTTCATCACAGTTACGCTGTTCATCGCCCGGTAAATAGTGGCTCTGCCCAATATAGTCCACCAGCTCCTGTACCAGAACAGACGGAAAACGTTCGCTGTTGTCCTGAATCGAACGGCCAATATAGCTGATATACAGCTTGTTCTGAGCGGAAATGAGCGCCTCAAGGAAGAGATAGCGGTCATCATCACGACGGCTACGGTCACCTCGTTTTGGTGTTGGACTCATCAGGTCAAAGCCCAGCGGAGGTAATGCTCGCGGATAAACACCGTCATTCATACCGAGCAAACACACCACTTTGAACGGAATAGAACGCATGGGCATCAGGGTGCAAATATTGACAGGCCCGGCAAGGAAACGCTGGCTGATACGCTCCTGGTCGAGACGTTGGGTCAGCTCGTCGCGCAGCAGTGACAAAGGCACGGTCCCGGTATAGTACGAACTGACACCTTCATCAACAATCGCCTGCCACTGCTTTTCAATAAGCGCCATCGCCGCTTCAGTTTCACTGTCCGGCAGGAAGAAATCATTGAGCAAATCCCTGCAAACCGGGAGCCACTCCTCAAGCTGACGAGGCTGCATCAACTCACGCCGCCAACGGTTTAGCTGCATCAGCAACGACGCCAGATGGCCGACCAGATCAGCGATTAACCCGCTGGACTCATCGTATGGCAGTACTTCATTCCACTCTCCCTGGCTGCTTTCCATCGCATAGCCCAGCAGCATTCGCGTCAAACCAAAGTGCCAGGTGTGCTGACCCGTTGGTGGAAGCTCAAACTCCTGCACGTTATCGTCATCTATCCCCCAGCGTACACCAGACTCATTCACCCACTGGCGAAGGTAGCGTAACCCCTCTTCGTTGATGTTGAAGCGTGCGGCCAGCACAGGCACATCCAGCAGAGCCAGCACATCTTCAGAGATAAACCGGCTGTCCGGCAGTGACAGCAGGCTGACAAATGCCTGCAGTACCGGGTGAGACTGACGCGCACGACGGTCAGAAATGGCGTAAGGCAGATATCGCTCGCCTGTCGCACTGCCAAAAACAGCCTGAATAAAGGGGCTGTAGCTATCGATGTCTGCCACCATGACCACAATGTCACGCGGCGTCAGCTCAGGATCGTCCTGCAACATGGCCAGCAGTTGGTCGTGCAGGATCTCAACCTCACGCTGCGGGCTATGGCAAACATGCACAGTGATACTGCGATCGTCAGGATCCAGCTTCCGCTTACCGTCACTGTGTTCAAATTCTTTGGCCGTCACGCCCATAACCGCACGGTTTTCCAGATCCAGAATGTCCAACTGAATATTGTGCAGCAGGCTGTCCGGGGGGATCTCAACAAACGCGTCCACATCACCTTCGCCTGACGAGGTAATGTCAGAGAGCATATGAATATAGTCGCGCCCCAGTTTGCCCCACGAGGCAAGCAGCGGGTTCGGCAAGTTCTGAATGCCGTTTTCATCGAAAAGCTGCGCGGCGGTCGCACTGTCTTTAAACAGCGGGACGGAACGTTCTTCAAAGAGCCGTCGACGCTGCCGGGTCACCAGCCGCGAAAACCAGCGCTGATCCTGAATATCACCCCAGTAGTGGCGGCAGGGATTGGTAAAGAGAATATGGATATCAATATGTTTACCCAGCGCTTTTAGCGCGTCCAGATAGACCGGAGGTAAAGCCGAAATACCACAGATAAACACGCGTGACGGAAGATTGTCAGGCCGCTCAGATGCGTTTTCCAGTATTGAGATAAACCGTTGATACAGGTTGGCACGGTGCCACTTTGGCTGGCCGAGCGTCTCCGTATATTCCACCAGCGCTTTCCACAACGGTGCCTGCCAGATTTGCGCGTCTGGTAATCCTTCCACCAGCGCCCCCGTTTCCCAGCTTGTCAGCCATTCCGGGCGGTACACTAAATACTGGTCATAGAGATCAGCGGTACGCGATGCCAGCTGGAACAGCTTGCGCTTATCGGTATCGTCATTGAGATAGTGGCGCAACATGGTGAATTCATCGCGTGTCAGCATACCTGGCAGCAGAGCCATCAGCTTCCAGCTCATACTTTGCTTGTTGAACGCACTCTGCTCAGGAATGTCCGGCAGTACACGGACGAACATCTCCCAGATAAAGCTTGCTGGCAGCGGAAAATCAATGTTCGCCGCAATGCCAAATTTCCGGGAAAGCGACATCTGCAGCCACTGCGCCATACCGGTGCTCTGCACCAGCACCATTTCTGGCTCAAAAGGATCGTCAAGCCGCTCGCGCTCAACGATAAATTCCATCAGCGCTTCCAGCACATCCAGACGATTTGAGTGGTAGACCCTTAACATAGACGCTCCCGACTACTGGCTGACCGGGCAATGCAGACGCGTCATCTCACCGCGTCGTCCCAGAGGAGAAATAAGTGTAACCGTGATGCTGACACATCCGGACTGTATTGTCTGCACCCGGTTTATCTGCCAGCCGCCTGGCAGAACAGTGGTACCCAACTGTGTCTGGTTCCAGGCGTGGTGCCAGAGCTGGCGATATTGATTAAACATGGTGAACCGGGCTGCCAGCGCCCGGTGATAACCAGACAGTGCCGTCACAATCGTCACCAGCAGCATCATCGCCAGCAATACTTCTACCATGCTAAATCCCTTTTCTTTGTTCAGGGTAACTGACATAGCGCCTTTTCCTTGAGCGGGCAAAAATCACTCCAGCCGTGAAGTGCAAAACGTATACGTCCTTCAGCAACCTCCCCTCCACGCCACAACAGCAGGCCATTGCTTCCGGCAATAAGCAAAACTCGCGCCTCGCTCAGCAAACGCAGGCAGACACGCCACGTCTGTACCTGCTTGCACTGGACCTCTGGCTGTAACGCCCAGCGTTGAACGCGCCCCCACTCCAGCGCTGACTGCACAGAAGCCTGCTGTTGAATCGAGCGGCTTTCGCCGCCAACCAGCGCGCTAAAGGATGTCAGTTGCTGATTAAAGCCGGAGAGGATCAACGTGCCAGGCACCAGCAAAAGCAGAACCAGCGCCAGTGACGACATCCCACGCTGACGGTTCATAAGTTAAACCCCGTAACGCTATAGTTAACCTGGTAAGGTACACCCTGCTTACCTGTGCGGATGGCGGCCAGTTCAATATTCAGCTGCGGCGCAAAACCGGAGTGTTCAACGCGACTCACCGCAAACTGCTGGATCACAACGCTGCCAGGATCCGTCAATTTTTCCCATCCTTTCCCCTCGCAAGAGGTTGCCCCACGCAAAGTTTCCAGCGCTCCGGATCCCAGACGAAACCCCGTACTCTCAGGTTCCGACGAAGAGGTATCCCAGTGACCGTTGCTGTTTGCATCCCACTGCACAATCACGCAACTTCCCTGCTCTCCAATCGCCAGAGCTTGCCCCTCACAGCTTCCCGCACAATATCCCGCACGCTGGAGCTGCTTGCCGATGGAAAAAAGGCGTTGCCAGACCTCCTCTTCAAGATCCCGCTGGCCTGATTGCAGTAATGTAGCCCGCTGTAATCCGGGTAAAAAGCGCGATGCACTTAACAACAAAAGGCTACTGATTGCAGTGGCAATCAGGACTTCTGTAAGCGAGAAACCGTGTTGGTTCATCGACATAAACGTTCTCCTGCACTACTGCACATCCTGATACGCCCCCCATTTGAGACGGTAATCAACCATTCCCCCGCCCGGCTTTGTACCCGTACTCGTCCCGCCCAGGCCGTATCCCTTAACCCATAAAATCCTAATGAGGGTGTTATCTCGCTTACCGTGATATCAGGCCAGAGCATTCTGAACACAAAAGGGTTACCTTTCTCGCAACCCTGCACGACAGAACTCATTAAACAGATACGTTCCCCATCCTGTTGAAGTGTGATCAGGTGATCGCGGTTATGCCGGTTTGCATCGTTGCGCAGGAATACCAGGTAATCACGTACCTGTCCGGCTGTTTGCCACAGCCGCTGCTGCCGTTGCCAGCGGTCCCAGCCATACAGCCCTGAGGCACTAAGAATAACGACCAGCGAGATGGCGACCAGGGTTTCGATAAGCGTAAAGCCGTTCTCTTTTTTCATGCCGGAAGTGTGGCGAAGGACGGGAAACGTGACGAGTTGTAAATCAGGGCTTTACGAGCCGTTATCCAGAGAATGTTATCGGTTGCAGGACGTTGCATTATTTCTGGATGCAGCCCCGAAAAACAAAGCAGAGGCGAAAAAAAACCGGCGCTAAAAAGCACCGGTTGTGTGAGTATTTGCCGTATCAGATAGCAACGGGCGCTTTGATGCCAGGATGCGGGTCGTATCCTTCAATTTCAAAATCATCAAAGCGGTAATCGAAGATCGATTCCGGCTTACGTTTGATAACCAGCTTCGGCAGTGCGCGCGGTTCGCGGGTCAGCTGAAGATGCGTCTGTTCCATGTGGTTGCTGTACAGGTGGGTATCGCCACCCGTCCAGACAAAATCACCCACTTCCAGGTCACACTGCTGTGCCATCATATGAACCAGCAACGCATAGCTGGCAATGTTAAACGGCAGGCCGAGGAACACGTCGCAGGAGCGCTGATAGAGCTGGCAAGAGAGTTTGCCGTCAGCCACATAAAACTGGAAGAACGCATGGCACGGTGCCAGCGCCATTTTATCCAGTTCACCCACGTTCCAGGCAGAAACGATAATACGGCGCGAGTCCGGGTCGTTTTTCAGCTGGTTCATCACGGTGGTGATCTGGTCAATATGGCGGCCATCAGGCGTTGGCCATGCACGCCATTGCTTACCGTAAACCGGGCCCAGGTTGCCGTTTTCATCTGCCCATTCGTCCCAGATAGAGACATTGTTTTCATGCAGATAAGCAACGTTGGTATCGCCTTGCAGGAACCAGAGCAGTTCATGAATGATCGAGCGCAGGTGGCAGCGCTTTGTCGTCACCAGTGGGAAGCCTTCTTGCAGATTGAAGCGCATCTGGTGGCCAAAAATGGAGAGCGTGCCGGTGCCGGTACGGTCATTTTTCGGCGTGCCCTCATCGAGCACTTTTTTCATCAATTCAAGATACTGTTTCATGGTTCCTCAGGAAAGTTGTTGCTGTGAGCGACGACGATACGCCCAAATCATCATAATGACACCCGCTACGATCATCGGAATGGAGAGGATCTGCCCCATACTGATGTACTGAACCCACTCGCCAGTAAACTGCGCATCCGGCTGGCGGAAGAACTCGACGATGATACGGAACGCACCGTAGCCAATCAGGAACAGGCCGGAGACAGCCCCCATTGGACGCGGTTTGCGGATAAACAGATTCAGGATGATAAACAGCACCACGCCTTCCAGTACCAGCTCATAAAGCTGGGACATATGGCGCGGCAGAACGCCGTAGGTATCGAAGATGGATTGCCACTCAGGGTGAGATGGTAACAGTGCCATGTCCTCTGCGCGGGAGCCAGGGAACAGCATAGTGAAGGAAACGCTCGGATCGACACGCCCCCACAGTTCGCCATTAATGAAGTTGCCCAGACGACCCGCACCAAGACCAAATGGGATCAGCGGAGCAATAAAATCAGAGACCTGGAAGAAGTTGCGTTTGGTACGTTTGGCAAAAATCACCATGACCAGGATCACGCCAATCAGGCCGCCGTGGAAGGACATACCGCCATCCCAGACGCGGAACAGATAGAGCGGATCGCTCAGGAACACCGGGAAGTTATAGAACAAAACGTACCCAATACGGCCACCGAGGAATACGCCGAGGAAGCCCGCATACAGCAGGTTTTCTACTTCGTTTTTCGTCCAGCCGCTACCCGGACGACCAGCGCGACGGCCAGCCAGCCACATAGCAAAAATGAAACCCACCAGGTACATCAGGCCGTACCAGTGAAGCGCTACAGGTCCAACAGAAAAAATGACCGGATCGAATTCCGGAAAATGCAGATAACCACTGTTCATCTGTCACCACAAGATGTTGTTATTCCGCTGAAAGTGGACAGCGGTAGACATGCGCTTCTGTTGTTAGCAGAAGCTCCAAAGTTGCGAATCATAGCATAAGGCAGGCGCTGAGGATGCGCCTGAGATGTAAAAGATGTGTATAGAGGATGGTGCTGCGTGTTGCCTCTCCCACAGCGAGAGGGAGACGGACAGACTAACGACCGCCACGGATCAAACCACCCATGCCGCGTCGCTCCATAAAAGCAGCGACCTGGTGGCGAACCTCAGTAGCCAGCTGGGCTTCAAGACTGCGCTCCGCCAGCTCGCGGGCATCGTCAAATTCGATATGACGTAACAGGTATTTCACTCGCGCAACAGAACGGCCGTTCATGGATAAATGGCGGAACCCCAGACCAATCAGGATCGCAACGCACATTGAATCTCCGGCCATTTCACCGCACAGGCGCAGGTCGAGACCGCACTGTTCCGCTTCACGAGCGATCATCGCTAATGCCCGAAGCATCGCCGGGTGCAGGCTGTCATAGATACTGGCAACGCGTGTGTTGTTACGATCAACGGCCAGCATATACTGCGTCAGGTCGTTAGTCCCGACAGAGATAAAATCGACGCGGCTCGCCAGCTGCGGCAACATAAAGACCATTGAAGGCACTTCGAGCATGACGCCGATCCGTGGTTTAGGGATCGCATAGCCAATCATCTCTTCAACTTCGCGCCCTGCACGTTCGATCAACCGCCGAGCCTCATCGATCTCATCAATACTGGTGACCATCGGCAGCAGGATGCTCAGATTGCCCGTCGCCGCATTCGCGCGCATCATGGCACGCACCTGAACCAGGAAGATCTCCGGTTGATCGAGCGTAATGCGGATCCCACGCCAGCCCAGGCACGGGTTTTCTTCGCTGATAGGCATGTACGGCAGCTGTTTATCGGCTCCGACATCCAGAGTACGCAGCGTGACAGGTTTGTCGTTAAACATCTGCAGCATCCCCTGATACTGCGCAACCTGCTCTTCTTCTGACGGGAAGCCGCTTTGCAGCATGAACGGGATTTCTGTGCGATATAAACCGATACCGTCGATGCGGCTACCGAGTTTTTCTTCGTGCTCGGGGCTTAAACCGGCGTTAAGCATAACTTTGATCCGCTCGCCGCTTTTGAGCTGCGCGGGCAGGTTGACGTCATCTTCCGCCAGCTTACTTAATTCATTTTCTTCACTGATCAGGCGCTGGTATTCCTGGAGCAGAGCCGGCTCAGGATCGACCAACAGCTCACCGCGATACCCGTCCACCACCAGGGTGCGTCGGTGCAGCACCGACGGCTGGATATCAGCGCCCATCACGGTAGGAATACCGAGAGCACGTACCATAATGGCCGCATGGGAGTTGGCTGCGCCATCACGCACCACTACGCCCGCCAGCCGATCCTGCGGTAGCTCAGCCAGCGTTGTCGCCGAGAGTTCATCGGCAACCAGGATAAACCGTTTTGGCCAGGCATTCGCCCCCTGAATGGTATCATCGAGGTGGAACAGCAGACGCTGCCCCAGGGTGCGTAAATCCCCGGCACGCTCTTTCAGGTAACCATCGGTCAGTGCGGCAAATTGCTCAGCAAACTTTTCGATGACCTTTTTAACGGCCCATTCCGCTACGAAGCCTTTATCAACTTCAGCAAAAAGCTCACGGCGCAGACGCGCGTCGGAAAGCAGGTGCGAGTAGAGGTCAAAAATGGCCGCCGTCTCTTTTTGCGCTCCCGCCGCAAAACGCTTGCTGTAACGACGAAACTCGTTCGCCGCCTCTTCCAGCGCGGTGGTAAGGCGCTCGCGCTCAAGCGCTTCATCAAGCGTGGAGGCTTCGTAAACCTGCTCCATCAATGGCAGCGTGGCATCCATCCAGCCTTCGGCAATCGCCACGCCCGGAGACGCCGGAAGTGCGCGAATGCGCGTATGACGATACTGACCAAAGAGTGCAGCCAACTGAGACTGGGAGAGGATCGCGGCCATCTGCGTGGCCAGCGTCACGAGGAAAGACTCTTCGCTTTCGTCGTACTGACGCAGTTCTCGCTGCTGAACAACGAGAACACCCAGCAACTGACGACGCTGAATGATCGGCACGCCCAGGAATGCGCGGAAACGCTCTTCTTTTACGGAAGGGATGTATTTAAAGCTGGGGTGTTTTTGCGCGTCCGCAAGGTTGATGGGCTCTGCAAGCCGCCCCACCAGACCCACGATACCTTCATCAAACGCGAGCGTAACGGTACGGCCCCGAGGTTTTTTCAAACCACGGGTCGCCATCAGGTAATAACAGCGCCGGTCATGGTCGGCCAGATACACCGAACAGACTTCGGTCTCCATCGCAAGACAGATGTCAGTGACCAGAATATTCAACGCCTCGTTCAAACGAGGCGCACTGGCCACCTTCTCGACTATTTCTCGCAAGCGGGTGAGCATGATTTGCGTAGCTTAACCTCTTTTACGTCGCCAGGCAGGTGCGCTTTGCGGCTTAGGTGGGATCTCCTGAAGCTGCATAACAACACTTGCGAACTCTTTCATCACCCTACGGTAAACATCGCGCTTAAATGACACGACCTGACGAACAGGATACCAATAGCTCACCCAACGCCAGCCATCAAACTCCGGCGTACTGCTGGTTTGCATATTGATATCTGAATCGTTGCCCACCAACTGCAATAGAAACCACTTTTGTTTCTGGCCGATACAAACCGGCTTTGTGTCCCAACGCACCAAACGTTTCGGTAACTTGTAACGCAACCAGTTGCGGGTCGAAGCCAGAATGCGAACATCTTTTCGGCTTAAACCAACCTCTTCAAACAGCTCCCGGTACATCGCTTGTTCTGGGGACTCTCCCGGGTTGATCCCGCCTTGCGGGAACTGCCAGGAGTGCTGACCATATCGTCGGGCCCACATGACCTGGCCCTGACGATTACAAATTACTATTCCTACGTTCGGGCGGTAGCCATCGTCATCAATCACCGGACTACCCCAAACTAAACCTTATATATGAACGATTGTTTCACACTACAGAGAGGCGGTAAACCACTCTCTTACAGGCCTGCAACCTAATAACATTTGAATAACTCACAAATATACGCTGAGTTATAAACAGATGAGTTGCCGTAAGGGCAATTTTATTCACCTTTTCTGTGGATATAGTTGTGAAGAAGTATGGAATTACCGATGAACAACCTGAATCCCCGTTCAGAACGCCACGTATCCCCATAAAAATAATATTATTATTTTCATAACGTTAACCTTAACTCCATCGCCATAAAACGTAATAACGTGATGATCATCACATCAGCGATCGTCATACTGATGAAAGATCGAACAGCGTCGGTTTTATCCACAGATTGTGCCAATAAGTTAGGCACAAATTGTCTGAAAATTCGATTTTCATCGCACGTCAAGGCTGTAAATTGAAACAGTAGTACGGGTTATTCCCAGTTATCCCACTTTTCTGTGGATAACATGGTGTAAGATCCTGTTTATTGTCAGTGACCAGATTTGGACAACCTGTTTTATGGCTGTACAGGAAGAATTTTCGCCATCCAAAACAACCTATAAATCATGCACATGGCATATTCGTACAGAAAAAGTTAAACTCTATCCACAGGGGATAATTTCTTAGTTCATTTTTTAATCAAAAGGTTACCTTCATGCACCCGCTTGCACCCTTACTTTCTCCCCCTTCCAGCGAAACCCAACTGCTGGACCAGGCACAGCGTCTCGCTGGCTTTTCGCTCGGCGACCTGGCGGCACTGGCAGGTTTGCCGATCCCTAACGATCTGAAGCGGGATAAAGGCTGGATCGGCATGTTGCTGGAGCTGTGGCTGGGTGCAAGTGCGGGGAGTAAGCCAGAGCAAGATTTTGCCGCTCTGGGTGTCGAGCTGAAAACCATTCCTGTCGACAGCCAGGGGAAACCGCTGGAAACCACCTTTGTTTGTGTCGCACCGTTAACCGGCAATACCGGCGTAACGTGGGAAACCAGCCACGTTCGCCATAAGCTGAAGCGAGTGCTATGGGTACCGGTAGAAGGTGAACGCCAGATCCCACTGGCTGAACGTCGCGTGGGCACACCGCTGCTCTGGAGCCCGGATGAGAGCGAAGAGAGACAGCTATGCCAGGACTGGGAAGAGCTGATGGATATGATCGTGCTGGGTCATGTAGAGCGCATCACCGCCCGACACGGTGAAGTGTTACAGCTGCGTCCGAAAGCGGCCAACAGTAAAGCGCTCACCGAGGCGATAGGCGCACAGGGTGAACCGATACTGACCTTGCCACGCGGCTTTTATCTTAAAAAGAATTTCACCGGTGCGCTGCTCGCACGCCATTTTTTACTAAAAACATAGTTTTTAACGAAGTTTGAGAGCTATTAAACACAATTAGCTGGTTTTTAAGATTTTACTGCTTCCTCCTGTCGGAATATCGGGTTATTACTACACTATGATGTGATACAAGCCAGGTGAGGACGATAACGATGAAAAAATGGGCAGTGTTAATTTCAGCAGTCGGTTTAGCGTTTGCAGTATCGGGCTGTAGCAGCGATTACGTTATGGCGACGAAGGATGGCAGGATGATCCTGACCGACGGCAAACCCGAAGTCGACGATGATACCGGACTGGTGAGCTACCGCGACCAGGAAGGCAATAAAATGCAAATCAACCGTGACGAAGTTTCGCAAATTATCGAGCGATAAACAGATAAAGGTCAGTGGCTTGCTGGCCTTTTTGATTTTTTCCTTCCCCTTTTGCTTCCCCTCTGCCATGTTTATATTCCTTTGTCGGGAGGTTCCTGACGCGGTCTGTACACAAAATCATTCAAGTTGCATCAGGACAGCAAGTCAGCTTGATGGATGACGTATCTACATGTCTATTGAAGGAAGTCGACTATGCTTTATCACCGTATCCCCCACAGCGCTCTGGAGATAAGTCAACTGGGGTTGGGCACGATGACATTTGGTGAACAAAACAGCGAAGCCGATGCCCATGCACAACTCGATTATGCCGTCAGCCAGGGGATTAACCTGATTGATGTTGCAGAGATGTACCCCGTACCTCCACGCCCGGAGACGCAGGGGTTAACCGAAACCTACGTGGGTAACTGGCTGGCAAAACGCGGTAACCGCGAAAAGCTGATTGTGGCCTCGAAAGTCAGCGGCCCCTCGCGCAACAACGATGCCGGGATCCGTCCAAATCAGATCCTCGATCGCAAGAATATCCGCGCCGCGCTGGATGCCAGCCTGAAGCGCCTGCAAACCGATTATCTCGATCTCTACCAGGTTCACTGGCCGCAGCGTCCAACCAACTGCTTCGGTAAGCTCGGCTACAGCTGGAATGAGAGCGCACCGGTCGTGACCCTGCTGGAAACACTGGAAGCGCTGACGGAGTGCCAGCGTGCGGGTAAGATCCGCTACATTGGTGTCTCTAACGAAACGGCCTTTGGCGTGATGCGTTATCTGCACCTGGCAGATAAGCACGATCTGCCGCGCATCGCCACTATCCAGAACCCCTATAGTCTGCTGAACCGCAGCTACGAAGTGGGTCTGGCCGAAGTGACACAGTATGAAGAAGTGCCGTTGCTCGCTTACTCATGCCTGGGCTTTGGTACACTCACGGGGAAATACCTGAACGGCGCGAAACCTGCCGGTGCGCGTAACACCCTCTTCAGCCGCTTCACCCGATACAGCGGTGAGCAGACCCAGAAAGCCGTTGCAGCCTACGTTGATATCGCGAAGCGTCACGGTCTTGATCCCGCACAGATGGCACTGGCCTTCGTGCGCCGTCAGCCGTTTGTTGCCAGCACCCTGCTGGGTGCGACAACAATGGAACAGTTGAAAACCAACATCGAGAGTTTCCATCTGAACCTGAGCGAAGAGGTGTTAGCGGAGATTGAAGCGGTGCATCAGGTTTATACCTATCCGGCCCCGTAATAAACGCAAAACGGCAACTCTGTTGCCGTTTTTGCTGAGGGTTCCCCACAAATTAATGTGGCAGCACATCATTCCCTCGCCCCTTTGGGGAGAGGGTTAGGGTGAGGGCATCAGGCCGCACATATCAACGGCGACGCTGCCAGACCCACAATCCGGCAATCGCCAGCGCAAACAGCGCCCCGAACCCGACGCCAATGCCTACCACTGGCACACCCACTTTCACTGCCAGAGAATAAAGCCCCAGCATCAACAGCATGGCCATGTTTTCGCCGAGGTTCTGCACAGCAATGGCATTACCCGCCCCAACGGTCTGCTTTCCACGCTCCTGTAACAGCGCATTCAGCGGCACCACGAAGAAACCGCCCAGGATACCAATCAGGATCAACAGTGCGTACGTGGGCAGTAGCGCGTGTTGCAGCGAGAAAAGAAGTACCACCACTCCAATAAGGATCCCCGCCGGCATGCAGCGGGCAACAGTATCCAGCGTCACCAGCCTTGCCGCCGCTACAGCACCAACGACGATCCCAATAGCCACCATCGCATTAAGATAGGTCGGTGTGGCATTGTCGGTGATGCCCAGCGCCACCGGTACCCACAGTACCAGCAGGAAGCGCAGCGTGACACCCGCCCCCCAGAACATACTGGTGCCCATCAGCGAGAAACGCGTTTCACCGTTACGCCACAATACACGGCAGGCGTTGAAAAAGCTGCCGGTCATCGGCGTAAAACGCCAGGACTGACCAGGACGTGCTACCGGTAGTTTCGGGATAAACAGGTTGGCAATGACCGCCCCGCCATACACCACCGCACAAACGCCCAGCGCCACCAGCACGTGCCAGTCAGCCAGCACGCCCCCCGCGACAGAGCCGAGCAGGATCGCCGCGATAGTGGAAGACTCCATCAGACCGTTAGCTTTCACCAGCTTATCACCGGTCGTCAGCTCCCCCAGGATGCCATACTTCGCCGGGGAGTAAGCCGCAGCGCCAACGCCCACCAGCGTGTAGCCGATAAACGGGTTGAAGCCAAAACAGATACTGGCCGCGCCCAGCAGCTTCAGGCCGTTAGCAAACATCATCACCCGGCCTTTCGGGAAGCTGTCCGCCACCTGCCCCACAAACGGCGCAAAAATAATGTAAGCACCCACAAACACCATCTGGAGGATCGGCTGGCTCCAGTCGGGGTAAAACTCGGCTTTCAACAGCGCCAGGGTAGCAAACAGCAGGGCGTTGTCACCAAAAGCAGAGAGAAACTGGGCGGCAATCACCGCCATCATGCCCTTTGACCAGAGTGAAGTGTTAGTGTGTACTGACTCACGCATTTTGCTGTTCCGCCTGTTCAACCATGCCTTTCAGGGTCACAAAGTCGGGCTTACCGCTACCCAACACCGGAAGCTGTTTGAGGTAGCGAATATCACGCGGCACCGCCAGCTCAGGGATGCCGTGCTCGCGCGCATATTGCAGCAACTTGTCACGTTTAAGCTCGCTGTCGGTGGTGAAAAGCACCAGTGCCTCACCTTTGCTGGCATCGCTCTTCACAACCGTCGCATGCAGTTTGTCGGCGGATACCGCCGTCGCCAGCAGTTCAACCATCTCCAGAGAAACCATTTCACCGGCAATTTTGGCGAAGCGTTTTGCCCGCCCCTGGATTTGCACGAAGCCCTGCTCGTCGAAGCGAACAATATCGCCCGTGTCATACCAGCCTGTCTCAATTTCCCCGTTAACGTTTTCTGCCGTCGGCGCTTCCAGCACGCCCGGGTTTTCCACCCGCAGATAACCGTTCATCACGTTTGGCCCTTTCAACTGCAGACGCCCGCCATCCTCAATGCCCGGTACCGCCAGCAGGCGCGCGTCCATCCCCGGCAGAATGCGGCCAACCGTGCCCGGTTTCGCCGCCATCGGCACGTTAATGGATACCACGGGTGCGCACTCTGTGACGCCATAACCTTCCAGAATACGCAGGCCAAACTTGTCCTGCCAAATCTGACGCGTGCTGTCCTGCAGTTTTTCCGCTCCGGCCACCACATACCGCACGCGGTAGAAGTCATACGGATTAGCAAAACGAGCATAGTTACCGAGGAAGGTTGACGTCCCGAACAACACGGTGCAGTTACGGTCATACACCAGCTCCGGCACAATGCGATAATGCAGCGGGCTTGGATACAGGAACACTTCTGCGCCAGTCAGGAGCGGAGTAAAGAGACCGACCGTCAGGCCAAAGGAGTGGAACAACGGCAGCGCCGACATAAAACGGTCATTCGCCGTAAAGTCAGCAATGGTTTTGATCTGCTCTACGTTTGCCAGAATGCTCTTATGGCTGTGAACAACCCCTTTTGGGTTGCCTTCAGAGCCGGAGGTAAAGAGGATAATCGCGTCATCTTCCGGCTGCTGTTTAACCTGTGCCAGACGAGGCATCATCAGATGAGCAAAAATCCACAGCTTGTCACCCGTCGTAACGTCCGCTTTCAGATCTTCAAGGAAGACCCAGCGAACCTGGGTCAGTTGCTCCGGCAAGTGCCACAGCTTGCCTTTGTCCAGGAACTGGCGGGAGGTGAAGACAGTGTTGATTTGTGCCGCAGTGATGGCGCTGGTCAGCCCTTTAACACCTGCCGTGTAGTTCATCATCGCCGGAATACGGCCACGAGAAACCGCGCCGAAAATCACTGCCGCGCTGATCCCCGCATTAGGCAGCATCAGGCCAATCTTTTCGCCCTTCTTGCTGTATTTCTCAAGAATACGGCCCACAAACAGTGTTTTGGTCAGCAGCTTGCGATAGGTATCTGGCGTAAAGTTGATGTCTTCAATACAGTTTTTCTTCGCGCCATAGCGATATTGTGCCGACAGCAGAGATTCATACAGCGTTTCACGCGGGCGAACGGCCATACGCGCTTCCATCATAATCTGATGCAGCATTTCACCGGCGATTTTACGGCGATCGCGCGCACGCGGCGCTTCAGGCATCGGCAGTGACGTTGGCGGCAGAATATGCAGGGTAATTTTCGGGAACAGGCGCTGTTTCACCAGCCCTTTCAGGCGACCGAAATGGCTAAGCTCCGCACCTTCAATACGCAGTGGCACGACGGTTGCCTTTGACTTCGCCGCGACAAACCCCGCGCCGTCGTAGATTTTCATCAGCGAACCGCTTACCGAAATACGCCCTTCCGGGAAAATCACCACCGGACGCCCCTGCTCAACCAGGCGCACAAGATGTTTGATCATCATCGGTTTTGTCGGGTCGAGCGGCACAAAATCAATCAACGGTGCCAGCCAGCGCATAAACCACCGCTGGCTGATTGAGGTATAGACCGCAAACACCGGGCGCACGGGCAGAAACAGCGCCAGTAAAATGCCGTCGATAAAAGAAACATGGTTAGGTGTGATGAGTATGCGTTCGCCGCGAAGCGTCTGAGCATCGCCAGTGACACGGATACGAAAGAGAATACGGAAAAGTATACGGAAGAACCCAAAAAGCATCTCAACTCCCTTTGCCAACCAGTGTGAAGGGCTACGTTAAATGGTGGCAGATTACACGAGAAGTGCAGCAGGAGCGATAGCTAAAACAGGACGAAAAAAAACCTGCGCATCCGCGCAGGTTGGTGCAAGAGATGAGTACGAGATGCGTACTAAGAATTCTCACCAATCAATACCTCTGGGATTTCGACTTTATCAATCCCGTCGTCATTCTCGCTATCAGACAATCGCAACAGCCTGAGGCAAAGTGTAACTAAAGGTTCGGATTGACATTATTTTGACATGGTTACCCGTGTAACGCTTACACTGCCGGGGGTGTTCTGCGTCACGTTTGTCGATTGTGAAAACCCACTCCCCTTGAATGCACATTACTTTTCCGCAACACTAGCGAGTGTGTAAACGCTTACCCCTACTAAGAAGGTATTAAATGGCGACAATTAAGGATGTAGCTCGTCTGGCTGGTGTTTCCGTTGCGACTGTTTCACGCGTGATAAACGACTCCCCAAAAGCCAGTGACGCATCACGCCAGGCAGTACAGAACGCGATGGAAACCCTGAACTACCACCCCAATGCTAACGCCCGTGCGCTTGCTCAGCAGTCGACAGACACCATCGGGCTGGTAGTAGGCGATGTCTCTGACCCTTTTTTCGGCGCAATGGTTAAGGCCGTTGAACAGGTTTCTTATCAGACAGGCAATTTTTTGCTGATCGGCAATGGCTACCATAATGAACAAAAAGAACGTCAGGCCATTGAGCAGTTGATCCGCCACCGCTGCGCTGCGCTGGTTGTCCACGCCAAAATGCTCCCCGATGACGAACTGATTCATCTGATGAAACAAATCCCCGGTATGGTATTAATCAACCGTATTATTCCCGGGTTTGAGAAACGCTGCGTGGCACTCGACGACCACTACGGTGCCTGGCTTGCCACCCGCCATCTGATTCAACAAGGCCATACCCGTATCGGCTATCTCTGCTCTAACCATTCTATTTCCGACGCGGAAGACCGTCTGCGGGGCTACTACGATGCCCTGCGTGAAAACGGTCTGCCGTGCAATGACCGCCTGGTCGCGTATGGTGAACCAGATGAAAGCGGTGGCGAACAGGCAATGACGGAGCTGCTGGGGCGCGGGCGGAATTTTACCGCAGTTGCCAGCTATAACGACTCGATGGCCGCTGGCGCAATGGGGGTGTTAAATGACAACGGGATTGAGGTTCCGGCGGAAATTTCCCTTATTGGCTTCGATGATGTGCTGGTTTCACGCTACGTACGCCCTCGCCTGACCACCGTCCGCTACCCGATTGTCACGATGGCAACGCAGGCTGCGGAGCTGGCGCTGGCACTGGCGGAAAAACGCCAGCCGCCGGATATTACGCATCTGTTCAGTCCAACCTTAGTACGCCGTCACTCCGTGGTACAACCCGCTGAGACATCTAACGAATAGCGATAAAGGTGTACCATTTTATCCGGGTATTCCAGCCCATCGCCGATGTACTGCCAGCCGTAACGTTCGTAGAAGTCACGGCAGGCAGACCAAAGGTGTAGCTCGGTATACCCGATACGCGCGGCACAGGCGATGACATGCTGCTGAAGTTGCCCCGCCAGCCCTTTTCCTCGCGCCGTTTCATCCACATACAGTGCCGCCAGCCAGGGATAAAGATCCTGACGGGTAATGAGATCGCAGCGCCAGAGCCCCACGGTACCGAGAAGCTGTTCGCCCTCAACGGCAATAAAGGTCAGTGGTAATGCGCCCGGCGTCTGACTGTGCTCAACAATACTCTGGAAAAATTCCCGGGGCAGCCCGTCACCAAAGGCGTGCCAGATCCAGTCGATAACCTGTTCCGCATACTGTGGTGCGGCGTACAACGGCAGAATATTCACTTCATTTTTCCCCGAAAACCAGGTGCTGGTTTGAAAAGGTGGCCTCAGAGAGGCGCGATTCTGTGACGACGAACCCAACGCCGCCAGAGAGATTACAGGCGATGAGTTATAGCATTTTGGCATGCCACATTCCGTCATTTATTCCCGGCTGACGGATCGTTACCGAAAAGCGTGATCGTGATGGGGATTTTGCCCTTCCCGCATCGCTTATGCGCCGGATGGTCTGTGTTAAACTGCAGACCATTACGTGGAAGCAGGAATTTCTAATGGCAACAATGCTGGATGTCTCACTACGGGCGGGCGTGTCTAAAGCCACGGTATCGCGCGTACTGAACGGCACAGGTCAGGTTAAAGAGAGTACGCGTCAGCAGGTGTTCGCGGCGATGGAAGAGCTGGGCTACCGCCCGAACTTTCTCGCGCAGTCGCTTGCCAACCAGACCAGCAACAGCATTGGTCTGGTGGTCTCCACCTTCGACGGTTTTTACTTTGGTCGCCTGCTGCAGCAGGCTTCGCGGCAGACCGAGACGCACGGAAAGCAGTTGATCGTCACCGACGGTCACGACGCCCCTGAGCAGGAAGAACAGGCGGTGCAGATGCTGGCCGATCGCAAGTGCGATGCCATCGTGCTCTACACGCGGTACATGAGCGAAAAGACGATCATGAAGCTGATGAATTCCGTGCAGACGCCGCTGGTGGTCATTAACCGCGAAGTCAGCCAGGCAGCCGATCGCTGCGTCTTCTTCGAACAGCAGGATGCGGCCTTTAAAGCCGTGGATTATCTGATAAACCAGGGCCACCGTGAGATCGCCTGTATCACCGTTCCTATTCACACGCCAACCGGGAAAGCGCGTCTGATGGGCTACCGTAAAGCGCTGGAGAAGCACGGCATTCGTCTGGACGAGCGGCTGATCAAATATGGCGATGCGGGTATGACCCAGGGGTATGAGCTGTGCAAGGAGCTTATTGCCGAAAATGTTCCGTTTAGCGCCCTGTTTGCCTGTAACGATGATATGGCGCTGGGTGCGTCCAAAGCCTTACACCAGGCCGGGCGGCGGATCCCACAGGATATTTCGCTGTTTGGTTTCGACGATGCGCCTTGCGCCAAATGGCTGGAGCCTGCGCTCTCGTCGGTTTATCTGCCCATCGACAATATGATTGTCACGGCCATCGATCAGGCTATCCGGCTGGCAAAAAACCAGCCGGTTGAAGCGATCCCACCGTTTACCGGCACGCTGGTATTACGCGACTCGGTCACAACGGGGCCGTATTTTGATCAGACGAGTTCCAGCGCCAGCAACTCCTGAATGGTCTGGCGACGACGGATCAGTCGCGCCACACCGTTATCAAACAGCACTTCCGGCAGCAGCGGGCGGCTATTGTAGTTAGACGACATAGACGCCCCGTAAGCTCCTGTATCGTGCAGCACCAGGTAATCACCCGTCTTCACTTCTGGCAGCGCGCGGGTTTCCACTTTGCCCCCTTCCTGCTGGGTAAACACGTCACCAGATTCACACAGCGGGCCAGCGACGACCGTCTCAACGCGCGGCGCGTGGGTTAAATCACGGCCATCGGCAGCCAGCGCTGTAATGTGGTGATAGCTGCCGTACATGGACGGACGCATCAGATCATTGAAGCCTGCGTCAATCAGAACGAAATGGCGCGATCCCATCTCTTTCACGCTGCGTACCTGCGCCACCAGCACACCGGCCTCTGCCACCAGGAAACGGCCCGGTTCAATCTCCAGCTTCACTGCATGACCCAGATGGGCGGCAATTTTATCGCGCGCGGTGCTCCACAATCCGTAGTAGTGATCGGTATCGATCGCCTCTTCACCTTCGCGGTAAGGAATAGAAAGACCACCACCGGCAGAGATCGCCTCCAGATCCTGACCAAAGTCGACAACCTGGCGTACCATCGCGCCACATACCTGCTCAAGGTGACCGTAATCCACACCGGAGCCAATGTGCATATGAATACCCACCAGCGTCAGGTTGTAACGCTGCAACACCTCAAGGGCGGCTGGCAGATCGCTGTACCAGATCCCGTGCTTGCTGTTTTCGCCACCGGTATTGGTTTTTTGACTATGGCCGTGACCAAAACCCGGGTTGACACGCAGCCAGACGCGATGGCCAGGCGAAACCTGTCCGAGCTGTTCCAGCATATCCACAGAACCCGCGTTAACCGGGATCTGCAGCTCATGTACGCGCGCAAGCGTTGCATCGTCGATCAGGTCGGCGGTAAAGACAATCGCATCGCTGTCGGTCTTCGGATCAAACCCGGCCGCCAGCGCACGCTCGATTTCTCCCAGCGAAACGGAGTCAACCTTCACACCCTGCTCGCGCATCAGGCGCAGAATATGAATATTGGAACATGCCTTCTGAGCAAAACGCACCGCGTCAAACTGATGTAGCGCGGCAATCTTCTCGCGCACGATCTGCGCGTCATAGACCCACACCGGGCAGCCAAATTCGGCAGGCAGACGCAGCAGGTTGTCGGCGTTCAAATCGGTATCGGTCTGGTTAAGCGGGCGTGGCATGGTCTTCTCCGGGTCGTCACAATTTTTACTGATTACGCCACAGCACAAAGAGAATAAAAAATATCGTTTTATCGTGAGTCTATGCAAAAATGATATGGATAGCCCTCAACCCTCAGGTGCGCCATGCCAGCCGTCAACTTACGCCATATCGAGATTTTTCACGCCGTGATGACTACCGGCAATCTCACCGAGGCCGCACAGATGCTGCACACTTCGCAGCCGACAGTCAGCCGCGAGCTGGCGCGTTTCGAAAAGGTGCTGGGGCTGAAGCTGTTTGAACGCACGCGCGGCAGGCTGCACCCGACGGTACAAGGGTTGCGTTTGTTCGAGGAAGTTCAGCGATCCTGGTACGGGCTGGATCGGATCGTCAGCGCGGCAGAAAGCCTGCGCGAGTTTCGCCAGGGCGAGCTGTCCATTGTCTGCCTGCCCGTCTTTTCGCAGTCGTTTTTGCCGATGCTGATACAGCCTTTTCTGACCCGTTATCCTGAGGTAAACCTCACCATCGTGCCGCAGGAGTCACCGCTGCTTGAAGAGTGGCTCTCCGCTCAGCGCCACGATCTGGGTCTGACCGAGACCCTCGCCACACCAGCGGGAACACAGCGTGCAGAACTGCTCGCGTTAGATGAGGTCTGCGTACTGCCTGCCGGGCATCCACTTGCCCGCAAACGCGTTTTGACACCGGCTGATTTCCACGGTGAAAACTACATTAGCCTCTCCCAGACCGACAGCTACCGACAGCTGCTGGACACGCTCTTTGCCGAGCATCAGGTGAAACGGCGGATGGTGGTGGAAACGCACAGTGCCGCCTCAATTTGCGCAATGGTGCGCGCCGGGGTTGGGGTCGCGGTGGTCAATCCGCTCACGGCGCTGGATTACGCGGGTAGCGGAATTGTGGTTCGCCGTTTTAGCGTTTCAGTACCTTTTACCGTGAGCCTGATCCGCCCGCTGCATCGCCCGGCTTCCGCGCTGGTGGACGCGTTCAGTGAGCATCTGCAAGGGGGAATATCTGCGCTGACCGGACAGCTGGAGAAGGTGCTTGAAAAGACGCCCGACTAAACGGCGGGCATCATAAGACTCAGTTAAAACGTTTTGCGACCGCAGCCACACGCGCACCGAATTTCACTGCAGTATCCAGATCGCCTGACGCAATGGCACCTGCGTCTGCATCTGACGGAGACTGTACCAGCAGTCCAACAGAACCGCCCAGGTTATTGATATCCTGGCGGGTTGCCGCCTGAGTGTTCGACGGTGGCAGGCCCAGGCTCACCCAAATCCCGCCGTGCTGAGAAGCCAGCGTTTGCAGGTATTGCAGCGAGACTTGCTTATCACCGTTCAGGCTTGCGCTGTTGCTGAAGCCAGCAAAGACTTTGTCCTGCCAGCTACGTACGAACCAGGCTTTAGAGGTCGCATCAGCAAACTTTTTAAACTGCCACGGTACGCTCCCCATGTAGGTTGGCGCGCCAAAAATGATTGCCTTCGCATCATTCAGTTTTTGCCAGTCGCTTTCCTGAATATCGCCATTGCTGTCAATCGCGATCAGTTCAGCCTGCGCACCCTCTGCGACCGTTTCAGCAACGCGTTTGGTGTGGCCGTAGCCAGAATAATAGATAACTACAACGCTCATCGTATCTCTCCTGATGCAATATTACTTTGTTAATCAAACGATTAAATCTTTCCGGACATTGCTCTGCGAGTCAGTTGCCATTTTCGGTTCCCTGGTATCAAATAGAAACCTTAAGTCGTTTTATACACGCAAACAAACGCGGGTGTAAGAAGGCACCTTTACCTCACCTGGTTACCTTGAGGGAACCACCATGACTGATACTGCAATACTGAAAAAGGAGATGCCTCCTTATAACGTGTTCGATGAACGCTGCCCGACACGCGATGTGCTGGCGCGTATTGCCGATAAGTGGGCGCTGTTGATCCTTGCGCGTCTCCAGAACGGGCCGATGCGCTTTAATCAGCTGCAACGCGATATTCAGCGGATCACCAAGAAGGTGCTGACCCAGTCTCTGCGCAAGCTGGAACGTGACGGGCTGGTTGCGCGGGAAGTTTTCGCGACGGTGCCGGTGACAGTGGAATACAGCCTGACACCGCTCGGGCAGGCCTTAACCGAAACGGTCACCGTACTGGCGCACTGGGTGGAAAGTAATATGGATGCGATTGTCGCGGCGCAATCAGCTTACGACGCCGCCAACGCGCAGGCCTGAGCCGGGACATACCCGGCGCAAGCCCGCTCAGGAGAGCATAAATTCGACGGCGTCGGCAGCATGAATAGCAGCGGTATCAAATACCGGAATCGGGCTTTGCTCAGCCGGTACGAGCAAACCAATTTCCGTACAGCCGAAAATGACCCCTTCTGCACCCTGTTGTGCGAGTTTCTCAATCACGCGGACATAACAGGCACGGGAAGATCCGCTGAAAGTGCCCAGACAAAGTTCGTCAAAAATAATCTGATTAATGCGTTCTCTGTCGGCTTCTTCCGGGATCAGGCTTTCGATACCAAACTGGCTGCTCAACCGCCCACGATAGAAATCCTGCTCCATCGTGTAGCGCGTACCCAACAACGCCACGCGTGATATCCCTGATGCGCTTATCGCGCGTCCCGTCGCATCGGCAATATGCAGGAACGGCAGCGAGCAGCGGTTTTCTATCTGTGACGCCACTTTATGCATGGTGTTAGTGCAGAGCAGAATGCCTTCGGCTCCGGCACGTTCCAGCCCAAGCGCCGCCTGCGCCAGGATCTCCCCGGCTTTTTCCCACTCGCCACTCGACTGGCAGGCTTCAATTTCGTGGAAATCCACGCTGTGCAGCAACAGGCTGGCGGAGTGCAGGCCGCCAAGACGCTGCTTCACCCCTTCATTAATCAGGCGGTAATAAGGGATTGTTGATTCCCAGCTCATCCCACCTAACAGGCCGATCGTTTTCATCATCCCTCCTTATGCGTTTATCCCAGTGAAGCAAACTTGCGATCGCGTTTCCAGCTCTTTGTCCCGTCACCGCTTTTGCAACCCGCCTGATTTATCCAGCTGGCGCTTCCCCGGATAAAAAAAGGCGCTGTATTCAGCGCCCTTTTTTCATCACCACAGAATTATTCTGCCACTGGCTCCAGAAGTGCATCGCGTGAGCGCATGGCGTCACGTAACAGCACGCTGCCACAGGCAAAAAAACCGCCCAGAATCCCCGCCAGCAGCACAATTAAGGCCTTACCCGGGCCATCTTTCTTCACCGGCATGGAAGGAGAGAGCTGGTATTTAAACGGCTCAAGCGTGATGTCTTTAAAGGAGAGCTTTTGCAGCTGAGTCAGATAGTATTCACGGTTCTGGAAGTCTGCATTCAGTTCAGAGATATCCTTCAGATTTTTTTCAATCTGCAGTTTTTGCGCAATACCGTCAGCACCGAGCGCAACAGAGTAATCCGGGTCGTCTTTGACTGCCTGGCCATTGCTGTAGACCGGCTTCTTGATACCCGCCGCGTTGGCCACTTCCAGCGAGTAGTTAAGACGCTGCAGGTTAGTATTATGAATATTCGTCAGGCGCACACGATCCAGTTCCAGCTGCTGCTGTACCTCTTTCGTTTTCAACACGATCTGATTACGAATGTTCTGCATCGTCTCCTGCTCTACCATGCGGGAGATATAGTCAATGTAGCCGTCGAGAACCGTCTGAGCATCACCCGCCGTCGGTGCGGAGAAACTCAGCGTCCAGGAGACATAAGGTGCTTTATCAGCATCTTTTGCCTGGACGTTATCCGTTGCTGTCATTTTTTCTGCGATGTTCACCACCGCACGGTGCAGCTCCAGCGGATCAATATCAGTGCCTTTTAACTGAGACATCACGTACGGTGAGTTCTTCATGTACTCTTCCAGCAGCGACTGCGACTGAAACCTTTTGATGAACAGATTAAACACATCCGGGCGTGAAATTTTTGCGTCTACACCGAGCACCTGTAGCTCAACCATCATCTGGCGCAGCTGGTTCCACTGGGTCTGTTCTGCCGGGGTGATCACGGCTTTACTGGTCCATTTTTGCGGCATCAGAAACGTGATGACCAGACCTACCAGCGCGAAGGTAAAGGCAATGGCGATAATACGTTTTTTTGCCGCCAGCAGGACGTGCAACAATCCCAGAAGATCTATCTCTTTAGTACTGGCTGCCGGGGTGGCATAGTGGGGAAAATCGAGGTCCGTGTTTTTTTTGAAATCCATAGCTGACATAACTGTTCTACTTTTGAGGGTGCAGTAAATTTCTGCCTGACTGGTTCGTGGAGTCAGAATAATACAAGATAATAAGAATTATCTGAATGCCGGATAAGTCTAACTATGTGCCACCTACCAGAATTTGTAGTAAATCCCTTGATGGCATGTCGTCAGGATAACGGAAAAATAACGTCATTAAATAAAGTTAAATGAAGTAACACTGACGTTCAGCGGAGAATAAACGGGCACGGCATCTGCCGCAGAGATAAAAAAAAACCCGGCGAGCGCTGCTTCGCCGGGCAATAAAATTACACGCCGATATTCCTCAACCTTTCCCCTGCCATCAGCTTACGTTCGATATGTTCCAGCGTGACGCCTTTGGTTTCCGGGATCAGCCAGAACGTAATTCCGATAAACGCCACGTTCAGCACCGTGTAGAGCCAGAAGGTACCCGCCGCGCCAATTGCATCCAGCAGCGTCAGGAACGTCGCACCTATGATCATGTTCGACACCCAGTTAGTGGTGGTGGAACACGTGATGCCGAAGTCACGGCATTTCAGCGGCTGAATTTCAGAGCACAGGATCCACACCACCGGCGCGGCGCTCATTGCATAACCGGCAATACACATCATGGTCATACCAACGGAGAGCCAGGAAAGCCCGCTGGATGCAGTGCCATTATCAAACTGCATCAGGCAGTAGCCGAGGATCAGCGTGCCGATCGCCATCACGCTGAAACCAATTTTCAGTGCCGGTTTACGCCCGGCCTTATCGACGGTGAACACCGCAATAAAAGTCGCGAACATAAAGGTCAGCCCCACCACCAGCGTGGCGATCATCTGCTGTTCCGTGGTCGTAAAACCGGCCATTTTGAAAATACGCGGCGCGTAGTACATGATGATGTTCATCCCGGTAAACTGCTGCATCGCCTGCAGCAACATACCGAGAAACACCGCACGGCGTACATTGCGGTTGATCTTAAACAGCGCCCAGCCACCCTGTTTCAGCTTCAGGCTTTCGCGGATTTCATTCAGCTCTTCACGTGCTTTTTCAGAGGTATCACGCAGCATACGCAGCACCTCCTCTGCCTCCACGTGACGGCCCTTTTGCGCCAGCCAGCGCGGGCTGTTCGGCAAGAAAACCACTAACACAATCAGCAACAGTGCAGGCAGCGCCAGCACACCCAGCATCGCACGCCAGTTACCGCTGTAGCTGAAGTAGGTGTCGGACAAAAATGCCAGCACAATACCAAGCGTCACCATCAGCTGATACATACTGATCATCTTGCCGCGCACGTTCTCACTCGCCATTTCAGAGAGATACAGAGGAGCGGTATAGGAGGCAATCCCCACCGCCACGCCGAGCAACACGCGGGAAAGCAACAATATTTCAATACTTGCCGCAAACGCGGAGCCAACAGAGCCAGCCACAAACAGGATCGCCCCTACCATCAGGCTGTATTTACGCCCCAGACGGAACGAGAGCCAGCCGTTAAACAGCGCCCCAATAGCCGCACCGAGCATCATACTGCTCACCACCCACTCCTGCAGGCGACTGCTCAGCGTAAAGTGGTCGGTAATAAACGGCAGCGCCCCGGCAATGACGCCGATATCCAGACCGAACAGTAAACCGGCCACGGCTGCCGCAATAGAGACAAATTGATTCATGCGGCGGGTATCACGCAGTACGCCGGGCATGAGGGTAGAGTCATTTATAGAGGTCATAGTTTCCTGCCTGAACAGCGAAATTTGTCCACTGAAATTACGAGATAGCGAGAAAAAGTGTCAGGCCGTAATTCGTGAAAACATGGATTATTTGACTGCCATGTAGCGTTCTGTGATGGACATTACAATTTCAACTAATGATGAATATTCACCTGTTTTTATTAACATGTTTATTTTTAAGAATTAAATTTGTGATTTATGTCATCTATGATTTTTTGATATGGATTTTTCATCTTTACAGATATGGACTATGACGATTTTTGAGCAAAAAAAACCTCCACGCGGAGGCAGAGGTTCTGTCTGAAAACGGAATTAGCGTGCCAGCCATCCACCGTCAACCGCCACGGTGTAGCCGTTGATATAGTCAGATGCCGGAGATGCCAGGAACACAACCGGCCCCATCAGATCGCCCGGTAAACCCCAGCGACCAGCCGGAATACGGTCGAGGATTTCCGCGTTACGCTGCTCATCAGCCCGCAGCTGCCGGGTATTGTTGGTTGCCATGTAGCCCGGAGCAATCGCGTTGACGTTAATGTTGTGCTTCGCCCACTCATTCGCCAGCAAACGGGTCACGCCCATGACGGCGCTTTTTGACGCGGTGTAAGACGATACACGGATCCCGCCCTGGAAGGAGAGCATGGAAGCAATGTTAATGATCTTGCCACCTGTCCCCTGAGCGATGAAGTGCTTCGCTGCCGCCTGAGACAAAAAGAACACGCTCTTGATGTTCAGGTTCATCACGTCGTCCCAGTCGCGTTCGCTGAAGTCGATCGCATCTTCACGACGAATTAAACCGGCGTTGTTCACCAGAATGTCGATATGACCGAATTCCGCGACAGCACGTTCCAGCAGTGCCGGGATCACGTCGATGTTACGCAGGTCGGCGGTCAGGCTCAGGAAACGGCGACCCAGCGCGATCACGCGCCCGATGGTTTCAGTTGGCTCAACAATGTTGATACCCACGATATCGCAACCCGCTTCCGCCAGACCTAATGCCATCCCCTGACCCAGGCCGGTATCACAACCGGAAACCACCGCCACTTTACCGTGCAGAGAAAATGCATCGAGAATCATGTTGGCTCCTTACTCTTTCAGCACCAGTCGATCGTAGCCAAAAGAAAAATTAACGAAACAGCGTTCCATTTTGTTGGTGAACACATAGTATCCACAGCAAAATATGTTTTCAACTCAATTTAAAACAATGTTTCATTTTTTCATTTAAACATGCTGAAAATAACATTTTGATCACGGTTATTAAGGAGGATGCTGTTGGTTTTTGGGCATGCTTTTGCCGGGTGATGCTCACGCTGACCCGGCATGAAGAGTGATGTTGCGAGGAATTAACGCTCGATGGCTAACGCGACGCCTTGTCCGCCACCGATACACAGCGTCGCCAGCCCCTTGCGGGCGTTACGCTTTTTCATTTCGTGAACCAATGATACCAGGATCCGGCAGCCAGACGCGCCGATAGGGTGACCCAGTGCGATCGCACCACCGTTAACATTCACCCGCAGCGGATCCCACTCCAGCATTTTGCCAACCGAAATCGCCTGAGCGGCAAAGGCTTCGTTGACTTCCAGCAGATCCACATCCTCAAGCTGCCAGCCTGCGCGCTCCAGACAGCGGCGGGTAGCATAAACGGGTGCGATCCCCATTAACGCAGGATCAACGCCCACGCTGGCAAACGCTTTAATGCGCGCCAGCACAGGAAGATCCAGTTCCAGGGCTTTACTTTCGCTCATCATCATCACGGCCGCTGCACCGTCATTAATGGAAGAGGCATTGCCCGCCGTAACCGAACCGAGCGTTTCAAATGCCGGGTTAAGCCTTGCCAGCCCTTCGGCGCTGGCGTCGGTGCGAGGCTGCTCGTCGGTATCTACCGTAACGGCTTCGCCATTCTGACGCAGGGTGCTGACAGGGACAATCTCATCGCGAAAACGCCCGGAATCAATCGCGGCACGGGCTTTTTGCTGTGAACTCAGCGCCCAGGCGTCCTGGAGTTCACGGCTGATGCCGTACTCACGCGCCAGGTTCTCTGCCGTCACGCCCATATGGTAGTCATTGAATGCATCCCACAGGCCGTCATGTACCAGGCTGTCGAGTAGCTGGCTGTTTCCCAGCTGTGCGCCGGTACGGCTGTCGGTCAATACGTGCGGTGCGCGGCTCATGTTCTCCTGCCCGCCCGCAATCACGACATCTGCCTCGCCACACTGAATGGCCTGCGTGGCAAGATGCAGCGCTTTTAAACCAGAGCCACAGACGTCGTTGATGGTAATCGCGGATACGGTATTGGGCAGGCCGCCTTTCAGCGCCGCCTGTCGGGCAGGGTTTTGCCCGGCTCCGGCAGTCAGAACCTGGCCCAGGATCACCTCATCAATTTCATGTGCTGCGATCCCACTGCGTTCCACCAGCGCTTTAACCACCACGCTACCCAGATCAACAGCCGAGTGGCGCGCAAGCGCCCCCTGAAAACAGCCGATAGCTGTACGCAGCGCACCCACTATAACGACATCTTTCATCACGACCTCTGTGTTAAATGACATGACGATAGTAGAGTATTGTTATCGATAGTTGACGCAATTGTTTATAAAAAGTGAGTTTAGTCACAGGATTAGCGTGCATCCTGCAAATACTGGCGCAACCAGCTTCCGGCGACGCCTGGCGGGGATCGCTTGTTCCACAGCAGATCGATGGCAATGGTTCTCGGCCAGCCGGGAACATTCAGTTGCACCAGTGATTTCGCGGCGGCAAATTCATCCACCAGCGCACACGGCAACGCGCACCAGCCAAATCCTTGCACCGCCATACCCAGGAGTAACAGGTAATTCGGTGCTGACCAGACAGGTCCTCTCGCCAGCGAGGGTTCGCGCTCCAGGTAGGTATTCAGTCGCAGTTCACGCCAGCCGTGCAGCTCACCGGCCTGAGTTTCGTGTTGTTCTGCCAGGGGATGAGTGGCAGAGACATAAATGGCCATCCGGGTCTGCATTGCAAGCCGTGTGACCCCAATCCCGGGAGGGTAGCTGTCTCGTGCTTCCGTCAGCCCAATCTGCGCCCTCTCCTTCTGCAGCAGATCGATAACATCCTCTTCCTCGCCAATCAGGCATTCGAATTCCGTATGTGGAAAACGTCGATCGAACTGGTTCATGAGATCTTCCAGCACGTCCGGGTTGAGCGTATCGGAAAGCACAAACGTCAGGCGAGCCTCCGTTTGTGCCGTGAGCGACACCGCCAGCTCATCAAGCCGCGCACTGGCGGCAAGGATCGACTGTACATAGCCCAGCACCTGTTCACCCTGAGCGGTTAAGACTGGCTGGCGCGCCGAGCGGTCAAACAGCTCAAACCCCAGATCAGCTTCCAGGTTCGCAATTGAGGTACTGATAGTGGACTGGCTTTTTCGCAGGCGGCGCGCGGCGGCGGAAAAAGAGCCAGCAGAAACCGTTTCGACAAACGCAATGAGGGCTTCGGGAGAATAGCGCATGATGTATCTATTTTATCGATGGATACTATCTTTTATATATCATCTTTAACGATAAAAATAGACCTCAACACCGCCCATACTGGCGAATTAATGAGGTCACTATGCAGCATCAGGATGCACTCCAACGTAAATTGCCAGAGCGGATCTTTCATGCCGTCTGTTTCGAAGGCATTGCCACGGCGATCCTTGCCCCAACGGCAGCGTGGTTAATGCAACGTTCCGTTGTCGAAATGGGAGGGTTGACCATTATTCTGGCAACCACGGCGATGCTCTGGAACATTATCTATAACTTCGGTTTTGACCGTTTCTGGCCAGTACAGCGGGTAAAACGTACGGCAAAAGTTCGCGCATTGCATGCGCTGGGGTTTGAGTGCGGGTTTATTGTGATCGGTGTGTCCATTGTTGCCGCCGTTCTGGGCGTCACGTTGCTTCAGGCATTCACACTGGAAATAGGTTTCTTCCTGTTCTTCCTGCCGTACACCATGTTCTATAACTGGGCCTACGACACCCTGCGCGAGAAATTTCTCAAGCGTCGCCAGCAACGACGCGCCCTCGCAGGCTAATCCCTCTCTGGCCGGACGCCCGCTCCGGCCAGACACCTTCGAAGCAACTGCGCTCTCAGCTCATAATTATGGTAAATTGCACTCCTTTGTGTTGGTTTTCTGGTTGATGCGTTGCTCTAATGTCTAAAATTTGGTCAAAAGAAGAGACTCTCTGGAGTTTCGCCCTCTATGGTACAGCCGTGGGCGCGGGAACGCTGTTCTTGCCCATTCAGCTTGGCTCCGCAGGCGCGATTGTCCTGCTTATCACTGCCCTTGTGGCCTACCCATTAACCTACTGGCCACACAGAGCGCTGGCACAATTTATCCTGTCGTCGAAAACAAAAGGGAATGAAGGGATCACCGGAGCCGTTTCCCATTACTACGGCAAGAAAATCGGCAATCTGATCACGACACTCTATTTCATCGCCTTCTTTGTGGTGGTGTTGATTTACGCCGTGGCAATAACCAACTCGCTAACCGAGCAACTGGCAAAACGGATGACGGTGGATACCCCCGTGCGGGTGCTGGTCAGCTTTGGCGTGGTGCTGGTTCTGAACCTGATCTTCCTGATGGGACGACATATCACGATAAAAGTGATGGGGTTCCTGGTATTTCCGCTGATCGCCTATTTCCTGTTTGTTTCGCTGTACCTGACGGGAAGCTGGCAACCCTCGCTGCTCACCAGCCAGATGGCGTTCAACCAACATACGCTGCATCAGGTATGGATTTCGATCCCGGTGATGGTTTTCGCTTTTAGCCATACCCCGATTATCTCGACGTTCGTCGTCGACCGTCGCGAGAAGTACGGCGAAGATGCCATCAGCAAATGCAAGAAAATCATGAAGGTGGCATACCTGATCATCTGTCTGAGCGTGCTGTTCTTTGTATTTAGCTGCCTGCTGTCTATTCCGCCGTCATACATCGTGGCAGCAAAAGAGGAAGGCGTGACTATCCTGTCGGCGCTGTCTATGATGCCCTCTTCTCCAGCCTGGCTGGGCATTTCCGGGGTGATTGTGGCGATTATTGCGATGTCAAAATCATTCCTCGGCACCTATTTTGGGGTGATTGAAGGGGCAACGGAGATAGTGAAATCGTCGCTACATCAGGTGGGTGTGAAGAAGAGCCGCGCCTTTAACCGCGCCGTGTCGATTCTTGGCGTATCGGTGATCACCTTTACGGTGTGTTGCATCAACCCGAATGCCATCTCAATGATTTACGCCATCAGCGGCCCGCTTATCGCCTTGATCCTGTTTATCATGCCGACGTTGTCGACATACCTGATCCCGTCCCTGAGACAGTATCGCTCCATCGGCAACCTGCTGACGCTGATCGTTGGCGTATTGTGCGTGTCGGTGATGTTTGTGGGTTAATCGTCATTGTGCCCGGCGTCATGCCGGGCGCGTGCTTTACGCACGAATATCGTCATATTCCCGGGTGTTATCAAACTCATGCTTAGCAAACGGGCACAGCGGGATGATTTTACGGTTCTCACCGCGCATTTTTTCCACCACTTTCGCCACCAGTTGCTTACCGACTCCCTGCCCCTTCAGGCTCGGGTCAACATCGGTATGTTCGATGATACTCAGGTGCTCACCGGTCGGTACGAAGACAATCTCCGCGACCTGATTTCCTTCTGCATCGTTCACATAAAACTTGTTATGGCCTTCCAGAATATTCATGGTTCCTCGCTTATTTTTGACGGTACTTCAGCGCACCGCTCGGGCAGGTATCAATCACGCGGATGACGGTTGCCACATCCACTTCATCAGGCACAATCCACGGTTTACGCTTCAGGTTGAACAACGCCGCGCTGCCGCGTACGCAGTTTCCTGAATGTTTGCAGATCCCGGTATTAAAATAGACGTCGATTTTCTCCCCGGTATAGGCCCGGTATCCTGCTTCCAGTAAATCTTTATCCATAACATTGCCTCTGTCGTTATTATCGTGCTGAATGAAGCATAGCCTTACGGGATCCCGATGGCTATAACACCGAAAACGAAAAGCCAGCTCACAACTCTGCTTTTGCCCAATTACACCTGACATGGCTGCATGTTAGGCTCCATAAACGTTGTCCTTTTCTATGGCTTTTGCAGGTTGTAATGAAACGCAGATTCTCTTTTCAGGTGAAGCTCTTTTTAGCGCTGGTGTGCTTTTCCTGCCTGCTATTGGCTTTGCTGGGAACCATCCTGTTTCATTTTATTGACCGGCAGTTGCACCACGATCTGGGTCAGCGCGCCCGCGTGCAGGCCAGTGAAATAGCGTTAATGCCAGGTCTTGCTGAAAAAGTCACAGCCAGAGATATACCCGGTATTGCCCGTTTAATTCAGCCGCTGCGTGCTGAAAGTGATGCCAGTTATATTGTCATTGGCGATACCCAGGAGCAGCATCTGTATCACTCAGAATCGCCGGAACGCCTGAATTTACCCATGATTGGTGGGGATAATGCCGAGGTATTAAAGGGAAAAACGATTATATCCGTGCGCCAGGGAGGCATTGGGGTTTCATTACGCAGCAAGGCCCCTATTTTTAATGCCCAACATCAGGTGATTGGAATTGTCTCGGTCGGTTATCTGACCTCGTATATTGCCAATATTAATGCCCATATTCTCTGGCAGTCCGGGTTATATGGTATTGGTCTTTTATTGTTACTGTTTATTTTCTCCTGGCTGTTCACCCGTAATCTTAAAAAGCAGATGTTCCGGCTTGAGCCGAAAGATATCGCCCAGCTGGTGTTGCAGCAAAAAGCGTTGCTTGAGGCTATGTATGAAGGTGTATTTGCGGTCAACAATGAAAAGCAGCTGATGTTAATTAACCGTGCTGCCAGAGAGCTGCTGGACATTCATCAAAGCGAGGAAGAGCTTATTGGCAAACCGCTGGAGGATGTTCTGCAAACGCCACCGGGCTTTTTATCTCAACGCTATGCCTCAGTAAGCCGCGGCAGCCACGACCAGGTTGCGGTATTTAACCAGCGTGAGGTGATCGTCAACCGCGTGGCGATTGAGGTGGAGCCGGGTGTCGAAAGTGGTTGGGTCTATAGCTTTCGCGACAAAAACGACATTAACACCCTCAGTAGTCAGCTAAGCCAGATCAAACGCTATGCGGATAACCTGCGCATCATGCGCCATGAACAGCTGAACTGGACGGCAACACTCGTCGGGTTGTTGCAGATGAAACATTATGACGAAGCGATCCGTTACATCCAGGTACAATCGGAAGGGGCACAAAGAGTGCTGGACTTCGTCTCTGCCCATTTCGCCTCCCCGACGTTGTGCGGGCTGCTGCTGGGAAAATACGTCAGCGCACGGGAAAAAGGCATTGAGCTGCTGTTTGACCCCGCCTGCCATCTCACCCGAATGCCCGGTACCCTCACCGAAACGGAACTGGTGTCCGTGATTGGCAACCTGCTGGATAACGCCGTGGATGCGACCCTGAAAGCCCCGGTTCCCGCCCCCGTCGAACTCTATATTTCCGACAGGAACCAGGAGTTGCTGATAGAGGTGGCCGATCGGGGTTGTGGAGTGGATGACGCCATGAAGCCCCATATCTTCAGGCAGGGATTCAGCAGTAAACCGGAAAGCAGTAACGAATTAGTGGGCGCAGAGCATGGTATCGGTCTGTTTCTGGTGGCAGGATATGTCGATAAGGCGGGCGGCAGTATAGAAATCACCGATAACACCCCGCAGGGCACCGTTTTCTCTGTGTTTATTCCCTACTCTCAACCCGTTCGGCAGGGCTAACGTATGACCACGACCCGACCACTAGATGTTGTGATTGTTGAGGATGAACCGCACCTTGCAGAACTGCATCGTGAGTATATCGAGCAGAATTTTCACCTGCGCGTGGTCGGCATAGCCACGTCGATTGAACAGGCGCATAGCCTGATCCGCCAACATCAGCCGCGGCTTATCCTGCTGGATAACTATCTCCCGGACGGTAAGGGCGTGGAGTTAATCGACCATCCGCTGCTGAAAAGTTTTGAATGCTCAGTCATTTTCATCACCGCCGCCAGCGACATGCAAACCTGTAGCCATGCCATGCGCAGCGGCGCGTTTGACTATCTGATTAAACCCGTCTTTTTCCAGCGCCTGCACGCCTCTCTGGAGCGGTTTATGCGCTTCATCCACACCGTGCAACAGGTTAAGGTTGTCGACCAGCATGCGCTGGATCGCCTGTTTAATCTGCCCGCAGCAGAGTCTTCACTTGCCCCCTCCACCAAGGGAATTGAACCCAACACGCTGGAACGTATTAAGCGATTTTTCGCCGATAACCCCGAAAGCACGATGTCGGTGGAAGAGGTGGTGGAGAGAGTTGGGATCAGTAAAACCACGGGGCGTCGCTATCTGGAATATTGTGTGGAAAGCGGGTTTATCAGCATCGAGATGCTGTATGGCAACATTGGTCACCCCAGAAGGCTGTATCGTAAAGCCCCCGATAAGGCATAAACCGAAACCGTTCGCTTGCGAATGTTCGCGGATTTAATGGTGTTAATTGCCGAAACAACGCCGACAATCACACTTCAGAACCGGAACCCTCATCACCCTATTGTTTGCCCTAACCCATAAGCTATGTTGACCATTAGTTCCTCAAATGTAACTAAAAGGTTAATTATAATGTCGAACACTTTCCGAATTTCTCTGCTTACCGCTACTGTACTGATTTCAACCTCCGCAATGTCTGCTTTGCCGCAGGGCTACCCTGCTGAGTATCAAAAAGTCGTGGATGCCGCGACCAAAGAGGGCAAGGTGGTTATCTATTCCACCACCGATACCAAAGCCGCCGGGCCGCTGATCGAGGGCTTCGAAAAGACTTACCCCGGCATTAAAGTTGAATACAACGACATGAACAGCACCGAGCTGTACAACCGTTTTATCAGCGAACAGGCCTCCGGTGGCGGTAGCGGCGATGTGGTCTGGAGCTCATCAATGGATACCGGGCTGAAGCTCGCAACCGACTACGCGATGGAGTACAAATCTCCGGAACAAAGCCAGTTGCCAAAATGGGCGGTCTGGCATGATAAAGCTTATGGCACCACCTACGAGCCGGTCGTATTCATCTACAACAAACGGTTGATCCCGGCGGGTGACGTACCGGATTCCCATGCAGCCCTGGCGAAACTGATTGCCAGCCAGACGGACAAATTTAAGAGCAAAGTCACCACCTACGACATCGAAAAGTCGGGTCTGGGTTTCATGCTCTCCGTGCAGGATCACAAGGCCGATCCCAACTACTTCAAAACGCTGGCTGACGTCGCCAAAGGCGGCTTAGCGGTGCAGTCCTCCACCGGTACCATGATGGAGAGGGTCTCATCGGGTGAAAACCTGATTGGCTTTAACATTCTGGGCTCCTACGCTGAAGCCCGGGCGAAGAACGATCCGTCACTTGGGATCGCCTACCCGAAAGATTACACCCTGGTTCTGTCGCGCGTTTCCTTCATCAGCCAGCAGGCGCAGAACAGCAATGCCGCTAAGCTGTGGCTGGACTATGTCCTGTCAGAAAAAGGGCAAAGCATTCTGGCAAACCAGGCGGATATCCCGTCCATTCGTAACGATATCGAAGGTAAAAATGATATCGACGGTCTGACCAAAATTCTGGGCACTGCGCTGAAACCGATCCCGGTTGATGAAAGCCTGCTGGAATATCTGCAGCCGAAAAAACGTCTGGATTACATCAAACAGTGGCGTGCAGCCGCCGCCAAATAAGCATCTGAGCGCGGCGCATGTCGCCGCGCTCCTGTTCAACGACCTGAGTTCATTTTTCTGGGCTGCAACACCAGGGATATCCCCATGAATACATTACACAGAAAATGGCAAAGCCTGCCGCGCGGTATTGTCGTGTTGATAACCGCACTGGTTATCTACGTGCCTTTGTCGTTTATCGTGATACAGAGCTTTTTATCCGCCCCGTTCTTTTCTCCGGCAAAAGAGTGGAGCCTTGAGTCATTTGGCTTTATTTTCACCGACCCTGATTTTTATAAGGCACTGAAAAGTGGTTTTATTCTCGCCTTTGGCCTGGTCGTCATCGCCATCCCATTGGGCGGTGTGCTGGCCTTTCTGATGGTACGTACCGATTTACCTGGCCGTCGTCTGATTGAGCCGCTGATCCTGGTGCCGATTTTTGTTTCACCGATGGTGCTGGGGTTTGGCTATGTGGTGGCGGCAGGTCCGGTGGGTTTCTTATCCCTGTGGGCGCAAGCGCTGATTGGCTTTGTCCCGTGGAATATCTACGACATGTCGAGCATCGTGGTCATTGCGGGCCTGACGCATGTTCCACACGCCTATCTCTATATCTCTTCCGCGCTGCGCAGCGTAGGTTCCGATGTCGAAGAGGCCGCACGCACTGCGGGGGCATCACCTTTACAGGTGATGATGTCCGTCAGCTTACCGATGGTGCGCCCGTCGATTCTGTATGCCATCGTGCTGTTGTTCTTCCTTGGGCTGGAAGTCTTCGGCCTGATGCTGGTGCTCGGCGATCCGGAAGGTAACATGGTGCTGGCAACCTATTTGTACCAGCTCACCAACAAGCTCGGTACCCCGTCCTATCACCTGATGGCAGCGGTTGCCGTGGTGCTGATTTGTATCACTATTCCACTGGTTATGCTGCAGCGTCGTCTGATGCGTACCGCCAACCGCTTCGTGACCATGAAAGGGAAAGCGTCGCAGGCGCGTGCCTTACCGCTGGGTAAATGGCGCTGGGTGGCCGGCGCAGTGGTGGCCGCCTGGCTGACCGTGACTATCGGTGTCCCCCTGCTTGGCGTGGTGTTGCGCGCGTTTATCTCTAACTGGGGGGTGGGTGTTTCGCTGTGGGATGAGCTTTCACTCGATACCTTCCGCACCATCTGGGCACAACCGAACCTGTTACGCGCCATCGTCAACTCAATGTCTATCGGCGTGATTGGCGGCGCGCTGGCCGTGGCGTGCTACCTGTTTGTTGGCATCGCAATGCACCGCAAACCGGACAATACCACGCGCTTTCTTGATTACAGCGTACTGGTGCCGCGCGCGGTTCCAGGCCTGCTCGCGGGTCTGGCTTTCCTGTGGGTCTTCCTGTTCCTGCCGATGTGGCTGGATAACTCGCTGAAATCAGGCTGGCTTTCCGGGTTCGTCTGGTCTGACTGGATGCGCGAAAACCTGATCGTCTGGCTGCGCTCATTACGCAGCACCATTTTCAGCGTCTGGCTGGCCTACACCGTGGTGTGGATGGCATACGGACTGAGGCTTATCTCCTCCACGCTGTTACAGGTAGGGCCAGAGCTTGAAGAGGCCGCCCGCAGTACAGGAGCAACGCGCGGGCAAATTACGCGCCACGTGACCATTCCGCTGTCCCGCTACGGTCTTATCGGTTCCTGGCTGCTGATGTTCCTGATCTTTGAACGCGAATACTCAACGGGCGTGTACCTGCTTTCTCCCGGTACGGAAACCATTGGTTCAATGCTGGTTTCACTGTGGGCAGCTGGTGCCATTGATATCGTGGCAGCGCTCTCCTTTATTAATATCCTGCTGGTCGTGGTAGGTCTGGGCATTGCCCTTCGTTTCGGAGTCAAATTACATGATTGAATTAGCGGTCGACAACCTGCACTTAACCTACGGCGACAACCCGGTGCTGAAAGGCGTTTCCATGAACCTGAAGCGCGGTGAAGTGGTCTCTCTGCTGGGGCCATCGGGCAGCGGGAAAACCACCCTGCTGCGCGCGGTGGCAGGGCTGGAAAAGCCGACTCAGGGATCAATTGTGATTGGCAAAAACAAAGTTTACGACGGCACGCCGCGCAGCGAAATTCCGGCGGAAGAGCGTAATCTGGGGCTGGTATTTCAGTCCTACGCGCTGTGGCCGCACAAAACCGTTTTTGAGAACGTGGCCTATCCGTTAAAACTGCGTAAAGTCGCAACCAAAGAGATCAACCAGCGGGTACAGGATGTGCTGGATCAACTTGGGTTAGGTCATCTTGGTAAACGTCACCCACACCAGCTTTCCGGTGGACAACAGCAGCGCGTGGCAATTGGCCGGGCCCTGGTTTACAACCCACCGGTGATCCTGCTGGATGAACCACTCTCTAACCTCGACGCCAAGCTGCGTGAAGAGGCCCGCGTGTTCCTGCGGGAGTTAATTATCAAGCTGGGCTTATCCGCACTGATGGTGACGCACGACCAGAATGAAGCGATGTCCATTTCCGACCGCATTCTGCTGCTCAACAACGGCAAGATTGAGCAGCAAGGCACACCGCAGGAGATGTACGGTTCGCCAAAGACCCTGTTTACGGCAGAATTTATGGGCAGCAATAACCGCCTGCACGGCAAAGTGACAGAAGTGCGCGATGGCAAAGCACGCATTGAGGGAAAAGACTGGGTATTGTGGGGGCAGGCCGGTGAAGGCGTGCAAAACGGTCAGGAGGCCACCGCGGTGATCCGCGTCGAGCGCGTCGAGGTGGTGGACGGCCCGGGTGAAAATCAGCTTGAACTGCCGCTGCTCACCAGCATGTATCTGGGTGACCGCTGGGAATACTTGTTCCGCACGGCAGGCGATGACTTTGTGATCCGCGCCTATGGCCACGACGTTCGCGACCCGCAGCATTGTCATTTATCACTGCCAGCAAAACACGTCTGGATTTTCCCGAAGAACTGAATGGGTTCCCCAAAAAAGGCTGCGTAATGCAGCCTTTTTTATAGCGCTATTACCGGGATACTTACACATCGACCAGTTGTGTTGCCTGATGCTACCGCTCATGCTGAAGTTGGTACTATCCAACAAGCCTACGAGCAGGGTATGACAACGGGTCGTAGCATGGAAATGAAAGTATCTGGTAAGCCAGTTTGCGGTTACTGTCTCAGCGATATAAAAAGTATGGCTGAAAAATCTGGCTTGAAATCGCTTACTATTTTTGAAGAGAAAAGCGGAGATACTTTGTATTGGGAAAAAGGGATGAAAAAACTCACCAGGAAAGAAACTTATGAAAGATGAGTTTGAAGTCGATTTCTATCTGTACGCCAGAAACTCTTTTTCACGGGTTCGTGGCCCCAAGTGGAATGATGTAGAAGAATTCCTGATGAAATTGAGGGGGGATACAGGTGGTGTAAGACTCCGCATTGTCCCCGAACCTGATATTGGGCCGATGAATTTAGAAGTATCTACAGATGATGGCTTCTATCTCTTGACGTTACTAGAGTGCTCGGAATCTGATTTAACGGTTCGTTCCTATTGGGATAAATCGAAATCTGGTATGGAGAAAAAAATACAGATTTATGGGGATTACTGGCCTGAGCGACAACTGACAAAAGATTTTGATCTTGTTGTCAGGGTCTTTAAAGAGTTCTTCGATATTGGCAACGTATCAACGGAACTTCTTAATTGATGTATAAATCCCAGACTACAGCATCACTTGTGGTGCTGTAGTTGTTGAGAATAATACGTTTGCGGTGCCTGTTCCCGGTGTTCCGGTAACGGCAATAAAATCGTGGCAGATGTCGGTCACGATCTGCTGATGCGCAGTCAGCAGAACAACAATGACTATGACGGCAAGCAGACCAGCGTTGCTGCGGGTGGCAGCTTCACCTTCGGCACCATGTCCGGTTCAGGCTATATCAACGCCAGCCAGGACAAGATGAAGAGCCGCTTTGATTCCGTTGCCGAACAAACCGGGCTGTATGCCGGGGACGGCGGCTTCGATATCACCGTGGGTCATCACACCCAGCTTGACGGTGCGGTTATCGCCTCCACCGCCACACCGGACAAAAACAGCCTCGATACCGGGACGCTGGGCTTCAGCGACATCCACAACGAAGCCGACTTTAAAACCTCGCACTCCGGTATCAGCCTGAGCGGCGGCGGTAGCTTCGGGGATAAATTCAAGGGCAACCTGCCGGGCGGCATGATCTCCGCCGCTGGCAACAGCGGACATGCCGAAGGTACGACTCAGGCGGCTGTCGCGAACGGCACCCTCACCCTCCGCGACAAGGTAAACCAGAAGCAGGATGTGGCCGATTTGAGCCGCGACACCGAACATGCCAACGACAGCATCAGCCCGATCTTCGACAAGGAGAAAGAGCAGAACCGCCTGAAAGCAGTCGGGATGATCAGCGATATTGGCAGCCAGGTGGCGGATATTGCCAGGACTCAGGGTGACCTGAACGGGCTGAAAGCGGCCCAGAAAGCATCCGGCACAACACTCCCCGCAAACGCGACAGAAAAAGAACACCAGAACTATCTTGCGGAATTGCGTGACACGCAGGCATACAAAGAGGTGATGGTGACGTACGGAACCGGCAGCAACATGCAGCGTGGTATCCAGGCGGCCACGGCAGCGCTGCAGGGACTGGCGGGCGGCAATATCGGGGGCGCGCTGGCGGGCGCTTCAGCACCGGAACTGGCGAACATCATCGGCCACCATGCAGGCATCGATGACAACACGGCGGCAAAAGCGATTGCCCATGCCATCCTCGGCGGCGTAACCGCAGCCCTTCAGGGCAACAGTGCCGCAGCGGGCGCAGTGGGGGCGGCATCCGGCGAACTGGTAGCGACAGCGATTGCCAGACAGCTCTATCCGGACACAGACCCGTCGAAGCTGACGGAAGACCAGAAGCAAACCGTGAGTACGCTGGCGACTGTTTCAGCGGGCATGGCTGGCGGGATTGCCGGGGGAAATACGGCGGGAGCTGCGGCTGGTGCCAGTGCCGGGAAGAATGCGGTTGAGAATAACTGGGCTGATACACCTTCTACTGATGAGCAGGTCAGAAAGTTGTCAGGACAGTGGCAGAAGGCACTTGATGGATGTGCTGGAGGAGATAGCGCTGCCTGTGCTGAAAAAGATAAACTTGAAAAATCTTATGGTTTCCTGGCAGCGACAGCAATGACAGGGATGATGGGAGGGACTGCAAGTGCAGCAGCAAAAGCTACAAGCGCGGGTGTCAGTATGTTAATTAATGGTACAGCTCAGGGGGTTAAAATATATAACAATCCTGAGGATTCATTTAATTATACTGATTTCATGATGTCGGGTGCTACGGGCTGGTTTTCCGCAGGTACTGGTGCTGTACGTTCCTCAGTCATTAGTGTTAGCACTGCATATACTGGAAGCGTACTCCAAAATGAAGATCCAACAGCTGCCGTTGCCGGGGCGTTAGCTGGTTCTGCGATAGGTTATACTGCTGGAAAGCTGATTTCAGCACCATTGAAGCCATTATTTAATAATGTCCGAGATAAGTATGAAGAGGTGCCAATTGGAGGGTATTCATGGATGACAGGTGCAAAACCTGAGAGCCCTATCCCTGGAACTATTGGTGGTTTAGGTGGTTCTGTCGGTGCTGAAGTCGGTGGAGATTATGTCAATGATAAATATAAGGCACATGAAAATGGTAAATAGGGATATTAATTTGAAAGTGTTTTTTTATCTTTTGGCAAGTCTCGTCATAACGATGATTGTGCTTTTTACAGTGCTAAACATGGCATTTTCTTTATATTACTATTTTAAAATTGGTTATTTTGACTTCAATTTTAATAAGTTAGGGGAATGCATAGTTTTAGGGTTGCTAACAGGCCCCATTGCAGCCAGCGGTGTTTGGCTAATGCTCAGGTATAGAATGTAGTTGAGAATAACTTCCTTAGCGCTTCAAAAAATGATGCACTTAATAAAGCGCTTGAAGATCAAAAAAATGGTAAGAACCTTCTTCAGGCATCGCAGGATATTGTTCGTCTAACCAATGAGGACAAAGCCAATAATGGGCTTCTGAATAAATACCAGAATGGTCAGCTGAATGATGCAGAAAAGCAAGAACTTGCCGGGCTACTTAATCAGTATGGCTATGAACTCCAGACTGTTTACGGTTACTCAGAGCAGCAAGCGGCACAAGCGATACAGTCCCTGACGAAGGGCGGAGCTTTTGTGGCATCGGCATCTGATGCCAAAGCCTATAATGAGGCGCTGAGCTATCTGAAAATGTACGGTGTTCAGTCAGGTCAAGCCGCAGTGGGTACAGATGCTTTGATGGTCCTTCCTGGAGCCCCTGGTACTCTGGTGCGTGGATTTGTAGCTGCGGGAGGTGCATACCAGACAGGTACGGGGATAGGTCAGATTGCTGATGGTAACTATAGTGACGGAGCTCTGAATGTTGGTCTCGGAACGGCTGCTATATTTGGTGGCGCAGCAGGGAACAGCGTTATCACCAAAACTGAAACAGGTATTGTTTCTCCAAATAAAGGTGCTGGCTGGACAGAGAATTCTCAGTCTATTGATAAAAATGCCCATTCTTCTATTCCCAAAGTTACTGCTGAATTGACAGATCCTCAGACAGGAAAAGTCTTTACGGATACGAATCAGGGGAACAGAGCTGATTTCTTCTTGGGGGATGCCAGCAAACCAACGCTTATCAATGATGTAGTGCAGGCAAAAGTAATTAACCAACCGGATAAAAATTTCCCAAATGGAAATATGGCTACCGCTCATGCTGAAGTTGGTACTATCCAACAAGCCTACGAGCAGGGTATGACAACGGGTCGTAGCATGGAAATGAAAGTATCTGGTAAGCCAGTTTGCGGTTACTGTCTCAGCGATATAAAAAGTATGGCTGAAAAATCTGGCTTGAAATCGCTTACTATTTTTGAAGAGAAAAGCGGAGATACTTTGTATTGGGAAAAAGGGATGAAAAAACTCACCAGGAAAGAAACTTATGAAAGATGAGTTTGAAGTCGATTTCTATCTGTACGCCAGAAACTCTTTTTCGCGGGTTCGTGGCCCCAAGTGGAATGATGTAGAAGAATTCCTGATGAAATTGAGGGGGGATACAGGTGGTGTAAGACTCCGCATTGTCCCCGAACCTGATATTGGGCCGATGAATTTAGAAGTATCTACAGATGATGGCTTCTATCTCTTGACGTTACTAGAGTGCTCGGAATCTGATTTAACGGTTCGTTCCTATTGGGATAAATCGGAATCTGGTATGGAGAAAAAAATACAGATTTATGGGGATTACTGGCCTGAGCGACAACTGACAAAAGATTTTGATCTTGTTGTCAGGGTCTTTAAAGAGTTCTTCGATATTGGCAACGTATCAACGGAACTTCTTAATTGATGTATAAATCCCAGACTACAGCATCACTTGTGGTGCTGTAGTTGTTGAGAATAATACGTTTGCGGTGCCTGTTCCCGGTGTTCCGGTAACGGCAATAAAATCGTGGCAGATGTCGGTCACGATCTGCTGATGCGCAGTCAGCAGAACAACAATGACTACGACAGCAGGCAGACCAGCGTTGCTGCGGGTGGCAGCTTCACTTTCGGCACCATGTCCGGTTCAGGCTATATCAACGCCAGCCAGGACAAGATGAAGAGCCGCTTTGATTCCGTTGCCGAACAAACCGGGCTGTATGCCGGGGACGGCGGCTTCGATATCACCGTGGGTCATCACACCCAGCTTGACGGTGCGGTTATCGCCTCCACCGCCACACCGGACAAAAACAGCCTCGATACCGGGACGCTGGGCTTCAGCGACATCCACAACGAAGCCGACTTTAAAACCTCGCACTCCGGTATCAGCCTGAGCGGCGGCGGTAGCTTCGGGGATAAATTCAAGGGCAACCTGCCGGGTGGCATGATCTCCGCCGCTGGCAACAAAGGCCATGCGGAAGGTACCACACAGGCCGCCGTGGCAGAAGGCACCCTCACCCTCCGCGACAAGGTAAACCAGAAGCAGGACGTGGCCGATTTGAGCCGCGACACCGAACATGCCAACGACAGCATCAGCCCGATCTTCGACAAGGAGAAAGAGCAGAACCGCCTGAAAGCAGTCGGGATGATCAGCGATATTGGCAGCCAGGTGGCGGATATTGCCAGGACTCAGGGTGACCTGAACGGGCTGAAAGCGGCCCAGAAAGCATCCGGCACAACACTCCCCGCAAACGCGACAGAAAAAGAACGCCAGAACTATCTTGCGGAATTGCGTGACACGCAGGCATACAAAGAGGTGATGGTGACGTACGGAACCGGCAGCAACATGCAGCGTGGTATCCAGGCGGCCACGGCAGCGCTGCAGGGACTGGCGGGCGGCAATATCGGGGGCGCGCTGGCGGGCGCTTCAGCACCGGAACTGGCGAACATCATCGGCCACCATGCAGGCATCGATGACAACACGGCGGCAAAAGCGATTGCCCATGCCATCCTCGGCGGCGTAACCGCAGCCCTTCAGGGCAACAGTGCCGCGGCGGGCGCAGTGGGGGCGGCATCCGGAGAACTGGTAGCGACAGCGATTGCCAGACAGCTCTATCCGGACACAGACCCGTCGAAGCTGACGGAAGACCAGAAGCAAACCGTGAGTACGCTGGCGACTGTTTCAGCGGGCATGGCTGGCGGGATTGCCGGGGGAAATACGGCGGGAGCTGCGGCCGGGGCCAGTGCCGGGAAGAATGCGGTTGAGAATAATTATCTCAGCGCTGACCAGACCACCTCATGGCTTGAGAAATATAAATCGGCATCAACGGATGAAGAGCGTAAGAAACTGGTGGATGTTGCGAGCAAAGCGGATGCGGCTCAACAGCAAAAAGCGCTGAACACACAGATCAGTAAGGATTATCTTGTTAAACAACAGGATGACCTTATCCAGCTAATGCAATCACCGGGTTGTGATGCAGATTGTAAGCAACTGGCACAGTACAGCATTAATCAGCTGTCGCCAGTGATTGATAACTATGACGAGATGCAGCGATCAAACAACATACCTAAAGCAGCTATCGCAACGATTTCTCTTTCAATACCGATTCTTGGTCGTGCCGTTGCTCCTGCTGTTGCGGACTTGATTGGCAGTTCAACATTAGCAACAAGAGGTGTTTCAGCGGCTACAAGTGGAATCGCAAACGCCACGTCTCAGGCGTACAATATCCATAATGATCCAAGTGAGGTATTTAGCCCGAATAGTCTTATCACAGCAATGATAACTGGAGCAGCTACAACTGGTATGAAATATGTTGGAACTACAGTAGTGAGCACCGCAGGAGCAGGGATAAGTAGTCTTATTGATGGTAAGAGTCCAACTGTGCCTATGATCGGGGCTGCAGGTGGGGCTACGTTAGGTTATTTGTTTGGGTTGGGTGTTCAGAAGGTTGATAATAAGGTATGGAATCCTTGGAGTAATGGATTTAAAGATTATCAAAATTCGAGAATGCCATCAATAATAGAGCCACCTAAAGTAAACCAATTACCAGTAATAGCAGGTGGCTATCTATCTGAGAGAGCGGGAAAAGCAGGCGAAGATTATGCCAAGGGGAAACTGAAATGAAAAAAATACTTTTTTACTTTCTTCCTTTTTTACTTATGGGTTTCGTCACCATTTTAGCCGGATGTGTTTTAGTTTCAGTGTTTAGCAGATTGCCTGTTTTACTGATAGAAGGACATTGGCCTTCTTATTCGATTACTAATTTCCTTGATGACTTTAACTTTAGTTTTTTCAATGGGGTTGTTTTTGGTACGCTCATGTTTTTTGTGAATTTATTCTTGAAAATGAAAAAATACAAATCATAGGGCTTGGTTGTTGTTGAGAATAACTATCTGAGCCAGAAACAACAGGCTCAGAAGGGGCTTTGTTGAATAAATCAAACTTTTGCTGAGTTGAAGGATCCGATTACGCATTCCCTGACAACGCAAGCAGTCCCGTGGCAAAGCAGAAGATCAGAATCACCAACTGGCACACCTATAACAAAGCGCGTATCAACCGTGGCTCCATGACTTTCTGGCTGGACGATGAAACAATTAAGGCGTGGTATGACACCGCCCGCCTTCAGCACGCGGAAGACCTCAGCGCTATTCTGACCTTGCCATCACTACCGTTCTGGTGATTAAACGTGTATTCCGGCTGACCCTGCGGGCTGCACAGGGCTTCATTGATTCCATTTTTACCCTGATGGGCGTTCCGCTGCGTTGGCCAGATGAGTATGCGGACCGCAACCGTGCTGTTACTAATCAGCGGCTGAGCGGAAGCAATGCACGGTGGAAATGGACAACGGAATATTACCGTCGCGCTATAGCGGAAACGACCATGTATCACAGCTGTTCGGAGGTTCACTGACATTACGTGACTACGATGGTCAGGTTGCAGAGGCTCTGGCCATGGTACGTGCACTGAACAAAATGACGAAGGCAGGTATGCCAGAAAGCGTGCGTGATGCCTGATAATCCGACCCGCAACAAGGACGTTCGCACGGAATCTTATTTATTCAACAAAGCCTCACCGATGTAGTGCCCACATTTTGTTGCGAAAATTAGGACAACATAACCTCCCGCGTTACACTATCAGGCATAGTATAGCTACCGTTGCTCCCATTCATTTTCAGAGAATAGCCATGAACGCTAAGACGTGGGTTTTAGTATTTATTATTTTTGCGGGTTCGTTGAATACTGCTATGGCGGATAGTTGCCGAGCCAATATTTTTGATGGGCAGGACTGTCGCTATGACGATGGCACAACATCCAGCAGTCGGGCCAATATTTTCGGCGGACAGGATATCACTTACAGCGACGGAAGGAAGGCAACCAGCAGAGCGAATATCTTTGGTGGACAGGATACGAATTACAGCGATGGCAAAAAATCCAGCAGTAGAGCCAATATTTTTGGCGGTCAGGATACCCATTACAACGACGGCACCCAGTCTAGCAGTCGGGCCAATATTTTTAATGGTCAGGATACTCACTACAGCAACGGTAAGCCCTCAACCAGTCGCGCGAATATTTTCGGCGGGCAAGATACGCAAAACTATTAACGCCAGTAAAGGATTGTCAATGGAATCAGCATGGTCTGCTCGCCCAATGCCTGCGGAAGATTAAAAATGGTCGAAATACAATAACTTCAAGCTATGAGCAAAGCAGACGGGAAGCTCTTTCGCGAAACAAAGATACCGCGCCAGTTGCACCGAAATTGTATCGTTTTTTGTTCCTGGGCGAATGGGAAAATAAAGTTAGGGGAATTCTGGAGCGGGCGAAGGGAATCGAACCCTCGTATAGAGCTTGGGAAGCTCTCGTTCTACCATTGAACTACGCCCGCTTTGAGGTGCGTAAAGCATTATAGACCTTACGCGTCTTCAGACAAGCCTCTGCATAACTAAGTGGCGATTAAATAATCACTTAGCGCTTCGGTTTACTGCCGGGCGCAGGAAGATAACGCTGTGGATCGATGGCCGTCGCCTTATAGCGAATCTGGAAGTGCAGCTTCACCGAGTCTGTACCGGTATTCCCCATTGTCGCAATCTTCTGCCCTGCCTTCACGTTCTGCCCATTATTGACCAGCATCGTATCGTTGTGGGCATAAGCAGTGATGTAATCTTCACCATGTTTAATCATGATCAGATTACCGTACCCGCGCAGCTGGTTACCAACGTAGACCACCTTTCCCGCGCCGGATGCGTAGACCGGCGTGCCGCGCGCTGCCGCGATATCAATACCTTTGTTACCACCTTCAGACAATGAGTATGGCACCACCACTTTGCCACTGGCAGGCCAGATCCAGCAGCGCTGCCCGACCGGTGGCCAGGAGGACTGCGGTACCGCATAGGATGGCGTGACTTTGGCGGTCTTACCTTTTGAGGTGGTCGATTTTTTGGCTGAAGAGGAAGAGCTACCGTTAACCCTGAGCTGTTGCCCCACTTCGAGGGTGTACGGCGCCGGGATATTGTTCATCCGCGCAATATCTTTCACACTGGTGCCCGTCATACGCGAAATACGGTATAGCGTATCACCACGCTTCACGGTATACACCGCTCCGGAATAGCTGCCCATATCCGAAGATTTACTTCCCGAGCATCCCGCCAGAAGTAGCGCCAGCGTCAGGCAGAAAACGGCAGTGATGGGGTTTCGAGTCAGGCTTCCTGCAAACAAAACAGATCCTCGGTCAGCGTGAATGGCGCACTATGATAGCAGCCGAAACTGATATGGGTCATTCCCTTTTCCGCTCTGCGGGTCAAAGTGTTCGTATTAAGAATGCAGTATAATAATGCCGCTGATGGTAGTGCGGGTCTGAATAAGTGCCGCACTACCCGGCGGTCCTTGTACTGGAGCAAGAATGAGTATTCAAGAACACGTTATTTTGGTAGATGACCAGGGACTGGTGCTTGGCACTCAGGAAAAATACGCCGCACACACCTCGCATACCCCGCTGCATCTGGCTTTCTCCTCCTGGCTGTTTAATGCCAAAGGTGAATGTCTGATCACCCGCCGCGCATTAAGCAAGAAAGCCTGGCCGGGCGTCTGGACAAACTCCGTCTGTGGTCACCCGCAGTCCGGCGAAGAAACAACACAGGCGGTTATCCGTCGCTGCCGCTTTGAAGTGGGCGCAGAAATCACAGATATCACCCCCGTCGCACCGGAGTTTCGTTATCGGGAATCTGATCCATCCGGGATCGTTGAAAACGAGATTTGCCCGGTATTCGCAGCCCGCATCACGAACAATGTGACAATAAATCGCGATGAGGTGATGGAATATCAGTGGGTTGAGCTGGAAGCGTTGTTCCGCGCGCTGGATGCCACTCCGTGGGCCTTTAGCCCGTGGATGGTCATGGAAGCCACAACCGCCCGCGAGGCGCTCAGAGCCTTCGCGGCGCAATAAAAAAGCCCCTTTCGGGGCTTTTTTGACATCTTAACGACTTATTTCACCGGACGCATCGCCGGGAACAGGATCACATCACGAATGGTATGGCTGTTGGTGAACAGCATAACCATACGGTCGATACCAATACCCAGACCTGCTGTTGGCGGCAGACCGTGCTCCAGCGCGGTCACGTAGTCTTCGTCGAAGAACATCGCTTCGTCGTCCCCTGCCGCTTTCGCATCAACCTGGTCCTGGAAACGCTGCGCCTGATCTTCTGCATCGTTCAGCTCGCTAAAGCCGTTGCCGATTTCGCGGCCACCGATGAAGAATTCAAAGCGATCGGTAATTTCCGGGTTCACGTCATTACGACGCGCCAGCGGAGAGACTTCAGCCGGGTATTCGGTGATGAAGGTTGGCTGAATCAGGTGTGCTTCTGCCACTTCTTCGAAGATCTCGGTCACGATACGGCCCAGACCCCAGCTCTTCTCAACTTTGATACCGATGCTTTCGGCGATCGCTTTCGCAGAACCGAAGTTATCCAGGTCAGCCATGTCGGTTTCTGGACGGTATTTCTTGATCGCTTCGCGCATGGTCAGTTTGACGAACGGCTTACCGAAATCGAAGACCTCTTCACCGTAAGGCACTTCAGTGGTACCCAGGACGTCCTGCGCCAGGGTACGGAACAGGGATTCGGTCAGTTCGATCAGATCTTTGTAATCTGCATACGCCATATAGAGTTCCATCATGGTGAACTCTGGGTTATGGCGAACGGAGATGCCTTCGTTACGGAAGTTACGGTTGATTTCAAATACGCGGTCGAAACCACCCACAACCAGACGCTTCAGGTACAGTTCCGGCGCGATACGCAGGTACATGTCCAGGTCCAGGGCGTTGTGATGGGTGATAAACGGACGCGCAGACGCGCCGCCAGGGATCACCTGCATCATCGGGGTTTCTACTTCCATAAAATCGCGGTTAACCATGAACTGACGGATACCCGCCATAATCTGGGAGCGAATTTTGAAGGTCTTGCGGGATTCATCGTTAGAGATGAGATCCAGGTAACGCTGACGGTAGCGTGCTTCCTGATCCTGCAGGCCGTGGAATTTGTCCGGCAGCGGGCGCAGCGCTTTGGTCAGCAAACGCAGCTCGGTGCAGTGGATAGACAGTTCACCGGTCTTGGTTTTGAACAGCTTACCTTTCGCACCCAGGATATCGCCCAGGTCCCATTTCTTGAACTGCTCGTTGTAGACGCCTTCCGGCAGGTCGTCACGGGACACGTACAGCTGAATACGGCCACCCACGTCCTGCAGCGTGACGAAAGAGGCTTTACCCATGATACGACGGGTCATCATACGGCCAGCCACGGACACTTCAACGTTCAGTGCTTCCAGCTCTTCGTTCTCTTTACTGCCGAAATCTGCGTGCAATTGGTCTGAGGTGTGGTCACGACGAAAATCGTTCGGGAACGGCACGCCCTGCTCACGCAGTGCAGCCAGCTTCTCGCGGCGGGTTTTCAGTTCGTTGTTAAGATCAACTACTACGTCAGCGCCCTGTGCTTGTTGTTCAGACATTTTGGTTCCTCATAACCCTGCTTTCAAACTTGCTTCGATAAATTGGTCCAGGCTGCCGTCCAGCACCGCCTGCGTATTACGGGTTTCAACCCCGGTACGCAGGTCTTTGATGCGGGAGTCATCGAGGACGTAAGAACGGATCTGGCGGCCCCAGCCAATGTCAGACTTGTTATCTTCCATCGCCTGTTTCTCAGCATTTTTCTTCTGCATTTCGAGCTCATAAAGCTTCGCTTTCATCTGCTTCATGGCCTGGTCTTTGTTCTTATGCTGGGAACGGTCGTTCTGGCATTGCGTTACCAGCCCGGTTGGAATGTGGGTAATACGCACCGCAGATTCCGTACGGTTAACGTGCTGACCACCCGCACCAGATGCGCGATAAACGTCAATACGCAGATCGGCCGGGTTGATGTCGATATCGATATCGTCTTCCACTTCCGGGTAGACAAACGCGGAGCTGAAGGAGGTATGGCGACGACCACCGGAGTCGAACGGGCTCTTACGCACCAGGCGGTGAACGCCAGTTTCAGTACGCAACCAGCCATAGGCGTAATCGCCGATAATCTTGATGGTGACGGATTTCAGACCCGCGACTTCACCTTCAGACTCTTCGATGATTTCGGTTTTGAAGCCGCGCGCTTCTGCCCAACGCAGATACATACGCGTCAGCATGCTTGCCCAGTCCTGCGCTTCAGTACCGCCAGAACCGGCCTGGATATCCAGATAGCAGTCAGCGCTGTCATACTCGCCAGAGAACATGCGACGGAATTCAAGCTGTGCCAGCTTCTCTTCCAGACCGTCGAGTTCTGCCACGGCTTCGTTAAAGGTTTCTTCGTCGTCGGCTTCTACAGCCAGCTCCAGCAGACCGGAAACATCTTCCAGCCCCTGAGACATTTGGTCGAGGGTATCAACGATAGCTTCGAGAGAGGAACGCTCTTTACCCAGCGCCTGAGCGCGTTCAGGTTCGTTCCAGACGTCCGGCTGTTCCAGCTCGGCATTTACTTCTTCAAGGCGCTCTTTCTTGGCATCGTAGTCAAAGATACCCCCTAAGAACGTCAGAGCGCTCCGTGAGGTCCTGAATACGGTTTTTTACCGGATTAATTTCAAACATGGTCTGTTTTCTTTTATGGACTTGTCAAAATGCGGTGATAAGAGCGGGATTGTACCGAATCCACGCCCTTTTTTGTAGCTTTACTGACGCTAAATTGGCCAGATATTGTCGATGATGATCTGAAGGGAGCGGTTACCGCGAAACTCGTTAATATCAAGCTTGTAGGCCAGTTCCACCTCGCGCACGCCGTTGTCCGGCCAGATGGCGGTATCGATGTTAAAAGCAATGCCGTCCAGCAGTGGGCCACCGCCAACCGGTTCAACCATCACTTTCAAATGGCGTTCGCCCACAATGCGCTGTTGCAACAGACGGAAACGGCCATCGAACAACGGTTCAGGGAACATCTGCCCCCATGGGCCTGCATCGCGCAGCATCTGTGCCACGTCCATCGTCATTTCTGCCGCTGACAGTGCGCCGTCGGAAACCACTTCGCCCTGCAGCAGAGCCGGGTCAATCCAGTCGGTCACCAGCTCACCGAACAGGCGCTGGAACTCATCAAACTTCGCTTCCTCCAGCGACAAACCGGCTGCCATCGCGTGGCCGCCGAACTTGATCATCAGGCCAGGATAAAGCGTATCCAGACGCTCCAGCGCATCACGCATGTGCAGCCCCTGAATTGAGCGACCAGAACCTTTCAGCGTGCCGTCGCCCGCCGGGGCAAAAGCAATCACCGGGCGGTGGAAACGCTCTTTAATGCGCGACGCCAGAATGCCCACCACACCCTGATGCCACTCGGGATGATACATTGCCAGGCCGCCCGGCAGCGTATCACCGCTACGCTCCAGCTTTTCGCACAGGGTCAGCGCTTCGGCCTGCATTCCCTGCTCAATCTCTTTGCGGGTTTGATTCAGCGCATCCAGTTCGTTGGCCAGCACGCGCGCTTCACCAATGTTGTCGCACAGCAGCAACGCAACGCCAACGGACATATCGTCCAGCCTTCCGGCAGCGTTCAGACGCGGCCCGAGGGCAAAGCCTAAATCACTTGCCGCCAGCCTGAGCGGGTCACGGTTGGAAATCTCCAGCAGCGCTTTAATTCCCGGACGGCACTTGCCCGCCCGAATACGGCTTAAGCCCTGCCAGGTCAAAATGCGGTTGTTGGTATCCAGCGGCACCACGTCTGCCACGGTACCAAGCGCCACCAAATCGAGGTACTCGGCCAGGTTCGGCACGGCGATCCCACGGGATTCAAACCAGCCCTTATCACGCAGCAGCGTGCGTAGCGCCAGCATCAGATAAAACGCTACCCCTACTCCCGCCAGCGATTTCGACGGGAAATCGCAGTCGCGCAGGTTCGGGTTAATAATGGCTTCGGCGGCAGGGAGAGTCTCTCCCGGCAGGTGATGATCGGTCACGAGCACCGGGATCCCCAACTGGTGCGAACGCTCAACGCCTGCATGAGAGGAAATACCGTTATCCACGGTCATGATCATCTGTGCACCGCGCGCGTGTGCCTGCTCGACCACTTCCGGGCTAAGACCGTAGCCATCTTCAAACCGGTTTGGCACCAGATAGGTGACGTTATCGCAGCCCAGTGCGCGCAGGCTGAGCACACTCAGCGCAGTGCTGGTTGCACCATCGGCATCGAAATCCCCCACCACCACAATCCGCGTCCCATCACGGAACGCGTTGTAGAGCATTTCAGTGGCTTTTTCGACACCGTTAAGCTGCTGCCAGGGCAGCATCCCTTTGACGCCACGTTCAAGATCTTCCGCCGTACGCACACCACGGCTCGCGTAGAGCCGCTTTAACAGCGGAGAAAGATCGGCGGGTAAATCAGCCGTTTCAACCGCTTCACGGCGGCGCAGTTTTATCGGGGCTTTCACGCGGATTATTTACCACCAAACTGTTTCTGGTGCGCGTCGAGGAACTCTTTCATCTCTTTTGGTCCCTGATAACCCGGTACAACATAGCCATTGCTCAGCACAATCGCGGGTGTACCGTTCACACCAAACTGCACGCCCAGCGCATAATGGTTGGCAATATTGATATCACAGGAAGCTGGCTGTACGCCTTTGCCGTTCATCGCGTCATCAAAGGCTTTGTTACGGTCTTTCGCACACCAGATAGCTTTCATATCCTGCTCAGGCTGGCTCTGTACGCCCGCTCGCGGGAAGGCCAGGTAACGCACTGTGATCCCCAGCGCGTTGTAGTCTTTCATCTCTTCATGCAGCTTGTGGCAATAGCCGCAGGTGATGTCGGTGAAGACGGTAATGACGTGTTTTTCCTGCGCCGCTTTATAGACGATCATCTCTTTATCGAGCGCGTTCAGTTTTTTCATCAGCAGCTGATTAGTCACGTTCACGGGCTGCGCGCCGCTCACATCGTACATTGGCCCCTGAATAATGTGCTTCCCGTCTTCGGTCACGTACAGCACGCCGTTGTCAGTTAATACGGTTTTCATACCTGCAACTGGCGCAGCCTGAACATCGCTGCTGGTGACACCCAGTTTCGTCAGAGACTGTTTAATGGCGGCGTCATCCGCATGGGCAAAACCGGTAAATGAAGCTGCCAGCAGGGTGAACAGCGCAAAAGACTTTTTCATAGTTGATCCTGTTACAATTCGTCGGCACTCACGCACGTGGGTGGTGCTGTTGGTGTAGCTGCCGCAGGCGTTCCGTCGCGACATGGGTGTAAATCTGCGTCGTTGAAAGATCGCTGTGTCCCAGCAACATCTGTACCACGCGTAAATCAGCGCCGTGGTTTAACAGATGCGTCGCAAACGCATGACGCAGAACGTGCGGTGACAGTTTTTCACTGTCGATGCCAGCCAGTGTGGCGTAATGCTTGATGCGATGCCAGAACGTTTGCCGCGTCATCTGCTGCGCACGCTGGCTGGGGAACAAGACATCAATCGAAACGCCATTAAGCAGCCACGGACGACCGTGCTCCAGATACGTTTCCAGCCAGTAGACCGCCTCTTCGCCCAGCGGTACCAGCCGTTCCTTGTTCCCTTTACCTATCACGCGAACCACGCCCTGACGCAGGCTGATGTCGCTCATCGTTAGCCCTACTAACTCAGAAACACGCAGGCCGGTAGCATACAATAGTTCAAGCATGGCTTTATCGCGTAACTCCAGCGGCAGGTCAACTGCAGGCGACTGTAATAATCTCTCAACTTGTGCTTCGCTGAGATCTTTCGGCAACCGCTGGGGGAGTTTAGGTGAGGCCAGAAGTGCGCTGGGGTCGTCCGCGCGAACTTTCTCACGGTAAAGGTGCTGAAACAGCCGACGCATAGCGCTTAGCAGGCGTGCGGAGCTGGTTGCTTTGTAGCCCCCGTCCATACGCTCGCCGAGTAATGTCTGCAGATCGTCATGTTGTACGCTCTCAAGCGACAGTTCCCTGTGTGCCAGCCATTCCACCAGCATGGTGAGATCGCGCCGGTAGGCACTGAGCGTATTCTCGGCCAGGTTTTTCTCCAGCCAAAGCGCATCGAGAAACTGTTCGATGAGTGCGAGATCCTTTTCCACAGCGGCCCCTTTAATTCAGCAATACGGGCATTATGCCTGATTGTTACCGGTTTCTGGTACACTACGCGCAAAGTCAACGCAAGAATTGAGATAGTTACGCGATGAATATTGGTCTGTTCTATGGTTCCAGCACCTGCTACACCGAAATGGCGGCAGAAAAAATTCGCGACATCATTGGCCCGGAACTGGTGACGTTGCATAACCTGAAAGATGACGCACTCACGCTGATGGAACAGTACGACGTGCTGATCCTCGGTATCCCAACCTGGGACTTCGGCGAAATACAAGAAGACTGGGAAGCCATCTGGGAACAGCTCGATACGCTCAACCTCGACGGCAAAATCATTGCCATGTACGGCATGGGCGATCAGTTGGGTTACGGTGAGTGGTTCCTGGATGCGCTCGGCATGCTGCACGACAAACTGGCACCGAAAGGCGTTACGTTTATCGGCTACTGGCCAACCGAAGGGTACGAGTTCACCAGCAAAAAGCCGATTATCGCAGACGGCCAGCTGTTTGTCGGGCTCGCGCTGGATGAAACCAACCAGTACGATCTCAGCGACGAACGCCTGCAAAACTGGTGCGAACAGATTCTGGGTGAGATGGCAGAAAAGTTTAGCTGACGTGCATTTATTCCTGCGTCGGCTGCTGCAATATCATCCGGCGCAGATCTCGCCACTCTGCAGTGTCCATGCTGTCTGCTGACAACCACAGATGTTGGCGACGCCCGCCATCTACCTTGCGCAACCGTAGCATCATGCCGGAATTGAGCATCCAGGGCATACCAATAATATCCCAGTCTTTACCCTGCCAGCGCAGGCGAGAGTCCATCAGTAATTTGATTTCACCCTGACAGGCGTTAATTCGGCGTTGGCTGCGCACGCTGTCAAAAACCACAAATGACAGCAACAGCAGCCACAAAGGTGTATAGCTAAGCGGCCACGGCATCAGTAAAATAAATGCCGCAACCAGGCCGTGGAGTAATAACGACATCCACTGTGAGCGCCACGAGACGCGAAGATCAGATTGCCACAGGACCACGTTCCCGATTCCGTGTTTGAATTAATTCCACCATCCGTTGCAACCCGGTGTCGGCGGGTTGACCGTGATTCATCAGCCAGTTGAATAAATCAGGATCGTCAGACTCAAGCAGGCGTACAAACAGACGCTTATCGTCATCGCTCAGGCTGTCATACTCATACTCGAAGAAAGGCATGATAGAAATATCAAGTTCACGCATACCACGTCGACACGCCCAGTGAATACGGGCCTTGTTGTTAATATCCATGTTCTGTTTCCTGCATTACGTTTGGCACAGTTGGCACCCCGTCCAGTGTTCTTTATTTCTCTGCGGGGACACAAACTAGTGTAACGTGTTTTCGACCGTTTCTTTACTGGAATATTACGAACCTGAAGCAGGATTCCAGAAAAAAACCCTACCAGGATAGTGGATTACTCTGTTTTGCGTGGCGCTACGCATATCTGCGTTATGGCACGAATGGCCTGCTGAAAGCGCTTGCAATGATTACAGTCTCTTTTACCATTAGGCATTATCAAAGCGTTAAGCAATTCAGGATATCACTATGGCTTTTATTCCATTCTCTCCTCGCCAGCCCGCCGCCTCTGCGCGTTTGCCGCTGACGCTTATTTCTCTTGATGACTGGGCGCTGGCGACACTCACCGGTGCCGACAGCGAAAAGTATCTGCAGGGCCAGGTGACCGCTGACGTCAGCCTGATGAACGAACACCAGCATCTGCTGGCCGCGCACTGTGATCCAAAAGGCAAAATGTGGAGCAACCTGCGTCTGTTCCGTCGTCAGGACGGGTTGCCTTTATTGAGCGCCGCAGCCTGCGCGATGCCCAACTGACCGAACTGAAAAAATACGCAGTCTTTTCCAAAGTCACTATTGCACCGGACGATGAGCATGTCCTGCTCGGTGTGGCAGGCTTCCAGGCACGCGCGGCGCTGAAAAATCTGTTCAGCGAGCTGCCGGATGCGGAAAAACAGCTGGTCAGCGAGGGCGCAACATCCATCCTGTGGTTTGAACACCCGGCGGAGCGTTTCCTGCTGGTGACGGATGCCGCCACTGCCGAACGCGTCACCGAGGCGCTTCGCGGTGAAGCACAGTTCAACAACAGCCAGCAGTGGCTGGCGCTGAACATTGAAGCAGGATTGCCGGTGATTGACGCGGCGAACAGCGCGCAGTTTATTCCGCAAGCAACCAACCTGCAGGCGCTGGGAGGCATCAGCTTTAAGAAAGGCTGCTATACCGGTCAGGAGATGGTGGCGCGTGCGAAATTCCGCGGAGCAAACAAGCGTGCATTATGGACGCTGGCGGGCCACGCCAGTCGAGTCCCGGAAGCGGGCGAAGATTTAGAGCTGAAGATGGGTGACAACTGGCGTCGTACCGGCACCGTTTTAGCCGCCGTGCAGTTGGATGATGGCCGTCTTCTGGTTCAGGCCGTGATGAATAACGATATGGAAGCCGACAGCGTGTTCCGCGTGCGTGACGATGCCAATACCCTGAGCATCGAGCCACTGCCATATTCACTGGAAGAGTGATGCGGTATCGCCCGGTGGTGAGATAAAAACAAAACGGTAACCAAAAGGTTACCGTTTTTTATTTTTGCACCCTCTTCCCGTGGGAAAGGGTATCAGGCCGCATAAAACTACACCTGCCCTACGTACAAATAAATCGCCAGGAAGTGGCACACGCTGCCGCCCAGCACAAAGCCGTGCCAGATGGCGTGGTTGTACGGAATACGCTTGCAGACGTAGAAAATTACGCCCAGCGAATAAACCACCCCCCCCACCGCCAGAAGCGTCACGCCCCCTACCGCCAGCTTAATCGCCAGCTGATAAACCACAATCAGCGACAACCACCCCATCGTCAGATAGGTCACCAGCGACAGCACCTTAAACCGGTGTGCAATAGTTAACTTAAACAGGATCCCCAGCAGGGCCAGGCTCCAGATTACAATCATCAGGCCACGCGACAGCGGCGAGTTTAACCCCACCAGCAGGAAAGGCGTGTAAGTGCCTGCAATAAGAAGATAGATAGCGCAGTGGTCGAATTTCTTGAGCCAGATCTTAGCCCGTTGATGCGGAATAGCGTGGTACAGCGTCGACGCCAGAAACAGCAGGATCATACTCCCGCCATACAGGCTGTAACTGGTGATCGCCATCGCGCTGGCGTTGGTATCCACAGCCTGTACCAGTAGTAACACTAAACCGACAATCCCAAAAACCAGGCCAATGCCGTGGCTAATGCTGTTGGCTATTTCCTCAGCCAGCGAATATCCCTGTGCGATTAATGGCTTGCTCACCATAAGTAACTCCGGGAAAACTAAAGATGATTATTCATCGCCTGACTATGCTAACTGAGAATGATTCCAGTGAACACCTGTTAGCTAAAATAAAGTTAAAAGTAACATTTCCAATTTACAATCATATAATTACATTTTCATTTCAGCTAACACATGTTCCACCTTACATTAAACGCATTTAAAATCAATCACATAAAACTGAGTCTGATCTGGATAGATTTCAACTATCACACTCCTGAGTGTCTCAAGGGGCATGTTCTCCTGCTGAGCGTGTTTTTCCGCGAGTGTATCCAGCGTGACGGTGGAGACTGCCCTCACTTCAATGGTGCAAAAATAACCGTCATCCTCATAACGCCCGACGCGCAAAACATCACCTTTTTTGAAATGTGATTCGCTTGCGTCCCGAATGGTAATAGTTTTACGCCCGGCCAGAATGTCATCCTGAAAACGCTGAAAAAAAGTGATGTCGTTTGACTGCATGTTATTATTCCCTGAAGAAAAGTCTGATGAGTGAGTGTAGCCATTGTGAGCATGTTCTCCCATTCCGCCGTTGCCAGTCTCAATAACCTGGAGATGATGGTCTACAACTATGTCATTAAAAATCGTGACAAAGTGACGTACATGACCATCCGCGAGCTGGCGGATGCGGCTGGCGTCTCAACCACCACGATCTTACGCTTTTGCCGCAAGCTCAACTGTGAAGGTTACTCTGAATTCCGCGTACGCTTTAAACTCTATTTAGAGCAGAACGAACCCCAGCAGGCGAATTTCGGTGCCAGTGAAATTATCAGCTTCTTTAAAAGTGTTAACAATGAAGAGTTCGATGCGTTACTGGATGACGCGGTAGATATTATTTTATCATCTGAACGAATTATATTTGTCGGCGCAGGTACGTCTGGTTCACTGGCAAAATATGGCGCACGCTTCTTTTCAAATATTGGTAAATTCAGCAATCATATCGATGACCCGTATTTCCCGGTCACTAATGATATGGCTAAAAATGCGCTGGCGATTGTACTGTCTGTCTCCGGTGAAACGGAAGAGATCCTGCGTTTCGCCAGCCAGTTCAGCCTGCACCACTGTAAGGTACTCTCCATTACCAGCCACGAACACTCCCGTCTGGCAAAACTGGCGGACTTTAACCTCTCCTGGCATGTTCCACAAATGCGTATTGCGGGTGTTTACGATATTACCACTCAGATCCCCGTCATCTATATTCTGGAGTCGCTGGGGCGTAAGCTGGCGAAGAAATTAACGGAATAAAACACCCTGTTTTTTCGATGTGACAAATCACATTTCCCGTAAATTGTTATATCGTGACATTTAATTTCGCTTTGCTAGACTCGATACCAATAAGCCATTTATTGGGAATAGCAATAATGAAAAAACTCACCTTACCAAAAGACTTTTTATGGGGTGGCGCGGTTGCCGCTCACCAGGTTGAAGGCGGCTGGAACAAAGGCGGCAAAGGGCCGAGCATTTGTGACGTGTTGACCGGTGGAGCCCACGGCGTACCACGCGAAATCACGCAGGAAGTGGTGCCGGGTAAATACTATCCGAACCATGAAGCCATCGACTTCCACGGCCATTACAAAGAAGACATTAAGCTGTTTGCTGAGATGGGCTTCAAATGTTTTCGCACCTCTATCGCCTGGACCCGCATCTTCCCGAAAGGCGATGAAACCCAGCCAAATGAAGAAGGGCTGAAGTTCTACGACGACATGTTCGATGAACTGCTGAAGTACAACATCGAGCCAGTGATCACCCTCTCCCACTTCGAAATGCCGCTGCACCTGGTGCAGGAATACGGCGGCTGGACCAACCGCAAAGTGGTTGATTTCTTTGTACGCTTCTCAGAGGTGGTCTTCGAGCGCTACAAGAGCAAGGTCAAATACTGGATGACCTTCAACGAAATCAACAACCAGCGTAACTGGCGTGCGCCACTGTTTGGCTACTGCTGCTCCGGCGTGGTTTATACCGGGCATGACAACCCGGAAGAGACCATGTATCAGGTGCTACACCACCAGTTCGTGGCCAGCGCACTGGCAGTGAAAGCGGCGCGTCGCATCAACCCGGACATGAAAGTCGGCTGCATGCTGGCGATGGTGGCACTCTATCCGTTCTCCTGCAAACCAGAAGACGTAATGTTCGCTCAGGAATCCATGCGCGAGCGCTATGTGTTTACCGACGTTCAGCTGCGGGGTTACTACCCAACGTATGTGCTGAACGAGTGGGAACGCCGTGGTTTTTCCATCAAAATGGAGGCCGGTGACGAGCAAATCCTGCGCGAAGGCACCTGCGATTATTTAGGCTTCAGCTACTACATGACCAACGCGGTAAAAGCGGAAGGCGGTACCGGCGATGCCATTTCTGGCTTTGAAGGCAGCGTACCAAACCCACACGTGAAAGCATCCGACTGGGGCTGGCAGATTGACCCGGTGGGTCTGCGTTATTCTCTGTGTGAGCTATACGAACGTTATCAGAAGCCGCTGTTCATCGTGGAAAACGGTTTTGGCGCTTACGATAAAGTGGAAGCCGACGGCAGTATCAATGATGACTACCGCATCGACTACCTGCGCGCCCACGTGGAAGAGATGATGAAAGCAGTCACCTATGACGGCGTGGATCTGATGGGTTACACACCGTGGGGCTGTATCGACTGCGTCTCTTTCACTACCGGCCAGTACAGCAAGCGCTACGGTTTTATCTACGTGAACAAACACGACGACGGCACCGGTGACATGTCCCGTTCCCGTAAGAAGAGCTTCGAGTGGTATAAAGGTGTGATTGCCAGCAACGGCGAGACGCTGTGATTTTTTGCCCGGTGGCGCTGTGCTTACCGGGCGTTTACTTCCCGCCCGCTAACTCAAGAAAACTCCCCGTCACATATGAGGCTTTCTCACTCAGTAGCCAGGCAATCGCCTGGGCCACCTCTTCCGGCTGGCCACCGCGCTGCATCGGCAATATTGATTTAACCCTATCGACACGACCCGGTTCACCACCAGACGCATGCATATCGGTATAGATAAAGCCAGGACGCACGCCATTTACCCGAATACCCTGTGCCGCGACTTCCAGAGAAAGTCCGGTGGTCAACGTATCCACAGCCCCTTTCGATGCCGCGTAATCAACGTATTCACCAGGTGAGCCAAGGCGTGCCGCTGCAGATGAAACATTCACAATCGCCCCACCCTTACCCCCGTATTTAAACGACATCCGTTTAACCGCGTCACGACAGCAGAGGAAATACCCCGTCACGTTGGTGGACAACACACGATTGATCCGCTCGGCTGACAGGCTTTCAATGGTGGATTGTTCGAACAAAATCCCGGCGTTATTCACCAGCGCGGTGAGTGGCTCACCTTCGCGGTCAATGCTGTCGAACATCGCCAGTACCTGCGCTTCATCGCTGATATCCGCGCGCACGGCAAACGCTTTACCACCTGCGTCAACGATCTGATTAATCACGTCCGTTGCCGCCTTAATGTTGTGGTGATAGTTCACCGCCACAGTGTAACCTTCCCGGGCCAGTTGCAGTGCGGTAGCTTTACCAATACCGCGGCTGGCACCCGTCACAAGAGCAATTGCCATCGTATTCTCCCAATAAAAAAGCCGGGTGGCGCTAACGCCTACCCGGCCTACATTACTACAGCGGAATATTTACTGGTATTCGCTCATCGGTACACAGGAGCAGAACAGGTTACGGTCACCGTAAACGTCATCAAGACGCTTCACCGTCGGCCAGTATTTGTTTGCCACACCGGCCGGGAAGACAGCCAGTTCACGGGAGTAACCGTGAGTCCACTCTGCCACCAGCTCGTTCTGCGTGTGTGGCGCATTGACCAGCGGGTTATCTTCCAGCGTCCACTCGCCGTCCTGCACGCGATCGATCTCCATACGAATGGCCAGCATCGCGTCGATAAAGCGGTCCAGCTCGGCTTTACTCTCAGATTCCGTTGGCTCCACCATCAACGTACCCGCGACCGGGAATGACATGGTTGGCGCGTGGAAACCGTAGTCGATCAGGCGCTTGGCAATATCCAGTTCACTGATACCAGTTTGCTCTTTCAGCGGACGAATATCGAGGATGCACTCGTGCGCCACGCGACCATCGCGGCCAGTATAGAGCACCGGGAAGGCAGACTTCAGGCGGGTAGCAATGTAGTTGGCGTTCAGGATCGCCACCTGGCTTGCCTGCTTCAGCCCTTCCGCACCCATCATGCGGATATACATCCAGCTGATTGGCAGGATAGAAGCACTACCAAACGGTGCCGCAGAAACCGCACCCTGACGGGTCAGCATCCCTTCAATCTGCACCACGCTGTGACCCGGAACAAACGGTGCCAGGTGTGCTTTCACGCCGATTGGCCCCATACCCGGGCCGCCACCGCCGTGCGGAATGCAGAAGGTTTTGTGCAGGTTCAGGTGCGAAACGTCCGCGCCAATAAAGCCCGGAGAGGTGATCCCCACCTGAGCATTCATGTTTGCGCCATCAAGATACACCTGGCCGCCGAACTGATGCACCACTTCACACACTTCACGGATCGTCTCTTCGTACACACCGTGGGTGGACGGGTAGGTCACCATGATGCAGGAGAGCTTATCGCCCGCCTGTTCGGCTTTGGCACGCAGATCGGCCAGATCGATGTTTCCGTTCTTATCGCAGGCAACCACCACCACTTCCATCCCCGCCATCTGTGCAGAGGCCGGGTTGGTGCCGTGCGCGGAGCTTGGGATCAGGCAGATATCACGATGCCCTTCATTGCGGCTTTCGTGATAATGGCGGATCGCCAGCAGGCCCGCGTATTCACCCTGCGCGCCGGAGTTTGGCTGCATGCAGAGCGCGTCATAGCCGGTCAGTTTCACCAGCCAGTCGGAGAGCTGGTTAATCATCAGGTGATAACCTTCCGCCTGCTCAGCCGGGCAGAACGGGTGCAGTTCAGAAAACTCAGGCCAGGTGATTGGGATCATCTCTGCCGCGGCGTTCAGCTTCATGGTGCAGGAGCCAAGCGGGATCATCGCCTGGTTCAGCGCCAAATCTTTACGTTCCAGAGAGTGCATATAACGCATCATCTCGGTTTCGCTGTGATAGCGGTTGAAGACCGGGTGCGTCAGAATCGCGTCGTCACGCAGCATGCTTGCCTGAATGGAGCGGCTGTCGAGCGCGACTTCTTTGTCGAGCGTATCAATGCCCAGGCCATGTGAATCGCCCAGCAACACGTTAAACAGGTGCAGGATGTCTTCACGGGTGGTGCTTTCATCCAGCGTAATGCCCACTGCATTGTGGATATCGCTACGCAGGTTGATTTCTGCCGCATCGGCGCGAGCCAGAACAGCCGCTTTATCAGCCACTTCCACACACAGGGTATCGAAGTAGTGCGCGTGACGCAGCTTAAGACCTTTCTGTTGCAGACCGCAGGCCAGAATATCGGTCAGGCGGTGAATGCGGCTGGCAATGCGTTTCAGGCCGACCGGGCCGTGGAATACGGCATACAGGCTGGCGATGTTCGCCAGCAGCACCTGTGAGGTACAGATGTTGGAGTTCGCTTTCTCGCGGCGGATATGCTGCTCACGAGTCTGCATCGCCATGCGCAGCGCGGTGTTACCGGCGGCATCTTTTGAGACACCGATAATACGGCCTGGCATAGAGCGTTTGAATTCATCTTTTGCAGCGAAAAACGCAGCGTGTGGGCCGCCGTAACCCATTGGCACGCCGAAGCGTTGTGCAGAGCCGAAGACGATATCCGCACCCTGTTTACCTGGTGCGGTCAACAGTACCAGCGCCATAAAATCAGCGGCTACGCTCACAACCACTTTGCGGGATTTAAGTTCGGTAATCAGTGCGCTGTAGTCGTGTACTTCACCGGTAGTGCCCACCTGCTGCAGCAGCACACCAAAGACATCCTGGTGATCCAGCACTTTATCGGCATCATCAACAATCACCTCAAAACCGAAGGTTTCTGCACGGGTGCGAACCACATCCAGCGTCTGCGGGTGTACATCTGCCGCCACGAAGAAACGGTTAGCATTTTTCAGCTTGCTCACGCGCTTCGCCATTGCCATCGCTTCGGCAGCAGCAGTCGCTTCATCTAACAGGGAGGCGGAAGCAATGTCCATGCTGGTCAGATCCAGCGTCACCTGCTGGAAGTTCAGCAGCGCTTCCAGACGGCCCTGAGATACTTCCGGCTGATATGGGGTATACGCGGTGTACCAGCCTGGGTTTTCCAGCATATTGCGCAGGATCACCGGCGGTAACTGCACGTTGGTGTAACCCATGCCAATGTAAGACTTATAGCGCTTGTTGAGGCTGGCAATCGCCTTCAGCTCCGCGAGTGCGGCGAATTCAGTGGTCGCGTCACCAACCTGAGGTGGCGTTGCAAGCTGGATGTCTTTTGGCACGATCTGGCCGATCAGTGCATTGAGTGAATCCGCGCCAACTGTATTCAGCATCTCCTGCTGTTGCTGAGCATCCGGCCCAATGTGACGTTCAATGAAAGCGCCACGGTTTTCAAGCTGGCTTAAAGTCTGTGTCATGAGCGATGGTTCCTGAAACGTGCAGTGAATGTGTTTTCTCCCTCTCCCTTAGGGAGAGGGCTGGGGTGAGGGTGTCGTCTGTTCCCCTCACCCTACCCTCTCCCCAAAGGGGAGAGGGATAATGGCTTACTCGTCTTCTAACAGGGCTTCGTACGCGGTTGCATCCAGTAATGCGGCAACCTGCGATTCGTCGCTGGCTTTGATCTTGAAGATCCAGCCACCTTCATATGGCTCGCTGTTCACCAGCTCCGGAGAGTCGCTCAGCGCGTCATTCACGGCAACAACTTCACCGCTAATCGGGGCATAGATGTCAGAGGCCGCTTTTACGGACTCCGCCACAGCACAGTCATCACCGGCGCTTACGGTTGTGCCCACTTCAGGCAGGTCAACAAACACCATGTCGCCGAGCAGCTCTTGCGCATGCTCGGTGATCCCTACGGTGTAAGTGCCGTCCGCCTCTTTGCGCAGCCACTCGTGTTCTTTGCTGTATTTCAGTTCTGCTGGCACATTGCTCATTGAAGTTCTCCTGATAAAAATGATTAGGCGACCGGCTTACCGGCGCGAACAAAAATAGGTTTGGTCACGTTGACCGGCATTTCACGATTGCGGATTTGCACCACTGCCGTTTCGCCAATACCTGCCGGAACACGTGCCAGTGCAATACTGTAACCCAGCGTCGGGGAGAAGGTACCGCTGGTGATCACGCCTTCGAGGTGGTTACCGTCGGTATCCGTAAAACGCACCGGCAGCTCACCGCGCAGCACGCCTTTCTCGGTCATCACCAGGCCAACCAGCTGTTCCGTACCTTTTTCACGCTGCATTTCCAGCGCTTCACGACCAATAAATTTACGGTCAACAGGTTCCCACGCGATGGTCCAGCCCATGTTGGCCGCCAGCGGAGAAACGCTTTCATCCATCTCCTGACCGTAGAGGTTCATGCCTGCTTCCAGACGCAGCGTATCGCGTGCGCCCAGACCGGCTGGCTTAACGCCCGCTTCCACCAGCGCACGCCAGAAATCAGCCGCCTTCTCATTCGGCATGGCAATTTCATATCCCGCTTCACCGGTATAACCCGTGGTCGCGATAAACAGATCGCCTGCCTGTACGCCAAAGAACGGCTTCATCCCGGCAGTGGCTTTACGCTGTTCATCGCTGAACAGAGAGGCCGCTTTCGCCTGCGCGTTCGGCCCCTGTACGGCGATCAACGACAGATCGTCACGAACAGTGATATCGACAGAGAACGGTTCGGCGTGTTGGGAAATCCAGGAGAGGTCTTTTTCGCGGGTGGCGGAGTTTACAACGAGGCGGAAGAAATCTTCAGTGAAGTAATAGACGATAAGGTCATCAATCACGCCAGCGGAGGCATTTAGCATGCCGGTGTAGAGCGCTTTACCTGGCACTTTCAGCTTTGCGACGTCGTTTGCCAGCAGATAACGCAGAAACTCCCGGGTGCGGCTACCGCGCAGATCGACAATGGTCATGTGGGACACGTCGAACATACCGGCATCGGTGCGCACCGCGTGGTGCTCATCAATTTGTGAGCCGTAGTGCAGCGGCATCATCCAGCCGTGGAAGTCCACCATGCGTGCGCCGCATAACACGTGTTGTTCGTACAAAGGAGTCTGTTGAGCCATCTTTTCCTCGTTGAATAAGCAGGGCTATCTTGCATTTCGCACGCATAAAAACTGCCGCGAAACCCGGCGTCGACCTCGCTTGTGAGCATCGACGCAAACGTTCTCTTTTACCTGAACTTACCACCGAAACCGGCGATTAACCATAAGGTAAAACAGGTCATCACATTAGCTTATGACCAAAAAACGCTGAAAAGCCTACAGAGTTATTCACTGTGAAAATGCGATTAAACCCGCATAAAATTAACATTGCTCTAACAGGATTTAGCACATGGTGATATTTCATGCTGAAAAACGGACAAAATTTCCGTATCAGAAAAATAGCCAGATTAGATAATCTAATGCGAAAAATGACGTAAAATTAGAATATTTCAAACGAGCGAATTTCCCCGGCACAGAGGCCGGGAAAATAAAGTGTGATGGGGGTCAATATTAGCGTTTAACGTAACCAGTCAGGAAGATCGTTAAGACCCATCGCCTGACGAAGGAGTTGAGGTTTGACGCCAGGGAGGGTGTCGGCGAGTTTCAGACCGATATCGCGCAGCAGTTTTTTCGCCGGGTTAGCCCCGGCAAACAGCTCGCGGAAACCCTGCATGCCCGCCAGCATCATCGCCGCACTGTGCTTACGGCTACGCTCGTAGCGACGCAGATAGAGATGCTGACCAATGTCTTTGCCTTCACGATGCAGACGACGCAGCTCTTCAACCAGTTCAGCCGCATCCATAAAGCCGAGATTAACACCCTGTCCGGCCAGCGGATGAATGGTATGCGCCGCATCCCCCACCAGCGCCAGACGGTGCGCCGCGAACTGACGCGCGTAACGACCGGTTAGCGGAAATACCTGGCGCTCGCTCTCAAGCGAACACAGACCCAGACGATTATCAAACGCCATGCACAGCGCCTGGTTAAATACCTCCGGTGTGGCTTCCTGCATGAGCTGCGCTTTTTCAGGCACTAAAGACCAGACAATGGAGCACAGATGCGGATCGCTCAACGGCAGGAACGCCAGAATACCGTCGTTGTGGAAAATCTGACGTGCGACACCGCCGTGCGGTTCTTCAGTGCGGATCGTCGCCACCAGCGCATGGTGGCGGTAATCCCAGAAAGTCAGCGGAATGTCTGCCTTGTTACGCAGCCAGGAGTTAGCGCCATCAGCACCCACCACCAGACGCGCGGTCAACATGTCGCCACTTTGCAGGGTGATAAACGCCTCGTTTTCACCCCACGCCACCTGCTGGATTTGCGCGGGTGCCATCAGCGTAACATCGCTGCAGGACTGTGCTTTTTGCCACAATGCATGGTGGATCACGGCATTTTCGATGATATGGCCCAGATGGCTATAGCCCATGCTTTCGTCATCAAACGCAATATGACCAAAACTGTCTTTGTCCCACACTTCCATACTGTGATAGCAGCTGGCACGCTGCGCGACGATACCTGACCAGACGCCAATGCGCGTCAGGAGCTTTTCGCTGGCAGCATTGATTGCCGACACGCGGAGTTCCGGCGGCGCATCAGGTGCTACGGGCTGCGGCTGCTTTTGTTCCAGCACGGCCACACGCAGGCCGCTTCCCTGTAACCCACAGGCCAGCGCCAGTCCTACCATTCCGCCGCCAACAATGGCGACATCAACATTTTGCACGGTGATAACTCCTTAACGCGCGACCCAACCAAGAGTCCGCTGCGCCAGCACGTCACGTGCCGGAATGAATAATTCCATCGCCATCAGCCCAAGGTTGCGACCCGCAACCAACGGAGCCCAGCGATTGGCAAACAGATGCACCAGACCATCGGTGACACCGATAGTCGCCTCTTTATCAGCCTGGCGTCGTTTCTGGTAATGGCTTAGCACCGAATACGCACCACAATCTTTTTGCTCGTCCCACGCCTGAGAAAGCGTTTCCGCCAGGCTCATGACATCGCGCAGCCCAAGATTAAACCCCTGCCCCGCAATGGGGTGTAGCGTCTGCGCGGCGTTGCCCACCAGCGCCACGCGATGAGAGATGGACTGAGATGCCGTCGTCAGTGACAGCGGGTAAACCGTCCGTTTTCCCGCATGGGTAATTCGCCCCAGCCGCCAGCCGAAGGCTTTTTGCAGCTCGGTACAAAAACGTTCGTCGGACCAGGAGAGCACGTCGTCCGCCTTCTCCTGTGGATGGCACCACACCAGCGAGCAACGCCCGTTCGACATCGGTAACATCGCCAGCGGGCCATACTGCGTAAACCGCTCAAATGCCCGGCCATTGTGTGGGCCTGCCGTTGAGACATTCGCAATGACCGCCACCTGACCATACGACTGTTGCCGCCACTCCACGCCACACTGAGTACCCAGTGCAGAGCGCGAACCATCCGCCGCGACCAGAAGCTGGCCGTCAAGAGTTGTGCCATTTTCCAGCGTGACGCGAACCGCATCTTCACTGCGACTAAAGCTGGCAACACGCGCCGGACAGTGCAACGTCACGCCCGGGGCATCCTGTAACAACCGGAACAGACGTAACCCAACATCGTGCAATTCAACTACATGACCCAGGGCATCAATACGGTAATCATGCGCGTCCAGGGTCACAAAACCAGCATGGCCGCGATCGCTAACATGAACAGTGTTAATCGCCGTCGCACAGTCTGCAATCGCCTGCCAGATGCCAATACGCGAGAGCTGCTGACATGTTCCCTGCGCCAGCGCAATGGCGCGGGCATCAAAACCGGGGTGATCTGATGCCTGTGCTGCAACGGCCTCCACCAGATGCACCGGAAGTTGCCCTTGTGTCAGATGCGAGATTGCCAGCGCCAGAGTGGCCCCGGTCATACCACCGCCAACGATGATCACGCTCATACGCGTGCCGCTGCCATCAGCGCCTCAATGTCGTCAGCTTTTTTCACGACGCCCGCGGTCAGGTTTTCGTTACCGGTTTCAGTGATGACGATGTCGTCTTCAATACGAATGCCAATCCCGCGGTATGCTTCTGGCACGTCAGCATCCGGAGCGATGTACAGCCCCGGTTCGACGGTCAGAACCATACCCGGCTCCAGCACACGTGAGCGTTCAGGGCCATAAGCCCCCACATCATGCACATCCAGCCCCAGCCAGTGGCTCAGGCCGTGCATAAAGTACGGGCGATGGGCATTCTCCGTAATCAGGGTATCCACATCGCCTTTCAGAATGCCAAGTTTAACCAGACCGGTAATCATGATGCACACGACTTCACCGGTGACTTCCTGAATGGAGATCCCCGGACGATACAGGGTCAGCGCCGTTTCCAGGGATTCGAGCACAATGTCATAGACCGCGCGCTGAGCCGGGGAGAATTTACCGTTCACCGGGAACGTACGGGTAATGTCACCCGCGTAGCCCTGATATTCACAACCCGCGTCAATCAGTACCAGATCGCCGTCGCGCAGTTCACTTTCGTTTTCGGTGTAATGCAGGATACAGCCATTTTCCCCACCACCCACAATGGTGTTATAGGAAGGAAAACGCGCGCCGTGGCGATTAAATTCATGCTGAATTTCGCCTTCAAGTTGATATTCGAAGATACCGGGACGGCATTTTTCCATCGCACGGGTATGCGCCAGTGCGCTGATTTCACCCGCGCGACGCATCGTGTTAAGTTCTTCTTCGGACTTGAACAGACGCATTTCGTGTACCACCGGACGCCAGTCCGTCAGCGTAGCGGGGGCAGACAGGTTCTGACGCGAGCCTTTACGCAGCTTATCCAGCGCGGTAAAGACAATCTCATCAGCATACGCATATTCGCCCTGCGCGTGATAAAGCACATCAAGGCCGTTGAGCAGTTGATAGAGCTGCTGATTGATTTCGCTAAACGCCAGCGCACGGTCAACACCCAGCTTCGCCGGTGCGGCCTCTTGCCCCAGACGGCGGCCAAACCAGATTTCGGCAGCCAGATCGCGTACGCGGTTGAAAATCACGCTGTGGTTGTGGGTGTCATTGCTCTTGATCAGTACCAGTACCGCTTCCGGCTCGTTAAACCCGGTGAAATACCAGAAATCGCTGCTCTGACGATAGGGGTATTCACTGTCGGCACTGCGCGTCACCTCAGGGGCGGCAAAAATCAGCGCGGCGCTTCCCGGCTGCATTTTGGCCAGCAGCGCCTGACGACGGCGAGAATACTCTTGATTCGAGATAACCATGACACCCTCCTGTGCGTTGTTTTTCTTAATGTAAGGTTGGCTTGCGTACTTCCGGCGCGGTTGGCTGCGAGCGCGTAAAGTTGTCGTGGCACAGCAGTGCGGCAACGCGGACGTACTCGATGATCTCTTCGAGGGACATTTCCAGCTCTTCCTGATCTTCATCTTCGTCGTAGCCGAGCTGCGCAATGTTACGCAGATCGTCGATTGCTTCACCCGCTTCGCCGGTCACTTTATCGAGCTTAGGCTGAGTCACGCCCAGCCCCAGCAGGTAGTGGTTTACCCAACCTGCGAGCGCATCGGCGCGATCGAACACGCTGACGTCGTCCCCTTCAGGCAGATAAAGCTGAAAAAGGAAGCCATCATCTTCCAGCGAATCGCTGATTGCCGCGTGCATTTTACGCAGCGCTTCCGCCAGTTCGTGACCAAACGCCAGCCCCTCGTTCGTCAGGTCGTGGATCAGCGGCTGCCAGGAGCTGTCGCTGTTTCCGCCGCACAGCATGCCACTGATCAGACCGTGCATTTCGGCAGGGGTTAAACCCACTCCCTGCTGGTTCAGTAACTGGTTTAAATCGTTGTAACCAGGCATTTCGTTCTGTATAGACATACGCATTCGTCATCAAAGGGAGGAATATTCATGATATGCTACCACTTTGGACCCTGGTGATACCAGAAAAGGGCTTGTATCTTCACATCAGGGTAGCTATAGTGTCGCCCCTTCGCAGCCCCCGGGGCAGTAAGCGAAGGCAGCGCAGTCAATCAGCAGGAAGGTGGCATGTCTGCACAACCCGTCGATCTCCAGATTTTTGGCCGTTCACTGCGAGTGAATTGTCCACCTGAACAAAGGGATGCTTTGAATCAGGCTGCGGACGATTTGAATCAGCGGTTGCAAGATCTTAAAGAACGCACTAGAGTCACAAATACTGAGCAGCTGGTCTTTATTGCCGCGTTGAACATCAGCTATGAGCTGACTCAGGAAAAGGCGAAAACCCGCGACTACGCGGCAAGCATGGAGCAGCGCATTAAGATGCTTCAGCAGACCATTGAACAGGCATTGCTTGATCAAGGTCGCAATCCCGAAAGACCGGGACCCAAGTTTGAATAACACTTTGCAGTTGACTATGGTAGAGTAACTGTGAAGACAAAATTTCTCTGAGATGTTCGCAAGCGGGCCAGTCCCCTGAGCCGATATTTCATACCACAAGAATGTGGCGCTCCGTGGTTGGTGAGCATGCTCGGTTCGTCCGAGAAGCCTTAAAACTATGACGACACATTCACCTTGAACCAAGGGTTCAAGGGTTACAGCCTGCGGCGGCATCTCGGAGATTCCCTCTTTCTTCTTCTACCAACTACCATGACTCTACTTTCTGAAGTTTCTGCCTCACGCCAGGACATCCGTCAGTTAATCCGTAAACGTCGTCGCGCGTTAACCCCCGAACAGCAAGTGCATTTTGCGCAGCATGCCGCCGCCCGAATGATGGCGTATCCGCCTGTAGTGATGGCGCACACGGTCGCCCTGTTTCTCTCGTTTGATGGCGAGCTGGATACTCAGCCGCTCATCGAACAGCTCTGGCGCGCCGGGAAGAAAGTTTACCTGCCAGTGTTACATCCGTTTAGCGAAGGAAACCTGTTGTTTCTGCACTACCATCCTCACAGCGAGCTGGTGGTGAATCGACTGAAAATCACCGAACCCAAACTCGACGTCCGGGACGTACTGCCGCTTGCCGCGCTGGATGTGTTGATCACGCCGCTCGTGGCGTTTGACCAGCAAGGTCAGCGCTTAGGAATGGGGGGCGGTTTTTTACGACAGAACGCTGCAAAACTGGCGGCAGCACAGGCTACAACCGGTAGGATACGCGCATGACTGTCAGGGCGTAGAAGCGCTGCCGGTGGAGAAATGGGATATTCCACTGCCTGCGGTGGTGACGCCATCGAAACTGTGGGAGTGGAGATAAAAGCAAAAACGGTAACAGCCGTTACCGTTTGTAGTGCTTGCCCCCTCACCGACAGGGGAGAGGGCATCAGGCGGCAATCATCTCAATAAAGCAGACGCGCGCGAATCGTCCCCGGAAGCGCCTTCATACTCAGCAGCGCTTTCTCGGCAACGTCGTCATCCGCTTCAATATCAATAACCACGTAACCCATCTGAGAGTTCGTTTGCAGGTACTGCGCGGCAATGTTCACGCCCTGCTCAGCAAAGATTTTGTTGATGGCGGTCAGCACGCCCGGGCGGTTTTCGTGAATATGCAACAGACGACGGCCACCGTGCAACGGCAGAGACACTTCCGGGAAGTTCACCGCAGAAAGCGTAGAACCGTTGTCGGAATATTTGCTCAGTTTACCCGCAACTTCCAGACCGATGTTCTCCTGCGCTTCCTGCGTTGAACCACCGATGTGTGGCGTCAGGATCACGTTGTCAAACTCGCACAGCGGAGAGTTAAACGGATCGCTGTTGGTTGCCGGCTCAGTCGGGAATACGTCAATGGCCGCACCTGCCAGATGTTTACGCTTCAGCGCATCACACAGCGCCGGGATGTCAACAACCGTACCGCGTGCCGCGTTGATCAGCAGTGAACCCGGCTTCATCAGCGCCAGCTCTCCCGCTCCCATCATGTTTTTGGTGGACGCATTTTCCGGAACGTGCAGGCTGACAACGTCACTCATGTTCAGCAGGTCGGACAAATGTTGAACCTGAGTCGCGTTACCCAGCGGTAGCTTGCTTTCAATGTCGTAGAAGAAAACATGCATCCCCAGTGATTCAGCCAGAATACCCAGCTGTGTACCAATGTGGCCGTAACCGATGATACCCAGTTTTTTGCCACGCGCTTCAAAGGAACCTGAAGCCAGTTTGTTCCACACACCGCGGTGCGCTTTGGCGTTCGCCTCGGGAATACCGCGCAGCAGCAGCAGCAGTTCGCCAATCACTAACTCCGCCACGGAACGGGTGTTGGAGAACGGGGCGTTAAAGACAGGAATACCGCGTTTTGCCGCTGCACTCAGGTCTACCTGGTTGGTGCCGATGCAGAAACAGCCAATAGCAACCAACTTTTCCGCCGCAGCAATAACATCTTCAGTCAGGTGAGTACGGGATCGCAGGCCAATGAAGTGGGCATCACGGATGGACGCTTTCAGCTCTTCTGTGTCCAGCGCGCCTTTGTGAAATTCGATGTTGGTGTAACCTGCCGCACGAAGGTTATCGAGTGCTTTCTGATGCACGCCTTCTACAAGCAGGAATTTAATCTTGTCTTTCTCCAGTGATACCTTTGCCATTTACCCGACCCTGTTTTTGTCTGAACTGATGTTGTGCTGGATTTAAATCCGCTGTAGTCAACATATCAAAAAAAACTATTGCAGCAATATGAACGTTTGCGTCGGCTCCCTGAAGAAAAGTCATACAGAGCAAAATGACAGAGGAAAATGCTACGGAATTTTACGAATACGGCAGGATCGGCAAAAGAGGCACAAAAACGTGACACAAGTCACCGAATTTAGCTTTTCAAAAATTTTTTAGCGGGGGGAGTCTCCCCCCGTCAGATCATTTTACGATGGTTTTCACGCCGTCAGCCGTGCCGATCAGCGCCACATCCGCGCCACGGTTGGCAAATAGCCCTACGGTCACTACGCCCGGAATGCCGTTGATGGCATTTTCCAGCGCGATAGCGTCCAGAATTTCCAGACCGTGAACGTCGAGGATCACGTTACCATTGTCGGTCACCACACCCTGGCGGTATTCCGGACGACCACCCAGTTTCACCAGTTCACGTGCGACGGCACTGCGTGCCATTGGGATCACTTCGACCGGCAGCGGGAAGTTACCCAGAATATCCACCTGCTTGGACGCATCGGCAATACAGATAAATTTGTCTGCAACGGAGGCGATGATCTTTTCACGCGTCAGCGCTGCGCCACCGCCCTTGATCATCTGCATATGGCCGTTGATTTCATCCGCACCATCAACGTAAATCCCCAGACGGTCCACTTCGTTCAGGTCGAAAACGGTAATGCCGAGGCTTTTCAGCTTTTCCGTGGACGCATCAGAGCTGGAAACCGCGCCCTCGATTTGCCCCTTCATCGTGCCCAGTGCATCGATAAAGTGTGCCGCCGTCGATCCGGTGCCAACACCGACAATGGTACCGGGTTGCACGTACTGGAGAGCGGCCCATCCTACTGCTTTTTTCAGTTCATCCTGCGTCATGATCGTTTGCCTGTGGTATGAAAACTTAGGGCGCATTATAGAACACGTCAGGTGGAATTCGTCTGCCACAAAAGGAAAATTGTGTCATAGTGCAGAATAAGCAAAATTCAGGAGCCAGCTATAGCAATGAAACGTCCGGACTACAGAACACTACAGGCACTTGATGCTGTTATTCGTGAACGCGGTTTTGAGCGCGCAGCGCAGAAGTTGTGCATTACTCAGTCCGCCGTGTCACAGCGTATCAAGCAGCTTGAAAACATGTTCGGGCAACCACTGCTGGTGCGTACCGTGCCACCACGTCCCACAGAGCAAGGACAAAAACTGCTTGCCCTGCTGCGTCAGGTTGAACTGCTGGAAGACGAGTGGCTGGGTGATGAACAGACAGGTTCCACGCCGCTGTTGCTGTCGCTGGCGGTGAACGCCGACAGTCTGGCAACCTGGCTGCTGCCCGCGCTTGCGCCGGTGCTTGCCGACTCCCCTATCCGCCTGAATCTGCAGGTTGAAGATGAAACGCGTACCCAGGAGCGCCTGCGTCGTGGTGAAGTGGTCGGGGCGGTGAGTATCCAGCCTCAGGCACTGCCAAGTTGCCTGGTGGATCAGCTGGGCGCGCTGGATTATCTGTTTGTCGGTTCAAAAGCCTTTGCTGAGCGTTATTTCCCGAATGGCGTTACCCGCGCCGCGCTGCTTAAGGCCCCAGCCGTCGCATTCGACCATCTGGATGATATGCATCAGGCTTTCCTGCAGCAAAACTTCGACCTGCCGCCAGGCAGCGTACCGTGTCATATCGTGAACTCATCCGAAGCCTTTGTGCAGCTTGCCCGTCAGGGAACCACCTGCTGCATGATCCCGCATCTGCAGATTGAAAAAGAGTTGAAAAGCGGTGAGCTGATTGACCTGACGCCGGGATTATATCAGCGCCGGATGCTCTACTGGCACCGTTTTGCACCGGAAAGCCGTATGATGCGCAACGTCACCGACGCACTGCTGGCTTACGGGCATAAGGTGTTGAGACAGGATTAAAAAATAAGCCGGGTGAAGGCAACGCCTTACCCGGCCTACAGGTTACTGAGCGGGTTTCTGCTCTGCTGCAGCAGGCTCCAGCTGGAACACGACATCAACCTGATCGTCAAACTGGATCGTCGGCTGCTCATAGGTTTCCTGAGCGGAAACTGGCGCAGCATCGGCCTTCATCATACGAACCATCGGGCCTGGCTGATAATTGGAGACGTGATAGCGCACGCTATACACCGGGCCAAGCTTACTGTTAAAGCCGGAAGCCAGTTGTTGCGCCTGATGGACGGCATCATTAATCGCCGCTTTACGTGCTTCGTCTTTGTATTTCTCCGGTTGCGCAACGCCCAGTGAAACGGAACGAATTTCGTTCAGCCCCGCCTTCAGCGCGCCATCCAGCAGCGAATTCAGCTTATCAAGCTGGCGCACAGTCACTTCGACGGTACGCACGGCACGGTAACCTTTCAGGATACTTTTGCCGTTCTGGTAGTCATAATCCGGCTGGGTACGCAGGTTGGCAGAATTGATATCTTTTTTAACGACACCATTCTGTTCCAGGAAAGAGAGATATTGCGCAACACGATCGTCAGCCTGCTTCTTGGCTGAAGCAGCATCTTTTGCAGACACATTCACTTCAATTGCCAGGGTCGCGACATCCGGTACCGCATCCACGCTCGCCGTGCCTGAAGTGACAATGTGCGGACCGGCAGGCAACTCATTCGCCTGTACCGACACCGCACCTAAACTCACTAATGCCGCCAGGGCCATCACTTTAAACTTCACTGTCATTCCTCCATGTTGCGAAGAGTGCCCCATAAACAGAGCACATGCCAGCAAGCTTAGCGGGTCTTGCTCAGTTGTCCATAAGACAACACTTAGTTGAGTAATCCCTGAACGTGATGAACGCCCTCTTTCGCCAGTTGAAAAGCGATAAACCACATCACTATTCCCACCAGCGTATTGATGATGCGTTGTGCTTTGGCGGTGCGCAAACGCGGTGCCAGCCACGCCGCCAGCATGGCAAGACCAAAGAACCAGAGGAATGATGCGCTAACCGTACCCAGCGCGAACCAGCGCTTCGGTTCAACATCCAGTTGTCCACCCAGGCTACCCAGCACCACAAAGGTATCAAGATAGACATGCGGATTAAGCCAGGTAACCGCCAGCATGGTGACGATAATCTTCCAGCGCCCCTGCTTCATCACTTCCGCACTCGCCAGTTCAAGATTGCTGCTCAGTGCCGTTTTCAATGCGCCAAAGCCGTACCACAACAGGAATGCCACCCCGCCCCAGGTGACCAGCGTCAGTAGCCACGGAGACTGCATCAGTAAAGCACTGCCGCCAAATATCCCGGCGCAAATCAGAAGCAAATCACTGACCGCGCACAGTAGCGCAATCATCAGGTGATACTGGCGGCGAATACCCTGGTTCATCACAAACGCATTCTGCGGGCCGAGGGGCAGGATCATGGCCGCGCCTAACACAAGACCTTGAAAATAATAAGATAACATGACGAAATTCTCACAGAGTTGTCCTGGGAGCTGACTATACTGCGAGAGTGACATTAGAGGAAATTGATAATATTAATCGGGGATTAGTCACGCTAATAAAAAAGCCCGGTGGCGTTAACGCTTACCGGGCCTACGGCGAAAGAGGATTACTCGGTCTCTTTCACCTTTTTGACGTTCACATCCATCTGTGGATACGGGAAGCTGATGCCGTTAGCATCGAACTCACGTTTGATGCGTTCCAGCACGTCCCAGTAAACGTTTTGCAGATCGCTGCTTTTGCTCCAGATACGCACCACAAAGTTAATGGATGACGCGCCCAGTTCGTTCAGACGGACGATCTGCTCTTTATCTTTCAGAATGCGATCGTCAGAAGCGATGATACCCGCGATAAGCGATTTTACCTGATCGATGTCGGAGTCGTATGCCACGCTGATAATCAGCTCATTACGGCGCGCTGGCTCGCGGGAAAAATTGATAATGTTACCCGCGATAATTTTCCCGTTCGGCACTACCACAATACGGCCATCGACGGTACGCAAGGTCGTTGAGAAAATCTGCACCTGCAGTACAGTTCCGGCAATGCCCCCCAGATCAACATACTCACCTGAGCGGAACGGACGGAAGGTGACCAGCAGCACACCTGCCGCCAGGTTCGAGAGCGAACCCTGCAGCGCCAGACCAATAGCCAGACCGGCTGCACCGAGCACCGCGATCACCGATGCGGTCTGTACACCTACACGTCCCAGTGCGGCAATCAAGGTAAAGGCGACGATGCCATAGCGCACCAGCGCAGAAAGGAAGTCCGCAACCGTGGCATCGATATGACGTGCCAGCATCACCCGGTTAACGGTATTCGATATGATTCGCGCCGCGATCATCCCGATAATGATGATGGCAATAGCCGCAACGATGTTTACGGCATAACTCAGCAATAATTCCTGGTTGCGCTCAAGCCAGGTACCGGCGTTATTGATGCTGTCAACGACATCAAACTGTTCCATTTACTCTTCCTTTTGATAAACCCAAACACAAAAATCCATCCCCCGTGGAGACAGGCAGATCCGTAAAGGGTAAACAAAAAGCGCAGATATTGCCAAACAGATCACAAAACGGTGATGGGCAGGCTGTTGAAAAGCCAAAAAAAAGGCCCGCATTTGCGGGCCTCCGATGCTGTTAGCAGCTCAAATTACAGAACGTCGATCGCGTTCAGTTCTTTGAATGCCTGCTCCAGACGCGTCACCATAGAGGTCTGTGCTGCACGCAGCCATACGCGTGGATCGTAGTATTTCTTGTTCGGCTGGTCTTCGCCTTTCGGGTTGCCCAGCTGGCCCTGCAGGTAAGCTTCGTTGGTTTTGTAGTATTGCAGGATACCATCCCAGGTTGCCCATTGGGTGTCGGTATCGATGTTCATTTTCACTACGCCGTAGCTTACGGAGTCTTTGATTTCCTGAGCAGAAGAACCGGAACCGCCGTGGAAGACGAAGTTCAGGCTATTGTGCGGCAGGTTGTGTTTCTTAGAAACATATTCCTGAGAATCACGCAGGATGGTTGGGGTCAGAACAACGTTACCTGGTTTGTAAACGCCGTGTACGTTACCGAAGGACGCTGCAATGGTGAAGCGTGGGCTGATTTTGCTCAGCTCGGTGAACGCGTAATCAACGTCTTCTGGCTGGGTGTACAGTGCAGAAGCGTCCATGTGGCTGTTGTCCACGCCGTCTTCTTCACCACCGGTGCAACCCAGTTCGATTTCCAGGGTCATGTCCATTTTGGACATACGCGCCAGGTATTTGGAGCAGATTTCGATGTTTTCGTGCAGAGACTCTTCAGACAGGTCGATCATGTGAGAAGAGAACAGTGGCTTACCGGTAGCCGCGAAGTGTTTTTCACCTGCGTCCAGCAGACCGTCGATCCACGGCAGCAGTTTCTTCGCGCAGTGGTCAGTGTGCAGAATGACAGGAACACCGTAGTGTTCAGCCATCTGGTGTACATGGTGCGCACCAGAGATAGCACCCAGGATTGCAGCACCCTGAGGAACGTCAGTTTTCACGCCTTTACCTGCGATGAACGCAGCGCCGCCGTTAGAGAACTGTACGATAACCGGCGCTTTAACTTTTGCAGCGGTTTCCAGTACGGCGTTAATGGAGTCAGTACCCACGCAGTTAACTGCTGGCAGAGCAAAGTTGTTTTCTTTAGCTACCTGGAACACTTTCTGTACGTCATCACCAGTGATCACGCCAGGTTTTACGAAATCAAAAATTTTAGACATGTTGCTTAGTCCTGTATCTTCGGCCGTTAGAAAAGGTGCGAGCTCTTAAAAGCGCGCTGAAAATTGGGCAGGTTTCCCTGCCCTTGAATGGCTTACTTCTTAGCGCGCTCTTCGAGCATTGCTACTGCTGGCAGCACTTTGCCTTCCACGAATTCGAGGAATGCGCCACCACCAGTGGAGATGTAGGAAATCTTGTCAGCGATACCGAACAGGTCGATAGCTGCCAGAGTGTCGCCGCCACCTGCGATAGAGAACGCTTCGCTGTCTGCGATAGCGTTAGCAACGATTTCAGTACCTTTGCGGAAGTTCGGGAATTCGAACACGCCAACAGGGCCGTTCCACAGGATAGTTTTTGCGTTTTTCAGGATTTCAGCCAGTTTCTGTGCAGAAACGTCGCCCAGGTCCAGGATCTGCTCTTCATCTTTGATGTCGTTTACAGATTTCAGGGTCGCGGTCGCCGTTTCGGAGAACTCAGTTGCTACGCGAACGTCAGTTGGAACCGGGATATCGCAGGTCGTCAGCAGGCGTTTAGCTTCGTCAACCAGGTCTGCTTCGTACAGAGATTTACCCACGTTGTGGCCTTGAGCAGCAACGAAGGTGTTCGCAATACCACCGCCAACGATCAGCTGGTCAGCGATTTTGGACAGGGAATCCAGAACAGTCAGTTTGGTAGACACTTTAGAACCGCCAACGATAGCAACCATTGGACGAGCAGGTTCTTTCAGTGCTTTACCCAGCGCTTCCAGTTCGTCAGCCAGCAGAGGACCAGCACACGCTACGTCTGCGAATTTACCGATACCGTGGGTAGATGCCTGCGCACGGTGAGCAGTACCGAATGCATCCATTACGAATACGTCGCACAGTGCAGCATATTTTTTGGACAGCGCTTCGTCGTCTTTCTTTTCGCCTTTGTTAAAGCGAACGTTTTCCAGAACAACCAGTTCACCGGCAGCAACTTCAACACCGTCCAGGTAATCTTTAACCAGACGAACCGGGTTGGACAGTTTGTCTTTCAGGTAATTAACAACTGGCAGCAGAGAGAACTCTTCGTTGTACTCGCCTTCAGTTGGACGACCCAGGTGGGAGGTTACCATCACTTTTGCACCCTGCTTCAGGGCCAGCTCGATGGTTGGCAGAGATGCACGAATACGCGCGTCGCTGGTCACTTTGCCATCTTTAACCGGTACGTTCAGGTCGGCACGGATGAAAACGCGTTTACCTGCCAGATCCAGATCGGTCATCTTAATTACAGACATGGTGAATCCTCTCGTTGATTCTTAAAGTTTTGCAGACGCACGATGCGTCTTACCTGAAACCTTGAGCGGCCATTGCTAACGTGGTGTCGAGCATTCGGTTAGCAAAGCCCCATTCGTTATCGCACCAGACCAGCGTCTTGATAAGGTGTGAACCACTGACGCGCGTTTGTGTACCATCAACGATGGCACTGTGCGGGTCGTGGTTAAAATCTACTGAGACCAACGGTAATTCCGTATAGTCAACTATACCATGAAATGTACCCTGTGCCGCTTTTTGCAGCAACAGGTTGACTTCACAGGCTTTTACCGGTTTTTTCACCGTGACGCTGAGGTCAATTGCCGTAACGTTGATAGTCGGTACACGTACAGCAATCGCTTCAAAACGGTCGTTAAACTGCGGGAAAATACGGGTGATCCCTGCAGCAAGCTTTGTATCAACCGGAATGATTGACTGACTCGCCGCACGCGTGCGGCGTAGATCCGGATGATAGGCATCGATCACCTGCTGATCGTGCATGGCTGAGTGGATCGTGGTCACGGTGCCGGATTCAATGCCATACGCATCGTCTAACAGTTTAATGACCGGAATAATGCAGTTGGTGGTGCAGGAAGCATTGGAAACAATGCGATGTTCGGCTTTCAGCTCATGCTGGTTCACGCCAAAGACGACGGTGGCGTCGAGGTCGTTACTGCCGGGATGGGAGAACAGGACTTTTTTCGCACCTGCCGCCAGATGCGCTTCACCGTGTTCGCGGCTGCCGTACACACCGGTACAGTCAAGCACCACATCCACCCCCAGTTCACGCCACGGCAACCCGGCAATGCTTCTCTCGTGCAGCACGCGAATAGCATCATCACCGACAAACAGCTGATCCCCTTCCTGGCGAACATCCCAGGCAAAGCGCCCGTGGCTGGTGTCATATTTCAACAAATGCGCCATGCCCTCAGCATCAGCCAGTTCATTGATTGCCACCACGGTCATTTCCGCACGACGCCCGGATTCATATAAAGCACGAACCACGTTACGCCCGATGCGACCGAAGCCATTAATCGCTACGCGTACGGTCATAGATCTCCTGCAAAGCTATCCCTGAATTTGAGGTGGCTGAAAGAGTAATCCAGCTACGCCCGAAGGGGAATCCTTGCCTGTCACAAACTGCGACTGATTGGTCAATTGTCGAACATTTAATCGACTGAAACGCTTCAGCTAGAATAAGCGAATCAGGGAATAAAAGGAATGTCTGTCCAGAGCAATAAGACAGCTATATGACTTGCGTCACATTTTCAATGGAATAATTTACAGCGGCGTTACAAGGATCAGGAATAGCAGATACAAAAAAACCGGGTGGCGTGGTGAAAGCAAAACGGTAACCCCAGGGTTACCGTTTTTAGTGTTGGCACCCTCTCCCGTGGGAGAGGGTCGGGGTGAGGGCACCAGCCCGCACCCAACTAGCAATTACAGCAGTTCTTTCGCTTTCGCGACAACGTTCTCAACGGTGAAGCCGAACTCTTCGAACAGCAGTTCTGCCGGAGCAGATTCACCGAAGGTGGTCATACCGACGATAGCGCCGTTCAGACCTACGTATTTGAACCAGTAGTCTGCAATACCTGCTTCCACTGCAACGCGTGCAGAGACAGCTTTCGGCAGTACGGATTCACGGTATGCTGCATCCTGCTTGTCGAATGCATCGGTAGACGGCATGGAAACCACGCGCGCTTTAACGCCTTCGGCAGACAGTTTGTCCCATGCCGCAACAGCCAGCTCAACCTCAGAACCGGTTGCAATGAAGATAAGCTCAGGCTGACCCGCGCAATCTTTCAGTACGTAACCACCGCGAGCGATGTTCGCCAGCTGCTCTGCAGTACGCTCCTGCTGTGCCAGGTTCTGACGGGAGAGGATCAGCGCGGTCGGGCCGTCCTGACGCTCAACACCGTATTTCCACGCTACCGCGGATTCAACCTGGTCACATGGACGCCATGTGCTCATGTTCGGGGTCACGCGCAGAGATGCGACCTGCTCTACCGGCTGGTGAGTTGGGCCATCTTCACCCAGACCGATAGAGTCGTGGGTGTAGACCATCACCTGACGCTGTTTCATCAGCGCAGCCATACGCACGGCGTTACGTGCATACTCGACGAACATCAGGAAGGTAGAGGTGTACGGCAGGAAACCACCGTGCAGGGAGATACCGTTCGCGATAGCAGTCATACCGAATTCACGTACACCGTAATGGATGTAGTTACCGGCGGTATCTTCGTTGATCGCTTTAGAACCAGACCACAGGGTCAGGTTGGATGGTGCGAGGTCCGCAGAGCCACCCAGGAATTCTGGAAGCAGTGGACCGAACGCTTCGATAGCGTTCTGAGATGCTTTACGGCTGGCAATTTTAGATGGATTCGCCTGCAGTTTAGCGATGAATTCATTCGCTTTCGCGTCGAAATCAGATGGCATATCACCTTTCATACGACGGGTGAATTCAGCTGCTTCCTGTGGGAAGGCTTTCGCATAGGCAGCGAACTTCTCGTTCCAGGCCGCTTCTTTAACCTGACCTGCTTCTTTTGCATCCCACTGCGCGTAGATGTCAGATGGGATTTCGAACGCAGGGTGTTTCCAGCCCAGTGCTTCACGAGTCAGTGCAATTTCCGCGTCACCCAGTGGTGCACCGTGGGAATCGTGCGTACCCGCTTTGTTCGGAGAACCGAAGCCGATGATGGTTTTGCACATCAGCAGGGACGGTTTGTCCGTCACGGCGCGTGCTTCTTCTACTGCGCGTTTAATCGAGTCAGCATCGTGGCCATCAACACCACGCACAACGTGCCAGCCGTAGGCTTCGAAACGTTTAGCGGTGTCATCAGTGAACCAGCCTTCAACATGACCGTCGATGGAGATACCGTTATCGTCATAGAACGCAACCAGTTTACCCAGCTTCAGGGTACCTGCCAGGGAGCACACTTCGTGAGAAATGCCTTCCATCATGCAGCCGTCGCCCATGAACGCGTAAGTGAAGTGGTCAACAATATCGTGGCCAGGACGGTTGAACTGCGCCGCCATGGTCTTCTCGGCAATCGCCATACCCACTGCGTTAGCAATACCCTGACCCAGTGGGCCGGTGGTCGTTTCTACGCCAGCGGTGTAACCCACTTCCGGGTGACCTGGAGTTTTGGAGTGCAGCTGACGGAAGTTTTTCAGCTCTTCAATTGGCAGATCATAGCCAGTGAGGTGCAACAGGCTGTAGATCAGCATAGAGCCGTGGCCGTTAGACAGGACGAAACGGTCGCGGTCAGCCCATGCCGGGTTCTGCGGGTTGTGGTTCAGGAAATCACGCCACAAGACTTCGGCAATATCAGCCATACCCATAGGGGCTCCCGGGTGGCCGGATTTGGCTTTCTGTACTGCGTCCATGCTCAGCGCACGAATAGCATTAGCAAGCTCTTTACGTGAGGACATTTTAACTCCAGATCGGACTGTTAAAGGCCATGCCCTTGACGACAGCGCGTTTTGGGCTACGCCGGAAAAAAGTGCCAACAATGTAACCCAAGCAGCAAGGCATGTACATGGAGCATTCTTTTGCAGCTTAAGAAATCTCTGGATCATGCTCGCATGTTGCGCAATCTGCTCGCCCGGCCCTGTTGATATTCCTTATACTTAGCCAGCCCCCGGCTTCGCTGGCGGTATACTTTTAAGATTTTATTCAGATTAACGAGTACGGAAGCAACATCATGAAAATGCGTGCAATAGTGCTGGCCCTGGGTACAACGCTCCTGCTGAGCGGCTGTCAGAATATGGACTCTAACGGTCTGATGACCTCAGGCGCAGAAGCTTTTCAGGCGTATTCCCTGAGCGACGCACAGGTTAAAGCGCTGAGCGACCAGTCCTGTAAAGATATGGATGGAAAAGCCACCATTGCCCCGGACAATAGTACCTACACGCAGCGTCTGAATAAGATTGCGTCCGCTCTGGGCGATAACATCAACGGACAGCCGGTAAACTATAAGGTCTACATGGCGAAGGATGTGAACGCCTTCGCGATGGCAAACGGCTGCATCCGTGTGTATAGCGGGCTGATGGACATGATGAACGACAACGAAGTCGAAGCGGTGATCGGCCATGAAATGGGCCACGTTGCACTGGGCCACGTGAAGAAAGGAATGCAGGTTGCGCTGGGCACTAACGCGATCCGCGCGGCGGCAGCCTCTGCTGGTGGGATCGTAGGCAGCCTTTCCCAGTCTCAGCTTGGCGACGTCGGTGAAAAACTGGTCAACTCCCAGTTCTCCCAACGCCAGGAATCTGAAGCGGATGACTACTCTTACGATTTGTTGCGCAAACGCGGGATTAACCCATCAGGTTTAGCCACCAGCTTCGAGAAACTGGCAAAGCAGGAAGCAGGACGCCAAAGCTCCATGTTTGACGACCACCCAGCCTCAGAAGAGCGTGCGCAACATATTCGCGATCGCATGGCCGCTGACGGAATCAAATAATGTAAAAGGAGGCATATTTGCCTCCTTTTTTATAGACGAAAGTCGGGTGGCGGCTTCGCCCTACCCGGCTGACAACTTACTCGCCTTTTTTCGCGGCCTGGAGGTAAAGCATTTCCAGCCCCAGAGTAGCCGCTGCCAGCGCCGTGATCTCTGACTGATCATAAGCCGGAGCCACTTCCACCACATCCATACCAACGATGTTCAGATATTTCAGACCACGAACCAGTTTGATGGCGCGATCGGACGTCAGGCCGCCGATCACAGGAGTTCCGGTACCCGGTGCAAACGCCGGATCCAGGCAGTCAATGTCGAAGGTCAGGTACACAGGCATATCACCGACGATCTGCTTAACCTGAGCCAGAATATCGTCCACGCCGCGATCGTTCACCTGGCCTGCATCCAGTACGGTAAAACCGTTGTCTTTGTCGAATTCTGTACGGATACCAATCTGTACTGAATGGTTTGGATCGATCAGGCCTTCGTTCGGTGCGGTAAAGAACATCGTACCGTGGTCAAATTCACAGCCGTTCGCGTAAGTGTCGGTATGCGCATCAAAGTGTACCAACGCCATTTTACCGAAGTGTTTGGCGTGGGCGCGCAACAGCGGCAGAGTGACAAAGTGGTCACCACCGAAAGAGAGCATACGCTTACCTGCTGCCAGCAGTTTCTCGGCATGGGCCTGCAGTTTTTCGCTCATGTCACGCGCATCACCAAACGCGTAAACCAGGTCACCACAGTCCACTACGTTCAGACGTTCACGCATGTCGAAGTTCCACGGGAAGCGGTTATGCTCCCAGGCCAGGTTAGTCGACACCTGGCGGATCGCTGCCGGGCCATGACGGCCACCGGCACGGCCGGAGGTTGCCATGTCAAACGGAACACCAGTGATCACCCAGTCAGCATTGCTGTCGTATGGCTGGAAGTTCATCGGGAGACGTAAAAAACCAAACGCGTTAGATACCAGAGAGTTATCGTACTGATGACCTAAAGTGCTCATGTCCTGACCTCTTTTAAAGTCGATACATTAAAAACAGATGAAAAAAAATCCCCTCCGCGTCGTTAAACCCGACGAGGAAGGGATTGATTCGTAAATCGCTAATTGGGACGAATTATCGCCGTTAATTCATACGGGTTCAAGTGAGTATAGGGGATTGTGCGGTCTTTGCCCCTCACCCTAACCCTCTCCCCAGAGGGAAGAGGGAAAAGGAATTACTCATCTTCCAGGTAGGTGTAACCGTACAGACCCGCTTCAAACTCTTCCAGGAACTGCTGCTGCAGGGCATCGTCCAGACCGGTGTTTTTCACCTGGTCGCGGAACTGGGTCAGAAGAGTTTTCGGATCCAGCTGCACGTATTCCAGCATGTCTGCCACGGTGTCCCCTTCGTCGGACAACTCCACTTCCACGCTGCCGTCAGGGAAGACAAACACATCAACCGCTTCGGTATCCCCGAACAGGTTGTGCATGTTACCGAGGATCTCCTGGTACGCGCCGACCATAAAGAAGCCCAACATTGGCGGGTTCTCCGGGTCATATTCCGGCATTGGCATGGTCGTTGCGATGCCGTCACCATCAACGTAGTGGTCGATAGCACCGTCGGAGTCACAGGTGATGTCCAGCAACACCGCACGACGTTCCGGAGCATGGTTCAACCCTTCCAGCGGCAGTACCGGGAACAGCTGGTCGATACCCCAGGCATCCGGCATCGACTGGAACAGCGAGAAGTTGACGTAAATCTTATCCGCCATACGTTCCTGCAGCTCGTCGATAATCGGACGGTGTGCCCGGTTGCTCGGGTCGAGCTGCTTCTGCACTTCATGGCACATGTTCAGATAAAGCTGCTCTGCCCACGCGCGCTCCTGCATGCTGAAGGTGCCTGAGGAATAACCGACGTGAATGTCATGCAGATCCATCTGGCTGTCATGCAGCCATTCGCGCAGAGAACGACGCGTACCCGGCTCGTGCATCTCCTGCCAGGTTTCCCACATGCTTTGCAGCGCGCGCGGGGCATCGTCTGCCGGAGGTGTGGCTGCGGTATTTTCGCTACGCTCAACGCCGATGATGTTAGAAACCAGCACGGTATGGTGCGCGGTCACCGCGCGACCGGATTCAGTGATCACCGTTGGGTGCGGCAGGCCGTTTTCTTCACAGGCATCACCAATCGCCCAGATGATGTTATTGGCATACTCGTTCAGGCCGTAGTTGACGGAGCAGTCAGACTGCGAACGCGTGCCTTCATAGTCCACGCCCAGGCCACCGCCCACGTCGAAGCACTGAATGTTGACACCCAGCTTGTGCAGCTCAACGTAGAAACGGGCCGACTCACGCACGCCAGTAGCGATATCGCGAATATTGGCCATCTGTGAACCGAGGTGGAAGTGCAGCAACTGAATGCTGTCCAGACGACCACGCTCACGCAGAATTTCTACCAGTTGCAGCACCTGGTTTGCCGCGAGGCCGAATTTAGATTTTTCGCCACCGGAGGACTGCCATTTACCGGAACCCTGCGACGCCAGACGCGCACGCACACCGAGGCGCGGTACCACGTTCAGACGCTCGGCCTCTTCCAGCACGATAGCAATCTCGGTCATCTTCTCGATAACCAGATAGACCTTGTGTCCCATCTTCTCGCCAATCAGCGCCAGACGAATGTATTCACGGTCTTTATAACCGTTACAGACGATCACTGACCGGGTCATGCCCGCGTGCGCCAGAACGGCCATCAGTTCCGCTTTCGAACCTGCTTCCAGGCCCAGCGGTTCGCCGGAGTGGATCAGGGATTCAATCACGCGGCGATGCTGGTTCACCTTGATGGGGTAAACCAGGAAATAGTCGCCTTTATAACCGTAAGATTCACGTGCGCGTTTGAACGCGGCGTTAATCGAACGCAGGCGGTGTTGCAGGATCTGCGGGAAGCAGAACAGTGCAGGTAAACGCTGGCCCTGCGCTTCGCGTGCTTTCACCAGTCTGGCGAGATCCACGCGCGCTTCAGGAACGTCTGGATCCGGGCAAACACTGATGTGGCCCAGTTCGTTGACGTCGTAGTAGTTATTGCCCCACCAGGCAATATTGTAAGTGCGCAGCATCTTGCTGGCTTCCTGGGAGTTCATCGCAACCTCCTGCATAGAACGTAGTACACCCTGTTCGCCTGCTGACGAAGGCGAAACCGAAGACATGTCGTCAGACATAGCGAACCTCAACTCTTTGTATTAAGTGTAAAACAGTTGACTACTATCGCAGCGTTACACGGCGATAACAACCCATAAACGACCCTGTCTCCCAGCAGAGTATGCTGAAATTCAGACCGTGCGACCGGTTTCTTATTCATATCATTGTAAAACACGTATCCGAACTCTGTATGACAAGGTTCGGCGAAACCACGAGAAAACTCTTGTATTAACAAGAGCGCCCTTGTTCAGTTTTCACAAGGCGTGACCAGCCCTGGGATCCTGAGAAGCGCCGAGATGGGTATAACATCGGCAGGTTTGCAGACTAGATTTGCGGGTTGCGGGAATCAAATACGCGCCAGAACGGCTGCGCTGAATTAGCGGAAAACGATGGTTCATTATCTCGTATCACCTCCACGGCCGCTCCTGCTGAAACGGACCACAAGCCAAAGCTAATAGTTCACTGCTTAACCCGGCTGGAAGTGGCGACACGATGAGTTCATCGAGCGCTTTTTTATATGAGCCGCGCGCCGCGTTTTATACCGAGAAGGTAGCCAAAATGCAAAAGATAAATGCGCGCGTTGCCAGCGCCGTCAGGAAAAATTTCCACCAGAGAATTCAACGCAGTGAGAGGTTAGTCAAAAAAAACTGGAAATAGGGCGAAGAAGTGACCTAAAATAGCCATCCAGATGTTAATCCATCCATACCGATTAACACTCAGACTGCCAGTGTCAAAAAGCAACCGGCCTTGGTAGAATACTCTCCTTTGGCTATTCCACACAGCAGTTCGAGCTAACCAAATTCTCCTTAGGTGAAATAAAACATGGCAAAACACCTGTTTACGTCCGAGTCCGTATCAGAAGGACATCCTGATAAAATTGCTGACCAAATCTCCGATGCGGTGCTGGATGCGATCCTGACCCAGGATCCAAAAGCGCGCGTAGCGTGTGAAACCTATGTCAAAACCGGCATGGTTCTGGTTGGCGGTGAAATCACCACCAGCGCATGGGTTGATATCGAAGAGATCACCCGTAACACGGTTCGTGAGATCGGTTATGTACATTCTGATATGGGCTTTGATGCCAACTCTTGCGCCGTACTGAGCGCAATTGGCAAACAGTCTCCGGACATCAACCAGGGCGTTGACCGTGCCGATCCACTGGAACAGGGTGCGGGCGACCAGGGCCTGATGTTCGGCTATGCAACCAATGAAACCGACGTGCTGATGCCAGCACCTGTCACCTACGCGCACCGTCTGATGCAGCGTCAGGCCGAAGTACGTAAAAATGGCACCCTGCCGTGGCTGCGTCCGGATGCCAAAAGCCAGGTGACCTTCCAGTACGACGAAGGCAAAATCGCCGGCATTGATGCCGTGGTTCTGTCCACTCAGCATTCTGAAGAGATTGATCAGAAATCCCTGCAGGAAGCCGTGATGGAAGAGATCATCAAACCGGTTCTGCCAGCAGAGTGGCTGAGTGCGTCCACCAAATACTTCATCAACCCAACCGGACGCTTTGTTATCGGCGGGCCAATGGGTGACTGCGGTCTGACCGGTCGTAAAATCATCGTTGATACCTACGGCGGCATGGCACGTCACGGTGGTGGTGCATTCTCCGGTAAAGATCCGTCTAAAGTTGACCGTTCTGCTGCGTATGCTGCACGCTATGTTGCGAAAAACATCGTTGCTGCGGGTCTGGCTGACCGTTGTGAGATCCAGGTTTCTTACGCCATCGGCGTGGCTGAACCGACTTCCATCATGGTTGAAACTTTCGGTACTGAAAAAGTGCCTTCCGAGCAGCTGACTCTGCTGGTGCGTGAGTTCTTCGACCTGCGCCCATATGGCCTGATTCAGATGCTGGATCTGCTGCACCCAATCTACAAAGAAACCGCTGCATACGGTCACTTTGGTCGTGAACATTTCCCGTGGGAAAAAACCGACAAAGCCGCTCAGTTGCGTGAAGCTGCCGGTCTGAAATAACCGACTGCCATCTGCATTTGAAAAGGCCAGCCTTAGCGCTGGCCTTTTGCATTTTTGCGCGCAGCGCTGCTTCGCTTGCGCAAACCTGCGGGTTCTGCCGTTTTGTAGGCCTGGTCAGGTGTAGCCGCCACCCGGCAAAATGCATGACCTCAATTGAAACCGATTACACCATAATAAATAAGCATCTACTTCATCTCCTCCCCCTTCAGCAACGCCATCTCACCCATTGTTACATTTAATTTGAGTTAAGTCTGAAATAAGCTCAAGAGGGATGCGCGTAAGCTTTTTTATCTCTATATTTTCAATATGTTAATTTAATTTACATCAACACACTAATGTAACCGATTACACTAATGTGATTTGCATCTCATATTTTTACGGTTCACTCACCTACCCTTTGCATTGATAAAACTGATAACCCAACTGGAGGGCATAATGCCTGACAATAAAAAACAGGGGCGTACGTCCAACAAGGCGATGACATTCTTCGTCTGCTTCCTCGCCGCCCTGGCTGGATTACTCTTTGGTCTGGATATCGGCGTGATTGCCGGTGCATTACCTTTCATCGCCGATGAGTTTCAGATAAGCGCACACACTCAGGAATGGGTGGTGAGCTCCATGATGTTCGGTGCGGCGGTCGGTGCTATCGGCAGTGGCTGGCTCTCCTTCAGACTGGGCCGCAAAAAGAGCCTGATGATTGGTGCCATTCTGTTCGTTGCCGGTTCACTGTTCTCTGCTGCGGCACCCAACGTTGAAGTACTGCTGGTGTCTCGCGTATTACTCGGTCTGGCCGTCGGTGTTGCGTCTTATACCGCTCCGCTTTACCTCTCCGAAATCGCGCCGGAGAAAATCCGCGGCAGTATGATTTCGATGTATCAACTGATGATCACCATCGGGATCCTGGGGGCTTATCTTTCCGATACCGCTTTCAGCTACAGCGGCGCATGGCGCTGGATGCTCGGCGTCATCATCATCCCTGCTATTCTGCTGTTGATTGGCGTGTTCTTCCTGCCAGACAGTCCGCGCTGGTTTGCCGCGAAGCGTCGCTTCGTGGATGCCGAACGCGTGCTGCTGCGCCTGCGTGATACCCGTGCAGAAGCAAAAAACGAGCTGGAAGAGATCCGCGAAAGTCTGAAGGTCAAACAGTCTGGCTGGGCACTGTTCAAAGAGAACAGCAACTTCCGCCGTGCGGTGTTCCTGGGCGTGTTGCTGCAGGTGATGCAGCAGTTCACCGGGATGAACGTCATCATGTACTACGCACCAAAAATCTTTGAACTGGCCGGTTACACCAACACCACAGAGCAGATGTGGGGCACCGTCATTGTGGGACTGACCAACGTACTGGCGACCTTTATCGCCATCGGGCTGGTAGACCGCTGGGGCCGTAAACCGACACTCACGCTGGGCTTCCTGGTCATGGCCGTTGGTATGGGCGTACTCGGCACCATGATGCATGTAGGCATTCACTCACCAGGCGCACAGTACTTTGCCGTGGCCATGCTGCTGATCTTTATCGTTGGTTTTGCGATGAGCGCCGGCCCACTGATTTGGGTGTTGTGCTCTGAGATCCAGCCGCTGAAAGGGCGTGATTTCGGTATCACCTGCTCTACCGCAACCAACTGGATTGCCAACATGATTGTCGGCGCAACATTCCTGACCATGCTCAACAGCCTGGGTAATGCCAACACCTTCTGGGTTTACTCCGGTCTGAACCTGTTCTTTATTATTCTGACCGTCTGGCTGGTTCCAGAAACCAAACACGTGTCGCTGGAACACATTGAACGTAACCTGATGAAAGGTCGTCCGCTGCGCGAGATTGGCGCGCACGACTAATCCTCTGACGGGAGGTGCCCCTTGCACCTCCCCGCTTCGCGTTTTATGCTCTGCCCTTATGAAAGCTCCCCGTCTCCCTATCGCCATTCAACAAGCCGTTATGCGCAGCCTGCGGGAAAAACTCGCCCAGGCAAACCTGAAGCTTGGCCGAACTTATCCAGAACCTAAACTGGTCTATCAGCAGCGCGGCACAGCTGCCGGTACGGCCTGGCTGGAATCCTATGAAATCCGCCTGAACCCGGTATTGATGCTGGAAAACCAACAGGCGTTTATCGACGAGGTTGTTCCACACGAACTGGCACATCTGTTGGTATGGAAACACTTTGGCCGCGTGGCACCGCACGGTAAAGAGTGGAAGTGGATGATGGAGGCGGTGCTCGGCGTTCCGGCGAGCAGAACCCATCAGTTCGAGCTGGAATCGGTGCGCCGCAATACCTTCCCCTACCGCTGCCAGTGCCAGCAACATCAGCTGACCGTTCGCCGTCATAACCGGGTGGTGCGCGGCGAGGCGACCTACCGCTGTGTTAAATGCGGAGAACCGCTGGTTGCGGAATAATCAACTGAACTATCAAGAACTTTCCTGACCAGACTGATTGCATACGGGAACAACATTCGTTACGTTGCGGGCTCGTTTTGACACGGAGTGTAAGATGTCCCGTAATTTCTCTTTCGCGGTCGCCTTTCTGACGACGGCATTCTCCGGCCATGCTCTGGCCGACGGTATCAACAGTTTCTCTCAGGCCAAAACCGCAGGCGTTAAGGTTAACGCTGACGTGCCGGGCGATTTCTACTGCGGCTGTAAAATTAACTGGCAGGGCAAAAAAGGGGTCGTTGATCTCGAGTCCTGCGGTTATAAAGTTCGCAAAAATGAGAACCGCGCCAGCCGAATCGAATGGGAACACGTGGTTCCGGCATGGCAGTTTGGTCACCAGCGTCAGTGCTGGCAGGACGGTGGCCGTAAAAACTGTGCCAAAGATCCAGTATACCGCCAGATGGAAAGCGATATGCACAACCTGCAACCGGCGGTTGGCGAAGTAAATGGCGATCGCGGCAATTTTATGTACAGCCAGTGGAACGGGGGCGAAGGACAGTATGGTCAGTGTACCATGAAGGTGGATTTCAAAGAGAAAATCGCCGAACCGCCAGCCCGCGCACGGGGCAGCATTGCCCGCACCTATTTCTATATGCGCGACCGTTACGAGCTCACTATTTCCCGCCAGCAAACGCAGCTATTTAATGCCTGGGACAAGCAGTATCCGGTGACGGAGTGGGAATGCCAGCGCGACGAACGCATCGCCAAAGTACAGGGGAATCATAACCCTTATGTCCAGCGGGCTTGCCAGGCGCAAAAGAGCTAACCTACACTAGCGGCAATTCGCTTACATCGTATTACACACGGAATTTCTGACTATGCGCATTCCTCGCATCTACCACCCTGAACTGATTACCGCAGGCCGCGAAATCGCCCTGTCTGATGAAGCCGCTAACCATGTAGGCCGCGTTCTGCGTATGGGTGCAGGCCAGGCGATTCAGCTGTTTGATGGCTCCAATCAGGTTTTCGACGCTGAAATTACGCGTGCCGATAAAAAAAGCGTGCACGTGAACATACTGCGTGGCGAAGTCGATGATCGTGAATCCCCCCTTCACATTCATCTGGGCCAGGTGATGTCGCGCGGTGAGAAGATGGAATTCACGATTCAGAAATCCATTGAACTGGGTGTAAGCCTCATTACGCCACTTTTTTCTGAACGTTGTGGCGTTAAACTGGATGCGGAACGTCTGAACAAAAAGATCCAGCAGTGGCAGAAAATTGCCATTGCGGCCTGTGAGCAGAGCGGCCGCAACCGTATTCCGGAGATCCGCCCGGCGATGGATCTGGAGGACTGGTGTGCTGAAGAGGAACCCGGGCTGAAGCTCAATCTTCACCCGCGCGCCAGTGCCAGCATCAATACGCTACCGTTGCCCGTTGAACGTGTACGCCTGCTGATTGGCCCGGAAGGTGGTCTGTCAGCTGACGAAATTGCCATGACGGCACGTTATGCGTTTACTGATATTCTGTTGGGACCTCGCGTTCTGCGCACTGAGACAACGGCACTCACCGCCATTACCGCGCTACAGGTACGGTTTGGCGATCTGGGTTGAAGCAAAGCCTGACCCATTAACGGAGAAGAACATGATCAAGCTCGGCATCGTGATGGATCCCATCGCAAACATTAACATCAAGAAAGATTCCAGCTTCGCTATGCTGCTGGAAGCGCAGCGTCGCGGCTATGAACTTCACTATATGGAGATGAACGATCTCTACCTGATCAACGGTGAAGCCCGCGCACGCACTCGCATCGTTAACGTCGAGCAGAACTACGACAAATGGTATGAATTTGGTACCGAGCAGGATATCGCGCTTGCCGACCTCAATGTTGTCCTGATGCGTAAAGATCCGCCGTTCGACACCGAATACATCTACTGCACCTATATCCTTGAACGTGCAGAAGAGAAAGGAACGTTGATCGTTAACAAACCGCAAAGCCTGCGCGACTGTAACGAGAAGCTCTACACCGCATGGTTCTCTGACCTGACGCCTGAAACGCTGGTGACTCGCAACAAGGCACAGCTGAAAGCATTCTGGCAGAAGCACGGCGATATCATTATGAAACCGCTGGACGGTATGGGTGGCGCGTCTATTTTCCGCGTGAAAGAGAGCGATCCGAACATCGGGGTGATTGCCGAAACGCTGACCGGGCTGGGTACACGTTATTGCATGGCACAAAACTATCTGCCAGCCATTAAAGACGGTGACAAACGCGTTCTGGTCGTGGATGGCGAGCCGGTACCTTATTGTCTGGCGCGTATCCCTCAGGGTGGCGAAACCCGTGGTAACCTGGCGGCCGGTGGCCGTGGCGAACCGCGTCCATTAACCGAAAGCGACTGGGAAATTGCCCGCCGCGTGGGCCCTACCCTGAAAGCCAAAGGCTTGATCTTTGTCGGCCTGGATATCATCGGCGATCGTCTGACTGAAGTGAACGTCACCAGTCCAACCTGTATTCGTGAAATCGAAGCGGAGTTCCCGGTCTCGATCACCGGAATGCTGATGGACGCCATCGAAAAACGTTTACAGAATTAACTTCCCAATGAGTGACAGCGTTATCGTTTCTACAGCATACTGGACGCTGTCGCTTTTTAAACCAGGAAACAGAACCTCTGACAATGAATTTACAGCATCACTTTCTTATTGCCATGCCTGCTCTCCAGGATCCCATTTTCCGTCGCTCCGTAGTTTATATCTGTGAATACAATGAAGACGGCGCGATGGGTATTATCATCAACAAGCCTCTGGAAAACCTGCAGGTTGAAGGGATTCTGGAAAAGCTGAAAATCGAAGCTGAAGAGCGTTTACCGGAAATCCGTCTTGATAAACCGGTGATGCTGGGCGGGCCACTCGCAGAGGATCGTGGTTTTATCCTGCATACGCCTCCGGCGTTCTCTTCCAGTATTCGTATCTCTGATAACACCGTTATCACGACGTCTCGCGACGTACTCGAAACACTGGGCACCGCGAATCAACCTTCTGAAGTGCTGGTTGCCCTGGGCTATTCCTCATGGGAAAAAGGCCAGCTCGAACAAGAGATCCTGGATAATGCCTGGCTCACGGCCCCTGCCGATATGAACATCCTGTTTAAAACGCCTATCGCCGAACGCTGGCGCGAGGCAGCGAAACTGATTGGCATTGATATTCTGACCATGCCTGGCGTAGCGGGGCACGCATAATGAGCGGAACACTGCTTGCCTTTGATTTTGGCACGAAGAGTATCGGCGTCGCCGTTGGTCAACGCATCACCGGCACCGCCCGCCCACTCACGGCACTAAAAGCCAACGACGGCACACCAGACTGGACGCTGATAGAGCGCCTGCTCAAAGAGTGGCAGCCGGACGACGTAATCGTTGGATTACCGCTGAATATGGATGGCACCGAACAGCCGCTCACCGCCCGTGCGCGAAAGTTTGCCAATAAAATCCACGGCCGCTTTGGCGTGTCAGTTAAACTGCACGACGAACGACTGAGCACTGTAGAAGCACGCGCAGGCCTGTTTGAACACGGTGGTTTCAGAGCGCTTAATAAAGGCAGCATTGACTCGGCCTCCGCCGTTATTATCCTCGAAAGCTATTTCGAACAGGGTTACTGACCCTCTTCAGACGGATACCGGACGGTAGCCCATTGGCGGCTACCCGACTTCGGCGTCATAACAACCGCCCCTGCGCCCGCCGCTCGGCCAGGCTCTGCTCAAAATTCTGCATACCTGCCTGTTGACCGGTTTGAATGATGCCGGGCAATTGCCACGTTTTCCCTTCGCGGATGAGATTTGCCGCCGCCGATGTGTTCACCAGCAACTCATAAAGTGCCACACGCCCGCCCTGCACATCCTGACGGAGTTTTTGCGCCAGTACAGCCCGCAGGCTGCCTGCCAGCTGATTGCGTACTGGCTCTTTCTCCCAGGCCGGGAAGGTATCCACCAGCCGCTCGATGGCCTGCGATGCACCACGCGTATGCAGCGTTGCCAGCACCAGATGTCCGGTCTCTGCCGCCGTCAGCGCCAGACGGATCGTTTCGCTGTCACGCAATTCACCCAACAGGATCACATCCGGATCTTCACGTAATGCACTGCGTAGTGCTTCGGCAAATGACGGACTGTGTTGACCTATCTCCCGTTGATGGATCAGACAGCGCTCGCTTTGGTAGATAAGCTCCACCGGATCTTCGAGTGTCAGAATGTGCCCGTCAGTATGATGATTGAGAAAATCCACCATCGCTGAGAGGGTGGTAGATTTTCCGCTTCCGGTCGCGCCCGTCACCAGAATCAACCCATTGTCATTGGACAACAGTTCCGGGATCGCTCTCGGCGCGCCCAGTGAGGCAAGTTGTGGACAGGCAAGCGGCAGCAACCGCAGCGTTAGCGAGATACCTTTCATGTGGGTAAATGCGCTGCCGCGCAGACGCTGATTTCCCGCAAGCGTGACGGCAAAATCCACCTGTCCGTTCGCCCACCACACCCCCTGCAGCTCATCGCTAAGCCAGGTTTTTAATAAGGCTTCAACGTCAGGAGAAGAAAATGGTGCAGGTTCAAGGTAACCTAACCTGCGCCAGCGCGGTGGCGAATCACTGCACAGGTGTAGATCGGAGACATTATGCTTTACACTAAGGGCCACGATTTCTTCCAATACCATACAACTCTCCTCGGAAAATGAACGACATTGCGCATAACCTGGCACAGGTCCGGGACAAAATCTCAGCCGCTGCAACACGTTGCGGCCGTGCTTCAGAAGAAATTACGTTACTTGCAGTCAGCAAAACTAAGCCTGCGAGCGCCATCGCAGAAGCCATTGCCGCTGGCCATCGTGCGTTTGGTGAAAACTACGTGCAGGAAGGCGTGGATAAAATTCGCCACTTCCAGGAGCAGGGAAATACCGGTCTGCAATGGCACTTTATTGGCCCATTGCAGTCAAACAAAAGCCGTCTGGTAGCAGAGCACTTCGACTGGTGCCATACCATTGACCGTCTGCGTATTGCCACACGGCTGAACGAACAGCGTCCAGCGGAATTACCTGCTCTAAACGTGCTGATTCAGGTCAACATCAGTGACGAAAACAGCAAGTCCGGTATTGCGCTGAGCGAACTAGATGCGCTGGCGGCAGACGTGGCGGCGCTGCCACGTTTAACCCTGCGTGGTTTAATGGCAATTCCGGCACCTGAGTCAAGTTATGAAAGGCAGTTTGCCGTGGCACAGCAAATGGCTGTAGCATTTGAGGCGCTTAAAGCGCGCTATGCGACGGTAGACACACTGTCTCTGGGCATGTCGGATGATATGGAAGCCGCAATCGCGGCAGGCAGCACGATGGTGCGCATCGGCACGGCAATTTTCGGTGCGCGCGACTACACCAAATAATAAGGAAACCTGAGGAACGCCATGAAGACGTTGACATTCCTGCTCTCAACGGTCCTTGAGCTGTATACGATGGCGCTTTTGCTGCGCGTCTGGATGCAGTGGGCTCGTTGTGATTTTTACAATCCGTTCTCACAGTTTGTCGTGAAAATCACGCAACCTGTTGTAGGACCACTGCGTCGCATTATTCCGGCAATGGGTCCTGTTGATAGCTCGTCTCTGTTGGTGGCGTTTATTCTGAGCGTTATCAAAGCGATCGTGCTGTTTATGGTCATCACCTTCCAGCCGATTATCTGGATCGCCGCCGTCCTGATTCTGGTTAAAACCGTCGGGTCGCTGATTTTCTGGGTGCTGCTGGTCATGGCGCTGATGAGCTGGGTTAGCCAGGGTCGTAGCCCGGTGGAATACGCGCTGATCCAGTTAGCTGAACCACTGCTGCGCCCGATTCGTAGCCTGCTCCCGTCAATGGGCGGTATCGACTTCTCGCCGATGATCCTCGTACTGCTGCTGTACGTCGTCAATATGGGGATCGCTGAGCTGTTACAGTCCACTGGCGATATGTTACTGCCGGGGCTGTGGATGGCGTTATGAGTGCAGTAAGCACCTGCGCCGACGGGCTGGTTTTACGGCTGTATATTCAGCCGAAAGCCAGCCGCGACAGTATTGTTGGATTGCATGGCGACGAATTAAAAGTCGCCATCACTGCCCCACCGGTTGATGGCCAGGCGAATGCACATCTGACCAAATATCTGGCAAAACAGTTTCGCGTCGCCAAAAGCCAGGTCATCATTGAAAAAGGTGAACTTGGGCGGCATAAACAGGTAAAAATCCTCAACCCGCAATCCATCCCGACGGAAGTCGCGGCTCTGACAGAACAGGACTAAACCCATGCAGAAAGTTGTTCTCGCGACTGGTAACGCCGGTAAAGTGCGCGAGCTGGCCTCGTTATTAAATGATTTTGGGCTGGATGTGGTTGCCCAGACCGATCTTGGCGTGGATCCCGCCGAAGAGACAGGGCTGACGTTTATCGAAAACGCGATCCTGAAAGCGCGCCATGCCGCGCAGATCACGGGTCTGCCCGCGATAGCCGATGACTCCGGCCTGGCCGTGGATTTTCTTGGTGGTGCGCCGGGGATCTACTCCGCACGCTATTCCGGCGTAGACGCCACCGACCAGCAGAATCTGGAAAAGCTGCTTGTCGCGTTGGAAGATGCCCCCGACGACCAGCGCACCGCACAGTTCCACTGCGTGCTGGTCTATCTGCGTCATGCAGAAGACCCAACGCCAGTCGTCTGCCACGGTAGCTGGCCGGGTGTGATTGCCCGTGAGGCAGCAGGCAACGGCGGCTTTGGCTACGACCCTATTTTCTTTGTCCCGTCTGAGGGCAAAACTGCTGCGGAACTCACCCGCGAAGAGAAAAGCGCGATTTCCCACCGTGGACGTGCGCTGAAACTGTTACTGGAAGCATTACGTAATGGCTAATTTGCCACCTCTGAGTCTTTATATTCACATCCCGTGGTGCGTGCAGAAATGCCCGTACTGCGATTTCAACTCGCACGCGCTGAAAGGTGAAGTGCCGCACGATGATTACGTTGCGCATCTGCTGGCCGACCTGGATGTTGATGTACCTTACGCACAGGGACGTGAAGTTAAGACCATTTTTATTGGTGGCGGTACGCCGAGCCTGCTCTCAGGCCCGGCGATGCAAACGCTGCTGGATGGCGTGCGGGCGCGCCTTACTCTTGCAGCAGATGCAGAAATTACAATGGAAGCCAACCCTGGCACCGTTGAGGCTGACCGTTTCGTCGAGTATCAGCGTGCGGGGGTGAACCGTATCTCCATCGGCGTGCAGAGCTTCAGCGAGCCGAAATTAAAGCGTCTGGGACGTATTCACGGCCCGGAAGAGGCAAAGCGCGCCGCGCATCTGGCGACAGGGTTGGGTCTGCGTAGCTTTAACCTCGATTTGATGCACGGCCTGCCGGATCAGTCACTGGAAGAGGCGCTGGACGACCTGCGCCAGGCGATTGAGCTAAACCCGCCGCATCTCTCCTGGTACCAACTGACCATTGAGCCCAACACGCTGTTTGGTTCTCGCCCTCCGGTACTGCCGGACGACGACGCGCTGTGGGATATTTTTGAGCAAGGTCACCAGCTGTTGACCGCCGCAGGCTATCTGCAGTACGAAACGTCCGCCTATGCAAAGCCGGGGTACCAGTGTCAGCACAACCTGAACTACTGGCGCTTTGGTGATTATCTGGGAATTGGCTGCGGCGCACACGGCAAAGTAACGTTCCCGGACGGGCGCATTCTGCGCACCGCCAGAACTCGCCACCCGCGTGGGTACATGGAAGGCCGCTACCTTGAACGTCAGCATGATGTCGAGGAGGTGGATAAGCCGTTTGAGTTCTTTATGAACCGTTTTCGTTTGCTTGAAGCCGCACCGCGTGCGGAGTTCTCGCGGTATACCGGGCTGCCGGAGTCAGTGATTCGCCCACAGATTGACGACGCGCTGGCGAAGGGATATCTCACCGAGTGTGATGAATACTGGCAGATCACCGAGCACGGCAAACTGTTCTTAAACTCCCTTCTTGAGCTGTTCCTCGCCGAAGATCTCTGAAGGCGGCTTCAGGATTTTGCATCCCGTTCTGCCGGCTGAGGGAAAGGCTGGCAGAGTGTGGGGATGGACAAATCAAAACAACTCTGCAAAGAAATGACACCCGAAGAATTACGTCTGTGGTATTTGCTCAGAGGTCGCCGCTTCTTTGGATATAAGTTTCGCCGCCAGATGCCAGTTGGGGCGTATATCGTGGATTTTGCCTGTTTTAAGGCGAAGCTAATCATTGAGCTGGACGGTGGACAACATCAGGACAAACAGGCCTATGATTCCCATCGTTCTGAATTTCTGAAAGTGAATGGCTGGGAAGTTATGCGGTTCTGGAATAATGAATTCAGGACCAATGAAGAGAACGTGCTGATGGCTATTTTGCAACGACTGCGATGCCTGATGCCCTCACCCTAACCCTCTCCCACGGGAGGGGAGGCTGACTCCCTCTCCCGTGGGAGAAGGTCCCAGCGAGCGGAGATCTTACTTAAGCGTCCCCACCAGTGCCTTACGGCTGTCTTCCAGCGTCACCACGCGTTTACACACGTCTTTACCGAACTGCTGGAAATCATCTTCCTGATTCTTCCACTCGTTCTGAATCGAGGTCTGCAGCCCGCCCAGGCTACCTAATATCCCCTGCAGTGGGTTACCGCCGCCTTTCAGCACGGCTTTAGCCCCCATCTCGTTGATGCTGTCCTGCAGGATGCCGCCCATCGCCTGGTTCACCAGCTGTTGGCCGTCGGCCCGCACCTGATCGATAGCCTTGTAATGGAACGTCAGGCCGTCGGTGCGATGCTCAATAATACGGTTCATCTGCTCTTTCAGCTGTTTATCCAGCTTAGTCAGGCGGGTACGCATATTGCTGCTCTCACCCACCTCTTTGGTGATGATCTTGTCCAGCGCCACACGCCCCTTCTCGACGCGGGTTAGCGCACCTTCATCAATCCACGGCAGCGAGGCACGCAAATCGGCCTGGTAATCCTTCGCTTGTTCACGCTGCGCGGCAGTCAGGTTTTGCGGTTTACCGTTAAACGTGACGTTACCCTCTGGCGTAATCACCAGATTGCCGTTCTCGCCTTTGACCTGCACAGTTTGCGGGTTTAACACCACATCGTCACGCGGGGTGACACTACATTGATAGTCCGCATGGGCGGTGAATCCGGTTGCCATTAGTGCAACAGCCAGCAACGTTTTGCGCATCATAAACATTCCCTCAGACAAAATGGGCCAGCTAATGCTGGCCCATGACTTCTTTATTAGTCCCACCAAACATCAAAAAGTTCGCTGATGCGGACATCTTCCAGTTTGTGGTCTTCAAGCCATTTGCGCACAAGAGCCTGATGTTCTTCGGTGCATTTACCGACTTCCTGCGTGCAGATCAGACCTTCCCACGCCAGATATCCACTGCCGTCAAAGGCCAGTTTGTTTGGCTCGATAACGTCGTTGATGAACGCATCAACTTCCTGGTCGATCTGTTCTACACTGGTACCTTCCGGAAAACGCCATGCAACGGAGAAACCCACTTCCTGGAATTCTTCAATATGCATTTTTTTACGCAGACGACGGCTACGATTCTTTGCCATTATTTCACCCTCTCGAACATTAAGTCCCATACACCGTGGCCAAGACGATGACCACGCTGTTCAAATTTCGTTAACGGACGTGAATCCGGACGCGGTACATAGTCGTTGCTTGCAGACTGGTTTTTATAACCATCCAGAGACGACATCACTTCCAGCATATGTTCCGCATAAGGTTCCCAGTCGGTCGCCATGTGGAAGACACCGCCCAGTTTTAACTTACTTTTCAGCAACTCTGCAAATGGAGCCTGAACGATACGGCGTTTATTATGACGTGCTTTATGCCACGGGTCAGGGAAAAAGAGCTGAACCATGTTCAAAGAATTGTCAGGAATCATTTTGTGCAGCACTTCTACCGCGTCGTGACACATCACGCGCAGGTTCTCAACGCCCTCTTCATGGGCCGTTGCCAGGCAGGCACCTACGCCTGGTGAGTGTACTTCAATGCCGAGAAAATTTTGTTCCGGGCGGGCTTTCGCCATCGTGACCAGTGACGACCCCATACCAAAGCCGATCTCCAGCGTAACAGGCGCATCGCGGCCAAACAGCTCGGTGAAGTCAACAGGCTGTTCAGTAAACTCAACGCCCATCACCGGCCAGTAGTTATCCAGCGCGTGTTGCTGCCCTTTTGTCAGGCGGCCCTGACGGCGGACGAAGCTGCGAATACGGCGCAGCGGGCGACCGTTTTCATCAAATTCCGGTGAAATGACGTCGTTTTTCATAAAAGAGTTGTCTGCTTGTGAGAATGTTCGGGAAACGGGCATTATCCAAAGTTAAGGCTTCTATGCAAGCATGGGAAAGATCCGGTTTACAGCAGATTGACGCTGTGCTGCAATCTGCGTCCCTGATTATACGAATCGATGACCATGCAAGCCTCTCAATTTTCAGCCCAGGTGCTGGACTGGTACGACAAATACGGGCGTAAAACCCTGCCCTGGCAAATTGAAAAAACGCCTTACAAAGTATGGCTCTCTGAAGTGATGTTGCAACAAACACAGGTTGCCACGGTCATTCCTTACTTTGAGCGTTTTATGGCGCGCTTCCCGACGGTGACCGATCTGGCTAATGCACCGCTGGACGAAGTATTACACCTGTGGACGGGCCTGGGTTATTACGCCCGCGCGCGTAATCTGCACAAAGCGGCACAGCACGTTGCCACCCGCCACAACGGCACATTCCCGGAAACCTTCGACGAAGTGGCGGATTTACCCGGCGTCGGGCGCTCAACCGCAGGCGCTATCCTCTCTCTGTCGTTAGGCAAGCATTACCCGATCCTCGACGGCAACGTGAAGCGCGTGCTTGCCCGTTGCTATGCAGTTGACGGCTGGCCCGGGAAAAAAGAGGTTGAAAAGCGCCTGTGGGAAATCAGTGAAGACGTTACGCCCGCCAACGGTGTTGAGCGTTTTAATCAGGCAATGATGGATCTCGGTGCGATGGTGTGTACGCGCTCAAAACCGAAATGCGAACTTTGCCCGGTGAATAATCTCTGCGTGGCGTATGCCAACAACTCGTGGGCGCAGTACCCAGGCAAAAAGCCGAAGCAGACGCTGCCAGAGCGCACCGGATATATGCTGCTGATGCAGCACGGCGATGAGGTTTTCCTGGCTCAGCGCCCACCAAGCGGTCTGTGGGGTGGGCTATACTGCTTCCCACAGTTTGAAGATGAAACCACGCTTCGGGAATGGCTTAAACAGCGCGGAATTGCTGCCGATAACCTTACGCAACAGACGGCGTTTCGTCATACTTTCAGCCATTTCCATCTGGATATTGTGCCAATGTGGCTTCCCGTGTCCTCATTCACCTCCTGCATGGATGAAGGAACCGCTCTCTGGTATAACTTAGCGCAACCGCCATCAGTCGGGCTGGCAGCTCCAGTGGAGCGCCTGTTACAGCAATTACGTGCCGGTGCAATGGTTTAGCATCGGCCTGAAAAAGAGGAATGAGTATGGCCAGAACTATTTTTTGTACTTACCTGCAGCGCGATGCTGAAGGCCAGGACTTCCAGCTCTACCCAGGTGACCTGGGTAAGCGTATCTATAACGAGATCTCCAAAGAAGCCTGGGCGCAGTGGCAGCACAAGCAAACCATGCTGATTAACGAGAAAAAACTCAGCATGATGAACCCGGAACACCGCAAACTGCTGGAGCAGGAGATGGTGAATTTCCTGTTCGAAGGCAAAGACGTACACATCGAAGGCTATACGCCACCGGAAAAATAACAGCGTGCGGGGGCAACTCCGCCGTTAAAGCAAACACAACACGCACTCCCGGAATGATGAAAAAATTTTTAGCGCTCGCGCTTGTTGCACCGCTGCTTGTGTCTTGTTCTTCAAAAAAAGGCGATGAGTACAACGAAGCCTGGGTCAAGGACACCAACGGTTTTGACATTTTGATGGGGCAGTTTGCCCATAACATCGAAAATATTTGGGGATTTAACGAAGTTCTTATTGCTGGCCCTAAGGACTACGTTAAGTACACCGACGCCTATCAGACCCGTAGCCACATCAACTTTGATGACGGTACGATCACCGTTGAAACCATCGCAGGTACCGAACCTGCTGCACGCTTACGTCAGGCGATCGTGAAAACCCTGCTGATGGGTGACGATCCGGGTTCTATTGATCTCTATTCCGATGCCGACGACATCACTATCTCCAAAGAGCCGTTCCTGTACGGTCAGGTGGTCGATCAGACCGGCCAGGCGATCCGCTGGGAAGGTCGCGCCACTAAATTTGCCGACTACCTGCTGCAAACCCGGTTGAAGAGCCGCAGCAACGGGTTGCGCATTATCTACAGCGTCACCATCAACCTGGTGCCAAACCACCTCGACAAACGTGCGCATAAGTACGTGGGCATGGTGCGTCAGGCTTCGCGTAAATATGGCGTAGATGAGTCACTGATCCTGGCGATTATGCAGACCGAATCCTCCTTTAACCCTTACGCGGTGAGCCGTTCTGACGCGCTGGGGCTGATGCAGGTTGTCCAGCACAGCGCCGGGAAAGACGTGTTCCGCGCGCAGGGTAAATCCGGTACGCCGAGCCGAAACTATCTGTTCGACCCGCAGAGTAATATTGATACCGGCACTGCGTATCTGGCGATGCTGAATAACGTCTATCTGAGCGGAATTGATAACCCAACGTCGCGCCGCTATGCCGTTATCACTGCGTACAACGGTGGGGCTGGCAGCGTGCTGCGCGTCTTCTCAAATGACAAAGTGCAGGCAGCCAGTATCATCAACAGCATGGCACCAGGGGATGTGTACTCAACCCTGACGACCCGCCACCCATCTGCAGAATCCCGTCGTTATCTTTACAAGGTAAATACGGCACAGAAAGGGTATCGCCGTCGTTAGCCCCTGCCCCACCCTTCTCCCCAAAGGTTGAGGGATCCCCACAAATTACAGGTTGGCACAGAATACCCCCTCTCCCTTGAGGGAGAGGGCTGGGGTGAGGGGGAACATAAAGCAGTAGTGGTTATTCCGTTCACTTTATGTTGATTGCTACTCTGTAACGACAATACAGGTGAACGTGCCAGGGCGGTTCACCGCCACCGCCCTGGCAACCCGGGCTCCCGGCAGGAGAATCGCCGCTGCGCGGTACCCTCAGCTTATTCCTTCAGGCTTCGGGTCGGGCATTAGCCTGCATCCCTGCAGGCAATGCCCTCTCGGCGCATCCCTGCGCCTCGCCCCGGCCTTACGGAAACGCTTCGGCGATTTTCAGCCGGACCATGGAGTCGCTATAAGTCTTATATTTCAATGAAATAGTTTAATTGCTTAAGAAGAACAAAATTACTGGGGAACCCTCAGCCCCAAAGGAGAAGGTTAGGAGAATAGACCTCACAGCCCCTTCCCATACGAAAATGTTATTTGCATCACAATCTAAACTGCAAATTAATGTGGATTGCATTTTTTTGCGGGAGGTAACAAAACATAACATCGTCTGCTGATAGAATTGCATCAAATAACAACCCTGAATGTTCCTATAACAACATATCTCCCGCTCACTTGTGAGGAAAGTAACATGAACCTTAAGCTGCAGCTTAAAATATTGTCGTTTCTGCAGTTCTGCCTGTGGGGTAGCTGGCTGACTACTCTCGGTTCCTATATGTTTGTGACGCTCAAGTTCGATGGTGCGTCTATTGGTGCCGTATACAGCTCGCTCGGTATTGCGGCTGTCTTTATGCCAACGCTGCTGGGTATCGTGGCGGATAAATGGCTCAGCGCAAAATGGCTGTACATGCTTTGCCATCTGGTGGGGGCGGGGACGCTGTTTATGGCGGCCCAGGTGACCACGCCTGGGGCGATGTTTATGGTGATCCTGTTTAACTCGCTGGCCTATATGCCAACGCTTGGCCTGGTCAACACCATCTCTTACTACCGCCTGAAATCAGCCGGTATGGAGATCATCACCGACTTCCCGCCAATCCGTATCTGGGGCACCATCGGCTTTATCATGGCCATGTGGGGCGTGAGCTTCGCAGGCTTCGAACTGAGCCATATGCAGCTTTACATCGGGGCGACACTCTCTGTCGTACTGGCGCTGTTCACCCTGACGCTGCCGCATATTCCTGTTTCTAACCAGCAAAAAAACCAGAGCTGGAGCACCATGCTCGGCCTGGATGCGTTCGCGCTGTTTAAAAACAAACGCATGGCGATCTTCTTCATCTTCTCCATGCTGCTGGGTGCAGAGCTGCAGATCACTAACATGTTCGGCAACACCTTCCTGCACAGCTTCGATAACAACCCACTGTTCTCCGGTAGCTTTATCGTTGAGCACGCGTCGGTGATGATGTCCATCTCTCAGATCTCTGAGACACTGTTCATCCTGACCATCCCGTTCTTCCTGAGCCGCTACGGCATCAAGAACGTCATGCTGATCAGTATCGCGGCGTGGATGCTGCGCTTCGGCTTGTTCGCCTACGGTGATCCAAGCGCGTTCGGCACCGTGCTGCTGGTTCTGTCGATGATTGTTTACGGCTGCGCCTTCGACTTCTTCAACATCTCCGGTTCGGTGTTTGTGGAAAAAGAAGTGAAGCCTGAAATCCGCGCCAGTGCGCAGGGTATGTTCCTGATGATGACCAACGGCTTCGGCTGTATTCTGGGCGGCGTAGTGAGCGGTAAAGTGGTCGAGATATACACCACCAACGGCATCACCAACTGGCATCCCGTGTGGCTCATCTTCGCCGCTTACTCGCTGGTACTGTTCTTCGCGTTCATCGCGCTGTTCAAGTACAAGCACGTTCGCGAAACGCATGGTACACAGCCAATCGCGCATTAATCCCTGATGCCTTTTCGCCCGGTAGCGCTGCGCTTACCGGGCCGACATAAGCGGATGTTGTTGTGCCGGGTAGCGCTAACGCTTACCCGGCCTACATTTCGAAATGACCCATCCTACCGACAATAAATCCGCACTGCCTCCGGGGCTTAAGTTACGTTCAGTCAACGCGGTATCCATCTTAAGTAACGCATCACGATCCCAACCGCTGGCCAACATTTCCCGCGCATACCCCTGTACGTAACGCAGCCCTTCCATACCGCCGCGCGACACCAGATTGCTGTCCTGATTCACCGCCATCAGGCGTAACAGCAGACCGTGAAGCGAATGTCCACTCCACTGCTCCAGCACCTTACGCACGGTGCTAAAACCACTTTCTGCCTCGCCGCGCGCGCCGGTTAAACCATACTGCTGATACTGCCGCTCGCCCGCGGTTGCCTGCCCGCTGCGCCCGGCCAGTTCACGCGCCACCATCCCACGACAGATGTTACTTACTTCACAACAGAGGCTATCTGCGGACACATTGTTCACACGCCCGGAGGCGAAACAGAGCAAACCGAGGGCAAAAATCCCCCCTTTATGGGTGTTCACCCCGTTTGTCGCGGCATACATTGCCTGCTCGCAGGCAATGCCCATTGGGCGGATGAGGCGCAGTTGCTCAGCCACCGGTTTACCCGCATGTTCTGACCCCAGCTCGGCAAAGCGGGAAAACCACGGTGTAACCGCCCTGATGCTGCGAACAAACAGGGTGTGATCCATATCGCGATGCGCGCCGTTGTTAAGCTTATCCACCAGCCCCGGTTTTGGCGTCAGTTCCAGTTCATGCCATAACGCCTCTTCGGCAAGCCCGGGGACATCCGCCGGACGCGGTTTAGTCGCGAGCAAACCAGTCATCAATCATCTTCTCCACCCGGGCCACCACCTGCTCAACGGGATGATTTCGCGAGCGGGAACAGGCGTGAGCAGGTTCGTCACAAATCAGGCAGCGACGCAGATGCGAACCCAGAGACTGACGCCCCACATGACCATTTTCAGGGCAGATCACGTCCAGATCCCACAACCGGCCAAGCGGATGCGTCTGCTCCAGCGCCGCACAGTGCGCTTTCATTTCCGCAGCCTGATGCGCTACACACCACAACGCTTCTGGCCCGGTGGGCAGCCACAGCACCTGCCTGTCCAGCACCTGCCAGCGGTTTTCCCACAGCAGTTGATCGCACATCTGTAATGCCACGCCCATCGTGTTGCGATAGCGCAGGCTGTCTTTAATTTCCCCTGGCGTCACCAGGGTGAGAGAAATCACTGGTTGTTGATAGTGCGTAAGCCAGTCAGTCTGGCGTGCTGCGCGGCGCTCTTTCGCCGCCAGCAGTTCATCCAGGCTGACACCCGCCCGCACGGGTGTCGCTATAGTCATCGTTACTCCTTCACCTGTCGCACGGTGTCTATCACGCTGCCGTCACGGTAGCGGATAACACCAACGATTTTGTCGGTAAATTCAATGGGTTTTGGTACACCAGTCAGTGAAATTGCACGCTCAAAGAGCGCGTAGATATCCACAATGCGGAGGCCCGCAGCAAGCAGGCGCTCGCGGATCTCCGGACGTGCCGGGTTGACCGCGATGCCGTGATCGGTCACCAGCACATCGATGCTCTCCCCCGGCGTCAGGCGTGTGGTCACGCGTTTCACCACCGTGGGAATGCGGCTACGCAACAGCGGCGCAACCACAATGGTCAGATTGGCAGCCGCTGCCACATCACAGTGACCGCCAGATGCACCGCGCATCACGCCATCAGATCCAGTGATGACGTTGACATTGAAATCGACGTCGATTTCCAGGGCGCTGAGGATCACCACATCGAGCTGGTCGCAGCATGCCGCCTTGCTGCCAGGGTTGGCGTAGACGTTAGTAGAGATCTCCACATGGTTCGGGTTACGCGCCAGTGAGGCTGCCGCCTGGCCGTCAAAGCACTGGGTATCGAGCAGTTTTTCGATCAGCCCTTTTTCGTGCAGATCCACCAGACTGCCGGTGATCCCCCCAAGCGCAAATCGCGCCTTCACGCCGCTGCGCTCCATCTTCTCTTCCATAAAGCGGGTACAGGCGGTGGACGCTGCACCGGAGCCGGTCTGCATAGAGAAGCCAGGTTTGAAATAACCTGAGTGTTCAATCACGTCTGCCGCATAGCGGGCAATCATCAGCTCGCGCGGGTTACTGGTCACGCGTGCCGCGCCAACGCTGATTTTCGCCGGATCGCCGACGCTTTCCACCTGCACGATGTAATCCACCTGATCCTGCACCAGGCTGGCAGGCATATTCGGGAACGGCACCAGCGCTTCGGTCAGCAGCACCACCTTACGGGCAAAGTGAGCATCCACCATCGCGTAGCCCAGCGAGCCACAGCTTGATTTGCCGTGCGTGCCGTTGGCATTGCCAAACTCGTCACTGCACGGTACACCGAGAAACGCCACGTCGATATTCAGCTCACCGTCCTGCAACAGCTTAACGCGCCCACCGTGGGAGTGAATTTGCACTGGCTCGTCCATCAGCCCGTGAGAGATGGCATCCGCCAGCCTGCCGCGCATGCCCGAGGTGTAAATCCGGGTGATAACGCCGCTCTCAATATGTTCGATCAGCGCGTCGTTGCAGGTCATCAGTGAGCTGGAGGCCAGCGTCAGGTTTTTGAAACCCATCTTCGCCAACAGCGCCACAACGTTATTGATCACCCGGTCGCCTTCGCGAAACGCATGGTGAAACGAAATGGTCATCCCGTCCTGCAGGCCGCTACGTAACACGGCCTCTTCAACGGACTCGCACAGCTTGCGGGTATGTTTTTCGTCAGGGCTATTCAGCCACGGCGTTGCGCTATGGGCGGTATCAAACGGTTTTAAATCCCGCAGATGGGGAAAATTCACATGGAGAAGTTCTGTCTGGTTCATTGTGTAATCCTTAACGACGCACGCCGGAAGCTGCCGCGCGTTCCAGCACCATCTGCGCGTGGTTAATAATCGGGGCGTCGACCATTTTGCCGTTGAGCGACACGACGCCCAGGCCGTTACGTTCGCCCTCTTCTGCCGCTTCAATCACCCGTTTCGCGTGATCCACTTCCTGCTGGGTTGGCGCATAGGCGTTATGCAGCAGATCAATCTGGCGCGGGTTAATCAGCGATTTGCCGTTAAAGCCCATCTTGCGGATCAAGTCGACCTCGCGCAGGAACCCGGCCTCATCGTTAACGTCTGACCACACCACGTCGAAGGCATCAATGCCTGCGGCGCGGGCGGCGTGCAGCACCGCACAGCGGGCATAGAACAGTTCGGTGCCATCACCACGCTCGGTCTGCATGTCCATTACGTAGTCAAAAGCCGCCAGTGCGATGCCGATTAAACGCGGGGAGCTGCGGGCAATCGCCACGGCGTTGATCACGCCAATCGCCGATTCAATCGCTGCCATTACGCGGGTTGAGCCTGGCTCGCGTCCGCATTCACGCTCGATGCGTTCCAGATGGCCTTCCAGCTCATAGATGTCATCCGGCGTGTCGGTTTTCGGCAGACGGATCACATCCACACCGGCCCGCACGGCAGCTTCCAGATCCAGCAAGCCAAACGGCGTGCTCAGCGGGTTAATGCGCACCACGGTTTCGATATCCTGATACATCGGGTGCTGCAGCGCGTGGAACACCAGCATGCGCGCGGTATCTTTCTCACGCAGGGCAACCGCATCTTCAAGGTCGAACATGATGGAGTCAGGACGGTAGATAAACGCCGTTGAGAGCATGGCGGCATTCGCGCCCGGCAGGAACAACATACTGCGGCGGAGTTTGCTCATTTCAGCGCCCCCCAGTTAATGGCCTGTTCATCAGCGGCACGCAGAAGCGCGCTTTGCAGGCGGGCGCGGATCACACAGTCCAGCGCACCTTTGTCTTCAATAATGATTAATCCCTGGTGCACGTTCATGGCGCGCAATGTGTCATTCACGACCTGGCGGATTTGCTCGCCAAACTGCTTAATCACTTCACTGTGGATGACAATCTCCAGCTCGTCGTGAGCGGGGGCGATTTTCACCATCAGGTCGCTGGACTCCTGCGTACCGGCCAGCGCCTCCCTTACAATTTTCATGATAAATTCCTGATAGTTATGCGACTTCCGCACTCGCGCGGTAATGCGTTTCGAGATGCGCGAAGGTGGAGTCCGGGACAATCTCCCGGATCCGGGAAAACTGCTGTGTCTTGAGTAAACGGCGCACTTCCGATGCCGAAATAGCGTTACCGGTGGCCTTAATGCGCGGCATTTCCACCACCTCAATATGTGAGGTAAGCAGGGCGTGCAGCGTCTGGTTGTACTGGCGGGTGATATCGCAAAATGGCTCCGAGCCGATAAAGCGATGGGTGATCCCCAGCGCCGGGGCGATGTAATCGCGGAAGATCAGCACGTCGATCTCACTCCACGCCTGCTGCACTTTGCCGCTCTCCTTCAGGAAATAGGCCGGAAACGTGGCGCGGGAAATGATGTACTGCGATCCTTCATGTACGGTCACGTTCGCCAGATGCGCCACACCCGCGCGCACCATCTCCAGGCGTGCGCTGAACGGGAAGAACGAGGCGTCTTCACGCACCACAAACAGGTGCAGCGCATCGCACTGTTGTGCCGCCTGCTCCACCAGATGCCGGTGGCCGAGGGTGAACGGGTTGGCGTTCATCACAATCGCGCCAATCTTCTCCCCACGCTTGCGCATCGTGCTGAGTGAGCGGCAGTAACGTTCAATTCCCTGCGGGGTGTTCTCCATTAACACCGCGTTATTACCGCTCTGGGCGATTGGCCAGAAACCGCTGCGACCAAAACGTACCTTGTTGCAAGGCCGGGTGCAGAGGAAGAGGTGAAAATGGCCGCGCTCCAGCGCCGCATTCTCCACCTCTGCCAGCAAACGTGCGCTCAGGTTTTCCCCGCGCAGTTGCTCGTTTACCGCCACACATTTGATGACGTTGGCGGCAAGCCCGGCACAACCCACCAGCTGTGTGCCAGCCCAGGCTTCGACAAACAGCGTGATGTCGTTGTCCAGGCCAAGACCGCTGTCTGCCAGCAGGTAACGGATCTGGCTTAAGCGTTCCGGGTGTTTCGCCACAAGGGTGTGACGAAAATCAATGGGTTGTGATTGCATGCTGCCGCCTTACTCAGTGTGCTGCCGCAAGCCCGGCGGCTGGCGCTTCCATGATCACATTGCTCAGATGACCGATATGCTCGATCTCCACCTCAATACGATCGCCCTCTTTCATAAACAGTGGCGGGTTACGTTTTTTACCCACACCGCCAGGGGATCCGGTGATGATCACATCCCCCGGGCTGAGGCGCGTAAAGGTGCTGATGTATTCGATCAGCTCCGCCACCTTGTGGATCATGCTGCTGGTGTTGTCTTCCTGTACCATGCGGCCATTCAGCCAGGTGCGGATAGCCAGCTGGTGCGGATCCGGGATCTCATCTGCCGTCGCCATCCACGGGCCAAACGCCCCGGTCTGACGCCAGTTTTTCCCTGCCGTAAACCAGGTGTGCTGCCAGTCGCGGGCGGAACCATCCATGTAGCAGCTGTAGCCCGCCACGTGATGCAACGCATCGTCGCGGCTGATGTTCTCCCCGCCTTTGCCGATGATCACCGCCAGCTCGCCCTCATAGTCGAACTCGCTGGAATGACGCGGCTTAAGCACCGGTTCGTTGTGGCCGGTCTGCGAATCCGGAAAGCGGACAAACAGCGTCGGTGCCGGGTTGTGCTGGTCAAACTCCTTGCGCTTGTCGGCGTAATTCATGCCCACGCAGAGGATTTTTTCCGGCTGCTCAATCACCGGTAAGAAGGTGATGGCGCTCATTGGCACATCTACTGCATCGTTCAGATAACGGGTGGCCTGCACCAGCCCGTTGCCCTGCAACAGCGCTTTCAGGTCGCTGTAGCGGTCGCCCAGACGGCGACCTAAATCAATCACGCCGTCGGCCTGCACGATGCCGTAGCTGCGTTTACCCTGGTATAAAAAGCTTGCGAGTTTCATTGTTCTTTCCTGAAAACTTAAACGAGGAAGTTGCCCAGTATCAGCAGTGAGACGGAGACGTTAATCGCGCCGCCAATACGGGTAGCTATCTGGGCGAAGGGCATCAGGCTCATGCGGTTGCCTGCGGTCAGGATCGCCACGTCACCGGTACCGCCCTGGCCGCTCTGGCAGCAGGAAACGATGGCGACATCAATCGGGTGCATACCAATCTTTTTACCCACGAAGAACCCGGTTGCCACCAGTGCGGAAACGGTGCTGACGATAACCAGCAGGTTGCTGACGGTGAATGCAGCGACCAGTTCGTGCCACGGGGTGATCGCCACGCCGACGGCGAAGAGGATTGGGTAGGTCACAGAGGTCTGGAAGAATTTGTAGACCACCTGAGAACCTTCAAGCAGACGCGGAGAAGCACCGTTGCACAGCTTCACCAGCACCGCCATAAACAGCATGCCAACCGGTGCAGGCAGGCCAATCAGCTTGTGGCCGAGCATACCCAGCATGTAGAGCAGTACCGCCAGCAGTGCGCCAGAGGCGATAGTAGTAACGTCCGCTTTACCGGAAAACGCAGGTTGAGAGACGGTGGCATCGGCATTAGCGCGGTTTGGCATCAGCTGGCCTTCACCGGTCAGGTGCGGATAACGTTTACCGAGCTGGTTCAGACAGCCGGAGATAATGATCGCCGTCAGACCACCCAGCATCACCATCGGCAACACGCGACCGAGCGCCACACCCTGGTCCATATGCAACAATGTGGCATAACCGATGGAGAGCGGGATCGCCCCTTCGCCCACGCCGCCGGCCATAATTGGCAGAATAATAAAGAAGAAGATCTGGAACGGTTCAAGACCCAGCGCCAGGCCCACGCCCATCCCGACAATCATGCCGACGATTTCACCACACAGCATCGGGAAGAAGATGCGCAGGAAGCCCTGGATCAGCACGGTGCGGTTCATACTCATAATGCTGCCGACAATAATGCAGCAGATGTAGAGATAAAGAATGTTGGTGGATTTGTAGAATTTGGTGGTGGATTCAACCACCACGTCCGGCAGCAGGCCATAATAGACCAGCGCGGAGGGAATAAAGGTGGCGCAAATCGCCGCCGCGCCGAGCTTGCCGACAATCGGCAGACGTTTACCGAATTCACCGCAGGCAAAACCGAAAAATGCCAGCGTCGCTACCATCACCACGATGTCGCTCGGCAGCTTTCCGCCCAGGCAATCAATGGCAATCAGCGCGCCTGCCAGCACGAACAGCGGCAGTGGAATAATCCCAATTTTCCAGGTATCCATAATATGCCACCAGCGCTCTTTGAGTGATGGCCGTTGAATATCAATCGGGTCGTGGGTAACAGAGAATGAATCGTCAGTTGTGCTCATAATAAGCCCCTTAGTTATTTTGTGCGTTCAGCTTAGAGTCACAAAGGCTTACTTTATGTGAGGAATGACATATTAAAAGCGAAGTTTTAATGGCCACTATGGTTTTAATGGTTTCTTTTATTTAATGTGATTTACGCCTTATTTATTGCCGTGGTTTTTATGGTTTCTTTTCTTAACCGAACAAACAAATAACATTTCTGAACTGAGCCTGTTCCTTTCAGATAAATCTTTTACAGACCGTGCTGTGCAAGGGATCACAAGTTTTCGGCAAAGCAGACGTCAGTACAAAAAAAGATGATATATTGGCGTCCTTCCTTGATACCTCGCGTGATAGTGATGAAAGTATCGTTTCAGATCAAACTGTTTGTTTCGCTGGTCGCCTTTTTCTCAGTGCTGTTTGCATTACTGGGCGGATATTATTATGTCGATGTCGGCAGGCAGCTTTATCAGGAGATGAGCACACGCGCAAAAATACAGGCGGAAGAAATTGCAATTATTCCGACTTTACGTAATGAAGTCGAACAAAAAGATATCAAAGCAATCCATTCCTTTATGCAAAAAATAGCTGCCCACAGCGATGCCAGTTTTATTGTGATTGGCGATAATCAGGGGCTGCATCTGTTTCATTCCGTGTTTGCTGACAAAGTGGGTACAACGCTGGTCGGTGGGGACAACGAAGAGGTCTTACACGGCAAAAGCACCACCACCATCCGCAAAGGGGGCCTGGGTATTTCGCTGCGCAGCAAAGCGCCCATCTTTAACGATGCCGGGCAGGTGGTGGGGATTGTCTCGGTGGGGTATCTCACCAGCTATCTTGACACCATCACCGTCAATAAAGTGGTCAACATTCTGATTGCCGCCGTGCTGCTGCTGTTCGCCCTGTTCATCTTCTCGTGGTTTTTCACCCGCAGTATTAAAAAGCAGATCTTCTCTCTGGAGCCACGTGAAATCGGCCTGCTGGTGCGCCAGCAAAAGGCGATGATGGAGTCTATTTATGAAGGGGTGATTGCCATTGATGATGAACTGCGCATTGAGGTCATCAACCAGGCTGCCAGAAAATTACTGGGGTTAAGCCAGCCAGCGCGGGAGCTGCGAGGGCAACTGATTAGCCAGGTTATCGACCCCGTCCCGTTTTTCAATACACCGGCTATGCTGGCGAAAGATACCCATGATGAGATTTGCCGGTTTAACGATCTCACGGTCATTGCCAGCCGGGTGCGGATTATGCTGGAAGATTCACTTCAGGGCTGGGTCATCACCTTCCGCGACCGCAATGAAATCGACACTCTCAGCACACAGCTCAGCCAGGTTAAACGCTACGTCGACAACCTGCGCATTATGCGCCATGAACAGCTCAACCGTATGACGACCCTGTCCGGTCTGCTGCATATGGGGCGTTATGAAGAGGCAATAGGTTACATTCAGGCACAATCGGAACACGCACAGGAGCTGCTGGACTTTATCTCATCGCGCTTTAGCTCCCCGACGCTGTGCGGCCTGCTGTTGGGCAAAGCGGCGCGTGCCCGCGAAAAAGGGGTTGAGCTGAATTTCGACCCGGCCTGCCGGATGGATAAACCCTTCCAGCCTCTGCTCGAATCGGAACTGATTTCAATTATTGGCAACCTGCTGGATAACGCCATCGAAGCGACGCAGCGCGCACCGCTTCCGCACGAGCCGGTCAATGTGCTAATAAAACTGAACGAACAGGAACTCATCATTGAAGTGGCCGACCAGGGCGTTGGCATCAAACCGGAGATCCGTGAAAGGATATTTGAGCGCGGCATCACCACCAAAACACGCGGCGATCATGGCATTGGCCTGTATCTGATCGAAAGCTATGTCACGCAGGCTGGCGGAGCAATAGAAATTGCCGATAACACGCCCCGCGGTGCCATTTTCTCACTGTTTATTCCCGCGACGGGAGCCGCGCGACGTCCCGCACAGGAACTGGAAGATACCGATTATGCAACATGAACTTATCGACGTACTGATCGTTGAAGACGAGAACGAACTGGCGCAACTTCACGCGGAGCTTATCAGTAAACATCCCAGACTACGGCTGGTGGGGGTGGCCTCATCGCTGGCTGACGCACAGGCACAGCTTGAAAGCAAACAACCGCAGCTCATGCTGCTGGACAACTACCTGCCGGATGGCAAGGGGATCACCCTGATCAGTAACCCGATGCTGGCCCGCGCCAACTGTTCGGTGATTTTCATCACTGCCGCCAGCGACATGGATACCTGCAGCCAGGCCATTCGCAACGGCGCATTTGATTACATTCTGAAGCCAGTCTCCTGGAAGCGGCTCAGCCAGTCGCTTGAACGCTTTGTGCAGTTCGCCGAACAGCAACGCGTCTGGAAGATTGTCGACCAGCAGAACGTGGATTCGCTGTATCAACTGCAGGCGAAAAACTACCGCCAGGATAACGGCAGCAAAGGCATTGAGGAAAACACGCTGGCGCGGGTGCAGATGCTGTTTAATGACAACGCGACGCACTGCTTCTCGGTGGATGAAGTGGTGAGCGAAACAGGCTTAAGTAAAACCACTACCCGACGCTATCTGGAGCACTGCGTAGAGGTGGGGTTTCTGAGCGTGGAAATGCTGTACGGGAAAATTGGGCATCCGCGGAGGATGTACAAGCGTAGTGCGGTTTGATGAAACGTTCCCTCTCCCTGTGGGAGAGGGTTAGGGTGAGGGCAACAGCCCGCTCTATCTTAAAACATACCCATACAATCGCTTAATCCCGTCCGCATCCTTCTCGCTGTAAACCCCCTGCAACTCTGGCGAGAAGCCCGGCAGCAGGTTGATACCCTCCTCCAGCGCAAGGAAGTAACGTTGCACCGCCCCACCCCAGATTTCACCCGGCACCACGCACAGCACTCCTGGCGGATACGGCAGCGCGCCCTCAGCGGCAATGCGACCTTCCGCGTCGCGTATGCGCACTAATTCCACGTTCCCGCGAATATACTCCTGGTTCGCATCCTGCGGGTTCATTACCACCGCTGGCAGGCTCTCCTGGCGGAACATCGCCTTCTGCAGATCTTTAACGTTAAAGCTGACGTAAAGATCGTGCATCTCCTGGCACAGCTGACGGAGGGTGTAATCGCGGTAGCGCACCGGATATTTCTGGTAGATGGTCGGCAGCACGTCTGCAAGCGGCGTGTCGTCTTCAATATGCTGTTCAAACTGACCCAGCATCGCCACCAGTTGCGCCAGCTTCTCGTGGCTTTCGGCTGGTGTCAGCAGGAACAGGATCGAGTTGAGATCGCACTTCTCCGGCACGATGCCATTTTCACGCAGGTAGTGCGCGAGAATGGTCGCCGGTATACCAAACTCAGTGTAGTTACCGGTTTGTGCATCAATACCCGGCGTGGTCAGCAGCAATTTGCACGGATCGACAAAATACTGCTCGTGGGCATAGCCCTCAAAACCGTGCCATTTTGCGCCCGGCTCAAAGCTGAAGAAACGAAGTTCGCTGGCGATGGCGTGCGTTGGGTGATCCTGCCACGGCCTCCCCGCCACCACCGGTGGAATAAACGGTTTGATCATATGGCAGTTGGCAATGATCGCCTTGCGCGCCTCTATGCCCAGCTCCACGCATTCCGCCCACAGCCTGCGCCCGCTTTCCCCTTCGTGGATTTTGGCGTTCACGTCCAGCGCCGCGAACAGCGGATAGAACGGGCTGGTCGAGGCATGCAGCATAAATGCATTGTTGAGCCGCTTGTGCGGGCAGAAGCGCGCCTGACCACGAATGTGGTCATCCTTTTTATGGATCTGCGAGGTTTGCGAGAACCCGGCCTGTTGCTTATGCACCGACTGGGTCACGAAAATGCCCGGATCGTTCCCGGTCAGTTCCAGCAACAGCGGGGACGTTTCCGCCATCATCGGAATAAATTGCTCGTAGCCCACCCACGCAGAATCAAACAGGATGTAGTCGCAAAGATGGCCGATCTTGTCGATCACCTGACGGGCGTTGTAGATCGTGCCATCGTAGGTGCCAAGCTGGATAACCGCCAGACGGAACGGGCGCGCTTCATCGGCTTTTTCTGGTGCGACGTCGCGGATCAGACTTCTGAGGTACGCATCATCAAAACAGTGCGCATCAATTCCACCAATAAAACCAAACGGGTTGCGCGCCGCTTCAAGGTAGACCGGCGTTGCCCCCGCCTGAATTAACGCCCCGTGGTGGTTGGACTTATGGTTGTTACGGTCAAACAGCACCAGATCGCCACGGGTCAGCAGCGCATTGGTGACGACCTTATTGGCAGCGGAAGTGCCGTTCAGCACGAAGTAGGTTTTATCTGCGTTAAACACTTTTGCAGCGAATTTTTGCGCATGCTTGGCTGAGCCTTCGTGGATCAGCAGATCCCCCAGCTTCACATCGGCGTTGCACATATCGGCGCGAAAAACATTCTCACCAAAGAAATCAAAGAACTGCCGCCCCGCAGGGTGTTTTTTGAAAAATGCGCCGTGCTGGTGCCCCGGGCAGGCAAAGGTGCTATTGCCCATCGCCACATACTGACTCAGGGTGTCAAAAAATGGCGGTAACAGGTTCTCTTCGTAACGGCTGGCGGCAGACTCCAGTTCCAGGAACTCTTGTGCTTTACCGGTAATGGTGCCGGTGACGCCTTCAGGAATATCCATCGGCTCTTGCGAGAATATAAACACCGGTAACTGAAAGCCTGTACGTTTCAGCAACGCAAGGATACCGCTACAGCTTTCAGCGACCGTAATGACGACAGCCGCCACATCGGTAAAATCGGTATTGTCCAGCGTCACCTTTTCCCGGTGCGTGGACACAGCAGAGACCAGCTCGCGGCTGACGGCGATTTTCATGGTTTTCATAAGCGCAGTTACCCTCACCGAACGGTGAGACAGGAGTAGATTACGTTGATACGGGTGAGCATTCGCGCAGCGACAGACATCATCATCATTGGCGGCTCCGTACACTGAAAGGAGAAAATTCGCGCAATCATGTCATCTTTTATTTTAGGGTGCAAGAAGGAATCAGTATGCACTAAACCACCCCAGACTTAGCACCAGCCTGAAGCGAAACTTAATAATAATGCATTCTCAGTGAGTAAATAACAGGGTGTTTCTTTGGCTATTAATGACTGGACTGCAGTCTGATGCTGGTAACAGAGCTGAAATCTACGGGATTAAGCGGTTTGCCGTGGTCACCATACCGCTGTCTGCACTCTGGACGCACTTTTCGCTTAAGATTACGGCGAACTGGTGAGAGAGTGTGCAGTCTGTAACGAAAACAACAAATTTCGTTGACGGCGGTGGGTGAATCGGGTTTAATGCGCCCCGTTGCCCGGATAGCTCAGTCGGTAGAGCAGGGGATTGAAAATCCCCGTGTCCTTGGTTCGATTCCGAGTCCGGGCACCAATATTCATAAGGCCTCGCTGCAAAGCGGGGCTTTTTCCTTTCTTAGCTACGGTAGATTTCTGGTCGTTGCAACACGTTATTTGTTTGCTGGATTTCTCGCCATTTTCGCAGATGTTCGTTACTTTTACACACCTCAACACCCTCTGATGTGTCTCTTCCTTACCCCACTGCTACGGTCTTTCTACGGTCCTCTACGGTTCCTTTCTCTAAGATTATTCATAATGAAGCAGAGAATACGGGGGAAATGGGGGATTTCATAATTTACTTTATTTAACAACAAATTACCTTCCATTACCCCCGGGGGAAGACCGGGGAGACTCCTCTTCAGGCAAGGGGGAAGAACTCAGCGTTATCAACTCCCCTTGTCAGTCGGGTGTTTCCACCAGCTACTCCACCTGTAATATTCCTGTTTTTCACCTTATGATTCTTCGCATCAGCAAAATCCCCCGCTTTCCACGTCATTAAAAAATGACTCAGCCCCATCGGAATTCCTTACCTGAACATAAACTTTGAACTGTAATACTTACATTAAACAATGTGTATTACCGATTTAAAATAGCCATAACCCAGCCCCTTTATAAGGGGCTAGATTTTGTTAGAAAATAATATTACTTATATCAGAAATAGCATTCAAAGATCCTCTATAGTCGCTCCCTGTTTTAGGAAGAATGTAAGAGTACCTGGAATCACCATTATATACTAACTTCCAATGCTTACCTTCCTCAGACAACTCAAACCCAAGTTCCTTAAGCTGCCTTGACGTTGCCTTATCCATACTCCTGTAGCCATTAAGTGCTCTTTTCAAATGAGTTTGACGCGAATTTGCTTCCATAGTTTGAGGGTTATTGGAAATTAAAGAAGATAATATATGATTACTTCGACTACCCTCTTTCGTATTCACAATAGCAACCTTCAGTGCTTCTATTATTACATCTTTGATCTCACCATTGAAAAAGTCAGTTTCTTCCCCTGCATTCATTACTATACTTCCTTGAGCTGAAGCTTGTGATTGAAGCATTCGAACACGATATTCTAAAGATAATATATTACTTTTGAGTTCTTCTATTGTTTCATCTTTTGCAACATTATCGGCCTCATACAAACCCATCAATTCACTTGTGTATTCACCTCTAATCTTAAGTGTATTAATAGAATCCTTAGTTCTTCTTTTTTGTATTTCACTCCATCCCCCCTCAGAGACGGGAGCCATTGTAGATGTGGCTTTTACGACATCATCAAATAATTCATCTTCAAACTCCTTCGCTGTTTTCTCACCCCGACGGTAAAAGGAGATATTTTGTCCTCGCGGCCAGTAAATTCCGACTGCACCTGCGTAAGCATTTTTAGAATTTGTCTCATTTTTTAGTTTTATTGAAAACATTTTCTCACGAGGTTCAATTAGAACATGAGCTATGCCACACACCTTTCTTGCTAATCGCTCAGGAATAATGTTATGAGGATGTTCATTGTAAAAATATTTCGAACTGACATAGATTATTGGCAGCCTGTTTTCAGTTTCTCCATTGATAACTTTTGCCGCCAACTTTAAATGCTCTTCAGAATTCGAAAGGTAATCAGGTTCTATTGATGTTTTGAAGGCATCATCTAAACCACCAGAAAATTTATCTATCAACCTAATTACTATCAAAGGTTTTTTAGGTTGAGGTGCTAAATACGCAGCCTCCTGACTAACCACACTTGATTCAACTTGGATCCATACCGTATTATTTATTAAGTTCTTATTTATAGATATATCAGTTACCCATTTGTGTGGTTCGGAAATTTTAGAATATCTGAAGCAACCTAACTGAACATCTTGGTTGCCATGAGTAATTACATCAATCCTTTCATTACTTGACTCTACATAAAAATCTTCACTAAGATAGTCACACGCCAATTGTGCAGGTATAAAGTTTGTGTGTGGTGATTCATGAATCCAAGAAAAGCACTCATTGAATACATCGTCAAATAAAACATCATTCGAAACATAGAAACCAGTGGAGAAAAACTTCATTGACATTGTCCTTTTGATATGAGGTTACCTTAAGAAGATAATGAAAATTAAATTTAAAATCAACCCACAAGCCCTCCCTTCCCCAAAAAAAAACAACTATATCAACTGAGATAGGGGGGTCAGAACAAAGACGATGTATTCCACATAATCATGAAATAAACCTACAACACCAAAATTAAAAAATGTAGCCCTATAAAAAACAACACCTACTAAATTAATGATTAATCATTAATGCAGAAGCATGCTCTCAAAATAAGCACATACTCTCCAATAAGGTATTTCTGGATAATGTCGCCCATATATGTAATTAAAATCAATCAAAGCACATATTATTTTTTTGAATACATCCCCCAGCGGTATTTTTTCCATTAAGACCAGAAACAGACCGTAACACCTATTTTTGCGGCATTTCTCGCCTTCAATCATCTCATGTAACACCAGCATCCCCTTCGCCACGCTAGAAAATCAACTCAGCCATTAACAGCGCCGTGCCGGGGATGGGTCAACCCTGACGTTCTTTACACCAGTCACAGGAGGTAATATGTCCAGTCCGAAACGCTTCCGTTTTACTAACCAGCTCATTAAATCCCTGCCCCCTAACACATCAGATTCACGCAGCACCGATGCCGAATACAGCGACACCGAGATTTCTGGCCTGAAATGTCTGGTCAGCAAAGGAGAAGGACGTAAAAAGTTTTTGCTCCGCTACCTCTACCATGGAAGAAAACGTGCCATCGCTATTGGTCGCTGGCCTGAGGTGGATGTCACCTTAGCCCGTAAGATTGCCATGGAACATAAACGCTCACTTGCCACCGGAACTGACCCTAAGCAGGAACGCGAAAACAAGAGACAAGAGATGACATTTGATGAACTCTTTAACCAGCATTATCTGGTTTGGGCAAAGTCTGCTAAACGTAGCTGGGGTAAGGATTTCCAGCGCTACCGGGATCATATCCGTCCCGCCATTGGTCAGATGCTGCTTAGCGATATCACGCCTGCCCGCATTCTCCGCCTCCAGCAGACGCTAAGCACTTCATTATCAGCAGCAACCTGTAATCGTGTCATCGTACTGATTAAAGCGGTGTTTACCTGGGCCGGAAGGCAAAGCATCACCTCTGTCCATCCGGCAAGAGTGGTACAGCTTCTCAGGGAGAACAACGCCCGACAGCGCTATTTCACCGAGGACGAAATACGTCGTATTTTTCTCTCCGCCGATAACGATACCAGCCCCGTAGCTGCCCGCTATGTCAAACTGCTGTTACTGACCGGCCTTCGTCGTGATGAACTGCGTCTGGCTAAGTGGGAGCATGTTGACCCGGTTAAACGCACCCTATGGCTTCCTGAAACCAAGAATGGCTATGGACGGATTGTTCATCTTAATTCACTGGCGATGGACGTAATCAGAACACTGCCAACACAGCGGGGAAATCCGTGGTTGTTTATAGGTAAAAAACAAGGAATGCCGCTGAGTAACCCGGTTAAAGCCTTTCAGCGTATTGTGCGTCGGGCGGGAATTTTCGACAAAGAGGTGTGTATTCATACCTGCCGCCATTCGGTTGCCGCCCTCATCGTGTCCTACGGTGGAACACTGTATGACGTTCAGGCTCAGCTGGGGCATCGCAGCAGTCAGTCATCACAACGGTATGCGCATCTTCATCCTCAGCGTTTACAAAACACCAGCCAGCTACTGGCGGAAAGGATAACAGCTCAGCTACCGTCCTTGCGATAAATGAAAAGCAGAGGCAAATGCCCCTGCTTTTTTTGAGGTTAAACTCATCAATCAGAATGGGATGTATTCATAAGCGGTCTCATCCCCATTACTTCTGGCAAGATATCGGGCTTTATTGCGAGCCTGATCGATTGATAGTGTTGGAAATTCGCCAAGATAATCATAACGAACGTCACCTTTGAAAATATAACTGGCAAAGAAACGAATATTTTCATTTCGGTTAATCATTGCTTTTAATTCAGGATACTCACTGTCTGTCACTTCCCTACAGATATCATAGAAATTGCATTTAGCCTGCGTCATGATAAGCCCATGAGGCGTAAATGGTGGGCGAATAGTTTCACAGCCTGTAATAGCACCAGGAAAAGTGTGAGTTTCATTTAATTCGCAGAATTCAGTCATGGGGTTCCCCTTCTGTTAATTTATACAGAATAATAAGTTTAAAGATAAGTTAGTTAACTACATTCAGATAATGCTCAAGCACAATTCAAATCAGCACTGATAAACCCTCGCTTAATGTGGTAGTAACACCTGTCCATACCAGTAAGAGGACGCTTTTTGTAATGCCCTTTACTTTCTACCCGCAGAAGTTTTCGTCGTACCAGCTCCTTAGCGACGTCACTGGCGCTTAATGAATGTTTCTGACACCACTCTTCAAATACAGGTGCGAAGATTAAAAAATCCTCAGTAGCATGGTGAATATAGCCCCAGTGATTTCCGGGTTTACGGTTATCCGGTTCTTTAAGACCGATAAAATGCGCACCCTCTCGCTTTACAAGGTCACGCTGAATATCAATAAGAGCCAGTAACACGGGGTTATACTGGTTAGGCTTATCATCAAGCCAGCGGCGAGCGGCACTCATTACCGCATCTGCAATAACATCCTCACCAAAGGGAAGAATATTCCATTCAGTTGCGAGAATCCCAGCGCACCAGCACAGAGCAAAACGTTCTAATGCACGCTTCTGAATATCACTGAGAGAATAGCCTTCTTTCTGCAACTCACCGATCAGAATGCCATAGCAATCTTTTGATGCACCCTGGATGAATTTACACATCTCCTGATAAGATAAGGCCTCATCATTTTCACCCTTCAACGTTAGAAGGCAGGCAATAAATTCCTTACCCGCAGTGCCGTAAGTCTCACACAACCCATGTTTCAGTCTCTCAGCTCGATTACGTACGTCTTCAGAGGTCTCACCGTCTTTACGGGCATCTTCGGGGCGGATGTTAAGACTGATGGCACGATGCTCCTGCCCTCCCTGAATTTGCTCTTTCTGCGTGGCAAGCTTCTCAGGGATAGACATTTCCCCTGACGAAAGAATAAACATTTTCCAGGTAAAGGCCTCATCTATCTCCAGATGCTGATTCATTCTATCCTTACCCTTCGAAGCAGTAATATTGTACAGCAAGGAAGCAAAGTCCTTCTGTTTGTAAGCACCCAACTCATCAATACAGGCTAATATCCCTGAATATCGACTCAGGTTTTTCTCAAGCGCATTCGCTGTAGTATTCCAGCGTAAAATGTTCACATCTGGCGCACTGCCAGGTTCTCCACCATGCCCGTGAACTGACATGGGAAGCTGAAGAAGAATTGTTTTTCCGGTCGTTGACCCCCCGTAAAAATGAAACAATGCGACATCCATTTTGCACAACGACAGCAGCATCGAAGCAAAAGCTGTGGATAATGCAAAGACCTGAGGCCAGCCATGAACCAGCTCAGCTACCATAGTTTTCCAGTCATCCAGCGCTCCCGACTCGACAAGCCCTCGTGGAACACGGTAAGCCGGAATCAAATAGTCAAATCCCAAAAGGTGCTGCGCGATAGGCATACTGCCGTGAAGAAATGCTTTGTTGCCAGGCACAAAACCCATCGAATCTGCGACAAGATAAGTAGGCAATTCCAGCGATTTCTTCATACACACCTGTAAGAATTGCACCAGCAGCTCTTTAGACTTTATCGTCAGGGAGATACCAAAACCTTTGCCCGCCAGAGAAGCCATGACGTGATCAGGTTTTACCATTGCATCACTTAATGAGACATCAGCACAGGCGAACTCTCCAGCATGGTTGATAGTCATCAACTCGACGCCCATATTGCGCGTTTTACAATCAGAATAATGCCTGTAGACAGGGAGAATGGGGGTCGAGCTTAACTGGTACCATTTTTTTCCTTCATAATAGAAAAGCCCTTTTGCAGTATTGACAAAGCCTTCAGGCAGACCATCACGGCATCCGCACTTAGAAATGTCATCGAGATCGATGTCGATTGCAGCAGCCTTGTTCAGGTTTTTTCTTACCACCTTCAGATGAAGAGCACGACGAGCCAGAAATGCATTTAATTTCGTGCAGGCAAAACGAGCGGGGGTCGTTGTAGTCAAGGGTGATGGTGTTGATTTATTATTCATTTACAGGGTCCTTTTGGATGTGAACCACAGGCAGTAAAGCGCAGAACTCACTTGCCTGAGGGGGAATTCTGTTTAGGCCGGAAAAACATTCATCGCCCGGTTAACAGCTTCGTGGTAACGCGCCGGAGAAGCGTGCAAGTAAAGCTCCGTCACTTTGATAGTGCTGTGGCCCAGTAAGTCTTTGACGGTGTGAATGTCGGCCCCGCTCTCAATGAGCTTTGTCGCAAAGGTATGGCGCATCTCATGGATGGTGAACGGTGGAATACCCGCAGCCTCACAAAGCCGTTTTTGCAGGCGACGCGGCTCAGAAACCGGATTATCGGTCCCCTTGCCCGGAAATACCCAGCCTTCATCACCCAGATGCTGACGCTGTTCTGTCAGAAGAACGAAAGCCTTATCACATACCGGTACACGGCGGAGTTTGCCGTTTTTGGTATGGCGAAGGGTGATAACCTTCCGGATCCAGTCCACATCCTCAAGACGAAGATGACGGGTTTCCCCCAGACGCAGCCCCGTCAGGGCAAGGAACATGAGCAGAGCAAGGGCTTCATGATCGGGTTTACCATTACGCCAGCGCTCACAGACGTCCATCCAGCGCTGAAGCTGGGAGTCATCCATGGCACGGCGATCTGACGTCACTTCAGGCAGCGCTTTGATATAAAGCGCCGGAGAGCGGCTGATGTATCCCATGCGTATAGCCCAGGTAAACACCGCTTTAATGAGCGCCAGATGGCGGTTGCGGGTGGCAGGCTTGAGATCGAGATTATGCAGATAGCTCAGAATATCTGCCTCCGTCATACCTGCCAGCTTTTTGGCACCGAGAAGAGGGCGCAGGTATTTACGGATCTTAGAAAGATCGGTGTTAGCTGAACGCTTAACGCCCGTGCTGAGTACGCTTTTCTCATACTCATCCACAAGCTCATTAAACGTCATTTTACTGTGAGTAAGAAAACGCTCACCATAAGTCTCAACGGAAGCCTTAAGCTCCTGAATTATTTTAAAGGCATGCTCCCTTGCGTTATTAATGGAAAATTCAGGGTAACTTCCTACGGAAACGTAAACATTCTTTCCGCGAATACTTTTGCGGACAATAAACTTAATGCGTCCGGATGAGTGGAATATAGCCTTAAGCCCGGTACATTTTGTATCGCTGGCTTCGATAGTCCGGCCAGTTTGTACTGCACGGATTTTATATTCATCAAGAAAGGCTTTAGTAAAAACACCTCCAGTATTTTTAGGTGCAACCTCTGAATATTCTATAGCATTAGATACTCCATGGTCGGAATATCCATGAATCTCTTCATCTACATTGAAGGAATTTTTATGAGCAGCAGCGATGCTCTTTTTATCCAGCGCTTGCGTTATTTTATTTAAAGGGTAATTAACATCCATAATATGTACATGGTCCTCTGAAAATTCAGATGATAATGAGTAAGTTAATATGTCGGCCAACAATGGGATAAGCTTATTTATTCGTGACATCACTTTCAAGCCCATGAAAAATCAGCTCTTACATGCCCATTGACATTTAATACTCAAGTCAGAAAGACCATGATGACTCATCAGGAGTACTCCTGCTCAGGGAAAAGGGAAAATAGCGTTAAACCATATAAAAAAATTGTGTTCCGGATGCGTCGCCCAAAGTAAGTCAACTTTTGAGGCTCTGAAATAAGAAAATGGTGATACACCTCACCGATTTTCGCCTGAAAAACGACCTCATAAGGCATTTAAAATTAATACCTTTTAAATCAATAGATTAAAGTAATGGTTTTAACAATATGCAGCCCAACTTAAGGGTAATCAACCTTTCCATAATCAAAACCACACTCTATTCATTTTTTATTATTGTGACACTCATCACATTTCACGCCTGCGGGTGCTTTGATTTTGTACATTCACAAAGCTCACCCACACCAACGACTATGACCGTAAAAAACCTCTTTTTATGCACATATTATTTCCATGTAAATCAATTAATTATGGAGATAATCATGTTTAAACTCACGACCCCTACCAGTCTTCCCCTTCTCAACTTGCCCGCCTCCGCGCTGGAAGCCCTCAGCAATGAAATCCTTGGCCCCGTCGATGATATCGACCTGTTTACCACCTTCTGGAACGAAACGGGAACCCTGCTCTGGCATCTCAACCACGATGACACGCTGCCCGAAGACCCGCTGCTGGCAGTCGCTCTGGCTAACCCGGAATACGTCACCGCACTTGATGATGGCTGGTATCTCCTGCTGGGTATCGTCTGCGATAACGGTCAGGGTATCTATCTGGTGTTCCCGGGCACGACCGTTATCACTGAGCTACAGAATCTGATTGAGGCGCTGACCCATGAGTAAGAAAAAAATCGCTACCGAAGCCGCCGTCACCGAAAGCTATACCGTGTTCTACAGTGGGGACGCCGAGAAAATCAGCCCCCACAGTAAGGGGCTGCTGACGTTTGAGCTGGGTAAGGAGGGTGATACCGGCAGCCTTGCCCTGCGCTTAACCGCCAATGGCGAAGGAGGCCTGTTCTCCCGTGAATGGATAGCGCTTGATGCGATTCACGCCATTCTGGAACAGCAGCCAGACAGCTTCCCGTCCCGTGTGTTTCGACCGCTGTTTGGTCAGGGCAGTACCAACAACGCCGGGTTTCTTGCCGCCGTACTCAGAAGTCCGGATATCTGCCTTATCGAAGCGGACAGCAGCAGACTCTTTATGCACCGCTGCTACGCCGACTGGCAGCACCGTCTGACGCAGCTTGCCGCAATCAGCCAGGACTAATCCCCCGCTTTTTCTGTGTTCCATACCCCTTAAAAAGGAAATTCACTATGTCATCACCCGCTATATTGCAGGGCGGCTATGTGCTGCCGCTCTCCCGGTCGTTCACCCAAATGCTTCTGGATATCGTCGCGCAAAAACCGCCTCATCGTCACCCCATCACCGGATTAACCATTAACTTTCGTGACCCTGAATACTCACCGGAAACGGGTGGCTGGCATCCGGTCGAAATACGCCTCATCCCTGCCGGAGAAGACTGGCAGCTCGATTACGTCACCGATTTTCACTATGCAGGACATCCGTGGCCTGAACTTGAAAAAGATGTCGATGTGAGCTGGACGCATCAGTACACGTGGCTCTCCCGCTGCGGCGATATCTCTCATGTCGACGCCCGTGAGTTCTGGTCGCTATGGGAAAGTAACTTTATGGCTTACCACGATATGGGGGTTTTCACGGTCCGTACGTTGTGGGAAAGCTGAGTGTTCACAACGTTTCCCCCGCATCCCCCCTCTCCCCCGTAGTAAGGAACTGAATGTTATGTACCGGCTTCTGCTGCTGAACTTCGTGGATTCATTTATCGATAACTGCATTCTGTCCTGCGTCGATGAACCGGCTTACGGCGGTATCGTGCAGTGCGAACTGCTTTTTGGCCTTGCCGCACACAGCGGTATCTATGTGGGTAACGGCGATATTGTTCATCTTGATGGAGATGGAACCGTTATCAAAAGTAAGGCCAAAGGGTTTCTTGACCGGCTCGATGGCTGGAACTCCGCTATCTCGGTGTATACCGACTGTATGGATTTGACGCCTCAGGGTTGTGCTCAGGCCGCTGAACGGGCAAAGGCGGCAGTGGGCCAGCGCTATCCCTACAGCTTGCTCGACTTTAACTGCCACCGGTTCACTGCCCGCTGCGTTACCGGCAATTCATGCCCTGATATCTGGCTTGCCAGACACCTCGATTCATTTCAGAAAGGGGACCGATGGCGTGTATGGCAACGATGAAGGCCAGCCGTTACAGGCAACGTGTCGCCGGGCAGGGAGAACGGCTTATCCGGCTTACCATGGCCCTGTTTTATGGTCAGACGATATCTGTTCGCTATATCACCCGGCAGTTTGACGTATCTCCCCGGACCGCAAGACGGGACCTCACTCATCTGGCCTTTGTGCTGGAATCCGCTGGCCCTCACCGCTGGCGACTGGCTCCCTCGCTGAAACCCTGACTTTTTTCTCTGCCGGACATCTCCTGACCACCCCGTATGGCAGGCTGTCTCCGCTTTTCAATCCATAAGGGAACATGATGAAAATTTTAAAACTGTTAACCGCCACAATTCTGCTTTCCGCCTTCAGCCACAGCGCGTTCGCCGACGAGCAGGCTGACGCTCAGATGATAACCAACTCGACCTTCTGCGCGATGTACTCCACCCGCCTGACCCAGACCAGTGACAGCGGCCTTCAGGTAAAAGGCGTTAATCTCAATGCCCGCTTCAACGGACCGGTATTCAACCGGGTACTTCAGGTGATGAACAAAACCTATGGCAGAACCTGGCTCGAATCAAATGCCCGTAACGGCAGCATGACCGCCATGCAGCTTTCGCAGTCGGAGCTGCTCTATAACCCGGAATATGCCCGGCAGTGCGATGCCTTTGCGGATAAAGTGGAAAAGGAATGGCGCGGAAAGTAATCCCGACGAGTTATACCTCCATCCGGTGAACAGAAACCTGCTTTCGGGCAGGTTTTTTTTACTTATTTGTTTTTCAGGCGGACAAACCCTGTCCGGGGGCTTCCTTAAACTGTCAGGTCCAATATCTGCAATGAGGTGAAATATGGCTACCTACCGACACGACCCCGACCTTGAGTTTCTGCGCCACTGCCATCGTGACGATCTGGATTTACTGGTTTCTGTGCTTATCTGCGATCCGAAAGACGGACTGGCACGCATCACGGAAACGCTGACCTATGATCCTCAGTATAAAAAACACAAGCCCAACCACCCGCGCTACTGGGATGCCATTGCCGCCGAGGTTCAGACGTTTGGGGCGAACAGCTTTGCCACGCTGCTCCGCTGGGGTAAAGGGGTGCTGTACCGGGAAATTCTCACCGATGCCTGCGATAAAATGAAGGTGAACTACAACAACAAATCCAGTGTTGAAACCATTGAAATGAATCTGCTGATGAAGATCCTGGAGAAAAGCCTTGAGAAGATGACGCCCGATCAGCTAAAGACCGTGGCGGAAGAATTGCAGACAGGCTACAGCAACCCCACGCCGGAGTTGCTGACCATGGCAATCCAGGCGGGGATAAAAACATCCGGGTTTGCGGCCTATCAGATGGCACTTGTTGTCACAAATGGTGTGGCGAAAGCCCTGTTAGGCAGAGGGCTGACCGTTGCAGGAAATGCCATGCTGACGCGTACCATGGGCGCTTTTGCCGGTCCCGTGGGCTGGGTGCTCAGTTCTCTCTGGCTGCTGATTGATTTAGCCGGTCCCGCATACCGGGTGACGCTACCATCCTGCATTTTTATTGCCTACATGCGCCAGAAGCATCTTTATTCACCTGAGAATACTGACGTTTAGCACTTACATTTAAGGTATTCAGACTTTAAAAAACTTCAGAGGGCGGACAAATCCTGTCCGCTACTGCTGGCATTATTTCCCGGCTAAATTCGGAAATGATGTATGACGCTGATAACACAAGAAAACGAACATGACAGACTGGCAACCCGCCTTTCCATCATCCTGAGCCGTTTGTTTCAGGGTGAAAAGCTGCATATCGGGATGCTGGCAGAAGAATTTGGAGTGACGACGCGAACACTGCGACGGGATTTCAACGTCCGTCTGACGTACCTTGATATTGAACAGAGCAACGGCGTGTATCAGCTTGCTTCGCATTACTTTCGTCGCCGCACGGAACGGGATATGAAGATACTGGCGAGACTGCTGCATCTTGACCGTCTGTTACCCGCGATGGACGCCAAACTGCTGAGCCTTCTGCTTGACGGGGAACGTCCCTCGCCATACAGGATTATGCTACCGGAACCGCGCCAGAAACCCACCCTTTTCGGTGATTTCAGCAGACTGACGCTCGCCATACTTAACCAGACCCAGGTGCGTATCAGAACCGACGAAAACGTCAGCCATACCGTTCATCCCTACCGTCTGCTTTGCAGCCATGCGGAGTGGTTTCTTGCCGGATGTACGTCATCGGGCGTGTTCGTTATTTCCCTGTCCCGAATCAGGCTGGTTGAGGTATTACCGGATACAACGTTTGAGATCGATAACACACTCATTTCGCTGATTGAACAGTCTGACTTTATGGAAGCCTTACCCCACATGAACATTATTCATCAGATAATGCATTACGGGAGTAAACAGACGAATAATCGTAATTAAAATCACAACATATTATTAGTGATGATTAAATCACATTAACATGATAAGTGAGAAAGTTATGATTATCGATAAAGAATACGCACTTGTAAATGCAACAGCAAGACTTAACACTGACCTGAGGGATTATGAATATGAAATAAACAACGCCGCCATCATAACATTTGGCAATGACCTCATTGAGGTAATCGTATATCAGTTCAGCTTTGTCATCAGCATCAGGGCAGAGGGTGAAAAAATAAAGCACGGCCTACTTGTTAACTTCGGTAAAAATATAGCAAGACAGGTTTCATCACTTTGTGCATCCGCAATGCGAGTCTACCCGAATGAAAAACACAAACCGAGCCGTCAGCTTTTCCATTGCATAAATTAGTTTGTGCAAAGACTGTACTACCGACACGCAATAAATTAAAATAGGCCAGCTAATATAACATATGAGGTTTATGATGGCTGGCCAGTATGAAAAAGCAATAACGATAAAACAAGCGATAGATTCAATTAATTTACGCCACTATCTTCTGCCTGCAATTCAGAGGAAGTTCGTCTGGAGCAGCAGTCAGATATGTTTGCTGTTTGATTCCATCATGCGAGACTACCCGATAAACTCTTTCATGATGTGGGATATCCGTAGTGCCAGTATTAAAAATGATTACAAATTCTATGAGTTCCTGAAAGAATACTGTCAGCGATTTAATGAAGAAAACCCCTGCGTAGCAACAAATGCTGGGTTTCATGATTTCAAGGCCGTGATTGATGGTCAGCAGCGTCTCACATCATTATATATTGGATTGTGTGGAACGTATGCGTATAAACAGCCCCGGGTGTGGTGGCCTTCGGCACAGGATGATCGCATCCTGCCGCCAAGAAAGCTTTACGTCGATTTAACAGCGCCACTTAATTCAGACGATGAGCTCATGATGAAGTATAACTTCAGGTTCCTGACCGACAAGCAATACACTGATTCACTTACAGACAACAAACATCACTGGTTCTGCCTGCACGAAATATTCAAATACGAGCAACATGATTCGCCTGATGATATTTTATTTAACGTTGTCGTACCAGAACTTGAAAAAAGAGATCTCATTTCCAGTGAATTTTCCAGAAAAACTCTGCTTAAACTTTATACCAAGATAAGAACTGAGAATCTTATCCACTACTTCAATGAGAGCAGTCAGGACATTGATCATGTGCTGGATGTTTTCATCCGCACGAACAGCGGGGGGACAAAACTTGAGTTTTCAGACTTACTGATGTCAATAGCGGTAGCGCACTGGCAGGGGGATTTCAGAAGAGAACTGGATGAACTGACAAAAAATATTTATCAGAACAACGAGATGGGGTTTTATATTGAAAGAGACTGGTTCTTAAAAACCAGCCTGATGCTTATTGACTCTGACGTCCGGTTCAAAGTAAAAAACTTCACTTCAGAGGAGGTCGGTAAGATACAACAACAATGGTCTGAAATAAAATCCTGTATCAAGGAGACCTTTATTCTTATCAGACGATTCGGCATCAATCCACAGTCTTTGATATCTAAAAATGCAGTCATTCCTGTGGCCTACTGGCTTTACAAAAAGCAAACCAGTGGACATCCATTATATACAACGATTAACCTCCTGAATAAAAACCACAATGAGCGCTCAGTAATTAGCCAGTGGTTTTACATGGTACTTCTGAAAGGGATCTTTGGAAGCCAGGCCGATGCGCTACTCACGAGCATCAGAGATGTAATGAAAAATAGTCTTTCAGATATTCATTTCCCTCTTGAGAAGATTATTGACAGATATAAAGGCTCGAATAAGGACCTCAGATTTGACGACGAATACATCGAAAGCCTTCTCAATATCAGATATGGCGAAGGTCGTTGCCGCGCACTATTGCATCTTCTGTTCCCTGAAATGAATCCGACCGAGGTGTTTCATATTGATCACCTTCACCCAAGAAATCATTTTTCAAAGAAATATCTTGAAAAATTAGATTATGTTGCGAATACACCAGAGAACCTCAGCTTTTATGAAAATCCGGAGCACTGGGACACCATACCTAATCTTCATTTACTGAATCACTCTCAGAATATAAGTAAACAGGATACTTCCCTGAAACAATGGCTATCTCAGCCATCAAACAACTATTCGCCATCAATGCTGTTAGTTTCAGATGAAAATATTGAGTTCAGTCGCTTCCCGGAGTTCTACAATGAGCGAAGAAACGCCCTGAAGCAAAGACTACTGAATCGGGTATTTCTTACAACAAAAATAGATTCATCACCATCCACAATGGATACGGATGAAGAAATTCTCACCGACTGAACGTTCAGCCCCGATGGTATTGGGGCTTCAGTATTTATCGTCAGCGCAACGTTTCTACTGACCTGGCTGAAAGAGCGCTGCCTACACAACCGGGCAAACGAACTCTCAGTGCAACGTATGACATGCAAAGCCTGCCAACGGAATGAAATTGCGATAAAATCGGGCCAATAGCAGTACTTAAGAATCATACAACAGGATACAAAATGACAAGCCTTCAGCAGCGTGCAGAGCTACACCGTCAAATCTGGGCCATTGCCAATGATGTCAGAGGCTCCGTAGATGGATGGGATTTTAAACAGTATGTACTCGGTGCACTTTTCTACCGCTTCATCAGTGAGAATTTTTCCAGCTACATGGAAGCAGGGGATGAGAGCATACATTATGCAGCACTTGATGACAGCATCATTACCGATGACATCAAAGACGATGCCATCAGGACTAAAGGCTATTTCATCTACCCGAGCCAGCTGTTCTGCAACGTTGCCGCTAAAGCTAACACCAACGACAGGCTGAATGCTGATTTAAACAGTATCTTCGTCGCTATTGAAAGCTCAGCCTACGGCTACCCGTCGGAGGCCGACATCAAAGGCCTGTTCGCCGATTTCGATACAACCAGCAATCGACTGGGTAACACAGTTAAAGACAAAAACAGCCGTCTTGCCGCCGTTCTGAAAGGCGTTGAAGGGCTTAACCTGGGGAATTTTAACGAGCACCAGATTGACCTGTTTGGTGATGCCTACGAGTTCCTGATTTCTAACTATGCGGCAAATGCCGGTAAGTCTGGAGGGGAGTTCTTCACACCTCAGCACGTCTCTAAGCTGATTGCTCAGCTTGCGATGCACGGTCAGACTCACGTCAACAAAATCTATGACCCTGCCGCAGGTTCTGGCTCACTGCTGCTTCAGGCGAAGAAGCACTTTGATAACCATATCATTGAAGAAGGTTTTTATGGTCAGGAGATAAATCATACAACCTTTAACCTGGCGCGTATGAACATGTTCCTGCACAACATCAACTACGACAAATTTGATATCAGACTGGGAAATACTCTGACTGAGCCTCACTTTGGCGATGAAAAACCGTTTGACGCGATCGTCTCTAACCCGCCGTACTCGGTTAAGTGGATTGGCAGCGATGACCCGACTCTGATTAACGATGAGCGTTTTGCCCCGGCTGGCGTTCTGGCCCCCAAATCAAAAGCTGACTTCGCCTTTGTGCTACATGCACTAAACTACCTGTCAGCTAAAGGGCGTGCAGCAATAGTTTGCTTCCCCGGTATTTTCTACCGTGGCGGAGCAGAGCAGAAAATCCGCCAGTACCTGGTCGACAACAACTATGTTGAAACGGTGATTTCTCTGGCACCAAATCTGTTCTTCGGCACCACCATTGCCGTTAACATACTAGTGTTGTCCAAGCACAAAACCGACACAAGTGTTCAGTTTATTGACGCCAGCGGGTTGTTTAAGAAAGAAACCAATAACAATATCCTGACTGATGGTCATATTGAACAGATTATGCAGGTCTTTGCCAGCAAAACAGACGTTGACCATTTGGCGAAAACCGTACCTCAAGAAACAGTTGCTGCCAATAACTATAACCTGTCAGTGAGCAGCTATGTGGAAGCGAAAGATAACCGCGAAATAATCAATATTGCTGAGCTGAATGCAGAACTGAAAACTACGGTCAGCAAAATCGACCAGTTGCGTAAAGATATTGATGCGATTGTGGCTGAAATTGAAGGCTGCGAGGTGCAGAAATGAGCGAGTTGAGTTATCTGGAAAAATTGCTGGATGGGGTTGAGGTTGAGTGGAGCAACCTGGGAAATCTTTGTGATATATTCACCGGAGGGGAGGCTCCACAAAAACATATCAAGGGAGATACTCCGACAAGTGATTACCAATACCCCATTTATGGCAATGGCGCTGAAATCTATGGTTATGCTGATAGCTACAGGATTGGTCAAGATGCTGTAACCATATCCTCCATTGGTGCCAATACAGGAACCATTTATTTTAGAAAGGCATTCTTTACACCAATAATAAGGCTGAAAGTTGTAATTCCTAAGCATAGTTGGCTTTTACCAAGATATTTATTCCACTATTTGTCATCGCAAACTATTAACAGCAAGAGTAGTAGCGTTCCAAATATGAATGCATCTGATGTAAAAAAACTGAGCATCCCCATCCCTTGCCCTAACAATCCGGAAAAATCTCTTGCCATCCAGTCTGAAATCGTCCGGATTCTGGATAAATTTACTGCACTTACCGCTGAGCTTACCGCTGAGCTTAACATGCGTAAAAAACAGTACAACTACTATCGAGACCAGTTGCTGAGTTTTGATAACGAAGATGTTCCACATTTACCTATGGGGCAAAAGGATATTGGCGAGTTTATCCGGGGTGGTACTTTTCAGAAAAAAGACTTTATGGATGCAGGTGTAGGATGCATACACTATGGTCAAATCTATACGTATTACGGAACATACACAAAAAAAACAAAAACACATATTTCAGCCGCACTTGCAAAAAAATGCAAGAAGGCTCAAAAGGGAAATTTGATTATCGCAACCACCAGTGAGAATGATGAGGATGTATGTAAAGCTGTTGCATGGTTAGGCAGTGATGATATAGCAGTAAGCAGTGATGCCTGTATTTATAAACATAATTTGAACCCTAAGTATGTCTCATATTATTTTCAAACAGAACAATTCCAAAATCAAAAAAGACAGTATATTACTGGCGCAAAAGTTCGGCGTGTAAATGCTGATAATTTATCTAAAATATTAATTCCTGTCCCTTCTATGGCGGTACAGGAACGTATAGTATCCATTCTCGATAAATTTGATACCCTCACTAACTCCATCACCGAAGGTCTCCCGCGTGAAATCGAGTTGCGCCAGAAACAATACGAGTACTACCGTGATTTACTGTTCAGTTTCCCGAAACCAGAAACCGCCAGCAACTAACAGGCATTGATACCGTTAGGGTATGCTTTCACCCGCCCGGTATCAGGCTTTAGGAATACCGGGAGATGCTTCTGATACCCTTCCGGACTTTGCCAGATGACGCACAGGATGCACCATGACACAACAGACACACACCATTGCTGAATCCAATAACTTTATCGTCCTTGATAAATACACCAAAGTTCTGGAGACCGGTGACAGCTACCAGAGCGAATCGGACCTTGAGCGGGAACTGATTCAGGACCTTCTTAATCAGGGTTATGAGTTTATCTCCGTTAAGTCACCGACAGCGATGCTGGCGAATGTGCGGGACCAGCTTCAGCGTCTTAATGGTGTGGTGTTTAACGAAAGTGAATGGCGGCGTTTCGCAGAGCAGTATCTCGACAGCCCCAGTGACAGTAGCCTGGACAAAACCCGTAAAATTCATATCGACTATATCTGTGATTTTACGTTTGATGATGGTCGTCTGGAAAACATCTATCTGATAGATAAAAAGAACCTGCTGCGCAATAAGGTGCAGGTCATTCAGCAGTTTGAACAGACCGGCTCACACGCTAACCGTTATGACGTCACCATTCTGGTCAACGGCCTGCCACTGGTGCAAATCGAACTCAAAAAGCGCGGCGTGGCGATTCGTGAAGCCTTTAACCAGATACACCGTTACAGCAAGGAAAGCTTTAACAGCGATAACTCCCTGTTTAAATACCTGCAACTCTTCGTGATTTCCAACGGGACTGATACCCGGTACTTTGCCAGTACCACTAAGCGGGATAAAAACAGCTTTGATTTCACCATGAACTGGGCAAAGTCGGATAACACTCTGATTAAGGACCTGAAGGACTTTACCGCCACTTTCTTCCAGAAGCATACTCTGCTGAATGTTCTGTTTAATTACAGCGTGTTTGACAGCAGCCAGACGCTGCTGGTCATGCGTCCCTATCAGATTGCCGCCACCGAGCGCATTCTCTGGAAAATTAACAGCTCATTTAAAGCGAAGAACTGGTCAAAACCCGAAAGCGGCGGGTTTATCTGGCATACCACAGGGTCAGGAAAAACCCTGACCAGCTTTAAGGCCGCACGTCTGGCTACGGAACTGGACTTTATTGATAAAGTCTTCTTCGTGGTCGACAGGAAAGACCTCGATTACCAGACCATGAAGGAGTATCAGCGCTTCTCTCCGGACAGTGTCAATGGTTCCGATAATACAGCAGGCCTCAGAAGAAACCTGGATAAGGACGATAACAAAATCATCGTCACAACCATTCAGAAACTCAATAACCTGATGAAAGCCGAAGCTGACCTGCCCGTCTACCAACAGCAGGTGGTGTTTATCTTTGATGAGTGTCACCGCAGCCAGTTTGGTGAGGCCCAGAAAAACCTCAAAAAGAAATTCAGACGCTTTTATCAGTTTGGTTTTACCGGTACGCCTATTTTCCCCGAAAACGCACTGGGAGCAGAAACCACAACCAGCGTGTTCGGGCGTGAGTTACATTCTTACGTCATTACTGATGCGATTCGTGATGAAAAAGTACTGAAGTTTAAGGTGGACTATAACGATGTCCGCCCACAGTTTAAGTCTCTTGAAACGGAAACAGACGAGAAAAAACTCAGCGCGGCTGAAAACCAACAGGCATTTTTGCACCCCCTGCGTATCCAGGAAATAACGCAATACATTCTCAATAACTTCCGTCAGAAAACGCACCGAACCTTCCCGGGAGCCAAGGGCTTTAACGCCATGTTAGCAGTTAGCAGCGTGGACGCGGCGAAAGCTTATTACACGACGTTTAAAATGCTACAGGAAGAAGCAGAGAAGAAATCTGGCAGCTATAAATGCCTTCGGGTGGCAACCATCTTCTCCTTTGCTGCAAATGAAGAGCAAAGCGCCATTGGTGATATTACTGACGAAAGCTTTGATACCAGTGCAATGAACAGTAGTGCGAAGGAATTTCTGGATGCAGCCATTGATGACTATAACAACCACTTTAAAACCAATTTCAGCACCGACAGTAACGGTTTCCAGAACTACTACCGCGATTTAGCTCAGCGAGTGAAAAATCAGGATATTGACCTTCTCATCGTGGTGGGAATGTTCTTAACCGGCTTTGATGCCCCGACGCTGAACACTCTGTTTGTTGACAAAAACCTGCGTTATCACGGCCTGATGCAGGCATTTTCCCGCACCAACCGTATCTATGATGCAACCAAAACCTTCGGCAATATCGTGACGTTCAGGGACCTGGAGCGTCCGACCATTGATGCCATCACACTTTTTGGCGACAAAAACACCAAGAATGTGGTACTGGAAAAAAGCTACGAAGAGTACATGCAGGGCTTTACCGATGCGGCAACCGGTGAGGCTAAACGAGGTTTTATGGCTGTTGTTTCGGAGCTGGAGCAGCGCTTCCCTGACCCGGCCAGTATCGACAGTGAAAAAGAGAAAAAAGCCTTCGTCAAACTGTTTGGTGAATATCTGCGGGCAGAAAACATCCTGCAAAACTACGATGAATTTGCCACGCTGAAAGCCCTGCAGAAGATTGATATTAGTGACCCGGAAGCGGTAGAAACCTTTAAAGCAGAGCACTATGTGGATGATGAAAAATTTGCTGAATTACAAACCATTCGTCTCCCGGCAGAACGTAAAGTTCAGGACTATCGCTCAGCATACAATGATATCCGGGACTGGCAGCGACGCGAAAAAGCAGCAAACGACAGGGATAAATCAACCACAGACTGGGATGACGTGGTGTTTGAAATTGACCTGCTCAAGTCGCAGGAAATTAACCTGGACTACATTCTTGGCCTGATTTTCGACCACAACAGAGAGAAAAAAGGTAAAGAAGCCCTGACTGAAGAGGTCAGACGCTTAATCCGCTCAAGTCTGGGCAACCGTGCCAAAGAAGGTCTGATTGTTGACTTTATTCAGCAAACTAACCTTGATGACATGCCGGACAAGGCCAGTATCATTGATGCATTCTTTACCTATGCTCAGCGTGAACAGCAACGGGAAGCAGAGGCGTTGATTAAGGAAGAAAACCTCAATGAAGAGGCTGCAAGGCGCTATATCCGCACATCACTAAAACGGGAGTACGCTACCGAAAATGGGACGGAGTTAAATGAGACGCTACCAAAGCTCAGTCCGCTGAATCCTCAGTACAAAACGAAAAAGCAGACTGTATTCCAGAAAATTGGGGCGTTTATCGAAAAATTTAAAGGGGTTGGAGGACACCTCTAGTTGCCAGATAAAAGAACAATGCGCCACCGCAATTTATAGGTAAGATTGTATCCTTTAAACTGCGTCAGACCTGTTATGATCGATGAAGCGCTGGTTAATGTTAATGCTAACTGGATGAATTTTTAACGCACATTCAGACAATTAGCGTCCAGAACTTACAGAAACCAGCGCTTGATTTTGGATGGCAAAGTGCTGAATGGATGTATCTCAGGAGAATACTTATGAGCGTAACTATAAAAGACGATCGACTCAGGACTATCGCGACCTTTGATGGCAAGACCTTGAAAGATGATCGACTGAGGACCATCGCGACGTTTGATGGTAAAGCCCTGAAAGACGACCGACTCCGTACCATCGCTACCTTTGACGGTAAAACCCTGAAAGACGACCAACTCAGAACTATCGCAACATTTGATGGGAAGACCTTGAAAGACGATCGACTCCGCACCATCGCAACATTTGATGGTAAAACACTTAAAGACGACCGACTCAGAACCATCGCGACAGTTAATGGTAATGTCAGTATTGTTGTTTTGGCGTTTGCTGCTCGGCTATTTTAGGGCTAAGAGCCTATCTCAACAGAGATTAATACTTTACCCAAAAGATATAATATCAGTATCTAAAAGCCTGCACCGTCTGATTTTTAGTCATTGAATCGCGAGAACGGGAGATAATTTCTCTTCTATGGGTATAGGCTCATAATGGTAGGATTCTGGTAGCTTCGAAACGCCGTATTTAAGCAATACTTAAGTCATGAAGAACCAAACTTAAACATTTTTCTCAAGGTAAACCAGTAAAAAACTGTTAGTGCTGATGGATCGTTTGGGCTCTTTTAAAGGGATTGAAAATCCCCGTGTCCTTGGTTCGATTCCGAGTCCGGGCACCACTCATTTATAACCCTCGCTTAGGCGGGGGTTTTTGCTTTCTGAGTCAACAACTTGTTGGTTTACCAGTAGTTACCGTCTTTATCTCTCCTCCGGCCCCGCTTCCCGGTGGTACAAAAAGGTGGTACAAAATGGTCATTATGAAAGTAAGCGTGCAGTGAGAACCGTATTGACGAAGTGAAGCTGGTCAGGCAGGCAGAGTAACCCGCCACGGGAGCAGAGCACCCACCCGGTTCACAGGCCAGTCGGCGATGACATCAAGTACATGATGCAGATAGCGTTCCGGATCCACGCCGTTTAATTTGCACGTCCCGATAAGACTGTACAGTGACGCACCGCGCTCACCACCATGATCCGAGCCGAAGAACAGCCAGTTTTTTCTCCCCAGACTGACCAGTCGTAGGGCGTTTTCGGCAATGTTATTATCCACCTCCACCCAGCCATCTTCTGCATAGCGGGTCAGCGCCGGCCACTGGTTCAGCGCATACCCGAACGCCTTCGCCAGTTCTGAGTGCCTTGAGAGGGTTTTCTGTTTCTCCCGCAGCCACCCCTCCAGTGACGCCAGCAGCGGCAGCACTTTTTGGTGCCGGACTGCCTGCCGTTCCTCTGCTCTTTTACCTCTGAGCTCCGACTCGATGGCATACAGCTCGCCGATCCGTTTCAGCGCCTCCTCCGTCAGGGCTGACGGGGTACGGACGTGAACATCGTGGATTTTTCGGCGGGCATGGGCCCAGCACGCGGCTTCCTTTATATGGCCGTCGCGGTAGAGCTCGTTGAACCCGGCGTAGGCATCAGCCTGCAGTACGCCACTGAAGCCTGCAAGATGGGTCTGAGGGTGGATACCTTTTCTGTCCGGGCTGTAAGCGAACCACACTGCGGGGGCCAGCGCTGATCCGGCGTTGCGGTCGTCTCGAACGTACGTCCATAAGCGCCCGGTCTTCGTCTTCTTATTGCCCGGCAACAGCACCGGGACAGGCGTATCGTCAGCATGGAGTTTGCCGTCGGTCAGGACATAGTGCTGAAGGGCTTCATCCAGCGGTGCCAGCAGACGACAACACGCATCCACCCAGCCCGACAGTACAGAACGACTCAACACTACACCCTGGCGGGCATAGATCTCCGACTGGCGATACAGCGGTGTGTGCTCTGCATACTTTGAGGTCAGCACTCGGGCCAGCAGCCCCGGTCCGGCGATCCCCCGTTCGATGGGGCGCGAAGGAGCCGGGGCCTGAACGATGCGATCGCACCGACGGCAGGCATGCTTTTCACGGACTGTCCGGATAACCCGGAAGGCGCTGCGCATCAGCTCCAGCTGTTCGGCGGCATCCTCACCCAGGTAACTCAGCGAACCACCGCACTCCGGGCAACACGGCTCAGTCGGCAGCAGCCGCTTCTCATCCCGTGGGAGTGACTCAGGGAACGGTTTGCGGGTGCGGGTCTGACGCAGCGGGCGCTGCACTGCCGGGTCATCCACCCGGCCGGTCAGCGTATCGCTTTCCTGCTGCAGCAGGTTCAGGTCAGCTTCCATTTGCGCGATACGGCGGGATACCTTTTCGGAACGACTGCCGAAGTTCATCCGGCGCAGCTTATCCAGTTGCGCCTGCAGATGGTCTATTTCGCGTTCCCGGTTGCTCAGCTTTTCCTGCAGGGCGTGGATCAACGCTTCCTGTTCGGCCAGGCGCTGTTTCAGCAGAAGGATGTCGTCAGAAGAGGTATCGTTCATAAGCCTGTATTTTACCAGGCTTATTCTGCGACAACCAGGATAAAGAGCGCTACAACATGGTCAGGGATGTCAGTAACCGCTTTGGCTGTCGCCAGTCGATACCTTCCATCAGCATCGCCAGTTGCGCCGGCGTCAGGAACACTTTGCCATCGCGGGCTGAGGGCCAGGCGAAGCGACCACGTTCCAGTCGCTTTGTCAGCAGGCACAGACCATCGCCGGTGGACCAGAGCAGTTTTACCTGACTGCCGCTGCGTCCCCGGAAGATGAAGACGTGGCCGGACATCGGGTCATCTTTCAGCGCGGTCTGCACCTTTGCGGCGAGGCCATTGAAGCCGTTGCGCATATCGGTGATACCGGCAACCAGCCAGATTTTTGTGCCTGCGGGAAGATTTATCATACCGGCCCCCGCATCAGTTCGCGCAGGACAGTGCTCATGAGTTCAGCAGAGGGATGAGTCAGTGTTATTTCTCCTCCCCGACATTTTATGTGGCAGGTAGCGGGAGGAGAGCAGGATGGTAGTTCGAAGGTTGGGAGAGAAGAGCCCGCCTGAAGCTGCACGGGTATCAGGGCAGGAAGCGACGATGAGTTTTTTCGGGGCCGACAGACCCGCCCTTCACGCTGCCAGAGCCTTATCCATTTAAAGAGCAGGTTATCATTGACGTCATGTTTCCGGGCCAGTGCGGCAATACTGCCTTCTTCTTCAAGAGCCAGCCTGACCAGTTCCATTTTGAATTCAGGGGAATAGTGTTTCCGGGGAAGTCTTTCTTTAGCGCGCATGAGGTGTCCACCTGCAAAATAAGTGGGTGCTTAAGTTACAGGATCCTGGATTCGGGACCAGACGGTACTCAGACGACGCTTACTTATGAAAGGCCTCTATAAACGTAAAGACAAGTCCCAATTCTATGGTGTTCGCAGGGTCATCCCCGCGAGGCTCCGTCATCTCATGGGCGACAAAGTAGAGCTGAAAGAATCTCTTGGCACAGCCGACTATAACGAAGCGCTGTCAAAAGCTCCGGCTGTATGGTTAAGATTCGAAAATGCCATTGCTAAAGCCGAAAGGCAGCTAAAAGCTGAACTGTCATTCACCGATAAAGATATCGAGTCAATCGCCAACCTGTGGACATCCCATGTCATGCCGCAGGAGGACCTCATCAAAGAGCGATATCTGATTGACGATTACGAGTATGGACTGATCCGAAGCCCCGGCATCGAGCGGATTTGCGACATACTGGAAGAACTTGATAGACAGGAATCCAGCGAACAAGCCGGGCACGTGAATGATGAAGCCCTAAGCAAGTTGATGGCTCTTGAGCTTCAGGAAGCACAGGAATGGAGCAGCATCGAATTGCCGCCATTCTGGCGTAACCGCCTTGCCCGGCGACTGGCTGAACGCAGCAATGATTTAACGAATGTGTTCATTTTCAGCCTTTACCCCAAACGACTCGCAGAGGCCAAAGGGCTAAGTTCGCTACCAGAAGCAAAAGCGCCCCAAAAAACCTTCACCCAATTATTTGAGGCATACAAAGAGTTCAAATGCCCTTCCGATGCTGAAAACATAGATAAAAAAGCTCTGGCACACGTCAAAGATTACGCAGCAGCAGCGGACCGCTTTGTTGAGATAAACGGCAATCCTAAACTTGACGACATTACCGCCGATCATATTGTTAAATTTCGGGATACTTTGGCGAAGTACCCGAAAAATCTGACCAAGAAAGAACGAGCGTTAACATTGAGCCAGAAGCTGGCCCTACAGAACAAAGGGCATCTGACACCAGACCGGGTCAGAAACATGCTCAATCACCTGTCGTCATTCTTCGAACACGCTATATACGTTAACTGGCTTAAACACAATGTCGTGCGGGATGTACGTAAACCTGCCCGCACAGCCCGCGACAATAGCGATAAACCTTTTACTTCGCAGGAACTGACCCGGATATTTTCCGGTCCTGTATTCTCCGGGCAGGCAGCACCTTACGAAGATATGGATTACTGGGTTCCCATCATCCTTTACTACACAGGTTGTCGCGTTGAAGAAGTGGCCCAGCTACACAAGCGTGATATTCAGCATCGCGATGGCGTTTTATGTATGAAATTACAGGAAAACGAAACGCAGTCCATCAAGACAGGCAAGACACGCTATGTCCCAGTACCGTTGCATGTTCTAGAGCTGGGCTTCTCTGAGTTCGTCAGCCGCAGGAATGGCTTTCTGTTTTCCGACAAAGCCCTTGCTGAGCAAAAGTACTCAACCAATTTCGCTAAACGATTTAGCCGTTACATCAGAAACAACGGCATTGAGCGTGACGAAATATCACCAACGCACAGTTTCCGCCATACCTTCATCACGAACTGCCGAAGAGCCGGAATTGCGATGGACATTCGCGATAGCATCACAGGCCACATCAGCCCACAGCAAAATGAAAGCGGTAATTATGGTGACAAGCCAGTAGAAACAAAGCTGGCAGCTATCGAGAGTATCCCAAAGTTAAATCTTCACCGAATCAAGGATTGGAGCCGCTAACGGTACAAGCCATGAATCAGCAGATTAACTACGGAGATGATCGATATGCTAAAAATTCCAGATAATGACTGGCGGATAGTTGGCGGGGGCCCCCAAATTTCCGTTGCTTTCTTGCGGAAAGTGACGCCTCAGGCAGCCAGATTTACTCAATGGGTACAGCGGACACATGCCAGATTGCTCAAGGCTCCCGAGGATGTCCTGTCGTGCTGCACATCCGGCCTTATTGACGGTGAAATTCCCGACAAAAACGGCTGGCTTTCCGCTGGAGATGCCCTTGCAATGCTGACTTACAGCGTTCATCCCAGCCAGAACGTGCCTCTCATTGATGCGATTGAGCAAAAATCAGGTCTGACACTGCCAGTGAGGCCCGGTGAAAGCCGTCTTGAGGGGCAATTTGCTGTCAAATTACGCGATTTGATAGTCGAACTAAAGGAACAGCCGCATTTCGTCCACTATGAGCTTATACAGCAAAAGCAAATTGACCGTTATCGGGTGGATTTCTTCCTCACCGAGCAGTGGTACACCGATATGGCAAAAGGAAAAACCGCTAAACGCCAGTTCATTATTGAATTTGACGAGGAAGCCCACCGGACGACGCGTTATCAACTCAATGATAAACGGCGGGATCGGTGGCTGCGGAAAAATCTACCCGACGTAAAGCTAATCAGGGTCAGACACGAAGAGATGGAAGTATGGCTGGAGGCTGTCCGCCAGCTAAAGCGCTTCGTCAGTATTGAGGATTGCTATGCTCACTGCCTGCGAATGGCCTGTATCAGCCTTTCTAAATCAACGTTAAAGATAAGTAGCAAGTCGGCCCAAAAGGCCTATGACGCGGCCCATAACGAATGCAGTTTCCTGCTGAAAAGTCCAAAGCAGCCCCTCAGCGAAATGGGTAAACTGCTGGACAGGCTGGAGATCCCCTTTGATATATGCCGTGACAGATGCTTTCAGCGTGCAAAATTGAGGTCATACGGCATATAAACAGAAAAGTTGCTTAAAAGTTACATCAAAAGCCTAAGGGATTAGGCTTTCCCCCCTGCCCAAACGTTGTAACCTTTGTAACCTAACCCCAAGACACTTATATAGGTTTATAGGGTTTTATCATTTTTTATTACTCAAATTCATCTTACTCATAGCATCCTACAGATAATTATCCTTAAGCTATCAATACAAACTCGCATTTCCCAAAAGTGCAAAGTTTCCGTCATATCCATACATCGAACTGAGCGACAGCTTAATGATTTTGCTGCCTCCACTCCCCCAAAAGTTCTTTTCACGTCAGAAGCCACCAGACGCCCTGTAGGCCTCTCCCGACCTTTCTGCACTTAAGGGCATGAATCACTCCTAAACGCAGCTCACGGGCCCGTATAGATCGTCTGACAGGCATCCAAAGCCGCTCGTCCAAGCCGCCTTTCCAAGATTCCCCGCTCCACAGGTACAAGAAATATGCAGATCACCACAGGAGGCTGAATCATGCATGATGAAATCATTAATCAGGCCCGCGAAATCCTCACTCAACGGCTCTACCGTACCGACACACTGGCATCACCGCAGGACACCGCGAGCTATCTGGCTTTACAGCTTGGCGACCGGGAGCAGGAAGTGTTCAGCGTGATATTCCTCGACAACCGTAATCACGTCCTGAACTATCAGGAAATGTTCCACGGCAGCATAGCGACAACACCAGTCTATCCCCGCGAGATTGCCCGGCAGGCGCTTAAGCTCAACGCCGCAGCTGTTATCTGTTCCCATAATCACCCATCTGGCAACGCCGAGCCATCCGTTCAGGATAAAGCGATAACGCTCAATATTCAGAAAGTTATGGAGCTAATCGAAGTCCGACTGGTAGATCACATCGTCGTGGGCGGTGGTCAAACAGTTTCATTCGCAGAAAGAGGCTGGCTATGAACTGGAAATCCTTGCTTGTTGAAGCCCTGTTAATGGCCCTGACGACCTTTGCAACCGTCTTCTTCCGGGGAATGGCAGCAGGCTACGGCTCAGAAGAAGATTTCCTCTAATCCCCTACTACCGCTAGACCCATACCAATAGCCCATGCCCTAAAGATCTGCCGCTGACACAACGATGGAATGCCCGTTAAGGCCATGCCACAGGGTTGTTTTGGCGTTTTGGCAGGTCTTTGCATCGTAGCATGGCCTATTGGCAGGGTAAGGAGTCCACATGGCTACAGTCGGCTACGCCCGCGTGTCCACCACCGGGCAAAGTTTGGATACACAGCTCGAAGCTCTATCCGGTTGCGAGAAGATATTCAGGGAAAAAGTTAGTGGAGCAAAGGATGACCGCCCCGAGTTACAGGCAATGCTTGAGTTTGTCCGCGAAGGCGATACAGTGTTTGTAACAAAACTTGACAGACTGGCTCGTAACACCCGCCACCTGCTTGAGATCTCGGAATATCTGCAAGAAAAAGGCGTGGCGTTGAACATCCTCAATATCGGCATTAATACGGCCACACCAACCGGAAAACTCATGCTAACCATGATTGGGGCTATCGCCACGTTCGAACGTGAAATGATGCTGGAACGTCAGGCCGAAGGTATTGCTCTGGCAAAGCTAAAAGGCAAATACAAAGGCCGGAAAGCGACCGCACGTAATCAATCAAAGGAAGTGATAGAACTATTAGAAAAGGGGCTGAGCAAACCGGAAATATCCCGTCAGTTGGGGATAGGCATAACCAGCATTTACCGAATAGTTAAGACTAATCAGCCTGACTTAATGAAGGATAAGTAATGAAAGTTTTGATGCTCACTATAATTTCTGCGTTAATTTGGACTAACAGTTGCCTTGCTGGCAATTTACAAAAAAACATTTCCATTCAATGTGATAACGGTGTGAAGGCAACTTTCAACACTGAGCAACTGGAGATTTCTAGCTTGTTGCTCTTACCGTTCAAAAGAGTCGAAGAACAAGATGATAACAAAACAATAGTAGTTTATGGCAATGATCGGGCCGATACAAAGATACTAATTCAGTATGCAGGTCCAAAAGTATTCTTACAAGACAGAAACAACTGGATTCCTTGTGATGCCTATCGCACTGAATCCTGAATAAGGATTGCAAAATGAATTATGTTGCAGCACTGACAACAGCATTACTGCTTACAGCGGCGATCAATCTCCCTGTCCAAGCGGAAGATGCTCCTATTGATATTTCATTAACATGTGAGAACAACATAACGGCTGATTTTCATTATGCTGATGGATATGGATTTATTGATATCAATGCCCCCTATGGACATCGAAAAATCAAATCCTATAAGGCCAGCAGCGAAGGGAAGTTTAGTATCATAACTTTCTATGACGGTGAGTCATTTGCGAAGATGGCATTCATAACCAACGGAGGAACAAATCATATTGAATTAAAAATTGGTCCACAGGGTGAATGGAATACCTGTAAGGGAGAAAGAGGATGATACTTAAAAACCGTCCCGAGGCCCTGCTACTTCTGGCTGTCGCACTTGCTCTCGCGTCGATAGGATACGCTAGAGGTATTGTGGGCTTTTCCGTCTGGACTACTGATGCTGACTACAGTTTCGGTTTACAAGTTATGCTGCCCCGCGTCGGACTTATGATCAGCGGCTTTATGGGAGCATGTGGTGCATTCGCTGTTGCAAATAAATGCAGTCAGTCAAAAGATGAACTCAGTGCTATATATAAGCTGGCATCTATCGTTATGTTCATTATTGGTGCTGGCCTTCTTATCTACGGAATATGGAACTGGAAAACGGACTATCAGCTACTCTATAGCATATTCGGGCCTGCATTTGTTGGAAATGGAATGTTCATATTCACACACTCCTCAAAATGGCTTAAAAATAAAGCTGTCACATCGGCTATCACAGCGATATGGCTGATACCAGCTTTTGCAATAGCGAGCATTGGCAGGCCCTCGCCCTTTGATCCAATGCAGTTTATCGATGTACTCAATGGCGGCACTGGTCTGTTCATCCTAATGGCGGCGGTGAGTGGTAGTTTCGTTATGAACAGTCTGATAAAGCACCCGACTTGATACGTGGTACAAAGTAGTGGTACATTCGGAATAGAAGCGTAAAGGTAACTTACTGTTATTCGGTGATTTCGTTGCTGTAGAAACGAATCCTTGGTTCGATTCCGAGTCCGGGCACCACTATTTAGAGAAACCAGCCTACGGGCTGGTTTTTTGCTTTTGGGCTAGTTCAGCAACTCAATACTCCCCTCTTCCGTTCTTAGCCAACGCGGTGCCTTCAGCGTGTCTGCGGTGAGGAATATAATCACCTTCCGTACCTGCAAGACGGTTATCATTATTAATGATGTACTCACTACTCAGGTAACATAACCGGGTAATAATATTTTCAGTATCAACCTTTATTGTCTGAATAATGTTATTCATTTTCATGCTGACTCGCAGGAATATGAGCTGTGACTGAAAATAGACTGATAGTGTGATATGTCCGTAAAGTGCGAAGCGGCAGAGACCACTGAATTTAACTGCATGTATAGTGAGGTTATTGATAATATCAACCGTTTCATTTATTGTAACCCAAACAGGCATTGATGAATTTCTGGCGTCACGAAGGATGGAATACATAATTACATTCTCCATTAGCCGGGAAAATATCGTAAAAGATGATTGCTATAATAACCAACAATTTTTCTGATGTTCTTTATTTCTTAACTCAATTATATATAAATATTTTTTGAGACGTCGTTATATAGATTATGAATAAAGATCATTACAGCATTATATGCAAAAGCACTCTCAATATTAACATGTTTTCATCACTCTTATTTTAATAATGACGAACCGGATTCAGAAATTATATTTTTGATTATTTTAACAGGAGAGTCCTTTATTGTGCGCATCATTAATTTTACAGTGCAATAAATTTTATAGCCATTAATTGTCATTTCATATCGACATGGGAATTATTTTACATCTACTTTGTGAATGATATTTCACCATGTATTCACGCAGCCTATTAATATTTATCTTATGCTATCCATAAATAACGGTATAATAAGCCACTGCTTTCCGTATTAAATAAAAATGATATATCAATGAGGATTGTTATTTATGAATACCAGGTCAGGGTTATTACTATTTCTTGTTTCAGGCTCCTTTCTGTTAACCGGGTGTACCAGGACATTCTCCATTGATGCCCAGAAAACAAAAGCAGGTGCAGTTTCTCACCAGGAGCAAATCTCTTCCACATCGCAGCTAACCGATCAGGATGTTTTTGGCAATGAGCTGACGCTGGAAATCACCGAGGAAGATATTCATAATGCCGTCGAGGAGGCTCAGGGGCAATTTACTATCCCTCTGAACTCTGCCGTTGTGCTTGTAAAATCCGGCTCTCACGCACCTGATGTCATCATGCAACAGGAAATGCAGCGCTACTATAGGGTATCCACATTCTCCGGTATTCCAGTTGTGAAGAAAAAACGCCCTGTTCAGCCTGTCACACTGGTAAAGGAAGCGCAGGTTGACGCGACCACGACTGACGATTTTTCAGCAGACAAGAACAGTGTGATTAATGCAAACTATATGCAGGTGATGAGATATATTGCAGCAAAAGGCAGACAGAAAGCCATCGTGGTTTACTGGGATGAACTGGAATCGGGAAAATATAACTCTGTGACAAAAGAGGTAGTCTGGAAAAAATACGCCGGAGAAACATTGTCAGGATCATCACTACGTTATTTGATCCGGTTTGCGCTGGTGGATGTCGCCACTGGGGAATGGGCCACATATTCCCCTGCCAATATTGAATCAGTGGCTGTTCCGTTGATCGTGCAAACTGATGCAAAAGCGAAAACTGATGCGAAAACCAGTGAGAAAATGGATATTACAGAACAGCAGATTGTCAGCCTGGAACAAAAAACCTGCCAAATGGTGGTACGGGACCTGGCAAACCGGTACAGCAATAAAATCTGATAAATGCCCGTATTCAGGAATATCTGCCGCCGATGATCTGCGGCGGCAGTCAGTGGTACGAAAATTTCTGATCTTCTGAGCCATCTCCTTTTCCCGGTCAAAAAGCATTCCAGTGACCACACCACAGATGAGCATCAACATGCCGCCCGTCGGTTACACTGGTTATTTCATCATAGGTTTTGATGATATCGTCAACTTTTCTTCTCAGTAGAGAAGATACATATTTAAACTTCCTGAACAGATTAATTTGAACAGGGTGAATGATAATGACTTTATCCAATACATCCCATCCCTTACTCCTGCATTAATATCCTCACAGGAGAACATTCACTTTTCAGGAAGGGGAGAAAGAGTGCCATCCTCAGGGTCATTAATATCTGACTCCATTTTATGTGTTTTTTTATCGACAGATACACTGAATAACCTGGGCTGTGTTTGTGGGTCACCAGGACAATTTCCACCATGTTTTTCCACAACATTAACTACATCTATGCCAGGTTCATTATCTGGAATATAAAGATAATCAGTACATTCCGGAGAGACCAGGAGTTTTCTCTGCTCCAGTGTTTTTTTGACCAGTTGAACAATCGGAGGTAGTTCAGTTGAGAATGCGTTCGCCGTGAAAGTCGCACAACCAAATAATGTTATATAAACTAATTTTTTCATTTTTAGTCCAGCAAGCTAAAATAATGTAAAGGATTAATATAACACATGGATGTAGAAACGCCCATAGTATCGTAATCTTTTATACCGGTAGTCCTAATGATATTAATTATATGCTTCTCATAATCAGGATTTGTTGCATATCCAGCTTTAGCTACTTCATGTATAAATTTCTCAGGGTCATTCGGGTAAGAAAATGCTGTGGCGTAACGTTTATTAACGCTAAGAAATCGACCATAATCATCTGCTGATTGTTCCAACGAATCATAAGATCGAAAACTGTCCTTAATCTTTACCGATTGACCATCATAATTTTCATGTGTCGTAAACGTTATGGAGTTACCTTCAGGAGACTTTCCTTTTACACCAAAATATGCATTCCCTTTTGCTTTAAGCCCCCACCCCGATTCCAGGGCCCCCTGGGCAATAGTCACGGCTATCGGTACTCCCCAGTTACGTTTAACATTAATAGCTGCTGGTAACGCCCTGTTAATCCATTCAGACTTAATTGCAGGTAAGGGTAATGATGCACGTTGTGCTAATTGTTTAATCTGATTACTATCCGGTACTAACGCAGTCTGTTTCTGGTGTGGTGAAGTTTTATTATGGGCCGCACCGTTAGCCTGATTTAATCTTCTGAAGGTTGGGCCATATCGATTAACTACTGCGTCAGCGTGAGAAAGATGAACAAATTTTTCCTGAAAGTACACTAATCTGGCAAAAGTTTTAGGTCCCCATAAGCCGTCTTCTTTCAGGGATTCAATATTGTCGTCACGAATAGATCTATTCAGTAACATCTGAATTTTCCTGACATCAGCAATGCTATTTGGCTGATTAACCCCGACAGCCCTACTAATTCTCAATCTCATACGCTCTCCTTCGCATTTTCAATATTCATTGATGCTAAAAAAGTCGTTCTTCCCACAGGCTGTACGCACTGGTACCTGCAGTACAGTGTTCCTGGGTAATACTTTCATAGGTTAGTGAGACTGACTCTTCCGGTTGCCCCTGACTGTTGGTGATAGTGTGTGGCACATTGTGTGCAATACTGGCGATACGGGCGTTAATCAGCTTCACTTTATAATACAGTTCATTAATGCCAAAGCGGTTGGTACGGTAATACTCAAAGTCGCAGGTCAAACATTCATTTTCGCTAATGGCTTTAGTCAGTAACGGGGAAGATTTATCCACTGGCTTCTCGATCATCAGCATCTGATGATTAACGTTCTGTGCACGGGTCAGCCCATGGGACAGACCCAGCACAATAATCTGATCCATATGTGCAATCTGAGCTTTGTTGCCAATGGAAGCCATGGAAGAACAGCCAGCGGAGATCAGCCCCTGAAGATCGCCGTTCAGTGTCAAATAAACCGGATTTGCCATGATAAACTCCTTTGATTTCGTCGTTATTTTCCAGATTTGTTTTCAGTTGCCGTTTCCGGCATCCCATCGTTTTTTAGCAACAACCAGCGGCTTAATACACTGTCCAGCCGCTCATTAATCTGTTTTTCCAGCACATCAGTGTTTTCCCCCTGCACCCGCGCGTCCTGGTACTGCGTCAGCAAGGATTCCAGTGGTGTTTCCTGTCCCAGTCCTCGCTCGGCCTGCCAGATGACATTCTTGATATAGGAAAGCGTCAATCCCTCTTTTTCCCGCTGCATCACCAGATCCGCAAAGGCATGTAAATCCTGGCGAGTCTGGAGCCATCCCCGCATCTGCGGGCTGTTCTGCGCGCGGGTTTTCAGCGTCGCATTCCACTGCGCCGTCGCCTGCTGCTGTTGCAGGCTCTCCGGCCAGCGGCTGTCCGCCGTTCGCATCATCTGTATGCCCGTTTCCAGCAACTGTAACGGCGGGGCATCGGGAAGCTGTTGCAGCCGTTGTCCGTAACTGTTCAGATCCGGAGAGGCCAGCCAGACGGTGGCGGCACCCTGCGCGGTATCCCGGACCTGCGCCAGTTGCTGCTGCACCGGGTACACCTGCCACCACCAGAGCGCGGCAGCAACGACAGCCGTACAGGCAACACCCGCCACAAAACCTTTGACTCTGTTGCCTGACACGGCTCCCGGTACGCTGTTCGCCATCGCGCTGTGGTGAACCTCCACCTTCATGTCCGGCAGATCCGGAAGAGTAGGCGAGATATCCGCCGTGGCGGGGGCGCTTTCCGGGGCATAGACCAGTGTTCTGACCGTGGTCTGCGCCGGCATGTCCGCGTTGCTCCTGGGTTGCGGTTCCAGTCGTTTACGCGTGTTCTGCACAAAATACAGCAGGTTTTCCACGCGCGGCTCCCGTTTCAGTTCCACCTGCTGGAGTTTGTCGCAGATAAGCTGTAACGCCCGTTCGGTGCGGTACAGCAGCGGCAGGTCATTTTCCGCAAAGGAGATTTGCTGGCGCAGAATATTGCCGGTGCGGGTGTTGAACCAGTCCAGCATTTCGGTACGGGCATGATTATCCTGCGGCCAGAATTTATCCCATTCATGACTAATCATCGCCGCCAGCAGTTCTGTTCCCTCGCAAAATCCTGTCAGCCCCTGCGTGTGGGTACGCGCCAGGGTGTAGTACGTCGCGGTGTGCAAATCCACGCCACTGGCTTTGAAGATGGTCAGCGCCAGTGACTCCACCAGTCTCCAGTTAAGCTGAGGTTGCGACGGGTGGCTGGCCTTGTTAATTTCTTCACGAATGGCGCTGAACTCCGGCAGGCCGCGCGGGTCGCTGCCGGTCACAATCGTCTGCGTGAGTGCGTCGTTGCTCATCTGTGCCTCCTCAGTACAGCGTGTCCGGCAGACGGAACTGACTGAACAGTCCACCGCTGAACGGGTTGTCTTCGCTGTCGGTATGTACCCGGTAGACCATTGCGCCACCGTCCACGTTAAAGCGCACGCTGAAGGTGCCGTCCTGCACACCGGTAAGCTGCCCTGAGCCGAACAGCCGGAACTGCGCCCACGGCCCGCTGAAGCCGATACTGCGAGGAGCGTTACCGCTGGTGCCGATAAGTGTCAGCTTACTTTCATTACCTTCACGCATGTTGTTCGGCCACACCAGATGAGCGGTGTAGTTGCGTCCCTGGCTATAGTCGACGAGCTGGCCGTCCAGGTTCAGCACGCTGCGCCGTTTGTTGCCGGAAAGCGATACTGTTTCCACCGCAAACTGCGTGCCCAGGCCGTTCTGTTTGCTGAAGAAGATGTCGCGAATTTTCTGCGCGGTATCCAGTTGTTCACGAATATCCTCGCGGATAATCACGCTGTTATCCCCGTCGTCCAGACTCAGGTCGTTCTCCATAAACAGCTTCAGGTTCTGCTGGTAAAAAGTGTCCAGCACGCCGTCCGGTTTGAAGAAACGCTCAAACGCATCCAGCGACGCATCCAGCGATGCGTGCGGGTTAAACGGATAGTTATTTGCCAGCTGTTCGTTGAACGGTTTCACCACGTTGTCGCGCCAGTCCACTTCCATATAGTGGACGGCTTCCACCATCACCACATGCCAGGCCTGGTCTGCCAGCTTACCCACCCAGCGGTTAAGCGGCGCGGGCAGGGTTTTCGCCATCTGGCGGGTGGCGAAGATCGGATCGCTGCTGTTCTGATCCAGCCGCAGCTGTACCGCTTTCAGCGCCGATTTTCCCGGTACTGGCGCGTTCTGTATCGCCAGCAGGTAACGGTGCAACTCGGTCAGTTGCCGGTAGACTGCCTGGACAGTGCTCTCCTTGTCCTTCTGTACCTCCAGCGTGCTGTTTTCCGGAGCGAACTCATGCCCCAGCCGCGTCAGAAGCTGGTAATCAGGCGCACTCCGGGCGTCTTCGCGCTCCTTATCATCCAGTTTTTCTGACAGTATGATGGCGTGCGTGTTGTCGCGCAGGGCGGTTAATGCCCGCTGGAGCGGCTGGTCGCCGCTGATAATTTGCTCCAGTGCGCTGGTCAGTTGTGCAATGGACTCATAGTCGCGTACATTGAGGTTATCCATTCCGGCGCGCCAGGTGGCGGTGTAGTCGCTGAGATACTGTTCGGTAAGCTGGCGCTGGATTTCAGCCCGATCGGCGTCGCTGTAATGCACGCTGTGGGTCAGGTTGAGCACCCAGGAGTCCAGCGCAGTCAGCTCAACCAGTTCGTCACGCTGCTTCACAAAATAACTTTGCAGGCCGTAACGGGTGAGAAACTGCGGCACAATGAGCCTGTTGTCATCGGCGGAGGTAAACGCCTGGTCAAAGGTGGCACCCACCTGGTCACGCAGGTTCAGATCGGCAGGCAGGACGCCCAGCGCCCGCATCTTCAGGCTCTGGTACACGCGCTGGTAAACCGGCAGTTTGCTGAGTTCATGCTGTGCGTCAGTGACGGGTTTACCATACGGCGTCCAGCGGCTGATGGCATCATTATCGCCCTTCTCCCGCTGTGCGTGCCAGTCGGTATGCTTCAGGGCATAGTCCAGATGTGCCATCAACTGTGCCTGGATATCACGCTGGCCGTGGAACTGTTCGCTCCAGCGTTTCGCCATATACTGTTTCACCACCTCATCGTTGCGCCCGCTCTTGTCCTCCAGCATCCGGATCACGCGCAGTACGGCCAGCTTTTGCTCGCTGCCCGGCGGTGCCGCTGCCAGATCCTTCATCAGACCATTTGAGAGCGCCGGGAGGTAGCGCTGTTCCAGCAGTTGCAGATAGGTCTGTTCAACATACGGGCCGATATTTCTGCCCTGGTACAGACCGAGGTCAGCCAGACGGCTGCGATCACCCCAGTCACCGTAGGCCAGTGTGGCGTCCCGTACCGGATTCAGCAGGGGAAGTTGCAGGTTGCCATAGTCATCCACTCCCTGTGGCGGGGGAACGGCCATAAACGTTCTGGCCTGTTCCAGCACCCTGACACCAGCGTTCCAGTTGGTGTTGTAATAATGGTGCCAGCCACTGGCAGCCAGGACAATCAGCACCGCGCTGATGGCTGCGAATGCCATCAACCTGCGACGGGCGTTGCCAAGCCAGACGCTGTTTTCCCCGGACAGATTAGGTTCAGCAAGCAGCGCCTGCGGGAACAGGCTGCGGGTGAAGTAGGGCACCGTATCCACCAGCGGCCAGGCAGTCAGTGGGCTGCTGCCCAGCCGGTACTGGCGGGCGGCGGACTGCATAAAAATATCATCCATCTGGCCGCGTTGCAGGGATGAGGTGAGATACACGCCGCGCAACATCACATCCATGTTTTCACCGTCCAGCAGGCTGCCGAGCAGCGAAGCCAGCGCGTCATAACCGCCCTGCATCTGGCGGACAAAGCTGAACAGGGCGCTGCGGTTGTGATTTTGCGCGAGCATCAGATCCGGCAGGGCGTTGTTGAGCTGCTCCCCCCAGGTCTGCCAGAAGGCATTCAGCTCTGCGCGCCAGTCATCATTCTCATGGGCGCGGCGGGTGAAGGTAACGCCGAGGATGGTATCGCGGCCCTGTCTGTCCAGCGACTGAAACAGGGCGGCAAAACCGGTCAGCAGATCCAGCCTGGTCAGTACCACATAGACGGGAAGCTGGCAGTGGAGGTGCTGGCGTATATCCTGTAAACGACCGCGCAGGATCTGCACCAGTTGCTCCTGGCGACGTTTGTCGGCGGTCAGCAGGTCAGGCAGATCCAGCGTCAGGATCAGGCCGTTGAGCGGCTGGCGTGCGCGTTTTTGTACCAGCCAGTCAAGCCAGTGCTCCCACAGACGGCGGTGCAGCGTATCGGCATCCGGCTGCCCACAGAGTACGCCTGCGATATCAAAGATAACGGCCTGTTGCCCGACGTGCGGCGTGATATACAGGCGCTGTTCCGTTCCCCGTACCGCTTCCGGCGTATAGATAATGTCGGACGGGAATCCTTCGCGCAGCAGCACGGTTTTGCCGCTGCCGGCAGGGCCGACAGCCATATACCAGGGCAGTTGCCACAGATAACGGCGGCTGTCGAGGTGGCGTTGCAGGCGCAACAGCCAGCGGTCGAGGTAACGCTGCTGGGCATTCAGTTCGATACTGAGCGGATCAAGCGTCTCTTCGCGCTGCTGCTTTTGTTGTTTCTCAAGCTGTTGCAGGCGCTTCATGACCCTGACGGTAAGCCAGGCCAGGGCTATCAGCCCCCACGCGGCGGTTGCCAGCCAGCGGTTCGCCAGCGGCTTCAGCCAGTACTCATCGTATAATGTCCACGTCGGACCTTTCCACCAGATCCACACCAGCAGAAAAATCCACGCCAGTACCAGCAGCCAGAAGGCGGAAACCTTAAAGCGGGGCATCGCCGGTCGGAGAGCAGATCTCAGCCCACTGAAAAGTCGGGGTGTCGGTAATCTCACAAAAGCTCCTGTTGTTTTTTACTGTTCTGCCGTGAATTTGTGTTCCAGTTGCTCGAGCAGGGATGGCTCCCAGTCTGTCAACCTCATCTGCAGCCCCAGCCGGAACAGCATCCGGTATTGCTGCTGCGCCAGTTTTTCCATGCCCGCCTCTTCCATCAACTGTGCGCCGAGGTACTGGCGGTGAAACTGGTCGCGGGGAGAGCCTTCGGGCAGGGCTTCCAGATGCTGAAGCGCGGCCTCCAGCCCCTGCTCCGTAAAGCACGCGCGAACGGCCTGGCGCTCTTCGCTGGCCTGTATCGCAGGCGCAGCCTGGCTGCGGTTGTTCCGGGTGGCGGCCAGCCACTGCTTCGTCGGCTCGCTGATAAACGGCGTATGATCGTTAAACAACAGGGTCGCAAGCCGGGGCAGCCGTGTCAGAAAACGGGAGACTTCATCACGGATAGCCTCCGCCGCATCGTGATAGCCCAGACGTTGCGCGGTCTGCGCTGACAGGTAATGGCCGTCCAGCCAGTAGGGAGCCAGCAGCAGGCTTTTTTCCACCTGTTGCCAGAGCGCCATATCGGCGCTGGCGAGCCGCGCTGTATAATCGTTCACCATGTCAGCGGAAACAGCCGCCAGCGGCGTGCGTCCGTCGCTTTCCGCCTGCGGTACGCTGGTGATGCTCTGCCACAGCGCGTGGCGACGCAAACGGTAACCCAACGGAGAGTCCGGTTGCCGCTCGCAGAGGATGGTGGTCACTTTCAGCAGCGTGTCGCGCCAGGCTTTATCATCGTGACTGTCGATGTCCACGACCGGGGCAGCGACGGGTGCTGCGGTTACGCCTGCTGGCGTGGCGGCAACGGCAGATGATGCGGCTGCGGGCGCGATGGCGGGCGCACTGTCACGGAAGGTACGCTGATACAATGTGCTGATATCATCAGCGGTCTGCGCCAGTTCCGGCGCATTATGCTGCTGCCAGCACTGCGCCAGTTTAGCCAGTTCCCCCAGCAGCAGGTCGCGCTGCGCCGTCCCAGCGCTTTGTGCAAAACCGTCAACGCCCGCTTCAAAACGTTTTACCACCTGGAGCGCGAAGCGTTTCTTATGCGTGGCGTTTTGCGGCGCGGCTACCGTCCAGTAGTGCTCCACGTACAACGCCAGCAGGCGCAGTGCCAGTAGTAGGTCGCCCGCGTGTTGCAGGGTACGCAGCAGGTGTGCCAGCAGGCGAAAATCCTTGCTTTCTGAGGCCAGAAGCATCAGCCCCCGACGCTGGATTTCCGGAATATCGAGCTGGCTGTGGGCAAGCGAGCCGAGTTTGACGATTTCACCGTCAATATATTCCCAGTCCGGATTGTCATCGCTCAGCGCACAGGCCCGTTTTTCCTCCGGCAAATTTTCCAGCAGATGCGCAAGCCATACATCAGGGTTACGTAAGTCCATTGTCATTGTTATTCTCCCGCCCAGTGACAGGCATCGCGCAGCGGGGCGATAGTTTTTGCCAACCCATCAATGTTAAAGGTCAGTTTTCCGACTGCGCTGTCGGTGCCGGTATCAACGGTCAGCGTTTTTGCGCCGAACAGTTGCTTAATTTCATCAATGCCTGAGAGCCCCCGGCTAGCTTCCAGTAGATAGCCGTTTTCGCGAATAAACCAGTGCGAGTGAAGCTGGCGGTTGTCGGCACTCAGCACCACATCAAGATCGTTTTCCGTCCGGGCGTGGGTCAGCGCCACCTGCATCCGGGTGATATTGTCCACGCAACTGAACATCAGTACCGGGCGCGGCGGTATGTTGCCGATAGCAGGTGTGGTAATAATCACCGTCGGGCGCTCGCCGGGGCTTTCGGTTATCATCAGCGTGGTGGAGTTGTCCGCGCGCTGCTTTTCCTGCGCAAATGCCCGCGTCCATGCCTCGCCCTGATAGCGCGCTTTTGCCAGCGCGCGGGTAAAGTCTTCCGGTTGCTCAGGCGCAAGAATGCGGTCGTAGCAGTCCAACCGCTCCAGCGCCGCAGGTTCTTTCCGGCAGGCGCTCATGGCATTCAGCGTTGCCTGTGCACTGTCGGCAGTCTGTGAACCCGGCGCGGTGGCAGCCGCTGCCAGGGCGACGCCGGGGACGATCAACTCTGGTGAACTGGCCGACTGCACAACACCAGTGGTCAGTACGGCCAGCAGGGCAATGTACCGGAAAGCGTGCGAGTGACTCACAGGGCGGCATCCTCCGGTTCCGGTACGTCATTGCTGGCGGTCATCTCTTCTTCAATGTCGGCGGTAAATGCGCCGTCCGTCACGCCGAGGTTTATCCTTGTGATCACCGCGTTTGCCGCCATTTTCTGCAACAGCAATAGCGACAGCGGCGGCAGCATCTCGCCGTCAATAACGGATTCCAGCATTCGTGCGCCGTTCTCAGCGCGGGTGACGCGCTGCATGATTTCGTCGGTGACAACCGATGCGATGACCACCTCCGCGTTAAAGCGGGTGCGCAGCACATTGTCCAGTCGTGCCAGCTTGCCGGCGATAATAGTGGCAAGAGTCTCACGGGACAGCGGCAGGTACGGCACCACCTCCATACGCGCCAGCAATGCGGGTTTGAAGAAGTCGGCCAGTACCGGATACAGTGCATCGTGCAGGGTTTCCGGATTGTCGGCATATTCAACAATCACCTGATAACCGAGATTGGAGGTGAGGAAAAAGACGATGTTTTTACAATCAATCAGACGACCTTCACCATCCGCCATCTCGCCCTTGTCGAATGCCTGGTAGAACAGGTTGAGCACATCCGGATGGGCTTTTTCCACTTCATCGAGCAGCACCACCGAATACGGTTTCTGGCGGATGGCTTCGGTCAGCACGCCGCCCTCGCCGTAGCCGACATAGCCCGGTGGGGAACCGATCAGTCGCGAAACGGTATGCTTCTCCTGAAACTCCGACATATTGATGGTGGTGAGATACTGACGCCCGCCGTAGAGCAGCTCCGCCAGTTGTAACACGGTTTCGGTTTTACCCACGCCGCTCGGACCGGCCAGCAGGAATGCGCCCAACGGACGGCCCGGACGGCGCAGGTCAGCACGTGCGGTAAGCAGGTGCTTGTGCAGATGCCTGATGGCTAAATCCTGGCCCTTGATGCTGTCACCCAGCCACTGCGGCAGGTCGGTGATGACCGACATTTCATTCTGCGACAGGCGATTAAGCGGCACGCCGGTCCATTCAGCAATCACGGCTGCAATCTGTTTTTTATCAACGTGTGGGGAGACCAGCAACTGCGCGTCGTGCAGGGCATCCAGTTCAGCGGTCAGCTGTGACAGGCGTTCAGCCGGGGAAATTGGGGTGTCTGTCTCATCTGCCGCCAGGTCGTCATTGTCAGCCATATCCGCTTTCTCTGGCACGATTTCTTTGCTGCTGGCTACATCTGCCTCTTCCAGTAACCCTTTGCGCAGCGCAATAATCTCCTGTACCAGCGTCTGCTGCTGACGCCAGGCTTCTTCCAGCGCCAGAAGCTCCGTCTGTGCGGTTTCATACTGCGCGTGGACTTCCTCCAGCCGCGCGGTATCTGTGCGCAGGCCGATACGGATTTCACGCTCAAGCTGGCGGATTTCCGCCTCACACTGATGGCTCAGGGTGGTCAGTGCAGAGATTTGTTTCGGCGGTGAGGAGAGATTTATCGCCACGCGGGCGCAGGCGGTGTCCAGCACGTCGATGGCCTTGTCCGGTAACTGCCGTCCGGAGAGGTAGCGCTCGCTTAATGTCGCCGCCGCCTGTAATGCGTCGTCATCAATCAGTACGCCGTGGGACTGTTCATAGACCGCGGACAGACCACGCAGGATAATTGTCGCTTCGGCAGCGCTGGGTTCGCTCACTTTCACTAACTGAAAACGGCGCGACAGGGCCGCGTCTTTTTCGAAGTATTTTTTGTACTCGCTCCAGGTGGTGGCGGCGATTGTCTTCAGTTCGCCACGCGCCAGTGCTGGTTTGAGCAGGTTGGAGATATCCAGCCCGCCCTGGGCATTACCCGTGCCAATCAGCGTGTGGGCTTCGTCAATAAACAGAATGACCGGTTTGGGGGACTGAATGACTTCGGCCATCAGCCCCTTGAAGCGTTTTTCAAACTCGCCCTTGACCGAGGCTCCCGCCTGCAATGCGCCTAAATCCAGGGTCATAATATCGGTATCGCGCAGCTTGTCCGGCACCAGGCCTGCGATAATACGCAGCGCAAGCCCCTCAATTAAGGCACTTTTGCCAACGCCAGCCTCCCCCACCACCACCGGATTGTTTTTACGGCGGCGGCAGAGAATATCAATCATCAGGTCGATTTCATTGTCGCGGCACAGTACCGGATCGAGCCTCCCCTTACGGGCATCTTCGGTCATGTTTTTGGTGTAACGACCCAACAGGGTTTCATCACTGGCAACGGTGGCGTGCTGGCCGGGTTGCCCGTCAGTAAGCACCACGGACTCCGCAGACTCCTTTGTCCATCCAGTAAAATCCTGCTGTAGCTGGTCGCGATTGATATTCGTAAGCAGCCGGGCGGCAGCAGGCGGCACATAGCGCAGCGGCGAGTGCAACAGGGCGAGCAACAGGGTGCCGCCGCGCAGTTCGGTCTGCTGCATCTGTGCAGAAGCCAGCAGCCAGGACTCTTTCAGCCACTCAACCAGCATTGGTGAAAAAGACGGGTAGCTGTCAACTGAGCGGCTGGTGGCATAATTTTCCACCGTCAGTGTCTGACGTAAGTCTTCCACGCTAGTGTCGGCTCTTTCCGCAATCACCCGCAGGTCACTGCGCGTTATCGCCAGCATCTGAATCAGAACATGAGCAACAGTGATTTCCGCGGCCTGCTGGCTCATACATTCCGACGCCGCCATCTCCAGCGCCTGTTTTGAGAACGGATTAAGCCGTTTTACCAGCGTGGCTAAATCAATCTGGATCATAGGTGTCCTTACCTGGCAAGCAGCCGGTTCAACTGATGGAGAATGTCCTGCGTCTGACCGTCCAGGCGCAGCAGGTGAAACAGATAAATCAGCGCCAGCACGACAACACTGCCCAGCAGGACATGCTTAACGGACAGCCGTTTAATGAGCTGATAACGCCCGCCCTGCGTTTTTTTATCCTGGTGCAGCAGTGGGAATGGCGCGTCGCCGCGCAGCTTATGCAAAACGTGGTACAGGCGACGGTAAATTTGTTCAAACTCGCCCTGATCCTGCGCCGCCACTTTGTATCGCCCGCGAAAACCCAGCGAAAAGCAGATGTACAAAAACTCCAGCAGATGCTGATACCGCGCAGGCTCGCGCATCAGGCGCTCAAGCAGAATAAAGACTTTTTCACCGCCCCAGGCTTCATTGTGGAAATGCACCAGCAGCGATTGTTTGATCCACTCGTTCTTGTTCGACCAGCCGTTACCCAGCGCCGCCTCGTCAATAAAGGTACAGAGGATATAGCGAAACGAGACGATCACCCCCGGTTCGTAGCCCTGCTCCTGGAGCAACTGCTCCACCGCCTGTACGTCCGTCACCACCTGGGTAAACAAGTTTTCCGGCATGGCGTTGCTGTGCATACCGGCCACACGCATAACCATACCCAGCAGCGGCGTGGCCGCGTCGATCATCGGATTGAGGCTGTGGCCGCGAAGCGGCAACCGGTACTGTCGGCAAGTACTTTCCCTGTCATGCCCGGACACAGCTGCATTGTCCTGAAGGGAATCCTCCTTCGGCCAGTCGCTTCCGCCAGGTGGAAAAACGGTCTGCTCACTCATAACATCAGCCTCTTATCGCCCACAGCTGCATATCCAGATCCGGGAATGTGCCGGAAATATGCAGCCCCAGCGCACCGGTCTTCACCACGTCGTTCCAGGCCGCCGCGCCTTTTTCCAGTTCGAAATACACGTATCCGTCGTGATACGGCAACTGACGAGGGGCGGCAGTGAGTGGACGCAGCGGGACGCCAGGCACCTGGACGCTGACCACATTGCGGATCTTGTCGGTGGCGGCGACTTTCGCCTGCTGGGTAAACTGGAGAATAATCTGGTTGTTGGGCATCCTGGCGCGGACGGCCAGCACAAAGGAGCCGGACTGTATCAGTGCCGGATCGTTGATGGTGGCGATATACACGCCATCTGCAAATATCAGCGGCAGGTTCTGCGCCCGCGGCATTAGAACGGTATTGAGTGCCCGACGCAGTTCCGGGATCACTGTTTTAAATGACTGCGTGAGGTCACGGTGGTTGTAAACCTCCACTTCACAGGGCAGACGATTGTTTTCGGTAAAGGTCATCAGCTCGCCCAGTAGGCGAACCAGATCCAGATAAAAGGTCTCCGGGTGCAGGGTATGCAGATGCGAGCGGTGAGTGAAGTGCATCTGGTTGCGGTTGAGCATCTGCAACATCATAAACTCCGCCACGTCAGCAATACCGCTCTGCTCCGGGGAACCAATGCGCTTTGCCAGCTCGCTGGCCCGGCTCCGGATAAGCCCCTGCACATCCCCGGCAAACCCGCTCAGCACGTTGCTGACCCGGATAGCCTGGCAGGTCGGGATAAAACTGTCATCCAGCACCAGCGCGCCAGTGGCCTGCGTGTTGCGAATACGGCACAGCGGCAACGTCACCATCGCGCTGAGATCCTCCGCGCCACTGACGATCCTGGGCACCAGACTGGCGACGTCGATCTGCTGAACATCGCCCTCATCGGAGTGCAGATCGCGGGCATCCACGCGGGTCAGGCTGTAACGCTCTGTTCCCTGTCCAGCGCTCTGGCGTCCGCTGATTTCGCAGGTGATATCGCTCAGTACCGGCAGGGTGAGGTAAATATCCTGGCTTCCCGGTTTTGAGAAATCGACCGGCTGAAAAGGCACGGGAAGATTATCCTGCTCAGGGATACTGAACACCGTGCCGTCAGGCATACAGCCTGACGCGCTGGCGATCATGATTTTCCCCTGGGCCAGCAGCTCCATATTCAGCACCAGCGAGGTGAATCCCCAGGCAAAATCACCCAGGGCGTCCATACGCTGGTTCAGATGGTACTCGTGATTGCGCTGCTGTTGCTGAAAGTGCTGCGGTAGGGCAAACAACCCCTCCTGCCAGATCACCCTGTTTTTCATGGTCGCCATCGTCAGTTGTCCTCTTTTTTCATTTCGATGCTGCTCTGCCGCACATGTATCAGCAGGCGGTAGCTGTGGCCTGTTCCTTCCACTGGCGCAATCTGTCGCCATTCGCTGGTCTGGTCGTCGGAGAAGTACGCCACCACGCCAATAAACTGCGTTTTTTCATCCAGCTTCACCGGCGGCAGCGTTTTGATAGTGTCGGGCAGCAGGCTGAAATCCTGGTGGTCGATATAGTTTTTCCCCAGCACATCCGGCAACGGCGTGCTGGCTATCTGGTCATAATCGGCGGCCTGGAGTTTTGAGTCGTCGGTCAGGTAAATCAGCTGTACGTCCACCGGCGCAGCTTCGCCGTCTGCGTTCAGGTTGGTGTCCGGCTCGGTCAGCAACGTGACGGTCACCTCCGAGGGCTGCGATTTCAAATCACCCACCTGAATATTCGGGTTACTGATCACCTGGCCGATTTTTTTTGCCGTTTCGCAGCCGGTTAACGCAATACTTATCAGAACGCAGGCCAGTAACGCCTTTCCGTTCATGCCTGTGGCTCCCGCTGTTTTTCACGCAGTGCCCGGTCATAGACCTGAGCGTAGACTTCGTTAAACAGCATCTCAAAACCCTGCTGGCGACTGGAGGCCAGCTCATCGTAGTAGTCGCAGTACATTTGCCAGGCACCGGCATCATCCAGCGGCTTGCGCAGTTCATGGCTGCGGCGGTACTGGACAAACCGTCGCATCAGGCTCTGTGGCGAAAAGGCATCCAGCAGGACGTGCAGCGATTCCACAATCGCTGCACGGTTGGCCTCTTCGTGATGGCGGATATTGCGCAGGCACTCACCCACTGCCGCAGGGGCGGCGAGATGCACCGGACTTTTACCCTCTGCGAACATCACGTCCAGCGCAGTGGCATAGTCCATATTCAGGCGCAACGGGTTGTCCTCCAGCGGGCGCAGGTGCTTGTCTGACAGGCTGCTCTGGCTCTGTTGCAGCTCAAGCAGTCCTTTAATGGCCGCTTGTAGCGTCCGTCCGGCCTCTTCCAGAAAATCATCGGCGTCCTGCGAGTTGCGCACGGCAAGCGAACTGCCCAGCCCGCGCAACAACGGAGTGGCGGCGAGATGGCGCTGCGCCATCCCCTCCGGGGAAACACCGCTGTCACTATTATTGTCCTGCGGTCTGGCATACAGCGGCGGCAGATCCATAAACGGCGTATTGATGGCATTATCTTTTACAGGATCAGACGCTGGCGCTGAAAAGCCGGATACTGCCCCGCCGGAAAGCATGTCGCCCGCCGTGGTGAGGCTTTCGGCCCGCAGCGCCTGCAACGGATCGGTGGAAAAACCATTCACCACCGTGTCGGCAAGCTGGTGACGTCGGGGCATTCCTGGATAAGCAGGCTGCCCGTCGGTGGTCAGCAGCGCATCAGCCAGACGGTCACGGTTGGTCACGATAGTTTCCGGCGCAGCCATCTGTTCGCTGTAGCTGACCAGTTTACCCTCATGGATAAACGCCTTCAGCGACAGCGTGCTGAGTCCTATCTCGTCCCCCTGGCGCAGACGCACCAGCCCGGCGTCCACTGAGACCGGGGCCAGGTTTATCATCAGCCCCGGCACCAGGCTGCGCAGGCAGAATACGCCGTCATGCAGGACAATCTGGCAGGCGCGACCGGCAACCGATCCGGCCCGGTCCTGCACCGACCAGCGGCACTCCGGGGCGTGACCAATATCCCCGCCTTCGGCGGAAAAGAGACATTTTGCGGCGCGCCCGCTTTCCAGTTCATTGCCGTTCATCACCTGCAACGTCAGTGATAATGCGGGAGACTGTGGTTGTTCCTCAGCCATATGCGGCTCCATAAAATTAGTCCCTGATGTGGAGAATGATGGACGGTGGCATTTTCGGCTTACCGATAAACGCCGTTCGTTTGATGCAGGCGCTGGCGCGGTCGCCCAGCCGCATTCCCTGCGCCTGATCCGGTGCCAGATCCAGTTGTAAATCCCAGGCCAACTGGTCACGCAACAGGAAAGAGATAAACATTTTCAGCGCGTCATGGTTGTTGCCATCCGGTAAAAATGAGAGATACCGTGACATGGACAGATTGCCGATCCGCAGCAGGAATTTACCGCTGCGATCAGGTACTCTGACACCGAGGGTAAAATTGACGCCGATAACTGAGCGTCCGGGAACATATCCGGCAGTTTTCTTCTTCGGATGGCGCACGCCCAGCCGGTTCTGCTGTGACGGATCGACCGGCACTTTACGCAGCAGCCAGTTCTCAATGGTGACATCCGGCAGATCAAAACAGTGAGAGACCAGGTTGCATACCACGTCCGGCGAGCGGCCCGGCGTTGCCAGTATGCCCGCGTAGGCCAGCATCCTGCTGTGGTTGATGGCGAGTTTATCGCGCACGCTTTTATTGCCCAGCCCGACCAGCGCGTACATTCGTTGCGAAAAAACGTCCGTACCACCATTGCGAAAACAAATGTAATAGCGGTATTTACGCCAGGCGTGATATGCAAACTGCGTCCAGCGGTGGCTGAATAGATCGAGAAATGCCGCCAGACCTTCTTCATTCTGCGCGGACTCCCGCGCCATACGATCCAGGTAATAGCCGGGCAGCGGCGACTGGCTGCCAGAGAAACCTAAAAATTTGGTGGTCAGCGTGAACTGGCCTGCATCGTTACGGGTCAGCGACGTCAGTTCGCTGCCCGGAAAGGCAATGCTGGGGTCGGATTTAAACAACGCCACTTCCTGTGCAGGCTCGGTGCGCAGGGACGACTCCTGATCCGGTTCGCCGTACCGGCGGTACAGCGCATCCATCAGGACATAAAAATTCATCCCGCGTACATCTGCCGTGAAGGCGTCATGCGCCCCTACATCAGGGCATGCTGGCCGGTGTGCTGCCATTCCCAGGCCTCCTGACTTTCCGTATTGATGATTTTGAGACAGTGAAAGGAATTAATACTGGCGTACAGGGCAAAGAAGTGCGACAGCACGGTGCCCAGCAGGTAGATTTCACCTTCGCAGACAAAGGGTGCGGGGTTTATCCACAGCGTGGTGGCAAGCCCCCGAACCGGTACACCTTTAAACAGGCGGTCAACCGGACGGGTATCGAGTTTTTCAATGGCGTCCAGCTTCTGGCTGGAAAGTCGCGCCTGCTGCGGATGATGAATGCCCGGCAGATCAAAGGTGCGCATCACCTGAATCAGCGCCTCGCGGTCAAGCAGGGAGAGATAGTTCAGGTTCATGCAGGAAATCAGCGACCAGTGCATGCCGCCGTCAGTAACCGGCCAGAGCGGGCGCGTCGGGCGTGTGACATTACTGAAGGAAGCCACTGCCGGATTTTTATCGACCGCAACGCTGATATCCCCGCTATGTAACAAAACAGGCAGCATCCGGTTGGTGCAGAGCAATGAAGCTGTGATAACTTCATTGTTCAATTGTGAAAGATCGGGTTGCCTGGCATCAGCATGGACGAAAGCAATGGAATGCTCCAGACCCCGGTGAAACAGCGAGGTTTTTGTCCTGTGATGCCAGTAAACCACTTCGCGCTGTTGGCTATATTCGATCTGGTGCTGAAAGCTCTCAAATTCGGGCCACAACCGAACCCGCTCTGACGGACCAGGTGTATCTTTGGATGCCGCGACCTTACTGGAAACGGATTTCACCTGAAAGATATCATAATAATCCGGATATCTGTGGCTGACGCTCAGTAGATACTGTGGTGTGCTGCCGTCCGGACTAACCGGCTCGGCATAATGCCGGAACAAATTCACTGCGGGGGTACAGTAAATACGCAGTGAATCCTGCCGTAGTTTACTGTCCACCGGCAACGGCTGGTTAAAATACAGGCGCAGCGTAAAGGCACGTACCGGAAAATCTTCCGGCAATGGCGTCACGTCGCGTAGATGAAAGAAGAAAAAGCTCTCCGGGTAGCAAAAATACTCCTGAAGAACGCGATAGCCGTTGTGAACATTTTTCGGCCAGGGCAGAAGCGCATCTTCGCGCTCAAACCCGGCTGCGTCCAGCCATAAATCCGGCAAAGGCAGTAGCCTGTCTCCAGCAACCAGTTCAGCATCCATCAGCCGTTCGCTGAACCACAGGTAGAGCTGGTGGCGGGTATAGTCATCCTCGTTGCCCAGCCAGAAGGTAAGCTTATTCAGATCCAGCGACCGGGCTGAAATGTTGCCTTCGGTAAAAAAATCAATCTCAATAATGCCTTGTTTCAGGGTACTGGTATCACGAACATCGCGAATATGAAGGGGCTGTAACCAGGTGTCACGCGCCAGTGTAAAATGGCATACCGGAGGGACTTCAGCATTATCGTCAGTCAGAACCTTTTTCCGGCCAGCAGACTCCACCCTGACGACACCAGAACTGATGAGTTCATCACGGTAAACTTTAGCAGGCGCAGAAAGTTGCGCCGCCGCTGGTTTATATTCAATGATGGTCATGGCAGGCACCGGGCGTAGGTAATTCGCCCACAGCATATTGATGAGCCCGTGAGAAAACTCAGGAAATTCATCCTCCAGCTTTTGTCGCAGTCCACCGGAAAGAAAGGCAAAACTTTCCATCAGGCGCTCCACATCCGGATCGCCTTCCTTTTCAGCCAGAAAGCGGGCCAGATGCGGTTTTTCCCGCGCCAGAAGCTTGCCGAGCTGACGCAAATAGTCCAGTTCTTCCCGGTAATAGCTCTCTTGAAACGGCATAGCTACTCCTCCACCGACCAGTGCTGATGGTTATCCAGCAGAATGTTGAATTCCAGAATGTCCCTGCTGCCGTGAAAATCCATATACGCCACAATATGAAAACGCAGTTCAAGGGGTACATAGTCGACCTGCACACCAGAGGTAACAGCAATATCGGTAATTCGCGGTTCATAACGCAGGATACATGCCTGGATAATCCGGGCTATCGCCACCCTGAGGTTTTGGGCCGCCAGAGATTCATCATTGAAATCCGGAATACCCAGCTCCGGTGAACCGTGGCAGCTACCGGTGCGGGTATTGAGCACATCACGCAGGTTATTCTGGATGGAGCGTAGTAACGCTTCTTTCGGCTTCCTGCGCACAGGCGGCTTCGCCGCCTCCCGGATACGCTCAAACAGACTCCCCCCGGACTCCCGCTCCGTTATCATGGTACTTATTCCCTGTCCAGACGCCCGACCAGAGACAGTTCAAACGACGCCCCCATATACTTAAAATGGGGACGGATGCTCAGGCTGACCTGGTACCAGCCGGGTTCGCCTTCCACATCAGAGACTTCAATCTTCGCCTGGCGCAGAGGTTTGCGGCTGCGTACATCAGACGGTGGATTTTCCTGGTCCGCCACATACTGGCGTATCCAGGTGTTCAGCTCACGCTCCAGGTCGCTCCGTTCTTTCCATGAACCAAGTTGCTCACGTTGCAGCACCTTAATGTAATGAGCTAACCTGTTGATAATAAACAAATAAGGAAGTTGAGTTCCCAGCTTATAGTTGGTTTCAGCCTCTTTCCCCTCCGGAGTATTAGGGAAAATTTTGGGTTTTTGCACAGAGTTGGCAGAGAAAAATGCAGCATTATCAGAACCTTTTCGCATCGTCAGGGTAATAAATCCCTGCTCCGCCAGTTCATATTCCCGCCTGTCAGTAATGAGGATTTCGGTCGGAACTTTGGCCTGAAGCTGCCCCATAGTCTCATACAGATGCACGGGTAAATCTTTTACCGCACCACCACTTTGTGGGCCGACGATATTTGGGCACCATCTTGTTGACATGAAACTTTCGGTCATATTGGCAGCCAGAAGAAACGCTGTGTTGCCCCACAGATAATGCTCATGACTCCTGCTTACATCTTCATGATAATTAAAGTTTTTAATCGGATTTTCATCCGATGAGTAAGGATGGCGGAGCAAAAAACGCGGCGCTGTCAGACCGAGATTTCTGGCATCTTCTGACTCGCGCAGTGAACGCCATTTTGTATAGGCCGGACCTTCAAAAATGGCGGCAACATCTTTAATGCCGGGGAGTTCGGTAAACGAATCTAGTCCAAAAAATTCCGGAGAAACGGAAGACAGGAACGGACAGTGGGACATTGAGCTGACAGCACTGATGTATTTCAACAGCTTCATATCTGCGGCTGTGTTATTAAAACTGTAATTGCCAATCACGGCAGCGAATGGTTCTCCGCCAAACTGGCCAAAACCGCTAGAATAGACGTGACGGTAGAACCCGGACTGAGTAATTTCCGGTGCAAATTCAAAATCATCCAGCAACTCTTCTTTTGTGGCGGACAGGATATGAATTTTAATATTTTCACGCGGATCGGCATGGTCAACCAGCAGTTTCAGTGAACGCAGGAACGACTCCAGTTCCTGGAATTCCGGGGCGTGAAGGATGAGATCCATCTGGTGGCCCATTCGCGCATCAATATCGGCAATCATTGCGTTGACTGCCAGAATATCAATGGGCTCCGCCTCATCGTCACGCTGCAACAGCGCGCTGATAAAGGCTGTCACCCCCTGGCGGGCGATATCGTAACTTTCTGACTCCGGTTTAAAACGGGTCTGCGCCATGATTTCATCAAGCAGACCAGGCACTGCGACCGGCGCGACGGAAGCAGACACTTCCGGTAAGATGGTTTCTGACATACTGAAGTCCTTGTACAAAAGATTATTTCCGGCCAGCAAGGCCCAGTTCCGCGATCAACTGCTCGCGGCTTTCTTCGTTATCCAGCAACGCCTTAATCTGGGCGCGGAAAGCAGGCAGGTTGCCCATCGGGCCTTTCAGCGCAACCAGCGTTTCACGTAGTTCCAGTAGCTTTTTGAGTTCCGGAATCTGGGTGGCGATGTTGTCCGGCGTAAGATCAGCCAGGGACTTCACTTTCAGGTTGACGCTCATGCGTGCATCAGGCGTTTCACTGAGTGCAGAAGGAACTGTGAACTCGCGTCCGACACCCGCCTGTTCCAGTACGGCGTTAAAATTGTTACGACTGATGGCAACTGGCTGGCGCTCATCCAGTGGTGTGTCATCCCGCCCTCCAGTCAGATCACCCGTCACCAACAGGTTAAGCGGCAGTTCGACTTCCGCCGTCTGATTTCCCGTTTTGGGCTGAAATTTGATGTTTACTCGCTCTTTAGGGGCAATACTGCCACTACCGTCATTTTTTCTGCTGCTCATGAAAATAATCCGTCAGTTTTCAGGTTAGCGTTTATGCCATGAATGCGGCACAGTTCGTGCAGCAAAAAACACCAATAATGTCGCGTCAGTGGCGGTAATAAATAGAATAAGGCACAGCCTTTAATCCGGCATTCTACTCGCGAAAATTTATTTTAAAAGCGCTTTTTTCATTCAAGGAAGAGGGGTATCCTTGTTTTTAGTTAAAGTTAACTGCTTAAGTCGACATCATGATAAATAATAAAAACAGTAACATTCCGCATTGTTTTATCATATAACTAATTGATTTAAATGATTTTTATTAATTCACCATATATTTAATGAATGAATTTCTTTGCATATATACAAAATGTCAATTTATTGATTTAGCTAACAACCAAACCGGCAAGCAGATTATAGAAATGAGAGTCGGATTTTACGAATACAATATTTATTCATGATTCAAAAGCGCCCATAAAGATTAAGAACAAACACTGATGAATGGAATATATGAACATCCAAATACGGACATGCACTCAAATACACGCGTAATAATTTTCGTGTTACCTGCCCACATAAATGTAAATTCATTTACTTGCGGTGGATACGAAAAAGGCGGTTCCAGGAGTGAACCACAAAACGTTACCAGCCGCAGGCTAGCGGCAGGTAACGGTAACAGTCGTTAAGACTACCCGAAGGAGTTAATAAAATGCCAACACCATGTTACATATCAATTACAGGCCAGACCCAGGGCAACATCACTGCCGGTGCATTCACCGCAGATTCTGTCGGCAACATCTACGTGCAGGGTCACGAAGACGAAATGCTGGTGCAGGAATTTTTGCATAACGTGACCGTCCCTACTGACCCGCAGTCCGGCCAGCCAAGCGGCCAGCGCGCCCACAAGCCGTTCATCTTCACCGTGGCGCTGAACAAGGCCGTCCCGCTGATGTACAACGCGCTGGCGTCCGGTGAAATGCTGCCGAAGGTGGAAATGCACTGGTGGCGTACCTCTGTTGAAGGCAAACAGGAGCACTACTTCACCACCCGTCTGACCGATGCGACCATTGTGGATATGAACCTGCACATGCCGCACTGCCAGGACCCGACACAGCGTGAATTCACGCAGCTGCTCGCGGTAAAACTGGCCTACCGTAAAGTTGAGTGGGAACACGTCAAGTCAGGCACCTCTGGTGCTGACGACTGGCGTGCGCCGCTGGAAGCATAAATGCGGGTTACATGAACTGACAGCATCCTGCCCTCACGGGCAGGGTGCTGTTTTTTGTACGCCGGAAATAAAAAGTCAGTGTCAGTAAGGAGTTACATTTTTACGGGAGATGGCGGACGCCGGAAACTTCGGCGGTAGCGTGCCTGAACACATCTGAACGCAAAGCGTAACACTGTACTGCCACAGTTGCTGTCCGGCGACGGTCTCTTTTTCCTGCGAACCAGGGAGGTCAAATATGTCATTAAAAGGTCTGCGTTTCACGCTGAATATAGACGGGCTGGATGAAACGTCCACTGCCGTGGTGGGGTTCACGCTTCAGCAGTGCCATTCCACACCTTTTACCCTGGAAGTGGATATCGCCAGCGACCTGCCGGACCTGGCGGCAACGGACTTTCTGGAAAAGAACGCGCTGCTGACTGTCTGGCAGGGGATGGAGGCGCAACGCTACGTCAACGGTATCATCAACGAAGTGACGCTGGGGGAAAATAATCACTGGCAGATGCGCTATCACCTCACAATAGTCCCTCCCCTGTGGCGTTGCGGTCTGCGCCAGAACTTCCGTATTTTCCAGCAGCAGGATATCCAGACCATCTCCTCTGCCCTGCTTAATGAAAATGGCGTTACGGAGTGGACGCCCGTGTTTTATGAATCTCACCCGGCACGCGAGTTCTGCGTTCAGTACGGGGAGAGTGACCTCGCATTCCTGACCCGTCTGTGGTCAGAGGAAGGCATCTTCTACTTTGACTGGCACGCGCCACAGGGGCCGGAGCAAAAACTGGTGCTGTGTGATGATGTGGCCGGGGTATCGACATTAGGTGAGATGCCGTTCAACCCGAACACGAATACAGAAGTCTCCACAATGTGCATCAGTAGCTTTCGCTACCGGGCCCGGACCGGGCCTTCTTCGGTGGAAATCCAGGACTACACCTTCAAAACGCCGGGCTGGCCGGGTTACTACAACCGTGCCGCAGAGAACCTGAACGGTCAGCTCACACAGTATGAAATTTTCGATTACCCGGGGCGGTTCAAGGACGAAGCGCACGGAGAGGCCTTTGCGCGTTACCAGATGGAGGGCTGGCGACATGATACAGAAACGGCAACCTGCATCAGTAACTCCCCTGAATTATGTCCGGGCAAACGGTTCCGGCTTACGGGACACCCGTCGGAGACGCTGAACCGGGAATGGCAGGTGGTAAGCAGTACCCTCACCGGCAACCAGCCGCAGGCGCTGCACGGCAATCCGGGCGAAGGCACCACGCTGGAAAACCACTTTGACGTCATCCCTGCCGACAGAACATGCCGCGTTCCTCCCCAGGCAAAACCCTCCGTGGACGGTCCCCAGAGTGCCATCGTCACCGGCCCGGCGGGAGAAGAAATCTTTTGTGATGAACATGGCCGGGTACGGGTGCGTTTTCACTGGGACCGTTACTGTCCGGGGAATGAGGACAGTTCTTGCTGGGTGCGCGTGTCGCAGGCCTGGGCGGGAACGGGGTTCGGGAATCTTGCCATCCCCCGCGTGGGCCAGGAGGTTATCGTGGACTTCCTGAATGGCGACCCGGACCAGCCCGTCATCATGGGACGGACGTACCACCAGGATAACCGCTCGCCGGGGAGCCTGCCGGGGACAAAAACGCAAATGACGATACGGTCGAAGACCTATAAGGGCGGAGGTTTTAACGAACTGAAATTCGATGATGCCACAAACAACGAGCAGGTGTATATCCACGCGCAGAAGAACATGGACACGGAGGTGCTGCATAATTATACGGAGACAGTGAACAATAATCAGACAATAACTGTCATTAATGATCGGACAGTGAATGTCTCTGAGGGAAATCAAAAGACTGAAATCAAAAAAGGAAACCAGGATATTACCCTTTATGAAGGAAAGCAGACAACAAAGGTGAAGAAAACTATCAGTGTGAATTCTGAAGAAAAAATAGAGTTTATCTGTGGAGATTCAAGCATTACATTGCTGAAAAATGGTGAAATTACGCTTAAAGGAAAAATAATTAAAAATTCAGCGGACGATGAATATCATGTTAACACCAAGAAACTATCGGCAGATGGTAGTGAGGAGCAGGTGTTAACAGGTGGAATGCTGAAATTAAATCCATAAATCAGGAGCTGTTGCAGAAGAGAGCATGATATGGGAAAGAATGCAGCAAGGCAGACAGCAGATAAAGCAGGACACGAAGGCCCGATAACGACGGGGAGTCCTAATGTTACAACCGGAGGACTCCCGGCTGCGCGAATGGGGGATTCATTTACTTGTAAGGAACATGGGACGGGGGTAATTAGCGGAGGTTCGAAAACAGTTACTATCAATGGAGTACCTGCAGCCAGACAAGGGGATAAGGTTATCTGTGGTAAAATGGCATTACCACCAACAAAAAGTCCCAGACCACCTGAATATCACTACGCTACATTAGCTAAAAACACGAACGAAGATGGCTCAGTCAAGGTGAAAAATCCAGAAGAATTTCAGATGAGCGTGTTACTGGCTTCATCAAAACTATCAGATTCGGATGGAGATGGGAATTTTGATACCGCAAATAGTAAATTGGTTGTGATGGATTATCAATTAAAACATTCAACTGATGCTGGTGTCAATATAAGTGGCGGAGCCACTATTGGTAAAGCTGAGCTTAGTGCAACGACTATTTCTAATGGAGATATTGAAACTACTTCATTTGATGCTAAAGCTACAGGAATATCCGGAAATATAGCTACCAGCTCAGGAAAAGAAAACTCTGGAGATTATGCAACTGTAAAGGCGGAGGGAACAGTTGGTGTAGCAGAAGCAAAAGCGGAAAGCTCAATAATACATAATGAGAAGGAACAACAGTATGGGTTTAGCGGAGAAATTGGGGCTGAAGCCGCTGTGGCTAAAGGGGAATTATCAGGCTCGTCTGAGATGAAATATTTTAGAATAAAAGGGGCCCTGGCTGGTTCGGCTGGTTCCGTAGGAATTGGAGGGGGAGCGAGTGGTCTGCTTGATTTGGATAACTGGATGGTTAAAGGAAAAATCACAGGTGAAATTGCTGCTATTCTTGGGCTCAGGGGTGATTTAGAGATTCAGATAGGCCCATTTTTTGATTCTCCAGGTAGTACAGGAAATGTGGGGCAAGGAATGATTCTGACAGGAATAGGAACAGTAATTATTGGTGGGTAACCAAAATAAAAATCCATTCTCTACAGCAATAACATTTATGAGTTTCATATTTAATAGGTAATTGATGATGAATGTATACAGAAATAGAAAATTCAGAATAATGCTTGGTGTTGCTTTATGTTTTTTATTTATTAAAGTAGCTCTATATATAGGGAGGACATACTGGGGCACAATGATGTTTCTAACTGGTACGTATTTATTTTTTTCTATACTTTTTTTAGTATTATTGATGGTGGAATTGAAAAGGCTGGAGTTTTCCACGAAAAACATAACAATGAAAACATTAAAAAACAGCCATTAAGTTTTTTCATGAAGAATAGAAAAAACATAGCCAAATTATATAAACTACCATTTAACTTGTTATACATATATTGTGCAATAAAATATACAGTTAGTACTTTTTTCTAGTTTACATTACACTATAACGATCACTGCATATTTGCAAGCTACGCGTCAAACACTCCGTTAAGGACAGATGCGAGATGCTTATAAAACATTATACATGCTAGATATCCGATAGTAATTTTCCTTGTGTTAGGAGCCGAGGGGCTATGAAAAAATATAACAATGATATTTTTTTTCCAGAAAAAAATGCATATGAATTTGATTATCATAAGGGAAATCTTTGGCGTTGTCGTTATACTTCGGCAGACGCAAAAAGTTTGCATTACAAAATGCTACTTCCGTTAACTGTCAAACCTATTAGCATAAAACCTAAGCTTGTTGAGGGAGTTGGTAATCTTTATACTATTGGCTCTTATCAAACAATATCTGAGGCTCAATCTCCGTTTATGGAGGTGGATGTGGTTTATGAGCATATAGAGAATGATATTGACGCCAGCGACTGGCTTGATAATGTATTGTCTTTTCTTGGTGAAGAAGTTATTCATCGCAGAGACTATTATAGTGTCAGTGGTAAATATTCTGATGTATTAACAAGTAATGAGTTTGATGGGGATAAAGTAATATCCAGAATTAGAGTGTTTAAAAATTATGATTTTGAACATAAAGGCGCTTATTTGATCATGGTAAAGATCAGTTGTCCGTATAAAGATTATGAGTCATTGGCTGAATATTTTCTTCATTGCATCAAATCTTTCACCTTTATTAATGATTCTAAATGGCATCTGGCAGAAGAACTCAAAAGCATAAATTTAGATATGCCAACAAACTATTCATTTTTTTATCCAATTTTATGGCAATATGCAGAGCGATATAATAATGAAAAGATGAGTTTTTTTTCTTTATCTCTAAAAGATGCAGGGGGAATATCTGGCCGTATTTATGGTTACTTTTTATGCCATAATGCGGGAATTAATAAAGAAACGTTCTGCAACTTGATTACCAAGGGAGTCAAAGAACCAGAATATTCAGGAATAGATAAAATCCTTCTGAATGAAGTGAGTGATGTTTTTAATAAACAAATTTCTGAACTGTGGTCGGGTACGTTTAGTGTAAGTGATACGCAGGAGCATAATGGTGAGCTGGTTGTGTTCGCAGGACGGCTTGGGAATGCTTGGTTTTATTTTATTGGGGTATCAGCAAACAGAACGTCAAGCTTTATGTCATGGGCAGCGGTAAAACGAGCCATGGATATAATTATCAATTCTTTAAATAATTACGATTTATCCTATGAAGATGATTTCTACGAACATAAATAAAAAAAAGAAATCTAAAAAATAAATCGCATGAATGCCCTTTTAGATTCATCCTTTATGATATGTCCGGTTGGTGGGCGACTGGAAATTATTATTGATGATGATTTAGCATTGAGTGCAGCAAATATAATTTCGCATGCCAATAATGATGATATTTTTTGGACTGAAACCAATAAACTTATTAATGGAGCCCTTTCTTTTATTACCGGCGGACCATTTGGTGCAAGCATTGCTTCAGGATTGGAAATTTATAATACTGCAACAGACGATGGTAAAGATAAAGGTGTAAGTGGTGATGCTATGGATGCAGCAAAGGATGCAGGAATTGGTTTTGGGGCAGGCACAATAAAGAAGAAGTTAGTATCCAGTCCTTATATTTGGGCTGATTTTATTGATGACTTTAAAAGTGGTGTGAGTGGTGCATTAGGTGGTTTTTTCTTAGATTTATGTTTCAAATCATTGGAAAGTGATGATGCAAACCATGCAAAAAACAGTCTTAACTTTAATAATAGCAGCGATGAAAGTTATTTTCAAACATCAAAAAACTCCATTACCATAATATCCACAACGCAAGGTTGACAGACTCAACATGACTAATTATATAGATAAAGGCATTGGTTATGCTGTTGGTATATTTATTGTCATCCCTGCAACTATCTTTATTATTAATTTTTTGTTTTTTCAGGGGAATAACGTTACACAGGAGCAAGTAACTCAATATATTAATAACAGCAAGGTAATTGAAATTTTTATTCCACGAGTTCTTATGCCGGGAGTGAGGACAGGGGATAGTATAGATCAGAATATAATGGAGAATAGTTCGAAATTGGATACTGAAAGCTATCGTATGAAACTAACCCAAGTGGATAATATAAAAAGAATTAACCGATTTATATTTTATTCAAAAAAGTATAACAGGTATATGATGCTTATCAATTTTGATGGTTTTGATTATGGTGGCCCATTGAATCTTGATCTCAATGATGGGCGAAATCGTGTTATTTTTTCTGGTAAGTATTTTATGGTTCACATAAATAACAAACAGTGGGGAGATATAAGCTATGGTTCTGAAAAAAAACCGGTACCAATTTTTGGTATTACGTTAAGCGGACGTGGTTACGAAAATTTTAACCCTCAACTACTGGCAGATGACAGAAAATTATCTAATGTTTCCGAGGGAATGAATCGCATATATGTCGAACAATATTTAAATTTTTTTTTACCAAATGATGATTTGAAAAAATTATCCAACAAGTAGCAACTCTATTTCATTAATAATAGTCAATGAAGCTCAAGATTTAAATTTGAGGGCAATGCATTCAATCGGGAGATTACCATGACAAGACATAATGCTCACATTCAATAAATGTACCTATAATCTTATCGTGCATTTTTGCGGATTTTGAGTACCCGAGAGTCTTACGATTGTTAATTTGAGATGCCAATTTGTTCATCAGACTCGCAGGAACATCAGGGAACGATTTCGTAGTGTGTATGATTTTCCCTTGAAAATATACCTTAAATCAGCCACATATTTTGGACACCTTATATGAGCAATTACGGACTGATATCATTATTGACAATCTTACTCTTTAGTGTTTTTTTAATAAAACTAAAGATACTTTTAAAAAAAAGAAATCATTCTGACTATTTATTCATAATTTCAATATCTACATTTCGATTAATGATCATCACTAGCATTTATATTTTTTCCATTGCGTTTTCAATGGAAATTTTCAGAAACATACTTCATGCCAATCATTCAAGCCTGAGTATTTTATTGCTAGTTGATAGCCTAATGGAAAAGACAATGCTGCTCGGCCTGCTTGTATTATTTAGTAGTTTAGGTGGGGCTTTCTTTTTTATTAACCAACTTGAATTCTTAGATGATAAAGTAATGCTTGATGGTGAGATTGCATTATGGACTCTAAAAAAATACAGTTCTCAAATAGAAAGCACATGCTATATTCATATTTATACAAAAAAAAGAAATGGCCTTTATTTAATAATAAATATAGATAAGCTCGGGCAAGTATTAGTGAAAGCAATAAATATAGATACGTCATTTTATACCCCGCAAAAAAAAAGAGAAGAAGATTTAATTAACATTTTAAATTCACACAAAAAAAAGAACTCAAAAATTATTTTTTTATCACGCCCCCTAGTTATTTCCATTGTAATCGCAGGAAGTACAATGTTCTTATCACTTATATAATTAACTTGAAGATTCATTTCTCAGTGTCTGGAAGTTGTCATTAATTCGGCACGACAAATCCCCTGCAATTTCGGATAGTGTTTCGGTAAAAAAACGCTGTAATGCTTCCCTGAACAAGACTGTTGTCGCGAAATATCGGTTACTCCTCCAGAGTAAAATCACGCAAATCGTGGTGCACGTCACAATTTGCGTCTTAACTTTAGCTTGTTATTTTGATTAAAGTATAGCTGTTAAATAATAAAATCTACTCGATAATAGATAAGTTTGCTGATGAATACCCTTTTGAGTTATTGCCTGGACTATCACAGATAGTAGCTTTACCAGAGCAAGGGGGACAAGGCTATCATATTGAGATGAATAATCCATTTATCAATATGGATGGTTGGGAAGTCAATCATGAATTAATATTTGTCAGACGGAATTGATGATAAATTATGATATATCTGATTATGCCTAATCATTGAAAAAAACAATCTAAACAGAATTTTTAGGAACAAGGATGAGACTTCTTCCTCGGATGATGTGAGGGAGTAGGAAAGTTATATTAGCAGTAGTGGAATGTACTGTTGGTTTTATCGGTATTCTTATACCTGAACCAGGTTCAACAGCCGCAGGTATTGTTTGTATTGTTTTGGACAGTCATAATCTTGTGGATGATATTTCTCAGTTAGCAGGAACAAACCAAGGAAATGGGATAAATCTATTGGGCAAAGCTGCTGGTTGGTCTGGTGAAAAAGTAGCATTTTTTTAACGTTGACCCTGATATAGAAATTACGGATTATTGGAGGCGACTGCAAAATGGAAATGTTATAAAGGAAGATATAAAATTGCTCAATCATGAATATTTCGAGTCAAAATTTGAGAAAATATTTAATAGTGACTATGAGACTACTCGTGATAAATCAATTGAATCGGGTAGAGATTGGAATCCTTAATAGAAGTGCTTATGACAATTTATATTACAATCAATAAACATTATGAAACCGCTGAAAGCATTGCATATTAATATAGTCATGATGGTAGCTCACGGGGAGAATTTTAAATTTTTAAAACTGATCTTAAACTTCAATTGATAAAGAGAAAAGAAAACGAAAAGGATAATTTTTATGTGCTCAGAGCGTGGTCTAAAGTTAGAATGAAATACACATCAAGTGGTTTTTTCCATGAAAAAATATGCTATGCGGCTTAAGGCCCATGAAATTAATTTATTGGTTTTATCCTGGTCGTAATTTTTAATTTTTTAAACGCAAAGCGTAACACTGTACTGCCACAGTTGCTGTCCGGCGACGGTCTCTTTTTCCTGTGAACCAGGGAGGTAAAATATGTCATTAAAAGGTCTGCGTTTCACGCTGAATATAGACGGGCTGGATGAAACGTCCACTGCCGTGGTGGGGTTCACGCTTCAGCAGTGCCATTCCACGCCTTTTACCCTGGAAGTGGATATCGCCAGCGACCTGCCGGACCTGGCGGCAACGGACTTTCTGGAAAAGAACGCGCTGCTGACTGTCTGGCAGGGGATGGAGGCGCAACGCTACGTCAACGGTATCATCAACGAAGTGACGCTGGGGGAAAATAATCACTGGCAGATGCGCTATCACCTCACAATAGTCCCTCCCCTGTGGCGTTGCGGTCTGCGCCAGAACTTCCGTATTTTCCAGCAGCAGGATATCCAGACCATCTCCTCTGCCCTGCTTAATGAAAATGGCGTTACGGAGTGGACGCCCGTGTTTTATGAATCTCACCCGGCACGCGAGTTCTGCGTTCAGTACGGGGAAAGTGACCTCGCATTCCTGACCCGTCTGTGGTCAGAGGAAGGCATCTTCTACTTTGACTGGCACGCGCCACAGGGGCCGGAGCAAAAACTGGTGCTGTGTGATGATGTGGCCGGGGTATCGACATTAGGTGAGATGCCGTTCAACCCGAACACGAATACAGAAGTCTCCACAATGTGCATCAGTAGCTTTCGCTACCGGGCCCGGACCGGGCCTTCTTCGGTGGAAATCCAGGACTACACCTTCAAAACGCCGGGCTGGCCGGGTTACTACAACCGTGCCGCAGAGAACCTGAACGGCCAGCTTACCCGGTATGAAATTTTCGATTACCCGGGGCGATTCAAGGACGAAGCGCACGGAGAGGCCTTTGCGCGTTACCAGATGGAGGGCTGGCGACATGATACAGAAACGGCAACCTGCATCAGTAACTCCCCTGAATTATGTCCGGGCAAACGGTTCCGGCTTACGGGACACCCGTCGGAGACGCTGAACCGGGAATGGCAGGTGGTAAGCAGTACCCTCACCGGCAACCAGCCGCAGGCGCTGCACGGCAGTCCGGGCGAAGGCACCACGCTGGAAAACCACTTTGACGTCATCCCTGCCGACAGAACATGCCGCGTTCCTCCCCAGGCAAAACCCTCCGTGGACGGTCCCCAGAGTGCCATCGTCACCGGCCCGGCGGGAGAAGAAATCTTTTGTGATGAACATGGCCGGGTACGGGTGCGTTTTCACTGGGACCGTTACTGTCCGGGGAATGAGGACAGTTCTTGCTGGGTGCGCGTGTCGCAGGCCTGGGCGGGAACGGGGTTCGGGAATCTTGCCATCCCCCGCGTGGGCCAGGAGGTTATCGTGGACTTCCTGAATGGCGACCCGGACCAGCCCGTCATCATGGGACGGACGTACCACCAGGATAACCGCTCGCCGGGGAGCCTGCCGGGGACAAAAACGCAGATGACGATACGCTCAAAGACGTACAAGGGCGACGGATTTAATGAGCTGCGGTTTGAGGATGCGACGGGTCAGGAAGAGCTGTACATGCACGCGCAGAAAGATATGACGACGGAGGTGCTGCATGACCGGACGACGACGGTGAACCACAATCACACGGAAACAGTGGTAGTGGGACAAACGGTCAGCGTGGGCACGAAAAAGGAAGGTGGTCACGACCAGAAAATCACCGTAGCGAATGACCAGAGGATTACCGTTCAGAATAACCAGACGCTGGATGTAACCAATAATCGCAAGAAGGATGTAGGCAACAATCAGGACAGCAAGGTGGTCGGCGATGATACCGAATCGGTGGAAAAATCACAGAATATTACGGTAGGAAAGGATTATACCCTGACGGTAACAGACAGCCTGACCATTAAAGTGGGGGAATGTGTACTGAAAATGAACAAAGACGGCACCATTATGCTGAACGGTGTGAAAATTCAGTTTAAGGCGGACGACAGTATAAAAGGCGTTGCCAGTACCGTTCATTTTAACTGATGCCATGGAGGCAGACCATGTTAGTCCGAAGGGTACAACCTGTGCTTGCAGAACAATATGCAGATATGCTGGCACAGAACTACCGGATGCGAGGAACACTGTTGTCCTCTCATTCACATACATTCCGCGATCTTATCCAATTTGATCGGCGAATACTGAAGTGCCTGAAAGGGATGACATCACTGAAAGAACAGTCGTCCGTTTACCTCCAGGGGCAGCTTCAGGAACCGCTGTCTGCGGGAGAATTATTTTCCATTGCGTTGTTTGCCGCCAGTACGGATGACGAATTTTTGTTGTCCGGGTGCCTGGGGCTGACGCAGGCGCTCCCCCGTCTTCAACCTGTGCTGTTTTCTGTTGCTGGCTGGATGCCTGCACAATCCACTTTATGGCCGTTGATGCTGTCGCTTCCTGCCTGTCGGGCTTATGTGGCGGCAATCAGAAGCAACCTGACAGCCTCCATGATGTTTAGCCAGCAGGAGGTACTGACACTTATTGAACAGGGCAGAAGCGTTGATTATTTGCTTCATTTTTTATGCCGCAGCGCTTCTCCATTATTTGTTCCGGCGCTGGAAACCGTTTTTTCCTCTGGACGGGATGAACTCATCCTGCAAGGGTGTCGTGCCGTTTTATGTTCGCATCCGCTGACAGATAAGTATACCGGAATGGCTGTCAGGCATCTTCTTCTGCTGGCCCGTAGCGAAAAAGACGATATCCGGTTCTGTGCCGTCAGGAGTCTGACGACTCACCAGGCCGGTCTTCTCCGCAGCGAGTTAAGCGATCTCTCAGAGCCCCGCTTACGGATACAGGCGATGGGCTGGTCCGGACTGGCCGAATACATCCCTTCCCTGCTGGCTTACTTCGATACGCCTGAGTATGCACGTCTGAGCGCATTATCCGTCATTGCGATCACCGGCTCGTTGCCTGAACGGGATGGCTGGTTGCACAAAAGAGATGACGATGTTTACCTTCCTGTCTCGTCAGCATCTGCTGATATTCCGGTGCGCGATCCTGAGCAGGGCGTGGGCTGGCCTGAAAGAGCGGCATTTGAAGACTGGTGGCGAACTCAGGAGGGGAATTTTACCCACGATACATCGTATCTGTGCGGTCAGTTAACCTCCCCGGAGGGGCTGAACCGGGTACTCCGGCAGGGGTATCTGAATCTGCGGCCTCTGGCGCTGATGCGAATGGGAATATTTCCTGAACAGGCGACTCTGCCTGCTGAGGACCTGGACTGGTAAGTAAAAATGAATGAGGGAGCAGCAATGCAAAACATTTCAGAAGAAACCATCCTGCGTGATGAGAAAAAACACCTGGCGGATGAAAGACCGGAGATACCGGAAGAACTGATTTTTACGGCGAAACAAAAAATCACCCTGAACTGCGGCAAGTCACGCATCACACTTTACCCGAACGGCAAGGTCGTCATCAAAGGTGAGTACATTCTCAGCGATGCGGAAGGTGTAAACCGGCTGTCAGGTGGGCGCATTGAAGTGAACTGAGTTGCCTGACGAATAAAACGACAGGATAAATAAGGTAACGGGAGCATCAGCATGTGGCAGGTAAAAAACCAAACACCCTATGCGGTAAAAGGAAGCTGGATCAGAAATGGTTCGGGCGAAGAAATCTGGACCATTGTGTTAAAAGCAACGTGGGATATCCTGCCTGACGGCGCAACGACACTGTCCGCTGTTCAGCCTCCTGTCAACGTTGAAGCGGTATTTCAGGATGATGGCAAAACATTACGTTATGACCAGGACTCCGGCCCGGCAAAAGTGGCAACGGATATTGTGCTGAACGGATGCGCTCATGCACCGGACGGGAAAGCCGTTACTATGCTGCCCGTCGGCTTGCAGGTTGGCAATATGATCCGGCTTGCCCGTGTTTATGGTGAGCGACGCTGGAACGGCAGTGAGTATGGTCAGCCTGCCGCGTTTACCCGAATGCCGCTCAGCTACCGCAACATGAGTCGGGGCGCTTTCTTCTCATTCTGCGACGGTTACTACAATCCTGATGGCATACCTGCTGATGAGCCGCCAGAAAGCGGGGTATCGGTACTGCCGCATGTTGAATTCTGCGGGGAAGAGAACTTTCCCGGATTTGGCCCACAACCGCGACACTGGCCCGGACGTTTACAGTTTGCCGGAACGTATGACGCAGACTGGCAGCGTAACCGTGCTCCCCTCCTGCCTGATGATATGGATGAACGTTACTGGCAGTATGCGCCACAACCGTTGTATGCCGGGGGAAGGCTGAAAGGCGGAGAAACCGTCTGCCTGGGGAACATGGCACCCCCCGGTTATGGTCATGACGGATTACTGATTTTTTCACTCCCCCGCATCGTGCCCGCGTTCCGGACGTGGTTTTATGATGGAAGTAGATGTGACCACCGGGCGGTACTGCACAGCGTGATTATTGAGCCCGATTTTCCCCGCGTCAGCCTGGTCTGGCACAGCGCGCTTCCCTGCCATCACAAGATTAATCAGCTCGAATCCACCACGGTGTCAGAAAAACGTCGTCTGTTTGTCAGGGCGAAAATGCTTCCTGCGAAATTCCCTGAATGGGAGGCTTTATTATGACTGCTGTTATTGCCGCCGCCTGTACATTTCCTTCCGGCCCGACGCTGGCGCTGGCTGATGTTGCTCACTACCTTCAGTTCTCACTGACGCGTAAACACCCACAATGGACTGACCGGTGCCGGATGCCGGTAAAAGCCGGCTATTTTCCGGATATCGCCTCTGTATCGCTGGAGGTACGTTTCCGGCTGTTACTGCGTCAGGTGCTGACAGAATTGCTGGATAGTTTGCCCGGTCTGAGGCAAACGCCGCCAGCGCAGGTGGGGCTGTTACTTCCGCCGCCGGGCAGGCCGGGGATTGAGCCGGTCCTGATGCAGGTTGCGAAAGAGGCCGTAACGGAGAGCACCGGCTGGGATAACTGCCCGGTGACGATCCTGCATGGCGGTCAGGCAGAAACCGTTGCCCTGATGAATAAACTGGCGGCAGCCCCGTTACCGGAAGATACCGTCAGTGTTTTGCTGGCCGTCGATTCCTGGTTGTCTCAGCCTTCCCTGACGTGGCTGGAGGATGAGAATTTGCTGCACGGCGCACACCGGTTATATAACCGTCACGCGCGGGCAAACCCTTACGGACGGGTTCCGTCTGAAGGGGCGGCGGCACTGGCGATAACGCCATCTTCCGGCAGACACGCGCCGTGGTGTCACATTCGGGGCACAGGGCAGGCTACGGAGGATATCCGGTATTCAGATGAAGGCGTCTGCCTGGGCGCGGGGCTGCGCGAAGCGGCGTTCCGGGCGCTGGAAACGGCAAACATTATGTCGCTGCATCACATTGTGAGCGATGTCAATGGCGAGCCTTATCGCGCGGATGAACTGGGGTTCACCCTGGCAGCGCTGGGGAAGTACACCGATGACGAAATGATACGCGAAACACCTGTGCTGGCGTCTGGCGACCTGGGAAGCGCCAGCCTGCTGACGCATATGGCGCTGACCGCATGGCGGCTTCGCACGTCAAAACAGCCCGGTGATACGCTGCTGCTTTCCTCGTCGGATGACGGGTTACGCGGTGCAATAGTGATGTCAGGGAGAGAGCGAAATGATAACAATTAACATTAATGGACTCACGCTGTGCCACAAAGGCAGCGGCGGCGTCAGCCATAACACGATGCCGGATGTGTGCAAAACGCCGTCTCATGGCACGCCGGTTCCCTATGAAAACGAGGCGTATTCATCGGACCTGATAAAGGGAACGGTGAGCGTGTTCGCAGATGGCGGCAATATGATAGCCAATATGGGTTCGCAGTTTGCGCGCAGCGTGCTTGATGAACCGGGGAGCATGGGCGGCGTGATATCGGGGACGAACAAAGCGGAAACGGACTGGATATCGCATTCGTTCGATGTGTTTTTTGAGGGGAAACCGGCGTGTCGCTTAACGGACAAGCTGTTTATGAATCACCGGAACACGATGAACATGGCGGGCCTGATGCAGGATTATATTTCGCCTGTACCAGAGCTGGAAGATGAATCCTGTATCCCTCCCCGTGATGATGATAAAAAAAGCGAACCGGCGATGCCCTGTATCGTCATTCTGGTTCATGGCGTGAATGACGTCGGGGAGGCGTATCAGAACCAGGACGAAGGTATTTGTAAAGGGCTGAACACGCGGCTGGGACGCACCGATTTAAACCCGCATACATGGCCTGCGGAAACATTCATGATTTCAGATGTTGGGGATAACGTTGCCAACTCTCCGGTTATTCCTTTTTACTGGGGATATAAACCGGTAGATAAGGCCACATGGGAAGCTGACCAGACGCGATACCGGGATGAGTTACGCGAGAAACGTAACAAAACCGATCTGCCTTACGATACGTACCGGCAGGACGATGAAAAAATCCTCCACGCCCATAACGACGAAAATATCGATAACCTGAACAACTGGCTGGATAAAAAAGCGCATGCCAAAGGTGGCGGTACTTTCGCTAATGCCACCACCAGTATTCCCGATATGTTCGGACCGGGGGCTGACGGTGCCGCGCTGGATGTTGTCGGGGCGATATCCCGCTCGAAGATGAACGGCGGCGACTGGAGCCACCCGATTTATGCCAACCCGCACCGCATCTACCAGGCCTATGCCGCGCGGCGACTGGCGGATTTGATTCTGGCAATCCGGAAAAACGAATCAAGTAAAAAAGATACCATCAATATTGTTGCCCACAGTCAGGGCACCATTGTCACCATGCTGGCGAATCTGTGGGTAAAAGCGGAAGGTGAAGCGCCTGTGGACTGCGTTATCCTTAATAATTCGCCCTACTCACTGGAAAGTCGCACTCTGGAAAATGCCCAGCCGGGAAACCAGCAGACGGATGCGGCACGTCAGCAGACGGTGGCGAATTTCTGTAAAGTGATGAGCGAAAACGCGCGGTATAACGGTGGTCAGTCCCACAAAGCAGACGAGACAGAGCAGTTGCTCAGCGAGGGCTGCCTGTCAGACAGCGGAAAGGAAAAATGGGGCGCAACGACTTATAACCGTAATAACTTCGGGCTGGTCTACAACTATTTCTGCCCCAACGACCAGGTGGTGTCGATGCTGCCGGTACAGGGGATGGGCTGGCGCGGCATCCCGGATAACATCAGCGTGCAGATGGGGGCGAATTTACGTCAGCGGGCTTTCTGCAAGGATGTAAACGTAGGCGATAAAACGGGTGAGCACTTTGTCATGCCGGGGGCGAAACAGAATGACCCTGAAATCCCCGTACAGGATGCGAAATATACATACCAGGATGTCACCGTCAGCGGCGCGGTGCTGCCGGAACCTTTTGTATTTGAGCTTCAGGGGCAAAAAGAAGGTTACAAAGCGCCCCTGACGGGTAACGACCCGGATATTGCCAGGGCGGCAAGAAAAGCGGAAGACTTCCCGGAAGAGGTGCTGGACGTGCCGGATACGGCAGGGTTCCGTCACCTGCATAACGGCCGGGTACTGAATGAAGCGCAGCTTGCCGAACTGAGCGCGCATTACCGGATGGAGGTGGTCAGCGGTTGGGTGGAAGGTGATTACGGTCCGTCACAGCGACTGAGAGTAAAGCGTTATGCAAATAAAGATGAACTGGATGTGGTGGCCAGGCATGAAGCGACTTACAGCCAGCACTCGTCAGTGGTGTGCAGCCCGGATGTACAGTTGCGGGCGGTGCCGTATGACCTGGCGATTGGGCGTAACGTGGCATTTAAAGATGAAGCGTTCTGGAAAAAGCTTTTATATCTTGCCGACTGGCGCAGACCAGAGAATTCAGATGACGATACAAAGGGATATTATACAGAGGGAATATTACCTGTTCAGTTTAAAAAGATGATGAACAAACCTGAAACAGGTGAAAAACCCATGCCGACCGGCGAAAACGGGGTGGTTAATAATTACGGGCCGCGCCAGCGGGTGAAGCCGGGCAATAAACAGGATACGGAGAATCAGATGGAAGATGTCCTTCAGTGGGATATGCCGAGGCCGCAGGTTTAATCACAGGGAGTCCGTAAATGAAAATAATCGGTTTTATTGCGTTAGCCCTGGGCATCAGCCTGCTGCCGGGCTGTCACGCCGGCAAGCGTAATGCCCGTAAACCGCCGGTACAGGTTATCTACCGGTTTGACGACCATCGTTATCTGGAGCTGGAGGGATTTTATTGTGAAGGGGCCCTCTGGTATAACGACACGCAGAGGCATATTCGTGCCGAACTGGTGGAGCGTGATACACCCGTTTTTCGGATATCATTTTTTAAATATGTTCATCCGTCCGAGAAATATATCGCTATTCCTTTGCAGGATCTGTCGGCCATTATGGTTTCAAAGGATTACGGGCAGACGTGGGGAAGCGCACGTTTTTCTCCCGGCGGGGGGGCCGATCCCTATGGTAAACGGATACCCGCCAGAATGGGAAAGTATGGTGTGCCAGCCGTGGCAGGAGAATTTACGAAACCGCTGCCAAAAGAAGTCGTTTCAATGACGGTAGTGAATGATCAGGGATTTATCCTGACGAAGTGGGGAGACTTATATATCAGTTCAAAACCGTTTGACGATCCCCGCCTTCAGCGGGGGGGCGAAGGTATCAATTATGTTTATGACGGAAAAACGTACCATATGGCCCCCAGAGATAATGGCACAACCGATAACAGCTACTGGGGGAGAAATTATACCTCATGGGCGTCTCTTCAGGGAGAAAGACCCTGGCAGACATTTGCTTATGAAACAAACTGGCAGGGCATTCCTGACAAAGTCCCGGAAGTGAAAAATTATACCGGGTGGGATCATATGCGCTGCGACCCGGATTTAGGGTTGTCTGCTAAAGAGCAAGAAGAAAAATAGCGGTACATAAACGCTTTTCGCACAATCTTAGATAAGGCCACATGGGAAGCTGACCAGACGCGATACCGGGATGAGTTACGCGAAAAACGTAACAAAGCCGATCTGCCTTACGATACGTACGCAGCTGGTCTGGAGTAATGGGTGTGGCAGAAGGCGTAATCCCCTGGCGCTCTCGTATGGGCTGGCGTACCCAGCTCTCAAGTGTGGTAGAGCCGACATTCATCGCTTCACTGGCTTGTCGATATGAGTAGCCCTTATCGACGATCAGCTGTGCACATTCAAGCCTGAACTCAGGGGTGAAAGTACGTTTGGTTTTCTTGTTCATTAAGTCACCTGTTTTGTGTTGAGGTGAGAATATCACCTTTAATCAGGTGGCCAAATTTACTGTGCCACTACATTATCATTAAAAACAGTTTATTAACCCAACGGACTGCACCGAGTCCGGGCACCACTATCTAAAGAAACCAGCCTGCGGGTTAATGCCGATCGTTTAAGGATCGATTGACCGATCCGGTGGTTGGTGTAAAAGGGTTCCATGTTCATCGTGGAACCCTTTTTAAATGGAACTTTCCCAGGCCCTCGGTATTATCAATATTACTGCTCCCGATGAAGTTCAGAGTCTTTCCGACCTCCTTCCTCACGCTCTCATTCAGCAGGCCTTTTCCCTCACGGATACGGTGACACTTCGTAAGCGTAAGCTACCCCTCGAATCCATGGTCTGGCTGGTTATTGGGATGGCAATATTCAACAACAAACCTCTCTCCCATATCGTCAATCTGATGGACATCGTTGACCGGACCGGAAAACCCTTTACTGCACCCAGCTCCGTGATAGCCCGGCGCAAAACACTGGGTGAAGATGCCATACGGGAGCTCTTCAACCTCACGCAAAAACACTGGCATGAAGAAGCCAGACATCCCCTCTGGAATGGCCTGACGCTCAATGCTGTTGATGGCGTGGTCTGGCGCACACCTGATACACCAGAAAATGCAGCAGCTTTCACGAAAGCAGAAAACCAGTACGGAGAAAAGGGCTTTCCGCAGGTGCGCATGGTGTGTCTGATGGAGCTGAGCAGCCATCTGCTGCGGGCGAGCGTAATGGACCGGTACGACGTGAGTGAAATGCGTCTGGCAGCAAGACTGGTGGAACAGGTACCGGATAACAGCGTGACGCTGTTCGACAGGGGGTTCTGGTCGATGGGGCTGTTGCACGACTGACACAGTGCCGGAGAAAACCGCCACTGGTTACTGCCGATGAAGAAGGGCACAAAATATGAGGTGGTGCGCAGACTGGGTAAACAGGATGTGCTGATAACGCTGAAGACGTCCCCGCAGGCCAGAAAACAGTGGTCAGGGCTGCCGGATACGCTCACAGCCCGGTTAATCAGCCGCAAAGTTAACGGTGTGGAGCGTCAGGTTGTCACGTCAATGACAGACGCGATGCGTTATCCGGCAGCAGGCATTGCAGAACTGTATAAAAACAGATGGGAAACAGAACTGGGATACCGTGAGGCAAAGCAGTCCCTGTGTTGGAACCGCTGGACACTGAGAAGTAAGTTGCCGGAGATGGTGAGACAGGAGCTGTGGGGAATACTGCTGACGTACAACCTGGTGCGGTATCAGATGGTAAAAATGGCCTTCAGCCTGAAGGGAGATTACCTGCCATATCAGCTGAGCTTCAGTGGTTCGCTGGCAGAAATACTGCGGTTGTTAATCGGGCTGCCATGGTCATCACCGGGAGCCGTTCCGGGACACCTGAAGCACTTCTACAGTAATGCGGCAATGCTGAAATTACCGCCGAGGCGTGAACGGGAATATGAAAGGGAAGTAAGGGAAAAGAGAGCTAAATATCCCTTAAAAAACAATGCCGGTCACCTTAAGTGACCGGCATTAGCCTGAGGGCGTTTTTTTTGCTTTTGGGGTTCTGGTAAATATCTGATCATACAAACCGCAAACACCCCACCCTGCCTTTTCCATCGCCCGGTATTTTTCATCCTTCAAATCCGCTCTCAGGAAAGAAAGCACCACCGTGCATTAATCAACAGAAACGGGTCAATAAAACTGTTTCAGTGTTTCAAGCAGGGCATGTGCCGCTTTAGACAGCTGCGTATGCCCAGGGTGGATAACACCGATGCACTTTTCAATCGACGGGTTCTCCAGCGGAATACAGACCGCACCCAGCGACGTCATCTGCGACGCGCACAGAGCCGGGACGGCGCTGCCGCCAAGCCCACTGGCAACCATTCGACCAACCGTCACCAGCTGGTGACTTTCCAGCGCGACATCCAGCCTGCGACCGCTGCGGGCCAGTTCCTCTTCCATCATCAGACGTACCGCCGAGGGGCGCTGCAGAGTAATGAAATCCAGCGTCAGCAACTCCTCCCAGGACAGGCTTTTTCGGGCAGCCAGAACCGACTCTTTCGGCACGATCGCCACAAAACGATCGAGACCCAGCGGGGTAAACAGCAGGTTGTGGGTCGGCGCTGGCTCAAAGGCGATCCCCATCTCCACCCGTCCCTCCCGCACCATCTCGATCACCTGCTCGTTGATGACATCGTGCACGGTGACGTTGATCCCGGTATAGCGATCGCGAAAGGTTTTCAGAACCTCGGGCAGCACGTTAGCCGCAAATGACGGCATCGCCGCAACCGAGATTTTGCCACGCTGTAGCGTAAAACACTGGTGCATGGCCTCTTCGACATTATCCCAGTCGGCAAGCAGCTGCCGCGCCATCGGTAAAAACGTCTCCCCCTCCTGCGTCAGAGCAACTTTACGTGTGCTCCGCTGTAACAGCGGACCTCCCAGCGCATCCTCCAGCCCTTTAATCGTCAGGCTCAATGCTGGCTGGGAAAGATTCAACCGTTCGCTGGCATGCGCGAAATTCAGAGTGTGAGCTACCGCTAAAAACGCGCGTAACTGTTTGACACTCATTCTCATTTTTTACCTTGTTAACTAATTGAAAAAATTTAGTTAACAACAAATTAATAAAAAAACCAAATGAATGGGTCACAAATTCAAAATTAACAAATGAGTCACCGCCCCTAATGATACCGACACAGATAACGGGAGAGATAACTATGGCGGGACTGGATAAGCGCGTCGGTAGCTATGCGCAGGCGCTGGATGGGCTGACGGACGGGATGACCTTGCTGGCGGGCGGCTTCGGCCTGTGCGGTATTCCTGAAAATCTGATCGCGGAAGTCAGACGCCGTCAGGTGCAGGGTCTGACTGTAGTTTCAAACAATTGTGGTGTGGATGGTTTCGGTCTCGGGATCCTGCTCGAAACACGCCAGGTGCGCAAGGTCGTGGCGTCGTACGTGGGCGAGAATGCGTTATTTGAGCAACAGGTGCTGAGCGGTGAGCTGGAGATTGAGCTGACACCTCAGGGGACACTGGCAGAAAAGGTGCGCGCTGGCGGAGCCGGTATTCCGGCATTTTACACGGCAACCGGATATGGCACTCCCGTCGCGGCTGGCAAAGAAGTGCGCCAGTTTGCAGGTAAGCACTACATCCTGGAAGAGGCCATCACCGGAGATTTCGCGCTCATCAAGGGCTGGAAAGCGGACTGGTACGGCAACGTTATCTACCGACATACCGCGCAAAACTTTAACCCCCTGATGGCAACCGCAGGCCGGATAACGGTTGTGGAGGTGGAGGAAATTGTCCCGCCGGGCGAACTGCCCCCGTCTGCCATTCATACCCCGGGAATTTACGTCGACAGGATTATTGTCGGCCAGTTTGAAAAACGCATTGAACAGCGCACGCTGCGCGCAGAGGGAGTCTGACTATGTTAACCCGTGAACAGATGGCTATGCGCGTTGCCAGAGAACTGCACGATGGCTACTACGTCAATCTGGGGATCGGCATCCCTACGCTTGTGGCGAACTATATCCCGGCAGGGATGGACGTGATGCTTCAGTCCGAAAATGGCCTGCTGGGGATGGGAGCGTTTCCTGACGAGCAGAGCCTCGATGCCGACATGATCAACGCCGGGAAGCAGACCGTGACCGCACGAACAGGTGCCGCCATTTTCGACTCGGCCCAGTCGTTTGCCATGATCCGCGGTGGCCATGTGGATTTGACCGTACTGGGGGCGTTTGAGGTGGATATCGAAGGCAATATCGCCTCGTGGATGATCCCCGGGAAAATGGTGAAAGGCATGGGTGGCGCGATGGATTTGGTCGCCGGGGCGCAGAACATCATTGTGGTGATGACCCACGCGTCGAAAAACGGCGAATCAAAATTGCTGCAGCGCTGCACCCTGCCCCTTACGGGCGTGGGCTGTATCCGCCGGGTCTTAACCGATCTGGCTCTGCTGGAGATAGAAAACGGGGCGTTCATTCTCCGGGAGTATGCACCGGGCGTCAGCATTGACGATATCGTCCGCAAAACGGCCGGGAAAATCATCGTTGCGGACGATGTTCGCGAAATGTGCTTCATGGAGAACGCCCTATGAAAGAGGTCATGATTGTCGGGGCAACGCGAACCCCTATTGGCAGTTTTCGCGGTGCACTCTCCCCCCTTTCAGCGGTTGAGTTGGGCGCTGTCGCGGTACGTCGCCTGCTTGAAGAGAGCCAGCTTCCCGCAGGTGAAATTGACGAACTCATATTTGGTCAGGTGCTGACGGCAGGCTGTGGGCAAAACCCGGCGCGACAGACAGCAATCACATCCGGTTTACCTGCCAGCGTCCCGGCGGCCACGGTGAATCTGGTTTGCGGCGCAGGGTTAAAAGCCGTGCAACTGGCGGCACAAGCGATCCGCTGCGGTGATGCCAGCGTTGTTATCGCAGGTGGTCAGGAAAGCATGAGTAATGCCCCCTACCTGCTGGACGGCGCACGGGCCGGGCTGCGCTTTGGTCATGCAGGCCTGCAGGACAGCATGATTGTCGATGGCCTGTGGGATGCATTTAACGATTATCACATGGGGATCACTGCCGAAAACGTCGCCCGGCAGTATGGCATTTCACGCGAGGAGCAGGATGCTTTCGCCGTTCTGTCACAGCAAAAAGCGGCAGCGGCTATCGAATCAGATCGGTTTGCGGCTGAAATTTCCCCCGTCACGGTGACACAGGGTAAAAAACCGCCATTGATTATCGACCGTGATGAACAGCCCCGACCCGGGACAACCCCCGATCAACTCTCCCGACTGCGTCCGGCTTTTCGTCAGGACACCGGCACGGTGACAGCGGGCAATGCTTCACCCCTGAATGATGGTGCGGCGGCAGTGTTGTTGATGAGCGGTGAAAAAGCGCGGGAAAGTGGCTTACCGGTGCTGGGCCGGATCGTGAGCTATGCGGTCACGGGCGTCGATCCGGCAGTCATGGGCATTGGCCCCGTCAGCGCCTGTCAGACGGCGCTGGCGCGAGCGGGTTGGTCACTGGAAGAAGTGGAATTAATTGAAGCCAATGAAGCCTTTGCCGCGCAGTCGCTGGCAGTCGGCAAAGCGCTCGGCTGGGAAAGCAGCAAAGTGAACGTTAACGGCGGCGCAATCGCGCTGGGGCATCCCATCGGTGCGTCCGGCTGTCGGATCCTCGTGACGCTACTGTATGAAATGCAGCGTCGTAACGTCAAAAAAGGGCTCGTCACCCTGTGCATAGGCGGCGGACAAGGGATCGCGTTGACCATCGCGCGCTAAACCTGCCCGGACATCTCGTTTGTACCCGAATATAACAATGATAGTGAGGAGTCGTAATGAGTGTGTTGATTGCCCTAGCGGCGCTGGCATTGCTGATGCTGGCAGCCTATCGCGGATACAGCGTTATTTTGTTTGCCCCCATCGCAGCACTGGGGGCAGTGCTACTCACCGACCCGGGTGCCGTTGGCCCGACATTTACCGGCCTGTTCATGGAAAAAATGGTCGGCTTCGTTAAGCTCTACTTCCCGGTGTTCTTGCTGGGTGCGGTCTTTGGCAAGCTGATTGAACTCTCCGGCTTTTCCCGTTCGATTGTCGCTGCGGCCATTCAGATACTGGGACGTCGCCACGCGATCCCGGTGATCGTGGTCGTGTGCGCGCTGCTCACCTATGGCGGTGTGTCGCTGTTCGTCGTTGCCTTTGCGGTTTACCCTTTCGCCGCAGAGTTGTTCCGCCAGAGTGGCATACCGAAACGACTGATCCCCGCCACCGTCGCGCTGGGCGCTTTCTCGTTTACGATGGACGCCCTGCCTGGCACACCGCAGATCCAGAATATTATTCCCACCAGCTTTTTCGGCACCAACGCCTGGGCCGCTCCGTGGCTTGGCGTTATCGGCTCGCTGTTTATTATCTGCTTTGGTCTGCTATGGCTGGAGCGCCAGCGTCGTAAGGCACTCAATAACAATGAGGGCTATGGTTCAGATCTGAAAAACGAACCTGAAACACCCGATAATATTAACCTTCCCCACCCACTTATTGCGATTGCCCCACTGCTGGTCGTCGGGATACTGAACCTGCTGTTTACCCGTTGGATCCCCGGCTGGTACGGCACGAGCCATGAACTGACGCTGCCGGGTCTGGCGAAGCCGATTGTGACCGAAGTCAGCAAAATCACCGCCATCTGGGCGGTGGAAGCCGCGCTGCTCTCCGGCATCCTGCTGGTGCTGATCTTCGGCTTTCGTAATATTCACGGACGCCTGGCCGAAGGCAGTCGGACGGCGGTCAGTGGCGCGATTCTGGCGGCCATGAATACGGCGTCTGAATATGGTTTCGGGGCCGTTATTGCCGCGCTGCCTGGTTTTCTGGTTCTGTCCAAAGGGCTGGCCGCGATCCCAAACCCGCTGTTAAACGAAGCGATCAGTGTAACCGTCCTCGCCGGGATCACCGGTTCCGCCTCCGGGGGGATGAGTATTGCGCTCGCGGCAATGTCTGACGCCTTTATTGCCGCCGCGCACGCCGCCAATATACCTCTTGAGGTGCTACACCGCGTGGCTTCGATGGCCAGCGGCGGTATGGATACACTGCCCCATAATGGTGCCGTGATTACGCTGCTCGCAATTACAGGTCTTAGCCATCGCCAGGCCTATGGCGGTATTTTTGCCATTACGATCATTAAAAGTCTGGCGGTGCTTTTTGTCATTGCCGTGTTCTATCTGACCGGCATTGTGTAAGGAGAATAAAATGAATTTGAACGGTAAAACGGCGCTTGTGACAGGCTCCACCAGCGGGATTGGTCTGGGGATCGCCCGCGTGCTGGCAAAGGCGGGCGCACAACTCATACTCAATGGCTTTGGTGACAGTGAGCATGCAAGAGCTGAAATAGCAACGTCAGGGGTCACACCAGGCTATCACGATGCGGATTTACGGGACGTGTTACAAATCGAGGCCATGATGCGCTATGCCGACGCTCACTTTGGCGGCGTGGATATTCTGATTAATAACGCCGGGATACAGCACGTCGCCCCTGTTGATGCCTTCCCGGTAGACAAATGGAATGACATTATTGCCATTAACCTCTCGTCCGTGTTTCACACCAGCCGGCTCGCGCTGCCCGCCATGCGCGAGAAAAACTGGGGGCGCATTATCAATATCGCCTCCGTTCACGGGCTGGTCGCATCAAAAGAGAAATCTGCCTACGTTGCCGCCAAGCATGGCGTAATTGGATTCACCAAATCCCTCGCGCTGGAAACCGCCCGCACCGGCATTACCTGCAATGCTATCTGCCCTGGCTGGGTTTTAACACCGCTGGTGCAACAGCAAATTGACCGCCGTATCGCGGACGGCGTAGCTCCGGAAAACGCACGCGAGCAGTTGCTGGCGGAAAAACAGCCCTCAGGTGAGTTTGTTACGCCTGAACAGCTGGGTGAACTGGCGCTGTTTTTATGCAGCGAGAATGCCATTCACGTGCGCGGTGCAGCCTGGAATATGGATGGCGGCTGGGTCGCTCAGTAAAACATGCCCACCTGGCGGTTAGCAGGTGGACATGTTTTATCGGATGCCAGATTCTTCGACACCGGAACGTACTCACCAATGGGGCGTTGCATTGCCCCAATAATGTCTTGACAGGATGTTGATTTTACCGTGAAAAATCATAGGCAGGAGTAAGTGCATATTTTGAAAGATGCTCAATCGCTGGCACACAAACGGCATCTCCCATTGCGAAATATCCCTTGTTAGCATTATCTGGTAACACAAAGCTATCACGTACCCCCTGTAGACGAGCATATTCTCTGGGAGTAAGCAATCGCCCGTTCCATCCACCGTTCCCGGCTCGTATCAATATCTGTTTGCTGGAGCCCCCTCGGGGAGTTCTTAAACATCCAGCGATACCGTCAGTTCGCAGTTCAGCCATAGAGGCTCCTGCTCTCATTCTTCTGAATACAGTACCGTATGAGAAGAATTTGTTATCCATCATTGCCTGTAACTTTGTCTGATGAGCAGGGCTCATCTGAGCAAACAAATGATGTTTACGATCATCTGACCACCATAAGGAAGAATCATCCGGGATATCATGTTCAATGATATCACCCAGTGTTGTTGTCCTTGGCTCAGGAAGAGGAATATCAAATAATCCCCAATGTAAATCTTCATGAGAAGCGATGATCTTTTTCAGTCTGGCTGAGCGGAGCTTTGGCTGTTCATCAAACTTCTGCCACCAGGAATTGAAAAGGCCCCCAGCATTTTTTACATGCATAAATTTCGTTGCAATAGTGTCTATTACTGCAATCAAAAAAACACGAGGCCGACTCTGCGGAGTGAAAAGAACAGCGTCCAGTTCAATGATATCAACGACGAACCCAAGCTCTGACAATGCCTTGACTGTCTCAACAACATCTTTCCCGCCATGCGACGTCAAGAAGCCTGATACATTCTCTAACATGACCATTTTGGGTAAATCGTTCGCAAGCTTTTTTTGCTCAAGAATCTTTAAAACAGCGTGAAGCGTTCCTGACTCTTCCCCTGCAAGCCCGGCTCTGGCTCCAGCCACGGATAAGTCGGTACAAGGGAATGAAACCGTATAAAGGAAAACGTCTTCTGGAAGAAGTTTTTCAGGTTCAGCCGCTACCTTCCAGATGTCTTCCAGATGGAAATGATCATCACCATAGTTTTCCACATAAGTGCTCATTTTATCGGCAGAAATATCGTTGGCCCATACACATTGCCAACCAGAGCCCTCAAGCCCTTCCCGCACTAATCCCACCCCAGCAAAAAACTCCGCAAATCTCATTTTTCAGCTAGCCACCAATCTGTTGAATTCGTCTAAAAGACTATCATTTCTACTGTATATTTCACCAGATCTAACTTCAAGGATTGTACGTCCATGCTCTTGCACGAAGCCATATGATATCGATTTTCTGAAACGTTGACGTCTGGAAGCACTACCTACAGTTCGGTCATAGTTCGCCCGATAATCTGGCAGCCAGGCGTCAAAAAAGGGTTCTTTAAGTGCGCTACCAGGAATAGCTTTGACGACAAGATCGCGATAATCGGTTGAATAGGAGCAAAAGAGATGATTGACTTCGCAATCCTCCAAAAGCTTGGCTTCACCCGTATTCAGGTGATACTGATATTCGTAAGCGCTCCTCAACGCGGACGACTTTACTTCCCAGCCCTGAAGGTCAGCTCCCGTAACACCATTACCACGTCGCCCTGTAAGAATTGAACCAAACAACTCCCATAAAACCGAGGGAACATGCCCTGCAACTTTTAGGTTATGTGACCTCAACAGATTGATTTTTTCTTCGTCATAGATATGACGAGAATAGAAAACAAAGGCATTATCCAACGTATTACTCATCGCATTCTCCCAGATTAGCCAGGAGACTTTCTGGTGAAACTTCCAGCGCAGCAGCCAGTTTGCATATGTTCAGAAGGCTGATGTTTCTCTGTCCGCGCTCAACAGAACTAACATATGTCCGATCAAGTTGAGCTCGCTCAGCCACCTGTTCCTGGCTTAACTGTAGCTCAATCCTTAACCTGTACATTTTCTTACCAAAGGCTTTTAAAATTAGCTCTTCTGACATTTACGTCTCCCATTTAACAGAGAGACATGATCAATATCCTGATGACTATGAGTCCACGGACTATAAGTCACATCACGCATAAATTATGGCGGAGGAAGGTCACTTTCCCATAAAAAAATCCGCAAGGGCCGCTTGCGGATCTCGGTTTAAAAACCGTGACGGTTATTCATCCTTCACCACTATCAGCGGTTCAATATCACTCTCTTTCTTCACCACCAGCGTATCATCCCCGCGCAGGCAGGTTCCGCCGTAGTTACCGCCAACGGTAAAGGTACAGACCTGAATGTACTTACCGTCAACGTTCGGCAGGCACCACAGCTGCTGGTAGATGTTTTTGCGATCGACAAACTTGCCGCTGGATTTATCCAGCAGTTCATCCTGTGAGCTGATCAAATCAATATTGCTGCCGCAGCGTCCGGCAATCGGTTTGACGGCATAACCGGTCTGCTTCAGCAGGTCGTTAACGTCAAAATCAGTATCGAGCAGATAACGGTGGTTCGGGAAGAGTTGCCACAACACCGGCAAAATCGCCTTGTTGCCCGGGATCACCGTCCACAGCGGTTCGAATACCAGCACTTCCGGGCGCAGCAACACATCAATCAGACGAACGTCACCTTCGGGGTGTCCGGTGCGGATCGGTACGGCAGCGTACTCCGTTTCACTTACCTCGCGGATCTGCTCGATCGCCGTCTCCCACGCCCAGGTTTTCCACACGCAGTTGACGTGGCGACCTTCATCATCGATCAACTGCCCGGCTGTATCCCAGCTTAGCGCGCTAAGCCCATGCAGAATTTTGGTTTCAAATCCGGCCTGCATCAGTGAACGCTGAATGAAGAGCGCGTGATAATCCTCTTCAACATCGTTGTCCTGCATGATGTGCACAAACGGACGCGCATGGCTGTGTTTCCACGCACCGGTAAGTTCTTCCAGCAAACCTTCCGCCGGGTTGTACCCGGTACCGCGATAGCCGTGTTTCACCCATTCCTCAAGGATCAACCCACCCTCCGTATGGCAGGACGCGGAATCAGCGTTGTACTCATAGACCTTAATACCGCGCTCATCCATGCAGAAATCCATACGACCGGTGATCATATGGTGGCGACGCCATTGCCAGGAGAGGCGCAGGCGAGGCCAGAGGATTTTGGGGATGTCGAAAAGTGCCAGTAAGTTATCGTCTTTCAGCACCTTATCGGTCGCGTGCAGGTACATCAGGTGCAGTTCGTTGGTCGCTTTGATCAGCTCCTGCTCGGCGCTTTCCGTAATGGTGAAATACTGGCACGGGTCTTTATTGATAACATGACCGTTCGCGCGCACGTAAGCCTGCTGCAGTGCATCAGCTTCGTTGAGCCATTTCCCGTCGAACTGGCGTATGTTTTTGAGCCGCGCACCGCTAATTTTCAGCAATTCACCGTCGATTTCCGGCTGCGGAATGCTGTGCTCAACGTCATCGGTCTGAAGCATCCAGCCAAGAATTTCGGTGTCGTTAAAGGTGTCATGGATTGTGTAACAGCCGTTCTCAACGCTCAGTTTCAGCTCACGCGTCCACTGCTGCCCCAGCGGGAGCGGTGAGTGAATAACGTTCTGCTCCGCAATACGTACTTTATCGCCCAACAGCTGGGTGATCACCGCCACGTGGCCGGTTTCGTGGAACTCGCCGCCCTTTTGCCAGATAAGCAGTGCCCCGGCGCGCGGTGCGCGTTTTGAGCCATTGGCAAATGCCTGTAACGGCAGGATGTTATCGTTCACCACTTCACGCAAAAAGCGCAGCGAGAAGATTTCCCACGCCATGCCGACGTCGGTAAAGACAAAACCATAGTTGAGGAACAGGAAACGGCGCGCAAACTCAACACACTGCCATTTATGGCCCATGTATTCGTTGCCGATATAGCTTCGGAAATCCGCATCTTCCGGGTAGCTACGCGGATCAAGGCTGCCGTAATCTGAAGAGTAAATCGCCACGCCACCCGGCGCATAGCCTAACAACGTCCCGAACGGTGCGTCACTGCTTAACTTTCCTTTACGCATGTATCCAACCTAAAAAGGCAGGCGGCAATTTTTTGAAAGGTTGTTGTCGTCTGCACGTTGCAATTAACCAGACAGAGGTGGCGTTATCATACACCGCCCCCTTCCATTACGCTCGCATCGTTAAACGGTTCATCTATCTCCTGCTACACTGCCTCAACACATCACTAAAAAGGCAGGCCAACATGTCAGACAACACTTACCAGCCACCGAAAGTGTGGGAGTGGAAAAAGAACAACGGCGGCGCGTTCGCCAATATCAACCGTCCAGTCTCCGGCGCGACACACGAGAAAGTCCTGCCAGTCGGCACGCACCCGCTGCAGCTCTATTCACTGGGTACACCAAACGGCCAGAAAGTGACCATCATGCTTGAAGAGCTCCTGGCGCTGGGCGTGACGGGAGCGGAGTACGATGCATGGTTGATCCGCATCGGCGAGGGCGATCAGTTCTCCAGCGGTTTTGTGGACGTGAACCCGAACTCGAAAATACCGGCACTGCGTGACCACTCCACAACCCCGCCAACGCGCGTGTTTGAATCCGGCAGTATTCTGCTTTACCTGGCAGAAAAATTTGGTCATTTCCTGCCCAAAGATCCGGCTGGCCGTACTGAAACCCTGAACTGGCTGTTCTGGTTGCAGGGCGCTGCGCCTTTCCTCGGCGGCGGATTCGGCCACTTCTATAACTATGCGCCGGTGAAGATTGAGTACGCAATTGACCGCTTTACGATGGAAGCCAAACGCCTGTTCGATGTGCTGGATAAGCAACTGGCACGCAGTCGTTACGTGGCAGGTGAGGAATATACCATCGCCGATATGGCTATCTGGCCGTGGTTTGGCTGCGTGGCGCTTGGCAGTGTCTATAACGCCGCCGAGTTTCTGGATGCAGAGAAGTACACCAACGTACAGCGCTGGGCCAAAGACGTAGCGCACCGCCCTGCGGTGAAGCGCGGGCGCATCGTTAACCGCACCAACGGTGAGCTAAGCGAGCAGCTACATGAACGCCATGCGGCGAGCGACTTCGATACCCATACCGAAGACAAACGTCAGGCGTAATCCCCCACCGGGCGGTTCTCCGCCCGGTTAACCACCGAGCGTCGCAGAACGCTTTTGCGGCATAGCGATGGACGTTGAGGGCATGTTTGGCCTAATGGTCAGAACAGTAATGCTGGCAGTATCCTGAAGGCTTATCTCGACCTGAGTGAAGCCGGATATAACCCTTACAGCAGTTACAAAGGAACTGTCATGAAATTGATTAAAACTACGCTGATCATCAGCACATTAATTTTTTCTGCCTCAGGCATGGCGATTGATAAAACCGCAGGTGGCGCAATTGCAGGTGCGGCCATTGGCGCGGCAGTGGGCAAAGACGTGAAATCCACCGTTGGCGGTGCCGTCGTGGGTGCCGGTACTGGCGCAATGTTCAAGAGCGGCGACAAAGGTAAAGCGGCGCGTAAAGGCGGTGCCGTGGGTGCTGCCGTGGGTGCTGCCGTGGGTGCGGGTGCGGCAGCAATTACCGGTAAAAGCGTGCTGAAAGGCGCAGCTGTCGGAGCAGGTTCCGGTGCGCTGATTGGCGAAGCAACGCACTAATACATAGTGCCGGGCGGCACCGCGTTCGCCCGGCCTGTAAGCCGTATTTCACCTTCCCTCTATATTCCGCCCTTTCAGAACAGAAAATTAATGGTGATCGTCATACTGATGTTCAATCACCATACCTTCCGCCACGCTGGCAACATGACGCGCACGTGGGTGATAAACCGGTGCAGGTGCGACATAGGTGGTCTGCGACGGTGCAGGCGCAACGCTCACCGCCTGTGGAACCGTGGTGGATGACGGCACAATCACCACTTTATAACCGCTCGGAACATCCACGGTAACGCTCTGAGCCAGCGCAGAATTTGCCATAGCCAACCCTGCCAGGGCAGCAAGTAAAATAAAGAGACTTTTCATAAAATGTATTATTCCTGGGATAACTAAGAAATATCAGCATGCCAAAGAAATCTTAAGCCCAGATTAATATTCATTATTTGTAATGTGCAGAAAATGCCAAATTTATTGTTACATTATAATAAGGAAATAATCATTCAGACCGGATAAGGCACAATACAAAATTTCCTGTGTAAATCGGGCAATACAGTATAATTCTCAGTACAGGTTATTCAGTGCAAACGTCGGCCAATATTGGATCTCCCTGCCGATATTTCCCTTAACGCAAATTAGCCTATTTTTTCAACACAATATTTACAAGCTCGGGTAAACTGGCAAAAATCATTCTTTTTTCCGAAGAATCCTTACATGTCAGAACAGGCGCTAAAACAACAGATCCAGAATCTGAAAAAACATAACGCCCGGCTTGTCAGGCTGGCGCGTGACGCCCGCAATAAACTCAATGCCGCACTCGACGGCACAGGTCTGTGCCTGTGGCAGCTCGATGTGCCGACAGGAAAACTGATTATTTATAACCGTCGCTGGGGATCAATGCTCGGCTATCAGCCAAAAGAGCTGAGCGCACAGTTTGAGGTCTGGCGCGAACATCTCCACCAGGACGATAAACAGCAGGTACTGGAAGCGTTCTATGACCACCTGCAGGGGAAAACCCCTTTCTACGAAGCGCTGCACCGCATGCAGAATAAAAACGGCACTATCACCTGGGTGCTGGATCGCGGGCGCGTCAGCGAATGGGACGCGCACGGCAACCCGCTTAAGGTCACTGGCACGCACATCGACATGACCAAAGAGAAACAGTACGAGGAACAGCTCGCGCAGCTTGCCAACCACGATCCGCTCACCGGCCTTGCCAATCGCCATGCCTTAGTCAAACATTTCGCAACGCTCAAAGAACACGGCCCGCTCTGCGTCGCGTTTATCGACCTGGATGATTTTAAAGCGGTTAATGATGCGTTCGGCCACCGCAGCGGCGATGAGCTGCTCATTCAGCTCAGCCAGCGCCTGCGCGCAGGCTGCCCGGAAGGGACGATTGTAGGACGCCTGGGCGGAGATGAATTTGTCTTACTGCTCCCCTTTCCCCTCGCCAGTTTGCTGATCAACAGCACGGCGCATAACTGCCTGCGCGCAGCACTGCAACTCTTCGAGCTGGATAACGGTCAGGCACAGGTCGGGGCATCAATTGGGATCGACGAAGTGCAGCCGCAGGATGATTTTGTGAACGCACTGCGGCGTGCGGATCAGTCGATGTACCAGATTAAACACACCGGTAAAAACGGTGTGGCGATTGGGACAACGCTGATTTCGGTTTCCCGCACGGGAACGGACAGGTGAAAAAAGGCCGCACAAGGCGGCCTTACGGGGAACAGAAAATCAGAAGGAAACCCAGTCGTCCGGGGTGCTTGTACGGGTATCGGCTGCGCGCGCAGGCGTTTTAAGCGGTGCGGCAGTGACCACGTTCTGGGGTTCCTGAGCCGAGAGGCGGAATTTTTGCACGGAGCGTTGCAGTTCTTCCGTCTGGCGTTCCAGCGCAGAAGCCGCAGCGGAAACTTGCTCCACCAGCGAGGCGTTTTGCTGGGTGACACCGTCCATCTGGCTGATGGCCACGCCGACCTGCGAAATGCCTTTGCTTTGCTCTTCCGACGCAGATGCAATCTGCTTCATGATAGTGGTGACTTCGGTCACAGCACGCAGAATGGCCTCCATCGTGGTACCCGTGTCGTTCACCAGCTTCGCCCCCTGCTCGACGCGGGAAACGGAATCAGCAATCAGCCCTTCGATCTCTTTTGCCGCGTTTGCACTGCGGCTTGCCAGGTTACGCACCTCGCCTGCCACTACGGCGAAACCACGCCCCTGTTCACCCGCTCGCGCTGCTTCTACCGCGGCGTTGAGGGCCAGAATATTGGTCTGGAAGGCGATGCTGTTAATCACGTTGGTAATTTCAGCAATTTTCCTGGAGCTATCGGAAATACCGCTCATGGTGGTCACTACATCATCCACCAGCGAGCCGCCACGGCTGGCCGTCGTGGAGGCGACATCCGCCAGCTGGCTGGCCTGACGCGCACTTTCCGCATTCAGCTTCACCGTGGCCGTCAGTTGCTCCATGCTGGCGGCGGTCTCTTCCAGCGCGGCGGCCTGCTCTTCGGTACGGGAAGAGAGATCGTTGTTACCGCTGGAGATCTCTGTCGCACCGCGCCAGATATTTTCACTGCCGGAACGGATGGTGCTGACCGCTTCACGCAGGCTGTCCTGCATGGCGCTGAGCAGAGGAACCAATTGTCCCACGCAGTTGCGGCCAAACGATTCAATCGGATGGCTGAGATCGCCCTGTGCAATCTGGCTGAACTGATGGCGGATGCGATTCAGCGGTTTCACCAGCATCGCAACCAGGTAGCGGTCGGTGAAGAGCAGGATCAACAGGCCGATGATGGTGGCGGTGATGATAACCGTGCGGGTCACGTTGGTCAGGCTGTCCACCACCACGCGGGTGCTGTCGAGTCTGTCACCTGCGGCTTTGTTAAAGCTCTCTGCTGCTGCTCCGAATGCACGGCTCAGCGGCGGCGTGACGTTATTGGCCTGCTGACGATAGCCATCCAGCGACGCCTGCTGTGCCTGCTGCATCTGCGGTGTAATACCCTGATCGAGCAACGCCTGCCAGGTACTGATCACCTGCGCGGAAACCTGTTCATCCATCGGGCCTGGTGAGATAGCCTTCATCTCTTCAAGCTTTTTACTCATGTTGTTCAGCGCCTGCTGAGCAGAAGCCAGGTCTGGCGTACCGCCAGCGGCTTTGGTTTCCATCGCACGGCTCAGGCGTGTGACGAAACGGAAGTACTGATCGTTACCCTGGCTGAGCACCGTCATCTGCTGAACCAACTGACGATCAACCTCATTGCCATCGGAAACCCGGGACAGAGACCAGGAGCTATACAGGCCGACGCCCGCCCACATTAAACAAAAGATCCCCAGTATCGTCAGCATGACGAAGCGGATCGTGAAATTACGAAGCATCTGCATAAGAACATTCCTTGCCGTGAGGGTTAATTCGCCCAGAGGCGAGTCTTACCCTCGTTATCGGCAGGAAGCGAAGAAAATATAACCTTTTGTGATAATTTTTGGCTTTGCGGAAAATCGTGGCAGCCAGGCACGCCATCGCTTATCGCCATGAAATGTGATTTGATAAGAACAGAATGAAAACGCTGTTTCGAAAATTCATCGACAAGAAAGGAGACATCATGTCCTGGCACCCTTACACCGGCCGCTATGAGAATATGCAATACCGCCACTGTGGAAAAAGTGGCCTGCGCCTGCCTGCGCTGTCGCTTGGTTTGTGGCATAGCTTTGGTCACGTCCAGCCTCTCGACGCCCAGCGTGCGCTGCTGCGTAAGGCCTTCGATCTCGGCATTACCCATTTCGACCTCGCCAATAACTACGGCCCACCGGCAGGTAGCGCAGAAGAGAATTTTGGCCGTCTGCTGCGGGAAGATTTTGCCGCATATCGCGACGAGCTGATTATCTCCACCAAAGCGGGCTACGATATGTGGCCAGGGCCGTACGGTTCAGGTGGTTCACGCAAATACCTGCTCGCCAGTCTCGACCAGAGCCTGAAGCGCATGGGCGTGGAGTATGTTGATATTTTCTATTCCCACCGCGTGGATGAAAACACGCCGATGGAAGAGACTGCCGCTGCGCTGGCGCACACCGTGCAGAGCGGAAAAGCGCTGTATGTGGGTATTTCCTCCTACTCCACGGAACGCACGCAAACAATGGCCGAGCTGCTGCGGGAGTGGAAGATTCCGCTGCTTATCCACCAGCCGTCCTACAACCTGCTAAACCGCTGGGTAGACAAAACCGGACTGCTGGATGCGCTGGAAGCAAACGGTACGGGCTGCATTGCGTTTACCCCACTGGCTCAGGGATTGCTTACCGGAAAATATCTGAACGGTATTCCTGAAGGTTCGCGTATGCAGCGCGAAGGTAAGAAGGTACGCGGCCTGACGGAAAAAATGTTGACTGAAGCTAACCTCACTAGCCTGCGTCTGCTGAATGAGATGGCGCATGCCCGTGGGCAGACAATGGCGCAGATGGCGCTGAGCTGGCTGTTGAAAGATGAGCGCGTGACGTCAGTGCTGATTGGTGCAAGTCGGCCGGAACAGCTGGAAGAGAATGTTCAGGCGCTGGATAACCTGCGCTTTACCGAAGATGAGCTGGAACGGATTGATCGGCATGTTGCGGATGGCGAATTGAATTTGTGGCAGGCGTCGTCGGATAAATAAGGTGCGGCCTTTCACCCTCTCCCCTGTGGGGAGAGGAATAAGGTGTGTGTATTTACTTCTTACTGATCTTATCCAGATACCCCATCGCAAACGCCGACAGCACAAATGTCAGATGGATAATCACATACCACATCAGCTTATTATCCGGGACATTCTTCGCATCCATAAACACGCGCAACAAGTGGATAGAAGAGATTGCCACAATCGAAGCCGCCACTTTATTTTTCAGTGACGAAGCATCCATTTTACCCAGCCAGCTGAGCTTCTCTTTGTGCTCAGAGATATCGAGCTGGGAGACGAAGTTCTCATAGCCAGAGAACATCACCATTACCAGTAATCCCCCCACCAGCGTCATGTCCACCAGCGACAACAGCACCAGGATCAAATCCGCTTCGGCAATGGAAAAGATGTCAGGCAAGACGTGAAAAATTTCCTGGAAGAACTTAATGCACAGTGCGACCAGTGCCAGGGAAAGGCCAAAATAGACGGGAGCCAATAGCCAGCGTGAGGCGTACATTGCATTTTCAAAAAAGCGTTCCATAGTGTCCTGTCTGCAAACGAAACCAGCGCGCAGTATATCTCAACGACGCTCACTGTTTGCAACAACTAACCAACAAAACACCTACACATCGTCAGGGTTTACCTCTGGACGCGCGTACTCCGGCCAGACCAGCACCACCAGCTCCGGGTAGGCTTCCAGACTGAACTCACGAAAACATTGACGCAGGTTTAATACGTCTAAATCAGAATACGAAACTTTCTCACCATTCAGACAGCGCTTCTTGATATTGTCATAATATTTATAGACAGCAGAATTCAGGTCGCTGCAGCGGCGTTGCGCCTCAAACAGACCCGGCGTGTCATTAATTTCCGACATCTTCATTCGCTTTATTGTCGCGTGCAGAAAATCGATATATTCATGGTTCACCCGCCAGTACCAAACCGGCGTCACCGAGTTCATCAAAACGGAGAAATGGTCTTCACCTTCCTCTTTTGTCATCAGTTCAGGTTGCGGGGGCTCACTGGCGTCTTTCGACACTTTTGTTTTATTGAACTCTTGCATCAATAAAAGAACGCCAGCGGTCAATAATAGTAATGTAATGACCGTAAAAAAAATACTGTTCATGGGTAGGCTCCATTTTTTTTGATTTTAAAATTGCCTCATGTTATTGTCAACGAATCTCACGCCTTTACCAACCCCACCCCGTTGAAATTAAAGGAAATTAAAAAATGCTTCCCGACAATCTCGTTCCGGCTAAGTACCGCATTGCGCCTGTGGAACAGCAACTGACGGAAGCAGAAAAAGAGGTTAATTTCACTAAGGGAAAAAGAAAGCTCTCTGATTTTGAGCCCGACATATTAATTGGTGTCTCCCGTACCGGGAAATCCCGTAATATGTTGCTGGAAGAGCATGATCGCCATATAAAAGACCGTTTATTTCGTGCTGTAAAAATTGAAGCCTTTGTACACCTGCTGGATGACCTGCAGGCCGAAGGTGAAATAGATGCCCAGAAACTAAGTCAAATAATGGCTGAAAAAACCAAAGAAATAAATGAAGCGGGCAATGAAATTTGGCTTAATCTAATTACTCGCGAAAAAAACAGCCCCATTTTTTATGACCTCGGGGAAGATTAACGTGAAAGAAGTTAACGATAACAACGTATATTTGACTTTAGATGACAAAAAAAGTGATGAGTTTATCTTAGAGCAAAATCTCGATGCGTTGAGAAACACAAAAAACGCCGAGATGACGCGTATTACGCAAGACCTGATATCCATTCCTGCGACGCTGGTACGCCTGAAGTGGCAGAACCGCCGTGAAATTTATTCTTTACAGGTTAAGGAAGAGATTTACGGTGCAGTGATTAATGCCATTATCGAACAACGTCCGGAGCTGAAGGAGAAGCTCCTGGGGCGGCTGGAGGCCAATTATCAGTATCTGCTCGCCAGAGAAACCGCCACCCTGCGCCTGACGCGCAAACTGTCCGACGGCGAGTATCGCACGTCAAATGTCACCTGTGTCGCGCTCAATGAAGATGCGCATGCCGGGGAAGAAACACAAAACTAATTCAGTACGTGCAAAAAAAAGCTGACTTTCGCCAGCTCTTCATTTTATTTCGCGGCCGCTCTCTCTTCACCGACCAGACCAATCTTCAGATACCCCGCCTGATGCAGCGTGTCCATTACCTTCATCATGGTTTCGTAATCGACGGTTTTATCCGCGCGGAAGAAAACGGTGGTGTCTTTCTTACCACCGGTAAGCTGCTCCAGTGCCGGAATGACCGATTCATCCGTCACCGGGTCGTTACCCAGGAACATGGATTTATCCGCTTTCACCGACAGATAGACAGGCTTTTCCGGGCGCGGCTGCGGCTGGCTGGAGGAGGCGGGAAGATTCACCTTCACATCCACCGTCGCCAGCGGCGCAGCAACCATGAAGATAATCAACAGAACCAGCATGACGTCGATAAACGGCGTCACGTTGATTTCATGCATTTCACCGTTATCGTCCAGATCTTCATTAAGACGCATTGCCATAGTGGATTAACCTGCGCGCAGTTTGGACGCAGCGTGTACCGGTTTAGCAGCGCTGGCATTCAGGTCAAGATCACGGCTTTGCAGCAGCAAAACCTGCGCGGCGACGTCACCGAGAGTCGCCTTGTAGCTACCAATCATACGCGCGAAGATGTTATAGATAACCACTGCCGGAATTGCCGCAACCAGACCGATAGCCGTCGCCAGTAGCGCTTCGGCGATACCCGGTGCCACCACGGCCAGGTTTGTCGTTTGAGTCTGCGCAATGCCGATAAAGCTGTTCATGATGCCCCAGACCGTACCAAACAAGCCGATAAACGGAGAAATCGCACCGATAGTTGCCAGATAACCATTACCACGGCCCATGTGACGACCCACGGCTGCAACGCGACGTTCCAGACGGAAACCAGTACGATCTTTAATACCTTCGTTATCTTCACTGCCTGCGGAAAGTTCCAGCTCGTTCTGCGCTTCGTTAACTAACAGAGTGGTCAGGCTTTTCGGGTGGAAGGATGAGGTTATATCAGAAGCCTGATCCAGAGAGCGGGCTTCGGCCAGCTGCTGTTGCTCGCGCTTGAGGCGACGCTTCTGCGCGAGAAGCTCGGCACTCTTGCTGAAGAAAATAGCCCAGGTGACAACGGACGCCAGAATCAGGCCGATCATCACAATCTTAACCACGATGTCAGCATGCTGATACATGCCCCAGACGGAGAGATCCGCCTGCATCAAATTATTACCCACTCTGTATCTCCAGGACGCAAATCACAAAATCTGAGCGTAATGATATCAAAACACCATCGAATTGATAGTGGTTCTCATTAGTATTTACATGCTGCCGCCATTTACGCTCACTTTCATTGCGCTTACGCAGTAAAAATTGCTTATGCGTATTATTCATAAAATTTTCTGCTTATTCGATAAGCATCCGGGTGCACAATGTTACAATCGTGGTAGTCTGGACGTCCAGACGTATAAAAACAGGGTTAGCGAACATGACAAAGAAGCATCTTGATACCACGCTGGTACAGGCCGGGCGCAGTAAAAAATACACACTGGGATCGGTCAACAGCGTGATTCAACGCGCCTCCTCGCTGGTGTTTGATACCGTTGAGGACAAGAAAATTGCCACGCGTAACCGCGCCAGCGGTGGGCTGTTTTATGGCCGTCGTGGCACGCTAACCCATTTTTCATTGCAGGAAGCCATGTGCGAGCTGGAAGGTGGCGCGGGCTGCGCCTTGTTCCCGTGCGGTGCAGCAGCGGTGGCCAATACCATTCTGGCGTTTGTCGAACAGGGTGACCATATCCTGATGACCAACACCGCCTATGAGCCAAGCCAGGATTTCTGTACCAAAATCCTCAGCAAGCTCGGCGTGACGACCAGCTGGTTTGATCCGCTGATTGGTGAGGGTATCGCAGAACTTATTCAGCCAAACACACGCATCGTATTCCTGGAATCCCCGGGTTCTATCACGATGGAAGTGCATGACGTTCCTGCCATCGTGAAAGCCGTGCGCAGCAAAGCACCGGAAGCGATCATCATGATCGACAACACCTGGGCGGCGGGCGTGCTGTTTAAAGCGCTGGAATTCGACATTGATATCTCTATTCAGGCGGCAACGAAATACCTGATTGGTCACTCCGACGGCATGATTGGCACGGCAGTGTCCAACGCCCGCTGCTGGGATCAACTGCGCGAAAATGCCTATCTGATGGGTCAGATGGTCGATGCCGATACCGCCTACATGACCAGCCGCGGTATTCGTACTTTGGGTGTGCGTTTGCGTCAGCACCATGAAAGCAGCCTGAAGGTGGCCGAGTGGCTGGCACAGCATCCTCAGGTTGAACGGGTCAACCATCCGGCGCTCCCGGGCAGCAAAGGCCATGAATTCTGGCAACGTGACTTTACAGGTAGCAGCGGGCTGTTCTCATTTGTTCTTAAAAAAAGGCTGAATAATGACGAGCTGGCCCAGTATCTGGATAATTTTACCCTCTTCAGCATGGCCTACTCGTGGGGCGGGTTTGAATCCCTGATCTTGCCTAACCAGCCAGAACAGATCGCAGCCCTGCGTCCGGGTGGCGAAGTGGATTTCAGCGGAACACTGATCCGTCTGCATATTGGTTTAGAAAATGTGGACGATTTAATTGCGGATTTGTCGGCAGGATTTGAGCGTATCGTGTAAAGTGCTGGCTGAAAATGTACTCCTGGACGCTTTTGTGGACACTGCAAGCAGAAAAGTCTGCATGAGTTGCGCCCACGATCAAACCCAGCGAGTATAATTGGGAGTACAATCACGTCATATCTGCTGTCCCACAGGAAAGTCCATGGCTGTTATTCAAGATATTATCGCAGCGCTCTGGCAACACGATTTTGCCGCGCTGGCAGACCCTCACGTCATAGGTATCGTCTATTTCGTGATGTTTGCGACCCTGTTCCTGGAAAATGGATTGCTGCCAGCCTCGTTTTTACCCGGCGATAGCCTGCTTTTGCTCGCCGGAGCGTTAATCGGTAAAGGTGTCATGGACTTCACGTCGACGATGGTGATCCTTACCTCTGCAGCCAGTCTGGGCTGCTGGCTGAGCTATTTGCAGGGCCGTTGGCTCGGAAACACGCGCGTCGTGAAAAGCTGGCTGGCGCAGTTGCCACATAAATATCATCAACGTGCGACCTGCATGTTTGACCGGCATGGCCTGCTGGCACTGCTGGTCGGGCGTTTTCTGGCATTTGTTCGCACCCTACTGCCAACAATGGCGGGCATCTCCGGCCTGTCTAATCGCCGCTTCCAGTTCTTCAACTGGCTGAGCGCCCTGCTGTGGGTTGGCGTCGTGACCTCACTCGGCTTCGCGCTGAATATGATCCCGTTTGTGAAACATCATGAAGACCAGGTCATGACCTTCCTGATGATTCTGCCGATGTTCCTGCTGGTTGCAGGGCTGGTCGGAACGCTGATTGTGGTGATTAAGAAGAAATACTGCAGCGCCTGATGTAAAAAAGCCGGGGGGTGCTGCACTTACCCGGCCTACACTCTCCCCTTAAGCCCCCTGTATGGTTCTGATGCGCGTGGCATCTTCCCCCGGCGTAACGCCGAAGTAGCGCTTAAACTCCCGACTAAACTGCGACGCACTTTCATAGCCCACCCGCATTGCCGCGGCACTGGCCTTCATGCCATCGTGGATCATCAGCATGCGTGCCTTATGCAGCCGGTAGGTTTTGAGATATTGCAGCGGCGAGGTGCTGGTCACTGATTTAAAATTATGGTGAAACGCCGAAACGCTCATGTTGGCCTCTGCCGCCAGCTGGTCAACGCTCAGGTTTTCCGTGTACTGGCTTTCAATGCGCTTGAGGACGCGGCTGATCAGGCTGAAATGCGTCTGGCGGCTCACCAGCGCCAGTAACGCACCGCCCCCCGGCCCCAGCAGTACATGGTAGAGAATTTCGCGAACGATCTGCTTGCCAAGAATGCGGGCATCCAGCGGCCTGTCCATCACGTCCAGCAGACGCTCAATGGCGCAGAGGATCTCTTCCGATAACGTTGCCGAGTTAATCCCGCTCGCCGCCATCGATGGCTGGAAAAGCTCATCTTCGCCAATCTCCATCAGCAGTTCCTGCAGCTGGAGAATATCAACATTAACGCGAATACCCGCCAGTGGAACCGCCTCTGTCGCGAAAGTTTCACATTCAAAGGGTAAAGGTACTGTCAGCAGCAGGTATTCGTTGGTGTCATAACGGAATACACGCTCATTGATATAGCCAATTTTATGGCCCGAAAAGAGAAAAACGATGCCCGGCTGGTACATCACCGGCGTGCGTGTCCCGGGCTTCGTCCCGTAGAGCAGGCGAATATCTGGCAGCAGATTATCTGGCATCTTTTCTTTATCTATCAGCCTCTTAATCTGAGAAGTTAGCTGAAGACAGATCGCTTCACGGTTCATGTTGAGTTACTCCGGGTACGGTTTCCGACCCTGACAGTGTGCGCAGTTTTCCCCATTTTCTCCAGTGCTCTGTAGAAATGGGCAAGACATCGGCAGGAATGTGCATTGAGAGGATAGCCCCGGCCAGCCACAATGTGCAGCATCAGGTAGCCATCTCGCCACCACGGTTTTTCACCCACTATAGGGAACGAACAATGAACAACTTTATTCTCCACACCCCAACCCGCATCCTGTTTGGTAAAGGCGCTATCGCCGACCTGCGTGCGCAGATCCCGGCTGACGCCCGCGTGCTGATCACCTACGGTGGCGGCAGCGTGAAAAAAACCGGTGTGCTGGATCAGGTGTACAGCGCCCTGCAAGGTCTGGACGTCCGTGAGTTCGGTGGTATTGAGCCGAACCCGTCTTATGAAACGCTGATGAACGCAGTAAAAATCGCCCGCGAAGAGAAAATCACCTTCCTGCTGGCAGTTGGTGGCGGTTCTGTTCTGGACGGGACGAAATTCATCGCCGCTGCGGCACATTATGCCGACGGTATCGACCCGTGGCATATCCTCGAAACCCGCGGCAGCGACATCAAAAGCGCAATCCCGATGGGCTCTGTTCTGACCCTGCCAGCCACTGGCTCAGAATCCAACAAAGGTGCGGTTATCTCCCGTAAAACCACGGGTGACAAACAGGCCTTCATGAACGAACACGTTCAGCCAGTGTTCGCTATTCTGGATCCGGTTTACACCTATACCCTGCCTGCACGCCAGGTGGCTAACGGTGTGGTCGACGCCTTTGTTCACACCGTTGAGCAGTACGTGACCTGGCCGGTAAATGCCAAAATTCAGGATCGCTTCGCAGAAGGTATTCTGCTGACGCTGGTCGAAGAAGGCCCGAAAGCGCTGAAAGAGCCAGAAAACTATGACGTGCGTGCCAACGTAATGTGGGCGGCAACTCAGGCCCTTAACGGCCTGATCGGTTCAGGTGTGCCACAGGACTGGGCAACCCATATGCTGGGCCATGAACTGACGGCCATGCACGGTCTGGATCACGCCCAGACGCTGGCGGTGGTTCTGCCTGCATTGTGGAATGAAAAACGTGACACCAAACGCGCCAAACTGCTGCAGTACGCTGAGCGTGTGTGGAATATCACCGAAGGTTCTGACGATGCGCGCATTGATGCTGCTATCGAAGCAACCCGTAACTTCTTTGAAGCGCTGGGCGTCCCAACGCGCCTCTCCGGTTATGGCCTGGATGGCAGTTCCATCCCTGCTCTGCTGGCAAAACTCGAAGAACACGGCATGACTCATCTGGGCGAGCACGGCGACATTACGCTGGACGTGAGCCGTCGCATCTACGAAGCGGCACGCTAAGCGTTTTTGTCATCCCGCCTTTCGTTTTTTGACATTTCGTCCAGACTTAATGCACATACACCATCGGGGGTTCGCCCCCCGATGGATGGCAAATGAAGGAGGAATAATGGCAAACCAAACCGTAATCAGGCTTCAGGATGGCAACGTAATGCCCCAACTGGGGCTCGGCGTATGGAAAGCCGGTAACGACGAGGTCGTCTCCGCCATTCATAAAGCACTGGAAGTCGGCTATCGGTCAATTGATACCGCCGCCGCGTACAAAAATGAGGACGGCGTGGGTAAAGCACTGGCCAGTGCTGGCATGCCCCGCGATGACCTTTTCATTACCACCAAACTGTGGAATGACGATCAGAAACGCCCCCGCGAAGCCTTGCAGGAGAGCCTGGATAAGCTTCAGCTCGATTTCATCGATCTCTACCTCATACATTGGCCGGTTCCGGCCATCGATCATTATGTGGAAGCCTGGGAAGGGATGATTGAGCTACAGCGGCTTGGGCTGGTGAAAAGCATCGGCGTCTGCAATTTCCAGATCCACCACCTGCAACGTCTGATTGACGAAACAGGTGTTGCGCCGGTTATCAACCAGATAGAGCTACACCCGCTGATGCAGCAGCGTCAGTTGCATGCCTGGAATGCGACCCACAAGATCCAGACCGAATCCTGGAGCCCTCTTGCACAGGGTGGCGAAGGCGTTTTCGATCAGAAAATTATTCGCGAGCTGGCGGATAAGTACGGCAAAAGTCCGGCGCAGATTGTCATTCGCTGGCATCTGGACAACGGCCTGGTGGTGATCCCGAAATCGGTCACGCCCGCGCGCATCGCCGAGAACTTCGACGTCTGGGATTTCCGCCTGGACAAAGACGAGCTGGGCGAAATTGCGAAGCTGGATCAGGGTAAGCGGCTAGGACCCGATCCGGATCAGTTTGGTGGGTAAATAGAAAACCCCGGCTTGCCGGGGTTTTTCTTTTACGCTTTACGCTTCACTGGCTTCTTCGCACTGGAATTGCCGTTCGAACGCTGATGCACAATCGGCGTGTGCTTGGTCAGCGCTGGACGCGTATTGCGGTTCTGACGGCGCGCTTCGCGCATTTCGTCCAGCGTCGGAGCTGGCACCAGACAGTCGCGACGCGAACCAATCAGGTGTTTTTTACCCATCTCTTCCAGTGCCTGGCGGATCATCGGCCAGTTAGCCGGATCGTGGTAACGCAGCAGCGCTTTATGCAGACGACGCTGCTTATCCCCTTTCGGCACCACCACGTCTTCACTCTTGTAACCAATCTTACTCAGCGGGTTCTTGCCGGTGTAATACATGGTCGTCGAGTTTGCCAGCGGTGACGGATAGAAGTTCTGCACCTGATCCAGACGGAAGCGACGCTGTTTCAGCCACAGCGCCAGGTTCACCATATCTTCATCACGCGTACCCGGGTGCGCAGAGATGAAGTACGGGATCAGATACTGCTCTTTACCCGCCTGCTTCGAGTAGGTATCGAACAGCTCTTTAAAGCGATCGTAACTCCCCATGCCCGGCTTCATCATTTTGGACAGTGGGCCTTCCTCGGTGTGCTCCGGGGCAATCTTCAGATAACCACCGACGTGGTGCGTTGCCAGCTCTTTGATGTAGCGCGGATCTTCCACGGCAATATCGTAACGCACGCCAGAGGCAATCAGGATCTTCTTGATGCCCTTCAGGTCACGTGCGCGGCGATAGAGGTTGATCGTTGGCTCGTGGTTGGTGTCCATATGCTCACAAATGCTCGGATAGACACAGGAGAGACGACGACAGGTTTGCTCCGCACGCGGCGACTTACAGCGCAGCATGTACATGTTGGCGGTTGGACCGCCAAGATCGGAGATCACGCCAGTAAAGCCAGGGACCGTGTCGCGAATCGCTTCGATCTCGTTGACGATAGAATCTTCAGAGCGGCTCTGAATAATACGGCCTTCGTGCTCGGTAATAGAGCAGAACGAGCAACCGCCGAAGCAGCCGCGCATAATATTGATAGAGAAGCGGATCATCTCATAGGCCGGAATACGGCTTTTACCGTATGCCGGATGGGGTACACGCTTATACGGCAGCGCAAAGACGCTGTCCATCTCTTCGGTTGAGAGTGGGATCGCCGGCGGGTTAACCCAGATATAACGTTCACCGTGTTTTTGCATCAGCGCGCGTGCGCATCCCGGGTTGGTTTCGTGATGCAGAATACGGGAGGCATGAGCGTAAAGTACCTTGTCGCTTTTGACCTTCTCGAAGGACGGCAGCAGCACATAGGTTTTTTCCCACGGTTTAGGACGCGGAGGCTGAACGACAATAGTTTTCGCTTCTGTTTTCTTCGGCTCAACCGGTTTGTTATCTGCACACGGCAGATCTTCGCCGTACGGATGCGGGATCGGGTCAATTTTGCCCGGCATATCAATGATGCGGGAATCCACCCCGCTCCAGCCCGGCAGTGCCTCTTTGACCATAATCGCGGTGTTACGCACGTCGCGGATGTTGCCTACAGGCTCACCCTGCGCCAGACGGTGCGCAACTTCCACCAGCGGACGTTCGCCGTTGCCAAAGATCAGCATGTCGGCTTTGGAATCTACCAGCACCGAACGGCGCACGGTGTCAGACCAGTAATCATAGTGTGCGGTACGGCGCAGGCTCGCCTCAATGCCCCCGAGAATGACGGGCACATCTTTCCAGGCTTCTTTACAGCGCTGAGTGTAGACCAGCGTGGCACGGTCAGGACGTTTACCCGCCACGTTATCGGCGGTGTAGGCGTCGTCATGGCGCAGCTTACGGTCAGCGGTGTAACGGTTGATCATCGAGTCCATGTTGCCAGCGGTGACACCGAAGAACAGGTTTGGCTTACCCAGACGCATAAAGTCGTCTTTGCTGTTCCAGTCAGGCTGAGAAATGATCCCGACACGGAAGCCCTGTGCTTCGAGCATACGGCCACAAATCGCCATGCCAAAGCTTGGGTGGTCAACGTAGGCATCGCCCGTGACCAGAATGATATCGCAGCTATCCCAGCCCAGTAGGTCCATCTCTTCACGGGACATCGGCAGGAACGGAGCCGGCCCAAAACAAGCAGCCCAGTACTGGGGCCAGGAGAAGAGGTCACGATCCGGCTGGATCAGGGAAATTGCGCTCATAATGCTTCCGAAGAAAAAATAAACAAAAGGAGCGGGATTATACGCTGTTACTCCGCCATAAATGAAGAAAAGGATGCACACATAAAACATAAAATCATGGAAGTTGTTAAAATACCGCGCATTGGCAATTTTGGATCATAATATCCACTATATTCTTCCGGTAACCAGCCACCGGAATGTGTTCTGGCACGGAGTTTATTTGTGAAGTTCAATGACTCGTTAAATGTTTCCCAACTGCGGGTGGTGCTCCATCTTTGCGGTTTTTTGGTGCTTCTCTACAGCCTTTCCATGCTGCCTCCAATGGTCATCGCCCTGATAAACAAAGAGCGTAACTTTTTCACGTTTTTAAGCACCTTTTTAACGTTCTTCACTCTCGGCGGCATCGCATGGCGGGCCACACGACACGCCGGAATACAGCTGCGCACCCGCGATGGCTTTGTGATTATTGTTCTGTTCTGGCTCCTGTTTTCATTTATCAGCGCCATGCCAATGTGGCTGGATGATGGGCTGCATCTCTCGTTTGCCGACGCTCTTTTTGAAGGGGTTTCAGGTATCACCACCACGGGCGCAACGGTGATTGGTGACGTCAGTGCCCTGCCGAAATCGTATCTTTACTACCGCGCGCAGCTTAATTTTATTGGTGGCTTAGGGGTTATCGTTCTGGCCGTGGCGGTACTGCCCTTACTGGGGATCGGTGGCATGAAACTGTATCAGTCAGAAATGCCAGGCCCGTTTAAAGAGGAGCGACTCACACCGAGGCTTGCCGATACCGCCCGTACGCTGTGGGTCACCTATCTCATTCTTGGCATTGCCTGTACGCTGGCCTACTGGCTGGCAGGCATGCCCTTCTTCGATGCGCTCTGTCACGGGCTTTCAACCGTCTCTCTGGGCGGTTTTTCGACCCGCAGCGAGAGCATCGGTTTTTATGACAGCAATGCGATTGAAGTTGTCGCTGGCCTGTTTTCACTGCTCTCCGCATTCAACTTTACCCTGTGGTATGTCGTGATTACCAGGCGCACATTCAAACCGATTCGCCGCAGCCCTGAGGTTAAATTCTTTCTGGCAGCCGCTACGGTTATCATCGCGATCACGGCCTGGCAGGTCTGGCATGCGGGGATGTACAACGCCACCGATAGCCTGGTTCACGCCTTCTTTCTGGCCAGCTCAATGATGACGGATAACGGCCTGTCCACGGCCGATTATGCAAAATGGCCCGCTCACACCATCTTCCTGTTGTTGAGTGCCAGCTTTTTTGGCGGCTGCGTTGGTTCAACCTGCGGCGGGATCAAAGCCCTGCGCTTCCTCATCATGTTCAAACAGAGTGTTCAGGAGCTGAACCAGCTGGCACATCCCAGAGCATTGTTGAGCATCAAAGTGGGCAAAAGCGTGGTGAATGAACGCGTTCTGCGCTCGGTGTGGAGCTTCTTCTTTCTCTACGTGATGATCACGGGTCTTTTCGTCTGGATGCTGAACCTGATGGGGTACGATCTGTTTACCTCATTTGCAACCGTGGCGGCCTGCATCAACAATATGGGGCTGGGATTCGGGGAAACGGCATCGACGTTCGGCACGCTAAAAGAAGAGGCCAAGTTGCTGATGTGCGCGGCAATGATTCTGGGTCGACTGGAAATTTACCCGGTACTGATCCTTTGCTCACGTTTCTTCTGGCGGGCATAAGCCATTCCCGGCAAGCCGGGAATGTCACAGGTTACGGCGCGGGGTTCACCAGCATTTGTCCTACGGACCCCCTGTCCATCATCTCCAGCGTCTGGCTGTGGAACAGGAACGGGAAGTGCGGCCACGAAGGCTGGCCATAGTAGACGAGCAGCTCGACCTGTCCATCCACCCAGACGGTATCTTTCCAGCCACGGTCTTCCGGGAAGGGCATCGCACCGTTAACGTTGCGAATAAGGAAGCTTACCCCTTCAATGTGGAACGACTGCGGCATGTCCGAGCGTACCGTCCAGCGCTCCCAGGTTCCCTGCTGTGCGGTGATATCAATGCGCTTGACGTCCCACAACGCACCGTTAATGCCCGGATCATCACCCAGGTGGATCTCACGGCTACGTACCGGCGAACCGCTCATGATCTCCTGCGGCAGCAAGCGCATTGGCAGGCTATCGGTCACCAGTGGCAACAGGCCCGTTGGTCGCAGGGTCAGCACCAGCGTGGAGACCAGAATGCTCGACGGCTCAAAGAAACCACGAATACGGTCAACGATGCTCGCCGCTTCACCGCAGGTGATCGACACTTCATCCCCGTTGGTCATATCAATGAGAATTTCACGGCGTTCACCTGGCGCGAGCGCAAGCTGTTTGACGGAAACCGGCGCAGGTAAAAAGCCCTGATCACCTGCAACCACGTGCAGTGCCCGGCCATCGCTCATCTGCAGCTGATAGCGACGCGAGTTAGAAGCGTTAAGCAGACGCAGGCGCACCCAGCCGCGCGAGACGTCGACATACGGGCTTTGCGCGCCGTTAACCAGCAGCGTGTCGCCGACAAAGCCACCGCTGCCCGGCTCACTGTATTCCGGCGTACCGAAGTTATCCAGACGTTTGTCCTGGATAATGACCGGGAAGTCATCCACACCATAGTGGTTCGGGAGCGGCAGGGATTTGCTGACGTCGTCTTCCACCAGCCACATCCCGGCCAGGCCGTTGTAAACCTGCTGAGCGGTGCGGTTAGGCGTGTTGGCGTGGTACCACAGGGTGGACGCGCCCTGACGAATAGGCAGCACGGGGGCCCAGTCGGCGTTTGGCGACATCATGCGAGCAGCACCACCAATCAACGGCCCTGGTACCTGCAACCCGCTGATGGTCATGGCGACATTTTCGGACGTACGGTTACTGTAGATCAGCTTAACGTCATCGCCATTCCACACGCGAATGGTTGGCCCAAGATAGCGCCCGTTAATCCCCCAGACAGACGCTCGCGTTCCCTGAGTAAATGACCAGTGGCCGCGCTGTAGCGTCAGGAAAAGCGGCTGCCCGCGACGGGATTCAATTAACGGCGGAATGGGCAGCGGCTGTTGCTGCCCGGCGGCGTTGGCTGTCAGCGGTATTGCGCCTGCACAAAGGGCGATCCCCGAAGCCTGAATAAACTGACGCCGACTGAGTGACATATAAGCTCCATCTGAAACGACTAACAACGCGGGAGTTCGTTTTCCCTTTTAACGCCGGTTTATACCTTACCGGCGGCTTCTCTCTCTGCGACTTCTTTGTCGAGCAATGCAATATGTTGAGCCATCAGTTCACGGCAGTGTGCTGCCAGCTCGCGTACCTGATCTTTACCGTATTTACTGGTATCCACCGGCGGCAGCATTTCGACAATCACCAGCCCGTTATTCAGGCGGTTAAGATTAATCTTATTAGAAGTATTAGAAACACACACTGGAATAATTGGAACGCCTGCCGCAATTGCTGCATGAAACGCACCCGTTTTGAATGGCAGCAAGCCACGGCCACGGCTACGCGTCCCTTCCGGGAACATCCAGATAGAAATTTTGCGCTTTTTAAAGTGATTCACCACTTCCGCAATGGTGCTGTGTGCTTTTGCACGGTTGTTGCGGTCGATAAGCAGGTTACCGGTAAGCCAGTACAGCTGGCCAAAAAACGGGATCCACAGCAGGCTCTTTTTCCCCACGGTCACCGTCGGTGGCAGAACGATGTTTGCGGCTGTCACCATATCGTAGTTGTTCTGATGGTTAGCGATATAGATGGCGTTACCAAACTGCTCTGCGCCTTCAGGAATACGTTTTTCAACCTTCAGGCCAAATAACGGTGCAAGACGGCCAAACATGTGGCCAAAAGTGGCGACATGCTTCGGATTACGCGGGCTGAACAGGCAATAAATGCAGCCGAAAACACAGACCAGAATGCAATAGATAACGGTAAGAATAAGACGAACAATGTATAGCATAGCGACCTCTGAAGCCCCAACAGCTGACAATTATACTTCACCTGTGGCCAGGTAAGGACTTTATTACGAGCGCGTATTGTTAATCGCAACGCATGAATTAACAACGTTTTTGCGGGAAATTTTACTGAAATACCCCCTCCGGGAAAGAGGGGGTCAGAGCCAGATTACTCTTCGCTGTCGCCCGCGTGGCTTCGCGCAGGAGAGTCAATCTCCACGCGGTCGATGCGCTGCAGGCCGCGCATCAGTGAGCCACGGCGACCGCGCTCACCCACCACTTTCTGCAACTCTTCCGGACGAAGTTTGATTTTACGCTTGCCCACGTGGATGGTCAGCGTACTCTGCGGCGGCAGAATAAAGAGGTGCGCCAGGCCATCTTCGCCTTTTGCCGCTTCCGCCGACGGGATATTGATGATCTTGTTGCCCTTCCCTTTCGACAGTTCCGGCAGGTCGCTGACCGGGAACATCAGCATTCGCCCGGCGGTGGTGATCGCCAGCAGCATGTCGCTCTCGTTCTCAATCACCAGCGGCGTCATGACGTGCGCGTTATCCGGCAGGCTAATCAGCGCCTTACCGGCACGGTTGCGCGACACGAGATCGTTAAAGGTACAGATAAAGCCATAACCCGCGTCGGAGGCCAGCAGCAGTTTCTGCTCATCGGCTTCCATCAGCATATGGTCAACCGTCGCCCCCGGCGGTAGCGTCAGCTTGCCGGTCAGCGGTTCCCCCTGTCCACGCGCGGAAGGCAGCGTGATGGGGTCAATGGCGTAGCTGCGGCCCGTGGAATCGATAAATGCCACCGGCTGGTTGCTTTTCCCTTTCACTGCCGCTTTGAAGCTGTCGCCCGCTTTGTAGCTCAGCCCAGGCGCGTCGATATCATGCCCTTTGGCACTGCGCACCCAGCCGCTCTGGGACAGCACAATCGTCACCGGCTCTGACGGCTGCATGTCGTGCTCGTTCATCGCCTTCGCTTCTTCGCGCTCGTGCAGCGGAGAACGACGGTCATCGCCAAAGGCATCGGCATCGGCCTGCAGCTCTTTCTTCAGCAGGTTGTTCATCTTGCGTTCGGACGCCAGGATCGCCTGCAGCTGATCGCGCTCTTTTTCCAGGTCGTTCTGCTCACCGCGGATCTTCATCTCTTCCAGTTTGGCGAGATGGCGCAGTTTCAGCTCGAGGATCGCTTCGGCCTGGGTTTCACTAATGCCAAAACGCGACATCAGCGCGGGTTTCGGTTCGTCCTCGGTACGGATGATCTCGATCACTTCATCAATATTGAGGAACGCCACCAGCAAACCTTCAAGGATATGCAGGCGCTTAAGCACTTTTTCCAGACGATGGTTCAGACGACGGCGCACCGTATCGCGGCGGAAGGTCAGCCACTCGGAGAGGATCTCCAGCAAGTTTTTCACCGCCGGGCGACCGTCCAGGCCAATCATGTTCAGGTTGATGCGGTAGCTTTTTTCCAGATCGGTCGTCGCGAACAGGTGGTTCATCACCTGCTCCATGTCGACGCGGTTGGAGCGCGGCACGATCACCAGACGGGTCGGGTTCTCGTGGTCAGATTCATCGCGCAGGTCGTCCACCATCGGCAGCTTTTTATTGCGCATCTGAGCCGCGATTTGCTCCAGCACTTTCGCACCGGAAACCTGATGCGGCAGCGCGGTGATCACCACCGCACCGTCCTCTTTGGTCCACACCGCGCGCATACGCACGGAGCCACGACCGTTCTGGTAGATTTTGCGGATTTCCGCGCGCGAAGTGATGATTTCGGCTTCGGTTGGGTAGTCCGGCCCCTGAACGATATCCAGCAGCTCATCCAGCGAGGTTTTCGGCTGTTCAATCAGGGTGATGGCGGCTTTCGCCACTTCACGCAGGTTGTGCGGCGGGATGTCCGTCGCCATACCAACCGCAATACCGGTGGTCCCGTTCAGCAGGATGTTCGGCAGACGCGCAGGCAGCATTTTCGGCTCCTGCATCGTACCGTCGAAGTTTGGCACCCAGTCGACGGTTCCCTGACCCAGCTCACCCAGCAGCACTTCAGCATATTTAGACAGACGGGATTCGGTATAACGCATCGCCGCGAAGGATTTCGGATCATCCGGCGCACCCCAGTTCCCCTGCCCGTCGACCAGCGGGTAACGGTAAGAGAACGGCTGAGCCATCAGTACCATCGCTTCGTAGCAAGCGCTATCACCGTGCGGATGGTATTTACCCAGCACGTCACCGACGGTACGGGCGGATTTCTTGAACTTGGCGCTGGCGCTCAGCCCCAGCTCAGACATCGCATAGACGATGCGACGCTGGACGGGCTTCAGGCCATCACCGATAAACGGCAACGCCCTGTCCATGATGACGTACATGGAGTAGTTCAGGTAGGCGTTTTCCGTGAATTCATGTAGCGCGAGGCGCTCTGCCATATCGCTCATTACGTGTGATTCCTCAACTCAGAAACCGATGGGTTTCAGGCAATATTGCCGCAGATACTACCCTATCTGCCGTGTTGAGTCACAAAGAAAAAGGGCCGCTTAAGCGGCCCTTTCTGGTGCATAGCAGATACGCATTACCGATATTTAATTTATTAGCGTTTCTTTTTACGTTTAAATAATCAGCAGCGTTTACTGCTTAATGTGATAAATAGCAGGTTAATTATTTGGCCTTATCGTTACGCTTTTCCATGATGAAAAACCTCATTCAGGGAAAATAGATGAGCCATCTTATTTATTTAACGCTTGAGGGTGAGATTCAGGGAAAAATTTCTGCTGGCTGTGGTTCGCAAGCCTCCATCGGCAACCGCTATCAACTGGGGCGTGAAGACGAAATTCAGGTCTTCAGCCTGACGCAGGTGGAAAGCGGCTCGCCGGGTGGCATTCACCACCATGGGCTGAATTTTTGCAAACTCCTGGATAAAAGCTCTCCGTTACTTTGCAATGCCATTAATAATAATGAACGCCTGAAGATGACGTTTGATATTTACCGAACAAATAGATATGGGCGACTGGAGAAATATTATCTTATCGAACTTCGTGGCGCGACGATGCAGTCCATTCATCAGCAATACAGGGGAGATAATTTACATTACGAATATATTTCGGTGAATTACGATTATATCCTGTGTCGCCATCTGATAGCCGGTACCGAGTTTGACTACCTGCTGACGCCGGAAAATTACGGCCGTCTTTTTCCGGTAGTGCAGAAAATGCGGCTTCCGCCAGAGCCACCGGAGCGTAAGGTGACGCTGGTGCTGGGCGTGTTCTTCGACGGCACGGGCAATAACGCGGTAAACACGCAAAGCATGCTCGAGACGCTTCAGGCGCAGCACTATGATATCGATAACCTGGACGCGGAAAGCATTCTTGCCAGAAATGCGTCAGAGAAGATGGGGGTTAACGGCATTGGGGCAGGCAGCTATCTGGGGTACTACACGAATATCTACTGGCTGAATGAGTTGTATGAGCAAAATTTCCACCAGAAGGCTGCTACATTCAGGGTTTTGTCTATGTTGAAGGAATAGGCACTCGGGCAGGTGAACCCGATGACCCGATAGGACTGGGGCTGGGAACCGCAGAGACGGGGATTATTGCTAAAACCGACGACGCGGTTAAGCAACTGGCTAAAGTGATAGATGCCACCTTAACGTTGCTGAAAGGGAAGTTTGTCGTCGAGAATCTGCTGTTTGATATCTTTGGCTTCAGCCGGGGCGCAGCCGCAGCCCGTCACTTTGCTAATCGTGTACAGACTGAAGACATGGCAATTACTAAGGCCATATTGAAAGGAATGGCCGAGTACAGCTATCGTGGAAAACCTGCAGGTCATACCCGTTTTCTCGGCATTATGGACACCGTGGCCGCAGTCGGCACGGTAGCGAACGGTCTGGATCCACACAGCGCCGATACAGGCAGCGTCAATATCGCTCTGCGTCCCGGCGTGGCGCAGAAGGTGTTTCACATCACCGCCGGACATGAATGCCGCTATAACTTCGCCCTCAACAGCGTCGTTCCCGCCTGGCCGGAGCTGGAACTTCCCGGCGCGCATTCTGATATCGGCGGTGGCTATCTGCCGCAGCTTCGCGAGGATCTCTTTCTGACCCGCCCGCAGGTTGAAACGCTGCCATACAATCACCCCAGGGCACAGTCCCGCGTCTACCATCAAGCCATAGCGCAGCTAGAGAGGCTGGAGCACTCACCGGCCATCATGCCCATAGCACATTCTCATACCATCACGCCCGAAGTCTGGGAAGACGATTTTGCCCCTGCCGACCGCTACAGCCAGCCGCAAAAGCGCACTTATGCAGCCCTGACGCTACGCCATCGCATTGTGAGATATGACTGGTCGAAGGTGGTCTTGCGGGTCATGGTCGATGCGGCGACAGAAGCGGGTGCAGCGTTTAAGGATGTAGAGACGATGAGTAAACATCGCATCCCTGATGAATTAAAACCGTTTTGTGTACATGCCCGGGAGATGGGGAAAGCGGTTCGTCGGCATGCAACGGCATCCGGTTTTACACCTGAAGAGGTGGACATAATAGCGAGAAACTATATCCACTGCTCTGCACACTGGAACGCAGTGGAACTTAAGCAGACCGGGGAATTACAGGGTGGCGTATCGGCCTCCGAAACGGTCGGCTTTGTGAACAGGCCAGACACAAACTGGAAGAGAACGATTTACAATATGGATGGAAAAAAACGATGAAAATACACAACATAGTTGCACTTGCCCTACTCCTGACGACGGCTGCTTGCAGCCCACAAAAAAAATACCCTTTGCAGTCAAAGCAGGCCGCCAGCGGCGACTGGACGCTTCCCTATGGGGAATGGAGCTTTACCTTTGTCACCCCCAGAGATTTGATGGCTGATACCAGTCATGTGCGGATAATCGATACGGATGGTTATCTTTATACCTTCTACATGCTTGATCCAACGTTCCAGAGCCCGGATTCCATCAACAATTGGGCTTCAGACATTCGTGGCCCCAGCGTCAATTTCAACAAAGTCAAAAAACCGCCGCAATACATCGTCTTCTGCTGGGATTCTTATGCCGATCAAAAAACCTATGAAACCCGCGCCGTATTCGGGCCGGAAACCTGGCAAAGAATGAAAACGCCTGCCGACCATACTCGTCCCTCCGGTGCCCCTGTCTGGTACAGCAGAATGGTGTTTGGCCTGTCCCCCGGTGGCAAAGTCAAAGTCTGGTTTTCAGACGTCGCCGGACGCCCCAGCCTCCCGGTTAAACCCAGAAGCCTGATCACCCTATCCGGCAACGATCTCACCCTCTGCAAAGCCTTCAATACCCCTGTCGAAAACTATGTACAGTCTATTGAAGAGATCAGCAAAGGCAGAACCTACCCCTACGGGAACTGGGATTAACAGGGATGAAATAATGAAGATAAATAAACACGTTATTCTCGCAGTGATGTTCGCCATCACCGGCTGCACGACGCAAAAATCATACCCTTTGCAGTCAAAGCAGGCCGCCAGCGGCGACTGGACGCTTCCCTATGGGGAATGGAGCTTTACCTTTGTTACCCCCAGGGATTTGCTGGCTGATATCAATCACGCGCGGGTAATCGATACGGACGGTTATCTCTATACCTTTAACACGCTTGATCCAACGTCCCAGAGCCATGAATCGATCGATAAATGGGCTTCGGCCGTGCATGGTCCCGGCACCTATGTATTCAACAAAGTCAAAAAACCGCCGCAGTACATCGTCTTCTGCTGGGATTCCTATGCCGATCAAAAAACCTATGAAACCCGCGCCGTATTCGGGCCGGAAACCTGGCAAAGAATGAAAACGCCTGCCGACCATACTCGTCCCTCCGGTGCCCCTGTCTGGTACAGCAGAATGGTGTTTGGCCTGTCCCCCGGTGGCAAAGTCAAAGTCTGGTTTTCAGACGTCGCCGGACGCCCCAGCCTCCCGGTTAAACCCAGAAGCCTGATCACCCTATCCGGCAACGATCTGGATCTCTGCAAAGCCTTCAATACCCCTGTCGAAGATTACATTCAGTCCATTGAAGAGATCAGCAAAGGCAGAACCTACCCCTACGGGAACTGGGATTAACAGGGATGAAATAATGAAGATAAATAAACACGTTATTCTCGCAGTGATGTTCGCCATCACCGGCTGCACGACGCAAAAATCATACCCTTTGCAGTCAAAGCAGGCCGCCAGCGGCGACTGGACGCTTCCCTATGGGGAATGGGATTTTTCCTTTATCACCCCCAAGGATTTGCTGGCTGATGTCAATCACGCGCGGGTCATCGATACGGATGGCTATCTCTATACTTTTAACACGCTTGATCAGACGTCTCCCGATCCTGGTTCCGTTGATAAATGGACAGATGTTACCTTTGGCGGCAGAGCCCATTTCAACAAAGTCAAAAAACCGCCGCAGTACATCGTCTTCTGCTGGGATTCCTATGCCGATCAAAAAACCTATGAAACCAGTGCCATATTCGGGCCGGAAACCTGGCAAAGAATGAAAACGCCTGCCGACCATACTCGTCCCTCCGGTGCTCCTGTCTGGTACAACAGAATGGTCTTTGGCCTGTCCCCCGGTGGCAAAGTCAAAATCTGGTTTTCAGATGTTGCCGGACGCCCCAGTATTCCGATTAAACCCAGAAAACTGGTTACCCGATCCGGCAAAGATCTCACCCTCTGCAAAGCCTTCAATACCCCTGTCGAAGATTACATTCAGTCCATTGAAGAGATCAGCAAAGGCAGAACCTACCCCTACGGGAACTGGGATTAACAGACAAAAAAATGCCGCACGTTGACCGGGCGGCATTATTTCAAGTCAGTCAGGCGTTACTGGTTAAGCCTGATAACCTGCTTCACGTCGATTTCAAACTCGTTCCACCCTTTATCAACCTTACCCTGGATTTCAACTTTATCCTGCGGGGTAACGGTCACGCCGTTCCAGCGCTTGTGGTCAATCTCCACATTTACCGTACCGGTCTCATCGCGGAACATATAGCGGTCATCGGACAGGCGCTCGGTGATGTTCCCGCGCAGTTTCACCCAGCTGTCGTCCTGCATCTCTTTCACTTTTACGGCTGTAGTGAGATTGGCGTTATTATCGACAAACCCGCCCTGTTGGGTTTGGGTTTGCGTCTGGGCAGGTGTGGCTGAGGGGCCGTTAAATCCACCCTGAGCAGCAAAAACGGGGGCTGTGGTCATCATCATGATGGCGGTAATCGCAGCGAATTTTTTCATCTTAATCTCTCCCTTTAATATCGTTTCGCAGTGCATTAAACCGGGTAATACTTAACAACTTCTTAAGGGAAAAATTTATTTATTATTGCTGTACAGCAAGCTACTGCAGAGGGTTTACTGACGTTATCAAGGAGGGCGTTATGCGCATTTTACTGGTAGAAGACGACAAGTTAATTGGCGATGGCATCAAAGCGGGCCTAAGCAAAATGGGGTTTAGCGTGGACTGGTTTACCGACGGGAAAACCGGGCAAACCGCGCTGTATACCGCCCCCTATGATGCCGTGGTGCTTGACCTGACGCTACCGGAAATTGACGGTCTGGAGATCCTGCGCGCCTGGCGCGAAAGCGGACGCAGTGAGCCAATACTGGTGCTGACCGCGCGGGATGCACTTAACCAGCGCGTCGAAGGTTTGCGTCTGGGGGCGGATGATTACCTGTGTAAGCCATTCGCCCTGATTGAAGTGGCGGCTCGCCTTGAAGCACTGGTGCGCCGTAGCCACGGCCAGACGCGCAATGAACTTCGTCACGGCAAGGTGACGCTCGATCCGGCAAGCCTCGTTGCGAAACTTGAAGGTGAAACGCTGGCTCTCAAACCCAAAGAGTTTGCCCTGCTGGAGTTGCTGATGCGCAATGCAGGCCGCGTGCTGCCGCGCAAGCTGATCGAGGAAAAACTCTACACCTGGGATGATGACGTCTCCAGTAATACCGTGGAAGTCCATGTGCATCATCTGCGCCGTAAGCTTGGCAGTGAATTTATCCGCACCGTTCACGGCATCGGTTATACCCTGGGTGACGCATGAAACTGACCCAACGCCTGAGCCTGAAGCTGCGCCTGACGCTGCTTTTTTTGGTGTTGTCCCTGGCCGCGTGGTTCGCCGCAAGCATCGTTGCCTGGCACCAGACCACCCGCAAGCTCGATAAGCTGTTTGATACCCAGCAGATGTTGTTTGCCAAACGGCTGCTGGCGATGGATCTGAACGAGATCCAGGCTCCCAAACGGATGTCCGACATCCCCAAAAAAGTGAAACATGGTCGTCTGGACGATGACGCGCTGGCCTTCGCCATCTACACCCCCGACGGAAAAATGGTGTTAAACGACGGTGAAAACGGGCGCGACATTCTGTATCACTATCGCCGTGACGGTTTTGACAACGGGCAGCTTAAAGACGACAAGGATGAATGGCGTTTTTTATGGCTTACCTCACCTGACGGGAAATATCGCGTGGTGGTCGGCCAGGAGTGGGAATACCGCCAGGAGATGGCGCTGGATATCGTCAGCTCACAGCTCACGCCGTGGCTGGTGGCACTGCCCGTGATGTTGCTGTTGCTTATCGTCCTGCTCAACCGGGAGCTGCAGCCGCTGAAAAAGCTGGCGAAGACCCTGCGCTCGCGCTCACCGGATGCCACCGACACGCTCTCAACGCAAGGTGTTCCCGCAGAAGTACACCCCCTGCTTGACTCGCTGAACCATCTGTTTACGCGCACCCAGGAGATGATGACCCGTGAACGGCAATTCACTTCGGATGCCGCCCACGAACTGCGCAGCCCGCTGGCTGCGTTGAAGGTGCAAACCGACGTGGCGCAACTGTCGCGGGATGATCCGCAGGCGCAGGAAAAAGCGCTGACCCAACTGCACGCAGGTATCGACCGGGCATCCCGGCTGGTGGATCAGCTCCTGACGCTCTCACGCCTGGACTCGCTGGATAATCTGGACGACGTCGAACCGATTGTGATGGCCGATTTACTGCAGTCGGCGGTGATGGATATCTGGTACCCGGCGCAGCAGGCAGGCATTGATATCCGCCTGAATATCAACGCCCCGCAGGTTAAACATACGGGTCAACAGCTGCTATTGAGCCTGCTGGTCCGTAACCTGCTGGATAACGCCGTGCGTTACAGCCCGCGCGGTAGCGTGGTCAATGTGACGCTGGACACCCACAGCTTTACCGTGTGTGACAACGGCCCGGGGATTTCTCCCACGGTACTGGCACGTCTCGGCGAGCGCTTTTATCGCCCGCCAGGACAGGAGGCGACCGGCAGCGGGCTGGGGCTCTCTATTGTCAGGCGTATTGCTGCCCTGCACGGTATGCGCGTCTCACTGGAGAATGCCGATGGCGGTGGATTCAACGTGAAAATTAGCTGGTAATCCATTATTGCGTTTAAAGCAAAAGACTTTACACATTTTGCTCATTCTGCCGCGTTACCATCGCGCGTAGACTTATCGTCAAACGCTGTACACTGAGGACGAAAAATGAGCAACATTCTGATTATCAATGGCGCGAAAGAATTCGCGCACTCGAAAGGCCAACTGAATGACACCCTGACCGAGGTCGCGGACGGCTTCCTGCGCGACGCCGGGCATGATGTTAAGGTTGTGCGCGCCGACAGCGATTACGACATTAACGCGGAAGTGCAGAACTTCCTGTGGGCTGACGTGGTTATCTGGCAGATGCCAGGCTGGTGGATGGGCGCACCGTGGACGGTGAAAAAATACATGGACGATGTGTTCACCGAGGGCCACGGCTCGCTGTATGCCAGCGACGGCCGCACACGATCTGACGTCACCAAAAAATACGGTTCTGGTGGCCTGATCCAGGGCAAAAAATACATGCTGTCTCTGACCTGGAATGCCCCAATGGAAGCGTTCACGGAGAAAGAGCAGTTCTTTGAAGGCGTGGGCGTAGACGGCGCGTATCTGCCATTCCACAAGGCCAACCAGTTCCTGGGGATGGACTCGCTGCCAACCTTTATCGTCAACGACGTAATTAAAATGCCGGATGTCCCGCGCTATATAGCAGAATATCGCAAGCATCTTGCGAAAATTTTTGCTTAACTGGTAGCCTGGAATTAAAGGAGTAGTTAACCATGCTTACTGTTATCGCAGAAATTCGTACTCGTCCAGGTCAACATCACCGCCAGGCGGTGCTGGATCAGTTCGTGAAGATCATCCCGACCGTACTGAAAGAAGAAGGCTGCCACGGCTATGCGCCGATGGTCGACGCCACCACCAATGCAAGCTTCCAGGCCACCGCGCCGGACTCGATCATGATGATTGAACACTGGGAAACCGTGGCGCATCTTGAGGCGCATCTGCAGACCGCGCACATGAAAGCGTGGAGCGAAGCAGTGAAAGGTGACGTGCTGGACACCCATATCCGCATCCTGGAGCAAGGGGTTTAGTTTTGTGGTCACTGCCGGGTAAGCGCCAGCACCGCCCGGCATCTCATCAAGCGCGCTTTTTCCCCGGATTTAACCCACGATGAAATTCGTTGATGCGCTTCATCGACTTAATGGTGCGCTGCGGCTCCGTAGAGGCGACGGACAAAATCATCATCTCCAGACACAGCAACACCGTGCCGTGTAACGGGATCTTACCCTTCTCCCCCCCTCGCGGGACGTGGATCACCACGCTGGCCTCTTTGCTGAAACGAGAATCGAGAGCGTTGGTCAGTAAAATGGCGGGAATGCCCAGCCGCTTTGCTTCGCGCAGGGTCGTCTGCCCTTCCCGATGGGCAGATTTTTGCGCCATCATTACCAGCACATCACCACGCTGGAGGGCAATCAGCTGTTCGGCAAGACCAATCCCGGTGCGGTTGAGCGGCGTCGCGGGCAAACCAATGCGTCTGAACAGCCGGGCAGTATACTCGGCCAGAATACCGGATGCGCCAATACCAAAAATGGCGACCTGCTTCGCCTGTGCCAGCAGCGACACCGCCTGGGCCATCGCATAGCGGTTGTGCGGTTCGGACAACACCTCGCAGGTGTGCTGATGCCCCTCCAGCACGAAATCAATGCTCGCATTGACGTCGCTGGCGAGCGTATTCACCGTGGTGGACATCTTTTCGCTGGAGGTAACGACCGGGCCGAACCACTGCTCCAGCGTCTGTTTCAGATCGCGTAGCCCGGCAAAGCCCAGCGCCTGAATCGCACGCACAACCGTGGCATCGGAGGTTTTCAGCAGGGCGGCAATCTCCATTGCCGTCTGCTCCATCACCGCTTCCCGGTTCTCATTGATATAACGCGCCACCTGCAGCAGACGCGGCGTCAGCTGGTGCCCTCGCGAGCGGAAGCGGTCGCCGTAGACATCCACCCGCGCTTTGTCTTTACGGATCACTGTGACACCTCCGGCAGCGGACGCCCGGCAATGTGCGACTGCACCTGCGCGGCCATCAGTCCTAAGGAGGCGAACGAGTTCGAAATGGCCTCTTCACGGGAGATCAGCACGTAATGCCCGGTTCGGCAGGCTTTGAGGAACTGACACCAGCCCGGCATCACCGAATCCATCGCCGCCAGCTCGTCCTGCGGTTTGCCACCGGTATCCCCGCGCCAGGTGGCAAAGACAACATCGGCATCCAGCTCCGGCAGACGCTCGGCGCTGACGTCGATACGTCCGCCGTCGGGGATGTTTTCAATCAGCGGTGGGAAGGTGAACCCCGCGTCGCGCAGCACGCGTCCCAGCGAGTGGTAGCTGTGCATGGCGGTGATTTTGCCCTGATTCGCCTGAATCACCGACACGGATATTTTTCGGGTGTCGATAGTCGCCCTGAGCGCCTTGATTTGTTCCTGATAGCGCCGCTCCAGGATCGCCAGCCGCGCCTGTGTACCGGTGAGCTGTGCCAGCTTGCGGTAGATCTCCGGCGCGCCACCGTCAAGGTGATCAATACTCACCGTCGGGGCGATTTTCTCCAGTTGCCCGACGGGGGTATTACGGGTCGGCTCGGTAATGATCAGATCCGGCTTCGCGGCCGCAATGGCTTCAATATCGATATCCGCAGTACCAATAAATTTAATGTCGGAATTATCGAAATCAACGCCCGTCAGCATTCCGCTGGAACGCAGAAAATGGCTGCCGTCCGGTCGGGTACGTCCGTGGCTGGCGACGGGGGGTACCCCAAGCTCAATCAGGGGAATGGTGATATCCAGGTCATGTAGCGAGACGATCCGTTTCGGATGAACCGGCACAACGACCTTGCGCCCCAGATCGTCGGTAAACGTCTGCGTCGGCTCCGCCGCATTTACCGCAAACCCCGCCAGCAACAGTATCGAAAAAAGTACACGCATCATATTCCCCTAAAATCTGTCCCGACGCTGCCAGAGCAGCAGCAGGAAAAATGGTCCGCCAGTCAATGAAATCACAATCCCCGCGGGCAGTTGCAGCGGTAAAAATGCCAGACGCCCGATGTTATCGGCCAGCAGCACCAGCAGCGCACCCAGCACTGCACTTCCCGCCAGTAGCGCGGTTTGTCCGCCACGTAGCAGCAGGCGCGCCATATGCGGCGCAATAAGCCCGACAAAACCAATGCTACCCACGCAGGAGACGCAGGCCGCCGTCAGTATCACCGGGGCAAACACGCGCAGCAGCGCTAACCGTGAAGCACGCACGCCAAGCCCGGTTGCGGTCTGATTGCCAAGCAACGCCACATCAGCAGCGCGGGCGGTAAACAGCAGCAGAGCACACGCGGGTAATGCCCAAACCACCGTAATACTGACCAGCGTCCAGTTTGCTGCATGCAGACTCCCCGCCAGCCACAGCATCGCCGTCTGCACGTCGCGCACGTCGGCGGTGGTCATAAAGACCCCCATTGCCGCAGCAAATGCCCATGAAACGCCGATACCGATCAGGATAAATCGCGGGCGCGAGATGTCGCGCGCCAGTGCCACCACCAGCAGCGCAGTCAGCAGACCACCGGCCATACCAACCAGCGGACGCCAGAACAGGCTCAACGCCGGAAACTGAAAAATCAGCAGCAGTACCGCCGCACTACAGCCCTCTTTCACGCCGATAAGACCTGGGTCAGCCAGGCCATTGCGGGTGATAGACTGCATGGCCGCCCCCGCCATACCCAGCATTGCCCCACATAACACCGCCATCAGCAGACGCGGCAGTCGGATATCCATCACGATGTAGCGCGCATCCGCTTCCAGGCTTTGCGGAGAAAACAGCGCGCGCCCGATGGCAGAAGCGGGAATGGCAAGCGAACCGTGCGTCAGGCCAAAACTCAGCAACAACACGCTTACCAGCGTGAACAGCGCCAGACACCGTAGCGCCTTCGGGCGAATCAGCGTTGAAAAAGGGCCGATGCGCCACGCACGTAATCCTGCCCGGTTCATTTGAACATCCTCGAAGCCATAAAGATAAAGACGGGAGCACCGACCAGAGCGGTCATGACGCCGGTTGCCAGCTCATACGGCGTGAACAAAGTGCGGGCAGCGATATCTGCCAGCAGCAAAACCAGCGCTCCACACAGGGCCGACAGGGGCACCATTACGCGTAAATCCACCGACACCAGACGGCGGATCAACTGCGGTACTACAAGGCCGATAAAGCCAATCGGCCCGGCAATGGAGACGGCAGCCCCGCAGAGCAGTGCAATTGCCAGCAGAGCGAAAAGGCGGGTCTTCAACAACGATACGCCAAGCCCCTGCGCCATCCTGTCGCCTAACGCCAGCATGTTGAGTGATGGTGACAACCAGAGAGCCAACCCAAAACCGGCGGTGGCAGCCCAGGTTGCACTGAGGATCGTCTCTGCCTTTATTCCGGCAACATCGCCCGCCAGCCAGGTACGCATGGCAAGCAGCGTCTGTTCATCCAGAATCAGAACCGTGGCGGTAATCGACGAGGCAAATGCCGACATCGCCACGCCGCACAGCGTGACTTTCATCGGCGTGAGCCCGGTACGCCCGGCGGAGGAGAACACCAGTACCAACAGAAACAGCGTGGCGGCCCCGGCAGCGGCAATCAACGGGCGACCAGACGGTAACGCCAGCCCGAGCGCGCTGGTCAGCACCACTGCCAGCGCCGCGCCCGCATTCAGCCCCAGAATATGCGGCTCACCCAGCGGGTTGCGGATCACGGATTGCAGTAATACACCCGCCACGCCAAGCGCTGCCCCCGTCGTCAGGGCGGCCCAAAACCGTATCAGACGCAGCCTGATGATGACGTTATGGTCGAAATTACGCGGGTCGAAATCGAGAAATGCCTGTACCACTGTCTGTGGAGTAATAAAGCGCACGCCAATACCCAGATGCGCAATCGTCCCCATCAGCAGCAACAGAGCGAAAAGTACAAAAGCCAGAGAGATGCGCATCATGGTTTGTCGGCAACCTGGCGAAACGGCATAAAGAACGGTTTGCCGGTCAACGGATTAAGCGACATATGTACGTCGACGTCGAATACGGTTTTGATTAGCTCCGGTGTGCAAACATCCCCCTCGTGAAGCACGCCCTGCACTTTTCCCTGGCGTAAAAAGACCAGTGAATCACCGTAGTTCACGGCGAAGTTGAGATCGTGCAGTACCACCACGACGGTGCGCCCATGCTGGCGGGTCAGGGTGTGCAGCAGCTCGAGAATTTCTACCTGATAGCGGAGATCGAGAAACGTCGTTGGCTCATCCAGCAGGATGTACGGCGTTTGCTGCGCCAGCGCCATCGCTATCCAGCAGCGTTGACGCTGGCCGCCCGACAGGCTTTCAACAGGCAAATGAGCAAACGCCGCTGTACCGGTCAGGCGCAGCGCCTCTTCAACGGCCAGCTCATCTTCATCGCTCCACTGGCGCATAAAATTCTGCCAGGGAAAGCGCCCGCGTGATACCAGCTCAAAAACGGTTAAGCCCTCCGGCAACAGCGGAGACTGAGGCAGGATGCCAAGCTGGCGGGCAACGTCTTTGGTCGGTTGTCCATGAATCGCTTTACCATCCAGCAGCGCGGTACCGCCAAGCGGTTGCAGCAGACGAGCGATAGTGCTCAGCAGCGTGGATTTTCCACAGCCGTTTGCCCCTACCAGCACGGTTATTTTCTGCTGAGGGATCGCAAGGGAGATATCATCGACGATGATTTTTTTCTGATAGCCCGCAGAGAGGTTCTCCAGAACCAGTCCCGGTTTTTTCGTGTTGTGAGCCACGTGAACGCCAACTTAATAAGAAAACCAACAAATAAAAATAAAACTCATTCTCTTTTGAGAGTTTGCCGCTGCGCCATGTAGTAGTCAAGAGAAGAAACACCCTTGCAACACCAGGGATAATTACGCGGCACTACAAAAACAAAATTGTTTTTAATTTATTTATTTTCATATTGTTACCCATTTACCAACCTGCCCACTCTGCACGTTTTTCAGCTGTAGCCGATTTTTGCTTTTTTCCATTTACTACTACATCCATGCATGATTGAATGATTCTCAATTACATGTTCGACGCCAGCGATGGATAACGAACAGACCGTAAGGGCAATGACTCACACATTCTTCCGCGAGCTTTTCATCGCAGGATATTTCGGGAAAACAGATGTAATGGCTAAGTTCACACCTTCACTCTCTGGGGTAAAAGGGCGCGCGCTCTTTTCACTTTTGTTCATGGTACCTCTGGTACACGCAACAGAAACCGCAACGGCTCAGGAGGGTGAAACGCTCACCGTCACTGCCGATCCCAATGCCACAGCCGATGCCACCAACGGCTATCAGCCGCTGAATACCTCCACCGCTACACTGACCACTATGCCGATGCTGGACATCCCGCAGGTGGTGAATACCGTCAGCGATAAAGTGCTGGAAGATCAACATGCCACCACGCTCGACGAGGCACTGTATAACGTCAGTAATGTGGTGCAAACCAACACGCTGGGTGGTACGCAGGATGCGTTCGTGCGTCGTGGTTTTGGCGCTAACCGTGACGGTTCGATCATGACTAACGGCCTGCGCACCGTGTTGCCGCGCAGCTTTAACGCCGCAACCGAACGTGTGGAAGTGCTGAAAGGCCCGGCCTCCACGCTGTATGGCATTCTCGACCCGGGTGGTCTGATTAACGTGGTCACCAAACGCCCGGAAAAAACCTTCGGTGGCTCCATCTCTGCCACCTCCACCAGCTTTGGCGGCGGAACAGGACAATTTGACGTCACAGGCCCGGTTGAGGGCACGCGTCTGGCATATCGCCTGACGGGTGAGTATCAGGACGAAGATTACTGGCGTAATTACGGTACCAATCGCAGTACCTTTATCGCCCCATCGCTGACCTGGTTCGGCGATGACGCCACCGTGACCGTGCTCTACTCGCATCGCGACTATAAGACACCGTTCGATCGCGGAACGATCTTCGATCTCAACACCAAACAGCCAGTGAAGGTTGACCGTAAAACGCGCTTTGATGAGCCGTTCAACATCACCGATGGTCAGTCCGATCTGGCGCAACTCAATGCGGAATATCGTCTCAACAGCCAGTGGACCGCGAAGTTCGACTATAGCTTCAGCCAGGATAAGTACAGCGACAACCAGGCACGCGTGATGGCCTACGATGCTAAAACCGGCAACCTGACGCGCCGCGTGGACGCCACGCAGGGTTCAACCCAGCGGATGCATACCACCCGTGCGGATCTGCAGGGGAACGTAGATATCGCAGGGTTCTATAACGAGATCCTCACTGGCGTGTCGTATGAGAATTACGATCTACTGCGCACGGATATGATCCGCTGTAAGAACGTTAAAGATTTCAATATCTATCACCCGACTTACGGCAACCTGAGCAAATGCACCACCGTCTCGGCATCCGACAGTGACCAGACAATTAAGCAGGAGAGCTACTCCGCCTACGCCCAGGATGCGCTGTACCTGACGGATAAATGGATCGCTGTCACCGGGATGCGCTATCAGTATTACACCCAGTATGCGGGGAAAGGCCGTCCGTTCAACGTCAACACCGACAGTCGCGACGATCAATGGACGCCGAAGCTGGGGGTAGTCTATAAGCTCACACCGTTCGTCTCGCTGTTTGCCAACTATTCCCAGACGTTTATGCCGCAGTCGTCCATTGCGAGTTACATTGGCGACCTGCCACCAGAAACGTCCAATGCCTACGAAGTGGGTGCCAAGTTTGACCTGTTCAGTGGCATTACCGCCAATATTGCGCTGTTTGATATTCACAAGCGTAACGTGCTCTACACCGAAAGCGTGGGGGATGAAACCGTCGCCAAAACCGCAGGCCGCGTACGTTCACAAGGCGTAGAAGTGGATCTGGCGGGTTCGCTGACCGAGAACACCAATATTATCGCCAGCTATGGTTATACCGACGCAAAAGTGCTGGAAGATCCGGACTATGCGGGCAAACCACTGCCAAACGTGCCACGCCATACCGGGTCACTGTTCCTGACTTACGATATTCATAACGTGATCGGCGGAAATACCCTGACGATCGGCGGCGGTGGACACGGCGTAAGCCGTCGCTCAGCCACCAACGGTGCGGATTACTACCTGCCAGGTTACGTCGTGGCGGATGCGTTCGCGGCGTATAAGATGAAACTGCAGTATCCGGTGACGTTGCAGGTCAACGTGAAGAACCTGTTTGACAAGACATACTACACCTCATCTATCGCGACCAATAACCTGGGCAACCAGATTGGTGACCCACGCGAAGTGCAGTTTACGGTGAAGATGGAGTTTTGATGTAAAAAAGCCCGGTGGCGCTCACGCTTACCGGGCCTACGATCCCTCCCCTCTCCCTGTGGAAGAGGGTTAGGATGAGGATATCAGGCCTCAATATCCGCCATATCGCCTTTCTCCTGCAGCCAGTTACGTCGGTCTTCTGAACGTTTCTTGGCAAGCAGCATATCCATCATGGCGTTGGTTTGCTGTTCGTCTTCGTCGCTGATAGTCAACTGCACCAGACGGCGGGTATTCGGATCCAGCGTGGTTTCGCGCAGCTGCATCGGGTTCATCTCACCCAGCCCTTTAAAGCGCTGAACGTTCGGTTTGCCCTTCTTACGCTTGAGCTGCTCCAGCACACCGGCTTTCTCTTCTTCCGTCAGCGCGTAGTAAACCTCTTTGCCGAGGTCGATACGGTACAGCGGTGGCAGCGCCACGTGGACGTGACCGTTTTTCACCAGCGTACGGAAATGCTTCACAAACAGCGCGCACAGCAGCGTGGCGATGTGCAGACCATCGGAGTCCGCATCCGCGAGGATACAGATCTTGCCATAGCGCAGCTGGCTCAGATCGTCGCTGTCCGGATCGATGCCGATCGCCACGGAGATGTCGTGTACTTCCTGCGAGGCCAGCACTTCATCCGAAGAGACTTCCCAGGTATTCAGGATCTTACCCTTGAGCGGCATGATCGCCTGATATTCACGATCGCGCGCCTGCTTGGCCGATCCCCCTGCCGAGTCCCCTTCCACGAGGAACAGCTCGGTGCGATTAAGATCCTGTGCAGTACAGTCCGCCAGCTTGCCCGGCAGCGCAGGGCCGCTGGTCAGCTTTTTACGTACGACCTTTTTCGCCGCACGCAGACGACGCTGGGCGCTGGAAATCGCCATTTCGGCCAGCATTTCCGCAGCCTGAACGTTCTGGTTCAGCCACAGGGTGAAGGCATCTTTCACCACGCCGGAAACGAACGCCGCACACTGACGTGATGACAGGCGTTCTTTGGTCTGCCCGGCAAACTGCGGATCCTGCATCTTCACGGACAGCACGTAGGCACAACGATCCCAGATGTCTTCCGCCGACAGCTTCACACCACGCGGCAGAATGTTGCGGTATTCGCAGAATTCGCGCATCGCATCCAGCAGCCCCTGACGCAGACCGTTGACGTGCGTACCGCCAAGCATGGTCGGGATCAGGTTGACGTAGCTTTCCGTCAGCAACTCACCGCCTTCCGGCAGCCACAGTAGCGCCCAGTCCACCGCTTCGGTATCACCCGAAAAATTACCGACAAACGGTTTTTCCGGCAACGTCGGCAGGCCGTTTACCGCTTCGCACAAATAGTCGTTAAGACCATCTTCGTAGCGCCAGCTCTGCTCGGTGTTGTTGACGTTATCTTTAAAGGTAATTTCCACGCCCGGGCAAAGTACCGCTTTAGCTTTCAGCAGGTGCGTCAGGCGAGAAACAGAAAAACGTGGGCTGTCGAAGAAGCTTTCGTCAGGCCAGAAGTGAACGCTGGTACCGGTGTTACGTTTTCCGCATGTACCGACGACCTGAAGCTCCTGCACCTTGTCGCCGTTTTCAAACGCGATGTTGTAAACCTGGCCGTCACGGCGAACGTTCACTTCCACGCGTTTAGACAGGGCGTTTACGACGGAAATCCCCACGCCATGCAAGCCACCGGAGAACTGGTAGTTCTTATTGGAGAACTTACCGCCCGCATGCAGACGACAGAGGATCAGCTCAACGGCCGGAACCCCCTCTTCCGGGTGGATATCCACCGGCATACCGCGACCGTCGTCAATGACTTCCAGCGACTGATCGGCATGCAGGATAACGTCAACGCGTTTGGCATGGCCTGCCAGCGCTTCGTCCACACTGTTATCAATAACTTCCTGGCCCAGGTGGTTTGGGCGCGTCGTATCGGTGTACATCCCCGGGCGGCGGCGAACCGGCTCAAGCCCGGTGAGTACCTCAATGGCATCAGCGTTATAGGTTTGCGTCATGATTTAAACTAGCAATTCGCATTGATTGTCAGAGGCTGTGCAGTCCAAGAAAATCGACAATCTGGGTGAAATGATCCTCAAAGCCCGTGAAAGCATGGTTTCCGCCCTCTTCTATAGTCTGGCGGCAGGATGCGTAATACGCCACTGCCTGGCGGTAATCCAGCACTTCATCACCCGTCTGTTGCAGCAGCCAGATGAGATCGGGCGCTTCAAGCGGGTCTACCTGCATAACTTTGAGATCGTAAATATGGCGAGACTCTAGCACATATTGTTGGCCGGTGTAGGGGTTCTCGTTCTGTCCAAGAAAGTCCCTCAGCAGCTCAAATGGCCGTACCGCCGGGTTAACCACGACAGCGGGCAGCATAAAGCATTGCGACAGCCAGGTGGCGTAATAGCCGCCCAGCGATGAGCCAACCACGCCGAAGGATTCACCGCCGTGTTCCAGAACAATAGATTCAAGCATCTCCGCCACATCTGCCGGGTAGGGCGGCAGCTGCGGAACGATCATCTCAACGTGCGGATGATGCTCGCTCAGCCACTGGCGAAGCTGTGTCGCTTTTGCGGAACGCGGTGAGCTGTTGAACCCATGAAGATAGAGAAGCGTAGACATCAATAGCCTTCTGAAGCGGTATCCGGGCGGAATTTTGCACCTGACAAACGGCACACTTCCGTGGTCAGCGAACCATCGGCGTGCAGTTCCAGCCAGCGCCAGCCCGGTGCGATAGTATCCAGGGTAAAGTTGGCGCAGTGTGGCTTAAACTGAACGCAGGTCGACGGGGTTGCAAGCAGGCGGCGACCGTTCCAGTCGAGATCCTGCTCCTGGTGAATATGTCCGCACAGCAGGTTTTTCACCCGCGGGAACTTCACCAGAACGCTGTCCAGTGCCGCAGAGTTGCGCAGACTGTGTTGATCAAGCCAGCTACAGCCCGCTGGCAGTGGGTGATGATGAAGCAACAGCAGCGTATGACGCGACGGCTCAGCGGCCAGTTTGTTTTCCAGCCAGTCGAGCTGAAACTCGCTTAACTCACCATGTGGGACACCAAATACCTGGCTGTCGAGCAGTAATATCTGCCACTGGTCACCCGCAAACACACACTTCGCCGGAGAAATTCCCGCCTCATGGAGTGAATTGTACATAGCAGGCTGGAAATCATGGTTGCCCGGCAGCCAGACGCAAGGCACGCTGAAGCTCGCGATCCCCTCAGCAAAATGCTGATAGGCCGCGGAGGATTGATCCTGCGCCAGATCGCCCGTTGCGACAATCAAATCGCATGCGCGGTTTTCGGCATGAATCGCGCTAAGTACAGCCTGATAACTCTCCCAGGTGTTCACGCCCAGCAGAGTCTCATGCTTTTCGGCAAAAAGGTGAGTATCGGTGATTTGTAATATCCTGACTGGTGCCCCACCAGCAACAGTCAGGTTCAACAGGCTTTCCAAATGGTGTCCTTAGGTAGGTTTATGACGCTAACAAACCGGAATCGCCATTGCTCCATGTGCTAAACAATATCTTAGCCAGTCGGCTAAAAACTGGTTAATTTGATGCTTTTCGTCGCGTTGATGCAACTTTTTATTCGGGTAATCATATCGCGCTTTGAAGCGAAAGATCTGCTGGCTTGAACACACTTCAGCGACCATCGCGTCGTGATAGAGACGTACCGTCATCGACGGCAGACTCCAGTAGCTAATGCTGGGAGCCGTTTGCTCAATCTCCACCAGCGTAGTGTAGCGCGTTGATTCTGTTATCGTTAACCGATACTGCGCGTTGCTCACCTGATAGCTCACCGTTTCGCCGGGTGCGTCGTTTTTCGGCAACAGGCGGCGCAATTGTGCGAAATTGGTTTCGCACAGGCGCATCATTTCTGGGAAGTCAGGTGTATAGCGCTTCATTTTTTCCACTCGTTTCGTAATGTCTGATAATGCAGTTGCAGCCATTGCAGAGCGATGACAGAGGCTGCGTTGTCGATTTTCCCCTCTTCAACCCACTGGTAAGCCTGCTCCCGGCTCACCACATGAACCCGAATATCTTCGTGTTCTTCAGCCAGACCGTGGATCCCATCCGCCGTCGTGGCGTCCACTTCGCCCACCATAATGGACAAGCGCTCACTGGTACCGCCCGGGCTTGCCAGATAGCTCAGCACCGGTTTCGTACGACCGACAACCAGCCCCGCCTCTTCCAGCGCCTCGCGGCGGGCAACGTCTTCGACCGATTCCCCCTCTTCGATCATCCCAGCCACCATCTCCAGCAGCCACGGACTTTCGCTTACGTCATAAGCGGCAATTCGAATTTGCTCAATAAGGACAACTTCATCGCGCACTGGGTCAAAGGGTAGCAAGACTGCCGCATGCCCGCGCTCAAAAATTTCGCGCCGAATTTCGCCGCTCATCCCACCGTTGAACAGGCGATGCCTGAAACGGTAAAGATCCATCGAAAAAAAACCGCGATAAAGCGTTTCTCGTGCAATAATTTCTACATCGTTTTTGGCGAATGTCACTGGCAACTTGTCTGTTTTTTGCATGAGTCGAGTCCTGGTAGCAATGGTGATGAAATTATGAATTTCAAGGCTGTTTGGCTGCCGTTTGTAAGGCTATATGGTAGATTGGTGCAAATTACCGCCAGATGGCACGTAACGCCAACCTTTTGGTGTGGAAGATTCTGTTAGAATCGGCAATTATTTTTAATTAGATCAGCGCTAATACTGCTTCACAACAAGGAATGCAAATGAAGAAATTGCTCCCCATCCTTATCGGCCTGGGCCTGACGGGCTTCAGTGCAATGAGCCAGGCAGATAACCTGTTACAGGTCTACCAGCAGGCACGTCTGGGCAACCCTGATTTACGTAAATCGGCGGCCGATCGTGATGCTGCGTTTGAAAAGATTAACGAAGCGCGTAGCCCATTGCTGCCGCAGTTAGGCTTAGGTGCAGATTATACCTACAGCAACGGTTTCCGCGATAGCAACGGCATTAACTCCAATGCCACCAGTGCATCACTGCAACTGACGCAGACGCTGTTTGATATGTCTAAATGGCGCGCACTGACGCTGCAGGAAAAGAGCGCAGGTATCCAGGATGTGACCTATCAGACCAACCAGCAAACGCTGATCCTGAACACCGCGACCGCCTACTTCAACGTGCTGAGCGCGATTGACTCGCTCTCCTATACCGAAGCGCAGAAACAGGCCATTTACCGCCAGTTAGATCAAACCACTCAGCGTTTCAACGTCGGCCTGGTGGCGATTACTGACGTCCAGAACGCCCGTTCACAGTACGACAGCGTACTGGCCAACGAAGTGACCGCGCGTAACAACCTCGACAACGCGCTGGAATCACTGCGTCAGGTCACCGGTAACTACTACCCTGAGCTGGCTTCTCTGAACGTCGACAGCTTCAAAACCGATAAGCCGCAGGCGGTAAACGCCCTGCTGAAAGAAGCGGAAAACCGTAACCTGACGCTGTTACAGGCGCGTCTGAGCCAGGATCTGGCTCGCGAGCAGATCCGTCAGGCGCAGGATGGCCACCTGCCAACCCTGAGCCTGAGCGCCTCTACCGGCGTTTCTGATACCACCTACAGCGGTTCAAAAACCAATACGGCCCAGTATGACGACAGCAACATCGGTCAGAACAAAGTGGGTCTGAACTTCTCCCTGCCGCTGTACCAGGGCGGTATGGTGAACTCCCAGGTAAAACAGGCGCAGTACAACTTTGTTGGCGCGAGCGAGCAGCTGGAAAGCGCACACCGCAACGTGGTGCAGACCGTACGCTCGTCCTTTAACAACGTGAACGCCTCTATCAGTAGCATCAACGCTTATAAACAGGCCGTTGTCTCTGCCCAAAGCTCTCTGGATGCGATGGAAGCAGGCTACTCGGTCGGTACGCGTACCATCGTTGACGTTCTGGATGCGACCACCACGCTGTACAACGCCAAGCAGCAACTCTCCAGCGCACGTTACCAGTACCTGATTAACCAGCTGAATATCAAACAAGCGCTGGGTACGCTGAACGAGCAGGATCTGCAGTCGCTGAACAGCGCACTGGGCAAGCCGATTTCGACTTCGCCTGAAAACGTTGCACCGGAGAACCCGCAGCAGGTTGCCGCCGTTGATAACTTCAACGGTAACAGCAACACCCCTGCTGCACAGCCAGCGGCAACGCGTTCCACGACGCCTGCCAGCAACGGTAATAATCCGTTCCGTCACTAAGCATTGCCTGACGGCGTTGCGCTTATCATGCCTGATTCACCGCAGGCCGGGTAAGCGCAGCGCCACCTGATGTAAAATCACACTCAAACGTAAGCCAACGTAAAGATCCCCCTGATTCAGCCCCTCTTCGCTTCATTTTCAACCACTCATCCTCTATCCTGAGCGTTATTACCACTGGGTCCAGGAAGACAAAGATGAAACGGACAAAATCCATTAATCACGCTTCGTTCCGCAAAAGCTGGAATGCGCGTCACCTTACACCTGTCGCACTGGCGATCACTGCCGTCTTTATGCTGGCGGGCTGTGAGAAAAGCGACGAAAATGTATCGCTGTATCAAAACGCGGACGACTGCTCTACCGCTACCGGTAAAACCGCAGAATGTACTACGGCTTATAACAATGCCCTGAAAGAAGCAGAACGTACCGCACCGAAATATGCCTCACGCGAAGACTGCGTAGCGGAATTCGGTGAAGGCCAGTGCCAGCAAGCACCGGCTAAAGCGGGTACCGCGCCGGAAAACCAGGCGCAGGCACAGTCCAGCGGCAGTTTCTGGATGCCGCTGATGGCAGGCTACATGATGGGTCGCCTGATGGGTGGCGGTGCAGGCTTCCAGCAGCAGCCGCTGTTTAGCTCGAAAAACCCGGCCAGCCCGGCTTACGGTCAATACACCGATGCCAGCGGCAAAGGCTACGGCGCAGCAACGCCAGGCCGTACCATGACCGTCCCTAAAACGGCAATGGCACCAAAACCGGCGACCACCAGCACCATAACCCGTGGCGGGTTCGGTGAATCTGTCGCGAAACAAACCACCATGCAACGTAGCGCGACGGGTTCCTCTACCCGCTCAATGGGTGGTTGATCATGGAACGAGTCAGTATCACCGAGCGCCCGGACTGGCGTGAAAAAGCCACCGAATACGGTTTTAACTTCCACACCATGTACGGCGAACCGTACTGGTGTGAAGATGCTTACTACAAGCTCACGCTTGCTCAGGTTGAGAAACTGGAAGAGGTAACGGCAGAACTGCACCAGATGTGCCTGAAGGTGGTGGAAAAAGTCATCGACAGCGACGCACTGATGGCGAAGTTCCGCATTCCAAAACACACCTGGAGCTTTGTGCGCCAGTCGTGGAAAACCAGCCAGCCATCGCTTTACTCGCGTCTGGATCTGGCGTGGGACGGCGTGGGTGAACCTAAGCTCTTAGAAAACAACGCCGATACGCCAACCTCGTTGTACGAAGCGGCGTTCTTCCAGTGGATCTGGCTGGAAGACCAGGTCAATGCCGGGAACCTGCCGGAAGGCAGCGACCAGTTCAACAGCCTGCAGGAAAAGCTGATTGAGCGTTTCGCTGAGCTGCGTGAACAGCACGGTTTTAACCTGCTGCATCTTGCCTGCTGCCGCGACACGGAAGAAGACCGTGGAACGGTTCAGTATTTGCAGGACTGCGCAGCCGAAGCGGAAGTGGCGACCGAGTTCCTTTATATCGAAGATATCGGTCTGGGTGAGAAAGGCCAGTTCACCGATCTGCAGGATCAGGTGATCAGCAACCTGTTCAAACTCTACCCATGGGAATACATGCTGCGCGAAATGTTCTCCACCAAGCTGGAAGATGCGGGCGTGCGCTGGCTGGAACCTGCCTGGAAGAGCATTATCTCCAACAAAGCTCTGCTGCCGATGCTGTGGGAGATGTTCCCGAACCACCCGAATCTGCTGCCGGCATACTTTGCGGAAGACGACCATCCGCAAATGGAGAAATACGTTATTAAGCCGATTTTCTCCCGTGAAGGGGCGAACGTGTCGATTATCGAAAACGGCAAAACGCTGGAAGCGGCCGAAGGGCCTTACGGCGAAGAAGGGATGATCGTCCAGGAATTTTATCAACTGCCGAAGTTTGGCGACAGCTACACGCTGATTGGTAGCTGGCTTATCAACGATCAACCCGCCGGGATTGGTATTCGTGAAGACAGAGCGCTGATCACCCAGGATCTGTCACGATTCTATCCACATATTTTCGTAGAGTAGAGTGCAGCCCGATGCTCTCACCCCGCCCCTCTTCCACAGGAAGAGGGAGCAAGCACGACAAACGGTAACCTCTGGTTGCCGTTTTGCTTTGATTACCCTATCTGCACCGACAGCATACTCAAACTGCCCATTTCAATGCCATCAACCGGAAGGGTAATCGGTTCCTGGCCGTCCCACGCGCCTAAGACATACAGCAGAGGCAGGAAGTGATCCGGCGTTGGGTTGGAGAGCGCCCCCCCTTCACTTTCCATGTAGTTCACCAGCGGGTGCTGTTCAACCGGGCCTTGCCAGGTCAGATTGGCTTTTACATAGTCGTTAAAGGATGTCGCCCACGGGTACGGTGTGTTTTCGCCGTGCCAGCGTGCCGTGCGCAGGTTATGCACCACGTTACCGCTTGCGACCAGCATAATACCTTCATCACGAAGGCTGGCCAGTTTACGCCCCATCTCCATGTGCCAGGCTGCCGGTTTGGTGCTGTCGATGCTCAGCTGCACCATCGGGATATCAGCATCCGGGTACATTTTAATCAGCACACCCCACGAGCCGTGGTCAAAACCCCACGCTTCTTTATCCAGTGTGACCGGAACAGGTGCCAGCAGATCCACCAGCTGTTGCGCCAGCTCCGGAGAGCCAGGAGCAGGGTAATGCGTGTCGTACAGTGCCTGCGGGAAACCACCGAAATCATGAATGGTTTTCGGGGCTTCCATCGCGGTGACGCCAGTACCACGCGTGAACCAGTGTGCAGAAACCACCACAATCGCTTTCGGGCGCGGCAACGTCTCACCCAGATGACGCCAGGCGCGGGTATAAACGTTATCTTCCAGAACGTTCATTGGGCTGCCGTGGCCTAAAAACAGTGCAGGCATACGTGAAGAAGTCATGGCGATATCCTTACAGAAGGTGTCAATTTAATGGTGCTACATTACGCGTAATCTGGCGAGGATGAACGCAGATAACCGTGATGATCATCATCAGGAAATTTGAATGTAAGGAATGTGTAAAGCATAACAACCTCACTCGCTTTGGCCGCAATGAATCATTAATATAAATGAGAATTATTATCATAAGGAAAAATGCATGTCAGTCCCCTTGATCCTGACCCTATTTGCAGGTGCCGCGACCTTCCTTGGTGCATTCCTCGGTGTACTCGGCCAGAAGCCGTCTAACCGTGTGCTGGCTTTCTCGCTCGGCTTTGCCGCCGGGATCATGCTGCTTATCTCTTTGATGGAAATGCTGCCTGCCGCATTGGGCACAGAAGGGATGTCGCCTGTTCTGGGTTACGGCATGTTTGTGTTTGGACTGCTGGGCTACTTTGCTCTCGACCGAATGCTGCCCCACGCACACCCACAGGATTTGATGCAGAAAAACATCACGCCGTTACCGGGCAGTATTAAGCGAACCGCTATTCTGCTGACGCTTGGCATCAGCCTGCATAATTTCCCGGAGGGCGTTGCCACCTACGTGACCGCCAGTAATAACCTTGAGCTGGGTTTTGGTATCGCGCTGGCAGTAGCCTTACACAATATTCCTGAAGGACTGGCCGTTGCCGGACCGGTATATGCAGCCACAGGGTCGAAACGCACTGCCGTATTCTGGGCGGGGATCTCAGGACTGGCCGAAATTCTTGGTGGTGTCCTGGCCTGGCTGATCCTCGGTAGTCTGGTTTCGCCTGTCGTGATGGCCGCTATTATGGCCGCGGTGGCAGGTATCATGGTCGCACTGTCCGTGGATGAGTTAATGCCGCTGGCAAAAGAGATCGATCCGAATAACAACCCGAGCTACGGCGTTCTGTGCGGGATGTCGGTGATGGGGTTGAGTCTGGTATTGCTACAGGCAGCGGGCATCGGATAAAAGAACGCCGGGATATCCCGGCGTTTTACTGTCAGCTGGCTTTGCGCTCGTGCGCCTGGCGGTACTCCACCAGATCTTCAATTGTCACCACCGGCATATTGTGCAGGCGGGCAAAAGTGATGCACTCTGGCGCACGTGCCATCGTACCGTCATCGTTGGTCAGCTCACACAGCACACCTGCTGGTTTGAAGCCTGCCAGCGTGACCAGGTCGATGGTCGCTTCGGTGTGGCCGCCGCGAGTCAGTACACCACCCGCTTGCGCGCGCAGCGGGAAGACATGGCCAGGGCGGTGCAGGTCGGATGGTTTCGCACCATCGGCAATCGCTGCACGCACGGTGGTCAGACGGTCAGCCGCAGACACACCGGTCGTCACGCCATGCGCAGCTTCGATGGTCACGGTAAAACCTGTACCAAAGGCGCTGGTGTTGTTTTCAACCATCATTGGCAGGTCGAGCTGCTTGCGACGGTCTTCGTTAATACACAGGCATACGATGCCGCTGCCATGACGAATGGTCAGCGCCATCTGCTCAACGGTCATGTTTTCGGCGGCGAAAATCATGTCGCCTTCGTTTTCACGGTTTTCATCGTCAAGCACCATTACACCGCGGCCTTCGCGCAGTGCATCCAGTGCATGTTCAATACGTTGAGTTGACGTGCCAAAAGAGGAAAGTAGCGTCTGATTCATGGTAAAAAAAACCTCATTAAATTTATGGTTACCAGAATCAGGGCAGTCTTAGGAGCGCCGTATAAGCGGCAAAAAAATAACGTGAGCGGGCCCATGCCCGACTGGATCGTTACTCTCTCCCATCCGGACTCTAACCGTCGGCCCCGGAATTACACCGGATCTGCTGACCTTTGAGTTTTCACCCAAAGCGCTCGCGGGCTTTCAGCAAGACGCTGATTTACCGCCGGTGGGGAATTTCGCCCCGCCCTGAGAATAAGCGAGATAACTATAACGCTATTGATTACCCTGGGCAATGCATAAGCATCAAACAATTTTGTTTAACCCACGCCATGACGCGCTACAATGGGCACTAACACCTTTTGATCAAGGGAAGCCACAATGATTGACCCAAAAAAAATTGAGCAAATTGCGCGTCAGGTTCATGAATCCATGCCGAAAGGCATTCGTGAATTTGGTGATGACGTTGAGAAGAAAATCCGCCAGACGCTGCAGGCACAGCTGGTTCGCCTTGATTTAGTCAGCCGTGAAGAATTTGATGTGCAAACGCAGGTTCTGCTGCGCACCCGCGAAAAACTGGCGCTGCTGGAACAGCGTCTGACCGAGCTGGAAAACCGCAATGCACCGGAAGACGTGAAACCGGCACCAGCGATCCCGCCGGTGGATGACCAGGAGTAAGGTAAATGCAAAACGGTAACCGAGGTTGCCGTTTTTAGTGTTTGCTCCCTCTCCCACTGGGAGAGGGTTGGGGTGAGGGCATCAGCCCGCACAGATTACTGACTGTCTTTCTGGATCTTCTTAATGATGTTGGTGGTAGAACACCCGTCCTCAAAGTTGAGCACCATCACTTCACCGCCGTTAGCCCAGACCTCTTCGCTACCGGCAATTTGCTCTGGTTTGTAATCGCCACCTTTCACCAGCAGGTCTGGCAAGATACCGGCTATCAAACGCTGTGGAGTATCTTCTTCAAACGACACGACCCAGTCCACGGCTTCCAGCGCACCGAGCACAATCATACGCTGCTCCAGCGGGTTCACCGGGCGCGTTTCGCCTTTCAGGCGTTTCGTTGACGCATCGCTGTTCACCGCCACAATCAGGCGATCGCCCAGCTTGCGCGCATTCGCCAGATAAGAGACGTGGCCCGCGTGCAAAATGTCGAACACACCGTTGGTCATCACCACTTTCTCACCACGCTTGCGCGCAGCAGCAACGGCCGCTTTCAGCTCGTCTTCGCTCATCACGCCAAACCCGGTATCCGCACGACCGCGCACCGCGTTTTCCAGCTCGATAGGCGAAACGGTTGAAGTACCAAGTTTACCGACCACCACACCTGCAGCGGCGTTGGCGAAGTAACACGCTTCTTCAAGAGAGTTGCCTGCCGCCAGCGTTGCCGCCAGCACGCCAATCACCGTATCACCGGCACCGGTCACGTCGTAGACTTCCTGCGCCTGGGTTGGCATATGCAGTGGGGCTTTGCCCGGCTGCAACAGCGTCATCCCCTGCTCGGAACGGGTCACCAGCAGTGCAGAAAGTTCGAAATCAGCGATGATTTTCATGCCGCGTTCAACCAGCTCTTGCTCGGTTTTACACTTACCCGCCACCGCTTCAAACTCAGAGAGGTTTGGCGTCAGCAGCGTTGCACCACGATAGCGCTCAAAGTCCGTGCCTTTCGGGTCGATCAGCACCGGTACATTGGCTTTACGCGCCAGCTGGATCATCGTCTGCACGCTCGCCAGCGCGCCTTTGGCATAGTCGGACAGCACCAGCGCACCGATACCGCCCAGAGCCTGATTGATACGCTCGTGCAGCGGCTCAGGATCAACGCCTTCAAACCCTTCTTCAAAGTCGAGGCGGATCAGTTGCTGGTTACGCGACAGCACGCGCAGCTTGGTGATCGTCGGGTGTGTCGGAACAGAAACGAAGTCGCACTTCACGTTCACGTCCGCCAGCGACTTGCTCAGCGCACGCGCCGCATCATCGATGCCGGTCAGGCCCACCAGACGCGAATGTGCGCCCAGAGAGGCAATGTTCATCGCCACGTTTGCCGCGCCGCCAGGACGCTCTTCAATGGTGTCGACCTTAACCACCGGTACCGGTGCTTCCGGGGAGATGCGGCTGGTCGGCCCATACCAGTAGCGATCCAGCATCACATCACCGACAACCATAACTCCAGCACGTTCAAACTCTGGCAGTGTTACTTTCATTCCTGACTCCAGAAAGATTCACAATTTGCGCGCGATAATATCACACTTGTTTTGTTACGCACGGTTCCACCAGCCACTTCTGCCAGCTTGTCGTCACCTGAGCGCGCTCATCGGCAAAGCAGTCAAGCGCCACATGGCCCGGCTGTTCCTGTAAGGCCAGATGATGCAACTCATCACGCAGCGTGGTGTAGGCGCGCGTTAAGGACTGCGCTTCCTGCTCATCCATAATGTCGTTTTGTGCGAGCAGCTCCAGAATGCGCACGTTATCAGACCAGCGAATGAGCTTCGGCTTCTCGTGTGCATGACGCAGCACCAGATACTGGGTGATGAACTCAATATCCGTAATACCACCCTCATCGGCTTTAATATCAAAGCGATCGCGATGCTTATTCCCCAAATGCGCACGCATCTTCTCACGCATCTCACGCACTTCGGTTTGCAGCGTACTGCCGTCACGTACGATGGTCATCACGTCCCGGCGGATCGCATCAAACTGGGTTTTCAGCAGCGGGTCGCCATACACCACGCGGGCGCGCACCAGCGCCTGATGCTCCCACGTCCAGGCCTCATTTTTCTGGTAATCCGCAAACGAGTCCGTTGAAGTAACCAACATTCCTGCCGCGCCGGACGGACGCAAACGCGCATCCACTTCGTACAAAATGCCCGATGACGTGCGGGTGCTGAACAGGTGCATAATGCGCTGGGCCAGACGCAGGTAGAACTGACGCCCGTCTATTTCACGTTCGCCATCGGTCATCACGTCCACCGGGCAATCGTGCAGGAAAATAAGGTCAAGATCAGAGCTATACCCCAGCTCCCAGCCGCCGAGCTTGCCGTAACCGACAACCGCAAAGCCACGGCCTTCGCGATCGGCCAGGTGTTTCGGCTGGCCGTAACGCGCCACCATCTGCACCCACGCCTGATGCACCACCGCGTCGATGATCGCTTCGGCAAGCCATGTTAAGTGATCGCTCACTTTCATCACCGGCAACGTACCAGCGATATCTGCCGCCGCCACGCGCAGCATTTGCGCCTGTTTAAACTGACGCAGCGCTTCCAGCTGTTGTTCTTCGTCCTCTTCCGGCACGCGCAGCAGATACTGACGCAATTCGTCACGGTAGGCATCCGTCGCCGTCGGCTGATAAAGCGTATTCGGATCAAGCAGTTCGTCCAGCAGCAGCGGATAACGCGCCAGCTTGTTGGCGACCATCGGCGAGGCGGCGCAGAGCGTAATCAGGTGCTTCAGTGCGCCGGGAAACTCGCTCAGTAGCTCAAGATAGGTCGTACGCGTGATGATGCCGCTCAACAGCGGCATCATGCGCGACAGCGGTACCGGCGCATCCGCCCGCGAGCAGACCTCGCTCAGCAGATACGGCATCAGGTGATCCAGCACCTGGCGGCCACGCGGGCCAATGGCGCGCTTGTTCAGTTCGAGACGGAAATCGGCGATCAGCGACAACACCCGGTGGCGGTCGTCATCGCTCAGGTGCGCCAGCACTGGCGTGGTGTCATCTTCCTGAAGTGCGTCCTGCCACAGCTCGCGCCAGTGTTCAGACAGCGTATCATCCTGCGATTCACTTTCGTCGTCGCCAATCAGCTCGTTAAAGATACGGCGCACGCCCGCCATGTGGGCATCCAGCCGTTCGGTCAATGCCGTCCAGTCACCCACACGCATCCCCCAGGCCAGACGCGCCCGATTCAGGTCATCGCCCGGCAGAGTCTGGGTTTGTTCATCGTTGATGCTTTGCAGCAGGTTTTCCAGACGACGCAGGAAGAGATAAGCCTCGCGCAGGGTTTGCGCGTCGCCTGCCGGTAGCAGGTGCAGTTGCTCAATGGCAGAGAGCGTCGGGAGCAAGGAACGGGACTGCAAAGACGGTTCGCGTCCTCCACGGATCAGCTGGAAGACCTGCACGATAAATTCAATTTCACGGATGCCGCCCGCACCAAGCTTGATGTTATCTTTCAGACCACGACGGCGCACCTCACGGGCAATCATCCCCTTCATGTTACGCAGGGACTGGATCACACTGAAATCGATGTAGCGACGGAACACGAACGGACGCAGCATGGCGCGCAGCTCATTGGCGTAAGCATCGTCACCGTCGCCCATGATCCGCGCTTTGACCATCGCATAGCGCTCCCAGTCGCGTCCCTGCTCCTGGTAATAATCTTCCAGCGCGGCAAAGCTCAGCACCAGCGGGCCGCTATCGCCAAACGGACGTAAACGCATGTCCACACGATAGACAAAACCGTCCTGTGTCGGCTGATCCAGCGCCTTAATAAGACGCTGGCCGAGACGGGTAAAGAACTGGGCATTGTCCAGTTCACGACGACCACCACGCGTGGAGCCGTTCTCCGGCCAGGCAAAAATCAGGTCGATATCAGAGGAGAAATTCAGCTCGCAGCCGCCCAGCTTGCCCATCCCCAGGATCAACAGCGGCTGAGGAACCCCCTCTTCGTTGCACGGCGTCCCCCACTCTTTACAACAGGCCGCGTAAAGCCAGTCCCGCGCGGCGACGATCAACGTCTGCGCCAGCTCGCTCAACTGCAGAAGCGTGCTTTCTTCGCTGACCCGCTCCAGCGCCTGAGCCCAGGCAATACGCACCATCACCCGACGACGGAACTGGCGCAAAACGCGCATCAGCGCAGCTTCCTCCGCCACATCTGCAAGCGCGGTTTGCAACCAGCTGGCATAATGCCGCCACTCTTCCGCCTGCGGCGGTGAGTTCTCAAGCTCCGCCAGCCAGTCAGGGTTGGCGGTGAGACTTTCCTGCACAAAATCACTAAAAGTGAGCATGCTTCTGGCCTGCTCGCTTAACGATGACGCCGATAATGACTCAGGCAGACGTTCGCAAACGGTCTGCCACTGCTGCTGTAACTGCGAAGAAAGCGGCATTATAGGGGTTCCTTGCCAGAGTTAACGTTTTCCGCTGTGCAGCCAGAACGGCTCCTGCGAAATAGCCACGTTGCGGAAATGCTCAATCTCAATATGCTGACGGGTTTCGATGGCATGTTTCAGCCCCTGCCAGTTTTCCAGCCAGGCCTGCGTTTTTGCGCTGTCATAAGCCCCGGAAAGCAGCAACATGCTGTCGATATTACGCGCCAGACGGGGAAGCTGATCGCCATACTGGTCGCCCAGTGGATACGCAAAAGTGGTCTTCAACTCGGCGGCATGGCGTGAAAGATGGGTATCCGCAAAACGTTTGAAGTTTTCCGCAATTTTGGTCTGCGCTTTTGCATCCAGGAAACTGCGCCAGCCGCGCGTCACCAGAAACTCAGTCAGCGACAGTTTTGCCGCAGCGGTTTGCGGGCTGTAGATAGCCGTTTGCGCCGACACGTCAGAAAGCATCAACGTCTCGGTTTGCGTCAGCAGATCACGTAAGTGAACGCTCGCTTTACGCGGGACAATGCCGCCGAAAAGCGCCAGGGTATGACGCACCAGCCCGATAGCCGCCAGCACGTGAGACTTTGCATTTTTCACATTTCGCGCCCACAGTTCTTCATGGTATTGCCACTGAGTGAGCGCCAGCTCCAGCGCCGCTTCCATACCCTGTTCAACACTGGCTTTCGGGGCGACGTGTAAAATGGTCGTCTCTTTCAGTAAACGTGGCGCATCTCCGGCCGCCAGGTGGTAGCCACGCGCGGCTTTGCTCAGGCTACCCTGACGCAAACCGGACTGGTTCACCAGCTTGTGTGCCAGCTTCAGCACGTCGTTCACATCACCGTCCACCAGCTCAAGCTCCAGCTCGCAAAGGGGTTCCTGGTATTCACCTGCCTTCACGTCACCCAGATCCAGGGCAATCTCAATGCGACTTTTGCCTTCATTGACCAGCCATTTTTCGCGCCAGAAATCGGTGCTGAACAGCGGCTGCACCTGCCCGGATAACGCTTCCGGCAGCAGGCCCTCAGGCCAGACTTCTGCCGGGAAACGGTCCAGTTCAAGTTCTGGCTTACTGATGTCGATATTGTATTCCGGGCGCTGATGTAAACCGCCCACCACGCGACCGGCAATTTTCATCGTCATCTCGTAGCGCCCGTTCGCGCCACGGATGCGCAGCCCCATATCATGACGGCGCAGCCAGTTGTCTGGTGTTTCATAATAGATGTTCAGCAGTTGTACCGGTTCATGGTGCTCGCCGGAAAGCGTGTGCAAATGTTGACGAAGCGCGTCAACGCTGTCTTTTTCGACGATAAACTTTAATTCGATTTCTTGAGCCATAGCCTTGTACTTATGCAGGCGTCACAGACGCGTCAATGAGGGCGAACTTCCTCGCCATTTGTTTGTCAGTACATAGTATTTTGCGCCAAATTGCCACGCAATGAGCAATTTGACGGGCGTAAATGTTTGACACCGTGACACAGATGATTCTGATTGCTGACGAATGCTTTGCGTAGAGACACTGTTGCCACTACTATCGTTCCACTATTCATGAAAATAACGACTAATGATGCTTAAATTACGCCTGATTGGACTTACTTTACTCGCTTTTAGCGCCGCAACTGCGGTACACGCTGAAGAGAAACGTTACGTTTCTGATGAACTGAACACCTGGGTACGCAGCGGCCCTGGAGATAATTATCGCCTCGTGGGTACGGTTAATGCCGGCGAGGAAGTGGTGCTATTACAGACCAATGCGGACACCAATTACGGGCAGGTTCGCGACAGCAGTGGTCGTACGTCCTGGATCCCACTGAAAGAGCTGAGCAATGTGCCAAGCCTGCGTACCCGCGTGCCGGATTTGGAAAATCAGGTGAAAACCCTGACCGACAAGCTCAATAACATTGACGGCACCTGGAACCAGCGCACCGCAGAAATGCAGCAAAAAGTGTCACAGAGCGACAGCGTGATTAGCAACCTGAAAGACGAAAACCAGAAACTGAAGAACGAGCTGATCGTCGCGCAGAAGAAAGTGAATGCTGCCAACCTGCAGCTCGATGACAAACAGCGCACCATCATCATGCAGTGGTTTATGTATGGCGGCGGCGTGCTGGGCGTCGGCCTGGTGCTGGGCCTGGTTCTGCCACACCTGATCCCAAGCCGTAAGCGTAAAGACCGCTGGATGAACTAATTCGTCTTCTTTGCCAGACTTACGTATTATCCTGGAAAAGAGAAAACAGGAGTGTCGGGCGTGAAGAGTTATCTGGTCGGTGGTGCGGTACGTGATGCGTTGTTAGGTCTGCCGGTCAAAGATAAGGACTGGGTTGTGGTTGGAGCCACGCCCGCAGAGATGCTCGACGCGGGTTACCAGCAGGTAGGTCGCGATTTTCCCGTGTTTCTGCACCCGCAAAGCCGTGAAGAGTACGCCCTGGCGCGTACCGAACGGAAATCCGGCTCAGGCTATACCGGCTTCACCTGTTATGCCGCACCGGACGTCACGCTGGAGCAAGATCTCCTGCGCCGCGATCTCACCATTAACGCGCTGGCGCAGGACAATCAGGGCCATATTATCGACGCTTATGGCGGCCAGGACGATTTGCGTAACCGCATTTTACGTCACGTCTCCCCGGCGTTTTCTGAAGATCCGCTACGCGTGCTGCGCGTGGCGCGTTTTGCTGCACGCTATGCCCATCTGAGCTTCCGCATCGCCGATGAAACAATGGCGCTAATGACTGCGATGACCAATGCGGGCGAGCTGGAACACCTGACGCCAGAACGCGTCTGGAAAGAGACGGAAAATGCCCTGACCACCCGCAACCCGCAGGTCTTTTTCCAGGTGCTTCGCGACTGTGGCGCACTGAAGGTTCTTTTCCCGGAAATCGATAATCTGTTTGGCGTCCCGGCTCCGGCAAAGTGGCACCCGGAAATTGATACTGGCGTTCATACCCTGATGACGTTGAGTATGGCCGCGATGCTCAGCCCGGAGGTTGATGTTCGTTTTGCCACCCTGTGCCACGATCTCGGCAAAGGGTTAACGCCAAAAGCATTCTGGCCGCGCCATCACGGTCACGGCCCGGCTGGCGTGAAGCTGGTAGAAGGTCTTTGCCAGCGTCTGCGCGTACCTAACGAGATCCGCGACCTGGCAAAACTGGTGGCAGAATTCCATGACCTGATCCACACCTTCCCGATCCTGAAACCGGCCACCATCGTGAAATTGTTCGACAACATCGACGCCTGGCGTAAACCGCAGCGCGTGGAGCAGATCGCGCTCACCAGCGAGGCTGACGTTCGTGGGCGAACCGGGTTTGAAGCCTGTGATTATCCGCAAGGTCGTTTGCTGCGCGAGGCGTGGAACGTCGCCAAAGCGGTGCCAACCAAAGACGTCGTGGAAGCCGGGTTCAAAGGGCCGGAGATTCGGGAAGAGCTGACAAAACGGCGGATTCAGGCAGTAGCGGACTGGAAAGAACAGCGTTGCCCTCAGCCAAAAGACTGAGGGCAACCGGTCAGAAGAAGACCACGTAAACGGCAGCCGCCACGATAAAGCGATAGATCGCAAACGGAATAAACGAGATACGCTTGATCAACTGCAGGAAGGTTTTAATGGCAATCAGCGCCACAATAAACGCGGTGATGAAGCCCACGGCGAACATCGGAATATCACCCGTCGTCAGGAAGCCAATGCTTTTATAGACGTCGAGTGCGGTTGCGCCCATCATCATCGGCACGGCCAGCAGGAAGGAAAACTCCGACGCGGCATAGCGGCTCACGCCCATCAACATCCCGCCAGAAATCGTAGCTCCTGAGCGCGAGAAGCCCGGCCACAGGGCCAGACACTGGAAGCAACCAATGATGAATGCCTGACGGTAGGTCATATCGTCCAGGCCTTCTGCGCGAGGGACTTTAGGTTTCAGCACTTCTGCCGCAATCAGCAGGAAGCCGCCGACAACCAGCGCATACATCACGTTAATCGGGTTAAACAGCGATTTGATGGTGTCGTGGAAAACCAGCCCCAGCACCACCGCCGGGATCATCCCCAGCAGGATATGGATCAGCGACAAGCGACCTTTACCCAAACCTTCATGCTCTGGCGGACGACCAAAGTGGATACCAATCAGGCCAAACAGACGACGCCAGAACATCACAACCACGGCCAGAATAGACCCCAACTGAATAACGACTTCAAACGTCTTTGCCGTATCACCTTCAAAGCCCAGAAGATGGCCAACGATAATCATATGGCCCGTGCTGGAGACAGGTAAAAACTCCGTCAATCCTTCGACCACACCCAGTATTGCCGCCACCAGCAGCGAGTGTATATCGCTCATCTATAAACCCCTAAAAAGATATAAAAAAAACGGTGTACCACTAAGGCAACCGTGAAAGATACAAGCCTTAAGACCAATATAGCCGAAAATGGTTTAGCTATTATGACGTTGGATATTCCCTTTCAGATTTTTGCCACGCTCAATGATAACGCCGACGTTAGTCGCACGCGCCACGGCCCCCGGTTTGCTCAGCTTGATACGCACCCACGGTGAGTTGAACCGGCTCAGCAGCAGCTCTGCCACCTCCTCAGCCACGCGCTCCACCAGGGCAAAACGCTGTCCTTCAACGTGGTTAACCACCGTTTCGCTGATATCGGCATAGCTCAGACAATCATTCACGTCATCGCTTTTCGCTGACGTGCGGTTATCCCAGCCCATTTCGATATCGAACACGAGCTTCTGTTCAATGGTCTGTTCCCAGTCGTAAACACCAATAGTGGTGATTACCGAAAGTTGCTCTATAAATACTATATCCATCACGACCTGCCTGCTTTTTGGCTAAACCGGATACCACTTCCGGCGAATTATGCGTATTATCCACAGATGCTGAAAATACAGATACATTTTCAAAACGGAACAGCGTTATGAGTGCAATCGCGCCTGGAATGATCTTCCTCGCTTACCTTTGCGGCTCAATCTCCAGCGCCATTCTGGTCTGCCGTATCGCCGGGTTACCTGACCCACGCGAAAACGGTTCCGGGAACCCCGGAGCGACCAATGTACTACGAATTGGCGGCAAGGGAGCAGCCGTAGCGGTTTTGGTTTTTGATGTACTGAAAGGGATGCTACCCGTCTGGGGCGCATATGCGCTGGGCGTCACGCCGTTCTGGCTGGGGCTGATTGCTATCGCCGCCTGTGTTGGCCATATCTGGCCCGTATTCTTCGGCTTTAAAGGCGGCAAAGGCGTCGCCACCGCATTTGGTGCCATTGCACCTATCGGCTGGGATCTCACCGGCGTTATGGCAGGCACCTGGCTGTTAACCATTTTACTGAGCGGCTATTCTTCGCTGGGCGCGATTGTCAGCGCGCTGATTGCGCCGTTTTACGTCTGGTGGTTCAAACCCCAGTTTACCTTCCCGGTGTCGATGCTCTCCTGCCTGATCCTGCTGCGTCACCACGATAATATTCAGCGCCTGTGGCGTCGTCAGGAAACCAAAATCTGGACGAAGCTCAAGAGAAAGAAAAAAGAGCCTGAATAACCCACACGCCCTCACAATGCCCGGCTGCGCTGACCTTGCGCGGGCCGGTCTTTCCCTCGCATTTTATCCATAAGCGACTCATATGACAGCCTTCATTTCTGCCAGGGCATACTGAAACGTAACCCGTACGCGCGCAGATGGATGCAGCATGTTAGCAACTCAGGTCACTGATAACTCTTACAAAGGCTGGCAGGCATCGCTTACCCTGCAATTTTGTCATACCCCTGAGAAAACCCTCCTGCACTCCGCTCACCACGTCGGGCCTCTTACCGTCCAGCGTCCGTTTTATCCCGAAGGTGATACCTGCCATCTTTATCTCCTGCACCCACCCGGCGGGATTGTCGGCGGTGATACGCTGGATATCTCCGTTCACCTGGAAGCCAAAAGCCATACGCTTATCACCATGCCCGGTGCCAGTAAGTTTTACCGCAGCAATGGCCCACAGGCATGTCTGAACCAGCACTTTTACCTCGGCAAAGAGGCAACGCTGGAGTGGCTGCCGCAGGACACTATTCTCTTTCCCGGCGCGAACGCAGCCTTACGCTCCGTTTTTCACCTGGAGGCGTCCAGCACGCTGTTGGCCTGGGAATTGTACTGTCTGGGTCGCCCGGTGATTAACGAAACCTTCAGCCACGGTACGCTCGAAAGCCGCCTTGAGGTGTGGGTCGACGGTGAGCCGCGCTTAATTGAACGTCAACATCTCAGCGACGGCAATCTCGCCCCCGTTGCCGGGCAGCCGTGGGTGGGCACACTGTTGTTCTATCCCGCCACGGAAAATCACCTTGAGGTGGTACGCGAACGGCTTGCGCCGCTGCATACCTTTGCCGGCGCGACACTCACCGAAGGTCTGCTGTCGGTGCGGTTTCTCTCCCACGATAACCTGATTTGTCAGCGGGTGATGCGCGATATCTGGCAGTCGCTTCGCCCGCTCTTAACCCCCAAAACCGCCTGTTCGCCCCGTATCTGGCAGACATAAGAGAAACGTTATGGAACTGACCCCCAGAGAAAAAGACAAGCTGTTGTTATTTACCGCTGCGCTGGTTGCCGAACGCCGCCTTGCGCGCGGGGTAAAGCTCAATTACCCGGAATCCGTCGCGCTGATCAGCGCCTTTATTATGGAAGGCGCACGCGATGGTGAAACCGTCGCCTCGTTAATGGAAGCGGGTCGCCACGTCCTGACGCGCACACAGGTGATGGAGGGCGTACCGGAGATGATCCCCGACATTCAGGTGGAAGCCACCTTCCCGGACGGATCAAAGCTCGTCACCGTTCACAACCCGATCGTATAAGGAGCTGACGATGATCCCAGGTGAATACCAGATCCAGCCCGGAAATATTGCGCTTAATGTCGGACGGGAAACCCGGAGCGCGATCGTCGAAAACCACGGTGACAGGCCGATCCAGGTGGGATCGCACTACCACTTTTATGAGGTCAATCCGGCGCTGAAATTCGACAGAGAAGCCACCAAAGGCTACCGGCTGAACATCCCGGCGGGGACTGCCGTACGTTTCGAGCCCGGCCAGAAGCGCGAGGTCACACTGGTTCGGGTTGCGGGTGCGCAATGCATTTTCGGTTTTCGCGCTGAAGTCATGGGGGAGGTGAAAAATGGCTGATATTTCACGCCAGGCCTACGCCGACATGTTCGGCCCAACCACCGGGGATAAAGTGCGCCTGGCCGACAGTGAACTGTGGATCGAAGTCGAAAACGATCTCACGGTCTACGGCGAAGAGGTCAAATTCGGCGGTGGGAAAGTGATCCGTGACGGTATGGGCCAGGGGCAGATGACAGCTGATGACTGTGTGGATCTGGTGCTCACCAACGCGCTGATTGTCGATCACTGGGGGATCGTAAAAGCCGATATCGGCGTGAAGAACGGCAGGATCTTCGCCGTCGGCAAAGCCGGTAACCCGGACATTCAGCCCGGCGTGACGATCCCGATTGGTGCCGCGACGGAGGTGATCGCCGCCGAAGGGAAGATCGTTACCGCGGGCGGGATCGACACCCACATCCACTGGATCTGCCCGCAGCAGGCGGAAGAGGCGCTCGTCTCCGGCGTCACCACCATGATCGGCGGCGGTACCGGGCCTGCGGCAGGCACTCACGCCACCACCTGCACGCCGGGGCCGTGGTATATCGCCCGCATGCTGCAGGCCGCCGACACGCTGCCGGTGAATATCGGTTTGCTCGGCAAAGGTAACGGCTCAAACCCTGATGCCCTGCGCGAGCAAATTACAGCTGGCGCAATCGGGCTGAAGATCCACGAGGACTGGGGCGCAACGCCTGCGGCGATCAACTGTTCGCTGGAGGTGGCGGAAGAGATGGATATTCAGGTGGCGCTGCACAGCGACACGCTGAACGAGTCCGGTTTTGTTGAAGACACGCTGGCGGCCATTGGCGGGCGCACCATCCACACGTTCCACACTGAAGGGGCGGGTGGCGGACATGCGCCGGACATCATCACCGCCTGTGCGCATCCCAATATTCTGCCCTCCTCCACCAACCCGACGCTGCCCTACACGGTGAACACCATCGACGAGCATCTCGACATGCTGATGGTTTGCCACCACCTCGACCCGGATATCGCCGAAGACGTGGCTTTTGCCGAATCCCGTATTCGTCGGGAAACCATCGCCGCCGAAGATGTACTGCACGATATTGGCGCGTTCTCGCTCACCTCGTCCGACTCCCAGGCAATGGGACGCGTAGGCGAAGTGATAATCCGCACCTGGCAGGTGGCACACCGCATGAAAGTCCAGCGTGGCGCGCTGCCGGAAGAAACTGGCGATAACGATAACTTCCGCGTGAAGCGCTACGTCGCAAAATACACCATCAACCCGGCCCTGACCCACGGTATCGCCCATGAAGTCGGTTCCATTGAAGCCGGAAAACTGGCGGATCTGGTGGTCTGGTCACCCGTATTCTTTGGCGTAAAACCCGCCACCATTGTGAAAGGCGGAATGATCGCCTGTGCGCCGATGGGCGATATCAACGCATCTATCCCCACGCCGCAGCCGGTGCATTACCGCCCGATGTTTGGCGCACTGGGTGCGACACGGCATGCCACCCGCCTGACGTTTGTCTCGCAGGCAGCCGCAACCCATGGCATCCCGCAGCAGCTCAATCTGCAAAGCGCGACCGCAGTGGTGAAAGGCTGCCGGACGGTGAAAAAGGCCGACATGATCCACAACAGTTTGCAGCCCAACATCACCGTTGATTCGCAAACCTATGAGGTCCGTGTCGACGGTGAATTGATTACCAGCGAGCCGGCAGAGATCCTGCCGATGGCCCAGCGCTATTTCCTGTTTTGAGGAGGAACGATGATCTACCTGACCCAACGCCTTGACCACGCCCACCGCATCACCGCCAGCGTCACACTCCCCATTGATGTGCGGGTGAAAAGCCGTGCCCGTGTCGCGCTGAACGATGGCCGCGATGCCGGGCTGATGCTGCCACGCGGTTTGCTGCTGCGCGGCGGAGACCTGCTCACCACCGAAGATGGTAGCGAGGTCATTGAAGTGATCGCCGCACCAGAGTCGGTATCAGTCGTGCAATGCTCAGATCCCTTCCTGCTCGCCCGCGCCTGCTATCACCTGGGTAACCGCCACGTCCCGCTGCAGATCATGCCAGGTGAGTTGCGCTATCACCACGATCACGTCCTCGACGACATGCTGCGTCAGTTCGGGCTGGAGGTCACATACGCCACGCTGCCGTTTGAACCGGAAGCGGGTGCATACACCAGCGATGCCCACAGCCACAGCCACTCGCACGCTCATTCACACTAAGGATCCCACCATGCGCAAATATTTACCGCTGTTACTGCTGGCCTTCTCCCTTCCGGCACTCGCCCACCCAGGGCATGGCACTGACAGTTTCCAGGCCGGTTTTTTCCACCCGCTAACCGGCCTTGATCACCTGCTGATGCTGACCGGTGCAGGCGTGCTTTCCGCCCTGAGCGGACGCAAGCTGTTACTGCCTTTTGCCACCCTCGGCATGATGCTGGCAGGTGCCATTGCGGGCAGCCTTTTCGGCGGTTTTAGCGGCATGGAGATGCTGATTATCGCTTCGCTGGCGGTGTGTGGCGTGATGATGTTTAAAACCGAAAACCGTCTGCTGCTGGTCGTGCCTGCGCTGGCGATGTTCCACGGCTGGGCACACGGCGTGGAGATGTCTGGTCACAACTTCTGGCTCTTCACCACCGGGTTTATGTTTGCCAGCGCCACGGTACTATGCGCCAGTTTCGCCGCAGGGTTACTGCTGCGCCGTCACGACGGTCTGCGTAAAACCTTCGGCGGCGGGCTGATTGTCTCCGCCCTGCTGGTGCTGATGAGCTAATGGAGCACAGCCGCCAGTGGTTACGCCTGATGCAGCTTTCCAGCAGCAGCCTGCCGGTCGGGTCGTTTACCTGGTCGCAGGGGCTGGAGTGGGCTGTTGAAGCGGGTTGGGTAGCCAGTGTCGAGGCATTCAGACACTGGCAAATTCAGCAGATGGAGCAGAGCTTTTTCTGCGTCGATCTGCCGCTGTTTATGCGTCTGTACCGGGCCTGCGAGCAGCAGGATCTGACGGCAGCAAAACGCTGGGCGGCATACCTTCTCGCCTGCCGGGAAACGCGTGAACTGCGCGAAGAAGAACGTAATCGCGGTGCTGCATTTACCCGCCTGGTCAAAAGCTGGGAGCCGGACTATCCGGCAGCGTGGCAGCCGTTGTTTATGCAAAGCCAGCTCTGCGGCATGGCGTGGCTCGGCGTACGCTGGGGCATTGGCGCTCGCGAGCTGGCACTGAGCCTGGGCTATAGCTGGATTGAAAGCGCAGTGATGGCAGGCGTCAAGCTGGTGCCGTTCGGACAACAGGCCGCACAACAGCTGATTATTACCCTGAGCGACCATTTCGCTGAAGGGCTTGATGCGGCGCTGTCACGCAGCGATGACGAGCTGGGCGCAGCCACGCCACTTTCGGCCATCGCCTCTGCGCGACACGAAACACAATATTCACGATTATTCCGTTCCTGAGGAGTCAACATGGCTGATGACAAACATCCCCTGCGCGTTGGCGTGGGTGGCCCGGTGGGGTCGGGCAAAACCGCCCTGCTGGAAGCACTCTGCAAGGCAATGCGCGACACGTACCATCTCGCAGTAGTAACCAATGATATCTACACCAAAGAGGATCAGCGGATCCTGACCGAAGCGGGCGCGCTGGAACCAGAGCGCATCGTGGGTGTGGAGACCGGTGGTTGTCCGCATACCGCCATCCGTGAAGATGCATCGATGAACCTCGCGGCAGTCGAAGCGCTCAGCGAGAAGTTTGGCAATCTGGATCTGATCTTCGTTGAAAGCGGCGGCGACAACCTGAGTGCGACTTTCAGCCCGGAGTTGGCGGATCTGACCATTTACGTGATTGACGTGGCTGAGGGAGAAAAAATCCCACGTAAAGGCGGGCCGGGGATCACCAAATCGGATTTTCTGGTGATCAACAAAACCGACCTCGCGCCGTACGTCGGTGCTTCGCTGGAGGTGATGGAACGCGACACCAACCGCATGCGCGGTGAGCGTCCGTGGACATTTACCAACCTGAAGGCGGGCGATGGTCTGGCGACGATTATTGCGTTTCTGGAAGAAAGAGGAATGCTGCGGGTGTAGTCGTAAATTTCCCTCTCCCCTGTGGGGAGAGGGTTAGAGTGAGGGGGTTACGCCTCCGGCAGCTCCGCCAGTGGCCAGCGCGGACGCACGGACACACTCAGATCGGAGGTTGCACCGGCGTTCAGGCGCACCATCCCGGCGTAGGCGATCATCGCCCCGTTATCGGTACAAAATTCCGGGCGGGCATAGAACACTTCTCCGCGACGCTTCTGCATCATCTCCGCCAGTTTCGCACGCAGCGTGCGGTTAGCACTCACGCCACCGGCCATCACCAGGCGCTTAAAGCCCGTCTGATCCAGCGCACGCTTGCACTTGATCATCAGCGTATCCACCACCGCATCTTCAAACGCACGGGCGATATCAGCACGCGTCTGCTCGCTATCGTCGTTATTGCGGATCGTATTCGCTGCGAAGGTTTTCAGGCCAGAGAAGCTAAAATCCAGCCCTGGGCGGTCGGTCATCGGGCGCGGGAAAACAAAGCGCCCTTCCGTGCCCTGCGCGGCCATTTTTGACAGCATCGGGCCACCTGGGTAGTCCAGCCCCAGCAGCTTGGCAGTTTTGTCGAACGCTTCACCGGCTGCGTCGTCGATTGACTCACCCAGCAGTTCATATTTACCAATGCCCGTCACGCTAATCAGCTGGGTATGACCGCCGGAAACCAGCAGCGCCACAAACGGGAACTCAGGCGGATTCTCTTCCAGCATCGGTGCCAGAAGATGCCCTTCCATATGGTGAACCGGAATAGCCGGAACATCCCACGCAAACGCCAGCGAACGACCAACCGTTGCACCAACCAGCAGCGCACCGACCAGGCCCGGGCCCGCGGTATACGCCACCGCATCAATATCATCTGAACACAACCCGGCTTCTTTCAGCGCCGCCTGAATCAGGGGAACCGTTTTACGCACATGGTCACGGGAAGCCAGTTCAGGCACAACGCCACCGTAGTCAGCATGCAATTTCACCTGACTATACAGCTGGTTGGCAATAAGCCCTTTTTCGTCGTCGTAAATGGCGATGCCGGTTTCATCGCAGGACGTTTCAATACCCAGTACACGCATGACTTGTTTTACCTCGTTTCAATACCGCGCAGTGTAGGGCCAATGCGGGTTGATGTAAAACTTTGTTCGCCCCAGGACATCGGCTCGTGTATACTCCTCCTCCTTATAAAAGTCCCATTTCAAAATCGCATCGGTGCTTTACAAAGCAGCAGCATTTGCAGTAAAATTCCGCACCATTTTGAAATAAGCTGGCGCTGATGCCAGCGGCAAACCGAATTTATTAAAGGTGAGAGTTACATGCCGGTAATTAAAGTACGTGAAAACGAGCCGTTCGACGTAGCACTGCGTCGCTTCAAACGTTCATGCGAGAAAGCAGGTGTTCTGGCTGAAGTTCGTCGTCGTGAGTTCTATGAAAAACCAACGACCGAACGTAAGCGCGCTAAAGCTTCTGCAGTGAAACGTCACGCGAAGAAACTGGCTCGCGAAAACGCACGCCGTACTCGTCTGTACTAATCCATTGAGGGCCAGAGCCCTCAGTGAGCAGACAGAGTAATAGTCGTAAGGCCGTGCTTCCGGAAGGAATGCGCGGCTTGTTTTCGTTTATAAATCAGCATTTATACAAAATCATTCACACTGTATCAAGGCGGCAAGTGAGTGAATCCCCGGAGCTTACTTAGGTAAGTGACAGGGATGAGCGAACGTAGCCAACGCAGAGACAGTTTGAAGGATGAAGTGTAATTTTTGGGGCATATGGCCGGAAGAATCCCACGCGTATTTATCAATGATCTGCTTGCCAGAACCGACATCGTCGATCTCATCGACGCGCGGGTAAAGCTAAAAAAGCAGGGCAAGAACTACCATGCGTGCTGTCCGTTCCATAATGAAAAAACCCCCTCTTTCACCGTAAACGGTGAGAAGCAGTTCTACCATTGCTTCGGCTGTGGCGCACACGGTAATGCCGTCGATTTTTTAATGAACTACGACAAGCTCGAGTTTGTTGAAACCGTCGAAGAACTGGCGGCGATGCACAACCTTGAAGTGCCGTATGAAGCAGGCAGTGGGCCAAGCCAGATAGAGCGCCATCAACGGCAAACGCTTTATCAACTGCTGGATGGCCTGAATTCGTTTTACCAACAGTCTCTAAAGCACGCTGCTGCTGAGCCTGCGCGTCAGTATCTGAACAAGCGCGGACTGAGCGACGATGTCATTGCGCGTTTCGCTATTGGTTACGCCCCGCCCGGCTGGGACAACGTGTTAAAGCGTTTTGGCGGCAATAGCGAAGATCGTAAATCGCTGATCGACGCAGGCATGCTGGTCACCAACGACCAGGGACGAAGCTACGACCGCTTCCGTGAACGGGTCATGTTCCCGATCCGCGACAAGCGTGGCCGGGTAATAGGTTTTGGTGGTCGCGTGCTGGGTGATGCCCTGCCGAAGTACCTGAACTCCCCGGAAACCGATATTTTCCATAAAGGCCGCCAGCTTTACGGTCTTTATGAGGCGCAGCAAGATAATGCGGAACCTCCGCGTCTTCTGGTCGTCGAAGGCTATATGGACGTCGTCGCCCTGGCGCAGTACGACATTAACTATGCCGTTGCGTCTTTAGGCACGTCCACTACCGCCGATCATATTCAGTTGCTGTTCAGGGTGACCAACAACGTCATCTGCTGTTACGACGGTGACCGTGCAGGACGTGATGCCGCCTGGCGTGCGCTGGAGACGGCACTCCCTTATATGACCGACGGGCGTCAGTTACGCTTTATGTTCCTGCCCGACGGTGAAGACCCGGATACGCTGGTGCGTAAAGAGGGCAAGGCGGCATTTGAAGCGCGGATGGAGCAGGCACAGCCGCTCTCCACGTTTTTGTTTAACAGCCTGATGCCGCAGGTGGATTTGAGTACCCCTGACGGGCGCGCGCAGCTGAGTACGCTGGCACTGCCGTTAATCAGTCAGGTGCCCGGTGAAACGCTGCGCATCTATCTGCGTCAGGAGTTAGGCAACAAGCTCGGTATCCTCGATGACAGCCAGCTTGAACGTTTAATGCCAAAACAGGCTGAAAACGGCGCGGTTCGCCCCGTACCTCAGCTAAAACGCACAACCATGCGTATACTGATAGGGTTACTGGTACAAAACCCCGAACTTGCTCCGCAAGTGCCATCGCTGGCGGGTTTGAACCACGAAAAGTTGCCTGGACTTGGTTTATTTTCAGAATTGGTCAACACTTGTCTGTCACAGCCAGGTCTGACCACCGGACAACTTTTAGAGCATTATCGCGGCACAAAAGAGGCCGCAACCCTTGAAAAATTGTCGATGTGGGACGATATAGCAGATAAAGATATTGCGGAAAAAACGTTCACCGACTCACTCAACCATATGTTTGATTCGATGCTTGAACTGCGCCAGGAAGAGTTGATTGCTCGCGAGCGCACACACGGTTTAAGCAGCGAAGAACGCCGGGAGCTCTGGATGTTAAACCAGGAACTGGCGAAGAAATAAGTTAAAGACAAAAGTATTCAACGGCTTAAGTGCCGAATATCGATCGGGAAGCCCCCGGCAGCCGCACTGAGAGGCAGCGGCACAAATATAAGTACGCCCTCGCTTTAAAGGTTGGCAAACCATCGCTGACACCAATCAAACGAATTAAGTGTGGATACCGTCTTATGGAGCAAAACCCGCAGTCACAGCTGAAACTTCTTGTCCAACGCGGTAAGGAGCAAGGCTATCTGACCTATGCCGAGGTCAATGACCATCTGCCGGAAGATATCGTCGACTCAGATCAGATCGAAGACATCATCCAAATGATCAATGACATGGGCATTCAGGTGATGGAAGAAGCACCGGATGCCGATGATCTGTTGCTGGCTGAAACCTCCAACAACACTGATGAAGATGCAGAAGAAGCTGCTGCACAGGTACTGTCCAGCGTGGAATCTGAAATCGGGCGTACTACTGACCCGGTTCGCATGTACATGCGCGAAATGGGTACCGTTGAACTGTTGACCCGCGAAGGCGAAATCGACATTGCAAAACGCATTGAAGACGGGATCAACCAGGTTCAGTGCTCTGTTGCCGAATACCCGGAAGCGATCACCTATCTGCTTGAGCAGTACGATCGCGTTGAAGCTGAAGAAGCGCGTCTGTCCGATCTGATCACCGGTTTTGTCGACCCGAATGCTGAAGAAGATATGGCTCCGACCGCCACTCACGTCGGCTCTGAACTGTCTCAGGAAGAGATGGATGACGACGAAGACGAAGATGAAGAAGACGGCGACGACGACAGCAGCGACGACGACAACAGCATCGACCCTGAACTGGCACGTGAGAAGTTTGGTGAGCTGCGTACCCAGTACGAAGTGACCCGTGACACCATCAAAGCGAAAGGCCGCAGCCACGCAGCCGCTCAGGAAGAGATCCTGAAACTGTCTGAAGTGTTCAAACAGTTCCGCCTGGTGCCAAAACAGTTCGATTACCTGGTGAACAGCATGCGCGTCATGATGGATCGCGTACGTACCCAGGAACGCATCATCATGAAGCTGTGCGTTGAACAGTGCAAAATGCCGAAGAAGAACTTCATCACCCTCTTCACCGGCAACGAAACCAGCGAAACCTGGTTCAACGCGGCTATCGCGATGAACAAGCCGTGGTCTGAAAAACTGCACGACGTGACAGAAGATGTTCAGCGCGGCCTGCAGAAACTGCAGCAAATTGAAGAAGAAACGGGCCTGACCATCGAGCAGGTAAAAGACATCAACCGTCGTATGTCCATCGGTGAAGCGAAAGCCCGCCGTGCGAAGAAAGAGATGGTTGAAGCGAACTTGCGTCTGGTTATCTCTATCGCCAAAAAATACACCAACCGTGGTCTGCAGTTCCTGGATCTGATTCAGGAAGGCAACATCGGTCTGATGAAAGCGGTAGATAAGTTTGAATACCGTCGTGGTTACAAGTTCTCCACCTACGCAACCTGGTGGATCCGTCAGGCGATCACCCGTTCTATCGCAGACCAGGCGCGCACCATCCGTATTCCGGTGCATATGATTGAGACCATTAACAAGCTCAACCGTATCTCCCGCCAGATGCTGCAAGAGATGGGTCGCGAGCCGACGCCGGAAGAGCTGGCTGAACGCATGCTGATGCCGGAAGACAAGATCCGTAAAGTGCTGAAGATCGCCAAAGAGCCAATCTCCATGGAAACGCCAATCGGTGATGATGAAGATTCGCATCTGGGTGATTTCATCGAGGATACCACCCTCGAACTGCCGCTGGACTCTGCGACCACCGAGAGCCTGCGTGCTGCAACGCACGACGTTCTGGCTGGCCTGACCGCTCGTGAAGCAAAAGTTCTGCGTATGCGTTTCGGTATCGACATGAACACCGACCACACGCTGGAAGAAGTGGGTAAACAGTTCGACGTTACCCGCGAACGTATCCGTCAGATCGAAGCGAAGGCGCTGCGTAAACTGCGCCATCCAAGCCGCTCTGAAGTGCTGCGTAGCTTCCTGGACGATTAATCGCTCCGGTACTGAAAAAGCTCCCAATCGGGAGCTTTTTTTTGTTTATTCCCTCTCCCTGTGGGAGAGGGTGAGGGCATCAGGCCACAGAGGACCCTAAAGCCCCCGCACCGCCAGCGTCTCATCCAGTTCGCGATACGCCTCGACCAGATTATCCAGCGTTGCCCTGTTCAGCCCGCTCGGGTTCGGCAGCACCCATACCTGCGTCACGCCAATGGAGGTACTCTGTTTGCCCCACTTCGTCCCGCGCTGACCAAATGCTTGTTCGTACGCCTGCTTCCCCAGAATCGCCAGCGCTGCTGGCTGGTAATCTTCCATTTTCTTAATCAGCTCCCGCCCGCCGCTGCGCAACTCATGCAGGTTCACCTCACTCGCCTGCACCGTTGGCCGCTCGACCAGCATGGTGATCCCGCAGCGCGTATCCAGCAGATGCTGTTCCTCTTCCGGCTTCAGTAACCTGTCGGTAAACCCCGCCTGATGGATAACCTTCCAGAAGCGGTTTCCCGGATGGGCGAAGTGAAAACCGGTATGCGCCGAGGACTTGCCAGGGTTGATGCCACAGAACACCACCCGCAGCCCAGGGACAAGAATATCGTTGATCATGTTTACTCCCGATCGATACATCGTCGGAGAAGTATAAAGGATTGATTATGCGTTGTTTATAAAAACAGCAAGCGGGTGTGAATGGCTGGATTGCTGCGGGGAGTTACTTTATAATTCACCGCCACGGCCCCTTAGCTCAGTGGTTAGAGCAGGCGACTCATAATCGCTTGGTCGCTGGTTCAAGTCCAGCAGGGGCCACCAAATTTTAGATTTAAAATCATATGATTAAGCCACTCGACAGAGTGGCTTTTTTATACTTTGAATCTGGAGTGGCGGTAAAATGGCGATAGAAACCGCTACACACCACAATTGGCTTAGTCTCTCGATCAGCGCAGCACTCACCCCAGCATCTGCTTTCGTCGCAATTTGCCTTTTCATCATCCGTTGAGTGGTTAGATTGGCGTCAAAAGTCCAGGACCAGAAAAAATGAAGTTCTCGCTTTATACAAGATCGCTGCTCACGAGTGTGTAAGTCTCCCGATAGTCGTTCCACACACCTCCTTCCAGAAGGATCGCGACAAACTTATCTTATCTTCATAAACCCTAAAAACTAAAGAAATCCCCCATCGCGCCGATCATCATCCGTGTGTATTATTTCCTGTAGCTTTTACAACAACTAACCTTAACTCAAATACTTAAGCGCCAAAGCGAAAGGCATCATGAGCACACCGATCAAACGGCTAGAAATCATTAAAAATGCCATTGAACTGGAAGATGACGACATCATCCAGAGCCAGCTGACACGGCTGAAAAATGAAGCGTTTGACGATGAGCTACAGGCAATCGTCGTGGCGCTTGAGCAGAAAAACTATACCGCCGCCATTGCGGCCATCACCGCCTGGCTACAGAGCCAGCGCGCCATTACACAATGGCGTGACCCACAGGTGGCGGCCAGCAAACTGGAGCTTAAAGCACTGGAAGAGCGTCTGCGCGATCTGATTGACCGCCGCAATGCGCGGGTACAACAGCTTGATGAGTTCAACGATCTCTATTTCTCCCGCCTCGGGCCGCTGATGCAGCAGATCCTCGCCCTGCGTAAGCAGCTTGCCGAGCTAAACCTGCGTCGTCAGCAGGCAGAGGCACGTCGCCGGGAAGAGGATTACCGTCGCTGCCAGCTCTATATGGCGCAGGCGGTGGAAGTACTGGCAACGCTCACCCAACGCTGGCGCGACCTGCCTGCCGACTCCGTGCAAGCCGCTGAGGCACGCAAGCACCTGCAACAACAAAGCAATCTGATCGCCAACCTGCTGGCCGAAGCGCTGGAGCTGGAAAGCGGGCTCACGCGCGAAGAAGAGCCGGCACGCCAGGCGCGTGACGATGCCAACGAAGAGTACGAGAAATACCGCGAGCAGCACCACGACGCCGAAATTCGTCTGCGTAAAGGAAAGAACCTTTCGGAAGACGATCAGAACGAGCTGAAACGCCTCTGGCGTCAGGCGAGCAAACTGTGCCACCCGGACCTGGTTGCGGACGATCTGAAAGAAGAAGCCAACACGATGATGGTGCAGCTCAACCAGGCGAAACAGCGCGGAGATGTGAAAGCTATCCGCTCACTGGTGGCACGTCTGCAGCAGGGCTTTGAGCCACTGATGGCGAGCGACAGGCTGAACGATCTGGAGCGTATCCGCAAAAAAATGGCGCAGGTTCGCGAGCAAATCGACATCCTGGTGAATGAGCTGGCAGAACTTGAGAAAGAGGAATCCTGGCTGCTGGTTTCATCGCTGAGCAATATGGAAGCCTATTTTGCTCAGCAGGAGAAAGCGCTGTACGACGTCCGCGCCTCGCTCGAACACCAGGTGAACGAAGCGCAGCTGGATTCAGCAGCCTGATTATTTGGCGTGCCAGTATGCGCTGGCACGCACTAATTGCAGGTCGATAGCATCGCTCTCAAACCGACGACTCAGGTTTTTCACAACCTTCCCTTCTCCGGTAAGCCAGATAAAGTAATCTTCCCCGGGCACAGTCAGCGTCGCCAGATGGTCAGACACCGCCTGCTCGCTGTGGCCGACAATCCAGGTGATATTAACGTCGCTCAGATGCGCCAGATAGTCCTTGTAAGATCCGTCGCCGACAGTCACCACCGCATGAATTTCCGGGCGCACAGTCTGTTTTGCCATGCTTTCTAAACGGCGGCGTAGCGCGGGCATGCCGGACTCGTCGCACACATACAGCTGCCAGGCGTAATCTTCCGGTACCACCAGCGAACCGCGCGGCCCCCCGATAGTCAGCCTGTCACCCACGTTTGCCTCTACGGCCCAGTGGCTGGCGATCCCACCATCATGAACGAAGAAATCCAGCACCAGCTCCTGATTCACCTCGTCGTACAGCGGCGTATAGTCGCGCGTCTGCGGACGTACGCCGTCACCCCAGTCAATACCGTCATCGGTGACAACGGGTGGAACAAAGGTTGTGCCTGGGGCCGGGAAAAAGACTTTGACGTGGTCGTCAAAACCGCGAGAGCTAAAGCCTTCCAGCGCTTCTCCACCTAAAACAATACGCTGGAAACCAGGACTTACGCGCTCAACGCGGAGCACATTCAGCTCGCGAAAGCGCAGGTCATTACGAACACGTTGTGGGTAGCGGGTTGATATCATTTGTGTACCTTTTTCGGGTGAATACGATATATCGAAATAGATTTTAAATGATAATGATTGCTATCCAGACAGAATGCAAGAATTTTTAGATTGCATCTAAATATATCTTAGATATAGTTTAGATATATCATTTAAAGAGAAATAACATGCGACACGAACACGAAGGTGGCGGACGCCGACAGCGCTTTTTTGGCCACGGCGAACTGCGTCTGGTGATTCTGGATATCCTGACCCGTAATGCGAGCCACGGTTACGAGTTAATCAAAGAGATTGAGAACATGACTCAGGGGAATTACACCCCGAGTCCTGGCGTGATCTACCCGACCCTGGATTTCTTGCAGGATCAGACATTTATCACCATTACGGAAGAAGAAAACGGCCGCAAGAAAATTGCGATTACCGTCGCCGGGCAGCGCTGGCTGGATGAAAACCACGAACAGCTGGAACACATTCAGGTGCGTATCAAAGCACGCTGCGTCGGCTTTCAGTTGCGTAAAAACCCGCAGATGAAGCGGGCACTGGATAACTTCAAAGCGGTGCTGGACCTGAAGGTCAATCAGGGAGAGCTCAGCGACGCGCAGCTTAAGCAGATCATCGGCGTGATCGACCGTGCGGCGCTGGAGATCTCCCAGCTGGATTAAGCCAGCGCGCGTTCGCTCACGCGGAAGACACGTACCAGCTCTTTCAGGTGCAGAGCCTGCTCGTTCAGTGATGCCGCCGCTGCAACAGACTCCTCCACCAGGGCGGAGTTCTGCTGAGTGGTAGCATCAATCAGGCCAATTGCGCTGTTAATCTGCGAGATACCTTCCGTCTGCTCATGGCTCGCCTGGCGGATCTCACGCAGGATAACGTCCATCTCTTCCACGTTACCGACCATTCCGTTAATCAGGCCACTGGCTTTCTCCACCAGGTTCATCCCGTCCTGCGTCTGGCTGGTCGAGTTCTCAATCAGCTGGCGGATTTCACTGGCAGATGAGGCGCTCTTCTGCGCCAGCTGGCGAACTTCACCCGCCACGACCGCAAAACCACGGCCGTGCTCACCTGCACGCGCTGCTTCTACCGCCGCGTTAAGCGCCAGAATGTTGGTCTGGAAGGCGATGGCATCGATCAGGTCGATAATGTCGGACATTCGGTTCGATGTCTCATTAATCAGGCGCATTTTGCTGGTCACCTGCTTCATCATCTCACCGTTGTTCTTCACCACAGTGGCGGCATCTGCCGAGAGATGCGTCGCTTCCCCGGTATGGGATGCCGTGTTTTTCACCGTCGCGGTGATCTGTTCCATTGAAGCGGCGGTCTGTTCCACAGAACTTGCCTGCTCTTCCGTGCGCGCAGCCAGATCCTGGTTACCCGCAACAATCTGTGCGGCGGCACTTGAGATGTTCTCCGAGCCGGTTTGCACCTGTTGCACAATCTCCAGAAGGCGAGTTTTCATCTCCATCAGCGCATGCAGCAGAAGGCCCGTTTCATCTTTACCGTGCGACGTCATGCTGCCGGTCAGATCGCCATCGGCAATGGCCTGTGCAAAATTCACGGCCTGGTCCAGCGGACGGGTAATCGCGCGCACAATAAACCAGCCAATCAGGCTGCCAGCCACCACGCTGAAGAGGGTGATAAGGATCAGCAACAGGCGGCTGGTTCTGAAATCACCGTCCACCTGCGTACCTGCGCTTTGCATCTCGTTGTTTTGAATCTCAATCAGCGCCTGCACTTTCGCTTTATAGGCCTGTTGCAGGTTGAGGGTATTGGTCATCATCTCTCTGATGGCCCCTGCACGATCGTTGTTCTGCACCGCCTGCAAAATGCGGTAGCGCGAATCAAGATACTGCTGACGCACCCCACGAATATCCGCCAGAACCTGCTGTGATTTTTCATCGTGCAGTGCGTTGTTCAGTTCGCCCAGGATGACCGTAATGTGCTCGCTGATCTCTTTCAGACGCTGCTGTGACTGCGCGGTGTACGCACCCTGCTCGTCCAGTAACATGAGCTGCTGAGTGCCAATAAATTCCTGGAAGTTGTCAATTAACTGGTTCGCTTTTACCGTAGTCGGATAATCGCTGGTAATGATGGATTGCATCCCGGTGTTTGCCCTGTGCAAACTGAACAGGGATAAACTTGCACTCACCACCATCAGGACAATAAAGAACCCAAACGCCAGAAATAATTTCGTGCCGATTTTTACGTTAGATAAGAACATATTTACTCCATCGATGTGATTATTTCTAAGACGATCTCCGTTATCGGTAACTAACAACCTAACTTTATGACTTTGATCGTTTTTTTATTTCACAATCATTCTTATTGATAAGTTAAGGCTATTAATTTACGCGCATCGATCGTTATGTGACCATCAGACAGGGTGTTTCTGAAATTGCATCATGGAAAACTGACTTAGGCGGGAATAAATAACTCAGTTAATTTCTTTAGTTATTTAATACTTCATTAACAATAAACATTAAGAATAATTACAACCACACAAAATAATAAAGCCGCTTATTCCGAATGGAACAAGCGGCTTTTCTGGAACATTACTGACTCAATAAAGTACGGTTACCGCATCCTCAAGACGCCCGGCACGGTGCTTCACCATCGCGGAGATCTGCGCGCTTTCCTCCACCAGGTCAGCATTTTTCTGCGTGATACTGTCCAGCTCGGCCACTGCACGGGTTAATTCCGACAACCCGGTTGCCTGCTCGGACGTCGCGTGACTAATCTGCGCGATAAGCTGCGTGACGTTTTTCACCTGCTCAACGATATCGTCCATTGTACGGCCTGCCGCGTACACCTGATCGGAGCCAGACTGGACCTTGTTGGCGCTGGCATCAATCAGCTTACGAATATCGTTGGCCGCACTGGCGCTACGGCTGGCAAGATGGCGAACTTCACCTGCCACCACCGCAAAGCCTTTACCCTGCTCACCAGCCCTTGCCGCCTCAACCGCTGCATTCAGCGCCAGAATGTTGGTCTGGAAAGCAATGTCGTTGATCAGCGAAGTAATCGAACCAATCCGCTGCGTGCTGTCGGCGATATCATCCATCGTTTTCACCACGGTTTGCATCGCATTCCCGCCCTTTGTCGCCGCGCTGCTGGCGGCCATTGAGAGCTTGTCTACTTCGGCGGCAGTTTCAGAGTTACTTTGTACCGAGGCGGCCATCTGGTTCATCGTCGCAACGGTCTGCTGCACGTTAGCGACGGTCTGACGCGTGCGGTCGTTAAGATCTTCGTTGCCCTGCGCCAGCCTGTCGCTGCCATCGCGCACGCTCACCACCTGGCTTGACACATCATTGATTAACCAGCGGCACATCAGCCCTAACTGCCCGACCGCACGCAGGGTGAGCCCCAGCTCATCGCTGCGGTTCAGGTGCTGCACGCTGTTACGCTCTCCCGTCGCCACCTTCAGCGCCTGACGCGCCACGTTTTCTATCGGGCGGACAATTTGCTGTTCGAACAGCAAAGTGCCCAGCAACATCACCACGGCACAAGCCGCGAGCGGTGCCCAGCCTGCAGCATCTGCCACCAGCGTGGCAGCGAGCGCCGCAAAGAGCACCGCCATCACGCTGCGTACCCGCCAGCGCAGCGGCATCGCCGGTAACTTACCGAGCCAGCCTTTACGGATCACCAGCCCTTTATGAATGCGTTTTTTACAGCGCCCCTCATTCAGCGCTTTATACAGCGGCTCTACGGTTGCAATCTCGTCTGCCGTCGCTTTCGTGCGAATCGACATATAACCCGTTACCTGCCCGTGGCGTACCATCGGCACAGCGTTCGCACGCACCCAGTAGTGATCGCCATTTTTACGGCAGTTTTTGACAATCCCACTCCAGGGTTCGCCCTTCTGTAGCGTGTACCACATATCGGCAAAGGCCGCTTTTGGCATATCGGGATGACGCACCAGATTATGCGGCTGCCCGAGCAGTTCCTTGAGTGAATAGCCACTCACCTGCACAAAGGTGTCGTTGGCATGGGTAATGTAGCTGTGGATGTCGGTGGTGGACATTAAGGTGGTGTCATCATCCAGAGGATATTCATTCTGGGTGACATAAGAAGGAGAGGACATTGTGGGCATCCCTTGCAGGTTATTCGAATGTTAATTTTGTGGTTTATTGTTTTTTCGGCGATAACGAATTTATCTTTAGTTGTTAAATATGATGAAGGTCGCAAATTTCAGTTAAACCGCACTTTTTGTACGCTTTCTTAATCTATTGATTTCAAATACTTTCACAGAGAAATTACCTATGAAGCATGACCTGTTTACGCCCACTTAAGAAGCATGCCTTGCACCACCCCAGTGCAATTGACGAAATCTGGCGCAAAACCTTTCTCCCTTCCCTCTGTCGCTTAATCCCGTTTCGGTTACATCGGCATGATTAAATATTGCGTAACATAATTTTAACCTGGCGTTTATCCCGATTTTCGTTAAGTCAGATGAGGTGGCGTAATCCCTGCAATACTTAAACCAGTATCATGTGATACGCGATCCCCGGGAGCACATTTTGAACAGGTTACCTTCCAGCGCCTCGGCTCTTGCCTGTACCGCGCACGCACTGAATCTCATTGAGAAGCGAACGCTTGATCATGAGGAGATGAAACAACTTAACCGAGAGGTCATCGATTACTTTAAAGAGCATGTCAATCCAGGGTTTTTGGAATATCGCAAATCTGTTACCGCCGGCGGGGATTACGGAGCCGTAGAGTGGCAAGCGGGGAGTCTGAATACGCTTGTCGACACCCAGGGACAGGAATTTATCGATTGCCTGGGTGGTTTTGGTATCTTCAACGTGGGGCACCGTAATCCAGTTGTGGTTTCCGCCGTACAGAATCAACTTGCGAAACAACCTCTTCATAGCCAGGAACTGCTCGACCCGCTTCGCGCCATGCTCGCGAAAACGCTGGCGGCGTTAACGCCCGGCAAACTGAAATACAGCTTCTTTAGCAACAGCGGCACGGAATCGGTCGAAGCGGCGATTAAACTCGCCAAAGCGTACCAGTCGCCGCGCGGGAAATTCACCTTTATCGCCACCAGCGGCGCGTTCCACGGTAAATCGTTGGGCGCACTGTCGGCTACCGCCAAATCCGCTTTCCGCAAACCGTTTATGCCGCTGCTGCCGGGCTTCCGCCACGTGCCGTTTGGCGACATCAGCGCCCTGCGTACCATGCTGAGCGAATGCCGTAAGACCGGCGACGACGTAGCGGCGGTGCTGCTGGAGCCAATTCAGGGTGAAGGTGGCGTGATCCTGCCGCCACATGGCTATCTCCCTGCCGTGCGTCAGCTGTGCGATGAGTTTGGCGTACTGCTGATCCTGGATGAAGTACAGACCGGGATGGGACGCACCGGCAAGATGTTTGCCTGCGAGCATGAGAACGTCCAGCCAGACATTCTGTGCCTGGCGAAAGCGCTCGGCGGCGGCGTGATGCCGATTGGCGCAACGATCGCCACCGAAGAGGTGTTCTCGGTGCTGTTTGACAACCCGTTCCTGCACACCACCACCTTCGGCGGTAACCCGCTGGCCTGTGCGGCTGCGCTGGCGACCATCAACGTGCTGCTGGAGCAAAACCTGCCTGCGCAGGCGGAGCAGAAAGGCGACATGCTGCTGGATGGCTTCCGCCAGTTGGGCCGTGAATACCCGGATCTGGTCCAGGACGCACGCGGCAGAGGGATGTTGATGGCGATTGAGTTTGTCGATAACGAAATCGGCTACAGCTTTGCGAGCGAGATGTTCCGCCAGCGGGTGCTGGTCGCCGGTACGCTCAACAACTCAAAAACCATTCGTATTGAGCCACCGCTGACGCTGACGATTGAGCAGTGTGAGCAGGTGCTGAAAGCGGCGCGTAAAGCGCTGGCAGCACTGAGGGTGAGCGTGGAAGAAGCGTAATATTCACTCCCCCTCCATGCGAGGGGGAGTTTCTTAGCGGTGGAACTCCGCCACCGTCATAGTAAACCGCAGAAGGTTTTCTCCCTCATTAGCGTAACCATGCGCCGCCTCTGTTTTCGCAACCGCAGACGCACCAGCGTTAACCTGCGTGATTTTATCATCCACCGTCAGGGTCAACACGCCCTCGTTAACATGCAGCAGCTCAAACGTCCCCGCCGGGTGCCCCGGTGAGGTAAAACACTCGCCGGGATGCATCTCCCACTGCCACAGTTCAATCATGTCCGGGCCCGCGGTTCCTGCCAACAGTCTGGCGCGCCCACCCTGTGCGCCCTGCCACAGAACCGGGATCGCCTCTTCTTCAATAATGTGCACCAGTGGCTCACTGGAGACGTTGACGATATCCGCCACCGAGACGCCAAGCGCAGCGGCAAGTTTGCAAAGAATGGCAATGCTGGGATTCGCCGCCCCTTTTTCGATCTCCACCAGCATGCCTTTGCTGACGCTGGCGCGGCGGGAAAGCTCATCCAGCGAGAGTTTTTTCTCTTTGCGCCAGTTACGAATACGGTTCGCCACAGCCAGGCTTACCTGGGCGATATCTGCACCCGAATCGGTCAATATATTGACTTTACCAGTCATTAGTCACTACCATGATATAAAACAGTCAATACAGGATTATTTATGTCTCTCGTTACGCCGTCAATAGACCCGCGTCTTGCCAGGCTTGTTCCTGGCTTTCGGGCGTTGAGTATTCTGGTTGAAGCTGCGCCGATTACCCACCCAGAGGTTGCCCGCGCGGCGCTGGCGCAGGCCTGCCAGCAAGTGCTCAATGATGATGTGCCCTGGGCTGAAGCGCACCTCTCTGACTGGGATAATGTGTTTAAGGCCTTCGGTGCAAAACCGAAACGCACCCCCTGCTCCGCCGCGGCTTTGCGCAAGCGGGTGCTGAAAGACGGTTCATTGCAGCCGCTCGATCCGGTGGTGGATATCTACAACGCGATCAGCATCCGCTATGCCATTCCGGTTGGTGGAGAAAATCTCGCGGCCTATTCCGGCACACCGTACCTGACCCTGGCTGAGGGTAATGAGCCCTTTGATACCCTGAAAGAAGGCCAGCCAATGGTGGAATACCCTGACGCCGGGGAGGTTATCTGGCGCGACGACATCGGCGTCACCTGCCGACGCTGGAACTGGCGACAAGGGGTACGCACGCGTCTGGACAGCCGGGCGCAATCCATGTGGTTTATTCTCGAAAGCCTGCCGTCAATGCCACTGGCAGTGCTGGAAGAAGCAGGTGCCGAGCTGGTCAACAACCTGCAACGGCTGATGTCAGGGGCAACGGCTCAGGTGCAACTGCTGGAACTGTAAGAGGACAAAACGATGTTTCACGGGTTAAGCGCCTTTCCGCTAACGCCACTGAAGGACGGCAAATGATACTCGCGGATCTGGAGCTGGCCTGAAAATGCCGGGTGGCACTTGCGCTTACCCGGCCTACAAAATCAACATAACCTCGTGCCCGTAGGCCCGGTAAGCGCAGCGCCACCGGGCAAAACGTTACTCCGGCAACAGTCCCACAAAACTGCGTTTTTTGCGCGGCTCCGACATCAACTGCTCAAGCTTATCCACGCACGCCAGATAGTGCGGCGTTTTCTTGTGTGCCAGCACCGCCTCTTCGTCTTTATAGGCTTCGTAGATAAAGAACCGGGTTTTCACGCGCGGGTCCTGCAACACGTCGAAACGCAGGTTTCCCGGCTCCTGGATCGCCCCTTCATGATTGGCGCGAAACACCTCCAGAAACTCGTCCACCCGTTCGGGTTTGATGTTGATCTCCACTAACGTCACATTCATTTTGCTTCTCCCTGTTTTTCTTCCTGCCAGAACTGGAACGCTTCCCGCGCGCTCATGTTCTCGTGAACCACTTTTTTCACCGCTTTTAGCATGGCGAGTGGCGCGCTGGACTGGAAGATATTGCGCCCCATATCCACGCCAGATGCCCCTTGATCAATCGCACGGAAACACATCTCCAGCGCCTCATGCTCCGGTAGTTTTTTGCCTCCGGCGATCACAATCGGCACCGGACAGCTGGCGGTGACTTTTTCAAAGCCCTCGTCCACATAATAGGTTTTGACGAACTGCGCCCCCATTTCGGCGGCGATACGGCTGGCGAGCGAGAAATACCGTGCGTCGCGCGCCATCTCTTTACCCACGCCTGTGACCGCCAGCGTCGGCATACCGTAACGTGCCCCGGCGTCCACCAGCTTGATGATGTTGTTGATCGACTGATGCTCGAACTCACTGCCGATGTACACCTGCGCCGCCACCGCACAGACGTTCAGACGCAGAGCATCTTCCATCGCCACCGCCACGCACTCGTTGGACAGTTCGCCTAAGATCGAGTTACCGCCGGACGCGCGCAGCACCACCGGTTTGTTGGTGGCAGCCGGCACAGTGCTTCGCAGAATGCCACGGGTACACATCAGCACATCGGTTTCGCCAAACAGCGGGGCAATCGAGAGATCAATACGCTCAAGGCCGGTAGTCGGCCCCTGAAAGTAACCGTGGTCAAAGGCCAGCATCACCGTGCGGTTGCTTTTCGGGTTGAAGATGCGCGAAAGTCTGGACTGCATGCCCCAGTCCAGCGAGCCGCAGCCCTTCAGGGTGTACGGCACGTTTTGCTGCGGTGTGCCGATGCCAAAATCTTTGCCGTCTTTGATGTCGTCTAAATCAGCCATTTACTCCCCCGTCAGAAATCGTATTGGTTGATGTTCTCTTTGGTGAACACCACGCGCTCTGGCAGCAGCACAATGCCGTTGCCCTTCGCCTCATACTGGTAGCCCTGCACGCTGTTCGGCTCGACCTTCAGCGTACCGATATCGTTGACCTCCACGCTGTCGCCAACGTTAAGATCGCCTTTTTTCAATAAATGATCGGCGACATTGACCGCAATTTTGCCCTGTTGCACCACATCCCACAGGCCGAAGGCTTTCACCGTGCCGCGCTCTACGTACGGACGCATCACGTTAGGGGTACTGAACCCGACAATCGCCACCCCTTCACGCTTCAGGTTTTCCGCCGCCTGCGCTGCCGCTGGCAGGGCGTTGGCATCCGGGGCGATGATCGCATCCAGATCCGGGTACGCTTTTAAGATCCCTTCGGCAGTTTGCAGGGATTTGGTGGCATCGTTATAGCCAAACTGGGTGGTGACAATTTGCCACTGGGGATGCTCTTTCTCGATTTTGGCTTTCGCCTCTTTTACCCACTGGTTCTGGTCGGTGACGGTGGGGCTTGAGTAGAAGAACGCGACTTTGGCATTCGGTTTGGTGACCTGTTTTCCAGCCATATCAACCAACAGGCCGCCGAGCTGTTCCGGGGTGCCCTGGTTGATGTAAATACTGCGGCACTCCGGTTTGGTGTCGGAGTCCCAGGTCAGTACCTTCACACCACGCTGCATCGCGCGTTTGAGCGCCGGGCAGAGGCCATCCGGCGACACGGCGGAGACGATAATGGCGTTATAGCCCTGGTTGACGAAGTTGTTGATAAGCTGCACCTGGCCGGAGACGCTTGGCTCAGTCGGGCCATCATAGGTGACGTCTGCGCCCAACGTTTTACCCGCCTCTTTCGCGCCGTTGCCCCCGCTGGTGAAGAAGCCCACGCCCACCAGCTTCGGGATAAAGGCAATGCGGTCTGCCGCCTGTGCCGACGCGAAGCTGAGCGCCATCGCCAGGACTATCAGTTTTGTTTTCATCTTACGCTCCGGGTAGTTTTGAGGAAGAAATTGCGCACCCATTCACGGTGCAGACTCAGCGAACGTCCCATCACCACCACAACCAACAGCGCCCCTGACAGCGCGCTCGACACCTGGTTGGGGATGCCGACCATCTGTAAACCCTGTTGCAGGTACCCCACCAGCAGCGCCGCCAGTGCAGTTCCCATAACCGAACCTGAACCGCCGTAGATATTCGCCCCGCCGAGCACGGCGGCAGTGAGTGCAGGCATGAGTAAATCGCGCCCCAAATCCGAACGCGCCGAACCGAAATAAGAGACCATCACCAGCGCAGCTATCGCTGAAGCCACACCCACCAGGCCATACAGCACATAAGGCATACCGTTCACCGACAGCGCCGCATAGCGAGCTGCACGCGGGTTTTGTCCAATCAAAAACAGGTGGCGGCCAAAGCGCCCGCGGTGGGTTATCAGCCAGAAGAAGACGGTAATGACCGCAAACAGCACCAGCGGGACTGGCAGACCAAAAACGGTGAGGTTGGCGAAGGCGGTAAAGCTGTCCGGGAAGCCACCAATGCCCTCATAGCCTGTCGCCCCTGCCATGCCGGAGAGCAGCAGCGCTCCACCGCCGTAGAGGTAGAGCGTGCCAAGGGTGATAACCAGAGGGCTGACGCCGGTGTAATGAATAAGCGCCGCGTTAACCAGCCCGCACAGCAGGCCCAGCAGCAACGTCAGCGGAATCGCCACCGCCATCGGCCAGCCCGCCTGCATCATCACCCCCAGCGCAATGGCACACAGGCCAATGGTTGAGCCGAGGGATATGTCTATCCCACCGCTGATGATCACAAGCGTAAGCGGCAGCGCCACAATGCCGATGCAGATAAAATCACTGGTACTGAACAGCAGCATGTTGATGTCGAGCATGCGCGGGTTAATGGCTCCAAAAAGCAGGATCTCCAGCACCAGTAACACCAGCAGCGCGCTTTCCCAGTTAAGCTTCATTTACGCCACCTCTTTTTTGCGTTTGGGAAACGGGGTGACGTGCTTTCCCCCTTTGTTACCCGGCTGGAAGCGGCCGTATTTCAGCGCCCGTTGATGCCGTGCCAGGGCCTGACGCAGGCGTCCGTCGAGCACCAGCACGCCCAGTAACACCAGCCCGGCGATAAAGTCATTCCACCAGGCCGGGAGTTTAAACAGCACCAGCACGGTATCGATTTGGGTCAGGAAAAACGCCCCGAGGAACGCGCCGACGAGCGTGCCGGTGCCGCCCAGCAGCGAGATCCCCCCCAGCACGCAGGCGGCAATGGCTTTCATCTCCAGCCCGCTGCCGGTCTGGTTGGGCACAAAGCCAATCTGCGAGGCAAAGACAATCCCGGCGCAGGCCGCCAGCATGCCGTTTAGCGTAAATGCGATCATCCGCGTACGGTTCACCGCCACGCCGAGCTGTCGCGCGGCAGTGAGGTTATCCCCGACGGCGTAGAAATCCCGCCCGAACGCGGTTCGCGACAGCATCCACACGCCGACGGCGGTTAAAAACAACACCACCATACCGAGTGGCGAAATACCGGCGACGGCAGGAACGGAGAGAGATTTCAGCCCCGACGGTAACCCTTCAATCCACTTCCCGCCTGTCCAGAGCAGCATCACCCCGCGGTACAGCCCCAGCGTACCGAGCGTGGCGACAATCGCCGGAATGCGCAGCCCCACCACCAGAAAACCGTTGAATGCCCCCGCCAGCGCGCCAACAGATAACGCAAAGAGCATTGCCACCGGCAAGCTGTAACCACTGTTGAGTGCCACACCGACGGCAATGGCAGACAGCCCAACGGTGGAACCAACGGAAACATCAATATTGCGGGTCAGCATCACCAGCGCAGCACCGAGCGCCAACAGGATCAGGATTTGCGAGCTGGCAAAGATCATCCCCAGCGTTTGCAGACTGAAATAAGCCGGGTTCAGCGCCACCAGCACGGCGAACAGCGCGAGGATCGCCAGAAAGGCGCTCAGCTCACGGTTTTTCAGCAAGGTCTTCATGATTGCCCTCCGAACGCCAGCGCCATCATCCGATCAAGGCTGACGGCGTGGCGCGGCAGTTCGCCGCTGAGTACGCCCTGATGCATCACTAATACACGGTCTGCCAGGCCAGGAAACTCATCAAGATCGCTTGAGATCATCAGTACCGCTACGTTTTGCGCCGCCACGCTTTTGATCAGTTGATAGATATCAGCGCGCGCCGACACATCCACGCCGCGCGTCGGTTCATCGACGATCAACAGCAGCGGATTGGCCTCCAGACAGCGCGCCAGCAGCACCTTTTGCTGGTTACCGCCGGAGAGCGTGCGCACGGTTTGATCCGCATGGTTGAGCTTGATCCCCAGTGCCCGGTGATAGCGCTCCACCACCGCAGACTCCCGTTTGCGCTGCTGCCAGATGGACGGTTCATTCAGCGCCACGGTGTTCCAGCGGATAGGCGCGTCCAGGAACAAGCCAGAAACCTGCCTGTCTTCCGGCAGGTAGACCAGTCCTTTATCCAGCCGTAAAAAAACGGGAGCATGGGTGATCTCCTGATTCTCCAGCCAGACCCGTCCACCGCGCACCGGGCGCAGACCGTAGAGGGTTTCAGCAAACTCGGTGCGCCCGGATCCCACCAGCCCGGCAAGGCCAACGATCTCCCCGGCATAGATTTCCAGATTAATATCGATAAACCCTTCCCCGGTCAGATCTTCCACGCGCAGCACCGGAAAATCCTGCGGCTGGGTGCGGCGGTTGCCCGGCAGCGACAGCCACAGTTTTTGCGCGTCGCTTAACCCCTTTTCCCGGCTCACCGGCGTCATGGCGGCAATCAGGGCGCTATCGTCAAACTGTGCGGTTTCACCACTGAGCACCACAGCTCCGTCGCGCATCACTGAGACGTGGCTCGAAAGCGTGCGGATCTCCGGCAACTTATGCGAGATAAAGACAATGCCGACGCCAAGTTCCTGCAGGGCGCGGATCTGGCGAAACAGTCTTTCGGTTTCGCCTGGCGTGAGCGACGCCGTGGGTTCGTCAAGGATCAGGATCTTCGCATTGCGCATCAACCCACGCAGGATCTCCACCATCTGTTGATCCGCCACTTCCAGGGTGCTGGCGGTGGCATCAAGACCGATCTGGCACTGTAACTGCTGGAGTTTCTCCGCCAGCCGTTTATCCACCCCGTTTTCACGCGGCAGGCGGAAAAGAATGTTTTCCCGCACTGTCAGGTTGGGAAACAACAGCGGCTCCTGCGGTACCAGGTAAATGCCCAGCTTGTGTGCCTGCCCCGGGCTGAGGCGCGCAAATGACTGGCCTTCGACCGAAAGTTCACCGTTGTCCGCGGTCTCTACGCCGGCGATTATCTTCATCAACGTCGATTTTCCCGCACCGTTACCGCCCATCAGCGCATGCACCTGACCCGCACGCAGCGTGAAATCAATGCCTTTTAAGACCGGCACGCCAGAGAACTGCTTGCAGATATCACGTGCTTCGAGAAGTGGCGTCATCATCGCTCCGCTATTGAACAAATGATTTTTAGATTTAATATTGTTCAAAAGCGTAGACGGTGAACTATATTTACAACCGTGCAGGGATCACAGTTTTATCGATTAAGATTCAGATAAACCTGGAACAATCTAAAAGATCCGTTTTGTCGCGTGGCTCACACTTTCCCCCCGCGCCATCACGAACATATGATCTAAATTTTTATAAGAGTTCACATATGAGCGATAAACGCACTGCGGAAGACGGTCGGTTTGCCGGGCTGGCACTGGCAGAAGAGGAGCTGGTTGCCCGCGTGGCGTGGTGTTACTACCACGATGGGCTGACCCAGAACGACATTGGCGAGCGGCTCGGCCTGCCGCGTCTGAAGATCTCCCGCCTGCTGGAGAAAGGACGCCAGTCCGGGGTGATCCGCGTGCAGATCAACTCCCGCTACGAGGGTTGTCTGGCGCTGGAAACTGAGCTTCAACAACGCTTTGGCCTGAAGCTGGTGCGCGTGATGCCCGCGCTGAACACCCCGCCGATGAACGTGCGGTTAGGCATTGGTGCGGCACAGTCGCTGATGGGCGTACTGGAACCCGGTCAGCTCCTGGCCGTGGGATTTGGTGAAACCACCATGAGCAGCCTGCAGCACTTAAGCGGCTTTATTAGCTCACAGCAGATCCGCCTTGTGACGCTTTCCGGCGGCGTGGGGCCGTATATGACCGGTATTGGTCAACTGGATGCGGCCTGTAGCGTCAGCATGATCCCCGCCCCGCTGCGCGTCTCATCCGCTTCTGTTGCCGGGATCTTAAAACAAGAAACCAGCGTACGGGATGTGATCCTCGCAGCAACCGCCGCCGATGTCGCGGTGGTGGGAATTGGTTCTGTAAACCAGCGCCGGGATGCCACCATTTTACGCTCTGGCTATATCAGTGAAGGTGAGCAGCTGATGTACGCCCGCAAAGGGGCCGTGGGTGACATCCTCGGTTACTTCCTCAATGCCGAAGGGGAATGCGTTGAGGAGCTGGAGATCCACCGTGAATTACTCGGCGTCACGCTCGATGAACTGGCACAGTTGCCCATCATCGTTGGCGTGGCCGGAGGGGAAGAGAAAGCCGATGCGATTTATGCCGCACTGAAAGGTCGCCGTATCAATGGCCTGGTGACGGAAGAGACGACAGCCCGCGCGGTGCTGGCTCTGGCAAACTAAGAGTCTGTTCAGACTGCGCTAACAACGAGGCATGCTCATGAGTTACCTTTTAGCGTTAGATGCAGGGACAGGCAGCGTTCGCGCCGTCATTTTCGATTTGCAGGGCAACCAGATAGCCGTCGGCCAGGCCGAGTGGAAACACCTGAGCGTAGAGAATGTACCGGGGTCGATGGAGTTTGACCTCGACACCAACTGGCGGCTGGCTTGCCAGTGCATCCATCAGGCTCTGGAGCGTGCGCACCTGAGCGCGGCGGATATTCAGTCCGTCGCCTGCTGTTCAATGCGCGAAGGGATAGTGCTGTATGACCGCAACGGCGAGGCCATCTGGGCCTGCGCCAATGTTGACGCCCGCGCCAGCCGCGAGGTGGCTGAACTCAAAGAGATCCACGATTACCACTTTGAATCCGAGGTATATGACGTCTCCGGCCAGACCCTGGCGCTGAGCGCCATGCCGCGCCTGCTGTGGCTTGCGCACCATCGCCCGGATATCTACCGTAAAGCCGCTACCCTTACCATGATCAGCGACTGGCTGGCGGCGAAACTCTCCGGCGAGCTGGCGGTGGACCCGTCGAATGCGGGTACCACCGGCATGTTAGATCTCTTTTCCCGCGACTGGCGTCCGGCCCTGCTGGACATGGCCGGGTTACGCGCCGATATTCTCTCCCCGGTGAAAGAGACGGGCACATTGCTTGGAGCCATTACCAAAGCGGCCGCGCAGCAGAGCGGCCTTCGCGAAGGGACGCCGGTGGTCATGGGCGGCGGCGACGTGCAGCTCGGGTGTCTGGGGCTGGGCATCGTTCGCCCCGGACAAACGGCAGTGCTGGGCGGTACCTTCTGGCAGCAGGTGGTGAATTTACCGCAGGTGCGTACCGATCCCGATATGAATATCCGGGTTAACCCCCACGTGATCCCCGGCATGGCACAAGCCGAATCCATCAGTTTCTTCACCGGATTAACAATGCGCTGGTTCCGCGACGCCTTCTGCGCGGAGGAAAAGCTGATTGCCGGGCGGATGGGCATGGACACCTATTCCCTGCTGGAAGAGATGGCCAGCCGCGTTCCGGCAGGCTCTTACGGGGTGATGCCCATCTTCTCCGACGCCATGCATTTCAGGCAGTGGTACCACGCCGCACCATCGTTTATTAACCTCTCCATCGACCCGGAAAAGTGCAACAAAGCCACGCTGTTCCGCGCACTGGAGGAAAACGCCGCGATTGTCTCCGCCTGTAACCTGGCACAGATTTCCCGCTTCTCCGGCGTGACGTTTGAAAGCCTGGTCTTTGCCGGTGGCGGAGCCAAAGGCGCATTGTGGAGCCAGATTTTAAGCGATGTCACCGGGCTGCCGGTGCGCGTACCTGAAGTCAAAGAAGCGACGGCGCTGGGCTGCGCGATTGCCGCAGGTACCGGGGCAGGATTGTTTGCAGATATGGCGTCGACAGGCGAGCGGCTGGTGAAATGGAGCCGCGAATTTACGCCAAACCCGGCACACCGCGAGTTGTATGACGGCATGATGCAGAAATGGCAGGCGGTGTACGCCGACCAGCTTGGGCTGGTGGACAGCGGGCTGACCACGTCGATGTGGCAGGCACCGGGGCTGGTGCGCACTGAACGTTCTGTGGTTCCGTAAAAAAACACCGGGTGGCGCTGTGCTTATCTGACTTACGATTTCGTCGCCCCGGTGAGCAGAGCTTTTATTAGCATGTTCATCTCCAGCCTTCGGGAGGAGGTACAGCCTCTATCTTACTTTCCGGTGTTAACTGGTATTCAAAATTACCTTCAGAAAGGGAGAATCGTGGATAGCGATCGGGATATTCATCGACGACTAATAGGTAATTTTTAACAATACAATTTTTGTCATTTTGGATTTCTGAGAAACACCTCAAGTCTTCATGTGGGCTTATCTTATTATTAGTAAATCCATCACCAATATCTGTTATATAATAACGATGCCAAACGTCAGGAAATAGTGGATATTTAGCCCTGATATCTTCTCTATTTAAAATGAACCAGGAAATTTTTTCCATATCAGTCCAGGGCATATGGGTGACCACTAGTTCAACGTCTCCATATCCATCTGAAGAAGCATGTAATACTTTAACTGGCCTTAACGTCCAAAGGTTATAAAATGCGCCTGCCAGAAACAAAGTTAATAACAATAATGGGAATTTCTTTTTCATTGATACATCTCAACTCTTGAGACCGATTGAAAATTAGTAAAAAATGGCTTAAATGCGAAATTCCTGTGTCGCTGCAAGAAAAACCATATCCGGAAAAATCGGAATTGACTGTAAAGCTCACTTTTAATATCGGTGACATCCAGTCCAAAGTGGTCCTGAGCCAGGAAATGAACCGTTGCGCTCCAGCCAATAGCGTACTGTTGAAAATTTAATAGTGTTATCTTTTGAGCTGCAATATCATGCACACTAATTCCCAGGCCATTTACTCTGTCCATTTTTTTATTGTATTTAGGAAGAGTTGATTTTAGTAATTTTCTCTTTATATTACCTAAGAATTCTGGAACAGATGTTTTTCGATTATTTAAACTTAGTTCTGTCTGAATGCTGTCTTTAATTATTAAAAGTGGATTGCCTATGAAATAACCATTTATCCTGTCATGAAAAGCAGAATTCAACCGTTGGCTGTAAAATCCACTCCCATTTCCATATCTGAAATGTTCAATCAATTCTCCGATTAACGTTTTGTACTCTCCCTGAAATGAAAAAATCTGAGAAAGCTCTTTCATTTCAGTAAACAATATATCAACACATTCCTCATGCGATATTTTTGTACCGGCAGAAGAGGAACCAAAAAAATCATCCAGATGGTGCTTATCGGGAAAATCGTAACGCACCAGTCGATAAGGGTCCACTTTTTCGGATACATCCCCAAGACCAAGCGACAGCAATTCCTGCTCCCCCATGTCACCACACTGCATATCATCAGCATCGGTATCATAGAAACGCGTGACCGTTTCAAAAAGCGTGCAGGGAAGAAACATTGATGGGTTGAAAGAATTAATCACGTCTTATTTACCTTATTAATAATCAGTAAGTTATGTCATTTCAGCATCAGACGTTAGATTAAAAACCTCACAAAGAACAGGTGTTTCATCACACTCTTCCGATTCTGGTTCGGCGAAGAAATCAGACGAATGCAGAATAGTGTCTGCCCCGCTTTACTGCCGGGCAGACGGTCAACGAAACAGCCAGCGTTCCAGACATTCGTTGGACCTTTGGCTCAGATCGGCGAAATAATTTTCATAATTGCTTTTCAGAACATTGCCGTCAGTCCCCTGGACATATTCTCCTCCGAAATCATGAGTATCAAACGTCAGGGCATCATTCTCACCATGTATAATGCTCATTGGCAGGCTTTTATCTACGCAGCGGTTGTCGCTCCTGGCATCTCTGAAACAATAATAATCATCGACCCAACGACCATTACTATTTTTACCGCCACCAACGGCTTCTATAATGATAATTTCGTAAAAATCGGATATTGAAATATTATAATGATCTTGTGATTTTTTGTTATCGTTAAACCAGCTAATTTTATCCCGATCGGTTAAGGGCAAGTGGTCAACTGCAATACATAGTCGCCTGTCCATACATTCTCAGAAAAAATAACATTTACTTTTCGCAAGGTATAGACATAATAAATTACAAATAGTAAAAACAATACTGCCAACGGTTTTTTAATAAAAAATAGCTCTCATCAATATTTATCCATTCTCACAACTGTACCAAAATTGGTGGAAAATGGTTTAAAAGAAAAAGCCCTATGCCTTTGCAAGAAAGGCCATATACGAAAAAATCGGAATTCATTGTAAAACTTGTTACTGATATCTATGACATCCAGACCAAAATGATCTTGAGCTTCGAAATGTAGCGTTGTACTCCACCCATGAGCATATCTTTGAATATTAAAAATATCTTATCTTTTGCACTGAAATATCGTGAACAGTAATTCCAAGACCATTAATCTTATCTTCTGGTAAATTAAATTTAACCAAATACGACACTAGTAGACCGACTTTCAACTCCTGAGGAATAAAGGGTAAATAAGCATCTTTTGATTTATTATGAAATTCCTTTTGAAGGATATTACGTATGATAGCAACTGGGTTCTTCGAGCTAGCTTTATTTAATCTCAAATGAAAGGCCGAATTCAATTTCTGGCTGACAAATACCCGACCATTTCCATATCGAAAATGTTCAATCATCTCCCCAATCAGCGCTTTATAATCGCCATAAAGCGAAAACATCGATGAGAGTTCTTTCATTTCAGTGAATAAAATATCAACGCATTTTTCGTGAGTTATTTTTGTATCAGAGGCTGTATCGCTAAATATGCCGTCCAGATTATGTGTTTGAGAGAAGTCATAACGAACAAGCTGGTAAGGATCTACCTTTGCAGATACATCCCTGAACCCAAGCGCCAGCTCATGCTCCTCCATGTCGCCACTCTGCATGTCATCAGCACGATAATCATCAAACCTCGCCACCGTTTCGAAGAGCGTGCAAGGGAGAAACATTGATGAGTTTAATGAATTAACTATTTTTTAGTATATTTTTAATAATCAATAATTTATAAGAGATGAATGTACAACACCAGAACAAAAACCCTGTATAACAGGCCTTATTTCACATTCCCCATTGCATCTCGCAGGGATCAGATCTTTGAATCCCATCACAATCACCGCATTCCCCTTTTCCCTTTTACTCCATGCTGGCTAAATTAGTAACTCATCCGACCACATAACAATAATTTTACACTGGAAGAGACTATGAGCTGCTACCCGTCGTTATTCACCCCTCTCGATCTGGGGTTTACCACGCTCAAAAACCGCGTGTTGATGGGCTCGATGCATACCGGGCTGGAAGAGCACCCGGATGGAGCCGAACGTCTGGCCGCCTTCTACGCCGAGCGTGCGCGACACGGGGTGGCGCTGATCGTCACCGGCGGCGTAGCCCCAGCCCCTTCAGGGGTGGGGATGGAAGGTGGCGCAGTGCTGAACGATGCCAGCCAGCTGCCGCATCACCGTATTGTGACCGATGCGGTTCACAAAGAAGGTGGCAAAATTGCCCTGCAAATCCTGCATACCGGGCGCTATAGCTATCAACCGAATCTGGTTGCGCCATCGGCCATTCAGGCTCCCATTAACCGTTTCACGCCGCACGCACTCAGCCATGACGAGATCCTGGCGTTGATTGACGATTTCGCCCGCTGTGCGGCGCTGGCGCGTGAAGCGGGCTACGATGGCGTCGAAGTAATGGGCTCCGAAGGGTATCTGATAAACGAATTCCTCGCCGCCCGCACCAACCAGCGCGACGACGAATGGGGGGGCAACTATGCCCATCGCATGCGCTTTGCCGTGGAAGTGGTGCGCGCCGTGCGCGAACGCACCGGTGCCGATTTTATTATCGTCTTCCGTCTGTCGATGCTCGACCTGGTAGAAGGCGGTGGCACGTTCGACGAAACCGTGCAGCTGGCAAAAGCGATTGAATCCGCAGGCGCAACCATTATTAACACCGGGATCGGCTGGCACGAAGCGCGTATTCCGACTATTGCCACGCCAGTACCGCGTGCGGCGTTTAGCTGGGTGACGCGCAAGCTGAAGGGCAGCGTGTCGATCCCGCTGGTGACCACCAACCGCATTAACGATCCTCAGGTGGCAGACGATGTCATTTCCAGAGGCGACGCCGATATGGTGTCGATGGCACGCCCGTTCCTTGCGGATGCCGAACTGCTGTCTAAAGCGCAAAGTGGCCGTGCGGATGAGATCAACACCTGCATCGGCTGTAACCAGGCCTGTCTGGATCAGATCTTCGTCGGTAAAGTCACCTCCTGCCTGGTGAACCCGCGTGCCTGCCACGAAACCAAAATGCCGGTCGTTCCGGCGGTCAATAAAAAACGTCTGGCGGTGGTCGGTGCAGGCCCGGCAGGTCTGGCGTTTGCGGTGAATGCAGCCTCACGCGGGCACAGCGTGACGCTGTTTGACGCCGCAGGCGAGATTGGCGGGCAGTTTAATATTGCCAAACAGATCCCCGGCAAGGAGGAGTTCCATGAAACCCTGCGCTATTACCGTCGGATGATCGACCTGACGGGCGTCGTGCTGCGGTTAAACCAGTTTGCCACCCCAACCGATCTGATCGATTTCGATGAGGTGATCTTAGCCAGCGGGATCGCCCCGCGAACGCCGGCGATCGAGGGTATCGATCATCCGAAGGTGCTGAGCTATCTGGACGTCTTGCGCGACAAAATGCCGGTCGGCAAGAAAGTGGCAATCATCGGCTGTGGTGGGATCGGTTTTGATACTGCCATGTACTTAAGCCAGCCCGGTGAAGCCACCAGCCAGAACATTGCCGGGTTTTGCGTGGAATGGGGGATCGATACCAGCCTGACCTCGTCCGGCGGCCTGCGTCCGGAAGGACCACAGCTGCCAAAAAGCCCGCGTCAGATTGTGATGCTACAGCGTAAAAGCAGTAAACCGGGTGAAGGGCTGGGTAAAACCACCGGCTGGATCCACCGTGCAACCCTGCTCGCGCGCGGCGTGAAGATGATCCCGGCGGTGAGTTATCAGAAGATCGATGACGACGGACTACATGTTTTGATCGGCGGAGAGTCTCAGCTGTTGCGCGTGGATCATGTGATTTTATGTGCCGGACAGGAGCCGAAGCGAGATCTGGCCGATCCGCTGCGTGAAGCGGGCAAACCGGTACATTTGATTGGTGGGTGCGATGTGGCAATGGAGCTGGATGCACGCCGTGCGATTGCGCAGGGCACCCAGCTCGCGCTGACCATTTAGCGACGACGACCCAGCTTCACGGACTTCAGCACCACGAACTTGTTATTGGTGGCAATCGTGGTGCAGTTTCCGAAAATCTTCTTCAGTTTGTGGAAATAGTCCAGGTGGCGGTTTGCCACGATGTACAGCTCGCCGTTAATTTTCAGGCAGCGACGTGCATGGTGGAACATTTCCCAGGCGACGTTATCCGTCAGCGCGTGCTTCTGGTGGAACGGAGGGTTACACAGTACGGCATTGAAGCGGAAAGGCTCCACGCCAGAAAGTGCGTTGTTAATCATAAACTCGCAGCGATCCAGCGCCTCTGGCATGTTGGTTTCCACGTTCAGACGGCTGGAGGCAACCGCCATCGGTGACTCATCGCTAAAGACAACGCTGGCTTCAGGGTTCTTCGCCAGCAGCGTCAGGCCAATCACACCATTACCGCAGCCCAGGTCGACAATCTCACCTTCCAGATTTTCCGGCAGATGTTCAATAAAGAAACGCGCCCCGATATCCAGACCGGTGCGGGAGAAAACGTTCGCGTGGTTGTGGATGGTCCAGTCTGTACCTTCCAGCTTCCAGCTCAGGGTCTCTGGCGCGTCAGCCAGTTCCGGTGAACTGAAAGTACAGTTGATCAGGCGCGCTTTTTTCCACGCCAGCGTCGTGGTGGTTGGGCCAAGCACCTTCTCGAACAATTCCAGCGTTGAGGTGTGGATATCGCGCGCCTTCGCGCCCGCAATAATACGCGTTTGCGGGGTGACGACTTTGCGCAACGCACGCAGCTGTTGCTCCAGCAATGCCATCGTTTTAGGGACTTTAATCAGTACCACGCCCGGTGCCTGCGGGTATTCCGCGGTGCTGTCGAGAAACTTAACGCTGGATTCTTCGATGTCGTTGTGGCGCAGATTTTCACGCGTCGCCAGCTCGCTTAAGTAAGAGTCGCCGATACTGTAGGGTGTATGTTCGGCCAGAGCACAGCCCAGCGCGCCGAACGCGTCATTCAGGATCAAAACCGGGCCGCTGATCTCAGTGTCATCCAACTGCTGCAGCAGATATTCATCCGCCGCTTCCCACGCCATAAGCGGGTTGACGTCGTCCGTTTCCGGGAAACGTTTAAGGTTGAGTGAACGGAAACCGTTGTCTAAGTGGCTCATCGGCCCTCCTGAATGGTAAAATTTCGGCGTTATCCCTGAAAAGGGTGCGTGAGTATACCCGTTTTCAAATTATTTTGGGGTTTTGATGAACCAGATGACTTATCTCCAGGGCTACCCGGAGAACTTACTTTCCCAGGTTCGCAGCTTAATTGCCGAGCAAAAGCTGGGCGCTGTGCTGGAAAAACGCTATCCGGGCACGCACGATTTCGCGACCGATAAGGCGCTCTGGCAGTATACGCAGGATTTGAAAAACCAGTACCTGAAGAGTGCACCGCCTATCAACAAGGTCATGTACGACAACAAGATCCACGTACTGAAAAATGCCCTCGGCCTGCACACGGCGATTTCCCGCGTACAGGGCGGCAAGCTAAAAGCGAAAGCGGAGATCCGCGTCGCAACCGTGTTTCGCAATGCACCGGAAGCCTTCCTGCGGATGATAGTGGTTCACGAGCTGGCGCATCTGAAAGAGAAAGAGCACGACAAAGCGTTCTACTCCCTGTGCTGCCACATGGAGCCGCAATACCACCAGCTGGAGTTTGATACCCGTCTGTGGCTTACGCATTTATCGTTAAAGAGTAATGCGCAGTAACGCACGCGAATTGTCATGATGGCGTGCTACAGTGGCTGAAGGTTCCCAGCTACGGAGTACGTAAACGTTTATGATACGTTTCGCAGTCATCGGTACGAACTGGATCACTCGCCAGTTCGTCGACGCCGCCCACGAAACCGGCAAATATAAACTCACCGCAGTCTATTCCCGCAGCCTTGAGCAGGCGCAGAGTTTTGCAAACGACTATCTGGTCGAACATCTGTTTACCTCGCTCGATGCGATGGCGCAAAGTGATGCCATTGACGCGGTCTATATTGCCAGCCCAAACTCCCTGCACTTCCCGCAAACGAAGCTGTTCCTGAGCCATAAAAAACATGTGATTTGCGAGAAGCCGTTGGCCTCAAATATTCAGGAAGTGGAAGCCGCCATTCAGCTTGCCCGCGAAAACCAGGTGGTGCTGTTCGAAGCATTCAAAACCGCCAGCCTGCCGAACTTCCTGCTGTTGCAGCAATCCTTACCGAAGGTTGGCAAAGTGCGCAAAGCCTTTATCAACTACTGTCAGTACTCTTCGCGTTACCAGCGTTATCTGAACGGTGAGAACCCGAACACCTTTAACCCGGCCTTCTCCAACGGCTCAATTATGGATATTGGTTTCTACTGCCTGGCCTCCGCCGTAGCGCTGTGGGGCGAACCTCATGGCGTAACGGCAACGGCCAGTCTGCTGGAGAGCGGCGTGGATGCACACGGGGTAGTGGTACTGGATTACGGTGATTTCAGCGTGACGCTGCAGCACTCCAAAGTGAGTGATTCCGTCCTGCCAAGCGAAATTCAGGGTGAAGCGGGATCGCTGGTGATTGAGAAGATTTCCGAGTGCCAGAAGCTGAGCTTCGTGCCACGTGGCGGTAAAGCGCAGGAGCTGACGCAACCTCAGCATATTAACACTATGCTCTATGAGGCAGAGGCCTTTGCCCGTCTGGTAGAAAGCAACGAAGTCAATCACCCTGGCCTGGCGGTAAGCCGCACCACGGCGAAGCTGCAAACGGAGATCCGCCGTCAGACGGGGGTGGTCTTCCCTGCAGACAACGTGGACGCTATCGCGTAAAGCTGTGTAATGAAATGCGCAGACCATTGACGAAACCGATGCTCTGACATATTTTGTTACCCGCAAAGGGGAGTAACTTCCTTGCCGGTGGATCGTCATTACGATGCGTGCAAAACCGCATCCGGTCGCCGGGCAGTTGAAAACCTGTTTTTTCAGCTGTAAGTGAGACCTTGCCGGAAGGCGAGGTCTATGCATAAAAAGCTAACGGCTATCGTCTTCTGACCATAGCCGTTTTTGTTTTTTTATGTGTAAGGAAAAAAGTATGCATTCTGTCGGCACTCCAATGTTATGGGGCGGATTCGCGGTCGTCGTGCTTGTCATGCTGGCGATCGACCTCTTTTTGCAGGGACGTCGCGGCGCACAGGGCATGACCATGAAACAGGCTGCCGCCTGGTCGCTGGTGTGGGTCACCCTCTCCCTGCTCTTCTGCGCTGCCTTCTGGTGGTATCTGGCCTCAACCGAGGGGCGTTCCGTTGCCGATCCTCAGGCACTTGCCTTCCTCACCGGCTATCTGATTGAAAAAGCCCTGGCGGTGGATAACGTCTTCGTCTGGCTGATGCTGTTCAGCTACTTCGCCGTACCGGCATCACTGCAGCGTCGCGTGCTGGTCTACGGCGTGCTGGGCGCGATTGTCCTGCGTACCATTATGATCTTCGCCGGAAGCTGGCTGATTACCCAGTTCGAATGGTTGTTATACGTCTTCGGTGCGTTCCTGCTGTTCACCGGTATCAAGATGGCGCTGGCAAAAGAAGACGGCTCCGCCATTGGCGATCGCCCGCTGGTGAAGTGGATCCGTGGCCATCTGCGCATGACGGACAAGATCGAGAGCGAACATTTCTTCGTGCGTAAAAACGGCCTGCTGTTTGCCACTCCGCTGCTGCTGGTGCTGATTCTGGTTGAGCTGAGCGATGTGATTTTCGCGGTAGACAGTATCCCGGCCATTTTCGCGGTGACCACTGACCCGTTCATCGTGCTGACCTCTAACCTGTTCGCGATCCTCGGTCTGCGTGCGATGTACTTCCTGCTGGCGGGCGCGGCGGAACGCTTCTCCATGCTGAAATATGGCCTGTCGGTGATTCTGGTATTTATCGGTATCAAAATGCTGATTGTCGATTTCTACCATATTCCGATCGCCATTTCGCTCGGTATTGTGTTAGGTATTCTGATCGTCACGCTGATTATCAATACCTGGGTTAACCGCCAGCACGATAAGAAACAGCAGGTAGAGTAGTCTCTCCCGCCCTCTCCCGCCGGGAGAGGGTAAACACATTTTTGTAACTTAATAGTTAAAAAATATGACGCAACACGTAAAATCCAGCATTTTACGCTTCCCTCCACATGCACTTTCCTTATACTCGACCAGGCAAACATTTATTTACATCTGGACATAAATGTGACTAAGAGCACATCCGGGATGGAACACAATTTCACTTAGGAATTTTGTATGAGTACACAATCAAACGGCCTGTTTGCGCGCCTGGCGCAGGGTAGCCTCGTTAAACAAATTCTGGTCGGGCTGGTTCTGGGGATCCTGCTGGCAATGGTGTCAAAACCTGCCGCTGAAGCCACCGGACTGCTCGGTACCCTGTTCGTTGGCGCGCTGAAAGCCGTCGCACCGGTGCTGGTTCTGATGCTGGTGATGGCATCGATTGCCAACCATCAACACGGACAAAAAACCAATATTCGCCCAATTCTCTTTTTATACCTGCTGGGCACTTTCTCTGCCGCGCTGACGGCTGTTCTGTTCAGCTTCCTGTTCCCTTCCACCCTGCACCTGACCACCGCTGCGGGCGAAATCACGCCCCCTTCCGGCATCATTGAAGTGATGCGCGGTTTGCTGATGAGCATGGTTTCGAACCCCATTACCGCGCTGATGAACGCCAACTATATTGGCATTCTGGTCTGGGCAGTGGGTCTGGGCTTCGCGTTACGTCACGGCAATGAAACGACGAAAAACCTGGTCAACGATGTCTCAAACGCTGTGACCTTTATTGTCAAAATCGTCATTCGTTTTGCACCCATCGGTATTTTCGGCCTGGTCTCCTCTACGCTGGCAACCACTGGCTTCGAAACCCTGTGGGGTTACGCGCAACTGCTGATCGTCCTGATTGGCTGTATGCTGCTGGTGGCACTGGTGATTAACCCACTGTTGGTGTTCTGGCAGATCCGTCGCAACCCGTACCCACTTGTCCTGATGTGCCTGCGTGAAAGCGGTGTGTATGCCTTCTTCACCCGCAGCTCTGCAGCAAACATTCCGGTAAACATGGCGCTGGCTGAGAAGCTGAACCTGGATCGCGATACTTATTCTGTTTCTATCCCGCTGGGTGCGACCGTGAATATGGCGGGTGCGGCAATCACCATTACCGTGCTGACACTGGCGGCGGTGCATACGCTGGGTATCCCGGTAGACTTGCCGACAGCGCTGTTGCTGAGCGTGGTGGCATCGCTTTGTGCATGCGGTGCATCGGGCGTGGCGGGCGGTTCACTGCTGCTGATCCCACTGGCCTGTAATATGTTCGGTATCCCGAATGAAATCGCCATGCAGGTTGTGGCGGTGGGCTTCATTATCGGCGTGCTGCAGGACTCCTGCGAGACGGCGCTGAACTCGTCAACCGACGTGCTGTTCACCGCAGCGGCTTGCCAGGCGGAAGATGTGCGTTTAGCGAAGAATGCCCTGCGCGGATAAAAGCAAAACGGCAACGCAAGTTGCCGTTTTTAGTGTTTGCTCCCTCTCCCTGTGGGAGAGGGCCGGGGTGAGGGCATCAGCCCACACAGGCTACAGCGTCACACCACTCTTAAAGATCGCCAGCTCGCGGAAGTCGTTCTTCTCGTTACAGGTCTGCTTGCCGTTAGCAAATTCCACAATGATATCCACGAATTCGGTCAGCAACTGCGGCATCGCTTTGCCATGGATCAACTGACCGGCATCGAAATCAATCCAGTGTTTTTTCTTCGCCGCCAGCTCGCTGTTGGTGGCAATTTTCACCGTCGGCACGAAACCGCCGTACGGTGTACCGCGACCGGTACTGAACAGCACCATGTGGCATCCGGCTCCGGCCAGCGCGCTGGTGGCTACCGCATCGTTACCCGGTGCGCTCAGCAGGTTCAGGCCGTGGGTTTTCAGACGTTCACCGTAGCGCAGGACGTCCACCACCGGGCTGGCTCCCGCTTTCTGGGTGCAGCCGAGGGATTTCTCTTCCAGCGTGGTGATCCCACCCGCTTTGTTCCCCGGAGACGGGTTTTCGTAAATCGGCTGATTGTGGGCGATGAAGTACTGTTTGAAGTCGTTCACCATCATGACCGTCTTCTCAAACGTCTCTTCATTACGGCAGTGGCTCATCAGAATACGCTCTGCACCAAACATCTCCGGGACTTCAGTCAGTACGGAGGTTCCCCCGTTGGCGATCGTGTAGTCTGAGAAACGCCCCAGCATTGGGTTAGCCGTGATACCTGAAAGACCATCCGATCCGCCGCACTCCAGACCAAACTTAAGCTCGCTCAGCTTACCCGGCTCGCGCTGGTCATGACGCATCACCTCATACAACTGGTGAAGCTGCTCAATGCCCGCTTCCACTTCATCATCCTGATGCTGGCACACCATAAAATGCACGCGCTCGGGGTCGAACTCGCCCAGCGTGTCGCGGAAGGCATCCACCTGGTTGTTTTCACAGCCCAGACCAATCACCAGCACCGCCCCCGCATTCGGGTGACGCACCATGTTTTGCAGCATAGTACGGGTATTGATGTGGTCGTCGCCGAGCTGGGAACAGCCGTAAGTGTGGCTGAACAGATGCACGCCGTCGGTACCTTCAGCATCGTTGGTTTCTTTCAGGAAGCGCGTCTGGATCTGACGCGCGATCCCATTGACGCAGCCCACCGTCGGGAGGATCCACAGTTCGTTGCGGATCCCCACGTCGCCATTGTCACGGCGGTAGATCTGCACCTCCCGATCCGCCGCCTGTCCGGCTTCCACCTGGAAGTCAGGTTGATAGCTATACTCGTCCAGATCGCTCAGATTGGTGCGGGTATTGTGGGAATGAATATGTTCACCCGGCGCAATCTCCGCCAGCGCATGACCAATGGGCAAACCGTACTTCACCACGTTTTCCCCTTTGGCAATGGGGAGCACGGCAAACTTATGCCCGCGTGCAATTGCCTGACGCAGCGTGACCGTCTGGTTCTCCACGGTCACGACTTCACCTTCCGTCAGATCGGCCAGCGCGACGGCAACGTTATCCAGCGAATGGATTTTGATGTATTGCATATCAACCTCAGACAACCTTAGTTCAGTTCAATGGCGAAGTAGTCACGCGCATTGTTAAAGCAGATGTTTCTCACCATTTCGCCCAGCAGCTGGATATCCGCCGGGGCTTCGCCCGCAGCCACCCAGCGGCCTATCATCTGGCACAGAATGCGGCGGAAATATTCATGGCGCGTATAAGAGAGGAAGCTGCGGCTGTCGGTCAGCATACCGACAAAACGGCTGAGCAGGCCAAGCTGCGCCAGCTGCGTCATCTGACGTTCCATGCCGTCTTTCTGATCGTTGAACCACCAGCCAGAGCCGAACTGCATCTTGCCCGGCATCCCTTCCCCCTGGAAGTTACCAATCATCGTGCCCAGCACTTCGTTATCGCGCGGGTTCAGGCAGTAGAGGATGGTTTTTCGGCAGCAGGTTTTGCTCGTTCTGTTTGCTCAGCAGCCTGGAGAGTGCTTCCGCCATTGGACGGTCGTTGATGGAGTCGAAGCCCACGTCCGCGCCCAACAGTTTGAACTGACGCTGGTTGTTATTACGCAGCGCACCAATGTGATACTGCTGCACCCAGCCGCGACGCGCGTATTCCCCGCCGAGGAACACCAGCACCGCCGTTTTGAACTGCGCTACTTCATGCTCGCTCAGGGACTCACCGGATAAACGACGCGCCAGGATAGTGTCCAGCTCGGCTTCGTTTGACTCCGCAAACAGCACCACGTCCAGCGCGTGGTCGGACACCTTACAGCCGTGCGCCGCAAAGTGATCCAGACGTTTGATCAGCGCGCTCTGCAAGTCTGCGAAACGACGAATATCGGTATCAGAAACGTCCGCCAGCTTCGCCATGTAGTCGCTAAAGGTGGCCTGCTCAATATTGAAGGCTTTATCCGGACGCCAGCTCGGCAGCACTTTGATATCAAAAGAGGTGTCTTTGGCGACCACCGCGTGGTGCTCCAGTGAGTCGATTGGATCGTCGGTCGTGCCCACCATTTTCACGTTCATCTGCTTCATGATGCCGCGCGCAGAGAAAGCGTCTTGCGCCAACAATTCGTTGCATTGCGCCCAGATGTCGTCGGCTGTCGCGGGCGAAAGCAGCTTGCCTGTAATACCGAACGGACGACGCAGTTCGAGGTGCGTCCAGTGGTATAGCGGGTTGCCGATGGTGTGTGGAACGGTTGCGGCCCAGGCATCAAACTTCTCGCGGTCGGTGGCATCACCAGTACACAGCCGCTCAGCCACACCGTTGGTACGCATTGCGCGCCATTTGTAGTGGTCACCCTTCAGCCAGATGTCATACAGATTTTTAAAACGATAATTTTCGGCAACCTGCTGCGGCGGTAAATGGCAGTGGTAGTCGAAAATCGGCTGGTCTTTTGCGTAGTCGTGGTACAGGCGGCGAGCAAATTCGGTATCTAACAGGAAATCATCGGTCATAAACGGGGTCATTATCGTCTTCCTCTTAACGAGAGCGTCAGAAAGCTTAATGTTCAGATGCTGCAAAGTTATCACACCAATTTCCAGAGACCGTAGTTTTTTTCGTGAGTCAGATCAATAAACGTCGACAAATAATTTACCCCCAAAGAGGCAAACCCGTCTGAAGGCCGCGCCATTACTGGCTTCCCTTGCACGTCAGAATGTCCCTACAAATATTCCAGCAATTGTGATGTCACTCACCTTTTAAAGTTGTATGACAAGTTATCTTTTTGCCGTCGCAAGATATAAGCCGACGAAATGCATTCCCGGTGTCAGATACACCGGACTTAACGGTACGGATACCAGTTTATGCACGATGACTTATGCCAAGGTTCGGGCTATGCCGGTATTTTTCCGGTTACGCCCCTCCCGTTAACAGTCGCCCCTGGAAATGGTTGAGCGATTGCCGTGCTCCGGTGCGGAAATAACATAACGATGAGGTTTTACATGCGTAAAATTAAAGGGTTACGTTGGTACATGATCGCACTGGTGACCTTAGGTACCGTGCTGGGCTACCTGACACGTAACACCGTAGCAGCAGCAGCGCCAACGTTGATGGAAGAATTACATATCTCCACGCAACAATACTCCTACATTATTGCTGCTTACTCCGCGGCTTACACAGTTATGCAGCCTGTTGCGGGCTATGTCCTTGATATCCTGGGCACCAAAATCGGCTATGCCTTCTTCGCCGTAGCATGGGCGATTTTCTGCGGTGCAACCGCAATGGCAGGAAGCTGGGGTGGCCTGGCGCTGGCACGTGGTGCGGTCGGTGCAGCAGAAGCCGCAATGATCCCGGCTGGCCTGAAAGCCAGTTCCGAGTGGTTCCCGGCAAAAGAACGTTCTATCGCCGTCGGTTATTTCAATGTGGGTTCTTCCATCGGTGCGATGATTGCGCCGCCGCTGGTGGTATGGGCTATCGTGATGCACAGCTGGCAGATGGCATTCATCATCTCTGGCGTCCTGAGCTTTGCATGGGCAATGGCGTGGCTGGTTTTCTACAAGCACCCACGCGATCAGAAAAAACTGTCTCCTGAAGAACGTGACTACATCATTGGTGGCCAGGAATCTCAGCATCAGACCAACAACGGCAAAAAAATGTCTGTCCGGCAGATCCTGGGGACCCGTCAGTTCTGGGGGATCGCGCTGCCACGTTTCCTGGCAGAACCGGCCTGGGGTACGTTTAAACGCCTGGATCCCACTGTTCATGTTTAAAGTTTACGGCTTTAACCTGAAAGAAATTGCCATGTTCGCCTGGATGCCAATGCTGTTCGCCGACCTCGGTTGTATCGTTGGGGGTTACCTGCCACCGCTGTTCCAGCGCTGGTTTGGCGTGAACCTGATCGTTTCCCGTAAAATGGTGGTCACGATGGGGGCGTTGCTGATGATTGGCCCAGGCATGATCGGCCTGTTCACCAGCCCTTATATCGCTATCGCTCTGCTGTGTATCGGTGGCTTCGCTCACCAGTCACTGTCCGGCGCGCTGATTACACTCTCTTCTGACGTCTTTGGCCGCAATGAAGTGGCAACGGCAAACGGCCTGACCGGTATGGCCGCGTGGACAGCAAGTACCCTGTTTGCTCTGGTGGTGGGTGCGCTGGCAGATACCATCGGCTTCAGCCCACTGTTCGCTGTGCTGGCTGTCTTCGACCTGTTAGGTGCGGTGGTTATCTGGACGGTGCTGAAAAGCAAATCAGCTGAAGAGTTGCAGGAAGAGTCCGTCGGAAAGCCGCTCACGCAGAGTTAGCGTTTCCCCCGGTAACGACAACACGAAAGCCGCCACCAGGCGGCTTTTTTCATGGCAAAATATGGAGACTGGTACGCAAAAGTGGTATAACAAATCATCCGTCGTACCCTGCCTGGAGCGCATATGGAAATCACCGAATCACGTCGTTTATATCAGCAACTTGCTGCCGAGCTGAAAGATCGCATCGAGCAAGGTGTCTATCTTGTCGGTGATAAACTCCCCGCTGAGCGCTTTATTGCCGATGAAAAGAGCGTGAGCCGTACCGTGGTGCGTGAAGCCATCATCATGCTGGAAGTGGAAGGCTACGTTGAAGTGCGTAAAGGTTCCGGCATTCATGTGATTTCCAGTCAGCCAAAATATTCCCTCGCACCGGATGAAAGTCTGGAATTCGCCAGCTATGGTCCGTTTGAGTTGCTCCAGGCTCGCCAGTTGATCGAAAGCAATATTGCGGAATTTGCGGCAACCCAGGTGACCAAACAGGACATCATGAAGCTGATGGAGATCCAGGAGAACGCACGCAAGGAAAAATGTTTCCGCGATTCAGAGTGGGATCTCCAGTTCCACGTACAGGTGGCTCTGGCTACACAAAACACGGCGCTGGCAGCAATTGTCGAAAAAATGTGGACTCAGCGCGTTCACAACCCGTACTGGAAGAAATTGCACGATCACATTGATTCACGCACTGTCGACAACTGGTGTGACGACCACGATCAGATCCTTAAAGCGCTGATTCGCAAAGATCCGCATGCCGCCAAACTGGCCATGTGGCAGCACCTGGAAAACACCAAACAGATGCTGTTCAACGAAACCAGTGACGACTTCGAATTCAACGCTGACCGTTACCTTTTTGCTGATAATCCTGTCGTTCACCTCGATACGGCATCCAGTCTGGCAAAATAGTTTCCTTCTTCGCTGGCAGGCGCATTGTTGCGCCTTCCGGTGCAGGTGGGTAAGCAAACATATATAGTGTCAGCCTTTGTAAATCCCCTCGCTCCCCTTCATGGCTTAAGCCAAAATCATTGCGCCCCATGCAAAATCTGTGACGCAGAACGTTGGGCTTTGTTACAATTAGATTCAATTTGTTTTTTTATAAGTTAGTGCTTGCTTACCCGCCATTTTTACAGGGAACAGTTCTGGCCACACACGATTGTGTCCGCGAGCGACCATAATGAAATCACAACAATGTCGCCGTGTTGTTTTCCCGAAGAACGGGCGTGACGTTAAACGATTTCCAGGAACACTGAATGGAACTTTTGACCCAACTACTGCATGCCCTCTGGGCTCAGGATTTCGAAACGCTGGCCAACCCTTCCATGATTGGCATGCTCTATTTCGTCTTGTTTATGATCCTGTTCCTTGAGAACGGCTTGCTTCCTGCTGCCTTTTTACCCGGCGACAGCTTGCTGGTATTGGTGGGCGTGCTGTGTGCCAAAGGGGCGATGGCGTTTCCGCAGACCATTTTCTTACTGACCGTCGCCGCAAGTCTCGGCTGCTGGGTGAGCTATATTCAGGGGCGATGGCTTGGCAACACGCGGATTGTGCAAAACTGGCTCTCCCATCTTCCTGCACACTATCACCAGCGGGCGCACCATCTTTTCCATAAGCACGGGCTTTCTGCACTGTTGATTGGCCGCTTTATTGCTTTCGTGCGAACCTTGCTGCCAACCATCGCGGGGCTTTCCGGGCTGAGCAGCACCCGTTTCCAGTTCTTTAACTGGATGAGCGGCCTACTGTGGGTTGTGATCCTGACAACGCTGGGTTACGCACTCGGCAAAACCCCGGTATTCATGAAATATGAAGACCAACTGATGTCCTGCCTGATGCTGCTGCCGGTTGTCCTGCTGGTCTTTGGTCTGATCGGTTCGCTGGTGGTGCTGTGGAAAAAGAAATACGGAGCCAGGGGTTAACAATGGTTATCTCCCGTCTCTCCCTGCGTCGTTTTTCCTTTGCCATGATTGTGCTGGTGATGATCAGCGCCATGCTCCTGATCTGGGCTGCGTTTTCACATCAGGAGTCTACGCTGGCCATTCGCTCTGTGAATCAGGGAACCAGCGCACCTGACGGGTTTTCTGTCTGGCATCATCTGGATGCCAATGGGATCAGCTTTAAGAGCATCACCCCAAAGGACGACGTATTGCTGATCAAGTTTGACTCCAGTGCGCAGAGTGCCGCGGCGAAAATCGTCCTCGACCGTACGCTGCCGCACGGGTATATCATTGCCCAACAGGATGATGACAGCCAGTCAACGACCTGGCTGTCACTGTTGCGCGACACGTCACATCGGTTTGGATAATTACCAGGATCCCGAATCTTTTCACTCACTTTGGTGATTACCCCGTTTACTTACTATGCTTAAGTACGCGGAGCACCCCTCAAATGTTCTCCGCATCATTCTGGATAACGGCTCTCGCCGTAACACAATGGAAGGTTTCGATAATGAAATTCCGCATGACTCTGGCTCTGGCCCTTTTTTCTTTAAGCACGGCATCCTTCGCAAATTCTCTCTGTCAGGAGAAAGAACAGGATATACAGCGTGAAATCAGTTATGCCGAAAAGCATAATAATCAGCACCGTGTTGAAGGTCTGAAAAAAGCGTTGAGCGAAGTGAAGACCAACTGCTCAGACAACCAATTGCGTGCCGACCACCGGAAAAAAATCGCTGAACAAAAGGACGAGGTAGCGGAGCGCCGCCACGACCTGCAGGAAGCGAAAGAGAAAGGGGATGCGGAAAAAATTGCTAAGCGCGAGAAGAAGTTGAAAGAAGCGCAGGACGAACTGAAAGCGCTGGAAGCTCGCGATTATTGAGTTAACGGAAATCTCAACAGGAGAGAATCATGTCAAAAGATACGACCTCAGAAAATCTGCGCGCTGAACTAAAATCCCTGGCGGACACTCTGGAAGAGGTGCTGAACTCCTCTACCGATAAATCGAAAGAAGAGGTCAGTAAACTGCGCAGCAAAGCAGAGCAGGCGCTGAAAGAAAGCCGCCACCGTCTGGGTGAAACAGGTGATGCGCTGGCGAAACAGACCCGTGAAGCCGCTGCACGCGCAGACGAATATGTTCGCGATAACCCGTGGACGGGTGTAGGTATTGGTGCCGCAATTGGTGTGGTGCTGGGTGTCCTGCTCACGCGTCGCTGATATGGAAGATCCTCGTCACACACAAGGGCCTGCTAAAAATATCCTCGGCATCGGCCAGCGGATATTAACAACACTGGTCGGCATTGCTGAAACGCGCATTCGGCTGGCAGTGGTTGAACTGGAGGAGGAGAAAGCCAATCTCGTCCAGATCCTGCTGATGCTCGGGCTGACCCTGCTTTTTGCTGCGTTTGGTCTGATGAGCCTGATGGTGTTACTCATCTGGGCCATCGACCCTCAGTATCGGTTGAATGCGATGATTGCCACGACAGTGGTTTTGCTGACAGCGGCACTGATCGGTGGTATCTGGACGCTACGCAAGGCGCGTAAATCGACCCTCTTGCGTCACACGCGTCAGGAGCTGGCCAACGATCGCACCCTGCTGGAGGATGACAAGCCGTGAGCGACAACGTCGAACGCCAGAAACGCAAGGCACTGCTGTTAAGACAGATCCAACAGCAGCGACTGGATCTGTCAGCCAGTCGCCGTGACTGGATAGACGCCACGCGACCGCTCGATCGTGGCTGGAATACCTTCCTGAACCTGCGCACCTGGACGCTGGCCGGTACCAGTATCATGGCTATCTGGGGCGTTCGTCACCCGCGCAAGCTCATCCGCTGGACTCGCCGCGGCTTTGGCATCTGGAGTACCTGGCGTCTGGTGAAAGCCGCTATTCGTCAGCAACAACTGCGGTGATAAAAACAAAAAACGGTAACCCAGGTTACCGTTTTTTGTTTTTGCGCCCCCTTCCTGTGGGCTGAGGGTTCCCCAGTAATTTTGTTCTTCTTAAGCAATTAAACTATTTCATTGAAATATAAGACTTATAGCGACTCCATGGTCCGGCTGAAAATCGCCGAAGCGTTTCCGTAAGGCCGGGGCGAGGCGCAGGGATGCCCGACCCGAAGCCTGAAGGAATAAGCTGAGGGTACCGCGCAGCGGCGATTTTCCTGCCGGGAGCCCGGGTTGCCAGGGCGGTGGCGGTGAACCGCCCTGGCACGTTCACCTGTGTCGTCGTTACAGAGCAGCAATCAACATAAAGTGAACGGAATAACCACTACTGCTTTATGTTCCCCCTCACCCCAGCCCTCTCCCTCAAGGGAGAGGGGGTATTCTGTGCCAACCTGTAATTTGTGGGGATCCCTCAACCCTGTGGGAGAGGGTTGGGGTGAGGACACCCGCGCGCACGTTCCCTTACTCAATATCTTTGAAAAAGATTGACAGTTTTCCTTGCTAACAATTGTCATTCGTCACGTTTATGATTCTCTCCATCGACAGCAAAGACACGGTATCTACCCGAATTTGCACACAAATGAAGTTCAGCCGCTGATGTGGTTTCCTGGAGAGTAAAATGAAAAAATTAGAAGATGTTGGTGTACTGGTAGCACGCATTCTGATGCCAATTCTGTTCATCGTTGCAGGTTGGGGCAAAATCACCGGTTATGCGGGTACCCAACAATACATGGAAGCAATGGGCGTGCCGGGGTTCCTGCTGCCACTGACCATCCTGCTTGAGTTCGGCGGCGGCCTGGCAGTGTTGTTCGGCTTCCTGACCCGTACCACGGCACTGTTTACTGCAGGTTTCACCGTGCTGACGGCGTTCCTCTTCCACAGCAACTTTGCGGAAGGTGTGAACTCCCTGATGTTCATGAAAAACCTGACCATCGCAGGCGGTTTCCTGCTGCTGGCAGTGACGGGCCCAGGCGCATACAGCATTGACCGCGTTCTGAATAAGAAATGGTAAGCACGCTATAATCAATGAACAAAGCGAGGAGACATCTCCTCGCTTTTGCTTATCTGACGGAGGAAAGAAAAATGGGACAACTCGTAGACGGCGTCTGGCAGGATGTCTGGTATGACACCAAATCCACCGGCGGACGCTTCAGACGCTCTGTTTCGGTCTTCCGCAACTGGCTGACCGCTGATGGAGCCCCGGGTCCAGGTGGCGAAGGGGGTTTTGCGGCTGAGAAAGACCGTTATCACCTCTATGTTTCCCTCGCCTGCCCGTGGGCACACCGCACCCTGATTATACGTAAGCTTAAAGGCCTGGAGTCCTTAATTCCGGTTTCCGTCGTGAACCCGCTGATGCTGGAAAACGGCTGGACGTTTGACAGTGATTTCCCTGCCGCGACGGGCGATGACCTTTATCACCACGATTTTCTCTACCAGCTCTATCTGCGCGCTGACCCGCACTACACCGGGCGCGTTACCGTGCCGGTTCTGTGGGACAAAAAAAATCAGACCATCGTCAGCAATGAGTCAGCGGAAATCATCCGCATGTTCAACACCGCATTTGATGCCCACGGTGCCCGCGCCGGGGATTACTATCCGGTTGAGCTACGCGATAAGATTGACTCGCTGAACAGCTGGATCTACGACAACGTCAACAATGGCGTGTACAAAGCCGGTTTTGCCACCAGCCAGGAAGCCTACGACGAAGCGGTCGGGAAAGTGTTTGAATCGCTGGGTCGTCTGGAGCAGATCCTCGGCCAGCACCGCTATCTGACGGGCGATCGTCTGACAGAAGCGGACATCCGCCTGTGGACTACGCTGGTGCGTTTTGATCCGGTGTATGTCACCCACTTTAAGTGCGATAAGCATCGCATCAGTGATTACATGAACCTGTATGGTTTCCTGCGTGACATCTACCAGATGCCGGGCATTGCCGAAACGGTCAATTTTGACCATATCCGCACCCACTATTTCCGCAGCCATAAAACCATTAACCCGACGGGCATTATCTCCATTGGCCCGTGGCAGGATCTGGATGAACCGCACGGCCGGGACGTCCGTTTCAGATAAATATTCAGGGCATCAATTGATGCCCTTTTTTAATTCACAATCCCCATCTATCCTTACTTTGATTGCTTACAAAACAAGTGATTGTCTGACTATTGAGGCAAGGAAAATGGACTGGTATCTAAAAGTACTGCGCAACTACATTGGATTTGGTGGCCGCGCCCGCCGCAAAGAGTACTGGATGTTCGTTCTGGTGAACTTCATCCTTATCGTCGTGCTGAGTATCGTCGATAAAATTCTCGGCTGGGAACGGGCGGGAGGCGAAGGCGTGCTCACCACCATTTATGGTCTGCTGGTTTTGCTGCCATCATGGGCGGTACTGTTCCGACGGCTACACGACACCGATCGTTCGGCCTGGTGGCTACTGCTGGTGTTGATCCCGGTTGTAGGCTGGATCATCATTTTGATCTTCAACTGTCAGTCCGGCACGCCGGGCGAAAACCGCTTTGGGCCTGACTCTAAGATCAGCGCATAGCATGATGCCCGGTGGCGCTTACGCTTACCGGGCCTGCACGCTTATTTGTTATGATGCGCAAAGAGCTTCGGTATTTCTCTCAGACACCACGACTTGGCTTCCCCCATACTGTCGCGCCGCCACGCCATGATGATATCCACTTCACTGGTGTATTCCGGACTCACCACACGCAGCCGCCCTTCAGCAATGTCTTTTTCAACAAACGGGTAAGGCATCGTCGCCACACCCAGCCCGGCAAGTAGCGCCTGGCGCTTATCTTCCAGGGACGTTACCGTCAGACGCGGCTGTTTATCCAGCAGCTGTACCGTTAATACCGGGCGCTCACGGGCCGTATCCGCCACCGCCACACCGCGATACTTCACGCGCGTGACTTCTGAAAGCGGCTCTGGCTCCTGGTGAATGGGGTGATCTGGTGCGGCAACATAAACGTTCATCACGCTGTAGAGCTTGCGGGAGTTAATTTCAGACGACGAACGGAAGTGCATGTCCGGCGCAATGACGATATCCGCCCTGCCCGTCTCCAGGCGCTCCCAGGCTCCCGCCAGCACTTCCGTGATGATCGACAACTGGGTGTTGGCTTTATCTGCCAGCCGGTTCACCAGTGGGAACAGCGCCTCGGTCGGTACCAGTGCTTCGGTGACCAGCGTCAGATGGGTTTCCCAGCCGCGCGCCAGCGCTTCGGCGTCGGTAGTCAGTTTGTCTGCCGCTTCCAGCAGCACACGACCGCGCTCCAGGAGCATCCGGCCAACGTTGGTGAATTTTGTTCGATGACCGGAGCGGTCAAAGAGCACCACATCCAGCTCTTCCTCCAGCTTCTGCATCGTGTAGCTCAGCGCAGATGGAACGCGCCCCAGTTCATCTGCCGCCGCAGCAAAGCTGCCGCGTCGGTCAATTGCGTCCATGACGCGAAGCGCCTCAAGCGTCAATGCTCTCTCTTTAGCCATCTCGTTCTCATTCAGGAAATTTGAACATACCCGGCAGAATATCTGGCTAACAATGAAGCGTCCATACCTTTACCATTGTTTTAGTGTAAAGAGAGGTCAAGTTTATGATTACGACAAGAACAGCTAAACAGTGCGGACAAGCCGATTTCGGTTGGCTGCAGGCCCGCTACACCTTTTCCTTTGGACATTACTTTGACCCGAAACTCCTCGGTTACGCCTCATTGCGCGTGTTGAATCAGGAGGTGCTCGCCCCGGGCAGTGCCTTCCAGCCGCGTACGTACCCGAAAGTCGATATCCTGAACCTGATCCTGGAAGGCGAGGCAGAATACCGCGATAGCGAGGGCAATCATGTCCAGGCAAAGGCTGGCGAAGCATTATTAATTTCCACACAGCCTGGTATGAGCTACAGCGAGCATAACCTCAGCAAAGAGAAAACACTGACCCGTATGCAGCTGTGGCTGGATGCCTGCCCTGAGCGGGAAAACCCGCCAGTGCAAAAGATAGATCTGACGAACGATAAACAGCAGCTGATTGCATCACCCGATGGCAGCAAAGGCAGTTTGCAACTGCGTCAGCAGGTGTGGCTGCACCATATCGAACTGAAGGAAGGCGAGCAGGCCAGCTTCCAGCTTCACGGCCCACGAGCCTATTTGCAGTCGATTCACGGCACAGTGCATGCGGTGACGCACACGGAAGAGAAAGAAGCGCTGACCTGCGGTGATGGCGCATTTATTCGCGATGAAGCGAATATTACCCTGGTGGCCGACACACCGCTGCGCGCGCTGTTGATTGATTTGCCGGTTTAATAAAAACCTTAACCCTCTCCCCTTTGGGGAGAGGGTTAAGGCGAGGGGAAACTCGCTACACCTTACTCGCCATGATTTCAATTATCTGCTTATCCGTAGCCTGCATCGAGCGGCACGCCAGCGCACACAGGTTGGCGATAGACTGCTCCACGCTATGTGCCACAATCCCTTCGTTGCCCGTCACCGCAGTATCATCCAGCGCCATCATCACCGCTTTCCAGGCACTTGCAACGCTGGTAGAAACCTTCATCGCACAGCTGTTGGAGGCACCGTCGCAGATAATCCCGCTGACATCGCCGATCATACTGCTAATCGCCATCGAGATTGTCTGATACCCCCCGCCCATCAGCCACGCCATCCCTGCAGCAGACCCCATCCCGGCGGTAGTGGCCGCACACAGCGCCGACAACCGCGGAAGCTGGTAATGGATATAGATTGCCGACAGATGGGAGAGCATCAGCGCCCGCGCCAGTTTTTCGTCATCGGCCTGAATATGTTCAGCCACGACAACCACGGGCAGCGTTGCCGTGATCCCCTGATTACCCGAACCGGAGTTACTCATTGCCGGGAGTACCGCCCCGCCCATGCGGGCATCCGAAGCCGCACTGGTGCGGATGACAATGTCTGAACCCACATCCTGAGCCACCCATCCACGCGAGCGCTGTTTATGCAGCGTCGCACCAATGTGGAGCCCCCAGTTTCCGCTTAACCCTTCGCGGGAAAGGGCATCATTCAGCTGTGCCGCCTGCAGAATAAAGCGGATAGCCTCAAAGGGAACCTGCTCCACAAACTCGATGATCTGTAAAAGCGTGGCGTGCGAGAGCACCGCCAGGGGATCGCTGTCAGCGTTCTGCGGCTGTTCATCAAGGATAAAGCGGGTTTCGCCCTGGCAGAGGATCTCCACAATCCGCGTATGTCCCCCGGCGATGGTCACCATTGCCGAGGCATCTCCGGCGTACACACAGGCGCGGGAATAGAGGATCTCATCGCAAGGCTCCTGCAGTTTCACCTGCACCTTTCCCGTGTTCAGCAGAGCTTTAGCCTGTGCCAGCGCCTCGGTTGAGGCACCTTTCAACACTTCCAGCCCAGCCTGTGCATGACCGCCCGTTGCCCCCAGTGCCGCCGCGATAGGTAACCCAACCATGCCGGTACCCGGTACCGTTACGCCAAGCCCGTTTTTCATGAGGTTCGGTGATACCCACGCCTCAATTTTCGTCACCTTACCGGGCAACAGCTCAGCAGCAGTGGCACATGCCAGCGCCAGAGAGATCGGCTCAGTACACCCCAGAGCAGGTTTTACCTCTTCCTGCACCGCGCGAATAAAATGGTTCCATAAAGGATTAGTTTGCTCAGACATCGTTACGACCTTAATTACACCTCAGGAAAATGCGAGGAAAGGAGAAACACAAAGCAGCAGTCCGGTAATAACAATAATCACCAGCGACACGCCTTTATATTTGTGCAATGCAGGGACTTTGTAGACCAGCCACGCTGGAATTAAACAACCCACCATCCCGAAAATAGGGCTACAAATGGAGGTAAAGCTCAGCACTGGCGCGTTTAACACAATCGCGCTCCAGGCCAGCAGGATGGCGAACAACATGATGCCGCGCTGTACGGTACCTTCATTGATTTTCTCTACTGGCATTTTGCGGCGCAGGATGTTCATCACAATGCCCTGCGTTGCCTCGCGGAAGCCAAGATACACGCCGAAGAAGGCGGTCATCACCGCGAAAATATTGAGGATCACGCTGACGATTTTGACCCAACCTGCACCATCACCACTGATAAACTGTGCCGCGATCGCCAGTGCCGAAATATTTTGCTCATAGGCTTTGACCGCTTCGTCATGGCCCATCGCCAGGGTGAAGGAGACCGCGTAGAAGAAGACCGTCACAAACAGCACGCCGAAGGCAATGTTCATCGCCCGCAGGGCTTTATGTCTCGCGACCTCGACGGATTTTTCCCGTGAACGATAGGAAATAACCATCGGGCTTAATGTCTGAATAAAGAGGATCGAGGTTAAGGTAAAAGGCAGAGTAATAATGGCATTTTTCACCAGCAGCCCCATCGGCGGCAGCATGCCCACATTGGCTAAATGCCAGAGGCCAATCATCGATAACCCCAGTGCTGCCACCACAAACAGCTTAGTGAGCACCATCAGGCTGGAAACTTTAAACAGCAGCTTTTCACCACGCGAAGAGATTGCCACCAGAATACAGATCAGGAATAGACCGTAGAACGGGTTTTCAGAAAGCAAACCGTCTGTCACGCCAAAGGTGTGCAAATAGGAGGCGCTGTCGTTAGTGATGGCGGTGGAATAGACAAACATCCAGATCACCAGCATCACGAAATAGAGCGCCCCTAATAAGATGCCCCAGTTTTTACCCAAATAGCCGCTAATAACGCTCGGGTAATCTTTGCATTCCGGTGATTCCGCCAGCGTATTAATAAACAGGCGCTGGAACAGGTACATGGCCGGATAACCAATTATCGACGAGAGTAAAAACACCCACAGCCCCATTAAGCCAACCTGCACCGGGAGAAAAACAATCCCCGCGCCGATGGCCATCCCGATACTCATGATGACCCAGCCCGTGTCGGTGCTGTCGAATTTAATGGCTTCCAGCCATTCACTTTCACTCATCCCTGCCCGCCTTGCCGCGGGGGAATCATTCACAATCACACTGCTGTTTGTTGCCGTATCCATAAGGCACTCGCTTATTTTGTGTAGGGTAACCCGTTATTTTTATGAGGTTCTGTTCACCAGCGATTGTGAGCCAGGTTGCTGCAGGTAGTTGTTATTGGAGTGAAAAGATCATATCCGGAGAGAGGGAGAAAAAAGTCACAATTTTTATAAGGACTTTCTGTTATGGGAGGAAAATTTACTTCTTTATAAGTGGAAAGGACGTATTTTTTCTAAAAGTGATGACGATCAAGAAATAAAAACCCGCGCCACGCGCGGGCATCACATCAGTCGGCCAGCGCGTTAGCCATATCGGTTTTCACCTGTTTGCGCTGTTCCGGCGTCAGCACCTGGCTTACGTCGAAGTAGTATTTCACACGGTAATAGCGGGTCTGCTCTTCAATTTTGCTGAAGGCGGCAAGCTGGTTTTTCACCGTACTTTCATCCCATTTTCCGGCCTGGAACATGTCAATCAACGCGCCATCTTTTACACCGGTCATCGGGATCTTACTGACGTTTTGTTCCAGCGTCTTATGCAGGTCTTCGATTTTCTTCACCTGCTCGTTACTCAGCTTCAGGTGTTGTACCAGCGGATCCTGCGACGGTGATGGGGCAGCTTCAACATTAGCCGCCTGCGCTGTAAAACTGCACACCGCCAGTGACGCAGCAACCAAAGTAATACGGGTCATTTTCATCATCTTACTGTCCTTACATTCTGTTATAGGAAAAAGCAGGAGTATTGTTTTTCAAGAGCGGATGAATATGTGTGAGTAATTATATAAACAATTTTGTATGTTTAGCGGGCAAAAAAATGCCCCCTGACTGGAAGGGGGCATGGTGCCTGACTTACGTCAGATCGACTGGGTAAACGTCCTCGAAATCACGTCCTGCTGCTGCTCGCACGTTAGCGCATTAAACCGTACCGCATACCCTGAAACGCGAATGGTCAGGTTCGGATAATTTTCAGGATGTTCAATGGCATCCAGCAGCATTTCCCGGTTCATGACGTTGACGTTCAGGTGCTGCCCACCCTCGATGGCGGCTTCATGGTGGAAGTAACCGTCCAGCAGCCCCACCAGGTTGGCTTTACGTACCATCTCATCTTTACCCAGCGCCTGCGGCACAATCGAGAAGGTATAGGAGATACCGTCTTTCGCGTAGGTGAACGGCAGCTTAGCGACCGAGGTTAACGAGGCCACTGCCCCTTTCCTGTCACGCCCGTGCATCGGGTTTGCCCCCGGCGCGAACGGTGTGCCGCCCCGACGTCCATCCGGTGTGTTCCCGGTCTTCTGACCGTAGACCACGTTCGAGGTGATGGTCAGGATCGACTGGGTCGGCACTGCGTTACGGTAGGTTGGCAGCGCCTGAATTTTCTTCATAAAGCGCTCTACCAGGTCACAGGCAATGCTGTCCACGCGGTCATCGTTGTTACCGTACTGCGGGTAGTCTCCTTCAATCACGAAATCGACCGCCAGACCGGTATGGTCACGCACCGGCTTCACCGTCGCATATTTAATGGCCGACAGCGAATCTGCCGCCACTGACAGCCCGGCGATACCGCAGGCCATCGTGCGGTAAACGTCCCGGTCGTGCAGCGCCATTAATGAAGCTTCGTAGCTGTATTTATCATGCATATAGTGAATGAGATTCAGCGCGCTGATGTACTGCACCGCCAGCCAGTCCATAAAGTGATCGAGACTTGCCATCACAGTGTCGTAATCCAGCACATCGTCCATCAACGGCTCGGTTTTCGGCCCGACCTGGATCTTCAGCTTCTCATCCACCCCGCCGTTAATCGCGTACAGCAGCGTTTTCGCGAGGTTGGCTCGCGCACCAAAGAACTGCATTTGCTTGCCGATCACCATCGGGCTGACGCAGCAGGCAATGGCATAGTCATCGCTGTTGAAATCCACACGCATCAGATCGTCGTTCTCATACTGCAGAGACGAGGTCACGATAGACATCTGTGCAGCATATTTTTTGAAGGCGATAGGCAGTTGTTCGGACCAGAGGATCGTCAGGTTGGGCTCCGGTGCAGGCCCCATCGTGTGTAACGTATGCAGATAACGGAAACTGTTCTTCGTCACCAGCGTGCGGCCATCCAGCCCCATACCGCCAATCACTTCCGTTGCCCAGATCGGATCGCCGGAGAAGAGCGTGTCGAACTCCGGCGTACGCAGGAAGCGCACCATGCGGATCTTCATAATGAAGTGGTCGATCAGTTCCTGCGCCTGTGCCTCATTCAGGCGTCCGGCCTGCATATCACGTTCAATGTAGATATCAAGGAAGGAGGCAGTACGCCCCAGTGACATCGCCCCGCCGTTTTGTGATTTCACGGCAGCAAGGTAGGCAAAGTAAACCCACTGCACCGCCTCCTGGGCGTTCATTGCCGGGCGTGAAATATCAAAGCCATAGTTCGATGCCATCTGCTGGATCTGCAGCAGCGCACGCTTATGTTCCGCCAGCTCTTCGCGCAGGCGGATCGTGGCTTCCAGATCCTCACCACGCTCCAGCTTCGGCTGAAGATCGGCAAACTGAAGTTCACGCTCGCGTACCAGATAGCTGATGCCATACAACGCCACGCGGCGGTAATCACCGATGATACGCCCTCGTCCGTAGCCGTCCGGCAAGCCGGTCAATATGCCCGATTTACGACAGCGCATCATCTCCGGTGAGTAGACGTCAAACACGCCCTGGTTGTGGGTTTTACGCAGGTCAGTGAACAGGTATTCAAACTGCGGATCCATCTCACGGCCATAGGCTTCGAAGGAGCTGCGGATCATGTTGATCCCACCGTACGGATGCAGGGCACGCTTGAGCGGTTTATCGGTTTGCAGGCCGACGATCGTCTCCAGCCCTTCGTCGATATACCCGGGCCCGTGGGCAGTAATGGTGGTGGCAACGTTCGTGTCAAAATCCACCGGGGCGTGGGTGGCATTCTCCTGGCGAATGCCAACCATCACCTTTTGCCACAGCGCCGTCGTTGCAGGCGTCGCCTGCGCGAGGAAAGCTTCATCGCCTTCATAAGGGGTGTAGTTACGCTGAATAAAATCGCGCACGTTAACGGCGTCTTTCCATTCTTCACCGCGAAACCCGGCCCATGCGTCGCTATAAGGCGCGACGCCTGTATCAATAGTTACTTTCATGACATTCTCGCTTTATCAGGCGTAAGCCGCAGCCGGTGTGACCTTCCCAAGACGGAGGGCGTCCAGTGCGATCATTTTTTCTTCGTTGGTTGGGATCACCGCGCAGGCCACGCGGGACGAATCGGTGGTAATCACGCGCTCACCCGCGCTGCCTGGCAGAGCGTTTTTGGCTTCATCCACGGTGATACCAAAGACCTTCAGGTGCTCAGCCACTAACCCGCGAATAAGTTTTGAGTTCTCACCAATGCCGCCAGTAAATACCACACCATCCAGACGGTGCAGCGATGCCGCGTGACCAGCAATATGCCGCGCAATACGGTGCACAAAGGTGCGGATTGCGAGCTGCGCGCGCTGATGACCTTCATGCCAGGCTTTTTCCAGGGTTCGTAAATCAGAGGAAAGCCCGGAGATCCCAAGCAGGCCAGACTCTTTGTTGACCACGCGTTCCAGATCCTCGAACGACTGGCCGGTCTGCTGAGCAATCCACGCCATCGCACCAAAATCCACATCGCCACAACGCGTGCCCATCACCAGTCCTTCCAGCGGCGTCATCCCCATTGAGGTATCCACGCTTTCGCCGTTGCGCACCGCGCAGATGGACGCCCCGTTGCCGAGGTGAGCAATCACCAGCCCGCTGTCCTCAGGCGAAAGCCCAAGCAACGAATGTGCCTGCCCGGAAACGTAGCGGTGAGACGTGCCGTGGAAACCGTAGCGACGCACGCCAAGCTCTTCAAAATAGCGGTACGGCAACCCGTACAGCCAGGCATGCGGCGGCAGCGTCTGGTGGAAGCTGGTGTCAAACACCGCCACCTGCTGAATGCCCGGGAACAGGCGCTCTGCGGCTTCCACACCGCTTAGGTTGGCGTAGTTGTGCAATGGAGCCAGTGGGGAAACCTGGCGGATCTGTTCGATAACCTGTTCAGTGATAAGGGTCGACTCGCTGAAAAGTTCGCCTCCGTGGGCAATGCGGTGGCCAATTAAGGCCACGCTGCTCATCAGGTCGCGTTTCTCCAGCTCCAGGGCGATGGCAGCCAGCGCCCCTTCGTAGTCATGGTGAGCCAGCGTGACTGGCTCACCCCCATTCACGGAAATAAAGGCTTTTTCAGTGTTGATACCGTCTGCAATCCCCGTCATCAGGGCATCACAGTTGCTGGCATCGAGTACCGAAAACTTAACAGAGGACGATCCACAGTTAATAACCAGTACAACCGGAAACTCAATCATGGTGTTACTCCGCTCTTCCTGAGCAATGATTTAGAACAGTTTGTAAACGATATTCAGGATGGTCAGCAGGCCGACAACCGTGACGAAGATGTTCTCGGTTCTGCCTTTGTATTTCGCCAGCGCCGGTGCCTTACGGATGGCATACATCGGCAACAGGCACAGCAGAGAAGCGATTATTGGTGCGCCCATAGCTTCGATAAGGTCGAGAATGTTCGGGTTGGCATATGCCACAACCCAGGTCGAACCCATGATGAAAATCATGCTGATGGTGTTCAGTTTGCGAAGGGAGACTTTCTTCTTATCACCCTTGTAACCAAACTTGAGGATCAAGCCGTTCAACCCTTCCAGGGTGCCCAGGTAGTGGCCGAAGAAAGATTTGAAGATAGCGACCAGCGCGATAATGGATGCACCATATTCCAGAATCGTAGCGAACGTAGATTTGGTACCCGACATCGATGCGAAGTGGTTCGCCAGGTAAGAAAGTACCGGAATGTTCTGCGCTTTGGCGTCCGCCATGTTCTGCGGAGAGAGCGTAAACAGGCAGCTAAAGGCGAAGAACATCACCACCGCCACCATCAGCATACTGGCGCGACCAATGATTTTGGAACATTTCTGCTCGGTGAACTCTTTACCAAACTCCGGCTCGTACTCTTCACGTTTAGAGACCACAAATGAGGAGACGATAGGTGAGAAGTTAAAGGAGAAGACCATGATGGAAATCCCCAGCCAGACCGTCACCAGAATGCCGTCATGGCCGGTGAAGGTGATATCGCTCAGGTTGACCTGGTCGATAACTGCGGAGTTCCAGTAAGGGATCAGCGACAGGGAAATCAGCACCAGACTGGCGATAAACGGGAACACCAGGAAGCTCATCACCTTCACCATCAGGTCTTTACCGAACCAGATGACAAAGGCCATCAGCAGCAGCAGGAACAGTGCCACAAAGCCACGGTTCAGTGCAGGCATCTGGAGCTGGTTTTCCCAGAAGGTCATGAAGGTGTTGGTAATGGTGACACCGTAAATCCACAGCAGCGGGCAAATTGCAAAGAAGTAGAGGAAGGTGATCACCACCCCACCGGTCTTACCAAAGTGCTCCTCCACCGTTTCAGTGATATTTCCGGAGACGTTGCTCCCGGACAGACACAGACGGGCCAGCGCACGGTGGCAGTAAAACGCAATTGGGAACGCGAGAAGCAGCATCAGCAGGATAGGGATCAAGCCGCCAAAGCCTGCACGAATAGGGAAGAACAGCACACCGGCACCGATTGCGGTACCAAACAGGCCGAGCGTCCAGGTGGTATCAGACTTACGCCAGGTCGACGTTTTTGTCTGGCCAACGATAATGCTTTCAGTGTTGCTCATAGGTCATCCTTATGCGTCAACGAAGCCGGTGATTTGGGAAACACGGGAGAGATCGATATTGCCGCCGGAAATAATGCTGACGGTTTTACGCCCCTGAATATAGTGGTCGAGCTTGCCGCTTAATAACGCGGCACAGGCCAGCGCACCAGCACCTTCCGTCACCACTTTATTTCGCTGAATGAGGGCAATCATGCTGTTGCGAATATCGTCTTCGCTGACCAGCACAATGTCATCGACCAATTCACGAACAATTTCGAAGGTTAAATTACCCGGGCGAGAAACATCGCAACCGTCTGCTAATGTTCCCGTCACACGGTGGGTCATGATTTCCCCGGCATAATACGATGCCGCCATGCCGTGAACGTTTTCAGACTGCACGCCGATAATATTGATGGTTGGGTTAATGGATTTAATGGCTGTCGCAATCCCGGCAATTAAACCGCCACCACCGATGGGCACAATCACGTTATCAACGTCGTACAGGTCTTCGAGAATTTCCAGACCGATAGTGCCCTGGCCTGCAATCACTTTAGGATCATCATAGGGTGGAATAAAAATGCGCCCTTCCATCTCAACGATTTCGCTCACTTTAGCGATGGTGTCATTGAAGTTCTCGCCGTGTAACACTACTTCTGCCGAGTAGTCACGGGTTGCCGCGACTTTGGATTTCGGCGCACCCATCGGCATCACTACTTTGCCGTCGATACCCAACATCGCGCAGGAGAGCGACACGCCCTGTGCGTGGTTCCCGGCCGAGCAGGCCACCACACCTTTGCGTTTTTCAGCATCGGTCAGCGAGCTTAATTTATTAAACGCACCGCGTATTTTAAAAGAGCCGGTACGCTGCATATTTTCAAATTTCAGGAATATCTCACCCTTACAACGCTCGCTGAGATAATTTGAACGCGGCATACCTGTTTTATATATTTTTCCCGCCAGTCGTTTTCTGGCATCCTGAATATCTTCAATTGTCACCGGGAGATCGTAGGTAATGTGCATAATATCCTCGTTATAATAATTCGTTTTCTTCAGGCAAAGTCAGGGTATCAGAGCATCAGTAAAATAAGCTCTGGGTGTTTTTTAAGAGATTTAACGTCAATCAGATAATTAATTAATCATCGTCGTCTTTCACTGTCGAGTGACGAATATTGTTTTGCCAGTTCAACTAATACTGACGCCGATTTTTTAATACGATAATTTTTTGACCACACCGCGGCATACCGTGCTACGGGTAATTCATCTTCAACTGGCAGGACAATAAACTGGTCAGAACCGAACGGTGCAATCATGTCGCGCGGAATGACCGTCAGGTAATCGGCATTCAGGACAAGGTTATAAATGGTGACGACGGAATCGGTCTGGACGATATTTTCAATGCTGATGTGGTTGTCTTGCAGGGTGGTCAGAAGTTCTTTGTAGTAGCCCATATCGGTTTGCGGCATCACCCACTGTTCATGCGTGAGCGATGCCAATGTAGTCGATCCAGTACACGTTCGTGATTTGCTTGCCACCAGTACAAACTCGGATTCAAACAGTGGCTCAACGTGGAGATCCTGCAGCAGCATTTCATCGCTCAGCGTGCCAATGGCGAAATCCAGTCGACCATCACGAATGGCGGGCAGGAAAGAAGAGAGCTGCGCTTCATACATGGAAACTCGTGCTTTTGGGAACACTTCCTTGAATTTTTTGATCATTTCTGACAGGAAAGTGAAGCCAATCAGCGACGGATAGCCAAAGGAGACATCCATGACGGTGCTGAAACTGAGGCTGTTAATTTCGCTCACCATGTTTTTCATTTCACGGGTGATCGACTCAGAGTATGACAGCAGAACCTGGCCTGCCGCGGTCAGTTTTACGCCGGTGTTTTTCCGCACCATGACTTCAACGCCGAAGTAGGATTCGATATCGCTGATAATTTTGCTGACCGCGGGTTGCGTCAACCCCAGTTGTCTTGCAGCAGAACCTATGGAGCCACTTTTAATGACTTCCTGAAATACAACAAGGTGCTGTGTTTTCGGTAGAATAATAGTGTTCATAATATTCTGCGTATATTTCCCTATGACGGGGTGGATTCTACTCAATATTGTTTCTGGGGGTATGTGCTGTTACTCACAATTTGCCTTTTCGCATCATTATACACCGTCAAAAAACACAATAAAAAACATAAAAATCAACAACATAAACATCATTAAATACATTGTTTGGATGATATTTATCAACAAAAATAGCAGTAATAAATTTATTTTATGGCGATAACCACGATGAATCTTTCACACTTTAAAATATCAATTAAGACTATCTTTCAGGCAATTAAAGGCTAATAAACAATCACCGCGCAATTAAAATAATCTTATGTTTTATCAAATAAATTGACAACGCGTTTACTGACCGGGTCTAAATAGTGGGATACATCACACATTCATTGGGAAAATGTTTTTGGATTCAATATATGTTTATCAAATAAGATAAAATCAGACATCATTAGAGCAACATTATTAACAAATAAAAAACACTGGAAAATAACCATTTTTCAGTGCGAAATTTTGTGATTACGATCACCAGTGGATGATGAATAAAATCCATCGCGGTAAAAATAGTGAAATGTGCTTAGTGTCGCAAAATTGAGAATTGATGTCGTTTGCAAACATTGCCGGGGGGCGCTTCGCTTACGCAACCTACAAAAAACCAAAAGCAAAAACCCCGCCGAAGCGGGGTTCTTTAAGAAGTGAAACTGACCGATAAGCCGGGTTCTGTCGTGGACAGTCATTCATCTAGGCCAGCAATCGCTCACTGGCTCAAGCAGCCTACCCGGGTTCAGTACGGGCCGTACCATGTGAACCCCTATTTGGCCTTGCTCCGGGTGGAGTTTACCGTGCCACGGACTGTTACCAGCCGCGCGGTGCGCTCTTACCGCACCCTTTCACCCTTACCTGATCCTGCTTGCGCAGGCCATCGGCGGTTTGCTCTCTGTTGCACTGGTCGTGGGTTTCCCCCCCAGGCGTTACCTGGCACCCTGCCCTATGGAGCCCGGACTTTCCTCCCCTCCGCCCGTCTCCCCCCGAAAGGGGACGACGACGAAGCGGCGACTGTCTGGTCAGCTTCGGCGCGAAGTATAGAGGGTTTAGCCGCCGCTGTCACCTTTGCGTGTATATCCCTGTCTTCACTATCGTCTGAGCGCCACTGATGGCAGGAAGACTTTCTTTACCAGATTCCTGGGGCGAGCCAAAAATCATCCCTTCACCAGCACCACCTCAACGCCACTTTTCCGCAATCCTTCCAGGCTCTCCGCCGGGATCCCTTCATCGACAATAATCATATCAATCCGTTGCGTATCAATAATCTTATGCAGACTGGAGCGGTTAAATTTGCTGGAATCGGTCACGACGATGATCCGCTCTGCTACCTCGCACATCTTGCGATTCAGCCGGGCTTCATCCTCATTGTGTGTGCTCACACCACGATCGAGATCGATGGCGTCGACACCCAGGAACAGCAGGTCAAAGTGGTAATTCTGTAATGACTGCTCGGCCTGATCGCCATAGAAAGATTGCGACTGGCGGCGCAAATGCCCGCCGGTCATCAGCAACTCAACCCCTTCCGCTTCCAGCAAGGCGTTCGCCACGTTCATCCCGTTGGTCATGGCAATCACATCCGTATGCTGACGAAGCATACGGGCGATTTCAAACGTCGTGGTGCCGGAGTCCAGAATGATGCGATGCCCAGGCTTCACCAGCCCGGCAGCCACCTGCGCGATGCTGCGCTTTACCGCCGTATTCAGCGAGCTTTTGTCTTCCACGGAAGGCTCCGCACCTGGCACATTGCCTTCACAAATCAGCGCGCCACCATAAGCGCGTACGGCAATGCCTTGTTTCTCAAGAAACGCCAGGTCATTGCGGATCGTCACCGTCGACACGCCGTATAAATGCGAAAGATCGTTAACCTGTACACTTCCCTGCGCCCGCAACCGCTGAATGATTTGTTCTCGCCTTTCACTGGTGCCGACGATGCGCTTTTCTGCGGAAGAATCGGTGCTGCTCATAGGAGTTCCTTAATCAATAAACTTTCGTTTCATTTCGTTTTACTTATTAAGGCCTTTCTTTTACGGGAATGCAAGCCCTGTCAGGCCATCATAAGCCGCTTCTCCCGGCGCTGAAACCTTTCATTATGTTTCTTTTGTGAAACAGATCGGAAAACTATTATCTTTCGTTTTATTTTTACAACACCATAATGCAGTATCAAATGAAACAAAACGAAAGATGAATACCATCACCATCCGAAATGGAGAGGAAAGTGAAACATCTGACAGAAATGGTGGAACAACATAAACGGGGGAATTCAAACGGGATTTATGCCGTCTGTTCCGCACATCCGTTGGTACTTGAAGCTGCAATTCGTTACGCCCATTCGCATCATACGCCGCTGTTGATTGAAGCCACCTCTAACCAGGTGGATCAGTTCGGGGGTTATACCGGCATGACACCCGCCGATTTCCATGGGTTTGTCTGCCAGCTGGCGGAGTCACTCGGTTTCCCGACATCACAGCTGATCTTCGGCGGGGATCATCTTGGCCCAAACCGCTGGCAAAACCTGCCTGCGCTTCAGGCGATGGCGAATGCCGACGATCTGATCAAAAGCTATGTCGCAGCCGGATTCAAAAAGATCCACCTCGACTGCAGCATGTCCTGTGAGGACGATCCGGTTCCCTTAACCGACGCTATCGTCGCCGAACGCGCAGCACGTCTGGCAAAAATTGCCGAAGCAACCTGCCGCGAACAGTTTGGTGTCTCTGACCTGGTCTATGTTATCGGCACTGAGGTTCCTGTGCCGGGCGGCGCACATGAGACGCTGACCGAACTCGACGTCACCACACCTGAAGCTGCGCGTGCCACACTTGAGGCGCACCGCCACGCGTTTGAAAAGGAAGGCTTAAACGACATCTGGCCGCGCATTATTGGCCTGGTGGTTCAGCCCGGCGTAGAGTTCGACCACGCACACATCTGCGACTATCAGCCACACAAAGCCGTTGCGCTGAGTGACATGGTTGAAGCATACGACACGCTGGTGTTTGAAGCGCACTCCACCGATTACCAGACGCCGCAGGCGTTGCGCCAACTGGTGAAAGATCACTTTGCGATCCTGAAAGTTGGCCCGGCGCTCACCTTCGCCCTGCGCGAAGCACTGTTCTCTCTGGCTGCTATTGAAGAGGAACTGTTGCCGGCTAAAGCCAGCTCTGGCCTGCGTCACGTGCTGGAAAACGTGATGCTCGATCGCCCGGAATACTGGCAGAGCCACTATCACGGTGACGGTAATGCGCGACGCCTGGCGCGTGGCTATAGCTACTCTGACCGCGTGCGTTATTACTGGCCAGACAACCAGATTGACAATGCCTTCGAGCGACTGGTGCGCAACCTGGCAGATGACCCTGTTCCGCTGCCGCTGATCAGCCAGTACCTCCCGCTGCAATACAGCAAAGTTCGCGAGGGTGCTCTCAAGTCAACACCGCGGGAACTCATCATCGACCACATTCAGGACATACTCCAGCAGTACCACACCGCCTGCGAAGGCGTAACGACTCAACACGTATAATTAAAAAAGAGGAAAACGCTATGCCAAACATTGTCTTATGTCGCATTGATGAACGTTTAATTCACGGTCAGGTAGGTGTGCAGTGGGTTGGATTCGCCGGGGCGAACCTGGTTCTGGTGGCGAATGACGAGGTTGCAGAAGATCCGGTTCAACAAAACCTGATGGAAATGGTGCTCGCGGAAGGGATCGCCGTGCGCTTCTGGTCGTTACAAAAAGTGATCGACAACATTCACCGCGCTGCCGATCGCCAGAAAATTCTGCTGGTCTGTAAATCGCCCACAGACTTTTTGACGCTGGTTGAGGGCGGTGTGCCCATCACCCGTATCAACGTAGGAAATATGCATTATGCCAACGGCAAACAACAAATTGCCAAAACGGTCTCTGTAGACGCGAACGATATCACTGCGTTCAACGGCCTGAAAACCGCCGGGGTGGAATGCTTCGTTCAGGGCGTTCCGACAGAGGCTGCTTTGGATCTCTTTAAACTGCTCTGAGGGATTCACAATGGAAATTAGTCTGTTGCAGGCCTTTGCGCTGGGCATTCTCGCCTTTATCGCCGGCCTGGATATGTTTAACGGCTTAACACATATGCACCGCCCGGTGGTACTTGGGCCACTGGTCGGCCTGATCCTGGGCGATCTGCACACCGGTATTCTGACTGGCGGTACGTTAGAACTGGTCTGGATGGGACTGGCTCCTCTGGCTGGCGCGCAACCACCAAACGTAATTATCGGTACCATCGTGGGTACCGCGTTTGCCATCAGCACAGGAGTGAAGCCAGATGTTGCCGTTGGCGTCGCCGTTCCGTTTGCTGTTGCCGTTCAGATGGGGATCACTTTCCTGTTCTCGGTGATGTCCGGCGTAATGTCCCGCTGCGATCGTATGGCGGCCAATGCCGACACTCGCGGTATTGAACGGGTCAACTATCTGGCACTGCTGGCGCTCGGCGTCTTCTATTTCCTGTGCGCTTTCCTGCCGATCTACTTTGGCGCTGAACACGCGAAAACCGCCATTGATGTTCTGCCGGAACGTCTGATTGACGGCCTCGGCGTCGCGGGCGGCATCATGCCAGCTATCGGCTTTGCTGTGTTGCTGAAGATCATGATGAAAAACGTCTACATCCCGTACTTCATTATCGGTTTTGTGGCTGCAGCCTGGCTCAAACTTCCGGTGCTGGCCATTGCGGCTGCTGCCCTGGCGATGGCCCTGATCGACCTGCTGCGTAAATCTCCTGAACCGACGGCTCCTTCAGCCCAGAAAGAGGAATTCGAAGATGGCATCTAATCAAACCACTCTGCCGGGTATTTCTGAAAGCGAAGAGACCCTGCTCACCGGCGTCAATGAAAACGTCTACGAAGACCAAACCATCGGTGCCGAGCTGACGAAAAAAGATATTAACCGCGTCGCCTGGCGCTCTATGCTGCTGCAGGCATCGTTCAACTACGAACGTATGCAGGCGTCCGGCTGGTTGTATGGTCTGTTGCCTGCGCTGAAAAAGATCCACACCAACAAGCGGGATCTGGCACGCGCCATGAAAGGTCACATGGGCTTCTTCAACACCCACCCATTCCTCGTGACCTTTGTTATCGGCATCATTCTGGCAATGGAGCGCTCTAAGCAGGATGTGAACAGCATTCAGAGCACCAAAATTGCCGTAGGCGCACCGCTCGGTGGTATCGGTGACGCGATGTTCTGGCTGACCTTACTTCCCATTTGCGGTGGTATTGGTGCCAGTCTGGCATTGCAAGGCTCCATTCTTGGCGCGGTGGTCTTTATCGTGCTGTTTAACGTGGTGCATCTCGGCCTGCGTTTTGGCCTGGCGCACTACGCTTACAGAATGGGCGTAGCAGCGATTCCGCTGATCAAAGCCAACACCAAAAAGGTCGGTCATGCGGCCTCCATCGTCGGGATGACGGTAATTGGCGCACTGGTGGCAACTTATGTACGCCTGAACACTACGCTCGAAATCAAGGCGGGTGATGCGGTCGTTAAACTGCAAACCGACGTCATCGATAAGCTCATGCCCGCCTTCCTGCCGCTGGTCTATACCCTGACCATGTTCTGGCTGGTACGCCGTGGCTGGAGCCCGCTGCGCCTGATTGGCATTACCGTGGTACTGGGCGTTGTGGGTAAGTTCTGTCACTTCCTGTAAAAGCAAAGAGGTTGCGATGTTAGGCATTATTTTGACGGGTCACGGCGGTTTTGCCAGTGGGCTTGAGCAGGCGATGAAGCAAATCCTCGGCGAACAACCGCAGTTTATCGCCATCGATTTTCCGGAAACGTCCACCACCGCGCGGTTGACCGCCCAGCTCGAACAGGCGATGAGCGAGCTGGACGAGCAGCACGATATTGTGTTTCTCACCGATCTGCTGGGCGGCACACCGTTCCGCGTGGCTTCAACGCTCGCGATGCAAAAACCGGGCAGTGAAGTGATAACCGGTACTAACCTGCAGTTATTGCTGGAGATGGTACTGGATCGCGATGGGTTAAGCAGCGAAGCGTTTCGACTGCAGGCGCTGGAGTGCGGGCATCGTGGCCTGACGAGCCTGGTGGATGAACTGGGACGCTGTCACGAGGAAGCACCGGCTGAGGAAGGGATATGAGCCAGCTGCTGCGCGCGCGCCGTGTTCTCACAAAACAGGGCTGGTTGAACGACCACCAGCTCTGCATGGCGCACGGGGTGATCACGGCAATTGACCCCATCCCAGCGGGCGTTACCGCTCGTGATGCCGAACTGCTTTGCCCGGCATATATTGATACCCACGTGCATGGCGGTGCGGGCGTGGATGTCATGGATGATGCACCAGATGTGCTGGATACGTTAGCCCTGCATAAAGCGCGTGAAGGGGTGGGTGCATTTTTGCCCACCACCGTCACCGCGCCGCTTGAGGCTATCCACGGGGCACTCAGGCGAATCGCCCGGCGCTGTCAAAACGGTGGCCCCGGGGCACAAATTCTGGGTAGTTATCTGGAAGGTCCGTACTTTACGCCGCAGAACAAAGGGGCGCATCCGCCGGAACTGTTCCGGGAGCTGGATATCGCTGAGCTGGACGCGCTCATTGCTGTCTCACAAAACACCCTGAGCGTGGTGGCGCTTGCTCCAGAAAAACCCGGCGCATTAGAGGCAATTCGTCACCTGAAACAACGGGGTGTACGCGTTATGCTGGGCCACAGTGCCGCCACCCACGATCAAACCCTCGCTGCGTTTGATGCGGGCGCAGATGGACTGGTGCACTGTTATAACGGCATGACGGGGTTGCATCACAGGGAACCAGGCATGGTGGGCGCAGGGCTGACTGACCCGCGGGCATGGCTGGAGCTGATTGCTGACGGGCATCACGTCCACCCGGGTGCCATGCGGCTGTGCAGCTGCTGCGCGAAGGATCGTATGGTACTGATTACCGATGCTATGCAGGCTGCAGGAATGCCGGACGGGCGCTATACGCTGTGTGGTGAAGAGGTCACCATGCAAAGCGGTGTTGTCCGTACCGCCTCCGGTGGCCTGGCGGGCAGCACGCTATCGCTGGATGCCGCAGTGCGTAACATGGTGGAGCATGCACGGGTAACGGCAGAGGACGCTATTCATATGGCTTCGCTGCACCCTGCCCGCCTGCTGGGTATTGATAACCAGCTCGGATCGTTAGCGCCGGGCAAACACGCAAATATTATCTCGCTGGACGCTGGGTTACACCTCCAGCAGATCTGGATCCAGGGCCAGGCTCTCCCCCTATAGCCCTTTCATTGTATGTCCTGTTGGCCTTACGACGTGCGATCGTAAGGCCTTTTTTTTCCTTTCCTTAAATCTTTCCTTTTCTTTGTCGATCACACTTTTCGTTTTATTTCTTTTCTTTCATTGAAGTTTCGATTTCTTTTCTATAGATTTTATTTAACTGCTTAAGTGAACAAGTGAAACGAAACGAAAGATAGCGACACGTTTGCCAGCGTCTGATGTGGAATTCACATGACTAAGGACTGAGTTATGCCAGAAACAAACACCCCCGCTACAACCGGCACATGGACCGAAGAAGAGATCCGCCAACAACCCACTTGCTGGATCCGCTCGCTCAATAACATTGATAGCCTGCGTTCCTCGATCGACAATTTCCTGATGCCGTTGCTGCGCAAGCACGATCTTAAGATCGTGCTGACTGGCGCGGGCACATCCGCGTTTATCGGTGACATCATTGCTCCCTGGCTCGCCAGCCACACCGGGAAAAGCATCACTGCCGTACCGACAACCGACCTGGTCACTAATCCAATGGATTATCTCAGTGCCGCGCATCCTCTGTTGTTGGTCTCTTTTGCTCGCTCCGGCAATAGTCCGGAAAGCGTGGCCGCCGTTGAACTGACGAATCAGTTTGTGCCGGAGTGCTACCACCTGTCGATAACCTGCAATGAGGCGGGAAGTTTGTACCAGAACGCGGTCGACAGCGATAACGCTTTTGCCCTGCTGATGCCTGCCGAAACCCACGATCGCGGGTTCGCCATGACCAGCAGCATTACCACCATGATGGCGAGCTGCCTGGCGGTATTCGCGCCAGAAACAATCAACAGCCAAACCTTCCGCGACGTCGCCGATCGCTGTCAGGCGATCCTGTCCTCGCTCGGTGATTTCAGCCACGGCGTCTTTGGCAACGACTCCTGGAAACGGATCGTTTATCTGGGAAGTGGTGGTCTGCAGGGTGCAGCGCGTGAATCGGCGCTGAAGGTTCTGGAACTGACCGCAGGCAAACTGGCGGCCTTTTATGACTCACCTACCGGTTTCCGTCACGGGCCTAAATCACTTGTAGATAACGAAACGCTGGTGGTGGTGTTTGTCTCCAGCCATCCGTATACGCGTCAGTACGATCTCGATCTACTGGCGGAACTGCGCCGCGACCGCCAGGCCATGCGCGTGGTGGCTATCGCTGCTGAAAATGATCCGGTCATTGAAGCTGGCCCGCATATCCTGTTGCCACCTTCCCGCCCGTTTATCGATATGGAGCAGGCGTTCTGCTTCCTGATGTACGCCCAGGTCTTTGCGCTCACGCAGTCGCTTAACGTAGGCAATACGCCAGATACACCATCGGCGAGCGGCACGGTTAACCGTGTTGTGCAGGGCGTGGTTATTCATCCGTGGCAGCTTTAAGAGGATCGCATCATGAGCATTATCTCAACGAAATACCTTCTGCAGGACGCTCAGGCAAAAGGCTATGCCGTTCCGGCATTCAACATCCATAACGCTGAGACGATCCAGGCGATCCTCGAAGTGTGCAGTGAAATGCGATCGCCGGTGATCCTCGCGGGCACGCCGGGCACCTTTAAGCACATTGCGCTGGAAGAGATTTACGCCCTGTGCAGCGCTTACTCCCTCACTTACGACATGCCGCTGGCGCTGCATCTCGATCACCATGAATCGCTGGATGATATTCGTCGCAAAGTCCACGCCGGTGTGCGCAGCGCAATGATTGACGGCAGCCATTATCCGTTTGAGCAAAACGTGAAGCTGGTGAAATCGGTGGTCGATTTCTGCCACCTCAACGACTGTAGCGTCGAGGCCGAACTGGGCCGTCTGGGGGGTGTGGAAGATGACATGAGCGTCGATGCGGAAAGCGCCTTTCTGACCGACCCGCAGGAAGCGAAACGCTTCGTTGAACTGACCGGCGTCGACAGCCTTGCCGTTGCTATTGGTACCGCGCACGGTCTCTATACCAAACGTCCGAAAATAGACTTCCAGCGGCTGGCCGAGATCCGTGAAGTGGTGAGTGTACCGCTGGTACTGCACGGTGCAAGCGATGTGCCGGATGACTACGTTCGCCGCACTATCGAACTGGGCGTTTGCAAAGTCAACGTGGCAACCGAGCTGAAGATTGCCTTCTCAGACGCGGTTAAAGCCTGGTTTGCCGACAATCCACAGGGCAACGATCCGCGCTTCTACATGCGGGTCGGCATGGATGCCATGAAAGAGGTGGTCAGAAGCAAGATTATGGTTTGTGGCTCGGCAGATAAATTAACGCTGAACCCTGCGACGGTATAAATGTGTAAACACCAGACAATGCCTTAAGGAGCAGAAATATGAGCACGCCAAACATTTTGTTAACCCGCATCGACAACCGCCTTGTGCATGGCCAGGTCGGTGTGACCTGGACATCCACTATTGGCGCGAATTTGTTGATAGTCGTTGATGACGAGGTGGCAAAAGACGATATCCAGCAAAAGTTAATGGGAATAACGGCGGAGACTTATGGGTTTGGCATCCGGTTTTTCTCTGTTGAAAAAACCACAGCCATTATCGCGAAAGCCGCACCGCATCAGAAAATTTTCCTGATATGCCGGACACCTGAAACCGTGAAGAAATTGATTGAAGGCGGCGTGCCGCTGAAAGACGTCAACGTAGGAAATATGCATTTCTCTGAGGGTAAGAAACAGATCAGCAGCAAGGTTTATGTCGACGATAACGATCTGAGCAATCTTCGTTTCATTAAACGAAGTGGCGTAAACCTCTTTATTCAGGACGTGCCTGGTGATGCAAAAGAAGGCATTCCTGACTAATTTCGCTGTCTCGACATTCTAAAAAGCGGGTCACGATTACGAGGCAATAAAATGCATGAAATAACATTAGTTCAGGGTTTATCTCTGGCAGCATTAGTCTTCATTTTGGGAATCGATTTTTGGCTGGAAGCACTTTTTCTTTTTCGTCCTATCATCGTCTGTACGCTTACGGGAGCGATACTGGGCGATATCCATATTGGCTTGATCACCGGCGGGCTGACCGAATTGGCGTTTGCCGGGCTAACACCGGCCGGTGGCGTGCAGCCCCCTAACCCCATTATGGCGGGGGTGATGACCACCGTTATCGCCTGGTCAACCGGGGTTGATGCGAAAACGGCCATCGGGCTTGGCCTGCCGTTTAGCCTGCTGATGCAGTACGTCATCCTGTTCTTCTACTCGGCATTTTCTCTGTTTATGTCCAAAGCGGACAACTGTGCGGAAGAGGCTAACACTGCGGCATTTGCACGTCTCAACTGGACAACAATGCTTATCGTCGCCAGCACTTACGCCATTATCGCTTTTCTTTGTACCTACCTGGCACAGGGTGCAATGCAGGCGCTGGTAAAAGCGATGCCCGGCTGGCTCACGCATGGCTTCGAAGTCGCGGGGGGTATTTTGCCTGCCGTGGGCTTTGGCTTACTGCTTCGCGTGATGTTTAAGGCACAGTACATCCCTTATCTGATCGCTGGCTTTCTGTTTGTCTGTTACATCCAGGTCAGCAACTTGCTGCCTGTCGCCGTATTGGGTGCCGGGTTCGCGGTGTATGAATTCTTTAACGCCAAAGCCAGAAGCGCCGCCCAGCCTCCCGCTTCGAGCGTAAAAAACGATGAAGAGGACTACAGCAATGGGATCTGAAATCAGTAAAAAAGACATCACTCGCCTGGGATTCCGCTCCTCTTTGCTCCAGGCCAGCTTTAACTACGAACGTATGCAGGCAGGCGGGTTTACCTGGGCCATGCTGCCAGTGCTTAAGAAGATCTATAAAGACGATAAAGACGGCCTGAGTGCCGCGATGAAAGATCATCTGGAATTTATCAACACGCACCCAAACCTGGTCGGCTTCCTGATGGGCTTGCTGATATCAATGGAAGAGAAAGGCGAAAACCGCAGCACGATCAAAGGGCTGAAAGTGGCTCTCTTCGGGCCCATTGCCGGGATTGGGGATGCAATTTTTTGGTTTACGCTGCTGCCGATTATGGCCGGGATCTGCTCGTCCTTCGCCAGCCAGGGAAATTTACTGGGACCGATCCTCTTCTTCGCTGTTTATCTCGCGATTTTCTTCCTGCGCGTCGGCTGGACACACGTAGGGTATTCCGTAGGGATCAAGGCGATCGATAAGGTGCGGGAAAATTCGCAGATGATTGCCCGCTCGGCAACCATACTGGGGATTACGGTGATTGGTGGGCTAATCGCCTCGTACGTCCATATCAATGTAGTGACGACGTTCGCCATCGACAGTACCCATAATGTTGCGCTCCAGCAGGATTTCTTCGACAAAGTGTTCCCCAATATTTTGCCAATGGGGTACACACTGCTGATGTATTACCTGCTGCGCGTGAAGAAAGCGCATCCTGTGCTGTTGATTGCAATTACCTTTATGCTGGCCATTGTCGGCTCTGCCTTCGGAGTTCTTTAAATGAGTACGATCGCTTTTCAGGACTATCCTGACTACGAAAGCCTGAGCGAAGCGGCCAGCGAGCATTTGCTGACCCTGGTTCAGTGCAAGCCCGATGCGGTGATTTGCGTGGCAACGGGAGCAACCCCTCTGCTGACCTACCAACGTTTCGTCGACAAAGTAAAAGCATACGGGATCGATATCAGCGGAGTGACCTTTGTGAAGCTGGATGAGTGGGTAGGACTGGCACCTGATAATCCTGCAACCTGCGAGGTCTTCCTGCAGCAACATCTACTTAAGCCACTCGGCGTTGCTCCTGAGCGCTACATTGCATTTGCCTCTGACAAAGCGGATCAACATGAGTGTAACCGTGTAACCAGAGACATCGCGGCGCGCGGTGGTCTGGATCTCTGCGTGTTAGGCATTGGCAAAAACGGGCATCTGGGGCTAAACGAACCGGATGACTGGCTGGAGCCAGGTTGCCATATTACCTCTCTCGACGAACGTACGCGGATGCATGAGATGCTCAGAGCGGCAGGCACATCGGTAGAACAAGGCATCACGCTAGGCTTGCAGGATATGCTGGCAGCAAAGGACGTTTTGTTGCTAGTGGCCGGAGAAGGTAAACAACAAGCGTTTTCGGCAATGAAAGAAGGGAAAGTGTCAACGAAAGTACCGGCGTCCTTCCTTTGGCTACACCCGAAAACGTCTTGTCTTTATTGCACGATGTAAGATGCAGAGAGTATCAGGCAGGTCAGCATGATCTGCCTGCCTTTTCTTTTCCGACTGTTTTTGATTTGCCGGATAAGGCGCAACCGCCACCCGGCAAAACAAACGCGCCAGGTTTTACTCCCCCTGCTGCTCTAGCGCATACTTATACAGCGCATTCTTCTTCACGCCGTGGATCTCCGCCGCCAGCGCCGCAGCTTTCTTCAGCGGCAGTTCCGCCTGCAGCAACGTCAGGGTACGCAGCGCATCAGCAGGGAGCGCATCTTCTTCCGCTTTATGCCCCTCAACAATCAGCACCATTTCGCCTTTGCGGCGGTTTTCATCTTCCTTCACCCATGCCAGCAGTTCACCCACTGGCGCGCCGTGGATGGTTTCCCAGGTTTTCGTCAGCTCACGAGCCAGCACCACATAGCGGGCCTCACCCCAGACGGTAACCATATCTTCCAGGCTTTCCAGCAGGCGGTGAGTGGATTCGTAGAAAATCAGCGTACGCGGTTCCGCTTCCAGATCTTTTAATACATCACGACGGCCTTTAGATTTGGCAGGCAGGAAGCCTTCATAGCAGAAGCGATCGGACGGCAGACCCGCCGCGCTTAATGCCGCAATGGCGGCACACGGCCCCGGCAGAGGCACCACGCGGATCCCCGCTTCGCGGCAGGTACGCACCAGATGGTAGCCAGGGTCGTTAATCAACGGCGTCCCCGCGTCGGATACCAGCGCAATGTTCTGCCCTTCTTTCAGTTTCGCCACCAGCGTTTCCGCTTTTTGTTGCTCATTGTGATCGTGCAGGGCAAACAAACGGGCGTTGATCGCGAAGTGTTGCAGCAGTAAACCGGTATGACGGGTATCTTCAGCTGCAATCAAATCAACAGCTTGCAACACAGTGAGCGCACGTTGGGTAATATCAGACAAATTCCCGATAGGAGTAGGTACAATATAAAGCTGGCCTTGAGAATTATCTGCCGTTTCGTGTTGTTTCATTGTTTAGTCCGTATTACCGATTTAATATTGAGCATTGCGTAAAAAATCACTGGATACAGTATGGTACCGTTAACGTTTCTTCGAAAAAAAGCCACGCGCAGCGTGCCGCTTCTGCTGGCAGCCCTGATCTTCGCAGGCTGTGGCACCCAGGCACCCGATCAAACCACTGCCCATATGCAGGGTTCAGCCCAGGCTGATTCTGGCTTTTATCTGCAACAAATGTCGCAGAGTTCAAATGATACCAAGACCAACTGGCAATTACTCGCCATTCGTGCACTCCTGAAAGAGGGGAAAACCCAGCAGGCTGCCGAACTGTTCAACCAGTTGCCGAAAGATCTTAACGACACTCAGCGTCGTGAGCAGGAGCTGCAGTCTGCCGAACTGAAAGTGGCATTGAAAGATTTCGCGGCTGCGAAAAAGATCCTCGGCAATATCGACGTGAGCACGCTTGATAAAAACCAGCAGGCTCGTTTCTGGCAGGCCGGTATCGCCGCTGAGCAGGGCCATCCTTCCCTGACGCTGCTGCGTGCTCTGGTCGCTCAGGAGCCCCTCCTCGGTGGGACGGACAAGCAGAAAAATATTGATGCTACCTGGCAGACGCTCGCCTCCATGACTCAGGAGCAGGCCCAGGCGCTGGTCATCAATGCAGACGAAAACGTGTTGCAGGGCTGGCTGGACTTACAGCAAATGTGGTTTAACAACCGCAACGATCCGAAGATGCTGAAAGCGGGTATTACCGACTGGCAAACCCGCTACCCACAAAACCCAGGTGCGAAAATGCTGCCAACGCAGCTGGTAAACGTGCAGAACTTTAAACCTGCATCCACCAGCAAAATCGCTCTGCTCCTGCCGTTGAATGGCCAGGCGGCGGTGTTTGGCCGTACCATTCAGCAAGGCTTTGAAGCGGCGAAAAACGGTACTCCTGCGGTAACAGGCAGTGCCGTTCCTGCTCAGGCGGCCCAGGCCGCGAACGTGAACGAGGTGGTCAGCCCTTCCACCGCAGAGACCAGTGACCTGACGACAGCACAAACGCCAGCTCAGGGCACCATGCAGAACCCGGTCACCGCGCCTGCCACGCCTGCAGCTGCACCTGCTGTCACACCTGCCCCGGCGGCTCAAGCTCCGGTGGCAACACCGGCTGCTCCAGCGACCAGCACCGCAGTAGCACCGCAACCACAGACTACTCAACCTGCGCCTGCACCTGCACCTGCACCTGCACCTGCACCGCAGCAGGCAGCACAGCCCCAGAGTGTGGCAACCACCAGCGCCAACCCGGGCACTGAGCTGAAAATCTACGACACCAGCTCTCAGCCGCTCGATCAGGTTCTGGCGCAGGTTCAGCAGGACGGTGCAAGCATCGTTGTTGGCCCACTGCTGAAAAATAACGTGGAATCGCTGATGAAGAGCAATACCACGCTGAACGTGCTGGCGCTCAACCAGCCAGAGCAGGTTCAAAACCGTGCCAATATCTGCTACTTCGCCCTTTCACCGGAAGATGAAGCCCGCGATGCGGCACGTCATATTCACGAGCAGGGTAAACAGGCTCCACTGTTGCTGATCCCACGTAGTTCGCTGGGCGATCGTGTCGCCACTGCGTTTGCCGGAGAGTGGCAGAAACTGGGCGGCGGTATTGTGCTGCAGCAAAAATTTGGCTCGACCTCTGAACTGAGAGCGGGCGTAAATGGCGGCACAGGTATCGCCCTTAATGGCAGCCCGGTCTCTGCCAGCCTGCCACAACAGCAAGGCGTAACTATCGGCGGCCTGACCATTCCTGCCCCACCAACCGACGCGCAAATCAGCGGTGGCGGCAAAGTGGACGCGGCCTATATTGTGGCCACACCGGAAGAAATTGCCTTCATCAAGCCAATGATTGCTATGCGTAACGGTAGCCAGAGCGGCGCAACGCTTTACGCCAGCTCCCGCAGCGCACAAGGTACTGCCGGCCCGGATTTCCGTCTGGAAATGGAAGGTCTGCAATACAGCGAAATCCCTATGCTGGCAGGCAGCAATCCTGCACTGATGCAGCAAGCGCTGAGTACCGTGCATAACGATTACTCTCTGGCGCGGCTGTATGCGATGGGTGTCGATGCGTGGGCGCTGGCGAACCACTTTACCCAGATGCGCCAGGTGCCAGGCTTTGAGCTGAACGGCAACACGGGCGATCTGACGGCAACTCAGGACTGCGTGATTAACAGGAAGTTATCATGGCTCAAATACCAGCAGGGGCAAATCGTCCCGGCCAGTTAAGCCGCAAAGAGACCGGTGACGCGTGGGAGTTAAAAGCGCGTCGCTGGCTTGAAGGCAAAGGACTGCGCTTTATCGCCGCTAACGTTCGCGGACGTGGCGGCGAAATCGACCTGATCATGAAAGACGGTCAAATTATCGTGTTTGTTGAAGTACGCTACCGACAGTCTTCCCGTTTTGGCGGTGCTGCCGCCAGCGTGACGCTCGCCAAACAACATAAATTATTACAGACTGCCCACTTGTGGCTTGCCCGCCATAATGGGAGTTTTGATACTGTGGATTGCCGTTTCGATGTGATAGCCTTCACCGGAAGTGAGATCGAATGGCTTAAAAACGCGTTTGGCGAAGGCGCATAAATAAGATTTAAAGGGATAACGTGCTCGAAAGAATTAAAGTGTGCTTCACAGAAAGCATTCAGACTCAGATTGCTGCGGCGGAAGCCCTCCCGGACGCGATCTCCCGCGCAGCAATGACGCTGGTACAGTCTCTGTTGAACGGCAACAAAATCCTCTGTTGTGGCAATGGCACCTCGGCCGCCAACGCACAGCATTTTGCTGCCAGCATGATCAACCGTTTTGAAACAGAACGCCCCAGTTTACCGGCCATTGCACTAAATACCGATAATGTGGTCTTAACAGCGATTGCTAACGATCGTCTGCATGACGAGATTTACGCGAAGCAGGTACGTGCCCTGGGTCATGCCGGAGATGTGCTACTGGCGATCTCCACGCGCGGTAACAGCCGGGATATCGTCAAAGCCGTTGAAGCCGCCGTCACTCGCGACATGACCATCGTTGCATTAACCGGCTATGACGGTGGTGAACTGGCGGGGCTGCTTGGGCCGCAGGATGTGGAAATTCGCATCCCTTCTCACCGTAGTGCGCGTATTCAGGAAATGCATATGCTGACGGTAAACTGCTTATGCGACCTGATCGATAACACGCTTTTTCCTCACCAGGATGATTAAGGAGTACTAATGAAGGCTTTATCGACCCTCGCAGTCCTTATGTCTGCACTGTTACTTCAGGGATGTATTGCTGCGGCCGTTGTCGGTACCGCAGCTGTAGGTACAAAGGCAGCAACCGACCCGCGTTCTGTGGGTACGCAGGTAGATGACGGTACGCTGGAGCTGCGCGTCAACAGTGCGCTGTCTAAAGATGAACAAATTAAGAAAGAAGCGCGCATCAACGTGACGGCTTATCAGGGCAAGGTGCTGCTGGCAGGCCAGGCACCGAATATGGAGCTCGCCTCACGTGCTAAACAGATTGCGATGGGTGTAGAAGGTACCACGGAAGTGTTTAATGAAGTGCGTCAGGGCCAGCCAATTGGCCTGGGCACGGCCTCTTCCGATACCTGGATCACCACCAAGGTACGTTCCCAGCTGTTGGGTACAGACCAGGTGAAATCCTCAAACGTGAAAGTGACGACCGAAAATGGCGAAGTGTTCCTGCTGGGTCTGGTCACCGATCGTGAAGGGAAAGCGGCTGCCGATATCGCCAGCCGGGTGAGCGGTGTGAAACACGTCACCACCGCGTTTACCTATATCAAGTAAGCAGAACGCAAAACTGCAGGCCCGGTAGGCGTCATCAACGCTACCGGGCTTTTTTATATCAGCGCAATACACCCCACAATCACCCCGCTTAACGCCACCAGCCCCGCAGTCAGCCACAGCGCTTTCGCCGGGAATGACTTTCTCAGCATGATAAGTGACGGCAGGCTGATCGCCGGCAGTGTGATGAGTAGCGCCAGCGCCGGGGCGGTTCCCATACCGGCCAGCATCATGGTTTGCACAATGGGGATTTCCGCCGCGGTTGGGATCACAAACAGGCAACCTGCAACCGCCATCGCCACTACCCACAGCAGCGTATTGTCGATTGCCCCGTCCGCATGCGGGAAGAGCCAGACACGCGCGGCCCCCAGAACCAGCACCGCCAGGATATAAACCGGGATTGTGCTCCAGAAAAGCTGCCACAGCGCACTCCCCCAGCGCGCAAAGAAACCACCCTGCGGCTCCACCATCTCCAGCTCGACAGGGGCTGGCTCAGGTTCGTTGTCTTTCACCAGGTTTTGTACCAGCGTCGCCACCACCAGCACCGTCAGAAGCCCAGCCACCAGACGGATAACGGCAAAATGCCAGCCAAGCACAAAGCCCATAAATACCAGCGTTGCCGGGTTTAACAGCGGGTTGCCCATCCAGAACGCGAGCGCACCGCCCATTGATACGCGCTGGCGACGCATTCCGGCGGCGACAGGTGCAGCACAGCAAGAACACATCATCCCCGGAAGGGCAAAAATCGTCCCCAGCAGGGTGCCCTGAAAACGTGGTTGACCCAGGGTTTTCACCAGCCAGTGACGCGGAATAAGAACCTGAATCAGCGACCCCAGGATCACGCCTAATACGGCAGCTTTCCAGACCGCAAGGAAATAGACCATCGCATAATCCCACGCCGCCTGCAGCGGGCTGGAATCGGCCTGAGTGAGAATGGATTTACCTATGCTGTGGGTATCGGCGGCGGTGAAAGCTTTACCGTAATACGGCTGCCATTTCACATACCAGAGGCCGACAATAACCACGAGAAAGAAGAGTGCGGGTTTCCACCATTGAACAGGTGTTGCCGCCTGAGATGAAGACTGACCAGTCATAGCATTCCCCGGAGAGTGTTAGAATTAGCCGGGGGAGTTTACGCCTCGCCCTGAGCGATTTCACGCAGTTTTGCCGAAGGGATGATATTCACCCCCTCCTGAGACGGAGCCAGCGCTTCTTTCAGCATCGCGCGCGCCACATCCCGCGCTTCAATAGATTTCCAGTTACCGGGCAGCAACGTAAACAACGGAGCGAAGACAGATTCATTAAAACGCCGTTTTTCGCGGTGCCCAAGCAGCATAGAGGGGCGGACGATCGTCAGGTATTCCCACTTCTGCGCGATCAGCGCCTTCTCCATCTTTCCTTTTACCTTGTTATAGAAAAAGGGAGAGTTTGCATTTGCCCCCATCGAACTGACCACCACCAGATGTCTGGCACCCAGCTTTTTGGCTCTGAGCGCAGTATCAATAACCAGCGCATAATCGGCATGCACAAACGCTGCTTTACTGCCCGCGTCACGCCGGGTCGTGCCCAGGCAGCAAAACGCAATATCAATGGGATCACGCACCTGCGCCAGCGCATCGGTCAGATTAGGATCATGAGGATTAAACACACCGGATGTATCAGCAAGCGGGCGGCGCGTCGGCGCGGCGATGTAATTCACCTTGCGCTCCTGAATCAGCAGTCGTAGCAAATACCCGCCTACCAGCCCGGTTGCGCCTGTAATTAGCACCTGACTCATACGCTACTCCTGACGTAGCCAGTGGATTTTTTTACCAAATCCCAGTGTGTTATCTGTGAATTTTAGCTCATCAAGGCGGATTTCCCACACCGGCGCTTTAAACGCAAGCGCAACCGGGAAACGGCGAGTGTAGTGTTTACGCTGTACCTCGCTTTCTTCCCCGTCCAGACGGCGGATCTCCCCTTTGAACTGCACCCCGCGGATCTGCGCGACCGTTTTCGGCTGGCCGTTGACCGTACCCGCCACCTTCGCCTGTGGCCCCGTCATTTGTGCATGACGCGTTTTATCTTCGCTCAGGACATAAAAGGCCACGCGTACGGGATCGTAGTAGTAGAACGCGTTTGCACACCACATTTCACCTGCGTCATACACACACCAGGTAACAACATGCTGCTTCGCCAGCCAGCGGTTAATGGCGGCCAGTGTTTCCATTTTCGTTCTCTCTCATGCTATGGTGCGCTCACCTTAACATACTGAATCTGTATACCGTGTGCTGGTTTCTCTATCTTGTCCGAACCGCTGATAATGCCCTCTACACCGGAATAACCACCGATGTGGCGCGGCGTTTCCTGCAACATCAAACGGGGAAAGGGGCAAAAGCGCTGCGGGGGAAAGGGGAATTACAGCTCGCCTTTTCAGCGCCCGTGGGGGACAGATCGCTGGCGCTCAGAATGGAATACCGCATTAAGCAGCTGACGAAGCGCCAGAAAGAGCGCCTCGTCACCGGAGACGGCTCCTTTGAGGCGCTACGCGAGAGCCTGGTTAAAACCGATTGAAGTGGTCGTGGTACTCTACCAGGCCATTCACGCCGTTTAGCGCATCATCTGCCAGACGGTGTACCTGGAAGGCGGATTCAGTGCCCGGCCAGCGGCAACGCAGATCGTAATGCGCCGCCTGCTCGAAACCTAAACGGCTATAGAGTGCCGGTTCGCCCAGTGTCACCACGGCGGCGTAGCCAAACTCATTCAGCGAGTCCAGCCCTTCATAAACCAGCTGACGCGCCAGCCCCTGACCACGGTAGTTCTCATCGACTGCCAGCGGTGCCATTCCTACCCACTGTAGCTCTTCACCCTGAACTGTCACCGGGCTGAAGGCGACATAGCCAACCACCTGCCCTTCGTCATCGGTGGCAACCAGCCCCAGCGTAATCAGGCCGTCTTCGCGGAGATCGTGGACCAGTTGGGCTTCTGCATCGCCCGCAAAAGAACGGCGTAACAACGCATCGATACCCGGCGCATCAATCCCAATTTCAACTCGAATCAGCATGGCTCACCTACTGAAGTGTGTTTACTTTCCGGCGGGGTTTTCAGCCCGGCCTCAACGAAATCTGCCATTTGCATCAACATCACGTGCAGTGCTTTCGGCATCTGCTCCAGCTCAATGGCATCCATTAAATTTTTGACGTACAGACCGAGTTCCGTATCACCTTCAATCACCAGACGGCGCTGGAAGAAGAGCGTATCCGGATCCTGCTTACGCGCGGCGATCATCAACAGATCGCTGGCATTGGCGCTAAAGCTCACATCCGCTTCGGCGGACTCTCGTACGATCAGCTGGTTATTCTCAACCGAAGTAAACCAGCGCAGCCCGATATCACGGACTTCAATACTTAGCCAGCGGCCTTCCAGAAACTCCAGCTCGCCGTCCTGCAGCGCCTGGCGAAACTGCCAGCTCAGCACCTGCTCCAGCACCTGGCGTTTAAGCGCGAACGGTGCCAGTTTTACCGGCACGCTCAGCATTGATGGCCCAAATTGTACGAGACGTGAACGCAGTTTATCCAGCACGAGCTTTACTCCCTGATAGCAATAATCCGGTTATTTTGCCATATCCGGAGGACAACATAGCGGCGTAAATCAACAAACTGTCGTCCGGTGTACCTCATTATTGGTGTCATCAATACGCCATTAGCTGCCTTAAATCAAAAATTGTCGCGTATGGGTTAATTAAAATCCCAGCTCGTTAACAATTTTGCGATCGCAGTGATCGACTTACATCAGGATAAATTATGGAGCTGCTCTGCCCTGCCGGAAACCTTCCGGCGCTTAAGGCGGCCATCGAAAATGGGGCCGATGCGGTCTATATCGGGCTGAAAGACGATACTAACGCCCGCCATTTTGCTGGCCTCAACTTTACGGAGAAAAAGCTTCAGGAAGCCGTTAACTTCGTACACCAGCACCGCCGTAAGCTGCATATCGCCATCAACACGTTTGCCCATCCTGATGGCTACGCACGCTGGCAGCGCGCGGTGGACATGGCGGCGCAATTGGGTGCAGATGCGTTGATTCTGGCCGACCTCGCCATGCTTGAGTATGCGGCAGAACGCTACCCACATATTGAGCGCCACGTCTCCGTTCAGGCATCCGCCACCAACGAAGAGGCCGTGCGTTTTTACCATCGTCATTTTGACGTTGCCCGCGTCGTGCTGCCGCGCGTGCTCTCTATTCATCAGGTTAAGCAACTCGCACGCGTCACGCCAGTGCCGCTGGAAGTTTTTGCCTTTGGCAGTCTGTGCATCATGGCCGAAGGGCGTTGCTATCTTTCCTCCTATTTAACCGGTGAATCACCGAATACCGTCGGAGCCTGCTCACCTGCCCGCTTTGTTCGCTGGCAGCAAACGCCGCAGGGGCTGGAGTCTCGCCTGAATGAAGTGCTGATTGACCGCTATCAGGACGGTGAAAACGCTGGCTACCCGACGCTGTGCAAAGGCCGCTACCTGGTCGACGGCGAGCGTTATCACGCCCTGGAAGAGCCCACCAGCCTCAACACGCTGGAGCTGCTGCCGGAACTGCTGGCTGCCAATATTGCCTCTGTGAAAATTGAAGGCCGCCAGCGCAGCCCGGCCTACGTGAGCCAGGTGGCAAAAGTCTGGCGTCAGGCCATCGACCGTTGCATGGCCGATCCGCAGAACTATGCCCCGCAACCTGCCTGGATGGAGACGCTCGGCGCGATGTCTGAAGGTACACAAACCACGCTTGGCGCGTATCACCGTAAATGGCAGTGAGATAACCATGAAATATTCATTAGGGCCGGTGCTCTACTACTGGCCAAAAGAGACGCTGGAAGATTTTTATCAACAGGCCGCGACCAGCAGCGCAGATGTGATTTACCTCGGCGAAGCGGTATGCAGCAAGCGCCGGGCAACAAAAGTGGGTGACTGGCTGGATATGGCCAAAAGCCTGGCGGGAAGTGGCAAACAGGTTGTGTTGTCGACGCTGGCACTGGTTCAGGCCTCATCTGAACTGGGTGAGCTGAAGCGCTATGTCGAAAACGGTGAGTTCCTTCTGGAGGCCAGCGATTTAGGCGTGGTGAATATGTGCGCCGAACGCAAACTGCCGTTTGTCGCCGGACATGCGCTGAACTGCTATAACGCGGTGACACTGCGCCTGTTGCTGAAACAGGGTATGACCCGCTGGTGTATGCCGGTAGAACTCTCCCGCGACTGGCTGGCAAACCTGCTGACTCAGTGCGAAGAGCTGGGGATCCGCAATCAGTTTGAAGTGGAAGTGCTGAGCTACGGGCATCTGCCGCTGGCCTACTCCGCACGTTGTTTTACCGCCCGTTCGGAAGACCGTCCGAAAGACGAATGCGAAACCTGCTGCATAAAATATCCAAACGGACGCAGTATGCTGTCGCAGGAAAATCAGCAGGTATTTGTCCTCAACGGTATTCAGACCATGAGTGGCTATGTCTATAACCTCGGCAACGAGCTGGCATCGATGAAAGGGCTGGTGGACGTGGTACGCCTGTCACCGCTGGATACGGAAGTCTTCGCGATGCTGGACGCATTCCGCGCCAATGAAAACGGTGCCTCTCCCCTGGCGCTGACGGTCAACAGCGACTGTAATGGCTACTGGAAACGCCTCGCCGGGCTGGAGCTGCAGGCGTAAATTTACACAACATCATTCAAGTTGCATCAAGGCGGCAAGTCTGAGGATCCCCAGGAGCTTACTCAAGTAAGTGACTGGGGTGAACAGACGCAGCCAACACAGAGACAGCGTGAAGGATGAAGTGTAAAAGCTCACTTTGTTAACAACGGTTAGTAATTTTTAATGCACTATTAAAAGATTCACCGTCGACAAAGTGAGCTGTTATGACTGATAAAACCCTTCCGTTTTCGGTGCTGGATCTGGCTCCGATCCCTCAAGGTTCCTCGGCTGGAGTTGCTTTTTCACACTCTCTGGATCTTGCCCGTCTGGCCGAGAAACGAGGTTATCACCGCTACTGGCTGGCCGAGCACCACAATATGGTGGGGATCGCCAGCGCCGCAACCTCAGTGCTGATTGGTTACCTGGCAGCCAATACCACCACACTCCACCTGGGGTCGGGCGGTGTGATGCTGCCGAACCACGCTCCACTGGTGATAGCCGAGCAGTTTGGTACCCTGAATACCCTTTATCCAGGCCGGATTGATTTAGGGCTGGGGCGTGCGCCAGGCAGTGACCAGCCGACCATGCGCGCCCTGCGTCGCCATATGAGCGGCGACATCGACAATTTCCCGCGTGATGTTGCTGAACTGGTGGACTGGTTCGATGCGCGAGATCCAAATCCGCATGTACGCCCGGTGCCAGGCTACGGCGAGAAGATCCCGGTTTGGCTGTTAGGCTCAAGCCTTTATAGCGCACAGCTCGCCGCGCAGCTGGGGCTGCCGTTTGCGTTTGCCTCGCACTTCGCGCCGGATATGCTGCACCAGGCGCTGCATCTCTATCGCACCAACTTTAAACCGTCCGAACGTCTGGAAAAACCGTACGCGATGGTGTGTATCAATATCATTGCCGCCGACAGTAACCGCGACGCAGAATTCCTGTTTACCTCCATGCAGCAGGCGTTTGTGAAATTGCGGCGCGGCGAGACGGGACAGCTACCGCCACCGGTGGAGAATATGCATCAGCTGTGGTCGGCTTCCGAACAGTATGGTGTGCAACAGGCGCTGAGTATGTCTCTGGTGGGGGATAAAACAAAAATCCGTCACGGGCTGGAAGCGGTGCTGCGTGAGACGCAGGCAGATGAAATTATGGTTAACGGACAGATTTTCGATCACCAGGCGCGTTTGCACTCGTTTGAGCTGGCAATGCAGGTGAAAGAGGAAATGTAGCGTGGTGCGGTTTGTTGCCCTCTCCTTGTGGGAGAGGGCAACAAGAGATTTTACGGGTAGACAGGCAGCAGGTTAAAACTCGACAGGACGTGAACCAGCGCGTTGCCAAAACCGAACACCAGAATCAGCGCAATCATCGGTTTGCCGCCCCAGACGCGGAATTTCGGGCTACCGAAGCGTTTACGCGATTTACGCGCCAGCAGTGCCGGGACAATTGCCGCCCAGATAGTCGCAGCCAACCCGGCATAGCCAATGGCGTACAGGAAGCCGTTCGGCCACAGCAGACCACCGACAACCGGCGGCAGGAAGGTCAACAGCGCGGTTTTGAAACGCCCCATTGCCGAATCATCAAAGCCAAACAGATCCGCCAGATAATCAAACAGGCCCAGGGTTACGCCGAGGAAGGAACTCGCCACGGCAAAGTTGGAGAACACCACCAACAGCAGATCCAGACTGCGGCTGTTCAGTACCCCGCTCAGTGCCTGAACCAGCACATCAATGTTACCGCCCTTCTGTGCAATACCGATAAATTCAGGGCGCGGAATGTTACCCATCGTCCCCAGCAGCCAAATTACATACAGTCCCAGCGCCAGCAGCGTACCGTAGACCAGACACTTCACAATCGTACGCGGATCTTTGCCGTAATATTTCATCAGGCTCGGCACGTTACCGTGATAGCCAAACGACGCCAGACAGAACGGCAAGGTCATCAACAGGTACGGCGTATAAGAGGTATTCGCTTCTGCCACGTTAAACAGCGTCGCCGGGGTAACGTGCCCCAGCAGGCTGCCGAATGTCAGGAAGAAGGTAATGACCTTCGCACCCAGCACGATTGCCGTCATGCGACTGACCGCTTTGGTACTCAGCCAGACAATAAACGCCACGCCCAGCGCGAAGCATAGCCCCGCCAGACGGGCCGGGACGTTCAGCGACATCTCCGCAAAGGTATGGTGCAGAATCGAACCACTCGCAGAAATGTATGCGTAGGTGAGGATATAGAGCACAAATGCAATGGAGAGGCCGTTCACCAGGTTCCAGCCTTTGCCCAGCAGGTCTTTGGTGATGGTGTCGAAGCTCGAACCAATGCGGTAGTTCAGGTTAGCTTCGAGGATCATCAACCCGGAATGGAGCATGCAGAACCAGGTAAAGACCAGCGCCGCCAGCGACCAGAAGAACCACGCACCGGACATAACCACTGGCAGGGAAAACATCCCGGCACCAATGATGGTTCCGCCGATGATCACCACGCCGCCAAGCAGCGAAGGTGACGTTTGGGTGGTGGTTAGTGTCGCCATACAGCCATTTCTCCAGTCAATAATGCGGTGATGCATTTTAATGTGCAGCACTGTACCAGTACAGGAGTACAAAAGGAATAAAAAAAGCCCCGATAGTGTTTATCGGGGCTGTATATTTTACTTTACGTCAGTTGCGTAAGGCTTACGCGTCACGGCGACGGCTTGAGCCTTCGTCACGACGTGGGCCACGGCTTTCGCGACGTTCGCCGGAGAAACGACGACCTTCACCACCGCGACCTTCGCTGCGACCGCCTTCACGACGTTCGCCACCGAAACCACGACCACCGCCACGACGTTCGCCACCACGGTCAGGACGTGGCTGTGCATCGCCCAGCAGCTGCATGTTCATCGGCTTGTTCAGGATACGGGTGCGAGTAAAGTGCTGCAGTACTTCGCCCGGCATACCTTTTGGCAGCTCGATGGTGGAGTGAGAACCGAACAGCTTGATGTTACCAATGTAACGGCTGCTGATGTCGCCTTCGTTAGCGATCGCACCAACGATATGACGAACTTCAACACCATCATCACGGCCAACTTCAATGCGATACAGTTCCATTTCGCCAGCGTCACGACGCTCACGACGTGGACGGTCTTCACCGCCACGCTCTGGACGGTCACCACGTGGGCCACGGTCATTACGGTCGCCACGACGTTCGAAACGATCGTCACGGTCACGGAATTCACGCTTAGGACGCATCGGTGCATCTGGTGGCACGATCAGGCTACGTTCGCCCTGAGCCATTTTCAGCAGTGCTGCAGCCAGGGTTTCCATGTCCAGTTCTTCGCCTTCAGCAACAGGCTGGATCTGCGACAGCAGCACACGGTACTGATCCAGATCGCTGCTTTCCAGCTGCTGCTGGACTTTGGCGGCGAATTTTTCCAGTCGGCGTTTGCCCAGCAGATCTGCGTTTGGCAGGTCAGCTTCTGGAATGGTCAGCTTCATAGTACGTTCGATGTTACGCAGCAGACGACGCTCGCGGTTCTCAACGAACAGCAGCGCACGGCCAGCACGACCTGCACGACCTGTACGGCCGATACGGTGAACGTAAGACTCGGAATCCATTGGGATGTCGTAGTTCACAACCAGGCTGATACGTTCAACGTCCAGCCCACGTGCTGCCACGTCGGTTGCAATCAGGATATCCAGACGACCGTCTTTCAGACGCTCCAGAGTCTGCTCACGCAGGGCCTGGTTCATGTCGCCGTTCAGCGCTGCGCTGTTGTAGCCGCTACGCTCCAGGGCTTCAGCCACTTCCAGGGTCGCGTTTTTGGTACGAACGAAGATGATCGCCGCATCAAAATCTTCCGCTTCCAGGAAACGTACCAGCGCTTCGTTCTTGCGCATGCCGTACACAGACCAGTAGCTCTGGCTGATGTCCGGGCGAGTGGTAACGCTGGACTGAATACGCACTTCCTGCGGCTCTTTCATGAAGCGGCGGGTAATGCGACGAATTGCTTCTGGCATGGTTGCAGAGAACAGTGCGGTCTGATGACCTTCCGGGATCTGCGCCATGATGGTTTCTACGTCTTCGATGAAGCCCATACGCAGCATTTCATCTGCTTCATCCAGTACCAGGCCGCTCAGTTTAGAGAGATCCAGAGTACCGCGCTTCAGGTGATCCAGCAGACGGCCCGGCGTACCGACAACAATCTGTGGACCCTGGCGCAGGGCACGTAACTGCACGTCATAACGCTGGCCGCCGTACAGGGCTACCACGTTTACGCCGCGCATATGTTTAGAGAATTCCGTCATTGCTTCTGCAACCTGAACAGCCAGTTCACGGGTTGGAGCCAGGACGAGGATCTGCGGAGCACGCAGATCGGGATCGATGTTGTTCAGCAGCGGCAGCGAGAACGCCGCAGTTTTACCGCTACCAGTCTGGGCCATGCCCAGCACGTCACGACCAGAGAGCAGATGTGGGATACATTCTGCCTGGATCGGAGATGGTTTTTCGTAACCCAGATCGTTAAGGGCTTCAAGGATAGGAGCCTTCAGGCCCAGATCTGCAAAAGTGGTTTCGAATTCAGCCATGTAGTACGAGTGCCTCAATGTCAATGGCGGCCAGTCTACTTAGCTCATCGTGAAAATGATCTGCAATTTTCATTGAAAAGTGTGAACCGGCTCAAATTAGATGTATTGACGAACAACAACGCCCTCACCAGTTAAGGTGATGGCAATCAAAAGATTACGGGCTGATGTTTATGTCGTCAGCTATTGCTGGTCCGATTCTGCCAGGTCGTCGTGCTCCTGGCCCAAGAGCGATAATTCCAACAATGCATAACGGTGCTCAACGAAGTTGTGTACGTTGTTAGCAACCGCTAATTTGAACAGTGCCGTAGCGCTGTCCTTATCCCCCAGACTTAGGTAGTACTTACCTAAATAGAAGTTGGTTTCACTGAGATGCTCAGCGAGCGAGGTGTTATCCGTTGCGTCCGCCTTGAGGCGTTCCATCAGCGTTGCTTCGCTAATGTTGCCCAGGTAGAACTCGACAATGTTCCATCCCCATTGTTCCTTGTCCGATTTATCGAAGCGCTGTTTCAGTGCTTCTTTGGCCTGCTTCTCATCAAGCTTTCGCTCAGCGATGTAAAGCCACAGGCTACGGAAAGGATCATTAGGATCGTCATGATAAAACGCCAGCAGATCATCTTGCGCTAACTTATCACGACCGCCGTAATACAATGCGATACCGCGATTCAAGTGCGCGTAGTTGTAAGTTGGATCAAGCTCAAGTACAGAATCAAACGCTTCATAGGCAGCATCAAAATTGCCTGCCTGCGTTAAATAAATGCCTAAGTAGTTGAATACTTCAGGCATATCAGGTCGGATAGCCAGCGCTTGTGAGAAATCATTCCGCGCTAATGCCCTCAGACCGAGACTATCATACAACACTCCGCGCTCATATAAAAGCTGTGCGCGTTCGTCATCGGTTAAAGCCCGACTGGCAAGAATTTGTTCCATGCGTGCCAGAATCACTTCCTGCTGCAAAGTCGGTTGCAATGGCACTGCGAGGACTTCGCTCTTACGCCAGGCAGAGTTGCTGCATCCTGCCAGCGTTAAAGCTGTCGCAACGAAACACCAGCGCAAAAAAGGCTTCATTTCCCACTCCCGAAGACAACAATTGGATGAACGTCCTGTCCCCCGGCGGCTTAACAAGGCGTCCTGCCTGATAATAGGCCCTCCGCAATGCGGAGGGCAAATGGCAACCTTACTCGCCTTGCTGTTCTGCGGCCTGTGCTTCTGGCGCAGCAGCTGGCTGAGACTGCTCGGTTGCTTCTTTAATGCTCAGACGGATACGGCCCTGACGGTCAACTTCCAGAACCTTAACCGGTACTTCCTGACCCATCTGCAGGTAATCGGTCACTTTCTCAACGCGCTTGTCAGCGATCTGAGAGATGTGTACCAGACCTTCTTTACCGCCACCGATGGCAACGAATGCGCCAAAGTCAACGATACGGGTCACTTTACCATTGTAGATGCGGCCCACTTCGATTTCTGCAGTAATTTCTTCGATGCGACGAATAGCAAATTTCGCTTTCTCGCCGTCGGTTGCTGCGATCTTCACAGTACCGTCATCTTCGATTTCGATGGTGGTGCCCGTTTCTTCGGTCAGAGCACGGATAACGGAACCGCCCTTACCGATAACATCTTTGATCTTGTCTGGATTGATCTTGATGGTGTGGATACGTGGAGCGAATTCAGAGATATCACCGCGTGGTGCGTTGATTGCCTGTTCCATCACACCCAGGATGTGCAGACGCGCACCTTTAGCCTGGTTCAGAGCAACCTGCATGATCTCTTTGGTGATACCTTCAATTTTGATATCCATCTGCAGCGCAGAGATACCGTCGCGGGAACCCGCTACTTTGAAGTCCATATCGCCCAGGTGGTCTTCGTCGCCCAGAATGTCAGACAGAACAACAAAGTTGTCGCCTTCTTTCACCAGACCCATTGCGATACCCGCAACAGCGGCTTTGATTGGCACGCCTGCATCCATCAGCGCCAGAGATGCGCCACACACGGAAGCCATTGAAGAAGAACCGTTGGATTCGGTGATTTCAGAAACCACACGAACGGTGTACGGGAATTTATCAGCTTCTGGCATCACAGCCAGCACGCCGCGCTTCGCCAGACGACCGTGACCAATTTCACGACGCTTCGGTGAACCCACCATACCGGTTTCACCTACGGAGTACGGAGGGAAGTTATAGTGGAACAGGAAGCTGTCAGTGCGCTCGCCCATCAGTTCATCGATGATCTGTGCGTCACGTGCGGTACCCAGCGTTGCGGTAACCAGCGCCTGAGTTTCGCCACGGGTGAACAGTGCAGAACCGTGAGTACGTGGCAGCACGCCAGTACGAACGTCCAGACCACGGATCATGTCTTTTTCGCGGCCATCGATACGCGGCTCGCCTGCCAGTACGCGGCTACGAACAACGTTTTTCTCGATAGCGTGCAGGATTTCACCGAGTTCGTTAGCGTCCAGCGCTTCGTCTTCAGCAACCAGCGTCGCGATGGTTTCAGACTTGATCACGTCAACCTGAGCATAACGCTCCTGTTTGTCGGTGATGCGGTAAGCATCGCTCAGACGAGATTCTGCCAGTGCCGCAACGCGTGCATTCAGCACGTCGTTAACCGCTTCTGGCTGCCAGTCCCAACGTGGTTTACCGGCTTCTTTCACCAGTTCGTTGATGTTCTGGATAACAACCTGCTGCTGGTCGTGGCCAAATACCACAGCACCCAGCATCTGGTCTTCGCTCAGCAGTTCAGCTTCGGATTCAACCATCAGAACCGCCGCTTCAGTACCTGCAACCACCAGGTCCAGCTTACTTTCTTTCAGCTCTTCCTGCGTTGGGTTCAGTACGTACTGGTCGTTGATGTAACCGACGCGCGCAGCACCGATTGGGCCGTTGAATGGAATACCAGACAGAGACAGGGCAGCGGACGCACCGATCATCGCCACGATGTCCGGGTTAACCTGTGGGTTAACGGAAACAACGGTCGCGATAACCTGCACTTCGTTAACGAAGCCTTCCGGGAACAGTGGACGCACCGGGCGGTCAATCAGACGCGCAATCAGGGTTTCGCCTTCGCTTGGACGGCCTTCACGACGGAAGAAGCCACCCGGGATTTTACCGGCAGCGTAAGTACGCTCCTGGTAGTTCACGGTCAGAGGGAAGAAGTCCTGACCTGGTTTTGCTTTTTTCTGGCCAACTACGGTCACGAATACCGCAGTGTCATCCATGCTTACCATAACAGCAGCAGTAGCCTGACGTGCCATCATGCCGGTTTCCAGCGTGACGGTATGCTGACCATACTGGAATTTACGAACGATCGGATTCAGCAAAATTCTGTCCTTTCTCAAATGTTTGACAGCACACCACCGGTGTGCTGACGATTTAACCCGATCTTCTTCGCATCCTCGCGACTAATGACAACCGACACCCTCATGGGTGAAGCCTCTCATTAGCCGCGCGAACCTCTGCAATGAAGATCATTTATAGCAACAATACAATAGTTTCCAGTGAATTGCTGCCGTCTGGTTGAAAAAAGGGGCCATCAGGCCCCCTTTTCTGAAACTCGCAAGACTTAGCGACGCAGACCCAGACGCTCGATCAGCGCGGTGTAACGTGCAACATCTTTACGTTTCAGGTAGTCGAGCAGTTTACGACGCTGAGAAACCATGCGCAGCAGACCACGACGGCTGTGGTGATCTTTTTTGTGCTCTGCAAAGTGACCCTGCAGGTGGTTAATCTGTGCAGTCAGCAGTGCAACCTGAACTTCGGTAGAACCGCTGTCGTTAGTACCACGACCAAACTCAGAAACGATTTTAGCTTTAGCTTCAACGCTTAGAGACATTTTCAAACTCCAGAATATAAAGAATGTAAGGATGCCGATCTCTAATTCAGCAATCCCAGTATACGACCCGCAGGTTGTTAAACAATTTGCAGATCGTTAAGCGGCGATATTCTACTCGTCTCCCCTGCTTATCGCAAGGTGAGCCGTTATCGCCTTTAGCCTTCGACCGGATATTCCACCACCAGACGACGCGGCGCAACGCGCCCTTCGCCATCCATTTCACCCATGCCGATAAACTTACCGTCATCACCTTCAGTCACGCGTACCAGACCGTCCTGCGGCGCATCCGTTGTGCGAACCGGGTTTCCGTTTTTAAAGTAAACGGACGATGTTAAAGGAAGATTAACGATCGGGAAGTCTGCTGCTGGACTGTCCATTGGCATCAGCAGTGGATCAAGCAAATCAGCCGGGGAGATCCCCTGCTCTTCAGCCTGTTCAGCCAGCGCGCGAAGGTGTTCAAGGGTCACCATTCGCTCAACCGGGTATTTACTGACGGCCAGACGACGCAGGTAAATAACATGCGCACCGCAGCCCAGCTTCTCGCCCAGGTCATCGATGATGGTACGAATATAGGTGCCTTTCGAACAGTGGACTTCCAGCTCCAGTTCATCACCTTCGTGGCGAATAAAGAGCAGTTCATACACGGTAATCGGGCGGGCTTCACGCGGAACCTCAATGCCCTGGCGCGCATATTCGTAGAGTTTTTTACCCTGATACTTCAGTGCCGAATACATTGACGGCACCTGCAGCGTGTCGCCACGGAAACTCTCCAGCGCGGCATCCAGCTGCTCAGCGCTAAAAGTGACCGGACGCTCTTCAACTATCTGACCATCGGCATCAGAGGTATCAGTACGCTGACCGAGTTTTGCGATCACCCGATAACGCTTGTCGGAATCCAGCAGATACTGGGAAAACTTTGTCGCTTCCCCCAGGCAGATCGGCAGCATACCGGTTGCCAGCGGATCCAGCGCACCAGTATGGCCTGCGCGGTTGGCGTTAAAAATACGCTTAACTTTTTGCAGCACGTCGTTGCTGGATGCGCCCTGGGGTTTATCCAGCAACAGCACACCATGCACGTCGCGACCACGACGACGAGGACGACTCATCAGTCCTCCTTGCTGTCGTCCGTCGGGTTAACACGACGCTCGTCGTCGTGTTTCACCACGCTGGTCACCAGGTTGGACATACGCATACCTTCGACCAGCGAGTTGTCGTAGAAGAAGGTCAGCTCAGGCACGATACGCAGGCGCATTGCTTTACCGAGCAGAGAGCGGATGAAGCCAGATGCTTCCTGCAGCGCTTTAATGCCATTTTTCACAGCAGCTTCGTCCTGGTCGTTCAGGAAGGTCACGAACACTTTGGCATACGCCAGGTCACGGGACATTTCAACGCCAGACACGGTGGTCATCATGCCCACGCGTGGATCTTTAATTTCGCGTTGCAGGATGAGAGCGATCTCTTTCTGCATCTCCTGCGCTACGCGCTGTGGGCGACCAAATTCTTTCGCCATAATAAATTCTCCAGACAAAAAAGGGGCTAAAGCCCCTTTTTAAAATTATTGCCGGGTGGCGCGAGGCGATCCCGGCCTACACATGGACTGATCCTTGCTGGATTAGTCGATGCTACGTTGGATCTCGATGATTTCGAACACTTCGATCATATCGCCAACGCGAACGTCGTTGTAGTTCTTCACGCCGATACCACATTCCATACCGTTACGGACTTCGTTAACGTCATCTTTGAAGCGGCGCAGGGATTCCAGCTCGCCTTCGTAGATAACCACGTTGTCACGCAGTACGCGGATTGGGTTGTGACGTTTGATGGTACCTTCGGTAACCATACAGCCCGCGATCGCACCGAATTTCGGTGATTTGAACACGTCACGAACTTCAGCCAGACCGATGATCTGCTGTTTCAGTTCCGGAGACAGCATACCGCTCATCGCTGCTTTCACTTCGTCGATCAGGTTATAGATGACGGAGTAGTAACGCAGATCCAGGCTTTCTGATTCAATCACGCGGCGAGCAGATGCATCAGCACGCACGTTGAAGCCAACCAGGATAGCGTTGGACGCTGCAGCCAGGGTCGCGTCGGTTTCGGTGATACCACCTACACCAGAACCGATGATCTTCACTTTAACTTCGTCAGTAGACAGTTTCAGCAAGGAGTCGGAAATCGCTTCCACAGAACCCTGAACGTCTGCTTTCAGAACGATGTTCACTTCGTGAACTTCGCCTTCAGCCATGTTCGCGAACATGTTCTCGAGTTTAGATTTCTGCTGACGAGCCAGTTTAACTTCACGGAATTTACCCTGACGGTACAGTGCAACTTCACGCGCTTTCTTCTCGTCACGTACAACGGTCACTTCGTCCCCGGCAGCCGGAACACCGGACAGACCCAGGATTTCCACTGGAATGGACGGGCCAGCTTCCAGTACTTCCTGACCCAGTTCGTTACGCATTGCACGAACACGGCCGTATTCAAAGCCACACAGTACGATATCGCCTTTATGCAGCGTACCTTCGCGAACCAGAACGGTTGCAACCGGGCCACGGCCTTTATCCAGGAAGGACTCGATAACCGCACCGCTCGCCATACCGTTACGAATCGCTTTCAGCTCCAGCACTTCAGCCTGCAGCAGGATTGCGTCCAGCAGGTCATCAATACCGGTACCTGCTTTCGCAGACACGTGTACGAACTGGCTTTCACCGCCCCACTCTTCTGGCAGGATGCCGTACTGGGACAGCTCGTTTTTAACGCGATCTGGATCCGCTTCTGGTTTATCGATCTTGTTCACTGCAACCACAACCGGCACACCCGCCGCTTTCGCGTGCTGGATAGCTTCGATGGTCTGAGGCATTACGCCATCGTCGGCAGCAACAACCAGAACCACGATATCGGTCGCCTGAGCACCACGAGCACGCATTGAGGTAAATGCGGCGTGGCCTGGGGTATCCAGGAAGGTGATCATGCCGTTATCGGTTTCTACGTGGTATGCACCGATGTGCTGGGTAATACCACCCGCTTCACCGGAAGCCACTTTCGTAGAACGAATGTAGTCAAGCAGAGAGGTTTTACCGTGGTCAACGTGACCCATGATGGTCACGACTGGTGCACGCGGTTCAGCCGCAGCACCTGTATCACGGTCGCTCATTACTGCTTCTTCCAGCTCGTTTTCACGACGCAGGATAACTTTGTGGCCCATCTCTTCGGCAACCAGCTGTGCGGTTTCCTGGTCGATAACCTGGTTGATGGTCGCCATTGCGCCCAGTTTCATCATCGCTTTGATGACCTGAGAGCCTTTAACCGCCATCTTGTTCGCCAGATCGCCAACGGTGATGGTTTCGCCAATCACAACGTCACGGTTAACCGCCTGAACAGGCTTCTGGAAGCTCTGTTGCAGAGAAGAACCTTTACGCTGTTTGCCGCCTTTACCACCACGAACAGCTGCGCGAGCTTCTTCACGGTCAGCTTTAGACTCGGCGTGTTTGTTGCCTTTCTTCGCCGGACGCGCTGCTTTCGCGTTGCGACCACGGCCACGGCCGCCTTCAACTTCACGGTCGTTGTCATCTTCAGCCTGACGCGCGTGCTGAGAAGTGGTTACGTGGTAATCGCTGGTGTCTTCAGACTGCTCAGCGGTATCAACACCGTTCTTCTCGTTTTCTTCTGCCATACGGCGTGCTTCTTCAGCCACACGGCGAGCTTCTTCTTCGAGCTTGCGACGTGCTTCTTCTTCCGCTTTACGCTTCAGCTCAGCAGCTTCATTTTCACGACGGGCTTTTTCAGCCTGGGCGGTTTTGGTCATTTCGTCTGTCTGTTGATTGCTCACTTTGTCTTTTTCCGCAGCTTCACGCTTCACTTTATCACTGGTGTCGCGTTTCGCTTTTTCTGCGGCCTCACGTTCAGCTTTTAATTCTGCCTCACGTTTGGCAGTTGCTTCCGCCTCACGCTGAGCTTGTTCTTCCGCTTCACGCTGTGCCTGCTCTTCCGCGGCAAGGCGTTCTGCCTCTTGCGGATCACGTTTTACAAAGGTGCGCGTCTTGCGGACTTCAATTTGTACCGATTTGCTTTTACCACCGGTACCAGGGATATTCAACGTGCTGCGCGTTTTGCGCTGCAGCGTCAGCTTGTCAGGCGTAGAGCCGTGTTCACGGTTCAGGTGCGCTAACAAGGTTTGTTTTTCGTTCGCCGTCACCGAATCATCAGCGGACTTCGGGATCCCTGCATCAGCAAATTGCTGTACCAGGCGGTCCACGGAGGTCTGAATCTCGGCAGCCAGCGATTTTACAGTTACATCAGTCATGCTGTTCCTTCCTGCTACAGTTTATTACGCTTCGTCGCCGAACCAGCAAATATTACGTGCGGCCATGATGAGTTCGCCGGCTTTCTCGTCGGTTAAACCTTCGATATCAGCCAGGTCATCAACGCCTTGCTCAGCGAGATCTTCCAGCGTACAAACACCACGGGCAGCCAGCTTGAACGCAATCGCACGATCAAGACCTTCCAGATTCAGCAGGTCATCAGCCGGCTTCTTATCGCCAAGGCTTTCTTCCTGAGCCAGTGCCAGGGTGGTCAGTGCGTTTTTAGCGCGTTCACGCAGGGCTTCAACGGTTGGTTCATCCAGACCGTCAATTTCCAGCAGCTCTTTCATTGGCACATAGGCCAGTTCTTCAAGCGTTGAGAAACCTTCTTCAACCAGAACGGTGGCGAAATCTTCGTCAATGTCCAGATATTTGGTGAAGGTATCAATCGCCGCATGGGCTTCAGCCTGATGCTTAGCCTGCAGGTCATCAACGGTCATCACGTTGAGTTCCCAACCGCTCAGCTGTGACGCCAGACGTACGTTCTGACCGTTACGGCCGATTGCCTGCGCCAGGTTGCCCGCTTCAACCGCGATATCCATCGTATGTTTGTCTTCGTCAACAACGATAGATGCCACATCCGCTGGAGCCATTGCGTTGATCACGAACTGTGCCGGGTTATCATCCCACAGAACGATATCGATACGTTCGCCACCCAGCTCGGTCGAAACCGCCTGAACACGCGCACCGCGCATACCGACGCAAGCACCGACCGGGTCGATACGCTTGTCGTTGGTTTTTACTGCGATTTTCGCGCGGGAGCCCGGATCACGAGCAGCGGCTTTGATTTCGATAACTTCTTCGCCAATTTCCGGTACTTCGATACGGAACAGTTCAACCAGCATTTCTGGTTTAGAACGGGTCACGAACAGCTGAGCACCACGCGCTTCTGGACGCACAGCGTACAGAACACCACGGATACGGTCGCCTGGACGGAAGTTTTCACGCGGCAGCATGTCTTCACGCAGGATCACGGCTTCAGCATTACCCGGCATCCCTTCGGATTTGATCTCCAGAGAGATGTTGTCGCGGTTAACTTTCTTCACCACGCCAGTAATGATCTCGCCTTCCTGATCGCGGAACTGGTCAACAACCAGCGCGCGCTCGGCTTCGCGAACTTTCTGCACGATAACCTGTTTTGCGGTCTGGGTAGTGATACGGTCGAAGGTCACAGATTCAATCTGGTCTTCAACGTACTCGCCCACGTTCAGGCTTTCGTCTTCAAAACGTGCCGCTTCCAGCGTGATCTCTTTAGTCGGCTGGGTCACTTCTTCAACAATTACCCAACGACGGAATGTATCGAAGTCACCACTTTTACGATCGATTTCTACGCGAACATCGATCTCTTGTTCGTATTTTTTCTTGGTTGCTGTAGCCAGTGCACTTTCCAGCGCTTCGAAAATCTTTTCACGCGGCAGTGATTTCTCGTTGGAGACGGCTTCAACAACAGCCAAAATTTCTTTGTTCATCGCGGGCTTTTCACCTCAATCCAGACTGTTAAAAGTGGGGAACCAGGTTCGCCTTCTGGATATTACTCAGCGCGAACACTTCATCTTTGCCTTCGACTGCCACCGTGATCATTTCACCATCAACGGCTTTGATAATTCCCTGCCATTTACGGCGGTTCTGTACGGCCATACGCAGAACGAGAGCCACTTCTTCACCGGTAAAGCGCACATAGTGCTCGGCCGTGAACATCGGACGATCGAGGCCAGGTGAGGAAACTTCCAGGTTGTACGCAACGGTAATTGGGTCTTCAACATCAAGAACCGCGCTCACCTGGTGGCTAACATCAGCACAATCATCAACATTGATGCCATCTTCACTATCAATATAGATGCGCAGCGTCGATGTACGGCCGCGAACGAATTCGATGCCGACCAGTTCGTAGCCCAGTGCTTCGACCGGTGCAGTAATCATCTCTGTTAATTTTTGCTCTAATGTGGACAAGCCCACCCCCAAGACATAAAAAAAGGGCGTAAAGCCCAGTTATTCTGTAGTCAGATAACAAAAAACCCCGATAAATCGGGGCTTTAGATAACTGAACCCTATAGCCACAACGGTGGCCTGGAGCACTTTCCGAAAGAATTTTTTCAAATCCAGCTACGAAGGCTCTAAGTCTTCACAGTATATTTGAAAAATGACTTTATGGGAAAATGGTTGCGGGGGCCGGATTTGAACCGACGACCTTCGGGTTATGAGCCCGACGAGCTACCAGGCTGCTCCACCCCGCGCCTGAAACGTGGCAAATTCTACGCGTTTTGGGTAGAAAATGCAAATAATGCTGGGATTTGGTACCGAAGACGGGACGTAAAATCGGCGTTCAGTATATTGATAGTGAACACCGCCTGTCAACCCAGTTTCCACCAGGTCAAACTGAGGGAAATTTTTACAAAAAACGCACGAGTCTCTTTCGGTCTTCGACAAAAGATGATTAAATGAATACTCACTTATTTTGCATAAACATGCATCGAGAGCGAACGCGGTCTCTAATCAGTCAATCAAGCAGGGTTTTATTTTATGACGACGATTCTCAAGCATCTTCCGGTAGGACAACGTATTGGCATCGCTTTTTCTGGCGGCCTGGATACCAGCGCTGCACTGCTGTGGATGCGCCAAAAGGGAGCGGTTCCGTATGCATATACTGCGAACCTGGGTCAGCCGGATGAGGACGACTATGATGCAATCCCTCGTCGCGCTAAAGAGTATGGTGCAGAGAACGCACGTCTGATTGATTGCCGTAAACAGCTGGTTGCCGAAGGTATCGCGGCTATTCAGTGCGGCGCTTTCCATAACACCACCGGCGGCCTGACCTATTTCAACACGACGCCACTGGGCCGTGCCGTGACTGGCACCATGCTGGTTGCCGCCATGAAAGAAGATGGTGTTAACATCTGGGGCGACGGTAGCACTTATAAAGGTAACGATATCGAACGTTTTTATCGTTATGGTCTGTTGACCAACGCCGAGCTGCAGATTTACAAACCGTGGCTGGATACCGACTTCATCGACGAGCTGGGTGGCCGCCATGAAATGTCCGAGTTTATGATTGCCTGCGGCTTTGACTACAAGATGTCTGTTGAGAAAGCCTACTCTACCGACTCCAACATGCTGGGCGCGACACACGAAGCAAAAGATCTGGAATTCCTTAACTCCAGCGTGAAGATCGTGAACCCAATCATGGGCGTGAAGTTCTGGGACGAGAACGTCAAAATCCAGGCGGAAGAAGTGACTGTCCGCTTCGAGCGCGGCCATCCGGTTGCCCTGAACGGCAAGACCTTCTCTGACGATGTAGAACTGATGCTGGAAGCAAACCGCATCGGCGGCCGTCATGGTCTGGGTATGAGCGATCAGATTGAAAACCGTATCATCGAAGCAAAAAGCCGTGGCATCTACGAAGCCCCGGGGATGGCACTGCTGCACATCGCTTACGAACGTCTGCTGACCGGTATTCACAACGAGGACACCATTGAGCAGTATCACTCTCATGGTCGTCAGTTGGGTAAATTGCTGTATCAGGGTCGCTGGTTCGATCCGCAGGCGCTGATGCTGCGTGATGCTCTGCAACGCTGGGTGGCGAGCGCCATCACCGGTGAAGTGACTCTGGAACTGCGTCGCGGTAATGATTACTCCATCCTGAACACCGTGTCTGACAACCTGACCTATAAAGCAGAGCGTCTGACAATGGAAAAAGGCGAATCCGTGTTTTCTCCGGACGACCGTATTGGTCAGCTGACCATGCGTAACCTGGACATCACTGATACCCGTGCGAAGCTGTTCAACTACGTTGAAAATGGCCTGCTCTCTGCCAGTTCCGGTAATGGCCTGCCACAGGTTGAAAACCTGGAGCACAGCGATAAGAAGTAATCGCTGATGTGAAATGTAAAAGGCGTCTGATAGACGCCTTTTTTATTTGGGCTTTGGTAGGCCCGGTAAGCGCAACGCCACCGGGCAACACGACGTGTGACGCTGCGCTTACCGGGCCTACAGAAGTTCGGAGACACACCAGAAGTTAGGAGGCACACAATCTACAGACGAAAAAAAGACGTCTTTCGACGTCTTTCTTCTGGAATATTGGTACCGAGGATGGGACTCGAACCCACAAGCCCGTTAGGGCACTACCACCTCAAGGTAGCGTGTCTACCAATTCCACCACCTCGGTACAGAATACTTAGTGCGGGATATCGCTGGTTGGCTTAGCCGGTGCAGCTGGCTGAGTTTGCTCAGTTTTAGACGGAGCACTCAGATTTTCCCACTCGCTTCCTTTATTGGTCTTGTTGCTGTTGATATTGCCCAGCACCAGACTGATGATGAAGAACAGCGTAGCCAGAATAGCCGTTGTGCGGGTCATGAAGTTCGCAGAACCACTTGAACCGAACAGCGTACCGGAAGCGCCAGCTCCGAAGGAGGCTCCCATATCAGCGCCTTTACCTTGCTGCAGCATGATCAGCGCTACAAGAGCGATGGCTACAATAAGGAAAACAACTAAAAGAGCTTCGTACATAATCAACCTGTTCCTTGCGGATTTGCCGCATACCAATGCTTCGACCAATTAGCAGGATTTTTGTTTCCCACTGAAGCGGGTGTGAATACTAACCAAAGCGAATGACCTTCGCAAGGGCATTTTCGACGCATTGTATCAACTGCGGAAAAAAACAGCAAAAAGCCATTCATCGCTTAAAACAAAGGCGGGAAATGCCGCCTTTTTAAGCGTTTAGCATGAACAGCTATGCCGCTTTTACCGCATCAGCAATACGGTGCGCAAATTCAGTCACCTGTGCTTCGTCTTCACCTTCCACCATTACTCGAATAAGTGGTTCGGTACCGGACTTACGCAGCAGTACGCGACCACGGTTACCGAGCGCGGCTTCAACGTCAGCCATTACTGCTTTCACATTTTCGCTTTCCAGTGGATCGCCATTACCAGCGGTGAAGCGTACGTTGACCAGGATCTGTGGGAACATTTTCATGCCACTGCAGAGGTCGTGCAGGCTCATATGGTTACGCGCCATCGCAGCCACCACCTGGAGGCCCGCCACGATACCGTCTCCGGTAGTGGTTTTGTCCAGCAGGATCACATGGCCTGAGTTTTCTGCACCAATACGCCAGCCCTTCTCCTGCAGTTTTTCCAGTACATAGCGGTCACCCACTTTAGCACGGACAAACGGGATCCCCAGCTGTTTCAGCGCCAGCTCCAGACCCATGTTGCTCATCAGTGTACCGACGGCACCACCGCGCAGCTGACCCTGACGCAGACCTTCACGCGCAATGATATAAAGGATCTGATCGCCATCAACCTTGTTACCTTCGTGGTCAACCATGATCACACGGTCACCGTCACCGTCCAGCGCGATACCCAGGTCAGCTTTTTCTGCCAGAACACGTGCCTGCAGAGCGCGAACGTCTGTCGCCCCCACCTCTTCGTTGATGTTCAGACCATCAGGTTCGCAGCCGATAGTAATCACTTTCGCACCCAGCTCACGGAAGACGTTAGGGGCAATGTGATACGTTGCGCCGTTTGCACAGTCCACCACGATTTTCAGGTGACTCAGGCTCAACTCGTTCGGGAAAGTGCCTTTGCAGAATTCAATGTAGCGACCCGCTGCATCAACAATACGGTTCGCTTTACCCAGTTCGACAGAGTCGACACAGGTGATCTCTTTTTCCATCTCGGCTTCAATCGCTTCTTCCACTTCATCCGGCAGTTTGGTGCCGTCGATGGAGAAGAACTTAATACCGTTGTCATAGAACGGGTTATGCGATGCCGAAATAACAATACCTGCTTCAGCACGGAAGGTACGCGTCAGATACGCAACAGCAGGTGTTGGCATTGGGCCAGTAAAGGAGGCAGAAAGCCCCGCAGCCGCCAGACCCGCCTCCAGTGCAGACTCCAGCATATAACCTGAAATACGGGTGTCTTTACCAATAATAATTTTACGGGAACCATGACGTGCCAGAACCTTACCAGCCGCCCAGCCAAGCTTCAGAACAAAATCAGGGGTGATCGGCGCATCGCCTACGCGGCCACGGATACCATCGGTACCAAAATATTTACGATTACTCATAGCGTTTGTTTTCCTTCGCTGCCAGTGTGGCTTCGACCACACGCATGGCTTCTACTGTTTCTTTGACGTCATGGACACGAATAATGTGCGCTCCCTGCATCGCCGCAATCACCGCGCAGGCCAGGCTGCCGCTAAGACGCTCGCTGGGGCCCACGTTCAGCAACTGCCCAATCATCGATTTTCTCGACATGCCAACCAGTAGCGGCAAGCCGAAGTGGTGAAACTCTGACAAGCGAGCAAGTAGCTCATAGTTGTGAGAGAGATTTTTACCGAAACCGAACCCCGGGTCGAGCAGCAATTTCTCTTTTGCGATTCCAGCACGCTCACAACGTTCAATACGTTCAATAAAGAAGCGATTAACATCAGCAAAGATATCGTTGTACTTAGGTGCATCCTGCATTGTTTTGGGCTGGCCCTGCATGTGCATCAGACAGACTGGTAACCCGGTTTCCGCTGCCGCCTCAATGGCACCAGGCTCGGTAAGCGATCGGATATCATTGATAATGTGAGCACCCACTCTCGCTACTTCACGAATCACTTCTGGCTTAGACGTATCAACAGAGATCCACACTTCAAAACGCTGGGCAATAGCTTCAACCACAGGAACCACGCGAGCCAGCTCCTCCTCCACAGAAACATCCGCCGCACCAGGACGCGTCGATTCGCCCCCCACATCAATGATGGTGGCACCCGCGTTGATCATCAAATTTGCGTGCTTAACCGCATCGATAAGTGTGTTATGCGTGCCGCCGTCAGAGAAGGAGTCAGGCGTAACATTCAGGATACCCATCACATGCGGATGTGAGAGATCGAGATGCGAGTCCTGAGCGAATAGTTTCATGGCGAAATCCCTGGTATCAATATGATTTAACGAAAAAGAAAAACCCCGGAGCAAGCTCCAGGGTTTGAAGTACAGACTAACTCTTCAACAGCAGTGACTTACTTGTCGCCCAACTGTTCTGACATGCTGTTACCCGGGTTCGGCGTATGTGATTCATCAGCCGTACGCGGTGCACGCGGAGTGCCATTGTTGTCAGAATTGTTGGAAGCGCCTGGATCTTCCCAGCCTGCTGGCGGACGCACTTCGCGGCGAGCCATCAGGTCGTCAATCTGTGGTGCATCGATGGTCTCATATTTCATGAGCGCATCTTTCATCGAATGCAGAATATCCATATTGTCGTTCAGGATCTGACGTGCGCGACCGTAGTTACGTTCAATCAGCGCTTTCACTTCCTGGTCGATGATACGAGCAGTCTCATCAGACATATGTTTCGCTTTCGCCACAGAACGACCCAGGAACACTTCGCCCTCTTCCTCTGCATACAGCAGTGGGCCGAGTTTGTCGGAGAAGCCCCATTGGGTCACCATGTTACGCGCCAGGTTCGTCGCCACTTTAATGTCGTTGGACGCACCGGTAGAAACATGTTCCACACCGTAGATAATTTCTTCTGCCAGACGACCACCATACAGGGTCGAAATCTGGCTTTCCAGCTTCTGACGGCTGGCGCTGATGGCATCGCCTTCCGGCAGGAAGAACGTTACGCCCAGCGCACGACCGCGCGGAATAATCGTCACTTTATGCACCGGATCGTGTTCCGGTACCAGACGACCGATAATCGCGTGGCCGGCTTCGTGGTATGCCGTGGATTCTTTCTGCGCTTCCGTCATCACCATAGAGCGACGTTCCGCACCCATCATGATTTTGTCTTTCGCTTTTTCGAATTCCACCATAGACACGACGCGTTTGTTACCGCGAGCGGCAAACAGTGCAGCTTCGTTGACCAGGTTAGCCAGATCCGCACCGGAGAAGCCCGGGGTACCACGCGCAATAATTGCCGCGTCGATATCTGGAGCCAACGGTACGCGACGCATGTGTACTTTCAGAATCTGTTCACGACCACGAACATCCGGCAGACCAACCACAACCTGACGGTCGAAACGGCCTGGACGCAGCAGGGCTGGGTCAAGTACGTCCGGACGGTTGGTTGCTGCGATAACGATAATACCTTCGTTACCTTCGAAGCCGTCCATTTCAACCAGCATCTGGTTCAGCGTCTGCTCACGTTCATCGTGACCACCGCCCAGACCAGCGCCACGCTGGCGACCGACGGCGTCGATTTCATCGATGAAGATAATGCACGGTGCTGCCTTCTTAGCCTGCTCGAACATGTCACGCACACGAGATGCACCGACACCCACGAACATTTCAACGAAGTCAGAACCTGAAATAGTAAAGAACGGCACCTTCGCTTCACCCGCGATGGCTTTCGCCAGCAGGGTTTTACCGGTACCCGGAGGGCCGACCATCAGAATGCCTTTCGGGATCTTACCGCCCAGTTTCTGGAAACGGCTCGGTTCACGCAGGTATTCTACCAGTTCAGCCACCTCTTCTTTCGCTTCGTCACAACCTGCAACGTCAGCGAACGTGGTCTTGATCTGGTCTTCCGTCAGCATACGCGCCTTGCTCTTACCGAACGACATGGCACCTTTGCCACCACCGCCCTGCATCTGACGCATAAAGAAGATCCAGACGCCAATAAGAAGCAGCATCGGGAACCAGGAGATGAAGATAGAAGCCAACAGGCTTGGCTCTTCTGGCGGCTCACCTACCACCTTGACGTTTTTAGTCAGAAGGTTATCAAGCAGCTTAGGATCGTTCACCGGAATGTAGGTCGTGTAACGGTTACTATCTTTCTTGGTAACGTTGATCTCACGTCCGTTGATACGCGCTTCGCGAACCTGGTCCTGATTGACCTCCTGCAGGAAGGTAGAATAATCCACCTTGCGGCCATTCGACTCGCTGGGCCCAAAGCTCTGGAATACTGACATCAGCACAACGGCAATGACCAGCCAGAGTATTAGGTTTTTCGCCATGTCACTCAAGGGATTAACCTCATATTACAACTGTGTTAAAAACAGCGTCAGGATACTCTAGATCCAGTTTCATTCAAACTTTCGTCTGAAATCCACCGGTTATCATTTTCGCCCGGTCGCTACAATATACACTTCTCGGGAACGCGCCCGGGAAGAGTCCGGCTTACGAACTTTGACCTTCGCAAACAGGGAGCGAATTTCCTTAAGGTACTCCTCGAAACCTTCGCCCTGAAACACCTTCACAACAAAACTACCACCTGGTGCTAGTACATCACGACACATTTCTAACGCCAGTTCCACCAGATACATGGCACGGGGGATATCCACCGCCGGTGTTCCGCACATATTTGGTGCCATATCTGACATGACAACCTGAACTTTACTGTCACCTACGCGATCGAGTAACGCCTTCAGCACTAATTCATCACGAAAATCGCCCTGAAGGAAGTCGACACCAACGATGGGATCCATTGGTAAAAGATCGCATGCGATGATTCGGCCCGTTCCACCGATTTGCGTTACCGCATACTGGGACCATCCCCCAGGTGCGGCACCGAGGTCAACAATCGTCATCCCCGGCTTAAAAAGTTTGTCACTTTGCTGTATTTCATCAAGTTTAAACCAGGCACGGGAACGTAACCCCTTTTTCTGCGCCTGTTGAACATATTTATCGCTAAAGTGTTCCTGAAGCCAGCGGCTGGAGCTGGCAGAACGCTTCTTACCTGTCATTTAACATTTCCGTCCTGGTTCATCGTTGCTTGCCTGTGACGTAAATTTCTACGCAGCTATTTGGCGATATAAGGGAGATGGCGGTAGAATGAACCGTTTTCAATCCCAACGTAAGCAAAAATATACGATGAATCTGAGTACTAAACAAAAACAGCACCTTAAAGGTCTGGCACATCCGCTCAAGCCTGTAGTCATGCTTGGCAACAATGGTTTGACCGAAGGGGTGCTTGCCGAGATTGAACAAGCGCTGGAACACCACGAGCTGATCAAGGTGAAAATTGCCTCTGAAGACAGAGACACGAAGAACTTGATCGTGGAAGCCATCGTGCGCGAAACCGGTGCCTGTAATGTACAGGTCATCGGTAAAACGCTGGTGCTCTATCGCCCATCTAAAGAGCGTAAAATCTCGCTGCCACGCTAAGGATATCCTGAATTAAACACATTTTCTGTGTAAAACGAGGGATTTCTGTCAGCAGGTGAGCAAAATGCCATGCTCCTTGAGTTGATAAAAGGCCGCTATGCGGCCTTTTTCCTTTCTTTACAATGTATCAACATCTTCGTGGAGAAGCGAATTACAGGTACTCGACCTTGATAATTTCGTATTCCACTTCGCCGCCTGGGGTGCGGATGATGACAACATCGTCCTGCTCTTTGCCAATCAGGCCGCGAGCAATTGGTGAGTTCACCGAAATCAGGTTCTGTTTGAAATCAGCTTCATCGTCACCGACGATGCGGTAAGTCTGCTCTTCGTCGTTATCCAGGTTCAGCACGCTAACGGTGGAACCAAAGATCACCCGGCCATTATTTGGCATTTTGGTGATATCGATAACCTGCGCATTGGACAGCTTCGCTTCGATATCTTTAATACGCCCTTCACAGAAGCCCTGCTGCTCGCGCGCGGCGTGGTATTCAGCATTTTCTTTCAGGTCGCCATGCTCACGCGCATCCGCGATAGCGGCGATGATTTCAGGGCGACGAACGGATTTCAGGAAATCCAGCTCTTCGCGCAGTTTTTCGGCACCACGTAAGGTCATCGGAATAGCTTGCATTTGTTATACCTCTTAAACATTCCTGTTGGGAGCAGCGTCACCTGCTCCGGCTCCTGTCCCCATGAACATCAAACCATGAGCAAGCCAGAAGCAAAAAGAAAACCGACCCGGAAGCAACGCCCCAGGCCAGCAGCAATTTTCAATTTGATATGCATTTTACCGCGAAGTTCACTATGGGTCATCGTTTACTTTGCAGTGCCATGCACCGTAGTATGACGGTTTGTTTTCGGGTTGTTAGCGCGAGATTATGCGATTTTCCAGATTTATCATCGGATTGACTACCAGTATAACGTTCAGTGCTCAGGCCGCGAATGTTGATGAGTACATTAATCAGCTGCCCGCAGGGGCTAACCTTGCCCTGATGGTGCAGAAGGTCGGGGCGCAGACGCCAGAGATTGACTACCACAGTCAACAGATGGCGCTGCCTGCCAGTACTCAGAAGGTGATCACTGCACTCGCCGCCCTGCTCCAGCTTGGGCCTGATTTCCGGTTTACCACCACCCTTGAAACCAAAGGTAACGTCACGGGTGGCGAACTGAAAGGCGATCTTATCGCCCGCTTCGGGGGTGACCCGACGTTGAAGCGCCAGGATATCCGCAGCATGGTGGCGGCATTGAAAAAATCTGGCGTGCAGAAGATCGACGGTAATGTGTTGATCGACACCTCCATTTTTGCCAGCCACGATAAAGCCCCTGGCTGGCCGTGGAACGACATGACGCAGTGCTTTAGCGCACCGCCAGCGGCTGCCATTATTGACCGTAACTGCTTCTCCGTTTCGCTTTACAGCGCCCCAAAACCGGATGACTTAGCGTTTATCCGCGTGGCGTCCTACTACCCGGTGACGATGTTTAGCCAGGTACGTACGCTGGCAAAAGGCTCACCGGATGCACAGTATTGTGAGCTGGACGTGGTGCCAGGCGATCTTAACCGCTTCACGCTTACCGGTTGCCTGACGCAGCGCGCCGATCCACTGCCGCTGGCCTTTGCGATACAGGATGGGGCAAGTTACGCCGGGGCCATTCTCAAGGATGAACTGAAGCAGGCGGGGATCACCTGGTCCGGTACCCTGCTCCGCCAGACGCAGGTCAATCAACCCGGCACGGTTATCGCCAGCAACCAGTCTGCGCCATTGCACGATTTGCTCAAGATTATGCTGAAAAAGTCGGATAACATGATTGCCGACACGGTGTTCCGCATGATTGGTCACGCACGTTTCGGCGTTCAGGGAACCTGGCGCGCAGGGTCCGACGCAGTACGGCAGATCCTGCGTCAGCAGGCAGGGATCGATCTGGGTAACACTATCGCCGTCGATGGTTCCGGGTTATCACGCCATAATTTGATTTCCCCGGCGACCATGATGCAAGTGCTTCAGTACATTGCACAACATGACACTGAGCTAAACTTTATTTCAATGCTACCACTTGCCGGACACGATGGTTCACTTCAGTACCGTGCCGGGCTTCACGCCGCCGGTGTGGATGGCAAAGTCTCAGCCAAAACAGGTTCACTGCAGGGGGTTTACAACCTTGCGGGCTTCATCACCACCGCCAGCGGGCAACGTATGGCATTCGTGCAGTATCTTTCCGGCTATGCCGTCGAACCGACTGACCAGCGCAACCGACGCATCCCGTTGGTACGATTCGAAAGCAGGCTTTATAAGGACATTTATCAGAATAACTAGCGATGAAACTACTCATAGTTGAAGACGATCTGTTATTACAGGAAGGGCTGGCGCTGGCGCTGGCCAATGAAGGATATGCGCTCGACTGTGCCGCCACGGCGGCAGAAGCAGATGCCCTGATTCAGAGCGGTGAATATAGCCTGGTGATCCTCGATTTAGGTTTACCCGATAAAGATGGTGCCTCATTACTGAACCAGTGGCGACGCCGCGGTATCGCCAACCCAGTGTTGATCCTCACGGCGCGTGATTCCATCGAAGATCGTATTAACGGCCTTGATTCCGGTGCGGATGATTATCTGGTGAAGCCTTTCGTCCTTGCAGAGCTTCAGGCACGCGTGCGGGCACTGATCCGCCGCTACCAGGGACATAGTGATAACTTACTAACCGACGGTGATATTACGCTGAATCTGCAAACCCAGCAGGTGCTACGCAAATCGCTGCCTGTCGAAGTCACCCCAAAAGAGTTCGCCCTGCTTACACGCCTGATCATGCGTAGCGGGCAAACGGTACACCGTGAAACCCTGCAACAGGATATCTACTCCTGGCAGGACGATCCGGGGTCAAATACCCTCGAAGTTCACATTCACAACCTGCGCCGTAAGCTTGGTAAAGATCGAATTAAAACCGTCCGTGGCGTTGGCTACCGTCTGGAGAGCCAGAAATGAACAGCATGCGTCGGCGATTGATGATTTTGCTGGCGGTGATCTTACTGTTTTTCCAGCTGATAAGCGTGGTCTGGCTGTGGCATGAAAGCCGCGAACAGATTAGCTTTCTGGTGAGCGAAACGTTATCGGCAAAAGCGCGTAACAACCATGTCGAGAAAGAGATCCGCGAAGCGATTGCCTCGCTTCTGGTGCCTTCTCTGGTGATGGTGGGCTTTACCCTGTTCTTCTCATTCTGGGCCGTCACCCTGATAACCCAGCCGCTGAATAAACTGCGTGCCAGCCTGGCTAACCGTTCGGCGGATAATCTTACCCCGCTGCCGATGTATTCCGATATGGAAGAGATTGGCGCGGTGACGACGTCGCTGAATCAGCTGCTCGCCAGACTGGATAACACCATCCAGCAGGAGCGCCTCTTCACGGCAGACGCCGCTCACGAGCTGCGAACACCTCTCGCCGGAATCAGGCTACATCTGGAATTAATGGCTCAGTCGGGTTCACCGCAGGCCAATGCGTTGATTAGCCGGATCGATCAGTTGATGCACACCGTTGAACAACTGCTAATGCTGGCACGTGCCGGGCAGGCGCTGGCAAGCGGTCACTACGAAACCGTCAACTGGACAGACAGCATCATTGTTCCACTCAGCCTTGAGCATGAAGCTAAAGAACATACGGTGATATGGCCGGACAAAAGTCCACTGACGGTTCAGGGTGACACGGTACTTCTGCGCCTGATGCTGCGAGAATGCCACACGCTATAGCCCGACAGGCACAACCATTGAAGTGAAATTAATGGAGCATGATTGCGGTACGCAGGTCATCGTTGTCGATCAAGGGCCTGGCATTGATGAGGCACACCGACAGTCAATCACTGAACCATTCCGTCGTCTCGATCAGCGCTACGGTGGCAGCGGGCTGGGGCTGAGTATTGTGCAACGCATCGTTCAGCTTCACCACGGCAAATTGACGCTTGAGAACGGTGTTGAAGGTGGCTTAATCGCCAGTTGCTGGTTACCCGCGACATTAAGTTAAAAAAAAGCCCCCTTCGCAGGGGGCCTTCCACAGGTATTAGTGCTTGTAGATGAACTCGACACCTTCTTCGTCGTCTTCATCCCAGTCATCATCCCAGTCTTCGTCTTCTTCCGCTTCCATCTCTTCGAGCTGTTCACGGTGGTAGTCATCCCACATGAATTCGACTTTCTCAGGCTGTTTCGCTTCTTCCGCCTGAACAATTGGGTTCTCGATGATGAAGGTCATCACATCCCAGCAGAGATCTTTCACGCCAACCTGGCTTGCTGCGGAGATCAGGTAGTATTTATCTTCCCAACCCATCGCTTCAGCAATCGCTTTCGCTTTGGCCTCAGCTTCAGCTTTATCCATCAGGTCAATCTTGTTGAAGACCAGCCAGCGCGGCTTGTTCGCCAGTTTTTCGCTGTATTTCTCCAGCTCACCGATGATAATGCGGGCGTTTTCCACCGGATCAGAACCGTCGATTGGATCGATATCAATGATGTGCAACAGTACGCGGCAGCGCTCAAGGTGTTTCAGGAAGCGAATACCCAGGCCGGCACCTTCCGCTGCACCTTCGATAAGGCCCGGGATATCGGCAACCACGAAGCTCTTCTCGTTATCCATACGGACAACGCCCAGGCTCGGTACCAGCGTGGTGAACGGATAATCCGCCACTTTTGGTTTGGCTGCAGAAACAGCACGAATAAACGTCGATTTACCCGCGTTTGGCATGCCCAGCATACCAACGTCAGCCAACAGCATCAGCTCCAGCTGCAGGTCACGCTTATCGCCAGGTGTCCCCATCGTTTTCTGACGCGGGGTACGGTTAACGGAAGATTTGAAACGGCTGTTACCCAGACCGTGCCAGCCACCTTTAGCCACCATCAGGCGCTGACCGTGTTTGGTCATGTCACCCATCGTTTCGCCCGTGCCCTGATCGATCACACGTGTTCCAACCGGAACCTTAATGGTCACGTCTTTGCCACGCTTACCAGTACAGTCACGGCTCTGGCCGTTCTGGCCACGTTCAGCACGGAAGGATTTTTCAAAGCGGTAGTCGATCAGCGTGTTGAGGTTCTCATCCGCCTCCAGCCACACGTCACCACCATCACCACCGTCGCCGCCATCAGGGCCGCCACGAGGAATATATTTTTCACGACGGAAGCTTACGCAACCATTGCCGCCATCACCTGCTACGACCAGGATCGTTGCTTCATCAACAAACTTCATTTTACTCTCCGTAACTCATTCGCCTGAGCGGGGGACTCTATTACTACCGCTTCATTTTTGCGCCAACGCCCCCAGAGACGATGACCAATGGCGGAATACATCGCGCCCGCAACCACGACAAACGCACCGAGATAACCCAACAGGTTGAGCATCGGTCTGACGAAAACATCGGGCCAGGCCATTGATAACAAATCTGAAAATAACAGCGTAAACAGCGGAGTCAGCGTGATTAATGCGCTCACCTGTGCTGCCTGCCAGCGCGCCATTGCTTCGGCCAGCGCACCATAACCGACCAGCGTATTCAGCCCACAAAAAATAAGGCACGCCAGTTGCCAGTCGCTGAGCTGGGTAATGACTCCCGGCTTCGCTAAAGGCAGTAATGCAACTGTACACAAAGTGTACAGCAAAAAGAGGATCTGCTGTGAAGCCAGACGACGCAATAACACCTTTTGTGCAACGCCGTAACTCACCCAGACCGTTGCTGCTCCCACACCGAAAATCACACCCCAGGTGTAATCCGTCAGGCGGGTAAAAATCTCTATCAGGCTGGTGTTGAAGAACATCACCAGACCACAGAGCAGCATGCTCGCCCCGATAACCTGTGTACCTCGCATCTTCTCCTTCAGGATAAAGACGCTGGCAACCATCATGCCGACCGGTGAAAGCTGACCAATCACCTGCGACGCCGTGGGGCTGAGATATTGCAGGGAAGAACTGAAGAGAATGAAGTTGCCGAAAAGGCCTCCCGTCGCGATGGCCAGTAATACCAGCCAGCGTGGCTTACGGAAGATCCGCAAGGGTGGAAGCTTACCTTTGACAGCCAGGATCGTACCGAGGCCAATGCTTGCCATCAGAAAGCGATAAAAGACCACCGTCGGCGGCTCCATCACTTCCAGTACCTGCTTCATTGCAATTGGCAGCGCACCCCAACACATTGCGGTAGTGAGCGCCAAAAGAATACCAATGCCGGCCTGCTGCTTCATGCCCGTTTTCCCTACAGAAAATTTTCCGGGTTTCCAATGTAAAAAGCCCCGCAACACGTTGCGGGGCTTTAATCCGTTACCGGACCGAGAAAACCTTACTCAGCAACGATGCTGATGTATTTACGGTTGTTCGGGCCTTTAACTTCAAATTTCACTTTACCGTCTGCTTTAGCAAACAGAGTGTGGTCACGACCGCAACCTACGTTGTTGCCAGCGTGGAATTTGGTACCACGTTGACGAACGATGATGCTACCCGCCAGAACGGATTCGCCACCGAAACGCTTAACGCCCAGGCGTTTAGCTTCTGAATCGCGACCGTTACGTGTGGAGCCGCCAGCCTTTTTATGTGCCATTTAAATCTCTCCTCAGGTCTTAGGCGCTGATGCCAGTAATTTTCACATCAGTGAACCACTGACGGTGGCCCTGCTGCTTACGGTAGTGTTTACGACGACGAAACTTAACGATTTTAACTTTCTCGCCACGACCGTGAGCAACAACTTCAGCTTTGATAACGCCGCCATCAACGAAAGGAACGCCGATTTTGACTTCTTCACCGTTTGCGATCATCAGAACTTCAGCGAACTCAACAGATTCGCCAGTTGCGATGTCCAGCTTTTCCAGGCGAACGGTCTGACCTTCGCTTACTCGGTGTTGTTTACCACCACTTTGGAAAACCGCGTACATATAAACTCCGCTTCCGCGCACATCCTCGTATGAATCAGAGTGCGCTATAAATATTCACAATAGGGCGCGAATATTACGCAAAACGCGAGCCTTTGACAAGTGCTACCGTCAATACATGAAGAAAAAAAACACAACACGTACGGTAACGTTTATCTGAGCCGTTTTTTCAGTACAATCAGCAATACTATTGATAACCGAAACCCTTTGTTACCCCATTGAAGATGGGATAAACAGGATAAAAAGCCCGGCTTTTGCGATGAATTTAGAAAAAATCAACGAGTTAACCGCGCAAGATATGGCGGGTGTAAATGCAGCAATCCTGGAGCAACTCAACTCTGACGTTCAGCTGATCAACCAGTTGGGCTATTACATCGTCAGCGGCGGCGGCAAACGCATTCGCCCGATGATTGCCATTCTGGCTGCCAGAGCCGTTGGCTACCAGGGAAATGCGCACGTCACTATTGCAGCACTGATCGAATTTATCCACACCGCAACGCTTCTTCACGACGACGTCGTAGATGAATCCGACATGCGTCGTGGCAAAGCCACGGCAAATGCCGCCTTTGGCAACGCAGCCAGCGTTCTGGTGGGGGATTTTATCTATACCCGCGCCTTCCAGATGATGACCAGCCTCGGTTCGCTGAAGGTGCTGGAAGTGATGTCTGAAGCCGTTAACGTCATCGCCGAAGGCGAAGTGCTGCAGCTGATGAACGTCAACGATCCGGATATTACCGAAGAGAACTACATGCGCGTGATCTACAGCAAGACAGCGCGCTTGTTTGAAGCGGCGGCCCAGTGCTCCGGTATTCTGGCAGGTTGCACAGAGGCACAGGAAAAAGGGCTGCAGGACTATGGCCGCTATCTTGGCACCGCGTTCCAGTTGATTGACGATTTACTGGATTACAGCGCCGATGGCGAAACACTCGGTAAAACGTGGGTGATGACCTGAACGAAGGTAAGCCAACCCTGCCGCTGCTGCATGCAATGCGCAATGGTTCACCTGAACAGGCCAAAATGATCCGTGAGGCTATCGAGCAGGGAAATGGTCGACATCTTCTGGAACCGGTACTGGAAACAATGGCTATCTGCGGGTCGCTGGAGTGGACACGCCAGCGTGCTGAAGAAGAGGCCGATAAAGCCATTGCGGCTCTTCAGGTCATTCCAGACAGCCCGTGGCGTGATGCTCTCATTGCGCTAGCCCACATTGCCGTCCAGCGCGATCGCTAACCTCTCCTCTTCTCCCCGTATCAATACGGGGAGATTCCAGTAAACGTCAATAAATTCCATATTCATGTTAAATCATCGGCTTACATGCCGCATGAATAAAGCCATGTCATATTCTGAATATTGCTTCCAGTAACGCGAACTTTTTAGAACCAATGTTCGAAATGCGTATAGTACCCCTGTCGTTTCAGGAGAAATGACGTGGGTGAATACGAACATAAGGACAGCTTTATGGATACGAAATTTATCGACTGGCATTCCGCAGATATCATTGCGGCACTGCGTAAAAAAGGAACATCGCTTGCAGCAGAGTCACGCCGCAGTGGCTTAAGCTCTTCCACTCTGGCAAATGCGCTGACCCGTCCGTGGCCCAAGGGTGAATTGATTATTGCAACGGCGCTGGAAACACACCCGTGGATAATCTGGCCGTCGCGCTACCACGATCCCATTACCCATGAATTTATTGACAGAACACGCATGATTCGCCAGAAAAAAACGAAAGGAGAGCAGCCGGTGTAATGCTCTTTTTTTGACAGGAATAGCAACCCCCCGGTCATTTCTGGCAGGGGGCTGCCGGAACGATTACTCGCCCTTTACACGCTCGATATTCGCACCCAGCGCGCGCAGTTTGTCTTCAATACGCTCATAGCCACGATCGATGTGGTAGATACGATCAACAACCGTCGTCCCTTCCGCGATACAGCCTGCCAGCACAAGGCTTGCTGACGCACGCAGATCGGTTGCCATCACCTGTGCGCCAGACAGTTTTTCTACGCCGTGGCAGATCACGGTGTTGCTTTCGATTTCTGCATGCGCGCCCATACGGATCAGTTCCGGTACGTGCATAAAGCGGTTTTCGAAGATGGTCTCCGTGATCACACCAGTACCTTCAGCCACCAGGTTCAACAGGGTGAACTGCGCCTGCATATCGGTCGGGAAGGCCGGATGTGGAGCCGTGCGAACGGTAACCGCTTTCGGGCGCTTGCCGTGCATGTCCAGGCTGATCCAGTCTTCTCCGGTCTCAATATCTGCACCGGCTTCACGCAGTTTTGCCAGTACGGCATCCAGAGTGTCAGGCTGTGCATTACGGCACACAATTTTGCCGCCAGAAATGGCTGCAGCCACCAGGAAGGTACCGGTTTCGATACGGTCTGGCAGAACGCGGTACACACCGCCACCCAGGCGCTCAACGCCTTCGATGGTGATACGGTCAGTACCCTGGCCAGAGATCTTCGCCCCCAGCGCGATAAGGAAGTTGGCGGTATCCACAATTTCCGGCTCGCGAGCAGCGTTCTCGATGATGGTGGTACCTTCTGCCAGCGTCGCCGCCGACATGATGGTGACGGTTGCGCCAACGCTTACTTTGTCCATGACAATGTGTGCGCCTTTCAGACGGCCATTAACGGACGCTTTAACGTAACCTTCTTCGAGTTTGATCTCTGCGCCCAGTTTTTCCAGGCCAAAGATATGCAAGTCAACCGGACGCGCGCCGATAGCACAGCCCCCCGGCAGAGAGACCTGACCCTGACCAAAACGCGCCACCAGCGGGCCCAGCGCCCAGATGGATGCACGCATGGTTTTTACCAGGTCGTACGGTGCAGAGAAGTTGTTAACGTTGCTGGCATCAATCCAGACGGAACCGTTGCGCTCGACTTTGGTACCCAGTTGACCAAGCAGTTTCATGGTCGTGTCGATATCTTTCAGCTTCGGTACGTTCTGAATTTCTACCGGCTCTTCCGCGAGCAACGCAGCGAAGAGGATTGGCAGCGCGGCATTTTTTGCGCCAGAAATTGTGACTTCGCCCTGGAGGCGAGTAGGCCCCTGTACACGAAATTTGTCCATGTAATTGCTCTCTTATAAATTCAACCGTGCTGCGGGCGCATCGCCCCCAGCTCAAAAACCATTTAGTTTGCGATCGCGTGCCCACTCTTGTGGGGTGAACGCTTTGATCGACAGGGCGTGGATGCGGTTATCTGCAATGTATTCCATCAGCGGCGCGTAAACAGCCTGCTGCTTCTTCACACGGCTCATACCGTCGAACATCTCACCCACAGCAATAACCTGGAAGTGACTGCCATCGCCAGTGACGTGGGCTTCCTGAAGGGAGAGTGCATTCATCAGCACTGTCTGGATTTCATGATTTTCCATGGGCTCTTAATCATCTGATAGTGAAAACAAGCCAAACATCTTAGAGCAAAGTGGCGTTGTCTTAAACAAGCAAAAAGCCCCGACGGTGAAACTGCCAGGGCTTGCGGAAGTAACGTACTGAAAAAATTAGTGAGGTAACAGCTCTTCAGATAAATTGTAGAGCTGTGCCAGGGTCACGACATTATCGCTCGCGCCAGCCAACGTGACGTTGGCTCCCTGCTTTTTCCCCACGGCAACAAGATGGATGAGCAGCGCAATGCCTGCCGTATCGACCCGCGTAACGTCGCTTAAATCAATCTGTGTAACGCCCTGCATGGCTTCGTGGCGCTTATCCCATAAAGGGTTCAGCAGATCCTGGTCAAGCTCACCAGACAGCGTTAACACTTCGCCTTCACGCGACCAGCTAAGTTGCTGTGACATTACTTTTTCTCGTCCAGAGAAATTTTCTGACGAGAGATAGACTGCAGCTGTGCGGTCAGGCCATCAATGCCTTTGGTGCGCAGCAGGTCGCTCCACTCGTTCTGCTTAGTCGTGATCATGCTCACCCCTTCGGCAATCATGTCATACGCCTGCCAGTTTCCGGTCTGGCTGTTTTTACGCCACTGGAAGTCCAGGCGAACCGGTGGACGGCCATTAGGATCCAGGATGGTCACGCGGATAGGAATAATGGTCGCACCACCCAGCGGTTGCTCCGGGGCAATCTGGTAGGTCTGACCGTGATACATCGCCAGTGCCTGGCCGTATGCCTGTTTCAGGTATTCGTGGAATGCAGCAAAGTAGGCATCACGCTGCGCAGGGGTGGCGTCTTTGTAGTAACGGCCCAGTACCAGTGCGCCTGCATATTTGATCTGCACATATGGCAGCAATTCCTGATCGACTACATCACGCAGATAGTCAGGATTTGCACGAATTTTAGGTTGTTCATTTTTAAGACGATCGAAGGTTTTCTTCGCGGCCTCGTCCATCAGTTTGTACGGGTTGCTCTGATCCGCAGCATGTACTGCGGTGAGAGGGGCAATGACCAGCATGGCAACCATTAACAGTCGTTTAAACATGAATCACTTCTCCTGGTATTAATTGGTCGCGCCTGGGGTCGGCTCGACGTTGGTATGGTCTTTCCCCTGTGCAGGGGTAGCATCAGACGTTTTATCTTCCCCTTTACCGCTGTAAAGGAACTGACCAATCATATCCTCCAGCACCATCGCTGACTTCGTATCCTGGATCACGCTACCGTCTTTAAGAATAGTCGTCCCCAGTTCTGGATCTTCAAAACCAATGTTAAGAGCCAGATATTGCTCGCCCAACAGACCAGAAGTACGAATGGAAAGAGAGCTGGTATCCGGGATATGGTTATAGCGCTCTTCGATATCCATCGCGACACGCGGCAGATAGGTTTTCTCATCAAGCGTAATGTCCGCAACGCGGCCAATCACCACACCGCCAACGCGTACTGGTGAGCGTGCTTTCAGGCCACCGATATTATCGAAAGTGGCATAGACACGGTAAGTCGGCTCAGTACGGATAGACGTAATATCCGCTGCTCTCAGGCAGATAAACAGAGCGGCCAGCAGTGCCAGCAGCAGGAACACGCCGACCCAAATTTCATTTTTTCTCGTTTGCATGAACTCAATTCCCAAACATCAGTGCGGTGAGCACAAAATCCAGACCCAGTACGGCCAGTGACGAATGAACGACAGTACGTGTAGTTGCACGGCTAATGCCCGCCGACGTCGGAATAGCATCGTAACCATTAAACAATGCAATCCAGGTGACCGTAATGGCAAATACCACGCTCTTAATCAGACAGTTAACCAGATCCTTTCTCAGGTCGATGGCGTCCTGCATGGCAGACCAGAAGAACCCGGCATCAATGCCTTTCCAGTGCACACCAACCAGCGAACCGCCCCAGATCCCCACGGCAACAAAGAGGACAGTCAGTAACGGCAATGAGATAACACCGGCCCAGAAACGTGGCGAGATCACGCGACGCAGCGGATCGACCGCCATCATCTCCATACTGGAAAGCTGCTCGGTCGCGCGCATCAGGCCAATTTCTGCGGTTAAGGCCGACCCTGCTCGCCCGGCAAACAGCAATGCGGCAACAACCGGCCCCAGCTCACGCAGTAGCGAAAGTGCCACCAGCATCCCGAGACTGGTTTCTGCACTGTAGGTCGTCAGCACAAGATAACCCTGCAGCCCAAGCACCATGCCGATAAACAGACCGGAAACAATGATGATGAGCATCGACAACACGCCGACGTTATAGAGCTGTCGCACCAGTAAAGGTGCGTGCTTACGAAATTCCGGCTTGCCGACCAGCGCGTTGAATAACATCAATCCGGCACGCCCGAACGTCCTGATGGTTTTTATGCCACGGTGTCCAAGAGCGGCCAACGCATTTAACAGCATGAGTGGCTTAACTCCCTATTCCCAATAAATCGTCACGATAGTCACCCGCGGGATAACGGAACGGTACAGGCCCATCCGCAATACCGTCCAGGAACTGCCGCACTTGCGGATCGCAATTTTCCTGCAACGCCTGAGCGCTGCCATGCGCGACGATCCTTTTGTCTGCCACAATGTAGGCATAGTCGGCAATACTCAACACTTCCGGCACATCGTGAGAAACCACGATACAGGTAACGCCGAGCGCGCTGTTCAGTTCAGAAATGAGCTTCACCAGCACGCCCATCGTGATAGGATCCTGTCCGACAAACGGCTCGTCGAACATGATTAAATCGGGTTCTAATGCAATGGCTCGTGCCAGCGCAGCGCGGCGCGCCATACCACCGGAAAGCTCTGATGGCATCAGCTTCGCGGCTCCCCGCAGCCCCACAGCTTCAAGCTTCATCATCACCGTGCTTTTCAGTAGCTCGGGCGGCAAATGGGTATGCTCACGCAGTGGGTAAGCCACGTTATCAAAGACATTCATATCGGTGAACAGTGCCCCCGACTGAAAAAGCATACTCATGCGCTTGCGGACAGTATACAGACGCGAGCGAGACATCTCCGGGATGTTTTCACCGTCGAAGAGAATTTCACCGCTATCCGGTGGAATTTGCCCGCCAATAAGACGCAGCAAAGTCGTTTTACCGATCCCTGATGGCCCCATGATAGCGGTTATCTTACCACGCGGGACCGTCAGCGAAATATCATCAAATATCAATCGGTTGGCACGAGAAAAACTCACACCACGTACGTCGACTAAATTCGCCATCGTTTGGCTCATTTATGGTTCCTTTCTTGCCCGACTCCACGCTGAGCATGAAGCTTAAATCAGCCCTAAACTCAGCATTTTTACAGAATATTAGCCGTTGAGGTTAGCGAAAGCTGGCATTTGTTTTACTTTTCCGGCGCATAAAGTCAAAATTAGGAATTCGTTACGCCTCAGACGCTATGCAACGCCAACAATTCCTGCGCGGTGGACCGGCGAGTATACCTGAAGAAAGGACTTTTGATGCTTTTAGCAACAGCACTGTTAATAATTGGTTTACTTTTGGTGGTCTACAGTGCTGACCGTTTGGTGTTTGCTGCATCTATCCTGTGTCGACTGATTGGCGTGCCACCTATTGTCATTGGGATGACCGTTGTCAGTGTCGGAACATCACTTCCTGAAATTATCGTTTCTGTCACAGCATCGCTGCATGGTCAGGCAGACCTGGCTATTGGCACTGCGATTGGCTCCAACATCGTCAACATTCTCCTTATTCTGGGCTTAGCGGCGCTGCTGCATCCATTTCGCGTGCATTCTGATGTTCTGCGTCGTGAATTGCCGCTAATGTTAATCGTAAGCCTGCTGGCAGGCTGCGTATTTTATGATGGCGTACTGAGCTACAGTGACGGCATTTTTTTGCTGGCGCTGGCCGTCATATGGTTGCTTTATATTGTGAAAATCGCCCGTCAGGCTGAAAAGCAAGGCCATGACAGCCTGACACGTGAGCAAATTGCCGAACTCCCGCGTGAAGGTACACTGCCTGTCGCACTCCTCTGGCTTGGTGTCGCGCTGATCATTATGCCAATGGCTACGCGCATGGTGGTAGATAACGCGACGGTGCTGGCGAACTATTTCGCCATGAGCGAACTCACCATCGGTCTGACCGTCATTGCCATCGGAACCAGTCTGCCGGAGCTGGCCACGGCCATCGCCGGCGCACGGAAAGGTGAAGACGATATCGCGATTGGCAATATCATTGGTTCAAACATTTTTAACATCGCCATCGTGATGGGCCTGCCAGCCCTGATAACGCCAGGACCCTTTAACCCCCTGGCCTTCTCGCGCGATTACGGTGTGATGTTGCTGGTCAGCGTTATTTTTGCTCTGCTCTGCTGGCGGCGACAACGACAGATCGGCAAAGGCGCAGGTGCGCTGCTGACAGGTGGATTTATCGTATGGATGGCGATGCTGTACTGGCTTTCGCCTCTTCTCTCTGGGTAAAACGGAAACGTATTATGTCGCAAGTAGAATTGCAGCCGGGTTTTGACTTTCAGAAAGCAGGCAAAGATGTTCTGGAGATTGAACGTGAAGGTCTGGCGCAGTTAGATCAGTACATTAACCAGGACTTTAGTCAGGCATGTGAGAAGATGTTCTACTGTGCCGGTAAAGTTGTGGTGATGGGAATGGGCAAGTCCGGCCATATTGGACGCAAAATGGCAGCGACGTTTGCCAGCACGGGAACCTCCTCCTTCTTTGTTCACCCGGGGGAAGCCGCGCACGGTGACCTGGGCATGGTAACGCCACAGGATGTCGTTATTGCGCTGTCGAACTCTGGTGAATCCAATGAGATCCTGGCGCTGATCCCGGTACTGAAGCGCCTGCAGGTTCCCCTGATTTGCATGACCAGCCGCCCCGAAAGCAGCATGGCGCGCGCTGCAGATATTCATCTGTGCGTCAAAGTTCCCAAAGAAGCCTGCCCGCTTGGCCTTGCGCCAACGTCCAGCACCACGGCGGCGCTGGTCATGGGTGATGCGCTTGCCGTTGCGCTGCTGGAAGCGCGTGGTTTTACCCCTGAAGATTTCGCGCTTTCCCATCCTGGCGGTGCGCTGGGGCGTAAGCTGCTGCTGCGGGTTAACGACATTATGCATACTGGCGATGAGATCCCTCACGTCAGTAAAGCGGCCTCCCTGCGCGATGCGCTGCTGGAAATCACCCGTAAAAATCTGGGTATGACGGTGGTGTGCGACGACCTGATGAAAATTCAGGGAATTTTCACCGACGGCGACTTACGCCGCGTGTTCGATATGGGTGTCGACGTCCGCACGCTCGGGATCGCCGATGTCATGACCCCAGGCGGCATCCGCGTTCGCCCTGGCACCCTGGCAGTGGATGTGCTGAACCTGATGCAGTCCCGTCATATCACCTCAGTCATGGTTGCCGATGGCGACCAATTGCTGGGTGTGGTACATATGCATGATCTGCTGCGCGCAGGCGTAGTGTAATGAAGGATAAGACAATGAGTAATGCGGGTGCATCCCTTGCAACCTGTTATGGCCCGGTCAGTACCCATATGATGGCGAAGGCAGAAAATATTCGTCTGCTCATCCTCGATGTGGATGGCGTACTCTCCGATGGTCTGATTTATATGGGCAATAATGGTGAAGAGCTGAAAGCGTTTAACGTTCGCGACGGCTACGGCATTCGCTGCGCGCTGACGTCGGGTATCGAAGTTGCCATCATCACCGGGCGGAAAGCTAAACTTGTAGAAGACCGCTGTGAAACGTTAGGCATTACCCATCTTTACCAGGGACAATCCGACAAGGTGGCAGCCTTCAATGACTTACTGGGAAAACTGGCTATTGCACCGGAAAACGTGGCCTATGTCGGGGACGATCTGATTGACTGGCCGGTCATGGCTGAAGTTGGCCTGAGTATCGCGGTTGCGGATGCGCATCCGCTGCTGATCCCGCGAGCTGACTACGTCACCCATATCAACGGTGGCCGGGGGGCTGTACGTGAAGTCTGCGATCTGCTTCTGCTGGCGCAGGGCAAGCTTGATGAGGCCAAAGGGCAATCGATATGAGTAAAACCAGACGTTGGGTTATCATTCTGCTTTCGCTTGTCGCACTGGTACTGATTGGCGTGAACCTTGCCGATCGTGACGATACACAAACGGAAGTGGTCAATACTAACGATCCAACCTATAAAAGCGATCACAGCGACACCGTGGTCTACAGCCCGGAAGGTGCGCTGAACTATCGCCTGATTGCCCAGCATGTTGAATATTTTTCAAATGACGGTATTTCGTGGTTTACCCAGCCGGTCATGACGACGTTTGATACTGACAAAGTTCCGACGTGGTCAATTAAGTCAGACCGGGCAAAACTGACAAATGACCGTATGCTTTACCTGTATGGCCACGTTGAAGTCAACGCCCTGACCGCTGACTCGCAACTACGCAAAATTACGACAGATAATGCCCAAATCAACCTGGTGACCCAGGACGTGACTTCGCAGGATCTGGTCACATTGTATGGCACAACATTTAATTCCAGCGGTCTGAGAATGCGCGGGAACTTACGCAGCAAAAATGCCGAGCTGATTGAAAAGGTTAGAACCTCCTATGAAATTCAAAACAAACAAACTCAGCCTTAAAGTAATTATCGCCAGTGCGATGCTGGCAGCCAGTCTTCCCGCGCTTGCTGTGACTGGCGATACCGAACAGCCGATCCATATCGAATCCGACACGCAGTCGCTCGATATGCAGGGTAACGTCGTCACCTTTACGGGCAACGTCGTAATGACCCAGGGCACCATCAAAATTAACGCCGACAAAGTGGTCGTCACCCGTCCTGGCGGTGAGCAAGGCAAAGAAATTATTGATGGCTATGGCAACCCGGCCACCTTCTATCAGATGCAGGACAGCGGTAAGCCGGTAAAAGGTCATGCCACACATATGCACTATGAGCTGGCGAAGGATCTTGTCATCCTGACCGGTAATGCCTACCTGGAACAGCTGGACAGCAATATCACCGGTGACCAGATCACCTATCTGGTGAAAGAGCAAAAAATGCAGGCTTCCAGCGAGAAAGGCAAACGCGTAACCACCGTGCTTGTTCCATCGCAGCTGCAGGACAAAGGTAAGGGCCAGGCCCCGGCACAGAAGAAGAGTAACTAATTCGTTATGGCAACATTAACTGCAAAAAATCTCGCGAAAGCCTATAAGGGCCGCCGTGTCGTGGAAGATGTCAGTCTGACCGTCAACTCCGGCGAAATCGTTGGCCTGCTCGGCCCAAACGGTGCGGGTAAAACCACAACTTTCTACATGGTTGTTGGCATTGTGCCGCGTGATGCTGGCAACATTGTCATTGATGACGAAGACATCAGCCTTCTGCCACTGCATGCGCGCGCGCGTCGCGGTATCGGCTATCTGCCTCAGGAAGCCTCCATTTTCCGCCGTCTGAGCGTTTTCGATAACCTGATGGCGGTACTGCAAATTCGCGACGACCTGACCAGCGAACAGCGTCAGGATCGCGCGAATGAACTGATGGAAGAATTTCACATTGAGCACCTGCGTGACAGCCTGGGTCAGGCGCTGTCAGGTGGTGAACGCCGTCGTGTTGAGATTGCCCGTGCGCTGGCTGCAAACCCGAAATTTATCCTTCTGGATGAACCGTTTGCGGGCGTTGACCCAATCTCCGTTATCGACATTAAACGCATTATTGAACACCTGCGCGACAGCGGGCTTGGCGTATTGATCACTGACCACAACGTCCGTGAAACGCTGGCCGTGTGTGAACGCGCCTATATTGTTAGCCAGGGCCATCTGATTGCCCACGGTACGCCGCAGCAGATCCTCGAAGATGATCATGTTAAGCGCGTGTATCTTGGGGAAGACTTCAGACTCTGATAGGGTAGAGGTAACGTAACGCCGAACCGGAGAAAAATGCTCTGAACATGAAGCAAGGTTTGCAATTAAGGCTCAGCCAACAACTGGCAATGACGCCGCAGTTACAGCAGGCAATTCGCCTGCTGCAACTGTCTACATTAGAACTCCAGCAGGAGCTCCAGCAAGCGCTGGACAGCAATCCGTTACTGGAGCAAGCCGATCTTCATGACGAGGTAGATACCCAGCAGTCGCAGGACACCGAAACACTCGACACCGTTGATGCTCTCGAGCAAAAAGAGATGCCGGACGAGCTTCCTCTGGATGCCAGCTGGGATGAAATCTACACCGCCGGAACGCCTTCCGGGACGCGTGCAGACTACCAGGACGATGAGCTACCGGTTTATCAGGGTGAAACTACCCAGTCGCTGCAGGATTACCTGATGTGGCAAGTAGAGCTCACCCCTTTCTCTGATACCGATCGCGCGATTGCGACCTCTATCGTCGATGCCGTTGATGACACTGGCTATTTGACCGTCACGCTGGAAGAAATCCTCGAAAGTATCGGTGACGAAGAGATCGAGCCCGAAGAGATTGAAGCCGTTTTGAAGCGTATCCAGCGCTTCGACCCGGTTGGCGTGGCGGCGAAAGATCTCCGTGATTGCCTTTTGATCCAGCTGTCGCAGTTCAGTAAAGAGACGCCGTGGATCGAAGAAGCCCGCTTAATCATCAGCGATCATCTGGATCTTCTGGCTAACCATGATTTCCGCACGCTCATGCGCGTCACGCGTCTGAAAGAAGAAGTGCTGAAAGAGGCGGTTAACCTGATTCAGTCGCTCGATCCACGACCCGGACAGTCGATCCAGACCAGCGAACCGGAATATGTCATTCCGGACGTACTGGTGAGAAAACATAATGACCGCTGGGTCGTTGAACTGAATTCCGACAGCATCCCTCGCCTGCAAATCAACCAGCAGTATGCCTCCATGTGCACCAGCGTGCGCAACGACTCCGATAATCAATATATTCGTAGCAATTTGCAGGAAGCACGATGGTTGATCAAAAGTCTGGAGAGCAGAAATGATACGCTACTGCGCGTGAGCCGCTGTATTGTCGAGCAGCAGCAGGCATTCTTCGAACAGGGCGAAGAGTATATGAAACCGATGGTACTGGCGGACATCGCCCAGGCCGTCGAAATGCACGAATCAACCATTTCTCGTGTGACCACGCAGAAGTATCTGCACAGTCCGCGAGGCATTTTTGAGCTTAAGTATTTCTTCTCCAGCCATGTGAACACCGAAGGCGGTGGCGAAGCCTCGTCAACGGCGATCCGCGCACTGGTGAAGAAATTGATCGCCGCGGAGAATCCCGCGAAGCCACTGAGTGACAGTAAGTTAACCACCATGCTGTCCGACCAGGGTATTATGGTGGCACGCCGCACTGTTGCGAAGTATCGAGAGTCTTTATCCATTCCGCCGTCTAACCAGCGTAAACAACTGGTCTGACACAACCGATAAGGAAGACACTATGCAGCTCAACATCACAGGACACAATGTCGAAATCACTGACGCTTTGCGCGATTTTGTGAACGCTAAGTTCGCGAAACTCGAGCAGTATTTCGAAAGGATCAATCAGGTCTATATTGTGTTGAAAGTGGAGAAAGTGACTCATATCTCGGATGCAACCCTGCACGTGAACGGGGGTGAACTCCATGCCAGTGCGGAAGGGCAAGACATGTACGCTGCTATCGACGGCTTGATTGACAAGCTTGCGCGGCAGCTAAATAAACATAAAGATAAACTGAAACAACACTAATTGTCCGGGCAGTTAACGGGTGCAGACAGGCCTGTTGTGAAACACAACAGGCCATTTGCGCAGTTAGCGCTTAGGTGAAATTATGATGAACAACGATTCCGCTCTTCAACTGAGCAATGTCCTTAACCAGGAATGTACCCGCAGTGGCGTTCACTGCCAGAGCAAAAAACGTGCGCTGGAGATCATCAGTGAACTGGCCGCAAAACAGCTGGGCCTGCCGCCGCAGGTGGTGTTCGAAGCGATTCTGACCCGCGAAAAAATGGGCAGTACCGGCATCGGCAACGGCATCGCGATCCCGCACGGCAAACTGGAAGAAGACACATTGCGTGCCGTCGGTGTATTTGTGCAGCTGGAAACGCCTATCGCCTTCGATGCCATTGATAACCAGCCCGTCGATCTCCTCTTCGCGCTGCTGGTTCCTGCCGACCAGACGAAAACGCATCTGCATACGCTTTCGCTGGTTGCTAAACGTCTGGCCGATAAAACCATTTGCCGTCGACTGCGTTCAGCCCAAAGTGATGAAGAGCTCTATCAGATTATCACTGAAGCAGAAGGCAATCAGGATGATGCATAACCGGGAGATGGCCTTCACATCTGTTGTCCTGAGGAGAAACGGAACATGGTGCTGATGATCGTCAGCGGTCGTTCAGGGTCGGGAAAATCTGTCGCCCTGCGTGCGCTGGAAGATATGGGTTTTTACTGCGTAGATAACCTGCCGGTCGTGTTACTGCCCGATCTGGCGCGGACGCTTGCCGACAGGCAAATCTCGGCGGCCGTCAGTATCGACGTCCGTAACATGCCCGAATCACCGGAAATCTTTGAGCAGGCGATGAGCAACCTGCCGGAGTCTTTCTCACCTCAGCTGCTGTTCCTTGATGCTGACCGCAACACCCTGATTCGTCGCTACAGCGATACCCGTCGTTTGCATCCTCTTTCCAGTAAAAATCTCTCTCTGGAAAGCGCTATCGACGAAGAGAGCGATCTGCTGGAGCCGCTGCGCTCCCGTGCCGATCTGATTGTCGACACCTCCGAAATGTCCGTTCATGAGCTGGCAGAGATGTTGCGTACCCGCCTGCTGGGCAAACGCGAACGTGAACTGACGATGGTGTTCGAATCCTTCGGCTTTAAGCACGGTATTCCTATCGATGCGGATTATGTTTTCGACGTGCGCTTCCTGCCGAACCCGCACTGGGATCCAAAACTGCGTCCTATGACCGGTCTGGATAAACCCGTGGCGGCCTTCCTCGACAGGCACACAGAAGTTCACAATTTTATCTACCAGACGCGAAGCTACCTTGAGCTATGGTTACCTATGCTGGAGACAAACAATCGTAGCTACCTGACAGTGGCGATTGGTTGTACCGGCGGTAAACATCGTTCGGTTTACATCGCCGAACAGCTGGCCGACTACTTCCGTTCGCGCGGGAAGAACGTTCAGTCCCGTCATCGTACGCTGGAAAAACGTAAAACATGACCGTAAAACACACCGTTGAGATCACCAACAAGCTGGGCATGCATGCACGCCCGGCAATGAAACTGTTTGAGCTGATGCAGGGTTTCGATGCAGAGGTTCTGCTGCGTAACGATGAAGGTACCGAGGCGGAAGCAAACAGCGTGATTGCACTGTTGATGCTGGACTCGGCCAAAGGCCGCCAGATCGAAGTAGAAGCCACTGGCCCACAGGAAGTGGAAGCGCTGGCAGCGGTGATTGCCCTGTTTAACGCCGGGTTTGACGAAGACTGATCCCTGTCTCTCAGGCGGGTGGCGCTACGCCTACCCGCCCTACATCAGCTTATTTCTCTCCATAAATCCTTCCCCACCTAGCTGACGCATCTGGCGCATAATCCATGCCTGACGGCTGCGCACATAACCCGATGGCGCACTGGCCTTAAAGCGAACGGGATTCGGTAATACTGCCGCTAACAACGCAGCCTCAGAGAGGCTCAACCGGCTGGCCGGTTTATTGAAATAACGCTGTGCGGCCGCTTCAACGCCAAACACGCCGTCACCAAACTCGGCGATATTCAGGTAGATGGTCAGAATACGTTTCTTGCTCCAGACCGTTTCCATCCCCAGCGTCAAACCCGCTTCCAGCCCTTTTCGTACCCAGCTTCGACCATCCCATAAAAACAGATTTTTTGCCGTCTGCTGTGACAACGTCGAGGCCCCGCGCACGCGGTTTTCGTGGCGTTCGTTATGGGCCAGAGCCTTCTCAATGGCCGCCACGTCAAAACCCCAGTGCTCCGGGAATTTTTGATCTTCTGCGGCAATCACAGCCAGTCCCATGAACGGGGAAATTTCATCCATGCTCACCCAGTCAGAGTGAGCGACATAGCTAAAATCACCGGAGAGCCATGCGCCGAGCTGGCGCTCAACCATCACGGCCGAAAACGGTACCGGCATAATGCTGAATAAAGCGATCCCGCCGCCCCAGAAAACAGCCAGCACGAGCGCAATGCGTAACAGGGTACGTTTCACCCACGTACCCACAGCAAACTGGCGACTCATTCAGTCAGAACCAGCACTCTGTCCACCAGCTTTTCAATGCCCGTGGCGGCCTCTGCGATATTTTGCGCCAGCATATACGCAGGTGTGGTGACGATCCTGTTGTCTTCATCAACCACAATGTCATCGACCGGACAAGGCACATGTTCGCCCCCCATATCTTCAATGACCTCTGCAGTATCAATATCCGTCCCGATGGTCAGGCGCAGCGGGAAATCAAAAATTTTGGGTAGCATCGCCGGGGCAATACAGATAAAGCCCAGCGGTTTACCCGCCGCATGCATCGCCTGTGACAACGCTTTTAAATCCGGATCGATATGACATTCCGCACCCTGGGCCGCAAAGGTACTGAGGTTTTTGGCCGCGCCAAACCCACCAGGCACAATTAACGCGTCCAGCTCCGTGGCATCGGCCTGAATCAGGGGATGGATCTCCCCCCTCGCAATACGTGCGGCTTCAGTCAGCACGTTACGGGTTTCTGCCATCGATTCACCAGTCAGATGATTGACAACATCCGTCTGGTTTTTATCCGGCGCGAAACAGATCGCCTCAGCACCATGCCGGGCCAATGCCAGGAGGGTAATGACGGCTTCATGTATCTCCGAACCATCGTAAACACCGCATCCGCTCAGCACGACACCAATCTTTTTCATCATGACGTTCCTTCTATGCAACTCACTGAAGCACATTAATAATTCTGATTAAAACGCTATGCTTCACACATTTCACTGATTCATGTAACAAATCATTTAAGATTTGCTATCTTATCTGCGTGCGGCCCAAATATTCAGGCTGCGTCGTAAGCAAAAACAACACGAAAGAAATATCAGGCGCAGCCACGATTTCCCTGGTGTTGGCGCAGTATTCGCGCACCCCGGTTAAGCCGGGGTCATTTTTTTCTGGTATCCACCCAGGCTTTCAGCACCGCCACATCGTTCTGCCACTCCTGCTTCATCTCTTCAACCCAATCACCCACGTTATCTTCCCAGGCAGGTAAATCAGGCGACTGAATTTGTTGTCCCAGTTGTTGCAGGTGGCGTAGCCCGACCGAACCCGCCGCGCCTTTGATCTTATGCCCCTCTTCGACGATACCTTTCTGGTCACGCGCGGTCAGGTTAGACTCCAGCACGCTCAGGTATCCCGGCATCATTTTTTCAAACACGGCCAGACCGTCGGTAATCAGTTTTGGGCCAACCAGATCGATATACTGCTCCAGCATGGCGGTATCCAGTATTGCTTGTGCTTTTGCGCTATCAACAGACGTCATGGTGCTTTCCTCTTCATCACAGGTATCCCAGAACTTCTTGATCATGGCGGTCAGGGCAGGCACCGCCAGCGGCTTGCTGAGCACATCATCCATACCGGCATCGAGGTACTCTTTTTTGTCTTTCAGCACGTTCGCCGTCAGCGCAACCAGCGGCGGCAGATCGTCGGCAGCATACTTGCTCGTCAGTTCACGTGAGATATCCAGGCCGGTCATATCCGGCAGCTGAATATCCAGCAGGACGAGGTCATACTCACCCGGAGTGAACATCTCCAGTGCGGCTTTCCCGGTCATCGCCACATCCACACTGTTGCCCAGTTTTTCCAGCACTGAACGAGCCACAATCACGTTCAGCTCAATGTCTTCCACCAGCAGAACGTGCAGCGCTGGCAGCGGCATATCGTCGTTTTCAAAGGTATCCTCGACCTCTTCTGCCACCGCTGGCGCATGCACCGTCAGGGTAAAGGTAGAGCCTTTGCCCGCCTGGCTGGCCACCGTGATATCCCCACCCATACTCTTCGCAAGACGTTTAGACACCGCCAGGCCAATACCGGTCCCCGTTGCAGGTTTACCGCCGTGGCTGTCCTTCACCTGATAATACATGGCGAAGATTTTGTCCTGTTCTTCCTGCGGAATACCAATCCCTGAGTCTTCCACCTCAAAGTGCAGCATATCGCCGTCGTCATAGCGGATACGCACTGCAACCCGCCCCTTCTGGGTAAACTTCACGGCGTTACTGATCAGGTTCCACAGAATTTGTCGCAGACGCGTACCGTCCGTCACCACTTTATGCGGCAACGGCAGCGTTGGCTCCATGACAAAGCTCAACCCCTTTTGCTGCGCCTGCAAACCGGAAAGGTTCTCCAGATCGGCAAGGAAGCTGGTGAAATCAACCGGCTGATTATCAAGCTGGACCTTACGGCGCTCCATCTTATCCATATCGATAATATCATTGAAGATATTGCCCAACGTGACCGCCGAGACGTGGATCGTTTTAAGGTATTTCTCCTGTTCACTGGTCAGATCGGTATCCAGCAAAATGCGACTTAACCCGACAATCCCGTTCAGCGGTGTGCGCAGTTCGTGACTGATGGTGGAGATGAATGTGGTTTTGTCACGGCTGGCACGCTCAAGCGCATCCTGATAGTGCTTACGCTCGGTAATATCGCGGCCAAAGCCCATCAGGCCGTGACGTTTCCCGACGCGGTCATAGTACGGTACCTTGCGGATCTCAAAACAGGCTTTCCGTCCGTCCGGGTAATCCAGCCACTGCTCGTAAGTCAGCGAGACGTTGTGACGGAAGACTTTTTCATCCGTCTCCATCACTTTAGCGGCAGCCTCTTCGGAGTAGACATCCTGTGGTTTCAGGTTAATCAATTGCTTTTCGCTTTTGCCGGTCAACAGCTCCATCGCCCGGTTACAGCCGGAAAATTCTTTATCTTCATTACGATAGAAAACCAGATCCGGTGAAGCATCAAGGAAGGAGCGCAGGAAAGAGGATTGCTGTTCGAGCTGGATCTGCGTCACTTCACGCTCTTTCATCTCGATTTTCAGCTGCTCCAGCGTGGTCTGACGCTCGGCCTCAGCCTTCTCACGTTCTGAAATTTCCTGGTTAAGCTGCGCAATGTTGTCCTTGAGCTGGACATTGAGCTTGAGATCGCGCTCGCGCATCTCCTCCAGTTTCTCAACCAGCCGGGTAAGGCGCTGACGGGACTCTTCGAGTTGCTCAACCACCACAGAGAGGAAATAGACCGCCCACGGCGTAATCAGCAAACCGAAGAAGATAGAGCGGATCACGTCGATACTCTCGACCTGACCATGCAGAACCATAGTCACCGCCATTTGCACCACAATGGCCAGTACAACCAGTGCCAGCGCCAGCAGCATGGAGAAACGCACCAGCCCGAGCTTCATCATCAGATCGACGTAGTACTGGGCAAGCATTCGAATTTGCTTCATAGAGGATCCCTTCACGACTTTATCGCTCAATAATACTCAAATTCGCGACGGGGCGTTGAAGGTTGTGAGAAAAAGTGCGGGGTGAAACAGGAGATTAGCCTCGCTCCCGGCAAACCGGAAGCGAGGAGAGGTCAATCAGGAACGTTTCAGAAGCAGCCAGAGGCTGATCAGGAAGAAGCTGGCACTCGGCAGCAGCGCACCGATAATCGGCGGAATGCCATAAACCAGCGTCAGCGGGCCGAAAATCTGGTCGAGGACGTAGAACACAAAGCCGAAGCTGATACCGGTGACAACACGAATCCCCATCGGCACGCTACGCAGCGGCCCGAAGATAAACGACAGGGCCATCAGCATCATTACCGCCACGGACATCGGCTGGAAGATTTTGCTCCACATATTGAGCTGATAACGCCCGGCATCCTGCCCGCTCGACTTCAGGTATTTCACATAGTTGTGCAAACCGCTAATGGAGAGCGCGTCAGGATCCAGCGCAACGACACCCAGTTTGTCCGGAGTGAGCTTAGTCTTCCACGTGCCGGAAACCGTCTGAGAACCGGTGATCTGTTTCGGGTCTGTCAGGTCAGATTCATCAACCTGCGACAAACGCCACAGCTTGTTAGCCGTATCAAATTTGGCCGATGCGGCATAGCGAACAGACTGTAAACGACGCTCATTATTGAAAGCATAAATACTCACGCCGCCCAGTTCGTCATCACCTTTCACACGTTCGATATAGACAAAGTTATTGCCATCTTTCGCCCACAGACCTTGCTGAGTCGAGAGCAGTGAACCACCGTACATCGCCTGAGCACGGAAGTTACGCGCTGTCTGCTCGCCCTGCGGTGCCACCCACTCACCAATCGCCATCGTCAGCAGTACCAACGGGATCGCCGTTTTCATGACTGACAGGGCAACCTGCATACGGGTAAAACCGGAGGCTTGCATGACCACCAGCTCACTACGCTGCGCCAGCATCCCCAGCCCAAGCAGCGCGCCTAACAGCGCCGCCATCGGGAAGAAGATCTGCACATCTTTTGGCACACTGAGCAGGGTAAACATCCCCGCGCCCATTGCATCGTAGCTCCCCTGCCCGGCTTTTTTCAGCTGATCGACAAATTTGATGATGCCGGAGAGCGACACCAGCATGAACAATGTCATCATGATGGTGGAGAAAATTGTTTTACCGATATAGCGATCGAGAACGCCAAACGCCTGCATTACAACGCTCCTTTACGCGAGAATCGGGCACGAATGCGGCGCACCGGCACCGTATCCCACAGGTTTAATCCCAGCGCCAGCAGGATATACACGCTGTTGACGACCCACGTCCAGACCATCGGGTCCAGCTTACCTTTCGCACCGTTAGAGCGAATCGAGGTTTGCAGCAGGAAATACACCAGGTAAAGCAGCATCGCTGGCAGCATAGAGAGCACGCGTCCCTGACGCGGGTTCACTACGCTCAGTGGGACAACAATAAATGCCATCATAAACACGGTGAAGACGAGAGTAATACGCCAGTGGAACTCCGCTTTCGCCCTGTCGGTGTCCGTATTCCATAGCGTGCGCATATCCATCTGCTCGGTGTCACTTGAATCCAGTGCCACTGCCTGATGGCCAATAATGGCCTGATAGTTCATGAAGTCCGTAATACGGAAATCACGCAGCATCGCGGTCCCTTCAAAACGGGTCCCTTTATTCAGCGTCACTATCTGGGAACCATCTTTACGCTGAGCCAGCTGACCGGAATCTGCAACCACCACCGACGGACGCGCATTACCTTTCGTCCGTAGCTGCGCCAGGAAGACGTCGTTGAATTTACTGCCATCAACGCTCTCAATAAACAGTACAGAGTTACCGTCAGTCGCCTGCTGGAACTGTCCCTGCGCTAACGCTGCCATGCCGGGGTTCGCTTTGGCTTCAGCCAGCACTTCATCCTGATGGCGAGAGGACATGGGGCCGGCCCACATCACGTTCACGGCGGCAACAATGCCGGTGAACAGCGCCAGAACAAAGGCTGCTTTCACCAGCACGGCTTTACTCAAGCCGCAGGCGTGCATGACCGTAATTTCACTTTCGGTATAGAGCCTGCCCAACGTCATGAGCAGACCAAGGAAAAGACTTAGCGGCAGGATAAGCTGCGCCATTTCCGGGATCCCTAAACCTAGCAGGGAAAGCACCAGATTCGTTGGAATTTCGCCGTCAACGGCCGCACCGAGGATCTTAACCAGCTTCTGACAGAAAAAAATCAGCAGCAGGATGAAGAGGATCGCCAGTTGGCTTTTGAGCGTCTCCCGCACCAGATATCTTATGATTATCACTTTAAATACGCCCGTAAAAACCCGTCTCTTTGCTGGAAAATCGCTTGTTTCATGGCTTAAACGTCATTTATTCTCTTGAGTCGTCGAAATCATCGCTAAGATTAAAACATCCGGCGGATTCACGCCTCAGGACTTTTTCTGACGTGTCGAAACCGTAGTAACGTAAGATTAACACGAAGTCACCACAACAGCGGACATGAGTTACGAAAGGTTTCAATTCTATCTGTAGCCGCCGCCGTTGTCTTTAAGATTCAGGAGCGTAGTGCATGGAGTTCAGTGTAAAAAGCGGTAGCCCGGAGAAACAGCGGAGTGCCTGCATCGTTGTGGGCGTCTTTGAACCACGCCGACTCTCCCCGATAGCCGAGCAACTCGATAAAATCAGTGACGGCTACATCAGCGCCCTGCTGCGCCGCGGCGAACTGGAAGGTAAACCTGGGCAGACGCTGTTACTGCACCATGTTCCGAACGTACTGTCCGAACGTATTCTGCTGATTGGCTGCGGCAAAGAACGCGAGCTGGATGAGCGTCAGTACAAGCAAGTTATTCAGAAAACGATCAATACGCTGAATGATACCGGTTCAATGGAAGCGGTGTGCTTCCTGACTGAACTGCACGTCAAAGGCCGCAACACCTACTGGAAAGTTCGCCAGGCAGTCGAAACCGCTAAAGAGAGTCTGTACAGTTTCGATCAACTGAAGACCAACAAAAGCGAGCCGCGTCGTCCGCTGCGTAAAATGGTCTTTAACGTGCCAACCCGTCGCGAACTGACCAGCGGCGAGCGCGCTATCCAGCACGGTCTGGCGATTGCCTCCGGCATCAAGGCAGCTAAAGATCTTGGCAACATGCCGCCAAACATCTGTAATGCCGCGTACCTGGCCTCTCAGGCTCGCCAGCTGGCGGACTCTTACAGTAAGAATGTCATCACCCGCGTCATCGGCGAACAGCAGATGAAAGAGCTGGGCATGCACTCTTATCTCGCGGTCGGAAACGGTTCTCAGAACGAATCCCTGATGTCGGTCATCGAGTACAAAGGCAACCCGTCCGAAGACGCGCGCCCTGTCGTGCTGGTCGGTAAAGGCCTGACCTTTGACTCCGGCGGTATCTCCATCAAACCAGCCGAAGGCATGGATGAGATGAAGTACGACATGTGCGGTGCTGCGGCTGTTTATGGTGTGATGCGCATGGTCGCTGAGCTTCAGCTGCCCATTAACGTTATCGGCATACTGGCAGGCTGTGAAAACATGCCTGGCGGTCGCGCGTACCGTCCAGGTGACGTACTGACCACCATGTCCGGCCAGACCGTTGAAGTGCTGAACACCGATGCCGAAGGTCGACTGGTGCTGTGTGATGTGCTGACCTACGTCGAGCGTTTCGAACCTGAAGCGGTCATTGACGTCGCAACGCTGACCGGTGCCTGCGTGATTGCGCTGGGCCACCACATCACCGGATTGATGTCTAACCACAACCCGCTGGCACACGAGCTTATCGGCGCGTCCGAGCAGGCGGGTGACCGTGCATGGCGTCTGCCACTGGGCGATGAATTCCAGGAACAGCTGGAATCCAACTTCGCAGATATGGCGAATATTGGCGGCCGCCCTGGCGGTGCGATTACCGCAGGCTGCTTCCTGTCACGCTTCACCCGCAAGTACAACTGGGCACACCTGGATATCGCGGGCACCGCATGGCGCTCCGGTAAAGCCAAAGGTGCAACTGGTCGTCCGGTCGCGTTGCTGTCGCAGTTCCTGCTTAACCGCGCAGGATTTAACGGCGAAGAGTAATTGCCGTTTGTAGGCCGGGTAGGCACTGCGCCGCCCGGCTTTGCATTTAAATCCACAACAAGAAGCCCCATATATGAAGAATGCAACGTTCTACCTTCTGGACAACGACACCCACCAGGATGGCCTCAGCGCTGTTGAACAACTGGTGTGTGAAATTGCCGCAGAACGTTGGCGCGCAGGTAAACGCGTTCTGATTGCCTGTGAAGATGAACAACAGGCTATCCGCCTTGACGAAGCGCTGTGGGCACGCCCACCGGAGAGTTTTGTTCCGCATAACTTGTCCGGAGAAGGGCCACGCGGCGGCGCACCGGTAGAAATTGCCTGGCCGCAAAAGCGCAACAGCAGCGCGCGCGATATTCTGATTAGCCTGCGGATAGATTTTGCAGATTTTGCCACCGCTTTCACAGAAGTGGTAGACTTTGTCCCCTACGAAGAATCTTTGAAACAACTGGCACGCGAGCGCTATAAAGCGTACCGCCTGGCTGGTTTTAACCTGAATACGGCAACCTGGACATAATGGAAAAAACATATAACCCACGCGATATCGAACAGCCGCTTTACGAGCACTGGGAACAGCAGGGCTATTTCAAGCCTAACGGCGATGAAAGCAAAGAGTCCTTCTGCATCATGATCCCACCGCCGAACGTCACCGGCAGTTTGCATATGGGTCATGCCTTCCAGCAGACCATCATGGACACCATGATCCGCTATCAGCGCATGCAGGGTAAAAACACCCTATGGCAGGCGGGGACTGACCACGCGGGTATCGCGACCCAGATGGTGGTTGAGCGTAAAATTGCCGCTGAAGAAGGTAAAACCCGCCACGACTACGGTCGTGATGCCTTCATCGACAAAATCTGGCAGTGGAAAGCCGAATCTGGTGGCACCATCACCCGTCAGATGCGCCGTCTTGGCAACTCCGTAGACTGGGAGCGCGAACGCTTCACTATGGATGAAGGTCTTTCCAACGCCGTGAAAGAAGTGTTTGTCCGTCTGTACAAAGAAGACCTGATTTACCGCGGCAAACGCCTGGTCAACTGGGACCCGAAACTGCGCACCGCCATCTCTGACCTGGAAGTGGAAAACCGTGAGTCTAAAGGCTCCATGTGGCACATCCGCTATCCACTGGCCGACGGCGCGAAAACTGCAGACGGTAAAGATTACCTGGTCGTGGCGACCACCCGTCCGGAAACCCTGCTGGGCGATACCGGCGTGGCTGTTAACCCGGAAGATCCGCGTTATAAAGATCTGATCGGTAAATTTGTTGTGTTGCCGCTGGTTAACCGCCGTATTCCTGTTGTGGGCGACGAACACGCCGACATGGAAAAAGGCACCGGCTGCGTGAAAATCACGCCAGCGCACGACTTCAACGACTATGAAGTGGGTCGTCGTCACGCCCTGCCGATGATCAACATTCTGACCTTCGACGGCGATATCCGTGAAAGTGCAGAAGTGTATGACACCAAAGGCAACGAATCTGACGTTTACTCAAGCGACATCCCGGCAGAGTTTCAGAAGCTGGAGCGTTTTGCTGCGCGTAAAGCCGTTGTGGCTGCCGTTGATGCACTCGGTCTGCTGGAAGAGATTAAACCTCACGATCTGACCGTGCCGTACGGCGACCGTGGTGGTGTGGTTATCGAGCCAATGCTGACCGACCAGTGGTATGTGCGTGCTGACGTGCTGGCAAAACCGGCGGTTGAAGCGGTTGAGAACGGGAGCATCCAGTTTGTACCGAAGCAGTACGAAAACATGTACTTCTCCTGGATGCGTGATATTCAGGACTGGTGTATCTCTCGTCAGCTGTGGTGGGGTCACCGTATTCCGGCGTGGTATGACAACGAAGGCAACGTCTACGTTGGCCGCAGTGAAGACGAAGTGCGTCAGGAAAACAACCTGAGCGCCGACGTTGCTCTGCGTCAGGACGAAGACGTGCTGGACACCTGGTTCTCCTCCGCACTGTGGACGTTCTCCACACTCGGCTGGCCAGAAAACACCGATGCGCTGCGTCAGTTCCACCCAACCAGCGTAATGGTTTCCGGCTTCGACATCATCTTCTTCTGGATTGCCCGCATGATCATGATGACCATGCACTTCATCAAAGATGAAGATGGCAAGCCGCAGGTTCCGTTCCATACCGTCTACATGACTGGCCTGATCCGTGATGACGAAGGCCAGAAGATGTCCAAATCCAAGGGCAACGTTATTGACCCGCTGGATATGGTTGACGGTATCTCCCTGGAAGACCTGCTGGAGAAACGCACCGGCAACATGATGCAGCCACAGCTGGCAGAGAAAATCCGCAAACGTACCGAGAAGCAGTTCCCGAACGGGATTGAGTCTCACGGTACCGACGCCCTGCGTTTCACCCTGGCAGCGCTGGCCTCTACAGGCCGCGACATCAACTGGGACATGAAACGTCTGGAAGGTTACCGTAACTTCTGTAACAAGCTGTGGAACGCCAGCCGCTTCGTGCTGATGAACACGGAAGATCAGGATTGCGGCTTCAACGGCGGCGAAATGACCCTGTCTCTGGCGGATCGCTGGATCCTGGCCGAGTTCAACCAGACGGTGAAAGCGTTCCGTGAAGCGCTGGACAGCTACCGCTTTGATATCGCGGCGGGCATCCTGTACGAATTCACCTGGAACCAGTTCTGTGACTGGTACCTGGAGCTGGCGAAGCCGGTTATGAACGGTGGGTCTGAAGCAGAACTGCGCGGCACGCGTAATACGCTGATTACCGTTCTGGAAGGACTGCTGCGTCTGGCGCATCCGGTGATTCCATTTATCACCGAAACCATCTGGCAGCGTGTGAAGGTGATTGCGGGTATCAACGCAGATACCATCATGCTCCAGCCATTCCCGGAATTCGATGCAGCCCGTGTTGATGAAGCTGCAGCTGCCGATACCGAATGGCTGAAACAGGCGATTGTTGCGGTACGTAACATCCGCGCAGAAATGAACATCGCTCCGGGTAAACCGCTTGAGCTGCTGCTGCGCGGTTGCAGCGACGCGGTTGTTCGTCGTGTCACCGAGAACAACACCTTCCTGAAAACGATGGCGCGTCTGGAAAGCATCACCGTGCTGCCGGCTGATGATAAAGGTCCGGTTTCCGTGACTAAAATCATCGACGGTGCTGAGCTGCTGATCCCGATGGCAGGCCTTATCGACAAAGACGCAGAGCTGGCTCGTCTGGCGAAAGAAGTGGCGAAAGTCGATGTGGAAATTGGCAAAATCGAAAGCAAACTGGCGAACGAAGGCTTTGTGGCCCGCGCGCCGGAAGCGGTCATCGCGAAAGAGCGTGAGCGTCTGGTTGCCTTTGCGGATGCCAGGACCAAACTGATCGAGCAGCAGGCGGTTATTGCGGCGCTGTAATAGTATGAAAACGCCGGAGACCCTCTTCGGCGTTTTCTTTTATAAGGCATTTTTTATTCGTACCAGCTTCCCGTCTGGCATAGTTATCCAGTAATACTCTATGTTGCTGAAAGAAAATCTTTCGTAAGATCCCGCATCGAATTCCACGACTAGCAGTACATTTTTTTCAATACAATTTTCTTTTGTGTTTTTTTGTGGCGGAAAACAAAACAGATCACCATCTCCCGATTTCTCACCATCAATAAACCCGCCACCAACATCCCAAAAAACAATATGGTAAGAGGCACTTGTCGGTATATGGTATTTTGCCTTCAGCTCATTTTTGTGCTGCAGATACCAGTGTATCCGTCCCCACTCGGTTAATGCAAAATGGTTAACTGCAATATCATAGGCCTCAAAATCCATAAAACCACGTTCACTACTAGCATAAATCCCATGAAAAAACGTAGGATCATACTCAAATCTCTCACCAGCCCGAAGGATTGTCACAGGTCGTTGAGCCCAGAGGAGATAACCGCATATCAGCAACACCAGGCCACCGATAATGACGTTACGTTTCGGCTTCATACGCTTCCTTTAATATGCACATGGGCAGTTAAATTAGTCATAAAGGGTTTGTATGCATAATCACGATGCCTCTGCAGGAAAAACCAGATGCGGAAGAAGCGGAAATTTTTATAGAGTTCGTTAGCAATATCCTCTCTGCCCAGACCAAAATGGTCCTGCCCTTTAAAAGAAAGTAATCCCTCCCATGACATGGCATAGCGCTGGAAACGCACCAGTTTGATTTGTTGCGCATAAATATCATGTATGCTTACCCCCAAACCATTTACTCTGTCGGTATAACGGTTGAATTTTGGCAGTTTAGAACTTTGCATTTCTGATTTAAGTTTTACAAAGAAGAAATCATCCAGCCGCGCGTCCCGTTTAGTATGCAATTGTTTATTGATCTCATCCCGAATTTTCATCAACATATCATTCGTTCCAACGCCCCTTATGACCTCCTCATACGCGCAATTCAGAAGTCCACCAGACCATGGTAGCCCATTACCGTAATGGAAATGATCAATCAGTTCCCCAATAATAGGGGAATATAACCCTTTAGCGAATTGTGTTGACAGTTCTTTCATCTCATCAAACATGATATCTGCACAATGTTGGCGACTAATCGGCCTCCCTTGCGGTTGTTGATGGCCAAAACTCAAAGCATGGATGTTAAAAGTGGCCATCATATCAAATTGCAAACACCTGAATGGGTCGACACGAGCAGAAATATCCTGCAACCCCAGTTGCTGAAAGTCCCAATCGTTCAAATCACCATACTTCATATCATCAATATGATAATCCTCAAAGCGATGGAGTGTGGAAAATATCTCTCGAGGCAGAGACATAAATAAATGCATATCCCTATTCATAATTCATCACCCTGACAAATAATATAATGGAGCTTAAAACCAAGATGGAAAAATTAATCTAAATAAAATTAATAAAAATTGAGCCACACGACGAAATACACCAATTAGTGATGAAAAAAATTCTCAGTGGTAATATCCACCTTGCATGATGGAAAAGAGAGTGGTATCAAATATCACTATGATGAATTGTTTTTCGATTGAGTAACAAAATGAATTCCACGCAGTCCCTTCCTACACTCCGCCGGATATCCGCCAGCGACAACCCGGCTATTGCCGCCGTTATCCGTACCGTCTCTGCGGAATACGGCCTGACCGCCGACAAAGGCTATACCGTTGCCGATCCGAATCTGGACGAGCTGTTTCAGCTTTACAGCCAGCCAGGCCATGCCTACTGGGTGGTTGAATATGATGGCCAGGTGGTGGGCGGCGGCGGTGTTGCGCCACTGACGTGCAGCGAGCCGGATATTTGCGAGCTGCAAAAGATGTATTTTTTACCTGCCATACGTGGCAAGGGGCTGGCGAAAAAGCTGGCATTGACCGCCCTCGATCACGCGCGCGAACAGGGTTTTAAACGCTGTTATCTCGAAACAACCGCCTTCCTTAAGGAAGCCATTGGCCTGTATGAACATCTGGGCTTTGAGCATATTGATGCGCCGCTGGGTTGCACCGGCCACGTCGATTGCGAAGTCAGGATGCTGAAAAGTCTGTAAATTTCGTTCCCACCCTCTTCTGTTAAGCGGCCTTAAACTGAATGCTCTACACTTTTCAGTTCACACCATAACAGGGGAAACACGATGTCGAAGATAAAAAGCTACGCCGCACCGCAGGCGGGTGCAGAACTTGAACTGTACGAATACGACGCGGGCGAACTAAAAGCAGAAGACGTCGAAGTTCAGGTTGATTACTGCGGGGTCTGCCACTCCGATCTTTCGATGATCGACAACGAATGGGGCTTTTCACAGTATCCTCTGGTTGCCGGACACGAAGTTATTGGCCGCGTCGTCGCGCTCGGTAGCGCCGCGCAGGATAAAGGCCTGAAGGTAGGCCAGCGCGTGGGGATCGGCTGGACGGCGCGCAGCTGTGGTCACTGCGACGCCTGTATCAGCGGCAACCAGATAAACTGCCTCGAGGGCGCAGTACCAACTATTCTGAACAAGGGCGGTTTCGCCGATAAACTGCGGGCCGACTGGCAATGGGTTATCCCACTGCCGGACAGCATTGATATTGAATCCGCAGGCCCACTACTGTGTGGTGGTATCACCGTCTTTAAACCGCTGCTGATGCACCATATCACCGCCACCAGCCGCGTGGGTGTGATTGGTATTGGCGGTCTGGGTCATATCGCCATCAAACTGCTGCATGCGATGGGCTGTGAAGTCACCGCGTTCAGCTCTAACCCGTCGAAAGAGAAAGAAGTGCTGGCGATGGGTGCAGATAAGGTCGTCAACAGCCGCGATCCGGATGCGCTGAAAGCGCTGGCAGGTCAGTTTGATCTGATCATCAACACCGTGAACGTCGATCTCGACTGGCAGCCATACTTTGAAGCACTGGCCTACGGTGGTAACTTCCACACCGTCGGTGCAGTCATGAAGCCGCTTCCGGTTCCGGCGTTTACGCTGATCGGCGGCGATCGCAGCGTGTCCGGTTCTGCGACCGGTACGCCATTCGAGTTGCGCAAACTGATGAAGTTTGCCGGACGCACCAGAGTGGCTCCAACCACCGAGCTGTACCCGATGTCAAAAATCAACGAAGCCATCCAGCATGTGCGCGACGGTAAAGCCCGTTACCGCGTGGTATTAAAAGCGGATTTCTGATGTGAATTTGCCGGGGAAATGTGCGGCCTGATGCCCCCATCCCAGCCCTCTCCCACAGGGCTGAGGGTTCCCCAGTAATTTTGTTCTTCTTAAGCAATTAAACTATTTCATTGAAATATAAGACTTATAGCGACTCCATGGTCCGGCTGAAAATCGCCGAAGCGTTTCCGTAAGGCCGGGGCGAGGCGCAGGGATGCGCCGAGAGGGCATTGCCTGCAGGGATGCAGGCTAATGCTGAAGTGGTCTACTTAATTTGGACACGACCTGAGGTTCTTTGTCTTTCCATCTCGGCAGGTGTTAACCCTCCGTTGTTTTTATGCGGCCTTACCCGGTTGTAATACCCACTCAGGTACTGAACCACATCCTTCACTGCTTCACTTCTGTTTCGGTAGCCTTCACGTAACAACCATTCCGTTTTAAGACTCCGGAACAGCCTCTCTGCAACGGCATTGTCCCAGCAGTTTCCTTTGCGACTCATGCTGAGTCTGATGCCGTACAGCTTCGCTATGTCCCTGTATGACATGCTGGCATACTGAGAACCCTGGTCAGAGTGGAACATTAATCCTTTTGGACGGCCCCGGTTTTCCCAGGCCATTGTAAGGGCATTCTGCGCCAGCTGGCTGTCAGCCACAGACGAGAACGCCCAACCCACCACTTTTCGCGCGTATAAATCCAGTACCACTGCCAGATACAGCCAGCCCGCTTGTGTTCTGATAAAAGTGATATCTCCACACCACACATTATCCGGTGCATTTACCGTAAAATTGCGACTGAGATGATTTTCCGCCAGATTAGACTGCCGGTTACACAGGCGATAGCGGTGTTTTCCGGGCTGCCTGCTCACCAGACCGGCTTCTTTCATCAGTCGCCCGGCCTTGTAACGCCCAACGTTTTCTCCTTCGCGGCGAAGCAGTAAAGACAACGTTCTTGCTCCGGCTGAGCCCCGCCCAAGACGGTGTAGCTCGGCCACCCTTCGCTGTAGGGCAATTCGCGTCGTATCCGGTTGTTTCTGGCGTTTGCGATGGTAGTAAACCAGACTCCGGCAAACGCCGAGGACCGCACAGAGCTCTTTTACGCTGTATTCCTGGCTCAGGGCGGCGACAAGTTTCAGGGCTTGCTGGCGTCCGACATCAGCAAAGCTGTAGCCTTTTTTAATATCTCCTTGTCCCTCTCAAGCCGCTGAACCCGTTCTTCAAGCTGACGAATGTACTGCTGCTCTGGCGTGAGCGGAGGAGCCGGAGAGGGGATGCCCTGACCGGATAAAACCAGGCCACCACGTTCAATTTCAAGCTGTCTGACCCAGCGTCTCATGGCCGTGACACCGACATCAGAGGCTTCGCAGGCCTGGCGGAATGAGTAGCCATGGTCAAGGACCAGCTCAGCGCACTCGCGTTTAAACTCTGGGGTAAATCGGCGTGAATTCATTTTTTGCACCTCATCAGTTATTTAATTTATAACCTCTGAACGTGTCTAAAACTATTAAACCACTTCATGCCCGACCCGAAGCCTGAAGGAATAAGCTGAGGGTACCGCGCAGCGGCGATTTTCCTGCCGGGAGCCCGGGTTGCCAGGGCGGTGGCGGTGAACCGCCCTGGCACGTTCACCTGTATCGTCGTTACAGAGTAGCAATCAACATAAAGTGAACGGAATAACCACTACTGCTTTATGTTCCCCCTCACCCCAGCCCTCTCCCTCAAGGGAGAGGGGGTATTCTGTGCCAACCTGTAATTTGTGGGGAACCCTCAGCCCACAGGGAGAGGGTGCAAGCACTAAAACCCGTAACGCGTGTTACCGTTTTGCTTCTGCCATTGCCTTAAACACCTCTGCAACCGCAACTGCCCCCGGATCCATCACACCGTCCAGATTATCTTTGTTCACATACGACGAACGTCCCGCGCCAGCTTTCACCATTTTCGCCGTTGCATCCGCGCCCTGCAGTGCGGCCCGCGCCGCCGCCTGAAGATCGCCCTTTTGCAGTGCCTCCAGCGCCGGTTGCAGCGCGTCGATCAAGGTGCGATCGCCGAGATCCGCCCCGCCATACTGCTTCACCTGCGCAAGCCCGCTCAGCAATGCCTGCGGCAACGACTGCCCGTCATGCCGCTTTTGTCCTGCCGCCGTGAAGAAGATCGACATTAATACGCCGCTCGATCCCCCCATCACCGTTGCCAGCCGTTCACCTACCAGTAACAGCAGCGTCGACACGTCATTAAGCGGAAGCGCGTTCTCTTCCAGACGCTGCGCAATATCCCGCGCCCCTTGCGCAAAGGTCGAACCCGTATCGCCATCACCCACTTTGGCATCCAGCGCATTGAGTCGGTTTTCCAGCGTAATCAACGTGTTTGTTACCAAAAACACATACTCGCCCACCTGCTGATTGGTCGACGGGGTATATTCCACGCGATCGTGGATCGCGCTGTGCGGGATCGTGCGCAAAGGCGCAAAAGCGACGGGTTTCTGCCAGCCCAGCGTTTCCACCTCCTCAGCGATCGCTTTTTCAAACAGATCGTTGAGCTTCAGTAGCGTCAGCGAAAAGCCCTTCATATCCAGCGCACTGACCAGCGGTGCCGGGCCAATCAGATACGCAATTGTGTCCTTCAGTGCCGAATGTGCCAGCTCTTTGGTCAGTAGCGCCATTTCAAGCGCCGACACGCCGCCGAGGTTGTTAATCAGCACCGCAAAGCGCCCCTCACCAGCCTGTGCTTTAAGTGGTGTCACCAGCGTGTCGATAATGGCTCTGCTGTTTTGCGTATCTACGACGGAAGCCCCTGGCTCACCGTGAATACCCAGCCCCAGCTCCACGTGACCTTGTCTGATGCGTCCTTCCTCATCATCACTGCCTGGCAGGTTGCAGGTTTGCATCGCAACCCCCAGACTCCAGAGGTTATCGCAAGCCTGTTGCGCAATGTCCCGTACTTCACTCAGCGATTTCCCGTGCTCCGCCGCGTAACCTGCAATCTTATGCACCAGCGCCGTACCGGCAATACCGCGCGGCTGCTTGTTATCCGGCAGGGCGATGTCGTCCGCCACAATCACCATCTCCACCTTCAGGCCGTAGCGTTTCGCCTTTTCAGCGGCCAGGCCAAAGTTAAGCCTGTCGCCAGTGTAGTTTTTCACAATCAGCAGGCAGCCACGGTCGCCCGTTACCGCCACAATGGCATTGAGCACGGCATCAACACTCGGCGAGGCGAACAGATCGCCACACACCGCCGCCGTCAGCATCCCCTTACCGACAAACCCGGCGTGCGCTGGTTCGTGGCCGGAACCACCGCCGGAGATCACCGCCACACGGCTTTTATCCCAGTCGCTGCGTGCCACCACACGAATGGCCGGATCGATATCGAGTTTGACAAGATTCCCGTGCGGGGCAGAAATCAGAATGCCTTCAATGGCATCGTTGACCAGTTGTTTGCGGTCGTTAAAAAAGAATCTGGACATAGTTTCCCTGGATGTTGTGAACCGTATGCAAAAGCATAGTCCGCGCTGGGCAATACGCCGCAAACTCAGGAATTTACTGAGCCAAAATGCCGTCAGGTTGCCTATACTCCACCCAGGACTAAGAGAGGACGCGTATGATGAGTACACCATTGTTAATTGCCCGGACGCTGGAAAAAGAGCTGTTTTTACTGCCGGCGATGGCAAACCGCCACGGCCTGATCACCGGAGCCACCGGGACGGGGAAAACCGTCACCCTACAGAAGCTGGCTGAGTCGCTTTCAGAGATTGGCGTGCCGGTTTTTATGGCCGATGTAAAAGGCGATTTAACCGGGGTGGCTCAGGAAGGCACTGCGTCGGAAAAACTGCTTGAGCGCCTGAAAAACATTGGCATCACGGACTGGACGCCACATAACAATCCGGTGGTAGTATGGGATATCTTTGGTGAAAAAGGCCACCCGGTGCGTGCCACTGTCTCCGACCTTGGCCCTCTGTTGCTGGCTCGTCTCCTCAACCTCAACGATGTGCAGTCGGGTGTGCTGAATATTATCTTCCGCATTGCCGACGACCAGGGACTGCTGCTGCTCGATTTCAAAGATCTGCGTGCCATTACGCAATACATCGGCGACAACGCCAAATCCTTCCAGAACCAGTACGGCAATATCAGCAGCGCCTCAGTGGGGGCTATCCAGCGTGGTTTACTGACGCTGGAGCAACAAGGTGCCGAACATTTCTTCGGTGAACCGATGCTGGATATCAAAGACTGGATGCGTACCGACAGCAACGGCAAAGGCATCATCAATATTCTGAGCTCAGAGAAGCTCTACCAGATGCCAAAACTCTATGCGGCAAGCCTGCTATGGATGCTCTCTGAGCTCTACGAACAATTGCCAGAAGCGGGCGATCTTGAGAAGCCAAAGCTGGTGTTCTTCTTTGACGAAGCGCATCTGCTGTTTAACGATGCACCCCAGGTGCTGCTGGATAAAATTGAACAGGTTATCCGCCTGATCCGCTCCAAAGGCGTCGGCGTCTGGTTTGTTTCGCAGAATCCGTCGGATATCCCGGATAACGTGCTGGGGCAGCTCGGTAACCGCGTGCAGCACGCCCTGCGCGCCTTTACGCCAAAAGATCAGAAAGCCGTTAAGGCCGCCGCACAAACCATGCGCGCCAATCCAGCGTTTGATACCGAAGCCGCCATCCAGGCGTTAGGCACCGGTGAAGCGCTGATTTCCTTCCTGGATGCGAAGGGCAGTCCGTCCGTGGTGGAACGCGCGATGGTGATTGCGCCCTGCTCACGGATGGGGCCAGTGACTGACGACGAACGCAACGGGCTGATTAACCACTCGCCCGTTTACGGTAAATACGAAGATGAAGTGGATCGAGAATCCGCATTCGAGATGCTGCAAAAAGGGGTACAGACGGCCACGGAATCACAGGATGCTCCCGCCGCCAAAGGCCAGTCCGCTGGCGTGGATGACGGCATTCTGGGCGGGCTGAAAGATATCCTGTTTGGCAGCACCGGGCCGCGCGGCGGTAAGCGTGATGGCGTCGTGCAGACAATGGCGAAAAGCGCGGCGCGGCAGGTGACCAATCAGATTGTACGCGGCATGCTGGGGAGCCTGTTAGGCGGTCGCCGCCGCTAAGCGGGGAACCCACGGGCGATCAAGTGCCGAGCCCTGCACGCCGTGCTCGTGCAGATAGCGGTCAATTTCCACCATCCCCGTCCAGCGGTTCTCGCACCAGAGCGGTGCCAGAAGCGTTGGGCGGCGGGCGCTGGCGGAAATGCGGTGGTAAATAATCTCCGGTGGCGTATGGCGAATCATCTCCCCCGCCGTCACCGTATACTCGTCAAGTTCAATACCGTTTAACCGCCCGGCTTCCCAGGCTTTGGCCATAATGCTGCCCTTCACAATATGCAGCGGATGCAGTTTGATCCCGTCCACGCCAGTCTCAACCACCTTTTCCAGCGTCTCCAGACCGTGCTGTTGCCCTTCGCCGGGCAAACCCACAATCAGATGCGAACAAACTTTCAGACCGCGCTCGCGCGCCAGGCGCGTGGTGCGCTGGTAACAGGCGAAATCATGCCCACGGTTGATACGGTGCAGGGTTTTGTCGTGCGCCGTTTGCAAGCCCAGCTCCAGCCAGATCTCATACCCCTGCTCTTTGTATTCGCTGAGCAGATCCAGCACCGCGTCCGGGACACAGTCCGGACGAGTACCGACACACAAGCCAACAATACTGGCCTGGCTGACGGCCTGCTGATACATCGAGCGGAGCACCTGAACTTCCGCCCAGGTGCTGGTGTAGGCCTGGAAATAGGCCAGATACTGCTTTGCACGGTTCACCCGGCTTGCCTGATGAGCAAGCTGTTCCGCAATGGAATTGTGCTGCTGTGCTTCATCAGCAAACGAGGCGACGTTACAGAATGTGCAGCCACCGCGCCCGATAGTGCCATCGCGATTCGGGCAGCTAAAACCACCGTGCAGCGTCAGCTTGTGAACCTTTTGCCCATAGCGCTGCAAAAGATCCCCACCAAACATATTGACTAATTTCTGTAACTGCATAATCTGATAGACCGTCCCGAAGAAAGGGGACAAGCCTGCCATTTTTAGCCTCTGTCGGCGATGACCTGGATCAATCGCCCTGGGCTGCCTTTATCTATCTGAATAAATAATCAGGATTACTGCAATTTTATTCACGCCAGGCGTGATTACTTTTCCTTATGTTCTGATGGTTTTTTTCATTTGCAGCGTCAACACTGAAAAACAGTGTCTTTATGCGGGTTTACGACCAGTACCAGATTATTATTCTGCTAAAAAAATGTTATTCAGCACGGTACATTGCTAATACCGCTTTCATATAGTGAGTCAGATCACACTCCACGATGCCCTGCCGGGGCGTTTAGTTGTTGTAAAAATAGTTAAATGCCATTTAAATACAACAACATAACCACTCTTTAGCACATTTTTGTATAAATAAGATTGCCATTTGACCTGTGTACCAATTCCCGATAAGTTGGAAATCCGCTGGAAGCTTTCTGGATGAGCGGCCTGCTCATCATATTTATGCAGTAATTGAGATTCCCTCTGAAGCAAGTCCTCAAACTTGTTTACCTGCGCGAAAGGATGAAAAAGAGGGCGAATGCGAGGTACGCGTATGAAGCGCAAACCCCGTCGCCATGCTCTTTCTGTGCCTGTGCGCCACGGTTCAGTGGGAAGCCCGACGAGCCTGGGGAGGTTCACTGATATGTTGTACGATAAATCCCTTGAGAAGGATAACTGTGGTTTCGGCCTGATCGCCCACATAGAAGGCGAACCTAGCCACAAGGTAGTGCGTACCGCCATTCACGCACTGGCCCGTATGCAGCACCGTGGAGCCATCCTTGCCGATGGTAAGACCGGCGACGGTTGCGGTCTGCTGCTGCAAAAACCCGATCGTTTCTTCCGTATCGTTGCGGAAGAGCGCGGCTGGCGTTTAGCCAAAAACTACGCTGTCGGTATGCTGTTCCTGAACCAGGATCCTGAAAAAGCTACCGCCTCACGCCGCATCGTCGAAGAAGAACTTCAACGTGAAACCCTGTCTATTGTCGGCTGGCGCGATGTGCCAACCAACGAAGGGGTGCTCGGTGAAATCGCCCTCTCCTCGCTGCCTCGTATTGAACAGATTTTCGTCAACGCGCCTGCGGGCTGGCGTCCACGTGATATGGAACGCCGTCTGTTTATCGCCCGCCGCCGCATTGAAAAACGTCTCCAGGAAGATAAAGAGTTCTACGTCTGTAGCCTCTCGAACCTGGTGAACATCTATAAAGGTCTGTGTATGCCGGCTGACCTGCCGCGCTTCTACCTGGACCTGGCGGATCTGCGTCTGGAATCGGCCATTTGCCTGTTCCACCAGCGCTTCTCCACCAACACCGTACCACGCTGGCCACTGGCTCAGCCGTTCCGCTACCTGGCGCACAACGGCGAGATCAACACCATCACAGGTAACCGCCAGTGGGCACGCGCCCGTACCTATAAGTTCCAGACACCGCTGATCCCTGACCTGCACGACGCAGCGCCGTTCGTCAACGAAACCGGCTCTGACTCCAGCTCAATGGATAACATGCTGGAACTGCTGCTGGCAGGCGGTATGGATATCGTTCGCGCCATGCGTCTGCTTGTGCCACCAGCCTGGCAGAACAACCCGGATATGGATCCAGAGCTGCGCGCGTTCTTTGACTTTAACTCCATGCATATGGAGCCGTGGGACGGCCCGGCGGGCATCGTGATGTCCGACGGTCGTTTTGCTGCCTGTAACCTGGACCGTAACGGTCTGCGTCCGGCGCGCTACGTCATCACCAAAGATAAGCTCATCACCTGTGCCTCCGAAGTGGGTATCTGGGATTACCAGCCTGACGAAGTGGTCGAAAAAGGTCGCGTCGGCCCTGGCGAACTGATGGTTATCGACACCCGTGGCGGGCGCATTCTGCACTCCGCTGAGACCGATAACGATCTGAAAAGCCGCCATCCGTACAAAGAGTGGATGGAGAAAAACGTTCGTCGCCTCGTGCCGTTCGAAGATTTGTCGGATGAAGATGTTGGCAGCCGCGAAATGGACGATGACACCCTCGCGAGCTTCCAGAAACAGTTTAACTACAGCGCCGAAGAGCTGGACTCGGTTATCCGCGTGCTCGGCGAAAACGGCCAGGAAGCGGTCGGCTCAATGGGTGATGACACCCCGTTTGCCGTGCTCTCCAGCCAGCCTCGCATCATTTATGACTACTTCCGCCAGCAGTTTGCGCAGGTAACCAACCCGCCAATCGATCCGCTGCGTGAAGCACACGTGATGTCGCTGGCGACCAGCATTGGCCGTGAGATGAACGTCTTCTGTGAAGCGGAAGGCCAGGCACACCGTCTGACCTTTAAATCACCGATCCTGCTGTACTCCGATTTCAAACAGCTCACCACCATGAAAGAGGAGCACTACCGCGCTGACACGCTCGATATCACTTTCGACGTGACCGAAGCGACTCTCGAAGAGACGGTGAGTGCGCTGTGTGACAAAGCTGAACTGATGGTGCGTAACGGTACCGTTCTGCTGGTGCTGTCTGACCGTAATATCGCGAAAAACCGTCTCCCGGTACCTGCGCCAATGGCGGTGGGTGCGATTCAGACGCGTCTGGTCGATAAGAGCCTGCGCTGCGACGCCAACATCATTGTGGAAACCGCAAGCGCCCGCGATCCGCACCACTTTGCCGTGCTGTTAGGCTTTGGTGCAACGGCGATCTACCCGTACCTGGCTTACGAAACGCTGGCTCGTCTGGTCGACACCCGCGCGATTGAAAAAGAGTACCGTGCTGTGATGCTGAACTACCGTAACGGCATCAACAAAGGTCTGTACAAGATCATGTCCAAAATGGGCATCTCGACAATTGCATCTTACCGCTGTTCGAAGCTGTTTGAAGCGGTCGGTCTGCACGACGATGTTGCTAACCTCTGCTTCCAGGGCGTGATCAGCCGCATCGGCGGTGCCGGTTTTGCTGACTTCCAGCAGGATCTGGTGAATCTGTCGAAACGCGCCTGGCTGGCACGTAAGCCGCTGGATCAGGGCGGTCTGCTGAAATACGTTCACGGTGGCGAATACCACGCCTATAACCCGGACGTGGTGCGCACGCTGCAACAGGCTGTTCAGAGCGGTGAGTACAGTGATTATCAGCAGTATGCTGAACTGGTCAACAACCGTCCGGCAGCCACCCTGCGCGATCTGCTGGCACTGAACCCGGGTGATGATGCGGTCAGTATCGACGACGTTGAACCTGCGTCCGATCTGTTCAAGCGTTTCGACACCGCAGCGATGTCTATCGGCGCGCTGAGCCCGGAAGCCCACGAGGCGCTGGCCGAAGCCATGAACAGCATCGGCGGTAACTCGAACTCCGGCGAAGGCGGTGAAGATCCTGCCCGTTACGGCACCAATAAAGTGTCCCGTATTAAGCAGGTGGCATCCGGTCGCTTTGGCGTGACGCCAGCGTACCTGGTCAACGCCGACGTGATTCAGATTAAAGTCGCTCAGGGTGCAAAACCGGGCGAAGGCGGTCAGTTACCGGGTGACAAAGTGACCCCGTACATCGCCAAACTGCGCTACTCGGTACCGGGCGTGACGTTGATCTCCCCGCCGCCGCACCACGATATTTACTCTATCGAGGATTTGGCGCAGCTGATTTTCGACCTGAAACAGGTCAACCCGAAAGCGATGATCTCCGTGAAGCTGGTTTCCGAACCGGGTGTCGGCACCATCGCAACCGGCGTGGCGAAAGCCTACGCTGACCTGATCACCATCGCCGGTTACGACGGTGGTACCGGGGCAAGCCCACTCTCCTCCGTGAAATACGCGGGCTGTCCGTGGGAGCTGGGGCTGGTGGAAACCCAGCAGGCGCTGGTCGCTAACGGTCTGCGTCACAAGATCCGTCTGCAGGTGGATGGTGGCCTGAAAACTGGCCTCGACATCATCAAAGCGGCGATCCTGGGTGCGGAAAGCTTTGGCTTCGGTACCGGCCCGATGGTTGCGCTCGGCTGTAAATACCTGCGTATTTGCCACCTGAACAACTGCGCAACCGGTGTTGCTACCCAGGACGAGAAGCTGCGTAAGAACCACTATCACGGCCTGCCGTTCAAAGTGACGAACTACTTTGACTTCATCGCCCGTGAAACCCGTGAGCTGATGGCGCAGCTGGGCGTGAAACGCCTGGTGGATCTGATTGGCCGTACTGACCTGCTGAAAGAGCTGGAAGGCTTCACCGCCAAACAGCAGAAGCTGGAGCTGTCTAAGTTGCTGGAAACCGCACAGCCGCATGCTGGCAAAGCGGTCTACTGCACCGAGAACAACCCGCCGTTCGACAACGGCGTGCTGAACGCGCAGTTGCTGCAGCAGGCGAAATCGTACGTGGATGAGAAACAGAGCAAAACGTTCTGGTTTGATATCCGCAACACCGACCGTTCTGTTGGCGCATCGCTCTCCGGTTACATCGCGCAAACGCACGGCGACCAGGGTCTGGCAGCCGATCCGATTACCGCACACTTCAGCGGTACCGCGGGTCAGAGCTTCGGCGTGTGGAACGCCGGTGGCGTTGAGCTGTACCTGACTGGCGATGCCAACGACTACGTTGGTAAAGGCATGGCGGGTGGTTTGCTGGCGGTGCGTCCTCCGGTGGGTTCTGCCTTCCGCAGCCACGAGGCGAGCATCATTGGTAACACCTGTCTGTACGGTGCGACTGGCGGTCGTCTGTTTGCAGCGGGTCGTGCGGGTGAGCGTTTCGCAGTGCGTAACTCCGGTGCCATCACCGTAGTGGAAGGCATTGGCGATAACGGCTGTGAATATATGACGGGCGGGATTGTTTGCGTAATGGGTAAAACCGGCGTGAACTTCGGCGCAGGCATGACAGGCGGTTTTGCTTACGTCCTGGATGAAGACGGTGAGTTCCGCAAACGCGTGAACCCGGAACTGGTGGAAGTGCTGGATGTTGAATCGCTTGCCATCCACGAAGAACACCTGCGCGGTTTGATTACCGAACACGTGCAGCATACCGGTTCTTCGCGCGGCGAAGAGATCCTGGCGAACTGGCCAGCGTTCTCTGCGAAATTCGCGCTGGTTAAACCGAAGTCCAGCGATGTTAAAGCACTGTTGGGTCACCGTAGTCGTAGCGCAGCAGAGCTGCGTGTGCAGGCGCAGTAAGGGGTAGCAATGAGTCAGAACGTATACCAGTTTATCGACCTGCAGCGTGTTGATCCGCCAAAGAAACCGCTGAAGATCCGTAAAATTGAATTTGTGGAAATCTACGAGCCGTTTTCAGAAGGCCAGGCCAAAGCACAGGCAGACCGCTGCCTGTCCTGCGGTAACCCTTACTGTGAATGGAAATGCCCGGTGCACAACTACATCCCGAACTGGCTGAAACTCGCCAACGAAGGACGTATTTTTGAAGCCGCCGAGCTGTCTCACCAGACCAACACCCTGCCGGAAGTGTGCGGCCGTGTGTGTCCTCAGGATCGTCTGTGTGAAGGTTCCTGTACGCTGAACGACGAGTTTGGCGCGGTGACTATCGGTAACATCGAGCGCTATATCAACGATAAAGCGTTCGAGATGGGCTGGCGTCCGGATATGACCGGCGTGAAGCAAACCGACAAACGCGTGGCGATCATCGGTGCGGGCCCGGCAGGTCTGGCCTGTGCAGACGTTCTGACCCGTAACGGCGTGAAGGCGGTGGTCTTTGACCGTCACCCGGAAATCGGCGGTCTGCTGACCTTCGGTATCCCGGCCTTCAAGCTGGAAAAAGAGGTTATGACTCGCCGCCGTGAAATCTTCACCGGTATGGGCATTGAGTTCAAACTGAATGTGGAAGTGGGCCGCGATGTGCAGCTCGACGATCTGCTGAAGGACTACGACGCCGTGTTCCTGGGCGTAGGGACCTATCAGTCCATGCGCGGTGGTCTGGAAAACGAAGATGCGCCAGGTGTTTACGACGCTCTGCCGTTCCTGATTGCTAACACCAAGCAGATTATGGGCTACGGCGAAACCGCCGATGAGCCTTACGTCAGCATGGAAGGCAAACGCGTGGTGGTGCTGGGTGGCGGTGATACCGCGATGGACTGCGTGCGTACCTCCATTCGTCAGAATGCAACGCACGTCATCTGTGCCTATCGTCGTGACGAAGAGAACATGCCGGGCTCTAAACGCGAAGTGAAAAACGCGCGTGAAGAGGGCGTGGAGTTCCAGTTCAACATCCAGCCGCTGGGTATTGAAGTGAATGCCAACGGCAAAGTGAGCGGCGTGAAGATGGCGCGCACAGAAATGGGTGCGCCAGATGCGAAAGGCCGTCGTCGTGCGGAGATCGTTGCCGGTTCCGAGCATGTGATCCCGGCTGATGCCGTTGTCATGGCGTTCGGCTTCCGCCCTCACAGCATGGAGTGGCTGGCGAAGCACAGCGTTGAGCTGGATTCTCAGGGCCGCGTGATTGCGCCGGAAGGCAGCGACAACGCGTTCCAGACCAGCAACCCGAAAATCTTCGCCGGTGGTGATATCGTTCGCGGTTCTGACCTGGTGGTGACGGCAATTGCCGAAGGCCGCAAGGCCGCTGACGGGATTATGAACTTCCTGGAAGTGTAATACCTTTCTGACTCCCCAGTCCTGGAGCCACATTCAGGGATGGGGAGTCTGTTCTACTCCCCCGCTTTTCATATCGCCTCTGTCACGGCAGGATGGTCCGAAAGTCTGGATAGCCAGGCCGCCTGTCCCACCGGCGACCTGTATTACACGACTTGCGTTACCAGTTATAGCGCACGTTTAGACTGCCGTTTAGATCGCTGTAGTCATTATTCCCTTTCTGACCCATCACCTGCCCTGTCACGCTCCACTGGCTGTTCAGGTTGGCTTTAATGCCCACTTTCAGCTCAGCGCGGTTAGCTGGAATATCCTGATCCACGCTCATGTCGTTGAACGACACGCTGGTGTCATCGCTGGTGTACAACCAGTTGGCTTCCATAAATGGCTGAATGACTGACCCTTTACTGTTGTGCAGTTTACCGTCGACACGCAGGCCGAGGCGCGTGTTCCAGCTGTTGCTGTCCTGGTCGTCGATGCGCGTACCGCTGTGGTCAGTGAGGCTGTCGGCGCTGTAATGTTGCCACGTTGCCTGTGCTTGTGGCGTCAGGCTGACGGTGTTGCCGTTTTGTAGCGCGGTATCGTAGCGGTAGCCGGTTTCCAGCGAGATGGCACTGGCGCTGGAGTCGTAATCCTCCGAACCAATACCGTCGTTATCAACACTGTTGTTGTAGAAGCCGTACTGATACCAGCTATCCACATACATCCCGCTATGATTTTTCGCATCCGCAAACCAGGTGGCATAAACACCCAGGTTATAGCCATCGGTATGGCCTTTAGCGGAGAACTGGCTGCCGTCCGCGCCTTTGTTACCGGTGCTGTCGGTGTCGGCGTTGACATAGCTGCCCATCCCCCCAACGGCCAGGCTCTGCTCACCGTTGCGCCAGGTCAGGACGTCACCGCCAAGCTGGAACTGGGAGTAGTTATTGTTGATATCAACATTACCGTCCGCCGCCTGCGAGTCCGAGGTACCGGCCTTAAAGCGCATCCAGACGCTACCGTCTTCGTTGTGGTACTGGCTGCCTTCGCGGTCGTAGAGCGTCTGCATTTGCAGGTTACGCACCATCCACTGGTTGCCAAGGTAAGCACCAATGTCGGCACGGTACTGTGGCGTGACGTCGCCACCATCACCACCGTCATCCGATGGGGTCGGTGTTAACGTTGTCGAGTTCAGATACCAGTTACCGTCGTCATGCTGGTACAGGCGGTATTCATACGCACTCATCATCACGCGCCCCTGCATCTGGAAACTGGCGTCATTGCCGCTGCCGCCAACGCTGGTACCGCCAACGTCAATCACTTCAATGCCGTTAGTGGTCGCCATACCCGTGTCACCGGAATTGGTGGGGGTAAATGTCACCGCCGTGGTACCGGAAACATCGCCGGAAATCACGAGTTTGTCCGTCGTAGAATTGTCATCACCCATATAGGTGTTCATGTACAGGCTACCGCCGGTACTCCTGTAGTCGCCGTTGATGGTCAGGGTGTGCCCCGTTTCACCGTTCTGGCTCATGGCGATGCTGCCACTGTTATTGACGTTACCGTTGACCGTGCCCGTGCCACCGAACGTCGCGCCGGAGGCAACATTCACGTTCTGGGTGCTGCTCGTCGCACCAATCACGCCGGTATCGGTAAGCCACAACGTGCCGTCATTGACATGGGTATCGCCGTTATAGGTGTTTTCCGCACTCAGAACGAGGGTGCCCTTGCCTGCTTTGGTCAGGGTTTTGCCGTCCCAGTTTGCGTTACCCGTCTGGTCAGACAGTACGCTGGTCACTTCAAAGGTTTTGCCGGCATCCAGGGTAAAAGTGCCGTGCGCCGGGGTCGCCGAGGTGGTGGTCGCATTCCAGCTTAACGCTTGCGTCAGCAGGTATTGCGAATCATCGTCAGGGTTAATCATGCCACTGACGGTCAGGTAATCCGGTGAGTTCGTAAGATCCATCGACAGGCTGGTAAAGTCGCCGCCGATCGCGTTGTCCAGATCCATCAGGGTGATGGTTTCCAGATGCGCATCGGAACTGATGTCCTTCATGCCAGCACCACCCACCTGTAGCGTGCCATCCAGTGTGGCGCTATCACCGATGATCAATGGCTGCTGTGCCGATGTGCTACCAAGCTCGACGTCCAGCGTACTGCCGCTCTGCTGTGTCAGCGTGCCGCTGCCAAGATCCAGCGAGGAGCCCGCCGCCAGCGTCGTCGTGGCACCGGTATCGGTGGTGATGCCGCCAGTGGCGTTGATCGTATCGCCCGCGTCCAGCACCAGACTGGCGTGGTTTGTCACCTCGCCCGTCCCCAACGCATTGACGCTGGCTGCCGTCAGCGTGCCGTCGTTGATGTCGGTACCGCCGCTATAGCTGTTATTGCCTGAGAGGATTAATTCTCCGCCGCCCTCTTTGGTGAGCGTTTTGCCATCCCAACCGGTGGTGCTGCTGGGGTCAAGTGAGCTGTCAACGTCTGCCAGGTCGGCGGCGACGTTAAAGCTGCCGTCCGGGTTGCTTAACGTAAAGGTACCGTTGGCATCGGTGGCCGCACCGTCACGATCGGCGTACCAGGAGAGGGAAGCCGCCAGCTGATACTGCGAGCTGTCGCTGGCATTGATGCGACCATCCACGGTCAGGAAGTCGACCTCTTTTGCGTCAATTCCGGCAATGGTCAGGTTATCGAAATCGCCGCTGATGGCGCTGTTAGCATCAATCAGGGTGAACGTATTCGGGTTATTTTGCAGCGGGTCAGTGACGTTACCAATGCCGGTGATGTTCAGTGAGCCGTCCAGGTTAGCGCTGCCAGCGGTGATGATCGGGCTGCTGGCGCTGGCACCCAGGTCGATATTGAGCGTGCTACCGTCCTGCTGTGTGAACGCGCTGCTGCCAAGATCCAGCGTTGTCCCCGCTGCCAGCGTCGTCGTCGCACCGGTATAGGTGGTGATACCGCCAGTGACATTGACAGTATCGCCCGCGCCCAGCACCAGGGTAGCGTGGTTTGCCACCGCCCCCGTCCCCAGCGCATTGGCGCTGGCTGCCGTCAGCGTACCGCCATTGATTGTCGTGCCGCCGGTGTAGGTGTTATTGCCGGCGAGGGTCAGCGCGCCGTCGCCCTCTTTGGTCAGGGTTTTACCGTCCCAGTTTGCGTTACCCGTCTGGTTAGCCAGCGTCCCCGTGACCGTAAAGGTGTCGCCCGCATCCAGCGTGAAGTTGCCGGAGGCCCCGGAGGCGCTATGCGTACCGTCTGCATACCATGTCAGGCCCATGTTCAGCGTATATTGGGTGTTGTCAGTGGGGTTGATACCTGTGCTGTAGGTGAGATAGTCCGGCGTGGCTGCCGCGGCGTCGATTGTGACGCTATCAAAATCACCGACAATCGCATTCTGCGCGTCGATAATAATCGCCATCGCACCCAGTTCGGTATCAGAGGTGTAGGCCTGCGGTGACGGAGTCGAATGGATATACAGCGTGCCGTCAAGCGCGGCATCTTTGGTGGTGATCAGCGGAGTGGTGGCATCTGTCTGGGCGATGTTGAGCACACTGGTGCTTTGCAACGTCAAACCGTTGGTGATGGCCAGCGTATTGCCACCCATAGTAATGGTACCAGCGTTATCCAGCGAGCCGAGAGTGTCGGCGATGGTGTCGTCAGCCATGGTCCACGTACTGCTGTCATCAAGCGAGAGGCGACTGCCCGACGCCGTGACGCTGCCGTTTTTTATCGTGGAACCGTTGAAGTCCAGGGTGGATGCCGTTTTGCCTGCGACAATGTTGCCGTCAAATGTAGAGTCGGAAGCATTGATAGCCACGTCGCTGTCCAGTTGAAGGGCGGTTGGCGCGGTAAACGTACTGTTGCCGTCTATTATGATGGCGTCGTTATTGGTCAGGGTGGCACCGCTGACAACATGCAGCGCTGCGGCAGCACTGGAGTTGACCGTCGCACCATGGACTTTCAGTGTGTTATTTTGCCCGGTGACCTGGATTGCATCATTATCGGCAGTGATGTTCGACGTGGCGGAACCGGTAATGTTAGCCGTTGATCCCTTAACAACAATGCCAATGCCGTTAGATGTTACGGTGGTGCCCGTAAGCGTTAGCGTCGAGCCGCTGTACGCCTGAATCGCCGAACCATAGCCACTGTTCATGGGATCGGCGACATAGTCGTTCGTTACGCTGGAATCGGTAATATTGACCGTACTCGCGCCAGCAAATATGGTGGGACTGTCGGTGGCTGCGGAAGCGGTGGTGACTGTGCTGTCGGACATATCCAGAGTGGCGCCCTGGCTCACGCTTATCTGATTCGCCCCCAGCTGGAGGTTGCTACCGTTCTCTATAATCAGGTGACTACCCTCCTGCACATAGATAGATTGTGCGTTGGGCATGTACCCGGAGTAGGTGCCTGCTGTTGCTGTCACGTCGACGCTGTCCAGCGTCAGCTTTGACTGATTCTGCAGCCCAATCAATAGATAGTCGCCGTTACCAGACACTTCGCCACCATGAAGTTCTGCCTGACCGCCCGTTTCCAGGTTGAGCGCTGAAGTATATTCCCCGTCAGCCTCCACGGTGGCGTCGTAAAGAGTAAGCTGGGCACCGTTATTCACTTCAATTGCGGGTGAAACTGCGTGACCACCAGAATCCGGCAGGTAATTACCACCACCGTGTGTTGTAATGGTAATAGCACTCCCTTCTTCGTTACTGGCGGAAACGCCGAGGCCCGACACATACAGCGCGCTGCCGTGATCCTTTGATGAGTAGTCAATGGTGGCGCTGGTGATGGCGTTCTCGCCCACGGAGGTATACTCTTCCGTATTCCCGGCCATGGCAAACGGGCTGGAAACACCGAGCGCGGCGATCAGCGCCTGAGCCAGCAAAGTGCGTTTTGCTTTCAGCGCCGGCTGTGCTTCAGGTTGTGTATCCGGGGAGGTTTTTATATTGTTGACGCCTGCCTGCGTTTTAAGTTTACTGTCGCCACACGCCAGCTCTGAAGTAACAACGTACATATTCCGCACGGCACTCCAGACAATACTGTAGATTTTATTCATATGTTACATCCATTAACATTGATATTAACTGCAGGATGATGATTCACCTTGCAATGATAATTAATAGCTCATCAGACCGACGAGGATTGAATACTGAAAGCGTTATAGGTTACGGTAAAAAAATAGCTGTATTAGCCTGCTGACGTTACCCGCTATAGTTCACGGTTCACACCGAACCGATCGTTGCCGGTGCCACTGGCAAGCGGTTTGATGCCAGTTGCCCTCTCGTCGTAACTGTCTACACGAGCCGTGGTTTCGTTTGCATATATCCCCTGGCTCACGGATGATGATTATCCCTTGGTGAGCCCGCTGCCAGTATAATCGGGAAATAATATCTATTATTGAGAAATAAGAGCGTAATAACGATTTTCAGAATTTATAAAGATGACCGGAATAGAAAACTTATCAATGTTATTTTCAAAACAAAAAATAAAACAGAATAAAACAAAGCAAAATGCATTCACCAAATAAATGGTTTTATCTAAATAATAGCAATGTTACCTCTGTTACAACGTTTATGCCGTTTGGGGGATTTTGGAATGCCACCCATAAAAAAGGCCCTTTCGGGCCTTTTTAAGTAATCTATTTCACCACTCGCAACGCGGGGCGTCCACCACGAGGTGGCGACGGAGGCGTATCATCGCCATCATCGCCATCGTCACTTCCCGGCTTATTGCCATCAATGACAGACATCACGGGTTCACCTTCAGCGCTGTCGTCATTCAGGCTGGCAACATCCTCGTCGTATGCCGCTTCCGGCTCGAACATGGTACCTGCGCCGTTTTCACGTGCGTAAATAGCCAGCACAGCAGCCAGCGGGACAGAAACCTGGCGTGGCACGCCGCCAAAGCGTGCATTAAAGCGCACTTCGTCATTTGCCAGCTCCAGGTTACCCACCGCACGTGGCGCAATGTTCAGCACGATCTGTCCGTCACGCGCGTATTCCATTGGAACCTGCACGCCCGGCAACGTCACATCCACCACCAGGTGCGGCGTGAGCTGGTTATCCAGCAGCCATTCATAGAAGGCGCGCAGCAGATACGGACGGCGTGGAGAAAGTTGTGACATTTCCACAGTCATTAGCCTCGGCCGAGACGCATTTCACGTTCCGGTTCAGTTAAAGATGCCAGGAAAGAGTCGCGTTCAAATACGCGAGTCATATAGCCTTTCAGCTCTTTCGCACCCGGGCCGCTGAACTCAACGCCCAGCGTTGGCAGACGCCACAGCAGAGGAGCCAGGTAGCAATCCACCAGGCTGAACTCATCGCTCAGGAAGAAAGGCTTCTGACCAAACACGGGCGCAATCGCCAGCAGCTCTTCACGCAGTTGTTTACGTGCAGCATCCGCTTCAGAGGAGGAACCGTTGACGATAACGTTCATCAGCGAGTACCAGTCTTTCTCGATACGTTGCATGTACAGGCGGCTTTCACCACGCGCAACCGGGTAAACAGGCATCAGTGGCGGATGCGGGAAACGCTCATCAAGATATTCCATAATGATGCGGGATTCCCACAGGGTCAGCTCACGATCTACCAGCGTCGGTACGCTTTGGCTCGGGTTGAGATCGATCAGATCCTGAGGTGGGTTATCCTTTTCCACATGCTCGATCTCAAAACTGACACCCTTCTCGGCCAGCACGATACGAACCTGATGGCTATAAATGTCAGTAGGACCAGAAAACAGCGTCATTACCGAACGTTTGTTGGCAGCGACAGCCATGAAAACCTCCAGGTATATTCAGAATTTTTACTGCTACCAGCCCCAACAGGGCCAGCCAGATGTTGTATCGCCCATCCCAGGGAAAACACATTGTTCAAGAATCGAACAAAAATCGAGTATTCACCGATATTTGGGCAGAAAATTGGATGATAGTTTACCAGATTTTATGACCTTTGTGGTGAGGGGATTCTGGAAATACGGAAAAAGAGGAGATATATGCATTGATTTTGTGGATAACCTAAGCATTATCCATAAAAAAACCCGCCGAAGCGGGTTTTTCGCCAATCGTTCTGCGTAAGCAGAAAGCAGATTAACGTTTGGAGAACTGTGGACGACGACGTGCTTTACGCAGACCCACTTTCTTACGTTCAACCTGACGAGCGTCACGAGTAACGAAGCCAGCTTTACGCAGTTCAGAACGCAGGGATTCGTCGTACTCCATCAGAGCGCGGGTGATACCGTGACGGATCGCACCTGCCTGACCGGAGATACCACCACCTTTAACGGTGATGTACAGATCCAGTTTTTCTACCATGTCAACCAGTTCCAGCGGCTGGCGAACTACCATGCGGGCAGTTTCGCGACCGAAGTATTGTTCCAGAGAACGCTGGTTGATTACGATTTTACCGTTGCCCGGTTTGATAAACACGCGAGCGGCGGAGCTTTTGCGGCGACCAGTGCCGTAGTATTGATTTTCAGCCATTGCCTATAATCCCGATTAGATGTCAAGAACTTGCGGTTGCTGTGCCGCGTGGTTGTGCTCGTTGCCTGCATAAACTTTCAGTTTACGGAACATAGCACGACCCAGTGGGCCCTTTGGCAGCATGCCTTTAACCGCGATTTCAATCACACGCTCAGGACGGCGAGCAATCATCTCTTCAAAGGTCGCTTCTTTGATACCACCGATGTGGCCGGTGTGGTGGTAATACATTTTGTCTTCGCGCTTGTTGCCGGTTACAGCAACTTTTTCTGCGTTCAGAACGATGATGTAATCACCGGTATCAACGTGCGGAGTATATTCCGCTTTATGCTTACCGCGCAGGCGACGAGCCAGTTCGGAAGCCAGACGGCCCAGAGTTTTACCGGTCGCGTCAACAACATACCAGTCGCGCTGTACGGTTTCTGGTTTAGCTGTAAAAGTTTTCATTAAAAGCTTACCCAAATAATAAGTTACACGTTGGTGAACACCCAAACGTTTAGTCAGTTGAGGTTCACACGACAAAGTCCGGCAAACCTACCCCTTCGAATAGCTAATGCCGACACATAGAAAGTTTCGGGAAAAAAACCTTCTCGTAACGTGGGGTCGCAAGATTATAGAGAAGTTGAGGTCAAAGATCGACCCCTAAATGTGATTCAAAACGGGTTTTTCGGGGGGTGGATGTTGTGCGCTCTGGTGCTCTCACCCCCCGCTCCTCTCCCACCGGGAGAGGGAAACATGGATTACGGCATATGCTCCAGCTTCAGGTATTCCTCGCTCTGCATCTCCTGCAGGCGCGACAGGCAGCGCTGGAATTCAAATTTCAACCGCTCGCCCTGATATACCTCATATAAAGGAACCTCTGCACTCACCACCAGCTTGACGTGACGTTCGTAAAACTCATCCACCAGTGCAATGAAGCGCCGCGCTTCATTCTCCATCAACGGCGTCATTACCGGGACATCCAGCAGCATCACGGTGTGGAACAGGCGCGAAAGCGCAATGTAATCGTGTTGGCTGCGGGCATCCACACAAAGCGTCGCAAAAGAGACCGCCAGGGTTTGGTTCTCTACCCCCTGCGTTTGCAGCGGACGATGGTTAATCTCCAGCGCAGGGGCGTTATCACGTGCCGCTCCCGCCAGTGCCAGCCACAGTTTATTCATCTGACTGGTGGTTTCATCGTTTAAAGGGGAAAGCCACAGATGCGCCTGCGTCAGCGTGCGCAGGCGGTAATCCACTCCGGCATCGACGTTCATGATATCGCAATGCTGCTTAATGGCATCAATGGCAGGCAGGAAACGCGCCCGCTGCAGGCCGTTGCGGTATAGCTCATCCGGCGGGATATTCGAGGTGGCAACCAGCGTAATCCCGCGCGCAAACAGCGCTTTCATCAGGCCACCTAACAACATGGCGTCGGTGATATCAGAAACAAAAAATTCGTCAAAGCAGAGCACATCCGTTTCAGCCTTGAAGCGATCGGCAATAATCTCCAGTGGGTCACTTTTGCCCTGCAGCGCCGTCAGCTCTTCGTGAACCCGCAGCATAAAACGGTGAAAGTGCAGACGTTGTTTACGCCCCCCCGGCAGGCTCTGGTAGAACATATCCATCAGCCAGGTTTTACCGCGCCCGACGCCTCCCCACATATATAAGCCGCGCACCGGGGCGTTAGCCTGCGGCTCTTTTTTCCCAAGAAACCGACCGAATGCCGCCTTCAGCCCGCCGTGTTGTACGATTTCAGCGGGTTTGGCCGTGAGCTCCTGATAGATCACATCCAGACGGTTGACCGCTTCACGCTGAACATCGTCCGGCTGATGTGAGCCCTCATTCAGGGCATGAAGGTAACGCGATGAGGGGGACAGACTTTGCATAATCTTGTTGTTATTCCTTCGGTTAAACCTCACCAGCAGGCATGGCTGATGAAAAAAAGGCCGTTCTACACTACGCGATGATACGTCAGGATTCCACTTCTGCAGAAATAGCGGTTATAGTGGCGTTATCAGGCACAGGCAGGAGCCGAGCCAACACCCTACGGAACCACAAGACAACGGGAGAAGTTCATGACCTGGGAATATGCGCTAATCGGTTTAGTCGTCGGCATCATTATCGGTGCTGTGGCCATGCGTTTCGGTAATCGCAAATTGCGTCAACAACAGTCACTGCAGTACGAACTGGAAAAGAACAAAGCTGAACTGGAAGAGTATCGCGAAGAGCTGGTCAGCCACTTTGCCCGTAGCGCCGAGCTGCTGGATAACATGGCAACCGACTATCGTCAGCTGTATCAACATATGGCGAAAAGCTCCAGCAGCCTGCTGCCAGAGATGACGGCGGAGACGAACCCGTTCCGCAACCGTCTGGCTGACTCTGAAGCTGGTAACGACCAGGCACCGGTTCAGATGCCACGCGATTATTCTGATGGCGCGTCCGGCCTGCTGCGCGGTGGCGCAAAACGCGATTAATCGCACAACCTGAATTTATTTTACGGGCGCAGCGATTGCGCCCGTCCTTTCTCCCTGACCCCAGCTATTATTTAGTCAATTACCTCATTGTTCAGCGGTTTAAAATTCAATAACATCAGGATGTTTTTGGGGCCGTTCTTCTTTCATTCCAGGATACGAGAGTCAGCGTCGATGAACAAAAAAAACCAGCTGTTGAGCGCTTTAGCGTTAAGTGTCGGGTTATCTCTCTCGGCATCCTTCCCTGCTTCGGCCACGCTGCCTGCGCAGGTTCCGGGACAAACTGCCATTCCCAGCCTCGCGCCGATGCTGGAAAAAGTGCTACCTGCGGTAGTCAGCGTGCGAGTCGAAGGAACAGCGCGGCAAAACCAGCGCGTACCTGAAGAACTGAAGAAGTATTTCGGTGATGAGTCTCCCGACCAGTCAGCCCAGCCTTTTGAAGGTCTTGGCTCTGGGGTCATCATTGATGCGGCTAAAGGCTATATTCTGACCAATAACCACGTCATCAGCCAGGCGGATAAAATCAGCGTTCAGCTGAATGACGGGCGAGAATTTGACGCCAAACTGATCGGCGGCGATGACCAGAGCGACATTGCGCTATTGCAGATGCAAAACCCGGGCAACCTGACACAAATTACGATAGCGGACTCCGATAAGCTGCGTGTTGGTGATTTTGCCGTCGCCGTCGGTAACCCGTTCGGTTTAGGACAAACCGTCACTTCGGGTATCGTTTCCGCGCTGGGACGTAGCGGACTGAATCTGGAAGGGCTGGAAAACTTTATTCAGACCGATGCCTCGATTAACCGCGGCAACTCCGGCGGAGCACTGCTTAACCTCAACGGTGAGTTGATTGGCATCAACACCGCCATCCTTGCGCCGGGCGGCGGCAGCATCGGGATTGGTTTCGCCATTCCCAGCAATATGGCCAAAACCCTGTCACAACAGCTGATTCAGTTTGGCGAAGTCAAACGCGGTCTGCTGGGCATTAAGGGGATGGAGATGAGCGCGGATATCGCTAAAGCGTTCAACATCAACGTTCAGCGCGGGGCATTTGTCAGTGAAGTACTGCCAAATTCCGGCTCGGCAAAAGCAGGCGTGAAATCCGGGGATGTGATCGTCAGCCTCAATGATAAACCACTGAACAGTTTCGCTGAGCTGCGTTCGCGCATTGCAACGACTGAACCCGGTGCCAAAGTGAAGTTAGGTCTGATTCGTGATGGCAAACCGCTGGACGTTGAAGTGACGCTGGATAAGAGTACGTCCTCTTCCGCCAGTGCTGAGCTTATCGCCCCGGCACTGCAAGGGGCAACGCTAAGCGACGGGCAGCTTAAAGACGGCACAAAAGGCATTACCGTTGATACCGTCGAGAAGAGCAGCCCAGCCGCACAGGCGGGGTTGCACCAGGATGATGTCATCATCGGTGTAAACCGCAACCGCGTGCAATCTATCGCGGAGATGCGCAAGGTGCTGGAGAGTAAGCCAGCGGTCATTGCCCTGCAGATTATGCGTGGCAATGAGTCTATCTATATTCTGTTGCGCTAATCATGTGTGATTCCGGGCATCTGGCCTCGTGTGATGTCCGGATAACTCATGTTATGCTGCAAATCGTTCCTTTTTTAACGACACGCGCATCATGCTTTTAAAGCTCTTTCGTTCCATTGCCATCGGTTTGATCGTTGCTGGCCTGCTGTTAGTGGCTATGCCGTCTTTACGTCAGTTCAACAAGCTGACGGCCCCCCAGTTTGACAGTACGGATGAAACACCGGCCACCTACAACCAGGCCGTTCGCCGTGCGGCACCTGCCGTGGTTAACGTCTATAACCGTGGCCTTAACAGCTCAAGCCATAATCAGCTGGAGATCCGCACGCTCGGTTCCGGTGTGATTATGGACGAGCGTGGTTACATCATTACCAACAAACACGTGATCAACGATGCCGACCAGATTATCGTCGCATTGCAGGATGGCCGCGTGTTTGAGGCTCTGCTCGTCGGCTCTGACAGCCTGACCGACCTGGCGGTACTGAAAATCAACGCCACGGGCGGCCTGCCGGTCATCCCGATTAACCGCAAACGTACGCCGCACATTGGCGACGTGGTGCTGGCGATTGGTAACCCGTACAACCTGGGTCAGACCATCACTCAGGGGATTATCAGCGCCACCGGTCGAATTGGCCTGAACCCCTCCGGGCGGCAGAACTTCCTGCAGACCGATGCGTCAATCAACCACGGTAACTCTGGCGGCGCGCTGGTCAACTCGCTGGGCGAGCTGATGGGCATCAACACCCTCTCGTTCGATAAGAGTAACGATGGCGAGACGCCGGAAGGTATCGGCTTTGCCATTCCGTTCCAGCTGGCCACCAAAATTATGGATAAGCTCATCCGCGATGGTCGGGTGATCCGCGGCTACATCGGTATTGGTGGGCGTGAGATTGCGCCAATGCACTCGCAAGGTGGCGGTATCGATCAGATCCAGGGCATTGTGGTCAACGAAGTCTCCCCTGGCGGTCCGGCGGCTAACGCAGGTATTCAGGTCAATGACGTCATTATATCGGTGAATGGCAGTCCGGCGGTATCGGCGCTGGAGACGATGGATCAGGTCGCAGAAATACGTCCTGGCTCTATCATTCCGGTCGAAGTCATGCGCAACGATAAGAAGCTGACGATTCAGGTAACGATTCAGGAATACCCGGCCACCAACTGACAGACATAAAAAAACGGAGCACCTGGCTCCGTTTTTTTTGCCGGGTAGCGCGAACGCTTACCCGGCCTGTAAGGGAAAGTCCGTTTTACTTGTTAACGAACTCTTCACCCAGAGTGATATCTTTCTTCAGCGTGTCCAGCATGCCTGTCATCGCGTTTTGTTCGAACGCGCTCAGCTTGCCAATTGACTGATGTTCTTCGATACCGTTTTTACCCAGCAGCAGTGGCTGAGAGAAGAAGCGTGCGTGTGCGCCGTCACCTTCAACATAAGCACATTCAACAACACCTTTCTCACCCTGCAGGGCGCGAACCAGTGACAGGCCGAAACGTGCAGCCGCCTGGCCCATAGACAGAGTTGCAGAACCGCCACCCGCCTTCGCTTCCACCACTTCGGTGCCCGCGTTCTGGATACGTTTGGTCAGGTCAGCCACTTCCTGCTCGGTGAAGCTTACGCCAGGGATCTGCGACAGCAGAGGCAGAATAGTCACACCAGAGTGACCACCGATAACCGGTACTTCAACGTCGGTTGGCTGCTTGCCTTTCAGCTCAGCCACGAAGGTGTTGGAACGGATGATGTCCAGCGTGGTCACGCCAAACAGTTTGTTCTTGTCGTAAACACCGGCTTTCTTCAGCACTTCTGCCGCGATAGCAACGGTGGTGTTCACTGGGTTAGTAATGATACCGATACAGGCTTTCGGGCAGATTTCAGCGATCTGCTGTACCAGGTTTTTCACGATACCCGCATTGACGTTGAACAGGTCAGAGCGATCCATACCGGGCTTACGTGCCACACCCGCGGAGATCAGCACAACATCAGCACCCTGCAGCGCAGGACGTGCATCTTCACCGGAAAAGCCTTTGATTTTCACAGCTGTCGGGATGTGGCTCAGGTCAACCGCCACACCTGGGGTTACCGGAGCAATATCGTACAGGGAGAGTTCTGAGCCTGAAGGCAGTTGGGTTTTCAGTAGTAGGGCAAGCGCCTGGCCGATACCACCAGCAGCGCCGAGGACTGCGACTTTCATCCTAAACTCCTTATTATGGTTAACTTAAGTATCTGTAACTCCGTTGCGGCGACCATAATTCAGCAGGTAAATAATTACAATTTTCGTAGCTAAAGAATTTGAGGTCACTCGACTTTCTCTATCGTCAGAATGCTATCTGACAACAGACGGCAACGATTTAAGAGGTGGTTACAATACACCCTGCCCCGCCACCAAAACAACATCAATTTGATAACATTTAATTTACTTTTAAGCTTATTTGCGTGGCGTGACCCAGGCATGTTTTCTGATAACGAAATCTGATAAAATCACTCCCTTTCATAACATTATTTCAGCCTGGGTTCAGGCAGATTGTTTGCATAAAAATTCATCCACATGCATAATAATGTTGTTTATACCGTTATATTCCGGGTGACTTATGCGAAGCTCGTCTAAGCAAGAAGAATTAGTAAAGGCGTTTAAAGCGCTACTCAAAGAAGAGAAATTCAGTTCTCAGGGAGAAATTGTTCAGGCGTTGCAGGAACAAGGCTTCGATAATATCAATCAGTCGAAAGTCTCCCGTATGCTGACCAAATTTGGCGCGGTGCGTACGCGTAATGCCAAAATGGAAATGGTCTATTGTCTGCCTGCCGAACTTGGCGTGCCGACAACCTCCAGCCCACTGAAGAATCTGGTTCTGGATATCGACTATAACGATGCCGTTGTCGTGATCCACACCAGCCCGGGTGCCGCACAGCTGATTGCCCGCCTGCTGGACTCCTTAGGTAAAGCAGAAGGTATCCTCGGCACCATCGCCGGTGACGACACCATCTTTACCACTCCGGCAAATAATTTCTCCGTCAAAGATCTCTACGAAGCGATTCTGGTTCTGTTCGAACAGGAACTGTAATCCTCTCTCCCCGTAGCACGGCTGCGGGGATTGTTCTGCTCCCGCTGCGTTTCCCCCTGTTTTCTCCCCTCCCTGCTTTGCCAAATAGTGCTTTTTACCACCCACTAACATTCACGCAGTGAATATCACCTCAATAAATCGCACAAAAAATCAAAAGCCAGTATCCCTCTGATTTAGTTAGACATAGCAAGAAGATGTGACGAAAAAATGACCATCACTATGCATTTTGGTTATAAAAATCACGTTTATTAACTCTTAATAACCATTGAAACAATTAGTCTGGTATTAATTTTTATCGTTATTAGTGTATACTTGATTTTGTGATGAGGGTCACGAAACAAAGACCCCAGTAAAAAATTCGACGAGGTAAAGAATCATGAAAATCAAAACTACTGTAGCGATGCTGAGCGTCCTGTCTGTTCTGTCATTCGGTGCTTTTGCGGCTGACTCCATCAACGCCGATCAGGCGCAATCCCGTCAGGCAATTGGCACAGTGTCTGTTGGTGCGGTCAGTGCGTCTCCGATGGACATGCATGACATGCTGAACAAAAAAGCGGAAGAACAGGGTGCGTCATCCTATCGCATCATTGAAGCGCGTACAGGCGACCACTGGCACGCAACCGCTGAGCTGTACAAATAAGTTTTAGTCATACCCGAAAACATCATTCTCCACTCAACGGCACCTGGCATAAAAATAGCAGTTCAACCCTTCTCGCCGTTGAGTACACCCTGCTCAGGAGTAAAGACTATGAAAACCCAATTAATCATCGCAACCCTCGGCCTGGCATCTGTACTTTCTTTCGGCGCGAGCGCAGCCGTTCACCAGGTCAATGCCGACCAGGCACAGACTCTACAGTCGATGGGGAGTATCTCTGTCACATCCGTAACCGGCTCTCCGATGGATATCCGTCAGGAGCTGGCAGCCAAAGCTGAAAAAGCGGGTGCCAGCAGCTATCGCGTCACCGAACTGAACCAGGGTGACCACTGGCATGCTACAGCGGAACTGTATAAATAAACCCTCGTCGTATCTCATCATACGACTTGCCCCTGACCAGAAGGTCAGGGGCTTTTTTTAACGCTTAAATCAGTGGCGCACGTTAAAACGTAACTGTCCTTCCAGCTCTTCTTCTGCTTCATCAAACAATAAAACCAGCGCGCCAAAACGTCTGCGCAGCTTATCAGGCAGATGGATAAACTCTATCTCCAGCGGTAACGGCAACTGGCTGTCGATGACCACTTCCCACAGCGTATCCAGATTCGTGACGCTTTCCTGTTCAAGGTCAAACACCTGGATAAATTCACGATAGAAGTCTTCCTGACTGTCAATCTCGTCAAAATCAAACGTATAGATTTTCATTACCAGCCACCCAGTCCAGGCGAGCGGCAAATGCCGCCCTGTCTATTATAATCCCCCGATATGCAGGGTTTTGACTTCCAGATACTCTTCCAGCCCCAACACAGACCCCTCACGCCCCAGACCTGACTCTTTTACGCCACCAAAAGGTCCCAGCTCTGTGGATACGGCACATTCGTTGATGCCAATCATCCCGCTTTCGATGGCCTGTGAGACGCGGAACACCCGCGACAGGTTCTGGGTATAGAAGTAAGCCGCCAGGCCATATGGTGTGTTATTGGCGCGCTGGATCACTTCATCTTCTGAGGTGAAACGGAAGCAGGCCGCGACAGGGCCAAACGTCTCTTCCCCTGCCAGCTTCATGCCTTCATGGCAGTCTCCGAGCACGGTTGGCATCCAGAAATTACCGCCAAGTGGGTGTGCCTTGCCGCCTGCCAGTACGGTCGCGCCGTTGGCAATCGCATCTTCAACGTGTTCCCGCACTTTGTTGACCGCCGAAGGTTCAATCAGCGGCCCGACGACGACCCCTTCTTCCAGACCATTTCCGACCTTCAGCGCGTTCACCGCATCAGCAAGCTGATTAACAAACTTGTCGTAAACGGTTTCCTGAATATAGAAGCGGTTAACGCTGACGCAGACCTGCCCGGCATTACGGAATTTGTTGGTAATCGCCCCTTTCACAGCTGCATCAATGTCCGCATCCTCAAAGACGATATAGGGAGCATTTCCTCCCAGCTCCATTGAGACTTTTTTCATTGTCTCTGCGGCGTTTCGCACCAGCGTTTTGCCCACAGAGGTCGACCCGGTAAACGTGATTTTACGCACGTCGTGGCTGGCCATGATCGCATCGCTGATTTCATGCGTGTTTCCCGCTACCGCGTTAAGCACGCCATCCGGCACACCCGCCTGTTTTGCCAGCGCGAGTAATGCAAAGGCGCTGAGCGGAGTGTTGTTTGCCGGTTTGATCACCCCCGTACACCCTGCTGCCAGCGCCGGGCCTAACTTGCGGGTAAGCATTGCCATCGGGAAGTTCCACGGCGTAATCGCCGCCACCACGCCGACAGGTTCGCGGGTTGCCAGAATGCGGGAGCCGGGTTTGACGGGTGGAATAATTTCACCATTCGCGCGTTTGGCCTGCTCGGCAAACCACTGGATAAAGCTGGCAGCATACTCGACTTCACCTTCTGCTTCTTTCAGGGGCTTACCCTGTTCGGTGGTCATTAACCGCCCGAGCCAGCTTTTATTCTCAATAATCAGTTCATACCAGCGATAGAGGATGGTTGAACGCTCTTTCGCGGTTCTGGCGCGCCATGAAGGGAAAGCTTTAGTTGCGGCGGCAATCGCCTCTTCGGTTTCGGTTTTACCGGCTTTCGCCACTTTTGCGATCACTTCACCGGTGGCCGGGTTGAGCACATCAAAGGTCGTGTCCAGCGTTTTCCAGATGCCGTTGACCAGATAGCCGGTCTGAAAAAGGATGTTGTCCTGAAGAGCCAGGGTAGTCATGTGTCCTCCCTTTCTGAATGTAAGAGCCTGCAGAACTAAGTATAGCTACAAAAAAACCGACGCTTTTGGCGTCGGTTTTTTCTTTAATCAGCTATCGGTCAGCGCATTTTCGTAACGGTGCAGCATAAACACCAGCCGCCCTACCGGCTCCGTCACCTGAGGTGGCGCTTCCCAGACCTTCAGTTTCTCCTGGTAGATATCCAGCTCTTCAAGCAGTTGCTTAAAGTAGCGACGGCGTTTGTCATCACTGGATGCGGAGAGCACGTGGTCGGCAGTGCGGCGCAGCTGACGGTGAAAGGCAGACAGATCGTCGTTGATCGGCACGGGGGCATTACGCAAGCGCTGATGTGCGATGATCATCGTTAACGCCAGGCGGAACTTGCCAATATCGTCCGGAAATTTATTCAACAATAAGAACAGTTGCTGATAAAGCGCGGGCAGGTGGTTCTCTTTTCGGCGCGCAGTGTTTGTCGTCAGAGACGATACGGCAGCCGACACGAACTGATTCAACAGCACACGGCCGGTTCGCGCCTGAGAGTTATCCCGCACCAGCAGGATCACCATCATTGCCAGAAAACACCCCACCAGCTGTCCTAGTGCACTGTCAAGGAACTGGCTGAAATGGAACGTCATCGGGTTATCCAGCACAATGATGTTGATGGTGCTTGCCAGCGCCCCCAGCGAGCCAATACGGCGTTTCTGAACCTCAATACCAATGAAGAACGCCAGCACCGCAAGGCTAATACAGAGCAACAACATGCTTTGCTGAGTCGACGGGATAATCACCAGGAAATAGAACGCACCTATCGGCAGCGCAGCGATTGTGCCGTACAGAAAGTCGATAGCAACCATACGCGGGTTGGGCAGACGCATTGCCAGCGACGTGACAACGGCAATCATCACCATAGCCCCACTACCGGACGTCCAGCCCGTCCACAGCCAGAACAACGTGCCGAGCATACAGGCAAGCGTGGTGCGCCAGAAATTGACCATTGCGTGGTGACGCTCGGCCGACTCTGCTTTGATCACCACTTCTCCCTGTAACACTTCCTCTTCAGCGGCACTGATTTTGGCATTGCCGATCACGCCGCGTTTAAGCAACAGATAACGCGTCGCCGCGCCGACCCAGGTGTAAATCGTCACCGGGGTGTCGCGCTCCCCGGTCCAGGCGATCACCCGTCGCATACGCTTGAGCTGTTTATGCACGTCCTGCACCGTCTCTACCGGCTCGGCAAACAGCTCACGGAAAGTATCGGTTATCGCTTCAGGGCGGGTGTTTTGAATCAGATACGTTTCACACGCCTGTGTAATCAGCGTTAAGGCGACGGTATTGATCGCTTTAAGGCGGCGGTTAGCACGCGCCCAGCGAGAGGACTCCATGTTCAGGTTACTGCGCATCCCATCCAGGGCCGTTGTGCGGCGCACCAGCCCACCCCAGGCTTTATCGACCTCAATTTTGTCACCATGCGCAATGCACAGCTGCATCAGTTGGTACTGGGAAACAATTAACGCATCCAGCTCGCGATCCACTTCCTGCTTGATGGAGCGCGGTGAGAAAAGCAGGTCAGCCACGATGGCGCAGACGATACCAATGACAATTTCGCTACAACGCTCCACGGCAAACTGTGGCGCGAGCAGCGGGTTGGCCTGGATGGTAATGATGATAATCAGTGCGGTATAGCCGGAGAGCCCCCAGGCATAGGAGTTTTCCACTTTTACCAGGGAGGAGATCCAGGTGCAGAAGCCCGCCCAGATACAGCACACCATCAGCATCAACAGCGGCGTGCGGATCATCAGAATAATAATGGCGAGTGCCGCAATACAACCGATAAACGTCCCGACGATACGCAACATCCCACGGTAGCGAATCGCGCCGGAGTAGGGTTCTCCCCCCGCCGCAAATGCAGGGCCTGCCGCGACAATCGCTGCCGTCAGCACCGCCCAGCGTGGCGTTTCCAGCTGGAAGTGAAAGCCGACAAACAGCGCCAGCACGATGGCACACGCCAGCTTCACGGCGAAGCGGATGTGCTGGCTGGCGATGGAAAAGATACCCATAACGATTAACCAAACTCACGCAGGCGATGCGCTATTTTACGGAAGATGGAATCCTGGCTGGCATCGCGATCCTTTGCACCAGTAATGACCACAGTTGCCGTAGTACCCGCAGGCCACAGGTTGCCCTGCTGTTCATCCAGATGGATACGCACCGGCACACGCTGTGCCAGACGTACCCATTCCAGATTGGAATCTACCGTCGCCATCCCTTTCTTGTCGTTGGTACTGCTGGCGTTCGTGACACCGGCAGCAACGCTATCCACAGTACCTTTAAATACGCGGTTGCTGCCGAGCGGCGTGATCTCCGCGCGATAGCCCGGACGCACCCCTTCAAGCTTGGTTTCTTCCATATAGGCAAGCACGTAGAAGGAGTTCTGTTTCACCAGCGCCACGGCAGTCGAGCCACGGGTAATAAATTCACCGGTATAGACGTTGAGGTTGGTTATCCAGCCATCCGAAGGTGCGCGAATAACCGTACGCTCCAGATCCAGCCTTGCCAGATCGCGCATCGCTTCGGCTTTCGCTAACTGATGCAGTACGGTTTGCAGCACGTTGTTGGACTGGTCAATCTCTTCGCGGGACATCGCCTGGACACCCAGCTGGTTACGACGACCGGCCTCACGACGTTTTTCAGCGGCCAGCGCCTGGTAATAGGCTACGTCCGCTTCTGATTCTTCCAGCGCTTTCTGATAACGAGGCTGGTCGATAGTGAACAGCACCTGGTCTTTTTTCACCAGCTGGTTGTCGTGTACGTTCACCGCGGTGATAAGCCCGGCCACATCAGGGGCAATCGCCACCACATCGGCGCTGAAACGCGCATCGCGCGTCCACGGTGATTCGGTGTAATAAACCCAGGCGCGAAAGATAGCGATGAACGCGAGGGTAACCAATGCCATTGTGATGGCGGTACGGGAGATTTTTCTTGTTAGCGTTTTCACATCAACCTCAGACAAACAGGCGCGATATCAGGTAAAACAGGCAGCAATACAGCGCGGTATTGAACAATGCAGGATGCCAGACGAAATCGTAGATCCCGGTAGGGACCAGCACCCTGCGCACCAGCCAGAAAATCGCCAGTGATAAAAGAAGCTCAAAGAATATCGGTGGGAACGACAAACCGAACACCACGATAACGGGAAACAGACTCATGTTGACCTTGATAAGAGAGAGTGCAGGCGACAGATTTTTTTAGCGCACGCCACCGCAGAAGAGCAAGAAACGCCGGGCGAGAGTGGCGCAGTCGTTATGTAATTAATAATATATTAACGTAACTGTTATGCTGTTATCTATAATATGTGATCTAAATCACTTTTAAGCCAGAGTGAATAATGGAACGTTTAAAACGCATGTCGGTCTTTGCCAAAGTGGTTGAACTTGGCTCTTTTACCGCCGCAGCACGGCAGCTTCAGATGAGCGTCTCTTCCATCAGCCAGACGGTGTCAAAACTGGAAGATGAGCTTCAGGTCAAGCTGCTCAACCGCAGTACCCGCAGCATTGGGCTGACGGAGGCGGGTAAAATTTACTATCAGGGCTGTCGCCGCATGCTGCATGAAGTGCAGGATGTTCACGAGCAGCTCTACGCCTTTAACAACACGCCTATCGGCACCCTGCGCATTGGTTGTTCTTCAACTATGGCACAAAATGTTCTCGCTGCCATGACCGCAGAAATGCTTAAAGAGTATCCGGGGTTAACCGTCAATCTGGTGACGGGCATTCCGGCCCCGGATCTGATTGCCGATGGTCTGGATGTGGTGATCCGCGTAGGCGCATTGCAGGACTCCAGCCTCTTCTCTCGTCGGCTGGGCAGTATGCCAATGGTGGTTTGCGCCTCGAAAAGCTATCTGGCGCAGTACGGCATACCAGAAAAACCCGCCGACCTCAGTAACCACTCCTGGCTGGGATACAGCGTGCGTCCGGATAATGAATTTGAGCTGATTGCTCCGGAAGGACTTTCTACCAGACTGCTCCCTGAAGGCCGGTTCGTGACCAACGATCCAATGACCCTCTCCCGCTGGCTGGTTGCCGGTGCCGGGATCGCCTACGTACCGTTGATGTGGGTGATCAACGAGATCAACAGCGGTGAGCTGGAGATCCTGTTCCCGCGCTATCAGTCCGATCCGCGCCCGGTCTACGCTCTGTATACAGAGAAAGACAAGCTGCCGCTCAAAGTACAGGTCTGCATCAACTATCTGACTGAGTATTTTGTGAAAGTGGCGGAACTGTTCCAGGAAATGCGGGGGAGAAGGAAGGAGTAATTCAACAGCGCCTGAACGAATATCTGGCATGAATATTCTCTGAATGACTATAGCAGTCATTCAGGAATTCCCCTTCCCGACTATCAGGAATAGTTAATTGACACTTTTGCTACCCGTCATTTATCTTGTAGTCGTCTGAAATTCAGACTGTTATATTTTTGTTATACATATAAACAATAAAAATATATTTCTCAGGATCACTTTAAACAAGGAATAACAATGAATCTATTTGAAATGACACCGCCTTCACGGAGGCGCTACGGACTCGCCGCATTCATTGGCCTGATTGCAGGGATTGTCTCCGCATTTGTAAAATGGGGGGCTGAAGTCCCGCTTCCACCACGTAGTCCCATCGATTTATTCACCGGTGCATGCGGGCCAGAACAACTAATAAGAGCAGCAGGTCAGATCGATTGCTCACGCAATTTTTTAAACCCTCCGTATGTATTTCTGCGCGACTGGCTGGGGATTATTGATCCTAACGCGGCCGTTTATACATTTGCCGGACATATATTTAACTGGGTTGGCGTGACGCATATTATTTTCTCAATCGTCTTTGCCGTAGGTTATTGCATAGTTGCAGAAGTCTTCCCGAAAATAAAACTCTGGCAAGGCTTGCTGGCCGGTGCATTAGCTCAGCTGTTTGTCCACATGATCTCATTCCCGCTGATGGGGCTTACCCCACCGCTCTTTGATCTTCCGTGGTACGAACACGTTTCAGAAATCGTAGGCCATCTGGTCTGGTTCTGGTCAATTGAAATTATTCGTCGTGATCTGCGCAACCGCATCACTCACGAGCCGGATCCTGAAATCCCGTTAGAGCATTTACGTTAAAAAAAAGGCGCTACTTTTTGAGTAGCGCCTTTTTTTCATACTGCTTCCGATCAGGCGGTACCGCCCACCGTCAGATTATCCACTTTCAGCGTTGGCTGACCGACGCCCACTGGCAGGCTCTGGCCCTCTTTACCGCAGACGCCCACACCGTTATCCAGCTTCAGGTCGTTACCGACCATAGAGATTTGCTGCATGGCTTCAATACCGGAGCCAATCAGGGTTGCGCCTTTTACCGCTTTGGTCACTTTACCCTTCTCAATCAGATAGGCCTCTGAAGTGGAGAAGACAAACTTACCGGAGGTGATATCCACCTGACCGCCGCCAAAGTTTGGCGCGAAGATACCGTAATCCACGGACTCGATAATCTCCTGCGGCGTGGATTTGCCCGGCAGCATGTAGGTGTTGGTCATACGCGGCATCGGCAGGTGCGCGTAAGATTCGCGACGACCGTTGCCCGTTGGCGCAACGCCCATCAGGCGTGCGTTGAGTTTGTCCTGCATGTAGCCTTTCAGCACACCGTTTTCGATCAGCACGTTGTACTGGCCAGGTGTACCTTCATCATCAATTGCCACAGAGCCACGACGGTCACGCATCGTACCGTCATCCACGATGGTACAGAGTTCAGAAGAGACAAGCTGACCCATCTGCCCGCTGAATACAGAAGTGCCGCGACGGTTAAAATCACCTTCCAGGCCATGCCCCACCGCTTCGTGCAGCAGCACCCCCGGCCAGCCCGCGCCCAGAACCACCGGCAATGTGCCCGCCGGAGCAGCGACCGCAGAGAGATTGACCAGCGCCATACGCACGGCCTCTTTCGCCCACGCGTCCGCGCGCACTTCACCGTCGACATCGCCCAGGAACCAGTCATAACCAAAACGACCGCCGCCGCCGCTTGAGCCGCGCTCACGCTTGCCGTCATCTTCCACCTGTACACTGATGGAAAGACGTACCAGCGGGCGCACATCTGCTGCCAGCGTACCGTCGGTTGCGGCTACCAGAATCAGTTCATATACACCGCTCAGGCTGGCAGACACTTCCTGCACGCGTTTATCCGTAGCGCGCGCGACGTTGTCCACGCGACGCAGGATATCCAGCTTCTCCTCGCGGCTCATGCTCTGCAGCGGGTCGATGCTGGTATAGAGTGCAGAGTGCTGCACTTCACCCAGCGTTTTCACGCGACCATCGCCGGTTTCACGCACGATGGTACGCGCGGCATGCGCACTCTGCTCCAGTGCGTTCAGGCTAATCTGGTCGGCATAGGCAAAACCCGTTTTCTCGCCGCTGACGGCGCGCACGCCGACGCCCTGATCGATGTTATAAGAACCATCTTTGATGATGCTGTCTTCTAAAACCCAGGATTCGTGATAGCTCGACTGGAAATAGAGATCGCCGTAGTCGAGACGGCGTTCGGTCAGTTGACCGAGAATGGAGAACAGGTTCTGATGGCTCAGGCCGTTCGCTGCGAGCAAATGTTCACTTACCAGGTTCAGACTCATCGTATTGCTACTCGTTCGTTGCCGCCCGGGGCGGTATAAAGATCATATTTATTGAGAGTGAGGCAATTACCTGCCCACGTCAAATCATTGCTGTGCATCTTTGCGCGGCTGGCGCAGCACTTCATTAATCTGCGGTTTATCCACTGGCCCCGTAATGCGGTAGCGCAGAATAGACACTTTGCTCCACAGCGGCCCCAGCACCTTGCTGGCGGCGAACACTGCCGCCCCGATTATCGGGTTCACCACAAAGGCCGTCGCAACACCCACGGTGGCGGAAATTTCCGGTGCCACCACAGCTTCCATATCCAGCTCGCGACGCACGAGATCCACCGATCCTTTCATCGCGATATCCGCTTCCAGGCCATCCACCAGGGTGTCGTCTGTGTGCAGCACGCCGTCCTTGATCCACGCCGTACTGCGGATGGAGTCATAATAAAAGCCTTCGCTGAAGGTATCGCTAAAGTCAAAACGCAGCTTACGCAACAACGCATCAAAGCTCAGCAGACGCAGGATCTGTCCGGCATGACCGGTACTTACGTCAGCAATTTCGCCCTTACCGATGTGGGTTTTCAGGATACCGTTAAGCGAAGCTTCATCAGGCTTCCACGGTGCCGCACGCCAGTGCAGGTCGTAATCCATATCGAAGGACGAACCACGAAGCGGGGTACTGACACCAAAGAAACCCGTCGCCGCATCCAGCTTGTTGCCCTTAATGTTACCTTTCAGTGAGGTACGCTGTTCGCCCGGAGTATTCACCCATTCGCCCTCGGCCGTCAGACGGCCAAAGCCGGTATCCACCAGCCCGCCGGAGAGGCTCATGGTATTGCCCCGGACGGCAAAATCCCCGTCGATACGGCCATACTTTTGTCCCCATAGCCAGCACTCGGCACAGCGCAATTGCACATCGGGCCAGCCGCTGAAATCCACGCGGGACGTGTTACTCAGAGGCGACGTATTTGCCAGTGGGTCTTTACCGTTCTCAGTAGCCGGGTTGTAGTAGAGATAGCGGATCGCCGCCTGCCACGGCGCGTTCTTACGCATCGCCAGCGTGGCGTTAATTTCCCTGCCTTGTGCCTCCACTTTCGAGCCGTTATCCGTCGGCCTGGAGACAATGCTCAGGTTATTCCACTGCTGCCCACCCAGCGTCAGTGAAGGGGTGCGTATAGTGATGGCCTGGGGGAACTGGGCGGAATCACCCACGTTTTGCCCAACCCCTTGCTGGAACAGTGCCAGCCATTGTGCGCCATCCATCGGCGGGAGATTCAGCTCAACACCCGCCTGTTCTGGCAATGGCGGTGTGCTTCGGCTGTCCGTCGTCCAGATGGCTCTGTCGAGCGTGAGTTTCCGGTTAAGTAGCCAGCGGCTGTTGAAGTGGTTTGCCCCCCCCGCGCTGCCGGTCAGTTCGAAGCTGTTCAGGTTGCCATCAACGTTAAGCTTCACCGGTAACGACTGTCCGGCTTTTTTATCCAGCGGTACAGGTAACTGGCTACTCAGGTTTTTCAGATCGCCCGTGATGTCGACTTTATAATGCGCACCGGCGTGATAAGGCAGATCAATCGCCACTTTGCCATTCCAGGAAGCCGCACCATCAAGCGATTCACCTATCGCTTGTGGCAGTACATCCATACGCGACGGCTGCCAGTGAGCATCCATGTTGATGGCCACCTGATAGGCTTTTTCACCCTCAGTGGTCGAAAAATCAATATTGATCGGCTGGTTAAACCAGGTGGCTTTAAGCGGCTCACTTTTCAGGTTACCGTTCACAAAGCTGAACTGTCCGCTAAGGTTTTTCAGGGTACTTTCAAGCGGTTTGATATACAGGCTGTTGTTATTGAGACGGACGTCGCCTTTCGCCGTGGTCATCTTGCCATCCAGCGGGATATCGAGATGTAAGCGAGCATTCACATCGCCATCAAGCTGCAGCTGTTGAAGCGTGGCACCCAGCGACTCTTTAAGCGGAGTCTCCTCAAAGTAAGGGCCAACCGCTTTGCCCGGGCCGTTGATATCGGCATCAATGAGCAGTTTCTCTTTTGAGTAATCCGGGATATTTGCCGTCAGATTGCTGGCCGTCACACCGCCCAGCGCAACGTTGTCCGACTTCATCCACAACCCGTCATTGAGAAAGTTGAGTTCAATATCGAGGTTTTTAAGCGCAGGCCAGTCCGGCTGGAAGGCAAAGGTCGCCTTGTGCAAAGGCACCAGCACCTGGAACTGACCTTCGTTATGTTTGTACGGGAACAGATGCGGGTTGCCGCCGTAGACCAGCGTGGCGTTATCCGCCTGTCCCCCCTGGATCGCGCCACTCAGGTAATCCACCAGCGCTTTACCCATCAGGTTTTCCGGGAAGTAACGCCAGGCCTGTGAACCGTCGTACGTACTGATCCCCGCCAGAATACCCAGCCACGGCTCTTCACCTGTTGGCTGAAGATAGCGGAAATCACCACGTGCGTGTACGCCTTTGGCTTTCACATCAATATGGCGGCCATCCAGCTGAAAACCTTTATCATTATTCTGCCAGTTGAGAATAGCGCTACCTTTTTCAATTTCCAGCGGGGCGCGGAAAACCGTTTCGTAAGGCATTTTGGCGTCATGCATATCGGCCGTCAGCCTGCCGTTCTCAACGCTCCCTTCCAGCTTGCCGCTAAAGTGCTCTGCTCCCGGCAGTAATTTCCACTGCTTCCAGGCCAGATCTTTCCACGTGGACTGAAAACGGGTTTTCTCCGTTGCCTGTAACGGGATATCCAGCGCCAGGGTGTCTATTTTCCCGCTCGGCTGTGTCGCCAGCCAGATAGCCCCCAGATCCGGAGAGAGCTTTGTTGCCATTGAGCGAAGCCCTTCTACCGCCGCCAGATCCAGGTTGCTGGCACGGATGCGCAGCTCATCGCTGCGTTTACTGTTCGCGCCGCCAACATCCTGTTCCGGCATCCAGGCCAGCGTCAGCGCACCGCGCGGCCAGGGCTTGCTGTCCATCGTGATACGCGTGTCCGGGATAGCAAACTGCCAGCCCCCTTTCTCCTGCGTGACGTGTGCGGTGAGGTTATCTACGGAAAGCCGATGCTGTTGGTTTTCACCTTTCCAGCTCGCCCCTCCCTGCTTTAGCCAGATATCACCACTGGCGAACCCCCCTTTCGTCAGGGTCATCCAGCCTTCAAGGCTAAAGCGAGCCGTTTCCAGCTGCATGTTTTGCTGTAACCAGTCTCCCAGCCACGGCTTTACATCTACGTCGTCGGCCTGCAGCCACACCTTGCCGTTGTTCAGCAAACCGTTGTCGTCACGCAGATCCATACGCACCTGCATGACACCATGTTGACCATTCAGACTGGAGAGATTGAGCTGCCCTTCAGCACGGTGGCGATCTTTGCCGTTGAGCCAGGTCAGCTGTGGGATCGTCAGCTCAGCACGCTGGCCCGAAAGGGTAATAAAGCTCACTTCGCTGTCGCGCAGATCGAAATGATCGAACTGACGCAGGAAGAGATCGCTGATGTGGTTGGTTTCAAGGCCCTGATCGCTGTCGCCACTGCTCAGCGGCGTATTGGTCAGTAACTGGAGTTGATAAAAGGTGAGATCGCGAAACTGCCAGCGCAGATGCAGCAAACTTTGCCAGACATCCAGCGCCAGGGTCACGCGTTTGATTTTCAGGTAGCCACCGTCTTTCAGGCTGGCATTGATATCCCGGACATCAAGCGTCGGGCCAAAGTTCTGCCAGTTAGCACTGACCTGGCTCACGTCCACCGGTATACCAGTGGACGATTCGATTTTCGCCAGCACCTGCGGACGCCAGCTGTTCAGATGCGGCAAAACGAGGCGCAGCCCGCTCACGAGCAACGCGACAATCACGACAAGCGTTGCCCCTGTAAGCAGTAAAATCCCCGGCAATCGCCTCACGCATCTCTCCTTGTCAGCCTTTGATCTCGCAGCGCACTGCGTTTTACATCATCACCACGTCAAACTGTTCCTGGTTATAGAGTGGCTCGATTTGCACTTTTACCTGCTTGCCGACAAAGATTTCCACTTCCGCCAGCGCGTGTGACTCTTCGCCTTTCAGCGCCTCGGCCACCGCAGGGGAAGCATAGACCAGAAAACGGTCTGAGTCGTAGGCGTGATGAACGCGGACGATTTCACGCATGATTTCGTAACAAACGGTCTCCACCGTCTTTACCGTGCCACGGCCGTGACAGGTCGGGCATTCATTACACAGCACATGCTCCACACTTTCGCGGGTGCGCTTACGCGTCATTTCCACCAGACCCAGCTGCGAGAAGCCATTGATACTGGTTTTTACGCGATCTTTACTCAGCGCTTGCTCCAGCGAATGCAGCACACGTCGACGGTGGTCTTCATTATTCATATCGATAAAGTCGATGATGATAATGCCGCCCAGATTACGCAAACGAAGCTGGCGCGCAATGGCCTGCGTCGCTTCAATATTGGTATTGAAAATGGTGTCATCCAGGTTGCGATGGCCAACAAATGCCCCGGTGTTGATATCCACGGTGGTCATCGCCTCGGTCTGATCGATAATCAGATAACCGCCAGACTTCAGCTCAACCTTGCGCTCCAGCGCACGCTGGATCTCATTTTCGACATCATAGAGATCGAAAATCGGCTGACGGCCAGAGTAATGCTCCAGCAGGCCTGGCATTTCCGGAATGTACTCTGCGGTGAATTCCAGCAGCGCTTCATACGTCAGGCGGGAGTCCACGCGAATTCTGTCGAGCTGTGCATCGGCAAAATCACGCAGGACGCGCTGAGCAAGCGCCAGCTCACCGTACAGCTGATAGCGGGTCTGGTTGCGTTTTTTACGCTCCATCACTTTCGTCCAGACGCGCTTCAGATAGGCGGCATCGGACGCAAGGTCTTCTTCGCTGATCCCTTCCGCTGCAGTGCGGATGATGAACCCGCCCTGTTCATCGCAGTAAGCGCTGACCACTTTCTTCAGGCGCTCGCGCTCGCTTTCACTCTCAATACGCTGGGAAACACCCACGTGCGATGCGCCAGGCATAAAGACCAGATAACGGGAAGGTAACGTGATGTCAGTAGTCAGACGGGCACCTTTGGTACCGAGGGGATCTTTCACCACCTGCACCATCAGATCCTGGCCCTGACGTACCAGCTCGGAGATGTCGCGCACGGCGAACTGCTTTTGCTCTTCGCCAGCCACGCACTCGGTGTGCGGCATGATGTCGGAGGCATGTAAAAATGCCGCCTTATCCAGTCCAATATCTACAAAAGCCGCCTGCATCCCCGGCAGTACACGACTGACACGACCTTTGTAGATATTGCCTACTATTCCGCGCCGCGCTTCACGCTCAATATGAATTTCCTGAAGAATGCCACCATCAATGTAGGCCACACGGGTTTCCGATGGCGTTACGTTTACCAACAATTCAGCCGTCATAATCATCCCTTCCCTCACGCAGTGAGTTAAAATTGCTCAGCAACTCATACGTTTCCACCAGCGGTAAGCCGACTACGGCGTGATAGCTGCCATTAATCTTCCTGACAAAACAGCCACCCAGCCCTTGAATACCGTATGCACCTGCTTTATCCATAGGTTCACCGCTGGCAATATAAGCGGCGATCTCGTCGTCGGTAAGCACTCTGAACGTGACGTCCGTCACCACCAGGCAATCCAGCACGTTCTGGCTGTCCGCCAGCGCCACGGCCGTCATCACCTGATGCGTTTGCCCGGACATTTTGCGTAGCATGCGCGCCGCATGCTCTGCATCGTGCGGTTTCTCAAGCACCTCACCGTTAAGGATAACGATGGTATCTGCCCCCAGGACCGGTAAGTCACGCGGTGTTTGTGCTACACCGGCCTGCGCTTTCTCTCGTGCCAGACGAGAAACGTACTGCTGAGCACTTTCGCCCTCAGCACGTTTTTCTTCGATGCCAGTCACGATGCGCTCAAAGGAAACCCCCAGTTGAGTGAGCAGTTCCTGGCGGCGCGGAGAACCAGAGGCAAGATATATAGACGTCATAGCAACCTTTTACTGCACAGCAAACTGCTGGCGAATTTTACGCATCAGCAAAAACAGCCACGGCCAGAGCACACCGTTTACTACACTACTCCAGAACACTTCCGGTCGGAAAGAGACGTTTATCACTAAAAACTCTGCCCAGAAAACAACGATATCCGCAGCAAGCGATAACAACATCACCACCAGAGCCTGTTGCCAGAGCGCGAGGTTACGAAAGAGCTGGAATTTGAGTGCGACGAGATACGCAATAATGCTCATGGATAAGGCACGTACGCCCAGCGTCGAGCCACTAATGAGATCCAGTATGGCACCCATCACAAAACCCGTGCCGACATTTACCCGGTGCGGCAGGGCAAGGATCCAGTAGAGCAAAATGAGCAAAACCCAGTTTGGCCGGAAAACGAGAATGTTGTCCGGCCAGGGCATGATTTGCAGTAACAGCGCAATGAGAAACGAGAGCCAGATAACCCAGCGTCCCTGGCTACGATAACTTGCCACTACTGCCCTCCCACAGGGAGTTGCGGTGGTGGCGGCGCATCCAGAGGCGGCTGCGTTAACCCCGTCGCAGGTGCAGGTACTGGTGCTGGAGGCCCCATTGAGTCTACCGGAGGGAGAACCTGTGGCATCATCTGCATCAGGCGCTCATTCGCTACACGATGCACATCTTCCGGCGTCATTGGGTTAGTCCCGTTACGATCGGCACCCCACAGCAGCAGCAGGTAGCGCAGACGCTGTAAACCCGCCGTTGGACGCGCCTGAATCACGGTGTAAGCACGCTGTGTATCAAGCTTCACGGAAGAGACAACCGCAACCGGATACCCTTCAGGGAAACGACCACCCAGACCGGAGGTCACCAGTACGTCACCCACACGGATATCCGTGTTGGCAGGCAGGTGTTCCAGCTGCAGATCGTCCGTACAGCCGTTACCGGCCGCAATGACGCGGATGTCGTTGCGCAGCACCTGAATCGGTAACGCATGCGTGGCATCACAAATCAGCAGAACGCGGCTGGTTAGTTTGGCAACAGCAACCACCTGGCCCACAACGCCTTTATCACTGATAACAGGCTGACCTTCATACACACCGTTGGCGCTACCCTTGTCGATCACCACCTGATCGCTGTAAGGATCGTTGACGGTGGAGATCACCTGCGTAACCATTTTCTGCTCATCCTGACGCAGCGGTGAGCCAAGCAGTTCACGCAGACGCGCGTTTTCCTGCTTGTATTGCCCCAGCATCAGCAGCTCGCTGTTTTTCAGCAGCAGTTCCTGGCGTAATGCCCGGTTTTCGAGTTCGAGTTGGTCACGCGAAGACAGCGTTTGAGAAACGGAGTCGAGTAATTCACGGGGACCATTTGATACAAAGTAGAAAGGACTGACGGCGGTATCCATGTACGTTCTGATCTGGCTGAACGTACCGAGGCGGCTATCGGCAATAATGACCCCAAGCGCAACCAGAACCGCCAGGATGAGGCGAAACTGTAGCGATGGGCCACGGCTAAAAATTGGCTTCATAGGCTATGCGTATTCTCGCGTCAGAGAGAAAGGGTAGCGATGCGCTACCCTTTCACAATGACTACTCTTCGCTGAACAAGTCGCCGCCGTGCATGTCGATCATTTCCAGCGCCTTGCCACCACCGCGGGCGACGCAAGTCAGTGGATCTTCTGCAACTACGACAGGAATACCTGTCTCTTCCATTAACAGGCGGTCGAGGTTACGCAGCAGCGCACCACCACCGGTCAGCACCATACCGCGCTCGGAGATATCGGACGCCAGTTCTGGTGGGCACTGTTCCAGGGCAACCATCACCGCGCTCACGATACCGGTCAGCGGCTCTTGCAGCGCTTCCAGGATTTCGTTGGAGTTCAGAGTGAAGCCGCGTGGAACACCTTCAGCCAGGTTACGGCCACGAACTTCGATTTCACGAACTTCATCGCCAGGATAAGCAGAACCGATTTCATGCTTGATACGCTCTGCGGTGGCTTCACCGATCAGAGAGCCGTAGTTACGGCGAACATAATTAATAATGGCTTCGTCGAAACGGTCACCACCGATACGCACGGAAGAGGAGTAAACCACACCGTTCAGGGAGATAACGGCCACTTCAGTGGTACCACCACCGATATCAACCACCATAGAACCGGTCGCTTCAGAGACGGGCAGACCCGCACCAATGGCTGCAGCCATTGGCTCTTCAATCAGGAACACTTCACGCGCACCCGCACCCTGAGCGGATTCACGGATTGCGCGACGTTCTACCTGTGTTGCGCCAACCGGCACACACACCAGAACACGCGGGCTTGGACGCATGAAGCTGTTGCTGTGAACCTGCTTGATGAAGTGCTGAAGCATTTTTTCAGTCACGAAGAAGTCAGCGATAACGCCGTCTTTCATTGGGCGGATTGCGGCGATGTTGCCTGGGGTACGGCCCAGCATCTGCTTCGCGTCATGACCCACTGCGGCCACGCTTTTTGGCGAGCCTGCACGATCCTGACGAATGGCCACAACGGAAGGCTCATTCAATACGATGCCTTGTCCTTTTACATAGATAAGGGTATTCGCGGTACCCAGGTCAATGGACAGGTCATTGGAAAACATGCCACGAAATTTTTTCAACATACTAAGGGATAATCCTGAAAGCTGGGGCGGAAAACAAAATCCGCTTACTTTACCAACCACACGCAGCAGCGACAAGGCGCAAAAATCATCTGCTACGGTGAAAATTAGTGCAGTACGTTTCCTTTGTTACAAATTAATCCCCTGAGTCCCTCAGGGCTGAGTAAACAGTGCGTCCCTCACTTTCATTTGTAACTCTTTAAGGTCGTTCACTGGCTTTTTGCTCGTCATACTCAAAGCTACAGGCGCGATATTCTACGTGAAAACAAATTAAACGGCAGGTCAAACAGAGTATCTTTGCAAATATTTTTTCACATTGGTGTCAAGCGGCTGAGAGGTAGCAAAAAAATCCCCCTGACCTCCCGTCACACCGCGCTCTGTCAACATCTGCCATTCGCTTCTCGAACGCACACCCGTGGCAAATACCTGCGTTTGCGTTCCTTTGCACGCTTCCACCAGGCTCTGCACCAGCAGCTGGTTTTCTGTACGCTTTTCGATATTCCTTACCAGCCCTGGATGCAGTTTCAATAATTCAACATCCAGCTCCTTGATCCAGTTGGTGCTGACCAGCGTCAGACCCGCCTGCGTGACTGCCACACGCGCACCGAGTGCATTGATCAAACGTACCACCGGGCGTAACCGGCTGATGTGTTGACCTACATCTGCCTCTGCAAGTTCAAAAATAATGTGTTTGCGTTGCGATTTTTCGCATTGCATTAATGTATCGCGCAACCAGCGTTGAAAACGCGGGCGAATTAACGACTCCACGGTAACCTGTAGCGCAAGGGTCTCTTCAGGCCAGAATGACAAAAACGGAATCAGCCGGGTAATTTGCTGGCGGTCATATTCTTCGGAAAGACCAAATTGCAGCACTATGGGCAGGTATTCCGCAGAGATAACCTCTTCCGTACCGTCAAATATACGACACAGTAATTCGCGGTGATGGACATTGCCGTTTTTCATGACCGCCGGTTTTTGGTAGATACGTGGCCCACCGCGACTCAGCATTTGCTCAATCAGCGTTCGCCAGCGCACATTACCGCGCCCTTTTTCCGGTAGCGAGTCGTCATAAACCGCCCAGCCATTCGCCCCCTGCAACACGGCGTTGCGGGTTGCCGCTTCTGCATGTTCCATCACCTGTTCTGTCGACTGCCCCCCGCGCCAGGCACAAATCCCTATATGCACCATGTCGTCTCTGTCGAGCATTTTGCTCTGTGGCAGCGCATCCACGGCCTTCAGCAGTTGGCTGGCAATGCTTTCCGACTCCTTCAGCGTGCGGTGAGGTAACAGTACGGCAAAGTCGCTGCGGTGATAACGAGCCAGCAGCGACCCAGGGTAGCGCATAATAAAAGTGGAGAGCAGGTTGATAAGCGTAAAGAGATTTTCTTCCGCCACATTCCTTCCCCAGGTATCGCGAAGCAGATCGAAATCGGGCAGACGGATCATCATGACCACCCCGTGTGTCCCCACTTTTTCCGGATCGTCCAGCAATGTAGCCAGCTGGTTATCAAAGAACAGGCGGTTGTTCAGACCCGTTTTATTATCCTGCGCAGCATAGGATCGGATCAGCGTATCCATCCGGCTACGCTGATCGCTGGCAAACTGGATTTCGGAAAGCAGTACATCCAGCGCACTGCTGGTGTGTGACGGCCATTCATAGACCGAGCCGCGCACCTGCGGGCCGCGTTCACCGTTCAGTATCCGCACTGAACGGGTCTCCAGTAACTCCTGGCCGGAGAGCTGACGACGCAGCCAGCGAACCGCGAGGAAAATCAGCAGCACAATAAAGGCCACAGAGAGCGTCAGCGGTGCGGTGGTCATTAATGAATGGAAGTAATTAGCCATCGGGTCCAGATAGACCATACGGATAGCCATGCCAGGATGTTTAAGCGAATGTACCGTTACTTCCCGATACTGACTTACGGTACCGGCTGGACGATAGCTTCCCTGTCGGGCATGGCTGAAAACCGTCAGCTTTCCCTGTGTGATGTCGACCTGGACAATATCAACAGGCACCATCAACTCATCCAGCTCAAGCGACAGCGCCGGGAATGAGGTGGTGATCAGGCGAGTATCAATAACCGATGCAACCGACTGAACCCGATCAACCAGCTTGTCCTGAATTGCGTTATAAAAGCTCAGGGAGCAGCCAATCAGGGTGACAAAAATGGTAAGCCCCGTTAGCAGCGTGATAAAAGCTGAGAATTTCGTCGTTAATCGCATCCTTGAGATTACTCCGTGGGTTGATGTGGTAGCGAGTAAGTACTAACTTGCATTTCAGATGCGACATACTATCAAACCAAATGTATCTGGCAATTTATTGCGTTACATCGGCATTGCATTTCAATGAGCGAGTATAGTCTCAGAAATTATTTTCCTGTCACCATAGTAACGAGGATCCTGTATGCAGGCTTTGATCTTAGAACAACAGGACGGCAAAACCCTTGCCTCGGTGCAAACCGTTGAGGAGAGCCGCCTGCCGGAAGGTGAAGTAACCGTCGACATCGACTGGTCCAGTCTGAACTATAAAGATGCCCTGGCCATCACAGGCAAAGGTAAAATCATCCGCAATTTCCCGATGGTGCCAGGCATCGATTTTGCGGGCCGCGTGCATACAAGCGAAGATCCCCGCTTCCATGCAGGGCAACAGGTGCTGCTCACCGGTTGGGGCGTAGGCGAGAATCACTGGGGTGGTCTGGCAACGCAGGCGCGTGTTAAGGGCGACTGGCTGGTGCCGATGCCGAAAGGTCTGGATGGCCGCAAAGCGATGATCATCGGCACTGCAGGCTTTACCGCCATGTTGTGCGTGATGGCGCTGGAAGATGCCGGTATCCGTCCTGAGTCCGGTGAGATTGTGGTGACCGGTGCCAGCGGGGGTGTCGGCAGCACTGCGGTAGCGCTGCTGCATAAACTTGGGTATCAGGTTGCTGCGGTATCTGGCCGCGAAAGCACGCATGACTATCTGCGTCAGCTCGGCGCAAGCCGCATCCTCGGCCGCGAAGAGTTTGCCGAAACCCGTCCGCTGGAGAAACAGATCTGGGCAGGTGCGGTAGATACCGTTGGCGATAAAGTCCTTGCGAAGGTGCTGGCGCAGATGAACTATGGCGGTTGCGTAGCGGCCTGCGGTCTGGCGGGAGGATTTGCCCTGCCAACGACAGTGATGCCATTTATTCTGCGTAATGTGCGTCTGCAGGGGGTGGACTCCGTCATGACGCCAGCGGTGCGCCGTGCAGAGGCCTGGGAGCGTCTGGTGCATGACCTGCCGGAATCGTTCTATGCCCAAAGTGCAACCGAAATCACCCTCAGCCAGGCTCCTGAGTATGCCAGTAAGATTATGGACAACCAGTTCCACGGTCGCGCGCTGGTGAAAATTGTCTAATCTTCAAATTTTCGTGACATATTCGCGATAAGCCCTCTCCTCCGTCATGCTTAGAAAAACGCATGACGGAGGATGCCATGAAAAACCGAAAACTGACGGAAGCCGACGTAACGGCGGAATCTGTCTTTATGTTACAGCGCCGCCAGATCCTGAAAATGCTTGGCATTAGCGCCACCGCCCTGACGCTTACCCCTGCAGCGCATGCCGACCTTCTCGACTGGTTTAAAGGCAACGATCGTCCGAAAGCCCCTTCCGGCGCGCCGCTCACCTTTACGAAACCCGCCCAGTGGCAAAACACACTCACGCTGACGCCGGAAGACAAAGTCACCGGCTATAACAACTTCTACGAATTTGGCCTTGATAAGGCCGATCCTGCCGCCAACGCGGGGGGAATGAAAACCGATCCGTGGACGCTGAAAATTGATGGCGAAGTGGCAAAACCGCTGACGCTGGATCATCACGATCTCACCACCCGTTTTCCACTGGAAGAGCGTATTTACCGCATGCGCTGCGTGGAGGCATGGTCAATGGTCGTGCCCTGGGTAGGTTTCCCGCTGCATAAACTGCTGGTGCTGGTTGAACCCACCAGCAACGCGAAATATGTTTCCTTCCAGACGCGCTATGCCCCGGACGAGATGCCGGGACAAAAGGACAGGTTTATCGGGGGCGGGCTTGAGTATCCTTACGTAGAGGGATTACGTCTCGACGAAGCAATGCATCCCCTTACGCTGCTAACCGTGGGTGTTTACGGTAAAGCGCTCCCGCCGCAAAACGGCGCACCCATCCGCTTAACCGTGCCGTGGAAATATGGCTTTAAAGGGATCAAATCCATCGTCAGCATTAAGCTGACCCGCGAACGTCCACCGACCACCTGGAACCTGGCCGCGCCAGACGAATACGGCTTTTTCGCCAACGTCAACCCGCATGTGGATCACCCACGCTGGTCGCAGGCCACCGAGCGTTTTATCGGCTCGGGCGGCGCGCTGGATGTGACGCGTCAGCCCACGCTGCTGTTTAACGGCTATGCGGATGAAGTGGCCTCCCTCTATCGTGGACTGAATTTACGGGAGAACTTCTAAGTGCGTTTAACCGCAAAGCAGATAACCTGGCTGAAAGTCATCTTACATTTAGCAGGATTGCTTCCTTTTATCTGGCTATTCTGGGCCACCAGCCACGGCCTCTTTAGCGCTGACCCGGCAAAAGATATTCAGCACTTCACCGGTAGGATGGCTCTGAAATTTTTACTGGCAACCTTGCTGGTATCACCGCTAGCGCGCTACGCTAAGCAGCCATTATTGATACGAACCCGTCGGCTTTTGGGGCTATGGTGCTTTGCCTGGGCCACGCTGCATCTGACCAGTTACGCGCTGCTGGAGTTAGGGATTAACAACCTGGCACTGCTGGGTCGCGAACTGGTGACGCGTCCTTATCTGACGTTAGGTATCGTCAGCTGGCTGGTTTTACTGGCATTAGCGCTGACATCAACGCAGTTTGCGCAGCGAAAACTGGGCAGGCGCTGGCAACTGCTGCACAACTTCGTCTATCTTGTCGCGATCCTCGCCCCCATCCATTACCTGTGGTCGGTGAAGATCCTCTCCCCGCAGCCGATCCTCTATGCGCTGCTGGCTCTGGCGCTTTTAGCGTGGCGTTATAAGAAGTTCCGCCAGTGGTTGCGATAGTTCGCGAAACTGTGCGTTTTCCCGCAGATTGCTTATCAACCGCGAATCTTTTTCGGATAGCGGTTGATAATCTTCCCTGATAAGACCAGTATTTAGCTGCCAAATGCTACGAAATCGTTATAATGTGCGACTTCGGTTTTCCGAACGGGGGTTTTAGGCCTCTGAAAAGATGACAATCGTGCTTTGAAGGTATATTTTGTTTTTTACCGGAAAATCACAGGAGATAGCGGCATAATGGCTGATAAATTCCAGATCTTAGTTTTGAACGGACCGAACCTGAACATGCTCGGTACCCGTGAGCCAGAGAAGTATGGCACGCTGACATTGAGTGAAATTGTTAACCGTCTTGGCACGGAAGCAGCCTCACTGAATGTAGATTTGGACCATTTTCAGTCAAACGCGGAGTACGCACTCATCGACCGTATTCATCAGGCTAAAGACAACGTGGACTATATCCTGATCAATCCGGCCGCGTTTACGCACACCAGTGTTGCTATTCGCGACGCACTGCTCGCGGTAAGTATCCCGTTTATCGAGATCCACCTGAGTAACGTGCACGCCCGAGAGCCGTTCCGCCATCATTCCTACCTTTCGGATATCGCCGCTGGCGTTATCTGCGGGCTGGGCGCTGACGGTTATTCATACGCTTTACAGACAGCGGTAAAACGTTTGTCACAATCACACTAAACAAGAGTACGGAACCCACTCATGGATATTCGTAAGATTAAAAAACTGATCGAGCTGGTTGAAGAATCAGGTATCTCCGAACTGGAAATTTCTGAAGGCGAAGAGTCTGTACGCATCAGCCGTGCAGCGCCAGCCGCTAGCTTCCCGGTAATGCAGCAAGCTTACGCTGCGCCAGTGCAGCAGCCTATGCTCTCCGCAGCCGTTGCGCCAGCAGCAGAAGCCGCGCCTGCAGCCGCTGCAGAAATCAGTGGTCACATCGTACGTTCCCCAATGGTTGGTACTTTCTACCGCACCCCAAGCCCGGACGCGAAAGCGTTCATCGAAGTGGGTCAGAAAGTCAATGTAGGCGATACCCTGTGCATCGTTGAAGCCATGAAAATGATGAACCAGATCGAAGCAGACAAATCAGGTACTGTGAAAGCGATTCTGGTCGAAAGTGGTCAGCCGGTAGAATTTGACGAGCCGCTGGTCGTCATCGAGTAACGAGGCGAACATGCTGGATAAAATTGTTATCGCCAACCGCGGCGAGATCGCACTGCGTATTCTTCGTGCCTGCAAAGAGCTGGGTATTAAGACTGTCGCTGTGCACTCAAGCGCGGATCGCGATTTAAAACACGTATTGCTCGCGGATGAGACGGTCTGTATTGGCCCGGCTCCGTCCGTAAAAAGCTATCTGAATATCCCGGCTATCATCAGCGCCGCTGAAATCACTGGCGCGGTGGCAATCCATCCGGGTTATGGCTTCCTCTCTGAGAACGCCAACTTTGCTGAGCAGGTTGAACGCTCAGGCTTCATCTTCATCGGCCCGAAAGCTGACACTATCCGCCTGATGGGCGACAAAGTGTCTGCAATCACCGCCATGAAGAAAGCCGGTGTACCAACCGTACCCGGCTCTGACGGCCCTCTGACCGACGATATGGATGCTAACCGTGCTCATGCTAAACGCATTGGCTACCCGGTTATCATCAAAGCGTCTGGCGGTGGCGGCGGTCGCGGTATGCGCGTTGTGCGCAGCGATGCTGAACTGGCTCAGTCCATCTCCATGACCAAAGCTGAAGCGAAAGCCGCTTTCAGCAATGACATGGTGTACATGGAAAAATACCTGGAAAACCCACGCCACATCGAAATTCAGGTGCTGGCTGACGGTCAGGGTAACGCTATCTATCTGGCAGAACGTGACTGCTCCATGCAGCGTCGTCACCAGAAAGTGGTCGAAGAAGCACCAGCACCGGGCATTACCCCGGAACTGCGTCGCTACATCGGCGAGCGTTGCTCCAAAGCGTGTGTCGATATCGGCTATCGCGGCGCGGGTACCTTTGAGTTCCTGTTCGAAAACGGCGAGTTCTACTTCATTGAGATGAACACCCGTATTCAGGTTGAACACCCGGTTACCGAAATGATCACCGGCGTTGACCTGATCAAGGAACAGCTGCGTATTGCAGCGGGTCAGCCTCTGTCCATCAAACAGGAAGAAGTTGTGGTTAAAGGCCATGCGGTAGAATGCCGTATCAACGCCGAAGACCCGAATACCTTCCTGCCAAGCCCGGGTAAAATCACGCGTTTCCACGCGCCGGGTGGCTTTGGTGTACGTTGGGAGTCTCATATCTACGCCGGTTACACCGTACCGCCGTACTATGACTCAATGATCGGTAAACTTATTTGCTACGGCGAAAACCGTGATGTGGCAATTGCCCGCATGAAGAACGCCCTGCAGGAGTTGATCATCGACGGTATCAAAACCAATATTGACCTGCAGATGCGCATCATGAGCGATGAGCACTTCCAGAATGGTGGGACTAACATCCACTATCTTGAGAAGAAACTCGGTATGTACGAGAAGTAAGACTGCTGCAACGCTAAAAGGCCGGATTATCCGGCCTTTTTTATTTCTGGGGATTGCAAAGCCCCATCATGTACAATCCCCGCTTTCTTCATCCACAAGGGACAAAAAATGGACAAGCGTTTTGTTCAGGCCCATAAAGAAGCGCGCTGGGCGCTGTGGCTGACCCTTCTCTATCTTGCCGTTTGGTTAGTAACTGCTTACTTACCAGATTCAGCTGTTGGTATTACCGGCCTGCCGCACTGGTTTGAAATGGCGTGTCTGCTGGTACCGTTGATTTTTGTTCTGCTCAGCTGGCTGATGGTGCGCTTTATCTTCCGTGATTTTTCGCTGGAGGATAATGATGCAAACTGAAATCATCACCGTGCTGGTTATCTATTTAATTGTGGTGTTTGGTCTCTCTTTCTACGCCATGCGCAAGCGCAGCACCGGGTCGTTCCTGAGCGAATATTTCCTCGGCAGCCGTTCGATGGGCGGATTCGTGCTGGCCATGACGCTGACCGCCACCTATGTGAGCGCCAGTTCGTTTATCGGTGGGCCGGGTGCCGCTTACAAGTACGGGCTGGGCTGGGTATTGTTGGCGATGATTCAGGTACCGACCATCTGGCTGTCGCTGGGGATTCTGGGCAAAAAATTTGCCATTCTCGCCCGTCGCTACAACGCCATTACGCTTAATGACATGCTGCAGGCACGTTACCAGAGCCGTGCAGTGGTCTGGATTGCCAGTATCAGCCTGATTGTCGCCTTTGTGGGTGCAATTGCCGTCCAGTTCATCGGTGGTGCGCGTTTACTGGAAACCGCCGCCGGAATTAAGTACGAAACCGGGTTGCTCATCTTCGGGATCACCATCGCGCTGTATACCGCGTTTGGCGGCTTCCGCGCCAGCGTGCTAAACGACACGATGCAAGGCATGGTCATGCTGATTGGTACCCTGGTACTGCTGGTTGGGGTGATCTATGCGGCAGGCGGTTTACACAATGCAGTACAAACGCTTGAGCAGATTGACCCTAAACTGGTGAGCCCACACGGTGCTGACGATATTCTGACGCCTGCCTTTATGACATCCTTCTGGGTTCTGGTCTGCTTCGGTGTCATTGGCCTGCCGCACACAGCCGTACGCTGTATCTCCTATAAAGACAGCAAAGCCGTTCATCGTGGCATTGTGATTGGTACCATTGTCGTGGCATTGCTGATGCTGGGGATGCATCTGGCTGGCGCGCTGGGACGTGCTGTATTACCGCACCTGAGCGTGCCGGATCAGGTGATCCCAACGCTGATGGTCGAGGTTCTTCCACCGTGGGCCGCCGGGCTGTTCCTCGCCGCGCCAATGGCGGCAATCATGTCCAATGTGAACGCACATCTGTTGCAGGCTTCAGCCACAATTATCAAAGATCTGTGGCTCAGCGCGCGTCCGGCTAAAATGCATAATGAGCATAAGCTGAAACGCATCTCCACCTGGACAACGTTAGTGCTCGGCATCCTGATGATGTTAGCCGCATGGCGTCCGCCAGAGATGATTATCTGGCTGAACCTGCTGGCCTTCGGCGGGCTGGAAGCTGTCTTCCTCTGGCCACTGGTGCTTGGCCTCTACTGGGAGCGCGCAAATGCTGCCGGAGCGCTGAGCGGAATGATTGTCGGCGGCGTGCTCTATGCCGCCCTCGCAACGTTTAAAATTCAGTATCTGGGCTTCCATCCCATTGTGCCTGCGTTACTGTTAAGTTTACTGGCGTTTGTGGTGGGGAACCGTTTCGGTCAACCCGTCCCACAGCCCGCTATGATTTCTACTGATAAATAAAGAGTTTTGCCATGCCGTGGATCCAACTAAAACTGAATACAACCGGTGCTAACGCCGAAGAGCTGAGCGATGCGCTGATGGAGGCCGGTTCGGTCTCTATCACCTTCCAGGACACGCATGATACGCCAGTCTTTGAGCCGCTGCCGGGCGAGACGCGCCTGTGGGGCGATACCGACGTTATTGGCCTGTTCGATGCAGAAACCGATATGAAAGAGGTTGTCGCCATTCTGGAAAACCACCCGCTGCTGGGCGTGGGCTTCGTGCATAAAATTGAGCAACTGGAAGACAAAGACTGGGAACGCGAGTGGATGGATAACTTCCACCCGATGCAGTTCGGCAAGCGCCTGTGGATCTGTCCGAGCTGGCGTGAAGTTCCCGATGCCAGTGCGGTCAACGTGATGCTTGATCCAGGTCTGGCATTTGGTACCGGCACTCACCCAACAACGTCCCTGTGCCTGCAGTGGCTGGATGGCCTGGATCTGGACGGCAAGACGGTGATCGACTTCGGCTGTGGATCCGGGATCCTCGCCATTGCGGCACTGAAACTGGGTGCGGCGAAAGCCATCGGGATCGATATCGATCCGCAGGCAATTCAGGCCAGCCGCGATAACGCAGAGCGTAATGGTGTATCCGACCGTCTGGAACTCTATCTGCCGGACGCACAGCCAGAGGCCATGAAAGCCGATGTCGTGGTCGCTAACATTCTGGCAGGCCCATTGCGTGAACTGGCACCGTTAATCAGCGTGCTGCCCGTTGAAGGCGGTCTGCTGGGGCTTTCTGGTATCCTGGCAAGCCAGGCAGACAGCGTTTGCGAAGCCTATGCCGATCTGTTCGCGCTCGACCCGGTGGTTGAGAAAGAAGAGTGGTGCCGTATTACTGGTCGTAAAAAATAATCTTCTTCTGGCGTGGTCATCTGACCACGCCCACCTCTGCCTGTATATTTCCCCCGCTCCTGACCCTCTCTGCGGAGCAACTGGCGAAATTCACCCATACGATGCAGCATGACAACAACCGCCCGGTGCAGCCGCTTCATGGCCGCGTCATTGTTGAATAACGTACATTTTTCGCACTGAGATCATGTTCTAAAATGCGATGCAGATCGCAAAGATGCGGGATAATCTGCTGCTAAAAACAGCAGATTATCCCGATCAAGTGATTCATTTATTCAGAAATGATGAGAAGTTACGGGAAATTGTAAGCGACCATAAAATAACCTAATCAACATAACATAATGATTTAAATAATGAATAATTCTCACCAGAACGGCTGAGCGGCGATTCCTTGATCTACAACAGAGGATTGTTCAAAGTTTGGCCTTTCATCTCGTGCAAAAAATGCGTAATATACGCCGCCTTGCAGTCACAGTATGGTCATTTCTTAACTCATGCGCATCGGACACCACCAGCTCAGAAATCGCCTGATCGCAGCCCCTATGGCAGGTATTACCGACCGGCCGTTCAGGACGCTGTGCTATGAGATGGGAGCAGGTTTAACCGTATCCGAGATGATGTCGTCTAACCCGCAGGTGTGGGAAAGCGATAAGTCCCGCCTTCGGATGGTGCACATTGATGAACCCGGTATTCGCACCGTGCAAATTGCCGGAAGCGTACCTGAAGAAATGGCAGATGCCGCGCGTATCAACGTGGAAAGTGGTGCCCAGATTATTGATATCAATATGGGTTGCCCGGCCAAGAAAGTGAATCGCAAGCTTGCAGGTTCAGCCCTTCTGCAATACCCCGATCAGGTGAAGTCAATCCTGACGGCGGTTGTCAGCGCAGTGGACGTCCCTGTTACGTTGAAGATTCGCACGGGTTGGTCGCCGGAACACCGTAACTGTGTAGAGATTGCCCAACTGGCCGAAGACTGTGGCATTCAGGCCCTGACCATTCATGGACGCACCCGCGCCTGTTTGTTCAATGGTGACGCTGAATACGACAGCATTCGGGCAGTTAAGCAGAAAGTTTCCATTCCGATTATCGCGAATGGTGACATTACTGACCCGCTTAAAGCCAGAGCTGTGCTCGACTATACGGGAGCTGATGCTCTGATGATAGGACGTGCCGCTCAGGGAAGACCCTGGATCTTTCGGGAAATCCAGCATTATCTGGACACTGGGGAGCTGCTTGCTCCACTGCCGCTGGCAGAGGTTAAGCGCTTGCTTTGTTCGCATGTTCGGGAATTGCATGACTTTTATGGTCAGGCAAAAGGGTACCGAATTGCGCGTAAACACGTCTCCTGGTATCTCCAGGAGCACGCTCCAGATGACCAGTTTCGGCGCACATTCAACGCCATAGAGGATGCCAGCGAACAGCTGGAGGCGTTGGAGGCATACTTCGAAAATCTTGCGTAATGAAATAAAGAGCTGACAGAACTATGTTCGAACAACGCGTAAATTCTGACGTACTGACCGTTTCCACCGTTAACTCTCAGGATCAGGTAACTCAAAAGCCCCTGCGTGACTCGGTTAAACAGGCACTGAAGAACTATTTTGCTCAACTGAATGGTCAGGATGTTAATGACCTGTATGAGCTGGTACTGGCTGAAGTTGAACAGCCACTGTTGGACATGGTGATGCAATACACCCGCGGTAACCAAACCCGCGCTGCGCTGATGATGGGTATCAACCGTGGTACTCTGCGTAAGAAACTGAAAAAATACGGCATGAACTAATTTCGATTAGCTAATTGCTTGTTTAAAAAGGCGCTCTTCGGCATGGGGAAGCGCCTTTTTTATTGCCCGCATTCACGACCGTCAACGCTTTGTAAACCTTCTCTTTTCTCGCTTTTAAACCGCCGCGTTTCGTGTATATTTCCACCACCTTACAGGTTCTCTTCTCCCGGAATGACACAATGATTCGTAAATACTGGTGGCTCGTGGTCTTTGCTATCTCCGTTTTCATTTTCGATGCGTTGCTGATGCAATGGATTGAACTAATGAGCACCGAAACCGATAAGTGTCGTAATATGAATTCCGTGAATCCACTCAAACTCGTCAACTGTTCTGAGCTCGACTAACCTCCTGACATCACCTATAACTTTGTTATCACACATAAAATTAAGGGCTTTAAATCACTTTTAGTCGTTATCTGACGGTGATAATGTCTCAGCCCTTCCGAACCACTCTAGCGTAACGCCTCTCAACGAGTAGAACAGACCATGCTGGTTAGCCAATACAACCAATTCCTCGTCTTCACCTCCTTTGTTGTCGCTATCCTTGCTGCCTATACCGCGCTAAATATGGCCGCGCGCGTCGCCGGAAGCCAGGGTGCCGCAGCCCGTATCTGGCTGGCCGGTGGCGGTATTGCAATGGGCATTGGCGTATGGGCTATGCACTTTATTGGCATGCTGGCGATGGATCTCTCCATGAGCATGAGTTACAACGCCACGTTGACGGTGCTCTCGATGGTCATCGCCATTGGCTCGTCAATGTTTGCGCTGTGGCTCGTCAGTTGCGAGAAGTTACGTTTGCGCCGCCTGTTGCCCGGCGCGCTAGCGATGGGCGCAGGTATTGTCGCCATGCATTACACCGGCATGGCAGCGCTGGAGATCACTCCCGGTATTATCTGGGATAAAACATGGGTGGCCATTTCGGTCGTCATCGCGCTTGCCGCTTCACTCGCCGCATTGTGGCTGACCTTCCGCCTGCGTCACGAAGCCGCACAGGTTGCCCTGATGCGCCTGGGGGCCGCCATCACGATGGGGATTGCCATCGCCGGTATGCACTATGCCGGTATGAAAGCCGCACAGTTTCCGATGTCGACGATGGCACACCACCACGGGATTAACGGCAGCTGGCTGGCGGTTCTGGTGAGCGTGGTTGCGCTCTCCATTCTGGGGATCACATTACTCGTATCCATGCTGGACGCCCGCCTTCAGGCGCGCACCTCTTTGCTGGCCTCTTCTCTTGCAGAAGCTAACCGGGAACTGGCCCAGTTGGCGCTGCACGACACGCTGACGCGTCTGCCTAATCGCATCCTGCTGGAAGACCGTCTCGATCAGGCCATCAGCAAAGCGGACCGCGAAGGGATACATTTTGCCTTGATGTTCATGGATCTCGACGGTTTCAAAGCCATCAATGATGCCTATGGCCATGATGTCGGCGATAAGCTGCTGGTCGCCGTTACGCAGCGTTTGCTGCTCCCCCTGAAAGGCCAGTTCACTCTGGCACGTATCGGGGGTGATGAGTTTGTCCTGCTGACCGAGGCGGAAGGCCCGGATGATGCGGCGTCTCTGGCAAGTTCACTGGTTCGTGCCATTGATAACCCGTTTAATCTGGATCCTTATGAACTGGTGGTAACCCTCAGCATTGGTATTGCACTTTACCCTCACGACGGCAAAACCGATCGTGAACTGATGTTTAACGCGGATGCGGCGATGTACCACACGAAGCATATGGGCCGTAACGGTTATCACTTTTTCCAGCCCTCCATGAACACCCTGGCGCAGTCCCATCTCCAGCTGATGAACGATCTGTGGCTGGCCGTCGAGCGTGCTGAGTTACGCCTGCTCTACCAGCCCAAATTCCATGCCCCGGCAGGCCCAATCCTCGGTTTTGAGGCGCTGCTGCGCTGGCAACACCCAAAGCAGGGGTTACTGACGCCAGAGTTGTTCCTGCCGCTGGCAGAAAAAACAGGCCTGATCATTCCTATTGGCAACTGGGTGATCAACGAAGCTTGTCGTCAGCTGCGTGAATGGCACCTTCAGGGGCATCAGAGCTGGTCGATGGCCGTGAATCTGTCGACACTGCAGTTTGAACAACCTTCGCTGGTTAAGACGGTTCTCGGCTGCCTGGCGCGTCACAACGTGCCGCCGGAAATGCTGATCCTTGAAGTCACTGAAACAACGGCAATGAGCAACCCGGAGGAGAGCGTTCGGGTGCTGACAGAGCTAACAGATGCGGGCGTGAAAGCGTCGATTGATGACTTTGGTACAGGGTATTCGAGCCTGTTGTATCTCAAACGCTTACCTGCCTGTGAGTTGAAAATCGATCGTGCTTTTGTGAAAGAGTTAAGTGGCGAAAGCGATGATGCGACAATTGTTTCGGCAATAGTCGCTCTGGCAAAAACGCTGAACCTGAAAGTCGTGGCTGAAGGTGTGGAAACTGAAGAGCAGCAAACGTTTTTGACGGAGCTGGGCTGTAACACCCTTCAGGGCTATCTGTTAGGTAAACCGGTTAGTGCGCTGGATATTGAAGCACTTTGCGAGCACGGAGAAATGTTACCTGACGCTGAACCGTAAATATCATCATAAGGCGGTACTCGCGTAACATGCAGTGTCGCCAGAATGTTATCAACCAGCGCAGGAGCTTGTTGATAAAGATTAAAACTGTCTTTATTCATTAACCAGTTTTTAATTATTCCGCTAAAAAAACCATGAAAAACGATCAACGTCAGTTCAACATTCACCTGTGGTGAAATGAGTTTCTGCGAAATGCATTTTTCCAGCGAAACACGCAGAGATTCATAGTTAAAGCCAATACGTCTTCTGATTTCACACTCTGAAATCATATCGCTATTAAATTCACATTTATGATACAGGATCTGTAAAAGTGCACACTGGCGGGGTTCGTGCGCAATATATTGCAATGCAGTGATGAATTTTTCACGAATGACTAACAACGGATCATCATTTTCGGAAAGAGATAACCGGTCGTGAATAATTTCACGAAACGGTAATTGCTGCTCCCAGATAGCATTAAATATTTCTGATTTACTGGTGAAATGCCAGTAAACCGCCCCGCGTGTAACCTTTGCAGCATCAGCGATATCCGTCAGCGTCGTGTTGGCTACACCACGCGTGGCAAACTGCGTGATAGCCGCTTCAAGCAGTTGCTGTCGGGTTTTTTGAGCCTCTTCTTTCTTTTTACGTGCCATAGACCTCTACTCATTACTCACATGGTTGATGCATTGTTTGAAAATACAGGCTGGGTTTTGTAAGCAAAAGTATTCCCTAAAATTCATTTTAGTTTTGCACAAAAAAAGTCAATTCAATGAATTTATAATTTATATGAATGTATAACGACAATTAAATTCACAATGCAGATGCATTAAACTCTTAAAATCTCATTTATCCGATAAACTTATCAGAAACATACTGTTGAATTTACCGGGTCCGATTCTGATTTTTGTATCGCCGCCCATTTATTCGCACTTATAAATTAAAAAACACTAAATACCCTCATTATTATATACAGCTACATTTTGTTTTGTCTCCCCTGCCCCGATCGCCGATCCACGAACGAATATCGGTTAATGGGTATTTAAAGGAACAGTAATGACGAATCACTTCAGACTCTTACCTTTATCCGGTTTTATTGTCTGCGCCGCACTGCTCACCGGATGTGATGGGCAGGAAAACCAGCCACAACATCCGCAAGCGCCTCAGGTCAGCGTTCATATTGTGAAAAGCGCACCACTGGCAGTGACAACTGAACTTCCTGGCAGAACGGACGCTTTCCGCGTCGCGGAGGTTCGTCCCCAGGTTAACGGCATCATCCTGCGTCGCAACTTTACGGAAGGTAGCGATGTGCAAGCGGGCGACTCGCTTTATCAGATTGATCCCGCAACGTATCAGGCGGCGTATGACAACGCCAAAGGGGAGCTGGTAAAAGCACAGGCGGCAGCGAATATTGCCCACCTGACGGTGAAACGTTATCTCCCGCTGGTCGGCACGCAGTACGTGAGTAAACAGGAGTACGACCAGGCGGTGGCGACGGCTCAACAAGCTGATGCCAGCGTTGTGGCCGCACAGGCAGGCGTCGAAAGTGCGCGTATCAATCTTGCCTATACCAAAGTCACGTCCCCTATCAATGGCCGTATCGGTAAATCCAGCGTGACTGAGGGGGCGCTCGTCACCAACGGGCAGGCGACCGCACTGGCAACGGTACAACAGCTTGATCCGATTTATGTCGACGTCACACAGTCCAGCAATGATTTTATGCGACTCAAGCAGACGAGCCTGCAAAAAGGGGATACCACCAGCAGCGTCGAATTGCTGATGGAAAACGGTCAACCTTATCCGCTGAAAGGTACGCTGCAGTTCTCAGATGTCACGGTCGATGAAAGTACCGGCTCGATTACCCTGCGCGCCATTTTCCCAAATCCTCAACACCTGCTGTTACCGGGCATGTTTGTCCGCGCGCGCATTGATGAAGGTACGCAGCCGGATGCCATTCTGATTCCACAGCAAGGGGTGACACGTACACCACGTGGTGACGCAACCGTACTGGTTGTTAACGATAAAAACCAGGTTGAGTCACGTACGGTCGTTGCCCCACAGGCGATTGGCGATCGCTGGCTGGTGACGGAAGGGCTGAAAAACGGTGATCGTGTTATTGTCAGCGGCTTACAAAAAGCCAGACCAGGCACCACCGTCGTCGCCACACCCGACACCGCTGATAATCCTGCCAGTTAAGGGACGACAACATGGCTAATTTCTTTATACAAAGGCCGGTTTTCGCCTGGGTACTCGCCATCATTCTGATGATTGCGGGCGGGCTGGCTATTCTCAAACTTCCTGTTGCACAGTATCCAACCATTGCACCACCCGCCGTTGCCATAACAGCAACCTACCCGGGTGCTGACGCCCAGACGGTGCAGGATACCGTGACCCAGGTTATCGAACAGAACATGAACGGTATCGATAACCTGATGTACATGTCCTCCACCAGCGATTCCGCAGGTAGCGTCACTATCACGCTAACCTTCGAGTCAGGAACAGACCCGGACATTGCGCAGGTTCAGGTTCAGAACAAACTTCAGCTCGCCATGCCGTTGCTGCCGCAAGACGTACAGCAACAAGGGATTGGCGTCGAGAAATCCAGTAGCAGCTTCCTGCTGGTTGCTGGCTTTGTTTCAGACAATAAAAATCTCACCCAGGATGATATCTCTGACTATGTCGCTTCTAACGTCAAAGATGCGATTAGTCGAACCACGGGGGTAGGTGATGTTCAGCTGTTTGGTGCCCAGTACGCGATGCGCATCTGGCTCGACAGCAATGCGATGAATAAATACCAGCTGACGCCGCTGGATGTTATCAACCAGTTGAAAACACAGAATGACCAGATTGCAGCGGGCCAGTTAGGCGGAACCCCGTCTGTTCCGGGCCAGCAACTGAACGCCTCCATCATTGCGCAAACCCGCCTTAAATCACCGGAAGAATTTGGCCGCGTGACGCTGAAGGTGAATCAGGACGGTTCTATGGTTCATCTGAAGGATGTGGCGCGCATTGAACTGGGTGGCGAAAACTACAATATGGTCACCAGGATCAACGGACAGGCGGCAACCGGTCTGGGGATTAAGCTCGCAACCGGTGCAAACGCACTGGATACAGCTGCAGCCATCAAAAGCAAACTGGCACAACTGCAACAGTTCTTCCCGCAAGGGCTAAAGGTGGTCTACCCGTATGACACCACGCCTTTTGTGAAAATCTCTATCCATGAAGTGGTGAAGACACTGTTTGAGGCGATTATTCTCGTCTTCCTGGTCATGTATCTGTTCCTGCAAAACCTGCGGGCGACGCTCATCCCCACGATCGCGGTTCCGGTCGTCCTGCTGGGTACCTTCGCGGTTCTGGCGGCGTTCGGGTTCTCCATCAACACCCTGACGATGTTTGGGATGGTGCTGGCGATAGGTCTGTTGGTCGATGACGCCATTGTGGTGGTCGAGAACGTCGAACGTGTCATGGTTGAGGACAAGCTGCCGCCAAAAGAGGCAACGCAGAAGTCGATGGAGCAGATCCAGGGCGCACTGGTGGGCATTGCAATGGTGCTCTCGGCAGTCTTTATTCCAATGGCCTTTTTTGGCGGATCGACGGGGGCCATCTATCGTCAGTTCTCGCTAACGATTGTTTCGGCAATGGCGCTGTCCGTGCTGGTCGCGCTGATCTTAACGCCAGCGCTATGTGCAACATTACTTAAACCCGTCTCCAGTGAACATCACGAGAAGAAAGGTGGCTTCTTTGGCTGGTTCAATGCGCTCTTTGATAAGAGTGTGGAACATTACAGCAACAGCGTGAGCGGTATTTTACGTAAGACCGGGCGCTATCTGGTGGTGTATGTGATCATCGTTGGCGGCATGGCGGTACTGTTCCTGCGCTTACCCACCTCATTCCTGCCTGAAGAGGATCAGGGGGTGTTTATGACGATGGTTCAGCTCCCCGCTGGCGCGACACAAACGCGAACTCAGCAAGTGCTCGATCAGGTTAATGATTATTACCTGAACAAAGAGAAGGCCAATGTTGAATCCGTCTTTACCGTTAACGGTTTTAGCTTTAGCGGCCAGGGTCAGAACTCCGGTATCGCCTTTGTGAGCCTGAAACCCTGGGAAGATCGGCCTGGTGCGGAAAATAGCGTTGAAGCGATCGTTAGCCGTGCAACGAAAGCATTCAGTCAGATAAAAGATGGCCTCGTATTTCCATTTAACCTGCCAGCAATCATCGAGCTTGGTACCGCAACGGGCTTCGACTTTGAGCTGATTGATCAGGCAAACCTGGGCCATACACAGCTAACTCAGGCACGTAATAAGCTGCTTGGCATGGTTAAAGAGCACCCAGACCTGCTGGTACGCGTACGTCCTAACGGACTGGAAGATACCCCTCAGTTCAAGCTGGATGTCGATCAAGAGAAAGCACAGGCGCTGGGCGTCAGTCTCTCTGACGTCAATCAGACGATCTCGACGGCCTTAGGGGGAACCTATGTAAATGACTTTATCGATCATGGACGCGTGAAGAAAGTTTACGTGCAGGCCGATGCTCATTTCCGCATGCTGCCAGGGGATATCAACAACCTCTATGTGCGCAGCGCAAATGGCGAGATGGTACCTTTCTCCGCCTTTAGCAGTTCTCACTGGGTGTACGGCTCACCTCGTCTGGAACGCTACAACGGGATGCCGTCTATGGAGATCCTCGGCGAATCCGCACCGGGTAAAAGTACCGGTGAAGCGATGGTCATGATGGAGAGCCTCGCAGCGAAACTGCCTTCCGGTATCGGCTATGACTGGACGGGAATGTCATATCAGGAACGGCTTTCAGGTAACCAGGCACCTGCGCTGTACGCCATATCACTGATTGTGGTGTTCCTGTGCCTGGCTGCCCTTTATGAAAGCTGGTCCATTCCTTTTTCCGTCATGCTGGTTGTACCGCTGGGGGTCATTGGTGCGCTTCTGGCGGCGTCTCTGCGCGGGTTGAACAATGACGTTTACTTCCAGGTTGGCCTCCTGACAACGATTGGCTTATCGGCCAAAAATGCCATTTTGATCGTTGAGTTTGCCAAAGACCTGATGGAGAAAGAGGGTAAAGGCATTATTGAGGCAACGCTGGAAGCCTCAAGGATGCGTCTTCGCCCTATCCTGATGACTTCGCTTGCCTTTATTCTTGGCGTTTTGCCACTGGTGATTAGCCGTGGAGCCGGGAGTGGCGCACAAAATGCCGTCGGGACAGGGGTCATGGGAGGCATGCTTTCTGCAACGCTCCTGGCTATCTTCTTCGTACCTGTTTTCTTCGTTGTTGTCCGGCGACGGTTTACAGGCCATAAAGATTAATGAATACCTGAAAGGCACCCCCGGTGCCTTTTTTATTTTTAACTGAAACAGTGAATTAGGTATCTTATAATCACAGCGTTATTTGCATTAAGTAAAAATGCCCCCCTTACAACACCCTACTTTCGCCATTAATCCATCCGGGTATGTCATTTTTCTCCACGATTTTTACAATCAACATAATTTGAGATTATTCCCCATGCAACGTGGGCTTATCGCAGTGGTAAAATAGCCTCCAGTTCGTTAATAGCCCTCCTGGCTTTATAGCGGATGAGAAATAATACTGAGGTAACATCATGAAAAGATTCATTTCCGTTGCACTACTCGCTGCGCTGCTTGCTGGGTGCGCGCACGACTCACCATGTGTGCCGGTATACGACGATCAGGGCCGACTGGTTCATACCAATACCTGTATGAAGGGTACGACCCAGGATAACTGGGAAACCGCGGGTGCTATCGCTGGTGGTGCTGCTGCAGTGGCTGGTTTGACGCTGGGTATCGTTGCCCTGACTAAGTAACCCCCAGGGGCATCACTCTTTGAAAGCGCGGCTCTGTCCGCGCTTTTTGCTTTTAAATAGTGCAGCATTTTTAGATAAGTAAAAAAATAGCCCCACCATTTCTCTACAGATTAATTTTAGCCTGAAGCCAGTCACATCTTTTTTGTGTATCTATTTAAATTTCATATTCCATCGTGATGATTTTCACATATTAATTACATTTAATACCCTGCCAATATTCACGCCAGAAACTACCTGATGTTTTTAGCTAACAGATAACCAAACTTTTGCTCTGATTTGTGGCGCAGGTTGTAATTTCGCACCGTTTCGGGGCATTCGATTTATTTAACCCTGTCTACACTCAGCATTATGCGTTCACTTGTCTCTTATTTTGTTGAGCGCAAAACCTGGCATTACGTTTGCTTTATAAACGTTGGCCAATGCCACAGACAGGTCAAAGCGTTTAAAACGCCTCTATAACGATAAATTTCGCCACACAGGATGCATTATGAAAAAGACGATGATAGCCAGCCTGGCCGCCGCGGGCGTGTTGTTTGCTGTAGCGGGTCAGGCCCATGCGGGTACGACACTGGACGCCGTGAAAAAGAAAGGGTTTGTACAATGCGGTATCAGTGACGGTTTGCCTGGCTTCTCTTATGCCGATGCGAACGGCAAATTTACGGGTATTGATGTTGATGTCTGCCGTGGCGTAGCCGCTGCCGTTTTCGGCGATGACAGCAAAGTCAAATATACCCCGCTGACGGCGAAAGAACGTTTCACAGCGCTTCAGTCTGGCGAAGTTGATATGCTCTCCCGTAATACCACCTGGACCTCCTCCCGTGACGCGGGAATGGGAATGTCATTTACCGGGGTCACCTATTACGACGGCATTGGTTTCCTTACCCATAATAAAGCGGGCCTGAAAAGCGCCAAAGAACTGGACGGTGCGACCGTTTGTATTCAGGCTGGTACCGATACCGAGCTTAATGTCGCTGATTATTTCAAAGCGAATAACATGAAGTACACCCCAGTGACCTTCGATCGTTCTGACGAATCAGCCAAAGCACTGGAGTCCGGTCGTTGCGATACGCTGGCATCCGATCAATCGCAGCTGTATGCCTTGCGTATTAAGCTCAGCAACCCTGCGGAGTGGATTGTCCTGCCTGAAGTTATCTCCAAAGAGCCTCTTGGGCCGGTTGTCCGCCGTGGCGATGAAGACTGGTTCTCTATCGTTCGCTGGACATTGTTCGCCATGCTGAACGCAGAAGAGATGGGCATCAACTCGAAGAACGTTGATGAAAAAGCAGCCAACCCTTCCAACCCGGATATGGCACATTTGCTGGGTAAAGAGGGTGATTTCGGCAAAGACCTGAAGCTGGATAACAAGTGGGCCTACAACATCATCAAACAGGTTGGTAACTACTCTGAGATCTTTGAACGCAATGTGGGATCGGAAAGCCCGCTGAAGATCAAACGTGGCCAGAACAATCTCTGGAATAACGGCGGCATTCAGTACGCACCGCCAGTTCGTTAAGCATTTGCTGTAACGGGCACTGCGCACGCAGTGCCCAGTCCAGAGTCATGGTTACCGAGGTTTCTTTATGTCCCATCACCGCCCAATCGTAAAAGGATCGTTATCCTTTTCTCATCCCGCGGTCCGCGCCTGGCTATTCCAGATTATTGCTATCATCGCGGTTGTGGTCATCGTCGTTTATTTAATTCATAACACGGTTACCAACCTGAATAATCGCGGTATCACCTCCGGCTTTGCATTTCTGGATCGCAGCGCGGGTTTTGGTATTGTTCAGCATCTTATTGATTATCAGGAAGGAGATACGTACGGACGCGTGTTTGTGGTCGGCTTACTGAATACGCTGCTGGTTTCAGCACTCTGTATTGTTTTCGCCTCCATACTGGGATTCTTTATTGGCCTGGCCAGATTGTCAGAAAACTGGCTGCTGCGAAAACTGTCGACAATTTATATTGAGACGTTTCGCAATATCCCGCCACTGTTGCAGATCTTTTTCTGGTATTTCGCCGTACTGCGTAACCTTCCAGGTCCACGCCAGGCTGTCGATGCATTCGGCCTGCTTTTCCTGAGTAACCGTGGACTTTACATTCCCTCACCACAGGTTGCGGAAGGGTTGTATGCTTTTATCGCCGCCATTGTGCTTGCTCTTGTGATCTCTGCAGGGCTATTCCGCTATAACCGTAAACACCAAATCAAAACGGGTCAGCTTCGTAAGACATGGCCAACTGCGGTTGCCCTTATCATCGGTCTGCCGTTACTGACACACTGGCTGTTTGGTGCCGCGTTGCACTGGGATATTCCGCATCTTCGTGGTTTTAACTTCCAGGGTGGGATGGTATTAATCCCTGAACTGGCATCCCTGACGCTGGCGCTTTCGATTTATACCTCTGCATTTATTGCTGAAATCATTCGCGCGGGGATCCAGGCCGTGCCATATGGGCAGCATGAAGCTGCACGCTCTCTGGGATTACCGAATACGGTGACGCTTCGTCAGGTCATTATTCCGCAGGCTTTACGGGTCATCATCCCGCCACTGACCAGCCAGTACCTCAATATTGTCAAAAACTCGTCCCTGGCAGCAGCCATTGGCTACCCCGATATGGTGTCACTGTTCGCCGGAACCGTACTTAACCAGACCGGGCAAGCCATTGAAACCATCGCCATTACCATGTCTGTCTATCTGATCATCAGCCTGGCGATCTCGTTGCTGATGAACCTTTATAACCGCCGTATCGCCCTGGTTGAGCGCTAAGGAATTCTGATGACTAAAGCAATATTGTCGCACTCCTCGCGTCCTGCCCGCTCGACAGGTGGGCGCGTTATTCTCTGGGCACGTAAGAACCTGTTTTCCAGTTGGAGCAATAGCCTGCTGACAGTTGTCTGCCTGTGGCTCATGTGGGAATTAATCCCACCATTGCTGAACTGGGTCTTTTTGCAGGCGAACTGGGTGGGTTCAACTCGCGCTGACTGCACGAAAGCAGGCGCATGCTGGGTATTTATCCACGAGCGTTTTGGCCAGTTCATGTATGGATTGTACCCGCACGAACAACGCTGGCGGATTAACCTGGCGCTTGTTATCGGTTTGCTCTCTATCGCCGTGATGTTCTGGAAAAAACTGCCTCACCGTGGCCGCTACATTGCCTGCTGGGCAGTTGCCTATCCCATTATTGTATGGGTGCTGTTGTATGGCAGCGTTCTGGGGCTGGATCGTGTTGAAACTCGCCAGTGGGGCGGCCTGACGCTAACGTTGATCATCGCCTCCGTCGGGATAGCCGGCGCACTGCCGTGGGGAATTTTACTCGCACTTGGACGGCGTTCAAAAATGCCGGTCGTACGTGTGCTCTCCGTCATTTTCATTGAGTTCTGGCGTGGTGTGCCGCTTATCACCGTTCTGTTTATGTCTTCGGTGATGTTGCCGTTGTTTATGGCAGAAGGCACGACGATCGACAAACTGATCCGGGCTCTCGTCGGGGTAATTCTGTTCCAGTCGGCCTATGTCGCTGAGGTAGTACGCGGTGGTCTGCAGGCATTACCTAAGGGTCAGTACGAAGCAGCGGAATCACTGGCATTGGGTTACTGGAAAACGCAGGGGCTGGTGATACTCCCGCAGGCACTCAAGCTGGTTATTCCTGGTCTGGTCAACACGATCATTGCGCTCTTTAAAGATACCAGTCTGGTGATCATCATCGGACTGTTCGATCTCTTCAGCAGTGTGCAACAAGCCACCGTTGACCCTGTCTGGCTGGGCATGTCCACCGAGGGATATGTCTTTGCTGCTCTGATCTACTGGATCTTCTGTTTTAGCATGTCGCGCTATAGCCAGCATCTGGAAAAGCGCTTTAACACCGGGCGTACACCGCACTGAGGAAATTATGAGCCAGATTACTATGACACCCGCCGACGCGATGATTACGCTGGAAAACGTCAATAAATGGTACGGACAGTTTCACGTCCTGAAAGACATTAATCTTAAGGTAAAGCAGGGTGAACGAATCGTACTTTGCGGCCCTTCAGGTTCAGGGAAATCAACGACCATTCGCTGTATTAACCACCTTGAGGAACATCAGCAGGGTCGCATTGTTGTTGATGGCATTGAGCTGAATGAAGACATCCGCAACATCGAACGCGTGCGTCAGGAAGTGGGGATGGTGTTTCAGCACTTTAATCTGTTCCCCCACCTGACCGTTTTGCAGAACTGCACGCTGGCACCGATTTGGGTGCAAAAGATGCCGAAAAAGGAAGCCGAGGCGCTGGCGATGCACTATCTGGAACGCGTGCGTATTGCAGAGCACGCCAATAAATTCCCTGGGCAGATATCAGGTGGTCAACAACAGCGTGTGGCTATCGCCCGTTCACTGTGCATGAAACCCAAAATTATGCTGTTCGATGAGCCAACATCCGCGCTGGATCCAGAAATGGTGAAAGAGGTGCTGGATACCATGATTGGGTTGGCCCAATCCGGGATGACCATGTTGTGCGTAACACATGAAATGGGGTTTGCCAGAACTGTGGCCGACCGGGTGATCTTTATGGATCGTGGAGAGATTGTTGAGCAGGCACCACCGGATGAATTCTTTGCGCATCCGAAGTCCGAACGTACCCGGGCATTTTTGTCACAGGTGATTCACTAACCGTTTGATCTGCCCGGTGACGCTACGCTTACCGGGTTGACTGGTTTACGGAAAATATAACGCAAAAAGGCCATCCTTACGGATGGCCTTTTCACTTGTTTGATGTCTGGCAGTTCCCTACTCTCACATGGGGAGACCCCACACTACCATCGGCGCTACGGCGTTTCACTTCTGAGTTCGGCATGGGGTCAGGTGGGACCACCGCGCTAAAGCCGCCAGACAAATTCTTTTACTTCTTGCCGAACTTTAACCTAAGTATAAAGTGGTGCTGATACCCAGAGTCGAACTGGGGACCTCACCCTTACCAAGGGTGCGCTCTACCAACTGAGCCATATCAGCACGCTAAATTTGATGCCTGGCAGTTCCCTACTCTCACATGGGGAGACCCCACACTACCATCGGCGCTACGGCGTTTCACTTCTGAGTTCGGCATGGGGTCAGGTGGGACCACCGCGCTAAAGCCGCCAGGCAAATTCTGTTAATCTGTATCAAAGCTGAAAATATTCTGTCTCTTCGCCGAAACAGCTTCGGCGTTGTAAGGTTAAGCCTCACGGTTCATTAGTATCGGTTAGCTCAACGTATCGCTACGCTTACACACCCGACCTATCAACGTCGTCGTCTTCAACGTTCCTTCAGGACTCTCAAGGAGTCAGGGAGAACTCATCTCGGGGCAAGTTTCGTGCTTAGATGCTTTCAGCACTTATCTCTTCCGCATTTAGCTACCGGGCAATGCCATTGGCATGACAACCCGAACACCAGTGATGCGTCCACTCCGGTCCTCTCGTACTAGGAGCAGCCCCCCTCAATTCTCCAGCGCCCACGGCAGATAGGGACCGAACTGTCTCACGACGTTCTAAACCCAGCTCGCGTACCACTTTAAATGGCGAACAGCCATACCCTTGGGACCTACTTCAGCCCCAGGATGTGATGAGCCGACATCGAGGTGCCAAACACCGCCGTCGATATGAACTCTTGGGCGGTATCAGCCTGTTATCCCCGGAGTACCTTTTATCCGTTGAGCGATGGCCCTTCCATTCAGAACCACCGGATCACTATGACCTGCTTTCGCACCTGCTCGAGCCGTCACTCTCGCAGTCAAGCTAGCTTATGCCATTGCACTAACCTCCTGATGTCCGACCAGGATTAGCTAACCTTCGTGCTCCTCCGTTACTCTTTGGGAGGAGACCGCCCCAGTCAAACTACCCACCAGACACTGTCCGCAACCCGGATCACGGGTCTACGTTAGAACACCAGCCATTAAAGGGTGGTATTTCAAGGTCGGCTCCACGCAGACTGGCGTCCACGCTTCAAAGCCTCCCACCTATCCTACACATCAAGGACCAGTGTTCAGTGTCAAGCTATAGTAAAGGTTCACGGGGTCTTTCCGTCTTGCCGCGGGTACACTGCATCTTCACAGCGAGTTCAATTTCACTGAGTCTCGGGTGGAGACAGCCTGGCCATCATTACGCCATTCGTGCAGGTCGGAACTTACCCGACAAGGAATTTCGCTACCTTAGGACCGTTATAGTTACGGCCGCCGTTTACCGGGGCTTCGATCAAGAGCTTCGCGTTGCCGCTAACCCCATCAATTAACCTTCCGGCACCGGGCAGGCGTCACACCGTATACGTCCACTTTCGTGTTTGCACAGTGCTGTGTTTTTAATAAACAGTTGCAGCCAGCTGGTATCTTCGACTGATTTTCAGCTCCACCCGCAGGGGCTTCACCTACATATCAGCGTGCCTTCTCCCGAAGTTACGGCACCATTTTGCCTAGTTCCTTCACCCGAGTTCTCTCAAGCGCCTTGGTATTCTCTACCTGACCACCTGTGTCGGTTTGGGGTACGATTTTGTGTTACCTGATGCTTAGAGGCTTTTCCTGGAAGCAGGGCATTTGTTACTTCAGCACCGTAGTGCCTCGTCATCACACCTCAGCGTTAAAAAACGACCGGATTTACCTAATCGTTCCGCCTACATGCTTAAACCGGGACAACCGTCGCCCGGCTAACATAGCCTTCTCCGTCCCCCCTTCGCAGTAACACCAAGTACAGGAATATTAACCTGTTTCCCATCGACTACGCCTTTCGGCCTCGCCTTAGGGGTCGACTCACCCTGCCCCGATTAACGTTGGACAGGAACCCTTGGTCTTCCGGCGAGCGGGCTTTTCACCCGCTTTATCGTTACTTATGTCAGCATTCGCACTTCTGATACCTCCAGCATGCCTCACAGCACACCTTCAACGGCTTACAGAACGCTCCCCTACCCAACAACGCATAAGCGTCGCTGCCGCAGCTTCGGTGCATGGTTTAGCCCCGTTACATCTTCCGCGCAGGCCGACTCGACCAGTGAGCTATTACGCTTTCTTTAAATGATGGCTGCTTCTAAGCCAACATCCTGGCTGTCTGTGCCTTCCCACATCGTTTCCCACTTAACCATGACTTTGGGACCTTAGCTGGCGGTCTGGGTTGTTTCCCTCTTCACGACGGACGTTAGCACCCGCCGTGTGTCTCCCGTGATAACATTCTTCGGTATTCGTAGTTTGCATCGGGTTGGTAAGCCGGGATGGCCCCCTAGCCGAAACAGTGCTCTACCCCCGAAGATGAGTTCACGAGGCGCTACCTAAATAGCTTTCGGGGAGAACCAGCTATCTCCCGGTTTGATTGGCCTTTCACCCCCAGCCACAAGTCATCCGCTAATTTTTCAACATTAGTCGGTTCGGTCCTCCAGTTAGTGTTACCCAACCTTCAACCTGCCCATGGCTAGATCACCGGGTTTCGGGTCTATACCCTGCAACTTAACGCCCAGTTAAGACTCGGTTTCCCTTCGGCTCCCCTATACGGTTAACCTTGCTACAGAATATAAGTCGCTGACCCATTATACAAAAGGTACGCAGTCACACCACGAAGGTGCTCCCACTGCTTGTACGTACACGGTTTCAGGTTCTTTTTCACTCCCCTCGCCGGGGTTCTTTTCGCCTTTCCCTCACGGTACTGGTTCACTATCGGTCAGTCAGGAGTATTTAGCCTTGGAGGATGGTCCCCCCATATTCAGACAGGATACCACGTGTCCCGCCCTACTCTTCGAGTTCACAACCTGTGCATTTTCGTGTACGGGGCTGTCACCCTGTATCGCCGGACTTTCCAGACCGTTCCACTAACACACAAGCTGATTCAGACTCTGGGCTGCTCCCCGTTCGCTCGCCGCTACTGGGGGAATCTCGGTTGATTTCTTTTCCTCGGGGTACTTAGATGTTTCAGTTCCCCCGGTTCGCCTCGTTAACCTATGTATTCAGTTAACGATAGTGTGTCGAAACACACTGGGTTTCCCCATTCGGACATCGCCGGGTCAAAGGTTCATATCACCTCGCCGGCGCTTTTCGCAGATTAGCACGTCCTTCATCGCCTCTGACTGCCAGGGCATCCACCGTGTACGCTTAGTCGCTTAACCTCACAACCCGAAGATGTTTCTTTCGATTCACCATCGACTTGCGAAAATTTGAGAGACTCGAACACACCATTAAGATGTGTCGTTTCAATTTTCAGCTTGATCCAGATTTTTAAAGAGCAAATATCTCAAACGTGATTCCGCAGAATCAGTTTTGAGATAGTTCGGCAGGTGACTTTCACTCACAAACCAGCAAGTGGCGTCCCCTAGGGGATTCGAACCCCTGTTACCGCCGTGAAAGGGCGGTGTCCTGGGCCTCTAGACGAAGGGGACACTGAAGTCTCAATCGCAAGACGCCTTGCTATTTACTTTTCATCAGACAATCTGTGTGAGCACTGCAAAGGCAGGTTCTTTAAGGTAAGGAGGTGATCCAACCGCAGGTTCCCCTACGGTTACCTTGTTACGACTTCACCCCAGTCATGAATCACAAAGTGGTAAGCGCCCTCCCGAAGGTTAAGCTACCTACTTCTTTTGCAACCCACTCCCATGGTGTGACGGGCGGTGTGTACAAGGCCCGGGAACGTATTCACCGTAGCATTCTGATCTACGATTACTAGCGATTCCGACTTCATGGAGTCGAGTTGCAGACTCCAATCCGGACTACGACGCACTTTATGAGGTCCGCTTGCTCTCGCGAGGTCGCTTCTCTTTGTATGCGCCATTGTAGCACGTGTGTAGCCCTACTCGTAAGGGCCATGATGACTTGACGTCATCCCCACCTTCCTCCAGTTTATCACTGGCAGTCTCCTTTGAGTTCCCGGCCTAACCGCTGGCAACAAAGGATAAGGGTTGCGCTCGTTGCGGGACTTAACCCAACATTTCACAACACGAGCTGACGACAGCCATGCAGCACCTGTCTCAGAGTTCCCGAAGGCACCAATCCATCTCTGGAAAGTTCTCTGGATGTCAAGAGTAGGTAAGGTTCTTCGCGTTGCATCGAATTAAACCACATGCTCCACCGCTTGTGCGGGCCCCCGTCAATTCATTTGAGTTTTAACCTTGCGGCCGTACTCCCCAGGCGGTCGACTTAACGCGTTAGCTCCGGAAGCCACGCCTCAAGGGCACAACCTCCAAGTCGACATCGTTTACGGCGTGGACTACCAGGGTATCTAATCCTGTTTGCTCCCCACGCTTTCGCACCTGAGCGTCAGTCTTTGTCCAGGGGGCCGCCTTCGCCACCGGTATTCCTCCAGATCTCTACGCATTTCACCGCTACACCTGGAATTCTACCCCCCTCTACAAGACTCTAGCCTGCCAGTTTCGAATGCAGTTCCCAGGTTGAGCCCGGGGATTTCACATCCGACTGACAGACCGCCTGCGTGCGCTTTACGCCCAGTAATTCCGATTAACGCTTGCACCCTCCGTATTACCGCGGCTGCTGGCACGGAGTTAGCCGGTGCTTCTTCTGCGGGTAACGTCAATTGCTGTGGTTATTAACCACAACACCTTCCTCCCCGCTGAAAGTACTTTACAACCCGAAGGCCTTCTTCATACACGCGGCATGGCTGCATCAGGCTTGCGCCCATTGTGCAATATTCCCCACTGCTGCCTCCCGTAGGAGTCTGGACCGTGTCTCAGTTCCAGTGTGGCTGGTCATCCTCTCAGACCAGCTAGGGATCGTCGCCTAGGTGAGCCGTTACCCCCACCTACTAGCTAATCCCATCTGGGCACATCTGATGGCAAGAGGCCCGAAGGTCCCCCTCTTTGGTCTTGCGACGTTATGCGGTATTAGCTACCGTTTCCAGTAGTTATCCCCCTCCATCAGGCAGTTTCCCAGACATTACTCACCCGTCCGCCGCTCGTCACCCAGGAGCAAGCTCCCCGTGTTACCGCCCGACTTGCATGTGTTAGGCCTGCCGCCAGCGTTCAATCTGAGCCATGATCAAACTCTTCAATTTAAAAGTTTGATGCTCAATGAATTAAACTTCGTAATGAATTACGTGTTCACTCGTTGAGACTTGGTATTCATTTATCGTCCGAGGACGTTAAGAATCCATGTCACTTTGAGTGCCCACACAGATTGTCTGATAAATTGTTAAAGAGCAGTTGCAACGCGGCTTTCAGCTCACCGTTGCGAGGTGGCGTATATTACGCTTTCCTCTTTCAGAGTCAACCCGTTATTTCAGAATTTTTCTCTTCAACCGACCGGGTTGTTTGTGAAGTGATTCACATCCGCCGTGTCGATGGAGGCGCATTATAGGGATCCCATTTTTTAGCACAAGCATTTTTAGATCTTTTTTTCTGACTGTCGATTTTCCGTTCTTTTCGCTGGAATCCCGCCCGATCTGCTTAAATATTGACGCATTTTGCCTTGCCTCGATCCAATAATATGATCAAAGTCTTCTGTATAGCGCCCATCTCGTCGAGGTAGATATGTCTGCAGTATTACGTCCTTATAAAGATCTGTTCCCCCAAAAAGGCGATCGTGTGATGATCGATGCCAGTAGTGTCGTCATTGGCGATGTCCGAATCGCCGATGACGTCAGCATCTGGCCTCTCGTTGCGATCAGGGGGGATGTTAACTATGTGGCAATTGGCGCACGCACAATATCCAGGACGGTAGCGTTCTGCATGTGACCCACAGATCCTCATATAAACCCGGAAGGCAATCCCCTCATCATCGGAGAGGATGTTACCGTTTGGCCATAAAGTGATGCTCCACGGCTGCACTATCGGGAATCGGGTGCTTGTTGGTATGGGATTCAATCCTGCTGGATGACGTCCTAGTAGAAGATGACGTATGATGATTGGTGCCGGGAGTCTTGTCCCGCTAAAAACAGGACGCCTGGAAAGTGGCTATCTCTATTTAGGCAGCCCGGTAAAACAGATCCGCCCCCTTAAAAGAGGCGGAGACTCGAAGGATTGAAATATTCAGCGAATAACTACGTGAAATGGAAAGATGAGTATCTGGCTCAGGACAACCAGACCCAGCCCTGATCGTCTTCCTGCTGATCGCGGATTAAATCGCTGGCTTCTTCTTCAAGATTCCCAGCGATTTTCGCAAAAATACCTCTAGCGGGTTTGAACCACCAAAGCGACTCAGCAGCACTTCTCCCACTGATAGCACAAGTAAGTTGCATTCCATGTACCAGCACCGGGAAGCAGACCGCTTGTTTACTCTCATCCCAGTTTTCCCGGTCAGGAAAGTGGATCGCCTGATTCACGCCGTGAGCTCCTGTTTCAGCTTTTCAATCACCGGTTCCACCGCAGGTAACACGCCGTGCCAGAGCAATACCGCATGTGCTGCCTGTCCCACCAGCATACCCAGACCGTCAGCCAGATGTTTCGCGCCGTGTTGTTCACACCACATCAGGAAAGGCGTTTTACCTTTCTGATAAAACATATCGTAAAAATACATGTGGGCATTTACCAGCGACGCAGGGATCGCTGGCACTTCACCAGCAATACCGCTGGAAGTGGCATTAATGACAAGATCGAATTCGCCATCGGCAAGATCATCAAGCGCGACTGCGCTCACACTGCCAGTATGTGCGAACACCGCCGCTAACTCTTCTGCTCGGGAGAAAGTTCGGTTGGTAATAGTCACCGCACAATCCAGTGAAGGAGCGGCAACAGCACGCCCCTCGATGCCCCGCCAGCACCGATCAACAAAACCCGAAAACCGGGTTTGATAAATGACAGTCTTTCCAGATCGCTAAGTAAACCAATCCCGTCAGTGTTGTCACCCAGGAGTCGGCCATCCTCAAGTCGCTTAAGCGTATTCACCGCACCAGCAAGAGAAGCGCGCTCGGTCAGCTCATCCGCACGTCGAAAGCTTCTTCCTTAAAGGGTACCGTCACATTTGCACCTTTACCGCCCGCCTCAAAAAAGGCATCCAGTGTAGTAACAAATGCATCAACGGGTGCCAGCACGCGGCCATAGGGATGATCTATCTGCAGTTGTTCAGCAAACTGCTGATGGATCAAAGGCGACTTACTGTGTGCAATCGGATTACCAAAAACAGCATAAGTTTCCATCATATACCCTGGCGAAAGCGTTCGCCGGTCAAGGCGTCACGAATTTCTGACGGATTCAGGCGACCCCCAGTTTCACCGACGGCGACCGGAAAATCATTCCGAACTGCGCCAGTACTTCTTCAGTGGTTCGGCAAGGAGGCAGCCCGGTCAGGTTAGCGCTGGTTGAGACCAGTGGTTTGCCAAACGCCATACATAGCGCCACCACCAGCGGATGATCCGTTACACGCACGGCGAGGGAATCAAAGCGCCCGGTTAACCAACGCGGCGTGGTCGGCTTCCGGGAAAACAAAGGTCACTGGCCCGGGCCATACGAGAGAAGATGGTCTCACGCTGCGCCGGAGTCAGCATGAATCATCAATATAAGGTTTAAGCTGCTCGTAACTGGCAGCAATCAAATCAGCCCTTTTTTCGACAGGTCTTTGTTTAATGCAAGTAAGCGGCTCACAGCCGTTTCGCTGTCAGGATCGCAACCGACTCCAAAGACAGCTTCTGTTGGATAAGCGATGACTTCTTCATTTTTCAGAACATCCACCGCATGCGCGATGGAGCCCGATGGCAGGTTATTATTCACTGTTTTGATCCGCCGAAACCGGCTTTCCACATTGTTTACTGGCAGAAGCGTTTCATGCCTTGCGCCGTTTTCTTCTCTATAAGTAGCGGATAATTGCAATGGGAGCAGATCCCCGCTACCGGTTTTGAAATTGATAACGAACTGGCATTCAGGATAGCGATCGCAAGAATGGAAGGTCTTACCAAAACGGGAGCGTCGCTGTACCAGTGCCCGCGCTGACACTGAGGACACGCAATGGCCGTTTCATCTGGCTTATCAATTTGCTCTGTATGTTTCACATTCGGGGTAACGGCTACACCCAATAAACATCCCGAAACGGCCTTGCCGTAACGCTAACTCACCGCCGCAGAGAGGGCAAAGCTGCCCCTCCAGAATTTTAACGATATGTCCATCCGCCTGGCTTTTCAGGGGACGGACATAATCACATTCCGGATAGTGTGAACAACCGAGAAACGGACCGTGTTTCCCGGACCGAATGACAAGTTCAGCCCCACACTGTGGGCAGGGCTCGTTTTTATGCACCGTGAATAGTGCGGATTTGGCCATAACAACTCTTGGTGCTGCACATTGAATTAGTGCAGCATACCTTCATTCACTTCAAAGAGTAATTCTTCCATTTGCTGATAGGCATTTTCACAGCCCGGAATATTAAACAGAACCATCAGGATCACCCATTTCAGGTCTTCCAGTTCGAACTCTGCCGTATCCAGCGCCATGACGCGCTCTATCACCATTTCTCTCGTTCGAGGTTTAGCACCTGAATCTGCTCAAGGAATAAGATGAATCCCCGGCAGCTGGCGTCCAGTCTTTCACACTCTTCAGCTGTATAGATGCGCACTGACAATGGGTCAGAGGCAAGCTGCATCGGTTCGGCGAGGCCTTCCTGATAATCAGCCAGTTTCTCCAGCCACATCAACGCATTATAAATATCTTCCCGCTCAAATCCCGCATCGGTAAGATCCCGTGTCAATTTGTCCTGATCCACTCGCATTTCTGCTTCGTTATGGATGTAAGTTTCAAACAAATACATCAGTACGTCGAACATGGCATGCCTCCTTAATCGGACATAGCCGCCGGGTACAGCTGCGATCCACCCTGCTAACTCCAGTTCGAGTAGCTGTGCTACCGTTACTGGCACAGGTTGGCCGGCACGTTCAGCGACAACGTCAACAGGTGTTACCTCATCTCCTACGTTAGCCAGGAGCTTAGGAAATGGCAATGCCACCTTCTCCTGATCTGATGAATAATGTTGCTTTTCGGGATCGTCCGGCAACCAATGCAGCCCATATTGCAAATTATCAAGAATGTCCTCTACACCAGTCACTGGCGTGGCACCTTGTTTTATTAGCCAGTGTGGTCCTTCGCATCCGGGGTTACCTATTGGACCAGGTAAGGCAAACACTTCTCTCCCCTGTTCAAGCGCACACCTTGCCGTCACAAGTGAACCGCTTCGTAATGCCGCTTCAACCACCAGCACTCCCAGGCTTGTCCGCTGATAATTCGGTTACGGCGTGGGAAATGACCAGGTCTGGGCTGCGTTGAGTGAGAACTCGACACTATCGCCCCTTCGGATGCTATAAGACGCTCAGCCAG